>Ga0209344_10000001_pt1 | contig 2805403 bp, 2594 predicted proteins | sample Cruoilmetagenom6_FD_187293 | JGI IMG/M metagenome (GOLD analysis project Ga0209344, IMG submission 187293) | Oil polluted marine microbial communities from Coal Oil Point, Santa Barbara, California, USA - Santa Barbara Oil Seep Sample 6 (SPAdes)... | ecosystem: Environmental > Aquatic >... | reverse complement strand
TGCAAGCTCCGAATTGAAGCCCCAGTAAACGGCGGCCGTAACTATAACGGTCCTAAGGTAGCGAAATTCCTTGTCGGGTAAGTTCCGACCTGCACGAATGGCGTAACGACTTCCCCACTGTCTCCAGCAGAGACTCAGTGAAATTGAATTCCTCGTGAAGATGCGAGGTACCCGCGGCTAGACGGAAAGACCCCATGAACCTTTACTACAGCTTCACAGTGGCATTAGTCATGATTTGTGTAGGATAGGCGGGAGACTTTGAACCGTAGGCGCCAGCTTGCGGGGAGTCGTCCTTGAAATACCGCCCTGATCCTGATTGATGTCTAACCGCGAACCGTTATCCGGTTCCGGGACCCTGTGTGGTGGGTAGTTTGACTGGGGCGGTCGCCTCCCAAAGAGTAACGGAGGCGCGCGAAGGTAGGCTCAGTCCGGTCGGAAATCGGACGTTGAGTGCAATGGCATAAGCCTGCCTGACTGCGAGACTGACAAGTCGAGCAGAGACGAAAGTCGGTCATAGTGATCCGGTGGTCCCGCATGGAAGGGCCATCGCTCAACGGATAAAAGGTACTCTGGGGATAACAGGCTGATGACGCCCAAGAGTCCATATCGACGGCGTTGTTTGGCACCTCGATGTCGGCTCATCGCATCCTGGGGCTGGAGAAGGTCCCAAGGGTATGGCTGTTCGCCATTTAAAGCGGTACGTGAGCTGGGTTTAGAACGTCGTGAGACAGTTCGGTCCCTATCTACCGTGGGAGTAGGAGTTTTGAGAGGATCTGCCCTTAGTACGAGAGGACCGGGGTGGACATTCCTCTGGTGGAGCTGTTGTCACGCCAGTGGCATTGCAGCGTAGCTATGAATGGACAGGATAACCGCTGAAAGCATCTAAGCGGGAAACCCCCCTCAATACGAGAGCTCCCTTGAGAGTCGTTGTAGACTACAACGTTGATAGGCTGGGTGTGGAAGCGTGGTAACACGTGGAGCTTACCAGTACTAATAACTCGATTGGCTTGATTCATTTCAGATTGTTTCTTGGCCAAACTTGCAGCCGCAAGTGAACAAGAAACGTAAGTGCTCATACGCGTGGACTACATGTTCATGCGGTGGCTAGACGATATCTTTACTATTTAATTCTGACATGCATTGACCGGGTGGTTATTGCGTGACGTCCCCACCCGATCCCATTCCGAACTCGGTCGTTAAGCGTCACAGCGCCGATGGTACTTTGTCTTAAGGCACGGGAGAGTAGGTCGCTGCCCGGTTTATTCATGTCAGAAATTCCTCCATAACGAAATTCACATAAAAACAGCGTCGCTCAAGCGGCGCTTTTTTTATGTCTAGAGCTTGCTTTCTTCAGGGCAATTTCCGGTCAATCACTGTATCTTTGAAAAAATGACCGTTGAGGATAGGGTGGCTGAAGGCTAGCTGAAGATCGGGCCTATCGGCTCGCGATAAAATGCCGCCCCTAACCCATACCTGGCACTCTAGTCCGAAAAAACTTTTTGAGGATGCGGGATAGTCTGTTCTAGAATACGACGTGAGATTTCTGCAAAAAGTCTGCAAGATTAAAGATTTAGGGCTTGAAGGCGTGGACCGACGGCCCTATATCACGCTTCTCATTGACGCGGGGTGGAGCAGCCCGGTAGCTCGTCAGGCTCATAACCTGAAGGTCGTAGGTTCAAATCCTACCCCCGCAACCAATAATCCCAACATCAGAACGGTTCTATACTGACTGGCCGACGGCCTTTCCCGGTAAACTATTTATGGGCCTTATGACCCTCTCGAGGCAGGTATGGGAAAAAAATTCGGCAAGAATTTAGATTAGGCTAAGGCAGATGTCAGAAAATTCATGTTTTTGGTTGTGACATCGTTTTTCTTCTTGTTTGAACGTTTTTGATAAGAAATAGTTGGACCAAACTTGGGAGAACTATTTTGACTACATTTAAATATATACGACTTGGGCTGGCGTCGGCATTTGCAGCCTTGATGACCTTGTCGTTTACGCCTAGTGCGGCCTTTGCCGAAGAACCGAATATTGATATTTACGCGCAGCTGCCACGCACGCAAAGTGTCCGTGTTTCGCCAGATGGAAAGCATATTGCAATGCTGGCTCCTTTTGCCGGAGATAAGGCCGTATTTGTTTATGATTTGACAAACCCCGACGCGAAAACAGTTGTCGTCACGCCGCCTGAAGACTCCATTGTAAAAGCAATCGACTGGGCCAGTAATAAACATGTTATTATGCTGGCCCGCGTCCGCGGACACGGCGAAGGCAAAATGAAGCATTACAGCACGTTGTTCAGCCGTTGGGTCTCGACAAATATTGAAACTGAAAGGTCCGTGATCCTCCTCGACGATGTTATTAAGAGCAAACGCTACCGCGTGACCTATGGCGGCGGCTACGTTCATGACCTACCAGATAATTCCGAAGAGGTTTTGATGAGCTTTACGGAATATGGCGGCGAAGTTTTTCGACGCCATTACCGCGTAAACCTCGATAGCGGAAATGAGCGCCTTGAGCGATCCATGCCGGTCACAACCGGAAATGTCGTTTTGTCTAATAACGGCGAAACTGTTCTCGCCCGCGAAGATTATGATCCGCGGAACGGTCAATATGAGGTTTTCTATGGCGAAGGTATTGATGAAGAGAGCGTCTATAAAAAACGGTTCGATAAATCGAAAAACCGTACGACGTATTTGTCGACGGTTCTTAACGGTAAACTCTTAATGCAGGAAACCGAACAAAACACTCTGACCTTGTTCACGATCGATCCGGAAACAAAATCCGCTACGCCGTTTACCTTCGAAGCAAATGTACCGGACGGTTACGACTATGGTCCTATTTTTGACAACCAGACTGGCAAAATGATCGGCGTGAGCTATACCGATGATCGCTACCGTCAAGTCTATACAGCTGAGCCTTATAAATCCTGGCATGACCAGTTTTCGGACGCCTTGAAGGGACAGAATGTGACCATCCTGTCCAAGACGGAAGACAACAAAATGGTCACAATTTATGCGGAAAATGACAGCAATCCGGGTGAATATTACCTTTACGAAGAAGGCCCCGGTACTATTTCGTCCCTAGGCGGAACATACCCAGAGCTCAAAGCCTCCCAAATTGGGTCAACAATGCGGGCTGACTACTCTGCCAGAGATGGTTTGAATATTCCGGCCTATTTGACGCTTCCCCCTGGAAAAACAAAAGCGGACGGACCTTTCCCAACTGTGGTAATGCCGCATGGCGGCCCGACAGCGAGGGATGACGCCACATTTGACTTTTGGGGCCAGTACTTAGCCGCGCAAGGCTATGCTGTCTTTAAGCCGCAATTTCGCGGATCCACTGGATTTGGGTTTGAACATCTCGAAAAAGGATATGGGGAATTTGGCCGGGGGATGCTTCACGACACAATCGACGGCGTAAATCATCTTGTCGAAAGCAACGTTATAGACCCGGACAAAATTTGCGTCACCGGCGCCAGCTATGGCGGATATCAGGCTTTGGCTTTGCCTGTCATGGAACCCGATATGTTTAAATGCGCACTATCGGTAAACGGCGTCTCTCAAATTCGCGACATTCTGAAATTTGAAGAAGCCCGCACCGGCCGAGAGAGCGGCGTCATCAAATTTTGGCAGAAAATAATCGGCGATAGATATGATGACAAAGACCTTCTCCTTGCACAGTCGCCGGCTGAGAATGTCGATAAAATCAAAGCGGAAATTGTCCTAGTTCACGGAACAGATGACATGACCGTACCGCTTCAACAGTCCGAAGTTATGGCAAAAGCCTTGAAGAAAATAGGGCAGTCCGACGATATTCTTCTCTTGCCAAACGATGATCACAACCTGTCTCTGCCGATATCTAGGAAAAAATTGTTAGAAATCAGCGACGAGCTTTTTGAAAAGCATTTAAACTAGCGCGAATAGCGTTTCCCCCTTGCGCCCCCTTCGAGGGCGCGGGCGGGTTGAAGTAATGTTTGGTTTTGTCGCACCAGACTGGCCCGAGCTTACCCGGCTTGGGCCGCGAATTGACCTACAACCTCTTGATCTTCCGCGCTTTCGCGCGGAATGGCGAGTGCGATTTGAGTTAGAGGTAATTGTCTCTTACTGCTGCTCACGCTCAGGCAATTTTTGTCTTCCCCAATTGGTTTGGTTTTCTCTCTGTTCGTTTCGCTTTTATCAATGTCAGGGAAATTTGCTGTCTGCGAGGTTTGAAGTTGAATGGAGAAACGCGGAAGCTTGGGATGGTGTTTTTACAACCTCACGTCTTAAGCTTTTCAAACAAAAAGTTTAAGCGGAGAGCATATAATCTGCTCAATTTGGAATTTGGCAAGAGGATTGAGCAGAGGAGGGAGGCCGCAGTTTGGGATGGCTATAAAGTTATTCCCCAAACCCAGAACTGTGTCTTTTCTTAACAAAAATATCGAGCATATCTTCGGGGAAGGTATCGTTTTGGAGTTTGCCGTTTCTATCAAACCACTGGCACGCCCAAGCGCCGGCATCAGCGCCTTTAATCGTCATTTTCGGGCCGCCGGATTTAAGGCGGACGATTTGACCTATTTCAAAAATTTCCATTTTGGACTTTCTTAAATGAGATAAGGCGAGGTGTTTTAGTAAGAAATTCGGAACGATATTATTTAGTAGCGCCTAATATTGTGTTCGCTCTCGCTCACACTTCGCGATCAATAAAATCGATTCACTGGATCGATTTTATTGATCGTCCATTTTAAGCGCCGCAATAAACGCCTCTTGCGGGATTTCGACTTTCCCGAATTGGCGCATTCGCTTTTTACCCTTTTTCTGCTTATCGAGCAATTTGCGTTTTCGGCTGGCATCGCCGCCATAGCATTTCGCCGTTACGTCTTTGCGCATGGCGGCGATGGTTTCGCGGGCAATGATGCGTCCGCCGATGGCGGCTTGAACCGGAATTTTAAACATGTGACGCGGGATGAGATCTTTGAGGCGTTCTACCATTTGGCGGCCTCGCCCTTCCGCATTGTTCCTATGGACGAGCATAGAGAGCGCGTCGACCGGATCGTCATTGACCAAGATGGACATTTTCACCAAGTCGCCTTCGCGCAGGCCAATGCCTTGGTAGTCAAAACTGGCATAGCCTTTGGAAACGGATTTCAATCGGTCGTAAAAATCAAACACAACTTCATTGAGCGGCAATTCATATTCCACCATGGCGCGCTGCCCGACATAGGTGAGCGCGGTTTGAATGCCGCGTCTGTCCTGACAGAGTTTCAAAATGCCGCCGAGATAATCATCCGGCGTCATGATTGTCGCTTTGATCCAGGGCTCCTGAATGCTCTCAATATGCATGACGTCCGGCATGTCGGCCGGATTGTGTAATAGGATATCTCCGCCGTCGCGCATGTTCAGAGTATAAACAACGGACGGGGCAGTGGTGATGAGGTCGAGATCAAATTCACGTTCCAGACGCTCTTGAATAATCTCAAGATGTAAGAGTCCAAGGAAGCCGCACCGGAACCCAAAGCCGAGAGCGGCGGATGTTTCCATTTCATAAGAGAAGCTCGCATCATTAAGACGCAGGCGGCCCATAGCGTCGCGCAAATCATCGAAATCGGCCGCATCGACCGGGAAAATGCCGCAGAAAACAACGGGTTGTGCCGGTTTAAATCCAGGGAGAGCTTTTTCTGTCGGGCGTTTATCTTCGGTGACAGTATCGCCGACGGCGGCGTCTGCAACTTCTTTAATAGAGGCAGTAAAGAAGCCCACTTCGCCAGGCCCGACAGAGGCGACATCTGTTGGTTTGGGTCTAAACACGCCAACTTTATCAACGGTATAGCTCGCGCCCGTATTCATCGTGCGAATGCGCATGCCTTTTTTAATCGTGCCTTCCATAACGCGGAACAGCACGACCACGCCCATATAGGTGTCATACCAGGCGTCGACGAGCATGCCTTTAAGAGGCGCGTTTGCATCGGCATCGGCGGGGGGGGGAAGGCGGCGAACAATCGCTTCCAAGACGTCTTCAATACCGATTCCGGATTTGGCTGAACATTCGACGGCGTCAGATGTGTCTAGGCCGATGACGTCTTCGATTTGGGCCTTCACTCGCTCTACATCTGCGGCGGGCAAGTCGATCTTGTTCAGAACAGGGACGATTTCGTGGTCATGGTCAATCGCTTGATAGACATTGGCCAATGTCTGCGCCTCTACCCCTTGTGAAGCGTCAACAACCAGAATGGAGCCTTCACAAGCAGACAGTGAGCGGGAGACCTCATAAGCAAAGTCTACGTGGCCCGGCGTGTCCATAAGATTGAGGACGTAAGTCTCGCCGTCTTTGGCTTTATACTCCAGGCGCACGGTCTGGGCTTTAATTGTGATGCCGCGTTCTTTTTCGATATCCATATTGTCGAGCACTTGCTCGCGCATTTCGCGGTCTGTCAGACCGCCTGTCACGGCAATTAAACGGTCAGCCAGAGTGGATTTCCCGTGGTCAATATGGGCCACAATAGAGAAGTTACGGATTTTACTTTGATCGGTCATTGCGGGTTATTTAGCGTAAGGCGAAAGAGAAGCAAGCGTGCTCTGCTGTGTAGACGCGTTACAGGGGTAGCCTTGCGTGAAGTGATAGGCTTAGACGATAATTCTTATCGGAAAAATCGATTAGACCGATGGGCTGCAGGTCTCTAGGAATAGCTTATATTTTTAACGCGCTTTCAGTGGAGACCCAGATGAACGAGATGACAGTTAATGCAGGTGGAAAATGTCCAGTAATTCATGGCGGAGGCGGACTCCCAGGGCGCGGAAACCGCGATTGGTGGCCTGATCGACTCGATCTCACCGTATTGCACCAACATCACGGAATGGACTCCCCCGAAGGGGAGGATTTCGACTACGCCGAAGCCTTCAATGCGGTAAACTATGATCAATTAAAGTCTGACCTGAATGACCTGATGACCGATAGTCAGGAATGGTGGCCGGCCGATTGGGGGCATTATGGCCCGTTCTTTATCCGTATGGCGTGGCACGCCGCTGGGACGTATCGGACAGCCGACGGCCGCGGAGGGTCGTCTTCCGGGTCCCAGCGTTTCGCGCCTCTAAATAGCTGGCCGGATAACGCCAATTTGGACAAGGCGCGGCGCCTTCTTTGGCCGATTAAGCAGAAATACGGAAAATCTGTTTCGTGGGCCGACCTTCTTATTTTGACAGGGAATGTGGCTCTCGAAAGCATGGGCTTTAAGACATTTGGATATGCTGGTGGACGCGAGGATATTTATACGCCGGAAAGCGATATCTATTGGGGATCCGAAGCGGAATGGCTGGAAGAAAGCGGCGGAGATAATAGCCGTTACACTGGCGAACGTGTTCTGGAAAACCCATTGGCAGCCGTGCAAATGGGACTTATATATGTGAACCCTGAGGGCCCAGACGGAAATCCTGACCCGCAAGCCTCCGCGCATGACATCCGCGAAACTTTCGCGCGCATGGCCATGAATGACGAAGAAACAGTCGCTCTGACAGCTGGTGGGCACTCTTTTGGTAAATGTCACGGAGCCGGCGATGCCAGCCTGGTCGGGGCCGAACCGGAAGGCGCGGGAATTCTGGAACAGGGTCTGGGCTGGACCTCCACATTCGAAAGTGGTCGCGGCGGTCATACGATTACGTCTGGATTGGAGGGGGCCTGGACGCCGACTCCTACTCAATGGGCAAATGGCGACAATAAAGGCTATTTCGATATGCTGCTTGACCATGAATGGGAACTAACAAAATCTCCGGCTGGCGCGCATCAATGGCAACCTGTTGACCGGGACCTTCATAACATCGTTCCTGACGCTCATGACGAGTCGAAAGGGAATCCGCCTATGATGACCACGGCAGATATGGCGATGAAAGTGGATCCTGATTACCGCAAGATTTCCGAGCGGTTCCAGAAGAATCCAAATGATTTCGCGGATGTTTTCGCGCGGGCCTGGTTTAAACTTACCCATCGGGACATGGGACCAAAGGTCCGATATGTCGGCCCGGAAGTTCCTAAGGAAGATCTGCTTTGGCAGGATCCGATTCCGGCTTGCGACCACCCCGTCATTGGTGACGCCGATGTGGCGGAGCTAAAGAAGACTATTTTGAAGAGCGATTTGAGCCTCTCCGATCTCGTCAAGACGGCTTGGGCTTCGGCCGGTCATTATCGTAACTCCGACAAGCGCGGCGGCGCCAATGGCGCGCGTATTCGTCTTGAACCTGCGGTGAATTGGGACGTAAACGAGCCTGATAATCTGAAGCGTGTGTTAAAGGTTTTGGAAGGCATCCAATCTGACTTTAACGGGAAAGCCGATGGCAGTAAAAAAGTCTCTATGGCAGACCTCATTGTTCTCGGCGGGACGGCCGCGGTAGAACAAGCTGCCAAGGACGGCGGACATGATATAAGTGTCGAATTTATCCCGGGCCGTATGGATGCATCTCAGGATATGACAGATGCCGAGTCTTATGACGGTTTAGAGCCGCAAGCCGATGGTTTCCGTAACTATGTCAAAGCGGATTATTCCATTCCTGTCGAAGCGCTTATGGTTGACCGCGCGCAGTTGCTGGACCTCACGGCCCCGCAGATGACAGTCTTAATTGGCGGACTTCGCGTTCTCGGAGCGAATTATAAAGACAGTAAAGACGGTATGTTCACTAACCGACCTGGCGTTTTATCTAACGACTTCTTTGTCAATTTGCTCGATATGGGCACGGTTTGGGAAGACACTGACGGAAAAGAAATGAACTTCGTCGGCAAAGACAGAAAGACCGGCGAGAAGAAATTCACCGCTACACGCGCTGATCTAATCTTCGGGTCTAATTCTGAACTCCGCGCTCTCAGTGAGTTCTACGGCGCAAGTGACGGCGAAGAAGCGTTCATTCGTGAATTTGCAAAAGCTTGGACGAAAGTCATGAACAATGACCGCTTTGATCTAAGCGATGACAGCAAGCACGCGGACGAAAAAGCCGCTTAGAAAAACCTAGCATTTGCATTAAGCCGCGCGCTCTCTCAGGTCGTGCGGCTTTTTTATTTAATTAGAATGACTCCGGTAACCCCTCGCGGATAATCTCGGCCAGAGCTTGGATCGCTTTTTGCCGAGGGAAACGTTTTCGGTAAGTGAGATATATTTGGCGTGAGGCGCCTTTATCTGTCAGCTTGTGAGAGCTGAGGTCCAATTCGGAAATCCATCCCCCCCGCATCGCTAGGGCCGGCACAAGCGTAACTCCTTGCCCCGAGGCAACAAGGTTGATGAGCGTCTCCAAACTGGTCGCGCGCAAGCTTTGTTGACGACGCTTTTGGGCAGGGCGGCAGATAGACAAAGCCTGATCCCGAAAACAATGGCCCTCGGTCAGCAATAAGACATCTTCGTCTTTGACATCTGCCATAGAGGCATTCTCAAGCCGCGCCAGCTCATGGTTTTTTGGAAACAAAAGCCAGAACGGCTCAACGTAAAGCTCAATGGCCTCCAAACTGTCTTCTACCGGCGGCGTGGCTAAGACCGCGACATCAAGGTCGCCCATCATGAGCGCTTCATTCAAGCGGTCAGTAATATCTTCGCGATAATGAATCGTCATATTGGGGAGGGTGGTTTGGAGTTTCGCGACAAAGCGCGGAATTAAATAAGGCGCAATGGTTGGGATGAGGCCGAGGGATAATGTTCCGGCCAGAGGGTCCTGAGCCATGGCGGCCACGTCTTTGATGCGCTGCGCGGCGTCTCTGGCGTCCCGAGCAATGGCGATAATTTCTTTCCCGATCCCCGTCACGCGAATGCCTTTGTGGCTTCGTTCAAAAAGAGTGACCCCTAATTCCGCTTCAAGCTTTTTGATCTGCCCTGACAATGTCGGCTGGCTGACATAACAGGCTTCGGCAGCTTGCCCAAAATGCCCAATATCGGCGACTGCGCAGATGTAATCCAAATCCCTAAGGTTCATGGGATGAGCATAGAGGATAGAGAAAAACTATCAAGATGATTGAATCAATCGATTATACAAACCGCCTCTTGGAGCCTAGACAGTATCTGACGCCTTCAATAGGCGCCCAATCTCAAGTTCCTCCCTTTACTTGAGCCTTGAACCCGAGACTTTGCTGCCCCCTTCAGTCTCGGGTTCAACACTTTCAGGAAAATTGTTCGGCAGTTTCAGCCTGCCTCACACATTAACTCTTGCTCATTCGCAGCGTATTTTTGTTATTTATTAACTATAAAGCCAGACGTTGGCCTAAAATGAATGAGGCCCCTTATGTTTAATTCTGTCCTGCAATCCGTCGCGACGTTTTCCGCCGCTGTCTTGTTACTTTCCGCCTGCGCGACCGCGCCGAATAACCCCAATGCCAATAGCGATATTCGGAACGCCCAGGCCAAGTCCGAAGCGCAAGCCGAAAGTTATGATGAAAATGAAGTGGTCGCAGCGATTTCCACGCATTTGGGCGTCACGAGTGAAAGTGCGGCTTCCGCGATTGAGCGTCTGTTTAAAGAGCGGGGCCGCCCCACGGCCTATATTACAGGCGAGGAAGGCGGCGGCGCGCTGACCATTGGCGCGCGGTACGGCAAAGGCACGCTCTGGATGAAAGACGGGCGTACAGCGGAAGTTTATTGGCAAGGTCCGACCATCGGGTTTGACGTCGGCGCGGAAGCGGGCAAAGTTTTCACGCTCGTCTACGGCCTGGAAGATCCGGTCAATGTTTATCGCCGTTTTCCGGGTGTAGACGGATCGGCATATCTCGTCGCTGGAATGGCGATTAATTATCAGGCTGCCAATGGCATAACCCTCGCCCCTGTCCGAACAGGCGTAGGCCTTCGCCTCGGTGCCAATGTCGGCTATACGAGCTATACAAAGAAACGGAGCATTCTGCCGTTTTAGGTTATTTTTTACCTTATCTGGCAGCCTTTGTCGCAATTATATAAACATGTTTTTCGGGAAACTGATCTAGCTCCAGATGCAGAATAGACAGACCTTTTTCCGTTAAAATTTTCGTATTTTCGAAAATGCCGATGGAGCTGTAGCGAAACTCCTGACCGCGCCATTCATCCACATTTTTGTCTCCTACAGCGTCGCCGAAGGAATATATCAATATCCCGTTTTCATTCAATTTATCACAGAGTTTGGAAAGAACGGGTTTTTGTTGGGAAAGCGGCAGGTGAAAAAGACAGTCCCAGGATAGAATAAAATCAAATGTTTCGTCCGTTTCCCAGTCCTGAATCTCGGATTGAATGAATTTGAAATCCGGATGATTTAACTTCGCCAGTTTTATCATTTCAGAGGAGGCATCAAGGCCTGTGACCGTGAAATTGGAATTCTGCAATCTTCGGATAAGCCGTCCACCTGATCCGCAGCCGACGTCCAGAGCATTCTGTTGACGGACGGTATAAGACAAGGCTCTTTCTAATTGTGCCACGCCGTATTCAGACTCAAAATGATACTGATTCCACCAATCGGAAATCGTGTCGTATTTCTCACCAATAGTTTTCATTTACAGTCCCCAAGTGAATATTTCTAAATGATGTCTCTATCGTCAAAACATAAATCAAAAAATAATCTGTTATAATCTCGCGGAAATCACAATCGGAGCAATCTTACTGACGGAATATTTGCTCACGAGCTTTTTAACTTGCCAAACCGAGGAGAAATAATGTTAGTCTGACCCATGGGAAATTGTTGCGAACCACAAGTATTCACCGGACTCTCAAAAGGATATAAGCGAGCGCTTATTGCGGTTATTTTAATTAATGCAGTGATGTTCTTTGTTGAAATGGCGGCCGGGTTTTCGTCTCAGTCCCAAGCGCTTAAAGCTGACGCCCTCGATTTTGCAGGGGATTCTGTGACCTATGCAATTAGTCTTGCCGTTATTGGTGCGGCGGTAAGAACGCGCGCTTTGGCCTCGCTTTTCAAAGGAGCGTCATTGGGGCTGATGGCTTTGGTCATTCTCGTGACGACAGGTCTGCGGTTTTTTGAGGGCGGCGCCCCGGAGGCACACACGATGGGTTTGATTGGCGCCCTCGCGTTCTTAGCCAATGTGGCAAGCGTGCTCATTCTTTTGAAATGGAGAGACGGGGATTCAAATGTCCGCTCTGTTTGGCTCTGCTCGCGCAATGACGCCATCGGAAATGTTGGTGTTATTCTGGCTGGCTTTGCGGTGGCCTATACAGGGTCTGCTTGGCCGGACTTGATTGTCGCCGGATTGATGGCGGCGATCTTTTTGAAATCCGCCGCTTCCATCACAGCGCAAGCGCGAGCCGAATTGAAGGAGGCCAAAAACACGGCTTAGCTTAAAGGCCAGCCGCGTTTATAAATCGAGAGCCGAAATATCGAACAGATCTGCCATAACCGACTCCGTTGTCGGCCAACGTCCCGCGCCCTTGCCTCGAATGCGGTATTGATCGCCGTCGTCAAAATCAAAGACAGCGTGGGCTTCTTCGCCTTCGGCTTTGGCCAGAAAGTTATTCAGGCTGAGGTCTTTTAAATCTAGCCGGGACGAGAACCCGTTGGAATCTTTCCACACTGTCGCGATGCGCTTTATCGATCCCTTTGGCGGCTTCGTTGGGTTGAAGTTTTCGATAGAATCGCGGTGGATGTCGTCTATTGTAATTTCTTCGTCAAAGCCGAGCAGGGCGACGAGTAGAATTTTAGCGCCAGCATCGGCACCATTCACGTCATTGGACGGGTCGGCTTCGGCAAATCCTTTTTCCTGTGCATCGGCCAGAGCGTCCTCATAAGACCGTCCCTTGCTGATTTCGCCGAGCATGAAATTGGTTGTGCCGTTGAGTAAAGCTTGAACGCGGGTTATGCGTCCTTTTTCGCGTTTGCACATTTCCAGAACCGGCATTCCGCCGCCGGCAGAAGCTGAGAAGAGCAGCTCTACGCCTTTGCTTTCTGCCAGATTAATTAACTCGCGTCCGCCTTTGGCGATGGCTTGTTTATTGGCACTGACGACATGAACGCCCGCCTCAATCATAGCGTGGGTGTTTGATAGAGCAGGCTCTATACCGCCGGAGACATCAATAAAGATATCCGGCTTGGCCGCCGCAAGGTCGTCAAACTCTGTTGTCAGAAGGTCGGGACTATAGCCTTGGTCGATATATTTTTCGATATCGCGCACCATGATTTTGACCATTTCGAACTTATCGGGGGAGGCTTTCATCCGCCGGAACACACCGCCGCCGACGACGCCGCAGCCCATCATGGCAACACGCAGTTTTTTAAACTTAGGGGCCGCAGAAAGCGGGCCTGTTTTTGGTCCAATAGTTGTATAAAGCGGGATTCCGGGCCGCCCGATACGGAAAGACTGTTCGCGCTTTTTGGCAAATCCCAAGGCTTTGGGTTCGACAAGCGGGCCTGCGACTTTTGCCATGTCGTCCCAGCTGATATCGCTGTAACGCTCTGGACTGTCTCCGGATTGTTTCGGGTCGCGGGCGTAAACGCCGTCGACATCTTTGAGAAGCAGGGCCGGGGAGTCGATTTGGTCCGCCACGAACAAAGCCGTCAAATCCGATCCGCCTTGGCCGAGAAGAACAGTTCGGTCCTTATCGCCAATTGCCACATAGCCGGGCATTACGACAATATCATGATCTTTCAAATCCTGGTGGAGTTGGTCGGCGTCTAACCCGGTTAGCTCTGCTTCCGTCGAACTCCCTTTTGCGGTGAGGCCCAAATCACGGGCTTGGCGCACAAATGCCGGGGCGCCGATACGCTCCAGCGCGAGCGCTAAAAGGGCGGCGGAGCGGCGTTCTCCGAGCTGAATAAGTTCTGGTAGGTTCTTGGCTTGACCTTCGGGGCCAATTCGACGGGCTTCGGCCAGCAACACGTCACTCTGGTCGCCTTGTGCAGAGGTGACGGCGACCACATTCTGGCCTTGTCGGTAATGCCGGTAAATCTCTGAAGCCGCATTGGTGTAATCTTCCAGCGTCCGCAGAACGCTGTGGCCAAAATTGAGAACAATAACGGGAACGGGCATGACAAACTTTCCGCAATAAATGACAGCTTAAACAAACTGTGCGGTTAAGGCCGCTAACTCTTCAAGTCAACAAAAGCGACCTCAAAAGAGGTCTTCGCAGAAAAATTTTACCGCAAAGGAAGAAATAGCCTAATGGCGAGGCACAGCATTGCTGATTAGATTTAAAGGAATTGCATTTGTGTCCTTGCTCTGACGCAGGACAATGCGTGACTGAACATCTGAGATGAGGTCAATGGAGAGAAGCGTCTCGCGCAGAAAATCTTCGTAAGAGTGCATGTCTTTGGTCACGATACGAAGCATGAAGTCTACCGCCCCCGTTACAACGGCACATTGAATAACTTCGGGCATTCGCGCGACGGAATTTTCAAACTTTTCCATATTGGCGCGATTTGGAAGGCCAAGTTTAACGGCAACAAAGACTTCGAAATCCAACCCTAGTTTAGATCGGTTTAAAATGGTAACGCGGTTTTCAATAATACCGAGCTCTTCCATACGCTTGATGCGACGCCAGCAAGGTGAAGAGGAAAGCCCGACTTGTTCAGAGATATCCGCCACGGACAATCCGGCGTTATTCTGGATCAGATGCAGTATCTTGGCATCGATGTTGTCAATAGTTTCGGGCATGTGAACCTCTCATATATGGAATAAACGCAAAAAAATCGCGTCTGCTCCCCGTTATAGCTGTAAAGCGTTATGATTATAGCGTATTTTTTGGATAAATTACATTCCAAAGTCAATCTTTCCGCAACGTTTGCGGTGGATTGCACGTAATTGTGATAAGAATAACGCGAAAAACCGCTAAAAGGGATAGAATGGGTCAGTCAGCTGAAAACAAAGCTCGCACAGAGCGGAATCTTTCCAATCAATCAAAGCTATTTGTGCCGGAACCGCAATTCCGGCCGGGCGATACGCCGGATTATTCTCATATTTCGATTCCGACGAACCATTCTCCGTCCCGTCCTGACCCGCTATGCGATGCGCATGATACCGTTGAGCACGCGCTAAAACTTATTCGTGTCCTTCGGTTTAATGGCGAAGCCGATGGGGACTGGAAGCCCGACCTATCTGCAGACCAAATGCGTGAAGGCCTACGCCACATGATGCGGACCCGTGCCATGGATGAGCGTATGTTTACGATGCAGCGTCAGGGCAAAATGAGTTTCTACATGAAATCCACTGGCGAAGAAGCCGTTAGCGTGGGCCACGCTATGGCGCTTCGCGATGAAGACATGACGTTTCCGACTTATCGTCAGCAAGGCATTCTGATTGCGCGCGGTGCGTCGATGAAAGAAATGATGTGCCAGGTCCTGTCTAACTCTGGCGACCCGCTAGACGGCAAATCCATTCCGGTGCTGTATTCTTTCAAAAAACACGGATTCTTTTCGATCTCGGGCAATCTGGCGACGCAGCTTATTCAAGGTGTCGGCTGGGCGATGGCCGAGGCATACAAAAATACAGACGGCATTGCCTCTGTCTTTACAGGCGAGGGCGCGACGGCCGAGGGTGACTTCCATTACGCTTTGAACTTCGCATCTACTTACCGCGCGCCGTGCATTATTAACGTCGTAAATAACCAATGGGCGATTTCTAGTTTCCAAGGGATAGCAGCCGGCCGCGGCGAAACCTTTGCCGCGCGCGGAACGGGCTACGGCCTGGCCACTCTTCGGGTGGATGGCAATGACCTTTTGGCTGTCTATGCGGCGACGAAATGGGCGGCGGATCGCGCGCGTCAGGGCGGCGGCGCGACCATTATTGAACATTACACCTATCGCAAGGAAGGTCACTCCACTTCGGATGACCCGTCCAAGTACCGCCCAGAAAATGAAGGCGATGTCTGGCCGTTTGGCGATCCGGTGGAACGACTAAAAAATCACCTTATCCATATTGATGAATGGACCGAGGAAAAGCATGAGGCTTTAGCTGAAGAGCTGAAAAAGGAAGTCCGCGAGACCTTTAAGGCAGCAGAAGCCATGGGCTCCGTTGCCAATTCTACACAGCTTCCTGACAGCACGATGTTTGAACAAGTTTACGAAACAGAGCCAGATCACCTTCTTCGTCAAAGAGAGATGTTCCAGGGGGAGATAGACTAATGGCTAAAATGAGCATGATCGAAGCCATCCGCGATGCGATGGATGTGAAAATGACCGAGGACCGGGACGTCTTGGTTTTCGGCGAAGATGTCGGCTATTTTGGCGGCGTGTTCCGCTGTACGGCCGGATTACAGGAAAAGCATGGTCTTCACCGCTGTTTTGATACCCCGATCTCCGAAGGTGGTATCGTCGGGATCGCCATTGGTATGGCGGCGAACGGTCTGCGACCTGTCGCGGAAATCCAGTTTGCGGACTATATTTATCCGGCATATGACCAAATTGCGTCTGAGGCTTCGCGTCTGCGTTATCGCTCAAACGGCGATTTCACAGCGCCGCTGACTATCCGGACGCCAGTCGGCGGCGGCATTTATGGCGGCACGACCCACAGTCAAAGCCCGGAAGCTTTGTTTACGCATATTGCGGGCTTGAAAACGGTTATTCCGTCCAATCCCTATGACGCAAAAGGTCTTTTGATTTCGGCGATTGAAGATAATGACCCCGTTCTTTTTTTAGAACCCAAACGACTTTATAATGGTCCCTTCGACGGCGACCATCAGAAACCGTCCGTGGGATGGAAAAGCCATGAGCTCGGCGAGGTTCCAGAAGGCCACTACACGGTTCCTCTGGCCAAAGCCCGTAAAATTACCGAAGGCAATGACCTCACCATATTGGCCTACGGGACGATGGTTTGGGTCGCCGAAGCGGTTGTAAAGAATATGGGCATCAGCGCCGATGTTCTCGACCTTCGGTCGTTATTGCCGCTGGACCTAGATGCGATTGTCGAATCTGTGAAGAAAACAGGACGCTGCGTTATCATCCACGAAGCAACGCGAACGTCTGGCTTCGGTGGGGAATTGTCTGCTCTTGTTCAGGAGCACTGTTTTTATTACCTTGAAGCGCCTATCCAGCGCGTGACAGGGTGGGATACGCCTTACCCGCATGCGCAGGAATGGGCATTTTTCCCGGGACAGAAGCGTCTGACACGGGCTGTAAAAACTGCAATGAAGGCCGCTTAAATTATGGGCGAATTTATTTTTAAGTTGCCGGATATCGGCGAAGGTGTTGTCGAAGCCGAAATCACGGCTTGGCATGTTTCTGTCGGCGACAAAGTCGAAGAAGACGCGCCTTTAGCTGATGCCATGACCGACAAAGCAACGATTGAGCTGACCTCCCCTGTAGAAGGGGTCGTCAAATCTCTCGGTTGCGAGGAAGGCGATGTGTTTTCTGTCGGCGGTCATTTGGTCGTTTTAGAGACCGAAGGTGAGGTCACTTCGGACGAAGAGGCTGAAGACGACCTCAAAGAAGACGCGGCGGAACAAGCTGCAAGCCCTTCGGCTGACAGTTCAGCATCTGCCGGAGCAGGAGAGTTTATATTCAAGCTTCCCGATATTGGTGAAGGCGTTGTCGAAGCCGAGATTACGGCTTGGCATGTTTCCGTTGGGGATGAAGTTGAAGAAGACGCCCCTCTTGCGGACGCCATGACGGATAAGGCGACGATTGAGCTGACCTCCCCTGTGAGCGGTAAAATTTTGGCGCTTGGCTGTGAAGAGGGCGATGTGTTCTCCGTTGGGGGCCATCTTGTGACCTTGGAAGTTGAAGGGTCTGCGCCCGAGCCGGAAAGCGCGGCGAAAGGTGCCCCGAAAGAAATTGAAGCGCCTGCAAAGTCTACCTCTACTGCGCCAAAGGCGCCGTCAAAGCCCCAATCCTCATCGGAAAAAGTTCTGGCCAGTCCGGCCGTCCGCAAGCGGGCGATGGATTCCGGTCTCGATCTGGCCAAAGCCAAGGCAAGTGGCGACGAGGGACAGGTTACACACAATGATCTCGATTTGCTCGAAAGAGCGGCAGAGCCTGAAGACGGCGAAACGCGCATCAAGGTTATCGGCCTACGCCGCGTCATTGCCCAGCGTATGCAGGAGGCTAAACGAAATATTCCGCATTTCACCTATGTGGAAGAAATAGACGTTACAGAGCTGGAAGCTTTCCGCGCGCGCATCAATCAGAAAAAATCCGAAGATAAGCCGAAGCTGACAGTGCTGCCGCTTATGATCCGCGCTATGGCTGTTTTGCTTCGCGATTGGCCGCAATTTAATGCGCGTTATATGGATGAGCAGGGCTATGTCTCGCAATTCTCAGACTTCAATTTAGGTATCGCCACGCAAACCGACATTGGTTTGGTCGTGCCGGTCTTGAGAAAAGCGCAGACGCTTTCTGTTTGGAAAATGGCGGAAGAATTAAACCGTTTGGCCGAAGGCGCGCGAAACAACAAACTTAAGCCTGAAGAAATGAGCGGCGCGACGACGACGTTGACATCGCTCGGACCATTAGGCGGCATTGTTACAACGCCCGTTATTAACCGACCCGAAGTGGCAATTTTCGGCCCGAACAAAATCCGGCCAAAACTTGTTATGGAAGAGGGTCAAGTTGTTGAACGCAAGGTGATGAATTTTTCAGTTTCCTGTGACCACAGGGTCATTGATGGCTATGACGCCGCGAAGATGATGCAGGATTTGAAAGCATTGCTGCAAGATCCGCAAATGATGTTCCTGGCGTAAGCACGAGACTTACTTTTCTGCTTGGCAGACGCTCGCGTCTGTCCTATATGCCGCGCTTCGCACCGTATGGTGGGGTAGCTCAGCTGGTTAGAGCGCAGGACTCATAATCCTGAGGTCGGGGGTTCAAGTCCCCCTCCCACTACGGTGCGGATATTTTCAACTTTCAGGTACCGATGTCTCCTTCTTTCGCGAAGTAAGAATCTGATTGCCATTGCTCACAAACTATAAGAATAATATTTTCGAAGTGTCGGCGGGGAAGCGGCTTCGGAGAGAAAAGTGGTAATCAAAAGGCGCGACCGACTTGTCGAGTTTGACGTAGTCGATAAATTTTCTAGAAGCCTTCCTGCTATAGGAATCCAAATTATTTTTGGACTCTGCTGTTTTCTCTTGGCTGTTTGTGCGCGCGCGCTGGTCGATGCCGTTTTCTCCGCTGCCGGTCCTTTTTCGCTTATTTATCCGGCTATACTTATCTCTACCCTGTATGGACGTTGGCAATCCGGCTTCACAACTTTCGTGTTAGCTTTTATGCATGCCTGGTACGTCGTATTGCCAGAGCATCACTCTTTTTCATTTGCCGTAGAGGGAGACGCCGCTCGCACTATTGTGAATGGGTGTGCGGCCTCATTCATATTGCTCTTTGCAGAGATATTCAGGCGCGGCATCCGTCTGGCGACAATGGAAAGAGACCACCAACTCGCAACCACGACGCTTCTTATTCGGGAATTGGAACACCGGACCAAAAATAATTTTGCGATGGTTTCGGCGTTGTTAAATATGCAAAGCCGGAGTCACAAGTCGCCTCAAGTTAAAGATGCGTTGGAAATGGCGTCGACGCGAGTCAATAGTTTCGCGGCCATACATGATTCTATCTACAGCTCTGGAGATTTTCAGGAAAACATAGATATTGCAGATTATTTGGAGGCTCTTTGTAAAAGCCTGAGACAGGCGTTCGTCTCAAATTCAAATATAGACATCACTTTGACCACAGCGTCATACCGCATGGAACGGGATAAAGCGGTCGCGCTTGGCTTGATTCTGAATGAGGTGGTGACCAATGCCGTGAAACATGCCTTTCCAAATGACAGGCCAGGTTTGATATATATTTCTTTTGCGGCTAATCAAAGAGAACCTTGGACGCTCACCATTTCAGATAATGGCTGCGGCATAGACAATGATAAAAGCCAGAAAGAGCCACCAACAGACACGAAAGAAAATGGCGGGCTGGGCACGCGCCTGATGACCACTTTCGCGAAAAATGTTCAGGCTGAAATCGAGATGAAATCGACCTCTGACGGAACCGTCTTTATACTGTCTGAAAAGCCTCAGGACGGAGCTGAATAATTATAGGGTTCACGGCTACTTGGCCTAAAAGTAAAACCCTCAACAATTAGAAATTATCTTGGCGCGCGTTTGGCGAGAATGCGCTGCAAAGTCCGTCTGTGCATATTCAGGCGTCGGGCCGTCTCGGACACATTTTTTCCGCAAAGCTCATAAACGCGTTGGATATGTTCCCATCTCACTCGGTCTGCGCTCATTGGGTTCTCTGGCGGCTCCGGCGCTTCGCCCTTGCTAGCCAGAAGGGCTTTGCAGACATCATCGGCGTCAGCAGGTTTAGCCAAGTAATCGACGGCCCCGCGTTTCACCGCAGAGACGGCTGTGGCCAGATTTCCATACCCTGTGAGCATCACCATACGGCAATCAGGTCGCGTCTCGTGAAGAAGATCAATAACGTCTAAGCCGTTCCCGTCATCAAGCCGCATATCGAGCACGGCAAAGGCGGGCGGTTTGGCGCGGGCCAAGGCTTTCGCTTCGGTGACCGTTTCTGCAGTCGTGACAGTAAAGCCGCGCTGCTCCAACGCGCGGCCTAAACGTGTACGGAATGGCCCGTCATCATCAAGGATTAATAGGCTGGCATCCTCAGGCAGGTTATATTCAGTCATATGTCTTGTCTCATCCTCTCCGTCTAGCGGTCTATCTCACAGGATACTGACACCTTATCCTAGAATGGCTACGTATGGCAGAGCCAAAAAGACGGAATTGATATGCAAATTGCTAGGGTTTCCTAAACGTCAGAAGGCGCTATAAGTGTCTTTCGCGGCCATTTCGCTTCCACCCGCGCGCCACCAATCGGGGCTCGGGTGAACCGGACCGTACCTCCGGTCCGCTCAATCAGAGTTGAAGCAATAAAGACACCCAAACCCAGCCCTCCGGCGCGTTCGGGTTTGGCCTTCTGTCGATTTCTCATGGTTACATAGGGTTGCCCCAACCGTCCCAGGATGGTTGGCTCGAACCCCGGCCCGTCATCATCAATCGTCAAAGTGATATAATCTTCGCTCCAGTGACCGGTAAGATTGACTTGGTCGCGGGCGAAATCAACAGCGTTTTCGACGAAGTTTTTCATGGCGTAAACCAATTCGGCTTGGCGACGGAGGGCCGGCTCAGACCCGACCCCGCTCGTATCAATTGCAATATCCGGTTCGATATCAATGAAGGGTTCGGCGGCTTCTTCGAATAAATCCTCTATTGAAAGCTGATCATGAATAGCGTCGCCCTCGTCGCCTCGCAAGGAGAGCTGCTCTAAAATTGAGCGACACCGCTGCGCTTGCGATAAAAGCAGGGCGGCGTCTTCTGACAGCGACGTTCCTTCCGGAATTTCACGGCTCATCTCTTTGGCAACAACTTGAATAGTTGCGAGGGGCGTTCCTAGTTCATGCGCGGCTGCGGCGGCGAGGCCGCCCAAAGCAGAAAGTTTATGTTCATGCGCCAAAAGGGTTTCAGTGGCAGCCAAAGCGGCAGCCATTTTCCGGCTCTCCTTCGTCGCCCGCCAAGCATAGAGTGAGGTAAAGATTGAGCCGACTATGATGGCGACCCAGACCCCGACGCGAAATAATAAGGGTAGGTCTAATGGAGAGCCGGGGTCCCAAGGCAGGGGGCGATATTGAAAAACAAGGAATAGCGATAAAACCGTGGCTAGACTAGCGAGGGTCAGAAGGACGGGTTTAGACAAGGTCGTGGCGCTGGTCACAACTGGCGCCAAAAAAAGAAGGGCGAACGGGTTGGTTATCCCTCCCGTCAGCCAGAGCAAAGCGGCGAGCTGAATTATATCAAAGCCAAGTTGAAGCAGCGCCTCAAAGTCGCCGACGCGGCGGTCCAACGGAAACAATGTAGTCAGCGCCAGATTTACCACCACACTCAATCCGACGACCACAGAGCAGGCAAGCGCTGGAAGGGGGTAGTTAAAAATTTGACTTACAATCAACAGAGCCAGAGCCTGCCCACCAATCGCCCCCCAGCGTAGAAGAACCAATGTATAACGCCGTAGGCGGCCCATAGAGCGCGCGGGCCGTTTGGGCGGGTCGGCCATTTCGAGAAGGCCGAGTGGGAGTGTTGGGTCCAGAGCCATATTTACAATACTTTCTTTCGGATCTGGAATTTTAGAGCGTCAATCTGACAGGTCAGAAGGGATAGTGTGCAGGCCATATTTGGTCTATACGCGGTTGGAACCGCCTTGGATATGCCAAGCAACGAACTTTTTAGTCCGACCTTATTTTTAGAGACCTAATATGCCTTTTGTTAAATTTTCCATGGTGAGCCTCGCCGCGCTGAGCCTTTTGGCTTGCGGACAACCCGAAGGTTCCCCGAACGCTTCTGGGCAGGCCGGAAAGACAGTCACCTCTGGTCAAGCGGATATTGGAGGGGAGTTTTCCTTGGTGAATCAGGACGGCGACCGCGTGAGCGAAGAAACGCTGACTGGGAAACCGCATTTGATCTATTTCGGTTTTACCTATTGTCCCGATGTGTGTCCGACAGCCTTGCAGAAAATGGGGCAAACGCAGGCTCTATTGGGTGAGCAAGGGGATGACATCGGCTATGTCTTGATAAGCGTAGACCCGGAGCGGGATACCACCGAAACTTTGTCCCAATATGTTCAGGCCAATGGGTTTCCAAAGGGGTTAAATGGATTTACCGGGACGGCAGAGGAAATTTCGGCCGCCAAAGCCGCTTATAAGGTCTATGCCACTAAGGTGCCGACACCTGACAGCGCCGCAGAATATACAGTTGATCATTCAGACATTATGTATTTGATGGGCGACGACGGAAAGTTTGTTGACTATTTCTATGGTCGCAGCACGCCGGCGGAAATGGCGGCGCGTGTTAAAACCCTCTTGAAAACGGGATCATAATAAAAGCCTTTAGACCCGGCCAGCCTTAGGCCGGGATATCTATTCTCGACTTATCTATTTTCTCCGGGCACCCATTTTACATCTGCGTCGCCTTGGTCATTCGTCCAACGCGCCGCAACAAAAAGAAAATCGGATAAGCGGTTCAAATATTGGATCGCTTGCGGGTTGACCTGGTCTTCTTCGCCCAGGGCCACGCAAACGCGTTCCGCGCGGCGGCAGACAGTGCGGGCCTGATGTAAATAGGCCGCCGGCGGGTGCCCGCCCGGCAGAACAAAACTTTTTAGCGGTTGCAGATCCTCATTCAAACCGTCCAGCTCTTTCTCGAGGCGCGTGACTTGGCTCTCCACCATTCGCAAGGCGTATTCGCTGTCCGCTTCGCCTTCTTCTGGCAGTGGTGTTGCCAGATCCGCGCCGAGGTCGAAAAGATCATTTTGGATGCGCGAGAGCATGTCATCGATCTTGCGGTTCTCTAAATGCAGACGAACCAGTCCTATGACGGCATTGGTTTCGTCAACATCGCCATAAGCTCTGACGCGTAGAGCAGATTTAGACAGGCGGGAGCCGTCAACTAAGCCTGTCGATCCATCATCGCCAGTGCGGGTATATATCTTATTTAGTTTAACCAATGGGCTAAGCTCTGGTTTTGACGTAAACTGTTAAAATAAGCAGACCAATGGCGACAGCTTGGCCCACAATCCGGCGACGCATCCAGATGTTGGATTTCTCTCGGTCGCCCGTTTTCTTTCCGCCCATGGATTTAGCGCCCATAACAAGCGTGAATAAAACATAGAGAAACGCAACAAGTGTTAAAGCGTATAATATATAGAGCATCAGGCTCTCCTTATAAATTTGCCAGCCCTTATAGGGGTTTATACGTCATAGGGGCAGGGATAAAGTTGCGACTAATTCGCTTGTCCACAATTTCCTCTGCACCCGCCCATAGCAGGGGGCGCTTCGACACGATACCAGTTCTTTCCATAGGATTTTAGGATAAAGAGGCCAATATGATTTCCGATGCAGACCGCGCTGACCAAATGGGTCAGGCCACCCGTGAAAAATTGAAACAGTTTATCGCCCGTATAGAACGGCTAGAAGCCGAAAAAGCCGAGCTCGCAACCGATATCCGCGAAGTATATTCCGAAGTTAAAAGTTTTGGCTTTGATACCAAAGTCATGCGTAAGGTTGTCTCTCTTCGCAAGCAGGACGAGTCTGAACGGGCAGAGCAAGAAGCTTTGCTTGACATGTATATGGAGGTCGTCGCCGACCAACAATAAGCATTTATGTTGCCCTTCCCGGGATACCGTAAAATTATTTGTTCCGTTTCTGTTCTTTTCCTGGTAAGTCGTGGTTATGTCCGATTATGACAAGCAGCAATGGCAAGCGGAACAGGTCGCGCGGGACGAAGCGCAATCGGCCTTTCGTGATAAAATGGCCAAAGCGCGTGAGCGTTCTGCTCGCAATGCCCGCCGCAAAATTTCTAGGCTTCATGCCAAATTGACCGAGCTGGGTCATATTAGCGATTTCGAAGATGAGTTTGGCGAAAGCGTGTTAGAACGCCTCGAAACTTATGGTTCTGCTTTTCACGATCCAGAAAAAGGACGCGCCGGTGACGCGCTATCCTTGGCCCAAAAACAGGTCGTGTCGCGCATGAATAAGAAGGTCAAAGAACTCAAAGCGAAGAAGACCGACGGAGCGCAAGAAAACGACCCCGATGCAGATTACAGCCGCTCGGCCGGAAAGTGGAAATCAAAACCGAAAAAGGGCTTAAGCGCCAAAAAAGGTTTTGGCCAGAAAGACTATTCTCCTCGCGTTCGGCAGATTGAAGAGGATATGCCCGAAGAGCCGGCGCTAAAAAAGCCGGATGTGGATTTCAGTGATCCCAAGATTGAACCTTTCCTACCGGAATACGTGCCAGATCCTCCAAAAAAGCCTAGCCCCAAAAAGCCGTTTCTTCGCATAGTCAAATCCGATGACGAAATAGGAAGGGCTAAAAGCTAGGCTTATTTGCGGACAAAAAAAGACCCGCTCCACTTTCGTGGAACGGGTCTTTTTTTGTCAGGAGAGACAAATCTTAGTTAGGGTCGGTTTCGGCTTCTAAATCTGTTTCGACATCAGATTTAATGTCGAGTTCCGGATCAGAATTTTCTTCCAGAGTCATATTTTCTTGTAACTCAACATCACTCTCCATCTCGGATTCCACCACAGGGTCAGCCTCATCTAAAGACGGCGTTTCCGGCGCTTCCGGTACGGAGAACTCAGTCTCGTAAGAGGAATCGTTCTCGCCTGTCACTGCCCCTACAGTTGGGTCAATATTGAGTTCGGAATCTTCCACTTGCGGGGAGTCAATCGTTGTCTCCGCGCCCGTCATGACCTCGTTATCAAGAACGGGATCTTCAAGCATCGGACTCTTAACGGCGGGATCCGTCTGTAAGACTGGCTCACCTTCCACGTCAGATTCTAGCTGCGCGTCAGATTCGGTCGTAGTGTCTATCGTTGAAGGGATTTCAGGCTCTAAAGCTATTTCATTTTCCTCCAGCCCCATCTCAGTGTCGACATCTGTTTCGGTCCGAATATTCATTTCAGTGTCCACTTTTGTGTCAGTGTCGACTGGGTCTGACTCTATCATAGCGTCAGTGTCCATGGTTTCGACTTCCGGGGTGTCCTCTTCTATTTTAATAGATCCAGGTTCCGCGTCCATGGCGTCGTCAGTCACAGTTTCTGGCTCCTTAGACTCTGCATCTTGCACCTGTGGTTCGACGTCTGTGCTTTCGTCAAACTCATCAACCACAACGCCCGAATCTGAAGAATCCACGGCGTCTTTCACGTCAGTTGACTCAGACGGCATGACAACAACAGGATCAGTGCCCATAGCGTCCACTTCGCCCTTTACGGCAAACGAACTTTCATATTGATCAGCTGTGAAGCTTTCATTGCCGCCGGAAATTACATTAAACTGACGCTGACTGTTCGTAAGAGACTTTCCTTTTTTCTCTTTGTGTTTTGCAAACTCAGAAAATGAAACTTGCCCGTTGGCATCAGCATCAAGCTCTGAAAATGTGGGAGGTGTTTCTCCGGCAAAAGCGCCAGACGCGCCAAGTATAGCCGTGAGCGCCATTGCGATGGACGTTGATTTTAAATAAGTCATGTCGAAATTCCTTTCTTATCAGCAAACACCCCTAGTTGAGTGTGTATCTGTATATATAATGCCCAACGCGCCCGTTCGTTGCGTTAAAAAGTCGTGCGAGTTGTTGAGGCAATAAGGCGAAAATTTTATTCGCGGCCAAAACCTAGTGAACACAAAAAAGCCCGCCATAGGCGGGCTGAAACAAATAAGTTTTACTCACTTAGGTGTTATTTATCGCCCCACACTTTCATCTGAGGATTAGAGGTTTTATCCAAATCCGTCTCGGCTCCGGAATTAGTCATAGTAGACCCCTGCTCGGAAGCGTTCATCTGATTCAGGCCTGCCGGGTTATTATCGGCTGGCAAATCCATTGTATCCGTTTCTTCCAAATTCGTTATCACAGAACCCCGGACTTGAGAGTTTGCTTGGGCCCGATATGTGGGCTGATTTAGGACATCATTGGCTCTTGCCGTTTGATATTGATTTGCGCTCAACATAGCTTTGCCGCCAGTCAACCGCGTGAATTCCTGTGCGACCTGAGTGGTGCTCGTTGCGCCTTGGGATTTGCGCATTTTGTGATATTCTTTAAAATTTACGCTCCCGTCAGAGTCAGCATCTAGTTTGGCGAAATCACCATAGCTGGCATTCATTGAGGCGGACATACCGTTTGATGCATCGGACGAACTTCTTATAGACTCCGGGGCCATCATCTTTTCACCCTTGTCCTTCATGGCCGACTTCGTCTTGTCTTTCTTATGGCCTTTATAGGACTTCATGTTGAAGTCTTCAAAGCCGTCCATATTAATGGTGGTCTGTTCACCGGCCAAGCGAGTAAACTCGACAGCGGCATCTGATGAACTTACGCCATGCGCTTCACTAAAATTGGCAAATTCCGTAAAGGTCAATTTGCTATCGTTATTGGCGTCAATTTTCATGAAAACGTCGTTTTTAGACATATCGGCTTTTTCGCCTTCCATGTGGGACCCAGCGAAGGCAGGGGCAGCGAGCAAAACAGTGGAAAGTGCGGCTATGGCGACGGTATTACGATAGGTCATTAAAATCTCCTTTTGTTATTATGTGACGGTCGCAGAAAAAACAGTTTGAAGGGGGAGGAATGTTTTTTGCCTGCGACCGTCACACAAACAACGAGGCGGCCCTGTATTCGTTTCATTAAATGTCCGCAAGATAGCGGCTTCTAACGACAAAGAGTGGCGGACGTTTAGTCTACAGGAATGGCTTCATATCCATAAATGGGCTCTTCTTTAACGTCCTGTACCTCTGAGAGGGGTTGCGGCCCCAAAGGAATAACCGCTTTTGGCGTATTTTTTGGTTTGAGGGCATAGGCTTGGCCTTCCATCAAAAGCGCCAAGTTCAATTCTTCTTCTGTCAGCACAGCGTCGCCTTGCGCGGCGCGAACAAAATCTTGAGCTGCCTCAGTGGCAGACATGCCCTCAGCCTTGGCGAAAGCTTGATATTCGGAGAAAATCACGCGGCCATCCGAGTTTGTATCAAGAGCCGCGAAATCTGTTGGCAAATCTCCGGCCAAAACCGGAGCCGCTAAAGCAAGGAAGCCCAAAAGAGCTAAGCAACAAACAGGTAAGCGCATAACATAGTCCTCTCGCATTCAACCCGGGTTGAAACAGGTTGAGGGTCAGTTTGGCACTGATAGCAACAGAAAAATAGGGCCGGATTGCGGCAAACCCTTCTCAGAAGGCTTACAATTCAGACAGGCTTTAAGCGTCAAACCCTAAAAGGCGGACTAAGCTAGGCAGAGCGGACATCATCCACATCTAGCGAGTGCTCACGGACTTTACGATAAAGTGTTGACCGTCCAATTCCCAACCGCCGAGCAATCTCGCTCATATGGCCGGAATAATTTTGGATCGCGAATTGGATTAGGTCGCGTTCGACATCCTCCAGGCTCCGAAGATGGCCTTCGCGGTCAAGAACGTGGACTGCTCTGTTCTCTTCCGCCGATTTTGCTACTTGGCTATCCAATGTTTGCGTCAAGGAATCCAAATCTGACTGCGGCGAGGGCGTCCCAGAAGCTTCTGACAGAGCCGGCGCCAGGCCTGTAATTTGCGGAAAGTCCTGCGGGAAAAGAGTCTCGCCATTGGATAGAATCATGGCCCGGAAAATCATGTTCTCTAATTGGCGAACGTTCCCTTTCCACTCATAATTTTGTAGCAACTCAATGGTTTCGCGAGACGCGCCTGATACGTTAAGACGCTCTTGGGCGTTAAAGCGTTTGATAAAGTGCTCCGTTAGAGCGGGAATATCTTCACGGCGCTCGCGCAGAGACGGAACCGCAATCGGAAAGACATTGAGCCGATAATAAAGGTCTTCGCGGAAAGAGCCGTCTGAGACGCAGTCTTGAAGGTCGCGGTTTGTCGCGCTGATAATGCGGACATCGACTGGGGTTGGACGTTTTGCTCCAATAGGGTCGACTTCGCCTTCTTGTAGAACCCGCAGAAGTTTTACCTGCATATCTAACGGAAGTTCGCCGATTTCATCCAAGAAAAGCGTTCCCGTATGGGCTTCTTGAAATTTGCCCAAATGTTTCGTGTTCGCACCGGTAAAGGAGCCTTTCTCGTGGCCGAATAAAATGCTTTCGACCAGATTTTCGGGAATCGCGCCGCAGTTCACCGTAATAAAGGGACGTCCGGCCCGGTCCGACGCGCCTTGAATGGCGCGTGCAATGACTTCTTTCCCGACCCCGGACTCGCCCGTAATCAGGATAGGGATATTGGCTTTTGCGCCGCGTTCGCCCATGGCCACGACTGTGCGCATCGCGCCGGCATTCCCAATCAGGTCGTCAAATTGCAGACTGCCCTCAGATGTTTTTTTCAAACGCGTGACTTCTGTCACGAGCGTGTTCATTTCAAGCGCGTTGCGAATAGAGACAATAATTCGTTCGGGGGAGGCTGGTTTAACAATAAAATCACGCGCCCCCGCTTTCATAGCTTTGACAACCGTCTCGATAGAACCTTTTGCGGTCAGGACAATGACAGGCAGGTCTGGGCGCTTGAGAGCTAATTCATTCAATGTCTCCATTCCGTCACGGCCCGGCATGACCAGATCGAGCAACATGACGCTAACTTTGTCTGAATTGGTACCAAGCGCGATATCCAAAGCCCCGTCGCCATTATCGGCCTGCAGAGTCGAAAACCCGCTCTTTTCGACCACGGCCTGCAAAAGGCGCCTTTGGGTCGGGTCGTCATCCACAATCAGGACAGTTTTTGCCATCAAAATACCTTCTACTCTTAAATTGGACAGTCCCCCCTAAAGTGAGAGGCGACGCCAGAGGTTGTTCGTAAGAATATGGGACAAACAGGTGAATTTTTGGCCAAAGATCAGGGTTAGCAGGAAGTTAAATCTATTTTAGAGGAAAAATATGCCCCTATAGGGCTCGGGCGCTATTGTCGGTTGGATGGCCGCATGATAGCAGAAGCGAAATTTTTGGCTCCGTCACCTTCGGTTGGAGGTTGGAGCAAACACCCCTCTGGGAAAGACATCAGGAAAGAAAAATGGCAGCTGGTTCTTCAAATTACAATCGCGGTGAAATGAACGTCAAAGCCCAATCAGGCACATTTGGCGGATTCATGGGCATGACGAAATATGGCGGCGCTTTAGTTGCTCTCATTGTTCTTATGCCGACGCTGGTTTTCGCCGTCGGGATGAGCTGGCTAAGCGCTCTTATTATCAGTGTTGTGGTAGGGTTCGTCATTGGACTTGCTCTAAAATTTAAGGCGATTTGGTACGTGACACTGGTTGGTCTCGCTATCTTTGTCGGTGTAATCTCACTTCTACTAAGCCTCCTCGCGGGGTAAGCGACTTTTGCCCGACCGGCAGACGCCGCTTGGGCCGATAGATTAAGACTTCAATCGAAGGGGATTTGTCTTGCATATAGCCGTTATAAAAGATTCTGGACCGGCAGAACGCCGCGTCGCCGCTACGCCCGATACAGTTAAGGGCTATGTTGCCGCAGGTCATAAAATTACCGTGACCAAGGGCGCAGGGGCGGAGGCCGATTTTTCTGACGCAGCGTATAAAGAGGCTGGCGCCACAATTTCTGCCAGCAACACAGCTTGCGTCAAAAATGCAGATCTTGTGTTTTCGGTAAACGGGGCGGACGCTAAATTGGTTGGGAGCCTTAAAAAAGGTGCCGGGATTACCGGAGCCATGAGCCCGACGGACAACCCAAAATACGCCCAGGCTTGCGCCAAAGCGGGAGTTACGGCTTTTGCTCTCGATTATATCCCCCGTATTTCGCGGGCGCAGGCGATGGACGTGCTGTCCTCACAGTCCAACTTGTCCGGCTACCGCTCTGTGGTCGAAGCCGCAGGTATTTACGGCCGCGCTCTGCCAATGATGATGACGGCGGCGGGCACAATCGCCCCGGCCAAAGTATTCGTCATGGGCGCGGGGGTCGCAGGATTACAAGCCATTGCAACGTCCCGCCGTCTCGGCGCGGTGACAACGGCGACTGATGTTCGCCCCGCCGCCAAAGAACAAGTTGCCTCTCTCGGCGCGAAATTTGTCGCCGTGGAAAACGAAGAATTCAAAGCCGCCGAAACCTCAGGCGGATATGCCAAGGAAATGTCGCCGGAGTATCAAAAGGCTCAGGCCGAGCTGACGGCGTCTCACGTCGCCAAACAGGATGTGGTGATTACGACCGCCCTTATACCCGGACGTCCGGCGCCAAAGTTGATTGATAAAGCCATGCTCGATTCCATGAAGCCCGGCTCTGTCATTGTCGATCTGGCGGTAGAACGCGGCGGAAATGTCGAAGGCTCCAAGAAAGGCGAAATCGTGACGACCAAGAACGGCGTCCATATTGTCGGCTATCTTAACTGGCCGTCTCGTATGGCGGCGGATGCCTCCAATATGTTTGCACGCAACCTGAAAGCCTTCTTGCCTCTGGTAACATCCGAGGACGGAGCTTACGCGCCCAATTGGGACGACGAAATTATCCAAGGCTGCGCCCTGACTAAAGAGGGCGCCGTCGTTCATGAGCGGTTGCTTGCTTTGCCAACCGCAAAACCTGCTGCGAAAAAACCGGCCGCTAAAAAAGCGTCTACAAAAAAAGCTCCTGCGAAAAAGGCAGCGCCTAAAAAGCCTGCCGCAAAAAACACCGGGAAAAAGAAAGGGTAGATTATGACCTTCGCTCTTATCATGGCGGGAGGCGCCGCCGTCAGCCCGATCATTTTCCAACTGACTATTTTCGTTTTGGCGATTTTTGTCGGATATTATGTTGTCTGGTCGGTTACGCCCGCCCTCCACACGCCGCTAATGGCGGTCACCAACGCAATTTCATCCGTAATTATTGTGGGTGCCTTGATTGCCGTTGCCGCCGGAGCGCAAGGCGGCTCTTCCGTCTCCACTTGGACCGGCGCGATTGCCGTGGCGCTCTGCGCTGTCAATATTTTCGGCGGATTCCTCGTCACCCAGCGAATGCTCGCCATGTATAAGAAGAAGGCGAAATAATCATGCCTGAACTATCTGCAAATCTCGCCGCTGTTCTATATACTGTTTCAGCGGTTCTCTTCATCCTGGCCTTGCGGGGCCTGAGCTCCCCTGAAACGTCCCGCCGCGGGAACTATTACGGCATGGTCGGTATCGCCATTGCGATTGTGACGACGTTCTTGGTCGCAGGTATGGGTGGAACAGGTTTCTTATTCGCCGGGGCTGGCCTCGCGGTCGGCGGCGTCGCCGGCGCGGTAATTGCCAAGAAAATTCCTATGACGGATATGCCGCAACTTGTTGCCGCGTTTCACTCATTGGTTGGATTGGCCGCCGTTCTCGTGGCTGTCGCCGCGTTCTTCTCGCCCGATAGTTTCGGAATTCTGACCGAAGAAGGTACGATCAAAGCCGGCAGTTTGCTCGAGCTGTCGCTCGGTGCGGCCATCGGCGCGATCACGTTTTCAGGTTCTGTGATCGCCTTTGCCAAGCTGAACGGAAATATGTCTGGCGCGCCGATCATGCTGCCATTCCGCCATTTCATTAATATCGCTCTGGGTCTCGGCGTGGCCGTGCTCATCGGAATGTTGATGAAATCCGGCGGTGCGGATCCAACAATCCTCTGGAGCCTCGTGGCTATCACCTTCATTCTCGGCTTTTTGCTAATCATCCCGATTGGCGGCGCAGACATGCCCGTCGTGGTCTCTATGCTTAACAGCTATTCCGGTTGGGCCGCGGCCGCGCTCGGTTTTACGCTCGGTAATATGGCACTTATCGTGACCGGCGCTTTGGTCGGCTCTTCGGGGGCCATCCTATCTTACATCATGTGTAAGGCCATGAACCGGAGCTTTATTTCCGTTATTTTGGGCGGATTTGGCGGCGATACGTCCTCCGCTGCGGGCGGCGATAAAGAGCAGCGCCCGTTCAAACAGGGCTCTGCCGAAGACGCGGCGTTTATCATGAAAAATGCCTCTAAAGTTATCATCGTGCCGGGCTACGGCCTCGCCGTTGCGCAGGCCCAACACGCTATTCGCGAAATGGCCGACACGCTCAAAGAAGAAGGCGTCGATGTTGTCTATGCTATTCACCCCGTCGCGGGCCGGATGCCGGGCCATATGAACGTGCTTCTTGCCGAGGCCAATGTTCCTTATGACGAAGTGTTTGAACTGGAAGACATTAATTCCGAATTCTCAAATGCAGATGTCGCATTTGTTATCGGCGCGAATGACGTGACTAACCCGTCCGCCAAAACCGATCCATCCAGCCCGATTTACGGCATGCCTATCTTGGACGTCGATAAAGCCGCAACTGTCCTCGTCGTCAAACGCTCCATGTCCACAGGTTATGCGGGTATCGACAATGATTTGTTCTATGAAGATAAAACAATGATGTTGTTGTCTGATGCGAAGAAAATGGTCGAGAGTATTATTAAAACGCTTTAATCCCTCCACATCATTATTTTCTGCCTTCCCAGCAGAGCAAACTGGCCGCCGCATGAAAGAACATCATCGGCGTCTTGCTTAATATTATTAAACTCGCTTTTGAAATATATGGGCGGTTTGTAGTCATTGGTTTTTTCACAAAATTTAGCGAAAACTATTCTGTCGGCATATTTAGTCTGAAAGATTGTAGCTGATCGATTTGTGTCCAGATCATGTCTCTCGATAATATTTGTTGTACTGGCAGGTAGCCAGGCTGGCAGCCAACCTCGGGCTATTGCTCCATCTGTTCGCGCCTCACCTATATTTGCATAAGTTTCAGAGACTACAGTATTCGTACAGCCCAAAAGTGGGACCTGGCATGTCAGAATAAGCGTAAACTTTATGAACTTCATATTGGTAAGCTAGATGATAAATATGATTGGAATAAGCCCAAAGGAAATAAAAGCGTTCGTTTTTGGCGCAAACCCTTAATCAAAACTCCCAAGTTCGAAACAAACTATTCCTCAACGTGATCTGGTAAATCCTCGCGCTTTGTTGACGCCATGTCGTCGAGTTCTTCTTCGCTCATTGTCTCATACATTTCGACGGACGCGCCTTGAAGTTCGCTTTTTTTGATCTCTCCGCGTTTGGCTGAGAGCGCGGCGCCGGCGGCTTTTTGCTGGGCTTTGGACTTGGCTTTCATATCTGTCTCCTTTGATAGAAAACCCGTTTCCATTCTATTTAGTTCCGAGAGGCAACAGAAACCTTGTCAGAAGGAATTCAATAACGTTAAAGACTTCTATGTCCACATCCCCGCTCTCTCTTCGAAATGTCTCCAAAAGCTTCGGCGGAAAATCCGCCGTCAGGGATGTCAGTTTTACGATTAAACGGGGCGAAGTGGTCGGGTTTTTGGGCCCGAACGGGGCCGGCAAGACGACAACAATCCGCATGGCGCTCGGCCTCATCCCACCGGATACGGGCGAGGTGGCTTTGTTCGGTGAGAAGCCGGGCGAGAATGCGTTCGGCCGGATAGGGTTTTTGCCTGAGGAACGCGGGCTCTATAAGAAACAGACGGCTCGGGAAAGCATTGCCCATATGGCGCGTCTAAACGGAATTGGGAAGAAAGAAGCGTTCTCGCTGGCCGATGACCTGCTGGACCGCTACGGCCTGTCAGAAGCAAAGCGTAAGAAGAATAAAGACATGTCCAAAGGCATGGCGCAAAAAGTACAGCTCCTCTCTGCCATCGCGCATGATCCCGAATTCTACATCTTGGACGAGCCCTTCTCTGGCCTTGATCCCGTCAATCAACGCGTGCTCGAAGGCATTGTCAGCGAAATTGCCGGACGCGGCAAAACCATTATTTTCTCGACCCATGTGATGGAACACGCCGAACGTCTCTGTGACCGGATTATCCTGATGGGCGGCGGCGAAGTTGTCTTTGACGGCTCTACCGAGGCGGCTCTGTCCAAAGCGCCGCGCCGTATGGTGATCGCGTCGGAGGATGACAGATTACTGGAAATCGTCAGGCCTTTTGCTGAAGAAGTCGAAGAGCGCCGGGACGGGGGATTGAACGTTATTTTGAAAGAGACCGCCCAGAGCCAAGCTGTTTTGGAGCGCTGCGTTGCAGAGAAAATTAAACTCACCCAATTCGAGCCGAAGCAGCCGACTCTGCATGAGGCTTTCGTGGCGCTTGTCGGCGACGATGTTCGCGCCGATTTAAAGGCCGATATGGCGCATGACCTTGCCCAGACTAACCTTGATCAAGAGGAGGCGTAATTATGACTGTTTTGCCTGCTGTTAATTTACGCCGCACCTTCCTTATCGCCCGTCGCGATTATCTGGGATATATCAAGACGTGGGGTTTTTGGATTTCCTTTTTAATGCCATTTATTGGCATGGGATTTGGCATTGGTTTCGCGACGCTCGACGTTGAACTATCGCCGCCGCGTTACGAGACAATTCTGGACGAAACGGGTCAATATGCCGACGGCATTCTGGCTTTGCATGAGGACAGTCAGAGCCAAAAAGTCGAACGTTTCATAGACGGCCTAGGGGCCGTTACGATGACGGAGGCGCAAGAAATAGATATTCGCGAGACTCTGGAACGTGACGGGTCAGCCGCGGCGAAAGCCCAGATAGAGCGAGAAGTGCCCTCTCTGCAAGGTCAGTTAAAATCCCTCGACAGCAAAATTAATTTTGTCGATCCCCCTGCGGAGACTTTGGCCAGCTCGCAAGAGTATTTAAAAGGTGAAAGCCTTGTGCAGGTGGACGGGAAATCCCGGCCTCTTGATGGGCTTTTACATATAACGCAAACGGAGGAAGGCCCCAAAGCGGATTACTGGTCAAAAAATATCAATGCGCCTGATCTAAAGAATCTCGCCAGAGATTATTTTGAAAACCGGGCAGAAGAAAATTACCTGGCGACAGGCAATCTGACCTCTGAAGGATTAGCCGAGGCCAAAAAAGGCCGCCTTGAAGTCGAAAGTTTTGACCCGACCAAAGTGTCTGATGACACGGCGTCGCAAGCTGTGACGCAGGCCGACAAAGTGCCCTATATCGTTTCCGCTGTTTTGTCGGGTTTTTTATGGCTCACGGTCTTTTCAGGCGCCTATATGTTGCTGACTTCCATGCTGGAAGAAAAATTAAATAAGCTTCTTGAAATGATGCTGGCATCCACACGCTTTTCTGAAATTATATTCGGCAAGCTTTTAGGCGTGGCAGCTTTGACCCTAACGGCGATGGCCCCTTATATTCTCCTCGCTATTGTTGCTGGAACGGCGTTTGCTTTCAAAGGCGACAGTGAAATGACTCAGGCATTTACGCAAAGTTTTACGCCGAAACTCCTTATCTTCTTTTTCATTTTTCTTGTCCTTGGGTATGTTTTTTATGGCGCCTGTTTCATCGCGCTCGGCGCGCTTAGCCAATCCATGCAGGACGCCCAAACCATGACGACTCCGATCGTGATTGTGCTGACTCTCTGCGTGCTGGTTGTGCCTTTAGGTTATGCCTCGCCAGACAGCCCACTGTTGCGGCTAGCGAGCTTATTCCCGCTCTCAGCGCCGTTTGCAGTCCTTGTGCGTTTGCCGTCTGACCCGCCGCTCTGGGAGCTTATTTTATCAGCTGTACTTCTCGCCCTCCTCTCTCTCGGCGTTGTCTGGGCGGCGGGGCGCGTCTTCCGTTACGGCGTGCTGTCCGGCTCCGGCATGAGCGCTGTCACAGGCTGGTTTAAGCGGACGATTTTACGCCAAAGCTGAGCGGTTTCTCTGCGGCATAAAGTGACAGAGAGGTGACAGGGCGGCCCTGCCATCCTATATGGGATTCATGATCGAAACAGGCCCATCCCCCCGCGAGCGCATTTTGCAGGCGGCCTTGCCTATGGCCGCCTTCGAAGGCTGGACGGATAAAATGCTCCGCCAGTCTGTTAAAGCTGCCGGATTGCCCAACGGCGCAGAAGCCCTCTATTTTCCCGAAGGTGCGCTTGATTTACTGGCTTACTGGTCAGACCAGCTAAATTCTAAAACAGAAGAATCGATCGCCGCGCTGGATATCGAAAACATGAAAATTCGAGACCGCGTGACACAAGGCGTCTTGGCCAGATTGGAAGCCATTCACCCTTTCGAAGAAGCGGCCCACCGCGCGCTATCTCGTCTGGCGTTGCCGGACACGCTTTTGGGCGGACGGCTAAGCGGCCCGGGTCAGCTTTGGGCGGCGGCAGACACGATCTGGCGCGCGATTGGCGATACTTCGACGGACGCAAATTATTATTCCAAACGTACGATTTTATCCGGTGTTATAGGGACGACCTTACCTGTCTGGCTCAATGACGACGACCCAGATAAGTCAAAAGGGCGGGAATTTCTGGACGCGCGGATTGCAAATGTTATGCAATTTGAAAAATTCAAATGGCAGGTCAAAACCAAAACCAAAGACTGGCCGAGCCCCGCAAGTGTTTTAGGTTCTCTGCGTTATGGCGGTCTGCCGAAGTTTAAACGGCGCAGACGTCGCGGCTAAGATGCTGCGAATAAACCTATCGCAAAGCTTAAGGTACTATCCTGTTGATGTGTGCCATTTTGCGGCCCGCCCGAGCTTCTTTCTTGCCATATAAATGCAGAAAAGTGTTCTCTTCACGAGCCAAATTTTGCCAGTCATTTATGTCTTCGCCGATAAGGTTGGTCATAACGACGCCGTGTTTAGGGTTGGGATTACCTAGTGGCCAGCCGGCTACCGCGCGGATGTGTTGCTCGAACTGATCTGTACAACCCGCATCTTGCGTCCAGTGACCTGAATTGTGAACGCGTGGGGCGATTTCATTGACTATCAGACTTCCGTCCTCCAGCTCAAAAAATTCTGTCGCCATTACGCCAACATAATCCAGAGCCTGCATGATGTTCTGAGCTAGGTCTTTGGCGCTTCCCAAATCTCTTGGGGCCGGGGCTGTGCTGGTGTGCAGAATATGGTTCTGGTGGACATTTTCGACCAAGGGATAGGCCGCCATGTGCCCATCCAAGCCTCTGGCGCAAACAATGGAAACTTCGCGAGTGAACGGAATGAAGGCTTCGACGATAACGGGATACTCTCCGAGTTTTTTCCAAGCGCTTTCAATATCGGCTTCGTCCCGGATAATAGCCTGACCTTTCCCGTCATAACCAAATCTGCGGGTTTTGAGCACGCCGGCTCCGCCAAGGCGGCGCAAGGCGCGCTTCAGATCAAATTCGTTGGCAACGGCTTCAAACGGGGCAACCGGAACGCCGGCTTCATTCGAAATGAATTGTTTTTCCGTCAAACGGTCTTGGGCAACATTGAGGCAGTGAGCGCTTGGGTGGAGCGGGGCAATGCGGGCCGCCTCCATTGCGGTTTCCGCCGGAATATTTTCGAACTCATAGGTCAGCACATCACAAGTTTTTGCGAATGCCTTTATCGCGTCTAAATCGTTATAGTCGGCCTGCGTAAAATCGTGCGCAACCTGCGCGGCGGGACTGTCTGCCCCGGTGGGAGCAAAAGTATGTGTTTTCAAGCCAAGCCGCGCCGCCGCCAAAGCCAGCATCCGGCCCAGCTGACCACTTCCGAAAATTCCGATGGTTGACCCGGGCGGGAGAGGAAAGCTTGTTTGCACGTCTTAACCTTTTGGATCGTGAGCGACTGACTCGGTCTGCTTGCTGCGCCAATCATTGAGCCGTTTCGCAAGAGCGTCATCTGACAAGGCTAGGATAGCCACGGCAAGTAGAGCCGCGTTTTTTGCGCCCGACTTGCCGATGGCTAATGTTCCGACGGGTACGCCGCCCGGCATTTGAGCAATAGATAAAAGACTGTCCATTCCGGACAAAGCTTTACTTTCTACGGGGACGCCGAGAACAGGCAGGGGTGTCATGGACGCTGCCATGCCGGGCAAATGCGCGGCTCCGCCCGCCCCAGCAATAATCACCTTATGACCTGCGTCGGCGGCGCCAGTGGCGAAATCATATAACCTACCAGGTGTTCTGTGGGCGGAAATGACTTTGGCCTCATAGGCTACCTGCAAATCACCCAGTATATTGGCGGCATGTTCCATGGTCGGCCAATCGGACGTAGAGCCCATGATAATGGCGATAGGAGCAGATTTAGCAGTCATGACTTTGCGGTCCCCATAAGAGTGGCGGGAAAGCGATATCTTCTAGAGGATGACCCGAGAGAATCCAACCGCCATTTTTAACCGGTTTACGTTTCCTTTAGACCGCCTCTTTTCCGTTTCTTAACTCTGGGGGACTAAAGATGGCGGCAAGTTGAACTTTAGGGGTCCACCATATGCCGCTTAGCCGCGTCTCCAGCGCTTTAAACGAAGCTAGCTTTCGCGCGGTTGACCGAACAGGTGTGACGGATTCCCAACTCAGCCAAGATAATCTATCTCTTCAGGCGGAAATTACCCGCCTTCGCCATCGCGTGTTGGAACTGGAACGCGCTGCCGATACAGATCCTCTTGTCCCTGTTTTCAACCGGCGGGCCTTCATGCGTGAAGTCTCGCGGGCCCAAACGGTGATGGAACGCTATGATATGGTGAGCTCACTGATTTTCTTTGATTTGAACGGATTTAAAGCCATTAATGACGCTCATGGGCATACTGTGGGGGATAATCTCTTAAAAGCGGTGGGCGACGTTCTGCTTAACGGTGTCAGACAATGTGATATGGTGGCGCGCCTGGGCGGCGACGAGTTTGGCGTACTGTTGTTTAAGTCTTCGCCGGAAATTGCGCGCGCAAAAGCCTCGGCTCTGTCGTGCCGTATGAGAGAAGAACGCATTTTCTCCGGCAATGGCTATGTCAATATTTCCGCGTCTTGGGGGGTTGCGCCGTGTGACCCCGGCGTTGCGGCGGACGAAATTTTACATCGGGCAGATCAGGCCATGTATCAGGCAAAACGCTCCCGACCGGGCAGACTTCAGACAGTTTAGGCGATTATGTCCGGCGTGATTTGATTTTCTAGGTAGACAATCTGATCTTTCATCGAAAGTTTTATTTTTTTCATCCGGCGGAGTTTAAGCATATCCGAGACGCCGTTTTCCGATAAAGCCCTGATTTCATTGTCAATCCGGCGGTGTTCCGTGCGCAATCGATCAAGCAGAGCCTGTAGCTCCTCTTGGGTCGGCTCTAACGTTTCATCATTGCTGGCGTCTGGGGTCTCGTTCGTCACCAGACTTTAATAAAGGCTTCGGCGCATTGGGGCAAGCTGAACAGGGTTTAATGTCTGAATTTGAATTCGATTAAGACTCAGGCAAAGTTTTGTGCTATAAAGTTCAGGCGTAAGTCACCTAACCTAAGGAGATGTGAATGGCATTATCAGCGCATTTGACTCAACTAAATTCGAAACACGCCTCGCTGGAGCAAAAGATCCAGGACGAAATGCGAAGTCCCATGCCCGATCATTTGCGAATATCACAGCTCAAAAAGCAAAAACTACAAATTAAGGACGAGATTTCAGACAAACAGGTTCTGGTCTCTTAAATTTCATAATTTTGATGTTATACGGGCTCACCCTTTGCGGGTGAGCTTTTTTATTGGGAGGCATTATGTCGGATCAGGTTTTCATTGTCACAGGAGCCGCGCGCGGTATCGGGTTTGCCTGCGCGCAGCGTCTGGTCGAGGATGGCCACCGTGTTGTCCTGGCTGATCAGGACACGGATCAAGGCTACCGGGCGGGCGAAGAACTCGCAGAAGGCACGGACCGAGCTGTCTTTGTGGAATGTGACGTTTCAGACAAACTACAGGTTCATAATCTGATCGCCGAGACATTGGGCGCTTTTGGCCGAATTGACGGATTGGTCAATAATGCGGGTATAGCCATGAGGGGCGGCGCGCTGGACATGAGCGTCGAAGATTTCGACCGGAACCTTGCGGTAAACCTTCGGGGGGCGTTCTTAGTCTCCAAGGCTGTCGCCAAACATATGGTCAAAGAAATAGAAGACCGTGAGGACCGCTCCCGTTTGTCAGACCGCCCCTATGCTATCGTCAATATGTCGTCTATTAATGATACCGTCGCGATACCTGATTATATCGCCTACACTGTGTCCAAAGGCGGCTTGCTCCAAATGACCAAAGCGATGGCGCTTGAGCTTGCGCCTTATGGTATTCGCGTCAATGCGATTGGCCCGGGCTCGGTTAAAACGGATATGCTCGACGGGGTCGTCGGGAATGAAGACGCGATGGATAAAATCGCGGCGCGCACGCCATTGGGCCGCGTCGCGCTCCCGGATGAAGTGGCGAGTGTGGCTTCGTTTCTGCTTTCCGAAGATGCAAGCTATATCACGGGGCAGTGTATCTATGTGGATGGGGGCCGGTTGGCGCTCAATTACACTATGGAAAAAAAGACGCTCTCCTAAGAGCGCCTTCTGAAATTTTAATTTAACGGCGGAGCTTATTTTCGGGGCTTTGTCGTTCCAAAGATTTTTCGCCATCCCCGACCTATGGCTGATCCGCGCTTGGATAGAGCTTCTCCGGCGTCGTCAAACTCTTCGCCAATTCTGTCTGTGATTGGATCAACATTTTTGGTTTTCCACCGATTGACCATACGGAAAATCAGGAAGAGGAAGAACGCGATTAGGCCGAGAAAGACAATGTTGAACCAAGGGATTAAGAGGGCGTCCGGGCCGCTGACTTTTTTGATAGAGGTCGCATTCGGAAAAATCGAAAAGAGTTTTATCCGCCAGCCATAATGGCGAACGGCGACCCACTGATCTTGGTCTCGGGCCAAATTGGCGGCTTTGCCGGACACATCGCTACTATCAAATTTGAAATAGGGCGGGAAGGACCATCCCGTATCCTCATTCCGATAAGTCATGGACTTCCCATTTTTCTTCACTGTGTAAATAAAGCGAACGTCGCGGGTAACTTGTGCATTTGTACCGACATCCGGACGATCCCAGAAGGGCGAGACATCCGAAATATCCATACGCTTCACGTCGGTATCAACTATCTGTACGATGTCGCGATCCGGTAGGTAGTAATGCGCGAGAACCGCCACAATGATAAAGGCCAAAAAGGCAAAAAACCATTTAACTGTTTTCATAAGATTCTCCTAACATCATCTGGCCCGGACCTATCCAAATTGCGCCAACCAAGCCAAACCCGCAAAAATAGCGAGAGGGATGAAATAAATGCCCAATAGCATTTTGGGGCGCATGGAACGATTATATTGCCGTAGGCCCCGTTCCACGAAGTCCTGTTGGCTCTCGACCGCGTCTTGTTTGTGATACTCACTGCGCAGCTTTTGTCGTTCCCGCAGATTAGCCGTGATGCTCAAAATAGCATAGACTGCGCTGAGGATAGCAAAAATTATGACAATGTTTCTTATCCAGCCAACCATGCTTAATCCCTCTTACCCTTTTTGGACTTCCGGTAACTCTTCTTGCGGTAATCCTTATAGAGTTCGCGAAAATCTTCTTCGTCTTCATTATGGGTTTTGAGCTTATACAGTCCGTTTTTGACTTCGGCTTTTCCCCAGAGGTTGGTAAATTCCGACTTGGGTTTTGGTTCCGGCTTCGGCTCTTCCATGGCCGGCTCATCGCCGAAGAGGGCTTCGCGCGCACCGACTTTATCCATCGCATATTCTTGCGCCAAAAAGTCCGAGACATAATCTTTCTTGGATTCTGACCAGCTCCTATAGGCGTCATAGAAAAGCGCTTTGTGGCAGATAAAGAGCTGCCGAAAATCCAGGCGGGACAGATCGGACAAAAGCATATTGACCAAATCTCGATCCTCATGCTGGCTGGAACGCAGACAGTAAAAGAAGGCTGAATGGTTCGGGCCCATCTTTGGCGGGCGCCCACCCATGCTGGCCCAGCGCCAGACCTCCATCAGGCCGTGAAATTCTTCTGGCAGTTCCTCGACAAAACGCCGCTCCAAATGTCGAATGTTCTGGCGTGATAATCCGCTCAGGTCATGGCCCTGTTCGGCAGCGATAGTGATGGTGATAAAATCCAACTTTTGCTTAATAATGGCCGCGGTGGATTGGTTAGGGGCCTGAACAATTAATTCGCTCAGGTCTTCGTCGCGTAGGAAGTCAGCAATCGCTTCTCGGTCGTCAAAGGTGAGAATTTGATCAATGGATAGATCGTCCAAACCCTCGACGCGCTCCCGGGCAATAACGGTCGGGGTCTCAGCGTCCCGGAAAATATAAACCCCACCAAAATGGCTCGTGTAATAATTGCCTTGGACATAAGTCTTATTGTCCAATGTCACGGGGTTGCGCTGAATATTCCCCGTGCGTTTGGCCAGCTCTATCATTTGCGCGATTAAGACGTCATCCCACCATGCATCGTCTTCGGTCATAAATTGATCAATTTGCTCAGAAAGCTGATGCGCCTCCGCCACATGCTCGGCAATCGTATCGGCTTCGATTTCAATTTGATTGATATGCAAGAGGTCAGAAGGAGACGAAATATGAAAGACCGAATTCATTAATTCCCCGGCCACGGCTTCGCGCGCCGTCAGGGCAAAAAGCTGATCTTCGTTTTCTTCAATATATTGACGCAGAATAGACCGCGACGTGGAGAATTGCGAATTGAGCAAAGGCGCTTTCATCTGATCCGTCGTCAGCAGGATAAACATCTGATTGCACCCCTTCGGGTTCAGATAGAGCTGATCCTCAAACTCATCCCCGATTTCAGGTGAATATCCCGACATGTCGATATGAAAACCGGTCAACGCCGTCTCACGGTCAATTAGATGCTTTAGGGCGCGATTATAACGCTCCACCAAAGCCGGAGAGGACACCTCAATGAGGTTGCCGAACATCAGCCCTTTTTTGACGAGGCGCATCATGATGCTGGACCCAAAATTGCACCAAAACCTAATAATGCAACAGAACTAATAATCGCGGAAATCAATACTATATCTATGGGGAATGAATAAAGTGATCCCAAATCAGTCCCCGCACCTATATTCAGAAGTGCTAACACTCCCATGTGTATAGCCAGTATAGGAGGGAGGAATTTAAAGAAATACGCTACTTTTCTCACCCCTTCTCCCCCAAATACCGCTTCTTCGCCTCTTCCTGACGCGCGTAATCTCGCACCATATTTTCAATCGCGATTTCATCTGACTTATCGGCGTAGCGGAATTCGGAATCGGCGTAGCGATTGATTTCCTGAATGACCATTTCGACTGTTATCGGTTGGGAGAGGTCGGCGATCATTTTTTTCTTGGTGTCATAATCCTTGGTCAAAAATAGATCCGGTTTTTCCATCCACTCATCGGGGAGTTCGAAATCCATTGCGCGGACTTTAACTGCGTCGGTGATGTTTTTAATCGCTCGTCCGGTGAAGCGGGAGTCGGCTTCCTGAATACCTTTCAAATAAGTGCCGAGCTTGGCTATAGTGTCGAGCTTGCCGATGTCTTTGGAAACTTTTTCATAGACCTCAAGCAGGCCGTCCTCTTTAGGGCGGGCATAGCTGTCATAGCTCGCGGCGACGGCTTTTTTGATTTGCTGTGCAGCGAAGAGGTCATGTTTGCCGACGGGAATGTCGTGGTTCTTGCCCATTAAGAGATGCAAAATGTCAATATAGTCGTCCCGCGTTTGCGGTCCATCAACGAGGAAGCGCGCACCCGCCCGCTGGCGAAGCGCGTCATCCACATTTTCAGGATAGTTTGAAAACATGCCGAACGTGCAATTGCCGCGCACGACGGTATTGGCACCTGCAAAACTTTCCATCAGCACGGCCGTGATTTCTAATTGTCCGGCAGAAGACTGCCGGTCGCCGCGTTTACCTGCGAGCTGGTCAATATCGTCAATCGTGCCAAAGCCGATGACATTCGGGTCAATCACATTGTTGATGAAAGCCTTGGCGTTTTGCGCTGACTTGCCCTGATAACTGTCGATGGAATCCGTGGATAGATTTTGATAGCGAAAGGCATAGCCTGCATTAGCGCAGTATTCAGAAATTAACCCGGCCATCATTTGGATGAGGGTGGTTTTCCCCGTCCCCGGCGCGCCGTCACCCATAAAGGTAAAAATAAAGCCGCCGAGCTCGGCAAAGGGGTTTAACTTCCGCTCGAAGTCATAGGCCATCAGCATTTTAGACAGCTTCATCGCCTGATACTTCGCGATATGATTGCCGACGACTTCATGCGGCTTTTTAAATGTCATGGTCAGCTTGGAACTTTGCGCGCGGGCAAAGGGCGTAAAGCCGTTAATGTCGAAATTATCTTCTTCTACGCGGTAGCTGACCGAAGTGAACGGGTTGAGGCGGGGGAGGTGTGCAGCGCGCAAGGCGACCTTATCCATCAGTTTTTCAAGGAAGGCTGTGACCACAGGGACGAGCTTATCCTCGCTGTCGACAAACAGCGCCAAGTCCTGATCCAATTCCCAAAGCGCGCCTGTGAGCGCAAGCTGGGCATTATCGGTAAGCACTTCTTCGACATCACCGATTTCGACATTCAAATCTGACCCGTCCGCATGGGCAGAAGATAAAAGGAAACTCGCCATATTGGCAAAGACGTGGAGGCTGATGGCCGCAGAGGCGGCGAGCCCTTCAGTAAACTCAGATTGCTTGCCCGCCGGGAGTTTGCCTTGAAGGTTCTCTTTCATAAGCGCGGAGAGACCTGTCTGCTCGGAATATTGGTCCGAGACTAGCAGAGCCGTTGCGAGGGCGCGGCGAAGGCTGTGCAGAACATTGGCCTGCATTGGGCTTATGAGGGCGTCGCCTTCATCGGCGTTTTCCACGCGCGCGATTAAATGCACGCCTTCGGGACGGGCTGTCGATTGTGTGACAAGGCCGGGAGTTGTGGAGCGGAAACGGCGGCGCGTTCCAATGCCGGGGGAGCGTTCATTGGAGGCCGCAGATTTAATGTTCTGTTTTTTCGCCAGACGCGGCGTGTGATCAAATCCGCCCAATAGCTGCTCCGCCGCCGCGTATTTCTCGCGAATTTGCGCTTCTTTTAATTCCATTAAATTTCCGGAGTCAGACATTTATATCCTAGCTATAGCTCAAAATTTTTGTGTTCTCGCCGACGACATATTTTCGTGTGCCTTGGAAGGCCTGAGCCTTTTTCTCTTCAAGAACCTGATAGGCACGATGAGGCAGGATGACGGCGCGCTGTGTCTCTGTGGCGCCGCTATCGGCTCCGCCCATAATTTTACCTAATTTATAGATTTGCCGCGTGGCGGTTCTGAAAATACCGGTTTTCTCGACCTTTGTATCCTCGGACAAGAGTGACTCCACGGTCCAGGCGAGCGCCCAATCGCTGCTTTCCTGATGACTAGCATCTGCCAACACGTCGCGAATGGGGCCGTGCTGTTCGGTGAAATCATGGCTGTACATGGGGCCAAGATGGAAGCGGCGAAGGAGCTTTGGGTGAAGCGTATCAAAATCTGTATCAAAGCCTTTGGCGATCGTTAGCAATTTCAACCCAGAGACGGCTTGTGCCATTAGGTGGCTTTGAACGCGTGGCCAGCGCCGTTCGTCATGGGGCAAGGCGCGAGACGCCGTATCTTCGAGTTCCATCAGATAGATCGCGGGCAAATTGGTCTGGCTGTCATACGCCGCCCAGTGGACAAGATAACTCCGGCGGCCGCTATTCATGTCTTTGCCGACCCAAACGATTTGTGGGTGGTTTTGCGTCAGGAAGAGGGTCTTTTCGGCGAGGCATTCATAATAAATTCTCTGACTCATCGCATATTGCAGCTGAGTCGGAGACGAACGCTGCGTCAGAATATGATTGATCATATCTTTCTTCAGGCGCTCTTGACTGGGTAAAGATTTTAAATGCTTTTTGGCTTGAGTGATATCAGACGCCATTTGCATGACTTCACCAAAGACCGGGAACCCGCTCTCTGTTTTATCGATGCTCATTCCGCTGGGTTCTGACCCGCCTATCCGGTGGGACATCAGAAATTTATAAGATAGAGCGGTGAAAGAGTTGGTCAGTGAGTCCAGATAGGTCAAAAGGATTTTGGCTTCTGCCGTCGTGATGAGCTTTTCTTTATTCGAGAGGATGGCCACCTCTGAAAGGTGACCCATAATTCGCTCGAATTTAGCAAAATAGCGCCGGGTCGCCCGGGCGCTATCGAGCATTTTATGATCGTATTGTAGGTCTTGAACGACTGACACTTATTTACTGACCACCCGCGGAAAGATCATCTCGGCCATAGGCATTTGCATCGTGTTTCTCGACAATTTTCTCAAATCTCCGGGCAAACCGTTCGTCCGCCTTGGCCTTTTCTTCAAGAACTTTACGAGCAAAGACAATGTGATCCTCGTGCGCTTCCATCATTTCGGCCATTTTGTTGTTGGTGGCCGCGCCGATGGCTGACATGGCAACTTGCGCTTCTTTATCCGTGGCGACACCAATCTCGTTGATTTTATGCGCAACGTCTTGTTGCTGCGCCGTTTTCAAGGATTTGGACAAGGCATCATAAAGAATCACGCGTTGCTTTGTGTCGGTTTGGAGCTTGTTAATCAGGACCATTTGCGTCGCCGCTTGGTTTTGTAGACTATCGACCCAAGTTTTTCCTTTTTCGATATAGCGTTCAAGCGTTTGCGACTCGGCAAGTTTAACTTGCTCTTGCTGGGCCAAATCATTGTAATTAGCATTGACGGCAGCCAGTTCGCTTTCCAGTTGGGCGCGCTTCTTGGCGTCCTGCTCCACGGCGAGTTTGCCTTCCAGTTCGATAATCTTCGGGTCCATAGACAGAAGTTCGGATTTGATATTTTCCAGAGCGGTTACGGCGGCTTCGCGGTTGGTCAGGGTTGTGCCGAGATTGGCCTGAACCTGATCCTTGTGCATGTTTAGCTGATTAAGCTGATCCTGAAGCATAGTCTGAATCGTATTTGATTTAGAGATCAGGTCCTGTAATTTATCTTCGATAGTCGCCGTTCTGATGCGTTCTGACCGCAAGGATTCGGCGCGCTGTTTGGAGAAAATCCCGACGAATTTTTCCCAGCCAGTTCTGTCGCGCATGGCGTCAAAATCTTTTGAAAAACCTGCGGTGACATCGTCGAGACCTAAAATAAGTTCGGCGATGTTTGCGTTCATCGTATCGGCGTGAGCGTGGACGTCATCCAGTGACGCATTCTCGATATCTATCGTGATATCCGATCCCATTTCCATCTTTTGACGCGCCGTATCTATCTTTGACGACAGAGCGCTAATTTTGGCTTGGGCTTCTGCGACTTCTTTTTTGGACTGTTCGATTTGGGTCTCGAAATTGGACATCGTCCCCCCTTTCGTTGTTGTTGCTCTGCCTAATAGACATAGGTAGAAATTCAGGATTTACAATCTAAAACTGGTCGAAAATTCGTCGGATTTATGGGGGGTAGCGACGATTCCCCGTGGAATTACACGGGAAAAGTAATTACGAAAAAAATGCCAAAAAAACGAAAATAATTGTCCCGAAGGCGAGGGCGATAGAGGTCTGGCGACGATAAGCAGGTGCCAAAAACCCAACCAACAACCCGCCAAAGACGACAAGTATCAAACCGATGGCGACAAGTTTTTGATAAAGTTTGAATAAGGTTGGACCGTGGCCCTTATGAAGTTCCATTAAACGACCTTGGAGATCCGGAACTTTGCGTGTGGCCGTTAGCCCGTCCGGGGTTTGCTGAAATTCTAAATAGGTGCGCGACGTTGGCCTCAATTGAATAACCGTTCCGCGGTTACGGATATACTCAAAGGGTTGGTCGATGTCAGCCGAGGCTAGAAGCTCCCGGACATCCGCTTCCAAAGTAGGGCTTTCAAAGTTCAACGCGGCGTCTGCAGGCAATGAGACAGGTTCGGTTTTGAAATTGCCGCTATTGCCCATTAGGTACAGCCCGCCAGAGACGGCAACCAGCAAAAAGGCCGGGGCGAGAAAGCCTGCAAACCACAAATGGGCCAGAACAAAGAGACGGCGGGTTTTAGGAGAGGTCATAAAAGACTTTCAAGTCAAATTTCTTTTTTCAGTGGAGCTCTAAAGAGGCTTGAGTATAAATTAGGAGTCAAACTTCCCCGCCATGACGGCGTCAATTATTCGGCAAGCCCCTTTAAAGGCTTCGTCAATGGAGAGGTGGGAGCTGTCGAGGAAGTGCGCGTCCTCTGCGGGTTTGAGCGGTGCGTCTTTGCGGCCCATATCGCGCGCGTCGCGCTCCTCAAGCTGGGCGAGAACGGATTCAAAGCAAATTTCCTCGCCGTATCCAACTAGTTCTTTATGGCGGCGTTCTGCGCGTATTTCCGGTTTTGCGTCGACATAGAGTTTAACATCTGCGTCAGGGCATATAACCGTGCCAATATCGCGCCCATCAAGAACTGCGCCCTGAGCTGCAAAATCACGTTGGAGGTCTAAAAGCGCGGCGCGCACATCGGGATGGACAGCAACTTTTGAGGCCGCTGACCCGATGGGACCACTTTTCAGAACTGGATCAGAAAGTTTTTCGTCAAGATTACCTTTTCCGAGAGATTTTGCCGCTTTAGCGGCGTCGACGGCGGACTCCGGATTTCCTCCGGCGTCAAGCGTGGCTTTTGCTGTGGCTCGGTAAAGCTTGCCCGTATCCATATAGGCGAGACCATAATGCGCGGCCAGACGCTTGGCGAGCGTGCCTTTGCCGGAAGCAAAAGTTCCGTCAATTGCGATCGTGTTCGGTTTTTCAGTCATTTTTTAATATTTGCCCCAAGGGAAGCCATCAAGTCAAAGAAAGTCGGGAAACTTGTCGCGATCATCGAGGCGTCGTCAATGCTGACAGGGTTTTGTGTGGCCAAGCCTAAAATAAGCGCGCTCATAGCGATTCTGTGATCATGATGAGTTTCCACTGTTCCGCCTCCCTGCGGCGCTTTGCCTGCGCTGCCCGTTACGGTCATTCCGTCTTTAGTTTCAGTTACCGTGATGCCGTTTTCTGACAACAGCGCCGCCGTCGCGGCGATCCGGTCACTCTCTTTGACTCGCAATTCTCCGATGCCATTCATAATGGTTTTCCCGGTCGCAAACGCAGCGGCTACCGCTAAAATGGGATATTCATCAATCATGGAGGCCGCGCGGCCTTCTGGAACAGTGACGCCGTTTAGGCGTGAGTGCTTAACGTGGATATCAGCAATCGTTTCGCCGCCAGATTTGCGAAAATTATCCGCTCGTAGAAAGGCTCCCATCTCATTCAATGTATCAAACAAGCCCGTTCGGGTCGGGTTCATCATTACGTTTTCGACGAGCACATCCGATCCAGGCGTAATGAGTGCAGCGATAATCGGGAAGGCGGCGGAAGACGGGTCCCCGGGAACCTTTATTTTTGCCGCTTTCAGCTGGGCTGGCCCGGTCACACTGATGTGATTACCGTCTCCGGCGGTTTTAACGTTTACAGGAACCCCGAAAGCTCGAAGCATATTTTCGGTATGATCGCGCGTCGCAACAGGCTCTATAATAGTGGTTGTCCCCTGGGCACCAAGCCCTGCGAGAAGGAGGGCGGACTTGACCTGAGCCGAAGCATGGGGCGGGCGGTAATCCATCGGTTTGAGGTTTCCGCTGCTCTTGAGCAGAACAGGAAGGCGGCCGGGCTCTCCGGCTTCCGTTGTGCGGGCCTCCGCGGAGACCCCCATTTCTCGCAGCGGATCCAGAATGCGGTTCATCGGCCGGATGGAGAGTGAGGCGTCTCCGGTGAAGCGCGCCGAAAGCTTATATCCGGCCGCCGCGCCCATAATCAGGCGGACGCCAGTGCCGGCATTTCCGCAATCAACGTCTTCTGTAGGAGAAGAAAATCCGTTGGTCCCAACCCCATCAATGCGCCATGCACCTGTCTCGTCTTCAGTTATCTTTGCGCCGAAAGACCGCATCGCCCCGATGGTTGAAAGGATATCCGCTCCACGCAATAAATCTGTCACCTCTGTGATCCCGTCCGCCATCGCCCCGAAAATGATCGCACGGTGGGAAATGGACTTGTCCCCGGGGGCTTTCATAGTGCCTTTTAGACCCTTTGAAGGAACAGCAGTTGCGGGGGCAGCGGGTGAGGACATATAACAGCCTGACATCCATTGGCGGTTGACTTGAATAGCCGAGCCGCTAAGACGCGGATTGACCAGCGGGAGACGGGTTTTACAACGCCCATCCATCCACGCAACATAAAATATTTTTTATCTCAGGGCGGCGCAATCCATACCCTGTGAAAAAGGAAGGACCGACCCTATGGCAAAGAAGGTTGATTTAGGCACCAAACGCGTTTGCCCTGAATGTGAAGCGAAGTTTTATGACCTCGGAAAAGATCCGGCGCTATGCCCCATCTGTGCGACGGAAACCGCGTGGGACGAATTTGTAGTGGCTCCCATCCTGCCATCCTCCCAGTTGGCTCCAGAGTCAAAAAATGAAGATGACGACGACGATGATGAGGATATCGACGAGAAAAAAGAAGTCGACGAAGACGATGTCGACGAAGAAGAGGAAGCCGCGAAAGAGCTTGAGCTAGACGGAGACGATATGGCCGTTGTTGGCGGAGCGTCGGGTGACGATGACGATGACAAGCCCGGTTACGATGGCTATTCTGACGACGAAGATGAAGATCAAGACGCTGCTCTTGTTTCTGATGATGACGACGACAATGAAATGCCGCCGCCCGATGATTCAGATGACGATGAGGAACCCGAAGAGATTGAAATCTAGTCAGACTCTCATTTTGATGAACTAATTTCTTCAAGACGGTATTTGCCGTCTTGACCGCTCCGGTGCTGGAGATTAAACGGCGCAAACTTATCCTGAAAGGGGCCTTAGCTCAGTTGGTAGAGCGCTTGCATGGCATGCAAGAGGTCAGGGGTTCGACTCCCCTAGGCTCCACCAGAGGTTCGCCAAGCGAACCGCAACCTCCTCATTTTTCCAATAATTTAGCCCTTCAAGTATTTTGTAGGCTCGGCGGTGCTTGATTTTTAAATGCGCCGTCCTCTTTGTCAGGCGCGGCGCAAATTTTTATGCAAGTGCTGGTTCTATGTCAGCCATCATGGGTAAAAGAGACGGAAGAAGTTCATGCGACGGATCAAATTCTGAATAATCGCAGAGAATTTCTTCTCCCTTTAGGATATCGCGGGCCGCATAGCCGACAACGATTTCTTTGAAATCAGAGTTTGGATTGTTCGAGTGGTTCATGAAGCGCCCATTATCGGCCTCTAGGACCAGCGTGTCTGGCTTATCGTGCAAAGGGTAGGCATATCGCGCCATGAATTCCTGCATATGGGGCGGAAACTCTTTTATTTGGCCTGGTGTCACTAGGCGGTCAAATTTTGTATCAAGTTTCCAAATAACGCTGCCTTTTTTGATATTTTCAGCGGCAAACACCCCAACACCTTCAATGCCGCTTGGCGCGACAAAGCTACGGATTAGCATCATTGTAATTGGTCTCCGGTAACAAAAACCAAATGCAAAGCCGTTAGTCTGGGCGAGAGTTTCGCTTATCCCAGCCTGCTCGTTTTTGTTCAGATTCTAATTTGATTCCTGTTTTGCGGGTTTAGCAAGTTAAATTTTTGTCTGTTCAAGGGAAACCGAAGAATAGAAGTTGAAGGTAACTAATCTGCCATGCGCTTAATTAAGGCCTTGGCCTGCTCGCTAATTTCCGGGTGGATTTTGGCGTAGGCCATGACGGCCTCGAAATACCCGATTTTGCTGCCGCAATCATAATCTTGACCTTCATAGACGAAGGCGTGAAAGCTTTGGTCGTTCATTAATCGAGCCATGGCGTCTGTCAGTTGGATTTCTCCGCCTGCGCCGGCCTCCTGGTCTTTCAGTAAGCCCATAAGTTCAGGTTGCAAGATATAACGGCCGGTAATTTTTAAATTTGACGGCGCCTCTTCTTGCGACGGTTTTTCAACCATCCCGTCCATCTGGATAAGATTTTTGGACCGGTAGTCTTCGCCGGCTTTGGGTTTGATGACGCCGTAACTAGAGACTTTGTCTTCGGGCACAGCGTCGACTGCAATGATGTTCCCACCTACCTCTTTATAGGCGTCCATCATTTGGGCGAGGCAGCTTCGCTTGGACTGCACAAGAACATCCGGAAGGAGAACAGCAAAGGCTTGATCGCCGACAATATCGCGTGCGCACCAAACGGCGTGCCCTAAACCTTTGGCCGCTTGTTGACGAACAAAGCTCATAGAGCCCTCGCGCGGTTGTTTGATTTTTAAATTTTTTAAGATTTCCGTTTTTTGTTTGCGCTCGAGGGCATCTTCAAGTTCATAGGCACTATCAAAGTAATCCTCTATCGCGCTTTTCTGACGACCGGTAATGAAAACGAAGTGTTCAATCCCGGCTTCCAACGCTTCATCCACGACGTATTGAAGTGCCGGACGGTCCACGACGGGGAGCATTTCTTTCGGTACAGTTTTTGTGGCGGGAAGGACACGAGTTCCAAATCCGGCAACGGGTAGAACGGCAATCCTGACGGGTTTGTGGGTTGGGGCAGGGCTCATAATCGGCTTTCCATCTTCTAAACGGGGCGACCTATATTGGCATAGGTGAAGCCCTGCATCTTCATTGTTTCCGGACGGTAAATGTTCCGCAAGTCTACGATGATAGGTGTTTTAAGCAAAGTTTTTATGCGGTGTAAATTCAAGGCCCTGAACTCGTCCCATTCTGTAATTATGACCAAAGCGTCAGCACCGTCGATCGCTTCGTAAGGCCCGTCCGTGTAGGTCACATCGGTCAGAAGGCGTTTGGCCTCTTTCATGGCTTCTGGATCATAAGCGCGAATTGTGGCTCCGGCCTTTTGCAGTTTTGGGATGATAGTCAGGGAGGGGGCGTCTCGCATGTCGTCTGTATTTGGTTTGAAGGCAAGGCCAAGAACCGCGATAGTTTTGCCAGAAACGTCTCCGTCCATCGTCTTTATGACTTTATCGGCCATATTGGATTTGCGTCTGTCATTTGCGTCAATCACGGCTTGGACAATAGTGACAGGGGCTCCAGCTTCGGAGGCAGTCTGCGTAAGAGCTAAAGTGTCCTTAGGAAAACAAGAGCCGCCATAACCGGGTCCGGCATGCAAGAATTTCGGCCCAATGCGTTTATCAAGGCCTATGCCGCGCGCAACTTCTTGGACGTTTGCCCCAACAGCTTCGCAGAGGTCGGCCATTTCGTTGATGAAAGTAATCTTGGTCGCCAGAAAAGCATTGCCAGCATATTTAATTAACTCGGAGGTGCGCCGGCTCGTAAATAAAATGGGCGTTTCATTGATGAATAGGGGACGATAGAGCGCGCGCATGACAGATTTGGCTCTCTCGTTCTCTGTTCCGACGACAACGCGGTCCGGGCGCTTAAAATCATTAATAGCGGCCCCTTCGCGCAGGAACTCCGGGTTTGAGGCCACGGCATAACGCTCCGGCTCGACATGTTTGGCAATAATCGCCTCGACTTCATCTCCGGTTCCGACGGGGACGGTGGATTTGGTGACGACGACCGTAAAGTCGGAGTCGCCAGCAGCGATGTTTTGAGCGATTTCTTCTGCGGCAGCATAAACGTAAGTCAGATCAGCATGTCCGTCACCGCGTCTTGAGGGCGTCCCCACGCCAATAAAGACCGCGTCGGCCTCTTTCATGGCCGTTGATAAGTCAGTCGTGAACGACAAGCGCTGGGCCTTGACATTTTTGGCGACCAGACTTTCAAGGCCAGGTTCGTAAATTGGAATTCCGCCTTTATTGAGCGTATCTATTTTCTGAGGATCTTTATCCACGCAAATCACATCATGTCCGAAATCTGCGAAACAGACACCGGATACCAGGCCGACATAGCCCGTTCCTACCATCACGACCCGCATACGCTATTTCCTTCTTTTTAGGCTATGAGTGCGTTAAGTCTGTCTATAGGGAACAGACCCCCTGCGTCATAGCGCCATTTTGATTTTTTCGCATGAAAGCCTCATAAAGACTCATGCCTGAAGCCGAACTCAGTTTTCCGATGATATTGGCGTGGGCCGCGCCCCTCTTCGTCGTGAGCGTCGCTCTGGAATGGTTTTTTGTGAATCGTAAAAAATGGGCCGGCCGCTATGAAATGCGGGATGCTTTCGCCTCCATGACGATGGGCGTAGGAAATCTTGCGAGCGATTTGCTTTTTGGATTTCTAAGTCTCGGCGTCCTTCTTTTGGCATGGCGCTTTCGACTCTTTGATCTGGGTCACAGCCTACCCATCATTTTCTTGGCTCTTATTGCTCAGGATTTCGTCTATTACTGGAAACACCGTATTGCTCACCGCGTGAGATGGTTTTGGAGCGCGCACGTGGTTCATCATAGTTCGGAACACTATAATCTCACGACGGCGCTGAGGCAGCCTTGGAATAATCATTTCACGGGACATATTTTATTGTCTGTACCTTTGGTGGTGCTCGGTTTTCATCCCCTCCTGATCGGATTTGTTGCCAGTCTGAACTTACTTTACCAATTCTGGATTCACACGGAAGCGGTAGATAAAATGCCAAGCTGGTTCGAAGCGGTCATGAATACGCCGAGCCATCACCGCGTCCACCACGGTACGAATCCTCAATATCTGGATATGAATTATGCAGGAATTTTTATCATCTGGGATAAATTATTCGGGACGTTCGTGGGCGAACAAGACGATGTCAAAATTTCCTACGGCGTTGTCAAACCTATCGGCACATTTAATCCGGCCAAGATAGCTTTTGTCGAATGGGGCAATGTATTTAAGGACGCCGCAGGCAAAGGCCTAACTCTTCGCCAACGGCTCGGATATGTTTTTGGGCCTCCAGGATATTCTCATGACGGGTCGCGGCAAACATCTGAGGATATAAAGCGGGACTTTTATGCTCGTCGTAGCGAGCAGGATTACCCCAATCCGTGAAACAGCGCGCGTTGTTTGAGATTTAACCCTTTGGGCGAGCCGACTTTTACGGTTTCTCCGCTTTTACGCAGCGTGAAGGCCGCGGCTTCAAAAGCTTCGTAGTCGCGGCTTAGCACTGAACTAACGCCGACCATTCGGGTTTTTATTTCCCGTCGGTTGACGCGTAAGTCAACATAACCATTAACCATTGCATTGTAGTAACGCGCATCGGCATTTGATTGGGTCAAAAGCAGATTGTGATCGGCTGTTGCGTCGCCGAGATAAGCCAAGAGGGTCTGAGACGAGACAGAAGATGTCACCAGCTCCACTCCAAACTTTTTCTCTTCCTTTTCTGACTTCAGATCATTGACCCAAAATTCATGCGCGTCCCCGGTCAGTACCACCATATCATTCACGCCGGCATGGGAAAGCGCGTCATAGAAATTCTCCCGCGCGACTGGGTAGCCATCCCAACTATCGGGATAAACGGGCAGGGAATATTTTGACAGTGTCAGAAATGCCCGGACGCCGGCCCAGTCTTTTTCAATTTTTATCAAGGCTGCCTCATCAATATAAGGCGTGAAATCCGGGGTGAGCAAACGGCCCATAATGACTTGATTAATAAGGAGGCGCCACGGCTTTCCAGCTTGTTTCGACCTCTTCAAGGTCTCCACTATGAAATTTTGTTGGTCCTGACCAAACATCTCCCGGCTGGGGTCGTAGAGCTTGTCTTCCTTGAACTTGTCCGCGCCGCCGGGGGCTGTAATCTCGTCCAGGTAATCTTCCACGATGATTTGTTCCGCTCGTGCGGTGAGGCGGGTTTCGACACAGACCAAGCTGGCAAGATCGCCCCACTCAAACGCTCTATAGATATCAGATCGGGACCGTCCAAATTTAGGTTCCCGCAGAGGCATCCACTCATAATAGGCGCGAAGAGCGGCTTCTTTGCGAGACTCCCACGAGCCTTCGCCGTCATTATGGTTTTCCGCGCCGCTTTTCCAGCTGTCATTAGAGCTTTCATGATCATCCCAGACAGCGATGAGCGGCATTTGCGCCGTGGCGTCCTGTAAGTTCGGATCAGACCGGTATTGGGCGTGGCGAAGGCGGTAATCGTCTAAGCTTATGATTTCGGTTTTAGGGTCGTGAACGCGATCCGCTAATCGCGGCGAGGGGTCGGCGGGATATTCGTAATAATAGTCGCCGAGGTGAATTAACGCGTCAAAAGGGTCTTCTTTAGCCTCGCGGGCGATGTGGTCATACACATTGAAATAACCGTGCTGCCAGTTGGCGCAGGAGACGACAGCAAAACGTGCCTCTGGCGTCGGGCCGTCAGGTAAAGTCCTCGTGCGCCCGACGGGAGAAACGGCATCGCCCACGCGAAACCGGTAAAAATACCAACTATCGGATTCCAGACCTGTCGCATTTATTTTGACCGTATAGTCTTTTACTTTTCCTGTTCTCATTTCGCCTTTGGCAACTGTCGAGCTGAAATCTTGTGTCTTCGAGATTTCCCACGACACAGAAATATCGCCGTCTCCCTTAGGCGTAATGCGTGTCCAGAGTATAACAGAGGTGGTGAACGGGTCGCCCGACGCGATACCATGAGAAAATCGACCCGAGCGGATGTCGCTTTGCGCCGTAAATGGCGTTCTTTTTGTGTCAGAGCAAGCCGCAAGAGAGCCTCCGGCGAGCCCCCCTAATATACCGCGGCGAGTGGGAAGATTAGTCAAAGGTTTGGTCATAATTTCGCTTACTTAGATCTTCTGATCAAACTCGCCGATTTCGGGATGAGCTGCAAGGCGGCGTTCAATGTCGCGGAACATACCTACCATATTCTCTTCGGATGCTGGGCTTTCGACTACAACGACCAGATTAGGAGTATTGGAGCTGGCCCGCATCAGGCCCCATGTCCCGTCTTCCAGTGTGAGACGGACGCCATTAACCGTATTCACATCGACAATTTTCTGACCAAGGATGGTCTCCCCGGCCTCCGCGTCTTTTTGCGCTTCGGCGATGATTTTTTCTATCACGCCGTATTTCTCTTCATCTGCGCAATAAGGCGACATGGTCGGGCTGCCCCATGTCATAGGAAGCGCGCGTCGCAGGTCGGCCATGGATTTTTCCGGGTTGCGGTCCAGCATTTGCAAAATGGCAATTGCGCTGACCAGACCGTCATCATAGCCGCGCCCAATAGGGGCGTTGAAGAAATAATGGCCTGATTTTTCAAAGCCGACCAAAGCGTTCAGGTCGTGAACGCGGCGTTTGATATAGGAATGGCCGGTCTTGTAATAATCCGTCTTTGCGCCGTTTTCGATGAGGACAGGATCAGTATTGTAAAGACCTGTCGACTTCACATCGACGACGAACTGAGCGTCGTTGTAAAGAGCGGACAAGTCACGTGCGAGCATGACGCCGACCTTATCGGCGAAGATTTCCTCGCCCTCATTATCGACTACACCGCAGCGGTCGCCGTCGCCGTCGAAGCCTAACCCGACATCAGCGCTATTCGCTTTTACGGCGTCTGCCATAGCGTGAAGCATTTTCATATCTTCAGGGTTTGGGTTGTAATTTGGAAAAGTGTAGTCGAGCTCGCACTCTACCGGTACGACCTCTGCGCCTATGGCGGTCAAAACCTCTTCGGCGAAAGCGCCTGCGGTCCCATTGCCGCAAGCCGCGACCACTTTGATCTTATTCTCCAGTTTGATGCCTTTGATTAAGTCTTTAATATAAGCGTCTCTGACGCCGTCGACATATTTGTATGATCCGCCTGAGCGAGCTTTGGATTCCGCGTTCAAGACGATGTCTTTCAATCGAGACATTTCATCCGGGCCAAAGGTCAAAGGGGCTTCTATTCCCATCTTAACACCTGTCCAGCCGTTCTTGTTGTGGCTGGCCGTAACCATTGCCACCCCAGCCGCGTCCAGATGGAATTGCGCGAAATAAGCCATAGGAGATAAAGCTAGACCAATGTCCAGAACCTCGATTCCGGCATTGACGAGACCGAGCATCAGCGCCTGTTTGATACCGAGTGAATAATGACGGAAATCATGACCCACCGCGATTTTCGGATCGACCCCACGCTCATACATCAATGTCCCTAAACCTTCGCCGAGTGCTTGAACGCCGTAGAGGTTCAACTCTGAAGGTTTTTCCTCCGAAGGCAGACCGAACCACCAACGCGCGTCATATTCGCGAAAGCCCGTGGGTTTGACGAGAGGCTGTGTTTCAAACTCAATTGTATTCGATGAGATGGCAGGGGAGGGCTTCCGAGTCATACTAAATGTTCCGTGAGGCAGTTTATGTGTTGAGGCTTTTCGTCTGAACAGGGGCGCGTTTCAAGACTTTTAAAGGAGACCAGCCGAAGCTTCGCCAAAGGCTCGAGAGACGAACTTTGCGTTTAGCTTTGACCTGTTCGGCTTTAGGACGCTTGAAGAACCCGTCCCGCATTCCGCGGAAGGTGGGCTCAAACCGCCCGGGCCGAAATGCCGACCACCCCAGCACGAACAGATTTGTGGCAATATGGGCGGGCCCTAAAATAAAGAGAAGAGAAAGAGGCATGTTTTTAGTGAAAGTCCAGATTCGATTGCGCGTTCCATAATAAACTGCGAAGTCCGAGGCCCGACCCGAAATGCCGCTACTGACATGGTCAATTTTCGCTTCGGCGCTTTGCACACACATGCCGCCATCTAGACGCATCCGGAACGCGATATCGACATCCTCATGGTAGCAAAAGAACGTTTCATCAAATCCGCCAAGCTTCTGAAAGGTTTCTCGGTGATACACTGACCCGGCCCCGCACGGGCCAAAGCACTCCCGATCGGACACGGGCTCTACCGGATGACCAAACCCGGCTCGCCAAGCCAGACCAAAAGCATGATACTCGTCCCCGAGACCATCAAATATCCCTGGCTCTAGCGCCATATATTGTGTGCTGCCGATCATTGTGGCTTCGGGGTAACTTTGGACGGCTTGAAGCAATTTTTTTAACCAGTCGGAATGAGCGAAGGCATCCGGATTAAGTAGTGCGAGCCACTCCCCCTTTGCCTGCCGCGCCGCGATATTATTGCCTTTGGCAAACCCTGTGTTTTCGCTTTGAGGAAGGAGTGTAAACCGATTGTCCAGTTCAGGCAGAGAGCTGAATGAATTATCGGTAGATCCGTTATCGACAATAAAGCACTCAAAATCCGCCATAGTCTGCTCGGCGACTGAAGCGACGCTTCGTGCCAACCAATCTCCGGCGTTGTAATTTACGATAATAACAGAAAATTTTGGAATCGGATCGCTCTACTTTACGTGGGTTTCTATAGAGGCTGCAGACTGACCTGTCATGGCTCAATTTCAAGAGGAAGTTTGGAGCCGGCGTTATCATGAAATCATATAAAGAAACCGTTATATGCAGTTGACGTTGTACTGCTTTCAGACTAATGGCCCCTCAAACCGTAACCTTTTCCTAAGAGGCGCCCAAGTGGCGATATTGATATGAGTAAGTCTGATTACATCGTCAAAGACATAAGCCTGGCTGAATATGGCCGCAAAGAGCTGGACATCGCTGAAACTGAAATGCCGGGCCTGATGGCGCTGCGCGAAGAGTTTGGCGCAGAGCAACCCTTAAAGGGTGCCCGCATCGTTGGCTCTCTGCACATGACCATTCAAACAGCTGTTCTGATTGAAACGCTAACCGCTTTGGGCGCAGACGTTCGTTGGGCGTCTTGCAACATCTATTCAACCCAAGACCACGCTGCTGCTGCTATTGCTGCTGCTGGCGTCCCTGTATTTGCTATCAAAGGCCAAACATTAGAAGAGCATTGGGATTATCTCGACAAGTCATTCCTTTTCGAAGATGGCCCAAATATCATTCTCGATGATGGCGGCGATGCAACGCTTTACATCCTCATGGGCGCCCGCGTCGAAGCCGGCGAAACAAACCTTATCGAAGGCGAGCCTGAGTCCGAAGAAGAAGCGGCCGTCTTTGCGCAAATCAAGAAGCGCTTGGAAGCCAGCCCGGGTTGGTTCACGAAAATGCGCGACCAGATCGTTGGCGTGTCCGAAGAGACAACAACCGGTGTTCACCGTCTTTATGAATTGTTCGAAAAAGGCCAGCTGCCTTTCCCAGCGATCAATGTGAACGACTCTGTCACCAAATCCAAATTCGACAATAAATATGGCTGTAAAGAATCCCTCGTTGACGGTATTCGCCGCGCAACCGACACAATGATGGCTGGTAAAACAGCCGTCGTCATGGGATACGGCGATGTTGGTAAAGGGTCTGCCGCCTCTCTTCGCGGCGCCGGCGCCCGCGTAAAGGTTACTGAAATTGATCCGATTTGTGCGCTTCAAGCGGCTATGGACGGTTTTGAGGTCACGACGCTCGAAGATACGCTTTCAACCGCCGATATCTTTGTCACAACCACAGGCAACAAAGACGTTATCCGTCTCGAGCATATGCGCGAGATGAAAGACATGGCGATTGTCGGTAATATCGGTCACTTTGATAATGAAATCCAAGTGGCGTCGCTGAAAAATATGGAGTGGACAAACATCAAAGACCAAGTGGATATGGTGACGTTCCCGAAAGGCAACCGCATGATTCTCTTGTCTCAAGGACGTTTGCTGAACCTCGGTAATGCGACAGGCCATCCGTCTTTCGTGATGTCAGCCTCATTCACAAACCAGGTTCTGGCTCAAATGGAACTCTGGGAAGATTCCAAAGCGTCGAAACGTAAATATGAAAACAAAGTCTATATGTTGCCTAAGCATTTGGACGAAAAAGTTGCCCGTCTTCACCTCGAAAAAATCGGCGTGAAACTCACGGAAATGTCTCAAGAACAAGCTGATTATATCGGCGTGTCTAAAGAGGGGCCGTACAAGCCAGAACATTACCGTTACTAGGCGACGCATTTCTAATAAAATACGGGGCGGCAACGCCCCGTTTTACCCTTTTAAATCAAGCTTCCATCCAAAAGCCTCTTAATAACAATAAAAAGCGAAGAGCCTTAAAATCTGAAAGGTGCCCAAAATGGCCCGTAAAACCTATCACTTCACGTCCGAGTCTGTTTCTGAAGGTCACCCGGATAAAGTCGCCGACCGTATTTCCGACGAAATTGTTGACCTCTACTTCCGTAAATCTCTTGCCGCCGGTATGTCCCCTTGGGAAGTCCGTGTTGCCGCTGAAACGCTGACGACGACCAATAAAGTCGTTATTGCAGGTGAAACGCGCGGGATGGATGTGTCCAAAGACGACGTTGAGGCTGTCGCCCGCGCCGCCATTAAAGACATTGGGTACGAGCAATCCGGCTTTCACCACGCCCACGCAGATGTCGAAGTTCTTCTCCACGCTCAGTCCGTTGATATTGCAGCGGGCGTAGATGAAGGTACTGGCCTTCATACAGAAGAAGGCGCAGGCGATCAGGGCATCATGTTCGGATATGCGTCGAATGAAGTGCCTGAGGCGTTAATGCCAGCTCCGGTTTATTACAGCCATAAGATTCTCGAGCGTTTGGCTGAGGTTCGCCATTCCGGCAAAGAATCCGGCTTGGAGCCTGACGCGAAATCGCAGGTTTCTGTAAAATATGAAGACGGTAAGCCAGTCGGTGCCTCTGCGATTGTGTTGTCGACACAGCACAAAGACGGACTGTCCTCTGCGGACGTGTCTGACATTGTCATGCCTTACATTCGCGAAGTCATGCCCGAGGGTTGGATCACCGATAAGACGATCTTCCACATTAACCCGACGGGTAAATTTGTTATCGGCGGCCCTGACGGAGATGCAGGACTCACTGGACGTAAAATTATCGTGGATACTTATGGCGGAATGGCGCCTCATGGCGGCGGTGCTTTCTCTGGTAAAGATCCAACGAAGGTTGACCGGTCTGCTGCTTACGCGTCTCGCTATCTCGCGAAAAACGTTGTCGCTTCCGGCTTGGTTGATTGGGCAAATATTCAACTGTCTTATGCAATTGGGGTGTCGGAGCCGACATCTATTTACGTGGAATTGGACGGAAAACATTCTGCTCTCGCTGAGCGTTTGGAGGAGGTTCTGCCAAAGCTAATGTCTTTGACGCCGCGCGGCATTCGTTCGCACCTTAACCTAAACCAAGCAATTTATGCGCCGACCTCTGCTTACGGCCACTTTGGCCGGACGCCGACAGAAGAAGGTCACTTCTCTTGGGAGAAGACCGATTTGGTCGAAGCGATTAAAAAGGCTGTTTAAAGTCTAAACGCCTAAATTCCCGGTCTGATAGACAGGCCTTGAAAATCACCCCATAAGGCTCCCAAAATTAATTGGAGAGCGTTATGGGGTTTTTTATCGTGACGAACCTATCCACTGTAAATGTTGGGCATACCGTATGAAATCCCTATATCTCGGCCTTTTGGCAAGCCTGACCCTCATTGCCTGTGATCAGAATGAGGGTGTAAATTTTGATATCTTAATTAAAGACGCGAATATCGTGGATACGCAAACAGGCGATATTCTCGAAAATCAATATATTGGTATCAATGGCGAGATTATAGAGAAAATCGCTTCGCTTGATGGCTCGGCAGACTGGAACGGTAGTCAAATAATTGAGGCCAAAGGTAGATACGTTATTCCCGGCCTGTGGGATATGCATATGCATTTCGGGGACGAGACCCTTGTCGATGAAAACAAGAATATGTTGCCGCTCTATCTCGCAAACGGCGTTACAACCATTAGGGATTGCGCTGCGGATATCAGTACAAATGTTTTGGCCTGGCGCGACCAGATTGAAAGCGGACAAATTTCGGGGCCAACCATTTTTACCGCGGGACCGAAGCTCGAAGGAAAAGACTCTATTTGGCCGGGCGATCTGGAAATAGACTCCGAGGCGGAGTTAACGGCGGCATTAGACAAACTGGACAACTTAAAAGTCGATTTCGTGAAAATAACGGACAACACTTTGTCTCCGGAATTATTTATGAAAAGCGTAAAGGAAGCGACCCACAGGGGCTATGCAACCTCCGCCCATATTCCTTTCGAACTGACAATACAAGACGTCTCAGAAGCCGGATTATCTACGGTCGAACACATGGCCTATATGCTCAAGGCGGGTTCCGCTCAGGAGAGCGAAATCGTTGACGCCTATAGAAACGGGGAAATAGACAAAGCCGCAGCAAGCGCTCAGCTAGAAGAAAGCTTCAACAAGTCCACGGCCATAAACCGGTATAAACAATTGGCGGAAAATGGAACCGCTGTCGTGCCCACGTTAATCGGGAGCCGTATCACGTCGTATCTGGATGAGGATGATCATCTTTCCGATGCCCAACTACAATATATCGGCCCCGGAATCATCAAGACCTATGACTGGCGCGTCGAAAGAGCCAACAAGGCCTCCGCAGAAGAGATAACCGCTCGAAAAGCGCACTATCAAAAACTTGTAAGCCTTCTGCCGGTGGTTCAGGAATCCGGAATGGATATCATCGCCGGTACAGATGCAGGCTTTTTAAACTCCTATATCTATCCCGGTTTCGCCCTGCATGAAGAGCTGGAAATCTATCAGGAAAGCGGCCTGACGCCGCTCCAAACCTTACAAACTTCGGTAGTCAATGGGCCGAAATACTTTGGATTGGAAGATAAATACGGAAGTGTGAGCGAAGGAAAAACAGCCGATTTATTGATTTTAAATAGTAACCCTATCGACGATATCAGGGCGACAAGCGACATTTACGGATTGGTAAAAAACGCGAAGGCTTACGACGAAACCCAACTCGAAAAGATGCTCGAGAATGTGAAGAACAAATACAATTAGATGAAGATCTTTTACTATTTTGAAGGAGCAAGCGACCCTGTTCTTTGGAAATTGAAGGTAGATTTGGCTCCAAATATGACAGCAGAGGCGCCTTAATCAACGATAAAAAGATAAGAATCTGAGACGGTAGACAGGTTCTACAATTCACCCCATAATGTTTATATAAATAAAAATATTGGAGTGTTTTATGGGGTTCATTGGAACAATCATCATTGGTTTCTTGGCAGGGGTTGTTGCCCGCTTTCTCATTCCAGGAAAAACACGCCCCGGCGGAATTATAATGACCACAATTGTGGGCGTACTCGGCGCTCTGTTGGCCACCTATTTGGGCGGTCTACTTGGGATTTACAAAGTCGGCGAAACTGCAGGCTTTATCGGCGCGGTCGTCGGCTCCATTATCTTGCTCTTAATTTACGGAAAAGTCACTAAAGGTTAGGTCATTAGCTAACAAGCCCGCCGCAAGTCGTCTCTGTGATGAAATTTTTATCGAGCCACTCGCGGTAAGCCGTGCGGTCTCGGGGAGGCGCGGTCAGTTTGGCCCCCTCCCTCAGTGATAAATATCCCGTTGAACTCGGTATCAAGCTGCCTTCAACTGTAGCGATATTGAATCTCATCAACGTCGTCTCGTCTAGCCAGACCACTGGTTTTCCATCTTTTAAGGCGGGAGAGAATTCCCACTTCGACACGGCGTCTTTAGAGCTTTCAGCAAATATGGGATTTGTGCAGTAACTTGTATTTACGTTTACAGGTGATCCAGAGCGGTCCACATTAAAGACCATGCAGCAATATCCGCTTTCTCTAGCTTGACGCGGCATGGTGGGCGGCACCTGTTTTGTTACTTTCGCATCTCTCGTCCCACTTTCGTCCATTGATTGACCGTTTGCAGGGACTGCGTTTGCGAGAAGGCCTAAACCCATTAGAGCGGCGATAACGCCAATATACTTTTTCATTCGCTCAGGGTAGGGAGGCGAATTATACGCGTCAATTGCCAAGGGCAAAATAAATGAACGAAGAAACTGCAAACACCCTGATTTGTGTGGCCGCCATTGCCGGAGCCTTTGGAGTAAAAGGCGAGGTAAAGGTTAAATCTTTTACCGAAACGCCTGGTAACTGCGTGACCTATGGCCCCTTACTCAATGAAGCCGGAGAGGTCGTTCTGACGCCGAAAACTCACCGCGTCATGAAAAACTTTGTGGCCGTTACCGCCCCAGAAGTCACTACGCCGGAAGCCGCGGACGCCCTGAAATCAACGCAGCTTTTCGTGCCTCGGGGAAAGCTACCGGCACCAAAAGAGGATGATTTTTATTATTCCGATCTCGTGGGGCTTGATGTGAAGTCAAATGATGGAAAACGCATAGGCCAAGTCGTGGCTGTGCATCAATTCGGCGCTGGTGATATGCTGGAAATCGCTCCGCATATAGATAAGAAAACCAAAAAAAAGCCAGCGAGCTTTTTTCATCCCTTTACCAAAGCCGCCACGCCAAAAGTCGATATTTCCGCCCGGCGTCTGATAATTGTTCCTCAAGAGGCAGAGTAGCGCTCCCAAATTCCCTCCGAGCCTCTAATTAACTGGAATTCATAAATTCAATTAGGGTAATTCCAGATTCCTTTGCTATAGAGGGGACGTGAGTGTTGAGCCAAACATTATAACTAATCCGCCTAAGCTCATGCGGGCAATTCGGGCGGCGATGGCCGGGACCGAATCGGTCCAAGGGCGATTAGATGGATTCGTTACGGCAATTTCTGCGGCGATGCAGGTCCGCGTGGCCTCAGTATATCTGCTTCGAAAAGGCGATGAGTTAGAACTCTCAGCAACAAAAGGCTTGAAGAGGTCAGCTGTTCACAAAACCCGTCTGAAACCCGGCGAAGGTCTTGTGGGTCATGTGAGTTTGACAGCGCGCCCGCTCAATCTGGCCGATGCTCCAAGTCATCCGCTCTTCTCTTACCGCCCTGAAACGGGGGAAGATCCGTTTCGCTCCTTTCTCGGTGTGCCCGTCCTACGCGGGAGCCGCGTTCTCGGAGTATTGGTGGTTCAGTCCGAAGACGCGCGAAGCTTTAACGAGGAAGAGGTCGAAGACCTTCTAACCGTCGCCATGGTGATTGGCGAAATCATTGTGGACGACGAACGGGTCGGCGGTAAAAAAGCCGCTCTGAAAGGCATTACTCTTGCTGCGACTAAGCCGGAAACGTTAAAGGGCAAAGCTTTCGCTGATGGCCTCGCCCAGGGGCACGCTTATCTTCACCTTCCACCTGTTCCGCCTGCCAATCTTTTATCCGAGAACATCGCGGCCGAAGAAATCCGGCTGGAAGAGGGCATTAAAAAGCTCCGCGCCTCTGTTGACGCCATGGTGTCCGGGGAAGCCGCAGGTATTTCCAGAGCATCGAAAGAGATTTACGAGACCTACCGCATGTTTGCCTATGACCGAAAATGGGTCGGGCGCTTGCGCGAAGCCGTGCATTCTGGATTAAAGGCAGAGGCGGCGGTTGAGCGTGTCCGGAATGAGCATCGGGCACGTTTGATGAAATCACGCGATTCCTATTTGCGGGCCCGCCTGCATGATTTGGAAGATCTCGCCAATCGTCTTTTACGGGCCTTGTCTGGCGAAGCTCTTATGCCAGGCAATAAGAATATTTCCGATGACGCCGTAATTTTTGCCCGGGAAATAGGTCCGGCCGAATTACTGGATTATGACCGGACAAAGTTACGCGCCATAGTTTTAGAAGAGGGTGCCGCGAGTTCTCATACCTCTATCATTTGCCGGGCGCTTGGCATACCTCTCGTCGGCCGCGCCGAAGGCGTCTTGGACCAAATCGAAACAGGGGATGACGTCCTGGTCGACGGAGAAACCGGCGTCGTACATATTCGTCCGCTGGAATCGCAAATACACGGGTTTGAACTTCGGCAGACAGTGCGCGGCGAGATGGCAAGGGCTTATGACGCCCTGCGCCTCAAACCTGCGAAAACAAAAGACGGGCTGAATATATCTCTGCAATTAAATGCGGGGCTTCTCGTTGACTTGCCGCAGATGGATATTTCCGGGGCGGACGGCATTGGTTTATTCCGGACAGAGTTCCAGTTTATGGTCAGCGATTTTATGCCGAAACTGAAGGAGCAGACGCAGCTTTATCGGCAGGCCATGGAAGCCGCCGGCGATCGCCCGGTCACCTTCAGAACGTTGGATTTGGGTTCAGATAAAATTCTCCCCTATATGGACCGCGTGCCGGAAGAAAACCCGGCTATGGGGTGGCGATCGATCCGCATCGCTTTGGATCGTCCCGGCTTGATGCGTTATCAACTTCGAGCGCTTGTGGCCGCCGGATCTGGCAAACACTTACGGGTCATGTTTCCCATGGTCACAACGGTGGATGAGATGGTGGAGGCAAGGGCCTTGCTGACCCGCGAAGTCGAACGGGCTAAAAACCTTGCGCATGAGCTGCCTAAAAAGATTGAAATCGGGGTGATGCTGGAAACGCCTTCTCTCGCTTGGCAGGTAAACGCCGTCTGCGACCACGCGGACTTTGTGAGCGTCGGAGCCAATGATCTCATGCAGTTTTTCTTTGCTGCAGATCGCGATAATTCCCGGGTTTCGGACCGGTATGACCCCCTTCACCCGGCCGCGCTCTCAATGCTCAAATTCATTGCGGCGGGTTGCAAGATGAACGACACGCCCGTGAGCGTTTGCGGAGAAATGGCCGGACGCCCCTTAGAGGCGGTCTGCCTTGTGGCTTTGGGGTATGAAACTCTTTCCATGCCCGTGACGGGTATTGGCCCCGTCAAATCAGCGCTTCTTGCTCTAAACGCGGAAAAGCTGCGCGCCGAAATCGAACCCCACCTGCATATAAATACTCGCCTTTCCTCATTACGGGACATTGTCAAAAAGTTCTGTGAGAGAGAAGGTATACCCGTTTAGTCAGTCAGGATTAACAATGCGATTTAGAAATTTTTCCACTCTAGTTCTTTGTGCGGTTGCCTCGGCCGCTCTACTTTCGGCCTGTGGAGACACAACCTCGCAGCCGGATACCGAAGGCGCTGACGCTCCAATCGCAGAAACAACCCAAAAAACGGCGCTCGCGGCGGATGGACGGATCGTGATTTCTTCTTTGCCCAAAGTCAGCGAGCCTAATGCCTGCATTCTACCGATAACAATTACCAATGGCACAGAGGCGGAAACAACCGTCTCCATGATGGAATTTAACATCACAGGCTCTGGTCAGGAAGATAGCGGGAACATGTTTGCGCAGACTGTCTCTCCAGGCGAGACGAATACAGCGCGCCTCTTATTTCCAACGCGTCAATGCGAAGAACTGAGCGTGATTACGGCCCCGAACCTGACTTGTATGAGCGGCGAGGTGGATTGTTCTGACGCTATCGAATTTGAAGCTCAAGACGGCCTTATTTTTCAGCGCGGATAAGGGGTTTTAGAGAAAAGCCCCTCTGACATTCACTCAAGGCCTCTCGGACCGCTGGAACCACTATCCGCAGGTCCATCGCCCCAACGGGTCGGTTTTTTTTGTTCTCCCCCTTGGAAGATTCAAACCGTTCCCGCCAATTAAATCCTGTTTGCAGAAATCTGTGAAAAGGTCATAATGGAAAGTACGATACTAAAACTCTGCACCGACAGCATGCAAATGCGCGCCGTTCTGATTGAGCCATTTTTTTGATTTTTTGACGTCTTCGTTGATGGACTCGCACACATCCCAAAATGCTTGGGAGTGATTGGCCTCCACCATATGCGCGCATTCGTGAGCAGCGACATAATCCAACACATAAGCCGGGGCGCAAATGAGCCGCCAGCTATAGCTGATATGGCCTTCGCCTTTGCGGGTGATACAAGACCCCCAGCGCGAAGAGGTGTCGCGCACACTGACCTTACCGACCCGCTTGCCAAGTTTTTCGGCGTAATGGTGGCTCGCCGCTTCTAATTCTTCCCGGGCCTCACGAATAAGAAACCGCCTCACACGCCCCGGGAAACTTTCAAGGTCCGGTGAAGGCACAACGATCTTGCGCATGGCGTTGTCAACTTTGGCTCTGCCGCGGCCTTCGGGCTTAATGAGGCGGTAAGGAACGCCGCGATATAGAATGCTCTCCCCCGGCACAAAAGGCTGAGGCGGGGGCAGTGTTTCCAGCTGCACATCTATCCAATCAGCTTGCTGGCGAGCAAATTTCTGAGCGGCCTTGAAATGGCGCACGCCGGGAACGACGACATGGACTTCACGCTCCGAGGTTTTGACCTTCAGCGAAATGCGCCGGGCTCTGTCGCTGAGCACATAAATAATACGAGGGTCATGGGTATCCCGTAAGGGAAAAGCTTCTTTTGAAGGCGTCTCCGGCATGCTACCAGACAGCCATTGTCGGGCTTTTTGACTCGCCGACCCTAAATGTGAATGGACACGACCCATGATGACTCTACGAAATTCCCTTCTCGGCACAGCCGTATTTGCTTTTGCCTCTACCAGTTTAGTTTTGGGGGCGTGTTCACCGAAGGACAAGGGGGGGAGCGCACAAATCTCAGCGGAAGCCGCGCCTTTGGGCCTATCAGCTCCGGACGAGAAAGTATTCGCCCAGTATTTTGATGTGTCAGAGCGCGATGTGGCTGAAGCAGAGGCAAACCAAGCTCTGAAAGCGCTTAATCTCGAGACGAAAGGCGTGATGAGCTGGGAAAGCCGTCAGGGCCAGAACGGCAACTATGTTTATAAGAATGTCACGTCAGAGACAGATGACGGCGAGCTTTCGATTGGCACAACAGAATTATTCGGTGTCCATATGGAAGGTGACGAAGCTAGTTTTGATCGCGCAAACTTTAAGGACATTAACATCCAAGGTGACGGTGTAAATTTGGATATTGGCGCGATGAGTGTGGCGCGACCAAGCCCGAAAATGGCGCAAGCAATTATAAGCGCTCTGCAAAGCAAAGAAGGACTCGATGATTTAGAAGCCAAAATTGACGTGGACGAAACTGTTAGCTTCGGAGCTATCTCTATAGACGATATTAAAGTGAGCGGCGAAGAGGCCAATGGGAATATCAGCCATATCGTATGGGGCGTTGATGAGGAAAATCGTCTCGCGGACGGTAAAATCGGCAAAGTCGAATTTACTCTGACCGGCCAAGATAGCACGACTTCTAAACTCGTTTTTGAAGGCGGGTCTGCGCGGGGTCTGAATATGAACGCCTATGAGGATGTGTCGCCTACCGGTCCTAATCTCGGTCTGGGTCAACTTCTTGGACAAATGAATCTTTATTCAAAGCCTTATGACAACATAGTTGTTGGAGAAGGCAGCTTTACGAATGATTTCGTGGAAGCAACTTTTGAAGGGTTTGAAGGAAAAGCCGTTGAAAAAGGCGGCGTGACAACAATCACCCAAGTCGGCAAGCCTTTCCGTTTCTCTTTCTTGCAACAGCCCGAAGGGCCGCGCGCCGCGCAAGGGTATGATACGTTGCAACGTCTCGGCTTTGACGAGATTGTTCTTCGCAGTTCACAGACCCAAATTCTGAATCAAAATAACGACACCATCGCGGTGCAAGACGGTCTGATAGATATGGAGGACGGCTTTCGTCTGAATTATGCCTATGAAGCTGAGGGCCTGTCCGCCATGGTTGAAAAAGCGAAGCTTGAACAAGCCAATAATGACTCCGACACAGACGAGATTACGGCTCCGTCGGTCGAAGAAGCTCTCAACGCACTTGAGCCTGTAAAACTTCGTACGATGAAAATGAGTCTCGAAGATAAATCCATCGTAGAACGCGGCCTTAAACTCGCCAGTGAAATGTCAGGACAGTCAGAAGGCAATCTCAAAAAGCAATTGAAACTGGCGATTATGGCGGCCACATTTATGGGTAAGTCAGATTTGGAGAGCGAAATAATCGGTCAATTTGGCATGGCGGCCACCGAATTTATTGAAGATGGCGGCACGTTGACGGTCTCCGTAAATCCTCCTGCGCCGATTTCTGTAAAAGCATTGGCAGAGTCTCGTGAAAACAACTTAAACCCAAAAGACATTGGCTTTTCGGCAAGTGTTATTCCGCCGAAAGAATAAACAGCGTGGGCAGTGGGATCCCGTCTCCGTTTATGCGGGGCTAGCGTTCCGCATTGCCGATCGTAAAAGTGCAGGGGGCGATTGGGTCTAGGCTTAAACTCACGTCCTCAGCGTTTCTACCCCAGCCTAAACGCAGATATATTGTCGCTATGCGATAACGCAAGCAAACCCCATCTTGAAACCGATAGACTTCTAGCACATATATTAGCGGTAATCTGGCCAAAACTTGGCTATAAGAGAATTCAGGTCCAAATCTTCGGAGTAATTCATGAAAGTCCTCGTTCCCGTCAAGCGCGTGCTTGACTACAATGTCAAAGCCCGGGTCAAACCAGACCAGTCCGGCGTTGATCTCGCAAATGTTAAAATGAGCATGAACCCGTTTGACGAAATTTCCGTCGAACAGGCTGTTCAAATGCAGGAAGCCGGCACGGCAACAGAAACCGTTGTTGTCTCCATCGGCCCTGCAAAGGCGCAGGAAACCATCCGGACGGCACTCGCTATGGGCATGGATCGCGGAATCCATATTCAGACAGATGAAGATCTGGAACCTCTTGCTGTTGCGAAAATCTTAAAATCTGTTGCGGAATCCGAGGAGGCTGATTTCATCATCTTGGGTAAACAGGCGATTGATAATGATTTTGGCACAACGGGCGGCATGCTCGCCGCTCTGCTTGACTGGCCTATCGGGTCAGCAGCCAATTCCATTGAACAGGACGGCGACGCGATTAACGTGATCAAAGAGGTCGATGGCGGCCTGCAGACAGTCAAACTTCAAATGCCAGCGATTGTCACAACCGATCTCCGTTTAAACGAGCCGCGCTATGCGTCTCTTCCAAATATCATGAAGGCCAAGAAAAAGCCGATTGATGCCAAAACTCCCGAAGATTTCGGAGTGGATACGGCGCCGCGTCTCAAGACGTTGAAAGTGACCGAGCCGCCTAAGCGCGAAGCCGGCATTAAGGTAGAAGACGCCGCCCAATTGGTAGATAAACTTAAAAACGAAGCAGGTGTAATCTAATGGCTATTCTTGTTGTTGCAGAACATGACAATGTGTCTTTGAAAGACGCTACTCATAAAACCGTTACGGCAGCTGCTCAAATGGGCGGAGACGTCGACATCCTCGTCGCCGGTAAAGACATTAAAGACATTGTTGCCGCCGCGGCGAAAATTGACGGCGTCCGCGCTGTCCTCGGTGTCGATCACGACACGCTGGAGCGTCAACTCGCTGAGTCCATGCAAACTGTTTTAGTGCCGTTGATGAATGACTATGACGCGGTTCTTGCGCCCGATACGACAACGCATAAAAACTACATGCCGCGCGTTGCGGCCAAACTCGATGTTCAGCAAATCAGCTCCATCACAGGCGTTGAAAGCGCGGATACATTCGTGCGCCCGATCTATGCAGGTAACGCAATGTCGACCGTTCAATCCTCTGATGCGAAAAAAGTGATTACCGTACGTACCACGGCCTTTAACGCCGCAGGAGAAGGCGGCTCGGCTGAAACCAAAGACGGCCCGCAGCCTTCCGGTGATTTCAAATCTGAATTTGTCAGCGAGAAACTGTCTAAATCTGACCGTCCTGAATTGACCGCTGCGAAAGTCGTGATTTCCGGTGGACGCGGTATGGGCTCCGGCGAAAACTTCGAACTCATCGAAGGCATTGCCGACAAGCTCAGCGCTGCAATGGGCGCCTCTCGCGCGGCCGTGGATGCCGGCTTTGTACCGAATGACTGGCAAGTTGGCCAGACAGGTAAATCTGTTGCGCCAGAGCTTTATATTGCTGTCGGTATTTCCGGCGCGATCCAGCATTTGGCCGGGATGAAAGATTCCAAAGTCATCGTCGCGATTAACAAAGACGAAGACGCCCCGATTTTCCAAGTGGCCGATTACGGCTTAGTGGCGGACCTCTTTAAAGCGCTTCCGGAGTTTGAGGCGGAATTGGAAAAGGCCGGATACTAATCCCGCCTTCAGAGATAAATGATTTAAGCCTCGCTTTTGCGGGGCTTTTTTGTTGGGGAGGTCTCAGCCGTCTCGCCGCGCTCCAGAGCTACGCGCTGACTTTCTTTCACTATTGGCGCACCGACAGGGCAAATCTGCTGGGCAAAGCCGTGCAAGGTATTAGTCAAATTATCGGGGACAAGTGAGTAATGAACAAACTGTCCCTTCTTTTCACGAGATATAAGACCGGCATTTTCCAGCACGGATAAATGTTTGGATAGAGACGGCTTACTAATCTCGAATCTGTCCGCAATTTCTCCAGCCGTCATGCTCGTAGCTGACAGATACGCCAGAATGCGACGACGCGGTGTTGAGGCCAGAGCTGAAAACACTTTATCCAAAGAAATCTCCTAAATAGTAATTAGGTAGTTGACGAAATAACTAAATAATGCTTTTAAGTAATTAGCTTATTAGTTAAATAAGTAAAATTTTGTGAAATTGCAAGGGAGATTGCCATGCTAGCCTATACATATATTGCCTATATCGCCATAAGTTTGGGTCTAACCATTTGGGTGGGGCGAAAGCTGAATATAAATGGACGCGTTTTCCTACTCGAAAACTATGCGGATAGACCTAACCTTGCCGACGCCATAAACCAAATGCTCTTAGTCGGCTTTTACCTTATCAATATTGGATTTATCGCTTACACAATGCGGATTACGGATGTACCGCCAGAAAAATGGGCCGAAGTTATGGAGTTCCTAAGCGTTAAAATAGGGCTCTTGGCTATCGTACTAGGCGTTATGCATTTCGGCTTAATGTTTGCGCTTCAACAATATAGCCAGCATAGAACGGTGACTAGGATGCCTCCAAAACCTGCTTAGGAAAATTACTTTTATAAGCCCCGATTTTGCGGGGCTTTTTATTTGTAAGAGCGTTTTGGCAAATCCGCATAATTACCGTCTCGTTTTTGGCCTTTGGCCTGCATGGCTTCCATCATTTCGGTCGGGATAAGCATCGACATATTCCAGACGGCGATATTGTCGAGCGCGTCTTTGGTGGAGTGATCGCGGCCATAGGTGATGGCGCGTTTACAGCCATAGACAGCAAGCGGCGGGTTTTTGGCGATTTTTTTGGCCGTTTCCATGACCGCCTCCATCATCGCGGCGTGGTCAATATAAACGGCGTTGAACAGGCCCTGGGCTCTCGCTTCCACGGCATGCATCTTGCGGCCAGTATAAGCGAGTTCGCGAACAATGCCTTCCGGTAAGTGATTGAGAATACGCGGGAAGGTTCCGACATCGGCCGTCATACCGACAATGATTTCGTAAATCGTGATGAAGCTGTCTTCAGTTCCGTAACGCATATCACAAGCGGTGATGAGGTCCACACCGCCGCCGTAACATCCACCTTGAATAGCCGCGAGGACGGGAATGCGGCACTCTTCAATGGCGGTAAAACTGTCTTGGAGGCGCTTAACATTTTCGTAAAAGCTCGCGCCGAAAAGCGGATCGTTTTTATCTTTCGGACCAGCGACATCATTGGCAAACATAGACAGGTCAATACCGGCAGAAAAGACAGGTCCAGTGGACGAGATAACAATGACGCGGGCTCTGGAGTTATCGTCAATGTCCCGAATAATCTCAGGGAGTTCCGCCCAGAACTCGGCAATCATCGCATTGCGCTTCTCTGGGCGAGACATCACGATATGCGCGATATTGTCACTAATCGAGACGTTAAAACATTTATAGGTCATGAGAGTTTCCTAAAGAGAAAAGAGGAAGCCTTTTTCCGGGGACGCATCCCCATTCAACACATCTTGATAGGTTTTTAGCATCATAGCCATACCAATTGATTTTTCCACTGTGAGCCAGTCACTTGCGCTTTCCAAAAAAGGCATCCAGCGTTCACCGAGTTTTTCGGCAAAACCTGCGCCGCCCCACTCCGCAATCCGTGTTTTAGCTTGATCGGGCGCAAAGAAAAACTCCGTCGGGGCGGAAGGTTTAGGAGCAGAATTCTTAGCAGCCTCCCAATGGGACAGGCCGACCTTACAAACATATTTCAGGTTTTCTTCGAAGTGGTCGGACACTGTCGCGAGAACTTTGCCGTTGCCGGACATATCCACCACAACGGTTTTAATGTCGGGGTTGAGGTTTGTGATCGTGTCATAGGTCTCCACATTGTCATAAAACCCAGTGCCTTCCGTGAAGTCCTGATTTCCTTCAGACGTCAGACCCACAACTCTAATTGCGCCGCGTTGTTTTGCGCAAAAAGCTGTACCGAGGGCGGTTTTTGACGAGGCGGAGAGGATAAGGATTTGCTCCGCTTCAAAATAGTTTTTTTCGGCGAGGAAATCATCAATCAAAAAGCTCGTTGTAAAGAGGGGGCGCAATATGGGTTGTAAATCCCCGTGTTTTGCAAAGGACGGATCGGCATCCGTAAATATGTATCGATTGTAAATGCTGTGGAGTTTCGTGCGGTGATCATTTCCGTCTTGAAACCCCATAGGAGAGACACCGACAGGCTGAATATCGAATTGATCGACTATTGGGAAAAAACCGTAAATCTTTTGCCCTACGCTGACGCCTTCACATTTGCTTTCTATAACTTCGGCAAAGCCCCAAACCGGCATACGCCCGTGGCTTTCGATATGAATGCCGTATGCGTCCGGCCTGAAATAATTCCAATATCCAATTCGGTCGCCTGTGACCATATAGGTCACATTGTTTGCGGTGAGCGCCCACGGACCAACTTGACATCGAATGAAGCCGTCAGCGAGCGGGGCGGCGTCCAGAGTAATGACTGAGACGTCAGAGAAATCAGATTTATTTACGAGTAGGGTTTGTGTCATCGTGGATTTTCTAAAACACGTTTTCATCATCGCAGCGAATTAAAAGCTGCCCAGCCAAGCCGGCTTTACGGTGATAGTGAAACTTCCGGTACGCCTCAGAGCTGACGGTTTCAAACATGGTCTTTGCGTCTGGATATCGAACAATAGCGACGGCGTCCCACTCGCCCTGTCCTTCGCCGATCAAAAAGTTATGGGCGCGGCCACTATAAACCGTTTCAATGCCTTCAATATTAAGAGAGGTCAGCATTTCAGAAAAGGCTTTGGCATATCTGCCGTAAGCTGTGGCGCCGGACACATCTTCTCCATCTCTATAGGTCGCTTTATCTTTAAATTTCAATAGATTGAGCATGAAGACGGGATCGTCCTCAGCGCTGTCTCCCAGAAAGGCTTTAATTTGTTCAGGGGTCGGATCAATAGCGTTCAAAGTGGACATGATTAATCCTTATACCCCGGATGTTGCATCACTTTGGACTTAGATTTTGCCAGAAGCTCATCGGGGACGAAAAAGTCTGCGGCTAGAGGGCCGTCGTAATCAGGGTGGGTATAGACACTGAAATCTTCGACGCCGTTCTCGGCCAAGATAAACTCATCAATAACGAAGTTGCCGGTGAAGTCTTTGGCGGATTTGTTGAGCAAAATATAAGCGGCGTCTGCCATGATTTGCGGCAGGCGGCTCATCTTGGCCATACTGTCTCCGCCGAGGACATTTCGAACGGCAGCTGTATCAATGGACGTCATCGGCCAGAGGGAATTCACCGCGATTCCGTCAGGCCTAAATTCTTCGCTCATACCCAGTGTGCAAAGGCTCATCCCGTATTTCGCCATGGTGTAGGCAACGTGATTCTTGAACCATTTGGCTTTCATGTCTAATGGCGGCGCAATGTTTAGGATGTGCGGATTGTCGGCCTTCTTCAAGTAAGGGAGGCAGGTTTGAGAGACCAAAAATGTGCCGCGCGCATTCACCTGGTTCATTAGATCATAGCGCTTCATTGTCGTATTCGGCGTCGGCGTTAGAGATATGGCGCTCGCATTATTAATACAGATGTCAATTCCGCCAAATTTTTCCGCGCAGGCTTTGACCGCGTCGCGCACTCCGTCTTCATCCCGAATATCGCAAACGATAGGCAGGGCCTGTCCTCCGGCGTCTTCGATGTCCTTGGCGGCAGTATAAACTGTGCCATCAAGTTTGGGATGTGGCTCGGCTGTTTTGGCGGCAATGGCGACATTAGCGCCGTCTTCGGCGAATTTTTTGGCCATAGCCAGACCAATCCCCCGGGAACCGCCTGACATAAAAACTGTTTTTCCGAATAATGACATAATTTCCCTCTTTATGATTTTGATAAAAAGGTAACAGGAACGGCCAAGGCAGCAAGCGTTATCAGCAATGGTTAATCCCTCAGAATTGTATGAAGGCAATGCCAAGACGAGAAAACATACTTAGCATAACCTTAACGCGGCGCTCACCGAAATTTAAATATCTTCTGTCACAAATGCCACAATGTAAGATTTTGACGACCTAAATACTGGGATTTATGAAATGCGATATTCTTTGAAACTTATTCCGGCTTTTTTACTGGCGCCTGTTGTAACTGCCTGTAGCTATGGCCCGCAAAACCAGGAATTTGGCTATAATGGAGCCTCATATGCCCATCATAACGGAAGTTATCAGGCGCAAGAAGTCTCTCGCCAGGGGGATTTGATTTGTAGTTCTGCAGGATGTGCGCCAAGCGCGACTTATTCAGTCAATAACAAACCGAGCCATAATTACGGCCAAGCATCGCATCAACTTTCATATGATTCATATGGGACTCAAGTGGAAAAAAGCCATGCCAGTGCAGGATACGGCCATAGTCCTAAACTTCGTGGGTCATACGGCCATAAAGCGCGTCACGGGTATACATATGGGAATTTGGGCGTCGTAAATTATGACGAAGGCTCAGATGCCTACGGAGTTCAGGCGCGATTGGGCTATCAGTCTTCGGGACTACTGGGAGCTGAATTAGAAGGCTCCTTTGGCGTTTCCGACGACGAGGATACTTTGGGAGCGTCAACTGTGGAGGGGGGCGTCGATTACTCTGTCGGTGCATTTGCTCGCGCGAAGTTACCTCTGGCAAAAGGATTCTCAGTACATGCTAGAGGGGGTTACCACCTGACCGGCATTTCGATTGATACTGAAACAGCAGGCCTCACTACAGAACTTTCCGACGACACAGACGGATTTGCCTATGGCGCCGGCGCTGAATACGCTTTCTCGCCACGGAGCGCTATTCGCTTAGATTATACACGATACGAAGCGGATAATGGCGACATGGATGCGATTTCTCTCGGTTACTCTCGCAAGTTTTAAGCGTCTTCCTGCTGCGCCCAAAGTGCAGCGTAAAGACCGTTTTTAGAGAGCAGGGCAAGGTGGGTGCCCTGCTCTTTTATTTTGCCGTTTTCCATGACAAGAATGTTGTCGGCCTTTACAATTGTCGAGAGGCGATGAGCAATGACTAAGGTGGTTCGGCCTGTTGTTGCCCTATCAAGCGCCGTTTGAATTTCCCGTTCTGTGGCGCTGTCGAGCGCAGATGTTGCCTCATCTAATATTAAAATGGCCGGATCCTTTACCAAGGTTCGCGCAATGGCGACGCGCTGCTTCTCCCCGCCGGATAATTTCAATCCGCGTTCCCCGACAACAGTGTCATATCCCTTGGGTAAACTCGTGATGAAGTCGTGAATTTGCGCGTCTTGCGCTGCGCGCTCAATATCTGCTGGGCTGGCCCCGGGATTTGCGTAGGCGATATTATACCCAATTGTATCATTAAACAGAACCGTGTCCTGAGGAACAATTCCGATAGCTTGACGCAAACTGTCTTGCGTAAAATCTCGAATATCGACGCCGTCAATTTTCACCTGACCCGCGCTAATGTCATAAAACCGGAAAAGGATGCGAGACAAAGTTGATTTGCCCGCACCCGTCGGGCCGACGACGGCAAGCGTTTTTCCCGGGGGCATCTCAAAGGAGATATCATCCAGTATCTTGCGGTCTTCATCATAATGAAAACTGACATGATCAAATTCAATATGACCCTTCAAGCTTTTCGCCTGCTGTGCACCGTTTTGGTCAATTATCTCAGGTTTAAGATCCATCAGGATGAACATCTTTTCGAGATCGGTCAGGGCTTGTTTGATTTCACGGTAGGCAAAACCAAGGATGTTGAGTGGACGGTAAAGCTGGGTCATGACCAGCATGACGGCGGTCATGTCGCCAATGCTCATATCGCCCGAAATGATGTTATAAGAGGCAAGAGAGATGATAGCGATTAGTCCGCCATTCATTATCAGAGATTGGCCGATATTAACCGTGGCGAGGGAAGTCCGAGACCTAATAGCTGCTTCCTGATACCCTTCCATAGCTTTGTCGTAGCGGTTGATTTCAAACGGTTCAGCAGAGAAATACTTGACGGTTTCATAATTAAGAAGGCTATCTACGGCTTTACCGGCGGCTTCTGTATCGCGCTTATTCATTTCTCTTCTGAATTTTAGACGCCATTCCGTCGTCATAACAGTGAAAACAATATAGCCAACAACCACAACGATCGCGATAATCGCGAAACCCCCATTGAAAGCGAGCCAGAACGCGATAGCGGCTATTGTCAGCTCTAAAAGGGTAGGCCCGATATTAAACAGCAAAAAACGGAAGAGAAAATCAATCGCCTTTACGCCGCGTTCCATAATGCGGGTCAACCCTCCGGTTCGTTTCTCTAGGTGAAAGCGCAACGATAGACGGTGCATGTGCTTAAACGTTCCCGTCGCAATGCTGCGCTGTGCAAATTGGGCGACCGGGGCAAATATATATTCGCGTCCTTCCGTGAGCATGACAGAGAGAAGCCTTAAGCCTCCATAGCCTAAAATGAATCCGATTACGCCAACCCAGATTGCTGTCCAGTCATCGCCGGAATTCTTTGCTTCGCTTACGGCGTCTACGGCGTAGCCAAAGACGAACGGAGCCCCAACGAGAACAAACTTACCAGCAATTGTCAGAAGGATGGCCAGTATCGATCTAAATTTGAAAGTCCAGTTTCCTTCAGGCCAAAGGTAAGGCTTTAACCGCAAAAGGCTTCTCAGTTGTTCGCCTACCGGCCTTTCCTTCATCGCCTCAATGCGTTGATCAAAACCAATCGGAGAGGGCGCTGAACTCTCAGTATCTTTGGATTGGTTTTCTTTGGAAACATTAGACATCACGTTCATGTGGGGGTCAGACGCTGTCTTGTAAACCCAATCCTAACTCTCTTTTGATAAAGACTGGATATTAAAACGAGAAGAAAGTCAGGACGTGATGGGCGCCACAAAACATATTCTATCCCCTGTGCCGCGCGGGGAAGACAGAAGATTGCATCAACGCGAAGGACATGTGGACTGGCGAATTAACCAGCGATCATATGATTTCATCGGGGCGACCTTTGACCCTTTGACGCCCATGCAAACTTTAGCCCGTGCTAAATGGATGACAATGAATCACGGGTTTCGATTTATCGTAACCCCCAATGTGGATCACCTTGTTCGCTTGGCAAAAGAACCGGAAATTTTCAAACCGCTTTACGAGGCCTCTTGGCTGTCTGTTTGCGATTCTCGTATATTGGAGTTGCTGGCGGCGATTTCCGGTATTCCGCTCAAGGCTGTGCCCGGATCCGATCTGACGCAGCAACTTTTTGACAATGTCATTACAGCTGAAGATAGAATTAATATCATCGGCGCGGATGAAGAGATTGTTGAAACCGTAAAGTCGATTTATGGATTGGATAAAGTCAATATCCATCAACCGCCCATGGGAATGCGTCATAAACCGCAGGCAATAGCCGACGCGGCAGAGTTCGTTGCAAAGCATCCGGCTCGGTATACATTTATTTGTGTCGGGTCTCCGCAGCAAGAGATGGTGGCGAAAGCCTGTCTCGAACGGGGCGACTGTGTCGGGTTAGGACTGTGTGTCGGCGCGTCACTTGATTTCCTAAGCGGACGAACAAAACGCGCGCCAAAATGGATGCAAAATATGCGTCTAGAATGGCTATTTCGCTTGGGAAGCGAGCCTAAACGACTCTGGAAGCGGTACCTGTTAGAGGCTCCCAAAATATTTTACCTTTGGATCAAGTGGGTTTTCCAACGCAAGGTCGCTTGAACCCCGATTGAGCTATTATTCGTATCAGTCGCTCAATATTCGCCAAATAAGAGGTAAAGCTGTTGTTCGATTCCCATTATCGGGGGATTTTCACGTCATTGTGTCTGAAATTTAAGCGTACCTAACACAATTACTACTGGAATTTAGCTTAAAGTGATTTAAGTCAGCGATAACGGTATCTATATCGTTAATAATTTCAGGTCGACCCCGGTTGACCTACCATTCTATCTATTTAGCGGAAAGAATGGTTCAGGCACATGTGAAAAAGGCGCATGTGCATTTAATAACTGACGGGACATAAGTAATGACCAATCCAAGAAACCCTACTCATATTGACCAGCATATCGGTCGGTATCTCCGGCAATTGCGCAAAGATGCGTCAATGACGCAAACAGACCTTGCGGATTCTCTCGGCGTGACGTTTCAGCAAATTCAAAAATATGAGCGTGGAACAAACCGTATTTCTGCAAGTCGTCTCTACGCTATTTGCCAAGTTTTTGATAAAATGCCGAATGACTTTTTTAATATTGAAGAGACGTCAAAGGTCGCCTGATTTATTTTTTATTACCGCGCATCGTACTTATTTTCACGCCTGACGCCCATAATTAAGCGGGCCTCCAGTCGTTTTCTAAGAGCGCGGTAATAGGCATTCAAAAAGTCTCGATCATTTTCTTGTACAGACTTTTTCCATTTTATTTTTTTCCGAATTCGGTCGGCGACCTCTTGCAGGGTGGCAGATTTGTTCGTGCGTAAAACGGTTTCAAGAACGTGGAGTTCATGAATGCCATAAGCTTCGACTTGTTCGGCGGAAAATAAAAAAGTGTAGACTTCACTGCTATCTTGTTTCGCCAAATCACGTCCTAATAGTGGTCGGGGAGCGCGGACAACCCAGGTACCGGCGATCAGATCCCCGGCCCGTAGGCGGTCTTTATTGAATAAAGGGAAAAGCAGAAATAGCCCGCTCCAGATGAGGCCGAGCAAACCTACCAAACCGTCCACGCTTTCAGAATTTACCATTAAAAATGAAAGCGGCAGGAAGATTTCAATTTCCCGCAAAGCGTTTCTTGCAAATACCGCATTCGCGGATAGGCGGGCCTGTCCAATAGCTGTGTTGCGTGCGGCCACTCTGATTTTCATCATTCGTTTACCGGGGGTCGCCGCTTTTGGTCCCATCTCGAAGGCGAGGAAGTAAAAGCTACGTAAGAACAGGGCGAAAATAATATAGAGGCTGATAGCAACTTCTGAGTTTACCGTAATGCCGGCCAGGACAAACACGAAAAAACCAAGAATCAAGGCGATATTGATAATAATAAGATCAATTGCAATCGCGCCAATGCGGGCTCCTACGTCAGCGAGTTGTATTTGTAGGTCAATCCCCTCTGGAGTGACCAAACTCCGGCGATCAGTTGATTTAATTTGGGCGTTATGTTGGAGAGTTTGGTTCATCGCGCGGTCCGGTCTTTCTGACTGCGAGGAATGTACAAATAAATCATCCAAAGTATGAGCAGGCCAATCCCGATACTATACCGAAGTGCATCACCGGTTATAAGCTGGCGGGCATAGCCTTCTAACAGGCCCGCACCCAATAGCATAAGAACAACACCAACCATCAATAAACCAGAGGTTCGCCCCGCTAAAGCCGCAGATTGCGTTCGGGATAACGAGCCAGGAAAGGCGATCGCTCGGCCGATATGGAGGCCCGCCCCGCCGGCAAGAATAATCGCGAAAATCTCGGTCGACCCGTGGATTATCAGCCACCCTCCAAGCTCAAACCCCAAATCCCGAGAGGCAAATAAACCGATGAAACCGCCAAGCATAAAACCTGTGCTCAGCATGAAGAATATCGTCGGAATACCGAAGGCAAACCCTAGAGCAAAGGCGAATATTGCAACGCGGGAATTATTTGAAAACAGATAACTTGCAAATATACCAAGTCCTGACTCGTCGTCCGGTCTATAATAAAGAGTAGAACGCAAGGCTTCTGTGGAAGCTGCCGGGGTGCGGTCGCCCGCAAGACCTGCATCCACAAAACTGTAAAACCAATCAGGATTACTTTGAACGAGAAAATAGGCGGCAATCGTAGAAATGAGAATAAGAAAAGCGGATATAGCTGTATCTTTCCAGAGCCGCTGTGCAGCTTGTGGCCAGTCTTGACTTAAGAAACTCATGATGCGTTTGCCAAGACTCGCCTGAGTTCCGTAGAGGCGGTAATAAGCTCGGGTGCAGAGGCTCTCCAAATAAGCGATAACATTTTGGTCGAGGGAAGTGGCTCTAGCAACAGATAATGCCGACAGGGCGCCCCGATATAGTTTTGGGAGGTCCAATATGTCTTGTGTGTCGAGACTTCGAATGCCGCGCCTATCCATGCGGTTGAGCAAGTCTTCTAATCGGGCCCATTGCGCCATACGCAGATCTCTAAAGCGTTCAGACTTCAAGGACTGATCGGCGGTATCCGGTTCAGGCGGATTGGCTGCGGCGGGGCTGAACTCTTTCATTAGATCGCGCCTCTGCTCTTTAAGTCAAGATAGCGGTTCACGACATCCGCATTTAGGGTGTCGGGATCGACATCGATGACGTCAACACCCATTCGGGATAGCTTCGCGAGCACAATTTCCCGTTCTGACAATAGGCCTTGAGCGATTACCGCCCGGCTAACGTCATCTGCCGATTGCGGCTCCAATTGCGTTAAGGCGCTGAGAGGTTGATTGCGAAAGGCTACAAATATGACGAGGTGTTTTTTAACCAGTCGTGTCATAGTCTCGAGCATTAATTCCGACTGCGTCGTATCAATAAAGTCGGTGAAGACCACCACAAGGCTTCGCCGCTTTAATTTTTGCGCCAGGTAAGACAACCCGAACGCATAATTAGTTTCCTCGTGTGAGTAATCAATTTTCGACGTCTCGCTTTGCAACCTTGAAAACAAGGCAGGCCCCGAAACAGGCGGAGCAAAAGAGGTCGGTGTCTTGTCAAAACTATATATGCCGACGCGATCTCCGAGTTTCAAACTGACATAGCCCATAACCAATGCCGCAGAGATAGCGCGGTCCAGCTTGGTCAGGCTATGACCTTTTTCGTCGGCCATATCCTCACACATTAAATATCCGCTATCGATCGCAAAAACGATATTATGATTGCGTTCTGTTCTGTATTCCCGCGCCAGCAAGGTGTTGTGGCGAGCAGAGTGTTTCCAGTCGATGGCGCGCTTATCCATGCCCGGGAGAAATTCTGATAGCGCATCAAACTCTGATCCTTCCCCCCGTAAGTTCTGAATTTTTTGCCCAAAAACAGCGTCGCGAGAAAAGAAATCAATTGCTGTGTCCTTGACCAATTGCGTGTCCGGCACAATCACGATTGGATACTCCAACGGATCACACCTTTGCACCCAAACCAGGCGAAGGGGACCCTGCCAGCGAGTCCAAAGCCGTTTGAGCATAGCTTCGCCGCGTCGTGTGGCGTGTAAATCGAATGCAGTCTGGGGCGTACCTTCTCTAGCGTTAAGCGAGGCGATCTCGGGCGATACGTCCAAACGGTCGTTTGACGTTAGTTTGAATTGTGCCTCAGGGGGTACGCGTCCTTTGAAGTCAGGAAACTCAAAAACAGATGTTTGACGAGAGCCAACATATTGGCGCGAAGACGTTTTTAATTCGGGCCGCATATACTTGCTGGAAACCGCCAAAGTCGTGTCTAGAAGAATTAATCCTACTATCGCGGCGGCCCAAGCGGCCCCTATCGCCCATATTGACGGGAGAAGAACTGCGATGAGTAAAGCGATAGGCAAACCCAATGCTAAAAGCCATACCGCACGGGCAGTAGGGTAGAGCGCGAAACGCGAGATATTTGACTTCGTCGGCAACTAACTATCGCGGCGCTTCAGTCTGCTCGATGACGGCCGTTATCACCGCATCTGCGCTGCGCCCTTCGATTTCTGCCGTTGGAGACAGTATAGCGCGGTGGCGCAAGGCTGGCAGTGCAATTGCTTTTACGTCGTCCGGAATGACAAAGTCCCGACCATTTAGAGCGGCTTTGGCTCGTGACGCTATGGCAATCATGGCGGCTGCGCGCGGCGAAGCCCCTGTCTCAAACAAAGGATTGCTGCGTGTGCCGCGAACCAGATCTACAATATAATGCGTAATATCGTCCCCAAGCCTGATGTCGGGAATAACAGCTTTGGCTGCTTTGATAGAGGCGGCTGTCGCAATCGGCTTGACGCCCAATGATTTGATGTCCGGCGTCCCGCTTTGCGACCCGTGACGCTGAATAATCTCTATTTCTTCGTCTCGGCTTGGATAGTCGAGGACATGTTTGAAAAGAAAGCGGTCAAGTTGCGCTTCGGGGAGGGGGTAGGTCCCCTGCTGTTCAATCGGATTTTGCGTGGCGATGACCATGAAATTCTTGCCAAGAGGGTGAGCCTTTCCATCGATTGTAACTTGGCGCTCCTGCATCGATTCTAATAAAGCCGCCTGAGTTTTCGGCGGTGTCCGGTTGATCTCGTCCGCCAAAAGCAGGTCGCAAAATATCGGACCTTTGATGAGCGAGAATTCGGAAGTCTGAAAATTAAATAAATTTGTCCCGATTAGGTCGCCAGGCAACAAATCCGGAGTGAACTGAATGCGTCCGAAATCAAGTTTCATGGCATGAGAAAAAACCTGAGCGAGAAAGGTCTTAGCGGTTCCGGGTACGCCTTCCAGCAAAACATGCCCCCCTGACAAGAGGGAGACCAAGATCAAATCAACCGTCTCCTTTTGTCCGATAACGGCTTTGGAAATCTCTGTCCGAAGCTTTTCCGCTAGGCTTTCAACGGCGTCTAACTTAACATCACTCATGAAATAATCTTCCTTTTCCAGTCCTGTAAGGCGTCTGCTACTTTCAGCATGTCGTGCCGCGTTTTAACGGATTGCACCTGTTTCTTCAGCTCAGAAAATGTGGGTTTCAAGGCTTTCTTGTGCTCGCGTTTATTCAAAGCTTCCTGACGGGCCCCGGCTTCACTTCCGGGCAAGTGAAGAGTCTTTAGAGCCTGTTGGCGGATAAGGTTTGCGTAATCATCGCCTAAGCTTGCTTCGCGGCGGGCTATAGCTAGAAAATCAGCAGTCGTGCGCGTCAAAGACTGAGGTCCCATGTGAAAATCCTCGCCAAAATCTTCGGCGGCGCCGCGTTTAGCATCTCCAAAACGAAGAAATGCCTGCCAAGCGATTAAAACCAACATTACGAATATCAGAAATGTAATCGCTAAGAACGGCGGTTGGGTGAAGACCTTAATCATGTTTTGTCGTCCGCCGATCCCATGAAGTGAAAGGTCAATCACATAGTGACCTGTCTGGTGGCGTTCGGAAATATAGCTCAGCGTGTCGAGAGCAAACCGCGCCCCGGACCGTTTATTCAAACCCGATGTATTCATGAGGTCGGGATCTGATAAAATATAGCTTTGTGACCCTTTGAGTTTAGCTAAAATGATATCACCCGACTCAGTGGTTATGACGGCGTCTAATTCTGAGCCTCTTATCGACTGGAGCCTAGGAAAGCGATTGGTGTAAGTAGCGCCCGTTTCTGCCAATGCTAAGCGGTATGACTTTGCAATAGTTTCACCTTTATTATCTGCTTGAGACACTGTCACGTCTCCGGCGAAAGCTTCCAAATTAGACTCGAGGGTTTCCGGGCTTACGGTCTCTCCGAACGGGGATTTTCTAACCCAACCTGCGACTTTTGGAACAGGCGCAACATTCCACTTCGGGAGAATAATGAGTTTAGTCGATTCTGGGTTTAACTCGTCCAGAATGTCAGTTTGGAACGCAGAAGTCAGCGTATAAAGCCGAAGGCTATCGCCGCCAAAGTGCGAGGCTTTATTGGGGTCCAGAGAGGTGCTTTGCCCCGCCTCGTCCAGAAGCAGCTTCAATCCAGCGAAACCAATTGCTGAATTAGATATTGCGTGGGCTTGGCCATTATTCTTGTCACGAATATCGTCCGCATATCCCATCAACCCCATAAGGGCGGAAAAAGAAAATAATCCGATGAGAACCAGACCGAAAATCAGACCTTTGCTCATTAGGCGGGTGTCATTGCCCGTTTCGTGAACTTGTGAGCCTTCTGCGATATTCATGCTCGGGCTCCTTCAGCCATGTGAGCCTTCCCTCCAGATGGTTCAGATACCACAAATTGGGCATAGGCTTTCCTGCAACGTAAAAAGGCCTCTTCGTCTAACGTCCGTCCTCCAAAATGTGATTTCTCCACTTCGGCGGCAATAAGAGAAAATGCGGTTCGCGTTTCAGGTGTCAACGCTGATAAACCAGCAATTTCCCGTGAAGTATAAGACCGGCGTATGACATTGGGCCTTGCCACCATAATGTCTTGAATGGACCGAAAAAGAAGCTGATGAACCGCTTCCGCAAATAGGCCTTTCGCGGCCAACGCGTCGACAGCGGCCAGCAATACCTGCGCTCTTATCTCAGACGGCCGATAAAGAGAGGAGGTCTCTGTATTTTTCTTGTCGCGATTAAACCTATGGGCGCGAAAATCCCAAAGGGCCTTTCCGATAATATACAATAGAAGGGTAACTCCGAGAGCGATAAATACCCAAAACAGAATTGTGAAAAGAGGAAGGAGATTTCCTAAAAATTTGAAAATTGGCTCTAAGAATTTTTCTAGCCAGTCTAACTTTGGCGGCGGCGGGGCCTCCGTTAATTCAAATTGCAATTGATCTTGAGATTTAAGGGTCCGGAAGGCCTTTTCAAATTCGGCGTCTGAGATATCTGTCGACTCAATATTTGCCTCTGTTTGCGAGCGCGGCATTTCAGATTGGGCCGTTTGGCCTATGACCGACCCCGCCATAAAAATAGCCGCGCAGAACGAAGCAAAGCCTATCAAAAACCGGACCGTCAAATCCGTCTAAATCCATTTCATGATACGAAAGGCGATGAGCTGCACGGCTCCAATCCCCAAGACTATGGCGGTCACATACCAAAACCCCATATCGGTTTCGACCCAGGGCATCCCTCCAACGTTAATTCCCATCATGCCTGAAACCAGGCCTAGAGGCAGAAAAATTGCCGCTACGACAGATAAAATCATCATGTTCCGGTTCATTTCCTCGGCCCGCATATCGGTCAGTTGGTCTTTCACAATGGCGCAACGTTCCCGCACGGCTTCGAGTTCTTCGGTAATCCGTGTCGCTTGATCCGCAGCGTCCCGGAGCCGCAATTGATCATCAGGTAAAATCCAATGTAAGGACTGGGCAGATAGGACATTCAACGCATCACGTTGCGGGGCTAAATACCGCCGTAATATGATCGCTTCTCTTCGAATTTCAGAAACCTGAGAGGCGGCGTCCTCATCTCTGTCCGTGTCCAGCGTTTCTTCCAGAGTATCTATCTGTTCATTCAAATCCGTAATAGTCGGGGCCATTCTGTCAGAAAGGGCCAAGGCATATCCTGCTATGAATCCTCCGGGAGTCGCCGAGACTTTTTGGTTTTGCAGTTGCCGGACCCGGTCTTCTGTTGCTTGTAAAACGCGCCCGCAGACTGTGATGACCCGATTGTCCTGAGCGAAAAAACGGAGCGGAATCATGTCTTCCGGTTCTGCTCCGGGATTTAGATTTATGCCGCGCAAATTGATAAGTGCGTCGGTCCCGCGAATGATAGTTCGCGGCCTGCTGTCTTCGGCCAGAAGGGTGTGGGTCGCCACATCATCTACCATTTTATCGTCGATGAGAACCTGCCGGGTTTGGGGGTTTCGGCGGTCAAAATGTAACCAAATGAAGCCCTCTTCACTCTTTGGCGCCTTAGGGATCACATCAACCGGTAGCTGAGTGCCTTTACCGTTCTTATCAATGTGAAATGCGTAGAGAAGGCAATCCATACAACTCGTTCCTTTTTTACACTTTAGGCGGGTATTTAATCTGGTCAAGCAATGTTAGTGTGAGGCGTAGTCAATCAGTTCTGCACGGATTAAACCTCTTAAGGAGTTGCCCACATAAACTGCCTCGGCGGATAAAACCCGAGAAAGAGTAATCGTCCCTTCAATAGCTTTGCCTTCGGCTATTAACTCTGCGCGCAATACCCCGGGCAGCGGCCCTGGCAAAGAGGGCGTAATTAATTTATTACCTTCTTGAATAAACAGCGAGGTGAAACTGCCTTCACAAAGGTTATCCAACTCATCAAGGAAAAGGACTTCATTGCACCCCGTTAAAGACTGGAGTCTTTTTCTTTCCCCGTCATAAAAATCTCGGGTGCCAACTTTGTGATTTGTAGTTTGGCGTTGAGGGGTGAGAGCGTATTGGGAGAGAGAAAGTTTTAAGGGCTGGATCAGATCGAGAAGGGGGACTGCCTCCAGAGTCAAACCTGTCGACGGAGTATAGGAAAGTCGGATACGGTGGGGCGTATGGCTTTCTTTAAAACGCTGCCTTTGCAACAACTGGTCTATCTCATCTGGTAATACTTCAACGTCGAACGCTTTGGCGGCCTTTAAAAATCTCTTTTTGTGACCGTCTAATCGGCGATAACCTGACTCTGGATCCCACCGAAAGGTTTCGAAGAAGCCTTTTTGAGAGGATGTGAGGATGCGAGCCTTGAGGAGACATTCTTGATATTCGTCTTCGGCTTCGCTGTCCAAAACGATGCCGCTGCCGACGCCATATCGAATTTGGTTTCCGGATTTTTCTAGAGTGCGGATGGCTACATTAAAACAAGCATTCCCATTAGGAGAGATATATCCGATGGACCCGCAATAAGGGCCGCGAGATTGGCTTTCTAATTCATGAATTATTTCCATAGCCCGTATTTTGGGCGCGCCGGTGATAGACCCGCAGGGGAAAAGTCCCGTGAAAACCTCCCGCCAGTGTTGGTCTCCTGCTAAACGGCCTTCGATCTGGGACGTCATTTGATGAAGGGTCGGATAAGTTTCCAAAGTGAAGAGTTCTGGAACCTTCACGCTCCCGGATTCGCAAAGCCGAGAAAGATCATTGCGTAACAAATCTACAATCATCAAATTTTCGGCTTGCGACTTTGGTTCTGCGCGCATTTCTTGTAACAAAGCGAGATCGGAGGCCGCGTCGGTCAGCCTGGGCCTCGTGCCTTTCATCGGCCGCATTCGCATAACTTGCCCGGTTTTTTCGAAAAACAATTCAGGAGAAAAGCTGATAATTTCTGCGTCGCCCAAACTGACAATGCCGCCGTATCTGCCGGGCTGAGTTCGACGAAATGCTGCATAGAGTTCAATAGCCGAAGCCTGAGTTTCACCCATCATCGGAAAGGTCAGATTAGCCTGATAGATATCCCCATCGCGTAGATAGGTTTGAATTTCGTGAAAACGCTTTGTGTAATCTTTAAGTGACCAGGACGGCGTCAGGCTTAGCTCTGGGCATTGGGCGGTGTAGAGGGCGTCACCCGGAGCCGGAGAGGGAGGAGATTTAAAGACGCCTAGAGTTAAAAGGGGGGAGTCTTCATCCTGCCATAAGGGTTTCAGACTCGGCTCTAAAATATATCCAAGTTCATAAGATATAAACCCAGCGAGATAGTGCCCGGTTTTTTGATAGTGGTCTATAGCCTCAAAAGCCGCGTTTATCTCATCGGGACGGTTTGCTTGGACAATATCCAAAGGCTCGGAGAAAAACCGTGTGATCCCGGTCGTCTGATCGTCCAGCAAGACATAGGGGTTTTGGAAGTCAAATGTCATGGTGGAGAGAGGCGAGCCTTAAAATCTGAACCCTGGCATAAGGCCTTCATAAAATGCGTTTCTCCCGCGCAAAATGACAGGGGCGTCTTCGGGGAAACAACGTCTGAAACTGACGGGGGAGCTTGGCGCGATTTGACCTAACAACCAAAGATCAGCCGTAATGACCTGTAAGGCGCGTGGGTAGCCCCCTGTACAATGCCCATCAATCAACGCCAGAATAGGTTGTCCGTTCGGAGGGATTTGTAATGTGCCCGGTAAAATCGGGCTGCTGACCATGTCTTTCTTCTCGATCAGATCAATTTTATCACCTCTCAGCCGAGCGCCCATACGGTCTGTGTCGGCTGTGGCGTGAAAGGGCGACGTGTACATGTAGCGCTGCGCCGCCGGGCTTAGCCAGTCCCATTCTGTAACGGACCGGGCTCGAAGCACGATATGGCGCGATAAACGGGGCGCATAGCCAAAAGGCAGGCTTTTCGGACCGGTTGTTTCCAGCGCTGCTGAGTAGATTTCATCCCCGGCGCGGTAAGCGCGGCCTTCTAACCCACCGAACCCTGCCGGGATATAAGTCGAGACAGACCCCATAAAGCTCTCGCCCTTCAGACCGCCTTCGACGGCGATATAGGCGCGGCAGCCGACACGTCCAAAACTAAAGGTCAAAATATCTCCCGGCTCCACGGGAACGCAGCGATTCATTCCGACATTCATTCCATTTATTTGCGCCTTCATATCCGCGCCGGAAATCGCAATCCGTGTTTTCTGAAGAAAACGGATATGTAAGCCGCCTAAAGTGCATTCCAAAGCTGGCGCGTCCCAAGGGTTTCCGACTAAATAATTGGAGATAGCAAAGGACAATCTGTCCGCAGCTCCGCTTTTCGGAATTCCCAAATGGCGATGGCCGGGACGTCCGGCATCTTGCAAAGTGGTCTGAGTGCCGCCTTTGAGAATTTTCAGAACAGCGCCGCTCATGACGGGGTTCCTTGGGGAACAAACCGGATCATATCACCAGCTTTCAAGGCAAAGGGAACTTCGCGTTTCGGGTCAAAGACGGATAAAGGCGTTCGGCCAATAATTTGCCAGCCGCCCGGACTTTCCAGCCCGTAAATTCCGGTTTGCCAGTTTGCAATGCCGATAGAGCCGGGTGGGACTAAACCGCGAGGCGTTCCGTGTCGCGGATGATGCAGTTTTTTGTCGGTCTCGGATAGAAAGGCAAAGCCTGGAATAAATCCCATCAGACACACTCGGTAAGTGATTTTGCTGTGGCGTTTGATCACTTGGTCTTCTGAAAGCTTGGATGACTTACAAATGTTTTCCATATCCGGCCCGTTCTCCCCCCCGTAATATACTGGCACTTCGATAGTGTTGGCTTTGGATCGCGGTAGGCGTTTGGAAATTTTTTTGTAAGCGTCTTCGACCTTATGAAGAGCGGTGGACGCTTCTGTTATCATGGGGTTAAAGGTCACCATCAAACTATCATATGCAGGGATCACATTGGTCCAGATATTTTCCTGAGCGCGCAAAACTTCGCCGAGAGCGTGAACGGTTTTGCAGGCCGTTTCTGAGTATCCTTTGACATCATAGCATATTAAAATGCCGTTATCGCCAAAGGGCCGGATGCGGGGGATTAATTTAGACGCCATTCGGTTCTCTTGTGAAAAATTTCATCACCCTGTTCAGGAGATGAAAGCTTGAATTTTTATTCCGCCCTGTTCAAGGGCGGCGCGGGCTTTTTGTGCCGTGTGAATTGCGCCTTGGCTGTCACCGTGAAGACACAAAGACCCCGCCTCAATTTTTAATCTATCGCCGCTATCGGTCAGGACTTGCTGTTTGGTAGCTAAACTCAGGGCCTGCTCGATTCGCGCGTCGTCCGTGTCGAGAACGGCGCCTTTTTTATCTCTGCTGAGCAAGTGTCCTTCATTCGTATAGCACCGATCGATGAAACCTTCGGCGACAAAGTTTAGGTTATATTTCTCAGCCGCTTTTTTCATTTCAGACTTTGGCCCGCCTAGAAGCGTCAGACCATCGTCAATTTCAGAAATGACCCGGGCGACCAATTCGGCTTTTTGAGCCTCCTTGACTGAATCATTGTAAAGGGCGCCGTGAGGTTTCACGTAAGAAACTCTCACACCTTCTTCACCCGCAATGTCGATTAAACGTCTTATCTGCTGCTTCAGAGCCGCTTCGAGGGTTTTCGGCGAAATGTCGGTGCCCAATTTCAAAGACCTTCTCCCGAAATGTTCCTTATCTGGATAGGCGGGATGTGCGCCAATCACCACGCCATTTGCTTTGGCCGCCTTCACGGTTTTTCGCATGCTTTGGTCATCCCCGGCATGGCCGCCGCACGCAATATTGGCAGAAGTCACATAGCGCAGGATTTCAGCCTCGGCTTCGGCCCATTCGGGCGTATCCGCTTCTCCGACATCAGCATTCAGGTCAATAATCTTCATAGGGCGACTCTTAGCGCGTCAATAAGCAATAGACTATGAGAAATTCAGTTGTCATGAGGGGATATGATGGCTGAGGATGTGTAATGGAGTCTCCTTTATTCTGGGTGGCGGCGGTGGCCGCGACTTTAATCACGGGAATATCAAAAGGCGGTTTTGGCGGACTGGCCTTGTTTGCGGTGCCAATAATGGCGTTGTTTATCTCGCCTATTCAAGCTGCAGGCATCCTCTTGCCGATTTTAATTGTGATGGATTGGGTGAGTGTCTGGTCATATCGCAAGACTTGGGACAAAAACCTCCTTTTAATCACCCTGCCAGGTGCGATTGTGGGCATCGCGATTGGCGGACTTTTGGCGGGCTATGTCAATGAGCAAGTCGTCCTCCTTTGTGTGGGGTTAGTGGCCGTGCTGTTTCCCGCTTACGCCGTCGGCTCGGCAGTGTTTAATTGGACGCCCGGGGCAGGGGTCAGAGGCAATAAGCCTTTAGGCGCGATTGCCGGGAGCGTGGCGGGATTTACCAGTTTTATCGCCCATGCCGGAGGGCCGCCTTTCCAAGCTTACGCCCTGCCGCAAGGTCTGGAGAAGCGTGTGTATGCGGGTTCGGCGGTTATGTTTTTCTTTGTCGTCAATTTCGTCAAACTCATTCCCTATGCGGCTTTGGGGCAGTTTGATGCGGTTAATTTGAAAGCTTCCGCCCTGCTTATTCCGCTTGCCCCGGTCGGCGTTCTCCTTGGCGTGTGGCTTGTAAAGCGGATTGATCAAAAGATATTTTACCGAATTATATATACCCTGATTTTCGTGACGGGGTGCAAGCTCCTCTATGACGGGCTTATTTAGAGCGCCTCTGCGCAAGCAACCCCGCTAGCCCAGGCCCATTGGAAATTGTGCCCGCCGAGATGCCCGGTGACGTCGACAACTTCGCCGATGAAATAAAGCCCCGGCACGGATTTCACTTCCATCGTTTTCGAGGATAGAGCGGATGTGTCGACGCCGCCTTTGGTCACTTCCGCTTTACGAAAGCCCTCGGACCCACCAGGGCGAACATGCCAGTGATTGACCATGAGGGCGAGATTGTTAAGCGCCGCATCCGACATATCCGCGAGGCGGATCTGTTTGACCTGAGAGGCGAAATAGGCAGCCAGACGTTTTGGCAAATATTGCCCGAGCCAGTTTTCCGGACTGACTTTTGGCGTCTCTGTTCGCGCGGTTTTCAGCTCGGCAAGAATATCTGTGTCGGGGGCGAGATTGATGTCGATCGCGTCCCCCGGCGACCAGTAAGACGAGATTTGCAAAATAGCCGGGCCTGAAAGTCCGCGGTGGGTGAAGAGCAGCGCTTCCTCAAAAACCTGATCCGGATGGGTGACGCGGCAATTTACTGAAATGCCGGAGAGCGACGCCATCATCTCTTTGAGTTGATCGGTAAAAGTGAGCGGGACGAGGGCGGGGACAGGCTCGACCAAGGGCAGTTCAAACCGTTTTGCGAGTTCATAGCCGAACCGCGTTGCGCCCATTTTCGGAATACTCGGCCCGCCGCACGCAATGACGACAGAGCGGGTTTCCAATGACTGCCGGTCTGTGGTGACGAGGAACCCTTCCTCAAATTTTTCAACGCCCAAAACTTCGGTGGAGAGGCGAATTTCCGCGCCGCTTGCTTCCGCGAGCAACATGTCAATAATTTGCTGGCTTGGCCCGTCGCAAAATAATTGCCCTTTGGTTTTTTCATGCCAATCAATTTTATAGCGATTGACCAGATCAATAAAATCCTGCGGCGTATATCGCGCCAAGGCAGACCGCGCGAAATGCGGGTTTTGCGAAATGAAGTTTCCCGGCCCGGAGTGAAGATTGGTGAAATTACACCGCCCCCCACCGGAAATTCTAATCTTCTCCCCCGGTCTTTCGGCGTGATCAATCAAAAGAACCGACAGGCCGCGCTGGGCCGCGCGCCCGGCGCAAATAAGCCCGGCCGCGCCGGCGCCGATAATGATTGTGTCATAGGATTGAGACATGTTCCGCCTCTAGAGCAGAGCGTCTCCTCCCGCAAGCTTAGTTAAAATGTTCAGGGTTTTGCTCAACTGCCTCTTCGATTGTATTGGAAAGAATTCCGCTGCCCTGACCTTTGGCTTTTAAATAAATGTAGCCCGCAGAGGCTCCAATCGCGGCGCCGACAACATCCACTATTAAGTCGTACATCGTATCGACCAGACCGCTTTTTTGCATATTGGTACCGACAATTTGATCCATGCCGAATTCGAATATTTCCCAAATCGTGCCGATTGAGACGGCGAAGCTGAATGCCATCAGAACAAGCATAAAAGCAGGATGGGTTCGGATGCGGTCCTGCTTGATCAAAAACAACACCATAAGCATTCCCATGATAGAAATCCCGATCGCGGAGAAGGTGTGAAGGGCGGCATCCCACCACCAAAACCTCTCATAGAAATTTCCGGCCTCCCCCAGTAAAATGGTAGCCACCATGAAGAAAACAATCCCTCCGACTAAACCGCGCGGAAGCTTGAAGTTGGAAAAGGACTGAAACAAGAACGGTAAAAGCGTCAAGAAGAAAACAACGACTGACAAAAAGACAGTATCCCAGTTCTGGGTATAGAGACTAAACGCGGCGGTTCCGGCGAGAAGAGCCCAAGACAGATAAGTCACAATACTGTGCCGCCCTTGAACGAGTTCTTTAGTGTGATCTAGCTTTTCACTAATTGTACCGTTATTTTCAGCCATGAAGCCCCCGCTTTTAAAATGCTTGTTTCATCCATTTTAACTAACGGTTGGGCCATTCGTTCCCCATTGCGGGCATTAATCAGATTTTTTCCTTCGCTCATGGCCAGTCATCGGCAAATTGCAGAAGCCAGCCGAAATAGGCTTGCTTGGCTTGGGCTTTCTCCTCAATTTCTTCAATCATCATCGCGCCGACCATATCGTCCAGCCGTTCAAGAAATCTTTCCCGCTCCTCCGGGTTGGGCGGCGGCAGGTCTTCATAGGCCGTATATTGCGGCTGACGCGGGGCGGACCGTTTCGATTTTTTCCGGCTTTTCTGAAACCTTTCTTTTTCTTTGGCGTGAGCGTCTTTCTTGGCCTGAAGTTTTTTTCCAACAATTTCTTCTTGGAAATTACCGATATAAATATTGTGAATATTGGCTCGGGACATGGGGTTCCTTTCGGGTTGGGATTAAGGGAGGCGAGTGGGATTTCGGCAAGAAAATGCCAGGCGGAAATGCCGACCGGCGATCAAGCGCGCGGCGAAGGGAATATCCTGAAGGGGGAGGACAGCCCGCGGGGGCGGCCCCCTTGCCGGAGACCGTAATAATTATGTGTTTCGCAAAGGTGCAAACCCCGCGGCAGCGGTTGGAACCGGAGCGGCCTCTTACATGGCTCCCACAGTCACGCCGGTACGAAGCCGTTTGCAGCTCCTGGACGCGGTAGGCAGGCTAACCCACTCTCGGTGACCCGGCACACACCCCTCTGTCACGAAAGGTCGCTCAGTCCCGCCGTCTCTTGCTCCGGTAGGTGACGTCTACCTGTCCATGAACAAAAGAACGAGTTTGAATATACCCCCATTTCGCAAAGTAAGGATCAATCTCTCGATTAATTAGTAAGGGGTTGAGAAAGTGGGAGCTTTTGCAACGGTAAGTGAGGATGGTTCATTATACTGACCTGCTCTCCCCGCCGCGTTGGATCGTCAGCAAAGGAAAGACCCAATCTCTAGACTCCTCTAAAGAATGAGAGTGTATTTGGGGATCCGAATAGGGCCTTAGCTGACCTTAACGAGTTCAACCAAATTTGATTAAGACCGTGACAATCGTTCTTTACTTGTTTCTAATAGGAAAACTACGATGGTGGCGGCGCTGTCGAGCGCAAACCGGGCTATTCTTCCGTCTATTTTTGCTCGGTGATTTCCACCATGGGCGTCACTACCATGAGTTCTCAGTGCACCAACTCCTTTGACCACAGAATCTAGACCGCTGAATATTCTATAAACGTCGTCGCGAATAATGTTTTTCGGAGTATTGGATGAGGCAGACAATCCCAAAATTTTTACCGCTTCTTTAAAAAGCGGGTCAATACTGCGTTTTTTTGGTATTTCGCCATTGTGCCTTTCAATAACTAACACACAGGTTGTCTCAAGGAGTGAGCAAGCAAGCGTCACAGCTCCGGATGGGTCACCGCCGGCTCTATCTCTTGCCTTTGCAACGTCTTGGATCAAGTCTTGGCTATCGCCATCTGCCGCCGCAAGTATTGCCTCCTGTATATGACATAACCCTTGGGGTCTTAGAGGGCGAAGTTTCACATTTGTTTTTGTAAATACTAGCGACCAACCTACTGCTTCAATGTGAGGCTCAAGTTTCTCATATGCTTCCGTGGGATTTGGTAAACCTGCATAGTTAGCAGGTAACAATAGAGATTCGACCGCCTTCTTTATATTCAATTCGTTATTATTTGCTTTTGCTAAAGATTTTCGAGCCGTTGGCCAGCGAGAAGGGTCGTGAACAACTTCTAATCCAAGGTCAGTGAAAAAATTCTCAATGTCGATTTTTCGACGGTATGGGAAATTAGGTGAGCCTCCATCTTCCGGATGAGCACCCTCACCACAAATTATGCCCGCCATAGTATTGAGGCCGTTAGAGTGTAACCGAAATGTCATTTTTGAAGTATGTTTGCATTTCTTGCAAAAACCAAGTCATGTTTGTCTTATCAAAGATAAACAATCGGGCCGTTAGTGTCAGACTTGGGCCGAATGAAGGTAAATACAGTCTTTTTTCAACTGCACCCCCTGACTAAAGGGACAGGGGCCTAATTCGTACTATGTCGTAATTTGATCCGTGCTAATTAACTAGCGTCCTGATTTATCCGCCATTTGGAGCATAGGGGTTGTGTAAATTACAACAGCCCCTATCTGTCAAATTAGACGCCCCCCCCAAACCTTGATAATTTCGAAGTTATGCGCCTATATTTTTTGCTACGAAAGGAGACTGTCATGGTCAAGAAAACAAGTAAAAACAATATTGTAAAATTACCACGAAACCGCACGGTGGAAAAGGCTGTTAAAGAGAACGACGCCAAGTATGGCAAAAAGGTCATGGAAAATGGTTATACAATGGTACCATCGATCTTGCTCAGAGCTCAAGGACGTCTAGGGCTATCACCCACCCACCTTACTATTCTTTTACAGCTTATGGAATATTGGTGGTATAAAGACAATCCCGCACGCCCATCACAAAAAAGTCTCGCTGAACGCACGGGGATGAAAGTTCGTACCCTTCAACGTCACCTTAAAGTGCTTAAGGACGGTGGCTTCATAACTATAGAAGAGCGTCATCACCCTGGTCACAATGGAAATCAGCCAAATATTTACCACCTGGACGGATTGGTCGCAAAACTAAAGAAACTGGAGCCGGAATTTACGGAACAACGCAAAAGAGCTATTGCAGAGAAGGAAGCTTTAGAGAAGAAAAATTATAAGTTGCTGAAAAGCTTACAATCGGCCGGGGGATAATATGGAACGGAACCCCCCCCCCTTTTTGCAATAAAATGGTTTAACTCATCTGCTGAGGCCAGCACACGCTTTGGGGCGGTGTGTGTCGTTATTATTATATTGCTAATTAGTTTAGCCTCGGTAAGCGCCATAGTACTTTGAGTTATGCCGCTCGTGCAGACCGGTCAAACTCTGTGATATATTTAAGGTAGCCCCAAGGAAACCATTAGTCCGAGGTCCCTATAGGGATTCTTGAAGCATTGAAGAATAACTATTCCGTGGTATAGATTTATTCATGGCTGAACAGAGAGATTTCCAAGCACATTTTATTGCGGTCTTTCAGCCTATTTTTATGTGGGGGGTAGCCGGTTTGGAAATGGCGCTTGTCATTTACACTTTCTATTTGGAATTTCGAACCGGAAGCGGTCTATCCCTCCTATATACAATAATGCCATTAAGCATCGCAATTGCGATCATTTGGGCCATTCTATCAGTCCTCATAACGCTCCTTATTGTTGGTATTAAAAACCGGGCCCTTCGTTAAAAAACGCGTATGCGCTCATATCCGCTACCTCGATGATAGATGGGTGCACTCTCGATTAAACTATCCTAAGCTCTGCGAATGAATTTCCGTGATTTCATTCTTCTCTCTTCGGTCTGCTTTGTGTGGGGCTTGAATATTGTTGTGACGCGTTGGGTGGTTTTTGACGCAGCTGTTCCGCCGCTGTTTTTTGCTGCTGTCCGTTTTTTAGGCGTCGCGCTTTGTCTCATCCCTTTCTTACGGCCCATCCCCAAAGATTTAAAAACCTTGTTTCTGATTTCCTTTTTCATCGGCTCGGGACATTTTGCATTGCTCTTTGTTGGCTTAGCAAATGCAGAAGCTTCCGCGGCCGCCGTGGTCGGGCAAATGGGCGTGCCTTTTGCGACATTGATGAGCATGGCGTTTTTAGGCGAAACAATCGGCTGGAGACGAGGTTTGGGAATAATGCTGGCCTTTGCGGGCGTCCTCCTCATTGCCGTGGATCCCGGGAGCTTCTCCATCTCTTTCGGTCTGCTCTATATTGGGGCGGCGGCCTTTGTCGGCGCCGTAGGCGGTATTTTGATGAAGCGCATGTCCCCTGTGACAGCCCTCCAAAGTCAGGCTTGGATTGGCCTGTTTTCCTTCGCGCCGCTGTTTGTCGTTTCCGCCCTGTTAGAGCGCGGACAAGTAGGAAGCTATATTGCAGGAGGATGGTGGGTCTGGATCGCGACAGCCTTCGCCGTGGTGGGCGTCTCCATCTTCGGTCATGGCGGCTTTTACCACCTCATAAAGAAATATGACATTTCCCTGTTGTCACCCCTGACGCTTATGACTCCAATCTGGGGCGTTGTTTTAAGTATAGTTTTATTGAACGAAGCCATCACGCCGCAGCTCATATTGGGGTCAGCCATTTCCCTCGGCGGCGTCCTTATTATCGCGCTGCGTCCCAATAAAACCTTGCCCGACGCCGGGGTTGTGAAAAAGCTCGGGAGCGGTGGCTCCTAGTCTAGAAATTTGACGCAGCTGACGCTTAGCCCTTCATCTCACTAATGAACGCATCCGCCGCCGCTATGGACTGCTCCATATCCGCAATTAACCGCGCGACGTCTGTTTCCAGTTCTGCTGTCTCTGTGCCGAGGGCGGCTATGGCGCGGGCGTTTAGGTTATGTTTCAGATAGAGAACGCGGTCGTTAAATACGGTCAGGACCGGGTCCATAGACGCGATGGCCGCGTCCATTTTTGCCACCATTACGTCATATCTCTGCTCGGTGTCGCGCAATTGGCGTTCGGAATTTCGGCGGAGGCCGGCGTCTGAATATTGTCCTAGCTCCTCTTCCCATTCTTTGAACAGGTCGCGGGCGACGCGTTTGACGGAGTCGACGCGGTTGCGGGCGTCATCCGCCTGGCTCTCGGCGCGGTCATAGGCGCGGCTCATCTCATCATAAGTGTCTTCTAACTCACCCGCGTCAACGGCCACGACAGCGCGAAAGGCGGTGAGGGCGTCGACAAATTCTTCTTTGGCTTCGGTCTGTGACTCTGCCGCGCTTTCAACGCGGTCGACCAGAATGTCCCGTTTCTCAATTCCAAAGCGCTCCTGAATATCATAGGCGGCGCTTGCGCAGCTCGCGAGGATCAGGGGCGCAATTAGAAAAACCCCGATGAATTTTACGAGGGGGGCGAGGGGTGTTTTGCGTCGGGTCATGAATATCTCTTTAGGCTCAAGGTCTTATGGGGCGGGTCTCGAAGGCTATAATAGGCGTCTCTGCGCGGTTTGACCAGCCAGCAGCATCGCCTAGCGCAATTGGCTGTCCTTGCTGCCTCGTCTATTAATTCCGACGGTAACTTGCTGTCCGTCGCGTTCGGCTTGGCAGAGCACGCAGGTTTTCACCCCGGGCAGGGCTTCGCGCCGGGCTTTGGGGATTTCATCGCCGCATTCAACGCATTCCTTGGCGCTTTCGCCTTGGGGCATGCGCTTTCGGGCGGCTTTCACCGCGTCTGAAACTGTATCATCAATTTGATCTTGTATCGCGCCGTCGCGCGTCCATCCGCCTGCCATCTTTACCTCCTAATCCAGAGTTTATCGGCCGTCTGCTGAACTTGGTTCTTCATCCGTTATGAAATAATCGATCGGTTTGTAATCGAAATTATTAGATTGTCCGGCCGAACATGCTGTCAGCGCTACGATCATATCCATCTCTGCGCGAAAGCGTGTGAACTGTCCCGCTTTGCTCTTTGGCGGCCTCACTTCAATCTCCCCCGTATCGCCATCCACGTGCACATACATAAAGATATTAAAAGCGATCGGGACTTGGTCCGGACCAATGCCGTATTGGGCCACGGCCGCTGCGAGATTGCCGAAACAGCCTCTATGAGGGTCATCGTCATTGTAGAGCTTGCGGAACATTTCGGCAGAGCAGGGCGTCAACGTGAAGTCATGCCGGCCGACTTGGTCTTCCCCTATCGTCCACATCGGCGTGCTGCGGTTTGAATAGAGGATGTCGTCTGTCGTCAGAAAGAGCCGGCTCGCATAATCTATGCTTCGTCCCGAAGATAAATATTCTCGGGGGTCTTCGAGATTGTAACTAATCATATCGGAGACCTGCTCTCCTTCGGGATCAATCACCGTTAGATACTGGCCCTTTTTAATTTTAAAACTTACCCCCGAGCGCGGAGGAATACGATGCGTTTTCGCGGAACTCATTTCTTCGTCTCCGTATCGGTCGCCTTAGGATGGAACGGGCATTTCCAATTTTCTTCTAACTTGCGGCCGGAATATTGGCGCGCTTCAGAAGACTGGCCAAAGTCATCCAGCATCGGGTTGATAGAGCCGTTAATCGCTACTTCTCTTTCACGAATGATTGCTTTTAACTTATCGTAACGACCATCTTCGCGCAGTCGATTGAACTGCAAATTGGAGTTAAAGACTAGAACAGGATAAGGCGTCCGGCGGGCTGCGCGCGAAGAGTTGGGATGCATGCCGACGATAAAAAAGGGATGACCCGCAATACTGGTTGAGAAGTGAGGGTTTTCAGGGTCCGAGGACACTTCCGTATTCCACTTAAGTGACAGCGAGTCGCTCTCGTCCACGAGGTAGCTTAATTGCTTAAAAAGCTTGTCCTCAAATTCAATTTCCGAAGAGCCGTCCTTTGTTTTGAAAATCGCCACGAAAGACTGAATGCGAGCATCATCCGGCGAGAGCGTTTGAACATATTCCATCAAGTCAAAATGCAAGCTTGCTGCGTCAGCTTCGCCGGCCAATTCGTCATAGACACGAAAAGTTACCGCGCTTTGTGATAACGCGCCCTTCGCGCCAACACATGGAAACTTAGGGGACTGAATATAGTTTTTAATCTCATTTATCGCGTGCAACTCATTCGTATTATAAAATACGGCAGGTGAAAGCTGAGAGCTAATTTTGTTCTGACGGCGCGCCATGGTCAATCCTATCCGCGGTCGTCTGATTTGCTGGGTTTCTTAGGAAGATCTTCGTTTTCAAGATCAGACAGATCGTCTTCTTCGACGCTCTTTTTGGTCTCGGTCAAAGCGTCCTGTTTTAGGGCAGGCGAGGCATCATTGATATTCGTGGAATTAGCTTTATCTCGGCTTTCCTTCCACTCTTCCTTCTCTTTTTCGTGAAGGCTTTTTGCAGATTTCTCTTCGGATGTTGTCACTTCTCTCTCCATATGTGCGGGAATAATTCTACGTCGTAAACTCGGCAAGGTTCCCCTAATGAGATTTGAGAGACCTAGAATCTGCACTCAATTTACATAGGTTAATTCGACGGCCTGACCGAGGTGAGAATGCGGTCTTCAAGTTCGATATTTGGATCCGAAGAGTGTAACACTGACATGCCTCCTGTCGTTTCAAGCACCACCGCACGCACCTGGTCATATTTAAGCACGTTGGCGCTACGAAGGTTGGCGATTAAATCGTCTTCAGTCACACTCGTTTTCGCCAAGGCTTCGTAAAGGATTTTTCCGTCTTTCATCAAAAGTTTCGGTTCATTATCTATCAGTTTCGAAAACCGGGACGACTTTCGCCGCAAAAACGCGACAAAGGCTTGGAGTGCAAACAGCGCCCCCAATCCAACCGCCCCATCTATCATTGATGGACGTTTTAAAAGAATGACACTTGCCATAATCGACCCGACGGCAATGGTCATTGCAAAATCGAAGGCGCTCATTTTGGAAAAACTGCGAAGCCCTGAAATGCGGGTAAATAGAATGAGAGTTAAATAAATAAATACCGCGCTGAGTAGAATGAGCATAGCAGTTTTAGGTGATGTAGTAATCCACTCCGACATAGCTTTACCTTTCGATATAATTGACAAGACAAGAAATAGGTTTCCCGTTAGCTATTTTAGAACAGCTGAATAGACACGAGGTTGCGAAAAAACTTCGGTCTTCAATTCAAAGGTCGACGTGGGCGAAGATTAGAAGGAACTTATGGACGCGAGCCGGGTTAAATTTTGGAGTATATATTATTGAACACTTTTCGAGAGGTAACGGCGAATGCTGAAGGCTTTTCTCCGACATAAATCGGCAATGGCCGGTTTCATAATTATTTGTCTGATTGGTTTATTAGCGCGATATTTAAACGGTTCCATATACTCACAAACCGAAGTTTTAAGCCTGTTTGATAATTTACAGCAAAGCGGGCTCTATTTAGGCAGCGCAACCATGGCCAGCTCTGGAACAACGCTGGCGCTTATGCTGACTATGGTCGGACTCGTCAGGCGTATCGACAAGGAATTCAGTGACGAGCTTTACCGCACAGTCGCTCTCATCGGGCTCACCAGTGCCATCGGCCTTATCAGCTCTGTTATTCTACTCCTGACTCTGTCGCTCCCGATCGGGGAATTCGAGAAAGTACCGGAAATCTGGTACTACGTTTTGTACAATGTCACTTTCGGATTGATTATTTTCGTCAGCGCCATCAGCGTCAGTATTGTGCTAATCCTTTTGCAGACGGTGATGCACGTTATCAGAAGCATAACGCCCACAGATCGAACCTGATTCCACACGGGCAAATCCCCATTCTGCCCTACCAATTGCTGTCCAAACCCCCTATATAAATGAGAGTATAACCCGTGATTCGGTGCATATTTTCGCGCGCTTCAAAACGGGGAGAGGGATGATTATGGCCGAACCTGCTGAAAACCTGTCAAATGCCGAATATGGCGCGGAATCGATCAAGGTCCTGAAGGGCCTCGACGCGGTGCGCAAACGCCCCGGCATGTATATCGGTGATACGGATGACGGCTCAGGTTTGCATCACATGGTTTATGAGGTCGTGGATAACTCGATTGACGAGAGCCTTGCCGGACATGCCGACCGCGTCGAAGTCACATTGCATACGGACGGCTCTGTTTCTGTTTGCGATAATGGGCGCGGAATTCCGGTCGCTATTCACGAAGAAGAAGGCGTCTCCGCCGCTGAAGTTATCATGACGCAACTCCATGCGGGCGGGAAGTTCGACCAGAACAGCTATAAGGTTTCCGGCGGACTCCACGGTGTGGGCGTATCGGTTGTGAACGCGCTGTCTGTAAAATTAGAGCTGACGATTTGGCGCGACAGCAAAGAACATTACATGGAGTTCTCTCACGGCGAGACCGTCTCTCCGCTCAAGATTGTCGGCGACGCGCCGATGGATGACCGCCGCGATGGCTCACAAAGGGTTCTGACTGGCACGCGAGTGCGGTTCCTGCCGTCCGAAGAGACTTTCACGATGGTTGAATTTGACCGGGACACGTTAGAGCGCCGGTTGCGCGAACTCGCCTTTTTGAACTCTGGCGTGATGATAATCCTTACTGATGAGCGCCCTGAAGAGGACATTGTTACACCGCTTTATTATGAAGGCGGTATCGAGGCCTTTGTCCGGCATTTGGACACGAATAAACAAGGATTGTTGGAAGGGCCAATTTCTGTCACGCGCGAGAGCGAAGGCATCACCGTCGAAGCCGCCATGTGGTGGAATGACGGCTATCACGAAAATGTCCGCTGCTTTACCAATAATATCCCGCAACGCGATGGCGGCACGCATTTGGCAGGTTTTCGTGGCGCGCTAACCCGCACTATTAATAAATATGCAGCGAGTTCCGGCACAGCCAAGAAAGAGAAGGTTTCTATTTCCGGTGATGACGCGCGCGAAGGCTTGACGTGTGTCTTGTCAGTAAAAGTGCCGGACCCGAAATTTAGCTCACAGACCAAAGACAAGCTGGTGTCCTCTGAAGTGCGTCCCGTCGTCGAGAGCGCGATGAACGAAGCGCTGAGCGAATGGTTTGAGGAGCATCCTGCGGAAGCCAAGCTTATCATCCAAAAGGTGGCTGAAGCTGCTGCGGCCCGCGAAGCCGCGCGAAAGGCCCGCGATCTTACGCGCCGCAAATCCGCGCTCGATATTGCTTCGCTTCCTGGCAAGCTCGCTGACTGTCAAGAACGCGACGCGTCCAAAGCCGAAATCTTCCTTGTGGAGGGGGATTCTGCGGGCGGTTCTGCCAAGCAGGCGCGCGATCGTCAGAATCAAGCTATTTTGCCGCTTAAAGGTAAAATTTTGAACGTTGAGCGCGCTCGGTTTGACCGGATGTTGAGCAGTCAAGAAATCGGCACAATGATTACGGCGCTCGGCACGGGTATTGGCCGCGAAGACTTTGATATTGATAAAATCCGTTATCATAAGGTGGTCATCATGACCGATGCGGATGTTGACGGAGCCCATATCCGAACGCTTTTGCTGACCTTCTTCTATCGCCAAATGCCAGAGCTGATTGAACGCGGTTATCTCTATATCGCTCAGCCGCCGCTCTATAAGGTCGAGCGCGGTAAGAGTACGCAATACCTCAAAGATGAGAGCCAGCTTGAACAATATTTGATCGACGGCGGGGTGAAAGATGCCACGCTAACATTGCAAGACGGCTCTGTTGTCTCGGGTGAAGATCTGAAACGTGTGGCCAAAGAAGCCCTGCAAGTGCAAGGCCTGCTCACACGGATGAAACATCGCGCGCCAAATTCTGCGATTGCGCAGCTCGCTATTGCCGGGGTTCTGGACGTGGAGGAATATCCTGACCTGCTCGAGGCCGCTGCGGCGCGTCTTGATCTCACCGCAGATGAAGGTGAGGATGGCTGGGCCGGACGCTATGACGAAGACGGCTCGCTCGTCTTTGAACGCGATGTGCGCGGGGTGACAGACCGCGTGATTTTGCGCCCTGGTTTCCGGGATAGTTCCGATGCGCGGAGGCTACATAAATTGGCTCCGGCTCTGGCCGAGACTTATGTTGGACGGGCGCAGTTCCGCCGCGGTGACGATGACCCGATTTCAATTTCAGGCCCAGCCAAGCTCCTCGAAGTCATTTTCGAAGGCGGCCGTAAGGGATTCAAAATTCAGCGCTATAAGGGACTGGGCGAAATGAACCCGGATCAGCTCTGGGAGACTACGCTCGACTCGAATGCCCGCTCGCTCTTGCAGGTTAAGGTCGAGGCGGCGGACGTTACGGATGATTTGTTCACCAAGCTGATGGGCGATGTGGTCGAGCCGCGCCGAGATTTCATCATCTCCAACGCACTCGACGCCGAGGTAGATAGTTAGAGCGCGATCAAAGGGCCCAGATGGCGGATGAATCGGAAAAGTCCAAGAGTAAAAATGGTCTCGCCGAAGACCGAACGGACTTTGCTGAAGACCGCACGAATTTTGCGGAAGACCGCACGCTCATGGCCAATGAACGCACATTTGCCGGATGGATGCGCACAGGTCTGGCCAGTCTTGGCCTTGCCCTTGGTTTTCAGGCGGTGTTCGGAAAAATTGAGCCGGTTTGGCTTCCCAAACTTGTCGCCTCCTGTTTTGCCGTCATTGCGGTTTTGATTTTCTTTTCTGCTTACCGTCAGGCCCGCAAGGTGTTTCAACGCATGGATAGCCATCAGTTTGAAACCACGTCGCGCAACTATTTACGTCTGCTTTGCGCCGTGATGATTATCGGCGCCGTCGCAGTTGGTTCCGGAATTTGGTATTTTGACTGGACGACCTAAGCTGACGCGGTTTTGGCGTTCTGTATTTAAACCGGAGAGCAATGGCGGCGACAGCCCAGCCTATGTTTTGCCGCATCCACTGAGAAAACTTATGGGTGGACCCGGCTTTTGACATTCTGACTTTGCGCGCAACATTTTACTCCGACTTGCGTTGATTTAAAAAGTTAGGAAATTTATGTGCCGCGTTCTCGCCTATATTGGCCCGGAAATACCCCTCGAAAGCTTGCTCTTAGAACCGGAGAACAGCCTCGTAAATCAGAGCCTGGATCCAGAGCTTCATCCGCACCTTCAATTGGCAGGGTGGGGGTTTGGAGCTTGGAGTAAACACCTTTTGAAACCGGAAGAACCATTCCTCTATCACAGACCGAAGGCGGCCTTCTACGACGACAACGCCAAGGGCGTTATTCCGAGCCTTCAGGCGAGCACCATGCTGGCTCATGTCAGGGCCTCAGGTTATCACGCGGGCGTCGTCCAAACCGATGAAAATTGTCACCCTTTCACCTTTGATGGGACGCCTTGGATTATAGCGCAAAACGGCGCTCTGCCGCACTGGCGGCTCTTGCAAAGAGAGTTACTGCAGCACTGTAAGGATGAGTATCTCAACCAGATGCGCGGCACGACCGACACGGAATTTCTTTTCGTTCTGCTCCTTTCCCTCCTCAAAGGCGATAGCGATGAGGAGGTGAAAGAGGGATTCGAGAGAATGTTGGAAGTCATTCTTGAAGCGATGAGAAAGCTCGACCTGGCTGCCCTGACCAAGCTGAAAATTGCGCTGGTCACGCAGAACCGGATCATTGGAGTTAATTACGGATGCGGGCATGACGGCGAGACGGACGTTAAGGGGGATTGGAAAAAACTACGCCCTTCCGCGCCCGGAAAAGACGATATGGCACTCTCTATGCTGCTGGAGCCGATGTATGTCCTCATGGGGAAAAACTTTCGAGATTATGAGGGAACATACGAAGTGGACGCCTGCCCAGAGGGGGAGGCAACTTCCGCCATTTTTGCCTCCGAGCCCTTAACCGACGAGGGAGATGAATGGTTAAATATAGAATTTGGAGAAATGGTAACGCTGGAGAAGAAAGAGGGAAATATTTCGAAAAAGGTCAGTCAATTAAATGTTTGAACGCTCAATTTTCGGGGTGTGTGTTGCAACACTTCCGGAAAGTCAGGAAAATTTTCGATGACGGATCGCTACACAGAATTTAAAGCCCTTGCCGCCGATAATGAGAAGGGCGTTGACTATGACATCCGTATCATAGATCGGGATTCATCTGTGGTCATTCTGGCGCCGCATGGCGGCACTATTGAACCTGAGATAGCGAAAATAGCAGAGGAGATAGCGGGAGAGAAGTTCTCCTTCTACGCCTTTGAGGCCTTGAAACCCGGGGCCTTCGGCGACTTCCACATAACCTCCCACCGTTTCGATGAACCTGGTGCCCTCGACCTAGTCGGCAGGTCTTCTGCCGCCATTGCGATCCATGGGCGAAAGGATGATGGCAGCGACGCCGTCTGGCTGGGCGGCCGCGCAACCGATCTACGCGACGCCATCGGAGAATCTCTACGCGAGGCAGGCTTCGGGGCTGAGCCCAATACGACGCTACCTGGCGTTCACGAGATGAACATTTGCAACAGAACCCGCTCTGGTGAAGGCGTGCAGCTTGAGCTTTCGAGAACGCTCCGACGCAGGCTAGCGAACGACAAAGACCTCTTGGAACGGTTCTGCACGTCAATTCGTAGCGCCATACTCGCTAGGCTCAACGAGTAAAATATTATGAATTTTCACTACTTTGCCTATGGCTCTAATATGCTAGCTTTGCGGCTTCAAAAACGGTGTCCAAGCGCCGTGTTTGTTGAAACCGCTACCGCCGAAGGCTACGCCGTCAATTTCTCCAAACTTGGTAGAGATGCGTCCGGGAAGGGCGCGCTTTTCGAAAAGCAAAACGGCACAGCTCTGGGCGTGGTTTTTGAGATTTCTAAAAGCGATCTCAAGAGTTTGGATAAAGCAGAAGGGGTATGGTTCGGGTATGACCGCAGAATAGATTTTGAAGTCGTAACGAGGTCTGGGAAAACCCTTGAGACAACAACCTATTTGCCTCCCAAAATGGATATTCAATTGAAACCATTTGGATGGTATTTGGCCTTGGTCGTCGCCGGTGCGATCGAGAACGACCTGCCTCAGCAATACATAGAAAAATTAAAATCTACTCCCTATCAAAGAGATGAAAATCAAAGTCGCCCGTCCAGACTGGAAGCTCTAGATACGTTACGCTCGACAGGACACTCTAATTTGCGGGATTTATTTGAACCTTCGAGCGCCTTTTAACGTGTAACCCAGCAGAAGGAACCTTCGCTGAAGCTCTGAAGTTTCTTTTTCATGACCCAATCCAATTCGCCTGACCTTTGGAAAGACCATCTTCCGCGCCCCTCCTCGGACTCGCACAAATATGATCGGGGGTTTTGCGGGATCATTGCAGCGCCTGAGCTGACTGGCGCGACGCGTTTATCGGCGGAGGCGGCGCTACGTTCGGGGGTGGGGCTTATTAAAGTGATAGCGGAGGTGCGAGATGATATCTACCGCTCGACCTTGCCTGCTGACATTATGGTCGAAAACAAATTGGATCCGAAAGAGGACAAGATAACGGCTTGGCTGGCCGGGCCGGGGGGCATTGCCATTTCACATCACGAGGAAATTGATGCGATGGAAGGCTCGCCGCGAATTTTGGATTCTTCGGCCCTTCCGACGCCCGACAAATTTCCGCTCAAAGGAGAGACAATTCTAACGCCGCATGGCGGAGAGTTTAAAAAAATGTTTCCTGAACTGGATTCAAAAAACATCGACGATGTGATGAGGGCTGCCAAGGTCGCCAATGCGATCATCGTGTCAAAAAATAACGCCACGCTCATCACGCATCCAGATGGCCGATCTGCTGAGCATGATCACCCTAACCCGGCTTTGGCGCGGGGCGGCACCGGCGATGTCTTAGCAGGTTTAATTGCCGGGTTAGTTGCTCAAGGGATGCCGGGATTCGAAGCCGCTTGCGCCGCCGTTTGGATTCACAGCAACGCCGCAAAAGGCGCGGGACATTGTTTTGCGGCGAGTGACCTTGTCGGAAAACTTTCCGAAACTTTGGAATCGATTTTAAGGAATTAGAGCCTTACTTCTCTAAGGCGGCGCGTTGAATTTCCTGTCCGATCCAACGATTTATCCTTTTCTCGAGCAAGTTGAGCGGGACGCCGCCGTCTTCAAGGACGGCATCATGAAAACTACGAATATCAAAATCAGCCCCTAGCGTGTTTTTGGCCTTCTGACGTAATTCCAGAATTTTCATTTCACCAATTTTATAGGCCAGCGCCTGACCGGGCCAACTGATATAACGGTCAACTTCGGTTCTGACGTTGTGGGCCGCCAAAGCAGAATTTTCCAAGAAACAGGCTTCGGCTTGTTCTCTGCTCCAGCCTTTCCAATGAAGGCCTGTATCGACGACCAGGCGGCAGGCCCGCCACATTTCATATGTGAGCTGTCCAAACCGCTCATAAGGCGTTTCGTAAATTCCCATTTCTCCAGCGAGCTTCTCAGAATAAAGCCCCCAGCCTTCGCCGAAGGCATTTGGATAAAGTGACTGACGGAACCGCGGGACATCTTCGAGTTCCTGGGCGATGGCGATTTGTTGATGGTGACCGGGAACGGCCTCGTGCGCGGTCAGCGCAGGGAGGTTATAAAGAGGGCGTTGTTTGAGGTTATAAGTATTGACCACATAATTACCCGCGCGGCCCTGTTCGGGACTCCCGCCCCAATAACGGCCGGTTGTATAAGTTGGCGCTATTTCCTTTGGGACAGGCATAACGCCGTAAGACAAGCGCGGGAGTTTACCAAAATATTCCGGCATCTTACCGTCTAGTTTCTTAGCAATATAAGACGCCGTCATAAGCAATTCACGCTCGGATTGAGCGTAGAATTTCGGGTTTGATCTGAGATCCGCAATGAACTCGGAAAAGCTTCCTTCGAAACCGACCTCTTCGATAATACCATCCATCTTAGACCGTATACGCGCCACTTCGGACAGGCCTTTTTGGTGAATTTCATCCGGCGTCAAATCCAGCGTCGTGAAATAGCGGGCAAGGACGCGGTAATAATCGCGGGCTTCTTCGCTATCGCCGATGCCAGAGGTTTGACGGGCTTCTGGGATATATTCATCGGACAGAAAAGACGCGAGGTCTTTATAGGCCGGCAAGACCGCGCTTTCGATAGCCGCTTCTCCGAGGGCTTTCAGCCGGGATTGATCTTGAGGCGAAACGGTTTCAGGGAATTTGTCGAATGGCTCAAATAGAGGATGGTTCGCTGCCGGACCTTCGGAGAGGTTTTCGACAGTTTCCAAAATGCCGGGCATGATTTCGGCCGCAGCGGTAAAACCAGTCTCAATGCCGCGCCGCATATTCTGTTTATGCTGGGAAAAATAGCGTGGCAGCCGAGTGAGGCGGGCAGCATAAGCTTCGTAATCCGAGATTTTTTCAAATTGGGTTTGACGCGCAAGATAAATGACATTGTTAAAAAACCCGCTGTCATTGGTAAACGGAAGGCGGGCTTCGTCGAATGGGGCCAAACGCTGTTTTTGCTTCAAAGCAAATCCGAGGAGGTCATAATTCAGTCGCTCCTCTTCGCCCATTGGACGCGTTGACAGCTTGGCATGACGGGATAGGAATTTGGTGTTTTCAGCCTGCCTCTTTGTCTCTGCCTCAAGCGAAACATTGGGAAGGCTCCGCAGCGCGTCGGTGTCACCCAGCTCTCCGGCCGTGATAGGGTCGTGCTCTAGCTGCGCGGCTTCATAATCCGCGATAAGCGCTTCGAGGCTGTCTTCAATATGGCATTCGGTCTGTCCGTCTATCACTATGATTTGACCATTCGTGCAAAAGCCCGGCGCGACATCCGGTAGGGGTGCCGAAGATGTTTGCGCCGCTGCCAAAGAAAAGGTGCTTACAGAAATGAGGGCGAGACTAGTGCCGAATAAATATTTTATCATTAGATCGTAAATCCCATAACCAGACTGGACAGGGCTTCTCCCTACGCTTTACCGCGTCGAATTCAAGACCCGAAAAATCAGCGCGCCCCCAACAGGGCCCAAGGCCCGCTGCGGTAAGTGATGTTTAAGCCCAGCCTTATTTAGCGGCCTTCTCCATGGCTTCGGCGAGCTTGATGTCTTTCTCGGTGACGCCGCCCGCATCGTGAGTGGTTAGGGTCACATCGACACGATTGTAAACATTATACCATTCCGGGTGGTGATCCATTGTGTTCGCAATAACAGCGATATGGGACATGAAGCCAAAGGCCTCGGCAAAATCTTCAAACTTGAAAACTTTCGTGATGAAATCGTCTCCGCCTGTCCATCCGGGCAGATCTTCGGCAACGTCTTTGGGGTTTAAAACTTCCATAATATGAGTCTCTCTGTTTTCGGGAGGTCTATAATAAAAATCGGGGTTTGGTAAGGCCATTTGGTGGATTGCCCCTTTGTCGATACGCGCTTGTGGGGACTGACCTGTCTTCAATCAATTCCTCCGACCAATAACTGTTCCATTTTCTGCCACGCGTCTTCATTACATCCAATGTCGGACAAATTACAGAAAAGAGAGTTATTCTGACGTGATTCCGCCATAAGTTCTGTCTAAGAGCGATTGCGATGACTAATTTTACACCTTCCCGAAGTTTGGAAACAAAACCTGTCTCGGTCGTGACTTGGGGCTGGCGCTTGTCCTGTCTGGCTGCCGCCATCTACATCGCTTGGCAATCTCTGGAGCCCGGCACCGGTATCATGGGGTCTCCTTACACTGATAAGATCTTGCACTTCATAGCTTATCTGACGTTATCCGGGCTTGCGTTATTGTCGCGTTTTAGTTCCAGGACCGTGCGGGTTCTGACCGTAATTTTCGCTTTCAGCGTGCTTATGGAAGTCATGCAAGGTCTGATGAATATGGGCCGGACGGCGTCTGTAGCTGATGTTGCCGCGAATTTAGCCGGGATTTTGGTAGCATGGGGTCTTTGGAACAGCGCGAAGGCCTTGAGGAGTTAATTTGCGCATTAAACGCGTTGTAAAAATAAACGCGGTTGAAGGAGTTAGCACGAAATTTGCAGGGCTGGAGGCATCAAGTTCTTTAACCTAACTCTTTTGAGGACAACCAAGATGTCAAAACAGCTTCATGTCGGACTGATGGCCTCTGTCGCCACAGCGCTTTTCGCCGGGACCGCTTTCGCTGGCAACCCTGCCGGACCGGCCTATACGCCCGATCTATTACCCGCTAATCCGAATGCCGGGGAGTGTTATGCGCGCGTTGAAATTCCAGCGCAATATGAGCATGGCTCTGAAACGGTTCTAACGGAGGATGGCTTTCAAAGGCTTCAAGTTCTCCCGCCAGAGCTTGCAACGCGTCAGGAGGATGTTCTCGTGAAAGAGGCGTCTGTGCGCTATCAAGTGCGTCAACCAACCTACAAAACCGTGAGCGAACAGCTTTTGGTGCGTCCCTCTTACGACAAACTCACTGTATCCGCCCCGCAATTTTCAACTGCGACCGAAACCATACAAACCTCTGCTCCGCAGCTTGTGTGGAAACGGGGAAATCCCGGTAAGTTGCGGGCTCAAGGCTATATCATTCACTCTACAGCGGATGGCGGACCAAATGGCCAAGGCTATAGCTCGACGACCCAATATGGCACACAAGGCGGCGCGCAATGCGGCGAAATGTGCGAAATCTGGTGTCTGGTCGAAGAGCCAGGGCAGAGCGTGTCTTATAAGCGAAAGGTTATGACAAATCCCGGCGGCGTGCAGCGCGTCACCGTGCCGGCGAAATATCAAACAATTACCAAAGAGGTTGTTGCCGACCCGGGCGGCGTGACAGAAATTCCCGTCCCCGCTGAATTCCGAAGCTATACGGTTGAGGATGTTGTCCGCGAAGCGAGCGGTCAATATGTGGAGGTCCCGGCCAAATGGGGACAAGTTCACACGAAGACGCTGGTCGCGCCCGCCCGTTATGAATGGCGCCGTGTTCTCTGCGCGCCGGGCAGCGGCGCAATTCGTCCGTCCGCGAGCTATAGCCACAGCGAAAGCACTTCGGATTACACATCAAGCTCCCATCATGACGGCGTGATGGCAGGCGCCGCACCAGCGCCTCACGGAGGGTATTCCTCCAATCATCAATCTCGGACCTACTCCGGACATGTTGGGAATACGGCCTACAGACATAAAGGCTATGAAGCCCCGTATCATGGGCCGAAACGCTCTCGCGATTAATCTGCTGCGGTTAATTTTGACCAGTTGATCCGAAACCGCCTGCGCCGCGGGCGGTTTCAGACAAGACATCAACCTCGACAAATTCAGGTTGTGTAATTGGCGCAATAACCATTTGCGCGATTCGTTCGCCGCGGTGGATGGTGAAAGCCTCTTGCCCCAAATTAATCAGCAGAACTTTGACCTCTCCGCGATAATCCGCGTCAATGGTCCCCGGCGTGTTTAGGCAGGTAATTCCGTGCTTATAAGCAAGGCCTGAACGCGGGCGAATTTGAGCTTCATATCCGGCGGGCAGCGCCATAGAAAAACCGGTCGGTACAAGAGCGCGTTCGCCGGGTGATAGGGTCATCGGTGTATCGTCCCGCACAGCGGCGCGAAGATCGGCACCAGCAGCAAGTACAGTTTCATAAGCAGGTAATTTAAGACCTTCGAAGTGGTCTAACGTTTTAAATTCGACACGGATCATGTTGTTGTCCCCTTCGGGCCTAAGGCCCTAAATACGCTGAAGGTGTAGGGGAAGGAGGGATAAACCGCCAGAGGCCGCGCCATTTCAGCCGTGGACAAACCACATAAAGCTAGGGGGCCGCGATGGGCCCCCTCAAAATATTTACTTGGCCTCGGCGGCTTTCATTTCATCATAAGACGCGAGGCGTTTTTCCAATAAGGATGTCGCTTCTTCGCTGAGGCCAGGGCCCTTGTAGATTTTCTGGAAAGATCCGTCCTTATAATAAATTGTCACAAGGTCTGAATCCCGACTGTCAAAGCTTTGAGACAGGCTGAAGGGAATACCCGTCGCCACAATTGAATAATCATCCTTCGTTGGGATAACGTCTAAACGTTTGCAAATCACGGCCGAAATAGGTCGGTCCTTGAACTCTGTCATGGGCGGCGTGCCTTCTTCATAGACAGAAATCAGAAAGTCGTCCGCGGGAAAATATGTCGCGCCCAAGCCGCGCGCCTGACCCGATTCGTCTTGGATAGGGCTTGTGAGAACGATTTCGCAATTCGCATTATTAGGTGCCGACGTTTCGGTTGCCCCCGCCATTGCAGGCGCGAAAGCCAAGAGACCAAGGGTCAGGCAGGATGAAGTGAGGCGCTTTGCCGTAAAAAAAGGTGTCAGAGTAGATGTCGTCATCAATTAGCGTCCCGTCAGGGCCTCCGAAATTTTTGCGGCCAGTTTTCTGGCGGCCGCTTGTTTGTCCAGTCGAGGCCATTCGGCCTCTGAATCAGGTGTGACCACGATCATTAAGTTATGATCGCCTCCCATAACGTCTCCTGAGACATCATTGGCGACAATCCAGTCACATTTTTTACGCAGACGTTTGGCGCGGGCGTTTTCGACCACATCATTCGTCTCCGCTGCGAACCCTATAACGAGCTCCGGTCTCCCTTGTTCCATATGTGATACAGTCTTCAGGATGTCAGGGTTTTCCCTAATCTCCAGCGGCGGCGGGCCGTCTGCTTGCTTATCCTTTTTGACTTTCAAGGCCGCGCGGTCCGCCGGACGCCAATCGGCGACAGCAGCGACGCTGATAAAAACGTCAGCCGGAAGGGCCGTCTTCACAGCCTCCATCATTTCCTCTGCGGTCTCTATATCAATACGTTTCACCCCTATAGGGCAGGGCAGATGAACCGGGCCTGAAATCAAGGTGACCTCTGCGCCCAATTCAGAAAGCGCGCCGGCAATAGCAAAGCCTTGCTTGCCTGAAGAATGGTTGGAGAGGTACCGCACGGGGTCGAGCGGCTCTCGTGTAGGACCGGCGGTGACGAGAGCCTTTTTGCCGTTCAGCGGCAGGACTTTCTTCTCTCCATCAATATGGGTGACGCCTTTCAAAGCCTCTTCAATAGCATCGGCAATGGCTTCGGGCTCTGCCATCCGTCCATCGCCAAATTCGCCGCAAGCCATGGCTCCGCTATCCGGTCCGACAAAGAGCTGGCCATCATTCCGCAAAGTTTGGATATTCCGCTGAGTTGCAGGATGTTCCCACATGCGGACATTCATGGCCGGGGCGAACAGCACGCGTTTATCCGTAGCGAGGAGGGTGGTGGTGGCGAGATCGCCCGCTAGGCCGTGTGCAGCCTGCGCAAGCAGATTGGCGGTTGCAGGGGCGACGACGACTAAATCCGCAGACCGGGACAGCTCGATGTGGCCCATCTCGGCTTCGTCGGTTAGGTCCCAGAGGTCGGAGTACACTTTATCCCCAGATAGCGCCCCGGCAGAGAGAGGCGTCACAAACTCGGTCCCGCCGCGCGTCAGGATGACCCGGCTCTCGATTCCGCGCTTAGCCAAGACGCGGATGAGAAACAGTGATTTGTAAGCCGCAATTCCGCCGCCAATAATGAGGAGTACCCGTTTTGTCATAAACGGAGTTTAGAGGGTGGGGACAGGCGAGGGAAGGGGGATTTAGGGTGTGAGATAAATGGGAATGATCGGAGGTGTTGTTAAAAAATGTGCCGCCCTGAATCTGCTCTAGTAAAGAGCGGCACTGTCTTGACTTGGCCGCGCCCCGGCGGCTTAATCGTTTAAAACCTATTTCTTAGGTTTAGGTTGTGACCCTTTTTGGTCCGGGCCTTTTTTCGGATTAGTTTCAGTAGGAGCCGTTTTTGTAGGTTTGCCGGCTGTCTTAAATTTATCTGCCATGACAATCACTTTCGTCAAAGGGGAAAACACCCCGTAGCGGGACAAGATATCCCGCACCACAAAATTACTCTCTTGGTAAATCTTGGCAAGATGGATTTTGAGCGGAGCGCCCAAAATGGGGTTAAATTTTGGAGAGCTGAGAGACATTTTCGCGCATCAAAAGATGCGCGTCTTTACCGCCGATCTTTCTTTCGAGTGCTCTTTCGCTGTCCTTTTTTTACGCCGCTGGATTTGGCTTTTAAGGCTGCGGCGCGGGCGAGTTTCTTTTTGTGAGGTTTTTTAGGCTTTCCGCCAGAATCCTTAGACGCGTCAGATTCCCCGGTCGAGCCTTCAATCTTAACGCGGGGTTTACGCTTTAAGCTAGGTTCCTCATAAAAGGTTTTATTCGTAGGTTTACCTTTGTAATTGCTTTTCGGCTTATCCCCGTGCGGCGCGTCTTTTTTCCCTTTGGCGTCAGTTGACTTGCGTCTGGGTTTGTCGCTTTTCCAGGACTGCTTTGGCGAAGCGCTGGGGGTTCGGAAATCAGGGAGACCTTCTAACCGAGTGGCGGTGATGGCTTTCTCAATTTTCCCGTCGGGGCCGATGGTTTCGACAAATTGATCCACGGCTCCGCTTTCCAGCTCTACGAATGTCTGGGTTTCGGTGATTTTAATTGCGCCGATTTCTGGTTTTTTCAGCCCGCCGGATTTGAGCAGCATAGGAAGAATCCATTTCGGCTCAGCCTTTTGTTTTCGACCTAAATTCAGCGCGAACCACACACCATCCGTAAAATCATTTCGTATCTTGGATTTTGCCCCGCCGCGATCGTCTTTGCCAGGAGTATAGGCCGCGTTGGACAACTCTTCCGGGGCGGATTGGCCCTCGCGGGTTTTCCGTATAAAGGCCGCCGCGATATGTTCTGGCGAATGCGCTTTCAAAAGCCGCTTTACCATCGTCCGCTCTTCTTCGGTGACTTCACTGTCCAAAGTCATATTATCGAGCAGGCGTTCATTATCGCGTTTTATGATTTCATCGGCCCCGGGAGGCACGCCCCAATCGGCGGTTATGTTGGCGTCACGAAGCAGCCGCTCGGCGTTGCGGCGACGATTAGGCGTGACGATGAGGGCAGACACGCCTTTGCGGCCCGCTCGCCCTGTTCGGCCTGAGCGGTGAAGCAAAGCTTCGCGGTTTTTGGGCACGTCGGCATGAATGACAAGTTCCAAATCCGGAAGATCCAAGCCGCGCGCCGCCACATCCGTCGCGATGCAGACTTGCGCCCGCCCGTCCCTGAGGGCCTGAAGGGCTTGGCTGCGCTCGGCCTGAGACAGCTCTCCAGATAACGCTACGACAGAAAATCCGCGATTGTTAAACCGCTGGGTCATCCGGTTCACGGCAATCCGCGTATCGCCAAAGACGATCGCGTTCTTGGCGTTATAAAACCGCAACACATTGATGATGGCGTTTTCGCGGTCATCCCTGGCGACCGTCATGACGCGGTATTCAATATCCAAATGTTGCTTGGCTTCGGCGGCGGTGTTTACGCGCACAGCGTTGCGTTGATATTTTTTAGTCATGCCCAATATGGTTTTAGGCACAGTCGCCGAGAACATGAGCGTGCGGCGCTCTTCAGGCGCGGCGCCGAGAATAAGCTCCAACTCTTCGCGGAACCCCATTTTCAGCATTTCATCTGCTTCGTCGAGAACAATGGCTTTGAGCTGGGTCATATCCAGCGATCCGCGCTTGATGTGATCGCATAGGCGGCCTGGCGTTCCGACCACAATATGCGCGCCCTGAGAGAGGGCCCGGCGCTCGTCGCGCATATCCATACCGCCCACACAGCTCGCGGTCTTGGCGCCGGCTTGTTTATAAAGCCAGTCCAGTTCACGTTTGACCTGCAAGGCGAGTTCCCGTGTTGGAGCAATCGCCAAGGCCAGAGGCGCTTCGGCGTCGGAGAAATTTTCCTCATCTCCGAGGAGAGTGGATGCCATGGCCAAGCCAAAGGCGACGGTCTTACCGGACCCGGTCTGGGCGGAAACAAGGACGTCTTGTTCAAGTAATTTCGGGTCAAGCACCGCGTCTTGGACCGGCGTTAAAGCGCTATAGCCTTTTTTCGCTAAAGCTTCAGCGAGCGCCGGATGCGCGTGGGTGATGTTGGACATTTAAGTGGTCTTTCTGGCCGCGGGAAAAATTGGCGGCACCTTCGCTGCGCCCTCTATGGGGTTTAGGGTGGTTTGCATAGAGAGGAGTTCAGTGGGGGCGGGGGCAAGAAACTATTAAAAAGTAGCGCAATGTTCTAGCTAGGTCTTAAGGAGCCACACTTTCTATGCGGGACACCTATCAGGGGCCACAACGTTAGGATTATGGTTTGATGTATCCAGGCTTTTCCAGCACCATGATCCCATTTTCTGAATACCGCTTGAAAGGGTTGTGACCAAAAGCCCATTTTTCAGGCATGTCCATTTTTGGAAGGTTATAATCCTCTTCAATAGTAATGATCGCTCGTACACCATTCTTCAAGAGAAGATCTTTGATTTGATTTTGTTCTAGCTTATTTTTCAGAATATAATTCTTCAAATGCTTGCAAGGAATAATATGTTCATGCCGAAAGAGCTTTTTAGAAATTTTTGGAACTACATGATTTCCACGGGAATTTTTTGGGAATTTCTGAACAATCTCATTAAATGCCTCCAAAGAAATGATCTCTGCTGTGTTTCTGAAACTGCCGGTTTCCGAGGATTTTCTAATCAGATCGAGTATTATTTTCTCTCTCCCACGATAGTCAGAGTTTTTCGCAACTAAAATCATATTTGAAAATAGAGAGAGTCTGTTACCGAGCGTTTTATCGCGAACTCGGGTTTCGATTACCGATTCCCATACAGCGTTCATACCGACGTCCATGTTTGACCCTCTTGCTTTAATCTACAATTGAATTGAATTTATTTTAAAACTGCCCCGCCGCCCAGGCGCTGCCGAGGGCAATGACCGCGCCTGCCCCTAAATAGGCCACGGGTTTCATGACGCTTCGTTTTTGTACGGCGGGCTGCTTTTGCGGGGAGAGGTCTATGTCTCCGTCCGCCCAGGCTTGGGCTAGCCTGGCAATATTATCTGTGGCGTCGGGCAGGGTGCGTAAGGTTTTTCCGGTGCGTTCCAGACCGTCTAGGAGGTCGTTGATATAGCGTTCGGGGCCGAGTTCTCGGCGGACGGCTTTTTCGACGATAGGGCGGGCGGCGTCCCACATATCAAAATTCGGATCTAGGCGGCGGGCGACGCCTTCGGCTTGCATCATGGTTTTTTGCAAAAGAATTAATTGCGGCTGCATTTCCATGTCGAATATTTCGGTAATTTCGAGCAGCTGCATCAGCACTTTGGCCATGGAAACGTCTTCCGCCTTTTTACCGAATATAGGCTCGCCGACGGCGCGCAGGGCGCTCGCAAACTCTTCAATGGAATGATGCGGCGGGACATAGCCGATATCGAAATGCACTTTAGCAATTTTATAATAATCGCGCTGGAGGAACCCATAAAGCGTATCAATCTCGAACCGGATTTCTTCTTCGCCCAGACGTCCCAAGATTCCGAAATCGAGCAGAACCAGATTGCCGTCTTTATCGACGATCAAATTGCCTTCATGCATGTCGGCGTGGAACACACCGAAATTAAAGGTGGAGGCGAGGAAGCTTTGAATGACTTTCCGGGCCAGCCCTATTCGGTCTATTTCCGGATTGGTCAGCATTTCGGGCGAGGAGAAATACACCCCGTCAATCCATTCGCTGACGAGAACATTTTTTCCGACGAGATCCCAATAAAGCGTTGGCACCCGGAACAACCCGGTTTCTTCGGACACTTCGGTGAGCTCAGATTGCGCAGCGGCCTCAAGCCGTAGGTCAAGCTCAAGCATGACGGCGCGGCGGGCTTCGCGCACGAAATCCTTTGGTCTCAAGCGGCGAAGTGACGGAACAGCTTTGTGCGCCAGATTGGCAACGAGCTGTATCACATCCATATCGCGGGTCATGCGGCGAACAATATTGGGGCGGAGGACTTTGACGGCCACGGTTTCGCCGCTGTGCATCACGCCTTTATGAACTTGCGCAACGGAGGCCGCGGCAACTGGCTCGCTTAGAGATTTTAAGTGAGTAATCCAAGGCACGCCCCATTCTAGGGCTATCATAGCTTCGGCCTTTTCCATGGGGAACGGCGGAACTTTGTCCTTCAGGCGGGACAGGCCTTCGGCAAATTCCGGATCAAACATGTCGCCGCGGGTGGATAGGATCTGGCCGAATTTAATATAGGCGGGGCCGAGATCTTCGAGCGCATTGGCGAATCGCTCGCCCGCATTGCCTTTACGGTTGCCGATGGAAAAGATACGCGAAATGCCGCCAATTATCCGAACGGGCCAGGGGACGAGCGGGGCATATTCCACCGGTACAAGCGAATCGTGACGGATAAGCACCCACCCTGTCCGGAGGAGCCGGAAAAATGTCGCGACAGATTTTATCATGAAACGCCTTTAAACATAGGCCGCTTATATGACAGGGACGGCGCGGCGGATAGGGTCAAATCCGACCATTTTGACGCGCCTCTCAGCTGCGAATGTGCCATGTGTGCCGCTCAGAAATTTGATCTCATTTTATACACAGAGCTTGCACAAGAAAATGCAGGTTAAAATCAGGGCGTTATTGCGAGAGGGATAATTTCCGTCCAGTTTGTGATTGATTCAAGTCGCGCCCTATATATGGTGTGCCATGTTGCAAATCTGTCAAGATGTTGCATTTTGTACGGGACCGACTCAGAGCAGAGTCACGAATTGGCGGCAGGGAGAGCGCAGCGATGGGTAAGATGGAATTTTTAAAAGATACGAAATCAGGGCTATTGACGCCAAGTCACAGCTATAAGCCGTTTCGCTATCCTTGGGCGTATGATTTTTGGCAGAAACAGCAACAGGTTCACTGGATGCCCGAAGAGGTGCCGCTGGGCGAAGACCTGAAAGATTGGTCGACCAACCTTACCGATGTTGAGCGCAACTTGCTGACGCAAATTTTCCGTTTCTTTACGCAATCCGATGTCGAAGTCGGCGCGAATTATATGGAAAATTATATGCCGCTGTTCAAACCAGTGGAAGTGCGCATGATGCTCGCGTCTTTTTCCAATATGGAAACCATCCATATTGCAGCCTATGCGCTTTTACTTGAAACTATTGGCATGCCGGATTCCGAATTTTCCGCTTTTATGGAATATGAGGAAATGGCCGCCAAACATGACTATCTCGGCAAATTCGGTGTAGACACGGAAAAAGATATCCTGACCTCTATGGCCGTTTTTGGTGGGTTTACTGAGGGTCTGCAGCTTTTTGCGTCCTTCGCCATGCTGATGAACTTCCCGCGCCTCAATAAAATGAAGGGCATGGGCCAGATTGTCACTTGGTCTATTCGCGATGAGAGCTTGCATTGCGAAGGCATGATCAAACTCTTCCATACTTTCGCCAAGGAAACCGGCGCGCTGACGCCGTCCGTGGCAGATGATATTGCCGATTGCTGCCAGACGGTGGTCAAGCTCGAGGATAAATTTATCGACCTCGCCTTTGAAATGGGCCCCGTGGAAGGCATGACATCTGAGGACATCAAATCCTATATTCGTTATATTGCGGATTGGCGCATGAACCAGCTCGGCCTGCCGAAAATTTACGGCACGAAGATTCATCCGCTGCCGTGGCTAACCGAAATTACGAATGGCGTGGAACATGCCAATTTCTTTGAAGCACGCTCGACAGAGTATTCCAAAGGCGCGACCGGCGGCCAATGGCATGGCGATGACGGCGTTTGGGGGCAATTTGAGAAATTGCGCGCAAAAAAAGATGTTGAGGACGCCGTTTAGGCTCCTCCTTATTTTCCTACATTGTATGGCCCGGTCTGTCACTGCACAGGCCGGGTCTTTTCTTTTGTGAAAGCGGTTTGAGCCTGCTAGTCCGAGCGCATGGAAGATCGCGTCAAACCCTTTAAAACCATTCTGAATTTCCGAGATTTCGGACATTATGAAACCCTTGATGGGGCCAAGGTTGTTCGCGACAAACTTTTCCGCTCGGCGCATCTCAACAATCTCGACGACCCAGAACTCGACCTGATTGGGGAAATGGAGATTGGGCTGGTTGTTGACCTTCGCCACAAACCTGAGCGGGTGCGCCAGCCCTCGCGCTATCCTGTCCAAGATGAAGCGCGCGTCATCGCTTATATCGATCCGCCGGAATATGAAGCGGCCAAAACAGCGCCGCACGAAGCTTTTATGGAACGGGAGCTGAATACCCCCGAAGACGCCCATAACTATATGATGAAATCTTACTCTCTGCGGGCGGGCGATAAGGGCTTCCAGGATATTTTTCGCGATACTCTGCATCATATGGCCGATACGGGAGACGCTATTTTAGTTCATTGCGCGGCAGGGAAAGACAGAACCGGTACGTTGGTGGCCTTGATACAGGGACTCTTAGGCGTCCCGGCTGAAGACATTGAAAATGATTATTTATTGACCAATGAAGCAGTCGACGTTGAAAGCTTTTTGGAGCCAGCTTCAAAAGCCTTCACACAACGCTATGGCCGGACAATTCATCCGGACGCTCTGCGGCCCATGTTCGGCGTGAAGGCCGACTACCTCACCTCTGCGTTAGAGCAGATGGGCGATCTCCGCCAATATACGAAAGAGGTTTTGGGGCTAAGTGAAGAGCAGATTACGAAAATCCGCAGTCACTACCTCGAATAGACCCGCGGGGCACAGTACCCACTAGGAGCAGGAAACCGTCCGCCCTGTCCCTGTGCAGGTATATTTTTTCCCGTCGGTCGATCCAAATGTGATGACGTTCGAACGCCGGGGCTTCAGAACAAATGTATCGGATAGAGTAACATCCTGTTTCATATATAAGAGTTTTAGCGGGGAATAATTATACGCCACCCGGGCCACTAGAATTCCTGCATTCTCATTCAACAGAGAACCATCAATTGTAGCCGGGTCGAAGCTCGGCAAAGCAGCCGATCCTTTATTCATAATCGCCGAGCCGACAAGCTTATTTTGGCCGCTTGAATTGCGTGACCAACTATCGAGTTGAATTGTAACTTTGGACGCTTCTCTGACATCCATAATTCGTAGAGTCGCTGAAAGGACATCTTCAAGATCGGCTTTGTCCACATTGGAAGTTTGGGATGCTAGATCGCCAATAACATTTGTCGCGTGTGAGACGGATCTGTCTGTAGAGACCGCCGTGGCAACCTCCGCGAGTCCTAAATACATCGCAATAAGTAAGGGAGCCAAAATAGCAAATTCGATAGCCGCAAGCCCGTCTTCATTCTGCCGAATATTTACGCAGCAGCGTTTGGCTGATTTGATTTTCCTGGCGCTCTGAAAAACCCGGGATTTCATTGAACTTATGTTTGGTATCTTTAACATCTTTATGTATTTCCTGCCGGACATGACCCAGGGGTGGAAAAGGGTTCATTCCGAAAAGCCGTAGAAGAGACGAGCTCGCGAATGCCTGTGCCCTTTTCTGTCTCGAGCCGAGTCAATTGAGCGGGTAGAGCCAAGGAATAATAATAAACTGCCCGGGCGACAACTGGGTCCCCGCCTTTTGTAATGTCGACGGTTCCGTTTGGCGCGCCGTTTTCTGTATCTTCGGCATCCGGAGGGTCCGGCAAGACAATACTTTGGAAATTGGGCCCGGTCTTAACATCGACAGTAAGGCGTTCGGAACATTTTCCAAGGCTCGACATATTCGAGCAAACAAGTTCTTTGAACTTATCTGCTGGGTCACCGCCGCACGCTTGAAAGTTTCCGACGCGGATTTGCCGTCCCGCTTCTCCGACGGAATGGGTCATGCTGGCGTTCAAAAATAAAATAACGGCTAATTCTAGGATTCCGAAAATCAGCATAAAAAACGGGATCGCCAAAAGGCCAAATTCAAGCGCGGTCGCCCCATCCCTATTTTCACAATAGGTTCTAGCTCTGATATGTAAGCGCCGAAGCGTTTTATGAACAGGCAAATTCATTATCAACCCCACAGATTTCACCGTAAGACTAGAAGAAAGAGCTTAAAATTCGTCCAAAGAACAGGCTTAACAGCGCGTGAACTTTAAAGCGGCGATTACAGTTATGCGTTTAAACTCAGGCTATAAAACTCACATTCCCTAATTCAGAGCTTTAAAAATCGCGGCGTTCAGAGCCCTGACTACCGAAGCCGTTATTGGGACCGCCTAGGACGGGCTCGGATGGAATTTCTGGCGAGGACGAAGCCCCTCCACTTTGAAAACTTAGGGCTCCGCCGGGCTGCGCCCCTAAGGCTTCGGACGACACAATGGACCGCTCCGTAGAGGTAAAGTCTCCAATAAAGTCAGGGGAATCGCCTAAAACAGGTGCTGGCTGACACTTTGGCGCGCAATTAAAGCTTTGCCGGCTGCCTCGATTGAAGACCCGCACGCTCTTAGACGTAGGAGATTGAGATACTTGGATGTCGGCATCCATTAAAGTGCGTCCCTGCTGATCAAGAACAATAAGATTGGTTTCTCCGTAGCCTCGCCCCACGACAAATAAGGTATCTGCGGCGTGGACAGAAACATCGGCAATTGATGGGTTGCCGATGACCACCGCGCTTGCGGCGGCTGGAAGGCGTAGAATTTCTGTTTTATTTAATTCAACAGAATAAGCGTGCCCTTGCGTCACATACTGTCCAGCGGAGGCCACTGAGGGAAGGGACATAACGGCCAAAATCGCCGATGTCGTTAAGGTAAGGGATTTCAGTATTCGCATAAAAGCCTCCGGCGTTCACAATGTGTCTACAGCCATGTGGTGAATGAAGCGTTTACAAAAGAGGCGGCCCAGCCTGATAAACCGTGTTTTTGAGCCTATACATTATAATAGCGATGAAAATTCCGGAAAAAGGGACGAATTAAATTGATGAAATTTCAAGTTTTTTGGCAAAAATGCCCAAAAAGACGAAATTAATTACAAATTTACCACGTCTCCTAACCGGGCCGTAATCCATCCCCCCTATAAGTCATCACATCAGGGAAAACCCTGTGAATTGGGATTGTCCCTTTTTAATTGACTAGCATACGTGGGAGTAAGTTATGCAAAATTTAGTAAATCGTTTTATCAAAGACGAGTCCGGTGCAACAGCTATTGAATATGGTCTGATTGCGGCTCTTATCGCTGTAGCCCTTATCGGCGGCGCGACACAACTTGGTGACTCTATCAACGACAAATTCTCAGATGTTGCTGATGAGCTTGATGGCGCATCAAACGATAATAGTGGTACTACATAAGTAGTTATCTTTATTAAGAAATTTAAGCAGGCCGCCATCGTGTGGCCTGTTTTTTTAGAAAGACCTGATTGAAGTAGGCTGATCTTACACAATTGTCAGGCATATACATGTGGGGCTGAAATGTTTTTAGAATTTTTAAACGACGAGTCAGGGGCAACTGCCGTAGAATATGGCCTAATTGCTGCAATGATCGCTATTTCTATTGTGGCCGGAGCAGGTCTTTTAGGTGACTCTATCAACAATTTCTTTCTTGAGACGAGTGGAGAGCTCGACGAGTCGTAACTGACTCTCCATAGGGTCTGAGATATAATCAGAAACCCAATATTAAGACTGTTGCGCTACGCTAACTCATAAATAGTTAGACGGTAGTTCAGATGGTTTTTCCTTTTATTATATTTTTCGCTTTTTCACTCTGCATGATCATGGCGGCGATAAAAGACGCTGCTATCATGAAAATTCCAAATTGGATCAGCTTGCTGACTGCCGCCTTATTTTTCGCCATGGTGCCTTTTGCTTGGGAAGGGTTTGCCGTTTTGGGCGAGCATGTATTGGTTGGGCTTACCGTTTTCATCGCAGGCTTTGTAATGTTTGCTCTCGGGTGGCTCGGCGGCGGAGATGCTAAACTTTTGGCAGCCACGTCACTTTGGTGGACCTGGAGCGATGTCGTACTTTATATTGGCTACACAGGCATCTTGGGCGGGGCTTTAGCTTTGATATTGCTTATAGGCCGCAAATACGCACCGGTTTGGTTGTCTACTTCTTCCTGGGGATATGGACTGTTTAAAGAAGAGAAAGCTATGCCTTATGGGTTAGCTTTGGCCGGCGGCGCGCTTTTGACTTTGCCGCAAAGCGAAATTTTCAAGGCCGCATTAGGGTATTAACGGCTTCCTCCGCTTGAAAGGCGTTCATTGCCCGCTTCGGACCTATCTGATCGAAAAAGCCAGCTCATAAAGACTGGCTCCATTGCCATAAAGAAACAACTCAATCATTGAATTTTCAAAAGAATTCATTTTTCTGCCATCTGCGTTAACCAATTCTTTGCCGTCCCTTTTTACATCTTAACCATACTTTATCGATTCTCTGTCTAAGAGAGGCGTAATGGAAAATGACTATTCCGGTCATGTGAGGGGTTATGGACAGCTCAAAACTTATAAAAGTGGCGATTCTGGGCGGAGCAGCTTTGGTGCTCTGGTTCGCTATTCAAAAATTCGCCGCCCCGAAAACACCGGTGGTGAATAATGCGGAGCCCGTGGTTCAACAAGTTGAATACGTTGAAGTTCTGACAGCGAATGCAAATATCCCGCTAGGCACTCGGATGACCGCTGACCACCTATCGTGGAAACCCTGGCCAAAAGAAAGCATTCAACCGAGTTTAATCACGAATGACGAAGCTGACCGCCCTGAAGCAATGCAGGAATTGGAAGGGTCTATCGTAAAGGCTGAAATTTTCGAAGGTGAACCCATTAATGAAGCCAAACTCGTTCGCGCCGGAAATGCCGGCGTGATGGCGGCGATGCTGGAGCCTGGAATGCGCGCTGTCACAACCCGAATTTCGGTGGAAACGGCCGCCGGTGGGTTCATTCAACCCGGAGACCGCGTCGATATAATTCTCACAGAAAAGTTTAATCTTCAGACCTCCAATACGGGAGGGCAACGCACGAACGGCATTGTTCGCGATGAAGTAAATGTTTCCAATATCCTGTTTGAAAATGTTCAGGTTCTTGCCATTGATCAGACATTTGCCACTGACCCAGAAGGCGAAGCTTTCGTTATCGGGTCAACAGCGACGTTTGAGCTGAGCCCGTCTGACTCGACGTTGCTGCAAGAAGCGCAGTCTTCCGGGGAAATCAGTCTGGCTTTGCGCGGATTAAACAGCTCGCGGTCATCTGCCCCGAGCGCGGCTAAACGAGCCGTATATCAAGAAGACGCGCCGCCTTCTGATCTCGTCGTTTATCGTTCGGGTGAGCCGCAACGCGTTGCGATAAGGGGTCAATAATGACGAATATTCGCCACACTCTAAGCCAATTATTACGCCGTCCCAATTTTGATAAAAAGGGAGCGTTTAAAACTGCGGCCCTAAGCGGCGCCGGTCTGACCGCTGCAACTCTGATGGCCCTTTCGGCCGAAGCGAATACGCGTTCCTACGCCGATATAGGCTCAGTAAACGCTGCGCCAATGAGCGTTCAGAGCGCGACGACTAATGAACGCGATATTGTTCTGCCATATGGGAAATCCAAGGTGATCGAACTTCCGCAAGGCATTCAGGACGTTATCGTCTCGAATCCTGATGTCGTCGAGGCCGTCGTTCACACCTCAACGCGGACAGTTTTAATCGGCAAACAGGCCGGTCAGACAAATGCCTATTTTTACGGTCAGAACGATCAAGAACTTCTAAACCTGAACATTAGAGTTGAACGAGACATTTCAGAGCTAGCGCGCCTTATTAGGAAAAATGTAGGCGACGCAGATGTCGAAGTTCAGGCGATTCACAATAATATTCTTCTGACAGGCTCTGTGCAAAATGCGGCCTCGGCAGATAGGGTTGAGAAGCTCGCTAAACTCTGGCTGAATGAAATTGCGACAGGCACTTACGATCCAGGCGAAATTGTCAATTTGATGGCGATCGAAGGCCGTGATCAGGTCATGTTAAAAGTGCGAATTGTAGAAATGCAGCGCTCTGTGACCAAACAGCTCGGTTTTAATATCGGCGCAGTTGCGCAGCTGGGCGAATCCACGGTGTCTCTTGTCAGTAATAATGGCCTGGACTCTCTGGCCGGGCTAACTGGGGACGCCACTATTCGCCCGAGCGGCGGAGATATTACGTCTCTCACCGGAGCCATTCAGGCGCTTGAACGCGTCGGCCTTATTCGGACACTTGCCGAGCCAAGCTTAACCGCCATTTCCGGCGAAACCGCGAATACCTTAATCGGCGGCGAGTTTCCGCTTTTGACAAATGTCTTCTTGGATGAGTTTGGACGGACGCAGCGCGAATTTGAATTCAAACCTTACGGCGTTTCCCTCGGATTTACACCCGTTGTGCTAAGCGAAGGGCTGATTTCGTTGAATATCTCGACAGAAGTTTCAGAGCCGACCACCGAAGGGTCTTTCGAGACCGGCGGATTGTCGTCCGACATTCTGGGTCTACGCGTCAGGCGCGCGAATACGGTCGTTGAAATGCCGGCGGGCGGAAGCCTTGTGATCGCAGGTCTGATACGGGAAGAAAGCCGAAGCTCTAGTGACGGCACGCCCGGGGCCAAGGATATTCCAGGCCTTGGCGCACTGTTTCGCAATAGCGACACAACGAACACACAAACCGAATTGGTTGTAATTGTGACCCCGTATCTGGTCGATGCGACACATCCGGACAAATTACAGACCCCGCTGGACGGATTTGTCTCTCCGACGGATACCGATTCAATTTTGCTTGGGCGTTTGAACAAAGTTTATTCAGATGATGGTCAGCCGAGAATTTCCCAGCCAGCTCTGGGCGGACCCTTTGGTCATGTGGTCGATTAGGAGATAATGATGAAACAATCCTCCAAAAATATCCGGCATCTGGTCTTGGCTTCCGTGGCAGCGGGCGTTTTATCCGCCTGTTCGACGCCAATGCCGACCCATCTTCCAACGCCGCTCCGAAATCAAATTAAGGTGGCCGAATCTATCGAACGGCTTGAACTTTACGCCCGTCCCGAAGGTCTCGAGCTGTCGGCACGTGATCAGTTCGCCGTTGGTCAGTTTCTTGAAAGCTACCGCGTCAGCGGCGACGGCCCACTATATGTTAATATGCCAGCCGGAAAGATGTCCGGCCTTGGCGCTCAGCAAGCCAATACTTTAGTTCGGACCTTGGTGGCGCAAGCCGGAGTCAGTCCTGCCGCACTCCAAACCGGGCAATATCAGAGCGAGCCGGAGGCTCCTGCGCCTGTTGTTGTGTCTTATCGCACTTTACGCGCTATTCCGGCGGATTGTCGGTTTATGGATGACCTCACACGCACTTATAATAATCAGCCCAATCAGTCTTTCGGATGTTCAGCAAATGCCAATCTGGCGGCCATGGTCTCTGACCCGCGTCAATTCCTAGAGCCTTACGCCGGAACGGCGCCAAATTCGCAGCGCCGCACCGTTGTGTATGACAAATATATTAAGGGCGAATCCACGGCGGCTGAACGGCCCCCTGAACAAGCTGTGAAGTTTGACGCAGAATAATGACAAGTAATTTGGCCCCATATCACTCTGAAGGCTCCATATTTCGGGGCCGGATGGAAATGACCGGATATATCCTATGACCCAAAGTCCAACCTCGCCTTCTCAGCCGACCCCTTTGCGTCAAATGCCGACTCCTCAGCCTATGGCGATGCCGCAAGGGCAAATGCCGTCACCGCAACATGCGCCGTCTCAACAACAGGTTCATCAACCGCACGCGCCCCAACAGCAGGCTGCAGCTCCACTTTCTCGAGCTCCACATTCTCCAGCTCCTCTTTCTCCAGCTCCCATGGCCCAGCCAAATCCCGGCCATCCCCCCCGGTCCATGCCGACTCCAAATTCTGCCCCGCAACAGGCTGCGCCGCACGGCCAGATGCCGCCAGCTGACACGCAAATGCCTGCCGGCCAAATGCCGCCTCCTGTCGAAATGGGAATGCCCGCCGATATCATGGAAGAAGAAGCGGAGCGCGAAGGGGGAGAAAAAGCCCTGCCGCAAATTTCGATCCACGCTTTTTGTGACCGTCAGGAATCCGCAAGCGTTATAAATTCCACGACTCGAGACTGGCGCATGAAACGCGTCAACATGAAGATTTACATGGGCGGACTCCCTTCGGCGATTGAATATTATCGCAAGGAAAGCACCCCTAGCCTCATTCTGGTTGAGACCGGAATGCGCGGGCCAGAGCTTTTTGCTCAACTAGAACAGCTCGCTTCTGTTTGCGACGAAGGAACGAAAGTCGTCATTATCGGGGCGGCGAATGATATCCGCCTTTATCGTCAGTTGATGGATAAGGGCGTGTCGGACTATATCGTCCCTCCATTGATGTCGCTGAATTTAATTCGGTCTCTAGGGGATCTTTATTCGGATCCGGAAGCGCCATTTATTGGCCGGGTCACGGCCTTTTTTGGAGCAAAAGGCGGAGTCGGTTCTTCAACCTTGGCACATAATATGGCGTGGTGCTTGTCCGAGACATTGGGACAGGAAACGGCTCTGGTGGATCTCGATAGTTCCTTTGGAACGACGGGACTCGACTTTGCCTATGACAATTCACAAGGGCTGGAAGAGGCTCTTGGCCAGCCGGATCGCTTAGACGAAACTTTGCTCGACCGGATCATGATCCGGCATACGGCAAAACTCTCTATCTTGCCGGCGGCAAGTTCCTTGAACAGTAAACCCGTTCTCGACAGCGAAGCATATGAAGCCGTGGTCAATGGCGTTCGGTCTATCAGCCCGCTAACGCTCCTGGACATGCCGCATTATTGGGCCGATTGGACAACGGGCGTTCTGACCAGTGTCGATGACGTTGTTATTACGGCAACGCCGGACTTGGCCAACCTCCGCAATACAAAAAATTTGGTCGATTTTTTACGAACTCAACGCCCAAATGACGCGGACCCCATTCTAATTTTGAACAAGACAGGGATGAGCAAATCGGCCGAAATTCCAGTGAAGGAATTTGCATCTGCCGTAGGTCTTGAACCCAGCCTTGTTATCAGTTTTGATCCGGAAAGCTTTTTCGAAGCCGCCAATGAAGGCAAAATGCTTGATCAGGTCAAAGCCGCAGAGCGCACTGTTTCCGGTCTGAATTATGTCGCAAACCGTCTGAAAACCGGACGTTTCGATGCCGCCCAACAAAATGATGGCGGAAAACGAAAGTTCAAATTGCCGAAAAAAGACGGCGGCGGTGAAAAAGGTAAATCCATCTTTTCATTCCTGAAAAAAGGAAAGTAAGCGTCTATGTTCGGTAAACGTTCAGAAGCTACAGCGCTCAAAGCGCCTGCCACCGAAAAAAAGGTGGTCGCCCCTCCGGCGGAGGCCGCTCCGAAACCTGTAACGGAAGCCCCGTCGACGTCGCGCAGTGCGGACCCGTCAGATGAGTATTACGAAACCAAGGCAACAATCTTTAACGCCCTGTTTGAAACCATTGACGTTACGGCTCTGGCCGGAATGCAGATGGATAAGGCGCGCGAGGAAATTCGCACGATTGTGGATGAGATCATTGCCATCCGGAATGTGCGCCTTTCTGTGGCGGAGCAAAATCAGCTTATAACTGAAATTTGCGACGACATCCTCGGCTATGGCCCGTTAGAGCCTTTGCTCGCTCGGGACGATATCGCCGATATTATGGTCAATGGCGCGAAACACGTTTTCATCGAAACTAACGGGAAGATGATAAAAACGAATATCCGTTTTCGTGACAACACACAGCTAATGAATATCTGTCAGCGCATTGTGAGCCAAGTGGGCCGCCGCGTTGATGAAGCCAGCCCAATTTGTGACGCGCGCTTGCTGGATGGCTCGCGGGTCAACGTGATTGCGCCGCCGCTTTCAATCGACGGCCCTTCATTGACTATTCGGAAATTTAAAAAGGACAAGCTCCAGCTCAAGGATTTGGTGAATTTCAAATCCATTTCTCCAGCCGGTGCACGGGTTTTGGAAATCATCGGCGCGTGTCAGTGTAACATTGTAATTTCAGGCGGTACCGGCTCCGGTAAGACGACATTGTTGAACTGTCTCACCGGCTTCATCCATCCGGATGAGCGGATCATTACTTGCGAAGACGCCGCCGAACTCCAATTACAACAGCCGCATGTCGTCCGCCTTGAAACACGGCCGCCCAACCTTGAGGGCAAGGGTAAGGTGACCATGGCCGACTTAGTTAAAAACTGTCTGCGGATGCGCCCGGAACGCATTATCGTGGGTGAGGTGCGGGGGCCCGAAGCCTTCGACCTCTTGCAAGCCATGAACACAGGCCATGACGGCTCCATGGGAACGCTCCATGCGAACTCCCCTCGCGAGGCTCTGTCGCGTCTGGAATCCATGATTACGATGGGTGGTTTTTCCCTGCCGGCCAAGACGATCCGCGAAATGATTGTCGGTTCTGTCGATGTGATTGTGCAGGCCGCCCGGCTGCGGGACGGGTCTCGCCGTATCACGAAAATTACAGAGGTCATTGGAATGGAAGGGGACGTCATCGTCACCCAGGATCTTATCGTTTATGAAATGGACGGCGAAGACGCGCAGGGAAATATTGTAGGCGAACATAAATCGACGGGTATTGCTCGGCCGGCATTCTGGGATCGCGCGCGTTACTTTAATCTTGAAAAAGAATTGGCTCAGGCCCTTGATGAGGCCGGAGGCTAATCGTGGATCAAGCAACGCTAATCGGAATAATTGCGGTCGGCTTCGTGCTTGTGGCTGGGTATATTCTCATAGGCGACGGCGGCGGTAAGAAGTCGGAACGCTTGAAAGTTATCTCCGGACAGCAAAAACAAAAAGAGAGCTTTCTTGGCAAGCTAAAGGTCGAAGATCAGGGCGCGCGCCGAAAGCAAATTGAAGAGACTTTGTCAAAGATTGAAGAGAGACAAAAAAAGAAAAAGAAAAAGGCAAAATCACTGGAAATGAGATTAATTCAGGCGGATTGGTCGACGAGTCCCCAGAAATTTTTAATCATATCTGCTGTCCTCGCAGTCTTCGCCGGAGGTCCTACATTCTTGTTAGGTATGAACCCTTTGCTATGCTTAGGACTCGCCTTCGTCGTTGGATTTGGTGTGCCGAGATTTGTTCTCAATAGTGCGATTGCAAGACGCCAAAAAAAGTTCACGGCTCATTTCGCGGATGCAATGGATATTATTGTTCGGGGCGTCCGGACAGGTTTACCGCTGAATGACTGCCTGAAAATAATTGCTCATGAAAGTCCCAATCCGCTCGGCTCAGAGTTTCGCCGCGTTGTTGAGGGGGAAAGCGTCGGAATTCCTATCGAGGTCTGTTTGGATCAACTTTACGAACGTATGCCAATTTCAGAAGTTAATTTCTTTGCGACTGTTTTAAATATTCAGAAATCGACAGGCGGTAATTTAGGGGAAAGTTTGGCGAATTTGTCCGCTGTGTTGCGGGGACGAAAAATACTCCGTGAAAAGATCAAGGCTTTGTCTGCGGAAGCCAAGATGAGCGCAATTATCATTGCGGCCTTGCCTATTGTCGTCATGCTCTTAGTCACATTGATGTCACCAGATTACATGAATGAATTATATTTCACGCCTACGGGTCAACGAAATATGATGGTCGGTGCAGGAATGATGTTCATGGGAACTTTCATGATGCGCAAAATGATTAACTTCAAATTCTAGGGAGAGATACACGTGACAGCTGAATCCCTCTCCCTCCTTCAGAACTTTGGCTTCTTAGTCATTTCGCTTTTAACTGTGGCGACGCTCTATGTGATATTTGCGCCTATCTTCGAAGGAGATAGCCTTAAGAAGCGAATGGATTCCGTAGCAAATGCCCGGGAGAGCTTGAAGCAAAACCGTATGGCGGATTTGAATTCCGCACAAAAAGGTTTGCGGACAGAAAATAAAGGCGCCGTGAAAAACCTAGTGGATCGTTTTTCATTGGAAAAAATCCTGGAAGCGTCTGACCTGAAGGACAAATTATCTCAAGCCGGGATGCGCGGTCAAAAGCCAATTTACACATTCTATATGTTCCGCCTCATTGCGCCAGTGGTCTTGCTTTTGTTGGGATTGGTCTTTTTTGTAGGCCTGAACGTCCGTGAATGGACGCTCATGCAGAACCTCTTTGTGACGATCTGCCTAACCCTATTCGGATTTTATCTGCCAGCCATTTACGTTAAAAACGCAGCAGGCAAACGTCTAGCCAATATTGTTCCTGTCTTTCCGGACGCATTGGACTTGCTTCTCATCTGTGTGGAATCAGGCATGTCAGTTGAGTTGGCGTTTGGCCGGGTAGCGGATGAGATGGCGGAAAGTTCCGTAGAGCTGGCCGAAGAGTTTTCCCTGACCACGGCAGAGCTGTCTTATCTAAGTAGTCGCCGCGTGGCTTATGAAAATTTGGCGCGCCGCAACAACCATCCCGGCATCCGGGCGGTTGCGACCGCTCTGATTCAGGCTGAACGTTATGGTACGCCTCTGGGAGACACATTGCGTACGATGGCGAATGAGAACCGCCAGATGCGGGTCATGCAGGCTGAGAAAAAGGCGGCCTCACTTCCGGCGAAATTGACTGTGCCGATGATTCTCTTTTTCCTACCGGTTCTGTTTATCGTTATCCTTACACCAGCCGCGATGCGCCTCGGCGCCGCGCTCGGGTAGAATGAGCAGAGAACCCAATAATTAAAAAAGGCCGCTGAAAACTCGGCGGCCTTTTTTGTTTGGGTTGGGTTTAGTTTAAGTCTGACTAACCTTACCGCCGATCGCGAGACGCTCCGCGCCGCTCTTGGGGCTGAGGGGGATAAGGTTGCCCCTCGGCTTGTGGAGCGCCGTAACCCGGAGATGGCTGCCCCTGATAGGATGCAGGCGGCTGAGGCTGGCTCGGGTCTGCGCGGCCGGGAAAATAGGGGGAGGCTTGCTCTGCTTGCGGCTGGGAGGAAGGCTGTGTCTGGCGAAGCGCCGGATTGGCCGGTTTCGCCCCAACATTTCCTGCAAGCTTCTCTAGAATGTCCTGTTGGGCTTGTTGCTGCTGAGGCGTAATAACATCCCGTTGAGGGCGTTGACCTGACTGCTGGGCGGCGAGGCGCGCTGCGTCACTAGCGGAGCGAGTCTGCGGCGCTGCGTTTGGCAGTGTGGTTTGAATTGAAGAATAGGACCTGGTGGCGGCTTGCCCGGGGGGTTGGGCGGCAGGGGCGTTCACGGAAGGGGAGTTTTGAACCGTTACTTTTGGCGGGGGAGAGGTAAACCCGCTGCCTTGATAAGCATTCGGCGCAGACGGCTTGGCTGGCCCAGCGGAACGAAGTTTCTGAGCGGGCTGAGCATTTAAGTCAGGCAGTGTCGGCGAATATTGGCTCTGTGCCAGACGAGCCATTTGTTCCGCTTCTTCGTTCTTGCCTTGAATTTGTAAAACCAGAGCTAGGTTTTGTCTTGCGCTCTGAGACGCCCCCGGGACAGCGACCGCGCGCCGCAGCCAGCTCTCCGCCGTTACCGGGTCGCCTGACAGAGCGTATGATAACCCTAGATTTGACATGACGCTGGGATCATTCGGCGTGATTTCCAAGGCGCGAGCATAATATTTACGGGCCAGTTCATAGTTTTCTTGCTGATCCAAGGCGGCGCCTTTTAAAGACCATAAGCGGCCATACGCGGGGGCGTAAGCCAAAGCCTCGTCAAGCGGCTGCATCGCGTCAACAGAACGTTCAGACGCAATTAGAGAGGCTGCATATTCTGCCGCCAAATAGGGGTCCCGGGGATAAAGCGCGCGTGTGGTTTGGGTGATCTCGACGGCGCGCTGAGGATTACCAATTTTACGGATAGCAGCTGATAGCTTGATGGCGGCTTCTAAGTCTCCGGGGTTTAGATCATATTCCCGCATCCAAAAGGCCGCTTGCGCCAATTTATCCTGAGTTTCAATTCCGTCGCGCAAGGCGCGATTGGCGGGCTGGAAGCTTTCCTTGCCCATTGTGTTGGAGAGTTCCCGTTCTGTGTCTGTGTAATTCGGCGCTGTAGCGCAGCCAGCCAAGCCCCCCATGACGCCGATTGAAAGTAGCCCTGTCCCCAGTAATAATCGTAATTTCTGAAATGCCATAACTCGTCTAGCCTCCTGCTCTATAGAGCGTTCCGCGTCCTGCGATATGCGTTCCGGTCTCGCGACTCGGCTTGCACCTGCCTATAATTGCGTTAACAAACGTAAACAGAGACGGTTAACGCTTCGTTAGTCCCCTATTGTCATCACTGCGGAAATTTGAGCCGTTGGCAACAGTCAGACCAGCACACAGAAAGAAGAGATCAGCAATGTCCGAGACCCAAACAGAAACGCCGATTTTTGTAAAAGCCTCCGAGCTAAGCGATAAGGAAACAACCTCGATAATTCCTATTCATTGTGTGCGCCCTGACGACTGGGAAAAAGTGAAAGACAGCCTAGAGAGCGTTGGCCAAAATTATGCAACGGCGCGCGGCTTTGTCGGTGAGGCCGGACAAAGAGTTCGCGTGCCCAATGCGGAGGGTGAAGTCGCTGTTGTCTTGTATGGCTTGGGGCCTGAAGAGGATGATGACCTTGGACCTATTCGTGTCGGCGGTTTGTCGTCCACTTTGCCCAACGGATTTTACAGCCTTGCGACACTTCCGAAAGATTGGAAACGCAATCTCGCGGAAACAGGTTGGGGCCTGGGCGCATATAGGTTTGAGACTTATCTGAAAGATGAAACTCACTTTCCGACTTTGGTTTTGGGCGAAGACAGTCCCTTAACCGAAATTCAATCTCTGGCGGACGCAACCGCGCTTTGCCGCGATCTTATCAATACGCCGGCAAGCGATATGGGGCCCGTCGCTCTGCACAAGGCCGCCACGGATCTGGCGAAGGAATACGGTGCAACAATAACGGAAACAGTCGGGGAAGATCTGCTCGCGCAAAACCTGCCGATGATTCACGCTGTCGGACGCGCGGCCCATGAAGAGCCTCGTCTGGTAGAATTTGAATGGGGAGACCCGTCTCACCCAAGGCTCGCCCTAGTCGGTAAAGGCATTACGTTTGATACGGGCGGAGTGAATATTAAAGGCGCGTCCAGCGCGCGCTTGATGAAAAAAGACATGGGCGGCGCGGCACATGTTTTGGCCCTGTCCAAACTTATTATGGAAAATAACCTGCCGATCCGGTTGCATTGCCTCGTGGCGGTGGCCGAAAATGCTGTCTCAGCTGGCGCATATCGTCCCGGCGATATTCTCCGCTCCCGAGAAGGGCTGACGGTTGAGATTGATAATACCGACGCTGAAGGCCGTCTGGTACTGGGTGACAGCTTGACCAAAGCCGCGGAAAGCGAACCCGCTCTGATTATCGATTTTGCTACTTTAACCGGTGCCGCACGGGTGGCCATGGGGCCGCAAGTACCGCCTTTTTTCTCTAACCGAGAAAAGCCTGTGGCAGACGTGTTGGCTCAAGGCGATAGACAGGTTGATCCAATTTGGCGCCTGCCGCTTTGGAAGCCTTATTATTCTCTGTTGAGCTCTCCGATTGCCGATATGAAAAACTCAGGCGGTAGTTTTGCGGGCTGCATCACGGCCGCTTTATTCTTGCAGCGCTTTGTTAAAAATCGTCCGTGGATGCACTTGGACACATATGGCTGGAACCCAAGCGCAAGAGCCGGTCACCCGAAGGGCGGCGACATGTACGGCGTGCGCGCGCTCTATTTCTGGCTCAAAGCGGGCGGATTGAACTCGGACCTCTCTAAATAGTTAACAAGGCCTTAAAAAAATATAGAGTCGTTTTAAGGTCTTAGCCCAATGTGAGGACTCGCTCCTCCTTTGTGCCTTGACCGAAGAATCCTCCTTATGCGATTCCTTGATTCGGACACAAATCAGGGACAAGATAAATATGGCGGATGGTGCGGATAATACGGTCGTTTTTTTAGCGCCGGTTCCAAATGCGCCGCGTCCGCTCAGCCCCCAATCTCACAACCCACGTGCCTATAACAAAGCGCCAACTGCGCTGTCGCGGCCCAAAATCAATTTGTCAGAAGGATTAGACCTCTGGCACCGGGTGACCGTCGAATCCGTACGTGCTAGCGAGCCGGATCTATCGACCCGCCAAATGGCCGTTCTTATGACTATTTATCTCTCAGAGGGGCCGCATACCGTTCGCTCGCTCGCGAAGCACTTACAAGTGACCAAAGCGGTGATTTCCCGCGCCATCGACCGTCTGACCTATCACGGCTATGTCGAGCGGGCGCCGGATCACCGAGATAAACGATCTGTCGTTATGTGCCGGACGTCGGGCGGCATTCACTTTTTGCGTAATTTTGCCCGGGTCATCCAAACCGAATTTACCTCGTAACCCATGGCCGATCCCCGTACCAGCTTACCGGAGGCGCAGGCCCCGCTTCTTTCCACCGCTCATATCATTAATCCTTCGGCGCCTTTGCGGGATAATCGGGGGTGGCGAAAAGGATTGCAGACGGAACTCCTTCACGGGCAGGGGTTTAACATTTACGGCGAAGGCCGCGGCTGGGTTTTTGGTCAGGCTATCCCATTGGTCGCGGGGAGTGAACGTCCGGCCTATGTAGGTTATATCCCGAAGAAATGCATTTCCGGCGATCCCTTCGAGGCAAGCCACGCTGTGTCTGCGCTTCGGGCGCCGGTTTTCAACGAACCCGATATAAAATCACATATCACCCAGTCATTGCCTCTCAATGCGCAAGTGCAAAAACGCAAAGAGGAGGGGGATTTCATTGAGGTTGGCGTTGGTGCCTATATACATAAACGACATCTAAAGAGCCTGTCTGACTTACCGTCTGAACAGGACTATGTCGACTTCGCAGAAATATATATGGGCGCCCCGTATGTGTGGGGCGGCAATGGAAATATGGGCTTGGATTGTTCGGGTCTATTGCAGATGGCGCTATGTGCCGTCGGCCGGGACGCTCCGAGAGATGCCGATATGCAGGAAGAGGGTTTAGGAGAGAGACTTAAAACGACGGGCGAAACAGACGACCTTCGTCGCGGCGACCTGATTTTCTGGCCAGGCCATGTCGGAATTATGTCAGACGGTCATACTTTGCTTCATGCCAACGCTTTTCACATGGCGACAGCAAAAGAGCCCTATGCAGAGGCGGTGAAACGGATCGGAACGCCTCGCACGATAAAACGCTTCTAATTATTATAGAAGCGTCTCTTAACTAACCTATTGAGGTTCAGTCTCGTCGTTACTGTCAGCAGCCGGCGCGTCTGAAGACTCGGTTTCGGTCTCCTCTTCACTGGTTGTGTCTTCCGAAGTTGACTCGTCTTCTGACGTCTCAGCGTTTTCGTCCGCAGCGGGCGCGTCGCCCTCACTGTCTGCGTTCGTCGGATCAGCCACAGGTGTGCCTACATTGGCTTCAACGGCCTCTCCGTCTTCATCCACAACCGGCCCTTCTTCGCCTTCAGCCATTTCTGTTGGCTCTTCTTCAGGCGCTGCTTGCGCTTCAGGCTTTGGCAATGGGCTCGCCGCGTTCACACGCAAATATTCGATGACCGCAGCGCGGTCTTCTTCTTTTTTCAGTCCGATGAAGGACATATTAGTCCCGCTCAAATGAGCTGCAGGCCGCGTTAAAAACCCGTCCAATTGCTCATAGGTCCAATCATACCCGGCAGAGGCCATGGCAGAGGAATAATTGAAGTCAGATTTATGGGCTGTCGGACCGCCGACGACGCCGTAAAGGTTTGGTCCGGTTCCGTTAGGCCCGCCGGCTTCGACGTTGTGGCAAGACTGGCATTTCTTAAAGACCTTTGCGCCTTCATCGGCGTCCATGGCATCTACCCAGCTTTGCTGCGGGAATGGCAAGTCCAAAGCTTCTTCATCGCCGGATCCCATCTCAATGGCTCCGACGGAATAAACCGGAGTTTCCGGGGCGTCTGTATGCATAAAGAAGTGCGGTACTTCGCGCAGAACCATCACACCCAGAGCGGTCGCCAAAATGGCGCCGGCGATTTTGTTGAAACCAAGCTCATCCATGGGACGATTTCCTTCGTAATCTTATTCTTAGACGGCCGGGCAAGGCCCGTCCTGTTTGTTTCGTGGTCTTAATATAAACATATCACGCGAAAGCAAATGGAAAACCACTTGCGGCACACAGTCGCAAAGGGTTTAAGCCCTGTTTGAGACGTATTTTTCAGAATTGAGTGCAATATGAGCGATGTGATTGTATATCAGGGGGAATCCGGGGCCTACTCCCATCTGGCGTGTCGGGCGTATTTTCCAGACCATACCCCAATGCCTTGCACAAGTTTTGCGAGTGCTTTTGCCCGCGTTAGGAACGGTGAGGCCCAGCTTGCCATGATTCCGGTCGAGAACACCGTAGCAGGGAGGGTGTCCGATATATATCATCTCTTGCCGGAAGGGGGGCTGCATATCGTCGGAGAGCGTTACCTTGCCGTTCACCATCAACTCTTGGGGGTGAAAGGCGCCAAAAAAGAAGATATTAAGTCGGCCCGCTCTCACCCTATGGCGCTCGGTCAGGTAAGAAAAAAACTGCTCGAGTGGAATATTCAATCCGTTGCAGACGTGGACACGGCCGGGGCGGCGCGTAAAGTTGCGGAGGCGGGGGATAAATCCGTCGCGGCGGTTGCGTCCAAGCTTTCCGCCGAAATCTATGACCTCGATATATTGGCTGAGAATATTGAAGACGAGTCCCACAACACGACCCGGTTTCTTATCTTATCGCCAAATCCGGTTATGCCGATTCAGACCGACGGCCCCGTTGTTACCAGCTTTGTTTTTAAGGTTCGTAGTGTCGCCTCTGCTCTCTATAAGGCGCTTGGCGGATTCGCGACCAACGGTATAAATATGACGAAGCTTGAAAGTTATATGGTGGGAGGGTCATTCCAAGCCGCGCAATTTTACGCCGATGTAGAAGGACATCCGGATAGTCCGGCAATGCGTCACGCGCTGGAGGAGCTCGCCTTTTTCTCGGAAAACTTGACGATTCTCGGCACTTATCCGGCCGATCCCAGCCGAAATTTAGGATAGCGATTACATCCAATTGAGCGCATATGGCTTTTCCTGCGGCAAAGGACGTCTTATATAATGGTCATGAAATCAGTTATTTTCATAACGACAGCCGCAATTCTCGGCTTTTCTACGCTCTCGCCCCTAAGCGCTTATGCCGGACATGATGTAATCTATACTTCATGGCGGAATAACGCCGCCATTGGGGGATATGACGCAGTCAGCTTCTACTCCGGTAACCCCCAAAGAGGAGAAAGAGAGTTTTCCACTTTTTATAAAAGCGCAAAATGGTATTTCCAGACCGAAGCCAATCGTGATTTGTTTTTAGCTAATCCGAGCGCATTTGAACCGGAATATGGCGGCTATTGCGCTTGGGCTGTGGCAAAAGGCAAGCTGGCTAAAGGATCTCCAAAACACTGGTATGTAGAGGATGGGAAGCTCTATCTGAATTTCAGTGACCGCATTCGCGATCGCTGGCTCGCCGATAAAAATGATTTTATAAGCAAGGCCAATTCAAGATGGCCTGAGATTTTAAAGTAAAACGCGGCCTAGCCTTGCTCGACCCAGTATTTCATAAGCTGGTGAGCGATGGTAACGCGCGGCGGACATATAAAGGCGTCGCCGGTTTCGTCAAAGACCGCTCTTACCTCTTCGCGGGTAAACCAGCGGCAGTCTTCTAGCTCGTCTTCATTGATCGTAATGTCCGTATTGATAGCGTCGCTTATGACCCCAATCATTAGCTGGCTCGGGAACGGCCAAGGCTGGCTGGCGATGTAGCGGTGATTTTTCGTCTTAATACCGCTTTCTTCTTCGACTTCGCGCGCGACAGCTTCTTCTATTGTCTCGCCGGGGGAAACAAAGCCGGCCAAAGCCGACATAAAACCTTCCGGCCATCCAGGCCCGCGGCCCAGAAGGATCTTATCTTCATGTACAGCCAACATAATCACAACCGGATTCACCCGGGGGAAGTGATCCGTAGCGCAACTTTCCCGAGAACAAATTCGTTTATTGCCGCCATCACCGGGATTAGTCGGAGCTGCGCATTTGGCGCAGAACGGATGATGAAAATGCCAATCCAAGATGGACTTCGCCCGCCCGGCCAGCGAGAGTTCCTCGGCGCTCATTTGTCCGCCCACCGTGCGTAGGTTCTGAAAGTCCTTTTCCAAGGTGATAGCGTCGTTCTTCTGCAAATTGCCGACAAATATAGGACGGTTCCCTTCCAAGCCTACGAAAATAACATGTGGGTCCACCAGATTTTGGCCGATGAGTTCTGTTGGATGCACGCGGATGAGTTTACCTTTCGCATCGATAGCAGGCTGACCTTTATAAAATAAAATGGCGCGCGCAGCGGGTTTCGCCATGAAATCTTGAAGCTCCCCGGGGGAGCGCTGAGTTTCGCAAAAATCAATAGGGCTGCCAGCAAACGGCATAAGATCAGTATAGGTCATGCGGCTCTATAACGATGTCAGCCGAAAAAGACACGACTGAAATCATGAAGGTCGAGATTTTAAAAGCGGAGCCTATCCCATGCTAAAATTACCCCGAATTTAGAAACCGTGGCAAAATTACAACGGCTCTGACCGGGTGCAGAAAGGGCGGGAACGAACCCTTTGCCCACCGCATATCCTCTTCCGTGTTTCATCACGAAAGGAAAATAAAATGAGAAAACTAACAACTTCCGCCTTAGCGGGTTCAATGGCACTTTCCATGGCATTCTTTGCCGGAACAGGTGTTGCTCAAGCTCAAGATTCAGGCGCTTATGGTACGATTGGTGCCAGCACCTACGAATTCGATACCTATAACGCGACGGGGCGTTTGGGATATAACTTCAACCAGTATTTCGGCGTCGAAGGTGAAGGCTCAGTTGGCATTGCCGGCGAAGAGCAAAACGGCGTCGATGTGAAGACAGACTGGGATCTGGGCGCATATGCTGTTGGCCGTCTCCCGATTACTGAGCGAGTCGATGCTTTTGCGCGTGCAGGTTATTCTGTTGTGAGCCTTAAAGCCGAGAGCGGCGGCGTCAGCGTTCAGGATGAAGCAGACGGCTACGCAGTCGGCGGCGGACTTCAGTACAATATTGACGACCGAAACGGAATTCGCGCCGGCTATACCTATAAGGAAGGCGAGATCGAGGGCGTCGACGTTGACGCCGATGTTTGGGACGTCTCCTATGTGCGGAAGTTCTAAACTCTCCACATTATAAGGGGCGGGAATTACCGTCTTCTCTAAGGCCCCGGTCAGTTATCTGACTGGGGTTTTTTATGGGCTAAGGACTTGCCCCGTCGCTAGCTTTTGTCCATATAGCCGCCCGGAAGGTTGGCTTTGGACGGAAATCCGCGCCAACCCGGTCAGGTCGGGAACGAAGCAGCCGTAACGTGGCTTTTTCGGGTCAGGGTTCAGCCTTCCACTCTTCTCTCATTAAATGGTTCACACCGTTTTTACGCGGGTTCTTTCCCGCTCTGATTTGTGTGTTTTTCATCCGGGGCCTCGGTGTCATCGACGCCCGTATCGGCCATCCAGCGGTTTGAGAGACTTCCGTGCACCAGAGCTGAGATCAGTATGGTAAAACTAATAACGCACCAAATTCTTTCCGGATTAGCAAAATCAACCTGATTAAGTCCGAAGGCGGCGTAAAAAATTGAGCCCATCCCGCGAATGCCAAAAAATGCAATCTTGGCGCGGTCAATTTTTTCCATGTCGTGACCCAAAAGAGAAATCCAGCCAGAGATGGGACGGATGACGAACACGACGGCAACGGCAATGGCCAAGTCCTGCCACGTCCAGACATACCAGAGCGATCCACCAATAAAAGTTCCGAACCAAAGTAAAATTACGGCCAACAAAATGGCCTCTAATTGGTCGGCTGATTTATGGGTCTTATTCTCGTAAGGCTCCGCTTTGGTATCTTTGGTCAGAGCTCTCGCCGCGCGGGCGGCAATAAAAACGGATAAAAACCCATACCCATGAATTAATTCCGCAAGCCCGTAAGACAGGAATGTTGTGGCTAATAGGACTAAGGCAGCATTGGAGCGGTTATTTGTGGCGTCTCCGATGGAGGAAAATAGGATCTTCGTCAGGCACCACCCTACGGCAAGCCCCGCAACCACCCCGGCTGTAATCCGGTAGGCCACATCTTCCAGCACCCAGCTTCCCCAAGAAAAGTCATTCGTGGCCAGCGCTAATCCTACAGCGAGCCAAATGAAAGGGAACGCCAATCCATCATTCAGTCCGGCCTCGGACGTGAGTGCGGTTTGCGTGCCGTTTTGCTCACTATGCGGCGACCCGACAGAGACGGACCTTGCCAGGACGGGATCTGTGGGGGCCAGAGCTCCTGCCAGCAGGATAGCACCGGCAACCGTTAACCCGCCCAAATTCACGCCAAGCCAGATGACGGACAAAATCGTGAGAGGCATCGCAATCGCCAAAAGCCGCCATGTCGGCTGCCAGGTACGCCAGCGAGCTTTTAGGTCTATGGAGAGGCCCGCCCCCGCAAGAGAAATAATCACAATCAGTTCGGAGGCGTGCTCGACAATCTTGGCCTCAGTTTCCGTCCCCATGGGATTGATGACCGGCAAGCCGATGAGGGCGCCTATAATGCCGACGAAGATATAAATAATGGGGATGTTGAATAACATCTTATCGCGAAAAGCAGGCTGAAAGGTTAGCCCCATAAACGCTGCGCCTATCAAGCTATAATAAAAAGCGATTTGATTTTGAAGAATGAAGTCGGTCATTGGATGCCTTACGCGCAAGGAACCGCTTTAGCTCCAGTTCGTTAGTCTAAAAAGGAGTTTTTATGCCTGATAATGAACAAGCCAGAACTGATGATATGCCGAGTACGCCTAAGCCTCATCATAAGCGGTTAAGTACGTTTATAATTCTTGCCGTTTTCATCGGCATCATCGCGATCGTAGTGTTTCTTTAGCTAAGGGCCGAAATCTGATCTTCTTGAGGGTTGGATAAACTGTGGACGCGGAGCGGAGTTTACGGTGTACACCCTTTCCCCGCTCAATCATTCTGCCTATATATTTTAGGATGAATACGACACCTCAACAATCTTATCAGGTTTTGGCCCGTAAATACCGGCCTTATACCTTCGAAGACATGATCGGCCAGGACGCGATGGTGACTACCCTCACCAATGCGTTTGAAGCTGGGCGGGTCGCTCATGCCTTCATGATGACAGGCGTACGAGGTATCGGGAAAACAACTACAGCTCGGCTTCTTGCGCGGGCCTTAAATTACGAGACGGACGAAATAGACCATCCGTCTACCGACCTTTCCAACCCTGGCAAACATTGCGAACTTATCATGGCCAGCTCTCACATGGATGTGCTGGAGATGGACGCTGCGTCTCGGACGGGCGTCGAAAATATGAGAGAAATGCTGGACGGGGTGCGTTACGCTCCCGCGACAGCGCGCTACAAAGTTTATATAATTGACGAGGTCCACATGCTCTCGGCCGGCGCGTTTAATGCGCTGCTAAAGACCCTCGAAGAGCCGCCTGACCATGCGAAGTTTATTTTCGCGACAACCGAAATTCGCAAAGTTCCAATTACAGTTTTATCTCGTTGCCAGAGATTTGACCTGCGGCGGGTAGACGCCGGCGCGCTCGCTAAACATTTGCGCGGCATTTGCGAAAAAGAAAATGTCAAAGTTTCAGAAGACGGTTTGGCTCTTATCGCGCGAGCGGCCGAAGGGTCTGTTCGAGATTCTCTGTCTCTATTGGATCAAGCCATTGTACAGGCCGGACTGAAAGGCGACGAAGTTAGTTTTGAGCAAGTTCGATCCATGTTGGGTCTTGCCGACCGTGTCAGGGTGCTTGATTTGTTTGGCATGGCGGCGCTTGGCGACGGCAAAGGCGCAATTACCGAAATGCGCGCGCAATATGATGATGGGGCGGATCCCGCAGTTGTCCTTCGTGATCTCATGGATATTTGCCATGAAATTAGCCGAGCTAAAACTTTGGGCGAAGATGCCGATTTTGATGCCGCACCAGATCAAATAGAACGAATTAAAAATTTGGCGGACCAACTTTCCATGGGTGAGCTGACCCGCCTTTGGCAAATTCTGACACATTCTCATAATGAAGTTCGGATGGCTCCTGCGCCTTTGGCAGCTGCGGAAATGGCGATGCTCAAACTGGCTGTTTCAGGACAAATGCCGCCGCCCGAGCTTGCTGCTCAGATTATTGAACGCGCGCAGAAAGCCGCGAAAGAGGGCGGGGAGGGATTACCTGTCCTGCCGTCTTCGTCGCCGGCTGCCGCAGCGCCTCAGGCAACAACGCCTTCTGCAAGCGCTTCTCCTTCTAAGAGTAACATTGAAGCGAGCGGCTCATCTACAGCTACGGCGCAGCTCCAAGCGCCAAAGCCCGTTTCTGTAGGTCCGCCCCCTGTTGATCTGAAAAGCCTTCAGGATTTAGTAGATGCTTTGCCAGAAACCCAAATCAAATTGCGGTCAGACATCGAACGTTACGTTCGCCCCATTCGGTTTCGCCGCGGCAGCGTCACGATAGAATTAGTCAATGCCGCCCCGCCCGCAATGGTCGGGAAAATGGTGAGCGCCATTCAGGACATCACGGGCGAACTTTGGATTATCTCGACGGAAAAAAGCGGAGGAGGGCCGACTCTGGCGGAGCTTCGTCGTAAGGCGAAAAAAGACCAGGCTGAGAAAGACAGGGCACATCCGGCTTTCTCCCACTCGCTTCTCAAAAATGCCAAATTGCTTGGTATTACGGAAATAGAAAATCATAACGTCATTAAGGGCGATTTCGGACATGAACCGACTTCTGCTGAGACAGACGACGAAGAGGATTAAATTATGAAAGATTTGATGGGCCTGATGAAGCAGGCAAAAGACATGCAAAAGAAAATGGAACAGGCGCAGGCCGAAGTTGCCGATCTGGTGGTTGAAGGAAAGTCCGGAGGAGGCCTTGTCACGGTTACGTTGACCGGCGGCGGCAATATGAAGGGACTAAAAATCGATCCAAGTCTAATTTCAGACGAAGAGGCTGAAATCCTCGAAGATTTGATCGTGGCGGCGTTTCAAGACGCCAAAGTTAAGCTCGATACAGCGCAAGGCGAAACCATGAAAAACGCTATGGGCGACGTTCAGCTGCCGCCCGGGATGAAAATGCCGTTTTAATGCAGTTTGGCCGCCTTGAAGGAATTTTCTACGGCGTAATAAAGCGGTTTCGGCTCCATATTCTTATCAAATAGGGTCGGGCGCTTATTGATTCCATCTTCGCGCGGCCACCAAGTTTGCAGCCAGCTATATTTATCCGACAGGCCCCAAGCGAGAACGTCTTTGACTTGGCTGTAATCCAACATCATGTCCAGGAAAGCGCCGCCATAATCCGCCACCAGTTGGTCGCGGGTGGCGACATCTGCCGGCAGGCGAGTGTCGTTCACATCAAACTCTGATATAATGAGATCGTAATCCATCGCCACGATTTCATCTATAAATTGGCGGAACTCTTTATGCTGGGGATCCGGATAACGTCCGGACGGGTAAATACTTCCGTCCCCTGTGCCCAAGTGGGACTGCACCCCAAAAGCGTCTATCGGGACATCATTTTTCCGGAAATGTTCCAAAAGTTTTAAAACACCGGTGATGTGTTTTTCATTCCCGGGCTCCCAGATCATATAGTCATTATAGACAAGCTGTGTATCTGGGAGGTGTTTCCGGGCTTCCCGAAAAGCAAAATCAACAACGTCCGAACCATAGTTACGCGTGAAAACCGTGTCGCGCATCAATCCTGTTTCTGGAGTAATGGTTTCGTTCACCACATCCCAACTGGAAATCCGGCCCTTATAGTGACTCGCCAAGTTACGGATATAATCTGAAAGATAGGTTTCCATGCCCCGCCGCGGGTCCGAGCCAAAATCGTGTTCCGGCATCCAAGAGGGCAGGAAATCGTCCCGATTCCAAAGCAACACATGGCCGCGTATCGCCAAGTCATTTTCTTCAGCGAAATCTACAATGGCGTCACCACGCGCGTAATCCATTGGGCCTTCGACCCCCTGTGTAACATAGATTTTGTGTTCATTTTCTGCGACGAGGATACCGCATTCGCGTCTTATCAAATCCAAATAAGCTGGGTCTTGTAGAGCGTCTGACCCCATCGCGGTGCCAAACCGAAAGCCTTTGGTTTCGGCTAAATCATTTAGGCCTTTGGTTAAGGGAGTCGGTTTTTTTGTTACGGTTTGACAGGCATTGAACGGCGCCAATAGCGCTCCGCCTGATAAAGCCATCATTTTACGACGATTAATATTCATTTGAAACTCCCGCTATTAGTCTTGTTTTCAGGAGCTATAACACCTTGTGTGTTAAAATGACAGCGCTGTCTTTTTGTGTTTTAGCCTTCGGGATTTCGTTTGCTAAGGCAGCGATAGGCGAAAATTATAGTTTATAGGTGAATTGGAACGAGTTTCCGATTATTGCTTTATATAGATACGCAAAGAGGGGACGACATCATAAATTTCATCGAATATATCTTTTTTACTTTGATGGCGATTGGCGTGGCCGGCGCTATCATTCCGCTGTTAAACATTCAAATTTGGTGGTTGAGGGCTTGGACTTACACCCGGATTCAGCTCTTATATCTCGCCGCAATTCTTTATATCGTTTATCATTACGTCTTCGGATTGAACGCGTTCATGCTCGTCGGGCTGCTCATTATCGTCGGATTTTGCCTTAAGGATATTTTTGCTTTCACGGTTTTAGGACGGAAGCTGACGAAAGATGCAGACCCAAATTCCTCTGCGCGCCGCATTAAACTTCTCGCCGCCAATGTGTTGATGGAAAATGACGACTACCGCGGCTTGTTGACCTCCATAGAAGACAAGGATCCCGACATTATTCTGATGGTGGAAACAGACGAAAAATGGCGCGGTTTTATGACTGAGGTCGAGGAACGCTATCCTCATAATTTTTTACTGCCCTTGCCGGATCACAATGGGATGCTGTTCTATTCGAAATTTCCGATTTTGGACGTTCAGGACAGACGCTTAATTCAGGACCACATCCCGTCCCTTAAAATTGACCTGGAATTAGAAAAAGGTCACAGCTTTCGGCTTTACGGTGTGCACCCACGTCCTCCGCGTCCTGAAGACGATACCGAAGATATGGATCACGAATTGCTGATTATTGCCAAGGAGGTCAGAGAGACCGATGGCCCAACGCTTGTTATGGGCGATTTGAACGACGTCGGGTGGTCGCCAACAACCAAGCGGTTCCTTGCGATAAGCGAAATGCAAGATCCACGACGGGGCAGAGGCCTTTACAACACCTTTAACGCTAAGAATATTTTAGAGCGCTGGCCGCTGGATCATATTTTTCATACGCCGCATTTCAAATTAGTTTGTTTGGAACGGTTGCCAAAATTCGGATCAGACCATTTTCCAATGTTCGTCGAATTGACGATCGAATCTCTGGAGGACTGAAATCAGACTCTATTGCCGAGACTATTGCCTGCTAAGTTGAAGCCGAATCAAAAGGATGGTTATGTCAGGTTTGAATGTCAGTCCGGAAATAGAGCGCTTGATTGCGCTCTTGGCGAAATTACCGGGGCTTGGGCCGCGTTCAGCCCGCCGCGCCGCGCTTGACCTATTGAAAAAACCGGATGCGCTTATGCGGCCTTTATCGCAGGCTCTAGGAGAGGCGGCAGAGCGCATTTCCACTTGCCGCATTTGCGGGAATGTAGACTCTCGAAACCCTTGCCATATCTGCACGGCCCCCGGGCGAGATAAATCGATCATCTGCGTTGTGCAGGACGTCGCTGACCTCTGGGCGATGGAGCGGGCGAGCGCCTTCAAAGGCCAGTACCATATTCTAGGCGGAACTCTATCGGCGCTGGACGGAATCCGGCCGGAAGATCTCAATATTTCAGGATTGATTGACCGAGCGTCCGACCCGAACCTAAAAGAAATTATTCTGGCGATGAATGCGACTGTCGATGGTCAAACCACGGCGCATTATATTACAGATCATCTTTCAGGGACGGGCGTCTCCGTCTCGCGTCTGGCACATGGCGTACCGGTTGGCGGGGAGTTAGATTATCTGGATGACGGGACCATTTCTGCCGCTATGAAAAGCCGGCGACCATTTTGACAAAATAGCGGGGGCGCATAATGTCATTTATTGGAAAAAAACTAGAGGTGACATTTTCCGTCGCCATTCTTTTCGTAATGAACCTAATTCCGATCGCCGGAGTTTATTTCTTCGGCTGGGATGTTGGCACGCTGCTACTGCTTTACTGGCTAGAGACCGCTATTGTCGGCCTGTTCAACATTCCTAAAATGCTCAGCTGCCAAGGCGTTGCGGATAACTCAAAATCGAAAATGGGAATAGCTGGCAAACTCTTTTTATGCGCCTTTTTTACCGTCCATTTCGGCGGATTCAGCTTCGGCCATTACGCTTTTTTGAGCAGTTTTTTCGACGGCGTTCCGCCTTTATTTGAGCTCGAAAAAACTCTTTTTTCTGCGACTGGCCTCCTCTTTGCAACATTGGGCTTGTTGGTCAGTCACTTGATTTCAATGGGAGTCAATTTCTACGGAAAACAAGAATATAAAACCCGATCTCCCGACATGCAGATGTTTATTCCGTACGGACGTATCGTCATCATGCATGTAGTAATTATTATCGGGGGCGCCTTGGTGCAATCTTTCGGCGCGCCTGTTCTGGCTCTAATTCTCTTGGTGGTTCTTAAAATCGGAATTGATCTGTTTGCGCATGGGGTAGAACATCAAAACCTTCTTCAGAAACCAGACCCGGCTATGGCCAGACCTTAAAACTCTTCGAGTATGGAAGTCCCTTTGCCTGCACACGGGCTCATCCATTGCCACGTCTCATGGAGGCGTAATTTACCCGACGGCAAAACCTCTGGCACGGTGTGACATTTTCCGGTCATGAGGGCGCCCGATTTATTTCGGTGGTGATACCGCAGGTCGAGTGAGCCGTCGCGCGCTATGACGCCGATTAGCTGCCCAAAGGCGATTTCGCCGCCTGAATAAGTTGCCGTAACCAAGTCATGATCTTGCTGATAAATGAAAATCGTTTCAGACGTGGTCTCTGACGCCCCTTGCGTTTGGATGGGCCGAAAAATTCTTCCGCCATAATAGATGGGGTTCTTCGGGCGTTTGCTCATTCATTTGTCTTAGTAAATTGAGTGATATTGTCGGTCGAGCTATCACGCTCTTTCAAATCGAGGCTCTCAATTTTATCCGCTCGTCCAGAAATCTTCTCGGTAGAGATACGAATTTGACGCATATCTTCCGTGGTTTGATTGAAATGACTTTGAAGCTTCGCGACTCTTTCGTCCAAGCGGGTGACGTCTTTGGACATTTTCCCGACTTCACTTTGAATAATATGCGCTTGCTCCCGCATGGCGGCGTCGCGCATCACAGCTCTCATGGTATGGAGCGTCGCCATAAAGGTCGTCGGGGAAACAATCATGACTTTTTTTGTGAAGCCGTGCTCAATGACCTGAGGGAAATGTGTATGGAGCTCGGCGTAAACGGCCTCGCTGGGCAGAAAGAGCATGGCGATGTCGTGGGTCTCGCCAAAGATTAGATACTTGCCCGCAATGTCGTTGATATGCCGGGTGACATCTGCGGCAAACCCCCGTTTGGCGACAGTGGTTTGATCCGTATTGTCCGCTTCGGTCAGGCGCCGCCAAGCCTCCATGGGAAATTTGGAATCAATCGCGACGTCGCCTTGCTCTCCCGGCAAATGGATAAGCGCGTCCACGCGTTTTCCGTTTGAAAGCGTATGCTGGAAGGAAAACGCATTGGGCGGAAGATAGGTCTCTATTAGGTCCTGCATCTGTTTTTCGCCAAATGCCCCGCGGGCTTGCTTGTTGGAGAGCAGAGATTGCAGGCCGGAGACCTCGCCGGACAAAGTCTCGATATTTTTTTGCGCGCGATCAATCAGCGCCAATCGCTCATGGAGTTGTTTCAGATTGGCGGAGTTACGCTCCTGTGTATCAACAATAGATTTGCCGACTCGTTCAGAAACTTTCGACAAACGTTCATCCAGACTTTGTCGGAACATGGTATCGCGCTGGGCGCTGTCCTCGGCAAATTGGGACAAACGGCCTTGCAGCGCGCCCTGCTGAGCCTGCATTTCAGATAGCTTTTCGCGCATTTGCGCCGCCATTATCGCGGCTTCAGGATCCTTGCGGGTGCCTATCACCAAAAAGGCGATAATCGCCCCAATCAACGCGAAAGCCAGGAGCAAAATAATTTCGACCAGAGTAAGTTCTAGCCCGCCAAAAGAAAGGAGAGGTTCCATATTTGTTCTAATGACACGGAATAGTGAATTACGAAAGAGGGAAGTCGAAAGGCTTACACTCACTCCCGGCTAGGCGAGGCGAGGCGGCTGACCCCGCTAGTAGGCCTCCATCGATAGTTATTTCCGTACCCGTCATATAGCGGGATTCGTCCGACGCCAGAAGAACCGCTACGGCGGCGACCTCTTCTGGTTCACCAAACCTCTTCGCTGGGGTGTCCGCGACGAAACTGGCCATTCGTTTTTCTCGGTCGCTGCCATCGCCTAACACGGGTTCCCATATTGGGGTTAAGATTGCGGCAGGGTGAATCGAATTGCATCTAATATCCAGATCTTGCTCCGCACAATAAAGGGCTACGGATTTCGTATGGTTTCGTATGGCAGCTTTGGATGAGGCATAGGCGGCAGCTTGGGGAATTCCCACCATCCCAGACCGAGACGAAATGTTTATGATTGACCCCTTTTTCCTGGGCCGCATCGCTCTGATAGCGTAGCGGCAACCCAAAAAGGTTCCATCAAGATTTACCCTATGCACGCGATGCCAATCTGCCAGCGCTGCCTGCTCCGGGTCTTGAGGGGCGGGACTATCTTCGAAACCCGTAATCCCTGCATTATTCACGAGCACGTCAATTTCAGGGTAAGTCTTTGCAAGCTGGTCCCAATGCTCTTCTCGGGCCACATCAAGTTCAAGTGGCGTTGCTTCTATAGATTTTGCTGTGCTTTTTGCCGCTTTCAAATTGATGTCTGTGACGATCACATTTGCGCCTTCCAAAGTGAAAGCTCTGGCGATGGCGGCACCAATGCCGCTCGCTGCGCCTGTGATAACACAGGTCTTTTTGAGAAGTCGTTTCATAAAATATCCGAAAATAGGTCTGAGCCCGCTCGGCAAGCCAAGCAAGTAAATTATTTAAACTAAAATCGGATTATTTGTTCACTTCTCATTCTCCCAATATGCCCCTCAGCATACCGTCGATTGTCTAGATAGGCAAGGTGTTGGAGCTAACTCCTCAAACGACCGCCGACTTTCATCACGCTTTCGATGATTTTATCACTGATGGCATCAATTTCTTTATCCGTCAGCGTGGCGTCAATGGGAGACAAGGTCACTTCAATCGCCAAAGATTTATGGCCGTCTTCCACCCCTTTGCCTTGATAGACATCGAACAAGGTCGCATTGGAAATCAGCTTTTTATCCGCCCCTTGCGCGGCGCGCAGGACGTCATTCGACGCTGCGGTTTCAGGAACGATGAAAGCAAAGTCCCGGGTGACCGGCATGAAATCAGACAGGGTCAATGCGCCTTTAGATTTAGACGCGTTTTTCTTACGCGGCGCTGGCAATTCTTCAGGCCAGATTTCAAAGGCCGTCACACGGCCTTCGACGCCCAAGGCCTTCAAAACGCGCGGGTGCAGTTCACCGAAACTCGCTAAAACCTTTTTGGGCCCCATCCGAAGCGACCCCGAACGGCCCGGGTGCCAATAGTCTCCAACAGCTTCCATAAGCATGAGGTTGTCGGTAGAAGCGCCCATAGCCCCCAACGCTTCCAAGGCGTCCGCTTTGGCCGTCAGAGCTGAAATCTCCTCCGCTCCGGCCCAGTCACGCGCGCTCTCAACGCGGCGCATTCCTGCAAGTGTAAGACGCTGATCTTTTGGCTCTTGCCCGGCGAAGACGGGGCCAAGCTCGAACAGAGCCGCACCCGGATAGCCTTTATCTGCATTGCGCTGTCCGGCCAAAAGCAGGTGAATAAGGGCAGATGGCCGCATCGTATTTAGATCGTTGGAAATCGGGTTGTCGACGCGTAAGGCGGGATTATCTCCGCCGAAAAGCGCGGCGTGTTCGTCTAATGCGAACGACCACGTCACGGACTCGGACAGACCGCGCAGAGCCAAAGCCCGGCGGGCAAGCCGCGTGCGGTTCTGCGTCAGGGTCGCGGTCGGTTCGCGGCGTCCCGGCAAAGGCGGCAGGCTGACAGCCTCTAAATTATGATACCCGTGAATTCGAGCGATTTCTTCGACCAAATCTGCGCCTTCCGTGCAGTCACGGCGGAAACTCGGTACAGTTACTTTCCAAATTGGACCATGTTTAACGGTGAAGCCAAGCTTGGTCAGAATTGTATTCATCTCCTCATCTGACAGGCTGAGGCTTGTCAGGCGATTGACCTGCATAGGATCAAATTCGATGGGGTCAGGATCAGCGGGAATCTCTCCGCCGATCACGATATCGCTGGCTTCGCCGCCGCAGATTTCCAGAACGAGCTGGGTCGCGAGTTCGCATCCGTCTATCAGTCCGCCCGTATCTATCCCGCGCTCGAACCGGTATTTCGCATCGGAATTGACGCCGAGCCGTTTGGCGGAGCGGCGAATGGTCAGCGGATCGAAATAGGCGCTTTCGATTAAGATGTCTGTTGTGTTCTCATCACAGCTGGACTCCTCGCCGCCGACGATTCCGCCAAGGCCGAGAATCCCGCGTTCATCCGCAATGACGACATCGTCTCCGGTTGCTGTGTAAGTGCGGTCGTCCAGCGCTTCAAATTTCTCATCTTTGCCGCGGCGCACAATGATAGAGCCTGTCAATTTCGAGACATCATAAAAATGCAGAGGTCGCGCGCGATCATAGGTGATGTAATTCGTGATATCGACGAGCGCTGAAATTGGGCGTAGGCCAATAGCTTTCAATTGGTCCTGAAGCCATTTCGGCGAGGGTCCGTTTTTAACGCCGCGAATGTGGCGACCAACAAAGGCGGGACAGCCTTCCGTGTCTTCAATGCGAATCTTTTGATCTGTCTCAAATTTTGGCGGGGTCAGATTGGTCGGCGGCGTAATTAATTTGCCTAGCCCGACAGCGGCGAGGTCCCGCGCAATCGAATTGACGCCAAGCCAATCGGGGCGGTTGGGCGTCACTTCGAAATCAATAACGGGGTCATTCATATTCAGGGCGTCGGCCAGAGGCGTGCCCATTTCAAGCTCCTGCGGCAAATCCATGATGCCGTCATTTTCCTCATCGACTTCAAGCTCTTTGCCTGAACACATCATGCCCGACGATTCGATGCCGCGAATTTTGCGGGGCTTTTTATCGAGGCTGAAATCCAGACCCGGAATATAGGCGCCGAGCGGAGCGTAGGCGACGGTCATATCGGCGCGCGCATTGGGGGCGCCGCAAACGATTGTTTTTGTACCGTCACGGGTTTCCACCGTACAGACTTTCAGCTTATCCGCATCAGGATGTTTTTCCGCGGTGAGGACTTTGGCGATAGAAAACTCTGACAATTTCTCTGCCGGGTTTTCAACGTTTTCGACTTCAAGACCAGCCAGCGTCATCGCCTCGACCACTTCGTCAATCGTCGCCTCTGTCTCGAGGTGCTTCTTTAGCCATGAGAGTGTGAATTTCATTAGGAAAGCCCCGTCGCGAGGTTAGCTTGTAAGAGTGGGTCGAAGCCGTAATGGCCGAGCCAGCGTGTATCTGCGGCGAACATATCGCGTAGGTCCGGCATGCCGTATTTCAGCATGGCAAGGCGGTCGACGCCCATGCCGAAGGCAAAGCCCTGATATTCTTCGGGGTCTAGGTCGCAAGCGCGCAGCACATTTGGGTGCACCATGCCGCAGCCCAGAATTTCCATCCAGCTTTCGCCCTGGCCAATCTTGATGGCCGCGCCGTCACGTTCGTAGCGTACATCCATTTCAGCCGAGGGTTCGGTGAAGGGGAAGTGATGCGGGCGGAACTGCACATCGACATCAGTTTCGAAAAACGCGCTGACGAAATCCATGAGTACGCCTTTAAGGTGGCCCATATGGATGCCCTTGTCGATGACGAGGCCTTCGACCTGATGAAACATCGGCGTGTGGGTCTGGTCGGAGTCAGAGCGGTAAGTCCGGCCCGGTGCAATAATGCGGATTGGCGGCTTTTGCGAAATCATCGTGCGGATCTGAACGGGAGAGGTGTGCGTGCGCAGAACCTTTTTCTCTTCGTCGCCGACTGCGCTCATGAAAAATGTGTCGTGAATATCGCGGGCCGGATGTCCGGGCGGGAAATTCAGCGCGGTGAAGTTATGAAAATCATCTTCAATATCGGGACCTTCGGCGACCGAAAATCCCATATCGGAAAAAATGACGGCCATTTCCTCCATGACTTGAGGAACCGGATGAAGCGTGCCCTTGCGGCGCGAAATCGGCAACGACATATCCATCGTTTCAGAAGCTAGAGCCGCGTCGAGGGCCTTGTTCTCAAGCTCTGATTTCTTGTTTTCGACCAGCGCGTTAAGATCGTTTTTGAGACCGTTCAGCGCCGGGCCCATGACTTTTTTCTCTTCGACGCTCATTTTTCCGAGCTCGCGCATCATCAGAGAGACTTCGCCCTTTTTGCCGAGCGCGGCGACGCGAACGTCATCCAGGGTCTGAAGGTCTGTAGCGGCCTCTATCTGGGCGGCAATTTTGGTTTTGACGGAGTCGATATCGGCCATAGTGGCGGGTCTTTCGGCGTAGCTGACAGGCGGACATATTGCCCGCTTTATATGAGCCGCGTTTTGACGTTTTGCGCCGCGTCCGTCAACCTAAAGCCTGCGCCAGCCTGCGATTGCGGATTATCCGGATTTCTTGTTCACGGTTTTCAGAAAAGTCGTTCGCCCATTGGATTTGATGGCGGCCGGATCGTCAAGAGGGTCGAGGTCTTCGACGATCTCTTCGCGTTTGCGGTAAAGGCAGCCAATTTCGTCTACCGAGTCGAAGCCGAAATTAATCTGTTTCAGGGATTCCTGGCTGCCTAATAGAAGGTAGCCGTAAGGAAGGACTAATGACGACAATCCGCGTAAAACGCGGAGCTTAGCCGGGCCGGAATAGTGCGGCAGCGCCCCTCGAAAGAGAACGCCGTGAAACTTAGGAAGGCTGCCAAGGCTTGAAAGAAGATGTACGTCCTTAAATTGAACCATAGCTTTCAAAGAATCTTTGATAATCCAGTCGCTACTATTTGGCTCTGTCGCCGGGTCGAAAAACTTCACCAGGTCACGCGCAGGCAAACCCCGTTGCACTTCGAAATGCGTATAACGTCCGGCCTTGGCCCGGTCCAAAGCGGCGGAGGGATAATCAACACCGATGATCTCTAGGCTTAGTCCTGGAAACTGATCTTTGACGCTCTCAAAGGCCATCGCCATGCCGTAGGCCTCCTGTCCGGCCGCGCAGCCGAAGGAGAGCAGTCTCACCTGACCTCCGCCCCGGACGGCAAACAGGTCGGGAAGAATTTTATCTGTGAATAGAGAAAAGCTTTTAGGGTCTTTGTTAAAATGGCTATCGCGCTCCAATAAGGTAGAGACGACTTGAACCGCCAGCCGGCTTTCCCCCGTGCCGAAAAGCTCATCGACCAAGGCGTCTAGAGACTCAAACCCTTCTTTGCGAGCCAAAGCGGAGAGCCGCGTTTCCACCAGAAACGCGTGATCTGACCCCAGATTTACCCCTGCGAGCTCCAGAGTGAGCCGTTTCAACGCCTCGTAATAAGGAGGGTTTAAGCTGAGCGCCCCCGCCATGATTATATCAATCCGGCAAGCTGGAATTTGGATTCAATAATGTCTGAATCGAACGGCTTCATAATATATTCGTCGGCGCCGTTTTGAAGGGCCTCGGTAATCCGTTCAACGCTACGCTCGGCCGTACAAAAAACGACCACAGGGGCGTCGCCCTCGGGTAATTTTCTCAAGGCCTGCAAAAATCCGAATCCGTCCAAAACCGGCATGCGCCAATCCAGCAAGACAGCGTCAGGCATGCTTAATTTACAAAGATCCAGAGCGTCTTTTCCGTTCTCAGCTTCGGATACCTCAAAATTCATATCCTTGAGGATACGCGTTGCGACGCGGCGGATCATTTTAGAATCATCGACGATCAGGCAGTGTTTTACATTGCTCATGAAATGGCTCCGACCCTAAATTCATTCGGTGAGAACCCGTCAGCCAATGTTGTGTCGAGTAAGGCTTCAAGCCGGGAGCTTATTCCTTCTTCAACGGGCATTTTCGGTGTGGGTTTTTCTTTTTTGGCAGTGTAATTGAGCATTAGCTTGAGCGAATTACTCATCGGGTCATGTTCAATCGACACCAAATCGGGATGGTCACAGACATTAACCCAAGCCTCGCTGAGGGGATCAGCAACAGTACGGAATGTCATGGTTTTTGCTGTTGCGCTAATGTCTATCTGGCAGAGCGTTTCAGGTTTTGTGGTAGCCGCCAAATGCCGAATAAGGCAGGAGAGCCAAGTTTCGGCTCTGTGTTTCAATAGATCAGCTTTTGACTTCGGGAGAGCGACGCTGCCCATGTCATAAGAAAGGCTGAGGGTGAGGGTCGCTTGCCGGGCTACAGAGAGACCATTTTGAATAATATCCCGGATAAAACTCTCAAGCGCGACTTTCGCTTCTCGAGGTGCCGGTTCAGTTGCTCCAGAGACGTTAGGCTCTATCGGTTCTGCAAGAGGTTCGACTTGAAGGTCGACTGCATCAAAAGAGTTTTCGGGAGTGATGTTTTTTGTGTCCGGCGATGTTTGAGCGACTGCCAAGAGCGAGTCAAAAGCAGACTTTTGCGCATCGTCGACGAAAGGCAACGTTGATTGCATGGCTTCGACGGCGCGGGCCTGACGAGCCGTTTCAGAAAAGTCGACAGGAATAATATCGGCGCTCTCCCTTGGCTCTGAATCTACAGAGACCTCTTCTTGGCCTTCTTCCATTTCTGTTAGGCCGGCTTCGTATAGCGCTACAACATTCGAGAGTGCGTGAAGGCGTAAAGGGAGCCGATGTTCATCCCCCAGCGATTGCAAAGCATCCTGAGCGGAGCGGTAAATGGCGCGGGCATGGTTCAATTTCGCGCCGCTTTGGATTTCCGCCAAAACATCCGTCATATCATGCGCGCAGTCCACATTTGCCCGGTCCAGGGCTTTGTGACAGCACTGCACGAAGGCGCGGGCCTGTTTTATGCAATCACCCATATGGTCTGATCATCCAAACTGTTTCACCAAGCGATGTTCGCGGATCATCCACGACACCTTGTGCAAATCATGACCAAAAAGGGTTAAGACGGACTAAAGCGTCGTGATAATTTCCAGTTTGGAACCCAGAAAAACGAAAGAATTTTTGCTAAAAGAAGGTGAGGGGCCAGATTAGGAGAAATCAGCGATTAGGGTGACAGACTCTTCGTCTGCCGAATGCGTTAGAGTTCCGCCCAGTTCACGCGCTATCATTCCGGCGTAAAAAGGTTGGATTGAACGGCCGTCAAACCCGTCTTCAGGGGTTTTGCCATTTAAGGCTTTCTCTATTTCGGGCTTTAGCGTTGCTCGGCGGCCGGTTGCGACGAGCTTTAACTGGGACTCATCACCGGAAATGACGACCTCGCCGCCTCGAGGGATCGAATTGACCGATATCATGACCATATTCATGAGGAGCCGCGCTTTCGACTTTTCAAGACCGTCTACAGAAAGCTGCCAATTAATCGTGGCTTTGCTATCAGCATACATATTCATCGTTTTTTTCTGGAGGTCCTCCAGCGGAAAGATTCCAGGTGCAGAGCCAGCGGCGCCAAACGCGTCGCGGAGAAAGTTTAATTTCGCATTGGCCTGACGCGAAGCATTGCGGATGAGGTCAATGGCATCGGCGTGCATATCCGTATTGCTCTCATCATCCAAGACTTCGAGCCCTGTATTGACCATTCCGACGGGGTTGATCAAATCATGGCAGACGCGCGAGCACAAGAGAGCCGCGAGGCTGGAAGGGGTAAGTTTGATGACATTGGAACTCATGAGTCACACTCCGATAATTTCTATATTTTTCTTCTGAGCTAATTTGCTCATTTCGACAAATAAAAAACCCCGGCGCTGGGCCGGGGTTTCAATTTTTACTTTTGCCAGAGCTTAAGGCAGGTCTTCCTGATCGACCAGGCCGTCTCTCGCGGTTTTATCTTTGTCGAAATATTCTTTCGCCAACTTGAAAACAACTGGTGACAGCAAGATGATACCGATAAGGTTCGGCGCAGCCATGAGACCCGTTAAAGTATCCGCCATTAGCCAGAACAGATTTACGATATTTCCGACCTGTTCTTGCAGCGCGATCGCGGCAGCAGAAGCGAACACGACTAGCACCCAAAGAATGCGATAAATTGGAATGGATTTTTCGCTGAACAAGAAGGCAGAGCAACGCTCGCCGTAATAGCTCCATCCGAGAATGGTGGTGAACGCAAAGACCGTCAGGCCAATGGCCACAATATGACCGCCCCATCCAAACAGGCTGGCGTCAAAAGCTGACGCCGTCAGAGGCGCGCCTGTATCACATCCCGGAGGCTGCAAACCGGTCATCAGGGTCTGTAGATTTTCAGGGCTGGCGATACATTCCGTTGGGATGACGCCGGAGGTCAGGATAACCAAAGCGGTAATCGTACAAACAATAAGTGTATCGATAATTGTGCCCAGCATCGCGATGATGCCTTGGTTGACCGGGTCATTATTCCGGGCCGCAGCGTGAGCGATAGGCGCAGAACCTTGACCGGCTTCGTTCGAGAAAATGCCGCGGGCGACACCTTTTTGCATTGCAAGGACTAATAGGCCGACAGAAATACCTGTTCCGGCTGTTTGCAGACCAAACGCGCCAGCAAAAATACGGCCAAAGGCCTCGGGGATAGCATCTGCATGGAGCAAGATAACGGTGATACCTGCTAAGAGGTAAAGCCCCGCCATGATTGGCACAACGGAAGAGGCCACCACGCCAATCCTTTTAATTCCGCCAATAATTACTGCGGCGGCGCCGCCGGCGATAAAGACCGCCGTAATCCACGGGCTGAGGCCATAAGTACTTTTTAGAGCATCCGCTACAGAGTTAGACTGAATGGAGGCGCCGGTACCCAGCGCGGCAAAGAAACCAAAAAAGGCAAAAGTGTAGGCCAGCCATTTCCATTTCGGCCCCAAGCCGTTTTTGATGTAATACATCGGTCCGCCAACGCGGTTTCCTTTGGAGTCAATCTCGCGGTAACGCACCGCCAAAACCCCTTCGGAGAACTTGGTGGCTGTGCCGACAATGGCGGTCATCCACATCCAGAAAACCGCGCCGGGGCCGCCAATGGCGATAGCGGCAGCAACGCCTGCAATGTTACCTGTCCCGATGGTTGAGGAGAGCGCCGTCATCAGGGCGGCGAAAGGAGAGACATCTCCTTCATCTTCATTTCCGGTTCTTTTCTTGAAAAGTTGTTTGAAGGCGTAGGGGATACGCACCACAGATAAAAGGCGAAGCCCGAAAGTTAAATATAGACCCGTCAAAAGCAGGAGCCCCAACATGGGCCAGCCCCATACCTGCGAATTGACGAAGTTAAGAATTTCTTCAAATGACATTATATCTCCCAGCCCTCTTGAGGGGTCCTTCAAAATTTTTGCGACCATAGGCGAGGGAATTGACCCATGCCAAATAAAAAAGCGCGATTTCTGGGAGTAAACTGCGCTTTGGGCGCTTTAAAAATTCTCGGGCCCTGATATAGCCCTGAAGAAAGCAGTGACGCCTCAATCTACAGCAAGCCGGAAACAAAAAATGTTTGAATACCTCGTACCTCGCCCGCCGGATGCCATCATTGCCTTGATGGAAGCCTGCAAAGCCGACAAGAACCCTGACAAAATTGATTTGGGCGTCGGCGTTTATAAGGATGACGCCGGAGAAACGCGCGTCATGAAAGCCGTCAAAGAGGCCGAGAAACTTTGGTGGAAGGAAGAGACCACTAAAACTTATGTCTCCACTGTGGGCCGTCCCGATTTTCGTCAAGCTATGGTCGAAATGATGTTTGGCGAGACAAACCCGGTTATTACTGAGAACCGAATTGCCACGTCTCAATCAGCAGGTGGCTCCGGAGCTTTGCGGATCGGCGCAGAGGTGATTAAATCAGCCGCGCCGGACACGACGGTCTGGGCCAGCACGCCGACTTGGGCCAATCATATTCCGCTTATCAGCTCTGCGGGACTGAAGATTGATTATTATCCCTATTATAACCGCGAGACTTTGGGCGTCGATTTTCATGACATGCTTGAGCACTTGCGCGCGAAAGCCAAGCCTGGCGATGTGGTGCTCTTGCACGGCTGCTGCCACAATCCGACTGGCGCCGACCTTACTCATGCCCAATGGGATATTCTTGCGGATTTCTTGAAAAATGAATCCCTTATTCCTTATGTCGACCTTGCCTATTTTGGTCTGGGCCGCGGAATGGAAGATGATGTTTACGGCCTACGCAAAATATTGGAAATTTGTCCGGAAGCCTTGGTCGCCGCAAGCTGCTCCAAGAATTTCGGTCTTTACCGCGAACGCGTTGGTTTGATTGTAGTTGTTGCAAAAGACGAAGATACTGCCAAAATCGCGCAGAGCCAGCTTGGATCTATACAGCGTAAAATCATTTCTATGCCGCCGGATCACGGCGCGGCTCTGGTGGCGCGCATTCTCGGTGACAAAGCCCTTCGTAAAATTTGGATGGACGAACTCGACGAGATGCGGACCCGAATGATCGATCTGCGTCGTCAGCTTTCAGAGGCGCTGTCTGTGCAAGGCTCCGAAACTATGGCGGCCGCGGTGAAAAATCAGAACGGCATGTTCTCGACCTTGCCTGTCTCGCCGGATCAGGCGGAATCCTTGCGAGCGAATTACTCTATTTACATGACAAATTCGGGCCGGATTAACATCGCCGGGGCCAATAAAAATAACATTCCGACATTGGCAAAAGCCCTGCTGGATGTTTTGTAGCAGTTAGCTTTTACTTGGTGTGAAATTGATAAAAGGCCGCTTTCGAGCGGCCTTTCTTTATGGAGACTAGGCTAGTTTAGGCTCGAACGCGTATCCGGCAGACCTAACGGTTCGGATTGGGTCTGGTTTTTTGGGCGCGCCGAGAGCTTTCCTTAAGCGGCCAATATGAACATCGACGGTTCGGGCTTCGACATACACGTCTCGTCCCCAGACGGCGTCCAAAAGTTGTTCTCGCGAGAAAACGCGGCCCGGATTCTTTATAAAATGTTCCAACAAGCGGAATTCTGTTGGTCCTAAATGGATGGTATCATCGCCGCGTTTAACCCGAAACGCCTGCATATCGACTTCGATATCTCCTTGGGTGATGATGTCTTGCAACAAAGAGGGTTGGGCGCGACGTAAAAGCGACCGTGTCCGCGCGAAAAGCTCGGGCATGGAAAAAGGTTTTACTAAATAATCATCGGCCCCGTAATCCAGACCCGTGACTTTATCAGTTTCATCTCCTCGGGCGGTTAGCATGATAATAGGGGTGCTGACGGTTTCTTTGCGCCGGCGTAGGCGGCGGCAGACTTCGACGCCAGAGAGTTTAGGGAGCATCCAGTCCAGTAATATCAAGTCCGGGGCGCGTTCTTCGGCAATTAAGAGGGCTTCTTCTCCATCTTCGGCAATCGCCGTGTCATATCCCTCTTTGGAAAAGTTATACTCTAGAAGCGTTGACAAGGCGTCTTCGTCTTCGACAATCAGGACAAAAGGTTTCATAGAGATGGGCTAGGGAAATTACTTTCCCCCCTTTCTGGCTTTGATGACACGCGGGTCTGCAATCAATTGTGTTCCATTCACCGTGAAGTAAATGGCTTCGCAGATATTATTGGCATGATCGCCGATGCGCTCCAGGTTTTTCGCAACAAACAAAAGCGAGGCGCAGGCGGAAATTGTTCTCGGATCGCCCATCATATATGTCAGCAATTCTCGAAAGATCGAGTTATACATCTCGTCAACATCATCATCCGCCAACCAGACTTGGACAGCCAGATCTGAATCTTCCCGGAGCAGGGCATCAAGCGCCTGAGACAATTGGGCTTTGACCATCTTGCCCATACGCGCCACCCCTTTGGCGTGGCTGATACGGTCTACTTCGTTCAGGGAAAGTGTGCGTTTGGCAACGCCTTCGGACAAGTCTCCGACGCGTTCTAAATCATTTGCGACTCGCACGGCGCCGATAACGCGCCGCAGGTCAGAGGCCATAGGATGGCGCAAGGCCATAATCCGCATCGAATTTTCATCAACTTCTCTTTGGAGACGATTAACTTCGCTGTCTTGCTCAATAACAGCTTCCGCAAGTTCATTGTCGCGCTTCTTGAGCGAGCGGATAACATCAGACAGCATGGTCTCCGTAATGCTACCCATTTCAGAGATTTGCGCATTAAGGGCGTTAAGGTCTGCGTCGTATCCGCTAACGATGTGATCGGCCATAGCTGACATGTCGTCTCCTCCTAGAGGTTTGCTCTATGTCGTTTTTGTAGCAGATTTATGACGCCGTGGCGACATGTCTGTGACAAAGGATATTCACCCTATTTTTTATTTGGGAGCCTTATGTTTCTTCTTCCGCAGGCTTGCTGTTGGGGAAGACGACCGTGAATTCTGTTCCTTTTCCCCGGGCGCTACGAATATAGAGTCCGGCCCGATGACGAATGACGATATGCTTAACGATTGCTAGTCCAAGACCTGTGCCTTTCTCTTTGGAAGAAAGGTCCCCTGCAATGCGGTAAAACCGTTCTCCAATTCGCGGCAAATGTTCCCGTGAAAAGCCCGGCCCGCGATCTCTCACTTGAACCTGCCAAGCCCCCTGCGTGCCCATAGGTTTTGTCATTTCGGCAATGCGCCGGCTGGGGAGGGAGGCGGCGAGCTTACTGTCGCGAAAGGCCAGAGCAGACGACCAGTCCGGGACAAATCGTAGTTTGATTTTAACCGACTTTCCTGACGGTGTGAATTTCACGGCATTGTCAATCAGGTTTAGAAACAACTGAACTGATTCATCTGAATTGGCCCGGGTGACGGCTGGGCCGGGGCTGTCAAAAGAGAGAGTGACGCCGCGCTTATCGGCGAGTGGTTTTACGGCTTCCATTGCAGCGGTGATGGACTGGTTCAAATTGGCTGTTTCTTCAGGAGCGATATGCTCGGTTTGTTCAATCTTTCTCAAAGACAATAGATCGTCGATCAGGCGGACCATACGTTCCGCTTGGGATTGCATGATGCCAAGGAACTTTTCTTGGGCCGCCGGATCGTCTTTGGCGTGATGACGGAGCGTTTCAATATATCCCATTAGAGAGGCGATCGGGGTTTTCAGCTCGTGTGATGCATTGGCGAGAAAGTCCGCTTTTTGCATTTGGCTGAGCCGATCTTCGGTGATGTCGTGAAAGACGGCCATGAGATAGCTTTGGCCATTGCTTGGGCGGATCAAGCTCGCTTTCGTCAGTTTTACCTTCAAATACCGTTCCGTAGGGGTGAGTTTATGAATCTCCACGGCGTTTGTTTTGTATCCCGCCTGAGCCTTAGTGAGGGCCTGAGAAATTGCGGGGCTGCGAAGATAACTGGTTAAAGGCAAACCAAATTTATTCATTGTGGCGAGCTCTTGCGCCAATGAATTGGCATGAACAACGCGCTTATCGCTATCGATGAGAGCGCAAGCGACAGGCAGGGCGTCAATCACCGTCACCCAACTATCAATATGACGCTGGGTGCGCCTCCCACCTCCATAGAGCTTATCTGCCCGCTCGCGTCTCATGTTGCTGAGCTGATTTAGGCCGAAGACGAGAAGTGTAAAGGCAGCGATAAGTAAAAGGGTCGTCAGAATCGGGGCGTTGACCACGACACCTAATACGAGGAGCGCGGTGATTCCGATACAGGCGAGAAGGCTGTATTCTGGGTATGACGTCATCCGATGAGGGCCTCTGAAGCAATCCTGATGTGTCCCTTTTTAAATTTTAAAATCCAAGGGTATCGCCTTTAATCAGGCTCTGCACTTCACGTCAATTATGACGAATTTTTACTCTAAATTCAAAGCTTTGTAGATTGCGCGATCCGCGGCGGGTTGCTACAGGGCGCTCACTTTAGGGGAAATTCAGAAAATTATTGTTTTTCGATAATATTTCATTGACTTTCGACATGATATTCGCCAATGACAGGGTAAGGAGTTACTATGCCGTCATTTAAGAAACACATGAAAGTCAGCGCTTGGTCGCGTGGGTTAATGATGGGCGCGGCTATTTTGACCCTGCCAGCCTGTCAAACGCTGAGCGGGTTGGGGCCCGACCCGACAGTCATAGAGGCAAAGTCTACGGTTCCGGTCGAGCCGGATTGGATTGAGCCCGCGCCGGACGCTCTGCCTAATGCGGATTGGGTGGCCAGTTTTCAAAATCCGAGGTTGGTAGAACTCGTCAACGAAGCCTTGGCGGAAAACCCAACAGTTGGACGGAGTAGGGCTCAATTGGATGTCGTATTATCCCGCATTAAAACAAGTCGATCCGAGCTATACCCTACTTTGGGCCTAAGCTCCTCAGCCTCTCGAAGTGAAGGCGGAACAGGATTTTTGGCAGGTCAAACGAGCTATGAATTTGGGCTAAATGCCAGCTGGGAGGCTGATTTATTTGGCCGGATCAGAGACCAAGTCAGCTCAGCAGAGGCGGCGGCTGCGGCGAGTTCAGCAGATCTGGCCGGCGTGCGAGTGTCTGTTGCGGGACAAGTCTCTCAGCTTTGGTTTAATATTATTCAGAGCAACCTACTCGTGGATTTATCCGAGCGGGATATTGAAACACAAGAACGCGCGCAGCGCCTAACGTTGAGACGTTTTGAAAGCGGAATCACAGGTTCTTCAGATGTGCGATTGGCGCGGTCCGCCGTCGCAAATGCGCAAGCTCTACGAGCAACTCGGCTTCAGAACCGGGACGCTCAAATTCGGAACTTAAAAATTCTATTGCGCGATTACCCAGATGCAAATCTTCTTGTTCCTGAAGACTTGCCGGAGCTTCCCGCTCTCGAAGGTTTGTCAAACCCGGAATATCTTCTAAATCGCCGTCCTGATGTCTTGGCGGCGGAGCGCAGAATTACCGAAGCCGGACTTAACGTCGATGCGGCGAAGAAAAACCTTTATCCGAGTTTAAGCCTTTCCGGAGGGGCGTCCGAACAAGCGCTGAATCTGGCAGATACTTTTGATTTCGCGGAAATTGCGTTTCGTCTAACGGCCCAGCTCACGGCGCCAATTTTTCAAGGTGGCCGCATAAGAGGGCAGATTGACGGACAGGAAGCGCAGCTCCGCTCTCAGGTTGAAAGCTATGTCGAAACTGTATTGCAAGCTTACAGCGAAGTTGAAAACGCTATAGATGCAGAGCAGCGATTAGGCGAACGAGAAGCGGCTTTGCGCATTTCTGTTGAAGAAGCGCAGAAGGCCGAAGACAGACTTGAATCGCGATATATTGAGGGGTTGGCGACGATTTTGCAGCTATTAGATGCTCAATCACGTCGTTTGTCGGCTGAAGGACAATTAATTAACGCACGGACCGAACGGTTAAACAATCGCGTTCGTATGCATGTTGCGATGGGCGGTGGACTATATGGCTCGGAAGCCAATTTCGTCCAACTAGCCGAGAACGAAAACTAGGACAAAAAATGACACAGCCACAGACTGTCGGCGCGCCCGAGCAAAACGAAAAATATCCCAAATTTCGTGCGTTCGTTTTTTCCATTTTAGTCCTGGTTGCGCTTGGAGTTGCGACTTTTATATGGATAAAGGCAACATCTAAACCTGAAGAAAAAGAGCGCACCTTTAATAGCTTGGCTGTTATGGGCGCGCGGGCTTTTGAAGAGGATGTGACCCTTAGAGTCCAGACCCAGGGCGAGGTCCAGCCTCTGACAGAAATCGATTTGGTGCCGGAAGTTGGCGGCAAGATTGTTTATGTTTCTCCGAATTTTATCGAGGGCGGTTTTTTCAAAAAAGGTGAAACGCTTATTCGGATTGATGATAGCAATTTCAAAATATCCAAAATTCGGGCGCAAGCCACAATTGCCCAAGCTGAGCAAGTGCTCGCGCGCGAGATTGCTGAAGGCGAAATTGCCAAAAGCGACTTTGAGGAATTAGGGCGCGGGGAACCAAGTGCTCTCGCCATGAGACTGCCTCAGCGACAGGAAGCAGAGGCATCTCTACTCGCGGCGAAAGCTGATCTCGAGTCAGCGAATTTGCAATTAAGCCGGACTAATGTTCGGGCGCCTTTTGACGGACGGGTTAGAACTAAGTCGTCGGATGTCGGCCAATTTGTTTCCGCGGGCTCTCCTCTTGGCCGTATATTCTCGACCAATATCGTTCAGGTTCGGCTGCCACTCACAGATGCCGATTTGGCTAAGGTCGATCTCCCTATCGCATTTAATGCCACAAGCCGGGAAGCCGCGCCGAAAGTCATGCTCAGCACGAACATTGCGGGACAACGACAGGAGTGGACAGGTTATATCATGAGAACGGATTCGACTTATGATACTCAGTCTCGCGCTCTCTTCGCAATCGTCGAGGTTTTTGATCCTTACGGGAAAGGGGCCTCACAAAATGGCGTTCCTCTTGCGCCGGGTCTATTTGTAGACGCAATGATCGAGGGTAAAAAACTTGAAAATGTGATTGTGCTGTCTCGGGATGGCTTGCGTCCGCAGAACGAAGTGTATGTTGTGGACGAAAAAGGGAACGCCGAAGTGCGAAAAGCGACAGTCGCTGATAGTGACGCGACGCGGGCCGTCATTACATCCGGAGTCGAACCAGGCGATTTGGTTGTAGTTTCTCCGCTCGAGCGCTCGCGAATTGCAACTCCTTTGAAGGTCCTTGATATCAATAACCCTCAGACCGTTATCGTGGATCCACCCCGTCCGGACTGGATGAAGCAGAGCGGAAATTCTGACGAAAATTCAGACGACGAGCCCGATACACAAGAGAGTGAGAAGACGGCAGGCGGGAATTCTGATAAAACTGCCTCGACATCTGAGAGCTCTGGAGGATCAGAATGAGAAACTTAGTCGCTTGGTTTGTTCGCAACCCTGTTGCGGCAAACCTTATGATGGTCGTCATGTTTGCCGCCGGCGCTTACGGCTATTTCTCGTTAGAGCGCGAATTTATTCCTCAAACGACAGTCAATGGAATGACCGTCAGCGTATCTTGGCCCGGTGCCAGCCCGCGCGACGTCGAGCAACAACTTGTCACTCGTCTGGAAGAAGCCATCGATGGCCTGGACGGTATCGACTATATGGAAAGTACGGCAAGTGAAGGCAGCGGCAGCATTAATGTGCGCACCAAGCTCAATATTGATTATGAAAAAATGCTCGATCAGGTCAAAGGCCGGGTCGACGCTGTACAGAACCTCCCCCCAGACTCGTTCAGACCCCAGATTTTTAGATGGGACGCTCGCGCAGATATCATGTATCTTGTCCTTTATGGGGACGTGGATCGACTGACCCTCCAGCGCGAAGCGACTGATCTTCGTCAACAGCTGACCAAATTGCCCGGCTTGCAATTAACCGAACAAGTCTCGAAAATTCCTGAGCAGGTTACAATTGAAGTCTCAGAAGACGCTCTTTTACGCTACAATCTGACATTCTCTCAAGTGGCTCAAGCCATCTCGGGTTCATCCGTAAATCTCTCTGCCGGGACCGTGGAGACCACCGGAGGCAATTTACAGCTGCGCGCTCGCAGCTTGGCGAATACCCAGACAGAATTTGAGAATATTATTGTCCGCCAGACCAATCAGGGCGGCACGGTACGCGTGCGTGATATTGCCAACGTTATTGATGGGTTTGAAGATCAAAAATTTGACGCTCGATTTAAAGGGCAACCCACAGCAATTTATCGCGTCTCATCCCCGGATACCATGGACATTTCAGAATCAGGCGATGCTATTCGTCAGTTTGAAAAAGATATTGTCGACAAACTTCCGCCGAATTTGCATTTCGAGATTCATTTCGATGGATCCACCATGTTTGATAGCCGGATGAGTCTTATCGGCAGTAACGCAATTTCAGGGATGATCCTTGTATTGATCGTGCTGATGTTATTCCTACGGCCAGCAGTCGCGCTTTGGGTAACAGTGGGCATTGCGGCGGCCTTTGCAGGCGCGATCGCGATTGCACCGTTTCTTGGCATCACTCTGAATATGATCAGCTTGTTTGCATTCCTCTTGGTGATCGGGATCGTGGTGGATGACGCCATTGTGGTCGGGGAATCGGTTCATTTCCACGTAGAGAATGGTATTTCGGGTCAACGCGGAGCCATTGCCGGGGCCAATATGGTTATCAAGCCGGTTTTCTTTGCGGTTATTACAACTATTTTGATGTTCGTCCCCTTCATGTTGTTCACCGGGCCTATTCGCGCCATCACGGCCCAAATTAGTCTGGTTGTGATAGCTGTGCTAGCTTTCTCCCTAATTGAAGCGTTTTTCGTACTTCCGGCTCACTTGCGTCACTTACGTCATGTCGAGCCAAGTCAAAATCGCTTACTTAGATTTCAGACGCGTGTGGCGGACAGCCTCAATACATTTGCGGTGAAAATCTTCCGTCCTCTCGTCGCAACGCTTATTCACTGGCGTTATGTCACCGTCTCTGCCTTTATTGGATTATTCGGCATGGCCATGGCTTTGTTGATGTCAGGTGTGGCGCCGGCGGCGTTCTTGCCGGAAGTCGAAGCTGACATGATTCAATTCTCTGCGCGTTTCCCGGAAGGCACAACATTCAAACGTCTCAATCAGGTGCGTGACCAGCTCGACAACGGAATTGCCCAATTGAATGAGAACACTCAGGGTGATTTTGAAATTGAATGGGATCTGATTACGCGCCCGGCCACGATTGCCGAGGGTAACCGCGTAGAAGGCTTTCTCGGGTTGAATTCGGAAAGACCTGGCGTTTCGACAAAGATGATTGCCGATAAGCTTGAACAATATGTTGGTCCTATTCCGGATGCTTATCGCGTTAATTACGGCACCACCGAAGGCGGCAGTGGGGGCGGTGGCGGTCTTTATTACGGCGTCGCCTCTGCGGATGCTGATGCGTTGGAAGTCGCAATTAAAGAAATCAAAGAGCAAATCGAAAGCTACGCTCAGGTCCCAAGAGCTTGGGATGGATTAGAAAGTTCGGCGCGTGAGATTCAGTTTACACTGAAGCCGGGCGCTGAAACGCTTGGCATCACGCTGCAGGATGTTACTCGCCAGGTCCGAGAAGCCTTCTTTGGACGGGAAGTTCAGCGCCTACCGCGTAACGGCGAAGACGTTCGCGTGATGGTGCGATACCCTGAGGCTGCGCGGGAGAGTATAGACAGTCTTCAATCTTTGCGCATTCGTGCGGCGGACGGCGTCGAAGTGCCGCTCTTCTCTGTCGCTGATGTGACATTTGCCGACGGCATTGGACGCATTCAGCGCCGTGACCGAAAGCAAGTGACATATACCGGCGGCCGGGTTCGCGGGGAACAGACGGAAGTTTCTGAGATTAAAGCCGATATGAATGAGAATTTCTTCCCGCAATGGGAACTTCGCAATCCTCGCGTCACGCGCATCAATGTGGGGGATGATGAGGTTCAGGCGAACCTTATGACAGAGCTCAAAGTGTCGGGAATTGTTATTCTCTTTTCAATGTATATTTTGCTGGCGATCGCCTTCCGCTCTTATGCTCAGCCCCTCCTGATTATGGTGGCTTTGCCCTTTGCTTTGGTTGGTATGATTTTCGGGAACATAATTACCGGAGTTCCTTTTGGAATGTTCTCCCTCTTCGGGCTTTTCGCCGCTGGCGGTGTGGCCGTGAACGATAACCTTGTTTTGATTGATTATGTTAATCGGTTGAGGGCGAAAGGCGTAGGCGCTTATCAAGCGATGCTCGATGCCTGCGTGGCCCGTTTCCGTCCAATCTTGCTAACATCTGTGACGACCTTTGTCGGCATTACACCCATTCTGTTTGAGACATCCAGTCAGGCTGAATTCCTAAAGCCGATGGTTGTAGCGCTTGCCTTCGGCGTATTGTTTGATTTCTTCCTCACTCTGATGCTGGTGCCTGCCATGTATGGAATTGGCGTCGACATCACGCGGACCTTCCGCGGGCTATGGCGGGGGGAGAAACAGCCTGGTTTGGGCGCTAACTACGATCCGGATATGATTCTGGCATTGGAGGATATGGAAATCGTTGAGGAGTCCGCTCCGAAGTCTGGTTCCGGTGGCGGCGTTCCAGCTCCAGCTGAATAGTTATTTTTTGGGAAAAAGTTGAAAAGACGGGAAAAAGCCCCAATTAATAGCCAATACATAAAGTTTAATCCGATAATCGGATTAGTCATAAAAATAAGAAAACTGAGGACAAAAAACATGAAATCTTTGAAACTGATTATCCCAAGCCTGATGGTGATTGGTCTGGTGGCCTGCGGCGGCAATTCTGACGAGCCAGAGGTAACAGATACCCAAACAGAAGTGACTGAAACCGTACCTGCCAAGCCCAAGCTGGGTGAATTTGGTATTGCGATGGAATATGTTGATGAAACCGTCGATCCGGGGGATAATTTCTTTCAATATGTGAACGGCAAGTGGCTGGACCAAACAGAAATTCCGGCCGACAGATCTTCTTATGGTAGCTTCAACGTTTTACGGGATGAATCACAGGCAGACGTCCGCGAAATCATCGAAGAAGCCGCCGCAAAAGAAGCGGCTCCAGGGTCTGATGAGCAAAAAATTGGCGATTTTTACGCTGCCTTCATGGACACAGAGTCTATTGAAGCCGCTGGCTTAGAGCCAATCCAAGCCGATATTGATCGGATCATGGCGGTCGACAGTAAAGACGGCGTCGCGACTTTGATGGGCGATCCTTCCTTGGGCATTCGCGCCCCGATGGTGCCTTATGTCGGAGTCGATTTGAAAAACCCAACTGCTTACATTGTGTATATGACGCAGTCCGGTCTGGGCTTGCCTAACCGCGATTATTATTTTGATGAGGGTGAAAAATCCGACGCAATCCGCGCGGGTTACATTGATTATCTAACGACGCTGATGACCGAGCTTGGCATGGACAACCCAGAAGAGCGCGCTCAAAATGTTTTCGAATTTGAGAAAACACTGGCTGGACCGCAATGGAAGCCTGAAAAGCGCCGTGACCGAAGCCTGACATATAATAAAATGACCCTGGAAGAGCTGAAAGCCTATGCAGAAGGTTTTCCATTCGATCCGATGTTGGATGCGGCTGGTCTAACTGGCCAAACAGAGTTTGTTATTCGTGAAAAGGATGCATTTAAAGGTATGGCGGACGCGTTTGCCGAAGCTGACCTAGATGTTCTGAAAGACTATATGGCGGCGGGTTACGTAAGCGGAAAATCTGCTTATCTTCCTAAGCGAATTGATGACGCGAATTTTGCTTTTTACGGCACAACACTAAGCGGCACGCCTGAGCAACAAGCTCGCTGGAAACGCGCCGTTGACCAAATCGACAGACGCATGGGCGAAATCGTCGGCAAGGTATATGTTGAAAAGCATTTCCCAGAAGAGTCCAAAGCGAAAATGGACGATCTAATCGAAAATCTTCGGGCTGCTTTCAAAGAAGGCATCACGAATCTTGAGTGGATGGGCGAAGAAACGAAAGTCGAAGCGCAAGATAAACTCGCCAAATTCAATCCGAAGATCGGATATCCTGATAAGTGGACGGATTACGGCACATTAGAAGTCGATCGAAACGATCTGATCGGGACGGTTAAATCCGCGAGCGCTTGGGATTGGAAAAAAGACATCGACAAGCTCGGCGGCCCGATTGACCGTGACGAATGGGGTATGAACCCGCAAACTGTAAATGCTTATTATAATGCGTCTTTGAACGAGATCGTCTTTCCGGCAGCTATTTTGCAGGCACCATTCTTTGATCCAAATGCAGATGCGGCCGTTAACTACGGCGGTATTGGCGCGGTGATCGGTCACGAAATGGGTCACGGTTTTGACGACCAAGGCCGCAAAACCGACGGCACCGGATTACAACGCGATTGGTGGACGGAAGAAGACGGAAAAGCCTTCTCCGAAAGATCAGATGCGCTCGTTGCTCAATACGCTGCCTTTGAGCCGCTACCAGGTGAGAACATCAATGGTAAGCTCACTTTGGGCGAAAACATCGGTGATCTGACCGGCGTTCAGATGGCTTATAATGCTTATAAGCGTTCCTTGAATGGCGAAGAAGCGCCTGTGATTGACGGCCTGACAGGGGATCAGAGATTTTTCCTCGCTTGGGCTCAGGTCTGGCAGATTAAATTCCGGGATGAAGCGCTCAGCAACCGGCTGAAGACGGACCCGCATAGCCCAGGTGAGTATCGCGCCAACGGTATCGTGCGTAATTTCGATGCCTGGTACGAGGCCTTTAATGTTACGCCGGAAAATGATCTTTACTTGCCGCCAGAAGAGCGCGTCAAAATCTGGTAACATTCCCAAATAAATTATCACAAACCCGCCATCTGGCGGGTTTTTTTATGACAGTCGCTTGAGCATAGGACTGGTCTCTGCCAAGGCGGCTTATGGAGAATAATATGAGCAAAGATTGGGTGATAGGTATTCTGGGCGGGTCAGGCCTCTACGATATTGACGGACTGGATAATCGGGAGTGGATTGAAATAGAGACGCCTTGGGGTAGACCGTCTGATCAGATATTATTCGCAGAGCTAGACGGGATTAAGCTTCGATTCTTACCACGCCATGGCCGCGCTCATGCGTTGGCTCCATCGGATGTGAATTACCGCGCTAATATCGACGCGTTAAAGCGGGCTGGATGTACGGATATTTTATCGCTCTCGGCTGTCGGGTCTTTGCAAGAGCAGTACCCGCCGGGAGATTTCGTTGTCGTCGATCAGTTTATTGACCGAATCTTCAAACGGGAAAAATCTTTCTTTGGGGCGGGGTGTGTAGCGCATGTCAGCTTGGCGGACCCGGTGTGTGAAAGACTTGCTGAACTGGCTGCCAAAGCCGCTGAGCAGGCCGGCGCGACAGTGCATCGCGGCGGAACCTATTTGGCGATTGAAGGGCCGCAATTTTCAACCCGCGCCGAAAGTCAACTTTACCGTCAGTGGGGCTGCGACATTATCGGAATGACAAATATGCCCGAAGCCAAACTCGCCCGCGAAGCCGAACTTCCTTATGCGACGATAGGTATGGTGACCGACTATGATTGCTGGCATGACGCCCACGGTAATGTCGATGTCGCGGCGGTAATCGAAGTTTTATTGAAAAATGCGGATAAAGCGCGGGAAACCGTACGGCATCTGGTTAACTCTCTGTCTGGCAAAGATCGAAAAAACGGAACGCAAGGAATAGAAACCAATCTGGATGTTGCGATTATTACTTCGCCTGACAATCGAGACCCGAAACTCTTGGCCAAGCTTGACGCCGTTGCCGGACGGATTTTAAAAAAGAAGATTTAGCGATTTGAACTTTTCAAAAACCGGCCCCAGATAATTGCGCCGAGACTTGTGCTGATTGCCAAACCTGCCACCACGTCAACCCATCCTGTTTCCAAGAGAGCCAATATAAGACCGAATAGCCCCGCGCCGAAGAGGATAAGAGGCACCCGAAAAATCTGTGAAATTGTTTTTCGCGGTCTCTTTTTTAGAGATAGTGCGGTTTTTGGAAGAGGGGGCGAAGTCATGGAACCACCACCTTCCGTCCGCGGCGCGCGATCCAGAGGTAAAGTCCGGAAATTAAAACAACAAGCGTGATGACGTCTAAAATCGCCCAAAGGATTTTTAAAAACAGTCCTCCATAGTCTCCAAAATGAAGTGGGCGGGAGAGGGAAAGCGCTTTTGAATACCAGGGCATTTCTCTCAGACCGACAAATTCTCCGCTGATCGCATCGACAAGGACGGGCGTGATCAAATGCTCTGTTAAGGGCGTATTCCCGTGGAGAAAGATCGCGTAGTGGGAGTTTGTCGAATAGGAGCTCCCAGGAAAGGCGACAAATTGCAGGACTTTATCCGGGCTTGTCGCTACAGCTTGTTCCACAGCCGCGTCGAGCGAGGCTTCTGGCGTTACAACCTCGCCAGTTTGATGCGCGGCGATGAGGTCTTTTAAGTCATTGGCTTTCCAGGCTTCGACAATCGGATCTTCAAGCGTGTTGATAATGCCGGTTATTCCGACGACCAAGACCCACGCGACCGTCACGACGCCCAAAAGATTATGGTAATCGAGCCATTTAAGCCGCGTCGATTGTTTCGTTCTGACCGTCCCGAAATCGAGCTTTCTCATAAATGGCGCATACAGAACAACACCGGAGAGGACGGCTACAACAAACAGAAATCCCATAAACCCCAAGAACAACATCCCCGGCAGACCGAGAAACATGTCGGTATGAAGCTGCAAGATGAAATCCATGACGACCCCGCCTTTATCGGCAGGCGGGACAATATTGCCGCTGGTTGAATCAAAAGAATTAAATACAAATTCGGACCCGGAAGTGGCCGGGTCTGCTTCGGTCGTGACATTGACGACCGGGCGATCTGTATCGAAACTCATAAAGACGGGCCGGGCGCCGCCGGCTTCGCTCACGGCCTCCTCCAATATGTCGTCCAGGCTCAATAGCTCACCATCGGGATTGGCAGGTTGCCACTCCGACGGGTTGAGCGCGTTGTCTATCTCCGAATGAAATATCAACGGCAGCCCTGTCAGGCATAGCATTAGCAGGAAAAGCGTGCAGACAAGGCTGCTCCACTTGTGCACCCAACTCCATGCCCTGACTGTGGACGTTTTTATACCGTTCCGAGTTTTGATATTTGGGCCTTATTTAAAAGTCGACAGACGCCGACAAGGAAAGCGTTCTCGGATTGCCCAGGATCAAATAATTCGCTCCGGGGAAACCTCCGACAGAGGCCCAGTAGTCATTGTCGGTTACATTCTCAAGCCGGGCGCGCAATGTAACGGGGTTTTCTTTCATATCGAGTGTGTAGCGCACACCCAGGTCCAGCCGCGTCCAGTCGTCTACTGAAACTGTGTTGGCCGAATCTGTAAATTGTTTTCCGGTGTGCACGACGCGGCCGTCTACCGTCAGACCGGGAACTGCAGCGATGTCATATTCGAGATTAATATTGCCTTGAAACTCCGGAGTTCCGACCGAGGTGTTGCCCTCATTCACGCCGTCTTGTGTCTTCTCAAGTTGATTGTCCAAGATCGTCGCGCCGCCGAGGACGCGGAAACCTGTGACAGGCTCGCCAAAAACGGAAAGCTCAACCCCCTGGTTTCTTTGCTCACCATCTGCGGAGAAGATCTGATTTTCGACAATACCGTTCGGGCGGTTCACGGAAAAGACGCTGAGCGACCCGCCAAAATTGCCGCCGTCATATTTTAGACCAGCCTCAATTTGTTCGCCGGTGAAGGGATCTAAAACCTCACCGCCATTTGTGACAGGCACGCCTCCGCTAACATTCGGAGCCGTTGCCCCCGGCTGAAGGTTCTCTGCATAGTTTCCGTAGACAGAGATTTCAGGTGAGGCTTTCCAAACCAATCCGATAGAAGGTGTGACTTTCCCGGCATCATATCCTGAGGTCAGAGCGCCTGTCGTGGCGTCAAACGCCTCAGTTTTTATATTCTGATAGCGAAGTCCGACTGTTGCAAGCACGCGTCCCTCCGCAAAGGCAAGCGTATCGGCAATCGCGAAACTGGCATTTTCAGAGGCTTCCGTAACTAATGGGCTATTAAGATCGCCGCCGATAAAAGCGTCTGTCGCAGGCGGAGCTACTGAAAGGGGAGCTTCTAAAGTTCCAGTTGAAAACCCTCCGAAATTTGAAAAGGCAAAAGCGTTTTTAGACTCTAGGTCGACAAATGTCGCGGAGGTGACAAGGCTGTGACCGATCGGCCCGGTGTCAAAATCCGCTTTCAGGCCCGCGTCAATTGACCTAACGGAATCCTCGCGAGCGTTGACAAAGCGATAGGCAGACGCGCTGCCATCTGCGGCGACCCGTGGATTGGCCAAATCATTTTTTTCCTCGCCTTCGCGGAAACCGCCCCCGACCCAAGCCGTGATTGCGTCCGTCAGGTCATATTCGCCGCGTGCAGCCGCAAAGATTTGCTGTTCATCCGAAAATGTAAAGGGTTGAGCGTAATTGTCGCTCGCATCTGGCGTTTCGGGGATAGCGCCAAGAGGGGTAATTTGAGGTCTCGGCGCATCAATATGATTGTCCTGATAACCTATATCAGCCGAAAAACGAAAATCTGTGCCGGCGTAATCTGTGCCAAGTGACAGAACGGAGAGGCTGGTATCCTGTCCTTCAATAGCGCCTTCGCCTTCGCGCAGAACGCCATTTGCTCGGACGCCCCATTCCTCCGCGTCACCGAACCGCTGGCCGAGATCGATCGCTCCCGAATATTGGCTGTCGCCTTCAAAACCGAGCGTGACCCGGCGAATGCCGTCGGACGGCGCGCGTTTAGGCACCAGGTTGATGGTTCCGCCCGCGCCGCTTCCGCCCGGCGCGGCTCCGTTTACAAAAGCATTGGCTCCACGAAAAACTTCTACGCGTTCCAATAACTCTGCGGCTACAAATTGCCGGGGGAGGATGCCATAAACGCCGTTTAAGGTGATATCATCGGAAAAAACCGGGAAACCGCGCAGAATATAAACTTCCTGAAAATTACCGAAGCCTTTGGCCACGCGCACGACCGGATCATTTTGCAGAACGTCGCCCACGCTTTCGGATTGCTGGGCCAGCACCAAGTCTGAAGTGTAGGCCGTACCGGAAAAAGGCGCGTCGAGAAAATCCAGATTACCCAGAAGACCTGCCCGTCCGCCGCGCGCCACCTGATCGCCCGCATATTCATTTGTGAGCTCAACCTGAGAGGCCTGTCCGGTGACTATCACCTCATCTATCTCCCCATCGGAGGATTGGGCAAAAGCCGCCGTGCTGAGGGCGCTGAGAGCAACGGTTGAGGCGAGTATTCCGAGACGTTTAAAAGGCATGTTATTTCCTGTTCCAATTTGGAATGACCGTTAATGCAAGTCATTCTTAGGAGCAAGGAAAACTATCACCTGTTTTCGTCATTTCTGCGTCTGGGGAGGGGGCAAGGCTTTGTTCTGCCTAGAGGCTCATGACAAACGCCGATATTGTGAGAGATTAGATATTGAGAGGCGACCCGAATTAAGAAGGGTCAAAAACGGCGCCAACGAAAATAGAAGCAATTACCGCCAGGACAATTCCAAGAAATACGACACTTAACACAAGACCTCCAATCTGGATCGATTGACGTTTTAAAGGGGTTGGGCGCCCCAGAGCTGGCGGTTGGAGACCCATCCTTTGAGGCCATTTCTGGATTTAACGTAGCACCAGCCATCTTCATTGCAGTTTTCAAGCTTAAACAAAGCCCCGGTTTCGCTTTTTGCAATCGCCCGGGCCTCGGATTCGGGTTTGGAAAGAACGAGGGCCTCCCCGGTCGTCATAACAAATCGCTCTCCTGACAAAGCCGGTTTTCTAACCCAGGCTTCGTCGCCATTTATATCGCGAACTTTACGCCACATTTCTGTTTCAGCAACGATGATCAATGGTAAATCACGCCGGCGATATTGCCAGGCAATCGAGTGATTCCGACTTGGCCCCGTGCGGCCATTTACTTTGCCGAATTTCAAGCTGACATAGCGAGGAACTTCGAACCCGGAAGGGGTTTGATGAGCGGCTTTGCGAAAGAAACCATCCGAGGGAGTCTCGGGTACGGGGTTTACGACGATACGCCGTGCCGGCGTTTCTGCCTGCGATGGTTCCGCCATTGGGATGTCTGATGAGGGCGTGTTAAGTTGTGCCGCAGCCGAACCTGCGATAAGAAACACCGAAACCAGTCCCGCCAAAAAAAGGCGGCCAAAATGAAAATTGCCCATGATGCGACCTGACCTGATTTGGGTTAATCAGTCGTTAAACCTTGGGGTTTGAATGTGCTAAACGAGTCTCTAAAAGACTCTTAGGGACTGAAAACGCAGAATATTCGCGGGGCACTAGCTCGGCTTCAGACTTGAGTTTTGCGTTGTAAAAACGCGCAATTGGCTCATAAGGACACTCTATGCAAAAACGCCCTATCGTTCACGTCACCCGCCGCCTGCCAAATAGCATTGAGGACCGTATGCGTGACCTCTTTGAGGCGCGTTTGCGCACCGAAGATAAAGCGATGAGTGCGGATGAGCTAAAATCCGCTATCGCTGAGTGCGATGTATTTGTTCCGACAGTCACCGATAATATTACCGAGGACGTGATAGAGGCGGCGTCTTCCAGACTTAAACTTATCGCCAATTTTGGCGCGGGAACCAATCACATTGATGTCGCTGCCGCCTATGCCAAGGGTATAACCGTTACCAACACGCCAGGTGTTTTGACCGAAGATACAGCGGACCTTACCATGGCCCTTATTCTCGCCCTCCCGCGCCGCTTGGTCGAAGGAGACCGCAGGATGCGCGCCGGAGAGTTTAAGGGGTGGACGCCGACCCACATGCTGGGCCACCGCGTGCGCGGCAAGGCACTGGGTATCATTGGAATGGGGCGTATTGGGCAGGCAATTGCCCGGCGAGCTCATGCCTTTGGCTTGTCTGTTCACTATCACAATCGTCACCGCGTCCCTAAAGGTATTGAAGACAGTCTTTGCGCAAAATATTGGGATGATCTCGACAGCATGTTGGCTGCCGTCGATATCGTGTCGGTTAACTGTCCATCGACGCCCGATACGCATCATTTAATAAATGAAGACCGACTCAAACTTATGGGCGCGGACAGCTATATCGTTAACACGTCCCGAGGTGAGATAATTGACGAAGCGGCCCTGGCAGAGGCGCTCTCAAACGGGCTCATCGCTGGAGCCGGACTAGATGTTTACGAGGATGAACCGGCGCCTCATCCCTCTTTGTTCGATCTACCAAATGCCATCCTCGCCCCGCATATTGGGTCCGCGACGTTTGAAAGTCGTCAGGAAATGGGCGAAAAAGTCCTGATCAATATCCGCGCTATGATGGATCATCATGCCTGTCCGGACCGCGTTTTACCCCCCGGCGCTCGCCTCTCATTGGCATCCTAAGGAGACTATGATGACGAAAATTTTTACGACCGCTGTAAGTGCACTTACTTTGGCTCTTGCCGTTTCGAGTTACGCCCTTGCCCATGACAACCATCAGGACGCTCATCAGGACGAGGCGGCTGAAACAATGTCGGCGCCGGATATCTCCGCGAAAATGATTGCTGATAATTTTTACGTCCTGACTGGGCCAGGCGGCAATGTAGGCGTGAGCGCCGGAGAGGACGGAGTTTACATTATTGATGACAAGTTCTCGCGATTTGCAGACCAAATCCTGTTTCGTATTCGCGAAATTTCCGATGAGCCTGTTCGGTTCGTTCTGAACACGCATCTGCATGGGGATCACACCGGGGCTAATGCCGAGATGAAAGAAACGGGAGCGATTGTTTTCGCGCACGACAATGTTCGCGCGCGCATGGCGTCCAATTTTGAGAAAAATACGCCCGAAACGGAACGTCCAGCTCCGGGCGAAGAGGTGTGGCCGACTTTGACGTTTTCGGAAACTGCCACACTACATTTTAACGGCCAAACCGCCACGGCTCATCATGTGCCCAAGGCCCATACCGATGGTGACAGCATGGTCGTCTTTATGCCGGCCAATATCGTTCATATGGGCGATAACTATTTCAACGGCCTTTTTCCTTTCGTCGATATCGATTCCGGCGGTAATCTTGAAGGTATGATTACTGCGCAGGACAAAGTGCTGTCCCTGGTTGATGAGGAGACAAAAATTATTCCCGGACACGGCCCGATGGCGACGAAAGCAGATTTAGAAGCGAGCCGGGAAATTCTGGTAGACATCTTAGCTCAGGTTAGAAATGCAAAAGACAGCGGCATGTCTCTAGAAGAGACGCAAGAGGCCGTGACTTTGGACGAATATAAAGACCTCTCATCCTTTATCGATCAAAAAGGCATGGTTGCTCAAGCCTACCGTTCCTTAGGGACCTAATCTGCAAGCTATATTCGAGAGGCGGATGTAAAAATCCCGCCTCTCTCGCCTCTCACTTGCAAGGCGTGGAAATAGTTAACAAAGTATGAAAACAAGCTCCTGATAGGAGTTTTGTATGAAAACCACCATTTTGATTCTCGCTGCGACTACCTTGTTATTCCCAGTACAGGCTATGGCGGCTTGCGGCACAGTCAGCGGTCCTTACTCAGTTAGCTGTGAAAAAGGCGTTCAGGTTTACCGACATAATACCAAATCCGCGACGCCTCGCACGAGTCAATCGGCTTACAGTCAACGCAACGCCGTAGAGGCCGCGCGTCAACAGGCCTTGGTCAATACGCAACTCCAATCCCGCCTCATAAATGTGGAAGAGCGCGAACAACTGGCTTTGGAACGGGATCTTATTCGCCGCCGCACCCGGACTTTGGTCGGGTCACGGTTTTCGACATACAATGGATACGGATTTAATCGCTTTGGCGGTGGATATGACCGCACGAAATTGCGGGCCGAAGCCCGCCGGCATTACGTTAGAAACTAATTCTGCCTGCTAAGTCTAGGGGGCACTGCTACAGGCAGGACAGGCCGGATCCTTGCTCAAAGTGAGGGTTCGGCTTTCGTGTTTTAAACCATCAAATAGATAGAGCCGCCCTGACAGGTTTTGTCCGGCGTCAGTAATATATTTAATTGCCTCTAACCCCAGTTGTGCACCGATGATCCCAGCAAGGGCGCCCACAATTCCAACTTGGGCGCAGGTTTCGGCGTCTGGTGGAATGTCCGGAACGAGACAGCGGTAACAAGGAGCGTTAAAGTCTGCGTTGAATAGGCTAACTTGTCCCTTAAAGCGGCCCAAAGCCCCTGACAGAAGGGGGGTCTTTAACCTAAGGCTGGCCTCATTCACGGCGAACCGAGTCTTGAAGTCATCCACGCCATCGAGAATCAGATCATGGCCTTGCAAAAGGGTTTCTGCATTGTCGGGTGTGAGTTTCTTGCAAATGGGCCGAATAAAGACGTCTTGGTTCAAACCCGAGAGCCGTTTGGCTAGACTATCGACTTTGGCGCTATCAATATCGTTTTCTGAAAATTGAATCTGCCTTTGCAAATTCGATAGGTCCACCTCATCATCATCAATGAGGGTGATATGGCCGACTCCGGCAGCGGCCAGATAAAGGCTTGCGGGACCGCCGAGACCGCCAGCACCAACAATAGCGATTTTTGCGTCCAGTAGAGCCGCCTGACCCGGCCCTCCGATTTCTTTCAAAACCAGATGCCGAGCATAGCGGTCGATTTGATCGGGGCGCATGTTTAAGGTGCGTTAGACTTTTTGCCTTCAGCGGCAGGGACGTCATCGTCAAATAGCGGCGTTGAGAGATAGCGCTCGGCAAAGCTTGGAATGATGGTAACAATCCGTTTGCCTTTCATATCAGGTCGCGCCCCGACTTTCAGCGCCGCCGCGATTGCTGCGCCTGACGAGATACCGACAGGCACGCCGTCTTCTGAAGCCACTTGTTTGGCCGTGGCGAAGGCTGCGTCGTTTTCAATTAGAACGACATCATCGATAAGACTTTTGTCCAGAACGTCTGGAATGAAACCTGCGCCGATGCCTTGGATTTTATGTGGGCCTTTTTCGCCCTTCGAAATCACAGGAGAGTCGGTTGGCTCAATGGCAATTATTTGGCAATCGGGATTTTTTTCCTTCAAATAGCGCCCCGCACCCGTAAGCGTCCCGCCGGTACCGACCCCGGCAATAAATACATCGACTTCGCCGTCGCAATCTGTCCAGATTTCAGGTCCAGTTGTGGCGTAGTGAATGGCGGGGTTTGCGGGGTTTGAAAATTGTCCGGCTTTTACCGCCCCGGGTGTATTTTTCACCAGCTCCTCAGCTTTCTCGATAGCGCCGGGTATGCCGCCCGAGGCCTCTGTCAGGACCAACTCAGCGCCGAGGAGTTTCATCATCTTGCGGCGCTCAATTGACATGCTTTCAGGCATGACGAGAATAGCTTTATAACCTTTAGCGGCGGCGGCGAAAGCGATGGCGATGCCGGTATTGCCAGAGGTCGGTTCAATGATTGTCCCGCCGGGTTTGAGTTTGCCGGATTTTTCCAAATCCTCAATCATCGCGATGCCGATCCGGTCTTTGACGGATGCAATGGGATTAAAAAATTCAAGTTTGAAAACAAGGTCAGCCGATACGTCTTCAGTAATACGCGGCAGGCGAATTAAGGGCGTACCGCCCATCGTTTCCAGAATATTGTCGTAAATTTTTCCACGGGCGGCTGAAGGCATAAGAGTTTCTCCTGCTTGAATTATATCAACTATATGGGAAAGCCTCGGCAAAGTGAAAGGTATATGGATAAATTGAAAGACCTGCCTATATAGAGGTCGTGATGGATGACCTTTATAATAGCGATATTCTGACTTTATCTTCGAGCCTTCGAAACGAGCGTTTGGAAGAGCCTGACGGCACGTCTCGCAAAGTTTCAAAACTCTGCGGGTCTTGGCTGGAAATTGACGTCAATATGGACGGCAATGTGGTGGGCGAGGCGGCTCTGCGCGTACAGGCGTGCGCCCTGGGCCAAGCCAGCGCGGCGATCTTAAAAGAGAAAATTGTCGGCGCATCCTTGCCAGAATTAATTGCGGCAAGGGACGCTTTGAAAGCCATTCTCAAGTCAGGCGGCCATCCCCCTGAGGGGCGCTTCGCGAGGCTTGAATTGCTCAAAGGCGTTTCCGCCTATCCCGCGCGGCATACCTCCACGCTTCTAGCTTTTGAAGCAGCGGTCGAGGCAGTGAAACGGGCGCTCGAAAAATAAATACCAAGGGTGAAAATCAGAGGTGCCCAAAATTTCTCTGCGCGTTCGGATTAAATGGGATTGAGACAGGAACGGTTCTTGCGGTGGCTCGTTAGTCTGAGGCTTTACCTCTAGAACGAAAGCCTACCCATGACTGATAAGAAAACGCCTCCCACCACAACTGATGCAGGAATTCCTGTTGCTAGCGACGAACACTCTTTAACCGTCGGCCGCGACGGCCCCATTGTTCTGAACGATCATTATTTGATCGAGCAAATGGCGAACTTTAATCGAGAGCGAATTCCTGAGCGCCAGCCCCACGCGAAAGGCAGCGGAGCTTTCGGACATTTCGAAGTCACTGAAGACGTTAGTCAGTACACCCGGGCCGCGGTTTTCCAGCCGGGCACCAAGACAGATACTCTAATGCGTTTCTCGACTGTCGCCGGCGAGCGCGGAAGTCCCGATACTTGGCGTGACCCGCGCGGCTTTTCGATCAAATTTTACACCTCCGAGGGCAATTATGACATGGTCGGGAATAACACACCGGTCTTTTTCATCCGCGACCCGATGAAGTTTCAACATTTTATCCGGTCGCAAAAACGTCGGGCAGATAATGGTTTGCGTGACCATGATATGCAGTGGGATTTTTGGAGCCTATCTCCGGAATCCGCGCATCAGGTCACTTGGCTGATGGGCGACCGGGGTATTCCCAAATCATATCGCTACATGGACGGCTTCTCCAGTCACACATATATGTGGATCAATGCGAAGGGCGAGAAGTTTTGGGTGAAATATCACTTTGAAACCGATCAGGGTAATGACTTCCTAACCCAAGAAGAGGCCGACAAATTAGCGGGCGAAGACAGCGATTATCACCGCCGCGACTTGTTTAACTCTATTAAAAATGGCGATCATCCAAGCTGGACACTTTCCATGCAAATCATGGAATTTGAAGACGCCAAAACCTATCGGTTAAATCCGTTCGACCTCACAAAAGTCTGGCCGCATGACGATTACCCTTTGATCAAAGTGGGTAAACTGACCCTGACGCGGAACCCTACTGATTTCCATACAGAGATCGAACAGGCGGCTTTTGAGCCAAATAATCTCGTCCCCGGAATCGGGTTGAGCCCGGACAAAATGTTACTCGGTCGCGGCTTTGCCTATGCTGATGCCCATCGCGCGCGCTTGGGCGTTAATTATAAGGAAATACCCGTCAACAAGCCAAAATCGCCCGTCCATAGCTATAGCAAAGACGGCGCGGGTCGAACGGAGAACGTTACCGATCCTGTTTACGCGCCAAATTCCAAAGGCGGCCCGTCCGCAGACCCGTCGCTGACAGATGACGCGGGATTATGGCACGCTGACGGAGACATGGTTCGCAAGGCGTATACACTGCGTGAAGATGATGACGATTGGTCTCAAGCCGGAATTTTGGTTCGCGACGTCATGGATGATGCCGCTCGGGAGCGACTCGTCAATAATATTGCAGGCCACCTCAAGGCCGATGTTTCCGAACCCGTCTTGGAGCGCGCGCTCGAATATTGGCATAATGTGGACGCCGAATTAGGCGACCGAGTCGCGAAAGCTGTTAGGGACTAAGCCTTACCTAAAGATTGACAATGGGCGGGTAGTGTCTGCCCATTGTTTTAGCGCTATCTCGCAGCCTGCGCACCCTGCCCAACCCCCTTGCTATCTGCCCTCGACCCGCCTATACGCCCCTCGATTTCTCCGGCTTTTCCAAAGGCCGACGGACATCAGCGCGAAACTGGCGGTTTTCCCCTCCCTTTCACGTTTTCATTGACGCCCGGATTGGCCGGGCTAGACCGCGGGTGTTTCCCGTCGGCAGGACCTTATTTTGGAGTTCCACTCATGAGCGAAGCTCAATCCATGAATCCATCCACCGATGATTTTGCCTCTATGTTTGAAGCGTCTTTCGAGACGAATTCAATGGAAGAGGGTACAGTTGTCAAAGGTGTCGTAACCGCAATTGAAAAAGATGCGGCCATCATCGACATCGGCCTTAAAACTGAAGGCCGCGTTGACCTACGTGAATTTTACACACCGGGCGACGACAAGAAAATCGCCGTTGGCGACGAAGTTGATATTTATCTTGAGCGTATTGAAAATGCTCTTGGCCAAGCTGTTCTGTCGCGCGACAAAGCGCGCCGCGAAGAGAGCTGGATCAAAATGGCGAAATTCTTTGAGGCTGAAGAGCCTGTCAAAGGCGCTATTGTTGGCCGTGTTAAAGGCGGTTTCACAGTTGACCTCGGCGGCATCAATGCCTTCTTGCCGGGCTCACAAGTTGATATCCGTCCGGTACGCGATGTTGGCCCTTTGATGAACGAAGACCAACCTTTCATGATCCTGAAAATGGATCGCTCTCGCGGTAACATCGTTGTTTCCCGCCGTGCTATCCTTGAGGAAAGCCGTGCAGAGCAACGTGCAGAGCTTGTCGGTCAATTGGCTGAAGGCGAAACACGCGAAGGCGTTGTCAAGAATATCACTGATTACGGTGCGTTCGTTGATCTCGGCGGTATTGATGGATTGCTCCATGTCACAGATATGAGCTGGCGCCGCGTTAGCCACCCGTCACAGGTTCTGAATGTTGGCGATACGGTCAAAGTCAAAATCATCCGTATTAACCCAGAAACACAGCGCATCTCCCTCGGCATGAAACAATTGCAGGAAGATCCGTGGAACGCCGCTTCTGCGAAATATGTTGTCGGAACCCGTCATATGGGCAAAGTGACAAACATCGCCGATTACGGTGCATTTATTGAACTGGAAGAAGGCGTTGAAGGCCTCGTCCACGTTTCTGAAATGTCTTGGACAAAGAAAAACGTCCATCCTGGCAAAATTGTTTCTACCTCTCAGGAAATCGAAGTTGAAGTCCTCGAAGTGGATCAGGAAAAGCGCCGTATTTCTCTCGGTATCAAGCAGGTTCAAGAGAATCCTTGGGACAGCTTCACAGATCGTTTCCCTGTTGGTTCAACAATCAACGGCGAAGTCCGCTCTGTCACAGAGTTCGGCCTGTTCATCGGTCTCGACGGCGACATCGACGGTATGGCTCACTTGTCCGACCTCTCTTGGGAGAAGTCCGGCGAAGAAGCTCTTCAGGATTACAAAAAAGGCGACATGGTTGAAGCCAAAATCCTCGAAGTCGATATCGAAAAAGAGCGTATCTCTTTGGGCGTTAAGCAACTCGTCAAAGACACAATGCCAGCTGGCGCAGGCGGCGCAAACCGCGGCGCGACTGTCACTTGTACAGTAAAAGAAGTGAACTCTGGAGGCATCGAAGTTACCTTTGGTGAAGATGATGCGGAAACAACAGCCTTTATCCGTAAGGGTGACTTGTCTCGTGAGCGTTCTGAACAACGCCCTGAGCGTTTCGCTGTCGGCGACAAGGTTGATGCCTTGATCACCCGTGTTGACCGTAAAACACGTAGCTACACTCTTTCTATCAAAGCGCTCGAAATCGCTGAAGAAAAAGAAGCTGTGTCACAGTATGGTTCCGCTGACTCAGGTGCGTCTCTCGGGGATATCCTCGGCGCCGCCCTTAAAGGCGACAACTAGACCTTTCTCAGGTTACATTATGAACAAAGACCCGCTCTCTTTTAGAGGGCGGGTTTTTTTATTAACTAATTGCGACCGTTTTTAGGAATCTCCTTGACGGGAGGCAGGGCGATAGCGTTATAAGGCCGCTATGCTTCGTTCTGAATTGATTGACAAACTCCACGACGAAAACCCTCATTTGACAAGAAATGATATGGAACGCGTTGTCGCGGTCGTCTTGGAAACTGTTACCCAGACATTAGAGCGCGGCGCACGTGTGGAACTTCGTGGGTTCGGGGCCTTTTCCGTTCGCCATAGGAAAGCCCGCGCCGGACGAAACCCTCGCACAGGTGAAGATGTGTTCGTCCCTGAAAAGCACGTTCCTTTTTTCAGAACGGGTAAAGATTTGCGCGAAAATATTGACGCGTCAAAAGACAATTAGTCCTGACAAACCCCAACTTTTTCAAATTAATTAAAATATTGACGGGCTTTCGCTCTTTGTGCAGTAAGAATTTTGACGCTTTGAGCGTCAGATTATACTGAAAGAAGGGTATCTCATGGGAATGATTTCAGAATTTAAAGAGTTTGCTTTGAAGGGCAATCTCGTCGACATGGCGGTTGGCTTTGTGATGGGCGGCGCTTTTGCGACTGTCGTAACGTCCTTTATCAACGACGTATTCATGCCGCTCCTAAGTCCAGTAATGGGCGGAGTCGATGTAGGGGACATGTCTTACACAATGAGTGAAGCTATTGTCGAAAATGGCGAAGTTGTAAAAGAGGCCGCGGTCGTAAATTACGGCTTATTTATTAATGCTACAATCAGCTTCATCATCGTCGCTTTCGTGATGTTTATGATCATCAAAGCTATGAACAGCGCGAAGAAAAAAGAAGAGGCTGCTCCGGCTGCCCCGCCTGCAAACGAAGTTCTACTGGCCGAAATTCGCGATCTTCTCGCACGGCAGAACTCTAAGTCCTAAATAAAATTATCGGACTTAAATTAATGAACCCGCTTTTTTAGGAGCGGGTTTTTCTCTGGCTGGAAATCAAAGGCTTAGGCCTACGTCAACTGGCTGATAGCCTGTTTAATTGTTTGAACGGAGTAGGGCTTTTGAACAACATTGGCTTGTGAAGGGGGCGAGGCGAAATCCGGGACGTCCTCATGTCCTGTGGCAAATAGAAACGGAGTGTTTTGTTCCGAAAGACGCTCGGCGATTGGAGCGCTCGTCTCTGAGCCCAAATTGACATCCAGCATCGCAAAATCGACTTTGCCTTCAGATAAATAAGCCAGAGCACTTTGAACGGTTGAGCATACTTCTACGGTCTCCGCGCCCAGCTCCCTCAACATTTCTTCGCAATCCATAGCGATAATGGCGTTATCTTCTACCAGCAGAGATCGTTTAATGCTTAAAGTCATAACCATCTCCACCCTAGACTATGCGTATTTTTCACCCAGATAGACCCGCCGAACATCTTTGTTCGCACGAATTTCATCGGGCGTCCCTTCGAATAGCGCTTCCCCTTGAAAGAGGATGGAGGCGCGGTCCACAATATCTAAAGTCTCCCGAACGCGGTGATCGGTAATTAAGATGCCGATGCCGCGTTTTTTCAAATAAAGAACCAGTTCGGAAATATCCGCAATGGCAATCGGATCGATACCAGTAAAAGGTTCGTCTAAGAGCATGAAGCTTGGTCGGGAGGCGAGGGCGCGCGCAATCTCGACCCGGCGGCGTTCCCCGCCTGACAACGCAAGAGCCGGACTGTCTTTGATGTGGCCGATATTTAGCTCGTCCAGCAGCGCATCGACAGTGTCGGCCCATTTAGATTTGTCTTTCTCCGTAAGTTGAACGACAGCGCGAATATTTTCTTCAACGGTTAGCCCCCGAAAGATACTCTGTTCCTGCGGAAGATATCCCACGCCCAGGCGCGCGCGCTGATACATAGGCAGGGAGGTTATGTCTTGGCCGTCCAGCGTAATCATTCCGCGATCGGCTTCGATCAGTCCCATAATCATATAAAAGCTTGTTGTTTTGCCCGCGCCGTTCGGGCCCATCAAGGCGACGACTTCGCCGCGCTGAACGGTCAAGGTGATATCTTTGACCACCACGCGACCGCGATAGGCCTTGCCGATATTATTGGCAGCTAGCCCTGTGGCAGGAGGCGTTATCGTTGATGTCGGTGTTTCAGCCATATGACTTCTTTGAGACTAAATTTGTTGAGGGATTGGGTATCGGTCGGTTTAAGTTGCCGGCTGCTCCGCCGTTCCTGTGCTCTTGATGAGGACACGCACGCGTTGCTTATCTCCACATTTGCGGCCTTGGCATTCGCTGACAACGCGGGCTTCTTCTGTATCCAAATTATAGATAAGCTTGTCGCCCGTTACGACGCTGTCATCTTGTAAAAGAATAACATCGCCCGTCACGGTGAAATTATTGTCGGCTTGAGTGTAAACGCCTCGCTCGCCGCGAACTTCTTGAGTTGGTGTGATGTAATAGAAATTTCCGACGGCGACGATTTTTTCAATGTCGCCCATAGCCGAATTAATTCCGGAACCGCCATTTTGACGGCCGGTAATAGTCATCTCGTCTGTCAGGATACGGACGTCACCCTGACGTGCATCCACTTGACCTGAGAAAATGGCGAGACCGCCCTCGAGACGGCTGTCGTCGGCGTCGATCGTGATAGGAGCGCCTGAATTGCCTGCGAACTGCGCCATTGCCGGTGCCGCAAAAATCGCACTGACGGCCAAGGCCGTGGTAAAAATGGATGTTGTCTTGCGCATAGTCATCTCACTCACTTTGCCTGTTTTTAATTCCCGTTTTGTATTACAACGCGGGTCCGACCGCCACTTCCGCATTCCCGTCCCTCACAATCTCCGGAGAACCGAATAGTCTCCGTGATTGTATTAAAGGTCAGCTTATCGGTATTCGCCGTATTGCCGCCAGGTTGTTTGACAAGAACGTCCCCTGTAACTGTGATAAGGTTTTTATCCCGTTCGTAAACACCCCGATTGCCGGTCACATCATTTTCCGCTGTTTTATAGCGGAAATTATCTGTAGCGATGATCTTGTTGACTTCTCCCAGTTGAAGAGACCCGTCTGTCCCGGACCTCGCTTCACGTCGGAATATTTCCATAGCATCCGAATAGAGAGTCGCGTCACCCTGAACGACGACAACATCATCGAAGAGCTTTGTTTTCCCCCCAACATAAACGGCGCGTTCGGCGGTGATATTAATTGGCCCATCCCCTCCAAAGGCAAAATCGGATGCCGCCTCGTCAGAATTTTCGCCGGCATTAGCTCTTTGCGTTTGGCCTGCCTTTTGTTGCGCCGGATCCTGTTTAATAATTGCGTCCATTCCGTCTTTAAAAACAAACTCAGTGTAATTGTTATTGATCTCATAGGCGCGGCCATTGACCGTTCCAAAATTCCCGACACATGCAATGGGCTCGTCGCCCTCGATGCGCTTGTCGCGAGCAAAAATACGGGCGTGGAGAGTCTCGCATATGTAGCCGTCATCGGTTTCAAGGTTCACATCCGAGCGCAGATTGAGAACTTTGTTCATGTCATCATAAGTGCCGGTTTCGGCCAGGACAAAAGAGGAAGCCGCTTCATCCGCGCGGATAAATTCCAAAACCGGTTTGACAAGCGCGACCTCGCTTGGATTCTCCATTGTGCGGGTGGCCGTGTCCGCCGTCAGGTAAAAGGGCAGTCCGTCAGACGTGCGGCCACTATAACGCGGGTTCACCATTTTTACGGATTCAGTAGGATTAGGGTCATTAAAAGTATTTGTTCCGCTCCCAACAAATTGAAAGACAAGAAACAGAACAAGTAGTCCAGCCAGGCCAAGCAGGACTTTACGCAGCATTTGAATTCGCTGAGTATGACGCCGCGCCGCTTCTAGGGTTAAGGTGCGCTTGGGCTCCCACAGGCCAAGCGCATCCGCCACGCTGTTTTCGCGCGAGGTTGAGGACGGAGATGAACTGACAGCATTCATGGGTTTACGCTATAGGGGAGAGCAAACACAAAGTGTAGGAGGAATTCCTGCAAATGACGATTTGTTAAGGCAGTTTTTCAGCTAAAAACTGCCACTAAATGTTGTCAAAAGGTCGGGGATCTATCTGTTCCGACTTGGCCGCTAATCCGCCCGGCGCATTCTATGAGAGAAAATATCCACATCATGCCATCCGCCAAGATCAAGCGCCGCGCGCGTTGGCAAGAAGTCAAAACAAGCTTTCGCTATGTCGTAGCGCTTTTCACGTAAAAGACGAGCCGATAGAATGGTCTTGAGCTGGTGCAAATAAAGAACATCCGAAGCGGCGTAGTTTAGCTGCGCTTCTGACAATTCATCCGAGGCCCAGTCGGAGCTTTGCTGCTGCTTGGACAAATCGACATTCAGAAGTTCTTTACAAATATCTTTCAGCCCGTGCCGATCCGTATAGGTACGCACCAGACCCGAGGCAATTTTTGTGCAAAAAATCGGACCTAGATTAATGTCCAGGTCGCGTTTTAAAATCGCCACATCGAACCGGGCGAAATGATAAAGCGTCTCGACCTCTGGGTTAGATAGCATTTTTTTCAAATTCGGGGCGTCGTAAGTTTCCCGGTTCATCTGGACAATATGAGCGTCCCCGTCTCCGCTTGACAGCTGCACGAGGCATAGCTTGTCGCGAACCAGGGAGAGACCTTGTGTCTCCGTATCTACGGCAATGGTCTTACCCAAGTCGACATCTGCGGGGAGGTCCCCTTTATGAAAATAGACGGTCATAAATTTTCCCTGTGATTTGTAAGGGGCGGAGTGTTCAAAGGCGGGGGTATTCAATTCAACCCGTAAAAACAATGGGCAATCACAAATTCGGCAAAAATGACTAATACCTTGCTATTTATACAAAATGATATCATAATGTATTCAGAAGCAGTGAGGGAGTTTGTGAAATGAGTGATATTAGAGAAAAAGAAGTCAAATCTGTTAGCGGCATTCCGCTTTTGTTGATTCTACTGGCCTTAACAATCGTCGCGGTTTTGGCATTTGTCGCGATTGATATGACTAAAGCTATGAGGATTGCTGTTTTGGTGATTGGAGTTCCGATTTTACTCTTTGCCTTTTCAGGCCTTTACAAAGTCGAGCCTAACCAATCCGCGGTGCTTAGCCTTTTCGGGAAATATATTGGGTCTGTTCGTACGCCCGGTCTGCGTTTTAACAATCCATTCTATACTAAGAAGAAAATTAGTTTGCGTGTGCGCAATTTTGAGAGCGGGAAATTAAAGGTAAATGAATTGGACGGCTCGCCCATCGAAATTGCGGCTATTGTCGTTTGGGAAGTCAATGATTCTGCCGAAGCTGTCTTTAATGTCGATAGTTATGAGAGCTTTGTTCAAATTCAGTCAGAGGCCGCGATCCGATCTATGGCAACGAGCTATCCCTATGATCAACACGAAGCGGATCAAATTAGCCTGCGTTCACACCCGATAGAAATTTCGGACCGTCTAAGGCACGAAATCCAGGACCGCCTTGCCAAGGCCGGGATTAATGTCATCGAGGCGCGAATCTCTCATCTGGCATATTCTCCTGAAATCGCGGGGGCTATGCTTCAACGTCAACAAGCCGGGGCCATCATTGCGGCGCGTAAGAAAATTGTTGAAGGCGCCGTGGGTATGGTCGAGGACGCTTTGGCTGAACTCAAAGAAAAAGACATAATTGATCTCGATCCGGAGCGCCGGGCCGCTATGGTGTCTAACCTTCTGGTCGTTCTCTGTTCCGACAAGGCCACGCAGCCCGTCGTGAATACCGGATCGTTATATTAAAGCTATCCGCGCCAGTTGCCCCGCAAGACACAAAATAAACCGGTCAAAAAATCTTTTCCTCTGCGGGTGAATGCAGAGGTCTTAGAGGCCATGAAGCAATGGTCGGAGGATGAATTACGATCTGTAAACGGACAGATTGAATTTATTCTCCGCGAAGCCCTGAGACAGCGCGGCCGCCTAAAAAAACAGAAAGAGGAGACAGAAAATGAGTGAGCCTTGGGAGTATAAAATCGTCCAGCCGGAAAAAGGCGAGGGTATCACAGGGGCGGACATTCGGGCCCATAGCGCCGATTTTCTGAATAAATATGGTCGAGAAGGGTGGGAATGTTACCACGTTAAAACGGATGTCCATCCTTCAGTGTTTTATCTTAAAAGAAAGCTATAGGAGCTGCGGGTGCGGGAAAAGAAATGGGAGTATAAGGTTGAGCGGGTGAAGCCAGCTATATTTGGCACGACGGATAAGCAAAACGCTCAAATTGAAGAGCGTTTGAATCGGTTGGGTCTCGAAGGGTGGGAATTGGTCAATGTCGTCCTCTACGGTCAACAGCGCCATCTATATTTGAAACGCTAAAAAGTTCAGCTTTTGGGGACAGATTTGCCTCGCAATATTCTCCAGATACGCCGAAGTGTACGTTTGGAGAGGTGGTAGGGACTACTGGCTAATCGGGCGAGCCGCCTCACACGCCTCCAGCGTTTCCGCGAGACAGGCGTGTATTCGGGCGTGAGGTAATCATAAAAAACTTCAGAGACGGCTTCCCAGCTATATTTCTGGGCATGAGCCACACAGGCGTGTCGCGACATTTCCAAAGCTTCTAGGCAGGCTGTTTCCAAATCTTCGTTGACAGACCCGGCCCTAGATCCCGGGATAATGTCGATGGGGCCGGAAACAGGATATCCGGCAACAGGGGTTCCTGATGCCATGGATTCGATTATGACGAGGCCGAACGTGTCTGTTTTGGACGGAAAAACAAAAACATCTGCATCGGCAAAATAGCGTGCTAGATCTTCGCCGAATTTTGATCCTGGAAAGGTAACGCCGGGATATTTCTTTTTAAGCTGTTCCAATTGCGGCCCATCGCCAATGACGACCTTAGAGCCCGGGAGATCTAGGGACAGAAATGCCTCAATATTTTTCTCGACGGCGATGCGGCCGACATTAATCCATATGGGCCGCTCTAGCCCTTTATAAACATCTTCCGGAGCGAAACGGCGACCAGGATTGAAAATTTCCATATCCACGCCGCGCGCCCATGGGGCCAGTTTGGTAAAGCCGCGCTCGCGGAGAAACTCGACCATGGACGGAGTTGTTACCATGGTACGGCCACCGGAATTATGAAACTCCCGCACAAGCTTGTAAGGCCAGCTCAGGGGAATGAACGGAAAACGCGCTTTGATATATTCTGGAAACTTCGTGTGGTAGCTGGTCGTGAAGGGCATCCCCCAGCGTAGACAAAGGGCCCGGGCCATTTGCCCTAAGGGGCCTTCAGTGGCGATGTGGACGGCTTCGGGCCCAAAGTCGGTGATACGTTTTTTAACACTGTTAAACGCGAAGGGGGCGAGACGAATATCCGAATATGTCGGAAGCGGCAAAGTGAAGTAGTCATCCGACGGCGCAATTACTTCGACGACATGTCCGTTCTCCCGCAAAGCTTCGACCGTTTGCGTGAGGGTTCGGACAACCCCATTGACCTGCGGATGCCAAGCATCAGTTATAATCAGGATTTTCATAGTTTCTGGCATTACCCAAAAGGATTATCAGTTCAATATATAAAAATTATCACAGCCGGCCATGATTCTTGACGGCTTTTTTCCGCGCTTTGGCGACTTGTTAGATGCGAGGCCCGCGCGAATCCGGCTTATACATAATCTGTGCACAGAATCAGGAAGTTTTACCTCTATTTTTATGTCTGAGGTTCCCTATTCAAGAGTTAGCTCGAGCCGATCCGTCGGTGATTTATTGTGCTTTAAAATACAAGGATTTCGGGCCGAAAATTCGTGTGACCGTTTTGTAAAAAATTCGGCCTATTTCCAAAGGCTTAACGATTCATAAACCTTTTTCGACCCATTTCTGGACTACTAAGTGTTGACGTGAAAGCCGAATTACACACAATATGTAGTCGAAGCCATTCGGTTTTGTGTTTACGGAAGAAATGTGGGGGACAGTCCCGAAGGGGCTGTTTTTGAGTCCGCTAAACACTTGAAAAATGGCGTTGAAATTAACACCTTGGGAGGGTTGGAGGATCATGACAGAGAACAACGAAAGCGAATTTAACGCGATGAGTGAAGCCGACATAGATCTGATGGAGCTCTCAGAGCCGACGGGCACGACTGTAGAGCCTAAAGCGCAGACTCAGAAGCAGAAGACCGCTCAGCCGCTTAATGCTGATGTGGAGCGCCCTCAGACAGTTCGGGCGCGCGATGCTTTGTTGACGGATTTCGGCAAGAAAACGCTCGTTGATCGCTATTTATTGCCCGAAGAGACCTATCAAGACATGTTCGCCCGCGTATCGCGCGCTTATGCTGACGATACGGACCACGCACAGCGTCTTTATAACTATATGTCCAAGCTCTGGTTCATGCCAGCGACGCCTGTCTTGTCGAATGGCGGGGCGGATCGCGGCCTTCCGATTTCCTGCTTTCTAAACTCTGTTGACGATAGTCTAGATTCGATTGTTGATATTTGGAACGAAAATGTTTGGCTCGCCTCTAATGGCGGTGGCATTGGGACCTATTGGGGCAATGTGCGCTCTATTGGCGAAAAAATTGGCCGTGCGGGTAAAACATCCGGCATTATTCCGTTCATTCGCGTTATGGACTCGCTGACATTGGCGATTTCCCAAGGCTCACTCCGCCGGGGCTCTGCTGCGGTCTACCTTGATATTCATCACCCGGAAATCGAAGAGTTTCTGGAAATCCGCAAGCCCTCCGGGGACTTCAACCGTAAATCTTTGAACCTTCATCATGGCCTCAACATCACGGATGAGTTTATGGAAGCGGTTGCCGCCGGCGCCGATTTTGGACTGCGCAGCCCGCACACAAACAAAGTGATCAAAACCGTTAATGCCCGGAAAATCTGGCAGAAAATTCTGGAGATGCGTCTTCAGACCGGCGAGCCCTATATGGTCTTTTCCGATACGGTGAATAATGCCTTGGCCAAGCATCAACGCGATGCGGGCATGAAAGTGCAACAGTCAAATCTCTGCGCCGAAATCATGCTCGCCACAGGTCGGGACAAATATGATAAAGAGCGTACAGCGGTTTGCTGCCTGTCGTCTCTCAATGCCGAGCGTTGGGACGAATGGAAAGACCAGGACGGCTTTATCGAAGACATCATGCGCTTCCTCGACAATGTTCTCGAGAGCTTCATTCGGAACGCCCCGGACAAAATGGCCGAAGCGAAATACTCCGCCATGCGCGAACGCTCCGTGGGTCTCGGCTTGATGGGCTTTCATTCGCTATTGCAGTCTAAAAACATTCCGTTTGAAAGCGCGATGGCCAAGAGCTTTAATAACCGCATGTTCTCTTACATTCGTAAGGAAGCCAACAAAGCCTCTAACACACTCGCCGCCGAGCGCGGTGCGTGTCCTGACGCGCTGGATATGGGCGTCACGGACGAGCGTTTCAGCCACAAAATGGCTGTGGCCCCGACGGCGTCTATCTCAATCATTTGCGGCGGTACGTCCGCGGGTATTGAGCCAATCCCGGCGAATATCTACACGCATAAAACTCTGTCTGGCTCCTTCACGGTTCGGAATAAGTTCTTGGAAGCCTTGCTAGAAGAAAAAGGACTAAATTCAGACGGAATTTGGGCTACTATTTTGGAAAATGAAGGGTCTGTTCAGCACCTTGATGACTTGGATGAGCATGAAAAGGCCGTTTTCCGGACGGCGTTTGAAATCGATCAGCGCTGGGTTATTGAACATGCCGCAGACCGTGCCCCGCATATTTGTCAGGCCCAGTCATTGAATATCTTCATTCCGGGCGATGTCGATAAATGGGATCTTCATATGTTGCATTGGCAAGCTTGGGAGAAGGGTGTGAAATCGCTCTATTATTGCCGGTCCAAGTCCATCGCCCGCGCTGGATTCGCAGGGTCTGAGAACAAATCTGAGATCGAGCAAGCTATGGAGGCGGCCGCCCCGACCGACTATGAGGAATGCCTCGCCTGCCAATAGCAATATTTAAAGTGCCTTAAGCATAACTTTAAATAGGTTAAATAGCGAATGGTTCGGTCTATAGACCGGACCATTTTTTGTGGCTTTCTGGTCACATTAAGAAAAAATTTACGCTAAATTTAAAACATATCTATCCCGTCGGCATAATACTGTCATATTGATGTGAGAGATGACTAATGATATCGTCATACACCTTATAGTGGTGTGATTAAGGCGAATTGTTGTTCGTAGAGAAAGAAAAGGCGTAGACCCCGTGTTGAAATTAAAACAGCACACTTTGTTAAAGCATCTTAGCGTGACAGCGCTATCTGTGTGTGCCGTTTTTTCATTTTCTGTCTCAGCTTCGGCTCAAGATACTCCCTCTAGTTCTAAGGGTTCGACTGAAGGCCTTAGTTTAAATTTGGGTTCAACGGTAAACCCAGAATATGCGAACGGTTTTGAAACCCAAAACGGGCTCATTGACCTTCCGGCAAACAGTGTCGGATCGACGATTTTCAAGCTGGATATATCCGACCCTAAATGCCTTACCGGGACAGGAAATTGTCTTCGCCGGGACGAGCGCGTTAATTTGGGGGCGGCAAAACAATTCACGAGCGGCGTCACCAAAGGGCTCGATTTTTCTCTAACGCCCCGCGCGTCAATGAGAAAAAATGATAATGAGTCATCAACCCTTGTCGGCGCGGTTGTGGAAATTGGGAAAGATCTGCGCGAGGGCTCGGAGTTTGAAAGCAATACCTGGTATGTCTTTGCAGGGGCTGACGCCGAAGCCTTAACATATTCTCCAAATTCAATAGATCGTCTCACAAGCGGGCAGTTTCACTTACAAGACCGCATCATAGTCGGGGACGCCCAAGCGGGTGTTGGGTACCGATTAGGGGATGCAGATGTGTCCCTATCTTATATGCGCCGCGAGGCAACAGCCCAGGACTTTAGCTATTCCGAGGACGCCGCTGCTCTTTCTTTCACTTGGAAGAGATAAAATAAGGTCTAAACCTGCTTCTAGGCGGTATCCAAATCGGTGCGTTCTTGACGTTTTGACGGCTTGCGCTTAACGCCTCGCTATGACCGAAGAAATTTACCTAAAATCCAAAGCTTGGCCCTTTGAACAGGCGCGCCTCATACTAAAGCGTCTGGATATTGAAAAACGCCGCGGGATTGACCGCGGCGATAGACCGGTCATTTTTGAAACTGGGTATGGTCCGTCTGGTCTGCCGCATATCGGCACTTTTGGCGAGGTCGTACGAACAACCATGGTACGCAACGCCTTCGTCGCACTGACAGAGGGCAAGATAGATACCAAACTTATCTGTGTGTCGGATGACCTAGACGGTATGCGGAAAGTGCCGTCGACTGTGCCAAACCCAGAAAAGCTAGAAGCTTACCTGCAAAAGCCCCTTACGGACGTGCCTGATCCATTCGAGACACATGAGAGTTATGGCGCGCATATGAATGCACGCCTGCGAGCTTTCCTTGATAGTTTCGGGTTTGATTACGAGTTTCTATCGGCCACAGAATTATATCGCACAGGCCGTTATGATGAGTATTTGCTGCGGGCCTTAGAAAAATTCGATGACATCATGGCGGTTATGCTGCCGACGCTCGGCGACGAACGCCGCGCAACTTATTCTCCATTTTTGCCGATTTCACCAAGCACCGGACGGGTCCTCTATGTCCCTATGAAATCCGTTGATGCCAAGGCTGGAACCATTACTTTTGATGATGAAGACGGTACAGAAGTTACCGCTTCTGTCACAGGCGGGCAGGTGAAATTGCAATGGAAGCCCGATTTCGGGATGCGCTGGGCAGCTCTGGGCGTTGATTTTGAAATGTTCGGCAAAGACCACCAGGACAATGCGCCAATATATTCACGCATCTGCAAAATTCTGGGCGGGGAACCTCCGGTGCAGTATGTTTACGAACTCTTTTTGGACGAAAAAGGCGAGAAGATATCAAAATCAAAAGGAAATGGCATTTCTGTCGAAGACTGGCTTGCTTACGCGCCGCAGGAAAGCCTGTCCTTGTTTAATTTTGCCAAACCCCGGGCCGCAAAGAAACTTTATTTCGACGTGATCCCGAAAACCGTGGATGAATATTTCCAGCATTTGGCGGGTTATCATAAACAGGATGAAAAGGCGCAGGCCAACAATCCCGTTTGGCACATCCATAACGGAAATCCGCCAAACACAATTCCGCCAGTGACATTCGCGCTCCTCTTAAATCTGGTGAGTGCGGCGAACGCATCGGACCGCGATATTCTTTGGGGATTTATCGAACGCTACGAGCCTGAGGCGACGCCAGAGACCAATCCCGTGTTGGACCAGCTGGCTGATTTTGCCGTTCGGTATTATCAGGATTTTGTAAAACCGAATAAATCTTACCGTGAGCCAAGCGATCAAGAACGGGCAGCTCTACTGGATCTTGCCGGTCGACTCCGAGAGGTGAAAGAGGCCGAGAAAACGGACGGCGAGGCCCTTCAGACTCTGATTTTCTCTGTTGGGAAAGACCATGAGTTTGAAAATTTACGGGATTGGTTCAAGGCCATCTACGAAGTCTGCTTGGGACAAAGCCAAGGCCCGCGTTTCGGGTCTTTCGTGGCCATATATGGGCCGGACGAAACAGCGGAGCTGATTGAAAATGCCTTAGAGGGGAAGCTCGGTTAATCCCGCCTTACGACCAAAAAGATTATACTGAGAGAGCGCCCCTATTTGGGGCGTTTTGCGTAATATTGCCCGCTGTAATCGCTAATTTGCGATGCAATTTTAATTTGTCCCACCGACATCTCTGTTTTCATCAGCGTTGAATCGCCATTGGCGAGAGTGACAGGGACAGCTATTTTCATGACAGCCTCATCGGGGGATTGCCGAAGAAAGCTGTAAACAGTGTCTTCGGAGTTGGACGCAGGCCGAAAGCCGCCATCGGGATTATACGGAAACAGTATAATTTTTCCGTTTGGTAGCTGCATTGTGGCCGCTTTAGTTGAGGTTGCATGGTCAATTTTGAAGGCTCTGCGAATCTCTCGGCGAGGCGCGTTTAAAGTGAACTCAATATTTCCAGGTGTTCCGTTAGAGTAATAGGTGGAGACCTTTATCATGCTCATCGGATCAGGAAATGCATCGCAGCGATATTGGACTGTAGGGCCTGCACACTTTGCCACCATATGCTCACTTGACCGTGTTTTGGGATCAATATCCAAAGTATCCGGATAGGCCCGCGCGGAGACATTTGTAAAATCATGGGTGAGGGTTATCCGTACATTGCCAACCAAAACTCTCTCGACCACATACCGGCGTATATTTCCGCTTACTTTATCCTTCACACAAACGGTTTCTGCTGTGGGGATGGATTTTTCAGGATAGAACGGATAACCGTCAAATTCTCGGCTTCCCCCTTCGGTAGATTTCACGCCGTCCAGATAAACCCTGCTATCGCATTGAACCGCAAAAGCCGAAACGTTTAAGAAAGACAGCAAAATGTAAGCTATCAGAGCGTAGGCTAGAAATAGAGCAACTTTATTGGGCATTTAACAAGATTAAGCGTGAACAGCCTGACCGCACAAGTCACAAATACCGTTACACGAAATTGGGCCGTTAAATTTGCTAGGCGCGCAATGGGGATAATGGTAGCAAAAGTTATGGTCTGGTTGCGATACCTTACATTACTCCTTCTGCTCTGCGGGATTAGTCTTTTCCCTAATTCTGCTTCGGCGCAAGCGGAACCGGATGTACAGAGTTATATAAAATCCGGTCAATATGAGCAGGCTTTCGAACTGGGAAGGGAGTTGAAAACCGCTGACTCGCTTTCGCTAGCGTCCGAAGCGCTGGCGCGGCAAATCATGTTAGGGGAGTCAGACTCGCCGCAATTAAGAGCGAAACAAGCCAGAGACCTTGCGCAAAGAGCGCTTAAATTAAATCCGGATCATCCCAATGCGCGCCTTCAATATGTTGTAACCGATGGGTTCGTCGCGCGGTATACTGGCGACGTTGCGGCGTGGTTTAAGAAACTCCCACAAAAGAGTTTGGAGCATATTCAAGCTTACCGGACCGACTTTCCGCAGGAAGCCAGGGGAGATGCGCTTATGGGAGCTTGGCACTTGGAAATTGCTCGCAAGGCCGGGGCTGAAAACGGCGAGAAATGGTTCGGCGCGCGCATTGATTATGGCAAAGGCTTTTTCGAGCAGGCCCTTCAACGAGACCCAACAGATTTAATTATGCGCGTCAATTATGCCTTTGCCCTAATTGCATTGTCTCATGAGAGGGCGATAAAAGAGAGTGATTTAACAAGGGCCCGATCGATTTTGGCAGATTTAGTATTGGAAGAGACTTCTGACGATCTCAGTCAAAAAATGTTCCAAAAAGCCAAAATTGCCGAGAGTTTATTTGAGGATCCAGACGCCTTGAAAGACTATGTAAACGCCTTTTTAGAAGGCGACCCGACCTAAAATATAGTGCGTTTAAAACCTGTTTTTGTTTTCGCTATTATTGCGATACCCAGACGATACGGGCAATCCATTGAATATCTCGTCTGGCAAAATCCCTGTTGTCATATTCCGGGTTGAGAGAGATGAGCTCTATGCGGGTTTCATTAATTAGGCGAAGTTCTTTCGCCATAATCTCCCCTTCATTGGTTTTCACAACCACACGGTCGCCGCGGCGCACAGTTTCGTTCGGAGCAACAAGAACTTTGTCTCCTGCGCGGAGAACAGGCGACATGGAGTCTCCGGCAATTTGCAGACAATAAACGTTTTCATCCCTGACGCCTGGCACTCGAACATCTTCCCATCCGCCCCCAACGGGAAAGCCTGCATCATCAAAGAAGCCTTGGCTGCCTGCCTGCGCCAGACCAATAACAGGAATGGACGGACCATGTGCGCCGGCCTGATCCGCAAAACGCGCAAAATCTTCAAAGCTCATCCCGACCGTGCCTAGGACTTTTGAAAGGCTTTCCGTGGATGGCCAGCGATTCTTACCTGCGGCAGACTGGCGCTTAGATTTATTAAAGGTTGTCGGGTCAAGACCGGCTTGTCGGGCCAGACCGGACGGACTCGTCGACAAAGATTGAGAGAGTCGATCTAGGGCATTCCAAATATCGGTATGGGAAAACATAATAGTCTATCTAGGAAAAAAAGCCTAAGCGGTCAAATGGAAAGCCGCCCCAGCGGGGTTGGGCAAGTAAAAAGCACCCCTCATAAAAAACCCCGACGCTGCTAATTAAAACAGGCCGGGGAAGGTATTCGCACCGCTAAATAAAGGAAAGCGCGAGGGGAAAGTCAGTTGTGTGAGGCGCGCGATAAACTCCGCGCCTCACGAAAGTCTTAGGTGGCCACAAACTCAGGATAGCTTGGGACGCCAATTTCGGCTTGGTCCAGTCCGATATATTCGTCTTCTTCGCTGACGCGCAGACCAATGGTCAGTTTCAGAGCGAACCAGACGATGGAAGAAGCGATACAGACGAAGGCGGCGGTAGCCAGGACACCGATAAGCTGCGGCATGAAGGTCACGTCTGGGTTGGTGAAAGCCACTGCCAGAGTACCGAAGATACCTGCCACCAAATGAACCGGAACAGCGCCGACAACATCGTCGATTTTCAGTTTATCTAATAGCGGGACAGTAAGGCAGGCTAAGAGAGAGCCGATGCCGCCGACCAACAAGGCAACTGGAACGCTTGGAGTGAGCGGCTCGGCCGTAATCGCCACCAAGCCAGCCAAAGCGCCGTTCAGAGCCATGGTTAGGTCAATCTTTCCATAACGGATCTGAGTGTAGAGAACAGCGGTGATAACGCCGGCGACAGCCGCCATATTTGTGTTCACAAAGATTTTCGCGATTGAATCCGCATCGGCGATTGTGCCGAGGGCGAGTTGCGACGCGCCGTTAAATCCGAACCAGCCGAGCCACAGGATGAATACACCAAGCGTGGCGAGAGGCATGGAAGAACCGGGTATCGCGTTCACTTTTCCGTCGACATATTTCCCTTTACGTGCCCCGAGAATAATCGCGCCCATCAGAGCAGCCCAACCGCCAGTGGAGTGAACAAGTGTCGATCCGGCAAAGTCAGAGAAGCCCAGACGGTCAAGGAAACCTGTGCCCCATTCCCAAGAGCCTACAACCGGATAGATAAAGCCGGTCAAAGCCACAACAAAGATGATGAACGGCCAGAATTTGATACGCTCGGCAACAGTGCCTGACACGATAGAGGCCGTTGTTGCGCAGAAGACCATCTGGAAAAACCAATCAGAATAATCCGAGTATCCCGTATCAGTGCTGGGATCGCCAAAGCTCATGAGGCCGGGCATTCCGAAGAATCCGCCGCCGTCTCCGGACACATTATACATCAACTGATATCCGACGACCCAGAACATCAGGCCGGCAACGGAATACAGGCTGATATTTTTCAAGCACTGCATGGACACATTTTTTGTTCGGACGAAGCCAGCCTCCAGCATGGCAAAGCCTGCGGCCATCCACATGACGAGAAAGCCGCCGATCAAAAAGAGGAGTGTATTAAAGACAAAGGCGTCATTTGCCGCCAAGCTCTCAAGCGTAGGAGCGTCTTGCGCCCCTGCTATTGCTGGCAGAACGCTAAGTATAGCGGCTCCCCCAAAGATTTTCGCAAATTTGCGCATAGACATAACGGATTCCCTTCCAGTTTTCTTGTGCCTCCTCTTTGACGATGATTTTGTGTGCATGAAATGGATTCAGGCGTCGGAATTGGGGACTCACGGGACAGAGTGATAATCTGTGCGCTGTTAATTCGTTTATGCCCTGTTCTTGTGCAGCGAGGTTGTTTATAAAGTAAATATGTCAGAAATTAAGATTGCCTATAAGATATTGACCCAAGCCGAATGGGGTGAATTTATTCACGACATGGAGTTTGAAGGCACGGAGTTAGACTTTCAGGATGGGTTTATTCACCTGTCTGCAGAGGAACAGGTGCAAGAAACACTACATACGCATTTCACGGGCGGAGGGACGATTGTTATTGTCAAACTCTCTCTTGAAAGGCCGGGCTTGGAAATCAAATGGGAAGAGTCGCGCAATGGAGAGAAATTTCCTCATGCCTATTCTGACCTGACGATGGACGACGTTCTGTCATATCGAAAACTTCTGCCAGACCGTAACGGACGATATGTGTTCGAGGCGAATTAATGAGTCTTTTTTACAAGGTCGGCACGTCGGTTCTGCGAAAGCTTCCGGCGGAACGGGCGCATACTACAACCATTAAAGCCTTGCGTGCCGGGTTCGGCCCCAAAGCAGAGGCTCAGACCTTTCCAGAACTTGCCATCAATGTTGGCGGTCTTGACCTTCCTAATCCCGTCGGCCTGGCGGCCGGGTTTGACAAAGACTGCGACGTACCGGACGCTATGCTCGGCGCCGGGTTTGGATTTGTCGAATGCGGGACGGTAACTCCTAAGCCTCAGGCCGGAAACCCCAAGCCCCGCCTGTTCCGGCTGACCGAGGACGAAGCCGTCATCAACCGCATGGGGTTTAATAATAAAGGACTCGACCACTTCTCCGAACGCTTACGGGCGCGCCGCGAAAATCGCGGGATTATCGGGGCGAATCTCGGCGCCAATAAAGACAGCGAAGATCGTATTGCGGATTATGTGACAGGGCTCGTCCGTCTCTGGGGAATGTCCGATTATTTTACGATTAACATTAGCTCGCCTAATACGCCGGGCCTTCGGAATCTTCAGGGAAGTACAGAGATGGATGAACTTCTCAGCCGTCTGTCTGAGACCCGGGCCAAGCTGTCAGGGGATTCGCCGAGCTATCCAATGTTCCTGAAAGTCGCGCCGGACTTAGATTTTTCAGATGTGGAGCGGGTAGTGGAACAAGCCCGAACCTATGGCCTCAACGCCATTATCGTAAGCAATACAACAATTGAGCGCCCGGACAGTTTGGCCAGCGCTCATCGCGGAGAAGGCGGAGGCCTGTCGGGGCAACCCCTCTTCGAAAAATCTACGGCGCTTTTACAGGAATTTTCTGACGCCGCCGATGGGCGAATTGATTTGATCGGCGTTGGCGGCATCGGGAGCGGCGCGCAGGCCTATGCGAAGATAAAGGCCGGGGCAAAGGCCGTACAACTCTATTCCGCGCTCGTTTATCGCGGCCCGCAACTGGTGCAGGAAATCTGCGAGGATTTATCCGCGCGGTTAAAGGCCGATGGATTCGCGACGATCGCCGAAGCTGTCGGGACGGCTTAGTTACTTTATATCTCTAGCTTCCAAATGCCGCGTAATCGCCGGATAGGCGACAGCAAGCGTGACGGCCCGCATCACATAATAAACCAAGAACGCGATCCAAATTCCGGCAGCCCCAAGCTCTGGGTAGAGAAGGTAATGCGCGCCGATATATATTATGACTGAAACGAGACCGGCGTTGCGCATTGCCGCCGTTCTGGTTGTGCCGATGAAAACGCCGTCCAACTGATAGGCCATAAAGCCGAGCACCGGGGCGAGGGCGCAATAGGCCAAATAGGCTTGAGCGCTAGCCCGAACATCGGGGTCCGTTGTCAGTAAGTTAATTATAAACGGCCCGCCAAACCAGATAAGGGCGCCGCAAACGCAGGCAAAAAGAGCGGAGAATTCGGTTGTGAGCCGAACCGCTCTGGCAAATCGGGATTTGTTTTTCGCGCCATAGGCGGCCCCGGTCACGGCTTCTGCCGTGTGGGCAAACCCGTCGAGAACGAGCGCCGACATTGTGATAAATTGCATCAAGACATGATAGCCGGCGAGGAATGTTTCGCCCTCTGCCGCCGCAGCGTTTCCGAAAAAGTTAAATCCGACCGTCAGGGATAAAGTACGGATAAAAATATTCGAATTGGTCACGCCGAGTTTTGAGAGAGCTTCTTTGGCTAATAAAGTCTTTCTGCTGATGGCTTCCCACATAAAACCGCCGCGCCGCTTAATCTCGCGGTAAGCCAGCCAGAGCCCTGCGGCGAGCCCAACCCATTCGGCGATAGAGGAAGCAAGGGCGACGCCGTAAAGCCCGGCGCCGAAACCGAGGACAAATAGAGGGGATAGAATAAGGTTTGTGAGATTCAAGATGACTTGCATCCCCAGAGCTAATCCGGATCGACTGATACCGACGAACCATCCCATAAGAGCGATACTGGCGAGTGTGGCGGGCAATCCCCAAAGTCGGGCTTGTATGTAAAGCGTGGCCGACGCCTCAATATCCGGGTTGGCCGTGTAAATTTTGAAGGCGAGCGGAAGGAGCCAGCCCTGTATCAAAAGAATAAATAATCCAATGGAAAGACCAATAGGTAAAGCGCGAAGAATATGAGACTGAACATCGGCTTCCGCGCCTTGGCCGTCGCTTTGCGCGACAAGCCCCGCCGTACTCATGCGAAGAAACCCAAATCCCCAATAGAAGATGCCGTAAATAACGGCGCCGAGTCCAATCCCGGCCAAGGCAGACGTTCCGACAAAACGGCCAATGACAAAGGTGTCGACCAAACCGACAATCGGCGCCGCGCCATTGGCGAGCATGATAGGCCAACTCTGGTTGAAAACCTTTTTCCGGCTTAGCCTGCCGTTTATGATTGTCTCGTTTGACACAAAGTGGGCGCTACAGAATAGCGCTCCCTTTGTCATTCTTTAAATATGGGCTCTATGTGCCGAGGATGTTTTTCATCGCTTCAAGATAATTTATCCAGGCCTGGCGTCCGGCTTTCGTCAAATGAACCAAAGTTTGCGGACGTTTGCCTTTGAAGCCTTTTTCCTGCTCTACAAACCCCGCGCTTTCTAGCTTGGTTAAATGAGTCGAAAGATTGCCATTACTCGTGCCTGTCTTTTCCAAAAGCTCTGGAAAACTCGCAGGATTGACCGCCGAGAGATAGGCCATGATTCCCATTCTAAGGCGACCGTGAATGATGTCATCTACGGCGTCGAGGTCGAGGTCTATATCATTTTCGTCTGTCTCATTGGACATCTGACCCTCCGGCCTTTTTCATTACCAAAAGGGAGGGAATGATAATCGTGAACAGCGTCGCGACCGACCCAATTAAATATATCGCCACATCGCCGTAAAAAGAGAAACATAAAGCTGACGCCGCAAATCCAGCGAAAGATGCGGCATGCAGCAGTTTCAATTTACTCATTTTAGCGACGACGCCATAGGCCAAACCTTGCCCGGCAAACCCGACTATCAATATAAGATCAAATAGTCTGGCCGTGCCGCCTTGTAGAAGTATGTTCAAAATGACGCCTATGAACAAGGTTGCCATCATTCCCGCAAACATTATCCAGACATAGCTTTCGACGCGATTTGCCGCTGAATTCGCGCCCGTCTTCTTATCAATGCGGCTACCCATGACAGCACAGCCAACGCCTCCGATGACGGCGAAGCCTATCCAGAGGTAAGCGAGTGACTGCACGGGGAGGGCAATTGTTTGAGTTAAAATAGCCCATTGCATGAAGAATGTGATGGTGAGCAAGACGCCCCACATCAAACCTATTGGCCCGCCGAGAAGGGGAGTCTCTGCGCCCTCTTTGGCAAGACGGCTGGCATAGTCCAAATCCGCAATTATATTTTCTTTGGTCATTATAGTCTCCTTAGTGACGGGTTTGAAGGCGGCGAACATCCGCAAGAATAGCAAGAACTGTCAGACCGTAAATGGCGGCTACACCAATAGGCATCCAAGTAATGGAGTGCTCCGGCAATAATAAGAATATGGCGAGGCAGAATACGGCGCGAATGATCGCATGAGCCGAGAACAAACCGGTACGCCCGTAACTCCACCCAATGACGGGCCAATGTAGTGACATACCTATAGCAAGAATTAACGGCACCAGTTCAGGGGCGGTTTTTGCGGCGGCGATTAACACCGGCCAGAATAATAGCATGCTTATAAAAGCGGGTAGCATCACATCTCCAATGGCGGATTTGTCTTTCATAAACGGACAATTGAAAATCGCCGCAAATAAAAGAGCGAGCGGGAAAATTGCGCCTGAAGCCGGCAAGGCAATTGCCGCCCATCCGCTTAAATCCGTGTAAAATCCGATGCCGCCTAAAAACCCCCAATAAACTAAACCTGCCAGAGGAATGGGAAAGCCACCGCCCAGTCGTAAGTATTGGTCTAGCCTATGGCCCTTCAAAGCCTGTTTCAGACTTGCCATATCTGCCGCGGGTTTGACGTCCCCCGAATAACCAAGTGTCGCCGAATCTAATGTATCTAACACCGCCATAACCTTATTTCCTTTTAAAGCTAAGAAAAAGCAAATTCATTTTTCTTAAAAATATGTTTGCAATACAAACCAGATTGTGTCAAGTTTGAAATACAAACTAATTTGAAAGGAGACTATTATGTTTGTTAAGTTGAAAAAATTGAGTGTCGCTACTGGGGGCGCCATCTGCGCGCTTTACGCACTGGCTACGTTTGGGGTCAGTCCCGCCTGGGCGAGTGAGTCCCCGGATTGGAAAATTAAAGAGGGCACCATCCCTGTCACTGTCACGCTTAAAGGCATCGCTAATGCTGAAGGGCCGATCTATGTGTCAATTCAGACGCGCGAGAACTACCGTTCAATGAAAGGGTTTGGCGGCGTTTTGAGTGAGCCAACTCTCGGAGATATAACGCAGACCTTTAAAGTCGATGCGCCCGGAAACTACGCTGTGTCGGTCTGGCATGACCTAGATGACGACGGCCGGTTCTCAATGACCGAGGATTTCAAAATCCTCGACGGATGGGGCGCATCCGGGGATGCGCCAAAGGATCGTGAGCCAACCTTTGACGATGTACAGATAAAAGTCGACGAGTCTGGCGCAAACGTACCCGTTGATATGAGATATCCCCGTTAGGTAGCCTTCTGACATTACAGCTAACAAAAAAGCCACCGACGAAAGTCGGTGGCTTAATTCGTTTGAAATGTCGAAATAGTTATTTCTGAACCCAGCTCCCGGAGGATTTAAGCACATATTCGCCGCTGCTAGCTTTCGCGACTTGTTTCTCACCCGTTAGGGCGGCAACAACTTCTGTCTTCACATTCTGCTCATTGGCTAGTCGTGTGTAGAGAGCCTTACGGGCAATGTTAATTTCTTTCATGGCCGCTTTTGTAGCCGCGTCCAGAGACTGATTGTTGACGGCATCCAAATAACCGGCAGCGGTTTCGCCGATCTTGCCGGCAGCTTTTGCGCTATCCACCGTCGCTTTTGCGGAAGCGGATTGCGCCTGTGCGGCGTTAAGGCCTTGTGTATTGAGCGCAATAGCGCCTGCGCCTAAAAGCGCGCCAGTCACGGATAATGCAATAATTTTTGATACGGTTTTCATGTAAACCTCCTAAAACAAGTCTGGGTTATCTGCGATGAGCTCTTCGACATCTTTGTCGAGCCGGACGCGGACTTCCTGATCAATTTTCACGTTCAGATCGATTTTGATCGGTTTGTCGGAGGGCTCGATCTTCACCGTGGGCGTACAGGCTGAGAGCCCGCCTCCCAACGAGGTGAGAAAAGCTGCACTGAGCAACACGGATTTCAAACCTGAATATTTCATAATTGACCTTATACTTAATTGCGGCTGAACCTGACATTAACGAACCCGCGTGGCAATCAGATTTTAACGCCGCAACGCTTCGGCGCGAGATTTTCTTGAAAGCCAACGAATCGCCCGCTAGAGACTAGAGCCGCCCGAAAATCATTTTCTGGGGCAATGCCATAATCGGAGGCTCTTTTGGCTGAATATTTGACACTCGAAGCTCTATTTACGCTTTTCATGCTGATTCTTCTTCAGGCCGTGCTCGGTTTTGACAATCTACTCTATATCGCGATTGAAAGTAACAAGGTCGGAGACCCTAAAGACGCGAAAAAGGTCCGCAAATGGGGAATTGGAATCGCGGTTGTATTCCGGATTATTCTTCTCTTTGTTATTGTCGGTTTATTCGGTCTTATGGCGGCGCCGCTTTTCTCGGTTCCCTTTGAAGGAATTCTTGAGGGAGAGTTTACCCTTCAGAGCCTTGTGACGCTCGGCGGTGGCGGCTTTATTATATATACGGCGATCAAGGAGATTCATCACCTCCTGACAGTCGACCATATCGAGAATTCAGAAGGGTCTGGGAAGCGATCTGTCGCCAAAGCCATTGCCCTTATCGTTATCATGAATTTGGTGTTCTCTTTCGACTCGATTCTCTCGGCTATGGCGATCGCAAGTATCGATGCCGCAAATATTGTCGATAGTGCGGGCGCGACGCTCGGGGTATTCCAAGGCAGTATTGTAGAATGTAAGGCTGCGCTAATTGCCGATCCGGTCGCAGGGGCCGTGGGATGTGAGCCGACCAAATCTTATCAGGTCCCGCTCATGGTCATCGCGATTGTTCTCTCAGGGCTGGCTATGATTTTTATGGCTGACGCCGTGACGAACTTCCTCAAAAAGAATCGTATGTACGAAGTCTTGGGTCTCTTTATTCTATTCTTAGTGGGCGTCCTTTTGGTCACAGAAGGCGCGCATCTGGCGCATTTGGAGATATTCGGGTTTGCAATTGATGCGATGAGCAAGTCGAGCTTCTACCTGGTTGTGGGTGTCTTGATTATCACGGATATTCTCTCAAACGGGTACCAAAAGCGTCTCTGGGCGCAGAAAGAAGCCGAGATCCGAGGGCCTGATTCTGCTAAAGCGGGGCTTGAGGCTGTCGATGCCCACCGGGCGAAGAAGAAAAAGTCGGCTCACTAGAGAGACAGGCTTAGCCAAGCCCTAACTCTCACTGTGAATCCCGTTATTGCCTGAAAAAACCGCATATCTGCTGTTGACGGAACCCAAACGCCCTCGTATATGGCGCCCCACGCTGATGAACATGCTGTCTGAGGGTCACCTTAGAAACCTTGTTTAAAGCAAAATTGGAATAACTTAGTCATCTCGGTTGCGGAGTTTTCGCGGCAAGGGATGGTCTTTTGCAGACATCCGGCACTCGGGCATGGGGCTTGAATGCGGGGCTGTTTGCATTTTGTGCAGGAAATACGGCCCATGCCAACAATTCAGCAGCTCATTCGCAAGCCGCGCAAAGACAAGCGTAAACGGAATAAAGTTCCGGCTCTTGAGGCGTGTCCTCAGAAGCGTGGCGTTTGTACACGTGTTTATACAACCACTCCAAAGAAGCCTAACTCAGCGCTTCGTAAGGTGGCTAAGGTGCGCCTAACGAATGGCTTTGAGGTTTTGTCTTATATCCCGGGTGAGGGCCATAACCTGCAAGAGCATAGTGTTGTGCTGATCCGCGGCGGTCGTGTGAAAGACTTGCCGGGTGTGCGCTATCACGTCCTTCGCGGCGTTCTGGATACTCAGGGCGTTAAAGATCGTAAGCAACGTCGTTCTAAATACGGCGCGAAGCGTCCTAAGTAAGGTAGTCAGTCATGTCACGTCGTCACCGCGCAGAAAAACGGGTTATTCTTCCCGATGCTAAATTTAATGACTTGGTTCTCGCTAAGTTCATGAACGCCATCATGTTGGACGGAAAAAAGTCTACGGCTGAAAAGATCGTCTATGGCGCGATGGATATCGTCGAAGACAAAGCGAAAACAGAATCAATCCGCGTCTTCCACGACGCGTTAGAAAATATTAAGCCGGCCGTAGAGGTTCGCTCACGCCGTGTAGGTGGTGCGACATATCAGGTGCCTGTTGAAGTGCGCCCTGAGCGCCGCCAAGCCTTGGCTATTCGCTGGTTGGTGAACGCATCTCGTTCACGCAATGAAAATACAATGCGCGAGCGCCTTGCTGGTGAGTTACTCGATGCATCAAACAATCGTGGCACCGCTGTGAAGAAGCGTGAAGATACGCACCGCATGGCTGAAGCTAACCGCGCCTTCTCACATTACCGCTGGTAGACCGAAAGAGTTAAGAGACCAATCATGGCACGCGACTACGAACTTAAAGATTACCGTAACTTCGGCATCATGGCTCACATCGATGCGGGTAAAACAACCTGCACGGAGCGGATTCTGTATTACACAGGTAAGAATCACAAAATTGCTGAAGTTCATGACGGCGCGGCCACAATGGATTGGATGGCTCAAGAGCAAGAGCGCGGAATTACAATTACATCCGCTGCGACAACTTGTTTCTGGGCTGGTAAGCGTCTGAATATCATTGACACACCGGGTCACGTTGACTTCACAATTGAAGTTGAGCGGTCTTTACGGGTTCTCGATGGCGCGGTTGCGCTTCTAGATGCCAACGCTGGTGTTGAGCCTCAAACTGAGACTGTTTGGCGTCAAGCTGATAAGTACAGAGTGCCTCGCATGATCTTCATCAATAAGATGGATAAGCTTGGCGCGGATTTCTACGCGTCTGTTCAGTCTGTAAAAGACCGTTTGGGCGGAAACGCGCTGGAAATGCAGCTTCCTATTGGCTCCGAGGAAAACTTCAAAGGTGTCGTCGATCTCGTCAAGAACGTCGCTTACGTTTGGGATAAAGAAGCTGATTTGGGCGCCACGTACGATATCGTCGATATTCCGGCTGATATGGTCGAAAAGGCTGCCGAATACCGTGAGAAGCTCATCGAAGCTGTGGCTGACATGGACGATAAAGTCATGGAAGCGTACTTTGAGGGTACAATGCCTTCTACTGAAACTATTCAGGAGTTGGTTCGTAAGGCGACAATTGCAAACAAAGTTGTTCCGGTCTTCTGTGGTACAGCCTTTAAGAATAAGGGTGTTCAGCCTCTTCTTGATGCGGTTGTGGCTTACTTGCCGAGTCCGCTGGATATTGCGGCTATTAAAGGTATCGATGTCAAGACAGGCGAAGAAACAACTCGCCCAGCTTCTGATGATGAGCCTCTTTCAATGCTTGCCTTTAAAATCATGAACGACTCTTTCGTTGGTACTTTGACATTCTGTCGTTTGTACTCCGGTGTTCTTGAGGCGGGTTCGACCATCTTGAACTCTGTTAAAGAGAATAAAGAGCGTGTTGGCCGGATGATGATGATGCATTCCAACGATCGTGAAGACATTAAAGAGGCGTATGCCGGCGATATTATCGCTGTTGCGTCTCTGAAGCAGACAACAACGGGTGACACTTTGTGCGATCCGAAACACCCTGTTATTCTTGAGCGTATGGAGTTCCCGGATCCGGTTATCGAGATTGCGGTTGAGCCCAAGTCTAAAGCTGACCAAGAAAAACTTGGTGTTGGCTTGCAGCGTTTGGCAGCAGAAGACCCTTCCTTCCGCGTCACAACAGACATGGAATCTGGCCAGACAATCATGGCGGGTATGGGCGAGCTTCACTTGGATATTCTCGTAGATCGTTTGAAGCGTGAGTTTGGTGTTGAGGCGAATATTGGTCAGCCTCAGGTGGCTTATCGTGAATCACTCGCGGCACCTGTCACGATCGATTACACACATAAAAAGCAATCAGGTGGTTCTGGTCAGTTTGGTCGCGTAAAGATCAACTTCACGCCGCTTGAGCCAGGTTCTGGTATCGAGTTTGAAAACTCAGTTGTCGGCGGTAACGTTCCTAAGGAATACATCCCTGGTGTTGAAAAAGGTATTCGCACCATGGCGGAAACAGGTCTATTGGCTGGTTTCCCGTTCATCGACTTTAAAGCTGAGCTTTATGATGGTGCATACCATGATGTTGACTCCTCTGTTATGGCGTTTGAAATCGCAGCGCGTGCTGCTTTCCGCGAAATCAAGAGCGAGGGCAGCATCGACCTTCTAGAACCGGTCATGAAGGTAGAAGTTGTGACGCCTGATGAGTATATGGGCGACGTAATTGGTGACTTGAACTCACGTCGCGGCATGATTGAGGGAACTGAGATGCGCGGAAACGCAAATGTCATTAACTCCATGGTGCCTTTGGCTAACATGTTTGGTTACGTGAATGATTTGCGTTCCAAGACACAAGGTCGCGCGCAATTTACAATGACATTTGATCACTACGCTAAGACGCCACAAGCTGTCGCGGATGAAGTGATTTCTAAGCAGGGCGGCAATTAAGCCGGTCTAAACAATAAGTATTATGGTTTTGACCTCCTAGAAGAGAACGGAGAAAAAAATGGCAAAAGAGAAATTCGAGCGTAATAAGCCGCATGCCAATATCGGCACGATTGGTCACGTTGACCACGGCAAGACGACGCTAACGGCGGCGATCACGAAATATTTCGGTGACTTCCGCGCTTATGATCAGATTGACGGCGCGCCGGAAGAAAAAGCACGCGGTATCACGATTTCTACAGCTCACGTTGAGTATGAGACGGAAAACCGTCACTACGCTCACGTCGACTGCCCAGGCCATGCTGACTATGTTAAGAACATGATCACCGGTGCGGCTCAAATGGACGGCGGCATCTTGGTTGTGAACGCAGCTGACGGCCCAATGCCTCAGACACGTGAGCACATCCTGCTTGCCCGTCAGGTCGGCGTTCCGGCTCTGGTTGTTTACATGAACAAAGTTGACCAGGTTGACGATGAAGAGCTTCTAGAGCTTGTCGAAATGGAAATCCGTGAGCTTCTTAGCTCTTATGACTTCCCAGGTGACGACATTCCTGTGATTGCAGGGTCTGCTTTGGCTGCGATGAACGGCGAAACACCTGAAATCGGCGAAGAGTCTATCAAGAAGTTGATGGAAGCTGTTGATTCTTACATTCCGCAGCCTGAGCGCGCGATTGATCAGCCTTTCTTGATGCCTATCGAAGATGTATTCTCTATCTCCGGCCGTGGTACGGTTGTGACTGGTCGTGTAGAACGCGGCGCGGTTAATGTTGGCGACGAGATCGAAATCGTTGGTATCAAAGATACGAAGAAGACGACTTGTACAGGTGTTGAAATGTTCCGTAAGCTCCTCGACCGTGGAGAGGCCGGCGACAATATCGGTGCTTTGCTTCGCGGTGTTGACCGTGAAGGTGTTGAGCGTGGCCAGGTTCTTTGTAAGCCAGGTTCAGTTACGCCGCATAAAAAGTTCGAAGCGGAAGCTTACATCCTGACGAAAGAAGAGGGTGGCCGTCATACGCCGTTCTTTGATAATTATCGTCCGCAGTTCTACTTCCGTACAACGGATGTGACGGGTGTTGTTTCTTTGAAGTCAGGCACAGAGATGGTTATGCCGGGCGACAATGTGAACATTGATGTCGAGCTTATCGTGCCAATCGCCATGGAAGAGAAGCTTCGCTTCGCTATCCGTGAAGGCGGCCGCACAGTCGGCGCCGGCGTTGTGTCAAAAATTACTGACTAAGTCAGTTTAAGTAACTCATTTGTCCGGCGCCACATAGGCGGCGTCGGGTTGTTGTTTGAAGCGTAAAGATTAGGCCCTGTTATGGATCGTCAAAATATTCGCATCCGGTTGAAAGCCTTCGACCACCGTATTCTCGATACTTCTACCAAGGAGATCGTCTCTACGGCTAAGCGCACCGGTGCAACCGTGCGCGGGCCCATTCCGCTGCCGACCCGGATCGAGCGTTTTACTGTAAACCGCTCACCACATGTAAATAAGAAATCTCGCGAGCAATTCGAGATCCGTACGCATAAACGTATGCTCGATATCGTGGACCCAACACCGCAAACCGTGGACGCGCTCATGAAGCTCGACCTCGCTGCCGGCGTTGACGTCGAAATTAAATTGGGAGCATAGACATGTTACGCACAGGTCTATTAGCAAAAAAACTGGGCATGACCCGCGTCTATGACGAATTGGGAAATCATGTGCCTGTTACTGTCCTCGCGCTAGAGGGTTGTCAGGTCGTGGCTCAGAAAACACTTGAGCGTGACGGCTATTCAGCTGTTCAGTTGGGTTCTGGTGAAGCCAAGCCTAAGCGCGTGTCCAAGGCTGAGCGTGAGCGCTTCGCCAAGGCATCTGTTACGCCGAAGAAAAAACTGGTTGAGTTTCGTGTTGACGAAGAAAACCTCGTTTCTGTTGGCGAAGAACTGATCGCAGGTCACTTCCTTCCAGGTCAACTTGTTGACGTTTCCGGCATTACAGTCGGTAAAGGGTTCGCTGGTGCGATGAAACGCCATAACTTTGGCGGTCTCCGCGCAACACATGGTGTGTCTATCTCTCACCGTTCGCACGGCTCTACTGGTCAGTGTCAGGATCCGGGTAAGGTTTTCAAAGGCAAGAAAATGGCGGGCCATATGGGCGCCGTTCGCCGGACGAACCAAAACCTTGAAATCGCGCGTATCGAAATTGAAGATGGTTTGATCCTTGTTAAAGGTGCAACGCCGGGCGCAAAAGGGACTTGGTTAGAAGTTCGCGATGCTGTGAAAAAGCCGCAACCGGAAGGTCTTATTTTCCCAGCTGCGACAATGACAGATCGTAAGGAAGCTCTGAAAGCGGCGGACGAAGCTGAAGCAGCGGCGCTCGCCGAAGCAGAAGCTGAAGCCAAGCGTGTTGCAGAAGAGCAAGCGGCAGCCATGGCAGCCACAACAGATGAAGATGGCGGAGAAGGCTAAATGAAACTCGACGTCCAAACACTTGCGGGTAAGGCTTCCGGTTCCGTCGATCTCGACGATGCCATTTTTGCCAATGAGCCCCGAAAAGACATTCTACACCGTATGGTGCGTTATCAATTAGCGCGTCGTCAGGCCGGAACTCACGAAGTTCAAGAGCGCGGCGATGTCTCTAAGCGCAACAAACGGATTGGTAAGCAAAAAGGCGGCGGTACTGCGCGTCACGGTAACGGATCTGTTTCTCAGTTCCGCGGCGGTGCAAAAGCGCACGGACCACGTGTTCGTTCGCACGCTCATGACTTGCCGAAAAAACTACGGGCTTTGGCTTTGCGTCATGCTCTGTCTGCTAAGGCAGGCGCAAAAGAGCTTATCATCATCGATGATGCTGTTTTGAAGTCAGCTAAAACAGCTGAGCTACGGAAGCAGTTAGCCGCGTTAGGTATAACGAACGGTCTTATCGTGAGCGGTAACGCTGTAGAAGAAAATTTTGCCAAGGCGGCAAAAAACATCCCTAACTTGGATGTTTTGCCAAGCCAGGGTGCAAACGTATATGACATTCTGAAACGTCACAAACTCATCTTGACGAAACAGGCTGTCGCAGATTTGGAGGCTCGTCTAAAATGAGTGTAGCTGCCCGCCATTATGATACGGTGGTCTCTCCGATCATCACGGAAAAGACGACGATCATTTCCGAGAACAACCAGGTTGTTTTCGAAGTGCCGTTGAGCGCGTCCAAGCCGGAAATCAAAGAAGCTATTGAACAATTGTTCAAGGTTTCTGTGACGGCTGTAAACACGCTTCGCGTCAAAGGTAAAACCAAGCGCTTCCGGGGACGTCCCGGTCGACGCAATGATGTCAAGAAAGCTGTTGTTACGTTGAAAGACGGCGACAGCATCGACATCGCAACCGGACTGTAGGAAAAGAAAATGGCTTTAAAGACATTTAATCCGACCAGCCCTTCGCGCCGTCACCTGGTTCAGGTAGATCGTGACGAATTGCATAAAGGTCGCCCTGAAAAGTCACTGACCGAAGGTCTGACAAAAACAGGTGGCCGTAACAATACCGGTCGTATCACATCTCGTCGTCAAGGCGGCGGTCACAAGCGTCTCTATCGTGTTATCGATTTTAAGCGGAACAAGATGGACATGGAAGCAACTGTCCTGCGGATGGAATATGATCCGAACCGGACAGCTTTTATTGCTTTGATCGAGTATAAAGACGGCGAAAAAGCTTATATCCTGGCGCCGCAGCGTTTGTCAGAAGGCGACAAGGTTCTGTCCTCTGCTAAAGGCGACGTAAAGCCCGGTAATGCAATGCCGCTTCGCGCAATGCCTATCGGAACAATTATCCACAATGTGGAATTGAAGCCTGGCAAGGGCGGCCAAATGGCTCGTTCAGCCGGTGCATATGCTCAGCTTGTTGGTCGGTCAGAAGGTTACGCTCAGGTTCGCTTGAAGTCGGGCGAAATGCGCATGGTTCACCAATCTTGCATGGCTACTGTAGGTGCGGTTTCTAACCCGGACCATATGAACATCAATCTTGGTAAAGCTGGCCGTAAGCGTTGGCTTGGCAAGCGTCCTTCGGTTCGCGGCGTCGCCATGAACCCGGTAGATCACCCGCACGGTGGTGGTGAAGGCCGGACCTCCGGGGGTCGTCACCCAGTGACACCTTGGGGTAAGCCGACTAAAGGCGCGCGTACTCGCTCTAATAAAGCGACTGACAAATTCATCATTCGTTCGCGCCACGCGAAGAAAAAACGTTAGGGAGCGCGGAGTATGCCACGTTCAGTCTGGAAAGGCCCGTTTGTTGACGGGTACCTGCTCAAAAAAGCCGAAGCCACACGCGCTGAGGGTCGTCATAAGCCGATCAAAACTTGGTCGCGCCGCTCTACCATTATGCCGAACTTTGTCGGTTTGACGTTTCAGGTCCATAACGGCCAGAAATTTGTCCCGGTTCTCGTAGATGAGGACATGGTGGGTCACAAGCTCGGTGAATTCGCGCCGACACGCACTTATTACGGCCATGCGGCCGACAAAAAAGCCAAACGGAAGTAGATAGCCATGGCAAAACAAAAAAATCCACGTCGCGTTGGCGACAAAGAGGCACGCGCCAAGCTGCGCATGATCCGGATCAGCCCAATCAAGCTGAACCTGGTTGCTCAGCTTATCCGCGGTAAAAAGGTCGAAACAGCCCTTGCGGATCTTGAATTTTCGCACAAACGGATTTCCGGTGAAGTGAAGAAGGTTCTCGAAAGCGCTATCGCTAACGCTGAGAACAATCACGGTCTTGATATCGACTCGCTGATCGTTTCTGAAGCCTATGTCGGAAAGAACTTCGTCATGAAGCGTTTCCGTGCCCGGGCTCGCGGTCGCGGCGCTCGTATCTTGAAGCCGTTTTCCGAGCTGACAATCGTTGTGCGTGAGCAAGACGAAGACGTCGCTCCAGCCCCTGAGAAGACTGAGAAAAAGTCTGAAAAGAAAGCTGAGAAGAAAGACGCGCCGAAAAAGGCCGAGAAGAAAAAAGAGAAGGCTGCGTAATGGGTCAGAAGATTAATCCAATTGGCCTGCGCCTCGGTATTAACCGGACTTGGTCATCGCGTTGGTACGCAAACACATCTGAGTATGGCGATCTTTTACATCAAGATCTCGCTATCCGTGCTTTCTTGGCGTCAGAGCTGAAAAACGCCTCTGTCTCTCGTGTTGTTATCGAGCGTCCACACAAAACATGCCGCATCACGATCTACACGGCGCGTCCGGGTGTTGTGATTGGTAAAAAAGGCGCCGACATCGAAGTTCTTCGTAAGAAAGTCGCCTCAATGGTCGACGGTGAAGTCTTCATCAACTTGGTTGAAGTCCGCAAGCCGGAAGTCGACGCGAACCTCGTAGCTGACGGGATCGCCCAACAGCTTGAGCGCCGCGTTTCATTCCGCCGCGCTATGAAGCGGTCTATGCAGTCTGCAATGCGCATGGGTGCAGAAGGCTGTAAGATTAAAGTCGGTGGTCGTCTTGGCGGGGCAGAGATTGCCCGCGTTGAACAGTATCAAGAAGGTTCCGTTCCGCTTCATACTATGCGGGCTGACATCGACTACGGTGTCGCACGTGCGATGACGGCAATGGGCATTATCGGTATTAAAGTTTGGATCAATAAAGGCGAGATCATGGAGCATGACCCATATGCACATGAAAAGCGCATGACGCAGCAGGGCGATACACGCTCACGCGGCGGTAATGATCGTGGTGATCGTGGCGGACGTCGTCCGGCACGTGCCAATTAAGATAGAGGCGAGACACAATGTTACAGCCAAAACGTACAAAATTCCGGAAAGCCCATAAGGGCCGGATCAAGGGTCTAGCCAAAGGCGGCTCAGCTCTGAACTTCGGGTCTTACGGTTTGAAAGCCATGGAACCTGAGCGCGTAACAGCGCGTCAGATCGAGGCGACTCGCCGGGCGATTACCCGTCACATGAAACGGGCCGGTCGTGTTTGGATCCGCATCTTTCCAGATGTGCCTGTCACGAAAAAACCAACCGAAGTTCGGATGGGTAAAGGTAAAGGTTCCGTGGAATTCTGGGCTGCGAAAGTTCGCCCTGGTCGGATCATGTTTGAAATTGATGGTGTGCCGGATGATGTTGCGCGTGAAGCGCTTCGTCTTGGAGCTGCCAAATTGCCGGTGAAGACGAAAATCGTCACACGCCCAGGCGAGCAATAGGAGGCGATGATGAAAGCTACTGACGTCAGAGCCATGAGTGCCGACCAACTCAATGACGAGTTGCTGAAGCTGAAGAAAGAGCAGTTTAATCTGCGTTTTCAGGATGCGACCGGCCAGTTAGAAAAGACCGCCCGCGTACGCCAAGTGCGTCGCGATATTGCGCGCGTTAAAACAATCATGGCGGAAAATAAAACCGCTAAGAAGGCTTAAGGTAGGTCGAGATGCCAAAACGCATACTTCAGGGCACAGTCGTGTCAGATAAAGGTGAAAAGACGGTTGTGGTCAGAGTTGAGCGCGCCTATTTGCACCCTTTGTTGAAAAAGACGATTCGTCGTTCAAAGCGCTATCATGCGCATGACGAAAAGAGTGCCCATAAGGTTGGTGATATTGTTCGCATTAGCGAATGTGCGCCAAAGTCAAAATTAAAGCGGTGGGAAGTGGTCTCAGCGTAAGGCGTTTCGCCTCTCGTTGAACCTTCTCATATAAACAAGGAGACGTCTCATGATTCAGATGCAGACAAACCTAGAAGTGGCCGATAACTCCGGCGCCCGCCGCGTACAGTGCATTAAAGTGCTTGGCGGTTCCAAGCGACGCTATGCCCATGTCGGGGATACAATCGTGGTTTCAGTCAAAGAAGCCATCCCGCGCGGCAAGGTGAAAAAAGGCGATGTGCGGAAAGCTATTGTTGTTCGCGTGCGGAAAGATATACAGCGCCGCGACGGATCAGTTATCCGCTTTGACGGCAATGCTGCCGTTATCATCAATAATAATGGTGAGCCGATCGGCACACGGATTTTTGGCCCAGTTCCTCGTGAACTTCGTGCTAAGAACCACATGAAGATCGTCTCTCTGGCTCCAGAGGTACTCTAACCATGGCTGCGAAGATTAAAAAAGGCGATTATGTCGTCGTTATCTCCGGTAAGGACAAAGGCCGTAAGGGCGAAGTCCTGAAAGTGTCACCAAAAGAAGAGCGCGTCGTTGTTAAAGGCGTTCGTATGGTCAAGCGTCATGTGCGCCCAAGCCAAATGGACCCGGATGGCGGCATCAAGGAATTTGAAGCGCCTATTCACGTTTCAAACGTGGCGCATCTTGATCCAAAAGAAAATACACCCACGCGCGTGGGCTTTAAAACGTTGAAAGACGGCAAAAAAGTTCGCGTCGCCAAAAAATCAGGGGAAGTCATAGATGGCTAAACCGTATGAACCACGCCTCGCGGCGGTCTATCGTGATGAAGTCCGTGCGAAGATGAAAGAACAGTTCGGCTATACCTCCGAGATGCAGGTTCCACGTATCGAAAAGATCGTGTTGAACATGGGCATCGGTGAAGGTGTTGGCGACAAGAAAAAAGTCCAAGCTGCTATGGAAGAGCTTGAGCTTATCGCCGGTCAAAAACCTGTTCCTTGTGTTGCAAAAAAATCTATCGCCAGCTTTAAGCTTCGGGACGGTATGGTTATCGGCACGAAGGTGACTTTGCGCCGCGATAAAATGTATGAATTCCTCGACCGCTTGGTCAACATTGCGTTGCCACGTGTTCGTGACTTCCGGGGTCTGAGCGGTAAAAGCTTTGACGGCCATGGTAATTACGCTATGGGGCTCAAGGAACACATCGTTTTCCCTGAAATTGATTATGATAAAGTCGATTCCGTTCGCGGTATGGACATTGTGGTGCAAACCAGCGCCCCAACAGATGAAGAAGCCAAAGCATTGTTGGCCGCGTTCTCATTCCCGTTCAGAAATTAATCTGACTGGAATTAGAACGAACGCAACAAGCTAAGCGGATCGGATGGCAATCATGCTGACGATCCTGCAAATAGGAGACAAATAAATGGCTAAAGTAAGCGCAGTCGAGCGCAATCTAAAGCGTCAGCGTCTAGTGGCAAAATATGCCGCTAAGCGTGCATTGCTGAAAGATATCGCTCGCGATAAAGATTTGCCAGTTGAAGAGCGCTTTCAAGCGCAGCTGAAACTCGCAGCTCTACCCCGTAATTCTGCTGAAACCCGTATTCGCAACCGTTGCCAAGTCACCGGTCGCCCGCGTGGTTATTATCGCAAAATGAAAATGTCCCGTATCGCATTGCGCGAATTGGGATCCATGGGCCTTATTCCCGGCCTCGTAAAATCAAGCTGGTAGGGGGGAGACACCATGTCATTTTCAGATCCTCTTGGGGATATGCTCACACGTATCCGTAACGCTATTCTCCGGAATCGTTCTTCCGTCACCACGCCTGCGTCAAATCTACGTGGCCGTGTTCTTGACGTGCTTGCAGATGAAGGTTTTATCCGCGGCTATGAAGAAACAAAAGACGAAGCCGGTTTCCGGGCGTTTAATGTTGAATTGAAATATTTCGAAGGCGAAGCTGTTATTCGTGAAATCAAACGTATCTCCAAGCCTGGACGTCGCGTTTATTCTTCCGTGAAAACACTTCCGCAGGTCCGTAACGGACTTGGCATCGCCATCCTGTCCACCCCTAAAGGCGTTATGAGCGACGCGGCGGCACGTGAAAACAATGTCGGCGGCGAAGTTCTTTGCCAGGTGTCATAGGAGAGTTTTATGTCACGTATTGGTAAAAGACCGGTTCCTGTCACTGACGGCGTTACATTGACCTCTACGGGTCAACTCGTTTCCGTCAAAGGACCAAAAGGTGAGTTGAGTTTCACACTTCCAGAAGCCGTAAATGGCAATTTGAAAGATGGTGAGTTTACACTTACAACAGTTGAAGGCGCGAAAAACGCCAGTGCCATGTGGGGCATGAGCCGCACAATGGTTGAAAATATGATCCAAGGTGTTACGAACGGCTTCACAAAAGAGCTTGAGCTTCGCGGCGTGGGTTACAGAGCTTCTATGAAGGGCAATGATTTGTCCATGCAGCTCGGTTTCTCGCATGACGTGAATTTTACACCGCCTGAGGGCATTAAAATCGAAGCGCCGAAGCCGACACAAGTTATCGTGTCCGGCATCGATAAGCAGCAAGTCGGTCAAGTTGCCGCAAAAATCCGCTCGTTCCGGACCCCTGAGCCTTATAAGGGCAAGGGCGTACGTTACTTGGGCGAGTTTGTACGCAGCAAGGAAGGTAAGAAGAAGTAGCCATGAAATCTGCTCGCAAATCTATGATACGCCGCGCCGAACGTGTTCGTCGCCGCCTCAAAAAACACGCCCAAGGGCGTCCGCGTCTGTCTGTTTTCCGGTCTGACAAGAATATTTCTGTTCAGATCATTGACGATGTGACAGGCACAACTCTCGCCTCTGCATCGACACTCGAAGACAAGTCGAAAAAAGGCTCTGATGTCGAAGCCGCAGGCCGCATCGGTAAGCTGATCGCTGAACGGGCTGAAAAAGCCAAAGTCGGTGAGGTTGTTTTCGATCGGGGTGCATATCTTTACCACGGCCGGGTGAAAGCTCTGGCAGATGCGGCTCGCGAAGCCGGACTGAAATTCTAAGGGGTCGATGATGGCACGTAATAACGATAATCGCCGTGGCCGCGATGACGATCAGGACAATGAATTCGTCGACCGCTTGGTTCACATTAACCGTGTTGCTAAAACTGTAAAAGGTGGCCGCAACATGTCATTCGCCGCTCTCGTAATTGTTGGCGACGAAAAAGGCCGTGTTGGATTTGGTAAGGGTAAAGCCCGTGAGGTTCCTGAAGCTATCCGTAAAGCGTCTGAAGAAGCTAAAAAGACAATGATCCGCGTTCCTCTTCGTGAAGGCCGCACTTTGCATCATGACGTTCGCGGTCGCCACGGCGCCGGCAAGATCGTTATGCGCTCAGCGCCTCCCGGAACGGGTGTTATTGCCGGCGGTCCAATGCGGGCTGTCTTGGAATGTCTTGGCGTTCAGGACGTGGTTGGTAAATCTGTTGGCACGTCTAACCCATATAACATGGTGCGGGCGACTTTTGATGCGCTGAAGCGTATGGAAAGCCCTCGGACAATCGCCAATAAGCGCGGCAAAAAAGTCGCCGAGATTGTCGAGCGCCGTAAAGACGGTGCCTCTGCACCTGAAGCGCTTGAAGCTTAAGGACGAAGATAATGGCGAAGAAAACAACATTGACTGTCCGTCAGACCGGTTCGGCCACTCGCCGTAAACCGGATCAGCGTGCAACTCTTGTCGGTCTCGGCTTAGGCCGTATCGGCAAAATTCGCACATTGGAAGATACACCTAGCGTTCGCGGCATGATTGCCAAGGTCGCTCACATGGTGAAAATTGTAGAAGAGTAGTCTCTTCACCTTTGTGAAGTGAAACCTCTTGGAGAAAACAAATGCGTTTGAATGAACTCTCAGATAATCCCGGCGCCACTAAAGAGCGTAAGCGGGTTGGCCGTGGTATCGGTTCCGGTACAGGCAAAACAGGTGGCCGTGGTGTCAAAGGTCAAAAGTCACGCTCAGGTGTGGCCATTAAGGGCTTTGAAGGCGGTCAAATGCCAATTCACATGCGCTTGCCGAAGCGTGGCTTTAACAAGCCGAACCGTAAGCGTTTCGCTGAGCTCTCAATTGCGTCACTTAACCGCGCAATCGAATCCGGCAAGATTGATGGCAAATCCGATATGGATGCAGCTGCTCTTGTGGAAGCCGGCGTCCTTCGCCGCTCATTCGACGGCGTTCGCCTCATCGGTAACGGCACAGTGTCTAAAGCGGTCAAATTGACTGTATCCGGCGCCACGCCAGCAGCAACGAAAGCTGTTGAGGATGCCAAAGGGACTGTAACTGTTGTTGAAGATAAGATGGAGCGCCGCGAAAAAGGCGTGAAAGCTGACCGATCCAACAAAGTTTCTAAAGCAGACAAAAAAGCGGCGAAAGCTTCTGCTGCGCCTGCGGAAGAAGAGAAAAAGCCGGCTGCAAAGAAGCCTGCGAAAAAAACTGCAGCTAAAAAAGAAACTGCGAAGAAGGCAGAGAAATCTGACGACGTGTCTGATTATCTTGAGCCGACGCAGGAATACGACGCCGACGCGGATAATGCTGTGGTGACCAAGATTGAAAAATATCTCGGCGCGTCCCTCTCTAACCGTGACAGCAAGTACGTATCTTGTTCAGACGAAACTGAGCTTGATACAATTGTCAAAGGCTTCATGAAGAAGAAGCTCGGCGTAGAAGACAAAGATGCGGCTATGGAAAAAGTCAAAGCCGTCTGCGAAACTATGAAGCCGACACGGATGAAAAACCGTGTAACATTCTATTACTTGCTCGCCAAAAACGAAGGCAAGCTCGGCGACCTTTAAACGCCTTCATCAAGACCCTATCTGTATCGGATAGGGTTTAACTTTCTTTAGAAGGCGGGAGACGTTTAATGGCATCAGCGTCAGAACAATTAGCAGCGAATATGAACCTTGGCGTTTTTGCCAAGGCCAAAGAGTTGCAGAACAGACTCCTCTTCACTCTCGGCATTCTTATAATATACCGTCTCGGAACTTTTGTTCCGATTCCGGGCATGGACATGGCTGCGTTTCAGACAGCATTCACTGCTGGCGGCGGCGGCATACTCACTCGTTTGAATATGTTTGCGGGCGGCGCTGTAGAGCGTATGGCGATTTTTGCGCTGAACGTGATGCCTTATATTTCAGCCTCAATCATCATGACTTTGATGAAGGGTTCGATCCCGTCTCTCAAAGAACTTGATAAGGACGGCGAACAGGGCCGTAAGCAAATCAACCAGTACACACGTTATTTGACCGTCTTTTTGGCGGCGTTCCAGGCCTTCGGAATTGCTCGGGCTCTGCAGGGAACACCTGATGCGGTGATTAACCCGGGGCTTTTCTTCCAAGCGTCGACAGTTATTACCCTCGTAGGCGGTACAATGTTCCTCATGTGGATGGGCGAACAAGTGACAGCGCGCGGCGTAGGCAACGGTGTTTCGCTGATTATTTTCGCCGGGATTGTTGCGGAACTACCCAAGGCGATCTTCCAAGCCTTTGAGCTGAACCAGCAAGGCACAGTTTCCGAACTACTTTTACTTTTCCTTATTGTTATGTTTATTGGCCTCTCAATGTTGATCGTTTATGTGGAACGAGCGCAGCGACGATTACTGGTGCAGTACCCTAAACGGCAGATGGCGGGCGGAAAAACCTTTGGCGGTGAAAGCTCCTTCATGCCGCTAAAATTGAACACGGCAGGTGTTATTCCTCCTATTTTCGCTAGTTCTCTCTTGCTCCTTCCGGCAACGCTTGGCCCCATTTTAATGAATAATGGCGGCGAGGAAGGGACCGGGATTACCGGAACTATTCTGGCCTTCATCTCCTATGGTTCGCCGCTTTATCTGACGCTTTACGCTGTTCTGATAATCTTCTTCTGCTTCTTCTACGTGCCTTATGTTTTCAAGCCCGATGATGTTGCAGATAACCTTCGCAAGAATGGGGGATTCCTCCCGGGCATTCGTCCAGGTAAGCGGACCGCGGATTATCTGTCATATGTTCTGTCCCGCCTGACCTTTATCGGCGCCGTATATGTGGCTTTCGTCTGTGTGTTGCCTGAATTGATCATTGCGCGTCAGGGCGGCGCGATCCCGCCATCCGTGGCAATGTTAATTGGCGGTATGAGCCTATTGATTATCGTATCGGTGACACTGGATACAGTGGCGCAAATCCAATCACATCTGGTGGCTCACCAATATGAGGGATTGATCAAAAAATCCCGGATGCGCCGACGGAATCGATAGGTAGACTGCTATGATGAACCTTATTCTCTTTGGTCCCCCCGCAGCGGGAAAAGGCACACAAGCCAAACGGCTCGTGCAAGAGCGCGGCTTGATACAGCTTTCTACGGGCGACATGCTCAGGGCAGCGCGCGCTTCGGGAACAGAGTTGGGTAAGACTGTCGCCGATATTATGGATCGGGGCGATTTGGTTTCAGACGAGATTGTTATTGCACTTATCGAAGAGCAGTTGGATTCTCACCCTGCTGCGAACGGATTTATCTTTGATGGCTTCCCGCGCACTGTAGCCCAAGCCAAAGCATTGGACGCCGCCCTGGAAAAACGTGGGCACGCGGTAGACCGAGTTGTACGCCTTCGGGTCGACGATGACGCTTTGATGAAAAGAATCACTAAACGATTCGAAGATGAAGGCCGGAAGGATGATAATCCTGAAACTTTCGCGATTCGGTTGGAAAACTACAACAAACAGACTGCGCCGCTTTTGCCATACTACGCCGCTCAAGGAAAATTGGCCGAAGTGGACGGAATGGCAGACATCGAAACGGTGTCGACAAATATTAATCGCGTATTGTTCGCGGATAAGGGGGCAAAAGCCCCGAAAAAGAAAAGATTCTTCGCTCGTCTCTTCTCTTAAGGGGAAAAGGCTGAAGAATCTCATGAATCAATGGCTCCTCATGCTTGACGGCAGGAGGGGTTGAGACTAAGTAACCCGCTTTCGCGGACGGTTCGATTATCGCTCGCCCCTTTTGCTATGGGGTGAGCTAAGCGTTCAGGACCGACCGCAAGCAGGATTGATTAGGAGGCCAAAAGTGGCTCGTATTGCTGGGGTAAACATCCCGACTAATAAGCGCGTAGAAATTGCTCTGCGTTATATTCACGGTATCGGTCCCGCTACGGCGACTGAGATCTGCGAAAAAGTGGGCATTGCGCAAGACCGCCGTGTGCATGATTTGACGGATCAAGAGATCCTGCAAATCCGTGAGACGATTGACTCAACCTATCAGGTTGAAGGCGATTTGCGTCGTGAGCGCTCCCAGAACATTAAGCGCTTGATGGACATGGGTAATTATCGCGGTCTCCGTCACCGTCGTGGTCTGCCGGTTCGCGGTCAGCGCACACACACTAATGCTCGTACACGCAAAGGCCCTGCAAAGGCCATTGCCGGCAAGAAGAAGTAGGTAAGCTCAGATGGCTAAAGAACCCACACGTATTCGCCGCGCTGCTCGTAAAAATATCACGTCCGGCGTCGCGCATGTGAACTCGACTTTCAACAATACAATGATCACCATTACGGATGCCCAGGGCAATACCGTGGCGTGGTGTTCTGCCGGTGGCATGGGCTTTAAAGGCTCACGTAAATCCACACCATATGCGGCTCAGGTCGCAGCAGAAGAGGCAGGCCGCAAGGCTGCCGATCACGGCATGACAACATTGGAAGTCAATGTAAACGGACCAGGATCTGGCCGCGAGAGTGCTGTTCGCGCTTTGCAAGCTGCTGGATTTACAATCACGACTATTCGTGACGTGACCCCGATTCCACATAATGGCTGCCGTCCGCCTAAACGTCGCCGCGTTTAATTTGCAGGCCAAGCCGGTTTGCCTTTCTTGAAAGGCAGACTATTTCCGGCGCGACGTCCGCTCATTCAGGGCAGACACCGACGCGCCGACACTGATAAGAAAAGGCAAAAATTGTGATTGAGAAAAACTGGCAAGAACTCATCCGCCCGATCAATCCAGAGATTGAACCCGGTCGTGACCCTGAGCGTAAAGCAATCGTCACCGCTGAACCGCTAGAGCGCGGTTTTGGTATGACACTCGGAAACGCGCTACGTCGTGTTTTGCTGTCGTCATTGCAGGGCGCTGCTGTATCGGCTGTTCAAATCGACGGTATCGTTCACGAATTTACGTCTATTCCCGGTGTTCGCGAAGATGTGACCAATGTTGTCCTGAACCTCAAAGGTTTGGCTGTCCGCATGCATGTCGAAGGGCCCAAAAAACTATTGCTCCGCAAAACCGGTGCTGGCCCTGTAACAGGCGCCGACATTGAAGAAACAGCTGACGTTGAAGTTCTTAACAAGGACCACATCATTTGTACGGCCGATGAAGGCGCGGACATTCGTATGGAACTAACTGTCACTACCGGTAAAGGCTATGTGCCTGCCGCTGACAGCCGTCCAGAAGACGCTCCGATCGGTTTGATTTCAATCGATGCTCTTTACTCTCCTGTAAAGCGCGTGGCTTACCGCGTCGAAGATACGCGTGAAGGCCAGGTTCTTGACTATGATAAATTGATTATCGACATCGAGACTAACGCTGCGGTTACTCCTGAAGATGCTGTCGCTGTCGCGGCCCGTATCCTTCAAGACCAATTCCAAGTCTTTGTTAACTTCGATGATCCGGAAGATATGTCTCGCGGTGAAGAGAAGCCCGAACTTGACTTCAACCCAGCCCTTCTTCGCAAGGTGGACGAGTTGGAATTATCTGTACGGTCTGCGAACTGCCTGAAGAACGACAATATTGTTTATATCGGTGATCTGATTCAGAAGTCCGAAGCTGAAATGCTCCGTACTCCGAACTTTGGTCGCAAGTCCCTGAACGAGATTAAAGAAGTTCTTGCTGCTATGGGTCTGCATCTTGGTATGGATGCCCCGAATTGGCCGCCGGAAAATATCGAAGATCTCGCAAAGAAATACGACGACCACATTTAGGTCGCCCAGAACACTAAGAGGATAAAGCCATGCGTCATAAAATGGCCCATCGTAAACTGAACCGCACTGCGAGCCATCGCAAAGCTATGTTCGCTAATATGTCATCCAGCCTCATCGAGCATGAGCAAATCGTGACAACGCTTCCGAAAGCGAAAGAACTTCGTCCTTTCGTGGAGAAGCTTGTAACGCTTGCCAAAAAAGGTGACTTGAACAGCCGTCGCATCGCGATTGCCCGCACACGGAATAAAGAGCAGTCTAAAAAGCTCTTTGACGTCATTGGCCCGCGTTATGCAGATCGCCCAGGCGGATATATCCGTATTATGAAAGCCGGTTTCCGTTATGGCGACAATGCGCCTATGGCCGTTATCGAATTCGTTGACCGCGACGTTGAAGCCAAAGGCAAAATCGACCGCGAACGTATGTCTGAGGTTGCAGACGCATAAATCTGCGTCAAAAAAAGATTTACAAAGAACCCGCCCTAACGGCGGGTTTTTTTATTGTCTAAAACACAGCCAAAGGGGCGAATAGAGGGCGTAAAGCTGCTCCGAAGGGGAACGATTAAGCTCACGCTTTCGTTTAACAACATAACAAAACAATAATAATCCCGAAGGAATCGGCATGACACGAACACTCAAACTCGCCCTATTAATCGCCACAGCCACTTTATCGCTTTCAGCTTGCGCTGCGCAGGACGACCCTTCCGCCGCCTCTCAGGCGTCCAATACAGAGCCTATGCCGACTAGTAGCGAAGGTGCCGAAGGAATGAGCGCTCTGACGACCAAAAAACCCGTTCAGGCGGCCACGTCAATCGGTTCGGCGTCCCCCGAGAACGCAAACATTGCTGGGGTGGCCACCCTGGTGCAGGTGAATGAGCCTTACAACGCTTTCCTCAAAACTTATGTGAAACCGACCGACGGCGTGAACCTAGTGGCGTATCAAGACGTGACAGACACCGATGCGGCAGCGTTGGAAACCTATATTGAGAATCTCGCCAATATCGAAATATCGGAATTTTCCGACGCTGAACTGATGGCCTATTGGTTTAATCTTTACAACGCCGTTACTCTGGACCTCATTCTTGATAATTATCCAGTCGACTCGATCAAAGACATCAGTGACCCGTGGAGCCAGAAGCTCGTTAATGTACGGGGCGCCACCATGACTCTAGATGAGATCGAGCATGAAACACTTCGCGAAAATTATGACGAACCCCGCATCCATTTCGCGGTAAATTGCGCCTCCGTCGGATGCCCAAATTTGAAAACGACTGCTTGGGTAGCCGAGACTTTAGAGGCTGATCTACAGCAGGCAGCGAAAGATTATATATCGAGCCCTCGCGGGATAATGGTAAATGATGGACTTATACGGGCCTCGGAAATATTCGATTGGTATGAAGAAGATTTTGGCGAAAATGACGAAGAGGTTCTGACCTATCTTGCACAGTTTGCCTCCGGCGAAAAAAAGACGGCAATGCAGAATGCGAACGAGATCGACGGCTATGAATATGATTGGTCGCTGAATATTGCTAATTAGACCTACGAAAAGCCCGCCATTTATGGGGGTTTTCCCATCCGTAGATTAAGGGTGGTCACTAATTCGTGTCGGATAGTTGACCCTGCGCATAGACCGTCTCCCGTATAAGGCGCCGAACCAAATCGAAACGAGGAAACATCATGACGAACCGATCGCGTCTAGCGTCTATCATTCTGGCAATTGTGGTTTCTCCCTCTCTTGCAATGGGGCAAAATATGACCGCCGATTCTTTAAATGCAGATTTAAACGCGCCCTATAATGCGTTTCTTTCCAAATATGTGACATCCGAAAACGGGCTCAATCTCGTCGCCTATGGCAAAGTGACCGACGAAGACGAAAGGTCGTTAGAAGGTTATATTGAGACCCTTTCTTCGGCGGATATTTCGAAGTTAACAGACGATCAGCTTATGGCTTATTGGTTCAATCTCTATAACGCGAAAACGGTCGACCTTATTCTCGATAATTATCCCGTGAAATCGATTAAAAAAATCGGTTTCTTCAGCGGCCCTTGGGACAAAGATATTCTGACCGTCCGAGGCGAGGATATGAGCTTAAATAATATCGAACATGATATCGTTCGGAAAAGCTTTGATGAACCGCGGGTCCACTTCGCGTTCAACTGCGCCTCGATCGGATGTCCAAACCTCAAAAGCACCGCATGGGAAGCGGAAACTTTAGACACCGACCTTACCCAAGCGGCGAAAGATTATATCGCTAGCCCGCGAGGCGTTCGCGTCGAAGAAAACGGCGACATCACCGCGTCCAGTATTTTTAAATGGTACAAAGACGACTTCGGAGACAGCGAAGCGGACGTCATGTCCTATCTCGCAAGCTACGCAGAAGGCGATAAAAAAGCCGCACTACAGCAAGCAAGTGAGATCAAAGATTACGACTATGACTGGTCGCTAAACGGCAAGAAGTAAGTAAAATTTTTAGATGGTAGGGGGAGAGGGACTTGAACCCCCGACCAACCCGTTATGAGCGGGTGGCTCTAACCAACTGAGCTATCCCCCCATCTCTGGGTGCAGGTTTCTATAACGCTCAAGACCCGTCCTGCAAACCCTCTTTGGTCAATCTGTCAGGACTTTTTGCACGGAATTTTTCCACCCAGCGAGGACGGAGCGGCGTGCGTCGGCCTCCATGTCTGGCTCAAAATGGGTATCGAGCTTCCAGACCTCTTTAATAGTCTTCAGAGACGGAAATACTCCGGCTCCTATAGCCGCGAGGGCGGCCGCGCCAAAAGCCGTCGTCTCCAAAACTTTGGGCCGCTCCACCGGAATATTGAGCACACCAGCCAGATATTGCACCATCCAATCATTGGCGACCATGCCGCCATCGACCCGAAGTATCTTTGGCTCTACCCCGTCTTGCGCCATGGCTTTGAACAGGTCGTAAGTCTGGTAGCAAACGCTCTCGATCGTTGCGCGGACGATCTCTGCGCGCCCGGTATCGCGCGTCAGGCCAAACAGTCCGCCGCGCGCATCCGGGTCCCAATGCGGCGCGCCCAACCCGGTAAAGGCGGGGACAAGATAGACCCCTTTATTGCTGTCGAGGCTCCTGCAGAGCTTTTCTGTCTCTCCCGCATGGTCAATGATTTTAACTTCATCACGAAGCCACTGAACAGCGGCCCCGGCAATAAATATCGACCCTTCCAAGGCATAGGTAACCTTCCCGTTCAAACGGTAGCAAATGGTTGACAGCAGACGGTTTTCCGAGGTGACGCAGGTTTCGCCCGTATTAAGGATCACAAAACATCCTGTGCCATAGGTGGATTTGATATCGCCTTCTTCAAAACATGCTTGGCCAATCGCGGCGGCTTGCTGATCCCCCGCCACGCCTAGGATCGGGATATCTTCGCCCAACAGGGAACATAGCCCAAAATCATCCACGCAGTCTTTTACCTCGGCCAAGCCGGAGCGCGGCACGTTGAAAAGCTCTAAAAGCTCTTCGTCCCACTCTTGCGTGTGAATATTAAATAAATTGGTCCGGCTCGCATTTGTCGCGTCTGTGGTGTGGCTTTTGCCCTCTGTCAGGCGCCAGATGAGAAAGCAGTCCACGGTCCCGAAGGCAAGCTTACCAGCCTCGGCGAGATCCCGCGCCCCGTCGACATTGTCCAAAATCCAGGCGATCTTACTTCCGCTGAAATAGGGATCATGGATGAGGCCGGATTTGGCGTTGAGCTCTTCCACGGGCATTTTTTTTGCCATCTCGCGGCAGGCCTTGGCTGTGCGCCGATCTTGCCAGACAATGGCGTTATAGAGACAGTCTCCGGTTTCTTTATTCCAAACAAGGGTTGTCTCCCTTTGATTGGTAATGCCGATACCCGCAACGTCATGGTCATTTTCCTCGGCAAACTGCCAAGCTTTTTTCAAGGTTTTGAACACCGTATCCCAAATAGTTTCCGGATCATGCTCTACCCATCCGTCTTGCGGATAGATCTGGGGAAACTCTTCCTGCGCTGTAAACAGAATGCGCCCGCGCGGAGAAAATACAAGCGTCCGGGAAGACGTCGTGCCCTGGTCGATGGAAAGGATAACTGTGCTCATACAAGCAATCTAATGCCAACCTCCGCGCCGTCAATCACCTTACTTTCACGCTGGCAAGAGATGATTCATCGTTTATATCCACCCCATGGACGGATGGCCGATACCTTTGGGGCAAACCCTCGTGACTTATTTGGCCTTCACGGCAATTATTATTGCGCGGTATTTCATCATTGTCGGGCCAATACACTGGGCGCTCTGGAAACGGGCGCCAAGAAAAGCGCGCCGCCTGTCTAAACGAGAGCCTACCCGCGCGACCATTCGCAATGAAGTTCGGCTCTCGACAATCAGTGCTTTTATTTATGCGCTGCCCGCCGCAATCGTTCTCGAGATGTGGAAGGCGGGTGGAACCGCGCTTTACAGCGCTATGCCTGAAGGTGTGTGGGGATGGAGCTACCTCTTTGTCTCCGCGGCAATTTATCTTTTCGCGCAGGACACCTGGTTTTATTTCACGCACCGCCTCATGCACCATCGCAAATTATTTAAATACACGCATGAAGGTCACCACCGCTCTGTCCAGCCGACGCCCTGGGCGAGTTTTTCCTTTGATCCGATAGAGGCGGTCAGCGCGGCCTGGCTCCTCCCGGTAATGGCGCTGTTCATCCCGCTCCATGTCGGCGTCGCGCTTGCGCTGCTTATGGTCATGACCATCAACGCCGTGTTCAATCATGCAGGGTGGGAAGTCTATCCGGATAAATGGGTGAAAGGGTGGTGGGGGCGCCACATCATCACGGCCAGCCACCACAATCTACACCACACAAAATTCAAGGGAAATTACGGATTATATTTTAGATTTTGGGATAAGGTCTGCGGAACGGATAAGGGGTTGGTTTAGTTCGCCATTCTATAGGAAACCAAATCCTTACGGTTTATCATTCGCCCCCACAAAGCGTTGAAAGGGTGGACCAGTTCCGTCGGGCCGTTGGCGTTTTCAAGAGGGAGCCCGGCATTGTGCCACGCAAAAATCCCCTCTTTCAAATTATAGACTTCTCTCGCGCCGGCCGCTTTGAGTTCAGCCTGAACCTTCTTTGCTAAAACAGACGAGCGCCTTCCGACTGAGCAGTAAAAAACGAGCGTTTTACCGGTCCAGTCCTGATCAAATTGCGCCATAAAATCCGAAGCAGATAGCTCGGGATCGACATGTTTGCTATGAATAAGATGACTGACATCAAATTCCTTTTTGTCCCGCACATCGAAAAACAACGTATCACTCAGCTCTAATTCTGCCGCCGATTTCACGCCGATATGCCGTACGGTGCGGTAATCCTTCACCACTGAAACGTGCGCTTTATGAAGCGCCTTGTTTTCTTTCTCTTCGGCCACCGCAATTTCGGAAAAGGAAGACAGGAAGAAGCCGAAGAGTATTGATGTTAAAAATCTAAACATTATTCCGGCGCATCGACTGCCTTTTTCAACTGCGCCATTTCATCCCGCAATCTCGCCGCTTCCTCAAACTCTAGATTTTCGGCGGCTTCGAACATACGTTTTTCGAGGTCGGCCATAACGGCGGTCATATTGCCGCCCATATAGGCTTCCTGTTCGCCTTCCGCCGCTTCCAAATATTTGCGTTTAATCTGTCCACTTGGGGTGTATTTATTCGCGTCGTCTTTGATTTTTCCGGCGGCCTGACTATCCCCGACCATATCTGCGACGCCGCGTAGAACCGTTTGCGGAACAATGCCGTGCTTTTCATTATGCGCGATTTGTATTTCTCGCCGGCGATCTGTTTCGCTCATTGCCCGTTCCATCGATCCAGTGATCTTATCGGCATAAAGAACAACTTTGGCTTCGCTATTTCGCGCTGCGCGTCCGATGGTTTGAATAAGCGCCGTCTCTGACCGCAAAAACCCTTCCTTATCTGCATCGAGAATACCGACAAACGCACATTCGGGAATGTCGAGGCCTTCGCGGAGAAGGTTGATCCCGATAAGCACGTCAAATTTACCGAGGCGCAGATCGCGAATAATTTCGATGCGCTCGAGCGTGTCCACATCGCTATGCATATAGCGGACGCGGATACCTTGGTCGGTCATATACTCGGTCAGGTCTTCGGCCATTTTCTTGGTCAGTGTCGTTACCAGAGAGCGATAGCCGCGCGCGGCAACTTTTTGCACTTCGTCAATCACATCATCGACCTGATTGGCGCCGTCTTTAGCGACGGGACGAATTTCGACGGGCGGGTCAATCAAACCGGTCGGACGAATAACCTGTTCGACAAACACGCCGCCCGTGCGTTCCATTTCCCAATCACTTGGCGTAGCGGAAACATGCACGGTCTGAGGGCGCATCGCGTCCCACTCTCCAAATTTCAGCGGGCGATTATCGATACAGCTCGGCAGGCGGAAACCGTGTTCGGCCAAGGTCGATTTCCGGCTGAAGTCACCCTTACTCATCGCGCCGATTTGCGGCACAGAGACATGGCTTTCATCCATAAACAGAAGAGCGTCTTCCGGAAGATACTCAAACAAGGTGGGCGGCGGCTCCCCAGGCGCGCGGCCGGTAAGATAACGGGAATAGTTTTCGATTCCGTTGCAGAACCCGCTGGCCGCCATCATCTCCAGATCAAATTCGGTGCGCTGAGCAATGCGCTGAGCTTCGAGTAATTTTCCCTCGGCTTCAAATCTCGTGAGCGTCTCGCCGAGTTCTTTTTTGATACCTTTCATCGCGCTTTGCACGGTCGGGCGAGGCGTCACATAATGCGAGTTGGCGTAAACGCGAACATTATTGATGTCGCGTTTGGTTTTCCCCGTCAGAGGGTCAAATTCGGTGATCGAATCTATCTCGTCTCCAAAGAAATCAAACCGCCAGGCCGTATCATCATAGTGAGCCGGGAAGAGTTCAATCGTATCGCCCCGAACGCGGAACGAGCCGCGCTGGAAGGCCAGATCATTGCGCTGATATTGAAGTTCGACAAATTGCGCCATGAGGGTGCGGGGGTCCATTTCGTCGCCCTTTTTCAGATCCACCGTCATCGCTGTATAGGTTTCAACTGATCCGATACCGTAGATGCAGGAAACCGAGGCGACAATGATACAATCATCGCGTTCCAAAATGGCGCGGGTCGCGGCGTGGCGCATCCGGTCAATTTGCTCATTCACGGAACTGTCTTTCTCGATGAAAGTATCGGTCCGCGGAACATAAGCTTCTGGTTGGTAATAATCGTAATAGGATACAAAATATTCGACCGCATTATCCGGAAAGAAACTCTTAAATTCGGAATAAAGCTGCGCGGCGAGCGTTTTGTTTGGCGCCATGATCAGGGCAGGGCGCTGAGTGGCCTCAATGATCTTGGCCATCGTGAAAGTTTTACCAGAGCCGGTGACCCCCAAAAGAACTTGGTCGCGCTCAATCGAGTTCAACCCATCGCAGAGTTCTTCAATCGCTTTTGGCTGGTCACCCTTTGGCTGATATTCCGAGACTAGCCGGAATCGCTTACCCCCTTCGGACTTATCAGGTCTATCAGGACGGTGAGGCTGCCACATGGACAGATTCTGTTCAGGATGAAGCTGGGTGACGTTCGCCATGGCTCCAATATGGTTATAACAACTTGTTTAGCAAGGCCGCTCTGTGCGTCTTAAAATTTATCTGTTTTTAGTAAGGTAAAAATCAAATCCAAGACAAATGGCCGAGCGTATTCATCTAAACTGTTTAATCTCGTTAGCTTGGATTTGTCATGACTTTGTCGATTGTGAAAGATAAGATTGCAAAATCACCTCAGGCAAAAGAGACCTACATGCCCACCCCCGGACCCGGTCAGAATTATGGCCGGACAGCTTCCAAAAAGAGTATAAGCGCTGCGCGCCGGGATGCGCAGTGGTTGCATGATATTGCCGAACGTAAAGACCCGAAAGCTCTGTCTGATCTATTTGAAATATACGGTCCGAAGCTCAAGGGCTGGTTGATGGCGAGAGGCGTGGGCGACGGCACGGCCGAAGATATTGTTCAGGACATCATGATAAAGGTCTGGACGAAGGCCCATAAATTCGACCCAGCCAAAGCGAGCTTTGCGACTTGGATCTACCGAATGACCCGCAATCGGTGGATAGATCACAAGCGCAAACACGGACGTATGGACGTTCGCGACCCTGAGCTCATGAAAATCATTGCTGATGACGAAGTGCCGTCAGCTGAACACAATTTTATGTCGCAGGAAAACACAGACATTTTGAAAGAACAAATTGCGCGTTTATCCGCGCCGCAACAAACAGCTATCCGTTTGGCTTATATGGAATTCAAAACGCATAAGGAAATAGCGTCGCAAATCGGTGTTCCGTTGGGAACTGTGAAAACGCGTATCCGAAGTGCTATTCAGGTTTTGAAGTCAAATATGGCTCGTGAGAAAGGGATTATGTGATGGGCTTGCAGATGGAAAACAATGTCGTGACGTCCGAAGATTCTATCACGGACTACGCTCTGGGTAATCTTAGCCCGGCCAAGCATATTATTATGGCTTGCCAGAGCGAAATTTCGGAAAAAGTAGCAGAAGAAGTTGCATTTCAGGAGGGGATTGCGACCAGTTTTATGGATGAGGCAAAGCCAAAATCCTTATCTCCTAATTTTATAGGCGAGGTGCTCGCCAATTTGCCAAAGGACGTAAGCGAGGCAGACTCCGAAACGGTCTTCCAAGGTATGGCGCCGAAAACGCTGCGTTCTGTATTGGGGCATGGGCTGAAGGATATGAAATGGCGGTCAATGGTTCCGGGCGTCGCCGTACATGATGTTCTGGGGAACCGCCGGTATGTGGACGGCGAGAGGCTTTACCTCTTAAAGGCTAAGGGGGGTATGAAGATGCCAGAGCATTCGCATAAAGGCGATGAGTGGTCTCTCATTCTGACCGGCAGCTATAGCATCGGCGATAAAACTTATCGCCGAGGTGACCTCCACATCGAAGACGATACAGTGACCCACGCCCCCCATATTGACGAGGGCGAAGACTGCATCTGTCTTGTGATGACCGAAGGTCCGCTGGTGATGAAAAGTTGGATTCCGAAAATCGTGCAAAAGGTCGTCGGGATTTAATTCAGCAAATTAATTAAGCGCGTTTTTCTCGATCGATATATTTGTCGATGACCTCACCGAGCACGGTCATCGGCACGCTGCCGCCTAGCACGACGGCGTCATTGAACCGTCTATAATTAAACTTGTCCCCCAATTCAGCTTTTGCCTTGGCCCGAAGCTCGACAATAACGCTATGCCCAACCTTGTACCCGCAAGCTTGTCCCGGCCAAGCGCAGTAACGATCGACCTCGCTGCGAACTTCTTCGGGGTTTGACCCATTATTGGTAACGAACCAATCGATTGCCTCTTCTCGGGTCCAGCGTTTGGCGTGAAGGCCCGTGTCGACGACCAAACGACAGGCCCGGAAAGCAAGCGATTGGAGATAGCCAAGACGGCCTATCGGAAAGTCGTCATACACGCCGAGTTCATCCGCAATTTGCTCCGCATAGAGTGCCCACCCCTCGGAATAGGCGTTGAACGCCAAGAGGGACCGGATGAGCGGCTGTTTGAAGGTGTACTCCCCTTGCCAGACATGGCCGGGAATGGCTTCATGGTAGGTCAGGTCAGGCAGGCTGAATTTGCTGTGCAAGTCTGTGGTCCGAAGGTTAATCCAGAAGTGCCCGGGTTTCTTGCCGTCAATTGATCCGGCCCCGCCATATGCGCCCGGGGCGCCCGCTTCGACTTCGGGGGCGATCCGCGTGACCTCAAGAAAGCCTGGTACAAGCGTTTCAAACGCTTGCGGCATGCGTCCGCGAATGTCCGTCAACGTTTCTTCGATAAAGGCCATGATCTCGGCGCGGCCCTCATCGCCTTCGGAGAATTGGTAGCGAGGGTCTTTCGACAAAGCCGTCATTCTTTCCCCAACTGACCCAGTCGTATAACCGGCAGAGCGAAGAATCGGGTCCATTTCCGCGTGAAGACTTTTCAACTCATCAAGACCCATCTGATGAACCTCGTCGGGCGACATATTCGTCGTGGTGCTGGCTTTCAGCGCCCAGTCATAATAGGCCTCTCCACCCGGCAAAGCCCAAACTCCGGCATTCGAGGTTGCCAGCGGAGCGAGTTCTTCCAGCACCGCAATTTGGCGTTTAATAGCCGGTCGAATTTTCTCCTCAGCCAACAGCGCGGCTCTGTCTCCGAAGGGCGTGTCAAACTCCGTCGTTTTCGCCGCCAATGTTTTCACAATGCCCCAATCCGATGCCGGTTTGGCGTCTGCGTCTCTTAACTGTCCCAACGTCTTTTCCATCAGGAAGTCCGGTAAGATGACGCCTTTCTCCCCGTTCTCCCGCACGCGCGCTGTTTCCCCATCCAGTTGGCGAGCATAGGCCTCCATCCGCAAAAGATAGCTATCCGCATCTGAATGTTCTTCGATGGCGTGGGAGGAGTCTAGAAAGCTGGGGATTTCGACAAACGCCCCGGTGTTTTGGGCAACGACATAGGGACTGTTTCGATAGGACCAGTTTGAATTCAACAAGGCCACATCACCATAGGGGAGATCAAACCCCTCCACCGTTGTCTCAAAAACAGAGCGAACAACGTCGAATGTTAGCGCCTCATCTTCGGGCATCGCCGCCGTATCGACTTGGTTTAATTTGGCGAGCATAGCGCGGACATCGTTTTCGATTGCTTTTTGTCCGGCGGGGGATCTATCGCTCAGTTGGGATTTCAGATGACGATATTTGCCTGTGTCAATTCCCGCGCTCGACGCGGTTTCCGGATAGGCGTTCAGGATGAGATCTGTGGCTTGATCCATCAGATCCGGACTGGATTGGGTATCCGTTCCCATGGTTTGCGTCACGCATCCCGTAAAAGCGAGGGCGGAGGTCGCGGCGGCCGCCGCAGAGGTTTGAAGGAGGGTACGGCGGGAAACAAACATAAAAGGCCTTTATAAAGCTTCGGACCTTTAAATATCTGCCATGCCTATCCGAGCAAATCAAACGCTCGGAAAGACGCATTTTAGAAAAGCTTACCTTTTTAATAACCTTTAACCGTAAGCATCATAATGATGCGTGATCGCAATGGTAATCTGGCGCACCAATTCAGACGCTCTTTGGAGCGGGCCAATAATGGTTTCCGAGATATGCGGATAGCCGCCTGAGCCGCCGACTTTGATGCCCGACTTCTCGACCAGATCTTCAGTCCAGCTCAGCGCGTCTCGTTTTTCAGGATAACGCTGGCGTAGGTCTTCCAGAATGGAATCAATCTGGAAGGTTTGCAGTCTCTGTAACACATTCATTTGAGACGTGTTGTCATCTCCGATGGCGGGCAAATCTGTCGCGATAATCATCATTTTCATGACGACAGCTAAGCGCAGCGCATGCAGTATTTTGAGCGTTTCCGGATCGCAATCCGTGCAGGTTAGATCGCTTTTCCCTAGGGTCGCCAAGGCATTGAACTGGTCCATGCGAAGGCGATTGGCCAAATCCATTATTTGAGAGCGCCATGCCGATTGGCTCAGCGTATCCGCCACGATCAAAGAGCGTTCGGCCAAGATTGGCTCATTGCCCGAAAGCGCGCGGCTGATCCAGAAGCCTGGGTCAAACAGGCGGCCATAGGCGGTGAGCGCGGAAAGCTGCGTGCGGCTCATGGATGTCGCGGCAAGTCCGAAAATGGACCGCGCTCTGGCGGAGGTTTCCAGCAGGTTCTCAAATTTTTCGCTGTCAATCGCGGCGGCCCGGCCAATCCCGAAGATAATATTCGCCGGCGCTCCAAATTGCTGCAAAATGGCGTTATGCGGGATGGCCCGCAATTGACGCGGATTAAACATATCCGCTCCGCTGCCCGGGGCCGCCCGCTTAACGGCGCGAGAGCCCGTCGGGATGAGGAGATTCTGACCGAACCCGCCGAGAATTGTAATGTAATTCGGGTCACGATAAAGACTGTCTTGCTCTGATCCGATGGTCCGGAACACATCCCAAGAAAAATCATTCTCTGTGTAGAAGCTATCGTCCTCGGCTTCGCTGCGATTAGCATAACGCGCAGCGACGAGGGAGTGGGCGGTCGCATCAGAAAGCGAGGGCGTCTGGTACCAGAGGAACCCGTCTCCGCCTTGAAAACTTACTTCATGACATAAATGGATGTCGCGCTTTTCAAACTGGCGCACGGCCCAAGGGCTCATGGCATAATCAACCCGTTCTTGAATATTGCCGGGATGTCCGCCCCGTCCAAGACCTTCGCCGTGGGTGTTAAAGACGAGCGCCGTGACGTCTTCCATTTCATTTTTCGCCATCTGGTGGGCGAAATGGGAATGGAGCCGCTCGATCGCGAGTGTAGCCGGAATTTGTCCCATGAACCGCCCGGCATCTGAAAAGCCCGTTTGGATTGCAAAAACGCCGCGAGATTTGACATAGTCTTTGTAGACCGGATTGCTCAACATCTTGCCGATTATCCGTCCGCCATTATTGAGCGCATCCGCCGTTTCAAACAGCGGGGAGATATCGAGGTGGTTTTCTAGGCCGTAAAGGCGTGCCAAATATAAAACGCCTAGCGGGACAAGACTGTCTTCCGTTTCGGCAATCAACAATCGGATAGGCGTTTTGTCATCGATATATTTATGCATTTGCGCCGAGAGGATCATTTTCTCATGCGCCGTGCTTTTCTCCAGAGCGAGTGAAGCGAAATTGACGGGCTGAGCTTTAACAGCTTTCGTCAGCTTCGTCGCTTTGTTCAACAGGGTTCGGTTGTCAGACGACTGTTGATCCATTCCGAAAATAGGCCGGATTGCTGAGATGACATGACGGGCGTTCAGACGGAAGTGAATCCGCGCCGTTCCCAAACCGAAGGCGACCATTTGGGCGCGTAAAATGATGAGGCTGGTGGCCAGTTCGTCGTCTGCTCCGGTTATGGCTTTATCGATCAACTCAATCGCTAAATCGAGATTGGTAAATCGACGGTTAGAGCTGCGGGTTAGATTATTCGCTGCTGCGACCAGATTGTCAGGTTGGGTGATATCTTTTTCGAACAGAGCGAGATCACGTTTGGCGCTTGATTGGGCGTCCGACAATTTATCAATGAGCGTTTCCAAAGCGGCTTCACTTTTAGCTTCGAGTTTGCCTTTGGATTGAAGGGTCTGCGCCGTTTTGAGGTAGCGCCCAAGCTGCGTATGTTTTTCCGAAAGACGAAGACGTAGCGCGTCCCCCCAAGAAATGTCGGTACGCCCATCAATATCATATCCCACCCAACTATAGGCATCTGCCAAATGCGGGGTGAAGTCTTGCCAGGTTTCAGGGAAACTTTCGCGGGCAGTCTCGAGGACTTTGCGATTAATCCGGTTGAGTGACCCGTGAATGCGTTCCAATGTCGCTTGCGTGTCTTCGTGCTCCTCAATCAGAGTCGGCGCGCGTTTCGGAAGATAGGGGTAGGATTTTAATTCTTCGGTTTCTTCATCGAATTTACCGTCCTCTTGGGAGGCAAGCGCCCCCAGGCAGTTTCGAATATCGCGGGAGAGCGAAAAGGTCGGGTGAGCCGTCAGGACAATCCCGAGGCCCGGTTTTTCGGCCCAGGATTTAAAGCTCTCCCAGCCCTTGGCGGCCTCGGCCTTGGCAATGTCCGTGACGGCCGTTTCCAAGGTGTCTATTTGGTCGAGACCCGAGCGCCGTCTCAAACGGCGGATACGCTCTATGGCCCCTCTGTCTGAGAGTTGTTTAACCAATTCCTCAATGTGCCTAAAGGCAATTTTACGCTCTTCCACATCTTTGGAAATGTCGTAGGCGAGGACTTTTACCGCGTTTGCCTGCGGGTCCTCGTTCATATCACTTTTATGTTCGGCGAGGCGGTCTCGCAATCGCTTCAAGAGTTCGTCGGATTTTATTGCGCGGGTGATAATCTTTTTACCTTATAAAAATTTTGCTATTTCCGCAGCGGTGTCGAGCATACGGTTCGAAAAACCCCATTCATTATCGTACCAGCTTAGCACGCGGATCATCTTATCATGCATGACGACGGTTTCGCCGGTTAGGAAGCTGGAAGAATGCGGGTCGTGATTGAAATCGATGGAAACAGTCTGGTCGTCGATGACCTGTAAAATTCCTTTTAACGGGCCATTGGCTGCCTTGGCGAAGGCCGCATTGACGTCCTCGACCGTGGCGGATTTCGTGGTGTTTACGACAAGATCGACAACTGACACATTCGGCGTCGGAACGCGAATGGCTTTCCCGTCAAGTTTACCTTCCAGCTCTGGCATGACCAGACCGATGGCTTTCGCCGCTCCGGTAGAGGTCGGAATCATCGAAAGCGCCGCCGCCCGCCCGCGATTATAATCCTTCCGGTGGATCGTATCCAAAGTCGGTTGGTCACCGGTATAGGAATGAACGGTGGTCATGAAACCTGATTCAATCCCAAATGTGTCATTGAGGACTTTTGCCAAAGGCGCGAGCGCATTGGTGGTGCAAGACCCGTTGGACACAACCAGATCTTCTTTGGTCAATGTGTCGTGATTAACGCCGTGAACAATCGTCTTGTCTGAATTGGCACCGGGCGCAGATATCAAAACGCGTTTGGCACCAGCGTCGAGATGTTTGGCGGCGGCCTCCCGCGCCGTGAAAATGCCTGTACATTCTAGAACGATATCAACTTGGTTGTCCGCCCAGTTCTGGTCTTCCAAATTGCGTACCGAGGTGACTTGGATGGGCCCCTGACCGATATCCAGGCTATTTTCCGTAGCTTTAATCGTTCTGGGGAAACGCCCGTGAACGGAATCATATTTCAGCAGATGCGCTAAATTATCCGTAGACGACAGGTCGTTGATCGCGACGACTTGCAGATCATCTCGGCCTTGCTCATAAAGGGCGCGCAGCACGTTGCGGCCAATGCGTCCAAATCCATTAATGGCGAGGCGAGTGGTCATACTATTTCCTTTTAAAAGCTAAAATCGCGATTAAATTTTTAAAATTGTTTCTACACGCAATATATTATCTTGACAGCGCTGTCAGTAATTACGGAAATTTATGTCCGAAACTGCATTTTGTTCCACTATACGGCGTCATTTAAGTCAAGGCTAATCTCGTGGTTCGGGGCGTTGAGAAAATTAAAGAATGTAAATAAGCGTCACTGGACTAACCAATGCTATTTATTTGCCCCAATTAGGTGTTGTTCCGTAACAACTGGTAGACAACTAGTGATTTGGTGTAATTGTGAATCCAAGAGGCTTGAAAATGAGAGTTGCAATAATTGGCGCCGGTATTTCCGGTTTATGCGCTGCCCGGAAGCTCAAAAATGCTGGCCTGAGCGTCACCGTTTTTGAGAAATCCCGCGGCGTTGGCGGGCGTTTGTCGACCCGTTATGCCGGGCCTCATGAATACGATCACGGCGCTCAATATTTTACGGTAACACAAGATAGGTTTCGCGACCTTTTGAAGGAAGCTGAGAAGAGCGAAGCCGTCGCCCGATGGGAGGGGCGGGCTCTATATTTGAAAACAGGTTTATTGACGGCTGACACAGGACGCGATCGGTGGGTCGGCACGCCCCGCATGAATAGCTTTGCAAAATATATGGCTGATGGACTCGATATCGTTAAGCGCCATCAAGTCACTTCGCTCAATCGCGACCAAAACGGGCTATGGACAATTGGTTTCGAGGGCGCAGCAGGAGGAGCAGATCAGGACCGGAGTGGTTTCGATGCTGTAATTTGTAGCGCCCCGCCGGAGCAGGCCGTAAATATTCTGCCCGATGATTTTAAAGACAGAGAGCTTCTGAAATCTGCCAAAATGAATGCGTGTTTTGCATTGATGATTGGACTCACTGGACCGATAGACCCCGGGTGGGAGAGCTTGCGGGTCAGCGACTTGCCGGTGGCTTGGCTAGCGATCAATAGTGCGAAGCCGGGTCGGGCCAATAATTTGGGAACATTGGTGGTTCACGCCGCGCCGGAATGGTCGAATGCCAATGCTGAAACTGACCGCGAAGAGATTCAGTCCATCATGATGGAAATTACGGCGGCTTTGACCCGGCTTGATTTGACTCAGCCAGAGCATATTAGCTTGCACCGCTGGCTTTATGCGAGTGTCGAAACCTCGCCTGAACAACCGTTTCTCAGTGACCCCGATGAAAATCTCTTTGCCATTGGTGACTGGTGCCAAGGAGGACGGGTAGAAGGCGCGGCGATGTCCGGATTCAATGTCGCGGATTATATACTTCAAAATAGGTAAGGCGCATCTTGCAAGCAGGCTGACTAAGCCTTATCTGCCCGCTCATGACCAAAGCTCAAAAATATCAAGAAACCCTCGAAGAAATTCAAGCCGTGATTGAAGGAGAAACCTCGATGACGGCGCGTTACGCCACAGCCTCTTGCCTTTTAGCGCAGAAGTTTGACTATTTCTTTTGGACCGGATTTTACGAAGTTGATCCGCTTAAGGAAAATGAGCTTGTTGTTGGTCCTTATCAGGGAACATTGGGTTGTCTCCGCATACCTTTTTCCAAAGGGGTTTGCGGCGCCTGCGCGACTCAAAAAAAGACGCTCATCGTCGACGATGTTCACGCTTTTCCCGGACATATCGCCTGTGACAGCCAGACTAATTCCGAAATCGTCGTGCCTGTTTTAAATCGGGAGGGGGAACTTGCGGCTATATTGGATGTGGACAGCACATCCTTGAACTCATTCGATATTGATGATCAAAAAGGTCTCGAGGCCATCGCGGCAATTCTGCACATTTAAAAGCGCACTAGACGCGCTTTTTCAGCTCTTCTTTATCATCCAACTTTAGCGGCTCGCGGAGGCGCGGCTGCGATATCTCTCTCTCGGCGATTTTAAATGCCTCCTCCACGCTAGTAGCAGAGAGAAGGTCGTCCCGCGTTGACTCAGAGGCAAAGCCAGCGTCCACGACATGATGAAATGTCGCGAGTAGCGTTTCCCAATATCCTGTATCGCTCAGGAAAATTACCGGCTTCACATGCAAATTCAGGCGTAACCAGGACAGGATTTCGACTGCTTCTTCGAGTGTGCCGATCCCGCCGGGTAAAACTATAAAAGCGTCAGCCCGATCAAACATTGAAATTTTACGCTCGTGCATGGTTTCGACGAATTCATGCTCAATGCCCGCCACCGTTTTTTCGGCTTCTTTTAAGAAATTTGGCATGACGCCTGTCACATGCGCTCCGCCTTCATGGGCAGACCTAGCGACCGCCCCCATCAGGCCCAAGCCGCCTCCGCCGTAAACAAGTTTGTGCCCGCGCCGGGCAATTTCGGTGCCCAAATGTTCGGCCAACGCCATGTGCTTTGGGTCCTTGCCGGGACTTGCGCCGCAAAAAACACAAAGCGTCATGTTGCGGGTTGTAGCGCCCGTTTTCTCAGCGCTGTCGGATTTTTCAGTTTTATTTGTCATCATCGACCCTTATGCCTTGATGACGGAAGCAATCAAGCGTCTGTAAAAGAGGAATGAAATAAATGTTCAGGGCCCGCATCGTCTGGATCATAGTTGGAGGACTGTTTCTGGCCGTCGCTCTTATTGTGCTTTTGCAAATGTTGGATGTGTTATCCCGATTGTCGTCTTCAGACTCTTCAAACCCGCCGCCAGTTATAGCAGAGACTGCGGACCCGATTGGCCTTGCGCCGACTTTGTTTCAAGACGTCATTGAATATCAGGAGAATAACACCAAGAAGCTGCGCCTTTCTGGCACGGCTCAACCCGATACGGTCGTGATTATTTCCAATCGCGGACAAAGAGTACGCCAAATCAAATCGGATTCTAACGGCAATTGGGTCGTCTCAATTGATGCGATTGACGACCAGCCGATGGTGTTAGAGGCCGTGCTCTTCACTGAAAGCGACGTGACTATTCGTGGAGACGAAACAGTTTATCGCATTGTTTTGCCAAAAACCACTCAGGATCTGGCGCCCCAAGATATTGCACCAAGCATAACGGGGGAGAACGAATTTCTTCCCGTTTCACTACCAGATGCTAGACCTACGCTTATCATGGTTAGCGTTCCGGGAGGACCAACACGCATTGTCAGATCTCCCTTCGGCGGAAGTCCAACCGAAGGCCCACTCACGATGGGCCCGATAGAATATGATGATGGAGGGGGCGTGATCTTCTCGGGTACAACCAGCGCGGAAGGCCGGGTACGACTATATGCCGGCGAGGCCGTCATTGGCGATACACGTGTCGGCGCAGGCGGAAGGTGGAATTTTATTGCTGGCCGAATGTTGCCTATGGGAGAATATGAAGTCAGGGCTGAACTTATCAGGCCAGATGCGGAGCGCGTACAAGTGACTGTGCCGTTTGAACGACTTCCTCCTGTCACATTATCACAAGCCAACATACCAATGGTTCAATTCGAACCCTATCGCTGGCAAGTTCGCCGGGCCTTATTGGGCGGGGGGGCTCAGAATACAGTAATATTTGCGCCGCGCGACGCCGACGCCATTGTGCCGCCTTCTGACGTTCCGTCTGAAGGTTAGGGAGTTAACTACTCTGCCGGTTCAACACGGCGTCGTTCGATGTCGCCATCTTTCAGTCGTTTGTAAAACCGTTTAGCTCTTTCGCCTAAAACTGTTGGAGCGGCCAAGAGAACGGGGGTCACGATCAACGTTAAAATGGTTGCAAAGCCGAGACCGCTGGCCACCACAAACGAGATAGGGGCCCAAATTTCGGACGTGCTCGTCCCGCGCGTATCAAGTTCTCCGGTAAATATATTTGCGCCCCATCCCAGGATAAGCGGCATAAGCCCAACAACAGTTGTCAGCGTCGTCAGGAAAACAGGCCGCAAGCGTTGCGCCGCCGTACGTACCGCTGCGTCCACCGGCTCATAACCATGTTCGCGAAAACGCTGATAGGCATCAATAAGAACAATATTGTTGTTCACCACAATTCCGGCCAGGGCAATCACGCCTGTCAGGGTGAGGATCATTGAAATATAGGGATAAAATGTCAGTCCCAATATGACGCCGAAGACTGACAAAACGACGGCCATCAGAGTCAAAAAGACGTGATAAAAGCTATTAAATTGCAAAAGCAAGATAACGCCCATCATGAAGAGAATAGCCAGCATGGCGGTGGCCGCAAACTGTCCGGCTTCCGCGTTTTCTTCCTGCTGACCAAGGAACTTCCATTTTATCGTAGGCGGGAGATCGGCTTCCTCGTTAAACCAACGCGTTAGCTCATCGACTTGAATATTGGTGGCGTAGCCTTTTTGCGTATTTCCCTGAACCACATAGAACGGGAGAAGGTCTCTCCGTTCAATCTGGTCTTGCCTGGGTTTGGCAACCCTGGTCACTACGGTGGAAAGGGGAAGTGCGCCGGAAGGCGTTTGGATTCGCAGACTATCGAGCGCCGCCAAATCCCGCGCAGAGGCTGGATAGCGCACGCGAATGTCTACCTCTTCCTCTGCGTCGAGGGGGCGGTACTGACCGACCAAGGCGCCTTCGGTGACAAACTGTACGGCCGCCCCGATGCGCCCAATGTCCAAGCCAAGGCGTCCGGCCTCGGCCCGGTCAACGACAATTTCCCAATCCACGCCCGGCAAGGGGAGGGTATCTTCGATATCCACGACGCCTTCTACGCTTTCTAATTTCTCGCGGACTTGTTTCGTAACCTTGACGAGCGCGTCTTTATCTTCGGTCGAAATTTGTATCCCGATATCTTTCCCGATGGGCGGCCCTTGATCTATCGCTGTGACCTCGGTGATGACGCCGGGGATACCGCTCGTCGCCCGTTCCAAATCAGTAACAATTTCTGGAATGCCCCGACGTTCGGCAAAGGGCAAAAGCTCCGTATAAACTTTGACAACGGTATCAGAAGGTACATTGGACGGCCCGGTCAAAGCGCCGCCGCCGCCGCGTCCTATCGCCCCGTCCCCGGCCACCGTATAAACCGATTCAATTCCGGGAATGTCTTTTATCCGGTTTTCAATATCCTTGCCTATTGTCAGTACCTGTTGCGGCGTTGTGTTCCCCCGCGCCCGCGCCAGAATAAATAGCTGATCTGATGGAGTCTGGGTAAAAAACTCAACCGGCTTAGGCGGCGGTCCGCTTAAGCTTGCTCCGAAGGCAAAAACGATAACAACTGTCGTCGCAATCATACCCGCCACGACCAAAAGAGGGGCGCGGACCAGCTTCTGAATGAGACGGACATAGACTCCGGTGATGCCGCGCAGCTTGCCGGGATCGCCTTCACCGGCGGCTAAAAGCGCGGCATTGTCACTTTTTTTCTTCTTCCCGCGAAAGCCGATTTTAGCGCCCAAGGTCGGCAGGAAAATTAGCGCCATGAGCGTTGAGGCCGATAACACATAAATCATGGTGCGGGGGAAATAGGCCATGAATTTACCGGTGAGCGTGTCCCAGAACAAAAGCGGGAGGAACGCCGCCAAAGTCGTCGCAGTAGAGGACATGATGGGCCAGAACATTCGCTCGCCCGCCATTTTAAAGGCTTCGAGTCTTTCCAGTCCTTCGTCCATTTTCCGGTCAGCAAATTCGACAATCACAATCGCACTATCGACCAGAACGCCGACAGAAAGGATGAGGCCAAACAGGATCATCATATTGATCGTCTCGCCTTGGATATAGAAAAGGGCAAAAGCGATCAGGAAACTGGCCGGAATAGCCCAGCCGACAAAGAGCGCAGACCGCCACCCCAGAGCGGCAATGCAAACGATAAAAACCAGAATAACCGCATTGATGATAGAAGCGGAAAGTTCACTCATCATATCGTTGATATAGGTCGAACGGGATTGGCTGTAAGATACATTAATCGTCTTTGGCCATTCCGGGGCGCTGATCACTTCATTGACCAGTTCCTGCACCCGGTCAGACGTGTCCAGAATATTCTCGCCCTGACGTTTTGACACTTCCAGCGAGACGGATGTCCGGCCGTTAAAACGCGCGAAAGTCGCAACGTCTTTATAGCCCCGCCGAACTTCGGCGATATCGCCAAGCTTCACAATGGCGCCGCCTTCGCTGCGCCGTATCACGAGCTCGCTCATATCTTCTGGGTTTTCGATCAGTCCAGGAACTTTGACGTTAAATTTTCCGCTTTCGGTTTCCAAAGCTCCCGCTGGCACCAAGGCGTTATTCTGGCCGACGGCGGCGGATATTTCGTCATAGGTAATGCCAAGGCTCTCAATCCGGGCGGGATCTAGAACAGCTTCCAAAACATCCGTTCTTTCTCCGGAAATATTGGCTTCCAAAACTGACGGCAAACTCTCAAGCCGCCTTTGCAAATCTTTTGCGCGTTTTTGAAGCTCGCGTTCAGGCGCGTCGCCCCAAAGGTTCACGGTTAATATGGGCAGGGAAGACGTGCTTATTTCTTCGACAATAGGTTCTTGCGCTTCTTGCGGAAACTCTGCGCGGGCCCGGTCAACTTTTTCCAGGACATCGGACATGGCCTGGTCCTGATTGAAACTGGCTTCAAATTCCATAACGATATAGGCGACATTGGTTGCCGCGATGCCGTTCATTTCTTTCAGGCCATCAATGGATTTCAGCTCGGTCTCCATGGGCCGGATGAGAAGGCGTTCCGCGTCTTCGGGCGAAATACCCGGCAAGACCACTTGCACATTGATAAAAGGAACGGGGATGTCCGGTTCGGCGTCCAAAGGCAAGCGGCTCATGGCGAGCATTCCGCCTACAACGGCAAACAGCATAATCCCCAGGGTCATGCGCCAGTTGCGAATTGAAAATCCGACTATCCCCGGAAAGCCCTTGGCTCTGGGGGACATGCCGTCATTTCGCTGGGCGGGGCCGAGATCGTCTGGATCGCTCATTGCGAGGCCGCCTGATTATAGTTTGCCTTCGGCTCAACCGTTTGGCCGACCGCCACATAATCCTGACCCTCGATGATAATACGTGTTTGGTCAGGCAGACCCGTCACCCAAGATCCCTCAGGCGTTTCGTCAATCACCTTAACTTGGGCGAAGCGCACGACGTCATTGCTGTCGAGATAGCGGACGCCAACAGCGCCGGCGTCGTTAAGGGTCAGGATGTTAGACGGAATACGTTGCGCCGTTGTTTTTCCGGCGGTGATACGCACCGTCGCTGTCACGCCGGCCTTGAGTTTATACTCCTCATTCGGGACGAGGATTTCAGCGCGAAATGTGCGGGTGGCTGTGTCGGATTTGGCTTCGATGAAGTCGATTTTGCCCTCGACGGTTTCGCCCGTCGCCAGTTCGATCAGGGCAGGTTCGCCCGGCGCGACGAGGCCGACCTGTTTTTCTGTTAGCTGCGCAATCACTTTAAGAGGCGATAGGTCCACGATGAGTCCGCATGGCTGGCCCGGAGACAAGTAATCCCCGACTTGCGCCAACTGCTCTTCCCAGACACCTCGGAAGGGCGCCCTGATATTGACGTTATCCAGTTCGATCTCTGCCTGTTTGAGCGAGGCTTTTGCACCGTCCAACTGAGCTTCGAATCCGATGACGCGCGTTTCCGATTGAAAGCCTTTTTCTGCGAGGACTCGCGCCCCGCGCAAATCATTCTCGATGGATTTCAGATTGGCGCGCGCCTGATCTACCATGGCCGAGCGGGCATCGACATCCTGACGGCAGACGAGCGCGCCTTTGTTCACGATGCGGCCTTCTGCGGCGGGGACGGAGACAACCAAGCCGGACGTTTGGGCTTTGACGGTGACTTCCCGCGCGCTCTCTGTTTGTCCGTAGAGTTCCAGCACATTTTCATGAGATTGAGCTTGGATAGACTTTACTTGCACGGCCGGAATTTTCGTTTGAGCTTCGCTCTGAATCTCCGCCTGTGTTTTTCCGATAGCCGGCGGGCCTTCATTGAGGTTATTCACGATGAACCAGATGACTATTAAGGCCAAAAGGGCCCCGGCAATAAGAAATGATTTGTTAAGCTTCATGGCTCTGCTTTTCGCCTCTGTGGGTATGGCATTTTGGCCCGTCCCTGTGCGGCGGTGCATAAGGCATAAAGTCGCGCAGTTCTAATGATAATCCTGTAAAGGCGGGCTACGAAACTGAATGTGTGGATTTATCTAGTCAAATAGATAGCTGGGATTGAGCGAAATCACACTTGCCTTTATTGTTATGCTTAGTAACGTGGTTTTTTTTGAGATTTTTGACTGACCGGGGGTTAGGTTTGAGCGATATTCTTCAACAGCTAACGGCGAGACGCGCCGAAGCTAAAATGGGCGGGGGCCAAGCCCGCATTGATGCCCAGCACGCAAAAGGCAAGTTGACCGCCAGGGAGCGGCTCGAGCTTTTACTGGACCCCGAGAGTTTTGAAGAGTTTGACATGTTCGTCAAACATCGCTCCACCGATTTCGGCATGGAGAAAAAACACATTCCGGGCGACGGCGTCGTCACGGGATGGGGGACGATTAACGGCCGTAAGGTTTTCGTCTTCGCACAGGACTTCACCGTTTTTGGTGGATCGCTTTCTGAAACTCACGCGCAGAAAATCTGCAAAGTGCAGGAAATGGCGATGAAGCAGGGCGCGCCGATTATCGGCCTTCAAGATTCGGGCGGCGCTCGGATTCAAGAAGGCGTGGCCGCGTTGACAGGCTACACCTCTGTTTTCCAAAACAATATCATGGCCAGTGGTGTTGTACCTCAAATCTCCGTCATTATGGGCCCGAGCGCGGGCGGCGCGGTTTACTCTCCGGCTCTGACCGATTTCATCTTTATGGTGCGTGATAGCTCTTACATGTTCCTGACCGGGCCTGATGTTTTGAAAACGGTCACCAATGAGGTTGTGACGTCCGAAGAACTCGGCGGCGCGAAAACCCATACGACAAAATCCTCTGTCGCGGACGGCGCGTTTGATAATGATATGGAAGCGCTGGCGGAAATTCGCCGCCTGTTTGACTTCCTGCCTCTCAATAACCGCGACCGCTCTCCGGTGCGCCCGTTCTTTGACCGGCATGACCGCATAGACGAGAGCCTGGATACCATCATCCCGGACAACCCGAATATTCCTTACGACATGCACGAGCTGGTACGGAAAGTCGCCGATGAAGGCGATTTCTTTGAAATTCAGCGCGACTTTGCCAAAAACATTCTCTGCGGCTTTGTCCGCATCGAAGGACAAACGGTCGGCGTTGTGGCGAACCAACCGATGGTTCTCGCAGGTTGTCTCGATTCGGATGCATCTCGTAAAGCGGCGCGGTTTATCCGCTTCTGTGACTGTTTTGAAATTCCGATCCTGACGCTCGTTGATGTGCCGGGCTTCCTCCCGGGAACGAGCCAGGAATTTGGCGGCGTTATCAAGCATGGCGCGAAACTACTTTATGCTTACGGCGAAGCGACTGTGCCGAAAGTCACCGTCATTACGCGTAAAGCTTACGGCGGCGCCTATTGCGTCATGGCCCCGAAAAACCTTCGCGGCGATCTGAACTATGCGTGGCCGACGGCGCAAATCGCTGTGATGGGCGCCAAGGGCGCGGTGGAAATTCTCCATCGCAAGGACCTCGGCGACACAGACAAAATCGCCAAACATACCTCAGATTATGAAGAGATGTTCCTGTCTCCGTTTAGGGCCGCCGAACGCGGCTATATCGACGAGGTCATTCAGCCCCGCAGCACCCGCAAACGCGTCAGCCGCGCGCTGGCTCTGCTCAAAGATAAAAAGCTCGACAATCCGTGGAAGAAGCACGGGAATTTGCCATTATGATCAAGAAAATACTTATAGCGAACCGGGGTGAGATTGCTTGCCGCGTGATTAAAACGGCCAAGCGGCTTGGCATTGAAACGGTGGCGGTTTATTCCGATGCCGATAAAAACGGCCTGCATGTATCAATGGCGGACGAAGCCATTCACATTGGCCCGCCGCAAGCCAATCAGTCCTATCTCGTGATGGATAAAATTATCAAAGCGATTGAGGATAGCGGCGCAGATGCCGTCCATCCCGGCTATGGTTTTCTGTCTGAAAACCCGGAATTTGCCAAGTTGCTGAAAGAGAAAGGCGTCACTTTTATCGGGCCAAACCCGCACGCTATTGTGTCGATGGGCGATAAAATTACGTCTAAAAAGCTGGCGAAAGAGGCCGGCGTGTCCTGCGTGCCGGGCCATATGGGCCTGATCGAAGACGCCGACGAAGCGGTCAAAATTTCGCAAAAGGTCGGCTATCCCGTCATGATCAAAGCGTCGGCCGGCGGCGGCGGTAAAGGCATGCGCATCGCCTATAATGACGAAGAAGCACGCGAAGGATTCCAATCCTCCAAGAACGAAGCCGCAAGCAGTTTTGGCGATGACCGTATCTTTATCGAAAAATTTGTCGAAGAACCGCGCCATATTGAGATTCAGGTGCTGGGCGACAAGCACGGCAATGTGATTTATCTTGGCGAGCGCGAATGCTCCATTCAGCGCCGTAATCAGAAAGTGATCGAAGAAGCGCCGTCGCCTTTCCTCGACGAAAAAACGCGCGCCGCGATGGGAGCTGAATCCGTCGCCCTCGCCAAAGCCGTGGATTACGATTCCGCCGGTACGGTCGAATTCATCGTCGACAAGCACAAGAATTTTTACTTCCTTGAAATGAACACGCGCTTGCAGGTGGAACATCCTGTCACGGAATTAATTACCGGCGTCGATCTGGTGGAGCAAATGATACGCTCTGCGCAGGGCGAAGAACTCAACATGACGCAGGACGATGTCAAACTAAATGGCTGGGCGATTGAAAGCCGGATTTATGCGGAAGATCCCTTCCGTAACTTCCTGCCGTCTATTGGCCGCCTGACGCGCTACCGCCCGCCTATCGAAGGCGAGAAAGACAACGGCGCTATCATCCGCAATGATACAGGCGTTTTCGAAGGCGGCGAAATCTCCATGTATTATGATCCGATGATCGCCAAGCTCTGTACGTGGGGCGAAGATCGCGGGGTCGCACTGGACGCGATGCAGCACGCGCTCGATCTGTTCGAGCTGGAAGGCATCGGCCATAACATCCCATTCCTGCAAGCCGTTTACGACCATGACCGCTTTGAACGCGGCGATATTTCCACGGCCTTTATCGCCGATGAATACCCTGACGGGTTTGAAGGCGGGACGGTTAATCCGGGGCATGCACGCAAAATCGGCGCGATTTGCGCCCTGATGCACGACATCACCGAACACCGCGCGGCCAATATCTCGGGCAGCCTGCCCAACCATCAACGCCACATCCCTGACGAATGGGCGGTGCAGGTTGGTGACCTGAATTACACAGCCGATATTAACGGCGAAAAAGGTCTCCGCACCATCGTCGTCGGCGACGGCGAAAAAGCGGCCATCGAAATGGAAGTTTTGACCGCATGGAAACCGGGTCAGCCGCTCGTCATTGCGCTCGTCGATAACAAGCCGTTCAACTTCAAAGCGGATCCAATTCCTGAGGGCTACCGCGTCCGCCATCGCGGCGTTGAGTTTAAGGTCGCTGTTCGCACGCCGCGCGCCGCGGAACTCTCCGAAGTCATGCCGATAAAGGAAGAGGCGGATACGTCAAACTTGCTCCTATGCCCAATGCCGGGCGTCATTGTCTCTATCCTAGTGGAAGAGGGGCAAGAAGTGCAGGACGGCCAAGCTCTCGCAGTTGTCGAAGCCATGAAGATGGAAAACACTCTTCGCGCCGAGAAAAAGACGAAAATTCTCAAAATCAATGCCGCTGCGGGTGACAACCTCGCCGTCGACGAAGTCATTATGGAATTTGAGGTCGAGTAGTTTCTTAAAGCCACACCGACGCAGGCGACGCCTGCGCGGTGCTGTGCATCGTCATTCCGGCTCAATACGAATTACAATTTCTTTGTGATAAGCGATTTAAATAACTGAATCCCCCTAAACTGTCTCTTAAAATACATTAATTTGACCTTTTCTTAACTTTGACGCGCCTAATTGTGGAGAAAACTTGCAATTTTCTTAACGCTGTGGTATATAAGGGCTTATGCGAAATTTGAAAACACGTTCGACGCCTACCCCGTACCGCGCGATCGTTTTTTAACACGTCTTTATCTGCAAATTTGACCCCGTCCTGACCCGGTCGTGTTTTGCGCCTATTGCGACCCGCCCCCCAAAATAAAAATAAAAAGGTTCCCATGCTTTACCATAACTCTCGTCCGATTTCTTCCAAAACAGCTGCCCACCGTTACGCCAACCGTCCTGACCGGTTCTATCAATGGCGCAATTTCTTTGAGGACCGCCCGGAGGCGCTAGACCTCATCGAAGAAGAATTTGAGCTTCAAGCCGAAGACACACGCCACGATAAGTATTTTATCGTCCCTGGCCGAAGTAATATGATCACGCGTATGACGGATTCCGACCAGCTTGAAATCCGCTCCATGATCAGTACGGACGGCCCGCTTGAGCAGTGGGAGCGCTCTATCAAGACCGATTTCCCGCTAAAGCGCACAACTTCGTCTATGATCGGAACCTATATTCCGCGTTTCCGTGGTTGCTGTTCCTCAGTGGCGGACGCCGAGAGCCTGACAGACGCCCTGTCCAAAAAGAGTAAATTTTACCGGACAGAGCTAAACCGCCGCATTTTTGAGAGCGATGAATTGCGGATCGAAGTCTCTTCCATGAAATTGGACGAACAGGACTTTACGACAATCGCGATCTCCTCTGAGTCTTCCGACAAGGTTTTAGCGGCTTTGAAGCGCTTTGGTTTTAAACCCCGCGCAAATCAAAATTACGGAGCGTTTTTGACGCAATTCCGGTCGCAAAGTCTCTAGGCTTTATTCAAGCCCAGGATTTGAAAGGCCCGCTTTCAGCGGGCTTTTTTATTGAAAGTTTCTACATTTACTAAACGCACGAGTCTTAATCGTTTCGACACGAACTGAGTTTAGGCTTGGTATGAAACTTGCAGGCCGCACTTTGTGTACTTATTGAATCATGACTATGTCAGCTACTGTTCAACAGCCCCAATCCGAAATTTTACAGGCGGATGACCCGTCTGCCCAGGCCGACCCATTGCCGGAAATAACGCCTTTCGAACCTCCTATCTGGATGCGCAGCGCCTTTGTGCAAACCGCCATTGCGAGCATGAAGTTTCGCAAACGCGGGCCAAATCCTATGCTCGACGCTGCGGAGGAACGCATTATTGAATGTGATGACGGAGTGCGTCTTTTAGGGAGCTACTCTCACAATCCAGAAAACAAAGCCCTCATCATCTTCCTACACGGGTGGGAAGGGTCACAAGAGTCGACCTATGTTGTCTCTAGCGGACGTCATATGTTCGAACAGGGCGCGTCCGTATTTCGGCTCAATTACCGCGACCACGGAAACAGCCATCATTTGAACGAAGGCGTGTTTTATTCAACGCTGTTCAATGAAGTTTTCGACGCCGTCAAACAAGCCGCCTTGCTCGCTGACGGCGCGCCGGTTTATGTCGTTGGCTTTTCGCTAGGCGGAAATTTTGCGCTCCGTATCGCACGGTCGCTTCGGGATTTGACGATACGAAACCTCAAACATATCGTGGCGATCAGTCCGGTTGTCGACCCGTGGGGGGCGTCACCGTTGGTGGATCAGAATTGGCTCTACCGTCGATATTTCATGAAAAAATGGACCAAGTCGCTCCGTAAGAAGCAAGAGCTCTATCCGCATATCTATGATTTCAGCACGATTTTATCAGAAAACCGCGTCTTGGGTATCACGCAAAAACTTTTGCCCGCTTATTCGGATTATCCGGATATGGAGAGTTATTTTAACGCCTACCGCGTTGACCCGCATGATCTGGAATATTGTCCGCTGCCGATATCAATAATCACCGCGGCCGATGACGGCATGATACCTGAAGAAGATATTGAAAAATTGGTTCTGAACAAAAATGCCCGCCGCATCATTCACGACCACGGCGGCCATAACGGATTCTTCCAAAGCCTGATGGGCCCGACCTGGTATGACGACTATATCAGCGAGATGGTTTTCGGAGAGCGGTCTTAAGTGCAGACCTAGTCCAGAGTGACCTCATATAGATTCCCGCTAATAGTTGTCATCAACAAGGCTTGATCGTCTTCTCTGATACCGAAACTGGTAATCTGGCCGAATCCGCTACCGTCCAGTCCAAAATCCTCATTGAGACGTTCATACTCGTCTGAACTCAGTGTTTCTCCATCGACAAGAGAGGCAGTTGGGACGGACCAGAGATTGCCGGAAATAAAGTCACCGAATATATATTTTCCGGACAGGCTATCAATCGGCCCTGTGTACACCACGCCCCCGGTGATAGAGTTGCCCTGACGAGGCCCAGTTCCGTGTGCATATTCCGTGACGGGAGGCGTGAAACTTGGGTCATTGGTGCCTGTAAAGTCTGACGTGCCTTCGACGAAGTTCCATCCAAAATTTCGCATAGTGTCATCAACGGGGAGCCTGTTGACCTCTTCTCGGGCGGATTGTCCGACATCGGCAATAATTAAATCGCCATTATCAGGATCAAAAGTCGAACGGTACGGGTTACGCAGTCCAATTGAGAATATTTCTTCGCGGCCAGACGCGGGGTCGCCGGCAAACCTGTTTCCAGGCGGAATGGCGTAGTCCCGCGAATCGTCTGCAGGAAAATCATCTTCCGAGACATCTAGCCGTAGAACTTTGCCCAAGAGGGAGGAAGTGTCCTGAGCCAAGGCGCTAAAGCCTGAGCCTCCGTCACCTGTAGGGAAGAGAAGGAACCCGTTCTCATCAAATCCAATCCATCCGGCATTATGATTGCCAGCGGGTTGGGCAATGGTCAGAATGATATCTTCGGTCGTCACGTCTCCTTGAACCAACTGTCCCGCGACAGTCGAATATTTGCGAATTTCGGTATCACCAGAAACATTTGTGACGTTGATATAAAATACGCCACTGGTTTCATAGTCTGGCGCAAAGGCAATGCCCAAAAATCCGCGTTCTCCGGCGGTGGAGATGGAGCCGGAAACATCTAAAAAATCTGTCGCTTCAATCGTGCCGTCCGAGCTGACCAATCTGGCCCGCCCGGCTTTTTCGAGCACGATTGATCTGTCCTCAACCCCCGGTAAATTCGTGACGTAGATTGGCTGGGTAAAGTTGGAAGACGTTATCTTTGCCGAAAAAGGCTCCGCTACGTCCGTCACCGTGATCGTAATAGCCTGATCGACTGTATTTCCCTGTCCATCATCCAAGCGAAAGGTCAGGTCATAGACATTGTCCCGATCGTCGTCCTGAGGATCCTCGAAATTTGGTGGGTTTATAAAGTTGAGCTGATCCCCACCGCTAGCACCGTCATCAAAGGTGAAAAGCTCCGCATCTGCATCGCCAAGCAAGGTTATCGTGACGGCATCATTGTCAGGATCAGAGGCTTCGGGCGCGTACGTCAGATCACTGTTTTCCTCGACCGAAATATCGACGTCACTTGTAAAGCTAGGTGCCTCGTTTGCAGGAGGGGGCGGTACCGGTGTGGGGGCGGAAGATCCGCCATCTCCGCAGGCAACTAAAACACTTGAAAAGAGTAAAAGTGAGGTTTTCAATTTCAGATCAATCTTCATTTTTCACGTCTCCAATTCTGATTGCGCTTTACGGGTGAACCCCTTAGATCACCCCACATGTTTGGTATGATTATAAAGTTCGCTCTGGTTTTAACGCTCGGAGGGTCGATTTTGTTCTTTCTTTTAGGGCTCTTGTCGCAAAAGGGGAAATCCAAGGGTCTTGTGAATGGACGCTTGGCCGAATGTCCAGCCTCGCCTAATGCTGTCAGCTCAGAGCCCGGCACCCAACCTGAAAAGTATGTAGAGCCTTTGAAGGCAGGGCTTGAAGACGTCATGCAAGCCATCAAAGACACGGGCGGGGTGATAACCTCTCATAGCGATATATACCTGTCTGCGACCTATATGAGCGCAGTGTTCAAATTTGTAGACGACGTTGAGGTGCGGGCTGATGGTCCTGTCTGTCAGATACGGTCTGCATCGCGTGTGGGCTATTCGGATCGCGGCGCAAATCGAAAGCGCGTGGCCGCCATCCGAGCTGCGCTCTAATTAGCTCCCATTGAAAAAACCCCAGCCAAACATAATATAACTATAAAGTAAGCTGCCCTAAAAGAGATTGAGTAAAAAAGGACCATTCATGTCGGATTCTTCAAACGGAAAAAAAATTGATCACGCCCGGGTGAAAGCTCTGACGACGGAATTATTGGAAGCGCTTGGCGAAGACCCGACCCGGGAAGGGCTGGTGGAAACGCCTCGGCGGATTGCGGACTTCTGGCGCGAGTTTATTGAATATGACACGGGGAAAATTGATACGACATTTGATGCGGTCAAGCATAACCAGATGGTGGCTGTCACTGGAATGAAGGTTTGGTCAATGTGTGAGCATCATATGCTCCCATTTTGGTGCGATGTTTCTATCGCTTATATCGCCGAGGATAAGGTGCTGGGCTTGTCAAAATTTGCGCGGATTGCTCATAAACATGCGCATAAGCTGACGCTACAGGAACAATTGGTATCCGATATTGCTAATGAATTGAAAGATATTCTCGGGACCGAAAATATTGCCGTCATGGCCAAGGGCGAGCACCTTTGCATGACCATGCGCGGTATCAAGACGCCGCATCGTATGATCAGCACAGCCCTATCTGGTAAATTCCATCAATCCGAACAGCGCATGGAATTCCTCCGCATTATTGATGCCGGTATTTAAATAGGATCTAAGGCCGGGCTGTAATGCCTCATCGCGCGGTGCCCTGATTTACGTTATACTCGGCGCATGACCCCAGAGCTTCTCCAACGTGATTGGCTATCTTTACGCTTTTGGTTGACGCGCTGCGTTCTGCCCAGCGCCGCCATACTGGTCGGGATATTGCTTTTGTTTCGGGGGCTGACGGATAATGCCGCGGATTTGAACCAAAACGCCGTTATCGTCGGGTTTTTCTCTCTCTATTTTGTATTTGTGCGGGGCGGGCATCTTTTAATGGTTCGGAGCCTGCACGCCGAATTGCTTAAGAAATACCCCGAAGGCTACGCCGAAAAACTTGGTTATATCCCACGCGGGCAAATCAAACGCCGCAATGTCGGATTTACTTTGGCGCGGATTAAGCGCGAATTGATGTTGGACGAGCAAAAGAAAAAATCCAAGCGCCTCGGCTAAAGCGCGCCTCTCATGCTTGACTTCGTCAGGGGCTGTGGCAATTCACTTTTATGACTGCACCCGACCTTTCAGCTCCCATATCGCTTAGCTCTAAATGGGACGAGATCGTAGAACTGTTCAGAGCGCGCTCTGCTTTTCAGCCCTCGAAATTCTGGATGAGTGGCTTGTCATCCCGTTTAGGGTCCAAACGTCTTTCAAGGTTGCGGACGACAAAACGGGCCCTCCGGCTTGAAAGCCTTCTCAACGCCGCGTCTAATAGAGATGTAAAAGCGCTCCGGACCTTCGCAGCCGTTAATCAAGAACAGGCCACAGCCGCCTTCCGCTTGACCATGGTGACCAATATTACGTGGCCTGTCGGGTTTCTCGCGATTATACATCAATTTTCGCCAAACGGATTAGGCGGGCTACTACAAAATAGCTTTAAAACCGACTTCTTATTTCTAAGCGTTTTGGGCGCCACGGTTATCATCTGCGTCATAGGCGTGGCGCTCTTTGCGCTGGCCAATTTGAGTCAGGCACGAGACATTCGCCATCTCATCGATTTGCACGCGGCAGAGCGCGGAATTTACTTCGGGTTGGAAGACATGGAGGAGCTAAGTCTCACCTAGACGGTTGAACTCCGGTGTGATAGGCGAAATCCATGTTTAAACGGGCCATAAGTATACGAATTATTTGCCCGGTACGCTGAAGGCGTGCCGGGAATTTCAACCCGAATTTTAACGTCCTTATATATCCGAGACATCCATGACTGATTCCAATGACACGACCCGCGATTACCGCGAGACGTTATTCTTGCCAAAAACTGATTTTCCTATGCGGGCGAGCTTGCCCAAACGCGAGCCCGATTGGATTGCGCGCTGGAATGAAATTGGCCTGTATAGAAAACAACGCGAAGCCGAAAATGCCAAAGGGCCTTATACGCTCCATGACGGTCCGCCCTATGCCAATGGTCACATCCATATGGGCACGGCGCTAAATAAAATCCTCAAAGACATCGTCAACCGCTCGCACCAAATGCTGGGTCATGACGCCAATTATGTCCCGGGCTGGGATTGTCACGGACTGCCGATTGAATGGAAAGTCGAGGAAGAGTTTCGCGGTAAAGGCCGCCAGAAAGACGACGTGCCTGGGTCTGAATTCCGCACCCGCTGCCGCGAATACGCCGCGGAATGGCTCGACGTGCAACGCGAGGAATTCAAACGTCTGGGCGTCATCGGCGATTGGGATAATCCCTATAAAACCATGAACTTCGAGAGCGAGTCCATAATCTGCGGAGAGCTTTTGAAAATCGCCGGGACAGGTCAGCTCTATCGCGGCTCCAAACCCATCATGTGGTCGCCGGTCGAACAAACCGCGCTCGCCGAAGCCGAGGTTGAATATCAGGATAAGAAGGCGACGCAGATCTATGTGAAGTTTCCTGTGCGGAAAGCCGCCACAGTTAATTACGTTGTCAAAGGCACGGCTGCCGATAATCTTGAAGAAGAAATTCTCGCCTTACAGGGCGCGTCAATCGTCATCTGGACGACAACGCCTTGGACAATCCCGGCCAACCGCGCGATTAGTTTTTCTAATGAAATCACTTATGGTCTTTATGAAGTCGAAGAGCTCGCCGAGAGCGAATTCGAGCCTTGGTCCAGCCCGGGCGACAAACTCCTCGTCGCTGATGATCTTTGGGAAGATGTCGCGAAAGCCGGTCTGATCTCCAAATCAAAACGCCTTCAGGACGTGCATAATCGTCTGCTGACAGGAATGATTTGCGATCACCCGCTAAAAGATATGGACGGCGCAGAAGGAAAGTTTGATTATGCTGTTCCGCTACTGAGCGGCTCTCATGTCACATCAGACGCCGGTACAGGCTTCGTCCATACCGCGCCGAGCCACGGTGAGGACGATTACGGAATCTGGATTTCCAACCAGAAAATGCTCGAAGAAATCGGCATCGACCCAATCGTCCCGATGACTTTGGACGATGCGGGTTGCTACACGGATGTCATGCCGGCCCGTCTGCAAGGCCTCGATGTGATCCGCACCTCTGGCAAGAAACGCGGGCAGGACGGCAAGGCGAACGCAGAAGTCATCAAAGCCCTGATGGAAACAGGCAATATCATGGCGCGCGGCATCATGATGCTCCGCGACGCGCATAGCTGGCGCTCCAAAGCGCCCGTTATCCGGCGCGCCACAGCGCAATGGTTTATCTCCATGTCGAAAGACGGCCTGCGGGACAAAGCGCTCAAAGCCATAGACGATACGGCCTTTTGGCCTGACCGCGGCCGCAACCGTATCGGCACAATGGTCGCCGATCGTCCCGACTGGCTGATTTCACGTCAGAGAAACTGGGGCGTTCCGATTACGCTTATCGTCGACAAAGACGGAAAACTCCACACAGAACGCGCCGACGCCGACGCTATCAATTCCCGAATTCTCGCTAAGGTCGAAGAGCAGGGCGTGGATGGCTGGTTCGACACGCCTCTCGAAGAGTTTATGCCAGAGGACAATGACGGCTGGGAAAAGGTGACGGATATTCTGGATGTTTGGTTTGACTCCGGCTCTACCCATGCCTTTTGTTTGAAGCGCCGCGACGACTTGCCGGACCGCGCTGACCTCTATCTTGAAGGGTCAGACCAACATCGCGGCTGGTTCCAGAGCTCGCTCATGGAAAGCTGCGCAATCTACGGTGAAGCGCCGTATAAAGGCGTTCTGACCCACGGCTTTGTTGTGGATGAGAAGGGCTTTAAAATGTCGAAATCTCTCGGCAATACGATGAGTCCTGAGGATATTTCCAAACAATATGGCGCAGAAATCATGCGCATCTGGACGGCCAGTTCCGATTGGGCGAATGATCTGAAAATCGGTAAGGAAATTATCCAAACGAGCGCAGATGCCTACCGTAAACTCCGAAATACGCTGCGCTACATGATCGGCGCGCTGGACGGATTCGACGGCTCTGACACAGTGGAATACGCCGATATGCCGGCGCTTGAAAAATGGGTGTTGCATCGTCTGTCTGAAATCACAGAAGAACATGAAGGCTGGGTTCGTAACCACGATCACAAAAAGATTTTCAGCACTTTATTTAATTTCTGCACGGTGGATCTGTCAGCCTTCTATTTCGATATCCGGAAAGACGCGCTCTATTGCGATCCTCTGGATAGCACCCGCCGACGGGCCTGCCGCACGGTCATGAATGAAATTTTCCAGCGCCTGACGACCTGGCTTGCGCCGATCATGTGCTTCACCATGGAAGAGGTCTGGCAGGCAAGACATCCGTCCGAAGACGGCTCTGTGCATTTGGAGCTGTTCCGAAGCTGTCCGGATGAGTGGAAGAATGACGATTTGGCGTCGAACATCCAAGCTATTCGCGATTTCAGAGTAAAAGCGCAGGAAGCGATTGAGCCTTTGCGGAGAGAGGGCGTTATTAAATCTTCTCTCGACGCTTCGGTAAAGGCAGCAGAGGCCGGCCTTTTAGGCCCAATGAAAGCGCTCGGAGTTACGGACGACAATACATATGCAACCCCAAGCGACCCACAAGATTGCTTGGCGGATTATTTAATTGTCAGCCATTGCGAGCTCAGCGCAAGCCAAGACGAGGGCAGCCTGTCTGTCTCCGATTTGAAAGACGCTGAAGGCTATAAGAAATGCGAACGCAGCTGGAAATATTTCCAAGGTGAGGGCGAGATTACGGCAAGAGACGCCGCCGCTGTTGCGTTGTTTGATAAGGGGTAGCTGCCTACCGAATATTCTCTTCCCCCGTTCACGGGGGAAGTCCCGCGAAGCGGAGAAGGGGGGAGCGTCTTACGCTTGCCTTTGTTGTGTGCGGCTCCCCCCTCCGAGCGCTTCGCGCCCACCTCCCCCGTGAACGGGGGAGTATTAATTCCCGTTTATCTTTCCAAAAATCTCAATCCTCTCAATCCCTTACCCCTAAAATCAACAAAATGATCCGCGCTTTGCGGTTTGGCCTTATATTCAAACTCGTTCTCTTGAACACGGACAGGAACGCGTCAGGTTCTGGTTCAGGGGACGGCGAGGTTGAGCGACCCTCTGTGACAGGAGGGTGTGTGCCGGGCCACCGAGAGTGGGTTAGCCTGCCTACCGCGTCCAGATGTTGCAAACGACATCGTATCGGCGTGACTGTGGGAGCCATGTAAGAGGCCGCTCCGGTTCCAATCGCTGCCGCAGAGCTTTGGTTCTTGCGAAACATTTTATATTATCGGTCTCCCGCAGGAGCCGAAGCTCTGCGGGCTGTCCACTTTATTGGAAACCCTGAGAAAGGCTCAGCACTTGATGGCGAGTTGGGCGAAAGATGTGGGCGATGCACAATTTGAATTTGTACTGTCATTCCGCACACAGGCCGCAGAGCGTTCGGATCTTTGCTTGGCAACGAGCGGAATGTCGGGAATAGGGTGAAACCTTTGGCGCGCCCGACTGTATTGAATGACTAGGAACGGGGCCGACTTTTGCTATTATCTCAGAAAGGAACCAGGAGGCGCGGTAATGATGAAGTCTATTTTCTTATCTGCCTTCATGAGCGCTGCTCTGTTTGGGCCGGGCGAGGCGGCGGCGCAGTCCCCAAATAGCAGCCCTGTCTTGCTCATAGAGTCTCTTCCTTCTGATAACCCTGATTACCGCCGCATGATCTTGGTGAAATATCTTTCAGGGCCTCAGGTGAGTGTGGCTTATAAAGCCTATACGAGATCAGAGTTCGCGCAAATTGCGGACGATACCGCTCCTGAAACCATCTCGGCTTGCCAGACGGACGCGGCGGCGACTTTGGCTGAAATCGAAAAGTTTCAAAAGGTCGAAGGCAGACGAGAAGCTCAAGGTGAACCGCCGACGGCCGCAAGGTTTTGTATTAAAAACGTCCCGGACTGGGAAACAACTGGACGTGATAAATATCTTGATCCGATTTTTCTTGGGCTGCCCTACGCGGCCGTTTTAAAAAACTGAGTCCAAGAGCCTGTCTGGAAATTAATCTACGCCAACAATTTTTCTATTGACCACAAATGTAATCAACCCTATCGATTACAGACGTAATTGATAGGGAAGACATGGCTCAGCGCATTTCACAATCTGAACTCGACATCATGAATGTCCTTTGGGAAAAAAGCCCGATGGCCGCCAGTGATGTTGTGGAGCGGCTCGATAATGACAAAGACTGGAGCAGCCGGACGGTTAAGACGCTTCTCTCGCGTCTGGTCGAGAAGGGCGCCTTATCCACCGAGGCCGATGGCCGGCGTTATTTATACACGCCGCTGATCGCCAAAGAAACTTACGCCTCTCACGCAGCCAAAAGCCTTTCGGAGCGTTTATTCGGGGGCCGCGCCGCGCCGCTCGTAGCGCATCTCGCCCAAGGCGACGGCCTAAGCGATACGGATATTCAAGAACTTGAAGCCCTTCTTTCAAGGTTGAAGAAATGACCTTGGCAGATGTGGCAGATTGGGGGTTGCAAACGGGACTGGTGGTCAGTTTCTTGATCGGACTGGTGCTGATTATCCGGCGCCCGTTTGCGCGTTATTTCGGGGCGGGGGCGGCCTATGCTCTTTGGTTGTTGCCCGCTTTGCGTCTCTTCATGCCGACCGTCACAGTGCCGTTTCTGCGCCGGCCTGCGCCGGATAATTTTGAGGCAGTAAGCCCAACGCCGGAACCGGTCATTTACAATATACCCTCCGAGACACTGCCGACCTTTACCGTAGACCCGAACACTTTCGCAGAGACGTCTTCACATATGTCCATCCCTTCAATTTGGGCCGTCATCGCCGTTATCTGGCTGAGTGTCGCGATATTATGGTTCGGATTCCAGCTCGTCCGGCAACGGGCTTTCATGGCCCAGATGCGGACAAATTCGGCTCCAGTTTCTGACAAGCTAACGTCAAACATCCAAAGCGCCGGAGAGATGACAGGCCTGCGCCGGCTCCCCACTATCCGATTAAGCCGCGCCGTCTCGGGCCCGATGGTGACAGGTTTGACCCGCCCTTTGATATTGCTGCCGCAGGATTTCGAATCTCGGTTTAATCGTGAGCAACAGATTTTTGCCCTCGTGCACGAGATGTCACATATAAAACGCGGGGATCTTTGGGTCGCGCTTATTGTGCTCGGCTTTCGCGCGCTGTTCTGGCCAAATCCACTGGTTCATTACGCAGCGCATAAAATGCGCATTGATCAAGAAGCCGCTTGCGACGCAGCCGTTGTCGCTAGAACAGGCGGAGGCGACGCCACCCATTCTTACGCACAGACCCTGGTCCATGCGGCAAGGACATCGACACAGTCCGGTCAACAATCCCCTCTCGGCTTGGCATTGTATGAGCCAAACCCGACGGTAAAAATTTCAAAAGGAGACGAAAATGACGAAATGGTTTGATTTAGGTGTGTCCCACCCATTGGCGCTGGGCATGGCCCACCCATTGGCGGATCGCTTGGAAACTTTGGCGAGTCCGAAGGTAAATAAAGTTTGGGCTAAGGGCGCGACAGCTGCGTTCGTGCTCGGCGTCGCAACGATGTCAGCCCCCCTGACAATCGCCGAGAACCATCCCGAAAACACTCTTGATGACACGGTCGTGACGACGAACAGCAACAAGTCAGTAATCAAAATACAAAAAACCGATGATGACGGCAACGAAATCAAAAAGCATTATGAAATTGAAATCAATGGCGATGCATTTGAGGCTTACGAGTTCGATGAAGATGGAAACAAGCGGAAAGTTGATCCTTCTGAAATTGAGGGCTTTAACATTGACGATGCCAAAAATTCTAAATCTTGGGCCTTTTCAGTCGGGGACGACAATGAGTTAAAATTTAACTCAGGAAAACATATCACCCTGGGCTCAAAAGGTGAGGTCAGGATGCTGCGGTTTCCGGAATTGGCGAAGATGGAAAATCTGAAGGGTTTGGAAGGGTTAAAAGTGCTTTCTAATTTGGAAGACTTGAAAGCGCTTTCTGACTTGGAAGGTTTAGAGGCATCGGAAAGACTTGAAATCGAGAAAATGCTCGAAAGGGTCGAAGACCTGGACGAATTAAAAGAGCTGGAGTCTGAGCATGCCAAGGTGTTCGTCTGGAACGACGAAATGCGCGAACCCCCGGAACCGCCTCTTCCGCCTAGATATAGGAACGAGGATGGCGAAGTTTCTGTCACGCGGAGTTTTGTTTTCTCTGATAGAAAGGACTTTGACGGAAAAGCACCGATGCGCTTTCAATTCGGCGACGAAGAGGCCTTCGTGATGTTTAAGGAAGGCGAGCATGTAGCTGACGCTAAACTCGCCGCTGCCAAGTCGATGCTGGAGTCCGTTGAATCTATGCTGACGGATGTCGAAGGAATGGAAGAGACAACGCGAGAACTTGAGAAGACGCGGAAAGAACTCAATAAGGCTAGAAAAGCTCTAGAAGCCGCTGAGACTAGAATGCAAAGAGAGGCAGCTGAGAAATAAGCGTTTCTGCCTAATGTCGGAGTGAATTTACTCCGGGCCAGACTGCGCTCCGAACTTAAATAATTCCTCATAATTGCGGGCGGGGCTTGGTTATTGCCGAGGTCCGTCCTATTTGTAGGAGCATGAAAAAGACATTCCTCTCTCTTCTCGCAAGTGCTTGCGTCATAGCCCCCGGATTGTTTGGGAGTGCGGCACAAGCCCAGTTCCTAGACGGCCCTCCCGAACGGATTGTTCCGGAGTCGCAATTGCAGGTTCAGTTGTCCTACGCACCTGTCGTCAAGCAAACAGCGCCTGCTGTGGTAAACGTCTATACGTCTCGAACGGTCAGAACGCGAAGCGGAGCTGATTTCTTCGAACGGATGTTTGGAATGCAGCGCGCGCCGCAAGAAAGAGTAGAGAGCTCTCTCGGGTCAGGCGTAATCGTTCGCTCAAACGGGATTATCGTCACGAATGCACACGTTGTTAAAGGCGCTGACGAATTGAAAGTTGTTCTGAATGATCGGCGGGAATTCCCGGCCGAAATCGTTGCTCAGGACGAAGAAATTGATGTTGCGGTCTTAAGAATTGAAACAAATGGAGAGCGTCTCCCGGCCTTGGCCATTCAAAGCCAGAGTGATGATCTTGAAATCGGCGACATTGTTCTGGCCATCGGTAACCCCTTCGGTGTGGGCCAAACTGTGACGAGCGGCATAGTCTCGGCTTTGGGGCGTACCAATGTGACTGATTTATCTTCGTTTATTCAGACAGATGCAGCTGTAAACCCAGGGAATTCAGGCGGAGCTCTCGTCGATCTTTCCGGCGAACTTGTCGGCGTCAATACGGCAATATTTTCTCGTTCCGGGGGGTCTAATGGCATTGGTTTTGCAATTCCGTCAGAACTTGTCAGCCGGGCTGTAGACAGCGCGCTCTCCGAAGGACGAATTGTTCGGCCTTGGATTGGCGCTCGGACGAATGCGGTAGATACAACAATGGCCTCCGCGCTTGGACTAGACCGATCTAAAGGAGCGGTCATTAATGAGGTTCTTCCCTCAGGCCCTGCGGACAAAGCCGGGTTGGAAAAAGGGGATGTCATTCTGTCAGTCGACGGCACCCCCATCAACGACGATAGCGGGTTGCGGTTTAAGCTAGCAACCCTGCGCAAAGGCCAAGAAACCACGATCCGCTATTTCCGCGAAGGTTCTGAACGCACAGTGAAAGTCAAAACTGACATCCCGCAGGAAAGCCCGGAAAGGGATGAGCGTAAGATTGAAGGCATGAATCCTTTTGACGGCGCCACAATTGTAAATATGAGCCCGGCGCTCGGAGAAGAGCTTGGTTTCGACCCCTTCATTTCCGGCGTCATGGTTCTGAGAATAGAGCGCGGCAGTGCGGCGAACTATAATCGCTTGCGGCCCGGTGATTTCCTGATGGGATTAAATGATAAGGAGATTACCTCCACCCGCCATTTTGAAACGCTTTTAGAAACTATTCAGCCCGATGAAGGGTGGAAACTTTCTATTGATCGGAATGGCCGGATCGGTGTCCTGCCGACGCGATATCTGCCGCGCGAGCAATAAGTCATCTCCGATCTATTTTCATCTGCGGGCCTTGAAAACGCCGCGCCGCGCCCTCTGGCGGATCAGTTGCGTCCGACGACTTTGTCTGAAGTCATAGGGCAGGGGCATCTTCTATCCGACAGTGCGCCTCTCGCCCGAATGCTCGCCAGCGGCCGGCTTAGCTCTCTCATTTTGTGGGGACCGCCCGGCGTAGGAAAGACGACTCTGGCTCGCATCATTGCAGATCATGCCGATATGGAATTTGTCCAGCTCTCTGCTGTGTTCTCCGGTGTTGCAGATTTGCGTAAAGTCTTTGAAGCGGCCAAAGCGCGTCGAAGTACAGGACGCGGAACGCTTCTCTTTGTCGACGAAATCCACCGCTTCAATAAAGCGCAGCAAGATGGATTTCTGCCCTATGTGGAAAATGGCACGATTACGCTAATCGGCGCGACCACTGAAAATCCAAGTTTTGAACTCAACAGCGCTTTGCTTTCCAGAGCCCAAGTCTATGTTTTAAAACGGCTTGATGAAGACGCAATTGACGGCCTACTGAAACGGGCTGAAGCGCATTTAAATAAATCTTTGCCCGTCACCGAAGAGGGGCGGCAAGCTCTTACAGATATGGCCGATGGCGACGGGCGTTATGCATTAAGCCTCGCTGAAATTTTGTTTGATTATTCCGGCCAGACTGAATTTGACGAAAAGGGCGTCGCCCAAATACTCCAGAAACGGCGCGCCCATTACGACAAGGGCGGCGAACAACATTATAATTTGATCTCTGCACTCCATAAATCGGTGAGGGGGTCTGATCCGGATGCGGCGCTGTACTGGCTGGCGAGAATGCTCTCTGGCGGCGAGGATCCGATTTATATTGCTCGGCGTCTCGTGAGGATGGCAAGTGAGGATATCGGTCTCGCTGATGCTTCGGCGCTTCCAGCGGCGATCGCGTCCCTTTCTGCCTATCAGCTTCTTGGCACGCCAGAAGGTGAATTAGCTCTGGCCCAAACCGTGGTGCACCTAGCGTCCGCGCCAAAATCTAATGCGGTTTACGCGGCGTTCAAGGCCGCTCAAAGACTGGCGAATGAGACGGGATCGCTTTCGCCGCCAGCTCATATCTTGAACGCGCCGACGGCGCTTATGAAAGATTTGGGGTATGGCGACGGATACCAATATGATCCAGACACTCCCGAAGGTTTCTCCGGTCAGGACTATTTCCCCGAAGGTATGGCGCGCATTGACCTCTACAACCCAACAGGGCTCGGAGATGAGAGAGACCTCAAAAACCGTCTGACCAAGTGGCGAGATATTCGAAAGGCGAAATCAGATAAATAATTTATTCTGCTGAGAACAAAATTTCCTTTTCTTTGCCATTCAGCGCTCATGGGTCTATGTCAAAGCCATGGGAGTTCACCATGTATAACTTAATCTTAGTCGCACTTGGCGGGGCCGTCGGGGCGAGCGGCCGCTATGGTTTATCCGCACTGAGTTTGCGGCAATTCGGACCAGGCTTTCCTGCGGGCACGTTGGCGGCCAATATTATCGGCAGCGCCGCTATGGGGCTCTTGGTAGGATGGTTGGCCTTTCGCGGGGCAGAAAATGCTCAGAGTCTCCAATTGTTTTTGGGCGTGGGCATACTCGGTGGATTTACAACGTTTAGCGCTTTTTCTCTTGAGAGTTATCTAATGCTTGAGAAGAAAGCTTTCGGCGCTTTTTTTGGATATATCGGCGCTTCGTTTTTCATCTCCCTCGCCGCCTTGGCATTGGGTCTGTGGGTTTCTCGTATGGTGTTTTCGTCATGAGTGGTGTGCATAATTTAACGGTTCCCGAAACGGACGACGGCTCGCGTTTGGATCGTTGGTTCAAAAAGCAATTTCCACACGTGCCGCATGGCCGTGTCGAAAAACTGTTGCGAACGGGACAAATCCGGGTGGACGCGAAACGCGCCAAAGGGAATTTAAGGCTTGAAGCCGGTCAAACAATTCGCGTGCCTCCTTTGCCTGATCCGTCAGACATGAGCGAGACTCCGCCGGTCAACGAAAGCGACAAGAAATTTATTCGTAGCCTGGTCATTTATGAAGACAATGATTTAATAGCCCTCAATAAGCCCACTGGACTGGCTGTACAGGGAGGGTCAAAAACCACCCGCCATATTGACGGCATGTTACCGGCCTTGGGCGAAGGTTGCCGATTAGTACATCGTCTTGACCGAGACACGTCTGGCGTTCTCTTGATTGCGAAATCGGTCAATAGCGCAAAATGGGCAGGACGGGCCTTTCAGAGCCGCAGGGCACAAAAAATCTATTGGGGCATCACAAACGGCGTCCCTCAACCCAAATCCGGAGAAATCAAAGGCTATATGGCCAAAGGTCGATTGGACAACCGATTTGGCAATGTCCACGAAGGTAAGGAATTAATGGTCCCTGTTCGCCACGGGGCGGATGGCGGAAAGCACGCTAAAACGCTTTATGATGTGAAGGCACAAGCGGGACAAAAAGCGGCATGGGTTATAATGATGCCTTTAACCGGACGTACGCACCAACTTCGCCTCCATATGCAGCTTCTCGGCGCCCCGATTGCAGGGGATCCAAAATATATGACTGATCGGCCCTTACCCGGCGGCATAGACATGTCTTTGCATTTGCACGCACGGTCCTTGACAATTCCGCGCGAAGGTAAACCGGATTTGACTTTCCAAGCGCCATTGCCAGAACATATGGAAAGCGCCTTCAAGATGCTTGGCTTTAACCAAGAAAATGATGATGTCGATTGGGACGCGCTAAGCTAATGGCCAACCGATTTTACAAATCTGTTTCTACGCAAGAGAAAGATGGGCGTTTTCAGGTTCTTCTAGACGAGCGCGTTTTAAAAACCCCCGGCAAGATGGCTTTTACTCTTCCGACAAAACCTCTTGCAGAAGCTGTGGCCAAAGAATGGGACGCGCAAACAGATAAAATCGAGCCAGCAAACATGCCGCTCACGCGGCTCATGAATGTCGCGTTAGAACAAACCCCTGACCGCCGCCCAGAGTTATTGGACGAAGCAAAACGTTATACCAGCACAGACTTGCTTTGCTACCGCGCGCCCGAGCCCCGCATATTAGTTGAGCGGCAGTCAGAAGGGTGGGATGGATGGCTCGCTTGGGCAAAATCTAGAGGCATCGACCTTATCTCAACCCAGTCCCTAATCGCCATTGTCCAACCAGAGAGTGCGTATGAGTCCATTTCCGCTTATGCAAAAAGTTTGGACGATATTCGGCTGACTCTCTTTTTGCATTTTACGGCTGTTTTTGGTTCAGTAGTTCTTGCCATGGCGGTGATTGAAAAGGCTTTGACCGCCGAGGAGGCTTTCGACCTTTCGCGCTTGGATATTCTTTATCAAAATGAGCTCTGGGGAGAAGATGAAGAGGCAGCAGAAAACGCCAGAGATCTTCGCAATGAAACTGTCAGTCTTGGGACTGTTTTGGACCTCTTATAGATATGGACGGCAATCTCCTTTTTTCCGTCTTTATTTTTTTGGCTGCGGCCTGTGTTTTAGTGCCGATTTCAAAACTCTCAGGATTAGGTTCCGTGATTGGGTATCTGATTGCGGGCGTGATAATCGGTCCCCATGTTCTCGGCGCGATTAATGATCCAGAGACTATCCTTCACTTTTCTGAGTTCGGCGTCGTGATGATGCTTTTCTTAATCGGGCTCGAGCTAAAGCCGCGGGAACTATGGAATATGCGATTACGGCTCATTGGATTGGGCGGTTTACAGGTTGGGTTGACGACGCTGCTAGTAACAGGGGGCGCCTATTATTTGGGACGTCCTCTTGGAGAAGCCATTGTCATTGGCATGGCCTTATCTCTGTCATCCACTGCTATTTCGCTGCAGATTATGCAAGACCGAAGAATGATGCGGGAGACGGCTGGACAGTCAGGGTTTTCGGTTCTTTTATTCCAAGATGTCATTGTAATTGTCATGATTGCCGCCCTGCCGTTTTTAGCGCTGATGAGCGGGTTTAGCCCAGAGGTCGCTGACACACATGGCGGCGAACATTATAGACCCGAAGGGATTTGGCTTGCGGCGTCAATCATTGGCGTTTTTGCCGGGATGATCGTCGCGGGGCGGCTATTTCTACGCCCGATCTTTCGATTAATAGCCAAGAGTAAGGTTCGGGAAACTTTCACAGCGATGGCGCTCCTACTTGTGATCGGGGCTGCCCTGCTGATGGAATGGCTAGGCCTGTCTGCAGCGTTGGGGGCCTTTATTGCAGGGGTAGTGCTGGCTGACTCTGAGTACCGCCATCAATTGGAACGCGATATTGAACCATTCAAAGCTTTGTTGCTTGGTCTATTTTTTATTTCGGTTGGGATGTCGTTAAATTTCGTAACTCTAGGCGAACGACCAGTTACGATTGTCGCAATCGTCGTAGGCCTTCTCTGTTTGAAATTTGCGGTTCTCTATTTGATTGGGACTGTGTTCAACTTAGTTCAATCGAGCCGCATCCTATTTGCGGCGCTCCTTTGTCAGGCAGGGGAGTTTGGCTTTGTGTTATTTCAGTTTGCGGCGCAAGAAGGCGCACTTTCTTCGGAAATGGGCGAAATATTGACGGCTGTCATCGCGATAACCATGGCTCTGACGCCGCTTATAATTTTGTTCTACGATAAAGTTCTGTCGCCGCGATTTACTGTTCAGTCCCTGACCGGAGACACTCCGTTGAATGAACACAACCCTGTCCTAATTCTTGGATTTGGACGGGTAGGGCAATTAGCGGGACGCTTGCTTCAAACCCAAAATATCGGCGCCACAATCATAGACAATGATGGTGATCATATTGAACTGCTTAAGCAATTCGGTCATCAAGTTTATTACGGTGACACATCAGACGTTGAAATACTGAGAATTGCCGGAGCTGCTGAAGCGAAGGTAATAATTATTGCCATGGATGACAGCGACAAAGTGACCAAAGCGGTCCAAGAAATAAAAGAACATTTTCCCGAAGCAAAAATTATTGCCCGCGCCAGAAATCGGACGCATCTTTTTGACCTTTTGGCGGAAGACGTAGACTTCGCTGAAAGAGAAACAGCCCGCGGTAGTCTGGCCATGGGACGCAAAGCTCTCACTTATTTGGGGTGTTCCGAAGAAAAAGCGATGCAGCTATCGGACAAATTCCTGGAGATGGACTTTCAATTGGCGATGGAAGCCTTCGAACACCGTTCCGACATGGACGCATTGATTTCGAGGGCTAAAAGCGGTCATGAGCTACTTAAAGATACCTTGTCCGGGGATGTCCTTTATCAATCACAAGCGGACGATGATGGTACAGATGTATAAAGCGCGACAGTTTTGCGCTTGATATTTGACGCCGCGCCTATCAGGACACGCCCATGATAAAACTATTTCTTTCCCCGGCGGGCCGAATGGGACGCCGTAATTTCTGGGTTGGCGTTGTCGGCTTTATTTTATTCGTCATCGCCATGCAGGCAATTTTGCGATTAATGGGGCCAACTTTGTTCCAGTTTTTTCTATCTCTGATCTATATCGTTTTGGTCTTCCAAATTCTTTATAGTGTTTACGGGAAGCGTCTTCACGATATAGGCCGGAGCTTCTGGCCGCTGACAGGTATGATTACGCTAACGATATTGATTGTCATGGCGGTTATGCTGACCTTCGGCGGCGCGGAATATTTTACTGAATTTTCTCAATATGACCGGAAGGAAGACATCGATCCGGCTGAAATTGAGAGAATTAAGACGGCTTACCAAGAGAGATTGGCAAATGCCGGACAAGTAATGCAGCCAGCGGTTTATGGAATATGGGCGGTCTTTACGCTTTGGCTCGGTTTCGCCAAATCGGAAAAGAGTACTAACAAATACGGGCCTGTAATTTCCGAATAAATTTCAAAATGACTTGATTATTTTCCATAGTCTGGCAATCTCTTATTGTTAAACAACAAAAGGGAGAGTTTTTATGGGTAATTTATTGTTTTCACCATCGGGGCGAATTGGGCCGTCTCAGTTTATGCGCGGCATAACAATCTTGATTGTGATCGGGTTTATTCTTTCAATCCTACCAGCGCTTAGTCCTGCATTAGGCGCGATTGGCATTATTGGTATCGTGCTATGGTGGTGCTGGATCGCTTTGTGGATCAAACGCTATCATGATGGCGGCAAATCTGGATGGATGTGTTTAGTCCCGATTATTGTCTTCATCATTGCCTCGGTTATTATCAGCATGGTTCTACAGCCCATGTTTATCGATCCGGAATTTACTGCCAGAACCGAAGAAGCAGCGGCGTCCGGCGATTTTGGCGCAATTATGGAAGCGGCAATGTCAGGCGGCGGAGTTTCTAAAGTGGGAATGTTAATTCTGTCCGCGGTTAACGCCGTTGTGGCTTACCTCATTGCCTTCGTGTTCAATAACATGATTAAGAGCGACCCGCATGACAATCAATTCGGCCCGGCTACGCCGAGTATGTAAGTCTGCCGAACTCTAAATTTGAAACCGCCCTCTCAATCGGGCGGTTTTTTTATGCCTTTTTCTCGACAGGGCTAAAAAGCTTAATGAAATTCCTTTCCAGGGCCTGATCCAGCTCGGTCAAACTAGCAGACTTTCCTAAATCCTGTAGGCTCGTCACGCCATGTTCTGTAATGCCGCAAGGGACAATTCCGCCAAAATGGGACAGATCTGGATTCAAATTTATCGATATGCCGTGGAAGCTCACCCATTTTTTTAGGCGAACGCCAATAGCTGCAATCTTCTCTTCGCGGCCATCTTCCCGCACGACCCAGACGCCGACGCGGCCGCAGCGCCGCTCTGCTTTTACCCCAAATTCCGCGAGGGTATCAATAATCCATTGCTCCAGCGTGCGGACAAACACAGAAACGTCACGCCCGCGCTTACGTAAATCCAACATGACATAGCCCACGCGTTGCCCCGGACCGTGATATGTATATTGACCACCTCGACCTGTCTCGAAGACGTCAAATCGATTGGCATCGACTAGGTCGGTAGGGTTTGCACTCGTTCCCGCCGTATAAAGCGCCGGATGTTGTAACAACCAGACTTCCTCCTGAGCGCCTTCCAAAGCAATTTGAAGTGCTTTTTCTTTCATATATTCATGCGCTGCGGGGTAAGGCGTAAGTCCGTCGCTAACGCGCCATTGAACCGGAGAGGGGCTGTGAATCTTCGTCATCATATGCAGGCTATGCCACAATAGCTTCCAATTTACCCGATTAAAAATCAGCTTTGAAAACACTCGGTCGTCGCCTCGTGAAAATCTGAAATTGCCTGTCGATAAGGCTTTTCTTTTGAATAAAGCGCCGCTATACGGCGCCTTCCTCGATGTGCGGCTGTGGCGGAATTGGTAGACGCGCAGCGTTGAGGTCGCTGTCCGGTAACACGGGTGGAAGTTCGAGTCTTCTCAGCCGCACCATTTTCCTTTGATGTTAAAGGGCTAACTCCCTGAAATTGCTTATATTTCCTGTATTCACCTGCAGGTTCCCGCAGTTTCTCACGGTTTTCGGCCTACAAACTGACCTACAAAGGGGCCTACACTATGGGCGTGATGAGGGACTTAAATCAGCATCTCAAGCGGCGTGGAACGCGTTGGTATTATGTGCGGCGCGTGCCCAAAGAGTACGAGTTCTTCGATGAACGGGGCACCGTTTATAAATCTCTCAAGACAGAGAGTTTAGAACTTGCCAGAGCGAGGCGTGATGCGCTTGTCGAAGCAGATAACCAATATTGGCTCAGTGTGATGGCTAGCGGCGCTTTGCCGACGGATGTAGCTATGCGGGCCTACAAGGCCGCACAGCGGCGAGCTATGGCCAAGGGCTTTGTTTATTCGCCCGTTCAAGACCTCGCTGATGTGGCAACGCTGGAAGAGATAATTGAACGGTTAAAAGCCATCCCGACCGACCCAGTTCCCAATAAGAAGGAAGCCGAGGCGGTGCTTGGCTTGGTTGAGCGTCCATCGCTCAAGATCAGTGAGGCAATGGACCTCTATTGCACCGAGATTGCGGTCAGCGAATTGCTTGGAAAATCTGATGAGCAAAAGAAGTCTTGGCGTAAGGTGAAGATGCGGGCGTTGAACAACTTCGTGAAATTAAACGGTGATATGCCCATGCACGAAATCGCGCGGGATCATGCCCGGAAATACTACAATTGGTGGGCTGGCCGGCTCGCACCCAAGGATGGATCAAAGCCGCTTACGGCAAACAGCGCCAATCGTGATATTGGAAACATCCGCAAACTCTATCGGCAGTTTTGGGAATACGAAGGCGACGAAGGGCGTGAAAACCCATTCCGCAATTTGAGTTTCGCCAAACAGCCGCCGAAAGACGTGCCGCACTTTACCGATGACTTTGTTCGCACGAAGTTTTTGAAACCAGGAATCTTTGACGGATTGAACGCTGACGCGACACTATTGGTATACGCTATGATTGAGACGGGGTGCAGGCCGAGCGAATTGTCTAACCTCTTGCCTGAAAATATTGTGCTGGATGCCGATGTGCCGTTCATTCGCATTAGGCCACGCTCAGACCGACAACTCAAAGCAAAGGCCTCTTCAAGAGATGTTCCGCTGGTCGGATGTTCTTTGGAAGCGATGCGGCGAGCACCGAATGGCTTCCCGCGCTACCGCGACAAGGGGAATGTTATGTCAAAAGCGATTATGGACGGCTTGCGGGTGCGAGGATTACAAGCGACTCCGGACCACCGGCTCTATTCTTTACGACATTCATTTGAGAAGCGAATGCTGGAAGCGGGATTGGATTACGGATTGCGTTGTTTGCTCATGGGGCACAAAAACTCCCGGCCAAGCTACGGGGATGGTGGCTCAATGGCCTATCGGCGCGATGAATTGATGAAAATAGTTCATCCTATTTCTGATGAGTTTATCGAACGCTTGCCCATCGATTTACTGAAGCTACCTGTCCAAAAAATCGCTTAGTTTCCAACCAAGCTAACTACCCGTGTCGTCACGAGTGCATTCAGGTGTTGGTGGAGTTTGGCAGGAATTGTGCCGCCAGAAATCACGACTCCTGCTTCCATATTGAGCTCCATGGCATTTGTTGTCAGATTTGCGCTTGATATGAAGCATTGCTTTTCATCTGCGACAGCGACTTTCGCGTGTACCTTTCCGCCAATATGAGCATCGCTCTTTCGATCCCATGAATAAACAAGCGCGTCGGGAAGGGCCGCTTTCATTTTTCCAATCACGTCAAAGGAGACGCCACCACCAAAAGCCGCACTCGATTCTAGAAGCATTGAAACTTCCACATTCCTAGAAAGCGCGTTCGACAGAGCCTCCAAAACGGTTGGGAATGAATAAGCAACGAAACTTGTGAGGAAGAGTTTCGCCTCTGCGGCATTGATGACTTGAACGAGAGCAGGTTCGGTTCGCCTCGTCGGAACTAAGTTTGTGGACGGTCCCGTCCATATTAGATCAATTTGGCTTGTTTCTGAGAAGCGAGCTTTGGAGAGGGCAGCCCCTTTAAGAATGCCCGCTACTTCGGGCAAAGGCGCATCGGCCAACTTCACGGTTCTGAGCAGTGCTTCCAACCGCTCTCTTCCCACTGGGGTTCTAGCTGTCGCCGCTATACTCGATAGCGAAGCAGGCTCAGACGAAGCGATTTTATTTGCGACATGATCAGCATGATCACGTGTGGAATTCATAGCAAATTCCAAAATCGCGACCTCTAATTCTTCAGTCATTTTCAAACCCAAAGAAACTCGCTTCAGGAGCGTCAAAAGTCGGAACGATTAAAGCTCGATCAATGTAACGATTTCCCTTCTCGCAAGATGTTTCAGCGACGAAGGAACAAGCATGGCAAGCAGCGGCATGCAATGAGCGGTCTTTCTCTGCGCGATGTTCGGAACAAAGTGGATCAGAAGAGCAAATCTCTGCGCGGCCAATAGCTTGGGAGAGCAGCCGTTCCAAATTTTCCGGTTTCCCAAGATCTACTAGCCCACCCAGAGTGCCATCTGAATCAGCGGCCGCCGTATAAATCAAGATACCAGCTTGCGGACTATCCCCTGACGTGTCGGCATAAATCCGTTCTCGGATACTCGCGGCGTTGTATCCGCACTCAAGCGCCAGCTCTCGGATTAGTAAATGTGAAAGCGTATGCAGCATCGCATATCGAATCCCTGGGAAGCCTAAATCAGGGTCCAACCCTCGTGCATTTCGCCATCCTCTGTGGCCAGCTAGCAGGTCTGCTTCGCGAGCTTGTACGGCTGATTGTCCTTCCCAATTAGCTACTCTATCTTCGTTGAAACGAAGAAAGATGCCTTCGCCGTGAACTTGGTTTGCGGGAACCCATTCAGCGGCGTTTGTTGTGAGATCTGCCATATCCGGTCTCTCATCGGAGCTTACGTTTTCCTCGGGAGCTTCGACGCGGGTGAACCCGAGAAGTGCATTTACCTCTCGAAGGCGTTCTAAGAGCAGGACTGTTTGAATTGAGTTTTGGAACCCGTTTGGAGATTGAACGGTTCGGCTCATAAAGTGAGGCCAGTCGCTCGGAGGGTTTGGATCAGTGAGAACGTCCCACTCAGGTCTCTTTATGTCGTTCTCGGTAACTTCTTGGGTTATCTCATTGTTCTTAATCGCTTGAATGGCGGCCCAAATTTCATGCGGCTCATGTTGGTCAATGCCGGGCAGGCTCGCATTCTTTGCAAGTGTGCGGACAATGATTTTGACCTCGTCTTCCGACTCTGCGTCTTCAAAATATGTCCAACCGTCTTGCACGAGTTGCTTGATCGGTTCTTTGAACATAGGAATTGCCAGCGCCGAGATCGTCACTGGAAACCAACTATTTGTGGCACCTAGCAGGACGGCGCGGGGCTGTTCCGTGCAGCCTTCATCAAAACGCGACAAATGTGGATGTCGGCCACGACACCCTGGTAAGTTTTCTTGACCTGCTCTTCCAAACGCATGAGCTAAGCTTCTTGATACAGAGCATTGGTCACATTTTGCCCAGAGGTTTTCAGTTTGAAGCGACGCACCGCTCTCGAAAAACCTGAGTGAACCTTTGCAGGTGGAGGGGCCACTATGCACGAAGTAGTGCCAAGGAAAATCATCTAAATGCCCATCTCGGCAGGCCAAAAGGAAACGCGCAGGAACTGCGTCCGCATCCTTCGCGGGCTGGTCTCCCTTAGACCCTTTGCAACCCTTATGTACAAAGCGGGAGCGTTCTGGACGATACTTATGTTCTTTCAAGTCAAATAGACCTAGATCATACTCAGATAGCAGTCCGCATTTGACGCAGCGCAACCATCTTGGAAACGGTTCTACCGGAACACCAATATGGGCTTCAGCTGAAAATGGATCGACCATCTCAGAGGATTGAAAAGGAGGCATTCTTAAACTAGCGACTTGGTCTCCCAATACTGTCCGAACAGCAGCGAGGAGCCTTGCTTCTTCAATTGGTTGGCAACGGTCTTTTTCCCAGCGATCAGTGCCCATTGTAACGACCGATAGGTTCGGCAAATCTACTAATGCACCTGGCCCATATGTCCATAAAAGCTGGCTCGGTCTAACTTCTCCAACAGGAGACTTTGTACTGCTCATTCTTTATCTCCGTCTTCATCTTCAGCTATCGGAGGAGCAGACCAGTCGGGCGGCGAAACCGTGTTTTTCGCGCTGTTCATCATCAATCTAACGCCTGGCTCAACTTCCCGCATCGACATTGGCACCGTGAAATCTGTCCATGATTGAGCCCCTGGACGCGCAAGCAGCCCTACAGTCGTATCTTTGTTTGGCCCCTTTTTCTCGTAGGCTAGTTGTCGTCCCCCTTTGGTGGCTTCTGATGTCCAGCGGTCTATGCGCTCTTTCAGCATATCCTCAGTGAGTTTTTCCGAGGCGGCTAGTTCGGTTACGGTGAGGGCTCGGGTTTGTAGAGCTTTCGCAACGTCTGTTACATTTGTTTGACTGGCATTTGTTAGACTGCCTGCGCCTGTATTGGGATTGAATTCAGTTTCCCGAAGCCTGAGCAAGCTGATAGCTGTGCCCGTCAGTCCTCGATCCAGTGCCCTTGGAGAGAATGGTGTAACTGACTGAGCCTCTACGTGTTTATAGAAGGTCGCATGATAGTGCTCGAAGGTTTCGTAGTGAGAAAGATCCCGAGGGCGCGCCCAAGTTAGCACCGTGCAAACGAGGCCAGGAAATGACCGGCCAACGCGGCTGGTTGCTTGAATATACTCGGCTGTGCCCTTGGGTTGTCCATTTACCACCATAAGCCCGAGACGATTAACATCGACACCAACTGATAGCATGTTCGTCGCTAGGACGATGTCCACTGACCGGAGGTCATCGTCTGACCAATCAGTTGCGAAACGCTTCTTTGAAGCATCGAATTTCGATTTGAACTTCACTTCGAGACGGTCGAGATTTTTGGGGATGTCGCTACTTGAAACTCGGGACGTGAGCTCCGCAATGTTCTTTACGCTACGCTGCGCAAGTCCGGGACGGTCAACGAGACTCATCTGAACACGATAAGAACGTGTTTGAACGTCGTCTTCTGACAGGCGCTTCATACCGCCCAATTCCCTCAGAGAATTGAAATACCCAACGGTCGTCAGGTATGGGTCAGCGGCCTGCCCAAACCGCTCAAACAGAAACTGTGCGCCCGTTAGGAAAGCCGTGTAAACACGGATCAACATAGCGGGTCGCGAGCTACCCGGAGAACATATGCCCAGATACCGACGGCCCGGATTCGTCTCGATAGGTCTCTGAACAGAGAAGAAATTGTCATCAATATCCAGACCAGACGGCGGAAAAACGCAGACGTTGCGCATGAAGACATTGGCGACTTGTTCTTTGGCTTTCCGAACGGTCGCTGTGGATGCAATAATTTTCGGCTTCACGGTAATTGATTCATGCTGCCAAGATGCCAGCTCATCAATGGCAGATTCATAGAGACCAACCATCGTCCCGAGCGGTCCGCTTATTAGATGAAACTCATCTTGGATAATTAGATCTGGCGGGCGAATCTTCGTGATTGATTTCGCAGAGGCTTTGGGCAGTCCTTTTCCTGCGGGGTGGTTGCCCGAGCAGTCTGCATCTGGCCAAACTAGACCATGCCGTTCACATTCGGTATCGGCGTTTCCGAACAGTGTCCGCACTTCGCCTCTCCAAGCCATCATGGCGAACTTATCCACGGTAGCGATGAGCATTGAGGGTGGGCGATGGTATATCTCTTCATCCACTACGAGAACGGGCAAGCCAGGGTGGGTGTTCTTAGATGACCTCCCTCGTGAAAACTCACAGCTTCCCCGCTTGTCTCCGCAATAAATTGTGGTCCGCTTAGCCGATCTATCAACTTCAATATCTCGGCCAGGTTGGATTTCTGAGCCGCACCAAGGGCAGCTCGTGAGTTGAGCAGGCGAAGCGCTGCCCGCATTGTATTTGCTCTCGTCGCGGACATCTTCGATTGCGCGGTGACTATCGGCAGTATTGCCCGGTGTAACCTTATTCCCGACCCAAAGGCCGATCGTGAAGGGACTCTCGCCTAATGACGTATCGCCGTTTTTAATCGCCGATGCTCTAAGCGATTCCATCGCACACAAAAGAGCTGTTCCACGTTGAAATTGCTGAAGCGTAAGCAATCGCAGCGTATAACGCATAATCACCGTCAAGCCGCGTGTGCCGTCATAACCTGCGAACTTGCCTTGGAACCGCCGGATGGCCATCGAGAACGCAGCCACTCCGAGGTAGGCTTCAGTTTTACCGCCCCCTGTTGGAAACCAGAGCAAGTCAGCGAACGCTTCAATCGGAACCGTCCGATCCTTGTGTAGGGGGTTTGCTAAAGACGGCAGAGAAAGAAGTAGGAAGGCTAACTGGAAGGGTCTCCACGATCGGTTCTTGCGTATGTCGATGTCGTTCAGCGTCAACTTCTCACCGCGCCGTTGAGACAAGGAGTAAATACTGCGAACACGTTGGTTTGCCATTGCCAGATTTGCGAAGCGAAATGCCTTCAATGCGTCATCTTGGGTCGGGTCGGCTAGAACCTGAATTCCCTCCAGCAATCGAGTATGTATTTCCTCGCATGCATCCACAGCGGCTTGAGATGAAACATCATGTCCAACCGCATCCGTTGCCATGCGCGACGCCTGATGGGCTATCCAAGACTTGTAGTCGTTCACCAATATGGACAGCGCGCTGACAAGGTCTGCTCGCTCCATTTCAGCGAGTGATTTCATATCGAGACAGCCCTGATTGACCAGCTTGCGCATAGCTGGTCGATCTTCAGGGTTGAGGCCCGGAGTTTCAGTCACTGGAACCTCAAACTCGGGAATAATTACGGTGCGGACCTCAATCGCCCGCTCTGGGTTATCTTCAGACGTCACCGCGTGAACGGCTACACCATGACCAACAGAAAATTCGACATGATGCCGATAAATCATCTCTAGGCTATCGCGTTCATGATCAACGGCACCGGAGGCCGGAGGCGCTTTACGCCGGAAGATGTTTCTCCCTTCGTCAGAATTCGTGCTTCGCGCCATAATTGATGGTTGGAAAATCCACGCTGTATCTTTGTTCTGCGGTGGGTCTTCTTGGGCATTCACGAGGAACACTGTAATGAGCCGATCCCCGTTGTCATTCAGTGCTCGCACTGTTCCTTGAATTCGGACTTCAGGATTATCAGGATCGGGCGCTACGTGGGCAATGGCACCTTCCTGCATGGGCAGCGTGAGCTTGCCTCCACACGGAATACGTTGCCAAATTCGCGCTCGCGGGCCTTGCTCTTCCTCGCCTGTTTCACGGTTTCGCCGGATCTTGAATATCTCGGTATCATAATCGCGCTCGTACCGTCCCCATCGCGCTTCTATTTCGACTTCTTTCACATTGCCATCGACGCAAAACGTCATGCCAAAACTGGAAGGGACTAGAGATTGGTTGCTTGCCGCGTCGATTTCGTCGCCGTCGCTGTCGTCGGGTGAAACGCGACCTGTAGTGCCATCAAATTCTGCGCCCGGTTCATGGCGTCCAGAATGTATCTCAAGGTCGGTCGGCTCGTCCTCAGTGCTTGATGTATCCTCGGCAAGTGGTCCCGATAGTCCTTCAATGCCGCCTTGTTCAGCCACGGTGGGAGCAAATTTGCCGACGAGGTAGCGATCACGTACCCCCATATCGACGATCTTCTCATGCGGGCCATTTGCGGGGCCAAGCAGATCATCACTGACCGCAAGCTGTAGAAGCTCTCGAATGTAGGGTTGGTTCGCCAATCGCGGAAATGCGTCAACGGTTTTGCCGACAAGGCCGGGCGTGACGTTTACAAAGTCCGACCATTGGAGACGAGCAATTTGTCCTTTCGTCGGCAACGCAAAACCAATGTCATCTACTTTTGTGCCTTTGTCCGAGCTCAGTAGTTCTTCAAAATAAACAGTCGTCAGCGTCTCGGACGATCTGACGCGTAGGGTTTTTCCGATCCGAGTTATTACTCCGTCGGGCGTGGCAATTAAAAACCAATCACCTTCTCGAATGGCAGAATATAACGCCGGGTCGCCGCTGAGCTCCAAAGCGCAGAGTGGAAAACGGAACTCATACTTACCGTCATTGCGGTCAGCCGCAATCCAGCACATCGCGCTGGATTCATCGCGCGTCTCCGAAGCTAATCTTTGGTCGATTACATTATTTGCCATATTCATGTGTAACGGTGACAAGCCGGAAACCACAATCCGTTCATTGAAGGTCTGATTGCCAAGCTCGGCATTCAGGCGGCCTAGAAGTTCATCTAGGAAGCTACTGCTGACAGACGTGACGCCTTTGAAATCAAGTTTTATCGCGCCCTCAACATCAGGCAGTAATGAAATGATCTTACGGCGCAGTCGCGTGGCAGGAGGGCGGCTGCCCGTGTGATTGCAAGACTCCTTTATAAAAATGCCATACTCTGCAACGCGCTCGGCTTCGGCGTCGATATATGACCAGCCTGCTGACCCAATCCATATGCTGTCCAGGGCAACGGGATTATCCAAATCGAAGGAAAGCGAAACACATGTGCCGTCGATCTGGGCAGTTTCTGAAAAACCTTGATCCCGTCCGTCCGTCATCCTGTATTCAGCACCGCCAGAGCTGACACTGATTGATCCTTTGTTCTTGCTGATAATCTCTAGGCTTCCGGCCATGCCGTTGCCTTGGCCGATATTGCTGTCGCGGGTAACGCCGCGTTCTAGGGCTTTTTCGATTGCTTGGGTGTCGCTGGTGAGATCGAAGCTACTTCCCAAAGACCCTCGAAGTCCAATTCCGCTATCACAAATCGCGATATTGAGGCGATTGAGCTGCGGGAAAAGCTGGGCGCAAACGACGCCAGGGCTTTTCGTTTGCGAGTGGATGAAAATGTTGTCCACAATTTCATTGATGGCCCATTCAAAAGCGGGCAAAAACTCGCGTGCATTGTCAAATTGCTGAAGCACAATGTCTGAGATTGCGTTGACGGTCTCGAACACATCGTCGCTATCACGAACAAGCATGATGGGTATGAAGCGTCCCGCATCTGGGCGACGGCCATGGTCGGGTTCTTCGAGACCAAGGACACGATGGAAGTTCATTCGAGCGAGATAGCCAATAACGGGTGAATTGCCCGTGAGTTTTATTGAATAACCGTTTGATTGGCTCGCCAATAACCAACTCGTTAGCAACGCAATCGCGTCTGTTTCAACGAAACACTCTTCGGGAAAATCTAGTGCAATCGTATTCGATACTTGCGAACTGATAGTATCGAGTTGTGCAATGGTGTTTCGCAGCGATTTCAATGTGATATTTCGGGTAAAGTTCAATTTCAAATCCACAACGCTACTCCACACCCAATGGAAGTTGGGCATCGCTCGGTTTGGACCGCAACCTGTTCAAGTGGATCAGACGATGGATGATTTCGTCTTGGACTTGTAGTGAACATTCCCAACGGAGTCGGTCAGTTTCCGATTTAGCGTTCCGCTCAACAAAAGTGGGAGTCCAGTCAAGATCAGACCATTCATATGCTTCGCCTACAGCTTGATCAATTTCGAAAGAAAGCGTCCTCAATTCAGAAATTTCTGCTTCGGTATTGGAGGGGTCATTCGTAGCGTTCATGACGTCGGTCAATCCGCACTCATTGTTTCTTGCCCAATCCACGGCAAGAAAATCAAATCTTGTAGCTGCGTCTATGCCTGAGTTTGAGACCGCTTTATTCGGCAGCGGGAATTTCGCAATAGATTCACTAATTGAAATGCTTAGCCGTCCCTCCAGTCTGCCGCCAGAATACTTGTTCAACCAGTGTCTGAATGGCGAGCTGAGGCAAATCGCATGGGTATCAGTTCGAGATCGCTCAATAAGAATAACTTTATTTGTATAGATCCAGCTCGTAGGGCACAGCATGGGCAAGGCAAACTTCGTCACTTTACAATACCCGATAAAGTGAGATTGCTTCCTCAACCGGCGCATAAGTTCTGCCCGATGGTTCCAAAATTGCCACGGACGGTCGATCAAACCTTTATAGCTTTTCAACGCCTTCTCTGTGCGAGTAGGCAGGGCGACTTCCTGTAGGAATTGGTAAGCGTTGGGCCATTTCGTTTCGATTTCAACCAGGTCGCAGTCGGCAATATCAAGTGCCCAGCGATTTATCGGGTTAAGGGCATATGTCGTTATGTCATCGCCCGTGACATAAGGTACGAGAAGTGAGTTGGCTTCATCTCTAAGGCGCTCAAACCAAGGGTCTTCATCTGTGAGAACAAAGGCTAGTCCTTTACTGTTATTTACGCCTTCAAAGCTAAACAGCTCGTCCTTCAATTTTTTCGGTTGCCAATCATCTTCTCCGGCAGGGGCAAGCCGTGGCCCGATATTGTCGCAAACACTGCCATTTACGATCTTTTGCCCAAGAAACTTACCATTCCAGAAGAAGACAATAGAGACATCAATCGCGGCTTTGCCCGGCCAGGGAAGTCCCTTCACAGCAGCAAATATATCTCCTTCTTTGACTAATTTGGCGAGGCCCACTTTGATAGCGCTGCCCTCCGACATATTGTCTGCGCCCATGAGGCCATAAGCGCCGCCCGCCTTAAGCAATCTTGCCATGCGCCTGTGAAAAACGATGCAAACATCAATTTTGCCGGGTGCTTGGTCTAAGATGATGTTGGCAAGTCTTTGGTAGTCAGCCCCCAAGCGTTCTTTCCAAAACTTATTGCCAATAAAGGGAGGGTTGCCGACTATGCCGTCAAAACCATCCTTTGTTTCTGTGAAGACTTCGGGAAATTCGAGCGGCCAGTGGAATGGACGCCGTTTGGGTTTTCCTTTGGGTAAGCCCGCATTCAGCTTTTGAGTGGCGCGCCGCGTCAGTTCCGAAATGCTGCGTTCATCGCCGCCGAGAACTTGTCCGACGAATATCGATAACGATGTCGTGTCGGGTTTCTTCTCACTGCTCGCCAATGTTTCGCCGACTAAGGCGTCTGCAATGACCGTTGGAATCTTGAGAACAGTTTTAGCCTGCTGATCCAAACTGGCCATGACTTCAACATCACGGATGTCGTTCACAGGAGAAGAGCGTATTTGTTTGCGCAGTTCTAAAGCGGATGAGACGGCTTGACCTACGTCATGTGCAAAGAGTTTACGAGACGCCTTTCCGGATTCAATCATGTCCAGCGTTGTGAGCTGCTCAATTGAGGTAATCCCAATCAAGCTGTCGCCAGCTTTGAGATTGTGATCAAGGAAGCCGAAGGGACGGCCTTTGGACAAGGTGACGAGCCAGATTGACAGCTTGGCAAGTTCAACGGCGAGCGGGTTCATATCCACGCCGTAAAGGCAGCGTTCAGCGACAAGTCGCTTTGCGAGAATGAGCCGTTCTTCTAAGTCTTCAGGGGCAAGCTCATTGGCCTCGGCGGGAGAAATGACGCGGCCATCAATCGTGATCGCTTTGCCATTTCGCTCGGCTGTCAGCCACGCTTCAACCAGTTTTTCTGATAGCCAGCGGCAAACTTGAACGAGAAATGCGCCAGACCCCATGGCCGGGTCGCAGATGCGAAGATCAAGCAATTCAGCGGATGATTTGAGTGTCCATTCGTCTTCTAGCTTCCCTTCAGCCGGACCTGAATAGGCCAGTGGTGTAAGCGTCGTTTCGACGATCTGCTCTGTGAGAGATTTTGGCGTGTAGTGCGTTCCGCTTTCACGGCGATCAGTCCCGGCGGCCACCATGAACGAGCCCTTGGGATAAACGAGCGGGTAGTTCCACGGATCAATACGGATGAAGTGAATATATGGCGCGAGCTTGTCGCGAAGAGACTCATTGTTTTGACAAGCGACGAGAAGCTTCGCGAGTGCGTCCTTGTCACCTTCTTTCGCCAAATCATTCTTGACGCGACTTGCTGAGCTGCCGGTTCGCTCTTTTAGAAGTTTCGCGACCGTATCGCTTTCGGCGGCGTCTTCGAGTTCGGTAAGCGTGACCCACGGGTTCTTGGCACTCTTCGTCGCATCAAGATCAAGGGTGACATCTTTGGCTTTGACCGCTGTGCGCTCCAGAAGCCCTTCATAAACATAGCCGATTTGTTCAACGTCCAGCGCAAGGTAGGATAATGTGCGCCCCCGGAACAGCTGCACCGCATCAAGGAGAAGCAGGACGGTTTTGTTGTCGATTGGCAGCGGTAGTGCTTCGGTTTCTGTCCAGAATGTTCCTTTCGCGCGGCCCTCCAAGAACGGAAACCGATCTGGGTCGAACAGCGAGCCGCCCAGCGCAGGCAGGCGCATGGTTTGGTGGTCAACGCCGCCGTAAACGGCGCGAAACAGCGCTAACAAGCGTGACCAGGCATCCCATCGCTTTTCCAGTATTTCTTCAGATGTTTCTCGAAGTTGTCGGCGCAATGTTGTGATGGCGTAATTGGCTTCATAGCGCTCATCGCCAAGCAGCAAGAGGTCACGTTCCTCTGCGGACAAGAGAAATACGATCCGCATCATAATCGTCAGGCCAGCCTCGTAGAGCTCGGCGGGCTTCACGCCAGTGAGAAGCGTTTGGTTGCGATCGGTATCGGCGCGGTCGAACGCCTGAATTAGGACTTCGACTGCGCGACGGACTTGTTCGCCGAGCGCATCTGTAACGTCATCTTGGAACTCAAGAGACTTATCCAAAAGCGCGGGGAGTTGGTCTTCGGCGGGCAAGAAAAAACGCCCAACGTCAAGTAAGGTGATGAAGGCTTGGAGCGTTTTTGGCTCTTGAGCCCAAAGTCCACTATACCAACTCGCAAATGTTGTGACGCCGCCATTTGGCGCGTCAACAAGCATCCAGTGCTCGCCATTGGTGATAAGACCAAGGCGCACAGTGTTCGCGCGGCACAGCTCGACCATGCGTTCTGCGGGCGATGCGATCCAGCCGTCGGTATTGATCGGACCGTCAAGCGGCGTGTCTGGCGGATAGGAGACGACGAAAATACTCGGAAGTTCGCCCTCAGAGGATAAGAATGCGAGCTCTGGGTTTAGCGTCACATTATGACCTGTGACCTCGTGGACATAAGTCTCGCCAAAGTGTGCCGCTGATTTTAAGTTCTGAGCTGACCTGTCGTCATCCCACTCCAACACGTGGGACAGTATGTATTGAATCCAGGCGCGGTGAAGGTTTGGGTAATCGGGATCGTCTTGCGTTTGGCTTTCTCTAAGTTCGTAATAGGCCTGCCGAACACCTTTTCTTTTTTTACCGTCTAGCGCTGGAAGCCCTGTAGAAAACGCGGCGTCCAAAACGGGCTCCGCCAGAAACGGGCCCGATACATCAATAAGCGAGAGCCATTCGGAATGCAGACTCATAACGCGCTCCGTTCAGCTAAGCGCTCTGGAAGGAAGAAAATAACGGCGACGGGGAAGGTGCGAGGCATATACCCATCATATCGCCGCTCAATGTCTTTGATCTCTCTGTCGCGTTCCTGCGGTATCTTTGCGAGCCGGATCTTGATGGCCTCAATGTCGCGGCGAAATTGCGCCTTTTCTTCATTGGAAAAGCGTTGGTCTTCCTGAAATAGAACCAACTGTTCGGGTTCAGCGGATTCTGCCAATGCCGTTTGGATGGATTTTTCCAGGTCAGTCAGAACCGTCTCAATCGTATTCTGTTCCTGCCTTTTCCGAGTTTCGAGCGTGGTGCTCAAATTGCGCAGTCTATCTTTTGAACGTGCAGTGACGGCGAGGTCAATAGATGACTGAGCCGTTTCAAAGCGATCGACAAGTTGCTGGAAAAGCGAGTCATTGATGTCCACAGGACGGCTTTGCGCAAACCATTCGGACACTTTCTTGACGCCAGTTTCACGCGCAAACCCGCTATCGCCTAGATACCCGCCAGAGGCTGTAAGCTCTTCGTGCAAGCGATGATGATTGCCGCCCGTTATCACCAGCCGAGAATTGATGGCGACGGCAGGGCCATCAAGAAGCTCCTCAGGCACGACACGAATGGCAACGCGGTGGAGTTTTTTTACATCCACGCCCGCCCAAACCTCAGCGCGCATCAGACGCAGGCACATTTGAACCAAACGATGGTTCATGTGAACCAGCACGACATCGTCGCGGCCTTTTGCAACGTCATGATCAAATGTAATGGGGCGTGTGATTTGGGTGTGCGGATGCCGGAGACCCTCTAGGCATCTTCCCCATGAGCCGCCCATCTCTGGCAGCATAAACACGGTTCCATCAGGCGCTCCGCTGAGCATCGCGGCTTTCAGGGGCGGTTTGTCAGCGAGAGCCAAGCCGACATGCACGGCTTGGGAAATCCGCTCGGGCGTTAGATGGAAGTCTTTCCGCGTCTCAAGCAATCGGTCATGTAGCTTCGTAATTCTATCCGTGAGGTTTCGTTCTGCTTTGATAAATCGCTTCGCCTTTGCCGCGCGCAATTCGGCTTCTTTCGTATTCAATTCTTTGCGGGCGCCCTCAATGAGTTCTGCCATTTGCGGCGCGATGACGGGATTGACGCTGCCCATGTCAGCTCGCATCGATTCCAATTTTATCAACGCACGAATAATATCCTCGCTGTGACCCCCAACGCCTTTTTCGGGAACGACATCTCCGCCATCAACGGGATGCCAGATCAAGACCTCTTTGGCTTTTTGTCCATGACGATCGATGCGGCCATTGCGTTGCTCCATCACATTTGGATTGTACGGAATTTCGATATGGATAAGTGAGTTACAGTGGTTTTGAAGGTCAATGCCTTCGGACGCCGCATCCGTTGCTAGAAGAATTCGTACCGAAGCACTGGAGGGGTGCGTCTGGAAGGCCGCTTTGATTGTCTCACGGTCAGCATGATCAATTCCGCCGTGGATAATTGCCAAGCGATCTCCGCCGTAGCCTTGGGCCGTCAGTATTTCTTTGAGCCAATCAAGTGTGGTTCGATACTCTGTAAAGAGAATGACGCGTGCCTCGTTCCATTCATCATTTGGCCTTAGATTTTTCTCCAGCCAAGCTATGAGCGCCTTGGCCTTGCTGTCCGTTTTATGCCGATTGTCATCAGCCCAATCCGACATCATAGACAGGAGCTTGCGTTCCTCCGCTGTTAGGGGCGCGAGATGTCGGGAGGCTTCTTCAACGGCCTCGTCCTGTATATCTTCGACCTGTGCGTCGTCTGCATAGTCTTCTTCGCTTTGTTCAATCATTCGCTTGAGAATGCGCTCAGAGAATGCGGTCTTTTGGTTTGACTGCTCAGGTGTTGCTAAGTTTTGACAATGTTTTTCCAAAGTCGCAGCAAATGCGGCCGGAGAAGAAAAAAGCCGTTTTTGCAGGAGTTTGTTGACGAAGTGAGCTGCCATCCCGCCCGTTTCGCGGCAAGTATGTTTGCGGCTTTCGCAATACTGCCGAAGCATGGCGTGGATCTCGCGTTCCGGCTCGGAATAGGAAATAGCCAAAGGTTTGAGAACCCGCTTTGGATAAAGCGGATTGCCGTCGGCATCGACCAAATCGGTTTTTAACCGGCGCACCATGACTTGTGAGAGCTGGCGTTCGCTTGGCAAAATATTTCGAGAAAACCGTTGATCGTCGAGCAGTTCCAATAGCGACGTAAAGGACTGCGTATATCCATTGTGCGGGGTCGCCGTCAAAAAAAGCTTATGCTGAAAATGAGGCGCGATGGTGCGAACCAAACGTGTGCGCTGACTTTCAAGCGTGTAATTGGCGCTTCCAGAGGGCGCGATATTATGGGCCTCATCTATGACAAGCAGGTCAAATTTGCGAGGATAGACCGACCCAACAGGAAGCACGTCTTTTAAGAGACGCAGGGGTTCGCCGGCTTTGATCCAATCGACAGAGGCAATGAGGCGCGGAAAGGAAGTCCAGGGATTGGCATGAATTCCGCGATCACGCCGCAACTGGCGAACATAGTCTGAATTGACAATCTTGAATTCGAGCCCAAATTTTTCGAGCATTTCAAGACGCCATTTTTCCTGCAATGACGCAGGGCAGACGATGAAGACGGTTCGTGCGCGATGACGCAATAACAGTTCTTGAATGACCAGCCCAGCTTCAATGGTTTTGCCTAAGCCGACATCGTCTGCAATTAGCAAATTGGCGCGGGCCATACCAATCGCGCGCACAAGCGGATCAAGCTGAAAATCTTCAATGCTGATGCCGCTCCTAAAGGGCGCCTGTAGGAAGCCCCGATCGGCGTTCGTCGCAGCGCCCCAGCGAACGGCATCCAAAAAAGCTTCTAGGTGGGCGGGATCGTCTCTGCCTGTAAGTTTAGGCAATCCAGCATGTTCAATAATGTGCGCACCAGGCTCAATTTCCCAGATAACCTCAATCTGTTCACCGAGGCTGTCTTCGTCGATCGAAGCCAACGTAATGTGATGTTGAGGCTGGGTTGTCTCACGTGGTCCAATACAAGCGTCCACCTCTACGACAATCCACTGGCGCCGCCGGGCTTCAACGAGTTGTCCAGATTCTGGCGTCGCAAGTATGCCGTCTTCCGATCTATTTTGGTCAAATATGTCTAGCGTCATGCAGGGATAGCCTGAGTTTCATCTAAATTCTTGAGATGAGAAATGAAGCTCTTGCCAATCGCCTCACCGAGTTTAACTGGAACGGCATTGCCAATCAGTCGTCCGATCGTCTTACGACGAATGGGGACACCCTTTGGGGCAAATTTATAGCTTTTCGGGAAACTTTGAATGATCGCGCCCTCTCGCAGCGAAATGGCACGGTCCTGTTCAGGGTGCCCAAATCGGCCGTTCCCGAACCCAAAGAATTGAGTTGTCATTGTCGGGGCCGGTTCATCCCAGCCCATGCGCCCGTACACGCTTGGATAGGTTTTTCCAGACGCCTTCTTATGGCAATCTGCAACCAATTCCTCGGGCCAATCTCGCCATGTGCCGCCCGGTTTGGAAACTCGAATACGTTTCAGGTTTAGGGGTGAAAGTTCGCTGGCTTGATGCAAAGGATCTTTCTCGTCGCGTTCGCCCGCGCTTAGCTTGGGAAGCTTTTCAATCGCTTTCCGAACTGTCTTGTGCTTTCCGGATGGCGATGTCGGAGCGATAAGAGCAATCGGTCCGAGCCGTGATGCCAATAAGACCAAACGATTGCGCTGTTGAGGAACTCCGTAGTCTGCACAGTTCACCACTTGATGGCTAACGTGATAGCCGATCTCTTCCAGAGATTGGACGAATTTCTCAAAGACTTGTTGATGGGCAAGCATTGGAACATTTTCCATTGTCACCAAATGAGGCCGAGACTCATTCACCATTCGGCCAAATTGAAGCAGCAGATTCCACCGCTCATCTGACTCGTCAGCTTTACCCTTGCTGTAGGTGGAAAATGGCTGGCAGGGCGCGCAGCCTGCTAGCAATGTAACCTTGGCGTCGCCATACGCATCGGCAAGTTCAGACTCACTGACATCTTCAACCGACTTCTTGAGAAATTTTGCCCTATTATTGGCCTCGAAGGGATATTCACAAGCGGGATCAATATCTATGCCCATAGCGACATTGATTCCTGCTTTTTCCAACCCGAGTGTCAGGCCGCCCGCACCGCAAAAAAGATCAACCGCCCGAATTTCAAAATTTGGCGGCGTTTTTGAGATTTTGTCAATTTTCGAGGTGCGCTTGGCACTATTTGATTTTCTTGCCATCGAGCTTCTTTCCTCCCGCAGCCCGCATAAGGGCCTCATATGTTTCGATTGCAAGAACGGCGACGACGGGGCGACCGTGTTTTTCGACGATGACGGGGCCCGCGCGTGCGGAATCCAGAAGTAGGCCGAAACTATTTTTGGCCTCTCGGGCAGACATTGTTTTCATTGCAGTTCTCAACCCATTGATTCGAGCCATTATAGCTACAATTGGAAATGTTTTGGAACTGATTTGTGACGGGATTCTACGATTTTTGGTTATAGTGCAGGGCGCGTTCGGCGTTGCCGAACCGGGCTCGCGTGAACCAAGCCGCTACCCGTCTTGGCCCTCCGGGCTTTGATCCCTCGCGCTTGCCACCTTCGGCGGGGCAGGAACTGCTGCGCAGCGCAGATTTGGCAGGCGCCCGCCCGAGGCGGGCTGAACGCCCAACGATTTATGGGATGATGAAGTGACAATGACGGCAGAACCGCCGGAGACCGCTCCGCGGGCCCGGGGACCATGCCGCCTCGTTGTTTGGCTGCTGGGCTGTCCGGCGCGCTCTGGGCTTCGCCTTCGGGGTTGCCGGACGCCTGCCGCGTGGCCGCTTCCTACTGCGGGGCAGAGGGGTCGGCCTCGCCCGCTAACGCGGCAGGTTTGTAGTGTTTAGAGGGTCAGCGGACGGCGCTGCGCGCCGGCATTTTTTGTGAATGTCCCTCGGCAGTCGGGGTGGGCGTCAGGCCGGTCTGCCACAGGGCGACCAGCGCCCAACCGCCTTGGCACATTAAGCTGATTTGATCTCTCGCAAGCCGTCCTACCAAGACAGTTGACCCCTGTCCTGATGCCCTGTGCCCGCCGCAAAGATCTTCATCAGGACGTGACCGATACGGTGGTAGCCCAGCTTGAGGCTGGCACGGTGCCTTGGGTTCAGCCTTGGGGCCGTGATGGAATTGCAGCGCCTTGCGCTTTGCCCCTGAATGCCAGCGCGGGGCGCACCTATTCGGGCATCAATATCCTGCTACTTTGGGGCGCGGCGATTGAGACCGCCCGCAGCACCGCCTATTGGCTCACCTTCAAACAGGCGTTGGCGCTTGGCGGCTGCGTTCGCAAAGGCGAGCGCGGCACGACAGTTTGTTACGCCGATACGTTTATCCCCAAAGCCGAAGCCGCGCGGGCCGCGCAGACTGGCGAAGATGCCCAGCGCATTGGGTTTTTGAAACGCTACACCGTTTTTAATGCTGACCAGTGCGACGGGTTGGACGGGCGGTTTTTTGAAGGCGCGCCAGCCGTGCCAGAGCGCGAGTTAATCCCGCGCGCGGAAGCCTTGATTAAAGCCACAGGCGCAGATTTTCGGATTGGCGGGGATCGCGCATTTTTTGTGCCTGGCGCTGACTTTATCCAAGTCCCACCACAGCCCGCTTTCCGCGACCAAATCAATTATTACCGCACCTGTTTTCACGAACTCGGACACTGGACAGGGCATAAGAGCCGTCTTGACCGCGATATGAAAAGCCGTTTCGACAGCAAGGATTATGCCCGCGAGGAATTGGTTGCGGAAATGGCAAGCGCTTTTGTTTGCGCCGCCCAATCAATCGCGCCAACCGTGCGGCATACCGATTATATCGCGTCATGGCTGCAAGTTTTGAAAGAGGACAAGCGGGCGATATTCCGCGCCGCATCACTCGCCAGCAAAGCTGCGAATTTTATCCTCGCTTTTGAGGAAGGTGCGCCATGAGCCGCGACTCCGAATCTACAGATGTCGGGGAACAGACGCTGATGGACGGAGTGCGCCCGATAACCTTGCGCGACCGCCTTGGCGTCATGGCGGCTTTGCCGATGACGCCCAAGCGCAATCCCAATGCAGAACAAAAACTATGTGACCACGGCCTGTTTGATGAGGTCGGCCGTGCGCAACTCGACCTAACCGACCTTATCGCTCAACAAACCAAGGAGACTAACCAATGACCACAACGACAAAAGTCCGCCCGCGCGCAAATTCAAAAAACGGCAAGAGAGCCGCCTTGTCAAAGGGCAAAGTTAAACCCGCTAAAGATATTAAGTGGCTGGACGTTGCTGATTTGCATGTCAGCAAACTGAACATGCGGCATGGCAAAACTGCACCTGACATTGACGACATCTATCCGAGCATATTGGAAGGCGGCGTTCACCAATCACTTTTGGTGCGCAAAGAAGGCAAAGGCTGGGGCGTTATCGCAGGGCGCCGCCCCCTGTTTGCTTTGCAGAAGAAAGCCAAAGATTTGGGACAAGCTCAAACTGCGCCTTGTCTGATTATGGAAAGCGGTAATGTCAAAGCCGCCCGCGAAGCGTCCTTGCTAGAGAATGTTGCGCGGGTTCCCGCGACTCAGCTTGAACGCTTTGCCGCTTACAGAGCGTTGGCGGAAAGCGGCAAGGACGCCGCCGCCATCGCGAAAACCTTCGGCATCAAGGAAATTGACGTGAAGCGCGTTCTGGCCCTTGCCAATCTCAAACCGGAATTACTGGCACTCTATGAAGCCGAGGATATTCGCGGCGCGACCTTGCAAGCCCTGACTCTCGCCACGCCAGACCAACAGGACGCATGGCTTGAGATTCACCACGGCGATGATTACGCGCCGCAGGGCGAACAGTTGAAAGCATGGCTGACAGGCGGAGCGCGGATTAAAACCGATGTGGCCTTGTTCGAACTGGCCGATTATGGCGGCACGATCATCACTGACTTGTTTGGAGATACCGCCTATTTTCAAGACCCTGACCTGTTCTGGACGCACCAGAATAAGGTCATTGCGACAACCGTGGCGGAATGGAAAAAGGAAGGCTGGGCTGAAATTGTGGTGATGGAGCGCGGGTCGCATTTCACATCTTGGGAACATGGCAAGCGCACAATGGAACAGGGCGGCAAGATTTTCCTTGCCATCGGCCATGACGGGACGGTCACGCCGCATATTGGCTATCTGTCCAATGCCGACATCAAGAAGATTGACGCCATTCTTAAAACTGGCGGCGAGGCGGACGGGAGACCCGCCGCGTCAACCAAACCTGAAATGTCTGGCCCGCTATGTGAGTATGTCGTCTTACACCGTCACGCCGCTATCCGCGCAAGCCTGCTTGACCATCCAAGCGTGGCCTTGCGGTTGACCGTCGCGCACATGCTGGTCGGCTCTGACCTCTGGTCAGTCGCGCCGCAGAAAACCACCTCGCGCAAAGAGAGCACGAGCGAGAGCGTTGCGGCCAGCGTCAGCGCCAAGCGGTTCGAGAGCGAGCGCCAATGGGTGCATGACTTGCTCGGACTAGAGCCGCCTACGGATTATTACAGTCCGACCAAGAAACTGGCTGTGGGCGATGTGACAACCGTATTTGCGGCCTTGCTAAAAAATGACGATGCAACCGTCATGCGGGTGATGACCCTCGCCATGTGCGAGAGCCTATCGGCGGGCAGCGATGTGGTTGAGGCTGTGACCTATGCCGTGCCAGTAGATATGCAAACCCTATGGGAACCAGATGACGCCTTCTTTGATATTCTGCGCGACAAGCGCGTCATCAACGCAATGGTCAAAGATATTGCGGGCAAGTCTTGCGCCGATGGGGCGCTGACCGATACGGGCAAAGTCCAAAAGGAGATTATCCGTAACCGAATGGCAGGGCACGGCGTCAGCGCAGACAAGGCGCGGCCAGACTGGCGGCCCCGCTGGATGCAGGTTCCTGCCGCACTCTATCTCGACTAGGGGACGTGCCCACCCAGCGCGTCGAATGCGCGGGTGCGGCCCGTTATAGAGAGCGCAGATAAAGGGAAAGAGGCGGCTTAGCCGCCTTTCCGTTCCAGTCTGGCGAGGGTTGTCTCCACTTGTTCCAGACTGGTCTTGAGGCTTTTCGCAAAGAGCCTCAAATCCGCCGCGTCTGAGGGATCAGGCGCGGCGTTGATGTTTGCAAGAAGCGTTTCTGTCAGGCTCAAAAGGCTGAGGGGCGGCGCTGCGCCGTCTGGCCCAAAAAGAGCGAGTTCAGCGTCCATGTTCAATTCACCGGAGTCGAGGGTCACAAAGCCCGTTGAGGTGATGTGGACGGAAAGTTTGGAGGCTTTGAGGCGCTGCTCGGTCATAATTGTCTCACATAACATCCACCAGACACGAATACCAACTATACTTGGTAGCGCCTAGATGAGTCCAAAGTCCAATTTCGGACATGGATTTGAATCAGACATTTGCCCGTTCTGTGCGCAAGATGCGCCACGAACGTGGGCTAAGCCAGGAGGAACTTGGCGAGCAGTCTGGATTGACGCGAAACTATATTGGAAAGATTGAACGCGGCGAGAATTCGCCGACACTCGATGCCGTCGAGGCGATTGCGAAAGCGTTAGAGAAGCCCGCGAAGGATTTGCTTTAATTTCAATCTGAAGTAAAAACAAATGTATGGGTTTGCCTCATTATGTATAAGCGGACTTTGTTGATTCAATGACCTTCATAGAATTGACTACAATTCAGGTGCAGGTCTCGACAGAATGTTTCACAAAAATTTGATAGCATTTATTTGCTCAATTCTATTTCTAACACTCTCGGCGAATATAGCGGCTGCGCAGACTTCACACGCACCCTTTCCCGAGATCGACAATGCACTTGAAACAAGCGCAGGATGTATTCCCGCATATGATCCTGCGTTTGGTGGAGAATTTTGCTTCCCCGTCGCTAAGGGTTGCGAGATTACTGGATATGGTCCCGGTAATGAGGCTGCGTGCCTTTCGACTGCAACGGAGTGTCAAACAACCGGGTATGGACCGGGAAACGACGTTGCCTGTGGTGGCGAAGCCACCATTTGCAAGAAGACCGGCCATGGCGCTGGCAATTCTGTGGCTTGTGGCGGTGAGGCAACCATTTGCGAAAAAACCGGTCATGGAGGGGGCAATTCTGTAGCCTGTGGCGGCAAGGCCAGCATTTGCGAAAAGACCGGCCATGGCGCTGGCAATTCTGTGGCTTGTGGCGGTGAGGCAACCATTTGCGAAAAAACCGGTCATGGAGGGGGCAATTCTGTAGCCTGTGGCGGCAAGGCCAGCATTTGCGAAAAGACCGGCCATGGCGCTGGAAATTCTGCAGCCTGTGGCGGTGAGGCAACCATTTGTGAAAAGACCGGTCATGGGGATGCCAACTCTGTTGCCTGTGGCGGCAAGGCCAGCATCTGCGAAAAGACTGGCCATGGTGCTGGCAATTCTGCGGCCTGTGGCGGCGAGGCGACCATGTGCGAAAAGACCGGTCATGGGGATGGCAACTCTGTTGCCTGTGGCGGCAAGGCCAGCATTTGCGAAAAGACGGGCCATGGTGCTGGCAACTCTGTTGCCTGCGGCGGAAAAGCGACCATTTGCGAGAAAACTGGCCATGGAGCCGGTAACTCTGTTGCCTGCGGCGGTTAGTTACAGCATCTTCAAAATAGACGCTCTTGATCGACACCACCGGAATCACTGTTCCAACCAAGATAATGCCCAATCTGGACCCGTTCTTATGACACAAAATGTTTGCTATTTTTGCGGTGAAAATGCGACGACGAAGGAACACTTTCCACCTAAGTCTTTTTTCCCAGAAAAGGGTAAACACCTTCAAATGGAAACGGTTCCCTCATGCTCCGTGCACAACAACGATAAGTCACATTTAGACCAATATGTTCTTGCTCACATTACCATGAATCAGGGCGGTGATTTGAATTTGGCTCGGCGCAGGTTCGACAATTCTATCGCGCCACATCTAGTGTTTGACGACAAATTCAGGCGGCAGATCGCAGATCAATCTGAGTGTATTGCGGACGGCTCCGTACGATACCCTGTGGACACAAGGAAGTTCGACGACTTCTTCGATGCTTTGACGAAAGCCGTTTTATTCGACAAATTTGATGAAGTTTTACCAAGCTCAGAATTCAAAACAAACCACGTGTATTTGTCTTTTCAAGGTGACTCTGAAAGTGCAGGTTGCGTGCAATTGGCGCGTGGACTGGGGTATGATTTTTTCACAAAGAACAAATCTTTGATCGATGAGAAAATTCATGATCACTTAGATGAATTTGTATATCGACGAAAAATAATTGCTCCGTGTGGATACTCAGCTTCCATAAGTATACTGCATACATTCTACGGATTCTTTAATGTGGTAACTTTTGTCTCTAACAAGCAAGCAATGAAGTTAGTCGAGTTTCCGTTCAACAATTAGCGCACGATGAAGCCTTCCAGATGCAATGCCGGACGGGTTACAGTTAAGGCCGAATGGGCTTAGCCCTACGGATTCCAAAACAGAACGTGACGACCTTTCCGACCGTTGGCCAATTCAAGGCTTTGGATTATCCGTGATTGAGCGAGAGAATGAGATCTGGCAGTGTCAGAAACTCAGATACACGGCCACCAAAATTGGCCTTGCGAAACCGCCTGCCGCCACATCAGCAACGTCACTCCCTCAGCCTGCATAAATCCGAAAGACAGCGTGGGCCTCATCTGACTTCCCGCTGTTTTGCTGCCGCAAGCAGGCGTAAACTGACTCATCCTTGGAGTGGCCCGCTCCTCAATCAATTTCACTTTGACTGTCATTTGGGTAGCGCCTTTCCCACAGTTTTCATCTCCACAAGCAAGCCTGTTACTATCGGGAAAACCCAATACCCGGTTGAAGCCTTGAACCTGAACGAAAGCCAGAGTCTTACCAGACCTGGGCCACGATTATTTTCCCCTGCGCTGCGCGCATTCCTCGCGAGACAAAATAACCGCGTCCTGCGGCGCTCCGCTTCGCTGCGCCCTCTCACTGCGTTCAAGGCTGGACACCTCTGCCCGCCGTTCGGGCGGTTAGGCGTCAACAGGGCATTGGGCTCTCGCGACATCAACATATGGAGATGAAAACCATGGCAAATGCACTTGGATATGTCACTGAAAACGAAACCGGCTTTGAAGGCACACTCGCAATGATGAGCCTGTCCACACCCATCCGCATCGTCAAGAACGGCGAAAAGACAGGTGAAACCCAGCCCGACTTTCGGGTCTATGCAGGCCGCACGGGCGGCTCTGATATTGGCGGCGGTTGGTTCCGCAAAGCCAAATCCACAGGCCGCAAATATGTGTCCCTGACACTGGCAGACCCCGCCATCGGCCCGCGCAAGGTTTATGCAAATCTCGCTCCGGTCAAAGGTAAGAAAGGCCGTCACGTTCTGCTTTGGAACCCGCAAGACTAAGCCCACACGGCCCAAATTGTATCCCGCCCGACTTCGCGTCGGGCGGGATTTTCGTGTTTAGGTTTAATAAATGTTCATATCAATCCGATATAGGCTCCGCAAAAATAATAATATCTGGGTGATAACATGCGTCGGGCTGCGCAAACGCGCCTGCCGCGTCGTTTGCCGAACGCGGCTTGGGCTTGGGAATTTTTACGGCGAAATCCGCTCTACCGCGCAGCCTATTTGGCGGCGCAAGATTTACCCTTGCCTGAACGACTCATGTCCGGCGGCACGCTCTACCAACCTAGCCGAGCGTTTCCTGAAGCGGAAAATTGGGGCCTGCTAATGTTCGCTAATCCCGAACAATCGGCTATTGATGCGGACGTATTCTGGCATCCTGATCTATTGTCTGGAGCGCTACGCGTGAAGCAGACACAAGTGGATGAACTCCCCGAAGACCCACATGATACGATCATTTTGTCTGCGTTGGAGACCCGGCGGGTTATTTTGCAAACCGTCCACGGTGCGCGCCATATCTTGCTCAATGGCGACCGTTTTTGGATACATATCTATTCGACCAAGAAGGCCCCGCCGCATGAAGATGCGGAGATTGACGTGCGCGTTGACGGAGCAAAACATATGCAAAGACGGCTCGATACTGCCGCCCAATTACTCGCTTTACACAAATCAACGGGAGAGAAATTGTCGCTCATAGGACGCCGTAAGAATGCTGGGCGTCTGGTCAATGCGCTCATTGCCTATGATGTCTGGCACGGGTTTGGTCAGCCCAAGGGCGGACTTCGCGATATCGCCGTGGCGCTCTTTGGAAAGGAACGGGTGAATGAAGACTGGACGGGGTCAAGCCGCTATCTTAAAGACTTTTCCAGACGCGCCAGAGACAAAGGGATCAGGCTCGTAGACGGCGAATATAAGACCTTGCTCAGCCGAAAATCACTCTAAAGAATTGATTAAATTCAGGGTGTCGCTTTTGCGACGTTGCGACTCCGACACTCTCTAAAGTCTTGAAAATCTGCCTTGATTCGCCCCTCGGGATGCCCGCATCCCCGGCGCTTCCCGCATTTTGTGGAGTGAGGTTATGAAACATGCAGAGATCGATAGTCCCTATCTGACCGCCGACGAAGCCGCTGAGTATCTGCGGTTGGAAGCGCGAACAATCAACAATATGCGGTGGCGCGGCGAAGGCCCCAATTTCCGAAAACATGGCGGTAAGGTCATTTATCATCGTGATGATTTGGATGTTTGGTCACAGGGGCGGGACAGCCCAGAACATAGACCAGACCCCAAAGAGTCGGACAATGACCGTTAGAAACCGGAGTGCGGTCTTGCTGTCCTATCGTAAAAAACGACGCAATTATCGGCTTCTATTCGGTAAGCCTGAACGCGAGATTAGGCGTGGTTGGCATCGGAAACTGGCTATCTTTTTGCCGGAACAAGTGCTCGGATACGAACGCTGGGAGGCCAATTCTTACGGAACACAAGGTTGGAATATTACTGTTTGCCGCACCGTGAAGAGTGGATCAGTTACGCGGATTTCCGGCATTCTCCCAGGCGAAAAACTGTTGTTGAGCGTCCAAGGCACAACTAGATCCAAGCGGTTTTTGGAGTGTCTGGACGGGATCAGAGCGCTAGAGATTGCCCCTGAGACTGTCAGAGATCGGCAATGGATGGAACTCAATAGCGCGCTGGAATCAGGTGAGAAAACAGACATCGCGTTAGCAATATTTGAGGCGCCGAAATCATCCTGATGCGCCTAATTCCGGCTGTGACAGTGGCCGCTTTTTGCGCAGCGACGCTCGGGCAAATTATTCATCCACCAAAGCCAAAATTGATCTACAACATAACGACAAGTGCGCCCGTTGGTTGGTATGCGGTTGAGCGTAAAAGGCCGCTGCAACGAGATGACCTTCTCGCTGCGTTTGCACCGCAAAGCATGCGAAATCTGGCAGCAGCGCGTGGTTATTTGCCTACGCATGTTCCCCTTATCAAAACTGTTTGGGCGGTAGGAGGGGAGCGGGTTTGTCATGACGGCCAGTCTGTGCGCGTCCCAAACCGTCCTGATATTTCCGTGCTCGGGCAGGACGGTTTGGGACGCGCATTGCCAGTCATATCGGGTTGCTACACACTCAAAGCAGACGAAGTCTTCCTTATCTCTACCTCTATCGCGAATAGCTGGGATAGCGGCTATTTCGGGCCTGTCTCTGATGACCTCATCGTTGGCCCTGTTCGTTATCTTGGCAAAGACCTGGAAACGTCTGCGGTGATCGGGGGGCTGGGCACGGGGTCATGGCGTGGAGGGCAAGATAAAAGCAGGGAGGCCTCCTTCGGAGCCATCCACTTGTCTGCACATCTTTTTTGGGAGGCCTCCCAAGGCTCTGGGGAGGCCCCCGCGATTGGCCGCTTGTGCAGTGGGCCGTGGGTTTGCGGGAGTCCTCCCCAGCACGAAGCTGCCCGCAAGCCACCCGGAACCTTGTAAAACATGGCAAAGGACTCGGATAATCATTTCGAGGTGAAGCTGGGCCGCATCCGCTCAGCGTCAGGTGAGAAACGGGTTACGGGATTCCTAAAGCAAGTCGGACGAAAGGCGAGCCAGTCAGCTGGGCGGCGATCCGGCGGCGGTCGTCAGCAATGGCAATCTAACTCGCACTTTCATCGCCGTGTGATTGTCAAAGTCAGCATTGTAAAAATGGAGGGACGCGGGGCGGCAGCGCAACGTCTCCATCTGAAATACATTGAACGCGATAGCGCCGCCGCTGATGGCGAACGCGGCAGTCTTTACAGCGAACAGGGAATAGAGGTGGAAACGAAATCCTTTACTGAGCGAGGCGTCGATGACCGTCATCAATTTCGGATTATTGTCTCGCCCGAAGACGCTGCCGAGTTGGCAAACCTGAAAGCATTCACGCGCGACTTGGTCGAGCAGATGGAAGCCGACCTTGGCACGAAGCTCGATTGGATTGCGACCGATCATTACGACACCGGCCAGCCCCATACCCATTTGGTCATTCGCGGTAAGCGCGATGACGGGACTGATCTCGTCATTCCCAAGGACTATGTCTCAAAGGGCATTCGGGAGCGGGTAAAGGAACTCGTGACTATCGAGCTTGGGCCCGTGCCGGAGATAGAAGGACGCGCGCGCATAGTTCGCATGGTTCAGCAACAACGCCTGACGCAAATCGACCGACGATTGTTTCGCAGCGCGCAGGATGGAGTTGTGGATGTATCGGCCCCCGTCCGAAAGGGCCAAGTCTGGCGCAAGCAATTAGACCGCGTCCGTCTGAAATCTTTGGAGAAGATGGGACTTGCGGATTCTCTTGGAAAAGGGCGGTGGAGCATAGATGAGAAGGCAGAACAAACGCTGAAGCGAATGGGGGAACGCGGCGACATCATTAAGACGATGCACCGCGCGATGGCAGGCCGCGACCAGCGCCTCATCGATGGGACAAGTCTGTATGACCCTGGCGCTGATGTCGCAAAGCCAGTAACCGGAAAAATCATATCGCAAGGCGTCGGAGACGACGTGGCCGACCGCGCCTATCTCATCATCGACGATTTGGACGGCAAAAGCCGATATGTAAATTTGGGGCCAAGCGACAGGCTGACAGAGTTCAAACCGGGTATGATTGTCTCCATCGAACCAGCAAGCCGTGAAGCTCAATCATCGGACAAGACAATTGACAAGATCGCGGCGAACAATGGCGGGCGTTATTCGCAAGCTTTGCATATGAAAGCCGACGGCTCTGCGCGCCCTGAATTCATCGCCGCGCATGTCCGGAGGTTGGAAGCGCTAAGACGCGCAGGGCATGTCACGCGACATTCGGATGGGAGTTGGACAATTCCGTCAGACTATCTAACGAAGGCCGGAGAGTATGAGCGCGCCTCGGCTCTATCGCGGCCTGTAGGTATTTCATCTCACTCGTCACTGTCGCTCAAGCAAATGGAAACGGCGATTGGCGCGACTTGGCTGGATCGGTCATTGGTTGATGGCGAAGCCAACCTGCTTGCGAGAGGCTTTGGCGGTGAAGTCGAACGCGCGAAAGCCCGGCGTCGATCGTTTCTGTTCAAGTCAGGAATCCTGAAAACCAAAAGCACGCAATTTACCAAAGCCCATCTTATCGAATTGGAGCGTAAGGACTTGGCAAATGCCGGGCAGGACTTGGCGCGTGAATTGGGTAAGCCCTATGCGGCGTCACCTGCGAGCGGACAAATCAAAGGAATCTATGCAAAAGCCGTGGATCGTCCGAGCGGCAAATATGCCGTTATTGAGCGGGCAAAGGATTTTACGCTTGTCCCATGGCGCGAAGTGTTGGAGCGTCAACGCGGAAAGTCAGTCAGCGGGTTGCTTCGCGGAAAGACGATTTCGTGGTCGTTCGGGCGAGGACGGGGGGTGCAATAATTTTGTGGGAGGATTTGAGGCAAACGCCTCTCAGATTAAGCTAGTGGTTTCCAAATTTTGAGTGATAGCGCTGCTAAATGTTTGCCGCGATTTGCTATTTCCTCCTCATCCCACTTTGCGTGTTTTTGAAACCACTTATTCAAAAACAATCCAGTGTGTTTTGAGAATTGCTCTTGCTTGATAGATAGCTTTTTATTGCTCACATCGCGATTTAGAGCACTCGTTAGCAAGGTCAAATTTCCCAGCGAGTGAGCTTTAGATCTTCTGACCATTGCTTTTGGTTCAATTGAATCAGAGTCGACGAATGAACCATCTTTGAAAGGCCACTCTTCTGTCCAAGTCTGGGGTAAAATGTGCTCAACCCATAAGCCTTCAGGCATAACTGTGCTTTCGGCGAGTGTACTTCTGCTCGCCATCTCAAGTTCCCACAACACGTCGATAAGGCGAGTTCGAGGCGCTATAGAATAAGCGTCTTTTTCAAGGATTCCACGAATAAATTCGTCATCTGTTGGAAACCGTGTGCTGTCTCCCGTCTTTTCGGCAAAATAGCTTCTAAATCCTTCGGTGCTAACTCCATTTGTTTTGAATTGAGCGGCAAGCCCCTGAAATGTCTTGTTTAAGTTCTTGGTTGTCAGTCCACAAATTACCCGGCGCGCGATATAAGAATATAATAATTCGAGAATTGAACGACGTGTCTCCGCTGGAATTTCAGGATCGCCAATCTGCAAAGCCACTGGATAAACGGTTGTCACTTGCCACGCTGCCATCTTCCGCCCAAACCAAGTGAGGCTAGGTTCTTCGTCGATGCGCCCTTCAAGCGTTTCGTATAGAGGCGCGTAATGCTCTAGTAAGCGTAGCTCGTCCTCCACATCGGAAAAACGGGGCTTGCCCTTCGGAACCGCAAAACTTCTATATTCCGCGTACAATTCTCTCATGGATATTGGTATTCCGGTCTCAGCCGCTAATACATGACCGAGAAAATGATCAATCCTTGGTCTCCGTGGGCGAGCATTAGGAGCCGCTTCGCGCCACCAAGGGTGGTCCAAGGGATCCCACAGCCTTTTATATAGTTCTTCAACCTCAGCATTTTGCTTTTCAGCGCGGTGGAAGATGTTGTTTCGGACGAGGTCCATCGCAAGAAGCGGTTTACCTTTGGAGTTGAGGGTTTCAAAAATGACTTGAGCGTCGTCGTGTTCACCCAAGGTTATTACGACCAGCTTCAAACGATCTAGGACAGCGCTCAATAGCGCTTCCAACCTTGTCGAAATAAGCTCAATATCTACATCATCATCTTGGTCCGCATTTTCCACCGATGCGATTGCATCTTCAGCTAAGTCTTCTTCATCGTCGTCATCAAGCCATTCATCACTTGGGCCGTATAAGCAAAAATTTTCAATCCACTCACAAAACAACGTGTACGCTCGGAAAGCTGGCGAAGGTGTATTTTTGGGAACTCGATCTCCCCAAAATAGATTTTTGTATTTTGAAACTAAAGGCTCATATTCCAATTCAATAATGTCATGAAAAATTTCTCTATCCGACGGTGTTGGAGTGAGTTTGAACTTGGCTAACGGTTCATCCTTTTCTTTACTCTTTGGATCGTTTTTTAAGTAGGCAGCGACATGTTCCATAACGTCGGTAAGGTCATAGTCGCGCGCGACCTCACGCAATGCTGCGAGGAACAACTGGAATGTTGTCAATCTCTGTTGACCATCGACTACTTGAACAACAGGGGTGCGTCCAATTTGTGATCCTGTATCGACAGGGGATAGGATCAACGCTCCCATGTAATGCTCAAAACGACTTGAGCCATCCAGAACCTCTCTGGCTTTAGCTTCAACGTCTTCCCAAAATGGATTCAGGCGTTGATCGTCCCATTGATATTTCCGCTGGTAAAGCGGAACCACGAATCGACGCGCTTCCTTCAGCACGACTTCGACGGGATGATCATCAGCATCCATATTTAGCCTCCAAACTAAAAATGCACCCAAAAAAATTGGGGGCGCAAGACAACTTTTTGGCCTTAGTTTTTTATGAAAGCCAACGAATCCTTAGATTGTTATTGGTATTGCTTCGTCACTCAAGTCTTTTCACCAATTTAGTTCCCTGCGTGCCCCCAATAAAACTCTTAATCCTGAATTTGCCTTCAGCCATGTCTAGATGGCTTCAATTTCTACCCGCTTTCCTATCTAGACCAGTTAGGGCTTAATCCCGCAGCTTAGGCCTCAAGTTAGTTCTTGAGGTTTTAGATGTCTCCGCAGTCCATTCTTATCGGCCAAGTGATTATCGTCTTTGTGACGATCATATTTGGCGTTTGGTTTGCTACGCAGTGGACGGCGGCGCAGTTTGCCTATGACGCCTATCTAGGAGAGCCGTGGTTCCTACTCGGCAATCAGCCCGTCTACTATCCTTGGCGGTTGTTTGAATGGTGGTATGCGTTTGACGCTTATGCCCCCGATGTCTTTTCTAAGGGAGGGCAGATCGCGGCAGGCTCCGGGTTCCTCGGTTGCACATTTGCGATTGCTGGCTCTGTCTGGCGCGGACGGCAAGCCAAACGCCTGACCACTTATGGCTCGTCGCGCTGGTCAAACAATAAGGACTTGAAGCAAGCAGGATTGCTTGATCCGCGAGGCGTCTTCCTCGGCAGAACAGAAGACGACTATCTACGCCATGACGGGCCAGAGCATGTGATGGCTTTTGCGCCAACGCGTTCGGGCAAAGGCGTGGGTCTGGTCGTGCCGACCTTGCTGAGCTGGACTGAGTCGGCCGTTATCCATGACATCAAAGGGGAGAATTGGGAGATTACCTCCGGCTGGCGCTCGACTTTCTCGCATTGCTTATTGTTTGACCCGACTAACCCCGCCAGCGCCAATTACAATCCTCTGCTTGAAGTGCGAAAAGGCCGCAATGAAGTGCGCGATGTGCAAAACATTGCTGACATACTGGTTGATCCCGAAGGGGCGCTTGAACGCCGTAACCATTGGGAAAAGACCGGACATGCCTTGCTCGTCGGTGCCATTCTTCATGTTCTTTACGCGGAGCGCGATAAAACGCTCGCCCGTGTTGCCAGCTTTCTGTCTGATCCAGGCCGTTCATTTGAGCGCACGCTTTGGCTGATGATGTCCACCAATCACCTCGGCCCGGATTCTGGGTCTGGCGATAAAGCCCATTGCCACCCCGTTGTCGCGCAAGCAGCGCGTGAACTCTTGAACAAGTCTGAAAATGAGCGCTCAGGCGTGCTTTCAACGGCGATGAGTTTTTTGGGCCTTTATCGCGATCCCACTGTGGCCGAGGTGACTTCGTCTTGTGACTGGCGCATTGCGGATTTGATTGAAGGGGACAAACCCGTTTCGCTCTATCTGGTTGTGCCGCCGTCTGACATCTCTCGGACAAAACCGCTTATCCGATTGATCCTCAATCAAATCGGGCGTCGCCTGACGGAAAAACTGGAGAGTGACATTGACGGCCAGGCGCGTCGCCAGGTTTTGCTGATGTTGGATGAGTTTCCAGCTTTGGGTCGCCTCGACTTCTTTGAGAGCGCACTCGCGTTCATGGCGGGCTATGGCTTGCGGGCGTTCCTAATCGCGCAGTCGCTCAACCAAATTGAAAAAGCCTACGGGCCTAACAATTCTATTCTCGACAATTGTCATGTGCGTGTGGCGTTTGCTACGAATGATGAGCGCACAGCTAAACGGATTTCTGACGCACTCGGCACAACAACCGAAATGCGCGCCATGCGTAATTATGGAGGCCATCGCCTCGCGCCGTGGCTCGCGCATGTCATGGTCTCTCGCCAAGAAACGGCGCGGCAACTTCTGACACCGGGCGAGGTTATGCAATTGCCCGTCCATGAAGAGATCATTCTGGTCTCGGGTCTGTCGCCCATTCGGGCGCAGAAGGTGCGCTACTTCTCAGACAAGAATTTCATTGGTCGGGTTTTCTCCCCGCCGGCCCTCGCTGGCCCCAATCATCCCTATAAGGGCCGTCCTCCCCAGCGGCCGGATGATTGGGGCAGCGATACTCGCGGAGTGAGTGAAGGTCTATCTCAGCCTTGGTTTGATCAGGTTGGCAGCGCGGATGAGGGCGGCAAAGATTTGACACCCGATCTGGATCACGAGCCGCAGACGCCAGACCAAAACGCAACGGACGACAAATCGCCGGTCATCGAAAGCGATGACCCATCTGTCCAAGCTAAGCGTGCGCTGGATCTGACGAGGGCTAGTGACACCGCCAGACGTGCTTACGGCGTTGAGCGCGGCGCACCTAAACGCGACCTTTTGGATTTCTGATATGCCCTCAACTAAACCCCGCATTCGCCCATACCTTGATGAAGACGTTTACGTCTGGCTGCGCACGGCCAGTCTGCGCCCAGAAAAAACGGAATCTGACATCGTCAATCATGCTCTGCGATCCGAAATGAAAGGCGAGTATGAAGATGTGCGGATCAAGGCCATGCTGCGCCGTTTGGACCGCCAGACCCGCGCACTGGAAGTCGTGCAGCGCAATCAGGTTATCAATGGCGAGGCGTTCGCGCTGTTCATGCGCTACTTTTTGACAGTTATTCCAGCGGTTTCAGACGACGAAAAAGCTGCTGCCCAAGCTGAAGGGCATACGCGGTTTGCAACTTATCTGGAAAGCCTTCGCACAGTTCTCAAAGACGGACCTCCCGTGCTTTTTACTGCACTTGAAGACGTGATGGTCGATAAAAGCGCATTCTTCACAATCGAAGAACTCACGCAATTACATGAACCAGCTCCCAAGCGTGTCTCGCAGAAGGAGGCAGCGCATGTCTAGTCACAGCTCCGAAACAGTGCTGCGCACCGAGACCATGCTGAAAACAGCGATGGGACAAACTGTTGCATCGGCGCTTGCCGATCCGTCAGTTGTTGAAATCATGCTCAATCCCGACGGTCAGCTTTGGATTGAGCGCCACGGGAAAGGCCGCAAGAACTCAGGCCAAACAATGAAGCCGTCAGAAGCTGAGCGCGTCATTCGTCTGGTGGGCTCGCATATCGGACAAGACGTGACGCGCGCTTTCCCAATTGTCAGCGCAGAACTGCCAGGTGGCGGCGAGCGGTTTGAAGGTGTCCTGCCACCAGTCGCCATCGCTCCAAGTTTTTCCATCCGAAAACCTGCCTCTGTGGTCTTCACTTTGAAGGACTATGTGTCCGACAGGCTCATGACATCTGTTCAGGCGCAAATCCTTCGCGAATGCGTCGATGGTCGCAAGAGCCTATTGATTGTTGGCGGCACTGGTTCAGGCAAAACAACGCTCGCGAATGCTTTGCTGCATGAAGTCGCAAAGACGGGCGACCGCGTGGTCATCTTGGAGGATACGCGCGAGTTGCAATGCGACGCGCCCGACAAGATTGCGCTGCGCACACAGGCGGGCTCTGTCTCAATGGCCGATCTTGTGCGTTCGACACTGCGCCTTCGTCCTGACCGTATTGTTGTAGGAGAAGTGCGCGGCGGCGAAGCGCTGGATTTGCTCAAAGCCTGGAACACAGGACATCCCGGCGGCATTGCAACGGTCCACGCCAATTGCGCGCGTGATGGGCTCAGCCGTCTCGAACAGCTCATTTCTGAAAAATCTGCCCGCGTTCCGCGCTCCCTGATTGCTATGGCAGTCGATGTCGTCGTCGGCATTGAAAATAAGGACGGGCGACGAACCATCACTGACATTCTCGAAGTCATCTCGACCGATGGCCACGATGGATACCTCTGCGAGCCGCTGCGCCCGCAATCTCTGAAACTTGTCACTTAAAAAGGAGGTCTCTCATGATCTTGAATAAACAAATGGGCCGTGCACTGGGCATCGCCGTTTTCGTCCTCGCCATTGCAGGCCCCGCCCACGCAGCCGGTTCCGGTATGCCTTGGGAAGCACCGCTCGATTCTATTCTACAGTCCATCGAAGGCCCGGTCGCCAAAATCATTGGCACACTGGCGATTATCATTACGGGCTTGACCTTGGCCTTTGGCGATACAGGTGGCGGTTTTCGCAAGCTCATGCAAATCGTCTTCGGTCTCTCAATTGCCTTCACCGCGACCAGCTTCTTTCTCTCCTTCTTTAGCTTTGGCGGCGGAGCGATATTCTAATGATCGAAGGCTTTTCCATTCCAGTCCACCGCTCGCTGACCGAGCCAATCTTGATGGGCGGCGCGCCGCGCGGCGCGGCCATCCTCAATGGCACGATCGCGGCGGCGCTAGGCCTTGGCCTGCAAATCTGGCTGCTCGGAATTGCCTATTGGGCCATCGCCCACGGCATCTGCGTATTTGCCGCCAAGCGAGATCCGAAATTTCTTGAAGTGCTGACCCGTCATATTCGTCACAAAGGGTATCTGGTATGATCAATCTGTCTGAATACCGTAGCAAACCGTCCCGCCTTGCAGATTATTTACCCTGGGCGTGCCTCGTCGCGCCGGGTATCATTCTTAACAAGGATGGCAGCTATCAACGAACCGCGGCGTTTCGCGGACCAGATTTGGATAGCACGACTGATGAAGGATTGGTCTCAGTCTGTGCAAGAATCAATAATGCCTTGAAGCGCTTCGGCTCAGGCTGGGGTCTCTATTTTGAAGCTGCGCGGGTATCCGCGCAGGACTATCCGCAATCAGATTGGCGCGATCCTGTAGCGTGGCTCGTTGATGAAGAACGGCGCGGGCATTTCTCTGAGACAGGCGATCTTTATGAGAGCGCTTACTATCTGACGTTTGGATTCCTGCCGCCAGCAGACCGGATTGGCAAATTTGAAGATGTCCTGATTGAAACGCCCCAAGACATTGAAGACCTCGCGGGCCGAGATCACCTCGCACGCTTCATCGCAGAAACGGACAAGGCGCTTGACCTATTCGCCAATGTCTTACCATCCGCAAATTTTCTGACCGACGATGAGACTCTGACTTATCTGCAAAGCACGGTTTCGCCCAAACGCCATCCTGTGAAGTCACCTGACACGCCAGCATACTTGGACGCTGTTCTCGGTGGCGCTGATCTGATCGGTGGTTTGGAGCCTGTGCTGGGAGGTGAGCATCTGCGTGTAATTTCTGTGCAGGGCTTTCCAAGCGCAACGGAGCCCGGTTTGCTAGATGAGCTGAACAGCCTTGGCTTTGACTATCGCTGGATGACGCGGTTTTTGCCGATGGATAAAGGCGAGGCAACCAAGGTGCTGAGGCGCTACCGTCGGCAATGGTTCTCAAAACGCAAATCAATCATGGCAGTTCTAAAGGAGGTGATGACCAATGAGGCATCAGCCTTGGTCGATACGGACGCTGACAATCAAGCAGCAGACGCTGATGCAGCCCTGCAAGCACTTGGACAGGACTATGTTGGCTTCGGCTACGCGACCACGGCCATATGCGTGCATCACGCAGACCCAAATGTTGCCGATGAGATGATCCGCGCCATTGAGCGGGTGGTGAACGGACGCGGCTTTGTCACGATCCGAGAGTCGGTGAACGCGGTCGATGCTTGGCTCGGCACAATACCGGGACTTGCCTATGCCAATGTCCGCCTACCTATCGTTCATACACTCAACCTTGCTCACATGATGCCGCTATCTGCGGTTTGGGCAGGTCCAGAGGGCAATGCGCATCTCCATGGCCCTCCATTGCTCTATGCGACAACTGGCACACATACGCCGTTTCGATTCGTGACGCATCAAGGTGATGTCGGGCACACGCTGGTCGTTGGCCCAACCGGGGCTGGCAAGTCAGTGCTTCTATCTTTGTTGGCGCTTCAGTTCCGCCGTTATGAGGACGCGCAAGTCTTCATCTTTGACAAGGGCGAAAGCGCCAAAGCTGCGACATGGGGGATGCAGGGCGACCACTATGCCCTTGGCGGGGATGGTGCCCTCTGTTTTCAGCCGCTCGCTCGCATTGACCAAGACAATTCCCGCGCTTGGGCGCAGGATTGGGTCGTCGGACTTCTAACCCATGAAGGCGTGGACGTGACGCCAGATGTGAAAGAGACGGTCTGGACAGCCCTGACATCGCTCGCGTCTGCGCCTGTCAAAGAGCGCACGATGACGGGGCTAGTCGCACTTCTGCAATCATCAACCCTTCGACAAGCGTTGTTGTCGTTTACGCTCGAAGGAGCGCATGGCGCGGCGCTCGATGCTGATACCGAGACTCTGGGTGCTAGCGATTGGCAGTGCTTTGAGATGGAAGAATTGATGCACGCTAAATCACTTGTGCTGCCTGTGCTGACCTATTTGTTCCACAGGCTTGAAGAACGCTTTGACGGACGGCCCACGCTCCTCATTCTGGATGAAGCATGGGTGTTCCTCGACGACCCGCTGTTTTCTGAACGTATCCGCGAATGGTTGAAAGTTCTTCGCGAGCGCAACGTGTCGGTGATCTTCGCCACGCAATCCCTGTCAGACATCGCAAATTCGACAATCGCACCTGCGATCATTGAAAGCTGCGGCTCACGTATCTTCCTACCCAATGATCGCGCGTTAGAACCACAGCAAGCAGAGACGTATGCGCAGTTTGGGCTAAATTCACGTCAGACGCAGATCATCGCGCAATCCACACCAAAGCGGGATTACTATTTCCAGTCCAGGGCTGGCAATAGATTGTTTGACCTCTCTCTTGGACCTGTTGGCCTTAGTTTTTGCGGCGTCTCATCGAAGGATGAGCTCAAAGCCATGAACGCGCTTTGGTCGCGCGTGGGGACCGTCAGCTTTGCGCCTGCCTGGCTTGCCTCGCGCGGCCTGAATTGGGCGGCCGATCTCATCACCCCTGAACTTACCCCCCGAGAAAACACAACCGAAGAAGGAGACATATTATGCGCCGCTCAATAATCGCTGCCATGCTTATGGCGACAACACCATTGACTATTGCCCCGCCTGCGCACGCCGTATTTGGCGTTGGAGACATTGTCATTGACCCCACCAATTTGGTTCAGAACATTCTGACGGCGGCCAATACACTGGAGCAGATCAACAATCAGATTAAGCAACTTCAAAACGAAGCTGCTATGCTGAAAAACCAAGCTGAAGATCTGTTGTCCCTCGATATTGATGTTCGGGCGGAACTGAAACGCATCATGGAAGACATTTTCCGCCTGACGGAAGAAGCTGAAGCGATTTCCTACAAGGTCGAAGAGACCGAGCGCGTCTTCAAGACGCATTATCCCAAAGAGTATGAGGACTGGTCGTCAACGGAAATGGCTGAGGCCGCCGAATGGCAGTGGGAAACTTCCCGCGCGGCCTATCAAGACACACTCGTCATGCAGTCGCGCATTGTGCAAGCCGTCAAGATCGACACGGATGTTCTGGATGATCTTGTTGGGGCGAGCCAGTCGGCCACTGGCAATCTTGCGGTGCAGCAGGCCGGCAATCAACTCACAGCTTTGGGCATCAAGCAGGACATGCAACTTCAACAGCTCATGGCGACGCAATATCGGGCTGAAGCGTTGGAACGGGCCCGGCGATTGCAGATCGAGCAGGAAAGCAAATTTCGTCAATCTCGTTTCATGTCAGGCGCCGCCAACGCCTATACGCGGCGATAAGCGGAGAACGTCATGGATGATCTCGGCGTCATAGACCAATTTGTAGCGACCTTCAGCACCTATATTGATAGTGGCTTTGGATTGCTGGGGCCGGATGTGGCCTATCTCACCACGTTTTTGGTGACGATTGATATTGTGCTGGCAGGCCTCTTTTGGGCAATGGGGCCGGACAACAACATCATCGCAAGTTTTGTAAAAAAAGTGCTCTATATTGGCGTCTTCGCCCTGATCCTCAATCAATTCAGTTTTCTCGCGAATATCATATTCGACAGCTTTGCAGAACTGGGCCTGACGGCTTCTGGCGCAAGCATGACAGCTGATGATCTCATGCGGCCTGGCTTTGTCGCCAATACGGGATTTACCGCAGGCTATCCGTTGCTGGACGCGATCAGCGAGCTCACCGGGCCGATTGGGTTTTTCACCAACATCGTCTTGATCGCGGTGTTCTTCCTCGCGTGGTTGATCACTATGTTCGCCTTCTTCTTTCTGGCGATACAGCTTTTTGTCACCATTATTGAATTCAAGCTGACCATGCTGGCGGGTTTTGTTCTTGTGCCATTTGCGCTCTGGAACAAAACCTCATTTCTGGCAGAGCGTGTGCTCGGCAATGTCATCGCATCTGGCATTAAGCTCATGGTGCTGGCTACCATCGTAGGCATCGGCTCAACCCTTTTCGCCTCTGTTACCGCGAGCTTCACCGGCGATGTCGGGCTTGAAGACGCTGGTGCGGTCATCCTTGCGAGCCTCGCGCTCTTTGCTCTCGGCATTTTCGGACCTGGCATTGCGACGGGTCTTGTCTCGGGTGCGCCGCAACTTGGCGCAGGTGCTGCTATTGGGGCGGGCGCAGCGGTCGGGGCAGGCGCCATGGCGGCAGGCGCTGTTGCAACAGGCGGCGCGTCAGTCGTGGCAGGTGGGGCGATGGCCGCCGCCAAATCCGGGGCCGCTATTTCCGGCGGCACGCGTATGGCTTTTTCGATGGGTAAAGCGGCGTCAGGTGCAGGCGGACTTAAAGGTGCCGCCGCTGGTGTCGGCGCAGTGGCACAAGCCGGTGCAGGGTCGATTGCCAATGGTGCCAAAACTGCTGCCTCCAAGGTGACATCCCCAATCAAGCAAAGCTTCCAGTCCGGTGGTCGCGGCGCAGTCACGGCCACAGGTGGGTCGATTAAGGGCGGGGTAGAACAAGCAGGCGACGCCGCATCTGCCGCAGACAATCCGAAACAAGAACCCAATTGGGCCAAGCAAGCAAGACGTGGCCAGCGTCAACGCGATGCCAGCATGGCAACCATGCACGCCGTTCGCGGCGGTGATGGCGGCGGCGCGGGCCAAGGCCCTCAACTCAAACAGGATGAGGACTAAATCATGCTCTGGAAACGCAGTCATAGCCGATACGGCACAACGCCCACAGCGGAAACGCCTTATCAACGTGCCGCGCAAGTTTGGGATGACCGGATCGGGAGCGCTCGCGTACAGGCCAAAAACTGGCGACTAACTGCTTTGGTTGCGCTGGGATTATGCGCGGCGTTATCAGCCGCCTATGTCTGGCGCTCTACCCAAAGCATGGTCACGCCCTATGTGGTTGAACTCGATAGCTCTGGCGAAGTCCGCACGGTTAGCGCGACCATTGCCAATTATGAGCCGACTGATGCGCAGATTGCTTATCAGCTTGCCGGCTTCATCAAAAATGTCCGTTCGGTCTCAATTGACCCGATTGTTGTTCGCGAGAATTGGCTGAATGCTTACAATTACACGACGGACAATGCGTCTCTGATGCTCAATGAGTATGCCCGCGAGCATGATCCGTTTTCTGATGTCGGCAAGCGGTCTGTTTCCATCGACATCGCCAGCATTGTACGCAGCTCTGACGACAGTTTCGATGTTCGCTGGCGGGAGACAACATATCTGTCCGGCGTTCAGCAGGGCCAAGACACCTACACCGCCGTTCTATCGATTGTGATCGACCCGCCGCGCGATGAGGAAACCCTCCATCGCAACCCGCTCGGCGTTTACGTCCACGGCATCAATTGGTCACGCGACCTCATTTCCACAAAACCCAAAACAGGAGTCTCACAATGATTATTCGTTCCCCCATAATGCCGTTTGCACTTTGCTTTTTGCTGCCCTTGCTGGGCGGGTGCTCGACGATGCAGAGCCTGTTTGACAAACCTGTCGCTGATTTCACGCTGGATGAGGCCGACTATATGGAGGCCGTCTATTTGCCGGATGAAATGGATGTCCAACCAATCTATGGTGAGCAGCCTTCGGTTCTGGAACGGATTGTGCCTGTCGCTATGGCTGGGCAACTCAAGCCAGTCGTCAACGAACCCATCGCGACCACCGCCGGTCTCAAACCACACGAAGCCATAGACCGCGCCAATGCGGCGTCAGCCGTGGAGCCGGAAGCAGGCAGTTTCGTAAATGCCATTCAGATATATCCTTATTCCATAGGGGCGCTCTATCAGGTCTATACAGCGCCTGAGCAGGTGACAGATATTGCCTTGCAGCCGGGCGAAGAGCTTATGTCTGTATCGGCTGGTGATACCGTCCGCTGGGTGCTTGGAGATACCGTTTCAGGCTCTGGCGAAAGCGAGCAGGTTCATATTTTGGTCAAGCCTATCTCAAATGGCCTTACCACCAATCTCATCATCACGACTTCCAAGCGCACCTATCATGTCGAGATGAAGTCGTTTCGTGAGACTTATATGGCGGCTGTATCCTGGCGATATCCGCATGAAGAACTAACCCGCGCAAGACAGGTCAAAGCTCGCCGCGCAAGACATCGCGTAAACCTGTTGAACGCGGACTTCAGATTGAACGGCTGAATTTTCGTTATGCGATTGACGGCGATGATCCTCATTGGCGTCCCCTGCGAGCCTTTGATGATGGCAAGAAAGTCTTCATCCAGTTTCCGGCACGGCTCGATCAAGGTGAAGCGCCGCCGCTTTTTGTCGTAGGCCGCAATGGTGAAAGCCAGCTCGTCAATTACCGCATCAATGGCACTTACTATATTGTGGACCGTCTGTTCGGAGCGGCAGAACTCCGTCTTGGCGAAGACGATCAACAAGTTGTTCGTATCCTGCGCGCCCGCAAGCCCGCCACTCAAATGGCAGGGATGTAGATATGACAGAGAGCCTAAAGCTTCGCGGAAAACCCCGCTCGGTCAGGCGCTTTAACCGCCGTGCGCTGATCGGTATTGTCGGCGCGGTCAGTGTAATCGTATTGGGCGCAGCCGCCTTTGCGCTGCGTTCTCCCGACCACTCCGGCGGCAGCGGGTCACAAGAGCTCTACAACACAATGATGAAGGCGCTGCCGGACGGCTTGAACGAGCTTCCCGTTAGCTATGCCGATGTGAAGCAGGACACGCCAATACTCGGGCCACCTTTGCCGGGCGACCTGGGTGCGGCAATGATTGGCAGGGAGCGTGATCCCGTTCCACAGGATAATCCGTTTCGTTATGAGCCGGCGCGTCCGCGCTATAGCGGCGGTGGCCATCAATCGGCTCAACCGTCGCGACAAGCGCAACTGGCCGAGTCCGCCCGCACATCGAAACTGTTTATCATCTCTCATCAAAACAGTGATGCCGGTAATGTCACTACTTCGTCTGGAGACCCGATTTCGCGGCTGTCACCAGATTTGGCGCAAACCTACTTTTCTGGACAGAGCGCAATTGATCCGAGTGCTTATCTGCCCGCAGCTTCGCCAGATCCGAACCATCAAGACCGCAAGCAAGCGTTCTTGGGAAAGCAAGTCGATACTTCCGTTTACAATCCACATCGTCTGCAAGAGCCCTTGTCACCCTATCAGGTCATGGCAGGCACGGTTATTTCCGCCAGCCTGATTACGGGTCTGAACTCAGACTTGCCGGGTCAGGTCATCGCGCAGGTTACTGAGAACGTCTACGACACGCCAACGGGCCAATATCTGCTTATCCCTCAAGGGTCGCGGCTTATGGGACGTTACGACAGTGTCATTGCTTACGGCCAGTCACGCGCGCTCGTGGTCTGGTCTCGCATTATTATGCCCGACGGCACATCGATCACAATCGACAATCTTCCTGCTGTTGATCTCTCCGGTTATGCGGGATTGGAAGACAAGGTGGATTATCATTCTTGGCAACTCTTTAAGGCTGCCATTCTGTCGTCGGTTCTCTCTGTTTCGTCGGAGATTGGCCGGGACAGTGACGACGACATTTTGGATGCTCTGCGCGACGGTAGTCAGAAGACGATCAACTAAGCCGGGCAAGAAGTTGTCACCAAGCAGCTTCAAGTCCAGCCGACATTGAAAATTCGTCCTGGCTGGCGGCTGCGTGTCATCGTCAATAAAGACATCATCTTACAACCCTATGGAGGCTGATATGAGCGGACTAAAAATCTGCAAACTACCCGACACCACACCGGTCAAACTGACCATTGCGTTACCGCCACCGTTGCAGGCCGAGTTGCAGGATTATGCGCGGGTCTATGAAAAGACTTATGGCCATGCGGCCAAACCAGCCGATCTTGTGCCGTCTATGCTCGCAAGTTTCATGGCGAGTGACAGTAATTTCAAGAAGGCACGCAAAGCGCTCGAAACTTGATTCCAAGTCGACCAACCAAAGGAGGCCATTATGGCTACGATCGGACAATTTCGACCCGTCAAAGACGGATATGAGGGCGCAATTTCGACCCTCTCAATGGCGCGCAAAGTGCGCTTCATTGCCAATGACAACAAGAAGAGCGACGGTAGTCCCGATTTCTTCGTGAAGACTGGCCAATGCGATCTTGGCGTTGCGTGGCGGGAAGAGGCAAAGGAAACGTCGAGGCCATATCTCCGCGTGTTACTGGATGACCCCAGCTTTGCCGGGCCAGTCAACGCGGCGCTCTTTGACAGGGACGGCAAAGCCGATCTTGTCTGGTCGCGCCCAAAGCGTGACGCAGCATAGGACATAGATTTTGGCGTCCAATCAGATCTCCGAACAGGACATTGAAGAGGGGCTAAGTTTGCTTGCCTGACTTATTGACCGCTATGGCGATGCAGCTTGGCCTCTTTTTGAAAGATTGGAAAAAGAATTGGAAAGTCGGCAAAAGCGTAAGACACGCGTTCAGTCGCGGCTAACCGATAAGTTCGGTTAAGCAGCTGAATGGTATGAAATGTCGGACAAGAAGCGATATTGTCCGACGTTTAGTAACGAGGGTGTTGGCTCTGATGACTGATATATAAGCCATTATCGTCCTAATGACTGAAATATTGCTCATTTTCTTGATTTATTAGTGATTTCTAACTATATGACTGATTGTGCGGTCATTAAACAGCTTAATGACTGAAATATAAGTCATTCAGGAGTTCGAAATGGCCGATAAATCAAAAGGCTATTCCCGGCTTACCCAGCAAGCGACGCTTTTACTCGGCCAGCAAATAGAGCTCGCCCGAAAAAACCGGCGGATGAGCGAAACTGAACTCGCGCGCCGTATTGGCGTGTCGCGCAGCACCGTGCAACGCTTAGAACAAGGTATCACAGGCGTTGAAATCGGCACTTACTTTGAAGCCGCGACTATTCTTGGCGTTCCGCTTTTCGAAGCAGGCGCAACAACACTTGCACCCCAAATTGAGCAAGTTCGTTCCATGCTGACATTGATGCCCAAGCGTGTCCGTAGCTCAAACCGTGAGGTGAAAGATGACTTCTGATCAGAAACCCCGCGAAGCCTATGTCTGGATTTGGTTGCCGGGCGAAATTGACCCTGTCGTCGCCGGACGCATTGAGCGCGACAAAGACATCTCTGTCTTTAACTATGGTCAATCCTATCTCGACCGCAGGGACGCGATACCCATCTATTTGCCAGAACTTCCCTTAGGGAGAGGGGCAATTGTGCCTAACCCGCCGCTACCAATGGCAAATGCCTTGCGCGATGCAGCGCCGGACGCATGGGGGCGGCGCGTCATTATCAATCGTCTAACAGGCAAGATAGGTGATGAGGCGCGCCAAGTTGAGCTTGATGAACTCACTTATCTTCTGAGTTCCGGGTCAGACCGCATTGGTGCGCTTGATTTTCAAGCATCGCCCGAAACCTATGTTGGCCGCGACATTGAACAGGCATCTTTGGCAGAGTTGCAAGAGTCTGCTGACCGTGTGCTGGATGGTAAGCCGCTACACAGAGAAATTGATCGCGCGCTGCATCATGGCAGCGCCATTGGCGGCGCGCGGCCCAAAGTGCTGATTGACGACAATGATAAGAAATATATCGCCAAGTTTTCGTCGAGTGCCGATACCTACAGCGTCGTAAAAGCTGAGTTCATTGCCATGCGTCTTGCCAAGATTACTGGATTGAATGTTGCGCCAGTGAAGATTGAAAAAGTGGCGCACAAGGACGTGCTTCTTATTGAGCGGTTTGATCGCGTAAAAACCGATGCAGGGTGGGCGCGGCGCGCAATGGTGTCCGCGCTGACTTTATTCGGTCTTCATGAACAAATGGCGCGTTACGCCTCTTATGAGGAATTGGCAGATATAATCCGTGCACGCTTCGATGCGCCTCGCGAGACGTTACATGAACTCTACGCTCGCATGGTTTTTAATGTATTGGTTGGAAATGTTGATGACCACGCCCGTAACCACGCGGCATTCTGGGATGGACAATCACTCAGTCTAACGCCTGCATATGACATTTGCCCACAGGCCAGGACTGGACGTGAAGCGTCACAGGCTATGCTCGTGAATGGAACGCGCAATGCAAGCCAATTGAATGAGTGCTTGGGGGCTGCAGGGAAGTTTCATCTTAGCGATGAAGATGCGCTACAAATCATGACGGCGCAGACGACTGTTATACGAGAGCATTGGGATGCAGTTTGCGCGGAAGCTCAAGTCAGCGAAGTAGACGAAGCCTTATTTCGAGGGCGTCAGTTCCTAAACCCATTTGCTTTTGAAGGTCTTGAGGCCCGCTTTACACATTTGGACGGCGGAGCGTTCACATAAGCAAAATAAACGCCAATGCCAAGCAACCAACTAGAAAATTGGGCTGCAATTTAGATTGAAGTCTGTTAGTTGGGTGCGGTAAGGCAGCGTCGATATCGAAACTATGTCGACTTTGGCCTACATTTTACCCACAAATTGACCTACATTTTTCGTTGACGAGCCGTCTAACTCATTGTAATTTAATGAAATTAAGGGCAAATATGCGACTTCTCAGCCGCACCATTTGGAAATTCACAACAGGTCAGACGAAATTAGGGGGACACCTTTCTCCCATTGAATCTATGTTTTCTGCGTAATGAATATTCTGAGGACGACAGGGCATCACGCAAATTTGGTAGGCCGAGTGGTAGGCCGAGATTGATGGCCGGGACCCTTAACAAATTGACTGCAAGTCGGGCGAAGGCGCTTACGGCGCCCGGCCGGCATAGTGACGGCGGCGGCCTACAGCTGCGTATTCGCCCGTCTGGATCCAAAAGCTGGGTGTTTAACTATCGTGAAAATGACCGCCGCCGTGATTATGGCTTAGGCGGTTTCGATACGCTCACTCTCGCGCAAGCCAGAGAGAAGGCGGCAGCATGCCGTGCAGTCGTAGCGGAAGGCCACCCGCCCGCAAGAGCCTTTGCCTCGACCGAGAGCGAAACCTTTCGAGAAGCCGCTGAGCGCTATATGAAAATCAGAGAGCCCGATTGGCGGTCTGAGAAGGCGTCTTATAATAGTGAGAATAGTGAGACAGATTGGAACAAGCGCGAGCCGCTTTCGTTGATGTGTTTCGCTGCGGAGCGTTCGGCAAGCGGGGTTATCCGGCTAAACAGCTAAATCCGCACCTGAATAAGGAAAATTCAATGAAAATTCTGATGATTTTAACATCACACGAGAAGCTTGGTGACACAGGTAAAAAAACCGGTTTCTGGCTGGAGGAATTTGCAGCGCCATATTATGTATTTGCGGATGCGGGCGCGCAGGTCACATTGGCCTCACCAAAGGGCGGGCAGCCACCTCTTGATCCGTCAAGTGATACCGATGATGCCCAGACCGACGCAACCAAGCGTTTCAAAGCCGATGAAGCTGCGCAGAAGGCGCTGGCCAATACTGATGTTCTCTCGACTATAAAGGCTGATGAATTTGACGCTATATTCTACCCCGGAGGACACGGTCCGCTGTGGGATTTGGCCGAAGACCTAGATAGTACAGCACTTATAGAAGCCTTTGCAGCTGCAGACCGTCCCATCGGCGCCGTTTGTCATGCGCCGGCGGTGTTTAAGCATCCCAAGGGTAAGGACGGTAAACCACTTGTGTCCGGCAAGCGCGTGACTGGGTTCACGAATACCGAGGAAGAAGGTGTCGGCCTAACAGATGTCGTGCCTTTTCTTGTCGAAGATATGCTTACCAGAAAAGGCGGAGATTACGCTAAAGGCGATGATTGGGCTTCGTTCGTGGTCGTGGATGGAAAGCTCGTAACGGGGCAAAATCCTGCCTCATCCGAGGAGGCCGCGCGCAAACTGCTCGACCTGCTATAAACCGCTTGCTGACAGGTATTTGCGCGGCTGACCGAAGTCCGCAAGCTTGCCGAGAATGTTAGCCTTGATCTCAAGATTATGCGGCCCGTCTCTGATGAGCTGAGTCGTTTAATACCCAAGATAAATAGAAAATGGAGTCTACCATGAAAATCCTTGTCGCCGGCGCAACCGGAAATACCGGGCTACGCTTAGTCAAAAAACTGAAAGCTAATGGCCATACCCCTATAGCGTTAGTGCGCCAGTCTTCGGACACCTCTGCTCTCGGCGCTGATGTCAAACTTCGTCAAGGCGATCTCACTGATCTTCAAGACGGGGTTTGTGACGGATGCGACGCAGTTATTTTTGCTGCGGGCTCGGGTGGTTCAACCGGTCCTGAGATGACCGATGAGGTGGATCGCGATGGTGCAAAACGGTTAATTGATCTTGCTACTAAGGCAGATGTCTCGCGTTTCGTGATGCTTAGCAGCGTCGGCGCCGGCAATCCAGACCCGGACAGCGAGCTCGCACATTATCTTCAAGCAAAGCACGAGGCTGATGAGCATCTGAAGGCCTCTGGTCTGGACTTCGTCATCGTCCGTCCGGTTAGTTTGACTGATGACGATGGCACGAATGACATTCGTTTCGGAGACGATGTGGACCCAAAGGGAAAGGCCGCACGAGGCGACGTAGCCGACGTTCTAGCCCGCGCCGCGGATGACACAGACTGGGTTGGAGAAACATTTCTTATGGAGTCTTTGTAAGAGAGTTCTTTTACAGTGGAGGCAAGTGCTTGACGCGCCCAATTGCCACTTCGGGATTAATGTTCAGTGCTCGAACAATTCATCCCCTTTTCCTAGGGTCTTGCTCATCACAAAGGGGCAACGGATCTTTGCAATAACATGAAAATCACCTTGCTCACCGTCCCTTCCGATTAGAACTGGTCAAAACTCCCGTGTGGTCCTTCATGCACCTATTCCGTCAAACTTAAAAAGTGGAGAACAGCAGGAGGATTTCAAATGTCAAAAGCGTGAGAGGCCAGAATCCTGCTCTCCGCTTCTCAAGGGATTCGCGGGAAGATTGAAGCTGACACAAACCGACATCAGTTTGGCGGACTTAATTTTGGGTCTGGCTTGTTAATTTGTGAAAGAATAACCGGCGGCGTGACCTTGGTCGCAAGGTTTTTATATTTTTATCTAGAGGCAAGTCAAGAAATGCGGTGGTAGGAATTCCCACTGGATGGAACGCATTTTTGAGACTGTTCTTGCAGAGAAATAAACAGTCCACATGGAAAGTTAGGACTAAATTCCTTAGCCCTTGACTCTCTGTGAGTCTTCAGAACAAAATAAGAACATCATGACTGTAACTGATCTCATAAATCGTCCTGATATAGGGACGCTTGCGTCTATCCGCTTGCGCGCTCGAGAAGAGCTTTGCTTGGCAGAGCCTATTTCTCTGGAAAAAGGGCGTGTTCATGAGGTGACCGGGGGAAGTGCGGATATGTTTGCCGTTTTAGCGGCGTCTCGTTTGGTTGGCCAAATTATCTGGATTGGCAGGCCCCGAGAAATCAACTCGCTCTCACCAACGGGTTTACAGAATTTCATTGATCCCGCCCGACTGATCTTGATTGAATGCATTAGTCGTAAAGAAGCGCTCTGGGCGGCAGAGCAAAGTTTACGTGCCTCTGGCACGCAATGCGTTGTGATTGAGCTTTCAAGCGGACCGAATTTACGGGAGTCACGCCGTTTGCAAATCGCCTCGGAAGAAGGCGGCGGAATAGGTCTGGTTTTAGTGAGCGGTCGTGTTCAGACTTCTGCTTGCGAAACACGCTGGCATTGCGAGCCTTCCAAAGCAGGACAAAATATATGGGTCTGGTCTCTTACTAAAAATAGGAAAGGTGAACTCGGGTCGTGGCGTGTACAGTGGAGTAATCCCTTAAAAAGGGGAGGGGCTTATGAGACGGGTGTTATACATCTGGCTGCCGCAACTGCCGCTTGATCTTCGGGTTCGAAAACAAGATCCGCGCCTAGAAGCGCCCTTTGCAATTATATCGGAATTAAAAAACGCATGGCGAACCACTCACTTAAATGAGGCAGGAAAACAGGCGGGTCTAACCCCGGGCTTATCCTTGCCTGATGCCCGAGCGATTTGCCCAGATTTATTGACAGAGCCGTCCGATAAAACGCGGGAAGACGCTTTATTACGGGCGCTTTGGCGATGGGCTGATGCTTTATCACCTTGGGTGTCTCCTGACCCGCCGGATGGCTTGTTTTTAGATATTACAGGATGTGCCCATTTGTTTGGGGGTGAAAAGGAAATGGGTCAATTTGCCCAGACCCGGCTCAGTGATATGCAGATAACGTCACATATTGGGATTGCGGATACTAAAACCGCCGCCTTGGCTTTGGCGCGATATTGCTCCTCAGATATTCAGATAGCAAAAGCAGGACAGACCAAGGAGGCGTTATTTGAACTTCCTTTGGAAGGGCTTCGCCTAGAGCCAAAATTAAGTTCCGATTTACGTCGGACGGGGCTTAAAACAATTGGCCAGCTTTCGGATATAAAATCTGCAGAGCTATCAAGACGGTTTGGATTAGGCCTGACGAAATCGCTATCAGCCGCTTTGGGATATGCTCCAGACCCTGTTTCGCCGAAATCTGCCGATACTGTTTATGCCGCGCGTATGACCCTTCCTGATCCTATCGGGTTTAAAGATGATTTAAGGCACGTTTTAGAACGGCTAACGGCTTCCGTCTGTAAGCGACTTGAGGCGGATGCCAAAGGCGCGCGGCGTTACTATTTGACGGTGCGTTGTGTAGATACAGGAGACCACACGCTTCAAATTGGTTTTGCCCGGCCGAGCTATGAGCAAGCTGCGATTATGCAGCAGTTTGAACGCCCATTAGACGAATTAAAGATAGAGTTTGGGGCGGATTGGTTCCGCCTTAAAGCAGCGCATATTGAACCCATTCAGCCCTTTCAAATCAGTCTTGACCAGCACAAACAAGCCGAAGATGACACTTACAAAGTACTTTCGACTTTAGGGAACCGATTGGGCTTTGACCGCGTGCGCCGATTCATGCCTGTACAAAGCCATTTGCCAGAACGGGAGTTTGTTCAAGTGGAGGCCATTGAGTGCCGGGAAGCTGTCATTTGGCATCCTGCACCAAGAGAGCGTCCCATAAGGCTTTTTAATCGGCCTGAAAGACTGGTGATTTTAGAGCCGGGCCGTCCGCCAAAACGGTTTCAGTGGCGGAAGTCTATCTACTCAACTTTAATGGCGAAAGGCCCGGAACGGCTTTCGAATGAATGGTGGCAGGGGGACGGAGGAGGCGTGCGGGATTATTGGCAGGTCCAAACAGAGGCGGGTCCCCGTTTCTGGTTGTTAACCTACCCAGGGTCGGCCGAGTCGGTTTGGTATTTCGCAGGCCAGTTCCCATGAGTTATGCAGAGCTCAATTGTCTTTCTAATTTCACATTTTTGAAGGGTGCCTCACATGCCGAGGAATTAATTATTCGTGCAAGCGAACTGGGGCTGTCTGCTGTCGCGATTGCGGATAAAAATACATTCGCCGGAATTGTACGCGGACATGCAGCCGCGCAAGAGATGGGTTTGACCTATGTCGTCGCGGTGCGGTTGATATTGCGCGACGGCGCCGAGATCGTCGCTTATCCCAAATCCCGCAAAGGGTATGGAAATTTGTGCCGCTTGCTAACGTTGGGAAAACGTCGGGCCGCGAAAGGTGAATGTGATCTCGGCATTTCCGATGTTTTGGAATGGGGCCAAGAAAGCGTTTTCGTTTTAATTGAAAAAAATGGCCATGCAGAGGTCATGAAAGCGGCTTTTGGCGAAGATGTTTTTTTAGGTATCAGTCCGTTTTATGATGGAAATGATCAAACCCGATTTGCGGCTCGGGCCGCCCTCGCCAGAGAGCTTGATATGCCTTTGGTCGTTATGGGAAATGTCATCATGCATACAGGCCGGCGCAGGCGGCTGGCTGATGTGCTGTCCTGTATTCGCGAGAAAGTCAAAATTGACCAGCTAGGGCGGCTCGCGCAACCCAATGCGGAAGCGCGTTTAAAGTCAGAATTTGAAATGCGGCGATTATTTCGGGACTATCCGGGAGCTCTTGCTAACACCCAAGTGATCGTTGGGCGGTGTGGGTTTTCATTAGATGAGCTAAAATACGAATATCCGGATGAAGTGACTGATGGAGAAGACGCAGACACACGTTTGCGCCGCTTAACCGAGAAAGGGCTTGTCTGGAGATATCCTGACGGCGTGGCTCTGCGCATACGGGCAATGGTCGAAAAGGAACTTAAGCTCATAGCGGAATTAAATTATGCTCGGTACTTCCTGACAGTTTATGACATTGTTGCTTTTGCGCGGTCCAAGAGCATTCTCTGTCAGGGGCGAGGGAGCGCGGCCAATTCTGTAGTGTGTTATGCGTTAGGAATTACCGAAGCTTCACCGGAAACGATCTCAATGGTCTTTGAACGTTTCATTTCTGAAGTGCGCGGGGAACCTCCCGATATTGATGTCGATTTCGAGCATGAGCGACGCGAAGAAGTGATTCAACATATCTACCAAAAATATGGTCGGCACCGGGCGGGTATTTGTTCGACCGTTATTCATTTCCGCAGCCGCGCGGCCATTCGCGAGGTTGGGAAAGCAATGGGGCTGTCAGAAGACGCAGTCGCGGCGCTTTCCTCGCAAGTTTGGGGCACAAACAGCCGGGGAGTCGGAGATGACCGCGTCAAAGCGGCTGGCCTAGACTCTACCGACCCGCGTCTAAGGCAGACGATAGAGCTCACGCATGAGATTATTGGTTTTCCGCGTCACCTTTCCCAGCACGTCGGAGGTTTCGTCATCACGGCGGGCCGACTTGATGAAATGTGTCCGGTGGAAAATGCTGCGATGGAAGACCGCACAATTATCGAATGGGATAAGGACGATATTGATAAAATTGGCATGCTAAAAATAGATGTTTTGGCCTTGGGCATGCTAACTTGCATCCGAAAAGCCTTGTATTTGCTTGGGGATTGGAAAGGGGAGCATTACGCGCTTGCGACTATCCCGCAAGAAGACCCCAAAGTTTATGATATGCTCTGTGTCGCAGACTCACTGGGCGTGTTTCAGGTCGAATCCCGCGCACAAATGAACTTCTTGCCGCGAATGCGCCCTCGCACATTTTACGATCTCGTTATTGAAGTGGCGGTTATCCGGCCTGGCCCCATCCAAGGGGATATGGTGCATCCTTATATAAAACGCCGGCGCGGGGAGGAGGAAGTTATCTATCCTTCCGCCGCTTTGGAGCCTGTCTTAGGGAAGACTTTGGGAATTCCGCTATTCCAAGAACAAGCTATGCAAATTGCATCCGTCGCAGCGGGGTTTACCCCGTCCGAGGCTGACCAGTTACGGCGCGCACTAGGTACAGCACGCGGCCCGGGGACCATTCAGAAATTTAAAGACCGATTTATAATTGGGTGCATTGAAAACGGCTATGACGAAGATTTTGCTTCTGCGGTGTTTCGGCAACTGGAAGGATTTTCGGGATATGGATTTCCTGAAAGCCATGCCGCCAGTTTTGCCCTTTTGGTGTATGTCTCCAGCTGGCTAAAGTGTCACCACCCAGAAGTGTTTTGCTGTGCTTTGCTTAACTCCCAACCTATGGGCTTTTATGCCCCTGCGCAGATCGTACGAGACGCCCAAGAGCACGGCGTCCCTGTGCGGCCCATTTGTGTCGAGCACAGCTATTGGGATAATATTCTGGAACCTGCCGGTAATGGCCAGCTTGCCGTTCGCTTGGGCTTTCGGCAAATAAAAGGATTTCGCGAAGAGGACGGTCATTGGCTTTCTGCCGCGCGGGGAAATGGGTACCGGTCTATTGAGGCTGTGTGGAGAAAGGCCGGGCTGGACCGAACGGCCCTCTCACGGCTTGCCCAAGCAGACGCTTTTGCAGAATATGGCATAAACCGGCGGGACGCTCTCTGGTCAGTAAAAGGATTAGGCGGTGAGAAGCCTTTGCCTTTATTCGAGAGCTTAGGGGAAGGGTTGCCGGATTTACAAGCTAACTTACCCTCAATGGAATTGCGCGAACAAGTCTTCGAAGACTACATTGGAACACGCCTGACCTTGAGGGAGCATCCAGTTAATTTGCTGAAAGAAGATATTGGTCAAACCCTTCCATCCAATGAACTATGCAATACAGAAGATGGAAAACGAGTAGAGGTTTGTGGCTTGGTAATTACCCGCCAACGGCCCGGTACAGCCAGCGGGGTAATCTTTTTAACATTAGAAGACGGCACGGGCGTTTCAAATATTGTGGTTTGGCCCAATATGTTTGAGCAATGCCGTAAGGCCGTTATGGCAGGGCGACTACTTAGAATACGGGGGAAATTGCAACGGGAGGGAATTGTTTGTCATGTGGTTGCCAATCAGATCACAGACCTCTCTTACCTCCTTGATACCTTAGGAGACGCAAACAGCGCCGGAGGGAACATTAACCCGACCCATGATAATGCCGATGAAGCCCGCAGACCCGTTCCGGCCAAAGAAAGCGTGCGCGCAGGAGAGAGAAAGCCAACAAACCCGCTGGCCCGTTCCAAAGGAGAGCGAAGAAATATCAGTGGGTATTACAATAGCGGCGGCGGGGCGCGTCACCCGCGTCAACAAGCCAATAAACTATTTCCAAGCCGCGACTTTCACTGAAGGCCGCTTTAGGGGGAAGTCAAAACAAAAGTCGTCCTTGGTGCCCAACCGATTAAAAATTTGTGACCTGTGAACGTATCGCCGAAACTATCCTATTTCTGTCGTTTAGGCTGCCAAAAATATTACAGGATCAAACCTCTCAAAAGACGGTTGTTGGACGGTTCAATAACCCGAGATGCCTTCCATTCTCAAAGGAAGGAAAATGCTCAAATTCACATTCCTAAGAGTCATAACTCTTATTAATTTGAAAAAACCTGCTTAATATACCGAACCACAGATGTAGCTTACGCAAATTACGGTTAAAAATAGCCTTGTTACGTACACCTCCCCAGAGCGGAAAGCCTGCAACAAGTGTTGCAGGCGTAGTCTTTAGTGACCGCTATGGTCCACTTTAGTATCTAAACAGTCGTCACCGTCTATATCCGTGTCGCAAATCGCCGTAATTCGATAGCTGCCGTCCCGACCCTTTTTGATCATGAAGCTTACATTGTCGCCCTTGGCATAATCAGAGAGATCAATAATAGAGGTAATGCCGAAGCTCATGGTCATCGCGCCCATGTCCACGCCTTCAATTTCCTGATGGTCAATCGTTGCTTCTTTGCCGTCAGGACTAATTGAAAATATTACGCCCTTTGTTTGCCCAGTATCTCCGGCGATTTTTTCTTCGCTCATTTTTGAATGATCCATTGTGCTGTCGTCCATATCGTCGGATGTCTCAGCGCCACAGGCCGTCAGACCAAGAGCGGCTAACGCGGTCAGTGTCATTTTCATTGCGTGTTTCATGCGGGTTCTCCTTGAAGGTTTGCATGGGTTAAATTTTGAAGTTTTGGAAGCTTTCGACCGACCCAAATAAAATAGATCGCCGGAATAACGATGAGCGTGAGCAAGGTAGTTGAAACCATTCCGCCCAGCATTGGCAGCGCAATACGGCGCATGACATCGGAGCCTAACCCTTCTGTCAAAAATATCGGGGCCAGGCCTGCCATTACAGTTAAAACAGTCATCAATTTTGGCCGAACGCGTAACGCCGCGCCGTGACTAATAGCGGCAAAAAGTTCTGATTTGGTCTTTGGGTTATCTTTGCGAACTTGCTGGTCAATATAGAGCAACATCACCACAGCTGTTTCGACGGCAATGCCCCCGAGGGCGATAAAACCAACCGCCACTGCGACTGATAGATTATAGCCCGCAAGATAGACGGCCCAAAGTCCACCAATTAGGCCAAAGGGCAAAGACAGCATAATAATTAAAGTGCGGTCCAAGCGCCCAAAATGCATCATGAGTAATAAAAAGATGAGGCCAATGGCGGAAGGAATAGCAATTTTCAGACGCTCATTTGCGCGTTCAAGCTGCTCATATTGCCCTGACCATCCTACGGCATATCCGGGCGGCAGAGATACGGCTTCTGCTACAATTTCTTTGGCCTCGGCCACATAGCCGCCAAGGTCCCGATCTGCAATATCCACAAAGACCCAACCCGTTAGACGCGCATTCTCTGAACGGATCATGGGTGGACCTTCGGTGTATACCACGCTTGCGACTTCGCGCAGGGGTATGTGGGCGCCAGTGGGTGTTGGAATCAGTATGTTGCCAATGTCTGCATCAGTTTCGCGAAAGGCTCGCTCATATCGCAGCATGATATTATAGCGTTCCCGACCTTGAACGGACTCCGCAAGGCTCATGCCCCCGAGTGCTGTCTGAATAACGCCTTGGAATGTGCCCATATCAATGTTGCGGCGCGCCAGCTCTCGGCGGTCAGGAGTTATTTCAAGATATTTACCACCTAATACACGGTCAGCAAAAGCCGAGCGTGTGCCGGGAATCTCGCTGACAATGGTTTCTATATCGCGGGCAATCGTTTCAATTTGGGTTAAATCATCGCCTGTGACTTTGATGCCGATGGGCGTGCGAATTCCCGTCGAAACCATATCCATACGAATTTTAATCGGATAACCCCATGAGTTAACGAGACCGGGCATTTGCAGGCGGCTATTCAAATCATCGACAATACCCTCGGCGGTCACACCTGCGCGCCATTCAGATTTGGGTTTTAACTTAATCCAGCTTTCAATCATGGTCAGCGGCGCTGGGTCGGTTGCTGTATCGGCACGTCCCGCTTTGCCGAAAACGCTCTCCACTTCGGGCACAGTTTTAATGACGCGGTTTGTTTGGCCGAGGATTTCACGCATTTTGGTGGATGAGACGCCCGGCAAGGTCGTGGGCATATATAGCAGTTCACCTTCATAAAGGGCGGGCATAAACTCTGTTCCGAGCTTTTTCGCCGGTACGGCGACGCTGGCCGTGAGGAGAAGGGCGAGTATCACAGTTATCCATTTAAATTTCAGCGCAGCCGAAATTACGGGCTTATATATCCAGACGAAAAATCGATTGATGGGGTTTGCGCCTTCGGGCCGCATTTTGCCGCGAAGAAGCCAAATCATTAGCACAGGTATAAGAGTCACCGATAAAAGCGCGCCAAACGCCATCGCATAGGTTTTCGTGAAAGCAAGCGGTGAGAAGAGACGGTAACTCTCGCCTGTCAATGCAAAAACCGGCAGGAAGGATACAACAATAATTAGGAGCGAGAAAAACAATCCCGGCCCGACTTCTTGCGCGGCTTCAATCAAAACACGCCGACGTGTCGGCTCATCGGGTTTACCCTCGACTTCGGACAGTTTGCGCACGCCATTTTCAACCATCACGATGGACGCATCGACCATAGCGCCAATCGCAATCGCAATGCCGCCTAAGGACATAATGTTGGCTGTGACGCCTTGGCCAGACATGATGATAAAAGCCCCCAATACGCCAAGCGGCAAAGTGATGACCGCGACGAACGCCGCCCTGAAATGTAGGAGGAAAACGAAAATAACGAGAGCGACAACAAGCCCTTCCTCAATTAGTTTCTTTTTCAAATAGGATACAGCCCCTTCAATTAGAGGCGAACGGTCATAGACCGTTACAATCTCCACGCCCTTGGGCAAACCTCTTTGCAGTTCCGTTAGCTTATTTTTGACCCGATCAATGACCTCCAAAGCATTTTCACCGTCGCGCATAACCACAATTCCCGCGACCGTTTCGCCTTCGCCATTAAGCTCGACAATACCGCGCCGAAGCGCCGGGCCTTCTACGATCCGGGCCACATCCGACAAGAGGACAGGCGTATCATCTGCTGCCAAGACAACTACCTGCTCTAAATCTAGAGCTGTTTTGACATAGCCGGAGGAACGGATGACATATTCGGTTTCGCCTTGTTCAAGCACGCGTCCTCCGACTTCGCTGCTGGCGGCGCGGATAGCTCGAGCAAGTTGGTCGATAGAAATGTCAAAAGATTGGAGTTGATTAGGGTCGATTAGTACTTGGTATTCGCGCTCAAAACCGCCAACAGAGGCCACTTCTGACACGCCTTCAACACCGGAGAGCTCTAACTTCAAGAACCAGTCTTGCAGACTTCGCAGTTCAGCAAGGTCTGCCTTTCCGCTCTTATCGACCAAAGCATATTGATAAACCCAGCCCACACCTGTTGCCTCAGGGCCAATTTGAGGCACAGTATTGTCAGGCAGTTCGGACCCCAAGCGGGATAAGGCCTCAACAACGCGCGAACGCGCCCAGTAGGGATCGACGCTATCTTCAAAGATTACATAAACAAAGCTCGTACCAAACATGGACGAGCCACGAACGTCTTTCGTTTTCGGTAGTCCCAAAAGATTTGTGGACAGTGGATACGTTACCAAATCTTCGACAATTTGCGGCGACTGCCCCGGAAATTCTGTACGGATAATGACCTGCGTGTCAGTCAAGTCAGGTATAGCATCAAGCGGCATATTTTTGAGCGACATCCAACCGCCAATGGACAAAGCGATGGCTAGGACGGCAATAATGAGCTGATTGGCAATCGACCAGCCAATTAACTTCGCAACCGCTGACTTGGAAGGATCTTTGCCTGCGAGATTTTCAGGTTCAGTTACGTCATCAATTTTTTCTGCGCTCATGGCGTTGCGCTCTCTGCGCTGCCTATCATCGGGTCAGGCCATGCGATGACTTTGGCATCTGCGTTTGAATACGGATTTGCAGGCAATCCCCGTTCTTGAAGCCATAGGTGCCCGGTTTTATAATCTTCGTAGAAAATGAGCCCCTTAGTTTTATAATGGGAAGGCGCACCGAGGGTCAGCCAAGGACCAAGGGCGTTCATCAATTCTGCAAGTTGCTTCGCGAGAGGTTCGCCCGTCTTATTCTCTCTGGCCCCGATAATTGCGGCCGCGGACCCATCCAAAATTGGGGCGAGCTTTGACCCGTCAAATCGCGCCTTTAATCGGTCAATCAGAGTGAGCGTTGGGTCGAGAAAATAAGGATCAATCGCATAGCCATCAATTAGCGCTTCATGGAAATAGAGCGCTGTATCGACAACATGATCAATCTGACTGAGCGTGGCTGCATCGACAGGAAGGTCAGAGAGCGCGGTGGAACGGTCAAAATTAATGGCAGTCGCGCTAAGTTTTGAAAAGCCTTCGCGAAGATTAGACTCAGAATCGAGCATGAATTGCCCACTGGCAACGATCTTCTCGCCAGCCTCTAAGCCCGATAGGACTTCTGTGCGCCCTTTTGTACTAGAGCCAATAGTAATATCGCGAGATTCAAACCGTCCTTCACCCAAAGCAAGGATGACGTGGGCTCCACGCGAATCGCGTAGTACAGCTTGACTAGGTACAGATAGTTGGGCGTTAGGTGTCTCAGATGGTTCCGATTCGAATACAATGTCCGCATAGGCTCCGGGCTTCAACGTGCCAGAGCTGTTATCAACATTAATCCGTACCCGCGCTGTGCGCGTTTTCGTATCAATTGTTGGGTAAATATAATCGACTTCACCTGTTGGGGCGGCGTCAGGCGCGCTCTCAAACTTTAAAGTCGCGGTTTTGCCTATGGACATTGCCGGGAGATCTGATTCCGGTACGGACGCAATCACCCAAACCTTTTCATAGGCTTGTAGTTTCACGACGGGGTCACCCGGTTTAAGGTAATCGCCATCACGCACCATTAGTTCGGTCACGACTCCTGCGCTTTCTGAGTAGACCGGAACGCGCTCAATTACTTCGCGCGCCTCTATTAGCCGCTCTATCAGGCCTTCTTGCATGCCTTTAGATTTTAATCTTTGGCGAACAGAGGCGATGCGACGCTCATTCCCAATTTCCAGCGAGGCCAGGTAGTCTTTCTGTGCGGCAATCAGCTCAGGTGTATAGATGCTGTAAAGCCGCTGGCCACGGCGAACAATATCACCTTCAGCGCGCACGGTGAGGCCATTGATCCAACCTTCAAGCCTTGAGGCCGCCATGGACTCAAGGCGTGTGTTCGGCTCTACCGTCCCATAAGCCCGTAGGCTTTGCGAAAAGTCCGATGTGCCAACTATAGTTGTTCTTATACCCATCGTCTGTATCATTTCAGGAGACACAGATACGGTAGCGTTCTGGGAGGGAGCGCTTTTAACGGGTACGAGTTCCATCCCGCAAATCGGGCACGTTCCATCTGGGTCGTCAGAAATATAATGCGGATGCATCGGACAGGTATATGAAGCCGTTTCGGTTTGGGCGCCTTGTGACGGGGTTTGGGACGCTTGCCCGGTCTGCATGGCGGCGTGGTCATGTCCGGCGTCCAAAGCGGATCCGTCTTTGGACGCAGGTTCGCAAGCGACTAAAGTCAGGGCTGCGCTGAATAGTAAGGCAGTTTTAAAATAAGTCATGATGTTACCAGGAGACTGTTCATTTTTGCGACCATTTGGTCTTGCAGGCATTGTTCTTTGACGATTTCAGCGCGCAGCATCAGGACCGCAATTTCTCCGTCAATTATAGGAGAATAGTCACCTGTGCCCGTTTCATATGTAATAAGTTGCGCGGCGGTTTGGTCTTCTATGGCCTTAATTTTCTGCTCAATTATTCGAATATTTGTAGCCGCTGTTTCTCGACGCGCGTCATATCGCGTCCATTCTGATTGCAATTGCCGCGCTATCGCCGTGCGCCGCGCCAGCGCTGCGTTTCTATCGGTCTTCGCGGCGCGTAAATTAGGTTCTTGGCGTTTATCAGCCCATAAGGGTATGGAGAAAGAAACGCCGCCTGACACCCAATCCTCGCCGTCAAAATTAGAGCGCAGGCCTTGGCCGGACTCTCTTTGCTGGTAGGTCAGATTTACGCCCCAATCCGGTTTGAAATCCGCTTCTGCGCGCTGTACATCTGCGTCAGACACATCAACGGCCGCGTCCGCCACGCGAACCCCGTAAAATGCAAGGGCATTCCCAGTCCACGGCGCTCTCGTGAGCGCTGGGACCTCAGTGTCTGGAATGAAACCGAGAAGGTTGATGAGCTCTGCATTGATCTGTGCCTCACGGCCTTCCAGCTCGGCTAAGGTTCTGGACACCTCCGTGCGCTCCACATCCACTTTCGCCAAACGAAAAACTAGCGGGCGTCCGGCATTGATTTCAATATCGATAATCTCGGCGAGTTCATCATATTTGGATTGGCGTTCCCGCGCATAGTCACGCTGGGTTTCCAGACTGCGTTTCTCAAGGAGATAAACCAAGAGCTGTCCGCGAAGGCGCGCAAAATGTTCGTTTCGCTCAAAATCCTGAGCATTGGCTTGCCGCAGCGATTTGAGTGAATTGGCTTTGCGCTCAGAACGGCTGGGTAGCGCCTGCCTGATACCGACCGCTTTATTAGACGGCAGATATTCTGAAAAAGAAGGGTCAAAGAGCGGAACATTATTGAGCTGCAAAGAGACAACAGGATCCGGAAGCCCAAGCGCACCTTCCGCTCGGTGACGGTTAGCCTCGGCGCTCAGGTTCAGTGCGTTCAAAGCGGGGTGCGTGCGCAGCGTGTCTTCAAGCTCAGAAAAAGAAACCATCCGCGTTGGCGCTTGTAGATTCTGGGAAGGTGCTGACGGGGAAGCCCCTGTCAGCTCAGTCGCATAGACCGCGTCTTGAGCGCTTACGGCGAATGGCAGACACAGGACGCTTATACCGCCCAAGAGGGCGGATAGAATCCCGACGCGACGCCGGATAGTGTGCAATAATGTGCGGCGGATATACATCCGAAAATCTCCAGTTAAACAGGCAAATAGGCTCAGAGACGAGCTCTGGGCGGCGGTGCTGTTCGGAGATTAAATTAGGAGGGCGTCGAAGCGCGCAAGCGGGCTATCAGTAAATCGTGAGTCGGGCTCTATCGGCGGACCCGTAATACGTAAAAGACGCATTTCAGGACGCGGTAGAGCGTTCGAGGCCTGTATCAGAGCGACGAGGTTCGCCTCAGAATGTGCCGTGGTGGCAAGGTCTGTATCTGGTGTGAGGGTCGATGAGACGGCACAATCATCGCAAGATGAGCAGTATTTTTCAGGCGTTTGCGTCCCTGCATCGCGTGATGACGTAGTCTTGACCGTGTGGCATGGTGGCGCTGCGGCTTCAGTCATTTGGGCTGAATGAGGGGCACTTTCAATATGTCCGGTCACGCAACACGCCATAACTGGCGACACCATCATGATGATGGCTGCACATAAACATAAGATTGTCGAAATGACTCTCATGCTTGCATACTAGCGTTAAACGATTAAAAAAGTAAATACCCCTATGGGGCATAGTCGCATGTCCAGATATAGAAGTGATTACATGTCCACTCATTCGCCTAAAACCATCAACCGTCTCAAGAGAATCGAAGGCCAGGTGCGCGGCATCATCAAAATGCTCGAAGATGAACGCTATTGTATTGATGTTCTCACTCAGATGCAGGCGATTAAATCCGCCGTGGCGCGGGCCGAAAGTGAAATTCTCAAAGGACATGCTGAGGGGTGTGTGAATGCCGCAATTAAATCCGGCAATGAAGATGAACAGCGTGAGAAGGTCGCTGAGTTAATTGATCTTTTCGACAAATTAAAACGCTAAATGACGTCTTAGGAATATGAACGCTCTCAAGTTTCCGACCTATTAAGCCACTCACCTAACATTGGACGAGAGGCGCTCCGGAAATCTCCATTCGTTGAGGCGGGATAATATGCTCTAATTCTTATTTGTATTCGGATGGGTAACGGTCACGGGCCGAGCGGTCATCATTACTAGAGCAACGGAAATCCCAACCATTCGATTCGGAACTTGCCCAGGCGTTCTGCATTATACCCCATATAGGTATAGTGTTGGAGGCAAATATGGATTTAAAAAACAAAAGCAATTACGGTACTTTTTTTGCGATGATCGGCACGTCCACGATTGTCATGTTCGGATTGATGTATTTGAACAGTTACGAATTCAGCCATGTCCGCTTTTCTGAAACCCGAACCTTCATGGCCATATATATGGGTGCAGCCATGGCAATTATTATGCTTCTTTTCATGCTGGGCATGTACAAAAACAAGAGGCTCAATTTTGGCATTTTCATCAGTAGCGCCTTGATATTTGCCGCCGGATTGTTCTTTGTGCGATCACAAGAGACTGTGCAGGACAAGTCCTGGATGCGCGCTATGATCCCGCATCACTCTATCGCCATTCTCACAAGTGAGCGCGCCGAGATTGAAGATGTCCGTGTTCGTGAACTCGCGGACGAGATTATTAAAGCTCAGCGCCGAGAGATTAAAGAGATGGACTGGCTTATCGAGGACATTGCCAAAAATGGTGTGGCTGGAACCGAAGCCGAAGCGAGCGCGCGATCCGTGCCTGATTTTGAAGGTCAGTTGAGCCCGCAAGACTAAACCGCGCTTTCGAGGAAATATATATGAGTATTGCTGAAGAATTGACCGTTGAAAAAAACCGAAAAGGTAAGAAAGCCGTTGTTTATCGCATGGTAACAGACCAGCATATCTGTCCTTTCGGTCTCAAGACCGTTGACCTACTCAAACGTAAGGGGTTTGAAGTTGAGGACAACTGGCTCACCAACCGCGCCGAGACAGACGCATTTAAAGAAAAGCATGATGTTAAAACCACGCCGCAAACTTTCATAGACGGTGAGCGCATTGGTGGTTTCGAGGATCTCCGTGAGCATTTTGGATTCGAAACGAAAAACCCAGACGAGAAAACTTACGCACCTGTTCTTGTGGTCTTTGCGGTCTCAGCTTTATTCGCGATTGCCGCAAGCTGGGCCACACTCGGGGATGTCTTTACCTTGAGATCGGTCGAATGGTTTATCGCTTTCTCAATGGGCACGCTGGCTATGCTAAAGCTGAGGGATTTGGAATCCTTCGCCAATATGTTTCTCGGCTACGACATTCTCGCTCGAAGAGTTGTGCGATATGCCTATGTCTATCCGTTCGGGGAGGCGCTTGCGGCGATCCTGATGGTAGCGGGCGGGATATTCGGATTGATAGCCGCGCCTGTCGCTTTGTTCATCGGGACTATTGGAGCTATTTCCGTCATCAAAGCTGTCTACATCGATAAGCGTGATTTAAAATGCGCTTGTGTCGGCGGGGGGGCTAATGTGCCGCTGGGCTTTGTCTCACTCTCTGAAAACCTCGCCATGATGGGCATGGGTATCTGGATGATTATCAAAGCTTTGGCCTGATCGCGCAGCGGTCTTGCATAAAAAATGTCCGGTTTTTTTTATTGCCGACAAATGTTCCGACCGGGGTGCTCGGCCTGAACTATGCTCCTAGAGCGTTGAGAGGTAGTGCTGCAAACAGACCATAAGTGTTGTTACTGTTTATTTTTGCAAACCCGCCAGCCCAGTGATGCATAAACCTAATTGCTTTTTTCCCAGCACATCCCCGGTGCATCACTTCGTGAATTTCGAAGGTTGATGCCAAACTCCAATATCAGGGTTGCAAAGCCCCGATCGCCATTTCGCGACGAATTGGTGATACATCGTTTTACTAGGTTGAAAGTTCGTTCGAACGGACGGACGGAACGACAACTTCTGTTTAAGCCTAAATGTTTTGCTTGAAAAAAAATTTCTCAACGGTCTTTGCTGCGTCCTAGACCTTTTTGGAGCTTCATCAGAACGCCTTATTATTTAAGACTCATTGCGCCGTCTTCAATTGAGTCTTCGAGCATGAGTTGAATGTCTGTTTTATAGTCTTGAATGTTTAGCCAAGGATGCCTGTCGCCCTGACTCGGAAGTTTATCCATCACCCGTTGTAAATATCCGGCTTGAAATTCAATCCAAGGGTTTTGAGGCATATCTTTCGGTGCGACGGGGAGCGCTCGTGTATAGCCATTATCTTTCATATGGGAGACAAGCCGTACGGCGTATTGGGAAATAAGATCTGCGCGCAAGGTCCAAGAGGCATTTGTGTAACCGAATACCGAGATCATATTCGGCACGCCGGAGTACATCATCCCTTTGTAGCCAAACTTTTCAGATATAGAGATGGGTTCGTCATCAATCTTAAAATCAGCACCGCCGTTGAAAACGACGTCCAGACCTGTGGCCGTGATAATGACATCGGCCTTCAATTCTTTTCCCGATTTTAACGTAATGCCGTCATCGGTAAACTGGTCGATATGGTCGGTGACCACACTCGCTTTTCCGTTCCGGATGACATTAAAGAGATCCCCATCTGGAATTGAACAGACGCGTTGATCCCAAGGGTTGTAATCAGGATTGAAATGCTCGTCGACGGGGTAGTCAGGGCCTAAGGCAGCTATCGTTTTCTTACGAAACCAGTCTCTCGCTTTCTGTGGATTCTCACGCGCGCGGTCATACATTTTACGCATTATCCAAATATTCTTCGCGCGGCTAATTTTGTAAGCTAATTTAGCGGGCAGGACAGACCGAAGGAAATTTCCAATTCTATCTTTGGCGGGAATAGACGCAATATAAGTTGGAGAGCGTTGGAGCATAGTGACGTGCTCTGCTTTTTTCGCCATCTCTGGAATTAGCGTTACGGCTGTCGCACCAGATCCAATCACGACCACTTTCTTTCCCGAATATTCGAAGTTTTCAGGCCAGTGTTGTGGGTGAATGATTTCGCCCTTGAAATTCTCTCGGCCTTCAAAATGAGGCGTATAGCCTTTTTCATATTTGTAATAACCGGCGGCCGACAGAACAATGCGGGCGCGCAATTCACGGAGCTTACCGGTTTTTGCGTCGTTTATGGTTAGCGTCCAGGCATCCGTATCACTCGAAAAATTCATTTCGGTGACCTTGGAATTGAATTGAATAAATTGCGAGATGTCATATTCATCTGCGACCGTTTCAATATATTCGCGAATGCTTGTTCCGTCCGCCAAGGTTTTGTCACCAACCCAAGGACGAAAGTCATATCCGAGGGTGAGCATATCGGAATCTGAACGAATGCCCGGGTATCGAAACAAATCCCAAGTCCCGCCAATCGCGGCGCGAGATTCGATAATGGCGATTGTATCCTCAGGGAATTCTTTTCGATAACGACAGGCCGCGCCAACGCCGGAAAGTCCAGCGCCGATGATGACCATGTCATAAAGGGCTTCCTTACTCACTTGGTGTCTCGATACCGTCTGAAGTGAAACTCTCACTGAGGATAAAATTTAAAGAAGAGATGTTTCTTGTTAATTTCAACGCATTCTCTCCTGAAGTGCGAGCTGTTCGCTCCTTTTCTACATATCAATTAAACCTAAAAGAGAAAGAGATAGTTCTGCATTGAAGGGTTTCAAGAATTTACTAACTCTAACGACGTTTTCGGTTTTGATTAAAAGCCTTGTCGATGTGTGGCGCCGCTCTATGACAAAATAGCAACCAAAAGAATGCCGGGATTGTTCGGGCCTCTTAAGCAAGGCTTATTTCTACTCTGGTTATAGAGGAGAGTTACTGTTTGGACACTAGGGCTGACGTCTGTTGTAAGCGTCACTCGAGAACTTTTCTGCGGGCTTTTTTAAAGCTGATATATAACCATAAGCTATATCGCTTGGTAAGATTAGTCATATCGCGGGTTAAAAGCTTTAAACATTATGGGGACGAACTTTTGGTGAGTGTATCATGATCGAAACGCCTTATCTTTTATACCTTGGCAGTAGCCGCGATCCTTTGGCTGTAAAAACAGCTCGAGGAATTATGATTTGGCGACCCGACTATGTCGTTGGCGAGGTAGTGTCAGGAGAAAGTGAAACGACTGCCGGCGCAGATCGGGTGACGATCGAAGAGGGCGTCAAGCGGGGAGCTAAAACGCTCGTTATTGGATATGCAAATTCCGGAGGGTACATAGAGGAGTCGAATTTAGAGGATATAGTAAAAGCCTTGGAACTAGGCCTTAACGTCGCCTCAGGTTTGCATCACGACCTACAAGACCATGCCCTTATCAGAGAGGCAGCAGCGCGCCATAACTGTAAACTCCACAATGTCAGACGCAGTGAAAAGGCATTCAAGGTCGGAACAGGCACGCAGAGGCCCGGCAATAGACTTTTGACCGTCGGCACGGATTGTTCTGTCGGTAAAATGTTTACTGCCCTTGCGATTCAAAAGGAAATGCAGGCGCGAGGGGAAAACGCTGATTTTCGTGCCACTGGGCAAACGGGCATATTTATTGCCGGAGAAGGCGTGCCAGTAGACGCTGTGATATCTGATTTCATCTCCGGAAGTGTCGAATCCCTGACGCCGGCGCGAAAAGACGGAGGTTGGGATATTGTTGAGGGACAGGGGTCACTGTTTCATCCCGCTTATGCTGGGGTTTCATTAGGATTGTTACACGGGGCTCAACCGGATCATTTGATTTTGTGCCATGAAGCGAACCGAGCGCATATGCGTCATCTCCCTGGTCGGGGCGTTCCTAGCATAGAAGATTGCATTAAAGCCAATCTATGGGCGGCAAAGGTCGTCAATCCGGAGGTCAGGTTTTCCGGGATTGCTTTGAATAGCCGAAACCTGAATAAGGCAGAGGCAGAACGCTTATGCGCCCAGTTAGAGCGAGAATTTAAAATGCCGTGTCAGGACCCCATGCGGCACGGAGTTAATAGAATTGTAGACCATGTTCTTATTTAATCGCTTTCGCGGAAATGATACAGTTTGAGCATGAAACGCCAGGTTAAAGTCACACCCGAAAGCTGGCCGTTAAACGCCGTCTTCAATATTTCTCGCGGCGCCAAAAAGGTCGCTGACGTGGTTGTTGTTGGAATAACGGAGGGAGACATTACGGGTTACGGCGAATGCGTTCCTTACCCCCGTTACGGCGAAAGCCAAGGACAGGTAATTGAGGCAATTCTGTCTGTATCCCAAAAGGTTGAGGAAGGTATCTCTCGAGAAGAGTTGCAGGCCCTATTGCCAGCCGGCGCCGCTCGAAATGCACTGGATTGCGCTTTGTGGCAGGTTGAGGCCAAACGCCAAAATAAAAGCTTGGCCGAGTTATTTGGTCTGAAACAATTCCGCCCTGTAAGGACAGCGCAAACCGTAAGCTTGGATAGTTCAGAAAACATGGGCGAAGCCGCCAAACGGCTTGGCGAAGGGCTCTTAAAGGTTAAACTTGGGCCCAATGATATTTCCGAAAGTGTAATGGCTGTTCGCCGAGCGGCGCCCAAGGCCACTTTAATACTCGACGCAAATGAAGCTTGGACGATGGAGCAGCTGGTCGAAAATATGCCCGCATTGATCGAGGCGGAGGTGAAATTAATTGAGCAGCCCTTACCCCAAGGCGCCGACGGCGCCTTGGCAGATTTTAAAAGTCCAATCCCTATTTGCGCGGATGAAAGCTGTCACGCTTCAGATACTCTCACAGAGGTGTCCAAGCTTTATGACGCCATTAACATAAAACTAGATAAAACCGGCGGGCTGACGGAAGCCTTAAAACTACGCAGAGAAGCAGAAGCTCTTGGGATGGAGATTTTTCTGGGCTGTATGATTTGTACATCTTTATCAATTCTACCTGTATTTGCCCTCACCGAAGGTGTGGAATTTATCGATATTGATGGCCCTCTCTGGCTGAAAAAAGACCGGAGCGGAGGGTGTAAATTTGATGGAATTCGGATGAGCCCGCCGACCCAGCTTATTGTTTAGACAAGGGACAAATAGTACTACATCAATTCTATTCATTCAGCTTCGCCAGTGGTAACAACAAGAAGAATCAGCTGCGCGAGTGGTAAGAAAAGAATAAAATACAAACGTATGATGACTGTGTGGGGTGATTTGAAGGGGACGACTTAAATGCTTAGAAAATGGCAAAGTATTACATTATGGAAGCGGGTCCTTATCGGATTGGCGCTAGGAGCTCTTTTAGGGTTGTCCGCCCATTATCTTGGCGGCGAAGCTGCGATTAGCTTTGTAACGAACTGGGTTTACCCGTTTGGGGAAGCATTTGTCCGGCTCATTAAAATGTTGATCTTGCCGCTGATATTCACGACGCTGGTTGTCGGTGTTATAGCTATGGGGGATCCAAAACGGCTCGGATCTCTCGGGTTCAAGACGATTGCTCTTTATCTTGGCACAACTTTTTTTGCTGTCTTTCTAGGGTTGATATCCGGAACTATTTTCAAGCCCGGTGAGGGCGTTGATCTCTCAAATGTTGATCCCGCTCTCCGCGCTGATTTAGCAAAGACAGCTACTCAGGAAACCCCCACGATTTCAGAAAGCCTTTTAGCAATTATTCCAGAAAACCCTGTGGCAGCGATGGCCGGCAACGACCTCATTCCTGTTATTTTCTTTGCGATTATTATCGGAATTGGGATTATCTCAGTTGGCGAAAAAGGAAAGCCGCTTGCGAACTTTTTTGATAGTGCCGAGAGAGTTGTGATGAAAATCACTCTCTTTGTGATGGAATTGGCTCCATTCGGTGTTTTTGCGCTAATTTCCTGGGTTATGGCGGACGTCGGATTGGAAATTATTACTGCGATGGGTAAGCTCGCACTTGCTTTATATCTTGCCTGCTTCGTCCATATAATTGTTGTTTATGGCGGGATTTTAGTGCGGATGGTTTTAAAACTTCCGCTTGTCAGGTTTTTTTACGGCGTTGTGGACGCGCAAGGCGTGGCCTTTTCTACCTCGTCCTCCAGCGCGACTCTGCCTGTAACAATTTCATGTGCGAAGGATAATCTCGGCGTTGACGATTCAATTGCGGGCTCTGTTTTGCCGTTGGGTGCGACGATCAACATGGACGGCACAGCAATCTATCTTGGGATCATTGCACTATTCGCCGCCCAAGCTCTCGGCATAGATTTATCACTTATGGATTATGTGCTGGTTGCCATCACTGTTACTCTGACCTCCATCGGAACCGCTAGCGTTCCCTCGGCCAGTTTGTTTTTAGCCTTCGCCGTTTTAGGAGTCTTTGGGGTAAGTCTAGAGCAATACACTTTGATTATTGCTTTTATTTTCCCGTTTGACCGACTCTTGGATATGATGCGCACCGTGACGAATGTGACAGGAGATATCGCAGTCGCATGCACGGTCGCGAAATGGGAAGATCAACTTGATGAGGACGTATTTAGAGCGGAACCCATTCACTAAGGTGTAAAGACAACGCTGACCCTATGTCTGGAGTTTAAGGACGTTAAGTTCATCTTTCGCTTGAATTGAACACTCCGGCCATGCGACTTTAACATTATGATGTCTCTTCGTCATATTGAGGTGTTCTACGCCGTCTATCAAGCTGGCTCGGTTAGCGGCGCGGCCAGGCATTTAAATGTTTCCCAGCCCTCTGTGAGTAAAGTTTTACGGCATGCAGAGAGCCGGATAGGGTTTACTTTGTTCCGGGTTGTTAAAGGGCGTCTAGTCCCGACCGACGAAGCTCACATCTTATTCAACGAAGCCCGCGATGTTCACGCCCGAATACAATCGCTCAATGAGACAACAAAAAATATTAGCCGGGGCCAAGACGGGCATTTGCGTATTGCTGTCTTACCTTCACTTGGGTTGGACGTTGTTCCGGCCGCAGTGGCGACGTTTCTAAAAAGGTTCTCGGGCGTCACGTTTAATATCAAAACAATGCATAATGAAGATATGTTGCGGTCTCTATATGAGCGCAACAGCGACATTGGTATTGTTTACGACGCTCCTTTGCATCCTCGACTTGCAGACAAACGGATAGGGAAAGGCGAGCTAGTTCTGCTTTATCCAAAGCGCGACCTTCCTAATTTGCCTAATGAAGTGTCTTTGGACATGGTGCGCGGACATAAACTTATCCGCCTAACAGATGACGGAGCCGTCGGTAGTTTAATGGAGGGTCAGCTAGATAATGCCATGAATATGACCTCGAGCATTACCGTGCAGACTTATTATATTGCCGCGGCCTTGGTGAGGCACGGGGTCGGGCTTGCTATCGTTGATGAATTCACGGCGCGGGCAAACCTCTCTGAGGATTTGGACTTCAGACCGTTTACGAAACGAGCGGAATATCCGATTTATTGTATTCACCTTGATGATCGCCCGTTATCAAAATTATCCCGAGATTTCATACGCAGTTTGACAAAGACCCTGTCTTCAACTTCTCTCAACTCAAAGTCTGCGAAGAAAGAGAAGTGACCTTTCGCTCAAGTCACCCGGCCAATTTAGCCGGGGGATGTCATTAAGATCAAAATTAGAAAGTTGGGGGATAATAAAGATCAATCTTCCTTACGACTATCTATTGATTGCGTGAAAAAGAGGGCGTTGGCGTATAAACGTTCCGTCCCAAGCCAAACAGCCCGGAAATTGGAATTGTTAGAGAAGAGAACTATTTTGCCTTTTCCCTTTCGGTGCAACGCCATAGTTGGCGTATCTGCTATCTTCTCCAACTGTTTATCGTCGGCATATCCCGTTATCAAAAGTTCTTCGCCGGAATATGATAGGGGCATGTCATATGAGATTGGAGCCTCTCTCAGAATATGGTCACTATTGTAAAAAACAGGGATATCCGTATCGGTGAAGCCAAATAACAATGGATGTGTCAGATCGGCCTTAGCTCTTAATACGGCGCCCGAAATCGTCTTTTTGCTACGGTCATTTTCGTAATCTTGATAAGCCCTATTTGACGAGGCTTCCTCATCGATATCTGATTCAGTCTCTTCGCTCTCTTCTTGAGATACCTTGGCTTCAGATTTTTTATCGTCTTGATCAAAAATCATTTTTGTTTCGGCCCATTCGGCAGCTCTTTTCTGAGCAACCAGAATACCGCCGTCTTTTACCCAGTCGGATAGAATTTCAGGTGCATCTTTCCAGGACTTGTAGGATCCATCAGCCAATAAAACATGTGTGTAGTCGGACAGATTCACAGAGCCTAGAGCTGTGTTATCCAAAATTGTTAAGGGGACACCAAAGCGCATATCGACCGCGTACCGGATTTCGCCGGCTTCTGTTGGCCTGATGCCGTCCCCTACGATCAAGGCCGGCTTTATCGGGGCAATGGCTTCCATGCCCCGTGACCCTAAATCTGGGCCTGTCGGAGTTAAACCTGTGGTCAATCCATAAACATTGATGTCGGGATGAGATGCGAGGCTTTCGCGAACTTTCTTATGCTCGGTTTCCGATTTTGGCTGCACGATAATGCTGCCAGCAGCAAAGTTTTTAATTCCTCCAGACTGAACTTTTGCTGAGAAAGGCAATGCGGCAAGCCGTGGATGCAGCTCCGCCGCCAGAAAGCTTTGCAATAAGTGCGGTGCGCGGAACTGATTCCAGGATATCGCATAAGCTACAGGATTATCATTCCCCGGGGTAACAGCTTTTGGGAGAACGGCGCTTTGGATAGGACTGCTATCAATCCCGTTAAAAGACGAGAGGGTTTCAAACGGTAGATTAAACGCCAAGGGAAGATTCCATGAAGAAACGTCGTAAAAGACAGAATCCTTAAACTCAGTGCGAATTTCAAATAAGGAATGGATCAGAGCATTTTGAGCGCCTCCAGTACGCACAATCCAAGCTTGGTCTTTACGAAATTTTACATCTCCAACCTGTTTGTCTGATTCAAGTTTTTCTACAGGGATATTATGCAGAGCTAGAATTTTAAGAAGTTCCCCCGCCCGAGCCGGATCTCCATTATTAGAAAATATATAGCCCTTCACATCATGTGTGAGTGCCAACTCATCTTGCTCCCGGACTGTCTCGAATCGGTAGGAAAGAATGTCGTCCCGGTAATGGTCAGACCCCCAGATTAAAGAAAGAGATGTTGTAAGTTGGTTGGCAATGGAGTCATTGAAGACCACTTCTTCACCGCCAAGCTCTCTGGCGTGACCTCGAACAGAGCTCTGTTCAAACAACAGACCGATAGCTCCGGTAGAGTCCGGGTAAGCCGACGCTTTGCCGTAATACAGGTCGTCAAATCGTTCTTCGGTGAAATAGGCCTGACCTCTCTCGTCTAGGGCTTTCGCATGGAATTCTGCCAGTCCAAATGTGAGATCTTGATTGGCCTGAGACGTTAGCGGGTGAGTGCGGTCAGGGTGTCCGGGCTGGAAGAAATAGCTGGGAATATCACCTCCCATTTCGTGATAATCTCCCAACACATGCGGTTTCCATGTTTGATAAGCTTTAATACGCGCTTTTGATTCTGGATGAACGGCAAAAATCCAGTCTCTGTTTAAATCGAACCAATAATGGTTCGTACGTCCCGAAGGCCACTGTTCGTGATGGGCGCGATTATTATTATCAAAGTTTCGGGTGTTTCCTTGGTGCTGATTTACCCAGGACGCAAAGCGGCCAAGCCCATCGGGATTTTGGACAGGTTCAAGAATAATAATGGTCTTTTCCAAAAGGGCTATAACCTTGGGGTCCGTTGACGCGGCCAGATAATATGCCACTAAAGGAGCGGCGTTGGAGCCTGAGGCTTCATTCCCATGAACGCTATAGGCGAGGTTTAACACCAGAATATCTTCATCAGCGGTGGTTGCATTCTGGTGTTGCTTTAGGCGGGCCTCAAGGTTTTTGATGTTCTCTGGCGAGGAGATATAGACGTGGTCAATACTGTTGCGCTCGTGTGAATAACCAATTGTTTTCATGTCCACGCGTACACTTTCGCGGGCGAGTTGTCTCATATAGCCAGACAAAGCTGCCGGTGAGATATGCTGTTCCCCTATACCATAGCCCAGATGATCTTCCGGTGCCGTCACGCTTACTTCGAAAACCTCATTCTTAGGAAAGTAATCTTCGACGGGAGCGGCCTCGGCGGCTCCGTAAATCAAACCGGTAAAGCAGAGGCTGAGAGGAAGTAATCGTTTTAACATTGAGAGCTCTTAGGTTTTGATTAGGTTAACTTATTGGGCGGAACGTTCGGCTTTCGAACATCGATTGACGATAGTTCCTGGAAGGCCGGGCAAAGACTGTCCTTTTTCGACGGCCAATTCACCGTTCACTAATAAGTACGTCACGCCTTCGGATAACCGCTCAGGATTTTCGTAATCAGCCTTGGGAGAGTAGGCGGAGGGATCGAATATAACAATATCCGCTTTATATGCCGGTTTTAGCAACCCGCGATCGCATAAATTCAGGGTTTGCGCCGTTAATCCACTGCTACGATAAAGAAACTCTGTGAGGGTTAGCACCTGTTTGCCTTTCACATAAGTTTCGTATTTCCGAGGAAAACTCGCAAATTTTCGCGGGTGTCCGCTTCCGCCATCGGATCCTGTCATGACCCAGTTCTGAGCCATAAACGCTTTGATATCAGAGTCATTCATATTGAAAGAAGCAATTTTAGAGTCGCCGTTTTGGGCAATGTGCACCACCATTTGCTCAGGGCTCATATTGAACTCTTCAGCAACTTCGTCCAATCGCTTATTCTGCCATTCGGGTTTACTCCGAGTTAGCAAGACAGCGTCTGCTCCGCCGCGCCGACGAATATTCTCTTTCACCTCTGACAGAATTTTTGACCGCAATTCAGGATCTGAAAGCCGATTTTGATAAACCTCTTCGCCTCCGGCTTTCAACCGGCTTGGAATGAAGGCTGATGACAGACTGGTGGAAGAGGCTGTCCAGGGATATTGATCAGCCGTGATATCTATGTCTTCACTTCTTGCTTTATTTATAGCTTGAATAATTTCCTTGCTTTGACCCCATACGTCCACGCCCAAAGCTTTTATGTGTGAGATATGGACAGGAACTTCAGCTCGGCGACCAATTTCAATAACTTCTTCGACAGCGGCTCTAACGCCAATATTATAATTACTTTCATCCCGGATATGACTGTCATAAATGCCGCCATTTTGCGCGACGATCTTTGCCAAAGAAATGATTTCATCTGTCTTTGAATAACTACCTGGACTGTAAAATAAACCTGTCGAGAGCCCAAGCGCGCCGTCTTTCATCGCTGTTTCGGTGAGACTTTCCATTTCCAGAAGCTCGCTGGGTGTAGGAGGGCGATTGTCCCGGTTCATGACCTGTTTTCTAACCGCCCCATGTCCAACAAACAGTCCTACATTCGTGCCAATACCTTGTTCAAGAAAGCTTGATGCCTGAGCAGAAATATCAGGATCGCCGCCGCCGTCATTTCCAATCACGACTGTCGTAACCCCCTGTAGTCTGAATGCAGTGTTTTCACGCTTTTCAGATTCTTCGCTTTTAAGGTCGTCTCGCGCATGTGTATGGGGGTCGATAAAGCCGGGAGCGACAATCATCCCGCTCGCATCCAAATTTTGACGGGCTCTGATATGGGACGGGTCGGTTCCGACATAGACAATATCAGACCCCTTCGTCGCGACAGACAAATCCTGTCTTATAGAATCTTCACCCGTGTAGACATCTCCGTTCAGGATTAAAAAGTCGGCGTCCAAGGTCGTCTGACAAGCCGTAACTGCCAATCCAACAGTTATGGTTAAGAGGTGTTTAATCGTCGGAACTTTCATAATTCAAAATATTCTCATCAAAGTTTCACCCTCGGAAAAGCAAGGCGTTAGTCCTCACCAGAATATAAAACTTACCCTCTAGGAAATGTCCATAGCTTTCGGTGGGGTGGGGCATAGACTGGGGTTATGGAAGGTCGATTTAATTTGACTTACGCTCTTTTTCTTAGCCAGTGTAGGCAGCAGAATCTGGCGCAGCCCAAAGGATATTGTCAGTTTCGATCTGAGTTACACTAAAAGTCAGTCTCGTCTGATTTCATTTTTAGGGGATTTATTATGAACAATCGCAATTTGCTTGGAGCTGTAAAATCACGCCGGTTTTGGCTTGCTAGTACAATGCTTGTTTGTTTGCCGATGGTGGCCAATGCGCAAACGCCTTCTGCAGCGACGCCCGAAGATGAAGTCATCGCGACGGGAACATATATTCAAGGCGCACGTGTCAATGAAGCGCTTCCAGTGACGGTTGTTACATCGGAAGACCTACAAAGCATCGGATCTGTTGACGGAGAAGATCTGTTCCGCGCTCTGCCAGCGAACGGGGCGGTCAATTTTAATAACTCTAACTCCAGTACAGTTAACAATGCCCGGGGCGATGTGGCCTCCGTGAACCTACGTTCGATCGGATCAAGCGGTACTTTGGTTTTGCTCAACGGCAGACGGGTCGTTAGCCATCCTGGGACGCAAGTTGAACTTTCAACGCCTGTCGTCACAGTTAATACCAACGCGCTGCCTGTGGGCGGGGTAAGACGGATGGAAGTGCTTAATGACGGCGCCTCCGCGATTTACGGTTCTGATGCGGTTGCTGGTGTCGTAAACATGATCTTGCAAGATGATTACGAAGGGCTGAATGTTTCTGCCCGAACAGGTTTTGCGACAAATACAGGACTTGATGAAAGCACCATACGTGTAAAAGGCGGTAAAGATTTTAAGGACGGCAAAACTAATGTTTCATTTTTTGCCGAATACTCCAAGCGCGGCGCTCAATTCACAGATGAGCAAGAACAAACATTTAATGTCGACCAACGCCCGTTCCTCGTTGGCACAAGCTTTGAGGGGGATACGTCTTTTGATAACCGCTCGACTGGCTCTCCTTGGGGCCAGTTCACCTTAGATACAACATCTAGCACGCGAGTTAGCCAGAACGGTGTAAATCTGACAACATCTGGCGGGAGGTTCCATATTCAACCGAATACATTTGGGGGTTGCTTAGGAACAGCTGCCGGCAATCTGTCAGATCTCAATTTATGTTTGGATGACAATTCGATGGATCGGGACTTGCGCTATAATGATGATTCCAACCGTACGGTTATCTCTGATCGTGACAGGTTTAACGTCTTTGCGTTCATGAACCGAGATCTTGATAATGGTATACGTCATTACAGCGAACTCGGCTTCTATTATGCTGAAACGAACCCAATCAACTCGGAAAACTCGCCGATCGGGTCCGGCGACATCGTTATTCCCGCCAATTATTATTATAACCCATTCGGCCCAGTCCGTTTCTCAGATGGTTCTTTGAACCCCAACCGTCTCCCCGGCCTGGAAAATGTTCCGGATGAAGGTTTGCCGGTGTTTGTCGATGGCGGACGCTTTAGATTTGTCGATGTTGGAACCAGAAATGCAAATGTGGTAAATACCTCTTTCCGGGCGCTAACAGGTTTTAAAGGTGACTTTGGCGCCTCGAACTGGAACTGGGACGGGGCCGTTTTGTATTCTACGGCTAAAACGGATGACACAACATCCAATCGAATTTCATCGACATTGTTCCAACAGTCACTGTTCAATGAAACGCCGAACGTCTACAATATCTTTAATGGAGGAGATCCAAACAATCCGTCTCTAGGTGACGGTCCGGGGAATACACAGGACCTCATTGATCCGTTTTTGATTTCAGTAGAACGCGTGACAACGACCTCATTGGCCTTGGCCGACTTTAAAGTCACAAATGGCAACCTCTTTTCACTCCCGGGCGGTGATGTAGGTATTGCGGCAGGCGTCGAAGCTCGCCGAGAAACTTACGATGAAAATCGTGATGATCGCCTCGATGGTTCCATCACATTTACGGACGCTGTGACCGGCAGTTTTTCAGACTCTGATGTCTTAAACTCATCCGGGACACCTGACTCGGAAGGGGCGCGTACTGTCTTGGGCGCTTTTGTTGAAGCTTCCGTTCCGCTTGTCGGACCAGAAATGAACATACCTCTGGTTCAGACTTTGGACCTTCAGTTGGCGGCCCGTTATGAAGATTATTCCGATTTCGGCGGATCCGGCATTAAGCCGCGTATTGCCGCTGCTTGGAAGCCCTTTGATAGTCTAAAAGTACGCGGTGCCTACTCCAAAGGATTCCGAGCTCCGAACCTATTGGTGATTAACCAGCAGGTTGGCCGCTCTAATACACGCCAAGATTCTTCGTTCTGTGAAGCTGGCGTTCAAAACGGAACATTTGCTGATTATGGGGACTGTGAAGGCTTCACCACATTCACACAAGAACGGCGTATCGTTGCCGAAGATATCGGACCAGAAGAGGATACCAATATTACATTCGGGGCGGTCTTTGAGCCTCGCGGCTTTGATGGCCCGCTGCGTTTCTTAGATGGTCTAACTTTGACTGTAGACCGCTGGGAAATCGAGCGCGAAAATGTTGTGGGTGTGTTCGGGGGAGCGAACCAGATTGATCTTGACCTGGTTCAGCGCCTGAACGGATCTTTCAATGAAAACGTTGTTCGCGAAGACCCTGATGAAGACGACCTTGCTTTTCTTCAAGGCACAGCATTTGAAAGCAATCCCTTCGGAGAAATCCTCTTTGTCCAAGACACTTATGACAATAATGAAACCCAGGAAGTCAAAGGCATTGATTATGCTGCCTATTATGACCTGAATGGAACCAAATTAGGGGATTTCAAATTCAAAATTAATGCCACTCAAATGACGGATTATTTCATTGAGCTGTCTCCAGGATCTCTGGCTATCAGAGACGCTGTGGAGAGCGGTCAAATCTCTGATGAAATCACTGTTTCGCAAGAAGGCGACATTATTGGTCAAAATGGTCAGCCGGAATGGCAAGCGGCCGCGAGTGTTACTTGGCGTCATCCAGGTGGTTTCGGAGCAGGCGCAAGATACACCTATGTTGGTGAGTTCTATGAAACCAGCCCAGGTCTAGACCCGGACGGCAATGTTTATGTCATTGAGGATTACGGTACGACGAATATTTACGCCCAGTATGAGTTTAATTCCGATAATATCTTTAGTGATACGCGTCTGAAGGTTGGAATGAACAATGCATTCGATGTTGCTCCGCCGCTTGCGGACGAGACCTTCGGATATTTCGGATCGTATCATTCGTCCCGTGGACGCTTCATATATTTCGATATCAGTAAATCATTCTGATTAGAGTCATAGAGAAGTGGTAACTTTAAGACCGGAGCGGCAACCGCTCCGGTCTTTTTATATGAGAGAATGATATTATTTATCGTTCGTCATTTCTGACTGCCGCAAAAACAATTCCATAAAAGTTTCGGCAAATTGCTTAGCGGCGAGTTGCGTAGCCTTTAGTTCTGTATGGTCCCCAACCTCATAAGTTACGGCGGTAATCCCAAACTGACTATTCATATAATTTTTCGAAGTTGGTTTACCTTCATTTGGACTTTGCTCGCGGGTAAAAGCATAGAAATCGTCATCCAGTTTTTCATCGACGATACTTATCCACTCCTTAGTGAACCCTTCTGGTGAGGCCGACTCGTTTTCGGTTTGAGTATAAAGAAGGTTCCGCCATGTGGAATGAAAATCCACAAAAGCGACAATGCGATCTGAACCCGTTTCAAAACGCTGTAACTCTGTTTGGATGGTTTGGGTTTCCGGTTGGGTAAAGGGCCCCCAATCACGATTTAAATCTATACCGTTCATATTGTGCCGCCAATTTCCATGAAAGACGCCATCTGGATTTAAAAGCGGGACGACAATGAGGTTATATTGAGATCGGAAACTTTTGGCTTGCTCCGTGTCTCCCCAAATGGCTTCAACAAATGGTATTAGTGCATCCGCTCCGGTAATTTCCGGAGGGTGTTGTCGCCCTACAATTAAAATGTAGGGTTTAGTAGCGTCGTCAACTTCTTCTAGTTTTATTATGGGTCTGTTTTCGACTGATTGGCCAATCGTGGTTTGATTTACATATTCAAGTTCGGACATAGCCTCGATCCATTTACGATGTTTGGCCGTGTCGAAAAGGGGTTGCGCCGCGATCCGGACAGGGTTCCCATCCGATTTAATCGTAAAGTTATGTCGATCAGTTTTGGCTGTCGGATCAAGGCGCGTTTCTATTTGTTCCCACTCTCCAGCGCCGGTAAGCTTTTTAATAGGATATCTATGATAACCTTCAGCATATACCAGGGTGAGATTTAATACCTCATCTGCGGGGGCCAAGATGTCAAATGCATACCAAGCGCTCGGATTAATAGGTGAATCTTCTGGGTTAATGAGTAATTCGTAGGTATTAGTAGCCGTTTTGCGACATCCGTTCAGGCGGGCGGCCTCAAATGAAGCAGAGAATTTTGTATCTCCAAATTCACAATTATCATCAAATTTTGCTTTTTCAGGAATATGAGTGCAGGCTGTTAAAGCCAGTACGGAAACACTCAGAAACCCCCAGAATGATACGCGCATATTTTGTATCCTAACCTATTTAAAAACTCAACGTCTCGTAAGTCTGCTTAGAATAACTGTACATTCTAAGCAGAGTTGAGGCAATGAAAGTAATTAATTAGTAGGATGGGTGTATTGATGTGAATCCCTAAATTCGCATGCCGCAAAACAATGCTTAAAATCTAATGGTTGTCGTTGGCTTGTGCCGAGTACAGGGCGAACATGTCGTGGACAGGGCGTCCAAGAGCGGCCTCAAACGCCTCCTGATTTTCAGAGGCTTTTAAGGCGTGTGCCTCGCCGTCTTCGCCGAGATTAGACCGGAAAATTCCGGCCGCGCTGACAGGTAGAAAATCTTCGTAAGTTAAAGCCGTAAACCCATTATTCGTTTTTCGGAAATAGGCTAAATCTTGCTCTCTCATTATATCCCAATCGTCCGGGAAGTCAGAGAAATCCTTATTGGCTAGACACTGATCATAAAGCTCTCGCCCTTTAGGTGTCAGGGCCGCGCCTCTTTGTTCAATCTCCCCAAACCGCGCAGTATGGGTGCCTTTTTTCCACTCCCCGGAGTCTTCGAATAAGATATCTTCGCTAAGAGCCTTAAAAGCGGTTTGGCGAAGAAGGATAGGGCACTTTCTTTTGGGCGGGCCCTCAATCACATCTTTGGCCTGAAGCCCTCTTTCACGCATTCTCTCTTGGGCTAAGTCAATGTCCAGAGTTCGCGGCGTCAGGTGGTTAATGTGCGGCCCCTGAAAACTTACAATATCTGCGAGCAAAGGATGGTGCTCTTTAAACCCTTTATAAGCTTCCAACGTCACTTGTGCTTTTTCGTGCCACTGGAATGTCTTTAAAAAAGAAAGGATGAAATCTTCCGCCTCATCTTCCTCAAGGCCGCCATTAGATTCTATTTTTTCCAACTGGGTCAAAAGTTCAGGCGCAAATATATTTCGTTCCGAAAGGGCTGCTTCAGCTTTTTCTCGTAATACGTCATCATTAATTAGTTCGGGCCGCAAAAGGGAGGTGAACATCCGAAAGGGACTTTCTTCCAAACCTTCAGCTGTCACAGGGCGGAACGCTGTCGAGTGGATCGGTAGCCCCGCTACGGACAAATCATAATATCCGACAGGCTCCATTCCTAATTGGTCGAAAACACGAGCAATGGTTGAAAGGTCTTTAGCCGTTCCGACTCTAATGGCGCCGTGGCGTTCCTGTCCCAGTCGAGCTGCATCTACAGCCTGATCCGGGTCAACACTTTCATTCACTTCGGCAACAATTTCTAGCAATGTCCCGTACGCGGGCACTTCATCGCGGTAAAGGGTTGAAAGAGCGTCAGAGAAACGCTGCCGAAGAGCGGATTTGGAAATATGGTTTTTCATAACCGCCTTTTGAACGAATTATTTTGAGCTGAGAACCCCCTCTGATAGAGATTCTGAATTCTGACCATAAAAACCGTTCTAAACGTTCAATATTTCAGGCGTCTTCCACCCTCGACGGGCGCAAGCCGCAATGACAGTATTTCGCAGCAAACAAGCAATGGTCATTGGCCCAACGCCGCCGGGAACAGGGGTAATCGCTCCCGCTACGGAAGCCGCCTCGTCAAAAGCCACGTCGCCTACGAGACGCGTCTTTCCTGGTTTGGTGGGATGGGGAACGCGATTGATGCCAACATCAATAACGCAGGCGCCGGCTTTGATCCAATCCCCTTTGACCATTTCGGCCCGCCCGACGGCCGGGATCAATATATCTGCACTGCGACAAACATTGGCGAGGTTATCCGTCTTGGAGTGGGCTATTGTCACCGTGCAGTTTTGTTCAAGAAATAAAATCGCGGCAGGTTTGCCGACCAAAATTGAACGCCCGAGAACCACACAGTGCTTTCCACTCAGTTCGCCGAGTGCGGACTTTGCCAACACAACACATCCTGTCGGAGTGCAGGGGCGCAGCCCGGGTTTGCCTAACGTCAATCTCCCGGCAGAAGTTTCCGTCAAGCCGTCCACATCTTTGGAGGGATCTATTTGTTCGATTACAGCGTCGCTATTTATCCCCTTTGGCAAAGGCAGTTGAACTAAAATGCCGTCGACTGATTCATCATTATTTAAAGCCCGAACTGTTTCAACGATTTCTTCTTGTGTCGCTGTTGCGGGCAGGCGACGCTCAACAGATTGCATGCCGCATTCTTGGGTGAACTTTATTTTGGATCTGACATAAACCTGACTGGCCGGGTCTTCCCCCACTAAAACCACGGCAAGTGTCGGCTGGCTTTCGAGTTTTGAAACGGCACCTTTTACCTTTTCTCGTAGCTCTGCGGCGATGGCCTTCCCGTCAATACTATTGGACGTCATATCTATCTCTATATTATGTTTTACATACAATAGGGCAGTCTAATCCCAATTTGCGAATTGTCTTAACGCTTAGAGATACAAATAGCGAGACACCTGCGCACGCGATTGTTAGAAATTCCAAGTCATGACGACTTGGCGTTAAAGAGTTTTCACTCTATCAGAATTTCCGCAGGTAGTGAGTTTGATTTGGGAGAAAACCTATGTCCGTCAAAAATTTGAAAATTTGCACGGGACTGGCCGTAATAATGCTGGCTGGTTGTGAGCCGCACCCTCCTGAACCTGTTGAAAAAATAGTAAAAAATGAGGCCGCTGAAACCCAAACTGATCTAGACGCGGTCTATAATGATCCTGAGGCTTATCGCGGTATAAATCCGGCGTCAGCACAAACTTCGGTCGAGCGTGTGGAATTTTCCCTCGATCGAATTTCGAAGATCGATAAGGCAGGGCCTCATGTGCAGAGCGTGTTGACGTTAAACCCTAAAGCTTTGGAGATTGCAAAGTCCTTGGATGCAGAAGAATCAGAGCGAAGTCTGCTTCACGGTGTTCCTGTCCTGATAAAGGATAATGTCGAAACAAAAGACATGCCGACGACCGCCGGGAGTTATACGCTTCAGAAAAATGACACCGGACGCGATGCGCCGCTGGTCGAATCTTTGCGCGAGGCCGGAGCCGTTATTCTTGGCAAAAGCAATCTCTCTCAATGGGCGAACTTCAGATCTACAAATTCGACGAGCGGGTGGAGCGCTCTTGGCGCCCAAACTAGAAACCCACATGCCTTAAACCGTAGCCCTTGCGGATCCAGTTCGGGTAGCGGCGCCGCGGTTGCCGCAGGGTTAGTACCTGCTGCTATCGGGACGGAAACTAATGGTTCGATCATTTGTCCCTCCGCAATGAACGGAATTGTTGGTTTTAAACCGACCGTGGGGCTCATCTCCCAAGATTTGATTGTCCCAATTTCCTCCACGCAGGACACGGCGGGACCCATGACATTAACTGTGGAAGATGCGGCCATTATGATGGACGCCCTAACGAGGGAGGGGTCTGCTTGGAGAGACGCCGCTATGGCAGGGACGTTGCAAGGCAAGCGCATAGGCGTATTGAATTTTGCGCGAGGAGATATTGAGGGCGTACATACAAATTTCGATATGGTACTGGAAACTCTCAAATCTCAGGGGGCGACCTTAATTGAGATTGATGAGTTTGAGCCGCCGGAGGAATTTAGCAAGGCTTCTTTTGACGTGCTTAAATACGAATTTAAAGCGACGTTGAATGAATACCTCGCGGACGCGTCTCCTGACGTGAAGTCCAGGACACTCGCGGAGATTATTTCTGAAAACGCAACAACTCCGGCCGAAATGGCTGTCTTCGATCAGGACATTTTGGAAATGTCAGAGGAGCTCGGTGGTTTAGAGGGCGAGGAATATAAAACAGCTCTGGCGCTCGTTCTAAAATCAACTCGGGACGAGGGTATCGACAAAATGATATCTGAAAATGAGCTGGACGCTTTGGTTGCGCCGAGCACGGCGCCGACTTTTCTTATCGACCATGTTTACGGGGATAGTTACCCTGGCGGTACAGGGGCCGGATGGATTGCAGCGATAGCAGGGTATCCTCACATTACGGTTCCGATGGGATCGGTCAAAGGTCTGCCAGTGGGGGTCTCATTCATGGGCCAAGGCGGCGATGACAAAGCGATTATGGCCATTGGACATGCATTTGAGCAGGCGGGCGGAGATCGCGTAACCCCTGGATTTGTTAAAGCCATTGAACAATTGCCTGGAACCGGGACTGTGTCACGGAATTGACACGTAAACTTGTTAACCGCAGGTTTCAAATGTGCATTTTGAGGCGGCTATTTCAAATGGCCGAAAAGGGAATTAGCTCGCCATATGACGGTATTAGCGACGAAAACAGGAGCTAAAGAGGCGGGCGGCTTGGTCTTGGTTCTGATGCGCTTGCTTCAGATCTTTTTGCTCATCGCTTTGGGTTGGATTTTGATTCGGGCTGTTCTTCTGTTCACAAACCCGGAGAGTGCTTGGACGGCTCTGCCAAAAGTGTCGCCGGTCGCAGCGACCGGCTCATCAACCGCGGAACGGCTTTATGATTTTTCAACGAATCCCTTCCGATTGCCTCCCTCTGACGGAACGCCTCCCGCGGCCGTCGCGGAAGGGTTTGATGCGCCCGAAACAACGTTAAAGATCGTCTTACTCGGACGGTTCGCTGGAGGGGCCCAAATTGCCACACTGAAAACGCCGGATAACCGAGAAAAGTCTTATAGCGTGGGTGATGAGGTGATGCACGGTGTGACCTTACAGAATGTCTATTCAGATTATGTTGTGCTTAATGTTAACGGAGAAATTCAACGATTGACGTTTCAACGCGACAGTCAGACGGGATTGTCCAACGTAGAATCCGATACAGCCTCTCAATCCGTCTCTGCTGGGAATGGCCCGGCGCAGGCTACGGAGACTGACACAGTTTCAATAATTCCGGGGCAGAACGCTGATTTGTCAAATTTGATAAAATTAGTGCAAATCAATCCAAACTTTGATCAGGGGCAATTTGCCGGATTTTCTATAAAAGGGCGCGATGACGACGCAGTGCTGAAACAATTTGGACTTCAATCTGGAGATGTTATTACAGCCATTAATGGTGATAGTCTGCTAGAAGGCGCGCCTGACTTACAAGGGCTTGTAAGGAAATTCAGCAATTCGACTCAAGTACAGCTCAATATTATTCGCGATGGTCGTCCCGTTACTGTGCAAATCGGATCTTAACTCATGATGCAATTTAAATCTCAACTGAAATCCTGCCTTGGAGGCTTTTTGACAGCAACGGCATTGGCGCTTGTTCCAATGGCGGCATCAGCACAGAACGCTGGAGAGCATGTCATAACTATGCAGGACGTAGATATTCGCTCTTTCATAAATGATGTGGCCACTGTGACTGGCAATACGTTTATTGTTGACCCGAGAGTTCAAGGACGCGTGACGATTAGCTCAGAACAGTCCTTGTCTAAATCCGAAGTCTTTGAAGTATTTAAAGACGTTATGCGAGTGCATGGATATACGCTAGTTCGCACGGCGACCGGAGAATATCGCGTCACCTTATTGCAAGGCGCTGCCGGCGAATCTCCCTTTGTGGATGGTAACGGTATTAATGGACGTCTTGCTACAACGGTTATCAAATTAAATTACGAAGACGCAGCGGAGGCCGCGCGCCTTATTAAGCCTGTTATGCATAGTCAGGGATTGGTGACTGCCAATCCCGAAGGAAATATAATCGTCATTACGGACTTTCCTGAAAACATACGCAAGGCTCGCGAAATCGTCGCCGCAATGGATACAGATGGGTCTGTTACAGAGATAATTCAGCTTCGCCAACTTAGCGCGATCGACGCCGAAGAAGCTTTGAAAGAACTTGCAGGCCAAAAACCGCGCGTAAAGGTTGTGGCTATATCGGGATCTAATTCATTGTTGATTGAAGGCCCGCCGCAGGATGTTGCCCGCCTTCGCCCCGTCGTAAAAAGCATGGATGTTGGTTCCATTGCCCCGCGCGGCGCAGTCAGCGTTATCCCGCTAAGATTTGCGAATGGGGCTACTTTGGTAGAGGTTCTAACGAATCTTTTGCCGTCCTATGCCGTTGACGGAAACCCGGCGCCGACCGTGGCATATGATAGTTTTTCAAATACGCTTATCGTAAGTGCTGATGCTGAAACCCAAGCCTCGCTAGAAGGGATAATCCGCCGGCTTGACGTGCGCCGCCCTCAAGTCCTTGTGGAAGCAATTATTGTCGAAATATCAGATACGGCTGCCAAGGAATTGGGCGTCCAATTTGCGGTAGGCGGTATTAACGGAAATACGGTTCCTCTGATTTCGTCTAACTTTAGCGCCGCCCCAAACATTTTGGCTTTAACCGGCGCATTAGCCGGGGATGAAATTGGCTTGAATGTTGATCCGTCGGCGCAAACCGCAGCGTTAAATTCCCTTAGCGCGCTGACAGGCGGAACCGCTGGGATTGGCGGCATCAGCAATGATACGCTCTTTGGCGTTATTGCTAATGCGCTGGAGCGGGACGAAGAAAGTAACATTCTTTCCACGCCGTTTGTGACCACGCTGGACAATGTGCCCGCTACATTTTTGGTTGGGCAAGAAATTCCGATTACGACCGGGGAAAGCCTAGGATCGAATAACGTCAATCCATTCCGAACGTTTGAGCGCAAAGAGGTCGGAATTAAGCTCAATGTTCTGCCGCAAATTAGCGAGGGCGATGTTGTCCGTTTGGAAATCGCTCAAGAGGTCAGTTCGATTGCCGGGGCTGTAACCACCATATCGCAGGACTTTGTCACGAATAAACGTCAAATTGAGACAACTGTCCTCGCCAATAACGGCGAGATAATTGTTCTTGGGGGACTATTGGAAGATGATGAGCAAATAACGGTTGAAAAAATTCCGCTACTCGGTGACGCTCCGTTAATTGGCTCACTTTTCCGAAATAAAGATAAATCACGCGTCAAAACCAATCTGATGGTTTTCCTTCGTCCTACAATTATTCGGGATGCTGATGACGCCAGACCGCTCACGCAAAGCCGTTTGAACAGAATGCGCCGGGAAGACATTAGTCAATCCGGTAGAGAAGTTTCCAAAATTGATGACTTCATAAGCAGCGGACAATAATGAAACGTTTGTTCTGGTTGTTGCCGGGCGTGATCGCCGGTTTAATTGTATTCCTGCCTTTGTCATGGGTCGCGCCTATGGCTCTACCGGCAACTTTAACGCAAAATGAAACGACTTATCGCGGAACACTTTGGCGAGGTGACATCACCGACTTAAGAGATATCAAATCCGTTCAATATCGTCTTAACCCTGTGAAGTTTTTGGCGGGCGGCCCCCCTGTACAAGCTAAGGTGACGGGGACAGGCTTGCAGATAGATGGCGCCTTTGGCCAATACGCCGCTAAGGATATGAACTTCCGGATTAATGTAGCTAATTTGCCTATGCCTGATCCGCGGCTTCAAGGGCTGGCGGGGCAGGTCAATGTCAATATTCAAGAGATTGAATGGGGCAAGCAGGCTAAATGTAAAGTATTGAACGGGACTTCTCGTACAGACGTCTTAAGGCGTAACCGAGCTTTGTTTTCGTGGGAGGGACCGGCTTTGGCAGGACCGCTTGCTTGTGATGAAATGGGGAATTTCGTTTTTAATATGGCTGGGCAGGATGATCTGCAATCCGTTTCGGCGACAGTTTCAATTTCGGCGTCCGGCCAATATAATTCTGATATTCGCGTTGTTTCCCGTGACGTAGAGGCTGCTCAGGTGTTGCCGCTTTTCGGATTTGAAGAGCGTGGACAAACGCCCGAGGGAGTAGAATTCCGCTTGGTTGAACAAGGCAAGTGGCGTTAGGCTGTTCCTGTGAGATATATCAAATCCATATTCCCAGCTCTCTTTCTTGCCTGCGTTTTAAGTGCTTGCGGGACGACACCTGAACCGACGGTTGATAAGGTCAGCGAACTTGCTTCTGTTCGTACAGGATTGTCTCCGCAAAAATTGTCCTCAGGTGAATGCGGGATGTTTATTTGGACCGCGAATGACGCCCGGAGTTTTATAGGGTTCGAAACCTCTAAAGTTGCGAAACTTTACCTTAATGAGAAACCCATGGTGGTTACTCGAGAGGGTGATGGCGAGTTAAACGCCTTGGAACGTCGTTATAAATTGCCGGATGGGCAAAGTGTGCCGCTTTCTCTAGAGCCGGGAAAGGATTTAAAAGGCGGAGAGAGTTTTTCAGGGCAACTGACCAGCAAGACATCAGAGGGGTGGGACCGTATCACGCCCATTGTTGCGCTAGCGAGTTGCGCGCCCCGAATTAATGCAAAGTGATGTAGCTTTGGCCGAGCCAGATTACTGCAATCCCCAGAGATAAAAACGGACCGAAGGGGATGTTAACGTTTCCAGCTTGAGCTTTTTGCTTTTGGGAGGGCATTTGAGTGAAGACCAACCCGCAAAGACTTGCAATCAAAATTATATAGGGCAACCCGAGACCGCCGCACCAAGCTCCGCCGGCCGCAAGTAGTTTCGCATCACCCCTGCCAAGACCATCTTTGTGGTAAATTCTGCGAAAGACGAATTCAAGGCTTACAAATCCCGCATAGCCGATGATAGCGCCGAGAATGGATGAAACGAGCGAAAACGAAGAATTGTAATAAGCAAATAGGAAACCGATAAGGATAAGCGGTAATGTCAATGAATTTGGTAAGCGGAATGTTCTGGCGTCGATCCAGGCGAGGGCCATAAGAGCCGATAATAAAATGCAACCGAATAAAATATAGCCTGTTATCATGCTCATACCCCGTGCTAAACTGAGTAAAGTCCAGATGAAACTGATTTCGCTTTGACCCCCGTTTCTTTTTGAAGCAAAGGCCGTGTATTAACAATCACGGGTTTTCACTTGATTCTCGCTATCACCAAGAGGGAGGCGTTGCGCAATGGATACAACTGACCAAACTCTGGACAAAGAGACGGATGAGATTGATCTGTCTGGAGACGATCTCGGATCAGAGCTTAAACTGGCGCTAGAGATGGAAGACGACCAAGCCATGCTCGCGTCTTTAAGTGATCTTCATCCGGCGGACTTTGCTGACCAGCTCGAAGAATTAACGTCCGAAGACCGCGTTGAGCTGATCTCGCGCGCACCTCAGCTGATTTCCGGTGATCTTTTGGCAGAGCTTAAAGATGAGGTCGTGGAAGATATTCTACCCCTCTTGCCTGCCACTCAGATCGCAAACGCACTTACCCTCATCGATAATGATGACGCGACACAGATCGTTGAGGAAATGGACGACGCGCAGCGCGAAGATGTGATGGAGGCTTTGGAGCCCACTGAACGCGCCGCATTAGAAGCCTCGCTTGCCTTTGATGATGAAACCATTGGCCGGTTGATGCAGCGCGAATTTGTGGCTGCGCCACGTTTTTGGACGGTCGGTGATACAATTGATCATATGAGGACAACGGGAGAAGAGCTCCCTGACCTGTTTTTCAATATCTACGTTATTGATGCGGACTTTAAACCCCTTGGATATGTCCCAGTTTCCAAATTGATGCGCTTGCCACGCAAGGTGATGCTGGAAAGCGTTATTGAAGACTTAATCGTGACGATTGACCAAGATGTTGATCAGGAAGAAGCCGCCTATTACTTTGAAAAATACCATCTAATTTCCGCTCCGGTTGTCGATAAAGACGGCCGTATGGTCGGTATGATGACGGTGGATGATATCCTCCATATTATTCAGGACGAAAACAAAGAAGACATTCTCGCCCTTGCGGGGGTGAATGATGCGGGCCTGACTGATACGGCATTCAAAACCGTTAAATCCAGGGCGCCGTGGTTATTCGTCAATTTGTTGACAGCTGTACTGGCCTCTATTGTTATCGCGCAATTTGATTACGCCATTTCCCAAATCGTAGCTTTGGCTGTCCTGATGCCTATTGTAGCTTCTATGGGCGGAAATGCCGGCACGCAGGCTCTCACTGTGGCCGTCCGGGCGCTTACGGAACGTGATTTGACCTCTCGTACGGCTTGGCGAGCCGTGCGCCGCGAAGCTTTGGCAGCCTTGATAATTGGCGTAATTTTTGCGGTGGTGCTTTCCTTGATCGCCTTTGTTTGGTTTGGGAATCCGGAACTCGCCTTAGTGGCCTTTATCGCCATGATAATAAACCATCTCTTTGCTGGCATTGCGGGTGTCAGCGTGCCTTTGGCTTTGAAGCATTACGGAGCAGACCCAGCGGTCGCCTCTTCTGTCTTCGTGACAACTGTCACGGATATAGTCGGGTTTTTCGCCTTTCTTGGATTTGCCGCCATGATGTTGCTCTAACCGTATTTTCTTTCAAAAACTCTCGTTGAAAGCGAAAATGGCCTGAAACTTGCACAGTTACGCGTGAAACCATGCGTGATTTGTAACAGTTTGGGACGAAAAATGAGCACTTTGACCGCTTCACACGGGCTAACCCTATCATCGACTGGCTTGAAACTCATCAAAGCCTATGAGGGCTATCGCCCTGTGGACCGCACACTCGTTTCTGGGCATCGAGTCGTAGGCTACGGGCATCGTCTATTTAATGATGACCCCGTTCAAATGTCTAAGTCTGAAGCGGAAGATTTACTGAAATCTGACCTTCAGGCCTTTGAGGACATGATAAATGAAAATGTACATGCGCCCTTATCGCAAGGTCAGTTCGATGCGCTGGTTAGTTTCGCTTACAATATCGGCCCGAAAGCCTTTCTAAAATCCGATACTTTGCGTGCGCTTAATAATGGCCGTCCTCTGGACGCAGCGAACGGGCTAGATGTCTGGCGAAAGTCGACCATTGATGGCAAAACCTATGTCGTCGATGCTTTGATGCGCCGCCGCACCGCCGAAAAAGCCTTGTTTTTGAGGTTAGACAAGAAACCTCGTCCGGCCCCCAGTGTGGATCTGCCGCCCGTTCAAGATGAGGATATGGCGGCTTTAGAGACCGACGACGGACTGCCTGTTTTCACCCAAGATGAAACTTCGGGTGTGGTTGCCAGAGCGCCTTATGACGCTCAAACGACACCAACCCGCCGCCGCGAGGACGGGCCAGCTGGTATTTTGATGCTGAGTGAAGTTGTTGAACCCGACACTCTCTATCAGACAGAAGACGATGCGGTTGATGACTCATTACAGGGCGCCCCTCGGTTTGATGAGGTTGATGAATTTGAGACGCCTGAAACACAAGGTGACCCACATACAGGTCAGGCCGACGAGATTGAGGGCTCCGTTGAAATGGAAGATAATGGGCAAAGATCTCCCAGTAGGTCTGTCATAGCCGACGCTGCTGCCGATATTTCTGACCGCCTTGATGCCCTGATAGATAAGGTAAGCGACGAAGAGACTACCACTGCCGAAGACTGGCCGGAGGCATTAATACAGATGGAGAGTTCTCCCAAATTGGACGACACTGACGGTTTCGAATCTTTGAGTGCGAATATTGACGCGGGCGATATTAAAGACACGGCTCAAGACAAAACTTTGACCACCCCGATAGAGAACGACAACCTCGTTAAGTTTCCTGGAAAAAATGATGAAGAAGACGAAGCGGCGCAAGTTGTACGTGATGAAAATGAGACGCGCGTCCCGTCAAAAGCCGAAATTGAGGCAGCTGTCTTCAACGAGGTAAAGACCAAAAACACTGACGTGAAGGTTATCGATAGCCTTCGGGAGGATGATGCAATGCGTCATCTCACCGCAAATACCGAGCGTTATATTGAGCGTCACGCCCCTGCGGAAGACGAAGAGAAAGGCTCGGGCGATCTCGGTTTTTGGATGATTATGCTGACGGGTTTTATTTTACTGGGAGGCTCTTTAGCTGCGAGCTTGAGAGGTGCGGAGCGGCTTTTAGGGGAGTGGGGTCCACTGCTCATATTATCTGGATTGATCATCGGTGCGGTAATGGTTTTGGGCGCAGCTTACTACGCGCTTCGAAGGGCTTTTCGGTGAGGTAAGGTTTTTTTAACCATACCTAACATTGGGATGTCGACACATACAAAAAATAAACGTCTTTCGTTTATATCCCGCACAAATGGCGCCGTGATAGGGCGTATTAGGTAAGAGTGGGTGACTTCAAATGGCTGAAATGATTACGGATTGGACTGACGAGAAGACAAATAAATTCCAGAAAGAAATTATGACTTTCCGGCATAAACTTTCTGAAACAGGTTTGTTTACGGATGAAGCTTTGATTGAGCTTTTGGAGAAGCATCCGCAAAATATGCTCGATGTCTGTACGATGGGTGGATCAGATGACCCCGAATTTCCGAATAAGTTTCGAACAGGCGATTTTCGCGACGTTCCAGGAAATGTCCTGATAGAGGCTGCCAAGGCGGGTAGGGTCTGGATTAATGTCCGTCAGGCAATGAATGTTCATCCTGAATATAAAGCCGTGTTGGATAATATGTATGGCGATTTGTCCAAGCAGAGCGGAACAAACGTATATAATGCCAAGGGCGGTATTTTGATTAGTTCGCCGGTGGCTCGAGTGCCTTATCACTTCGATAAAACAGAAACGATCTTGTGGCATGTTCGCGGGAAAAAAGTGCTCTATATTTATCCGATGACAACAGAGTTTATTCCGGATGAAGCTCACGAGAATTCCATAACAAATTATATTGATGATGATTTGCCTTATAAGTCTTATTTTGAAGACCACGCTAAGATAATTGAATTAGAGACGGACCAGGCGGTAACCTGGCCTTTAAATTCACCACATCGGGTGGATAATCAGACCTTTTGCGTGTCCGTGACGACAGAATATTCCACCCAGCAAAGCGCGATGAAGAATGCCGCCATGTTGACAAATGCCACGCTGCGCCACCGCTTGGGAATGAACCCAAGTTACAGCAAAGACAGCGCCGTTGCCCGTCAGCTTAAATCGGCCTTTGGCCGGATTATCAGTAAAGCTGGGTTGGTTCCTGATACAACGCCGACGGATATGGTGACATTCCGGATCGACCCGGACGTACCGGACTATCTTGTAGATACAGACCCGTTTGAGCGCAGATTTTAAGGCCCCCTAAACTCGAGGTGTAATGGTCTCTAGAGATTCACGCGGGTCACGTTATGAATAGGTGTGACCCTGCATTTGCAAAAACTATCCGTTGGCTCCGAGTCAATCTCGACACTGCGAGATTGGCAGAAAAGAGTGGTGCGTCGCCGCGAAGCGAATGGGCAGTCTCCTCACCACGTGCATGTGACGCGAATGTTTCCCCGCCGCCGAGACGAATTGCTGGACGGAGGCTCTTTATACTGGGTGATTAAAGGTATTATTCAGTGCCGAAACAAAATTGTCGATTTGGAAGAAACTGTCAAAAACGGACATAGGGCCTGCGCTATCGTGATGGAGCCAGAGCTCATCCCCGTTGTGCCGACACCTCGCCGAGCATTTCAAGGCTGGCGCTATCTGCAAGCCGGGGACGCGCCCGATGATCTGACCGGGCCGGGCAGCGGCGAAGAGCTACCGCCGGCGCTTCGTATGAAGCTGGTCAATCTCGGCGCTTGGTAATTTCCAAAGTTTAAGTTGGGATGCCCGTATATTTTCCGTCTTTTTCGACGGCACGTTTGAATGCGGGCCGGGTAGTCATCCGTTCAACATAATCCAGACAGTTCGGGTAATCGTCTAGCAAGCCTCTCATTCCGGCCATTTCCAGAGTATAGCCGAGTGCGATATCAGCCGCCGTTATGCGGCCACCGGCGACATATTTCGACTTGGATAAATCCTGCTCCAGAAGGGTCAAAATAGCTTTTAGGCGAGGTTTTACAAAACCTGCCTGCGTCATTCCCAAAACTTTCTTTATCAGAGGTCGGATGAGTCCGGGTGATCTGGACGTGGTAATTGTTAAGACCAGGCTCATGATTAATATGGACTGAAGGCTGCCTTGTGAGGCGTGGAACCAGAACAAATATTTCTCGCGGTTTTTGGAGGTGGGTCCGGGACGCCAAGTCTCCGCGTCCGCCTTATCCAGAATATAATCAATAATCGCATTGCTCTCGGACAGAGCCATATCTCCGTCGGTAATTACCGGCGCAGTTCCAAGCGGAGAAATAGCTTTGTATTCCGCAGGGGCCAACATGGTCTTTGGGTCCCGGTCATACATCTTGAAATCATATTCTATCCCGAGTTCTTCAAGCAGCCAAAGAATTCGGATGGATTGGGAGTTTTCCAGGTGGTGAAGCGTAATCATGAATTAGCCTTTCGGGGTGACCCGGTTTGCATCAAATGTAGTATCAAAAATGTCGGCGTTTCGGTTGAATATCACGCTATTCTTTCGCATTTACGGCGCAATTATCAATCAGCCGCACGCCCTTGCAATGGGCAGCAATCAGCAGGCGCGACGGGGCATTTAAAACGCCGCCTTCCAAGACGGTGAGGGAGTTTTTGCTCCGCGTTTCAACATAGTCGACGTTTGAAAACCCTGCTTTTAAAAGGGCTCTGGCGGCGTCTTCAGCGGCGCGGTCCACGTTACGACCGCCTTCCATTTCTTCGGCGCAGGCAAACATGATTTTATTTAAACGCCGCGCGATAGCGAGACCTTCTTCGTCAAAATATTGATTGCGGGAAGACAGGGCGAGTCCGTGTTCGTCCCTAGCAATAGGCGCGCCAACAATTTTTATCGGCATATCGAGATCTTCTACCAATCGCCGAATAGTGGCGAGCTGTTGGTAGTCTTTCTCGCCGAAGACCGCTGAGTCGGGCTGTACACGATTGAAGAGTTTGGTCACGACGAGAGAGACGCCGTCGAAAAAAGTCGGGCGATGATCTGTCTCAAGCCCTTGTGCAACGCCTCCAACTTTGACCGTCGTCGCGTGGTGAACGTCATACATAGAATCTGGATAAGGAATATAGATGAGGTCGACGCCTTCCGCGGCAAGCTTTTCTGTGTCAGCGGCTTCTGTCCGGGGATAGGCGTCCAGATCCTCGCCAGGAGCGAATTGGGTCGGATTGACGAAAATAGAAACGACAACTCGTTCAGATTTTTTCCGGGCCAGCCTTATCAGTGTGAGGTGCCCTTCATGCAAAGCGCCCATGGTCGGGACGAAACTAATTCGGTCGCCTGAGCCTCGCCATTCAGCAATCTGGCCGCGCAAGTCTTTTTGCGTTCGGGTGATGATAGGAGATGACGCCATAAAGCGGAAGAGCCTGAAAGGTTACGAACTAGGTCCGATAATCAAGCACCCATGGCGGGTTTTGACAAGCGCTTTACAGCTCGCCCGGGCCGATTGCGCAGAAAGTCCCGTCATTCGCGCGGCGATCATGCTTCCCCGGGGCGTTAAAACCGGTTTCGCGGCGGCTAAGTCCGGAAGAAGCCCAAGACTGTCGAGATGCGCTTTCGCAGAGGCTTCTGTCTCAAATAAACCAAGTTGTACCGACCAGTTGCCGCTTGGAAGACGAAAACTACGTCCGGTGGAGGCGGGGAGCACGATGGGTGCATCCTGCCCACGAAGCCTAAGCACGCTCGGCGGCGCAGAGGTAGTATCTAAGTTTTCTGAACCTTGTGACTTAGATTTTGTAGGGGAAGGTTTGGCGGCACGAGAAACCTTCGGGGCCTGCGCAACTTTGATTGTTTGCGGCGTCACCCCCATGACATCAAATCCTCGGTCAATCAGGTCCGCCATATGTGAGTTACGTGACGCGCCACTGGCTCCGCCTAGAACAACCGCGATCAGGCGCCGACCGTCCTGTTGGGCTGAAACGATGAGATTATAACCACTGGCATTAGTGTACCCTGTTTTAAATCCGTCCACATCTTCACGCTCGCGCAAGAGCCTGTTGGTGTTCAGATAGGTGCGTCCGTTGAAACGAAACGATTTCAATCCGAAATAATGATAGTGCCGACGGTGATTCACTAAAACAGCATTTGCCAATTTTGCCATGTCGCGGGCGGTGGTGAGCTGTTCCGGATGAGGAAGGCCATTGGCCGTTTTAAAAGTTGTTTGGGTCATCCCCAGGCTTCGAGCCTTGGCGGTCATCATTTCAGCAAATCCGGCTTCTGATCCGCCGAGGCGTTCGGCCAGAACGACAGCGGCGTCATTTGCGCTTCGTACGGCTATGGCTTGCATGAGGGTGTCGATGGTGACTGATTGGCCGGTTTGGAGGCCGATATCGACGGGCGGCGTCCGTGCAGCAATGGCGGAGACTTTTACCTTTTCTTCCAGTCGAAGCTCCCCACTATTTAAGGCGTCAAAGGCCAGATAAAGTGTCATCACTTTAGTCAAAGAGGCCGGATAGCGAAGCTCGTCAATCTGCCGCGCGTGTAGAATATCGAGGTTATCCGTATCCACAATGATGGAGGCGTAACGTCCTGTTGGCTTCTCGGTGGTTAGGCTTTGTGCATAGGCGACTGCAGGCCAGAAATGGGCGAGCAAAAACAGGGCTGTCACAAGAAAAGCGCGGCGCATAGACATGGGATAGGAGGGACACCTTTCGAGAGGGTTAATATATCCATCCGAAGGATGCCCGACGAAGTGAGGTTAGTAAGGATGCGACCGTAGTTTCTTTAACAGTTTCAGCCGCCCTTGCTTCCCTACCGTCATTGCCCGACTGGTTCGGGCAATCCATGCGATTCTGTTTCGAAAGGCGTGATTTTAAAGGCGGGCGTAAGCAGAAGCCCTGAAGTACCAATGATAGACCTCATTTAGTTGCCACTTCACCATATGGATTACCCGGTTGCCCTTTAGGGTACGCAGAGCGCTTGGCCGGGTAATGACGGGTGGAGAGAATGTGATCTCAATTTCTGAAGTTTGCATTGCTCAAGCCTTTCGTCCAACTCGCCATCTCGGGTCGAGCGTTTCATGGCTTCCAATATAAAAGGACAGCCCGCGGGGTCAGCCTCCCTACCGGAGACCGAAAATATAAAACTGTTTCGTAAGGCGGCAAACCCCACGGCAGCGATTTTATACCAGAGCGGCCTCTTGTTTCTCCGACGGTCGCGCTCACCGGGTTTATCTCAGCCCGACACTGCACGGTACGGCAGGCTCACACTCATAGCAGGCCCGGCACACACCCTCCTGTCACAGAGGGTCGCTCAACCTCGCCGTCCCCTGAACCAAAACCTGACGCGTTCCTGTCCGTGTTCAGAAGAACGAATTTAATATAACCCAGCTTTCGGGGGTGAGGATGGAGTTTTTATTTGTTCAAATAAACCAGGGAGATAATGGGCAAGTAAACGTGGATCTTTTTCTACATCCCGGGCTCCCTAAAGAAAATGTCACTGGTTTTCAAATGTGCGATGGTTAAGTTTCGACTGTAATTTATGCCTCGGGGGTTCGAATGTTACGCCGCAAAATCTTGTCACAAATAAATGTTGCCAGCCAAAGCATTTTGGCGGCGCTGTTTCTTTTTAGCCCTGTTGCTTTGGCTCAGGACGGCCCTGTAACGGCTTTTATGAATGTGTCCGTACTCCCTATGGATGGTCAGACATCCAATGGTTTGAACGTTTTAACTAATCAGACCGTTCTAGTTTCAGGAGACAGAATACTGAGCGTCTCGGACGCGGAGGCGGCGGATATTCCCGAAACCGCAATTCTGATTGACGGCGAGGGGCATTATCTTATGCCCGGTTTCGGTGAAATGCATGGCCATATCCCGCCCTTGTCTCGAGGCGAGCAGCAGGTGAATGACACGCTTTTTCTTTATCTTTCCAATGGCGTCACGACCGTTCGGGGCATGTTAGGTTCGCCGGGACAGCTGCAATTACGCGAAGACGTCAAGTCAGGCGACCGGCTTTCCCCCACACTTTATTTGGCCGGACCAAGTTTCAACGGAAACAGCATTTCGTCGCCTAGTGAGGCTGACGAGAGCGTGACCAACCAGGTGACGGAAGGGTGGGACTTACTAAAAGTGCATCCCGGACTGACCCGTGCTGAATATGACGCTATGGCCCTGCGGGCAAAGAGGCTGGAAATCGACTTTGGAGGCCACGTACCGGAGGAGGTCGGGTTAATGCATTCTCTGGTCGCCGGACAAAGAACGCTGGATCATCTGGACGGCTATATTGCGTATCTTGACGGATTTTCAAATACTATATCTGAGGACGCCTTTCGGGAGATCGCGCGCAAAACGAAAAATGCCGGAGTGGGCGTCGTACCAACCTCTGCGCTTTGGAAAACGCTTATCGGTGCCGGAAACCTCGACGATTTAAATCAGTATGATGAGCTGAAATATATTCGCGCTGAAACTGTGCAGAACTGGCGTGACAGGATCGGATTTCTGAGCGAAGGCGACCCGCAAATTCATGAGGACAACCGCCTGAAACTGCTGAAAATTCTTCAAGAGGAAGGCGTTGAAATCCTGTTTGGAACGGATGCGCCGCAGCTTTTCAGCGTTCCAGGATTTTCAATTCATCATGAAATTGACGCCATGGAAGAAGCTGGGCTGTCGCGTAGAGACATCTTGATAAGCGGCACATCTGCGATAGGGGCGTATTTCAAGGATGTCGATAAATTTGGGACTGTCGCGCCAGAGATGCGGGCCGATTTAATTTTACTAGAGGATAACCCGCTTGACGATCTCGATAACTTGCAATCTCCCATAGGGGTAATGGTCAGGGGGCAATGGCTGCCGCGCGAGGAATTAGAAGCCGAACTGGCAGCGATAGAAGCTCGCGCGAGGCCATAACATCCCCATGTCTTCCGCACTCCAGGCCTTTTCAAATTCGTAGAGACGCCTTACATTGGGCGGAATGACAGAGATGATTCCATTATGGCTGGCCGGGCCCGAAGACGGCGCGGGCGATGACAATGAGAGCGACGCGCCAGAGCGGGGCGTCGCGACCAAAGTGCGGCCCAAAACAAAAAAGCCGTCCATGTACCGCGTGCTTCTGATGAATGATGATTACACGCCCATGGAATTTGTCGTCTCTATTCTGATAGGCATTTTTAAAAAGACCCAAGAAGAAGCAACGCAGGTCATGTTGCAAGTCCATCAATCCGGTATGGGAACCTGCGGCGTATACACTTTTGAGATCGCCGAGACCAAAGTGACGCAAGTCATGGACGCGGCGAAACGTAACCAGCATCCGTTGCAGTGTACGTTGGAGAAGGTGTGACGAATTACGATCCAAAATTTAATAATGATGAATTGATAATTCTGAAGATGCTTAGTTTAGCGTTTATAGATATTCGAGCAGCAGGGACATTAAAAAAGGCGCAAATAATAGCTGATATATATCACAACGCTCCAAGCGCTATATCAGTGGGAATGCCTAGTACTGAAATATTGAGTACGATTAGACAAAAAGCTGAGCGCCAAGGGGCATTAAAATACGTAGAAAACATTGAAGACCATGTCAGAGGGCTTTTGACGTGATGAAGGTCGCGGTTCACAAAAATGTAAAGCAGCTTCGACATATACATGCCTTGATTTCGGATTGACCCTCCCCAAATCTGGTTATCAGAAGGAAGGAAAATTAAATGGCTTCATTTTCTCCAGTCTTGGAAGACACCATTCACCGCGCCTTGACGCTGGCCACGGATCGTAAACACGAGCTGGCCACGCTTGAGCATTTGCTGCTTGCGTTGTTGAATGACAAAGACGCCGCCGCCGTCATCAAAGCGTGCGATGTAGATATCGAACCCCTGCGGGCTGATGTCGAAAAATATCTTGATGAAGATCTCGCCTCGCTTGTCGTGGACGATTTCGAAGAAGCGCGCCCAACAGCCGGTTTCCACAGGGTGATTCAGCGCGCCGTTATTCATGTGCAATCTTCGGGCCGCGAAGAAGTGACAGGCGCCAATGCGTTGGTCGCTCTTTTTGCCGAACGTGAATCTCATGCGGTTTATTTCCTGCAAGAGCGGGATATGACGCGGTATGACGCTGTGAATTATATCAGTCACGGCATCTCCAAAAATGGCGACGCAAATGTGTCTAAGCCGATTTTAGGCGCCGGCCAGGAGATGGACGGTGAAGATGCCAAACAAAAAGATCCGTTGCAGGAATATACGGTCAACCTCAATAAAAAGGCCAAAGAAGGCGATATTGATCCGCTGATTGGCCGCGATGAAGAGGTTGAGCGCTGCATTATGGTGCTGTCCCGCCGCCGCAAAAACAACCCGCTTCTCGTGGGTGATCCCGGCGTCGGTAAAACGGCCATTGCAGAAGGTATTGCTCGCCGTATTGTCAACGAAGAAGTGCCAGATGTCCTCTTGGACGCGACGATTTACTCGCTTGATATGGGCGCGCTCCTTGCCGGAACGCGCTATCGCGGTGATTTCGAAGAGCGCCTGAAAGCGGTGGTCAACAAGTTGCAGGATACGCCCGGCGCGGTTCTGTTTATTGATGAGATCCATACGATTATCGGAGCTGGCGCAACGAGCGGCGGGGCAATGGACGCTTCCAACTTGCTCAAACCGGCCTTGCAGAGCGGGAAACTGCGCTGCATGGGATCGACGACCTATAAGGAATATCGTCAGCATTTTGAGAAGGACCGGGCGCTGTCTCGGCGTTTCCTGAAAATCGACGTGTCCGAGCCGACGCCGGAAGATGCCGTGAAAATCCTTCAGGGCCTCAAGTCCTATTTCGAGGAATTTCATAATGTGAAATATACTGCCGCCGCCATTCAAGGCGCGGTTGATCTTTCTGTGCGTCATATTACGGACCGGAAATTACCGGACAAAGCGATTGATATAATCGACGAAGCTGGCGCGCGGACGCGTCTGGTCGAAGAGGCTAAGCGCAAGAAAAAGATCGATATTAAAGAAATCGAATCTGTCATTGCCAAGATCGCGCGCATTCCGCCGAAATCCATTTCGCGTGATGATGAGAAAGCGCTCAAATCTCTCTCTATGGATCTGAAACGCATGGTCTTTGGTCAGGATAAAGCAATTGAGCAGGTCACCTCTGCGGTCAAACTTGCCCGCGCCGGACTGCGCGAACCGGATAAGCCGATTGGCGCTTACCTATTCGCTGGACCAACGGGCGTTGGTAAAACCGAAGTCGCGAAACAGCTTGCCATGACTCAAGGTCTGGAATTGCTACGCTTTGATATGTCCGAATATATGGAGCGTCACACCGTGTCGCGCCTCATCGGAGCGCCTCCCGGCTATGTCGGATATGATCAAGGCGGTCTTTTGACAGATGCCGTAAACCAGAACCCGCACAGCATTTTGCTACTCGACGAGATCGAGAAAGCGCATCCGGATATTTACAATATTCTGTTGCAGGTGATGGATAATGGCTTCCTGACGGACGCCAATGGGCGCAAGGTCGATTTCCGCAATGTCATCGTTATTATGACGACCAATGCGGGCGCGGCGGATGCGGCGAAGGCTGGAATTGGCTTCGGACGCGGTCTGAAGGAAGACGAGCAGGAAGAGGCCATCAAACGCCGCTTCACGCCGGAATTCCGCAACCGCTTGGACGCTGTGGTGTCCTTCGCGGCGCTGACGCCCGAAGATATTGCCAAGGTCGTGGATAAATTCGTTATTCAGCTGGAGGCACAACTTGCCGACCGGAAAATCGAATTTGACCTGTCCAAAGCGGCCAATCTCTGGCTGGCAAATGAAGGCTATGACAAGCGTTACGGCGCTCGCCCTCTGGCCCGGACAATACAAGAGCATATCAAAAAGCCGCTCGCGGATGAGATATTGTTCGGCAAGCTGAAGTCAGGCGGCCTCGTCAAAGTCGGTGTGGACAAGAAGAAGGAAAAACTGACCTTTAAGATTGTTCCGCCCGCCAAGCAGGGCATTTCAGGTCCTGATAAATCGAAGGGCCTACCATCGCCGGAAGGTAACCCGAAAGAGGACGCGTAACGTCCGAGAACGATAAAAAGCCCGCCTCATGGCGGGCTTTTTTGTGAATTAAAGCACGTCGCAATATTCTAAAAATTCAGTCTGTCGCCGCAGTCTACCTGCTTATTCACGCGCTGTTTCTCATCCGCTTTGCCGATCCATTGCGCTGTATTTGCGTTCTTATCTACGGCGTCTTGCAATAATGTCACGACGGCGGGCATGTCGATCATCGCCCCACCATAATCATGGACGGTTTTGACGTCGCCGTCATAGGCCAGTCGGAGGTCGGAGGAGGGGAGGTCTGTGACCGGGGCTCTGTAAACTTCGTCCAAAGACCTAAACCCCGCATTTTTGAATTTACGAAACAGAGCTTTCACATTTGCCTCGGCAATGCGACTTTCTCTTATGCCAATTTCTTTCACGAAATTTCGGCCACAATAATTGACCGTCCCGTCGCCTTTAATTTCGACAATATAAGAGGGGCACGCGCCAAAACATGAGCTCCGGCTGAGGCTGATGCTCACAGACTCCCACGCCTCGACTTCGGAAATGGGGGCATTCTCTGTTTCTGGGTTGTAGGTTGCACAACCGGCCAAGGTCGTCGTGAGCGCCAAGCTTTGAAGAAAATTGATGAGGTGATTAGGGTTCATGAATTTAATTATCCGGACAATTGCCGTAATCAGCTTGCTCCGAATTATATGGCTCGTAAACAGAAAAACCCCGCCGAGAAGGCGAGGCTATTATCAGAGGAAGCAAATACGCTTCCATCTTTGGCTTAGTTTGTAATGAGAGAATCAGGTCCGTTCACGTCCGCTGCATCCGCGGCAGATTTAAGCTCAATCATATCGACGTCAATTTTCACGTCGTTCCAGTCTTTGTCGACTTCACCTTTGATTGTCACCTCAGTTTGAGGGGTCACGGCTTGGCCGCGAAAGTCCTCATCGTCGATTTCGATCATGATCTCGCCGGAATCGTCGCGGAACATATATTCCTCATCGCGAACCTTGTTCACGATATACCCGTCAAGCTCTACATATGCATCGTCATATGCGTTTTTCACAGCAGAGACGGTAGAGAGGGTTTCTGTTGCGCCAGGCCCAGTGAACTGAGCTGTGGCAAGGGTTGGGACTGCGGCGGCTGTCGACCCAACAAGAGCGGCGGAAAGTAGAATTCGTTTTAACATAACTATCCTCATTGCTTCAAAAGTCTATTCATAGTCGGGACGTCTTCCCGATAGCTATAATACGGCTCGGTCGCGCTCGTGTTCCTTTAAAGCCCCGTAAGGTTACCGCCACACCTGAGTATTTCTGGTTTATGACGTCCGGCGGGAAGGCATACCAAGGCTTGACTTTTCGGCCAATTTTCCCGATGTCCCCGCACACATTAACCCGGCGCAGCGGACCGTTTCTCCGTCTTGCGCCTTAAGAGCCCAGATCACGGGCTGAGGAGTCTGAAATGCACGCTTTCCGTAGCCATACTTGCGGCGAATTACGCCAGTCCAATGTCGGCGAAACCGCGAAACTCTCCGGCTGGGTTCACCGTAAACGTGAACATGCCAATGCGCTGTTCATTGACTTGCGCGACCATTACGGCCTGACGCAAGTTGTTATCTATCCGAATGTTGAATTTTACGAGGCGGCGAAACGTTGCCCGTCTGAGTCCGTTATCACAGTAACCGGCGAAGTTCTGGCGCGTGATAAAGAGGCCGTGAATTCTGAAATCCCGACAGGCGATGTCGAGCTTCGCGCCGAGACATTCCATATTGAAAGCCAGGCTGAGTCATTGCCTTTGCCCGTCTTTGGCGAGCAGGAATATCCCGAAGATATCCGCCTAAAGCACCGGTATTTGGATCTGCGCCGCGAGACATTGCACAAAAACATTATCCTGCGCGGTCAAGTCGTAAATTCCCTGCGTCGCCGCATGGTCGATCAAGGCTTTACAGAATTTCAAACCCCGATCCTGACGGCTAGCTCGCCCGAAGGCGCGCGTGACTTCCTCGTGCCGTCCCGTCTGAACCCCGGCAAATTTTATGCCCTGCCGCAAGCGCCGCAGCAGTTTAAACAGCTCTTGATGGTGGCGGGCTTTGACCGTTATTTCCAGATCGCGCCGTGTTTCCGCGATGAAGATGCGCGCGCAGATCGCTCACCGGGCGAGTTCTATCAGCTTGATGTTGAAATGAGCTTTGTTACCCAAGAAGACGTCTTCAACGCAATTGAGCCTGTTATGGCCGGCGTATTCGAAGAGTTCGCTGACGGGCGCGAAGTACAAACCCCGTTCCCGCGTATTCCGTATAAGGAGTCCATGGAGAAATACGGCTCTGACAAACCGGACCTACGTATTCCATTCGAACTGACAGATGTGTCGGAATTCTTTACAGACGAAGCTAAAACAGGCTTTGGTATCTTTGCCAAGATTACCAAAGGCGGCGGTAAAGTTATCGCTATTCCGGCCCCGCAAGCGGCGGCAAACCAGTCTCGCAAATTCTTTGATAATCTCGACAAATGGGCGAAGAAAGAAATGCAGGCGCCAGGCCTTGGCTATGCTCGCTTGAAAGAGGCAGAAGGCGGCGGCGTCGATTCCCAAGACCCTGTGCTTAAAAACTTTGAGCCTGATCATTTGAAAGCCTTACTTGAGAAAATGGGTCTTGGCGCCGGAGACGGTATTTTCTTCTCTGCCGGTAAAAAAGGCGACGCTTATAAGCTCGCTGGCGCGGCGCGGAATAAAGTGGCCGCTGACCTCGACCTAATTGATGAAAGGGCCGGATTTAAATTCTGCTGGATTGTCGATTTCCCCATGTTCGAATGGGACGAAGACAACAAGAAAGTCGATTTCTCGCATAACCCGTTCTCTATGCCGCAAGGCGGAATGGACGTGCTGCAGGCCGCCGATACGGTTGAAAAGCAGCTTGATATTCTGGCCTATCAATATGATATCGTCTGTAACGGTGTGGAGCTGTCTTCCGGAGCGATACGGAACCACAAACCGGAAATTATGTACAAAGCTTTTGAGATGGCCGGATATGGCCCGGAAGTTGTCGAAGACAAATTCGCCGGTATGATAAATGCGTTTAAATACGGCGCGCCGCCGCATGGCGGGATTGCGCCAGGTGTTGACCGTATCGTCATGCTACTTGCCGGAGTGAACACGATTCGCGACGTCATTCTCTTCCCGATGAACGGACAGGCGCAAGATTTGATGATGAACGCGCCAGGCGAGGCCGATCCGGCTCAGTTAAAAGAGTTGAATTTGAAACTCGTCCCCGTGGTTGAGCAGAAATAAGGTTTCAGAAAGCCCCCGCATCCGCGGGGGTTTTTTGTAGGGGAGGGGCTACTAGGCCCTATCGCTCAATCACACGTTTGGAATTGGTCAGATCCGCGTGGATGCTTTCCAATTTTTTCCGCATGGGGCGATTGTCTTTTGGGGTCGCGTCGAGAATAAATTCGACGTCTTTGATCGCGCGATCTAACCGAACGGCCGCCTGAATCAGGTCAGGGTCCATTCTGTCATGGGAGTGTTCCGCCACTTTTTCCAAAGTCCCTTCGCAGTAGGTAATCGAAAGCTGTTTCGGGAGTTCAGTCTTTGCATTGCCGCAGGCCGTGTCGAGCTGCGCCTGACTTAGCCCTTGAACATTAGACATTTTGGCATCGGAGAGATTGGCGCCTATGAGCGAGGCCTCTGTCATGGAGGCGTAACCGAATGTTGCACCTTTCAGGGTCGAGCCGTCTAAAATCGCTTTATCCAAATTCATGTGATTGAGCTGCGCGCCTTCGAAATTGGAGCCTTCAAAATTGACGTCAGGCGCCTTTACGCTCTCGAGATTTGCCCCGCTAAAATCATTGTGCTGAAATTTTCCGCGAGACAGGTCAGCCCGCCGCAAATTGGCTTTGCGAAGAACAGAATCGGTGACATGCGCTTCGGTCAGAGTGGCGTCTTCAAAGACAGCGTCATCCATCATCACTTCTTGACCTTCGATACGGTAAAGGAGAGCTTTTTTGAAATGTGCGCCTGTTAGATTTGAACCATCAAGCTGCCCGCCGGACAAATTGGAATTGTTGAAAATCGATCCTGTAAAATCCGCATTTTTGAGCTTCACGCCGTTCATGCGCTTATTGGAAAGGTCACATTGGGCGCAGGACCCCGACGAGGCGTGCATTCGGGCATCTACCCGAATTTGCGCCTGTGCGGGCACAGCAAAGACAGTGAGTAGAAGGGCAGAGCCCATCAAGGTATGCGGTATATATGTCATCACCCGTATGTATAAGGCCCGCAAGAACGCGGGTAGAGTAAATAAGTCGTAAGGTGCTGTAGTTTTTTACGGGTTGTGGTATTCAAATCACAGTCGGCGGGGCCCTGTTTCACAGTAAGGTGGCCCTAATTCTGTCACATCTCGACTTTACCTTGGCGCTGCGTGGGGGCATAACCCCTTCAAGCGCATCAGCGTCGCAACGACTAACAGAGCAGGGCAAATGTCTTTCCTAAAACGTATTTTTACCTGGTGGAACGGATCGACTTTCGGGACGAACCTTATGATTGGCCGCCGCGGCGCAGAAATCGGCAAAGATGATTTCGGCAATACATATTTTGAAGAGAAAAAAGAGACCTATGATGGGCGTAAGCGCCGCTGGGTCACTTATACGGGCTATGCAGATGCATCCCGTATTCCTGCCGCATGGCAAGGCTGGCTGACACACACAAGTGAGCTGCCGCCGACGGATGATGGATATAAAAGCCACGCCTGGGAAAAAGAGCATATTCCGAATATGACCGGTACGCTTCATGCCTATAAGCCCAAAGGCAGCTTGGACCGGGGCGGAGACCGCAAAAAGGTCGCCGCAGATTACGAAGCTTGGTCTCCGGATGCCTAATCTCGACGGCTTTCTGAAACTGCGCCGCGGGTTCGCCCTTTGCCTTGCGCTTGTAATGGGCGCGCTGACAGCTGTTTCCGCCGCCTCGCAAACCGACAGAAATGACCAAGAGGACAAAAACTTGGTCGGTACAGCGGTGGTGCTGCGTACACTTGATAAAGTCACCGCCACGACAAAAGATTACACTGTTAAAATCGGCGATACGCTAGAGTATGGCAGTCTCTCTATTACGGCGCGCCATTGCGAAAAAAGACCCCCGACAGAAATCCCGGAAACCTATGCGTTTCTCCAAATCAGTGACATCCGATTGAATGGCGAAGGCGATGTCGTCGAGGCCTCAAGCGAGGATGACGAAAAAAACATGATTTTCTCTGGTTGGATGTACGCCTCCAAACCCGCCGTCAGCGCGCTTGATCATCGCGTTTATGACGTCTGGGTGATCGCCTGCAATGTGCCGGAAAGCGCGATGGAAAATAGCCTGCGGCGTTAAAAACTGTAGTTCAGCTTTTGTTCAATTATTTTTTTAATTCTGGTCGCTTCTTCCACAATTCCTGTTTCGGTTCCTAATCGGTCAATATCAATTTTTAGCTTGATCCCGGAAATTTCAATATTCGAAAAGTGCTTCGGTTCACTAAATTCCATAGAAAAACTTGTCGGAAGATTTTCCAGCTCTCCATGCCAGAAAACTGCCTCTTTACAAGGCTTGTCCTTTATCCAGAAGCATATTTCCAAAGATGATGGGGTGATCATTGGCTTAGGCAATTGATCTGCTTTTCCATCAAAACTTTGGTCGGTTTTGAATTTTATTTCTAAAAGAGATTCACGCCTCCCATCTGCTTGATTTTCAAATTGCATTAGATAACCGTAAGCGGGGAAAAGATCCAAAATCCATTTTGAATGGGGATTTGTCCTGTTAAATTTAGGAGTCTGAGTGTAAACCGGACCTGAGCGTGAAAATGTGTAATCTGAAAACTCGGCCACAAACCTGTCAATTGTGTCGCGTAACCTCAAATGAAAATTGTGTAGAAAATAGTAAGCTTCCTGTGCGGTTCTAAAATTTTCAGTTATGCTAGATTGCTTTTCCATTACAAGCCACCTCCCCTTTTTTACTGTACATACTGAATAGCTGACCAACCGATAGATTCGCTGGAGGTATCAGTTCAACCTCGCCAAAATATATTCTTTTCTTAAAGCCTGCATAGGTAAGAATTTCGATCAAATCTGAAATAAGATAAATATGTTTACCGTTTGAATTAGTTTGAAAAGTTTCAAGTGTCTCAATGAGTGTAAGCCAGGTAGAGCCACAAATGTTTTGTATTGCCATTTGTATCTTAGAATCAGATGTGAGGCGGTGTTGTATATTTGAGGATAACGAATTCATCCTGAGTTGAGAGTTACTCCCAAGTCCGCCCAATGCTAAAAAAAAGAATTCGTGCCCTTTTTCAAACTCATCTTCATTCAAAAAATAGGCCGAGATTTGGTCAATATGTTGTTCCGAAGATTGTTGTGTCCAAAAAGTATGGCGTTTGATTTCAATTAGCAAATCAACTTTGTGAGCTGGATCGCCGATTTCGAACTGAAGAAAAATATCAGGCTCAACAAATTTCCTATCTTTTTCCTCATATTTCCAACGGGGCCAAAATTCAATATTTACCAATTGGGCCAATTCCCTGTCAGGTAAAATGGGAAAGGTATCTGACAAGATTTTCCAGAACTCGACATCAGGTAAATAAGATAGACGAGAGAAAACCGCAGCGGTTAATACATCCTCTCTTATGCTCGGTAATTCTATTTTACCATAGGAACCTGAAGTCCCATCAGCAGAAATGTCTTTCTGTAAGCTGCCAGATTTACCTTTCAGCACCGCCCTAAACATCCACTTCCTCGATAAACTGCGCGTGATCCTGAATATATTGGAATCGTAAATCGGCGCGTTTGCCCATGAGGGTTTCGACGAGGGCTTCTGTTGTGGGCAGGGCGCTTGGGTCGATGGTGATGCGGGCGAGAGTGCGGGTGCTTGGGTCCATTGTGGTGGATTTTAACTGGTTTGGGTTCATTTCGCCGAGGCCTTTAAATCGTCCGATATCGACTTTGCTTTTGCCCTTGAAAACAGTGCGCATCAGCTCTTCGCGGTCGGCGTCGTCAATGGCGTAAACAGTCGTTCCGCCAGCGGTCATCTTATAAAGGGGCGGCATCGCCATAAACAAACGGCCTTCCTCGATAAGGCCAGGCGTGTAGCGATAGAAAAAGGTAATGAGAAGCGCCGCAATATGCGCGCCGTCCACATCCGCGTCGGTCATGATAACAACGCGTTCATAGCGCAGATCATCCGTGTCGAATTTCTTCCCGAGGCCAACCCCGAGCGCGACACAGAGATCGTTGATTTCTGCGTTACGCTGGATCTTGTCCATCGTCGCGGATTCCACGTTCAGGATTTTACCTTTAAGCGGCAGTATGGCTTGTGTCTTACGGTTCCGGGCTTGCTTAGCCGAGCCGCCCGCAGAGTCGCCCTCCACGATAAAAATTTCTGTGTCGTCCGCGCCTTTGTTAGAGCAGTCGGCGAGCTTGCCGGGGAGGCGTAATTTCTTGGTTGCAGACTTGCGTTTAACGTCGCGCGCCTTACGCCGTTTGACGCGTTCATCGGCGCGCTCAATCGCCCATTCAATGAGAGAGTTGGCGTCTTTGGGTGAACTGGCCAGCCAATGATCAAACGGGTCGCGGACGGCGCTCTCAACGAGCTTGGTGGCCTCTGAACTGGAAAGCCTGTCTTTGGTCTGGCCGACGAAATCAGGATCAGAAATAAAGACAGAGACGAGCGCCCCGGCGCCGAACATAACATCATCCGGCTGCACATGGCTGAATTTTTTGCCCATTCCGGCAATATCGGCATAGGCGCGAAGGCCCTTCGTGATGGCGGCGCGAAGACCGGCAACATGCGTCCCGCCCTCGGGCGTGGGGACCGTGTTACAATAGGAGCGGATAAAGCTGTCGGCTTCGCCGAAGCCTTCCGGACTCCAGGTAATCGCCCATTCGACACGACCGTGACCGCCGACTTTTTTAGAGCGTCCGGCGAAAAGTTCCGATGTGATTGTTGCTTTACTGCCGATGGTTTCCGTCAGGAAGTCTGCCAGACCGCCCGGAAAGTGAAAGACCGCTTCGGCTTCGATATCATCCGTTTGTTTGACCAGCTCTTCAGCGCATTTCCATCGGATTTCGACGCCGGGTTCGAGATAGGCTTTCGCCCGCGCCATACGGAAGAGACGGGGGGCCTTGAACTGGGCTTTGGGGCCAAAGATTTCGGGGTCAGGATGGAACCGGACTTTCGTGCCGCGGCGGTTATTTATGGCGCCAAGTTTTTCTATCTTGCCGTCGGGTTTGCCGCGCCGAAATGTCATGCGGTAAAGCTTCTTTTCCCTCGCGACCTCGACCTCAAGATGGTCGGACAAAGCATTAACGACGGATACACCAACCCCATGCAGGCCGCCAGAGGTTTCGTAAGCTTTGGACGAGAACTTCCCGCCTGAGTGGAGCTCGGTCATGATGACTTCAAGAGCCGACTTTTTGGGATATTTCGGGTGAGGGTCGACAGGGATGCCGCGTCCGTTATCGGAAATAGAAAGATAACCATCGGCTTCGAGTTCAACCTCTATCCGGGTGGCGTGGCCGGCGACGGCCTCGTCCATGGAGTTATCAATGACCTCAGCAAAGAGGTGATGCAGCGCCCTATCATCTGTGCCGCCAATATACATGCCGGGCCGTAAGCGCACAGGTTCCAGCCCCTCCAGAACCTGAATGTCCTTGGCGGAGTAATTTTTACTGGCGGCGTCTTGTTTGCCGCCAAACAGGGGTTCGTCTTTGGAGTTGCTCATAAATTTTAGTCAGGAATTTCTGTCAGAACATTCGGTGAATCAGGCTTACTATGGAGTCTCTAGCTCGTCTGGCAAGCGCTTTCGCAAATGGTTTGTGTATTAAGTCGATTGCCACACCACAGCTTGGCTATCTTCATTTTTTGGGGGCGGGGTACCGTCAAATAAGTCATCCATAGCGCGCAGGACTGAATTGGCGTGAACTTCACTTCGGCCTGCATAGTCAGGTGGGCTCAGGCTTTGACCCTTCTCTTTAAAAACGCCGACCTTAAATCGATCAGCCACTCTTTCAAAAGACTCCAGTTTAACTCCAAGTAATCTCTCCCAAACCTGCTGATATTGCCAGAATTTAATCGCTTCCTCTAATTGAGGATAGCTGGGTTGGCCAAGAACCTTCCGGCAGGCCTGAATATATTGGGCCTGCATCAAGCCGCCGGGGCGAAGTTTTGCGTTAAAGTGATCATGCGGCGTCTCAATGATGCGCTGCTCGTCAATTCTCTGCCACATGACCCGCGCATCTTGCAGGAATTGTGTTTCGTCTCTCGGCTTGGTCAGAATGCGATGGCAAAGGTCGGAAACGTCGCGTCCCAAAGCCTCGTTTCCGGCCACGACCCTCGCATGGGCCAGCGCAATATGTTCCCAAGTGTGAGCGCGGGTTAAGTGGTGGGTTTCAAAACTGCTGAATTTGACGCCCGGAGGTCCGCTCCGCCCTGATGGCCGAAGACGCATATCCAGTTCATACGCAATGCCCTCTTTAAGCGGTGTCGTCAGAGTTGTGCGAAGACGCCGAACAACTTGGGAGGCAAGTTCGCTATCTGTCTCGTCGGTGAAGATTAAGACCAGATCCAGATCGGATTTCGGCGCCATGGTTGACGTTCCCATCTTACCAAGACCTAAGACCGTCATATCTAATCGGTCTAGTTCAAGTTCGTCTTTCACGATGGTAATTGAAGTTTCGAGAGTCGTCTGCGCCAGACAGGTCAAGTTTTCTTGTAATTTTTCCAGACTATCCGACTTCTCCATAAACCCGTGATAATATGCAAAGATATGTTCATTCACAAAACGTCTCAGTCGATCAAGACGCAAGCCGTAATCTGGTTCAGCTAGAACTGTTTGAGCATTCTCTTCGAGGGATTGTTGAGGCGTGAGGAAGACATCGATAATATGCGGGGACTGTTCCAAAATCGATGTCATATGCGGGGAGTGAAGCAAAGGCGTAATCAGCGTATCCAATAGGCCTTCATGCCGTTCCAAAAGGTCAAAATATTGAGCCGATCTGGAGATAGAGCGTAAAAACGCGTCCACGCGTATTAGCGCCATATTTGTATCGGCAATACTCAGGATAACTCGGTTTAAGAGTTTCTTTCCGAGGCCTCGATAGCGGCCCTTGAGAGACTGCGGCAAACCGTGATCGTCAAATCCACTTAGCCAGCTTTCCGCTATGCCTTTTCCCACGGTGCTCAATTCAGCTTGATAGGTTGCAAGCGGAGTCGCCGGGGATGTCGTCTCGGCCTCAAAGAGTTTTTTAAAGCGCTCATTGACAAAACACCGAATATTGAAAATCTCAGCATTTAGGGCGGAGAAGCTTGGGTAGTCCAATAACGCCAAGAGGGCTGCCTGGTCTTCTTCTGTGTCTGGGATTTTGTGTGTTTGCTCATTCAGCCTCATCTGGGCCGCATTCTCTATTTGTCGCAAACCCGCATAATACGCGCAAAGGGTATCGGCTTCTTCCTGGCTGAGATGGTTTAAGGCGGCCAGTTCTTGCAGGGCTTGCCGCGTATTGGTGGTTTGCAATTCGGCCTGTTTCCCGCCCCACACAAGCTGCCTCGCATTGGCGAGGAATTCAATTTCGCGAATGCCGCCTGCGCCCAGTTTCAAATTAAATCCGCTTGCGTCTCTGGTGATGGGGGCAACGGCGCGCCGCTCCTGCGCCAGTCCCGGATGTTCGGTATTAATGCGGGTCTTAAGTTCCGCGAGATCATCTAGCGCGCGGAAATCAAGATTTTGCCGCCAGATAAATGGAGCGAGGCTTTCGATAAAGGTGTCTCCGACCTCTTTATCGCCAGCGACAACGCGGGCTTTCATCAAAGCGAGCCGGTGCCAGGGCAGGGCGCGGAAAAAATAAAATTTTTCAGCTTTGGAAGTCGAAAGAGCCAGGCCTGACCCAGAGCTTTCGGGGCGAAGGCGCCAATCTACGCGCCAGATATGGTGGGGCGCGTTTCGGGGAAACAAAATCTGCGTCAGCCCTTTCAAGCAATGATTGACGACAAAGTTTTGCCCCATATTTTCGGAGACGGGCAGGACGGCGGAATCGTAAAAACCGATGAGATCAATATCAGAGGAAAAGTTTAGATCGTCTCCGCCCAGTTTTCCTAAGCCTAAAAGAAATAATCCCTTTGGGCCTTCGGATTTTAATTTGAACCGTTTTGCCGTGTCTTTCCATGCGAGACGAAGGGCGGCTTCTATCGTGGCATCAGCAAATCGGCTTTGGAACTTTCCGAGCGCGTCAAAGCCGATTTCGCCAGTAAAGTTGTCTATTGCCCAGCGAAGAGCAAAACGATCTTTGAGGCTATAAAGGTCTTCGGCAGAGCTAGCGCTCTGCGCCAGAGACGTCAGAGCTTCGAGCGTTTCTGTGGGTTCGCCAAGGCTTTCCCATAATCCCGAGAGGTAGGGACTATGACTTAAACGCTCCACGGAAAGCCGTCTTAGAATAACAGACGAATGACCACGCGGCCCGTATGGCGGATAAATCCATCGCGGATATCACTGTCGACATCAAAGCCGATAGACGAGTATTCCGACCCGGCAGCGACAGACAAACCAACAAGGAAGCCGCTATCCGGGAACCCAAAGGAATCCAGAGTCGTGCGCTGCCCATTCAGTCCGGCAAATCCAAATTCAGTCAGAGCCGGATCATTGAGGAAAGCGTGACGATAGCCAAATCGAACAGAAGGTCTGATCCATGTGCGCTTGCCTTGGAACTCGGCGCCGAAGCTCATGGTGGCGGCGGCAGACGCGCGGTCTGTTGTTCGCGCTCCTACGTCAAGGGCCACGCCTTCTGTTCCTTCTTCCGTATAGCCGTCTTCGCTGAGGCGTAGATAGTCAAAGGAGACAGCTGGACGCATCCAGTATTTTCTAGAGATGGGAAGGTCATAACCAAAACGGGCCGAGCCATTAATATGATAACCGCTATAATCGGCTGACGCACGGCCAAAGAAGTTATTGATGAAGACGCGTCGCTCTTGTTCGAATTTGTTATATCCACCGCCTGCGTAAAGCTCGACGCCAAGTTCGCCGTTGCCTATAGCCTGCGCATATCCAGCATATAGGCCGGTTTGCAAGGTGATGACATCCAGCGGTTCATCCTGACCAACGACATCTTCGACTTCCGTGCTGGCAAACCCGAAATTCACCCCGACTGCGTGGAAAGGTCCAAAAGCGGTATCAAGACCGCCGGTAAAGCCAAAGCCTTCGCCGCGATATTGTTCTGACAGCCCTGCTAAATCCCGGTCTGCAAAATAGGCAAATTCCTGAATCCAGGCGCCGCCGGGTTTATCCGGAGAGCGTCTGGCGGTGTCCAGATGTGAGCCAACAGCGCCTGTTGCGCCGTCCACATTGGCGAGAACAAATTCACGTGCAGCGGCTGAGAATTCCGGCAGAAGCTGGTTAAAGGCCTGATTGAATTCAGTTCCGTTTGTAATATTGGCAATTGCTGTTCCGAGCTCTGAATTAGCTGTAAAGGCTTCCAGTGCAGGGGCGAAGGCGGCGGCTTGTGCAGAATCCAGTCCCAAACCACCTTGTTCAATGGACAGATTCGGATCGCGAAGATCAACCGTCACGATCAAAGTGTTGCTACCATCCAGACTATAATCGAAATTATAGAGGAAAGGTTGGTTTTCCCCGATCCCGCTATTGAGGGAATTCAGAGTTTCTTCGGTAATATCCAGAAGCGCAGCATTGGCAATCGTGAAGTCTTGACTGGCATTATTTGTAATGGTGTTGAAGCGCGGCGAGATTGTTGCGCCCTCGCCAAAGCTGACAGTCCCGCTCGCATTGAGAGTGGACGCGCTGCCTGTCGCCCCGTTCAAAGTCGGAATAAAGGAAGATGTTCCGTCAAAACTTGCATTTGCGACCGAGAGAGGCTGCCCTTGTGTCAGAGCCAGCGTACTGCCTTCGGACACATTCAAGGTCACTTCTCCAGCTGATTCTATGAGGCCCGTATAAACGGAGCCGCCGGAGAGGGTGAGTGTATCTTGCCCGCTGCCGAAATCAATGTCGCCGGTGATGCTACCGGCTGAGGCGACTATAAGGTCGTCCCCTGATCCGAGGCGGATATCTCCGACAGTTTGCGGCTCAACCGGATCGATATCATCATCCGGATCGTCATCTTCACGGAGCTGCTGAGTATAGGTAAAGCCCGACGTGTTGGCAGAGGCATCGAGCGCGACCAGAGTGAAATTAGTTTCAGCGACTCCCGTTGTATCCGAGTTGCGTCCAGTGGCAGAAATTAAACCTTCATTCGTTACCTCTGATAAGCTGCCAGAGGCGTCGCGTATAGCGAAGGCTTCGCCGGAACGTCCGACCAAAACCGATGTAATCGTTCCTCTATTATATATGGAATCAGTGGTCGCAGCGGAGGAAATGTCAATCGCTGTGGCGCGCAAATTAATGGTATTGGTAATGGGGTTAGCTTGATCGGCGTAAATTTCATCCGCCGGCTCGGACGCTGTTGCAGAAACGACGCCTGTATTATTGATACGTTCCACAATTGCGCCGTCGCCCAAAACGATGACGCGAGCATACCCGTCCCCCGCCGATACGCCGGGAACTGTGTTCAGCCCTGTGCCGCTAAAGGCGGAGACAGTCAGGCTGCCACTATTGCTCAATCCGCCTTCAAGTTCCGCATTTTGAATTGAGAGGACTGTGGCATCGAAATCGTCAAATAGGCCCTGAGACGTGATGCTGCCTTCGTTGACAAAGGCAAATTGAAGGGATTCGTCAAAATTTTCGTCAGAGGGGTCTGTCACGGCGCTGACGCGGCCAATAGAAATCGGAACGCCGTTTCCGTCTATCAGAACAGCGGGGGCGCTGCCGAGCTGGGTAATATTTGACGTTCGGACTGTTTGAAGATCTCCTGTTTCGTTGCCGTCTGCATCAAGAATAGGTTCTTGAACCACTTCAAAGAGCATGCCGCCGGTAATGTTTCCGGAAACAGAAATAGACGAACCCGCGTCTTGTAGGTTCTCAGCTGTAAGGTCTTCCCGCCCCGTACCCGCTCCAGAGAAACCGGGACGACTAGTTAGGCGAAAGCCATTTGATCCGAGCGTACCGGAATTGACAAAGCCGCCTTGGACATCACCACTGATATTATATGCATTCGAGCCTTCGCCGAGGGCTGACACGGAGCCAGTGTTTGTAATGTTGCCCGTAACGTCGCCGGCAATATTTATCCCGGCCCCGTTATCGCCAATCAAGGAGATTTGACCCCCATTGCTTAGGTTCCCTTCCAAAGAGGCTGTCATCGTATTATCTGTAATATTGACGCCGTAGCTGTCATTGCCTTCGACGATTATCGCTGATCCGGCTTGAAGGGTGACGTTACCTTCGAAGGGGGACGCGCCTGATATCAAAATACCTGTGCGCCCAGATCCTTGCGCGCGGGGGCCGTCCGCTACATTGTCGCCATTCGTGTCCTCTGCAGGGAAGTCTTCATTGAGCGTGATAGAGCCGCTATTCGTGAAATTTCTATCTGCGCCGCCTTCGAGCGAAACAGCGGTCGCATCGTTAACGTCCGAAATCTGGATTTCACCCTCATTGATAAGGTCATTGTCCGAATTCAACGTGACAGCCGGACCGGCGTCGTCGACAATAACGCTGCCTGTTGACGTAATCGTCACATCACTTGGGCCGCCGTCTTCGCCAGCAGTCGCCGTATCAACGGGGTCTGTCAGGTCATCTTCAATGTTGACCTGGGCAAAAGCGAGCGATCCCCACCCCAAAATGATTGCCGCACTACACGCACCCCCAAGGTAGCGTGAGGCAGTCTTCACTGAGCAAGGGTGAAAAAGTGACATGAGCAAAGTCCCGTTCTTGCCGAAATCGGCATAAATAGCCGTTCATCGGTTTATCTTTGAAAACTGTCTAACGACTTCATCGCGCTTCGCCAATGAAAGATTGGTTACAATTACAGGCGAAAGCAGGGCCTTATTTCTTATAATTCTGTCGGTGATTGCCAATTGCATGGTTTCGTGGCAATTGCGCCGCCATGACGAAAATGACACCCAACCCAGCCCCTGAAAGTGCGCCAGCCCTTAATCGCAAGCAAGTTTGGCTGCGCTTTGGGGTAATACTGCCAGTCTTGGTCATTTTTTTCGACCAACTGACAAAATATCTTATTATCCAGTTCTTTGAAATGCCGCTCAATATTTGTGAGATCAACCCAACGCCTAATATTGCCTATGACCTAAGTCCCATCATGGATTTCTCTCTCGTTTGCAATCAGGGAATCAGTTGGGGCCTGTTGCAGGGGGATTCGCCAGTGAAACGATGGTTGCTGACGATTTTTGCTCTGGGCATGAGCGGGCTTTTGTTTTGGGTTTTAGGGCAAACGCGCGATAAGATGTCTCAATGGGGATTGGGTCTGGTAATTGGCGGCGCGATAGGCAACGGGATTGACCGCTTCTTTTTTGGGGCTGTAACTGATTTCATTGATTTTAGTGATATTGGCTTTAATTATGCGTTTAACATTGCCGACAGCGCCATCACGATAGGCGTCGTAATGCTCTTTGTCGGCGCATTCCTGACCCGGGATGACTCAAAAACTGCGAAATAAACCTTTGGTCACTTGGCGCATGCCTTGATAGACGCTATGGCGATAAAAAAATTGATGAAGGACGGACAGTATGCGCCGCATTTTTGCCCCGATTATTCTCGCAACGACCGCTTCGGCTTTCCTGATTGGATGCACATCGACGTCGAAAGCCCTAGGTCTTCGCAAGGACACACCGAACGAATTTAACATCCTGACCAAAGCGCCATTGGTTATTCCGCCGGAATATAATCTGCGCCCCCCTCGTGTTGGCGAAAGTTCTGCAGACGACAATTATTCCCAACGCGCTGCCCGCGAAGCGCTGATTGGCGACGTTGACGCCGCCGAGCCGAGCGAAGGCGAAACATTGCTAATGAGCCAGGCCAATGTTGGTCGCGCCGATCAGGAAATTCGATTGAAAATTGACGGAGAGAATTCTGTCGAACGTAAAACAAAAGGTTTTGCTGACCGTATTGTGTTTTGGAAAAATGGACAGCTGGTCAATGATCAAGGCGAAATTGTTCCGCTTGATTCAGAACGCGAAGCTCAGCGCCTCGAATCTGTCAATGCCGCGACTGGCGGAGGCGAAGTCAAAATTTCAAAACGCCCAGGCGGGCCGAAATTGCCCGGGCTTTAGTGTCCACAGCTTAACCTGCTGCTTATCATGGCCTAGCGACCTCCCAGTCGCTAGGCTTTTTTAATGAGCGCTCTGCCAATATCGATTCGCCGCCTGCCTAATGAAACCGTCAACCGGATTGCGGCCGGGGAGGTGATTGAACGCCCGGCTAGCGTCATTAAAGAGCTCGTTGAAAATGCAATCGATGCCGGTGCGCGTCAGGTTGATATCCGCTATGAAGATGGCGGGCGGACGCTTATCTCCATCACGGATGATGGGCGCGGGATGAGCGAAGAAGAATTGCCTATCGCAGTTGAACGTCACGCCACGTCCAAACTCGCCCCAAACTCTCAAGGAGACTGGGATCTATTGAACATTTCGACCATGGGGTTTCGCGGCGAAGCGCTCCCGTCCATTGGGTCTGTCGCGCGCCTATCTATGCTAAGCCAAACGGTCGATTCGGACAGCGCTTGGGACCTTCGCGTCGAAGGCGGCAAGGTCACGCCGCCTAAACCCGCGGCTCGGTTCGGATTGCACGGCACGCGCGTCGAAGTGCGGGACTTGTTTTACGCCACCCCAGCACGCCTGAAGTTTCTTAAGTCCGAGCGCAGCGAGGCTATGGCAATTTCGGATACGGTGAAGCGCCTGGCGATGGCCAATCCCCACGTCGGAATGACACTTGGTTCAACGTCGAGGGTGTCGCTGAAACTCGCAGGCCAAAGCGATGATATGGACGGCCGTTTGGCGCGTCTGGCCGGGATATTGGGCGAGGATTTCAGCGCCAACGCCGTTCCCGTCAATCAAATCAGAGAAGATATTGCGCTGACAGGGTTTGCGGGGCTGCCGACTTTTTCACGCGGGAATTCGCAACACCAGTACCTCTTCGTCAACGGACGTCCGGTGCGCGACAAACTTCTTCACGGCGCCGTGCGAGGCGCGTATCAGGACTATCTTGCACGGGACCGTCACGCCGTGGTCGCGCTATATGTCGACCTTCCTCAAGATCATGTCGACGTGAACGTCCATCCGGCGAAGTCAGAGGTCCGTTTTCGCAATCCGGGCCTCGTGCGCGGACTCATTGTGAAATCTCTGCGGCACGCGCTGCAAGAAGCTGGTCACCGTGCCAGCACAACCGTAAGCGATTACGCTTTGGGCCGTATCCAGACCGGGCAGGGGAGTATGCCTTTGCAGGGAAATTATAGTCCGCAACGCGGCGGCTATGCCCCAAATTATCAACCGCCTTTTCGTAATGACCCGGCTTTGCAGCCTCTCGTCGATGGTTTTTCCGCGAAGGTCGAAGAAGGCGGAGAAGCTTTCGACGGCCCGTCGCAAGCCTATAATCCGCAAGGCTATCCCATGACGGGTCAGGGAGAAGACCTCACAGCGAAACCGCTGGGCGCGGCGAGGGCGCAGCTCCATGAAACTTATGTCGTCGCGCAGACTTTGGATGGCATTGTCATTGTCGATCAACACGCGGCCCATGAACGCCTCGTCTATGAGCGGATGAAAGACGCCATGCGGGGCAAAGGCGTGGAACGCCAAGCATTGCTCATCCCGGATATTGTCGAATTAGGCGAAACGGACGCCGCGCGCCTTTTGGAACGGGCTGATGAGCTTGCCGAGATGGGTCTGAATATTGAACCTTTTGGGGCAGGCGCCGTGGCCGTACGGGAAACCCCGGCCTTATTGGGCGAAATGGATGTTCAAGGCCTGTTGCGGGATTTGGCCGATGACATTTCCGAATATGACGAAGCGTTGAGCCTGAAAGAAAAGTTCGAACATGTATGCGGCACGATGGCTTGTCATGGCTCTGTTCGCGCGGGACGCCGCCTCAACGGCTCTGAGATGAACTCACTCCTGCGCCAAATGGAAGCCACCCCCCATTCCGGCCAATGCAATCACGGCCGCCCGACCTATGTGGAATTAAAACTCGCCGACATTGAAAGACTATTTGGTCGTCGCTAATTCTCCTGTAGACTTAAGTCTGTTTTACTGAGCCGATATTCTTATCGCCATATTTTAAGGACTTCCCTTTGGCCAAATCAAAAGCAGGGGCGCAGCTGACTATTCGGACAGCGTCGCTCAAAGATATCAAAGGCATTATCAATCTGGTTGAGAAAGCCTACCCGACGATGGAGACCTATAAGACCAGCGAAGTACGTGGTCAGATTTCCAACTTCCCTGAGGGGCAATTCGTTGTCGAATCCGAAGGTGATATTGTTGGCTATGCCGCGAGTTTTATCATTAAAGAAAAGCGAGCGCTTACCCCGCATAGCTGGATGGAAATTACGGGTGGGGGCTATGGCTCGCAGCACAACCCCAATGGCGATTGGCTCTATGGCACCGACGTTTGTGTGGATCCGACGCGGCGGCGTCTTCGTATCGGCGAGCGCCTTTACGACGCTCGAAAAGCGCTATGTGAAAGCTATGAATTAAAAGGCATCATGTTTGGTGGGCGTATGCCCGGGTGGAACAAGCGAAAGAAAAAATATCCAGACCAGATGGAATATATCGCGGCCGTAAAAGATAAAAAAGTCATCGATTCCGTTGTGAATTTTCAGCTCCGCCAAGGGTTTGATCCTGTTCAAATCATTCCAAATTATTTGCCGGAAGACCCGGCCTCGGGCGGCAATGCTGTGCTCATGCGGTGGTATAACCCCTATATGCCTGTAACGCGGGAGACGGTGCATTCGGAAACCGCGCAGAAATCTGTGGTGCGCGTGGCGACCGTACAGCTGCAAATGCGCCGGGTTGAGAGTTTCGAAGATTTCATGAGTAGCGTCGAGTTTTTCGTTGATAGTGTCTCCGCCTATAAAACGGATTTTGTCGTCTTTCCTGAGCTCTTTACCTTACCATTGCTCGCCCTTGCTGATCATCGTTTGTCGGCCAGAGAGTCCATTGAAAAGCTTACGGAATATACGCCGATATTCATCGAGGAAATGCGCAAGCTCGCCGTCGGATACAATATCAATATCATTGGCGGATCCCACCCGACCCAAACCGATGACGGAGACATTCAGAACATCGCTTATGTGTTCCTCCGAGACGGGTCTGTCCATGCACAGGAAAAAATTCACCCGACACCGAATGAACGTCGCCACTGGAACATTAAAGGCGGCGATGAGGTCAGCACGATTGATACAGATTGCGGCCCGATTGGCGTGTTGATTTGTTACGATAGCGAATTTCCTGAACTGGCCCGCCGCATGGCGGATGAGGGCGCGCGAATTCTTTTCGTGCCGTTTTGTACGGATAATCGTCAGGGCTATATGCGGGTTCGCTATTGCGCGCAGGCCCGCGCGATCGAAAACCAATGCTATGTGGTTATGTCCGGCAATGTCGGCAATCTGCCGGGTGTCGAGAACATGGATATCAATTACGCGGAGAGCTGTATTATTACGCCGTGCGATTTTCCCTTTGCAAGAGACGGCGTTGCGGCGCTCTGTACCGAGAATGTCGAAACGGTCGCCATGGCCAACCTTGACTTAACGGACCTGGATTGGGCGAGGGCCGAGGGCACGGTCAGAAACCTGCGGGATCGGCGGTTTGATTTGTATCAGACCACTTGGGCGAAGGGCGTCGACGGATAGGCCCGATTAATGCAATCCCAGCTCTTATTCTTCTCTTAGAAACAAAACCCGAGCGGCGCCCCAGTTCTTATCGGCGAGAATTTCATATCCTTTGATGTCAATTTCGGCTTCGACGCTATCTTCTAAGATGATGACGCCGTTTTTTGCGATGAGGTCATATTCTTTGAGCCGCGATAAGACTGGTCGCCAAAGACCTTTATTATAGGGCGGATCCATAAATATATGCGTGAATGGGCCGCGGAGGTTGCCTGGCGCGATTTTGAGCTTCACTGCATTGTGGCGGTGGATGCGGGTGCAACCGAACAGGTTCATTTGATCGATATTATCCCGAATCGCGCCGCGGGCTTTGGGCTCTGTCTCAACGAAGAGGCAAAATTCTGCCCCGCGCGAAATGGCTTCCAAGCCTAAAGCCCCTGACCCGGCAAAGATATCGGCAACAATGGCACCTTCTAAAGGGGGCGCCCATTCGGCATGGGTGAGGATATTGAAGACGGACTCACGGGTCTGATCGCTTGTGGGGCGAGTTTTTCGCCCGTCAGGGGTTATGATGTTCCGCCCCCGTAATGAACCCGAGACAATCCGCACTATTTCTTCCCTTTTCCTTGCCCGCTTTTTCCATGAGATCTGGGCGCAAACTTGCCAGAGGTTTTCCCTCCGGGCTTACCATACGCATTGCCGACGACCTTTTTAGCTGGGCGTTTGGATTTAGGTTTGGACGATGGTTTTGCGCCGCCTTTAGCAAATTTACCCCGACCTTTGGGGGCGTTATCGTCCTTCGGCTTTTCTTGGAAGCGTTTGGCGCTGGCATGGCTTCCGCGCTTTGGCTTTCGTGTGGTCGTTTTCTCTTCGGGAATGTCAATGAGGTGCCCAACCTGATCGCGCAAAACGCGCGTTTTAATTTCCTCGCACGCGCCTTTGCCAAGATCGCCGAGCATATACGGCCCGAACGACACGCGAATAAGACGGTTTACCTTCAGATCGAGCGTCTCGAGGGCCCGGCGGACTTCTCGGTTTTTGCCGTCATGGAGCGTCACATTAATCCAGGCATTATCGCCTTGTTGACGATCTAATGTAGCAATGATTTCGCCGGTCGGGATGCCGTCAATGACAACGCCTTTTTTTAGCGTGTCCAGTTGATCCTGAGTGACTTTGCCATAAGCACGCGCCCGGTAACGTCGCGACCATCCTGTGCTGGGCAATTCAAGCGCGCGGGCCAGTTCACCGTCATTGGTCAAAAGGATGAGCCCTTCGGATGTTAAATCAAGGCGCCCGACGGAAATCACGCGCGGCATATCTGTGGGCAGGGCCTCAAACATGGTTCGTCGCCCTTGTTCGTCTTTGTGAGATGTCACCAAGCCGTCGGGTTTGTGATATCTCCACATACGCGGGATATCCGGGGCTTCCACAGGCGCATTGTCGACGAGGATTTTTTCTTTGCCTGTTACCTTGAAAGCCGGGGTCGTCAGGACTTTGCCGTTCACCTTGACACGGCCATCCTCAATCATTCTTTCGACGTCTCGCCGCGAGCCCACGCCGACCCGGGCGAGAAACTTCGCAATCCGGTCGCCTGGCTTATCGGCAAATTTCGGCTTGCTTTGCCCTTTCGATTTGGGCGTGTCGCTTTTTTGCATATCGGGCATGACTTGACCATTTGGGTTTGGACGCAGATGAAGCGTCTATGACGGATGAAGACTATATGCGCCTAGCGCTGGAGGAAGCGCAAGCCTCATCTCTACGGGGCGAAGTGCCCGTCGGGGCGGTTCTGGTCAACCCTGACACACAGAAAATTGTCGCGAAATCAGGCAATGCGCCGATTTCAGAAAGCGATCCGACCGCCCATGCAGAAATACTGGCTTTACGGCAGGCGGCCCGAATATCAGAAAATTACCGCCTTAGCGGACTGACTCTTTATGTCACGTTGGAGCCCTGCACCATGTGCGCTGGGGCGATATCCCAAGCGCGAGTGGGCCGGGTGGTTTACGGCGCAACGGATTTGAAAGGCGGCGCAGTAGAAAGCGGCGTACGCTTTTTCGACCAGCCCACCTGCCATCATCGTCCAGAAACGCGTGCAGGGGTTTTAGGCGAAGAGTGTGCGGAGATATTGAGGTCATTTTTCAGAAGCCGCCGTAAAAAGGACCGCCTGACATGAGAACCACTTGGCGGGAAACAGCGGTTCAGCCTCTTCTTGGCGGGTCTTCGCCAGAACCTGAACATAAAGCCAAGGCCGGTTACGTTTTTGCCGCTCTGGGGGCGATGCTCTTTTCCATGAAGGCCATTTTGGTGAAATTGGCTTATCTCCCGGTTGAGGGCCTGGAAGCCAATGAACTGGACGCGATTACGTTGATGGCTTTGCGCATGGGTTTCGCCCTTCCGATATATATTGGAATACTGATGTTTTCTGTTCGTAAAGACGGCGCGGCCATCCCTCTCAAACTAATCTGCCAAGCGGCGCTATTGGGCGTCATGGGATATTATGTATGCACATTTCTTGATTTTTCGGGGCTGAAATTCATCACGGCCCAGCTGGAACGGCTGCTTCTTTTTACTTACCCGGTCTTCGTCGTCATTCTCGGCGCGCTTTTTTTTGGTGGGCGAATTACGAAAGGCGGGATACTTGCGATTATTCTTGCCTATAGCGGATTGGGGATTGTTTTTGTGGGCGGAGATATTGCGACCGGATTGAATGTCCCATTAGGCAGCGCACTTCTTCTATGCGCGGCGGTATTGTTTGGGTTATTTCAACTCTTGGCCAAGCGGTTGATAGATAAAATCGGGTCTAAAGTGTTCACGTGTTTAGCGATGATAGGCGCCGGGACGGCGATCCTCACCCATTTCGTTGTATACAGTTTAAGCCAGGAGGGTGTTGCCGCGGCGCTGAACCTGCCTCCGCGAATTTATTTGCTGGGCGCGGCTATTGCGTTTTTCTCCACTATATTGCCAAGTTTTTTGATCAATGTGGCTATGGGACGTATCGGAGCTCAGACAGTTGCCGTGATGGGGATGATTGGTCCCTTGGCGACGATAGTCGCGGCGATCGTCGTTCTGGGTGAGCCTTTTTCTTTGTGGGACGGGGTCGGAACGATTGTGACCCTGTCAGGAATAAGCCTTTATATGTGGCTAAATCAGAGGAAACCCAAAAGGGATAAGCCCCTGAGTACGTATACAAAGCCTATAAAGGTCACGAGATAGCGGCTGATAGACCGGAAACCGACATCGGAAAAATGCTTCAACAGACGGGTTCCGACGTAAGTCCCGGCCATGACCGCTGGAATAGCGAGAAGGAATACCCACCAAGGCGGTAACCCACCCAGTCCGGCGCTCGCGGCGAGAGGAACGCCGAAATACAGAATTTTGACCATATGGGAGGCAAACATTGTGACCGCTTTGGTGGACACGATCTGATGACGGGTCAGAGTCGTTTTGACGTAAAAGAAATCCAAAGCCGGACCCGCCACTCCTGCGGTTAAATTGAGCCCCATAACCATTGCCCCGCAAAGGACGGCATTTGACGGTTTTTTCGCATCGCCCTGCAGCCACCCTTTAGGAAGCCAGAGAAGGAGGGGGAGCAAGCCAAGGGCAAGAAAGAGCTGTCCTTTGTTCAAAGTGATAGACGCGAGAGCCAAAAGCAGTATCGCGGGCAAAGCGCCGAGCAGCTGCCACCCCAAGATATTCCAACATATTCCATCCTTTAAGAGGTAGGCTCGAAAGCTATTACTTACGCTCTGCACCGCGCCGTGAACCACCATGGCCTCGGCTACTGTCAGGAAGGTCGCGATGATGCCCATAAAGATGAGGCCGCCGCCCATGCCAAAAATGCCGGATATGGCGGCCGTGAAGAGCGCGGAGATCAAGATAAGGAGAGCGATTTTCATGAACGGCCTTATGAACGGTTCTGGCGCGAATTCAATTTATGTCTTGAAGGAAATTAGCCATTTCTACGTGAAAAAACTTAAGAAATTAAATGGGGAGACATGCGGAGCGAAAAGGCGGAAATTAATTATATTCCGGGAAAAAATACGCAAAAAAGAGAATCAAATGTCGTCTTGAACTAATTATAAGTGTTAATTAACAGTTATCAGTGGATAAAAATAAGTCTATATGTTGTAGCATAAATTTATAAAAACTATATGTAGTGCTCAAGAGTGACCTGATTGCAACAGTTTACCTTGTTTTAAGAAAAAACTGCATTCGGGATGGAACCAACTGTTGTGGCTTTCCTCGCGGACCTTTAATGAGCGCGCCAATGGCTAAGAAACGATATATCTTTGCGGGCTGGACTTTGGGGTTGGTTGCTGTTGGCGCAGCAAGCATTGCTTTCCCGGCGATCGCACAAAAAGCAGAGTCTCAGCGTGTGGCAGCGGAATGGGCTGCGAAAGCAGATGTCTTCACGGAAGTTGTGCAAGCGTCTGATGTGGCAGATTTCTATGAAACAGACACTTTGGCGTCTGATCTGACAGAAGTTGTCACGAGTGCGGAGCTTTCGACGGCTGCGCAACGCGATCATGCCGCGATTAAATCACTGACAAAATCACAACCTCTTGTCCGTCAACTTGCGAAATACGACATGAAAGAGTTCAATTGTCTTTCAGAGGCGATATATTTCGAAGCCCGCGGCGAGACGCGTTCTGGCCAAATCGGCGTTGCCGAAGTGATCCAGAACCGCGTGAAGTCTAAACACTATCCAAATTCAATCTGCGGCGTTGTTTTCCAAGGTTCAGAACGTAAACATGGATGCCAGTTCAGCTTCACGTGTGACACCAATATTAACCGCGTGCCAAAGGGCAAGGCGTGGGAGCGGTCAAAGGCGATTGCGGCTCTCAGTATGACAGGTTCGGCCCCTAAGCTGACAAATAATGCCACGCATTACCATACAATCTGGGTGAACCCGCCATGGGCCAAAACTCTTCGTTTTAACGGCCAAATCGGCGTTCATAAATTTTATCGCTTTAAGTGGCAGGAACAACCTGTTCGCAAGAGCACTTCAATGAACGTTGCGCCTCCAACATAGGTCACAATTTTGTTGAAGTGATGACGCGTTTCCTTGGGAGGCGCGTTTTTTTTTGGCTCAAATTTTTCTTACGCCTCGTCCATTCCGATATCAAAATTCGGTGCAGAATGCGTCAGGGCACCGATCGAAATGACGTCGATCCCGGTTTCTGCCAAGCCTTGGACGGTATTCAAATTAACGCCGCCAGAAGCCTCTAGAACAGGCCGTCGATATTTAGCGGACGAGACCAGGGATAAAGCCTCACGCAGTTTTTCGGGGCCCATATTATCCAAAAGAATGACGTCCGGCTCAAATGTCAGAACGAGCTCTAATTGCTCTAGTGTATCCACCTCGACACTGACCCGGGTCATATGATCCGCATTGGCTTTGAGCGTGGAAAGGGCGGCTGTAACGCCACCCGCCAGCGCAATATGATTATCCTTGATCATGATGGCGGAGGCGAGGCTTTCGCGGTGGGAAAATCCGCCTCCGGCCAGAACGGCCTGTTTCTCCAGCGCGCGCAGTCCCGGCGTCGTTTTCCGGGTGGCCGCAATACGGACACTCGTGCCTTTGACCTGTTCGACATATCGGCGAGTCAGTGTTGCAACGCCGGATAGACGCCCCAGAAAGTTCAGAGCCACCCGCTCAGCGGATAGCAAACTACGGCTCGGGCCATTGATCGTAGCTATAAGGTCGCCGGCATTGACCGAGGCACCGTCTTTAATTTGCGGCGTAAAGGTCATCTCAGCGTCAACGAGCGCGTAAGTGAGTGCGGCCACCTGCAGTCCGGCAATTACGCCGTTCTCGCGTGCCCGCATGACGAGCGTCCCGTGTGCATTTTCGGGGATAAGGAGGTTGGCCGATAAATCCCCGGACACACCGAAATCTTCCGCCAAGGCCAATCTGACAATAGGTTCGATAATAATTTGGGGGAGGGGCGGTAGAGATCTCATGAGGGTTTCTTAAAGACCAATCGGGCCAAAGACGAGAAAATTTTGACACTTTGTCCTTGATCGCTCGTAATAATCATATGTCTAAGGTTCTAATACCCATTTTCGCCGACCAACTCTCTCACAGCCTTTCATCTTTGGCGGTCAGTGACCCGGATGAGAGCGTCATCTTGATGATGGAGGTGATGAAGGAAGCGACAACGGTTCCCCATCACCGGACCAAGCTCGTTTTTCTCTTTTCAGCCATGCGCCATTTTTGTGAAGAATTGCGCCAACAGGAGTGGGAAGTCGATTATGTCCAATTGGACGACGCTGACAATAAAGGTACCTTCCGCAAAGAGTTAAAGCGGGCTTTGGAGCGACACGATATTGACCAAATTCGGGTCTGCGAGCCGTCTATTTATCGGGTTCTAAAAGATGTTCAGGGTTGGGAGGCCGCTTTGGAGGTGCCTGTCTCTATCACCCATGATGACCGGTTTGTTGCCACCAAGGAAGAGTTTGCAGACTGGGCGAAGGATCGCAAATCTTATCGCATGGAGAACTTTTATCACGAAATGCGGCGTAAAACAGGCTTGCTTATGGACGGCGATAAACCCGTAGATGGCAAATGGAATTTTGACAAAGAAAACCGGAAGCCCCCCAAGAGTGAAATGGAATTTCCTGAGGCGCTAAAATTTGAACCCGATAACATCACCCGCTCCGTGATGAAATTGGTGGATGACGCATTCGAAACCCGGATGGGAAAGACCGACGAATTTTTTTATGCTGTTACCCGAGATGCGGCGCTGGAGAGTCTCGATTATTTTACTCAGAATCAATTATCGCGGTTCGGAGATTATCAGGATGCCATGGTGACGGATCAGCCTTTCATGTTTCACTCTCTGATTTCGCCCTATATCAATGCCGGGTTGCTAAGCCCGCTCGAAGTTTGCGAAAGCGTGGAGACAGCCTACCGGGACGGCAAGGCTCCTATCAATGCGGTCGAAGGGTATATCCGCCAGATCATTGGCTGGCGTGAATATGTTCGGGGTATCTACTGGCTAGAAATGCCGGGATATGAAATGCAGAATTATCTAGAGGCAGACCGAAAACTGCCCGATTTTTATTGGACGGGCGAAACGGATATGCATTGCCTGTCTCAGACAATTTCCCAAACTCTGGAATATGCTTACGCCCACCACATTCAGCGCCTGATGATTACCGGGAACTTTGCTATGCTAATTGGTGTCGATCCCTACGACGTACATGAATGGTATTTGTCCGTCTATCTCGACGCATTTGAATGGGTGGAATTGCCTAATACGCTCGGGATGAGCCAATATGGGGATGGGGGATTACTTGGCTCTAAACCCTATGCAAGCAGCGGCTCTTACATCAATCGAATGAGCAATTACTGTAAAGATTGCGCTTATAATGTGAAAGACCGCGTGGGAGAGAAGGCTTGTCCATTTAACGCGCTCTACTGGCATTTTTTAGACCGGAACAAAGAGAAGTTGCAGGGCAATAATCGGTTGGCGATGCCCTATAGAAATCTGGAGAAAATGGACCAGAAAACCCGCAATGAATTAATTAATCAGGCTGATAACTTCATTGAGAGTCTTACGCCGTCTTCGGCAAAAGATTATATTTAATTCGTTTCTATTGCCTGATTGAGAATACGCCGGCCTTATTTAAAATCAGGTTTTCTCTTTTCAAGAAAGGCATTGTAGCCTTCCGCGAAATCCTTGCTCGAAAAGCCGGCTTGAAACAATTCTTTCGTCGCCTTGGTTTCGCTTCTCTGTCCGGCTTCATAAGCCATAAACATTCGATTAGTCGCCGAGATAGATTCGCCGGATATGTCTGCGATAGACATCGCGTAATCACGTACGACCTGATCCAATTCATATTGGTCGGTGAGACGGTTTATAAGGCCAATTTGTAAGGCCTCCTCAGATAGGACCGTCCGCGCAGAAAATAACATATCTTTTGCCCGGCTAATCCCGACGGCCTGAATCAGTCTTTTCATATCGGCGAAGGGGTAAACCAAGCCAAGATTGCCCGGCGTAATTGCAAATTTAGAGGTCCCGTCTGCGATGCGCATATCGCAAGAGAGCGCAATGCCGCATCCGCCGCCTACGCAGGCTCCTCTTATTTTGGCAATTGTGGGTTTGGGGAATATCGATACGGCTTCGAGCGCTTGGGCAATTGTCAGAGATATCTTCTTCGAACTTTCAGGTGTGGCGTAAAGGGTTTCAAATTCTGAAATATCCGCCCCCGCAGCGAAATGCTCACCGTCACCGGTGATGATGAGCACCTTCAACGCTGGCGTGTCAGCGGCTTCTTCCAGGCAGCTCAAAAGCTGCTGCCACATCGCCGCGCTAATCGCATTCCGTTTTGCCGGTTGAGTCAAAAGGATCCGGCCTATCCGGCCAGTTCTCATCGAAAATTTGACGTCAGCATCCATATATAAACCTCAGAGATATCCCTGAGATTTTATCAGAGAGACATCTGTAATATTGCAAAGAGGTGATCAGAAAGCTTATGAATGGCCTGTTTTCTGAATCTTTCCTCCGAATTATTGCAACAAACATAGCGCCGTGACGTTGCTTTAGCACATACAAAAGGAGACATAATGACTGAATTACATCTACCAAATGATACGTTAATTTTAACAGCGACGGGTGAAGAGGCCAAGCTCTATCGTCAACACGGCGCGCATTTGAAAATGGAAGACCATTGGACTCCTCAAAATCTGGCGGACGAAGGACCGTCGGGGAAGTCTCCGTCAGAACGCTCCGACAAAGAGTCCATGGAAGCGACATTCTCAAAACAGATAGCTGAAAGACTTTATGCGTTTGTCCACAAAGGGAAATTCGAAAATCTCATCTTAGCGGCAGACCCGGAGACTCTTGGAGAAATTCGACCTCTTTTGCACAAAGAAGTGAATGACAAAATCCTTTTGGAAATGAACAAAACACTGATCAATTCCTCATTGCCGGATATCGAAAAATCAATCGCCGCTGCGCGTAAATAGGTTTTTTAAAATACGAACATGAGGCCCGCATTGTCGGGCCTTTTTTTATGGCTGATAGAAAGGCGGGGGGAGATCAGATTTCGTTTCACTGGACAGCTGGAAATCAAACAGCATAGTAAGAGGCGAAAAGGGGATCTTATGTCATCAACCACAATCGTCTTAATTACTTTAATTGCTTATAAGGTTGTTCTTCTTGGCGTTGGGTTTTGGGCGTCAAAACGGGTAAATTCGGAAGACGATTTTTTTCTCGCCGGAAAAGGCGCAGGGGGCGGGTTAGGACCGTGGACTGCTGGATTGTCTTATGCCGCGTCTACTTCTTCGGCTTGGGTGCTGCTCGGCTTTACGGGCGTCATCTATACGCAAGGTGTGGTCGGGTTATGGCTCGTTCCCGGTATATTTGGCGGCTATCTCCTAACTTGGTTGGTGATGGGGCCTAGGTTGAATGCGGAAACCGCGTCACGAGGGCATCTAACGATTGTCGATTTTATGACGTCCGATGTGACAGCCGTTTGGAAAAAAAGAATTGGGATTGCCTGCGCCGCCATGATCCTTTTTTGTTTTATTTTTTATATTTCATCACAATTCCAAGCGGCCGGAAATGCCCTGACCGAAGTGTTTGGCATGAATGTAACCGAAGCCGTCCTTCTGGGCGCGGCTATCATCGTCATATATTGCTTTATGGGCGGTTTTCTTGCCGCCAGCATCACAGACGCGTTGCAAGCAGTCGTTATGATGCTGGCCTGTGTGCTGGTGCCAATCGCCGCCGTAAGCGCGGCAGGCGGTTTCGGCTCGTTGATGGAGTCTCTGCAAACCACCCAGCCTGAAGGCTATTTCAGCTTTACGGGAGGGGCGATCGGCATGGCCGGTATTGGACTCGCCATGGGGTTGTTAGGGACGGGATTAGGGGCGCTAGGCCAGCCGCAATTGTTAAACCGCATTATGTCTGTCCGCACCGATAAAGAGCGCGTCCAAGGCGCGCTTATAACTATTCTGTGGGGCGTTGTGATCTATTCCGGATTGGTTTGCCTCGCCTTTGCCGGGCGTGCGACGGGAATAGAGACAGGAACAGAAGCCCTATTTTTTGCCGCGGCGAAAGAATTTCTCCCGGCCGTTCTGGCAGGCATAATAACGGCTGCCGTCCTGTCAGCGGTGATGTCTACGGTGGACAGTCTCCTTCTCGCTGCGGCGTCCGCTGTCTCGCACGATATTGGCATTAAATATTCCCATCCTAAAAGAGCGCTTTTCTTCGGGCGGGTGGCAATGGTTGCCGTTGCGGTCTTCGCGGTTCTGCTCACGCTGTTTGCGGACCAAACAATTTTTAAACGTGTTCTGTTTAGCTGGGTCGCTTTAGGCGCAGCCTTTGGTCCGACGATTTTGACGAAATGCCTAGGCTGGAAAGTGAAGGGCGGCGCCGTGTTCGCCGCCGTTATTATCGCTTTCTTCACCGCCGTTATATTTTCGAATATTGAGGGGCCGATTGCGGAAATCATTGAGAAATGGGGGTCTTGGTGTGTCGGCCTTGCAATATTACTCTTGGGTCGAATTCGGGACGAAAACATCAAGGCGGTCGCCTGATTTGGGTTTAATACCCGTTGGCCGACAATAAAAAAAAGCGCCTCCGAAGAGGCGCTTTACAATAGTTGAGTGATGAGACGCTCTAGGCGGCTTTTTTGCCGCTTTTCGCTTTTTTCTCATAAATAGTTTCGCCAGCTTTTGCTTTGTCACGGAACATTTGCGGCGGCGTGAACCGCGCGCCGTGGCGCTGTGCCAAATTATCGGCGGTAGTCACAAATGCTTCTAATCCAATCGTGTCGATATAGGAAAGCGGTCCACCAGTATAAGGCGGGAAGCCCCATCCGAAGATAGCGCCAAGATCAGCACTTTGCGGATCTGGAACCACATCCTCGGCATAGCAATTCGCGGTTGGGATGAGTTGAGCGTATAAAAGCCGTTCAACAACCTCTTCAGGCGAAGGCTGCTCTTCCTTCAGCGGATAGTGGTCGGTCATGCCTTCCCACAATCCCAAACGTTTGCCATCTTGGTCGTAGTTATAGAACCCGGCCCCAAAGCGACGACCTGCGCGGTCCCATTTATTGACCATATTGTCCATGAACTCCTCTGTTCCCGAAGGCACATAGTCATCGCCCATTTCTTCGCGGGTAGAGGTCATGATGTCATAACCAAGTTTCTGGGTCGTGTCGTCTGACACGGCCAGAGGACCGATCGGCAAACCAAGGTTTGCGGCACAATTTTCGATAAGCGCCATGCTGATCCCTTCCGTCACCATCAGGCTGGCTTCATTGGCGTAAGGCGGGAAGACGCGGTTCGTAAAGAAGCCGCGAACGTCTTTTACAACGATTGGCGTTTTACGGATTTTCTTGTTGTAATCAAACGCGGCTGCCAAGGCGAGATCGCCTGTGCCTTCATGTGGGATGATTTCCAAAAGCGGCATTTTCTCGACCGGGGAGAAGAAGTGCATTCCGATAAACTGATCCGGACGGGATGAGTTCTTGGCCAATCCGCCAATAGGAAGCGTAGAGGTGTTCGAAGCGAACACTACATCTTTTCCGATAACCGCTTCTGTCTTTTTGATTACATCCGCTTTGACGTCCGGACGTTCAAAAACCGCCTCGATAATTAGATCAACATCTTTCAGATCGTCATAATTATCTGTTGGGGTGATCCGCGCAAGGAAGGCGTCAGCCTTTTCCTGCGTCATCCGACCGCGAGAAACGTTCTTGTCCAAAATCTTTTTGGTATAGGCGACAGATTTCTCAGCCTCTTCCATGGAGCGATCCAGAGAAATAACCTCCATACCGGCCTTAGCAGTCACGTGAGCGATACCGGAGCCCATCAGGCCTGCGCCCAGCACACCGACTTTTTTGATTTCAACGGTGGGGATGCCTTCGGGGCGCTGCGCGCCTTTTTCAGCGGCCTGTTTGTTGACAAACAAAGTGCGGATCATGTTTTTGGCAACAGGATCAGCCAAAAGCTTGCAGAAGTATTTCACTTCAATAGCGATTGCCGTGTCCATTGGAACAGCCGTGCCCTCATAAAGACAAGACATGATGGCTTTAATGGCCGGGTAGTTGTTCTTGCTTTCTTTCAGCGCCATAGCATTGGCTGCGACGAAAAATTGAACCGCTTTCGGGTTCATGGAGCCAGCGCCGCCAGGTACTTTAAAGCCTTTGACGTCCCACGGTTGAAGCACGCCTTTCACATTATCTTTGACCCAGGCTTTCGCGGCGTCGACCGTTTTGCCAGGCTCAACGACCTCATTGATAAGACCTTGAGCCAAAGCCTTCTTTGGATCGAGGTTTTTACCCTGGGTACACATCATCGCTGCATTTTGCAGACCTACGAGGCGAGGGGTACGCTGGGTTCCGCCGCCACCCGGGAGAAGGCCGACAAGCACTTCGGGAAGGCCGAGTTTGATTTTAGGATTGTCTGCCACGACGCGGTGGTGACAGGCGAGAACCAGTTCCAGTCCGCCGCCAAGCGCCAGCCCTTCGACAGCCACAGCCACAGGTTTGGCCTTTTTGCCTTCACGTTGCATCTGGCGCACAGTGTGGCCGCCTGTTTCCATTCGGCGAAAAAGGCGGTTAAGCGTCATGCCTTGGTCAAAAGAGTCTTTGTTCAACTCGCCGGAATTTTGCTCCAACATGCGAAGGTCGGCGCCGGCCATAAAGGCATTGTCGCGGCCGGAACAGATAACCGCGCCTTTGACGTCGTCGTCTTCAATCAGGCGGTCAACAAAATGCGGGAACTCAGCCATAAGATGTTCGTCCCAGACATTCATGCCTTGGTTCGGGACATCGATTGTCAGTGTCAGGATTCCGTCGGAGTCCAGATCCATTGAAATTGTTTTATAATCACTCATAATTATATCCTTTCGTCAGCTGCGATTAAACGCGCTCAATAATAGTCGCGGTGCCCATGCCGCCGCCGATGCAAAGCGTAACAAGCGACGTTTCCTTGTCGGCTCGCTCTAGCTCATCAACCATCGTGCCGAGGATCATGGCGCCTGTGGCCCCGAGAGGGTGGCCCATGGCAATCGCGCCGCCATTTACGTTGATATCGTTATGGTCGATGTCGAGCGCTTGCATGAAGCGCAGGACAACAGCGGCGAAAGCTTCGTTAAGCTCGTACAGGTCAATGTCATTGACGTTCATCCCGGCGCGCTTGAGGGCTTTTTTTGCTGCAAACTCAGGACCCGTCAGCATGATTGTTGGGTCCGATCCGATTGAGGCCATAGAGCGGATGCGCGCGCGTGGTTTAAGACCTAAACGCTCCCCGATTTCTTTGTTGCCGATTAGCAAGCCAGCCGCGCCATCGACAATGCCGGAGGAGTTACCAGCGTGATGGACATGGTTGATTTTTTCTACTTCTGGGTATTTTTGGATAGCGACGCCATTAAAACCAAAATTTTCACCCATCATTTTGAAAGACGGGTTAAGTGCGCCAAGGCTCTGCATATCTGTTTCAGGACGGATGGTTTCGTCGTGGTCGAGAACATTGACACCCATGACGTCTTTAACGGGCATAATTGATTTTTTGAAACGGCCTTCGTCCCAGGCCTTCTTCGCGCGTTTATGGCTTTCGACCGCATATGCATCTACATCGTCACGCGAAAACCCGTATTTGGTTGCGATCAAATCGGCGGAAACGCCTTGTGGAACGAAATAATTATGAAAAGCGGAGGCCGGGTCGGAGGGCCAAGCGCCGCCGTCAGATCCCATTGGGACGCGGGACATGCTTTCGACGCCGCCGCCAATCGTGAGGTCACATTCACCGGACATGACTTTTGCGGCTGCAATGTTCGAAGCTTCAAGGCCTGAGGCACAAAAGCGATTGACTTGAATGCCGCCAGTGGTTTGGGCGTAACCGGCATTCATCACGGCTGTCCGCGTGATAACCGCGCCTTGCTCGCCGACCGGAGAGACGCAGCCAAAGGCGACATCTTCAACTTCTGCCGTATCAATATTGTTCCGATCGCGCAGAGCTTGAAGAACCTGAACAGACAAATTTAGCGCCGTGATTTCGTGCAGGTTGCCGTCGGATTTCCCTTTGCCGCGCGGTGTTCGGACCGCGTCATAAATATAAGCCTCAGTCATGAGAGAACCTTTCCTCTATTCATTCTTGATTGAATTCGCATCCTTAGACCGTATCTGCGTTCAAAAATAAAGGGTCGTCAGGCCTTTTTTGCACCTTCACAAATGGTTGAGCTCCGTTCATTTTTGGGGCCGTAGACATCTTAATCCCTAACGTTACAAAGAGGTTGAGAGGGCGTGGGGAAGCGCCCATAAGACATTGCAAACACAGATTGGAAAAATTATGCGTGAAGCCGTCCTCATTTCTACCGCCAGAACTCCTATAGGGCGCGCCTATCGCGGCGCCTTTAACGCGACGCCGTCTCCAACCCTCGCGGGTCACTGCATTGATGAAGCCGTTAAACGCGCTGGAATCGACGGCGCAGAAGTCGAAGACGTGATTATGGGCTGCGCCATGCAACAGGGCGTTCAGGTCACCATCGGCCGAAACGCCGTTTTGGCTTCTAATTTGCCTGTTACGGTACCCGGGATGAGCCTGGACCGTCAGTGTTCGTCCGGGATGATGGCAATTGGCGTCGCGGCAAAGCAGATTATGACTGATAATCAAACAATTACGATCGGCGGCGGTGTAGAGAGCATTTCCATGGTGCAAACGCCGGAAATGCGGATTGCGCCAGATCCAACGGTTTTGGAAAAGCATCCGCAAGCCTATATCCAGATGATTGATACGGCCGAAATCGTCGCAGAACGCTACGGCGTCACGCGTGACGAAATGGACGAATATGCGCTTCTGTCCCAGCAGCGCACGCACGCCGCGCAGGAAGCCGGAAAGTTTGACGACGAGATTGTCCCGCTTGCTTCGACCATGATGGTCAAAAATAAAGAAACTGGCGAAATCTCTAAATCCGAAACAAAACTTGAGAAAGACGAGGGTAATCGTCCGTCTACCACTTTGGAGGGGCTGCAAGGTCTGAAACCTGTTCGAGGCCCTGAAAAAACAATAACCGCCGGGAATGCATCTCAACTGTCAGACGGCGCATCTGTTTCTGTCCTTATGGAGCGTAAAGAAGCTGAGCGGCGCGGTATGTCACCGCTGGGTATTTACCGCGGCATGGCCGTCGCGGGTCTCGAACCTGATGAAATGGGGATAGGGCCAGTATATGCTGTGCCAAAATTGCTCCAGCAGACTGGCCTCAAAATGGAAGATATCGATCTATGGGAGCTGAATGAGGCTTTCGCGGTACAGGTTCTCTACTGCCAGAAGAAACTTGGTATTCCGACCGAGAAAATGAACGTTAATGGCGGCGCCATTTCAATTGGTCACCCTTACGGCATGAGCGGAGCGCGTATGGTTGCTCACGCGCTTATCGAAGGTAAACGCCGAGGCGCGAAATATGTTGTCTCTACCATGTGTATTGGCGGCGGCATGGGCGCGGCTGGATTGTTTGAAGTAGTATAGTTCCAAGGTCAGGAAACGGAAATGAGTGAAGTAGAATTTAAAAACCGCGTCGCCATCGTAACTGGTGCGGGCGGCGGTCTGGGTAAAAGCCATGCTTTGGCCCTCGCCAAACGCGGCGTCAAAATTGTGGTCAATGATTTAGGCGGGTCTGTGGATGGCTCCGGATCCTCTGCGACTATGGCCGAAAATGTGGCCAAAGAAATCAAAGACGCCGGCGGCGAAGCTATTGCAAATGGCGCAAATGTGACCAAAGCCGATGAAGTCGAAGCTATGGTTGGTGAAGCGATCGATCACTTCGGCCATGTGGATATCCTTGTGAATAATGCGGGGATATTGCGGGATAAGTCTTTCGCCAAGATGGAGATGGACGATTTCCGCTTGGTTCTCGACGTGCACGTCATGGGCTCTGCTATATGCACCAAAGCCGTCTGGGCACATATGCGAGAGCGGGAATATGGCCGTATTGCCATGACCTCCAGTAGCTCCGGCATGTACGGTAATTTTGGGCAATCCAATTACGGCGCGGCCAAAGCAGGACTTTCCGGCTTTATGCGAACGCTCTGCCTCGAAGGCGCGAAATATAATATCAAGGTCAATGCCCTGTCGCCAGTGGCGGCAACGCGTATGACTGAAGACATTATGCCGCCGGAAATCTTAGCAATGTTGGACGTAGAAAGCGTTAGCCAAGGCCTTGTGTATCTTGTTTGTGACGACGCGCCCAACCGCACGATATTGGTGGCGGGAGCAGGGGGTTATGCGGCGACCAAAGTGTTCGAAACTGACGGCGTTAGCTTTGCGCCTGGCGACCAGACAGCCGAAAACGTCGCCGCCAACTGGTCAAAGATAATTTCAGAGGATAACATGCTCGAAATGACGCAAGGCGGTATGCAGGGCGAAAAGCTCTTAAAGCGCGCTGCGGCTCTAAAATCATAAAAATAAAAAACCGAAACGGGGAATAAGATGAAAACAGTCTCACTTGAAGAAGCCAAGGCCATGATCGGCAAAGAATCCGGCGTATCGGATTGGCTTAAGATTGAACAAGACCGCATTAATCAATTTGCGGATGTGACTGAAGATCACCAGTTCATTCATATTAATCCAGACATGGCGAAAATGACGCCCTTTGGCGGGACAGTTGCTCATGGATTTCTGACGCTCTCTATGTTGGTCAAAATGGGCGAGACGGCTTCCATCACGTTAGAAGGCGTTAAGATGGGCGTGAATTACGGCTTTGATAAAGTGCGTTTTTTAGCACCCGTTCCGTCGGGCTCAAATGTCCGGGGGCGGTTCGTTGTGGCCGCGGTCGAAGAAAAACGGCCCGGCCAGGTTTTGATTACTTATGACATTACCGTCGAGATTGAAGGCGGCGAAAAACCCGCATTGATTGCTCAGTGGATGGGCATGCAGTTTACGGGCTAAACTGGCTTACTTTTTGAGAGTCTCCAACGCCGCCCTCATGGCGTCGGAGAGCTCGACAGGGCGGCGGAACCGCTTATCTACGTAGACATGGGTGAATTGCCCTTGGGCACAGGCCTCTTCCTCTTCATTTCGGAATAATCCGATTTCGTAGGTCACGCTGGAATTGCCAATGTGGGATACCCTTAGTCCCGCTTTGATAATATCGGGAAAACTGGCCGGGGCGAAATAGTCGCAATTTGTTTTGACGACCAATCCAATGATGTCCGACGTTTCAATATCGAGCAGGCCTTTTTGAATGAGGTATTCATTCACCACGGTGTCAAAATACAGGTAATAAACGGCGTTGTTGATATGGCCGTAGACGTCATTGTCAGACCAACGCGTCGGAATGTCCAAAAAATGTACATAATCCTTCAGCGTGTTTGGTTGAGCTCGCATTATAAAATCGTTTCGTAAATTTTGACCGTCGCGTCATAAGTCATGGTGCGGGGGTTGTTTTGCAGAACGCGGTCCTTAGTCATAGCGTCTTCGGCCATTATCGGAATAGCGTCCGCCGGAATATTGACTTCGGTTAGGGTGAGGGGAACGGCTGTTTCATTTTTGATACGGATCATGTCATCAATCAGCGCTCCGCTTTTCGCGCCGAGGCCAAGGCTGTTCGCGATTTCGCCGTACCACCCATCGGCTTTGGACTGGTTATATTTCAGGACTTCGGTCAAAACGAGCGCATTGGAGAGGCCGTGCGGGACGTGGAAAAACCCGCCGAGCGGGTAGGCGAGAGCGTGAACGGCGCCGACGGGGGCGTTGGAGAACGCCTGTCCGGCGAGCATGGCGCCGATGAGCATGGTTTCTCGTGCCTCTAGATCATCGGGATGATTGCAGGCTTGGACGATGGAGTTACGGAGTTTGCCTAAAGCCGTCAGCGCCAGAGCATCAGAAATCGGGTTCTTTTGCTTCACCGACGTGTAGGCCTCAATCGCGTGAACCATGGCATCAATCCCGGTCGCCGCTGTGATCGATTTCGGAAGGCCAACGGTGAGTGCGCTGTCGAGCAAGACCCGGTCAGCATAAAGCGCGTCCGCCACAATGCCGCTTTTCTCGGTCTCGCCTGTCGTAATAATAGCGACATTGGTGACTTCTGATCCCGTCCCTGATGTGGTTGGGATGAGCATGAGTGGAAGCCTTTTGCCTGTTGCATTCCCGACGCCGTACACCTCTTGGATAGGGCGGTCATGGGCCGCCATATAGGCAATGACCTTGGCGGTATCCATCGGACTGCCGCCGCCAAAGCCAATGACGAGGCCGGCCTGAAATTCTTTGACGGTTTCAACGCCCTTAAGGACAATGGCTTCGGGCGGGTCGGCCACAACTTCATCGAACACCATGATTTTATATCCGGTGTCTTGGAGCGCGGCGAGGCCAGCATCCATTAATCCAAGCGAAGCTACGCCTTTATCCGTGATAACGGCGATACGCTTGTTCTTACAAAGCCCGTCTACATATTGGTCAAGCTTCGACGCGCCTCCATTCTCAATGCGAATATCGGAAACGGTCTGGAAGGAATGTGCTTTCATATATCTATTATGAAGGAAATTGCGGGACATGTCATGTAACTCCCCCGTGTTACGTCCATGCGATTCTCTTGTATTGCGGTGCAGTAAAGCGGTGGGACAGAGAATGAAGCGGAAGTGGCGAAAGGGTTTGTTTGGTTTCAAGATATGCGTCTTTCCAGTCAGGTACATCCGCCTAACCGTAAGGCCTCACTCGGCACTCACCGTCTCACCTCATACAACCCGACGCACGTTGAAAGGCCTGCCCCACCTAGATGAGAAAACGTTCAGCAGAGGAGTAAAATGTAGAGCGAAAACCGTTTTTTGCAATTTTGGGTCGGGGTTGAAATGGCGCAGCTTATTAAAAGAATAAATGAAGGTCGTTTTGCTTTAAGGATACTATTGGGTGTGAGCACAACGAAACGCCGCAACCCTTCGACAGCATGAGTTTAAAAATGAACGAATTTCGATAGACCCCATAATCATCACAAGCGGCTATTATAAAACCAATTTAAGTCGCTCGGCTGAATGATGAAACGTCCCTTTCGCCGTATTGGTTTGGGGAGACTGTATCTGTTTTTCATTCACATTTATTTATCCACCCATGCCCTCATGCGGATTTCCAACGGGAATGATCTTGATATCGTCAAACTTTACCGGTTCTTTTGTATTTTCAATTTTTAAAAGGATACGAGACGGATTACTTTTCCAACTTGGAGCATCAAACTCAAAGTGTATAGGTGTCCAGTTATTGCTCTTTGTTTCAAAAATCCCAAGCGTCTCTAAGGGCGCATTTTCTAAAGCTTCATATCTGTTCATCCCTTTTGGACGATATTGAATTGAAGCCGAAATCGATGTGCCTTCCGAAGCCTTAACATAACCCTGCCACCGCATCTTGTCAGTCGGGAAGACTTTCATGAAAGTTTTCAGTCCGAATGATGCAGGTTCATCTGCATTTATGGGGGTGACCTGTAAGGCATAGTGTCCTTTTCGTGCGTCGGTTGTAGGCTCAAATATAGCGTTTTCGGCTGCCCATGTTCGTTCGAGGGTTTCGAAACTGCTATAGCTCTCAAAATCACCGACAAACAAAACGTCACCTCTGCCGGGTGGGTTGATTGCGGATTCAGCCTGCCGACTATCTATAACGGCGTGACCGCCCGAACGGCTCACTATGGTATCCCTGTCTGCCGACAAACGAGCGATACGATCCAGGATATAACGCCTTGTAGCGTTGGTGGCTGGGAGAGGTTTATAGCCTTTTATATGAAGAGGTATAACCTCTGCGCGGTAAAATTCATCGCCGTCCATCCAAACATTGACCGCCGCGGCGGCATGGGTGGAATTGAAAAATTGGTCAAACACAAAGTTGCCAAGGGAATAGGCTATCAACTTTCCTTTATATATTTCAAAACCTTGGGTGACGTGAGGATGATGAGCGATGACTAAGTCCGCCCCCTGGTCGACGGCTAATTTCAATCGAGATTCGGTGGATTTGCTAGGCCCTTCACTATATTCGCGTGATCCATGGTATTGCACCACATCGATTTGATTTGGTTCGACACCCAAGTTTAGTGACTTTTGAATATTCTCTTCCGAGCCATAAGCTGCTCCGCCTTTGTCGGGCTCTGCAACTTGATTGGGCGTAACGCGCCCCTCCCAGCCAACATACCCCCACGTAGCGATCGGCATGCCGTCTAGATCGGCAATAGAGGGTTTAAGGGCGTCAGCCTCGTTTCGTCCCGCGCCGGAAAAGTCCAAATTTGAATTTTCTAAGACAGAGAGGGTGGTTGCCAGACCGCTCTCTAAATAATCATAGGTGTGATTGTTGCCCAAGGAAACGTAATCGACGCTCATCCAGTCCAAGGCTTTGACTATGTCGGGGTGCGTATAAAAAACAACACTCTTAGGAGCAGATTCTGCCGGCTCTGTTTCAGCAAGAATCGTTTCAAGGTTAATACTAGCGTAATCCGCGATTTCAAAATATGGCTTCATTTCTAACAGAATTGACTTCATATCTTGAAGTCGCGTCGAGCTATGAATGAGCCTCTCTTCGTCCCATCGAGGTTCAAGATAGCGCCGTCCCATCATAGCATCCCCCCCAAATGTCAAAAGCCGTCGACCCGCTTTTTCCCTAACGAGACTTATAGCCGGAATGGACATTGTTCCGTCCTCTGCCGTCAATTCCGCTTGGGAGAATGTATGGAGACTGTCGTAAAGGCCAGGGCCCGACAGCTTAACTTGAAAAATTTCTTCGTCGGACACCGATATTGCGAACTCCCCGTTCGGCCCGACGGTTTGATTAACTCCATTTACTTCGACAACAGTACCATTTGGAAGACTGGATTGATCGGCAATTGACACAAACCCATTCAGCAAATGAGTATTGGCCCGTGAATTATCTGAGGGCTGCGCACTATGCACACAAGCGGAACAAACAATCGAAGCGAATAGCCCAAAAAATATAAATGAGGCGTTTGACATATCTAATTCTCTCGTCGGGGTGAACAGAGGGCAATAGTAAGTTAAGTGAAATTTGCATGCATTGACGAGACACGCAATTTCTAAAAAACTGCACACCCATAGTCTTTAGCATTCACGTCCGCATTTTAAACAAATTTCATTTTTGGAACGGGAAAGGTCAACCGTCCATTTTTCTCTCTCATAGTCGAGGTAAAAAGAACGGCTTGTTTTGGGCGTTTTAAGCCGCTAGCCGAAGGTTTCTAACTGGAATGAAAAACAGCACCGACCCCTAAATTCCTAATAGCCATCTAACTCACGCTTGCTACACTCCTCTAAAAATTAGGGGAGATGTTATGACGGACGAACAGGTTAAAAATCGCGCGCAATATTGGCGAGCGACAAAGCGGCTTACGGTTTCCTTGCTGCTTGTTTGGTTTCTAGTTTCATTCGGGGCAGGGATATTGTTCCGAGACGCGCTTGATAACTTTTCAATCGGGGGCGCGCCTTTGGGGTTCTGGATGGCGCAGAACGGCTCAATTTATATCTTTGTCCTGCTGATAATTATTTATTGCATCCAGATGACGCGCCTCGAACGAAAATTCGGAATTAAGGGATAAAGTCATGGATCAAACCCTATGGACCTATTTTTTCGTCATCCTGACCTTCGGGATTTATATTGGTATTGCGATATGGGCCCGAGCAGGTTCTACAGATGAGTTCTATGTCGCCGGGCACGACGTGCATCCGGCGCTGAACGGTATGGCGACGGGCGCGGATTGGATGAGCGCCGCCAGCTTTCTATCAATGGCCGGACTCATCGCGTTTCTAGGATATGGCGGCTCCGTCTATTTGATGGGATGGACAGGCGGCTACGTTTTACTGGCTCTCTTGCTCGCGCCTTACTTGCGAGAATTTGGAAAATTTACGGTACCGGATTTTGTCGGTGATCGATATTATTCGAAACTTGCCCGCGTCATCGCGGTTATCTGCGCTTTGATGGTGAGCTTTACGTATATTGCCGGACAAATGAAAGGCGTCGGTGTGGCGTTCTCAGGATTTCTGGGAGTAGACTTCAACCTCGGCATTTTTATTGGGTCAGCGATCGTGTTCGTCTACGCCGTTTGGGGCGGCATGAAGGGCATCACCTATACGCAAGTCGCGCAATATGTTGTAATGATATTCGCCTATACCGTACCGGCGATTTTTATTTCGCTTATCATCACTGGAAACGCGGTCCCGCAACTAGGCTTCATCGGAAATGCTGTGGGAACAGAAGTGCCCATGTTGGACAAGCTCAATACTGTTCTGACGGACCTGGGCTTTATTGAATATACCTCAACACATAAATCCAAGATTGACGTCTTTTGTATCACGGCGGCGCTTATGTTTGGCACAGCTGGTCTTCCGCATGTGATCATACGGTTTTTTACGGTAAAATCCGCCAAGGCGGCCCGAAAATCCGCCGGGTGGGCGCTCGTCTTTATTGCTTTGCTCTATACAACGGCTCCGGCTGTCGGAGCTTTTGCGCGAATGAATTTTGTCGAAACAGTGAATGAGGCGACCTATATTCAGGACGGCGAGAACTATGAGGCGCGGGCGGCGGAGATAGCGTCCGAAGGCGGGAAACCTGTGCCGGCGTGGTATAAGGATTGGGAGAAAACGGGGCTTCTATCCTTCGAAGATAAAAATCAAGACGGCATTATGCAGTATCGCGGGCCAAATGCACCGGACGGTCTTGAGAATGAAGTCGATCCCAATCGGGATATTTTTGTACTGGCGAACCCGCAAATTGCGCAGTTGCCGGGGTGGGTTATTGGACTGGTTGTGGCCGGCGGGCTAGCCGCGGCGCTCTCGACGGCAGCGGGCTTGCTCATGGTTATCAGCTCTGCTGTTTCGCATGATCTTTTGAAGCGCACCTTCACGCCGGATATGACAGAGAAGCAGGAAATGCTGGCAGCCAGATTGGCAGCGGCAGCTGCGGTCATAGCGGCTGGGTTCATCGGGGCCTTCGCGTCCAGCCTGCCTTTCGTCGCGCAAGTCGTAGCCTTTGCGTTTGGAATTGCTGCCGCTTCGCTTTTCCCCATCATCTTTTTGGGGATATTCTGGAAACGAATGAACCGCGAAGGAGCGATTACCGCCATGTTGACCGGCCTCGTGTCAACTGTGTGCTATATCAGTTATTTCAAATTCCTAGGCGGGACAGAAGCTGGATGGTGGTTTGGAATCTCTCCGGAAGGTATCGGCTTCGCCTTTATGTGGGTGTCACTGGCCGTCGGTGTAGTCGTCTCCCTCGTGACAGCGCCGCCGCCACTTGCTATCCAAACACTGGTAGATGATATCCGCATACCCGGTACCGTGAAGGACAAAGTTTATGAGTGAAGACGCCAAGACCTACTCCGTTCCTAAGGAATTTGCTGCAGCGGTTGATATTGGGCCGGAACAGTATGCCTCCATGTACGCGGCGTCGATTGCCGATCCAGAGAGCTTTTGGGGAGAAATGGGGCAACGTCTGGACTGGATGGAGCCTTATACAAAGGTCAAAAATGTCAATTGGGACAAGTCGGACCTCTCTGTGAAATGGTATGAGGACGGTGTTTTAAACGTGTCCGCCAATTGCCTTGACCGACACCTAGCCACGCGAGGGGATAAGCCGGCTATCATTTGGGAAGGTGATGACCTAGGTGACATCAAAACTTTCACCTATAAAGAGGCTCACCTAGAGGTCTGCCGCTTTGCCAATGTGTTGAAAGAAATCGGCGTTAATAAAGGCGACCGGGTGACGCTTTATATGCCAATGATACCTGAAGCCGGGTTCGCTATGCTCGCTTGCGCCCGTATCGGTGCGGTGCATTCAGTCGTCTTCGGCGGCTTCTCTCCTGAAGCTTTGGCTGGACGGATAGCAGATTGTGACAGTACGGTCGTCATTACCGCCGACGAGGGGCTGAGAGGCTCTAAATCCATTCCGCTGAAAGCTAATTGCGATGCGGCGTGCGAAATCGCAGAAAAAGCGGGTAAGCCCGTCTCAAAGGTTTTATGCGTTCGGCGGACGGGCGGAAATGCGCACTGGGAAAAGGGACGCGATGTCTGGCTGCATGAGGCCGTCAAGACGGTCTCTGATGACTGTCCGCCGGAGCCGATGAACGCCGAAGACCCGCTCTTTATTCTCTATACGTCGGGGTCGACAGGAAAGCCGAAAGGCGTCCTCCATACAACGGGGGGTTACCTCGTTTGGGCGGCTCTGACACATGAGTGTGTTTTTGATCTGAAAGAAGATGATATTTATTGGTGCACGGCCGATGTCGGATGGGTGACGGGCCATACCTACATAATTTACGGTCCGATGGCGAACGGCGCGACCACCGTGATGTTCGAAGGGGTGCCAACTTATCCGGATGCGTCGCGTTTCTGGCAGGTCTGCGACAAGCATAAAGTCTCTCTTTTCTATACGGCTCCGACGGCCATTCGCGCCCTCATGCGCGAAGGTAACGGGCCGGTTAAGTCCACGGACCGAAGCTCGCTTCGCGTTCTTGGCACTGTTGGCGAGCCGATAAATCCCGAAGCTTGGGAATGGTATTTCCATACGGTCGGGGAAGGGCGTTGCCCGATTGTTGATACGTGGTGGCAGACAGAAACGGGCGGGGCGATGATTGTGCCGTTGCCCGGGACTACGCCGATGAAGCCAGGGTCTGCGAGTTTACCTTTTTTTGGAATTGAGCCGGCTCTTGTTGATGCTGACGGAAAAGAGCTGGATGGCCAAGCTGAGGGCAATCTGATTATAAAACAGAGCTGGCCCGGGCAGATGCGGACGGTTTACGGGGATCACCAGCGCTTTATCGATACCTATTTTTCGGCCTATCCGGGGAGCTATTTTACGGGCGATGGGTGCAAGCGCGATGAAGACGGATTTTACTGGATTACCGGGCGTGTCGATGACGTCATCAATGTCTCGGGCCACCGAATGGGAACTGCCGAAGTGGAAAGCGCGCTGGTTTCCCACGCCGCTGTCGCCGAAGCGGCCGTCGTCGGCTACCCACACGATATTAAAGGGCAGGGCATTTATGCCTATGTAACCTGCACATCTGGATTAGAGCCGGACGAAGCCTTGCGAAAAGAGCTCGTCAAACATGTTCGCTCTGAAATCGGCCCGATTGCCGCGCCCGACCTCATTCAATTTGCGCCAGGCCTTCCAAAAACGCGGTCAGGTAAAATTATGCGGCGTATCCTACGCAAAATAGCAGGGGAACAATTTGATAATTTAGGCGATACATCAACCCTTGCTGACCCAGAAGTCGTTGATGACCTCATTGAGAATAGAATGAACAAAGCCTAATTCATGACCGAAAAATGTATCATTATTGGGGCCAGCCATGCGGCAGCTCAACTCTGCATCTCTCTCCGCCAAGGGGGATGGGAAGGTCCCATTACTGTTATCGGAGAGGAAGCAGACTTACCTTATCACCGCCCGCCTTTATCGAAGGACTTTTTATCCGGAAATAAGGCACTCGGTGATATTCTCATTCGTCCTGCGGAAGTCTACGAAAAGGCTGATATCGACCTGAAACTCGGCGTCAGGGTCGGCGCCATAAACCGCGAAGAAAAATCCGTTTTAACGGATGATGGCGACGTGTTTCCCTATGACAAACTCGTTCTCGCAACCGGCGCCCGGGTTAGAAATTTGCCTGTACCTGGCGAAGATATTGATGGCGTTTTTTATCTTCGGGACACCAAAGATGTGCTCGCAATTAAGTCTCGAGTCGCCCCGGGAAAGCGCGCTGTCATTATCGGTGGCGGCTATATTGGTCTTGAAACGGGTGCGTCCCTGAAAAAACAAGGCATGGACGTCACTATCCTCGAAGCCATGCCGCGCATTCTAAAACGTGTCACCGCGCCGGAGCTTTCTAGTTTTTATAAACGGATACATCAGGAAGAAGGTGTTAATATTCTTGAAGGGGTGGTCGCGTCAGAGATTTCAAAGTCAAATGACAGGTTGAAGGTCTCTACTTCTTGTCAGCAAAATTTTGACGCGGACATGGTGATTATCGGCATTGGCGTGATACCGAATATGGAACTTGCCGAAATGTCGGGACTGACGGTCGGAAATGGCGTTGAAGTCAATGCCTTTTGCCAAACCTCTGACCCCAATATTTACGCCGCCGGAGACGTGACGTGGCATTTTAATCCGATTTATGATCGACATGTCCGTCTGGAATCGGTGCCTAATGCGACTGAGCAAGCCAAAATTGTGGCGTCGCATATGAACGGGAAGCCCAAGCCTTATAACAGTCTGCCTTGGTTTTGGTCGGATCAATTTGATCTAAAATTGCAAATTGCCGGCCTGTCTGACGGGTATGATGACCTCATAATTCGCGGCGATATTGAAAATTCGCGGGAATTTGCGGCGTTTTACTTCAAAGGCGATCAGCTCTTGGCGGTAGATGCGGTCAACTCGCCCAGAGAATTTATGTTGGGCCGAATGGTTCTAAGCAAAGGGAAATCTCTTGATAAAAAGGTTTTGGTTGACGCCACGGCAGAGTTGAAATCCGCAGTGATTTAGAACTCGCTTGGCATCACGAGCCTGACTAAGAAACGAGTGAGGGTTGGGGCCGATCAATCGTTGTTTTGATTGCCGCTATTTCTTCGGCTATTTCGGCCATGGGGCGTAGGGCCATCTGAACGTCCTGTTCCAAATCTCCATCGCTAGGTTCGTACTTTTCAAGATAAAGCCTAAGCGTGGCACCAACCGTGCCTGTACCGGATAAGCGGATGACAAAGCGGCTTCCGCTCTCGAATTCGACTCGTAGGCCTTGATTATGGGAAACAGATCCGTCGACCGGGTCGTGGTAAGAAAAATTGTCTGCTTTACTGACGGTTTCCCCTTGAAATGTTTTACCGACGAGGCTTTCCAATTTTTCGGAAAGCTTTGACATGACTGCCTCTGCCTTCTCCTTCTCTACGCCCTCATAATCGTGACGGGAATAATAGTGACGGCCATAGGTTAACCAGTGATCTGAAATAACATCTTTTACTGACTGATGACGGGCAGCTAGTATGTTGAGCCACATTAAAATAGCCCAAAGGCCGTCCTTTTCTCTTATGTGGTCGGAACTCGCCCCGGCGCTTTCTTCTCCGCAAAGCGCAATCCGTCCTGCATCCAATAAATTGCCGAAAAACTTCCATCCTGTCGGGGTTTCGAAATACTCGATGCCCAAATCCTTGGCGACAACATCTACAGCGCGGCTGGTCGGCATGGATCTGGCAACCCCTGGAATGCCGTTTTCATATCCTGGCACATCTGTCGCGTTTGCCGCCAGAACGGCAAGGCTGTCCGAGGGCGAAATATAAATATTTGGACCGAGAACAATATTTCGGTCCCCGTCTCCGTCGGAGGCGGCTCCGAAAAACGGCGCATCTTTGGAGGACATGGTCTCAAAAAGCTCTTTGGCATAGACCGGGTTGGGATCAGGATGTCCGCCGCCGAAATCCGGTTGGGGCTCGCCGTTTATGACGCTGTCTTCCGGCAAGCCCAGCCGCCCGCAGAATATAGCTTTGGCATAGGGACCTGTGACGGCGTGCATCGCGTCAAAGCAGATCCGCTTTCCGTCCAAAAGGTTATTTATAGAATCGAAATCAAACAGCTCTTCCATCATTTTCACGTAGTCCGTGACCGGGTCTATGATTTTGATCGTCATTTCTCCGAGGCGAGTGTCTCCGATTTCAGACAGGTCAATATCGCTCCCTTTGGCGATTTTATATCGGTCTATCTGCTGGGTTCGCTCATATATTGCGTTAGTCACAACTTCCGGCGCAGGTCCGCCATTTTCAACATTTAGTTTGAGGCCAAAATCGCCATCTGGTCCACCGGGGTTGTGACTAGCCGAGAGGACTATCCCTCCAGCGGCTTCGTGCAGGCGGATTAGGTTGGATACAGCGGGAGTAGAGAATAGCCCGTTCTGACCAACAATTATTTGGACGACCTCATTCGCTGCAGCCATGCGCAAGATAGTTTGAATCGCGATATCATTATAAAACCGGCCGTCTCCGCCGAGAATTAAAGTGCCGCCTTGCAAGCTAGGAACAGAGTCGAAAATAGACTGAACAAAATTTTCTAGATAGTTGGGTTTCTGAAAAACGCTCACTTTTTTGCGCAAGCCCGATGTGCCGGGCTTCTGTCCGTCAAAGGGCGTGGTTTTAACCTCGTTCATTCTAACAGTCCTTTCGTGCCAAGAAATCAGCTCGGTCCATATTCCATTCAAATGCTACCAGCTTCAGTGCCTGTCGCGGCGTTTATTTTCAAGTTCACAATTCTAGCGCGGCTTTAAACTTTCGCAGTCTGTTTGGAACGAAGTCCTCTTGAAAAGGGTTTCACTCTTATAATATCGGGAGAATTCTGTGCTGAATGCCTTTGGAAAACATGTTTTAGAATCTAAGAGTGTTCTAAGCGACGCTTCCAAGGAGTATATTGCACATATTGATATGCGCCAGCATTCTCTTATGGAAGGCGAGATTGTCTATAATGCGGGCGACCCCATTCACCACGTCTATATAGTTCAGCAAGGCTGGCTGACGTCTTTGAATGTGCTAGCCAATGGGGGGCGACAACTTCTGAACTTTTACACGCCAAATGATTTGATTGGACTAGAATTTTTAACAAGTAAGGAGGCCCCAAGCTCTCTCAAAGCTTTGTCAGCGTCTACGCTCGTCTCCATCCAGAAAAACGACTTCCTCAAAATCATGCGCGAATCGCCTGATCTAGTGGAATACTTTCTGTCCGCTGTTGGTCTTCAGGACGTTATAATGCAGGAGCGGATATGCTCGATGAGCCGTATGGATGCGAAACATAAGATTGTTTACTTCTTATTGCTTCTTAAAAGTAAGGTTGATTTTAAAAGCCAAGAGACAAGCCAAAGTCTATTTCTTCCGCTTACACAATATGAAATCGCTGACTCCCTCGGGCTTACAAATGTAACGGTCAGCAAGGTGATGAGCGAGTTAGAACGCTCCGGATATATTCAATATAAGCGTCAAAGGATCGAGTTTTTAAACTCTTTGGATCTAGCGGAAATGGTTGATTTCAAAGATCGTTATACCCAGTTCAGTAAACGCATTCAGGGTCGGGACGGTATTGCGACCGCCGCTTAAAATTCCTTCAAGGGCTTTACATTTCTGAAGTTATTGACGCCAATCCGCGCCGCGATTGGCAATGATCAAACTGATTTGATAAGACTTTCGAGCGCTCATTTCTGACATAATCAACCCAGCCTGTGTGCTGTCCATCTCGCGTAGAAATCCCGCGGCAAAGCCTGGATCCATACTGTCAAAAATTTCAGCCGCTTTTTTCGGCTTCATGGTTTTATACATTTCGACGAGGTGCGTGATGTCGTCTTCAGCAACCTTTTCCATTTTATCGATTTGGCTCTGAATAGTTTTCTGCGTTACTTCCAGAGTGTCGACATCTTTTTGGACTTTAGACTCTAGCGCTTTGAGAGCGGTCTCACGTTTTGCGATTTCTACTTGGCGGCTGTCTAGCAGGCTCCGCTCATTTATAAGCGTTTCGGCAACAGCGCCGGTCAGGCAAACAGAGTCGCCTTCACCATTGTTCTGCAGGGCTGCAATCGGCTCGTCAGAGATCGCTGGCGCCGGTTTGGAAATATCTGTTTTAACATCAGCCGAAGCCAAAGACAGATTACCAGCCTGAATCAGAAAAATGACTCCGAAACTCACGGCGATTATAGGGAGAACCTTTTTGGTCATGCGCGGGCTTGCTTAAGCCGGGATAGCAAACCGGACTTTTTAATACCGGCTTTCTCAGCCAAAGCTTCCATCTCGTCGAAAAGTTCCTGCATGGAATTTTTTGCCATTTCCGGTGTTACCCCATTTTCATCCAAGTCGGAGGCTTCATCATTTGAATTCATCGGAGCTACTGGAGATGCCGCTTTACTATCGGCCGGTTCAGCCACCATCGTAGCTATGTCTTGGACGGGCTCGGCCTTTTCGGATTTTTTTTTCGGTGTCTCCACAGCAAGCCTAGGCGCGTCGATTGAAACGACATTTGATGACGATTTTCCAATAAGATCATCCTTGTAACGCTCAATATCTGTCACAACCTTCAACAAGTTAGAGGCTGTTGTTTGGGCTTTCATGACGCTATTAGGGAGTGTGGTCGTAATCTTTTCTTCCAAGGCCGCATCAAGAGAGCGGGCGGGCTTTAGGCGGCGCTCGGCGTCGATGGTAACGGCTTCCAACTGGGTGGAAAGCGTCTCGGCCTTTTCGATAAGGCTTCTCAGCATTTTTACGGATTCAACGGTTGAAGCTTGAGCTTTTTGAGCGGCATTATTGGTATTATGAATAGCTTCTGTGAGCGAAACAATCGACGCGCCAACTCCGCTTTTAAGGTTGTTCAACCCTTTGAGCCGACGATTGAGTAATATGCAGTAGACGCAAGCTAAACCGGAAACAAATAGAAGTATGACGTCTTGGACCAAGGCCATATTGAGAGGTATCTGAGACATAAATTCCATTATCTTATCAGAAAGTCAGTTATTAAAACGCCCGCGACCTTTTCCTGTCCCAGAACAAGTCTGGACCGGCGAAGGAGTTGAGCCCGTAATTGGGGGAGGAACGCCGGATCTTGCAATTCGGCGACTTCTACAGCTCTCAGGTATCCCATGAAGGCATCCCGAAGGCGTAGTTCATTTGGATTGACCTCTTCTCGAAATTGCTTTGGAACTTCCAAAGCGAGGCTCATCCGTAAAATATTCTTATCATCTCGAATTGAGACAACAAATTCGTCCATTTCTACGATATCCAAATTCTTCGGCATAAGGTCATGTAGATCGTTGCTTTCAGAGGTCTCAGCGTCATGTGCGCTTGAGGGCGTGCTCGTTTCGGCGGTCGGGAGCAGATAGACAGTTCCGAAAGACACAGCTGCGAGGATGAGAGGGGTCAGAACAATGCCGACGATCCCGCCTTTTTTCTTAGCGTCCACAGCCGAAGTGGATTCGGGATTGGCCGATTCGGCGTTCTCTGCCACTTCCTGCTTCTTTTTAGTTTCAGCCACTCGCTTGTTTCCTACATGCACCGTTAAGGTTTCTCTTAGAAAACACACAGAAGTAAACTGTCTGTTAATTATATTCGTTAATATCTGAAAAAGCATGAGATGCGCCGAATTGGTAAACAGGATTTTTCCCAAGGCAACAGGATGAACATCATAAATGTGTGGCGGGCTCTACCGTTACAAAAGCAGATTATTTCTATTGGGAGCGTGTTAGCGACACTGGCTCTCATTTTCACGTTGATGTCTGTTACCCTCAAACCAAAAATGGATTTACTCTACTCCGGCTTGGATTCGGCGACCGCCGGAGACGTGATCGCGAAGCTCGATAATCTGAACGCCAAATATGATGTCAGAGGAAATGCGATTTACACAGAAAGCTCCCGCCGCGATTCCCTGCGTCTGGAACTAGCCAGAGAAGGTCTGCCAAAACAATCTATTGTCGGCTATGAATTGTTTGACACAATGAACAGTTTTGCCATGTCGTCTGAGATGTTTGATGCGACCTATTGGCGAGCTAAAGAAGGGGAGCTAACCCGGACTATCCTGTCTATGCAAAATATCCGCGCTGCTCGGGTTCATTTGGGTACGCAAAAAGCCACCGGATTTCGCAAAGGGCCTAAAGCGACAACGGCCTCTGTGACAGTCTCAACATCTAGCGGGTTAAATAGTGAACAATCTAAGGCCATACAATATTTAACCGCTCTTTCGATTGTCGGCCTGAACCCGGATGACGTCGCGGTTATTGATACGGCCAGAGGGCTGATTTCCGGCCCTGGTCTGAACGACCAATCCGAAATGGCCGGGAATGGAGAAATTGAACGCGCGGCAAAGTTAAAAACGAATCTGTTGTCCATGCTTGAGGCTCGTGTCGGGGCCGGGAATGCCCGCGTGAATGTCTCTCTCGATATTGACCACACGCGGGAAAGTTTGACGGAGCGCAGTTTTGACCCCGAAGGCCGCGTCCTTAAATCGCAAACGACGTCTGAGGTGTCCAATTCAAGTAATGGGACAAGCGGAGCAGTAACGGTTGCCAGTAACCTCCCCGAAGGCGCGGGAGCAGGCGGTAATAATCAGTCTGAAACGAGTGAAACCAGCGAAACAGTCACTTATGAAGTCTCTGAGATTCTTAGAAACCGGGAAATATCCCCCGGGGCAATTAAACGTATGACTGTTGCGGTTCTGGTCAGCGATGAACAAGTCGTCGCCGAAGACGGCACGGTCACGCAAGAACCTCGATCCGCCGAAGAAATGTCTGTGCTAACAGACCTCGTTGCGGCAGCTTCCGGCCTCAATGAAGAGCGGGGCGATGTTTTAACCATCAAATCTCTCGCTTTTAACCGACCCGTGGAAACAGACTTGATCGAGAGGCCGGGCCTATGGGCGCAATTCAAGGATCAATATCTCTGGAGCACGGTGCAATCCCTTATTCTAGGTATAGTTGCTCTAATTTTAGGCTTGTTTGTTGTGAAACCTCTTTTGACCAGAGATCCCAATTCAGCCGGAGAGGCTGTTCCAGGCTTGCTCCCTATGTCGCTTAAGGGGGACGCGCCGGGTTTGCCGGATGGCCGAGCCGACCAGAGCCAAGGGTTGATAGCCGCAAATGCAGCACCTTTAGGAATTGAAGGGCCGACGTCATCTGACCCTATAGATATGCTCAATGATAAAGCAAACGAGCAGATTGACGACGCTGCAAGTCTTTTGGCGAACTGGTTAAGCGCTGACACATCGGAGGCGAGTTAATGGCTGCGCATTTTGCCGCTCAGTCCATTGTAAGGCGACAGGCTGACGCGAGTCCTGTGGCTGAGGAAAGCTCTGCAGTTTATCCGGATATGACCTTATTTCACCCCGGCGGTGAAGGTCTTACCCCAGGACGCAGCAGGGCCTCTCAACAGGCGGACTATGAAGCGGGCTTCGACGCGGGAAAAGCCGAAGCCGCTCAAATGTATGAGCAAACCATAAGGGTAATGGAAGCCGCTTTGGAGGCCTTGAAATCCTCTGTTGGACAATTGAAACAAGATGTTGAAACCAGCCATGGTGAGGTGGTGAAAAGGTGTCTGCATGCGCTCTTGCCCGATTTGGCTCAGCAAGTCTTACGGCAAGAAATAGAAAATGTTCTAAATGAAGCGGCTAGCTCCCATGCGGCTTCCGAACTTTTCGTCTCGGTTCATCCAGAAAATGATATTGAGAAAAGCTTTTTGCTGAAATCTTTTGGGAAATCCATTTCTGTGGTTGAAAACGCGGATTTAGATATCAGCGCGGTTCATTTTTCTTGGGGAAGTTCCACATCTGAAATAGACCCCATTAAAACCGCGCAGACCTGCCTTACTCTTTTGGGAGTGAGCCAGGATCCATACCTCGCCGAAGGAAAAAATAAGGACGAAACGCTGGGAGAGACAATAACCAGCTCCGAACATAGTCAATCATTGCAGGACGCATCATGACCGACAAAAATCAAGCTCCGAAAGATAAAGGCGAAGCTGAAATCCCTATGGCCGAACGTCGCGACGACCAAGCCGGAGCAACTTATAAACGTTCGATTTACGCGCTTCCGGTCACCGTGCAGGTTGTTATCGGAACGGCCCGACCAACGATCGCCGAATTACTCAAGCTGAAAAAAGACTCGGTTCTGGAGATGGATAAATCGATCAACGACCCGGTCGATGTCTGCATCGATAACCGTGTTATCGCGAGAGGAGAGCTGGTCGAAACAGATGTCGCGACCGGAGAAATTGGTCTGAAAATTACGGAGATCGTTGATATCTCCGAAGATATGCTTTCCTGACGTCAATCGTGATCTCTGCTCGATTACAACCCTACTTTACGCCACGCAGAATTCTGGCTCTGTTGATGGCTTTGGCTTTGCTTGTCATTGTGCCTGCCATTGCCGTCGGTCAGACCCCAACCCCTCAGGCAGCCCCTGATATCGCAGAATCCATTGGCGAACTTTTAGATAATAATGCCGAAGGTGAGGACGGGGCCGTCGGATTGGATGCACGGGTTATCCAGCTCTTCTTGATAGTGACCGTGTTGAGCCTGGCTCCAGGTCTGGCGATGATGATTACCTGTCTGCCGTTTATGGTGATTGTGTTCTCCTTTTTACGGCAAGCGCTTGGCTTACAACAGTCCCCTCCGAATATGATGATTATGGGGCTAGCCATGTTCCTGACTTTCTTTGTGATGGAGCCGGTTTTCACGGCCTCTTGGGATGAGGGTCTATCGCCCTATATGGACGGCATGATTACCGAGCAGCAGGCCATTGACCGGACGCTCACCCCGTTTCGAAGCTTTATGGAGGCGAGAGTTGAAGCGGATACGATAGAGCGTTTGGCCGCTACCATGCCAGAGCGTAACTACGACTTATCGAGCGAACCGCCCCTTCCACTCCTTGTAACCTCTTTTATGCTGTCCGAGATTAAACAGGCCTTTCAGATCGGGTTTGTTATCTTTATGCCGTTCCTTATCATTGACCTTTTAGTTGCCTCCATTTTGATGGCGATGGGGATGATGATGGTTCCGCCGGCTGTGGTTTCTCTGCCGTTTAAACTCGCCTTCTTTGTGATGGCGGATGGGTGGCTAAAGATTACCGAAGCCCTGCTCAGAGGATATGGAGTCGCTTGATGTTAAATGGAGATACATTATCGGCGAGAGATTATAATTCGGGATCCAATCAATCCAGAGGAGGGGAACGAAATAATGGTCGCCCGCCGCAGATTGACCATCTGAGCCTGCCACAAAGAGCCGCGATAATTTTGGTGTCCATGGGCCCCGAATTCGCTGCGCCGATTGCTGAGAAACTCTCGGACGCGCATTTGCGAAAATTCGTCGAGGCCCTCAAGCAACTGCACGAAGTTCCGCGTGCAGATATGTTGGCTGTCGTGGCGGATTTTGTCGTGAAAATGAATGGACGGAAAAACACGATGATGGCCGGTCCGGAACGTGCCATGGAGATGGCTGAAAAAGTTCTGGATACAGACAGGTTGAAACGATTGACCGTGTCCTCCGCTGGTCCCATCACGCCGGGCGTGGAGAGTGATGTCTGGAGCGCACTGGCGACAAAGCCTGTTGAGCAAATTATAGAATTCCTTCTGGCCGAGAAAAATGAGATCTCAGCTTTTGTTATCTCAAAATTACCGACGGGGTTAGCGGGTGAAATATTATCGACGGTCTCTGATGATATGTCTGTAACTTACGTGAAATTATTATCAGAAGACCGGGTTGTGGCGCCGTTTGCTCAGCGCGCTATAGAGAAGCTTATTCGCAAAAAATGCCTGGACGTTGTCGCGGAAACTACCAATGACGCAGCTATCATCTACACGGCCGAACTCTTATCCATGGTGTCGAAGAGTAAGCGGGATAAATTGATGGACGACCTTGAAGCGAACGATAAGGAGCGGGCCAGAGCCATACGTAAAAGTATGCTTACGTTTGAAGACCTTCCAGTTCGCCTTCCGACTACCGCTATCCAGATTATTTTTAAAGATTATCCAAAAGAAGATTTACTGTTGGCCCTAAAAGCCGGCGAGACTGAGTCTGCTGAGTGCGTTGAGTTTCTTTTTGCCAATATCTCGCAGCGTATGGCAGAGCGAATGAAAGAAGAAATCGAAGAGCTGCCAGAGTTAACAGATACAGAATCCGATAAGGCTATAAACGGCTTTATGAGCTTTGTGACAGGTCTCGAAAGATCGCAAAAGATCGTTTTGGTGAAAGCGCCCGTCGTCGAGGATGCCTCTACTTAGAAGCCCAAGCCTAAGAGCCGAGGTTTTAGCCCCCGCTCTTCTTTCACTGACTCAGGAAATTCCGAACAAGACGCCCTTATTGAAGGACGAGCTCTGCGTGTAACGCTCCGGCCGTTTTAATGGTCTTAAGAATATCAATCATCTCCCGGGGGGAAACGCCTAGGGCATTTAATCCCGCTACGAGATCAGGCAGGGTGACATTATCTTCCAAAATTGCGATATTCCCCGGCTCACCGTCGCGAACAGATATGTCGGTGCGAGGCAGAACAATAGTATCGCCGAAGCCAAACGGGTTAGGCTGCGAAGCGACCGGGGTTTCAGAGATTGTAATCGACAAATTGCCCTGCGCAATCGCTACTGAGGAAACTTTTACGTCTTGGCCGAGTACGATGGTGCCGGAGCGTTTATCAACCACCACACGCGCTTTCTGGGCGGGCTGGAGAGTCAAATTTTCGATACGGCCCATGAACCGAGCCGGCGACACGCCAGCCTGAGACAAATCCAGTTCGACCGTACCAGAGTCAAGCAGAAGCGCGTATTTCCCGCCTAGGCTCGTGTTAATTTTGGATTCTAACCGTTCGGCTGTGGTGAAATCAGGAGACCGTAGGGCGAGACGAATTCGCTTCATCTTGCCGAACTCAAAATTGATTTCCCGTTCAATACGGGCGCCATTAGGGATAGTGCCGGACGTTGGCACGCCTTCAGTAATAGAGGCACTCTCTCCTTCGGCTTGAAATCCGCTGATAAGAACGCTGCCTTGGGCCAAAGCATAAACTTCGCCGTCTGCTGCATTGAGAGGCGTCATGACGAGCATGCCGCCTGCCAAGCTCTTAGCGTCCCCAATGGAGGAGACATTTATGTCTATTTTTGACCCTAAGCGGCCAAAGGGCGGCAATGACGCTGTTACCAAAACGGCCGCAACATTATTAGGGCGGAAATCGCTTCCTTGAATATTAACGCCGAGGCGTTCCAGAATGTTAGAGAGAGCTTCTTCGGTATAAGGGGAGTTCCGGATGGTATCCCCGGTGCCGTCAAGACCGATGACGAGCCCATACCCTACCAGATCATTGCTTCTGACACCTTCAACGTCGACAATGTCTTTAATCTTTACACTCGCTGCAGCGGTGACAGGAAAGAGGAGTGTTGCCGTCAGAAATAGACCCAACAAAGAATACAAAAATGAGCGCATAGGTATCACAGATAGTTCGTTAGGGTTAAGTTGGAAAGTCGAGCCGTAATGGCATAGGAGGCTTCCAGCTGCACTTGTAGCTGTTGAAGCTCTGCGGCAGCTTCGAATTGATCGCGTCCAAAAAGATTCTGAAACGAAGTGGCCAGCGATATCGCATCGCTCTCATTTTTTTGACTGGCGGTTTCCAAGCTTTGGTTAAGGATTCCGATTTCAGCTTCCAGTTTGACCAACCCGTTTGTGGCCTGAGTGATGGACGACGCGCCGTTGGTGACGAGAGCGTTGAAAGATTCCTTATCCCCCTCGGGAAGGGCGCTTTTTGCGGTGGCTACAATGGCCAGACCCTTGAGCAGGTCTTTGATACTGTCGTGAGAGCCGGAGACAGGGACCTGAAGGCTACGGCCATTTCCAATCGGCAGTAGCGGAGCATTGCCGTCGCCGCCTTGATAAATACGGGTTTCGAAATCACCGCCATCGCTGAAATAATTATCAATCGCTGTCATGGCAGAGGCCGTGTCAGGCGCACTTGAGATCAAACCTTCGATATCAGCTAAGAAAACGTCTGCTTCGCCAAAAGTCGGGGCGTCAGTCTGATCGCCGGAAAAAAGGTTTCGTTCGCCATGTCTCACCGACAGAGCGCTCATAATGTTTTCGACGCTCGCGCGAGCTTCGCTGATGATGGCATCTGTGCCAAAAACATTTTCAGCATGGAGCGCGATAATGGCTCGGCTGTCGATATTATCAATTGTCTCAAGAGTGTTTGTGAGGGCGCCGGACATCAAATCCAAACGCGATTTTGAAAGCGTGTTAATTTGCTGTGATTGTTCGATATCGCTCTGAGCTTTTTTCAATAGATGGGCTTGCCCTAAATCTCCGTTAGTGGCGGCGGTCATGTCAGATTTCAGACCCGTGACGGCTTCCTCCGATGCAATCTGGAGCTGATCGCGGATTTGCGCTGTGGTGCGGTTGCGCCGCGTGTAGGAGAGAAGGTCGGGAAAACTGCTAATTTGCATGTTTAATCCTATAACTGCATGAGGCGATCAAGCATGTCGCCAATGGCCTGAATGACTCGGGCATTAGCGGCATATGCTTGTTCAATCACTAATAGGGTTTGCAGTTCAGCATCGGTATCGACGGCTGATTGACTTAGTTCTGTATCGCTTAGGATATCGCGGCGAGCGGTTGTGCTTGCGTTGATAGAGTCATAACGCAAGGTTTGTTCGCCGATTTGTGACGTGAATCCGGCAGTCGCGCCAATGACTGTAAACTGTCCCTGCAAAGTTGTTCCGGCCGGGGCATCCTGCGGCGCGTTTAGTGCGTCAATCATCGCGGTAATGATGGAGGTGTTGCCCGTATTTCCTGGACTTGCGGCGCCAAGCCCGTCTCTCAAGCGCGTGACGTCTCCGCCCGCATTCGGGTTTATGGCGCTATTTAAACTAAATCGAGACGCTGCGCCCGAGAGATTTGCGGGGTCGAAAGCGACGCCTTTATCCGTAAATATTCCTGGTGCCCCTGCGGCCTTGGTCGGATCCAAAGCGTCGTCAGAGAAACGGGTGATTAAATCTGCCGCTAGTCCGTCAAGAGAGTCGGAAAATTCCACAGCAATTGTGTCGCGTACAGCAAACTCACCCGCCAAGCTGCCGGTTTGGAGCGCGTGCTGGCCATCTGTTCCGGGTGTTATTTCCTGATCGCCAACGAAGAGACCGGAGAGTCGGCTGCCAACCTCGCCAAATCGATCTGTTTCGGTAATCACGCCGGCGCGTTCAAATGAAAGTTCTTTTACCGTCCCGGACAACAGATAAACGCCGGAGCTTGTTAGAATATCGACTTGACCATTATCTCTTGGAATATCCTTTATTGGAATGATTTCAGAGATTCCGTCTATTAGTCTTTGGCGTTCATCCTCCAAAGCGGCGCCTTCGCCGCTGAGTTCATTCAGCCCGCTAATTTGAGTGTTCAATTCCTGCAAGCGATGAAGAGAATCGTTCACCTTTTGCACGGATCGATCGATATTGTTGTCAGCCGTTTCGCGCATAGAGGACGCGATATGCGACAGTGCATTGAACTGGTGCACCGTCTCATTGGCAGCTGAAAAAACAGCGTTTTGGAGGGCGGCAGATTCGGGCGTAGCTTCCAGACTTTTTAAGGATGCCTCAAAATTTTCCAGAGTGGAGAATAAGCCGTAACCGTCGCCAGGGCTACCGAGCTCGGTATTCAGATCCTGATAAGCTTGAGCCATGACTGAAGATCGTCCGACTGCCGAGTCTGCCTCGCGTCTCAGTCGGCTGATGGCCATATCCTGAGCGCGTTCAATTGCCGAAACCTGAACCCCATTGCCTTGGCTTCCGGAAACATTCTCGGAAGTGATGACACTTCGCCGGACATAGCCCGGCGTGGATGCATTTGCTATATTAGACGCCGCAACATCGGCCCTACGACTACTGCTCGTAAGGCCTGAATTGGCGCTTGATAAAGCTTGCGTTAATGACATTTAAGCGTCCCGTTTAAGGTTTAAATCAGTCGTGAGGCGATGTGTTTTCAAGGCTATCTCTAGCGCTTAAGGTTTGTTGTTTCCTGCAACATTTCATCAACGGTTTGAATGATCTTGGCGTTCGAAGAATATGCACGCTGGGTTTCAATCAGGTTGGTCAGTTCCGAAGCGATATCCGTATTGGATTCCATCAACGCATAACCAGCAATGCTTCCTGTAGGGCCGTCTCCGGCGTCCCAAAGATATACATCGCCGCTATCAGAAGAGGTTGTGTAAGCCTGATTACCCAAAGCTTCTAATCCATTGGCATTTGGAACATCTGCGACGGGGACCTGAAAGATTGTGCGACGGAAACCGGTATTATAAACAGCTTCCAAAAACCCTTCCGGTGTCACTTCAACAGACTGAAGATCACCAACTGGCGAACCATCTTTGTTGACGTCATACGGAGAGAAGCTTGTTCCCAACTGTGTTAAACCAGAGGTGCCATTCGGACGACCAATGAAGGCGTTCATAGGGCCGCCTTCTACCGCAAATTCCAATTCGCCGGTGGCTGAATCATAAGTTGCACCTGCGCCAGCAGTGACAGAAGCGATTGAGCCTCCATTTGTGTTGCCATTAAAAGTTACGCCAAATGAGGCGACAGGGACGGACGGGTCGCCGGCGCTATCTGTGACTGTTACGTTCCAGCTATTTGGCGCTGCGCCCGCTGATGTGTCAGGTTCAAACGCTAATGAGAGTGATTGCCCCAAGCCCAGAGCATCGTAATAATCGATAGGAAGGACATAAGGGTCAGTTGTTCCGCTAACGTCGGCAGGGAGGTTTACGCCGAGATTAAGGTTCCGCGTAGGTTCAGCACTGAACTGTCCAATGCTTGTGTTGACAGGTTGCAGGCCGGCTGTGTTGCCCCGGCTTGCGTTCTCAACGTTACCGGCCGCATCGGTAGGCCATCCCAAAAGGTATAGACCGCTTGTTGTGCGGAGAAATCCGTCCTCATCTGCCGAAAAGCCGCCAGTCGGTACCATCATAAAATCGCGTTCGCCGCCATTTTGCGTAACCCCTGCAAAATTTGTAACCGGGATCATACCGTGACCATCAATGGCAATATCCAAGGAGCGGCCTGTCGAGATGAGCGAGCCTGTGCTCGTAACGTCTTTGTAATTCGTCGCGCGGACGCCGCCGGCGGAATAGCTGGATTGTCCTTGATCGATGACTAAGCTTGAAAAATCAACGTCGCTTCTTTTGTAGCCATATGTGGCGGAGTTAGCGATATTGTCCGAGATCGTTGCCAAGCGGGTTGCATTGACGTTTAGACCCATGACCCCTGCATTTAGGGAGGAAGATATAGTCATTCGTTCAATCCTTGAAGTAAATGTATGTGCTTCAAGGCTAGACGGGGGCGGTTAATAAAGTGTGTAAAGCTTTTTCTGCCTCAGAAACTGAGGAGTCGGCGGGTTATCCATGCAAGATGGTGATGGAAATCCGTCTGTTTTGCGGCGACGCGGGGTCATCCGACAAGGGCTCCGTCGAAGATTTTCCAGAGACTTCCGAAATCTGTTCTAGCGGAAAACCGTTTTGAGAAAGTAATCTGCGCGCGGTGTTCGCTCGGTCCGTCGAAAGCTCCCAGTTTGAATAACCGGAGCTCCCTCGAAAGCTAAAGCTATCTGTATGTCCTACAATTTTTATATCATTCGCGATCGAACTAAACGATTCCGCGACGATACGGGTCAATCGGGATAAAACCGGGGAGGGGCTCGCGCTGCCGGATCTAAACAGCGGCTCTTCACGCTGATCTGTCAATTCAATGACCAACCCTTCCGGGCTCATTTTAATCTGCATATGCGCGGCGAGGCCGTTTTCTTCTGCGGCTAAGGCTTTGTTCAAGGACTCTACCTGTTTATCTATATCTGATAGGTCCTGTTTCGCGGCTTTTTCCGGGGCTTTCTTGTCAGCCCCTGTCCCGTTTTTCGCGATTGTGTAATCTGCAAAAATTGAATCGCCTTGGAGGGCGTCTGAGCCCCCTCCAGACACTGCGGCCAAAGGAATGCTGGGGTTAAAGTAGTCGGCAATTCCTTTGCGTTGTTCTTCGGTTGTTGCGTTTAAAAGCCACATCAAAAGGAAGAATGCCATCATCGCCGTCACGAAATCCGCATATGCAACCTTCCAAGCCCCGCCATGGTGCCCTTCAGCCGCATATACCTTTTTTTTTCTAATGATAATCGGGCGCGGCGCGTCACTCATTATTTACAAACCCATTTTCGTGTTGGGACAAAATGTGACAGGAAAGTCTAAGTTTCGAGGTAAGAAACACGGTTAAAATTCGCTTAAAAATTAAGGGAATTGCAAGGGTTGGATATCTATTCAGGGGCAAGAACTCTAGAACGCCGGGACTATAATGAGCGTATTACGCAAAAAAATGACGACCCAGTCTGTTGTCACAGAGATTAGTGACGCGGATGTTGCCCGAGTCTGGAAAGACACTACCGACGGATGCCTGCGTCTTCTCGAAGAGCTGACCTCAGAGCTAACTTGGACGTTGGACGGTTTGACCACGACTGGGATGCTCAGGGAAAATCTGTCCGGATCCCTACCCGAAACCGGCCTTTATGCAGGATTTGGCCCCGACGAAAAATTGACTGAAGGACTCTTCCTTTTCGATACTACAATCGCCGCAATTCTCAATAAGAGCGGAATTGACGGAAAGCTCAGCGGCCTATCGGGCCTAGAAGACCATTCCGTATCGGAGCTGGATCTGTTCCTAATGGAGCCCCTGATCACGCTCCTGAGAGAAGACCTTCTAAGAATGATGAGCGAGCCTGACGTCGGGACTGACGATGAGGAACAAGGCCAATCCCAGAAAGGTTCGGAAAAGTTTCAAAAAGAAGAGACAGAGCTCACCGCATTTATAATGTCGGACGAGCATAAAAGCTGGCGCCGGGTAGAGATGAGCTTTCAAGCTCAATTGGCAGATAGTGACGCGTCGCAATTGGTTTCGCTGAGTATCATTTTACCTCAAAGCTTTTTAGAGAAGGCCCTTGAGGCGGCCCAGACTGGCGATGAACCAGACGAAGACGTTCTCTTGCCGGAAAACGCAAAATATCTAGGCCGGCACATTGATAAGAGCGCTACGTCCGTCAGAGCTGTTCTTGACAGTTTTCAGATGTCTGTTGCGGATTGCACCCGGTTGGAAATCGGTCAGATACTACCGCTTCCAGGAGTGTCGCTGGAAAATATCAGTCTTGAAGTCGAGATGCGTAATCAGCGTCTCGCCGTTGCTAATGGTTTGTTGGGGATTCATAAAACCCGGCGGGCTGTAAAACTCAGTGAAGATATATCTGAAGAGTTTCGCAGTGACGTTATCTGCTGAGAACATTAATGGGCTCAGAGCTCCGTCAATTGGGTAATCAGAACATTCTTAAAGAATAGGTAATATTTGGGGTGGTAAGGCTCGAATCATGAGCTCCATCTTCGGTATTATTCTAACAGTGATTTGCGTTTTCGGTGGGTATATGCTCGCAGGAGGTAAGCTGGAAATTATTCTCCACTCTCTCCCTTACGAAATGATGATTATTGGCGGCGCGGCCATTGGGGCTTTTGCGTGCGGAAACGACATGCACACCATCAAGTCTACCGGCAAAGATATTCTCGCGGTCTTTAAGGGCCCAAAATGGAAAAAATCAGATTACCAAGACTTACTCTGCTTGATGCATGAGCTTGTCCGGATTTCGAAAGAAAGCCCGGTGAAGGTGGAAGAGCACATCGAGAATCCAGAAGAGTCTGCCTTATTCCAGCAATACCCGCGTATTTTAGCCTCGACTCAATTCGTTGAACTGATCTGCGACACAATTCGCTCCATGCTCATGAACTTCGATGATGTTTATCAGGTCGAAGAACTTTTGGATAAGCAGCTTGAAGGGATGAAGGAAGAAGCGCTCCACGGATCGCACGCTTTGCAAAATATGGCAGACGCTTTGCCGGCACTTGGAATTGTCGCAGCTGTTTTGGGTGTGATTAAAACTATGGCGTCAATTGATAAACCGCCGGAGGTGTTGGGCGGTATGATCGGCGGCGCGCTCGTCGGCACGTTTTTGGGCGTTTTTCTCGCCTACTCCCTTGTCGGCCCCTTCGCGAACAAAGTGAAATCAATTCGAGAGCAGGAGCATTATTTCTATGCTCTTATCAGGGAAGTCCTGGTTTCAAGTCTTCACAAAAATGAAACGCAAATTGCGATTGAGGTGGCGCGCCGCAGCGCTCCGAAACATCAACGTCCAAGCTTCACCTCTATTGAAGAGGCTTTAAAAGAGCTTAGAAAAATGGCGGCTTGATGAACAAATCCTGCCTTCATACCCTTTCCCGAAAAACTGTAAGAGGGGCCGCTTTGGTGGTCGCCTCATTTTCCGTTTTAAATGGGGCATTGGTCGCGGCCGACGAAGCGGAAAGAACGACTCGTTTTGGAGCCTATTCCGTTGACACGGCCGCTGACACTTTGGCGGCTATTCTGAAAGACGCGCAGGAACAGGGTTTTGTCCGCACGAAAACACCTGACACGGAACCTGCTCAGGACGCTAAGTCCCTTGAGGTCGAGCCTATAAATAATGCACCCGAGACAGAGGTAAAGTCAGAGACAAGTTTAGCTGTCGAAACGGCCATAAGAACGAATGAGCCGTTTAGCTGCAACGTTGCAGACACACTCGATTTTTCTGATCTGGAAGACATTAAAAATTATGACGCCCTCTCAGACGCCAAAGCAAATTACAGCTCAGATGGAGAGGGCGGCGAAGCTCATAATCTCGCAAGGCATTATATTGCCCTTGGCTTAGGCGATGAGGCCTTGGAAGTTTTATCGTCGGACGTGTCTGCAAAAGGAGTGGCCTTAAAACAGGTCGCAAAGCTTGTAGCGTTTCCCGAAGTCCGGCCGAATAATGAAGTTGTTTCGGATTATAAAAACTGTAGCCAAATCGGTTTTCTCTGGGCCTTTTTGGAAAGACCAGAACAAGTCACAGATCCGTTAAATATGTCGGAAATCAGAGACATGCTCTATGCAATCGGCGACTTTCCTGAGGTTTTAAAAGAGCAACTGTTAATAACGACCGCTATTGTAGCGGCTGAAAATAATCAGAATGTGTTCGCAGATCACATTTGGAGAAAGCTAGAAAATAGAGCCCGTGAGAATGGACACGCCCTACCCCAAAACCGAACTTCTGATTTTGACTATGTCTACTTATCCGCCCTCATTCAAAAGTCAGAAAATCCGGCTCAGGCGACTGAGAAGTTTAGATATTTATCAGAACGTGGCAGTGTGTATCGCCCGAATGCCGTCAATCATCTCGCTGAGATTAAGTCGCGTGATGGAGAAAAGTTCAGCAAAACTCTGGAAGCAGATCTTCGTGATGTAAGCTCTAAGTTAAAAGAAACTTTAGGAGGCCAAGAGGCAGCTTTTGAACTGGTGAAAGGGCAACTAGAACAAGGGCGCATAAATGACTCTATTCAATCGACACAATCTTTTTTAAAAACAGGCTCCCCTGAATATAACCTCGCGCAGACCGAGATTTTAGCGGTATTGACCAAGCATTTTGAAAGCGAAAGCCGAGCCGTACAGTCAACAGCTTTGGATACGTTTCTGCGCAGAACTGACTTTCTCAAAGCCGCACAAGCCTGGCAAGCCCTGAAGCTAAGCGCATTAAAAGCGTCGCTCAAGCTCGGCCTGCCCGAATTGGTGACGGCCATTCAAAGCAATGGTGAGGCCGTGAGTGCTGATCAGAGACATAGCCTCGAAAAAGCCCGAATTCTTTTGGCGCTAAAGGCCAAAACGTTTGGAGCCTCAGAATATAAAGCCTCGTCGCCGCTCAACTTAAAAGGTCTTGAAGCAGAAATTTTAGACTACGCCATGATGCACTCCGACATGGCTCTGGCTAAGCTCGCTTTAAATGACCTGACAGAGCATGACCTCAAACCGTCCTACGAAATTAATGTCGCATGGCTAGAGCAGAATTGGTCCAAAGCTCAAAACTTGTCCGAGCGTGTCGGCTCAAAAGAAGTTCTAGAAGCAAACTCTGAGATGCAGGGTTCAGAGGGCGTGCCTTCCAAAACGCAAGATGATGCGCCAATCTTAAAAGTGCTTTCCAAACCGGCCTTGGGCGCGCCGGCTTTAACGGGCGCGAAATGGAGAGCAACCCTCTCCTCCCAACTTTCTGAACTAGACGAGCAAATCAAGATTTCGAAAGCGTTTATTAATCATGGATAATGCTAGCTACGTCAATCTTTCCAGACAATCAGGTTTGATGAAAGAACTAAATACCATCGCGAACAATATCGCGAATGCCAATACCGTTGGGTATAAGAAGGAAGGCGCAATCTTTTCGGAATATGTTGCGGCGGTTGGCTCGCCCGGGGCGGCGGATACGGCGCGCCACTCTCTTTCCATGGGTCGGCTAGCGGCTCATTCCAGTAATTTCTCGGATGGGGAAATGCGCTCAACAGGTGGCAGCTTAGACGTCGCTATTCAAGGGGAGGGTTTTTTCTTGGTGGATGTCGACGGTCAAACACAATTGACTCGAGCTGGGCACTTTATGACCGATGCCAATGGCCTCTTAATTAATCCGGACGGACATGCTGTTCTAGATGCCGGAGAGGGAGAAATCCAGATTCCGCTGGAAGCGGATAGCATCATAATTTCTCAGGATGGAAGCCTCAGCGCCGGGGGCGTTGAATTGGGCCGACTAGGCCTGGTGACAGCAAATGAAACAGAACTGTCTCGGGCGGGGGGGAATAATTGGATTTCGAATGGCGGTTTTGAGCCATTGGAAACAGGAACTATTCTTCAAGGATATCTTGAAGATAGTAATGTTGAACCGGTCAGCGAAATTGCCCGCATGATCGAGGTTCAACGCCATTATGACGCTGGTCAAAAACTTCTAGAGATGGAAGATGAGCGGATCAAACAAACGATTTCTACAATAAGGCAAGTTTCTTAAGGTCTGATTTTAGGCCGCAACAAAGGGAGGTTCAGGATGAACGCTCTAAAAATAGCCGCAACAGGAATGGCGGCGCAGCAAACCCGGGTCGATGTTATTTCCAATAATATCGCCAATATGAGCACCACGGCTTATCAGCCGAGGGTCGCCGAGTTTGCGGACTTGATTTATCAACAACATCTCACGCCGGGTTCGGTAAGCTCCCAGACCGGAACGATTGTTCCCGCTGGGATTCAGATGGGTATGGGGGTTAGGCCTTCTACAGTTTCTGTAGAGATAGTACAGGGCGCTCTAAACCCGACGGGCGGCGATCTTGACCTGGCAATTGAAGGGCGCGGGTTCTTTGAAATCAGCCTACCAAGCGGTGAATCAGCCTATACGCGAGATGGTAAGTTTTACCGCGACGCCGAGGGCTTGATTGTGAATTCCGACGGCTATGCTCTTGCCGATAATATTACCATTCCAAGTGATGCCCGGCAGATTTCGATTAGTCTTGACGGCGAGGTAACCGCATTCTTCGATAATGCGACAGAAGGGCAATCCATCGGCAGGATTTCTATGTCAGTATTTGCCAACGCGAAAGGTCTGGAAGCCATGGGCGGCAATCTCTTCCGCGAAACAGCAGGGTCAGGCGCGCCTATTATCGCTGAACCGGGTACAGAGGGCGTCGGCACGATGCGTCAGAAATACCTAGAAGATTCAGGCGTCGATGTTGTTGAAGAGATTTCTGAACTTATCGAAGCTCAGCGTGGGTATGAACTTAATTCGAAAGTCATCACCGCCGCAGATGAAATGTATTCCGCAACAACAAGGATACGTTAAAATGAGAGGGCTGATTACAATTGCTATTTCCAGTGTTTTTGCCTTAATCCCGAGCTTGGCATTGGCCGCGTCGGTCACGGCAAATTCAACTCTGTCACGCGGAACGCAGATTTCCAGCGGCGATATCTCGGTTGAGGCTGAGGCGGGTGAAAACCCGCAAGATGTATTGTCCCATTATGTCGGCAAAGAGCTGACCCGAACAATTTATTCCGGGACAGAAATCAGAGATCGCGACCTGCAGGAACCGCTGCTCGTAAAAAGAAATAGTCCCGTCACAATGATTTACCGGGTTGGACGTTTGGAAATTTCAACGAACGGCCGGGCCCTATCCGAAGGGGCGAAGGGCGATATTGTGCGCGTGATGAATATGGACTCGCGCCAAGCTGTCGAAGGACGCGTGACGGGCGCAGGACTGGTGGAGATGGCTCGATGACATATTCCTATAAAATTCTTGTCGCTAGCGCTTCTGCGGCTGCGCTCATACTTTCGGCTTGTGCGTCCAGCCCGCAAAAGCCAATTGAAACGGCTTTTTCTCCGACGCCCTCTGCGCCCTATTACAATTCTTATAATTCTCCCCCGAAGCCGCAATTGCGCGCCGAGACAACGGGGCATCCGGGAGAAACATCCCTCTGGAGCAGTAGCCCGAAATCTCTATTTGGCGACCGTCGTGCCAGTCAGGTCGGAGATCTCTTGACCGTCCTTGTCGAAATAGAGGACGAAGCCGAGATCAAAAATTCCGAGACCAATACGCGCCAGACATCTGATAACTTTGGCGTCGGAGCGCTTTTTGGCCTGCCGGAAATTATCAATAGAAACTTACCTGATGGCGCAAGCCTCACGCCAGCGGTCGATATCACCCGAGACCGCAACACAAATGGTGACGGGATGATCAAGCGGGAAGAAACCATTACGCTTCGCCTGGCGGTTCAAGTCGTCGATGTGATGCCAAATGGTTACTTGCAACTCGCCGGCCAGCAACAAATCATGGTCAATAATGAAGTGCGTCAGTTACAGGTTAGCGGCCTGATCCGAACAGAGGACATTTCACGTCAAAACGTAATTACTTATGATAAAATTGCCGATGCCCGTATTTATTATGGTGGACGCGGCAATGTGACTGACAGCGTGAAACCGCGCGCAGGCAATAAAATATTACAGAAAATCATTCCATTCTAAGGCCACATCTTAGAAACTTCTTTTCGAGACATTTATGTTCAAATCCATTTTGAAGACTTTTATCCTGATCGTCGCTGTCATTGGCGGCGCGGTGGGAGCAAGCTTCGTAAAAAGCTCAATGGGGTCTACTTCTGCAGTTGTAGATAAAGCGCATGAAAAGGCGAAAGATGACCACGGCGATAGTTCTCATAAGAAAGAGAAAAAAGATAAGAAAGAGAGTAAGTCAAAAGGCGGGCATGGCGAGGCCGTCAAATCAGGTGAAGTCGATTATTTAAAGTTCAAACGTCAATTTGTCATTCCGGTTATGAATGATAAAAAAATCGACAGCCTGCTGATCATGAATTTCAATCTAGAGCTAAATGATGACGCGCCGTCAGATAGCTTTCACCTAGAACCAAAATTTCGTGATGCTTTTATGCGCGACCTGCTTGAGCTCTCAAATCAGGGGCTCTTTAGCGAAGATCTAACGTCCCCAAAAACATTTGAAGTCATTCGCGAGACATTACTCGGGTCTTCACGTCGTATTATGGAAGAGGGCGTTGAGAATGTTCTGATCTTAGACATTGTCCGCCGGGACAGCGAATTATAATTCCGCAATCAACTTTCTGATTGAGATTGATTGTATAAGTTTTGCGCGAGCATTTGCGCGATATCTTCCAAGACCTCATTGCCCTTAGCTTGTAATTCCAAATTGGAGAATGTCGCAAGCTGTTCCACAAACTGGGTGGAATCAAGCGGGGCGAGAGGGTCCTGGTTTTTGATTTGCGCTGTCAAAAGCGTCAGAAACGTATCAAACTCTTCGCCAATAGATTGTTGTGGTGTCACGGAGTTATCAGTTTCCGTGCTCGTTTGCGTCGCAGTTGGATCAGTGACTTCAGACCCGCTTTGCTGAACTGCCGTTTGGGGTGAACCCGAAATTTTACTAGTTAAGTCTGACTGCGGCAGAGTTGGCGCTCCCTTCCGTAGAATTGAAGAAGGCTTAGTTTGTGTTGTTAGGGAAAAAAGGTCAGGTACATTCATGATTAAGTCCTATAATCTAAGGTCTAGCCCATCAAAATTTCGAACATCTGTGGACGCGTAATGTAGTCTTGAGGGGGAGGGAGACGGGTCTTCCGTTGTGGCTGCCATATAAAGCGGCTTAGGCGCGTCTTCATTATGGAGCTCTGACTCATTTTGATCGCTGCCCTGTTCGAAACTTAGGTTTACGTTCTCAAGACCGCTTTCTTTTAAGAATTCCAGAAATTGCTCGCTCCGGTCCCGAAGCAATAGATGGCTCTCTGGGAGTTCAGATTTAACGACCACATTCACGCTGTCATCAGAGTTGAAGATAAAATCAATGTAAACGCGTCCCATTTCCGGGGGGTCCAATTGAACGGCAACGCCTTTCGCGGTCTCATTCGCAACCAGCATGGCTTGAGAGACGGCATTGAAATTCGTAACCATTGCGGCCGGATTAGCCGTGACTAACTGCGCCGTCGGAGCAATTGACGTCGATAATGTCGGAGACGTCATGGACGTTGTGATTGCCAAGTTTCCTTCAGCTGCGGCCGTGGTCTGTGCAAGAAATGAATGAGATAAATTCTGTGTGGCCTGTCCGGAGAAATTGATCTGTCCAAAGGCTTTGAAATCAGCTCGTTTTTTAAGAACGTCATCGATTGAGTCTGCTTCGACTAGATTAGTAGGCTCCTTAAGGGCCGACGGTGCTTCGGCGCCAGATATATTGGACGAAGACCTGGCGGCTGACTTTTCGCTTCTTCTTAGGTCGGTTTCAGCAACATCTCCGTCCCCGGTTTTTAAAGTTTTTAAATTAAGGACATCTTTTTCAGCTACCTTCTGGGCTAGTTTTTGGTCCTTTAAAATATCCACGTCTATTTGTGGGGATTCATCTTTGGGCTTAGCGCCCCGGTCTTCTGCGGCCGTATTGGGGGGCGAGATATTTGAATTAGTACCAATCAGTCCAAGCGTAATTTTGGCTCCCTTATCCGCGACTACCTTTGAGGACAGGTCAAAATCACCTTGATCAGTCATGGCCGTTTTAGATGCGATCTGAATATCATCGCCGACTTTAGCAGATATTTCTGCCTGGTGAGGGGTTTGAATGTCCGAGGTGGGAGACAAGTTTCCGGTTGGAGTTAATGTAGCGCCTTTAGAAGTCAGTTTTGCTGCCTCTCGATTTTCATCCGAGGCAATAGTGGCCACAAGAACCAAGTTGTCTTTATTAATTTCGAGTTTTGGAGCCTCAGTATTTACAGGTCCGACAGAATTTTTATCAGTATCCGTATTGGATGTGTCCGCATCTTTCTCACTATTTGACGAGGCGGCTTCAAAACTGTCAGTGAAATTGGTTCGTGTATCTTTATCGTCGGGGGAACGAAGACGCGCCTCCTCATCCTCCGCCGGGACAGAGGGGAATTCAACCTTTTTATCCCCGCTTCCTGCTGGGGACAGACTGAGAGACAGAGCCTGCATACTCGAAGCGTAGACAAATATAATTAACCAACAATTTACGGGTCATAGATTAGAGCCGAAAAGAGAGGAATCTATGTCTACATTTGAAACCACACCTTTGATGACGCCTGCCCAGACGCTTGAGCCTGCCAAGTTCACCGAAAATAATGCGAGTGCAGATAGTGTCAAAGACGCCGATTTAAGAGCGGCAGCTAAAGACTTCGAAGCGGCTTTTATTGGGCAAATGCTTAAATTCTCTGGCCTCGGGGATGCTTTGGTAAAAGGCGGCGGCGAGGATGTCGGGGCTTTTACTGATTTTTATATTGAGAAATTTGCAGAGGATCTCGCAGAAGATGGCGGGTTTGGGTTGCAGGATAAATTTTATCAAAAATTAAAATTACAAAACACCGATATGGATATGAATGGAACGCTTAATGTCAAATCCTGATGAACTCATAAAAAAACTAAGAGACGTCGTAGAGTTCGAAAATGCACATTTGAAAAAAGGGCAGTTTCTACCTTTGAAAGAGACGACTGAGGTGAAACAGCAATGCCTGACGGAGCTGAATGCCTTGTTATCTCAAAATTCACCAAGCGAAGAGGGCGAAAAGCGGTCTAACGGCCTCGTTGTGATCCGGGAGCTTCTCAAAGAAAACGAATATCTTATGAAATCGGCGATAAATACGGTTAAGTCGGCCTACCAGCAAATTAACGCCATTCGTCACCGAGAAGCTAAAGTCGGGGCGTATGACCGGTTCGGGAAAACGGTGAATTTACCTGACTCCCAAGGCCTTAGAAAAAAACTGGTCTGATTTACGTTTAATTATCGTTTGGGGTGTATCCCAAAATAGCAACTCAGGAGAGTTTATCTTTAAGAAACCAAAAGGTTCGCAAAGATTGTCAAGGATGACTTAGGTGTCCCGTGAGGGACGAAACAATTGGGGCTAATGCCCAAAGGTATGAGCCCGAATGGGTGAAAAAAGGAAAAACCTATGTCCAGTATTTTAACAAACAATAGCGCAATGGTGGCGCTAGATACACTTCGCGGTATCAACAAAAATCTTGCCTCTGTTCAGAGCGAAATTTCCACCGGTAAGAAAATCAATTCTTCAACAGACAACGCCGCTATCTGGTCAATCGCGACTGTTATGCAGTCTGATGTTGAAAGCTATTCACAGCTTACAGATAGCTTGAACTTGGGTTCAGCGACTGTCGGAACAGCTCGCGACGCGGCAAACGAAGTTACTGAGCTTCTGAAAAGCGCTAAAAGCGCGATTGTTGCCGCGAATGACGCATCTGTTACCGATGCTGATCGCGCCAAATACCAAACCGATCTGAATGAGATCCGTGAAGGTATTTCGTCTATTGTCGATGCTGCTTCTATTAACGGCCAAAACCTGTTAAAGGCTGGCGACGCTATCTCAGTACTGTCATCCTTGAACCGCGATACGAACGGTAACGTTACGCCCGGAACAATCGGTGTGGCACGTCAGGACCTGACCACAGCCGACGCCATTACTGGCGCAACAATTGGTGATACAGACGCTACAGGCGCTGATCTGTCTAACGGCACTGTTGCCGAAAATGGCGGAACCCAAACGATTACTATCGCCTCTGGTACGACTCTCAGTGCGACAACATATGAATTCACCGTTGCAGGTGAAGACGTAAGTTACGAAGCTGCTGCTGGTCTCGACCAAGACGCCATCGCAGCTGGCATGAAAGTCGCTGTTGATGCGGCCATCTCAGACGCTGGTTTGTCAGGAACTTTGACAACGGCCGTTTCTGGTGGTGTTCTTACATTTACCAACGACGCGGCAGCCGATAGCAACAATAATGACGTCACTGTTGGTGCGATTACGACAACAAGTGCTGACGTTGCAGCAGGTGGACTAAACGCTCTAGCAGATTTGGACATCTCAACCACCGCCGGTGCATCCGCAGCTTTGAGCACAATCGACACATTGCTACAGTCAGCCATTGACGCAACAGCGTTCTTTGGTTCGAAGCAAAACCGTATTGATAACCAAAACGAGTTTGTAACGACACTGTCTGACAGCTTGAAGACAGGTATTGGCGCCTTGACTGATGCCAATCTCGAAGAAGCTTCTGCGCGTCTTCAGTCTCTACAGGTTCAGCAGCAGCTTGGCGTTCAAGCTCTATCGATTGCCAACCAGGCACCACAATCACTTCTGGCTCTCTTCCAGTAGGAAGACCCAAACTTTAAATATAGCCGAAGCGGTTAGCCGCTTTGGCGCCCTAATATTCCCAAAGTATTTGAGAAGTTAAACGTATGGATCAGAAACAAAATGCGCTCCGCGGTTACGGGCAAGTAAAACGCCAGACTGCGTCAGATAAACATATCGAGCTGCAACTTTTTTCCGCCGTCACGGCCCGCCTTCGTGCTCAGGTCCAGAATAACTCCTCTCGACTAACCGGCCCGATGGCCGAAGCTATCCTTGAAAATGCCAAGCTTTGGAACGTACTCTTTTGTGATCTCGTCGGCCCTGACAATAAACTTGCGGGCGACCTCAAAAATAACCTTATCTCACTTGCCGAATTTACTCAGTCACACACACAGCGTGTCCTGCGTGGTCAAGCCAGCATAGATATTCTCATCGAAATAAACTCCGCAATCATCCAAGGTTTGAAGACCGCTATTAAAGGACCTGCGAACATCTCTGAAACTGCGAGAGAGGTTGCTTAACATGTCCGGACTCGTGATTAGCTTAAAACCAAATGAAAAATTTCTCGTCAATGGCGCGTTATTGATGAATGGACCCAAACGGTCCCAAATCTGTTTGCCGGACGATGATGTCTATGTTTTGCGTGTGAGTGACGCCCTTCACCCTAACGAAGTGAATTCTCCCGTTCGGCGTGTTTATTACGCCGTTCAATTAATCCTCTCAGGTGATAATGACGCGGTGAAAATTGAAGAGGATGTCCGTTCAGGTCTGCTGGCGCTCGAAGCTGTTTTTGAAGGCACGCCGCTAAGTGAGACATTAGAAAAGGCCAAAATTGCTTTTCTTAAAGGGCACTTCTATTCCGTTCTGAATAATTTAAAATCCCTGTTTCCCATTGAAGACGCCATGCTGAATGCGGTCTCTGACCCCTCAAAGATCACCGACGAATTTAATGAAGCAGACGGGTCTCCTGCCTTGATGGCACGCGCGAGCTGACATGGCTTTTACTCCTGTCATTCCGAATGGCGGGTTGGCTGGATGGTCATTCCTTCAGCGCACCTTGGATCGGCAGGAAGAGGTTTTTTCCAAATCCCCCGATATCAAGCGTGATATCGATTATTTTAAAAGCAATATCCAAAATGTGGAAACGCTGGATGATTTGATGCAGGATCGAAAGATCCTGAAAGTCGCCCTCGGTGCGTTTGGGCTCGGCGAAGAAATTTCAAAGGGCGCATTTGTTCGAAAGATTCTTGAGGAAGGGGCCACAGAGGATGGAAGTTTTGCGAAGCGCTTAAATAACCCTGACTATATTGCTTTGGCAAAGACATTTGATTTCGCTGAGGGAAAACTTTCTCTCCTCCAGGCCGATATTGATAGAATCTCCGATCAATATGAGCGCCAGAATTTTGAGATTGAAGTTGGTAATGTGGACGACACCATGCGGCTGGCTTTGAACTTTCAAAGAGAAATACAAGACTTCGTCGGCCAAGGGTCGAGTGAAAATGCCGGATGGTTTAAGCTTATGGGATCCGTTCCTATGCGGACCGTTCTGGAAGGCGCGTTTAACTTACCCGAAGAGTTCGCGGCCCTTGATGTCGACAGGCAAAAAGAGGTGCTGTCGGATAAGGCGCAACAAGCGTTTGGGGGGAAGTCCATTGAGGTATTCAGTGACCCTGCGGCCGTAGATAAAGTTATTAAAGATTATCTATTACGCGAACAAATCAACGCAGGTCCGTCGCCGTCCACACCAGGGTTTGCCGCTTTGTCAATATTAGGTCAGTCAAATTCAGGGTCTGGCGTCGGAACCTCCGGTCTGTTTAATTTGCTTCTTTCCAACGGTTAGGTCTCAGCACCAGGCCCCGGTTGAGCGGCGGGGCCGACAATACTGCCAAGGTTTTCGAAAGCGGTTTCGATAGGGAGAGCCTCTTCTGTTCCGATAAAGGCATCCAGTTGCGGGTAAGCAGCAATAGCTTTGTCCAGTTTTGGATCTGTACCGCTGACATATAATCCAGCCTGAATAATCGGTTCTGCTTCTTCATATCGCATGATATATTCCCGCGCCGTCTGAAGCGTTTTATTTTCTTCGGGGCTTGCCGCGTCGGGAAGGGAGCGGGAGACACTTCGCCGAATATCGAAAGCTGGGTAGCGTCCCCGTTCCGCAATTTCCCGGGATAGAATGACATGGCCGTCTAATATACCTCGAACCATATCGGCGACGGGTTCTTCCATATTCGACCCTGCCACAAGCACGCTGAAAACGGCTGTGATGTCCCCGCTATTGTCGAGGCCGGGTCCCGAACGTTCGCACAATGCGGCCAAGGCGCGAAAAGTGGACGGAGGAAAAGCTTTCAGAGCCGGAACTTCCCCGGCGTTTAAAGCGATTGTCCGATGCGCTTCCGCGTAACGGGTGAGGGAGTCGAAGAGAAACAGCACTTGTTTGCCTTCATCTCTAAAGTGTTCGGCCGTAGAGATCGCGAGCTGAGCTGTCCTGAGCTTTATAGCGGCCGACATATCGGAGGTTGCGACGAAAACGATGGACTTTTTCATTCCTTCGGGCCCCATCACTTTTTCAACAAAGTGACGAACTTCGCGTCCCCTCTCGCCAATTAATGCGATAATAGTTACGTCAGCATTATTCGACCGTGCGATAGTGCCCAATAATGTGGATTTGCCGACCCCGGAGCCTGCAAAAAGTCCAGTTCGCTGTCCCTGACAGAGCGGCAAAAATGTATCAATCGCGGCTATGCCTGTATTCAGTCTTGGCCCCAGGGCTTTTCGCAAAATAGCAGACGGCGGAAGCGCGTCGAGCTTAGCACGCTTCGCGCCGCTATTGGGTATCTTCCCATCAATACAGCGTCCCTCATAATCCAGAATTTTGCCGATCCAATCCGTAGAAGGATAATGCTGGGTCGGCTGAATATGTTCGACCCGTTGGCCAATTTTAACATCTGCCGTCGTCGTATAGAGGGTGGCCATGGCGCGTGTGTTTTCGAGCGCAATAACTTCGCCCCTGATTTTAGCGCCGTCCGACTTTTCAATTTCGATTAGAGCGCCTTGTCCCAGTCGGTGATTTAGGCCGCTTACGTGTACAGATTGATCCGTGATTTTTTCAACGCGACCGAAGTAACGCGTGGGGGCGGGGATGTCCGCTCGGCCGAATCCGTCTTCAAGGTAGGTCATAGGTGCAGATATGGTGAATAAAGTTAATATATGGTTCGTGTTTGTTAACTTCTCGTTCAACTCTCTAATGTACGCCTTAACTTATGGTAAACCATAGACAAGGATTGTCGGGCCATGATGAAGAATACAAATTTACAGAACCTCGTTTCCGCGATGGCCTCTCACGCTGCGCAGCGTCACGCCGTTGTTGCTGAAAATATCGCGAATTCTGATACCCCTGGATATAAAGCCAAAGACCTTCAGGCCTTCAGCGAAGTCTTTCATGAGACGCAAATGGGTTCGAAGCCAATTGAGTCCGGCCAGTTCAAAGTCGTCGAATCGAGCATGGGCGATGCCTCTTCGCCCAACGGCAATTCTGTTTCGCTTGAAGAACAAATGATGAAATCCGCCGAGACACAAAATGATCATGCTCTCGCCCTGATGCTCTACCGAAAATCCCTTTCAATGATGAAAATAGCCGTGGGTAAGAACCTATAATTTAGCTGTAAAATGAGGACGCTCCAGGATGGACAACTCAATTTCAAAATCAATGGCTGCTGCCTCCAGCGGAATGAACGTGCAGTCATTCCGATTGCGCATTGCCAGCGAAAACCTCTCCAATACCGATACGCATGGTTATCACCGCAAACAGGTGAATTTTGCGACTGAAATGGACCGCGTAAATGATATGGCCCGTGTGACGATTGGCGATGTCAGTTTGGATAATAGTGAAGGCGCTCAAATCTTTGATCCCGCTAGTCCTTTGGCGGATGAAAATGGAATGGTGATGTCTTCAAACGTGGATATGATGGTTGAATTGGCCGATGCGCGCGAAGCTGGCCGAAGCTATGAAGCCAATCTGTCCACCTTTCGTCAAGCCACCCAAATGTATCGCAGTCTCATAGACTTGCTTCGAAACTAATAGGAGCGTTTCATGGAACCGACTTCCCTCGGCGCAATGCGCCAATACCAAATTGCGAGACAAGCTCTTTCGCCTAACTCCAAACCTGCAGAAATGGGCGCCAAAGAAGCAGGTTCGGCGACAGGGGCTGTGGCTGAAAGCGCTAAAGAGTTCGCCGAAGTTTTTCAGAATGTCGAGAAGACGACTGAAGCTATGGCCTCGGGGCAAGCAGATGCTCACTCAGTTGTTCAGGCCATGGCGAATGCGGAAGTCGCTCTGGAAACAGCTGTGACTATTCGAAATCGTGTAGTGGAAGCTTACCAAGAACTACTCCGCATGCCTGTCTAATGAGCGAGACGGAAATCCTTTCCATTATGCGTGAGTTCTTCTGGAGCGCCGCGCTTATGTCTCTGCCTCTGTTGGGAACGGCTCTGCTGGTCGGGCTTGCGGTTGGCTTACTACAGGCTTTGACATCTATTCAGGAAATGACTCTTACTTTTGTTCCTAAGCTCGGCGCGATGTTGATTGTTTTTATTGCCACAGCGGGGTTCATGGCCCGAATGTGCATCCATCTATTTGATTCCGTTGTCATACCAGCGATCGCCGGATAAATATGCCAAAATCTCTGGGGGAATTGATAAAAAATCCGACCGTCTTCTTAGCTATCGGTCTGATGTTCATCATTGTGATGATGGTCCTGCCCATGCCGTCATGGGTTTTGGATGTTGGACTCTCGGCCTCCTTTGCATTCGCGATTTTGATTTTTACAATCACGCTTTTTATTGAGCGTCCGCTGGATTTCAGCTCTTTCCCATCTGTGCTCTTGGCGGCTTTGCTTCTACGCCTGTCTTTGAATATTTCTTCGACCAAGCTCATTATCGGCGAGGGGCATACAGGGCCGGATGCGGCGGGCGGGGTAATCGAAGGTTTCGCTATGTTTGTCATGGGCGGAAATATCTTTATCGGTCTTATCGTTTTCTCCGTGCTCGTTATTGTGAACTTTATGGTCATTGCCAAAGGCGCTGGCCGAATGGCCGAGGTCGGCGCGCGTTTTGCCCTCGATGCGATGCCAGGCAAACAAATGGCGATTGACGCTGATTTGGCAGCCGGCGCTATATCTCACGCCGAGGCGGCTCAAAGACGTGTGACGGAACAAGAAGAAACGGCTTTCCTCGGGTCCTTGGACGGTGTGTCAAAATTTATGAAAGGTGACGCCGTTGCCGGGATTTTAATCACGCTTTTGAATTTGATCGCGGGCATTGGTATCGGAGTGGGCGTCCACAATATCTCCTTTAGCGAAGCGATTAAAAATTACTCTGTATTGACTGTTGGAGACGGCCTCGTTTCTCAAATCCCTGCAGTAATTATCTCTATTGCGGCGGGTCTTCTTTTGTCCAAAGGACGAGGTGAAGGCACTGTGGATTTCGCCTTATTCAAACAATTCGGTCAATACCCTGCGGCCATCAGCGCCGTTGCCGGTATTATGCTGATATTTGCGTTTTTCCCAGGGCTTCCATTTCTGCCCTTCATAGGCGGCGCGGGTATTCTTTCAGTGGTCGCCTATTTTTCCTACGTTCGGCAAAAAGCCGAAGCAGAAAAACCAGCGGAGACGGAAGACGCTGTCACTGAAATACCTGAAGAGCAAAAGCTAGGGGACGCATTGGACCTTGATGAAATCAGCGTCGAATTGGCTCCGAATATCGTGCCGAATGTGATGAACGAAGAATTTGGGTTTGACCAAAGAGTACAAAAAATCAGAAAATTTGTTGCGAAGGAATTTGGGTTTGTCCTGCCTTCCATTCGACTGACGGATAACGCCTTGTTACAAGACGACGTTTACAAGATAAAAATTCAAGGCACGGAAATTGCGACCCAAAGCCTCAAATCTAAAAAACTTTTAGCGCTTATTGACCCAGAAGACCATCCGCACATTCCGGGTGAGAATACCAAAGAACCCGTATTTCAGGCCCCGGCGCGATGGATTGATAAAGATTATGAAGACGAGCTGATGATGTTAGGCGTTACAGTCATCGCTCCGATTGAAGTCCTCGCCACACATCTTTTAGAAATTATTCAGGACAACTTCACCAAACTTCTCACGCGCCGTACGCTTCGAAAAACGTTGGATACATTCAAAAATGTGAGCGATGCGGGCCGGGCGGAGTCTAACAAGAAAATTATCGAAGAGTTTATTCCCGATAAAGTGCCGTTGGATTTATTCCAAGGTGTTTGCCGCCTCCTTCTGGAGGAGCGGATCTCTATTCGGAATATTCCTCTCATTTTAGAGACTATTGCCGAAGGTAAAACGGTTATAAATAATACCGAACAATTGGCGGATTTTGTGCGTCATAGAATGAGTTACCAATTTGTTTCCAAACTACGCGATGAAAGCGGCCGTCTTCCCTTAATTCAAATTGGTCCGGATTGGGAAACTCAGTTTACTGCCAGCGAAACTACAGATGAGAGTGGCCGCCGGGACGTCGCTCTGCCGCCTGACGAGTTTAACCGCTTAGCCGGGAGTGTCCGTAAGGAATTAGATAAGTCTGCAAGACAAGGCGTTTACGCCGCCATAGCGACTACGTCCAAGCGCCGCCGGTTTATCCGGTCTGTATTGAATGCCAAGGGCGTGCGGAACCCCGTCGTGGCTTATGAGGAGATTGGGACGTCAGAACGTCCTGCTATAATGGGCGTCGCCTGATGGAATTTCTGGATGGCTTCACGGCTATCATAGCGCCCTATATGGATTCGCTTTTTGCGATCATGGCCGTCTTTACGCGCATGTCGGTCTTTATATTCTTGGTGCCGACAATCGGTGAGCGCACCATCACGCCTCGGGTCAGGCTTGGTCTTGCGCTCATGCTGACCTGGCTCATGCTTCCGGTAGTGATGACACAGCCAGTGCCGATAACGCAGCTCTCAGACGCCACAGCCCTTATTGCCAAAGAAGCTGTGTTCGGGTTCTTTTTCGGATTTGCGCTTCGTCTGATGGTGATTGGCTTGCAGGTGGTTGGGAATATCATTTCTCAGGCGATGTCTATTTCACAGCCTCTCGGAGAGGGGATTGCGACAGAGCCAAATACGACATTGAGTAACTTTTTCATGCTGGCCGGAGTGACATTACTAATAACGATGAATTTTCACATTGAAGCTTTTTCAATTCTGATCCGCTCTTATGATGTTTTTCCTCTAGGGGCAGTTCCTGACTTCAATAACTTTGCCTATGAACTGACGGATAAAGCGGTAAATCTTTTCCGGTGGAGCTTATCTCTCGCCTTTCCTTTTATCCTTTTGAATTTTATCTACAATTTACTATTAGGATTCGTGAATCGCGCCATGCCGCAATTACTTGTTTCATTCGTCGGTATGCCGGCCATTTTAGGTATAGGACTTCTACTTCTGGCATTCTCCGTAATAACTATTTTGACCCTTTGGGCGGGCATAGCCCAAACTGAATCCGTCAGTTTTGAGTTTGCGGGTTAGGGGGCGTCATGAGCGAAAATGAAGAGTCAGGCGCCGAAGAAAAGAGTTTTGATGCCTCGGAAACCAAGGTCCGGAAATCCCGGGAAAAAGGGGACACGCCGCAATCGACCGAGGCCAATACGCTCATGCTTTATATTGGGCTCGCCGTAGCAATTGTCATTTTTGGTAAAGCCATTGCTACGAACGCTTTGATTTCCCTGTCGAGCATGTTGGAACACCCTAACGATATGGGGAATGCGTTGCTAAACTCCCAATCTGCGAGGTTTGGTCAAAACGGCGCATCTGAATTCTTATGGAAGCCTATTCTCGCCCTTGGCCCGGTCTTTATGCTCCTCATTCTGGCAATTGTGGTTTCTTTGGTTTTACAGCGGGCCGTTGTTTTCGCGCCGTCCAAGATTAAGCCTAAGCTGTCCCGTTTATCCCCCATATCGAATGCTAAACAAAAATATGGCACCACTGGAATGGTTGAGTTTGGAAAACGGTTCTTCAAACTGGCCTTCATCGCGTCGGTTGCGATGTTTTTCTTTTTCACTCTGTTGAAAGAGCTGCCCGGCATGAGCGCTATCTCGCCTTCCTTGATTATACCGGAAATGAATAAAGCGGCCCTGCAACTTATCACTTTTATGATTATCGCTTTAGGCCTGATTGCTCTTATTGATCTACCTTATGCGTGGTTCGCGCATATGAAAAAGCTCCGCATGACCTTTAAGGAGATCAAGGATGAGAATAAGGAAAGTGAGGGCGACCCGCATTTAAAAGGGGAGCGTCGTCGCCGCGCTCTTGCCCTCTCTCAAGCTACGATGATCAATGACGTCGCCAAGGCAGACGTTATTATCGTCAACCCGACACATTATGCCGTCGCGCTGAAATGGGAGCGCGAACAGAAGACCGTGCCTGTTCTTTTGGCTAAGGGCGTGGATGAACTTGCTTTCAGAATTCGGAAGAAAGCTGATGAAAATAATATTCCAATCCATTCTGACCCGCCCTGTGCTCGATCTATCTATGCGGGCGTTGAAGTCGGCGACGTCATTAAGCCAGAGCACTACGCCGCGGTCGCCGCCTCTATTCACTTTGCGGACAGTTTGAAACGTAAAGGATATGAATGATGGGCGAGAAGATCGAAGTTCTGCTGAAATTAAATAATATCATGAAGCAACAAGCAGAGAAAAAACTTGCGAATGTGACGTTCGCGTCGAAAAAGATTTCCGATAATATTGCAAGCGTTCGAGCAGGTCTGGAGAGCAATTACCGCTCCCTTTTCGATGGCTCTGAGAATTCCTCTATTCAATCAGATGTGATGGTATTCGAGCAATGGAAAGCGGCGCAGATGAAGCGAATTTCTGTTCTTCAGTCGGATTTACAGCAAATTGAATCGCTAAAAACAACTTTGCTAGAGGACGTAAAAACACAAACTGTACGCAGAAATGTACTTTTATCCCAACAGGATGCGATCCGGAAAAAAGCCTTAGCTGAGAGGGATGAAATCGAAGCAGAACGTAATCTTGAAGGTTGGTTGAACCAAAACAGGTTCGCCGGAAATGTTACATCTCTAGGCTAAATACGAGCTGAGAATCCGTGAGCCCTAAATGAAAAAGGATGAGACTTCCGTCCCATCCTAAGGTTTTCTGATCCATTGGTGAGGTTTAAAACCCCATGGCTTCGCGCATGATGTGGTAAATTACATTCTGTTCCATAACGCCCGAGACCAAATTAGATGACGGCCCAATAGCAAAGACAGGGACGTCTTCGCCGCCGTGAGTTTCGCTGTGACGCTGTTCACCATTACTCATATAACCGGTTGGAATAGCCGCTTTTTGCACAATGACTTCGCCAGGTTGTGTTTCCGGGTTTCGAACGCCCTCAACGGCGCCGGGTCCATTTTGATACCCAAGTGTCGTATAAGGCTGACCATCAGTGCCAAGGACAAGTTCCCCGTTCGGATGGCCCTCATCATCATTCCCTTTTACAGCATCCAAAATCGGATTTCCGCGTGTCGGATACCCTGCGATTGTAAAGACATGGCTGTGATCCGCCGTAACAATGATAAGCGTTTCGGACAAATCAACTTTCGAGAGTGTTGCTGCAATAGCTTCGTCAAAGGCAACGCCTTCATCCAAGGCCAGTTCAGCTCTGCCTGCGTGATGGCCGTGGTCAATGCGCCCGCCCTCGACCATGAGGAAATAACCGTTGTCCTCGGCTTCCAATCGGTCAATTGCTTTTATGGCCATGTCCGCGATTGAGGGCTCTTGGTTGTTTTCGTCTTTGGCCCGCACGAATTCCATGTGACTGTTGGAAAACAACCCGAGCAGAGGTAGCTGCGTTTGGGTATTCACCTGGCTAAGCATTTCTTTGTTTTCGACGTAAGTTCCGCCAATTCTTTCCTCAACACCGGCTTCAAACTTCCCTCTGCCGCCGCCCAAAGCAATGTCCAAACGACCAGAGTTTAATTCGTCTTCCATCTGTGCGGCGATAGGTTGGCAACCTTCATTTAATGCTTGTTCTGGCAAGTCTTGGAGGCCTTCCCAATTCCTGTTAGCGGAATTGGCATAAGTGGTCGCAGGCGTCGCATGTGTCAAACGCGCCGTGGAAACCACGCCAGTCGAATAGCCTTGATCAGAAGCTTGGAGTAAAAAACTTTCCAAAGGAGCGGACAGGGAGCCTGAGCAATCACTTAGATCTACATTTGAAGCAACATTAATCACGCCCGCCTTAGTTTTTTGGCCCGTCATGAAGGCCGTCGCTGTTCCGGCTGAATCAGAGACTTGCTGGTTTGTATTATATGTCTTTGAGAGCGCAGTTTGCGGCAGGCTCTCCATCGCAAGGATATGTTCCTCGCCGGATTGGCCCAGCTTTTGTCCAGCATGAATACGTATAGCTGTCACTGTCGAAACACCCATGCCGTCTCCGACAAACAGAATGACATTTTTGGCGCGTTTCGGCGCTTTGGGTTGATTTAGACGATTTTCAACTGCCGTCCGTCCCAATTCGAAACTGCCTTGTTCTCCCGTAAATTGAGTTTTCGGAACTGTGATGGGCTCCGAAGACTGAATTGGCGCAGTGGACTGCGGCACTGTGGAACACGCCGAGAGCAGTAATAGCGCACAAGCGCCGAGGCGGTAGAATGACATAAATACTCCTGATTATCTAAAGACGGGATCGTCCAAACTTCTAAGTTTACGCGAATGAAGGGTTCCGCTCTGTGCTTCGCCTTTCAAAATAGACATGGCCTCTAGGCCGATATTAAGATGTTGCGCGACACGGCTGCGGTAGAAGGCTTCGGCTGTCCCGGGAAGCTTAATCTCGCCGTGAAGGGGTCTATCGGAAACGCAGAGCAATGTTCCGTAAGGGACGCGGTAACGATAGCCGTTGGCAGCGATGGTCGCACTCTCCATATCAATCGCAATAGCCCGGGATTGATTAAGGCGCGTGCGTAATTTCTCATATCGCATTTCCCAGTTCCGGTCATCTGTTGTTACCACTGTTCCTGTCCGAACATGTCTTTTCATCATTTGACCGGTCAGCGACATGACGCTGGAGATGGCTTCGGTCAAAGCGATCTGCACTTCGGCAATAGTCGGAAGAGGAATGGCAGGTGGTAAGACATCGTCCAAGATTTGGTCGTCGCGCAAATATGCATGGGCCAGTACGAAGTCGCCCAAAATCTGGGTGCGGCGAAGCCCGCCGCAGTGACCCAACATCAACCAACAATGAGAGCGTAACACAGCTACATGGTCCGTGATGGTTTTGGCGTTAGAGGGACCAACGCCGATATTTATCAGAGTGATACCTTCATTGTTCTCGGCAATCAGGTGATAGGCGGGCATTTGCGGCCCTTTGAAGCTCGGATCTGGTCTATAATCCTCGGCTTTTTCGATGACGCCCTGACCGGGACTAGCAAATCCAGTGTAATTGCCCTGGCCGACTACTTTTTTCGCATGTTCGATGAACTCATCCACATATCTCTGATAGTTGGTGAATATAACAAATTTTTGAAAATGCTCTGGGTTTGTGCCGGAATAATGTCGCAGTCTTTGTAGAGAATAATCGGTCCTAAGAGCCGGGAAGAGACTCAGCGGAAGAGGGCGGTCGCTCCGGTGTTCAACAGCGCCGTCCGCTAGGTCATCATGGATATGCTTTAGATTTGGGAGCGGAAAATAGTCACCTATGCGGGAGCTATATTCCTTGTCCATTTCAAAAGCAGATGGATCAATGGCGAAGGCAACGGGGATGGCGTGGTTACAATATCCGACATAGTAATTTACTTCATAAGCCGCTTCGATACTGGAAAGTTGGTCTATCAAATAATCCGCGAAAATTTCAGGATTTGTGATAGATGTGCCATACCAACCCGGCCCGCGGATGCTGACAAACGCATAGGGAGAAACACCGTCTTCTTTTCGGGTTTTAATTTCGACTAAGAGATAAGGGTAAGTCGGCGTTGCTGACGCTTCTCGTTTGCCAGTCTTAGCATATTCGCTGAACGACTTATTAATTTGGGCAATCGCGTCGTTATAAAGTGTTTTAAGCCCGTTTATGGTCGCAGCAATATCCTCGACCTGCATAAGATTTTTAAAAAATTCGGGGGGGCTTCCAACTTGGTTCAAAATAATTTTCCTTTTAATTCACAGTTCAATTATTGCGCTCAGGATTTACTCCGTTTCACAAATAAAATTTCCGCGTCCTAAAGATTTCAGACAGGACTGTCAATGATAGGGCTGATTTTCTTTGCCTAATTAAACTTCGATGGCGCCTTGAATGCCGCTTTCAACAACAAATTTCTTGCGGGTTTGTGCGCTGGCTTTCGGGTCATACACCGAGGTCACTTCTTTCATCTCAAATGTCCAGTTTTCCGGCGTTACATTCACCAGAGAGTAGCCTCGTTTGCGATCGTCAAAGAAATGGATATGTGGGTTGTCCGGGAGCATCTGAGTGAATCGGTTGTAAGCATAGCTATGAGCGGTCACGGACGTTGTGACAAATTCTGTCCCAACCGTTTGAGACTGAGGATTGCTGTAATCCATTTTGAGGTCGGCCTGCCACCAACTGTGCATATCGCCGCCAATGGAGATAAAGTTCTTAGGCTGCCTCTGCTCTGCTGCCCGAAGGATCATGTCACGGGTGGCTGGATATCCATCCCATCCATCGCTCCAAGAGGCCGGATTTCCGTCACGATCTTTTTGATAAAGACGCGAGAACAAAGTTGGCTGGGCCAGGACCTCCCATGTTGCGCCGGAGCGAAGGAAAGACGGCATTAGCCAACTCTCTTGGGCTTTGCCGAACATAGAGCGGGACATATCTTCTAGTTCGGAACAATTTACCATCTGTGCGCCGCCGTCTTCTGGCGTCGGGCAAGCTTGATTGTCGCGGTACTGACGGCCATCCGTTAGCGCCATAGTCATGAGATTGCCGTAATAAAAATAATCATGGAGGCGCATATTTTCGCCATGAGGTCGGCTGCGCAGACGTATCGGCATGTGCTCATAATAAGCTTTATACGCAGCAGCGCGGCGGGCGCGCATCTGCTCTAACGGCATGAAGTTTTCATCGTTCAAGTTGGCGTAATCATTTACGACTTCGTGATCATCCCAGATGAAAAGCCATGGGGCGTGAGCGTGTGCAGCCTGTAACGCCGGATCGGTTTTGTACTGAGCGTGGAGGCGTCTGTAATCTGTAAGAGTTATGGCTTCTGTTGTCGCTTGCCGGCGAACCTGCGGGCCCCAAGAGGATTCATAAATATAGTCCCCTAAGTGAACAATCAAATCGGGGTCTTGGGCGATCATATCATTATAAGCATTGAAGAACCCCTGCTCATAGTGCTGACAAGAGGCAATGCCGAAACGAAGAGAGTCGACAGGGGCCCCAAACATAGGCGCGGTTTTAGCGCGGCCCGTGGGGCTGTTCTGTCCGTTTGCAATAAAGCGGTAGAAATATTGACGTAAGGGTTGGAGACCTTGAACTTCGACGTGGACGCTGTGAGCCCACTGTTTATTAGCGACTGTTTGTCCGGCTTTAATAACGCGGGCAAAATTTTCATCTTCTGCGATTTGCCATGTCACATTTACGGGGGCTGATAACCCGCCGTCCTCTGCCAAAGGCATGGGCGCAAGCCGTGTCCATAAAACAAAACCGTCTGAAACAGGGTCGCCGGACGCGACGCCCAAAGTAAATAAATAATCGAGTCCTTTCTGGGAGCTTGCACCTAACGACATGGTCGTGGGGGCCGAAGCTGTAGCGCATGCCGAAAGACTTAGAGCGCTGAGACCGGATAATATTTGGCGGCGGGTATTGAGCATGTTTTTTCCTGAAACAAGATAGAGGGGCCTACATAAAAAAAACGGAGGACCGAGGCCCTCCGTTCATATCGTTTTCTCTAGGTAATAACAAACCTAGAAGTCGTAAGTCGCTCCAAAACGAACTTCGTATGCAGAAGCGTCGTTTGAAGTGGAGAACGGCTGTCCAACTAGCAAGCCGCGTGGGAAGCTTGGCTGATCCAATTGACCCCAGTCGCTGTTGATCATGTTGGTGACGTTGTCGATAACCATAAAGACAGTCGCGCGATCATCAGCACGTAGTCCAGGGAGTTCCTGAGTGAATTTCAAGTCAACTTTCGTCCATGACGGTCCAGTGAACTCGTTGCGTTCTGTGCCTGGGACAAGAACGTTATTGCCTTCTAGGAACGGCGTGAAGTTAAACGCGCTATTACCTGAAATTGTCCGGCTGTAAGGACGGCCAGAACTATGCTGGAAGAAGACAAACGCTTTAGACGCGTAATCAGCAATGAATTCCTTCTCATAACGGTAAGACGCCGTGAAACGGTGCTTGATGTTATAGTTGGAAGTTGACGCGACTTGCTCTTGTGGGTCGTTAAACGCACGGTTGGTGTAGTTTGAGAACGCAACAGAACTCGTCATCGGCTGAATGTCGTTCGCATCCGTATAGGCGTAACCGGCTGTGATAGCGTGGTTTTCCCACTGGCGGTTTAGGCCAAGAGAGAATGCATAAGAGTTTGCTTCTTCGTCTGCGTTTGTCAGAACGAAGGCTGGCTCGCGAACACTGTCATAGTCTGTGTAACCGTCAGCAGTTGTACCGACAGCTTCTAAGTCAGCGCGAAGAACGATCGCCTGATTGTTGCTGCGTGAGTACTGAGCGTCAGCTGTGAATGTCCAGATTCCGCCAAACAGGTCTTCGCCTGTGTCGAAGTTAGGAGACCAAGTGAAGCCAGCTGCGGCTTTCCATTCGGAAGGAATATCAAAATCTGGGTCCAGATAGTTGATTTCGAAGTTGTCGCCAACACCGCCAGCTACCGCATCGAACAATTCAGATGGAACGCCATAACCTGGTCCTGCTGGAGCGCCGTCTTCTACGCCTGAATAGACAACGTCAGCGTCGAACAAGCTACGTGTCCCATCGGTATAACCGAAAGAACGACCGCGTTGACCGAATTGAAGAACGTTGTTGGCAGAGAAGTTGTTTGAAAGCCAAACATTCGGGTTACCGCCGGAGTAAAGGCCAGCGCCGCCGAAGAGCTGAAGCTCAGAAGAGGCGTCATAAGTAAAGCCGAGACGTGGCTGCAAAAGACCTTCGCCATCTAGGTTTGTTGAGTTTGAAAAACCGTAATCGGCGACAAAATCAGCATTTTCTTCAGGTGAATCACTTGTGGTGAAAAAGTCATAACGCAAACCGGCAACAACCTTCAGGCCGTTTTGGAAATCATATTCGTCCTGACCATAGATTGTGTTTGTGGCATAACCCCAAACAGCAGCTGCATCGGCCGGATTATTTGACGGTGCGTTATTGTAGTAAATTGCATCAGCAAAACCGTTGCGGAAGTTTTCAATTCCGTCGAAACGGATTTCTGTTTCAGTATGTTGAACGAAAAGGTTGAACACGTCGAGTTCTTCACGTTCAATACCGCCGGAGAATGTGTGGTTGCCGGTGATATAGTCAGCCTTGGCTGCCATCGTAATCACTTCATATTCCAAGACGTTTGAGTGACGTGAGTCATCCGCCCCAAGGTAAACATCTACATCGCCAACAGAGACGCGGAATTCACCGAAATCTGTTCCGCCGACAGGATTAGCGCGAGCGTCTAGATCAAGGTAGTTGAAACGAAGTTCTGTAGAGAAGTTCTCAGTCCAGTCAGAGTAAAGAGAGCCGGTGTATGAGTTCAGTTTTGAACCGCGCTCATAAAGGTGGTTCGAGAATTCTACTTCAGTGCTGTCACCGTCAGAGCGAACAGTGTTGAAGCCGTCATTGTAGTTATAAACAAATGAAGCGCGGTGATTATCCGTGATGTTCCAGTCAAGTTTGACAAGAATTTTTTCGTCTTCATTTGGGTTACTGATCGGCAGCGTACCTGGATCATACTGATATTGTGTTTGAGCAATATTGATGATGTCATCAAGCTGGGACTGAGTGATCTGGAATTCACCATTTCCGATAGGCTGTTCATTATAAAGGTTGGCACCTTCGAGTTTCTCGTAAGATGTAAAGAAGAACAGTTTGTCTTTGATGATTGGTCCGCCGACGTTGAAACCATAACGAATTTCATCGAAATCGCCGAATTCTACGTCACGATCACCTACTCTGTCGCCGCGAAGGCCGTCATCAGTATAGTCGATGAAAGCGCCGCCGTGAATTTCGTTCGTACCGGATTTAGTAACGGCATTGATTTGACATGCTGTGAAGCCGCCATATTCGACGTCGAATGGAGCCAGCTCAACGGAAACCTGCTCGATAGCGTCGAAAGAGAATGGCTGACGCTCTGTTGGATAACCATTTGAGTTCAAACCAAATGAGTCATTCATACGAACGCCGTCAAGTGTCAGCGAGTTAAAGCGTGAGCTTTGACCGGCACACTGAACAGCGTTGATGTCGCCGCGTGACTCGTCAACGTAAATGCGTGGGTCGAGGCGAAGAATATCTGTGATGTTACGGTTGATGGCAGGAGCGCTTTGGATTGTATCAAGACCAAAATTTGCTGATGGGCCAACAGCGACTTCGGCGAGGACTTGGCGCTGAGCGACAACAATGATTTCGTCAGTCACTGAACCGCCTTCAAGGGCGAAGTTCAAATTTGCGGAACCGCCGAGTGACAAGGAAATATCTTCGACGCGTTCGCCAGTATAATTGTCTGCTGAAACTGTGACGTTATAGGTACCGCCAACTGGAAGGTTACGAGCTGCGAATGAACCGATTGCGTCAGTTGTAAGAGAACGGCTCAAGCCTGTTGCGTTATTGGTGAGAGTAACACTGGCGCCAGGGATCGGGTTGCCATTTGTGTTCGTTACGTAACCCTGAACTTCGGAGGTTGTGACTTGGGCAGAAGCCGTTGCCGCCATACCCATTGTCAGGGCGAACGCCGAAGCGCTCATAACGGCATTAAAGCCGAGGGATGAAAGAGTGTTTTTCATGATATAATCTTTACCTTTGTAGATTGCATTTGAAAGTTGGGCGGTCCTTAGTAGTGGCACTTGTCACTTTTATGACAGAGTCGTCATGTTTGGCAGGTTTCACGGTGTTAATTACTGTGAGTAGTCCAAAAAGACTCCAGACTGTGTCCTAAAAGACACAAAATAGAGGCATATATTCCTTGGGGATGGATGCTGAATTAGGACTCGCATCCTTTTCAGATTCGTTTTAGGCCCTTAGCGCCGTCAAGGTTGCCATTAAAACATAAAGAATCGCTGTTTATGTCGTTTGTTATTGCTATTGCCGGTGGGAGTTGTTCAGGCAAAACCACTTTAGCGCGCCACCTCCAACATAGATTGGGGGGAGAGCGCTGCCTCGCGATCCGACAGGATGATTATTATTTCGATATTCGCGAACGGGAAAGTCAACAAGACCTGCCTAACTTTGACGTTCCAGAAGCCCTGGATTTCAAACAGCTTGCCGCCGATATATCAGCTTTGAAAGCCGGAGAGCCTGTGAAGCTTCCCAATTACGACTTTACAACCCATCAAAGACGTCACCCCACGGAGCCATTGAAACCTCGTCCCTTTATTATTGTGGAAGGTTTATTGCTCCTAAATGCAGAGGAAATTAGGCCGTTAATTGATCATAGCGTCTACATGAAATGCAGCTATGAAAAACGATTTGCGCGCCGTCTCGCCCGTGACGTTGCAGAGCGGGGACGCACTAAAGAGTTTGTTCACAAGCAATTTCATCAGGACGTAGAGCCAGCTCACCAAACTTATGTGGCTCCATCCGCTCAACACGCGAATAAGGTTGTCACCCAAGATGAGTATATTAACGACCTGTCAGGCCTTATTGACCGTCTGGTAAATATTCTGCCAGAGACCGAAGCAAATCCTCTCCCTCAGATGAGCCTTGCGCTTTAGGCTGATTAGAAAGCGAACCCTATGCACCACCCTGCCTTCGGCCTCATCGGTATAGCCTTAATTCTTATTATTGCATTTATCGCTTCTAATAATAAGCGCGCCATAAGCCCGCGCATAGTGCTTTCCTGCTTTGCCCTTCAGGTGATGATCGCCGTGTTGGTACTTTATGTACCATTTGGGAAGGTTGTCTTGCAGGCCCTGTCAGAGAAAGTGACAACGCTGCTAAGTTACGCGACAGCCGGTATCGAAATGGTCTTTGGCGGTTTGGCAGACGAAAGCCTTGGCTTCAGCTTCTTGGTACGTGTCCTTCCGGTCGTGATTTTCTTCGCCTCTCTAATGGAGGTTTTATACCACATGAAATTCATGCAGCTGGTCGTAAAATATGGCGGTAAAGCCGTTCATTTTCTGACCGGGACGAAGCCCATTGAGTCTCTCAATGTGGTTGCCAATATTTTTGTCGGACAAACCGAAGCCCCTTTAACTCTCAAACCTTATCTGCCCAGTATTAACCGGTTTGAGCTTTTCACGATCATGGTCTCCGGCTTGGCCTCCATCGCTGGTACTGTTTTGGCGGGGTATATCCAGCTCGGCATTAGCGCCGAATATTTGATTGCGGCTAGCTTTATGTCCGCGCCGGGCGGGTTATTGATGGCAAAAATCATTATGCCGGATCCGGCCCCTGAATTAGGCGCGGAGAAAGAAAAGGATATTTTTTCGCTCGGAAAATCGACGAGACATTCGAATGTCATCATGGCAGCGGCAGTCGGCGCTCAAAATGGCGTCGCTCTAGCGGTGAGTATTGGGGCGATGTTGCTCGCTTTTGTTTCCCTTATTGCGCTTTGCAATGGATTATTGGGATGGGCTGGTGGATTCTTTGGCCTAGAAAATTTGAGCGTCCAGAGTATCTTAGGCCTAATCTTCGCGCCTGTTATGTATGCGCTGAACGTGCCTTGGGCCGAGGCCCAGCAGGCTGGTGCCATATTCGGCGAGAAAGTCGTCTTGAATGAATTTATAGCCTATATCAGCCTAGTAAATATTCAGGATCAGCTCTCCGAGCGGACAGTCATCATTCTGACATTTGCCCTTTGTGGATTCGCGAACCTAAGCTCAATTGCCATCTTATTAGGCGGACTAGGAGCTTTGATCCCCGATCGTATGCCGGAAATTGCAAAGATGGGCGTAAAAGCCGTCTTTGCCGCTTCACTCGCTAACTTGATGAGCGCCGCCCTCGCGGGAATATTGGTCGCAGTCTGACGCTAGGCTTTTATCAGACCGATCTCTATCAAACGTTCAGTTAGGTAGTCGCCCGCTGTAATGGCGGGTTCTGGATTACCGCCTTCTTCAATGCAGCCTTCAATCGGCGTTATCATCGCATCGTTATTCAAATGCAGGAAAAAAGGCTTGGAATAACGCGGAAATTTTGCGCGTTCAGGGGAGGGGTTGAGAACGCGGTGGGTCGTCGACGGTAAAAGGCCGGCGGTCATCCGCTGCAACATATCTCCAACATTGACCACGACAGCGCCTTCGGGAGCATTGATGTCCATCCATTCTCCTGATCGGTGCTTGGCCTGTAGGCCGGCTTCTTCTGCGCCAAGTAATAGCGTGATCAAATTAATGTCTTCATGTGCGCCTGCGCGGACGCTACCTTCGGGCTGAGGCTTCGTTTGGGGTGGGTAGTGGAGCAAGCGAAGGATTGAATTCCCGACATTGATTTTATCTTCAAACCAATCTTCATTTAGGTCAAGATAAAGCGCTACTGCCCGCAATAGGTCCCCTCCGAAGCTATCCAGCTCTTCGTAAAGCGCCCGTGTATCTTTATCGAAACTGTCCAGCTCTCTCACGGACGGTGTATCCTTCATAGTCCGTCGATACGGTGAGTCCGCTGGTAGCGCCCGACCTGTGTGCCAAAACTCCTTCAAGTCGGCTTGGGCTTTGCCTTTGGCGTTCTCGGTCATGAATGGGGAGTGTCCCCGTTGGTGCCCGTCTTCCGGATCCGCATATTGGCGTTTCACGTCTTCCGGTAGAGCAAAAAAGTCTTTCGCAGCTTCATCGGCTTTTTCGATAATTTCATCCGAGACAGTGTGATCCGAAATAACCGCAAAACCTGTTTCGCGAAAAGATTCACCAAATTTTTCGGCAAAAGCCTCTTTATCCTTTTTCCAGAGATTGAAGCTGATGGGCTCAATTTTTGTCATAACGGGTCACTTATTTTCTCCGCCTGTCATTCAGCGGGAATCGGAACTAGCACGAGCGCGAACCAAATTAAAATAGCTTTTGAAGTTGGCTTGCATATCCTAAAGACAGTTATGACGACTTCCACAACACTTTGCGTTCTTGGTTCAGTTAATTTGGACATGGTGATTCAAACCGCTCATTTACCTCGGGCGGGCGAAACCGTTACTCAAGGAAAATTCCATTCCACGCCGGGCGGAAAAGGCGCAAATACGGCTCTGGCCGCTCAAAGACTGGGCGCGAAGGTTCGCCTGCAGGCCGCCGTTGGGGACGATCCGTATGCGACAGAAGCTTTGGCGAGCCTAAGTGCGGAAGGCGTTGATCTGGAGTCAATTACCTCAGTTGAAGAAAAGGCTACCGGTATCGCCTTCATTAATGTGGCCGATGACGGAGAAAACCAAATTGCCGTCGCGTCCGGAGCAAATGCGAGCTTTTCGGCGAGCGACCTCAAACCCATTACCGAAGATGCTGTTCTCAGCCAATTTGAAATACCTGTTCAGACCCTGCTGGCCGGTTTGAAAGAGTTCAACGGATTTGTCGCGGTGAATGCATCACCATTTACGCAGGGCGTGACAGCTGTGTTCGAGCGAGCAGATCTCGTGATTGTAAATGAAGGCGAGTATGCGGCTTATAAATCAGAGCTCAGAACGTTTTCAGGTTTGCTGGCTTTAACCTTGGGGGCAGACGGGGCGAAACTGTTCAAAGAAGGTAAGCTTATTGCGAATGCAAAACCGCCAAAAGTGAAAGCCGTCGATACAACGGGCGCTGGCGACGCGTTCGCTGCGGCGCTAACGGTCGCTTTGACCGAAGGGCAGTCAGAGGAGGCGGCCTTGAACTTTGCCTGCACGGTTGGCGCTCTGGCAACAACCAAATTAGGGGCGCAAAGTGCGGCCCCGACACGCGAAGAGGTAGAAGCCCTTTCAAAAGTCTCTAAGACTTAGGCAAAAGTTCGAAAATACGATCCGGCAGAGGTTTGGTTTTTTTCAGCTCTTCGGCTGAGCAGCCTTCGAGCTCATGCGGGAAGACTGTCCAGGCGTCGGTTTCATGCAAATAGAAATCCGGTGTTCGCTCTGTTTTATTGCGTTTCGGTTTGTAATACACGGTGGCCACGCGAATATCGCTCGGCGTATTGCGGCGACATTTTTCTTCTAGCTTGCTTATAATGGCATCGATGCTCCGGCCGCTGTCAAAGATATCGTCGATGATCAAAAGCTGGTCATCCACATTTATAGTGTCGACCAAATGCTGAAGGCCGTAGACTTTAACCGTTTTGGATTGCTTATCCATCGCCTCATATGAAGAAGTCCGAATAGAGAAATGATCTGTATCGCATCCCAATAGTTCAAGCACTTCCTGGATGGCAATTCCAACAGGTGTGCCGCCGCGCCAAACTCCGACAATAAACGAAGGGCGATACCCGCTTTCAAATATTTGCAAGGCCAGTTCGAAGGAATCCTTCAATAGCTCTTCTGCGCTGACAAATAATTTTTCCATGGGACTACTCAAGCTAGCTAATTTGGGTTCGCCTAATCTAAGAAAGCGTCGCTATCAAGAGCCTAGCGCTTATCGGCTATTCTCTTTTCCGTCGGAGACCGTTATGCAGGGTGTTCATTTTGTTTTCGGCAAGGGAATGCCCAAGGGGAAAATCCATGACACGACGCCTTATTATTGACTGCGATCCGGGACAGGATGATGCCATAAATCTCTTTTTGGCACTGCCCAAAACTGACGAGTACGAGATACTTGCTATTACCGTCGTGGCCGGAAATACGAGTCTTGAAAAGACGCAACGCAATGCGCGCCTTCTCTGTGAAATGGCGGGCCGAACGGACATTCCTATTTATGCCGGCTGCGACGCTCCGATCAAATACCCTCTTGCGACAGCCGAAGAAGTTCATGGCAGTGAAGGTCTCGAGGGGATCGATATTATTGAACCGGTAATGGCCTTGGAATCTCAGGATGCTGTTGACTTCATAATCGAAACCCTAATGGCCGCCGAAAATGGAAGTATTACGATTGTTCCCACGGGGCCGCTCACCAATATCGCAAAGGCTCTGCAAAAAAGGCCTGAAATTTCTGGAAAGATCAAAGAGATTGTTTTGATGGGTGGCGCATTAAAAGAGGGGGGGAACATCACCCCCTCTGCTGAATTCAATATTTATGTCGATCCTCACGCGGCTGATATTGTTTTTGAGAGCGGCGTTCCGCTCGTGGTCTTTGGTCTGGATGTCACTCATCAAGTCCTATCGTCTGACGCAGAATTGGAGCGGATCAAGAATATTGGGAATCCCGTGGCGGAAGCGGCTTATAGCCTGCTTACACATTATGGCCGTTTCGATGCAGAAAAATATGGCACTAACGGCGCTCCGTTACATGACCCGTGCACGATGGCCTACATATTAAAGCCCGAGATATTCACATTCAAGTCGTGCAATATTCGGGTTGAAACTGAGTCCGAGCTCACCCGGGGGCATACAGCCGTCGATTTCTGGTATGCGACAGAGCTTCCGAAAAATGCGCGCTGGGCCTATGAAGTTGATACGCCGGGCTTTTTTGACTTGCTGATAAAGCAGCTCTCGACTTACGAGTAACTCATCATTCGGCGATGGCGGGTCCGTTGATAAGCTTTTCCCGCCAATGACGGCGGCAAAGAGTAATGTAACGTTCATTGCCGCCAACTTCGACTTGATCCCCTTCTGTGACTGCGCCGCCTGTCGCGTCTACGCGCATATTCATAGTAGCCTTCCGGCCGCACCAGCACAGCGTTCGGATTTCCCGAATATCGTCTGCTATCGCCAATAGGGCGGCACTGCCCGGGAAAAGACGGCCCTGAAAATCTGTGCGCAATCCATAGCACATGATGGGGATGCCGTGATCGTCGCTGACGCGGGCGAGTTGCCAGACTTGATCACGCGTTAAAAACTGAGCTTCGTCCAAGAGAACGCAATCAATCCGTTTTTCCTTGTGTGATTTCAAAATATGTTTTTCGAGGTCGATTTCTTCGCAAAAGGTATCGGCTTTTGACTCCAATCCAATGCGGGAGGTAATCGATGAACCGCTATCTTCGCGGTTGTCGATGACAGGTTTCAACAGCAAAGTATGCATGCCGCGTTCAAAATAGTTATAGGACGACTGAAGCAAAATCGTCGATTTACCGGCGTTCATTGCGGAGAAATTAAAGTAGAGTTTTGCCATGCGAGTTGCTCGGAATCGGAAGTTCCGAAAGGGTATATGGAGAGTCGCAATTCCGGGGCAATGGTAAATTTGACCGAAGCTGTTGAGAAACGATCAGACGGCGGAGCCAGGCAATCAAGTTTTTAACGAAGATTGTGCCTGATTGATTTTATCCATTCTGGAGCTGAACTCTTTTAAGTTTCTGACGAATTCAGTGTTGCTTGGATCATCTTCCCCCGATGGGATAAGCGTGGTCGCTAATTTTTTCGCTATAGTGCTATAAGTTTTTAGACCTGCGGCAGTAGTTTCTAACGTGGAGCGTCTTTTGTCGCCTTGGCTAGGCGTTTTTTCAACGAGTCCTTGTTCGATAAGAGAGCTGACTGCTCGGCTGACAATGGTTTTGTCCATTGGCGTAACGGCCGTTACCTCAGCAGCCGTGCGGCCGGGTTTATCGGCGATGGCCGCCAAAACGCGCCATTGGCTTTGATTGATATCCGCTTCGGATCGAACCACTTCCAGCGTGTAACGGCTGATTTGATCGGCAAGAACAATTACTTGGTAGGGCCAGAAACTTTCCAACTCAATATGCGTATCTTCAGATGTAAACATAAAATCTTTATGCAAAAAAGATGTTGCAATTGCAACCAATTTTTGTTAGTTGTTAATGCAACTAATAATATTGAGAGAATTGGAGACCTTTATGGCTGATCTTTTTGAAAACCCAATGGGGCTGGACGGTTTTGAGTTCATTGAGTTTTCAGCGCCAGAAAAGGGCCATCTGGAGAAAATTTTCACAACGATGGGCTTTACAAAAGTCGCACGTCACCGCTCTAAAGATGTCGAATTATGGCGTCAGGGCGGCATTAATTTAATCACGAATTACGAGGACAAATCGCCAGCTGGCCATTTTTGCCGTGAACACGGCCCTTCTGCGTGCGGCATGGGATTTCGCGTTGAGAACGCGAAGCAAGCCTATGAGCGGGCAGTTGAGCTTGGCGCGGAAACAGTGGACACGCATGTCGGGCCAATGGAACTGTCCATTCCGGCTATTCGCGGCATTGGCGGTGGTTTGATTTACTTCATTGACCGTTACGGCGATGATCTCTCCATTTATGATATCGATTTTGAATACTTAGAGGGTGTTGATAAACATCCAGAGGGCTTCGGCTTTAATGTTGTCGACCATCTGACCCATAACGTTTATCGGGGCCGCATGGATTATTGGGCGGAATATTACGAACGCCTGTTCAATTTCCGTGAAATCCGTTATTTTGATATTAAAGGCGAATATACGGGTCTCAAATCCCGCGCTTTGACAGCCCCAGACGGTAAAATCCGTATTCCCCTGAACGAAGAAGGTGAAGACGGGAAAGGTCAGATCGAGGAATATTTGTTAGAGCATCGCGGCGAAGGCATTCAACATATCGCCCTGTCTTGCGACGATCTATACGCTTGTGTCGATAAATTGCGTGACGCGGGCGTGAAACTAATGAAGGCTCCGCCGGATACATATTATGATATGCTCGACGAACGTCTCCCAAATCATGGCGAGAACGCCGAAGAATTGAAAGTTCGCGGCCTACTTCTCGACGGAAGCACCGACGACAATGATCCACGCTTATTGTTGCAGATCTTTGCGCAGCCCCAAATTGGGCCAGTCTTCTTTGAATTTATTCAACGTAAAGGCGACGAAGGTTTCGGAGAAGGGAACTTCAAGGCTCTCTTCCAGTCAATTGAACGCGACCAAATCGAACGAGGTGTATTGGAGGCGACTCCGAAACCTAAAGCGAGGGCTTAATGACGATCAAGACAGATGGATTTCATCACGTTGCCTATCGGTGTAGGGACGCCAAGGAAACAGTCGAGTTTTACCAGAATCATTTAAATATGGATTTCCAACTGGCGATTGCTGAAGATCATGTGCCTTCGACCGGGGCTTATGACCCTTATATGCATATCTTCATGGATGCGGGTAATAACAATGTTTTGGCTTTTTTCGAACTGCCGGAACAGCCAGATATGGATCGTGATCGCAACACGCCGGAATGGGTCCAACATATCGCCTTGAGGGTAGATACCCTCGAAGATTTATTAGAGGCGAAAGAAAGCCTCGAGTCAGCAGGCATCGACGTTCTCGGGCCGACCCACCACGGTATTTTCAAATCGATATATTTCTTCGATCCTAATGGACACCGTCTTGAACTGGCCGCAAATATTCACACGCCGGAACAAATGACGAAGCTACGCACTGTAGCCCCAGAGATGCTGGCCGAATGGTCAGAGACGAAAAAAGCCCCGCGTCATGCGGCGTGGCTTCATGAAAAAATTCAAAACGAAAGCTAGATTGATATGAAACTCGCTTCCCTTAAAGATGGCCGCGACGGCCAATTAATTATTGTCTCCCGTGATCTGTCTAAGGCGGCAGATGCGAGCGATATTGTGCCTACACTTCAAGCCGCACTTGACGACTGGGACCTATACGCGCCTCAACTCGCCGCGAGGTATGAGATGTTGAATGCTGGTAAGGTCGATAGCTTCGACTTCGATCAAACAGCTTGTCACTCACCTTTGCCGCGCGCCTACACGTGGATGGATGGCTCTGCCTATCTCAATCATGTTGAGCTCGTCCGTAAAGCCCGCGACGCTGAAGTGCCTGAAAGCTTTTATTCCGACCCACTCATGTATCAAGGCGGCTCCGACAGCTTCATCGGCCCCCGCGACCCGATTGTCGCAGCAGATGAAGCCTTTGGCATTGATATGGAAGCTGAAATCACGGTCATTACTGATGACGTCCCAATGGGCGTTTCCGTTAAAGACGCTGAAAACCATATAAAACTTATCATGCTGGTTAACGATGTCAGCTTACGCGGGCTAATCCCGAACGAGCTCCGTAAAGGCTTCGGTTTTGTACAGGGTAAAGCATCAAGTGCTTTTTCACCGGTTGCCGTCACTCCTGATGAATTGGGCGATGCTTGGGGAGAGGGGACTATCGATCTTCCGCTCCTCGTCGACTATAACGGCAAGCCGTTCGGAAAAGCGAATGTCAAACAAGACATGACTTTCAATATGTCAGAGCTGGTCGCTCATGCTGCGAAGACCCGCGACCTTAGCGCCGGCGCCATTATCGGCTCCGGAACGGTTTCAAACAAATATGAGGGCGGCGAAGGAAAGAAAATCGAAGATGGCGGCGTGGGCTATAGCTGTATTGCCGAAATCCGAATGATCGAGAAAATCCAGACAGGCGAGTTTATTACCCCATTTATGCGTTTCGGAGATACTGTTGGCATCGAAATGAACGATGCTTCCGGGAAGTCCATTTTTGGCCGCATTGAGAATGTGGTCGAAAAATATGAAGGCCCCGAAGCCTAATCAATGATAACGCTTTACGGATATTGGCGCAGCTCTGCGAGCTATCGGGTCCGCATTGCTCTGGGTCTAAAAGGTGTTGAGGTTCGCCAGGTCCCGGTTAATCTCAGGGAAGGCGAACAACTTTTATCTGAACACGCCCAACGAAACCCGCAAGGCTACCTTCCGGTTTTAGAGCTTGAGGATGGAACGCGTCTAACCCAATCTTTGGCAATCCTGGATTATCTCGACGCAACCTATCCGGACCCGGCCCTTATGCCGAAAGACGCGATTCTTCGGTCTCGTATCTTGGCGGCGTCCTTGGTGATAGCCTCCGATATCTCGCCTATCCAAAATCTCTCCGTCCTGAAATACATTCGGGCGGAACACGGACAGGGCGATGAAGGCGTAAAAAAATGGTCCGCGCACTGGATCGCCAAAGGGTTTGAAAGCTTAGAAAAAATGGCGAACTCGGATACAGAGTTTTTCTATACAGACACACCGATGTTCTTTGAGTGCTGCCTCGTGCCGCAAATATATAATGCCCGACGATTTGGCGTGAACATGGAACGGTTTCCGAATCTTCTTCGCGTTGAGAAAGCTTGTCAGGCATTAGAGGCTTTCAAGGCCGCTTTGCCTGAAGCGCAATCAGACGCCCCAACATAATTAAAAAATTTTGCCTAAGTTGGGTTTGGTCTTAATTCGACGAACCGTTGTTTGATAATCCTCCGCCCAGCGCAATAAAGAGCGAGACCGAATTTTGATCCTCCATCCGGCGGGCTTGTAACAAGCTTTGCCGAGCCGTGAAGAGGTTCCGCTCAGCGTCAAGAACTTCTAAATAATTGGCAACGCCTTCATTATATTGCAATTGTGCGAGGCGGGCGATTTGTTCTTGTGCGTCAACATTCCTTAAGCGCGCATCGACGAGTTCGGCAAGCCAACGGCGGCCAGCAAGAGAGTTAGAAACGTCTCGAAATGCGTTCTGAATAGTTAAATCATAATTTGCGATGGCTTCTTCTTCTGCAGCGCGGGCTAGGGCCAGGTCCGCTTTGCGGGCGCCTGCGTCAAAAATGGGAAGGCTGACAGAAGGTCCAAAACGCCAAGTAAGGCTGTCGCTATCAAAAAGATCGCCTAACTCGCTGGACGTAAATCCGCCAGATCCGGTCAAAGAGATAGTCGGGAAAAAGGCGGTTCGGGCCACGGCTATGTTTGCACTCGCGCTTCTTAAGCTTTGCTCGGCGGAGATTATATCTGGCCGTACGAGTAAAAGATCTGAGGGTAGACCTGCATCAAGACGCAGCTCTGAGGTCTGCTGTCCAAGAGAAAGTCCAGCGGGAAGTTTTTTAGGAAAGCTTCCGCCGATAAGTACGGTGAGTTGATTTCGGTTTTGCGCTTCGAGGAGTTTCTGATTGCTCAACGCCTGCTCAGCCTGGGTCAAAAGGGCTTGGGACTGATGGAAATCCAGAGCTGAGGTTATACCCGATTCCAAACGGATTTTTGCCAGCCGCAACCCTTCTTCTCTTGATCTCATCGTGTCTTCAGCCAAAGCAATCTGAGCCTTGGATTCTATGAGATCAAAATAAGTGGAAGCGACATCGCCAATAAGGGAGATATAGAAAGCGCGTTGCGCCGCCTCCGTCGCCAGATACTCTGCGCGCGCGGCTTCGCTTAGGTTGCTTAGGCGGCCCCAAAAGTCGATTTCATAAGACGCAATTCCCACACCAATGTCGAAATTATTGAATGTCACGGAGCTTGGAATATTAGCGCTTTGCCCACCGCCGGAAACTCCGTTTAATCCACCGGAATCCGTCGGAACGCGGCTTCGTACCGCACTACCTGTCGCGGCAACCGTCGGCAGGCGGCGGCTGTCCTGAATACGAAAGCGGGCACGCGCCTGTTCAATTCTGGCCGTTGCAGCTTTTAAATCTCGATTATTCTCGAGCGCAGTTTGGATTAAAAGTTGTAGACGCTCATCAACGAAATAATCTTGCCAATTTAGCTGGCTTGCAACCAAAGTTCCTTCAGCCTGAAGGCTGGTTTCGTAGGCAGCCTCAGTTGCCGGTGCGGGGGAGACATATTCCGGCTGAATGTGAGAGCAGGCAGACAGGATAATAGCTGTAAGTGAGGTTGCACCAAATAATCGCATCATGATGTAATCTCCTCTTCATCCGCAGACTCTATTTGTCCGGAAGCAGACGGATCTTTCCGGCTGAGATATTTGCGGATTAGAAGGTAGAGCAGCGGAATAACGAAAATCCCGATAGCTGTTGCCGTAATCATGCCGCCCATCACGCCGGTGCCGACGGCGATCCGGCTATTCGCGCCGGCCCCGCTAGAAATCACAAGCGGTACCATAGCGAGAATAAACGCCATAGATGTCATGATAATCGGGCGTAGCCGTAATCGGGCCGCACTCCTGACAGCCTCAAGTGGAGACTTTCCTGTTTCTTCCTCTTCAATTGCAAATTCCACAATCAAGATCGCGTTTTTCGCGGCAAGACCGATAATCGTAATAAGACCAACATTGAAATATATATCAGCGGATAGGCCTCTAAGCATCGAGAACGTCACGGCTCCTAAGACGCCAATAGGGACAATCAATAGGACTGCGATAGGCATGGCCCAGCTTTCATAGAGGGCTGAAAGGAGCAGGAAGACAACCAAAATGGATAAGCCAAGAAGGGCGCCTATTTGGCCAGCGGAGCGTTTTTCCTCGAAACTCAGGCCTGTCCATTCCGACCCAATACCTTGCGGGAGTTGCGCTACCATTTCCTCTACGGCATCCAAAGCGGCTCCGGAGGACTGACCGGGAGCGGCTTCTCCTGAAATTGTCATGGCCGGGTATCCGTTGTAACGCGCTAGGCTCGGCGGACCGGCTGTCCATTCAGCTGTGGCGAAGGTACTGAAAGGAACGAGTTCGCCCGTTTGATTTGGTACGCGCAGTGACAGAACGTCTTCAGCGGTCATCCGGTGCGGCGCATCGGCTTGGACATATACCTGTAAAGATCGACCGCCTCGGATAAACTCATTTGCAAACGCAGAGCCAAAATTGATAGCCAGCGTGCTGTTAACATCTGAAATTGACAGACCGAGCGATCGGGCCAGGACCCTGTCAATATTGACTTTGAGTTGCGGAGACGCGGCTTGGTCTTCGGGCCGGACATTCGTAATGATGTCGCTTTGGCTCATGAGTCCCAATAGCTGGTTTCGCGCATTTGTAAGGGCTTCTCTGCCTTGTCCGCCTCTATCTTGAAGTTTCAGGCTAAAGCCACTGGCATTCCCAAGAGACCGAATAGCCGGTGGTTGGATCACGAAAGCCATGGCTTGATCCAATTGAGAAAACTCTCCCATAGCTCTGCCAAGCAAGGCAGAGGCTTTGCTTTCTTCGCCTTTTCGTTTTTTCCAGTCATAAAGCGGGCTGAACATCAGCGCATTGTTCTGACCCTGTCCAAAAAAACTAAAGCCGCGAATAACGACCAGATTCTCAACTTCGGGCTGGCCTAACCAAAAGTCAGAAATCGGCTCAATTGTGGCTTCTGTGCGCTCGCGTGTGGCTCCCGGAGGGGCCTGAACAACTGTGACCAAGTAGCCTTGGTCCTCAACGGGAAGAAAGGCTGTAGGGAGGCGCACGAACAGGAAGCCGGTTAAACCGACTAGGATACAGAAGACGGCAAAGCCTCTGAAAGGCCGTGACAGAATTCCGTCTGTTGCCCGGCCATACCGATCGGTCATACGGTCGAACCAACGATTAAATCCACCGAAGAATTTCGCCGCAACATTCCATTTGGAAACACGCCCTTCAGTTTCGCCATTCGTTTTATCATTTTGACGAACCGGCTTAAGGAACGTCGCGCAAAGCGCCGGCGTAAGCGTGAGAGCCATCAGCGCAGAGAATAAAATTGAGATGGCCAAAGTTACGGAAAACTGTTTATAAATTCCGCCGGTTGATCCGGGGAAAAACGCCATTGGCAGAAAGACCGCTACAAGAACGAGGGTGATCCCGATGATGGCACCCGTGATTTGGTCCATCGCTTTTCGCGTCGCCTCTTTGGGCGAAAGGCCTTCCTCGCGCATGATTCTTTCGACGTTTTCAATAACAATGATGGCGTCATCGACCAAAATACCAATCGCAAGAACCATCCCGAACAAGGTCAAAACATTTATCGAAAACCCAAACAGCCACAATCCGAGGCAAGCGCCTGCCAGTGCGATGGGGACGACCAGAGTTGGAATGAGCGTTGCTCTCCAGCTTTGAAGGAAAAGGAACATAACAAGAAAAACAAGTGCCATTGCCTCTAGGAGTGTTTTCACGACCTCCTTAACAGAGACGCGAACAAAAGGCGTCGTATCGTAGGGAATTTTCCATTCCACATCAGAAGGAAGGCTCGATTCCAGCTCCTTCATGCGGGCCTCAACGCCTTCAGCCGCGGCAAGAGCATTTGCGCCCGTGGCAAGCTGAATAGCCATCCCTGCCATGGGTTGACGGTTTAAAGTGGTGCTAGTGGCGTAGCTTTGAGCGCCTATCTCCACCCGCGCAACATCCTCCAATCGAACCGTCGCGCCGCCTGTTTCAGCTCTGAGAATGATTTTCTCAAATTGTTCAACAGTCGAAAACCTGTTCTGTGTGATAATCGTCGCATTAATTTGTGTCTGGTCCAGGTTTGGTAAAGCGCCAAGAGACCCCCCGGCCGTTTGACTGTTTTGCTCCCTAATCGCTGACAGAACAGCCGAAGGCGTCAATTCATATGACGACAATTTTTCTGGATCGAGCCAGACCCGCATAGCATATTCAGAGCCAAACAAGGTGACATCGCCCACACCAGGAACGCGCCGTAATTCGTCAACAACTTGAATAGACGCAATGTTACCTAAATCAGTGGTATTTAAATCGCCGCTTTTTGACGTTAGTGCAATGATTTGAAGGAAGGAAGAGTTAGCTTGGCGTACCTGAATGCCTTGACGACGTACATCCTCCGGAAGGCGGGCCTCAACCGTGCCGAGACGATTTTGAACTTCGGTCTGGGCAATATCAATATCAGTTCCGGACTCAAAGGTCAGGGTGATAGAGCCCGTCCCATTCGATTGGCTTGAGGAGTCCATATAAAGGAAGCCCTCAACACCATTGAGTTGCTGCTCGATAATCTGAATAACATTTTGTTCGAGCGTTTCCGCATCGGCGCCCGGGTAAACCACTGAAATAGAAAGGGAAGGCGGGGCGATTTCGGGATATTGCTCTACGGGGAGTGCCCTCAGGGCAATGAACCCGGAAAGCAATATGCAGAGCGAAATCACCCAAGCAAAAATCGGTCGATCAATAAAAAAACGTGGCACAGCTTAATCCAACTCTTTCCCGAAACCCATAATCACGGATTGCCGTTTTCAGCGGAATCAGAGGGTTGAGGGTTACTCTTTTGTGGTGAGGACATTGCATCGGAACCGGAGCTAACCTTGACGGGCGTACCGGGCCTAAGTTGTTGTATGTTACTCGTAATGACTTGATCGCCAGCTGACAGCCCGCTTTCTATGACCCATTCTTGGCCGTCCATAGGGCCTAATTCGATGGGCTTTGCTTCGACCTTTCCTGTAGGATCAACCACGAAAACGCTCGCGCCTGACTCTGCGATGCTCACCGCGCTCTGCGGTACAGATAGACCATTTCTTCGGGAGCCGACGTAAAACCGGGCATGGACAAATTCCCCCGGAAGCAGAATATTGTCAGGATTTGGAAATTCAGCTCTTAAATTCACGGTTCCTGTGGTCTCATTTACAGAAAAATCAAGAAAGTCCACATATCCGGGTTCGGAGTATGGAGTGCCGTCACCAAAAAACAGTTCCACTCTTGTTTGGCCATTTTCATCGACTTCAATCGTACCGTCCGAAATAGCTCGGCGGACTTCGAGAACTTTCGACGACGACTGAGCCACTGTGACGTAAACCGGATCTAGTTGTTCAATTTGCGTCATTAGAGTGGCCTCGCCGGCACTAACCAAAGCGCCTTCGGTCACGTTGGCGCGTCGGGCGCGTCCTGCGATCGGGGCACGGACGGTCGTGTATCCCACTTGTAAATTAGCTGAATCTATCTGGGCTTTAATTTGTATGACGCTGGCATCAGCTTCCCGAGACGCCGCGACAGCAGAGTCGTATTCTTGTTGGCTAATCGCTTGTAATTCAACTAGGTTTTCAAATCGGTCTACTACGGCTTGGGCGTTGGCCGCAGTGGCTTCTGCGCGTTGCAAGCTCGCCTTGACCTGCGCTAAATTGGCTTTCACCTCCCGAGGGTCGATACTAAATAAGGCCTGGCCCTTGGTCACATCTGTGCCTTCTTCATAGAGGCGTTCTTGGACGATCCCTGTAACCCTGGCGCGGACTTCAGCCTGTCTGACAGGTTCCACACGTCCTGGAAGTTCAATTATGTTTGGTACATTGTGTTCGCGAACGGTGACAGCTTGCACCGTCAAAGCTTGGCTGGCGGCAGGTGCAGTTTCGGATTGTGCGGGCGCTTGTTTCTCGTTGCCTGCTTGGCAAGCGATCAGAACTAATGGGATAAAACAGGATGAGATTTTAAGGTATTTAAGCATTGGCATAATGACTTCCTGTCAGGCTCAAATTCGAACCAAAATTGAAAACAGTAATTATCTCGCGAACAGGTAGGCCTGTTAAGAAATTGTTTCAACGCCTTTGAACGGTCTTTTAGACGCATCTGTTATGCATTTGTGCATAGGAATTGTCGAAGCCCTAAAGTTTTGTCTGAGAATTAGGTGTAATTTTGCCTCGAATTATCGGGAAGATGGTCTCTTCAAAATAGTTTTAAAAATCACAATTTACCTAAATTTACGAAATTTATCTTATGGGAGACTTGCAAACCGGTCTTTGTAACACACATTTTGGATGAGGCGTTGCCAAAGCAATTGCTTTTTTTAAAAAGGATGTAGAGATGATTTATCTAAATGCTCTTGTGGGAACGCTTTTTCTGACTTTAGAAGCCGGCGTGTTTGTCGAAGGTCTTACGTGGATGGGCTTAAATGCTCTGCACGCCTCACAATCCGTAATAATGGGCGGAGAAGCTCTTATGCTGATACCCTTGGCCGTTTTATTCTTCTTTGTCTTTAAAAATGCCCTCTCGGCAGAAAAAGATATACTTCAAGGTAAGCTATAAGTCGCCTTGGGGCTAGTTCCGCTTAAAGAACGGCGCGTAAAAGATAGGCTTTGGTGAGCTCATCAAAGCTTTTTGGATTATCTAATTTCATTCGTTTCAGAGCGTCGCGCATATCCTCATTAGAGTCTGTTCGGAATCCTTTCCAAGCGGTTTTAATTAACTGGAATTTGGATTTAGAAATAGGTTTGAGCTTATCCAGCGCTTTAATGAGTTTTTGTTCAACCGCTGTAAAATCAGTCCCAAATGGAAATTCCGGCAGATATCCTTGATCTCTAAATTCACCAAGAACCTGCTGGATGTGGTTTGCCGTGTTTTCGGACCATTTGGTCGGGGGATTGAATTTCTGGGGGAGCTTACCGTTCTCTTGGGCTGTCTTTATGAGAGAGCTATGAAATTGCGCATCCGCGATTGAAATCATTCCTTTTATAACATGCGCATCACTTTCGCCTCGCAGGTCCGCCGCGCCATATTCAGTAATCACAATATCCCTGAGATGACGAGGGATGGTTGTATGGCCATAATTCCAAACAATATTGCTTTCAGGTTCTACCGTTCCGTCGCGCAGAGCGTTTAACATTATTAACGACCGCGCGCCCTCAAGCGCGAAGGCCTGACGCACGAAGTCATACTGCCCGCCAACGCCGCTTATGACCTGACCATTCTCCAGGCCATCAGAGACAACAGATCCGAGGAGGGTCGCTTTCATGGCATTATTTATGAAACGTGCATTTTGCCGATGTTTTTGTTTTTCTTCAAAAAGACTATGCACGTCATTTATAAACCGCACACGTGTCATATTGATTTTTTTGCGCAATTTCTCCGGCATCTCGTTTAGGCGTTGATAAAGCGACTTGGGACCAACGAAAAATCCACCGTGAACCAATACATTTTCGACTTCGCGTTTGACCACGTCTCCCTCCATCAAGTCGAGAAAACTGTCTACGAACATTTCGCTCAACCCGTGCAAGCCAATGTCAAAAGGAGCAAGATGTAAACCGCACATTTCTTCTTCAGAATGGAGAGCGCTCATAATTTTGCGATAAGTTTCGTTTTCGTTTTGACGCAAAATTAAGGCGTAAGCGACGGCGTCGCCGATAGACCCTATTCCTATCTGTAAGGTGCCTTCATCCGGAATGAGCCCCGAAGCATAAAAACCGGCGGCGTATTCCGGCAGTCCAACGGGTCTTTTAGGAATGTTAAAAAGTGAAGAGGCAGCGGACTCCCCGTCTAAAACGAATTCAAAATTGTCACGCATTATTTCGGCGTCGCCTGACATATAGGGCAGGGTATTATTGATCTCTCCTACCATGATAAAGTCAGCATCTCCGCTATCGCGGGCAGACAGGAGATCAAGCGTTATGTCGGGATTGCAAGCCAGACTGTATTTTGATATTTTTGATCCCGTCGAAACCATCTGCACAACAAGATTAATTCCGTCTTCGAGAATATACCGTCCCGCATCGGAATAGTTTGCGCTAATGTAGTTTTGTTGAACGGTAGAGTTTCCGAGCCATTGGCCTGCAGCTAGGAAAAACTCGCAGATTTCCACATTGGCAGGTAGTTTATCGCCTATTAAATCCTGCGCAAAAGTTAGCTCACAATAGTCTTTATAAAGACGATCTTTTAGGGGACCAAGAAACCGACCTTCCATGTCTGACGTGGCTGAAGGCGTGGTGAGAGTGAGAGCCGTATATATTTTGAGTGAACAAGACGGGTTTTGCCTTACGCGGTCATAAATAGCATTGATAACATGGTTGGCTTTACCGAGACCGAGCGGCGTGGCCATTATGATATTGCCTTCAAGGCGCTCTATTATCTCCTCGGCAAGTAAACCGGCATCCGTAAAATTTACTGTTTTTGCAGCCATAGTGCTTTGATTTATACCTGCCAGAAAAGGTCTGGGTCAAAGCGCTTACCATAGGTTTTGGAAAGCCTTGAAAGGGATTTCTCTATGTCCTTGTGACCGCGCGAAGCCGCGTAATTCATGGGGCCGCCTCGAAACGGAGCAAAGCCTGTCGCGAAAATCATGGCGGCATCTAGTTCATCTGAGCTTCCGACAATGTCTTTGCGTAAACAGGCAGCGCAGGCATTCAACAGGGGTAGGATTAAACGGTCTTCGGCGTCGTCGGCGGGCGTCCCAGGTTCATCTTTCTGTGCTTTGCCATCTTTCCATTTGTAAAAACCCTGACCAGTCTTTTTGCCCAAGTGACCTTCCTCAACCTTTTGTCTAACGAAAGCAGGTATCTCGGCGACGGCCGTGTCCAATTGTTCCCGAAGAACATCTCCTACATGCTGACAAATATCCAGACCAACCTGATCGGCTAGCTCAATGGGCCCGACAGGCATGCCGAAGTTTTCGGCGGCTTTATCTATCGTTTCCGCTTTGACGCCTTCCTCTAGCATGAGAATAGCTTCGAGGAGATAAGGCATCAAAGCCCGGTTGACTAAAAACCCCGGTGCGCTTTTAACGTCGACCGGCAGTTTGCCTATCTGCCCGATAAAGCCGCGGGAACGGTTCATTGTCACCTTATTCGCGCCGGACCAGTTCACGACTTCAACCAAGTCAAGACTGGCGACAGGGTTAAAGAAATGGATTCCGGCAAATCGTCCTTTTTTCTTAAGAGAGCGACCAATATCGGCCAGCGGCAAACTAGAGGTATTAGTAGCCAAAACGGCGGTTGATTTCAAATCTGGCTCGACAGACGCATAAATCTGTTTTTTAATTTTTTCGACTTCCGGGCCGGCTTCAATAAGAATGTCAGCTTTTCTGACACCGTTTTGCTTTGGGTCAGCTATGAGTCTATCTAAAGCGTCCCGCGATTGCATCGAATTCAGGTGCCGCTTTTGTGTCATCGATTTGGCAAGTTTCATGGCTACGCCAATGGCCTCATTTTTAACATCAGACAAAGAGACGGTCAGGCCCTGTATCGCGGACCAAGCAGCAATGTCGCCGCCCATCGCTCCGGCGCCAATCATATGAAGGTGGTCAAATTCTGATTTAGAATCAGCAGAAGACTTCAAGGCTTCTTTAAGGAAATAAACGCGGATAAGGTTTTGGGCTGTCTCAGAAAACATAAGCTGAGCGAAAGACCGGGTTTCCGCTTTGGACATGGCGTCTCGGTTGCCGCCGTGCTTTTCCCACAAATCAATTAAAGCATAGGGCGCAGGATAATGGGCTTTTGGAGCCTGTTTTGCGGTTTGAGCGCGCATTTTCTTGGCGGCAAAAGACCTGCCCAGTCCAATTCTCATCACGCTGCCAAGAAAATCGTTTTTACCAGCTTGAGGGCGGTTTCTGACGAGTGATTGAACCGCCGCTTTAGCATGTCGCTCTTTTACAATTTCTGAAACAATCCCTAGAGTTTTCGCTTTTCTTGTGTGGGCGGTTTTGCCGGTTAGCATGTGGGCCATGGCTTCGAGGGGGTTTATCAAACGCGTAAATCGAACAGACCCATCCAGTCCGGGGTGCAGTCCAAGCTGAACTTCGGGGAATCCGAATTTGGCCCCATCGATGGCAATACGCTCATCACAGGCCAAGGCCAGTTCGAATCCGCCGCCAAGGCAGTGTCCATGTACAAGAGCAATTGTGGGGCAGGGCAGGGATTCCAATCGATCAAGAATAACTTTCCCCTGCGAAAGTTCCTCTATCATAACTTCCGGTGAAGCTGCTTCTCGGAAATCGCGTATATCTGCGCCGGCGCAAAAGCCGGACTTTTTTAATGAGCGAATGACCACGCCTCTCGGAGGTTGGCTTTCCAACTCATCCAGAACGCGTGACAGGTCTTCGAGGACGGCTCTGTTGAGGGTGTTTACGGACTCTCCCTGTCGGTCAAAGAAGACCCAGGCAATATCGTTATTGTCACGTCCCATTCGAAAATGGCGAATGTCTTGAAGATTTTGTACGTCTCCCTTTTCCATTTGACAAGACATGAGAGATTTGAGGACAGGACCTTGTGGCGTCATATCTAAACCCTCTCTATCAACATTGCGCCGCCCAAGCCGCCGCCAATGCATTCCGTTGCAATACCCCGCTTTCCGCCGGTTCGGTGTAAGGCATTGACCAGATGCAGGACAATGCGATTGCCACTCGTACCGACAGGGTGGCCAAGGCTAATCGCTCCGCCGTCAACATTCAGTCGATCTTGACTGATTTTTCCAACAGGAGTGTCAAGACCAAGAACGTCTCTGCAAAAATCTGCATCGTCCCAGGCCGCGAGACAGGCGAGCACCTGAACGGCAAAGGCCTCATTTATTTCCCAGAGGTCGATATCTGCCAATTTTAAATTATGTTTCTGCATGAGAGGGGTTGAACTCATAACGGGCCCAAGTCCCATTATTTTTGGATCAAGACCCGCCCAATTCGAATCGGTGAGTTTAGCTCTGGGTTTCAAATTATGTTTTTTAACAGCGTCTTCAGAGGCGAGAATGACCCAACTTGCGCCGTCCGTGATTTGTGAACTGTTACCTGGAGTCACTTTCCCGTGGGGTTTTTCAAAGACAGGTTTGAGCTTGGCTAATTTATCTGTGCTAGAGTCAGGTCTAACCCCATCATCAGTTTCAAATACATCCCCATTTGGTGAAAAAGCCGGCAAGACTTCTTCGTCCATATATCCTTCTTCCTGAGCCTTTGCGAGGCGAAGTTGGCTTTGAACCGCGTATTCATCGGCGCTTTCGCGTGAGATATTAAAGAGATGAGCAAGGACTTCTGCCGTTTGTCCCATATTCAAGGAGGTAATGGGGTCCGTCAGACCGCGTTCGAGACCAATTACGGGTTGGAACATGGAAGGCCGCAATTTGGTGAATAGCTTCAACCTTTGGCCGATTGACTTGGCTCCGGCTAAAGCTCCGAACCATTCAACGGCTTCGCGCCGATAAACAAGGGGGGCGTGGCTGAGCGCTTCTGTTCCTCCTGCGAGTATCATGTCAGACCCGCCGTCTCTTATATACCGATAGGCCGTATCAATAGACTGCATGCCTGAGCCGCAATTAATCTGGACGGTAAACGCGACCATTTCTGCGCCCATACCCAATCGGAGAGCTGCGACTCTAGCCGGGTTCATTTCATCAGCAACGACGTTGACGCAGCCTAAAATAACCTGATCAAATTCAGTTGGTGAGAAGGACTGCCTTAGCAGCAAAGGGCGTCCACATTGGACGGCCAGATCAACAGGGGTAAACGGACCGGGCCCGCCGCGTGCTTTTAAAAAGGGCGTTCGAGCGCCGTCGACTATGTAGACATCTCTGCCTTTCATTCTGCCGCACTCGCAAATTTAGATGACGTTCTTTTCAAATAGTCCCGCACGGGTTCCTCCGGTTCTCTATCTTCAGGGGGGCAGCCATAACGCACAAAATCATCGGCAGCGAAATCATCAACTTCGATGACGAGAGCTGACGCCTCGCGGGCTCGCACAATTAAATCATGCTCAACTTGAGTAATAGCGGATTCCTTCAGGGCTTCATCAGGATCAGAATAATTGGCGTCCCGGAGTTTCGTCTCGGCCGGAGCCGCTTCAAGCGTAAGGTTAAAGGCTCTTTCTAATCTGGAGATACCTTCACTACCGTTTTCATCACATAGATACATGCCTTGAGAGAGCCTATCACGCGTGGAGTTTGCGCTGGTAATTAAATCCGCGCATTGCCGTCTCAATGCGTCCGAGGGCAGCGTTTGGGACTTTCCAAAAGGAAGCGTGATAGCCCTTAAGAACCAAGCAACTAATTTGTTTGGAAAGTTATTATAAACTTCGTCCAAGGCAGTCTCAATCGCCACAAATCCTTTTTTCATATTATATTGAACGAGAGGAAGGTCTTCTGAGTGACGGCCTTCATCTTCCCATCTTTTGAGGACTGCAGACAGCATATAAAGCTCTGAAAGCACGTCACCCAAACGAGCGGAAAGCATTTCTTTGAACTTCAGTTTTCCGCCTAAAATTAATAAAGACATGTCCGACGCAATCGCCAATGCCGCTGCATATCGACTCATACATTTATAATATCGTCTTAAGTCAGGTTCATCAGGGGAAGAGCCAGTCCCGAACCAACTTCGGCCGATAGAGCGAAAAACGGTTTTGACAGAATGCCCCACATGTTTCCAAAAAGCGTTGTCGAACTCTTCTAGAGCTTCGGATTGATCATCTTTCTCCAATGCCAAAATTTCGTCTAGCAGATGAGGGTGACAGCGTATTGCGCCCTGTCCAAATATCATGAGACTCCGCGTCATGATATTGGCCCCTTCCACTGTGATCGCGACTGGCACAGCGCGGTTGAGGCTTCCGAGGTAGTTCAATGGACCATCCATAACGGCCTTGCCAGCATGAATATCCATGGCGTCCGTCACCGACTCTCTTAGAGCGCTCGTCATGTGATACTTCATGATGGCGGCGATGACGGAAGGTTTATGTCCCTGATCTAAAGCTGAACAGGTTAAATAGCGCGCGGCATCCAACTTATAGGCGCGGCCAGCAAGATCCGCGAGAGGGGCCTGAACACCTTCAAATTTACTGATCGGAACGCCAAATTGTTGGCGTACACGGGCGTAATTTCCGGAGGTGCGCGCCGTTAAGGTTGTTCCCGCCGCTGAAAGAGCTGGTAAAGAAATGCCGCGACCCGCCGCAAGGGCGCTCATCAGCATAGCCCAGCCACGTCCTAACTGTGGCTTTCCTCCAATCACATTCTCAAAGGGAATGAAAACGTCTTTCCCCGAGTTCGGGCCGTTTTGAAACATTTGAAAGGCCGGGAGGTGTCGTCGTCCGATCTCAACGCCCGGCAAATCTGTCGGCACAAGCGCGACAGAAATTCCCAAATCTTCTTGATCTCCGAGAAGGTGATCTGGATCATAACATTTAAACGCTAAACCTAAAACGGTCGCCACGGGGCCTAAGGTGATGTAACGCTTGCTCCAGTTAAGGCGTATGCCGAGTACCTTTTCCCCGTTATACTCATCCTCACAAATGACCCCCTTATCGACCATGGCACCGGCGTCAGAACCGGCCTCCTCACTTGTTAGACCGAAACAGGGGATTTCCCGGCCATCTGCCAAGCGGGGCAGCCAGTAATCTTTTTGATCTTCCGTTCCAAATTGCAGAAGAAGCTCTCCAGGGCCGAGCGAATTCGGGACCATGGTTGTGACAGCCGCCACCGTGGAACGGGTCGTGATTTTTTTGACAATCTCAGAATGTGCAAAGGCCGAAAATTCGAGGCCACCATATTTTTTCGGAATAATCATTCCAAAGAGTTTGTTTTCACGGAGGAAATCCCAGACCTTTTGCTCCATGTCTCCCGTTTCCCAGACGATTTTCCAGTCATCTATGAGGCCGCATAATTCTTCTAACGGGCCGTCTATAAAAACCTGCTCTTCTTTAGTCAGCTCCGACTGGGGTGTGTTTCTCAACATTTCCCAATCAGGGTTTCCGGTGAAAAGCTCGCCATCCCACCAAGTATCCCCCGCCTCGAGGGCGTCGCGTTCTGTCTCCGACAGGCTGGGCATGGCTTTTTTCGCCCAGTTAAAAATTGGTTTCGTAATAGTTTTTTGGCGCAAAGTACCCAAGACTGGCTCCTTTTTAGAACCGAAAGCAGTTATGGATGAATTTCGGTGTCCTTAGTCCTACGCATTAATCCAGCATAAGTTTCTTAAGGTGAGCGTGAGCTTGGATTTGCCTGCGTGTACAGCGGAGCGAATGTGGGGTCTGGGTTAGTGTCACCCTCGAAATGCCCTGCTATGATAGGGCGAGCGTCTGGGTAATCCTGAAAGTCTTAATTTCTGAGCGGATTGCCGCAACGCAGGACCGCATTAGTGACTTTTAAATCACCTCACCAAGTTTTTGTTTTCTCTATGAAGTTGATATTGTTTGGTTTAAACCTGTCTTAATGTGGGGACTTAAATGCAGATGGCGCGGCAGACTGATGAATTTTGGGATGAAGAACTGAGCCTGCATGTTTCTTTGTTTGGCGTCTTTTCACTGAGATCCTCAGACGGAACCGTCATCTCTATTTCAAACCGCCGGGCGCGCGCGATTCTGGCAATGTTATGTCTTGTGCCAGAGCACGCATTTTCGCGGAGATACTTGAGCAAGATTTTATGGCCCGACAGGTTCGAAGCACAAGCGCGGGGAAGCCTCCGGCAATGTTTATTTGAACTCGGAAAACTACTCGCCCCTTTTAGTGAAAACGTATTGGAAGTTGACCGTAGCTGTGTTCGTTTAAATACCTCGCAAATATCGACAGACCTCTTTTGTATTGAACAAGCTTTGGCCCAGGGCCGGGTTTCTGATGCCATTATGGGCATAGAAAAAATCGAAAATAAACCCATTCTCGATCAACTCATATTTGGCTCGAAATTTGAAGTTTGGCTATCCACACAACAAGAAAATGTCGATCGACGACTGCATCAGGCTGTGCAATCCGCTATCGTGAAACTGGAGAGGTGCGGAAATAAGAGCGCTAAAACGAAGCTTGAAGAAGCATGGCGTATCCGTTGTCCTGTCGAGGCGCGTAAACCTTCTATAGATCAAGATGAGAGTGCAGCCCGTGTTGCTATCTTACCTTTTCAAACTATGGGAGTGACCTTGGACAGAGATTATTTGGCGGACGGCATCGTAGATGAATTGATTACAACTTTGGGCCGTTCTCCAGACCTCCGGGTTGCAGGCCGTACCTCCTCATTTTATTTCAAGGACACGACCACGCCGCTACCGGAAATCGCTGACAGTTTGGGCGTGACTTATTTAGTGGAAGGCTCCGTGCAGATGCAACGGGATGACTTGCGCGTGAATATTAGATTGATCACTGGCAAGACCGGCTTTGAAATCTGGTCGCAACGTTATGACGGCGGTGTGGAGGATGTTTTTGCGTTGCAAGATAATATCGCGCGGGACGTAACCCGAGAACTAAGTGCCGTGCTCAAAAGAACATTGGATATTTCGGGCGGGCGCGTCATGACAGCTAATAAAAACGCTTATGACTTCTATTTACAGGGCCGGGTGCTAACGACCAGAGCTATAGGAGAGGGCGTTTTAGATACAGCCATTACCCTTTTGGAGAAAGCCCTAGAGCTTGACCCTGATTTCGCCGCCTGTTGGACGGCGCTAGCCGAAGCGCATGTCTATAAAATAGTTTATACCCCGTGCCTTGATCGTCAAACCGAGTGCGAAAAAATGGCGGAATATGCCCGGCGCGCTATATTTTTAGCGCCCGATCAGGGTCACGCACGGGCTATGCTTGGAATACTTAAATGGACTAAGAATGATATCGTCGGCGCATTAGATTTAGCTTTCGAGGCCTATCGGCTTGAGCCCACTAACCCCGATGTTGTCATCCGTCTGGGCTCGTTTTTACTTTATTGTGGCCGCACGCGGCAGGCCTTGCCTTATGTTGAGGCTGCCATAGACCAGGATCCGGTTCATGGTCGGAACTACGCGATGCTCGCCACGGCTTATCTCAATCTGGGAAACATCAACGCCGCCATTGCGGCCGGGCAGCGCATGGTAGATCTGGGGTATCCCTCCATGTGGCTGGCGGCCGTAACGTGTGCGGCAGGAGATCCCGAGCTCGCCATTGAGCAGTACCGTTCGACCCGGTTGTTAATGAATACGGTCATTTTCCCGCCCGCCGGGTCAACACCTACGTCGGCCGAGGCTATGGATGCCTATTGGCTCTTGGCGGCCAAAGGGGTCTGTAGCGGGCATGAGCCGGACCGAAAAGCTTACTGCAATGTTCTCGATATGCTGCACGCAACCCTGCATGATAAATACGACCCGAGCATTGTGTTGCCTGCCATTTGGATGGGCTATACCGAGATGGTTTTCAAAACACTGGGTGAAAAAATTACGCCTGCGAACTTTTTTGGTTTTATGCAAATTTGGTCTGATCGGGAACCCGTGCGTCAAATTTGGATGCATCCCGATTTTATGACTTTTGCGAAGAATGTTGGCATGGTCAAAGCGTGGGAAAAATATGGCTGGCCGGATTTGCTTCCAAGGCCTCCTGAACTCAGCTAACTTGTCTCAACGCACCGTGATCCGCCGAGAGGCACAGCGTTTTGACGTTTTATTGACGCTTTATTGACGCTGGCGCGTTTGACGTTTGCGCGCTTTCCGCGCCATTATTAAATCATAAAACACCGGATAATAATTCAAGACACGAGGCGCAAATGGACGCCTTTGGGGACAGCTTCATTCCTCAAAGGCGAACATCTCGGGACCTTATAACGCAAGTTCACCCCGAAAGGACTATCATGAAATCCCTATTTTTAACAGCCAGCGTAATAAGTCTCGCCGCGGTATCATCGGCACAGGCTCATGACGTCTCGCAAAGCAATAAAGCCGTGGTCAAACAGATTTACGCGGATTTTGCGGTTGGCGACATGGAGGGCTTTATGGAGGCCCTGTCTCCTGACATTGTCTGGAACGAAGCCGAGAATAATCCTTACGCGACGGAGAGTCCTTACGTAGGCATAGATTCTGTGATGTCTGGCGTGATGGGTATGGTCGGTACAGATTTTAGCGCTTTTGCAGTAAGCCCAGAAAGCTATCTAGTCGATGGCGACACAGTTGCTATGTTCGGGCGGTATGACGCGACATATGCAGCTACAGAAAAAACAATGAACCCGCAGATTGTTCACGTTTGGACGCTCGAAGACGGACACATTACGAGCTTTCAGCAATATGGCGACACGGCCGCGATGCGGGATGTGATGAAATCTGAATTACCAGGCCCTGAATTAAGCGCGACGCTTATGAGCGATTATGTGAAGGCGATTAATTCAAATGAAGTTGATGAAATCATGCCTCTTTTGGCAGATGACGTCGTCTTCCAATATAGTGGTCAGAAGGGTGAAATCATCGGCAAAGCAGCAGTTAAGGAGTGGGGCGCTGGGTTCTTTGAAGTTTTTTCCGCAGAGTTCGACAAAACGCCTCAGGAATTTCACCTCGCCGATGAATGGGCGATGCAACGCTATATTTTTTCATCGACCCTGACCGATAAGTCGAGTGGAGATGTTTTAAACGAAGACGGCAAAGGTATAATCATTTACAAAAAAGGCGCTGACGGTAAATGGCGTGTGTCCTGGGATGGTTGGAGCGATAACCCGGCTTCAGGGGAGTAAGGCGTTGAACCTCCGACAAGAGATCACTGGGGTTGCCTGCGCGGCCGCCATGGGTGGCTTATCCTTACAGGGTTTCGCCCAGACATCACCGAGAGTGTCGGATGCCGGGATTGCTTATAAACCGGGAGATCCCGCCGACTGGCCGAAAGAGCTGGATGCCCTCACCGCCGCGCCGGACAACCATAAAGTTTTGCTGGAAAATAAAGCTGTAAGAGTGCTGGAAGTCACCCTGGCGCCGGACACGATAGAACCGCTTCATTCACATCAATGGCCAAGTGTTCTTTATTTTCAGTCCGCCGGAGACTTCATTGATCGCGACGCCGAAGGTGAAACGATAATGGACTCACGAACCTTATCAGAACCCATGACCTTTCCGCTAACGATGTGGAAAGGCCCGGAAGCGCCGCACGCGGTCGAGAATTTGAGCAGGACGCAATCAATCCGGCTCATTCGCGTTGAAATCAAACCTTCTCAGGGAAGCTTGGCGCGACGAAGGATGAAAGATGCGGATTATAAGCCTTCTGAAAATGAAGGCCAAAATTCAGAAGAATCTTGGGAAAACTGGCGATGGGAAGGCAAGGATGAATAGCTACCTTTTGCAATTTCTGAATCGGGCCGTTTTCAGATCTTAAATTTTACAATCCTTGAATTCAGGAGCCTCTATGCCCACTCGTCCAAAAACTATTTCCCATATTGTTTACCGAACACGTCGTTTCGAAGAAATGCTCGCGTGGTACGCCAAAGTGTTCGGCGCTGAAATCCAATACCAAAACCCAGCTCTCGCTTTTCTGACCTATGACGACGAACATCACCGATTTGCTTTCGCGAACCTGGATGTCATCCGGCCCGAAGAAGATGATAAGGATGATCGCGGCATGGTCGGCGTCGATCATGTGGCCTATGAATTCGTGTCCTTGAGCGATTTATTGGAAAACTACGCCGCCTTTAAAGCTGACGGTATTTTGCCTTATTGGGCAGTTAATCATGGCATGAGTGCGTCGCTATATTACGCTGACCCGGACGGGAATCAGATAGAGTTTTCGGTGGATTGTTTCCAGACAAAAGCCGAATGTACAGCCTATTTTCACGGCGAAGACATTGGAAATAATCCTGTGGGGGCGGAGTATGATCCGGATGAATGGCTTGAGAAAATACGCGGCGGCACGCCCGAAGCCAAGTTGCTGAAATTTGATCCAAACTCCTCCGTTTCCCCACTCCGAGGCGCGATGACGGCATAATGGAAAATATTGCAACACGAGGGGGCTGTTATGCTCATAAGAAAACCTACGGAAGTGGTTCGCAACTGGCATGCTGACACCCGCAGTTGGGAAAAAGTTGAGTTTCGCGCGGGGGATATTGTCGTTGTCACGCCGCCGAAATGTGGAACAACATGGATGCAGCGCATTCTTGATATGCTTTTACATCAATCGGTGGCACACAGACCGTTTAACAATAATCAGCCATGGATAGACGCGCACTATATGCCAGACGAAGTCGTGTTGCCGCTGCTCGACGCTGCAGAAGGTCGGCGCGCTTTGAAATCTCATGCACCGCTCACTGCTCTCCCATTCCATGACGATGTGCTGTATATAAATGTTGCGCGAGATCCGCGAGATGCCTGCATGTCGTTCCATAACCATGCCACTGCTTATACAGACGCGATCCTTGAAATGATGGATCGTCAAGGCTTGGAAAACGAGGCCATTGCGGCCCCTTACCCAAGAGCGCCGCAAAATCCGCGAGCATTCTTTCGCAGATGGCTTCGCGATGAGACCTACGGTCCGCTGGATGATTTCACATGCAAAGAAATGTTTGAACTTGAATCCTCGTTTTGGGACGTGCGTCACAAACCTAATGTTTTGATGGTGCATTTTAACGATTTGAAGAAAGACCGCGGTGGTGAAATGCGGCGTATCGCTGAGTTCTGCGAAATTGAGACTCTAGAGCCGCTATGGTCAAAAATGGTTGAAGCCGCTGGGTTTTCCGCTATGAAGCGCGACAGCGAGGCCATGCTTGGCGATCTCGCTTTTGCCTTCGACGGCGGCGCGAACCGTTTCATCCATAAAGGCACTAATGGCCGCTGGGCGGATGTCCTAACACAACAAGACCTGGACGATTACGCTGCGGCGCGCGATGAGGCGCTAGAACCCGCTCTGGCCAACTGGATTGAAAAGGGCCGTCTGGAGGCTGGAGAACCTTCTCAAATAGGGAATGGAAGCTAAAACAGCCGAGAAAGAATCCTCATAGGATTTTTTATTCTGCTATCGTGACTGCGTAAACTTATTTCAAGAAATAGCGCTAGACACTCTCTTAGCCCAGACCATCTGCTTCTATGTGAAAACATAGGTTTAATCTAAGGGTGAAGAAGAAATGGCTCCGCAAGCAGGACTCGAACCTGCGACAAGCTGATTAACAGTCAGCTGCTCTACCAACTGAGCTATTGCGGATCACCAGTCTCGGTAGGCGCGCTCTGTAACAGTATATTAGGGCAACAGACAAGTCTGATTTTTAATAAAATGCGAGAAATATCACATGAAGTGAAATTTCATTTCTGATTTGCATTAGGCAAAAAAAAAGGAGCACAAAGGCTCCTGAAGGTATTAGGTGAAAATTGGGTTGTCTCGTGGGAGACATCCTCTTTATTAACGACCAAGGTAAAAATTTTGTTAAAAAACCCAAGAAAGTTTAATCTTGATTCACTTTGAATCGAAAATGTGGTGTGTTGATGGGATTTGTGCTAAACAAAATCAGACTTCAACAGGAGACCCGTAGATGAAATCCATTAAGACTTATTCGGAGTTTTGGCCCTTTTACCTACGTGAACATTCCAAACCTGCGACTCGTGGCTGGCATTATGTCGGAACCGCTATCGGTATCGGCATTTTAGTTTTCGCTGTTTTTACGGGCCGTTGGTGGATGTTACCGCTTATGCTTGTGGCTGGCTATTTCTTTGCCTGGATGAGCCATGCCGCAGTTGAGAAGAATAGACCCGCTACTTTCACCTATCCTCTGTGGTCGTTTATCAGTGACTTTAAGATGTTTTACTGTTTTTTGACGGGGCAAATGCCGAAAGAACTAGAGAAAGCCGGGGTTCGCAAGTCATCAACCACTTCGCAATAAGGTTTGGTTATAAGCTAAAAACTTCGCGCCCTTGATAGAAGGTTTTTACTGCTTTGCCGGTCAATCGCCGGCCGTCGAAAGGCGTATTTTTTGAACGGCTTTTTAATTGACTGCTTTCGCAGACCCAGGGTTTATTTGGATCTATTAAGACTAAATTCGCCGGAGCGCCCGAATTCAAACGGCCTGTGTCGAGACCAAGTAAATCCGCTGGGTTGCAGGTGACTGCTGCTAAAAACGCCATCAAATCCATGTGGCCGTCCGCAACTTGGGACAATCCTGCGGCCAGAAGTAGCTCAAGTCCCACCGCACCTGACGCCGCTTCAGAATAAGGAAGTCGTTTTTCCCCGGCGGGGCGTGGGTCGTGATCCGAGACAATTACATCTATTTCGCCTTGGTTGACGCCCTCAAGAAGAGCAAGCCTGTCGCTTTCTTCGCGCAGAGGCGGATCAAGTTTTGCAAAGCTACGGTAATCACCAATATCGACTTCGTTCAGACAAAGGTGATTGATAGAAACTGAGGAGTAGACGTCCAAATCCTTAGCTTTGGCTGTTTGAACAGCCTCTAAGGCCGCTTTTGATGAAATGAGGTCAATTAAAATTCTCCCGCCAGTCAGCTCAGCAAGAGCGATGTCGCGCTCTGCCATGATGCGTTCGGATATAGAGGGGGCGGCGTTCAAGCCGAGACGCGAAGACAGATTACTCTCATGGGCAACAGTCCCCTCCGAAAGGGTCGGTTCAACTGCGCGGTTAGCAATCAGAGCATTAAAGTTGGCCGCATAAGACATGAGGCGCCGCATGGTCTGCGCGTCCCGAATAGGCTGCGACCCGTTCGAAAATAAAACGGCTCCGGCTTCTTTCATTAGGCCAATTTCTGTCAGGCTTTTGCCGTCCAGTTTTTTCGTTAGCGCACCGGCAATGTGGATCTCGATAGGCAGGTCAGAACCTTTCCGAATTAGGTAATCCACCAAAGCGATGTCGTCTATCACTGGATCCGTTTCGGGCATTAGAACAACAGACGTTACGCCGCCTGCCACAGCCGCTTTGGACGCTGTTTCCAATGTTTCTCGGTTTTCCAATCCCGGTTCGCCAGTGCGCACCCGCATATCAATCAAACCGGGAGCAAGAATAAGACCGCCCGCATCAATAATGTCGCCTCGCGGAACAATGTCGCCGATTTCTAAGATTTTACCGTCTTCACAAATCACGCCGCCTTCTTCATCTCGGCCAGAAGCAGGGTCTATTAGGCGGGCATTTACGATCGAGAGAACGCTCATGAATTTTGCTCCCGGCGTCCCGGCTGGGCCTCTGCCAAAGCGTGTAAAATTGCCATTCGCATAGCAACGCCCGTTTCGACCTGCCGGGTGATCAGACTGATATCAGGGTCATCTGCCACTTCCGAGCTTATTTCGACTCCGCGGTTCATCGGTCCGGGATGCATTACAAAGGCGTTGGGTTTAGCAAAGCTCAATTTTTTTCGATCCAATCCGTAATAATGAAAATATTCACGCTTAGATGGGACAAACGCTCCGCTCATACGCTCAAGTTGAAGGCGAAGCATCATAACGACATCACAACCTTGGAGTCCGGTTTCCATATCGTGAAACACTTCTGCGCCCCACATATCTGCGTCGAGTGGAACAAGGGTTGGCGGGCCGACAAGGCGGACTTCCGCTCCGAGCAAGTTGAACAAAGCCACATCCGAACGTGCCACGCGGGAGTGAAGAATGTCGCCGCATATCGCGATTCTCAGGCCGTCTAATCCTTCGGGAAAAGCTTGCCGTAAGGTGAGGGCGTCCAATAAGGCTTGGGTGGGGTGCGCATGCATGCCGTCTCCCGCATTTATCACAGAACACTCGACTTTTTGCGCGAGAAGAGACGGCGCGCCGGAGGCGCTGTGGCGAATAACGAGCAAGTCCGGGTTCATCGCATTTAGCGTTGCGGCGGTGTCGAGCAGAGTTTCTCCCTTTTTGATGGAGGAACTGGCAACTTGCATTGAAATCACGTCGGCGCCGAGCCTTTTTCCAGCCAGCTCAAAACTTTTCTCCGTTCGCGTGGAGTTTTCAAAGAATAAATTTATGAGTGTTTTGCCAGACAAAACGGACCGGTCTGGGGATTTTTGTACATCCAGATTCAGGTAATGCTCACCGAGGCGCAGCAGGTTCTCTATATCGACGCGGTGAAAATCGGAAACGGAGAGACAGTGCCGTTTTGTAAACGGATAGTCGCGGGTTGCCTGTCCCAAAATTGTGTCATCTGCGGCCAAAGACATAGAGCCCTTCTCACGATTTTTGTGGTCTTACGGCGCGCTCAAAAAAGAGTCAAAGTTTAACTCACCGTCGAAGTCGATCCAGCACACCTTGCAAGATATAGGCGGAGGCCATTTTATCGACATTTTTGGCGCGTTTACTTCGGGACATATCGTCAGAGAGCATTGTGCGCGTCACGGCCATAGTTGAAAGGCGTTCATCCCAAAGGAATATCGAGATATCCTCCACACGCATCAAATTTATACAGAAATCCCGGACAGACTGAACGCGTGGCCCGCTGCTGCCGTCCATATTAATCGGTAAGCCGACCACAAGGACCGAGCAGTCATTTTCCTTGAAAATCTTCAAAAGAGACACGGCGTCAACGGAGAATTTGGTTCTTTGAATTGTCAAAAGAGGAGTGGATATGAGACGTGTGCGGTCACTGATAGACAGTCCAAATGTTTTTGTCCCGGGATCAACCCCGAGTAGGGCGCCGTCTGTGGCGGCTAAGTCGTCAAGTGTTATAAAAGCCATAGTAGGGACGCTTAACCTGAAACCTGTAGCTGCGCCACAATCATCATGATCTGAACGGCGATATAGAGCAAAGCGAGTAGGCTGAGCAGGATTTTCGTCCAGAGCTTCGGGAATCGACGCCAAAGAACGATGATGCTGACAAGGGCCACTATCGTCTCAATTACACTCACCCAGGCTGAGTGATGGGAACGATCCCAATAGGATAAAGGGGAGTGAAACCGCCAGTCCGAAAGTGGCCAGAAATGCCGATAAGCATCTTCGGAGTGAACCGGCATATCCGTCGCCATATGAATGAGTGCGGCCAAAGAAAAGAACAAAAGAAGCTTTCCTGCCATTCTCGCCCGTAGGAGCCAGCCTAACGTTGCTAAAGCTAGATAAATTGGAATAGAATTAAATAAGGCAATCAGATTTTGCATCGGCGGCTGGAAATAAAGCTCGCGCCACATTTCTTTTCCGGAAACCCCGTTTGCAAAACGCTGATAAGGAGCCCAAAGGTAAATTGCGACGTCCGGAACAATTGAGCCAATGAACACCGCCCAATTCCGTTTCGTGTGTCCTTTCTTTGACAGTAATGCCAGAGCGAGAAGGGAATGGGTCGGGGAGTTCATTTATTGCCGCTCGGGGTTGATGCCTACCCAATTCTCATCGACATAAGCCTTGAGCGCCGTATTGTCCTTTTTCAGATCTCCTGTCAGAGGAAAGAGACGATCCAGAACAACCCGTTTTTTAGGCCCGTCGAAGGCGCAGATGAAGACTGGCACATCCGCGGCATAGGCCGCGCGGAGATAGCCGGATTTATATTTAGTCACCTTTGAGCGAGTGCCCTCAGGCGGGAAGCCGATACAGAGCTTTTCCTCTGTTTTGAAAAGCTCGACGACCTGATCTACCACATTATTACCTTTGCCTCTATCGACCGGATAACCGCCTAAGGCTCGGAAAAGCGGCCCCATAGGCCAGAAGAACCACTCCTTCTTGATTAAGAAAGTATATTTGAAACCCGACGCCAGCATAGCGAGGGAAGCGACGATAGCGTCCCAATTCGAAGTGTGGGGCACGCCCACTATGACGAATTTGGGAACGTCCGGCATTTGACCGACCAGTTTCCAGCCGGTGAGTTTTAGGCCCATACTTCCTATCCAGCGCGAGACAGCATTGCCCATACGCGGCGAGTGCTCGCTCATATGAGGATTATCATATTTCATAGTTTTAAAATCCGGTGATTAGCTATTTTTGGGATTAATACCTTCAAAGGTCTTATCGAAATAGGCTTTGGTTCTGCGGTTATCCTGTTCAATATCGAATGAGAGCGGCCATTCTTCGCCGAGCACGATCTCTTTCGTGTCAGCCTTTATCCCTATGGTATAAAGGGGGACGCCAGTGGCGTACGCCATCCGCAAATACCCTTTTTTGTAAGTGTCTACTTTTGCCCTGGTACCTTCCGGCGTGATGCCCAGCCAAAGTTGATCCTCTTTTTCAAACCATTCTGTAATCTGCGCTACGACATCATTTTTTTTGCTTCGGTCAATCGGGATGCCGCCAAGGGCGCGCCATAAACCGCCAAATGGCCAAAAAAAGGCTTCCTTTTTCATCATCCAGTTAAATTTCAGTCCGATGGCTAAAACGCAGGCCATGGCAACTATCAAATCCCAATTCGAGGTGTGAGGCGCCCCAATTAAGATGACTTTCTTCTCATTGGGGAGCTGACCTGTAATTCTCCACCCCATACCATCCAGAATCAGCTGCCCAATCCAGCGCGTAACCGCATTTCCCATTCGGGGTGTGTTCGGCGACACAATATCATTATCAAGTTTGGCCATGGGGTCAGGCTGTTCGCAACGGATGAAAGATAGGTCGGACTAGCGAAAAAGCACAGACAGCGCAATCACAAGTCTTGCGATAGGGGGGCGTGCCTGCTAACTCGCGAGACTAATTTTAACACCCGTAAACGGACCAATATCGAGGCTTTCATGGCTAACCCCGAAAATGGCGTCAGTGCAGATGACGTTAAGAAAATCGCAAGGCTTTCGCGTCTTCATGTTGAGACAGACCAGCTTCAACCTCTCGCAGATGATTTGAACGGTATTTTGGGGTGGATTGAACAGTTAAATGAGGTTGATGTGCAGGGTGTCGAACCCATGACTTCTGCTGTAGATATGCCGGCGCCGCTTCGTAAAGACGTCGTTTCCGATGGCGGTAAGCGTGAAGACATTTTGAAAAACGCGCCTAAAAAAGATGACGGTTTCTTCGTTGTCCCGAGAAGTGTGGAGTAGGGCGATGAGCGAATTAACACAACTTTCCTTATTCGATGCCCTGGACGGTATGGCCAAAGGCGATTTCAGCTCGGTAGAGCTGACCGAGGCGCACATTAAAGCTTGCGAAGGCGGTAAAAAGCTTAACGCGTTTATTTCAGACACCCATGACCTAGCTCGTGAACAGGCGAAAGCCTCTGACGCTCGCCGCGCAAAAGGTGAAGCAGGACTTCTCGAAGGCGCGCCTCTGGCTGTAAAAGATTTGTTTTGCACCGAAGGCGTAAAAACCTGTGCAGGGTCCAAAATACTTGGAGACTTTTCGCCGACCTATGAGAGCTCCGTTACTGCCAATATGAAAGCCGATGGTATGGTGATGCTCGGCAAGCTGAACCTCGACGAATTCGCTATGGGGTCTTCTAACGAGACGTCTGCCTATGGGCCGGTTATCAATCCATGGCGTAAAGACGAAGATTTGGTCCCGGGCGGCTCGTCTGGTGGTTCAGCTTCCGCTGTGGCAGCCGATATGTGCTTGGGCGCGACTGCGACCGATACGGGCGGTTCTATCCGGCAACCAGCGTCCTTTACCGGGACGGTGGGGATTAAGCCGACTTATGGTCGATGCTCACGTTGGGGAACAGTCGCGTTCGCCAGTTCGCTTGATCAAGCAGGGCCGATCGCCAAGACAGTTAAAGACGCAGCGATATTGCTCGAGTCTATGTCGGGTTATGATCCGAAAGATTCGACATCCCTGAACGTAGATGTGCCGAAATGGTCGAATGCTTGCGGGCAATCCGTCAAAGGCCTCCGCATCGGCATCCCCAGGGAATACACAATTGACGGTATGCCAGAAGAGATTCAGGCGCTCTGGGATCAGGGCGTGGAATGGATGAAAGCGGCGGGCGCAGAAATTGTCCCGATTTCTCTGCCTCATACTAAATACGCGCTCCCGGCCTATTACGTTGTGGCTCCGGCGGAAGCCTCGTCCAATTTGGCCCGTTATGACGGCATGCGATATGGCCTTCGCGTGGAAGGTGAAGATCTTGCCGACACTTATGAACGCACGCGGACAGAAGGTTTCGGCCAAGAAGTCCGCCGCCGCATCATGATCGGCACTTATGTGCTCTCTGCCGGGTATTACGATGCCTATTATCTGCGCGCGCAGAAGGTCCGTACCCGCATTGTTCAAGATTTCGAAAATGCATGGGAAAAATGCGACGCGATTTTAACACCGACAGCGCCAAGCGCGGCTTTCGCAGTTGGGCGCAAAGTCAGCGACCCCGTGCAAATGTACTTGAATGACATATTTACAGTCACAACGAACTTGGCAGGTCTGCCTGGGATCTCGGTCCCGGCCGGATTGGATAAAAACGGTTTGCCACTTGGCCTTCAGCTAATTGGACGGGCCTTAGATGAAGAAACGGTTTTCAAAGCAGCAAGTGCCTTGGAAGATGCAGCTGGATTTAAAACCAAGCCTGCAAAGTGGTGGAGCTAGTCATGTTCACAGCAGAACGCGTTGCGGATAAAAAAGATTGGATCAAAGGCGAAACGGGTGACTGGGAAGTCATCATTGGTCTTGAGGTCCATGCACAGGTGGCTTCAAAGTCGAAGCTCTTTTCGGGCTCTTCGACAGCCTATGGTTCTGAACCTAACAGTCAGGTGTCGCTCGTCGATGCAGGCATGCCAGGCATGTTGCCAGTGGTGAACGAATTCTGCGTCGAGCAGGCCGTTAAGACAGGCCTGGGTTTGAACGCAAAAATCAATCTGTTCTCGCGATTTGACCGCAAGAATTATTTCTATGTCGACCTGCCGCAAGGATACCAGATTTCCCAATTTGAATTCCCAGTTGTGGGCGAAGGCGAAATTGACATTCTCCCGATTGATGCAGACGGCAATGTCGGCGAAGAGGTCACGGTTGGGATTGAGCGCCTTCATTTGGAACAGGACGCCGGGAAGTCGGTTCATGACCTTTCACCGGACGAGACCTATGTCGATCTGAACAGATGCGGCGTGGCCTTGATGGAAATCGTTTCCAAGCCCGATATGCGCTCCCCCGAAGAAGCCTCCGCATATGTTGAGAAGCTCCGCGGCATCGTTCGCGCGCTTGGCACGTGTGACGGCGATATGGAGAAGGGCAACCTTCGCGCCGACGTTAACGTCTCCGTTCGCAAGCCGGGCGGTGATCTCGGCACGCGCTGCGAGATCAAAAACGTCAACTCCATGCGCTTTATCCGTCAGGCCATTAATTATGAAGCGCGTCGTCATATCGAAATTATCGAAGCCGGCGGCACGATTGATCAGGAAACGCGCCTGTTTGACAGTGTGAAAGGTGAAACACGCACCATGCGGTCCAAAGAGGACGCGCATGACTATCGCTACTTCCCTGATCCGGATCTTCTGCCTCTCAAGCTTGAGCAAAGTTTCGTAGACGGCATCAAAGCGAAACTTCCGGAGATGCCAGACGCCCGCAAAGCAAGGTTCATAAGCGATTACGGCTTGCCAGAATATGACGCGCGTATTCTTACGGCCGACGCGACGAAGGCAGATTTTTACGAAGCCGTCGCTAAAGGTCGAGACGCTAAAATTGCATCAAACTGGACGATGGTCGAATTATTTGGCGCACTTAATAAAGCTGATCTTGAATTAGAGAACAGCCCTGTTTCAGCTGAAATGCTTGGCGGTCTGCTTGACCGTATTGCGGACGACACAATCTCCGGCAAGATTGCCAAGGAAGTTTTCGAGCGTATGTTTAACGGCGAAGGCACGGCTGATGAGATAATTGACGCCCAAGGCTTGAAACAGGTGACCGATGTGGGCGCCATTGAAACTATGGTGCAAGACGTTATCGACGCCAATCCAGACCAGGCGGCGGCGGCCAAAGAGAACCCGAAACTGATTGGTTTCTTCGTCGGCCAAGTTATGAAAGCCAGCCAAGGTAAAGCCAATCCGCAAGCGGTAAATAAGGTTCTTCGCGAGAAACTGGGGCTATAATTGCCGAACAATCTGAGCTTGATATCCTTTGCGATCGCAGCGTTTAGTGGTCTGATTTTTGCGATCGGAGTTGCTTACGCTCTGATCGTTTTGACCGATTTGGATGCAATGGCGTCTTCCGCAATCGGGGCCGTTATCGGCGTCTCTGACTATCTAGCTCTGCGTTATGTCTTGTCTAAAACATTCAAAGGAAGACCGAAGAGATGAGAGTTCAGGAAGGACCAGCGTTTGGCGCACTCATTATCGGAATGGGTCTTGCTTTTTTAATTAACAAGCAGTCGGACAATTTGCTTGCTGCGATTTCGATTGGCGCCGCAGTCGGATTTGTCGATTACTTCTTATTGGTTTGGATAAGTAAGTTTAAGGAACGGAATAAGTGAGTTTAGACACCGGAAAATCAGCCAGCGTCACAGATGCGCTTGATACGCGCATCACCGTTCGCGACTTTCTGGATAAGCCGGTTCCTGATGAGCTTTTGAAAGGCATACTTGAAAAAGCGATGCGGAGTCCTTCTGGCGGCAACCTTCAGCCTTGGAACATCCACGTTGTACGGGGGGAGACCCTCAAAAAGCTGACCGAGGAAGGTGTGAGACGGGCGCAGGCTGGTGAAACTGAAGACCCAACCTTTCCGGCTTATCCTTCTCCGCTTTGGGAGCCGCACCGATCTTGGCGGTACAAACTTGGCCAGGATATGTATGCCCGCCTCGGCATTCCGAAAGATGATAAAGCTGCACGCCTAAATTGGTTGCTCCAAAACATGAAATTTTTCGAAGCTCCCGTAGGCCTTGTCATTACGGGGGATAAACGTCTCGGAATGCCACAATATATGGATGTTGGAATTTTACTCCAATCAATCATGTTGCTCGCCCGTGAACACGGATTGCATACCGCGCCGCAAGGGTGGTGGCGGAATTGGCCGGATTTGGTTGGAACATTTTTGGATATTCCTGACGAACAAGAAGTTCTGGTCGGGATGTCACTGGGTTATGGAAACCCGGATAACCCGGTCAATGACCTCTACGCCGACCGAGCGACGCTCGAAGAAGTTTCAAAATTTTACACCTAAAGTTCGCTGTTTTGGATTAGAAAAGCGCGTAAAAATAGGTGATTTCAAAAAAAGTAGAATTATTTTCGCTTTTTTTCGAAGTTGGTATGCTTGTGTGGCGTGTCCTCTATACTTTTGTTTTACTTGCGTTCTACCAAGTGTAAGAAACTTTTAACTGACCTGTAACTTGCTAGTAACCCCTATTTACTTAGTTTAACAACTATAAACCTCGATTAACCCTGTTTGAAATTAACCCTATGTTTATCCTGTCAGGCAAAAGTCTGATCACGCCTTAAGTGACACGGAAAAATCCGGCGCAAAGGCGGCCTCGAAAGACCAATCTCCAGGGCTCTCGAAGGTATTAGGTGAGATGGATAAAAACAGGGGGGTCACATGGCCTTTACAACACTTGAAGTACAAGAAGCCGAACAGGCGATAGCTGTTCAAGCCAATTCAGATGATATGTTCCGTTTAGGACTGATCTACTCAACAGATGTCGAGGACCGCGGTCCGGATTTTGTTGAAGCGCATAAATGGTTCAGCCTCGCGGCGATGATGGGCTCCAGCCCGGCTAAAGCCTATCAGTCACAGTTGAAAAATGAGATGAGCTCTCAGGATGTGACGCTCGCTCTCAAGGCTGCGCGCGGCTGGTTGGCTGAAAATCGTCAGATGGTGCGGACTGCGGCTTAATTGCCGATAGGACTGCAAAAATATAGGCGGGCTTTGCCGCCTATTACAAATGGCCTAGTTTTAGGTGAGGTCATACGGGCCGTTACGGCGAAATAACGGTCGTTCCGTTATTTCCATTACTGCCGAATTGATAGCTCAGATTGACGCCGACAGGCAGGGCGTTGCGGAAATTCTGCATGAATGTTCCGACCTCAGCGATAGTGGACTGCGGTACGTAAATGATATCGCCTCTGCGCAATTGCATATTGTCATTATATTCGCGAATATTTGAAAGCCCGTTCTTGATGTTTACCGTGCGCATCATCATCCCGCCATTTGGTGCCCGCCGAAGAACCGCAACCTGAGATGTGCGTGCCGTAGGGCGCATACCGCCTGCCATCAAGACAGCCTCTAGAGCTCCAATTTGTCCCGGAATCGTGTAGGTCCCCGGAGTTCCAACTTCCCCGCCAACAAATATTTGCTGCGGAGCGTAGGCTCGGGGCGTCACAGCGACCGTGGGATCACGCAATTGTTTTGATAACTCTGCCCGAAGAAGATGCTGGACCTGTACGAAACTTCGTCCGGCCGCCATGACGGGCTGGCTCATTGGCATGACTATGCGGCCATCGGGCCCAACCGTAAGTGTCCGAGATAATTCCGGCGCAGACGAAACAACTATGTCCAGCTGGTCTTCGGGTTGGATTAGGTACTCTGGTTCCCACTCTCTCCATTGCTGAAACATGGATCCGATTGGAGCCGGACGGGCAGGTATTTGATAGGCAGGATGTTTTTCACCTCGAAGGCGCGCCATCAATCCCCCGTATTTTTTTGGTGGAAGTTGCCCATAACGCCCGGTTAGTGCTGGATTTGGGTGTTGCGAATTGTGAGCTTGTCCATGGGCGGCGGCATTTCCGTAGCGCGACTGCGCTACTGATTCGGTTGAAACGCTCGTAAGAAAAGTTCCGGCAAGCAGCACTAGGCTTAGAAATTTCAAGGGTTTCTGCATAAATCAGGCTCGGATTGAGGCTTTGATGCCATTAGGTCGATTTTTTTCAAGTCTTAACAAGAATGGATAAGGAAATATTAAAATTTAGGAGGCTTTATTGTTAACGAATCAAACTGAGGGTGGTTATGGCCGTATTTGGTCTTGGGAAAAAACGTGGGAACCGCGATGATGTCGCTGGGGCTGCGTCAGGTTATGACCGAAGAGGCCGGAACGACTCTCAGGCGTCAACTGTCCGAAAGGGAGATCTGACAGTTTCCGATTATGCGCAAGGCGTTCCAAACATTCGTCTATCAGAAGCCGTAAAGTCCTTTGGTCGCCAGCTTAGATGGGTGATCCCGCTATTTATCGTCGGAGTCATCATTGCCTGGTTTGTCACCAAAGATTTCAAGCGTGCTTATACCGCTCATGGGAGCTTGATGGTTCAGCTTGGGGATGAATATGTTTATCAGGGTGTTGGATCGCAAAATCCTCAAAATAATCTTCAAATCACCTCTGATACGATTACTTTGAATGAACTTGCCATCATTAAGAATCCGGAAGTTATAGACGCCGTCATTGGGCAGATGACCTCCACCCCTGCGGAGAGCCTTAGGTTTGATGAAGCGGCCGAAAAAAGCATTCGGGAAGCGGGTAATAATCAGGCTAAAATTCGGGAAGCCCAGATGGAGCGCCGCAAGCGGGTGGAATCAGCTTTTGTGGTTATGCCGCAGCCTAAGTCCTCAATCATCCAACTTTTTTATAAACATGAAGACCCGGCAGTGGCGGTCGAAACGCTGAACGCTTTCATGGACACTTATAAGACATTTCGCCGAAGTGTTTTCGTAGAAGGGTCCGGAGATATTATTGCCCAGCGCCGCATTGCGACAGAGCAGCAGCTTAATCAAAATGAGCGGATGATTGCGAACATGTTGGAAAAGAACAATGTGTCTGATTTTGAGTCTGAAAAAGAGGGCGCTCAAAAGCGGTCTGAAGATTTGAAGGCCACTTTAAATACGACACGCGCCGAGATTGCAGAGACTGAAGCCGCACTGGCGAAGGTAGAAGATCAATTGCGGCAGACGTCTCAGACGATTGATCTTTACCGAGATGATCGCGCTTCGCAACGTATCGCTCAGGCAGAGCTCGAACTTGGACAGCTGCTGGCAAAATACTTGCCGAATAGCGATCCTGTGCGTCAGAAAAGAGCTGAAATAGAGCAGCTACGCTCAGTGCAGTCTGGCTATAATGGTCAGGCGTCAGGTGGCCGCCGTGTGGGGCCCAATCCCGTATTTCAGGAACTCGCCACACGTCGGAATACGTTGCAGTCCACAGCCGATTCTTTGCGGGAAAAAGAATTTACGCTTCAGCGCCAACTTAATAGTGCTGATGCAAAAGTGCGCCGCTTGACTCAACTCTACCCTGAATATCAAAACCTTCAGAGAGAACGTGACACTCTGGCGGATCGACTAAACACCTATAATGCCAAAGAGCAGGAAGCGCTGATTAACCAGAAACAAGCAGAGTCTAACAACGAGAATGTTCGTGAGATCTCGCGGGCCCGCTACGCCGTTAAAGGCCGCAATTTGCGCGTTCTCATGTTCGCTCTGGCGGTTTTGGGATGGGGCTTTACCTTATTTATGATTGCCATGGCGCGTGTCTTCCTCGACCCTCGACTCTATACAAGTAAAAGCGCGGCGAACCGGCAAAGACGGGAAGGTGCGGCGACCTCAATGGTTCCTGGATCGCAAATTCCTGAACCGGTGACGCCCCAGCCTGCGCCTGTTCCCTATGAGCCTGTAGCTTCGGAAACCGTGCCGCACAGATATGATGGCGTAGCGGGTTATCAAACCGCTGTGGCTGAGGGGTACCCAGCAGACCCACATCAAAACACGGCCTACCATAATCATGCTGAATCGTATGAACAGACTGGCCCGGTTTCCTACGAAGCTCCCGTTACGCAAAACAGCCCTGTTGCTCAAGGAGGTCCTGTTGAATGGGTGCCGCCAGCGGAATCTCATGAGGAAATCTATCCGCAAAGCGGAGCGCCTCAGGGCTATAACCAAAACGGTCATGTCTATGCGGAACCAAACTTTCCGCAGGGACCAGGCAACGGGCCTCAGCCCCAATATTCCCAGCCATATAACCCAAACCCTTACTCAAATTAAGCCAGAAGGCGCGGCTCAATTTCCGTATAATTTAGGATTGAATACACTCATCCAGAAAATCTTACCTATCCCTTGGGACAGTCTTACCAAAGAACGTACCCGTTTGGGCGAGCCCGTCAGAGAATAGAATACCAGGCCCGGCAAAGACAAAAGGCTTTGCGCGCTGCCAACCGCCATCCAGTACAGAACGCCGGGCAGGCCATTCACGCCTTTATCGGCAGCTTCTTGGGTCGGGCCTTGGCCGAACGCGAAGTTCCGCTTCCAGACATAAGATAATTTAGCCCGCTTTTCTGGCACATGTTCGAGACATTTGGCTTCATTCGTCCAATAGGCTTTGACCCCGCGCCGCATGAGATATCGGAAAAATACATCATCTTCCCCGCCGGTCTGGTTTAGGGCTGGGTCGAAAACGGGTGTAGGAAAAGTTTCCGACTGGCGATCCGCTAGGCATCCGCCTGTAGCGACACCCTTGTCGATATAGCCACTATCGTCATAAGGAATTCGGTCAAACGCACTGGACATATAGGCGTAGTAAGGATTCTCCTCTGCGGGCATAACCGCTTCGACAGGACCGAAAACGAGTCCCGCCTGATGGTCTTTAGCAGACTTTAATAAACCGGAGAGCCAGCCGGAACATGCTTCCATGTCATCGTCGAGAAAAGCAATGAAGCGACCTTTTGCATGATCAAGGGCCGTATTTCGGGCATTTGAAACACCGGGGTTGGGCTCATGAACAAAGGTAATGTCGGCAGAGCTTTGACGTATGAACGCCTCAACGGCTTCTTTGGCGGAATGTTTAGGGTCATTATCGACGACCACTATCTCGCAAAGGTCATGATCCAGGGCCTGAGCCTCCACGCTTTTGAGCGCCCGAACCACATCGTTTGGTCGTTTATAGGTCGGTATCACAATTGAAACGCCGGTATTTTGCCAAGATTGACTCATGTAATTATCCCCGAAGCCGAGACAGGGCGTCTGCGACCGGTAAAACCTCTGCTCCTGATTTCTCAACCGCTTTGACAATTTTCATGAAGTCAGAAGGCGTGCAGCCAAATTCACTTGGATTCTGCCGAACGTCATGCGTGAAAAATATCAGCCAAGCCGGAGAAGTTTGCAAATTATCGACGGCTTCAAGACAGGCTTCAAAATCTTTACCGGAGTAGAGACGTTGCGACGCAGTTTGGTTAAGATCTAGAGAAGCTGCGCCCTTAGGCGAATGAATGCCGCGAAGGAGCGGGTATTTTTGGCTCACCGCTGTTTTAGTCGCGAATGTCACTTCGCCATAGGGGTAGGCGAATGTACGAGGTGGAGGAAGGCCGATCTCTTCAAAAACAGCTTGGTTCTTTTCGATGTCCTTTAAAAAATTCTCTGTTGGGATGGACGCCGCGCTCATGTGAGAGAATGTATGGCCGTCGATATGGTGGCCTTTTTGATGAACTGTCAGCATGTCGTCGCGGCTCATGTGCAAGCCCAGATGATTGGTCGTTCCGCAAAGCCCCATAGCCGCGTAAATCGTTGCCCGCCAATTCCGGTTCTCTAGGGCGGAAAGGGCATTTTCCATTACAGAGCGCGGACAATCATCAAATGAAAAACTGACAAGAGGTTTGTCAGAATTAAAAGCCATCATCCGCCGCGCACGGTACTTTACGAGACGCCGGGCTAGTCGCGACGAAAGCGACTTTGAGGGGGCAAAAACAGGATATTCGTCCGTGGAATTCATTTTATGGCTTCCGCATACCATGAAGCCCGCCAGAGCCTTAAGGCCATCAAACGGGCGCGCATCGGGGCTTTGGATTTTACGATCCACTTCAAAAAAGGGCGACAAAGTTTCTGCCCGGGGGTTTTTTTCAGTGTTTTCGATAATCGGTATAGGGTGAGTGTTTTGGCGAGTTCAGGGTGCTTCTCCGTGAACCTGACATAGTTGGCCCCGCTCGTCCGAAATCTTTGCAAGAGTGTGTCTGCACTTTCTAACCCCAGATGAAGAGCGGGGTTGTCTATGTGAATTAACTTGTATTTTTTTGAAACTCTCGCTGCCCATTCGCTGTCTTCCCATCCCCAGCCAACAAAGCCTCTATCGAACGGATCCTTCTCAATGACGGCTTTGCGCAAGCAGAGATTGGAAGACGCTACATATTGCGGTCCGGCCGCCTGTCTTTGCGATAGGGGTAAACAGTCCGACACAGCCGATAGCGCCCTGTGTAGGGCGCCGTCCTTATCCTGACTTTGACCCTCAACGTTAAACCCGCCAAAAATTATGTCAGCTTCATTCCTGCTAATTTCCTCGAGGTAACTCTCCAGAAAATTCGAGTCTGCGGGGCGCATATCCGCATCAAGAAAAAGCAACCAATCACTTCTCGCGGATTGTTGTAAATGATTGCGGGCAGAAGCACGTCCTTCATTTTCGGCCAAAGTGATGAGGCAAACCTCGACGGGCAAATCTGCCATCAGAGTTTGGAGCCGGTTTGTTAAATCGTCCTGCTTCGAGCCATCATCGACCAGTATAACCTCAAATGGCTTAGAACAATTTTGTGCCGCCAAGTCTGAAATGAGACCGGATGCATCATCTTTGAAAAAGGGAATGAGAACCGAGAGGGAGGGACTCGTTTTACCAAAAACCGGATTAGTGAAATAATCAGTCACGGATGATCTCCGCTGGCGTGCTCGGACGGATTTTAGACGTAATCATACCAAAAATTTCTCGGCAATTTGCGGCATTTATGATCCAACAGACTGCTGTATAAACGCTCGCTCCCCACCCGGCTTTAGCGAGTAGTCGAACGACGCTTGGCCAGCTTTCAGGCCAAGGCATGAGCAGGACGGAAATAGCCATACATAAACACGCAAATGAAATTTTGGCGAAAGCTTTGATTGGGAAGGGCAGGGGATAGTACCGACGGGCCACTACAAAGGCTATTAGGGCGCCAAGGCTGTAAGCTGCTATCGTTGCAAAGACTGCCCCTAAGAGCCCGTATATCGGGATCAGCCACAGATTCAGACCGATGTTCAGACCGAAAGGCGCAAGTAAAACCCAAACGAAAGATTTGGTTTCGCCTGAAAGTACAAAAGCGCGTTGGACGTAATAGTTGATAAACCCGTTCAATACGCCGGCAAAAGCAATCCAGGGCATGACTGTGACGGCGTTTTCACGTACGGACTCACCCAAGATGAATCCGGCGTCTTTAGCCACCAAGGCAATCCCAGTGGCGGCGGGCAGAGTTATCCAAAGCAGAGAGGCACCGTAATCGCGCATAATCGTTTCGGAAACCTGGGATCCGCTTTTTTCAAATGCCGTAATGGCCATGGGGGTAACGGCCATGGAAAGCCAGATAAACAGCATCTCAACACTTCTATTGGCCAAATTATATCCCGCATTATATTCCCCGGCAGAAGCTTCGCCCATGAAGGCTGCGATTAAATATATATCAGCTGAACTCAGCGCGATGGCCAAGATAAGCGAGAGGCTGATAGGAATCCCGTATTGTGCATATGTCTTGACCTTCTCCGGATCAAATGCGCCGCCTTTGAGACGAGGTAACATGAAAACAAGATCAAAAGTCAGAACGATAAGGACGCCAATAATAATGCCGACAAAGGGCCCGGTTTCTTTTAACGGAGTCGTCAGAATTATAATAATTCCAATGGTGAAGCTGAGTAACGTCTGGGTTGAAAAGCTCAGTGAATAGCGTTTGATACGATGGGCCGCTTTGTGAACTTCCATGCCGATATTGAAAAAAACCTGCAAGCAAGTTGACCCAATCGCAAAAGCTAGAACTGTTTTCATCACCGTCGAAATAGGGATTAAAAAAAGTACAACGGCAAACAGTGCGCTAGCAATAAGACTTGTCCCGGCCCCAAGGCTATAAAGGGTTTTAAGATAAGAGGAGGTCTCGCCGTCCCGGTCGGCACGAGCTTCAAATCGCGCCGCTGACGCTTCAAGCCAAGTGAACATGAGCATATGGGCAAACTGCATCGTAATGACTGCAATCGCATATCGCCCAAACTCTTCAGCCGAGAGCAATCGAGTCAAGATTACGACCGTACCAAAACTCACAATTAGATTGGCAATATTCACCGGGATATAGGCGAGCATAGACCGGCCCATCATGGTTCGATCCTCACTATGTCTGAGAAAGAGGTTTTCACTACCGAACCGTTTTCTTGTCCCCGAGTAGAACCGGAAGCGTCATAACCATAATATAGAGGTCGAGCCAAACATTGCAGCGCTCGATATAGTCGACGTCCAGACGAACTCGGCGGGCTACATCTTCACCGCTTTCGAGCGCGCCGCGTGAGCCATTTATTTGTGCCCAGCCAGTCATGCCCGGTTTTACTTTGTGGCGGTGGGCATATTCCTCGACGAGTTCCATAGAGGCTTTTCCCGCTGTGCGCATACCAATCGCATGAGGCCGAGGTCCAACAAGAGACATCTCCCCTTTCAAGACATTAAAAAGTTGAGGCAATTCGTCTAAACTCGTTTTGCGTATAATGCGGCCAATTCTCGTAACTCGGCTATCCCCCTTGGTCACTTGTTGAGACGCGTTTAAATCTTCCTTTTCCTTGGCCATAGAGCGAAATTTATAAACGTTGAAAACACGGTTATTAAAGCCATGCCGAGGTTGATTGAAAATAACAGGCCCTGGACTATCGAGTTTGATAAGGGCCGCGATAATCAATAGAAAGGGCGCGCCCAAAATGAGAGCAACAGAACTTATAAAGACGTCTACAAACCTTTTAATAGCTAGATGACGTCCGCTTTTTTCAGTTCCAGAAACGTCGCGCATGGAAATTTCAGCAATTTCGGAGACCCGTTGCTGGACGTGATTAAGCGTTTCAAACTCATCAACGACGAAAGCAATGCGGTTGGGTAGTAATCTAACCTCGTTGACAAAAGCTTGCTTTCTTTCCTCGGCCATGGACGGCAAAGTGACAACAATGCGGTTGACGAAGGGTAGCTTATCCCAAGCGAGTAAATCTTCCACACGGCCAACAACGGGCACGCCGTGAATGTTTAGCGGCGCGCGAGTAAGACGATCGTCAAAAATGGCCAAAATGTTCAGTTCTCTTGTCTTGGCATTCTCTTCAATAATTCTTCGGGCAGATTCGGTCGCGCCCAGCATGACAATAGTCGGAGACAGTGCTCCCTTTTCGTGTAGGCGTCGCGTCTCCGCATAATACAGGCTGTGAAGCGCGAGTAGAAGGACGGTAGCGGCCAGTCCGGCTTTGGCGAGCGCGTCAGGCAAAAAGCTGTCAGGACGTAAGATGAGCGCAAAGGTCAGCCACACGCCGATCGCTCCCGCAGACGCCAATAAAACTGTTTTCAGGTGTTTGACAAAGGTTTCTATCGGCCGGAATCTATGGGCCTTGTTCAAAAATAAGAGGCTGATGAAAAAGAAACTTCCAAGTATGGCGGCTGTTACAGGCGCAATGATCCCATTATCATTGGCGCCCACATATCCGTTCCAAATACCGATTGCGATTATGGTCACCACAGCAATGATATCGATCGTGCGCATGGTGAAACGCATCACGTTCATATTGACCTGCTTTCGGGGGACGTGAATATCAGACACGGATTTGCGACGTCTTCGTCGGTCCGGCACATTCGACGGGAGCGGCGAAGAGTTTTTTCGTTTTTCATCGCCCTCTCGGCCCTTTGGCTCCATCTGCGCAAAGGCCAAAGCAGAGGATAATTCTGCGCTAGAGAGAGCCGCACGGGCGCGAACACTCGTTTTTTTAGTTTCTGCTGACATTCGTTTCCACCTAACTTTGGTGAAAACTTACGAGAAATCTCCCAATATCTCGTAAACAAAATGCAGAATTGCTGTATAAAACTCAAAGCAAACTAAATTAAAAATCATTTAAAATCAGGGCTATAGGCGAGGTTTATACTTAACATATAGTTACAGTGTATGGCTGAACATTTTGTTCAAATGGTTTGTGAGAAGTCGACAGCGCGCCGTCCCCAGAAAGGCTCTATGTGTCTGAAGCCAGAATGTTCGTTCGAGTGAGATTTCCTCTGGTAAGACTTCTACCAAATCATCTGTCGCCAAAAAGGATGGGAGGATAGCCAGGCCGGTTTGCCGAAGAACCAATTGCCGTTTCGCTAAAATTGAAGAACAGCGAATGGTTGCAGAAAAATTGGGAAATAGATTTTCAAAATAATTGAGCTCAGGCGCATATACCAAGTCATCTATATAGCTCATCAACGTATGATCAGACAGGTCTGAGAGCTTGGCTATCTCCGCTAAACGCGGGTAGTCTTTATGGGCGTACAAACTCAGCCGGTAATTCACCAAAGGTTTCGAGTGGATGAGGCGTGATTTTGACCTTGAAAGACTGATGGCCATATCGGCTTCGCGTCTGGACAAAGAAAGAAACCCGCTGCCGGAAACCAGATCAATCTCAATAAAAGGGTTGGCTTTGTGAAAGGCAGCAATGGCGTCCACCATCAAACTAGCGCCGAACCCCTCCGCGACACTGATGCGGATGTTTCCCGTGATAAAATCCGGGGTCTCAGGTTGATCGTTTTCTATTTTGCTAAGCTCAAAATCAACCTGTTGGACGTTCTTGTAAAGTTTTTCACCCTGATGAGTTAAAGTGAAACCTTTACGGCTTCGTTCGAACAAGGTTTTTCCGAGACTATCTTCCAGTCGTTTGACGCGGCGTGATATTGTTGCTTTGTCGACTTTTAAGGCGTTGGACGCGTGTTCAAGCGTTTTACCGCGCGCGACAAAAACGAAATATTTTAGATCTTCCCAATTCATATCGTTCATTGCAAAATTGTATAGGTAAATTGGATTATTGGGTCTTTACGAAAAGAAATGCAATCTATAATTTGAATCAGAACTTTAAGGAGACATTTGATGAAAACTATTGGCCATTTTATCGACGGAAAACGCGTTGCAGGCAAAAGCGACCGAACTAAAGACATTTTCAACCCGAATACGGGGGAAGTGCAGGCCAAGGTTTCCATGGCAACGCCGAGCGAGTTAGACGCGGCTGTGAAGACAGCGGCTGAGGCCCAAGTAAAGTGGGCGGCGACAAACCCGCAAAAACGGTCTCGCATTTTGTTCAAATTTAAAGAGCTTGTTGAAGCGGAGATGGACGATCTTGCGTCGATGCTGTCATCCGAACACGGGAAAGTTATCGCCGATAGCCGAGGCGACGTCATTCGCGGCGTTGATGTTATCGAGTTTGCTTGCGGCATTCCGCATGGCCAAAAAGGCGAGCATACCTATGGCGCCGGACCGGAAATTGACGTTTATTCCATGCGCAAGCCTCTGGGCGTCGTAGCTGGCATTACCCCGTTCAATTTCCCTGCGATGATACCGATGTGGATGTTCGGCATGGCCATTTCTACCGGGAATGCCTTTATTCTCAAGCCATCAGAAAAAGATCCATCTGTTCCGATGCGTTTGGCAGAATTGTTTGTCGAAGCAGGCGGACCCGTTGGTCTTCTACAGTGTATTAACGGCGATAAAGAAATCGTCGACGCGATTTGTGATAATGAGACGATCCAAGCCGTCAGTTTCGTTGGCTCCTCAGATATTGCACAATATGTCTATGCCCGCGCCACGGCCAATGGCAAGCGTGCTCAGTGTATGGGCGGCGCGAAAAATCACGGCATCTTGATGCCTGATGCCAATATGGAGCAAGCCGTGAAAGACATCCTCGGCGCCGCCTATGGTTCTGCAGGCGAACGCTGCATGGCACTTCCAGTGGTAGTTCCTGTCGGAGAAGGCACAGCGGAGAAATTCCTAGAGCATATGCTCCCCGCGATTGAAGCGATGAAAGTTGGCGTTTCGGAAGATGCCGAAGCGAATTACGGCCCTGTCGTAACCGCGGCCCATCGCGACAGTATCGAAGCCGATATTACGAAAGCGGTTGACGAGGGTGCGAAGCTCGTCGTTGATGGCCGCAATTTCAAACTGCAAGGGTATGAAGAAGGGTTCTTTATCGGGCCAACTTTACTCGACAACGTCACGCCGGATATGGAGACATATAAAGACGAGATCTTTGGTCCTGTTCTACAGATTGTCCGCGCCGACACTTTTGAAGATGCGTTGAAACTTCCAACCGAGCACCAATACGGAAACGGCGTTGCGATCTTTACGCAAAACGGCCGCGCCGCTCGTGAATTTGCGGACCGGGTCGAAGTGGGCATGGTTGGTATCAACGTACCGATCCCTGTCCCCGTTGCGTATCATAGCTTTGGCGGTTGGAAACGTTCTGCCTTTGGCGATGCGAACCAATATGGTATGGAAGGTCTACGTTTTTACACCAAGGTTAAGACAGTAACGCAGCGCTGGCCTGAGCCTGAGGTAAATGACGATAACGCGTTTGTCATTCCGACATTCTAGAGGTTCCTAATGGATTTCCAACTTACCGAAGAACAAACACTCATACAGGACATGGCGCGTCAGTTTTCTGACACGGAACTCGCGCCGCATTCGTCTAAATGGGATGAAGAAAAGTTTCTGGATCGGGACGTCTTTAAAAAGGCAGCTGAGCTCGGCTTTTGCGGTATTTATACAGGTGAGGAGCATGGCGGAACAGCTTTGTCACGCCTCGACTCTGCAATCGTGTTTGAACAACTCGCCAGAGGCGATGTTTCCCATACGGCCATGATGACGATCCACAATATGGCGACATGGATGATTGACCGTTATGGGAGCGACGAACTCCGCGCTAAATATGTTTCTAAACTCACCGCAGGCGAACTGATTGCCAGTTATTGCTTGACTGAGCCCGGCGCGGGCTCAGATGCAGCTTCGCTAAAGACCAAAGCTGTTAAAGATGGCGATAAGTACGTTCTTAACGGAACTAAGACTTTTATTTCGGGCGCTGGTTGGTCAGACATTTATGTCGTTATGGCCCGTACGTCGGATGAGGGCGCGCGGGGCGTGTCTACATTTGTTATAGAAAAAGGTATGAGCGGCCTTTCTTTTGGCGTGAATGAAAAGAAGATGGGCTGGAACGCCCAGCCGACCGCCGAGGTAATCATGGAAGACTGCCGCATCCCGGCAGAGAACCGTGTCGGCGGCGAAGGCGAGGGCTTTAAATTTGCGATGAGCGGTCTCGACGGCGGCCGTATCAACATTGGCTGTTGCTCACTTGGGGGCGCGCAAAAAGCGATGGACGCCACAATTGATTATACGAAGGAGCGCAAACAATTCGGCAAGAGCATTTCAGATTTTCAAAACACCCAGTTTATGCTCGCTGATATGGCGACAAAGCTCGAAGCGTCTCGCGTGATGATCTACCGCGCGGCTGATATGCTCGACAGAAATCTCCCAAATGCAGGCTCGGCCTGCGCAATGGCGAAACGTTTTGCGACAGATAATTGCAGTGAGATTGCGAACGACGCACTGCAGCTTCACGGCGGCTATGGCTATCTGAAAGATTATCCGATCGAGCAGATAGTGCGCGACCTCCGTGTCCATCAAATTTTGGAAGGGACGAATCAGATTATGCGAATGATCGTGTCCCGTTCTCTTTTGAGACAATAAATAACAATGGAGAATATGATGAAGAAAATAGTATTGTTATGTGTCTTTTTAGTTGGATGCGCATCTGTTGGAAATGAATATGACCGGTCAGCCATAGATGCTTTCGTGCCGGGAGAAACTACTATTGAGCAAGCAATTCAGCTTGCAGGAAAGCCTACTAGCAAGAGCATTGATAGTATGGGCAATACCTTACTGCAATGGCAACATAGCAATGTTGTTTATACGTCTAGCAAGGGCACGCATGACGCTGTTCTTTTTGACGCAGACGGAAAAATGAAACGAATTTTTTTACAAACCGAAACTAATTTAAATTAATATGACCGATCAAATTATTTCCAAAGTCCGCGGGAAACTCGGGCATATCACTTTAAACCGGCCCAAAGCTCTTAACGCGTTGACGCATGAAATGTGTGAGGAGCTGACACGGCTTTTGCTGGAGTGGGAAAAGGACGATAAAATTGGCGCTGTTCTGATTGACGGCGCAGGTGACCGAGGCTTTTGCGCCGGCGGAGACGTCATTTTGCTTCATGATAGTGGCAAGGCAGGCGATGACCGGGCAGAACAGTTCTGGCGAGAAGAATATGCTCTCAACGAGCTTATCCAGCGCTATTCAAAACCTTATATTACTCTGATTGACGGCGTTGTTATGGGCGGAGGCGTGGGCCTTTCCGTGCATGGCCAGCACCGCATAGCCGGAGACAATACGCTCTTTGCGATGCCGGAAACCGGAATTGGATATTTCCCAGATGTCGGCGGTACTTATTTCCTTCCGCGTTTAGGGTTGGATATTGGCCAATGGCTTGGCCTGACTGGCGCGCGTTTGAAAACCGCCGAAGCGTTGGAAATTGGTGTGGCGAATGGGTACATACCCTCAGACAAACATGATTGGTTTATCAAAGCGCTCGGTGAAGCCGATCTTGATAGTTCGGACAATGCTATCATTGATGTGCTGGATAAGTTTCACGAAAAGGGTCCAATGGACGCGGACCTTCCTGCGGCTTTGACCGCCTTTAATGAAAAAGATGTGCCAAGCATCCTAAACGCCCTCGACGGCATGAGCGGGGAGTGGGCCGAAAAACAGGCAGCGAACTTACGCAAGAAAAGTCCTCTCGCGCTGAGTGTAACCTTCGAAGCGATAAAACGCGGCCTGGATTTAAGCTTTAAAGAGGCCATGACGCAGGAACTCGACCTGTCTCTAAATTTCCTAAAAACGCAAGATTTTTATGAAGGCATTCGGGCGCAGCTCATTGATAAAGACCGCAATCCAAAATGGTCTCATGAAAGCGTGGAGGGCGTGACTGACGAGCAGGTGGATCGGCTTTTTAAAACCACTGCTAATCCGCCCCTAAAATTTTTGAACTAGACTCTTAGACTCCTCCAAAAGGAAACGACATGACAACAATCGCATTCATCGGCCTCGGCAATATGGGCATCGGCATGGCTACCAATTTGGCCAAGGCCGATTACGACGTCCGCGCATTTGACCTATCTGATGATGCTGTTTCCAATGCTGTTAAGGCGGGATGTAAAGCTGCAAAAGACGTTAAAAGTGCCGTGTTAGAAGCAGATGTCGTGGTCACTATGCTCCCGGCCGGGAAACATGTTCGCACCGTCTATACGAGTGAAGACGGTGTCTTCGCGAATGCAAAAAAAGGGGCGCTCTTTATTGATTCCTCGACTATAGACGTTCCCACCGCACGCGACGTGATAGCGAAAGCCGAAGCAAATGGTTTTTCCATGATTGACGCGCCTGTGTCTGGCGGCGTTGGCGGCGCGGCTGCTGGCTCTCTTACATTTATGTGCGGCGGAGAAAAGTCGGCTTATGATCAAGCCAAACCAATCTTGGACCACATGGGCAAAAATGTTTTCCATGCAGGGGAGGCGGGGAATGGCCAAGTCGCCAAAGTCTGCAATAATATGCTGCTCGGTATTCATATGATCGGCACTTGCGAGGCCTTTAATCTGGCTGAGAGATTGGGCCTAGATGCTCAGACTTTCTACGATATTAGCTCTACAGCCTCCGGCCAGAACTGGTCTATGACGAGTTATTGTCCGGCTCCGGGGCCCGTGCCAAGTGCGCCTTCTAATAAAGATTATGCCCCAGGGTTTGCGGCCGGGATGATGCTAAAAGACTTGCGCTTGGCGCAAGAGGCGGCCAGCACGGCCCGAGTTTCAACGCCGTTGGGAGCTCAGTCGGAAGCTTTATATGCGTTGATGGAAGCGGCTGGAAAAGATGATCTTGATTTTTCCGGTGTGATGAAATTGATCAACGGATCGCTCTAAGGGCAGCTTACGTCCGAGGCGTAATTTTCTCGTCTGTTAAGCCTTTTATTTTTTCTTCTGAATATCCAAGCTCTGCAAATATAGCGTGCATGTCCTGATTAGGCATGTGCACGGCTGGGGGGGTATGCGGCTTGAGCGCACCAAAGACTGGGGCATTGCGGGGGTGAGTAAATGGTCCAGAAGGATTTAGGCCGCCTCGCGCAGTCATTTGCGGGTGATCCGCGGCTTCGACGTAGGACAGTACGGGCGTAACGCAGGCATCTGACCCATCGAAGATTTCCGACCAAACGTTGCGCGTTTTAGACGCAAATATAGTTTCTAGCTTTGTTTGCTGTTCTGCATGACGCGCCGTCTCATTTTGTCCCCCAAACTCTTGCGGATCGATTTTCAAAAGGGATAGCATTTGAGCAAAGAATTGGGGCTCAATACATCCGACGGCCATGAATTGATCATCTGACGTTTTATAGCAACGGTAATACGGCATGGCTCCGTCCAGTAGGTTTTGCTCGCGCCGGGGCGTCCAGCGCCCAAGCCCTGAGAGTGTGTAGAACAACGTCATGAGAGAAGAGGCGCCGTCAATCATAGCCGCGTCAACTATCTCGCCTTTTCCGGTTTTCTCGGCTTGTAGCAAACCTGCGAGCATGCCGGCGACAAGAAACAGGCTTCCCCCGCCATAGTCACCGATCAAGTTGAGCGGGACAGGCGGCTCTTCACCCTCCTTGCCCATTGCATAAAGCGCCCCGGATAAACCTATATAATTTATATCGTGACCGGCCTTCTTCGCCCAGGGCCCGTTTTGTCCCCACCCCGTCATCCGGCCGTATACAAGTTTCGGATTTACCCAGTGGCAGTCTTCAGGCCCAATTCCGAGGCGTTCAGTCACTCCTGGACGTAGCCCTTCGAATAGCCCATCCGCTGTCTCAATAAGGTCCAAAAGAACAGCAACGCCCTCCGGCTTTTGCAGGTCCAAGGTAATCATCCGTTTACCGCGATGAGCAATGTCGGGAAAATTTAGCCCGCCGGGTCGGCAAACCAAAATAACTTCTGCGCCCATATCGGCCATGACCATTCCGGCGTAAGGGCAGGGCCCAATTCCTGCGAGTTCTATTAATCTATAGCCTGAGAGCGGAGTGGACATAAGTTTACCTGTTAATTCACCCCGAGGTTTGCACATGGAGCTTCTTATATCCACGAAGATAATTATTTGGACGGTAATCGAAAACTTATAAATTTGGCCATTAATGTTATTGAAGAACTATTGTTGACAAATATCTATTCCCTGTTATTCAACAAGCGTTGAAATTGAACGCTTGTTGAAATTAGCGTCACTCCTAGGGGAATTATTATGAAAAACAGTCTTGCACTGAAACTGTCGTCATCCGTCTTGGTCCTTTCTGCAATGGCAATTACCGATCCGGCATTCGCGCAAAATAACGATGAGATTGTTGTCACGGCGCAGCGCCGTGAACAAAGCATACAGGATGTACCTATCTCCGTTACTGCTGTGACCGGGGATTTCCTTGAGAACATCGGCGCCGTCGATATTACCGACATCCAAAAATTAACCCCTAATACGACTATCGAAGCGGCCAGGGGGTCTAACTCGACATTAATCGCCTTTATCCGCGGCGTGGGCCAACAAGACCCGCTATGGGGATTTGAGCCTGGCGTCGGCATTTATGTTGATGACGTCTATATCGCACGTCCGCAGGGCGCAGTTTTGGACATTTTCGATGTTGAGCGGATTGAGGTTTTGCGCGGACCGCAAGGAACACTTTATGGACGAAATACCATTGGCGGGGCGATTAAATACGTCACCAAAAGCCTTAACATGCAAGAGCCAGAGCTAAGCGCTCGCGTAAACGTCGGAAATTATAACCAGTTTGACCAAATTATTTCCGGTTCGGTTCCCGTATCTGATACTTTCGCTATTGGCGGCGCCGTTGCAAATTATCGCCGTGACGGGTTTGGCCAAAACCTGAATACCGGGGCGGATCATTATAACAAAGACATCTTCGCTGCTCGAGCGAGCGCGGAGTGGAATCCAACAGAGTCAATTAATATTCGACTTGCGGGTGATTACACTAAAGACGAATCCAACGCCAAACACGGTCATCGCTTGTTGCCAAGTGGCGACGGAACGCTTCCTGTCACAGAAAGCGAATATGACACACGAGCGGGACTTGGCGACGAAAATGAAGTCGAAACTAAAGGGGTGTCATTAATTGCTTCCTGGGAAGCAAACGAGAATTTCACCTTCAAATCAATCACAGCCTACCGTGAAGGCGTTACCGTTACGCCGATTGATTTCGACGCTCTTCCGCAACAGGATTTTGACGTTCCGGCCAATTATTCCGATGACCAGTTCAGTCAAGAGTTTCAGGTCCTATACTCCAACGACAGACTTTCAGGCGTCGCGGGTCTATACTATTTGGACGGCTCAGCAGATGGTGATTTTGACCTTGTCTTAAGTTCTTTGGGCTTAACGATTTACCAAGCGGGTGATCAAAAGAAAGAAAACATCTCTGCCTATGCTGATTTCACGTATGACGTGACAGACGCGCTAAGTGTATCGCTGGGCGGACGTTATACCGAAGATACGACGGTCGCAGATGTCACTCGGGATTTGTATCTCGGTCTCGGTTCTCCGGCATTTGATTCGGATAACACGGGCATCTTTCTTGCAACGCAAACCGGCTATGAAGGTCTGGAGCGTAAAGATACGGACTTCTCGCCCCGCATTGCTGTTAATTACGATCTCACCGACAACACGAACATATATGGCTCCTATTCCCAAGGCATCAAAGCCGGCGGGTTCGACCCAAGAGCACGGGCAGATCTCGACCCGACAGGTTTGTCACGGGAAGGATTTGGATCGGAAACTGTCGATAGTTATGAAATCGGTTTGAAAGGCTCCTTACTACAGAACCGCCTTACTTACGCCCTTGCCGGATTTATCGCCGACTACAAAGATCAGCAGATCACCGTCCAACAAGGCGTCGATGCGGATAATGATGGGACCAACGATACCTTTATCTCTTCCGTCTTCAATGCAGGTAAGTCTAAATATAAAGGTATTGAGTTTGAAGGAAATTTTGCTCTGTCCGAGAATTTCGCTCTTACTGCTGTGGCGGGTTATATCGACACTGACATCGAAGAAATTATTTCTGCGGGCGTTGATATATCCGATGGTTTCGTGACGCAGAACACACCGGAGTTTACGAGCCGATTTGGGTTCAATTATAATTACGATCTCGACCAAATGGGATCGCTTTTATTCACCGGTTCAGCGTCTTACCGCGATGAATACTTTTTGTTCAACGTTCCAAACCCTGGATTCGCTGCAGGAACGAACCCTGTCTTCCCTGACGGCGGACCGGCTCTCGATCCAGATGCCTACACGGTCTTTGACCTCGGCGTGAACTGGACGAGTGAAAGTGGACGTTGGGACTTCGGCATTCATGGCCGAAACCTCACAGACGAGCGCGCCCGCGTTGCAGCCTATAATTTTGTGACGCCTAGTCAGTTGGGAGCTGACTCAGCTTACTCGGTATTCTACCGCGCCCCTCGCACGGTCACAGCGTCTATCGGGTTTAAATACTAAGACGTCTTCTGTGCGCATATGGCTTTGATACCAGCGGTAACAAAAGAGCTCATATGCGCATAGCCTAACTCAGTGTCGGAAGAGGAAGTCGAACCGTCGGACAAGACGTCCAGTCGTCCTGTGTCCGCAAATGTCAATGTGAGCGCGCCGGATAGATAATGATACGACCAGTAAATCGCTTTTTCATCGGCCTCCGGCAAAGCCAGCCGGAGAGCATCGATAAAACGCCTTACCAGCGGGTTAAAGAACTGGGTCATAAACTCCCCGCCATATTCATGAGAGTTGTTTACATACGCAATCAACGCCAGATAATGCTGCCATCCTTCGTCCGCAGAATTATGAATTTTGCCAAGGGGTCCGAGATAGGCTTCGATAATAGCATCTACAGTCGGGGGCTTATCCCCGGCGGCGGCCAGACATTCATCCAACGCAGTATGGCGGGCATTATTCAAAACATCGGCGCGTCTTTCCAGAACGGCATTAAACAAATCCCGTTTCGGCCCAAAGTGATAATTGGCCAGCGCGACATCAACTCCGGCCTGCTTGGTGATTTGGCGCAAAGTCACGGCGTCATAGCCAAATTGCGCGAACAATGCCTCAGCCGCATTCAAGATACGGGTTTTACGCGAGAGCTTCTGCTCGTTTGTTTTGGCAGAGTTCGCCAATTGATATCTCCCGTCCGTCAAAAAATTAATTTGATTATGCTGCCCTCTGCCATGCGGGTCAAACTTTACGAGTCATATTGTGCCTAAAATAATTCATTCGACCGATCCATTGTTGCCAGATATTTTTGCCCTTCACGGAAAGTGGCGAGCGCAGAAGCCCGCCGTGATTACGGAGACAGAAACTTTATCTTGGAAGAGTTTTAGTGAGCGCACGTACCAGGTCGCGAATGGCTTGGCATCCTTGGGGCTAGAAAAAGGGGATCGGGTTGTCGTTCTAATGTCCAATGGTCTGCCGATGATGGAAGCTCTATTTGGAATAATGGCAGGAGGGTTCGTATCTGCCCCCTTGAATGTGTCTGTAACCAACGAATCTATTCTCAACATGGTACTGGATAGCGGAGCGAAAGCTATTTTTGTGTCAGAAGAATATGTTGGCCGAATTGAAGCATTAGAGGCTGAACTCCCCAGAGAAACATATCAGAACTGTGTCTGTATTGGATCGGATGTAAATGGCTGGATAGGTTACGGGTCTTGGCGCGACGAACAAAATAAAACGCGCCCAAATGTGGATTTAAATCCGGATGACTATCTAAATATCATTTATTCTTCTGGCACGACGGGGCAGCCCAAAGGTATTGTTCATACTCATCAAGGGCGTCGGGACTGGGCTTACGATATGGCCTTGGCCTTGCGGTATAATAGCTCCGCGCGTTTCCTTGTGACGATAGGGCTATATTCAAATATTACCTGGGTTGGCCTCCTTTCGACCATGCTCACAGGCGGAACCGTTTTGATTAACGGAAAATTTGATGCAGCGGATTTGTGGGGCCGGATTGAACGGGATAAAATCACGCATCTTTCCATGGTTCCTACGCTTTATGAGCGTATGATGGATTTTGACCATGAGGCGTATGATGCAAGCTCAATACAGGGGATGATGAGCGCGGGGTCGCCCTTGCGCGAACCGGTAAAGGCGGCGTTGTTTGATCGATTTGAATGCGGAATAATTGAACTATACGGCCTAACAGAGGGCGTCATTACGACGTTGGATCCAGAGGACGCAACGGGCCGCCTATCTTCCGTAGGGCTACCGCTTCTAGGAACCGATCTTAAGATACTCGATGAAGAGGATAAAGAATGCAAACCCGGACAGGCGGGTGAAATTGTTTCCTGCGGACGCATCGTCATGCCTGAATACTTTAATAAGGAAGAAACAACACGAGAGGCGCTCTGGGTGGACCCAACGGGCGTACATTGGCTTCGCACCGGAGATATAGGCTATTTGGACGAGAACGGTTATCTCTACATTGTTGACCGGAAGAAAGATATGATTCTGTCCGGCGGACAGAACGTTTATCCGCAGGATATAGAAGCCATTATGGCAGGCCATGAGGATGTAAAAGATGTCGCTGTTGTCGGCGTAAAGAGCCAAAAATGGGGAGAAACACCGCTTGCCGTTATCGCTGCCAAGAATGGGGCAATTGATAAAGACGCCTTACGTAGTTGGACGAATGCTAAAGTGGGGAAGCAGCAGCGCATTGTCGATATTGACATCGTGGATGAGATTCCTCGAAATCCAAATGGAAAAATCCTGAAACGCGAACTCCGTAAAAAATATGAAGGCCGTTTCTTTGACTAAATCCTATCAAGACATATTCTATAAAAGTTCTGATGGCCTAACCCTTTATGCGCGTGATTACGGTGACGGGACTGGTAAGCCCGTTATTCTCGGTTTGCATGGCCTGACACGAAATTCTGCTGATTTTCATGATTTAGCTCTGCATTTACAGGATCGATTCCGGGTGGTCACAGTGGATCAACGAGGTCGCGGGCGTTCTGACTATGATCCTGAACCCGGCCAATATCGCCCAGATATATACTGCGCTGATATGTTCACACTTCTCGATCATTTAGACATTAAAAAAGTGGTCTCAATCGGCACGTCTATGGGCGGTTTGATGACCATGATAATGGCGTCGCAAAAACCGGATATCTTTAGGGCTGTCATCATAAATGATATTGGCCCGGAAATTGCGCCAGAAGGACTTGAGCGTATAAAAGGGTATGTCGGCGCAAGTCGCGATTTTGCCTCATGGGAGGAGGCCGCAGACGCTATCCAATTTCAACAAAGCACACACGTATTCCCCCTCTACGCCGCTCAAGATTGGATGAATTTTGCCCGACGGGTTTGTAAACAAACGCCTGACGGGCGCATAGAGTTTGCCTATGATCCGGCTTTGGCAAATCCATTTAAAGAGGATGAGAGTGTGTCTTCCCCTGTAGATATGTGGCCCTATTTTGCCAGTCTGACCTCGGTTCCAGTTTTAACTTTCAGAGGGGCGCGTTCGGATATTTTATCGGATGAAACCCTAGAAAAAATGCGCCGGTCTCACCCTGATTTCAAGGGCGTCATTATTCCCGATATTGGTCATGCCCCCATTCTAACAGAGCCGAAAAGCCTCGAAGAGATTGATGCGTTTTTGGAGCCATTTAAATGAGATTTTTTGCTGTAGTATTCTTCTGTGCCCTCGTTCTTCAGATAAGTTCTTGCAATAAGAATATAGCTGAAAGTTCGGTTGCGACGGAAAGCCCATACTTTGATGATGCGGATCATATCATAAGGGTCGAAGGTTTGGAGGTTCGTTACCGTGAGGAAGGGCCTAAAGACGCCCAAACCTTAATAATGGTGCATGGGTTCACGTCTTCTTTAGAAAGCTGGGATGCAGTTGCTAAAAACTTGGCCAATGACTATCGCGTCATCAGACCTGACCTCCCGGGACACGGCTTAACGGGGCCGGACTCTCAAAAGCGCTATTCGAATGAAGAGACAGTGGCTTTCTTGAGCAATTTTATTGATGCGCTTGACATTGAGGCGCCAGTTTTGATTGGTAACTCACTTGGCGGCTTGGTTTCTTGGCGCGTGGCGGCTCAGTCACCGGAAAAGGTATCGCAATTAGTTTTGATTTCGCCGGGTGGTTTTTCGATAAACGGCGTGACGGATGAGCCTGTTGCCGTGCCGACGATGCTCAAATTTTATTTAACGAAGGCGCCGGAGGCGGGTGTTAAACAAGCGACGTCAAATCTTTACGCAAATCCTGAAAATCTTCCTGAGAAACGTATATCAACCATACGAGATATGATGCAGCATCCCGGAAATGGCGACGCCTTTGTTGAACGGCTTTCTGTCTTTACCTTGCCTGACCCGACTATGGATTTAGAAAAAGTGAAATCCCCAACTTTAGTCGTTTGGGGTCAGCAGGACAAAATGATCCCTGTGTCCCAAGCGACCTGGTTTTCAGGCGCTCTACCGAATTCTACTCTCAAAATTTATGAAAATGCGGGCCACGTCCCTCAGGAAGAAACACCAGAACAACTTGCCCAAGACGTTCGGCTGTTTCTGGAAAGTGCGGAATAATTATGAAAACGCAAACAACCAATCGCTGGTATATCCTTTTTATTCTGACTCTGGTTTATTCTTTAAATCACGTTGACCGTCAGATTATGGTAATATTGTCCGAGCCGATAAAACAAGAATTCGACCTTAGTGATACGCAAATTGGGCTTCTGACAGGCATCGTTTTTGCTGGTTTCTACGCCATACTTGGCATTCCGTTTGCGGCCTGGGCAGACCGCGGCAATCGCCGGAATATTGTTGCACTTTCCCTGTCGATTTGGTCAGGAATGACGGCTCTAAGCGGCTTTGCGGGAAGCTTCTGGCAATTAGCAATTGCGCGTATGGGGGTGGGTATTGGCGAAGCGGGGGGCACTCCGCCGGCAACGGCGATGATTGCGGATGTCTTCCCGCCTAAACGACGGGCCCTCGCTCTGGGAATCTACACAACGGGTATCAGCCTTGGAATTTTGATTGGATTTATTCTGGGCGGCGCTATCGCGGCTAAATATGGTTGGCGCATGGCTTTCCTCGTTGCGGGTGTGCCGGGCCTCATTTTAGCTCTGGTTCTGATGCTGACAGTTTCAGAACCAAGGCGCGGGCAATCCGAAGGCAGGCAGCAAGACGAAGACACACCGAGCCTGAAAGAAACCATGGCGTTTTTCCTATCCCAAAGAGCGATGATAAGTCTGCTTCTTGGTGGAGTTTTTGTCTGTGTCTCGGCCAACGCGTTCTTAGTTGGGATTCCGCTTTACCTCATTCGCGTACATGAAGTGCCTCTCGGAGAGCTAGGGATTGCGCTTGGCCTCCTCATGGGCGGCTTGGGCGGAGTCGGAGCCATCGGTGTTGGGGCAATATGTGATAAATTATCGCAAAAAGATCTTCGTTGGCGTCCTTGGACAATCCTCATTACAGGACTTCTCGCCTTTCCATTTATCGTCTGGTTTTTATATGCGCCGGATAAGCAAACGGCGTATTGGGTCTATTGTGTCCCTGGTCTTTTCGGACTGCTTTACGCGTCAATTTCCTATACAGCCATGCAAGAGCTTGTTCCGGTACAGATGCGCGCCATGGCCTCAGCTGTGATGTTATTGTCTCTTACTTTACTGGGCATCGGTTTGGGACCGGTTCTCTTGGGAATGATCTCGGATTACTTTGCAGAAGAGCTGGGGACGCGGTCAATTCAGCGAGCTCTTACAGTCATCTTGATATTCAACGTTTTGAGCATCGTGTTCTACTTGGATGCAGCGCGACACTACCGAGAAGGAGTCGCAAATGCCCTTAGGTTTGAGAAATAAGCGGCCGTCTTAAATTTTGTAGGTATTACGCTTTTCGGTTGTGTAGACTCCGCCGAAAAGGCGTAATTATGCCGCTTACAGTTATTTCGTAAAATAAACTCAGTCGTTCTTCTCACGCAAATTGAGGTAAACGCTCGATACAGAGCCGAACTTCTAGCGCCGCTTGAAACTCAAGCTCGTGTTCGGAGAACGTTTTATATGAGTGTATGAGTTTGGTCGGCTTGGGCCAGAGGGGACTGGCGGAGACGAAGGGATTCGAACCCTCGATGGGCTTTTGGCCCATACTCCCTTAGCAGGGGAGCGCCTTCGACCACTCGGCCACGTCTCCGTCGGCGGGACTAGCGAATTGCGGGGGCAGGGGCAAGCTATAACTGCGTTGAAACTGCGAGAATATTGAGCAGGCTATATCGGGAAGTTTTTAGTTACATCGACGCCGTATATTTTATCTAACCTAGAAAATGCGAGGCCAGGAATTTTTGTGGCAATTTTGAATTTAGCGTCCCGTAGGGCGCGACCTATTGCAGTGCGTTGGTGATACAGAGCTGCATTATCTCTTGAAATCATTTGTAGTTGAGTTGTGCGTGGTTTTCTTATGGCTTCATATTTCTGGAGAGCTTGCGGAATATTTGACATGCCGTGGTGTAGGCAATGCGCCAGGACCCAAGCATCTTCAATCGCCATAGCGGCGCCCTGAGCCATAAACGGGAGCATTGGGTGCGCAGAATCGCCCAAAAGAGCCATCCGCCCCTTCGCCCAAGTCTCCAGTGGGGCATGATCAAATAGCCCCCAAAGATAAGAGCTTTCGCACGCCCCGATCAAGGAGGTAACGCGTGGGTCCCAGCCTTCAAACGCATTTTTCAGCTCGCTCATGTCCGCCGGAATGTCCCAGCTTTCCTTGACCCAGTCGGCTCGTTCTTGGACAGCAACGAAATTAATCATATGTCCACCGGAAACAGAATAGCTGACAAAATGCCGTCCGGGCCCAAGCCAGTTATTCGCTGCAAAGGGGATAGTGCCTGGCGGAAGATCTGAGGCCGGAACCAGTCCCCGCCATGCGACTTGTCCGGTAAAAACGGGTCGGCTCCTTCCGGTTATATTTTCACGGAGGTTTGACCGAACGCCGTCAGCGGCGATCAGTAAATCAGCCTTGTGAGCTTTCCCGTTGCTTTCAATCTCCACACCGGTTTTCGTTTCTCTGACGGAAGAAATGTCGGAGCCTAGATGTGTTTTTACGCCTGCGTCCTGCGCTGCCTCTGCAAGGGATTCTATTAGGTCGGCGCGATGTATATGAAGGTATTGGTGGCCGTATCGACGTTCATAAACGCCTTCCATCCTCGTTGTGAGCAACGGCTTGCCGGTTTTGTAATCTCGTAAAATACCAGCTTTAGGTTCACAGCTAACGGCTTCGACCTCTTTACCCAAACCCAGAGCGGAAAGAACCGCCATGGCATTCGGGCTAAGTTGGAGACCTGCTCCGACATTGCCAAGTTTTGAGGCCTTTTCGAATATTTCGACCTCCATGCCATTCTGGGCAAGTGCGAGAGCTGTCGTAAGGCCGCCAATGCCTGCGCCGATAATAAGAACTTTGAAATCACCCGTTTTCAACTTGGCCCACTTTCAATTTGCATGACCGCAATGTCTGAATGCGGGATTGATATGAAGTGTAGCCGATATAGATAGGTTCGCAAACAGCGTCGAGCCCAGAGTTTGAGCCCGATTAATACAAGGAATAATATGTCCCCGCTATTCAAACCTTTTTCGTTAAAGTCACTCAATCTGGCAAACCGTATCGTCATGGCGCCTATGACACGCTCCATGTCACCCGATGGCATTCCGACGGAAGGCGTGGTCGAGTATTACAAAAAGCGCGCGGCTGCGGATGTGGGGTTAATCCTGTCTGAGGGCACGACGATTGACCGGCCCGGCGCGTCATTTGATCCTAAGATTCCCAACTTCCATCAGGAAGAGGCTCTGGCAGGGTGGAAAAATGTGATTGACGCCGTGCATTCGGCCGGCGGTAAAATGGGGCCGCAAATTTGGCATGTCGGTATGGCGAGAAAGCCGGGGACCGGGCCATACCCCGAGGCTCACTCAGACAGCCCCTCCGGCATGACCCACACAGGTAAACTCGTGCAACCTGTTCCGACGCAAGAGGAAATCGCTGACATCACAGACGCATACGCTTCTGCGGCTGGTAATGCCAAGAAGCTCGGTTTCGATATGGTCGAAATTCACGGCGCGCATGGCTATCTGGTGGATCAGTTCTTCTGGGACGTTATGAACCGGCGCGACGATAAATATTCCGGTACATTAATTGACCGGGCAGAATTTGCCCGCGAAGTCATTCGAAAATGCCGCGCCGAAATTGGCGAAGACATGCCGCTTTGCATTCGTGTTTCGCAGTGGAAACAACAAGATTATTCAGCCAAACTTGCTCATACCCCCGAAGAGCTGGAAGCTTTCCTCACAAGCTTGACAGATGCCGGAGCCGACCTGCTCCATTGTTCCCAACGCCGCTTCTGGGAGCCTGAGTTTGAAGGCTCTGACCTAAACTTCGCGGGTTGGGCCAAGAAGCTGACCGGTGTGCCAACTATTTCTGTAGGCTCTGTTGGTCTAAAAGGGGATTTCTTTGGCGCGTTTCAAGGGGAAGGCTCCGAAGTTGCGAGTTTGGATAATCTATTGGAGCGTATGGAACGCGATGAGTTTGATTTGATCGCTGTGGGGCGGGCGCTCATCCAAGATCCGCATTGGGCAACGAAAGTCAAAGAGGACCGCTTGGAAGACTTGGAAGCTTACACTGCGGAATCACTGAAGGTCTTGACCTAAAGCGCATTCCTTCCCTTTATACGAAAAAGGGAGCTGATATGTCGGTGGTCTTAAAACGTAGTCTCACTGTATTCTTAGCATTTGCAGGACTTTTGTCGTGGGCGTGCCAGCCGCAAACCCTTTCTGCCGAATCTTCTGAAAGCAAAAGCAGCGAGATGAACGCAGCCGGGGGTTTTCGTCCGCTTGGCCGATATGTTCTGACTGAGAGCGGCGGGCATCATATGGGATGGCCCGCAAGTGGCTTGGCCCTGACCTTTCATGGAAAAACCCTGACTTCGACGATAACAGACAGCGGGGAGGGGGTAATGGATCTGTCCGTAAATGGGCAAATGTCCCCCCTGAAATTAGACGCCGGAACGAATAGCTATACTCTGATTGATAGCCCGACAAAACAGACCTTTAATGTCAAGCTGACCCGCCGGACGGAAGCTCATGATACCGGATTATTCACAATTGAATCCATTCAATCGGACGGCGAGGTCAAACCTCTAGTCACTCCAGAAAGGAAAATTCTTTTCTTGGGAGATTCCATTACGGCGGGCTTCGGTCTGCGCGGCGACACGAAAGAGTGCGAGTACGCCCCTGAGACAAACGCTCCGTTGCAGAGCTACGCTAGTCTGGCGGCGGATCAATTTGGCGCGGAACCTCAGCTAATTGCTATTTCGGGCCGAGGCGTTGTCCATAATTGGAACGGTAGTCCCGCCCCCTTCATGCCGCTGCAATTCGATTTAGCATTGCCGGATGTTGGAGGGCAATGGGATCACAATTTGTTCAGACCCGATGTCATAGTGACGGCCTTGGGAACGAATGACTGGTCGATGATAAATCCCGGAGCGGGAAAGTTTCGGCTGGGCTATAAAAACATGCTTCGTGATTTGCGAGAGCAATTCCCGAGAGCCCACATCGTGACGGTGAGCGGACCGCTCTTGGAAGGTAAAAAGCGAGAGGCCGCCCGTAGGGGTATAAATCAGGCAATGAACGAGCTTCGCGACCCAAATATCTCAACGGTAGATTTAACGCTGTCGGAAACGGGTTTAAAATGGGGCTGCCAGTACCATCCCGGACGCGACAGTATGAAAAAAATGGCTAATCAACTCGGCGTGCACATCGCGGAACGGACGAATTGGACTTACCCGGCCATTCAGATGCCCATAAAGCCTCAACATGACCTAGCGAAAGATGGGAAGAAGGTCTTTGCAGAGAGGCTGTCGGAAATAAAAGCTCTCCCTGAAATGAGAGGTGGGACACTTCTGGCAGGGGACAGCATCACCCAAGGTTGGCTGTGGCAGGACCTTCTGGATGGCGACACTTCCAATCACGGCATAGGATGGGACACGGCGGTCGGACTGAAAGCCCGCCTACCGGAGGTCCTGCGCCACAAGCCTGATCAAATGTTTATCCTGATTGGTACGAATGACATCGGGTACAGACATACGACGCAACAGGTGGCTGGTCCTGTAAAATCTTTTATCGAAAGCGTTTCGAACGTCCGCCCCGAGACTAAAATTTATCTCCAGTCGATCCTCCCGCGTGAGCGTGGGGCTATATCCATTGTGGAGGAATATAACGATGCCTTGGAATATGTAGCGGCGGAGACGGGGGCTACTTACTTGGACCTAACACCAGAATTCGCGGCCTCAGATGGAACCTTACGGCGAGACTATACTACAGACGGTCTTCATTTGAACGAGGCCGGGTACAGGGTTTGGGCAGATATTCTTAACCCCATCATCAATTCTTCACACAAGCCAGATTGACAATTCCAAGATTAAGCTGTTTATAAGAGGTTCTGAAAGGGGTGGGTTTATGATTGAAGTACTAAAAAACATTCTGCTTGCCATTGTTGTTGCCCTAATGGCTATTCTTCTTGGCCTTTAATCAAGACTAACGCGACGCGTTTTTGATTTGTCTTTCCTGGAGAACTTTTCCGGGTAATTTTCCTTGTCAGCTTTGCAGTTTTCACGAATGAACTCCATGTGGGTCGGCATGTAATTCGCAGAGTTTACCACTGAATTATAAATATCTTTAAGCCGCATTTCTATCTCGTCGGCGGACAGTACGTTGACTACGGGGTGGTAGCTTTTTGGCTTTAAGCCCTGACCGTGCATCACGGCGAGCCAGCTGGTTTCATTGAAAAGTTCAAGATCTTCGCGGAAAATTCGGCCATTCTCTTGATATAACTCCATCTTTTCTCTAAGCTTGTCAGGGAGAGGCATGGCTTGAATGTGTTGCCAAAAAGGCGTGTCGTCACGCTTGGTCGCTTTGTAATGTAGAACAAGGAAGTCCCGGACCCGTTCATATTCTTGGCGGGTGCGCAGATTGTAATAATCTATATCTTTTTGATTAAAGTCTTTATCGGGAAATTGCGCCATTAAACGGGACAAGCCGGATTGAATCAGATGTATAGAGGTCGACTCCAAGGGCTCCATGAAACCTGCTGAGAGACCTAAGGAAAGACAATTTTTCTCCCAGAATTTCTTTCTGTGCCCGGTCACAAATCGCAAATGTTTTGGTTCTGCCAGAGGCTTACCTTCGAGACTGTTCATAAGCTCGGACTGCGCTTCGTTCTCGGCTAGAAATTTATCGCAATAGACATACCCATTCCCAAGGCGATGTTGCAGCGGAATACGCCATTGCCAACCAGCGCCTTTTGCGGTGGCGCGGGTATACGGAACAGGCTCCTCGCTTTGTTCGCAGGCGCAGGCAACGGCTCGGTTGACGGGGAGCCATTTCGACCAATCTTCGTAACCGGTTTGCAACGTCTTCTCGATTAAAAGCCCAATAAACCCTGTGCAATCGATAAAGAAATCTCCGGAAATAACCTCGCCGCTCTCCAGCGTCACAGACTGGATATGGCCTTTTTCAGCTTCTTGCTGAATGGATGTGACCCGGCCCTCTATTCGTTTCGTTCCGGCGTCCTCAGCAATTTCCCGCAAATATTTCGCGTAAAGCCCGGCATCGAACTGAAAGGCGTAATGGATTTTGGAAAGGGGCGAGCGAGCGATATCCAAAGGCCGAGTGAACTTGTTTTTTCTGGCGGCCATCGCCTGCAGGTTAAACTCCGCTAGGTCTGGCAAATCTGGGTTTAACTCCTTTGCCTTAAGCCAGAAATGGTGGAAATGAACACCTTCCATGTCGATGCCGTACCCGCCAAAGGGGTGAATATATCGTTCCCCCTTTTGGCCCCAATCAACAAATTCAATACCCAGTTTAAAGGTAGCTTGAGTGCGCTTGATGAAGTCATTTTCATCAAGACCGAGAAGTTCATTGAAAAGAGAGATTTGGGGAATGGTTGCCTCGCCCACTCCGACGGTGCCAATCGCTTCCGACTCGACGAGCGTTACTTTTACATTGGCGCGTTTCATGATGGAGGAGAGGGCGGACGCCGCCATCCAGCCTGCTGTGCCGCCGCCAATAATGACAATATTTTCGATTTGGTTGTTGCTCATGGAGTGAATCCTATTCGGACGACGGCGCAGGGCAATAGCGCGAAAGAAAGACTTCATGTTCCGGCATTTGTGGGACAGCTTGCGCCAGCTCGGCCCTCATAGCGTTCAAACGATTTTCAACTTCGCTCTCTGACAAGCTGTCTACGAGAGGGCTGTAACCTCCCGGCACGATATTTTGTCCGAGGAATACAGCGACCCAACTTGTTTCCGTGAACAAGTCTCCGTCATATCGGAAATACCGACCCCGGCCTTTAAATAAGTCAATCTTCCGTTTTAGACTGTCCGGAATAGACATGTTTCGCACGTAATCCCAAAAGGGCTCGCCTCGACGCTCATTCGCGACATAATGCAAAATTAAAAAGTCTCGAACCTGCGCAAATTCCAAATCCATGAGCTTGTTATACTCATCGATTTCAGTTGCATTGAACCCCGTATCAGGGAAGAGCGCCAAAAGCCTGCTGATACCTGCTTGAATCAGATAAATAGAAGTAGACTCCAGCGGTTCCAGAAAACCCCCAGAGAGACCAAGGGCAAGACAATTTTTTGTCCACATTTTCTCTCTCTGCCCCGTTGTGAACCGAAGCTGTCTCGGAGACGATAAGGGCGCGGAAGCAAGTGTTTTAAGGAGTATTTCGCCGGCTAATTGATCTGACATGAAATCGGAACAATACACATGACCATTGCCTGTCCGGTGCTGCAGAGGGATTTGCCATTGCCACCCCGCTTCTCTGGCCGTTGCTTTCGTAAAAGGCGGGGAGCCAGGCAGTTTTTCACTCCCGACGGCTAAAGCGCTATTGCAGGGAAGCCAGTGGGACCAATTCCGAAACGGGGTTTCCATCACCTTTTCGGTCAGCAAGGCCCGAAACCCGGTACAATCGATAAAAAACTCGCCGCTTAGGGTTTTGCCGTTGTCGAGCAAAAGCGTTTCGATAAATCCGCTTTCGGAATTCACATTAACATCTGTGATCTTCCCTTCCACTCGCGTCACGCCATTACTTTCAGAATATTTTCGAAGGAAGGCGGCGTAGCGTCCGGCGTCAAATTGATAGGCATGTTTCAATGTCGACATTAGAGAGTTGGGATCTCGGGAAGGTAGACAGGCTCTGCCTTGTTTTGCCGCCATGGCGGTTGCCGAATAAGTTTCAATTCTGGCCGCCTTGCCCAAAGCGTGCATTTTTCGCCAAAACTGGTGAAACGACATTCCCATCATATCTCGGCCATGAGTGCCAAATGGGTGGAAATAACTCTCCTCATCTTTCGTCCAACCGACGAATTCAATTCCATATTTAATTGTGGCGTGGGTGTTCGCCATAAAATCGCGTTCTTCGATCCCAAGCATTTTGTTGAATGTTGCGATATTAGGGATAGTGGCTTCCCCGACACCGACAGTGCCGATGGATTCGGACTCGACCAGAGTAATCTTGACCTTGGAACCGTCCAACATACGGGAAAGGGCCGCCGCGGCCATCCACCCTGCCGTTCCGCCTCCCGCGATAATAATGGACGTTATGGGCGACTCAATGGACATCACGCGGCCTATTATCCGAGCCTAAAGTCGGGCAGGTCTTTTGAATAAAATCGACCGTATCCGGCATTTGGCGAAGTGCTTGATTGACGATACCTCCATAGTCATTGCGAAAGGCTTGAATCTGATTGTCTGTCAGGCCTTTTGACATCAAATTCAGGCCATTTGGCCAAAAGCCCTGCCCAAGCAGCATAGATATCCATTGATCTTGTAACAACGTATCGCCGTCCAAAACGGATAATCGGCCCCGGGCCGAGAAGACTTGAAGCTTAGATTGAGCTACGTCTGAAAGAGCTTCAAAAGACTGCACTTTAAAGCCCGAACTAGCCAGTAATATGGATTGGAACTCCGTAAACCGTGAGATTATTTCGCCCAATACCCTGTTAAATTCAGCTCGTTCGGCTTCCATCGTCTCACCTGAAGGAAACAGGCTGAGAAGGTGGTGCAGGGAAATCTGAATTAGGCGAGACGGCTTTCCTAAAAAGGGAAGAAAACGGGGCATATCAGAAAAAAACAAAGTATTCTCTCTCCATAGCCCAGCTTCGTTTACAGGGGCAGGAGGCGCAAACTCATCGGCGGAAATAGACATCTCGTATTGTGTTTTTTGGAAATTGATATGGGTCGTCACATATTCGTCCGAAATATGATGTCGAACATGGTTGAGCATTTCGCTGCTCTTGATGGCAAGGCCTGCGCCCCAATAACGCGTCTTTTCGCAATCTATAATTAAAAAGGATTCGGTCTGGCGTTCTGGGGTAAACTCCGATTTTGGTCTTATCATTACCCCAAAAGTCTGGGCCTGCTTTAGCAAAAGCTCCCGGTAGGACACGGGGTTGGCTTGGTATCCATAGCTGTAATCCCCAATGACGGGACGGCCTTGAGGATCAGGCGGGAGGAACTTGCCGGTACGAGCCATTCTCGCGGGGAGATTGCAATCTTCCCAGTCAGAAAGCTTCCCAAACGCTCCTAATTTTTGAAGCGCAGATCGGAAGCTCACGCCGTCAATTGACAAACCATAGGGACAGAAAGTATTTAAGTAGTCATGCTTTTTTTCATCCGTAATTTTGTCCCCCAATGAAAACACGCCGTCGCAAGATCGAATAAAATCCACCTCTTTTATTTTGAGAAGACGATTGAACTCTCGTGTGTCGGGGTGGAGCGTCGTCAGGTGGACTTCTGACGGGAAATCAGCGGGGTCACTATAGCACAAAATTTGGTAGTATTGGGACGGCAGCGTTCGGCCGAGATAGGCTGCTGCCATGGCGGGGACGAGGCCGTCTCCCTTTATGAGGATATGGTTGGCTTTGCTCATTCTGCCCGACACTTTTGATCTATATAGTCTCCGTGGCCGGACATAAGGTCGACCGCGTTGGAGACAGTTTTTGCGACGGAGTTCAATTGCTCGGAGAGAACCGAGTCAGGCATATAGAGGGTAAGCGGGTCGACGCCTTTTGGAATAATATTCTGGCCGTAATAAACTGATAGCCAACTTGGTTCTTTAAAGGCACCGGTTTCGTAGTTCACGACTCGGCCTGTGGATTTAAAAAGATCGATTTTATGTTTCAGACTCGTCGGCAGGTCCATCGACGTCAGGTGACGCCAAAATGGACTGTCACTTCGGGACGTGGCAACATAATGAAGCAATAAAAAATCTCTGACCCGTTCAAATTCATTATCCATAAGCCTGTTGTATTCTTCGCGGTCAGCGTCGTAGCTTGCTTGCGTCGGAAACATTTCGATCAGATTGGTGATCGCTTCTTGGATTAAATAAATGCCTGTAGACTCCAGGGGTTCAAGAAAGCCGCCGGATAGGCCTATGGCGACGCAGTTTTTAACCCAGCTTTTTTGACGCTGCCCGGTCGTAAATCTTAGACGCTTTGGTTCGCTGCTTTGCGGAGTCTCCAGATCGGCGAGCATTGACCGCTCCGCCTCCTCATCACTGATGAACTCGCTGCAATATACATATCCGTTTCCAACGCGATGTTGCAGTGGAATGCGCCATTGCCAACCGGAGGATTTGGCGGTGGCTCTCGTATAGGGAAGCTCTGGGCCGGCCGCCGAGCAGGCCGCTACGACGGCACGGTTGCAGGGAAGGTGTTCTGTCCAGTCGCGGTAAGGTACCTTCAAGGTTTGGGAAATTAATAAACCGCGAAAACCGGAACAATCTACGAAGAAGTCTCCGCTCAGACCTTCACCGTTTTCCAAAGTGACGCTCTCAATTTCGCCGTCCTCCTTATCTTGCGCGACTTCATTTATACGTCCTTCAATGCGCGTGACTCCGCGATCTTCGCAAAAACGGCGAAGAAAATTAGCGTAAAGCCCGGCGTCGAATTGATAAGCGTAGCCAAAAGTCGACAATACGTTTTCGGGATCAGCGTGAGGAGGTTGGAACCTTTCATTTCGCGCCGCCATAACGGGCACTGAGTATTGATCCAGATGCGATGGCAGCCCCATTTTATGCGCTCTGCTGATGTAATGGTGAAAACCACACCGATTGATCGGAAAGCCGAAATCACCAAACGGATGAATATAGCTGTCGCCGATTTTGCCCCAGTCCTTAAACTCAATGCCGAGTTTATAAGTTGCCTTTGTCGCTTTCATCAAAACGTTTTCATCAATACCGAGCTTGCGATTGAAAAATCGGATATGGGGCAAGGTGGCTTCGCCCACCCCAACAGTTCCGATCGCTTCCGACTCGACCAAAGTGATGTCTAAATTTAGGGGGGCAAGTACAGAACATAGTCCGGCGGCCGTCATCCAACCGGCGGTGCCTCCGCCGACAATCACCACCTTCTTTACCGCTGGCGCGTCGTCTATTTTGAATGAATTCGTACTGGACGACATCCTTTAACCCCATGCGCAATTTGCGCTTTTAGACGTCAATGTCAGAGAGAAATCGGATCGACAAGGGCTAAAACAGAGGGTTTTGGCCTAAAAATACGATAAAATCAGCGGGATTGTGACATTTTAACAACAGTCTGTCCTTTTTGTAAGACTTTTCACATTTGGAATTGACAACGCTGTCAAATTTGGTTTCTGATAGGGCAATTCTAAGAGTCGGCCAACGACTCACCACATTACATTCGAGGGGATCTCCGTGACTTTAGAACCGAATAATGATTTTGACCATAAGGCCGTAATGCGTCGTATGCTTCGCGGTGGCTCTGCTGCAGTTTTGGTCGCGGCTATGATGACGACTGCCGCATTTGCACAAGATTCAGGCATTGAAGAAGACGACGATGTTGATGAAGTTGTGGCGACTGGCATTCGGCAATCCCTCGAAAACGCCCAGGCGATAAAACGCAATGCGGATACATTTGTCGATTCCATAACGGCCTCAGATATTGGGGCGTTGCCGGATCGTTCAGTTCTCGAAGCTATCCAGCGCGTACCTGGCGTTTCTATTTCACGCTTCGCCGCAGGCGATGACCCGGACCATTTCTCGGTTGAAGGCTCAGGCGTTGTCATTCGCGGCCTTTCATATGTTCGCTCGGAATTTAATGGTCGTGATGCCTTTACCGCAAATAACGGTCGCGCCCTCGGGTTTCAGGATGTTCCTCCAGAGCTTGTTGGCGGCGTAGATGTCTTCAAAAACCAAACGGCCGATATGATTGAAGGCGGGATTTCTGGAGTTGTAAATCTGAAAACTTTGAAACCCTTTGACCGCTCCGAAGATACATTTGCGGCCACCGTAGATGGAACCTATACAGACTTGGCCGAAGAGTTCTCGCCCTCTGTTTCCGGGTTGGTGACAAAACGTTTCGATACGAAGGCAGGTGAATTTGGATTTTTGGCGTCCGGCTCTTACTCAAATCTGAAGTCTCGTTCCGATGGTGTTCAGTTCGGCGGCCTATATCCCTACAATCCAACCTTTACGGCTCCCGGAGATCCGGCAGCCTCAAATAATCTTTTGGCTCCTTCTGGTTTAAACATCAGGACACAGAATTTTGACCGCGATAGAATTGGTCTTTCGTTGGTGGGGCAGTGGGGCTCAAATGACGGTAAAACCGTGGCCACTGCTGAATTTATCCGGTCCGAGACCACAAATGCGTGGACAGAGCATACATTGCAAAGTGAAGAAGACCCTATCGAGCGCTCTGGTTTCTTCAACAGAGGGGACCTCACAGCCTCTCCTATTGGAAGCCCCACAACCGTATGCCAAACTCGTGATACATGCGGCGTGCAAGTTGCCGGGGACAGCCTATTCCAGAGCGGCATCCTTACCTCTGATGCGGCAGGTTGGTATGGCCGTCCCGGCATTCGTATGACGCAATTCTCTCGTGTTTCCGATACAGAGTCCGTCACGAATGATTTAAGCTTTAATCTTAAATACACACCCACGGATCGCTTAAAGTTCAACTTTGATGCCCAATACGTCAAAGCAACAACCGAGAATTCTGATATCACCGGTTTGGCGGCCCAAACGGTCGATCAGATTGTTAATTTGAACGGTGCAGCCATAAACCAAGGCAGCTATCCGGATCCAACTCTGGAGTATGTTCTCCGTCCCGGCAGTCAGTATTCGAGCCTAACAGATCCGGCCAGCACCTATTGGCGCGCGGCGATGGATCATTTCGAAGATTCCGAAGGCGATGAACTGGCGCTTCGTGGAGACGTCCAATACGATTTCGATACGGATGGATTTTTCAAAAGCGTCCGCGGCGGTTACCGCTTCGCCGAACGTGATCAACTGACCAAATGGTCTAACTATAACTGGGGTAACCTGTCCGAAGCTTGGGCCGGCGGTGAAGTTGATTTTTCCGAGGTCGGAGAAAATACCGAGAGCTTTACTTTTGACAACTTCCGACGCGGTGACGTGTTGCAGGGCAATAACGAGTTTCTGTTTGTCTCAACAGACCTCCTCGCCGACTATCGCTCTTTTGTAGACTTTACTCAGGGGAATACCAATTTCCCGAGCGCCGAAAATCACTTGAGGGGCTATGGAGGTAGAGATGCGTCTGGTAATTTGATTTACCTGGAGGGGGATGATCGTTTTACGCCGGGCGAAATTACAGATGCGGTCGAGACAACCCATGCCATTTATGCGCGCGTTGATTTCGGGGCGGATTCAGTAAACGCATTGGGCGGAATTTCGATAGACGGTAACTACGGCGTTCGTGTCATTAACACCAAACTTAAGACAATGGGCGCATCCCAGTTTCAACTGAATGGTGTCTGTTCTCAAACTGATGTTAAATTGTTGCCGGATGCGGTCGCTGCCTGTCAGGTTCTTTCTCAGCCTTCCACGGATGTGACCGCAGAGGTGGACCGAACAGATGTTCTTCCATCCTTTAACGTCAAGTTCGGGTTGACCGATGAATTAGTCCTCCGGTTAGCCGCAACGCGTGGACTAAGTCGTCCATCTGTCGGGCAATTAAGAGCCTTTAGGAATACAGCCGGGGAATTCACAGTGGAAGCCCCGCCGCCAGGAGCAGATCCGGCGACGTTCACACCGGATGTGACCTTCAATCGTTATGTCGTCTCCGGCGGAAACCCTGCTCTGGAACCTACATTGTCAACTAACCTTGATGCTTCCCTTGAATATTACTTCAACGACGTCGGGTCCTTTACCGCCAGCGCATTTTATAAGGACATTGAAAACATCATCGTTGTGGCGGACGCGCCGGGTAGCTCAATCGGCGGTCCTGTCGTGGCCGGCGCGAGTTATAATGGCCCTCAAAATAACGGTGATGGTAAGATCAAAGGTTTCGAGCTGGCTTACCAGCAATTCTATGACTTCTTGCCAGGTATTCTAAGCGGCTTCGGTCTTCAGGCGAACTATACCTATGTTGATCAAACGGCTATTCCGAACTCGACGGCGGACATAAACCGAGCCAGTGGACAGCAGGACTTCGCCGACGCATTCGCGCCGTCTGGTTTGGAAAATCTTTCCAAACACACGGTCAACGTCGTAGGTCTTTACGAAAATGATAAGATCGAAGCCCGTCTTGCTTATAACTGGCGGTCTGACTTCCTTCTGACGACGCTCGACGTTATTTCTCGCTTGCCGATTTACAACGAGAGCACCGGTCAGGTGGATGCTTCGCTCAAATATCAGTTTACAGACAACTTCCAACTGGGGGTTCAGGGCGTTAACCTGCTTTCCGAAGTGACAGAAACCACCAGCCAGATTAATCCTGAAGGAGATCGTTTCTTACGTTCGCGGTTTGAAAATGACCGCCGAGTTTCGATCGTTGGCAGCTTTACCTTCTAAGTCGCCACCAGAAAAAATAATAGGCCCGTGACCTCGTCTCGGGCCTTTTTCATAATGATCTCCGTGCTTCTTGAGCCTTTGTCTCTGCCGGAAGATTTAAAACTGTCTGAGCTTTCAAAGCTTACTATATTTTGAGGCCTTTATGCGTCACCTGTTACTCACCACTACTACCAGTCTGTTGGCTCTGTCCGTCTTAGCGGGATGTGAAACGCCTGCGGCAAGTGATAATTCAGATATTCAGGCGTCAACCTCCCACGCGTCAGCGCAAGTCAATCCGGCGGTTTGGCCTAAGGTTGAAAGCCCGGTTGGTTTGGATCCAGCCATGGAGCAGCGCATCACGGATATTATGTCCCGAATGACCCTCCGCCATAAAGTCGGCCAGGTCATTCAAGCCGATATCGGCTCCATCACGCCCGAAGATATTCGGAAATACCCTCTTGGCTCTATTCTCAATGGCGGAAACTCAGCGCCGAATGGGGATAATCGCTCTCCGGCGTCCGACTGGGTCGAACTCGCTGACGCCTTTTATGAAGCGTCGAAAGAAGCTTATCAGGGCGACACGCCATTTATTCCTATGATTTGGGGCACAGACGCTGTTCACGGACATAATAATATTCCGGGCGCGACCGTCTTTCCTCACAACATCGGTTTAGGCGCAACGCGAAATCCATCCCTGTTAGGTAAAATCGGCGAAATTACCGCTCGGGAAATTCGAGTCGGTGCACAAGAATGGACATTCGCTCCGACGCTTGCGGTGGTGCGGGATGATCGCTGGGGCAGGACTTATGAAGGGTACTCCGAAAATCCCGAAGTCACAGCGTCTTATGCCGGCGAATTGATTGAGGGGATCCAAGGCCCCGTAGGAAGTGCAGATTGGCTGAAGGGCGACCACGTAATTGCCACGGCAAAACATTTCATCGGCGATGGCGGCACCGTTCAGGGCCGAGATCAAGGCGACAATGTTGATAGTGAAGAAGACCTTCGCGATATTCACAATGCGGGCTACCCTGCAGCGTTGGAAGCCGGAGTGCAGTCGGTGATGATTTCATTTTCGAGTTGGCACGGCGAAAAGCTTACGGGTCACAAAGGTTTAATTACTGATGTGTTAAAAGGCCAAATGGGCTTTGATGGATTCGTTGTCGGCGACTGGAATGCTCACGGCCAAATTGATTCCTGCACAACTGAAAACTGCCCCGCTGCGCTCCATGCCGGTTTGGACATGTATATGGCGCCGGACAGCTGGAAAGGCCTTTTCGAAAATACGCTGGAGCAGGCTGAAGATGGAACGCTTGACCTGACGCGGCTGGATGATGCTGTTCGCCGCATTTTGCGAGTGAAACTTCGCTCCGGCCTTTTCGACGCGGGAAAGCCCAGCAGCCGAGGCGTTGCGGGTGAATATGATCTTTTGCAAGATCCCGAAAGTAAAGAAGTTGCTCGTCGGGCAGTGCGCGAATCGTTGGTTTTGCTGAAAAACGACGGTGTGTTGCCTCTGTCTCCGTCTGTGAATGTGCTCATGACCGGAGACGGCGCCGACAATATTGGAAAACAATCTGGCGGATGGACCCTCTCATGGCAGGGGACAGGAAACGAGAATTCAGATTTCCCAGCCGGGAGCTCAATCTATGATGGGGTGAAGCGCCATGTTGATGCCGCAGGAGGAAGTGTGTCTTTGTCCGAGGATGGGAGTTATACTGCCAAACCCGACGTCGCGATGGTAGTTTTCGGCGAAGATCCCTATGCGGAATTTAAGGGCGATATTGATACGCTCGCTTATAAACCTGGCGATGACAGCGATCTTAATAAGCTTCTGAAGTATAAATCTGAAGGCATCCCAGTTTTGGCAGTCTTTCTCTCTGGCCGGCCGCTTTGGATGAACCGCGAGATCAATGCATCTGACGCCTTTATCGCCGCTTGGTTGCCGGGGTCAGAAGGCGGTTATGCTGCCGATGTTTTCTTTACGGATCGCAACGGAACTATCGTCCACGATTTCAAAGGCGTCTTGCCTTATTCTTGGCCGCGAACACCGCTTCAAACGCCGCTCAATTATGATGATAAACACTACGATCCACTCTTTGCCTATGGCTACGGTCTGTCTTATGCCAATCCCGGCGAGGTGGGGCAGCTCTCAGAAGATGCTGGTATTGAGCTTTCGGCAAAGAATGACTCTGAGTTTTTTAAAGCCGGCAAAGCGGTCTTCCCGTGGAGCATCGTACTGACTGATGAAGCGGGTAAAACGACGGTTAAAACAACCAAAGCCGCCTCTCCGGAAAGAAGAGTTTCGATTGTTTCCGCGGATGACGGGGTCCAAGAAAATATCCGGACGCTGACATGGTCCGGGACGGGCAAGGCAAGGTTCGAAGTTCGAGGGACGCCTGTTGATCTTTCCCGGCAGAACACAGGAGATATGGCGGTCTATATCCGGATGCGGGCTGAAAAGCCGGTAGCTGGAGAGCTGATGCTTGGCGCTGATTGCGGCGGAGCGTGCGAGGACACACAAAGCTTGACCTCTGTTCTTAAAGAAAACGAGTGGACTGAAGTGTCCGTGAAATTGTCGTGTTTCGGTGATGGATCAGAAATGGAATATGTGGCGGCACCTTTTGTCTTGGAGAGCGATGACCCCATCGAGGTGTCGATCTCCGACGTTCGGTTGATATCCAATGAAGGACAGGCAGTCTGTTTAAATTAATTAATTTAAATTTGATTGCAAAAAAGCCCGGTCAATTAGCCGGGCCTTTTTAGGTGATTACATCAACTTCGTAGGGGAAGTTTCGCTTATAGGGATTGAGCGATTTTTGCGTTTTCTGTAATTGCATCCCAATTTTTATCCGCCAAATTTGCGCTGTCTGCGACCCACGATCCGCCAACTGTGACCACGGAAGGGACGTCAAGATATGACCGGACAAGGCTCTGCCCGATGCCGCCGGTCGGCATAAACTTCAGTTGAGTGAGCGGACCGCCAATCGCTTTGAGAGCGTTGATTCCGCCGCTCGCTTCTGCTGGGAAAAATTTTACGAAGTCATATCCCGCTTCAATCATGGCGACAGCTTCGCCTGTTGTGCTGATACCGGGAATAGCGGGCACTCCCGCGTCGGCGATAGCTTTGATTAGCCTGGGTGTGGTGCCGGGCGTCACAATGAAATCCACCCCGATTTCGGCGCAGGATGTGACGTGATCCGTATTGATGACTGTTCCGACGCCTAACAAAATTCCGAGGTCTGCGTCTGCAATCGCTTTTATTCCGTCAAGAGCGGCTTCTGTACGAAGGGTTAGCTCAATGGCGTTAATTCCGCCTGCCTGTAGAGCTTTGGCTAGCGGCACGGCATCCTCAGCATCGTTCAAAGTTACGACAGGCACGACATTGATGCCTTCTAGTTTTTTACGGAGGTCGGTCATGATTTTGGCTCTTAATTGGGCTTTGGGAACTGCATGCGTAGAACAGCTATGCAGTCGGTTGTTCACTGTCAAACGAGGATAGATGAAAAGCGAGATGAACGCATCAGGTAAATAAAAAAACAGCGGTTTAACTAAGAATATGGTCGCATTTTATTGATTTTTTGACGAATCTGTTTCACCTTAACGAAAAGCGAGGCTGCGTTTCACAGACCTGTTTGAACGCAGATGAGGGGGCCATGAAAGCAACAATTACAGATGTAGCTAAAGTGGCTGGCGTTTCGATGAAAACGGTGTCGCGCGTTCTCAATAATGAACCTAATGTTGCGGCCAAAACGCGGGAACGAGTTCTCGCTGTAGCGACTGAACTGAGATATTCTCCAAATTTGGCTGCAAAAGGTCTGGCGAGTTCGAGGTCTTATCTTGTGGCGCTCGTATATGATAATCCAAGCCCATATTACATTGCCAAAATTCAGTCCGGCGCAATCGATGCTTGCCGCAAATACGGATATCACTTGGTTCCCGAACCGTTAGATATGGCCGAAGAAGCAGATGAAGCTAGCCAAGAAGAGGCGGTGCGTCATTTATTGCATCGTCTGCCCGTGGACGGAGTAATTTTAACGCCGCCGCTAAGCGACTCTCCCGGTGTAGTGAGAGCTCTGGAAGCAATGAAAATCCCTTTTGTGTTGGTGGCGCCGTCGGGGCGGGAAAACGGGATTAATGCCGTTAAGATGGATGATGTCCAAGCGGCCCGGGAAATGACAGAATTTCTAATCGCGCAAGGCCATAAATCTATTGGGTTTATAAAAGGTCATATGGAACATAGCGCCACCGCTCTGCGCTATGAGGGGTTTTGTGAGGCTATGGCCGATGCAGGCCTGACGGTTCGAAATCATGACGTAAAACAAGGGGACTTTTCTTTCCGGTCCGGGGTCACAGCGGCGGAAGACCTTTTGAAGGATGCAAATGACCGGCTCACCGCTATCTTTGCGTCAAATGACGACATGGCTGCCGGCGTCGTTTCTGTTGCCTCTAGATTAGGAATTGTCGTTCCTGATGATCTATCGGTTTGTGGGTTTGATGATACTCCGCTCGCAAAAATCCTTTTCCCGCAACTTACCACAGTTCAACAGCCAATTTATGAAATGGGCTTTCAGGCGGTGAAAGTCCTTGTTGACCCAGAATTGAATACGAAACCAGCCGCAACTCACAAGCTCGATTTTAAGCTTGTTGTGAGAGATTCCGCCCTCATTCAAGGCAGATAACTTTCTATAAGCATTGACAGCGCTGTCATACTCGATTTATCTCTATGTCTAACTCATAAGGAAAAGATGTCAGTGACTGACAAGAAAAACCAACCATCCGATATGGATGCCGAAAGTGAGGCAGAAACGCCGCGCTCTACTTTCGTACCTGTCAAACCGTTTGAGATGATTATCTTCGGCGCGACGGGAGATTTGGCCCGCCGGAAGATATTTCCAGCGCTATACCATCGATTTGTAGACGGACAGGTTCCCGCCAACTCTCGAATTATCGGAGTCTCGCGAAGTGAGCATAGCCGCGAAGAGTTTATTAAAATTATCCATGAAAATTACTGCGAGTTTGAAAAAGATGACAAACTCGACCCGGAAAGCTGGAAGGAATTTACGGATTTGATCGAGTATGTTTCGATTGATGTTCTAAAAGATTCTGACTGGTCGAATTTAGCCAAAGCGGTTGATGATAAAAATTCACTGATCCGGGTTTTTTATCTCGCTATGCCGCCCTCTATGTTCGCGGGTATTTGTCAGGGGCTAAAAAAAGCCGGACTGGCACACAAAAAATCCAGAGTGGTCTTGGAGAAACCGATCGGAACAGATTTCGACTCTGCTCATGAAATTAACGAGGGGGTCGCGCAGGTTTTTGACGAAAATCGAATTTACCGGATTGACCATTATCTAGGTAAGGAAACAGTTCAGAACCTGCTTGTTTTGAGGTTTGGAAACATTCTTCTGGAGCCCCTTTGGAATAGCAACGCCATTGAACATATAGAAATTACGGTAGCAGAGGATATCGGCGTAAGCGGCCGCGGAGCCTATTACGACTCTGCTGGAGCCTTGCGAGATATGGTTCAAAACCACCTGCTGCAACTCTTATGCCTCTCAACGATGGAAGCCCCGTCTTCTTTGGGGGCAGATGATGTTCGGACTGAAAAAATCAAGGTTTTACGGGCACTTGAACGCATCACAGTGAATAACGTCAAAGAGAAAACGGTCCGCGGGCAATACACGAATGGACGTGTTCACAACAAAGCGGTGAACGGATACCTTGTCGATGTAGATGTCGAAGAGAGCAAGACAGAAACATTTGTAGCTATACATGCCGAAATAAAAAATTGGCGCTGGGCAGGCGTGCCGATATATTTACGGACTGGCAAACGCATGAGCAGTCGCCGTTCCGAAATAGTTATACAGTTCAAATCTGTTCCCCATTCTATTTTCGGGGAAGACACAAAAATAAATGCCAACAAGCTGGTTATTCGGTTGCAGCCAGATGAGGCTGTGCGCTTGTTCATGGAAATTAAAGAGCCGGGGGCAGGGGGACTTCGGTTGAAAACGCTTCCGCTCAACCTTTCCTATGCTGATAATTTTACTGTGCGATACCCGGATGCCTATGAGCGTCTTTTGATGGATGTAGTGCGAGGCAATTTGAGCCTGTTTATGCGCCGCGACGAAGTCGAAGCCGCTTGGCGGTGGGTCGATAGCGTTTTAGAGGCTTGGGAAGAAACGGATCAGATCACCCGCCCTTATTTTGCTGGAACGGACGGCCCCGAAGCCGCAAGCGAGATGTTGATGGATTTAGGCGATTCTTGGTCGGAGGCTTAGATATGCCGACTTCAGGATATAATTATCACGTCGCAAGAAATGCCGAAGATTATGTAAGCGAGGCCGCAGAAGCCATTCGGGTGCGGTTAGAAGACGCTCTACTGAAACGCGGAAAAGCGAGTCTCCTAGTCTCCGGAGGTTCTAGTCCCAAACCTGTTTATGAAGCATTGAGCCGCGCTCCGTTGGATTGGAAAAATGTAACAGTAAGTCTGGTGGATGAACGCTGGGTTCCGGAAGGAGCAGACGGCTCCAATGCCAGTTTTATCAAGGAATCATTGCTACAAAACTCTGCTGTTGAAGCTATATTTGTGCCGCTCGTAAGTGACGCGCCAAAGGCCAAAGTGGGCGCTCCGGATATCGCGAGAATATTTGATAGGAACTTCCCAGGGCCATTAGATGTTTGTGTCATGGGAATGGGAGCCGATGGCCATACGGCCTCATGGTTTCCAGGCTCAGAAACACTTGAAGCCGCACTAGAAATTGGCGGCGTTGATTCACTCGTTTGGCAAGACGCCTCGGGACAAGGCGGAGGCAGTGGTTTTGATGATCGGATTACGGTGAGCCTTCCCGTTGTCATGCGCGCTCATAACGTGTTTTTATTAATTCCAGGGCGGGCAAAAAAGGCCGTCTGGGAAAAGAGCGCGGATAAAGAAATCCACGAAGCCCCTGTTACGACATTGCGGGCCGCCGAGGCCCGCCTCCATGTTTTCACTCATGAGGGAGCATAGATTATGAACCCGACGATCAAAAAAGTAACGGACCGCATTATCGAGCGGTCAAAAACGACCCGCGCTGCCTATCTGGCGGATTGCGAAGAAAATATGCGGCCCGGTCCGCGCCGCAAACGCCTTAGCGAAGGCAATGTCGCGCATGCGAGCGCCGCTTGTCCTGTTTTGGAAAAGACTGAAATTTTGGGCGCTAAATGGGCGAATATCGGTATTGTTACGGCCTATAATGATATGCTCTCGGCCCATCAGCCATTCGAAAAGTTCCCATCAATTATAAAACATGCGGCGCGGCGCGCGGGAGCCACGGCACAAGTGGCGGGCGGCGTTCCGGCCATGTGTGACGGCGTAACACAGGGGCAAGACGGTATGGAGCTGTCGCTCTTTTCACGCGATGTTATTGCCTATTCAACAGCAATTGCTCTGTCGCATGACATGTTTGACGGGGTTATGCATCTTGGGGTTTGCGACAAGATCGTCCCGGGGCTTCTGATTGCGGCCCTACGTTACGGATATCTTCCGCATATCTTTGCGCCGGCAGGTCCTATGCCGTCGGGTATAACTAATCCCGAAAAGGCCAAAGTTAGACAGCTCTTCGCTGAGAGTAAAGTGGGACGCGAAGAATTGCTCGCGGCCGAATCCGCGTCTTATCACGCGCCAGGAACCTGCACGTTTTACGGGACGGCTAATACCAACCAGATGCTAATGGAAATCATGGGGATGCAATTGCCCGGCGCATCTTTTGTCCATCCGAACACCCCTTTGCGTGACGCTATTACGGCGCAAACGACCCGCCGCCTCGTCGCGATCACGAATATGGGCAAAGAGTTTACGCCCGCTTGTAATGTGATTGATGAAAAAGCGATTGTGAATGGTCTCGTCGGTCTAATGGCGACGGGGGGGTCGACAAATTTAACTATTCACCTGTCAGCCATCGCCCGCTCTGCCGGCATTATTATTAATTGGGACGATTACGCTGAAATTTCTCACGCAGTGCCCTTAATTTGCAAAATTTATCCGAACGGAATTTCCGATGTGAACCATTTCCACGCCGCGGGCGGGATGGCCTATCTGGTTCATGAATTGATAGAAGCGGGTCTTTTGAACACCGACGTCACAACAGTGGCGGGCGGAGACGGCCTGCATGAATATACGCGTGAACCCATCAAAAATGCTCACGCTGATCCTGACCCGGTTGTTTACCGTCAGGGCCCCAAGGAAAGCCTGAATCACGAAATTGTCTCTTCGGTTGATAAGCCGTTCCGCAAAGACGGCGGCCTTCGCTTGCTCGATGGCAATATCGGGCGGGGCGTTATTAAAATCTCAGCTGTGGAAGAAGAGCATCATTTTGTCGAAGCTCCGGCGGTGGTTATTTCCAATCAAAATGAATTGGTGAAAATGCACAAAGCCGGAGAGTTGGAACGCGACTTCGTTGCTGTTTTACAATTTCAAGGGCCTGCCGCCAACGGTATGCCGGAGCTTCATAAATTATCACCAATTTTAGGTGCCCTTCAAGATAAAGGCTTCAAGGTCGCTTTAGTGACGGACGGGCGAATGTCCGGCGCGTCAGGTAAGGTGCCTTCTGCCATTCATATCCACCCTGAGGCTCTCCACGGAGGTCCGATTTCGAAAGTTCGAACGGGTGATGTGGTTCGCCTTGATGCGGCCAATGGTAAAGTAGAGGTCATCACTGAAGATAATCTAGATGACCGCGAACCTGCAAAAATGCCCAAGGCCGAAAATCTTTCAACTTTGGGTATGAATATGTTCGAGCCCATGCGCTCACGCGCAGATAATGCCGAAGCCGGAGCTTCAGTTTTGGGAGACCCTTATTGGGCGCAAAACCTCAGGAACCCTAACGGATGAGGAATGCGATACTTGTCGGGGACGTGGGGGGAACGAATTGCCGGTTTGCTTTCGCAGAGCTTAGCGCTCAAGGCACAATAGACCTTCATCATTCAGAGCGTTTTTCGGTCAAGGATTTCCCTGATTTCAACACGGCGGTGAAGTCTTATCTGGAGAGCCAGAGCGTAAAACCGACAAAAGCTGCTTTTGCTTTTGCTGGCCCGAAATTCGATGATGAAATCAAAATGACCAATATTGATTGGATCGTGTCGGAAAGCGATTTGCGTAGGACATTCGGTTTCGAGACAGTTGTTGTTCTAAATGACTTTGTCGCAATGGCGAATGGGGCGACCGTCGTACCAGATGATGGTTTTGACATCCTTATGCCCGGGAAAGTGAACTATAACAAACCGGTAGCCGTGCTTGGCCCTGGTACAGGGCTTGGCATCTCTTTGATTGTTCCGGGAAACCCGCTGCGCATTTTGCCAACCGAAGGAGGGCACGTCAGCTTTTCTCCGCAAAGCGATCTCGAACGCGAAGTATTGCTTCATCAGTTGAAAGAATTGCCTTATGTGTCCGTCGAAAGTCTTGTTTCCGGGCCCGGCCTTCTGCGCCTCTACAAAGCGATTTGCTCAATTCGCGGAGAAGACTGTCTCTGCCGCAAGCCGGACGAAATCGTCGCCTCTGCCGAAGCCAATCCCAAATCCGTTTCCCGTTTAGCCGTCATTACCTTTTGCAATATTCTCGGCGGATTTGCGGGAAACGCAGCGCTGACAATGGGGGCGTCTGGCGGAGTTGTGGTCGGGGGCGGCGTTTCCAGACACGTGTCTCCATTTTTAAATGAATCAGAGTTCAAGACCCGCTTTCGGGAGCGAGGCCACGGCTCTTGGTTTGTGAAGGAGATTCCTGTACGGCTTATTAAAGCACACTTCGTCGCCCTTTACGGGGCCGCTGCCATGGTACTGAAAAAATGAACCAACTCCTCTTGCTCGCCGCTTCAACTCTTATTTTAGTATCTTGTAGTAATGAGGATCAAATCCAGGCTCCAGACCCGTCTACTTCAATCGAGGCGCCGACACCCGAGACGGAGCAATCAAGCTCTGAAAATTATATCGGTTCTGTCGAAATGAACGCGCCGGGTATCATCGCCGAGGGCGCTAAAATTGAAAACCTAGGCGGATCTTTTGGTTGGTCAGAAGGGCCAGTCTGGATAGCCGAAGAGCAGCGTCTATTATTTACAGACGTTCCGGGAAATGTGATCTGGAGTTATAAAGACGGTGAGGGCCTTACCAAATTTCTGGAACCTTCCGGCTATGCAGGTGAGAAACCTGAATGGATGGGGTCGGCCGGGGCAAATGGATTAATCCGTTTCGGCGAAAATGAAATTTTGCTGCCGAGCCACGGCGAACGCGGTCTTTATGCGATGGACCTCGACACAAAAGAAAAGCGCCTCATCGTGGATGAGTATGAGGGCAAGAAGTTTAATAGTCCCAATGACGCGGTTGTTCACAAATCCGGAGCCATATTTTTCACGGACCCGCCTTATGGCTTGGCTGAAGGGAACGACTCTGAAGCGAAAGAGATCTCTTTCAATGGGGTCTACGCTTACACGCCCGGCGGAGACGTCACGCTGATTGATGATAGGCTAACTCGCCCTAATGGAATTATTTTGTCGCCGGACGGTTCAACGCTCTATGTCGCCAACTCTGACCCCGATGAAACAATATGGAAAACTTATCCTGTTGCAGATGACGGCACGGTTGGAGACGGCGCAGTCTTTTTGGATGCCACAGAGGACATTGCGGCCGGAGTGCGCGGTAATGCCGATGGTATGGCGGTTGACAAAGAAGGCCGCCTTTATGCCACGGGGCCTGGCGGCGTTTTAGTGATCTCGCCCGAGGGTGAACGTTTGGGCCTCATCCAGACAGGGAAGCCTGTTGCCAACGTAACTTTTGGCGGCCCTGACGGGAACATCCTTTACATGACATCTGCTGATATATTGGCGCGCGTTCCAACGCTGGCAACGGGTCACGAACTTTAATTCTAATAACCTAGCTCGACGTAAATTGTAGCGCCGCTAGGCGGGCATAGAGTCCGTCTTGAGCCAATAGGCTTTCATGTGTGCCGGTTTCGACAACTTTGCCTTCATCCATGACAATTATCCGGTCGGCTTTGAGAACAGTGGCCAAACGGTGGGCGATGACAAGAGTCGTCTTGGTCTTGGACATAGCTTCGAAAGCGGATTGAACGGCGCGCTCACTCTCAGCGTCAAGCGCGCTTGTCGCTTCGTCTAGAAGCAATATAGGCGCATCCCGTAATATCGCTCTGGCAATGGCTAAACGCTGTCTTTGTCCGCCTGAGAGGGTGACCGCAGACTCGCCGAGATCGGTTTTATATCCCTCAGGAAGTTTTTCGATAAACTCATGCGCAAAGGCAGCCTTAGCGGCGGCAACGACCTCATCATCCGTTGCGCCTTCTCGCCCATAACGAATATTATCCATCGCCGTTCCAGAAAATAGGGGGGTATTCTGCTGCACGATCGCAAACTGTTCGCGGAGGTTCTGGGGAGACATTTCCGTGATCGACACAGTGTCCAACGTTATCCTGCCAGTCTGAACATCATAAAACCGCAATAAGAGCTGAAAGACCGTCGATTTACCTGCCCCCGACGGCCCAACCAAGGCAACCGTCTCTCCAGCCTCTATTTGGAAATCAACCCTCTCTAGGGCTCGTTCTGTCGGACGGGAAGGGTAAACAAAAGTCACGTCTTCGAAAGTGATTGCGCCTGTTGCAGGGTGGTGGTCCGCGCCCTCGAGGGGCGGAAGGATCGCCGGCTCTTCTGCGAGCAACTCCATCACCCGCTCGGTCGCACCTGAGGCCCGGAGCAGTTCTGTCCAAGTGCCCGTCAAAAACCCTACATTTGACACAGCTGAAATCGCCAAGAAAATAAATTGAACGATAGAGCCGCCCGTCATTGTTGAATCCGGCTGGCTCACGAGATTTGCGCCATACCAGATCACGCCGACCATGCCGGTCAAACCAACGCCAAAGATTACAAACGTCATGATAGAGCGGACAAATATCCGCTTTTGGTTGGCGGAATAAGTATTCTCAACTGCCTCGTCAAAGGACGCTCTTTCGTACGCTTCGCGCGTGAACGCTTGCACCGTGGCTATGGCGCCAATCGCTTCACCTGCGCGGGCAGAGGCGTGGGCGAGATTATTCTGGCTGGTGATTGAAAGCTTCCGAATAGACTTTCCTATTAAAATGGCGGGAACAAGAATAATTGGGCCGATTAGCAAGACAAGCAGTGTCAATTTCCAGCTTACAAAGAACATCCAAATGATCGCGCCAATGGTAACAACCGCGGAGCGAAGGGCAAAGGAAATGGAAGATCCGATGACTGTTTCAATTAATGTCGTATCCGTTGTCAAACGCGACAAGACTTCCCCCGTCCGGAGGGTCTCGAAAAAAGTGAGGTCAAGACGCGTAAGTTTGCCAAAAACGGCTTTGCGAATATCCGCAATAACGCGTTGTCCGAGCTGACTTACAAAATAAAATCTAGCGGCGCTGAAAACCGCTAAGGTCAAGACAATGACAATGGCGAAGCCGAAATAGGGGGTAAGGCTCCCGACCGTGCCTCCAAGTGCGTAATTACTGCAATACTCAAGCGGATCAGCGTCCCCAATAAATCCGCAATCGACAATGACCTTCGCGGCTAATGTCATCGCCAGGTTAAGGCCAGCAGCTATTGTTAAAGCGAATAAAAAGAGGGTAAGGGTTAACGGATAGCGGGCGATGAAAGGCCATAGGCGCCTCAGTGGTTTGATACTTTTGGCTTTACCTCGTTTCGTTTTGTCGTCTTCGATTTGCGCTGTAAGAGCCGCCCCGCTACTGCGGGATATGTCGATATCCTGTTCGTCTGACACGTTTGCCTGACCTTTCAAAAACTGGGTCAAATAATTTTAGAGGGCCTTAACGCGAACGAGACGCGCGGGCGAGGGTTAAATCAGCGCAGTTAGCAGCAAAGCCCGGGCCAAAGGGGACGCCGAAGATGAGGAAAGGCACTTGCAAGACCAGCGCATAAATCTATGACCACGCAGACCATGCCGACTCCTCTTGATATCTTGCAATCCACGTTTGGATTTGACGAATTTCGTCCCGGACAGGAGGATATTATTCAAGGGGTCTTGAAGGGAGAGCCTGTTTTAGCGGTTATGCCAACTGGGGCAGGGAAATCACTTTGTTATCAGGTGCCGTCTCAAATCTTGCCGCGCCCGACCATAGTTATCTCACCCCTTGTGGCGCTCATGGATAATCAGGTCGCTGGCCTTCGAGCGAACGGCATCGCAGCGTCCTGTCTTCACTCTGGCCAGAGCCGAGAAGAAAATATTGCACAGTGGCGAGACGTCACGAACGGCCGGAGTAAGATACTTTATGTTTCGCCGGAACGGCTGATGACCGGACGGATGTTATCCGCCATGAAAGCATTGAACCCATCTTTGTTTGTCGTAGACGAAGCGCATTGTGTGTCTAAGTGGGGGCCTGCTTTTCGTCCCGAATATGCCGACTTGACCCGACTTCATAACTTGTTCCCAGAGAGTAATTTTGCCGCTTTTACAGCGACGGCGGACGACGCTACGCGCGAGGATATCGCGCAGCAATTATTCAGCCGAAGAGGCAAAATTATCGTGCACGGATTTGATCGGCCCAATCTGTCCCTCACTGTCCTGCCCGTGGATAATCGCCCTCGACAATTAAATAATCTTTTGATCAATCAAAAGGGTAATTCAGGAATTGTCTACTGTCTTTCCCGTAAGAATACAGAGGCTTATGCCAAGTCCTTAAACGATGCGGGCTATGAAGCTCTGCCCTACCATGCGGGTATGTCTTCAGAAGACCGTTTTGAAAACCTTGATCGGTTCATGGCAGAGCCGGGCATTATCATGGTGGCCACTATTGCCTTTGGTATGGGCATTGATAAACCGGATATCCGTTTCGTTTATCATACAAATTTACCGTCCTCGATGGAGGCCTATTACCAAGAAATTGGCCGTGCCGGGCGGGACGGACTTCCGGCGGAAACAGCTCTCTTGTTTGGTCTGGATGATATACGTTTGCGCCGTCAATTTATTACCAATGACGGGAGTGACCGCGATCACCAAATGCGGGAGTTTAAGCGCCTGGATGCGCTTATTGGATATTGCGAAACATCCGGCTGTCGCCGCCAGGCCCTGCTGAATTACTTTGGCGAAACAACTGCGCCTTGTGGAAATTGCGATAACTGTCTTAACCCGCCGGAGCAGGTTGAAGCCACAGAGGCGGCTCGAGCCATTTTTGCGTCTATCGCTCAGACGGGCCAACGTTTTGGTACCACGCACATTGTAGCGGTCGCCCGGGGCGAAGACACAGACCGCATCAAACAGTTCAGCCATGATAACCTGCCGAGCTTTGGACAGGCTGAATCCAGCGGCAAAGCTTTCCTTCAAGCGCTCATCCGCCAAGCTGTGGCGCGCGGACTGTTGGGAATGGATATTTCCCGCTATGGGGCGCTGACCCTGACGCCGGAAGCGGAGGCTATGATAGAAGGGCAAGGCGAATTTCACATGAGACCGCCGATCAAATCCACCCGACGCGCCGAGCGTACGGCGCAAGCCAAGAAGCAAACAGATTTATCTGATGACGATCAATCTTTGCTCATTCAGCTCAAGGCGCTTCGCTCTGAATTGGCGAGGGCGCTCGGCAAACCGGCCTTCGTCGTTTTTTCAGATGCAACTTTAATGGACATGGTAGCAAAACGCCCGACCCACCAACAGAGTATGCTGGAGGTATCGGGCGTTGGAGAAACGAAATTCGACAGGTTTGGCGAAGCGTTTCTGGAAGTTATTTCCAATTCTTAGGAAGGATGATCGGCTTAGTTAGAGTCGACGTCGATCCCATTTTCATCAACTTCGATCGCCAAGTCAGGCTCGTCTGCAGATTGGCCGCTAATATACATATAGCCTAAACCAAGTACGGCAATGACAAGTGCGCCGACGATGAAATAAATCCCTTTTCCGGATCCGTTATTATCAGACATTTAGTGTCCCCTTATTTTTATTCACCCCTCATTGGGTGAAGCTTATACGCTACCTATAGCATTCGGTTCCTTTTAATCCACTTTAATTTGTTTGGCTTAATTCTTTTGCAACAGATAACGTGGCCCGGTCCCGCTTTGTGCGGCTATATCGTCAGTATTATACAAGGCGCAGTGCGAAAGAGACAAGCACCCGCACCCCATACAGCCAGTTAGCTTTTCCTTGAGCCGTGTGAGGGCAAGAATGCGGTCCTCAATATCAATGCTGAAGCTCTGACTGATTTTTTCCCAATCTTTGAGTGAAGGAGTTCGTCCGTCCGGTAAAATATCCATCTGGGCTTTTATCTGCTTCAGGGAAAATCCTAATTTTTGTGCAATAATGATGAACGATATACGGCGTATGTCGGACAATTCAAAAACGCGTTGTCCGCTTTTATTCCGCTCCGGTGCGATGAGCCCAGCCTCTTCGTAAAACCGAATGGCGGAGACGGCGACCCCGGTCCTTTTCGCAATTTTGCCGATCGAAATGACTTTTTTGGCTTTTTTCATTTTTCTGCTTGACCTCAACTTAACTTGAGGTCGTAGCTTTAAACGGCGTCAATAACAAGAGAAGGAAAAACGCCATGAAAGAAGCAATATTGGAACACGTAAATATTACAGTCGAGGACCCGAAAAAAACGGCGGCCATGCTTCACCGATTATTTGGGTGGAATATAAGATGGCAGGGGCCAAGTCTCGACAGCGGTTATACCGTCCATGTTGGCAGTGATAACAGTTATCTTGCCCTTTATAGCCCGGGTAGCATTCAAGAGGGTTCAATAGGGAAGTACAGTTTGCGAGGAGGGCTTAATCATATCGCTTTAGTCGTCGAAGATTTGGACGCCGTAAAAAAACGCGTGACGGCAGAAGGCCTCACACCCAGAAATTACGGAGATTATGAACCGGGGCGGCGCTTCTATTTTTATGATGCGGATCAAGTGGAATATGAAGTCGTTAGCTATATCACTCAAAAAAAAGCTTTTAAAAACCAAGTGAAGAGAGAACTTGGGAAAATGGCGTGTTTTGGAGCTTTGGCTCGATAGATGCCCTGCGGAGCAGGCATAAAAAAGGCGCCTTTGAGACGCCTTTTTCCAATATTTCTATGACCTAACGCAGTCGCTTCCGAGAGGTCGGGTTCGGGCCAATGGCTTTAGTGTTACTGGACGATCCCCGGCGGCGGCTCGGTTGATAGGCTACCCGGGAGTGGGCGACGCAATAAGGCTCATCTTCCTCTGTTTTCCGACCGCAGAAACGAAACTCGGATTTCGAGGGGTCACCGATTGGCCACTTGCACATATGATCCGTAATGGTGAGAATTGTCGCAAATTCCCCGTTGGACATCTTTTTGGCTTCTAGAGGAGGCGGAGCCGGAACGGCAGCGGCGGCTACGATCTGCTCTGGTGTGCGAGGTGCAGAAGGCGTGCGCGGCGCGCGCGGCTTTGGCGCAGGCGTCGTTCCTGTTGCTGTTTTTTTTGTAGTTTTACGTTTGGGCCGGGATGGTTTCGCGCGGCCAGACAGACCAAGGCGGTGAACCTTGCCGATCACGGCGTTACGTGTCACTTCGCCAAGCTCCTTGGCGATCTGGCTAGCCGATAAGCCTTCGGCCCATAATTTTGTCAAAGTTGCGACGCGGTCCTCAGTCCAAGCCATAATTCAGATCCCTTATTAGCCTATGTGCCAGCCGAAAGGCTGCTGACACTATATATAGTGTTCTTATGAAGGTTTTTACGCCTTATCCTCAATATATCGTATCTACTGAGAGCTAGACCACAAGATCGGGGAGGTAGTTCTCCACAAGATTCAATATATGGTGTTGCGATAAGCTGTGGATGGATTTGGAAGCAGGGACGTCTGGATACAGACGCACTGGGCTTGGTATCCCCGAGATTGTAAGCCGGCTCATAGGAAATCTAAAAACAGTCACAGATAAATTAGGTGTAAATTTCAAAGAGTTGAAAGAGAGCTGACAATATATATTTTGCTTTCAACGCTCTGACGTTCCAAAAGCTAAGTTATGAAAAAGTTTGTTCATTTCTCTATCTTCATTCTCTGCTTTGCGCTCAGCGTATGTGTGAATTTACCTGCATTTTCTCAATCCAATAATAGCTTGCGCTCCGAGATAGAGACGGCCCTCACGGCTTTAGAAACCCAGGCGGACTCTCCTTCTAAAACCGCCCGCGGACAAGAGCTCCGGGCCGCTCAGCAGCTTTTGGAAAATACAAGGGAACTTGAGGCAGAGGCCCAGTCTTATAAGCAAGCTGCAGAGGGCGAAGAAGCGACTCTCGCAAATATATACCAACAGATAGAAGAGCTGGAAGGGGCGCCGGTTCAGTTACTCCCAGCAAATATTGATGAGCGCCCCCAGCAACTTAACCAGTCTGAGAGTGAGCTTTTGGAAATGCGCAACATCTTGGATCGATTGGACGCCAAAAAAACGTTCCAGGCAAACCGTGCAAACCTTATTTCAACTGAGCTTTTTCGATTGCAAGCTCAGCTTGATGAAAAAGTGAGCGCTCCTGACAGTGAAGACCCCGTAAAAGCTCTGGCGGCACAGGCTAAGGCCACTGAACTACGACAGAAAATTCTGACACTGCAGACTGAACTTTCCACCCTTCCGGCAAGACAACGCATAACGGAAGCCCAAATTGAACTAGCCAACGCCGAATATGATCGACTTCAAACTTATGTGGCGAGACTGAAATTGTCGGTGAGCGAAAATAGAGTTTTATCCTCCCAACAAATTGCGATCAGGGCGAAAGAACACGTTGAGAAAGCACAATCAACTTCACCTGGCCTTATAGCCATTGCCGAAGAATCTGTTCGCTTGGCCGAGAAGCTCTTGGAGATAACTCAGAACACGGCGAGATTGGGAAACATATCATCTCAGATGAATGAAGTTTATCAGCGAGTTTCAACCTCTAGCTCAACGGTTGAGCGGGTTTTGGCGGCAGAAGAGTTATCGGACGAAACGGCGGGGCTCCTGCGCCGCGTCAAATCTAGTTTGGCGGACACGGACGCGATGGAACTCTCTTTGGAAAAGAGCGAGGCGACCCGGACGGACTTGCAACTTAGAACAATACTTTGGGAAGACCGGTTGCAACTCATCGGGCGTTCAATGAAGCCGGGTGGGGAGTTTCTCATGAGCCAACTTCCTGACGCAAACTCCGCTTATATACTTTCCGAAAAATACCCTGATTTTGTCGAGGATTTACAGACCCTGCGCAGAGAATTGCTCATCAATTTAATCGACGCCGCTAGGATTGACCTGGAACGACGGGCAAAGACAGTTGTTGTAACCAGAGAAACGATCCAATTAACCGAGAGCGTCGAAACGCGTCTGGACCGTCGTCTCATTTGGCTTCGAACGAATGACTCGTCCCCTTTAATGGCTCTAAAAAACATTCCAGCGGGTCTGGCCTATATCGGGAGCCCATCAAATTGGAAAGCGGCGGGGGTTGTTTTCAAGAATGAGCTTATCAACTCGCCCTCATCGCTCTTATTCTTGGTGGGAATTCCAGTGCTCCTATGGGTTCTACGCCCCGCGATGCAGCGGCGGCTTTCAGAATTGGCTGGGCGCGTGGGTAGAAACACAAAGGGCGAAAGACGGGATAACTTTTTAGTCACCCCCTCGGCGCTTATCCTATCCTTCCTTATAGCCGCCCCGCTTGCTCTTATCTTAGTGAGTGCAGGGTCAATATTATTTGTTTCTGACTCCGCACCAAATTTCACCCAAGCCCTAAGTGCCGCTTTGACGTCTACCGGGTCGCTCTTTTTCATCCTTTTCACCTTCAAAGTTATATGTGGAGATAACGGACTTTTGGGCGCGCATTTAGGGTGGAGCGATCAAGCGCGAAATTCACTCTCCAAGCATTTAGCGTGGTTTACCCCCGTTGTTTCGATCATGACATTTCTGCTGGCTATGGGCTTATATGAGAACGTCCCAAGTTTAAGGTATGGCCTCGCACTCATAGCATTCGTCTGCGTTTCCGTCGCCATTTCTGTGATGGCATATCTGTTTTTCCGGCCAAAAGGCGGCGTTGCAGCCTCAATTGTTATGGAAACCTCTGCTTCTCCGCGCATCACTTCAATTTTCCCCATACTTGTTCTTATCCCTTTATTGGTCGGGCTAGCCCCTTTAATCGGGTATTTCGATACAGCTATTGAACTCCAAAGCCGCATTTTTAGAACAGGGATTTTAGGCCTAACGATTTCTATTTTATACGGGTTGCTGCTTCGTACAATAAACGTGGCGCATGACAGATATTTGCTCTCTCGGGCGGCCCGGCGGCGACATCAACGCCTTGTCGAAAATCAAGCTAAATCCGAAGCGGATCAAAGCGGCGAAGCAAGACCTTCAACGCCCGAACCTGTGGATTCTGTCTCGCTTTCAATGCAAATTAGAAAAACCTTATTTACGCTGTCTATTCTGGTGTTTTTTTACGGCCTCTGGAAGTTATGGGGCCCGCTACTTCCGGCGCTAGGGATTGCAGAGGACATCACGCTCTGGCAACAAACTCGGACAGTGAACGGCGAAGACGTAACTCGTTCCGTAACTCTTTCAATCGTTCTCGTTTCGACTTTGATCTTGGTCGGGTCGCTTATTGCGGCCAGAAATGTAAAGGCGATCTTAGAGCTTCTGGCTTTTGACCGTTTGAACTTAGATTCTGGCACGCGTTACGCCACAGTGACGATTGCGGGATATATTTTGATTGGAATTGGCGCCGTTGTCTCCTTGGGACTGCTTGGTCTTGATTGGTCAAAGCTGCAATGGATCGTCGCGGCGCTCGGCGTGGGGATCGGGTTTGGTCTTCAGGAAATTATTGCCAATTTTATTTCGGGCATCATTATTCTTTTTGAACGTCCGGTGCGGGTGGGCGACGTAGTGACCATCAACAACCTTACCGGAACCGTTAATAACGTGAAAATTCGTGCGACGACGATCACAGACTTCGATAATCGGGAGGTTTTGCTACCGAATAAGGCGATTATTACAGGGGAGGTAACCAACTGGACGCTAAACAATGCGGTCACACGCATCATCATCAATATTGGTGTCGCCTATGGTTCGGATATTCAGCAGGTTACGCAAATTTTGACAAACGTATTGGAGGCGCATCCGGATGTTTTGAGCGATCCGCCTCCGACGGTCTTTTTTATGGCTCACGGAGACAGTTCACTTAACTTTGAAATTCGGATGTTCGTCTCGGCCGTTTTTCAGCGCCTGCCGGCTACTCATGACGTTAATTCAGAAATTAACGCGGCGCTTGTAGCAAACAATATCGAAATCCCGTTCCCGCAGAGAGATATCAATATCAAGGGTGACAAATGATTGAATTGGCGAGGGAAGACTTAAATCTAACGATTTTCATCTAGGGCTCAGTGAGAGTTGAGCTTGCTCATTAAAACGGCTGATTTTACATTTAAGGAACAGATGGGGAATACCGTGGTTGGATAACTTAAACCACTAGTTAATTCCGAATTAAAGCTGAGGGACTGCAAAGACTGATTATGGTGCGTTTCTTTGCGTGGGGTTGCGATTAAAGCTATCTGTTGGATTGCCGACGGCGCGCTGATTTTCCGCTGCTTCGCTCCACCAAGTGAGTTGTCGAAACGTCCGCCCGAAATAGTTTTGCCACTTCTCTTCATCTACCCCAGATGCGAACTGCCCGTCTTCGACAAAGACATCTTGCGCATGCGGAACATGAATCATGGCCGAGACTGGCAAACACCCAAGTTCACTTAGAAATGTGCGCATATTAACAGCCGCCCGGGTGCCACCCCACTGACCGGCGGAGTAAGTCACAATAGCGCTAGGTTTGAATGAGAAACGAGAGCTGCCAAAATGATTGAGTAGATGGGCCAAAGCTGGGCTCATAGCGTGATTGTATTCTGGACTGACCATAACAAAACAATCTGCGTCCTCAATTTTTGTTGCCAGACTTTCAAGTTTTTCAGGCGCGCGGCCTTTCGCGAATGCGAAGTGAGGCTTGAATGTTACCGTCAGATCGAAGTCTAGAGGGTCAATAATTTCAGTTTCGATCCCGCACTGAGCTAACTGCGATGCGCAGGCCGCTGCGACGCGGGCGCCCAACCGGGCCGGACGTGGCGGCGTGCTATTGCGGACCGAGCCAAGAAAAACAATCACTTTCATAAACTGTCCTTTAGATAATGGCGGCTGATGAATCGGCTAAGTTGATGGCGTCTCGCGAAGGTTTTGTAGATCTCCAGGCTCCCCGATAATTGCAACTTCGTCCGATCCAAATAATTCCGTTTCCGGCGTTGCTACCAAAATTTGACCGTCGCGCTCAATCATGGCGATGAGGCATGAGGCCGGTAGGCTGATATCAGCAATCTTTTGTCCAGCTTGTTCCATGAGGCTAGGATATTGTTTGACTGGGCCGTGGAGGAAATGATCGTCACGCATCAGTACCTCATTCATGTCTCGCTCGGATTTAGAGGCCAACCAACGCATTTCGAAATGCTCACTTTGGACGACTTCGGCCAAATGTCCGGCGAGGCGCAAGTCCAGGCCGACTGGTTTAGGCGGTACAATCAGAAACATGAAGGTATGGGCTGAACCAGCTGACGCAATATTCAACTTTGTCTGGGGGCCGAACCGTAAGACAAAGAGTTCAGGCTGAGTTATGTCTGGATGAGTTTTATAAGCGATATGGACATGTCCGCTTATCGGATGGAGGTGTAAACTTTCCTCATCAAGTATATCCGAAATGATTTCTGCCTTGAGGTCAAAACGAGTCTCAGCCTGTTCTTTTAATATCTCGCCGACATGGGTGAGGTCATAGATTCCATAGCGAAAGTCCATCATCACCGAGCGAGCAATGAGGGCTTCATAAGACAAGTTCTCGGCTTGGGTACGGTCATGAATGATGGTCATTAACTCTCGTTCCAATCCTTCGTATCGCTGCATGCCAAGACGTTGATGAATGTGGAAAATAGCGCCGCGGCGCTCAAGATTTCCTGCGGCAAAAAAGTAGTACCAAAGCACACATCCGATCGTCACCATGCCGGTGAAGGCAATCGCGAGAATACCCATTTCGATGATTAGCCAGAAGGAAATCAAAATACCCAAGATTTGAAGCCAAGGATAAAATGGGGCTTTATAGCCCGGTTTATATGTTGGTATTCGCGACTCCCTCATAACAATAACGGCGACGCAAACGAGACCGAAAAGTAAGAGTTGAAAAGCACTGGCGAGTTTGGCCACGGAAGCAACGTCAAAGAGTACTAAGACCAAAATCATGGCCCCGACCGTCAGCATGATGGCCAACGTTGGCGTGCCGAATTTACCGATTTGGCTCAAGCGCTTCGGCACCAGCCGATCTTTAGCCATAGCGTAGGGATAACGGGACGCAGACATAATGCCGGCATTACCTGTCGACGCAAAAGCCGCAATTGCCGCAACGACAATCAGGATGACGCCTAAGTCCAAAGGCATCCAGCCAAGAAATTCCCGCCCGGCATCCGCCACCGGGGTGAGACTAGTATAAAGATCATTGGGGTCTAAAACTGTTATTAGGACGAGAGTTCCTAACGCATAAATAACTGTCGCTGTAATGAGTGAGAGCGTCATGCCAAGAGGAATGTTGCGGTCTGGGTTTTGGACCTCTTCCGCGACACTGGCGACCTTGGTTAGGCCAGCGTATGAGACAAAAACCAAACCGATCGTGGACACAAAACCAACGAGGCCTGATTTAAAAAAGTCACCATATCCCGATTCCGGCATAAAGGCGTTGACCACCCCCGTTTCGCGCAGTCCGAGAATAACAAAGGCGATAAGTATCACCACGAGAACCGTTACAAGAACGCGTTGCAGCATGGTTGTTTCTTTGGCCCCAAATATGTTGATGAGCCCAAACGCTATAGTCAGCAAAATGGCTGTGACTGTGAAGGGCATATCTAGATAAATTCCGAGATAGGCCCCCATGCCGACGAGCGCGAAAGCGCTTTTGAAAACAACGGCTATCCAAGACCCTAGCCCACCTATCGTACCCATAAGAGGTCCCATAGCGCGGTCTAGGAAATAATAGGTTCCCCCGGCTTTTGGCATGGCTGTGGAGAGTTCTGCCATGCAGTACATTGCCGGCAAGATAAGAAAGCCCGCTAATAAATAAGCCAGCCAGACCGAGTTTCCGGTATATGACGCCGCGATGCCGGGCAATAAAAAGAGCCCTGAGCTAAACATGGCCCCTGTTGACATCGCATAGACATCAAAAAGGGTTAGGTTCTTTTTGAGTGATTTCGTCTTTGGCATTACAGCCCCCTAAAACGTGGCGAGCGGCCTAGGTGGCCCGTAGACTTATATTGTTTCTATGGGTGGATTGAACTTTGTCAAACAGTTGTCGGTGAGCTGTCGAACTTGCCGCAGGCTTGGATGCCCCATCTTTCCCGCGTGAATGTTGGCATTTATCAAGGCTTATTTGGCCAGAGTGGCTATCAAAGCAGTCATTCACTAAGCCATGCATTTAAAAAATGTGTTGGTTCCGTAGATCTAATCTCTACGGAACCAACTTGCCCCGTAGGATCAGTATAAATCGCTGAAATGCCTTAACCCTACCCATGCGGGGGGCTTTAAAGCGCTAAAATAACAAAAATGGACGAATATATCTGTTTTATGCACTCAAATGCGTTCAGACGTCGTATTTATAAGACCGTTGACCGAAATTTAAGAGGCTGGCTTTATCTACCAAATAGATCCGATAGCGCACATATTGATATAGCCGCCAATCGGGTCGGCAAGTATGACTGATGAAAAAAAAGCGTTTAACCCTCCAATATTTGAAGTCCCAATGCCGCGATGCGGCCATGGGGGAGCTCCCGTGGGATATTCTTTTGGGCAATATTTGTGACTGGCTGGAAGGCGATCGCGCCATGATGCTCTCCGCCCACCATGGGAAGCCTTATAGCTCCACTGTTTCTTATAATCACGACCTGTCGAAGATAATGAAATATAATAAAGGGTTCAATGGGAGCGATCCCCGCATGCCCTTTTCTAAACTGACATTGCCCGGGCAAACGCGAACGGGACAGCAATATGTTCGCAATGAGGACATAAAACACACAGAGTATTTTAACGTCATTTCCCGCGCTGGAGACCAATTAGATAGTCTTCATTCCGTTATTATGGATACGCCTGGTTCAGGGCGGCAAGCGATAAGCATCCATCGAAGCTTCAAAAACCAGTTATTTGAGCCATCTGATATTGAGAACATGGAAGCTTTGCTACCGCACCTCACGGAAGCCTATCAATACGCCGTCAAAGTGTCTGGAAAGCTTAGCAATAAAATAGGGTGCCGTGATTGTGCGTTGCTTATCAAGCCAGATTTACAAACCAAATGCCTCAGCGGTGACCCATTGGATGTGTTATTGGGAAATGAGTTTCTGGGTTGGAACGGGGAATACTTAAGACCTCATAGCGAAGCCCTCGTAAAATTTCTTGACTTGACAGTAAAGCGCGCGAGAAATGGTATATCGTCGCAATGCCGTATTAGAGTGAGTTCTCCTTCTGACCCAAAAAGAAATCCATTCATTCAACTTACTATTTCTCCTCGGCCCCGACTCATAGATTGGCTGTCCGATGCGCAGGATACGGTCATGCTATATGCCTCTCGCCAGGAGGAGAATATTGACACCTCGAATTGCGAAATATTTTCGAAGATCTACCAGCTTACTAAATCGGAATGCCGAACTCTCATAGCGCTTCTAGAAACAGATGACCTTAAAAAGGCCGCTTCAAAATCGCAGGTGTCTTATGAAACCGTAAGATGGCACCTCAAAAATATATTTCAAAAAACGGGGTACAACAAACAAGAAACTTTGCTGAAAGCAGTGATGGAAATGGACTTATCCAACTCGAATTAATTTGATAATGCTAATGAGAGTAAAATCTGATTGCTTTAAATCTGTTTCTTCCACGGATTCCTTGATTGCCTCAGCTTTCATTCCCGCTTAGACCCCAATCATGTCTAATATGTCCTCTCTCCATACGTCATCTACTCCGTCCGCTCGGAAATTCGGCTTTATTAATTGGATGGGGCTATGGACGCTTTATAAAAAAGAGTGTCTTCGGTTTTTACGTATCGCGCCGCAGACCTTGTTGGCGCCTATTATTTCCAACCTCCTTTACATGACGGTCTTCGTCCTCGCTTTCGCGGCGCTCCGAGATGACCCGGACGCCTTCATCGCTTTCTTGGCGCCGGGGCTGATTATGCTGGGCGTGCTTAATAACGCGTCCGCGAACAGTTCATCTTCTGTTATGCAAGGCAAGATTATGGGCAATTTAACAGATTTGCTTGTGACTCCTTTGTCCTTTTACGAACTGGCTATTGGCTGGATTACCGGCGCGGCGACACGCGGGATTTTGGTGGCAATTTCTACCGGCATAGCTTTGGCATTTTTTGCGCCGCTCATGCCCACCCATTTGTGGGCCGTAATATTCTTCAGTGTTTCAGCAGCGTTGATGATGTCTATGGTCGGCGTCCTGTCCGGCATGTGGGCAGAAAAGTTCGACCAACTTGCCGTCGTCAACCAATTCGTAATTCTTCCGTTATCCTTTCTGTCAGGTACATTTTACCGAATTGATGTCTTGCCGGAAGTTTTTCAGAGACTCATCATGTTCAATCCGCTATTTTATGTAATTGACGGGTTTCGTTTCGGATTTTTGGGCGAGGCTGACAGCAATATTGCAATCGGTGTTGCCTTTATTTCTGCAATCAATATCGTGCTGTTCATTACCGTCCTGTTGGTGCTTCGCGCAGGCTGGCGGATTAAGTCATAAATTTAAGAGCATAAAATGGCCAAAGGTGACCACCTCTACAATACATACGCCCCACCCCCGCAGGATTTCGTTCGCGGAGAGGGCGCTTATCTTTACACAGCCGACGACAAGAAATATCTAGATTTCATCGCTGGGATTTCTGTCAATTGCCTAGGGCACAATCATCCCGCCCCGAAAGCGGCGCTGAAGGAACAAGCTGACAAAGTTTGGCATTTGTCAGGGATGTTTCAGCTAACAAACGCAAAAGAACTGGCGGCGAAATATTGCGCGGCTCTGCCTTTCGCAGACAAAGTCTTCTTTACAAACTCCGGCGCGGAAGCTTTGGAATGCGCGATGAAAACCGCGCGCAAATATCATTACGACCGCGGAGATGAAGACCGCTATGACATCATCACATTCTCTGGCGCTTTTCATGGGCGAACTTTCGCAACGATCAATGCGGGCGGCAATCCAAATTATCTAAAAGGTTTCGGACCGTCCTTGCCCGGTTTTGTCCATTTGCCATTTGGAGACCATGAGGCTTTTAAAGCTGCCATTTCCGAGACGACGGCCGCCATTTTAGTAGAGCCGGTTCAAGGGGAGGGCGGATTGCGCCCGCTTCCAGAGGTTTGCTTGCGCGGTTTACGCGAATTGTGCGACGAACACGGCATTTTGCTTATTTATGATGAAGTACAATGCGGCGCGGGCCGGACAGGCAAGCTGTTCGCTCACCAATGGGCAGAAGGCGCAGAACCCGATATTATGGCTGTAGCCAAAGGGGTTGGCGGCGGATTCCCGCTTGGCGCTTGTATCGCCAGTGAAGAAGTCGCGGCGGGAATGGTGCCAGGCACTCACGGCTCGACCTATGGCGGCAATCCATTAGCGACAGCCGTCGGCATTGCTGTCTGGGATGAAATATCGAAACCGGAATTTTTGGATCAGGTCGTCCGCGTTTCCAATTTCCTCAAGCAACAATTTGAAGGGCTCAAGGACGAGTTTCCTGATGTCGTGGAAGAGCTTCGCGGCAAAGGCTTGCTTTGCGGTATGAAACTCAAAAAGCCTGCCAAAGAAGTTCGCGGCCTTTTACTTGATAAAGGTATGCTCGGCGGCTCCGCCGGCGATAATGTTTTACGCTTGGCTCCGCCTCTCATTATTACGGAAGATCATGTGCGCGAAGCCATAGCTATTATGCGCGAGGCTTTTGAAGAGGCGAGGGAGATGGATGATTTCGTGCCAGCGTAAGACTTCTTCCGAAATTAATTGGCAAAAAAATAGAGCCGCCTGCGGGCGGCTCTTCTTATTTTTACAGAAGGCAAGAGCCTTTACTCCTTGCTCTCGGTCTTAGCTAAATGATATTCCTTTAGAGCTTCAAGAGAGGCGCTTTGGACAAATTGCTCTAAAAGGTCAGAGGCGCAGTCTTCTTTCGAAATGAGCTCGCCCTCATCATTGAGGTTTCGCCCGAAATAGCACGCCCGTTTGGCCTTTTTCTCGAGCCGTTTGTATGCACTCGCTATACCGTCAGCTGTTTGCATGGTGGCCCGGTCAAACCTGACATTGTACTCAGTTACTGTAACGTCCAGCGCGAATGCAGACATAGGCGTAAACGCTAAGCCCCCAAGGAGAAGGGGAAGGGCGACGCCTGTCTTGACAGAACGTGATTTAAGGCTCAAAAGTTTTTGTAGTCTATACAGCATTGTCGGTTCCTTTCGTCTAATGCTTTAGGCTCGTAATGGCGGGGTGGTAGCCCCGCCGTTTTTTTACAGGCCGTCTTGTTATGCGAATGACAACATCGCCTTCCGCACTTCTTCTTTATCAAGCAATCGAAATTTAGGGAGTGAAAAGGCGCCGCTACGGCCGAATGGGGCTCGGATGGTCAAATAATGCGGCTCTAATTCAACAAATGTCCAATTTTTACACAGACGGTCGGCATTTTATCACTCGAAAAGTCAGGTTTTGGCTTAAGAAAATCAAACGCCCTGTTAAATTTAAAAATCTGGTGACGATCCATATTGTTTTGCGGCAACTCGCTTTCAAATATGCAAGGCGCCTCTGATTATATGCAGGGCGGAGCTTTTTCTCGTTCGGCGGATGAAGAAAACGAACAATTTTTGAGCAATGTTTTTTGTTTTCATGATGGAGGAAGCCCGTTAAACACAAGCTTTTATCGGTAGACACAATAATGCCAAAACATTTTCTGACACTTGCTGACCTGACCAAAGGCGATCTGCGCGCCATTCTGGATGATGCGCATGCCATGAAAAAAGCCCGAAAAGGGCAACCCAAAGGCGCCATAGACTCAAAGCCTGCATTATATGGTCATACTCTGGCGCTTATTTTTGAAAAGTCTTCCACCCGCACCCGGTTTTCTTTTGACATGGCGATGCGCCAACTCGGCGGCAGCTCTATCACCGCGACCAGTAATGACATGCAGCTCGGTCGGGGGGAGAGTATTTCAGACACAGCCCGTGTTTTATCTCGTTTTGTAGATGGCATCATGTTGCGAGCGAATAGTCATGAAACTATGAGCGAGCTGGCGGCTCATTCTGATGTGCCGATTATAAATGGCCTGACAGATTATAATCATCCTTGCCAGATCATGGCTGACCTCATGACACTTGAGGAACGTTCAGAAAAACCGCTAGAAGAAATGACCCTCGCCTGGATTGGTGACGGCAATAATGTCTTGGTGAGCTTTGTAAATGCGGCGGCGCAACTAGGTTATAGTCTGCGGATTTCGAGCCCGCCTGGTTACCGTTTGGAGGATGCGAAGCTAAATGCAGCACGCGTACAGGGAGCTAAGATCGAAGTGGGCTTGTCCCGTGAGGAGGCCGCCAAAGACGCAGATGCCCTTATAACCGATTGTTGGGTCTCCATGGGCGACACCGACAAAGAAGAGCGTCTCGCGGCGTTCCCTCCTTACCAAATTGATGAGGCCCTCTTGGCTACGGCATCTCCAAGTGCAACTTTCCTTCATTGTCTTCCGGCATATCGAGGCCAGGAAATGACCGCGGGCGTCATGGATGGAGCGCAAAGCGCCGTTTGGGACGAAGCCGAAAACCGTCTTCACGCGCAGAAAGCTATCATCAAGTGGTGTTTCGCCGAATAAGGACTGATTTTAAGCGCAATCAAATGAGAATCGGGGGGCTTCTCTCTCGCGTTCTTAACAGTCCAGTCTGTTAGACCTCGGTCTGATTGTCGCAATTTTATGACTTTTGTGTGGCTTGAAACGGAGCGTTGCCTTGCTCCTGCCATGGTCTTAGACACATTTCTGCCATGTCTCTTACAATGCGTTTAAAACGGCATTTTTCACTGGAACGTTCGGCCTCGATTGGGAATAGGACAAGCAATCGAGACGCTGTTGTCCCGATATCAAATGGAGAAGTCCAAATGAAAAAATTAGCTACAATCACAACAATCGCTGCTTTTGCTATGGCCCCCGCCGCATTCGCTGGCTCCGGTCCTGCATTTGCAGATATCGACACAAACGCTGACGGTTTCTTGAGTGTTACAGAAATCCAAGCTGTCGCTCCTGAAGTCACAGAAGAAGAAGTTGCGGCTTATGACGCCGACGCCGATTCTATGCTCTCAGAAGTCGAATTCGAAGCCTGGAAAATGGATCAGAAAAAAGACTCTGATACAGAAACAGAAACAGATTCTGACTACTAAGATTCAGGTGCTGACGCACTAAAATCTATCGCCAAGATCATTTTCTGTATTTTGGCGATAAAGAGCCCCGTCCGTAAGGCCGGGGTTTTTTTATGCCTTTAGAGAAGAGCAAAGCCTCCGCCCTCAAGCGCGGCGCGAGGTGTCACGTCTTTTAAGTAATCGTTTCAGAGCGCCAGACGCATATATCGGCTCTGGTCTGCCAACGGGTTCTCATAATATTGAGGAATATCCTCAAACCCCAATTTCTCATAAATCGCATTGGCGTGTGTGAGGCCGGGATCGGTGTCGAGGTAAAGGTGAGCGTAGCCGAGCTGGCGCGCTTCGTCGATGACGGCTTGGCTAAGCTTGACGCCAAGATTAAGTCCTCGTCCTGCCGGCGAGACGTAAAGGCGTTTAAGTTCTATCACGTCCGGGCGCAGTAGTTTGAGACCTACAGCCCCAACCGGCACCGGGCCTTTTTTCGCTAAATAAAGCGCCGTGTAGGTTTCGGGAAATTTGGCAAATTCTTTCTCTGTGCCTTGAAATGACAGGTCTTGTCCCAAATACTCCGTAACGAATGTCAGATAGTATAGAAACAGCGATTTAACGGCGGCGATATCCTCCGCTGTTTCTGCCCGCAAAATTTCTAACGTGTCTTCAGGCTCTGCTGGCATTTTCCAGACGCTCAATGAGTGCGCTGTTAACTTGCCCGGTTTCTGAGAGGTTATTCTCGCGTTGAAACTCGATTATTGCTTCGCGAGTTCTTCCCCCCATAACGCCGTCAGCAGGCCCAACATCGAAACCCATATCGGTTAGCAGGGTTTGGACTTCTGTTATTTCGACTTTGGTTTGTGCGGCAGCTGTGGTGCCATTTGGGGACCAGGGTAGATCTTTAAAAATGCCGTTTGCGGCAGCATTAATTTGGACGGGACTAAAACTTCCTACGCGGGTTTTAGCGGCCTCAATATCGCTTTGGGACATCTGCCCTTCTAGAGCAGAAATTCGGGCGGCGGCGGTTTGATCGCCTTGTCTGCCAGCAACGGAGTACCAGAAATATGCATCTGGAAGGCTTTGCTCGACGCCTTGTCCATTTTCAAACAAAATAGCGAGATTAAATTGGGAATCGACAACGCCGCGTTCTGCGGCTTTAACAAACCACCCGGCGGCAGTTTCCATATCGACAGAGACATCGCCGTTTCCGTAAGCGTAAAAGATGGCAAGGTCATGCATAGCGATGCGATTTCCGGCCCGGGCGGCGCGTTCTGTTAGGTCGCGGGCGAGGGAGGTATCCTTCTCAACCCCAATACCGCTGTCATAGAGCTTGGCAAGACGGTATTGCGCGGCCGGTAGGGTCTGGGAGGCTGACCGAATAAGGTCGACGCCGTCGGGGACGCGGTTTTGCTCGAGGTAAGACAGCCCAAGCTGGAGCTGAGCAACGGCGTCACCATTTTGGGCCGCGGATTCTAAAGTGCCAACGCCGCCTTCAGAGATTTTCGGCATCGCGGTGTCTTCATACGTTCCGATAGGGGCGGTGGGTTCCGCTTGAGGGGCGCCTTGGATATTAGGCGCCGAAGTTTCCGGCGGTGAGGTCCCCAAAATTGGGGTTGCTGAGGCAGTCGTTCCCGGCGAAAGAGATTCTTCTATCATAAGGTCCGGGGCAGTAGCGGCCTGATTCAAAGATTGCTCGGCAGACGGACTTGGAGCTTTGGGTTGCAAAGCCACGGGGTTTTCAGAGCCATCCGTCAAAAAAGATTTGACCAAGAACAGCGTAACAAGAGTTAGGCCGGTGGCTAGCGCTGCAACACGCAAATTTCGGGCTGTCAACACAGACGACCCTCCGAGTGGAGACTCAGTGTTTTTAGCTTTTTTCTCTTTACGACGGCCTCGCCGACTCTTGTCTGTCTCGCCAATGCGAACGGTCTCTAGCGGCTCGTGACCAGATTGAGGTCCGGTTTCAGCATAGGCCGGGTCGGCATAGGGCAAAAGAGGGTCGCCGGCTGGCATAGAGTCTACATCGCGATAGTTTTCGCCCGGATAAGAATCCTGGGCGTAAGCTTCCTGAGAATAGCTTTCTTCTGAGTAAGGCCCGTCCATATAGGATGAGGGTTCATTAATAGGGTATTCCTCGGCTTCCGGTGTTAATTCCGGCGCAAATTCAGGCTGGGCAAAAGCTGTCGCCGCTGATTGCTGCATCATTTGCGGCATATTCGGTTGGGCGTAGGGATTACTCTGGTGATAGCTGGAGGGATCGAACTCCACAGGCTCATGAGCGGCTAAGGCAGATTGCTCCCCAGACGCAGTTTGACTGTAGGGGTTAGCCGACGGTTGGGACGTTGGAACCATGTTAACGACATTGCTCACGCGGGACGGACTAGGCGCTGCGTGGGGGCGCGGCGTCTGTGTCGCCTGTTCGGAGGGATAAGGAGGAGGGGGCGTTTGAGCCTGCGCTAACTCAGAGTTTTGAGATTGCGCGTCTTGTAGCTGGGCTTGGGTTTTGACTAAATCCTGACCCATAATGTCGGTCTGGGCCTGCAAAGCGGTAAAACTCGCATCTATCTCGTCAAGCCGGGTTTGAAGCGTCTCAATTTGCCCGGATAAAGCTGACACATTGGCAGACATCTCTGCAGACATTCCGTCTGGGCGCTGCAAGGCGGCTTCGCGCTCGGCGGCTTCGAGCGTTTTGATCCGCTCTTCCATGGAGTTTGTTTTTTTATCAAATTCAGCTTGCGTTTGAGCGGCGAGGTCGGACACTTTTTCAGCCAGAGAGGCATCCATGCGAGATTGGCGCGCTTCCAAGGCTTCGGACAGAGTGGCTACCTTTCCACCGATAGTCCCTATCGCTTTGGCCGATTCTGATTCAACTGACTCTATCTGGTCTGAAAGCTGCGTCTGAACGCGATGAAGCGCTTCGGTCGCGGCAATTTGGTCTGAAACAATCCGGTCTTCGACCGCTTTCGCCAGATTGGCCAAATGCCGATTGATTTTGGCGATCGCTATAGCTTGAGACGTTTCTGTCTCATTCAACCGAGACATGGCCCGCGCAACCGCCGCTTCGACATCGGACGGGTTAGGATTGGCAAGCGCAGAGGCAAGCGCCGCTTTGATTTCGGAGCGCGTCGTAGCCAGCTTTTCTTCTAAATCGTTTGAAAGCCTTCCCACGCGGCGCGAGAGGGCAGATTTTTGTGTTTCATTATCTTTTTGCGTCCGGGCGTCGAGGCTCTCTACAACCCCTTCCAGCGTCTTGACGCTTTTCCGTGTGAGCGTGTCGGCGCGCTTCATACGGGTTTCGAGCGATTTTAAAGAGGACTGCATTTCTGCCATGGTCATCTTTTTCGACGGCGATTTCTTCGACGCAGTCTTTGATACTGTTTTTTTGCGAGAAGACGATTTCTTGGATTTGGCTTTTGATTTTTGAGCTGAGGGTGAGGCAGCGGTTTTAGACGCCGGTTTGTCGGGCGCTTTATTCTTTAGGCTATCTCCTGACGACTGGCTCATTAATTACTCAAAAATTTGTGTGTCCCACATGTCATGAGAAATTTAGAATCACCCATGCCCTCTGGTGCAGATTGACCCCATCGTAGTTAACACCTGGTTAAGGCGTTAACCTTTTGCGTAAAAAGCTATTTAGAACGGGTATTTGTAAGAAATAATATCTGCTTGACGTTTACGTTAACGTAAACTATTCACGAGGTATGTTGAAACAAGCCGATAAATCACAAATCGCCGATTGGGGAATTCGCCAATTCGCCGCGATGTTTGACGTGACGGCCCGGACTTTGCGGTTTTATGAAGACAAAGGTCTACTTAGTCCGGATAGAGATGAGGCGGGCACGAGGCTTTACGGCCCTGCCGACCGGGCGCGTTTTGAACGCATCATGCGTGCGAAAAGAATGGGGTTCTCCCTAGACGACATTAAAGCGGTATTGGATGTGACCGAGGGGAAAGTCTCCGATCGGAAAGAGCTGGAAACCCGTAAGTCCAATTTCCAATCCGTGTTGCGCGGCTTAAAGCGCCGCCGCGAAGATATTGATATCATGGCGCGCGATCTCACTGAAATAGTCCAAATTATTGATGATCATCTCGGTCAAACCGAAGAGGAACCAAGCGTAGAAAGCCTTGCCGCTAAATATGAGGCCGCTTTCAAAAAGAGTTTCGCCCATTCAGATGGCGGGCAGGGCTACAGCTTTGACTACCAGGCCGACGATTTTGCCGCTCCCAAACAAACTTAGATTCCCTTACGTAGATATTAAAAGGAAAACCAATGCCAAGTTATAAAGCCCCCGTCCGCGATATGCAGTTTCTTTTGCACGAAGTGCTCGGTTTCGAGGACCTTCAATCCTATGAAGCTTTCTCAGAAGTAGACCGCGACCTCGCAGATGCTGTTCTCGAACAGAGCGCAAAGTTTGCCGAAGAAGTCCTTACGCCGCTCAATGCGGTTGGCGACCATGAAGGGTGTACACGTCACGAAGATGGATCGGTCACTACACCGACCGGTTTTAAAGACGCATTCAAGCAAATGACGGAAAATGGCTGGACGGGTTTATCCTTAGATCCGGAATTTGGCGGGCAAGGCATGCCGGGTATGTTGGGCATTGCCGCGTCTGAAATGTGGACCTCATCCAATATGGCGTTTGCGATGTATCCTGGACTAACAGGCGGCGCGATCAAAGCCATTATGTCCAGCGGCACGCCGGAGCAAAAGCAAACCTATTTGCCGAAAATGATTGCTGGCGAATGGACCGGGACGATGAACCTGACTGAGCCGCATTGCGGAACGGATTTGGGTTTGCTGAAAACGAAAGCTGTTCCGAATGGCGACGGAACTTATAAAATTTCCGGCCAAAAGATTTTCATCTCTGCCGGCGAACACGATATGTCGGAAAACATTGTCCATCTTGTACTTGCTCGTATTGAGGGCGCGCCTGCCGGGACTAAAGGGATTTCGCTCTTTATTGTGCCGAAATTCAAGCTCGACGAAAACGAAAACCTGGGCGAGCGCAATACTGTATCCTGTGGTTCTATCGAAGAAAAAATGGGCATCCACGGCAACTCAACTTGCGTGATGAACTACGACGACGCCGAAGGTTATCTGATTGGTGACGAGAATAAGGGCCTTCGGGTCATGTTCGTAATGATGAACGAAGCCCGTATTGGTGTAGGCCTTCAGGGTCTCGGCCAGTCTGAGGTCGCTTATCAGAACGCTGCCATTTACGCGAAAGACCGTCTGCAAGGGCGTTCCTTGGCTGGGCCACAAGAAGAAGACAAGCCAGCGGATCCGATCATCGTTCACCCTGATGTCCGCCGCATGTTGATGGAAACCAAAGCGTTTAACGAAGCGGGCCGCGCGCTCCTTTATTGGGCCGCCAAGCAAGAAGATATTGAGAAACATTCTGATGATGAAAAGCTCGTCGAAAAATGTGATGATTATCTCGGCCTTTTGACCCCAGTTGTAAAAGGCTATCTCACAGATATGTCGATGAAGACGACGATTGATTGCCAGCAAATATTTGGCGGTCACGGATTTATCGAAGAATGGGGCATGAGTCAGTTTGTCCGCGATAACCGTATCGCCTTGATTTATGAAGGTGCCAACGGCGTACAGGCTCTCGACCTTGTAGGACGGAAACTTGCTCGTAATGGCGGACGCGCTCTGATGACGCTCAACAGCGAAATCGGCGAATTCTTGAAAGAGAACAAAGACAATGAGAACCTGTCTGAATTTATGGACGGCCTTGGCGGCGCTCAGAAAAAGCTGACCGAAGCGACTATGTGGTTGATGCAAAACGGTATGTCCGATCCAAATAATGCAGGCGCTGGCTCTGTCGATTATATGCACATGATGGGACTTGCGACATTGGCTTATATGTGGGCACGTATGGCTGTCGTCGCGCAAGCGAAAATTGATGAAGGTTCGAATGAAAAGTTCTATCCGAACAAACTCATCACAGGGCGCTACTTCATGCTCCGCATGCTCCCAATGCTCGACGCCCATTTGGCGAAAATCAAGACAGGCGCAGAGCCTGTCATGGCGCTCGAAGAAGCGGCGTTTTAGATAGCCAGTAAACAACAAAAGACCCGGCTATTTGGCCGGGTAAATACAATAAAAGAGGAAAGACTACATGGCCGACAACGTACTCGATTTCAAAAATCCCGATTGGTATGACGAGGAAGATATCAACATCTTCCGAGAGGCCGTTCACGGTTTCTACGCGCGCGAAATGGCGCCGCATTCCGAAAGTTTCCGCAAGAACAAAAAAGTGGACCGGAAATATTGGAATATGGCCGGCCAGATGGGTCTTTTGAATGCGGCTATTCCTGAGGAATACGGCGGAGGCGGCGGAGACTATCGCCACGAAATGATCATCATGGAAGAGCTGCCCCGCGCCGATGTGGACGGGTTTGGCTTGTCGCTCCATAACGCGATTGTTGCGCCTTATATCCTGCATTACGGTACGGAAGAGCAGAAGCAAAAATGGCTTCCGCGCATGGCCTCCGGCGAGCTTGTCGGCTCCATCGCCATGACAGAGCCTGGTACAGGATCAGACCTTCAGAACGTAAAAACCACAGCCAAGAAAGACGGCAATGGCTGGGTCATTAATGGATCCAAAACGTTCATCACCAATGGCGGCACGTCGAACTTGGTTGTCATCGTCGCCGATACAGGCGGCGAAGGCAAAATGTCCAAATCGCTCTTCGTCGTTGAAACGGACGATCTCGAAGGTTTCCGCCGCGGCCGTATTCTCGACAAGGTGGGGATGGACGCGCAAGACACAGCCGAGCTGTTCTTTGACGATATGAAGGTACCCGCTGACTCGCTTCTCGGCCCAGAGCCTGGACACGGCTTTATTCAGCTTATGAAAGAGCTGCCGCAGGAACGTCTCAATATTGCCGTCCAAGGCGTCGCGCAGATGGAAGAGGCGCTTCGCCTTACCATTGAGTATTGCAAAGAGCGTCAGGCCTTTGGCAAACCGATCATCAACTTTCAGAACACACAGTTCGAACTGGCGGAGTGTAAAACGATCGTCAAAATCGCCAAGACATTTGTCTATGATTGCGCCGCAAAACATTTGAAAGGCGACCTCGACACCGTCACGGCCTCTATGGCTAAATATTGGGTGACAGACAAAGAGTGTGAAGTGATTGACCGCTGTCTCCAACTCCATGGCGGTTATGGCTTTATGAACGAATACCGCATTGGCCGCATGTATCGCGACAGCCGCGTACAACGGATTTATGGTGGTACGAACGAGATCATGAAGGTCTTGATTGGCCGAAGCCTCTAGGTAATTCGTTCCCGTACGGCGTGCGGGAACAACTTCTGTTAGGAATAAAAATGACTAATCTTGTTACTTACACGCTTGATGGCAACGTCGCCACGATTGCCATGGATGATGGCAAAGCCAATGTCCTGTCTACGGCTATGATCGGCGAGTTGAATGACGCTTTTGATAAGGCCGAAAAAGACGAAGCGATCGTTATTCTGACAGGTCGCGACGGCATGTTCTCCGGCGGATTCAACCTCAAGGAAATGCAGGCTGGCCCGAAAGAAGCGATGACTTTGACATCGCTTGGCTCAAAATTGGCGCGGCGTATTCTGGAATTTCCGCGCCCTGTTATTGCTCTCTCCACAGGCCACACGATTGCGATGGGGGCATTCCTCCTTCTGGCTTGTGATTACCGCATGATTGCAGACGGCGAATTTAAGGTGGGTCTGAACGAAACCCTTATCGGTATGACTATGCATAATTTTGGGATTGAGTTGGGCCGCTACCGATTGGCGAAAAACTATTTTAATCGCTGCGTTATCAATGCGGAAATTTTCAATCCAAAAGGCGCGCTTCATGCCGGCTTTGTTGACCGTATTGTGCCGTCGGACCAAATGCCTATGGCTGGACAACTCGCCGGACAAATGTTTGGGCAGCTGAACTTGACGGCTTTTGCCAATACAAAGAAGCGTTCGCGCAAAGAAATTTTTGCGATTTTAGATCAAGCGATTGAAGACGATCTCGATCCGGAGAAAATTCACGCGGTATAAAACCAAGCCTGCTCGCCCCTTCAATGCACAAACTGATCGCCAAAAATAAAAAGGGCCGCGACTTTGTCGTCGGCGATATTCATGGCCGTTACGATTTACTAAAGGTCGAAATGAAAGCGCAGGGATTTGATAAAAAGTCTGACCGTCTTTTTTCTGTTGGCGACATTATCAATCGCGGCCCCGACAGTCTGAAATGCCTGAACCTGCTGAAAAAGAAATGGTTTTTTATGGTGCTTGGCAATCATGAGGAAATGATGGTGGATGCCGTAAAGTCCGATGATCTCAAAACTTGGTGTCAAAATAATGGAAAATGGCTCGGCAGGATCCCGCGAAAAGATCAGAAAAAATGGGCAAAAATTTTGTCAAAACAGCCAGTGTCTTTGACCGTCAAATCTAATAATTATCGCGTAGGTATTTGTCACGCTGAACCTGACGGTACGTCCTGGCGAAAAACGCGCGACCGACAAAAAAGCCGGGCCACAATGTTGTGGGGCCGCCGCGTTTTGCGAAATCGCAAAAGGACGAAGGTCAAGGGGGTAGACTTTACCGTTCACGGTCATACCCCGCTGGATTCGGCCCGCTGGCTTGGAAATCGGTATTTCCTTGATACTGGCGCTTGGTATTCCGACAATCTGACCTTTCGGGCGCTGGATGAAATTTTTTCAGAATATCAACAGCGTTCCAAAAAATGATGCCTACAATCTCAGACATTGATCGTCGCGAGCACGCGGTAAAGGGCGGCGCTTTATCGGCCGTCCATTTTGGCCTTACCGAGGAGCCTATCAAGCTTATCATGCTCCACGCCAATGGGTTTAATGCCAGAAGCTACCGCGTAATTTTGGAAAACCTCCCTGTTCACAGCGTCTCATTGGATCTGCGCGGTCACGGCTTTTCTACCTTGCCCTATAACCCTGAAAAGCTCCGCACTTTTTATCAGTTTCGCGATGACGTTCTGAATTTCGTCGACCGCTATGTGGAGGGGCCTGTCGTTATCGCCGGCCACTCTTTGGGCGCGTCTGTCGGAGCATTATGCGCCCCTGCACTTAAGGAGAAACTGAACGGTTTTGTCGGCTTTGATTCCCCTATCATGCCATTTTGGATGAGACCCTTTTTCCATATTCCGGGCTGGGTTGAAATGATGCAAAATCGGTTGGCGATTGCGGCCAAGGCAGGGCGGCGCCGGTCTGAATTTGACTCCATCAAGCAGGCTTATGAACGCTATCATAAGCGCGGCATCTTCAAGAAATTTTCCGACGAAGTTTTGATGGATTATGTTCTGGGCGGACTAAGGCCAGAAGGAGAAGGGTGGCGTTTAGCTTGTGACCCGAAGTGGGAACAAGCCATTTATCCGGCCCATGGGCATAATCTTTTCAAAGCAGCGCGAAGTCTTCCGAAAGCCAACACCCAAATCATCTTTGCGACAATTAATGCGCCGAATACATTTTTATCCCGTGAAAGAATGAAAGCGATCGTTGGGAAGAATAACGTGCACAGGCAGGAAGGGTTTGACCACATGTTTCCGCTGAATAAACCGCAATTTGCCGAAGCGGCTTTAAGGCGCGCAGTTGAAGCGGCTGGTTAGGCGTGTAAGCCTTCGATCATCGCTTTATTCACTTGCTTCACCTGATCGGGCGTCGTTTTGACCAAGCTGCGGGTATTGGTGTTAAACAAACAACCGACAGCGATCATGCTCATATAGCTTTGCCCGGTGAGGGGATTTAGTAAATTATGTAAAATCGTTCGGGTGTACGTATTAGCGCCCAAGAACCCTGGCACATATGCATAGGCATCACCGGCTTCTGGCCGACCATGAAAGACCGCGCGCGCCTCGAGTAGAGCCGCCATGCCGCCGCCTTTCCGATAATCGGCGTCATGAATTTCCGGCCAGCCATCATTAAACCACCCAATTGAGGAGGTCGTGCGCCCGAAAAAGGCCTGCGGCGTGACGCTGCCGGTATTGTCTGTTTCTTCCGGACCAAAAACGCCGGCGCCTCTGGTCTTTGAGCCTATTGCATGCAGCTCGGAAAGGCTCATACCAGTTTGTGGATCTGTCAGGTCAATATTACGCGGTTTCGCCGGGCTTGGCAGTTCGGCTTTGAATGCCTCAATGTTATTGCGGACGCGCGACGGCCAAGCAAATTTACGTCTTTCCCGTAGGTAAATATGTTCCAACGTCTCTACTACCGTGGACGCTATGCGGCCATTTGCATGATACATTATATGGCAGAGTTTGGCTGTATCTTCATTTAATGAAATCACGGCGCTTTCGATTTTTAGAGGGTCGCCGGGCCGCGCTTCACCCTGATATTTAATATGGAAGTCTTTCACGCGAATCGAACTGGAGGTGCCGGCTTTGAACGCTTCGGTTAATCCCATTCGGATAATCAGTCCGGCTCTGGCTTGAGCCGTTTTGTAAACGTAATGGCGCATATTGAGATGGCCAAGTTCATCACACTCCCAAGCAGAACACTCACCGGCCCATGTTAAAGTAAACGACATAACTTTATATCAGGCGGCGCATTTCGCGCATTGGCCGTAATGTTCAACGACACTCCGGCGAATATTAAATCCGTCAGGTTTACAATCGGCATGATCATGCGCGTGTCTCTCCTCTACGGATTGGCACTTCTCGCAAATGAAAAATTCGGCAAGATGGCCCTTATGGCTGTGATCACAGGCGATAAAGGCATTTAAAGCTTCGACGCGGTGGATCAGGCCGTGTTTGGAGAGAAAATCCAGCGCTCGATAGACGGTGGGCGGTTTAGGCGAGCCAAGTTCGGGGCTGAGGCGATCCAAAAGGTCATAAGCCTTCACCGCGCCGCCGTCAGTTATAATCAGTTCCAGAACGTGCTCGCGAAGGGGCGTAAATCTCTCGCCTTTATTCAGAACGATTCCTCGCGCCGATTCGAGTCGGTCTTCTAGCGTATTTGCTGTGCCATCTTCGCTCATAGTCAAAGGTCTTTAGACTGTTTTGTGTCGCTGTGAAAGGAATCAATCCATTATTGAATGCGGCATTTAAATTGTCTAAAGCCTTGCACAGATTGAAGCTCCGCCAATTTGAACGGGTGGGGCCGGTGTCGTTTTGACCGCCGGAAAATATGAAACTGCCATTAGGGGAAGGACCACCATGGCCAAGAAACCAGTCGCCCAAAATACGGGTAATCAGGCACCTGCTATTAGCGGGAATGTAATGTTCTATAAGAACCCGCAGCCCCTGACCAAAGAAAACCATTCCAAATTCGGCGTGAAAGCCGTTGATCGCCCCTTCGAATTTATGGCGGATCAGCATTTTCTGCCCATGACTGCCCCTGAATTTGGCTCTGCAGCAGCCTCCATGCCGATTATTTTTGCTGGCGAAGAAAAAGCTCCTCTGGCTGTGATGGGCATCCGTCAGGAAGAGAACCTCTTTGTACACGAAGGTCAGTATAACCAGGATTATTATATGCCGGCTTTTGCCCGCCGCTATCCGTTCGTACTTGCCGGCGACAAAGCCAATGACCGATTCATCGTGTGCGTTGATACAGAGGCAGAATGCGTGACGGATAAGTCGCCTAAAGAGACTTTCTTTGATAAGGACGACACATCAGCGTTCACTAAAGAAGCTTTCCAGTTCTTGCAAAATTATGAGCGTGATCGTCAGGCAACCGCCAAAATGATCGAAGAATTCAAAGCCGCTGACTTGTTCGAATCTAAGGTCATGAATTTCCGCGGAAATAACCCGGATGGTTCCGAAGCGCCGCTTCAAAAAATAGCGGATTACTTCGCCGTCAGCGAAGAGAAAATGAAGGCCTTGCCGGCTGAAAAGCTAAAAGAGTTTTCAGACAAAGGATATCTGGCTGTTGCTCACGCTCACCTCGTTTCACTTGGGAACTGGCAGCGTTTGGTCAATATGACATTGCGTCGTCAGACGGCCAAATCAGCGGCTTAATTTCACAGCCTCGCAAAATTGAAACCCGGATTGGAAACAATTCGGGTTTTTCTTTGTCTGCGCCGCAAAGCTGACTTCACCTCTGCGTTATCTGGCAGTTTATCCCGTTTCAATAACGCCCGTTATAAAGTAGGAAATCGATATGAAAGTCTTTTTTCTTAGCCTCCTTTTGTTCTTTGCTGCATTCTTTCCAAGCTATGCGGCTGAAAGTGATTCCGTCGACACTGGCAAGGTTGTGGCATCTCTCGTTAGTTCAAATGACAGCGCAGCGCCGGGCGAAACAATTGAGGTCGCCCTGAGAACGATATTGGATACGGGTTGGCACACTTATTGGCGCAATCCCGGTGATAGCGGCGAGCCAGTCCAGCTAGATTGGCAATTGCCGGAAGGCTGGGAAGCCGGAGAAATAACTTGGCCGCTCCCCATGACCCTGCCGACAGGGCCGATTATCAATTACGGCTTTGAAGGAGCGCCGCTCTTTCCGGTCTCAGTAACCGTGCCGGAGACGGCTGAACTCGGAAAAATTCAAACTCTGACGCTCGATTTTTATTATCTGGTGTGTGCAGATATATGCATTCCTGAAAATGGAAGCGCCTCCATCGACATTGCAATTGGCGAAACCATGAAAGACGCCCGTTGGGATCCCTTAATTCAGGACGCGATAAACAGAGCGCCTAAACCAGCACCGATTTCTGCGGCCATAAGACAAGACGGCGAAGAGACTGTTCTAACGTTAAAAGATTTGCCGGAGGCCGATTTCTCCGACGCTTATTTCTTTCCCTTTGAACAAGGCGTCGTACAGCACTCTGCGCCGCAGAAAGCCGCGATAGGGGAAGAGGGGATTGAAATTCGGGCTGCCTCTGACTTCGCTTGGACTGACGGATTGCCGGACGAAATTATCGGCGTTCTGTCCTATATTGAAAATGGAACGCGGACTGGGTCAGAAATTACGGTTGCAGTAGGAGAAACGCTCGACATCGGACTTGATAGTTCGGCAGGTGGAGCGGGAGTTACGAGTGCTAATTCGTTCACGCTCATAGGCGCTATTATTGGCGCGCTCTTGGGCGGGCTCATTCTGAATTTGATGCCCTGTGTTTTCCCGGTCATTTCTATGAAGGCCTTAAGCATAGCCAAGACGGCGCATGGCGAGCGGGCAATTATCCGCCGCGAGGCTTGGGCTTACACAGCCGGCGTCATCGCGACCTTCCTCGTGCTCACTGTTCTCCTTATCGCCTTAAAAGCGGCGGGCAGTGAAATTGGTTGGGGCTTTCAGTTGCAGTCGCCTTTGGTCGTAGGAGGGTTGGCGCTTCTGATCTTTACGGTGGGCCTTAACCTCTTGGGCGTATTTGAATTCGGTGCCTCTTTTCAGAATACGGGCGCTACCCTGACTACTAAAGGCGGCATACGGGGTTCCTTCTTCACAGGGCTTTTGGCTGTCGTGGTGGCCACGCCTTGTACAGCGCCCTTTATGGCTGGGGCGGTAGGTTATGCAGTGGCCCAGCCCGTAGTCATAACGGTGGCTGTTTTCCTCGCATTGGCCATTGGCTTCGCCTTCCCATTTTTGCTCATTGCTTATGTGCCCCGTCTTTTGAAATTGTTACCCAAACCCGGCCCGTGGATGGCACGGTTTAAAGAGCTTCTCGCCTTTCCGATGTTTGCCGCGGCTATCTGGTTAGTCTGGGTCGTGAGCCTTCAGGCCGGTCCGGCAGGTCTATTGAAGGTCCTGAGCGCCATGTTGCTTATCGCCCTAGCAGTTTGGGCGTTCAAAAGCCCTAAAACGCTAGTGAAGGGTGTTGCTATTTTTGTCGGTGTAATAGCTATCTTTGTCATAGCTTCCATCCGGCCCGGTACACCATCTACGATAGATCTGACCCATGAAGCATGGTCGACAGAGCGGGTAACTGAACTACGCGCCGAAGGACGTCCGGTCTTTGTTGATTTCACGGCCGCCTGGTGCGTGACCTGCAAAGTCAACGAAACGCTCGTTTTGGACAATGACAAAACCAAACAGCTTTTCCTTGATACGGATACAGCCTTTCTTGTGGCGGATTGGACCAACAAGAATGACGAGATAGCACAGGAACTGGAACGCTATGGCCGAGCCGGCGTCCCTCTTTATCTAGTATTCCCATCAGGTGACAATTCCGTGAAGGCAGAAGTTTTGCCTCAAGTTTTGACTTATGATGTGGTAAAAGAGGCTATTGAAAGAGCCAAGAGTGGCTCAGCATCCTGACTCTCAGCATAAGAGAGCCGGATTTAAAACAAAATGTGAGGACAGTTTCATGCGTATTATGACAAAACTTGCTGCCGCAACTCTCAGCGTCGCAGCATTAACTCTCTCTACAACTGCGTTGGCCGAAGTGGCCACCGGAAGTCAGGTGCCGGATATGACTGTCACGGACTCCAACGGCGAAACGCATAACCTGTCCGACTTCGAAGGTAAGACAGTCGTTCTGGAATGGACGAATAAGGGATGCCCTTACGTGCAAAAACATTATGACTCTAACAACATGCAGGAATTGCAAAAATCAGCGACAGCTGACGGCGAAACGGTCTGGTTGACTGTCATTTCCAGCGCCCCAGGTAAGCAAGGCTATGAAGATGGCGAGAGCGCGAACGCGTTGATGGCGGAATGGGACGCGGCGCCTACGGCGGTTATACTCGACCCCGAAGGGGATATGGGCAAAACCTTTAGTGCCAAAACAACCCCGCATATGTATGTCATCACACCGGACCAAACTTTGGTCTATCAAGGCGCAATTGATGATAACCGTTCTTCAAATCCCGCGACAATTGAGGGAGCTGAAAACTATGTGGCCTCAGCCTTGGCGGATTTGGACGCCGGACGCCCCGTCGCCACACCGGAATCGGCGCCTTACGGCTGTAGCGTGAAGTATAAGAGCTAGAAACGGCTCACATATTTAATAATTTTAGCCCGCTTAAAGCGGGCTTTTTTTATGGTGAAAACATTAGGTGACTTTTGAACGGGCATGAAACGCTGGCGAGTCCCAGCTTTTGGTGTCCAATATTTCCGATAGTGCCCCCATCAAATTCCAGACATCTACATAACGCAGATATAAGGGCGAAAAGCCGAACCGGATCGTGTCCGGGCTTCGAAAATCACTCTGGAATCCTTGGGCGTGGAGCGCACGCGTGACAGGATAGCCGTTTTTGACTTTTAAACTGACGTGACCCCCGCGTTTGGAAGCTTCTCGGGGGGACATCACTTTAAGCCCGATCTCTTCAGCGAGGGCGATACACAAATCACCCAATGCCCCGGCTTTGGTCTCTAAGACCGTCATATCGATATCGTCAAAGGCTTCCAGAGCGCCCTCAAGAGCAGACAAAGATAATATCGGCGGCGTGCCAGAAGCAAAACGCGCTACACTTTCTCTAGGCTTATAATAGCCGTCAAATTCGAACGGTGCAGCATGTCCCATCCAACCGGGGAGGGGCGTGTGTAACTTTGGTAGTAGGTCTTTTTCAGCATATAAAAAAGATGGCGCGCCTGGTCCGCCATTCAGATATTTATAGGTGCAGCCGGTCGCAAGTTTCGCGCCCGCCGCCTTCATGTCGAGATTGATGACGCCCGTTGCATGGCTAAGGTCCCAAAGGAGGAGAGCGCCGGAGTCTCTCGCCTTTTCTTCATAGGCTTTCATGTCCACCCGCGCGCCGGAGCGGTAATTCACCGCGCTTTTGATATAGATGCCGCCGTCAGAGAGGGCGTCGAAATCTTCACCCGGCTTAACGCGCCGACACGCCACGCCTGTCAAATTCGCAAATGCCTCGGCTATATATTGATCAGTTGGAAACTCCTCGGCATCTACGCAAATCTGCCGCTTGCCTTGCGTCAGGGGCAGGGCGCTGGCGGCGAGTTTGAAGAGGTTGACGGAGACGGTGTCCGTTACCATAACCTCATCCGGGTCTGCGCCGACGAGGCTAGAAAGTTTCCCGCCAAGCTTTGCCGCGAGATCAAACCATCCGGCACTGTTCCATGATCCAACAAGTCCTTGGGCCCAGGAGTCTGTGGCGCAATGATTCAGCCTCTCTAACGCCCTGCTGTGCGGCGGCCCGAGAGAATGCCCGACAAGATAAGTAACATCGTCCGGCAACTTAAATTGGGCTCTGGCATGGGCCAAAGGGTCTTGGGCATCGAGGGCTAAAGCCTCATCTCTCGTGGTTGCAATTTTCATTAAATTGTTTTGCATGACAGAGCCCGGATTGACCAGTAGAGTTTCACTCAAATTACAAATGAGACCTAATGTCATGATCAAATGTAGCTTGCCTATCCTGCTTGGTTTTACCGCGCTTACTCTGGCGGCTTGCGACACGACCCCACCCCCAGAGTCCGAAGCCTCAATGGCCGAAAAGGAGATTGTTATGAATGAGCCTGCCCCCCTCATGAGCTGGCCTGATCTGACTAACCGTCCAAAAGAGGAACCGACAGAAATGGTTCGTATCGGAGACGGGGATACCGATATCGTGGATGTCTGGCTCCCAGATGGCCCGGGACCGCATCCGGTTATTCTCATGGTGCATGGCGGGTGCTGGCAGAAATCTATCGCCGACCGCACTCTGATGAACTACGCCGCCGAAGCGATGCGCGACCAAGGGTTCGCGGTCTGGAATATTGAATATCGCGGCGTTGACGAAGAGGGCGGCGGCTATCCCGGTACATTTCAAGACGTTGCCCAAGCCGCGGACGCAATGCGTGCCTATGCGGAGCAGTTTGATCTCGATTTGACCCGTGTGGCGGGATTTGGACATTCGGCGGGTGGGCATTTGGTGACATGGCTCGCGGGACGAAAAAACCTTTCAGACACAAGCGTTTTGGCGGGCGGCAACCCTTTGCCGATTGTTGGCGTCGTGAATTCTGGTGGGTTAGCAGATTTGGCAGCCTCAGAGCCATTAACTCTGAAATCCTGCCTCGCAGACATTAAGGATACCCTGATAGGTCCAGCATCAGAAAACCGGCCTGACCCGCTCTCCGATACATCAAGCGATCGCCTCCTGCCGACGGGCGGTATTCTCTACAGCGTAAACGGCGAAAGAGACCGCATCGCGCCGCCTGCTTTAGGGGATGACTTCACCGTCAAAGCTGAAAAGTCTGGCGATGAGGCCAGAGCTTTTATTATTCCAGATGAAGGCCATGTAGAACTGATCGCGCCGGGCTCGGACGCCTTCAACAAACAGCTCAGTTTGCTGAAGACGATGTTAGGCGTCAATTAAATCTCTTGAGCGCCGATAATCAGTCAATCGAACGGTCTGGTAGGTTAAATCCAAATCTTTCGCCGTCTTCCCATGCATTTCGATTATTCCCGAATTTGGGAAAGCCGCCATTGGTTTTGAGAAGGTGAGCTAATTGCATCAGATTCCATGTCATAATTGTCGTGTTTTTTTGAGTGAATTCACTGTCGAATCCGACTGTCCCGCCATCTTGCTGGTCTCCAAATGAGGGGCCGGGGCCAATCTCTCCAATCCAGCCACAGTCAGCTTGCGGCGGAATTGTGTAGCCCAGATGCTGCAAGGCGAACAGAAGGCTCATAGCCGTGTGTTTGACGCCGTCTTCATTTCCCGTAATGACCGCGCCGCCTGTTTTTCCATAGAGAACGCTCTGTCCGTCACCGTTTAATTCGCCGCTCATCGCGTAGAGCCGCTCGATAAGGATTCGGCAGACCGAACTTTCTTCCCCGAGCCAAAGTGGGGTGCCGATAATCAGGATATCAGCCTCTTTTACAGTTTTCCAAAGCTCAGGCCATTCATCCTTGTCATAGCCATGCTCAGTCATATCTGGGTAGATCCCAGGCGGAACGATATGATTGACCATGTGAACGGTCGTGACTTCGACTTCCGCTTTTTTCATTAGGTTGGAAATAGCGTCTAAAAGAATTTGCGTATGGGATTGCTCTGACTTGAGTTTTAAAGACGTATTAAAAATGACGGCCTTTAAGCCAGGCAATTTGGGAAAGTTACTCATGGATGCGTCTCCGGGGAAGGGTTATGAAAGAGTAATGACCCAATACTGAGTAAGGTTCCCAATAGTTGCGGGCTGATAAAGGAACCATCTCGCGTGCTCACGTGTTCGTAAAATAGCTCTGCTAAGAAGGACTAATCATGACTGCTTCCCCAAGCTTGAACAAAATTGGCGCTGACCGACTCGAATCAAAGTGGGAAAGTTTTCAAAAAGGCCGGTCGCTTACCGAAAGTTTGGCAGAAAACCTAAGCGATGCAGACGCCACAGTTCAGTCCATGCCCGACGCCAGTCCTATGAAGTGGCATCTCGCGCACACAAGTTGGTTTTACGAAGAGTTTATTGTTGTGCCCGAATGCGGGGAGGGCGCTCGGTTCGATACAGATTTTTCTTATTTGTTTAATTCATATTATGACGGGGTAGGGGAGCGCCACGCAAGAGATCGGCGCGGTATGTTGACACGTCCTGCGCTAGAGACCGTTTTAGAATATCGTCAACATGTGACGTCGCAAATGAAGGCTCTTATCTTAGATGGAAACCCACGCTGCCTCAAATTACTGGAGCTAGGGAGGGCGCATGAAGAGCAGCATCAGGAATTAGCGCTAACCGATATTCTACATCTCTTTTCTCAAAACCCACTTCGTCCAAATTACCGTCCTACGCGGCCGGTGTCCTATGAAAGAGACACGACAGAGATGGGATGGACGAAGTTTGACGGCGGCATCGAAGAAATTGGTCATGACGGAGACGGGTTTCACTTTGATTGTGAAGCGCCGCGTCACCAAGTTATTGTGCGTCCTTTCGAATTGGCCAATCGAGCTGTGAACAATGCGGAATGGATAAACTTTATTGAGGCGGAGGGCTATAATGACCCCGCTCACTGGTTATCTGATGGGTTTGCCGTGTGCCAAACCGAAAAATGGGAAGCGCCACTCTATTGGTATAAAAACAATGGCGAATGGTGGAGCATGACCCTGCGCGGGCCGCAGCCCATAGACCCTGACGCCCCCGTTCAGAATGTAAGCTATTACGAAGCCGATGCCTTTGCTTCCTGGGCTGGGGCGCGTCTTCCAACAGAAGCTGAATGGGAATTTGCGGCGAAAGACTATCCCTTGGATGGAAATTTCTTGGGCTCGGAGCGCTTGCGGCCACAGCCCCAATCGACCGCTGGCGGGCAGCTGAGCGGACTTTATGGAGATGTTTGGGAATGGACCGCCAGTCCGTTTACGCCTTATCCGGGGTTCACGCCGTCCGAAGGCACAATTGGCGAATATAATGGAAAATTTATGAGCAATGTTATGGTGTTAAAGGGCGGGTCCTGCCTCACGCCGGATCGGCATATTCGAACAAGTTATCGAAACTTTTTCCACCCGGACAAACGGTGGCAATTTTCTGGATTAAGGTTGGCAAAATAAATGTCTGATGAATTTGCGAATGACGTGGCCGAAGGCTTATCGGCCGCGCCCAAAACCTTGCCGTCTAAATATTTCTATGATGCGGCGGGAGATGATCTCTTTATCCAAATTATGGACCTGCCGGAATATTACCTGACTCGGGCCGAGATGGAAATTTTCAGAGAGCAAACAGAGGCTCTTATCAAAGCGTTGGGGCAAGCACCTGAACAACCATTTGAGCTGATCGAATTAGGAGCGGGCGATGGTCAAAAGACGTTCCATCTTTTGAAAGCGCTCTTACTGGCCGGCTATGAATTTACTTATGTCCCGGTCGATATTTCGGCGAACGTCTTAGGGCATCTGAAAAAATACCTCACAGAAAAACTTCCGGAGCTGAAAATCCGGACCGAACAGGGCGATTATTTCAAACGGCTAAAAGGGCTGCAAGAGACCGACCTACCCCGAGTTATCCTTTATCTTGGGTCTAACCTCGGAAATCTGACAGATGAAAAGTCCAAGGCCTTCATGGAAAAATTGTCTAGCCGATTGACGTCCGGGGACCGCCTTATCCTAGGGGTGGATAAGAAAAAATCGGCTGAGATTGTGCTTCCGGCCTATAATGACTCCGCCGGTGTTACGGCCGCGTTTAATTTAAATCTGCTCACACGCATTAATCGGGAGTTGGGCGGAGAGTTCGATCTGGAGAAATTTCGCCATGCCCCTGAATATGACGAAGAGAACGGCATCGCTATCAGCTATATAGAGAGCACGGCGGATCAAACTGTCAAAATTGGAGCGGTTGATAAGGCCATTCATTTTGCAAAGAACGAAAAAATAAAAGTCGAAATTTCTCGAAAGTATGACCTTCCGATAATTCGAAAAATAATTGCGAACACTCCGTTTGAAATCGAAACCGTCTTTAGGGACTCTCAAGACTATTATCTGGATATTGTGCTGTTACGAAATTGACTTTGGCTGCCGGTGGATATCGAAAAGCTTGAGCTTTATTTTTCAAACGAAAAAGCCCGACCAATTGGCCGGGCTTTAAAACTCAGAATATCGGAAAAATTACTCTTCTGATTTCTTTTCTTCTGCAGCAGCGTCTTCAGCCGGAGCGTCGTCCTTCGCGGCGTCTTCCGCAGGCGCTTCTTCTTTTGGAGCTTCTGCTTCGGCTTTCGCGGCTGCTTCAGCGGCTTTTTTAGCTTCTGCAGCGGCTTCTTTGGCTTCGGCTTCAGCTTCCTTACGAGCTTCTGCTTTTTCGGCGCGCTCTTCTTCGCGCTCTACAGCTTTTTGACCTGGCTTACCTTTTTGCGGGTTATTGCCGTGTTTCCAGTCCCAAAGGCCAGCTGCGCCGAGGAAGCGGGCAACACGTTCTGTCGGGCGGGCGCCTTTTTCGAGCCAAGCTTTACACTTTTCGACGTCGAGTTGAACGCGGTCTTCGGAGTCTTTTGGAAGCATTGGGTTATAACGCCCGACGATTTCGATGAAGCGGCCATTACGAGGCGAACGGGAGTCCGCCGCTACGATACGGTAGTAAGGACGTTTTTTGGCGCCGTGACGGGCCAGACGAAGTTTGAGAGCCATGATGTTTTCCTTTTTAATCTAGCAATCGGTTTAAATTCTATTTTTACTTTTTCTTCCCAAAGGGATTTCCGCCCCCGCCCAAACCGGGCAGGCCGCCGCCCAAGCCCGGGAGCTTGGAACCGCCGCCGCCAAGACCTGGCAATTTGCCAAGCCCGCCGGGGAGTTGTTTCTTGAGTTCTTCGAGTTGTTCCGGATCCATTTTGGACGGATCAGGCATACCGCCCATTCCGCCTTTAGAGCCGGGCATCATCCCGCCGGGCATTTTCGGCATGCCGGGCATTCCGCCCATCTGCTGCATCAATCCGGCCATGCCGCCTTTGCCCATCTTCTTCATCATATCAGACATCTGGCGGTGCATTTTGAGCAGCTTATTGACTTCCTGCACATTCATGCCGGAACCTGCCGCGATGCGTTTCTTGCGAGACGCTTTCATAAGGCCGGGATTGCGGCGCTCTTCCATTGTCATGGAATAGATAATAGCTTGTTGTTGTTTCAAAAGCTGATCATCGACCCCGCCGGCCGCGTCCAGCTGCTTTTTCATTTTGCCCATACCGGGCAGCATTTTCATCAGGCCGCCCATGCCGCCCATTTTTTGCATTTGGCCGAGTTGCTTAGCCAGATCATCGAGATCGAACTGACCCTTACGCATTTTCTCGGCAGAGGCCGCAGCTTCCTTTTCGTCTATAAACTCAGACGCTCTTTCTACGAGAGAGACAATATCGCCTTGGCCCAGAATGCGTCCCGCGAGACGCTCGGCGTCAAAGGCCTCCAGCCCGTCGAGCTTTTCGCCCGTGCCGAGGAACTTAATCGGAAGTCCCGTAACTGCGCGCATGGACAGCGCCGCGCCGCCGCGTCCGTCGCCGTCAATCCGAGTGAGGACGAGACCTGTCAGCGGTAGGCGTTCATTAAAGCGTTTGGCCGTTTCGACCGCGTCTTGCCCGGTCAAACTATCGGCAACCAGCAAGGTTTCGGTCGGCTTAGTCTCTTTCGCGATGGCTTCGACTTCGTCCATCAATTCGTCATTAATGGTGGTCCGGCCCGCCGTATCGAGGAAGACGACGTCATAGCCGCCCTTGGCGCCTTCCTTCATCGCGCGCTTGGCAATCTCTAATGCGCTTTGGCCCTGAACAATCGGGAGGAAGCCGACTTCCGCCTGCTTGGCGAGCATGCCAAGCTGTTCCATCGCCGCCGGGCGATTCGTATCTAGCGAGGCGAGGAGAACTTTTTTCTTAAGAGACTTGCGCAGGTAAAGCGCCAGCTTACCGGAAGTCGTTGTCTTACCGGAGCCCTGCAGGCCGGCCATCAAAATAGCGATAGGCGGGCGGGCCTGAAGATTTAAAAGGTTGGCTTTGGCCGCTTCTTCCTTATCGGCATCTTCATCCGACAATGTCCCGCCAAGCATGTCGATCAGCGCGTCATTGACGATCTTGACGACCATCTGGCCGGGTTTGATGGACTTGATAACCTTTTCGCCGACAGCTTCGCGGCGGACTTTTTCGACGAATTCTTTGACGACGGGCAAGGCGACATCAGCTTCGAGAAGCGCCACGCGAATTTCGCGCATGGCGGAATTGACATCTTTTTCCGACAGAGCCCCGCGGCCCGTCAAATTGTCAAAGACATTACCAAGCTTATCACCAAGCGTTTCGAACAAGTCATTACCTCAATATCGTTGGCCCAAAGCAGAAGAGCCGCGGTGAACGTAACACGTCGACCACGGGACCCCGTCTGCATCATGCACAGCGCGGAGCGCAGGATTAAATCTGCGCAGAATTGCGCGGCGTTTACGGGAAGTTGAGGAGATAGTCAAGGGAGAGGGAAGCGATTGTATCGCTCTGGACACACGCTCACAGGGAACCATGCTTACTATGGAATCTTTGCGGGCATTCTGCCAGTGGTCAAAGCGTCCAAATGAGGCGGCTACGAAGCATTGGAATTATAATAGCCTTCGCCAAAATAGATGCTCGAGAGAATTAAGCCAATACGAAGTTATATCGCGCCACCATTCCTCCGGAGACGTGGTCATCCTGTTTCACCGCTAATAACAGAGCCGTATTAAAAGTAGAGTCTCTCTCATTTAAGACTTCATCCGGAAAATACAATTGGGTCGTTAAGAGGGAGGTATTCTCCCCTTGCACTTTGACGTGAACATGCGGAGTGCGCCAGCCAAAGCCAGCTTTGTATGCAGCGGGCCGAACGGTACTGAAGCGGTAATTTCCATTCGCGTCAGTAAATTGATGTCCTCGGAGACGAAAGCCTTTATTGTCATATATTCCTAAGCCGTCGCAATTCCATAAATCAACTACTGCGCCGGCAACGGGGCGACATTGCGTGTCAATGACGGTACCCTCTACAATTAGGGGAACGCCGACAGTGTCGCTCTCTCGCAATACGGAACGCTCAGGCGTACACGGTTTATAAAACGGGCCTTCGGTCTGTTTTATGGTTACTGCATTGACTTCGTCACATGACGGCGTCGCGAGCAACTCACCGCCTGCCGTACGTGCTATATCAGGGAATTTATAATTTAAGGGTGTTTTCGGATTGTACTTCCGGTCCAGCCATATAAATCCCGAAGCCCCACCTCCAATGAGCAGGGCTGCGCCACCCGTGGCGTATTTGAGAAGCCCTCTCCTCTCCATTAATGCACCCCACTTTTACTTAAATTAGGATAACACAAAGCAAAGCTGTTGTCAGGCTTCAAGTTTTCTTAAGGCCGACTGCTTAAATTTCGCTCCGAACAAGCCGCTAAATAACGTCCGCTTTAGGAACTTAGTTCAAGATTCGTCATCAAAAATTTCTTGTCGTGTTGAATTTTAAAGCTACCTCGTGAGAGTTCTTAGTCTATTTTCACCTGTCGAAAATAGGGACGGAGATTCAGTTTTTGAAACTTAATCCGCGGTTATCATTTTTAATAACCTAACGAATTCATTTCCTTACCCTAAATCCCAAGAGATACGTCCTCGCTTTGTATTTTTCCCTTATATTTAAGATGTTCTTCTGAACACGGACAGGAACGCGTCAGGTTTTGGTTCAGGGGACGGCGAGGTTGAGCGACCCTCTGTGACAGGAGGGTGTGTGCCGGGCCTGCTGCGAGTGTGAGCCTGCCTTGCCGTGCGGTGTCGGACTGAAACAAATCCGGTGAGCGCGACCGCGGGAGAAACAAGAGGCCGCTTGGGTATAAAATCGCTGCCGCAGAGCGTGAGGCTTTGTGAAAATTATTTTTGACGTCTTCTACGGTTGTTCCGACGAGGCGTTACGCTCTGCGGGCTGTCCACTTTTTTGTGGCAGGTTGCCGCCCACCAACCCAACCTGCGTTGGGGTGGGCGTTAGAAGGCCAAAGCTGACCCCGCGATGGGCAGCGGGAGAAAGCACATGCGTAAAAAACAAATGAATACTCTGTTCTGTTATTCCGGGTTCGCTCGGCGCCTCGGAATGACAGGAATAGGGGGGCGACATCCTGGTATCGTCATATCCACGTCAAACTTTAAAAAGACACCCTCTTGACGCCCATAAAAAAAGCTCCCTTGCGGGAGCTTTCAAAATTCTTGGTCTGATAAAAGTGTTATTTAACAGTGTGCGGTTGGCTCGCATTTTTCTTGGCGGTCTCAACCAAAGCTTTGAAGCTTTCTGGCTCGTTGCCGGCCATATCAGCCAAAACTTTACGGTCCAAAGTGATGCCGGCTTTTTTCAGTCCGTCCATGAAACGACCATAGGTCATTCCGTGAAGGCGGGCCGCAGCGTTGATCCGCTGAATCCAAAGTCCGCGGAATTGACGCTTTTTCAGCTTACGACCAATGTAAGCGTACTGACCGGCTTTTTCGACAGCCTGATTAGCAATACGGAAGGTGTTTTTACGGCGGCCGCGATAACCAGAAGCCGCATCAATGATTTTTTTATGACGTGCGTGTTTTGTGACGCCGCGTTTTACTCGTGACATAATATTACTCCAGAATAGAAAGGGCGGCGATTAGCCGTTTGGCATGAATGATTTTTTGATACGCTTGGCATCGCAGTCTTTAAGGACTGTTGTACCGCGAAGTTTACGAATTTGGTCATTCGTACGTTTGATCATTCCGTGACGTTTACCGGCTTGGCCAGCTTTCACTTTACCACTGGAGGTGATTTTGAAGCGCTTTTTGGCGCCTGATTTGGTCTTCATTTTTGGCATTTCGGTCTCCTTGATTTGCGCCGTATCTCCAGACCCGGAGTATGGCGCTGCCTTTAGAGCAGTTAGGCATGCCTTTAGCCCAAACTGCTGCAATGTTTCCGGCTCTCACCGGAAGTCGCGCTTTATAGACACTCCCATCTATAGGTCAAGCTCTGCGGTGCAGAGCAATCTCAATGTCTAGCGGGCATGCCGTCGGTAGTTTTTATCTGGGAGCAAGCACCATGGTCATCATCCGGCCTTCAGTTTTAGGCTCGAATTCAACTTTGGCCAATTCGGCAAAATCTTCTTTGACACGCGCAAGCAAATCCATACCGCGGTCCATATGTGCCATTTCGCGACCCCGGAATCGGATAGTCACTTTTACTTTGTCGCCGCGATCAAAGAATTTGTTCATGGCTTTGGTTTTGACTTCATAGTCATGCGTATCAATGTTTGGACGCATTTTGATTTCTTTGAGGGCTTGAGTCCGCTGGTTCTTACGGTTGGCCGCTTTTTTCTTCTGGTTCTCAAAGCGCATTTTCCCGTAATCAAGAACTTTGCAAACCGGAGTCTCACTCGGGGCCACTTCGACGAGATCTAATCCGGCGGCGCTGGCAGCGGCGAGAGCTTCTTCTAAGGGAACGACACCACGTTTCTCTCCGTCTTCCATAATGAGTAAGACGTTATTGGCGGTAATATCCCTGTTAATGCGCGGCCCCTTTGGCTTCTTGGACGGTGGGGCAGCTAATGGGCGTCTGGCGATGTGAATTCTCCTAAGATTATTAAAGTCGGACAAGAATATGGCCGTATCGGCCAATATATTCAAGGGTTATGCTTAGCTGACTTAACGGTTTTTTGCTGTGAGAAGTTCCGAATATACAGCTAAAACGCGAGCCTGGAGTGATTTTCGGGAAAAATATCGCATAATCCGGGTTCTAGAGCGTTTCGCATCGTAGTCTGGCCAAGCTAGGGCTCGTTTAATCGCCTTGGCCATAGCGTCCGAATCTCCGACGGGAACAAGCCATCCCGTTTTTCCGTCCTCGACAGTTTCTAGGGCGCCGCCCAATGCTGTGGCCACAACAGGGCGGCCCATAGCTTGGGCTTCGGCCGCGACCCGCCCAAAAGCTTCAGGTTCATTGGAGGCGCTTAGAACAACATGCCCGCTAGCCAGAACGAGAGACATATCGGACCTGTGGCCTTCAAGAATAACTCTGCCGTTTAGGTTCAGAGCTTGAATGCGCTCTTTTATCTCCAAGACGTAATTATCGCGGCCCTGGGCGTCCCCCACCAGAATAAGCCGACAGGATTTTGGAAGTTTTGCGAATGCTTCTAAAGCGTCCAACTGCCCTTTCCAACGCGTCAACCGACCCGGGAGGACGATAAATTTATCCTGCGGTCCGCCCCAAATATTTCGTTGGTCGGTGACCGCGTCATCGCTAATCGCCAAAGGGTCAAAGACTTTCATATCAACGCCGCGCGGGATCACCGTGATTTTGTCTGTCGGGATATTGTGGGTTCTGAGGATATGATCTCGGGTAAACGTCGAATTAGCAATGACGGCATCGCCTTTCGACATGATAGAGTTGTAAGACCGTTTCAGGCCTCCATTCGCGTTGTAAATGCCGTGATACGTGGTGACGAGAGGCGTTCGGGTCCATTTAGCCGCGAAATACGCCGGCCAAGCAGGGGCGCGGGAGCGGACGTGAACAATATTGATATCATGTCTTTTAATGAGCGACTTTATTTCAAAAATACGGGAAATAAGGGTCAGCACATTCTTACTGCCAATGGGGGACGTATGGAGATGCCCGCCAAGGCTTTCAATTTCGGCTTCTAATCTCCCCCCAGCAGATAACACGTGCGCCACGTGTCCTCGCGAGCAGAGGGCTTCCACGATGTCCACGGAGGTTCGTTCCACGCCCCCTGTTTCCAGAGCAGGAAGGATTTGCAGAACGCGCATGGCGGGTTTATCGGTCTGGTTCAGACTCATATTTGGAATCAATAAAGGAAATTGATGACTAACGCACCTGACTTTCTAAACCTTTCTGACGGCACTAAATTGGCCTATCGTAAAACCGAAGGGCGCAGCCCAACAGTTATTTGGTGCGGCGGGCTCAAATCCGACATGGACGGGTCGAAAGCTACCTTCCTAGAAGATTGGGCGCGGGAAAGAGGGCAGGCTTTCATACGCTTTGATTACTTCGGGCACGGCGCAAGTGACGGGGATTTTACGGACGGCACAATCAGCCGATGGGCGTCAGACACAATTGCAATTATTGACGCGCTTTGTGATGAAAAGTGTATTTTTGTAGGATCTTCAATGGGGGGGTGGGCCGTTTTGTTAGCCGCGGTGGAAAAAGTTGACTGTGTTGACGGCGTGGTTCTTATTAATCCGGCCCCTGATTTTACTGAAAAGCTAACCTATGCAGCTTGGTCAGAGGCCCAGAAAAGGGAGCTTGAAGAACAAGGAGTCGTTTATGAGCCGTCCGGCTATGAAGAACCCTATGCCTATTCGAAAGCCTTGATCGACGATGGAAGAGCGCGGCAAATACTGGATGCCCCCATTTCCCTGAGCTGTCCTATTCGAATTTTACAGGGGGCGAAAGATTCTGTCGTTCCTCCGGATCATAGCCAGAAAATTGTTGAGGCGGTGGAAAGTCGGGACGTGACTTATACATTAGTTAAAGGAGGCGATCATAGCTTGTCACGAGAACAGGATTTGAAACTCTTAGCCCACACATTGAACGGGCTGCTCGATTAATGTGTGTTGATGACGACGGTTCATATTCAGGACTTAGCGCGCGGTCTGCCAAACGTTTTATGACAGAACAGTTTCGGAAGGCGGGGGTGTCTTTCCCTGAAGAAGACGCTTTAGAGTTGGTCCTCGCCGCGACGCTGATGAACCGAACAGAAATCGCTTTGAGCGAGCAGTCATCGCTGGAGCCCGGGGCTGCTAAAACTGTCTCTGTCTATGCGTCACGCCGCTTATCGGGAGAACCGATTGACTCTATACTGGGGTGGCGAGAATTCTATGGTCGTCGTTTCAAAGTGACTAAGGATGTTCTTTCACCCCGAGCTGATTCAGAATTACTTGTTCGCTGCGGTTTAAAGGCACTTGTCAGGAAAGCGACGCCGACGTGCCTCGACCTGGGAACAGGATCCGGTGCAGTTCTGATATCGGTACTTGCAGAATGCAAAGACGCGGCCGGTGTCGGAGTCGATATTTCTGAGAAAGCGCTATCAATTGCGCGAAAAAATGCCTCTGATTTAGGGGTCTCAAACCGAGCCGACTTCACTCGAAGTGAGTGGTATGACGCTGTGACTGGCAGGTATGACCTTATACTTTCTAACCCTCCCTATATAACGGATGCAGCGATGGAAGAATTGGAAGCGGAAGTCACTCAATTTGACCCGGATATTTCTCTCCGGGGCGGCCCCGACGGCCTGACGGCGTATCGAACCATTTTGTCGGGGGCCGATAGGCACCTCAAATCCGGCGGACATCTATGGGTCGAGATTGGATATGATCAAGCCGAAACAGTTCGGGACCTTTTCGTTCAAAGCAATTTTACCGATATTGAGATAAGAAAAGACTTGTCTGGACAACCCCGTTGTGTCGGCGGAAAGAAACCAAGCTGAATTTTAACGTAAAAAAAGCTTTGCGCTGGCCCCTGACTTTGCTACGCCGACTGGGCAAGGCGAAGCCCATTCCATTAAAAGATTCGACAATAACGTTCGGAGAAAAGGGAATACCGCTCATTGCCCCATTAGAAATGCCTTTTTTAAAGATTAGGCCCTGTCGTTTGCCTGACTCATTCATTTTGGGTGATCAGAGTGTGAGCGATGAAAATATCCGTATAGGACAAGATCATGAAGCGTCAGCGCGGTCGTAATCGTAATAAGAGTAACAATAACAACAACAGTAATCGGTCTATGGATAGCAATGGCCCGGACGTAAAAGTTCGGGGTAGTGCCAGTACCATTTATGACAAGTATACGACGTTGGCCCGTGATGCCGCCAGTGCAGGCAATCGGGTTAAAGCGGAAAACTACCGTCAACATGCTGAGCATTACTTGCGTCTCGTCAACGCGCAGGAAGCCGCGAAACAGGCGGCTCAGGAAGCTCGTGCGGCTCGTAATGAGTCTAAAGACGATGATAGTGAGAATAGCGAGGACAATAATTCACGCAAAAATTCACGTGGACGTTCATCAAATTCGCGCCGTAATCAAAGTAATGATCAGAATGCTTCTGACCAGAACAATGCACCTCAAAATTCTGAAGAGAACAATAAGAAAAACGAGCCAAAGAATAAGAAGAAATCCGATAAAGATGACTCCCAAAATACGCCTGATGGCTTGGAAGTTGTCACGCCGGAAGGTGAAAAGCCTAAGCGCAAGCGCAGCCCAAAAAAAGAAGAGGCGACGGCGGATGGTGAATCCGGTTCTGAAGAGAAGCCTAAACGGCGACGGAAGGCCCCGACACGCGATAATGACGACAAGGAAAGCGTCGTCGCAGCCGAATAAGGCGATTCAAAAAATAAGTCGACTTTACCCGGCGGTTTCGCCGGGTTTTTTTATGTCTTATAATATCCGGGCACTTGTAGTTCAGGAATAAAATCCTACATGACCCATTAGGAAGATTGTCAATTTTTGACTATGAAAGAATTGCACAGGATAAAAAATGGATATTCAGGCATACACTCAAAGAGGCCGAAGCGTTATTCAAAGCGCCCAGACGGAAGCTATTACCCGCGATCATCAACAGCTGGTGCCGCTACATATAATGTCGGCTTTGCTTCATGAGGAAGGCGGACTGCCGCGAAACCTTATACAAATGTCCGGGGCTCAAGTGAGCGCGCTGGAAAATGCCGTGTCCGCAGGGCTAGGGAAACTTCCGCAGGTCGAAGGAGGACGGGGGTTATCTCTCTCCAAAGACAGCGCCAAGGTTTTCGCCAATTCAGAAAAATCTGCCAAAGCGGCCGGGGATGCTTTTGTGACGGTTGAGCGGCTTTTGCTCGCGGTAGTTTTGAATGCGGATAAAGATTTGCGCCAAGCGCTCGACACAGCCAATATAGATAATACCCGTTTGCAAGAGGCGATAAAATCAGTGAGAAAATCTGACGACCCAGTAACATCAGATGCGGCGGAGGATCAATATGACGCCTTATCCAAGTACGCTCGCGACCTGACCCAAGCAGCTCGGGATGGAAAGCTTGATCCAGTAATTGGGCGGGACGAAGAAATTCGCCGCACGATTCAGGTCCTCTCCCGCCGATCCAAGAACAACCCACTTCTGATTGGCGAACCGGGTGTGGGGAAGACCGCCATCGCCGAAGGTTTAGCAAATCGGATTGTGTCAGGCGATGTTCCGGAAAGCATCCGTGAGAAAAGGTTGCTCGCGTTAGATATGGGCTCACTTATCGCAGGCGCGAAATATCGCGGCGAATTTGAAGAACGCTTGAAAGCCGTTCTAAAAGAAGTTGAGCAGGCAGACGGCCAGATCATTCTATTTATTGACGAGATTCATACGTTAGTTGGGGCAGGCAAAACCGACGGCGCGATGGACGCGGCTAATTTACTCAAACCCGCCCTTGCGAGGGGGGAGCTCCATTGCGTCGGTGCGACCACGCTTGATGAATATCGCAAACATCTCGAAAAAGACGCGGCTCTTGCGCGCCGATTTCTAACTATTTTTGTTTCAGAGCCCACTGTCGAAGACACGGTTTCTATCTTGCGAGGATTGAAAGAGAAATACGAAGTGCATCACGGCATTCGGATTTCAGACGCGGCTATTGTTTCCGCGGCTCAACTCTCCAATCGGTATATTACGGATCGGTTCTTACCTGATAAGGCGATTGATCTGATGGATGAGGCCGCGTCTCGTCTGCGCATGCAGGTCGATAGTAAGCCAGAAGCGTTGGATGAAATTGACCGGCGTCTGGTACAGCTCAAAATTGAAGTTGAAGCCTTGAAAAAGGAAAATGACAAGGCGTCCAAAGACCGGTTGAAGAAACGACAGGCGGAAATTGAGGATCTTGAGGTTCAATCAGATGAGCTCACCGCCGCTTGGCAGTCAGAAAAATCCAAACTTGCTTCTGCGACAGATGTCAAAGAGCATTTGGAGCAAGCCAGATTCCAGTTGCAGGACGCTGTGCGCCGTGGAGATTATGAAACGGCCGGACGGCTTCAACACGAAGACATTCCGGCACTTGAAGATCAAGCGCGGGAATTAGAGAGTCAGAACACAGATGCGTCTGCTTTATCTTCAGAAACGGTGACTGCGGAAACAATTGCAGCGGTTGTGTCCCGTTGGACCGGTGTTCCTGTTGAAAAAATGCTTGAAGGGGAGCGTGAAAAGCTCCTTTCCATGGAAGACACTCTCGCCGCTCGGGTTGTAGGGCAGGAGCGAGCTGTTGCCGCAGTTTCCGATGCGGTGCGCCGCGCCCGGGCAGGCCTGCGCGATCCAGCCCGCCCGATAGGTAGCTTTATGTTTTTGGGGCCTACGGGTGTCGGGAAAACTGAACTTACCAAAGCTCTGGCCGGTTTCATGTTTGATGATGATCAGGCCATTACCCGGATGGATATGTCGGAGTATATGGAAAAGCACTCTGTTGCTCGTCTAATCGGAGCGCCTCCGGGATATGTCGGCTATGATGAAGGCGGCGCGCTAACGGAGGCTGTGCGGCGCCGTCCATATCAAGTTGTGCTGTTTGATGAGATTGAGAAAGCCCATCCTGATGTGTTCAACGTTCTGCTGCAGGTGTTAGATGATGGTCGTTTAACCGACGGGCAGGGCCGAACCGTAGATTTCCGAAATACGCTTATTATCATGACATCAAATATTGGGTCTCAACATTTGCTCAATTTGGGCGAGGGGGAGAATGTGAATGCCGCTCGTGTCGGAGTTATGGCAGAAGTGAACGCGCATTTCCGTCCTGAATTTCTCAATCGTTTGGATGAAATTTTGCTTTTCGAACGTCTTAAACCGGAGCATATGGGAGCAATTGTCGATATTCAAATCAAACGCTTGCAAGGTTGGTTGAAAGACAAGTCCATTACTTTGGAACTTACTGACACAGCGCGAAACTGGATCGGCGAGCAAGGATATGACCCGTCTTATGGAGCCCGCCCAATGAAACGGGTCATTCAAAAGAGCGTTCAAGACGCCCTTGCCCGGGAACTATTGGCTGGGCAGATTGCAGATGGAGACAAGATAAAAGTGGATATGGCCGGCGGGAAAATTCAAATCACCAAGGCTTAATGAAAAACCCCGCTCATGGCGGGGTTTTATAATTTTTGATCTTATGCTTTGGATTTTGGCCCGGGTTTCTTTCGGGGTGAGCCGTCTTTTTTCAAAAGGTTTCCATCTTTGTCACGTGGCGCTTTGGATCCAGGTTTTGGTCCGCGTTTTTTGGCGGCACTCTTAGGTGAAGTTGTTGAACTTTTCTTTGCCGGGGCCTTTTTAGCGGCCGGTGTGGTAGTTCGGGTTTTGGGCTTGGCCGTGGGCTGGAGTGTTTTGACAGGGGTTGGGTCTTGCGAATCAGTCGGAACTGAACCTTTGCCCATTACGTCTTCGGCATCAGCATTATCGGATTTCGGCGTAGATTTACGCTTGTCTCGGACATTGTCCGAGAGGTCATCAAAACTGTCCTTTGCCTCTTCGAAGGACGTTCGAGTTCTCTCAGTCGCTGTATGAGTGAATTCTTTCGCGCGCAGGGAAGCGGCTTCGGCGGCTCTTCGCGTTTCTGCCATAATATCGATGTTAGCAGATTCCGACGTTCCGCCATCAGGGGACAAATTATCATTAATTCGAAAGATCGCGACAGCCAGTTCTGCCAGCAACCGGATAGTCACCAGTGCGAGCAGGATGGAAGCGAAGAAGTTGATGAAGCTTACAAAAGCCGCAAGAGGGTCTAATTTAATCCCATCTAAGGCGGTTGAGAAAAAAGATAGGCCTCCGACAATAATCGCAAGCCAGAAAAACGGGATGATAAGCTTTTCTTTTAAAAGCTTATCGAATGAAAAAAAGAAGTTGAAAAAGTTCTTCACGATGCCTGACCCTTTAATTTATTAGGGGCCAAGTTTAACGCGTGACTGGATTTAATCAATAGAGCGCTAAACTCGTTCTTAATCGCTCTTTAAGGGGCGACATCCGCCATAACCGAGAGTTCCGGCTCAGGCGTTAAAATCGTAGAGGAAGCTCTAAGAGTCTCGATTTCGCCGCGCCGATTGGCAAACGCTGCCATTTCGGATTTAGCAAGCGGTTTTCCATCAAGCTGAGACAGACGGCTTGGATTGATTTTTTTGCCGTGGTGCATGACTTCATAATGAAGGTGAGGGCCAGTTGAACGGCCCGTGGTTCCGACATAGCCGATAATCTGATCTTGGGTGACGCGGCTGCCTGCGCGAATGCCATTGGCGAATTTACTCATATGGGCATAGGCTGTCTTGTATCCGTCCGTATGGCGGATGCGAATATAGTTCCCAAAACTGCCATATCGGTTGGCGCGTTCGACAGTACCTGATCCGGCGGCCATAATCGGTGTTCCGCGAGGGGCAGCAAAGTCAGTGCCGCTGTGCATTTTCGTATAGCCTAGGATAGGGTGCTTACGACGTCCAAAGCTCGAAGACAGGCGCGCGCCATTGATCGGCGTTGTCCGCAATTTTCGTTTGGCGGTCTTGCCGTCCAGGTCATAGAAATTTTCTAGGCCTTCTGAGTCTTCATAGAGCCAATAGCTTGAGGTTTTGCCGCGCGGAGAAAAGCTTGTGTAAAGCAGGTCGCCGGCTTTTATTATTTCGCCTTTACGGTCGAGAGCAACTTCGAAGAACATTTCAAATTCATCGCCGGGCTGAATGTCGCGCTGAAAGTCCACTGAATATTCATAAATATTGGCAAATTGAGCGACCACCTTGTCCGGAGCCCCCAAGCGTGTCGCGTCAAGATAGAGCGAATTATCAACTCTCGCCTTCACACCGATTGTCTCATATTTGAATTCTGCTGAGATTTCGCGGGCGCTAAAATTATCATCGCGGCGATCCACGAAAACGGTTTTCTCGACGGTCGGGCGAAATGTTAGATTTTGAAGTTTGCCGTCCTGAAAATAGAGATCGAATTTTTGACCGACCCGCACTTTTCTGGGTGGGAAGACTTCGGCAAACGCTTGAGTGACCCTATAGGCTTCCGTGCCGCTCAGTCCGCTATCTTGAAGAAGCGGGCCCAGGCTGTCGCCAGATTTGACGGTGAGGGTCGTTTGCTGGACAGGCGCAATGGCAAAACTTTCATCCAAAGCGAGATCGTAACGGGTTAGATCAATGTTAGGTGCCGGCAAGTTGACAGTTTCGGCGGCCTGGACCGTCGCGACCTCATTATTCGGCAACGCAAATAGACCGGCCAATGCAACAAGGCCTGCGACCCCGAGAAATTTTAAGTGATTCTGACGGGGAATTGCAGTGTTGGAAAAGTCTTTAAAGGCGGAGGCCCTGATCAATAAACCGGACTTAATTGCGTGCAGCTTTCTAGGCGTGCCAGCTTGGTGATCAGAATCAGACATATGTAAAACCCTTTAATGAGACCGAACTCTTTTATCCGATGTTAATGGATAGGTTCAGATACTCCCCGTTTATCCCTAATCTATGGTTAACCGAATGCAGACAATTCGTAAACTTACGAAGTTTTTATAGTCCTGCGTCTCACCACAGCGTATGGAGGTTAAACCAAATTAGGAAGGGTCAAGCAAACGCGAATGTCACTCCAGACAGATAACACACCCCCAAAGTCAAATTCAGGGCGTCATACGCGTAAAAAATGGTCTGTCTGGAAATGGCTAAGCGTAGCTATGCTATCCGCGCTGCTTATCTTCGCCATTGCGGCAGTTTGGACGTGGTCAAACAGATACTCTGTTTTGGAAAGATATGTTGTGTCTGTCTTGCACGACCAGGGCATTGACGCGGAAATGTCTATCAAGACTGCTAATCTTGAGGCCATTATTATCGACGACGTCAAGCTGACCTATCAATCGGATGGAGCGCCATTTTTTACCGCCCAACGGATTGAGGCTGATTATCTCTGGAAAGAGGCGATGCAGGGTAAAGTGAAACGTCTTCGTTTTGTTGAGCCAGAGGCGCGCATTACGCTCGACGAAAACTTTAAAATTGTTGATGGCTGGCTTCCACCGCAAAGTGAGAGTTCTCCAGGAGGTCTCTCTATTCCTGAAAACGGGTTCTTTCTGGAAGATGCGACGTTTGATTTGGAAACGCCGTATGGATCCCCTGAAATTGATGTGAGCGCCATTATTCATCAAACTGACGAATTTGAAGCGACATTGGTGATCGATGAAACCGACCTTAATTATAACGGTTGGGCGCTGAGTGGGAGTGCGCGGCTCGACTTGGATGTGAATGGCCATTCAAAAAACATCGACTCTTTGATCCGTGTAAGATCTCTTGCACGCCAAACTTTCAGCCTGAGTGAGGCCACATTAGAAGTGAACGGGGTTCTGACGGCGGATACGACCCTCCCTATTAATCTTGAAACGCTCGATATGTCGTTCAACGGGCTGGTTAAAGGTACGTCGGAGCGATTGAAAACAGAGCCTTTTACATTGGACGGCAGCTTGTTTAATTGGACGGGGGACATAACGCGGGAGACCTCGCTTTCCTCTCCGATAGGTCTGAAGGGTCAAGTTGAACTATTAACAGAGCAGTTCACATTTGCTGATGAAAGCCGGGCCCAAGACTTGGCTAGTTTGCTGACATTATCTGACGCCCTTTCGAAAACGCCTATTGCGCAGCATTTTGCGCCTTCTCTGACGAAGACAGTAGAGGGAGTTCTAGAACAGTCAGAGATCAAAGCGACGGCTGATATTAACTTCCAAAACGATAAAGCTGTTGTCTCTCTGGTGTCGCCTTTAGATGTGTCCCGAGAAGGAACAAAGCTCTTGGTAGCATCGGTGCCAGGGCAATCAGTATATATTTGGGACCGCGTGGCGGACACCGTTACCGCAAATTTCAACGCGTCGCTTAATCGGCCTGTCCCGATGACCTTAACCGAGACGCGGATAGAGGCCACCTCAGCGAATGGGTGGCAATTATCGGATATTACTTTGTTTTCCGGGAATATGGCGACTTCCGAGCCTTGGCAAGTCACGTCCAAAAACGAACCGGCGCGATTAGCACCCTTTAATGCGGAAATAGATTACGAAACTGAGGCTTTCAGGCGCTTAAAAATCACGGGGGGCGTTGATTTTAATGGGCGCGTCCCGGGGGGGTATGTGAAGGGCTTCCAAACCGGCGGGGTGTTAAATCTCACCCTACCGCCACCAGAGAAAGAAGGACTATCCTTATCCTATCTGCCGAAGGTGAAAAAAGTTATCGTAGAAACTCTTCAAACAGAGACTGATTGGGATTTAAGAGACGTCAGTCTCGATTTGACAGATGGACGAACCATTTTTGTCTTAAGTGGCGATCGCGCGACGATTAACGCGGGGCTAGAAAACGTCCAGTTCAAAGCGGTCAATAAACTCGAAGAGCGTGATTTTGATATGACGCTTGGGGCTGTGTGGGCCAAGGGATTATTAAACACCCGGTCAGAGACACAGGATTGGACACTAGATTTTAAAAATGCGCAAATGCGATCCGATAACTTTCCCGTGGCGGGCACGAGCGGCGAAGCTCCGGAGGGGGTTTTAAAAGTTCGCCTTATTCAGGATTCTCTGGCGTTTAATTTTAACTCAGAGGCTGTCGATGTTAGCGTTCCGCAAGGACATGTACGAGGTATGACCGTCGCTGCTAATGGGTCTCCAGAAACATATACTGTTGACCATGAGGGAGGAGATTTCGCCTCAGATGCGATGGAGATTCCGGACTGGCCCGTTTCCGGTACCGTTCAATTTAAGGACGAAATGTTTACCGGTGAAGCTGTCGCCCGCGTCCCGAAGGCTAATAATACACCCGTAAATATAAGTTATAATTTCGCCGACGGCGCGGGAACGGCACATGTTGTCCTCGAGAGCCTCATTTTTAAACCATCTGGTTTGCAACCGCAGACATTGGCTCCCGCTCTGGCAGGTAAAGTCGCGGCGGTTGAAGGCTCTATTTCAGCCGATATGCAATTTGCCTTTGCGCCGGATAAGCCGTTAGAATCCGGCGGTGTTTTGAACATCACGGACATGGATTTTGGTACCGCCCCGGGGCCCGTCACAGGGTTGAACACTCAAATTGAATTTTCATCTCTAATGCCTTTCCAAACAAAAGGGCGCCAAACTCTGACCATGGAAAATTTTGATCCAGGAATTCCGTTGGATAACGGCACAATCGAATATGAGCTCGTTCCCGAAGGCGTTAAAATTTACGATGCGCGCTGGCCCCTTAACCTTGGAGCGTTTGAGCTTGACCCCTTCACCTGGATCTATGGTGCCGATGAAAATAGGGTCGTCATGCGACTTGATGATATCTCTATTAATGAACTTCTTCAGACATTCGGAAATGAAAAGTTGGAGGCGACGGGGACAGTAAGGGGCGTCTTCCCAATCGTTATACGTGGATTGAACGTTCTCGTAGATGATGGATATTTGGAGGCCAAAGACGGCGGGGTCATACGGTTCGTGGCGGACGAAAAAGCCCCTGACGACCGATTCCAGGGAGACAACATTCTAGAAACTTGGTCGTCGGGCGATGAGGGTGTCTACAATGACCTCGCCAAAGAAGCATTAAGAGAGTTCAATTACCGTGAGCTTACGGCGTCTATAGACGGCCCTCTGGACGGAGATGTCGAGCTTGGTGTCGTGTTTAATGGAGCCAATAAGAAAGTTCTGAACGGTCAACCCTTCGAGTTCGATATCGAAGTGCAAGGCGAGCTCTTTAACATCTTGAGAAGCTTTAATTCCAACGCTCAGATAAAATCTGAGCTATTGAATAAAGAAGCCGGAACTGGAAATTAAGTCAGTGGTTTGTGGTTTTATCCGGGTCCGCTTGTATTGGCTTTTGAATGTTTAACGACGTCATCCGCGACATACGGATTATCTGCGCGCTCAGCTCCAAAGGTTCCCATTGGACCATGACCAGGCACGAAACGCATGTCAGAGCCGAGAGGCCAGAGCTTGGATGTAATGCTGTTGATTAACTGTGCGTGATCGCCTTTAGGAAAATCGGTACGCCCGATCGAGCCGCGAAATAACACATCGCCGACGAAAGCAATCTTCATATCTTGATTGTAAATGACAACGTGCCCGGGGGTGTGCCCGGGAGTATGTGCCACTTTAAAGGTCACGCCGCTCAGTTCTAGCTCGTCTCCGTCATTTAGGTAACGATCAGGCACGACATTACGTCCCATTCCCGCGTGGCCGTAGCGCGCCCAGTGCTGTTCAATGTCGTCCATCCAGAATTGGTCGTCCTTATGAGGCCCAATTACTTCAATGCCAAAGTCTTCGCGTAGAGTTTGCGCGCCGCCAGCATGATCCAAATGACCATGGGTGAGCCAAATTTCTTTCAATGTAACGCCGATCTCTTCCATGGCGGCTTTCAGCTTCTCAGGTTCGCCGCCCGGATCAACCAATACGCCTTCTTTAGTCTCCACGTCATAGAGAAGGGAGCAGTTTTGGGCAAAGGGAGTGACGGGGAGAAGTTTTAGATCTAGACGGGCCATACGCCCCATGTGTGCGCTCGGCAGAACCAGGTCAAGGCTTGGTTCAGCTTACGTTCAGGGAGAAAACTCTAATAAGTCAAAGGATCAATGATCCTCTCTCTCTAAAAACTTAGACCCGCCTGACGTTTTCAAGCGGGTCCTTTTTTAAAATCTCTTAATTTTACAAGCTTGTCATCTTTCGGACACAAAGCTGTTAGGTGAAGGGGTATATAGCTAAACATCCCTTCGAACTGGCGGTGCAAAGCGCACCGCCTATTTTTTTGTTTTAAGCGGCTTTCTTTCGCTCTTCGCCGTTTTTCAGCCAATCCATCATAGTGTCCGCATCGGAGACTTCGTATGGATCCGTTGGGCAATCATCGCCAAAGCTGTCTTCTGCGAACATTTTTTTGATTTCGCCGTCTTCGACATACATGGAATAACGCCAGCTGCGCATTCCAAAGCCGAGATTGTCTTTCTTGACCAACATACCCATTTTGCGAGTAAAATCGCCGGATCCGTCGGGCATCAAAAAGATGTTCTTATTATCCTGGTCCTGACCCCATTTATACATAACAAAGGCGTCATTTACGGACAGACAAACAACTTCGTCAACGCCTTGCGCTTTGAACTCTTCATATAGTTCGTCATAGCGAGGCAGGTGGGATGTGGAGCAAGTTGGTGTGAACGCGCCAGGGAGGGCGAAAAGCACGACGTTCTTACCAGCAAAAAAGTCAGCTGTCTGGATATCTTTCCACTCGAAGGGATTTGGACCTTCTAGAGCGTCGTTTCTGACGCGGGTTTTCAGGGTGACATTAGGGACACGATTACGCATATTGATTCCTCTTTTCTTGAATTTCACACGTCATATAAGTGGGTAAAGTTTGCCTTCAAGAGGGAAGGCGTGGGATATATGTGCGAAGGAATGTCGCAGGCTTTTTTAAGGCATAATTCGAACCTTTTTGCCCAAATTACTACCAGGCGCCCCTCCAACCCCTTCTAACAAAACGAGTAACTATTCTTCCATCATCGCTTTAACAGCAGCAACGAAATTATCCCGGTTTACTGTTTCTTGAGCCGGGCGAGAAGATTTCCATTCTTCATTGGATTCAATAGCCTTCGCGGCTTTAGCTCCTTCGTAGAGGTCCTTCAGCGTGACTTCGCGTTTGGCTACTTCATCACTGCCGACCAACACGGCGATTTGTGAATTTCGGCGATCAGCATATTTCATTTGTTTGGTCACATTTCCAGATCCGACAAAGACTTCGGCTCGGATACCTTCGGTGCGAAGTTCCGCGGCCATTTTAAAGTATTCGCCCATGAGTGACTTATCGAAGGCGCAGATAATGACAGGAGGCTTAACGCTGTCCTCGACCGCGTTCATGCGGTCTAGCGCCGAGAGAAAGCGGGAAACACCAAAGCTAAAGCCCGTAGCGGGAACTTGCTGTCCTCGAAAGCGCGAAACGAGGTCATCATAGCGGCCCCCTCCGCCGATGGAACCGATACGGACTGGGCGGCCTTTGCGGTCGCGAATGTCTGCGAGAAGTTCGGCTTCAAATACTGGACCGGTATAATAGCCAAGCCCGCGAACAATTGAGGTGTCGAAGCTGACGCGGTCTGGACCGAACCCTGTCGCAGTTAGGATTTTGTCGATCGTCGCAAGCTCTGCGCACCCTTCCAGTCCGCGCTTGGAATGTCCGACTAATTTTTCAAGCGTAGCAATCGTTTTGCCGCGGTCTTCATCTGAGGCTGTGGTAAAACCAAGCACAGCTTTGATACCTGCCGAGTTAAGTTTCGCGCCGTCCGTATAATCTCCGCTTTCATCCTCGCGCCCCTCGCCGAGCAAAGCTTCAACACCGTCCTCACCCAGACGGTCGAGTTTATCGATTGCTCGGAGGACTTGAAGTCGCTGGATAGCTCCCTCATCGGTGTTTGGGACGCCTGAACTTTCGAGGATGCCGTCTAGGAGCTTCCGGTTGTTCACCCTCACGGCATATTGACCGTCTTTGAGACCAGCTGCGCGCATGACTTCGGCGGCTAGCATAATCATTTCCGCATCGGCGGCAGGGCCTGCGGCGCCGACGGAGTCTGCGTCGCATTGGACGAATTCTCGGAACCGTCCTGGGCCTGGTTTTTCATTCCGGAAGACGCTTCCAGCTTGATATCGACGATAGGGTTTAGCGAGAGAGTCGTAATTCTCGGCCACAAACCGTGCGAGTGGGGCCGTCAAATCATAACGAAGCGACAACCATTGTTCATCATCGTCCTGAAGCGCAAAAACCCCCGTGTTTGGACGGTCATCGTCTGGCAAGAACTTTCCGAGCACATCAGCAAATTCAAACGCCGGTGTCTGAAGAGGTTCAAACCCATTCATATCATAAACAGAAAACGCCGCGTCTATAAGCTTGCGCTCCGCGCGCAGTAGCTCGGCTGGCTTATCTTCGAAACCACGGGGACGACGGGCCTTGGGCCGGAATTGTTTTTGCTTCTTACTCATGGGCGGGCTTTAGCGGTGTAAAGCGGCGGGGTGAACCTTTATTTTCGGTAGGCGACATTGATTTTTACGGGGGTCGTCAAGATTTGCCCTGTTGTTACGTTATCGCCGGATAAACCCTTGGCCTCTAATGATTGAATTTTGCGCACAGTGTCCATTCCCGAAACTACTTTTCCAAACGTCGCATAACCTTGGCCGTCCGGGTTTCGCTCGCCGCCATAATCTAAAAAAGAATTTTCCCCAATGTTAATAAAGAAATAGGCGGCGCTGCCTGTGCCGGGCTCGGACCGGGCGATAGAGACCACGCCTTCGGTATTGGAAAGCCCTGTCTCCGTCGTAAGTTCATGGTCGATGAGGGGTGGGATAGGTTCACTGTCCAAACACCCGCCCTGTATGAGGCTCATGCCCATATCCAGCGGATCGTTATCGGCTCGAACAACGCGGTAGAAACCTTCGCCGTTATAATATCCATTTTCAACATAGCGAAGGAAGTCCTCGCCTGAAATTGGCGCTTGGTCCGTATAAACCTCTATTTCGATATTGCCTTGTGTGGTTTCGAGAACCGCTATGGGGCGTTCTTGCTGCCCAGAACAGGCGGAAAGAATGGCTACGAATAGAAACGAAAATATTAAGGGCAAGCGGAACATAATAGTTGGCCTTTCTGTGCACCGTGTAGGCTAAGTCTTGGCTAAACTCATGAGCGCCGTTGTGCTCGCGTCATGGTTTCCCGGGTCGTCTGCGTTCATTTCTTCCAAGATCGTTGTCGCCAGAACTTTCCCTAACTCCACACCCCATTGGTCGAAACTGTTCACATTCCAGATAACGCCTTGAACAAACACCTTATGTTCATAGAGAGCGATGAGATGCCCGAGGGCAAATGGGGATAATTCATCTAATGTAATCGTGGTAGACGGGCGGTTTCCGGGGAAGGCTTTTTGCGGGGCGAGCGAGTTCAGATCGTCTCGGTCTCCGAGTTCCTGCCTAACAGTCTCCTCGGCTTTGCCAAGCATCAGGGCTTCGGACTGGGCAAAGCAATTTGCCAATAAGGCTTTATGATGGTCTGGACGGTTTTCGTGATCTTTCAATACAGCGACGAAATCAACTGGAGCGCCGCCATACCTCCCTTCGCTGGGTCCTTGGTGCAGCCATTGAAAGAACGCATGTTGACCGTTTGTGCCTTCGTCCCCCCAGATGATAGGGCAGGTGAGACCCGCTTCGTTGCCGTCGCGCGTTATGCGTTTGCCATTACTTTCCATCTCTAGCTGTTGAAGAAAGGCCGCCAATTTGCGGAGGCGGCGGGAGTAAGGAATGACCGCGAGACTAGAATAATTGAGGCAATTCCTATTCCAAATCCCTGTTAGCGCCATCATCACGGGAAGATTTTCTTGCAAAGGCTGATCTCGGAAATGCTCGTCCATTGCGGCAGCGCCTTCGAGGAAGTCAGAAAAGACGTCCGGACCATAAGCGATTTGAAGGGATAAACCGACGGCGCTCCAAACGGAGTAACGTCCGCCAACCCATTCCCAAAAATCAAAGATGTTTTCTTCGCGAATGCCGAAATCAATTGCGCGGGTGCGATTGGCCGTCACGGCAAGCATATGATCACCTGCCGACGCGCCGACCCCGGCCGTCAACCAAGCCCTTGCAGACTCGCCGTTCATTTTGGTTTCCTGTGTGCCAAAACTCTTAGAAACAATAATGACCAGAGTTTCTGCCGGGTCGAGACCTTTAACAGCATCATTAATCGATGCGCCGTCAACGTTTTCTGCGAATCGTAATGTCAGGCTCTGCTCGGCGCAGGCTTCGAACCCATCAGAGACCAGGCGAGGGCCTAAATCTGATCCGCCAATACCGATGTGAACAATGTTCTTAAATTTGCCATCACTGCGGATTTCATCTGCATAGTCGGCCATATGCTGACGCATTTCCGTCACGTCTTTTTGTACATCCTTAGCGCCGCCTACGCCGCGCAAAGCCATATGCAACACAGCCCGGTCTTCTGACGTGTTTACAGCCTCTCCAGCAAAAAGTTTGGCGCGCCATTCTTCAAAATCACATTGTGCGGCCATGCTAAGGAGCGCATCAAGCGCCGCATTAGGTATAGCCTGTTTCGAAAAATCCGCTCTCAAAGGGCCTTCGCGCATGACGAAGCGATTTAGCCTATCTGGCTCTTTTTCAAAAAGCTCACTTATGAAGACCTCGTCTTCAGCGAGCGCTTTCAAATCTTTAAATCGCGATTCTGTCGTCATTTTAAATCTCAAAATCTTCGGGTTTGAATCCAGGGTCCGGATATTGCGGATCCATTTTTTCAAGGCTCTCGCGAACGATAGAGCTCACTATTGCGCCGCGGGTCTTCCGGCTGTCGGAGGGGATCACATACCAAGGCGCATGATGTGTGGATGTGCGGCGCAGCATCGTTTGATACGCGTCCATAAACTCGGGCCAAAGCGCGCGATCTTCTAGGTCGCCGGGATTAAACTTCCAGAGTTTATGGGGTTCAACTAACCTTTCGCGGAGACGCTCGCCTTGGGTCTCGTGGCTTATATTGAGCATGAACTTCAATATTGTCGTGCCGTTCTCAACTAAAAGACGTTCAAAATCATTGATTTGGTCATATCGTTGTTCAATGGTCGCCGCAGAGACAAAGTTTTTAACTTTGACAATAAGCACGTCTTCGTAATGGCTGCGATTGAAAACGGTAATCTGTCCGGCCCCGGGGCAGACATTATGCACTCGCCAAAGATAGTCGTGGGCAAGTTCTTTTTTCGTGGGGGCTTTGAAACTCGCCACATTTACATTCAAGGGCGGGGTTCGATGAAAGATCGCTTCTGTCGTTCCGTCTTTGCCTGATGTATCCATCCCTTGCAGAACGATTAGAACGGAGCGTCCCGCTTCGGCATAGAGTTTATGAGCTAAATCTGCTATCTCTTTAGCATTGTCTTTGATCGTGTCTTCTGCGTCATCCTTGTCCTCAAACAGATCAATCCGTGTCGGCCTTTTAGAAAGGCGGATGTTTTTATCCGTAACGATAAAGTCATTGGCATTCACATTTGCCATGTCATAATTCCCGACTAAAGATTCGTAGATGTGTGGTAGACAGGCTATCGATAAATTAAAAGGGTAACATGTTAAGTCTAAGATATTTATCGCTCTTATTGGGTGGAATTCTTCTAGTCTCCTGCGGCCAGTCTGCAGAGACATTGGTACAGAGCCCGCCTTCTGCTGCCGAGCAAGAGACAAACTGGACGGTCAATCCGGACGAAAGTTTCATTCGCTTCACAGCTCAGCAGCAGGGGAAGGAATTTGAAGGGGAGTTTACGGAATTCAATGCATCTATCTTGTTTAATCCTGATAACCTGGAGGACTCTGAAGTCACTGTCACAATCCCTGTTAAGGCTGTAGATGCGGGTGATAAGGACAGGAACGATACTTTGCCGAGTAAAACTTGGTTTTCGGCGAAAGAATTCCCTGTCGCAACATTCCGGTCGGACCAGATTGCCGAGGTAGGACAGGGCTCTTACATTGCAAATGGCTCTCTTTCCATGAAGGGAATGACGCACGATATTGAGCTGCCTTTCACACTTTCTCCTGCAGAGATCGCCATAGGGGAAACGACGGTTATGACCGGAGTGATCGGCCTGGATCGGACGCAATGGAAAATCGGAGAAGACCCTTGGAATACGGGTGAATGGGTCAGTAAAGGCATAAAGCTAAATATCCAGATTACCGCTACACGACAATAAACTCTTATTTAACCGTGTTTTAAAATCACACATTCATTCTTGTTCCTTATTGATACCTTTGGGGAAGGAGAAGGATTAATGTGTTTGATAAAGTTACATTTTCCCGTTTCCAGCAAGATGAGAACGGGCAATACGCCATATTAACAGCAATTTTATCGTTGCCTCTTTTGGTGGCTTCGAGTGCGGTGCTGGATTATTCAAGCGCGACAAGCGAGCACAAAGCCGTGAAAAACGCTTTGGATAATGCTGTGCTGGCTGCCGCTACCAATAATGGTGTGTCCGAAGAGCGGAAAAAAAATCTGGCGCGGAAACATTTTCGAAGCAATTACTCCGGACGAGCCGAAATCACGCTCGCCCCCCATGCCAAAGACGGGCTGGTTTCAATGACTGCGTCGGGCATAGTTCCTTTTTCAGTCTCCAGAGCCATCGGCAAGGACGGCATCAAGATAAATACCAAAAGCGCTGCGCTCCGATCTGAGCAAAATATCATATGCGTCTTGGCTCTTGCAGAAAATGAGGATGAAGCCATCAAGTTCTCGGGCGGTCTCGAATTTTTTGCCCCGGAGTGTTCCGTTCATTCTAATTCCGTCTCTCATAAAGCCTTAATGTCTAAAACTAATGTAATGCCAATCGCGAAATCTTTCTGCGCGACAGGCGGCGTTGAGGGCGCATTCAGCCCTTATGCGAAAGGGGAATGTCTGATTGTTGAGGACCCCTACTTGAATACGGAACTTCCCGAGATTGGTAGTTGCGTCTCGGAACTTAAGTTTAAGAAACCGAAGAAAAAAGACCGCGATGACGACGACGATGACGATGACGACGATGACGATGACGACGATGGAGATGGCGATTCCTTCCCTTTCGGCGGACTATTGGCAGCGGGAAGTGAGATTGAAGAATCCGAGAACGGAACCGGAAGTTACGCGACCCTGCTACCAGGAACATATTGCGGCGGACTGACCGTTGACGGCCGAAGCGTCACCTTTCTTCCCGGCGACTACATTATGCTTGATGGAGCGCTTACGTTCAAAAACGGCGCGCAGGCCATAGCAAATGATGTGACATTCGCTTTTTCCGGTGAGAAATCGCGTCTGAAAATAGAGAGTGGCTCGAATGTTCGGGTAAAGGCGCCCGCCACAGGTCCACGAAAAGGTTTAGCCTTTATGGAAATGGCTGACTTGAGCAAAAAGAAAAAAGATCAAAAAGGCAAGGCGAAAGAGAAAAAGTCTAAAGCAAACACGATCTCAAGCGGAGGCCGACTGGAGGTCTTAGGGACGGTTTATTTTCCAACCCAAGCGCTTGTTGTCAAAGGCGAGGGCACCCGAATGGGCGCGAAAGCGCCGGCGACGAGCTTTATAGCCCACACGATTGATTTGGACGGTAAAAAAGGTTCACGCGTACAAGTGAATGTAAACCATCGGGCCGCAAATTTGCCCCCTATTCTTCCCAGGGCGGAAAATGGAGCGATTTTGATAGAGTAGTTGCGTTTCTAGCTTTCTGACTCTTCTCGGATCATTTCTAACTCAAGCCACTCTTCTTCTGCTGCATTCAGGGCCGAGCGGGTCTTTTGGAGCGCCGAATTCACTTTAGCAAAGGCGCTGGGGTCTTTGCTATAGAGGTCAGGATCTGCCATTTCTTGCTCTAATTCGGCAATCAGAGACTCAAAATTCGCCATTTCTTGAGGCAGTTTTTCTAATCGAAATTTATGTTTGTAGGACAGTTTAGGGGCCGACTGTTTGGGGCCAGAATCTGTTGCCTCCTGGGGAGACGATGACTTTGTTGACGATCCCTGGGAATTGTTTTTCGTCAAATCTCTAGATTGAACGCCAGTTCCCCTCTGGGAAACCATATCGGAATAGCCTCCGGGATAGACTTGCCACTGACCCGGTCCTTCATAAGCGAGCGTACGGGAGACAGTTCTATCTAAGAAGTCGCGATCATGGCTCACGACAATAACGGTGCCATTATAGTCTGAGACCATTTCTTGGAGCAAATCTAAGGTTTCCAAGTCGAGATCGTTGGTAGGCTCATCAAGTATAAGAAAATTACTCGGGAGACGTAGGCCCCGGGCCAGCTGCAATCGGCCTCGCTCGCCCCCTGACAATGCGTGGAGCGGTGTACGGGCCTGTTCGGGCAAGAACAGGAAGTCTTTCATATAACGCATAACGTGCACGGAATTTCCGCCGACCATGACGGTGTCGTTCGCTCCGTCCGTTAGCGCATCTTTTAATGTCCAGTCAGGACTTAGGCTTTCGCGTTTTTGATCAATCACCAAGGGTTCCAAGTTCAAGCCAAGTTCGACTTTTCCTTCATCCGGATGAATGTCTCCCATGATAATACGCAAAAGGGTTGTCTTCCCCGCGCCATTTGGGCCTATCAATCCCAGCCGTTCTCCGCGGTTAATACGCAGTGAGAGATCTTTCACAATCGATCTGTCGTCAAAACTGTGACTGACGTCCGTTAACTTCACGATCTGTTTGGAAGAACGATCGGCTTCTGTGACAGTTATCTTGGCGCTGCCTGTGACTTGACGTTGATTCTTTATCGTCTTGCGGAGATCGCCTAACTCCTTCAAGCGCCGAACATTGCGTTTCCGGCGCCCAGAGACCCCATGAACGACCCAGTGTTGCTCTCGATGCACCTTACGGTCCATTTTGTGCCGTTCGAGTTCTTCCTGCTCCAGAAATTCATCTCGCCAATCTTCGAAGGCTCCGAACCCTTTGTCCAGATCGCGGGTTTCTCCCCTGTCCATCCAGACGGTGCGTTTAGACAAATTATCAAGGAATCGACGGTCATGTGAGATCAGAACGATTGCGCTTTGGCTTCGTGCAAGTTCATTTTCTAGCCATTCAATAGCTGGCAAATCTAGATGGTTGGTGGGTTCGTCTAACATTAAAATGTCAGGGTTAGGAGCAAGGGTGCGTGCAAGCGCGGCGCGGCGCATTTCTCCTCCGCTCATTACGGATGGGTCTTCTTCGCCTGTTAACCCTAGGGCGTCCAAGAGGTAAGGTATGCGGCTGCCGTCATCTGCGCCCACCAAACCTTCGGCTATATAATCATATGAGGTTCTGAAAGCCGACAAGTCCGGCTCTTGAGGCAAGTACCGCCAACTCACGCCAGGCTTTACAAAGCGATCCCCTGAATCGGATTCTACCAGTCCGGCGGCGATTTTCATCAGAGTGGATTTACCGGAGCCATTTCGCCCAACCAGACAAAGTCTTTCTCGCGGATAGACCATCAGATTGGCATCCTCGATCAAAGGCGTGCTGCCAAAGGTGAGGGCGATATTGGAGAGTGTCAAAAGGGGCGGAGCCATAGGGCGGGGTTTAGGCAAGGTGCAGACGAAAGGAAACAGTCTTTCTGTGCGATGCGTATATCAAATACATCTGACTATTGCCCTTCGAAAGGTGTGCTAAGGAGAGTGAAGGGAAGGGATAGTAAAGGCTTTCACTCTCTTTCCTCCTATCTTATTGAAATGACAGTGCCAAATAGGTGAACAGACTTGCACGGAGTTGAGGTTTGTTTATCAGTAAAGGTGAACTTTATTGGTAAAGGCTGACCCTTTAAATGCGCCATTTTCTGATTACAGTTTCAGTAATCCTGTCTAGTCTAGTTCAGGCATCGTTTTCGTTTGCTCAAACGACCCAAAATACGCCTGTTCCCTCCAGTTCCGCTATTGAAGCCAGTATTGCCGATGTGGAAGATAATTCAGAGCTGTCCGAAGAGCAAATTCAGACGGCAACGGATTTGTACAAAGAAGCGCTTCAGCGTTTGCGGGATATTGTCTCGGCTCAAGAGCAGGAAACTCAATACCAATCAGACCTTACAAATTCCGCCAGAACGCTCAGAGGTCTAAATGAAAGGATTGAGGTTGCGAAAGACCGCCTTGATACTAACCTCCTTACGGAAATGGAGCTGGGGGAGGAGCCCATGCGGGAAGAGGATCTGCTTGAGCTAGAGCAGGAATTGGCTTCCCGAGAATCCGAACTTCGGGCTCTGCGCTCCGAGATTGATGGGTATCGAGCCAGCTTACAGGCGCTGAGTACGCGTCAAGTAAATGCCCCCAAGGAACTCATAGAAATCAGGGCCGAGCTGGGAACAATCACCTCAGGCCTTGCCGATTTAGGAGAAGTAGAGACGGCATCGGATGTGCTGGGCAGGGCGCGCCGTGTGAATTTGAGGGTGAAAGCTAAATACCGCCGTCAGCAAATCGCGACTTTAGAGCGTGAAGTTGCCAGCTTACCCCGCCGGAATGAAATTATTAATGCTCGTCAAATGCTCGCTGAACTGCAATCGCGTAAATTATCTCGCGAGGTTCAAGTCCTTCAAGAAAGAACTGGTCAACGGCGGTTGAATGAAGCTTTACAATTTCAAAACACTGTCTTGGCGGAAGCCCAGCGTTACAGCGATTTGCATCCGGTTCTTTCCTCAATGGCAGAGCGAAATAAGGAACTGGCAAAACAAGTCATAGGCCTGGCCGCAAGCGAAGCTGCTATTTCTAGAAACACGGCTTCGGCCCGCTCTCGCCAAGATGATGTTTTAGAGGATTTGGAAGTTGCCAGAGATTTGGCTAACCTTGAAAGTCTAGACCGGGATGCCGGCGCGACGCTGAGGCGTTTGGGCAATCAGCTTGTGTCTCCGCAAGCGATACGAGCCGATTTGAACGAAACCCAGACTCTTTTGGTCAACGCAACCCGTCAAAGATTGGTCGCGCAGGAAGCGCTCCGGGACTTGCCTGTCGGGCGGGTTAACCCAGAAACAGTGCTAAACGCGGCGAGACGCGAAAACCCAACTTTGCCCGCCTTTGATTCCGAAGATATTGCGGCGCTTCAAAACCTCAATGATTCCCAGCGCTCACTTCTTTTACGTATTTCTACAGAAGGGACTGACCGCGTAACGGATATTCGTCAGCTTCAAGCCGCCCAAGAAAAGCTGTTAGAAACCACGCAAAATTTGCAGTCCTTGCTAGATGAGAAATTGTTGTGGATTCCCAGCGTACCGGCAATCGGTGTCAGTTGGCTGCCAAAAATCGTCAATGGGGCTTTGGAGTTATTTGCGCCCGAACATATCGTTTTAGTTTTTGAAACACTCATCTCACAGCTTCAAAAATATTGGCCTCTCGCCTTTGTCTTCGGGGTCGTGATTATCGGTTTGTATCGGACGCGGCCTTGGCTCTTCGCTAATATTCAGAAACGTTCGACCGAAGTCGGGCGGGTAAAAGTAGACAGCGCTTGGCACACACCCGCGGTTCTTGGGGCGGGCTGCCTTATAGCCCTACCACTCCCACTGTTATTTTTATTGTTCGGAATCCTGTTTGATCTTGTCGATCTCGCAGACCCTGTCGTCGACGGCGTTGAAAATGCCTGTTACTTTTTAGCCATTTTCTTTTTTATAGTTTTAACCTGGCGAGTTTGGGACCGAGATAAATCCTTATTCGGAACCCATTTTAAAATGGCGGCAATTGTTCGACAGACCGTCAATAAACAACTCAGATGGTTCGTACCCATTGTCGGCGTCACGTCAGGTTTGTTGGCGTTGACCACAGAGATGACCAGCGCCGGAATTTACGAAGGTCTGTCTCTTCTATTATTTATTTCAACCTGTCTTGTGCTCGGTGTGTTCGGCTTCAAGATCACATTATTAGAAAAAAACAAATTTTCAAATACCTCGAGCGATCCAGGCTGGTTTGTTCGTTATAACGGACTTATCTCTGTATTTATTATCGGTATCCCGATCGGCGCGGCGGCCCTTGCCGCGGCAGGATATTATGAAACAGCGGATGAATTGCTGTGGCGGTTTTTCATGTCCGCTTTGCTCTTATTCCTGACTTATCTGGTTTGGGGAACTATCCGTCGGGTCATCGTCGTGGCTCAGCGCCAGCTTCGTTACCGACAAGCGGTTGAGCGCCGCGACGCTGCTATTAAGGCCCGTCGTGAGAAAGAAGAGGCTGAAGAACGCGGAGAGGAAATGTCTCCACCGCCGAAAGTCGATACGAAGGAAATCGATGTTTCTTCGCTGACGCGCCAATCTGCCCAATTACTTAATACGCTTATTATTATTGCCTTCGCAGTCCTCATGTGGGCGAACTGGTCCTCGTTGCTACCAGCATTGTCTATTTTCGATGGCTTTGATGTCTGGACATATAAAACCGGCGAATTGGACGAGTTAAACAATCCGATTGAAACAGCGGTGACCCTGTGGAACGTACTCCAATCTCTTGTCATTTTGGCACTAACATTTATTGCGGCCCGCAACCTGCCGGGCTTCCTCGAAATCTTCGTTTTAAACCGGCTCGGCGTGGACCCAGGAACACGCTACGCTGTCGTCACAATTCTAGGGTACATAATCATTGCAATAGGCCTGATCGTTGGGGTCAACAGGTTAGGCTTGCAGTGGTCGCAATTGAAATTTGTGGCGGCCGGTTTGTCGGTTGGTATTGGTTTCGGTTTGCAAAAGATTATCGCGAACTTCGTTTCCGGCCTCGTAATTTTGTTCGAACGCCCTATTCGCATCGGTGATTATGTTACAATTGGGGAAGAGAGCGGATTTGTTTCTAGAATTAAAATCCGGGCGACAACACTAAATGATCTGGATCATCGTGAAATCCTGATTCCGAACGAAGCTCTTATCAGTGAGAGGGTGACAAACTGGACCTTGTCAAATTCTGTTACCCGCCTGAAAGTCAAGGTCGGCATTGCCTATGGGTCAAACACGGACAAGGCGCGGGAGTTGATGTTGGAAACCGTCAAGAAATTGCCTAAAGTTTTAGATACGCCGCCCCCGTCGGTCTTGTTCATGGGGTTTGGGGACAGTTCACTGGACTTCGAAGTCCGCGTATTCCTGCGTACTTTTGATGAACGCGTGCCCATGACCCACACCATCCATACCGAGATTAACAAAACGCTGGAGAAAGCAGGCATTCCAATCCCGTTTCCGCAACGCGACCTCAATATCGTCTCGCAAAATGTACCGTTGGAATTTTTACCGAAATCAAAATCGGCTCAGAGTCAGGCTAAGAAAGCATCAAAGTCAAAGGCCGAAGGCAAGACGGGGAAGGCAGCCAAAACAGCCCCTAAGTCCAAATCTGCGCCTAAGCCTAAAACTAAGACGGCGACTTCATCAAAATCGAAGACAGGCTCTTCTCCTAAATCGGAAACCTAAGAAGAGCCTAAGCGATCAGACCGAGTTAGAATTGCGTTTGGATGCTTTAATTGCTTCAGGCTTAACGTCCGATTGCTCAGCTACCCATTGGCAGACGAGGTCTTCCGTTAGAACCTTGTTCATATCACCGTTTACGCCTCTGAGGACGAGCGGATCCATGATCTTGCGAAAGAGCGGCGGAATATATGCAATCAGGAACATTAGCATATATCCATAGGGCAGGGCAGGGACTTCCTGGAACTGCCGCAAATATTGATAATGCCGAGAGGGGTTGGCGTGATGATCGGAATGACGGGCCAAATTGAAACTCGTCAGATTGGTGACGAGCAGATTGCAATTCCAGCTATGGTGAGGTTCGCAAGGAAGGAATTTTCCGTCCGGACGTCGATCGCGTAACAGACCGTAATGCGCAATGTAATTTTGAGAGGTCAGGGCTGTGGCAGAAACAAAACAAGCTAAAATCATATAGGCTAGAACGAAAGGGCCGAAAACAACGACCATTGCGCCCCAAACGATCAGAGCCATAACAGTGGAGAGTACGACTTCATTTTTTAAAGAAAAGCGAGAATAGCCTTTTCGGTCAGCGCGCCGCTTTTCGATCTTCCAGGATCGTTTCCAAGCGCCCGGATATTCCCGGCTCATGAAGTGATAATAGCTTTCGCCAAATCTCGAGGTCGCATGATCACGGGGCGTAGCGACATCAGAATGATGGCCCATATTGTGTTCGACCCGAAAATGCCCATAAAAACTGGGAAGCAACATGAAAAGTGCAAACCATTTTGAAACTTTATCCGTTTTGTGCCCAGTTTCATGTCCAGCATTGATAGCAAAGGCGAGGCCCCAGCCATGACTTAAACCCAGAGCCAAATAAATATCCCAAGGCCAAGATTGTTTTGTGAAAAACCATGCCCCTCCAACCCATGTCAAATAGATGGCAGGCAACATGGCGTGGACCATGAATTTGTAAAATTTCGAACTACTTACCTCGTCTTGGATAAGGCCTAGGAGGTCATATTTGTCGTCGCCGACAACGTAATCGAGTGCCGGGACAAGCACATAAAACATCGCAACGGGCAACCAGACCCAGTGTGGATTGCCCGTTGTGAGAGCTAACGCAATTCCTAATAAAGGCGTGGTTGGGAATGTAAGGGATATAAGCCAGAGGTGACGTTTCCAATCTGGTTTCGTGCTGAGAGCCTCCAAATACGCCATAACAAACCCCTATTGATAGATTTATCATTAACGGGTGAATTAGAATTGTCAAGGATGTCGCGGCGGGCTAACTAAGACCTCTATTGTTTCACTCAATTTACATCAGATTTTATTATGAGCCGCCGAAGTAGACTAAGCCCCGAAGCCCGACGCCATCAGTTGGTCGAAACAGCTATTGCGACCTTTGCTGATATGGGCATCGAGCGAACGGGACACGGTGATATTGCGAAACGGGCTGGGGTTTCGACGGCGACTGTTTTTAATTATTTTCCGACACGGGAAGAGCTGACGCAAGACGTGCTAAATGAAATTGAGGCTCATGTTGTCGAGATGTTTAAGAATCTACCGGAACTCGGTGCTGAAGCGAAAGACCGAGTATTATCGATGTCAGTCGCTTATGAAAAAATGATAGAAGATCGTCCTGCAACTCTGAAAGCCTACCTGAGTTGGTCGGTATCATTCAATCCTGATCTACGTCCTCAATATTTAGCGACGAGGAATCATATTCTTGAGCTGATAAAAAAGTCTATGCCGGCGCCGCTCGATAACGAAACAGATGCTCTGATAATCTACAATGCTGCCAACATGATGGCGGTTATGAAATTCGACAAAACGCCACGCGACGTCATGGTGAAATTTATTCTACGCTTGATTGATGCGCTCCTGGCTCCGCCGAATTAGTCACTTGATACCATGAGTGGTTCTGGCCATAGGGCGGTATGCGTATTAACACTTCACTCAGTTTATGTCTTGGGCTTTCGGCTCTCTCATCTGTCGCCTGGGCGCAGGACCCTCAACCCACGAAGGTGCCGAAAGAAACTGTTTCTTCCGGTGAGGTGAACGAAATTATTGTTCAAGGCATTTATGATGCCGATTTCTTCATCTGGGACGTCCCGGCGAGCGTGGATGTTTTGGGTGTTGAGAGCTTGGAAAGTATATCCTCTGTCCACCCGGCTGAAGCCTTGAACCGAGTTGCGGGCGTAAATATTCATCGCGGTAGCGGGCAGGAACATCTGACGGCCATTCGGTCTCCTGTGCTCACCGGCGGGGCGGGAGCAGGCAGCTTTCTATATCTTGAAGACGGCGTGCCGCTACGGGCCGCAGGCTTCGCAAATGTGAATGGATTGTTCGAGGGCGGAACAGAATTTGCACAAAGCCTAGAGATATTTAAAGGGCCCGGCCCCGCGCAATACGGCTCGAATGCCGTGCACGGTCTTATTAATATCACCTCTAAAGATGTGGATGGTAGAAATACACTCAAAATTTTGGGTGGCGAAGATGGAGTTGTTTCCGGACTTGCAAGCGTCACTAACGGAACATTTCGTCTCTCGACTTCCCTGGCCCATGATGACGGATTTCGCGACAATAGCGGGTTTGATCAGCAAAAAGTCCAGCTTAAATACCAAGGGGAATTTGGAGTTTGGTCTGTCGATTGGTTAAGCTCTTTCAATAATCTGAACCAAGAAACAGCCGGATTTATCGAAGGAAATGCCGCATATAAAGATGACGCCATCCGCTTTACCAACCCTAATCCGGAAGCGTTTCGCGACGGTAAAAGCTATCGCACTCAAGCCCGCTTTACTCGAAATTTTGGGGAGAACACACTCACAATGACGCCATATGCGCGTCGTGTTGAATTACGTTTTCTTCGCCATTTTGTCCCCGGCCAAGCTCTGGAGAAGAACGGGCATAGCTCCTTCGGTTTGCAAACTGCATTTTTCGGAGAGGCTTTTAATGTCGGGGCCGATATTGAGTATACGGACGGCTTTTTATTCGAATTCCAAGACAATCCTGACCAGTTCTCATTCACTCAAGGGCTTCATTATGATTACGATGTGAAGGCGCTCGTCGGGGCAGCTTACGCGCAGCGAGACATTGAGTTAGGAGGCTCTACAGTGCTCGATTTCGGGGTCCGGGCGGAATACACAAATTATAAGTATGACAACCGAGCAGATACGGGCCAAAGCGGACGTTTTATTCGTGTGGCCGACCGAAACGATGATTTCCTGACCGTCACGCCAAAAGTCAGTCTGCGTCACCATCTGGATGATCGCTCTATAGTTTATGTACGGGCTGCCAGAGGCTCGCGCGCGCCGCAAGTGACGGATCTGTATTCCGTTCAACTTAACCAAGTTGCGGGCGAAGCGGATGTGGAAACGCTCGATAGTCTGGAAGCCGGATTCAAACGGGACTTTGGAAAAACGCAAATTGAATTTGCTGCTTTCACCCAATGGAAGGACAATTTCTTCTTCAGGAACGCAAATGGGTTTAATGTGGTGGACGGCAAAACGCGGCATACTGGGCTGGAAGCAAGTTTTTCAGCGGAGCTAACGGATTGGTTGTCCGTGTCGGGTGACGGAACATTAGCGCGACACACTTATGATTTCTCGTTAGACGAAGGGTCTCCGGCGAATAATATCACTAAAGGCGACCGGGTTGACACAGCGCCGGATACGCTTTGGACAATACGCGCTACAGCCTCTCCAACTGACCTTTCTACCTTAGAACTTGAATGGCGCCATGTCGGAAGCTATTTTACAAATCCAGGCAACACAGAGGACTATTCCGGGCATGATATTTTCGTTTTCCGCGGGGACTATAGTCTCACGGAGGGTCTTAAACTTCAGAGCCGAATTGATAATCTTTTTGACACGCGGCACGCAGACAGAGCTGACTTCGCTTTTGGGAATGAACGTTATTTTCCCGGACGGCCCCGCACGCTGTTTTTAGGCGTGAGTGCTGATTTCTAAGAATTGACCAACCCACTTTAACAGACTAACCCGCCCTAATGCACATCCCAGATATTAAACTCGCCCAAGTTCTTGACCGTTTCGAACAAATCGAAGCGCGTATGAGCGCAACTATGGACAGTGACGAGATCGTCCAACTTGGCAAAGATTATGCCGAGCTGAAGCCTGTGGCGGACGGCGTTCGAAAACTTCGCGACGTTCGTTCGGAAATGGCTGACCTTGAAGCTATGGTTTCCGATCCGGATAATGGAGCTGAGATGAAGTCTATGGCCAGGGAAGAAATTCAGACGCTTAAAGAAACACTTCCAGGCTTGGAAAAAGAAGTCTCGCTTTTACTCTTGCCCAAAGACAAAGATGATAACGCCTCGATTGTTTTGGAAATCCGAGCCGGAACAGGGGGGGACGAAGCCGCAATTTTTGCTGGTGATCTTTTTTCCATGTATGCCCGGTATGCTTCCATTCAGGGATGGAAGGTCGAGATTGAGAGCGAAGCCGAAGCCGATATGGGCGGGTACAAAGAAATTGTCGCCTCTATATCCGGCGCAGGGGCTTACGGAAAAATGAAATTTGAATCCGGTGTCCATCGGGTGCAACGGGTTCCAGTGACAGAAACGCAGGGCCGAATTCATACCTCTGCTGCTACTGTTGCAGTTTTGCCTGAACCCGAAGATATCGATATTGGTTTTTCCATGAGTGATGTTCGTGTCGACACAATGCGTGCCTCAGGTGCAGGCGGGCAACACGTCAACAAAACCGACTCAGCTGTGCGGATGACTCACGTCCCCACGGGCGTTGTCGTGGTTTGCGACGCGAAATCCCAGCATATGAACCGGGCTAATGCCGAACGCCTCTTGAAAATGAAGCTCTATGATATTGAAAAGCAGCGAATTGATTCCGAGCGCGCTGAAGAACGTGCGGGCCAAGTTGGGTCAGGGGATCGTTCCGAGCGGATACGGACTTACAACTATCCTCAGGGCCGGGTAACGGACCACCGCATTGGATTGACGCTATATAATCTGGATAAAATTGTTGCTGGCGACGCGCTAAATGACGTGGTCGACACGCTTATGGCCGAAGATCAGGCCGCTCGCCTTGCCCAGATGGAAATGCAAGGCTAGGCGAAGGCATGTTTGCTATAAGTTATAAATTCGTTCTGAGCACCCCGACCCCTGAAAACGAAAAGAGATTTGTAGGGTGTTGGGAAGGCGTCACCCAATTCTTTCAGAGTGATGCCGGCGCTTTGGGGGCCCGTCTTCACAAAGGCGAAGACGGCGCCTTTTACGCTTATGCAGAATGGCCTGATAGGTCGACCTTTGAAGCCTCACAACAGGTCATGCCGACCGAAGACTTCGTCAAAACCCGCCTCGTTTGGGCTGAAATATGTGAACCAAGCGAGATATTATGGGCCGGGGAGGTCACGGCTGACCTCCTTAAAAATTAACACAGGTCTAGTTATGCTTCCGGGTCAGGAATAACTTCTCCGACGCCCGGACCAACTTCACCAATCTCAATGTTTTTTTCGCAAATATCAACGATTTCGCTGCCTTGTTCATTTATGTAAATCACTTCGGCCGGCTTGACGACTTTGATCTGTTTCACCTTAGTCTGGATAGGCTCGTAAGGCGGGTTTTCAATTTGCGTAATGGCGTATTGAACTTTTGTCTCAGCCGGAATGACTTTTTTGGTCAAGCCTTCAACGGACAAGCAGGTTTGTACTGATTCGGGCGCAATAATTGTTGTCCGAGCTTCTGGTTGAGTTGTTTGACAGGCGGTAAAGGCGGTTCCGCAGAGTAAAGCCAGTAATATAAAGCGGCGCATATCGGCCTCCCTTAAAGATTTGTTTGCCCTTGTTATCAGCTCTGACAGGACAAAACCATGACAAGTCTGCGCCAATTTTGTGGCGAAGAGCAAGCCCTTTACACTTGGAAAGCAGTTTTCCGAGGAATAGGGGTTAAGGTTAAGACTTTCTTTCCAAGCGTAAACCTATGTGTAAAGGGGAAAAAAGGCGCGGGATAGGATGTTACAGCCTGTTAATTGGAAGAGTGGTGTCGCTCTGCCTATTCTGCCCTAGAATTGACACATGTTTTTATAATGGGTCGCCGTACGCGAATCCCGGCAATTGAAGGCCAATACTATGATGATCGACCTTATCTTTCAGACGACAACGGCTCTGGAACCCATCTCGAGCACCGAGTTTTCTTTTTGGTCACTGTTTTTACGCGCCGATTGGGTGGTAAAGGGCGTAATGGTCCTGCTTGCTATTGCCTCCCTCTGGTCTTGGGGCGTTGCGATAGACAAGGCAATTATGTTCTTTGTGCTGAAACGGCGCGCAACGGATTTCGAGGATACCTTCTGGTCTGGGCGTACTCTTGAGGATCTGTCGGCATCGCTCGGCAATGATACACGTGATCCGATGGCACGTATTTTTTCGGCCGCGATGCGCGAATATAATGAGGGCCGGACGTCTCCGCGTACCGAAGGCGCCCTGCAAAACACTCGCCAACGCATTGATTCGGTCATGAACCTGATTATCAACCGCGAAATGGCCAAGGCAGAACGCGGCATGGCGGTTCTGGCGACGGTATCTTCAGCGTCTGTTTTCGTGGGTTTGTTCGGGACAGTTTGGGGCATCATGAATGCGTTCCGCGCGATTGCGGCGAGTCAGAACACTAATCTCTCTGTTGTCGCCCCGGGTATTGCCGAGGCTTTGTTTGCGACAGCTCTAGGCTTGATTGCGGCGATCCCTGCGCTCGTTTTCTATAATAAGTACAGCAATGATTTGGATAGCTATGGCGGCCGTATTGAAGGCTACGCTGATGAGCTGTCTGCAATCCTCTCACGCAAAATAAGCAAGGGGCAGTAATATGGGGGCTTCCGTATCATCCCGCGCCGGACGAACCGGGCGTGGAAGTGGTCGCCGCCGCAATCGCGGAGGGCGCCTAAATTCAGATATCAATGTGACGCCGCTTGTCGATGTCATGTTGGTCTTGCTCATTGTGTTCATGGTCGCGGCGCCGCTGCTCTCTGTTGGCGTTCCGTTGGAATTGCCGAAAACAGACGCGAAAAGCCTGCCTAGCCAGACAGAGCCGATAACAATTTCCGTCGACAAAGATGGCGGTATATTTATTCAGGAAGCCGAGGTTAGCCTTGACGACTTGGCATCGAAGCTCTCTGCCGTTGCCGCCAACGGCTATGAAGAACGCATTTATTTGCGCGCGGATGAGAACTCTGACTATGGCGCAGTGATGAAGGTCATGGCGCGGGTGAATGCCTCGGGCTTTTCTAATCTGGGCTTAGTTACAGATCCGGTGTCACAATAGGGTTATGAAGCTCGGTCTCCCAATATCCGTTGGCCTTCATGTTGCAGCCGTTACGGTAGGACTCATTACCTTTTCTGGTGATGTTACGCCGTTTGAGGAAACCCGGATTATTCCGATTGACCTGATTTCAGTCGGTGAGACAACAAACATTTCTGCGGCTATTCGTAAGCCCAAGGAGGCATTGCCAGAGCCCGAACCCGAAGAACCTATGATGCTGGAAACGCCCATGGAAAATTCCGAGGAAGAGGCCCCTGAAATAAATGAGCGCACTGAGGAGCCTGTCGAAAAGACCGCGGAAGCCGTTATTCCTGAACCGGCTAAAAAGCCTACTGAAGCTCCCGACAAGCCGAAAGAAGAGCCAAAAGAGCCGGATGAACCCGCATTTGACTTGGATAAGCTCTCGGGACTTGTAAATAAAACGCGAGATACTTCACCGGAAAAGAACAAGCAAAAAACTCTTGAGTCAGAACAGAATACCTACCGCTTTGCCGATGCTGCACGCGCCGGAACGGGTGAGGGCACGGATATGACCCTTTCAGAACTAGATGCTCTGCAGTCGGCGATGTATAAATGCTGGCGCATCCCGGCCGATGCTCAAAACCCGGAAAAATTAATCGTCAAGTTAGATCTAAAACTTTTGCCGGGCGGCTTTGTCGAAGATGTGAAAGTCAAAAACCGTATGGCGGCGCGCCGTAATGATCCGGGAAATCCGTTTTGGGAAGTTGCGGAACAACGCGCGGTTCGGGCCGTATCGCAATGCGCGCCTTATGATTTTTTACCGGATGATAAATACGCAAATTGGCGAAACCTCACTTTGAATTTTGCCCCTCAATTGTAAGATGAAGCTAAAACTGATAGCCAAACCCTAAGAAGCAAACCTACGAAGGATGTCTCTGTGAAATTGTTTTTCCGCTTATTACTGACCTTAGCTATCTCGATTTTTGCCTGGCCTCTTGCGGCTCAGGCTCAATTGGAAATCGATATTACCAAAGGCAATCTGGAACCAACCCCGATTGCAGTGCCGGATTTTATTTCGCAGTCCGATAGCGGCCGCGCGATGGGCGCGCAGGTGGCAGAAGTCATCCGAGCTGATTTGGAACGATCAGGGCTTTTTGAATCACTTAATCCGGCGAGCTTTTTAGAGGTTCAAACCAATATTGATTATGAGCCGACCTATGCAGACTGGCGGATTATAAAGGCCGAAGCGCTCGTTTCTGGACGTATAGTCGAAGAAAACGCTAATAGAATAAGGGTTGAGTTCCGTCTTTGGGATGTCTTTGCTGGCAAACAACTGGCTGGAATTCGCTTGGCGGCAACCCCACAGAACTGGCGCCGCACGGCGCACAAAGCCTCTGACGCGATTTATAAGGCCCTGACAGGCGAAGAAGGTTATTTTGATAGCCGCCTCGTTTTTATTGATGAGAAGGGTTCCAAGGTTGATCGGGTGAGACGTCTCGGCATTATGGATCAAGACGGCGCGAACCCTCAATATCTGTTGGCTGGATCAGACTTAGTCTTGACGCCAAGGTTTTCTCCTAGCAGCCAAAAAATTGTCTTCTTGTCTTACGAAAACACCTATCCGCGTCTTTACATTCTCGACATCGAATCTGGCCGACGGGAGCTCTTGGGTGACTTCCCGGGAATGACCTATTCGCCGACCTTTTCACCGGATGGCAACAAACTTATTATGTCTATGGAACGACGTGGAGATTCCGATATTTATGTAATGGATCTCAATTCCCGCTCAACTAGCCGCCTGACGAATGATCCGGCAATTGATGTGTCGGGGAGTTTTTCTCCGGATGGACGCCGCATAGTGTTTAACTCTGACAGAGGCGGCTCGCCTCAGCTTTATGTGATGAATGCGGATGGGAGCGATCAAAAACGTATCAGCTTCGGAGAAGGACGTTACAACGCTCCTGTTTGGTCTCCCCGCGGAGACAAGATCGCCTTTGTAAGAACTCTAAGAGGGAAATTTTCTATCGGCGTTATGGACCCAGATGGTAAAAACGAACGCATTTTGACTGAAAGCTATTTGGATGAAAGCCCAACATGGTCACCGAATGGCCGGGTCATTGCCTTCACGCGAGAGACTCGCGGACGGGGCGCCCGTAGCGAGATATGGTCCGTTGACCTGACAGGACAAAACCTTCGCCGTGTTGAGACGCCAGGAGAGGCCTCAGACCCTGCTTGGTCGCCATTATTGCCATAACTTAACCTAAATTGCGGAGAAATTTGGTAACTTTGTCGTAAGAATAGCGTTTAATCGAACTGCGACCTTGATTTTGCCGCAATCTCGTTCTTAATCACCGTCATGTGTTGGCCATGTTTTATTGTCAGCCCCACGGAATACATATGGAGACTCTGATGAAACCTCTTAAACTTCTACTTTTAGGCGGCGTTGTGCTCGGCCTAACAGCTTGTGCGAGTAAACCAAAACCCGAACCGGTGCAGGAACGTTCTGTTACGCAGGCTCCGCAACCTGCTGAGCCTCAGACTGTTGAGCAGGCGCCCGCGCCAACCGAACAGTATGTTGCGCCCGATCAACCTGCACCTGGGTCAATTGAAGACTTTGCGTATCAATCCGGAGGTGAGCCACGTGTTTATTTTGGCTATGACCAATATACACTGAGTAACGAAGCCCGGAACAAATTGATGCAACAAGCCAACTGGCTCTCAAATTACTCAAACATGAATGCGATTATCGAAGGTCACGCCGATGAACGCGGGACCCGTGAGTATAACTTGGCTCTTGGCGCGCGCCGTGCAGAGGCAGTTCGTGCGTTCTTGGTTGCTCAAGGTATCGCTCCGAACCGTCTCAGCACCGTATCTTACGGAAAAGAACGTCCAATTGACGCTCGTTCCAATGAAGAAGGTTGGGCTCGGAATCGTAATGGCTTTACGAATTTGACATCTGGCGGCGTCTCCTAGGCGCCCCCCAATATTCGTTCATAGCGGATTAATAATTATGGCTGATTCTTAACGCTCATTCTGCCCGAATGGGCGTTAAGTCTATTTGATGACCGCGACCGGAGACCCACATGTTTAAATATTTGCCCGTAAAATCTTTTGCACTTCTATGCGTCGTGACGGCAATGCTGACCGCATCGGCGGCACAGGCCCAATCAAAGAGAGAACTTGCGGCGCAGAATGCTCAATTGGCGCAACGCATAAGTATCTTAGAGCAACGCCTTTTGACCGGAGATCCGGCGGCAGAGCGTCTCATGGCGCGAATGGATACACTCGAAACCTCTCAACGCAGCCTTACAGGTGAAATTGAGCGTCTCCGTTATGAGCGGGATAACCTCGTATCAGAACTCGATGCTCTGGAGGGGGATATCCGCGCCATGCAAGAACTCTCAAACCGCATCAGAATACATTTGGATGCCGTAGACCTTGTAGCCCAAGAAACACAAGGCCGTTCCGAAACTTATGAGTATGGCCCAGAGATGGAAGGGCAGCCCTCTGCTGTACCCGGCGCCCCGGTGTTCAAAGAAAGAGACCTTGTTGTAGGGGGGGACACCGATGCGTCAGAACCGGTCGGCTCCCAACCTGAAATGCCGATGGGCGAAGATGTGAGCCAACTTGGTCAAATTGGAAAAACTAAACTGGCTGAGGGTGACTTTGCCGGAGCGCAAATCTCGCTCAGTCAATATCTCGAGTTTAATCCCGAAGCGTCTGACGCAGGAGAAATGAGCTTCTGGCTGGGCGAGAGCTATTTTGTTCGGGGCGGTTATGCCGATGCGGCGGATGCCTATATCACGTCTATGCGCAAAAATCCGGACGGAGCCAAGGCCCCTGACGCCATGGTTCGTCTCGCGGCGGCCCTACGTGAGCTTGGAAATGTATCGGAATCTTGTCAGACTTTGGCGAGTTTTCCAGAACAATTCCCGAATGCACGAGACGCGGTTAAGGAAAAGGCGCGTATCGAAGCTGCCCGTACGGGATGTTAAACTTTCCAGTTTTGTCTTAAGTCAGCCTCATGTTAAATGAGGCTGTAGCCCCTTATTATTCTGAGACCAAAGCCGCCTTCGCCGTCGCTCTATCTGGTGGCGGGGACAGCATGGCTTTGCTCCATGCTCTTAAAGACGCTCCGCAATTGCGCTGCGCCTTAATTGTCGATCACGGCTTAAGGGAAGAATCAGCTGAAGAAGCCAGTCTGACCAAATCGCGGGCTGAGAAATTGGGAGTGGAAGCTCATGTTCTGACGTGGGCTCCTGAACCGTTAAAGGCCGGTCTGCAAGAAAAGGCTCGGCGGGCTAGATACGGGTTGATGGGGGCATATTGTCGCCGTGAGGGCATTTCGGCCCTATCAACGGCGCACCATCTGGGCGACCAAGCGGAGACCCTCGTCATGCGATATGATAGAGGGACGGATTGGCGCGGCGCGGCTGGGATGAGTTCTGAAAAATATGCTCCAATCTGGCCAGAGCTTGCCCAGGTTACTTTGTGCCGTCCGCTGTTATCGGTTCCTAAAAGCGAAATTCTCACCTATTTAAGATCGAATGGCTTGGGGTGGGTAGAGGACCCCAGTAATAACAATCGCGATTTCACGCGGGTAAGAATACGCCAGAGGTTGGCTGTATCGCCAAGCTATCTCGGAGCTATCCTAGAAACAGCGCAAGACTTACGCCAGGCAAAATTTCTGGAACAGGGATTTCTTGCAAACCAAGCCTCCAAAATATTGAGCGTTGATGAAAATGGATATGCTGTTCTCTCAGAAATGCCTTATCCTGAGGTTCTCTCGCATCTACTACGTCTCGTAAGCGGAACTGGCGGGCCAATAGACGGGGCGCAAATCCGGCGCGCTTTGAAAAAGATGCGGCGTTCAGATTTCAACGCTGTTACCTTGGCAGGCACGCAAATATCCAAATTCGATAATAAGTTTCTTGTGTGCCGAGACCCCGTCGCTGCGAAGGGGCGGAGAAATAAGGAACAGACAACACAAACTTCTCTGGTTCTACCTCTGAATGAACCCTTTATTTGGGACGGACGATTTTCGGCGCGGACAAACAGAGAGGGCATTACAGTTTCGCCTCTATTCGGGCAAATGTCGAAACTGCCAAACGAACTCGTGAAACAAATCAAGCGACACCCTCCCAAGGTCAGAATGACCTTGCCTCTCTGGCGGACGGGATCCGATATTCTAGGAATCGGGGCCGGAAAATTTGACGGGCTTTCCGTCGAGTGTCTCGCGCGAGAGCGTCTCAAGGCAATGTTTGGGAACTCAGTCCCAATGATGAACAAAAACGTATGAAGAATTAAGCTTGCGCAGGCTTTTTTTTGGCGCAGGGTTTCTTATGTGGTAAGATAGCTAGATTATGCACAAGGCAATCAGATGAAAAACGAAAATCCACCCCCCAATTTCAATATGCGCAATGTTGCCGTTTGGGGGTTAATCATTGCGATGTTTCTCGTCATGATTACCGTGACACAGGGGAATTTTAATTCCGTTCCTGAAGAAAACGAGCTGAATTTCAGCCAGTTTTCTCAACAGGTCAAACAGGGTAATATCGCTAGCGCTAAAATTGACCAGGACGCCCGTATCGTTACAGGTGAACGCAGCGATGGAAGCGATTACGTCGCTAATATTCCCTTTTTTGACGATAAGGCTGGTGACCTCCTCGCTACAACGGATATCCCTTACGAATATGCAGAGAAGAAAGAGCAAAGTGTTCTCGTCGGATTGTTGATGAGCGTTTTGCCATTGCTTTTGATCGTAGGTATTTTCTTCCTGTTCTTCCGGTCCATGCAGGGCGGAGGACGCGGCGGCGCCATGAGCTTTGGGAAATCTAAGGCTAAATTGCTTACGGAAAACACCCAGAAAAAAACTTTCGCTGATGTCGCAGGTGTTGAATCCGCGAAAGAAGACTTGAACGAGGTTGTGGAGTTTCTTCGCGATCCTTCCCGTTTTACGCGGCTTGGGGCGCGCATTCCGACGGGCGCTCTCTTGGTGGGGCCTCCCGGTACAGGTAAAACGCTTTTGGCCCGCGCGGTGGCCGGCGAAGCCGAAGTGCCGTTTTTTACGATTTCAGGTTCCGATTTTGTTGAAATGTTTGTGGGTGTCGGAGCGTCACGGGTTCGGGAAATGTTTGCCGATGCACGCAAGCACGCGCCTTGTATCATCTTTATTGACGAGATTGACGCCGTAGGCCGCCACCGCGGTGTCGGCACCTCTGGCGGGCACGAAGAACGCGAACAGACTTTGAATCAGCTCTTGGTTGAAATGGACGGATTTGATGGTCAGGAAGGCGTTATTATTATCGCCGCGACGAACCGTCCTGACGTCTTGGATAAAGCGCTTCTGCGCCCGGGTCGTTTCGACCGGCAGATCGAAGTGCCATATCCCGATATTTCCGGACGCGAAAAAATCCTCGAAGTCCACATGAAAGGCAAACCGATTTCTGCTGATTTGGATGTCAAATATATTGCGCGCGGAACCCCCGGGTTCTCGGGCGCGGACCTTGCCAACCTCGTCAATGAGGCGGCTCTTTTGTCAGCCCGTCGCAACAAGCTTAAAATCACGATGCGCGAATTTGAAGACGCGCGTGACAAAGTTATGATGGGCGCGGAGCGTCGCACCCTCGCCATGTCGGATGAAGAAAAACAAATGACGGCCTATCACGAAGCGGGTCATGCTATTGTTGGTCTGAATATGCCTGGTAGCCTGCCGATTCACAAAGCAACAATCATTCCGCGCGGTCGTGCGCTCGGTATGGTTCAATACCTGCCAGAACGAGATCAGATATCCCAAAGCCGTCAAGAGATGATTGCGTCCATGGCTATGGCAATGGGCGGACGCGCGGCCGAGGAAATCAAATTTGGCTATGATAAAGTGACGTCTGGCGCGAGCTCGGATATCGAACACGTTACTAAAATCGCCACAGCGATGGTGACGGAATATGGCCTGTCTGACGCGATCGGCCCGATTGCTTATAAGGATAACGATCAGGGCAGCTTTGTGCCCGGCATTGGACGCGGTTCTGCGATTTCTCCGGAGACGGCGAAGTTGATTGAAACGGAGATTAAGCGGTTTGTGACAGAAGCCCACGAAAAGGCGCTTGAAATCTTGAAAAAGAAAAAGAAGGACTGGAAAACTTTAGCCGAAGCCCTTCTGGAATATGAAACGCTTTCTGGTGATGAAATCAAATTGCTTCTTTCTGACGGGATCAAGCCCAAACGCCCTGATGGCGGTAAAACCAAGCCAGCTGTTTCAGCGGTTCCAACGACCAAAAAGCCCAAAGGATTGGGCGGGGCAGCGGAAGCTTAATTATAAATCACCCCGCTTCGGCGGGGTTTTTCATTTGTTACTTGATTGCTATGACTTCTAAATTCACCCGACCACAGATTATGGGCATATTAAATTCCACGCCAGACAGCTTCTCCGATGGCGGCCGTTATGATGGGCTTGAGGTAGCTGTTAAGGGCGCGATGCGGTTGTGGGAGCAGGGCGCCGACATTATCGACATCGGCGGGGAGAGCACCCGGCCAGGAGCGGAAGAAGTGACCGTTGCGGAAGAAATAATGAGAACGGTTCCAGTCATTGTGGCCTTGCGCGAAGGGACAAAGGACAAAGAAGTAGGTCCGATAATTTCCATCGATACCCGCAAGCCCGAAGTGGCTCAGGCGGCGATACTCGCGGGCGCCGATATGTGGAATGACGTGACGGCGCTAACTTTCGATAAATCCTCGGAGAGCGTCGCCGCCGAGCTAGGCTGCCCGGTTATTCTTATGCATATGCAGGGTTCGCCGGAGACCATGCAGCATAATCCGCATTACGGAGACGCTGTGGCCGAAGTAAAAGATTATCTGGCAAAGCGTATAGATGCCCTTGATTTTGCGGGAGTGGAACAGAAAAATATCACGCTCGACCCGGGGATTGGATTTGGAAAACGGCAGGAAGATAATCTTGCGATCTTACACTACCTTTCCGAGTTTAAATCACTGGGATGCCCGATCCTAATCGGGGCCTCTCGCAAAAGCTTTATAGGACGCATTGATGGGAGCAGTGCAGATGATCGATTAGGCGGGAGCCTCGCCGCCGCCCTCTGGTCGGCTCAAGCTGGCGCCAATATTGTGCGAGTGCACGATGTGAGTGAAACTGTGCAGGCGATGAAGGTATGGGAGGCTATCGCGCGTGGTTAATAGCCGGAAGCCATGGCTTAAATATAAAAACACGGAAAAGCCTACGCGAGAATACCATTCAGTAAAACCAAAGCGCCGAACAGTTCGGCTCGCATTATTTTTCCTCATTTACCGGAGGTGTTGGCGGGCACAAATTCTATTTGGGAAAAGCGAAGCAAGGCTGGTCACTATTCGTAATCTACCATTTGCTTTTTATCTATTAAAGGATCGCTTTTGATTCTAATCTGGCTTTTGTAATTGGTGTTTACTTTTTACTGGTGTTCCTTTTGGAAGTTGGAAGCCTGAACAAACAGGTAAAACTTAGAAATATCGAACTGAGATGTGATGACTGAAAACGTAGAAAACAAACCCCAAGGCCGCGTTCTCATCATCGCTGGCTCCGACTCCTCTGGAGGCGCGGGGATACAGGCGGATATAAAAACTTGTGCTGCGTTTGGCGCCTATTCCATGACGGCGATTACAGCGATCACCGTTCAAAATACTTTAGGCGTGGAGCAGGTGGAGTTCCTCGATGCGGAATTGGTGCGTGCGCAGGTAAAAGCCTGTGTGTCCGACATTGGCATTGACGTCGTTAAGATCGGAATGCTGGGGACGAAAGAGATAATCGATGTCGTTGCCGAAGAAATTGAGCCGCTTGACGCGTTTATTGTCTTAGACCCTGTCGCTGTAGCAACCTCTGGGGACACATTGCTCAAAGATGATGCAATGGAAGCTCTGAAAACTAAATTGTTACCTTTGGCTGATCTCGTGACGCCCAATGTCCCGGAAGGTGAATGGCTCTCAGGTGTGAAAATCGAAGATGTCGATGATTTGACCAAAGCGGGCGACGCGCTTCTTGAGCAGGGTGTTTACGCAGCGCTGATGAAAGGTGGACATTTGTCGACCAAGTCTGTTGTCGACGTTCTGGTGAGCGAGGAGGGGGCGAACGTAATGTCCGGCCCGCGCCTTCATACGCGGCATACGCACGGCACAGGATGTACGTTGGCAAGCGCTGTGGCGGCCAATATGGCCCTGGGGCTTTCCTTGGACGCGGCTGTAATGGTGGCGCGAGAATTTGTTTTCGAGGCTATTCGCACGGCCCCTGGTCTGGGGTCGAAAGATGGACATGGTCCGCTCAACCACGGCTTGGCAAGCGAAGAAGGCGCAGAAGAGGAAAACCCTAAATCGGACAATCCATTCGCAGCGCTCAAATCACTTAAATAAGCTAAATTAAATAGCTTCGTTTAAGACTTGAACGGATCCCGCATAAGGATAACGTCTTCGCGTTCTGGAGACGTTGAAACCATAGATACTGGACAATCGATCAGCTCTTCGATGTGGCGCACATATTTGACGGCTTCGGCGGGCAGGTCAGCCCAGCTTCGGGCGCCTTGTGTGCTGCCTTGCCATCCCGGCATGGTTTCATAAATCGGTTCGACACTGGCTTGATTGGCCGCCCCTGCTGGGAGGCGTTTAATCTGTTTGCCGTCGAGTTTATACCCGACGCAGATTTTTAGCTCTTCCAAGCCGTCCAGAACGTCCAACTTTGTCAGGGCAATCCCCGTGATACCGCCTGTGATAACAGCCTGACGCACCATAATGGCGTCAAACCAGCCGCAACGGCGTTGCCGTCCGGTGACGGTTCCAAATTCGTGACCGCGTTCGCCTAAACGTTGCCCAACCTCGTCGTTCAGCTCAGTTGGGAAAGGGCCTTCGCCGACTCGGGTCGTGTAGGCTTTAGTAATCCCCAGTACATAATTAAGCGCGCCTGGACCCATGCCGGACCCTGCAGCGGCCTGTCCGGCGATCGTATTGGAACTTGTCACAAAGGGGTAAGTCCCGTGATCGATATCGAGCATGGCGCCTTGGGCACCTTCAAATAAAATCCGTTTTTCGGCTTGTTGGGCTTCGTGCAGTGCGTGCCAGACAGGCGCGGAATAAGGCAGAATTTCCGGTGCAATTTTGAGCAGTTTTTCGGTCAGCTCATTAGCGTCCGTTTCCGGCTGTCCCAATCCGACGCGAAGCGCATTGTGATGATGCAGCAGGTTTTTCACACGAGCCAGCAAATGCTCTTTATCCGCCAAGTCGCAAACCCGAATAGCCCGCCGGGCGACTTTATCTTCGTAAGCGGGGCCAATGCCGCGTTTGGTTGTCCCAATTTTGACGCCGTCGACGCGGTTTTCGCGAATGCCGTCTAGCTCGGAATGAATAGGAAGAATGAGGGCGGTCGATTCGGAAATCAGCAAATCCTCAGGAGTGATTTTGACGCCTTGGTCCTTAATACGTTTTACTTCATCTAAAAACGCCCAAGGGTCGAGGACGACGCCGTTTCCGATGACAGACAGTTTTCCGCCGCGAACGATGCCAGAAGGAAGGAGAGAGAGCTTATAGACCGTTCCGTCAACCACAAGTGTGTGACCAGCATTATGTCCACCTTGAAACCGAACCACGACGTCCGCGCGGCTGGAAAGCCAATCGACAATTTTGCCTTTTCCCTCATCACCCCATTGGGACCCGACGACAACTACATTGGCCATATCACACTCGCATAAAAAAGGCGCCTGCTATTGAATAGCTGCGCCGGCAATTATTCCTCGCGTGAGTAACTGAAAAAATCTCTCAAAGCGAGTCTCTGTCGGGAGTTATCTTCAATTTAGAAGCGTTTTGCAATTCGGCCTCCGATAACGTCCAGACCCTCATTGCTACGGGAAGAAAGAATTCGTCCGTGACTTAGATGTTCGATAAAAAACTCGGTGGAATAGGTCTCGTTAAAACGATAGCCGAGGGCGACTTGTTGACGGAATAAAATTCGAGAGCCGAATTCGATATTCTCGCGTGTTTGCTCCTGGAAAATAAGAGATTCGGCCGGCGTGGTCGGGCGATCAAATTCTAAATTTCCATTGTGAATGACCAATCCAAAAGAAAAGTCACCGTAGAATTTATTCCCAAATCCCTGACGCCATAAAAGTCCCCCGCCGCCATAGGACGTATTACCTTCGAGGTTATAGGAGCCTCCGATATAAGGTTGCGGACTCAGGGCCCATTTGAGAAATTGGGGTTCTTCGAAAACCAGTTCGGCGTTAATTGCGACACTGTTTTCTTTTTCTTTATTTGTCCCAAAACCAAGAATTTCGATGTCATGAATATTTGTGCCGACCCGCATTTCTGCGACTTGTGCTTGCGCCGCTGAACCTACCGATGAAAAATAAAAAACAAGGCAAATTGCCGAAAGAACGCGAAGGGATGATAACATCAGTCAGCCTTGAGTGTTGGGGTTTTTAACCCAAATAAAATACGGGGCGTGAGCCCCGCTTAAGGTATAGTCGCGAATAGGGCGATTACAAAGAGACAACGTCGACAATTTTAACCGCGTCGAGAGATTTTATCTCTTGAGCGACAGAGTCTGATATCGGCCCATCAACACTGACAAGACAGACAGCCTCATCACCCTTTTTCATTCGGCCCAAAGAGAATGTCGCAATGTTGACTTTGTTATCTCCAAGGACGGCTCCTAAATGACCGATGAAACCAGGCTTATCCTCATTTCGGACGTAGACCATATGCGGAGAGAAGGGTGCGTCCATAGGCACTCCAAAGAGGCGAACAATGCGAGGTTCGCCACGATAGATCGTCCCGACAACAACATATTTGCGTTCTGTTGTCGTCACCGTCAGGCGGATAAGCGATTCGGCGCGTTCCGCTTCATCGACATAAGACTCCTTGACTTCAATCCCACGTTCTTTTGCAAGCACTGGAGCGGAGACCATATTCACATCCGGCATGGCTGCTTTTAGCAGTCCCGCGAGAGCGGCAGCTGTGACCGGATTGGTATTCAGCTGCGTTACTGCTCCCTTATAGGTAAATTCCACAGATTTAATTGGTGCGTGGAGAAGTTGCCCTGTCATAGCCCCAAGGTTATCGGCCAGATCGACAAATGGCTTAAGGCGAGGGGCTTCTTCGGCTGTGATGGACGGTGTGTTGAGCGCGTTACTGACCGCGCCGGTAAGTAGGTAGTCCGCCATCTGCTCAGCCACTTGCACAGCCACGTTTTCTTGCGCTTCTAATGTAGACGCGCCGAGGTGAGGGGTCGCGATAAAATTCGGTGTTCCAAACAAAGGATGCTCTTTTGCCGGCTCGACCGCAAACACGTCCAACGCCGCCGCTCGCACATGACCAGCGTCCAGCGCGTCTTTCAACGCTTCCTCGTCGACGAGGCCGCCGCGGGCGCAGTTCACAATAATGATGCCTTTTTTGGTCATACCCAGGCGTTCGCGAGATACGATTCCTCTTGTGCTATCGACCAAAGGTGTATGCAAAGTGATAGCGTCAGCCCGTTGAAAGAGTGTGTCCAAATCAACCTTTTCCACGCCTAATTTTACAGCCCGTTCAGGTGTCAGATAAGGGTCGAACGCAATGACCTTCATCTTAAGGCCCAGAGCTCTTTCGGCGACCAATGCTCCAATGTTGCCGCAGCCAATAATGCCGAGCGTTTTATTAAACAGCTCAACACCTTTAAAATCGCTTTTTGGCCATTCGCCGTTTTGGGTGCGGGTCGAGGCCGACGGGATCTGGCGGGCCGCAGAGAAGAGCATGGCAATGGCATGCTCGGCCGTTGTTACGGCATTGCCAAAGGGCGTATTCATGACGACGACGCCTTGATCCGTTGCGGCTTTGATGTCGACGTTATCGACCCCAATTCCGGCCCGGCCAATCACTTTCAGGTGCTTGGCAGCTTTAATAATCTCGGCGTCCGGACGTGTCGTAGACCGAACAGCGAGGCCGTCATATTCTCCGATGATGTCAATGAGCTCTTCTTTGGAAAGACCCGTGATGACATCGACATCAACGCCGCGGTTCTTGAAAACTTGAGTCGCCGCAGAGGACATTTTGTCAGCAATTAGAACTTTAGGCATGAGTTAGCCCTCCTTCTGAATAAGAGTTGCAAACGCCCAATCAAGCCATGGGACGAGCGCTTCGAGATTAGATTTTTCAACGGCGGAGCCGCACCAGATTCGTAGCCCTGCTGGGGCGTCGCGATAACTGCCGAAATCCAAGGCCACATTCTGTTGCGCGAGGAGATTAACAAAAGCCTTTGAAAAGGCTGCGTTATTTTCGATACGATTATCATCAAAGACGAGGCAGACGCCCGTATTAGACCACTCGTCTTTGTTTGCGGCGAGGTTTTTAATCCAGGGGGTTTTCTCTACCCAATCCCAAATAACTTTGGCATTTTCATCGGCGCGTTGCAGGAGGGTCGGAAGCCCGCCAATGGATTTAGCCCAGCTTAGGGAATCGATGTAATCCTCCACAGCGAGCATGGATGGCGTGTTGATTGTCGCACCTTGAAAAATTCCTTCGTTAATTTTTCCGCCTTTTTTCATCCGGAAAAGTTTCGGGAGAGGCCAAGGGGGATTATAGCTTTCCAGACGCTCTACGGCGCGCGGAGAGAGAATGAGCATGCCGTGACCGGCTTCGCTGCCCATGACTTTCTGCCAAGAGAAAGTGACAACATCGAGTTTGTCCCAGTCCAGAGGTTGAGCAAATGCGGCGGAGGTCGCGTCGCATATCGTAAGAGCGTCTCGATCGGTCGGAATAAAATCTGCATTCGGGATTTTCACACCGGATGTGGTTCCGTTCCAAGTAAAGACTAAATCCCGCGTTCCGTCATAATTGGAAAAGTCGGGAAGGTGACCGTATTCGCCTTTCAAGATAGTTAAATCGTTTAAGGGAAGTTGAGTCTGTGCGTCCGTAATCCAGCCTGATCCGAAACTCTCCCAAGCGGCAACGTCAACGCCGCGAGGGCCTAAAAGGGACCACATGGCCATTTCAACAGCGCCGGTATCAGAGGCAGGGACAATCCCGACACGGTAATCTTCCGGAACCTCGAGAACTTCTCTGGTGAGATCGATAGCGAGTTTTAAGCGCTCTTTACCCAAGGCAGAGCGGTGCGAACGGCCCAAAACATCTAAATTTAAATTGGAAATGTCCCATCCGGGACGTTTGGCTGTCGGTCCGCTCGAAAAATGCGGACATGCAGGTTTTTTGGCCGGCTTCTGAGCCGGTTCGGTGGCGATTGCCATAAGACTGTCTCCATCGTCTGAGTTTTTGTACAGACGTCAAAGTGCGTTCCAGTGGGGGAACGTGACCCACGAGCGCTATGCAATAGATTTGGGGGAGATGTCAATATAGCTGTTGTGCACCCCCTAGGCTTTGAAAAGGCCGAAAAATAAAACGATAACGGTCGCATGATCAAAGTCTCGTTTTGCCAGAATGAATTTCTCTGTCGCAATAAATTCAGTCGTATTCAGGTCATATTCAGGCTAGAAAAAACATACCGATTAAAAAACGAGACGTTATTCATGAACAAGTACACACAGGTTTCAAAGAAATTATTAGCCGCAAGCGCATTGGCGCTTGTTTTGAGTGCAGGCCTTGTCGCTTGCGGCGGCGGCGGCGGGGGATCCAGTGTGGTCACACCACCGCCTCCACCGCCTCCGCCTCCACCCCCACCACCGCCTCCGCCTCCAGCGTCTTCGGTGACAATTTCCGGTACCATCACGTATGATCGGGTCCCGTTTAACACGTCGACGAATGGTTTGGATTACAGTTCCACGCGGCAAGAGCCGGTGAGGGGCGCTATCATTGAGCTATTGGATGCCTCAAATGCGGTCGTTGCAAGTTCTGTTACGGGCGACGACGGAAGCTATTCTTTTGCAGATATTGATGCCGATACAAATGTACGGGTCAGTACCAAAGCGCAACTGCTCAGCACAACTGGTTCCGAATATGATATTCAAGTTGTCGACAACACGTCCAGCAACGCGCTCTACACTCTAAACGGGTCGCTTGTTTCGTCTGGAACGGCTGACTCGACCCGTAACCTCAATGCGTCTTCAGGATGGGGTGGTACGTCCTACACGTCTACACGGGCGGCTGCGCCCTTCGCCATTCTGGATAATCTCTACGAATTTGTTACTACGTATCAGGCTGTTGATCCGGATATAGATTTCCCAATGCTCAACGTATATTGGAGCGTTAATAACCGCGCCGCGAGCGGAGACGTTACGGCTGGTGAAATAGGAACTTCGAATTACACACGGTTCAATGGTGTCCCGACGCTCTCCATTCTGGGGGACGAGAATAACGATACTGACGAATATGACTCTCATGTAATCGTGCACGAAGCGGCGCATTATTTTGAGGATCAGATTTCTAGATCGGATTCAATTGGCGGCGCCCATGGAGGCGGCGATCGTTTAGACCCACGAGTTGCCATGGGAGAAGGCTGGGGCAACGCCATGTCTGCGATTATTTTGGATGACCAATTCTACCGTGACAGTAGCAGAGCCATGCAGGCCCGCGGTTTCCAGATAGATATTGAAAATAATAATGTCACCAACCCTGGATGGTTCAGTGAATTTTCGGTTCAGTCAATTATTTACGATATTTGGGATAACGTAGATGACGGGACTGATTCCATTTCATTGGGTCTGGAGCCAATATATGAGGCTTTCACCGATGCGGAGTATACGAACTCTATAGCCACCACGACCATTTTTTCCTGGCTCGACTCTCTTGAGCAACAATCTGGCGTTCCGTCTGCAGCTATTACAGCTTTAAAAACCGGACAAACCATTAACGGGACAGGGCCCTTGGGAATTGGCGAAACAAATAATGGTTCCATTCCGAGTTCTTTGCCCGTTTATAAACCCGTCACCACCGACGGAAACCCTGTTCGGATTTGCTCTGTAAATGATGCAGGCACGTCTAATAAACTCAACAACAGAGACTATCTGTTTTTGAGTGTTCCAGCGGCCGGGAGTTATACACTCGAAATGTCGCGCGTCTCCGGCGCGGCAAACACCGACCCGGATTTCAGGGTCTTTGATGAGAGTAATACATTCTTCTCTGGCAGTAACAGCGGCGACAATAATGTGGAAACTGTCACGCTTACCTTAGAAAGCCGTAATTATTTTATCTCAGCATTTGATTTTAATAATCTCCAGCAACCGGGGCAGGATAGCTGCTATGATTTTACAGTCCAATAATCGGAACAGGATTTCGGAAATGAAAGCTTTTAAGGTTTCGAATGCAGTACGAAGCGCCGTTGTATTAGGAAGCGGTGCGCTTCTATTGGGGTGCATTTCGTCCCAAGACACTCATAACGCCCTAACGTCAGACCCCTCGGTCAATAAAACGGTTAAACCAGGCGCAGCTATAACTTTAAGCCATGAAGGCCCCAAAGATTTGCAGCCCGGGCAGTACGGGGTTGTAACAGTAAAAGTGACCGATAGTTATGAGGCAGGCACGCTAGTTTTGACAGCTCAGCCAGAGGAGGGTTTGAGATTGGTCACGGAAACCGCTGAGACAACTTTCCCTTTTTCAGGAGATGACTCTCATGAATGGGAATTAGATGTGACGTCCGAAACAAGCGGAGTGTATTATTTAAACATTTTCGCGACGGCCAAACTCCCTGAGGGGCCTGAAATGAGGCGGAGTTACGCGGCTCGGATTCTGATTGGCGATGTCACCGAGGCCGATATTCGAAAATCAATGAAAAAAAACGGCTCTCTCTCTGAGGACGGGAAAACAATCTCTATGGAAGCTGAAGAAACCATACAATAAGCTGAGAGCTGGATATGCCGTTACTGTTTTCTTATGGCACGCTTCAATTTCCGCGAGTCCAGAAAGATACATTCGGCCGGTTGCTTGACGGGGAACCAGATGCGCTAATTGGGTTCTCTCGCACACTTATAGAAATTACTGATCCCGGCGTTTTAGCCAGTAGCGGCGAACGCTTTCACCCGATTGTACGGCGCTCACATAACGCCTCGGACCGAGTAGACGGTAGGGTTTTCGAAGTAAGCGAAGATGAATTGATACAGGCAGATTCTTACGAAGTTTCGGACTATGTCCGCGAGCGGGTTGATCTCGCGTCGGGACGGGCGGCGTGGCTTTATGTCAAATTAGAAAATTCTGTCTGAAAACATGCGATTCATATATTCTTAAGGGCAGGTCTTAACAAAATCGTAAGGCCAGTTTGCGATGGGTAAGTCTCTATTTTCCAAAGGATTTTCAGTCGCTATATCCAAACTTCAATGCGCGGTTTGAACGTTTAAGTGACCCGAAATCCCAGCCCCTTACCGTTCCCACGGTTAGTATGAAAGGCCGCACGCTTCTGGGGTGCGGCCTTTCTGTTGCGCCTTAAATTATTTTCGAAACCACATCTCGTTTAGCAACTTTTGTCGTTCGTAATTCGTAACCAATTAGCGAACTTATAAAGTGAGGGTTGACGGGAGGATGAATAGCCGTCCAAACCCACAATAACTCACAGGAGCTTTGGATGACGTTTCGAACCGGATTAATAGCAACCGCTATGGCGACGCTGATAGGGACAGTTTCCTGTGCGCCAGTCAAAATTCTAAACGGCATCACGCCGTCGGGAAGTTTTGAGAAAACTAAAGATATTTCTTACGGCCCTTTAGAACGACAGACACTTGATATTTACCTGTCTGAAAGCCCCGACGCTGACAGTCCCGTTCTAGTTTTTATTCACGGCGGAAGCTGGGATCACGGAGATAAAAACCTGTACAAATTTTTGGCCGAAGGATTTACTTCCGAAGGGTTTGACGTTGTCGTACCAAACTATCGTCTCTATCCCGAAGCCATCTACCCTTCGATGATAGAGGATAGCGCCAAAGCGGTAGATTTTGTTGTGAAACGATTTCCGGATCGCGAGATTGTCTTGATGGGACATTCAGCCGGGGCTTATAACATGCTTATGGTCGGTCTGGCGCCTGAGTATCTGGAAGCGGCGGGCGGCGATCTCTGTCGTGATATTTCCGGGCTCGTCAGCTTGGCCGGGCCCACGGGAGCCGTTGAGCTAAAAGAAGAGCCCTATATCAGTATCTTTCCCGACCGTTTTACCCGCACTGACGCTCCAATCAACAACTTAGCAGGCCCAAGGCCGCCTCTTTTTCTGGCCCACGGGTCTGAAGATGAAACGGTTCATCCTAAAAACTCCGAAGATTTAGGGACTAAAATTCTAGACAAAGGCGGTATGGCGACCGTTAAAATATACGAGGGTGATAATCACACAGATATGGTCAAATATCTTTCCGGTCTGTTTGACGGTGACTCCACGCTCAAAGCTGATATTTTGGAGTTCATAAAGACATTGCCGCCCAAAGGCGAGGAAGGATATTGTCGCTAGGAATGCGCAAACGTTCTTATAAACCATTTACTCGAGCATAAGTCCGACTAATGGTTTGAAGTTCGGCGCTGCTGTTGGCGGGGATAACGCGTCTGAGCGTATTGTGGGTGAGTTTGAAAAGTGACGTATCCTCTTCATTACTTGCGGCATGTTTAAAGCCCATGCGCCAGTGTTGAAACTCACGGTCTTCCGATACCCGTTTCATCAAAACCATGATTTGGATATGGCGGTTATCGTTTTCGATTTTAGCGAAGAGAGTTTCAACGGCCTCTTTTTCGCCCTCAAGAACCTGTAAAATTGAGCCGTCATGATAGAGCATAACGCCTGTTATACCGGCCTCGCGATTATTTGTACGCGAGACTTCGGCAATTTCGTTAAGCACAGAAGACGTCATCGCTTCTGTTGCGTAGCTGGTAAAAATTAATTGATATAGCACTATGTGGTCCTATGGGCTTCTTATCTTTATCAATCCCACACACATATTGGGTCGCATAGAAGAATGAATAAAGTGTAACGATAGCGTTGTCAGTGCCAATAAAATCGAAGGTTATTGAAGTTTCAATTATCCCATAAACCTGAGTTAAGTCTCTGGCCCTTCTGTGCCGAAAGTCGAGCCCGAAACCCCGCCCCAAACGGACCGATGGGCAGGGGCGGCTCAAGAATAGGTTGACACTGGGGGCGTTTATTTGTCGGATAAACAAACAAAAAACAATCAGGGGTGTAAAAATGTTTCCAAAATTAAGGTTTAAAAAGCTCATCGCGCTGCCGCTTATCGGGGCAATGATTGTCACGGCGTGTCAAACTGCGCCTCAACCCACTCAAATGCCGGCCGCCCAGACCGCTGCCACAATCTTTCTTGTCAGACACGCCGAGAAAACGACGGATAAAAATGATCCGGCTTTGACGGTACAAGGCCGGCAGAGAGCAAAGCTACTGGCCGATACACTTCAGGATGCGGGTATTACTCGGATTTATAGTAGCGATTATATCCGCACCCGCGAGACGGCTGCGCCATTGGCAAAGAATTTGGGACTAACCGTTGAGCTTTATGACGCGGGGAATTTAGGCGCCATTGCAGAGAAGCTTAAAGCCGAAGGCGGGCGCACACTTGTTGTCGGTCACAGCAATACAACACCGCAACTGACAGAACTACTTGGCGGGGAGGGCGGAGAGCCCATCGTGGAGGTGACAGAGTATAATCGTCTTTATGTCGTGACACGAGGCGAAGGCGGCGAGGTAGGAACGACGCTTTTGCGTTTTGGAGATTAAGGCGCTCGAAGAATGAAAGAGAGCGGAAAAAATGTGTTTTCGTAAGGCGCAACGTCTTGGACTGATGCTTGCCTTTGTTCTCGCGGCTCCGGCTTGCGTGACCTATTCTCCCGTCAGCGAACCCCAAGCCGGTTGTGAGATGAAAAGCGAAACAGTTCTAGTGCTCTCCGGGGGCATTAATGAGGGAATGCTGAGTTGTGCACAGACCTATCTAACTTCCGATGTAGAAACGGTAGAAGTGTCGAGTTTTGGCGGGAGCGTTGCGGTAGGCCATAAGATTGGCCGTTTGATAGGAAAGAGACCTCGCACCCTCGTTGTGAGAGATTATTGCCTATCATCCTGTGGAAATTATTTTGTACCTGCCTCGGAGAAAGTTGTCCTTCGGCCGGAGGCTCTTATTGGCTTGCACGGCACAATTGACCCCTACTTAGTCGTAAAAAATGACGGGTCGCTTGAACAGTCCAAGGCAATGCTTGACGCAGATGATTCTTTTGCAGTTGATTTCGGCGTGCCGCGCGGTTGGCGGTTTTACCGACCTAAGAACTACACTGGACAAAGAATAACGCCTGACATGTCAGGAAAGTATAGGAAAATAACGCATCGTAGGAAAAAGATGTTTTTCGTAGTTGAGCCCCCGTTCCTGAAGAGCTGTCTGCCCTATATTGAATTTATTCATCAGAGCAATCCTGAAAACCTGTTTAACGATCGGGAATTGATTGGGCGGATTAACAATCTTGGCGGTATCGGCACGGGAAGCTTGCGGTGTAACCCTAATACAGGACAAAGAAAGGTTGATTTGGAAAAAGAATATACGAAGGCGAATAATTAGACCTTCGCTCGGTTGGTTGTCCCAAAATTCTCCTTGAGATAGCGTACAGTTAGCGCGCATTTGACCCCGCGGACATTCATTCATCCCCACTTTTGCGACTTACTTGGGGTTCGTCTCTCTAGAAACGATTTGCAAGGCTTGCGCAGACGTACAAAGCCGTTAAGATAACTCCATATCCGAGGGGCCCCTGACTCACGTCAGGGCGAGACGTACCCTTTGAACTTGATCCCGCGACGAAGCGGGCGGAAGGACGGATGCGTAGGTTTTTCGCGCCCGTATTCCGATTTTTAGGAGTGCACCATGAACAAGCCCATTGACCAATCCGAATTTGAAACGCCAAAAGTGACCTCCGGCCCTTTGCCGAGCAGTTCTAAGGTTTATACCGCGCCAGACGCCGACCCGAGTCTTCGCGTCCCGCATCGTCTTGTCCATTTGCACAAAACGGCGAATGAGCCGGACGTGCCCGTTTATGATACTTCCGGCCCGTACTCAGACCCCAGCGTCACCATTGACGTCGAAAAGGGACTCGACCGCTACCGGACGGCATGGGTAAGGGAACGCGGACATGTCGAAGAATATGAAGGCCGCGATGTGAAGCCGGAGGATAATGGCGGCGCGACTGGGCGTTTTCTTGCGCGGGAATTCCCCGTAAAGAATCGCCCCCTGCGCGGCACGGGCGACGGCCCTGTCACCCAGTTTGAATATGCTAAGGCGGGCATCATCACCAAAGAAATGATCTACGTCGCCGAGCGGGAAAATCTTGGCCGCAAGGAAATGCTGGAAGGCGCAGAAGAACGCGTCGCCGCAGGCGAGAGCTTTGGCGCCGATATCCCGGCTTTCGTCACGCCGGAATTTGTTCGCGACGAAATCGCTAAAGGCCGCGCGGTTATCCCATCCAATATCAACCACGCCGAACTTGAGCCGCAAATTATTGGGCGGAACTTTCTAGTTAAAATCAATGCGAATATCGGCAACTCTGCCGTGGCCAGCTCCGTCGAAGAAGAAGTCGAGAAAATGGTCTGGGCGACCCGTTGGGGCGCGGATAATGTCATGGACTTGTCCACGGGCCGAAACATCCATAACACACGTGAATGGATCATCCGAAATGCGCCCGTGCCGATTGGGACGGTACCGATTTATCAGGCGCTGGAGAAAGTGAACGGCGTCGCCGAAGACCTGACCTGGGAAGTGTATCGCGACACGCTGATCGAGCAATGCGAGCAGGGCGTTGATTATTTCACCATCCATGCCGGCGTGCGTCTGGCTTATATTCACCTGACGGCCAACCGCGTCACAGGTATCGTCAGCCGCGGCGGCTCCATCATGGCGAAATGGTGCTTGTCACATCACAAGGAGAGTTTCCTTTATACAAAATTCCCTGAAATTTGTGACATCATGCGCCGCTATGACGTAACGTTTAGCCTCGGCGACGGGCTCCGTCCCGGCTCTGTTGCAGACGCCAATGACCGCGCACAATTTGCCGAGCTGGAAACGTTGGGCGAGCTGACCAAGATCGCGTGGGAGAAGGGCTGTCAGGTCATGATCGAAGGCCCCGGCCATGTGCCGATGCACAAAATCAAAGTGAATATGGAAAAGCAGCTCCGCGAATGCGGCGAGGCGCCCTTCTATACGCTCGGCCCGCTGACTACAGATATTGCGCCGGGCTATGACCACATCACCTCCGGAATCGGCGCGGCCATGATCGGCTGGTTTGGGACGGCTATGCTTTGCTACGTCACGCCAAAAGAACATTTGGGACTGCCAGACCGGGACGACGTGAAAGTCGGCGTGATTACCTATAAACTCGCGGCGCACGCGGCTGATCTCGCCAAGGGTCATCCGGCGGCGCAAATCCGCGATGATGCGCTCTCACGTGCCCGATTTGAGTTCCGGTGGGAAGACCAGTTCAACCTCTCCCTCGACCCCGAAACCGCCAAGGACTATCATGATCAGACCCTGCCGAAAGACGCGCATAAAGTCGCCCATTTTTGCTCCATGTGCGGCCCGAAATTCTGCTCCATGAAAATCACGCAGGATGTGCGCGATTACGCCGATGGCTTGAGTGATAACGAAAAGGCCGCACTGTACCCCGAAGCCAATGATATGAGCCAAGGCGAAATCGTCGAAGGGATGAGTGAGATGAGCGCGAAGTTTAGAGAAGAGGGTGGAGAGATTTATCTGAAGTCAGATGAGTAGGTAGCCTAATAGCGAAGATATCATCTCTGGGCTAAATCTTTAGATTGTGCCCTCAGAGGGCATTTGTACCCTCCCCAGGATGGTGAATGATGCGGATAGGACAAACGCTTTGTCGGGACGTAATGCCGGCGGCGGTAAGGCCCCAATAATATTAAAACATGACTTGGCCTCCCCGTCTTGATATTCAAGACGGAAGGGGTGGATGACATGACTGATTACGAGCTGACCAATTTATTCTTCCAAGCTGTCCAAACAGGCAATGGAACAATGGCGAATTATATGACGCTTATTTTCGGCATGTTAGTCAGCAGCTATTTGGCTGCCCATCGATTGGATCGCTGGATGATGGTCATTGCGATTTTGATATATTCAATGTTTGCACTCGGTTTCTGTAATGAAATTTACCAGGTCTATTCCGATTTTGCCCGTCTCGGTCTGGTCTTGGCTGAGCGCGGCATTGAGCCTGGTAATGATTTAGGATGGTTTGGCCCTGTGGCGGTTGGTTCGGACGGCCTTCTGGTAATTCCGAAAATGGTTTTAGTGATGACTATACTAGCTTACTTTGGATCTATGGTGTTTTTCTTTCGGGCGCGCTCTGCCAATCTGAGACAAAATATTGGCCCGCGTGAACCAGGTGATACGTTGAAATAACTCCCATCGTAATAGGGGTTTCGTTCTTTTGGACTTCTGCATGAGAAAATGAATTCGTATTGGACTCTTTTCTTTATCAGCCCGCGAGCGACAGGTTCTTGAGCAAGGAATGTCTGCTAAACCTTCCGGCCGAATACGGTGGTCTCGACATGCAATATTTCTTGTTATAGATTCATCTAATAAAGAATGGGGGCGGAACTATGCGTTCGAAAAACATCGGTAAATTATTTTTGTGTTCATCGGTATTCGCGCTGGTCTCTTGTGCCAGTGTGGGTGATGGGAATGAAGCTTCTGTAGTCGAGCCTCAATCCGCTAGAACGGCGTCAGATCAGGCCGTCGTCGAAAATTATATGGCTGACGCAGGAAAGAGCAATAAAGTTATTTGCAAACGGACCAGAGTAGTGGGTTCAAAATTTAACAAAAAAGTCTGCGGCACAGTGGACGAATGGGAAGCTAAAGAACAGCAATCCCAAGAGACGGCCGAAGATTTTCAAAAAAAAGGTCGTGGGTGGGAACCCACGCGTTAGAAAACCCAAAATGGTGTTCGGTGAGGTTTTCGTTTAACCCACTATTCACCACGTGTGAGGTTTGCGTGCCAGAATGTACATTGAAGTTTGACAAAGCGATGGATGAACGCTCCGGCAAGTCATCCGTTGATAATATTGAAATGGCCTAAGCCATTTTTGATCGGGCGCTGACGCAGTCAGACCCGCTTCAGTTAAAAGACGCGCTCTCTTCGGAGGGCGCGTTTTTTTATGGGGGAAAGCTTGGTTGGGTTGGCTTTCCCGCTTTAGGCGCGGCATTTTAGGTGTCCCTCCCGCGCCGACATACGCTCACTCTTTCGGATCGAACCACAAATTTCCCGGTCGCTATGGGCTGACAGGGGAGGACGCCTCTTTAGAGCCGCCCCTCGCTTTTAAGGGCTAATTAACCGTGTCGAATAACCCTCTTTCAAGGTCTGTGATATAGGTTCCTCCAATGGGATTAGCGCAACTTATTTATACATCAACCTGTACAAACGCGATGACGCCTCAGATGGCTTATCAGGTTTCGTCGCAGAGCGTTTCTGTCTGTGAGGGACTTGGCCTGACAGGACGGGTGTTCGCAAATAATCAGCAGGCACTGGCTATTACCGAAGGTCCAACAGACCTGGTTCGTCAGTATTATCAGGCTGTCAGCGCGGATGTTTTGGTCGAAGCGACCTTGCTTCACTATGACCGCGTCGTTGAAAAGAGGGAGTTCACGGATTATTCGGTTTGGCTAAATTTGGGGGAAGAGTTTGCGTTTTGCGATAAAGTTCGCCGCCTAACGGAACAATCTGTTCAAGATGCATTGCCCGCCTACCCCTCTGCGAAATTGCGGATTATGGCTACGGCGTATCTGTACGGTGATATGCTGGCGACCGCCTAACTAGAAATAAAAGCTGGATTTTAATAAACTGCTTAAAATTTATCTTAATCCATTTTAACCTTACCTGCTAACCCTCTTTCAATGTCTCTGGGTTAGAGCGTGGCTATGGGGCTGTCACAGTATATTTTTTCGCCGACATGCGTCGACGAAATGACGTCGAAAATGGCGTATCAGGTAGCTTGCCAGAGCGTGACTGTCTTTGAACAATTAGGGCTCACGGGGCGCGTGTTCGCGAATAACAAACGAGCTTTAGCTGTCGTTGAAGGCCCTACGGCAATAGTGGAACAGTACTTTAATGCGCTGAGTGCCGATATTTTGCTCGAGACCATTTTTCTGCATTCGTCCCGCACTATTGAGCAAAGGGAATTTTTGGACTTTTCAGTTTGGATTAATCTTCGCGAAGAATTTGAGTTCACCGAGAAGGTGCGTCGCCTGACAAAACCAGCGCTGAAAGAGGCGCTGCCAACTTCGCCTTCAACCAAGCTGAAGATCATGGCAACCGCCTATTTGAATGACGATATATTAGCTGCGGCCTAAGCGACCATGGTCAGTCATTTTGACTTGGTTCACCCTGATCCTCTTGCTTTGCCTCAAGACTCGCTAGCACACGGTCATATGGCAGGGATTCAGGATATTCTTCCTGTAACCAAATGATCATTTTCTCGCGAATTAGGCAACGCAAGTCCCAAGCTTTAAAGGAATCCGATGCGGAGGCTATTGCGCGAACAGTTAGGGCGGGGCCGTTGGACTCGGTAACCTGTAAACTCATCACGTTTTTATCCCAAAGATCCGTCGCTTCGCAGATTTCGGAAAGCTTTTCTCTCATGGCGTCTAAGGGAACGCGGTGGTCAAGCGACCAGTATACAGGGCCGATCACTTCCGTACCTTCACGGCTCCAGTTTTCAAAAGGTTTCTCCGTAAAATAAGAGAGCGGCACAACCAGCCGTCGCCAATCCCAAATTTTTATGATGACATAAAATAGTGTGATCGCCTCAATCGTCCCCCATTCTTCTTCGACCACAACAACATCATTTATACGCATAGGTTGGGTGAAGGCGATTTGTAAGCCAGCGATTAGGTTTGAGAGTACTGGCCGCGCGGCGATACCTATCGCTATGCCCGCGATCCCGGCCGAAGCGAAAAGGCTGACACCGATTTGTTTGACACCTGGGATAACGGTCAGGGCGGCAGCAAGGGTAAACGTTCCCGCTAGAACAGTCCAAACGCGCCTGATGACGTCCAACTGAGTAGCCATTTTCCGTGCTTCCACACTTTCTTCCGCGCTAGGACGTAGTTTTCTGAGACGATGTTTCATCACACCATCAACGATCGTAGAAAGTAACCAACCTGCTGAGAGGATGAAAAAAACTGTTCCGGTGATATGACTGACCGAGAGCAGATCCCATTCGGTCTCTATTTCTAGCTGTTGTAAGGCCCAAGGGACGGCAAAGGTTGCCCCCATTCCTAAGAGGAAAAGTAGGGTCGGCATGCGCAAGCGCTGCACCCAACGTGTTTTGATTTCTTCGGTGGGTTTTATTTTATCTAAAATAGCTGATCTCCGCGCAGGTCAATAATGGGGCAAGCCAAGTATTCTTGCTCAAGCAATGGAAACCATAGTCGAAGGTTCCAAATATGGGCGCAGAGAGTTATTTTTTCGGCAGAAACAGTTTTGCAAAAACCTTTAAACAAACGGAGCAGGGTTTTAGGAGGGGCTTTGTATTGGCCCCGTACTGTTTTCCTGATGGTAAATGATGTCGGGATTTTGGAACGGCTCAAGCACTTCGCCTGGCGCTCGGGACTGTAGCGTGCCCATACGTGACAAGCGCTCTCTTGCAGCGATGAACAAGATAGAGCCTGTAATCATAAGGGTCACAGTTTGGGATAGAATAAGCGGGAGAGATTTAGTCATAACGCCGTATGCAAACCACATCATAATCCCAACAACATAAATCGAATACATCAATAGAGAGATACCTGATGTACGGCGCGTGCGGATAATCAGAACGATCTGCGGCACGAATGAGAGCGTTGTAAAAATAGCGGCGCAGAACCCGATAATTTCAGTAAACGGAACAACAGAGGAAGACATGGCAACGTCCCAAAAATAAAAGCACAAAATTTCGCCGCGCCTATATGAGCCCTTCGATAAAAACGCAATCAAAGAAATGCCCCCAAACTGTATGGAACTTTTAAAGCACTTGCGACGTCCATTTTAACGTCTCAGGCAAGACCAACGGGGGTGAGTTTCGACTAAGATTTGCTTCTAAATAATACTAGCCGCGCTTTGTGCCGGCTTACGGCAAAAACTTTGACCAGGCTGGACGCATGTGGCCGAGCATAGAACGCCATTTACGAACCTAATAGAGCAGAGTTCCCCGTTACCCTTCGTTTGTAGGGTTGACCTATTATTGAGTTTTTTGTCAGTAGTTGGGGTGGATGAGCGCTGATTAGTCGTGAGGGCAGAGTATGAAAAGAGTAGTGACCCAAAAGGGATTTGACAAACTTTCACTACCCGAAGACATGCGCGATCTAATTGCACTCTACGATGACACTACAAAACGCTTGAAAGAATGTGCGGATTACAAGTCCATCGGCGATAGAGCGCAAGACCAAGCGGTTGAAACCTTAGAAGAAGAGCTTCATCAACTACAGGATAATATTCTCAAATCGGCTGGCAAAATCACCCTAAGAAGTAAGCTGGACCTCAAAGCTCTTTTAGATTTTTGGTATATGACGACAGTTGAAAATTCAGGAGATGAAATTTCTGCATCCGACCGGGTTATCATGAATATTCGGGACTATTATGATGAGATTACATTCGATAGTCTAAGGGCGTGATCGGGTCGTTTTCACACCCTGTAATGTATAACTGGCTCGATAGGTTTCAAAAAAATCACGAAACATTCACTTGATTTCCCTGTTAGTGACGCCCATACGCGCCATATCGAAGACGGCCAGACTATTCGGCTATTGATGGCGCGCCAATCTAACGCCACATTGAGTACGCAGTAATTTCCCTTCTCCGAGTAAAAGTTGTCCGCTGTGGACAATGTAATGAAATGACGTGAAAGGAAATACCCATGTCAGACGCAATGCAAGCTGGAACAGTTAAGTTCTTCAATACAACAAAAGGCTTCGGCTTTATTCAACCAGATGCTGGTGGTGAAGACGTATTCGTTCACATCACAGCCCTTCACCGTGGCGGCCTTCAAGGTCTCAACGAAGGTGACAAAGTGATGTTTGATACCGCTAAGAATGAGCGGACAGGCAAAACAGCTGTTGAAAATCTTTCAATGGCATAAGGCCTAGCCTTAAAATTAGACTATGGAAGGCTCCTTTACGGGGCCTTTTTTATTGGCAAGTATTCAAAATCCTGAAGTTTGGCAAAACTGTTTCTTAATCGCGAAGCTATGGTAAGCTAAGATATGAAATCTTTTATTCCGTGCTTCGTTTTTTCTCTTCTCTCTCTGACCTTTTCGGCGTGCTCCACGTCTGAAGCTTCTTCTGTATCAAGGACCTTACATGAAAGCACAGCCGGCGAAACATCGTTTCCCCGCGATGACCATGGTGAAGTGCTCCCTTTTTCTAAGCGTCGAAATGACAGCAAAAAAGTTGATGCTGCGATTATAGAAGCGGCAAGGAGCGGGAAGAAAGCTCTGATCGTCATGGGGGCAAACTGGTGCCATGATAGCCGGTCTCTTGCGACGCATTTGGAAACGCCAAGATTCAAAGATATGGTTCGGGCGTCCTATGTTCTTGAATATGTAGATGTCGGTCAAAAAAACAAAAATCAGGATATAGCAAAAAGATTTGGACTGGACGGGACACCGGGAACGCCGACTGTCTTGATCATAGATGGAACCGGAAAGCTTTTAAATCCAACTGAAGCCCCAACATGGCGAAACGCGGCCAGCCGGAGCGAAGATGAAGTCTTTGAGTATTTCGAAGGCTATGCGGCGAAAGGCAAACAACAGTAATGTTTATGGGGCACTATGCGCCCGCTGCCTGGTCGGCCCGCAGGGAGAATAAAAAAGCACCGATAAAATTGTGGCAAGCATTTCTTGCGGTTCAGGCTATAGATATTGTCTTTTGCATTTTGGTTATATTTGGACTGGAAGGGTCTCTCATAGAAAATGGAGAGCCCGTTTTTAATATCCCATGGTCGCATTCCCTTTTGACCTCAATTCTCATTTCCGGGTTTGTGGGTCTTGCTTTCATATGGTGGAATAAGCCATCGGGATGGAAGGCTTTCTGGGTGATTTCGAGCTTAGCTTTTTCTCATTGGCTATTGGATTTTGTTGTTCACAGACCGGACCTTCCGCTCTATCCGGGCGCAGAGAAAGTCTACGGACTGGGCTTCTGGAATTTTCCTTGGCTTGCATATATATTAGAAATTGGCCTCCTCTTTATCGGATTTTTTTACTGGGTCCGGGTGACGACACCCCGTCGAAAGCTCTACAAAATAGCGCCTTGGGTTTTATTTATATTGATGTGCGCAATGCAGTTTGGAGTAATCACCTTGCCTGGATTGCAAGTTCAAAACGGAACATTCGAACCCCCGTCGCAACCCCAAGGTATTTTTCTGGGGATCTCTGGCCTCGTCACGTTTCTCGCCTTGTCCTTAGCTATTGGTTGGATAGAGGCCGGACGCTCCTTTCATACAGATCAGTTTTCTTCGACCTGAATTTTTGCAGGTAGGCTTTCAGCTGTAGAGGCCGCGTGTTTTCGGGCTTGGTTTAAACGAAACCCACGGCCTGTGACTATGGCATCAGAGCCGAACTTTTCCCTTGCCTTATCGCTCGCCCGTTCAGCCTGCCCTCTTTTTGTCGCCAAAGGGTCTAAAAGGTCTGCAGAGTCGCCCACTGGGGCTGATAGGGCGGAGATCCCAGCCCCGATTAAGCGAAAGGACGTTCCATTCGCTTCGGATTTTAGAAGAGGCTCTAGAGCTCGGAATATAACGTCTGCCAATTGCACAGGTTGGGAAAGGGTTCGCCGCCGCGTAATGGACTTAAAATTCGCCGTTTTAAGTTTTAGCGTAACAACTTGTCCGGCGAGGTTTTTTGCCTTCGACCTGTCTGCCGTTTTCAGACAAACCTCCCAAAGTTTATCCTTTAAACCTTCAATATCCTTAATATCTGTGTTGAAGGTCGTTTCAGCCGAGACGGATTTTCTCTCAGAGTGGGTTCGAACTTTCCTGTCATCTTCTGCTCTTGCCAGTCTTGCAAGCCGCAAACCGTGGTCGCCATAGCGCATTGCCATTTCCTTGTCGGAAAGTTTGCGTATGTCGGCTATTGTCCTCAAACCGCTTTTTTCTAGTTTACTGGCGAAAGCCGGGCCAATTCCAAATATAAACCCGACAGGCTTGTCTGCTAAAAATTCGAGAGCGTCACTCTTTCCTAAAACAGCGAAGCCATGTGGCTTGTCCAAGTCAGAGGCAGTTTTAGCTAAGAACTTATTATAGGATAAGCCAACAGAGACAGTCACGCCGACTTCTTTATAGATGTGCGTTTGTAAATGGACGAGGCTTTGCGCCGGCGACAGACCGTGCAGTCGTTGCGTGCCGGTTAAGTCTAAAAAAGCCTCGTCTATGGAGAGGGGTTCGACTATCGGGGTCAAGTCACGCATCATGTCCCGGATTCTACCGCCTTCATACGCATATTTTTTCATACTGCCTCGTACAACCACAGCGTCTGGACAAAGCTTTAAAGCCTTGAACATAGGCATGGCGGAGCGAACGCCGTAAATCCGTGCGTGATAGCAAGCTGCGGAGACCACGCCTCTCTGTCCGCCTCCGACGATCACGGGTCGATTTGCTAGCTCGGGATTGTCTCTTTTTTCAACAGAGCAATAAAACGCATCACAATCTACATGGGCAATGGATAAACTACCGAGTTCGGAATGGCTTAGTAAGCGGGAACCTCCGCAACTCAGACATTTCGATACACGGCCCTTAAACTCACTCCCGCACTCACGGCAGAGCGTAATGATATCGGAAGAGGTGTTTTGGACTGACATTCTTTACGAATCCTTAGAATGTTCTATTTATGTTCCGTTTGTATCAGAGAGAGCATGGTTAATCCACTCCTAAGCTCTGACATACGCTTAATTAAGGATAGTCTGCCATATAAGAGCTATCAAATAGAGAAAAGCAGACATAAAGTTTGCGCTGTTGGTGAATTGGGAACAATGCTGAAAATCATGCCAAAAAAAGTCCTCATTGTTGAAGATAACGAGCTTAACATGAAGCTCTTTGCAGACCTGCTCGATGCGCATGGTTATGAAACCAAGCAGACGCGGGAAGGGTTAAAGGCGATTTCAATGGCCAAATCCTTTAAGCCGGACCTTATCCTGATGGATATTCAATTGCCAGAGGTCTCCGGGCTCGAAGTCACAAAATGGATTAAGGATGATAAATCCCTGTCAGACATTCCTGTCATTGCTGTGACTGCCTTCGCTATGAAAGGGGATGAGAAACGTATTCGTGATGGGGGATGCGAAGCCTATATTGCCAAACCGATCACTGTTTCGTCCTTTTTGGCGACCATACGAAAATTTGTAGAACCGGCTTAGCCAAGGGGGACTGCTGTGGCTGCGCGTATCCTCGTTGTCGATGATTTGGCTCCTAATCTGAACCTTCTCGAAGTAAAGCTCGAGGCGGAATATTATGGCGTGGTGACAGCCCGTAGTGGCGAGGAAGCTATAAAGCTGGCGGCTAAAGAGCCGCTGGACCTTATATTGATGGACGCCATGATGCCCGGGATTGGCGGATTCGAAGCCTGCCGACGGATCAAGCAAAACCCCAAAACATGGCATGTTCCTGTCATTATGGTCACAGCACTGGAAGAGACAAAAGACCGGATTGCTGGATTGGAAGCTGGTGCCGATGACTTTATTACCAAGCCCATTGATGATTTCAATCTCATGGCTCGAGTCAGGTCATTGTTGCGACTGAAAATGGTGACGGATCAGCTCCTGAGCCACACAGGTCACACCGTTCAAAATTCGCGGTCCATGTTGGATACGATTAATCGTCAGTCTGGAAATATTCTTCTCGTTGAAGACAGTGAACTTAGGGCGCAGCGGGTTATTGAGCCGCTTAAATCCTTACATAATGTTGTGATAGAAACGGACCCCGTAACCGCAATTCGTCGGGCCAAAGCCGGCATTGATATGGTTATTGTAAGCCTGGTTTCTAAAAAGTTCGACGGGCTGCGTGTGTGTGCCAGTTTAAGATTCAATGAAGAAAATCAGGACACGCCGATTTTGGCGATAGGAGATCCCGAGGATGAAGGCCGGCTGATAAGGGCCTATGATATTGGCGTGAATGACACTCTGATGCGTCCGATTGATAAGCAGGAAATGTTGGCTCGCGTAAATACAAGTATGCGCCGTAAATTTTATGCTGATAGCCTGAGAGAAAATTTTAACGAAAATCTTGAGATGGTCATTACGGACCCTCTAACTGGTCTGGGAAATCGCCGTTTCTTTGACCGGGCGATCCATCCTTTGCTCGACGCGCTGGATACTAGCGGGGAGTCTTTCTCGATCATGGTGTTTGATATTGATCACTTCAAACGGGTCAATGACATTCTGGGTCATGATATGGGAGACCAAATCTTAAAGGAAGTGGCCGCCCGCCTCGTGACGAATATGAGGGCTATTGATATAGTCAGCCGATATGGCGGCGAAGAGTTTATGATTGCGATGCCCTCTACGAATCAAGCTGACGCTTTGGTCGCGGCTGACCGCGTTCGGGATTTGATTGCGGGAACGCCAATTTATGTCGATGGCCAAGCATTGCATATTACGACAAGCGCAGGAGTGGCAGAAGTCGAAAAAGGCGAACAGTTGCGCGATGTCTTTCGCCGTGCCGATGACGCGCTTTATAAAGCCAAACAGGCAGGTCGGAACCGCGTTTTAGGCGCAAGACAGAAAAAAGCGGCATAAAAAAACCGCCCCAAAAGGCGGTCTTGAAACTCAAAGATAGTGGGCAAAGATTACTTAATCTTGCCTTCCTTGAATTCGACGTGCTTGCGCGCAACGGGATCATATTTCTTTTTGACCATCTTCTCGGTCATCGTCCGCGAATTTTTCTTCGTGACGTAGAAATAGCCGGTACCCGCAGTCGAGTTCAAACGGATTTTAATGGTTGTTGGCTTCGCCATGACGCAAGCGCCTTTCTTCTTGAATTCGGAGCGCGGCAATTAGGTCGAATTTGACCCCATGTCAACCGCGTGATTGCAGACTTTACTCCAAAACTCTGGAGTTTTCAAATTGAGGTTTTGGATAATCAGAATTTATGTAGATGTCGAGATCAATAAGCGCTTGTGTGCAATATTCGTTGCCGGTCTCGGCGCAATCCCTTAAATTCTCCGTGGCTGAGTATAAGGGGTCTGTCGCGTCGGTAAGTTGTGCCAAATGCAAACGAGCTAAATTTATTTTCGCATAGGTGTCGCCGGCTTTCGCTGCTTCCTCGAAAAGAGCTTTTGATTTTTGTACATCTTGCTTAACATTCATCCCGCAATATAAAAGAGCGACGCCAATTTCATTTTCTGCAGTCGCGCTTCCTTGCTGTGCAGCTAAATATAAGAGGTAAAGGACGATTTGGTCTCTTTCTTCCTTGCCTATATCAAGTTTATCTTCGTTGATTACTTCGAATGCTTTTTGGGCTAACTCGTCCCCTTCCAGCTGGTTTGTATAGTCACGTGTTAGCTCTAGTAAGTCAGGTGCGATGTTAATGACTTCCGAAAGCGGTATGGTATTTTTATCGCAAGATCGAAACTTGTTAGAACTTAACCAATCTTCAAGTGAGTATAGAACGGAGTCATAGCTAATATTAGCTGAAGTGGCTTTCTTGGGAGTCTCATTGTTCTCGGATATCAATATTCTATCTAAAGTGCCGACCATCTTCGCAAATTGTTTTCCCATAGGCACATTATTAAGATCAACGAAAGACAAAGCCATTTCGACACCATCAATCATCACAACTCTCTGAGAACAGAGGATAATGCCGATATTGTGTTCTTGCCAGTATGAGCAAGGCAGCGTTTTCTCATCCGAAACGATAAAGCCTGTTTGGCTTCCCTGGTCAAAATAGCCTGACTTGATCGGCTTGCCATAAAGCTTGGTAAGTTCTTTTTTTATCTCATTAGCTAATTTGTCACGCTTAGTTTGCTGCTCATCTTCGCCCGCAGGGATAACGCGGTGAAGATAACTGTATTCGTATAAAACAGCCTGAGAGAAGTCCTTTGTCACGATCGAAACGGTCCCTTCCTTTTGAGTTCCAAATAATTCCACGGGTAAGAAGGAGAGGTTCTGATAGGTAGAATTGAGGCAATTTTCTTTCCTAAAATACTTAATAACTTCCGGATCATTTTCTGAAAACTCGGGGTCTGGCGTACAAAACTCTTCTTGCGCTTGCCTGACGTTTACCTGCATTTCTTCACTGAGCTGCCAATCGTAACCAAGCGGTTTTTCATAATTCAAAAGCGATGGATCAATTTTTACCTGTTGTTCGCCGCAGGACACAAAAAAAAGCGCGACGAACGCTAGAATGAAATATAACGCTCCCAATCTGCGTGACGTCTGCTTCTTCGAACTATGCGAGTAATTATTCATTCTTCAAATTCCGGGAATTTTTGAGCTTCCATCTGACCTCTCACGGCTTTGGACAGGAAAATGGTGGAGGGCGGGCGGTCGGCTTTGAGGTAATCCTTTAAAACGCGGAGCATCATTTTGGTGGCGCGTTGCAGTTCCAGCTCTTTGATTTCGTCGAACGTGAACCATCCCACGTTCAAAAGCTCTGCGCTGTCGCCGATTTTGGGCAGTGAAGGGGTATCCAGGTGTTTATGGAAGAACCAGGCATCGAAACGTTTGTGGCGGTGAGGGGGCGTTATAGCGCGGCCAAAAACCTCTACTCCCGCAATGTCTGGACGCATCCCGGCCTCGCGAAAAGCGTCATAACTGGCGTGATTCAAATTCCGGTCACCGTCTTTTATCTCGCGCCCCAATAAAAGCCGCGTTTCTTCCCAGGTCTCGCGAATCGAAGCGAGCACGATAGCTCTGGACTTCCGGGGACTATAGGCGGCCTCCAAAATACGTTCCGTTCGCGCGCTCAAATCGCCAGAAAATTTGGCATAGCTATCGGCTCGATCCACCCGTCCGCCCGGGAAAACATATACGCTCGGCATGAAATCATGCTTTTTCGAGCGTTGTCCCATCAAGATTTTCGGGTCTTTTGGATCGCCGCAGCTTAGAACAATGGTTGAAGCGATTCGCGGCCGCGGCGCTCGATTTAACTTGGCGCGCTTATCGACCTCGCCTTCGGTCAGATTTACTTTTCCGAGGGGAAAGCTCAGTTTTTCAGGCTCATCAGACGGCGCGTCACTCATTTGCGCTTTCTCTTGTGTCGTTTGCCGCGTGATCCCTTATTGTTTCCGCGCGGATTGCCCTTAGGCGGCTTTCCGTCTTCCGGTTTGGAAACCATGTCAAAAATCAATCCACCGGTGACCGGGGTGGCTTCCTTGAGCTGCACGCGTACCTGGCGGCCAAATCGGTAAGTCTTTCCAGTATTGACTCCCGTCAGAGCCTTTTTCTTTTCTTCAAAAGCAAAATATTCTTGCCCGAGACTGCGCGCGGGGATGAGTCCGTCTGCCCCGGTTTCGTCCAGAGTGATAAACAATCCGAATTTGGTTACGCCGGTGATGCGCGCGTCAAATTCTGCGCCGAGCTGTTTTTCCAGATAGGCGGCAACGTAACGGTCTGTTGCGTCCCGTTCTGCCACCATTGCGCGCCGCTCGGTCGTGGAAATATGCTCCGAAATTTCTTTCAGACGCGAGCTTTCTGTGGAGGTCGTGCCGTCTTCGCCAAGCTTAAACGTTTTAATCAACGCGCGGTGAACGATCAGATCGGCATATCGCCGAATGGGCGACGTGAAATGCGCGTAGTGGTCTAAGTTCAGTCCGAAATGGCCAGCGCCGTCAGGTGTGTAGATGGCCTGCGATTGAGACCGCAAAACCGCCATGCCAACAGTCTCTGCCAAATCTTTTTCGCCAGCTTGTTCTAACAGACGATTAAACCGTTTTGGCGTCACTCTATCGGATAAGGTGAATTTTAAATCCAGGGCAGGGAGGAAGTCGACCAGACCCTGCAATTTGTCCCGACCGGGTTCTTCATGCAGACGAATGACGGTTTGCACGTTTTTCTGAGCCAGCGCTTCAGCGGCGGCGACATTAGCCTGCACCATAAATTCTTCGATGAGCTTATGCGCGTCAAAGCGTTCGCGTAAGGTGATTGCGGTGACGTCACCTGCCTCGTTAACGTGAACGCGTCTTTCCGGCAGTTCAATGGCGAGGGGTTCGCGCTCGGCGCGGGACTGTTTCAAAACGCCGTAAGCGGCATAGAGGTTTTGCAGAATATCAAGGACGGGCTCTGCCGCGATACCGGGCGATCCCATCAACCCGTCCTGCGCTTCGGCATAGGTCAGGCGCGCGTGAGAGCGCATCAGGCCGCGGTGGAATTTATGGCTGACCTTGTGGCCTTTTTTATCGAACACCATGCGGACGGCCATACAGGCGCGGTCTTCATGGGGACGCAGCGAGCAAAGGTCCGAGGACAGCTCGTGCGGAAGCATAGGCTCCACCCTGTCAGGGAGGTAAACCGAGTTGCCCTTTTCACGCGCCGCTTCGTCCAGCGCCGAACCCGGCGTTACGAAGGCCGCTACGTCGGCGATCGCGACCCAAATGACCCAGCCGCCTTTGTTCTTAGAATTTTCGTCAGGATGAGCCAGTACTGCATCATCAAAGTCTTTAGCATCGACGGGGTCGATGGTGATGAGGGCGAGATGGCGAAGGTCTTCCCGCGGACCGCTCAGTTTCGGCAATTTCAGAGATTTGGCTTCCTCAATGACTTCGTCACTGAAGCCCATAGGAATATCATTTTCGTAGAGGGAAATCAGGGATGCGGCTTTGGCGCCGTCCGCAGACCCAACGGTGCGAATGACGTCGGCAAGTCTGAGGTCGCCCTTATTCTTGCGGCTTGAGCGGAAGAAAACCAGATCGTTATTCTCCGCGTCTTTTGGCACGCTATTAGGTTTATACTCGTCCCGGGCTTTCTTGCTGACTGGCTTGATGCGCCATCCACGTCCGCCCTTATAAAGCACGCCGAGATGTTCGGACGGGCCGTCGCCCAGCTTTTTCATGACTTGAGCGGTTATTGTTCCGTCTTCGCGTTTCTTTATCCGGCATAGCGCGCGCCCGCCCACGGCCATTTCTACGCCTTTATCGCCCTTTGATTTTTTCGCTGTCGGACCCTCGCGCACCAGGACCTGTGGCGGCTGTCCTTCGCCTTTATAGCTTTCGGGCTCGCCTATGAGATCGCCATGATCGTCAATTTTGGTCACTCGGATGACCATGACGCCGGGCAGGGCGTCAGCTTCCCGATAGGTTTTTTTAGAGGATTTTACGATTAAACCGTCATCCTCTAATTCTCTGAGGAAGGCTCGAAGCGTGCGGCGGTCTTCACCTTTGACGCCAAGGTGGCGGGCTAGGGCTTTGTTATCATAACGGTCAGGCTCTGCGCTGACGGCGGATAAAATAGATTTTTTGGATAATGTCATTGAGTTTGACTTAGCAGGGCAATTTAAGAATGTCATTGCGGGAGTTACAGTGAGAGGGCGCAGCGCAAAACGGCGCAGGTTTTTCCTGCAGCTGCCCATCACGGGGCCAGCAGAGTGGAAAGGGCGGACGGTCCGCAGAGCTTCGGCTCCTACCGGAGACCGAAAAAATCTAAAAATGTTTCGCAGGTAGCTAAAGCTCTGCGGCAGCGATTTTATACCAGAGCGGCCTCTTGTTTCTCCGACAGTCGCACTCACCGGGTTTATCGCAGCCCGACACTGCACGGTACGGCAGGCTCACACTCATGGCAGGCCCGGCACAGTCCCCCTTGTCAAAGGCGGATGCTCAACCTCACTGTCCCCTGAACCAGAACCTGACGCGTTCCTGTCCGTGTTCAAGAGAACGAGTTTAACTATACCCCCAAATCGCAAAGTGAGGATCTATCTCTTAGCTTTTTCGTAAGCGCTTGAATTAACAAGAGAATTTCAGGGTGTAACCGAGGAAGAAGTTTTATATTGAGAATTGTCTTCCCCTCGGCGGGGAAGACGTCGTCGTGATTTAGTCTTTCGCAGCCGGCTTTTTCTTAGCCGCTGTCTTTTTCGCTGCGGGTTTCTTGGCCGTTGTTTTCTTAGCCGCTGTTTTTTTAGCCGCTGTCTTTTTAGCTGCAGGCTTTTTCTTCGCGGCGGGTTTCTTTTTAGCAGCCGTTTTCTTTTTCGCTGGAGTCTTTTTCTTCTTACCGCCTTTGGCTTCTTTTGCCGCAATATAGTCTACGGCCATTTCCATCGTTACGTCTTGCGGGTCTTGACCCTTGGGGATAGTGGCGTTGACCTTCTCATATTTGACATAGGGACCATATCGGCCATCCATGATTTGAACCGGCTTTTCCGTCGACGGATGTTTCCCGAGGTCTTTCAATACCTTACCGCCGCGCGAACGCGTGCTCGGATTCGCAATCTTATCGGCAATCATATCAACGGCGCGGTTGAGCCCGACCTCAAACATATCGTCAATGTCCGGCAGGTTCACATAGGTCGTGTTATGTTTGATATAAGGGCCAAAGCGGCCCAAAGCGGCGATAATCTGATTGCCATCTTCGGGGTGGGAGCCAATTTTGCGCGGTAGATCAATAAGCTTGAGACCTTTCTCCAGGTCCATAGCGTCATAGCTCCAAGTTTTTGGCAGGCTCGTTCGCTTGGGCTTTTTCTCTGTTTCCATCTCGACATAGGGGCCGAAACGTCCGGTTTTCAGGACAATATCTTTTCCGGTTTCGGGGTGAACACCCAGAATTTTGTCTTCCGCCTGTGTGTCTGCGGCTTCGCCCTGTCCGAACGGACGGGTCATTTTGCACTCGGGATAGTTGGAGCAGCCGACAAAGGCGCCGAACTTACCCAGTTTTAAAGAGAGCTCACCGTCATCGCAGCTTGGGCATTTACGGGGGTCAGAGCCATCTTCCTTGGGAGGGAAAACCAGAGGGCGGAGCGCGTCATTCAGCGCGTCCAGAACATGGGTAATGCGAAGGTCTTTTGTCTCCGCGACGCTGGCGGAAAATTCTTTCCAGAATTCTTCTAGCAGTTTCTTATATTCTAAATCACCAGAGGAGACGAGATCGAGACGTTCCTCAAGATCCGCCGTATAATTATACTGAACGTATTTTTCAAAGAAGTTTTCGAGGAAAGCGGTCAGCAATCTGCCTTTATCGTCCGGGGAGAAGCGGCGTTTTTCAAGATTAACATAGCCGCGATCCTGCAAGACTTTCAGGATTGACGCATAGGTGGACGGACGGCCAATGCCGAGCTCTTCCATCTTCTTCACCAAAGAGGCTTCGGAATAACGCGGTGGTGGCTGAGTGAAATGCTGATCGGCAGAAACGTCTTTCGCGTCTGCATTGTCGCCGGTTTTGACGGGCGGAAGCGTTGTATCCTCTTCGTCGCCATCGTTCTTTTTCTTTTTACTTTCGCCGTAAACTTTCAAGAAGCCGTCAAAGCGGACGATTTGGCCCGTCGCGCGGAGTTCGACCGTTTTACGGTCTGAGATGGTTACAGTGGTTCGGTCGAGAATGGCCGATTCCATCTGGCTGGCCATGGCGCGTTTCCAGATCAACTCATACAGCTTTTTCTGATCGCCCTGGAGGCGAAGCGAGTCCGGCGTGCGGGAGAAACTGGTAGGGCGGATGGCTTCATGGGCCTCTTGCGCGTTTTTCGCTTTGGATTTGTAAACGCGGTGCTGCCCCGGCAGGTATTTGTCGCCGTAATTGGAGGCAATCGCAGCGCGGCAGTCACTGATGGCTTCGCCGACCATCGAAATACCGTCAGTTCGCATATAGGTGATAAGACCGGTGGTCTCGCCGCCAATGTCGATACCTTCATATAGTCGCTGCGCCGTTTGCATGGTTTGCGTGGCAGAGAAACCAAGCTTGCGGGAGGCGTCCTGCTGCAGAGTCGAGGTCGTAAAGGGCGGGTAAGGGTTACGCGTAATCGGCTTGGCTTCGACGCTTTCAATTGACAGGTTGGCAGCTTCAACAGCGGCTTTAGCTTCTAAGGCGAGCTCTTCATTATTGAGCGTGAACTTTTCAAGTTTTTCGCCGTTCAATGCAACAAGGCGGGCCGGGAAGTCGCCGGATCCAGATTTAACCTGGCCTTCAACTGTCCAATACTCTTGCGGGTCAAATTTTTCGATTTCGGTTTCGCGTTCACAAATGAGGCGAAGGGCAACAGATTGAACGCGGCCGGCCGAGCGAGCGCCTGGAAGCTTGCGCCACAGAACTGGCGAAAGGGTAAAGCCAACGAGGTAGTCAAGCGCGCGGCGAGCGAGGTAAGCCTCGACAAGCTCCATATCGAGCTGGCGGGGGTTAGCAATCGCGTCTGTAACAGATTTTTTGGTAATGGCGTTGAAGACGACCCGTTCGACAGGCTTGCCTTTAAAGGCTTTTTTCTTCGATAAAACTTCTAGTAAATGCCATGAAATCGCTTCTCCTTCCCTATCCGGGTCGGTCGCGAGGATGAGTTTATCAGACGAATCAAGCGCGTTTTCGATGTCCTTGATGCGTTTTTTGGACTGAGTATCGACGCTCCAAGACATGGCGAAATCGTCCTCAGGGTCAACAGAGCCGTTTTTCGAGGGCAAATCACGCACATGGCCAAAACTAGCCAACACTTTGTAATCTTTGCCTAAATATTTTTCGATCGTCTTGGCTTTGGCCGGTGACTCGACAATGACTAGATTCATTTTTGTCTTACCTTCTGTCATATCGCCGTGGGTTTTGCGGGCAATATCGGCGCTCATTTGGTCTGCGACGCTTACAATGTCAACTCGCAGAGATGCGACCAACATCATCTACACGTAATAGTTTAGTATTGAAATTATGCTCGTTATAGTTACTATTCAGTCTTCTCATGTCTGATAAAGGATTTGATATGCCGACCTCATTACCCACACAGCCCGAGGCGTTTCATCTGTCGCCGGATCAGATCAAACTTCTGGATTATCTCCATGATATGACCCAGCAATTATATGAGCTCGCGGCGATTGGCGGGTTTCGGGAGGTAAAAACCTCGCTGGACGAGACTCTGACCTGTATAAATGCGCTGCGCTAATAAAGAATAGAAATGCGGCCATCCGCTTCGACGGCAATTTCAGCGTTTAGCTCTAGTTCCAAAAGCGCCGCGTTCACGATTGGCGTCGGCAAGCCGCTGGAACGGATGACGCCGTCACGCGGTGACGGCGTGGGGGATAAGACGTCCAATATTTGAGTTTTAGCGCTTTCTATCTCTTTGGCCGCAACCCGCCAAAGGGCAGGAGGGTCATCATAAGGTTCTTCCGGTTCCAGAAATTGTGTCTCGGGGAGGGCGGCCAGGCATTCCAGCACGTCTTCTGCGCTCTCAATCAGAGCCGCCCCTTGCCGTATGAGACGGTTACAGCCTTTGGTGCGCGGATCGAGCGGAGAGCCAGGCGCCGCCATGACTTCGCGCCCCTGTTCGGCGGCGTAACGCGCGGTAATGAGCGTGCCCGAACGTTCGGCAGCCTCTATAACAACGACGCCTCGGCAAAGTCCGGAAATAATGCGATTGCGGCGAGGGAAGTCTCGGGCAGTTGCTCGGTAGCCGAGTGGACTTTCACTGACGAGTAAGCCCCGTTCTCGCATTTCGAGGTGAAGGTCTTCGTTTTGGCGAGGATAAATATGGTCCACGCCGCCGCCGAGCACGCCAATTGTGCCGCTGTTGAGGGCCGCGCGATGCGCGCAGGCGTCAATCCCTCTCGCCAGACCAGAGACAATGACGAGACCTTGCTCGGCCAAATCTCCGGCAATCTGCGCCGCAAAACGCTGGCCATTGGCCGACGCATTGCGCGATCCAATAATCGCCACACAGGGCTTGGCCAGACCATCGCTTTGTCCCCAGACACTGATAACGGGCGGCGGCGGGTCAATGGCGCGGAGAGGCGCCGGATAATCAGGCTCACACGCGGCAAGCAAACGAATGCCCAGCTGTTCGCTGGCTTCCATTTCTGCTTCGACCTGCTCGAGCGAAGGGGGCTTTATATCTTTCTTACGAATTAGGTCAGGCAGGGCGTCGAGCGCTTTAGCAGCGGTCCCAAACCGTTTCAGCAGGTCGCGAAAAGCGACGGGCCCAACCGTGTGCGTCCGCGTCAAACGTAACCAGTCACGGCGTTCTGCAAAGCTTAGCTCACGCAATTGCATGAAAACTAACTTTTTTGTCCGATTTTACTCTCCTGTCCTTTTAATAGACGGGAGATATTTTCGCGGTGGCGTACCAGAATAATGACCGCCATAAAACTCACCATCAGGGCGGCGGCTGTAGGCGAAATTAACCAGGCCAGAATGGAAGAAAAGACACAGGCGAGGAGCGCGCCGAGAGAGGAAAGCCGCGTAATAAACGCCGTCGCCAGCCAAACGATGGCGGCAAAAATGCCTACTGGCCAAACAAGCGCAAAGAGTCCACCGAAGAAAGTCGCCACGCCTTTGCCGCCTTTGAACCCAAGCCAGACAGGGTAGCAATGACCGACTAAGGCTGCAGCCGCCGCGATATAACCATAGGGTTGCCCGAAAAAATGCGCGACCACTAGCCCGGTCACGCCCGCTTTGGCGGCGTCGAGAAGCAGGGTGAGGGCGGCAATATCTTTGCGCCCAGTACGCAACACATTGGTCGCGCCAATATTTCCTGAGCCAATCTTGCGAATATCCCCCTGTCCGGTCGCTTTGGCCAAAAGCAGCCCAAAAGGAATCGCTCCGAGAAAATAACCGACCAAGACGGCGATAAGTGTGGGAGTGAAGCTCATGATTAAAAATTGCCCAAATGTAAGCTCAGAGTAAAGCGAAAACAGATTTATTTATCCTCTGCCCGGTAATTGGCTGCTAGCTTCAAATCTTCAACGAAAACTTTCCGGGTTTTAGCCGCCTGCTCCGGTGAAGGTAACCGAAGCAGGTAGGAGGGGTGATAAGTCACAATAAGCGTGCGGCCGCTTTTTAAAGTAAGCGGACGCCCGCGGATCTCTCCAAGTTTTGTTGATCTCCCTAAAATGGCTTGAGCGGCGCTGGCGCCCAACGCCAGAATGATGTCGGGCTCGACGATTTGAGCTTCTTTTTGAAGCCAGGGATTACAGGCCCTTATTTCCATCGAGCTTGGTTTGGTGTGAATGCGGCGTTTACCGCGCGGGACAAATTTAAAATGTTTGACGGCATTAGTAAGATAAACTTCGTTCCGAACGATCCCTGCCTCTTCTAGACAGTCGTTCAAAAGCTGCCCTGCAGGGCCGATAAAAGGCTGGCCCGCAATATCTTCCTTATCGCCGGGCTGTTCGCCAACAATCATAAGACGGGCGCTATCAGGCCCTTCTCCAGGTACAGGCTGAGAGGCAGATTTATACAGCTCGCAATTTTTACAATGGTAAAGCGCTTTTGATACCTCTGCGAGCGTATCCAGGGATGACTCTAAAGACGACGTAGGTAATGAGTTCGACTTTATTTTCGACGCGAGGGGATTGGGTTCGGTTACGCCGTGACTTTGCATTTCCGCCTGCCGTCCTTTTGCGGAGGAGACCATCTCGGGAATGAGAGAGGTTTCAGGCATGTTCTGCCAATATTTTTTTGGCATTTCCGACATCATCGCGCCGATCTTCAATCGCGCCGGATTAAAGATGGATTGGAAATAAGTTTTCCACTGATCTTCGACGGCGTCGTCGCGGGGCACATCACTTTTTTTTCCTCCCACCCCGAAAACCAAATTGTGACCGTCCCAGATAGCTAAGCAATGCGGCGTGATGATAACCCAATCCATATTTGGAAACCGTCGCGTGAAAAATGGCGTGGCTAATTTGGTGATATAATGTGTGGGCTCAAACCAGGCAGCGAATTGCTCTCTCTTGAACCGCCCTTCGCCAACTTTTTTAAACCTTACAAACGCATGCATTTTATGACGGTCGCGGGAAATTGCTCGGTCACATTCATGAAGCCAGATTATATCATCCTCGGTGCTGCTGCTTAAAAAACGCGGCTCTGTCTGAAGCCGAAACAAAATACGATATAACTTTGCGAAACGCTGAGGATCGGTGTGGCACAGAACTTTTTCAGCCAAAGAAGGAAATGTTCGAGGGACAGAAATGGCTTTCGGTTTTTCCCGCAAATCGGTCCATGATGTCTGCATGGAATTCAATAGGGAGCCAGCCGCATTCGGACCTTGCCAAACCGTGTTGGGCGGCGACACATTGTTCTGCAACAAACGCAGCGCCGCGTCGCGCCATTCCGAGTATTCGGTTTCGCTCGAAAGATTTACGCTAATCATATCAACGAAAGCTGTTCTGGCGGGGGCGCATAACGGGCCCGTAAATTTTCGCTGTCCGTTAATCCTCCGGGCGTCCAATCCGCCGTCTCGACAAAAGGCATTAGCTTTTTGACGGAGGGCGCAAGTTTGGCCAAATCCTGAAGCGTGAGCCGAGTAAGCTGGCGTGCGGATAATAGTTTTTCTACAGTTCGCGCGCCGAGACCTGGGACCCGCATCAATTGCAATTTCGACGCGCGGTTTATATCCATAGGAAACCATTCGCGATGCTTTAAAGCCCACGACAATTTCGGGTCGATATCCAAATCAAGCATACCGTCCACAGAAGCGGATAGAATCTCGCTGGTTTGAAAACCGTAGAACCGGAACAGCCAGTCAGCTTGATAAAGGCGGTGTTCTCGAATCAGGGGAGGAGAAACCGGAGGTAGATCGCCAGAAGCATCCGGAATCGGGCTATAGGCTGAATAATAAACCCGCCGCATATTATAACCGGAGTAGAGCCGTTCCGATGTGCCAATAATATCCGCATCGGTCGATTGATCCGCGCCGACTATCATCTGAGTGGATTGCCCCGCCGGAGCAAACCTCGGAGCATTGTTGGACTTGCGAAAGACTTTCGTCGTTTCTTCATCCTTTTGAGCATCTATCCTCAGCCTGACATCCGCCATGGCTTTCCGGATAGTTTGGCCGCTCTTTTCGGGCGCAAAGCTATTCAGGGCTGTTTCCGTCGGAAGTTCTATGTTCACCGAAAGGCGGTCTGCATAAAGCCCGGCCTGTTCAATTAAGAGGGGGTCCGCTTCTGCAATGGTTTTGAGATGGATATATCCGCGAAAGCCGTGATCTTCGCGCAAGGCCCGCGCCACCTCGACCAGTTGTTCCATTGTATAATCAGGCGATCGAATAATACCGGAGGAGAGAAAGAGCCCCTCGATATAATTGCGTTTATAAAAATCCAGCGTCAGTTTGACGAGCTCAGCAGGGGTGAACCGTGCGCGTTCTACATTCGAGCTAGATCGGTTAATGCAGTAGCGACAGTCGAAAATACAAAAATTGGTAAGCAAAACTTTGAGTAGGGAGATACAGCGCCCATCTGGCGCGTAGGCATGGCAAATACCCATTCCCTCTGTGGAACCAATTCCCGAGCTCCCTAGGGAAGAACGCGTATCGGTGCCGGACGAGGCGCAGGACGCATCATATTTCGCCGCATCAGCAAGAATCGCCAGTTTATCAATGAGAGTTCGTTTCGCCACGGAACAAATATAGAACAAAAGTTTTGGCGTGTCGTTAGCGCAGGTTATATTTCTGCACAGCTTTCAGCAGTTTGTCCGTGGTGGGGACAAAGCGCTGAAAAACTGAATTTTCACAGAAAGCCTGCTGGAGGTACCACCCGGAATCGAACCGGGGTTCACGGATTTGCAATCCGGTGCGTCACCACTCCGCCATGGTACCATCGCAGGGCCGTCCTCTTAGCGATAGGTTTTGCGCTTCGCAAGCCTGATTTATCGCCCTTTGCATGTGAGATATACGAATTCCGCCATTGCAAGGGTTTGGACTGGCGGTCTATAGCGTAGCCGCGTAAAGACGCCTTGTAAGCGGGGATAGGTCGTGAGACTTTATTCCGCGAAACAGATGAGGAAATTTCATGTTCGACTTCGCCAAAGCGCGTGACCATATGGTGGAAAGCCAAATCCGTACCAGTGATGTGACGGAACCGGCTATCTTAAAGGCTTTCCGGACAACCCCGCGAGATAAATTTGTGCCCAAGGCCAAATCTGCTTTGGCATATGGCGACTCTCACATCAAAATGGATGAAGGCCGGATCATGCTTCGTCCGCGTGACTTTGCCAAACTCATAGATGCTGCCGAGATTCGGTCTTCTGACATTGTTCTCGATATTGCCTGCGCCCGGGGCTATTCTACGGCGATCATGGCCAAGCTGGCAGATACGGTCGTGGGACTGGAAACTTCGGATGAAGCAGTCGACAAAGCCACGGACCTTTTAAACGAGACTGACGTTAGCAATGCCGCTGTTGTGAAAGGGGATTTGAAAGCCGGAGCGTCTGAGCACGGCCCTTTCAATGTCATTTTCGTAAACGGGGCGGTCACTGAAATCCCAAAGGCTTGGATATCGCAATTAGCTGATAAAGGTCGTTTGGTCTGTATTGTTCAAAACGGCCCGATGGGGCGGGGGACTGTATATACTAAATCCGGTGATTTAGTTGGAGAACGCGTCGTGTTTGATGCTTCCGCGCCTCTTTTGCCGGGGTTTGAACGCGAAGCCGCCTTTGTTTTTTAAGCGTTTTTCCGACAGGACACTCAGGTGTCTTTCAGAAAATCGTTGTCCCATTTTTAGTCACAAGGTTTTATGACCCGCAAGTCCCACATCTTTAGCCATGTCCTATCGGTATTGGTTTTAAGTGGTTTCTTCGCAGCGTCTCCCGCCTCGGCTGAAACGCTTTCAGAAGCTCTCGTCGCGGTATATAATAAAAACCCGCAACTTTTGGCTGCCCGCGCTCAACTGCGAGAAGTGGATGAAAACTATATCCAAGCCCGCGCGCAAGGACGATTTTTTGTCACCGCGAGCGGTCAATATAGCCGATCCGTCCTAAAAGGCTCTGGTATCGGAAGCGGGCAAAGCTTCGGGCAAGGTGATATTCCGACTGAAATGCCCGCCGGAGCAACGCCAGATAATCTCTTTTACTACGCGCCTAGCGCGGCTCAGATCGAAATCGTGCAGCCCCTCTACCAAGGGGGACGTATCAGAGCGTTGAAAGCGCAGGCCAAGGCCGGAATTTTAGCTCAACGTGAGAGTTTGAGGGCGACAGAAAACCAACTTTTTCTGGCGGGCGCAAATGCTTATCTAGATGTCCAGCAAGCTGAAGAAGCGGGCCGCATTCGCCGAAACAATGTGAGGGTTTTGTCTAGGCAGCTCGAGGCTGCAAATGAACGCTTTAATGTTGGCGTAGGAACAAAAACAGATATTGCCCAATCAGACGCGCGTCTGGCGGCGGCCGAGGCCGGCTTGGCCCAAGCCGAGGCGGCGCTGCAAAGTGCTCGTGCCAGTTATGAACGTGTCGTCGGGCGTATGCCGGTCGATTTAAAACCTGTCCCGCAATTTGTAACGCCTAAAACAGTCGGGGAGGCAATTAATCTGGCCCGTCAGAATAATCCGCAGCTGATTGCGGCTTATTTTAACGAACAGGCCGGGGAGGCTGCAATTGGAGTGGCCAAGGCGGCCGGTCGGCCGACAATCTCTTTGAACGGGAATGTGGCAGCGCAGCGCGGGCAGCTTTTCGGGTTTGAACAATCCGAAGCCGCGGAAATTAGAGCTCAAATAAGCATACCGATTTTCTCCGGCGGACTAAATAGCTCGCGCGTCAGGCAGGCTGAACATGCCAAAACGCGCCTGGGGTTTGAGAGCCGCGACCGCGAAAGAGCCATAGATGAGGCTATCCGACAGATTTGGGCGCAACGCGACGCGGCGCGCGCCACATTGGTGTCCGGTCAGAAACAGGTGGAAGCGGCTGAAATTGCTTTTGAAGGGGTCTCGCTAGAGTTAGAAGTCGGCAGCCGCACTCAATTAGACGTTCTGGACGCGGAACAAGAACTTTTGAATGCAAAGCTCTCACTTTTGGAGGCAAAACGGAATCTGAATGCGTCGACGTTCCAGCTCCTCTCCACGATAGGAGTTTTTGATTCCGAGGGTATTCGCCTGGAGCTCGACAATCCTTACGATTCACGCGAAAATTTTGAGACGGTCAGAAATGACGGCTTAACACGGTTTGTGGATAAAGTTGTTCCTGGGCCCGTCCAGAACGCCGCTGACGCAGTGGGGGAACGCGCCGAGGCTGGGGTCGAAGACGTCGAATCCCGGCTTTATGGATCGTCTGAAACGCCGGATATTGAGCTGGATGAGGACCTTCGGGCGGAAAACCCAGCTGAGGTAAAGTCGCAAGACAGCCCCTGACCACCGCAAAAATAATCATAATCTGATTCCCCCCACAATTGATGGATAGACCGCCTAGACAAGCCTGACGTGTTGTCTTAACCCTGTTTTAACAAGTCTTTGGGGGAAGGCGGATGAATCGGGTTCATTTAAGAATTCAGGGAAATCAAGGTCACTATGTCTGAAACGACATCCGAATCAGAGCAAGCACATCTCGCGGATGAGCCGAGCATGGAAGATATTCTGGATTCTATCCGGAAGATCATTGCTGATGATGACCAGAAAATGGATATTTCGGCGCCGCAAGCCCTCTCTTCCGGGGATTCCGAGGACGGTAGCTTAAAGGTTGAGCCGTCTTTATCGCCTGCAAGCCTGATCTCCGAAACGGTGTCGAGCCCCTCGGCGGATTATAAGAGCACGCCCGTTTTTCATCAGTTTCAAAGCGATTCCTCGCCAAGTAATGGCGGCATGCCCCAGGACGACGACACGGTTGATCTGGATATTGAAGCTCTCCTCAGCGAGGCGCAGACGCCAGCGGAAGCGCCGGAAAACCTGACATTTGAGACGTTTTCGGATGACGGCGACCTCGCCGAAATGTTGGATATTGAGATACCAGAGCTGCCTGAAGAAGCGCCTGCTGCCGAGGCCGATACTTTTGGCAAAGCTGACTCTGTCCTCGAACCTGTAACTGATGAAGCATGGAATACAGATATTCTAGATTTGTCCGATATCATTAACGAAGAACACCCGACTGTTCTCTCTGATGCAGACACTCCACACGACGATGAGGATGATAGCCTGTTTGACGAGTTGGAAGGTTTGCTCGCCGAGACACCCGAGGAAGCGGCGACGCCTATAGCCCGCGAAGAGAAAAGCGCGACCGAATCGAAGACTGTTTCTGAGGCGGAGGGAGAGAGCTTTCATCTCCCAGAACTAGACGATGACCTTGAAGGGCTTGACGACCTTCTGGCGGAAGCGATGCCAGGCACGGACTCTGTAGCGGCTTCGACGGAGACACCTTCCGACACGTCTGTTACAGCGCAGGAGGCAGAAAAGCCCGCATTCCATTCCGATGATGACGATATGAATATCGTCAAGTCTCTCATGGCCGATCTGACCGAACCGGAAGAAACCATTCGCGAGGAAATGATTGCCGAGGAGACTTTAGACGAAGAAGGCCTTGATGATTCGGACATTCTTGACGAGATCATTAATATGAGCTTAGAGGACGAGCTGGGCGAAGATGAAGCTGAGCTACAGATCCCCGAACCGCAAGCGCCGCCGACCTCTGTGGAATCGCCCTCGACATCCCTTCAAGAGACGTCAAGTGAGACGCTTGAGGACGATATTTCTTTAGAGGATTTGGGCTTCGACGAGCTTGAGTCCGACTCGGCCGAAGAGGTTTTTGACGAATTACAATCATTAGAAAGCGATCAAGCCGAAGAGAGCGTGGCTGAAAAGCAACCTTCTCTTGCCGCACAATCTCTTATTTCTAGCCTGAGAGAGATAGCCGGCGAGGCCGAGCGGGACGCTCTGGAAGCGGAAGCTAAGTTAGAAGCCGCGCAAAGATCTGCCGATGAAGGCGAACAAACTTCTGATAATACAGAGAATACAGCCGAGGATTCTTCCTCGTCTGAAGCGGCTGAAATATCCCCAGAGAAGTCTCAGACATCTGCAGATGTCGTCGAAATCTCTGCAAAAACAAACCCAAAGGAGACTGCAGACATGCCCAAAGCTGCCGTAAATCAAGACAGAATTCTCGACGATGTGACCGGAGAAGCGGCGTCTAACGCCTTTGCGTCTCTGAATAATATGGTTGAAGAAAAAGCCATTAAAGCCGAGCGGGGCGACCGCATTGGCGATCTCGTCATGGAAGCGCTTCGCCCTATGCTCAAAGAATGGCTGGACGAGCATCTGAATGACATCGTTGAGCGCGCCGTGACGAAAGAAGTTCAGCGGATTTCTTCCGGTAAGTAGATTTCTCTGCCTCTTTTCTTTTGAGGCAGAGCGCGATAAACCCCGTCTTCTTGACCGAGGCTTGAATGCCGTGGTCGGGTAGGCGGGTTTTTTATTTTGGCCCCGAATATTCTGTTTAGGTAATGTGATGTTAGAGAAAAATTTCGATCCGAAAGAGGCGGAGCAGCGCCTTTATAAAATGTGGGAAGAAAGCGGTGCTTTCAAACCCCGTCCGGCTAAAGCTGACGACACTAAGGACGACAATTTTTCAATCGTGATTCCTCCGCCCAATGTGACGGGCAGCCTGCATATGGGCCACGCGGTCAACAATACCATCCAAGATATTCTAGTTCGCTATAACCGGATGAAGGGCAAAGCCGTATTGTGGCAGCCCGGCGCCGATCATGCGGGCATTGCCACGCAAATGGTTGTGGAGCGCAAACTGGCGGGCGAGGGCAAAGCTCGCAAAGACATGACCCGCGAGGAATTTCTGAACCATGTCTGGGCGTGGAAAAAGGAAAGCGGCGACAACATCACGACGCAGCTTCGCCGCCTCGGCTCCTCCTGCGACTGGTCGCGCGAGAAATTTACCCTCGGCGACCCGGATGATGATAGCGATAAAATGGCGGAGGCCATCACCAAGGCCTTTGTCGATATGTATAGTGACGGTCTGATTTACCGGGACAAGCGTCTCGTCAATTGGGACCCGCATTTCCAGACAGCGATTTCCGATCTCGAAGTCGAGAATATTGAAAAAGACGGCCATTTCTGGCATTTCAAATACCCGCTCGACGGCGGCGAAACCTATACCTATGTCGAAAAAGACGAGGACGGAAACGTCACGCTCACCGAAGAGCGTGATTATATTTCCATCGCCACGACTCGCCCTGAAACCATGCTCGGCGACGGCGCAGTGGCCGTTCATCCTGATGATGAACGCTATGCGTCAATTGTCGGGAAAATGGTTCGCCTTCCGCTTGCCAACCGCTTGATTCCGATTGTCACGGATGAATATCCGGATATGGATTTCGGCTCCGGCGCGGTGAAGATTACAGGCGCGCACGACTTTAACGATTATGAAGTCGCAAAACGGAACGACATTCCGATGTATTCGCTCATGGACGAGAAAGGCGTGATGATCGCCAGTGAGGACAAGGATGGAAACGCCGTCATGCCGGAAAAATACGTTGGTATGGACCGGTTCAAGGCGCGCAAAGCCGTCGTCGAAGACATCAATGCCCAAGGCCTGCTGATAAAGATCGAAGACAAAAAAATTCAGCAACCGATCGGTGATCGCTCCGGTGTGGTCATCGAACCGATGCTGACCGATCAATGGTTTGTCGCGGCAGACAAAATGGCCGGTGAGGCGATGGCGAAAGTCGCGGACGGGTCGACAAACTTCGTCCCGGAAAACTGGAAGAAGACCTATGATCACTGGATGGAGAATATCCAGCCTTGGTGTATCTCTCGGCAATTATGGTGGGGACATCAAATCCCGGCTTGGTATCTCCCAGGGCGAAATCAGGCTGGTGATCCTGCCGACGCTGATAGTTCGGAAAAATATGAAGCGATATTTTGCGCCTCAAGTTTTGAAGAGATAGCTGAGAAAGTTAAAAAACGTTTCGGAGTCACAGAGGTTGTTGAAGTAAGCAATCAATTCGGTGCTGAAAATTACTGCAATCAATGGGATGCTGCTATATCAAATGCGACCCTTGATCAGGATAAAATGTTTCTCTACCGAGACGAAGATGTCCTCGACACCTGGTTTTCCTCGGGCCTCTGGCCGTTCTCCACTCTCGGCTGGCCCGAACAGACCGAAGAGCTTGAACGCTTCTACCCAACCTCCGTCCTCGTCACCGCTTTTGATATCATCTTCTTCTGGGTGGCGCGGATGATGATGCAGGGGCTTCATTTTATGGACGAAGTGCCATTTGATGACGTTTATATTCACGCGCTTGTCCTCGATGAGGCCGGCAAGAAGATGTCCAAATCGATTGGCAATACGCTCGATCCGCTCGACCTGATTGACGGAGTGAGCGCGGATGATCTGGTGGCGAAACGCACACGCGGACTGAAAAATCCCGAAAAAGCCCCGCAAATCGAAAAGGCGACTCGCAAGCAATATCCGGACGGATTCGAAGCTTACGGCGCGGACGCACTGCGTTTTGCTCTGGCCTCGCAAGCCGGGCAGGGGCGCAATATCCGCCTCTCTGTCGGACGCATTGCGGGTTATCGCAATTTCGGCACCAAGCTCTGGTCTGCCGCTAATTTTGGCCAAATGAATGGATGTAAGCCGACGGTCACGTTTGACCCGTCCGATACGATTATTCCGATCAATCAGTGGATTGTGTCCGAAACCGTAAAGACCGCGCAGGAAATTTCGCGTTGTATAGATGCGTACCGATTTAATGATGCGGCAGACGCGGCCTATAAATTTGCGTGGGACACTTTCTGTAGCTGGTATCTGGAACTGACCAAACCGCTCCTGTCCGGCGCAGACGGATCGGCGAAGGAGGAAACGCAATCGACTTTTGCCTGGGTTTTGGATCAAATCCTGAAGCTTCTTCATCCGTTCATGCCTTTCATCACTGAAGAAATGTGGGACAAGATTGACGCCCGCCGTGAGACACATTTGATTGTCGCGCCTTGGCCGGAATTTGACGAAGACCTGTTCCATGTCCACGCAACAGAGGAAATTGAGTGGCTGCAAACGCTGATCACAAATATTCGTTCGGTTCGATCCGATATGAACATTCCGCCTGCCAAGAAGGCGGATCTGCTAATGCTCTCAGGGGATTTGGACCCGCGCTTGTCTTATTACGCGCCGCAGCTCTCGCCAATGGCGCGTGTGGCTGAGGTCAAAACCGCCGAGGCCGCTCCGCAAGGCGCGCTGCAAACGGTTGTGGACGGGATAACCTATGCCATCCCGCTGGAAGGTCTCATTGATCTGGGCGCCGAACGCGCGCGCCTGAATAAAGAAATCGACAAAGCTCAGGACGAGATCGATAAAATCGATAAGAAATTGAGCAATGAAGCGTTCGTGGCCAAAGCGCCGGAAAAGGTCGTGGCCTTACAAAAAGAACGCCGCGCGGATTACGTTTCGGAGCAGGAAAAGTTGAAAGAGGCTCTAGCGGGTCTTGGCTAAGGGCGAGGGAAAGCCCTAACCCAACCTTAAACTTATCAGGGTAAGCCGTCTTTATGACGGCTTTCTCTTTTGAAACTCCGCAAGATTTGCAGGCGCTCCGCGTACAGCTTTACGACGTGTTCGGATGGCAGTATCGCGCGAAATCCGTACCGCCGCCTATTTTGCCCTTATTAAATGCCACGGGAATGCTGCGTAGCCCGAGCGGACTTTTTCGTTGTAACGGCCATATTATAGGCAAAGGCTATCGCGATTTGTCTTTCGAGATTCTCGAAATTTCCGCGAGGGATACAGACCAAAATCTGGAAGAACCCTTTGCGCGGTTTGCGGGCGAAGGATTTTCAGGGCTGCTCGTAAGTGTCGATCACTATACGGGGTTTCTAGGCCGGACCGTGATTGTACGAGATGCAGGGATGTTAAACCCTAAAACGCTTCAGGATATGTCGCGTGTCAGACTGGTTGATGCTGGGTTCGAAGCTTTGTTCGAAGTCTATTCTGATGACCAGGTTGAGGGACGAAGTCTCATGACGCCGGATTTCATGCAGCGGCTTTTGGATTTTGATGTCTTGGAGGTTTTCAGTGGTTTGCAAATAGCGTTTCTCGGAAACCGGATGCATGCGTTGCTTCCGTTGGGGGAAGAGGTTCAATTCGGCTCAGACCGCCGCGCCCGGAGTGCGGAAGAGGCCAAAAAAGCGATCTGCAAGGAAATGAAGCTCGTTTTCGGTCTGCTGGCGGATATGGACGCTCTCCATGCATGCGCCCGGGCGAAAACAGAGGGCGAGATACAGGCCGAACGCCGCAAGTTTTATGACGCCCGAATTGCAGCTGTCGAAGACGCAGTCGAGGAGGCTATTAAAAGCGGCGCCATCAAAACGGCTGACCGTCCTGGCTATATGACTGAGACGGGATCAGAGATGGTAGACCCGGCCTTGTGGGGACTACTAAGGCCCCGCGTTTAAAGGTCAAACTCGCCCATGACCGGCACATGATCGGATGGCTTTTGACCCTCCCGAACATGACGATGAATGACGATGCCTTTGGCTTTGTCTACGGCCTGAGGGGAGAGCAAGAGGTGGTCGATGCGAATACCAAGATTATTCGGCCAAGCGCCGCCTTGGTAATCCCAGAAACTATATTGTCCGTCGCGCCCATCAAATTGTTCAAACATTTCCGTCAGGCCGAGATATTTCAGGGCTTGGAAAGCCTGCAGGGTTTCGGGGCGGTAGAGAGCGTCGCCCCACCACGCTTTGGGGTCATGCGTATCGCCGGCGCGCGGGATCACATTATAATCGCCTGCAAGAATAAGCGGTTCTTCGTTTTTCAAGAGCTCCGCCGCATGGATTTTTAGACGGGCCATCCAGTCGAGCTTATAAGTATATTTGGGGCTGGCCATAGGGTCGTCTAAAACAGGGTTTCCGTTTGGCAGATAAATGGAAGCCACGCGCACTGGGCCGTATTCGCCGCTGACCACCACTTCGAGATAGCGTGCTTGCTCATCTTCGTCATCACCGGGCAGGCGGGGCGAGACCTCGTCGAAAGGGAGTTTAGAGAGAACCGCCACGCCGTTATAGCTTTTCTGACCGTGTATCGCGACGTTATAGCCGAGGGCCTCGATTTCCATCAGCGGGAAAGCGTCATCCACGGTTTTGATTTCCTGAAGACAGGCAATATCCGGCTTGGCTTCTTCCAGCCACGCCGTGACCGCGTGCATCCGGGCCTTGATCGAGTTCACATTCCAAGTCGCAATTTTCATGAGAGCGTGGTCGGGCAGGGCGGGAAAAGAGTCAAGCGGCCCGGCCTCAGAAGTGAAAATTTCCTTCGGTCATAAACGTTTAAAACGACTCTTGTGAAAACAAATAATAAAATAGTTGTGTTTAATAAAATGTTGTGTATATACAACATTATGATTTATAACCGCATCAAGATATTACGCACAGAGCGCGGCCTCTCGCGTAAAGAGTTAGCAGAAGCTGTGGATGTGAATTTCCAGACCATCGGCTATTTAGAGCGCGGTGATTATAATGCGTCGCTGGAACTGGCGTTCAAACTCGCCGACTTTTTCGAAGTGCCGATTGATATGGCCTTCAGCCCTCGACCGTTCAAAACGTTAGCCGAAGAACTCGCCGCGCAGCGCGCGAAATAGGAGAGAGATATGTCAAATACTTTGAAAGCCTGCACGGCGGGATCAAGCCGGATGAGGGTCGCAGAGGCTCGGACTTTAAGTTCTCTGGCGCTAGCACTCGTCTTCGCCGGAGTGGCGTTTTATTTCGTAAATATAATCGTCGCAGCTTATATCTCATTTGCTATTGCAACTATTGCCGTTTGTGTCCTTCACCGTACGGGAGTTTACCGCATTTCTGGCGGTAGCCGGCTCGACGATCTGGAGAGAGATCTAAGAGCCAAAGCTTATCAAACGGCCTATTATATTCTGGGCGGCGCTACGCTCGTCTTATTTTTGACCTTCGGGATTTTGTCGAAAAATAATCTGATTTCTAATGGGGGCGAAATATGGGGATTTCTGTTCTGGTGCTCTGCTATGTTCGTGGTGCTCGTGCCCGTCGCGTGCCTGGCCTGGAAAATGCCAAAAGAAGAAATTGAGGACTAGAGCCGCATTTCGAGAGGGGCGACTGAACACTAACACTTGCAATTTTGGCGATGCCGCCGCATATCGCGCTCAAACTTTACCCCGGATTATAAGAGCGTAATATGGCCCGCCAATTTTGTTACCACATGCAAGGTCTGACGAAGAAATTCGGCAATAAGACCATCCTCGACAATGTTCACCTGTCATTCTACCCGGATGCCAAGATTGGCCTTATCGGGGTCAACGGCGCGGGTAAATCTACCCTGATGAAAGTCATGGCGGGCGTCGATACCGAAGTGACCGGCGAGCATTGGGCCGCGGACGGCGTCAAAGTCGGTTATCTGCCGCAAGAGCCGCGCTTGGATAATTCCAAAGACGTCTGGGGCAATGTCATTGAGGGGTGTGAAGACAAGAAAATCTTCGACACTTATAACGAAGTCGCCATGAAAATGGCCGAGGACTATTCCGATGAGTTGATGGAACAGATGACGGCTCTTCAGGAAGAAGTCGATGCCAAAGACGCCTGGGATATAGATTCCAAAATCGAAATGGCCATGCAGGCTTTGCGCTGTCCACCTAAAGATTCCGCCGTCGATAATCTGTCTGGCGGGGAAGCGCGCCGTGTAGCGCTGTGTCAGCTATTGCTGTCCAAACCCGACCTTCTCTTGCTTGACGAACCGACCAACCATTTGGACGCGGAAACAGTTGCATGGTTGGAAAACTATCTGGTCAATTACAAAGGCGCGATCATTCTGATTACCCATGATCGCTACTTCCTAGACAATATCACAAACTGGACGCTCGAAGTCGATCGCGGCAAAACCTATCCGCATGAAGGCAATTACTCTTCTTGGCTTGACGCCAAAGCCAAGCGTATGGATCAGGAAGGCCGCGAAGCCGATTCCAAAACCAAAGCGCTCAAGAAAGAGCTGGAATGGATCCGCTCTAACCCGAAGGCCCGCCAGACCAAATCAAAGGCGCGGATCAGCGCTTATGAAAACCTGCGCGACGAGGCAGAAAAAGAGGTCGTCTCACACGCCGACATTCGCATCCCGATGGGCGAACGTCTTGGTAATGTGGTGGTTGAAGCCAAAAATGTTTCCAAAGGGTTTGGCGAAAAGCTATTGATCAAGGACTTGTCCTTCAAACTGCCGCGCGGCGGTATTGTCGGCGTTATTGGTCCGAACGGGGCGGGTAAAACGACGTTGTTTAAAATGATCACGGGCGAGGAAACGCCTGACGAAGGAGAGTTCAAAGTCGGCGAAACCGTCGAGCTGGGCTATGTAGATCAAAACCGCGACGCGCTAGATAATTCCAAAAATATCTGGGAAGCGATTTCTGATGGTCTCGACATCATCCATATGGGCAAACGCGAAGTACCGAGCCGGGCCTATGTCGGAGCCTTTAACTTCAAGGGCACAGACCAACAGAAAAATGTTGGCCAGCTTTCCGGCGGTGAACGTAACCGCGTCAATCTCGCGAAAATGCTCACCAAACCCGCTAACTTGCTCCTCCTCGATGAGCCGACCAACGATCTAGACCGTGAAACCCTCGCCTCTCTTGAGGTTGCCCTTGAAAAATTCCCGGGCTGCGCCGTGGTGATTTCCCATGACCGTTTCTTCCTCGATCGCGTTGCTACGCATATCCTAGCTTATGAAGGCGACAGCCATGTGGAATGGTTTGAAGGCAACTTCGCTGACTATATCGAAGACAAAAAACGCCGCCTTGGCCCCGATGCAGACATGCCGAAGAAGTTGAAATTCGTAAAATTTGATCGGTAGAACGATCAAAAATGTGAGGTCACGTTGTTTTCCTCACAATTTTTAACGCTCTGCATACGTTCCTAATAAAAAAGCCTGCCGTAAGGCAGGCTTTTCAGTATTTGCGGGCTATTTACTGTAACGCTTTTTTACCTGACCCGGAGCGTTATAGGACGGGTGATTTGGGCCCTTATATTTTTTTCCCTTTTTATAATATCGACCATCAACATCACGATAATACTCGTGTCCGTCATCTCCCCTGTAGTAACGACGGCCATCATCGCCCTGGCGGTAACGATCGTTGTAAATGACGTCGCCTCTCACATCGCGCCGGTCGTACCGGTCATATTCGAAGCGGGAGCAATCTTTATCTGCTATGGCAACACCGGCTGTGCCGCCGGCAATGCCGCCAATGACGGCGCCTTCATCGTCCCCGATTTCATTCCCAAGAATGGCGCCGAGAGATCCTCCAACGGCCCCACCAAGAACTTGGTTCTTAGTATCTGAGCTTTTGCAGTCTTCATAAGCTCTGTTATTATCATATCTGTCTTGTGCCGTAGCGAGTGCCGGGAAGGCAAGTAACGCTGCAAGTGTTGCCGAAGCGAGTGTAAAACGTGTCATTTTAATCTCCTTATTCTGCTAGACCAATGTCTATTGAACGAGGCTTGTTCCCGATAAATCGTGTTAAGGTGTAACTTAAACGGGAAAAGCTGGCTTTCTCGACACTTTGCGCTGCAAAAAAGCACCTTTATAAAGATATAAAGGTTTTTTTATATGCAGGGTAATTCTTCTGTGATAATAGAAGATATGGAGAATTTTGCCGCTGCACTGAAAACCATGGGTCATGTTGACCGTTTGCGTATTCTTGCGCTTTTGGCGCGTGGTGAGTTGACGATCACAGAGCTAGTTCAAATACTTGGATTATCACAACCTCGTGTCACCCAGTATATAAAATCTCTTGAATCGGTCGAAATCATTGAGCGCCTCCGAGAGGGCAGTTGGGTGTTTTCGAGATTAAAGCGCGGAAATCCCGCTTTGACGAAACTGGTTGAGACAACATTACAGACCTTGCCGCAAAATGAGGCCCTCTTACGATCAGATATGAGGCGTTTAAACGAAGTGCGCGAAGTCAGAAGTCAAATTGCGGATGCCTTCTTTGCCCGGGTTGCCCAGAATTCAGACCAGCTGGGCGACGAATATCTGCCGCAAGAACGTATAGAAGAGGCCCTGTTAAAAGTATCCGGAGACGGTCCTTTCAGCTTCATGATCGATATGGGGACCGGGACGGGCCGCATGTTGGAGCTTTTTGCAGGTCGGATCGAAAGAGGGGCAGGTATCGATTCAAATCCCGAAATGCTTAAAGTGGCGCGTCACAAATTAGCTCCCGATGAATTTGCACATATTTCTGTGCAACAAGGCGATTTGCATACTACGCCCTTTCGCGAAAGGACGGCCGACCTCGTTACTCTGCACCAAGTCCTTCATTACCTAGATGAGCCGCGAGAGGCTATCTATGAGGCCTCACGATTGCTTGCGCCGCAAGGGCAACTCCTCATTATTGATTTTGAAGCGCATACGGAGGACCATTTCCGTGAGGATTACGCCCATCGCCGGTTGGGGTTTTCGGACCAGGACATGGCGGAATGGGCAGAGGGCGCTAGTTTGCAGATAAAAACTGAAATGAAGCTGAGCAATAGAGATAACCCCGCTATAAAAATATGGAAAGCCGTTAAACCGAACTGATACAATATAATCGCTCTGGAAAACGCTTAAAAAATGAGAAGAATATGCCAACTGTAATGCCAACCCGCGATCCCAATGCCGCTGTCGGGACGATTGCCCGCGCGGCGGATCAGTCCAGAACTGAAGCAACCAACGGAAATATTCGCGTTAGCTATGAGTTTTTCCCGCCGAAAAACACGGCAATGGAGGAAAAGCTCTGGCAGGCTATTAAAAAGTTAGAGCCGCTCAATCCCGATTTTGTTTCTGTGACTTACGGCGCCGGGGGCTCAACGCGCGAGCGCACGCACAACGCTGTAAGCCGGATGGTGCAGGAAACCAGTTTTAAACCTGCGGCGCATTTGACCTGTGTGGGCTCTGAAAAAGCAGAGATTGATGAAATTGTAAAATCCTATTGGGAGGCGGGCGTTCGTCATATTGTTGCCCTGCGCGGTGACCCTCAGGACGGGATCGACGCAAAATACGTACCGACGCCTAAAGGATATGCTTATTCCTGTGACCTCGTCGCAGGCATTAAAGACGTCGCTGATTTCGACGTCAGCGTCGGGGCCTACCCGGAACTTCATCCTGAGAGTTCGAACTGGCGGGACGAGATTGATAATTTGAAACGCAAAGTGGATGCGGGCGCCGATCGGGCCATCACACAATTTTTCTTTTCACCGGATGTTTTCTCTCGGTTCCAGGATAGAGTACTCGACGCCGGCATTGATATTCCAATTGTTCCAGGCTTGATGCTTCAACCGAATTTCAAGGGCCTCGCCCGTATGGCCGGCATGTGCGGCGTGTCTGTGCCGGATTGGTATAGTGAATTGTTTGAAGGTCTGGAAAAGGATACTCAAACCCGCGAGCTTTTGACAGCCTCTCTGGCAGCGGAGCTGACGGCGGAGCTCCATGACCGGGGCGTCCGCGACTTTCACCTATATACGCTTAACCGAGCAGAGCTAGCGGTTGCCGTTTCGCGCATCCTCGGACTGCACCACCGTCAGTCGGGCGCGACAAAAGCGGCTTAGCCGCGCAGAGCGCACAGGAATCATTGTGTTTTTGAGCGCGCTTGTTTAACCGCAAGTCGTGAGTATCTGGCAATCCATATTTACCGGGGCGGCTCAAGTTTTTGGCCCCCCGATGCGTCTTTCCAGTGATGGAGAGGCCGGACCGATTGATCAATCGGGCCTTGTCGTCGCTCTCGTTGCCCTTGGGGCTAAAATGGCAAAGGCTGATGGGCAAGTTCGATTGGAAGATGTTCGGGCGTTTCAACAGGTTTTCAAGCCTCAAGCATCGGATGAAACTCAAATTGCAAAATTCTTTGACTTAGCCCGTCAAACGACTTTGGGCTTTGAGAGATACGCCAAGATTGTGGCGCGGTATTTCCGCGCAAAGCCTGCGGCGCTCGAAGACGTTATGGACGGCCTGTATCACATCGCGCTTGCGGACGGCGTCGTAACGTCGGCCGAGGAGGCGTATCTAAAGCGTGTCAGCGATATATTTGGATTTTCGGAACGCGAATTTGACCGTATTCGGTCCTCTAACCTCGGCGTTGATCCGACCGATCCATATCTGATTTTAGGCGTAGATGAAGATATTTGCGACAAAGATCTCAAACACGCCTATCGCCGCATGGCAGCGGCCAACCATCCGGACAAATTAGTCGCCAGAGGGGCGCCTCGCGAGTTGATAGGATTGGCAAATCACAAGATGTCGGTGATCAACAAGGCTTACGCAGATATTATGGCGCAGCGGGCAAAACGTCCCATTGTAGGGCGGGGACTGCCTGCACGCTAATGATCGCAGCTTTAAGCTCATTAGACGGCGAAATTTAAGTCTTACAGAAATGATAGGCGCAGACATCTTGACGAAATCACCAAATACCCCGACATTAGAGGCGAGGTAAAAACTATGTCTAATACTTACAATCTCAGTGGACCAACATCTTGGTTCGGAACTCTCACGCGTGTTTTGTTCCTGGCAGCCGCCGCGATTGGCGGTGTTTTCATGTTGGCTTTTTCGGCGGCCGTGGCCTTTTTTGTTGTCGTCGGCATTGCCTTGGTGGGATTGGTGGCGTTCGGTTTTTTCTGGGTTCGCGCGAAGCTATTTGGCAAACCCTTTGGGCCAAAAGCGCAATTCGAAGCCCGAGCGAGTAAAATGCGGGCCGATCTCGAAGCGCAGATGAACCCTTCCGCGTCCGACGATGGTCCAATTATAGACGCCCACCGCACGCCGGATGGGTGGAGCGTGGATGATTAAGTCACTTTCTGCCATTTTCTTTGGCAGGTCGATTAAGCTTTGACGTTAGCGGCGAGGCTGTTTAGCTCGTCTATATGCGCCCAATTGACTTCTGGATATTAATGCTGTGCTGTCTCTTTTGGGGCGGTAATTTCGTGGTTGGAGCCTGGGCCTTGGGCAACAATCCTGTGCCCCCCTTTATGTTGGCGGCTGTGAGAGCGGCCGTTGTCTTGATTTTCATGGGCGTATTCCTTTTCAAACCCCTTCCGGAAAAGTTCGGTCTTTTGCTTATTGTGGGTTTGTGTGTCGGTGCCGTCCATCTCGGTTTTCTTTATACGGGCCTGCAGACAGCCTCTGCATCCGGGACATCGATTTTGTCGCAAATGATGATCCCTCTCGCGACGTTGATGTCGGTTTTCTTTCTAAAGGAGAAAATTGGGCGGATCCGAACTGGGGCAATCGTGGCGGCTTTTATTGGTGTCTGTATAATGGTCTATGAGCCTGGTGGACTAAGTTTGAACCTTAGTCTGGTTTATATCCTCTGCGCCTATGTCTCTCTCGCGCTTGGGAGTGTTTTGATGAGAAAAGTCGGCGACATTGATTGGCGAATTTATGTGAGCTGGATGTCTCTCTTACTTCTTTTCGCAAGCGGCGCTGCGTCCATTCTTTTCGAAACGGGACAAATGATGACCGTCCAAAAAAACGGCGTTCCTCTGTTGATCGCGGCCGTCTATGGCGCTGTCTTCGTCTCTATCTTTGCTCACGGCCAGTATTTCCGTTTGCTGCAAAGCTATGATGTCGCCGTGATTGTGCCGCTGACAATCATGACCACAGTGTTTGCAACTATTCTCGGCGTCCTGCTTTTGAACGAAACACTTAAACCCCGCTATATTATCGGAGCCCTGGTTATACTGCCCTGCGTATTTGTGATTGCGAGGCGACAAAAATCTTCGAATACAGCACCGGAGTTTATAGAGAGCTGAATATGACGAATAAAACAGTTGTGACAGAAAGCTCCGTAGAAACCTATCTAGCGGCGATTGAATCAGAGCAAAAACAGCAAGACTGCCGTGAAATTTGCGCCATGATGGAAAGGTTCTCCGGCCATCCCCCAAAGATGTGGGGGCCGTCGATTGTTGGCTTTGGCGAGTATCACTATAAATATGAAAGTGGCCGGGAAGGGGATTTCTTCCGTATTGGCTTTGCAGCCCGAGCGCAGAACATTTCAGTTTATCTAATGCCGGGCTATGATGATTTTTCGGATGAACTTTCCCGGTTGGGTAAGCACAAAAAGGGGAAGTCCTGTCTTTATTTTAAACGATTGTCAGACATTGATGTGAACGTCCTCGAAGAAATGATCGTGAAAGGCCTAAAAATTATGCAGGAAAAGTACCCTGAATGAAGATTGATCGTACTCAAACGAGCCCCAACTTCAACGAACGCACACTGCCCATATCTCAACTTGTTCTGCACTATACGGGGATGGAGACAGGCCAGGCGGCACTTGACCGGCTTTGTGATGCAGAAGCAAAAGTCAGCGCGCACTATCTCGTTTTCGAAGATGGGCAAATTGCGCAGATGGTCGATGAGGACAAGCGGGCTTGGCATGCAGGAATTGGGAATTGGCGGGGCGTAACCGACATCAATTCTTCGTCTATTGGAATTGAGATCGTCAATGGCGGACATAATTTTCCGCAGGCGGACGGGCCTCCCCCTTATCCAGATGCGCAAATAAACGCCGTTATTGCGCTTTCCAAATCGATATTGGATCGCCACGATATTCAGCCTTGGAACATTATCGGCCACAGCGATCTTGCGCCGGAACGCAAAGAAGACCCGGGTGAGCATTTCCCGTGGAGCGGTTTAGCGGCGGCGGGTATCGGACTCTGGGCTGAATTCGAAGCCCATCCTGATACACGTATTCTATTTGAGCCGGGCGACAGAGACCGCGGCGTATCTATTATTCAGCAAGGCCTTGCTCAAATCGGCTATGACATCGCGGTGACAGGACAATTCGACGAACGAACAAAATTCGTGATGACGGCGTTTCAGCGCCACTGGCGACCCGAGGATATTTCAGGGCTGATTGACATAGACTGCCTGCAACGCGTTGGGGCGCTCGTCCGGCTCTTGCCATAGCGCGAAAGCAGGCTTAGAGACCGTCCGGTCAGAGGGTTGGGCAATCGCACGCGTTTCGGCGCGTGAGGAAAGTCCGGGCTCCCATGTAACAGGATGCCGGTTAATGGCCGGCGAGGGCGACCTCAGGGAAAGTGCCACAGAGAGAAGACTACCGTCCTTCGGGACGGAAAAGCTGAAAGGGTGCGGTAAGAGCGCACCGCGGGTCTGGTAACAGTCCCGGCCAGGTAAACCCCATCCGGAGCAAAACCAAATAGGGACGGTATACCCCGTTACATGGGCCGTCCGGGTTGGTTGCAAGAGGCGTTCGGTAACGACCGCCCCAGATGAATGATTGCCCATCGCGCAAGCGAGGACAGAACCCGGCTTACAGACCCTCTGACATTTTTTTCTGGCAAGCTAAGCCGGTGTCTTGCGCCGTCTAAATAGCGGTAGGATAAGCCGCCTAAAGCTCAGCGCCAATCCTGTATAGACGAGGAAACACGCCGCCAAAGACGCCAGTCCGGCAATTGTCTGGCCGATAAGGCCGTATTGTTGTCCTGTATGGATAAAGCGGAACCAGATTCTTAGCTTCCGGCCGAGACTTGCGTCATCTGCCGTTTCGATCTTCTCCAGCCGCTCATCTGCCCTGTCATAAATATGGGTTTCCCGCTGATTAGGCGTGACGCCCGATCCGTAGTTTAAAGCAAAACTCATAGTCGGCGTTTCATCAGCTTCGGGCAGGCGAATTGAAACGGATTTCCATTTCCTCTCCTCCCCCGCGAGAACGTTTTCCAGCGCGTTCTGTTGAGACAAAAGCGTGGTGACTGCGTCAGTCCCGGGATCGCCTAAATCAGCGCTCGCCTGCGGCGGCGGGCCTCGGCGCTGCGGGACATCTTCGCCCGCGAGTTTATAGACGAGATTGCCGGCCCAAGAGTAAGAGATGATCACGCCTGATAGAACAATAAAGAAGAGCGGGACAAGCGCCCAGATTCCGAAGACATAATGCCAGTTATAATCTCTCGCTTTGGAGGTCGGCAGGTTTCGTCGGAAAAATAGATTGAGTTTTATAAACGACCATCGCCAGATTTTCGGAAGCCAGAGATAGAGCCCGCTAATTACGATAAATAGGAATATAAGATTGGCGGCGCCGGTGATGGCTTTCCCGGTCTCACGGTTATCGCCGGACATTGCCAGCCAACGATGAAGTCTGACGACATAGCTGAAAAATTCATCCAGACTTTTAGCGGGGTCGTCGATTTGCTCCCCGGTGAATGGGTCTATCAGGATAACGTCGCGTCCGCGTTTTTGGACCAGAACAGGCGCTTTCGGATCGCGGTCCATTGAAAGCGAAACCCCGTCACGCGTACCGGAAAGCTCAGCGGCGATATTCGTCAATTCATCGAGGGAGAGCCGGGGGGTCCCCGATTGAAACTCTGTGTTTGCATTATTGCGAACGGCAAGTTGCATGTCGTGTTCATAGGTCAGCAGGACGCCGGTGACGGACATCAACAAGACAAAAATGCCTGAAGCCACCCCTGCACAGAGGTGGCACCAGAATAATATTTTACGAAATGGCATGATTGTCCTTAAAATCTCGCATTGACCGATAACCAGAGGCGCCGCGGTTCCTGATTGATCGCGTATTCATTGGAATAAGCGACGCTCCCGCTGGAAGTGTAAGGCACATAGCTGACATAGTTTTTATCTAACAGGTTATAAACGACAGCGCTGAGCGTTACAGATTCCGAGACGTCAAATGCGCCCCCTAAATCAAATAGGGTGTAGCTTTTATAGTCCCCTAACTGGTCTTGAGCTTCACCGGCGCCCCGATATCGCGAGGAGGCATATTCGCTTCTGATCCAGCTATTAAGACGGTCCGTGATGGCCCACTCTACCCGGCCATTGATTTGATGGGCTGGCGTATTGACGAGGGGTTCGCCACTATTTGGCCCGCTCGTTTGTTCACTATCGGTATAGGTGTAATTCGCAGAAAATCTCACATCGTCAGAGATGTTTCGTTGCAAGGAGGCTTCGACGCCCCGCGTCTCTGCTTCATCTACATTGATGTCTTGGGAATACGTCGCGGGTCGTGGGAAGAAACCATAATCAAGGCAGGCATCGCTCGGCTCTAGTGCGTTATACTCTTCCTCCGTGAGGTTGAAGGCGCAGTTTGCAAAGGTTGGGCCGGACGCAATCTTGTCATCGAACTGGTTGTAGAAAACGGTGACATTAGCTTGCAGGCCTTGAGCGCCTCTTAAATATGCGCCTGCCTCATAGGTTATGCTGGTTTCTGGCTGCAGCGAAGGCGTGCCAAGGAAAGGTATCGTTCCCTGACCTCGGAAGCCCACAATGCCTTCGGCGATCTGTTCGAGGCGCGGCGTTTTAAATCCGCGGCTAACGCCCCCTTTGAGCGTTAAGGCATCAGACGCGTTCCACACCAAATAGGCTCTGGGACTCACATTCGATCCGAAGACGCTGTGATCATCATAACGAATGCCTGTTGTCAGGCTGAGGGTGTCAGCGAATTGCCATTGGTCTTCTAAGAAGGCCGCCCATTGATCATGTTCAAAAGGCTCTGCGGCGACGCCGTCCTGAAGTTCGGCGTGCCAATATTGTCCGCCAATCGTGAAGGTGTGCTGCCCAATCTCTTTAAAGAAGCGCGTGTTAAAAATCGCGTTTTGCGCCTCAAGCTGACGAGGGTCTCCTTGCAACCTGTCAGTTCCAGGGACGTCATCGGGAAGGATACGGCCAATAGTTTCTGTTTCATTATAAGTAATGTCGGAGTCCAAAACGCCGCCCAAGACCTCTGAAGTATGGGCCAGGACATACTGGTTTCGATTAAACTTCTGTTCAGGGCCATATCCTTGGACGCCGAGCGTGCCTAATTGACCTTCTGAATTGTCGTAAGTTTGGCGCGCTAAGTCGACATCGACCCAGATTTTGTGGCGATCATTCGGCATTAAGTTTAACCGTCCGCCCAATGACCAAATATCTGCCTCTACCGGGCTTGGCCCACGCTGCGAGACGTCCAGTTCATTTCCGTTTTCATCAAAATAGGTGAGTTCTGATGCCTCGCGGTGATAAAATCTTCCGCGGGCAGAGAAGGTAAGAAGGTCTTCTGCTATCGGACCGTCCAGATAAAGGGTCGAATTATAACTATTGCCGAAGCCGTCACTTTCTTGAAGGGTTGTATCCAACCCGACATCCGCTCTTAGCCGATCCGTCGCTGTTCGCGTGATAATATTGATAACTCCGCCCATCGCATCCGAGCCGTAAAGCGTGGACATGGGCCCCCGAACGACTTCAATTCTCTCGATTGCAGACACGGGCGGGACGAAGCCAGAGGACGTATCTCCAAATCCGTTGGGCGTCACATTTCCCGCCGCGTTTTGGCGGCGGCCATCCACCAGAACAAGCGTATAGTCGCTCGGCATGCCGCGAACTGAAATTTCGCGCCCGCCTGTTTTCCCCACGCCGTCACCAATGTCCACGCCGGGGACCGTCGAAAGAGCTTCTGCTAAGCTATTCACGCGCTGGGTTTCCAATTCCATACGGGGGATGAGGGTTATGCTGGCAGGAGCTTGGCTAAGGTTTTGTTCAAACCCGCTTGCCGTCACAACGATTTCGTCGATTGGTTCCGCCAAAGCTAATTGAACGAATTCTGAGTCCGGTGATCCGCCCTCCGCGACGGCTCCGCCCGACGGGGATTGAGCCAGGGCAGCTGGGCAAATCGCTGTCGATAGGAGCAAGAAAGGGAGGCTATATTTAAGGGACATTCATTCTCTCTAAGTTTCGTTATTGCGAATTACTCGCAAGACGGAACGCTTCATAGGGAGTTAAGAATGATTGTCAATTACAAAAATTGATTATTTGTAATAAGCGGATTATGGGTCGCTTAGAGGCCAATGATTTGGAGAAGTCGCGCGGGGAGGGCTGACGCAGTCTGTGGAGTTTGAATTCGTATGGCTCGCGACAGGCTAGTGTCGAAGCGTAGCGGCACTTAACAGTATCTAATAATTTGAAAAAAGAACGGTAGTCCGTTTACCTCATCAACGTCGAGATCTGATCTTCGACTTCGTGAAAGCCAAAAGGTTTACTTAAACGGGGAACGTCCTCAAAATCGCGAAAATATTCGCTTTGTTTGCCGCCATAGCCAGTTGCAAAGGTAAAAGGGATTGCGCGGCTCTTGAGCTGTTTAGCGAGAGAGAGACTGTCTTTGCCGTTCCCAAGATCAATATCCAAAATGGCGTAGTCCGGCTTGACGATTGCGAGCGATTTCTCCGCTTCTTCACAGTTGAAAAATGGACCCAAAACGCCGTGTCCTGCGGATTCGACTGTTTCTGCTAAATCATAGGCGACGAACGCTTCGTCCTCTAAAATTAAAATATTGAGCTTTTGGTGGGTCATAAATTTTCTAAATGAATAGTCGGGTTCCTTATAGGGCTGTCACAATCAAAGATGGCATCACAAACTTATCAAGTTTTACTCGATACTTCGCTCGTTAGTCGCTTGAAATTCTGCGCCGCCATTTAAAGTATTATAATTAAACCACATTCCGGCCCCCTTGTCATTAACCTAAATAAAGTGACGGAGCCGGCTCTATGATTGAAGTTAACGAAATGATGTAGCGATATGAATAGGGCAATCAGATGGGGGTTTGATTTCCAAGTTACGATGCCGAGGCGCTGAACTTTAGAGTATGGTAACTCTTTAGAAGCACATTCTTAACCCTTTGTTATTGTTCGTAAATAAAGGGTTATCCCCAGAAGGGTTCACAGTGTGGAAAAAGCAATCTATAGCTAATATTTCCCTAAATTGGCATTGTTTCCCATATTATCCCATGCTATCCCAAAATTAAGCTAGGCCAAGCTTATCAAGGGATTTTCATGTTTCTGTCCAGCGTGACAAACAAAGTGGATGCGAAGGGGCGGGTTTCCGTCCCGGCGGATTTCCGAGCCGTTGTCGCGGGGAGCGGCTTTGACGGCATCGTCGTCTGGCCGAGTTTTGACGGACAATATCTCGAAGGCGGCGGGATGGCGTTAATGGAAGAATATCAACGCTCTCTTGATACCCTCGATTATTACGATGAAGGCCGCATTGCTCTACAACGCGCTATCTTTGCGGCCAGCCGACCTTTGCAATTTGATACAGGCGGTCGGATATCTCTACCGAAAGATTTACACGATTATGCCGGACTAAATGGCCATGTCACCTTTGTAGGGTTAGGCCGTCGTTTTGAGATATGGTCCCCGACGGCTCATGAAGAGCGGGCTGAACAAATGCGTAAGCTGGCTAAAGAAAATCGCCATCGCTTACGCCCGGTTCAGACGCCGCATTTAAACGGTGGCGTTTCATGAAACACTACCCCGTAATGTTGCCAGAGGTTTTGGAGGCTTTGAACGCGCAGCTGGGCGAGACCTATGTTGATGGAACCTTCGGTTATGGCGGTTATAGCGAGGCCATCTTGCGCGCTGCGGATTGCAAAGTAATTGGCCTTGACCGCGACCCAAATGTGGCGCCCCGTGCGGCTGAGTTGGCAGCGCAATATAGCGGCCGTTTTCGGCTTATTCAAACACCGTTTTCCAAACTCGACAGGCTTGGTCTTGACCCGGTTGATGCCGTGATTTTGGATATTGGGGTCTCGTCCATGCAGCTGGATGAAGGGGAACGCGGGTTTTCTTTTATGCGCGATGGGCCTCTCGATATGCGCATGAGCCAGTCCGGCCCGAGCGCGGCAGATGCCGTCATGAATTTGAGCCAAATTCAGCTTGAGCAGCTGTTTCGTGTTTACGGCGAGGAGGCCCGCGCGCGTCACGCCGCAAAGGTGATTGTTGAATCGCGAGAGGATGATCCGCTTACTCGCACCTTGCAGCTTGGCGATCTGCTGGAGAAGGCCTTGGGTCGGCGCGGAAAAACGCATCCGGCAACTAAGGTTTTTCAGGCTTTGCGTATTTTTGTGAATGATGAGCTAGGAGAGTTGTTTCGAGCCTTACACGCGGCGGAGCAGACTCTCGCGCCCAAAGGGCGATTGATTGTTGTCACATTCCATTCTTTGGAAGACCGTATCGTAAAAACATTCTTCCGAGAACGGGCCGGCGAAATTGAAGGCGGCTCGCGTTATGCCCCCGCGGTTGAGCATACCGGCCCGCCAGCTAGCTTTTTTCTGCCAAAGCGATCTGTGACCAAGCCGTCCAAGACGGAAATTAAAGAAAATGCCCGCTCGCGTTCGGCTAAAATGCGTGTCGCGGTTCGATCAGATGCCGCGCCTTGGGGCGAGTCTGAAGCTCGTGCCTTGCGGGTGCCGCAGCTCTCTGATTTGGAGGCGCTCCTATGACGACCTGCGCCCATAACCGATCCGCCAGCAAAAAGCTGAGTGCGTTTATTTTATTTGTCATCGGTGTCGCTCTGACGATCGGGCTTTTCTATATTAAAACGCGGGCGCAAACGGCAAAAGAGGATGTTGTGCGTCTTGAGCGCGCGATTGCATCTGAAGAGCGGGCGATATCTGTTTTAGAGGCTGAACTGGCGTTTCGCGAAAGTCCCGAGCGTTTGGCAGGTTTAGCAGAGAAGAAATTAGGGTTCGAACCCATTTCAACGAAAACGACTCTGACTGTCGAGGAGCTCGCAGAAACCCTTCCTTTTCGAGAAGGGAAGGGGCTCAACGCAAAGGTTGAGTGGGAAGCCGCAAATCAAGATAAAGCGCGTCTACACGGCGTAAAAGAACTGGGGGCGCTCGAATGACCAGTTTGCAGCCCCAAAACTCGCGCACCATGCAGGTCGCCGATGATGAGTCCGCGGCCGTGTCAGAAGGGCGGATTCGTATCCGCATCGGAATGGTGGCTTACCTATTAGTGCTTTGTTTGGTGGTTGTGCGGCTGGCAGAGATTTCACTATTTGCGCCTGAAAAGCATGTCACGGAAATGCCGGGCGTGGTCAATACATATCGGGCAGATATCACTGACAGAAACGGTGAGTTACTCGCCACAACGCTACGAACTTACTCTCTTTTTGCTGAGCCTCGCCGAGTTTGGAACCCTCGTGAGACTGCGCAGGCTCTGGCCGCGATACGTCCTGATTTAGATGTTGTGGAACTTGAGGAGAAACTTAGCCGTGATTTGGCCTTTGTTTGGGTTGAGCGCGGTCTAACGCCTAAAGAAAAGCAAAAGGTTTTTGAGCTTGGCCTACCGGGGCTGAAGTTTCGAACCGAGTCCAAACGTGTTTATCCGAGGGGCCGTCTGGCGGCCCATATGGTCGGGTTTACAGATGTCGATATGCAAGGCGTGGCAGGCGTCGAAAAGGCGGTGAATGATCGGTTGATTCAGGACCAGTCTCCATCAGTCGCCTTGTCTCTTGATATGCGGGTTCAATACGCGGTGACCCAAGAGTTAGACGCGGCGATGACCCACTTTAAAGCCTTGTCCGCCTCTTCCGTTGTTCTGGATATGAAATCCGGAGAGGTCATCTCTATGGTGTCTTTGCCGCATTTTGATCCAAATGTACCGGGCGCAACTTCACCTGAAAGTCGCTATAATCATGCCTCAATGTCGACTTATGATTTAGGCTCCGTTTTTAAACCGCTGACGATGGCCATGGCGTTGGAAGACAAGGTGGCTGATCAGGAGGAGCTGTTCCCTGTGCAAAAACCCTATAAAGTTCTGAGTAAGTGGATTCGTGATGATCATCCTTCGGATGTGCCGCTTAATATGACAGGCGTTCTTGCTGAAAGCTCGAACCGCGGAACGGCTATGATAGCGCAGCGTATCGGATCGCAGAGGCAGCAATTTCATCTTCGAAACCTCGGCCTTCTGGATCGGGTGCCTATTGAGTTGGCTGAGAGCGCGCACCCGCAAATTCAAGACCGATGGGGTGAAATGGCGACGGTGACAATTTCATATGGTCACGGCCTGGCGGTTACGCCTTTGGCTTTGGCAACAGCGGTAGGAGCTATGTTGAATGACGGCTTATATGTCACGCCAACGGTTATGCGCCGTAGCGCCGCCCATCCGGAGCAAACACGCAGAGTTTTCTCTGCTGAGGTTTCCGACGACCTTCGCCACATGATGCGCAAGGTCGTTACGGACGGAACAGGTAAGAAGGCCAATATCAGAGGTTACGGTGTGATGGGGAAAACAGGTACGGCGGAGAAGCCGGCGAATGGCGGGTATGACCGAAAACGCCTTGTAACGTCTTTTGTCGCCGCATTTCCCCATTCTGATCCAAAATATGTTATGCTTGTAACGCTGGATGAGCCCCAACCCGTTGACGGCACATATGGTTATGCGACAGCCGGCTGGAACGCCGCGCCGACTGCCGGGAAGATTATTGAACGTATCGGGCCAATGCTTCCGGGAGCTAGAAATGCGGAGATTGGAGATGTCTCGCAAATCGCGGCGATCCGTCAGGAGGCTTCACGATGAGCGACATGATTAGCAAACTAAACGTAAAGGGATTGAGCTGCGATAGCCGCGCCGTAAAGCCCGGTATGATTTTCGCGGCTTTGCCGGGCACAGTAGCTGATGGCCGTAACTATATCTCACAAGCAAAAGAGAACGGCGCCGTAGCGGTTCTTTCATTGCCGGGAACGGACACTGTGGGTCTGCCTCTCATTGCAGACGAAAACCCGCGTTTGCGTTACGCTCACATGGCAAGAGAGTTTTATCCCAAGCAGCCCAGAACTCTTGTCGCGATGACGGGGACGAACGGAAAAAGCTCGACGGTCGAATTTTTACGACAGCTTTGGACTCAGGCCGGATATAATGCCGCCTGTTTTGGCACGTTGGGCGTCATGTCGCCCAAGGGATACGAGGCGATGACCCACACAACGCCTGATGCTGTGTCGTTGCATGAAACGCTACATAATTTAGCTGAGCAGGGCGTTACCCATGTGGCCATGGAGGCCTCTTCCCATGGTCTCGTGCAGTACCGTTTGGACGCTGTTGATGTGACGGCGTCTGGGTTCTCAAACCTAACCCAAGACCATTTCGATTATCACGAAACTGAAAGCGAATACTTTGACGCAAAGGCGCGTTTGTTTGCAGAACTAACGCCGTCTGACGCGCCCGTCGTAATCACAGTTGACGGCAAGCACGGAAAAGAGATCGCCAATCAGGCCCAGGCTCGCGGGCAGGACGTCACACGTATTGGTTGGACGGGGGATGACATCCGTATTGATGAAATTACGCCGCGATCAGCGTCACAGGATTTAACTCTAGTCATTGACGGTAAGCGTTATGAGTTGACCCTGCCTTTGGCTGGTGAGTTTCAGTCTTTGAATGCCGTTGCGGCTTTGGCGCTTGCTCTACAGACCGGAGTGAGCCTTAAAGCGGGTTTGGAGGGATTACAAAAACTGACAGGCGTTTCAGGTCGATTGGAACGGGCCGGCCAAACGAAAGACGGCGCGCCTGTGTTTATTGATTTTGCGCACACCGAAGACGGTTTGGACAAACTCCTTCGCTCCGTGCGACCACATACGATGGGGCGCATTGTCCTTGTGTTTGGGTGCGGCGGAGACAGGGATCCTGACAAACGGCCAAAGATGGGCGCAGTAGCGGCCAAGTTAGCGGACTCCGTTATTGTGACGGATGATAACCCCCGAAATGAAATTCCCCGCGATATTCGTCTGCAAGTCATGAAGGGCTGTCCTGAGGCTAAAAATGTGGAAGGCCGCGAGGCGGCAATCGCCCTTGGCATCGCCGAACTTGGTCCCCAAGACTGCCTAGTCATTGCTGGGAAAGGCCATGAGACCGGCCAGATAATCGGGACTAAAACTATTCCGTTTTCAGATGTCGCCGTCGCGCAGCGCTTGCTCCGGGAGCTGTCGGAATGAGCCTTTGGACGTCAAAAGATATAGCTCTTGCAACCGGCGGAACGTCAGCACGGGACTTTAGCGTAGAAGGTCTGTCGATCGACACGCGGACTATAAAAAAGAATGACCTTTTTGTTGCGTTGAAAAGCGAACGCGACGGGCATGACTTTATTCCCAAGGCTATGGAGGCGGGCGCTGCCGGAGTTCTAGCTGAAAAACAAATAGAAGATGTAAATACGGTTATCGTTGCGGACACACAAACAGCGCTGGAAGCGCTCGGCGCGGCCGGGCGTGACCGCTCAAAAGCCTTACGTATTGCCGTGACTGGAAGCGTAGGCAAAACGAGCATCAAAGAGGCCTTAGCGACTATTTTTTCTCAGTTCGGAGGGACGCATAAGTCACAAAAGTCTTTCAATAATCACTTGGGCGCGCCGATCACGCTGGCCACTCTACCGATCGAAGCTGAATTCGGCATTTTCGAGTTAGGCATGAACCACGCCGGAGAAATTTCTGCGCTGTCTAAACAGGTGAGACCAGACATTGCTCTGATTTCCAATGTGGTCAGTGTGCACCTTGCGCATTTTGAGAGCGAACAAGATATTGCCCGGGCGAAGGCAGAAATTATTGACGGACTTTCCCCTGATGGCACTCTTATTCTGAACGGCGATAATCCACATACTGACTTTATCAAAACTCTTGCGGGGAAACGAACCGTTCTCACATTTGGTGAGGCCAAGGAATGTGACGTTCAAATTATGAAAACTGAGGCCCACGCCGCTGGCGGGGCCGCGACCCTGAAAGTCGCAGGGGAAGAAATAGAGGTGGTTTTATCCGTCCCAGGAAAGCACTGGTTTCATAATGCAGCGGCTTGTCTGGCGGTTGCTAAAGCGGCGGGTCTGGATTTGACAAAGGCCGCAAACGCTATGTCAGAGGTTGGGCCAGCGGAGGGACGTGGAGACAGCCATGCGCTGACACTCGGCGGTAAATCATTCACTCTGATTGACGAGAGTTACAATGCCAATCCGACCAGTATGCGGGCAGCCTTTGCGGCAGCCTCTTTGCGTTCTGGGCGGAAAATCGCCGTTCTTGGAGATATGGGCGAGCTAGGTCCGAAGGAACTGGAATTCCACGCGGCTTTAGCTGAACCGTTAGAAAATGCTGGATTTGAACGAGTTATTTTAAAAGGCGAATGCATGCGCGTTTTGCGCGGCGCGCTTCCACGCATTATGCGGGGCGCTTGGACGGACAGCGCCGAAGGTGTTCTTTCCGCACTGGAAGACGAAATTAGGGACGGTGACATTGTTTTGATCAAGGGGTCAAACGCTGCGGGCTTGGGCGCGCTTGTCAAAAAACTCAAAGAGGGGGCTCACTAATGCTTTACGAATGGCTCGCGCCTCTATCCGATGAATTTCAGTTCTTCAATTTATTCAATTACATCACATTTCGCGTTGGCGGGGCTTTGATGACGTCGCTCCTTATCGCGTTTGTTATCGGCCCCCGCGCTATTAATTGGCTGCGCTCTAAGCAGGGGAAGGGTCAGCCTATTCGCGAGGATGGACCCGAAGGTCACATCATCGCCAAGGCGGGCACCCCGACAATGGGTGGATTGCTGATTATGCTGAGCGTTATTCCGTCCACGCTGCTTTGGGGGAACTTAGCCAGTCCGTTCCTTTGGACCGTTTTTCTCGTGACAGTGGGCTTCGGCGCCATCGGATATTATGATGATTACCTGAAAGTCTCCCGCCAATCTCACAAGGGGTTTTCCGGTAAAATCAGATTGCTACTCGAATTCATCATTGCGGCGATAGCCGTTTGGGTTTTGACGATGGCTTTTCCCCAGGAAGGCACATTTTCAACAGGACTCGCTATTCCGCTGCTGAAAAACTTTACAATTAATCTTGGGATATTTTTCATCCCGTTCGGTTGTCTCGTAATTGTAGGTTCCGCTAACGCCGTTAATTTGACGGATGGTTTGGACGGACTCGCTATCGTTCCAGTGATGATCGCCTGTATGAGCCTGGCCTTTATCGCCTATCTTGTCGGGAATGCGATTTTCTCTGATTATCTCGGCGTGCCTTTTGTGCCGGGCAGTGCGGAAATTACGATTTTCCTCGGCGCAATTATTGGCGCCTCCTTAGGCTTTCTCTGGTTCAATGCCCCGCCCGCTATGGTGTTTATGGGTGATACGGGGTCGCTGGCTCTTGGCGGCGCCTTGGGAACAACCGCTGTAGCCATTAAACATGAGATTGTTCTGGCTATTATCGGCGGCCTATTTGTCCTCGAAGCAGTCTCAGTTATCGTCCAAGTGGCGTCTTACAAACTCACCGGGAAACGCGTTTTTCGCATGGCCCCCATTCATCACCATTTCGAGAAAAAAGGTTGGGCAGAGCCCACCATCGTTATCCGCTTCTGGATCATTGCCATCATTCTGGCTTTGATCGGACTATCCACTTTAAAACTGCGCTAAAAACATGATCAAGGCTTCTCAATTCGCAGGGAAAACTCTCGCCGTCTTCGGTCTAGGCCGGACGGGGATCAGCGCTGCTCTGTCTCTACAGGCGGGGGGCGCGACCGTATTGGCTTGGGATGATCGGGACGAGGGGCGCGAGGCTGCAGAAGAGAAGGGCGTGACGCTCGGTGATTTAGAGACGGCAGATTGGAGCCAGATAGACGGCTTAGTTCTGTCTCCCGGGGTGCCGCATCATTTACCGAAACCGCATTGGTCAGCTGAACTGGCTAGACAGGCAGATGTCCCGATTATTTGTGATATTGAAATCCTTGCCCGTGAAGTCTCAGCGATACCTGAAAGCAACCGGCCTAAAATTATTGCAATTACAGGGACGAATGGAAAATCCACAACGACGGCTCTTATCGGACATATCCTAAATGAATGCGGGAAAGACGCCCAAATCGGCGGAAATATTGGTCGCGGGGTTCTGGACCTCGACCGTATCCATTCCGGGTCTTACCTCGTCATTGAACTCTCGTCTTATCAATTGGAGCGCACCTTCTCTCTTCGCGCCAATGCAGCGGTTCACTTAAACCTCAGTCCCGATCATCTAGATCGTCACGGCGATATGGTGGGTTATGGGGGAGCGAAGAAACGTGTCTTCCTCAACCAGACGCCCGAGGATTCTGCTATCATCGGAACGGACGACGAAGCGGGCAAAGCTCTGCTGTGTGAAATGATCGCCAAGAAATCAGCGAATGTCGTCCCGATTTCGGCTAGACGCTCTATTGGCTCGGGCGTCTTCGTTCTCGGAGGAAAGCTGTTTTGCACACAAGGAAAACGGGTAGAAGAGATTTGCGATCTCGGCAAAGCGAAAGCGCTAGAAGGTCAGCATAACTGGCAGAACGCCGCCGCCGCCTTTGCCGCCGTAAAATCCCTCGGCCTAAAACCCCGGGATATTGCGAAAGCCATTCTAAGCTTTCCGGGCCTGTCTCATCGCATGGAAACCATCGGGACGGCGGGCAAGGTTCGTTTTGTCAATGACAGTAAAGCGACGAATGCGGACGCCGCGCAACAAGCGCTTAATAGCTATGACGAAATATTCTGGATTGCGGGCGGGGTTGCTAAAGAGCAAGGGATAGAGCCCTTAGTGCCGTTAATGAAAAATGTGAAGAAAGCTTATCTAATCGGAGATGCCTCCAAGAATTTCAAACGCACCCTCACCAAGGCAAAGGTCGACCATAAAGTCTCCGGGCATTTACAAATGGCGGTATATTGCGCAACGCGCGACGCTTTAGAATCCGGGGCCGCTCATCCAATCGTTTTACTCTCTCCGGCCTGCGCCAGTTTTGATCAATTTGCCAATTTCGAAATACGGGGCGATGCGTTCCGTCAACATTCGCAACAGATCATAGATTTATTCGAGGCTGAAATGAAAGCCAAGCGCGGTGATGATAAGAAGGCGATGGCCTCATGACATTTTTAAACGCAAGCAATCCGTTTGTCTCGCGTACGCACCGTACGCCCTTCGGCGAATGGTGGCGCAGCGTAGACCAAATTCAGCTAGGCATTCTGATTATCCTGATTGGCGCCGGACTAATCCTTTCTATGGCCGCGTCTCCGGCCGCGACAGCTCGCCTTGACTATGGCAATCCGTTTTTCTTTTTATATCGTCATGCTTTTTTTGCGATACTCGGTCTCGGCGGCGCAATTTTTATCTCGTTTATCGGTCCAAACTGGGCCCGGCGGCTAGGGGTTGTAGCGCTCCTGGGGTCGATGGCCTTGCTAGCGGCGCTTCCGTTTATAGGCTTTGAGGTAAAGGGCGCTGTTCGCTGGATCAGGCTCGGCGCTTTTTCTCTTCAGCCGTCTGAATTTGCTAAGCCTGCCTTTATCGTTTTTGCGGCATGGATGTTTTCTGTTCGAAAGCGCGATCCAAACGTGCCTTCTGTGATTATCGTCTTTGGGGTGTATTTTGTACTGATCGCGATGCTGATTACGCAACCCGATTTCGGCCAGTCTTTTCTAATTACCTTGGGGTTCGCGGCCGTCTTCTTTTTTGCGGGTCTATCCCTGGGTTGGCTTTTGGCGTTAATGGGCGTCTCGCTCTTGGGCGCAGTGGCAGCTTATATGGTCCTTCCGCATGTCCGCGATCGCGTCACGGCGTTTATGTCTCCCAACTCGGCAGATAGCTATCAGACTGATAAAGCCCTCGAAGCTATCGCAAATGGCGGTTTGCTAGGCCGCGGCCCGGGTGAGGGCGCGATTAAATATAGCCTGCCCGACGGCCATACAGATTTCATTTTTGCCGTCACGGTGGAGGAATTCGGATTTCTGATCTCTGTCGTCTTAATCGTTTTGCTCGCCACCTTTGTAATCCGCGCTTATCGAAGCGCTTTAAGGCTGAACGACTATTTCTCCCAGCTTGCCGTCGCCGGACTGGCAACACTCGTCGGAATGCAAATGGTCATTAATCTGTTCGTGAATCTGAACATGGCCCCGTCCAAAGGCATGACGCTCCCCTTCATTTCTTATGGGGGCTCATCCTTGCTGTCCCTTTGTTTCACCGCGGGCCTCATTCTTGCTTTTACGGCAAAACGTCCCGGCGCCTACGGATATGGAAGCTAGCGCGTGCCGCAAAAAGGCAAAAAGCTGTTAATGGCCGCAGGCGGAACGGGCGGGCACATGTTTCCTGCTCAGGCTCTTGCCGAAATTTTAAAAGCTGAGGGCTGGGAGATTGCCTTGATGACGGACGCGCGCGGCCGAAAACATGCAACCCGCATTCCTGCTGACCCGATCATTGACGTCAAGGCAGCAAGTATATCGCCTCGCAAGCCAATTGCAGCGGTAAAAGGGATCGTCTCCCTGACTCAAGGCGTGATGCAGGCCAGACGGTTTATCCGTCAGTGGAAACCAGACATCGTCGTCGGGTTTGGCGGCTACCCTGCCTTTCCCGCGATGCGGGCCGCGCAGCGTATGGGTGTTCCAACACTTATCCATGAACAGAACGCTTTTTTGGGCCGGGTTAATCGGGTTTTTGCCAAAAGGGCCTTATGTGTCGCTTCCGGGTTCGAGGATTTGCAGAAGCTTCCTGAGGAGGCTGTTCATCGCGCCATTGGGAACCCGCTTCGGAAACAGATTACAAAGGCGGTTCCGAAATCTTATGAGCCTCCCACGGATCGGACCAATCTTCTGATCGTCGGCGGAAGTCTTGGGGCGAGAATTATTAGCGAGGTCATGCCGAAAGCCATTTCGGGTCTGCCGCAAAGCCTCCGCGAAAAACTGCACGTCACCCAGCAAACACTTCCGGATTATCAGGACACTGCGCGGGCGGTTTATGAAGACGCCGGGGTGAGCGCTACTTGCGAAACCTTCTTTTCGGATATTGAGACACATTTAGCGCAGGCGCATTACATTATCGGCCGCGCCGGAGCCGGATCTGTGTCCGAAATCGCCGTTATGGGAAAGCCTAGCCTGCTGGTTCCTCTTGCTATTGCGATGGATGACCATCAAACCGCCAATGCAAAGTCACTTCAGCGCCTCGGCGCTGCCGATATTCTGCCTGAATCCGAGTTTACGCCAGAGCTTGTAAAAACTATCTTGGAGGAACGGCTCAGTGATTCGACCTGGCTTAAAACCGCAGCAGACGCCGCCCGTTCCGCCGGGAAGCCGCACGCCGCAACCGATCTCGCGGCGATGGTGTCTGCCTTCGCCGATCAATGACAGACCCGGGTCGACCGGGGGCGAAAAGAAGAGGCAGACCATGCCCCAACCTGATTTAAAACAGCAATCCCTTGCCACCAAAGTGCCTTTTGATGTCGGCCCGATTCATTTTGTAGGTATCGGCGGCATTGGCATGAGCGGCATTGCTGAAGTGCTTTTAAACCTCGGCTATCAGGTTCAGGGCTCGGATATGCGCGAAAGCGCCAATACTGAACGGCTTCGTAAACTCGGCGCAAACATTTTTATCGGTCAAAAAGAAGGCCAGGTGGAAGGCGCAGGCGCCATTGTCCTGTCCTCTGCGATTAAGAAAGATAACCCTGAACTGATAGAAGCCCGCGCCAAGTCTATCCCAGTTGTGCGCCGCGCCGAAATGCTGGCAGAGTTGATGCGCTTGAAATGGGCGATTGCAGTGGGCGGCACACATGGCAAGACCACGACAACCACAATGATAGCGGCTCTGCTTGAGGGCGGCGGGTTAGATCCGACAGTTATAAATGGCGGCATTATCAATGCCTATGGTTCGAATGCAAAGCTCGGCCTCGGCGATTGGATGGTCGTCGAAGCTGATGAGAGCGACGGTTCGTTCCTCAAGCTCTTTCCAACTGTGGCCATTATTACCAATATTGATCCGGAGCATATGGAACATTACGGCGATTTCGACACGCTTCGAAAAGCTTTCCATACCTTTGTCGAAAATCTACCTTTTTATGGCTTCTCAGTATTATGTATCGACCACGCCGAAGTGCAAGCTCTGGTCAGCAAAGTCTCCGACCGCCGCGTCATTACTTATGGATTTAACCCGCAAGCGGATGTTCGCGCAGAAAATCTCGATTTGGAGCCTACCGGGTCGCGCTTTGATGTTGTCTTTACGACGGGCGATGACGAAGAGACTTGGGAAGGCTTGTTCCTACCCATGGCCGGAAAGCATAACACGCAAAACGTCCTATCCGCCATTGCAGTTGCAAGGGAGCTAGGGTTGAACGAGGCGCAAGTTCGCGCCGGTCTCGAAAGTTTTGGCGGGGTGAAGCGCCGATTTACCAAAGTCGGGGAGTGGGAAGGCGTCACCATTATTGATGATTACGGTCATCATCCGGTTGAAATTTCCGCTGTACTCCAAGCGGCGCGTCAGGTGACAAAGGGGAGGGTTCACGCCGTTGTACAGCCCCACCGTTATTCCCGTCTGTCTCATCACTTCGAAGAATTCTCGACCTGTTTCAACGACGCGGACCGCGTGTTTGTCACCGATGTTTACGCCGCCGGAGAAGACCCCATCGACGGTATCAGCGGCCCGGACCTGGCCAAAAGCCTGACATCCCATGGTCATAAAAACGTTTCGCTAACGGCCAAAAAGTCTCTCGCGGCTGATTTGAAGCCTCACGTAGAAAGCGGCGACGTCATTGTTTGTCTCGGCGCAGGCGATATCACCTATTGGGCGGCAGACCTGGCCAAGGATTTGGAGAGCGCTTGATGTCGCTGCTTGAACGCCTCCCGTCGGTCAGAGGCTCGCTGAAAGCGGATGTCTCGCTCGCCCCCTATAGTTGGCTCCGAGTTGGCGGTCCGGCAGAAGTGTTTTTCATACCAAAGGACGAAGCGGATATCGCGCATTTTTTATCGTCCACGCCAGACGATATTCCAGTTCAGGTTTTGGGCGTTGCGTCTAATACGCTAATTCGCGACGGCGGCGTCAAAGGAGTTGTCATTCGGCTCGGCCCGGCATTTTCGAAAATAACCTCAGATGGAAATTACCTGACAGCCGGGGCGGCAGCTTTGGACAATAAAGTGGCGAAAGAGGCGGCTAAAGCGGGAATTTCCGGTCTAGAATTTTACGCTGGTATTCCCGGCACGATTGGCGGCGCGCTGCGCATGAATGCGGGATGCTATGGGGGCGAGACTAAGGACGTATTAGTTGAGGCGGTGGCCATTGATCGCCGCGGCCGTCGGCAGGTCATGCCATTGGCTGAGTTCAATTATAGGTATCGCGGCAGTGACGCGTCTGATGATTTGATTTTCACTCAAGCTGTTTTTCACGGTCAGAAAGACGAGCCGGAAGCTATCATGGCGCGTATCAATGAAATCACATCCCGACGTGAGGAGAGCCAACCCATTCGCGAAAAAACGGGCGGCTCAACTTTTAAAAACCCGGACCCTGAACAGTCCGACGGGCGCGGTGCTTGGCAAGTTATCGACGCCGCAGGCGGACGTGGCTTTCGCCTGGGCGGCGCGCAAATGAGCGAAAAACATTGTAACTTCATGATTAATACCGGGGAGGCCACCGCTGCGGATTTGGAAAATCTTGGCGAAACCATTCGGGAAAAAGTTCGCACCAGCGAAGGCGTTGAGCTTGAGTGGGAGATTAAGCGGATTGGCCAGAAATCATGAAAGTTGCTGTTTTAAAGGGCGGAATTTCGTCTGAGCGCGAAGTGTCTCTGGTCTCGGGTGAAGAATGCGCCAAAGCGCTTCGCTCCTGCGGTTATGACGTGACCGAAATTGACGTTACTCGTGATTTATGGATTCAGCTCGCAAACGCCGACCCAGATGTCATTTTTAATGCCCTACACGGGGATTGGGGCGAGGATGGCCGGGTACAGGGCGTACTGGATATGTATGGAAAACCTTATACTCACTCCGGCGTCATGGCCTCTGCTTTGGCGATGGATAAGCACCGGGCCAAACATGTCTTGAGAGCTGTCGGCATTACAGTTGCAGACGGCGGACTTTATGATCGCGTCGAGGTGTCCAAGTCGCACCCTATGAATCCTCCTTATGTGGTGAAACCCAACGGGCAAGGGTCTTCGAAGTCTGTTTATATTATTCAGGATGATAGCTCGAATATGTCCGCGGCAATCGCTGAGGATAAAGAAATGGGCAAAGAGGTGATTGTCGAAGCTTTCATCCCGGGACGCGAATTGACTGTCACGGTCATGGGCGAGCGGGCTTTGGCCGTCACGGAAATCATTCCTCAGACCGACTGGTATGACTATGAGGCCAAATACGCCAAGGGCGGGTCGGAGCATGTGGTTCCGGCCAATATTCCACATGAAGCAACCCAGGTCTGCCTGAAATGGGCGGTCGAGGCACACAAAGCGCTTGGCTGCAGAGGTGTCACACGCTCTGATTTCAGATTTAATGAAAAAAATGCAGCTTCTGGCGACATAGTAAACAAAATCGTAATGCTTGAACTCAATACTCAACCCGGAATGACTCCGACATCTTTGGCCCCCGAACAGGCAGCCTATGTCGGAATAGATTTTGAACAGCTTTGCCGCTGGTTGGTTGAGGACGCTACATGGCCCAGATGAAACGCAATTCGTCTTATTCGAAGGGACCCTTACAGAGGGTCTCTCCGTTAAAGCCCGGATTACGTAAAGCTCAAGTTTGGGGCGCCGCCAAAGTTAGAGCCGCGCAACACTCCAAAAAAAGCTTTCTAAGATTTTGCGGGGGTGTGCTCGCTGTATTTATGGCGATCACGGCCTTGGCGCTGTGGATGGGTGGATTCTGGCCGCAGCTGATTGAGAACGGCAAACTCTACAAACAACACCGGTTGATGGCGATGGGGTTTGTGGTGTCGCGTGTTGACGTGATGGGCGAAGGCCGTTTGAACGAGCAAGATGTCCTTCGGGCCGTCAGCATTCGTCCCGGGGATTACTTCTTTGGCGTGGACTTGGAAGCCGCGCAGCAGCGCACCGAAAGCCTGCCTTGGGTGGACCGTGCTGTGGTGCGGCGTCTTTGGCCCAATCGTATCGTCGTGCAATTGGTCGAAAATCAGCCTTATGCTCTATGGCAGAATGAAGGTCAGTTTTCTTTGGTGAACGCGACAGGAGAGATTATCGCACCTGTTTCTAGCGAGACCGTCATTCCAAAGAATTTATTGCAAGTCGTCGGGAAAGGCGCCTCCGCCGAGGCCGAAAATCTTGAAAAAATGCTTGCGCTCTGGCCAGCTCTACGTAGCCGAACCAGTTCGGCCATTTATGTTTCAGAGAGCCGTTGGGACCTGATGATTGACGGAGACGTTAAAGTAAAGCTTCCGGCGACTAGTGTGAAAGAAGCTTTGGCGCATCTTGCCGACCTTCAAGCACGGTCCCAAATATTGGACCGTACGGTCAGCGAAATTGACTTACGTTTGCCCGATAGAATTACTGTTCGGCCGACGGACTCCAAACAGGCCTAGATATTCCCTATGTTCGGACGCCCTAAACAGAAACAGGCAGAAACCTTTGCCGTTCTCGATATCGGGTCGAGTAAGGTTGTTTGCCTGATCGGCAAAGAAGAGCCCGGAATGGGCGTGCGGCTTATTGGAAAGGGCTTTGGTGTTAGCTCAGGCGTGAAACACGGAGCGGTGATCGACCTGGAAGCCGCTGAAGCGGGCATTCGCTCCGCGGTCGAAAAAGCGGAACGCGCGGCGGGCGTAACTGTGCACGGCGTCAATGTGAATGTGGCTCTGCGCTCTCTTCGCTCCCAACATATGCGCGTACAAACAGAGTTTGCCAGCGGAGAGGTCGCAGACCGCGATTTGAAACGCGTTATGAACAGCAGCTTGTCTGAGCTGTCCCAGCCGGATTATGCAATTCTTCATGCGATACCCATGCAATGGAGCGTCGACGGCGAGGTCGGAATTGATGATCCGCGCGGCATGTTCGGCAAAAGTCTTGGCGTTGATATGCATTTTGTCTTGGGCGGCATGGGGCCTCTGCGCAATCTGGCTCATTGTATAGAGCGGTGTCACTTAGAGATCAGATCAGTGACAGCGTCGCCCTATGCGTCAGCTTTGTCTGTCCTGACCGAGGATGAGCGCGACTTAGGCGTAACCGTTATAGATATGGGGGCAGGCGTCACGTCTGTGGCCGTATTCAGGGATAATGTTCTCGTGCATGTGGATGCAATGGGAGTAGGGGGGCGCAACGTCACGCAGGATATTGCAAGGGGCCTTTCTACACCGCCCGAAGCGGCAGAACGAATCAAAACGATATATGGCTCAGCGTTGCACGGCGCGGATGATGATTCGGCTATGGTGCCGTGTCCGCCGGTCGGCGCGCAGGACCGCTTGCAACATCACCCACGCGCTCACGTCACCGCGATCGTTCGGTCTCGAATTGAGGAAACGTTCGAAATTTTAAATGAGCGGCTACATAAGGCCGGAATGGATAATTTCGCCGGACGCCAAATCGTCTTAACGGGCGGCGCCGCGCAGCTTAACGGCGTGAGGGAATTAGCGGAGCTGATCTTCAATAAACGTGTCAGAATTGGACAGCCCCACGGCATTTTCGGCTTGGATCAAAGCCTCACGGAATCGGATTTTGCTGTCGCAACAGGTCTGCTGAAACAGGCTTATGAAAACCCCGGAGAAGCGATTTCCGGGCCTCCTGATTTATCAGGCCGCCGATATCGTGAACGACGTTACTCGGGTCATCCGATTGGTCGATCATTTCAGTGGCTTCGGGAAAATTTCTAAAAAAACTGGGATGATTTAATCCGCTTTAAACGAAGGCACCTCTCTCTCTTCAACGAGTCGATGCGCGCAGGACTAAATTCCTAACGGCGATTATTTTCAGTAAAACCCCGTCAAAAGGTTAAAATTAATAGTTTGGTTAATCACCCTTTAACGGTTTCGGCCCATCTTCTTTTTAACCAAACATTGACCATAAACGGGACCTATCATGCCAATCAGTCTCTCTCTGCCTAAAGCTGTTGAACTCAAACCTCGTATCGTCGTTATCGGCGTAGGTGGGGCAGGCGGCAACGCCGTGAATAATATGATCGCGTCGGGTCTCGACGGAGTCGAATTCGTCGTAGCGAATACAGACGCGCAAGCACTGGCTTTGTCCCGCGCGGATCGCCGGGTGCAGATGGGCGGCGGCGTGACGCAAGGTCTCGGGGCTGGCATGCGTCCTGAAATCGGCGAAGAATCTGCCGAAGATAGTCTGACTGAAATTATGGAGCATCTGGACGGATGCCACATGTTGTTCGTCGCGGCTGGTATGGGCGGCGGCACAGGCACGGGCGCTGCGCCGGTTATTGCCCGCGCGGCCCGCGAACGCGGCATCTTAACGGTTGGTATCGTCACAAAGCCTTTCATGTTTGAAGGCTCTCGCCGGATGAAACTGGCCGAGCAGGGCATTGAGAACCTCTACGCCTCTGTAGACACGATGATCACCATTCCGAACCAAAACCTTTTCCGTGTTGCGACTGAAAACACAACCATGTCCGACGCTTTTGCGATGGCGGACGAAGTTCTTCATAGCGGCGTGCGCGGCGTAACTGATTTGATGGTTGTTCCAGGCTTGATCAATCTCGACTTTAACGATGTTCGCACCGTTATGGACGAAATGGGCAAGGCCATGATGGGCACAGGTGAAGCCACGGGCGAACGCCGCGCTGTCGAAGCCGCCGAAGCCGCCATTAATAACCCACTCTTGGACGATGTGTCTTTGAAAGGCGCAAAAGGCGTTCTGATCAACATCACTGGCGGAAGCGATTTGACCCTTTATGAAGTCGACGAAGCCGCGAGCCTAATCCGCGAGCAAGTGGACGAAGATGCAAATATCATTGTTGGTTCCGCGCTTGATGATGACTTGGACGGTATCATCCGTGTTTCCGTTGTCGCCACCGGTGTCGACTCAGAAGCTCGCGCAGAAGCGCCTCCCGCGCCGTTCGTAAGCCGGGTTGTGCGTGAAGAAGCTAATGTGGTTGAATTACCGAAAGCCGAAAAGTCCGTTGAACCAGCCGCCGCCCAAGAGATAGAAGAGCAGTTTGCTGATTATAATCCAGTGGCAAATATGCAAAAGGAAGTGGCCCAGGAATTTTCGAAGCCGAAAGCTGCCACGCCGCCGCCCTATGTAGCGCCGCGCCCTTATCCGCCGAAAGTGGATGCACCTGCCGCGCAGGCGGAAGAACCCGTCGCGCCGGTTGAACCGCAACCTATTCCCGAAGCCACTGGCCCGTCATTGAAGAAGACGGCTCTGGGAGGATTGTTTGGTCGACGCAAGAAAACACCGTCGCCGACCATTCAGACACAAACGACCAAGGCGCCTGTTGGAGATTTGTTCAGCGATGACATGGAAGACGAGTTGCAAATCCCAAGTTTTCTCCGTCGCCAGAGCCGCTAAGATAGCTCCGGTGATAACGCGATAACTGTTTAAAGCAGTTTGAGTTTATTAAAATAAGCCTGTGTTATCACAGGCTTTTTTTTCGCCTGTAACACGCTGTAACAACAGGTTTGTTGTCTGGCGGCAACGAATAGCTCATTTGATCATTGGGGCTATATGAGTTTATTAAATATGACAAATGTCAGACGCCAAACGACCCTAAATTCCGCCACAGTGTGTGCAGGCATCGAACTGCATGGGGGTAACCACACCCGCTTGGCTATGCGTCCTGCGCCTGTGGGGACGGGACTTGTTTTTGTTCGTACAGACGTAACTGATCGGGATAATCGCATTCGTGTTGAGCCTGACGCGGTTTCAGATGTGAAAAACTGCACAACGCTTAAAAACGCCGCAGGTGTAGAGGTCTCAACAATCGAACATTTACTGGCAGCGCTCGCGGCGTCCGGTATTGATAATTTGATTATGGAACTGGATGGTAGAGAGCTGCCAGCCTTGGACGGCTCTGCGGAACCATTCTTGAAATTGATAGAGCGTGTTGGCCTGAAACGTCAGGAAGCGCCGCGGCGCTATGTTGAAGTCTTGCAGCCAGTCGAAGTCCGTAAAGGGAAGGCTTTTGCCCGCATCGTTCCGGCCACACGCCTTGAATTAAGCGTTTCGATTGATTTTGAAGATAAGGCAATTGGCCAACAAAAAGTTGAAATCGTACCTGATGTCAGGGCTTTTCGTGATCGCTTAGCTTCTGCACGGACATTCGCGCGTCTTCACGAGGTTGCGGCTTTGCAGGCTGCGGGCCTTTCAAAAGGCGGATCTTTAGAAAACGCGATTATTGTCGACGGCGATAAGGTTCTTAACCCCGAAGGCTTACGCTTCGCTGATGAGTTTGTCCGACACAAGGCGCTCGATCTTTTGGGGGACTTGTATCTGGGCGGCCCGATCCTCGGCCGTGTGGAAACGCATGCCTCAGGACATGGGTTAAACCATAATTTATTGATGGCCCTGTACGGAACGCCGGAGGCTTGGCGCTTCGTTTCTATGAACGGAGAAGAGCTTTTACCGGAGATGGACAGCCGTTCCAGACTGCAAAGCGTTAGCGCATAACAGATTTCTCACTTTCCGCCGCGCAAACCATCCTTTAAGAGACCCAATGTATTTTAAGGGATATGTTTAGAATCATATCCACAAACGGATAGGCTCTATGGCTTTTAACACAATTTACGCTCGTATCATCCGCTTGGGGGGCGTGGCCGTCTTGGCCCTAATGATTTCGGCCTGTTCGATTTTTGGCGGCAAAAGCGATAAAGAGAAGCTGGCCTATATCGAACGGCCAGCGGAGCTAATTTACAATCAGGCTTTGGACCGCGTTCAGAAGAATGACTGGGACGGCGCAAACCTTTACTTTCAGGAAGTTGAGCGCCAACATCCCTTTTCCAGATGGGCCCGCCGCGCCATGTTGATGAGCGCCTATGCCTATTACCGGACAACCGACTACGAACAGAGTGTCGCGACGGCTCAACGCTTTATCAGCCTTCATCCCGGCAATGACAGCACGCCATATGCGTATTATCTTATTGCGATCAATTATTACGACCAGATCTATGATGTAGGGCGTGATCAGGCTACGACGGTTAGCGCCGAAGCTGCGTTGCAGCAGGTTGTGCGCCGTTTCCCCGAAAGTGACTATGCCCGTGATGCACGGCTCAAGTTAGAGCTGACGCATGACCATTTGGCCGGTAAAGAAATGGCCATTGGACGTTATTATCTTAAAGAAAACCAACACTTAGCTGCTATTGGACGATTTAAGAATGTCGTCAAAAACTACGAAACTACATCGCAGACTGAAGAAGCGCTTCATCGTCTTGTCGAAGCCTATGTCTCTTTGGGTATCATTAATGAGGCCAAACTGGTTGGCTCTGTATTGGGCTATAACTATCCCGATAGCGTTTGGTACCAAGATTCTTATGAATTGCTTCAAGGCTATGAGGTCAATCTTGAAGAAGAGCGTAAGAAAAACCGCCGCGACGGCTATTGGCAGCGTTTGAAAGAACGCTTGTTCTAACGGATATGATTTAGGCTGATATGTTAAGTGGGTTATTCGTCCGCAATGTCGTCCTAATTGAGCAGCTGAGCCTTGAGTTTGGCGACGGATTAACCGCGCTTACGGGTGAAACCGGCGCGGGTAAATCCATTATATTAGACGCGCTCGGCATGGCAACAGGCGCCCGTTCTGACAGAGGCCTTATTCGCTCCGGAGCGGATAAGGCGGAATGCACAGCGTCTTTCTCACTCTCTAGCTCACACCCTGTCATTGCCCACCTGACAGAACAGGATATTGAAATTGTGGCAGGTGAAGACCTGACTCTTCGTCGAATCATTCAGTCCGATGGCCGCTCCAAAGCCTATATCAACGACTCTCCTGCCAGCGTAAAACTGCTCTCCGAAGTAGGGAAGCTACTTTTAGAAGTTCATGGACAGCACGACGGACGAGGATTGTTGGACCCAACCACTCATATCTCGCTTCTAGATTTATTTGGCGGTCACAAGGCAGAGCTGCAGGCCGTGGTGAGTGCCTATCAAGCTCGGCGGGACACTCTGAAACATCTTAAATCATTGCAGGAGCGTCAGAACAAAGCTGGAGAAGATCAGGAGTTCCTCGAACACGCAATGAATGAGTTGGACAGGCTGGATGTCCGGCCCGGCGAAGAAGAGACCTTGGCTGATGAACGGCGTTTTCTACAGGGCGCAGAGGGCGCATTGTCGGAGCTTACCGCCGCGCAAGACACACTCGGAGAAGACGGCGAGTTCGAAGAACGTCTGTCTATGGCGTTATCAGGTATCGAGCGTGTGAATAGTAAATTTGGCGAGAGCGATCTACCGGCCGCGAAATCCCTTCAACTGGCCGCAGAAGCTCTTGAACGAGCTCTCCTTGAAACACAAGAAGCGCGCAATGCGGTGAGCGTTGCGGCACAGAGCTTTGACGTTGAACCTGGCCGTTTAGACGCGGTTGAAAAACGCCTCTTCGCGCTTCGCGGCGCGGCCCGAAAATATGGGTGCGATATTCCCGGTCTCATCGAAAAGCGTGCACAATTTGACGAAGAGCTCGAAGCATTAGACAGCGTTGGGAAGGATATTTCCAAGGCGGAAAAAGAGGCGAGCAAAGCTAAAGAAGTTTATGATGCAGCGGCCAAAAAGCTGACTCAATCTCGTCAAAGCGCGGCGAAAGCGCTGGACGAAGCTGTCGCACAGGAATTGCCACCGCTGAAAATGGAACGGGCGACTTTTGAGACGCGGCTCGAGTCCGCGCCGGAAAGCGCCATGGGCGTGGATTTGGTTCGGTTTGTCGTCTCGACGAACCCCGGAACGGCCTTGGGACCTTTAGACAAGATTGCCTCCGGCGGGGAGATGGCGCGGTTCGCTTTGGCGATCAAGGTTGCCTTGGCTGGTAAAAACGAAGCGGTCATGGTGTTTGACGAAGTCGATCAGGGCGTCGGCGGTGCAGTGGCCAACGCTGTAGGGAAACGATTGTCACGACTGGCGAAATCTGCGCAGGTTTTTGTCGTGACGCACAGTCCTCAAGTCGCCGCCGCGGCCGATAATCAGTTCCGGATTGAAAAGTCCTCAACGGGATCGACCACCACAACGCAAGTCCACGCAGTAGCCGATGAAGCCCGCGAAGAAGAAATTGCACGGATGCTCGCCGGTGAAAGTATCACGCAAGAAGCCCGCGCTGCTGCTCGACAGCTTATGGCGTCATGAGCGCCTCGGCCATGACAGAGGCGGATGCAAAGAAACGCATCAAGAATTTGAGCATGGAAATCCGCGCCGCAGATGAACAATACTACAATGACGATAATCCACTACTTTCAGATGCGGATTACGACGCTCTACGCAAAGAGCTGTCCGAAGTGGAAACCGCGTTTCCCCATTTAGTCGCGAAAAACAGCCCGACACAGAAAGTCGGTACAAAGCCCTCCGGCCGTTTCGATAAAATCAAACATAGCGTGCCGATGCTGTCCCTCGATAACGCCTTTGATGTTGGAGACGTCCGGGACTTCGTGGCGCGGGTTAAACGATTTCTGAGTTTATCGCCCGATGCGGAGCTATCCTTTACCGCAGAACCCAAGATTGACGGTTTATCGGCAGCTTTGCGCTATGAGCAAGGCAAGCTCATCAGCGGCGCGACCCGCGGGGATGGTCAGACCGGTGAAGACGTCACGCGCAATCTGATGACGTTGAAAGAGGATGTCCCGCATGCCTTGAGCGGCGAAGGCTGGCCAGACACCCTCGAAATCCGCGGGGAGGTCTATATCGAGCATGCCGCGTTCGAAACTATGAACGCAGCCCAGCTCGAATCCGGGAAGCCGGAATATAAGAACCCGCGCAACGCGGCGGCGGGGTCGCTCCGCCAGATTGATCCGAGCGTTACCGCGTCTCGTCCATTGAGGTTTTTTGCCTATACCTGGGGGGAGGTTAGCGAGTCTCTGGCGGAGACTCAGATGGGTGCGGTAGAGAAGATGGCAGAGTGGGGTTTTTCAACCAATCCCGAAATGCGCGTCCATGACAGCGCGAAAGAAATGGTCGCGCATTATCACGAAATAGAAGAAAAACGCGCGGCGCTTGGCTACGATATTGACGGAGTGGTCTACAAAGTGAACGATCTCGCCCTGCAGGAGCGCCTCGGCTTTGTCAGCCGGGCTCCGCGATGGGCGATTGCCCATAAGTTTCCGGCTGAAAAGGCTGTGACGGTGTTAGAAACGATCGACGTACAGGTGGGCCGGACAGGCGCGCTGACGCCCGTGGCGCGCCTCACGCCCATCACTGTGGGCGGTGTGGTGGTATCTAATGCGACTTTGCATAATGAAGACGAAATTGAGCGCTTAGGCGTAAAACCGGGCGATACCGTCGAGATACAGCGGGCAGGGGACGTCATCCCGCAAGTCTTGCAAGTCATTAAAGACGGCGGCGGCGAGCCTTATACCCTACCGACAAATTGTCCAATTTGCGGCGCGGAAGCCGTTCGCGATATTGATGAAAAAACTGGGCGTCAGGATGTTGTGCGGCGCTGTACGAACGGACTGGCGTGTCCTGCTCAAGCCAAAGAGGGACTTAAGCATTTCGTCTCTCGCCGCGCGTTCGATATTGATGGTCTGGGTGAAAAACAGATCGGCTTATTCTTTGATTTGGATCTGGTGCGCGAACCAGCCGACATCTTTGTTTTGCAGGAAAAACGATCGGAACTCGAAAAACTCGAGGGTTTTGGCCAGACGAGTATTGATAATCTTTTTAGTGCTATAGACGCGCGGCGTAATATCGGATTCGCCCGTTTTCTTTATGCGTTGGGTATCCGGCATATCGGACAGGGCAATGCGCGGTTAATGGCGCGGCATTTTCAAAGTCTGGAAAACCTGAAAGCACAGTGGGGTGAACTGGCAGATAGAGAGAGCGCCGCTTTCCAATCTATTCTTAACATTGACGGCGTTGGCGAAGCGGCCGCGACGGCTTTTAGCCAGTTCATGACCGCGCCGGAAAACCGCTCCGTTGTCGAGAAGCTGCTAGAGCACATCACAATTGAACCCGTTGAAGAGATTGCCGCAGACAGTGTGGTGTCAGGTAAAACGGTCGTGTTCACCGGAAAGCTTGAACGATTTTCCCGCGATGAAGCCAAAGCCAAAGCGCAAAGCCTTGGCGCGAAAGTCAGCGGTTCAATATCGGCCAAAACCGATTATCTCGTCGCGGGTCCAGGCGCCGGCTCAAAGCTGACAAAAGCACAAGGGCTTGGGGTGAACGTTCTGACGGAAGACGAATGGCTTTCGTTGATTGAATAAGCGCAGCGCTTTTGCAAAATGCGGCCCTTGCCTTTGAACGGCACTCGCTGCAAAGCCAAGCTATGCCAATACTCAGATTCCTTAGAGAGAATGCCCGTTGGGTTGTGGGCGGGTTTTTACTCACCTTTTTTTCATCCTTCGGACAAACATTTTTCATTTCTCTTTCGGCTGGGGAAATCCGCGCTGAGTACGATCTGAGCCATGGCGACTTCGGTTTGATCTATATGATCGCGACATTAGGAAGTGCTCTATCGCTTCCTTGGGTGGGCAAAATCGTGGACTATTTTAATCCGGCGAAAGTGACTTTGATGATCGTCCCGCTCCTAGCTCTCGGAGCCATTGGGATGACCTTTTCCACCCACATTATTACTTTGGTCCTCGTCATCTATTTGTTGCGGCTTTTTGGGCAGGGGATGATGACCCAAAACGCTCTCACGGCGGCGGCGCGGTGGTTTACGGCGAGTCGCGGCCGGGCTGTTTCTCTCGTGACTCTCGGTCACAATGCAGGCGAAGCGGTGTTACCCGTTTTATTCGTGCTTACGGTGAGTTGGGTTGGCTGGCGGTATAGCTGGCTGTTGGCGGCGATTGCGTTGCTCGTACTGGCCTTGCCGCTTATCGCTGTCTTGGTCTCTAAAAGCAGAGAGCCTCGGGCCGATGATCCAATCCCCCTCGTGACAGATGGGCGCGACTGGACGCGTCCTGAGGTGATACGCGATCCACTTTTTTGGATAGTGCTTTTAGGGATGTTGGCCCCGGCCTTTATCGGAACGACCGTGTTTTTCCATCAAGTCTATTTGGTCGAATTACGCGGTTGGTCCATGCCGGCCTTCGCCTCGGCGTTTTCACTCATGGCTGTTTCTACCATTATCTTTACGCTGATATCCGGCGCTTTGGTGGATCGGTTCTCGGCGATTAAGTTGTTGCCGAGTTTTCTGATCCCCTTATCGCTGTCCTGTTTCGTCTTGGGGGCGTTCGATGCGCAGTGGTCCGCTTTCGCCTTCATGTCCTTAATGGGAATTTCTTACGGGTTCTCTTCCACGTTGATGGGAACGATTTGGCCAGAGCTTTACGGCACGAAACATCTTGGTTCTATCCGAGCCATAATTGTATCGATGATGGTATTTTGTACCGCCGCCGGCCCCGGGCTCACCGGATGGCTCATTGATGTTGGCGTCTCTTATCCCAAACAGATCACAGCAATGGGCATTTATTGCGTCTGCGCCTGCATTATGATGGTCTTCATCTCCAAGGCCTTCCAGAAGCGGAAGACCTTGGATCTAGAGAAGAGTTAGAGGGGCGCGCAGGCTTTTTCGAGCCAGCTTTTGATCTCGCCGTCGAATTTCGGTCCGATCTCTCTCAGCACTTCGGCGTGATAGTCATCGACATATTGTCGCTCTGCTTTGCTGAGCAGATCCAAGTCAATCAGGTCGCGATGGATAGGCGCCATAGTAAGCGTTTTGAACGCTAACATAGGCCGCTCACCGTCCGCAATACCTTCTGGCGGCAGCACGAATTGCAAGTTTTCAATACGAATGCCGTACTCACCGGTTTTGTAATATCCCGGCTCGTTAGAGACAATCATACCGGGTTGAAGCGCGATGGTGTTGGACGCTTTCGAAATGCGCTGCGGGCCCTCGTGAACGCCCAAGAAGGAGCCTACGCCATGGCCCGTGCCGTGGTCATAATCGAGCCCCACCTGCCAGAGAGGCGCGCGGGCGAAGGCGTCTAGAGCCGGACCTGTTGTGCCTTCGGGAAAACGGATTGTCGCCAACGCAATATGACCCTGCAAGACACGGGTGAAACGATCGCGCATTTCATCGGTTGGCTCTCCAATTGGGACCGTGCGGGTTATATCGGTCGTGCCGTCCTGATATTGTCCGCCGCTATCGACGAGATAAAGCGAATTTGGCTTGAGCGGCAAAACCGTTGAAACACTGACGCGGTAATGACAAAGCGCGCCATTTGCGCCGGCGCCGGAAATTGTCTCAAAGCTCAAATCCTTAAGGCCGTAATTTTCGTGGCGGAACATTTCAAGCTTCGTGGCCGCCGAAATCTCGTCATACTCACCTGATTGGGCTTCGGTATCGAGCCAGTGTAGAAATTTGATAATCGCCACGGCGTCGCGTTTATGCGCAGTTGCCGAGCCTTCCAGCTCGGCCTGTGTTTTGGTGGCTTTCGGTAGGGCGACGACATCCATCGCTTTTTTGACTTTCGCGCCGGAGCTCGTCGCCGTATCGAAATGCCAAGCAGAGGCGGAGTTCGGATCCATCAAAACGGTTTTACCAGCGAAGCTTTGAAGCGTCGTTTGCAAATCTTCTTCGCCTTGAATGGCGACTTCATTTCCAAGGTGTTGACTGACTTCGGAAGATATTTTTTCTGACCTGACGAAGAGGTCAACATGACCGTCCTTGCGGATGATCGCAGTGGAGAGGGGGAGGGGCGTGCACTGCACGTCGCCGCCGCGAATGTTTAATAGCCAGGCGATTGAGGCGGGCGCGGTAATCAACGCGTAATCAGCATTTTTCTCCCAAAGGACTTCGGCGATTTCTTCGCGTTTTTTCCCGTGCGATTTCCCGGCCAGCTCATCGGGCTGCACTGTAATAGGGGATAGTGGCATGGGCGGGCGATCCGTCCAGGCGACATCAATTGGGTTAGGCTCCATAGCCTTTGCCGTTCCGCCGGCGAGTTCGATCGCGTCGATTAGCTGCGCCAGAGCCGAGGGGCTGTGCAGTTTGGGGTCATAGCCGATGACTTGTCCGGCTTTCACGTTTCCACGCAGCCATTTTGCGACGCCGTCTTCGAGACGTTCATAATCGAATAGGTCTTTATCTACTTGCTGTTTGATTTGGATAACGTAGCGCCCGTCAACGAACATGGCGGCTTTGTCCTGCATGACCACCGCGGCGCCCGCAGAGCCTGTAAATCCGCTTAGCCATTGCAGGCGGTCGGTAGAGGCAGGGAGGTATTCGTTCTGATATTCGTCTTCATGCGGGACGATAAAACCGTCCAGTTTTTGCTTTTTCAATGCCGCCTGAAGGATGGGGAGATTCTTGCGGCCATAGTCCGGACCGCCTTTGACTTCGAAGTTTTGGAAGAGGGTAATATCGTTCATGTTTCTGTGTCCAATCCGTCAAAAATATTATGTGAAATACGTGTTATGGGGGAACAGGTCGCATTTCTTCGCGTTTCGTGCTATAACGTAATCCATCAAGCCAATCGTTTGAAGGAGTTAATGGAGTCTAAGGTGTCACAAAAACTGTTTAACCTTAACATCAATTTCTTCGGCTCAAATGCTCAAGCGGAAGATACCGTCATACTGGAATCGGGTTCAGAGCTTGATTCCGAAGAGACCGAAATCGAGCCTGCCGCAGATATTCTCGAGTTCTCTTATCCTCCGGAAAGCCCTTTTTACAGAGAAGAGTCTCGCAAACGCGCTTAAAGAACTTGCCCCGCAGATGCGGGTAAGAAGTCATTAACCAGCCTTGCAATTCTGCATATCAGCTTGGGCGGTACTGTCTGTTCTCAGTTTTAGAAAAATAATTATATACCTCCTCAAGCAGAACGAAGACGTTACTGCGAATTAGAGGTAAGACAATGACTACTGAATTTAACGGAACAGAATTTATGAGCCTTGATACGCGGACATTCCGTCCAACGTTCGAAGGCGCTCAAGCCCGTCGTCCACAGACGCAAGGCACAACAGGAAGCCTGATCGGACGCCGCAATGCGCGCCGTGATCGCCGCGCTAATCGCGCTCTCTAGTCACTGGACGAGAGAATTAGCGATTTATAAGAGCTCCGGTCTCCCCCTAGACCGGGGCTCTTTTTTTAAGATTTTTTGACAGCGAGAAGAGACGTCCACTCGTCCAACGTTGTCCCGGGCTTTACGAAGAAGCCTGCCGCCTCAAAAGCATTCGAAACGGAATTCGCTTGTTCGTTCAAAATGCCGGACAAAATCACCTTACCGTTAATGGTGGCGGCTTTGTATATATCCGGCGCAAGCCCCATTAGCGGACCCGCTAGTATATTGGCGAAGATAAGGTTGAATTGTTTATCTAGCAGAGAGGGCGTTTCAAAACCATCCGCTTGAACGACGCTCAGTTTTTCTCCGGCTTCATTCAATCTTGCGTTTTCGAGAGTGACGTCCACGGCGTCCTGATCAATATCACTGGCGAGAATATCTGCTTCGGGTAAGGCTTTCGCCGCAGCGATGGCCAAAATCCCAGCGCCGCACCCTAAATCCAAAATATCTGTGGGGGTGAAACCCTCTGAGAGTAATTTATCAAAAATAACGAGGCAGCCTTTAGTCGTGCCGTGATGGCCTGTCCCGAACGCCATGCCCGCATCTATCAAAATGGGGTGTGTAATGTCGCTCGGGATATTGTCTTTTTCGTGTGATCCATAAACGAAGAAACGTCCCGCTCTGACGGCCGGGAGGCCGGACTGAACTTCGCTGACCCAGTCTTTATCGATAATGGCAGAGACTTCTCCGCCGCAGCTCGCCTGCGCGGTTAAAGCCTCAGTCTCTGTAAGATAAATAGCTTCGACAAGTTTTTGCTCGCCCTGGTTAAAAAGAGAAACGGACTGCGCTTCACTTTCATCCAGAAAACCTAAAGCCTCCGCGATTTCAAAGGCCTTCTCTTCGTCGGCTAGAAGCTCTAATTTCCAAAGTGACATATTATTTTTTCTTTAAGGGAGGGCCGACAAGGTCCGCAATACAGCCTGCAGTTCGCAATTGTCCATTCTGCGCGCCGCATACCATATACCGCATTAACTCCGGTTGGGCGGAGTGGCCATTATGGGCTCTCAACGGATCCACCAAACCTTTGACCAATGGGATGAGGGGATTGGCAAACTCGACCCGCATATCAATCATGTTGAAACCCACCATGGAAACAATATCGTCCGAAATATCACGTTTATCATTGCCCACAAAGACGCTGTGACGTTCGCCATTGTCCATCAAGCTCCGGTAATAGGGAACAAGCTCATAGCTCAGAAAATCGTTTACTTCGGAAAAGGCTACAATCGTCGGTCGCTCTTCCGGCGCCATATATGGGGGGACCTTAGGTTTCTCACTGCTCAAATCGGATAGGTTTAACAAAGCGACTTGATTGGCAAGCATAATGAATTCGGTGTTTTCAATCATCGCGTCGTGAACAGTATCTTTTTCATCGGTCATGACATCTCGCATGATATCAAAGGCAATTTTACTGCCCAGGCTCTCCGTTACGAAAACAAATTGATCTGTTTCGACCGAGGTCTCATTGGCAGTCTGGCAAATCTCCTCAGCGGTGACGCGCTTGCCCTGTTCCTTAAATTCATATCCACCGGCATCAAGATTGGCGCTGCACATCGCCCCGTAAATTGCCTCTCGGATTTCTTCTCCGACCGGGCCAAGATATAATACGGCGTCGGAAAAGCCGAAATTGATGAGCTTATCCTTCAAATAGCTATTATATTTCCGGCGCAAAGCGGCGACGCCGTCTTCCTTCAGGTGATCATCATATCCGACATGCGGCTCCTGAAGACTTTGCCAGAAAATTTCATCCCAGAAGACCCGATAAATCACATATTCCAAGTCATCGCTGACATTCAACACCTGTCGGTCGAGGCAGACCAAATCATCTAGGGAGAGATCAATCCCGGGCAGGGCGGTATGGTAGCGCCTTGGCGTTTCTTCCTTGATATATATGTGATTATTAAGTTTGGTTTCTTCCTCGGTTGTGTCTCGCCCACATAGGCTGCTGACGGCCTTATCATCCAATTCAAGATTATAAGCATTGGCCAACCCTTTTATGAATTCATTCGCCAGAGGTTTGTCATCGGGGTTTTCGATCCAGCCAATGCCGTGCAGATAGATGATGTTCACTCGGTTACCGGGTTTGTTGTCATACCCTTTGGCCAGCGCTTCGAGGCCGCGGAAAGTCCCATCATTGTAATTGTCTGACGTCAGCGAATTGATACTTAGAACACGCGTTTCAGTCGTCGCGCAGCCCGTCATTCCAAGCGCCGCGAGCGACAGCCATAACAGCCCTGATTTTAAAAAATTCATTTTAAGCCCGTTCTACGAATCCGTCTAAAACCTTCTTCTCGCCCGCTTTTTCGAAGGCGACCATGAGCTTATTACCGTCAGCAGAGGCAATACGTCCATAGCCAAATTTTTGGTGGAAGATTCGGTCGCCGACCTTGAACGCGCTGGTTGGTTTTTTAGCGGGTCTGCGTATTGCATGGCCTTCAATTTCCTTCGGGGCGCGGCCAAAGTTTTTGTTCTTATTGGCCTGATAGCGCTGCCAACCCGGGGAATCCCGGTCGCTTCTGGCGCGCTCAAAGCTAGACGAAAAGTCGCTGGCAATCTGTCGAGCCACTGCGCTTTCGTGCTGCTGGCTCTGCTCACTCTCGGCCTCGACATGTTGAACCGGAAGTTCGTCGATAAAGCGTGATGGGACGCTGGATTGCCAAGACCCATAAACCTGCCGATTGGCAGCAAAATATATTTTAGCCTTTTCCCGCGCTCTAGTTATCCCGACATAGGCTAGGCGGCGTTCCTCTTCGAGACCTGCGAGGCCGTTTTCATCCATGCTTTTTTGGCTCGGAAAGACGCCTTCTTCCCATCCGGGGAGGAACACGAGCGGAAACTCAAGACCTTTGGCGGAATGCAATGTCATCAAAGAGATTTCATCTTCTTGTGGCCCTCGGTCGACATCCAAAACGAGGCTCACATGTTCGAGATAGGCGTCAAGCGTTTCAAACTCGCCCATCGCTTGGATAAGTTCTTTCAAGTTTTCGAGTCGCCCAGCGGACTTCGCGTCCTTACTGTCCCGCCACATTTGCGTGTAACCGCTCTCGTCCAAAATCTTTTCAGCCATTTCGGTGTGGCGAATATCTCTGGCTTCTTGGCGCCAACGATCTATGTCCAAAATAAAGGCGCGTAAGGCTGTGCGGGCTTTGCCTCTAATCTCGTCTGTTTTCGTAAGCTCGCGAGTGGTCGCTTCGAGGCTGATCCCCATTGACCGCGCGGCCGTCTGCAGTCTTTGAATTGTGGTTGCCCCGATGCCGCGTTTGGGGGTGTTGACGATGCGCTCAAAAGCCAGATCGTCTGTATCGGATTTCAGCACGCGCAAATAGGCGTGAGCGTCGCGGATTTCGGCGCGTTCGAAAAAGCGCGGCCCGCCGATGACGCGGTAAGGCAGGCCGAGCTGAATGAAACGTTCTTCGAAGCTTCGCATTTGGCGAGAGGCGCGTACCAAAATGGCAACATCGTTATAAGGCCGGTTCTGAGACCGCCAGTTTTCGATTTCACCGGAAATGATGCGGGCCTCGGCGGGGGCGTCCCAGACGCCTGTCACGCTGACTTTGTGTCCGCCCTCATCTTCTGTCCAAAGGGTTTTGCCGAGGCGGTCCTGATTGGACGCGATAAGGCCCGAGGCCGCCCCGAGAATATGCTCTGTTGAACGGTAATTGCGTTCCAGTTTGACGACTTTAGCGCCGGGGAAATCCTTCTCGAAACGAAGGATATTGTCGACTTCGGCCCCGCGCCAGCCATAGATGGACTGGTCATCGTCTCCCACAACGCAAATATTCTCTGAGCCCTGGGCCAAAAGGCGAAGCCAGAGATATTGGCAGACATTGGTATCCTGATACTCGTCCACGAGAAGGTAGCGGAATTTCTGATGATATTTTTTTAGAATCTCGGGATTTTCCGTAAACAAGGTCAGATTGTGCAAAAGCAAATCGCCAAAATCACAGGCGTTTAGAACGCGCAGCCGTTCCTGATAGGTCTTATAAAGCTCCGCCCCTTTACCGTCGGCAAACTTATAGCTCTGTTTGGAGTTGATCTTTTCCGGGGTCAGGCCTTTGTTCTTCCAGCTGTCGATCAAGGCGACAAGGTACCTTGCCGTCCAGCGTTTCTCATCAATATCGGCCGCTTTGATAACCTGTTTTAAAAGCCGTATTTGATCATCCGTATCTAAAATGGTGAAGCCGGATTTGAGCCCGACCAATTCGGCGTGAATACGCAGTATTTTGGCCGCGATAGAATGGAAGGTCCCAAGCCAAGGAAGCCCCTCGACTTGCTCTCCGAGTAATTTGCCAACACGATGGCGCATTTCGCGCGCGGCTTTGTTGGTAAAGGTTACGGATAAAATCTGACTTGGATAAGCGCGGCCGGTCGTCAGAATGTGGGCGAGGCGACAGGTTAATACCCGGGTTTTCCCAGTGCCGGCACCTGCGAGGACAAGCAGAGGCCCGTCCAGAGCGAGTACAGCTTCTTTTTGTTCGGGGTTTAAGCCGTCGAGATAATCCGCTTTTCCGGCATTTCCAAATTGGCGCACAGGCATGGCCTGTTCGGAAATAGAACGTCCGGTAGGCCGGGGCGGGGCGGGTTGGAATGAATCAGCGGCAGACATAGCCGGAACATAGGGGCAACAATTCACTTTGGCTATGGGCGAACTGTCCCGATGTCATAGCGCGCAGAGCGTTAGCCGTGGAGTTGCTTTAATTTTTGTTTGTACTTGCCGTGGCGGACAGGCCGTCCGTCATCATCAACATTCACAAAAACAATCTCGTCGATCGACACGATTTCTTGCTGAGTGGTTTTTATCCGAACGTGACAGCACACGGTGATAGTGGACCGGCCCACGGCGACGGTCTCTGCGCCGATTTCAATGACGTCCCCTTGCCGGGCCGGGGCAAGAAAGTTCAGCTCTGACATGGACTTTGTGACGAGGGCCTGGGTTTCCATCTGACAGGCAGCATAAACCCCGCACTCTTCATCAATCCACTCTAAGAGTCGCCCGCCAAAAAGCGTATTGCGGGAGTTGAGATCTCCCGGTTTGACGACTTTTCGGGTGCGATAAATAAGGGCCATGACCAGACTGTCCTTAATTAACGCCGCATATGCAAGTCATTGCTCTGAAAGAACGGAGTTTAAAACCCAGACGCGCAAATATGAGGCGAGATTTTGGTCGGGTCCGTCTTCAAGCCGCTTATCATCCAACTCTCGGATGAAACGAGCAAAGCTTTGCTCTGTCTTTATTAGGTGGGCGTCAATTATGGCCCAAAATTCCTCTTCAAGCGCCAGAGAGGTCTGGTGCCCGTAAAGTGAGACCGAACGTTTTTTAAGACTCATCCGATTTGTCTTTGGAAGACTTTTCGATTTTATGCGCGTCTAGCTTGCTCTGAAGTTTTTCCGTCAGCTTCGCTTTGAGCGTCTTCTGGTCTTTTTTCTGACCAAAACGCGCCCGATTTTCGGCAGCCTGCTTCTCTTTTTTAGAGCGCTTGACGGCTTTCGCCGCCTTGCCAAATTTTATGACGTTGTCTGACATATCAGCGTGGCTTGATCATCAACTCGGGGCGCACAACTTCGTCAAATTCTTCTTCTGTGACAAATCCGAGATTAACGGCTTCTTCGCGCAAGGTTGTGCCGTTCTTATGAGCCGTCTTGGCGACTTTAGTTGCGCTGTCATAGCCGATAGTCGGGGCGAGGGCAGTCACGAGCATAAGCGAGCGGCCTAAAAGGTCCTCGATACGGTCTTCATTCGCCTGAATGCCGACAACGCATTTGTCTGCAAAGCTGACGGATGCATCAGAGAGAAGCTGGATGGATTGTAGCATGTTATAGGCCATCACAGGCTTATAGACATTGAGTTCAAAGTGCCCCTGAGAGCCGGCGATGCTCATTGTTGTTTGGTTGCCCATGACTTGCGTGCAGACCATGGTGAGAGCTTCGCACTGCGTTGGGTTAACTTTACCCGGCATAATGGAAGACCCCGGTTCATTTTCCGGAAGAGATAACTCTCCAAGACCAGATCGGGGGCCAGAGCCAAGGAAGCGGATGTCGTTGGCGATCTTGAATAAAGAGGCGGCGACAGTATTCAATGCTCCGTGAGCAGAGACGAAGGCGTCATGCGCGGCCAAGGCTTCGAACTTATTCTCTGCCGTTTTGAAAGGAAGCTTGGTGTAGTTCGCGACTTCTTCGGCAAAGGCTTTGGCAAAACCGGGTTTGGCGTTGAGTCCGGTTCCAACAGCCGTACCGCCCTGGGCTAGAGGGTAAAGTTCTTTGAGACCGTTTTCGACGCGTTTTATGCCAAGATCGACTTGGGCGACATAGCCGGAGAATTCTTGACCCAAAGTGATGGGAGTCGCGTCTTGAGTATGAGTACGGCCAATTTTGATGATGTCTTTGAACTCATTGGCTTTGTCATTCAGCGCATTGCGGAGTTGTTGAAGAGCCGGAAGGAGTTTGTGGTGAATTTCTTCCGCTGCGGCGATGTGCATGGCAGTCGGGAAGGTGTCGTTGGAAGACTGGCTGCGGTTGACGTGATCATTTGGGTGAACCGGGTCTTTGGAGCCGATTTCGCCGCCCATGATTTCAATCGCGCGGTTAGATATAACCTCATTGGAATTCATATTGGATTGAGTGCCTGACCCTGTTTGCCAAACGGAAAGCGGGAAATTGTCATTAAGTTTGCCTTCCGCGACATCAGAAGCTGCCTCCACGATGGCCTTGGCGCGTTTGTCGTCTAGATTATCAAGAGACTTATTAGCGAGTGCGGCTGAGCGTTTGATGACGCCGAGCGCACGGATAATGGCTGGTGCCATCGTCTCAATCCCAATCGGGAAGTTGATTAGAGAGCGGGCCGTCTGCGCGCCGTAATATTTGTCTGAAGGTACTTCAAGGGGGCCGAAACTATCTGTCTCTGTGCGCATGTCAGTCATTTTTTGCCTCAAAAATTTATTGGGGAACTTTTCTCGGATTTAATCCTGGGTGTGCCAGTGATAGGTTCCATAATTGTAAGGGGGGTCCGGCTCAAGGCCAGGAACAAAGAAATCATTATTTCTTACGGAAAGCATCCAGGCTGACAACATTAGCTTCGTCTTCGCCGTCTTTTTCGCTTTTATCTTTTTCAGCGTCAGCTTTATCTGATGACTTTTTTGATTTGCTTTTGGCGGCGGGCGTCTCTTTCAACGCGTCTTCCAACTTGGTGGTCACCTCCGTGTCGCCTTCATCAGGGACAGGGCGTAATTTGCCAACAGCATTTGCCGCGGGGTCCAATTCAACGGGCGGATCGAATTGCAGAGCAAAACCTACGCTTGGATCATGGAAACGAGAAATGGCATGATAAGGCACTTTTAGATATTTCGGAATTCCGCCAAATTTAAGCGTGACTTCAAACTCATCCGCATAAGCGTTCAAGTCCCAGAATTGATGTTCCAGGACAATCGTAATCTCTTCGGGGTATTTACTGGCTAGACCATCGTCGATCTCAACACCCGGGTAACGGGTCAGGAAGGTGATGTAAAAATGATGCGCTCCGGGCAGTCCGTCTTCGCGAATAACGCGCCGGATAGCGTCCCGTACCACACCTCGCAAAGCAAGCTGCGTCATCTGATCATAATTCATCAGGTCTTGGCTCATACTTATACCCTAGACTTCTACCGTAAAATATCAACTGACGTTTCGCTGTAGACTGAAACTTTATTATCTCTTTACAGTGCACATACATGCTGTTGAAACGTAGTTATACCATGGCCAACAGTCATTCTGATATCTCTGCCCGATATGACGAGCGCGGGCGTTTCGTCCCGCCTCATGCCAAACCGCTGACGGGCCATGAAGGGTTTTTCAAAAGAACCTGGACATTCTTGCGCAATCCTATCGAAGGATTTGGCCCTATGGTGTATAATCAGCCAATCGTCAGTGTGCCCAGCTTTGGCAAGAAACTCCATGTCATTTCCGATCCCGAGGGCATGACGGCAGTTTTAGCCAAAGAGGCGAATAAATTCACGAAAACGGCCATAGATGCCCGCATCTTAGGCCCCGCGACGAAAGAGGGATTGCTTTCCGTCCATGGCGAGCAATGGAAACGACAGCGCAAAAGCGTCGCGCCGCTATTTCGAAAACGTCACATGGAGGATTTGGCCCCGCTGATAACCGAGGTCTTACACAGTTTTTGTAAAAAAGTGGATGCGGACCGGGAGCTGGATTTGAACGCGGCAATGGCTGAGCTCACCTTCGACGTTTTGGCGAAAGCCCTTCTTGGCGATCCGCAAGGTCTGGATAAGGACCGCCTCAAATTTGCGACCCGCAATGTCGTCACCAGTGCCGGCACGCTACGTCCCGACGATTTGATACCCTGGCCGAGATGGGTGCCGCGCCCAATTTCTCCCAAAGGCTCTGCCGCGCTGAGGCGACTAAAACGGGCGGCGGACGCGCTTTTGGCGGAGCGAACAAAGCATCCCGTTGAGGATGATTTGATCAGCCTCCTCATCGCGGCCAAGGACCCGAAAACAGGTGAGGGATTATCTGCGAGGGAGCAGCGCGATAATATAATCGGCTTCTTTATTGCGGGGCATGAAACGACGGCGTTGACCTTAACTTGGGCGCTCTTTCTAGTGGGCAGTCACGCAGAAACCGCCCAGCGTATCCGGAACGAGGTCTTGTCTGTCTGCGGTGACGGGGATGTGCTGTTTGAATATATAGGGAAACTGACTTTCACCCAGGCGGTGATCGACGAGACGATGCGGCTTTATCCGCCTGCGCCTATGCTCAACCGCGAATGCCATGAAGAGACGGAAATTCACGGACGTAAGATTGAGGTCGGGGACACGTTTTTGCTTTGCAACTACGTAATGCACCGAACAGAACGGCTTTGGGATAACCCGCTTACCTTTGATCCTGACCGTTTCCTTTGTAATCCATCTTTGAAATCCAAAGGATCTGCTTTTATGCCCTTTGGCGCGGGGCCAAGAATATGCGTCGGTGCGGCTTTTGCGACGATGGAGGCCGTTATGGCGCTTGCGACGTTGGTCCGGGAGTATGAAATTGAATTGCCAAAGGGCTGTTATCCGAGGCCGCTGATGACGGTAACCCTCAGGCCAGAAGGGGGCGTGCCTGCGCGATTAGTCAGGAGAGAGTGAAGGGGTGTGTTAAAATAAAAGTGGGAGGTTTCTGTTGCCAGCTACCTCCCGAAGCCCGCCTAGCCGTCTGAAGGGCTAGGAGTTAAAGTCGGAATGTCCGAACAGCTTACGCTGCTAGGGCAAATTCCTCAGTATAATTGTCATTTGCAATTATAAAAAATAGGCATTTAACGGTACCAATACGGAAGAAAGCTAACCCTTTTGAACGTCTGTCGATCCTATTTCGGCCCCATCAAAAGCCTTCACCAGGGTAAAGGTTTATGGTGGAGCCGCCGGGTACCGCCCCCGGGTCCAGTCCGTCTATTATGAGCGCGTTTATCCTCATAGTCGGCAAGCCGACACACACAATATAGGCACGAAGCGTTAAAGTTCCAATATGTATTCTGAAATAAAAAAAACCGCGTCTAAAACGCGGCTTCCTTACTGTTGAATTTCGAGGCTTTACAGATCGCCTAACTTCCCCGCGCTTTTAGCTAAGAGATAAAGAAATGTAACGCGCGACTTCTGGTTGTCGCCTTTCATAATGTCGCATACGGCGTCAATCGCTTGGCTGGCGGGGCCGGCGTCCATACCGAGCTTCTTTTTTGCAAAGCCGTCACGAACTCGATTTTTCTCTGTTTCATCTGAACAGGAGACTAATGAGGAATCGCGGTTCTGGAGCGCGATACCGCAATAATTGACTATTTTCTGAACGTGCGCTTCGTCCGCGCTAGCGTCGTAACGCTTCACGTCATCTATGTAATCTGCTGCTTTTGCCATGGTATCGTCCTCCGTGATTGATGATATTTATGGTAAATGGAAAGTTAACGGCCCTGCAAGAGGAAAAAATTTGGCATTTTTATTACGTCGTTCACAGGACTTCCATTGCGTTCCCCAAATTTGGATTACATAAGCGGGTGGGGCGATGATTTCGGGGAAGGAATTTGGTCATTCCAAACGTTGTGCATAAAAATCTCGAGACAACGCTCTCCATTTTAACGGAGTTGGTTGGCTTTGACACCCGAAACGGAACGGGGGACGAGCCTGCCTGTGTCGATTGGCTCGCTCAGCAGCTCGGCCAATTCAATCCTGATAAGCTGGTGAACCAAAAAGTCCCCAGGAAACATGGCAAACCCGACAGCGCTTATGTCCTGGCGGTTTGGGGAGAGCCAAAACTTATTTTGAATGTGCACATTGATACGGTTCCGAGCGGTAAGGGCTGGCTCGCTGATCCCCTATCTTTAAGGCGTGAAACCGACCGGGTCATTGGCTTGGGGGCTTGCGATATTAAAGGCGCCGCGGCCTGTATTCTTTCAGCTCTAACACGGGTCAAGCCGCAGAATGTGGCGGTCTTGCTCTCGGGCGATGAAGAGCAAGGTAGTGAAATCATGCCGGAAGTCATTAAGGCGGGGCACTTGGACGGTGTTGAAGCCGCGATTGTGTGTGAGCCGACGGGCTGTCAGGTCGGCAAGCGCCACAGAGGAATGCTTGCTTTGAACGCCGCATTCTCCGGGCCGGGCGGACATAGCTCCCTGGCAGATAAAATAGACGCCCCGTTATTGAAGGCAGCGCGACTGGCAAATGACATCGGAAAGTACGGCGAAACACATTTGAGTTTCGGAACGCCGCCCTACCAAGGGCTCTGCATGAATGTGGGGGGCGTAAGCTCTGACGGGGCGTATAACGTTATCCCAACCTCTGCGACTTTGCAGTTCTCCCTTCGACCCTCTCCCGGAGACAACGTCAAGAAACGGGAGGCCGATCTTCACGATATAGCTCGGTCACATGAAGCCAAGTGTGACACCTTGGTCGCTTTTGAGCCCTTTGCGACTAGGGACACCGAAGCATTTAAATCGCTTTTCGCGTCTCATGGCTTTATAGATCTGCCATATTGGACAGAAGCCGCCATGGTATCCGCTACGGGAATAAATGCAGTCGTTTTCGGGCCCGGCTATATCGAGCAAGCCCATCAACCCGAAGAATGGGTCAGCTACGCCCAGCTCGAAACAGCGACGAAACTGTATGAAGCCGCTTTGTCGAAAGGGCTGGCAAAATGAGCCGCAGCAACGTCAGAGAAACTGTCCTCTCCAGTCTGTCAGCGATTGGAGCGAACCGCGAAGCGCAATTTTACGCGGAGCTTTTCTCTCAACAAGAGCCTGAAAAGTTTGCGCTCATTGTGATTGATCCGCGCTGTTTAAAAAACCCTTTGCTTGAAACACTTATCGGCAACCTCAAACTACTGGCCAATCTGGGTCTTACGCCAATTTTGCTGGTTGGAGCGTTTGATGAGGATAGAACGACAGTCACATTTCAATCACAACGCGTTGCGAAGGAATTAGAACAAACCTCGGTTCGAACGTCTAAGCTGAACACGGCAACTTACGCCCTTATTCCGGAGATAAGATCTAAAACGCAGTCCGGCCTCATCCCGATCCTCGAAATGACAGAAAGGCGCGGGGACATGAACCTCGTGCGCCTGGTCAACGAAATCAATCCAAACAAAGTCATTTTTCTTCAACCTTCGGGCGGACTTGGAAATGATGGAGAGCGCGTTCGAAATCTAAGCATGAGAAATGTGGCAGATCTAATTGCCAACGGGCGTGACCTTACGCCGGGGCAACATCGGTTTTTGAGTTTCGTTCAGGATTTGGACGAGGCGCAGCCAGGCCAGCGCGCTTATATCATCGCATCTCCGCTCAATCTCTTACCGGAACTCTTCACAACGAAGGGTTCCGGCACGCTGATAAAGCGAAAAGCCGAAATTATCAGCGCAAAAAATTATAAGAAACTGGATACGCAGAGGCTGGCACAATCCATCAATACGGCTTTCGGTAAGACTTTGCAGACTGAATTTTTCGACGGCCCTGTCTCGAATATTTTCGTTGAAGCGAATTACAAAGGCGGCGCTATATTTACAGAGCAGGACGGCCTGACATATCTGTCAAAATTCTGGGTTGGTAAAGAAGCGCAAGGTGAGGGGCTGGCCCGCGACCTTTGGGACTGCTTCACGCAAGATATTTCTGTCTTTCACTGGAGATCGAGGCTTAAAAACCCCTTCAATGATTGGTATATGAAAAATTGTGATGGAATGCAGAAGAAAGATGACTGGCGCGTGTTCTGGAACGGGATAGAACCCGAAGGAGTTGCAAAAGCAGTTGTAACAGCGTTGCAAGCGCCGGAAGATTTTACGGAATAAAGATTATGACCCTGATGATTAATAGCGCCTTCGACGGCGGAAATATAGTTGTTCGAAAAGCGGAAGAGGCCGGAGATATCCGTTTGGCTATCCGGAAGGATAATGCCTCGGACTTCTATCAATGGTTTTATTACCGTTTAACAGGAGCCAAAGGCCAGAATTGCCGGATGGTTCTGGAAAACACCAAAGACTCCGCATTTGCCAGCGGTTGGGAAGATTACAAAGCTTGCGCCAGCTATGATCGCAAAAACTGGTTCCGGGTCGACACGACAAAATATGAAAATGATCAGCTGATTATCGAGCACACACCCGAGCAGGACAGTATTTATTACGCATATTTCGCGCCTTACAGCGCCGAACGCCATCACGACCGGATCGCGCATTATACGGGTGATCACGGCGTTTCGATGAAAGTCATCGGGCACTCTGTCGAAGGCCAAACTCTTGATTGTCTTGAAATGGGTGAAGGCGAAACAACAATTTGGGTAATCGCGCGCCAACATCCCGGTGAGACAATGGCCGAGTGGTGGATGGACGGATTTATTTCCCGTTTGATCGAGGCTAATGACGAGGCGACAAAAACCCTTTTGAAAAAAGCCAAGCTTTATATTGTTCCGAATATGAATCCTGATGGAAGCACGCACGGTAACTTAAGGACAAATGCTAAAGGCGCTAATCTGAACCGTGAATGGGGCGTTGCGACACAAGAAAATTGTCCTGAGGTTCTGGCAACAATCGCGGCAATGGATGAAAATCCGCCTCGCCTTTGTTTGGATGTACATGGCGACGAAAACCTGCCCTATAACTTCATTGCCGGAGCTGAGGGCATTCCAGGCTATACGGATAAACAAGCCAAGAGCCTTGAGGATTTCCTGACCGCGTATAAAAAAGCCTCACCTGATTTCCAGACAGAGCACGGTTACCCGACGTCTAAACCGGGTGAGGGCAATCTCACGATGTGTACGAATTTCACAGCGCATCGCTATGATTGTCTGTCTATGACACTTGAAATGCCGTTCAAAGACAATGCTGACCGCCCGGATAAAGCGGCAGGCTGGTCGCCCGAGCGTTGCGGTGAGTTAGGCGCCTCCGCCGTAGAAGCGATGGCAGATCTTGTAGACCAGCTTTAAGCTTTTAATCAATCCCGCCGCCATTTGTCGGCGGGACAACTATTATGCGGGATGAGTTCTCACGAACTCATAAATGTCGCGGATTTTCATCATATTCACCTCGCGGGTGCGGTTGCCGATGAGAAAGCAATCGATGATGACCCAGAGGCCAAGCCCGCCAAGGGTGAGCAGTTTTAGTATCCCCGCAAGAATATCTCCCACAAGGAATCGATCGATTCCAAGCCCGCCAAGCCAGACATTCCAGCCGAACATGACGACCGGATTAAGCGTTTCGTTCTGAACAATATCCATAAATTTGAAGCGGTCTGCCTCTGATAAAGAGGCGGCCATTTCAATCAGCTCGCGGTCATATCTAAAACGATTCATCTTTCTCTCCCTTATCGTTTAACAATAAAGATATGGGGTGAATAAGACGCCAGTGCAAGAGCCGTATGTCGTTTTCTCAAAAAATGTGGACAAGAGGTGAGGGGGGTCTGCCCGAATCGTTCTGAATGTCTATAGTGAATGGATGCAGCAATATCTCGACCTTCTCTCACACGTCATGGAAAACGGAACTGACCGTATGGACCGGACGGGGACAGGAACGCGCGGTGTGTTTGGCTATCAAATGCGGTTTGATCTGGCCGACGGGTTTCCGATGGTGACAACCAAAAAGCTGCACAAAAAATCTATTGTTCATGAACTCATATGGTTTCTCGCGGGCGACACCAATATTAAGTATCTCAAAGATAATGGCGTCCGAATTTGGGACGAGTGGGCCGACGAGAACGGAGACCTCGGCCCGGTTTACGGTAAACAATGGCGCCGCTGGGAAGGTCCAGAAGGGCGTGTCATAGACCAAATCAAAAATGTTGTTGAGGCGATAAAAACCAACCCTAATTCACGCCGGCATATCGTGAGTGCTTGGAATCCAGCTGATGTAGATGAAATGGCTCTGCCGCCCTGTCACTGCCTCTTCCAATTTTATGTTGCGCCACAAGAAAATGGGAAAGCGAAACTAAGTTGTCAGCTTTATCAACGCAGCGCCGACATATTTCTAGGCGTTCCGTTCAATATCGCCAGCTACGCTTTACTCGTTCACATGATGGCGCAGGTCTGCGATCTCGAAGTTGGGGATTTCGTCCACACTTTTGGCGACGCGCATATTTATTCAAACCACTTTGAACAGGTAAAAGAACAGCTCTCGCGCGATCCGAAAGCGCTGCCAAAATTAAAAATGAATCCCGACATTAAAGAAATTGACGGCTTTAGTTATGAGGACGTGAAAATCCTCGGCTATGAGGCCCATCCACATATTGCGGGAAAGGTCGCGGTCTAAAAAGTTCGCAAAGCTGTCACCGATAACGCTCCCGCGTAGCTTATAGGGGTGCTAAGGATTTGAATAGACTTATATCGATACCCACCTTGCCTCTCCATCCATTTTCCGTCACTCTCGAACAAAATATAAATTGAGAGGACACCCATCATGAAAACACTTCTATGCAGCGCAGCGGCGCTTTTGACTCTGGCATCTGCGCCCGGCGTCTTTGCTCAAGATTTGACCGCTACGGTTTCCGAGGACCACGATTACGTTCTCGATCTCTATAAACACTTCCACCAAAACCCTGAGCTATCCTTAAAGGAAGAAAAGTCGGCGGCGCGTATGTCCGAGGAGCTGAAGTCCTTGGGATTTGAAGTCACCGAAGGGCTCGGCGACGAATGGGTGAAGCAAAAAGTCATGGAAGAAGTGGGAGAGGTTCTGCCCGGCGTAGGCGGCTATGGCCTTGTCGGCGTTATGAAAAACGGTGAGGGACCGACCGTCATGTTACGCGCCGATATGGACGCTCTGCCTCTGCAGGAAAAAACCGGCGTGCCTTACACTTCCAATGTGGTTTCCACAGACTTCACTGGTAAGGAAGCTCCGGTCATGCACGCCTGCGCCCATGACAGCCATATGGCGATTTTGGTCGGCGCGGCGCGGCAATTGGTCGAGCGTAAAGACGAATGGTCCGGAACACTGGTACTGATTGGCCAGCCAGCGGAAGAAATCGGCTACGGCGCATTGGCCATGCTTGAAGACGGCTTGATGGAAAAGTTTCCGAAGCCTGATTATGTTCTGGCTACACATACATCCGGTTGGGATCCGGCCGGAAAAGTGACTTATACGTCCGGCTATGCGCTCGCCAATGTCGACTCGGTCGATATTAAAATCAAAGGTATTGGCGCTCATGGTTCGGCCCCGCATATGGGCAAGGATCCGATTGTTATTGGATCGCAAATCGTCAATGCTTTGCAAACCTTGGTGTCGCGGGAAGTGAACCCCTTGCAGGCGGGTGTGGTGACAGTAGGGTCTTTCCGCTCAGGGTATAAACACAACATTATCCCGGATGAAGCGGAGCTACTTCTGACAGTTCGATCTTATGATGATGACGTCCGTAAAACATTGCTTGAAGGCATCAAACGTATTGCGGTCGCACAAGGCCGCTCCGCTGGCTTGTCAGAAGAAAATTTGCCGGAAGTCATCATCAAGAGTGACTACACGCCGTCCACTTATAACGATCCCGAAATGACTGAGCGCGTGATGAAAGCTGTTTCTGCATCGATTGGTGAGGATAAAGTGTCCACCCGGCCTCCGAGCATGGGCGGAGAAGATTTCTCTCGTTTCCACCGACATGATGAAAACATTCCGACTTTAATTTTCTGGACAGGCGGTGCCGATCCAGAAGCTTTTGCTGCGGCGATTGAAAACAAGACGCCTCTGCCGCCAGCTAACCATTCGCCTCTATTTGCACCTATTCCCGGACCGTCGCTGAAACTTGGCGTTCAGTCGATGACCGCAGGTGCCATGGAACTTCTGAAAGAGTAAAAGTCAGGAGTTCTTCGTCGCTTGTCCGCGCTCCATCCGCTGACGGATGAGCCACCAAATAATGATGGCGCCGACCATTTTGCCCCCGACACTCATTATGATGTTGGGGGCTGTTAATTGATTTACCCGTATAAAGCTTGCGCCATATAGAAAAGCCGTTGTGTCTATTGGCGCCGCTATCGCGGAAGAGAGCAAAACGCGGGTCGAGAGCTTGTACTTGGTGAAGGTGAACATCGCATAGTCTACCAGTTCCGAGATTAGAAAAGCTGCACCGCTCGCCAGAGCCAATGCGCCGCCGCTGGTCACATAGGTCAGCCCCAAGGCAAGTGCCATTGCGAGTAAGACCTCATGACCAATTTCTCTTTGTGAGAAATCCCGTACGACTAAAACGAGCCCGGTCACAATGGTCACGGGATTGAACGCCCAGGCCGCCAGTCCCGGCAAATTGACCATAGGGGCCCAGGTAAAGCTCCAATTGATAAAGGGTATCAGCAAAATATAGAGAAGCGTATATTTGACCGAAAAAAGACTGGTCTGCGCCTTGCGCTCTTGCGTTTCCTCGGTCGGTATCTTTATCGCAGGGGAGGCAGCAGTGGTTTTTGTTTCTTTAGTCATGCAGCCCGAATTCCTTCGCTTTCGCTATACCTCTTTTGCTCTATCGTGTATCGGCCCTCTATGTCCATTCATCCCGAGATTCCCAGCCCTAAACTTTCCCTTATCGTTGCGCGAGCCGAGAACGGCGTCATAGGCCGAAATGGCGATTTACCTTGGTATTTACCGACTGACTTGAAACTCTTTAAATCCATCACTCTGGGCAAACCGGTTTTAATGGGGCGCAAGACCTGGGAAAGCCTGCCATTCCCGCTCCCGGGGCGGCCAAATCTTGTCCTGACGGGGGATGTAAGCTATGAAGCTCCAAAGGCAGAAGTATTCTCAGATTTGAAAGCATTTGTCGCGCGGGGCTATGAACTGGCCGGGTTAAACGGCGCAAGTGAAGTTATGGTGATTGGCGGAGCGCAGCTCTACCGTACGCTCATGCCTCATATAGACCGCCAATATATCACCCAAGTCTTGGCAGAGCCTGAAGGAGATGCGTTTTTCAATGCGCCGGACACCAAACAATGGGTGCTGACGGAGGAAAAAAAGGGATTAAAGTCCTCCAAGGATGAATATGATTTTGTAGTCCAGACTTGGGACAGAGTTTCGCACGTATAGCCCTTGATAAGACGGCTCAAGACAGCCAAGTATATGAAAAGACTTTTCGGAGAGATTTGTGGCAGATGACAATAATAACAGCCCTTGGGGAAAACCCAAAGGCTCCGGCGGTAAAGGCTCGGGCAAAGGCAACAACCCATGGGGCGGGCAAGGCGGCAATGGTCGTCCGGACCGCGATCGTCCTAAACCGGGCGAAGGCTCTGCCGACCTCGATAATGTCATCCAAGGCTTCAAGTCGCGCGTAAAACGCGGCGGTTCTGGTGGCGGCCGCGGCGGATTTTCCGGCGGCGGGAATGGCGGCGGAGACATTACGATACCCAAGTGGATTTTTGTCGTCGCAGCTGTAGTCTTATTATTGTTTACATCAATTTTTACGGTGCAAGGTAACGAACGCGCGGTCGTCCTTCGGTTCGGGGATTATACCCGCACTGCCGGGCCAGGCCTTCATTTTAAATTACCGCCGCCCATTGAAACCAAGATTGTTCGGAATGTGACGTCTCAGCGCGAAACACGTGTTGGCGTGAACTCCACGGCAGAAGCGCTTATGCTGACCGGCGATGAAAACATTGTCGACATCAACTTTACCGTCTTGTGGGTCATTAAGGATCTAGAGTCTTACTTGTTTAAAGTCGATCAGCCGGATGACTTGGTAAAATCTGCGGCCGAAAGTGTTGTCCGCGAAGTCATCGGAAACAATGAACTCGATCCAATCATCACAACAGGCCGTCAAGAATTGCGCGGCGTCGTGACCGAACAGTTACAAGTGCTTCTTGACGAATATGAGGCAGGCGTTCTGGTCAATGATGTTCAGTTCCAGAAAACCGACCCACCTGCGGAAGTCGAAGATGACTTTTTGGATGTTGTAAACGCGCAGCAAGAAGCTGAAACGGCCGTCAACGAAGCCCGTGCCTATCGTAATACTCAGGTTCTGGAAGCTGAAGGTAGTGCGGCCCGTCTTCTTCAAGAAGCAGAAGGCTACCGCGACTCAGTTATCGCGAACTCCGAAGGTGAAGCGGAACGTTTCCGCCTTATTTATCAGGAGTATAGCCAAGCGCCCCGCGTGACGCGTCAACGTATGTATCTGGAAACCATCGAAGATATTTATAGCGACGCTGATAAGATCATCCTCGACAATGAAGCCGGAAATGGTGTGGTTCCATATCTTCCGCTCGATAAACTCGGTAAACCGGCAGGAGCAAATTAATGCAAAACAGTAAGTTTATTGGTTTAGCCGTAGCGCTGGTCATTCTCGGAATTATCGTGATGAGCAGCTTCTATACCGTTCGTGAAGACAAGCAGGCCTTGGTTCTTCGTTTTGGTGACCCAGTCCGCACTGAAAATGCTTATGGCATTGAAGAGGATGCCGGTCTCAAATTTAAAATTCCGCTGATCGAAGAAGTTCGGCGGTATGACCGTAAAAACCTCGTACTGGATCTTGATAGTGAGCCGATTTTGGCGTCAGACCAGGAACGTCTTATTGTCGACGCGTTTATTCGCTATCGCATCACGGATGTGAGGCAGTTTTATGAAGCCTTTAACACGAGAAACGTCGCTGAAATTCAGTTGAGTAACATTCTAGATTCACTTTCCCGGGATATTTTGGGGAGTGTCGAAAGCTCCGAAATCATTTCTGGTCAGCGTTTCGATCTTATGAATGCGATTGAAGATCGTGCCAACGCCCGCGCCACTGCAGGTCGTTTTGGCTTAAAGATTGAAGATGTCCGTATCAAGCGAGCAGATTTGCCGCCGGAAAACGCGGCGCGCGTTTTTGAAAGAATGTCAGCCGACCGGCAGGAGCAATCCGCAGAGAAGCGTGGTGAAGGTGAGCGTTCTAAGCGGACCATCAAAGCGGAAGCGGATAAAGACGTCGAAATTCTGCTGGCGAATGCGCGTAAACAGGCCGAAATTATTCGAGGTGAAGGCGATAAAGAGCGTAACCGGATTTACGCCGAAGCGTATAATCTTGATCCAGAATTTTTTGCCTTTTACCGCTCAATGGAGGCGTACAAGAAAGGTCTCGGAAGGAAATCAACCTATGTTCTTTCCCCCGATAGTGACTTCCTTGGATATCTGGACAATCAACAGGGTCCACGCAATAATCGCTAAATCCAGACGAGCCAGTAAACTATGAGTATCTCGGCCATATTGCTCATCGCCTTTGGCGGTGCGCTGGCCCTTGAAGGGGCTGTCTGGGCTATCTTCCCGGGCGGTCTTCGGCGCGTTTATCGAGAATTTCTAGAACAAGCCGACGAAAGAGATCTCCATATTACTGGCGCTATTTCTGTTTTTGTCGGCGTCTGTCTGCTCCTTTTCGGAGTAAGCATGCTTTCCTGACGCAATTGTTAGGAAATTAGCTGTTACTGCGGCCTTAGACCCCCTTGGCAAAACGTGCCGCGCGTTTAATGTTCGGGCATGTTTAAAACTCTTATACTTTCAGTTTGTCTTTGTTTTTCGTTGACTAGCGCCGCTTTTGCTCGGCCGGCTCCTGATGGCTTCACAGAATTAACGAAACGGCTAAGTCCTTCCGTTGTAAACATCTCAACCGCACAGACGATCCAGATCGATACCGATAATGTGCCGGCGTTCCCGGAGGGCTCTCCTCTCGAACGTTTCAATGATTTCTTTGGACGCGGAAACGACCGCGATGGGCGGGTCTCTAAATCTCTCGGATCAGGTTTCGTGATTGACGCTATTGGCCATGTTGTCACCAACAATCATGTCATTGAAGACGCAGACGTCATTGAGGTAACATTTCCAAGCGGCGATAGCTATGAGGCTGAATTGATCGGCCGCGACCCGGCCACAGATATTGCAGTGCTCAAAATAGATACCGGGAATGATCTGCCCTTCGTTAGCTTCGGCAATTCCGATACAGCCGAAGTGGGCGAATGGGTTATCGCGATTGGTAATCCGTTCGGGTACTCAGGCTCCGTTGCAGCAGGTATCATTTCGGCCCGTAACCGCGACATCTCGCATGGTAGCTATGATGACTTTATTCAGACCGATGTTGCCATTAACCAAGGAAATTCAGGCGGCCCTCTCTTTGATATGAATGGCGACGTTATTGGCGTGAATACAGCCATACTGTCCCCGACCGGCTATAGCGTCGGTATCAGTTTTTCAGTGCCGTCCGAACTCGCAGAGACCGTCGTTAATCAACTCATCGAATTCGGTGAAACACGCCGAGGGTATTTAGGCGTAAGACCCCAAGAAGTTAGCCCGACGCTCGCAAGGTCCTATGGATTAGATAACACTTACGGAGCGCTTGTGACCTCAATTGTGAAAGATTCACCTGCCGAAAAGGCCGGCTTAGAAAAAGGGGACCTAATTACTGCCGTTGCCGGAGAGCGGCTGGAAAACTCGCGTTTGCTAAGCCGTCGTATCGCAGAGGCCGAAATTGGTGAAGCTCTAGAAATAAGCTATATTCGCAAACGCCGCACGCGTACGGCCAGCGTCACGGTTGAAAGGCTTGAAGAGCAAGTTACTAAAGAAGAAAAAGAGCGCCGCGCCGAAGAGGAAAACAATGCGGAGCGGTCTGTAAACGGCATCTATGTCGAATCGCTTAGCGACGAAACCCGGGCGAAATACCGTATTGATGATCGTATTGAAGGCGTGCGCGTTGCGAAAGTAGACCGATATGCCGAGGCCAGCGGGAAAATTCTCGTCGGCGATATCATTGAGGAAGTCGGTTTTGAACCGGTCGATTCTCCGAAAGCTTTTGAAGAGGCGATCGAGGCGGGAAAAGAATTTGAAGCGCCGGTGACTTTCCTGATCAACCGAGGCGGCACCTATATTTTCTATGCCTTGACGGTTACGTCGTAAGACCTAGCCAGCTTCAACGAAATCACTGTCTTTGTAGCCCTGGAAATATAGAGCCGTCCGCAAGTCAGAGTGATTGATAGCGCAATGCGCCGCCGCGGCTACGGCGGGCTTGGCGTAATAGGCAATCCCAAGTCCGGAGGCCGTTATCATGGCGAGGTCATTTGCCCCGTCCCCAATGGCGAGAGCCGTCTCTGGTCCGCCTAGGCTTTGCGAATATTCCTTCAGGCGATCTAATTTCGCCTCACGGCCCAGGATAGGTTGCTGAACCTGACCTGTGAGTGCCTGGTCATCGTCCAATAAGACATTGGCATGGTGGTGTTCAAATCCAACGGCTTTGGCGACGCGGCTGGAAAAGAAGGTGAAACCGCCAGAAACGACAACCGTTTCCGCCCCATGGGCTTTCATGGTGGCGCATAATGTCTTGGCGCCTTCATTGATAGTGATGCGGTCTTGGAAACAGTTTTGAAGGTCAGAGAGCGGGAGACCCTCTAAAAGCGCCACACGGTCTGTCAGAGCGCCTTCAAAGCCAATTTCTCCGCGCATGGCCCGCTCGGTAATCGCGCTGACTTTGTCTTTAAACCCTGCAAAGTCAGCCAGCTCGTCAATGCATTCTTGTCCAATAAGGGTGGAATCCATGTCGCAAATCAAAAGCTTCTTTTTCCGGCCCTCTATAGTTTGCAGGCAATAATCTGTCTCTACGCCCATATCTCCCAGAGCAGCCTCTATAGCGTCACTGGTGAGAGTCTTCGGCGGAACACCTTCGGCGGCTTTTCCTTCGGATAGATGCGTTGTTGACGTCAGCTTAAAGTGTGAAAGGAGATTTTCTAGGGCCGAAGCGTCCTTTTTCTTTAGGACAAGTGTTAGAATTTGGTCTATCGCGTTTGCCATAATGGGCATGCTCCAATGATATCGTCTCGGTCGATGAAACCCGTCCTGTCTATTGCAGGGCCGACTGCCAGCGGCAAGAGCGGCGCGGCGCTTAGTCTCGCAAAAGCTGTTGATGGTGAAATTATTAACACGGATGCTCTGCAGGTTTACTCCGATATCCGTATTTTGTCCGCGCGGCCCAGTGACCAAGATATGAAAGCTGTGCCGCATCACCTATATGGCTATGTCAGCGGTGAGACGCATTATTCCGGCGGGCAGTGGGTGAGGCAGGCTCTGCCTGTTGTGTTGGACGTTCTCGCGCGAGGAAAAATTCCGATTTTAGTTGGGGGAACCGGGCTCTATTTTAAATCCCTTTTCGAGGGCCTCGCCTCCGTTCCAGAGATTGACCCCGACCTTATTCGTGACATCGACATCCGGATAGACGTTGAGGGTATTGCCTCTGTTATGGCAGAGGCAAGGACGCTAGATCCCGTTGGAACGGCCCGCCTGCAAGGCGAGGACCCGCAGCGCCTCACGCGTCTCTTGAGTGTAGTGAAACAGACGGGTCGCCCGTTGCATCTATGGCAGGCAAAGACCCGCCCGGAAATTCCGGTAGCCTTTGCATTGCGCTACGTCTTAATGCCGCCGAGAGAAGCGCTTTATCAGCGAATAAACTCTCGTTTTGAGGGCATGGTCGCAGAAGGCGGCTTGGATGAAGCTAGGGCCGTTTTCTCAAAATATGGGCCTGAACACGCAGCTCCAATGTTAAAAGCGATTGGCCTTTCGCATCTTTTACGCCATTTAAAAGGCGAGCTGGAGTATGATCGCTCCATCGAGTTGGCAATGCGAGACACACGTCGTTTTGCTAAACGACAAATGACGTGGTTTCGGAACCAATGCGCTGATTGGAAAAGAAAAGAAGGGTTGAATATCAATATGATAGAAAAAGATATTCAAGTATGGGAATCCTCATGACTCGCCGCCGCTCCCTAATATTTGCGGTCATTCTTTCCCTCGTGATTGTCGCCACTTTTGTTCTCGGCCGGTTTGTTTTCGATATCGACCCGACCCTCTACGAAGAGCGCCTGCAAAGTCTCCGGGGTTCTGTCTGGGGGCTCCCGGTCGTTATTTTGATTTTCACGGTTGCCTCTTTTTTCGGTCTTCCACAATGGGCGCTTATCACGGTTTCAGTTGTCGCTTTTGGGCCTACCGCTGGCGCTATATATTCATGGATAGCAACGCTCGTTTCTGCGATGTTGAACTTTTGGCTTGCGGATCTTTTGGGCCGCAAAAGGCTTAGCCGCTTGACGGGGCCCCGGCTCGGGAATGTCTTGGACCGAATTAAACGCAACGGGCTTCTGTGGAGCTTTGTGGTGCGTCTTGTCCCGACGGGGCCTTTTATCCTCGTCAATATGGCTGCCGGCGTTTCGTCGATTACCACTCGGTCATTCTTTATCGGAACAGCATTAGGAATTATCCCAAAAATTCTTGTCGTGGCGCTTTTGGCTAAAGGCGTCTTCGCCGGTTTAGACGGAAGGATGATGTCGCTTGTCTTTATCTCGCTGGCCGTGGCCGCTATTGCACTAACTTTTTGGCTGCAAAAGCGTTTTGGGGCGCAAAAGCAAAAGCCCTAGCTTTCTTCGTCTAGTTTTAGCCAGTCCTGTTTCGGCAAGCCGTATAGCTGATCCATGAATTCGAACTGCAGTCCTGTCGGTTGATAATGGGGGCTGTTCCACATCACGGCGATGCCTGAACGTTTCTCTGGGTCCAACAGAATGAGAGAACGGTAGCCTTCGACGCCGCCGCGGTGCCCCACGACTTTGTGGCCTTTATAATTATATACTCTAAAGCCCATTCCATAATGGGCGTTCGTCATCTGGCCGAAACGGCGGTTAATATAACGCTGTTCCCGGCGGGTCCGAATGAGCGGGGTTTGCAAAGCTGCCTGCCGTTTTTCAGACTCAGAAACCGCGCCTGGAAACTCGTCCTCCATCTGAGCGACCATCCAGCGGGCCAAATCCTTAATTGAAGAATTTACCCCGGCCGCTGCTGGGACGCGGTAATAGGTCGGTTTGACGCTGTCGATTATCTCACTTTTGCGGCCGTGCGGTTTCGCCCAAGATTTGGATTGCAAAAGCCCCTCATAGCTGACGCTGGCTGTGCTCATACCGAATCGGTCAAAGACTTCTGTTTGAACTACGGATTTATAAGGCAGTCCTGTTAGAGTCTGCACGATTTCAGAGGCCGCATCATAAGCCACATTTTGATAGGTATGGCAGGTTGCCGGCTCGCATTGATAGGGCAGATCCTCCAGCATGAACCGGATTTCTTTTGCACCCATTCCGCCCTCTATTTTGTCGTCATAAGCATTTCTGACAATCCCGACTTGATGGGAGAGAAGGTGGGTAATATCCACCTGGGTGTCAGAGGGCGGCAACTTTAAGGTCGGGGCTAGTTCAGTGGCGGGGGTATCCAGCTTTAGTTCCCCTTTTCTAGCCATATCCACGAGAACATGCGCGGCCACACCCTTGGAAACGGAGGCCCAGCGAAAAACGGTATCTGCGGTGACCGGTTCGCCGGACCCGATCAATGTCTCTCCGTAGCCCTTGGCGAAGGTAATTTTACCGTCCTCGACGATGGCCATTGCAAGCCCGGCCATATCTAACTTGGACATGATTTCCTGAGCTCTAAGGTCAAACCTTTGAGTCTCAATGGGCAAGGCCAACGACACTTCCGCGCTCGATTTTCTTACGGCGCTCGGATCGGCTAGCGCTGAGGGTGAAACAGCAAGGGCAAAAAGGCCGAGGAGAGCAAATCGGGATACCATTACACCTTGCTAGAATGGTTTGCGCTCTCCTGTCCAGAACCGCTTTCAGTATTTTAGCCTATGATAATTAATTTCAATTCATAAAGGCTTAGGCGGAGAAAATCCAAAGCAACAGCACACCGCCTAAAGTCAGGCGATAAAGCATGAAAGGGAGCATTCCGATGCGGCTGATCCATTTCATAAAAAGTGAGATGCAGGCAAAAGCGGCTATAAAAGAGAGAGCGGCAACCCAAAGACCGTCGGTCAAGCTCGCCCCAGCTAGTTCACTGTTATCGGCCCCTGCAAGACTGTAGAGCGCAAAAAGTCCGCCCACACCAATAATGGGGAGGCTCATCAGCATGGAAAAGCGAGCTGATTCTACACGCGTTAGCCCCATCGCTCGAGCGGCTGTCATTGTGATGCCGGAACGCGACGTTCCCGGAATGAGGGCGACCGCCTGAGCAAGGCCAAGACCGAACGCACCTTTCCAAGTCAAATCTTCGGTAGTTCGAGTTTCTTTCTCCCAGATGTCAGAGAGCCACAGCAACACCCCAAATACAATCGTTGTAATCGCAATAATGAGAGGCGAGCGGATAGCTTCGTCCCACCCGCCGAAACGTAAGACCGCGCCGAGCAGTAGGGCAGGCGGAGTAGCGATGATCAGGTTTAAGGCCAAAACTGAATCGGCGTTGAGCTTGCGCTTCAGCAGATCAACCATACCCGTAAAAATTGAGCCCACGTCTTTCCGGAAATACAGAATGACGGCGAAGAGGGAACCGAAATGGGCCATCACATCAATGAGCGGTCCTTGATCCTGCCACCCTAGGATTTTGGCTGGCAAAATCAGGTGCGCGGAACTGGAAATAGGTAAAAACTCCGTCAGTCCTTGAATGAGAGCCAGTATTGTGAGGTGAAGCCAAGACATGGTCTGTCTCTATGCGCTGAAGGTTACGGCTTTATTAGGGCGAGGTAGTGTCAGGCGCCTGCAAAAGTGGATCGAAGTTCCGTAAAGCGTAGAGTTTTACCCTTAAATATTCTTTCGAGTAGTTTTTTCGATTATTTTCTGAATGGGCGTTAAGGGCAATAAAACATAATGAAAACAGTTTTCTAAGGACAAATCTATTTTCAAAATTTATCAAAAATTGACAAATTGTCGCATCTTGCTCTTTCGGGCGTTAAGGTGTAGAGGAAGCGCGAATATTAAGTGAGGGCCTTATGGCTAAGCCAAATAAAATGCTGAAATTTACCCAGACTGAGCGCGACATGCCTGAAAAAAGGGCAGCAAATGAGCGTCGTGATGACTTTTTGGAGATCTACGGGGATTACGTCGAAGCCAAAGCTGAGGAGCAAGCCTCGCGCTGCTCTCAATGCGGCGTCCCGTTCTGCCAGAACCATTGTCCTCTTGAAAACAATATACCCGACTGGCTGAAACTCACGGCAGAGGGCCGCGTGAAGGAAGCGTGGGAAGTGTCTAGTGCGACGAATAATATGCCTGAAATCTGTGGGCGGATTTGTCCTCAAGACCGTTTGTGTGAAGGCTCTTGCGTTATTGAGCAATCCGGCCACGGCACGGTGACCATTGGATCGGTTGAGCGGTACCTGACGGATACGGCATGGGAGGAAGAGTGGATAGAGCCTATTAAGCCCACTCGCGAACGCGCCGGGAGCGTCGGCATTATCGGGGCAGGTCCAGCGGGACTCGCTGCGGCAGAGCAGCTTCGCCTACAGGGGTGGCAAGTCACAGTCTATGATCGTCATGACCGGGCCGGCGGGCTTTTGATTTACGGTATCCCGAATTTTAAATTGGAGAAAACCATCGTCCAGCGCCGGACCAAGCGCCTCGAAGACGGCGGAATAGAATTTGTCATGAATTGCGATGTCGGGGTGGATATCACTTTTGATAAGCTTCGCGAGAAGCATCAGGCTGTTTTAATTGCGACAGGCGTTTACAAGGCGCGCGATCTGGAATGTCCCGGGAGCGGGGCAGAAGGCGTCAGCGCGGCCCTGCCGTTTTTGATAAACTCCAATAAGCGCGGCTTGGGGGATGAGGTCGGCGGCGAGACGGCAGAAGGCAGAAATGTTGTCGTGATTGGCGGCGGCGATACAGCAATGGATTGCGTGCGGACGGCGGTGCGTCAGGGCGCGAAGTCTGTTACCTGCCTTTATCGCCGTGACCACGCCAACATGCCAGGTTCTAGACGCGAAACGGCGAATGCCCAAGAAGAGGGCGTGACCTTTGAATGGCTAGCCGCACCGAAGTCGATCCATGATGAGGGCGGGAACGCCAGCGCCGTTCGTGCAGACCGCATGCGTCTCGGCCAAAAAGACGCCTCAGGACGCCAAAGCCCGGAAGCAATTGAAGGCGCAGAGTTTGATGTCGAAGCAGATCTTGTGATCAAAGCTCTGGGCTTCTCGCCCGAAGATATGAAAGTCATGTCGGAAGAGCTGACAACCACAAGGTGGGGCACAGTCCGAGTTAACCCATTGTCCTTTGAAACTAATTTGCCCGGCGTATACGCGGCCGGGGATATCGTTCGCGGCGCGTCTCTCGTCGTCTGGGCTATTCGCGAGGGCCGGGACGCGGCGGAGCATATGCACAAATATCTGCGAGAGCTCGAACGCGCTGAGACTAAAGTCGCGGCGGAGTAAGGCGATGAAAGACCTAGCTGGAAATTGTCTGTGCGGCGACGTCACTTTCAAAGCTTGCGGCGAACCCGTCGAGCTTCATGCGTGCCATTGTTCAATGTGTCGTCAACAGAATGGCGGGAGTGCGTTCATCGGACTTCATACGGCTAAAGGTGTGAAGCTTGTAAAAAAGGACGGCCTGACTTGGTATCAAGCGTCTGACCATGGCGACCGAGGGTTCTGTAAAACCTGCGGCACAACTTTGTTCTGGCGGATGCAGGGCGAAGAAAAGGATTTCAGCGTTTCCGTAGGAACGCTCGCTGAAACCCAAGGGCTTAAGCTAACCTCTCATATTTTTACCGACGAAGCGCCTCACTATTATACCTTACCCGACGACGCCCCGCACAAAACCGGCGCGCAGGTCCTAAACGAATTTATAGAAAGCCAGAAACATGTCTGATTGGCTAAAAGATTACGAAACAAAACGCGACGCTTTGATAGCGGCGCACTCTTATGACCCGGCGCATGAACGCGCCAATTGCGGCGTAGGACTGGTGGCCTCTATTGACGGGTCGCCTCGTCGGGACGTTGTCGAAAAGTCTATTCAAGCGCTCAAAAATGTCTGGCATAGAGGGGCTGTGGATGCGGACGGGAAAACCGGAGATGGGGCCGGTATCCGTATGGATATCCCGCAAGAATTTTTCCGCGCTCAAGTTGAAAATACCGGCCACAAAGCGAGCGCGGCTAAAATTGCGGTTGGTATGATTTTCCTTCCGCGCACTGATTTCAACGCGCAGGAATCTGCGCGAACAATTGTTGAATCCGAACTGCTCAAAGAGGGGTTTTATATTTACGGATGGCGTCAAGTCCCGATCAATATCGACATCATTGGCGAGAAAGCCAAAGCCACACGGCCCGCAATTGAACAGGTTCTGTTCCGCGATCCTAAAGGCCGTAAAGGCAACGCACTGGAACGCGAGCTATATATCGTGCGCCGCCGGATTGAGAAACGCGTTATCGCCGAGGCCATCCCAAGCTTTTATATTTGCTCGCTCTCTGTTCAAACCGTCATCTATAAAGGCATGTTCCTCGCGCAGGATATTGATAATTTCTACATGGATTTGCAGGACGATCGTTTTGTCTCCCGCGCAGCGATTTATCACCAACGTTATTCTACCAACACCTTCCCGCAATGGTGGCTCGCGCAGCCGTTCCGAATGCTGGCGCATAACGGCGAAATTAACACGCTGAAATCCAATACAAACCACATGAAAAGCCATGAAATCAAAATGGCGAACAGCGCCTTTGGCGACCGCGCCGAGGACGTAAAACCAATTATTCAAAAAGGGAGCTCTGACTCTGCGGCTCTAGACTCCGTGTTTGAGCTTCTTGTTCGGGCGGGGCGCTCTGCGCCTATGGCCAAAACACTACTAGTTCCCGAAGCTTATTCTAAGCGAGGCGATTTGATGCCGTCTTCCTGGCGGGCGCTATATGAATATTGCAACGCGGTGATGGAGCCCTGGGACGGCCCGGCGGCGCTGGCGGCCTATGACGGACGCTGGGTCATGGCTGGATTGGACCGGAATGGTTTGCGACCTCTGCGTTACGCAATCTCGAATCAAGGCATATTAGCGGTGGGATCAGAAGCGGGGATGTGTCCGATCGAAGAGAGAGACATTGTCCAAAAAGGCGCGCTTAAACCCGGCCGCATGATCGCGGTCGATTTAGAAGAAGGCAAATTTTATTCCTCTTCTCAAATCATGAATGAGCTCGCCAAGAAGCGGCCTTACAAAAAATGGCTCGAAAAAGTTATCAACTTGGATGAGAAACTTTCAGGGCCTGAGCCAGAGCCCGCCCTATCGGGTGAATCGCTCGCCCGGCGTCAGCTTTCCTGCGGACAGACATTGGAAGATCAGGAGTTAATACTGAGTCCTATGGCCGAGACCGGCAAAGAGTCCATCGGCTCTATGGGCGATGACACGCCTCTCGCTGTTCTGTCCGATATTTATAGACCTCTGTCGCATTATTTCCGTCAGAATTTCTCGCAGGTTACGAACCCACCAATTGATCCCTTACGCGAAACGCGAGTGATGGGACTCAAAACTCGTTTTCGTAATCTGCGCAACATTCTAGCGGAGACAGGCGCTCAGACGAATGAGATGTATGTTCTCGACAGTCCGGTGCTGACCACGGGAATGTATAATCGTTTTGCCAAAATGGTGGGCGATAAAATCAGCTTGATTGACTGTACTTTTCCAGTTTCCGAAGGCGAAGAATCAGGCGGGCGAGCCTTGCGCGATACGCTTCGGCGTATTCGCGAAGAGGCCAAAGACGCGGTTGCGCGCGGCGTTGAGAATATTGTCCTAACAGATGAAGATACGAGTGAAACTCGGGCTGCGGCGCCCATGATTCTCTGCACCGGAGCGGTCCAAACAGCCCTCGTGAATGAGGGACTGCGATCTTCTTGCTCTATTCTTGTTCGGTCTGCCGAATGTCTCGATACACATTATTTCGCTGTCTTGATCGGGGCCGGCGCGACCTGCGTGAATGCTTACATGGCGCAGGATTCGCTGATGGACCGCGTAAAACGCGGATTGCTGGACATGAGCGCAGACGAAGCTGTGGCGCAATATAAAGCGGCAATTGAAGGCGGTCTTCTCAAGATTATTTCCAAAATGGGTATCTCGGTCATCTCGTCTTATCGAGGCGGCAACAACTTCGAAGCCATGGGCCTATCCCGCGCTTTGGTCGGCGCGAATTTCCCTGGCATGACGAGCCGAATTTCAGGCATCGGTTTGGCTGGTCTTGAGGCCAAAGTTTTGGAGGCTCACGAAAAAGCTTATGACAGCGCCGTAGTGCGCCTGCCGGTGGGCGGCCTTTACCGTGTTCGCGCGCGAGGGGAACGCCATGCTTATAAGGCGGATATGATTCACATGCTTCAAGAAGCTGTGGGACGCGAAGACTATAAACTCTACAAGCAATATGCAGAGATAGTGAATTCGGCGGACCCGATTCAAATTCGGGATTTGTTAGATTTCCGTACAACCTCCAAGTCTCTGCCTGTTCGCCGCGTTCAAAGCGTCAATGAGATCAGGCGGCGTTTCTGTACGCCTGGAATGTCACTCGGGGCCTTGTCCCCCGAGGCCCACGGCACGCTAAACATTGCGATGAACCGGATTGGGGCAAAATCGGTCTCAGGTGAGGGCGGCGAAGATCGTGCCCGCTATAATCCGTTGCCAAATGGCGATAATCCGAATTCTGCGGTTAAACAAATCGCCTCCGGGCGGTTCGGCGTAAACGCGGAATATCTCAATCAATGTTATGAGATCGAAATTAAAGTCGCGCAGGGCGCTAAGCCAGGTGAGGGCGGTCAGCTCCCCGGATTTAAAGTCACCGACATGATTGCGAAATTCCGAAATGCGACTCCGGGCGTTACATTGATCTCCCCGCCGCCGCATCATGATATCTATTCTATCGAGGATTTGGCGCAGCTGATTTATGACCTGAAACAGATTAACCCCACAGCCCGGGTTGCGGTTAAGCTGGTGGCGTCTTCCGGCGTCGGCACGATTGCCGCCGGCGTCGCCAAAGCCAAAGCGGACACCATCCTGATTGCGGGCCATAATGGCGGGACAGGCGCATCGCCGAATACGTCGCTCAAATATGCGGGTATGCCATGGGAACTTGGTCTTTCCGAAGCGCATCAGGTTTTAACGCTGAACAATTTGCGTAATTCCGTCACCCTCAGAACAGATGGCGGACTGAAAACAGGCCGCGACATTGTCATCGCGGCCATGCTCGGCGCAGAAGAATACGGTATTGGCACGCTCTCGCTGGTGGCGATGGGCTGTATCATGGTGCGTCAGTGCCATTCCAATACCTGCCCGGTTGGCGTCTGCGTTCAAGACCCGGCTCTTCGAGAGAAGTTCACCGGGACGCCGGAGAAGGTCATCAATCTGATGACGTTCATTGCCGAAGACGTCCGCGAAATTCTGGCTGAGCTCGGATTTGAATCTCTAGACGATGTCATTGGCCGTTCGGATTTGTTGGTTCAGGTCAGCCGTGGCGCCGAGAACCTCGATGATTTGGACCTGAACCCCATTTTGGCGCGAGTCGATAATGAAAAAGTTCGGGACACTCGGACTCAACGTATTGATGTGCCGGACTCTCTGGATAAGCAAATTGTGGTGGATGCGGGTCAATTCTTCCAGCGCGGAGAAAAAACCTACCTGACCTACGGCGTCGAGAACACGCACCGCGCCGTCGGAACCCGGACAAGTTCGCATCTTTACAAGACCTTCGGCGCAGAAGGCGTTTCTGACGGACAGCTTACTGTCCGGCTCCGCGGCTCTGCGGGGCAATCGCTCGGCGCCTTCGGTATGAAAGGCTTACGCCTTGTCTTGGACGGCGACGCCAATGACTATGTCGGCAAAGGCCTCTCCGGGGCAGAAATCATTGTCTCTCCGCAGGGACACACGCCGATTGATTGGCACAGCAGCGCGATTATCGGGAACACTTGCCTATACGGCGCGACCAAGGGCCTATTAATGGCGGCTGGCCGGGCCGGTGAACGCTTTTGTGTCCGAAACTCCGGCGCCGTGACGGTCGTGGAAGGCTGCGGCACCAATGGCTGTGAGTATATGACGGGCGGCATTGCCGTCATTCTCGGATCAGTCGGAGATAATTTCGGCGCCGGGATGACGGGCGGAATGGCCTATGTTTATGACGCGAAGGAACGGTTCGAGAAGGCTGTAAATCCGGATAGTGTCGTTTGGCAACGTTTTGGCTCCGAGCATTACGAAGAGGAATGCAAAGAGCTTATCCGTCGCCACGCAGAGCTGACAGGGTCAGAGTTCTCGGAAAAGCTCCTTTCTGAATGGGAACTTGAGCGCAATCATTTCTGGCAAGTTATTCCTAAGGAAATGCTGACGCGATTGGATGTGCCTGTCGTGGACGCGGCGGAATAATAAAATGGGGGCTCTGTTTCAGGGCTCCCCAAAATTCGGCAGGTATCGGAACATTCGTGGTTTTCTCTGGTTCACTATGTAACCACAGGAGAAAATTATGAGCGACCAGAATAAAACACAAACCATTTTCATCACAGGCGCATCCTCTGGGATCGGCAAAGCGACAGCGCTTCGGCTCGGAAACGAAGGCTGGAATGTCGCGCTCGCCGCGCGGTCCGTTGATGAGCTTGAAAAAATCGCCTCTGACTTGCCGGATGGAAAATCTCTGGTTCTGGATTGCGACGTCACCAATTCGGCCCAGGTCCAAAAGTGTTTTGAAATTGCCAATGATACATTTGGCCAGATTGATGCGGTGTTCGCCAATGCCGGGACAGGCGGAAAGCCCGGCGGGTTTTCCGAAGCGCCTCAGGACAGCTGGCAAGCTATTGTCGACATAAACATCATGGGGCTCGCCAAAACGGTTCAGGCGGCTCTGCCCTATATTAAAAAGTCAGAGGGCCATGTGGTGGTAACCGGCTCTGTAGCCGGACGGCGTTATCTGGACGGGTCTATGTACTCCGTCTCCAAACATGCTGCTAATGCGCTCGCATACAATCTGCGGGGCGAGTTGAAGGGCTCTGGTTGCCGAGTGACCTTGATCGAGCCTGGCATGGTCGACACGGCCTTTTTTGATGACGAAAAGCCTGACGCCCTCCGCCCGGACGATATTGCCAGAGCGGTAGCTTACGCTGTCTCCCAACCCAAGACGGTTGAGGTTGGCGATATGCTCATTCTACCTGTATCAAAAGATGATTAACGAGGGCGCTCTAAGCCTTTCTTTTATTGCGACTTATTCGCATATTTAGTGTATGTGTCGCAGTGGAAAAGCTGTGGTTTTCACGTTAAACGCCTGTTGCAATCTGGCGGTCACGTCTCTAGGTTCCGCCGGATTGTGGACATTGTGTAATCGTGAGTCCCGCACACAGTCAGGTCTCGCTTTTAGGTCGAATTTGAAGACAAGTAATAAGAGCTGTCATGAACGAGTTTTTGCTGGAATATCTGCCGGTTATCATCCTATTTGCGATCGCTACGGCGTTGAGCCTGGTCTTTCTGGGCGCGGCTAAAATCTTTGCGCCGTCTAGCCCGGACGCCGAAAAAATTTCGACCTATGAGTGCGGATTTAACGCCTTTGACGATTCGCGCATGAAATTTGACGTACGCTTTTACCTCGTCGCCATCCTGTTCATTATTTTTGATATCGAGGTTGCCTTTCTATTCCCCTACGCCGTGACGCTCGATCAGGTGGACTTCTGGGGCTGGGCTGTGGTGATGATCTTCCTCGCGGAACTGGCCGCAGGTCTTGCTTATGCGTGGCAGCGCGGCGCATTGGACTGGGAATAGGAGAGAACTATGGCTATCCTGACACCCGAAAATAATTACGGCGAAGCGGCCCGCGATGTTGGCTCGCCCGCTTATGACCCTAAAAAGCACGATCCTTTCTTTGATGGCCTGAGCAACCAGCTCGCCGATAAAGGCTTTATTACAGCGGCCTCTGACGATCTCGTTACTTGGGCCCGTACGGGCTCTTTGATGTGGATGACGTTCGGTCTGGCCTGTTGCGCCGTTGAAATGATGCAGGCCTCTATGCCGCGTTACGATGTCGAGCGGTTTGGTTTTGCGCCTCGCGCGTCCCCCCGTCAGTCTGATGTAATGATCGTCGCGGGAACGCTGACTAATAAAATGGCGCCGGCCCTTCGTAAGGTTTACGACCAAATGCCAAACCCGCGCTATGTGATCTCTATGGGCTCTTGCGCCAATGGCGGCGGCTACTATCACTATTCTTACGCCGTTGTGCGCGGCTGTGACCGTATTGTGCCTGTCGATGTTTACGTTCCGGGATGCCCTCCGACAGCTGAAGCGCTCGTTTACGGTATTCTCCAGCTGCAGAAAAAAATCCGCCGCGAAGGCAATATTCAGAGATAGTCATGGAAGATCTGAGAGACCATATTGTCGACCAAATGGACGATGCCGTAAATTCTGCGGAAATTTCCTTTGGAGAGCTGACTATTAACGCGCGCCGCGCCGAAATCGTGAAGGTCATCACCTTTTTACGCGACGATCCGATTTGCAAATTTACAACTTTGATTGATATTTGCGGCGTCGATTATCCGGCCCGTGAGCGCCGTTTTGACGTCGTCTATCATATGATGTCCATGGCTCATAATACGCGCATTCGTATCAAGGTGACGACAGACGAAGAAATCCCCGTGCATTCCGTGGCCGAAGTCTTTCCGAATGCCAATTGGTATGAGCGCGAAGCCTTCGACATGTACGGTATCGTCTTTGACGAGCATCCCGATATGCGCCGGCTGCTCACCGATTACGGTTTCGAAGGATACCCGCTCCGCAAAGACTTCCCGCTCTCCGGATTTGTCGAGGTCCGCTATGATGAAGAGCGTAAATCTGTGGTCTATGAACCGGTTAACCTCCAGCAGGCGTATCGCAGTTTCGATTTCTTGAGCCCATGGGAAGGCGCTGAATATGTCCTCCCGGGTGACGAGAAAGCGGAGGAGAGGGCGTGATACGCGGTGCCATTAAAATTAATGTCGTGTTGGCTACTGTTTTGTTTTTGATTAGCTGTCAGGATGCGCCTGAACTGGTAGAGTCATCTGGAATGAATGAAGATACTTTTTCAGATTCTGAAAAAGTATCAAATCGGGGGGTAATTCTTGAAAGGCTCTCCAGCTATTCTGAGGCAGAAATTAAAGACTGTGTAGCCGCGATGGAGACGGCTGAATCATTTGCAAGGAAAAACCCTGATTCCGGATTAGATTTTTCTGAAACTCAAAATCAACGCTTATTCTGGATGAAAGCGATGCGGCAAAAAACAGGTGAAGACCTGAATTTACAGGAAGTGCTATCGTCTTCGAATTTTCATCTAGGTCAAGCTAAAATGTCTCGAGAAGATAGTGCTGAATTTCAAGATTCAATTGCTAAAGGCTGTGTAATAAAAATGGCAAACGCTTTGCGAGATGTCGGTGTTAGTACGGGGTATGAAGAATAATGAGTACTCAAGAAGCCATCCTCGAAGGTGATGACCGTAATTTCACCATTAATTTTGGTCCGCAGCATCCTGCGGCCCATGGTGTGTTGCGTCTTGTTCTTGAGCTTGAAGGCGAGATTGTTGAGCGCGTCGATCCGCATATCGGCTTGCTGCACCGCGGCACGGAAAAACTAATCGAGCATAAGACCTATTTGCAGGCGCTCCCGTATTTTGACCGTCTCGACTATGTTGCGCCAATGAACCAGGAGCATGCTTTCTGCCTTGCGATTGAAAAGTTGACGAATATTGGCGTCCCGCGCCGCGCGCAGTTTATCCGCGTTCTTTATTCTGAAATCGGGCGTATTCTGTCCCATCTTTTGAATATTACAACGCAGGCTATGGATGTCGGCGCGCTGACACCGCCGGTCTGGGGTTTTGAAGAACGCGAAAAACTTATGGTGTTTTACGAGCGGGCCTGCGGCTCCCGTATGCATGCCAATTATTTCCGCCCTGGCGGCGTGCATCAGGATCTGCCTGAGGCTTTGTTGAATGACTTGGCTGTCTGGTGTGAGGAATTCCCTCAGAAGCTCAAGGATATTGAAACGCTACTGACCGAGAACCGGATTTTCAAACAGCGCAATGTTGATATCGGCGTCGTGTCCAAGCAGGACTGTTATGATTGGGGTTTCTCCGGCATTATGGTGCGCGGCTCTGGAATTCCGTGGGACCTGCGCCGCACGCAGCCTTACGAAGTCTATTCAGAGCTCGATTTCAAAATTCCGCTAGGCAAAAACGGCGATTGCTATGACCGTTACCTTTGCCGGGTCGACGAGATGTATGAATCTGTAAAGATCATGCAGCAATGCCTCGAAAAAATGCCGAAAGGCCCGGTCATGACCGAAGACAATAAAGTCGTGCCGCCGCGCCGCGCTGTGATGAAGCAAAGCATGGAAGCGCTCATTCACCACTTTAAGCTTTACACCGAGGGGTTCCACGTTCCTAAGGGCGAGGTTTATACAGCTGTTGAAGCGCCAAAGGGCGAATTCGGCGTGTATCTGGTGTCTGACGGGTCAAATAAGCCTTACCGCTGTAAAATTCGCGCGCCGGGTTTCCCGCATTTGGCCGCTATGGATTACCTAAATAAAGGGCATATGCTCGCCGATGTTTCCGCGATCCTCGGGTCGCTCGACATCGTGTTCGGAGAGATTGACCGATGAGTGCAAGACGTCTTGCCATAAGACAACCTGACGAGTTTTCAATCTCCGCCAAGGCGAAGAAAGAGATCGAAAAGTGGGTGGCGAAATATCCTGACGGGCGTCAGCGCTCGGCTCTGATTCCGGCGCTCTGGATTGTTCAAAAAGACGGCAATGGATGGTTGCCGGAGAAGGCTTTGCGTCTGGTCGGCGATATGCTCGGCATGGCCTATATCCGCGTCTACGAAGTCGCGACCTTTTACACTATGTTCAACCTGAGGCCCGTCGGCACGCATTACGTTCAGCTTTGCGGTACAACGCCGTGTTGGCTGCGCGGCTCTGATGAGTTGAAAGCTATGCTCAAGCGTAAAATCGGACCGCAAAATACATTGTCGGAGGACGGCAAACTGTCTTGGCTAGAGGTCGAGTGTCTCGGCTCTTGCGCCAATGCGCCCATGGTTCAGATTTCCAACTCCAAAAGCGATCATTATTACGAAGACCTGACAGCGGAGTCGCTTGAGAATGTTCTCGACGGGCTGGTCGCTGGCAAGGATCCAAAGCCGGGATCGCAAAGCGGACGTCATACGTCCGAGCCTGAAGGCGGTCCTCTGACTTTAAAGGGTAATGCGCCTTATCATACGACGAAGATGGTTCAGCTCCCGAATGCGGACAAGAAAGCAAAGCTCAATTATTATGAGTGGGACCCGAAGGAAAGACGCGCTACGCGCGGCGGTTGGGTCGATCCGGAGCTGAAAGCCAGCCGGGATCCTAAAAAGCGCGGTGACAATGTCGGCAAAGATTTGTCAGAAGGTCTTGTTGATGAAGAGCCATTCGCCGGCAAGCCTGCTCGCGCCTCTAAATCTGCGCCAAAGCGGATGACGAAGGACAAGACCGAAGCGAAGGCAAAGCAGAAAAAAGATATTCAGATTCTTTACGAAGACGGCCCAACGGATGGGCCCAAAGATGATTTGAAGAAGATCAAAGGGATTGGCCCGGCATTCGAGCGCGACCTGAATGAAAAGGGCATTTATTACTATCGCCAGATCGGCGCTTGGAAAGCGGCGGATATTAAACAGGTGGAAGAGACTGTTAAAAAGTTTCCGGGCCGCATTAAGCGCGACGGTTGGGTCAAGCAGGCAAAAGGCCTGGATCGCGACCTAAAGGCCGCCGAGAAGAAGGCTGCTAAGAAGAAGCCGGCCGATAAAAAAGAAGCGGCAAAAAAGACGGCCGTGAAGAAGGGTAAGGCATAATCATGGCAAATCTCCTTCAAGATAAAGACCGGATTTTCACGAACCTCTACGGGCTTCAGGACTGGAGTCTCGATGCGGCGCGCGACCGCGGAGCTTGGCTCGGCACGGAAGCGATTTTATCGCAAGGGCGCGACTGGATTATCGATCAAGTGAAATCCTCCGGCCTTCGCGGACGCGGCGGGGCGGGCTTCCCAACGGGTTTAAAATGGTCGTTCATGCCAAAAGAAGTTGGCGTGCGTCCTCACTATCTGGTCGTGAACGCCGATGAGTCAGAGCCGGGCTCTTGTAAGGACCGCGACATGCTTCGTCATGAACCGCATTTGCTGATTGAAGGCTGCCTTGTGGCGTCCTTCGCTATGCAGGCCCATGCGTGTTATATCTATGTGCGCGGCGAATATATTCAGGAACGTCAACGTCTTCAGGCGGCCATTGACGAAGCCTATGCGGCTGGACTCGTTGGTAAGAATGCGTGCGGCTCTGGTTGGGATTTCGATATCTACATGCATCACGGGGCAGGGGCCTATATTTGCGGTGAAGAGACGGCTCTGCTCGAATCTCTCGAAGGCAAAAAGGGTCAGCCGCGCTTGAAACCGCCATTCCCGGCGGGTGCAGGTCTTTACGGCTGCCCAACAACAGTAAACAATGTCGAGTCTATCGCGGTTGTCCCGACTATCCTGCGCCGAGGCGTTGACTGGTGGACGCAATTTGGGCGTGACAATAATAAAGGCACGAAAGTCTTCTCGATTTCCGGCCACGTCAACAAGCCTTGTAACGTCGAAGAGTCGCTTTCTATTCCGATGAAAAAGCTGATTGAAACCTATGCCGGCGGCGTGCGCGGCGGATGGGACAATTTGAAATGCGTTATTCCGGGCGGGTCGTCCGTTCCGCTCTTGCCCAAAGAGATTTGCGATACGGTGCTGATGGATTTTGACGCGCTCCGTGAAAATCAATCGGGTCTTGGAACAGCGGCGATGATCGTCATGGATAAATCCACCGATGTGGTTAAGGCGATTGCCCGCATTTCCTATTTTTACAAACATGAGAGCTGCGGCCAGTGTACGCCGTGCCGCGAAGGCACGGGCTGGATGTGGCGCGTTATGGAACGTATGGTGCGCGGCGAGGCGGAGACGTCCGAGATTGATATGTTGCTGGATGTGACAAAACAGGTCGAAGGCCATACAATTTGCGCCCTCGGCGATGCGGCGGCTTGGCCAATTCAGGGTCTCATCCGTCATTTCCGCCACGAAATCGAAGAACGCATCGACAATTACCGCGTCAATAAACCTGTCTTTGTAGAGGCGGCGGAGTAGAGAATGTCTGACCTACGCAAAATCAATATTGACGGCACTGAGTATGAAGTGCCGGGCGAATTCACTCTGATGCAGGCATGCGAAGAGTATGGCGGCGCGGAAATTCCGCGATTCTGCTATCATGAGCGCCTGTCTGTGGCTGGTAACTGCCGCATGTGCCTCGTGGAATGGGAAGGCGCGCCTAAGCCGCAAGCATCATGTGCATTGCAGGTCAAAGACCTCCGCCCGAACCGCGACGGTACGCCTGCCAATATCCGTACTAATTCCGAAGTCGTGAAAAAAGCGCGTGAAGGCGTGATGGAATTCCTGCTGATCAACCACCCACTTGATTGCCCAATTTGTGACCAAGGCGGCGAGTGCGATCTGCAAGACCAAGCGATGGCCTATGGCCGCGATAATTCCCGGTTTGACGAGAATAAACGCGCCGTGGATGACAAATTTATGGGGCCATTGGTCAATACGATCATGACGCGTTGTATCCAGTGTACGCGCTGCGTTCGGTTTGTGACCGAAGTCGGCGGCGTGCAGGAGATCGGTATGGCGTCTCGCGGCGAAGACGCTGAAATTACGACTTATCTTGAGCAGTCCTTGACCTCCGAACTGTCAGGCAATGTGATTGATCTGTGTCCGGTTGGGGCGCTGACTTCTAAACCTTATGCTTTCAATGCCCGTCCATGGGAGCTCGACAAAATTGAGTCCGTCGATGTGATGGACGCGGTCGGGTCTAACATTCGGGTAGATAGCCGCGGCGGCGCGGTTCTGCGTATTCTCCCTGTCGTCAATGACGATGTGAATGAGGAATGGATTTCAGACAAAACCCGATTTGTTTGGGACGGTTTGGCGCGTCAGCGTTTAGACAAGCCCTATATTCGTGAAAATGGTAAATTCCGTGCAGCAAATTGGGACGAAACGCTTGCTTTGGTCGCGGAGAAAATGTCCGGCGCGCCTGAGAAAATCGGCGTCATTGCTGGTGATTTATGCGACGCCGAATCCATGAAGGCGATGAAAGATCTCGCAGAAACGCTTAGTATTAAGAATATTGATTGCCGTCAGGACGGCTCTATTTTGGGAACGGGCGCGCGGCAGGAATACCTGTTTAATACCACCATCTCCGGCGTTGAAAAAGCAGATGCTATCTTGCTGATCGGGACCAATCCGCGCCACGAAGCGCCCTTGGTCAACACCCGTATTCGCAAGGCCTGGCTGAGTGGAAACACCGAAGTCGGCGTTATTGGTGAAGCTGCTGATTTGACTTATGAATTCGAGCATGTCGGCAGCTCTGCGGCCGATGTAGAAAAATTTGTCAAATCGCGCTCTGGATTTGCAAAAGCCTTCAAAGCGGCGAAAAACCCAGTTGTTATTGTGGGCGCTGCCGCCTTACGCGGAAAAGACGGCGCAGCGTTGTTAAACGCGGTGGGCGCGATGTCATCCAAGATTGTTCGTGACGACTGGAATGGATTTAATGTCCTTCACACCGCTGCGTCCCGTGTGGCGGGACTAGATATGGGATTTGTTCCGGGTGAGGGCGGTAAGTCTACAGACGCGATTCTTGACGGCGCGGCGTCCGGGGAGATCGAAACTGTCTATCTCATGGCCGCAGACGAGCTGGATACTTCTAAACTAAAAGACGCTTTCGTGATTTACCAAGGTCACCATGGCGACGCTGGCGCGCATGTCGCCGACATTATCCTACCCGGCGCGGCTTATACTGAAAAAGACGGTATTTATGTGAACATGGAAGGCCGGGTGCAGCTCGGCTACCGCGCTATCGCGCCGAAAGGCGACGCGAAAGAAGATTGGGCCATCCTCCGGGCTTTGTCGGGACACTTGAACAAAGTGCTTCCTTACGACAATATTCACGCTCTACGTGAAAAGCTTTTTGAGGACCACCCAACTTTCATAAGTTTAGATGTGGCCCCCGGGGCAACAGATGCTGGGAGCTTTGACACCAGCAAATTGGGCGTGAAGGGCGAGCTGTCGAGTGAGGCTCTGAAAAATCCAATTTCCGATTTTTATATGACGAACCCGATTGCCCGGGCGTCCAACGTCATGGCGGAATGTTCCGCCGTGATTGCGGATGGAGATATTAAAGTGGCGGCGGAATAATGGCTGACATGATGACAATATTGGCGACTGGCCCGTTCTGGGGGGATCTATCCCCTTTAGTATGGTTCGGCTTGAAATTCCTGCAAGTCCTTGGATTTGTTCTCGTTTTGGCATTGCTTGTGGCCGCGCTCGTTTTGGCAGACCGTAAGATTTGGGCTGCGGTTCAAATGCGCCGCGGGCCAAACGTGGTGGGCGCCTTTGGACTTTTGCAAACAATTGCCGACGCTTTGAAATTCTTCTTCAAAGAAATTGTCGTGCCTGCGGGTTCCGACAAATTCCTATTTATTCTAGCGCCGGTTTTAACGCTTGTGATGGCGTTTCTCGCCTGGGCTGTTGTGCCTGTTGCGCCGGGTTGGGTCATGTCCGATATCAATATTGGCATTCTCTATATTCTGGCGATTAGCTCGCTTGGTGTTTACGGCATTATCATTGGCGGCTGGGCCTCTAACTCCAAATATCCCTTCATGGGCGCGCTGCGGTCAGCCGCGCAAATGGTCTCTTATGAAGTTTCCATTGGCTTTATTATCCTGACTGTTATCTTCATCACCGGCTCCATGAACTTGACAGAAATTGTAAATTATCAAGCCGGAGGTTTCTTTAATTGGAATATGTTCCGGCTAAACCCCGTGGGCGAGTTTGGTGTTTGGAATCTTCTATTATTCCCGGTCATGTTTTATATGGGCATCCTGTTCTTCATCTCTGCTTTGGCTGAGACAAACCGGCCGCCTTTTGACCTTCCGGAAGCGGAATCAGAACTCGTTGCCGGGTATCAAGTTGAATATTCCTCAACCCCATTCCTGATGTATTTCTTCGGCGAGTATGTGAATATCATGCTGCTTTGCTCCGTCATGACGGTTCTATTCCTCGGCGGCTGGCACGCGCCTCTGGATGTAGGCTTTCAGTTTGTACCACCTATTTTGTGGTTCCTTCTGAAAACGGCTTTCCTCTTCTTTATGTTCGCCATGGTGAAAGCCATTGTGCCCCGTTACCGTTATGACCAGTTGATGCGTTTGGGATGGAAAGTTTTCCTCCCGACCTCGCTTGTCGCGGTCGTGTTTGTATCCACCATCGTCGTTTTCATCGGCGATAAGATTTAAGGAGTGGCTGGTATGTCTCGTATTAAGCAAGCCATTCGCGGCGCTTTGTTGATGGAATTCAGCAGTGCGTTTATTTTGGCGATGAAATATTTTTTCAGTCCCAAAGTGACGATCAATTACCCGTTTGAAAAAGGCCCAATTAGCCCGCGCTTTCGCGGCGAACATGCCCTTCGCCGCTATCCCAGCGGAGAAGAGCGATGCATCGCGTGTAAGCTTTGTGAAGCTATTTGCCCGGCTCAGGCGATTACGATTGAAGCGGAGCCTCGCCCGGACGGATCTCGCCGGACAACGATTTATGATATCGACATGGTCAAATGTATTTATTGCGGCCTGTGTCAGGAAGCCTGCCCGGTTGACGCGATTGTCGAAGGCCCGAATTATGAATTCGCGACCGAAACGCGCGAAGAGCTTTACTACAATAAAGAGAAGTTGCTGGCGAATGGGGATCGCTGGGAACATCAAATCGCAAAAAATCTGGCCTTAGACGCTCCCTATCGTTAAAGCCGCCCAAAAGGAACTCAGCTGAGTCTCACTCTGCTAAAGGACTTGTCATTGTGTTAATTGCCCTTTCATTTTATTTGCTCTCGGCGGTCGCCGTTGCAGCGGCCTTTATGGTTGTTGCCAGCCGCAATCCCGTGCATTCCGTGATGTATCTGATCCTGACCTTTTTCTCGGCGGCGGGGCTATTTATTCTCATGGGCGCCGAGTTTTTGGCGCTTCTTTTGGTCATGGTTTATGTCGGCGCAGTTGCGGTTTTATTCCTCTTCGTCGTCATGATGCTTGATGTCGATTTCGTCGAGCTGAAACAAGGCTTTCTCAGCTATCTCCCAATCGGCGCAGTCGTTGCAATTATCCTTCTGCTGGAAATGGTTCTCGTTGGGGGCGCTTACGTGGCCGGAGAAACGCGGACCGTCGTCGAACGCGGTCAGGATCTTTCAAATCTCGAGCGTTTCGGCGCGGTTCTATACACAGAATATGGCGGATTGTTTGAAGCCGCCGGTATAGTTCTCCTTGTGGCGATGATAGGCGCAATCGTGCTGACCTTGCGCGAGCGTGAAGGCGTCCGCAAACAAAACGCAATGGATCAAATGGCCCGGACAAGAGAAGACGGCGTGGAGCTGGTCGATATCGAACCCGGCCAAGGTTTAGGATAGGAGAGCATTATGACAATCGGCCTGTCTCATTACCTGATCGTTGCCGCGATATTATTCACCATTGGTGTCTTTGGCATTTTCGTAAACCGTAAAAACGTCATCATTATCTTGATGTGTGTCGAGCTTATCCTGCTCGCGGTGAATCTTAATTTTGTCGCCTTCTCAACTCATATGGTTGAAACCGCGACGAGCGATCCGATGGCAGGGCAGATATTTGCCTTGTTTATCCTCACGGTTGCCGCAGCAGAAGCCGCGGTCGGCTTGGCCATTCTGGTGGTCTATTTCCGAAATAGAGGGAACATCGCGGTCGAAAATATCGACCTGATGAAGGGCTAGGGACATGTATCATCTAATTGTCTTTTTGCCGCTGGTAGGCGCGGCTCTTGCGGGCCTCATGGGCACGCGTCTCGGGAAGCAGCTTCTGCCCGAAAAACCGTCAATGATCATCACGACCGGGCTTCTCTTTGTGGCAGCTATCTTATCTTGGGTTTCTCTGGTTCAAGTTGGCTTGGGCCATAAAGAGCTGGAAGTGACCGTCCTACGTTGGATGGATGTGGGCGGATTGCAGGCTAATTGGGCTTTCAAAATCGATACTTTGACCGCTGTCATGCTCGTTGTTGTGAATTCGGTCTCTTCACTCGTCCACCTCTATAGCTGGGGCTATATGGAAGATGACCAGTATAAGCCTCGGTTCTTTGCCTATCTCTCGCTCTTTACTTTCGCCATGTTGATGTTGGTGACGTCTGATAACTTCATCCAGCTCTTCTTCGGCTGGGAAGGTGTAGGGTTAGCCTCTTACCTCTTGATTGGGTATTATTACAAAAAGCCTTCTGCCAATGCCGCGGCGATCAAAGCATTTGTCACCAACCGCGTCGGTGATGTGGGCTTGGCCTTGGGCGTTATGACCATCTTTTTGGTCTTTGGCTCCGTTGAATTTGATACTGTCTTTGCAGCGATAGGGGACAACTCCGCGCGGATTCTTCCTTTCCTCGGAATGGAAATCAACGCGATGGAGCTCATCGCTATGCTCTTGTTCATTGGCGCGATGGGTAAATCCGCTCAATTTATCCTCCACGTCTGGTTGCCAGATGCGATGGAAGGCCCGACCCCTGTTTCGGCGCTTATTCACGCCGCGACCATGGTAACCGCCGGTGTTTTCCTCGTTTGCCGAGCGCATCCGATTTACGAAGCCGCGCCGATTACAGCCGGATTTATCACTGCGATTGGTGCCTTTACGGCGTTCTTTGCCGCGACTGTGGCTCTGGTTCAGAACGACATTAAGCGGGTTATTGCTTATTCGACTTGCTCGCAGCTCGGCTATATGTTTTTTGCAGCCGGCGTCGGCGCCTATAATGCGGCGATGTTCCATCTCTTTACTCATGCCTTCTTTAAAGCGCTTTTGTTCCTTTGCGCCGGGTCTGTCATTCATGCCCTTCACCACGAACAAGATATGCGCCGGATGGGCGGCATTCGTAAGAAAGTGCCTTGGACCTATATCGCTATGATTATCGGCACACTTGCGATTACGGGCATTGGCATTCCGGGAACTTCCATTGGTTTCGCTGGCTTCTTTTCGAAAGACGCGATTATTGAGGCAGCCTATACGGGCTCCGGAGAAAGCAACGCAGCTGCTTTTGCTTTCTGGGTTGGTTTGATTGCCGCGCTGATGACGAGCTTCTATAGCTGGCGTCTTATTTTCATGACTTTCCACGGGAAATTCCGGGGCGATCATCATACTTTAGACCACGCACATGAGAGCCCTTGGGTTATGCGTCTCCCACTTGTTTTACTAAGTATCGGAGCCGTTTTTGCTGGTGCGGTTTTCTATTCCCGCTTTATGGGGAATGCAGGCGATTTCTGGCACGGCGCGCTTCCGGTCTCTGCAGGCGAGCATCATGCTGCCATAGCGCCGGAAACATTACACGCTATGGCGCCACAAACTTCTGACGCTCATCACAATGAGCCTACTCCGGGAGGTTTGTTCGGCTGGCTTTACGCGAATGTGCATGGCTACCCATTCTGGGTGTTACTCCTACCATTGGTGATGTCGGTGACAGGATTTGTCATTGCCTGGTTCATGTATATGCGCGGATCTGTCGAAGATAAGATCAATCATATTCAAGAAACTGGAGGAGGCGTGCTTTATAACTTCCTCTTAAACAAATGGTATATCGACGAGCTTTATGACGTAACGGTAGTGAAACTGACGAAGTTCTTGGGCGACAAATTCTGGAAAGTCGGTGATGAAAAAATCATTGACGGCTACGGTCCTAACGGGATTGCCAAATTCGCGTCCAATACCTCCAAGCGTTTATCGAAAATTCAAACAGGCTATCTCTATCATTATGCCTTTATCATGTTGTTGGGAGTCGCTGTGCTGATTGTCGTGGCATTCCGCGGGGTAGGAGGCTGATATGTTTGAAGGTTACCCTATTCTCTCATTCATCACATTTGCTCCGCTTGTCGTGGGCGTCTTGTTGATGTTCATTTCCAAAGTTTCCAAACCGGAAGCTCAGGAACAACTTGCGAAAAACTCAGTTCTGGTGGCCTTACTGGTGTCCGGCGTCGTGTTCGTCTTATCGATTATCTTAGTGCTGGATTTTGACACGACCAAGGCTGGCTTCCAGTTTGTCGAAGATACGCCGTGGCTGGGCGGCGGTATTGAATACCGGATGGGTGTGGACGGTATCTCTATCCTTTTCATCCTTCTCACCGCATTTCTAACCCCGCTTTGTATTTTTGCGAGCCAGACGTCTATCAAAGACCGCGTTCTGGAGTACATGGTCGCGTTTCTGATATTGGAAAGTCTTGTGATTGGCGTGTTCTGCGCACTCGACCTTGTGCTGTTCTATCTGTTCTTCGAAGCTGTTCTCATTCCGATGTTCATTATTATCGGGGTTTGGGGCGGCAAGAACCGAGTTTATGCGTCTTACAAGTTCTTCTTGTATACGCTGCTTGGCTCTGTGCTCATGCTCGCAGCTATCATTTATATCTACAATTTCAGCGCCCAACAATTTGGCGCGCCGACGACGGATATGCGGGTTCTGATCAATGATTTGGACATTCCGGGCGGTATACAGACTTGGCTCTGGTTGGCTTTCTTTGCCTCCTTTGCAGTCAAGATGCCAATGTGGCCTGTCCATACGTGGTTGCCGGATGCTCACGTTGAAGCGCCGACGGCTGGCTCTGTTATCCTTGCGGGTATTTTGCTGAAGCTTGGGGGCTATGGCTTCCTTCGCTTCTCGCTACCGTTATTTCCAAATGCGAGCCTTCAATTGGCGCCGATCATTTATTGGCTCAGCGTCATCGCGATTATCTACACGTCGCTCGTGGCGTATCGTCAGAAAGATATGAAAAAGCTGATCGCCTATTCCTCTGTCGCCCATATGGGATTTGTGACCTTGGGTATCTTTGCTTTTAACCTGCAAGGGATTCAGGGCGGAATATTCCAGATGCTTTCACATGGTATCGTCTCTGGCGCGCTCTTCTTCCTTGTCGGGGTAGTTTATGATCGGATGCATACCCGCGAGATCGCCTTTTACGGAGGTCTGGTAAGTAAGATGCCTGTCTACGCCGCTTTCTTCCTTCTCTTTACAATGGCCAATGTCGGCCTACCGGGAACATCCGGCTTTGTCGGTGAAATCCTCTCTATGGTCGGCGCCTATCAGGTCAGCCCATGGATCGCTTTCGGTGCGGCCTTCGGTATGATCTTGTCTGCGGTTTATGCGCTTTTCCTTTATCGCGAAGTTATTTTCGGTGAGACCGTTAATGAGAAGCTCGAAGACATTGCGGATATGACCAAGCGCGAATGGGTTATCCTGACGCCTCTGGCTGTCTTGACTATCCTATTGGGGGTTTATCCATCTCTGATTACCGATATCACCAGCGCGTCTGTTGAAAACCTGATTGCCAATTTTAATGCAGCTACGAGCCAAGTGGCTCTGGCGGAGGTGCCGTAACAATGTTGCAAACACTCTCACTTTTTGCACCCGAGCTTTTGCTCGCTGTCTCAGCTTCGCTCCTGCTTGGCTTTGGCTATTGGGGCGGCAAAGACCGGTCAGGTTTCGCGCGTTATTACGCCATTACCATGCTTGTTATTTTTGCCCTCAGTAGCTTTGTTTTGGGCCGCCCGGAGGGCACGGCCTTTGAAGGCGCACTCATCATTGATGGGTTCAGCCATTATGTGAAGCTTATCTTAGGTCTCTCAGCGGCTGCGGCTTTGCTATTTTCAAAATCATATTTTGAGAATGAAAAGCTAGAGCGTTATGAATATTCCGTTTTGACGCTTTACTGCGTACTCGGCATGTCCATCATGGCATCTGCCAACACGCTCCTATCGTTATATATTGGTATCGAAATGCAGTCTCTGGCGCTTTATGTCATGGCGGCGTTTAACCGTGATAGCTTGCGTGCGTCAGAGGCAGGCCTGAAATATTTCGTGCTGGGCGCTTTATCTTCCGGTCTCCTCCTTTACGGCGCCTCGCTTATTTACGGCTTTACCGGATCTATCGAGTTTGCGGAAATCGCTGTCGCCGTAAACGAAAATGGCACAACACCAGGCATTATCACCGGTATGGTCTTTTTGCTCTGCGGACTCGCGTTCAAAATCTCTGCGGCGCCGTTCCATATGTGGACGCCCGACGTCTATGAAGGCGCTCCGACGCCTGTGACAGGCTTCTTCTCTGCCGCGCCAAAATTTGCGGCAATGGCTTTGATTGCCCGCATCTTAGTCGGCCCATTCGAGGGTATCACTGAGAGCTGGCAGCAAGTCATCATCGTCATTTCAGTATTGTCCATGGTAGTCGGCGCGCTCGGCGCCTTGCAGCAAACCAATATCAAACGCCTGATGGCCTATTCCTCGATTGCGAATATGGGCTACGCTTTGGTGCCGCTTGCGGCAGGAACGGTGGCCGGTGTTCAGGGCATGCTCGTCTTTATGAGTATCTATGTTATTTCCGTCATCGGTATCTTCGCGCTTATTCTACAGATGCGAATTCGCAATGGTATGGTCGAGCAAATTTCCGATCTGGCCGGTCTGTCGACCTCCAATCGCGGTATGGCGATATTAATGACAATGTTCATGTTCTCGCTTATGGGCATTCCGCCTCTGCTTGGCTTCTTTGGTAAGCTTTTCGCCTTCCTTCCGGCGGCAGATGCAGGCTTGATGCCGTTAGTGGTGATCGCTCTTATCGCATCGGTGATTGGCGCATTTTATTATCTGCGCGTTATTAAAACGATGTGGTTTGATGAAGAACGTCACGAATTTGTCGAAGCACCGCAAAGTCTCCGTTATATCAGTTTGGTTAGTGCTTTGTTGATCTTGCCAATTTTGCTGCTTCCCGGAATTTCAACCGGAGCGCAGGGCCTCATCACACGAGCCGCCGAGAGCCTTTTTTAGAGGTTTGTCACTTTGAAGTTTCTCTATTTCGATCAAGTCGGGTCTACGCAAGATGTTGTGAAAGACCTGGCTCAGGCAGACGAAATTGAACCAACATGGGTCAGGGCGGACCGTCAAACGAAAGGGCGCGGACGCCGAAGCCGGGAATGGGTTTCGAGAGACGGTAACTTATTCGCCAGCGGCTTATATCCGTGGAAATCTGATCCGACGCTAAAACCTCTCGCGAGTTTCGTCGTGGCTTTAGCTGTGGCGAAAACATTCGAAGACTATATTAATCCCGGTTTGATCCGGTTGAAATGGCCGAATGACGTTCTAGTGGCGGGCGCAAAAATTGGGGGCATCTTGCTGGAAGCCGGGGAGGGCTGGCTGACTATTGGGATTGGCTTAAACCTACAGCATCACCCCGAGAACCAACCTTACCCCGTTACCCATTTATTGGCGCATATCCCAGAGGCGGATTTGGCGGAGGCCGAGCCCGTCTTTGCCGGAGCTGACCCGATTCTCGCGCAACTCAGTATGTTTATCACCGAAGGACTCGAAACCCTCCAGAACAAAGGGTTTGCTCCCATACGGGAAGCCTGGCTCTCCCGCGCCGCTCGCCTTGGCGAGACGATCACAGTTAATCTGGATAGCGAGCAGATTACGGGCACGTTCGAAACGCTTGGAGAAAATGGGGCATTGCAGCTCCGTCTCGACGATGGCACTCTGCGAAATATACTCGCGGGCGATGTCCTGCTTTAGGAATTTCTATGCTGCTGGCCATTGATACCGGAAACACTAATACGCTCTTTGCGATCCATGACGGCAAGGAATGGATTATAGAATGGCGCATTGCGACGGATTCCACCCGAACAGCAGACGAATATGCGGTCTGGTTCCATCAACTTCTGGAAATGCAAGGTTTGAGCTTCAAGGATATTTCGGACTGCGTAATTTCGACGGTTGTCCCGCAAGGCCTGTTCAATATGCGGAATCTCGCGCGTCGTCACCTCAACATAGATCCCATCATTGTGGGCGAGGAGGGGGTTAATATTGGTATCGGCGTCCGCATTGATAACCCCGACCAAGTCGGGGCGGACAGATTGGTCACGGCGCTCGGAGCCGTGCAGCGCTATGTTGGTCCGCTTATTATCGTGGATAGCGGGACGGCGACCACATTTGATATCGTTTCGGCAGATCGACATTTCGAAGGCGGCATTATCGCGCCGGGTATAAATCTCTCTGTAAAGGCCTTGCACGAGGCGGCGGCGCGGCTCCCCCGCATCGAAATCAAAAAGCCTGCAAGGGTTATAGGCAAAGATACGGTTGGCGCGATGCAGTCCGGTATTTTCTGGGGCTATATCAGTTTGATTGACGGTCTTGTGAAGCAAATAATCGAAGAAGATGGCCGAGACTTTACTGTCATCGGAACGGGCGGCGTTGCGTCCCTTTTTGAAGGCGCATCCGCGACAATTCAGCATTACGACTCGAAATTGACGATTGATGGACTATATGAGATTTGGCGCCTGAACAGGCAAAAGCCATCTTAGAAATAAAACGACACACTGACACATTCGTCAGAACAAAGATATTTTATGAAAAAAAGTAAAAAACAGGGCGATGAATTCGTCTTTCTGCCTCTGGGCGGAAGCGGCGAAATCGGAATGAACCTAAACGCCTTCGGCTTCGGCCCGGAAGATAACCTTCAATGGGTTATTGTGGACATCGGCGTGACATTTGGCGGCCCGGATACGCCGGGCGTTGAAATCATTATGCCGGATATTTCCTTTCTGGAGGAACAGCGCGGGAATATTCTCGGTATTGTGCTGACCCATGCCCATGAAGATCATATGGGCGCATTGGCTCGTCTCTGGCCGCGTCTGCGCTGCCCGGTCTATGCGACGCCTTTCACTATGTATCTCGTCAAAGACCGCCTGGGCGAGTTTGGTTTGCTCGATAGCGTGGAGCTCCGCGACGTGCCTTTGAAAGGCTCATTTAGTCTCGGCCCGTTTGATTTTGACATGATTACCTTGACCCACTCTATCCCGGAGCCAAACGCTTTGGTCATTAAGACCGCGCTGGGCACCGTATTGCATACAGGGGACTGGAAGATCGATCCGTCCCCGCAAATCGGCGAACCCGTTGATGAACAGGCATTGCGCGAATTAGGCAAAGCGGGCGTGACTGCCATGATCTGCGACTCCACCAATGTTTTCACGCCGGGCGAAGCCGGCTCGGAGGAGGGCGTTCGCGAAGAGCTGGAAAAGGTTATACGCGAATATAAAGGCGTCGGCGTCGCCGTTGCGGCTTTCGCGTCCAATGTGGCCCGCTTGGAATCCGTCATGATGGCGGCCAAGGAAAATGACCGTTCTGTCTGTCTCGTTGGACGCTCCATGAAACGTATGGTCGGCGCCGCTAAGTCAGTCGGCTTATTAAAAGACGTCGGCGCGTTGATCGGTGAGGAGGAAGCCTCCTCAATGCCGTCGGCTCATGTTCTTTATCTTTGCACGGGTAGCCAAGGCGAGCCGCGCGCGGCCTTGTCGCGTATCGCGGCCGGACAGCACCGCAACGTCAAATTTGGAGAAGACGACGTTGTTATCTTCTCGTCCAAAATTATTCCGGGCAATGACAAAAACATCTTCGCCTTGCAAAACGCATTAGCTGATGACGGCGTCCATATCGTCACGGAAAAAGACCGCCCGATCCACGTCTCGGGCCACCCTTGCCGTGATGAACTGACCCGGATGTATGATTGGGTACAGCCGGAAATCGCTATTCCGGTCCACGGCGAACGGCGTCATCTTCTCGAACATGCACGTTTAGCGAAATCGCTTGGCATTAAAAAAGCCTATCCCCCGAAAAACGGCGAAATGATCCGGATTGCTCCGAATGGCCCAGAAGTCGTGGATATCACTCCATCAGGACGCCTACATCAGGATGGCACAGCGATTGTTTCCTCATTGGATGAAGGTCTCCGCCTCCGCCTTAAAATGGCCTATGCGGGTCATGTCAGCGTCAGCCTCGTGGTCGACCAGAAAGGCCGGATTGTGAGCGGTCCCGAACCGCGTATCAGTGGTTTCCCCGAAGGGAAAGACGGCGAGATTCTGGACGTTTTGCTGGATATTGTCGAAGACGCCGCCATGGAAGCTTATGACGACCTGTCTCAAAGAGCCCTCAAAGATGAAGAGCTGATAGAAGAAAAACTGACGTCACGCATCAAGCGCCGCGTCAGAGAACGAACAGATAAACGCACGATTGTAGAAGTCATAGCACATAAGGTGAAAACATGATTGGCCCGTTAAACCATGTCGGTATTGCCGTCCCTGATATTGAAAAGGCGTTGGCATTTTACCGCGATACGCTCGGCGCAACACATGGCACAGAGCCCCAAGTTTTAGCGCCGCAAGGCGTGAAATTCGCCTTTGTCAATTTGCCAAGTGGACAAGTGGAGTTGATTGAGCCGTACGGAGAAAAATCGCCTATTATCAAATTCTTGGAGAAAAACCCTAAAGGTGGTCAACATCACATCTGCTTTGAGGTCGATGATATTCACGAGGCCAAAGCTTTGATGGAAAAACGCGGTATGCGCGTCTTAGGCGAGCCTCGAATTGGCGCTCATGGAACGCCCGTTGTCTTTCTTCATCCGGGCGATGCAGGCGGCGTCTTGATCGAATTGATGGAAAGTCACTAAGGACTAGCTCTGATGAATTGGTTCTCCCTACTGGTTATGTATTTGATCATTTGGTGGGTCGTGCTGTTTGCCGTTCTTCCGATAGGCGTAAGAGGGCAGGCCGAATCTGAGGACGTCGTTCGAGGCTCAGAACCCGGCGCGCCGGTGGACAGTCAGATCAAGAAGAAGTTTTTGATTACTTCAGCTATCGCCACGGTTCTCTGGATCATCGCTTGCGGCCTGATCGTCTCGGGCTGGCTGAGTTGGGACATGTTTGGGGCGCTGGTTAAGCAAAACGATTATTAGCTGTTCTGGCCTATGTAGAATTTCTTCGCACAAGCAGAGGCTTTGACTTGTTGCTCTGGCAAAGTCGGGCTATGCCGAAGCTTTATTAAATCGAGTCTTTTATGCGTCTTTCCAATTACTTCCTGCCGCTTCTGAAAGAGACACCGGCTGAAGCCACAATAGCTTCGCATCAATATATGTTGCGGGCAGGGATGATTAAGCAAAATAGCGCTGGTATTTATAGCTGGCTCCCGCTCGGTCTAAAGGTTCTTCGGAATATCGAACGCATTGTTCGCGAAGAACAGAATAAGGCCGGTGCCGTCGAAATGCTCATGCCGACCATCCAAAGTGCGGATCTCTGGAAAGAGACAGGGCGCTATGATGCATACGGTCCCGAGATGCTTCGCATCACAGATCGCGGCGACCGCGAAATGCTTTATGGTCCGACTAATGAGGACATGATCACGGATATTTTCCGGAGTTATGTCCGGTCTTACAAAGACTTACCTAAACTTCTTTATCATATTCAGTGGAAGTTTCGCGACGAAACCCGTCCGCGCTTCGGCGTTATGCGCGGCCGCGAATTTCTCATGAAAGATACCTATAGCTTTGATATTGATAATGAGGCCGCTCGCCTGTCTTACAATAAGATGTTCGTCGCCTATCTAAACACTTTCTCGCGGCTGGGCCTCAAAGCCATTCCGGTAAAAGCCGATACAGGCCCGATTGGCGGAGACTTGTCGCATGAATTTGTCATTCTGGCCGAGACCGGCGAAAGCGAAGTTTTCTGTCACAAAGACTTGGTAGAAATGGACGCTCCTGGCGATGTAGATTTCTCCGGCGATCTATCAAAGCATGTGGACGAGAGAACGGCTCTCTACGCCGCAGCGGACGAGATGCACGACGCGGACGAATTTGCAAAAATTCCCGAAGACAAGCAGCTTACGGCGCGCGGCATCGAAGTCGGACATATCTTTTATTTCGGCGATAAATATTCAGGGCCGATGAAAGCGAAAGTCATGGGGCCTGACGGAAAAGAGCACACCGTTATGATGGGCTCGTACGGCGTCGGCGTGTCTCGTCTAGTGGGCGGCATTATCGAAGCCAGCCACGACGAAGACGGCATTATCTGGCCTAAATCTGTCTCGCCGTTTGGCGTCGGAATCATTAATCTGAAAGCAGGCGATGCAGAAGCGGATGCCGCCTGCGAAGACCTGTATGCGCAGCTTTCCGATGCGGGATGCGATCCGCTTTATGACGACACCTCTGACCGAGGCGGGGTAAAGTTCTCTCGCATGGATCTGATTGGCTTGCCGTATCAGGTTACGATTGGCCCGCGCGGTCTCAAAAAAGGCGTTGTTGAGATTAAGAACCGCCGTTCCGGTGAGCGGCATGAGCTTAGCCCTGCGGCGGCGATGGTCTTCCTACAAACGGAACTCGGCTCTTGAGCCAAGACGTTGCCATAAAGCAAAACAAACCTTTCGGCGCGATTGAGCGCCGCATCGCCATGCGCTATTTGCGGGCGAAGAAGACTCAAGGCGGCGTGGGCTTGATTGCCGCCATTTCCTTTACCTGTATCATGCTGGCGATTGCCGCGATGATTATCATTATGTCGATTATGAACGGCTTTCGGGACGATATGATTCGCCTCACAGTGGGCAGTGAGGGTCACATGTATGTTGCGAGTTCTTCGCCGCAGCCGACACCGGAAAGCATGAAAGAAATGGAGCGCCGCCTTGCCGAAGTACCGGGCGTCGATGAAGCTTTCCAATTTAATCAGAGCTATACAGGCGTGCAGGCCAACGGGCAGTTCTCATTGGCGCAAGTCATCGGTATTCGGCCCGAAAATTTAAAAGAATATGACCTTATCTCGGAGTCGGTAACGCAAGGCAGTCTTGAGACTTTTGGACTGGGCGCAGGCTCTGATCAGACCATAGCCATTGGCGGCCGCTTGGCGGCGGGACTCGGCCTTCGGGCCGGGGACAAGCTAATGGTATTCTCGCCCCGCACACGCACAACGGTGACAGGTCCGCAGCCTATTAAGAAGGTGTACACAATCGGGGCCGTTTTTGAGGTGGGGCTACTCATCACGGACCAGACTTATATCTATATGGATTACGACGAAGCGACGCTTCTCTTTGACGGGGGCAAACTCTCCGGCGAGATACAGCTTCGCCTTGAAAATCCAGATATGATTGATGTGCTTAAAAAACCAGTCGGTAATGCGTCTCAGGAGCCGGTTTTCATCACCACCTGGAAAGACCGGAACGCAACGACGGCGACGGCCCTACGCACTGAACAAATCGCCATGCGCTTTATTTTTATGATCGTAGTGATTATCGCGGCGTTCCCCGTTTTGGCCTCGATGATTATGTTGGTGAAGAATAAGTCGAAGGATATCGCGATCCTTAGAACTATCGGCGCGTCGCGCGCAGGCGTCTTGCGCATCTTTTTCATGTCGGGCGCAATGATCGGGATTCTCGGCACTCTTGCCGGATTGATTTTCGGCATCCTTTTTTGCTTGAATATTGGCGCTGTTCAGGCCGCGATTGAATTTGTCACAGGAACAGAATTGTTCCCCGAGGATGTCTATCAGCTTTCCGGCGGCATTCCAGCCAAGATCGTTTGGACAGAAGTTTTCGGCGTCGCGTTTTGGGGTTTCCTTATTTCTGCTGCCGCCACCTTTTTCCCGGCTCTCAGCGCCTCCAAAGTCGATCCGGTCGAAGGGCTGAGATATGAATAGGGGGATGACATGAACCAGACCCGACCCATCCTATCTGTGCGGAACCTGCACCGTTCCTATGAGTCTGGCCCGTCCATGCTAAACGTCCTGTCCGGCGCGGATATAGATATCTTCCCGGGCGAGATGGTTGGCCTGATCGGGCCTTCCGGATCAGGGAAATCAACATTGCTTCACGCCGCCGGACTGCTTGAAAAACCCAATGCAGGCGAGGTCTATATTGGCGGGCGCGAGTGTCTGAAACTTTCTGATGATAAACGGACGGCTATCCGCCGCGAAACGATTGGCGTTGTTTATCAATTCCACCATTTGCAAAAAGAGTTCTCGGCTGAAGACAATGTCGTCATCCCGCAAATGATTGCCGGCAAGTCCGAGCGTATTGCCATAGCTGAGGCGCGGCGGCTTCTGACACTTCTGGGGCTGGAAGCTCGGATGCATCACAAGCCCTCTCAAATGTCGGGGGGCGAGCAGCAGCGCGTCGCTATTGCTCGGGCTTTGGCGAATAAGCCTAAAATCTTATTGGCGGATGAGCCGACAGGAAATCTTGACCCGGCCACATCCTCTTCGGTGTTCCAAAGCTTGTTTGACTTGACCCGCAGGGAAGGGGTCGCCGCACTTGTCGCGACGCATAATATGGAACTCACGCAATTTATGGACCGGGTCTTTACGGTACGAGATGGTCTCGTCGTTCCGCTGAAAGCGTCAGGCAGAGTCTAACCCGCTGGCGGGTGAAACCCGCAAATCACCTACATGACAACCGCGTAGCTTCTTAGGTGTTTCTAGGAGCCTTATTTGATGTGCTCGCATCAGTTATTCACAATCCGAGAGGAATATATCCCCAGAATCAATTTGACTCCTGCGCGAGAGCCTGTAGAACAAAGATAGAACATCAACAGGTTTATTGGGGATAAAGATGGCAAAACAACTCGCAATGGATATCGTTTCCGGTGCCGTTCTGGCAGGGTTCGTCGGCGTCATGACGATGTGGATGATGGTTTTGGGGGGATAGCCCTCCATTGATATAAGTGACGCCCTGATTGAGTTAGGGCTGATAGAAAGGAGAGGCCATGGCTGTTCGTCGTCTTGATTTTGTACCTCTCCGAACGCGCTCGCCTTATTCCATGTTGGAGGGCGCCCTAAAAATGAAGCCGCTTGGCGCGCGGTGTGCGGATTGGAATTTTCCGGCCGTCGGCCTGACTGATACGAATAACCTTTGCGGGGCGCTTGAATTTTCCGATACGATGGCGGGCTTTGGTCTGCAGCCGATTATCGGCGTGACGCTGTCTATGGATATTGGTGTGCCTTTACAGCCCGGCCAGATCCGCAAAGACCCAGACGGGACGCTTGTCCTTCTAGCTAAAAATGAAAAGGGCTATGAAAATCTTATGGCTCTGTCATCCTCGGCCTTTTTGGATGTCGAGCCGACAGATCTGGCGCATGTCAAAGCGGATTTTCTTACCGGCCGGACGGAAGGCCTCATCGCGTTGACGGGCGGCCCTGATGGGGTGCTCAATAGGCTGATTGTCCAGGACCGAATGGGAGAAGCGGAAACTTGGGTTGATCGCCTGATGTCTCTTTTCCCGGATCGTCTATATGTAGAGCTGCAACGCCATAACGCGCCTGAGGAGGAAAAGGCCGAGCCGATCCTTCTTGATTTTGCTTATGATAAAGGTCTCCCGCTCGTGGCGACCAATGAGCCTTATTATCTTGATCCTGAAATGCACGAAGCTCATGACGTTCTGCTCGCCATGTCAGAGGGTTCTTATGTCCTGGAAAAAAACCGACGTAAGCTCACGGGGCATCATTATTTAAAATCGCCCGAGCAGATGCTGGAGCTCTTTGCAGACTTACCAGACGCAATCGAGAACACCCTAAACATTGCACGTCGCTGCTCCGTGAAATCGGAAAAACGTAAACCTATTTTGCCCAACTTTGGCGATGGTTCTCTGTCAGAGGCCGATATTCTGGCGCAACAAGCGAAAGACGGTCTTCGCAAACGCCTCGAAGTCATCGATATGGCGGATACGGAAGAGGCGTATTTCAAACGCCTCGATTTTGAACTCGGCATTATCGAAAATATGGGATTCCCAGGGTATTTCCTGATCGTTGCGGATTTCATCAAATGGGCCAAGGATCACGGCATTCCCGTCGGGCCGGGCCGGGGCTCCGGCGCGGGGTCCGTGGTGGCTTGGGCGCTGACGATTACGGACTTGGACCCGCTTCGATACGGTCTGCTCTTTGAACGTTTCCTCAATCCGGAACGGGTCTCCATGCCCGATTTCGATATCGACTTTTGTCAGGAACGCCGGGGTGAGGTGATTGATTATGTCCGCCGGAAATATGGCGACGGACAGGTGGCGCAGATTATCACTTTCGGAACTTTGCAGGCCCGCGCCGTCGTGCGCGATGTCGGCCGGGTGATGCAAATGCCGCTCGGTCAAGTCGACAGACTTGCGAAGCTCGTGCCGTCCAACCCGGCTAACCCCGTAACGCTCGCTCAGGCCATCAATATGGAGCCCGCTTTGCAGGATGCCCGAAAGGCAGAACCCTCTGTGCGGGCGCTTTTGGATACAGCGTTGCAGCTCGAAGGGCTGTATCGGAACGCGTCGACCCATGCGGCGGGTGTGGTGATTGGCGACCGCCCCTTGCAACAGCTCGTGCCGCTATATCGCGATCCACGATCTGATATTCCCGCCACGCAATTTACGATGAAATGGGCCGAGAAGGCCGGGATGGTGAAGTTCGACTTTTTGGGCTTGAAGACTCTGACGGTGATCGACCGCTGCCTAAAATATCTTGCGAAGCGCGACATTACTGTCGACTGGTCGAAAGTCAGCACTAACACCCCCGAAGCTTATGCCCCTCTTTCTGAAGGTCTCTCTGCAGGCGTGTTCCAGCTGGAAAGTTCCGGCATGCGTGACGTCCTTCGAAAAATGGCGCCGGGCTCAATCGAAGAGCTAACCGCTTTGATTTCGCTCTATCGTCCGGGTCCAATGAGAAACATTCCGGATTATATTGACCGAAAGTTTGAACGTCAGGAGATTACCTTTCCTCATCCCAAACTGGAATCCATCCTGAAAGAAACCTACGGGATTATCATCTATCAAGAGCAGGTGATGGAGATCGCGAAAACTCTGTCCGGGTTTTCGCTTGGAGATGCGGACTTGCTGCGCCGGGCCATGGGTAAAAAAGACCAGGCCGAAATGGATCGGCAAAAGTCCAAATTTATTGACGGCGCCGTAGAGCGCGACGTGGACGGCCGTTTGGCGGGCGAAATTTTTGAACTGGTCAATGAATTTGCGGGCTATGGCTTTAACAAATCTCACGCCGCCGCCTATGCGATGATCTCTTTCCAGACCGCCTATCTGAAAGCGCTCTATCCGGCGGAATTCATCGCCGCGATTATGTCTCTCGATCTCGCCAACGTCGAAAAACTGGCGCAGTTCTATCAAGAGGGTAAGCGCATGGGGCTTGAGATTGAACCGCCTTGCGTGAACCGGTCTCAGGCTGATTTCGATGTGAAAGACGGTAAGGTGCTCTACGCCTTGGGGGCGCTCAAAAATGTGGGGCTGGATGCGATGCGCCATGTTGTCAGCGTGCGCGAGGAGGGCGGTCCGTTTAAGGATTTATATGATTTTGCCCACCGGGTTGATATGCGGCTCGTCAATAAACGCGCCATCGAAAATCTGGCGCGGGCCGGCGCGTTTGACTGTCTTGACCTGAACCGGGCGAGTGTTTTGGCGTCGTCTTCAATATTACAAGATATCGGCACCTTGGCTGCGCGCGAGCGCTCCAGCGACCAGGTGAGCTTGTTCGGTGACGTCGTGCCAATGGAAGACCCCGATTTGGAATATGCGCCGCCGTGGGGATCGATCGAGACGTTAAATCATGAACTCGGCGCCGTCGGGTTTTATTTGGGCGGGCACCCACTGGATGAACATTTGGAAAAAGGAAGCCTCGATAAATGTACCAGCGCCGTCGATATCGGCGAGCGTTTCGCCCGAAGCGGCAAGGAATGTAAGCTTAACCTCGCGGGTGTTGTTTTGCGCAAACAAGAGCGTCTGTCCAAACGCGGTAAGAAATTTGCTTTTGTCGCTTTGTCCGACCCGACCGGAGAGTATGAGGTTTTATTTACGGAGAAGATCCTGTTGGCTAATCGGGATTACCTCAGCCCCGGCAATTTGGTTCAGGTCAAGGTCAAGGCAGAGGGCGGAGACGGGGATGTGCGCCTCTTCGCCGAAGCGATGACGGCGTTGGACGCAAAACCGCCAGAAGCCAAGATCGTCGGCATTGATATCCGTCTGAGAAACGCCACGGCAGAGACTCTGGATTCGCTGGAGACGCTTCTTCACCAACTCAAAAGCGCGCCCTATCAAAATTCAGGCTATATCAAGATTACAGCGCCTTTGGACAAAACCCGTGAGGCCAGCTGGAAGCTCGCCGGAAATTGGGGAATCGATGTGAAAATTCAAAAGGCGATTAAGGTCAATCAAGCTGTCGAAATCATTCGTGAGATTGCGGCCTGACATACTTTGGGCGGCAAAAGGGGGCTGACGGTACTCAACGTGTCGCTATCCCATCTTAATTTCTGTCTTAACCGCACAAATCTCTTGCATCCCGGCCTGTTTGCGCTATGTGGCCCTCACTAATTCGCATGCAGGTGCGGGCGTCCGGCATATAGCCTTTCGTCCATTCCGGTGAGTGGCCCCGTGGTGGGGAGACTTCACACCCTGCATATGGTCAACCGGAACAAGGAGATATCCATGGCCCTACCTGAATTTTCAATGCGTCAATTGCTCGAAGCTGGCGTTCACTTTGGTCACCAGACACATCGTTGGAACCCAAAAATGGCCCCGTACATTTTCGGCGCTCGTTCAAACATTCATATTCTTGATCTGTCCCAGACAGTTCCTCTTTTGCATCAGGCTTTGAAAGAAGTTCGTGATGTTGCCGCTAAAGGCGGTCGTGTTCTGTTTGTCGGAACCAAACGCGCAGCGTCAGAACCTGTAGCAGCCGCGGCGAAACGCTCTGCTCAATATTACGTCAATCATCGTTGGCTCGGCGGCATGCTTACAAACTGGCAGACTGTCACAAAATCCATCACTCGTCTGAAAGAACTCGAAGCCATGCTCGGCGATGAGGGTGCAGATGCGGATACAGGCCTAACCAAAAAAGAAAACCTCAAGCTTGCCCGCGAAATGGATAAGCTCGAAAAAGCTCTCGGCGGGATCAAAGATATGGGCGGCAAGCCTGATCTGATGTTTGTCATTGATACAAACAAAGAAGGCATCGCTATTTTGGAAGCCCGTCGTCTGGGCATTCCTGTTATCGCCGTTCTCGATTCAAACTGTGATCCTGAATCTGCTGACATGCCAATCCCAGGCAATGACGACGCAGCCCGCGCGATCCAGCTTTATTGTGAATTGGTTGCTGACGCTATTCTTGACGGCATGACCGAAGCTGCGGCCTCTGTCGGAGCCGACCTCGGCGCGTCCGAAAATCCAGAAGAGCTGGCTATGAATATGGAGCCAGTCAAAGAAGAAGCTCCTGCCCAAGAGGCCGCTCCGGCTAAAGAAGAGGCGGCTCCGTCTCCTGCGCTAGAGGCCACAACGGCTCAGCCTGCCACACCAGAGCAAAAAGCCGACGTGAAGCCTGATCTTAGCGATATCGCTGACATTGACGGCATTGGCCCGAAGTACAAAAAAGCCCTTCAAGAAGCCGGCATCACATCTTTGCAAGTCATGTCTGAACTGACTGAAAAGCAAATCAAAGAGCTAGAAGAAGCTCATGATTTGGGCGGTAAGCTTGCTGGCGGCGACTGGGTCGAACAGGCCAAAGGTCTTGTTTCCGGCAAAAAAGCCTAAGCTTGGCTTTTAAAATTTAGGGGCGGAATGTCCGCCCCTTCCATTTTTCTTTTCGCGCCCCAAATAGGGGCCGAACCTATTTATTGATTGACCCATAAGGAGACCTCCCATGGCACAGATTACAGCCGCAATGGTGAAAAGCCTGCGTGATCAAACGTCCGCCGGTATGATGGATTGTAAAAAAGCATTGAACGAAACAGGCGGCGATCTGGAAGCGGCGGCTGATTGGCTTCGCACCAAAGGTATTGCCAAAGCCGATAAGAAAGCCGGCCGCGTTGCCGCAGAAGGCCTTGTCGCAGTTGCGCTTGCGCCAAAGACCGGCGCCGTTGTCGAAGTCAATTCCGAGACAGACTTTGTCGCGCGGAACGAAGCTTTTCAAACTGCCGTTTCTGAAATCGCTGAATTGGCTGTCACCGTCGATAGTACTGAAGAACTGGCCGCAGCGAAAACAGCTTCTGGCGAGAGTGTGAAAGACCATTTGACGACGCTTGTCGGCAAAATCGGTGAGAACATGTCTTTGCGCCGCATGGAGCGTCTGACTGTTTCAGAAGGCGCCGTAGCCGGGTATATCCATAACGCCGCAACAGAAGGCATGGGTAAAATCGGTGTTTTGGTTGCGCTTGAATCCGCTGCAGACGTAGCGAAGCTCGAAGACCTTGGTAAGAAAATCGCTATGCACATCGCCGCGACAAACCCGCTGGCTTTGACAGTTGATGATTTGGATCAGGATCTGGTAGCGAAAGAGCGTGAAATGCTCAAAGCGGAAGCTTTGGAATCGGGTAAACCTGAATCTATCGTTGATAAGATGGTCGAAGGCCGCATGGTCAAGTTCTTCAAGGAATCTGTTCTTATGACGCAAATTTTCGTCATGGACGGAGAGCGTTCTATCGAGCAGGTTATTGCCGATGAATCCAAGGCACTTGGATCCGACATCAAAATGACCGGTTATGTCCGTATGGGCGTTGGTGATGGTATCGAGAAAAAAGAAGAAGACTTCGCCGCAGAAGTCGCGGCCGCCGTAAAAGGCGCGTAACAACGCATAATTTCCGGAACCAAAAGGTTTCAAGTAAAAATTATTAACCGCGTCTCGTTTGAGGCGCGGTTTTTTATTTGGCTGATATCTCTTCATTTAAAACGGACAATCACTACTGGCATCACTCGTCTCAAACGTTATAACCCTTGAAAACCGAGTCTTTTCCGACCGGGGCATGACAGGTAGGCCATGACGATATATAATTATAATCGCGTTCTTTTAAAACTTTCCGGTGAAGCCCTGATGGGGGAACAAGAGTACGGGATTGATACTAAAATGACGGCCAGAATTGCCAAAGAAGTGGCAGAGGCCCATGCCAAAGGCCTCCAAATTGCGCTCGTCATCGGCGCCGGCAATATTTTTCGCGGATTAAGCGCGGCGGCCGGTGGGATTGAGCGTTCTACCGCCGACTATATGGGTATGTTAGCGACCGTCATGAACTCTCTGGCGATGCAAAGCGCACTGGAGCAGCAGGGCGTGGATACCCGCGTGCTATCCGCTATTCCTATGCAAACTGTCTGCGAGCCTTATATTCGCCGCCGCGCTGTTCGTCATATGGAAAAGGGACGGGTTGTTATCTTCGCTGCGGGCACAGGGAATCCTTACTTTACAACCGACACAGCGGCGGCCCTTCGGGCGGCGGAAATGCGGTGCGGGGCTCTTCTCAAAGGCACGCAGGTTGACGGTGTTTATGACAGTGACCCTAAACTTAATCCTGATGCCAAACGCTATGACTCGCTGACTTATCAAAAAGTTCTGACGGATGATTTAAAGGTGATGGACGCAGCGGCTGTGACGTTAATGAGAGAGAATGACATCCCGATTATCGTGTTTTCATTGCATGAGCAGGGAGGATTTGACAAAGTCATGTCAGGCAAGGGAACCTGCACCACAATACGAACGTGATCCGGGCTTAATTTAGCCCAGCGTAAGGGTTAGACGAAATAGAATTTGGAGACGCCAGATGGCTGATTTTAAAATGGCGGATTACCGCAAAAGAATGGACGGCGCACTTGCGTCCCTCAAGAGTGAGTTTAGCGGTCTGAGAACGGGCCGTGCAAATGCAGGGCTGTTGGACGGAATTCACGTGAACGCTTACGGTTCGGAAATGCCGCTTAATCAAGTCGGATCTGTGAGTGTCCCGGAGGCCCGCATGCTGTTGGTCAGCGTCTGGGATAAGACGATGGTTGCCGCCGTGGAAAAAGCGCTGCGTCAGAGCACGCTCGGGCTGAACCCGATCACAGATGGACAAACATTACGCATTCCAATGCCGCCCCTAACAGAAGAACGCCGCCGGGATTTAACGAAAGTCGCCGGAACCTATTCCGAGAACGCGAAAATCGCGGTCCGAAATGTTCGGCGCGATGCAATGGACACTCTTAAAAAGCTGGAAAAAGCTTCAGAAATTTCTGAGGATGAGCATAAAGCGCATTCCGCCGATGTACAAAAAGCAACCGATACCGTTATCGGTCAGATTGACAGCGCGCTAGAACATAAATCCAAAGAGATTATGCAGGTCTAAATTTGGGGCTTATGTCGACATATCACGACCGTTTTCCGGCCCATATAGCCATTATTATGGACGGGAACGGACGTTGGGCGCAGGCCCGACATCGCCCGCGCGTCTTTGGGCATCAGGCGGGGGTCAAAACCGTTCGCCGCATTGTCGAAGCCGCGTCGGAGATAGGGGTGAAGTGTCTGACGCTTTATAGCTTTTCGACGGAAAACTGGTCTCGGCCAAAAGCTGAAATTGCGGCGCTGTTCAATCTCCTGCGCGAATATGTAGAGCAAGACTTACAAACCTTGCATGATAGGGGCGTAAGGATCCGCATTTTAGGGTCTCGTGAGGGATTAAAACCCGACCTTTTGGCTCTCATCAACCGGGTGCAATCTACTACAGCAGAAAACACGGATTTTGAGCTTAATATTGCGTTTAACTATGGCGGACGCGATGAATTTCTCCGCGCGACCAAACGCGCTATCGCGGCGGGACATACCGAAGACACTCTGACCTCTGAGGTCTTGGAATCCTTTCTCGATACGGCGGGTCTGCCTGATCCGGACCTAGTAATCCGCACGAGCGGGGAGAAGCGGATTAGCAACTTCTTGCTTTGGCAGGCGGCGTATGCGGAATTTGTATTTACAGATGTTCTCTGGCCGGACTTTACCAGAGAGAATTTAGAAGAATGCATCGACGAATATCAGCGCCGGGATCGGCGGTTTGGTAATTTATCGGCTTCGGAAGTGGCCTAAGTGATGAGCCTATTGTTATGAGCCCGTCCATTCTACCAGAATCGAAAAAGACTTGGAAAAACCTGGGGATTCGCGTCACGTCTGCTGTGGCGCTTGCCCTGGTTTGTATGGCGCCGTTTTATTTTGGCGGCTGGCTATGGGCGGCTCTGGCGGCGCTTTTTACTATCCGTGTGAGTTATGAATGGGTGCGAATGTCGGATCTAACTGCCACCCGGCTGTCTTATATTCTGCCTATTCTTGGAATTCTTGTGGGCTGTATTTATGCGGTTCAGGGCCTCTGGATATATGCAATTATTGCCACTGTTGTAACGGCTTGGCTCTGCGCGGCGGAGCGTATGCGGCGCAGCGGTGGATGGAAATGGGCCGGGATGGGGCTATTATATATCCTCATACCTTGCCTGACGATTATTGGCCTTCGCGGAAATGCGGTTGGATTTGATACGAGCGGATTCAAAACGCTTTTTTTCATTATTGCTGTCGTGGTCGCCGCAGATGTGGGGGCTTATTTCGGCGGGAGCTATTTTAAGGGGCCAAAGCTTTCGCCAAAACTCTCTCCCAACAAAACCTGGTCAGGATTTTTTAGCGGGCTAGTACTCGCCATTCTTGTGGGCGCGTTAGTTACCTTAATCATACAAGAGGGGTTTGTTTTAGGTTTGCTTATGGCCGTCCCTGTTGTGCTTCTCTCAGTCGGCGGAGACCTCTTTGAGAGCGGCCTGAAACGCAGCTTACAAGTGAAAGACACGGGCGAGCTTTTACCTGGGCATGGGGGACTATTAGATCGGCTCGATAGCCTGATGGCGGCAAGTGTGGGATTTGCGCTGCTCATTCTCGTATTCCCGTCTCTCTGGCCGATTTAGTTTCATGGCGAAACGATTAACGGTTCTGGGATCCACAGGATCTATTGGGGAAAACACCCTTGATATTGTGGCCCGTGCAGAATCAGGGACTTATAAAATTGTTGCTCTGACAGCGTGCCGTTCAGCCCAGAAATTGGCCGAGCAAGCCATCAAATTTGACGCAGAGTTTGTGGCCCTGGCCGATGAAAGTCAGGGACACATCTTAAAGTCGGCTTTGTCGGGGACGAAGGTACAAATAGGCTTAGGTCGTGAAGCTTTGGTCGAAGCTGCCAGCTTGCAAGCGGATTTTACAATGGCGGCTATTATGGGGGCTGCGGGGTTAGAACCCACACTCGCCGCCGTGAAACAAGGGCGTCATGTTGGTCTTGCAAACAAAGAATGTCTCGTTTGCGCGGGTGACCACTTTATGTCCGAAGTGAAGAAACACGGGACAACGCTTCTGCCTGTAGACAGCGAACACAATGCAATTTTTCAGGTTTTAGAAGAGGAAACAAAAGGTGTCAGGCGCCTGATTTTGACCGCCAGCGGCGGCCCCTTCCGAACGCTTAGCCGGGACGCGCTAAAATCAGTGAGCTGTCAGGACGCTTTGGCTCACCCCATCTGGAGCATGGGAGCAAAGATCAGCATTGATTCGGCGAGCTTGATGAATAAAGGGCTCGAATTGATAGAGGCGAGCTATCTTTTTGACCGTCCGTCTGCGGAAATTGACGTGATCGTCCATCCGCAATCCATTATCCACTCAATGGTCGAATATATTGACGGTTCTGTTTTGTCCCAAATGGGCTCCCCGGATATGCGGACCCCGATTGCTTATGCCATGGGGTGGCCAGCTCGGATTGCCGCCCCGGTTGAGAGGCTTGATTTTGCTAAAATAAGCGAACTTACTTTTTTTGAACCGGATTTAGACACATTTCCGGCTCTCAGGCTTGCTCGGGAAGCGCTAGAAGCGGGGGGTAAAGCGCCCAATACGCTAAATGCGGCGAATGAAGTTGCCGTGGAAGCTTTTCTATCTGAAAAAATCGGGTTTCTCGATATTTCTCAAATAGTTGAACGCACATTGACGCAACTAAGCCGCGATTCCGACTTTTCTCATCCGGCCGCGTCAATAGATGAGATACTCGCGTCAGATGCACAGGCTCGCCGCACTGCACATGAGCAGATTGTAAACTTGTTATAGCCCGAAAAAACAGGCAAACCCTGCGCCAGTGTAAGAGTTGAGCGTGATTAACATCACATTCGACAAAATTTGAAGGGGACAAATGGGCCGACATGCTTTCAGGCTTGATTGATATCGCCATTTTCTTGAGCAGTTTTATTCTTGTTCTGTCCTTTCTCGTCTTTTTTCACGAGTTAGGTCATTACAGTGTGGGCCGCTTTTTTGGGATTGCTGTTGACCGGTTCTCAATTGGGTTCGGACGGCCAATTGCCAAATGGAGAGCGAAAAGCGGAACAGAATGGATGATCGCCCGCATTCCGCTAGGCGGATATGTCAAATTTGCCGGAGACGCCTCTGGCGCCAGTAATCCCGACGCCGAAGCCTTGGCCGCTATGAAGGCAAAGGCAGAACGGGAAGGCAGCCCAGGCGTCGAGAATATCTTTCATTTCCGTCCCGTTTGGCAAAGGGCTCTGGTTGTATTAGCTGGACCCATGGCGAATTTCCTGCTCGCCGCCATTATTTTTGCGGGTATCGGGTTTACGTATGGCAGCTATGATCGCGCCTCTCTGGTCGGAAGTGTCCAAGAGGGAAGTGCCGCAGAACAAGCCGGAATCTTGCCCGGCGATGAAATTCTGACGATGGACGGTGAAGATGTTTCAACCTTCACGAAACTTACCCGTTATGTCACTCTGCGAAGCGATACGGATATACAGACTGAAATTCAGCGCAACGGCGAGGTTATCCAGCTTAGTCTTGCGCCAAAACGCGTCGAAGCGCGTGATTTTGTGGGGGGGAAGTCCTCTTCGGGCAAAATTGGTGTTTACATAAATAGCACTGACGCCGAGCTCATTCATCTGAAATACGGCCCTCTCGAATCCCTTGGGTTCGGGGTTTCCAAAGTCGGTGAAACGCTTGCTATGACGGGTACTTATGTGGGCCGTATCTTTCAGGGCAAAGAAGACGGCCGGCAATTGGGCAGTGTCGTCAAAATTGCAACAATCACAGGGAAATCCGCTGTCGACGCCGCTAAGGCGGATAAGCCCTTTGGGCAACGTATGGAGGACCTTCTTCTCCGTATGGTGCAGCTGGCGGCGGCTATTTCAATCGGACTGGGTGTAGCAAATTTAATGCCTATTCCCGTGCTCGACGGTGGACATTTGGTTTACTACGCTTATGAAGCCGTAGCGGGTCGTCCGCTTAGTCAAAAAAAACAGGAGTACGGGTTCCGGATAGGCTTTGCAGTTTTGCTTACACTCTTCGTCATCCTTACGATCAACGATATCGGCTACGTCAGTAGTTTCTTTTCCTAAATGGACGTGTTCATGCTTTCACTTGCGAGACATCGCCAAACAGATTTAAACCCTGTTCTATTCTTCAGAGAGCTTCAGGCTGTTTTAGTTGCTTTTGTGCTGCTCTTCGGCTTTTCGGCCCATGCGCAGGAAGCTCAGACTCCGATCCCGCAAACGCCTCAATCCGAAAACTCTGTTCCGGCGGCCGTCCAAGCGCCAACCGTTATCAAGTCCATTCAGGTTTCAGGAAATCAAAGGGTCGAAGCCAATACTGTCGCCTCTTATCTTTTATTTGCGCCGGGCGATCCTTATAGCGAGTCAAGAATCGATACGTCTCTTAAAACTCTTTATGCGACAGGCCTTTTTGCGGACGTGGCAATCGACCCGCGCGACGGGAATGTTCTAATTCAGGTGATTGAAAACCCAATTATCAACCGCGTTATTTTCGAGGGTAATAAGTCTTTAAAAACGGACAAAATTACAGATGAGATTGAGGCCGAGCCCCGCTCGATTTTCACGCGTTCGAATATTCAAGAAGACGTTCAGCGCATCATCGAACTGTATCGTCAGTCTGGCCGTTTTGCCGCGACTGTCTCCCCGAAAGTGGTTCAACAGCCTCAGAACCGGGTTGATTTGATCTTTGAAATTACTGAGGGCCCTGTGACCGGCGTTAAGCGGATCAATTTCATTGGGAACGCAGAATACGCTGACCGTGAGCTTCGCAAACAAATCGTCACAGCGGAATCACGTTGGTACAAATTCTTCAGCTCTAACGACAATTACGACCCAGGCCGTCTGGAATATGACCGCGAGCAATTGCGGACTTATTACACGAATCGTGGCTTTGCCGACTTCCGGGTTGTGTCCGCCGTTGCTGAGCTGACCCCTGATCAGGAAGATTTCTATATTACCTTCACAATGGATGAGGGCGAGGAGTATCGCTGGGGTGATATTTCCGTGGAGACTCAACTGGATGAATTGGATCCAGCCTTTTTGGAGCGCTTGCTTCGTATCCAGCCTGGTGAAATTTACAATGCCAGCCAAGTCGAGACAGCGATTGATACGCTGAACTTTGCTGCCGGTACGACCGGATATGCTTTTGTTGATATTCAGCCTGATATTCGGCGCAACCGTGAAACCAAGACTGTTGACCTGGTCTTCAATGTTGTTGAAGGCCCCCGCGTCTATATCGAACGTATCGATATCGTCGGCAATACGACGACTTTGGATTACGTTATTCGTCGCGAAATGGAATTAGTAGAAGGCGACGCCTTTAACAGAATTTTGCTTGATCGGTCACGCAACCGCGTCCGCGCTCTGCGTTTCTTTGAAGATGTCGAAATTACTGAGACGCAAGGCAGCTCGCCTGACCGCGCAGTGGTTGAGGTAAAAGTCAAAGAACAGCCGACCGGGGAACTCAGTTTCTCGGCTGGCTTCTCTTCAGCGGATGCCTTCCTTGTCGACATGTCCATTACGCAGCGTAACCTTCGCGGTCGGGGACAATTGCTACGTTTCGTCATACGGGCTTCGTCCAATCGCCGCGAGATCGATGCCCGGTTCACGGAACCTCGCTTTTTGGGCCGAAACCTTGCCGCTGGTATACAGCTGTTCGATGTTACCATCGACTTCTTAGAGGAAGCGGGCTTCCGTCAGTCCAGAACCGGTGGACAGCTTTCTCTCGCCTTTCCGCTGACCGAAAATACATCCCTATCGACTCGTTACTCATTGCGTCAGGAAGATATTGAATTTCCTCAGCAAAATCAGTGTGCGGCTCTGAACGCTACCTCACAAGCAGGTGGCGCTCAGCCTCAGGACTTGCAGTTGCTTTCCCTATGTGAGCAGTCAGGGGGACGTATTTCCTCGATTGTCGGATACACATTCTCTTGGGATCGCCGAAATGACCCTATCACTCCAACTGGCGGTTTCGATGTAAACTTCAGCCAAGATGTGGCGGGTGTTGGAGGTGATGTAAAATATCTTCGTACAGATGTTCGGGCCAATGCTTATAAAGGCCTATACAAAAATGTCATCGCAAGTGCGACACTGGCCGGCGGTTATATCCGCGGCTGGGGCGGCGATGACGTCACCATTAACGACCGGTACTTCAAAGGTAACTTTGACTTTCGCGGCTATGATAATGCCGGTATCGGCCCTCGTTTGGTGCAAGTTGACGGCGAAACAGGACAAGTTACTCAGCGCCTAAACGCTCTAGGCGGGAACGCCTTTGGTCTGGCTTCAGCCGAGGTGAGTTTTCCGGTTGGCGTGCCCAATTTGTTGGGTAGTCTATTCTTAGAAGCCGGAACCGTGGGTCTGTTGGATGACAGTTTCAAATCTGATTTTGTCTCTGCCAGTAACACGCCCGGCGTTGAAGTAGGAGATGCCTGTGGCGCCGTTACGGATGATGGGAACGATGCAACGTTTGTTACTTGCCAGCGCAGTATCGATGACCTCTCTATTCGTGCCATGCTCGGTGCGTCTATTTTCTGGGAAAGTCCGTTCGGTCCGATCCGTTTCGACTTTACAAAACCACTTCAACAGTATGACTACGATGATCGTAAGTCATTTCAGTTCACAACCCGTACAAGGTTCTAATCATGTTTAAAAAAATCTCTCGCGCTTCTGCACTTGGTTTATTTGCTCTGGCTTCCATGAGCACATCTGCCTTTGCTCAAACCGTTCTGGTCGTTGATTCACAAAAAGTGATCAGCGAATCCAAAGTCGGCAAATATGTCGCTTCTCAGATAAAGTCTATCGAATCAACGGCTTCAACCGAAGTCAAAGGCAAGCAATCCAGCCTTGAAAACAAAGCGAAGACGTTGGGCACTCAGTATGACGGCAAAAAGCAGGCTGATCTCATTAACGACCCAGCTTTCAAAGCCCAGTACACGCAACTTCAAAAAGACCAACAGGCCTTTCAAGCAGAGTACCAAAAGATAAATAAAGAAATGCAGATCACGCGTCAGAAAGCGATTATTCCCGTGATGAAGAAATTCTCAGAAATCGTAAATACTGTCGGCGCGCAGCGTAATGCAGACGTTGTTGTCGATATCAACTCTGCCCTATATTTTAGCCCGACCGCGGATATCACGCAGACGGTCCTAACCAAGCTTGATCAGCAAATGACAACAACACCTGTTGTAAGAGAGCGTTTGCCAAACCAATAATCGGTTTCCGATTATAAATTTGTGAAACGGGGTCAAACTGCGCTATCAACTCCTATGTTTGACCCACGTTTTTACACACTTAATGGCCCTCTAAGCCTCGCCGATCTCATTGAAGGTTTGGACGTAGAACTTGAGCCTCAATTTTATGATGAGGAAATTAAAGCCCCGTCCGCTTTGGCAAATGCCGAGGTTGGGGCTTTGTCATTTCTGCAAGATAAACGCCGGAAATCGGACCTAGAAGGGTCGAAGGCGACGGCCTGCCTTGTGACAGATCGTTTGGCACCGATTGTTGGCGAGCAGAAGATTATCCCAATTCTCAGCGCCTCACCCCGAGCCCATTTTGCCCGTATGTGCGAGAAACTTGTTTCTCCAGAGGTTCAAAAGACGAAACAGAACATTTCATCTGAGGCAGAAGTTCACCCCACGGCGATTATTGGTCCGGGAGTTCACCTGGCCAAAGGCGTTAAAATCGGACCTTTTTCCGTCTTAGGTCACGGCGTGAGCGTCGGAGGAAACACCGAAGTCGGTCCCCACGTCACCTTATCTTTTTGCGAAATTGGCAGTGACTGCCGTATCAAAGCCGGTGCCGTTATTGGCGGGGCCGGGTTTGGCGTCGCGAAAGACGAGCTGGGGTTGATCAATATCCCACATATCGGACGTGTTCTCTTGGGCGACCGGGTGAGCGTTGGATCCCAGACTTGTATAGACCGGGGCCAGCTCGGCGACACTGCATTAGGCAACGATGTGAAAGTCGATAACCTAGTCCAAATTGGTCATAATGTGCAAATCGGAAACGGCTCTATGCTGGCAGGTCATGTCGGCGTTTCCGGATCCTGCATAATCGGTAAAAATGTTCAAATGGGCGGAAATGTGGGTTTGGCCGATCATTTGAACGTCGGCGACAACGTGATGATTGCCGCCAGAGCCGGAGTCATGCATGACATTCCCGCCGGGGAAGCGTGGAGCGGAATTCCCGCCATGCCTATCAGAGAGCATATGAGGGTGGTAAACGCGACCCGCAAACTAGCTCAGCGCCCAAAAAAGAATGCTTCCAAAGAGGATAATTCATGAGCGACCTGGATAAAATGAACTTTCCCTTGGACCGGGACGCCGTAAAAAACTATCTGCCCCACCGAGATCCGATGCTTTTCATCGACCGCGTTCTGGAAGCGGATGAAACAACTATCAAAGCCGAATCGGATATCGACGGCGAAGCCCCTTTTTTCAAAGGTCATTTCCCAGATTTACCGATTCTGCCCGGCGTATTAATTATCGAAACTGTCGCGCAGGCAGGCGCCTTGATTGTTTCGCTGAGCTCGGGACTGCAAGAAGGGAGCTTTATCGCCTTTTCGGGGGTAGAACAGGCGAAATTTAGGCGCCCCGTATATCCCGGCGAAACCCTCTCAATTACAGCTCGAATAGACCGTCATCGCAGAGGATTTTACAAATTTTCGGGCGAAGCGCATGTTGGCGAGGCTTTGGCAGCGCAATTGCAATTTTCAGCAACTCAAATGGTCTTTGATCAAAATGACTGATAAGGCTTGGTCATGACGTCTCAAATTCACCCATCCGCTATTGTCAGCTCCAAGGCTCAACTCGGAAATAATGTTTCTATTGGGCCATTCTGTATCGTTGAGGACAATGTCACTCTCGGCGATAACACGAACCTTATTAGCCATGTGAGCCTGACAGGCACAACCACGCTCGGTAAAGACTGCGTGCTTTATCCCTTTGTTTCTATGGGCCATCCTCCGCAGGATTTTAAACATAAGGGCGGAGCCGTTTCTATAGAAGTTGGAGACGGATGTACCTTTCGAGAAAACTCGAACGTGCATCCCGGCACAGACGCTGGAAAACCGGTGACCCGAATAGGGAATGAGTGTTACTTCATGGTCGGAACTCATCTGGCGCATGAGGGACAGATGGGAAATAACTGCGTTGTCTCTAATGGCGTTCAAATTGGCGGGAACGTCAATATTGGGGACCATGTCATTCTAGGCGGCATGTCAGCTATCCACCAGAATACCCGCATCGGAGATCATGCCTTTGTCGGAGGCGGCGCCCTCGTAACGCTTGATGTTATTCCTTACGGGTCCGTCATAGGGAATTCCGCTCATCTGGCCGGATTGAATGTGATCGGACTAAAGCGCCGTGGTTTCTCGAGAGAAAAAATCCGTGACCTTCGATCTGCCTACCGCCTGTTATTCGCCGAAGAAGGCACATTTGCAGAGCGGTTGGAATATGCCCAAGAAGCCTATCCCGATCATGAGCTTGTCATGGATATTGTAAGCTTCGTTCGGGACCAGGATAAACGGCGGATCTGTATGCCGCACACGGGTTGGTAAAATGAAGCTCGGCCTGATTGCAGGGGGCGGAGACCTTCCAAAACATGTAGCCTATGCTGCCGGTGAGGAATTGGGTCGGGTTATTGTCCTGGACGGATTTGGTCGCCCCGATGATTTTCCAGGCGCCGCGGTAATCGGTTTGGCCCAGTTTGGAAAAGTAGTCAAAACACTCAAGAAGTCCGATTGCACCCATGTCTGTTTTGTCGGTTATGTGGATCGTCCGAATTTCAAAAATATGAAGCCTGATTTACGGGCTTTGTTCCTCATGCCAGGCGCGATGAAAGCCGCGACAAATGGCGATGATGCGCTCCTCCGGCACATTTTGGGGCTTTTTGAGAAAGAGGGTTTTGAGATTATTTCTCCACAAGAGGTGTGTGTGGACCTGTTGTTACAGGAGGGCGCTCTTGGCGCCATCAATCTTCCTCGTACCCACCGCGAGGACGCCCTGACAGCCTGCCATATTGCTCAGGTGATAGGCGGGTTGGACATCGGGCAAGGAGCTGTCGTTGCGAGGGGCGTGACGCTGGCCGTTGAGGCTCAGGAGGGCACAGACGCTATGCTGCACCGCGTGGCATCTCTGCCGCAAGATTTACGAGGCACAGCTAATGAGCGCGTCGGAGTCTTGGCCAAAATGGTAAAGCCTCGACAAGATCAACGTGTAGACCTTCCTGTAATCGGCCTGGCGACGGTTGAAAATGCGGCGGCCGCCGGGTTAGCGGGCATTGTTGCCGAAGCCGGACGCGCCTTCGTTCTAGATGAAGAAGCTGTTGTGGAAGCTGCAAACAGACATGGTCTTTTCGTGCTCGGACTCCCCCCGTCAGCGAATGACTGAGCTATTCATCGTAGCCGCAGAACGCTCCGGCGATGAGCTGGGCGCGGCCCTGATACGCGACCTTAAAGCTCGTGATGAAACCATCACAATTGAAGGGGTAGGAGGCGATGCGATGGCGCTGGCCGGAACGCCTTCATTGATGGACATGACAGGATTGAATATTTTGGGGTTTGTTGAAGCTCTTAAAAACTATTCCCTGGTGATGCGAAAAGTCAAAGAATGCGTAGATATAATTCTTCAAAAGTCACCGGATGCTGTCATTTTGATTGATAGCTGGGGCTTTATGGTACGTGTCGCCCAGCGGCTGAAAGCAGCAGGTTTCAAAGGCAAAATTATTAAATATGTAGCGCCGCAGGTCTGGGCTATGCGGTCTGGACGGTCAAAGATACTCGCGAAATCTGTTGATTTATTGCTGAGTATTCAGCCAATGGACGCGCCTTATTTCGAGCGTCACGGCCTTAAGACGATCTATGTTGGCAATCCGGTTTTTGATACGGATTTTTCCAAGCATCGAGGGGCAGACATTGAGGCGCAATTTGACCTTGCTGACCGGCCCCTCTTATCTGTCTGGTTCGGTAGCCGGCCTTCGGAGATTTCAACACTCGCCGAAGACTTCAAACAGACTGTCCTATCACTCAAGCAGGTTTTTCCGGATATGGTCGTCTGCATTCCCGTCGTCCAATCCATAAAGACTCAAATGGAGCCATATCTTTCTGAGCTGAAGCGCTTGGATAACACACATATTGTTGACGAGGCTGAGAAGCTTGCGGTTATGTCGGCCTCAACGGCCGCTTTGGCCTGCTCAGGGACGGTGACTTCGCAATTAGCCGGATTCGGCGTGCCGACCGTGGTGGCTTACCGAGTCAATGCCATTACCTACTTCCTCGCAAAGCAAGTTTTCAAACTCAACCATATTTCGATCATTAATATTGCTGCTGACCGCGAGTTGATGCCGGAGTTCATACAGGGTGATGCAACGCCGCCCAATTTGGCAAAGGCCGTTTCGCAATATTTGGACAGCGCCAAAGCGCGGGACTTCGCGTCTCAAGCGCTTTCGGCCCAGACGCGACTAATGGGGGCCGGAAGCGGACAAAATGCCAGCGAAAAGGCCGCTCAGGCAATCCTGGCGGCCTTATAAAACTTAGTGATTTAGAACAGCTTAGCGCTTGTCGATGGGGACATATTCGCGGGGCGTTGCACCAGAGTATAGCTGACGCGGACGGCCAATACGCTGACTTGGGTCTTCGAGCATCTCGTTCCACTGAGAAATCCAGCCGACGGTCCGAGCTAGAGCAAAGAGAACCGTGAACATAGACGTTGGGAAGCCAAGAGCTGAGAGAACGATGCCAGAGTAGAAATCGACATTTGGGTAGAGTTTCTTCTCGACGAAATATTCGTCTTCAAGCGCAATTTTCTCTAGCTCCATAGCGACGTCCAGAATCGGGTTTTGTAGGTCCAATTCTTCAAGGACTTCGTGAGCCACTTTTTGCATAACGCGGGAGCGCGGGTCGAAGTTCTTATAGACGCGGTGACCAAAGCCCATAAGACGGAATGGATCGGATTTATCTTTGGCGCGGGCGATATATTCTGGGATTTTGTCCACAGTGCCGATTTCCTGAAGCATATTCAGACAAGCCTCGTTTGCGCCGCCATGAGACGGGCCCCAAAGACAGGCAATGCCCGCCGCGATACAGGCGTAAGGGTTGGCGCCGGAAGAGCCTGCCAGACGCACGGTCGACGTTGAGGCGTTTTGCTCATGATCCGCGTGAAGGATGAATATTTTGTCCATGGCGCGAGCAATGGTTGGGCTCACTTTGTATTTCTCGGCAGGAACAGAGAAACACATATTCAGGAAGTTTTCTGCGTAAGACAATGAATTGTCGGGGTATACCGTTGGCTGGCCGATGGAGTATTTATAAGACCGGGCCGCAATAGTTGGGATTTTAGCAATCAGGCGGTGAATAGCCATGTCGCGCGCGGCGTCGACCGTTGTATGCGAGTCATCATGGTAAAAGCCGGAGAGTGCGCCCACTGTTCCGCACATCATCGCCATCGGGTGAGCGTCGCGGCGGAAGCCGTGGAAGAAGCTTTCAATCTGATCATGTAACATGGTGTGTTGCGTGATGGTGTTTGTAAATTTCTGGTGTTGGCCCTTATTTGGGAGTTCGCCGTTGATTAAAAGATAGGCGACTTCGAGGAAGGAAGAGTTTTCCGCGAGGCTCTCAATATCGTAACCGCGATAAAGAAGTTGGCCTTCTTGACCGTTAATGAAGGTGATTTGGCTCTCGGTAGAGCAAGTGGACGTATAACCCGGGTCGAAAGTAAAGTGGCCGGTTTTTTTGTGAAGGGCTCTGACATCGATGCCCGGGGCACCCATGGAGCCCTCCATAATGGGAAGCTCATAAGATTTACCATCAATTGAGATGGTGGCCGTGCCGGTATTCGTAATTTTATTTTCCATTTTTCTCTCTACCTTTTTATTCAATTACTCAACTCTAATTATTTGCTCAACTTTCAATCAATCGTCCGAAAGAGCTGTGAGACAATCGGAGAGGCGCCCCACACATTCTTCTTTTCCAAGCAGAGCCATGACCACCGATAAATCCGGGGATGGTTTTCCGCCCGTCAAGGCTGCGCGTACGGGTTGACCAATCCGACCGAACCCAATGTCGTTCTCGGTCGCAATATCTGTTAGGAGCTGCTGGAGTTCATCCGCAGCCCACGCGCTGTCTTCTACCCCTTTGAGCCGTAAAGTCAAAGCCGCTAAGAGTTGTAAAGCGCCTTCTCTTTCCAATGGCTTGGCGGTTTTACCCTCCAAAGTGAGAGGGCGCTCGGCCAAGAGATAATCCGCTTGGACAATAAGCTCTTTCAGGGTCTTAGCGCGCGGTTTTAAGGTCGGGATCGCGGCTCTGAAACGTTTTAGCTTTTCTTCTGTCTTATCAACCTCGTTCATGAAGGGCAAAGCCTCTGTAAACAGGTGTGACTCATCCATTTGCGCGATATGCTGGGAATTGATGTAGTCCATCTTGTCAAAATCAAGACGCGCCGGAGAGGCGTTAATACCGTCTAAGGTGAACACCTTGGCGATATCTTCGTCTTCAAAGAATAACTCGTCATCGCCGTGCGCCCAGCCAAGCTTCACCAGATAATTGCGCAGACCGGAGGGGAGGTAGCCCATATCGCGGTAAGCTTCGACGCCAAGAGCGCCGTGGCGCTTGGAAAGTTTCTTCCCGTCTGGCCCGTGAATCAGCGGGACATGGGTCCATTCCGGTACATCCCAGCCCAACGCTTGATAAATTTGTTGCTGACGCGCGGCATTGATAAGGTGATCATCGCCGCGAATAACGTGGGTCACGCCCATATCGTGGTCATCGACGATCACGGCGAGCATATAGGTTGGCGTTCCATCCGCGCGCATGAGAACCAGGTCATCAAGCTCGTTATTGTTCCAGGTGATGTCCCCTTGAACATGATCTTTGAGCTTCGTCTCGCCCTCTGGCACGCGAAAACGGATAGCGCCTGTATCGCTCTTTTTGTCGCGGTAAGGGGAACGAAAGCTGGTTCCGGCATCACGGCATTTTTCCCGTTCAGCGTCTAATTCATCGCCTGCCAATGGGCAGCGATAGGCATGTCCACTCTCCAGAAGGGATCTTGCGGCTTCGGCATGATCTCCGGCGCGTCGGCTTTGATAAATAATTTCTCCGTCATAGGACAGTCCGAGCCAATCCAGACCATCGAGAATGGCTTGCGTGGCTTCGTCAGTCGAACGAGCCTTGTCAGTGTCTTCAATGCGAAGGTGAAATTCTCCGCCCACATGTTTCGCGAAATAATAATTAAACAAGGCGGTTCTCGCTCCGCCGATATGCAGGAACCCAGTTGGAGAGGGCGCGAAACGAGTAATTATTTTTTTTGTCGTCATATTGGCATCTGGCCTTTAAAAAAGGGATGTGTTGCGGGGTCTATTTCATACCGAGCGGGCGGTGAAAAGCCCTGATACGGCGCAAATCTCGTTGGCGCGCTATACAGGACTGTCTACCTTAAAAACCCTGAGATGGGCAGAGGTTCCGCCTTTCCGCTTTGATACACTGGTGATCTGCTTTGCGATAGGGATTGCGCTGTATTTTACATTGCCTTTCAGCGTGTTTGGCGGAGCGCTGGTGCTGATAATATGCCTTAGCGCCGCACTGTTGTGGACGACGCGAGGGACGGCTTTCACAGGTTGGATTTGGGGTGCTTTTCTAGTTGCGGTGTTGTTAGGCGTCGGGCGCGCAGGATGGCACACTCAGGCAACGCAGAGCCCGCGCCTTCCGGACTATGAAAGGGCCTATGAGCTTTCCGGATGGGTCGAAGAAATCGCCGCCTCCGGCAAAGGCGTTCGCTGGGTCATAAATGTGGAAGAATTTAATTGGGCGGACGGGATAGATGCACCGGACAAAATTCGGGTTCGGCTCGGACAAAAGTATAACGACGCTGCCTCTGCTGGGGACTATGTCAGCCTCCGTGCAGTCCTCTCCGCCCCGCCGGGGTCGGTTGTTCCGGGCGGCTATAGCCCGCGCCAGAGGGCATTTTTCGAGCAGGTCGGCGGATTCGGATTTGCCATTTCCGCGCCGGAGGTCAGGCCGGGGGCAGGAGAGCCGTCATGGCGGCGGGAGATCGCGGCCTTTCGGTACCGCATGGCTGACCATATCCACAAAGTCGCGCCTTCTGACACATCCGGTCTGCAAGCGGCGCTGCTGACCGGGGTACGCCGATATATTCCGCCGGAGCATACGGACGCGCTTCGCACCGCCGGACTGGCACATATTCTGGCAATATCAGGCCTGCATATGGGCTTGTTGGCCGGAACGGCTTATTGGATATTCACATTCCTCTTGGTCCATATCTCGCCGTTGTCGCGGCGGTATGACGTACGACAGTTTGCGGCGATCCTCGGCATAGGCGCGGCAACCGGCTATCTGATTCTGTCCGGTGCCTCCGTGGCGACGCAGCGCGCCTATATCATGGCGGTGATCGTGTTCCTCGCCGTGATACTGAACAGGCGCGCCATCTCTGTGCGCTCAGTCAGCGTAGCGGCGGCAGTTACGTTATTTTTGCATCCCGAAGCGCTTCTATCCGTGGGGTTCCAGATGTCCTTTGCGGCGGTTTTGGCTTTAGTCGTTGTCTATCGCAGCTGGCGTGACCTTACCCCGCACGGCGCGCGCGGAGGCTGGCTTACAAAGTTACGAAACGATACGCTGTCGCTGAGCGTCACAAGCCTCGTGGCGGGGCTTGCGACTGCCGGGTTTGCCTTATTCCACTTTGGCCGGATTGCGCGATATGGCTTGGTTGGCAATCTGCTCGCCATGCCTTTGTTTACCTTCGCCGTTATGCCGTTAGGGATTTTGTCTCTCGTCCTTATGCCGCTTGGATTAGAAGAACCCTCCCTTTGGGCGATGGGGCAGGCCATTGCGGGGCTAGTCACGATTTCCAGTTGGATCGCGGGTTGGGAGGGCGCTCTCGTGCAGGTCAAAGCCGCGCCCAGCTGGGTAATTGCCGCCTATGGATTTGCGTTCATCCTGCTTCTTCTAGGAGGGCTTCGAGGGCGCCTTATTGCCGTAGGGCTTATTCTGGTCTGCTTTCTCGGCTGGCGGAATGAACCTGTTCCAACTCTTCGCATTTCATCTGATGGCCGCGTCGCCTTCTGGGAAAGCCAGGATTTACAAAGGCTTATTGTTACAAGTGAACGTGCCGACAGTTACGGACGGGAGCGCTTTTCCGAAAAGGCGGGGCGAGGCGAGGTAGACACCATAGCAATGGAGAAGACGGACGCGCCTTGCGACGCGCTCGCTTGCCGCTTCCAAATCAGAGGAAAACAAATCTCCATTTTAACCCATCCGTCCGAAGCCAGAGTCGAATGCGCCTCGTCCGATTTGGTTGTTTTGACCGAGCGCGATGTCGGGCCGGAGGTCAGGCGTAATTGCGAGGCAGTGCTGATTGATGGACAGGTCTTAAGACGCGAGGGAGCCTTGGATATCTATTTAGGTGAGCGAAGCATTAGGCGCAAAGGCACAAAAAAACCGCCGGAAAAGCGGCGGGTTTGGGAGTGAACCAAGTGCATTTGTCATCCCGGTTCGCTTTGCGCCCCGGAATCTCAAATAAAATAAGGGAATTGATTTGGCTAATATTCCCGCAATAACCCAACCAAAATGCCTTGGACTTCAACGCGGTCGGGACCGAAAATTTTGGTTTCAAAATCAGGATTTTCTGCAATCAATTCAACCTGTTGTCCGGATTTGTAAAGGCGCTTTAAAGTGGCTTCGTCTTGGTCAACAAGAGCCACAACGATTTGATTGTTCCGCGCGGTATTGGATTTTTTAACGACCACAATGTCGCCATCGAGAATGCCCGCATCCTTCATCGACTCGCCTTCGACTTTGAGCGCAAAGTGATCGCCGTTTCCGGCAAAATGCGGCGGCACGATCATAGTGTTATAACTATCTTCAATAGCGGCAATGGGGAGGCCGGCCGCGATTTTCCCGACGAAAGGAATGGAAACGCCGTCATTGACAGGGGCCGCGTCGCGCTCTGCCTTCTTCTCGGCAAAGGACACGACCTTGTCCTGCATATCTTCGGGGAGTTTCAATACTTCCAGGGCCCGCGCCTTATTTGGCAGACGGCGAATAAACCCTCGCTCTTCCAGAGCGGAAATCAGGCGGTGAATACCGGACTTACTCGCCAAGCCTAGAGAGTCTTTCATTTCGTCATACGAAGGGGGCACCCCAACGGCTTTCACCCGCGCATCAATCAACATTAAAAGATCTTTTTGCTTTTGCGTCAGCATAACAACCCTTTCGGAATAACCTCGAACAAATCAGAAACATTCGCCTTCTGTTCTAGTGTTGTTCCTTTTATTGTCAAGGGGCGAGCGACGGCTTGCACTATTTTATTGATGAATTAAAAACCCCTATGGAAATAATTTTTCTATTTTTTGGTGCTGGTATTGTGGGCTTGCTTTGGTTGTATTTCTATACGGAGTCGAGAAAACGCTACATTGCACTTTTAGAAAAAAGACATCCCGACATTTATGAAGACTTAATGGAAAAATCCGGGGCTAACAGCAGTTCATTTTACGGGCCAAATTGGCACCTCAGTAATTATCTGGTGTTTCATAGACCCCACTCATCATTAAAAGACAAGAATTTGGCGAAATCGTTGCTACTCTTTCAGATCTTGGGATGGTTGCCCGCAGTTATTGGATTAGGGGCTTTAGTGATACCGCTGACTTTAGCCTTTATTAAAGCCTAAAATTAATGACTTGAGCGCCCCCGCGACATCCTCCTGCCGCATCAAACTTTCGCCGACCAGATAGGCTTGCGCGCCTTGGTTCGCTAGAATTTTTACATCCTCCGGCGTAAATATCCCGCTTTCGGCTACCAATAACGCCTCCTTCGGCGCTATTTTCGCGAGCTTTCCAAATGTGTCGAGCGATGTTTCAAACGTCCGCAAATCCCGATTATTCACTCCAATCAGCGTCGCGCCCAATTCAACGGCGCGTTCCATCTCTGACGCATCGTGGGTCTCGACCAAGGCCTCCATGCCCATATGCGTCGCCTCGGCTATCAAATCCCGGGCGGTTTTATCGTCAATCATCGCCAGAATGATGAGGATGCAATCGGCGCCCATAGCGCGGCTCTCGGCGATCTGTATCGGGTCGAGCATGAAGTCTTTGCGCAGAAGAGGGAGGTTGGTCGCCGCGCGCACTTGCGAAAATATCTTATTGCTCCCTTGAAAGCCGGGGCCGTCTGTCAGCACGGAAAGGCAAGCCGCGCCGCCCGCCTCATACGCCTTCGCAATCGCGACAGGGTCGAAATCTTCGCGGATAAGTCCCTTAGACGGGCTGGCCTTCTTGACTTCGGCGATAATGGCAGGGGCAGATGAATTGCGCAGGGCGTCAGTAAAGCCGCGCGGCGAGGGTTGGTCGCGCGCGGTCAGGCGTAAATCTTCAAGCGAGATTTCGTCGCGGAGCTCGGCCACTTCGCCTGCTTTATAAGCCGCGATCTTAAGGAGTACGTCAGGGGCGTCCATCAGTGTGTTACCCATTGCTGACCTCAACGAGCCTCGCAAGCGCCGCCTTCGCGTCTCCGCTTTCAATCGACGCAGCCGCCAACTTCATGCCGTCTTCAACCGTCTCGGCGACACCGGCAATATAGAGCGCAATGCCGCTATTGAGCTGCACGATATCGCGGTAAGGCCCTGTCTCTCCGTCCAAGAGGCGGCGCAGACTGGACGCGTTCTGCACCGGCGTGCCGCCTTTCAGATGCGCCATGTCGGATTTGGAAATGCCGTATTCGAGCGGGTGGATAACAAATTCCGTGACTTTGCCGTCCTTGACTTCGGCCACATGGGTGACCGTCGTTGTGGTGACCTCGTCGAGGCCGTCGCCGCCATAAACGACCCAGGCATGGGTCGCGCCGAGATCGCGCAGGGCTTCGGCCATAGGCAAACGCCAGTGATCCTCACACACGCCGAGAAGCATGCGTTTTGCGCCTGCCGGGTTGGACAGCGGGCCGAGGATGTTGAACAGTGTTCGCACGCCAAGCGATTTGCGCGCAGGACCGACATATCGCATGGCGGGGTGATGGTTCGGGGCAAACAAAAATCCGATGCCCGCTTCCATAACGCATTTCGCCGCAAGCTCTGGCGACATACCGAGATTGACGCCGAGCTCCGAAAGCACATCTGCCGTACCCGCCAGACTGCTGGCCGCGCGATTTCCGTGTTTGGCGACTTTCGCGCCCGCGCCCGCGCAGACAATCGCGCTGGCCGTTGAGATAGAGAGCGTGTGGAGGCCTGTGCCGCCTGTGCCGACAATGTCGATGACGTCCGCATCAATATGAACGGGGGTCATATTTTCGCGCATGACTTTCGTGCCGATACGGACTTCCTGAGAGGTGAGGCCGATCATTTCCAGACCGAGCAAGAGCGCGCCGATTTGAACGTCGTCGCGGTCTTCGGACAGCATCGTTTTAATCGCGGCCTCAAACTCTTCGGGTTCGGGGCGCTGGCGCATCGTCAGCTTTTTGAAAATATTGGCGTCGATGGTCATGAGCGTTCTTTGGTCTGAATGCCTGCTAATTTCAAGAAATTGCAGATAAGGTCATGGCCGTATTCTGACGCAATGGATTCAGGATGGAATTGCAGGCCGTGTATCGGGCGCGTCTTATGGCGCAGGCCCATAATCTCGCCGTCTTCGGTCCAGGCGTTGATGTGAAGTACGTCGGGCAGGGTCTCGCGCTCGACAGACAGGCTGTGATATCGCGTAGCTTTGAAAACTTTTGGTAGTCCTTCGAACAGGCCAGACCCGTCATTTTCCACATCAGAAACCTTTCCGTGCATGATATTTTTGGCTCGGATGACTTTACCGCCAAACACCTGACCCATGCTTTGCTGGCCCAGACAAATGCCCAGAATAGGCAAAGCGTCCGGCGCTTCACGCAGCAGGTCGAGGCACATACCCGCTTCATTTGGCGTTTTCGGTCCAGGGGAGAGTAGAACGGCGTCCGCGCCGAGGCTCAGGGCCTCGCCCGCGCTCATATCATCATTGCGGATAACCCGCGTCTCGGCTCCCAGCTCCTGCGCGTAATGCACAAGGTTATAGGTAAAGCTGTCATAGTTATCGATGACGAGAAGCATGGCCTAATTCCTCTCGAAGTTCACGCTGGCTTCCGCCGCGCGAAACAGGGCCGCAGCTTTATGGAGCGTTTCTTCGAATTCGAGTTGAGGTACGGAGTCCATCACAATGCCTGCGCCTGCGCGGACATGGAGGACATTATCTTTTACAATTCCCGTCCGCAGCGCGATGGCTGTGTCCATATCGCCATTGGAGCTGATATAGCCGACCGCGCCTGCATAGATACCGCGCTTTTCGTTTTCCAGCTCGTCGATGATTTCCATAGCCCGGACTTTTGGCGCCCCGCTGACTGTTCCGGCGGGGAAGCCTGCAAACAGGGCGGAGACCGCGTCCATATCGTCCAGAATTTCGCCTTCGACGTTCGAGACAATGTGCATGACATGGCTGTATCGCTCAATGGTGAAACGTTCCGTCACGCGCACCGTGCCTGGTTTGGCAACGCGTCCGACATCATTGCGGCCCAGATCGAGGAGCATGAGATGTTCGGCGCATTCTTTTGGATCGGCGAGCAGTTCGGCCTCCAACGCTTTGTCCTGAGCGGCCGTTTTGCCTCTGGGCCGCGTTCCGGCGATGGGGCGTACGGTTACAACACCGTCGCGAAGACGGACGAGGATTTCCGGGCTGGAGCCGATAATCTGGTGGTCTTCAAAATCCAAAAAGTAGAGAAAGGGCGAAGGGTTCATCCGCCGCAAAGACCGATATAGCGCAAAAGGCGAGGCGGGCAGGGGCGCAGAGAGGCGCTGGCCCAACACGACCTGAAAAATATCCCCGGCCAGAATATAGTCTTTTGCCGCTTTCACTCGCGTTCCGAAACTTTTAGCGGTCGTGCCAAGCGTTGGCTCTATCGACGGAGCCTGAACGGGCGCAAAGCTTCGAGACGAAATTGGCAGAGTGAGATCGTCTACAACTTTTTCGATACGGGCATAAGCGTCAGAGGGATCACCGCCTGGATATACGGTCGAGGCAATAATGATTTCCTGCGCAATCTGATCGAAAATACAGACAATGCGGGGGCGGACCATTATGGCGTCAGGCGTGCCAATGGGGTCGGGATTGCCGCCGGGAATATCTTCGACCTGCCGGATCATGTCGTAACCGAGATAACCAAACAGACCCGCCGCCATGGGAGGAATGCCTTCGGGCAGCTCAAAATGGCTCTCGGCTTGAAGGGCGCGCAGGGCGTCGAGCGGTTTGTCGTCTAACGCTGCGTAGCTATCACCGCCATCGCGCGACACTTCGCTTTCGTCGCCAATACCGCGCCAAATTAGGTCGGGATCAAATCCGAAAAAGCTGTAACGTCCACGCTGCTCTCCGCCCTGAACGGACTCGAACAAAAACGCGTAAGGCTTGCCGAGTGCGGATTTGAGAAACGCCGAAACCGGCGTGTCCATATCATTGATGATGCGCGTATAAACGAGCTGCGGCGTGTCCGCAGATTTAAACTCATCGGGGGCCGGATGAAACTCTAACGCCATAAGTCCAGTTTTTAAAAACCTGCGCTTAATTCTCGGCCGTCAGACCCAAGACCGAACGGATCTGGTTCGGATAGGGCTGAACCGGATTCTCTTTGATGATCGCGTTTTGGTACGCATTCTGAATGTCGTTGCTGATGGCGGCAGTCGCCTGTTCTTGCAGCACACTCAGATAGGTGCCGGCTAAGCCGTCTTGGCTGGCTGTAATGTTTTCAAGTCTCGCGATTTGCTGCGTCAACTGATCCGGGCCCGGGCCTCTAACGACGTCGCCGACTCTGCCTTCGAACAATCCGACCGTGACTTGCGGGCCGAGAAATTGTGGCGGGTTGGTGCGGACAAGCCCTGTTTGCGAGATATCCGCTGCGTCGCCCAGTTCGTCTTTAAGGGTTTGCAGGCTTTCTCCGTCGCGAACGCGCTGTGTCAGTTCCATCGCTTTGGAGCGGAGCGCGTCAGACCGTTGTTGATTTTGATAGGCCGTCAGGGCTTGCTCTCGAACGTCTTCAAAGGGCCGCATCGTGCTGTCGATTATATCGTCAACCCGGATCATGGCGTAACCGCCTGTCGAGGTTTCAAACAAATCGGTTTCATAGCCCAAATCGGATGTGAAGAGCGTGCGGAGAATTTTATCGTCTGCTGCGATGCCCGGGATAGTGGAGAAACCGCCCATTCTGATGCCGTCCTGTGTGGCGCCGCGGCGATCCACGAACGGATATTCTGACATAGGAATATTCGCCTGCTCAGCGATTTCGATGAGGGGCAGATTGTCCAGCCGCGCATCTTCTATGTCTGCAGTCAGGTCATAAATTGCATCTAGCGCCTTGGCTTCGAGCAATTCCTGCTCGATTTCATCCTTGGACGCTTCGAAGTCAGGCACAACGGCGGGCGTTATGTCCTGTACATAAACGGCGTTCCAGCTTCCCAGTCCGCCGAGAACCGCTCTAGCCTCTCCCTTGTTCAATTCAAAGGCGGCGGTCGACGTCGCCGGGTCAACCAATCCGTTTTTCCGGACGCTTTCATAGACGTCTGGAGCGTCCAAACCGAGGCTGCTCGCGACGAGTTCGGGCGCGGTGCCCGATTGCAATTGGGCAACGGCTTCCTTGGCGGTGTCTTCATCCGCAGCCGTGATTAGAGCCACAGTGCGGGTTTCAGGTGCTCCGAGAGTTCCTGTGGAGACGCGGTAGTCAAAACTTTCCTTAACTTCCACGGGGTCGATTTCGAGGTCCCCTGTATAATCAAAAGGCTCGACGCGTATCATGCTGAAACGGCGATATTCCGGCGCCATATAGCGGGCGGCATTTTCGTCAATATAAGATTTAAGCGCTTCGTCAGACGGCGTTTCGGGCTCTGCCACAGCGTTTTGGCTCAGCGTCAAAACACTAGCGCGGCGCTGTTCGGTCAGGAATTTGTATTGCAGAGCTGCGTAATCCGCCGGCGTAACGAGTCCGCCGGTAATGGCGGGAATGGTCTGCTGAGAACGCAGAGAGCTGAGTGTGTCATTTTCGAACTGCTCGCGGGTAATACGGGCCCGGTTCAAAGCTTGGTTGAGCTTGTTTTCATCAAATTTGCCTGTCAGTTCGTTCTGAAAGGCGGGAATGTTTTCAATTTCTCGGCGGGCAATAGATTGGTTCACTCCGACCCCAAGGTCGTCCGCATCAATCTTGACCACAGCGTTTGTGATCATGCTTTGAAGGATCTCATTTTGGAGGCCTTGGTCATAGGCTTGCTGATTGGTCAGGGATTCGGGGCGCTCACTATTGATGCGCTCTAATTCGCGCGAAAATAGCGTGTCGAATTCAGCTGTGCTGATTTCTGTATCGCCGACGGTTGCAACGGCGTTTCTGGCGCCCGGAGTGAACATATCGTTGACGCCCCAGACCGCAAAGGCCAGCACCAACATTCCGATAAGAATGCCGACAAGGACATTCCGAATTTTTCCGCCGATTGATTCCGCCATGAAAGGTCTCTACTGAAAGTCTTAATTAAGCGGGCAGGTCATATCAGACCGACGCCCGCACACAAGCGTTTTGCTGTAAAGATAAGGTGAGTGAGATGACGATAAAACCCCTGATAGCCGCAAATTGGAAAATGCACGGAAATATGAGCTGGTGCGATAAGCCCGCCGCCTTTGACGCGATCCTTCCGACCGCAGACCGCCGCCATCTGGATGTTTTAATCTGTCCCCCGGCTGTCTTGATTGCGCCTATGGCGGAAAAACGGGGCGGCACAGATATCTGGCTCGGCGCGCAAACCTGTCATGACCAAGTTTCAGGCGCTCGCACCGGAGAAATAAGCGCAGAAATGCTGGCCGATGCCGGGGCCGAATATGTCATACTAGGCCATTCAGAACGCCGAGCCGCAGGCGAGACGGACGCGGACGTCCGGGCGCGGGCCGAAGCGGCGGTCAAAGCCGAACTCATCCCCATCATCTGCGTCGGCGAAAGCCTCGAGCAACGCGAAGCGGGACAAGCGGAAGAGGTCGTCGAGAAACAGCTCGCCGGGTCGCTGCCCGATGACCTGACCGACCACGTTATTGCCTATGAACCCGTTTGGGCTATCGGCACAGGCAAAACCGCCACGCCCGGAGACATAAAATCCATGCATGCCTTCATCCGCAGCCGGGTCTGGCCAACAACGCGAATCCTTTATGGCGGCTCAGTCAAACCCGCTAACGCACAAGAGATTCTAACAACAGAAAACGTAAACGGCGCTCTCATCGGCGGGGCGGGGCTGGACATGGAAAGCCTCGCGGAGATCGCTAAAGCCGCGCCGACGTTCAACTAGATAGTAATTTAGTCTGCTCAGCACCTACTGAGCATTTGATAAATTTCTTATTCAAACTTCCGGGTCTGCGGTCCAAAAAACCGCAGGCCTGAGAACTGCAATTTTTCTGCAACTCTTTTCTGGCTTACGATTTGTTTTCTCATGAGAAATCGAACGTCAATTGACCCTGGGCAAAGCGTTAAATTGCGTTTGTCTTATTCTCGAATTTTTCCTGCGCCCCAATTTCATAAATTCTTATTTCAAATCTTTGGAGTTTGGGCGCTTTCAATGGTGGGGCCTTTTCACATATCAGACTATAGGACTTGAAGATGAAAACGCGTTTCAGACTGTCCCTCGGCAGTTCCGCTCTCGGATTTATAATGGCGGTATCTCCCGCCGCTTTCGCCGGGAGCTTTGCTCTTAATGAAAATTCTGCGGTGGATTTGGGCCGTGCAAATGCAGGCCGTGTCACACAGACTGACGATGCATCTGCTGCCTTCGGTAATCCAGCATTGATGACACAATTTGATCGGCTGACTATCACGGCAACAGGAAGTTATATCGATGGAACCGCGGAGTTTCAGGACAGAGGGTCATCAGACCTTCTTGGAAACTCGCTGGGCGGCGATACGGACGGGTTTTTCGATGATGCCGTCGTGCCGGCCTTTCATGCGGTCTATCCCATCAATGATCTTGTGGCTGCGGGGCTTTCCGTAAATGCGCCCTATGGTTTGTCGTCCACCTATAACGAAGATTGGGCCGGGCGATATCAGGCAATCGGTTCCTCGCTTGAAACCTATAATATAAATCCTTCCTTAGCCGTCAAAGTCAGCGACTCCTTCTCGCTCGGAGGCGGCATGAGCATTCAATACGCGACTGCTGAACTCTCCAGCGCCATTGATTTCGGCGCCGTTTGCTTTGCACAAGTCGGACCCGCGACCTGCGGCGCTGCCGGACTTGCGCCGCAATCTGCGGATGGACAACTGGTTGTCGAAGGTGACGATATCAGCTTTGGGTATAATGCCGGGGCCGCATTCTCACCCACCGAGACGCTGACGTTTGGCGTGACCTATAGATCCAAAGTCGAGCATGATCTGGAAGGTGATGCCAGCTTCACGGTGCCCGATTCGGCACAACTCCTGACAGCGTCAGGCGCTTTCGCTGATACGCCAATCGGTGCGGACTTACCGCTTCCGGGCGTATTTGAGGTCGGAGTTGAGTGGCAGGCCACCCGCGCCTTGAAAGTTTCGGCCAATTTTAATCGCACAGACTGGTCACAGTTACAGGGTCTCGAAGTCGATTTCGACAATCCGGCACAACCTCCGACAGCTGAAGAGCTGAATTATAGCGACTCAAACCGCTACGGCGTTGGCGTGGATTATGACGTCGCAAAAGATTGGACGCTCCGTGCGGGCTATGCCTATGACGAAAGCCCAGTCGACCCGAATTTTCGCACGGCCCGGATTCCAGACAATGACCGAAATATCTATGCCGTCGGCGCAAGTTATAAGGGCCTGCAGGGCTGGCAATTCGACGTGGCTTATAATTACCTCGACGTAAAAACATCAGAGTTTGACCGCACCGGCCCGTATAATGACCGGGTAATCGGACTGGTTACAGCTGATGTGAACCTGTTCTCGGCGGGCGTAACCAAGCGGTTTTAGGACTCAACTACCTTTTGACCAAGAGTAAACACCGAAATTCGGTGGAATATAGAATGACATCGGCCTCAACGAATAAAAGTTATGAATTAGTTGAGGCCGATTTTTATTTGAAACAGTTAGAACTTCAGCCTGACGCCGCCGTTCACAATAAACCCGTCATTGCGTGACCAAATATCTGTTGTCCATTGGCCATCCGGCGCACGACTAGGCAAGACGAGGGGGTCCTCTTTAGTCTGACGTACATCGAGTAGATTTTCAGCATTGATAAACCAACTCGCTGGTCCGAACGTTATCTCGCCCAGAAGTCCTAGGTGAAGATAAGGCTTACTTTCGTTCCGATATGGATTGCCGCTCAGGCGCTGCTCTCCTGTGTAATAGGCTTCGAATCCAAGCCGCCCGCGCCCATGTTGTTCCCACATCGCTACAAATCCGGCGGAATGCTGCGGCGTAAGTTTAATTTCGCGGCGTCCGCCCAGCGGGTCTACTTCGGTTGCATCAAGATACAGATAGCTGCCGGTCAGCTTTAGGTCTTTCCAGTAATACCGCAGTAGAAGTTCCATGCCTTTGATCTCTGTTTCGCCGATGGAATTAACGAGTCTCACGCGGTCAAGCTGTCCGCCCGGAGTCGAGGCAAACGCCTCAAGTTCGGTCACTCCGTCCACTTTGGAGCCGAATACACTGACATTTGCTTCGATCGAATCAAATCGGTATCCGACATCGATAGACCCCGTCTCGGCGGTCTCCTCTTCGAGCGTGCCTAGCGGCTCCAAGCGCGATAAACCTGCCGCCTCAATATCTTCCACAAAAGGCGTTGGCGCAAAATAACCCTGGCCGTAGGACCCACGAATTGTCCAGTCCCCCGGCTTGTACAGAAGCGATGCGCGCGGACTTAGCTGTGTGCCGAACTCATTGTGATCATCTAGACGGGCGCTAAGCGAAACAGAGAACGTGTCACTTAAATCTCGGTCCAATTGCGCAAAGACTCCTGGCACATTGTAGTCATAGTCGAAAACTGGAAACGTGTCGGAATTGTATTGCTCTGACTGTAGGGCCGCTCCGATCAACCAGTCTGTTTGCGCTGCCCGTCCGGACAGGGAGGCCTCGATTAGATAGCTTTCATGGCGATCCTCCTCGACGGAGGTGCCGAACCTATGTTCATGATCTTGGACCATAGCAGAGCCGCGTATATTCAGCTCTAAATTATCTGTCAGTTCCGTGTCTGCAATGAACCCGCCGTCCAGTCGGGTGGTATCTTGGTTTTGCTGAAAGGAGGTTCCGTCAGGGACCGTACGGCCGGGCAAGGTTCCGCCGTTTCTTTGTTCGGTCATAAACCCCATTGTCGCATAAACTGTCGAGCCGTCATTCCCCTCCCAAAACAGCCGAGGGCGCGCTGTCCAGCGATCATAACCGGGCATATCAATAAAGCCATCATCATCAAAATCTTGGACGCTCTGACGGTGCGCTCCGGCTGTCAGCGAGGCCGAGAGCTGATCTGTCACGGGCGTTTCAAAATATCCGGTTAAATCCTGACCGTTCTCGGTGGTCACATTGATCAGAACTTCGCCTTCGGCTTCATCGCCCGGGCGTCGCGAGATTAGATTTATGACGCCCCCTAGAGCAGATCCCCCGTAAAAGGAGGACGCTGAGCCTTTGATAACTTCGACCTGTGCCAGATCAGTTGGAGGTATCTGGAGCAGTCCAATTGAGGCCGCTTGTCCACCATAAAGCGGGAGCCCGTCGCTCAGAAGCTGTGTATAGCGGCCATAAAGACCTTGCAGGCGTATATTGGCGGCTCCTAGCGCAGGGGAGGTGGTTTGCACCCGCACGCCGCCAGTTTCGGCGACTAGCATAGAAATATTTCCAGGCCGCATGGCGGCTTTTTCTGCGATTTCTTCTTGGTTGATAACTTCTACCCGGACCGGCTCGTCATAAACGGCCCGTCCCGAGCGGGTCGCCTGCACGACGACTTCATCGACAGGTTCGTCATGATGGTCATCATGTGCAGGTGTTGCGTGATCTGCGGGGGGGGCATCAGGGCCTGAGTGATTGTCCTCTGGTGGCTCAGCGTGAGCGGCGAGGGGGAAGTTCAAAGCTAAAACGGATGTCGTAAGGGTGAGTAAAATTGCCAAATGGCGACGTCGGTAAGACATAGGAAATTGTCCTTTGAGAGAATTGAAAACGGGGTGTGGCAGCGTGGGGTCACGCTGGATCAGTTCGTTTTAAATTCTTGGAGGACGCAAATAGTTGTGCGGGGCGGGGTCATCAGACTTGGTTGCGGCGGCAAAGCGTATAACGGATGGGAGTGGTTTGACGGGAGGTGCCAAATAATCTTGAGAATGAACCTGTATGTGACAGCCGATACAGCTATTAGCAAGTTGCTCAATATCTCCTGCCTCGGCGTCATCATGCCCTGCCATTTCGACGGAGTGTTCAACTGTCGAACACAGATCGTCGATCACTCCGCAGTTTTCACCGCAGGCGACAGGCGTCAAGATCATGGCGAAGCCTAAAAAGACTGCCATTAACTTAACGGACAAGCTTACATGCAAAATTTTCAAGACCCGAAGGGGCATCTTTTGTCAATTTCCCTATGTGAGTTCTGATACTAACTTTGGCAGCTGTAAAAGCGCTTTAGGACAGTCATTGTTAAAAGGTCAAGATCGATTTGACCGTAAGCGAATGTTCGTAACGAGGAAAACTATGACCTCTTTGCAGGGCCGTTTTTGAGCCGCCTGGCTCCGGATTTTAAACAGGGTTTTCGGCGAATTGTATTGGTAAGCTCGGTGGGAATAAAATGAATATTTTAAATTCAATTGTAGTTATATTTGGATTGTTTGTTTCGTCCTGTGCAGGGGATAGACACGATATAGGAGGACGAACCTTTTCTGTTGTCCTGAATGCTGACCATATATCCCAGCGGGAATTGATCAATGTGGTGAAAATCCCGAATATTTTAAACTCGGATTATTTCAAACCAGATGCAAAGGTTGAGAAGGCAATTTAGAATTTGTCACTCTATGTCCAATAGGTCCACTGACATCTTCATTTATGGCCGCCATTTTTTTGACTTTCTGCAAGCAATTTGTGATCAAGTTGTTCAATACGCTAGTCTTGAAAAAACCCAGAGGTTGAGTGTGGATGCAATTAAGAATTGGGGACTATTGTTTACCGGCGTAATTTTGATCCTTGGTTACATCGGCTTGAGTAACCTTCAAAGTTATGACGCGCCCGATATAATTCTACGTAATATATTGGTATTTGGTATACTTTTAATCATAATACACTCAGTAATTTTTACTATAAAAATGGAAAAGCAAAAGCAAAAGCCTACTCAATCATCATATAGCATAGGCGCTCCCGGCTATTTTAAGCGTTTGATAAAAATAGCGTTCGCCATATTTCTTTCTGTCATTGCGCTTATACCCGTTTTGTTCATACTTGAGTTGGCCGGAATAATTTGATCAAGGAAGACAATACAAAGTGCCTCTGCCTTTGTCCGCGAAGGTTTCCCGGCGTGTCTGGTTCGCTCTCCGGCGCGGAATGAGCCGTTGGCCCAATGCATGTGAGGTGAGGGACTTCCCCAATTATGAATTTAGACGTTAGCGCAGGATTGTCATTTGGGGTGTTCAACGACATTTTTAGTACATTTAAGTCATGGGGTGCTTTGTGAAGAAATCATGGTCCCATGAACGTATAGTGGATGTTCTAAATTTGATTACAGGGGGGCTGTTCCTTTGGGCCATGTTTGACCCAACTTATATAAAAAGCAAGGCTACATTCTTTTATCCTCTGTATTTTGCCTTAGTTTTAAGCACGTTAGGACTGAATTTCGCACTAAAAACACATGACGATGAAGAGTCGAAATACAAGTTATTAGCTGTTCATTTAGTGGGGGTTTTTACGTATCTTTTCGGGTTTTTTCTGCTCATGATCCGCTGAAACCTGAAGCAGGCTGCAATCATCAACCCCGAACATATCACTCACAGTTATGTCATGTTACACAGTCACCCGCGCACGGCTTGGACGAATGAGTTAGACCTGAGGCCTCGGCAAAAAAATTGGTAGAAAAAGAGAGTTGGTAGTATGACCAGAACCGTAGATTTCATTCTCGATTTCGCGAGCCCGAACGCTTATTTTGCGTATAAAGTGCTCCCTGTAATCACAAAGCGTCATGACGCGAAAATCAATTACCGCCTTTGCTTGCTCGGCGGTATTTTCAAAGCGACAGGCAATCAAGCGCCGATTGTCGCCTTTTCCAATGTGAAAGGAAAGCTCGACTATCAAATGCTGGAAATCCGGCGATTTATTCGAAAGCACGGTCTGCAAAGCTTTCGCATGAACGCGCATTTTCCGGTCAATTCACTTATTATGATGCGCGCGGCGATTGCGGCGGAGCGCGACGGGCGGCTCGAGGATTATATAAAGGTCGCGATGAAGGCGATGTGGGAAGACAGCAAGAATATGGACGATTCAGAGATGTTCAAATCTGTGATGACTGAGGGCGGGTTTGACGGGCCGGCTTTACTGGCGGCGTCGCAAGAACCTGACATCAAAGAAGAGTTGAGCAAGAACACTGCCGCCGCTGTAGAGCAGGGCGTCTTTGGAATTCCGACCTTCTTTGTGGGTGATGAAATGTATTTCGGCAAAGACCGCCTGCGCGAAGTCGAAGAGGCTCTGACAGAACAACCTGTTTAACAGAAGGGACGATTTATCCCGAGGTTAAACGATTGAGCGCTTGAATTTGCACAAATTTTAGGCCTTAAAAGCGTCTATGAAAAAACGTCTCCTCCTCTTATCCGCCGCAGCGTTCCTCATGGCCTGCGACCCCGCCACTTCTGACAAATCGGACGCAAAGCCCGATAAAGACGCGAAAGTCGAAAATGCTTTTGCGTCTACCTACGCGCCTCTTGCGTCAGACCCGACGGTTATCACCAATGCGCAGCTCATTGACGGTACGGGCAGCGAGATCGCGACAGGCAACGTCTATATTCAAGACGGACGCATCGTCGCCGTCGGGGCAGGCGACGCGCCGGAAGATTTCCCAAGCGACGCAGCCACAATTGACGCCCAAGGCCGCTTCGTGACGCCCGGCATTATCGATATTCACTCTCACCTCGGCAACTACGCTTCCCCCGGCGTCAACGCTCATAGTGACGGCAATGAAGTCACCAGCCCTATCACGTCAGAAGTCGACGCCGAACACGGCGTTTGGCCGCAAGATCCCGGATTTGACGAAGCGCTGAAGGGCGGGATCACGACCCTCCATATTCTGCCGGGCTCCGCGAACCTGTTTGGCGGCAAAGGTGTGACCTTGCGCAATATCGCGTCTCGCACGGTTCAGGGGATGAAATTCCCTGACGCACCCGAGACACTCAAAATGGCGTGCGGCGAAAATCCGAAACGGGTTTACGGCGACAAAGGCGGGCCGGGCTCTCGCATGGGCAACGTCGCCGGTTATCGTAAAAACTGGATCCGCGCCGCCGAGTATAAAAAGAAGCGGGATAAAGACGGCGATGATTTCGTGCGTGACCTTCAGCTTGAAACGCTGGCAGACGTAATAGATGGTAAAATTCTGGTGCAAATGCACTGCTACCGCGCCGACGAAATGGTCCAGATATTAGATATCGCCAAAGAGTTCGATTATAAAATTACGACCTTCCATCATGCCGTCGAAGCCTACAAAATCGGCGACATCCTTGCAGAGAACGGAACCTGCGCAGCCATGTGGGCCGATTGGTATGGTTTCAAAATGGAATCCTATGACGGTATTCGGGAAAATGTGCCCTTCGTTCATGCCGCCGGGGCGTGCGCTATGATCCATTCCGATGATGACAATAACATTCAACGCCTCAATCAGGAAGTTGCCAAGACCTGGGCGGACGGCAACCGCGCCGGTCTAAACATTTCCAAAGCCGAAGCGTGGAAGTGGCTTTCAACCAACCCAGCAAAAGCGCTGGGCATCCTCGATGAAACCGGCACATTGGAAGTCGGCAAACGCGCCGACATTGTGCTCTGGTCTGCTGATCCTTTTTCAACCTACGCGCGGCCGGAAACGGTCATGATTGACGGCGCGACCGTCTTTGACCGGGAGAGCGGCCTCGAGCCGAAAAGCGATTTCCGCTTAGGGCAGGGCGAAGCCCCGAGATCGATGGCCCAAGAGGCTTCAAACACGGGAGAAGAGCTATGAGTAAGCGTTTCAAAATCCTACTCTCTGTCGCAAGCGCGGCTTTGCTAAGCACGCCCGCCTTCGCGCAAGACCTTTTCATTCAAGACGCCATGGTTGTCACAGAATCAGGACCGCAGGCGGACACGGATATCCTCATCCGAAGTGGACAGATCGCGCAAATCGGATCGGACCTTACCGCGCCTGATGGCATGGAGGTTTTGGACGGAGCAGGGCATTGGGTGACCCCCGGCCTGTTCTCCAGTTTTTCAACGCTTGGACTTGTCGACGTCGCGGCCGAGAGTTCGACGAATGATATGAGCGCGTCCGATGCTGGCACTTCCGTCAGCGAGCGCGCCGTAGATAGCTTCAATCCCCGTACAGCCCATATTGCCAATACGCGGCGGCGCGGCGTGACACACGCCGTTGTTAGTCCGTCCCCGTCAGGCGAGTCGATATTTGCCGGAATAGGGCTGATCGCCAGCACGTCTGGCGATTTTGAGTCGGTGGCAAAGGATAGCGCTTTTGTTCATGTGGCACTTGGCGAAACCGGATCCAGCCGCGCCGGCGGATCGCGCAGCGCAGCTCTCGCGCAGCTTCGCGCCGCTTTGGACGACGCTCAAGGCTACCCAAGCCGATACCAGTCTCCCTCAGATGGGGACGCGCTATCCCGACAGGACGCCGCGGCTTTAGCTCCGGCGGTTCGCGGCGAAGTGCCGATGATAATCGCCGCCAGCCGTGCCTCTGATTTACTGGGAATTGTTCGCCTAAAGGAAGAGTACCCGGCCTTGGATATCATCGTTCTTGGCGCGACAGAAGGCTGGCAGGTCGCCGACGCACTTGCGGCAGCGGATATCAAAGTGATTGTCGACCCGGTTCAGGATCTGCCATCGAAATTCGAGGATCTGGGCGCGCGATATGAAAACGTGCTTCTATTGGACGAAGCCGGCGTGGATTACGCAATTTCGAACCTGACCTCTTTCCGCGTAACGAAACCCTCTGCTCTAGGCCAACATGCCGGGAACGCCGTTGGCAATGGCCTGTCTTGGGACAAAGCCTTTGCTGCCATCACGTCGACGCCACAACGCTGGTTTGACCTGCCAAGCTCAGACGTGGCGACGGGCCCCGTTACGAATTTAGTCGTGTGGGACGGAGACCCTCTAGAGGCGACAACTGCGCCCTTAAAAGTCTGGATAGACGGCGAAGAGCAAAGTCTCGAATCGCGTCAATCGCTATTACGCGACCGCTACAATCCGCTAAACGAAAGCGATATGCCGCATAAATATCGCTAGAGTTTCATTTCGGAGCCGTCATTACCCGATTTTGCGCTTCACGGTACGCAGAGCGAAGGGTGATCCACGCGGCGCTCTTTCAGCCTTTGGTCAGCTCACAATTGTCCGTGAGCTGGACGATTAAGCCTAACGCTTAAACTCCAAACACGGCAAGGACACCGAATGGGTCCCCCGGTCAAGCCGGGGGATGACAAGTAGAGAGAGTTTCTCCAATTTATAACCTGGTGAGGTTTTGTCCGGTCCTATTCAAAGACGAAAAATGCCAGCTTGTTTCCGTCCAAATCGCGAACGTAAGCGCCGTAGAACACACCCGGTACGCGCTGCCCAGGTTCGCCGTCGCTCGTTGCGCCGAGAGAAAGCGCTTTTTCATATAGTTCGCCGACATGCTCTTTGGATTTGGCAGGAAAAGCGACCATAACGCCGTTCCCCGGCGTGGGCATTTCTTTGTTATAAGGCTCACAAACGGCAATCATAGGTTCTGACTTAGACGCTCCGATCATAGCGATCCGACCGCCGTTCAATTGCACTTTCGCGCCCTGGTCTTCGAAAAGTTTGCAGTAAAATGTCTTTGCCTTTTCCATGTCCGAAACGCCGACAGTTGTATATCCAATCATAGTTGTCTCTTTCTCAAAGTTTGATAGGTCTTGCTTAGTGGCTGGGGCGATAGTCTCAACTCAATAATTTGAATACGCCTCATTCCTTTTCTCTATCGGATAGAGAAGAAGCTTCCTCCTTTATATTCGCTTAGCAGGTTGATTTCAGGGCTATCAAGCAACCCCGTCCTCACTTCCCAAATCTGTCCTATACTTCCCATGTGACGTTTGAGGATCGCATATCATCTCAGGGGAGGCTCCCCGACCTGGCGCCGCTGCGGAGGCAATATGCCTTGCTTTGCGCGCAGCTCCTCGCCGCCATAACCCACCACAATGTCGCCCTTACTCTCGCCTGCCAATTACAGCAGCACGTCCGCAAAATGATACAGACCTCAGAAGCCCATTTCCGAAGCCGCCAGAAGATGGCCATGCTATTGCGTCCTAGTTGGCGGGAGAAGGTGATAGCCGATTTGGGCGGCTGGAAACGTCTGAAGCGTTGGGCAATGCGGCAAGCCGAGATTGAATCGGCTCCGCCTGAGACGGCCTATGAAACGGTTTTCCACCCCGCCGAAGGTCCCGAAGAAATGGCGCGCCGCGCCAGGATGAGGGAGCTAATGAGACCCAATGTTCATCCGGGCATCTTGCGGGACCCTTACCGGATAGATTTTGACGGCTGGTTTCGGTTGCCGCCCCAATTAAGGTTGACGAATCCAATAGCCGACGCGGATTACGAATATGATTTTGATCCGAGACCTATGGCCAATTTTATCGGTATAAGAACACCAATCACGGTCTGGCCGGACGAATTTAAGGCGGCCGCAGAAGTTCGGCCCTTAGGCGTGGACGATAGGGTTGCAGACGTGTCCCGCGAGTTTACCGAAGAGCCGCTGACAGAGGAGGGTGAGGTTGGAAGGTCTCAGTTTTTTTGTGGCCACGCTGCGGAGGTCCCAAGCAAAGCGCGGGAACCCGTATTTTCAGAAAAACCAATCCTCTTCTTCCATGTCCGCGCGCCGCCCCGCATCCGAGGCTCCCCCAATATCACCCTCCGCCAAGCGCGCCTTGGCGGAGCGCTTTCGCGCACCCACAAAAAACCAGCTCTTAACAAACACGGTTAACCAAAAGCTAACATCTCTTTACCACACTTGGCCTAGAATCATTTCGGGGATAATTATGCGCAAATTTCTAATCGTTTCTTCGGCCACGCTTTTAATGAGCGGCGCGGCTCAGGCTGCCGACCTTGGTCAATACCGTCCCGGAAATCCCTATCAGAGCGTCATGGCCCCCGGTGCGGGTGTCTGCGAGACTCACTGCGCCGGCGACGCCCAGTGCCGCAGCTGGAATTACGTCAAAGCTAATCCAAATGCGTCGGGCGTATGTGAATTTAATGCTAACGACGTTCCCCCGGTCGCCAGTGCTATCTCTATTAGCGGATCAAATCAAAGTTCGAGCTACCGTCAAGGCGTTGTGCCAGGCGGCACAAATACAATTCGGGTCGGAACGCAGCCTCGCGCCCAAACGCAGGCAAGCCCGCAAGTCGCGTCTTCGTCGCCGACCCGCCGCATTGTTCGAGAGCCAGTGGGGTGGCAATCGGTACCGCAACCGGCCTCAATAGAGCGTCAGCGAACTATTTCTGACGTCAAAGTGGGGACTCATACGGAAGTGAGGCGGGCAGGCGGCTCCCTGCCTTCTCAACAGGCCGGAGTAGCGGCTATGCCACAAACTTTTAGATATGACCTTGGCGACCGCGCGGCGCCGCAACAAACGCAAAGGTCCCACCCGCCTAGCCTCCCTAACGCGGCTACCCCATTGAGGTCTGGAGGACAGGCTTATCCGCCTCAAAACCTAGCCTTAGAGGCGGGGCGCTCGCCATATACTCAACCTTACCCGCGGGAGCAGGCCGGTGAACGGCAGCCTGACATGGCAGAACGGACGGGAAGGCGGCGTCAACAAGGGCCGTCCATGCAAAGATCGGTAACGCCTCAGATGGCGTATAGAGCTGCACCTCAGGCTGGGCTTCCTGGTCAGATGCCCACACCAAATCAGGCTGTGTCGCCAGGTCAACCTTATCCGCCTCAAAGCGGTTATGCTTCTAACGTCGCGCCTCAACAAACGAGACAACAGGCAGGTGTTCGGCAACAAGCCATGGTTCGCAGGTCTGCAAACAACCCTGTAACCTATGGATCGACCTATACGAGGCTTGTCCGCCCGAGTCCCAATGGTGGGCCTTCTCAAGCGCGCACTTTGGCACAGGGTTTGAGTGCTGAGCAGTCGCAACAAAGCCTGTTCGGGAAACTAAATGACGATGTTCAAGTGCCGAATTCAGGAGCGACGGTTCCGATGGATCCGAATGCGCCTATCCCGACCATGTCGTCCCGAGTGAGCGGAACCGTTGAGCAGTCCAATTTGGCAGGCGGGCCTAATTAGAGAGATTGCCTTCAGGAAAAACGGGTGTGAATTTTTTTGAGGCCGTGCCACAGCGCCGCTGAGGACAAGCGAAACCAAGCAAAACAGACGAAAAAGACAAAGCAAGTCGTCACTGAATATAAGGCCGCATTGGCAAAGGCATCCGCATTATAGTCCAAGAGCATTAGCGTGTTCTGCGCTCCGGCAATTGATGTGATCGAAGCCAGAAAGAGCCAAAACCCCATCCAATAAAAATTAATGAGCTTATTGGACCTTTTGAAGATCGTAGGAGGCACAAAAAAAAGCGTGACGACGAACACCGTTATGGAAAACATAATCAGAGATGGAACTAAGGTGGACATCATAAGTCACTCACTTGGGCTTCTATTTTAACATAGTCCAAGCAAATTTTGTTCCAATTTTGTCTTTTCGGTTAATTTTCTTACCGATTAGGCCCGTTCTTTGGTCGTTAAGAAACGAATTTCGGGGTTTTTATCTTGCGCATATCCGACATCCCAAGCCGATTTTGCAAGAAAAACCGGAGCGCCGTCGAGGTCTGTTCCCATATTGGAACTGTTTTTGTCGACAAAGGCTTTGAGGGTTTCTTCATCGTCCGAGACGACCCATCTCGCGGTCTGATACATCGGAGATTCGAACGTTACATCGAGCCCGTATTCGGTTTTAATCCGCTCGCGCATCACATCGATTTGCAGCGACCCGACAGCGCCAACGATGACGTCCGCGCCGATGTCGGGCTTAAAGAGCTGGGTAACACCTTCTTCGGCCAGACTTTCGAGCGCTTTGCGAAGATGTTTGGCCTTAAGCGGATCAGCCAGACGAGCGCGGCGTAATATTTCCGGGGCAAAGTTGGGAATGCCGGCAAACTTGATTTTGCCGGACTCCGACAGGCTATCTCCGACGCGAAGCGCGCCGTGATTGGGAATGCCGATGACGTCTCCGGCGTAAGCGTTCTCCGCAAGTTCGCGGTCTTGGGCAAAAAACAGAATAGGATTGTGCACAGAGATGGTTTTGTTTTCGGCCGTTTTAAGCTTCATCCCGCGTTTAAATTCCCCGGAACACATGCGCAGAAAGGCCACTCGGTCACGATGGTTTAAGTCCATATTCGCTTGAACCTTGAAGACAAATCCGGCGACGCCTTTGTCCGTGGGTTCAATTTCTACCATCTGTCCGGCTTTCTTGGCTTTCTCGGGCTGAGGGGCCGGAGCAAATTCTGCCAAAGCGTCAATCAATTGGAGGACTCCAAACCTTCTTAAAGCAGATCCGAAATAGACAGGGGTCATATGCCCTTCGCGGAAGGACTGCACATTGAACTCGCCATACTCTTTGGCCAGTTCCTGTTCCTCGCGAAATTCTTCGAGAAGCGCTTCATCGTCGAAATGCTCGGCAAGCGAATTTCCATCCATACGGGTTAAGCTGTGCTCTCCGCCGTCTTCTTTTTTGACAAATTTCAAAAACTCGCCAGTGCGCAAATCGGCGATGCCTTTGAACCGGCGGCCGGACGCGGCTGGCCACTGCATGGGAATAACGTCAAGCGCGAGTTTGTCTTGAATTTCAGAGAGCAGCTCAAACGGGTCTTGACCTTCGCGGTCAAGTTTATTGATGAAAGTGACAATCGGAATATCGCGGAGACGACAAACCTCAAAGAGTTTAAGAGTTTGCGGCTCAATACCCTTGGCTACGTCGAGCACCATGACCGCGCAATCCGCCGCCGTCAGAGTTCGGTAAGTATCTTCGGAAAAGTCTTCATGCCCTGGCGTATCCAGAAGGTTGAAGATTAGGTCGGCATGTTCAAATGTCATGACAGAGGACGAGACGGAAATTCCGCGCTCTTGCTCGATCTTCATCCAGTCGGATTGCGTTCGCCGGGCTTGACCCCGCGCCGCAACTTGACCCGCTTGGTGAATCGCGCCTGCGGAGAAAAGCATATTTTCCGTTAGCGTCGTTTTACCCGCATCGGGATGAGAAATGATCGCAAAGACGCGGCGCTTTTTAGGCTCTGTTTGTAAGGCATTGGACATGAAGGCGGCATAAGGCTCAACCGCCGCAAGCGCAAGCGGCGAGAGGCTGAACTTACAGGATGCTTTACTTCCTTATCGGTCTTTGCGACGAACGACGAATGTCGAAACTGAAACAGAAATATTTTGACCGTGCGGTCAAAGCAGCCGGATATCTGAACGAAGCGTCAATCGCGATGAATGTTTTGAAATCCGTAAACTGGGATGGTCGTCATAAAAAGCGTTTTTTCGAAAGCGGAAAACTCCCGTCGCCACGATATCGAAAAATTGATGTTTCCGAACCTCGGGACTTGGTTGCGCAGGCGAGAGCGCTTTGTGATTCAGATCATGTGATTTTCCAATGGCTAGATCGCCTTTGCACAACCATGGAAAATACGGCGAGCCTCATCGAAACTCGCGGCACGCCGCAGTTCTTTCATTACTCCAGCGAATTGTTCGGGCGGCCCACACGGTTGATGCTTGACAAGCAAACTCGGGTTTTGGACTTGGCGAAACATCTTGACCACACTTTGGCGGATTTAAATTTTGATAATTTAGTAGTAGAAGGGTTTGAGGAGTATTTAACGTCGAAGGAATTCGCTAAAACTCTTCGCCCCCGATTGAAGAAACATTTCGGCGCTGATGCGCCATCCGTTGTGATCTCTCCGACGCTCTCGGCCAAAGCCGCCGCGAGTTCTAGCCGCATCCGCGTTCGGCGAGATGCAACGTTTACTCCTAGGGATGTTGATCAACTCCTGCATCATGAAGCCCTTATTCACTCTGCAACCGGGATGAACGGGCAAAATCAAGAGCACTTCAAGATTCTGGGGCGGTCTCATGCCGGAACGACCGAAATTCAGGAAGGCCTCGCGGTCTTTGCAGAGATAATAACGGGGACAATGGACCCTCGGCGTTTCGGGCGCCTGTCTGGACGGGTGCTCGCCATAGAAATGGCGGTTCAAGGAGCGGATTTTAAAGAGGTCTTTGATTTCTTCGTCGAACGAAATGACGATCCCTCACAAAGCTATGAAAACACACGCCGAATTTTCCGCGGAGGCCTCATAAAAGGCGGCGCGCCTTTCACCAAAGATATGGTATATCTCAACGGGTTGTTGCGAGTGCATAACTTTATGAGAACAGTGGTAAAGCTCAACCGGGCGGACCTAATCCGAGTGTTGTTTTCCGGCAAAATGGATATTGAGGACGTCCCCGCATTAGCGCAATTGGCCAGTAGTGATCGTCTAACGCCGCCGCTTTTTATGCCGCCTTGGGTTAAGGATTTACGGTTCTTGGTCAGTTATATGGCTTACTCCTCTTTTCTGAACCAGGTGAAGATGCCGGGGTTTCAAACCTATTACGAACAAGAGCTCGACGACGTGCCTGTCGTTTGGGGCTTTGCGGACGGGAAAGTGGTCCTTTAGACCAACAGCGCGTCAGTTACGGCATTCAACAGAAGGCGTCCTTTCTCTGTTGCGCGTAGGCGGTTTTTCTCAAGGCTTAAAAAGCCTTCATCTATGAGAGGGGTGATCCGACCTCTATCCATATCCTTCCCTCGAATATCAGCAAATCTCGAAAGAGAGATGCCCTCATCAATTCGCAAACCCATCAGGACATATTCTTCCGACCACTCTTCGGCAGACAAGGTTTCTTTGTCAGAAATTCCCATTCCAGTTTCTGATACCGATTCACAATATTGAGCAGGTGTCAGAGCCGCGATCGTAGAAACTCTATTCTTGTCGGCTAACAACCTCCCATGAGCGCCAGGGCCTACACCGACATAGTCATAACCGCGCCAATAAGCGAGATTATGCCTTGATTGATGACCGCGCTTGGCGAAGTTGGAAACTTCGTAATGAGCAAAGCCGGATTGCCCCAAGCGCTCCATTATGATTTCAAAAAAATCAGCACTCATATCCGGGTCGACGGCTCGAACCTGTCCCCTTGTTTCGGCTTTGGCAAAGGCCGTCCCGGGTTCAATTGTCAGTTGGTAGGTTGAGATGTGCTTCACCCCCGACTCAAGAATTCTCTTAATATCCGAATTCAAATCCTTCAGCGTCTGACCTGCCCAGCCGAAGATTATGTCGGCTGAGACCGAGGGAAATATAGACGTTGCTAATTTGAGCGCGGACAGAGCCTGCTTAGAATCATGGTCTCGACCTAGGGTTTTCAGTGCGGATTCATTGAAAGTCTGAACGCCTAGAGAGAGACGGTTAATTCCGGCGTCGCGGTAACCACCCCACTTTTCTTCTTCCGCGTCAATCGGGTTGGCTTCTAAAGCGATTTCCGTTCCATTCGGTAATCCCCATAGATGCTTGATTTTATCTATGACCCTAAGAATTTCTTCAGGCGTTAAGAGGGAGGGTGTTCCGCCGCCAAAATGAATGGAGTTAATCTGCCGTGTTCCGGACCAAGCTCTCCAGCCATTGAGGTCGGTGAGAATAGCTTGAATCAGGTCAATATCTTCGCCTTTGGACTTATAGACGTTGAAATCACAGTACGGGCAAATGCGGGTGCAGTAGGGCCAGTGAATATAAATCGCGAGAGGAGAGGGCTTAGCCGTCATGATCTGGGAATTGATCTGCCAAAAATTTGACGAAAGCGTCAGCGCGATGGCTTTTCTCGTGTTTTTCGTCCGGCTCGATTTCTGCAAATGTAAGCCTGTCGCCCGTCGCGACGAAGATCGGATCGTAACCAAAACCCTTTTCGCCTCGCGGAGGCCAAATGATGTCGCCTTCGACCGTGCCTTCATAAATACGGTCGTCTCCGTTTGGTAAGGATAGGCAGAGGGCACACACGAAGCGAGCGGACCTATCCTTTGTTTTTCCCAGTTTGTCGTGGACATGCCACATTGCCATATCGAAATCCCGGCCTCCGCCTTCAGCTTTCGGGAGTTCTGCCCATCTTGCGGCATAAATTCCTGGCTGTCCGTCCAAAGCGGTAACATCTAGCCCGCTATCATCGGACAGGGCCGGAAGCCCTGTCGCTTGCGTGGCGGCCTTGGCTTTTAAGCGCGCATTCCCGGCAAAGGTGTCTTCGGTTTCTTCGGGTTCAGGCAAGTTCAAATCCCCCGCGCTGAGCGTTTCAAGCCCAAATGGTCGCAGTAAATCTCTTATCTCGCGCACCTTGCCCTCATTGTGAGAGGCCACGATAATTTTTTTGTGAGATTTCAAATCGCGATGCGGAGTGTTAGTCATGATAGGCCTATAACGCTTGCCGTCAGTATATCAAAGCCAATCGGGATGTGTTTGTTAGCTTGTCTTTTTCTAATTATTGATTATCAATATGGTCATGTTAAGGAATCCCTCATCCGATAATGATGACGTCGCCTATGATTTCGAGGCTGTCGACGGGTCGAACCACCGCATCGCGAAATCACTTAGATTCATCATTTTTCTTGGTCGCTTTATTTTGGCAATAGCGGCTATTCTTATTATTATTGCTGCCATCTGGATGATGTTTTCTGACAGTCTTCAAGAACAACTCCATATGAGTATTGGAGGCGAAGAGCGTCCGAACCGCTTTATCTTGCCCGCAATGTGTCTTGGTATGGCCGTTATTGCTGGCGCTTGGTTCTGGGTGTTGCATATGCTCAGCAAAGTGGTGGACACATTGATCGCTGGGGATCCATTTGTTCCGGCCAATATCAATCGCTTGAGACGGATGTGGGTCGTGATTGCTTTGACCGAAGTTTTCCGAATGGCGATAGTCTCGTTTCCAGTCTTGTCTGTCTCGGGAGAAGATGAGGCCTTCCCAATTCGTATCGGAACTTGGTTTTTAGTGTTCGTCATTGCCACATTGGCGGAGGCGTTCCGTTATGGTGCCGCGTTGCGCCGTGACCAAGAGTTGACGATCTGATGACTATCCGCGTGAACTTAGATCGAGTGCTGCTCGAGCGGCGCATGAGCCTGACCGAGCTGGCGGAGCGGGTTGGGATTACGCTCGCGAATCTGTCAATTTTGAAAACGGGGAAAGCTCGCGCGGTTCGGTTTTCAACTTTGTCAGCGCTATGCCGGGAGCTGGACTGCCAGCCTGCGGATATTCTGGTCTATGAGCCAGAAGAAGAGGAAGGAAAAGTGGCCGCCGAGTAAGCGGCCAACTTTGATTTTTTAAGCGGCGACTTTGTCGTCCTCGGCTTGAGTCCACTCGCCCTTACTCGCCAATCCATTCATGTGCGCGCGGTGGTTAAACGCTTCTTGAGCAGCAGCGTAGTTTTCGGGATTTCCTTTCCACGCAAAGAGAGCGGATTGCTGCAGAGCACGTCCGAAAGAGTAAGTAAGTTTCCACGGGAAACCGCCAATTTTATTCATCATGTCGAGATTGCGTGTGGCTTCTTCATTGTCCTGTCCGCCAGAAAGGAAAGCAATGCCAGGGACGGCTGCAGGAACGGTGTCTTTAAGAACTTTAATCGTGCGCTCAGCGATTTCTTCGCGAGAAGGTTGATCCGCACATTTTTTGCCTGCGACGACCATATTTGGCTTGAGGATCGTGCCTTCTAGGGCGACGCCTTGCTCATAAAGTTCGGTAAAGAGTGAGTTCAAGGTCTTCTCTGTCACTTCGTGGCAACGCTCTACGGAATGATATCCGCCCATAAGGATTTCAGGCTCAACGATCGGGACTATATTGGCTTCCTGACAAAGCGCTGCATAACGGCCAAGCGCATGGGTGTTGGCCTTGATGCCGCCTCGGGTCGGAGTTGAGCCGACATATTGATCAGGATGAGAGATTTCAATGACCGCGCGCCATTTGGCGAAGCGGGCACCTAATTCATAATATTCAGCTAAGCGTTCGCGTAATCCGTCTAACCCTTGAGTGATAGTCTCGCCGGGACGGCCTGCAAGAGGGGTCGTGCCTGCATCGACTTTAATTCCCGGAATGGCGTCATGAGATTTGATAATATCGACAAGCTTCGTGCCGTCTTTAGCGCTCTGACGGATCGTTTCATCATATAAGATGACGCCGGAGATATGCTTCTTCATGGCGTGTTCTGTACGGAACAGCATTTCGCGCCAATCGCGGCGGTTGTCTTCGATATTCTCTGTTTCAATTGAGGCAAAACGTTTTCCGATTGTGCCAGTACTTTCATCGGCAGCTAAGATACCTTTGCCGGGTTCTACCATCGCGATCGCAACTTTGTTCAGGGCTTCAAGATCCATTAGGGCTCTCCAGTTTATTTTCTCAAAATTTCAACGCCGGGGAGGGGTTTGCCCTCCATCCACTCTAGAAAGGCGCCTCCGGCGGTGCTTATAAAGGTAAAGTCATCAGATACGCCGGCTTGATTAAGTGCTGAGACCGTGTCGCCGCCGCCGGCAACGGCAATAATCTTTCCGGCTTTACAAATCCTGGCCGCGTATTTCGCCGCTTCCACTGTTGACGTGTTGAACGGTGGAAGCTCGAAAGCGCCTAAGGGGCCGTTCCAAATCAAAGTTTCGCTGGCATCCATCACGTCGATGATCGCGTTGACTGTGTCTGGTCCGGCGTCGAGTATCATTTCATCAGCTTGGACGCTTTCCAGGTCGCAAACTCGAGACTCGGCATGGGCCTTGAATTCCTTGGCGACGACCAAATCGACGGGCAAAAGAATTTCGCAATTTTGCTTTTTAGCATTAGAGAGAATTTGCAATGCGGTTTCCTTCAGGTCTTTCTCGCACAAAGATGACCCGACATTATAGCCTTGAGCATAGAGAAACGTATTGGCCATACCGCCGCCAATCACGAGAGTGTCCAGCCGATTGACCAAATTCTTTAGGAGGTCAATTTTAGTTGAAACTTTTGCGCCGCCGACAATCGCCATAACCGGCGTTTTCGGTACGTCCAGGGCTTGGCTGATATGATCAAGCTCGCGCTCCATGGCGAGGCCGGCGAAAGCCGGAAGGAATTCCGCTATACCAGCAGAGGAGGCGTGGTCACGATGGGCCGCCGAGAAAGCGTCCATGATAAAAACATCGCCCATAGCCGCCATATCTTTAGCCAATGCCACGTTGCCCTTAGTTTCGCCCGCGTGGAACCGCGTGTTTTCCAAAAGGAGGACGTCGCCTTCATTCATATTTTTGGCGATATTTGGATTGATATCTGTTGCGAAGGTGATTCCTGTTCCGAGGGCTTTGGTTAAGAGAGGGACGATAAACTCCAAAGAGTTTTCTTGATCAGGTTCGCCTTTGGGACGGCCAAAATGGCTAAGTAAAATGGTTTTTGCGCCGGCTTTTTGTAATTTTCGGATTGTCGGTAATGCAGACTGAAGTCGTGTGTCGTCGGTCACTTTGCCGGAGTCGTCGCGGGGAACATTGAAGTCCACCCGAACGAGTGCCGTACTGCCTTTGAGTTTTGCGTCTTCCAGTCTTTGGAAATCCATTAAGCGGCCTCTTTCTGTTGATTGCCCATAATTCGGGCCACGTCGATCATCCGGTTGGCGAACCCCCATTCATTATCGTACCAAGCAATAACCTTGACGAGGTCACCATCCAGAACTTTTGTCAGGAGTGAAGCGAATGTCGCAGAATTCGGGTCGTGGTTCAAATCAGAACTGACAAGTGGGTTCTCCGAATAACAAATTACGCCTTTCATAGCTCCGTTTGCGGCGGTGCGCATAACTTCGTTCAAATCCTCAGCCGTTGTATGCATTTCAGGTTGGAAGGCGAGGTCGATCATAGAGACATTTGCTGTTGGAACGCGAACGGCGGAGCCAGACAGTTTCCCGGACAATTCAGGAATGACCAAACCTACCGCTTTGGCGGCGCCTGTGCTGGTCGGGATCATGTTCAGCCCAGCGGCGCGGGCGCGGTAGAGATCTTTGTGGGAATTGTCCAAAATTCGTTGATCTTGGGTGTAGGAATGAACTGTTGTCATGAAACCACGACGAATACCGACGGAGTCGAGCAATACTTTGGCGATAGGGGCGAGACAGTTAGTCGTACATGAGGCGCAAGATACAACGGTATCATCGGCGCCTAAATCTTCATGATTGACGCCGTAAACGATGGTCTTATCGACGCCGCTGCCGGGAGCCGAGATAAGAACTGTTTTCGCTCCGGCTTCAAAATGAGGCTGAACCGATTCTTTTGAACGGAATATGCCAGTACATTCCATTACGACGTCAACGTCCAGAGCGCCCCAATTGATTTCAGCCGGGTCCCTGAAATGGGTCATGCGGATACGGCCGCGGCCATAATCCATCCAATCGTCGCCAGTTTCAACTTCGGCGCCGAAACGGCCATGAACGCTATCATAGCGTAGAAGGTGCGAAGAGGTTTCCAAGCTGCCGGGGGAGTTTATCGCCACGAGTTCTATGTCATCAATGGAATATTCTTCCAAGGCTCTAGCTACGAGGCGGCCAATGCGGCCAAAGCCATTTATTCCGATACGGGTCGTCATGTCAGCGGCGCTCCTTTATCTATTAAGTCTGTCGCTGGTTGGAAAGCGCCCCGCTTCTGATAAGATGGGACTGTGAAGTCAATAATTTATCCTTGTTGAACAGCTATTCTTGCGCCATTCTAGTGTAAATTTTTGCGAAGCCGAGAAATTGTATGAATGACAGCGCTGACATAAAAACCGCCGCCCAATCCCTGCAATACGCATTGACAAAGCTGGAAGAAGCCATCGACCCGTTTTTAAGTCGCTACTCACAATTGAAGGAAGATTCGAGCGAATCGGAGAGCTTCTCTCAAGACCGGGCTAGGCTGGCCTCCGAATTGGACGATGTGAAATCTGAAAAAGAGGATTTAGAGAAAAGGATGGCGGCACGCGAGAAGGAATTTGCGGCTGTAGCCCAGGACTCGACGCAAGAAATTAACAGTGTCATTAAAACGGTTCAGGTCGCTTTAGACGGATTGCCGTCATGACAGGTCGCGTCAGTATTAATATCAATGGCCGAAAATACGGTCTGGGCTGCGAGGAGGGTGAGCAGGAGCGTCTGGTTCGTCTGGGGCAGAAACTGGATGATCGTGTGAATGCCATGGCCAATCAGTTTGGCCAGATTGGCGATCTGCGCTTGCTGGTTATGGCGGGGATTACTCTGCTTGACGAGCTTGAGGATGTCGGGACTTCTGTCGAAGACCGGGTCGAAACGCGGATTGGCGAGATAAAAAAAGAACACACGCAAGCTGTTAAAGCCGTCGAGCAAACCGAAGCCCAAGCTGCCTCTAGCCTTCGCGACGCCGCTGTCCGCATTGAGCGCCTTGCTGAAAAGATTGCGTCAACGACCTCGCAATAGCCGCATTTACCCTCTTGTTATTTCAGACCGATGGCCCCACATTATAGAGGACGGTCACTGCTGGTTTCGTGAGGGGCACTAATCCACCGGACCTTAACTTATCCTTCGGGAGTTGGCTCTGCGTAGACCGTGGTTTACGTAATTCCGACGCCCACTTGAACTTCTGGTTCACGAGGATTCTTAAGCCGCCACGGACTGAGTGGGGCCGTCACATTTTCTTTTTTCTATTTCTCATTCCATAGTTTCCTTTTTTCTCTCGTTATCTTTTTGATTTTAGGTCCACGTTCAAATCAACGAGTTTGAATATAGCGCTAAAAAGGAAAGTGAGGATGGATCTCTCATTTATTTTGTAAGGGATTGAAAGGACGTGCGTTTTCAAATGAAAAATGAGGGTCAATATTAGGATGTAGGCTTATTTGCCACGCGCGCAGGGATGAAATGTGCGCAGCGTCTAACTTCAGCTAGCTGGCCAGTCTGTCCGCTTGCTCTTGTCCGCGCTCCGCAGCTGGATTGCCTGTATCATTTACCGCTGACACGGGAAGAGGGTTAGCTTGGGCCAGGGTGGTCTTTCTAGGCAGTTTGAACCAGAACACCGATCCTTTGCCGAGCACGCTTTTGACGCCCAGGCTTCCGCCCATCAAAGTGACCAAATCTTTCGAAATTGATAGTCCGAGCCCTGTTCCGCCATGTTTCCTGGTAATAGACCCATCCGCTTGGGTGAAAGGTTTGAAAATTTCATTCTGTTTTTCGTCGGCAATTCCGGGGCCTGAATCGATGACGTAAAACTCTAGCCCGCCCTGCGGTTCACTTTTCAAGAGTAGTTTTACGACGCCGCTCTCCGTGAACTTTAAGGCGTTGCCCAAGAAGTTTATCAAGACCTGCCGAATTCTTAGTTCATCGCCCTCATATGAATTCGAGAGTTCCCCTCTGATTTCGTGGGTCAGGGTTAGGTTCTTTTGCAGCGCGATCCCTGAGACACTGGCAAGGGCATCTTTTACCAAGGCTTCGGGGTCATAAGCCGTGTTATGAATTTCCAGAAGTCCCGATTCTATTCGTGAGATATCCAGAATATCGCTGATGATTGAGAGAAGGGAGTTTCCTGACGCGAGCAGAATATCTACAAGTTGCTTTTGCTTCTCATCAAGATCGGTGTTTTCAAGGATTTGGGCCATACCAAGAACCCCGTTCATAGGCGTTCTGAGTTCATGACTCATGGTGGCAAGAAATTCCGACTTCAATTTATTTGCGCGGTCTGCATCCCCTAAAGCGGCGGTCAATTTTTTTCGTTCAATCTTGTTCGGCGTGATGTCTTGATAAGCTCCGATTAGCTTTGTCGCGACGCCGTTTTCCATGATGGGTTCACACACCACGCGCATCCACACTTCTTGATCGTCATCGGATTGGTAGAGCCACTCTCGGTCAAAGCCTATCCCTGTATGGGAAGCGAGGTCGATAGATGTTAAGAACTCTTCCTGGCCATTACCTTCAAAATAGGAGGCAGCCTGTTCCAAGGTGATTTCGTCTGAAAACTTTAGACCATGAATTTCTAAAAGTTGTGTGCTCCATGAAGGTTTTTGGGTTTGCACATCAAAACTCCAAGTCCCCATTTTTACCAGATTTGCAATACTCCCCAGAAGCATTTCCGCCTCTATGTTGCGTTTTTCATCTTCGCCCCGTTTTCGCCAAATCCATGAATCCATCACAGAAACTATGATGCCGATTTGCAACAGGACAATAGCCATAGCGCCAATCAAGGCCCCTAAAACTATCGGAGAAATGCCGCCCTTCAGGGTGTCGGCCTCGTTAAGAGGTAAGAGCGTCAGAGCGCTCATCCCAAAGAAATGATCCGCACAAATTGCCAATGTGAATAGGCCTGAAAAAGCAAATTGCGCTTTGAAACCTTTCAGCTTTTGGTGAGCCTCAATGGCGGCGACGGTGAACAGAACTCCCAACATCACAGATATTGCGACATAGGTATAATCCCAGATCATAAAGCCTGACGGCAAAAGCCCGTACATCCCTGTGTAGTGCATGGCGGAAATGCCAAAGCCTAACAAAGCGGCGCCGGAAATCCGTGCCAGGCGGTGACGGGTCAGCACCATTAAGGCGAAAGCCGGGATTCCTATGGCGACAATAACCAATAGAGACATGATTGTTTGGGCGAGATCATAGCTGAACCCGACACTGGGTTCGTATGCCAACATGGCAACAAAATGCGTCGCCCAGATACCGAAACCTACAACAATTGAGAGCAGAATTATCCACGGTAGGCGGGCGACCCCTTCACGGCTCTCTGCTCGGACGAGTTTTATGCTGGCCGCATAAGCGGAAATTAGGCAGATGAGGGCGGCAATTATAACCAAACGCCAATCATGCTCATGCCTCAGGCATTCATATAAACGTATCATATATAATCTTAAGACTCATGGAATTTGGGGCCAGTGAGCGGGCAAACTATGAATATTACGCTTAAAAATGCCTTAATTTTAGCAAACTACACGTTATGGTAGAGGCGCTCTCCTTAATAGAGAGCGCGGGTCTTTTGATGGGGTAGTCCCTAGCGCTGACTTAGCTCTGGAGCATCTGCGAAAGGTTTGATTCCGAAGGCCGGGTAGATGTCGCTGGGGAAATAAACGACGCCGTCTTTGACCACCATAGATATCTTTTTTATCGCTTTGAGATTTTCTGTAGGATCGCCGGGGACCAAGAAGAAATCAGCCAGTTTACCGGGCTCGATGGAACCAAGCTCATCGCCCTGACCTACATAATCAGCCATGCCCTGAGTGCCCCAAGCGAGGACTTCGGGTGCGCTCATGCCAACATTCTGATAAAGCTCTAATTCGCGGTGGTGAAAGAATGAACCGCCTAAATCCGTCCCGGGTACGAGCTGGATGCCGGCGTCGTGCATTCTTTCCACGATCTTTAGAAGTTTATCATAGGCCACCTTATAGGCTTCATCGTCCTCATCTGTCGCGATGTCGAGAAAGGCGGTCTTGCTTTGGCGTTGTTCGCTGACCGGCATGTTGTTTACAAAATCCGCCATGGCCGGATTCTCTTCTCCGTTACGGCCATTAAAGAACAGCTCGAAAATGGTGAGGGTCGGGTCGATGGCGACATTGTTTTCGACCATAGCTTGAATAGTTTCGTCGATTTTTGGGTCGTCCAAGTCCAGATCTTTCAAACGCTTCATAGCGGTCACTCGCAAAAGAGTTCTGGGGTCTTCGTCTTCTTCCAAGACCCAACCGAGGACGACTTGATTGATGTGCGTTAGCTCATCGTAACCTGCAGCAATCATTTCGTTGGCGGTTGAAAAAGCGGGGACGTGGCCAGAGACGCGAAGGCCCTGTTTTTCGGCTTCCTCGACCATGGCCCGGACCCATTCGCCCTTCATTGAATTATAGATTTTGATCTGAAAGAAATCGCCATTGCCGTAAGCTTTGACCGCGTCGACGGCTTCTTGCTCCGTTGAAACAATTTTGCCGGAGTTAGAGCTAAACGGGCTTTTCCCTTCGATAAACCCGCTTCGAATGATGCGCGGACCTGCGAGGCGGCCGGATTTAATCTTGTTATTGAGTTCCCCCAGAACGTCATCGTCATTACCCATATCGCGCACGGTGGTAATGCCCGCGGCAACGTTTAGGAGCGCGTTGTTCTGGCCCAAATGACCGTGCATTTCATAAAGGCCTGCAATCAGTGTTCCGCCGGCACCGTCGATCACGGTTTCGCTTTCTGCCTGCATGTCAGCGGCATCGATAGATTGAATTTCATTGCCTTCGAAAACCACGGATACGGGGTCGGTTAGAGACAGGGCTTCCGGATCAAAGACCCGAACATTTGTGATCCGCACGGGACCGTCAAATTTTTGGGCGGCGTCTTTTTGAATGTCTTCGAATCGACGAGCGGAATATTCTGTTGCTCGTTCACGGAGCGCAGCTTCGTGGGATTCGTAACCGGTCTTCAAAAGCGCGGTTTCGGGCGTAATCATTCCGATAAATTCATCGTTGGAATCTACCACGAAATAGGACGGGTTCATTCCAATTCCAGACAAGGCATATGACGTAACAGTTTCCGGTTCTGCCGAATCTGAAAGAGGGTAGTCTTCCAGTTTGTTGAGGCTCAATTCACCTCCTGGTAGGACAGCCATTGTCTTGTCCGAGTCCGCTAATAGCACCCGTGCATATAGCCATAACGCATAGGGACTAGGGTTCTGGGCCGCGTAAAGCGGCGAGCCGTCTGCACCCTGAGAGATTGTGCCTGTAGTATCAGTCCAATTGGCGTTGGTTCCATCAAAATTAAATGTCTCGTCGACCTTACTACCAAATGTCGTCGCGCCTTTGATCGTCCAGCTATACGGAATGCCGTCTGCGCCGATCACGATCTCTTCTTCAAGGGTCGGCCCCCGGCCATTATTGCGGTACTCAAAATCAATTGTCGTTATGCCGCCCGCGTGATTTACGTCCATCCCGCCGACATCGACGCCCGAAATCAGCATTCTATATTCTTCTGTCCCTTCAAGGGCTGGTAATTTAGCGGATTGAGTCTCTGTCGTTTCGACCTGGGAGGTGTCCTCCTCGGTTTGGCTGGGACTGCAAGCGGCCGCGGTCAGGGCGAGCAGGGATGTGGCAATGGCTAAATGACGTATTTTCATAAGAGGCTCCTTCGCAAATGAAGTAGCGTAGGAAAGGGCGGCGCGACAAGCTCTAATCGGAACAGTAATATTACCGCCGATGTTTTGAAGTTTCAATTTCCTATTTTTTGCGAGGCAGAACGGTCGTTAGCGGCTCATCACGTTTTTCGCGTCGGTTACTACGACTATACTCACTTTGATATGCACGTCGTTGCTTTGTCACCTCGTAGAGCACGATGCCAGAACTGGTCGCCAAATTTAAACTTTCGATCATACCAAACATTGGTATAGCGACGCACATTTTGCTATGCTCTACTGCAAGTTCTGTTATTCCGTGTCTTTCGTTCCCGAACCAAACGGCAAGTTTTGGAGAAACGCTATAATCAGCTTCGTCAAGATAGACGTTTGTTCGCCCTTTCACATGCGGTGAGGTGACGATTGATTCAAAACCAAGGCTCTTCAAATGTTTTAAGCAATCTCTCGTATTGTCGAAGCGCTTGACAAAAGTCCATTTAACTGCCGAGACAGACGTTTTAGACAAAGGGCGATCTTGACGCATATCCTGCCATTCATCAGGTAGGGTATTACGAGGGTCAATAATGTAGACTTTCTCAACGCCAAGCGCATTGGCATTTCGAATGACAGTTCCTATATTCCCGATATTTTCCGGATCCTCAATCACCGCAATTAAATGTTTGCACTGAAATGGTTTTATGGCGTTTGCACGGTTGCGAACTCTGGATTTGGTTGTTTTATGTTCAGTCGACTCCATAAAAAGAGAGTTCCATTTCCGATAGTCTATTCAAAGGCTTTACATTCACTATCAAATAATTAGTTCGCAAAGGCCCATATTACTCATCTTTATATGAAAGTCTAATGCTGGTGATGCCTGGAACGACAGCAGCAACCGATCGAATAATGCATCCACGCCGTAACGCTCATGAGGTTGTTTAAATTCTTCAAAAACCTCGTTTCATCTTTTTTGGAACGCAAGAACTTGGGGGGGGGAAGCTATAGCCGGAGGCAGCCTGTCGCTACTTATCCCGTGAAACATAGTGATGATAAGGCACTAATTTTTCTAAGGCCGCGTTAAATTGATCTGCTTCGCTCATCATGACGAAGTGACAGGAGTCTTCGATCTCAACAATATTTACGCGGTCGCCGTAGATAGTCTCAAATTCTGGCAAGTCGGCATTATTCGCAGCGACTATGGCGGAGACTTGACCGGGAAAGGCGTCCAGATACTGCCCAAGATCAGCCAAGAAAAAGTTTCTAAGAATTTCCAAACTCACGGTTTTAGGGGCAGACCTCATCGTGTTGGTCACGGTATTGATGATGGGAGGAGGGGTGTGAGCGGCGAAGAATGTTTGCGCTAACATTTTGACGCTCGTGTCAAAATCATCTTCGAAAGACTTCAGGACGGTATCTGTAATTGACTGGGGCTGTTGCGGGTAGGCGCTCATATAAATGAAGGATTCGGCGCCTATCACCTGAGTAACAACGTCCGGTCTTTGACCTCCCATCGCCAAAGCCACCATGCCCCCCAGGGAATGACCAATCACCGCCGCCTTTTTCACTTTCTCTGTTTGTAACACTCCCAGCATTTGTGAAGCCAGATAGTCTAATGATAGGTCGACTTCTTTCGGGTCTTCTTCTGACGAAATATTCTGGGTAGAGTTGAATTCAGAGCGCCCCCAGCCAGGGAGATCAATGACGATGACGTGGTAACTTTCAGAAAAGTATAAGACCTGCGCTCCCCAGAATCTTGCATCCCCCGCCCATCCTGGAAGGAAAACGAGGGTCGGGTTAGCGGTCGACCCAGCCACGAGGTAGTTCAGCCGGGCTGATTCTGTGTCGAGTTGACGCCAGTTGAATTTGCCAATCGTGGTCACGTCAAACTTTCTCCTATTTTTGCTCAATGGGTAACATGATCGAAATGATGTAGGCTGGCCATAGGGTTAGTCCTGTTTCCATATTTTCCGGAGTAATATTTCCCAATTCCGTCAAAACGGCAAAAAGAGCGAGTTTGTCTGTGCCGATGGGGGCGAGGAATACACTCCACCGTTGGTAGACATTCTCAGCTAATGAATTTAAAATTGTAGCGACCCGGACTTCGGGTACGGGAGCGCACAATGTCCAAACTACTCATTCTGCTATATGCAGTCCTATCTTATCTTATTGGGGTCGCTGGCCTTCTTGTGATCATTGGGGCTTTAGCGAGACTTCTTCCTTACGGATTTTTTGTTGACGTTCCGCTGGGGCAGACAGGAGCGTTCCTCTGGGATTTGGGCTTTGTGGCGATTTGGGGGTTTATCCATACGGCTATGGCCCGACCTTCATTTAAAGGAAAAATTACTAAACACATTCCGGTCGCGGCAGAGCGGGCAACCTATATTTTGGTGGCGGGTTTGACCAGCGTTGCTTTGATCGGGTTTTGGCAGCAGGTTTCAGGAAATGTTTGGAGCATTGAGGCTACTGTTGGGGTGTATATTTTGTGGGGTATCTTCATTTTTGGGTGGGCATTCTTGCTCGCGTCCACCTTTGCGATCAACCATTTTGATTTGTTTGGCCTGCAGCAGGCTTATTTAAATTTTAGGTCGCAACCTAATCCGCCCCTAAAATTCGTAGAACGCGCGATGTATAGATATATCCGCCACCCCATTCAGACGGGCGTTCTGATCGGCGTCTGGGCTACGCCGTTTATGTCAATGACACAACTTCCGCTAAGCCTAGGGTTCACCGCCTATATTTTCATTGGTCTTTGGTTCGAGGAGCGAGACCTGGTTCGCGAACATGGCGAAGCTTATTTAAGCTATCGCAAAACGGCGGGCAAAGTTTTGCCCCGGTTTGGGGCGCGTTAGGGAAGATTGAAAGCCATGAATTGAGAGCAAAGCGTTAAAACGCCCCGCCTTCATATTCTTCCGGGGCCAAATTCCCGAATTTCGTCAGGTCTGCGTTAAATGAGAGTTTCACTGTGCCGATGGGACCGTGTCTTTGCTTGCCGACAATGACTTCGGCTTTACCCATGAGCTTATCCATGTCCTCTTGCCATTGCATGTGCTCTTCCGTGCCTTCGGAGGGTTCGGCCCGGGCGAGGTAATATTCTTCGCGGAACACGAACATCACGACGTCTGCGTCCTGCTCGATTGAGCCGGATTCGCGCAAGTCAGAGAGCTGGGGACGTTTATCGTCGCGCTGTTCTACCTGACGCGAGAGCTGCGCTAGAGCGAGGACAGGAATATCAAGCTCTTTCGCTAACGCTTTCAGGCCCTGCGTAATCATCGAGACTTCCTGCACCCGGTTGGCCTGATTATTCATGGCATTTCCGCCGGTCAGGAGCTGGAGGTAGTCAACCACGATCATGTCGAGACCGACCATACGTTTCAGGCGGCGCGCGCGGGCAGACAAAGCGCCGATTGAGATGCCGCCCGTATCGTCGATATGAAGCGGAATGCGGCTGATCTCGTCTGCGCTGTCGCGGATATGTTCATATTGTTCCGTATTGATATCGCCGCGGCGAATACGGTGGGACGGTACGCCGGAATGTTCGGCGAGCAAACGTGTGGCGAGCTGTTCACTGCTCATTTCGAGTGAGAAAAAGCCGACAATGCCGCCATCCGTGGTTTTCTCGACTCCATTTTCGTCTCGTTCGCGGCGAAATTTTTTGGCTATGTTAAAGGCGATGTTAGTCGCGAGTGAGGTTTTCCCCATAGACGGGCGGCCCGCGAGAATAATGAGGTCAGAGCGGTGCATCCCGCCGAGCTGTCGATCTAGATCCACCAGGCCTGTTGAGGTGCCGGAAAGGTTGCCGTCCCGCGTAAAGGCGGCGCTGGCCATTTCGATGGAGTGGATGAGGGCGGTTTCAAAGGTAACAAAGCCGCTCTGCGTGCCGCCTATTTCCGCGAGGTTGAAGAGCTGGCTCTCGGCTTGAGTAATTTGCTGGCGCGCATCCATTTCGCTTTCCGGATTGGTCGCGCCTTGCCGGATTTCATCCCCAAGCCGGATAAGTTCTCGCCGCATAGCCAAATCAAAAATTAGCTTGGCATATTCGGGGGCGGTCGCGCCGGGCGGTGCCGAGTCGAGCAGAAGCGCCAAATATTCGACGCCGCCAATATCAATTAAGGTTTCGTCTTGGCTGAACCGATTTTTGAGAACAATCGCGTCGGCGAGTTTTCCGTGCTCGATCAGCGTCGAGATGGAGTCGAAAATCCGAACGTGGATGGGGTTATAGAAGTGCTTTGCCTGCACAATGCCGCTAACGCGGTGATAAATTTCATTGTCATAAAGCAGCGCTCCCAAGAGTGCCTGCTCGGCTTCGCTACTATGCGGAGTCGTATCGAGGGAGCTATCTTCGTTGTTTTGTTCTTCTGCAAATACCATTGCTCACCCCTAGGCCGATTCTAAAGGATCGGCACTAGAACAGATACAGAACAACGGCCCCTAGAGCAAATGAGTTATACATCGGGATAAGTAATGGGGATAACGGGGATAAGTTTACAAACTACCCCTCCCGCCTAGACAGAAACGCGAGCCTCTCAAACAAATGCACATCTTGTTCGTTTTTTAACAATGCGCCGTGAAGCGGCGGGATCATTTTTGTTTTGTCGGTTTCGCGCAAAGTTTCGGGATCGATGTCCTCGACAAGCAACAATTTCAGCCAGTCGAGTAATTCGGAGGTGCTTGGCTTTTTCTTGAGGCCGGGCATGGCGCGGACTTCGAAGAAACGTTTTAGTGCGGCGGAGAGCATGCGATTTTTGATGTCTGGGAAATGGACTTGCACGATTTCTTTCATCGTTTGCTCGTCCGGGAACTGGATGTAGTGGAAGAAGCAGCGGCGCAGAAACGCATCTGGCAGGTCTTTTTCGTTATTCGACGTAATGATGATGATCGGGCGCTGTTTGGCCGATACTGTCTCTCCAGTCTCGTAAACATGGAAGCTCATTTTATCGAGCTCATGCAGGAGGTCATTCGGAAATTCGAGATCAGCCTTGTCGATTTCGTCAATCAGAAGGATAGGGCGCTTCTCGCTGATGAACGATTCCCAGACTTGGCCTCGTTTGATGTAATTTTCGATGTGGTGAACGCGGTCATCGCCAAGTTGTGAGTCTCGCAATCTGGCAACAGCGTCATACTCATATAGCCCTTGCTGCGCCTTGGTCGTGGATTTGATATTCCATTCCAATAAAGGTGTGTCGAGCGCCTGGGCAATCTCATGGGCGAGGACAGTTTTTCCGGTGCCGGGCTCGCCTTTAATAAGAAGAGGGCGTTCCAGCGTAATCGCCGCATTCACTGCCATTTTCAGATCTTGTGTGGCGACATAATCTTTTGTGCCTTCAAATTTCATAATCGTCTCGTATCCGGGCTATCTTAAAAAGGGGTCTGTTTACGTTTCACATACCGTGGCGCAAGCATCAAATCATTGTCATAAATATTTCTGCATTGTTAGATTGCGCGTCTGAATGACTCACTCTATAGCCAGCGCGTCAACGGAAATCGCCTCACAGAAAGGCGCGTTGCGAGGGGTGTTTGTGGAATATGTCATAAGGGGTTTCAATATGACTAAGACAACCGAAAAGCCGGTTAATGTACCAGCTAATTACGAACCATCGGATGATGAAGAGTTCATGAACCCGGTTCAAAAAGAATATTTTCGTCAAAAGCTACTGGCTTGGAAAGCCGATATCGTTGCGGAGACGCGCAATACTGTTGAATATCTTCGCGGCGAAAACGTGTCCCATCCGGATCCGGCGGATACGGCGGCGGCTAATGCCGACCGTCAATTGGAACTGCGGACAAAGGACCGCCTTCGCAAGCTTACCAATAAGATCGAAAAGGCTCTACGCCGCATCGAGAGTGGCACTTACGGCATTTGCGAAGAAACTGGCGATCCGATTGAACTGCGCCGTTTAGACGCTCGCCCGATCGCGACCCTGTCTCTGGAAGCACAGGAAATGCACGAACGTGGAGAGCGTTTACGCGCGGGATAAATTAAAATTTCAGCGACAAATTCGAGGCGGGCTATGTCCCGCCTTTTGTGTTTCCGGGATCGGGATGCAAGAGGTCTTTATAAGGGGCTTGATAGGTCGTTCAGCGTTCTTTGGTCACATGGAGAAATCTAGAATAATTATTGATAAACGATAACACCTGTTCTATGCGATCTTCAAATCCGACGTGCCAGTCGAAAAGGAGACTACGTGACCATCCAAGACACCACCCGTGAAATTTCACTTCTACACAGACGGAAACAAAAGAAAGGCGCGGGAAGGTCTCTTCGCGCTAATTTAACTTTACGTACGATTATTTGTGCGCTCCCGGTCATAGCAGCTGGACCGGCATTTGCCAGCGACGCTCAAACCCCCGCACAGAGAAGTTTTCAAGCCTGTGAAGATGCTCACATTGACAGCTCGCTTGAGGGGTCGCTTTGCACAAAGGTACAGACACCATTAGACTATGCAGATCTAGATAATGAAAAAGTCGATCTTTTCATTCGGAAATTTCCAGCGTCTAAACCTGCTAAAGGGCAGCTCTGGTTGATAGCCGGCGGCCCTGGCGAATCCGGTGCGTCTTTCTATCCGTTTCTTGAAACAATCAGAGCCACAGCCCCCGATTTTGATTTAATGATTCCGGATCATCGCGGAACTGGTTATTCCACACGGCTCTGCCGAGAGGAGGAAAGTGCCGAAAGCCCCAACGGGACATCCTTGGCGGGAGCAGAGTGGGGTAGTTGTTTTGGGGAACTCAATGCAGACGTAGAACGAACGCACGCTTTTTCGATTTCTAATGCAGCGCGTGACCTAAATTTCCTTATGGACAGGTTTGACACGGAGAAATCCAGATATGTCTACGGGGTGTCCTACGGAACGCAGTTGGTACTCCGAACTATGGCAATTGCACCGCCTGAAAACGTTGACGGCATTATCCTAGATTCTCTCGTACCGCCTGAAGACAGCACCGTTTGGGATCTCAGCCACAGATCCGCGATCGTAGACAATGTTGGACGCCAGATTTTACGAGACTGCGAAGAGCAGCCCGAATGTCGCGAAGCTTTCTCCGACACTCTGGAAGACGATATGCAGGGCTTGTTGGAAGACCCTGCCATGAAAGACGTTTTGGGGCCGAACCCAAAATATGTATTTAGTGCATTTCTGGACATTCCAGAAACGCGAAACCTTATCCCGAGCATCATCGCGGACTTGCGAGCAGGGAATCCGGAGTCCCTGGAGAAAGCCAAGACGGAGCTGACAAAGCTTGGCGAGAAGTTTGGAGCATATCCCCAAGCGCCGTCCTCTATACCTTTAGTGAGCCTGATCAGCCGATCTGAAAATACTGCCCGTCCAGAATTGACAGCGGAAGACGTGGGCCGGGAAGAGGAGGACTATCTCTTCGCAAGCCCTCTATCCCTCCAACTTCTGCAAGGCGGCTTTCCGACGTACGAAAAAGATGGGTCTTTTGCGAGCAGTCCGAAACATCTACCGCCAACTCTCGTTCTTCACGGAGGCCTCGATCCTAAGACGCCCTATGAAGGTGCGGTGGAACATGTTGCTCTAATTGAATCCGCGGGCCCGGTTCAGTTCGTAACTGTAGAACGCGGGCCACATTTCATTATGATGACGGCTCCGAATTGTTATGAAAAAACTGTGCAACACTTTATGGCCCAAGGGGTGGGCGAGAATACCTCCTGCGAACTAGTTGTTAGTCCTTAACTCCAGGCGAATTTTTATCGAAACAACGATTCGAGGCGGGCTATGTCCCGCCTTTTTTGTGCTTGTAAGTCTGACGAGAACAGTAAGTTAAGATGGTTTAAACTTAAAAATTATCGCTTTTCCCTAATAATATAGCTATTTTCGATAATTTATTATTGAAAAACAATAATTATTAGCCTATACAGTCTTCAGAAACCGATGTGCCAGTCGGTAAGGAGACGACATGACTGATTCAAACAATACCCTCAATCCGTCTGGATATAAGTCCGAGGCCTATGCCTCGAGCGGAGACGTTCCGAGAAAGAAGCTGTGGGTCTGGCGGGTCATCGTTTTCGTATTGCCTGTCCTCGTCCTGATGGCGGCGTTTGTCGGCTTCATTGCCATGGGGGCGCTGAAACCCACGCCAGAAGAAAAAGAAGACGTTGTAAAAGCCATCCCTGTGCTAACGGCCACAGCGGAGCAGCAAGATGTGACGCTGAGTGTGGAGGTTCAGGGAGAGGTTCAGCCGCGTACCAAGATCAATCTCGTGCCGCAGGTCAGCGGCCTGATTACCTATATGTCCCCTAAATTTATTGAGGGAGGACAGTTTAAAAAGGGTGATCTTTTGGTCCGCATTGAGCCGACGGAGTTTGCGCTACGTGTAACCCAAGCAAGAGCCGAGGTGGCGCAGTCTGAAACGCTGCTAAGTCGGGAGACATCAGAATCTCTGATTGCCCGGCAAGACTGGGAAGAACTGGGCCGAAGCGGGGAACCGACCCCTTTAAGCGTTCGAGAGCCTCAAATGGCAGAAGCTAAAGCGAAGCTTGCTTCTGCTAAGGCGCGTTTGGCCGAAGCTGAATTGCAATTAGCGAGGACCTCTCTCTACGCTCCCTTCACTGGCCGCGTGACAACGCGTCAGGTGGATCAAGGCGAGTTTATTACAATGGGGACGCGGCTTGGGGAAATTTACTCGACTGATGTTGTGGATGTGCGTTTGCCTATGACAAATGAAGATTTGCGCCGGGCCGGACTTAAACTCGGTTTTGAGGCTGCAAAAGACAGGCCGGGCTTGCCCGTCATGCTGTCTGCCAATGTTGCCGGCGCCGATAGCCACTGGACCGGCAAAATTGTACGCACGGATAGTCATTTCGATTCTAAAAGCCGCGTTCTCTACGCCTATGCAGAAGTCCGGGATCCATTTGGAAAAGGCGCTGATAACGGGACTCCGCTCGCGCCAGGTATTTTCGTCAACGCCGCTGTCGCTGGGCAAAAGCTCAGCGGCGCGTTGGTTGTTCCCCGCTCAGCCCTTCGCGGAGACAATACGGTTTATGTCGCCAATGCCGATGATACGCTGAGCATCAAAACCGTTTCGGTGGTGTCCTCTAATCGTGAGCAAGCTATATTGGGCGGCGGGCTGGCATCAGGCGAAAAGGTCGTGACATCGCCCATCAGAGGGGTGGCAGATGGCATGAAAATAGAGGTGGTGGAGCCGACAAAAGCCGTTGCTTTAAAGGCGTCTCTTGAGGGAGACGAATAATGAACAAGATCATCAAATGGTGGGCAAGCAATCCCGTCGCCGCTAACCTCCTTATGATAGCTTTGCTCCTCGCGGGTACTGTTAGCTATTTTCAAATTGAGCGCGAGCTTGATCCCTATGTCGAATTTCCTGGCGCTTGGACTTATGTGTCTTGGCCCGGAGCGTCCCCGCAGGACGTCGAAGAGCAAATTATCGTTCGTATGGAAGAAGCGCTATCCGAAGTCGAAGGCGTCAATCGGATGTGGGCGTTTGCCGGAGAAGGCGGTGGTTCTGTCACAGTTGTTGGTAAGAACGGCGTAGATGAAGCCAAGCTAATGGCTGATGTGAAGCGCGCCGTAGATGCGATTAATGCTTTCCCCCCAGCAGCCGAAGAACCGCAAATCAATATATTCAGAAACCGGGACGAGATCATTCGGTTGGCCGTCTCGGGAGATGAAACGGTTTCGGAGCGAGAGCTAAAACGCTTTTCCGAAAAGACGCGCCGGGAGATCGCGTTGCTGGGAAATGTTCCGGCTGTCGAATTGTTTGGCGTCAGGGGCGAAGAGGTTTCCATTGAAGTGTCTGAAGACGCACTGCGTCAATACGGCCTGACATTAGACGAGGTTGCTCAAGCGGTTCGCGGCACCTCCGTTAATGCGTCCTCAGGAACTGTTCGGACCGATATCGGGAATATGCAGCTTCGCACCCGTAACCAGGCAGATACCCAAGAGGATTTCGAGAATATTGTTGTCCGTCAGGACGCAGGCGGGGCGCTTATTCGCGTCAAAGATGTCGCCACAGTGATTGACGGATTTGAACAGGTCAACTTGATGGCAACCGTCAACGGCAAACGGACAGTTTTAGTCCAGATCCAGAGCGGCCCGAGCATGGACATCGTCAAAATGTCCGAAAATGTGAAAGAGTATCTGGAAAAGAAAGCCGGCTCTCTTCCGCCCGGAATAACGATCACGACTTGGGAAGATGACGCGGATCAATATGTTGGACGTATTTCGACGATTGCTAAAAACTTTCTTATGGGGTTGTTGCTCGTAGGGGCGACATTGTTTCTATTTTTGCGGCCTATGATCGCTTTCTGGGTGAGCGCGGGGATCGCGGCGGCCTTTGCTGGCGGCTTGGCGTTGCTTCCGCTCTTCGACGTCTCGTTTAATATGATTTCGACCTTCGCGTTCCTCTTGGTGATTGGGGTGATTGTTGATGACGCCATTATTGTCGGCGAAGCCATCCATTTCAAAACCGAAGAGGGCGAGACAGGCCTGGACGCGGCGGTAAACGGCACGCAAATGGTCATAAAGCCGGTTATATTTGCGGTTCTGACCACCATGATCTTCTTTGCCCCTTGGATGTATTTGTCAGGTGGAACAAGTGAGTTCACCCGGGCAATTTCGCTGGTTGTAATTTTTGCTTTGTTCTTCTCCTTGGTTGAATCGCTCCTTATCCTCCCAGCGCATTTGGCCCATCTAAAACCCGTAAATCCACAAAGCCGGATTATGAAAATGCAGGGCAAAATTTCTGACAGCCTTATGACATTTGCGCAGAGGGTCTACCGTCCGACGATTACAGCGGCCCTGCGGTATAGATATTTAACGGCGTCTCTCTTCCTCGGTATGATGATTTTGACGATTGGCGTTGTTGCCAATGGCTTGGTTAAGTCCTCTTTCTTCCCGGAAGGAGAGTCTGATCAGGTCGAAATCTCCGTGGAGCTACCACAAGGCACGCCTTATGCCCGCACGCTCGAAGTTCTCGCGCAGCTCCAGACCGCTGAAGAAACTCTGAAAGAAGAGATTCAGGCGGAAGACGGCGATTTGATTGAAAATTGGTACACGAGGTCTCGCGATAACAATGTCCTTGCTTTGGTAAAGCTTGTTCCGCCGGAAACGCGCGCGATTTCTGCGAAAGAAACAGCTGAACGTCTTCGCGCTCTGATCGGTGACGTACCGGACGCTGAAACCATCAATGTGAATTATCAGAGTGGCAATAACGGCCCGCCCATTGAATATGTGTTGAACGCGAAGTCATTTGATGACCTAGAAGCCGCCGCAGATGATCTCATGGGACGTTTGCGTAGCTATGAAGGCGTGTTCAACGTCGTCAATGATATGGAGAGCGCAACTGAAGAAGTTCAGTTTGATCTGAAACCCGGCGCGGAAAGCCTCGGAGTGACAGCGGCGGATGTCGCCCGCCAGGTCCGGCAGGGATTTTTTGGCGAAGAAGTGCAGCGCCTCCCTCGTGACGGTGAAGATGTGCGGGTTTATGTCCGCTATCCGCGTGTTGACCGTGAATCGCTCGACTTCCTGAAATCTATCCGCATTCGTACAAGTGACGGACGGGAGCTTCCTCTGGACGCCGTGGCAGACCTGCGCTTCGAAAAAGGCACGAACCAAATCTTACGGCGCGAGCGTCAACGGGCAATTATTGTCTCGGCGGAAGTCGTCTCTGAACGGATTGATGAGATCCGAAAAGAGCTCAATGAAGGCTTTTTTGACGAGTTTGATACGCTCCATCCTAATGTCACGCGCGGTAATATCGGGCGAGCGCAAGGTGAGGCGGAGTTTCAGCAAGAGCTGATGATCTTTATGCTCATCGCGATTGGCGTTGCTTATTTCCTCGTCGCGGTATCGTTCAAATCCTACGCTGAGCCGATCCTCATTTTGTTCGCAGCGATCCCGTTTTGTTACTGCGGCATGATTATCGGGCATTTGACCATGGGCGCGACGATGTCCCTCTTGTCCCTCCTGGGGATGTTCGCGGCCGCGGGTGTGGCGGTGAACGACAATCTGGTTTTGCTAGATTATGTTCACCGTCTCCGCGAAAAAGGAATGGACGGGGCGCAGGCTCTGGTCGAGGCAGGCACACGGCGTTTCCGGCCGATTTTGCTGACATCGCTTACGACTTTCGTAGGCCTATTGCCTTTGATGATGGAAAAGTCATTGCAGGCGCAATGGCTCATTCCAATTGGCATTAGCCTCGCGTTCGGAGTTATCTTTGCCCTGTTCGTGACGTTGTTCTTTGTGCCGGCGCTCTACGGGATTGGCGCCGATATCCGCCGCTTCTTTGTCTATCTGATTAATGGGAAAGAGTATGAGACGTTTACAAAGTCTCTCAAAGAAGCGGATGAGCCGGTTGAACTTCCACCTATGGTGGCGGCAGAGTAGGTTTAGTCTCCCCGATTTCCGCGGGGAGGCGCTTTAAAGTTTGAACGCCAAAGAGATCAAATCCTCTTTCAACGCCTCCGGAGAGGGACGGGCTAAAACCTTATCTACCCCGTCATGAGTTTTCCGCCAAATCGGAACGGCTTGAGTCAACAGATCCAAGCCGTCTTCTGTTAGGGAAAGACGGCGGTTGCGTTTATCCTCCGGGTCTTTCGTCACATTGAGGAGGCCGCGTTTCTGCAAGGGTTTTAGATTGGCTGTAAGAGTCGTTCTGTCCATTGCGAGAAGATAGGCCACATCGCCTATCTTTGGCGGTTCAGGCCGATTTAACGACACCAAGAGGGAGTATTGGCCTTGCGTTAAGTTCAGAGGTCGAAGCGCCTCGTCAAAGCGCCTGGCAAGCGCCCGCGCTGCGCGCTGAACATGCAAGCACAGACATCGGTCGCGCACCTCATGCGTCACAGAAAGGGGGAGGTCATTTCTCATGAATTCAATATAAGTTGACATCAACGTATTGTCAAAGTAATAAGCATCCAACCCCAGTCATAAGGGGCCTAAATAAGGTGAAGAAGAACATTGACCGTCGTGAGGAGATTATAAGGCATGGCCGGAATACACAAAAAAGTTAGAACCTGTCTCTGGTTTGATGGAAATGGCCGTGAGGCGGCCGAATTCTATGTCTCTCTTCTGCCCGATAGTTACATAGATGAGAGGTGTGCAGCCTTTAAGGGTGAACCACTCGTTGTCGAATTCACACTCGCGGGCGCGCCGATGATGACGCTGGATGGCGGGCCTAAGTTTAAACACACTGAAGCGGCCTCTATCAGCGTCCTGACTGAGGACCAGATAGAAACGGATAAGTTGTGGGAGGCTCTGACCGATGGAGGCGAAGAGAGCATGTGCGGATGGCTCAAAGATCGTTACGGCGTGTCATGGCAGATTACGCCCAAACGGATGATCGAGCTCGTAAATCATGAGGATCAGACAGCGGCAACTCGCGCACGCGAGGCGATGTTCAAAATGAAAAAGATCAATATTGCGGCGTTGGAAGCCGCGTTTCTAGGAGAGTAAAATGACTTATGTAGATGTTATGATTTGCGCCGTGCCGGAAAAAAGCAAAGTAGAATTTATAGAGCACTCTAATAACATTATCGGACTTTTCAAAAAGCACGGCGCTCTTTCGGCTGCCGACTTTTGGCAAGATGACGTTCCCGACGGAAAATTGACGTCTTTACCTTTGGCGGTGAAGAAAGAGGAGGGCGAGGTTGTTGTCTACTCTCACATTATCTGGCCGTCCAAAAAGGTCCGGAATGAAGGCATGCCCAAGGCGATGCAGGATATGGAAGCCTCTGAAGAAGCGCACAAAATGCCGTTTGACGGGAAGCGAATGATTTTCGGCGGGTTTGATCAGATTGTCGAGGGATAAGCTTTTTAGACTCTCCATTGGTTAATCTGGGAAAGATATAGATTATGACTGCTGAGAAAATAGAAGTTGAGGCCCTTATTAACGCCTCTCCTGGCAAAGTTTATCAGCTTTGGACAAAGCCTGATCATATAACAAAATGGAACTTTGCTTCTGACGATTGGTGTTGCCCTAGCGCAGAAAATGACCTCCGGGTCGGCGGAATATATAAATCCCGGATGGAAGCCAAAGACGGTAGTTTCGGCTTCGATTTCGAGGGTGAATATGAAGAGGTGAGTCCCTCTGAAAAACTTGTCTTTTCACTATCGGATGGCCGACAGGTTGAAACTACTTTTGAAGAAGAAGTCGGATCAACCCGTGTCACGACCCGGTTCGATCCGGAATCCCAAAGCTCTATCGCAATGCAACGTGAGGGTTGGCAAGCTATCTTAGATAATTTCAAGAAATATGCTGAAACACGCTGATGTGTGTTTGCAAGGCGCCAAAGCCGCCTTCAACTTAATAGCTATATTTCAAGGCGACCCCGTATGTGCGGGGTTGGCCGCGGAAGGTATTGTAACCGATAAAACCGTAGCCTGAGACAGCGTAATCTGAATTGGACAGGTTGCGTCCCCAAACACCGACTTCAATTCCGTTATTCAGCAGTAAGTCGGCTGAGGCGTCTATCGTCTCGTACCCGTTCTGCTTTCGTGTTTCTAAGCCTTCGGCATCCAGAAAGAATTCGCTTTGGTATTTCCCGCTGCCGCTAACTCTCGCTGAAACATTACTACTGACAGGCCATTGATAGCTGGCGGAGAAAGTGGCGGAAAATTCGGACGCGAAGGGCAGGGGGTTGCCGTCGAAGATATCGGCGTTTTGCGGAACGTTCGGATCTTCATCTTGTTGAATTTCTGTTTGCAGCCAAGTGAGGCCGCCGTTCAAATCAAGTCCGTCAATCGGCGTCCAGTGTCCTTCGACTTCCACGCCGTATGACGTAGCTTTGTCGAGATTTGAAAGGGAGTTTGATGTAAAACTCCCGCCATCATCCAAATCGAACGGCACAAAGATACGGGCCTGTGGGTCATCGTAAAATTGATAAAAACCGGCGAGGTTGAATGTGAGTCTGTCGTGCGTGAATTTTGATCCGAGTTCATAGGCGTTCACCGTCTCCGCGCCGAAAAGGCCTTCATCGGCAAAGTGTGTCGCATTGTTTATAACTTCGCCGTTAAAGCCGCCACTTTTATATCCATTTGCAAAAGACGCGTAGAGAAGCATGTCGTCTGAAGCATGATAGTTCAGGCCCAAATTTCCGGACAGACGTGTGTCCTTGATTTCATTGTCTCCGATCGCGAGGCCCAGCCCGTCTCGATTGTTCAAGCCAAGTGTTCCGTCATCGAAATAATGGCGGCCTTCCCCCCGGCCTCTAATGTTTTCATAGGAGATACGCCCGCCGATAACAGCTTCTAATCGGTCAGTGATATCGAGACTATTATAAGTAAATAGCGCGGCGGTTTTTCGAGATTGCGTGATTAAAGACTGTAGTGAAAAAGCGGTGCCGTCCGAGACAGGTGAGGGGCCAACTCGTCCGGGTGCACCGACATAGGAGCATGTCCCGATTAGGGCTTCCGAGTCTAATGGGCCGCAATAAATCAGGTATTCCTGATCGAAGTCTTCGGCTTCCAGGTAAGCACCGACCATCCATTCGGCTCGCTCAGTGACATGGCTCAGACGAAGCTCTTGACTGACTTGAGTGAAATCCCGATCATAGCGAAGGTTGGAGTTGAGGGTCGAAGTGCCAAACGGTGCAGGCGTCCCGTCGAAATCGAAACCATAATTTTGACTGTAGCCTGTATAAGCGGTGAGCGAGAGAAAATCGAGGCTTCCAAAACTCTGACTAACCTGCGCCGACGCGCCGTAAAAGGCATTGTCGGTGTCCTGTATGCCATCGGGCCCAACTGAGAGTTCGTGCTTGCCGACGTTCAGGCTGTCGTTAAGCGGGGCTGAGTTGATGCCGTTATCTTCGGCGTAATGCACGTTGAGCAAAATCTCAGTCTGATCAGAGGGCGTAAGGCGTCCTATGGCACGAAGTCCGAATTCATCTTTTCTACCGCCACCGGCTTCGGGGGCCGTCACACTTGCATCAGTTACGATATTATCCAGAACCGCATCTTGCGACAAATATCTTCCGGAAACGCGAAGAGAGAATATATCGCTGACCGGGAGAGTAGCACCGGCGTTCAGGTTTATCCGCTCAAAGTTTCCAAATTCGGAAGAGAGATAACCTGTGCTTTCCTGGCTCGGCAGGACGGAGTTGAAATTGATCGCGCCGCTGGAAGCGTTTCGTCCATAGAGCGAGCCTTGCGGGCCCTTTAGGATTTCAGCGCGCTCTAAATCGAACAAAAGCGGACTAGTCTGAACATTGGTCGCTTGGTAAACACCGTCGACATAAACGGCCGCAGCAGTTGGGGTGAGGGCTTGATGATCCACTGCGCCGATGCCGCGAATTTGAAAGGCGACCTGACTGCCATTTGCAACGGCCGCTTGAAGACCCGGGACTTTTTGTGACAATTCTTCTGCGCCGTTCAATTCGGACAGGCTTTCCCCCTCTATAACGGTCACGCTCAATCCGAGGTCTTGCACGGATTTTTCAATCTTCGTGGCCGTTACGATGACTTCATCATCCGACATCTGCGCGTAAGCGGAAGGGCTGGCGAGCATGAGCAGGGCGAAAGAAAGAGGGGCGGAATGAATACGTCTTTGGAGGTTTGGCATGGGGTCTCACTTTTGGGTCGTCCGGATATCCAACAACCCGCGGCGTTATAGACATTGGACGACATAGGGAAGCCTAAGAAGGCAATATTTCCAAAGAAAAGGGCGGTCTTTACAAAACCGCCTCTAAGAATTCCGATTTTACAACCGGGGTATGTAAGGTGTTTTACTGCGCCAAAGTTTCCTCAATATAATCATCGACCAATTGTTCGAGGATATTGAGTGGAACGGCACCGTTTTTGAGAACGACATCATGATATTCACGAATATCAAAGTCATCCCCGAGGGCTTCTTCAGCGCGGGCGCGGAGCTCCTGAATTTTCAGCATACCGATTTTATAGGCGGTCGCTTGACCCGGCATGACGATGTAACGCTCAATTGCATTGATCGCGTCACCTTTTGGATTAGGCGTATTTTCAACGAGCCAGTCAATCGCTTCTTCGCGTGTCCACTGCTTGTCATGCAGCCCGGTATCAACGACCAGACGGCCTGCGCGCCACAGTTCCATCGCGAGACGACCGAAGTCGGAATAGGGATCTTCATAATATCCCATTTCTTTTGGCAAATATTCTGAATACAGACCCCACCCTTCAGAGTAAGGCGTGTAGCTGCCAAATCTACGGAAGTCTGGAATGCCTTCTAATTCCTGGGCGATAGCGATCTGCATGTGGTGACCCGGAATGCCTTCGTGGTAAGCTAGAGCTTCCATCTGGTAAGTCGGCATATCCTTCATCTCATACAGGTTTGCATAGTAGTATCCCGGGCGAGATCCATCTGCAGCCGGGCGGGAGTAAAACGCCTTGCCAGCGCTTTGTTCGCGGAAAGGCTCAACCGCGCGAACTTCAAGTTCTGCTTCGGGTTTTCTGAGAAAGACGGAATCAAGATCGCTTTCCATAATATTGATGAGGTCAGTCGCTTCTTTCAGATAGCGCTCTTTGCCTTCCTCGCCGGAGTAATAAAATTGCTCGTCGGTGCGCATGAATTCAAAAAACTCATTTAGCGTTCCATCAAAGTCCACTTTTTCCATGATCGCGCGCATTTCTTCGTGGATGCGGTCGGTCTCAGATAGGCCAAGGTCATGAATTTCTGTCGGCGTCATATCCGTCGTGGTCATCTGGCTTAGGCGATGAGCATAATAAGCGCCTCCATCGGGGAGCTTCCAAGCGCCGTCATCTTCGGTGGCCAGGTCTTGCTGACGGAGTAATTCCGTTTTCAGAGCTGCATAGGCCGGCTGCACATGGTCTTGTAGAGCCGTAATAGCGTCAGAATATAGAGCTTCACGTTGCTCGTCATCTAAATCAAGCTCATCCGTTTTTTTCTGAAAGTCGGCGAGCATCAAATTGAGCTCTTCTGTGTCCTCAAACGGGGCGCCGGACATGATATTGTCGACATCCCGCAAGACGTGCGCATAAACGAATTTCGGAGGCAAGATGTCTTTGTCGGCGCTATTTTTAGAGTTTTCGACCACCTGTCCCAGCTTGGTCTCAATTCCTTTAAGTCGGGCAATGTAAGCTTCCGCATCTTCTACGCTCTCGATTTTATGCTGATTGAGCAGAAAGGTTGGAATATTGGCATGGGCGCCGAACATTTGGTTGAACCGATATTGGTGATCAAACCATTGCTGTCCTGCCAAAGCGCGCTCGACATTATCGATATAAAGGTCATAGGAAAGCTGATGAGACGGGTCGAGGTCAGCGCGCGGGAAGTTTTCTTTCATCTCTTCCATGGCACGGCGGCGGCGATCGAGTTCGTTCAAATAAAAGGTCTTGGACTCGTCATTCCACTGATCCATCTTTTCTTTGCGGCCAAGTTGGGCAAGCATTTCGGGACGTTTGCTGAGATAGATTTCAAAATCTTCGGCAAACCAGGCGTCTAGCTGCTCGTTTATTTGGCTTTCGGTTTCCACTGTTTCAGCGGCAGGCGGGGCATTTGTCGCTTGTTTGGGAGTGGTTTCGCTTTGACAGGCAGTCAGTGCCAACAGGCTCGCGCCTAGAATAAAGGTGTGCTTGATAGTCATAGAATGTCCTCTTTCTAATATTTTTTTAAGTGTCTTTTTTGTCTGTGAGCCAATTGTCGACATTCTTCTCCAGAACATCCAGAGGCACAGAGCCGTTGGCCAGTATAACATCATGAAATTCGGCAAGATTAAAGTCCTCACCTAATGCGTTTTTTGCGCGCAGTCTCAGAACTTCAATCTTTAATTTGCCAATCATATAAGCCGTCGCTTGCCCGGGCCAGACGATATAGCGGTCAATTTCCGCGCGAATATCGCCCTCGGGGTTAGGGATATTATCGAGATAATATTGAACGGCTTCTTCGCGGGTCCATTTTTTGGCGTGAATACCCGTATCGACAACCAAACGCGCCGCGCGAAATATCTCCATAGAGAGCTGTCCAAATTTGGCATAAGGATCAGTATATAGGCCAAGTTCGTCCGGCAGGCTTTCGGCGTAGAGACCCCAGCCCTCAATATAGGCCGTATGTCCATCTAATGTTCGAAAGCGCGGAAGCCCGCTCAATTCTTGCGCTATAGCGATTTGCATATGGTGGCCTGGAATGCCTTCGTGGTAAGCCAGAGCCTGCTGCAAATAGGTCGGCTGATCTGCCATATCTTTCAGATTTATGTAATAGGTACCCGGGCGCGAACCATCTAATGCCGGGCTGTCATAAAAGGCTCCGAAGGCTGTGTCTTCGCGGAAGGGTTCAACTCGTTTGACGATCATACCCGCTTTGGGCTGGGTGATGAAAAGTTGATCCAACCGGGCCTTCATATCCTCAATAATAGCTGTGGCGTCGGTCGTATAGGCAATTCGACCTTCCTCTGTATTTGGGTAAACAAACAGCTCATCTGTGCGAAGGTATTCGAAAAATTCTTTCAGCGTTCCCTCAAACCCGAGTCGAGACATTATCGCTTTCATTTCGGTCTGAATACGTTTCACTTCTGTGAGGCCGATCTCGTGTATTTCTTCTGCGGTGAGGTCGGTCGTGGTGTAATGTTTTAGGCGCGCCGCGTAATACGCGTCTCCGTCCGGGAGTTTCCATGCGCCGACGTCCGCACCCGCACTGGCCTCTTGGGCGTTGAATAAGCCAATCAAGCGTTCATAAGCCGGTTTGACCGACTCGCCCATCGCCATTTCCGCCTGAGTGTAGAGCTCCTCCTTAACGCCGTCACTCAGGTCGAGGGCTTCGACTTTTTGCTTAAAATCAGCATAAAGCGGGCTCGGCGGGTTTTCATCGAAGGGGTAGCCGGTGATGATATTTTCTGAGGCTGTTCTGACTTTCTCGTAGACGAATTTAGGCAATTCAATTCCAGACGCAAACTGAGCCTCGGCGCGGTCAGCCGCTTGGCCGAGATATCTATCAAACGCATGCAACCGAGCGATATAGGCTTTAGCCTCCGCCTCGTTATCAATAGTGTGGAAATTTATTAGGTAAGACGGAAGGTCTAATTGCGGCCCGCTCATATGCTGGAACACATAATTGTGTTTAACAAAATCATGTTGGGCCAGCTTGTCTTCGGCGTTGTATTCATAGAGCCGATAAGACAAACGGGTTTGCGGGTCGAGGCGGTCAATATCGAAATTGCGCCGCATATCTGCAAGCCACGCCTTGCGCAGGGCGGCTTCTTCTTCCAGCGCCATAATGGAAACGTCGTCTAGCTTATCCTTGCTGGTTTCCATTCCGAGATAGGTCTGGGTCTGCGGGGAGCGGGCCAACTCGTCCTCGTAGCGGGCTTCGAACCAGTCATTCAAAGCCGCGCTCTCTTTGCGCACTAGCGTTTCGCGCGACGGGCCGTCAGAGCTAGGAAGACAAGCGGTCAGCGACAAGGCGGAGAGGCAGAGCCCTAGAGCAAAACTAAGGGCCAGAGGTAGGCGGCGAAAATTGCGGACGGCGCTGTTCATCTATGAGGGAATATCACACTCTGCCTTGTATGACAGTCTCGTTAATCGAAATTTATCTGACGCGCTGTGGCTATTCACAGAAATTAAGGTGAGCCTTGCCTCTAAATCTTGTTAAGTCTTAAGACTAACAGAGTGATTCGTGATGAAATATCCTGACGCAAAATTTTTCCGTCCGATATATCTTCGAGACTCCACCCTATGAGGGGAGGAGCCGAAGGACAGACGGTTGCGCCTGAGCGCAAAGCCGGGCCTGATTGGTTCTGGCTACCTATTGCCGGATTGTCGCTGATTGTCTTGGCGTGCGCCGGCCTCGCAGGGATGAATGCCGCAGCTCTGGGCTGGTTGGGCATCACTTTCATAATGGGTTTGGCGGTGACATCCGCGATTGCTGTCATTGGCCTGCTGGCGGTACGACATAAATCTGCGCCGGGGGATCGCCGCCAATCCGTCCGTGGAAACATATACTCCCAGGCTTTTTTCGACAGCTCAGAGCCAGCTCTAATTACACAAAATGGGAAGCCCGTTCACGCCAATCAAGCTTATTTTGATTTTGCGCGCGATTTAGGCGGTCCGTACTCAGAAACCGCCGCCGATAGAGCCGGGCCGCCAGGCATTGACCGAATTTTTTCTTCGACCGGCGATGATATGGCCTCAGCTATTTTCAGGTTGCACCACATTAGTCCTGATAGTTCAGGGGCTGAGGAAATCATCGACTATCTGAGCCCCGAGCTTGGGTTGCGGCGTTATAAATTCGCCGTCCGCCGATTGAGCGGAACGGCAGGACAGCTCGGCGGAGAAAGTTTTCTCTGGCAAATATCCGATGTGACCGAAACTCAATCGGTTGGGGACAGTCTTTTGTCTCACGCACCGGTCGGTCTGTTTTCTATCCGGGCGGACGGAAATATCATTGCTATGAATAAGGTCTTGTCGCTGTGGTTGGGAGTTGAGGACGATCCGCCGCCGTCTCATATTCGTGAGTTCATCGAAAACCCGGAAAGCCTATTGCAAAGCACGGCCGTCGCCGGACGAACCGTGCGGACGGATACGCGGCTTATCACCCGTAAAAACATTGTCACTCCGACAATCATGGTCGGAAGTTGGGAGGCGATAGACGGCGGAAAGTTGATTTGTAATGTGGCGCTGTATGGCCATTCTACGCTCGCGCAACCAAATCTCGGGGAGAGGGGGCAAGGGACCAACAATCGCCAAGGTCAAAATGCGAAAAGCTCCTCCGCTCTCTCTGATAGTAAGGGCGGCTCTGAGCAATCTCTGTCCGGGTTTGCTTCTGCGCCCGTTGGCATGTTGGAGCTTAGCCTTCCTGATCTTTCTACGGCCTTGGCCGAGGCAAAACTAGTGAAAGCCAATCCGGCTTTTGAACGGATGAGCGAGGGGTCTGACAGCTCTGCGGAAACCTTCGGAGAATTATTCGCGCCGAAGAGTACAGAGCATCGCTTTTTAGAGCTGAGCCCGGACCAAACGGATGCGGATAAGCCTTTTGACGCAATATTGCTGGGAACGCAGTCTTTACCGGTCAGCGTCTATATCGTGCCAGATAAACGCGCGACACCGCGGCATGATGATCCGTTAACCGACGTCTCGCCAGACCAACCTAAAACCCGCGCTGTTTGGGTCTTCCTGGTCGATGTCAGCGCCCGCAAATCGCTTGAAGATCAGCTGGTTCAGAGCCAGAAAATGCAGGCTATTGGTCAGCTTGCTGCTGGTGTTGCGCATGATTTTAATAACCTCCTCACCGCAATTCGGTTGAATACGGACGAGCTGCTACAGCGCCATCCAGTGGGGGATCCGTCCTATCCGGAACTACAAAACATTAATTCGACAGGTCTTCGCGCCGGGGCCTTGGTGAAAAAGCTCTTGGCCTTTTCGCGTAAACAGACGCGGCGTATGGAAATGCTCTCGGTCACGGATACCCTGTCGGATATGGTTGTGACACTACGTCAGACACTGGGCGAGAAAGCCAAACTGGTCATGGTGCATGGCCGAAACCTGCCGCCTGTAATTGCAGATAAGAGCCAGATTGACACGGTATTGATGAATCTCTGCGTGAACGCGCGGGACGCTATGGCCGAGCAGGGCGGCGGCACGATTACCGTGAAAAGCGCAGAGCTGTTTCGCAGCGAAATTAAAGACCCTGTTCTAGCCGGTTCGCTTCGAGGCCTTCCGGGGGATCATTTTGTAACCATTGAAGTCTCTGACACCGGTACGGGTATGAGCGATGAGGTAAAAGCCAAGATTTTTGAGCCTTTCTTTACGACCAAGGAGCAGGGCAAAGGCACAGGCTTGGGGCTGGCAACCGTCTACGGCATCGTTCAACAGACTGGCGGACATTTGGACGTTCAAAGCCAACTCGGTAAAGGGACAACATTCCGGATTACATTGCCTGTCGCCGACCCCTCTAAACTGCCTGCTGATGTGGAGCCGGTTAAACCTTCCGCGCCTATTGAGCCGAGAAAGCCTGCCGATCTGGCCGGGCAGGGCACGATCTTATTTGTCGAAGACGAAGCTAGCGTGCGGGTCATTGCGGCCAAGACCCTGCGTAAACGGGGCTACACCGTAATTGAGGCCGAAGACGGCGAGGAGGCCTTGGACATTTTGGAAGACGGAGACCATACATTCGACATGATGATTTCCGATGTGGTAATGCCGGGTATGGACGGGCCGACTTTGTTGAAAGAGGGAAGATCGCTTTTAGGCGACGCTAGGATCGTGTTTATTTCCGGATATGCAGAGGAGCATTTCTCTGATTTGTTGTCTGAGGAACCTGACGTGACCTTCCTGCCAAAACCGTTTACTTTGGTGCAATTGGCCGAAAAGGTGAAATCAGAGATCGGTGAGGCGCAATAAAATATAAGCAACTCATGGGTTTAGCATAAACATTAATTTGTTCTGTTTTTGTTCTTGCGTAACGAGAACAAATGTGAAACATAACGATTACACCCATCACGGCAGTCCGAAGCAGCCGTAACTTTATCAGATCCGTCGAAGGGCTCCGACGGGTCGCACTGGAGTTTATAACATGGCCAGAAATTCAACCCCTCTCAAAGTCGTTGGTAAAGCAGACGACAAAAACAAATCCGCCGCACTTGATGCGGCTCTGTCCCAGATTGACCGTGCCTTTGGTAAGGGCTCCGTCATGAAGCTGGGGCAAAAATCCACAATGGACGTCGCGGCGGTCTCTACCGGTTCTCTCGGCCTGGATATTGCGCTCGGCATAGGCGGTCTGCCCAAAGGGCGGGTTATCGAGATTTACGGACCTGAAAGTTCCGGTAAAACAACTCTCTCACTTCATGCTGTTGCGGAAATGCAAAAAGAAGGCGGCGTTGCAGCGTTTATTGACGCAGAACACGCTCTCGATCCGGTTTATGCCGGAAAGCTCGGTGTGGATGTGAATGAGCTTTTGATTGCTCAGCCCGACACAGGTGAGCAAGGTCTTGAAATTGCTGATACGCTGGTTCGCTCCGGCGCGATTGACATCTTGGTTATCGACTCCGTAGCGGCTTTGACCCCGCGCGCTGAACTGGAAGGCGATATGGGCGACTCGCTCCCCGGTCTTCAGGCGCGTTTGATGAGCCAGGCACTTCGCAAATTGACAGGCTCCATTTCCAAATCCGGCTGTATGGTGATTTTCATCAACCAGATCCGGATGAAAATTGGCGTTATGTATGGTTCTCCTGAGACGACAACAGGCGGGAATGCGCTGAAATTCTATTCCTCCGTCCGTCTGGATATCCGCCGAATTGGCGCGATCAAGTATCGTGATGAAGTGATCGGTAACCAGACCCGCGTCAAAATCGTCAAGAACAAAGTGGCTCCGCCCTTCCGTCAGGTTGAATTCGATATCATGTACGGCGAAGGCATTTCTAAAACGGGCGAGCTGATCGACCTGGGCGTGAAAGCCGAAGTCATCGAAAAGTCCGGCTCTTGGTATTCCTATGGCGATGAACGTATCGGGCAAGGACGTGAAAATGTCCGGACTTTCCTTAAGGAAAACCCGGATATTGCCGCCGATATTGAACGCCGCATCCGCACCAACGAAGGTCTTATCGACGAAGAGCTTCTCATGCCAAAAGAAGAGCGTGTTGAAGATGATGGTGAGGCCAGCGCTTCGGCCTAGTCTTCCGCACCATATTTCCTGAATTTTTAAAATACCCGAAGGCTCACCCCCCTTATATAGAGCCTTCGGTGCGCAGCCTGCCACCTAAACCACTTTGGCCCTTATTGTGGTTTTGACTGAGGATGTCTCTTTGGTCTGACGGCAGATTTGCATAAAAGAGCGCTTGGCACTGCCAAGCGCTCTTTCTATAGGGGCGGGTAGTTCACTTAATAAGATTTTACCCCGGTGGTTTCATGGCCAGTCTGAATGACATTCGATCGCAGTTTCTCAATTATTACGGAACGCATGACCATGCGATCTGGCCGTCGGCCCCGCTTGTGCCGGATAACGACCCGACGCTCCTTTTCGTCAATGCAGGCATGGTGCCGTTCAAGGACTATTTTACCGGATCCTTAAAGCCAGAAGCGACACGGGCCACGAGCTCGCAAAAATGCGTACGCGCAGGGGGCAAGCATAACGATCTGGACAATGTTGGTTATACGGCGCGCCACCATACGTTTTTTGAAATGCTCGGAAACTTCTCTTTCGGTGACTATTTCAAAGAGCAGGCCATCTCCCATGCGTGGAATGTGGTGACTAAAGAATTCGGTCTGCCCAAGGAAAAGCTGCTCGTTACAGTCTTTCACACAGATGATGAGGCGTTCGATCTCTGGAAGAAAATAGCGGGCCTCCCTGAAGATCGCATTATCCGGATCGCGACTTCTGATAATTTCTGGGCTATGGGAGATACGGGGCCGTGCGGTCCTTGTTCGGAAATATTCTATGACCACGGCGAGCATATTCCCGGAGGGCCTCCGGGGACGCCTGAAGAAGACGGCGATCGTTTCATCGAAATTTGGAACCTTGTCTTCATGCAGTACGAAAGGTTTGCCGATGGCCGAGAGCAGCCGCTGCCAAAGCCCTCCATCGATACAGGGATGGGCCTAGAGCGGATTACGACCATTCTTCAGGGCGTCCATGATAATTATGATATTGATCTGTTCAAAACATTGATTGGCGCGTCGGTTGACCTGACAGGTGTGAAGGCCGAAGGCGAGGCGAAATTCTCGCACCGCGTCATAGCGGATCACTTGCGGTCTTGTTCTTTTTTGATGGCGGACGGCGTTTCGCCGTCCAATGAAGGGCGCGGCTATGTTCTTCGCCGTATTATGCGCCGCGCTATGCGGCATGCGCATTTGTTGGGCGCGAAAGATCCATTGATGCACCGCCTCGTGCCGACATTGGTTCAGGAAATGGGCGGGGCTTATGACGAGCTTAACCGCGCGAAGGCCTCTATCACCGCCACATTCGAGCAAGAAGAAGAACGGTTCCGCCGCACACTGGGCCGCGGCACAGCGCTATTGGAAGGCGCGATTTCTGATTTATCAAAAGGCGATAAGCTTGACGGCGAAATAGCATTTAAACTCTACGATACCTACGGCTTCCCGATTGACCTGACGCAAGACGCCCTTCGCGCCAAAGGTCTGGGTGTTGACCTAGAAGGCTTTGACGCGGCTATGGAGCGTCAGAAGACACAATCCCGCGAAGGCGGCTTCGCGTCCGGCGACCAAGCCACAGATGATGTGTGGAACGAGGCCAAGGACGAGACAGGCGATAGCGTGTTTACCGGCTATGAGTTCCTGTCGTCAAAGCAAGACGTCAAGGTCTTGGTTCAAGATGGCGTTCGTGTGCAAAGCGCTCAGTCTGGGCCAATTATGTTCCTGACCTCGCAGACGCCGTTCTACGCTGAAAGCGGCGGACAGGCCGGTGATAAAGGTGTCGCGACATTCGAGAACGGCGCTAAAATCAACATTAAAGACGTCCAAAAGAAAGCTGGCGGACTTCACGTTCATATCGGCGATCTTGAAGGTTCTGTGGACGTCGGTGATAGCGCCGAAATCTCCGTGGATTCCAGAAACCGCGAAACCACAAAACACAATCACTCTGCTACCCATCTATTGCACGAAGCGTTGCGCCGCGTGCTTGGGGATCATGTCGCGCAAAAAGGCCAAATGGTGGACGGCGAGCGGATCCGTTTTGATATCTCGCATGGTCAGGCAATTACCAGAGAAGAACTCGCCAAAGTCGAGGATCAGGTGAACGAGATCATTCAGCAAAATTCCCCGGCCATGACAAAATTGATGAGTCCAGATGATGCGATCAAAGCGGGCGCTTTGGCGCTATTCGGGGAGAAATATGGCGACCAAGTTCGGGTTTTGAGCCTCGGCGAGGATCCCGAAGGGGGCGCTCAAGCCTATTCCGTCGAACTTTGCGGCGGCACACATGTCGCGCGGACAGGCGATATTGCCTTGTTCAAAATCGTCAATGAAGGCGCGGTCGCAGCGGGCATCCGCAGGGTCGAAGCCGTGACCGGCGAAGTGGCGCGCAGATATCTTGAAGACCAGGCCGGACTAACCCGCAAAGCGGCGGATACTTTAAAAACACGGCCCGAAGACGTGCCGGATCGGATTGAGACGCTCCTGGCTGATCGCAAACGCCTCGAGGCCGAACTCGCTGATGCGAAAAAACAAATCGCTCTTGGCGGAGGCGGCGGCGCGGCAAGCGCCGAAGAGATCAACGGCGTCAAAGTCATAGCCAAGGTTCTGGACGGGGTGTCCGGGAAAGATTTGCGTTCGATGATGAATGAGCAGCTCGACGCGCTAGGGTCGGGTATTATCGCATTTGTGGCCAAAGACTCTGGAAAAGTGGCGGTCGGCGTGGCCGTCAGCGATGACCTGATCGGGAAATATTCGGCGTCTGACTTGGTCAATGTCGGCGCGCCTTTGGTTGATGGCCGCGGCGGCGGCAAGCCGGGCATGGCGCAAGCGGGCGGCTCCAAACCCGAAGGCGCCGATGACGCGCTCGCTGCGATTAAGGCCGCTATTTAAAGGGTGGCGGACGCGCTTTACATAACGGCGCGTCTATCTATTCCTATGAGCGAGATAGAGCTGACCGCCATTCGCGCTTCCGGGCCGGGCGGGCAGCACGTTAATAAAACGTCTTCCGCCATTCAGTTGCGATTTTACATTCCGGCATCGGACACGTTGGATAAAGCTCAGAAATCGCGTTTATTTGCCTACTCGGACAATCACATTTCTGAAAACGGCGTGGTGATTATCAAAGCGCAGAATCACCGCTCTCAGGCGCGTAATCAGGACGAGGCGCTCAAGCGGTTTAAAGACTTGCTTAAAGCGGCTTTTCGGAAAGAGAAGAAACGTAAGCCGACACGCCCTACCCGGGGCTCCGTGCGGCGACGATTAAAATCTAAAAAGATTCGGGGTGAAAAGAAATCTTTGAGAGGGAAAGTGAGCCGCGATGCGAAGTGGTGATTTATCCCCCAGCAAACCCCTTTAGTACACCAGCGGTATTATCGCCGATTTCCGGCACGCCGTAGCCGCCTTCCATAATGAAGCTGGTGGGTAAGCCGAGTTTCGCGATTTCGGCGCCGTAGACCGGATAGTCTTCAACTTTCAATTTGAAGCTGCTGATGGGGTCGCGCTCGAATGTGTCGACACCGAGAGAGACGACAAGGCCGTCTGGTTTGAACTTTTGGATTTTTGCAATCGCATCCAATAGGGCGTCCCGCCAGGCGGGATAATGCGTGCCAGCGGCCAGGGGGTAGTTCAGAGTATAGCCGTCCCCTGTGCCCGCACCTTTTTCATCTTGATGCCCCCAGAAATAGGGGAAGTGGTGATCGGGTTCTCCGTGAAGAGACGCGAAAAGGACATCATCGCGGGTATAGAAAATATCCTGGGTGCCGTTCCCGTGATGGAAGTCGACGTCTAAAATTGCGACCCGTTTCATGCCTTTGTTCAGAAGCGCCTGAGCGGCTATTGCCGCGCTATTTAAGATGCAATAGCCGGACATGTAATCCGCCCCCGCGTGATGACCCGGAGGACGAATAAGGGCAAAGGCCGATTCGCCTTTTGCGACCGACTCGACGGTTCCCAGAGCGCAAGCGGCGGTAGAGGTGAGGGCGATCCAGCTCGTTTCCGTTATCATCGTGTCGGCGGAGCTGCAAAAATACCCGGCCGCGCCGTCAATCTCGACTGGGGGTCTAGCCCGCCGCGTGTTGTAAGGAAAGCTCATCGGCAAGACGTCTCCAGCATATCCAGCGTCCTTCCATCTAGCCGAGGCAGTTTGCACGAAGTGGATGTAATCCGGGGTATGCACACCGTCCAAACAGGTCATATCAAAGGCGGTAGGCGCGGTGAAGTTGGTAAACCCGGCTCGTTTCATGCCGGCCATCAGCAGGTCCATTCGATGCGGCCCTTCATGGGGCGCCACCATTTTTCCACGGTGGAGTTCTGCTTTGGGGTGATGAGACAGATGGTCGTCTGTATAGTAGATTTTCATTGTCGCTGCCGTGCAGAAAATGTATTACAGCCTATAATGCCTACATATTGCGCTTGAAGTCGCAAGGCTAATCGGCTAATTGCGCGTTCAAATCAGCGGCTCACATAGGTGAGGCCGCTTTGTTATTGGTTTAATGGAGGCCCTGATGGCTGTCCCTAAGAGTAAAATTTCAAATTCACGTCGTGGCATGCGCCGCGCTCATGACGCTTTGACTGCTGTAAATTATGTCGAAGATAAAGACAGCGGCGAGCTTCGCCGTCAACACCATATCGACCTGAAATCCGGTATGTACAAAGGCCGTCAGGTTCTGACCCCAAAAGACTAAGTCTTTCTGATTAATTATAAGCTGCCGGGAGATACCCATGGTCGAGATCGAAACAGTTTTCGCCAGGGAAATCCTGGATAGTCGTGGCAACCCCACATTAGAAGTTGACGTTACTTTAAGTGATGGTTCCTTTGGCCGCGCGGCTGTCCCGAGCGGCGCGTCTACCGGAGCCCATGAAGCGGTAGAGCTTCGCGATGGCGATGAGAATCGCTATGGCGGTAAAGGCGTGCAAAAGGCCGTCGAAAACGTTAATACCGAAATTGCCGATACGCTTTTCGCTCTTGAGGCCGAAAATCAGCGCGGCATTGATCAAATTTTGATTGAGTTAGACGGGACTGAAAACAAAGCCCGTCTCGGCGCCAATGCAACATTGGGGGTCTCTCTTGCCGTTGCAAAAGCGGCAGCCGATTGTCAGCAAACCCCCCTATATCGATATGTCGGCGGCGCGAATGCGCGGATTCTGCCTGTACCGATGATGAATATCATCAATGGCGGCGAGCACGCCGATAACCCTATTGACGTTCAGGAATTCATGGTCATGCCCGTCGGCGCGGCCTCATTTCCAGAAGCACTACGCACAGGCGCAGAAATTTTTCATAGCCTGAAATCCAAACTTAAATCCGATGGTCACAACACGAATGTTGGTGATGAAGGCGGATTTGCGCCGAACCTCGCTTCTACTCGCTCAGCGCTAGACTACATCATGTCTGCCGTGGAAGATGCCGGGTTTAAGCCAGGCGATGATGTCATGCTGGCTCTGGATGTCGCGTCAACCGAGTTTTATGAGGGTAATAAGTATAACCTGACAGGTGAGGGCGCGACGCTCTCTTCCGCGGACTTTGTGGATTACCTCGCTAAATTGACGGAGGATTACCCCATAATATCCATCGAAGACGGCATGGCCGAGGACGATTGGGAAGGGTGGGTCAATTTGAACGAGCGTATCGGAAAGACCGTTCAGTTAGTCGGAGACGATTTATTCGTCACTAACCCTAAGCGTCTGCGCACAGGGATTGAGATGGGCGCCGCGAATTCAATCCTTGTTAAAGTCAATCAGATCGGAACATTGTCCGAGACCCTTGATGCTGTAGATATGGCGCACCGCGCAGGCTACACGGCTGTCATGAGCCACCGCTCTGGGGAAACTTCTGATACCACGATTGCTGATCTGGCAGTCGCGACCAATTGCGGCCAAATCAAAACAGGTTCATTGGCGCGTTCTGACCGTCTCGCGAAATACAATCAGCTTTTACGGATTAATGAAGGCTTGGGCGAAATGGCGGAATATGCCGGGCGCTCTATCCTCAAGCTATAGATAGCTTTTTAAACTGCGTATAAGTCTCTGATTCTTTGAGAGTCTTAAGGCTGTCTTAACCCTGATCCGTAATATCGGGGTATGCGTTACGTACCGCCCATTTCACCGGAAGCGAGCCCGAGCTTTGCTCCTCTGGCGGCCCTTCAAGGATTCACCCGTGGGGTGCGCTGGCCCGTCATGGCGATTATGATCCTCTATGCCTATTTGGCTTTTCATGCCTTCTCTGGCTCGCAGGGCTTAATGAATTGGATGAATAATGAAGACGAGGCTGTGATCCTTCGATCTCGTCTGGAAAATGTTGAAGCAAAGCGTGTTGGGCTAGAGACGCGTGTAAACACCCTTGACGCGGCTCATCTGGATATTGACGCGTTAAACGCTCTTTCCCGCGAAAAATTATATTATTCGCATCCGAAGGATATTACGATTTGGCTTGACCCAAAGGGTTGATTTTGGTCCTTATATAGGAAGTCAATCGGCATAAGCCGTGTTTTAGTTCGCATCCAAACTATTGAGATTTCTATGGCGACCAAATCAGGTAAATCTGCTTCTAAAAAATCAGCATCGAAAAAACCTGCCTCTAAGAAGCCCGCGACAAAAAAGCTGGAACATAAGACAAATGCGGATGAGCTTTTAGGCTATTACCGCGAGATGCTTCTAATTCGGCGATTTGAAGAGAAAGCTGGGCAGCTTTATGGCATGGGCCAGATTGCGGGATTTTGCCATCTTTATATCGGGCAAGAAGCGGTCGTCATTGGTTGCCAGGCTGCGATGAAAGAAGGCGATCAGATGATCACTGGCTATCGTGACCATGGCCACATGCTCGCTTGCGGTATGGAAAGCAGAGGCGTTATGGCCGAACTGACAGGCCGTGAAGGCGGATACTCTCGCGGCAAGGGTGGCTCTATGCACATGTTCTCCACCGATAAGAAATTTTACGGTGGACACGGCATTGTCGGGGCGCAGGTCCCGATTGGCGCCGGCCTTGGTTTTGCCAATAAGTATCTGGACAATGGGGCTGTCAGCCTCGCTTTCTTTGGGGATGGCGCGTCTAACCAAGGACAAGTCTATGAGACCTTTAACATGGCCAAGCTCTGGGACCTCCCGGTCGTATTTGTGATTGAAAACAACCAATACGCCATGGGGACGTCGGTCGAGCGCTCTTCTGCGGAAACCGAGCTCTTCAAGCGCGGAAGCAGTTTCGAAATTGAAGGCATTCAGGTTGACGGTATGAATATCCTTGAAGTACGCGACGCAGCTGCCAAGGCCTTGGAGCATGCGCGCTCTGGGAAAGGGCCGATGATCCTCGAGATGAAGACTTACCGTTATCGCGGCCATTCCATGTCTGACCCTGCGAAATATCGTTCACGCGATGAGGTCACAAAGACTCGGACAGAACGCGATCCAATCGATGCCGTACGTAGGCAATTGCTAGATCAAAAATGGGCGGATGAGGACAAACTCAAAGCGCTTGATAAAGAGATTAAAGCTATCGTCGCGGACGCGGCAGAATTTGCCCAAAACTCCCCAGAACCTGATCCGTCAGAGCTTTGGACGGATGTTTTGCTGGAAGCTTAATGAGCCTTGTGGCCTCTGAAAGGGACTGCGCCTAATGTCAATTTTATCATATCTCCTTCTCAGCGTTGCATTGCTCTTTGTTATGATTGTTGTGCAGGCCTTATTCGCGACCGCCCATTACGGATTGGGCGCTCTGGCGGGTCCTCGTGATGATATGAAAGCGCCGAGCGTGAAAGTGGCTCGTGCCTCTCGCGCCAATCAAAATATGGTCGAAGGCATGGTGATGTTCATCCCGCTGGCCTTGGCTGCAATACATACCGGCGCCGTGGGCAGCACGGTGACGTTGGGCGCGGCGCTCTTTTTCTGGGCCCGTCTTGTTTATGCGCCGATCTATTGGTTTGGCATTCCGTGGGTGCGGACGCTCGTCTGGGCTGTTTCGATTGCCGGCCTGGTAATCATGTTTATTTCCCTGCTAAATTTTATCTAGGATAGTTTGAATGGCAATCGATATTAAAATGCCGGCGCTTTCTCCGACTATGGAGGAAGGCACGCTTTCAAAATGGCTGGTCAAAGAAGGCGATAGCGTCACGTCAGGCGATATTCTGGCCGAAATCGAAACCGATAAAGCGACGATGGAAGTCGAGTCGATTGACGAAGGTACCGTGGGTAAAATTGTCATTGCCGCCGGAACAGACGGCGTGAAAGTCGGCGAAGTCATTCTGCAGCTCTTGGAAGAGGGCGATAGCGAAGACGATTTATCGGACCCATCCGTATCAAAAAACGGTGGCGATAAAGACGACGAGGCTCAGAAGAAGGAAGATAAATCTTCTAAAGATGTTGAGCGTGAAGGCGAAGAAGCTGCGCCTGAAGATAAGCCGGGCAAGCCTAAAATGGCCGAGATTATTCAAAAAGATCCGGACGTTCCGTCCAATATTAAGATGGTCGAAACGACCGTGCGTGACGCGCTTCGTGATGCCATGGCCGAGGAAATGCGGCGCGATGAAAAAGTCTTCGTCATGGGCGAGGAGGTCGCAGAGTATCAGGGCGCTTATAAAGTAACGCGTGAGCTTTTGCAGGAATTTTCTGCACGCCGCGTAGTTGATACCCCGATTACAGAATATGGTTTTGCCGGTATCGGGGTCGGCGCTGCGATGGGCGGTCTCAAGCCGATTGTCGAATTCATGACGTTTAACTTTGCTATGCAAGCCATTGATCATATTATCAATTCTGCAGCGAAAACGCTCTATATGTCCGGCGGGCAGATGCGTTGCCCGATTGTTTTCCGCGGCCCGAACGGCGCGGCAAGCCGCGTTGGCGCGCAGCATTCCCAGGATTATTCCAGCTGGTACGCGCATGTGCCGGGATTGAAGGTTATTGCGCCATACGACTCTGCGGACGCAAAAGGCCTGCTGAAAGCGGCTATTCGCGACCCGAACCCAGTTGTCTTCCTTGAACACGAACTCATGTATGGCGAGACATTCGATGTACCAGATATGGATGATTTCCTCATCCCGATCGGCAAAGCAAAAGTGCGCCGCGAAGGCGCGGACGTCACGTTGGTTTCTCATTCCCGCATGGTAGGGCGTTGTCTCGAAGCCGCCGAGAAATTAGCCGATGAAGGTATCGACGCCGAGGTCATTGACCTACGGACGCTCCGTCCTCTGGACACGGCGACCGTGATCGAGAGCGTCAAGAAAACCAACCGTCTGGTCTGCGCCGAAGAAGGCTGGGGCCAGCACGGCGTCGGCGCGGAAATCGCGGCGGTCGTCATGAACGAAGCGTTTGATTACCTCGACGCCCCACCCGCACGTGTGCATCAAGCGGATGTGCCGCTGCCTTACGCCGCAAATCTGGAGGCGTTAAGCCTGCCGGGAACCGAGGATGTCGTGAAAGCGGCGAAGAAGGTTTGTTACGTTGACTAACGCTCAACACTGTTTTGTATAATATTAGAATTTTAAAGTCAGAACTTCTGACTCCTGGAGAGATAAATGCCTGTTGAAATTCTCATGCCCGCTTTGTCCCCCACAATGGAAGAGGGGACTTTGTCCAAATGGTTGATGAAAGAAGGCGATACGGTATCGTCCGGAGATCTCTTGGCGGAGATCGAAACCGACAAGGCGACCATGGAAGTGGAAGCCGTGGAAGAGGGAACGCTGGCTAAAATTCTCGTCGAGGCGGGGACGGATGGTGTAAAAGTGAATTCGCCCATCGCGCTTCTGCTTGAAGAAGACGAGGATGAAAGCGCGCTGGACGGGTATAAGCCAACAGGGGCGGACGTCTCCAAGCCCGGTGATAAGTCAGAGCAGAATGCTGAGCCGAAAAGCGATTCTGTTCCCGACGAGCCGAAGGAAGAAACAGGTAAAGCCGATAAGGCGCCGTCGACTCGCTACGATAAAAACCCTGACGACGGTCCCGCCCCGAAAACAGGCGGCGATGACGGCGAACGTTTGAGAGCCTCGCCTTTGGCAAAACGTCTCGCGAAAGAGGCTGGAATTGATCTGTCGTCAGTTGACGGCTCAGGCCCAAGAGGTCGCATTATCAAGGCGGATATCGAAAATTACGAAGCGCCTAAAGCTGAAGAGAAAAAGTCTGCAGCGCCCTCTAAAGCGCCCAAGGGCACGAAAGAAGAATCCAAAGAGGTTGGCGCAGTTCGCAGCGGCGGGGCAGATTATCTCTCCAAAATGGGAATTGAGGCCGGAACCTACGATCTTGAACCGCTCAATGGGATGACGAAAACCATTGCAAGACGTTTGTCAGACTCGAACAATAATGTGCCGGACTTCCCGCTGCTGATAGATTGCGAAATCGACGAATTACTAAAACTCCGCAAAGAGTTGAACGCGCAGGCCCCTGAAGGCGTAAAAGTTAGCGTTAATGATATGCTTATCCGCGCCTGTGCTTTATCGCTAAAATTCGTACCAAAGGCTAATGCAAGCTATACGCCGGACGGAATCGCCTATCACAAACACGCCGATGTCGCCGTGGCGGTCGCCATTGATGGGGGTTTGATTACTCCAATTGTGCGCGAAGCCGAGAATAAAGGCTTATCGACAATTTCTACTGAAATGGTGGATTTGGCGGGGCGCGCCCGCGACATGAAACTTAAGCCAAATGAATATCAGGGCGGCACATTCTCTATTTCCAACCTTGGTATGATGGGCATCAAATCTTTCGGCTCCATCATTAACGAACCGCACGGCATGATTCTATCCGTAGGAGCAGGGGAGCCACGCCCTGTCGTTAAAGACGGCGAATTGGCCGTCGCGACCGTAATGACGGTTAATCTGACCTGTGATCACCGCGTGGTCGACGGGGCGATGGGCGCCAAATGGCTTCAGCATTTCAAACGTTATGTCGAGCAACCGATTACAATGATGTTGTAATAGCTGAGCAAAGTTTCTCCCTACAGGGGAGGAGCATTGCCCTGCGGCCGCCGCGCGTTATACTTAATGAAAACTTAAGTTCGCGGAGCGGCTCATGCTTTGGAAATCATTACTTACCGGAACTCTTCTTGCAGGCCTTGCAGGAGCAGTCGTGTATTTTGGGACGGGCGGAGAAATTGCCACAGCCGGTGTGAAAGCCGACTTCCGACAGGCCATTTCTGACACAAAAGAAGCCACCAAATCTGTTGCTGACGATGTCAACGAATCAGCGTCGGAAACGATAGAAAAAATGGCAGATGCCTCCGACTCTCTTGAAGCGAAAGTCAAAGATACCTTGTCTGACGAAGATGAATTATCTGATGATGACGAGTCTCAGCCACCCCAATCGGATAACTTAAAGTTAGAAGATAAGAATAAGTCGGAAAAAAAATGGCTGGACCGCTATCTGAAAAAGAAAGGCGACGACAATGATCCTGACGAAGCTGCATCAGAGCAGATCCCAGTCGATGTGGACGATATGGACACGTCTGACGTAGACGGAGCTGTTCGAGATATTGTAAAAAATGAGCGCGACACCTCGGCTGAGCAAGAAACAGTGTTGGGCGATGAAATTCAGGCAACAAAGAGCGCAGATACCGCCGCTCGGAAAACAGCCATGTTTCCTGACATGGATTCTGAAGAAGAAGTCAAAGCTGTTTATGAAACGGCGCTCGCAGAGGCGAAAGACATCGGTATCGTGGAGTTGCGCGACCGCGCTTATCTCAGCCTGATTGACTATACGATACGCAAAAGGGATTTTGAACGGTCCAAAGCCGTCATTACCGAAATTAGCCAGCCAGAGCTACGCGATACCGCGCGAAGCAATATCGCCGTTGGCCTTGCCCGACTTGGAAAACGCGACGCCGCTTTCGCTATTCTGGAAGATGTCGAGACACAGGCGCTCGCCGATGTGCTTCGGCTGCAAGTGATAGAAGCAATGACCGCCCCACCTCAAAGGCAGACGATCTCCAACATTCCGACAAATTAGATATTCCTAATTATGGGTTCTAATGCGCCCTGAAATCTGTCATAGACTTGCGAGAATTAATTCCCGCAATAAGGCCCAAAACTATGGCTGAGACAGCTTTTGACGTTATCGTAATCGGATCCGGACCGGGGGGCTATGTGACCGCCATTCGGGCGTCTCAACTCGGGTTTAAAACCGCGATTGTTGAAAAGGACGATCTAGGCGGAGTTTGTCTGAATTGGGGCTGTATTCCGACTAAAGCGCTTCTGCGTTCCGCCGAAGTTTATCACAATATGCAGCACGCGGATGAGTATGGTCTCTCCGCCAAGCCGAGCTTTGATCTAGAAAAAATCGTCAAGCGGTCTCGTAAAATCGCCGGACAGCTTTCCGGCGGCATCAAGCATCTTATGAAGAAAAATAAAGTCACCGTGATTAATGGCTTTGCTAAATTAAAAGAAGGCAAAGACGCCCCGACGGTTGTCGTGGACGGAACAGATTATACGGCCAAACATGTTATTCTTGGGACCGGAGCTCGCGCCCGTCACATCCCGCAGGCGGGTCTGGAACCAGACGGGAAATATATCTGGACAGCCCGCGAAGCGATGGTACCGGACAGCATCCCGAAGAAGCTTCTCGTGGTGGGGTCGGGCGCCATCGGCATGGAATTTGCCTCGTTTTTTGACGCCTTCGGCGCGGATGTGACTGTCGTTGAAATGGTGGACCGTATCCTGCCGGCTGAAGACGAAGAGATATCCAAGATGGCGCGCAAAGCGTTCGAAAAACGCGGCGTGACCATCAAGACTGAAACGCAAGCTTCTGTAAAGATAGTCAATAATGGCGTTACAGCGACTTTGACGAAAGGCGATAAATCCGAAGAGGTCGAGTTTGACCGCGTCGTTCTGGCTATCGGCATTGTCGGCAATACCGAAGATATGGGCCTCGAAGAGCTGGGCGTGAAGATAGAAAAAACTCATATCGAAGTGGACGAATATTCCTTTACGGGCGTGAAGGGTCTGTACGCGATTGGTGATGTAACCACGCCGCCTTGGCTCGCGCACAAGGCTTCGCATGAAGGCATTATTTGCATCGAGAAAATTGCCGGAGAGAACCCGTATCCGCTCGACGCGAACGCTATCCCCGGATGTACATACTGCCACCCCCAAATTGCCTCAGTCGGACATACCGAAGCGCAAGCGAAAGCGGCAGGCTATGACGTCAAAGTTGGGCGTTTCCCCTTCATTGGTAACGGCAAAGCGATTGCTTTGGGAGAGCCGGAAGGTTTGGTCAAAACAGTTTTTGATGCCAAAACGGGGGAACTTCTTGGGGCGCATATGATCGGCGCAGAAGTGACTGAGCTTATTCAAGGTTATACGGTCGCGCAAAAATTGGAAACGACAGAGCATGAATTGATGGAAACCGTGTTCCCGCATCCGACCTTGTCAGAAATGATGCACGAGGCCGTCCTGGATGCCTATGACCGGACGATCCATTATTAAGACTTAGTCTAGTAAGAGCTTGCGGCCCTCAATATTTGAGGGCTTCCGCCCAAACCTCAAATATTTTGCAAATCGCTTTTTCGCCTTGAGAGCAGGTTTTTCTACGATATGCCACGACGCATAGGCGATCGCATAAGAGAGCGGCGCGATGAAAATGAAGAGCGCTATTGGGCTCAGCTGCGGCCACCAATAAAAAGCGAGCTGGAGCAAGCCCCAATGATAAATATATATTCCGTAGGAAACATCTGAGAGTTTCTGCAAGCGCTCCAAACGAGGTGCTTTCACGAAAGCGACAAGCATAAGGCCATAAGCGAGCATCAAGTTTACGGCAATTTCCATTGCGTTAATCTGGTTACATAACACCGCCAATAGGGTCATGCACACTAGGCCGAAAACGTGAAAATTTAGACGATCTCGATAGGCAAAAATGGTTGCTCCCAATCCATAAGCTATTGCGAAGCGCAATGCATTTTGCCCGGTTGCGGGAAGGTGTTCATAAAGCCCGCTTTCTTTGGCGACCAACCACGCCAAGCTAGGCAGAATAAACTGCGCTAAAATCATCCATTTGCGCCGCATCAGCCCCAAAGCGAAAATTAGGGCCGTCATTAGGTAAGCCAAGAGTTCATAGCGGAGCGTCCAGAGCGGCGCCGCGGCGAGCTGTTCATGATTCGTCAGGAAAGCTCCGGGCAGAACCATATCCGAGTTGATAAAACTTAGGACGAGGAGAGGTTGTTTCCAGACATCCGGATGGGTCAGGTAGTCCCAAAAGGGAAGAGTGGTGGCTAATGGGCCGATTAGCAGCAGCACGAATGCCACATGAATAATTAGGGCTGGATATATTCGAAGAATGCGGGCTGACCCATATTCCGGTAAATCGCCACGATAAGTCATGCTTTTGGTGACCAAGAAACCGGAGGTGATAAAAAATAAATTCACCGCCAGATAGCTCAAGCCATAGCCAAAAAACACATAGGCTCCGGCTGAAATGTCACGCAGACCAACGATCATGGCGTGTTCTGTCACCACTAAAAGCGCCATCAAGATACGCAGCGGCGTAAAAAAATTATCGTGGCCATCCCGGATTTGGACAGGCATATTCAATCGCCGAAACAGCGATAAAGGCAAATCAGCAGTATTTTTTGTCTCGGACAAAATCCATTACCCTCATTAAAGCCAGTGTTTTTAGCGGCATCCCGTTAATATAAGCAAAAAATGCGCCAACTAACTTCATTTGCAGATTTGCGGCCACTACCTTGCAGTGAAAGCCTGAAATTACGCTTGCCCCTAGCGGTTAAAACCCCCATTTAACGGCCATGGCTACGCTAATCGATACCGCGCAGAATATTCGCCCTAAGCCCGCTTTGCGGCATCCGGAAAAGGCTAATCGGCCGGACACGGAAGTGCTTCGCAAACCCTCATGGATACGGGTGAAAGCCCCGACGTCGAAGGGGTATGCTGAAACGCGCAAAATCGTGAAAGACAAAGGTCTCGTAACTGTTTGCGAAGAAGCCGGCTGTCCGAATATCGGCGAATGTTGGGAAAAGTCCCACGCGACCTTCATGATTCTTGGCGAAATTTGCACCCGCGCTTGCGCTTTTTGTAATGTGGCTACGGGTCTGCCTCAGGACGTTGATGCGTATGAACCTAAGAAAATCGCGGAAGCGGTTGAAGAAATGGGTCTTAAACACGTCGTGATTACATCCGTTGACCGCGATGATTTATCAGACGGCGGGGCACAACATTTTGTCGATGTGATTGAAGCGATTCGCGCCCGCTCACCCAAAACAACTATTGAAATCCTGACGCCTGATTTTCTTCGGAAAGACGGCGCGGCCGAAACGGTGATTGATGCGCGCCCCGATGTGTTTAACCACAATCTTGAAACCGTGCCGCGCCTTTATTTGTCTATTCGTCCCGGCGCCCGTTATTTTCATTCTCTTCGTTTGTTGGAGCGCGTCAAAGAACGCGATCCATCCCAATTCACTAAATCCGGCTTGATGGTAGGATTGGGCGAGACCAAAGAAGAAGTGATGCAAGTCATGGACGATATGCGCTCTGCCGGAATCGACTTTTTGACAATTGGTCAGTATCTACAGCCGACACGTAAACATGCTGCAGTGAAACGTTTTGTAACGCCGGAAGAGTTCAAGGCTTATGAAACGATCGCAAGGGCTAAAGGCTTCCTCGTCGTTTCCTCAAGTCCGCTAACTCGTTCCAGCTACCACGCCGATAGCGATTTCGCGAAATTACAGGCTGCCAGACAGGCTCAGCACGCCTAATGCCGTCCGTTAGTTTTACGAAACGTATCAATCACAGCGCGGATGACCTGTTGGACATGGTTGCAAATGTTGAAGAATATCCGACTTTTATTGATCTGATCTCAAGCTTGCGGATAACTAAGCAAGTGAGCGAGACTGATTTCGAGGCCGAAGCGGTCGCGGCCTATAAGTCTATTCGTCAGAGCTTTAAGTCACTTGTTCAGGTTGATCGAGATAAGAAGTTAATTCGCGTGACGAAGGCTGAAAAAGGCGGCGCGGTCAAAAATCTTGAAAACCGATGGGTGTTTCACGAGTTGCCCGACGGCACGACTCTCGTGGATTTTTATGTCGATGTGACACTAAAAGCGTTTCCGCTCAATATTCTGATTAAAGATAAATTTGAAAAAGCCAGCCGACATATTATGAATGTGTTTGAAACTAGGGCCGCACAAGTTTGCGATCCTGTCAAAGCCGATCCTGCGCTTAATCTGGCGAAACAAAAAGAGTTATTGGGCCTCGCTTAGAGCCGCTTTCAAAGTGGTCAATGCTTCGAAACAGGTTACATCTCTGACCTTATTCCTTCCAATATCCCCGAAGTTAAACAAAGTGGCTTCAGCGGGCTGACCTTTCTGGGCCAATCCAATCCAGACCGTTCCCACGGGTTTTTCGTCTGAACCTCCACCAGGCCCGGCGATGCCGGTGACAGAAATTGCGAGGTCGACGTTTAGGGTTCTGAGCGCGCCTTGCGCCATGGCTTTAGCGACTTTTTCACTCACCGCGCCGTGGGCATTCAAAGTCTCCTCTGGAACGCCGAGTTGTCTCATTTTTACGGTATTTTCATAGGCAATTATGCCGCCCTTGAAGGGCTCCGAGGAGCCTGGAATGGACGTAATAGCTGCGCCGATAAGGCCTCCGGTGCAACTCTCTGCCGTGGCTATGGTCAGTTTCTGCTCCGCTGCGAGAGACACGACATCGCTTGCCAAGGCGAAAATATCTTTCAGACTAATATGGGTCATGATGGGAGTTTTATTGTGGCGGCTGCCTGAGCTGCCAAACCCTCTCCTCGCCCCGTAAATCCAAGTTTTTCTGTGGTTGTGGCTTTGACGCTCACACGGGTCAGGGGGAGTTGGCAAAGGGCCGCAATGCGTTCTCGCATCTGCTCTCGATGGGGTTTGACCTTTGGCTTTTCACAGATCAGAGTCACATCAACGTGCTGAAGGATGCCGCCTCGTTCCGCCATTTTTTCTAAGGCGAAAAGTAAAAATTTGTCGGAGGCCGCGCCTTTCCATTTTGGATCGGAGGGGGGGAAGTGATCGCCAATATCCCCATAGGCTAACGCCCCGAGTAAGGCGTCCGTCAGTGCATGAAGTCCCGCATCTGCATCCGAGTGCCCTTTTAAAGTAAACCCGCAATCTATCGGGACGCCGCACAACCAGAGAGGGCTGCCTTCTTCGAATTGATGGACGTCAAATCCAGATCCGGTTGCGATATAGCTATCAGTTTGCGTCATCTGTTCCGCTTTAGCGAAATCCTCGGGATAGGTCAGTTTAAAATTACGTTCATCGCCTGGGGTCAAAGCAATTGTAAGACCGTTTTCTTGCGCGACAGCAATGTCGTCCGCTCGGCTTGCGCTCGGGGGTAGAGCATTAAAAGCTCGGAGTATTTCCGAATACACAAACGCTTGAGGTGTTTGGACGCGGCGTAGGCCCTCCCGGTCCAGCGCTTTACCGGCCAGCGTTTTCAAAGCATCGGGAATAGGAAGGGCGGGGGCCGCCGCAGGGCTGGAGAGGAGCGCTTTAGTAAGACCAGAAAGAAGCTTTTGCGAAACGAAAGGGCGAGCTGCGTCATGGATGTAGACATGGTCAATTTCCAAATCTTCGAGGGCCGTTAGGCCATTGCGCACAGATTCTGTGCGGGTTTTTCCGCCTGTGATGATTTTAGCGTCAAGTCTCAGATCGGCCAAAATAGATCGAATGTTTTCGTCATCCTGGCTAACGACCACGCAAAAAACGTCGAAATTATAGGCTTTTTGTAGATTGGAGATCGTATGGTGAAGAAGGGGCTTACCCGACAATAGGCGAAATTGTTTCGGAATGTTTCCGCCGGCCCGTTCGCCTTTCCCGGCGGCGACTAAAATTAAGGCGGTACGGGGCATAGTCCCTCAAAACGTGCGGTGAATTATTGTGCAGGCGGTTTGTCGCCTCTAAGAGAGAACAATGGCAAATCCTCTTCATATCGGCAAGTTCGAACTGCGCTCCCGCGTGCTGGTGGCGCCGATGTCAGGGGTGACAGATTTACCTTTCCGTAAAGTGCTAGCTAAATTTCGACCGGGGCTTGTTGTCTCAGAAATGGTGGCGGGTGACCGTTTGGCCAGTGGCGATCCAGAAAATTTGGCGAGAGCCGCAGGATCGTCGGAGATTCACCCTTTGGCTGTGCAGCTTGTGGGGCATGACCCTGAGTGGATGGGGGTAGGGGCAAAACTCTGCGAAGAAGCAGGCGCGCACATTATCGACATTAATATGGGGTGTCCGGCCCGTAAAGTTGTTGGGGGTCAATCTGGCTCCGCATTGATGCGGGATTTAGACCATGCTTTGGTAATGATTGAAAAGACCCTGAGCGCTACGTCACTTCCCGTAACTCTTAAGATGCGCCTAGGATGGGATGAGCAAAGTTTGAATGCAGCTGAGCTTGCCCGCCGCGCTGAGGCTGCCGGCGTTAAGATGATTGTGGTTCACGGGCGAACTCGCTGCCAATTTTACGAAGGCCGCGCAAATTGGGAGGCCGTGAAGTCTGTAAAAGAGGCCGTTTCTATTCCCGTTATTGTCAATGGTGATATCAATACTGGTGAAGCCGCGCAGAGGGCGATGGAGCTCTCCGGGGCGGATGGCGTCATGATAGGACGCGCGCTGACAGGGCGGCCCTGGCTGATTTCCGAGGTTACGGAAGCGGTGGACCAAATCGCGGCGCCGAGACTGTCGTATTCCGAAAAGTCTGAAATTGCGACGCAGCATTATAAGGATATTCTGGAATTTTATGGAGAAGGTAAAGGCCTTCGCGTCGCGCGCAAGCATGTCTCGGCTTATTTGGAGCACGCCGAGGGGGAAGTCACGGAAACGGAGCGGCGATTGGCTCTTTCCAGTAAAGCCCCCGGTGAAGTCCTATCAATTTTAGAGAAGGCGTTTCATTGCATGAAGGAGACGGCAGCATGAGTAATGCCCTGCTTGGAACGCATGTCGGTGAGGATGCGCCTTACCCGTGCTTTCTTGTCGATCCAGACACACAGAAAGTGGCGTGGGCGAATGACGCGGCACAAAGCTGGACTGGATTATCAATAAAAGGAATGGGCAAGCAAAACATCTGGACGATCTTGAATATTCAAGACGTGCCCAGAGACCGGATTTTGAAGTCCTTCGATGAAGGGAGTGCGGTGACCGTTCGCGATTGCGAGATAAAGTTCAATCACCGTGAAGACGCCGAAGTCCAGCTCTCCCACGTAACGTCCTTTTCGACTCAAGGTCATATCGGCCTAGGTATCCGGTTCGCCAAAGCCCAACCCCGAAATAATCGGATGGGCGGACAAGTTGTGTCCGGCATGGGCCGATTGATTGCGCATGAGCTCAAAAATCCGCTGGCGGGGATCAAAGGCGCGGCGCAGCTTTTACGCGAAGATGTCACCAGTGAAGAAGGGCAGTCCCTGATTGACCTTATATCTTCGGAAATCGATCGCATTCGCCGATTGGCTGATCGAATGGAAACGCTGGGCGATAGCGACCCGGAGATCGAAGAACAGGTCAATATTCACGAAATTCTTAGACGCGCACGAAAAATCATTCAGTCCGCTGATAAGAACCTGGTTTTCACTGAACACTATGATCCGTCCTTACCCCACGCCGCAGGAGATCCAGACACGTTGATGCAGGCGGTCCTAAACCTTATCAAAAATGCGTCCGAAGCGGGCACTGAGATCACCTTGCAAACAAAATTTAGAAGCGGAGTCTCTGCCACAGGAGAGGGCGATAAGAAGTCGCAAAGCCTGCCGATCGAAGTCCAGATTATTGATAATGGCCCGGGCATACCTGCGGATTTGGTAGATCAGGTATTCCAGCCCTTCATGTCAACAAAGCAGGACGGGCAGGGTCTCGGTCTTGCGCTTGTCTCAAAGGTCGCTGCCGCGCATGGCGGCGTGGTCGAGGTGCGTTCTCATCCGGGCCATACCGCTTTTTCTCTCCTTCTTCCTGCTCCGCGTTCAAAAACCGAACGCCCGAACATAGAAAGCCTAGACAATGAAATATGAAGTTCTTCTTGCCGATGATGATGATAGCGTTCGGCTCGTTCTATCGAAAGCGCTGACCCGTGCTGGCCATAATGTCAAAGCTACAGACAACGCTCAAACTCTGTTGAAATGGGCGCAAGCCGGGCAGGGAGATATTATCGTAACCGATGTCATGATGGGCGGACGGGAAGTCTTTGAAACCCTTCCTGAAATTTCGACGGCGCGACCAAAAATGCCAATTGTGGTCATCAGTGCAAATAATACGGTCAACACCGCGCTGAAAGCGGGGCAACAAAAAGTCTTTGAGTATGTGCCAAAACCTTTTGATCTCGACGATGTCACAAATGCCGTGTCGCGAGCCGGGCAATCCGTTAATCCGCGCAGGGGACGGGTCAATCCGAAAACCAAACGTCTTCCTATAATCGGGCGCAGTCCGGCCATGCAACCCGTATACCGGGCTGTGTCCCGTTTTTCGTCAAGTGATTTGCCTGTTCTTATACAAGGTGCGGTTGGAACCGGGAAGGATTTGGTTGCGCAGCTTCTCCATGATGGCGGCCCCCGCGCGGACCGTCCTTTTTTGCGGACCAGTGATTTTTCCAACACATCTCTGACACTGCAAAAGGTCAATGGCGGTGATATTTATTTGGACGAAATTGCCGAGCTTAGCCTGACGCAACAAGAAGGCTTGATGTCGCTTATGACAGAGGCCGAGCTCATACCGGCGTCGAAACGTCCGCGCGTTCTCTCCGCTACACGGAAAGACTTACGTAAGATGGCCGAAAGCGGCGCTTTTCGTGACGATTTATTGTTCCGAATCAATGTTGCTGAAATACGTATTCCGCCTCTGTCAGGACGGGATAAGGATACTTATGAATTGGCCGAAAGCTTTTTGTCCCATGCGTCCCCGGGCCAGCCACGACGTTTCGAATCTGATGCGTTAGATATATTACACCGCCATAGCTGGGCCGGAAATGTACGGGAATTGGAAAATTTGGTCAGACGACTCTCGGTTCTGTACTCGGACGACGTCATCACCGCAGATATGGTGTTGCAGGAATTTTCCAAAGATATCCCTTCTCGCAACGCCGAAGGCGAGACAAAAGAAAAACTCGATAAAAAACTCGAAGAAGCTTGCCGTATTCTCTTAAACGACGAGACCGCGGAGTTTGAAGAAACGATATACCAAACAGCTTTAGCTTGGGTAGAAAAGCCGCTGATTATCGAAGCTTTGCGGCTGACGGGGGGGAACCGGGCCAAGGCGGCGGAACGTCTTGGGATACATAGGAACACCCTTCGAACACGTCTGAAATCTCTGGAAATCTCTTAAATAAGAACAAGAAAAAGGATGACCAAAAGGAAAGAGTTTCTTGTGTTGATTTTGAGCAACACTGCGATAAAAGAGTGACACTTGCGCCTTAATAAGGCGTGCAACACTCGGATAGCGTGACTGAAACGACACCCATTCAGGCCCCACTGCCAAGAAACAACTCGTCCGAGGACTCGGTCAGCTCTCAAGCCGATGCCGCGGAAAAGAAGAGCAATGCCTTAAAATCGTCAGGTTACCCAGTTCAGCCTTTTATAAAACGCGCCCCGCGTATCGCGCGCTCAGCGCTGTTTGGCGTTTTGTTTATGACGGCCATCTTCGTCACGATCCTTGGGGCGTTGTTTTCATTTTCCGAGCAATCAGAACAGATTGACCGATCTTTCGACGTTTTAAGCGCCAATCTTATTCTCATTATTTTGCTCGCTATTTATTTGGGCTATCGTGTTTGGAGTACGCTGTTTACTAAGTCGAGGCGCCGTTCAGCCCCTCTCTTGCATCGACGCTTTGTGTTTATTTTCAGTCTCGCAGCCTTGGTTCCGGCGATTATTGTCGGCGTATTTTCTCTCTCGTTCATCAGTCAAAATATCAATGATATTTTCGGGGCCGATGTTCGTAAAAACATGGAGCAGGCCCGGTCTATTTTAGATGATTATGTCGATCAGGAACTTGCCAGCTTAGGAAAGGATATCAATTTTCTTTCCGCTGCAATTGATGCTGACCCCGCCATGATAGAGCAGCGGATCACGCTCACAGCGGAGTTGCAAGTTCGAGCACGCGTTCGTGATCTCGATTCTGTCTATATTATAAGTAATCAGGGCGATGTACTTTCGCGCGTTGAGTCGCCTTTTGCACCGGACTTTCGTGTTCCGGCCAACAGTGTCTTTCAAAGCATACAAAATGGCGGAGTTGCCTATCAAAAAAGAGACGACTTAGATTACCTTATCGCTCTGTCGCCGTTGCCGGGTTTTGAAAACGTCTATCTTTATGTGGGGCGGGTCCTCAGGTCTGAGAGTCAGGTGCTATCGAGTATATCCGGCATCGAAGGCGCGACTCAGTCCTTAGCTAATTTCAACCGGAAGCAGGCTAAGACACGGAACATTTTTATTCTGACCCTTATGGAAACCGCTTTACTGATTCTTATGGCGGCCATTTGGTTGGGACTGATGTTGGGTAATAGAATTATTGACCCATTGGGCCGATTAATCACGGCAGCAGAACGGGTTCGGGCAGGTGATTTGAGCGCCAGGGTGAATGTCAGCGAAGACTGGGGAGAGATTTCCGATTTGGGCAGTGCATTCAATCGAATGACGCAACAGCTCGACTCACAACGCGACGCCTTAGTCAAAGAACACGATATTTCAGAACAAAGACGCCAGTTCTCCGAGGCGGTGCTTTCAGGCGTTCGCGCTGGGGTTATCGGTTTGACCCAGACAGGCCGAATAACGCTCATAAATAAATCCGCTGAACAACTTTTGGGTTTTGACGGAGAAAGCCTGTTAGGGCGCCCTATAGATCAGGTTTTATCCCCTTTTGCTCCGGCCTTTAAAAAGGGGCGAGAAAGTATTCAGGCGTCCGCAGAAGACCAAGTCAGTTTTGAAATTGATGGCCAAGTACGCAATTTTGACCTTCGAGTCTCTGCTTATGAGGGCGCGCGAAAAGATACCGGTTGGGTTTTAACCTTTGACGACATGACCCGGCTCGTTTCTGCCCAAAGGCATTCGGCTTGGCGCGAAGTTGCCCGCCGTATTGCTCATGAAATTAAAAATCCGCTGACGCCAATCCAGCTCTCGGCGGAGAGATTGGAAAGAAAATATAGTAAAGAGATCAAGAGTGACCCGCAGATATTTGCCAACTGCACTCAAACGATCATCCGGCAAGTGGCAAGCTTGGAGCAAATGGTAAATGAGTTTTCAGCCTTCGCCCGTATGCCGGCGCCGGAATTTGCCAATGTCAAACTACAGTCCATTCTAGGGGAAGTTTTGTTCGAACAGGGCGTTGCCTTTCCTGATATTAAATTTGTTCAAACAGCTAAGAATAAACGTGCTCCTGTTATCTGGGGGGATGAACGCCTTATCACTCAAGCCCTCACGAACATCCTTAAAAATGCGGGTGAAGCCGTGCTGCGAGCTTATGACAAATCCGGAGAAGAAAAAGTCGAAGGCCGAATAGAGGTGGAACTCGTGTCTGAAGAAGAGTTTGTCTTAATCCGTGTCGTTGATAACGGTCCAGGCTGGCCGGCCACGGATAGAACACGTTTGCTAGAGCCTTACGTGACAACGCGCGAGAGCGGAACAGGGCTCGGTTTGGCGATCGTCAACCGTATTGCTGAAGATCACGGCGGAAGCCTTATACTTGCAGAACCACCTGCAGGAAAAACCGGGGCCTGCGTGGAAATTCGCTTTGCGCGAAAGAAAGTCTCCGTTCCGAGCTCGGCTGCAGAGCCCTCGTCGAAGAAGTCAAAACCCACAAAGCCGAAGCCAAAAAAGACTAACCCTCAAAGGACTAAGCATGAAAAATGATATTTTGATTGTTGAAGATGAGAGTGACATCCGGGAAATGATCGCGGGCATTCTTGATGATGAAGGCCACACTACCCGTCAGGCCGGAACGAGTGACGCCGCGCTAGAATTGGTCAAGAAGCGGCAACCTTCACTGGTTGTCTTAGATGTCTGGCTGAAAGGCAGCGGTATGGACGGGATTGAACTGCTCGACAGTTTGAAAGCCTCTTATCCAAATCTACCCGTTATCGTCATTAGTGGTCACGGTACGGTCGAAACCGCTGTCTCTGCTATTCGCAAAGGCGCGTATGACTATATCGTAAAACCCTTCAAGTCAGAGAAGTTGATTGTGACGGTCTCGCGAGCGCTTGAGAATGCCAGGTTGCGACAGGAAAACGAAGAATTAAAGGGCCGCACTCAAACCGATACGACCTTGGTCGGAACCTCGACTATTGTTCAGCAATTACGGTCAAAAATTGAACGAATTGCCGCGACGAATTCACGGGTTTTGATTACAGGGCCATCTGGCTCTGGAAAAGAGCTTATTGCCCGGCTTCTCCATGCTCAATCCAAACGCGCAGATGGACCTTTCAAGGCCGTCAATGCGGCGTCTATGGTGCCGGAGCGGGTAGAAGAAGAGTTATTCGGTGTCGAAGATGCCGATGGGGCCGTGGTAAAAACAGGATTATTAGAATCCGCGCATAACGGAACGCTTTATGTCGATGAAGTGGCGGATATGCCCTCTGAAACCCAAGGAAAGTTACTGCGTCTCTTGGTTGAGCAGCGCTTCCACAGACTTGGAGGCAGCCAGGACGTACAAGTTGACGTTCGGGTTATTACGTCCAGTTCCCATGATTTATTAACGGACGTGGAAGCAGGACGTTTCCGTGAAGATCTATTCCATCGTTTGAATGTCATGCCCTTGGAATCTTCTCCGCTTAGTGAACGCCGTGAAGACATTCCGCTCTTGGTGGAACATTTTATTTCTCAACTGGCGGCTTCTACGGGACTTCCGGCGCGCGAAATAGGGCCGGATGCCATGGCGGCTCTGCAGGCTCATGACTGGCCCGGAAATGTCAGGCAGCTTCGAAATAATGTCGAACGTTTGTTAATTTTGGCAACGGGAGAACCCGGGCAACCTATTACTTTGGCCACCTTGCCCCCCGAAGTGTCTGTTGTCCGGCCTTCCGGCGGGCCAGCAGAGTCCGAGAAAATGATCTCTATGCCCTTACGGGATGCAAGGGAGCATTTTGAGCGGGAGTATCTACAGGCGCAAATAGACCGTTTTGACGGGAATATTTCGCGCACAGCAAGTTTTGTCGGTATGGAGCGTTCAGCCTTGCACCGAAAGTTAAAGTCGCTAGGTTTGGGTGCAAATGGGCGCGATGACGCCTCCTGATAAATGCCGGGGCCGGACCCCGATCACAATGTGAGGGCTCATGCGGGTCATAATTTGCGGTGCAGGGCGAGTTGGTTACGGGCTTGCTGCGCGTCTTGCGGCTGAGAATAATACGGTTACGGTGATCGAATTGTCGCCGGAGCTTATCCGTCAGATTACGACTGATTTGGATGTTCGAGGCGTCATTGGAAACGGCGCTCACCCGGACGTTTTGGTCCGCGCTGGTATCCGTAATACCGATATGATTATTGCGGTTACACACGCCGACGAGGTCAATATGGTCTCCTGCCAAGTGGCGCATTCGCTCTTTGACGTTCCTACCAAAATAGCTCGGGTGAGGGCGCAGAGCTATCTTAACAGTCAATGGAATGATCTTTACAGCCGCGAGAACATGCCAATCGATATCATTATTTCTCCGGAAATAGAGATTGGCAAAGCGATTGTTAGACGTCTGAATACTCCGGGAGCTTTCAATGTCGTCCCATTCGGAAACGGACAGGTTCTGCTGTTGGGAGTTAAAATCGACGAAGACTGTCCGATTGTTGATACCCCAATCCGTCAGATTCCAGACTTATTTGAGGGGCTCCATGCCGCGATTGTGGGTATCAAAAGAGATGGTTTGGTCTTTGCGCCAACCTCTGATGACCCTCTCAATGTGGGGGATGATGCTTATATCATCACCAAGTCTGAACATGCGGCCCGTCTATTGGAAGTGATTGGGAACCATGAAGCCAAGGCAAGACATGTCGTAATTATCGGGGCCGGAAATGTCGGAACCTATGTAGCGCGTGAGCTGGAAGCCGTCTCCGGAATGCGCGTTCGTATGATCGAGTATAACAAAGACCGCGCAGAAAAAGCTGCAGATGAACTTTCAAAAACAGTGGTCCTAAACGGCGACGCGATGGACGCGAATATTCAGGATGAAGCAGGCGTTTCGAATTCGGAAATGGTCATCTGCCTGACGAATGACGATAAAATCAATATCCTCTCTGCCGTCCTAGCTAAAAAACTTGGGGCAAATCACACGATTAGCCTGATCAATGAAGTCTCTATGCAAGATATGCAGAAAGAACTCGGCATAGATATGGTCATCGACCCGCGGGCGAGTACAATTTCCTCCATTCTGCGCCACGTCCGTCGCGGTCGAATTTTAGATGTCTATTCGCTAGAGCAAGGCGGCGCCGAAGTTATGGAAGGCGAAGTCCTGGAGACATCGCCGCTGGCTGGTAAAACTTTACGCGAAGCTGAATTGCCCGATGATATTACTATCGGCGCCGTTATTCATGAAGGAAAAGTCTTGTTTCCAACGCCGGATCTGCTGGTACGTCAGGGAGATAAGGTCATACTTCTGGCCGAACGCTCTGCGATGAAAGCCATTGAGGCGATGTTCCGTGTTAGTACGGATTATTTCTAAAATGGTCTCGCCCTGTTTTGATGCTAACTACTGGATTGGTTTCAATCAGACAACGTTTTGGCGCTTAAAGCTGCGGGCCTGATATATGGCCATTACCCGAATAATTTATTGGCTTGGTTGCGCCGTAATTTTAATCGCAATTATGATGGCCGCAACAACCCTGACGGCCCTCATCATGGGCGATCTAAAAATGGTGGCCGTTATGGGCGTGACGGCGGTAGGGCTAGGCGTTTTAGGCTCTCTTTTTGTTCTAACAACATCGAAAACACCGTCCCGGGAGACCAACAGTGACGCGCTCGTTTTTCTGTTATTGTTCTGGGGGCTTATCCCTTTAGGCGCCGCTGTACCATATTGGCTTACGTTTCCCGAGCTTGGGTTTTTACGGGGATACTTCACAGCTGTCAGCGCCATTACCACGACGGGCGCAAATGGTTATGTAGTTGAGACTTTGCCGTCCACATTGATATTTTGGCAGTCATTTCTTCAATTCTTTGGGGGGATATGTGTTGCGACTTTTGCCGTGGTAATACTCGCCGCGCTGAACTTAACTGGGACAGGCGTTCATCGATCCGCGTTATTTACGCTTAAAAAAGGGGAACTTTTCACGCGATTGGTTGGAATCGGACGTGTCGTCGCGGGTGTTTATGCTTTAATTGCGTTCGTCTGCTTTATATTGATGGCTTTGGGCGGCGCTCCAGTTTTTGAGGCCCTTTGTTTGTCATTGAGCGGCATATCAACAGGCGGAATGACGCCGCGTTCGGAAGATTTATCCCTGTACATTCCGCGATTTTCGACCCTTGTACTTGTTCTCGCCTGCGGTTTTGGGGCGATGAATGTCTCCGTGATTTGGGACGTTTTGCGTCTTAGGAGCTGGGTGAACATAAAGCGTCTCGTAACGAACTTAGAGCACAGGACTTTAATTGCGATGGGGGTAGGACTTACCTTGTTCGGTTTGTTTTATGCCGGGTTGCAAAATCTGTTTCCTCTCTTCGTAGAAGCAGTTTTCTTTGTTAGTACGGCAGGGTTTGTATATGACCCGATCAGTCTGGAACAAATCCCCAGTGTTGTTTTAATTTCTGTTGCGCTGGTGGGGGGCTCGGCTTTGTCGACGGCAGGGGGGCTCAAAATTATTCGTATCATTTTATTGTTTAAGCAACTTGCCACAGATATCAGCCGGTCATCCCATCCGTCTCGTGTCTTGCCCGTGCAATTCAAACATCGACGCGTGCCGGATCGGGCTTTTTTGTCTATCTGGCTTTATTTCTTTGGTTATACGCTCATTTTTGGTGCCGGGATTGTGTGGTTAGGTGCGGCGGGTTTGAATTTTACCGACTCAACGACAATCAGCGTTGCTTCGCTCGCTAATATTGGCCCTCTTTTACCTTCGACTCTGCCCGACACAGGTCTGACTTGGCCTGACCTGACTCAAATGCAAATGCTTGTGTCTTCTGCTCTTATGCTCATCGGACGTGTTGAAGTCTTGGCCGTTCTGGTCCTCATGACGCCTTCATTCTGGCGGCAATAGGGTTTACAGAACTGTCACAGAGAAAATACTTGCTTCGAAGGCTTTAATCCAGATAAAGCTCCCTCGTGTGTTGTGCGCAATCAACGACTAAAAAGAAAAATAAGGGACAAATTCAATGTCATCCGATCGTAAACAAAATTTACAAGACACTTTTCTTAATTCCGTGCGTAAGTCCAAGACGACCCTGACGATTTTCCTCGTCAATGGCGTCAAATTGCAAGGCGTTGTCACCTGGTTTGACAGTTTTTGTGTTTTGCTACGCCGTGACGGACAAGTACAACTGGTTTATAAACATGCGATCTCTACTATTATGCCTTCTGGCCCGGTTCAGCTCTTCGACCCCGAAGTCGTTGATGACGAAGACGAAGATTAAGCAACCCCGACCTATTACCGACACCTTTCTGAAAGTCAGTCATGCTTGAGCGGGAAGTGCCTCGCGAGAAAGCGCTTGTCCTGCATCCGCGGTTTGCCAATGAACGAGCCGGAGATGCGGATTATGACTTGGAAGAAGCGATTGGCCTGACGGAAGCTCTGGATGCTGAATGCGTTGAGTCACGGATTATCCCTATACGTGAACTTCGCGCATCAAATTTCTTTGGTAAGGGGCAAATCGAAGAAATTTCTTCTGTAATTCAGGCGAGCGAAGCCACACTTACGATTATTAATGCGGCCTTGTCCCCAATTCAGCAGCGTAACCTCGAGCGGGACTGGAAGTGCAAAGTTATAGACCGTACAGGCCTCATTCTTGAAATTTTCGGACTTCGCGCGGCCACTAAAGAAGGTCGGTTGCAAGTCGAGCTGGCACGCTTGGGCTATGAACGATCCCGACTTGTACGGACGTGGACCCATTTGGAACGTCAGCGAGGCGGGCAGGGCTTTTTGGCCGGGCCGGGTGAAACACAGATCGAGAGTGACCGTCGAATCCTGAATGATAAAATCACCAAGCTGCGCCGCGATTTGGAGAATGTCCGCCGTACGCGCGGCCTGCAACGTAAAAAGCGCGAGCGCGCCCCAGAACGAGTCGTGGCTTTGGTCGGCTATACAAATGCGGGCAAATCAACCTTATTCAACGCCCTGACGACTGGCGGAGTGATGGCTAAGGATATGCTATTTGCAACGCTGGACACCACGCACCGCGTTCTGCCGTTACCGTCCGGTCAATCTGCTATTCTGTCTGACACGGTTGGTTTCATTTCGGATTTGCCGACGGACTTGATTACGGCCTTCCGGGCGACACTAGAAGAAGTGAAAGACGCTGATGTTCTTCTTCATGTGCGTGATATTTCGGATCCGTTGACTGAGCGACGCCGAGATGAAGTGCTAGACGTATTGGAACAAATAGAAGCGGGGCCTGAGCATGGCCAAGAAATTATCGAGGTTTGGAACAAGGCGGATTTGGTGATGGGGGCAGAGCGCGCCGCACTCAATGAACGCGCTGCTGCAACGCTTGATTTCGACGATATGATGAACGCTTATCTCGTCAGTTGTCTTAGCGGGGAAGGTCTTTCGGATTTACTTCATGGCATAGAATCAGCGCTCAGCGTCAACGACCATACTCTGACTGTTACGATTGATCCTGCCAATTTTTCAGCTCGGGCCTGGCTTCATTCCCACGGAAATGTCTTGATGGAAGACATGCGTAAATCTGGGAATGTAAATATGAGAGTTCGCCTCTCTGAGTCCGATAGCGGAAAATTTCGTTCCAATTACCCAAAGTTGATAGACGATTAGAGGATAGTCAATTGAGCTTTGTCTCTTCGGATTTTACTGCTTGCCAATAGGCTTCCAACGTTTCCAACTCCAAGTCCTGGATAGACTTCCCTGCACGCTCTTCAACACCCTTGAACCGGCGGGAGAATTTCGCGTTTGTGCGCCGTAAAGCGACTTCTGAGTCAACACCGAGTTTTCGGGAGAGGTTGACGACCGAAAAGAGAAGGTCGCCAATTTCTTCTTCCATATCAGTAGTATTGCCTTTTTCTATCGCTTCTTTCACTTCGCCGATTTCTTCGTTTATCTTGTCCCAAACACCTGCCAGGTCAGGCCAGTCAAAGCCGGACTTTGCCGCGCGTTTTTGGAGTTTTTGCGCGCGCATCAACGCCGGAAGACCCAAGGCAACTCCGTCGAGGCGGCTGGTTTGGCCTTTGGCTGTGCGTTCAGCCTCTTTCAGTTTTTCCCAATTGCCCGGCACGGAGTTGACGTCTTCATTGCCGAATACATGTGGATGGCGGCGAACCATTTTTTTAACAAGATCATCTGTCACATCGTCGAGATTAAACGCGCCGGTTTCATCGGCCAACTTTGAGTGGAACACGACTTGCAATAGAAGGTCTCCTAATTCTTCGCGCAATGCGTCCATATCATTTTGTTCTATGGCGTCGACGACTTCATAAGCTTCTTCGATAGTGTAAGGCGCGATAGATTCAAAACTTTGTTCGCGATCCCAAGGACATTCTCCGCGCAATCGTTCCATCAAATCCTTTACGCGTTCATAAGGCGTTTCTCCTTTAACCCCGGTCATAGTCTAGGCTTTCTTATCGTCCAAAGTACAAGTCCGATAACGCCCAAAAGACTTACGCCGTATGCCGCTAAAATAAATGGTGTGGTCGCTCCGTAATCCATTTTAACCCTCCCTAAGGTTTATCGTCGCCGACGCGGTTTTAGGTGCCCGGCGATTTTTCAGTTTTACCAAATCGGCTTCAATGCTCCGAAGAGCGCACCAGGCCAGGAGGGCCGTATATCCTGTCATCATGATGAAGAGTGGAATGAAAAATTCCGAAGGCATACCCGGCGCGCCGGGTTGAGACACAGAGGCGGGTTGATGCAAAGTGTTCCACCAATCTACCGAGAATTTGATGATCGGAATGTTGATAAAGCCCACCATGGCGACAATTGAGGCCAGACGGGCGGCTTTACGTTTATCTTCAATTATGCCCCAGAGCAGAAGGTAACCCGCATAAATGAAGGCAAGAACGAGAACAGAAGTCATGCGGGCATCCCATTGCCACCAAGTTCCCCAAGCGGGCCGCCCCCAAAGACTTCCGGTTGCTAGGCAGAGCAGCGCAAAGACGAGTCCGGGGATGGCCAGACTGCGCGCGGCGCTATCGGCCAAAGGATGACGCCAAACAAAACTAATCAGACTACAAACTGCCAAGGCTGTGTAGGCGGCAAGGGCGCACCAGGCCGCTGGGACATGGACATAGAGCATTCTGACGCCTTCGCCGTGAAGGTCAGCAGCTGGAGAGCTTACCAGCCCCATATAGGTTCCGACCACGAGACATAAAGCGGCAAGCCCGCCGCAAATCGGTGTCAACCATTTTGAGACTTTCGAAAAGCGGGCCGGGTTGGCGAGATAGGAAATCATGAGGGCTCCAAATTCACACGAAGCGCCGCCGCAGAGGCCGGCAGTCCTATCGCGATTGAGAGTAAGCTTAGACCTGCGAGGAGGCGGATTTCAACTGCTCCCCAGCCTTCAGTCGAGAATGCCTGACCCGCTTCTAGTCCAAAGATCAGTAGAGGAACCAAAAAGGGCGTCACGAGAAGGACAGCCAAAAAACCTGCCGCTGTTCGTGCGCAGAAAATTGCGCCTGCCAGCGTCACATATGCGGCCAGAGCCGGGGCGGCGAGGCCAAGAGCGAGTAGAGTTGCTAGCAGCGTTTCGCGGCTTAGGCCCAGAAACGTGCCGACCACAGGTGTGACAAGAAACAGGGGTAGAAAGCCGAGGCAAAGAAAAGCGGCCCATTTGGCCAGCGCTAAGGTTAAAGGGGAAGTGCCGCTCAATAATATCTGAGTAAGCGTACCTTGACGGTAATCTGTTTGAAAAATCGTGGCAAAAGACAAGAGCATTGAGAATACGATCGCGAGCCAGAGAAGGGGCGCGGCGAGGCGGCGTAGCTCTGACATCTGCCCGCCAAGCGCAATGGCGCAGAGGCTGATAAAAACAGCCATAAAAACAGCCCCCAAGACCCAGCTCCCGCCGGTTCTAAACGCTAGACGAAGGTCTCGCCTAAAAATGGCTAAAAAGGCCCTCATTTAGAAACTTCCAATGTCAAAATTTTGGCAGAATGGTCAGGAATATTGGTGGGCAGATGGGTAGCAATTACGGCAATGCCGCCCTGTCCAAGATGTTCTGCAATCTGTTGACTGAAAAGGTCGCGCCCGGCTGCGTCCAGTGCTGAGTAGGGCTCGTCTAGTAACCAGAGGGGGCGGCGGGCAATGAGAAGCTTCGCCAGACTGAGCCGTTTCTTCTGGCCTAGTGACAGGGTCTCCGTTCGGTTCTGCGCCATGTCGATTAAGCCGACCTTATCAAGCAGGTGGTGAAGGTCCGAACTAGGCTCATAGAGATTTGAGGTGAAATGCAGTTCTTCCAACACGCTTAATCCGCGGCTGGCTCCATCGGGCTGAATAATTAAAGATGAAGACAGATGAGGCGATAATCTCTCCGGAAAATCGATATAACCTTGATGAGGTTTGAGAAGGCCTGCCAAGGCAAGTAGCAGACTTGTCTTTCCTATTCCGTTTTCCCCTAACACATAGAGAAGGTCTCCGGACTTTAAAGTCAGAGAGAGGTTTTTAAACAATACCCTTTCCCCCCGTCGCAGCGACACAGAGTGGAGGTTTACCTCAAGGGGGTCCATATCCATTTTATCAGGGAAGAACGTCATCTCGCGGCTTATGGCTAAATTGACGCGTCATGTCACGCCGCATTGCGCAGAGCTGGGGCTGTGATAAAAGCGCTCTCATGTCAGAGATAGCAAAACCGAAACGCATAAAACCTCCGCACCGCAATCGTCGTCTGGCAGCGATTGCAGGGTTCGGGGTTTTAGTCGTGGGCGGCGTCGCCCTGATTGCGTCGGCTTTAGGTGATAACACGCAGTTCTTTTATAATCCAAGCGATGTCGTAGCCGAGGGGTTCATTCCGGGCTCTGAGACATTCCGGATGGGCGGAAAAGTTGTCGAAGGCTCTGTTGTGCGTAAAGCCGGATTGCTAACGGAATTTACTGTTGCTGATTTTGAACGGGATATGCCCGCTCCAATTACAGTTCTACATGACGGCGTTTTGCCGGACTTATTTCGGGAAGGGCAAGGCGTGGTTGTGACCGGTCAGGTCGCCGCGGACGGCATCTTTATGGCGTCAGAAGTTCTCGCAAAGCATGATGAAAACTATCAACCGAAGATCAATTATCAAGACGAGAAATAAGCGATTACATAAGTAGTATAAGATGTCGTCTAAAGGCCGATTCGCAATTGTAACTACCCGTGAGGTAGAAAATGCAAAGGAGGCGGACAGCTTGGCCGATGTGGGGCAACCTCGCCGCCCGCCCGCCTATCTTGCGATAGGACAGTTCAGCTATCGCATAGCGTTTTGCTCCTGAGGAGTGAGTCACTGTAATAAATTTGCCTTATAGCTGATAAAACCTTTATTTCTTGGGGATTAAAATATTTAAATGCACCCCTGGGTAGAAATTATTTCTTTTTCCTTTCAATAGGTTAACGATCATTAACATTGTTTTTCGATAAATGGCTTTAAGGCGCGATTTGCGTCCTAGCGAACATATTGAGAGTTCAATGGTTGTGGTGAAGTGATTCTGTTTTATGACAGGTCATGGATAGAAAACCGGATATGATTATTGTCGGGGCAGGGCTTTCAGGCTTGATTACGGCGTGGCGTTGTCTGGATGTGAACCCGGACTTGACAGTTTTAGTCGTTGAAGCCTCCGACCAAATTGCCGGAGATCACACATGGTCATTTAATCTGACGGATGTTGATGAAGGTCTGCGGGATTGGATTAAGCCATTCATTGCTTATCAATGGCCGCGGTACGACGTGAAATTCCCCGAGAGGGAGCGGACGCTGGAAATTCCGTACTGCACTGGCAACAGCGAAACGCTACGCGCCTGTGTAGAACCGTTTATTAAAAGCGGGCGATTGCAGGTTATGTTGGAGACGAAAGTTGCTTCTCTGGATGCTGAGAGCGTCAAGCTGGAAAATGGGGAGACTTTGGACGCGGTCTGTGTTCTGGACGCGCGAGGGTTTGCGCAAAACGAGAATGTCTTTCACGGCTATCAAAAATTCGTCGGTAAAACTATTCGGACGAAAGAGCCGCATGGCCTGAAAAACCCGATCATCATGGACGCGACCGTGGAGCAGCTTGGCGGGTATCGTTTTGTCTATTGCTTGCCATTCACCGAATATGAGATTTTGGTGGAGGATACCTATTACACGGACGGGCCGGAACTATCAGAGACGAAAGTGGCTGCGCGGGTGGATGATTATATCGATGCGCACGGATGGGGTGATCATGAGGTGGTTCGGCAAGAGAAGGGGGTTCTGCCGATTACCTTGGGCCTAATGATAGATGCATATCATGCGGGTGCAATCGGCATTCGAGGTGGACACTTTCATGCAGTAACAGGTTATAGTTTTCCTTATGCTTTAAGAGCCGCCTATTGGTTCGCGTGGGATTTGCATTGTTTTGAGGGTGCAAGACTCGAAGTTTCTGCTGGTCACATGATCACTGCAAATGCTGTCATGCAAGATTCAAGGTTTCATTCGGAATTCTTCTTCCGTCTACTAAACCGCATGCTCTTCCGTGCTTGCGAACCCAACCAACGCTATAAAGTTCTTCAACGGTTTTACGGATTTCCACAGGGCCTAATAGAACGCTTCTATGCCGGCAAACTCACCACTGCTGACAAAGCCCGAATCCTCATCGGTAAACCGCCTGTGCCTGTGACAAAGGCGCTGTATAATTTCTCGGAAAAAGCCTTTATCAAACGCGAGCGTGCCCAGAGGGAGCGCAATGTGAGAGATAAAGCATGAATGTTCAGACAAACCCGGCCGATTTTGACGCGGTCGCCAAGACACAAGACGGAAAAATGCCGACGGCAATTGTCATCGGGGCTGGTTTTGGCGGTATCGCGCTCGCTATTCGTCTGCAAGCCATGGGGTTTCAGGTCACACTCGTCGATAATCGCGACAAGCCGGGCGGCCGAGCTTATGTTTATGAGGAAGACGGTTATAAATTTGATGGCGGGCCGACCGTCATCACTGATCCGAATTGCCTGAAAGAGCTGTTCGATCTGGCCGGTAAAAATATGGACGATTACGTCACGTTGTTGCCGGTTGATCCGTTTTATCGCCTGCAATGGGAAGACGGCGAAGTGTTCGATTATAACAACGACACAGATTTTCTGGAAAAGCAGATCGCCGAGCGAAACCCGGGCGATGTGGCGGGATATCACAAATTCTTAGCCTATTCGAAAGAGCTTTACCGCGAAGGTTATGAAAAGCTTGGCACGACGGCATTCTTAAAATTTTCGCAAATGATCGCGGCGGCCCCGCAGCTCGTCAAACTTCGAGCGGACAAGTCGGTTTACGGTATGGTCTCGAAATTCGTTAAAGACGAAAAAGTGCGCCAGCTTCTGTCTTTCCAATCGCTTCTCGTGGGCGGTAATCCGTTCAAAACCTCTTCGATCTACGCGCTAATACATGCGCTCGAACGTAAAGGCGGCGTCTGGTTCGCCAAGGGCGGGACCGGGGCGCTCGTTCAGGGCATGGTCAAACTGTTCCAAAATATGGGCGGAGACTTGCGCTTGTCGACGGAAATCACTGATATTCAATCGACCGGAGACCGCGTGACAGGCGTGACGGCTGCCGACGGGTGGACAATGAGCGCAGACCTCGTCGCCTCAAATGCGGATGTCGTGCACACCTATAGTCAACTTCTTCGAAATACGCCGCGCGGGAAAAGCTATGGCAAGGCGCTCGAGAAAAAATCCCATTCCATGTCGCTCTTTGTGATTTATTTTGGTCTCAAGACCACGCATCCGGACATGAAACATCATATCATTCTGTTGGGTCAGCGCTATAAAGAATTGATTGCGGAAATTTTTGGCAAGGGCGGAAACCTGCCGGATGATTTTTCGCTCTATCTCCACGCGCCTTGCGTCACTGACCCAGATATGGCGCCGGAAGGCTGCTCTTCTTATTATGTTCTCTCGCCTGTGCCGCATCTCGGTCATGCTGATATCGATTGGGACGAAGTTGGACCAAAATATACGCAGACAATTCTGGATTATCTCGAAGAACACGCCATCCCGAATCTCAAAGAGGATTTAACGGTGCTGAAAACTCTTACGCCATTTGGGTTTCGGGACGAAATGAACGCCCATTTGGGAAGTGCCTTCTCGGTAGAGCCGATCTTGACCCAATCCGCCTGGTTCCGTCCGCATAACAGGGATGATGTTATCAAGAATATGTATATCGTTGGGGCCGGCACTCATCCCGGTGCTGGCGTTCCCGGCGTCGTTGGCTCTGCCAAAGCCACGGCAGGCGTTATTGCAGAGGATTTCTCTCAAAAGCTCAAAGGCTAATTTATGTCTCAACTCTCTATGTATAACGCCGTAGACGCGCTGCCGCGCCTACTTTCCAATCTTGAGCATATTTTGAAAAAAGGTGAGGAGAATGCGAAAGACCGCGAGATTGATCCGCAGGTTTTTCTTAACGCACGTCTCGCCCCCGACATGCATCCTTTAAAAAAACAGGTACAGATCGCCGCAGAGCTTGTGAAAAACGCGCCCTATCGTATCGCGGGGATAGAGGCCCCGAATTACGATACGACTCCAGAAACATTTGAACAAGCTTACGAACTTATCGCGGGCGCCAAGAGAGATTGCAAAGCGGTCAGCGAAGCCGACCTAAACGGGAAAGAGGGACGGGAGTTCTCACTCAAGATGGGACCTCGCGAAGTGGAGTTCACAGGTATAGGTTATCTTTCGGGTTTTTCTCTTCCAAATGTGCATTTTCATGTGACGACGGCTTATAATATTTTGCGCCACAACGGTGTGCCTCTCGGAAAATTCGACTATTTTGGCGGTTTGTAGCGCCTAATGGATTTCATCATCCAAAACGGTCACGCCGCTATAAAAGAAGGCTCTAAGTCTTTCGCTTTAGCGAGCCGGGTGCTTCCGCCTGCCTTACGGGATGATGCGGCCATGCTATATGCGTGGTGCCGCTATTGCGACGACGTGATTGACGGACAGGAAATGGGCCATGGCCAGATTACGAATTACAAAGTCGGTCAGAAACAACGTCTAAACCAGCTGCGCGAAGATACGTCTAACGTATTGGCGGGCAAACCCACAGAAAATCCTGTATTTGCTGGTCTTGCGCGGGTCGTGGAAACGCATAATGTTGATCATCGCCACCCATTCGATTTGCTCCAAGGCTTTGAAATGGATGCAGAGGGCCGGGTCTATGAAACGGTTCATGATATTCTCGATTATTCATATCATGTTGCGGGCGTCGTCGGCGTGATGATGGCTAATATTATGGGCGTGCGAGACAGCTCTACGTTGGATAGAGCCAGCGATTTGGGGCTGGCATTCCAGCTCACTAATATAGCGCGTGACGTGATTGACGATGCGAAGGCGGATCGCGTTTTCGTGCCGCAAGACCTTCTCCGGAAACATGGCGCACCGATAGAGCCGTCTGAACTGGCGAAACGCGAAAACTGGCCCGCCGCCCACGCCGCCGCCCGCGAACAACTTGATTTAGCAGAACAGTATTATCTAAGCGCCAAAGTTGGGGTCAAGGAACTCGACTTTCGCTGCGCTTGGGCGATTTCCGCAGCGCTGAAAGTTTATCGTGAAATAGGGGAGAACCTACGCAAAGGCGGCCCCGAAGCTTGGGAGAGCCGAGTCGGGGCAAGCAAGGGGCGGAAGGTGGCGTTGGCACTGGGGGCAGTCGGACCAGCGATGGCGCGGAAAAGCGTAAAAACTATCCCGCGCGATGGGTTCTATGAGCGCCCATAATTTCTTTGTTCATGTGAAGAGGGAAGTATATCTATTTCTGCTCTTTCAGCCACTTCTCAAGCCAGTGAATATTGTAATCCCCTTTCTGAAAGTCGGGATCATCCAGCAAGGCTTCGTGCAATGGCTTAGTTGTTTCCACACCGGTTATGACCATTTCCCCTAGTGCGCGGCGTAGACGCAGAATCGCGCCTTCGCGGGTATTGCCCCACACAATGAGCTTGCCGATGAGGCTGTCATAATAGGGCGGAATGGAATATCCGGCGTAAAGACCAGAATCGAGACGTGTATTCATGCCGCCCGGGGCATGGAATTCGATAACTCTCCCTGGAGATGGGGCGAAGGTTTTCGGGTTTTCCGCATTGATACGGCATTCAATGGCATGGCCTTGGAATTTAATATCTTTCTGCGTGTAATTTAGCGGCAAGCCTGACGCGATACGAATTTGTTCTCGCACCAAGTCGATCCCAGTGATTTCCTCGGTCACAGGGTGTTCGACCTGAAGGCGTGTGTTCATTTCGATGAAGAAGAACTCGCCTTTTTCGTAAAGGAACTCAATTGTCCCTGCGCCGCGATAGCCGATTTTCTTGATAGCTTTGGCCACTACCGCGCCGATATCTTCGCGCTCTTTGGCGTTCAGAGTTGGGGAAGGCGCTTCTTCCAAAACTTTCTGGTTACGACGTTGCAGCGAGCAATCGCGTTCTCCGAGATGCACCACATTGCCGTGGGTGTCGGCCAAAACTTGAATTTCAATGTGGCGCGGCCCGGTTAAGTAGCGCTCCAGATAAACTTCGCCGTTGCCGAATGCGGCAATCGCTTCTTGCTGTGCGGCAGAAAGTGCTTCTTTCAGCTTCTCCGGGGTCTCGGCCAAACGCATTCCGCGTCCACCGCCGCCAGCTGCAGCTTTAACAAGGAGCGGGAAGCCCACTTGCTCGGCTACCTTTTTCGCGTCCTCATAGGTTTCCACACTGCCTTCCGATCCGGGAACGCAGGGGATGCCAGCGTCCATAACCGTCTTCTTCGCCGTAATTTTATCGCCCATAATGCGGATATGCTCCGCCGTTGGACCAATAAAGGCCATACCGTGAGCTTCGACGATATCAGCGAATTTCGCATTTTCAGACAAAAAGCCATAGCCCGGGTGGACGGCGTCGGCGCCCGTGATTTCGCAAGCGGCGATAATCGCAGGTATATTGAGATAGCTTTCAGCTGCGCTGTTCGGGCCAATGCAGACGCTCTCATCGGCGAGGCGAACATGCATGGCGTTACGGTCGGCTTCTGAGTGAATGGCCACCGTGTTGATGCCCATTTCCTTACAGGCGCGGTGAATACGCAAAGCGATTTCGCCCCGATTGGCGATAAGGACTTTTTTGAACATTTCCGGCGTGCCCGGCCCTTTTTCTGTCGCAGGAGACATATCAGTTAAACAATCACAAAGAGGGATTCGCCAAATTCGACCGGCTGGGCGTCTTCCACATAGACGGCTTCGACTTTACCGGACTTTGGCGCTGTAATCGGATTGAAGGTTTTCATAGCCTCAACGAGCAAGATTGTGTCGCCTTCTTCAACGCTATCCCCAACTTTGACAAAAGGATCAGCGTCCGGGGAAGGGCGTGTATAGGCCGTTCCGACCATAGGTGAGGTTGTAGCATCCTTATGCGTTCCAGACCCGGCCTCTTCTGAGCCCGCAGCAGGTGCAGGTGAAGAGGCGGACGGCGCCGCTTGTAGGGGGGCTGCAGCTTGCGGGGTGGCAAAAGCTTGGACCATTTGTCCGCCGCCTTTGGAGACGCGGATTTTTAAATCGCCCTTTTTCATTTCAATTTCGTTGAGGTCGGTGTCGTTTAGAATACCCGCCAGTTCGCGAATCAAATCGACATCACTATCTTTTTTCGCGTTATCTTTTTTTTCTACTGCCATTACGTCTCTCTCTTTTCGTTCAGGCTATTAGTCGGTTTGGCTATTCGTACTTGCGAGTCGCCTAATTTTTCATCTTTAACAAATTTATGACCGCTTGCAGCCCCAATTGATAAGAATTTGCACCAAATCCGCTTATGGTTCCCGTTGCGGTCTCTGACACATAAGACCGACGCCGAAAGCTTTCACGCTTTGCCGGTTGCGACAAGTGGATTTCAACTATCGGAATATCAAGCAGTTTCAGCGCGTCATATATAGCGACGGAAGTGTGGGTGTAAGCCGCGGGATTGATAAGAAGGGCAGAACCCTTATCCGCGGCTTCTTGGATATGCTCAACGATTTCGCCCTCAATATTACTCTGTTTGAAGACGATGTCGTGCTTTGTGGCCGCACGGCAATCGGCTTCGATGTCGGCAAGAGTTTTAGACCCGTAAATTTCAGGCTCTCTTGTGCCGAGCCTATTGAGGTTTGGTCCATTGAGGATATAGATGGCTTTGGTCATTGAGAGAGGCTTTATGCCATGGTAACGCGCCCTGCAATGCTAAAGCCTGTAAGGAGGCCTTTGTGAAGCTGACTTTGAACGGCGAAATTCATACATTACCGGACGATTTGACCATATCAGGTCTTATCGCGCATTTGGGCCTACCTAATAAAAAAATTGCGGTTGAACGCAATTTGGAAGTCGTTCCTAAATCAACATTTAGCGAAGTAAAACTTTCTGACGGTGACAAACTCGAAATCATTCATTTTATCGGAGGCGGATAGTGCCAGACTCAACCGTGCATGACACATCTGACAAGCTGATCGTCGCAGGACGAGAATTCAATTCACGGCTTATTATAGGGACTGGGAAGTATAAAGATTACGCCCAGAATGCAGACGCGCTCGAAGCCTCCGGCGCAGATATTGTGACCGTCGCTGTGCGGCGGGTGAACCTTTCTGATCCGACAGCGCCAATGTTAGCTGACTTCATTAGCCCAGAGAAAACGACCTACTTGCCGAATACAGCCGGGTGCTTCACAGGCGAAGACGCCGTTCGCACGCTCCGCCTTGCCCGGGAAGCCGGCGGCTGGGACCTCGTGAAACTGGAGGTTCTTTCTGATCCGAAACACCTTTACCCTGATATGGAAGAAACACTACGGGCTGCAGAGCTGCTATTGAAAGACGGCTTTGAAGTCATGGTTTACTGCTCTGATGATCCTGTTTTCGCTAGAAAGCTTGAAGACATGGGCTGTGCGGCGATTATGCCTTTGGGTGCCCCGATTGGCTCTGGTTTAGGGATACAAAACCCGGTCAACATTCGGCTGATCGTTGAGCAAACCAAAGTGCCTGTGATCGTCGATGCTGGCGTTGGAACGGCTTCGGATGCGACAGCTGCGATGGAACTTGGCTGTAACGGCGTTTTGATGAACACGGCCATCGCCGAAGCAAAAGATCCCATTCGTATGGCGCGGGCGATGAAACACGCCGTTATCGCCGGACGCGAAGCTTATCTTGCGGGTCGTATGCCTAAGAAAATGTATGCCGACCCAAGCTCGCCGCTCGCAGGTTTGATCTAGGTTTCAGATTACCGAAAGCTGTCCTATTGGCAATTTTACAAGAGGCGGAACCAGGGCTACGCTTTGGTAATGAACCGTTATTTTTCGCTTTTCGCTATAGCCATTATTTTGACCGGGTGTTCGACTTCAAAAAAGGCGTTCGACCGGGTAAGTTCACAGGCTAGCAACACAGCGAGCGTTGTAACGACTGGCAAGTCTGCTGACGACATCGACAGTCTGGATGATGCTCCTAATTTAGGTGAGGCGGTTCTGACGCCTCTGGGTGATATCAACCTTAGAAAATCGGAAATTCCGTATCTGCTGGAGAGTATGGAAAATCCCTACCTCATGCCCGCCGATAGTTCCTGCGATAAGTTGATGATTGAAATTGATAAGCTCACCCAGCTTTTAGGTAATGATGTCAACAGTGCCGACGAGTCTCAGGGCTCGATGAGCCAAACGGCTTTGAATGCCGTGTCATCGACAGTCGGCGGGTTAATACCATTTCGAAGTCTAATAAGACGAGCCTCAGGGGCAGCCAAATATGAAAAAGAGGTAGAGCAGTCTTATCGCAAAGGGGTCGCCCGCCGCGGATATTTGAAGGGAGTCGCCGCAGCTAAAAAGTGCTAAGATAAGGCTTTAAACTTTTGGACTTGTAATTCCCTCTGGCCATGCCGACCTGAATGGTCTAATCGCGCGGCAAATTCATACCGCGTCAAAACACGCTGCGAGAAAAATACATGTCCACAGTCCTCCTCATTATCCAGCTAATTATCAGCGTTATTCTGACGGGCCTTATTCTGATTCAACGTTCCGAAGGCGGCGCGCTTGGAATTGGCGGTGGCGGCGGCGGTGGCGGATTGATGTCCGGCCGCTCAGCGACAACCTCTATTGCCCGGATGACGGCCATACTCGGCGTCATCTTTATTGTGAACTGCCTGGCCCTTTCTATCGTTTTCAACATGGAAAATGCGGATTCTTCACAGTTTGATGATACAAATGCGGTTGCCCCCTTGACGCCAGCCCTCGATTCAAACGATACGACAACCCCGTTGGAAGAAGAAACTGAAGTGCCCGAATCGGCCGTACAGACACCGGACCTCGCTCCGGAAGAAGCTGCTACCGAAACACCGGACGCGACATCAGATTCAGAACCCGAGGGTACGCCTGAAGACGAATAATCCGTCTTATTTCAGCCCGCGGACAGTAAAGAGAGCGGGCTATGCCACGTTATATATTTATTACAGGCGGCGTTGTGTCGTCACTTGGCAAAGGCCTAGCTTCTGCGGCGCTCGGCGCGCTTTTACAGGCGAGGGGCTACAAGGTCCGTCTGCGTAAGTTAGACCCTTATTTGAACGTCGATCCGGGGACGATGAGTCCCTATCAACACGGCGAAGTTTATGTCACCGATGACGGCGCAGAAACCGATCTCGACTTGGGCCACTATGAGCGTTTCACGGGTGTGAGCGCAGCGCAGACTGACAACATCACCACGGGCCGAATTTATTCCAATATCATCGCAGCTGAACGGCGCGGAGACTATCTCGGCGCCACGGTTCAGGTCATTCCGCATGTGACCAATGAGATTAAAGAGTTCGTCCTGTCAGATGCAGGGGATGTCGATTTCGTGCTTTGCGAGGTCGGCGGAACCGTTGGCGATATTGAGGGACTGCCCTTTTTCGAGGCATTGCGCCAGCTTGATCAAGAACTTCCGCGCGGTCAGACCTGTTTTCTTCATGTAACCTTGCTGCCTTATATCGGCGCGGCTGGAGAGATGAAGACCAAGCCGACCCAGCATAGCGTGAAAGAGCTTCGCTCTATCGGTATTCAGCCGGATATTCTTTTATGCCGCGCTGATCGTCCGGTTCTAGCCGGAGACCGTAAGAAAATTGCGCGTTTCTGTAACGTGCGTGAAAGTGCCGTCATTCAGGGTCTGGACGCGCCGTCTATTTATGATGTGCCGCTTGCCTATCATGCCGAAGGTCTAGATATTGAAGTGCTAAACCACTTCGGCGTGGTAACGCCTCCGGACGCAGATCTTAGCGGTTGGTGGGATATTTCCAAGACACTGGAAAATCCGGATGCGGGCGAAGTTAACATTGCCGTTGTCGGTAAATATACCATTCTGCCAGATGCTTATAAGTCAATTACAGAGGCGCTCGTCCACGGCGGAATTGCCAATCGCGTCAAGGTCAATATCAACTGGATCGAAGCTGAGGAATTCGAGAAATCTGATGACCCTTATATGCTCAAAGACGCACATGCCATATTGGTGCCGGGCGGATTTGGCGGACGCGGATCAGAAGGCAAGATCAAGGCTGTTACATTTGCGCGGACTAAGAAAGTTCCATATTTCGGGATTTGCCTCGGAATGCAAATGGCGGTTGTCGAGGCCGCTCGGAACATGGCCGGGCTTGAAAATGCCAGCAGTTCTGAGTTTGGCGAAACCGGTACAAATGTCGTTGGCCTGATGACGGAATGGACCAAAGGGAATGAACGGCTCTTGAGAACAAGCCAAACAGACCTAGGCGGTACAATGCGGCTTGGGGCTTATCCCGCGATTCTTAGCGAAGGCTCGCTCGTCGCGCAGGAATACGGGAAAACCGAAATCGAAGAACGTCACCGCCACCGGTATGAGGTGAATGTTGACTATAAGGAGCAGTTAGAAAAGTCCGGACTGCGTTTCTCTGGAATGTCCCCGGACGGCGTACTTCCTGAAATCGTAGAACTCCCAGATCACCCTTGGTTCGTGGGCGTTCAGTATCATCCAGAATTAAAAAGCCGTCCTTTTGACCCGCACCCATTATTCAAAGGGTTTGTCAAAGCAGCTCTAGATCAGAGCCGGTTAGTCTGAGCCTTTTATCGGGCTAATCCCCTGAACCTTTTCATTCGTGATGCATCTGGTGGCAGCTCTGTCACCTATCTTTCACATCAAGTGATTGTGAAGGGATGTAACGCTGAAAATTCTTGATGTTTCAATGGAAATTGTGTGTGAGGCGCCAATTCAGTTGCGCCTGTGCAACCATGATTTCTACGGAGTATCCTCTTGATAAAATTGACAGCAAAAGCAGCCCTTGGCGCTGCTGCACTTTACGGCACGACCGCGCTCAGCCCGGCTTTTGCTCAATCTTCAGATGAGGTCGTTGTAACGGCTCAAAAACGTCAGCAGACTCTGCAAGAAGTTCCATTGTCTGTCGAAGTGCTTCAGGACGAAAAATTAGACGTGCTGAGTTCCGGCGGTGAAGACATTCTTTTTCTGAATGCTCGCGTTCCTAGTCTTTACGCAGAAACATCCTTTGGTCGCGCTTTTCCGCGTTTTTATATTCGCGGGCTTGGCAACACAGATTTCGATCTAAACGCAAACCAGCCTGTCAGCCTGATTTATGACAATGTCGTTCTTGAAAACCCCATCTTAAAAGGTTTTCCAGTCTTTGACCTAGATCGCGTGGAAGTTCTTCGCGGGCCTCAAGGGACACTTTTTGGCCGCAACACACCAGCTGGCGTTATTAAATTTGAAAGTGCCAAACCGACCGAAGAACTCGAAGGCTATGGCCGTTTGGCGTATGGGCGATTTGACACATTCGACGCCGAAGGCGCTATTAGTGGGGGACTGATCGAAGATACACTCTCTGCGCGTTTTTCGGGCCTTTATCAGCGCCGAGATGATTATGTAGACAATAGCGTCGCAAATGCGCCGCAGGACGGGTTTGAGGAGTTTGAAGAATTTGCAGGCCGCTTGCAATTCCTCTTTACTCCGAACGATGATGTCACCGCGCTTTTAAATATTCATGGCCGTACACTTGATGGAGGGTCTCGCGTGTTCCGCGCTAATGTTATTCAGCCGGGCACAAATGACTTCGTCCCGGAATTTGACCGTTTCATAGCGGCGCAGGACTCCAACCAAAATTTAAATGTGGATAATTTGGGCGTGACCTTAAAAGTTGATGTCGAAAAAGGGCCGGGCCTTTTCACATCTATCAGCTCTTATGAATGGGTGAGCGCGGAAACACGGGGCGATGTCGACGGCGGATTTGGGGCAGTTTTTGCGCCTCCGTCTGGGCCCGGCTTCATCCCGTTCTCAGCCGAAAGCGCAGATAACATCACCGGGCATGGGCAATACACGCAGGAACTGCGCTATAACTGGGACCATACGGAAGACGTCAATATCACACTTGGCGCATTCGGGTTTTATGAAAACCTAGAGCTTGAGAACCTAAGCTATGATACTTTAGCGGGCGGGGTCGAAAATGGCCGCGCCATACAAAATCAGCAGACGACAGCGATTGCCTTGTTCGGATCATCAGAATGGCAAGCCACACAGGATTTGACTGTGACAGCAGGGCTTCGTCTATCCTATGAGGATAAAGATTTCGAAGCGTCTCGTATTTTCGGTCCGTTTGGGGCGCAGCCTCTGGGGCCCATTACCCGTAAACTTTCCGATACAGTCCTGTCTGGAGATTTAGCGGTCAACTATGCCGTGAATGACGACGTCAATGTTTACGCTCGTTACGCCCGCGGCTTTCGCGCGCCAAACGTCCAAGGCCGCCTAGTCTTCGGAGATGTGGTAACGGTCGCTGATACGGAAACTATTGATTCCGTGGAAACAGGAGTCAAAACCAAGTTTTTAGACGGACGCGGAACGTTAAACGTAACCGGGTTTTATTACGAAACTCAAGATCAGCAAATCACAGCCGTAGGCGGGGCAGGGAATTTCAACCAGCTTCTGAATGCTGATTCCGTTGTGGGGTATGGGATCGAAGTAGATGCGTCTTTGAACCCGTTTCAGGGCCTTAATATGACCGCGGGCTTCAGCCTCAACGATACTGAAATCAAGGACGAAGGTCTGGAAGTTGGGGCTTGCGGGACTGGGTGCACAATTCTTGACCCGATCAATCCAACAACAGGTAACGCGCTCATTGATGGCAATCCCTTACCGCAGGCTCCGAAATATATCGCGAACGCCACAGCGCGGTACGGCTTGCCGCTTTCGGATGCAGGTGAAATATTTGTTTATGGAGACGTGGCCTATCGCAGCAAAGTGAATTTCTTTCTCTATGAAAGCGTCGAGTTCTCCAGCGATTCGCTCACCGAAGTCGGCTTCCGTGCCGGTTATGTGCAAAATGACGGAGAATTTGAGATCGCGGCGTTTGGCCGGAATGTTTTCAACGCTACTGAGCTTGAAGGTGCGGTCGACTTTAACAATCTGACAGGCTTCATCAATGAGCCGACAATTTACGGTGCGGAAATCACTAAGCGTTTCTAGTTGATTCAGGGTGTGTAAGCGCGGGCGGGCTTAAATTGAAAAGCTCGTCCCGCATCCACAAGCTGCAACAGCTTGAGGATTATGAATTTTAAACGCAGATCCGATGAGCTCACGGGCGTAATCAATTTCTGATCCTTCGAGAAACCCGACGCTCATTTCGTCAATAAGGATTTTGGCGCCGTCTCGTTCGAGTACCATGTCATCATCGTTCGGCGTGTCGGCAAAATCAAATTTGTATTGAAACCCTGAACAGCCGCCACCTTCAACGGCAACGCGCAAATAACGGTCTTTGCCTTGCTTAGCCATAATCGCGTTAATCTGCGTTGCGGCCGAGGCCGACATAGAAACAGACTGGGAAACTTGTGTAGTATTTTCACTCATGGGTTCTATATAGGCTGTGAAGGCCGCGCTGACTAGTCATGCGGCTGTTTCCAGTCGAGTGAGTTTTTTGTGTCGTCTAAATCTGAATTACAGTTTTCACCTTATCGCCAAACACGGGCGATATTTGCGTCTGACCCCGCCAAAGCTAGAGGGCGCCGGATATCCCAGCCCTCCACGTCCGAGCGCAGCCCCTTTCAGCGCGATAAAGATCGAATCATTCACTCCAGTGCTTTTCGCCGTTTAAAAGGCAAAACACAGGTTTTTGTCGCGCACGAGGGAGATTATTATCGAACTCGTCTGACGCATTCTTTGGAAGTAGCCCAAATTGCGCGCTCAATTGCGCGGGTTCTCGGATTGGACGAGGATCTAGCTGAATGCCTGGCCTTGGCGCATGACATGGGCCACCCGCCTTTTGGTCACTCCGGGGAACATGCTTTGGCCGAAGCTATGGAGCCTTATGGAGGATTCGACCATAATGCCCAGACACTTAGGATTGTTGAGCATCTGGAGGGTCGTTACGCTGAATTTGATGGGTTAAATTTGACATGGGAAACCCTCGAAGGGATTGCCAAGCATAACGGACCTTTAGTTGTCAAAGAGGGGGATGAAGACAACCTACCTTGGGCTTTGACGGCGCTCGACAATTGGGAGGGGCTCGAGCTTGAAACGTTCGCGGGGCCTGAAGCTCAAGTTGCGGCGTTGGCCGACGATATCGCCTATAACAATCACGACATTGACGATGGTCTTCGATCTGGATTGATAACAGTGGAGGAGGTTGAGCAAGTCCCGCTTTTGAAAGAAGCCTTTTCGAGTGTACGCCGCCGTTTCCCCGGAATATCCGAAGATCGCATGATTCATGAAGCGGTCAGAGATTTGATAGGGTATATGGTATCCGACGTTCTGGAAGAAACTCGAAGCCGCCTGACCGAACATGACCCTCAAAGCGCGCAGGATATCCGTGAGCTGAAACGACCCGTTGTAGCTTTCTCTGATAGCTTCCGTGAGAAAGAAAAGCCGCTTCGCAAATTCCTTTTCGATAATTTATATCGCCATTACAAGGTTAACCGCATGATGGGGCAGGCGAGCCGAACCGTGTCTGAACTGTTTGAATTGTTTATAAATGATCCTGACATTTTGCCGACGGAATTGAGGCGACAGTGTAATGGGGCGCATACGCCTGAAACTGCGCGCGTGATTTGCGACCACATCGCAGGCATGACTGACAGCTTTGCCATCGCTGAACATCGTAAGCTGTTCACCGCCGCAGGTTATCTCTCGACCTATTAGTGCTTGTCCCCTTTTGTGCATTATCTTCTGTGTGAACGAATATTAATTCAGTGATATAGCGCAATCAGGAGAGGTTCCGCTTGCAATTAATTGCGCGACTTCCCATTAACGTCATATAAGGGAATGATTCCGACTTAATTCGCGTCTATTTTTATATTGAAGCTGAGCCACCAGTTTCAACGGCGGGCTTCAAGTTTCGGAACACATGAAATCAAAGGCCTAAAATGTTTTCGTCACTGCTCGGCGCATTTTCATCAGATATAGCAATTGACCTTGGAACAGCGAACACGCTGATCTACGCCAAAGGCCGTGACGTTGTGCTCAATGAGCCCTCGGTTGTTGCGTTTTCTATTCGCAATGGACGCAAGGTTGTTCATGCCGTTGGGGAAGACGCTCGCAACATGTTGGGCCGGACGCCTGGTCATATCGAAGCTATCCGACCTATGAAAGACGGCGTTATTGCCGACTTCGAAGTGGCGGAAGAAATGATTGGCCACTTTATTCGTAAAGTAAATAAGGGCGGGCTTATCCGCCGTCGCCCGCATGTTGTGATTTGTGTACCGTCCGGCGCTACCGCCGTGGAGCGGCGCGCCATTCACCAATCGGCAGAACAAGCGGGCGCAAAGCGTGTTTATCTAATTGAAGAGCCAATGGCAGCAGCTCTCGGTGCAGGCCTGCCTATTCATGAGCCTTCAGGGTCAATGGTTGTTGACATTGGCGGCGGCACAACCGAGGTTGCTGTGCTTTCGCTAGATGGTATTGTCTATTCACGCTCTGTTCGGGTGGGCGGGGACAAAATGGATGACGCAATCATTCAATATGTTCGCCGGACGACTAATCTCTTGCTAGGTGAAATGTCTGCTGAGCGGGTGAAAAAAGAAATCGGCTCTGCGACCATGCCTGCGGATAATGAAGGCATGACTGTCCAAATTAAGGGGCGTGACTTGATGAACGGCGTACCTCGCGAAATCCGTGTCACCGAGGCGATGATCGCGGAGAGCTTGGCCGAGCCAGTAGAGCAAATTGTTGAAGCGGTGAAAATGGCGCTCGAATCAACACCGCCCGAACTGGCCGCAGATATTGTTGACAAAGGTATCATGTTAACAGGCGGCGGCGCGCTGCTTCGCAATCTGGATACAGAGTTGCGTTCACGGACAGGCTTGCCAGTCTCAATTGCGGACGATCCATTGTCTTGTGTGGTCAGAGGCTCCGGCACGGTCGTAGAGAATCTGAAGAAATGGAAGAGTGTACTGTCCAGCGGGGTCTAGTACATCACGCCCCCAGTGACGGGGTAAGAGGAAAGGAGGCGGGCTATGCCTCGCACGTCCTATTCTCGCGCTGATACAGAGCACAATGGCGTTGTCTATTGGGTTTTGCTCGTCGGAATTATCATCTCTATTACACTCATGGCGACGCAGGGACGTGAGGCCCGGTTGAGGCAATCTATTCAAACCCAATCTGACGAGGTCGTTTCCCCTCTCATCTCTGTGGTTTCAAAGCCTATCCGGGTTGTGGAGAATTTTTTCTATACGCTTTCAGACAGGCAACGCGCCTTTGAGGAAAACAAGGCCCTCCGTGCTGAGTTGCAGAGCCTTCGAGCAGAACAGGCTAATTTTTCCGTCATTGAAAGCAAATTAAAGAGGTATGAACAAATTTTAGGGGCCAAAATAGAAAGTGATATTCCGCTGCGTAAGGTGGCGGCCAGAGCTGTAAATGATTTAAAAGGTCCTTTTGTTCGGGCTCTATTACTGAATTCGGGGCGGGAAAGCGGGATAAAGGTAGGCGATGCTGTAATGACGCCGGACGGCCTTGTCGGTCATATTATACTCGTCGGCTCGAACTCTTCTCGGGTCCTTCGTTTGGATGACTTGAACAGCCGCATTCCAGTGATGAGCGAGCGTAGCGAAGCTGTTGCCGTTCTCGCCGGTGATAACAGTGATTTCCCAAAGCTTCTGTTTATCGATGTCGGAATGGACTGGCAGGTCGGAGATTTGATTCTGACATCCGGTGATGATGGGCGACTTCCGCGTGGATTGGTTGTTGGACATGTTGTCGAAGCCTCAAATGGTGATCTGAGAGCAGACCTAGCGGGCCTTGCGAAGCCAATTGACTGGGTGTCGGTTGCGCTGTTTGCGCCGATAGAGACTCCCGTCGCCGTTGATATGCCTGTCGTCGAGATAAATGAGGAAGACATTCCTGCGGCCAAAATAAACCAGATCGGAGATCAGCAGAGCACCGAAGGTGCGGGGTTGGCGACGGCGGAATCGCCGCCTGCCGAAGGTGTCAACCCATGAGCTTTCTTGGATCAAGTTCCGGATTGCGCCAAGGGCAGTTCCTGCAAGCTTTGGTCGCGGGTATCGTTTTGACGTTACTCGGCACACTAAATGTGAATATTTTTAATTTTAATGTCTCTCTGTCTTGGCTTCCGCTCTTAGTCATTGCTCTCTGGCCTCATGGCGCTCCTCCGGTGCGATCCGTAATTGCAATACTTTTATTGGGGTTGGCGCAGGATTGGCTTAGCATGGGTGTGCCAGGGCAGTGGGCCTTAGTTTACTTGCTCTGTATTTTGTTTTTCAGGCCCTTCGACCGTATGATGCCACTAAGCTTTACTCATTCTCTACGCCTCTGGATCGGGGCGTTGTTTATAGCGTTAGTCGTCCTGACGTTGAGTGGACGAATTATCTTTGATGACTGGCCATATTGGGCTGCCCTTTTACAGCCAGCACTGCTGGCGACTCTTGCCTTTCCTGTGATATGGATTTTACGAAACAGAATGCAGTCTTGGTTTAGCCGAAGAGAAGAGGCGCTTTAGTGGCGCGGAAATCCAAAATTACTCCTAAAAACAGCGCTGCAGAACAGGCAGACGCTGATAATGTCTTATCGCGGCGCACATTGATCCTCGGGGCAGGGGGAATGGTCATGTTTGGGGCCTTGGGCGCGAGGTTGTACGACCTACAGGTTCGTAAGGCGGAGGACTATATTGCTCTGTCAGAGAATAATCGCTTCAACTATAATATTCTTCTCCCTAGCCGGGGACGAATTTTGGATCGCAATAGCGAGCCTTTGGCTGTGAACCATCCCAATTATCGAGTTGTACTCATTCCTGAGCGGTCTAAAGATATTGAAAGCGTTCTGAAGACTGTGGGAGAGGTCATTGATCTGGAGCCTAAGAGCCTGAAACGGATACACCACGACATTCGCACGAGTCCGAAATTTGTGCCGATCACTATTCAAGACAACATGGACTGGAAGGCTTTTGCTGCCTTGAACATGAGGATGCACAATCTCCCTGGCATTATCCCGGAGGTTGCCGAAGGCCGTGCCTACCCCAATGGCGGTATTTTTGCCCATACGCTTGGATATATTGGGCGGGCTGGCGATGAAGATATCGCCCAAGACAAGGACCCGCTTTTGCGCCAGCCGACATTCCGCATTGGGAAAACGGGGGTCGAAGCCGCCGTCGAGGACAGACTTCGTGGAGCCTCAGGCAAGCTGAAAGTAGAGGTTAATGCCGTTGGACGTATTGTGCGTGAGTGGCCAGACCCAAAAGATGAGGCCACCCCCGGCGACGACGTGTATCTCACATTGGATGCCAAGTTACAGAAATTTGCCGCGGAACAGTTCGCCGATGATTCCGGCGGTATTTCAGTCATGGACTGCGTAACAGGAGAGCTTCGCACGCTTTTGTCCATGCCGAGTTTTGACGGCAATTTATTTGTGAATGGCCTGACGCAGGCAGATATGGACCGCATGAATAGCGACCCTAAACGACCGCAGTTCAACAAGGTGATTGGAGGGGGATACCCTCCTGCTTCTACATTTAAAATGGTCGTTATGTTGGCGGCTTTGGAAAGCGGCCTGATTGATCCACGACGGCCGGTCTTTTGCGTTGGTAGAATGCGGCTAGGCAATCGCTTATTCCATTGCTGGAAGAGGCAAGGCCACGGAGCGATGACGATGCGGGACGGGCTCAAACATTCTTGCGACACCTATTTTTATGAGATTTCTCAAGTCATCGGGATTAATCGAATAGCGGACATGGCGCGGCGTCTCGGTCTGGGTCAAAATCATGACGTTGGTATTTCTGGAGAAAAGTCCGGAATTGTCCCGGATGAAGCGTGGAAAAAGGCGCGACTAGGATCTGGCTGGAGAATGGGCGACACGCTTAATGCTTCCATTGGACAAGGCTTCGTTCTCGCCACCCCTTTACAGCTTTCGGTGATGGCGGCTCGGTTAGCCAATGCCCAGCTTGCTCTGAAGCCTTCTCTCATCATTGGGGAGGGAATTCCATCTTTTGATAAACTGGATATCGATCCCGCTCACTTGGCTTTTGTAAGAGAGGCCATGTACGCCGTTTGCGAGGAACCGGGCGGGACGGCCTACAGATATGATAGTTTGAAATTAGGTGGCATAGAAATGGCAGGAAAGACCGGTACAGGGCAGGTTCGAGGTATCTCCGCGAGTGAACGAGCCTCGGGCGTTCGTAAAAACAATGTCGTTCCTTGGGAACTTCGGGATCATTCTATTTTTGTCGGCTTTGCGCCTTATGATAAACCGCGTTTCGCTGTCGGCACTATTGTCGAACATGGCGGTTCCGGTGCGGGCAGGGCCGCAGACATAACCCGCAATGTTTTATCTGAAGCGCTTCGTAGGGACGGGATGGGCCCTCAAACCCAAAAAGAAGCGGCCGCGCTCTAGATGGTCGGCCTTCTCCCCATGGACAGAACTGGACTAAGCCTACGGGCCAAGCTTTATGAACTTAACTGGCTACTTCCTGTTTTGATTGCCGTCATCGGAGCGGTGGGCGTGACCATGATTTTTGCGGCAACAGATGGGGTCTGGAGTCACGGGGCCGCACAGCATGCCATCAGGATCGGCGTGGCCGGCCTTATCATGCTGGGAATTGCTCTCATTGACATAAAGGTCTGGTACACGCTGTCTTACCCTGCCTATTTTGGCGCTCTGGTCCTGTTGATCGGCGTAGAAATTATGGGGGTTAATGTGAATGGATCACAGCGCTGGCTTGACCTGGGACTGATGCGTATCCAACCCTCTGAAATTATGAAGCTGGCTATCGTTATGGCTTTGGCGCGATATTATCACGATTTAGCGCGGTGGCGGATTTCTCATATTAGTGGCCTGATAGGAGCGCTTTTATTGATTGCTGTCCCGATGGCCCTAATTCTACGCCAGCCAGACCTGGGCACGACGCTTTTACTTGGCGCGACTGGAGTGGTGATAGTTTTCCTAGCAGGCGTAAGTTGGCGGGTTATCGGGTTTGCGTCGTTGTTGATGGCAGTAGGTTTGCCATTATTCATTCAGTTTGGTCTAAAAGAATATCAGAGAGACCGCATCTGGACGTTTCTTGATCCGTCGCGTGATCCAAGCGGAGCAAGTTATCATATTACCCAGTCAAAAATCGCCCTCGGTAGCGGCGGGGTCTCGGGCAAAGGGTTCATGAGCGGCACCCAAAGGCAAGGCGACTATGTTCCGGAGAATAGGACGGATTTTATTTTCACGGTTATAGGAGAGGAATTTGGTCTGATCGGAAGTTTGATGACCATAGTCCTGTATATCGCGGTTATAAGCTTGTGTATCTTTCTCGCTATGAAGTGCAAATCAACTTTTGCTAAATTGTTGATTTTGGGCCTAATCACAACTTTCACGCTTTATATCTTTATTAATCTCGGCATGGTGATGGGACTTATGCCGGTTGTGGGGGTTCCGCTCCCGCTAATCTCCTATGGCGGGACAGTTGTCATGGCCGTAATGGCGGGATTTGGCCTAATTTTATCCGCGCACTTACATCGGAATAGTGAACTTCCCAGAACCCGTCTTTAGTCCAAAGCCGATGGCCGAAAAAATGTCACGTATTTTTCAAATTCTGTACAAACAACTCGCGCTCTTAGCTTGACCGCAAGACGTATTTCCTTAATCACAAAGCGAAATTAGAATGCGCTCAGCAGAAGCGGCATCTATCAGGGAACACAGAAGGGATTTCAAATGGCTACAATCGCGGCTCCGGGCAAGGCTCAATGGTCTTCACGCTTTGCATTCATTATGGCGGCCGTGGGGTCGTCTGTTGGACTTGGGAACTTATGGCGTTTCTCTTCTGAAGCCGGGACGAACGGAGGGGGCGCCTTCATCCTTATCTATCTTCTCGCCGTTTTATTCGTCTGCATACCGGTTTTGATGAGTGAGTATATGGTTGGGCGCTCGGGTAACGTGGCCAATGCTGTCGGGTCAGTAGATGATGTCGCCCAACGGTCAGGACGGAGTCGGAACTGGCGCGGCGCAGGCTGGGTCGGAATGCTCGCCGGTTTCTTTATCGTCACATTTTACTGCGTGATTGCCGGCTGGGTTCTTAGATACATCTTCTTTTTCTTGTCTAACGGCTTCGCGGGCATGGCCCCGGATGATGTTGCTGCTCGGTTCATAGAATTTATCAGCAATCCTGTCGCAGTTTTACCGTGGTTCTTGGCATTTGCTTTGATCACGATCTGGCTTGTCAGCCGCGGCGTAAATCAAGGCATCGAATGGGCTGCAAAAATGCTCATGCCGGCCTTTTTTGTTCTTTTGGCTTGTTTGGCCGCGTTCGCACTGATCACAAATTTAAGTGACGGCGGTACAGCGGCGGCGTTGAACTTCCTATACGTCCCGGACTGGAATGAGATGATGACGAAGAACCCAGATATTTCTGCGGTTTCCAATGTGGGCAGCGTGGCAAATGCGGCGCTTGGACAGGCATTCTTCTCTGTCAGTGTCGGCAGCGCGATCATGATCACCTATGGGTCATATATCCCAAATGACGTTTCGCTTCCTAAAGCGGCCGCTACAGTTGCTATCATGGATTCCTTGGTTGCATTGATAGCAGGCCTTGCGATCTTTCCGATCGTTTTCGGGTCCGGTTTGTCAGAGAGCGCGGGTCCAGCTTTGCTCTTCATCACTCTTCCAAATGCGTTCGAAGCGATGGGTGTAATTGGTCCCATAGTTGGTGCCGCCTTCTTCTTCTTAGCATTCTTTGCCGCGATCACCTCGTCGGTGTCACTTCTGGAGCCCTCTGCGGCTTATGCGAGCGAAAAATTCAACATGTCTAAATCCAAAGCGGCATGGTTGGTTGGCGTTCTTATGATCGTCATCGGTCTCATCTCTGTGTTCGGTGTTGGGGACGGCGGTGCAACTCCGGCCTTGGATGCCATTGACGGCTTTACTGGCAAAGTCATGCTGCCCCTTGCAGGCTTCCTTATCGTACTCTTTGTCGGCTGGAGAATGGACTCACGGATTGTTCACGAGCAGATAAAGGGCGAAGGCGAAAAGCTTGGCAAGCTCATCTTTTTCCTCTGCCGTTGGGTGGCCCCAATTTTCGTGGGTGCCGTCATGGTGACCTCAATAATGGCCTATGTTCGCGGATTGATAGGTTAATTCTTGGAAGGACTGTGAATTTGCACATTGCAGCGGCCATTTTACCGCTCTATGCAACTGTTAACTGTTTTATGGGATGAACATTCAGGGAGTGTTCAGCATAGATCATTGAGTGTGGGCGACAGATTTAGAGCCGTCACCAAGGTGTCGGGGGTGTTGGGACCAAGTATGCGCCATTACATGCGGAAATCGCAAATTATACTTCGCGTAGTAGGGGTATCCGCATGCTTACTAAGTTCTGCCTGCGCCACGGTTGATATGTCTAATATGGCCTCGACCAATTCCATAGAGGCGCCTAATGCAACAGACGTAAACGTCGTTGAACGCGCCGCTGCGAAACTTTATTCAGTTTTTACCAATCGCGGTTTTGTCGCAAAGGATTCTCGTAACAAAATGCGTTCGGCGGCTTTGACTCTCTTAAAGGGGCTGGAGAATAAGCCGCTGAATGAGGACGTTAATTACGCCCAGTCCGTTAGCTCTCTTACTGTTTTAGAAGCGGATATTGAGCTGGCCCGTGGTTATGTTGATCAAACGAGGCAGGCGGCAGAAATATATCTTGCGATGGCTCCGGGAGAAACATCCTTGCGCAAAGAGCTGGCGAGCTTGGAGAAATCTTTGATTGCTTCGAAAGAGGCGCGAGATACTTTTTCTGAAGCCCTTTCGCTGAAAAACCAGTCTATGGATAATTCTGAGTTTCTACAATTTTCAGCGAGTGTAGATTCTCTTCGTCAGGCCACGGACGCTTTTGGGGATCGGGTCCGCTCGGATGCTATGGAACTCGGCATAGATGCGGTAGGATAGCCTGTTTCTGCGATATGTGCCCTTAAGAATTGCTTCAGCAAATTAGAAATTGGGACGTGACATTATAAACATACGCGTGCCAGACCGACGTCTTGAACTGACAGTTTATTGCTGCAAATAGAACCTTTGCTTGACGGGGACGTTGCTTGTTTGCAACTTGTTCGAGATGTCTGGAAACGAACAATATCTACTTACAGAGCAAGGCCAAACCTTGCTTGTTAAGGCCAGGGGCGACTGGACGTTTGAAAACGCCAAAGTCCTGTATGAGAGCTTGTCTGACTGGCAAGGATCGATTGGTCCGGCAGAAGTACGTTACGACTTTTCGGAAATGACAGAACTGGACACGTCGGGAGCTTACCTTCTAGCGCGGTTCCTAGAAGGTGCAGAGGGCGAGAGAAGAAGCTGGAATATTGATTCAGGCACAAAGGGTCAAATGACGCTGATGAAGGCAGCGTGCGAAGCGCTGCGCGGGAATCCCCCTACTCATACACGCCAGTGGTATGACACGCTCATCAGGCTCGGTATTGCGACAGAGCGTTTCGGTAAAGAAGTCTGGGAAACTCTAGCGTTTATAGGACATTTTTTCTCGGTCTTGGGTCGTTTACTTCTAACGCCCACAAAAATTCGATGGAAGTCGGTTGTCGCTCTCATTGAAGAAGTGGGGCTTGATGCGGCGCCGATTGTTATGGTGCTGAGCTTCTTCATTGGAGCGGTAATTGCTTATATGGGCGCTAACCTTCTCGCCTCCTTCGGGGCGAGCGTGTTCATGGTTGATTTGGTCGGCTTTGCCGTCTTACGAGAATTGGCGCCGATTATCACGGCTATCTTGCTTGCGGGTCGATCAGATTCCGCCTTCACGGCTCAAATCGGGGCAATGAAAATGCGTCAGGAAATTGACGCCATGACCGTCATAGGTCTGGACACTTACGAAACTCTTGTCGTGCCTCGCGCCATTGCCTGTGTCGTGGTGACGCCAATTTTAACCTTTCTCGCAATGATGAGCGGCATTTTTGGCGGAATGTTAGTTGCATGGAGCGGTGGCACGGACATCTCTCCCGTTATGTTCCTAGGCCGTTTCCGCGAAGCTATAGATTTAACCCAGTTCGGTGTCGGTCTAGTCAAGACGCCTATTTTTGGTCTGATTATAGCGATTATCGGATGCCGTCAGGGATTAGCGGTGACGGGGAGTGTGGAGTCTCTGGGGGCGAGAACAACCACTAGCGTGGTTCAAGCGATTTTCGCTGTGATTGCTGTGGACGCTATGTTTGCGATCCTATTCTACCAGATAGGTGTCTGATGAAAGCACAGATTAATAACGACGCTCCCCCCATGGAAGCGAGAGGTCTCCTTACCCAATTTGGGACAAATATAATTCACGAAAATCTCGACTTTCGAATTAACCGTGGAGAAATTGTTGGGCTTGTGGGCGGTTCCGGCTCAGGAAAGTCGGTGCTAATGAATACGATGCTCGGTCTGAAAGAACCCGAGGGTGGAGTGGTCCGGTACTTTGGAGAAGACCGACGTGACCTTTCATTTGAAGAACGGCGTGCCATCAATAATGAAATTGGTGTGCTGTTCCAGGGCGGCGCGCTCTTCTCTTCATTGACTGTTCGCCAGAATATTATGGTGCCCCTGCGTGAGCACACGGATTTGCCCGAGGAGTTGATGTGCGAGCTTGCAGATATGAAAATCCATATGGTTGGATTACCGCCAGAGTCGGCAACGCTCCATCCTTCTGATTTGTCAGGCGGCATGAAAAAGAGGGCTGGTCTGGCCCGATCCCTAGCGCTTGATCCGTCCCTATTGTTCCTAGACGAGCCAACAGCTGGGCTTGACCCTATTGGCGCTCACGCCTTTGACGAGCTGATTCTGGGGTTGAGAGACGCCATGAATTTGACCGTTTTAATGGTGACGCATGATTTGGATAGTCTCTATGTGATCTGTGACCGTGTGGCAGTTTTGGTTGATAAACATATTGCGATTGCCGATAAGTTAGAAGAAGTTCAGAAATATGATCACCCCTGGGTGAGAGAATATTTTGATGGGCCAAGGTCGCGGGCGGCGATGTCGGCCGGTGGAAAATCCAAAACGAAGGCGGCTGACTAATTATGGAAAACAAGGCCCATTACGCCCTAATCGGAATCTTTGTGCTACTGTCTATGGTTGCGGCACTGGCGTTTATGGCGTGGCTTTCAAACGCCCAGTTTGACCAGAAATTTGACGAATACGAAGTGAGTTTTAATGGCCCCGTGCGAGGCCTGACCCAAGGGAGCGAGGTACGTTTTAACGGCCTGAAGGTCGGGGAGGTTCTTGGACTGCGTCTGGACGCTAAAGATACAAATACTGTTCTGGCAGAAATTCAGGTGATCGCCGATACGCCCGTGGATACGAAAAGTTATGCCCGTCTGGAGCCGCTAGGCCTAACAGGACTAAGCTATATTCAGATTTTTTCCGGCGGTGAAGAGTTCCCGCTCCTTAAAGACTTGCCAGGGAAGGGGCCGAAACGCATTGAAGGGCAGATGAGTCAGCTGGACACCTTCTTGGATGGCGGCGGCTCTGTCATAGAAAGTGCCCGGAGGGCCTTAAAGTCAGTAAATGACGTCCTGTCCGAAGATGCCATTGAGGACTTTCATCAAATTTTAAGCAATATTGAGAAGGTGACGGGCGATCTCGATGCCTCCGAATTGGATATGGACCAAGTCAACAATATGTTCGTGTCTGTTGCTAATGCCGCTGACAGAATTGCGATAACGGCGAACAGTATCACGGAGACTTCTGGCTCTATTAACAATGTGGTCGCTGGGGATGTGAAGGACATTATCGCTCGGGCAGAAGAAAGTCTTGATAATGTGGATACCACCCTGGCGTCCTACAACGAACTCGCAGGACAGGGGAACGAGCTGATTGTTGACGCCCGAGACGCGATCAACCGACTTTCCAACTCAGGCTTAACAGACTTAGAAGAAACGGTCGATGCTATACGCCGGCTTGTCGAAACTTTGGGACGTGTGGCCGACGGTTTGGAACAGAATCCGTCCCAGTTCATTGTCGGGGCAGAACGTGAAACAGTGGACTTGCCCCAATGATGAAATCTTCCATGTTTAAACCCTCAAACTCCCTAGCTTCCGCTATGTTAGGCCTGTTCACCGTAATGTCGTTGAGTGCTTGTTCAGTTTTACCTGACCCGGCTCCGGCAGATACGGTATATCGATTGACAACTGCCTCTAACTCTGTGGCGAGTAATGTTGATGCAGCAGTTATTCGTATTGACCGCCCGAGCGCGCCAATTGTTTTTCAGAACCGAGATGTCGTTGTCTCTCCTGATGGTCAGCGTTTAGCGTCCGCCTCACAGGCAAAGTGGTCCGAAATTATTCCGATATTGGTTCAGAACTCTTTTATTGAAGTTCTGTCTGCAAGAGAGGATCTGATAGGAGTGCTACCATCTTCGGGCGCCCGCACTGATACGCGGGTTCAATTGACTATCAAAAATTTTGAGGCTCAATTTGATCAAGGATCGCAATCAGCGCCGAAGGCTGTTGTTCGATATACCGCGACTTTTGCGGATGCATCAGACCGTTCTTTGCTCGGCACATATGAGACAACAAAAACGAAAAGAGCAAATGCAGCGTCCGTCTCGTCCATCGTAGAAGCAATTTCGGCAGCGAATCGAGAAGCGTTGTCAGATATTTCTGACTGGCTAGCGATAGAGTCTGAAAAGTTCAACGAAACCCCAACTTAAAGCACTACTCAGCTGAGCTGATTTAGTCCTCTAGCGGGTCTTTCCCCGCAGTGGCTCTGCGTCGGCGCCACCAAATGATACCGCCGAAAATCACTATTAAGGTGAGAGCGGCCATTGGCATTATCAATTCAAGTTTATCTCCAACGGCTTTGCCGAGATAGTGGCAGAGCGTGAAGATTGTGATTGTATATAATGTAGCAGTAAGAGCGATGTAGAGACAGTATCTGAGGTAGGACGCTTTAAAATATCCGCAGGCTACGTAGGCTGGGACACGCGCCAGAGGAAGAAAGCGAGCGCCCAGTAGCGTAAAAAAGAGATGGCGCTGCACCTTATCTTGTAAATTGGCGACATGTTTTTTTTCAGCAAAGGCTCTGGCGTGGGGGTTTTTCAACGCGGCCCAACCGATCCAGTACTTCCAAACATCGGAAAGAATCAGACCGATTAGGATGACGATAAAAATAGCCGGGAAATGTTGAGGTTTAGACGCGGAGAGGGTGGCGGCAGCCAGCACCGCTGCGTCTTCCTGAACAAAGGGACCTGCGGCAATGCCGAGATATAAGAGCCAGCTGGGTTCCATCGCAAAACAGTCTTTAGATTAAAGGGGTTGAGAAAGGTTTGAGCGTAGTTTCTTCTAACGCTGAAATTAAGCACGTTTCAAGCGTAAGCTGCCATTGCAAGATGGGAGTCTCCGTGACATAAGGCGCGAAATTTTAACCCCTAACCGGGGCGGCGAAGCTATGTGCCTTATGGCTGGCAGAACCGAACCCGACATTGACACAGGATGGATGTCCGTCATGGAAATCAAAGAAGTAAAAACTGAAGGCCTGAGCTACACCTATGCGGTGACAGTTCCCAAAGAGGACCTTTCCGCCAAGCTGGATGCCAAAATCAAAGAAATGCAGCCGCAAGTCTCTCTCAAAGGATTCCGTCCTGGTAAAGTGCCAACTTCTCACATCAGAAAGATGTTTGGCCAGTCCATCATGAAGGATATCGTCGAAGAGACTGTCAATGAAACGTCTCAGAAAGCAATCAATGACAATAAAATCCGTCCTGCTGGTCAGCCAAAAATCGACCTTCGTGCAAACGGCGAAGAAGTCACAAAAGGCACAGCGGATTTAGAGTATCAATTGACCGTCGAATCAATCCCTGAATTCGAACCTGTCGACCCTGCTACTCTTAAATTTACCCGTCTGAAATATGAAGCCTCCGACGCAGATATGGAAGAGCGTCTGGCCGAGTTGGGTAAAGGTCAGAAAACTTATAGGAAAAAAGCCAAAACAGCTAAGGCTAAAAAAGACGATGCAGTCCTGATTGATTTTGTCGGCACCATCGACGGCGAAGCTTTTGACGGCGGCGCTATGGAGGGCCACCAATTGGTAATTGGTTCAGGCAGCTTCATCCCCGGTTTTGAAGAGCAGCTTATTGGCGCCAAAGCCGGTGACGAACTGGACGTCAAAGTGACATTCCCAGAAGAGTACCAAGCCGCCGATTTGGCAGGCAAAGAAGCTGTCTTTGCGACTAAAGTCCACGAAGTCCAAGGCGCGAAAGACGCCGAAATCGACGACGATTTCGCTAAGAATTTTGGTCTTGATGATCTGGACGCGCTCAAAGATGCAGTTAAAAAGCAGTACGAATCCGAGTTGGACATGCAGTCCCGCATGAAGCTTAAGCGCGCTATCTTGGACGAGTTAGACAAAAAGCATAGCTTTGACCTTCCACCAAACATGGTTGAGGCTGAGTTCGAAAACATCTGGAATCAAGTGAAGGCCGAAAAAGAGGCTGGACAGCTGGATGAAGACGACGCCAAGAAAACTGATAAGCAGTTGGAAAAAGACTACCGCAAGATTGCGGAACGTCGCGTACGTTTAGGTTTGGTTCTGGCCGAAATGGGCCAAAAAGCCGAAGTTCAGATCACCAACGAAGAGCTTCAGCAAGCTATGATTGCCGAAGCGCGTCAATATCCGGGTCAGGAACAGCAAGTCGTTGAATTCTATCAGAAAAACCCGAATGCGATTGCTCAGTTGCGCGCGCCTATCTACGAAGAGAAAGTTGTCGATCTGATTATCGATAAGGCGGAAGTCAAAGACAAAAAAGTCGATAAAGACGAGCTCTTCAAAGAAGACGACATGATCTAGGAATCTTAAACGCAGCTTAGGCTATGCTTGAGCTGGAAAGAATAGAGAGAAGCCCGGCCTCGTGCCGGGTTTTTTTTATTATAGAATCTGGTGAACTTAAGCTTTTGATGGAAGACTTCTGGATAACGGCGCTTAAGCTGACCCGTGAGCAATTGCAGGGACAACTTGGTTCCCATCCTAATGCCAGATAAGATAGTCATATGAGCGCTGCCCCTTTTGAAATTTTCCTATCGACCTCTCCGGGGTTAGAGGAGTTATTGCTTCAAGAAGTGAAAGAGGCAAGGTTCAAAAACCCCAAAGCGACTGCAGGCGGGGTCACTATATCTGGGGATTGGGAAGATGTCTGGCGGGCCAATTTAAGTTTGCGCGGAGCGTCAAAAGTTCTTGCCAGAATTGGAGAGTTCCGGGCCTTTCATTTAGCGCAGCTTGATAAACGGGCGCGCAAATTTCCATGGGAAGACACACTCACTTCCGGCGCGAAGGTAAAAGTCGAAGTCAGCACGAACAAGAAAAGTAAAATCTATCACGCCGGAGCGGCCGAGGAGCGCATAGAGCGCGCTATTTCTGAAGAGTTCGGCGCAGAGATTGTTGAATCGAAACAGGATGCCGATATAGTCGTCAAGACGCGTATAGACCGAAACAATGTCATTCTATCGGTAAATACATCCGGGCAGGGGCTACATAAACGCGGTTACAAACAAGCTATGGGCAAAGCGCCAATGCGCGAAACTATGGCGGCGCTTTGCTTGCGAGGGTGCGGGTTTAAGGGCAATGAACCAGTGCTTGACCCTATGTGTGGTTCAGGGACGTTTCTTATTGAGGCCGCAGAAATCTCAGCGGGTCTCTTGCCGGGACGTAGCCGGTCGTTCGCCTTTGAAAAGCTCGCAACTTATGACGCTGAGAAAGTCTATAAATTAAAGACGGAAAAGAAGAGTGCGGATGTGAATCACCATTTCTATGGTTCTGATCGAAATGTGAAGGTGATTGAATTTGCCAATGAAAACGCCGCGCGTGCCGGTGTGACGCCATATTGCACTTTCTCGCCAAAACCGCTCACCTCGCTTGAGTGCCCGGATGGGCCGCCGGGGCTGGTCATTGTAAATCCTCCCTATGGCGCGCGGGTCGGCAAGAAAAAAGATTTGTTCGCGCTCTATAATAGTTTCGGTCAAGTTATGCGGGCGAAGTTTCAGGGCTGGCGCGTCGGCATGGTGACCTCGGACACCAATTTGGCTCAAGCGACGCAGCTTCCTTGGCGTCCGACCGATGCCCCGATCAATCACGGCGGATTACGAGTTAAATTATTTCAAACCGAGGCGCTGAAGTGATTGCTGAGGAAAAATCTGAAGCCAGGCTTTTGGCCAAACAGCGCCGCAAAAAGCTCCGCTCATCCGGCGAGCCGATCGACCTAATACAGCAATTTCCAACGTCGCGTTTCAAAGACAAGCAGATCGCAGGTTATTGGCCGTTAGAAGGCGAGGTGGATATCAGACCACTTCTATTGGCTCTCTCTGACCTCGGATTTGCTTTGTCTCTTCCGTGTATCACCGGGCCATCCAAGCCGCTCATTTTTCGAAAATGGGGGCAGGGAGACGAAATGCGGGCGGGCCATTTTAAAGTTCAAGAACCTCATGCGCATCGAAAAGAAATCACTCCCGAGATTGTTCTGATGCCGCTCCTTGCCTTTACAACGGAAGGGAAACGACTTGGATATGGAGGCGGATACTATGACCGGACCCTCGCCAAACTTCGCGCGAAAGGTGACGTTTTCGCTTGCGGCGTGGCTTATGCTGGGCAAGAGGTGCCGGACCTACCGACAGATGAACATGATCAGCCATTGGACGGTATATTGACCGAACAGTTTTTTAGGGCCTTTGTATGAAATTTGCCTTTTTCGGAGATGTCGTCGGCCGCGCCGGGCGAAACGCCGTCACGCGTCACCTTCCGCATGTGCGGTCTAAACTCGGCCTCGACGCTGTAGTTATCAACGCGGAAAACGCGGCGGGCGGTTTCGGGATAACGCGGGCGACGGCGGACGAGTTGTTCGAGGCGGGCGCGGATGTGCTCACACTCGGCAACCACAGTTTTGATCAGGCGCAGGGGATTAGCGTCATTGAAAATGAAGAACGCCTCTTGCGTCCTTGTAACTACCCCGTGGGACAGGTGCCGGGACGCGGTGCAGGCCTGTTTAACGTGAACGGCTTTAACTTCCTTGTTATAAATGTTCATGGCCGAGTCTTTATGGACGCGCTGGATGATCCTTTTGTCGGCGTGGAGCGGGAGCTTTCCGCCGCCCCCCTCGGTGATGTCGCCGATGCCGTCTTGGTGGATATTCACGCCGAGGCCACATCGGAAAAAGCGGCTATGGGGTATTTTTGTGACGGACGGGCTTCTCTTGTTGTAGGAACGCATCAACATGTTCCAACGGCTGACGCACGTATTTTGCCCGACGGGACGGCTTTCCAGACGGACGCCGGCATGTGCGGAGACTATAACTCCATTATCGGCATGGAAATTGAAGAGCCGCTGAGGCGATTTACGACCCGGATTAAAGGCGGGCGATTTACACCGGCTTCGGGGGCGGGGACATTGTGCGGCGTTTACGTTGAGACAGATGGAAAGGGTTTGGCAAAAATTGTCAGCCCAATCCGTGTCGGCGGACAGCTTTCCGAAATTATGCCATCTTAAACTATTTGTTTAAAACCCCATTTGCTTTGTTATAACGCTTTCATGACACATAAAGCCAAACACCGAACTGCTCTATATCCCGGGACATTTGATCCAATGACTCTGGGGCATTTGGATATTCTGAAACGCGCTAGTCGTCTCTGTGACCGCTTAGTTGTTGGTGTTGCCATTAACAGGTCGAAAAATCCGCTTTTTCCTCTTAGCGAACGCGTTGAAATGGTCGAAAATGTTGTGGAGCCGTTTCGTGATCGTATCGAGGTTGAAGTCCTTCCTTTCGAAGGTCTACTGATACATTTCGTTGAAAGTGTCGGCGCCAATATGATAGTGCGCGGTCTACGCGCTGTTTCGGATTTCGAATATGAATTCCAGATGGCGGGAATGAATGATCGTTTAAACCCGGATATTGAGACTGTGTTTCTTATGGCCGACCCGCAATTCCAAACTATTGCGTCCCGCCTTGTGAAAGAAATTGCCCGCCTTGGCGGCGATGTATCGCAATTTGTTACCCCCGAAGTTGAGCTTCGCTTGAAGGATAAATTTACATGATAAAACATGTTACGACAGCTTTGGCCTTTTCACTCGCCATGCCACTGGCATTGTTGGGGACGGCTTGTTCTGCGCAGGAGACTCCGTCCGAAATAACAAATTCGGCGGCCCAAGAAAGCAATATTCCTGCTGAAGCTTGGCGAAAAGTTGACCCTGAAAATCTTTTGCTCATTGATACGGCTTACGGCCTCATTGGCGTCGAGCTATTTCCCGAGATTGCGCCCGCTCACGTGGAGCAAGTTAAAGCGCTCGCCCGCTCGGGTTTTTATGACAACGTCCCATTTCACAGGGTGATTGAAGGCTTCATGAACCAGACTGGTGATGGAGCGAATGGTGACGGAAGCGGCGATTCCGAGCTTCCCGATCTAAAAGGTAACTTTACGTTCCGGCGCGACGCTTCCATGCCCGTCACCCTAATCAGCGCGCGTCAGGACGGCGGGAAATCCATAGATGTTGGGTTTTATAAATCCTTACCTGTCGCGTCACAGCCCATGGCTCAGTCAATGTTAACAGCCGACGGGAAGGTAACGGCTTATGGGCTCCACTGCAGAGGCGTTACGTCTATGGCTCGAACAAGTGATCCGGATACCGCAAACAGTCAATTTTTTCTGATGCGTGACCGCGCGTCTCACCTTGACCAGGAATACACGATCTGGGGGAATACTGTCCTAGGTCATAAACACCTTCGTCGTTTCAAAGTCGGAACGGCTGGCGAGGCAGGTTTCGTTCCGGATCAGATGAATACCGTTCGTGTTGCCGCAGATTTGGCTGATGAAGATCGCCCTGAGGCTTATGTTATGAAAACGGACCACCCAGCGTTTCAAGCCTTTCTTAAAACCAAGGCAAAGTCCGATGGTAACTACCCGGATATTTGTGATATCTCTGTGCCGACAAAAACTGAATAAATTCAAACTCTAAAGCTTATAATATCATAAGAAGAAAGTTCTCCTATGTCCGATAAACTTATCATGACCGTCGATGCTAACGACGGTAACCCCGGTGACGTGACTATATTGCTTCGCCCTGATCTTGCGCCGAAACATGTAGAGCAAATCACAACGCTCGCGAAAGATGGCTTTTATGACGGGCTGACATTTCACCGCGTTATTGACGGCTTCATGGCTCAGGGCGGTTGCCCCGATGGCACCGGTATGGGCGGCGCAAAAAATAATATTCCGGCAGAGTTTAACCGTCATCCTCATGTCGAAGGCGTTTGCTCTATGGCGCGGGCGCAGAACCCGAATTCCGCTTCCAGCCAGTTTTTCATCTGTTTGGATGAGGCAGGGTTCCTCGATGGTCAATATACAGTCTGGGGCGAAGTCGAAAGCGGGATGGATTTGATCCATGCTCTGCCCAAGGGCGAACCGCCACGCATGCCGGGTAAAATTGTCAAGATGACGGTCGTTGAGGGCTAATATTTATAAGGCGATCCAATATGGACGTCTCTCTTTTTGACTTTACTTTGCCGGAGGCCGCAATTGCGTTGCGGCCAGCGGTTCCGCGCGACTCGGCGAAGCTGCTGCAAGTAGGCCCGAACGGCGCGTTTACGGATCATCGGGTCTCTGACCTACCTTCGCTCCTGAAGTCCGGTGACGTGCTGGTTTTAAACGAAACCAAAGTCTTTGCCGCTGCCCTAAAAGGCAAGCGTGCTGCACGGGTGCATGGCGGTGGGGGCGCTGTGACGGTTGATGTGAATCTACATACACCCGTAACCGACAATATTTGGCGGGCTTTTATTCGACCGGCGAAACGCGTTCGTCCCGGTGATGTCCTCACTTTTTCAAATACCCTCTCAGGGACCGTTACGGACAAGCAGGACGGCGGAGATGTTGGCCTCGTTTTGAGTGCTCAGGGCGATCTCATCGCGGAAATAAATGCCGCTGGAGAGCCGCCTCTGCCGCCCTATATTGCCCGCAAGCGTAAACCGGATGAGCAGGACGTTGTAGACTATCAAACTGTTTACGCGAATGAGACGGGGTCTGTTGCTGCCCCTACGGCAGGGCTTCATTTTACCGACACCGTTTTCGCCGCCTTGCGGAGAAATGACGTGCAAATTGAACGTCTAACTCTGCATGTTGGCGCCGGTACGTTCCTGCCTGTTAAGTCCGACGATACCTCTACCCATACAATGCACTCCGAGCGCTATTCAATTTCTCGTCAGACGGCAGAAAATTTGAATGAAGCGAAATCAGAGGGAAGGCGGGTCATTGCGGTCGGGACGACTTCTCTGAGGGCTTTGGAGAGTGCTTGCGATGAAAGCGGTTTGATAGCTGCAGGTTCAACAGAAACAGACATATTTCTTACACCTGGGTCGGATTTTAAGGTTGTTGATGGTCTGATGACGAATTTTCATTTGCCCAAATCTACTTTGTTTATGCTAGTAAGCGCTCTGGCTGGTCTTGACAGAATGCAAGATGCTTATGCTTATGCGATAAAACACGATTACCGTTTTTATTCTTATGGCGACAGTAGCTTAATCTGGAAGGCGCAATAGTGGCAATTTTCCCTTTTGATATTCACGCTTCGGAAGGCAGGGCACGGACGGGTGTTTTGAAAACGCCGCGCGGAGATATTCGAACACCCGCCTTTATGCCTGTCGGGACGGCCGGAACGGTCAAAGGCGTTTATATGGATCAGGTGAAAACGGCTGGGGCCGATATAATATTGGGCAATACCTATCACCTTATGCTTCGTCCCGGCGCTGAACGGGTCAAAAAACTTGGCGGCCTTCATAAATTTGGAGGGTGGGACGGCCCTATCCTAACCGATTCGGGTGGGTTCCAGGTCTGGTCTCTTTCAAAGCTCCGGAAAATGAGTGAGGAAGGCGTCGAGTTTCAAAGCCATCTAGATGGAAGTCGTCATATGCTTTCCCCGGAAAGATCAATCGAAATTCAGGCCGACCAGCTTGGCGCTGATATTTCAATGCAATTGGACGAATGCACTGATTTCCCGTCGACACATTCACAAGCGAAAAAGTCAATGGAACTTTCACTGAGGTGGGGGAAACGCTCTTTGGCGGCGTTTGGAGAGAGGAGAGATCAGACCCTCTTCGCCATTATTCAAGGGTCAACTTATGAGGATTTGCGTCAACGCTCTGCCGAGGCAAGTTTAAATGAGACAGCGTCTGGTGGTTATGGCGGCTTCGCCATTGGTGGCTTGGCCGTCGGGGAGGGGCACGAGGCCATGTGCGATGTCTTGGATTTTACCGTGCCGCATTTGCCCGAGAATCGCCCTCGCTATCTGATGGGGGTGGGCAAGCCTATCGATCTTGTCGAATCGGTAGCCCGGGGCGTTGATATGTTCGATTGTGTGATTCCCACACGGTCAGGACGACACGGGCAGGTCTGGACGGATGAAGGCCCGTATAACATTAAAAGAGCAGAGTTTGCCGAAGACCAGTCTCCGCTTGATGACAAGATACAATGTGAGGCGTCTCAAGCTTATTCTAAAGCCTACCTCCATCATCTCATCCGCTCAAAAGAAATGCTGGGGGCTATGATTCTAAGTTGGCATAATATAGCTTATTTTGAAGATCTGATGGCTAGAATAAGGGCCGCTATCGCCGAACAAAGGTTTGAAGACTTCGCAGATTCTTTCCGGAGTAAATGGAAAGGCTGATTTTGACTGAATTTGACGGGAAGAACCCACAGTTTGGGGCTTGACTGTCAAAACTGCCCCGCATAGGTAACGCCACGCTTTGGAAAGCGCCCATAGCTCAGTTGGTAGAGCGCCTCACTTTTAATGAGGATGTCCACGGTTCGAGTCCGTGTGGGCGTACCATTCCCCTTCAGATTCGTTTTTTAAGCTGAAACCATCTTGTTGTTCGGCTAAACCCTAGAAAATGAACGTAATTCCGTCAAAAGTGGTGCATTTTCGCAACTTTCTCGAAAAATCCTTTTAAATTGATTGAAATAATCTTATTCCAATATGGTCATGCGGAACCGTTTCGTGTTAGGAAGGTAATAGATTTGTTATCGCGTTAGGCGGGACAATCAGATTATTAACAGAAATGGCTCTGACCATTCACGGAGGAATTTACTATGAAGCAGAAGCTTCTCTTTGCCGCGGCAGCCGCCGCATTGATGGCAGCCCCATCGCTTGCGACTGCTCAGGATAGCGGTTGGTACTTACGCGGAAACGCAGGTTACGGTGTTCACACAGATACGGAGTTCACTGATGGCTTGATCGGCGAAAATGAGAGTGAAGGCAATGTCGCTTACTCCCTAGGCTTGGGTTACGAGTTCGGAAGCGGTTGGCGCATGGAACTTGACGGATCGTCTCTCTGGACTGACATGGGAAAAATTGATTCTCTGCCTCAGTCATACGCAAAGCTTCGCACAAACTCTTTGATGCTTAATGCCATTTATGACTTTGATGATTTCGGTCGCTGGGAACCATATGTTGGTGCTGGTATCGGTATCGTTGAATCAAACCTTTCAGCTGTTGCAAGTGATTTCCCATCAGGGGCCGTCGGCACTCCGGGAACCGTCCTTGTCCCTTCACCGGCTTGCCCGGGTCTACGTAATGGAACAGATTCTTTCGTCTGTTCTGCAAAGGGCGACGAGTCCAATCTTGGCTGGCAAATCCTTGCAGGTCTCGGTTACGCTATTACAGATAATCTATCTTGGGACACTAACTACAAATATTTAGACTCTGGTACAGCGAACATCGCTGGAACTCGCACAAACAACAGATCCGGACTGTCAACACAGTTCACAGCTGATTTGGAAGATGTCGGTTCCCACACTGTGATGACAGGCTTCCGCTACCGCTTTGGTGCGTCTACACCACCCCCCGCGCCGACACCTGACGTGTCTTGCTGGGATGGTTCTATGGTGTTTAACGCCAATCAGTGCCCGCCAGAGCCACAGCCTGAGCCAGAAGTTGAGTGTTGGGATGGTTCCATGGTATTCAGCGCCGCTGAATGTCCTGCGCAGCCAGTTGTATGTTCCGATGGATCAACAGCTCCAACAATCGAGCAGTGCCCAGCTGTTAGCGTTTGTGAAGAAGAATATCGTCAAGAAATCATCTATTACGAATTCGATAAAGGCCAATCTGCTGAAACACGTAACACAATCAACCGCATCCTAGATGTAGGCCAGTATTGTGCAGTTCAGAACATTCGTGTTGTCGGTCACACTGACACATCAGGTTCACAAGCCTATAACCTTGGTCTTTCACAGCGCCGTGCTGCGGATGCCCGTGAAGAGCTCGGTCGCCAAGGCGTAGATGCCAATATGATCACATCCGAAGGCAAGGGTGAAACTGAGCCATTCGTTGATACAGGTGACGGCGTTAAAGAACAGCTTAACCGCCGGACTGAAGTTCTAGTGACGCTTGGCACAATCGCTGGTGTAAACTAGGGTCTTAGACCTCATATCCTTTTAAAAGCCCGGCCTAGCGCCGGGCTTTTTTTATGGAAAATTCTATTACCCAAAATCTCGACATTTTATAAGGATTGTGAAAATAAGAATCCATTTTAATGCCTTATTAAAGACTTGTTTGGTTTTTATTTTTATAGAGCGCTTCGGTTTGATAAATTGGCCTACACGCCTCAAATGCAATTGGCCGCAAACTTATTCGGACCGGAGGTCAAATAATATGGAACAATTTCATATTACAGAAGTATTAGATTTGTCAGCATCATAGGTGCGACATTTAATTATTAATAAAAGATGGTTTGACCATTTACGGAGGAATTTACCATGAAGCAGCAGCTTCTCTTTGCCGCGGCAGCCGCCGCATTAATGGCCGTCCCAACACTTGCCACAGCTCAAGATAGCGATAGTGGCTGGTATTTACGCGGAAACGCAGGATACGGCGCACATACAGATACAGAATTTACCGGCGGTCTCGTGGGTGAAAATGAAAGCGTCGGCGATGTCGCATATTCACTCGGTCTAGGTTACGAAGTAGGTAACGGGTTCCGGATTGAATTAGATGGTTCTTCTCTTTGGACAGACCTTGGGAAGATCGACTCACTGCCGCAGTCTTACGCAAAGCTTCGGACTAACTCTCTGATGGTTAACGCGCTATATGATTTCAATAGTACCGGTACTTTGCAGCCCTACGTCGGTGCAGGTCTCGGAATTGTACAAGGCGATCTTTCTGCAGTAGCAAGTGACTTCCCGTCTGGCACTGTCGGCTCGCCCGGAACTGTTCTAGTTCCATCAACAGCTTGCCCAGGCGCCCGTAGCGGTAGCGACTCCTTTAATTGTGCGTTTGATGATAAAGACAACAATTTCGGTTGGCAGGCTATTGCTGGTCTCGGTGTTGCAATCACAGACAACCTGACATGGGACACCAACTATAAGTACCAAGACGGCGGCGACCTGACGGTCCAAGGTGTTCGTACCAACAATGTTACAGGCGCTGCGACAGACATCACTACTGAATTGGATAACGTTAATTCTCACACAGTAATGACAGGTATTCGCTATCGCTTTGGTGCGTCTACACCACCACCCGCGCCGACGCCCGACGTGTCTTGCTGGGACGGGTCTATGGTGTTTAATGCCAATCAATGCCCGCCAGAGCCACAGCCTGAGCCAGAAGTTGAGTGCTGGGATGGTTCCATGGTATTCAGCGCCGCTGAATGTCCTGCACAGCCAGTCGTATGTTCCGATGGATCAACAGCTCCAACAATTGAGCAGTGCCCAGTTGTTAACGTTTGTGAAGAAGAATATCGTCAAGAAATCATCTATTACGAATTCGACAAAGGTCAATCTGCTGAAACACGAAACACAATTAACCGCATCCTAGATGTAGGCCAGTATTGTGCAGTTCAGAACATTCGCGTTGTCGGTCACACTGATACATCAGGTTCACAAGCCTATAACCTTGGTCTTTCACAGCGCCGCGCTGCGGACGCCCGTGAAGAGCTTGGCCGTCAAGGCGTAGATGCCAATATGATCACATCTGAAGGCAAAGGTGAAACTGAGCCATTCGTTGAGACAGGTGACGGCGTTAAAGAACAACTTAACCGCCGGACTGAAGTTCTAGTGACGCTTGGCACAATCGCTGGTGTAAACTAGGGTCTTAGACCTCATATCCTTTTGAAAGCCCGGCCTAGCGCCGGGCTTTTTTTATGGACAAATTAAAGTTTAGACTTGGTGGCATGAGCTCGCCGGCCCCGTAGAAATTCTTTCTTTTTGCAAAACCGTTAGGCGCGTACGATCGGAGATTCATGTCGCTTTAAATATTGGATCGGAAAAGAGGGTGTTCAGCTTACCTTTTTGAAGCAAATTTACCCTGACTATATTCCAACGTCCCTTTTTGAAGAACACTATCAGTCTCCAATATGGTTTGCGGCGTATAGGCCTCGGAAGCTTTAGCGAGTTGATTATAAAGCGGTACGAAATCTTGCTGCGTCGCCTCAAACAATTGCTCGAAAGAGTCGATAACAAAATAGACGTCCTGATAGTCATCAATTTTATAGTCCGTTTGCATGACCCGCATCAAATCGAATTCGATGCGATGAGGGGACGGACTTTCTAAGCTATATTGTGCTTCGCCAAAAGAGGAGACGATCCCGGCGCCGTAATGGCGTAAACCTTCCGACGTTTTAATCAGGCCAAATTCCACGGTGTACCAGTAAAGGCGGGCCAGGTTTTTCAAACCGTCATACTCTAAAGCTCGCAATCCACCTTTTCCGTAAGCTTCCATATAATCAGCGAAAATGGGCTGAGTTAACAGCGGAACATGTCCAAAAATATCATGAAATATATCCGGTTCTTGCAAGTAATCTAGCTGATCTGCTTTGCGTATAAAACGCCCGGCGGGGAACCGTCGATTGGCAAGATGATTAAAGAACACGTCGTCCGGCACAAGGTGAGGGACCATGACGACTTTCCAGCCTGTTAAAGCCTCTAATTTTGGGTTTAGATCATCAAGATTAGGGATGCCGCCTTCACTGAGAGACAGTTTTTTTAACCCATTTAGAAATTCTTGCGTAGTACGGCCCTTCAAAAGCTCGCTCTGACGCTCGTAGAGTGTGTCCCACACACCATGTTCCTCGTCCGAGTAGGCGTCCCAGACCTGCCGAATGGTAAAGTCTTCGGCCGGAGTTTGAGAAGCAATAATCGGATCGTCTATCATAAAGGCTCACTTATTGAGTTTCTCCAAAGACATAGAAAGGAAGTCACGATAAATCATCCTGCAATTCAGCCCGAAGACGGGGCAAAGTTGCGCCTCTTCGAGGCAAAGTTTTGCTAATGAGGCAAAATTACCTGTCGCCGAAGATTGATCCCAGGGCTTTTTCCAAATCGTTCTTCTCATCTTCCTCTTCTACCTGTTCGGTGGGCTGTCCGTCAGGCGTTTCCGAGGTCTGGGGCGGCGTCTCCTGAATTTCTGTCTCGGGCGAGGAGTCCGACGAAGTATTCTTGTCACCTAATACGCCCCCAAGAATACCGCCAAGCGGGCCCTTAACTTGGTCTTGCAGCCTAGAGGTCACTTCGCCTTTGGCCCTGTCGGCAACGATTTTGCCAAGAAATTCCGTGTCCAAACTTGGGGACGCCTCTCCGAAATCTCCGGCAAACCGAATTGGAATACCGAAGCTTCCAAGTTTATTTGCGTCATCACCTGTGAGCTTTGGCCTGAACCGGAAATCCATTTTTTGATTTCCCATATCAATCGTGCCGACACCATTCGCGCTTACGCCAAGTGCCGCTAGATTAAACTCATTGATGCTCACTACGCCGTCTTCAATTTTGAAAAGGCCTGCTAGATCTTTAAACTTAGTGATTTGAGAGCTGCCAATACCGGAAGGGAGGCTCCGGGACTTCAGGGCTTCATCGAGGCCCGTCAAGAACTTGCTGGCATCAATACCCTGAATTTGCCCGTCCAGCAGTCCAAATCCGCCTTGGCCGTTTAGTCCTCGCATTATTTCTGCTTGGGAACGCCCGGAAGAAGTGATGGAGAGATCGGTTTTCGCTTCGCCGGACGCTTTGGTGAAGCCTGCGATTGCGCTGAGGAAATTATTTCCGTTCAGCTCATTTAACCCCGCCGTCAAAGTCAAAGACGGCATTGCTTTAGAAGCGTCAAAAGTTAAATCCATTTTTCCGTTCCCGCCGTAGAGTGCCACAGTAGGGAGGTTTGCATTTAGAACGCCACCTTGCAGTGTCACGTCCATTTGCGTCTGGCCCAACTTCAACCTGTCTGTGATAACATTGGGGGTTGATACATCGAGATTTGCATCGACGGCTTTGAAGGGTGCAAGATTGAGGGGAGCCTCACTCCAAGGCTGAATTTCGCCTGTCGGATTTTGCGTGCTGTAGCTCGCCATATAAGGACGTAGGTCAAGTCCTTGAAGCGCCAAATTTCCTTCAATGAGAGGGCGCGGGTCGCGGAGTGTAGCTGATAAGGCGCCGCTGCCTTGAATATCATCGAACGCGATCTCTGCCTCGGACAGAGTGAATTTGTCAGACGTTCCAGCGATATCGCCTGTGATATAAAAAGTCTCGAATATTTCTCCGGCGTCCGTATCAGGCGAAAGATCTGTGCCGTTTAAAGCGGCTAAGGCCCTGATATCGGTGACTTCTCCTGTTATAGCGCCGTCCAACGTTAAAGCGTTCTTGTCGTTGAGCGCATATTGTCCGCTTCCTGCGAAGGTCGCATTCAAAAGTCCTTCACTCAAGCCTGCCTGAAGGTCACTTAAAACGAATGTTTCGCCCTGCGTGCTGATTTCTCCAGAAGCGTTTATAGTCTTAATAGACTGCGAATAGGGCATTTCACTTGGAAGGGCCTGAGCCACCTTGGTAAAATTTGGAATGTTTACTGTAAACTGACCATCGGCTTTGGGAGTGTCTGCCAATGCGAGGCCTCCCTTAAAGCTCCCGTTTACGGCGCCCCCTGACGCTGAGGCCTCTAAATCCGGAATCACAATTTCATTGGGGCTGTAATTTAATCGTCCGGCAGCACTTAAAGTAGAGATAAGACTTGCATAGGGCGTTTCAATCTGGGCTGATTGAGCTAAATTTCTCGCATTTGTAATTTCGGAGTCGAAGGTTCCATCGGCAGTTATGCCTGCGTCTGAAAACTCCGCGGCTCCGTTAAATTGGGCCGAAAAATCTTCGCCCCTAGCGTTTGCTTGAAGAGACCTTGCGGCAAATCCTTCTGGCGTGCCATTCAAGCTGGCATTACCCTCTAAGGATTGAAGGAAACCAAGAGGCGGAGTGTCGTCAGGCAAATACGGTTTCAAGGCCAGAAAATTCGTAATCTCAAACTCTGTTTCTCCATTCAGAATGGGTGTTTCGCCAAGCGTAGCAGATCCATTAAAGCGTCCATTAAAGGCCTCGCCGGTCGCTTCAATGTCAGTGTTGTTTGCCGTGATAAGGCCGCCGACATGACTGAAATTTCCTTTGGCTTTCAGCGAGTTCAGGAGCCCAAGATAAGGAATCTCTTGCGGACTAAGCCTCTGAATCGCTTGAGGATTGTTGATGTCTGAGTCTAGAGTTACATCGAAATCCATTTCCGAGGATGCCAAAAATTTACCCTCTGCGGAAATGTTGGCGAACCCAGTATTGATAACGGCGTCGAAAGGCGCTTCATTACCTTCGAGGAACGCGCGAACACTATTTAGTGTCATGTCGATTTCTCCGCGCTCTCCTTGATATGTTAAGCTTAAATCCATTTTTAGAGGCTCAGATAAGCCTGGCACCGATAGAAACCCGTCAATATCGGCGGCTTCGTATCGTTCTCCGCCAAAGCTGTCTTGATATATGACTTGTCCGTCTACGAGATTGAACGCCTCAATCTGTGGATCAAGATTGGCAAAACGACTGTCCCTTGCAAAAGGTTCGTCCGTCTCAGGCGCCGAAGGCGTCTCTTCGTTTTCGGCTACTCTTTCCCAGTTAGCGCGCCCATCCGTCAGCCGCTCGAGATAAATTTGAGGCTTTATCAAATTGAACCCTGCGATTTCGACCCGTTTGGCCAAAAGAGGGAAGAGACGGATGCGGGCCTCCAACTCTTCCACGGTCAGGAAGGGGGTGTCGGAAAAGCCATCATAATTTTCGATACGTACGCCATTGGTTTTCGCTCGTATCAACGGAAATGATTGCACGCGCACATCGCCTGAGATGGTGACGTCTCGACCTAGTTCGTTAGAGAGTTGGGTCTCGATTTTCTGTTTGTAAACGTCTGAGGGGATGAGGCCGGGGGCGATGATAAACGCTCCGATGAGTAACAAGAATAAAACTGCAATTCCGATTAAGATTTTGCGCATGTAATCTCCTGTGCAGCGAGGTTTAAAAGGCTGATCCGTACGCCCCCTTTATCAAGGAACTGATAGCAAAGACAATGCGTTCCTATTTTAACTGCCGATGCTATACTGGCGCTTAGCTGTATATTTTGGCAGCATTATGAAAGAGTATGACAACTCGTTATATTCACAGGAGGATAAATTAATGTGTTTCAACCATTCCCAGGCCCACAGCCCAAGTTCATTGGTATCAAAGGCAAGTTCAGAAGGCTTAATACAGGAAACTAACGTTCAGAATAGGCGCGGTTTTGTGAAAGCTCTTGCGGGCGGCGGGGCTGCAGCAGCACTTGCAAGTTGTACAACCAATCCGGTAACCGGACGCTCTCAATTTGTTGGATTAGCGCCCAGCGGCGCAGAACTAGACAATATGGCCGCTGCATCCTGGGCAGACCTGAAGCAAGAAACGCCTACGACGAATGATCCGCGGTATACGCAGCGCCTCCGAAATATTGGCAGCCGTATTTCAAGAGGGGCAGGCCGAGCGGACCAAACTTGGGACTATGCCGTTTTCGATGAAGACACAAAAAATGCCTTCGTTCTACCTGGAAACCGAGTTGGTTTTTATACGGGTATGATGGATTTTGCAGATAATGATGATCAGATAGCTGGTATTATGGGGCACGAAGTCGGCCATGTCGCCGCGTCTCACGCCCGTGAAAGAATGTCCATGCAAATAGCGTCGCAAGGGGCTGTCATGGGAGGCTCTCTAATTGGCAGTTCGGTTTTCTCTGGGAAGTGTAGCAATCTGTCAGCCGCGCAGAAAAGCTCCTGTATGGAAGGCGCCAATCGAAACACCCAGATGCTCGTGACCGCGCTGGGGTTAGGCTCACAAATTGGGATTGTCTTGCCTTACTCCCGCAAACACGAAACTGAATCAGATCTATTGGGAGTGAACTATATGCACAAATCCGGGTATGATCCTTATCAAGCCGTTCGCCTTTGGGAAAAAATGGCGGCGGACACACCATCTCGTCAGCCTGCATTCCTGTCCACACATCCGGATCCAGCAGACCGGGCGCAAGTCTTGAATGATTACATCCAAAGACAGGAAAAAATGGGTTCGCAAGGGTTTCGCAATATCAACACTTAATTTATCTGCTTTTCCTTCTAAAGCATGATAAAAACGACTTGAATGGCGGGGGTCCATAAGCTAGGTGTCCCGCCACACTGTTGAGCCGCCTTAGCTCAGTTGGTTAGAGCGCCGGTTTGTGGAACCGGAGGTCCTTGGTTCGAGACCAAGAGGCGGTACCATTTATTCCTTGATTTACAGAAAGTTGCGTGAGTTATTCGCCTATTCTGTAATCCTTCCAACATTTCTGACCGTTTCTGTTCCAACAAATTGGAGCGGCCTGTTGAAGAAAGCCGAAGGGATGTCTTCGCCCAAGACTTGGCGAAGCACTTGTTCGCGCGAATCAGCTATTTCGAAAGCGACTCCGTTTGGGTCGAAGGCCGCAAACTTGGATGGTCGTCGTTTTTTTCAAAAAAAGCTCATCGGGTGGGCTTCATTCGGTCATTTAGTTTTTTGAATTTTCAATCGAAAAGAAGAGCAAGTGCGGGGCCATAAAATTATCTTTGATGTGGAATTCGCTTCGAATTCGGTCACAACAGGCGCCTTGCTTCAGATCGCTCCACACACTTTCTGAGCTTTCCCTTCAAAACCAACAACTCAAGAATTAAACATACTTCAACACAGCTTGCTTTAATTCTTTTTCAGAATTCGCCGAGGCGATACTATCGCGAAGTCTATACAAAGAAAAAAATTCGTCTTGGGAGGCTACAAACGAGTCGAGCTTGTCCTGATGTTTTTTCCAGTTTTTACTATTTTCATAAAAAGTAAAAAGGTGAATTTCATTGTCGGACTCATTCCTGATTACATCTTTAGACAAGGCGATTGCATTTAAACCTTCAACGTCAATGTTATTACGAGACAAGTAGATTTCTGAGAATGCAGTTTTCCAATATAAACCCGGAACATATTTTGTAAAATTAATGCCAACTACAAACTCTATTCCACTAGAGCCAGATTGCTTTTCGTCCCATTTCTTTATGAGGCGATTACGATGCACAAACTCATCATGGTCGCACATATAGCCAAAGCTTACACCCTCAAGCTCTAATAAAGTGACAAACAACTCTCCGACTCTATCACCATATTTAAAGCCCCGCTTCACTTCTACAAACAAATAACCATGTGTTGGGACATTATTCCTGCCCCTAAATGTTGTCGGTGACAAGTGATAAGATATCTTATCGCCAATTAGAGAAAAACTAAATTGCTTCGACCTTGGTAAGAACTCTGCAAACTTCTTATCATCATCAAGCCTGTTCGACTTACTCTGAACCCTTTCAGTAGTAGAAAAGTAAACGGGTGCAATCTCTTTGGGTAATCGACGTAATGCGTCTAAGAGAACCTCATGGTTCTCTACAGGAAAATGTATTTTTAAAGTTAAGTTCATCAATTCCCATTCCCTAAGTCGTTGTGACGTTTGATAATGACAGTGGGGTTGTTTTCTACTGGCTTTGACACTTTGGTATATGTTCCTGTATCAATTTCTAGCTTCACACCTTTTTGTTCAGCTACTGCTATGTCATTTCGGATTTGCTTAGTTATATATAAGTTCTTTACATCCTTAATCTCAACAGGGTTACCAGTATCTGGATCAATTCCATCAGGAATGGTGTCTCCTTCTGGCCTAGGAAATCTGTGGACATTCTTACCAATACCTCTTTCATTTAGATTTCTAGTCTCAGAAGCTCTTCCTTGGCGATTATTCTTAGCTACGGTAATAGCTTCCTTGCCGACGAATTTTGCGACCTTCGTCCCTGAACGACGAACGGATAAAAAGTCGGTTGCACCGCGGGTAGCTTCACTTGCAGCTTCCGCAGCAATTTCCTTTATAATGAAAATCGCAATCGGAATAAACATCGGACATTCGCCGTTGGAGTCGGTCAGATTGACAGGGTCGTTTAGAGCGTAGCTGTAACGGTTGAACATTCCGGGTTTTCCCGTATCCATAAATGTGACGGGATCAACACTCAAGAGTCGTCCCATAACCGGGTCATAATACCGAGCCTGCATATAATTCAGCCCCGTCGCACTGTCCTTGATATGGCCAGTAAACCCACCGTGATCCTTAAGAATATTCGGGTTTTCCAACGCTATGCCGAAAGGCGTGTACCGCGTACTTGAGGTGATGGCTGAGACCGCATCTGTCGTTGCTACCGCAGAGCCGATCGCATCGGTGTGCACATACTGAAAGCCTTGTCCTTCGGTCATTCGAGCAATCTCCATGCCCGCCGCTCTTAGATAATCTGTTTTTTCGATTTGGCCGTTGTCCAGAGGGTCCTTATCCCGAACATTACGAGCCCGCCAGAGATATCGTAAACATTATGAAGAACACGATCATTCACGACCGACTTCACACGTTTGAGGTTCCGGTCATAACGATAATTGCCTGTCGTGGGGCTGCCGTTCAAAGAGCCAGACACAGCTGTGGGTTGGTCACTATAGTCATAATAAAAGCCCATTCTGCCGAGTGTCGTAACGTTACCACGGGAGTCATAGGCCACGGTGCGTGTGCCCGTTCCGGCGACGCCTGTTCCAGCGGCTTGGGAGTCGATAGAGTTATAAGCTCTGTTGCGATTGTCGTACTGCAAGTCAATTGTGCGGGCGCCGCTCCAGCCTGAGCTTCCGCTGCCCGTAAATTCACGAGCCCGGATATTCCCAAGACTGTCATAAATATTATTCTGACTCCCCCACGGACCGGAGGCTGTCTTAAGCTGGCCAAGCGGGTCGTAGGTAAAGCTACGGTTGTTGCCACTTACAGCACCATCTGTGATGGAGGTAATTTTCCCTCGCAGGTCGTAGGTGTAGCTGAGGCCGAGACCATTTTTCAAATATGTTTAATAAACTGTGTCGGCAACCTCGGTTGCGAAAATGCGCCTCAAATTAAGCCTAATCTTCGAAGTCCTAACGACTGATTAACCCTGTTCGGGATAAATCAGGGCATGCTTCAAGATACAGACCGCATTAAGACTGAAGATGCCCGTCAGGCTGTGCATGACGCTGACCCTGAAAAGCGCAGCCACGCGACTATGCGTCTATCTAAAGTTATTCAGAACCCAAGCCTTACCGAAGGCGAAAGAGATTACGCCAATCGCCTGATTAAAGTCATCAGTGAGGACGTCTCCGAATTGGTTCGTCGTTCTTTGGCGATTACACTTAGGAACTCTCCCTTTATTCCTAGACCGGTTTTGTCGAGATTGATCGAAGACATCGATTCGATTGCTGTCCCATTGATTGCGCATTCTCCTTTACTGACAGAGGCTGATCTTTCGCTTGTTCTGAAGTCAGGAATGGTGGGAAAGGTGAGGGCTGTCGCGGCGCGTAAAGATCTATCCAACCGCATCATCTTGAGTTTGATAGAGACAGGAGACGCCCAGTCGAGCCGCACGCTCGCCGCCAATGACACTCTCCATTTGTCGGACGAGGCCGCGCAAGCGATGATTGAGACCTACCGTGAAGACGACATTATCCGGCAAGCTATGTTAAATCGAGCGTCCATGCCAATGCCGGTCGTCGAAAAGCTTGTGGCAGCCTCTGCGGAAGACATCGCGGACAGGTTATTTCGCCAAAAATCGCTTTCCGAAGAAAATTCGAATCGAATTGGCCGGGAAACTCATGAACGAACCTTGGTTCGACTAACAAATGAGCATTTTTCGGAAAAGACGCTTAGAGACTTGGTTTCTGCTCTAAAGTCCAATGGACGTCTCACACCTGAATTGACGCTTAGAGCTATGGGACTCGGTAAGGTAAGCCTCGTTCATTATTGCCTTGCTGCCTTGGCAGACTTAAGCGTCAGGAAGGTTGTTTTGATGCTCCATGATACAGGGCCATTTGCTATGCGAGGTCTCTGTGCGAAGGCGGGGTTCAAAGAAAATCAGACACAATTCATGCGGGAAGCTCTCAAGCTCTATAGTGATATTGAAATTTCAGGTGGAAAACTTTCCGCGCATGAATTTCAAGTCAAAATGTTAGAACGAATTTTGACACTGCCAATTGATCTATCAGAAGCTGATAGCGACTATTTTTACGGGATTTTGGACGGTCTCGAATCGGATCAACGAAAAAGCGATTAAGTCGAAAATTGTTCGCGCAGGATTTTTTCGTCCAACCCGTGATCGGCGTCAAATAAGAGGTTCAGCTTTTTCTCGCGATCCTCGTGCACTTTCACATAGGTCACATTGCGAATTTCTTGATTGTCAGCAGAAACTGAAACCGGGCGGCGCAGGGGATCTAGCACCTTGAATTCTACTGTGGCATTGGCGTTAAGCAAAGCCCCACGCCAACGACGCGGTCGAAACGCACTAATGGGGGTGAGCGCTAAAATACGGGATCCCAAAGGAACAACGGGGCCGTGAGCGGAAAGGTTATAAGCGGTCGAGCCTGCTGGAGTTGCCACCAGAATGCCGTCGGCGATTAGTTTCTCGAGTCGTTCATGCCCATCGACTGTCACAGAAATATGTGCGGCCTGTTGCGTCTGGCGAAACAGAGAGATTTCGTTAAAGGCCAGATCTTCGAAACGCCCGCCTTTGGCTTCCACCATCATTTTCAGCGGACGTACAGTCGTTTTTTCTGCCGCAGAGAGACGCTCCAACAAGCTTTCTTCTGAATAAGCATTCATCAGAAACCCGACTGTGCCTCGGTTCATGCCGTAAACAGGCAGTCCGCGCTGCACCAAAGTCGTATGCCGCCGTAATGTCTCCAACATGAATCCATCGCCGCCCAAAGCAATAATTGCGTCTGCTGTTGCGGCATCCACATTGCCGTAACGCTCCGTCAAAGTTTTAAGAGCGCTTTGAGCGTCGGGTTTCTGACTGGCGACAAAAGCCAGTTTTTGAAATGTTGTGTCGGCCATTGCGTTTGAGTTCAGGCCCTTTCCGGTTCATTTGATTATCTCTTATCATTTGACCTGAGGATGTTGCAAAGATTAAAAACTTGAGTGGGGGTGTTGATGTCCAAGTATTATTCTAATTTTGTTAATAGGGCATTGTTTCTAATTCTCTTCGGACTGATGCCTGCTTTCGGATATGTTGAGGCGTCGGCGAGTGCCTGGACGTTAAAGCCGGGCAAAGCCCAGCTTATTCTAACGGGGGCCTATAGCTCTGCCGATACACTCATAGACAGTGAAGGCGATGCTATTGAGCTGCAAAGCTTTACCAAGAGTGACACGCGCCTCTATCTGGAGTTTGGCTTATTCGAAAATATAATGATGGTCGGGCAGGCGGGGTATCAATTCATTGATTTTGAAGGCGCCGGAAGTGACGTTGACTTTGCTGATTTCGAAGAGACGAAACTGGGGCTGCAGTATCAGATCAAACGGAAAGAGGGTTTGGCCGCCTCTGTTCTGGCGTCCTATGTTCTAGACGGCGGGCTTGACGATCCCCGCCTTAATCTTGGCGGCCGGAATAATGAGATCGAGGTGAGGGCGCTCTTTGGGCGAAGCAGATCTCTTAAGCCTGGCGAAGACCTAAGTTGGATCTGGTTTTATGATGTTCAACTGGGAACTCGGTATGACCTGAAAAGCAATGATATCAGTCGGTGGCAACTCGACCTGACGGCCGGAATAAAGCCGACTGAAAAGTGGATGGGCTTGGCCCAATTATACGGGCTAGATATTCAGGAGCAGAGAAACGGCAATTTTGTAGTTCCTAGCACGAAACAAGCTAAATTGGAGCTATCCATCGCCTACCAGATTAGACCTGATCAATATATTCAGTTCGGGGCGCTGCGAACTCTCACAGGACGGAATGTAGTCAAAGAAACCGGTTTGTTTACGGGGATTTGGCGGAAGTTTTAGATTCTGTTCCATTAGTTTGTTGTTTCATATAGGCGATAACTGCTGCTCGGTCCTCTTCCTTCTTTAATCCGATGAAACTCATTCGGTTGCCTGGAACAAAATCGCTAGGGCGAACCAAAAAGGTATCGAGAGTGTTATCTGTCCAGACGACATCGGAGGCGCTCATCGCTTTTGAATAATTAAAGTCAGGCTTTGCCCCCGAGGCACTTCCGAAAAGGTTGTGGAGATTTGGGCCAACTTTATGGATTTCGCCTTGCCCTAGAGTGTGGCAGGCCTGACAGCGTTTAAAAATAATTTGACCCCTTTCCAGCTGCGTCATGGCCGTCTTAGCGGTGACTGGCGTTGAACCAGTTCCTTCTTTATCTCCGCAGCCGGAAATCAAAATACTTGTGACGAGAAGGGAGATACAAAGGGCCAAAAGTTTCGCCTGAATTGTCATCGTTAAATCCTGTCAGTTCCTTTGAATTTCATCAAGTCGTACAAAAACGTATATGCGCTATATGTGAATGTGACAAAGCGCCTCTTATCGCCTTAGCTGTGATATGGCATGACTTATGACAATTAGACGCCCTTCTTCTGGTTGAAAAAAAACGAAAACAAAGAGTAGAAAGTTTATGACATTTCATCCGCCCCAAAAAGCGATGCAGTTTTTGCTCAATCACAGTGTGGATATGGAGGCGCTCCGCGCTTTACCGCAATTCGAAGATGCCAGCCAAGAGTTGGTAAGCGACGTTCTGGCCGGGGCGGCGGCTTTTTCCAGTGATGTGATTGCCCCGACAAATTGGGACGGGGACCAGTCTCCAGCGCAGCTCAATGGCGATGACGTGACGGCGTCTCCGGGATTTAAAGAGGCATATAAGGCCTTTGTTGAGGGCGGGTGGCAAACGCTTGCCACGCCTGAAGATATTGGCGGCATGGGCCTTCCGAGCGTCGTGAGTGTCGCGACCAACGAGATGATTTACGCCTCCAATATGTCCTTTGGCCTCTGCCCGATGCTGACGTCCAGTGCGGCGAAAGCCATTCACGCCCATGCGTCTGAGGAGCTTCAAGAGATATATCTGTCTAAAATGGTGACAGGCGAATGGAGCGGGGCCATGTGCCTGACGGAACCTCAGGCCGGATCCGATTTGGGGCCGGTTCGAACCAAAGCCACTGACAACGGCGACGGAACTTATAGTCTAAAGGGCCAGAAGATTTTTATTACTTGGGGCGATCACGACTGCGCCGATAATATCATCCATTTAGTCCTGGCTCGTCTGCCCGATTCCCCTAACGGGTCGCGCGGAATATCTCTTTTTCTTTGTCCGAAGTATTTTGTCAACGAAGACGGGTCTCTTGGAGAACGCAATAAATTCAAACCTATAGGGCTGGAACATAAACTCGGAATCCACGGGTCGCCGACCTGTACTATGGAATTTGACGGCGCAACAGGCTGGCTTGTGGGAGAGGCCAATCGCGGTCTCGCCTGTATGTTTACGATGATGAATGAGGCCCGACTTTTTGTTGGAGTGCAAGGCGTCGCAATCGGTGAACGCGCCTATCAAGCCGCTCTAGATTACGCGAAGGAACGCGTGCAGGGAGTTCCGATCGACGGCGAAGCGGGCGACCCGATCATAGGTCATCCTGATGTTCGCCGCATGTTGTTGGAAATGAAAACCCGCCTTATGGGGGCCCGAGCGATCGCGATGGCGACTGCTGCGGCTTCAGATTTGGCTTTTGCCAGCCAAGATGCGGATGTTGCGAAAACCGCACATGCCCGCGAAGCTCTGTTGACGCCCATTATTAAATCCTATGGCTCCGACGCAGGCGTTCAGGTCGCTTCTATCGGCGTTCAGGTGCATGGCGGAATGGGCTTCGTTGAGGAAACCGGCGCGGCCCAGCATTACCGCGACGCCCGTATTGCGCCTATTTACGAGGGCACAAATGGAATTCAGGCAATTGACCTTGTCGGGCGTAAACTTCGCCGGGATGGCGGCGAGGCGATGAAGGATATGATCGAAAACCTTAAGCTAATCCAATCAATTGCCGAAAAAAGTTCATCGGCAGAAAAACTCGGCTTGGGCGCGTGCGCCGAGTCACTATCAAAAGGTATTAGTGCGCTTTCCACCGCGACAAATCTCGTTCTCGATGCGGATGACAAAGACGCTCTCAGCGTCGCCATGCCTTATTTGAATCTTTGTGCATCCGTTATTTCCGGCGCCTTTCTTCTCAAATCTGTTGTGAACGGCGCAGAGGCTGGAGACGAACTCACGGCCTCTATGGCAAGTCTTGCCCGCTATCACGCCGTCGCGATTATGCCGGAAGCGGAGGGCTTACTAGGGCAAATTCAAGCGGGCGCATCCGCTGTCTTTGATTTTCCGGAAAGTCAGCTTGCAGACCTCTAATTAGCGCATTCCAAAGCGGATGACAGCCTCTGTGCAGGCTTTTACGATTAGAATCATGATGCGGGTCAGGGTGGGGTTCCCGTCCTGCAACCTCTGTTTGGCTTCTTCATGATGCTCTTTTTCATCGAGGTATATCGCTGAGACCGCTTTATAGGCTGTGGTGTCTGTCCCTTGAAGGTAGTTCATCTGTTGGTCGAGATGCTCCAGAACTACACTTTCGACAGCATAAGTGGTGGCGGCGATGGCGGAGGGGCCAATTATCGCTGTTACGAATCCGAGCATATAACCGCCGATGCCATTCAAATGGTAGCTTACGCAGCGCCTAATCCCATTGTCAGATAAATGGGCCGAGAATATTCGCCTATGTTCTTCTTCATGGGACTGAAAATGCTGCAATCGGGTCACTAAACTTGGGGCTCTAATCCGGGCCACTAATGTTTGAGCCCGATAGATATTCACCGCTCCGTTCTCCCCGGCATGATCGACTTTGATCATTTTTTCGGCTTTGGTTTGTGCGGGACGCAACATTTTGCCTCGTTTTTCAATTACATAACACCTATAACGCCTTTCTAAGCATAGGGAAATGTCGATATGTCAGCACAAAACCACGTTAAACGAATGACTGCGCCGGAAATTACGGCGCGAAAAGGTGGTGACCCTATCGTCTGTTTGACAGCTTATGATGCGCCGACTGCGTCCATTTTGGATGAACATTGCGACCTGATTCTCGTGGGGGACAGTGTCGGGATGGTAGTTCACGGGCTAAATTCCACTGTCGGCGTGACAATGGAAATGATGATTCTACACGGGCAAGCGGTGATGCGGGGCTCTCAGAAAGCCTTAGTCGTGGTGGATATGCCGTTTGGCTCCTATGAAGACGGCAAAGAACGGGCCTTTCAAAATGCGTCGCGTGTGATGATGGAAACGGGTTGCCAAGCAATCAAGATTGAGAGCGGCTCATATGCGGCAGAAACTATTCGCTACCTAGTTGAGCGCGGCATCCCTGTGATGAGCCACGTTGGACTACGTCCGCAAAGCCACCACGTATTAGGAGGTTTCCGCGCGCGCGGCCGACGCGAATCTGTTGCCAATGAGATTGTAGAGAATGCAAAAGCCGCCGCCGAGGCAGGGTCTTTCGCCGTTGTGGTTGAAGGCGTCTCTGAAGATATAGCCGATAAAGTTACGGAAGCTGTTTCTATTCCTACAATCGGGATTGGGGCGTCGGCGAAATGTGACGGGCAGATACTGGTCACGCCCGATATGCTAGGCCTGTTCGATCGAGTCCCGAAATTTGTCCACAAATTTGCGGATCAGAAAGCATTGGTTGAAAAGGCCGCGTCTGAATATGCGGCGAATGTGAAACACCGCAGTTTTCCCCGCGCGGAAAACGTTTATCACTTCAAAAAATAACCTTTAAATATCAAGGTAGCGGGCCTGGTTAGCTTACGCCCTGTTAATGCCCTTTGCTGTTGCGGCGGGCGGGTCGAAGCGATAGGTTCCGCCGGATTTTAAGAGTAAGCCGGCGTTGACTCGCGGCATTAGCAAGAGAACAGGTCGCCGTGGTCGATTTTATCAATGAAGTCGAGGAAGAACTCCGTAAGGACGACTATAATAAACTCCTCAAAAAATATGGACCGGCGATAGCGGCGGTAATTGCGCTTATCATTGCCGGAACGGCGTTTCTGGAATGGCGTAAATCCAGTGATGACCGCATGGCGCGGGCAGCGTCTTCGAGCTATGTCAGTGCCTCTGATTTGGCGGCAGATGGACAGTCAGACAGGGCTGTCTCTTCTTTTGTCGCACTTTCTGAGAAGGCTCCGAGTGGATATGCCGGACTTTCTTTAATGCGGGCAGCGGCCGTTGAATTGGAGAGAGGCGACTCAGCTGAGGCTGTTGATCTCTATGATCAGGCGGCGGAAAAGTTCAAGCGAGCCCGACATAGAGACCTCGCAAAGCTTAAAGCAGCTTATATTCTTTCTGATCAAGGAGCGTATGCGGACGTTCAGGCTCGCCTTGACTCTTTAGCTACCAAAGATGCGCCCTATGAGTTTTTGGCGCGGGAGTTGGCCGGATTTATTGCTTACCAAACGGGTGACATGAATACCGCACGACAGGAATTCACCTATCTAGAGAACATTCCCGGGGTTCCGCCGTCAATTGCCGAGCGGGCGGGGCAGTTCCTGACCCTTGTACCAGTTGCGGAGACTGACGACGCCGCGGCGCCTGAGACGGGTATGTCGAGTTCGGGTGACGACTTACCCGATAGTGATGCCGCTCTACCGCCGCCCAATGAAATAGAGGCTGATGCGTCAGAGCCCAGTGAGGCGACATCAGAAGCAACCAATCAACCCGAATCCGGAGACGCCCCGTGAGCAATTTGACTGCCCGGACAAAACTGTCTGCTCTTGCATTTACGACTATCTTGTTGAGCGGTTGTTCTACGCTTTCCAGCGTGACGGACGCCATCAACCCGTTTGATAAAACTGAGGCTGAGAAGCGTGCCGAGCAAGGTGACGTTGCAGGAGAAAATGAGCGTATTTCCATCCTCGAACTTTCGGACTCACTAAGCGTGTCAGGGACAGTAACGCCGGACCAAGTGAGTCTGCCTCCGGCATACGTAAATACGGATTGGCCTCAGGTGGGCGGAAACGCATCTCATGTGGTGCAGAATACAGCGGCTTCTGGTTCTCTCTCTAAGGTTTGGTCCAAAGACATTGGTAAAGGATCAGGGCGAAAAACCCGAGTGGTCGCGTCCCCTGTTATCGTCAATGGTGTGATCTATACGATGGACGGAGATAATGAAGTCACAGCAGTAAGTGAAACGACAGGGGATAAGCTGTGGAGCTATGAGGTCAGAGTTTCTGAGAGGGAGCGCACGCGTGAAGGCCGTGCAGGAATAATTGAACGGATCAGAAACCCCTTAGCCCTGTTTCGGGATAATTCCGGCACAGATAAAGAAAGTGTCGGCGGAGGAGTCACTTTTGACGGCGGTACTCTTTTTGTAAGTTCAGGTTTGGGCGCAATTGCAGCTCTTGACCCCTCCACTGGGACTGAAAAATGGAAATACGAAGCCCGTGTACCTATGCATTCGGCCCCCGTAGCGAATAACGGGCGGGTTTTTGTCATTTCTGACGATAATGAACTATACGCTTTTAATGCGAATACTGGCGAAGTCCTTTGGACCTATCAGGGTATTATTGAAAGTGCCCGGATGTTAACATCTCCTGCCCCCGCTGTGGTTGACGATGTTGTTGTCGCGCCTTTTTCTTCAGGTGAAATTGTCGCCTTACGCGTTCAGAACGGCGGCGTTTTGTGGCAGGACTCACTGAGTTCTAATGCGCGTCTGACGCCGCTAGCTTCGCTGAATGATATTTCGAGTGGTCCGGCTGTCGCGGATGGTTATGTGATTGCCTCTGCGCAGAGCGGCGTCATGAGCGCTTTTGACTTCCGTACGGGACAACGTATTTGGCGCCAGCCTGCGGGAACGCTTGGTATTCCGCTTATTGTTGGGGATTTTGTTTTTGCCGTTACGACGGAGGGGCAGGTTGTCTGCCTTTCAAAGCTTGATGGATCTGTTGTTTGGCTTCAACAGCTAGATGCTTTTAAAAACCCCGAAAAACGAAAAACGAGGATTGTCTGGTCAGGGCCGATAATGGCCGGAGGACGCCTTTTCATGGCGTCATCACGTGGCGAAACTGTTACTCTGAATCCTCAAAATGGAAACATTATGAACACGGGTAAAGTGAATGGGGACGTATTTGTTTCGCCTATTATTGCCAATGAAACGATTTATGTCGTGACCGATGACGCTAAGCTCATCGCTCTAAGATAGTCAGGACTTGCTATGGTGCGCCGCGCCAAAGATGATGATTGGGAAGACGAAGATCTAGGAGGCCAAAAAAGGTCTGCGAAGATCGCTGTTATCGGCCGACCTAATGTTGGAAAATCTACTTTATTCAACAGGTTGGCAGGAAAAGCTCTTGCTATCGTAAATGATACGCCTGGAGTGACCCGGGACGTCCGTGAAACTAAATCCAAAATGCGCGGGCATGATCTGACCTTGATGGATACCGCTGGGTTTGAGACGGCGAAAGGTGATGTCCTTGAAGCGAGAATGCGCGAACGGACAGAAGCGGCCGTGATGGACGCTGATATCTGCTTGTTTGTTTATGACGCTCGGGACGGCGTGACACCGCTCGATCGTACATTTGCGCAGTTTGTACGTAAGACTGGTAAACCCGTTGTTCTCGTGGCGAATAAGTGCGAAAGCCGCGCCGGAGATGTCGGGGTGACGGAAGGTTATTCTCTTGGGATGGGGGATCCAATTGAGGTGGCCGCAGAACACAATATCGGATTTGTTGACCTTGACGATGCGATTGAGCTGGCACTCCGCGACGTGAAGCTCGACATGCCGGATGAGGTTATCGACGAATCTGAAGCGCCTGTCCGAATTGCCATAGTGGGCCGTCCTAACGCGGGAAAGTCGACTCTTATCAATACGCTGATTGGCGAAGACCGGTTGCTCACAGGGCCTGAGGCCGGAGTTACGCGCGATTCAATTACGATTGATTTCGTCTGGCAAGGCCGCCGGGTACAATTTCATGACACAGCCGGGATGCGCAAAAAAGCCAAAGTTCAAGAGACTTTGGAGCGCCTCTCAGTACAGGATAGCTTACGCGCGATAAAATTTGCTCAGGTTGTGGTCTTGCTCATGGATGCCGAGAAACCGTTCGATAAACAAGACCTGCAAATCGCCGATCTGTGTGAACGCGAAGGCCGCGCTCTGGTTATTGGGGTCACCAAGTGGGATCTAGTCGAGAACAAATCAGAAATGGCGAAATATCTGCGGGAAGAGGCGGCTCGCCTTTTGCCGCAATTGAAAGGCGTTCCAGTCGTTATGTTTTCTGGATTAACAGGGAAGAGTGTGGACCGCCTCCTGCCGGCGATTGAACGGGTTCAGATTGACTGGTCCGCTAAGGTGAAGACGTCAGAGCTAAATGACTGGTTAGTCGAAAAGGTTCAGCGTCACCCGCCGCCCGCCGTAAACGGCAAGCGCATCAAACCAAAATACATTAGTCAGACTAAGACCCGTCCGCCGACGTTTGTGCTTAAATGCTCCCGTGCAACTAAACTTCCGGAAAGCTATAAACGTTATCTTATTAACGGATTACGCGAAGACTTTGAATTAGTTGGAATACCGATTCGTCTCTATGTCAAAGCGGATGAAAACCCCTATGACAAGACGGTGCGTAAGCAGGGCATGGAGCCGCTCCGAGAAAATAGTCGGCGCAACAGATAGCTGCGCCGCCATTTCTATTCAGGCTATTCTTGGCTTTCTGCCGGATCCGAATCAGCAGCCGGTCTTAGATAAGTATCGAGAAATTCGACATAGGCATTTGATGCTTCGATTCGGTTGGATTTGTTTCGGAAGCCATGCCCTTCATCTTCAAAAATAATATACTCGACGGGCACATCATTTTTTCGAACCGCCTCTACCAACTCATCACTTTCAACCTGCAACACACGCGGATCGTTGGCGCCTTGAACAACTAATAGAGGCTTGTTGATATTTTCCGCATGAAAAAGTGGTGAAATTGCACGGTGACGCTTCTCGTCGGTGGCTGGATCTCCCATCTCGTCATAGAGAGATTCGCGGAAGCTTTCCCACCAAGGCGGGATAGAGTTTAGGGTTCGCACCCAATTGGTTACGCCAAATATATTGATCCCGACATCAAATTCCTCGGGCTCGAAGGCGAGGGCTGCAGCGACCATATAGCCGCCATAACTCCCGCCAATAATACCGATGCGTTCTCCGTCAACCCAATCGTATTCAGCCATGAAATCCTTAGACGCGATGACGTCTTTGAGATCGACATCACCGTGTTTTTTATCGTCCATATGGAAGAAGGTTTTACCATAGCCGGAGCTGCCACGATTGTTCATGGCGTAAACCGCGTAGCCATTATTGACCAAATGCTGAATGGTTGCATTGTAGCCCTTTCGGTTTTGCCCGCCCGGGCCGCCATGAACCATGATAAGAGCAGGGACGGCTGTCTCCGTGCCAGCGTCGTGTGGTTTGTAAAGGATGCCCGGAATTTCCAACCTATCGTAACTTTCATAACGAACGACTTCGCCTTCAACTAACATATCGGAGGATATTTCCGGGTTTAGTGCATTTGTCAGCCCTTTCACGTCGCCGCTGGCCAATGAGGCGATATGAATGTCAGACGGCGCCCTATCGCCATTCATGATGAAAGCTACTTGGTCTTCATTAGCTGAGAAGCGGACGGAATTGACATTTCCCTCGGGCAAGTCATTTAGCCTTACGTTCTTTTTTTCGGTCAGATCGCGAATTGTAACCTTTGTCGACCCGTCATCGTTTATGCCGCTGACGCGGTATCGGCCACTTGGAGAGTAGGTAACGTAAGAGACGTCCCAATCCGCTTTCAGAAGTTCCGATTTCTCTCCAGTCTCAATATTATATTGCCAGGCTTGGGTAAATTCGCCGTATTCGTCCGTGGCATAAACTAAGGACTCTCCATCAGGCGAAAACTCATAGGAGGCGTGCGAAATATTTCCCTTATGTTCAGTGATCAAGGTCGGGGTTTTATCCGCGCTTTCCATATCTACAAGATAGATATCTGAATCGGCAGAGGTACGATTCTGCGTTAGGGCCAGGTAACGACCATTTCTGCTGATAGCATCAACTTGCTTGCCATCATTCTCAAAAATCATTTCGCGCGAATAATCGTCCGTTTGATAGCGATAAATATCAAAGGTTTTGGCATCCCGTTCATTGGTCATTAAAAAGAAACTATCGCCCGACTCTGACCAGCCTATAAAGCTGGCTTTGACCGGGTTGCCGGGCGTCAGGTCTTTCGCAGACCCGTCCAGCTCTTGCACATAGACATGGTTAAGCTCATCCCCACCGCCATCGGAGGTATAAAGGAGACGCTCGTCATTTGGAAACCAGCTCACGGCGGATATTGGGTTTTGTGTAGAGTCCGTAAGTTGGGTTTTTTCGCCCGTTTCGGTATCTAATCGGTAAGCGTTGAAAATCCCGCTCTCATCAGAGGTGACCAATAAGTCACCACTTGAGGCTCCGAAAGCCATTCCGGCGCTAGACGGAAGGCCATAGCTTGTAGTCTGAAAAAAGGCTTCGGCTGAAAATTTGGGAATTTCTTTTTCAGCCTGTCGTTCGAAAACCGGCTCGGAGGCTGTAGAGGCGTTTGATTGGGCCTGGCACGCGCCCAGTGCCAATACCGCAGCGCTAGTTAGTAAAAAATACTTCATTTTGATCTCCCCGTTTTTGATTACTACGAATGATAGCACGATTAGAATGCTTGAAAATGTAAAAAATACTTTACATGGCGACATTTCAGTCCTATGTAAAAGATATCTTACATTTTGGAGGTTTGCAAGATGACACGCATAGAAGAGATGACAGAGCCGCAACGTCAGAGCTGGATCAAAATTATGGCCGATAGTGCAATTTTGATCTGGTTTTGGAATGTTATGACCGAAGGGTTCGGTCTGGTGCCGCAAAATTTTAGTCCAGCTCAGACCAGTGGAATTTTTATTAAGCTGGTAATTATTACCATCATCTTGCACGCTGGCATCTCTATCGCGTTTGAAGTTCGTAAGAAAAAGGACCGGTTCGAGAAAGATGAGCGGGATATGGAGATTTCCCGTAAGGGCAGTCAGGCTGGTTATGGATTACTTCAGCTAGGCGTCGGCTTTGTTATTATTACTCTCTTGGCGCAATTTGTCATCGGAGATGCTTATCAAGGACCGGTCTCGGTTATCGAGCCTGTTGAAATGATTTTTGCGCTCTCTGTGATTTCATATCTTTCAGATCTGTATCGTCATGCAACCATATTGTGGGCTTACAAGGCCTGATCATGGGAGGTAAGAAGTCTAACATAACAAATAAGATTAAGCGCGTACGTGTGTTAAATGGGTATTCACAGGTCGAGCTGGCCGAAAGGGTCGGCGCAACCCGCCAAACGATTATAGCGGTAGAGGCCGAGCGTTATGCGCCCTCACTTGAATTGGCCTTCCGCATCGCCCACGTCTTAAAGGAACCTATCGACGGACTTTTCGTATTTGATCCGTCTGCTCTCGATTAAACCACTAAGGAAAACTATGACCGATATTAACGCTTATGCCGCCAAAGAAGCTGGTGCGAAACTCGAACCTTATAGCTTTGACCCAGGGGCGATTGGTGAGCATGAAGTCGATGTGAAAGTTTCCGCCTGTGGCGTTTGCCATTCAGATATTTCAATGATTAACAATGATTGGGGTATGGGGCAATACCCCATGGTGCCGGGTCATGAGGCCATTGGTGAGATTACTGAGATCGGGAGCGCTGTGAAAAACCTTAAAGTAGGGCAGACAGTCGGCGTAGGCTGGAATGCAGAAAGCTGCATGCACTGTCCGCCTTGTCTTTCTGGAACGCAACAACGCTGCCAAACGGGCGTCCCGACAATTATTTCCAAGGGCGGTTTCGCCGATCGCGTGCGCGTACAGGACATCTGGGCTGTACCTATCCCGGACGGGATGGATGCCAAATCAGCTGGGCCGCTGTTTTGCGGGGGTATCACAGTGTTTTCGCCCTTTGTCGAATACGACTTAAAGCCAACAGACCGTGTTGCTGTTATTGGAATCGGAGGTTTAGGACACTTGGCCTTGCAGTTTGCCCGCGCTTGGGGGTGCGAGGTGACAGCTTTCACAACCTCTATGGAGAAAAAAGAGGAATTGAAGGAGCTTGGCGCGCATCATGTTGCCAATAGCCGCGACGCTGACTCGATGAAGAAATTGAAAGGTCAATTCGACTTTATTCTATCTACCGTCAATGTCAGCTTGGATTGGCCGAGTTACCTCGCCACGTTACGCCCCAATGGCCGATTGATTACGGTTGGTGCCGTTGACAAACCGATGGGTATTCCTGCCTTTTCTTTGATCTCAGGCGGAAGGTCCGTTGGGGGATCGGATACAGGGTCTCCTGACCGCGTGGCCAAAATGCTTGAATTTTGTACACGACACGGCATCAAGCCCATGGTTGAATATTTCCCGATGGAAAAAGTCAATGAAGCTTTAGAGCATTTGGAAAGCGGTAAAGCGCGCTATCGCGTGGTGCTCACAAATTAGCGTCTGCTATCCGTTCCGCTGGGTTTGTTCGCCAAACTAAACTGTCTCGCGGTAATTTATGACTTGGTCTGTCTCTAAATATTCCGGAGACAGCATTCTTACGATCATTGGCGCAATGTCTGAAGGGTTCGGGAGTTTGCTCGGGTCTTCACCTGGCATCGCCTTGGCCCGCATCGCAGTGCGTGTTGCGCCGGGGTTGAGCAAATTGACCTTGAGGGCGGTGACCTCTGCTTCTTTCGCATAACATTGAACCAAGGCCTCCAAACCGGCCTTGGTCGCGGCGTAAGCACCCCAATAGGCTCTACGAGTGTTGGCTACACCGGAGGTCATGAAAAGAGCACGTCCTGAGTCAGACGCTCGTAGAAGGGGGTCTAAGGAGCGAATGAGTCGATAATTTGCCGTCAGGTTAAGGCTGACGAGTTTATCCCAGATTTTTGGATCAAGGTGCGGAATGGGCGTTATTTCGCCTAGCATCCCGGCATTCGCAAAAAGTCCGTCGAGCTTACCCCATCTTTCGTTTATAATGGCCCCTAGGCGGTCGATCCCGTCTGTCTGGGTTAAGTCCATTGGGACAAGCGTACAGCTTTGTCCTTTGGCTTTGACGGCGTCGTCTAAGGCCTCCAGCCCGCCTTGTGTTCTAGCAATTGCGATAATGTCAGACCCGGCCTCGGCCAGCGCTTCTGCAGCAGCGTAGCCGATTCCGCGCGAAGCGCCGGTCACGAGAGTGACGCGTCCTTTCAAAGGTTTTGACATAATTAGGCCTTACGCAACTTCAACAAGGAAGGAGAGCTGTTTGGATTCCCCGCTGGCTTCACGGTCTCGGTCAATCAGGGGGGTGGGGTAATCCCCGGTAAAACAGTGATCGGTAAACTGCGGAGCATCGGCATTGCGTTCTTCGGCGCCCATGGCCCAGTAAAGGCCCTCAACAGAGAGAAATCCTAAGCTGTCGACCTCTAACATCTCAGTCATGGCTTTCAGATCATAATTCGCCGCTAAAAGTTTGTCCTTAGACGGCATATCAATGCCGTAGTGATCTGGATGTTTGATGGGCGGGGAAGCGGAGCGGAAGTGTACTTCTTTAGCGCCAGCAGCTTTGATCATTCGAACAATTTTCGTGGAAGTCGTTCCGCGAACAATTGAATCGTCCACAAGCAGAACACGTTTACCTTCTATCATCGAACGGTTGGCAGAATGTTTGAGGCGTACGCCCATGTCGCGAATTTGTTGAGTCGGTTGAATAAATGTCCGGCCCACATAGTGATTTCGGATAATACCAAGTTCAAACGGGATACCAGTTTCCTGGCTATACCCCAATGCGGCAGGGACGCCGCTGTCAGGGACAGGAATGATAACATCCACATCTGCGGGTGTTTCTTGCGCCAATCTTCGTCCCATACGCTTTCGGACTTCATAGACGCTTTTGCCGCCGACGATGCTGTCAGGGCGAGCAAAGTAGACGAATTCGAATATGCAAGGTCTGCATTGGGCATTCGGGAAGGCGGTGAAAGACCGGATGCCGTCGGCGTTGATGACTACGACTTCGCCGGCATCAACTTCGCGGATAAAAGTGGCGCCGATCATATCAAATGCACAGGTTTCAGAAGCGAGAATATAGCTGTCGCCGACCCGGCCAATCAAAAGAGGACGAATGCCAAAACGATCCCGGGCGCCAATAAGCATATCTTCGGTCATGCCGACAAAAGCGTAACCGCCGTCAACTTGGCGAATAGCATTGACGAACCGATCAATAAATTCACCCGACTTTTTACGGGCGATAAGGTGAATGACCACCTCAGTATCTGAGGTAGACTGAAACAGGGCCCCTTTTTCAACTAAATGTTCTCTTATCGCGTAAGCATTCGTAATGTGACCGTTATGAGCGAGAGCAAAGCCGCCGGAGTGCAGCTCTGAGAAGAGCGGCTGAACATTGCGCAGGACGGTTTGTCCAGCCGTGGAGTAACGGTTGTGGCCAATCGAAATATGTCCCGGCAGGCGTTCAGAGGGGTCTTCGCCAGTGAAGTTATCTCCGACTAAACCGAGGTGTCGTTCCGTGTGAAACTTTCGTCCGTCATAACTAGCGATACCGCAGGCTTCCTGTCCGCGGTGCTGCAATGCGTGGAGGCCCAGAGCCGTTAGAGAGGCGGCGTTTTCCATTCCAAAGATTCCAAAGACCCCGCATTCCTCGCGAATTTTGTCTTCATTTAGGTCAATCTCACAGGACGGATTTAAAGGCCCCGTTTTAGACATATCTGTCATTCGCTAATCTCCAGGCTGATAGCGTCAATATCGCCGTCTTTAATACGGTCTGCGTAAGACTTCCACTCCGCAAAGGGTAGATTTCGGATGACATCCCCGATGCGGTTCAGAAGCGGGTAAAAAGTAGAGGTTTCAAGATAGTGCGGAAGCGGCTTAGATGGTGCCTCCATCTGATCCCGCATAGATTCCGGCATTCGGTCCATTATGTCCGAGGGGTAAGTACCAGGGTTTTCTAAAATGTCTCTTTTAAAATCCTGAGCTTCCACACTGGCGCGGTGACTGGCAGTTAAAACCATGACGCCGAGCGCCGCCAAGATCAGCCCGCGGAAAATTCCGAAAACGGCCCCGAGCGCGCGATTCAGAAACTTTGCTGGCGGGGCTTCCAGTTTGCCGAATATCTTCGACAGAATGAAGACGGCTAGGAGGTAAACAACAGCAAAGGTCCCTAGGCCCAAGGTCGCGTCAGCTAACCAGGACGGCGAAATAAAGTCTTGAACCTGATAACGAAATTGGCCCCATACAACGAGAGTTAAGATGCCTGCCATTAACAGGGCAACAAGAGAAAGCACCTCACGAAGGAAGCCACGCTGCAAGGCAATGATGAGGGATATAAGCAGAATGACGAGAACGACGACATCAAATCCGTTAAAGGCAAACGGTCCAATACTCATACGAGGCTCGCTTTATAAGTCTACGCCGCCCAATTGGTCTCCCAATCCTTCCCGGCTTCTGCGCTGGCTTCTACACGGCGAACGAGGTCGGGCAAAGCCTTGATTGCAATTATCGGCAGTGCCGCATTTTCATTGGCTTGATCAGCTTTGCCTTGGTCAGTTTTAAGAGGGCGGGGCGCTATAGCTTTTTTAAAGCCCAGCTTTGCGGCCTCCTTTAACCTTGCATCAGACCGCCCAACGGCCCGCACATCTCCGGACAAGCTAATTTCTCCGAAAACCACCGTATCAGCGGGCAGGGGCATATCGAATGCAGAAGAGACAAGCGCGGCGGCGACAGCGAGGTCAGCAGCAGGCTCATTGATTCTTAATCCGCCCGCTACATTGAGGTAAACGTCTTTTCCGGCAAAACTCACCCCGCACCGGGCCTCTAGAACCGCTAAGACCATAGCTAGGCGGCCATTATCCCATCCGACGACAGCGCGCCTCGGCGTGCCAAAGGCGGCAGGGGCAACCAAGGCCTGTATTTCTGTCAGCACGGGCCGAGTGCCTTCTAGCCCAGCAAAAACGGCTGCGCCGCTTGATAAATCTCGTCGCCCATTTAGGAAAAGCGCGGACGGGTTAGGTACTTCTCCGAGCCCGCTTTCAAGCATTTCAAAAACACCGATTTCGTCTGTAGGGCCAAACCGGTTCTTGTGGCCGCGTAAAATTCTGAATTGATGAGCGCGGTCACCTTCGAAATAAAGCACCGCATCCACCATATGCTCGACCACGCGGGGACCCGCAATTTGACCGTCTTTGGTGACGTGCCCAACGAGAATGACACAGGTCCCGCGTTTTTTGGCAAACCGGGTCAATTCTTGAGCGCAGGCCCGCACTTGAGCGACGGTCCCGGGAGCGGCGCCAAGTTGATCTGTCCAGAGGGTCTGAATGGAATCAATAATAACGACATCCGGTTTTTCGGCCATCAAGCCATCTATAATTGGGCCAAGAGAGGTTTCTGCTGCGAGGGAAACAGGGCTGTCGGCCAACCCAAGTCGTTTTGCCCGACGCCGCACCTGTCCCACGGATTCTTCGCCTGAAATATAGGCAGTCTTGATGCCGCTTTTGGCCAGCTTGCCAGTGGCCTGGAGTAAAAGAGTTGATTTCCCAATACCGGGGTCGCCGCCCACTAAAAGGGCAGAGCCGGGTACCAGACCGCCTCCGGTGACGCGATCTAATTCGGCAATGCCTGTACTTAAGCGAGGTACGTCCCGACTTTCTCCGCCGAGATCTACAAAGTCGACGGAGCGCCCTTTACGCCGTTTATGAGCAGGGCGTTCATTCTGAGCTGTGATTTCTTCGACAAGAGTGTTCCATTCGCCGCATGCATCACATCGTCCTGCCCATTTCCCATGGACGGTGCCGCAGGATTGGCACACAAATTGTGTTGTCGGTTTAGGCATAAGGTCTGGCTCCGATTCCGAGGGATAGAGCCAGAGTATACGTTAAATGTCAATAAATGTTTATGCTTTGTTCCTCGTCTGGGAGCCTCACAGTATCGGACCGTGAGGCGGCTATCGTAAATCAAGAGGGTGAGGGCAGTCCCCTAGCTTTCAAGAGCTTTTGCAAGCAGCTCGTCCAGCCGGTTTGTATTAGCGCCTGCAACAAAGTCATTATTGACCAAGAAGAACGGCGTGCCGGTCAATGCCGGGATGCGGCTGGAGAGCAAAAGGGTATCTTCGATTTGACGATCTAGAGCGACATCTTTCATGTCGGCGTCAAATTTTTTCATGTCTGCGCCGCTATCTTTGACTACCTGGCGAATCCGCTCCTGAGTCAGGCTCCGTTGATCCATGAGAGCAAAATGGACTTCGGTATACTTATCTTGTCGCCCAGCCGCGAGAGCGGCTTTAGCGGCGTAGCGGGAAGTTTTTGACCGGCTGTCCAAGATAGGCAGTTCTTTGAAAACAACTCGCACATCATCGGGATAATCTTCCAACAGATCTTCGACCCACTGAGTAGAGTTTTTACAGAATCCGCAGTTATAATCAAAGAATTCTACCACGGTCACTTTGGCGTCGTCCGGGCCGACACTAATGTCGCGCGGATCATCGAATATTTGACTGGAAACAGCCGCAATCGCATCACGGTCTTGGCGTTCATCAAGTTCGATGAGGGCGTCCCGAATAATCTCTGGGTTTTCCATCAAATAGTCTTTTATAATGCGCTCAACGTCAGCTTCTTTCATATCTGGACCTGGCCCCGCTTGGGCGCAGGCGCTGAAAGAAAATGCCATGGCTGTTGCCGAAACGGCGATGAGTAATCGTTTCATGAATCTATACCTGTTCTAATTTTCGCCGCTATATCAGGGCGTGATTAAGAAATCTTGAGAAAATTAACGGGGAAGGGAATGCTCACCGGATTGTGAGACGTTAAGAGAGAACGGCTTTGGCCCGCGGCTTCTATTGCCATCTCTTGCAAGCTGCGCATCGGATACAACGACGATATCCGACGCTCGCCGCCATTGCGGTTCATTACGGGGGAGGTCTTGCTGAGCGCGCTGGGCGAAAGATCTGGCGCGCTGTATATCGCCAATCGCATAAAACCGTTCGGCACTGGCATATTTTGCCAGCGCGTCATTGCCTTGTTGCCCGTAAGCCAGTGAAAGCAAATACCAGCCATAGCTGTTATCACGTTCATCTTGCAAAGCGGACTTAATCAACGCAATTGCTTCTTCGACCTCTGGGTCTAGGCGTGTTTCAATGAGGGACTGTGCGAGCGCAATCTTCAATAGGGGGGCATCAGGTTTTAATTCCAAGGCGCGGCGGGCCGGAGGCAGGGCATCTTCTCTTTGTCCGCTTTCATAGAGAATTTGAGCCTTTAATTCGTGGAAATAAGGATTTTCTGGTTCTTCCTCGATAAGTGAGTCGATTTCCTTTATTGCATTGTTCAAACTGGCAGATCGGAAAAAAGCGACGGCGCGGGCATAACGTGCATATTGGCTTTTATCAGAGAGTGGATAACGCGAGAAAACAAGCTGAGGCCCTTCAAGAAAGCCTCTCAGCTTGGCCTTCATCATATCCATATCGTGTTGGTCTTCGAGTGAGTCGGTCACAGTGCGATATTCACTCTCGTCAACTCTCTCTCGCAAAGCGTCAATTCGGTCAGATGAAAGAGGATGTCCGCGAAAATAGGGGTAACGACGGGCCTGCGATAGAACTTCCTGAGCCCGGAATTTCTCAAAAAATTCAATTAAGCCAATACCAGATTGTCCGGTCGCCTCCATAAACCTCGCGGCGTATTGATCTGCTGAGGATTCATTGACGCGAGAGTAAGACAGAACCTCTAAAGTTCCGAATTGCGAAGACCCGCCCAAGATAAGCGCCCCGGCAGAAGTTTCGCCGGCGAGAATAGCCGCAAGCCCCAATCCGGCCGCGATGAGCATAGAGCCATAGGCACTTCGACTGCCGTAATCCGAGCGAACGATATGTCCGCCAACGATGTGGCCGGTCTCATGGGCAATAACGCCCTTAAGTTGGTTCGGGTTTTCAGCTTCCAGAATAAGCCCGCTATGCAGGAAAATATTTTGTCCCCGCGTGACAAACGCGTTGAGGGACGGATCATTGACCAGATAAATATCAACAGATGCAGGAGACAGCCCGCCGACCCGCAGAATCGGGTCAGTGAAATCATTAAGCGTTTCTTCGATTTCGGTGTCCCGAAGCAAAGATTGCGCATGGGCTTGCGCGACCGGAATAATCGCGCAGGTGAGTGCGATCGCACTGACTTTTAGCCCACGTATGAAGTGTTTAACAGCCACACCTAATCCTTTAAGTTATGGCGTGAGTTTTTCAAAACCGTGCGACTCCGTCAAGTTACGCAGGGGTAACAAAGCAGTGACCGCACTGTATCGCGGTCACAGAGCATTTATCGTTTTAAGCCGAACCAACCGCGCTTTTTTTTCTTAGGCGGTTCCTCAGATTTGGGTTCACTCTTCTGGGGTTGCGATGCGGGGGCAGGGTCAGGCTCAGGTTTTGGATCTGATTTTCCACTTGTGGCCTTTTTAGGTGGAGCCTTGCGCGTGCGAGGAGACTTCGTCCCTGTATCAGAAGCTTTAGACGGGGCCGCGCGGCGTTTTGCCGGTTTAACCTCTGATGCGGCGGCGTCGCTTGACTTGGCATTTGGAGCCTTTTTAGCTGGAGCGCGGCGTTTTGCGGGCGCTTTTTTTGCTTCTGGCGTCTCATTAGTCGCCGCGTCATTTGACACCGATGGTTCCGCAACTTTCTTCTTAGGTGCAGCGCGTCGGCGCGAGCTGGACTTTACAGCTTCAGCCTTGGCCGTCGGTTCATTCGTTGGCTTTTCAGCTTTGTCAGAAGCATTCGCAGTTTCTGCAGGGGCTTTGCGTTTCCGAGCTGGTTTAGGAGGTTCATCCGTTCCCTCTGCTTTTTTCGCGGGAGCCTTTTTCGTTGCTGCTTTTTTCGTGGGCGCTTTTCGGCTGCGTTTTGGCTTCGCCTCGACTTCAGTACCAGCTTCGCTATCCACTTTCGGCTTGCGAGACGGGGCGGCCCGACGTCTGCCATTTGATGAGACTTTTGACTTGGCGACAGGTTTACTCTCTGACTCAGACGCAGAGCTTCTATCCGAATCTGACTTTTGAGTGTCTGGAGACTGCGCTTCTGCAGAAGGTTTTTTAGACGGAGCTTTCCGACGTCGGCTTGAACGCGATTTTGGTTTAGCCTCATCTTTCTGATCAGCTTTATCAGGCTCTTGTATTGATGCGTCGTTCGATTGAGATGTATCGGAATCTGAATTTCCATCATCTGGCTTGCGGGTTGGTGCTTTGCGGGTTGCGCGACGTCGACGTGATTTTGGTTTACTATCCGACTCTACTTTCGGCTCAATCACCTCTAGGCCGTCCGGCGCCGAGTCGCTTTCAGACTTCTTGTCGTCAGACCTTTCGGAGGACTTGTCATCGCTGCCCTCCTCATTTTGGCTATCATTGTTAGACCGAGAGCGACCTCGCCCTCCACGGCGTCCGCGGCGGCTTCGGCGGCGACCTGACCGCTTTTCATCCGAATTGTCGGAAACCTCTTGCGTGTCATTCGAGGTCTCGTCTGGCTCGTCTTCGTCTGAGGAGTCATCATCTTTAGATTTGGACGATTGCTTTTTCGGGGCGTTTTGCGCTTTCTGGCGCTGGCGGCGAAACTCCTTTTCAATTTCGTCTAAAGGATCAGGGCCTTTTCGGTCTTTCTTTTCAGTAATTTCAATTTCGTAATGCGGACGGATAAGCTCATCATCAGCGAGAACTTCGGTGAAAACGCCCATACCCTGGTCGACTTGTGTCAACAGATCCCGTTTTTCGTTCACTAGGTAGAAGGCTACATCAGGAGAGACTTTCAATCGGATACGCTCGGCTTCGCCGTGAGCTGCTGTCTCCTCGACGGCGCGAATCGCCGCCAGTGCGCTGCTCTCTACAGTGCGTTTACGGCCTACACCTGCGCAATGCGGGCAGGAGGTTGTGGAGCCTTCCAGCAGGCTGCGACGGCGACGTTGACGAGAAATTTCCATAAGTCCGAATTGTGAAATTCGGCTGGTTTGAATGCGCGCCCGGTCTTGAGACAGAGAATCTTTCATTCTCCGTTCCACGGAACGGTTATTCTTGTTCTCGTCCATGTCGATGAAGTCGATCACGATAAGGCCGGCCAAGTCTCGAAGGCGCATTTGGCGTGCCACTTCTTCCGCGGCTTCCAAATTGGTTTTAAGCGCGGTGCGTTCCACATTGCGCTCTTTAGTAGATCGGCCGGAGTTAACGTCAACGGAGACAAGGGCTTCGGTCGGGTGAATGACAAGATAGCCGCCGGATTTGAGCTGAACCAGAGGAGACAGGCTGTTTTCGATCTGACTTTCCGCGTTGTAACGGAGGAAAAGAGGGATCTCGTCTTTGTACTGCTTCACGAACTTCGCGTGACTTGGCATAAGCATTTTAATGAAAGCTTTCGCCGTTTTGTAAGCGTCTTCGCCTTCGACCAGAACCTCGTCGATATCTTTATTATACAGATCCCGAATGGAACGCTTCACAAGATTGCCTTCCTCATGAATGAGGGCGGGCGCAATGGATTTAAGGGTTGTTTCGCGAATATCTCCCCAGAGCCGAGACAAATACTCATAGTCGCGTTTTATTTCAGCCTTAGTGCGTTTTGCTCCGGCGGTTCGAACGATAACGCCCATGCCTTGCGGGACATCCAATTCACCCATGACTGACTTAAGGCGTTTCCGGTCAGAGCCGTTGGCAATTTTTCGGGAGATGCCGCCGCCCCGGGGGGTGTTGGGCATCAAGACACAATAACGGCCGGCGAGTGAAAGGTAAGTCGTCATCGCAGCGCCTTTATTGCCGCGTTCTTCTTTGACCGCTTGAACCAGAATGATTTGGCCGCGCTTTATGACTTCCTGTATTTTATAGCGGCGGCGGGAAATACGCTTTCGACGCGTGCTCGCTACTTTAGCTTGTTCGTCCGCAACTTCGGCATCGTTTTCATCGGCCGCGTCCTGCGCGTCAGGATCGACATTTTCGTCGCGTTCGACGTCGCTCGAATCGCCATTATCTGCTTCGTTTTCGTCTTCGTCAGAACTATGTTCTTCTTCCTCTTCAAGGATCGCCATGCGGTCCTCATAGGGAATTTGGTAATAGTCAGGATGAATCTCTGAAAAGGCAAGAAAGCCGTGGCGATTCCCGCCATATTCAATAAAGGCAGCCTGAAGGGAAGGCTCTACCCGCGTGACGCGGGCCAGATAGACATTGCCGCGCAGCTGGCGCTTGTTGCGGCTCTCAAAATCGAGCTCCTCAACGCGATTGTGATCGACAATAACGACGCGCGTTTCTTCCGGGTGGGAGGCGTCGATTAACATTTTCTTTGACATGGAAAACTCCGTTGCGCCTCGCTCTTATGGGCCTTTTAAGCGGCAAGAGGGGCTGCAAATGATTAAAGGAATAGGGTGAAAAAGCGCGCAAAGACATTCCTGCCTGACCTTTCGGGTCATCTGGCCGGGAGTGCGTCATATTGAACTTACCTGCGTGCATCAAAACTCTCAATATCGCGGATATTTGACACAAAATATGTCAACCGCGTGGACAAGATAGGGACAGGGGGAGGGCCGAAAAAAAGGGTCCGCACCTTGCGACGAATGTGTCGGTGCCGTTCTTATCTGACTCTATGTTTGCCCCATATTAAACTCGTTTGCAAAGCCTATTTCACATTGATATCTGTGAAAGTTGATTTTAGCTGTGATAAACGCATCTTACTGTAAGAGTTTATTCACTCTCATCCGTAAATAAGGTGGGTATGGTCAATATTCGCAAATTGTTAACTTTACTCGGCGGTTTGTCAGCAACTGCACTCCTCTTGCCTATGTCAGCATGCGCCGGACCGAACGTAACGCCGCGGGTCAAACCAACACTAACCCAAACCGTGGCGGCGCCTGCGCCGCGCCGCGCTCCGATTGTTACAGAACCCCGTTATTTCAAAAATAGCATTCCCCACCCGCGTTTGGCCCCCCATCTAAATAGAGCAATTGCTCAATCGAGCCTTTCGCGTAAGCCAGTGATATTCATTGACCCTGGACACGGGGGCCGCGACCCCGGAGCGATTGGCGTAAAGGGAACGCATGAAAAAGAGATCACGACCAAAGCGTCAAATTCGCTGAAAGCATTGCTTGAGAAAACAGGACGTTATGACGTCAGAATGACCCGGGACCGGGACGTTTACGTGGATCATGATCTGCGTTTGCGAGTAGCTAGAGAAGGGGGCGCTGATCTTTTCATCTCACTGCACGCCGATAGCGCTGGCGCAAGGTCCGCCCGTGGGGCATCTGTCTATACTCTGGCAGATCGCGCAAAAGGTCGATCCAAAAAACTTGTGAGTAGCTCACAGAACTGGATTATGGATGTTGATTTGTCCAAGCAGTCTGACCCTGTGGGGGATATTTTAGTCGACCTTGCTCAGAGAAAGACCGAAAGCCAATCTGAGCAATTTGCAGATATCCTTTTGTCGGAACTCTCCGGCTCAACTGAGTTGGTTGGGAACTCGCATCGCCGCGCAGGCTATTTTGTTCTCCTCGCTCCAGATGTACCGGCCGTTTTGCTAGAGCTTGGGTTTTTATCGAACGCTCAAGACGAGGCACTTCTACTTCAGGCCTCCCACCGGGACAAAATGATGAGATCTGTGGTTAGCTCCATAGACAGGTATTTTGCTGAAGAAAATTAAGGTGTCTAATCCGGACTTTTAACGGGTGGGCGCGCCCCCTGACTGAAGAATATAATTGCGCCTTCAGTCTCTCTCATTAAAGTCTTAAATTCGACAGAATTGGTCGCTAACCTAGGGGCCGATTCGAAGGGTTTCTGGCTGTTTATGACTAAATTTCTCCGTATACTGAAATGGGTGATCGCAATTGGTTTCGGCCTAGCGGTGGCTTTAGCAATTTTCGCGTTTGTCTACGTCGTCAAGGCGACCAAAGATCTGCCGACGCTAGAGGTGCTTAAAGAATACCAGCCGCCGGTCATGTCCCGTGTTCATGCCGGAGACGGAAAACTAATCAGCGAATTTAGAACGGAAGCACGTGTTTTCGTACCTATTGAGAGCGTTCCACTCCAGCTTCAACATGCCTTTGTTGCTGCGGAAGACCAGCGTTTCTATAAACATGACGGGTTCGATGAGCGAGGCTTCGCCCGCGCAATGGTTGCCAATGTAGGGCATGTTTTAAACGATCGCCGCCTTGAGGGTGGGTCTACCCTTACCCAACAGGTTGCCAAAAACTTCCTTGTCGGGAACCAACGAAACATTGACCGGAAAATCCGCGAAGTTGTTATTGCTCGCCGTATCGAAAAAGCAATGACCAAGGATCAAATCCTTGAGCTATACCTTAATGATATTTACTTTGGCCGGGGCGCTTATGGCGTCGCTGCGGCGTCCTTGAATTATTTTGGGAAGCCGATGAAAGACCTGAATTTGGAAGAGATGGCTTATCTGGCCGTACTCCCAAAAGCGCCGTCAAATTACCAAATTCATGATCCCGTCAAAAAAGAGCGCGCTCTGAATCGTCGGGCCTATGTCATCAGCCGTATGGTCGAGGACGGCTACGCATCGGAGGCCGAGGGCGAGGCGGCTAAAGCGACAGATATTGTTTTGACCGATCGGCTTGAGGGCGAAGAATACCTCGCGGCTGAATATTTTGTTGAAGAAGCGCGAAAGCAAATTTCGCAAATGTATGGCTATGATGAACTTTACACCGGCGGGTTGTCTATCCGCACCACGCTCGACACTTCTATGCAGCTAAACGGCCGTCGGGCTTTGCGCCGCGGCCTGGAAATGTTTGACCGCCGGCATGGTTATCGAGGGCCGCTCACGCATTGGGACAACCTCGACAATTGGCAGGCCCGTTTGAGAGAATATGAAGGCCCTAAAGATGTGGAAGATTGGCGTATCGCTATCGTTCTGGGTGTCGAAGAGGATAAAGCAGACTTGGGGTTTTCTCCTCCTGAAATAGAGGCGATTGCTTCGGAAGGAGAAGGCGAGATTTCAGCGGTCGACGCTGCTGAGAGCGCAACCGAAGAGAATAAAGCGCTTGATGGAGCCGTGCCCTTACAGGATCGAGACACGTCAGGTACGATGTGGCTCAAAGATATTCGTTGGGCCGGGGAAGCCTTGCCAAATGGGCGATATAGCAATCAACCAGGATCCGTTAAAGAAGTCGTCTCCGTGGGCGACATCATTCTTGTTCAACGCAAAGAAGAGACAGATGAATACAATTTGCGCCAAGTTCCAAAGGTCAATGGCGGCCTAATAGCGATGGACCCGCATACAGGCCGGGTCCTGGCGTTGGTGGGCGGCTATAGTTTTGAACAAAGCCAGTTTAACCGCGCAACACAGGCGCAGCGGCAGCCAGGTTCCGCCTTTAAGCCTTTCGTTTATGCGGCAGCCTTGGAAAACGGATATACGCCGTCTAGCCAGGTTCTGGACGCCCCTTTTGTAATCGAGCGCAATGACGTGAGTTGTCAGGAAGGGGCCTCCGCGGGAGCGAACTGTGAGAGATATTATAAACCCTCAAACTATGACTCTGGAAAGTTTTATGGTTTGAGCACGTTGCGGTTGGGTGTTGAAAAATCCCGTAACGCCATGACGGTCCGTTTAGCCAATGACATCGGCATGGAGCCGATTATGGATATAAGCAAGCGCTTTGGGATTTATGAAAATCCCCGCCCCGAACTGGCTTGGGCGCTGGGTGCAGGAGAAACGACGCTTCTGAAAATGGCGACTGCCTATTCTGAAATGATAAATGGTGGGAAATTAGTCACGCCTACTATCCTCGACCGGGTCCAAGACGGAACCGGGAAGACTATTTTTGTTCATGGCAATGTTAACTGTACTGAATGCCAACGAGAAGAATATGAAGGTAATCCTCCACCGGAGTTGCCGGATCTCCGAACTCAAATTATTGATCCGGTCACGGCTTATCAAATGACGTATATTATGCAGGGCGTTGTCGAAAACGGAACCGGCGGATCTGTTCGTAGCTTAGGGCGGCCATTAGGCGGGAAGACAGGCACAACGAATGATTCTAAAGATGCTTGGTTTATGGGCTTTTCTCCGGACTTGGTTGTAGGCGTTTATGTTGGAATGGATACGCCCGAATCAATGGGGAGGGAGACCGGTAGTTCTGCTGCCGTGCCGATTTTTAAAGACTTTATGGAAGACGCATTGGAGGGCACGTCTCCAGTGCCTTTCCGAATTCCCGAAGGCGTTACTTTGGCTCCAGTCAATCGCAACACGGGAGAAAGCTCTTATATTGGGGCGCCTGATTTCATACTTGAAGCCTATCGCCCTGGCACAGAACCCGGAGTTGGGGAGCTATCCTCAAGTATTCGCGTAGGTAGCGGTTCTGATACCCGCTCAGACTTTGGTCAAAACCGTCGTTTTGACCAAAGAGAGTCTCTCGAAAATGGCGACGCCAACTTTGGAGAGGCAGACCAAGATGGAGAAGGTGTGTTTGACCCTACAGGCTCCCTGCAAGGGCCGGACTTACAAACTCAGACGCCTGATGTAGAAGACCCTGAACCGGAAACTATTGACGACGGCTTGTATTAAGGTATTTGACCGCCATGCGTGCCGATATTTCTCAAATGAAAACTGAAATTGAGCAGTCTATAGAGCTGCTGAGGAGGCGTCTTTGAATGGGAGCCATCTGAACATCGCCTTGCAGAACTAAACGCGCTTGCCGAGGATCCTTCCTTTTGGGATGACCCTCAGAAAGCTCAGACTTTGATGCAAGAGCGTTCTCGTCTTGAGAGCGCATTTGAGTCGATTGGTAAGCTCCAAACAGATTTATCAGACAACGTCGAGCTGGCTGAGCTGGCCGAAATGGATGACGATACCGATATGCTGGAGGCAGCGGCGCAGGCGCTCGTGAAAGTGCAAGAAAAAGCGGCTGAAGCCGAACTGGAAGCCCTTCTGTCCGGCGAAGCTGACGCCAATGACTGCTTTGTCGAAATTCATCCTGGCGCAGGCGGCACCGAAGCTCAAGATTGGGCCGAGATGGTTCTTCGAATGTATTCTCGATGGGCGAACTCAAGAAATATGAAGGTCGATGTGATTGAGCACGAGGACGGCGACGGGGCTGGCATTAAGTCAGCGACAATCAAAGTTAAAGGGCACAATGCCTTTGGGTGGCTGAAAACCGAATCCGGCGTGCACCGCTTGGTGCGTATTTCGCCCTATGATAGCTCAGCACGGCGACACACTAGTTTTGCATCAGTTTGGGTGTACCCTCAAATAGATGACTCGATTGAGATTGAAATCAATGAGAGCGACTGCCGTGTCGATACCTACCGCGCGTCCGGGGCCGGGGGGCAACACGTCAATAAAACCGACTCTGCAGTACGTATCACGCATGAGCCGACCGGAATCGTCGTGCAGTGTCAGAATGACCGAAGCCAGCATAAAAACCGGTCACAAGCTTGGGATATGTTACGGGCGCGGCTCTACGAAAAAGAACTTCAGGAACGAGAGGCAGCGGCTCAGGCCGAGGCTGACAATAAGTCAGAGATCGGTTGGGGACACCAAATTCGATCCTATGTTCTACAGCCGTATCAGATGGTGAAGGACTTACGGACCGGGGTGGAAACGTCTGACACATCCGGAGTTTTGGACGGAAAACTAGATCCGTTCATGGCGGCCGCTCTGTCAGCCCGTGTGAACGCCGGAGAAGAAAACTAGGCATAAAAAAAGCCACCTATTGGTGGCTGCTTTTGGGATAAAAGTGAGATAGACTTAGCTGGCTTTTTTAGCCGGGCCGGTTTTACTATCGGAAGTCTTCGTAGCGCTTGTCGGCGTTGATTTCCGGGCACATTTTCCGTCAAAAAAGGCTCCATTTGCGATCATCAACTGATCCTGAACTAGGTCCGCTTGAACATTAGCGGTTTCAGCCAGCTCAATTGATCCTGCGTCTACTTTCCCAGTTATTTTTCCGCGAACGTGCACACTTTTGGCAATTACCTTGCCGTTAATGATGCCTTGTTCTCCAATGGTGATATTTCCAGCGTCGACGTTGCCATCCACCCGGCCGTCAATCTGAACATCTCCATCTGTCTTTATATCGCCAGTAATAATCAGATCGCGGCCCAAAATGGACGGTCCTGAAGAGGTGCGCGGGACAGGAGAAGAGGAAGATTTTTTAGTTTCTTCTGGCGTCGGGGTGTTAGAATTCGTTTTATTGAACATAGAGACCTGCTCTCAAAAAGTTTTCCGGGTCATAAACACGTCCCTGAAAATGAACTTCATAATGTAGGTGAGATCCAGTGCTCCGTCCTGTCGACCCCATCCCGGCTATTTTCTCCCCCCGAGAAACTTTCTGCCCTTTTTTAACGAACGATTTTTGCAAATGAGCGTAGCGAGTTATAAATCCGTGCCCATGGTCAATCTCGACAACGCGGCCATATCCACCATTACGGCCCGCAAAAGACACCACGCCGTCTGCAGTAGCAACGATTGGAGAGTTCGTGCGTCCACTAAAGTCAGTACCTTCGTGGAAGGTTGGACGACGGGTAAAAGGGTCGTGACGGACGCCGTATGTGCTAGTTTTATATGTGTTGTCTTCCACTGGATACCCAAGGGGAAGCGAGAGGACCGCTTTGTCCAACGCTTCGGCTTCTGAAAGTCTGGCTTGAATACTGGCCATCCGGGAGCCAAATTTGCCGTCTTCAAGAGGGACATCTTCTCCATTTAAAGGAACATAGAGACCGCCTTTGCCAAATGGGCCTTCTTTAAGAACTGTATCCACCTGCATGTCAGTCGCCCGGATCAAAGCTCGGTTGCGTTCAATCCGGTCCAAAGTTTCTGCTTCTGCTGAAATTAGGATTTTGTTTTGTGTTTGGTCGATTGTGTTTAGGGACTTATCAATGTTCAGGCCTGTCTCAGCCATGGCATTCGGAACAATAGCTTTGCGCGGAACGCGAGGGCTGGCATCCCTAAGGGTCGGAGACATTAATACTCGGTTTGACGCATATTTAACAGTTGGTAAGGCCGTTTTATCAACGGGGGAGGAAGATTGGACAAGCTGAGAAATGGCCATGTGCTTTTCTTCAAAGCTTTTGGCCATCGACTCAAAGCTTTGTTTTTGCTCGGCCAATAAAAGTTCTGCGTTAAGCTGTTTGGCCCGTTCGTCGGCCAGCATTCTTTCATATTTTGCTTCTACGCGTTTGACTTCCTTTGCCGGAGCCCGGAGCGGGTTATGACCCCAAAACAGGTTGACCATGGTGGCCAAGCACCAAAGCATCATCACAGAAAGTATCGTGACTGCGATAAGTTGAAAACGAGTGGTGAACACATAGTATTTCACTTCACCTCCGGAACGGAGATAAATTTGACGTTCCGGAAACTGTTGCAGAATGCGTTGGCGCGCATCCGCCACGACGTCATTTATCATAATTCCCCATCCGCATGTGAATAATTTCCCTCTTAGACCAAAAGGTCATAATTAGTTCAAGAGCTTTTACACGTTAAGAACTGTTATACTCGTGTAAACCGTCGTTAAACTATATTAACAAATTGCTAATGGCGCGTAATAATCCTCTGTCAGGCCAGCTAAAGTGCGGGCTTGAACATTAAATGGAGGTTTTAGTCGCCCCGCGAAATACGTTTTAACCAGCTTGTGGAAATAAGGGCGAGGTGATTCTCCTTCTAAATGGGCAATTTTTTGAAACCATTTCGCTCCAATTTTAACATGGCCGATTTCATCTTCGTAGATCACCTTCAGAACAGCCACGCTTTCCTTGTCTCCAACTTTTTCAAGCTTTGCAATCATACCCGGCGTAACGTCCAAACCTCGTGCCTCTAAGACCATAGGGGCAATAGCGAGCCGCGCGGCAATATCGTGGCGGGTTTTGAACGCGGCGTCCCACAAGCCGTTGTGGGCGGGATAATCGCCGTATTCGACCCCGAGCGAGGCCATTCTATCCGTGAGCAGGTTAAAATGTTTTGCTTCTTCGGCGCAAACTCGGCTCCAATCTTCTATGAAATCACTTTGTAACTCGGGGTAAATAAGAGAATGGGAAGCGAAACGCGCGATCATATCCGCTGCCAGATCAATTGCGTTAAGTTCAATATGGGCGATAGCGTGGAGTAGAGCGCCTCGTCCTTCTGGTGAACCTAAACGCCTGCGAGGAACTTCGCTTGAGAGGACAAGGTCAGGTTTTTCTGGTCTGCCGGGTTTGTTTTCAGGCACACTGTCCGTCTCATTCTTATTATGGCCGTGTTCATGCCAGCTCTTACGAAGAGACAAAGCCTTGGCCGCTTTTTCATACGGTGACGTCAGGTGCAATACGTCACAGGCATGTTCAATAGGGTTGAAAGTCATCGTCTAAAGGAACAGCTACTTGCCTTTGACTTCTTCGAGAACGGCGTCGACATGGCCTTTCACGCGTACCTTCCGCCAGATCTGTTGAATTTTTTGATCCGGTCCGATCAAAAATGTGGCGCGTTCAATGCCCATATATTTTTTGCCATACATGTTTTTTTCCACCCACACTCCGTATTTCTCCACCACGTATCCCTCGACATCTGCCCCGAGCCTAACTTTAAGGTCGTGTTTGGCGATGAATTTATCGTGTTTTTGGGCTGTATCTTTCGAAATTCCGATGATGGCACAATTGTGCGCTTCAAATTCTTCCTTCTGTTCAGAAAACTGAATGGCTTCTTTGGTACATCCCGGCGTGTCATCTCTCGGGTAAAAATACAGCACGACAGTTTGACCTTTGAAATTATTTAACTCCACAGTGTCACCGCCGTCGCCCTCCAAATTAAAGTCCGGGGCATTATCACCAATTTTTAAGTCACTCATATTAGGCTCTCGGTCTATGGCAGTTCAATTACAGAAGCGCCCATAGCCAGACACGAGACGGTAGGCTAGAGCGATTTTCAGCATGACAGAAGAAGCACCACATATAAAGCCTGATGCTTCACCCTCTGAGCAGACCGGAGCGGAGTCGAAACTTCTATATTGGACTAAGCGGATTAGTTACCGCCTGTGGCGGCTGACTGCAGAGTTAGGCGTTGTCGTGATGGGGGTCGCTATTGCTTGGCTTTACGGCGTATCTTGGCTTCTATCACAACAAAACGTCGACATATCTGAAGCGCGGGGCGTTCTAGGTCAGCTTTTTGCGGAGGCAGTTGCCGGCGCAGGGGTGGAAATTCCGACAATGCGACTGGATTGGTACCCGGCAACGGATGACATCGTTTTTACCGGTCAAAACATCAGCATTAACACCACGGATGGAACTGAGTTCCAAAACCTTCCGACTTTACAAACTTATTTTCCTTTGGAAGAGTTTAGACAAGGGAGCCTCATTCCGCGCAAGGTTGTTTTGACGGGTGGCGTCGTCAGTTGGATAGAGGACGAAAACGGTCATATTCGGGCCGGTCTTGGAACGCCCGACACTCTGGGGCGGCTAGGGCCTTTATGGCAAGGGCGCCGCGCAACTTCACGTCATCGAGCCGCTATTGATTTAGACGGCGTCGATGCAGTGGAAGTGACCGGGGCTCGGGCGTATTATATTAACTCCATGAACGGATTAGCTGTATCGCTTGATGACGTTGCGTTGAAATTTCAACGTGAAAAGAAGGAGTTGAATTTCGACTTAAAAGCACAGCTCAACCAGTCTGAAATCAAAGATCAAATCCCATTAACCCTTTCGGTTATGACGAATACAGAATTTGATAATTTTGATGTCTCTCTTCAGGCGGTTGGTATTAACCCTGCAATCTCAGGCCCGACGAAAGGCCGCTATTCCGAAGTTCGGGGCATAAATGCGCCTGTTACGTCGAGAATAAGTTTCATCTATGGCCCTAAGACCGGTCTGAAGTCCGCTGACCTTCACATAGAGGTGGGTGCAGGTGGCTTTGAACGTGAGGGCTTGGGCCAAACCTTTGATTTTGAGTCCGTGGTCACAACAGCTTTCTTGAACCTCGGGGAAGACGAAATGACTGTGGAGCGGTTGGACGTTGCCGCGCCTCTTTTAGTCTTTAAATCCAAAGGAACTCTGTCAGATCTCGATGCGATTAATGACGGTGACATCAACTCCTCTCCTTTCTTTGACCTGAATTTCGAAAAATTGAGCCTGGATGCCCGTCCGGTGTTTGAAAAAAGGCTATCCTTTAAGGGGCTAGATATAGCCGGACGGCTCGATGTGGATGCTCAAACGCTCCGCATGGAAACCGTGACGCTTGATAGAGGGACACACCAATGGGTTGCCTCAGTATTTTTGGATAAAAATGAAACAGGTGATTTCGAAGCGATAAGGGCAGAAGGTGCATTACAAGGCGAATTGACAACACCGGAGTTATTAGACGTTTGGCCTGTAAAGTTTGCCGATGGCGCGAGGCGCTGGCTAGAGCGGTCCGTCAAAGATGGTCGGGTTGATTCACTCAGTTTCAAGGCCGACCTTGAACGGGAAGGGGGAGAGCTAGTCGAAAATGTAATGGATATGGATTTTACGGTTCGCGATGGAACGGTGAACTACATCTCAACTATGACGCCGCTGACCCAAGCCTCCGGCGTCGCAAAGATTACCAATAATAGTCTGAATTTTGACCTCAACGGCGGACGGATTGGGGATTTAACGGTTCTGCCGAGCCAAGTTCAAATACCGAAGCTCCAACCCAAGGGAGGAGATATGATTATCACGGTAAACGCCCGAGGTGGCGCGCCGGATATGTTAAGTCTCTTGGGGCAGCCTCCCTTTGATCTTACGGATAGGTACGAGGTCAACCCGAACGAAATACAGGGGGAGGGGGATGTGAAACTAACCATTACCCGACCCTTGCTTGAGTATTTCGACCAAAGCCGCATCTTATACGACGTTGAGGGCGATTTTACCAACGTGGTTGCGCCGTCAAAAATCGGATCCCACCAACTGACGGAGGGAGACATATCCCTGCGTGTTGATAATAAAGGATTGCTGGCGTCGGGGCCGGTTAAGATTGGTCCGTGGGAAACAAATCTTGAGTGGAAAGAGACCTTTGATGAAGGTCTGACGCCAACGCAGTATCATATATCTGGATATATGGATCATAACACTTTCGACGAATTAGGAGTGGGGTTTCGAGAGTATTTTGATGGCCCAACTAAAATTGACATCAGAGCTGCCGGGACTGAGGGCAATATACGTTCCGCTCTCATTGAAGCAGATCTCAGCGCGACTGAAATTAGCGTGGGCGATTATTGGAGCAAACCAAAGGGCGTAGAAGGACGGCTGTCGGCGTCTCTGCTTAGAGATGGCGACAATTTTGATATTTCGGATCTGGTCGTTTCAGCACCAGGATTAGACATTGAGGGACAGATGACCTTTCGTTCCGACTATGCTTTGAAAAACCTCGTTTTTGAAACGTTGAAAGTATCAGACTTGGTTGATGCTCGGCTGGAAATTCGGCCGGATACGGAGAGAAAATTATTAGCCGCCAAATTGAACGGAAACTTACTGAATATATCCTCTATGTTAGATCGTTCCCTATCTGCGCAGACGTCCGCTTTTGAGGCTCCGATTTCTTTAGATGCAAATCTGGAACAACTCATTCTTGACCCAAAATTTGCGGCGCGCAACGCCTCACTTTTATATAGTCACAATGGTCAGGATATGACGCAGTTAAAACTCTCGGCCCAGACCGAGGAGGGGCCTGTACGAGTTAGCCTAGAGACAGATGATGTTAATAAAGTTCGAACGGTCGACGCAGAGTTTCCGAAGGCGTCACAGGCGGCGAGCGCTTTTCTCGGAATAGACAGCATTCAGGGCGGTAATTTTTCAATGACAGGAAATTTACCTTTACCCGGGGAAGAGGGGAGTTTTATCGGCCGAGCGGAAATCACAGACTTCAAAGTTCGAGACGCGCCCATACTTGCGCAGCTCCTCTCGCTTGGCTCCCTAACAGGATTATTCAATACACTCTCGGGAGAGGGGCTCGCATTCGAAAGTTTCGTCATGCCATTCCACTTTGCCGAAGGAGTTTTGACTGTTCGCGACGCACGTGTTTATGGGCCTGCGCTCGGAATGACGGGCGAAGGCAATATTGATTTAAGAAACGAAACTGTGGACTTGGACGGGGCTCTGGTTCCCGCTTATACGGCGAATTCCTTGTTGGGAGATTTGCCGGTTATTGGGGACATACTCGTTGGCAAAGAAGGCGAAGGCATTTTTGCATTAAGTTATCAGGTAGTTGGGCCATTTGAAGCTACCCAGATTGCGGTTAATCCCTTATCGGCTCTGACACCTGGTTTCTTGCGCGGAATATTCCGTAAAAAACGCGATGATATGCCAGAGGTGGAGCAGTTACTGGAGCAAGCGGAAGAAGTCGCGCCGGCCCCCATCGAGGCGAATGGAGAGTCAGACGATCTTCAGTAAAGCATGCTTCTTCTTGCCAACGGACAGTTTGATTACACCTTCATTCACATCTGTGCTTTCTAACGTTCTCTCGTGAGTCGTGATTTTCTCATCATTCACTTTCAGTGCGCCGGCTTTAATGTGTCGGCGGGCCTCGCCGTTTGATCCCGCTAGACCTGCGGCGACAGTGGCCGCCAATATTCCAAGAGCGCCAAGCTCGGTTTTATGAATTTCGAATGTGGGGAGCCCTTCTGCCGCCATGCCCTGCTCAAATGTCTGTTTAGCTGTCTCAGCGGCCTCTTTCGCAGCGTTTGCGCCGTGCAAAAGAGTTGTCGCTTCATCGGCCAAGCGGGCTTTGGCAATATTGATTTCTGCGCCTTCGAGCGCTTCTAGTTTGGCGATCTCATCCAAGGACAGATCTGTAAAAAGACGTAAGAACCGTCCAACATCGGCGTCGTCCGTGTTACGCCAAAACTGCCAATACTCATAAGGAGTTCGGAAATGATGCTCGCTTAGTGCCGGGTCGCCGTTGAGCCAGATGGCGCCATCGACTGTCTTGCCCATTTTCCCACCCGAGGCCGTCGTGATGAGCGGAGTTGTGAAGCCGTAGACTTCATTGCCTTCCATTCGGCGCGTGAGATCCACACCCGTAACAATATTGCCCCATTGGTCGGAGCCGCCGAGCTGAAGCGTACACCCATAGCGTTTGTTGAGTTCAACGAAATCATAGCTCTGCAAGAGCGGGTAGTTGAATTCCAGAAACGTCATCGGCAATTCATTTTCAAGTCGGCGCTTCGCCGTTTCCATCGTCACCATGCGGTTGATGGTGAATTGGGTTCCAACTAAACGCAGAAATTCAATATAGCCGAGATTGTCCAGCCATTCCGCATTATCAACAAGAATAGCTGGATTATCGCCGTCAAAGTCGATGAAGTTTGAAAAGACCTGTTTAATCCCGGTCTTATTCTCTTCGATTTTCTCATCGGTCAAAATAGGACGGGTTTTGTCCTTCATCGATGGGTCGCCAATTTTGGTCGTTCCGCCGCCGAGGAGGACTATGGGTCGCCCGCCTGACTTTTGAAGGTGTCGCAGCATCATAATTTGCACTAACGATCCGACATGAAGAGTGGGCGCGGTGCAATCGAAGCCGATATAGCCTGTCACAACAGATGTAGACGCAGCTTTGTCGAGCCCCTCTTCATCAGTGCATTGATAGAGAAACCCCCGCTCGGAAAGCGTTTTCATTAAATCGGATTTGTAATTGGTCATAAAAGCATCTTAGTTTTGAACTTTGCGGCTTCTATCAAGCGGAAAAATCATGTCAAAGGTTTAGGTGATGGAATCGAAACGTTATATAGCATTAGGTTTGATGAGTGGCACCTCTCTGGACGGAGTTGATGCCTCGGTGATCGAAACAGACGGAAAAGAAATATTTGCATTTGGGAAATCGATTTGCGTTGATTTTCCGGATGACGGACGCGTAGTTAAAGACGCGGTTAAGACGGCTCTGAGCTGGCGCTTCAAAGGACCGCCCCCGAACAGTCTTCAATTTGGCTCTGATTATGTGGACGCCGTCCATATTGAAGCGATTGAAGCGCTTGGCATAAAAAATGTCGAGATTATCGGTTATCACGGCCAGACGGTCTTCCACCAGCCCGCTCAGAACGGCCGTAACGGGCAAACCCTTCAGCTTGGCAACGGCCAAGCCCTCGCGTCGAAATTTGGCGTACCTTGTGTCTATGATTTCCGCACTGCCGACGTGAAAGCAGGCGGGCAGGGCGCGCCACTGGCCCCTATCTATCATCAAGCCCTTTGCCGTTACTCCAAATTAGAAGGGCGCATCGCCGTCGTGAATATTGGCGGCGTTTCAAATGGGACCTTGATTGATGGCGAGGCGCCCCTGATTGCAACAGATTGCGGACCGGGTAACGGGCCACTCGATAGTTGGATGGAGCTGCAAGGAACGCTGAGTTACGACATTGGGGGAGAGAAGTCCTTAAAAGGTAGTTCTGATCTGAAGAAGATCGGACAGTGGTTCGAACGAGACTTTTTCAATCGCCCAATTCCGCGTTCGGCCGACAGATATGATTTTGATGTTTTAGCTGATATACGGGATATGACACTCGAAGACGGCGCTGCCACTTTGGCAAGTTTTTGCGCGCAATCCATCGCACGCGACCTTCAGGTCTTCGCGCCCGAGACTATCATCGTCTGCGGCGGCGGGCGACATAATCCTGCCATTATGGGGATGCTTGATATGCATACAGACGGAAAGGTCATGAGCGCCGAAGACGTCGGATGGGACGGTGACGCGCTGGAAGCGCAGGCCTTTGCTTATTTAGCGGTTCGAACGTTAAAAGGTTTGCCAATTTCATTTCCGGGTACAACCGGAATTTCGCACCCCATGACAGGAGGCGTTGTCGCGCGCCCTTAATTCGCTTACACAAATACGAAATTTACTGGAGAATACATTGTCTACTTTTAAATACGCTGCTTTCCCTGTCCTAGCTTCGGCTCTCTTTCTCGGCTCATGCGGGGACAGTGAGACGCCGAAACCGGAGACCGATGCCCCTATAGCTACTGATTTTAAAGCGATTGCCAAAAGGCCAGCAAGCGAGACAACCGACAAGTTCACTTATGCAAATTACAAAGATGTGCGTCTGACGCATATCGACTTAAATTTGGATGTGAACTTTGAAGACAAGGTGCTGGACGGCGTCGCGACTTTGGATTTTGAGCGAATTGATCCTGATGTTGAAACTTTGGTGCTAGATACTAAAGATCTGACCATTAACTCAATCAGCCTTGTAAATGGCGAAGTGACCACTCTGGTCGAAGACTACACTTTGGGAGAGGCCGATTCGGTGTTGGGACAAGAGCTCCGTATTCCGCTGAGTGAAGAGACAGACCAAGTCCTTATTGACTACACAACATCACCCACTGCCGAAGGCCTACAATGGTTGTCCCCTGAACAAACCGCGGGAAAAGAAGACCCTTATCTTTTCTCCCAAGCTCAAGCCATCAACGCCCGCACAATGGCTCCGCTACAGGACACGCCAGCCGTGCGCCTGACTTATACCGCGACTTTACGGGTGCCGGACGGTCTGCGCCCGCTTATGAGTGCGTCGCAAGGCGAGGAAAATGAGGACGGTGAATATCAATTTGATATGCCTCAGGCCATTCCGTCTTACCTCATCGCGATTGCCGTTGGCGATATCGAGTTCAAAGCAATCAATGACCATATCGGTGTTTATGCCGAAGAATACATTCTCGACGCCTCGGCCGAAGAATTCGCCGAAACGCCTCTGATGGAAGAAGCAAATGAGGAGCTATATGGCCCTTATCGCTGGGGACGTTATGACTTGATTGTTCTGCCCCCGAGTTTCCCATTTGGGGGGATGGAAAATCCTCGCTTGTCTTTCATGACTCCGACCCTGATTGCCGGCGACAAAAGTTTGACCAATGTGGTGGCGCATGAGCTAGCCCATAGTTGGTCCGGCAACCTGGTGACGAACGCTACTTGGCGCGATGCCTGGTTGAACGAAGGCTTTACGTCTTATGTCGAGAATCGCGTAATGGAAAAACTTTACGGAGAACGCCGCGCTGTCATGGAGCAGGCTCTGGCGCTTGAAGATCTGAAGCGTGACATCGCGGGAGCGGCTCGCCCGGAATTGACGCAGTTGAAATTGCCGGCAGATATTACTCATCCGGATGATGCTTTCTCGCAAGTGGCTTATGTCAAAGGACAATACTTCTTGATCTTCTTGGAAGAACGATTTGGCCGCGCGGCCTTCGACCCGTTCCTTAAAAGCTGGTTTAACGATCATGCTTTTGAGAGCGTGACGACAGAAGACTTTCTGAATTACATGAATGAGAAATTGCGGGCGGATTATCCGAACGCCGTGACCGACGCCGAAATTGACGCGTGGGTTTACGAGCCGGGCTTGCCTGACACCGCCAAAAATCCACAGTCCGACGCATTTGAGACAGTTCAGAGCCATTCTGACGCTTGGGTAGCGGGAGAGCTATCAACATTCGAACTTGAAGAAATAGCAGCGGAGTGGTCAACGCATGAATGGCTTCATTTCCTCAACGGTTTGCCCAGTGACTTATCCTCCGAGCAATATGAAGATCTGGACAAGGCGTTTTCTCTGACGGGCACGCAAAACGCCGAAACGGCTTTCGCGTGGTACATGCTCGCAATCAAAACGAATTATGAAGCGGCCTATCCGGACCTCGAAGGGTTCTTGATGACAGTCGGACGCGGTAAGTTCATCTATCGTCTCTATGACGCGTTGAAAGAGAACGGTAAAGCCGAATGGGCGGAGCGCGTTTATGCCGAAGCGCGACCAGGATATCATCCTATTGCGCAGCGCCGGATCGACGACATTTTAAATGAATAGGTCAGTGTGCAAGGAGTTAAGGTACCTCTTACTGATTTCGACTTTGGGGTCATTGTCCGCGTGCGCGCATTTAGGCGAAAGGCCTGCAAAGTCCTATGCGTTTGTGGGCAAGGTAACCAAAATTGAAATGTGGGCACCAACATTCTCTGAAGTTCAGAAGGACTACCGTTCTAGAAACCCAAAAATGCATCCTGACACGGTAATTATCACAAATTCGTGCGGAAAAATACGAGCGGAATTTGATGTCGTTGTTTCTACGGAGCCAATGGAGGACCGTTTCAGCCTGACAAGCTCTATTGGTGAGTGGTGTAAACAACCCTTTCAGTTTCAAAAAGAACATTTTGTCGAAATGCATGGAAATCAACTCGTCTTTTCCGAGGAAGTGGAGAAAGACGGACAGGGCGGCTTTGTCGTAGAAATGTTAGAAAATCAACTGACCTATTATAACAGGAGGAGTGATCTGAACCTGTTAGAATTACAAGATTCTGCTGAAAAGGGCACGGTCAGGGTTTCGGTTAATTTATCACATAGTCTGGATAATCCTAAGTCTAGATGAGAGCGCCAATAAAAAACCCGGCTCGAAAGGCCGGGTTTTTCTTTATTCGGTAAGCTCTATTCAATGAGTTTTGGTGCTCTCGGGGGTGAATACCGAGGGTCGAGATTTTCGTCGAGGTAGTCTTCGATCACGTCCAAAGCAATTTCCAAATGATTGGTATAGAAGTGATCCGCGCCTTCAATTTCATGCGTTGAAATCTTGTGACCCTTTTGCACGCGGATTTTATCAACAATGCGGTCTACGTCATCGGCCGGTACAATCGAGTCTTCAGAACCGTATGTGACCAATCCAGACGCCGGGCAGGGGGCGAGGAAAGCGAAATCATATGTATTGGTTGGCAGCGACATCGAAATGAACCCGGCGACCTCGGGGCGGCGCATCAAGAGCTGCATGCCAATCCATGCGCCGAAGGAATAACCCGACACCCAAGAGAACGGTGCGTTCTGGTTAAAGCTCTGTAGCCAATCCAGCGCGTAAGCCGCGTCCTGCAATTCGCCCTGCCCATTATCGTAAACGCCCATAGAGCGGCCAATGCCGCGGAAATTAAAGCGCAGGACTGAAAAGCCGCGGCGCTTATAGCTTTCATACATGGCAACGGGAATCCGGTGATCCATGTGACCGCCCGCCTTCGGGTGAGGCGACAGAATCAATGCACAAGGGGCTTGCGGGTCATCCGAGGGGTGATAACGACCTTCGAGACGACCATCCGGTCCGGCAAAAATGACTTCAGGCATTAACCCTCACACATATATCGGTTGTTTCGGCGTAACGTCCTGTAAAAAGGTGGGTATGTCGCGCGAAAGAACCCTGTTCTAATCTTGACTAAATAGGTCAGGATACATACATCCAGCCTGTAAATCGTCGGTTCGCGCGTCCTGTAACAAGACCTGCTGCGAATTGCGAGAAAAACCTTCATAAAGGAACCTGAAACGCTTTGAAACTCACTGCCAAAGGACGATACGCCGTTATGGCGATGGCCGACCTTGCCGCGCAAGGCGAGGGCGTGCGCTCGTCATTGGCAGATATCAGCGAGCGTCAGGGCATTTCCATCACCTTTCTGGAGCAGTTGTTTAATAAACTTCGGAAAGCTGATTTAGTGAAGTCTGTCCGCGGGGCAAAAGGCGGCTATATCCTCAATGTGCCAGCCGAGACCCTTGCTCTCGACCGTATCATCCATGCCGTAAATGAAGATATTAAAGCCCATGGATGCACACCTGATGAGCGACTCGGTTGCACGGGGCGCACAAGTCGTTGCCTAACCCATAATCTGTGGGGCGCTTTGGAAAGCCATATTGAACAATTTCTGGCTTCAGTCACTGTTCAAGACGTTGTGGAGGGGCGGTTGCCCATTCTGTCAGATCGGCCACAGGAAGTGGAGGCGGCGGAATGAGCAGTCTTTCCCAAAACAGAACATATCTCGATCATAACGCGACGACCTTTACGTGGCCGGAAGTTATAGAGGCTGTGACTAAGGCTATGACCGTGGACGGAAATCCAACGGCGCAACATGTTGACGGCCGCGCCGCCAACGGCATTGTCTCCAAAGCCCGCGAAGCGGTGGGCTTTGCGATGGGCGTATGCGCTCAAGACGTTATGTTTACGGGGAGCGGAACCGAGGCTGACAATACAGCCATTTGGTCGGCTATTCAGGCAGGATGCAAACATCTTATGATCTCCTCAATGGATCATCCAGCCACGATTTTAGCCGCTGAAAATTTCGGCGTTTCTTTCGAGCTCATTCCGGCGGACCGAGAAGGTCGTACAGATATGAACTGGTTGGCGAAAAAGCTGGACACTTGGGACGAAACTCTCGGGCGCCCATTTGTCTCAATTGTCGCGGCCAACTCTGAAACAGGCGTGATTCAGGATACAGAGACGGCAACAGACCTTGTTCGTAAGGCAGACGGCCTCATTTTAGTCGATGCCGTTCAAGCATTGGGTAAAATCTCAATGACCTTTATGCCGGATTACCTTGCTGTATCCGCCCATAAAATCGGCGGGCCAAAAGGTGTGGGAGCGTTATATGTCGCTCCGGACGCACCTTTCACGCCGCTCTTATCAGGCGGAGGGCAGGAACGCCGCCGCCGTTCTGGCACTCATAATGTTGGCGGAATTGCTGGGTTTGGCGCGGCCTGTGAAATGAACATCAATCTGGAACATACACGCGAATTACGCGCTATTTTAGAGACCGAACTTAAAAAAATGGAGCCGGAATTAGTGATTTTCGGCGAGGGGGCTGACCGCCTCCCGAATACGAGCTTTTTTGCGGTCCCTGATGCGAGCTCCATGACTTTGATGATGGCGCTCGATCTCGAAGGCATTTCCGTTTCGACCGGAACGGCGTGTTCCTCTGGCAAGGTCGGGGAAAGCCGCTCTATCAAAGCCATGGGACGGCTCGACGAAGCCCCGAAAGGCGCGATCCGTGTGAGTTTTGGAGATAATGCAATTTTGAACGAAGTTGAAGACTTCCTCGTGGCGTGGAGCAAGATACGCCGAAAGCCGCTCTCTTTTAAGGTCATTCCAAATGATTTTGCGGAAGTTCGATTTCAAGAGAGCAAACAACAGACAGCTGCGACCAAGATAGGTGCAACATGAGTGAACAAGTAAAAGTCAAAGATTCCATTGAGCAATCCACTGTTGAAGGTGTGCGCTCACTCGAAGCCGACAAATATAAATACGGATTTGACTCCGATATCAAACAAGACTTTGCCCCCAAAGGGCTGGACGAAGACATTGTTCGGTTCATTTCTGCTAAAAAGGAAGAGCCTGAGTGGTTGCTTGAATGGCGGCTAGAGGCTTATCGCCGCTGGCTGACCTTGGAAGAGCCTGACTGGGCGATGATAAAATACCCCAAAATTGATTATCAGGATGCTTATTATTACGCCTCTCCTACGAAAAAAGAGGGGCCGAAGTCGCTCGATGAGGTCGACCCTGAGATTCTTGCAGTCTATGACAAACTAGGCATTTCTCTGCGCGAACAGGAAGTTCTGGCCGGCGTAGAAGGCGCGCCGAAAGTGGCCGTGGACGCCGTTTTCGACTCTGTCTCGGTTGTGACGACATTTAAAGAAGAGCTCGCCAAAGACGGCGTCATCTTCTGTTCTTTCTCAGAGGCCGTAAAGAACCATCCTGAGTTGGTCAGAAAATATATGGGGTCGGTTGTGCCGATTACCGACAATTACTTTGCCACGCTCAACAATGCTGTCTTCTCTGACGGCTCCTTCGTCTACATTCCGCCAGGGGTGAGATGCCCTATGGAGCTCTCAACTTATTTCCGGATGAACGCCCAAGGCACTGGCCAGTTTGAGCGCACGCTCATCATTGCGGATAAAGGCTCTTACGTCTCTTACCTAGAGGGCTGCACAGCACCGATGCGGGACGAGAACCAGCTTCACGCCGCAATTGTCGAAATTGTCGTTCACGAAGACGCCGAAGTGAAATATTCCACCGTGCAAAACTGGTGGCCGGGCGATAGCGAAGGCAAGGGCGGGGTTTATAACTTCGTAACCAAGCGCGCCGATTGTCGCGGTGACAACTCCAAAGTGTCATGGACGCAAGTCGAGACGGGCTCTGCTGTGACGTGGAAATATCCAAGCTGTATCCTTCGCGGTGATAACTCTCAAGGCGAGTTTTACTCCATCGCGATTACAAATGGCTATCAACAAGCCGATACGGGCACAAAGATGATTCATTTGGGCAAGAATACGAAATCCCGCGTGATTTCCAAAGGCATCAGCGCCGGGAAATCTAACTCGACTTATCGTGGGTTGGTGAGCGCTCATAAGAAAGCCACCAATGCACGGAACTTCACACAATGTGACTCCCTGCTAATTGGGGATCAATGCGGGGCGCACACTGTGCCTTATGTAGAAAGCAACACGCCGAGCGCACAATTTGAGCATGAAGCGACAACGTCCAAACTTTCGGACGATCAGCTCTTTTATTGCCGTCAACGCGGCCTGTCCGAAGAGGAATCTGTTGCGCTCTTGGTTAATGGGTTCTGCCGCGATGTGCTGCAAGAACTCCCAATGGAATTTGCGGTTGAAGCTCAAAAACTGGTTGCCATTAGTCTGGAAGGAAGCGTCGGGTAATGGCCCAAAAAGAGACACCGAATAAGGCCGTCTGGATTGCCCTTTTCTCCGTCCTTGTGGCGCTGATTGTCGTGGGCTTGTCCTTGACTGTCGTGTTGCGTTCAGACGATACCCCCTCCGCTGAGACGCCTGACGAAACAATCATCGACCCACAGCCCGGCGATTTAACTCCGCCGGATAAAGCGGCTAGGCCAACCGAACCAAACGCCATCATATCTGCCCATAAGATCACTATTCCGGGAATGGATGTGGGGATGTCTTCTGCCGAGGTTGAGAGCCTTTTGGAGGACCGCTTTGAACCAGAAACGAGCAAAGGAAATCAAAGCTTCGACATGCGCCTGACCCCGCAAACCGCGAACGGATACAGCCTCATTGCGACGGCAGATAATTTGATGGAAGATTCTATAAAAGCACAGGAAGTCACAGCCATGTTCCGCCCGGGCGAAAGCGATAACTTCGTGCTGTCAGAGTATAACGTTCGCGTTCAATGTCGCCGCGGCTCTAACGCCGGAAATTGGCAAGAGCAGGTCTGTCCGTAATGCGGTTATTCCTTGGTATATTCGCTGTGGCGGCGCTTATCGCTTGTTCTCCGGACACGCCGAGCGCGCCCGAGGCCATTGTCGAGGCGCAGACGGCGGCCGTCACAGAGCCGACCGACTCGGTTTCAGTGGAAGGAAGAACGGAAACGCCGCGTGGAACCCTGATTGTGCCGCAAAAGCGCGCTTTAGAGGATATTGACTTTACCGCTTATAGTCAGGATCTGGCGAAGTATACGGGATTAAAAGAGGGTCAGTCGCGAATAGAGGCAATAGACCAAGTTCGTCTTTATTTTGCACCGGAAAATGCCGACACAATCTTGCAAACTTCGTCCAGCCAGTTTGACCGAGAAGATGGGTCGGTGCTGATCTATTCCGCTGAGGGATTTGCCGATGACGCGATCAAAGGCGAAGAAATCTATCTGATATTATCAGGGCCTAAGAACGAGCAAAAATTAGCGGCTTTCGGCTCGCGCATCAAATGTTGGCGCGGCGAAAACACAACAGACTGGCAGACGGAAGCCTGCCCTTAGTAAAGGACCTAACAATGGCTAAAAAGCCTGACGCAAAACGGAAATTTATCCAACTCTCTGAGGGAGAGAAAACCTACGCCATGTCCCGCGCCGTGGTGCAGGGCGATTGGTGCTTTGTGTCCGGCACGGTTGGATATGACAATAATTCGGGTGAGCTCCCTGAAAGTGTGGCGCAGCAGGCGCAGAACACTTTCGCGAACATTATGGCGGCGCTGAACGCAGCCGGATTTGAACTCGGCCATACAATCCGGGTGCAATACACTGTTTCTGATCGCAAATATGTTGAAGAGGTGCTTCCCGTTTTGCGGAAACATTTTGGCGCGATCCTTCCGGCAGCCACCATGGTGATTGCGGAAATGGTCGATGCGAGAATGAAAATTGAAATCGAAGTGACGTGTTTTAAAGGCTGATGAACGAAAAGATCAACATAAACGAGAAATTCTCGATGTTCTCAGAGCAGTGGCGACCCAAAATCGTCGCGCAGCTCAATGGACAGGATTTCAAGCTGGCGAAAATTCAGGGCGAATATCCTTGGCATGCGCATGAGGCAGAGGACGAAATGTTCTTCGTCTGGCAGGGCGCGTTAGAGCTCGACTTTCGTGATGGCTCTGTCGTGCGTCTAGAGGAGGGCGAAGCGTTCGTCATTCCCAAAGGCGTCGAACACCGCCCCCGCGCCGAAGAGGAATGCCAGATTTTCCTGATTGAACCGACGGGCGTGAAGAATAGCGGGACGGCGAAAGTAGACGCGATTTATGACGCGCCTGTGGGGGAGTGGGTGTGATGCGGCTATTTCTAAAAATAGGTATAGGAATGGTCTGCTTTTTGGCCGTGACGGCTGGCATTTTTCGGGCCTGGGCGACAGAGCCAAATCGTAAAATCGATAGAAACCCAATCCTGGGTGTAGTGAGCAAAGCTGACCAGAGCTGGGAAACGCGTATCGACCTGATTGGAACTGTATTTAAGTTGGGTCAGTCAAAATCCGATTTTGAAAGTTTAAGCGAGAAAGCAGGGTTTTCAAAAGATTCTGAATTCAGATTTTATTTTAGAGACGACGAAGTTTCTCCAAGAGAGGTCGTTTGGACGGCTCAACAAGGAAATTTAATTTGCGATATGGAGTGGGCTATTATTGCTGAATTCGATAAGTCCGACTCACTCCTGTCAGCTGATGGTGTCGTAAGTCAACGTGGATGTTTGTAAGGAAATATAATGTTAAAAATCAATAACTTATCCGCGACCGTTGATGACGGTCAGAAAACAATTTTGAAGAACCTTTCTCTGGAGATTCCAGCGGGGGAGGTTCATGCGATTATGGGTCCGAACGGCGCCGGTAAATCGACCTTGTCCTACGTCCTGACGGGCCGTGATGGCTATGAGGCGTCGGACGGAACGATTGAGTTTGAAGGTGAAGACCTGCTCGAAATGGACCCTGAAGAACGCGCCGCGAAAGGCTTGTTCCTGTCGTTCCAATATCCGCTGGAAATCCCCGGCGTGCCGACCATGACGTTCCTAAAGACCGCGCTCAATGCCCAGCGCAAAGCGCGCGGCGAGGAAGAAATGAAAGCGCCGGAGTTTTTGAAAAAGGCTAAGGCTTTGGCAGCAGAGCTAAAAATGAAGCCGGAAATGCTCAAGCGTCCGCTCAATGTCGGGTTTTCCGGCGGCGAGAAAAAGCGCATGGAGATTTTCCAGATGATGATGCTGGAGCCGCGCTTTATCGTGATGGACGAAACTGACTCAGGCCTCGACGTTGACGCTATGCGCATCGTCGCCGACGGCGTGAACAAGCTTCGTTCCAAAGACCGCGGTATGCTCGTCATTACCCATTATCAGCGCCTGCTCGACTATATTGTACCGGACAAGGTCCACGTCCTCGCAGGCGGTAAAATTGCCGATACCGGGGATGCAGAATTTGCCAAGAAACTCGAAGCGGAAGGATATGACGCCTATGCCGCTTGATCTCAAAACGTTACCCAATCGCCGACAAGAAGCGTGGAAATGGACGGATGTTCAGGCCAAGGTCAGTGAAGACCAGAACGGTCTGACTCGAACCGTCATTCCCGAATTTGAAGTCCCTGAAGGCGTGAAACTCTCGGAAGGCGAAGGCCAAAAAGGCCACGGAGCCATGGCAGAGCTTGCTGCGCAATTTGGCGGGCAAAGCTGGAATGTTTATGTTCCGGCGGATACCCATCCCAAGAGCGATTTGGCCATTGACCGTTTGACCCAAGGCCATGCCCGTATCGCCATCATGGTTGATAAAGGCGCAAGCCTAACCATTACCGAGAATTACGAAGGCGCCGAGAACGGATTTTCCAATCTGGATCTGCAAATACATCTCGCCGAAGGCGCGACGCTTTCCCGCCGAATTATTCACCGCGACCCGGATAGCCATATTCGTATTTCCCACGCACACATTGCGGCAGAGGCTAACACGACGATTACGCAACATTGCCTTTCATTTGGAGGCGCTTTGAGCCGTTTGGAAACACACCTGACCTGTGAAGGTGAGGGCGTGAAAGCGGTATTGAATGGCGCTTACTTACTGCGTGATAAACGCCACACGGATATGACGAGCTTTATCCGTTTGAAACAACCCGATAGCCATATCCGTCAAGCCGTTAAAGGCGTGGTCACGGATAAAACGCGCGGCGTGTTCCAAGGGAAGTTCCTAGTTGAACGACCCGCACAACTCACCGACGCCGCTATGCGTCATGACGCGCTTATGCTGTCTGACAACGCCGAAGTTCGCGCAAAGCCGGAGCTTGAAATTTACGCCGATGATGTTGCTTGTGAACATGGCAACACGATTGGTGCACTAGATGATAGTGCCCTGTTTTATATGCGTCAGCGCGGTATTCCGCTGAAGCAGGCGCGGGCTCTTTTGACCGAAGCTTTTGTCGCCGAGGCATTTGACAGCTTGACGGACGAAGACTTGCGCGATTCCTTAAACGAACAGATTCGGGAGTGGTTGGAGACAGCTGAGTGACACTGGCCGTGACTGCCATAATCCTTATCGGAATTGGTCTGTTTCTAGCAGGCCGCATTTCCGAGCGTAGAAAAGGCCGTTCAAGAGTCACAAGCTTTATGCGGATATTTGGTCTGACGCTCGTATTTTACGGCGCTTTGAAAATAGTTTTTGGAATCTAGATGTTCTATGCCGATGCAAATAAAAAATAGCGAATATTTAAGTGACGGTTTGGAAAGTCATAGCAAATTATGACGTCTTCAAACCTTGCCATATTGCTTTTCGTCTGTGCTGTGACGTTGTTTATCGCGTCTCATCTTTCGAGACGTAAAGGAGGAGGTAATCCGAAAATGCAAATTTTCATCAAGGGTTTAACCGTTGTCACATTAACACTTGCGGCTGTTTATTTCTTTAGGCGGTTTATAGGATGATCTCTTTTGGAACACTCTTTTTGAAGGGCGATGCCTAAATGATCTCAATGGCAGACATTATTGCCGCCTTCATCGGGGCTAATCTTTATTTGTTCGGCCGCCTATTGGCAGGGTTCAAGGGCGATAAAGCTCTCTTTCGGTATCTGCGGTTTGCCGGAATTCTTATTCTAATCTTCAGTGTCGTAAAAATCGCGTTTGGGTATTTTTCATGAGTTTTGACGTTAACGAAATACGCGCTCAATTTCCGATCCTGTCGCGGGAGGTAAACGGCTATCCGCTCGCCTATCTCGATAATGCCGCGTCGGCGCAAAAGCCGCGGGCCGTGATTGACGCGCTGAGCCGCCAAATGGAAACGTCCTATGCCAATGTGCACCGCGGTCTCCATACAATGGCCAATGAAACGACGGAAGGCTTTGAGGGGGCGAGGGGGAAAGTTGCGAAACTACTAGGCGCACCGTCACCGGACAATATCGTCTTTACCAAAGGCGCGACAGAAGCGCTTAATCTGGCCGCTTACGGTCTGATGCACACCATAAAGCCCGGCGACGAAATAATCGTCACTCAGATGGAGCATCATTCCAATATCGTGCCCTGGCATTTCATGCGGGAGCGCCTAGGCGCTGTATTAAAATTTGTGCCCGTTCTAGATAACGGTACGCTCGATCTTGACACGTATAAAGCGATGCTTTCCTCCAAGACGAAAATCGTCTCGGTCGTCTATATGTCCAACGTGCTCGGCACAGTGAATCCGGTTAAGCAGATCGGAGAATTGGCGCATGAAGCGGGCGCGACTTTTATTGTAGACGGCACACAGGCGGCCGTTCACCGCAAAGTCGATGTCGTTGATCTTGACGCAGACCTATTCGCTATGACGGGGCACAAACTTTATGGTCCGACCGGAGTTGGCGCGCTTTATGGAAAAACGGATATATTGGAGCGTATGCAGCCTTTCAACGGCGGCGGAGAAATGATTGAGGATGTGTTCGAAGATCGCGTGATCTATAATGAACCGCCGCATAAATTTGAAGCCGGAACGCCGCCTATTTTAGAAGCAATAGCGCTCGGCGCCGCAATTGATTGGGTTTCCCAGTTTGATTTTGACGCCGTGCACAAACATGAAATGGCCGTTTATCATCATGCATTAGAGGGTTTGCGGGATATGAATTCCTTCAAATTACTTGGCGACGCGCCGGAGAAGGGGCCGGTTCTGGCCTTTAATCTGGAGGGCGCCCATGCCCACGATGTTGCGCAAATCCTAGATAAATACGGCGTAGCTGTACGGGCTGGGCAACATTGCACGCAGCCGCTTATGGAGCGATTCGATATTCACGGCTCTGTACGGGCGAGTTTTGGAATTTATAACACAATAGAGGAGGCCGACAGACTGATTGCAGGTCTGAAGAAGGCCAGCCTCTTTTTATCCTAGTCGAAAAGGACTATATAGGAATCGAAATGGAAAACATGACTGACAGACAACGCGAAGCGGAAAGCTTGGCAAATTCCCAAATTCCCGGAATGACGTCCGAGAATGAGAAAGGGAGTGCGCCTGAAGCGCCAGCACCGAAACGTGACGTCATGGACGTTTCCGGTGCGCCTACGACCAAGCCTTCGGATGGTGAAATCGCGACCATCACTCATGATGTGATTGAGCAATTAAAATCTGTTTATGACCCTGAAATTCCAACGGATATTTACGAGCTTGGCCTGATTTACAAGGTAGAGCTAGAAGACGATCGATTGTTGAATGTTACGATGACGCTGACCGCGCCGGGATGTCCTGTGGCCGGTGAAATGCCTATTTGGGTGCGCGACGCTTGCCTCTCTGTAAAGGGCGTTCGCGATGTGGACGTTCATATGACCTTTGATCCGCCTTGGACCCCTGACCGTATGTCTGACGAAGCCAGACTAGAATTGAACATGCTATGAGCGAAGTTCTTACAAAAACACGTAGCCGCCGCCCACGTCCGAAGCTTGTGACCCTGACCGATGCGGCCGCTGAACAAGTGAAATCCATCCTCGCCGAGCGCGACCAAGGCTATCTCCGTGTTGGCGTTAAAAATGGCGGCTGCGCCGGCATGGAATATATAATGGATTACGTGCCCGAAATTGAGAAGTTTGACGAAGTTGTTGAAGATAATGGCGTGACCATTGTGGTCGATGCCAAAGCAGTATTGTTTATCCTTGGCTCTGTTATTGATTATGAAGTCGATATCCTCTCGGCGAAGTTTACTTTTAAAAATCCGAACCAGACCGATGCGTGTGGATGCGGAGAAAGTGTTACGATCACGCCTGCGGCGTTTTAATCTGATCTTTTATGTATGAAGCCCTATTTGCATTTTTATTCTTAATCGCAGGGCTCTATATTTATTGGTACGTTTTTGGTTTTCGGAAACATGGTATATCAGTTGAAGTAAAAGTTATCGGCCAGAAATTGGATTGGTCAGCCACTGCTTTGACGTTCAACCCTGTTTTTGAGATCACGTCAGGAGAGTATATAGGCAAATCCGCGAAAAGTAAGTTAGAAACATCTTTCGGTTTTCATACCAAGGGTGCCTTGCTCGAAGGGCTCTATCACCCTGGAAATGGTCAAACCGAAAGCCTGAAAATACTTTATATCATGCAAGTGACGGGACAGCTCTTAATTTTCGGTGGTTTGATTTACTTTCTCGTGAACTATATAGTTTTACCGATCACAACTTAAATGCTCAACTAAGTTTCCACTGCTTTTTAAACAATAATTTAGGCACCTAAGTCAGCCATTTGCGGCTATGAGAAGATATAAATTCGCATGGAGGCTGTATGAACGCGCGATCCCTAACTATCCCGAAAAACTGGAAAACCTTGAGTTTTGGGAGTCTTTTTTCCGCTGTCATTTATCCTCTTCTGGGATTGGCGCTATTAATAACACTCATTCTCGTGGGGTCATTGGTCCAAAGCCTGGATATGGCGTGGTGGTATCTTCCACTCGGGCTTGGAGTTGTGGCGCTGTCGATTTTTATCTGTAACGCGGGAATCGGGCCACTGCATCGGATTATGCAACATAAGGCCGGAGAGCTCCGAGCGCCGGCTCAAGTTCTGACCATGTTCAATCTAGTGATTGCCATGCAGGGAACTGTACGCGAATGGGTTAATTATCACAGCCAGCACCACAGTTTCGCAGATAAGCCGGGGGACCCACATAATCCATTTGAAAGTAAATTCTGGGCATGGATTGGCTGGATCTTATGGCGTGACGAAAATGATAATCGCCGCCCCATGGCGTTATGGCTAAGACAGAACCCGATCGTGGTCTGGATGGACCGATTTTATCATTCGATTTCTCTGATTGTCCATTTAGCCATCCCAGCCGTTATATATTTAGTTGTCTGGCTCAGCGGCGGGTCTCTTATTCTGACAGGTATCTTACATGGCTGCGTCATCATTGGCCGGGCAATTCAATTCCACGCAACTACCTATGGCATTAATGTCTTGGGGCATCTAAAAACACCGAAATGGGCCGACTACGCCATGGCGCTTTTGACGGGAGGGGAAGCCTTTCACGATCACCACCATGATGAACCGCAGTCCGCGCTGCATCTCCCGCGTAAAGGGTTCTGGAATCGTGTTTTCGATTATAACGGGACGATATTGCTCGGGTTTGAGAAACTGGGATGGGTGAAAGATTTAAAAATCGCGCCCAGATTTGCTTGATGAGGGTAGGGCAACAAAAAATCTAAATGTAACCTTGACGTTACATGGCGGGATCTCTATTTGTAACCTACACGTTACAAAGGGAGCACCTCATGGCAAAAGCTGAAAATACTGAAAATTTATCCCGGCAGAGGGCATTAATCCTCATGTTCCTCGCCTCGACATATCTCGTGTGGCAAGTTCCCAGCATGGATTGGATTGCGGATGCGAACTCAGCCACGCGCAGCTGGGCGGATAACATTGCTGATGTCGGTCAAATCTTATGGGCTATAGCGCTGCTGTTCTTAGTGGTAAGAGGAAAACGGATGTTTAAACGCTTGTCATCGTCCGCTCAGGCCGTCTTGGAAGATGACCTTGTGAAAGCACATCGCAATGAATCTATAAAAGTGGGTTATCTCATTTTGATGGGGGCTATTTTAGCTCTCTTCCTCATGACCCGTTTCGTACCGATGACAGGCAGCGACATGTCGCGACTCTTTCTGGCCATAGGTGTTGCCACCCCGCTTTACACCTTTGCCTTTCTGGAACTTCACGGTGCCTAATCATCCCGAGCTAATGAACGCCTTAACCCAATACCGCAAAGCGGCCGGGCTAACTCAGAGCGAACTGGCGGAGAAAGTCAGCGTGAGCCGAAAGACAATCAATACGGTGGAAAACGGAGTGTTTGTCCCAACGACGATTTTATCGTTAAAATTGGCGCGGGCATTGGAAGTAAGCGTCGAAGATCTTTTCCAACTTCCTTAACGCACTCCAACCACAAAAAAAGCCCCGCAACTGCGGGGCTCAAAATTTATATGCTTACCCTAGCTTACGCAGCGGATTCTTGCTTTTTCTCTTCTTTAGGTTTTCGTTCGTTGAAATCTTCAAGCATTTCTTTCTCTTCGGATTTCTTAAAGAGTTTCTTGGCTTTTGGGAAAAACTCGGCCTCTTCCTCATCGACGTGATGAACAACTTTATCTGCTAGTTTTTCAAATTTCTTCAGCCAAAGGTCATCGGATTGATCCATTATATCGAGTTCGGAGGTCAACTCATGCATCTCTTGATGTTCTTCGACCGCATGACGTGTTTCATCTGTGCCATCCGGGTCTCGCATTAGTTCAGAATAAAACGATTGTTCTTCGGCAGAAGCGTGAGCCTCCAATTCGATCTTCAATTCAGTCCAAAGCTTTGAGCGATTCTTTGACCCGTTTTGGGTCTTCTTGATTTTCTCAATAAGATCGCGTTGTTTGTCGTGATCTTTTTCAAGCCTAGTATAGATTGACATGTCTACTCCTTTAAATATCTGCTCACGCAAACGAACGGATAGAGAAGGGCGTAGTTCCCAAAATGAAAAATTATTAGACTTTACCCTTCGATATAACCTTTTGCCTCTGTCGCCGCGAGCATGGCTTCTTGGAGTTTTTCAAAGGCACGTCCTTCGATTTGGCGAATGCGTTCGCGGCTGACATCATAAATTCCGGCTAAATCTTCAAGGGTCATAGGGTCATCAGAAAGTTTCCGTTTCATGATAATGTCGCGTTCCCGATCGTTCAGATCGGCCATAGCTTCGTGGAGAAGCTCCATGCGCTCGTCATGTTCTTGAGATTGACCCAATTCTTCTTCTTGAGAATCTGATTCGTCCTGGAGCCATTCCTGCCATTCAGCGGTGCCGTCATCGCCACCTATAGTCACATTTAAAGAGGCATCCCCGCCGCCAGACATACGGCGGTTCATGGAATGCACCTCATCGACTTTTACATTGAGGGTCGTGGCAATCTTCTCGACATGTTCAGGTGTGAGGTCACCGTCTTCAACCGCTTTCATTTCGCCCTTCAAGCGTCGGAGATTAAAGAACAGTTTCTTCTGCGCGGCTGTTGTACCCATTTTCACAAGGGACCAAGAGCGGAGGACATATTCCTGAATAGCGGCGCGTATCCACCACATTGCATAAGTCGAGAGGCGAAAGCCTTTATCCGGATCGAACTTCTTGACCGCCTGCATCAGGCCCACATTGCCTTCGGAGATGACTTCTCCGATAGGCAGGCCGTAACCCCGATACCCCATAGCAATTTTCGCAACCAATCTTAGGTGGGAGGTTACCATCCTCTCGGCAGCTTCGGTGTCGCCGCGCTCCGTCCAGCGCTTGGCAAGCATGAATTCCTCATCGCGCTCCAGCATTGGGAACTTACGTATTTCTTGAAGATAGCTATTCAGCCCTTGTTCTGGAGAAAGAGCCGTCGAAAGGCTTAAATTGCCAGTATAGGCCGCATCGCCTTTACTTGGATCGGTTTTTTCTTTTTCGGCTGGTAATGTCGTTTTGGCGTCCGCCATGAGGTGGCTCCCAATAGAGAAATTAAGGCTTACATATAAGATACGCGATTGGCGTTTAAAGGTTCAGAGTCGATTAAATGACAAAAGCCCTTCCAATCATCCTTTGTTACCCACTCTCTAAACCTGATAGCGCTTTGTATAGGCTTAGCATATCAGGAGGCAGGCCAGCATCAAATGTCATCAACTCTTTTGTGAGCGGGTGAAGAAACCCGAGATGTTTGGCGTGCAGAGCTTGTCTTTTGAAAACGAAAATCGCTTCCCGAAGGGCGGCTTCGTCTGGTTTGTTGGCGGTCAGGAAGCCACGTTGGTTTCCGTATAACGGGTCGCCTAAAAGTGGGGCGTTAATTGCGGCCATATGAACCCGAATTTGGTGGGTTCGGCCAGTTTCCAATTGACAGTCGAGTTGGCTAACCTTGGGCGTGCCAATCGCGGCATGGGCTTTTTGGCCAAATCCTTTGACATATTTGTAGTGCGTAATTGCATGGCGGCCATGCTCTGATATATCAATTGCGCCTAGAGTGCCTCGGACAACAGCTTGTTTCTTACGATCAGTGGCTGATCTTGCTAGACGGCTCTCAACCGTTCCGGAGCGCGGTTTCGGCGCGCCTCTCACAAAGCAGGTATAGACCCGTTCAATCGTATGTTTGGCAAATTGTTTTGAGAGATAGCGATGCGCCCGATCCGTTTTGGCCACGACTAAAAGCCCGGATGTGTCCTTGTCCAATCTGTGAACAATCCCGGGACGCATCACTCCGCCAATACCGGAAAGCGTATCTTTGCAATGATAAAGCAGCGCGTTCACCAGGGTCGCGGAACGGGAGCCGGGCGCCGGATGCACCGTCATTCCTGCGGGTTTATTGACAACTATGAGCTGATCATCCTCGAAAACAATATCAAGTGGAATGTCCTCTGGGGTTGGCGTATCATCCACTAGGGCAGGGACGAGGAGTGCGTATTCATGTTCCGCTTTCACTTTGTGCGTCCCGCTGGTCAGTATGTCCCCATCTATTCTAACATGTCCCGCTTGGAGAAGGTCTTTGACGCGAGAACGGGAAAGGCCTGTCCAGTTGCTAAGCCATTTATCCAATCGTTCTCCGGCCACATCCGATGTGGCCTCTAGCGATTGCCAGCGGGGTTTATCAGAAGAAATAGGAGTAGGCCGATCAGTCATATTGAGGGGTTTATACGCTTGTGGCTAATTCGCAACACTCCATTGAATTCTACCATTATTAGACTTGCGTTGATTCAGCCCTTTCGATAGCAATTAAATTAATTATCGGTCATCTGAATCGATATAATGTTCCAACAATAAGGATCCGGGAAACATGTTTAAGAAATCACTTCTTATCAGTGGTGCAACGCTTCTTGCCACTACAATTGCCGCGCCAGCATATTCGCAGGTTAACGATGAAATTATCGTAACGGCCACGAAGCGAACACAAACTCTTCAAGAGACGCCTGTTGCAGTGACTGTGACTTCTTCTGATACAATCGAGAAAGCGCAAATTCTCGATGTAAAGGATCTTCAATCTGTTGTCCCAACTTTTCGGGTTTCACAACTTCAGAACACGGCCAATACGACGCTGACTATTCGCGGATTCGGTAATGGCGGTAACAATTACGGTATCGAACCGGCTGTTGGCCTTTTCATTGATGGTGTTTATCGCTCTCGTGCAGCGGCCCAAATTAGTGACCTCCCAGCGCTCGAGCGCATTGAAGTCCTTTCTGGTCCTCAGTCCACTCTTTTTGGTAAAAACGCGTCTGCTGGTGTTGTAAGCATTGTGACTGAAAAGCCTCAGTTCGAAACACAAGGCTATGTCGAAGCGGGATACGGTAATTATAACCAAAACTATGCAAAGGGGTATATCACTGGCGCCGTTTCCGAGAATGTTGCTGTCAGCTTAGGCGGCGGATATCAAAAACGTGATGGATATTTTGATAATACTGGCGGCGGCGGCGATGAGCTGAATAATGTTGACCGTTTCAACCTTCGTGGACAGATTTTGTGGGAGCCAACTGACGCGCTCTCTGTTCGCTTGATTGGCGATTTAAGCGATTTGTCAGAAAATTGCTGCGGTACAGGTGTTGGCATTGAAGGCCCTCTCGGAGCAGGTCAGCCGACTGCGGGACAAGTCATTGCCTCACTAGGTGGGCAGCAACCGTCCGCCAGCAACCAATTCTCGTATCAGACATTTACGAATAGCGAGACATTGAACCAGATCACGGATAGCGGGTTTTCAGGTCAAATTGATTACGATTTCGGCAATATGACGCTGACATCCATTACAGCAATCCGGAAAACAGATTCGTCCTTCGTGAGCGATTCAGATTTCAACTCTCTCGACCTTTTGGCCGATACCAACCAAGAAAACATTCTTGATACATTTACTCAGGAAATACGTTTGTCATCTAATGGCGGCAATCGACTAGAATGGATGATTGGTGGTTACTATTTCGACGAAACGATCGAACAGGAATCAGGTCTCATCTACGGTGAGGACCTTCGCAGCTACCTTGATATTTTGTCGGGCGGACAATTGGGCGGTATCGAGCAAATTCTCGGTTTTGCGCCAGGTACTTTCTTTGCCGATGAGACAGCAATTATCGAAAACTCCCGTCAGGAAGATAAAGCTTACTCAGCCTTTGGTACCCTAGACTTTAATGTCACTGATCGTCTGACTCTGACGGTTGGCGGCAACTATACTAGCGATGAGAAAAATGTTTCCGGAAGCGCTGTCAACGGCGACGTCTTCAGTAATCTGGATTTCCAAGGCGCTGACGGCGTTCAAGTTGTCTCAACAACTGTCTTCTTGAATGGTCAAGCGCCAATCCCTGGTGTCCTTCCAGGCGGAATTCCAAGCTTTATGGCAGCTTTTGGTCTCCCGCCAACTCCGGCAAATATAAACTTAATTGCAAGCGGCGGTGCCGGTATGGCGGCGCAGGCGGCCTTTGGTCAGTATAACGCAGGTGTTCAAGCTTTCTCGCAGGCGGCCGTTTCCAACCCGGCCACAAACCCGCTTGCTCCATTGTTCGCATTACAATTCCAGCCTCAGTTTTTGGAGTTTCCGAACTCTGTCGAGGAGGGACGTACTCAGGATGATGAGTTTACCTACACATTTAAGGCGGCTTATGAAGTTAGCGACAATCTGAATGTTTATGGTAGTTACGCGACTGGCTTTAAAGCGTCTTCCTGGAACCTGACACGCGACTCCCGTCCATTCATTGAAGATGCTGCGGCGCTTCAGGCGGCTGGTTTACTGCCGAATAACTACGTTCCGTCAACAGGACGAAATTTCGGGACACGCTTCTCTAATCCAGAGACAGTAGAGGTCTTTGAAATAGGTCTGAAAGCCCGTTTCGAGAGAGGCGCCATAAACATCGCTCTCTTCGATCAAACAGTTGATAACTTCCAGTCCACAATTTTCCAGGGCACAGGTTTTGTTCTGGCTAATGCCGGGGCTCAGTCTACCCAAGGTATCGAGTTTGACTCAACCTTCACACCCTTTGATCCTTTAACACTGACTTTGGGCGCGGTTATTCAAGACCCGGTTTATGACGCATTTGTAGGCGCGCCGGGGCCGAATGGAACGACAGTTGATCTTTCAGGTGAAAAGCCTGCGGGCATCAATGAAATCGCTCTAACGGCGTCAGCGACTTACACCCACCAATTCGAAAATGGCATGTCTGCCTATATTCGTGGTAACTATCAGTACGAGGATGAAGTACAGATCGTTGACAACATTACAGGTCTGACTCGGGACACGCAATTGTTTAACGGTTCACTCGGCTTTGACTTCGATAATGGTGTAGAGCTTCGTTTCTGGGGACGTAATCTGTTCAACCATGAAACATACACGAGTGCTTTCCCGGGTGTAGTTCAAGCTGGCACGGTTAATACCTATCCGAACCAGCCACGGACTTACGGCGTAGCTGCTCGTTACAGCTTCTAAAAACGTCTGTTCTACGGAATGAGAAACCGGGCCTTGTGCCCGGTTTTTTTGTGTTCAGCGTTATTACCAGTAACTACTTTTAGGAGATGGGCTGAGTTAAAATGATGTCTACACTAGCCAACTGAGGAGATAGAGTTTTCCATCTGTCGTGTTCAGGCGGTTCCGAATTGCATCCCGGTTCATGATTTCCGGATTTATGGAGTCAGAAAGGCGTTGCCGATAGCGACGGGCGGCTTCCGCGAACCCTTCATGGGTCTGTGTTGCTGCTGAAATTTCCTCAGCATGATGGGGGACCCGCCGCCAAAGAACTGTTGAGATGGTCTCAGACTTCATGGCGATAGCATTGGCCGCGTCGAGAACCGTTCCGTGATTAAGGTCCTCATCAGGATTGATGCCAAGGTGACTAATCCAGAGATCGAAGGGCCGGGGCGTTTCAGGATGCGGCGTTATATCAGGCGCGGAGACATCATGGTGCGTATCATTCGGACCCAAGTTTTCATTGTTTAAAATTTCGGTGCTGTCAGGATTATCAAATCCGCCCATCATATCGCGCCAACGCCAAGGTGATTTTTCTTTTGTCTTCGCACGTCCAAATAAAGGAGCGGAATCTGTCAGGGGCTTAACAACGTCCGCATTCTCCGGCTGCAAGTCATGTGCCTCGACTTCTGGAAGTGGAATAGACATTTCAGCCTCTAGATCCAATGGGTCGATTTCCAAATCATAGGAGCGAGGAATGGGGTCAGAGATAAAAGAAGTGTCGTCCTCAAGTGGACGCAAATGCAATCGTTCGGACAAGGGCTTTTCCGAGAGCTCGGTAAGACCTTCAAAATTGTTAATCCCTTCTTTCCCGTGTTGGGCCTGCACCGCCTCAATACCAGCCGATATTTCTTGGAGGCGTTTTAATCGCTTTTCGATTTGTAGAAGAGTTTTTTCGGCCTTCTCCTGACTTGCCGAGACAGAGTCCTCTGCGTGCTTTATGATGTCGCGGGTAGAGTTTTGACGTTCAGTCAGACCTGAATTGAGGTTTTGAAACTTTTCTGCAAGAAGGTCGCTAGCGGATTTAACCTCTGCGTGCAGAGCGTCAGTTGCATCTACACTTTTGCTAATGACGCCGAAAAGTTCGTCTTTCGCAGCATTTGCGGAGTCGGAGAGGGAAGACAGTAGAGGCATTCGAGATTCTAGAGTTTCGGACAGTCGAGCATTTTGGGACTGCAAATCTGAAACTTTTTGAGTCAATGTTTCGATGTGACCTGTGAACTTCTCTGAAATAACGAGGGACCTTTCTTCCATAGCAGAGAATTTTTCGGTCATTGCCGTCAAGCGATCTTCGGACTCCAAAATAAAGCGTTCAAAAGCGCGGCTTTTATCTTCGAACTTTCGACCGGCTTCGTCTAGGCTGAGCGTCGTACGGTCCATTGTCTCTGAAAGGGAGTGTTTTTGTCTCTCTAGAACCTTCTCTGTTTGCTGAAATTTTTCTTCTGCGATCTTTATCATCGACTCTAGCGCTGCCCGTTGTTCCCCCAGGCTTTGTTCAAGTGTCTGGTTTGCGGAGAGGAGAGAGGAAGACGTTTCTTTCAAGGTTTTCGAATGGGCCTGAGTCATATCACGCGTAGCTTCAAACCGAGCCGTCAAGGCAGTCATGTCGCTATCAAGGCTATTCATTTGCTCGCGAATGGCTTCAGCGAGGGTTTTTACTTGCTCCGCTGACGATTGGTCTGCCTGTAATAACTTTTCACTCGCATAGGAAAGGCTGTCGGCTCTGGCGCTCACTTGGGCTAATTTGGAGAACGCCATACAAAACAATAGCAAAACTAAAGCGGGAAAGAGAATAATAAGACCGCTAATCGTTAGGCCGGTCGGCGTGAAAAGCCCCTCTACAGTAGAAGGTAGTAAAAATAGAAACGAAGCGCTTAGCCCGCTCCATAGAATAGCTAGTATAATTCCGATCCAAATAACCCAACGTCCACCTACCTGATCTGTTTGGGGCGGAGATATGGAGGCAGGACGGTGAACAAAGGCCGGATATGTCTCTGCATTGCTTATGGAAGCACGCGAAGACGGGGGTGTTTTGGAATTGGAGTCCTGCCCGTCTGGATCAATACTCAGAATTTTTTTTGAAATGTCTGACACGCACACCTCTTTATTAAAATATTCCGAACATCGTCTTAACGGAATATAGAGTGAAAAACTGTATCAGTTTCCCTTGTTAGGGGAAAGCGGCGAAGACCGATACGCCCCAAAGTGAAAAATGGGGTGGGCTGTGCTCTCCGAAAAACAAAATAATTCCGCGCTTCGGCGTGAGGTACTTGCTTGGCTGCAAACAGGCCTGGAACAGAAAGACGGGCGACTAGCTCTGTTTGACGGCACAGGGCAGCGTATCAGCGCGTCTATTCAAAGAGCCGCGATCGCTCTGGGCTGGGCCGAAGGGTGGTTTGCCAACCCAATGCGTCCGGATTGGATGGTGTGCCGGCTTACGCCGCTGGGGCGACAGGTTTTGGCCGAAGGGCGTAAAGCGCGATAAGGATGATCGACAAGGTTATAATCGTGAAGACGCTGTCGAGACCCGGACTGGCTTGAATTTGAAAAATTGACGGTGTCGGCAGGACCGAATTTTCATAATTAACAAAAACGGCGGCAAACGTGTTGTTCGCGGCATGAACGCCAATGGCTGATTCCAGGCCGTCATCCATCCAGACTAATAAACAAGCCGCAAATCCAAAAAAGAAATAGCTACTCATCACAATCGGCAAAATACCGGCCTCTGCACCTGACAGAGCTTCAGGGTTTGCGAGATGCATGGCCATAAACAGCAAGCTGGTCAGGACAAAGGCCACCCATTTATTGCGTGTCAGATTTTCGACGGCTTGGTTCAAGTATCCGCGAAAGACGATTTCTTCTGTAGCGGATTGAAGGGGGATAAAGGCTAGAGAGATCGCCGCGTAAATAAAGAAGCGCGACGCATCGAAGGTAAAAGTGAGCGGCGTTATGCCAAAGGCGTTCAAACCAAATGCCAAAACGCCTAGAATCACCCAAGTTACAATGATCGCTTGAAAGGCGCGGGCGAAGCGAAATCTAGAAAATGCAGTGTGTAAGGACGTTATAGTTCGTTTGTGAATGAACTTTTGCCCTATATAAAGCATCACGAGAGACGCAGGAAAAGTTAAGAGTATCAAGGCATAAGACAAAGGACTTTGTGCGAGTAAGCGGTTCAGAACAACTGTGCTTTCCGGAGAAGAGGCTAGGGGGGACAAAAGGAATAAGCACAAAAAAGATCCGGTGATGGCAATCCCGCCTACGACACCGAAGCCTTTGAAATTATCACTCTTAGTAGTCAGGGCGATTAGAGAAAATATAAGGCCAATTGCTGTTGTAACTAAAAAGCCCAATGCGGCGAGTCCAATGACTGCCATGTTCACGTCATCGAAAGCTGTAGTCGAAGCATCGACAAAAGCTTGGCCCAATTCAGGGTCGATTTCCTGGGCAATCGGAAGTAGCGGGCTGGTCAGAAAAAGCTGTGCAACGATCCAGCCTAAAAGCGTCAGCCAGAAAACAAAAATCCAGCTCCACCAGTTGGAGACACCATGAAGTCGGGTGTTTTTAAAATATTGCATTTAGGTCTCAAAAAAAATAGCTGTTCCGAATCTTATATGACGTTAAACTGTCAAAATGACAAACACTCCTTCAGAGATGGAAACGGAAATCGATTTCGACCATCTGAACCTTTATGTTCAGGGAGATATAGATCTCACCCGTGAGGTTTTTGGTTTGTTCAAACACCAGATTGAAATGTGGGGTAGAGCGCTTACGCCAGACGCGGATGACGACACATGGGGGTCCGTTGTACACTCTTTAAAAGGTTCGGCGCGTGCGGTCGGGGCGCAAGCTCTGGCAGACAGGTGCGAGCGCGCAGAAACTTTGATAGGTGAAACTAAGACGACGGGAGCGCGTCAGGTCGCCGTTCATGATATCGAATTTCGAATATCAAGAACCTTGGCAGAAATTCAACGTTGGGAATATCGTCAAACTTTGAACGATATGCGACGAAGTTAGGCTTTGGTTCTCCGCGTTGGTCGAAATCTACCTCGCATTGGCGCACAATTTCCGTTAAAAAACCCGAAATTTGTCAAAGGCGAGACACAGTTCGGACATGAACTCTTGTCATGCTGAGACAACTAAAAAGGGGTGAACTCATGCAAAGTAAATTATTCGGAGTTTTAGCAACGCTGACGGGGATCGGTGCTTTCGCTCTGGCTGGATGGGCAGGCTATGCACTCTACCCCGCAGGCGAAATGAGCGGAGACAATATTGCATCAAACACCAAACCGAGCGCTGCCGGATTAGAAGTCCAACCCGCCACTGATGGCAAACCTCGGTCGGAAATTGAGGCGCAATCCGATGAACCCACGACCTCGATTTTTCGGTATGTGCGTTGGTATGCCGATGATACCGCCAATGGCCGGCTAAATGCCTGTTTAGAATTCAACCGCCCCATTGCGCAGGAACAAGAAGTCGAACTCCGCCCTTACATCGATATTGCCCCGGAGACAGCTATAGCGCTATCTGTACGCGGAAAATCGCTTTGTGTCGGCGGGCTCTCCTTTGACGCCGAATATAATTTGACCCTGAAAGAAGGTCTGCCGTCGGATAAGTCGGATCTTGTTCTCGGCGCAGATCAAGATGTAACCGTATCATTCGGGGATAAACCTGCCTTTGTCGGTTTCACCGATAACGGGATTATTCTCCCCAAAACTGAAACAGGCGGCCTTTCCATAGAAACGGTCAATGTCGATGCGCTGGACATAACTGTTGAACGGGTCAACCACCGCATCCTTAGTCAAACAGAACCAAATGCCGGGTCTCAATCTTTGGAAGGAGAGTATAGCTATGGCTATGAGGCTTGGGAGGAAAAAGTTGAGGTCTGGTCTGGCGAATTGGAGGTCGCAAACGAGCCCAATATCGCCGTAAAAACCATCTTTCCTCTCCAGGAAGTGACCAAAAACCTAGATTATGGGGCCTACATCGTTACGGCCAAGCGCGCGACGGAAAAGGAAAGTGATAACCGGGTTGCCCAAGCCTGGCGCTGGATTGTTTCCACAGACATGGCGCTGACGAGCTATACTGGCGCGGACGAAATGCATGTAAACGTAAGGTCGTTAAAAACGGCAGAGCTTGTCGGCAATGTTCGTCTTGATCTGATCGCTCAAAACAATGACCTTCTGGGCTCTGTTGAGACAGGCCCTGACGGAAGAGCGTCTTTCCCGTCGGCTTTGCTCCGCGGGAACGGCAACATAGCTCCAAAAATGATACTAGCTTACGGCCCGGATAATGATTTCGCTATGCTGGATTTGTCCCGTAGCCCACTAGATATGACAGCCTACAACGTTGAGGGCCGCACAGCGCAAAGTCCTATTGATATTTTCGCCTATACAGAACGCGGCGTTTATAGGCCTAACGAGACGGTCTTTCTCACCGCGCTCTTACGCGGAGACAAGGGCGAGGCACGGTTTGATCGTCCGGTTAAACTAACGCTCACAAAGCCGGACGGCGGCATAGCGTTTGAGCAGACTTACCAGAGCGGGAAAATGGCCGGCGCGCTTACGGTAGATTACGAATTACCAGCGGATGCGCCGCGAGGGGTCTGGACTATCGGTCTCACACCGGAGGGTATGGAAACTGAGAAACGGGTTCAGTTTGACGTACAGGATTTTGTTCCGCAGAAACTTAAACTCGTCAGCGATATCACTGATGAGGGTTTGACGCCCGAGACGAAAAGTACTCTGAATTTGCAAGCTGACTTTCTTTACGGCGCCCCTGGCGCCTCTCTTGAGGCGGAAGCTGACGCCCGCGTTCAAATCGAAAATGATCCGTTTGAGAATTATAAAGGCTTCAATTTTGGCGACACTCAAGAGACTTTCGAAGAGCGCATTGTAGAAATTGGTACTGGCGTTACGGATGAGAATGGGCAGCTGAGCCTACCAATTGATCTCTCGGGTCAAGGAATAAAGTCGAGCTACCCCTTGCGGTTGATGGTTACCTCCGGCGTGGCGGAGCCGGGAGGGCGGTATGTACGAAAAACCCAATATGTGCCTTTGCGGACGCAAGACAGTTATATTGGATTTAAAGCGGGCTTTGAGGGCGACTATGCGAGCCGCAATGCGCCTGTTAATATCGAACTCATGAATGTGTCGGCATCGGGCGAAGCTATGGATAGCGCGCTTAGCTGGACACTCTACGAAGAAATCCATGATTTTCAGTGGTACCGAGAGAATGGCGATTGGCGCTATCGCAAGGATGTCTCAGACATAGCGCTTTTCGACGGTGAAATCGAAACAAATGGCGCCCCAGCCACTTGGTCAAAAAATCTCCCCAGCGGTCAATACCGTTTGGAAGCCGCTGGTCCTCAGGGCCATAAAGCTGCCTTCAGGTTTAATGTTGGGTGGGCAAGGCCCGGTAGCGGCGTAGATGCGCCCGACCGCATTGTAATGGGCAAGGTTGAGGAAAAGGTCAGCCACGGCCAGAGCGTGACGCTTTCAGTTAATGCACCTTACGCAGGCGTTGGGGATTTCGTTATTGCAAATGAAACGGTTCAATCCATTCAGACTGTTGTTTTGCCTGAAGGGGAGTCAGACCTGACATTCACTTTCGACGAAAGCTGGGGCGATAGCGTCTATGCTATGCTGACGCTCTATACGCCGGAAGACAAAAACCGAAATTCCATTCAGCGCCGCGCGGCTGGAATGAGCTATATTGCGCTCGATCGGACGGATCAGACTCTCGGTGTCATGTTCGCGACAGATGAGATAATTGAACCCCGCCAGAGTTATGAAGTAACTGTTCAGGTTGCAAATATTCCAAAAGGGGAACAAGCTTGGGTCAGTCTTGCCGCTGTCGATGAGGGCATTTTACAACTCACCCAATATCAAAGCCCGAATGCGGCTGAATATCTCTACGGCAAAAAAGCTTTTAGTCTGGATGTGCGAGACGATTATGCGAGGCTGTTAAACCCCAATCTAGGAACGGCGGCTATTCTTCCGCAAGGCGGGGACAGCCTCGGCGGGGCAGGCCTCAGCGTCGTGCCCACCCAAACGGTTGCGCTCTATCAGGGGCCTGTCCAAGTACAGAACGGTCGAACAGTCGTCGCATTGGGTATCCCTGACTTTCAAGGTCAACTTCGGCTTATGGCGACAGCTTGGTCGGAATCGGCTGTCGGAAGCGGAGAACAAGGCTTAACTGTTCGTGATCCTGTTCCGCTGACAGTCGGGCTGCCGCGCTTCCTCGCCCCGGGGGACACTGGGGTTGCGACAGTCAGTCTCGATAATCTGGACGGGCCTGTGGGGGATTACTCGGTTACACCTATTTCGGAGTTAGCGTCTAAAGACGTGACGACGTTTAGTCTGGCTCGCGATGAGCGCCGGGACGTTATGATCCCGATCGCATCTGATGGCTTGGGCGTATCAGATTTTAACCTGAATGTGGCAGGGCCGAATGGTTATGCCCGTAATAACGCGAGGCAGATCGAGACCCGCTCTCCTTTTCGCCCGCAGGTGACGAAACGCCTAACAGAGCTTGCGCCCAACCAAAGTTATGCGCTGTCGTCTCTCAATCTGGACGGGTTTATTCCCGAAGCTACGGATGTAACTCTTTCGGTGTCCAACCTTCCGGGCCTTGACGCGCAGACTTACCTAAAGGCGCTGTCCATCTATCCTTATGGCTGCACCGAACAAACGGCAAGTACGGCAATGCCGCTCCTCTTCGTCAATCAACTCGGCGGCATTCAGGGGCTCAGTGACGAACAAAGAGTTGCCCGGATTGATCTGGCCATAAAACGGCTGGTTGCGCGCCAAGACGCGCAAGGGTCTTTTGGACTCTGGCGAGTGAACGACGGAAACTCTTCGCCGTGGTTGCAAGTCTATGTGACGGAATTCCTTTTGCTTGCGAAGGAAAATGGGCAATCGGTTCCACAGGATGCCCTAGACCGGGCTCTATCAGCTGTCCGTAAAATTTCAGAACCGAGCCGTTACACCAATCTCAATCTAAACTTCAACTATGGCTGGAATAACTCGGGCGGTTTGGAACAGGATACACGGCGCTTTGAACGTGCGGCTTACGCGCATTATGTTTTGGCGCTCGCTGACGAGGTAGATGTTCCGGACTTGCGTTACTTGGCCGATAACAATGCAAAAAATATTAGCTCGCCCTTGGCTCTGACCTATCTTGGGACGGCGTTATCAAAAATTGGGGATACAAGACGCGCCAACCGGATTTTTAGTTTGGCACAAGAACAGCGAGACGGCTCGGGCAATCCAGACGATTACTACGCATCGGATTTGAGGAACGCCGCTGCTATGATTGCGGTTGCGCATGATTATTTGGGAGCAGATAAAAATTCCGAACTCTTGACCTATGTCGCGGCCGCCACGCAACAAGCTCAATATTTGAACATCCAGGAGCAATCCTACATTGTTAGGATGATCGCCTCTTTGGATGCGGGACGAGGGGAATTGTCGTTAAAGACGCAGGGTGTGGAACTGGCCAAGTCGAAAACCTCCCATTCTGTTGATTTGGGAGGGCAGGCGATTTCTCAAAATCAAACCATCCTGAATATGGGGGACAAGTCTGTTTGGGTCTCGACGACTCTCTCCGGGCTGCCTGACAGTGATCCCGGCGCCGTGTCGCAAGGTTATGATGTTGAAAAGCAGATGTTCTCAATGTCAGGGCGAGTCACGACACAAAACCAGTTGGTAAAAGGCGAACGTGCTATCATTCGGGTCACGATAAACCCGGAGCAGAAACGTTCCGCGATGATCGTCCTGGCTGATCTCTTGCCGGCTGGAGTGGAAATTGAGTCCATTCTATTGCCAGAGGAAGCCGGTGATACAGGCCCTTATCGTTTTTTAGGCAAGCTCACGGATTTGGATATGGCTGAGATGCGAGATGACCGGCTGATTGCGTCTGAGCGTGTAAATCGCTGGGACGACGGACAGATTGCTGTCGCCTATGTTGTACGCGCGGTCACGCAAGGCGATTTCGTCTTTCCGGGCGCGGTTGCCGAGGATATGTATCGTCCGGAATTCAACGGACGTACCGAGGCTAAGCGATTAATCATTCAAGGCCCTGGCAGCAATTAATGCTGACCCGGGTGAAATATCCGACTTGGCTACATATTGCCCTCGCGGCGGCTTGGGTCGGCATATTAGCAATATCAGTGATTCCTATTGCATCTGATGAGCTGCGGAGTGAGAACGCGACCACGCTATATGATCAAAACGACCAAGTTTTAGCTCGCTACTCGACGGACGATAGCTATTGGCGTTTGGCCCCAGCATTGGAAGAAATCGACCAAAATTTCATCCGCGCGCTTCTGGCTATAGAGGATACGCGATTTTACTCTCATAGCGGTGTGGACGTCCCCGCCATAGGAAGGGCCCTTAAAACTTGGCATAGTTCGGGACAGGCAAAATCCGGCGCGTCCACCATAACCATGCAGCTCGTCAGGCAGTATAAACCGCGTCCCCGCGTTTTAAAATCGAAAGTCCTTGAGAGCCTTAGCGCTCTGAAATACGAACTGGTTTTCTCCAAAGACGAAATTCTCGAACAATATCTGACCCGTATTTCCTACGGTAGCAATATTCAGGGAGTAGAGGCGGCCAGCTGGCGCTATTTTGAAAAACCGGCGAGGCAGCTGACCTGGGATGAAATTGCGCTGCTGATTGCTTTGCCGCAAGCCCCCGAAGCCCGCCGTCCTGACCGGCACCCTGTGGCAGCGAAGGCAGGACGAGACCGCATCTTATCTAAACTCGTAGATGAAGGTGTTCTGACTAAACAGTCGGCCCTTGAAGCCCAGGAGGTCCCAGTGCCGCAGTTAATGCATGACTTTCCGTCCGATGCAGAGATAGGCGCGCCCCTCCTTTCGGCCCGTAACCGGGACGTCCATAGTTTTATCGATCCCAAAATCCAACAATCCGCACACCGGGTTTTGGCGCAGTCGCTGGGACAAAAAGACCGCGCTGTGAACGCTTCCATTCTGGTCATTGAGAACAGAACACGGAATGTTGTCGCGCAAGTTACAGCGGGCGCGCGTCATCATGATGGGGGCTGGCTCGACCTGACCCGCGCTGTTCGCTCTCCGGGCTCGACGCTCAAACCGTTCATTTATGGCTTGGCGATGAGCGACGGACAGGCAGGTGTGAACAGCACAATCCGTGATGCTCCGACACGTTTTGGAGCCTATCAGCCGGAAAATTTTAATCGGCGGTATCACGGTAAGGTGCGTTTAGAAGACGCCTTAAAGCATTCCCTAAACGTTCCGGCTGTTGCAGCTCTTGATCAGGTCGGCTCTGCCCGGTTTGAAGCGCTATTAACGTCAGCTGGGGCTATCCCCCGTCTCCCATCTCACCGAGAGGAGGACAGCGGACTCTCGCTAGCGCTAGGCGGGGCGGGGATGACGGCGGTGGATCTCGCGACACTCTATACCGCTCTTGCCAATGACGGTGTCGCCAAACCGCTGAATTGGGAACTTGGACAAAGCCGCACAGAAACAGGCGTGCAGATATTACCGCCGGACACCGTGCAGAAGATTACAGATGTGCTTGCCGCCGCAACCCCGCCACAAGGTCGCCTGCCGGGACATTTGTCACAAAGTCGGTCTGAGGTCGCCTATAAGACAGGAACGTCTTATGGCGCCCGCGATAGTTGGGCGGCGGGCTATACCAAAAATCATACGATTGTCGTTTGGGTAGGTAGACCGGACGGGGCCCCGCGTCCGGGCGAAACAGGGCGCGAGTCGGCGGCTCCTTTACTCTTCGATGTTTTCGATAGTCTGATAGATCGTTCGGCTAGGCCTCGTCAAATTTCTGCAAAACAGTCTCGAGAAAGCAGGAATTTTAAAACAGCGTTAGATGCAGGACCACAAATTTCATTTCCGACCGATGGAAGCGAAGTGCTTATCCGAAACAGCCGGAAAGACTTGAGGCTCCGGGCGCAGTCTTCAAAGGATTTACGATTCTACGTGGATGGGGAATTGTTAAACGCAAAATATGGGGCTGCAACATTCGCACCTAAATCGGCCGGGTTTTACACTTTGAAAGTTGTTGACAGTGAAGGGCGTTCAAGCCTCTCGAGATTTCGTATTCTCCTCGCCGATAATCTCGCGCACGCGCCGCTTTAAAGCGACCAATTCGTCTGCAAACCAATCATGCTTTTTAATCCACGCGTTATTGCGCCAGCTCGGATGCGGAAGCGGCATAAGGGCGGGACCAAAACTTGGCCATTTTTTCACAGTTTCCGTAAGGTTGCGTTCCATTCGGGGGCCGAGATAGCGCTTCACCGCATACATACCGACTAAGAGCGTAAGCTCAATATTAGGAAGAGCATCCGTTAGAGCGTTCTGCCATAGTGGAGCGCATTCTTTTCGAGGTGGGAGGTCCCCGCCGTTTTTGTCCTGACCCGGAAAGCAGAATCCCATGGGCGTGATTGCAAAAAAATCAGGATTGAAGAATGCCGTCTCGTCTACGCCGAGCCAGTCTCTAAGTCGCCTTCCCGAGGGATCGTTAAATGGAATAGAGCTGGCATGGGCCAAGGTCCCCGGAGCTTGGCTGATGATTCTGATTTTAGACTTCCGGGTACCACGAATGATGGGATTTGGGGTGACGGGCAAGGGTGGACAGGAATGAGCACAAACTTCACAGCGGCGAATTGTATCTAATAACGCATCTGTATTTGGGTTCAGAGGCAAATTATTTTGGGAAACTGTTGTCATAGCTCTGGTTTAACGCGTTAATATGATATTGGTTGAACGAAAATTCAGCTCGATGATTTGAGGTCCGTACATGTCAGATAATTTTTACGCCGATTTAGAAAAAGAACTAGAGTCCATTAAAGAGGAAGGGCTCTGGAAAAGTGAGCGCTTGATTACAAGTGACCAGTCCTCCGATATCGATATTACTCAAGATGGGGAGGAGAAAGAGGTCCTCAACTTTTGCGCCAATAATTATCTCGGACTTGCCAACCATCCTGCTCTTATCAAAGCGTCTCAGGAGGCAACGAAAGAACATGGTTTCGGTATGGCCTCTGTACGCTTCATTTGTGGGACGCAGGCTCAGCACCGTGAGCTTGAGAAATCCATTGCCGACTGGCTTGGATTTGAAGACAGCATACTTTACGCAGCTTGTTTTGACGCTAATGGGGGGCTGTTCGAGCCTTTGCTTGGCCCGGATGACGCAATTATTTCAGATACGCTGAACCACGCCTCCATCATTGACGGCATCCGCCTTTGCAAAGCCATGCGGTATCGCTTCAAGACATCTGATATGACGGACCTACGTGAGAAGCTTGAAGCCGCGAAAGCTGACGGCGCACGGAACATTTTGATTGCGACAGACGGTGTCTTCTCCATGGACGGCACGATCGCCAAGCTTGACGAGATTGTTGCACTCAAAAAAGAATTTGGCGCCTTGCTTATGGTGGATGACTGCCATGCCACAGGTTTTCTGGGCGAGGGCGGTCGTGGATCAGCTGAGTTTCGCGGTGTCGAAGGCGATATCGATATCCTTACCGGGACACTCGGCAAGGCGCTTGGCGGGGCTATGGGCGGATTTACCTGCGCGAAACAATCCGTTGTAGATATGCTGCGCCAGCGCTCGCGGCCTTATCTTTTTTCCAATTCTCTGGCGCCCGGCTTGGTCGGGGCGAGCCTGAAAGCTATTGAACTGGCCAAGCAAGGTGACGGTCTTCGTAAGCAGCTTAAAGCTAATTCAGAGCAATTCCGCAAAGGCATGACTGAGGCAGGCTTCACTCTTCCGGATGGAGAGCACCCGATTATTCCCGTCATGTTAGGCGATGCCAATGTGGCGCAAGACATGGCGGCAAAGCTTTTGGATGAAGGCATTTACGTTATCGGCTTTTTCTTCCCGGTCGTGCCAAAAGGCCAAGCCCGTATCAGAACACAGATGAGCGCCGCTCACACATCAGAACAAATTGACCGCACTATCGCTGCTTTTATCAAGGTCGGCAAAGAGCTAGGAGTGATTTAATGGCTGAGAAGCTACCAAAAACCATGAAGGCCCTCGTCAAAGCCAAGTCTGAAAAAGGCCTCTGGATGAAAGAGGTGCCTGTCCCGGATATCACCCCTAATGAAGTGCTTATTAAAATTGAGCGCACGGCCATTTGCGGGACGGATATGCATATTTATCAATGGGATGAATGGGCTCAAAAAAACGTTCCGGTTCCCATGGTAGTCGGCCATGAATATGGCGGCCATGTCGTGGCGGTCGGGTCGACCGTTACGCGCGTAAAAGTCGGCGACCGCGTCAGTGGCGAAGGCCATGTGGTAGGCCGGAAATCCCGGAATGCACGAGCAGGGCGGTTCCACCTTGATCCGGACACGAAAGGCATTGGCGTCAATTTGCCCGGCGCGTTTGCGGAGTATTTGGCGCTTCCTGAATTTAACGTAATCCCCTTGGGTGAGGATTTCCCTCTGGAGATCGCCTCCATTCTCGACCCGCTTGGCAATGCGGTTCACACGGCTCTAGCCTTTGATCTGGTAGGCGAAGATGTTTTGATTACGGGCGCTGGCCCTATCGGGATTATGGCCGCGGCTGTAGCCGAACGCGCAGGCGCCAGACGTATTGTGCTGACGGACATCAATGATTGGCGGTTGGATTTTGCCAAAACGCTCACAACGCGAACGCGCATGGTGAACACCATGAAGGAAGACCTCAAGTTGGTCATGGACGAAATTGGCCTGGATGAGGGTTTTGATGTGGGTCTAGAGATGAGCGGCGCTCAGCCCGCCTTTAATCAAATGCTCGATTGTATGTTGATGGGCGGGAACATTGCAATGCTCGGTATTCCGGCCAAGCCCTATCCTGTTGACTTCGGTAAAATTGTCGGCAAGGCGCTTACTCTACGCGGTATCTATGGCCGTCAGATGTATGAGACCTGGTATAAAATGCTCGCCCTGATCGACGGCGGCTTAGATATGGGCCCGCTCATCACTCATCGTTTTGCAGCGACAGAGTTTCAGAAGGCCTTTGACCTCATGGAAACCGGAAAGACAGGAAAGGTTATTCTGGATTGGACGCAAGTGTGACCGAAGAGCAAGTGCCCCTAGAAGGTTATCAGGAACTCACAAAAAAACAGATGCAGCAACGCTCTAAGGCTGTTTTGAACCGACTTTTGACGCGCCGAACTATACGGGACTTTTCCGACAAACCTGTTTCGAAAGACATTATTGAAGCTTGCATTAAAGCTGCTGGAACAGCTCCGAGCGGTGCAAATCACCAACCTTGGTACTTTGTGGCAATTTCCGATTCTAAGACGAAACAAAAAATTCGTATCGCTGCCGAGGCAGAAGAAGCAGAATTCTATGGAGGCCGCGCGTCAGAGGAATGGCTCCGTGCGTTAGCCCCACTTGGCACCGATGAGAGAAAGCCGTTTCTCGAAACCGCGCCTTGGTTGATCGCTGTTTTCGCTCAGCGCCGGGGCGGCGAGACCGTGGATCAGGATAAAAAGAACTACTATGTCACTGAATCTGTCGGCCTAGCCACAGGGCTGCTTATAACAGCTTTGCATTCGTCAGGCCTTGGAACTTTGACGCATACACCTGCGCCAATGGGGTTTCTTAGAGAGATTTGTGGCCGACCAGATAACGAAAAACCTTTTGTTTTGATGGTTGTTGGGCACCCGGCAAAGAATGCTACTGTCCCTAAACATGCTTTAATTAAGAAAGAACTTGAGGACATTTCAACCTTTATTGAATGAGGTTCGCCTCTCACATTATGAATTAACGCATCTTAGACCTGCAAATTCGCGACTTGCGTAATAAAGACGAGGGGCGCATAGGCCCAAAATGACACAGACTAAACCTGTAAAACGAGACAGCATGAAATTGCCAATCCCTCTGTGGGAGTTTGTGGCGATGATGGCGGCGGTCTTCGGACTTCAGGCGCTTGGCATTGATGTAATGCTGCCGGCTCTGTCTCTTATCGGCGAAGAACTTCAGATTGCGAATCCAAACGATCAACAGTTAATTGTGTTCGCTTTCATTTTGGGGTTCGGTTTTCCGCAACTTGTTTTTGGTCCTATTTCGGATCGTTTTGGACGAAAAGTTTTATTGCAGGCGTCCTTAATCGGTTATTTCTTAACGTCTTTCATGTGCATGGTAGCGCCCAGTTTTTATTGGTTGCTGGCGTTTCGATTTATTCAAGGGATAACCTGTGCGGGAACGCGTGTGGCTGCGGGGGCTGTCATTCGAGACGTATCTGCTGGACGGGCCATGGCAAAAATTATGTCTCTTGTTTACACTGTCTTTATGATCGTACCGATCCTTGCTCCGGCGCTCGGAACCCTGGTGATGACGGTCGCGCCGTGGGAATGGATTTTCGGGGTTTTGGGCGTGTTTTCCTTTTTGGTCTTTTTTTGGACGTCGGTAAGATTGCCACAAACCCTCCCGGCGGACGAACGCAGGCCGTTCAGTCTGAAAAGTATTAGGGAAGCCTTTCACGCAGTCCTGACCAATCGGGTTACCTTTGGTTATATGATTGCAAGTGGCGTAATATTTGGGTGCTTGTTTTCCTTCATCGGCGCATCGGAGCAAGTCTTTGACGATGTATTTGGCCGCGGTGACCGCTTCTGGATTTGGTTTGCCGGTATCGCCGGAGTTTTGGCTATCATGAATTACACAAATAGCCGGGTAGTCGACAATTGGGGCATGAGACGTATTAGTCATGCCGTTGTTCTTGTGTTTATCGCGCTGTCCGTTGTGAACCTGTTCTGGATGCAGTTTATTGGTCAGGAATTTTGGGTGTTTTACATCTTATTTGCAATGACATTTGCTTGCTTTGGCATGATGGGGGCCAATTTCACCTCATTGGCGCTCGAGCCGATGGGTAAGATTGCTGGAACGGCAAATGCGGTTTACGGCTTTATTACAATGACGTTGTCGAGCTTCTTGGGGATTATCGTTGCCCGAGTATTCGACGGAACTGTACGCCCGCTTTTAATTGCTTACGTGGTTTTGGGCTGTATCAGTTTGGCGATCATTTTGTTCACTGAGAAGGGCAAACTTTTCGGAGTCGGTGAAGGAAAAGAGGCCTAGGCGGCCCCTTCCAAATCGAAGTGTTTGTATTCCTCTTTTAATTCCCGTTTGAGGATTTTACCCGTCGCGCCGAGAGGCAAGGCCTCGACGAAAACAATCGCATCGGGCATCCACCATTTGGCGCATTTACGCGCTATACAGGCTTTGATTTCTTCCTTGTCCGGTTTTTTTCCAGGTACAGGCTGCACCACGAGGAACGGACGTTCTTGCCATTTTGAATGGTGCAGGCCAATGCAGGCGGCCATGGCAACATCAGGGTGATCTGAGGCGGCATTTTCGACTTCTATTGAGCTTACCCACTCGCCGCCAGATTTGATAACGTCTTTGGAGCGATCTGTAATCTCCATATAGCCTTTAGGGTGAAGCACGCCGACATCACCTGTCCGAAACCAGCCATCATCAGTAAAGTTCTCGGTCCCGGCCCCTTTGAAATAACCAGAAGAGATCCAAGGGCCGCGAACATGAAGGTGTCCCTCAGCTTCACCGTCTTGCGGCAAAACATTCCCTTCATCGTCGACAATCCGCATTTCCACGCCAAAGATACGACGGCCAGCCATGAGCTTATGAGCGACCAGGTCTTCATAATCATCATTTTCAGTGCCGGGATAAGGAGAGTAAGTTGTTCCCAAAGGCGAGGTTTCGGTCATGCCCCAGCCTTGTTGCATTGGGATCCCGAGATCCAATTCATACGCGCGCAGAAGGCTTTCGGGGAGGGCGGAGCCGCCAACTAAGGCCTTTTTGACTGTTTTCAGATCAATGTTGTTTTCCTTGGCATGGTTGTAAATGCCGAGCCAGACGGTTGGGACCCCCGCCATGAGGGTGACACCTTCCTGATTGATCATTTTGCACAAGCTAGCTCCGTCAAGTCCGGGTCCCGGCATGACAAGTTTTGCCCCGACCATCGCGGCGGAGTAGACCAGCCCCCAAGCGGAGACGTGGAACATGGGCACAACACCCAAAATAGTGTCCAGCGAACCCCCGCCAATGACGTCTTGGAAGCAACCTGCCATGGCATGAAGAATTGTTGAACGATGAGAGTAAAGTACGCCTTTAGGGTCTCCAGTGGTGCCCGAGGTGTAGCAAAGTGTGCAAGCCGTGTTCTCGTCAAACCGCTCCCATTCTATTGTGTCCGACGCGTTTGCTATAAAGCTTTCATAGTCTTCTACTTCGGTTTTATAGTCCGGCATATTCTCTTTGTCAGAGAGGCATATCCATTTTTTTACCGTAGGGCACAACGAAGAAACGCCGTCCACAATTGGCCCGAACGTGGTATCGAACATCAGCATGCTGTCTTCAGCATGGTTGACCATCCAAGCGATTTGATTGGGCTTTAAACGGGGGTTGATGGTGTGAACAACCGCTCCGATTGATGAAACCGCGTAGTAGACTTCAATATGGCGATAATTGTTCCACGCAATTGTTGCAACTCGGTCGCCTTTTTTGACCCCCGCTTTCAGCAAAGCATTAGCAAGCTTTCGAACACGGACGGCGCAATCGCCCCAACCATAGCGGTGTTCAGACATATCCGTATTGAGCGTGTAAATTTCGCGGTCTTTGTGAACGATCGCAGCGTGTTCAATTAGATCGCTGATCATCAACTCATGTTTCATCATTAAGCCGTGCATCATAGTCCCCATATTAATGTAGTTTATTTAGACTTTTCTTTCCACGCGTATCGTCTACCGTCAATGGCCAAGCGTGTATGAAGAGAGACATTTATGAATAGTCGGGTCCCCAGTTTTGAAGACGTGTTAGGTGCCTATAATCGGCTAAAGGGTCACGCCCGAGAAACGCCGCTCGTACGGTCTGATCGAGTTGATGAAGTCTGCGGTTGCCAGGTTTTTTTAAAATCCGAAGCAAAACAAAAAGGCGGCGCTTTCAAATATCGGGGAGCTCGAAACCGTCTGTCACAGCTGACCCCGGAAGAATCCAAGGTAGGGGTAGTGGCTTTTTCCTCTGGGAATCACGCGATTGGTGTGGCGATTTCAGCTCACGAACTAGGCGTTCCCGCGATAATTGTTATGCCGAAAGACGCGCCGAAGATTAAGGTCGAAACCGTTCTTTCTTATGGGGCCGAAATTCGTTTCTATGACAGGTTGACCGAAAGTCGTGAAGATATCGCCGGAGAGATTTCTGAAACCTCAGGCCGGGTCGTTGTTCCGTCTTTTGATGATCCATATATTATCGCCGGGCAGGGAACTATTGGCATTGAGCTAGCTGAACAATGTCCAGATACGCACGCTGTCATGGTGAACTTGGGCGGGGGAGGAATGTGCGCAGGAATTAGCCTAGCCTTGCAAAAATTATGTCCTACTGCAAAGATATATGGGGCAGAGCCTGAAGATTATAATGATCACGAAAGGTCTCTTGCGGCGGGAGAACGCGTACTTCTGTCCGGCCCCCCCGCAACCCTGTGCGACGCTCTGATGACGCCCCAGCCCGGAGAGCTGACTTGGGCGGTGAATTCACAATCCTTGTCAGGCATCTTCACGGTCACGGACGAAGACTGTCTGCTTGCTATGGCGCTTTCAAAACGCGAGTTAAATATCACGTTGGAACCGGGAGGCGCTGCCGCTCTCGCATCCGTAATGAAGCATAGGCCGTTCTCGCCGGGCCAAAAAGTGGTTGTTATTGGCTCCGGCGGCAATGTTGATGCTGAAGTTATGGAGCGGGCCTTAAGTCTTTGATTCAAAACCGCTTATCTTTGTCCCTGACGTAGGTCGCGATCTAGATAAAGCGGCGCGCTGTTTCCGTTTAAGCGAGCCCGGTAAACCTGCATATTTTCCATAACTCTCTGAACGTAATTTCTAGTTTCTGAAAATGGTGTCGACTCGATCCAATCTATGGGGTCGATTTCTCCGGTGCGAGGGTCACCATAGGTTTCAATCCACTGCTTCGCACGATGCGGACCTGCGTTGTAAGAGACGGCCGCTAATATGTAAGAGCCGTCCCACCGCTCAAGAAGATCATTTAAGTGGTAAGCGCCAAGCTGCGCAGAATATTCGGCGTCAGTCAAAAGACGTGTCTGACTGTACTCAACATTATGCTTTCGGGCCGTATAACGCGCTGTGGAATCAATCATTTGCATTAATCCGTAGGCCCGAGCTGAACTGATTGCATTCGTCTCGAACTCAGTTTCTTGGCGCGCGATCGCATAGACAAAAGCGGTCTCAAACTGGCTTGGAAGGGCCTCAATGATAGGGATCCTCGGATAGCCGGACTCTGTCAGCATAGTCTGGAAGCGGGAGGCTTGTTTTGCAGCTCTCACAGAGGGTCGCATATACCCGTAATCTTTCGCTAGTGTGGCCAAGGCTGCGAGCTTTGTCGGGGTTTCAAGGACGTCATCCAAATGAAATGCAATCTGAGAGAAGAGACGCTCATCGCCGATTTCCCCTAAAAGCTGCATAGCTTTGACGCGGTCATCTTGTTTGAGAGTTTCTAATTCTGTGTCTGAAGAAGCCTCTGGCGGAAGGCTTAGTGTGGCTGAGCCTTGGCCCAGCTCTAATGTAGCTAATTGACCGTAATATGTATTCGGGTATTTTGCGGCTTCCAAAAAACTGACATCGGCTTCGGCGCCAGTTTGAGCTCGTCCTAACCAGTAATAGCCCCGCCCCAAGGACACAGGGGTGGAAACAGCTTCCGCAAGTTTGCGGAAATGGATTTGAGCCTGCTCGGCTTTGCCGAGTTTTCGCAGCGCGAGCCACCCGGCTAGAAATTCGGCTTCAGCAAAATCTGCACCATCTGTGAAGCCGTGATCGAGCACAATGTTATAAGCTTCGGCAAAGCGTTTCTCGCTTATCAGCCAGTACGCCATAATCTGTTTTTCGCGCCAAAGCGCAGCTTTGCCCTGGTCATTGATTGGGGCGCCTGGAACTTCTTGAAGAATGGGAAGGGCATAATCCTTTGACCGTTTGCGGCGACGCCATTTTGCGCGTTCATAGAGTAGTCCTGTGTCAGCCTTATAATTTGACGGCACAGCGTCTATCGCGGCGTCCATACCCGCTCGATCAGCCGCCACACGTAGACGGGCGTCCATAAGGTTGCGTTCAGCCCGGTCCATGAAAGGCAACAGAGCTTGCGCGCTATCAAAAAACCACCGTCCGTTCCAGATTAGATGATCGGCGCGCCGGGCATGGTCTTCTGGCGTGAGCTTTGAACTAAATTGCGAAAATAGATCTTGTTGCCGTGACCGCGTTAACTTGGCGTCCTGCCAAGCCGAACGAAGCCACATATCAGCCGTTTCATCATTTCCTAGTGCATAATTTGCGCGCGCCAAGACGGCCCGTCCTTCGCCGGATACAGGAGCCTCTCCTTTAAACCATTCAATAGCATCTTTTGGAGGGAGGGGGTTGTCGAACATTTCGGCTTCCGCTCGAGCCCGTATAGTGATTTGACGTGGCCAATCAGAGAGGTCTTGCGCGGCCTTAGTCAAAATATCAAAAGGAGCATTCCGGTCCTCAACCGCGCGAACCCAAATCAGAAGCGTTTTCGCTGTCTCATCTTCGATCCCGCGCTCATAGAGTTCAAATTCAAGCCAGTCATCACGATTGGCGGCGCTAATAGCTTTGCGCAGGCTGAGCGCGTCTTGTTCGGAAAGAAAGTTTGAAAGGGCGGGAGCGATAGGTTTTAGGCGGGGCTCGACGACGGGAGTGGCCTGCGCAATTTGCAGCGGAATAAGACCCAAAAAACTTACCAATATCGGAAAAAAGGCTTTCTTTCGACAGAATGAAATTACAGCGTTTGGCAAAGGGGCTCTTGCTTGGTAAGCTGAAAGAAAGTTATGACGCTTGTTCATTATCCGTCTGTAAATCCTAAATAAATTCGAACCCCATTGATTCGAATAGCTACATGAAAGAGCAAAATGATAAAAGGTTCGATAACAGCCCTTGTTACTCCGTTCAAAGGTAACAGCGTCGATGAGAAAGCGTTCCAAAGTTTCATCGAATGGCAAATAGATAATGGCACGCACGGACTGGTGCCTTGCGGAACTACCGGTGAATCGGCAACTCTAACGGATGCTGAGCATCGCAGGGTCATTGCTCTAACAGTTGAGGCCGCCGCAGGCCGCGTTCCTGTTATCGCTGGTGCAGGATCGAATGAGACGACTGTGTCCAAAGCCTATGCTCGCCACGCCAAAGAAGAAGGCGCCGACGCTATCCTAGTGGTCACGCCTTACTATAACAAACCCAATCAAGAAGGTATCTATCAGCATTTCAAAGCGATTTCGGAATCTGTGGAAATTCCGATTGTGGTTTATAATATTCCCGGCCGAAGTGTTGTAGACATTACCAATGATACTATGGGCCGATTATCAAGATTGCCGACCGTTATTGGATGCAAGGATGCGACCGGCGACGTCACTCGCGTCCAAGGCTTGATAGACCGCTGCGGAGAAGACTTTATTCAGCTCTCCGGTGACGACCCAAGTTCATTGGGACACTCCGCCCATGGCGGAATGGGTGCAATTTCGGTTGGTTCAAATGTCGCGCCGAAAGCCTATTCAGAGCTTCATGAAGCATTGCTCAAGGGCGAATTTCCTAAAGCGAAATCGCTAAACGCGAAACTGGATCGTTTGCATAAAGACTTATTCCTTTGCCCAAGTCCGGCGCCTGCAAAATATGCGCTCTCGCTAATGGGCAAAATGGAACCGTCTGTACGCCTACCCATTGTCCCTTGTGCAGAAACAACAAAACGTGCCGTTGAAGCGGCAATGGAACGTGCGGAAATATCTTATTAAATTATGGCCAAAGCCAAAGATAAATCACCTAAAACTCTGATCGCAGACAACCGTCGTGCCCGGTACGAGTATGCCGTAGAAGACAATATGGAGGCCGGGATTCAGTTGCTCGGCACAGAGGTTAAAGCCCTGCGCGAAGGCCGGGCAAATATTGCGGAGGCCTACGTTAGCGTGGAGGGGAACGAGGCATGGCTGATCAACGCCAATATCCCAATTTACGCGCCCGCCAGTCAATTCAACCATAGCCCGACCCGTCATAGAAAGCTTCTTCTAAAACGCAAAGAAATCAATGTCCTGCTAGGAGAAACTCAACGGAAAGGCCGCACAATTGTCCCGCTAAAGCTTTACTTTAACAAGGCGGGCACGGCCAAGCTTTTGATTGGGATTGCGACAGGTAAACAATCTCACGATAAGCGTGAGACTCAGAAGAAACGTGACTGGCAAAGGCAAAAAGCCCGGCTATTGCGGGAAAATGGTTAACGGTCCAAGAATGTTTTAATGTCGCTGAAGACATCAAAAAACATCTCTTCGGTTAGACGCTTGGTATTCGTGTTGTAACGAGAGCAGTGGTAGCTCGAAAACAGCTTCCGGCCCTCTCCAATATCATAAGCCACATTGTGGCCAAACGGAAAATCCTTGAGTCCCAAGCCAAGACTTCTGATCGTGCTGTCGTGGGCAATTTTGCCTAGACAAAGAAGGGCTTTCAATTTTGGCAGTTCCGCCATTTGGCCTAAAAGATAATCTCGGCACGTATTGATTTCCTGACCTACGGGTTTGTTCTGAGGAGGTACGCACCGAACCGCATTAGTAATCATGACGCGGGATAGGGTCAGGCCGTCTGCGGCGTGACCGTCATACTTCCCGTTAGAAAATTCGTACTTTTCTATGGCTTTATAGAGCAAGTCACCCGCGTAATCGCCGGTAAACGGGCGCCCCGTGGCGTTTGCGCCCTTCAGTCCCGGAGCTAGGCCAATAATGAGGCACTCGGCCTCCGGGTCACCGAAGCTAGGGACAGGTCCATTAAAAAATTCTGGATATTTCTCACGGTTTTCCAAGATGAAAGCGCGTAGCCGCGGACAGCGTGCGCAATTGTAATCCGGCTCCGAACGCAAGCTCATGACTTATCCGTCCTCATATTCCTGTTCATCTTCTGTCGAATAATCCCGCTTGGGCCGGCCGATAATTTTTCCCATATCGGCGAGTTCAATAAAGTCATTGGCTTGACGACGGAGTTCATCTGCAAGCATAGCCGGGCGGGATTTTAACGTGGAGATAACGCTTACGCGGACGCCTTTGGACTGCACGGCTTCGACAACCGCCTTGAAATCTCCGTCTCCGGTGAACAGAAGGATATGGTCAACGTGGGGCGCGATATTTAGCATATCAATTGTCATCTCAATATCCATATTACCTTTGACGCGGTTGCGGCCATCCCGGTCTGTGTAGCTTTTTGCCGGCTTCGTGATGACGTGAAATCCGTTGTAGTCTAGCCAATCAATCAGGGGGCGTATGGGCGAATAATCTTCGTGATCTAAAAGCGCAGTGTAATATTTGGCCTGGATAAGACGGCCTTTGTTTTTAAAGAGATCAAGAAGCTTTTTGTAATCTATATCAAAATCCAGAGTTTTACCTGAAGAATAGAGGTTTGAACCGTCGATAAACATGGCTATGCGTTCGTCTGGGTAAAAGGCCATAAATGTGCTCAAATAATAAAATGAATAAAAAAATGAACGTCGCATATATCGCGTTGGGGGGCAATTTGTCCAATCCTGAAACCACCTTTCGTCAAGCTGTGGCAAAAATGGAGCGTTTGGAAATAGAAGTGATAGGCGTCTCATCTTTGTGGCATAGCCCGGCCTGGCCGCCCGAATTGGGTCACCCTGATTACGTCAATGCGGCCCTAAAAATTAAAACGTCACTGACGGCTAAAGACCTATTAAACAGTCTTCATGCCCTGGAGGCTCTACTCGGCCGGAAGCGAAGCGTCTTGAACGCGCCGCGGGCGCTTGATTTAGATATTATTGATTTTGCCGGAAAGGTGAGAGCAACCGATCCAATTTTGCCTCACCCACGGGCCCATCTGAGGGCTTTTGTTCTGTTGCCTATTTGGGAGATAGAATCGATGTGGACGCACCCTACATTGCACAAAACAGCTATGGAATTGCTCTCGGAATTGCCGAGTAAAGACGTTCTCGACCACGCTGTGATTAAGCGGCACTGGCTGGATTCTTGACCTTGCAATTGAGGCTTTCAAACAGTATAGATACACCTTAATTTCAAATTTTGGACTGCATAGTCGTCCATAAAGTTTACAGGATGCCCCATGGCTCGCGTTACCGTTGAAGATTGTGTTGAAAAAGTCCCGAATCGATTTGATTTGGTTCTTCTCGCTTCCCACCGTTCCCGTAATATTGCGGCTGGATCTTCGCTGACCGTTGACCGCGACAACGACAAAACACCTGTCGTTGCCCTGCGGGAATTGGCCGAAGAAACTTTGGACCTTGATGATCTGCGCGAAAGCTTAGTAACCGGTCTGCAGCGTGTTATATTTGATGACGACCTGCCTGAAGATCAGGAAGAGGAAGCTCCGGTTCTGGCGATTGGCCATGAAGACAGCGCAGGCCCGAGCGAAATGAATGAAGCAGACCTTCTTCGCGCTTTACAAGGCGATCGCGACAACGATAGTTCTTCTCGTTTCTAAGCGTTTCAATTGAAACGTTTTCGAGCCGCCTTTTGAGGCGGCTTTTTTATTGCCTATTACCGCGCAAACCATTTGATAGGCGCGATTAACCGCCTATATAAAAACTGTGAACCATGTGACCTTGGATAATCAGTCGGCCACAAAAGGGCAAAGTCCTCGATTTCTTCGTCAATTCGAGTTGGTTGAACGCGTTCGCAAATATGATCCAACGGCCGATGAAGCTCTTCTGAACAAAGCCTATGTTTTTTCTGTTAAAGCCCATGGAGATCAGAAGCGTCATTCTGGCGACCCTTATTACGCGCACCCGATCGAGGTAGCCGGAATTTTAGCGGATCTGCATCTGGATGTGGCGACAATTTGCACGGCGTTGCTCCATGACGTTTTAGAAGATACCGACACGACCTTTGGGGAGCTTTCAAAGGAGTTCACGCCAGAAATTGCGGAGCTTGTAGACGGTGTCACTAAACTTGGACAATTAAGCATTCCCAATGCGACACGGGAGCGCGCGCAGGCTGAAAATTTCCAAAAATTTGTATTGGCAATAAGCAAGGACGTGCGGGTTCTTCTCGTTAAGCTTTGTGACCGGCTTCACAATATGCGTACGCTGGAGCATCATCCCAAACCAGCTTCCCGAAAACGAATTGCAACGGAAACCCTCGATATCTATGCGCCTTTGGCTCGCCGGGTAGGGATGGACCGAATCTGTGCGGAGCTGGAGGACCTTTCATTCCGTTACATTAATCCATCGGCGTTTGAATCTGTTGAACGTCGGCTGGTCGACTGGCGGGAGACGCAAGGTGAAGCGATTTCAGAGGTTTCCACGGATCTGCGCACGCATTTCGACAAGGCCGGAATAAGTGCGCGTATCTACGGGCGTGAGAAACGTGCCTATGCAATCTGGCGTAAATTACAACGCCAAAATATCAGTTTCGAAGATGTGGCTGATATTTATGCTTTTCGAGTTATCGTGCAAAGCCGCGATGTCTGCTATCAGGCTTTAGGCCTGCTTCATTCGGTTTACCGCGCTGTTCCAGAACGTTTTCGGGATTTTATTTCTGTGCCTAAACCCAATGGCTACCAGTCCCTTCACACAACGATACGGACGCCGGACAATCGCCGAGTTGAGCTGCAGATTCGTACAGAACGTATGGAAGATGTGGCCTCACGCGGCGTCGCGGCGCATTGGGCTTATAAAAACAATAACTACGGATACGATCCAGAACGCGCCTTAGAAAGTGGGAGTGACCCGCTAAAACGTATCCGGCCTCTTGTGGAAATGATGGAGCAAAGCGGCGATGCCGATGAGTTTTTGGAACATGCCAAGCTCGAAATGTTCACGGATCAAGTGTTCACCTTCACGCCTAAAGGTGATCTGATTGCCCTACCTCGAGGAGCGATGCCTCTTGATTTCGCCTATGCCGTTCACACAAAGGTCGGTGACACCTGCATCGGGGCCTTGGTAAATGGTCAAAAACACCCTCTACGTCAGGCTTTAAAAAACGGTGATGTCGTTAAAATTATTCGCGGGGGCGAGGCCGAAGCGTTGGAAGGCTGGGAAAACTTTGTAGTGACCGGGAAGGCCCGTTCCGCGCTTCGCCGGTTAACGCGAACTGGTGAAGCCGAAGAGTTCGCACGAACCGGCGAGCTATTAGCGAAACACGCTTTTGCACGAGAAGGCCTTACTTTTTCGGATGCCTTAATGCGAGACGCTGTCAAACGATCCAATGCCGAGAATGTTGACGAGCTTTTTGAATCCCTCGGGCGGGGAAAACAGTCTCTAAATACTTTCATGGATTTGATTTTTCCAGCGCGCCGCAAAGAACCCTCTCAATCAATTGTACCGAGACGCGAAGTCATTCAAGATTCGACCGCGCGTCTCTATGTCAAAGGCGACGGGTTACGCGAAGGCATTAGCCTGCATCTTTCAAGCTGTTGTTCCCCGATACCGGGAGACCGGATTATCGGGTTGCAGAATGTAGAGGATGGGAAAGGCGGTATCAGGATTCACACAATTGATTGCGAGACTCTGTCGTCCACAAATGTTGATCCTGACGACTGGCTTGATTTGGGGTGGCGAAGGAGCGCCGATCAGTCCTCTGCAACAGGCCGAATAACTGTTACAGTAGAACATGTGCCGGGGGCATTGGCCGACTTAACCAAAATTATTGGAGAGTCGGATGGCAATCTTGTGAATATCAAAACGGTCAAACGTAGCCCCGTGTTTTTCGATATGATAATGGACGTCGAAGTGCGGGATAACCGACACCTTGTACAAATTATTGCTGCTCTGCGGGCTAGCGCCTATGTGATCTCCGCCGAACGGGCGCGAGGCGAACTCATTCCCGCAAAGTAAAAGGACAGAGCGAATGAAGACTGAGGATGTGTTAGATGTTTTTCGCGAGGCCGGCGCTCTCTTGGAAGGGCACTTTATTCTGTCTTCCGGACGGCGCAGCTCTATTTTTTTGCAAAAAGCCCTAATTTTTAAAAATCCGAAGCTAACAGAAAAACTGTGTAAAGCTTTGGCGGAGAAAGTAAAATCAGAATTAAGTGAAGAACCCGATATCATTGTGGCGCCCGCTATGGGAGGAGTAATCCCGGGCTATGAGACGGCGCGTCATATGGGGCTGGAGTCTCTTTTTGTTGAACGTGAAGGCGGCGAGTTTACACTTCGCCGAGGGTTCAAATTAGAGCCGGGGCAAAAAGTTCTCATGGTCGAAGATATTGTTACGACCGGTTTATCCTCTCGTGAATGTATCGCGGCGATGAACAAAACAGGGGCATCAGTGATAGCCGGAGCGTGTATTTTTGACCGTTCAAACGGTACGGCAGATATCGGCGTTCCTCTTGTAAGTTTGGCGGCGCGTAAGTTCCCAGATTATGATCCTGAGGATTTGCCGCCTGAATTACAAGATATACCGGCCATAAAACCCGGCAGCCGAGGCTTGTCGTGAGTGAAAAGGCGCTACCTCGATTAGGGGTGAATATCGACCATATTGCAACAATTCGAAACGCACGGGGCGGAGATCACCCCAACCCTGTGGCTGGCGCATGGGCCGCTATCCAGGCCGGGGCAGACGGAATTACGGCGCATTTGCGAGAGGACCGCCGTCATATGCGCGATGAGGATATGAACAGGCTTCAAGCCCTTTGTAGCAGTGAAAATATTCCCCTGAATATGGAGATGGCTGCTACGCAAGAAATGTTGGGTATCGCCCTGGATTTAAAACCACACGCGATTTGTCTCGTTCCGGAACGGCGGGAGGAAAGGACGACAGAGGGCGGCTTAGACGTTGCAAGGCAGATTGAAGCTCTTATTCCGATTGTCTCCGAGCTAAATGCAAGCGGCGCGAGGGTGTCTCTCTTTATTGAAGCAAACCAAGACCAAATTGAGGCCTCAGCCAAGACAGAGGCAAAAGTCGTGGAGTTGCACACTGGCGCTTATGCCCACGCCCTTGATGAGGGGGACGACGAGAAAGCAGAAAAGATATTGGAAGACTTCAAAGATTGCGCCGCTTTAGCACAGCGACTTGGCCTCGAAGTTCATTTTGGGCACGGTCTGACCTTTGAAAATGTTGCGCCAATCGCGGCTATACCGGAATGCATGGAGCTGAATATCGGGCATTTTATCATCGGTGAAGCGGTGTTTATGGGCTTGGACGAAGCGATCAGACAAATGCGCGAGATCGTAACTGAGGCGAGACAAGCCGCGTGATTATTGGCATTGGCACAGATATTTGTGACATTAACCGCATCTCTCAAATACTTGAAAAGTTTGGGGAAAGGTTTAAGAAGAAGACCTTTACTGAAGGGGAACGAGCATATTGCGAGTCAAAGGCCGTCCCTGCCAATGCCTATGCGAAAAGATTTGCTGCGAAAGAAGCTGTCGCAAAGGCTCTCGCCGGAAACCAGACGGGCGCTCTAAGCTGGACAGACGTAGAGGTGACCAATCACCCCTCAGGGCGGCCCGAAGTTATTTTGCATGGATCAGCGAAAGCCAGATTTGAAGGCCGAGTGCCCGATGGCTACCAAGGTGTCGTGCATTTGAGCTTAAGTGATGACCCGCCTTACGCGCAGGCATTTGCGATTGTGGAAGCCAGCAAGGCCGACTAAGAACGGGCATGGCAAAGCAACAAAAATCAGAGTTACGCGAAACGCTGTCCACAATTTTCTGGGCCGTCATTATCGCTTTGGTTCTGAGAACTTTTCTTTTTCAGCCCTTTCATATCCCGTCCGGCTCCATGTTGCCGAACTTAATGAAAGGCGATTATATTATTACTTCTAAATATTCTGTAGGGTATGGCCGATTTGCGGCTGCGCCTTTGCCATTTCCCAGTGGAGGTGGTCGATTTTTAGAGCGTGAGCCGGAACGCGGAGACGTTCTTGTCTTTCGTCCGGACGGAGATGATAAGAATTTCATTAAACGCCTGGTTGGTTTGCCGGGGGACACAGTGCAAATGCAGGATGGCCGCATAATCCTGAACGGAGAGCAGGTTCAGCTTATTAGGCAGGGCGAAGAAAGCTTCGCAGATCGTTATGGTGATGACGTTTTGGCGGAACTCTGGTCAGAAACATTTCCGAACGGGAACACACATCTTGTCTATGACAGCCAGAAAAACAGCCCGAGTGATAATTCATCCGGGTATAGGATTCCCGAAGGTCATTACTTTATGATGGGAGACAACCGCGATAATTCTGGTGATAGCCGTCTCCCGGTTCGAAATGGCGGGGCGGGCATGGTGCCAGCAGAAAATATTATAGGGCGCGCAGAGATAGTGCTTCTCTCTGTTGAAGAAGATTTCGTACTTTATAAGCCTTGGACTTGGGGAAATATGCGTGGCGATCGTTTTTTTGAGAGGATCAAATGAGTTCTGCCTCCCAAACCGAACCTGACAGTGTTGCCCCCGATGTAACAGACAGAGTTCCTCCGCGAATTCTCGCTCTTTTTGAACGGATAGGGTATCATTTTCAGGACGCCAACCTTATTGAGCGCGCGTTAACTCATGCGTCTTACGGGGATGGTCGGCGCAAGAATGTGGATAATGAGCGTCTCGAATTTCTCGGCGACCGTGTTTTGGGTTTGCTGACGGCAAAGACTCTGTTTGACAAAACGAAATCTAAAGAAGGCGTTATGGCAACACGCCTTAATGCGCTGGTGAGAAAAGAAACCTGCGCCCGCGTGGCGCAAAGTATACGGCTGGGGGAAGCCTTATTGATGTCGTCTAGCGAAGAAAAGCAGGGCGGGCGCGAGAAGGTATCTATTCTCGGGAATGCGTGTGAGGCGCTAATGGCAGCTCTCTACATAGACGGAGGGTATAAACAAGCCGAAGTATTTTATGATCGGTTTTGGCAAAAAGAAATTGATACCGTTCTCGAAGAGTCTACCAAAGACCCGAAAACCAATTTGCAAGAATTGGCTCTGTCTATTGGCCCAAATGTCCCGCACTATACTCAAGTAGATCGATCGGGCCCTGATCATCGGCCCACCTTTACTATTCGCGTCACCGTCGAAGAATTAGGTGAAGCTTTGGGCGAGGGGCAATCGAAAAAAGAAGCTGAACGTGAAGCAGCTTCTCACCTTTTAAAAGCATTAGAAAAAACAATATGAGCGAAACTTACGCCGGATTTACTGCCATAATCGGAGCCCCGAATGCTGGGAAGTCGACGCTAACAAACGCGTTGGTGGGAGAGAAGGTCTCCATCGTCACCCATAAAGTTCAAACAACGCGGTTTCAAATCCGCGGTATTGCTATGTTAGAGACCTCAAAAGGGGAATCGGCTCAAGCGGTGATGATTGACACGCCGGGCATTTTCGAAGCCCGGGATACAGATCGTCTTTCGAAGTCTATGGTCCATGCCGCCTGGACAGGTCTGAAAGATGCCAATGTTATCGTTCACGTCATAGACGCGCCGGCTTGGCTACGCCACAAAGCCGGAGAGGGCGATGGTCAGGACCGACTGTCCTGCGAAGACAGCGAGCGGGTGATAAAGGGACTTAAGAAGCGCGAAGTCTCAAATGCCATCTTGGCTTTGAACAAAATTGATAAAATTCCTCATGATGAAGCCTTGCCGCTTATTCAGGAGTTTTCCGAGCGCGACGTCTATACAGATATTATTTCCTTGTCTGCCCTTAACCTGGACGGAGTTGAACGGCTGGGTACCTTGATTGCAGATGCGATGCCGCAGGGGCCCTATCTATATTCTCCCGACCAGGCTGCAGATATTCCGATGCGGCTCATGGCCGCCGAGATTACGCGCGAGAAACTATTTCTGCGTCTGCACGATGAATTGCCCTATGCATCCATGGTTGAGACTGAGAGTTGGAAAGAAACTAAAAAGGGTGACATTCGAGTCGACCAAGTCATCTACGTCCGCCGGGACAGTCAAAAACCGATTGTTCTCGGCAAGGGTGGACGCACGATAAAGGATATCGGAGCCGCGGCTCGCAAAGATATGAGCGAGTGGCTGGGGCGTAAGGTGCACCTTTTCCTTTTTGTGAAAGTCCGTGATAATTGGCAGGACGACAAGGCCCGCTACGCCGAAAGCGGACTTGAATTTGACGTTTAGACCTTGGGCAGTATGGCAATATGAATTGGCAAGCTGAAGGTTATATTCTCTCTACCCAGAAACACGGTGAGACATCTGCTATCATTGACGTGTTCACCCGTGAGCAAGGTCGACACAAAGGTTTGGTACGCGGCGGGATTAGTCGCCGTATGCGACCGGTGCTCCAGCCCGGCAATCATGTCCGAGTGGAGTGGAGGGGCCGCCTATCAGAGCAGCTTGGCTATTACACAATTGAAGGGATAGACTCCCGGGCCGCAGAATTAATGGATGACCGATTGTCGTTGACGGGCCTGAACGCCATGACAGCAATGTGCCGGGAAATGCTTCCTGAACGGGAAACACATGGCCCCATCTTTGATGTTTTCGAAATCGTCTTGGCAAACCTTCATGATATCGACGTCTGGCCGTCTCTCTATATTCGGTGGGAGGCCGGGTTATTATCTGCCTTGGGCTACGGGCTGGATTTCGACCGATGCGCGGCGACAGGTAAAAATGACAACCTCACCCATATTTCGCCGCGTTCTGGGCGCGCCGTGAGCGCGAGCGCCGCGGAGCCATATCTCGACAAGCTCCTTCGCCTGCCGCCATTCCTACGCGGAGAAACTCTTTCGTCTCCAGAAGATATCCTAGATGGCCTTAAGCTGACAGGACATTTCTTAGAGACACGGGTTCAGTGGAATCTAAACCGAACCCTTCCAGACGCCCGGCACCAATTGATAGACCGCCTAATTGCCTCAGGCATTGCCCGCGTCCAAAAAATTTAGAATCGGCCACAAGAATTCTGCGTTAAGGCGTGGTTTCTATGGCTGAGACGGCTAAAGTTATTTCTGATTCGAGACTGAGGATTTATGGCTAAGAAACCAACTGATGACGGCGAAACAATTACCGAAAGCGCGGTGATTAGCGAGCATATTGATGACGCTTTGTCGTCGCGTTACCTTGCCTATGCGCTGTCGACCATTACCCAACGCGCTTTGCCGGATGTCCGCGACGGGATGAAGCCGGTGCACCGCCGTATTCTCTATGCCATGCGTCAGCTCAAATTAAACCCGGAAGGCGCTCATAAAAAATGCGCCCGAATTGTTGGCGATGTAATGGGCCAATATCACCCGCATGGAGACCAGTCGATCTATGACGCGTTAGTCAAGCTTTCCCAGTCTTTTTCCGCGCGGTATCCACTTGTCAACGGGCAGGGAAACTTTGGAAATATTGACGGCGATAGCCCCGCCGCGATGCGTTATACCGAAGCCAAAATGACAGCCGCGGGCCTGACGCTTCTTGAAGGGATTGATGAAGACGCCGTAGACTTCATACAGACCTATAACGAAGAGGACGTGGAACCGCAGGTGCTACCAGCAGGATTTCCAAACCTTTTAGCTAATGGCTCGCAGGGGATTGCCGTGGGTATGGCAACCTCTATTCCGCCGCATAATGTCGCTGAGATATGCGACGCAGCGCTCCACCTCATTCAGACGCCCAATGCCCGAATTGAAACGCTGATGAATTATATTCTTGGTCCGGATTTGCCGACGGGCGGAATTATTGTTGAGCCTAAATCTTCCATGCTGGAAACCTACGAAACCGGAAAAGGAAGTTTCAAAGTCCGGTGCCGTTGGGAAGTTGAGGATACGGGGCGCGGAACTTATCAAATTGTCGTAACAGAAATTCCCTATCAGGTTCAAAAGTCCCGCTTAATCGAAAAGCTGGCGGAAGTTATTGAGTCTAAGAAAGCTAGCGGTCTTGCGGATGTGCGGGACGAGTCTGCCGAAGATGTCCGTATAGTTTTGGAGCCCCGCAGCAAAAACATCGACGCAAAAATTCTGATGGAAAGCCTGTTCAAGATTTCGGAATTAGAAAGCCGCGTCAGTCTTAACATGAATGTGTTGGACAACACCCGTACGCCGCGCGTGATGAACCTAAAGGAAGTTATCCAAAGTTGGCTGGATCACCGTAGGGATGTTCTTCAAAGACGCTCCCAACAGCGTCTTGGTAAGATCGACCTTAGAATGGAAGTTTTGGACGGCTATATGATTGCCTTCCTGAATTTGGACGAAGTCATTCGGATAATTCGATTTGAAGATAAGCCCAAAGAAGAATTGATGCGGGTGTTTAAACTGACCGAACGTCAGGCAGACGCTATTTTGAATATGCGCCTACGCGCCCTGAACAAGCTTCAGGAAATTGAAATTAAGACGGAATATGACAAGCTTGCCGCTGAAAAAGCAGAACTGGAAGCCCTTTTAGGCTCCGATCAAAAACAATGGGCCGTTATTTCTGAACAAGTCAAAGACCTCAAAAAGATTTATGGGCCGAAAACTGAAATTGGCGCGCGCCGGACCCATTTCGAAGACCAGCCAGACATTGATGTAGATCTCAGTACAGCCTTCATTACGAAAGAACCTATTTCAGTTGTGCTCTCGAGCATGGGCTGGATAAGAGCGATGAAAGGTCACCTCGATGATGAGTCCTCTCTGAAGTTTAAAGACGGAGATAGCCTCGCATTTTGTGTGAATGCTCACACGACGGACAAGATTATTATTTTCGCTTCAAACGGTAAATTCTACACGTTAGGAGCCGACAAACTCCCCGGGGGGCGGGGGAATGGTGAGCCTATCCGTTTAATGGTAGACTTGGAAAATGATCATTTGCCTGTCGGAATGTTCGTTCATGACGAGTCTCGAGAATTGTTGGTGGCAAGTTCGGAGGGCTATGGCTTTAGAGTCCAGGAAAGCGAGATTATCGCATCGACACGGACAGGGCGGAAAACCCTCAACGTAAAAGCCGGTACAGAGGCCGTTCGCTGTATTGAAGTGAAAGGCGAGAAGGTTGCTGTCATTGGGGAGAACCGCAAAATCCTCACTTATGACGCTGAAGAGTTGCCTGTCATGACGAGAGGAAAGGGCGTTCGTCTCCAGAAATTTAAGGATGGCGGATTGGCCGATATTACGACCTTTGACCCGGATGAAGGTCTGTTCTTTAGAGACAGCTCCGGCCGCCGCACTGAAGTCAATGACTGGGATTTGCTAGAAGGTAAACGGGCTCAGGCCGGCCGCATGGCGCCGCGCGGATTTTCTCGTAAAGGCGTGTTTGACCCAGCCAAAAACCTTTGAGGGCGGATTGAATTGGTATAAAAAAAGCCCCGGTAAGCGGGGCTTTTTCTTTGCTTGAATAAGATGTTTATTCGACGGGGTTTCCGTTGGCATCCACCTCAACCACATTATAGCCAAGCTCGACAATTTCGTCATAGAGTTTGGCCTTGTCGCCGACGACAACCATAATCATATCGTCCAGATTCAGATATTCACCGGCTAGGGCATCGATTTCGGCCTTCGTCATGCCTTGCAGAATGTCAGACTGTTCATCGACAAAACTTGGCTCAAGGTCATAGGTGGCCATACGCGATAGGAAGCTGAGTTTCTGACGAGGCGTCTCATAAGCGCGAGCATCGCTCTGGCCAATCGCTGACTTAGTGAAAGTCAGTTCTTCTTCCGTAATACCGGAGTCGTGATATTGACTGATTTCATTAGCGAATTCGACAATTGAGGCGGCCGTTGCATCCGCGCGAACGGCTGCTCCAGCTCGGTACCACCCAGCTTTCTCGTCACCATTAAAGAAGGATCTCGCACCGTAAGTATAGCCTTTATCTTCGCGTAGGTTCAGATTGATACGGCTGTTGAACGCGCCGCCAAGCGGGTAATTCATGATTCCAGCGCGATAATATTCGCCCGTCGCGTCATAGGGAAGGGCGCGTTTACCAATCCGAATCTCGCTTTGCGCGGCATCCGGTTTATCAACGAAATAAAGTGTTCCGCCGTCTAATTCAGGGAACTCGTTCATTTCTACGCTGGAAACGTCTTCACCTGTCCAAGCTGTGAGTGGCTCTAACGCCGACTTTAAACCAGCTTCCCCCAAATCACTCACCGCAACAACTGAAGCGATTTTGGGCGAGTAATGGGAGGCGTAAAAGCCTTTTACATCTTCAAGCGTAATTGCTTCAACGGTCTCTTCGGTGCCGGATGAGGCATAAGCTGTTGGGTTGTCAGCGCCATACATCATCTTGTTGAACAGATTGCTGGCAGTAACGCTGGCCTCTTTCTTGTTCGCGCGAATGCCTTGGATGGCATTGTCTTTATCACGCGCAAAATCTTCTTCAGAAAATTTCGGCTTCAATAATCTTTCTAAAGCAATCGCCATGGTGGCATCCAGGTTTTCAGTCAGTGTCCGGAGTGTCATCGTGGTATATGTGTCACCCGCACTGAATGAAACCGAAGACCCCAACTTGTCGAGCTCATTAGAAATCTCTTCCGCGCTCCGCTCTGTCGTAGCCTCATTCATGAGGCCAGCCGTCAGACTCGCGAGACCAACTTTTTCAAGCGGATCATAATTTTGAGCCGCTTTGATACGAAGTTGTAAGGTAGTTGTTGGCACTTCCGTATTTTGCGCCCCTAAAACGTTCATATCCCCGACAGAGAATTCATAAGTGTCAGGCGCTTTGATTGTTGGATTCTCGCCAGCTGGCGGAACCACGGACCGATCAAACCCTTCCGGGTCGACCGGAAGGGACCATTCAAAGTCGTCAGACTCGCCAGATGTATCCGGAATAGTCCGTTCATAACGTTCCCAGGTGTCCTCTTGTGCAATCATTTCGGATTGACCTTTCGGGACTATGCTCATGATAACCGCAGCGTTGTCTTTAATATATTGCTCATAGACTCGTAGAACATCTTCTTTAGTGACGCCTTCATAGCGAGCGATGTCATCTCCAATCCCGTTTGGGTTGTTGCGATAGGTTTCATAAGCAGCAAGTTGTGAAATCTTTCCAGAGACGCTCTCAAGCCCATAAATAAGACCGGAGACTATATCTGCTTTCACGCGGGTAAGGTCGTCATCAAGTACGCCACGACCTTCAAATTCAGTGAGGGATTCTCGGATAGTTGCTTCGAGATCGCCTAGCTTCTGGACCTTTGCCGGATTGGCCAAGGTGAACATTGTAAACGTACATCCGATTTCGCGGCAGCCATGATTGGCGTTGGCTTGAACGGTGAGACCGGGCTTTTGTAGGTTTTTGTAGAGGAGAGAGGTTTGTCCCTGACCCATGATATTTGCCAATACGTCCAAAGGGGCCTCATCCGGGTGATTAGCGTGAACTGTCGGCCAGGACATATAAAGAAGAGGCAGCTGAACGTTGTCTTCCATCGAAATATAACGATCTTCTTCCAGAGTAACTGGTTCATAAACAGGATCTTCCTGTTCAGGACCTGCCGGAATAGGGCCAAAATAAGTTTTTACCCATTCAAGAGTTTGCTCTTTGTCGATGTCGCCGCCAATAGTCAGAACAGCGTTGTTAGGGCCGTACCATTCGACGAAGAATTTTTTCAGATCGTTGAGGTCGGCGCGATCCAAATCTTCGAGATAGCCAATAGTCGACCAGCTGTAAGGATGTCCTTCTGGATACATCGCTTCGCCTACACGCTCAAATAAAAGGCCATAGGGGCGATTGTCATAACGCTGTCCGCGTTCGTTCTTAACTGTCTCGCGCTGAACCTCAAAGGCTTCCTGAGTGACCGCATTGAGGAAATAGCCCATGCGATCCGCTTCTAACCAAAGCATTTTTTCCAACTGGTTGGACGGAACAGTTTGGTAGTAATTGGTTCGGTCAGCATTGGTAGAACCGTTTAAAGTCCCGCCGGACTCGGTAATGAGTTTAAAGTGCTGTTCATCGGCGACGTTTTCAGAGCCTTGGAATAGCATATGTTCGAAGAAATGCGCAAACCCTGAACGGCCCGCTTCTTCACGTCCCGACCCAACATGATAAGTCATATCGACATGAACCAGTGGGTCTGATTTGTCTTCATGCAGAACAACAGTAAGACCGTTCGCTAAAGTGTATTTTGTGTAGGGTATGACCACTTCATCGCCGGACCCGGCTTTAACTTCTTCGATCTTCGTGATGCCTTCCGGAAGGTTGACTGTTTCGGTCTGTTTTACCTGATCAGCAGTCGCTGTGGGTTTAGTCTCTGATTGACCGCAGGCAATCAGAAGCGCAGAGACGGCCGCGCCAGCCAGAAGTAAACGCGTTTTTTGAAGTGTCATAGAGATAGTCCTAGTTGGTTTTTTATCGAATAACAGTAAGGGGGCGAAGAGTCCATTTCATTTTATTTAGGTCTCGACCAAGGATTTTTCCCAGATTGCCTTTTCCCGAAAGACTTTTTCTGTTCAGGGGATATCTGACTAGTTTGTCGATTGGGTCGGCTCTCTGTCTCAAGCCGGCCTCCGCCAAATTTGATTAAGGCTTCGATCCGCTTTTCAATCGGCGGGTGAGTCGCAAAGACGCCGGCTAGCCCGATGCGTGGATTATGCAAAGCCATCTCTCTCACCTCATCAGGTACATTTTTTAGCTCCGCATTTCCGGATAATTTTTGGAGGACGCGTATCATTGCGTCTGGGTTTTTGGTAAGCTCTACGGCGCCGGCATCGGCGAGGAATTCGCGCTTCCGAGAGAGGGAAAAGCGGATCAATATTGCGATTAAGTAGGTCACAGCGATAATCGCTATTCCGATGACAATAAGAATAGCGGCGTTGCCACCGCCGCTACGGCGATGCGAGTTAGAGCGCGGCAGGTTTGTTCGAAACATGCCGCGAACAACGCCTTCACCTACGAAGGCGAAAATCCCCACAAATATTACGGCAATGATCAGCATCCTCACATCCTTGTTACGGATATGACAAAGCTCATGCGCAATAACGGCCTCTAGCTCGTCATCATCCAATTGATTCAAGAGCCCCCTTGTCAGAGTCACTGTGTAGTTTTTATCCCTTATCCCACTGGCATAAGCATTTAAAATCGGGGTTTCGATAACTTTGAGTTTAGGCGTAGTCGCGCCGCGAGAAATCGCCAGGTTTTCCAAGAGTCGGTAGGCGCGGGGTTCTTCGCTTACGGTGAGAGAGCGAGCTTTGGTCGCGGCGTCAATAAGGGATTGATGAGCGAAATAGGCAATCGCAAACCAGAGAGCAGCCGCGCCGACCGCAATAGGAGCCGCGGTTGGTAATAAGTCTGCGGCGTAACTAAAACTACTCTGCAGAGTACTGTTGCTCGTAAAACCGAGCCAGATCAGCATAAGGCCGTAGCCCATGAAGAGGAGTAAGACCGGAAATAAAATGAGCAGCACGAGGCTGCGCAAATTATTATTCCAAATATGAGATTTAAGGCCGTAAGATTTGAACACTGTCAGGCCAAGGGTTTAGCTGCTGAAGTCAACGGTTGGCGGAGTCTGTAGAGCTTGGCGACCTTCGGGCGCTTCAAAGAAGTCACGCTCTTCAAAACCGAACGGGCCCGCAATAAGAACAGCAGGGAACTGTTCCCGACCTGTGTTATATTCCTGAACCGAGTTGTTGTAAAACCGCCGCGCCGCCGCAATTTTATTTTCGATGTCGGCAAGTTGATCTTGCAATTGGAGAAAATTCGTATTGGCTTTCAGCTCCGGATAGGCTTCGGCCAAAGCGAAGAGCTTTCCGAGTGCCGCAGAGAGCATTCCTTCCGCTTGCGCTTGGTCTTTAACTGAATTGGCGTTGACCGCTGCGCTGCGGGCGCGAACCACCTCTTCGAAGGTGGATTTCTCGTGAGAGGCATAACCTTTTACGGTGTTGACGAGCTGCGGAACAAGATCCTGACGCTGTTTGAGTTGGACTTCAATGTCAGACCACGCCTGATTGGTGGTTTGCCTAAGGCTCACCAAGCGGTTGTAAATCCCGACGATGAGAAAGCCGACAAGCGCAATAATGCCGATGATAACGAGCAATGTAGTCATAATATGTCCCCGGTTGATCTATGAGAGAATGTGCCGCTATTTCTAGGGGCATGCAAGTAGGAAATAAGCTTACCCGTAAAATTGCTGCGGGAGGCTGGTAGCCAATTTCGGAAACAGAATGACAAGGGCAATTACAAATATCTGAATGCCTATAAAGGGCAGAACCCCTTTGTAAAGTTTAGGCGTTGTAACCTCCGGCGGAGCGACGCCGCGCAGGTAGAATAGCGCAAAACCAAAGGGCGGCGTCAGAAAACTCGTTTGAAGGTTTAAGGCCATTATCACTCCGAGCCATATAGGGTCGAGCCCTGCCGCGAGCAGGGGCGGCGCGACGAGCGGCACGACAACAAAGGTTATTTCTATGAAATCAAGGAAAAAGCCTAGCAGGAACATAACTAGCATAACGAGTGCAAATCCGCCCCAAAGCCCGCCTGGCGCATTTTGAAGCCAATGCGCGACGAGTTCATCGCCGCCAAAGCCACGAAACACGAGGCTAAAAATAGTCGCGCCGATCAGGATGAGAAAGACCATACAGGTTATATGGAGCGTAGAACGTGAAACCGGAGCCAAATCACCCTGTCTCTGTAAAGTACCAAAACTTAACAGAGCTGCAAGAGCGCCAAAACCGGCAAAAAAGAACGATAACCCAAGCAACAAGCTTAGACCGACAGATCGGTCTGGAAGACTTAGCCGCAAGTCAGCGCCGCATAAATCCATAAAAATAAGGAGGGCCAGGCCAAGCGTGCCGAGCAATATAAGGCGTTTCACGAAAATCGATTGAGTTCTCTTATATCCCGCTAACAAGACTGCTCCTAACGCTCCGAGCGCCGCGCCCCGAGTTGGCGTGGCGTAGCCAGATAGAATAGATCCCAATACCGCCATGATAAGAAATATTGGAGGCAACATGGATTTTAGAGATCTTAAAAAAGCGTCTCGCATGGCTACGCCTTCGCTGCGGTAAGCTGGGGCCCGCGCTGGAGATTTTATGGCGACAAACACAATGTATAGCGCGTAACAGCCCACAAGTATCAGTCCGGGAATGAGAGCTCCTGCGAACAAATCTCCGACAGAGACGACGCCTGCATTCTCTAGTCCAAAGCTTCGTTGAGCTTCCTGATAGGCATTGGAAATTTGATCGCCAAGAATGACCAAAACAATGGAAGGCGGTATGATCTGACCGAGAGTTCCGGACGCTGCGATGGCTCCTGAGGCAAGGGCCGGGTCATAGCCTCGACGCAGGAGTGTAGGGAGTGAGATCAGACCCATCGTTACAACAGTCGCTCCTACAATTCCGGTAGAGGCCGCGAGTAGCGCGCCAACAAATATTACGGATACTCCCATGCCGCCGCGTAAAGGGCCTAATAATTCCCCCATGCTTTCAAGTAATTCTTCAGCAATCCGTGATTTTTCTAGCATTACCCCCATGAAAACGAACAGCGGGACAGCCATGAGGATTTCGCGAGTTAGTATAGGAAAAATACGTCCCGGCATGGAGAGTAGAAAGACTGTATCAAACTGCCCTGTTGCAACTCCAATGGCCGCAAACACCAATGATACGCCTGCAAGGGTAAAGGCCACGCTGTAGCCCGCCATCAAAGCTCCGCACGCGATTGCAAACATCAACAACGAAAGTATTTCTGGCAAACTCATTCCGACGCCTCGGATTTAGAGTTTGGTAAAAAGGCAATATCTGTGTGGCGCGAAAATACTGCCTGACGACTATCTCTTAGTCTCAACGCTGCTCGTAAAGCGACTGAAAAACCCTGAATTAGCAACATAATAAACAAGACGCAAAGCGCTGTTTTTAATATATAAATACCTTTTATGCCGCCACTATTCGTCGACCCTTCTAGGCTCTGCCACGCGAAAGAAACAAAGCTTTGGGACCGCCAGAGTACCACGATGCAAACAGGGGCTAGTAGGGTATAAAAACCGCCTATTTCGACAAGGGCTCGGGCGCGGTTATCCATTTTCTCGAAAAAAATATCGACCTTCACATGTTGTCCCGCCAAATAAGTCGGGGCCGCGCCAAGGCAAATACCTAGGGCGTGGAGATAGACGGCGCTCTCATCCCACCAAATAGATGAAATCCCGTAGATCGATAGGGCGAAGACTGCGATAACGACACTAACAACCATAAAGGGCATGACCCATTTGATGATCTCTCCAATGAAGCTTGAAAACGCATCAATAGCTGAAATTATGGCTTTTGAGAGGGCTTTGCCGATCCCTGTCAAAAGCACAACGCTGGGTAAAAGCAAAAAGGGTAGGAAGGTCCACCCGATGAACTGCAAGGCTTCGCCGAGTGCGTCAATTCCCCCCGAATACATAATCTATTCCGAACCAGACAAGGCACGGGCGCGAATATACGCCCCGTCGCTAATTTCTGTCCAGCTTCGTTCCAGTTTCAGAGCCTTTGAAAAACTTTCATAAATCTTACCTGTCTTCGCGTCGGAGCGCGCGACACCCTCAAGAACGTCTCGACTGGCTTCGCCGAAACGTTTCAAAACGTCGTCGGGGAAAAGTTGAGGTTCGATACCGTGATCCGTCTTCAAAGTCTGAAGAGCCTCCGCATTGCGGTAATTATACTCGCCGAGGCTGATGTCATTGGCGCTTCGACAAGCATATCTGATGATAGCTTGATCAGAGGGGGAGAAACTTTCCCAGACTTGTTTGTTGATGCCCAGCGACAAAGACGCTCCCGGTTCATGAAAACCCGGGCCGTAATAATAAGGGGCTTCTCGGTAAAATCCGAACGCTAAGTCATTCCAAGGGCCAACCCATTCAGTTGCGTCGATAGCGCCGGATTGGAGCGACTGGTAAATCTCACCGCCTGGAATATTTACTGCCGCCCCGCCCATGGCGCGGATCACATCGCCGCCTAAACCTGGCATTCTGATTTTTAATCCGCGGAAATCTTCAGCGGAATTTATAGGTCGTTTAAACCAACCACCGGTCTGATGGCCCGTATTGCCTGCTTGAAAGGGTTTGATATTGAAGTCACCAGAGAGATCGTCCCAGAGAGCTTGTCCGCCTCCGTAATCAATCCAGCCCATAATTTCTGTTGCCGTCATACCCATAGGCACGGCCGTGAAAAAGCTAAATCCTTTAGCTTTCCCTTGCCAGTAATATTCGGCGGCATGGTACATATCGGCCGCGCCCGAGGAGGTGGCACCGAAACATTCCAGCGCGCCGACCAGTTCGCCGGCCGCGTAAACTTTAATATCTAATCGGCCATCCGTCATTTCTCGTACGGATTTGGCGATATTTACCGGCATAATTCCTAAACCCGGAAAATCTTTGGGCCAAGAGGTCGCCAACCTTAACTGGCGTCTGTTTTTGGAAATAGCGGGGGAGGCGAGGTCAGACCTAGATGGTGACGAGGACGAAGAGCTTTTACTTTGTCCGGACTTTAAGGCTCCGACAGTTCCGACTCCGACTGCAAGGGCGGCCGCTCCGCCGATTAGCTCCCGGCGTTTCAAGTGGTCTCTCCCAACAAAGCCCACCCCCTGTGAGAGAGTGTTTCGCAGGGACGAAACTGAGCTTTGTAATCCATTTTCGGGCTATCTGGCACCCAATAGCCGAGATAAAGATAGGACATGTCTTGATTAACACAGCGCTTGATTTGATCCAGAATCATTAAGTTCCCCAAAGAGCGCTTTTGTTCTTCTGGTGAGAAGAAACTATAAACCAAAGAGAGCCCGTCATTTAATCTATCAATAAGGATAGCGGCAATCAGAGTCCCATCGGGCAATCTATATTCCACGATTTCGGTTTCAGCTGAACACTCTTCGACCATCATTTCGTAGCGCATGAAGTCCATATCAGCCATGCCTCCTGTCACATGGCGGGTCAGAAGATACTCTTTAAGGAGGTCAAATTGCTCCTGAGTTGCGATGGCCGGAACAGTAGACGCCGATAGGTCTGAGTTCCGCTTCAATACGCGGCGAAATCTCTTATTAGGTTCAAACTCGGAAGCTCGCACTCTGAGAGATCGGCACTCCCGACAAGTTTCGCAAGCGGGCCTGTAAATAACGTTTTGCGAACGCCTAAATCCTGCGTGGGTCAGGTAGTTATTTAAGTGCGGCCCATCCAAAGGATCAAGTTGAGTAAAGATTTTACGCTCTAATCGACCAGGTAGATACGGGCAGGGGCCGGGGATCGTGAGGTAGAATTGTAGCCGGTTCGGGTCGAAGACGTGACTCATGTGTAGACTTTATGACGCTAGCGCGAGATTACAATTGAAAAAGTAAGGGGCTTAATAAGCTAAAGCTTATCCAGATTAGCAAGACTAACGGCACTCCAAAACGAGCGAAGTCCGAGAACCGGTAATGTCCGGGGCCCATAACCAACAAATTTGTTTGATACGCGATAGGCGTCGCAAAACAGCAATTAGAGGCGAATATCACGGTTAGCACCATGGCAATCGGATCTAAGCCAGTTTCGGCGCTCACCGATAACGCAATTGGTGAGAACAAAAGAGCCGTGGCGCTGTTACTAATAATATTGGTCATAATCGCCACAATAAGGAAGACTGCGGCGAGTAAGATTTGGTTGCCGAATGGCATAAACGCCGTCACCACGCCGTGAGCGATATAGGACGCACCACCGGTGGCCTCCAAAGCCAGCCCCATGGCGAAAGCTGCGCCAATCAACAAGAAGATCCGCATGTCCAAAGCTCGGACGGCCTGTCGGATGTTAAGGCACCCGGTCAGTATCATGGCTAAAGCTCCGCCCAACGCGGCGGTTTCGATCGGGACAAGCCCAAAAGCGGCGGTCGCAATGGTTGCAACGAAAATTATCCGGGCGAAAATGGATTTACGGATATCCGGGAGCTCAGATCGCGACCAGTCCATCAGCAAAAGGTCACGGTTTGATCGTAACCCTCTGATATCTTTGTCATAACCAAATATAAGCAATACATCTCCGGCCTCTAACCGAATATCGAGCATACGTGTACGAATCATCCGCGATCGACGTTGAATGCCCAGGACAAGACAATTTGTTTGCCGACGAAACCCGATTTGTTCAATATTGCGGCCAATCATGCGGGAGCCGGGGGCGACTACGGCTTCGGATATAACAATGGCGTCTTGTTCATCGGAGTCGCGTTCGCCATCTTCAAATCCTGCAATACTTAACATGCCCTTCAAATAAGCGGGACGCGTTGAGAGCAACTTTGACAAAGACTTTCGGGTCGCAGCTACGATCAGAACGTCATCTTTTCGGAGTTTCACGTCAAAGGGCGGCAGAAAAGATTGTTCGCCGCGCTGGATCATCCGAACCGTAGCTTCTTTTAGTTTTGGATATAGTCCAGCGACAGGCTCTTCGCCGACTAAGGGGTGGTTTTCGGTCACGAGAATTTGGGCAATATATTGGCGCCCTGTATCCGTTATTTCCGTCTCGAGATCTTTTCTTTCTGGTATAAGAAAAGGCGCAGCCAAAATGATATAAGCCGCCCCAATCAAAGCTAGAATCAGTCCCGGGCCGAATTGTGTGAAAAATCCTAGGGAAAAGTCAGTCGTTCTTTGCAAAACATCGTTGACCAATAGGTTGGTCGAAGAACCGATCAGCGTGGTCATCCCTGCTAAAATGCAGAGAAATGACAGAGGCATCATATAGCGGGAGGTTGTCTTCTTTAACCTAGACGCCATTGCGGCAATAACCGGGATAAACATGACTACCACGGGCGTGTTGTTCATGAACATTGAGACCACAAAAGCAACGGTAAACACGATGAACAGGGTACGCCTTGGATGTTGATCTAACGCCATATTAATGCTGTTTATGGGGCCTTCCAAAGCTCCGGTTTGAAACAACCCCTGACCGACAACTAATAACGCCATAATGGCAATCAGGGCTGGGGCTGCAAAGCCTGAGAGTATGTCGGAATTACGAAGCTCAGTGAGCGGCTCCACGCCAGGCATAGCGAAGAAAAACAACAAAGCGGTAATTACGCCGACAGAGACGACCTCAATCGAATAGGTCTCACGCACATAAAGCCACACGGCGATAGCGACGATAATAAACGTCGCGACCATGGGGAAAGTAAGGGAAACGATACTGTCCAAGTTGGAACCTTATCCGCTAAATTTTATAAGTTGGTTCGTCACGCCTTTACATGAAAAGACCAGGGCTTAGAAAGCAAGTTTAAAATCCAGACAAGACATAAAAAACGTCCAATAGGAGAGACTTATGGCAAATTGCGCATTCATCGGGTTAGGAGTTATGGGCTTTCCTATGGCTGGACATTTGGCCTCTGCCGGTCATACGGTTCGGGTTTGGAACAGAACAAAAGCACGGGCCGAAGACTGGGCGAAGTCTTACGAGGGGACGGCTTGCCGCACGATTGACGATTGCGTCGAAGAAGCTGATTTCATCTTTATCTGTGTCGGTGAGGATAAAGACGTCTTTAGCGTCATGACGCCCATTCTGGAGTCTGCCAGTGACGATGCCATAATTGTCGATCACACGACTGCGTCCTCTAAATGTGCCCTAAAATGCTATGAAAACGCCAAGAAAGAAGGGCTTGCTTTTATTGATGCTCCCATCTCCGGGGGAGAGTCTGGGGCAGTCAATGGCCAGCTCAGTGTGATGTGCGGAGGGGATAACGACGCGTTTGAGAAAGCTCGGCCTGTAATGGAGGCCTATGCCAAAGCGATCACGCTCATCGGCGGAGCCGGCGCGGGGCAAACCGCCAAGATGATAAATCAAATCTGTATTGCAGGCATTCTACTAGGGCTTTCCGAAGGCGTTCATTTTGCGGAAAGAATGGGGCTTGATATGAAAGTCGTATTGGATGCAATTGGTAAGGGCGCTGCGCAAAGCTGGCAGATGGACAACCGCGCTTTGACTATGGCGGCAGGAGAGTTTGATTTTGGCTTCGCGATTGACTGGATGCGAAAGGATCTGGGTATCGTTCTAGACACAGCCAAAGACCACAATATTAGCCTGCCTTTGGTCGAGGAGGTTCAAAGCCGCTACGAAAAAGTTCAAGGGATGGGCGGCGGACGGTGGGATACATCTGCACTTATTAAAGCGCTAGAATAAATCACGTGGGGAGCAAAAGTCAGCTTAATGGTGACGAAAAATGAAATTGGCCAATTTACCGACCCGAAGATCGAAAATTGGCCAATTACCAGCCCCATAATTTACTTCTTTAACACAAAATAACGCAGATGTCACCTTTGATTGAGAAAACTTCAATATCAGTAACTTATGGGAGTAATTTTCGAGCGATATCTTTGGCAAAATAGGTTAAAACGCCGTCGCAGCCAGCCCGTCTAAAGGCGCCGAAGCTTTCCATCATGACGGCGTCCTCATCAATCCAACCTTTGGCGCCAGCGGCTTTAATCATCGCGTATTCGCCGCTAACCTGAAACGCGAAAGTCGGCATTGCGAACGTATTTTTAAGGTCACGAACGATATCCAGATAAGGCAATCCGGGCTTGACCATTAACATGTCTGCGCCTTCATTTATGTCGAGTTCGACTTCTCTGATCGCTTCGCTCCGATTGGCGGGATCCATCTGGTATGTTCTCTTGTCACCGCGAAGCGCGGCTTTGGTCCCGATAGCGTCCCTATAAGGGCCGTAGAAACCAGAGGCGTATTTTGCCGCATAGGACATGATCATGGTATCGCCAAACTTCTCTTCGTCCAGCGCGTCCCGGATAGCTCCAATACGTCCATCCATCATGTCCGAAGGGGCGACAATATCTGCGCCGGATTTTGCGAGGATGATAGCACTTTCAGCGAGGATGTTGAGGGTGGGGTCATTATCGATTAAATCTCCTACCATTACCCCGTCATGCCCATGATCCGTGTAGGGGTCGAGGGCGACATCGACAATCACCCCAAGGCCGGGACAGGCGGCTTTAACCGCTCTAACGGCTTCGGGCACAAGGCCGCTTTCTTTCAAGCTTTCTGTTGCCTGAGCGTCTTTAAGACTTGGATCTATATGCGGGAAAATCGCAATGGCCGGAATGCCAAGCCCTTCAGCCTCTTTGGCGGCTTTAACAAGCCCGTCCAGATTCAGGCGCGAAACGCCGGGAAGACTTGGGACGGGACTCATCTCTGTCTTCGAGTCTGAGACGACTAATGTCCATATCAGATCATCTATCGCCGGGCGGGTTTCGCGAACTAATCGGCGGGACCAATCATGGGCGCGGGTGCGGCGCATTCGGACGGTAGGGAAGTGACTCACGGAAAACCTCTTACAGAATTGTCAAAGCTACAGAATTTCATAAACTATATGCGACAGATTGCACAGGTGCGAACGGGCTTTTTGCATGGCAATTGCGGCCAGCCTGTTTTATAGAGGGTGCGAATGGAGTTACCTGATGGCCAAAAACTATCATAGCTATTTTGAAAACGCTGTCGCGCGCGTGCGCGATGAAGGCCGTTATAGAATTTTCCGTGACATCCGCCGGGCCAAAGGGAATTTTCCGAAAGCGACCTGGTTCCGTGACGGCCTTGATGAAAAAGAAATCACAGTCTGGTGCTCTAATGACTATCTCGGCATGGGCCAGATGGAATGTATTGTTGAAGCGGTGAAGTCAGCCGTTGATCGGGCCGGTACAGGCTCAGGCGGAACGCGCAATATTTCAGGTACAACGCGCTATCACGTCCAGCTCGAGAAGGAGCTGGCAACTCTTCATAAAAAAGACGCCGCGCTTGTCCTGACCTCTGGCTACGTTGCGAATGAAGCAACATTAGGCGTCATGAGTAAAATCATGCCCGGGCTGGTTATTTTCTCAGACGAGAAAAACCATGCCTCTATGATCTCCGGTATTCAGCGTGCCCGCTGCGAGAAGAAAATCTTTGCTCATAATGATTTAGTGGATCTCGAAACAAAGCTGAAATCTGTCCCGTTGGAGCAACCAAAACTTATCGCGTTCGAAAGCGTTTATTCCATGGACGCGGACATCGCCCCGATCAAAGAAATTTGCGATCTGGCTGATAAATATAACGCTCTGACTTACATCGACGAAGTTCATGCCGTAGGGATGTATGGCGCGCAGGGGGGCGGCGTCACAGAAGAACGCGGTCTCACAGATCGAATTGATATTATCCAAGGCACTTTGGCTAAAGCTTACGGTATGATTGGTGGCTATGTTGCGGCTGATTCCGTGATTATCGATGCTATCCGATCTATGGCCTCTGGTTTTATCTTCACGACGTCCATCCCGCCCAGTACGGCGGCCGGGGCGCTTCGCAGTGTCAAAGTCCTTAAAATGACACCCGAAAAGCGGACAGAGCTTCACGAGCGAGCAAATACACTAAAAGCCAGACTGCGTGATGCTGGCTATCCATTCGTAGATGGGCCGACACATATTGTTCCTCTTATGGTCGGTGATCCGGTTAAATGTCAGGCGATCTCTGACCGCCTCATTGAGGATTTTGGAATCTACGCACAACCTATCAACTATCCGACTGTGCCGCGCGGTGAAGAACGCCTTCGTTTCACGCCGGGCCCCCTTCACACTGATGCCATGATGGACGAATTGATGGCGGCATTGGAAGTCGTGTGGGAAGAGTTTGGCCTGACAACTTTAAAGGTCGCTCAAGCCCTTTAGTCGATAACTGGGCAAGAAAATTTATCCGTATTTCTTTAGGCTAGGCATTGCCGTTCGTCGGCGACAAAGTTAAGACCTGCCAAAACCCCAAACGGAGCCGACAATGACTGATTATACGGGTCGATATTTTTCTCAATCTCTTAAAGAGCGTGATCCTGCTGTTTATGAAAGTATTAGAGACGAATTAGAGCGCCAACAGTCCGAAATTGAACTCATTGCTTCCGAAAATATTGTCAGCAAAGCTGTTATGGAAGCCCAAGGGTCTGTCCATACTAATAAATACGCCGAAGGCTATCCGGGAAAACGCTATTATGGCGGGTGTGAGCATGTAGATGTAACCGAGCGTCTGGCCATTGAGCGTGCTTGCGAGTTGTTCGGAGCCAAATTTGCCAATGTGCAGCCAAATTCTGGGTCGCAGGCAAATCAGGGTGTTTTTCTGGCGCTGATAAAGCCAGGCGATACGATAATGGGAATGGATCTGGCATCAGGCGGACATCTAACCCATGGCGCCCCGCCAAATATGTCCGGTAAGTGGTTTAATGCCGTAACCTATGGCGTTAGAGAGGACAATCACCTGATTGACTATGATCAGGTTGAGCGCTTGGCTCTTGAGCATAAGCCCAAACTCATCATTTGCGGGGGGTCAGCCTATTCCCGCCAAATCGATTTTGCCCGTTTCCGCCAAATTGCGGATAAAGTCGGAGCTTACCTTCATGTCGATATGGCGCATTTCGCTGGTCTTGTAGCCGGAGGGGAACACCCTAGCCCGTTCCCCCATGCTCACGTTGCGACGACAACGACACACAAAACCCTTCGGGGCCCACGCGGCGGTATGATTTTGACGAATGATGAAGCTCTCGCCAAGAAATTTAACTCAGCTATATTCCCCGGCTTACAGGGCGGCCCGCTCATGCATGTGATTGCTGGCAAGGCCGTAGCCTTTCAAGACTGTTTGCAACCAGAGTTTAAAACTTATGCCAAGCAGGTCATAGAAAATTGCCGCGCGATGGCGGAAGCTTTAGTAGAAGCCGGATATGCCGTTGTGACCGGCGGTACGGATACGCATCTTGCTTTGATCGATTTGTCCCCCAAGGGCGTCAAAGGCAATGCAGCGGAAAAAGCACTAGAGCGCGCTTATATCACCTGCAATAAAAATGGTATTCCTTTCGATAAAGAAAAGTTCACCGTTACCTCTGGTCTTCGTGTCGGTTCTCCAGCAGGAACAACGCGAGGTTTTGGAACGGAGGAATTCCGTGAAGTCGGAAAACTAATGGCCGAAGTACTGGATGCTTTAGCAGAGAATCCAAAAGGCAATTCAGATATTGAAGCGTCTGTACGTGAACGTGTGAAAGCCCTAACGGCTCGCTTCCCAATTTATTCTGATTTGTAAGTCTAAAATTTCGTCATTACCCGATCTTATCGGGTAATGACGAAAGCGGGTGCTAAAACTTCACTTTGCCACGTCTATTAACGGCGTCGTCATAATCCTGAACCAGCGCTTCGCAGACTTTTCCAGGCTTGTAGTGTACGCCGTCAATTTCTCGTACCGGTGTAACTTCCGCGGCTGTACCAACTACAAAACACTCATCGAAATGCGCCATTTCAGATGGATGAATATCGCGTTTAAAGACTTTAAAACCACGCGCTTCCGCAAGTTTTACCACGCTGTCGTGGGTAATGCCTTCAAGCAGAATGTCATTGGTCGGTGTATGAAGTTCGTCTCCTCGAACAAAGAAGATGTGGGCGCCCGTGCATTCGGCAACGCGTCCTCGGTAATCAAACATAAGGGCATCATCAAAACCTCTCGCCGCGGCGGCATCTTTTGACAGGGTGCAGATCATATAGAGCCCTGCGGCTTTTGATTTGGACGGTATCGTATCTGGCGCTGGACGCTTCCAATCAGAAATACACAGGCGGATGCCTTTCATCTTGTCCGAAAAGTAGCTTCCCCAATGCCAACAGGCGACTGCCAAATGAATTTTATTGTTCTTGGAGGCCACGCCCATCATCTCTGAACCGCGCCAAGCAACGGGGCGAAGATAGGCATCGTCTAAGCCGGATTTCTCAAGTGTCTCCTTACACGCCGCATCGATCTCCTCGCGAGTATAAGGTATTTCATAGCCTAAAAGCTTAGCTGAATTCAGAAGGCGGTCTGAATGGTCCGATAGTCTGAAGATTTCTCCACCATAAGCTCTGTCACCTTCGAATACAGCGGAACCATAATGCAGAGAATGAGTCAGTAGATGAACATTTGTTTCGCGCCAATCTTTAAACTCGCCGTCTATCCAAATATGACCTTCGCGGTCGTGATATGCTTTTTCTATCATGTTTCTAACTCTATTCTCTCTCGGCCTTGCGACTCTTGCATTTTCGCGCCATTCTGACTTTATACCATTCTTATTCTGGGACGGGGTAAGTCAACCGCCATTCGGCTGAGAAAAGGGAATATTTGTCTATGACACGCTCGCCGACGACCCGTCTGGACCGATCTAATACTCATATCCTGATTGTTGATGATGACGATAGGATACGGCTCCTGTTGCAGAAATATTTAAGTCGGGAGGGGTACCGTACTTCTGTCGCTGAAAATGCAGCCTCCGCCCGAGAAAAAATGCGGGGTCTGTCTTATGATTTGCTTATCCTGGATATAATGATGCCAGGGGAGGATGGATTGTCCTTGTCCCGAAGCCTACGCGAATCAAGTGATGTGCCGATAATATTGCTGACGGCTAAAGGAGAGGCCGAGGACCGAATTTCTGGTCTTCGGGCCGGAGCAGATGATTACCTATCAAAGCCCTTTGAACCGGAAGAACTTCTTTTACGGATCGATAATGTATTCCGTCGTTCAGGCCGTCCTGCGGTTTTGGACTTGGTTGTGTTTGGGCCATATAGCTATGACCTTGAAGCTCACTTATTGACAAAAAATGGAGAGCGTGTGCGTTTGACTACAGGCGAACAAGTTATGTTGAATTTGCTCGCGAGACAGGGCGGGGGGACTGTGTCGAGATATGAGCTGTCGCAGAATATAAACGCCAATTCGGACCGCGCCGTAGATGTACAAATCACACGACTTCGCCGCAAAATTGAAGATAACCCAGCGGAGCCTGACTATGTCCTTACAGTGAGGGGGCAGGGCTATCGTCTGATTTGTCACGCCAGCGAACCATGATTCTGAAACGTTACTTGCCTAAAAGCCTGTTTGGGCGGGCACTTCTTATTATCATGTTGCCCATTGCAGTAATGCAAATTGCCGTCGCCTATTTCTTTTTTAACGCTCACTGGGACCGCGTCACCGCCAATCTTTCTGATAGCGTAGCGGCAGATATCGCCGTCGCGACAACGTTGTTTAAACAAGACCCGACAGTTGTACGGGCTGAAGACTTAGACGCGCTTCTCAGCCCGGGAATGCAGCTTTCTGTTGTGTTCCGAAAAGGCGACGTTCTACCTGTCGCGCAGAGACGGCAAATGTTTTTTTCTAATCTCGACAAGACTTTACGCCGAGCCTTAAATGAAAACCTAGACGACCCCTTCTGGTTCGATACGACACGTTATCCCAATCACATTGATGTCCGGGTCGAGGTGGAAGGCGGCTATCTTCGCTTCATCGCGGCGCGGGAAAGAGTCTTCGCGCCCACTGGTTTCGTCTTTATTTTCTGGCTCATTACGGCGACTGTGCTTCTGACTTTGGTGTCCATCATTTTTATTCGAAATCAAGCCAAGCCTATCAGGCTACTCGCAGATGCGGCGGACGCTTACGGTAAGGGGCAGGATCTCGGCAATTTTAAGCCCTCTGGCGCATCGGAGGTGCGCCGAGCAGGGCAATCATTTTTAAAAATGCGGAGTAGAATACAGCGCCATCTCGAACAACGCACTATGATGTTGGCGGGGGTTAGTCATGACCTGCGCACCCCGCTCACGCGGCTTAAACTTCAACTCGCTATGCAGGAAGATTCAGAGGAAACACGGGCCGCCCGGCAGGACCTCATGGAAATGGAAACCATGCTAAATGGTTACCTTGATTTTGCGCGAGGACAGGGCAGCGAAACTCCGGAACATGTGAATATACATGACTATCTGGAAGCCGTCGTAGGAGGACAATCTGCAACACTGGAGGTGACATCCATTCCGAAAGGACTTACGGCAACTTTGCGCCCGATTGCCATGTCACGAGCGCTCACTAATCTCATTTCGAATAGCACCAAATATGCCAATGGGTGCCAAGTTTCGATAAAATCCTCCGCCGACCGAATCGAGTTTTATGTAGACGATGCAGGGCCAGGCATTCCGCCTGAGCAACGCAAACAAGCGTTTCGTGCTTTCAGCCGTCTTAATGAGGCTCGCACCCAAAATATTGAGGGAGTCGGGTTAGGGTTATCCATTGCGAGAGATATTGCTCAACTGCACGGCGGAAGCCTGAGTTTGGAAGATAGCCCTCTGGGGGGATTGCGTGCGACAATTTCATTGCCGCAATAGGGTTTAACTCAGGGAAAAGACGCCAAATCCACAAGAGCAGATGTCAGGGCGTCTTCCGGAGATTTACCTGCCCAGATCACGTATTGGCACGCAGGATAACCTCGTTCAGCGGCATCCAAGGCGGAGGCAATGATATCCATAGCCTGTTCTGTCCGGAGCCTGGCGCCGCCTTTCAGGGTTAGGGTGTCACGGTAAACAAGCGCTTGGTGACGTGTTGAATAATCGAAGTGACCTGTTGAAAGATTTTCATTGATAAGGGACATTAATCTACAAATATCGTCAGAGCGCCCCCCTGGCGTCTTCCCGTCAAACATCAAAAAACACTGAACTTGTTCCGTGCCTGGATTCCAGATTAGGCTGATATCATGATCACACCAAAGTCCGGGTACAGAAAGTTCTAATTCGTTCAGCTCGATCCGCTCCATATCATAGCCTTCGGCCAAAGCGATCCGTTCAAAGACCTCAGTCGGATTACCCCGCAAAGCGGCCGAGCCCGTCAATGACGGGTTAGGCCGGAGGCAATGGTGATCAGCGAATGACATATAAACGGGCCTTGTTTCGAATCTTCAATTAGAAACTAGGATATTCATTGATTCTCACAAGATGTGGTGCCTGTCAGCGTGTTGATAACTAATTTAAGTCGTGGGTAAGTCGGTCAGGCCGTTGCCGCGGACTGTCCTGGAGGCTCCCAAAGAGGGCGTTTCTTCATAATTTTTTTGAAGAGGTCGGATTGCAGACAGCGATCTAACCAGTCTGCGACATTAGGAAGTGGCCTAGTGGCCCACCATTCTTTTTCCGTCGCGGCGAATTGCCGGATAAAAGGAAACGTTGCGATATCTGCCAGACTTGCTGTGTCTCTTAGCAAGAAGTCGCTTTCCGCAAGCGCCGATTCCCATTTTTCCAAGATATCAATGGCCGCGGCGCGATGCTCTAGATTGACGTCTCCTCGTTCAGCGTCTTCGTCATAACGGCTGGCATATTTATATTGATCTAGATGAGGTTTGAAATCTTCATCCATGAGACGAAGAAACTTTGATGTTCTGTCTGTGTCGTCGAACAACCAATTCATAGGATCATGTTTATTGAGCGCATAGCGCATGATGGCCAAACTCTCGTCAATGACTTCACCGGAAGACTTCACAAAGACAGGCACTGTTCCTTTAGGAGAGGCTTCAAGCATAGCCTCGGGTTTGTTTCGGAGCGAAATTTCCCGGTGCTCATAGTCAATCTCGGCGGCGGCTAAGGCTAGTCTTGCCCGCATGGCATAGGGGCAGCGACGAAAAGAGTATAGAATGGCGTTGTCAGTCATTGAGTTTGAGCTTCTCCTGATAGGTAAACTAAGTCTCTGATTTGCGCCCTATATGTGTTTCGCCGCGTTGTTTCGCGAGGTCGATCTGTTTTTGTCGTTCAGCAAATCGTGCCTTTTGCTCTTCGCTCATATCGGCGTGGCAACGAGGACAGGCGACACCTTTTTCATAAAGCGGCGAGGCTTTGTCGTCCTCTGTAATTGGGTGGCGACAAGCAAAACACTGATCATATTGCCCTTGCTCCAAATTGTGCGTTACGGCGACACGCTGATCGAACACAAAACATTCACCGTTCCAAAGGCTTTTCTCTTCGGGCTGTGTTTCTAAATATTTTAAAATCCCGCCCTTCAAGTGATATACATCTTCGAAGCCATTTTGTTTCATAAAGGCGCTGGCTTTTTCGCACCGGATGCCACCTGTGCAGAACATCGCGACTTTTGGTTTTGTCAGATTGTTCCGGTTTTTTTCAACCCATTCTGGAAATTCACGAAAGGTTTTGGTGTTAGGATTTATAGCCCCTTCAAAAGTCCCAATTTCAACCTCGTAGTCATTGCGCGTATCGATCAGTATTGTGTCGGGATCTGAAATCAAATCGTTCCAATCGGAAGGTTTCACATAGGTTCCGACAACCTTATTGGGGTCGATATTGTCAACTCCCATTGTGACGATCTCTTTTTTCAAACGCACTTTCATGCGGTAAAAAGGGGAGCTATCCGCTTCAGAGAATTTTGCGTCCAACCCTGCAAGTCGAGGGTCCGCTCGTAGGTAAGATAGAAGATCATCAATTGCATTTGGCGAGCCAGAAACCGTCCCATTGATGCCTTCTTCAGCCAGAAGAATGGTGCCTTTAACTTCCAATAGCTCACACATCTTCAGAAGAGAGGGCTGAAGATCTGCGTAATCCGGCAAAGCGGTGAAGTGGTATAGCGCGGCAATGCGGTAGGTCATGACCGCGCTCTATGCCGCTACGCCGAAATAATCAATATTTCGCGCTGTTCTTTCTGCAAAGTCTTGCAGATTCTCTTGCGACCTGGTGGGGCAGATTTTAGTCAAAATGCGGTGATTAACGCCTACTCGGAAATGCTTTGCGCTTCCTCTTGTGATAAACCAGAAGGTGAGTTGCGCCGTATACCGTTTTCCAATAGGATTCATAAATATAGATTGGACGCATATGGCTTCAGCCGCACTGGCAATATCAGAAGAGCCTCAAGACATAAATCCTGAAATAAGACAGGCTGTCCTTGAGCAACTCGACCGAATCCGTGAGGATAAGCTTTTCCGCGACACAACGCGGATGAAGCGGTTTTTAAGCTATGTTGTCAACGAGACGCTAGACGGGAACTCTGACCTTCTCAAAGGGTATACTATCGGGCTAGAGGTGTTCGACAAAACTGACGATTTTGACCCGCAAGCCAACACTATTGTCCGCGTGCAGGCCGGTCAGTTGAGACGGCGCCTTGAACTTTATTATGGGTCAACCGGGTTAAGAGACCCCGTACGAATCATAATTCCCAAGGGGCAGTATGCCCCGGTTTTCGAGATGCGTCGCAAAAGGTTCGATGAGTTTCCTTTAGAACTAGCAAGTGTCAAACCTTCTTTGGATGATGTCAGCGATAAGCCTCATTCTGATGCTCGACCCGGAATTGCAGTATTCACCTTTAATGACCTAAGCGGACCCGACCAATCAAACTACTTTGCGAAAGGGCTAACGGCCGAGATCGTAAACGCTTTAGTGCAATTTCGGTACCTTAGAATTGTAGCGCGAATGCCTACGGTCGAACATTCCGGTGAAAACGTGGACCTCAAAAGGTTCGCAGAAGACTACGATGTGCAGTTTATCTTAAACGGAACAGTACGAAGGTCTGGGGACGTCCTTCGTGTCTCGGTTGATTTGTTGTCGACTGAGACTGGCGAGCATGTTTTCTCAAGAATTTTCGATAAAAAATATTCTGCTGACAATATTTTTAAAATCCAAGAAGAAATCGCCTCTCATACGGCGGCGAAAGTTGCGGCACCGTTCGGCGTGGTCAATCGGTTCAATCGGCGCGTGAACGCTGGGCGGCGGGCGAACCTGTCCGCCTACGAATCCTTTATGAAATTTTATGAATTAAAGCTTTCCCCTTCGGCGGGTAAGGTAAGAGCCCTTTTAAAAGAATTCGAAGCTTTGACCGAAGCGCAAGACGGGTTCTCATCAGCTTGGGCAATCAGGTCTCAGCTCAATACTTTTCTTTGCACGCTTTCAATGCCGAATGATGCAAGGCTCGGTCGGCTAGATGATGCGATAGAGTTTGGAAACAGAGCGGCCGCGATTGATCCTGACAACGCTTTAGCGTTTATGTCTTTATTCCAAGCGCATTACCATACGGGCGATCTAGAAATTTCAGAGAAGATGGCCAAAAGGTCTATCGCCCTCAATCCGAATGATTACGCTATGTTGTCCTACTACGCGCTCACTAACGCATTTCAGGGCGAATCCACCCGCGCTATTTCGTATCAGAAAGCAGCGATGCGCTTGATAGATCGATCTCCGGCGTGGTTTTACACAAGCGGTTTGGTTGTGGCGTTTCAAGCTCAAAGGTTTCAGGAAATTCGTGACATGCTTGATGATGTATCGAGTAACAGTCCGGTTGGATCCCAAATTATGTACATTTCGATACTAGGACATCTCGAAGACATTGAAAGCGCAGACATTTTTCTCAGAAAAGCTCGGGAGCGACACACGAACTATGACAAGGCGCTCGCTGAAATTTTTTCGGTTTGGCATCCAAACGACACCTTGCGCGAGCTCGTATTTAAAGGCTGGCGCCTCGCGGGATTGGATTTTCACTAACCCATTTCACCTAAATGCTGGTTCTGACAAGCTTTCCCCATACGAGGACTTCAGGGCAATTATTCAATTTCGGTAGGTGGTCAAAGCTGATCTGTCGTTTTAACTATGATGTAATTTAGCGGAATGAGGCCCTAACCCTCATATCCGAACCAAACTTCTGAGGGGATGGCTATGTCCGATCTGGAAACTTTCAAACTTGAAACGCGAGCCTGGCTCGAAGAGAACTGTCCGCCAGAAATGCGGAAGCCGATGAAGTCTGAAGATGATGCCTGCTGGGGCGGCCGAAATTGGACCTTTGCCAGCGACTCCCAAAAAGTTTGGCTTGAACGCATGGCGGACAAAGGCTGGACCGTTCCCACTTGGCCTAAGGAATATGGAGGGGCCGGGCTTAGCCGCGCTGAGGAAGCTGTCTTGCTAAAGGAAATGGCGCGAATAAGCGCACGTATCCCGCTATCCAGCTTCGGCATTTGGATGCTTGGTCCCGCGCTTTTGAAATTTGGCAATGAAGCGCAGAAAAGCGAGCATCTCCCTAAAATTGCGCGCGGTGAAATTCGTTGGTGCCAAGGTTACTCTGAGCCAAGTGCTGGTTCTGACCTAGCGTCACTTGCGACCAAGGCCGAAGACAAAGGCGATCATTACCTAGTTAATGGTCAGAAGGTTTGGACATCCTACGCTGATAAAGCGGATTGGATTTTTTGTCTTGTGAGAACAGACAATACAGGCCGGAAGCACGAGGGCATATCCTTCCTTTTATTTGATATGGAGAGTGAGGGCGTCGAAGCTCGTCCAATTTCCCTCATTTCCGGAAAGTCCGCTTTTTGTGAAACTTTTTTTGAAGATGTGAAAGTGCCAAAAGATCAATTGGTCGGCGAAGTTGGCAAAGGCTGGTCCATTGCAAAATACCTTTTAACCCATGAACGCGAAATGATCGGTGGGTCTGGAGAGGGCGTCACGCGGCCACTCCACGAAATTGCCGCGGGCTCAATCGGACTGGAGAGCGGCAAACTCTCTGACCCTATGCTTCGTGCAAAGGTCGCTGAAGCTGAAATTGACGAGTGGGCTTTCAGGCTGACAATGCAGCGTAAATTGGCCGAAGCCAAAGCGGGCGCCTCTTTAGGAGCAGACAGCTCCATGCTTAAGTATTACGGGACCGAACTGAATAAACGCCGCCATGAATTGATGATGGACGCCGCCGGACATGATGGTCTTGAATGGGAGGGCGAACGGTCAGAGGAGGGCAAATTAGCCCGTGACTGGCTTCGGACAAAAGCTAATTCCATCGAAGGCGGAACCTCAGAAGTTCAGCTAAACATTATTTCAAAGCACATTCTCCAACTTCCGGGCGCGTAAATCATGGCACTTTTATTAAATGAAGACGAAAAAATGCTTAGCGAAACCGCTGAAGGATTTTTCAGAAAAAAGGCCCCGGTAGCAGAGCTTCGCAAGCTTCGGGATAGTCAGGATGAAAAGGGCTACTCGGAAGCGCTTTGGGCTGAAATGGCCGAAATGGGATTTGCGGGCGTTTTGGTTCCAGAAGGGCAGGGCGGCGTTGATATGGGCGTAATGGCCGCGGGACTACTGGCCGAACAGATGGGCCGAAATTTGAGCGCGACACCTTTTTTCTCCACTTCTGTTCTCTCCGCTACGGCGTTGAAAAACAGCGATAGCGATATGGCTAAGGCTTGGTTGGAAAAAATTGCCGGTGGAGAGGCAATTGTGTCGTTCGCTATTGATGAAGGGGTGAAGCATAACCCCCTTGGGACAGAAACCCGCGCCGAACGCTCGGGCAATGGCTTTAAGATTACGGGCAGCAAGGCCATGGTGCTCGACGCACACGTTGCGGACGCCCATATCGTCGTAGCGCGCACGGGCGGTAAGCCCGGTGAGCGGGATGGTATAAGCCTGTTCCTTGTTGAGAATACAGCTGGCAATCTGGATGTCGAGCGCACGATTATGGTTGATAGCCATAATTCTGGTCGTTTAGAGCTAAACGGCGTCGAGGTGACAGCTGACGCTCTATTAGGCGTAGAAGGTGAGGGCGCAGATGTTCTGGATAAAGTTTTAGGAGCGGGGCGAGCTGTTTTGTCCGCCGAACTCCTCGGCGCTGGGTCACAAGCTTTTGATGAAACCGTTGCGTACATCAAAGAACGCAAACAGTTCGGCAAAATCATTGGTGAGTTTCAGGCGCTGCAACATCGGGCGTCGCATCTATATACCGAATTGGAACTCTGCCGTTCAGCCGTTTTCGCCGCCCTGTCCGCTATAGATGAGGGCGATGAGAATGCCGGCAAATTTGCGGGAATGGCCAAAGCCAAGCTCGGTCAAGTTGCTAAGCTCGCGGCCCTTGAGGGTATTCAGATGTTTGGCGGTGTCGGCATGACAGATGAATATGACATCGGTCTTTTCCTAAAGCGCATCCGCGTTTTGCAGGAGCTATTGGGCGACGGAAATTACCATCTCGATGGATTCGCAAAAGAAAATGGGTATTAGGGGCTAAGCTTTTAGCCTGCCTTCAGGCTTAGTGAGCACCGGCGGACATATATTGTGTTTCGTCGAGCGGACTGGCGACTATCATACCCCAATACGTAGAGTAAGTTGTATGAGGCTCGTAAACGAGAGCGATACCAAAATCCACCACGTCAGCCCTTAGTAGGTTTTCATTATGACCGGGGCTGTCTTTCCAGGCTTGAAAGACATCGTTCCAACTTTTTTGACCCGTCGCCACATTCTCACCTGCAATGGAAAAGTAATAGCCCTGGCGCTGAATTCGGTCGCCGTGGGTCGAGCCGTCAGTTCCAGTGTGAGAAATAATCCCGGCATCGGCTAAATCTCTCGCGTGAACTTCTGAGGCAAGGTTAAGTTTATAGTTTATTTTGACTGGCCCCAAACCATTCTCATTGCGATATTCGTTTAGATCCGCCACAGCCACATCGATGTCGAGAGGAGCAGGGGGGATAGACGGAAATACCGGGTTTGTCCCGAAGCCATCATTTAATCGACATTGAGCTTCGGGTTTTGAAACGTCGGGCTGATAGGTAACGGCGCCCCGGCATTTGTCGTCAGCTTTACAAAGTGCGGAACATTCCTCGGGGGTGGAAACGGGATAGACGGCATATGTCCCATCGTCTTTATCAAATTCCCCTAGCTTATTTTCGACAGCAAAGGCTGAGCCACTCAGCGCAATAAAACAAGTCGAAGAAAAAATAGCCTGTCTGATCCTCATGTTTTTAGACATACCTAATCTCCGTGCTCTGAAAAGCATAGATAACAGTTAAATCTTTACTCAACCGTTAGGATGGAGATTAATTATCAGACAGAACTAATGTAACCCTATTGTCCGGCAGTATTTAGAGCACTTGAAGAGGCCGGCCCTGACACACCGTTGGCCATATCTCGCTCTGATTCAAAGGCTTGAGAAAGCGATTCATAAAAAGCGATTTGAAAGCGAGTTTCCGGATCATCCACTTTAGGATCAGGCGCATTTAGCGGCCGAACTTTCCAGCCTTTGTGTGCCGCGAGCATATAAGCTTTCCAAGCATCGACAGGAAGGAGACCTCCTGTAATTTGCTTAGTCGGACTGTTATCGTCATTTCCCATCCAAACGCCTGTCGTCAACTGCGCGGTGAAACCGACGAACCAAGCATCTCTGTAATCCTGAGACGTGCCAGTTTTTCCTGCGGCAGGACGGTTGCCAAGCCGCGCGCCATAGCCCGTGCCGGAGTCGATAACGTCGCGCATCATCCCCGTCATTTGACGAGAATACGGAACGGCGTAAGCGCGAGTGGGTTGGGAGACACGCCGCGTATAAAGGGGACGTTTGGCCGTGTCGGTAATTTCCGTTATAAAATACGAGGACTTCAAAAGGCCTTCGTTTGCAAAAACGGAATAGGCGGTTGTCAATTCCAAAAGATTCACTTCCGATGTTCCCAAAGCAATAGAATATTCGGGCCTCATTTCGGATTTGATTCCGAACCGTTTGGCCGTGCTCACAACTTTGGATGGCCCGACTTCAGAGCCGACCTGCGCCGCAACGGTATTGATAGAGAGTTTTAGGGCCTCGCGTATGGTAATAGGGCCGCGGTAGCGCCGTGTATAATTTTCTGGCGACCAACCCTTAATTTCAATGGGCTGATCTATACGGATAGTGCCTGGGGTAAATCCTTCTTCCATCGCCGCGGCATATACGATGCTTTTAAACGCAGATCCTGGTTGTCTGGCAGCTTGGCTTGCCCGGTTAAATTTCGATACGGCGTAGTCACGCCCGCCCAATAGCGCCCTGACTGCGCCTGTAGGGTTATCGATACTTACAAGCGCCCCTTCTTGGATGTTTTTGGCATCACCAGAGGCGTTTAAAGTTTTGCTTATAGCTATATGCGCTTCTTTCTGAAGGTCGGTATCTATTGTTGTGGTAATGATGAGGTCTTGTCTTTTTTCGCCCACTAATTCATGCGCGCGCTCAGAAACTAAATCAAAAACATATCCCAAGATGTCCGGCTCCAAGAGAGGCTCTGAGTCTTCGACGATTACTGGCGGGGCTTTTCGGGCCTCAACTTCTTGTTCAGGGGTAATGAGTCCATTGGCAGTCATACGCTGTAAAACTAAATGAGACCGGGCGAGAGCACCCTCAAAATTTTTCGTAGGATCGAGGCGGCTTGGCGCTTTGGGGAGGGCTGCGAGAAGCGCTCCCTCGGACAGGCTGAGCGTCTTGGCTGTGTGGCCGAAATATTTCTGCGACGCAGCTTCAATGCCAAAGACCTGAGGCCCAAGGTTTATCCGGTTTAAATATAGCTCCAGAATTTCGGGCTTACTTAGCCTCGCTTCCATATCCCGGGCGAGCAACATTTCCTGGACTTTCCTGCGGTAGGTCTTCTCTGGAGTCAGAACCATATTTTTGACGAGCTGCTGGGTCAGGGTTGACGCGCCCTGTGACTTTTCGCCTGTGGAAGTATTCGTCACAAAGGCTCGAAAAATGGCCTTATTATCAATTCCGGTGTGTTCATAGAATCGCTCATCTTCGATAGCCAGAAAAGCGTTTGCGACGTGGCGAGGCATTTGATCAAGCTTCATGGGCTCGCCGATATACGGGCCGCGATGTCCGATGACTTGCCCATCCTTGTCGAGAAGCGTTATATTGGGTTTGAGATTCATCTCCCACATCGTGGCTTTGTCGGGCAGATTAGGTAACCCCGCGAGGAAGTATTGCCGCGCTTGAAAATAGGACAGCGCAATAACAACGCTCATGACGGCGACCACAGCTATCCAGACAGCCCGCTTACGACGCTGGCTATTGTCATTCGCGACATCAATGTCTGCGCGGTAGGTTGGCATATCTTCCATATAGTGTAAGGGGCCTGAATGGTTGCTAAATCAAATCTACCCTTTTGGAAAACCAAAAATATGGCGGAATTGAGCCGTGAGCAGTGGGAAAGTCTCTGTGACGGCTGCGGAAAGTGCTGTTGCATCCGATTGGAAGATGAGGATGACGGTTCGGTGTATGTAACGGACGTCTCTTGTCACCTTTTTAATCCCGACACATGCGCGTGCAGCGACTACGCGAATCGTAAATCCATTGTCCCCGATTGCGTAACTCTGACGGCCGCCACAGTGAATCAGCTTCACTGGATGCCGGAAACCTGTGCTTATAGGCTTGTGGCAAAAGGTGAGGATCTACCGGACTGGCACCACTTAGTCTCCGGGTCCCGGGAGATCATTCATGAAGCGGGCATGAGCGTCAGGGGACAGGTCGAAAGTGAAAGCGGGGTGTCCGATAAAGAGCTACCGCATCGCATCGTAATATGGCCTGGAGAGCCGGATTTCACGAAAGACTGACCTACGACTGATTCCTCCAATCCTCGAAAGAGACCCTCCGAGGCTTACTTCTGCAACCCGAAATTGCAGGGCTTTTCAAACATTTGGCAACAACTTTCTGAATTTTTGAAGAATTCTGTGATTTTAATGTTACAGATATGTCACATTTTGTATCAAAGCGTGAGAAACTGCTGTTTATGGGTGTGTTAGGAAGATATTTACCTCATAGGGCCAGACCCTTAGTGACAGTTTTTTGACGAAGCGACCTTTAATGTTCCTTTTAGAGAACAAAGCGCGTTAAAAGCGGAAAAGAATATGACAGATACAATAGCGCGCAACTCAGCTGCTAACGACCTTGCTCCTACTCCGACCGACCGAGGGCAGCCGATAAGGCATAGTGACTTTGCAACGTTGTGTGATGGCCTGGATTATGCCGCTCAAGGGAAAACGGGCCTCAACTATTTCGATGGCAAAGCCAAGCTTAAAACAGTTTTGACCTATAGAGAGTTGAGAGAGCGCTCTATTGATCTGGCTTACCGTCTCGTGAAATTTGCCCCTAAAAACTCTCGTATCGGCTTGGCGGCCGTGTCTACCCCTGAATTTGCTGTTCTGTTTTTTGCTTGCCAATATGCTGGCCTCGTTCCGGCTCCGCTCCCGTTACCTGTCACTCTGGGCGGCCGCGGGAGCTACGAACGTCAGCTTCAGAGAATGGCCGACACCGGAGATTTCCACGCGCTCTTTACACCGGAATCGATGGAACCGATTATGAGCTCGGCTCTAAATGATCAGGCCATTCCCGTGTTGACCTTTGGCGATGTTGATAAACTTCCGAAAGGTAACAAGCTCCGCAAATTCAACGAAGATGATCTTTGCTATATTCAATATAGCTCTGGCAGCTCTAGTTCGCCTAAAGGTATTATCGGGACGCAGTCTACTGTGTCGGCCAATTGTCACGCTATTACTAAGCACGGTCTGCAGATTAACGAGACGGACAGAGCCACAAGTTGGTTGCCGCTCTACCATGATATGGGCTTGATTGGTTTTATGCTCGCTCCTTTGATGAGTCAGCTAACTGTAGATTTTATTGACCCGCAAGATTTTACTCGTCGTCCGATGACGTGGCTTCAACTAATAAATGATCACAAAGGCACTCTTTCCTACTCACCGACCTTTGGCTATGAACTTTGCGTTCGCCGCTGGCGAGAAGACCGGGAGCTTGACCTGTCTAGCTGGCGTGCTGCCGGCATTGGCGGGGATATGGTGCGTCCAGAGCCGCTAACTGAGTTTGAAGAGCTGTTCGGCCCTATGGGCTTCGATAAAGGCGCCTTTACGCCGAGCTATGGATTAGCTGAGACGACGCTCGCGGCAAGTTTCGCGCCTTTGGGGCAGGGACTTAAGAAGCATACAATCGATATGGACCGTTATGAACGGACGACAGAGGCCGTAACAGCATCCGACCTAACACCAGCAGCGGCGCGGCGAACTTTTGTAGCCTGCGGAACCGTCTTGCCGGATCACGAAATTGAAATTCGCGACTTTCAGGACAACGTGCTGACAGGGTCCAAAGTAGGACGAATTTGTTTGCGCGGCCCAAGTGTGTCCCCGGGCTATTTCCGAAACTCGCAAGCGACAGAGGCCGCTTTTACGAAAGAAGGTTGGCTCGATACAGGGGATCTTGGCTACTGGCTGGACAATCAACTTGTCGTGACTGGCCGCTCCAAAGACCTGATTCTCTGGCATGGCCGCAATATTTGGCCCCAGGATATTGAATGGGCGGCTCAAGCGGCTGCACCTCACCGCTGCGGACGCGCCTGTGCATTTGCTATTGGTGGTGCAGGAGATGAGAAGCAGATTATGCTTTTACTCGAATGCCGGACTCGCGATCCCAAGCTCCTGGATGAAATTTTTAAAGCTGTTACAGCTGCGATTCGCTTGGAAGTCGGCGTCCCTGTCAGGCTCCAGCTCGTCCCTAAATCAACTATGATTGTGACAAGTTCAGGTAAATTATCTCGGGCGCGGGTCAAAGAAAAATTCGTCTCAGGTGGTATCATTGATCTCCAAAATGCCGAATCTATCCGTGTTGTTAAGTCCGAGACTTAACGCGATATGCCTCAAGTAATTGCGCTCACCGGCGCAACGGGGTTTGTTGGGCGTCATCTGGTTGTAGCTTTATTAAATAAAGGCCTGCATGTCAGAGCCTTAGTTCGGCGCCCTGGCGCATTGGATGATCTAGCCCATGAAAACCTCACTATATTTGGCGGCGACCTTTCGAGTGATTTAACAAGCTGGGCAGATGACGCTGACTGTCTCTTTCACCTAGCGGGCTTGGTTAAAGCCCCGACATGGTCAAATTTCGAAGACGTAAATATCCACGGAGCCCGCCGCGTCGCAAAAGCCGCCGCGAAGGCTAAGATTCCGCGCTTAGTGCTTTTATCTTCGCAGACAGCCCGCGCGCCGGAGTTGAGCCGATACGCTAAGTCCAAGAGGTTGGGGGAAGAGGCTGTAAAGCAAGAGTTCTCAGGGGAATTAGCAATTATTCGCGCCCCGGCCGTCTTTGGTCCAGGGGATGAAGCTACCAAACCGATCTTTAATTTAATGAAGCGAGGGTTTTTGCCCGTTGCCGGCGGTATGGGCTGGAAAACTCGTTCCGTTGCGATGGTCTATATTTCTGACTTGGTTGTCGACTTAATCGCAAAAGCATTGGAAGGGGAATATGACGGCAAAATAGTCTCACCTTCGACGATTGGAGCCCTGACAATGCCGCAACTGGCCAACTACGGCGGAGACGCTCTAAATAGACACGTGCGCGCTTTTCCTGTTCCCCTAATTATTCTCTACCCTATCGCCGCAATAACAACTTTGACATTACGACTGTTTTCTATAGGGCACTTGAGTCTAGGAAAACTGGCTGAGTTCCGCTATGAACATTGGCAAAGTAATGACTTGGTTTCCAATCCAACGCCAATGGCTGAAGCCATTGCCAAAACCGTACAAAGCTATGATGCTCCGGGGTAAAATATGACGTCTTCGCCAAATCGTGATGAAATCTTCGCAAAAGTCTGCGAGCTTCTCAAACCCTACAATCCCCAAGACCGCCCCATATACCGCGAAAGCGGAATCATGTCCGATTTGGAGGTCGACTCTGTGGCCGTGTTTGATTTGGTCATGGGGTTAGAAGATCATTATGATATTTCCATTCCAATGGAAATGGTCAGCGATATCAAGACTGTGGGAGAGCTTGTTAACGCCATTAAAGAACTCACTTCTGAATAGGACATAATGATGTCTTCACTTTTTGATAAATACGCACCGTTGCAAACCCGTGTCGATATGATGATGAAAATCGGACAAGACGCCCTCGGGGTGCAGTTTGATGATATTCTTGATGCAACCCGCGGGCGCATCGGAAACCGTGAAATCCTTTTGGCAGGAACGAATAACTATCTGGGCCTGACTTTCGACGAAGACTGTATGAAGGCGGCGCAAAAAGCGGTTGAGTCGCACGGCACTGGCACTACGGGCTCTCGCGTTGCCAATGGCTCATATGCAGAGCATATCGATCTTGAAAAGGCTTTGGCAGACCATCTTGGAATGCCGAGCTGTATTGTCTTCACAACAGGCTATCAAACGAACTTAGCGGCGATTGCTGGTTTGGCCGGAGATAATGACGTGATCTTTATGGATGCCGATGCTCACGCTTGTATTATTGATGGGACGCGGCTGACCGGAGCCTCCACAATTCGTTTCCGCCATAACTCCCCGGAAGATTTGGACAAGCGCTTGAAACGACGCGGTGAGATTGAAGGCGGCAACGCTCTGGTGGTTATCGAAGGCATGTATTCCATGTTTGGCGATATCGCTCCTGTGGATGAGTTTGTGGACGTTACGCATCGCCATGGCGGTTATCTATATATTGACGAAGCTCATAGTTACGGTGTGTTCGGACCAACTGGTTGCGGCATCGCCGAGGAGCAGGGTGTTTTAGATAAGATCGACTTTATATCAGGCACCTTCTCGAAAAGTCTTGCCTCTGTGGGCGGGTTCTGCGCCTCTCGTCATAAGGAGTTCGAAATTACTCGCAAAATCATGCGGCCTTATATGTTTACGGCGTCAGCAACGCCGTCAAATATCGCCGCCGCGCGTGTCGCTGTTGAAAAAGTTAAAACCGGTGGTCACCTGCGGAGTAATTTGAAGGAACGCGCTCAGCAACTTCATGCCGGCCTGAAAGAAATGGGATATGATCTCTGCGCTGATGCAAGCCCAGTGATTGCCGTGCGCCGTCCAAACGAAGCTGTAGCAGCGATGGAGTGGAACTGGCTGATAGAAAACGGTGTATACGTGAACCTAGCTGTCCCGCCCGGAACGCCGCAAAGCTCAAGCCTGCTGCGAATCAGCCTCTCTGCGGCCCATACCGAGGAGGACATCAATACAATTCTCAAAGCATTTGGCGAGTTAAAGAGCGCCCAGGGCGAAATGATGCAAAATATGGCGACTAAACTCGCCGCAGAGTAACGATCAACGGAACGCGCCTTTTCGCCAGAGCGTCCATCCCATGACGGGGGACGTTAGAACCGGGTGTTTTCGTTGAAACTCTGTTGGGTGATATTCAACGCCGGAGTGGTTCTTCAATTTTCTTAAGACGTAGTCTAACCCGCCGTCAAACGTGGCCGCACTGTTTAATATTCTTATAACTGAAAGCGGCTTTCCTTGTACGCGGCGCCAAAACCAAAGGCGTTTGACTTGATGTTTCCTTTCGGTTGGCAGGTTGTACAGACCTGTTTGATCCGGGTCGCCGTAGAGAGCCGTCGTGAGGGACGCATATCTCTTTGAAAACCGTTCCACAATCTCCTGAGAGCGCCCAACAGAACTCTCTGGCCTGAGCTCGGTTCGGTAACTTTCATAAAAACCACGACCCCATATTTCAGCGGCCGTCGCAGAGGGGCCCACAAGCGGCGCTGACTGGCTCGCCATATGTCGAACCGCCTTTGCGCGGGCTTGATAAACTCTTTCCGCTATTTCTTCATCTTTAGCACGCAGAAGGACGCAAGGCTGTGAGAACCGACCCCAGACCTGAGATTGTAAAACATTATTCGAGCAACGCCGTTCAAATTCTTTCAAGCTGAGTAGGGAATATTTGCAGGTTGTGAGGACGCCTTGGTTATCTTTGCGTTCAATGTAGTAAACGGCGGGTGGGATTAGGCGATTGAGTAACGCCCGGACGCCCCGCCCATGCGTCTTGCGGTAGCTGTCCACCAGAACATAAAAATCGAGCATTTTATTCGGATTGCTCATTTCTCTCAACGAAGAGCCATAATAAACAAAAGCCTGTACCCTGTCTTTGTGCCTCTGCTCTATAGCCTGCATGATGTCATTCACTCTGGCAGGGGGCTCTAAGGATTCAGAACGAATGATGTCTAATACAGGATCACTCATTGAGCGCGCCAGAACGTGACGGGACGGGAGGCCGAGATGCGTAGTTTTTCTCCGCTCAATTCGAGAAAATCACCGTCGAGTGTCGCCGGGGCTTTTGTCTTCAGGGTTAAGCGGTCGATATTATGGCTGTGATATCCATCTTGTGCTCGGTCCTGTTTTCGTCCCATCCAGAGGCCTGCCACATTACGTCCTAATTTACGACTGTTGCTATCCGCCCATGTCATACGAAGTGGCGCATCTTCCTCTCCCCAAAATGGGTCCAATCCTAGCATGAGTGACGGTAAAGTAGTCATGATCGTGCCCAGAGCTGGACCTTTATGTTTAAAAAGGGTTTCTCCAGATAGCTTGGCCTTCATCTTATGCTTTGACGGAGGCATGAGGCGGGTTTTGTCGCCCGTGACGGCTTTAAGCACAGCGCCGACTACAGCCGTGCCGCCGCCAACGCCGTTCCGGTTTAATTTATCCTGAGCAAAACGGCTAACGTGAGGTAAGGCCCCAGTAGAGAACAGAAAGCCATAATTTGGATTTGTAGGGCTAGAGTCTCGATTTACGATGTCAATTTTGACCAGAGACGTGATGTGAGACCTGATACTACCTTTTTGAATTTTCTTTAAGTCCGAAAGGTCTTTTAAACCAATGTTTCTGGCAATTTGATTAGTAGTTCCGCTGGGTAAGATCGAAACCGCCGGCAGAAGCTCATCGTCTGGATAGCTATTTAATAAGGCTGTCATAACAGTTCGCACTGTCCCGTCTCCGCCTTCTATTAAAATATGTTCTCTTTTTTCTTCACGTGCTCTCAACATCAATGGTAGAAGGTCGCTTCGGTCTTGACTGACAAAATGTTCTCCCCCGCTGGGAAGCTTTGTTAAAGAAAGCGCTGAGCCTTGTTTTGCTACAGAGCGGGCTTTTGCGTTGGAAATTGCCAGAACGGACATAGCGGCAACCTAAAGGCTCTCTGTTCGCACAAGCATAAAGGCGCCCAGTAGCGCGAAAAGTGCTAGTGGGAAGGTAATCGCAGTAGCGACGCCGATCCCGCCTGAGGTCGCAAACGTTGCCATAGCGCCGTCAACAATTAGGAACACAAACCCCATAGTGATACCGATTATAAGAGTTTTGTCGCCCGTATCTTCCCGGCCTGTTCGCTGCATGAGCGGAACGCAGCAAAGCAACAGTATCAAAGCGGCCAAGGGGCGTGTCAGGCGATGGGCGTGCCAGAAGCTATAAGCAAAGCGTGGCTTGGACCCTGAATTGCCTCGCATCATAAAATTTCTCATTTCCGACAAAGAAATATCTCGTGGCTCGGCGGCCAGTCGGGCAATCGTCTTGGGTGTCTGACTAGTTTCCCATATGCGGGGAGAGATGTCACTCTGGGCGCTACGTTTCTCGCCATTGGCGCCGGCAACTTCTAAAACCCGAACCCCGTTTAGAGTCCAATTCGGGTTATCAAAAGTCGCGCTCTCAGCCCACAGGACAGAATCAACTTCCCCGCTTTCACCTCGTTCAAAAATTTGAATGTTTCCCAGCCGAGTATAACTAATCCGTTCGGTGGCGCGGACAATATTCTGGCCGTCCTCAAGCCAAAGCGGGTTTTCAGAGGTAATGTTTTTGATTTTATATTCCCCAATTCCCCAGTCCTGTAGGGATCGAACGGCCGGGGCCATAGCAATATCAATAAAGGTGATGGAGACCAGACTTGCGCCTAGAACAACCGGTAGTAGTAATAAAATTTGCTTTGGAGCGGAAATCCCGAAGCCGAGTAGGGCGACAAGTTCATGCTGCCTGATCAACCGAACAAAAACCAAGAGGATGGCCACGACGAGCGTAAACACAAAAATCCGATCAAATATGACCGGCGCGCGTAAAAACATATACCGGAATGTGCCTTGAAAGCCTTCTCCGCTCGCCACAATATCCGCGCCGTTCGCCAGACTGTCGAGCAAGCCAATAAGGACCAGAAAACCAAATACGGTCATTAACCAGGTGAACAGAAAGGTCTTTGATAAATAAAGGCCAAACTTAAACACCGCCAACTCCCGATGGCTTTGATCGTAGGCGAGATAACGCCGCTCTGGCTTGTTTCTGCCAATGAGCAACCTGCAAAGCAAAGGATGTCAGGGGCGGTTGACCCATTTTATAAGCACTTTTCCAGAATACGTAGGCGGCGAAGATTGTCACTAGGGCGATCACCGACCAAATGCCAAGCCAAGGCGGAATTTTCGCGGACGCCCCCAAGCCTTGACCAAATTCTAATGCTTTTTGCAATGAGACCAAAAAGACGACGCCGATAAATATACCGGCAGAGGAGGGGTTTCGGCCGTAGTTCAGCCCGAAAGGCACTGCAATAAAAGGAATCAGAAGGAGCAAGAAAGCTCTTCCGATCCGAAGGTGGAGGGCGGCATTATTTGTCTCTTTGGTCAAGGTATCGAGAAAAGTCCCTTTTCGATTCTTAAACAACTCAACAGACGTTAATTCTCTTTCATCGTCGCCGCGGGCGCGGAACTCCACGACCGAGGCCGCGCCGGTCACGTCAGAGCTACTAAAACTCAGATCACCGTCTAATTGCTCATTATCCTCGATTTGGTAAGTCCGGCCGGAAGAGAGCTGCAATACTGGGTCATTACTCGCTTCTTGGACGATTAAGCGGCCTTCATTGGCCGTTGTCATTCGAAATCCAATTTGATTTCCGGAATTGTCCTCGGTTGATTCGTAAATAAAAATGGGCCCGATCGCAGCGCCCGCCAAATCAGTTCCTGCGAAAAAGGTCCGGGTTCCGACAGTTGTAAACGTGCCTTCGCGAAGGGCGGCTGTGAAACTTTCCTGCTTCACGACATTCACGAGTTGGCGGTAATTATATCGCCCTACGGGCTGCATATAGCCTTCAATAAATAGTGTCAGGCAGGCTAGAAATCCTCCTAAAATAACAAAAGGCTTTGTCATATGAAACAACGAGACTCCGGCGCCTAAAGCGGCCGTGAGTTCACTGGACCGGGAGAATCTGTCTATTGTAATGATGGTTCCGAGCAAGAGCGCCATCGGAACTGCCATACCTAGATAATGAGGCAGAAGGTTATAAATCATGCGAGTAGCATCCGCCGCCGGGTCGCTCGAATTAGATACAATTTCAAATATCCGCAGTAGACGTTCCAAGAGAAGAACGCAGCAGGCAAAAACCACTAACCCCCCGATATTCACGGAGGCGCGTTTTAAAAGGTATAGATTCAGCCTGCCCATCATGTCTGTAGTTAGACCTTTACTCTTCCTGTAAGCTGTCCATATTCAGTCTGTATTCAGACCCACTGAAACATTATGTGTTTAGGGCTTAATAAGGGCAGACCGTGAAAGCAAACTTACTTCACAGATTTTTATCCGAAATCTTTGTAATATTTACAGTATTACTGATTTCTTCCACTAGCGCATTGGCGCAAAACCGTCAGCACGATGACGGTGAGGAGCCGGAGGAAGAAATTTCGGAGATCGGGCAAGAATTAGGATTAGAACTATATCCTTCCGACGCTTCAGATTATTGCGTTGAAGATGGTCTTCAGATTCGCGTCACTATTACGAATGTGACGAATGAAGGAATTTTAAAGCTTGAGCTGTTCGGCGAAGACAATTTCCTTCGAAAAAGCGGTAAATTGAGGTTGATTCGGGTTCCCGCAGAAAACGGGCCCCAAAACCTCTGTATAAATGTGCCTCTACCGGGATCTTACGCAGTTGTCGGTTATCATGACATCGATGGCGATCGCCGGTTGAAAAAGGCATGGAACTTCAAACCGCTGGAGCCATATGGATTGTCCAATAACCCAGAGATCAAGGCTTTGCGTCTGCCAAAATATTCAGAGACAAGCTTTGATGTGCCGTTAACAGGCACAGATATCACTATCAATTTGGTTGACCTCTCGAAGTAAGCCGAACAAAAGCCCACCTACCTCTTTTCGAGAGTTTGGGAATATTTGTGAGCAAATCATACAACATTTTTTCGGTTGAAACTGCTGCGGACTTGCAGCGGTTTTTGTCTGCCCCATATTTTCTCTATAAGGAAGATCCGTTCTGGAGAGCGCCTTTGCGATTTGAACGTAAAGAGCAGCTTGACCCAGAGAAAAATCCAGGCGCCCCTACAAACCGCAGGCTCTTCCTGGCCGTTTCAGGAGATGAGATTGTCGGAAGAATTGCGGCCTTCACGCTGGATAAGCATGATGAACATTATCAGGATAATACTGGATTTTTTGGCTATTTTGACTGCATTTCTGATGAAACTGTCGCCAGAGAGTTACTAGGCGCTGCTGAAAACTGGCTCAAAGAAATTGGCAGGAAGCGTATGGTGGGGCCGTCTCAGTGGAGCGTCAATGAGGAATGCGGCCTCTTAATCGAGGGGTTTGAAACGCCGCCCGCAGTCATGATGCCTCATGGCAGACCGGACTACCAATCATTTTGTGAAGACTTTGGCTTTTCTAAAGCCGTTGATATGTATGCATATCAGGCTGAGCTATCCGCCGGATACCCCAGGTCAAAATTCCTGCAGTCCCTTCTGTCATATGCGAAGCGGAATAAGTCGATACACTGGAGGCATCTCGATAAGAGTAATTTCCGGGCCGAAGTCGATCTCGTAATGGACATTTTCAATGATGCTTGGTCAGAAAATTGGGGGTTTTTGCCCTTCAGTGATGACCAAATCGAGCATATGGCTAAAGAGATCAAACCCCTCATTTTCGAAAAGGGACTATGGCTAGGGTATATTGACGGTGAACCAGCGGCTTATATCTGGATGATTCCGGATTTGAACGAACTTACACACGGTTTGGACGGCAAGCTTCTCCCGTTTGGGTGGGCGCAGCTTGTCTGGCGGTTGAAGGTATCGGGCGCAAAACAAGCCAGGATCCCTTTAATGGGGCTTCGGAAGACCCATCAAAACACTCGCAAGGGGCTGGCTCTTGTAGCTCAACTTTGTGAACAAGTGTTCGAAGCGGGCCGCGACAAAGGCTTCACCCATTGCGAGCTTTCTTGGATATTAGAAGACAACGCTGGAATGATCGGGATATGTGAAGAAGCTTCCGCAACCCGTTACAAAACATACAGAATGTATGAGAAAAAAGTCTCTTCATGACAGAAGTGAACACACTTGTTTTAGCTGGCCAAAGAACAGGGGCCAAAGATCCGCTTTGCGCCGAATTTGCGGTCGAGTTTAAAGTCGAAACGCCGCTTCTGGGCAGGCCAATGCTAAACTGGGTGGAGGACGCTCTTGATCAAGCTGGCTTTACCCGTCCCTACCTCATATCCGGATATCCAAAGGCCGGAGAGGGGTGGATCCAGGCTGGCTCGGGAGCCGGGCCAGCGGATAGCGCGTTGATTGCTTTAAACGAAGCCACCTTGCCCTGTCTTATGACGACAGGGGATCATCCTCTTTTGACCGCAGAGATGGTAGCTGACTTCACCCAAAAGTCTCAAGACTCCGGTGCGGATTTTTGCGTAGGACTCGCGCAGGAAGAGGTTATTCAATCAGAATATCCTGAAACTAAGCGTACATATTTGCGATTTTCGGACGAAGCTGTGTCCGGCTGCAATCTCTTCTATGTTGCCAATAAGAACGGACTCGCGGCTTTGGAGTTTTGGAAAGACGCTCAACATTTAAGAAAACAGCCTTTGAAACTCGCCCGCAAAATCGGCGTTGGGCTCGGACTACGCTATGCTCTCGGTCGGTTGTCATTGGAGAGTGCGTTTGAGGAGGCCGGAGCGAAGATTGGAATAACTGCAAAGCCTATTCTATTGCCGTTCGCCGAAGCGGCGATCGACGTCGATAAAGTGTCAGACCACGCGTTGGTCTGCGATATCTTGAGTAAAAGGGGCCTTCCGGATGAAGCGCCCTGATCTTGAAATCAGATCGAACAAAACTGTCGGGAAACGTATAGCGGCAAATACGGGCCTACTCGTGGGTTCGCGGGGGTTAGGCGTTGTCCTGGGACTCGCTACACTATTGATCACGGCCAATGCTCTCGACAATCAAGTTAGCTTTGGTACGATTATCTTTCTACATGGGTATATGCTGTTCTTCGCTGAAGTAGCAACGTTTCAGAGCTGGCAGTCGGTTATTCGATTTGGCTCTGATGATGTCCATAACGAAGACCCAAATCGTTTGGCCGGACTGATAAAGTTCGGGATAAAGATTGATGTTTTATCGGCCATCCTAGCCTATGTCGGCGCCATTCTACTGTTTAACCTTTACGCGGCACTCGTCGCCGCTCACCCGCATTTTGCTCCTCAAGGCGGCGGATTTGATGTCGAAAGCTTGAAACCCTTGGTGATGGCCTATTCAACAGTGGTATTGTTCCAGATAACAGGAACACCCATCGGAATATTAAGGTTGTTCGACAAATTCAACGGTCTTGCGTTCGCCGGAATTGTAATGCCGGGCATGAGACTATTAGGGGCGCTCTTCGCCTATTCCATGGGGTGGGGCATGATTGGATTTCTCTGTGTCTGGTATGTTGCATCAGTTTCTGGGTATGTTTTCAAAGTCCTGTTAGGGCTGTCGGAGCTCTTTAAACGAGGCTTAGCTAAACATGTTCTGAAAGCTAAAGAAGAATTTTTCCAGCCTCGGGAAGGGTTATGGGCCTTTGTCTGGAAGTCAAATATCGACTCAACACTTGCCGCCGGGGTGAACCAGCTCCCTATCTTACTCGTCGGAGGAGCTTTTGGTCCGGCATTCGTCGCAATTTATAAATGGGCAGAGGAAATCGCCAAACTTTTGTCGGAAGGTGTAAAGCTCTTGGACCAGGTAATTTACCCGGAATTGGCACGGATCGTCAGCGGTGGGGAGGGGCAACGAATACTGCGTCTGGTTACTCGCGCCAGCCTTGTGTCTCTTGGTGTAGGCTTATTTCTTGCTGGAGTTGTCGCTGTTGTTGGGCCTTTCATCATTAAAACAACCCTCGGCATCGAATATTCAGGCGTTATACCTCTGGCCATTGTTCTGGTTCTTGGGGCTGCTTTATTTGCCGCCGTAGCTCCGCTCTTTCCTGTATTTTATGCTGCAAATCGTCCTGAAAAGGCGATTTATGCCCGCGCGGCGGGATTGATTGTTTACGTCATTTCGTTCTTTGTTTTGATCCAGTATTTCGGCGAAATCGGGTCCGCCTTAGCGGTCGTTGCCGGTTATTTTGTCGGTATGGTTTTAGTAGTAATCCTAACCCGACAGGTTCTAAGAGGATTGCATAGTCGTGACACCTAAAACTCCTGAACTTCCCGTCATTGCCATATTCGATCTTGACTACACCCTCACAAAACGCGGGACGTGGGGCCGCTTTGTCTGGCGCACCGTACGAGGCCGGCCACACTTGTGGATACCACTCTTATTCAGCACGGCGATGTTTCAATGGCAATATAAACGCGGCAAACTACCGCGCGGCGCCGTTAAGAAGACGATGATGCGATGGAGTTTACAGCGTTTCGACAAAACTAGACTGACTGAGATGGCGCAGGAATTCGCCCGCCGCGAGGTTGACGTTGGTCTAAGGACCGGAGGAAAAGCGGCCTTGAAATACCACACGGATCAAGGACATCGTATAATTTTAGCCAGCGCGGCCGTAGATTTGGTAGTGGGACCGATTGCGCGTGAACTTGGTATAAGTGATTATGTCTCTACCGAGTTGGACTGGAGCGAAACGGGCAGACTAAAGTCAGACTTTAAAAGCCCTAACTGTTACGGGGAAGAGAAATTGGGTCGGGTAAAAAAACTCATGGCTCGCATTGCGCCGTGCGGGGCCCATACCTACTTCTACTCAGATAGCAAAGCGGACTTGCCCGTATTGGACTATGTCAACGTCCCGATCGTGGTGGATCCCTCTAAGAAATTTAATGAATATGCGACATCACGTGAATTTGACATTCAATATTGGTTGAAAGGCGATAAGGGCTTTAGTCCCGTTCATCCGGAAATCAAAAAATCACCTTTGTAATTATAGTTGATGAAATTTAAACTTTATTGAAACTCAATTCGTTTTAAACCGTATTCACAGAAGTGTCACAGGGATCCCAGAGTTATGGCAGAATTCGCAGAAGCAATTCCCAGCCTCAGAGTCGGTTTTATCTATAATCATGAAGTTCCTCATCAGGTGGCGCACACGGCGCCGATTCTGAAAGAGCTTTTGTTACGGTATCCATCGCTTGATGTTGATGTGCTTACATCGACTGACGAACAGAAGAAACTTGTCAAATCAGGTCTGGGAACGGAGCTTTCCAATCAAACCCGTTTTATCGACCTGGAAGTTGGGAAGGCGGATAGGGGCGTTTTAAAAGCGGCGAATGCCGTAGCTCCAGCGCGCCGGATCTCAATTTTGAAAAACAATCTTGATATTTTCCGCAAATACGATGTTTTTGTTGTGCCTGAATCCACGTCTCTTATTTTAAAATCACAATTCGGCTTGGATCATCTGAAGTTCATTCTGACCCATCATGGCGCAGGGGATCGATCCGTGACCGAAAAAGAATCAATCCGAGATTTTGATTTTGTACTCGTCCCAGGAGAAAAACTGAAAAAGCGGCATTTGGAACGGGGCCTCATCCGAAAGGGGAGTTACGCCGTTTGCGGATACCCAAAATTTGATTTCGTCCCTCACACACCTGCAAATTTGAACCTTTTCGATAACGACAACCCTACTGTGGTCTACAACCCCCATTTCGATCCGTATTTGTCTTCTTGGTACGACATGGGGCAGGACGTATTAGACGCATTTTTAAATGCGCCGGATATCAACTTGATTTTCGCACCGCATATCATGTTGTTCCAGCGTAAACTTCATACCTCAGTTGAACATAAACGCGTTAAGTTCCGCAAAAGCTTGCCGGAACGATTCTATAAAGCTCCGAATATTCATATCGATCTAGGATCAACAAAAAGCGTGGATATGACATATACTCGCTCGGCTGATATCTATCTCGGGGATGTCAGTTCTCAGGTTTACGAATTTTTGGAACGTCGCCGACCGACTATTTTTCTTAATAGTCACGAAGCCGACTGGGCCGGAAATCCCTTTTATATGAGCTGGACAACTGGTCCTGTTTTAAACGGTGTCGACGATTTGATTGAAACCGTACGAGAAGCCAAAGCCACTCACGATAGCTATCTGCCCGCTCAGAATTTTGCTTTCGAAGAGACTTTTGACTTTTTTGAAGGCAAAGCGTCCGCAGTAGCGGCAGATTCTATCGCGGAGTTTTTGAAATATCAGTCCCTTGCCGAGACCGAATTGGAAGCCGCAGAATAAGAGACCTCGCAGCTTCACAGAGAATTGCGTTTAAAACATTTTTTCAGACGCCTATGGCTACCTTATGAAACTTTTGAACTCTATGATGTCCCGGTTTGTTAAAATCGGTCAACTCACGATCATTGACGCCGATGGGAACCATCACGTTCACGGCTCTGGAGGCGAGCCAAAGGCTACAATTCGGCTTACTGACAAATCACTATATCGAACGCTTTTTTTGAACCCAGAACTCAAAGCCGGAGAGGCTTATATGGATGGGACCCTGATTTGTGAGGAGGGCGGTATAAGAGGCCTTTTGAAAGTCTTCCTCCATAATAGAGGCGGGTTACGAAGCCATCCGATACAGAAGGTTTTAAATCGCACGCTCAAAAAACTTAAGAAGCTACACCAGCGAAACAAAAAATCTGCATCTCGTTCCAACGTGCAACACCATTATGATCTCTCCAATGAGTTCTATCGTCTATTTTTAGATGAGGACCTCCAATATAGCTGCGCCTATTGGCCTTCATTGGATATAAGCCTCGAAGAAGCGCAAAGGCTAAAAAAGAAACATATAGCCGAAAAGCTTTGCCTGTCTCCCGGTCAATCTGTTCTTGATATCGGATGTGGGTGGGGCGGTATGGCCATCTATCTGGCTCAAAATTACGGCGTTAAGGTCGTTGGCGTGACGCTATCAGAAGAACAGTTGGCGCTAGGCCTAAAACGGGTGAAGGAGCTTGGACTCGAAAGTTCAGTGGACTTGAGGCTGATTGATTATCGCGACATCGAAGAAAACTTCGACCGAATCGTGAGTGTTGGCATGTTTGAACATGTCGGGGTGGCGCATTACGAAGAGTATTTTACGAAAATCAAATCCCTGCTAACCGAAGACGGCCTGGCTCTCATACACTCGATCGGACGCAAGGGCGGCCCAGGGACGACCGGGGCTTGGATCAGGAAATATATCTTTCCGGGTGGCTATTCACCTGCACTTTCGGAAACCTTTGCTGAAATTGAGAAAGCTAAGCTATGGGTGACGGATTGTGAAATTCTGCGTCTTCATTACGCCTATACGCTAGCGGAATGGGATAAACGTTTCCAAGCCAATAGGGACAAAGTTGCCGAAATGTTTGACGAGCGGTTTTGCCGAATGTGGGAATTCTACCTCGTAATCAGTGAGTTTTCATTCCTGTATGGGAATCATATGAACTTCCAAATACAGCTGAGCAAAGATGTGCACGCGGCCCCCGTTACACGGAATTACATGATGGACGATGAAACCGTTTCGAGTTAAGTGGCTGGCATTATGGTAGATACAGTCGATAAGCCGAAGCGCCTTTCCAATCCACGCCGCGCTTTTATTAAAAAGACCGGAAAGAAACTTGTCCGCAAAATTGCGGCCTTTCAGTCTAAGCAATCCATTGTTCCGGACGCGCCGAAGATTGATAATTCTTACTTCCCCTTCTTGAAGGAATTCACAGAAAATTGGGAAATAATTCAAGCGGAAGCCCGAGAAGTTTTGAAATTTCGTGAGGCTATCCCAGGGTTTCAGGAAATATCTCCGGATCAATACCGCTTAGCCAAAGAGCAGAATTGGAAGACATTTGTATTGTTCGGTTTCGGAGAGCGTCTTGAAAAAAATGCGTCCTTGGCACCGAAAACGGCAGAAATACTTGAACGCGTTCCCAATTTGCAAACGGCTATGTTCTCAATTCTCGCTCCAGGGTATCACATTCCGGCACATAAGGGCGTGACGAAGGGAATACTTCGCTCTCATATCGGTTTGATTATACCGCAAGATCGCGAGAAGTGCCGCATACGCGTTGACGACACCATTACGGCCTGGAAAGAGGGCGAAATTTTTGTGTTCGATGACACCTATGAGCATGAGGTATGGAACGACACCGATGAAGAGCGCGTCATTCTCTTGTTTGATTTTGACCGCCCCATGAAGTTTTGGGGACGTTTTCTGAATAAAAGCTTTTTACAGATCATGAAGCTGACAGCGTTTTATCAGGACCCGAAAAAGAACCTGCAAACGGCAGAAGACCGTCTGGAAGCGGCCATTCGCCAAGCAGATGCAAACATGGAAGCCATGTCTGACCCGGCTGAGAAGCGTTAGTTACGCCTTTAAGGCCGCGCTTATTCCTGAGATGCGCTAATGCGATTGTATTGAGTAGATCAGGCGGCCTATCAGTGCAAAGTTGGGGCTTTCCAATTCTGCGCCATCAATCAGGGAAATTTTATCCCCGCTCTGAGCAAGAAATCGCGCGTTTGCGGCTGGTTTAGCCTGTCTGTCAAAAATCAAGATTGAATCTCGAGCAAACTCTTTATGGTCTACAGAGTCGAGTGCAAATAAATCCTCAAGTTCAATGGCCAAGCTCAAATACCGTGTCGGCTTGGCATTAGCGAAGGACTTCGCGCTGGGCGTCGATTCATAAATGGGGATGTGACGTATTGGCGTATTAAGATGCTGATAGACAGGGCTGCGGCCCGCAGGCAGCTCCCCTGAAAGGAGCCAAACAGAGTCGACCCCGAGGCAATCGGCAATTTTCTCAAGTGCATCTTTGCGGGGCACATGACCACCGCGTTCCCAATTGGCGATAGTCGGTTGGCTCACACCGCAGCGGTCCGCCATATCCGCCTGCGACAATCCGAGCTTTTTTCGGTGTTGTTTTATTCGTGAATGTAGATTAGGCATCGCGCCACCAACTGCTTATAGACTGTGTTTATAAGTTAAGTTTATTTAATCTGCCCCGCAAGCATCTAACGCAGTCTCTCCTGAAAGGTTAAGCTGGGTTAAATTCACTGTGAAGGCCTTGCCTATTTAGGGGTTATGTTTAGTAGGGCGCGTTCTAATTGAGGGCTGAGTATTTAAGTAAGTTAACATGACAAAGAATTTATAAGAAAAACCTATAAGTTTTCTTGAATGAACGGCGTCAATGCTTATTTACAGTTCACGGATGATGATTCAACAGTCGACATGAGAGACCCATAACTCGTTTGTCGATACAAAAATATGAAAGAGGATGCCATGAAAGGTGACTATTGTACGCGCGAAGGCGCTGAAAAACTAAAAGAACAAATCGAAGCTTACTGGGCTGAGCGCGGACATGACGTTCGTATCAATCTGGTCCAGGGTGGCTTCTTGGCCTCTATGCGGTCTGCCCGCACAGACGTCCGTTCAAATATGGTGAACGGAGTTCCCACGAAATCTACTGAGAACTTCGCTTAAACCAAAAAACACTTTGATTTTAAAACCGTCCCGTTTTCGCGGGGCGGTTTTTTTGTGGCTACCTTAGCAGCAATTTGATCCGTTAGAGCCGCGTCAAAACCTTGGGGATATCTCTGAAGTTATCCAAGGCAATTGTTGGCCTGAGGCGATGAGCGTTGATCGGGTTGTACCCGTAGCGCATAAGGATTGTGGGAACTTTGGCATTATGCCCCGCGCGAATATCTGGGAAACTATCGCCAATCATCACTATTTTCTTGCCTAGCCGATTAGGTCCGGCCGCTTGCAAAAGGTGACGGCGATCAGGTTTAGCTTTAGGGGCTTCGTCGCCGCCGACAATATTTGCAAAATAAGAGGTTAGGTGAAGCTTCTCCAGTAGAGGCCGGGCGAGGTAGCCGGGTTTATTAGTACAAACCGTCAGAGTCGCGCCGCTTCGGTTTAGAGCTCGCAATGTCTGGACGACACCCGGAAAAGGACGGCTATGGTCTGACAAGCTTTCGGCGTAACGGTTTAAAAACCATTGCTGTAACTCGGTGAGACGTTCATCAGAAACGCTATGACCAAACCTCTCCATAGAGCTGGCAATCAATCTCTTGGAACCATACCCAACTTCACGGCGCGCCGCTTTAAAGTTTGTCTCGGGCAGACCTTCCAATGCAATCGTCTCGTTTGTGACGCGCACCAAGTCTGGGGCGGTGTCTACCAGCGTGCCATCTAGGTCGAGACAAAGGATGTAATCCCGGAAGGGGCGACTGTGGTGTCTAAACGTAGCTTTTTTTGAGGACAGCACTGTCATGAAGAAAAGACCTCAGTTAAACTTAAATTATCGGGTGCAGTGCCCCCGAACTTTCGTTAAACCAATGCGATAGTAGAAACCTTGTAATTGTCAAACGCCCAGGACTTTATGCGAAATCGTGCCGCCATCATTCTCGCCGCTGGAAAAAGCACACGTATGCAATCGGGCACGTCAAAAGTACTTCATCCTGTCGGCCGTCGCCCGCTTTTAGAGTGGGTTGGGGCTTTGGCAGACACCGTCGGAATTACCAAAACGATTTGTGTGGTCGGGGAAGGCAATGAGGATGTGCGCAAGGCAGCAGAAAGCTTGGGTTTTGATATCGCAGTGCAGGAACCGCAGCTCGGAACGGCTCATGCCGTAGAGGCGGCGCGCGGAGCTCTCAAGGACTTTGACGGACAAGTCGTGGTTCTTTACGCCGACACACCTCTCATTCGGGCAGAAACTCTGAACCAAGTGTTTGATCGATTGGAGCAAAAAGCGGATCTCGTCGTCATGGGCTTTAAAGCCGCGGACCCAGCGGCGTATGGGCGATTAGTCGAAGCCGAGGACGGCTCGCTCCATGCTATTGTTGAGGCTAAGGAGTGTACGGAAGAGCAGTTGAAGATTGATATCTGTAACAGCGGCGTGATGGCCGGCGATTGCAAATCAGTGTTTGACGCAATTTCCAAGGTCGGAAATGATAATGCGAAGAAAGAGTATTATCTCACGGATATTGTTGAGATTTTAAAATCTTCTGGGAAACGCTCCGAAGTCGTTTCTGCGGACGAATCCGAAGTTTTAGGAGTTAACGACCGAACGGACCTCGCGAATGCCGAAGCCGCCTTTCAAAAAGTTATGCGAGAGAACGCGCTGCAAAACGGGGTCAGCCTTAAACACCCGGAAACGGTTTTTTTCTCTTATGATACCGTATTAGAAAAAGACGTGACCGTGGACGCAAACGTTGTTTTCGGGCCGGGGGTAACGATACGCTCTGGCGCTGTCATCCATAGCTTTAGCCATATTGAAGGGGCAGAGATTGGCGAGAACGCCCAAATTGGCCCCTTTGCGCGCTTGAGACCGGGAACCGTTCTTGGAGAAGATACAAAAGTCGGAAACTTTGTTGAAACCAAAAAAGCCACTGTTGGAAAAGGCAGTAAACTCAACCACCTATCTTATTTAGGGGATGCAGATATCGGCGAACGGGTGAACGTCGGCGCCGGAACAATTACCTGTAACTATGACGGTTATGACAAACATAAAACAACAATAAAAGACGGCGCTTTCATCGGGACGAATTCTTCACTTGTAGCTCCGCTCACAATTGGACGAGGCGCTTATCTTGGCTCAGGGGGCGTCATTACTAAAGACGTTCCGGATAATGCTTTAGCGATTGCCCGAGCTGAGCAAGTGCACAAGCCGGGGTGGGCGGAGCGCTACCGCGCCGCGAAAGCAAAACGAAAAGATTCAAAAGGATAGGCCGTATGAATGTGGCGAAAGAAAATGCAGCCCTTGCGGCGCTTGAATTTGTCGAAGATGGGATGACTCTTGGGCTTGGTTCAGGCTCGACCGCCGAAATTTTTATTGAGCAGTTAGGCGAAAAAGTTGCCGGCGGGTTGAAGGTTCAGGGCATACCGACCTCTGACCGGACAGCCCAATGCGCAAAAGAAGCTGGGGTTCCGCTTATTGAAGCAGATAAGATCCTCTCTATTGATTTGACGATTGACGGGGCTGATGAAGTCGACCCGGCTTTTTCCCTAATTAAGGGCGGCGGGGCTTGTCTCTTAAGAGAAAAGATTATCGCCCATGCGTCCGCGAAAATGGTCGTGATTATTGATGCCACAAAAATGGTTGAAAATTTAGGGGCATTTCCGCTTCCCATCGAAGTCGATCCCTTTGGTCTGACAATGACGGCGGATAAAATATATCAAGCGTTAAAAGGTACCGGCTGCCGCGAAGCTCAAACAGTCCTACGGCAAAAAAAGGACGGGAGCGGTCCGTTGGTGACCGATGGCGGCCACTGGATTCTCGATAGCAAATGCGAACATATTCCTTCCCCTGTCGACACAGCCAAGGCTCTCTCTTCTATACCGGGCGTTATGGAGCATGGTCTTTTTATCGACCTTGCCGATACGATTATCATAGGTGAGGTCGATCACGCAAAAGTTATGGAGCTCGCTAAAAACTAAGCTAGTTCATTCCTATATAGGGTGAACCTGAAAATGAATTCCGAGAGATATTTATGAGTGATTACGATTTTGATTTGTTTGTTATTGGTGCGGGCTCCGGCGGTGTAAGGGCCGGGCGCTTAGCAGCTCAGCTTGGCAAAAAAGTCGGCGTAGCAGAAGAGAGCCTGCCAGGCGGAACCTGTGTCGTACGCGGCTGCGTGCCCAAAAAGTATCTGGTTTACGGCGCTGATTTTGGGGGTGCGATTAAAGACGCGCAGAAGTTTGGTTGGAATTTGAAGGACGTTGATTTTGATTGGCCGACGCTCCGCGACTCTATACAGACAGAAGTCTCAAGATTATCTGGTATTTATTCTACATTGTTGGAAAAAAATGGTGCGGAAGTCTTTCGGGAGCGTGCCGAATTTGTCGACGCTCATACTCTGAAGCTGTGTGAGAGTGGCAAAACGGTCACGGCCGAAAAAATTCTTATTGCGACAGGTGGACGTCCGTGGGTCCCCGAGATTACAGGCATCGAGCATGCTATTGTTTCGGATGACGCCTTTACCCTGGAAGAACTCCCCGAGCGCGTTGTAATTATTGGCGGAGGTTATATCGCCTGCGAATTTGCAGGAATATATGCTGGGCTAGGCTGCAAAACCACCCAGGTTTATCGCGGCGGCCGTCTGCTGCGCGGATTTGATCCTGAGATTCGCGACGAAGTCGGTACGGCTCAGGAGCATAATGGCATCACAACCAAGTTCAATGCCTCGCCCACCGCTATTAAGAAAACCGGAGGCGGTTATATCGTCTCCTTCGATGACGGGTCTAAGATCGGTACAGATCTGGTGTTTATGGCAACAGGGCGAAAGCCAAATACCAATGGGCTTGGTCTTGATAACGCCGGAGTGAAGATAGCGGAAAACGGCGCGGTAAAAGTCGATAAATACTCAAAAACATCTCAGAGCAATATTTACGCTGTTGGAGATGTGACCGACCGCGTCAACCTAACTCCTGTGGCTATTCGCGAAGGGGTAGCTTTCATCGACACAGTATATAACGGCAAAAAAACGGCCTATGACCATACCAATGTTGCTAGCGCCGTTTTCACTCGCCCGCCGATCGGAGTGGTCGGTATGACTGAACCGGAGGCGCGGGAAAAACACGGCGACGATGTCACCATTTATTCAACGCATTTCCGAACCATGAAAAATGTGTTGGCGGACAAACCTCAAAAAGTTTTCATGAAGTTGATAACGACAGGAAAGAAGGAAACCGTCATTGGGATTCACATTCTTGGGGATGACAGTCCTGAAATCATTCAAGCTTTAGGTATTTGCGTGAAAGCCGGCCTTACCAAAGAAGAATTCGATCTAACCTGCGCCGTTCACCCGACGACAGCGGAAGAAATCGTGACATTGAAACCGCGTGAACCGAATAAAACAACCGTCGTGACATAATTTCACCCGAATATTGCGCTTAACGAAGGCTTAACAACGGGTTTTATACAGTCACGACTTTATAATCATGGGCTCTTCTTCCAAAGTAAATTGAAGGGCTCCATGATTCGTTTAGGACGCTATTGGGCGCAAGATTGGGGAGAGGGACCATAATGACTTCAAATAAGGATCAGTTTTCCCCTGACATGGAAACAGAGGATGAAACCCTCACGCCGTTTGATGTGCGGGACAGCTCTGGCCGTCAGGGCTTGATAAAGCTCTTGATAGGCACGGTTGTTTTACTCGCAATCGCCTTCTTACTCTTGAAATTTTATCAGCCGGGGACCCGCGACCGGGATACGCCGCCTTTGATTACGGCGGAAAATACGCCGTTCAAAGTGACGCCGGAGGATCAAGAAGGTATGCAGGTTCCTGATCAGGATCGCGGCGTATTCGATGTCATGAACGGCGAAACGCCGGAAGAGACTGTTACAGAGGCGCAGTCTCCAGAAATCCCCATTACCCTTCCAGAAAACAATCAGCAGGTTGAAACGCCGCCCGCCGAGGACCAACCGTCTGGCGCAAATATTCAACTGGATCCTCCGGCAGGACAATCTGAAACGGCGCCAAATGAGCCAGTAGAAGCACCTTCTCCCACACCGGTTCAAGAACCAGTGGTCGTTCCTCCACAGTCTGGAAGTAGTAATTACGTTGTGCAAGTCGCGTCCGTTCGCTCTGAAGCTGATGCACAGAAAGTCTGGTCTGATCTGGAAAGCCGCTTTGCTTCCTTGCTGCCAACGGGTGTTTACGTAGACATCAAGCGCGTAAACCTAGAGGAAAAAGGAATCTATTACCGAACGCGCGTTGCAGGCCTCGCTGACAAGGCGGCCGCAAATTCGCTCTGCAATTCTTTCAAATCTTCTGATCAAGCCTGTTTCGTGACGACAAAATAAATGTCGCCTCTTTCCGTCATTCTTGGGCTTTCAGGCCCCGTTTTGACCGAAAGCGAGCGTGCTTTTTTTCGCGACTCTGACCCTTGGGCGTTTATTCTGTTTTCTCGGAATATTGAGACGCCGAAGCAGGTGAAAAAGCTCTGCGCGCAGCTTAGAGAATCCGTAGGACGGGATTGTTTGATCTTTGTCGACCAAGAGGGCGGCCGCGTGCAACGTTTGAAAGCCCCGCACTGGCCTACCTATCCCGCAGCATCTCGTTTTGGTGAACTGTACGGTGTGAACCCTGCGGAGGGACGCCGGGCAGCTTTTCTGTCTTACCGTCTCATCGCCGATGATCTGCGGCAATTGGGCATCACGGCGGATTGCGCGCCGGTTCTGGATTTACCACAGCCAGAGGCAGATCCCATTATATCAGACCGGGCATTTTCAACTCGTCTCGACGCCATCATCGACATGGCTCATAGCTGTATGGCTGGCCTGATGATGGGCGGCGTTGCCCCAGTCATTAAGCATATCCCCGGGCACGGACGCGCCGAAGTAGATAGTCACAAAGCTTTACCAAAAATCTCCACGGACTTGAAAACGCTACGAAACAGCGACTTTCTACCGTTTCAAGCTTTTAAAGACGCTCCTATGGCGATGACCGCCCATGCGGTCTATCTCGACCACTCCAAAACCGCTGTGACCGTCTCCAAAAGAGGCATGCAAGACCTCATCCGCGACGAGATTGGATTTGACGGCTTGGTGATGAGTGATGATTTGGACATGAAGGCCCTGACGGGCAGCCTAACCCGCAAAACAGAACGCGCTCTCGCGGCGGGCTGTGATATAGCCTTGCAATGTTCCGGTAGGATGAAAGATATGGTCGAGGTCGCCAAAGGGGCAGGGCACCTCGAAGCCGCCGCATATAGACGGGCTTCTGTCGCTGAAAATTGCGCTGACTCATTGGCCAAATTTGATCGGAGATCTGCCGAAGCCGAATTTAACGACCTTTTGGGCAGTTTCACATGACGGCCGAGGAGTTTCAGGAAGATCTTGAATTCGAGGCGGCGACGGATGCCTCAGACGAAGGGGAAGGACTAATCCTCGATATTGAGGGATATGAAGGTCCACTTCACCTTCTGCTTGAGTTGGCGCGGAAACAAAAAGTAGATTTAGCTCGGCTGTCCATTCTCGAACTGGCCGAACAATATATTGCCTTCATTAAATCCGCCCAACACCTGAGAATCGAATTGGCCGCCGACTATTTGGTGATGGCCGCATGGCTGGCTTATTTGAAGTCCAAGCTCATCTTGCCAAAAGACGAGCAGGGCGAAGTCACAATGGAAGCCGAGGAAATGGCCGCTCATTTCGCGTTTCGGCTGGAACGTCTGGCTGCTATGCGCGCCGCCGCAGAAGGTTTATTTAGGTTGCCGCAAGTCGGACAGAACGTTCACAAACGCGGGATGCCCGAGGGTCTGCGCTCTCGCACCTCTCCACTGTACGAAGCCGAAATTTTTGATCTTTTGCAGGCTTACGGGACGTCCCGCTCTCGTTCAGCGTTTAAGAATCACACGCTTCCTAAGCCTAAAGTCCTGAGTCTTGAAGATGCGCGCGAAAGACTTCGTCGAGCTCTTAAAAATTCTGGTGCTTCGCTGGAAGAGTGGACAGCGTTAGAAGGGTTGCTCCCGCAAACCACCGAGCTTGACGTGGATGTGCCTACAGCCTCCATTAAGGCAAGTTCACTTCTCGCTAGCCTCGAATTGGCAAAAGAAGGCGATATAGAACTTCGTCAATCCGGGGTGTTTTCACCAATTTTTGTCCGTTCCAGACAGGGAGAGCGAACCTGATGTCCAATTCATCCGATAGAGTGGAAAGTGCCAAGGACGGTATCGAGAGCGGCATTGTCCAGATCAGTGACAGATTGAGACCATCCGGGGACGCTGAGGCGATAGAGTCTGATTTGCGATTGCTCGAAGCGCTGCTTTTCGCGGCAGTCGAACCGATTGACACAAAGACCCTCAGAGACCGAATGCCGGAAGATGTAGATGTCGGGGCTCTTTTGGCGCGTTTATCTCGGGATTATGCAGGTCGGGGCGTCAATTTAGTCCGAGTAGCGGATCGCTGGCGGTTTCAAACAGCGCCTGATCTCGAACATCATCTCACCGATGTGAAAGAGGCCCCGCGTAAATTGTCCAATGCAGCGCTCGAAACGTTGGCTATCATTGCCTATCATCAGCCGGTTACCCGGGCCGAAATTGAAGACGTTCGCGGCGTCGCAGTGAGCCGGGGAACGCTGGATGTTCTGATGGAACTCGGCTGGATTAGACTGCGCGGGCGCCGACGCACGCCGGGACGCCCCGTGACATATGGCACAACAGATGAGTTTTTGGGCCATTTCAATCTTGAAACCATTACGGATTTACCGGGACGTGACGATCTTAAAGCTGCTGGCCTTCTTGATCCTCGCCTCCCGAAAGATTTCGAAATGCCTGAACCTAAAATGATGGATGATATTAACACGGATGAAGATCCGCTAGAGATGGAAACTGAAGATCCTAATTTCTTCGAAGACTTCTTGGGTGAGGATGACGAAGATTAAGACTACATTTTGATCCACGCATTTTCACGACTGAACACGGTTACCTTCTGTTGCGCCTTTTTACTCAGGGCGTTAAGCTAAAGGCAAATAAAGGATAACGTTATGGCTCTGGGCCCTTGGCAAATTATTATTATTCTCGTCATTGCCGTACTGGTTTTCGGTGGTCGCGGAAAAATCAGCTCTATCATGGGGGATATGGGAAAAGGCATTACAAGCTTTAAAAAGGGTCTGAAAGACAACTCAGAAGAAGACAAAGATGCTTCGGAAGATGCAATTAATGTCACTCCTAAAAAAGAGAAGTCGTCCAAGTAACCTTTCAACTTTGGTTCCCAATTGGGCCTGAGGCCCTGAACCCATAGGGGTTGTCCATGCTTCCGCAGCTTGGTTTCGCAGAAATGATTGTGCTCGCGCTTCTGGCCATAATTGTGGTCGGGCCAAAAGACCTGCCTAAACTCATGCGCTCGTTCGGCAATTTCATGGCCAAAGTCAGGGGGTTAGGGCAAGAGTTTAAAGACGCCTTTGATGAAATGGGTGCCGAAGACGAAATTGCGGAAATGCGCAAAGAGTTGGAGGAGCTAAAGAAAATGGGGTCTGTAGATAGCCTCACAGGGGGACTCGACGGGGAAATGCGGGCTTTAGATAAGGATTTACGCGAAGCAGTAAATCCGAAACTTGGTTCGAACCCAAAGACAACTTCGCCCGACAAGACGCCTGAACTTGGTTCAGGTCAAAACCCAGCGTCTAAATCCGAACCGGATTTTAAAAACAAGACGGATTCTGCTGAATGAGTGACGTCAAAAAGATTGAATCTGAAAGAGATGAGGTCGACGCCAGCCGCGCGCCGCTTATGCAGCATCTTTTAGAGCTTCGTTCACGCCTCATTCGATGCGTTCTAGCGCTTGTGCTTGGCTGTATTGCCTGCATCCCGTTTCTTAGACATATCATTCAAGGCTTAATGTGGCCTTTTGAGCGGGCGGTTATCCGGTATAATGCGGCGCAACTAGACGCTAACCTTCCCGAACTCGACCTAGGGCTGATAGCAACACACCCGCTCGAAACTTTTTTCGTGAAGTTAAAAATCGCGCTGTTTGGTGGACTTGTTTTGGCTTTTCCTGTTTTTGCTTATCAAATTTATCGTTTCATTGCGCCGGGGCTATACAAGAATGAGCGGGGAGCTTTTCTACCGTTTCTCATCGTGTCGCCGATCCTTTTCATTATGGGAGCCTCGCTCGTTTTCTATTTTGTGTTCCCTTATGTGATGGAGTTTGCCCTAAACCAGCAAGCAATTGGAGAAGGTCAGCGAATTGATCTGATGACGAAAATCAGTGATTACCTCAGTCTGGCTATGACTCTCTTTCTGGCTTTTGGATTATCATTCCAATTGCCAGTCATCTTGTCGCTTTTAGGTCGCGTCGGAATTGTCTCGGCGAAACAGCTAAAATCCGCCCGGAAATACGCCTTGTTTGGAATTGCTGTTTTTGCCGCTTTCGTAACTCCGCCGGACCCTATTACACAGCTCGTCCTCGGTTCCGCCATATACCTACTCTACGAGATCTCTATTTTCTCCGTTCGTTTATTGGAAAAGAAACAAGCCGAAGCGGAAGAATAAATTCTACGCGCCCCAAAAGTTTTAAGTACTTTAATATTTCGAAACTCTTTTTTAACCCTAACTGTTCATACATTTGCGAGATAAAGCCGCTTTTTACAGGATAGGCCCATGCGCAATTTACTTACAGTCACAACACTCACCTCACTCCTTTTTGCATCGACCGCCGTATGGGCCCAGGATTTGGGTCAGGCTAAAGATAACCTCAAACCACGAGTTTATGGGAGTCTGGATGCCGGAAAAACGGTTCAAAAGACATCTGTTCAGACCAAAGGGCCTGTTTCTGATGCCGAGTTGGAACGCGTTATTGAAGAGGCGGCCCGAATTCGCGGCTATCGGCAAGGCGTCCAGGACGCAACGAGAGCGCTATCGGGCGCTGCACAGACACCCGGCACCCCTCCGAAGGGCCAAGCCGTTAAAGCGAATGCGTCTGTTAGTCAGGCCCATATCGTCAAAAAAGGTGAAACGCTTTATAATCTTTCAAAGCGTTATAACGTGAAAATCTCCGAAATCCGTTCTGCTAACAACCTGACAGGCAACAAGATTGATTTAGGGCAGACCTTGACGATTCCTTCGCAAAACAAAACTCTATCAATTAACACGACGACATCGCAGCCCGTCTTAGCTCAGGCTCCGGTGAAAGATACAAGTGTAATCAAGACATCACCCGAAGCCGTAAAACGTGTCGTTCTGCCCGTGCAAGCCGAGACCAACGTTGTATATGCAGTCCTGCCAAAAGATACGTTATATAGTATTTCACGCCGCTCCTGCGTGAAGATTGAAGATTTGGCGACGGCGAATAATATTTCCGACCCCAGCACTCTAAAGCCCGGGCAGAAATTAAACCTCCCCGAAGGCCACTGCCTTACGCGTTAAAGCTAGCCTATCGGTTATGAAAACCAGGCGGCAATACAGTTTTGCCGTCCCTTTTCGTTGCAATCAAAGCTGACGTCCCTATATAGGCCCAGAAGAAAAACACTAATTTAGCTATTCGATTTTTTGTTGGGGACACAATATGTTCGCATTGATTATGCAATCCGCACCCGCAGGCGGCCTAGGTCAACTCGCAGGCTCTATCCTGCCTTTCGTTTTGATCGGTTTGATCTTTTACTTCTTGATTATCCGTCCACAAAATCAGCGGCTAAAAGCCCATAAACAGCTACTCTCCGAAATTGTCCGGGGTGACACGATTGTCACGAATGGCGGCCTCGTCGGGAAAGTGAAACGTGTTGATGAAGAAGAGCTGACGGTCACGTTTGGCGACAACGACATCAAAGTCATCCGCACTATGATCGCCGATGTTCGAAACCGGACGGTCGCCGCAAACGATAAAAAGTAGTTTTTAAACTCCGCCGCGCCTTGTCGCGGCGTTTTATTTAGGGTCTGACAATGCTGTTTTTCTCCCGCTGGAAAGTTACTCTGATTCTTGGCGCCGTTTTGTTGGGAATCCTATTCGCTCTGCCGAATGCCCTGCCATCTGATGTCAGGTCGAAACTTCCGGCGCCTATGCAGCGTACATTGAACTTGGGTCTCGACCTTCAGGGCGGCGCTCATATGCTTCTCGAAGTAGACCTGACGAGCGTCATGGAGCAAGCGCTTGATAACGAAAGAGAAAACATCCGCATTGGGTTTTCCGATGAACGCATTCGCGCTGAATTTATCCGCGTTGAAAATAATGCGGTTGTCGGGCGGCTTCGCGACGCCGCCGATATGCCCGCGGCGATGTCAGTTTTACGATCGCAGTCGGAACTGATCGACCAAACCTCTTTAAACCAAGAGCGGACAACCTCCGTTGAGCAACAAGGCGATAAAGGCTTCCGCGTCGAGATTACAGACGCCAATATTGAAGCCATACAAACACGGACGATCGCGCAATCAATCAATGTGCTGCGCCGCCGAATTGACCCGACCGGCACCACGGAAATGACGCTCGCACGGGAAGGGGATGACCGTATCTTGCTGCAAATCCCGGGCGCAAAGAATGTCGACGAGATTAAAGACCGAATTAACAAAACGGCTAATCTCTCTTTTCACTTGGTTCGCAAAGAGTCGGACAGCGACGCGATGATACGCGCAGCTGTCGAGAATGATCGCGTTCCTCCTGGGGCCGCTTATTTCCCTATGCAGGACGGCTTTACCGGACTGATTGTTGATAAACGCACGCGCATTACCGGGGAATGTTTGAAGTCTTCCTCCGAAGGCCTTCACCCTCAAAACAATTACCCCATCGTGAACTTTAACTTTAATATCAAATGCGCGCGTTTATTTGGTGACATGACAGCCCAAAATATCGGCCAGAGATTTGCGGTTGTTTTGGATGATGAAATTATCACCGCCCCCCGTATTAACGGCGCCATTCCCGGCGGTTCAGGTTTTATTGAAGGCAGCTTTACAATTCAAAGCGCGCGCGACCTTTCTTTGCTTTTGAATGCAGGTGCGTTGCCCGCAAAACTCATTATTGTTGAGGAACGGACGGTGAGTGCTGAACTCGGCAATGACTCAATCCAAGCCGGTAAAACAGCCTCAATCTTAGGGTTAGTCGGTGTAGGTCTGTTTATGTGGCTATCTTATGGCCTTCGGTTTGGTACGATCGCTAACCTTGCTCTGTCGGTCAATATCATCCTTATTGCTGCGGCGTTGTCGCTATTTGGCGCGACGCTTACATTGCCGGGGATTGCAGGTATTATTCTGACCATCGGTATGGCTGTGGATGCTAATGTCCTGATATTCGAGCGCATTCGAGAGGAGGTCCATGTCGGACGTCCGCCAGTAAATGCGATTGAAACCGGCTACCGCCGCTCATTAGCTCCTATTTTGGATGCCAACATCACCACTTTGATTGCGGCTGTGACGCTTTACTTTGTCGGATCCGGGCCAATTCGCGGATTTGCTGTGACGCTCGCTATTGGGATTGTCATGAGCGTGTTCACCGCTGTGATTTTCGCACGATTGTTGACGGCCACTTGGCTACGCCGTTCACGTCCTAAAACCTTACCGATTTAGAGAGGCCGACTCATGAAAGATATTTCTCTCGTTCGCATCCTTCCGAAGGAATCAAGGGTTCCGTTTATCAATCTCCGTACTTTCGCCGGAATCCTTTCCGTACTGGCAATCATTGCTTCAATTTTCCTTTTTGCGACACGCGGTCTAAATTACGGAATTGATTTTACGGGCGGCACGGTAATCGAACTGGATTTTGGCCAACAACCAGAGCCAGATGCAATTCGGGATACAATGGTCAGTCTTGGTTATAGCGGGGCAACCGTTCAAAATATTGCGCCTCCATCGACAGAAGGCGTGGACTATGAATTTGTGAGGGTCGGCATTCCACTTCAGCCGGAAACTGAAGACACTGGCGCGACGGCTCAACAGGACGCTCTGAATGAAATCAAAGCCGGGCTTAACGACAATGTGGGCGCTTTTAGTGTTTATAACCAAGGGGTTGTGGGCTCGAAAGTGTCTGGAGAGTTGCGTACCAAAGGCGCTCTTGCTGTCGGCTTAGCGCTGTTCATGGTTCTCGCCTATATTTGGTTTAGGTTCGAATGGCAGTTCGGCCTTGGCGCCGTCCTGGCTTTGTTTCATGACGTAATCTTGACCATCGGTGTTTTCAGCCTGACCCAGATTGAATTTAACCTTTCAATCATTGCCGCGATTTTGACCATCGTGGGATATTCGCTGAATGATACCGTGATTGTTTATGATCGGGTTCGAGAAAATCTGCGAAAATTTAAAAAGATGCTCATGCCCGAGCTTCTGAATCTGTCAATTAATGATACCCTCAGCCGAACAATATTGACGTCCTTTACAACCCTGTTGGCTCTGTTCGCGCTTTACTTCCTTGGCGGAGCGGGCCTGCGAGGCTTCTCATTCGCTATGATTTGGGGCGTATTCGTCGGGACCTATTCGTCTATTTTTGTCGCGTCACCGCTCCTGTTGATTTTAAACTTGAAACGCGGCGTGAATACAGGAAATCCGGAAACCTGACGAGAAATGCGACGTCGCGAAGGTTTTCACGCCGCATGAATTGTGAAATAACGGAACATACTACACTGTGTCCCGTAGACTAGATACGAATAAAAACCCTGGAGAAACTTGTATGTCCTTTGAACTTCCTTCCCTACCTTACTCCCGCGATGCTTTGGCGCCGCATATCAGTAAAGACACCTTGGATTATCACTACGGGAAGCATCATCAGGCGTATGTGACGAAGCTGAATGATGCAATTGCAGGCACCGAACTTGCAGGAAAAAGCTTAGAGGAAATAATCAAAGCAACCGCCGACGATAAAGACAAGCAAGGTATTTTTAATAATGCTGCGCAAGTTTGGAATCATACGTTTTATTGGAACTCAATGTCGCCAAACGGGGGCGGCAAGCCAAGCGGAAAGATTGCGGATGCCATTGAGTCCTCGTTCGGTAGCTATGAGAAATTCGTAGAAGCGTTTAAGGCCAAGGGGGGCGGTCAGTTCGGTTCTGGTTGGGCTTGGTTGATTAAAAAGAGCGACGGAAAATTAGACGTGATTAACACCGCGAATGCCAAGACCCCACTAACGGACGAAGGTAGCACGCCTCTCTTGACGATGGATGTGTGGGAGCATGCTTATTATTTGGATTACCAAAACTCCCGCCCGAATTATATGGATACTTTTATATCGAACCTGATAAATTGGGATTTTGTCGAAGAGAATTTTAAGTAAGCTTTTCGACAAGAACCAACCTAGTCGTTACTTGAGAAATTAGGAGTTTTACTTTTAAGTCAAACTCGACGTCTAGGATGCTTCGGATAGCTAGTTTTCGTCTAAAGTTTGTTTGTTCTTTTCGCTTGATCCGTAGTGATGAGAGCTAACGTTAAGCCGATGAAAAACGATTTTTTTAAGACCTAGCCCATTCTCTCGATCGGGCTAGGTCTTTTAGTTTCAGGTTCGCGAAAACGTAAAACGTTGGATTTTATTTGATGACATATCAGTTGCATGGCGACGTGACCGAGAGGGTAAAGCAATCCGATGCTGATCGGGTGCGAGCCGCTTACTTCTCGCAAGAAGGATCGCGTGCCCGTTTGATGCTCCTCTACGCGTTTCATCTGGAGCTCGCGAAGGTGCCCGAACTGGTCAGCGAGCCTATGATTGGCCAAATCCGGTATCAGTGGTGGCGGGAGGCCGTTGCCGAAATTTACGAAACCGACGCCGTCCGCAAGCACGAAATCACAACGCCGCTGCGGACATTGCTTTTGGACTGTGATGTGCCGCGCTTCTGGATCGATCAACTCATAGATGGCCGGGAGAGGGACATAGACCCTCGCCCGTTTGAAACCCTCTCAGAGGCGAAAGACTATAGCGCCAACACCTCTGGGGTACTGATGAAAATCGCCGTAAAAGTTCTGGGCGCAGACCCACATGAAGCGGTCGAACAGGCCGGCACCTCTTGGGGACTGACGGGTCTGGCGCGGGCTTACCCATATTATCATCAATCCATGTTGAGCGCGGTTTCTTTTGAAGAGATTTGCGCCGCGGCAGAAAAACAATACCGCCTGGCAAAACGCGAAATGAACAGCGTGAAGACAGATATTTTCCCGGCTATCGCTTACACAGCCCTTATCCCGCCTTATCTTAAGCGGCTAACCAGAGCGAATTTTGATCCAAAAACCGAAGCCGTCACCTATACAGCCTTCGCCAAACAGTCCCGCTTGCTAATTGCGGCCTTGAGGGGCAAAGTCTGATTTAAAGCCGCACGGGGAGTGGGAATGACGTCAGAACGCGTGGAGGCAAGTATTCTACGGCCTCTTGTCCATCAGGGCAAATTGACATCTAAAAACTACCTTTCGGCTCTGGAAATCTTTCGGGATCGTAAATGGTGGGAAAGTTGGGCCATGCGGGCGCTATTCGCCTTGGCAGTCGGCCACATGCTCGCCGGGGTAATATTTTTCTTTGCACATAATTGGTTCGGTTTATCTGACAGTTTGAAACTCGGTGTCGTCGGAGGCGGAATTGGCCTAAGCGTTTTGCTGTGGTTGACTCTCGGGCTGGATAGCCTTGCCGGGAAGAGCTTCGGCATTGCCGCGACGGTTTTTGTCGGTGTGATGTTTGCGGTTTTTGGGCAAGTCTATCAAACTCCCGCCTTACTCCACACGCCTTTTGTTCTCTGGACAGCCATGACGCTGCCTTTCGCAGCCGTTTCGCGCAATCTGGCGCATTGGGCGGTTTGGCTCGTTATCGCGATCGTTGCCATGTTCGCTTATGCCGAGACAGGGTTTTATATTGCAGGTCAGCCACTGGCGGCCGACATGCTCATTCTCGTGGCGGCTCTGATCAGCGCGGCGGCTGTGCTTATATTGGATAAATTTCTTCGTCCGACTTACCCTTGGGCGAGGGGGTCATGGTTTCGAATTTTCTTGATTGCTATCTCGGGAGCTCTTCTCGTGACCGCTTTTACATCAACATTCTGGCCTTGGCGGAGTGACGCGTTAAAAGTTTTGTCATACGGACTGAGCGCGGTTGCGTTTTTGACGACACTGGGCATGGGTCTCTATTTATATAAATATCGGCCAACCCTTGCAGGTCTTTCAATTGTGACCTTCGCCATAACCGCCATGATCGTCCAGACGGTTCTAAAACTCTTTCAAGATTCTGGCTGGCATACGGGTGTTGTCTTAATGGTTTTCCTTATATTTATTGGAATAACAATCGTCTTAGGGGCATTGTTCAAACATTATATGCGCCTTACCCACACGGCCAAACACCCTTCGGCAGAAGAAGATGATACGCCGCGCGACGTGTCGCTCGCTGAGGCCTCAGAGGCCCTCGCAATTCCTAAAAGTGATGTATTGGTCCTCCAAGAGGACATCGAAGCAAAAGAGAACCCTTGGTATATAGAGACGTTTTTAGCCTTTGCGGGCATGATAACAGCCGGGATTGGGGTGGCGTTTTTTGGTCTTATCTTTTCTTCTGTTTTCGATTTTGATAATTTTGGCGTCGCTTTACTTGTAGCGGGTCTGCCAGTTTACATCGGGGCACTCATTTCACGTAGCAAGTCAAAGCAGGGTTATCTGCGTCACCTTTTGAATACGTTTCTCATGGTGGGGGCAGCGATGCTTGTCGGCGGAATTGGTTTGGCACTTGAACAAAGGTCTGCGCTGAACTGGGGCGTCCCGCTCACCGCAGTCTTAATCCTAGCCGCACTCAATATCACCTTTGTCAGAGACGCAATTATAGAGTTCTTGTCGGCCCTCATCGCAATGGGCGCTCTCTATTTTTACTTCGGGTTCCACCTAAAACTGGCGTATTTCGACATCGTTCTCGTGACCTTAGCCACAGGACTGGCGATGATTTTTCTCACCCGCATTTTGAATAAACGTCTCCTGACGGCGGCGGCCTCGGCGCTCCTTATTTATCCAGTTCTGGCCTCGCTTTCATTTGGGCTTGGCGGTGTATTTGTCTTTGGAAGCCCGACAGAAAGTTTGGAATTTTCGCGTTTTACCTATTCTTTTGCGGGTGTCTTAATTGCAGCAGCGGCGATAGTGTATTTGAACGTCATCAACCCGGCGTTTAAATCCTGGCGGCCCCCAATTTTCATCTTGGCACCTCTTCTTATTGTTATGGGGCTGTTTCCTTTTGGCGGGGCGAGTGCGCTACTTTTGATTTTATCCGGGTATATTCTCGGTCATAGAACTCTCGCCATTCTCGGCGTTTTGCTGGAAATCTATTACCTTTATATGTTCTATTACGAACTCTCGATCTCTCTCGGAACGAAGTCTTATATTTTGAAGGCTGTGGGCGTCGTCTTTCTAGGCGTTTGGTACGCCGCGAACCGACATCGGAACAAGGAGGCTATGACATGAAGATCATCCGCCTCATCGTTATCCTTGTCACCACGGCATTCATCGCCTGGTTATTTGGCAGCCAAATTATTGCTTTGAACAAAGTGCGAGAGAACGGACAAACCATTTATCTGGACTTACGACCCGTTGACCCCCGGGCGCTCATGCTCGGCGATTATATGCGCCTGCGATATACCGAGGAGCGTGTGCCAGAGGGAAGGGACATTGACGACCTCCCTCCAAAAGGGGCCTTCGTCATGTCGCTGAACGAAAACAACGTCGGCAGTGTCTTGCGCTTGGATTCTAATTCAGAAATCGCATCGAACGAAGTAAGGTTCAACTATACGCGCACAGACCACAGCCTGACCTTCGGCGCGCCAAGATTCTACTTCGAAAATGGCACAGCTGAGACCTATGAAAATGCCAGATACGGTGTTTTCAAAGTTTCTTCGACAGGAACGGCGATATTGGTCGATCTGGCGGATGAAGATTTTAAAACCCTTCGCCCTAATTCAGATTAGTCTTCTAAGCCTTTGCCCAAGGTAATATATCGTTAAGTGCTCGTTTGGCCAAAAGCCCCTTACGAAAACGCGTCTTATCTTTACCGCGCAAGCGTTTTCCATCCGGCGACTTATAGACAATCTCTTCTTCCATAGGCGGGAATAGGCCGAAGTTAACATTCATCGGTTGAAACTTGGATTTTGGTCCGTCCATAAACCCGCCCGTGACATGTTCCATCAGAGCCCCAAGTGCGGTCGTCCGCGGGGGCATATCCATGGTCTGTCCCAAGGCTTGCGCGGCGGCGAGGCGGCCCGCGATCAATCCGAATGAAGCACTTTCGATATAGCCTTCAACACCCATGATTTGACCTGCGAAGCGAATGTCTTCTCGACCCTTTAGTTGGAGCTGTGAATTCAATAGCTTAGGCGAGTTTATGAATGTGTTTCTATGGATGCCGCCAAGCCGCGCAAAAACCGCTTTTTGTAAGCCTGGAATAGTTTTAAATATCTCGGCCTGCGCGCCGTATTTCATCTTCGTCTGAAAACCGACCATATTGTAGAGAGTACCAAGGGCATTATCCTGACGCAGTTGCACGATAGCGTGGGCTTTTACGGTTGGATTGTGCGGGTTTGTTAGGCCAACGGGTTTCATCGGTCCCCAACGCAATGTCTCGGCGCCGCGCGACGCCATGACCTCGATCGGCAAGCAACTTTCGAAATAGGGCGTGTCTTTCTCGAAGTCTTTAAATTCGGTCTGATCGGAGTTTATGAGCGCTTCGATAAAAGTCTCATATTGTTCTTTGTCGAGTGGGCAATTGATATAATCCGCGCCGTCGCCGCCCGGACCTTTTTTGTCGTAGCGCGACTGCATCCACGCAATATCAAAATCGATACTGTCCTTGTAAACAATCGGGGCAATGGCGTCGAAAAAGGCGAGGCTGTCTTCACCCGTTGTTTTCAATATATCCTGCGCTAATGCCGGAGCGGTGAGGGGACCTGTCGCAATAATTGTATTGCCCCATTCTTTCGGCGGCAGGCCTTTAACTTCGCCGTATTCGATCGTGACTAACGGATGTTGTTGAAGGATAGTTGTCACAGCTTCGGAAAACTTATCCCGGTCGACAGCAAGCGCGCCTCCAGCCGGGAGCTTTGTCATGTCGCCCATGCCCATAATCAGGCTATTCGAAAGCCGCATTTCTTCATGCAAGACGCCGACCGCATTGCCGTGCTTATCATCCGAGCGGAAAGAGTTTGAGCAGACGAGCTCTGCAAAACCGCCGCCTTGATGGGCTTCGGTCATACGTTTAGGGCGCATTTCATGAAGGATAACTGGCACGCCGCGCGAAACGCACTGCCACGCCGCCTCCGACCCTGCTAAACCCGCGCCGATAATGTGAACTGCCTTGACCATGGGCGAGGCCATAAGGCAGGACTGCGCCAGATGCAATGTGGCAAGCGAGTCGCATGGCAGGAGGGACAGCATGAAAATCGAGTCGAGAAAACCGACCACACCGTTTGATTTCGGACAAGCCGCCGGAGCTTGGTTTAATACGGCAGATGGAAAGGCTTATGCCATACGCCTTTGGGTGTGGCACAGCGCGGCGATACTGATCGTACTGATGATCTGCCAGCCTTTAATGCTCCCGCATTATGCCGATATATTAGAGGCGTCCTGGCGGGTGAACCAACAAACTATGAGCGGCCAATCATCAGAAGATGTGAGTATGGCCCTCTGGGCGGCCATGGGGCAGGTAGCTCTCCCGACTCTTCTTTTCGTGATCGGTTTAATGGTAACAACCTCTATGGGAGAGAGCGCTCTCTACCGAAAATATCTTTTAGGGGCAGAGCCTGCACGAATTCCCATTAGATTGAATATCCACACGGGTCGAAACCTTCTGGCGCAAATTGGTTTTTATGCTCTCTATATGGCCGTTTATGTTTTGGGACTTTTGGCAATTATCCTTTTAGCTGGAGTTTTAGGAATGATGTTTGCTCCACTGATGGCAATTATTCCCTTATTCGGAGTTTTCTTTTTGATGGTCTTATTGATCGTCTATCCTATACGATTTGCCCCGGCGGCGGCCTTGACCGCCTTAGACGGAAAAACGCATGTTTTGGCTGCGAAGTACGTGACCAAGCATCGCTTCTGGTCTCTTTTCGGTGTTTATCTGGTCGTCTATATTGGCGGATATATCGGCTATTACGTGGTCGGTTTAATTGGCATGTTGCTGGTGTCCGGTAATCCGGATTTCTTGACGGCGATGTCCGGATTTGGCGGAGAGAATCCGCGTCCAATCATCGAAGCAACAATCGAACGATTTTCAAATCCGCTTTATATGGTCTTGGGTATTGCTGCCATGACAATGATGGCCGCTGCCCTCTCAGCCTGGATTCTCTGGATAGCGGGCGTCTCGGCCTATGCCGTTCGTTGGTGGCATAGCGACGACCCCGCGCAAGCGTTTGAGTAAACCCGCACGGTGATTTGACACTATACAATCTGGCGTTTAGTGGTTTTTTAAGGAGGGTTTTATGAAATCATTATTGCTGTCGCTGGTCTTTACGCTTGGGCTATCAACTACTGCCTTTGCAAAGACCCCACCTGAAGTTCTAAAACCTTATAAGGAATACCGGGCGGCTTTAGAGGCAGGTGATGCGGACAGAGCAAGAAAGCGATCCTATGTCGCTTGGCAACAAGCTGAAAAGCTTTTGGGAGACAGTAAGCTTACGGGTGATCTGGCACAAAACTTTGCCGACATCACGAGCGATGAGAAAGACAAAAAAAGGGCTGAGGCCTTCGAACGTAGTATGGAACTGGCAAGCTATTACGGCGAAGAGGCCCCCATTATCTGGTTGGACCGAGGCATCCGGTTGGGAAATTACTACAAATCTTATGGCGATTGGCGGAAAATGTTTTCCACTGCCAAGGATACTGCGAAGTATGCAGAAGAAAACGGCCTGACAAATTCAACGTTTTATGGAGAAGCCCTCACATTGAAGACCGAATGGTTTGTTCGAAGAGGCGACCATGAGAAAACAGAGGAAACGTCTGAAGCCGCGATGAAAGCGTTTGAATCCGCCACGGACGGTGTTGTCAGTATTCAGCCGTTAATGGCCACTTTATACTCTGGTTTTGGCGAGGAGGGGCAAGGCAATGTCATGGATGCGGCGCTGGAATACCAAAAGGTGATGGAAGCAATCGACGGTAAATTAGACCAGGACCACCCCTTATCCGCTCAGGCGTTAGGGCGCTGGTCTCACATGCGCTCCAGATTGTCTGCGGAAGGGTTGTTAGAGGAGGCCGAACAGAAAGGGCTCTGCCAGTGCTGGCCATATGACAAACCTAGAAACGAAGCGCTAAAACCGATTAAACGCGTACCGCCGAAAATGCCCCGTGATGCCTACGTTTCTGGCTATTCAATTGTTGAATTTGACCTTGATGATGAAGGTAAAATTATAAACCCTGAAATCCTCATTTCTTGGCCTGAAGAGCTTTACGAAGAAGCGTCGTTGAAATCCTTGGAGGGTTGGCGTTACACAGCTCGTGTCGCGGGAGAAACGGACGCTGATCGTCAGGACTTAATCTCAACGATCAGATATCGATTGACTGACGCCTCAGGGAACATCCTTTATTGAGTAAGCAGGTCCGCTTCGCATTTAAATTTACTCCGCCGCCTCGGCTTTTGGAGATTTTCGTTCATCGTCTCGCTCTAGTAACGGGCCGAGGTAGCGCCCGGTCCAGCTTTCCTTAACCTTGGCCACGTCTTCCGGCGTGCCGACCGCAACAATCTCTCCGCCGCCGTCGCCGCCTTCGGGGCCGATATCAATAATCCAATCGGCAGTTTTTACCACGTCAAGATTGTGCTCGATAATGATCATGGTGTTCCCGGTGCCGACCAGCTCATTCAGAACGCCGAGTAGCTTGTTTACATCCTCAAAGTGCAAGCCTGTCGTCGGCTCGTCCAGAATATAAAGCGTGCGGCCTGTCGCGCGTTTGGATAGTTCTTTCGCGAGTTTTACACGTTGTGCCTCACCGCCTGATAGTGTCGTCGCCTGTTGCCCGACCTTTAAATATCCGAGTCCAACACGCTGCAGCGTCACCAACTTGTCCCGAATGGTCGGGACGGCTTTAAAGAAATCTGCTCCCTCATCGACATCCATGTCCAAAATGTCAGCAATGGACTTGCCCTTGAACTTGATCTCAAGCGTTTCGCGGTTATAGCGCGCGCCATCGCAGACATCACAGGTGACATAGACATCGGGCAGGAAGTGCATCTCAATTTTGATAACGCCGCCGCCCTGACACGCCTCGCACCGTCCGCCCTTGACGTTGAAAGAAAAACGTCCCGGTTTATAGCCGCGCGTCTTGGCCTCGGGCAACCCGGCGAACCAATCCCGGATAGGGGTAAAGGCACCTGTATAGGTCGCCGGGTTCGACCGCGGCGTTCGTCCAATCGGGGACTGGTCAATATCGATCACTTTGTCCAAATGCTCTAAACCATCTATAGATTTATGAGGCATAGGCTGGACAGAGGATTTGTTCAGGCGTTTGGCAACCGCTTTGTATAAAGTTTCGATCGTCAGCGTGGATTTACCACCGCCGGACACACCGGTGACGCAGGTCATCAATCCAAGCGGGAAGTCAGCGTCGACATTTTTTAGGTTGTTACCAGTGGCGCCCTTTACCGATAGTTTCTTGTCTTTGTTTGGCTTGCGTCGTTTCGCTGGAATTTCAATTTCCTTTTTCCCGGTCAGATATTTCCCGGTTAAAGAGTTTTTGGACTTCTTAATTTGAGCTGGCGTGCCGGCAGCAACAACTTCTCCGCCGTGAATGCCGGCAAAGGGGCCCATATCGACGACATAGTCGGCGGTCAAAATAGCTTCTTCGTCATGCTCTACGACAACCACAGTATTGCCCAGATCGCGTAGGTTTTGAAGCGTCTCTAGGAGCCGTGAATTGTCGCGCTGATGCAAACCGATAGACGGCTCATCCAAGACATAAAGAACGCCGGTTAGGCCGGAACCGATCTGGCTGGCAAGGCGGATACGTTGGCTTTCTCCGCCGGACAGAGATCCAGAACCACGTCCCAGTGAAAGATAGTCGAGCCCTACAGCATTGAGGAATTCAAGCCGATCGCGAATTTCCTTCAAGATCCGCTCGGCAATTTCCATGTCTTTGTCAGAAAGCTCTGTGCCAAGTTTCTTGAACCGCGCATAGGCGTCTTGAATAGACATCTCGCCGGGTTCGGAGATATCCATTCCCGCGACTTTTACGCAAAGTGATTCCGGCCGAAGGCGTTTACCGCCGCAGGCATCGCATTGTGAATCCGACATATATTTGCCGAGATCATCGCGCACCCAGGTCGACTCCGTTTCGCGGTAGCGGCGCTGAAGGTTCGGGATAACCCCCTCAAAAGGTTTTCTCGTTTTATAAGACCGCTTGCCGTCTTTATAATGAAAATCGACTTTCTTGCCCTTGGTCCCAAACAGGACAACTTCTCTGGCTTTAGTCGGGAGCTTCTCAAACGGCGTATCAACTTTGAAATTGAAATGTTTGGCGAGGGCCATCAGAGTTTGCATGTAAAGCCCGTCAGGCTTTTTCGACCAAGGCAAAATGGCCCCGCCCGCGAGCGATTTCCGCTCATCCGGAACCACCAGCCCAGCATCAAATTTAAGTTCCTTGCCAAGGCCGTCACAGGTTGGGCAAGCACCAAAAGGATTATTGAAAGAGAAAAGCCGTGGCTCGATCTCTGAAATCGTAAATCCGGACACAGGACAAGCGAACTTTTCGGAGAAGGTAATCCGTTTTTCCGGATCATCCGCATATTCCGCCGCTGCCAAACCGTCTGCAATGCGCAATGACGCTTCCAAACTGTCCGCCAAACGAGTTTCAAGTCCTTCGCGAACCACCACACGATCGACGACAATATCAATATTATGCTTGTATTTCTTATCGAGCGCTTCGGCGTCTTCGATACGGACTATCTCGCCGTTGATTTTGGCGCGCTGATAGCCTTGCTTCATAAACTCAGCGAGGTCTTTACGGAATTCACCTTTTCGGCCGCGCACAAAGGGCGCCATAATATAGAGCTTGGTGCCCTCAGGCAGGGCCATAATAATATCAACCATCTGCGAGACGGTCTGACTCTCAATCGGCAGTCCCGTTGCCGGAGAGTAGGGAACGCCCACACGCGCCCAGAGAAGGCGCATATAATCATAAATCTCGGTGACTGTGCCGACAGTTGAGCGAGGGTTCTTTGATGTCGTTTTTTGTTCGATCGAAATTGCAGGGGACAGCCCTTCAATAGAATCTACGTCCGGCTTGCCCTGTAATTCCAAAAACTGACGCGCATACGCGGATAAACTTTCGACATAGCGGCGCTGCCCTTCGGCATATATTGTATCAAAAGCGAGAGAAGATTTTCCCGACCCGGACAACCCCGTAATCACGATAAGCTTATCGCGCGGTAAATCGACATTGACGCTTTTCAAATTGTGTTCGCGGGCCCCGCGAACCTGTATGGATTTTAGCATTGCCATGAGATAGTCCAATAATCGGAAGAGTTAACAGGTTTCCTACGTCCCATTGTGGACTTAGGTTGCCCATACCTTCAAAACAAGTCAGGTGCCGGGCGCTCTTGCAGAGACGCGCCCAAGGCTATAGAACATAAATAGAACAAAAACGTCAAGAGGTGAAACATGGCAGGCTCAGTTAACAAAGTGATCCTGATCGGCAATGTCGGTAAAGATCCAGAAATCAGAACATTCGGCAATGGCGGCAAAGTCGCTAATTTTTCTATTGCGACATCAGAACAATGGAAAGACAAACAAGGACAACGTCAGGAAAAAACTGAATGGCATAACATTGCCGTGTTCAGTGACGGACTTGTTGGCGTGATTGAGCGCTACGTGAAAAAAGGTTCCAAGCTCTACATCGAAGGCAAGCTACAGACGCGTAAATGGCAAGACCGGGACGGCAATGACAAATACACGACCGAGGTTGTCTTGCAGGGCTTTAATGGCACACTGACTATGCTCGATAGCGCGAACAGCTCCGGTGGGGGCGGTGGACGTTCATCTGGCGGTGGTTATAATCAAGATAGCGGCGGATACGGCAATATGGACCAAGGCGGCGGCTCTCGCTCTGCCTCTGCTATGGAAGGGCCGAAAGAAAACTTCGACCTGGACGACGAAATCCCGTTTTAGTCTAATCCTAGAGTTCGGCCATAAATGGCCTAAGTTTGGAAAACTTCGCAACGATATCTGCTTCGATTTGAGGTGTCCTTGTTTGGCCATCTGCCGTACTCCTTATGGGGGAGTGCGGGATAAATGGCGGGCCTCAGCATCACAGTATTTCGGGTGTTTAGAAAAATATTGCTTCAGATCGACTGAGAAGACCTAAGTAAGACTTTAAGCTCCGCTTCCTCAATGACTCATTTGTCATTTAATCTTTTGTCCACCTGCCTTTTTTCTGCCACACTTTAAAGTGTAGTTACATTGTAACATCGAAAAAGGTATAACGTGGTTGCAAAGCAGGGGAAAAGAATATGGTCGGCGGTCTCCGTCGACCCGCGCCACTACCAGATTGGCGTCCTAGCCTCTCTCATTTTGCTCGGCTTGTTTCACTTTGGCTTTGACCTCTCATGGTGGCATGTCGCGGGGTGTGTGGGATCAACCCTTATTACACAGACTTTTGCCGACCGTATCGTCGGACGGCGTTTTGACCCGCGCAGTCCGCTCATTTCAGCCCTTTCTTTAACCCTCCTCCTACGCACAGGCTCGCTCACTCTTTCAATTACCGCGGGCGTTTTAGCGGTAGGGTCAAAATATATTTTGCGGTGGAAGGGCAAGCATATATTCAATCCGGCTAATTTTGCGTTGGTTGTTCTTTCGCTTCTTTTCACCTCCGCCTGGATATCCCCCGGACAATGGGGCGCCGCCCCTCTGTTTGCTCTACTCCTGCTTGGCCTCGGCGGCATGGTGACAGGCAAAGCCAAACGCTGGGACATAAGTCTTGCCCTTTTAGGTAGTTACGGGCTGCTCATCTGTGGCCGCGCGTTATGGCTTGGCGACCCTTTGGTTATTCCGATCCATCAAATGCAGAGCGGCGCTCTATTGATATTCGCCTTTTTTATGATTTCTGACCCGAAAACCACACCTGACGCGAGAGCAGGGCGGCTAATTTACGCGGCCATCGTTGCGGCGGTCGGGTTCACCATACAATTCGGTTTTTATAATGCCGCCGGGGTTATTCTGGCATTGATTATTACTGCGCCGCTCGTCCCGTTAATTGATAAAATATTCAATGCAGAACGCTATGCTTGGCCGACACTCAACGCTGTTATTCCTAGGACTTCGAAGAAAAAACCAAGAAGACCGACGAATGAAGCAAAAACGCACAGGTCGCCTCAAACCTCTCGGACGTCCGTACCAAAAACTTTCGGATTTGCGCGGAATAACAAATAACATTCAAATTTTACTAAGGAGCCTACCATGAAACATATTCTCACCGCTTCAGCCGCACTGGGCCTTTTCGCTCTCGCGCCTTCGGCCAATGCGTTTTGCGGCTTTTATGTCGCCAAAGCGGACACGGACTTATTCAATTCCAGCTCTAAAGTGGCGCTTGTTCGGGACGGCGACCGGACCGTCATGACAATGGCGAATGATTATCAGGGCGATCCGACTGAATTTGCTATGGTTATTCCTGTCCCGACGGTTATTACAAAAGAACAGGTTCATATTTCCGACCCAGCTTTGCTTGACCATTTGGATGCCTACACATCCCCACGCCTTGTGGAATATTTCGACGATAATCCATGCAAGCCTCAAGTAGTGTTTTCGCCTACTGTGCAGCGTTTAGAAGGCGCTGTCGCCGAATCTGAAACCGCGGCTGATTCACTGGGCGTCACTATTGAGGAGCAATTCTCTGTCGGGGAATATGACATCCTTATACTCTCTGCGACTGAGAGCGACGGCCTTCAGACCTGGCTCTCCCAAAACGGCTATAAAGTACCGGAAGGCGCCGAAAAAACGCTTGGCAGTTATATCAAACAGGACATGAAGTTCTTCGTCGCCAAAGTGAACTTAGAGGAGAAAGCCAAGCAGGGCGGCGAAATGCTCCGCCCCATCGCCGTCGCTTATGAAAGCCCGAAATTCATGCTTCCTATTCGCCTCGGCACCGTTAACGCAGACGGGGATCAGGATTTGTTTGTCTATGCCTTAACCCGAGAGGGTAAAGTGGAGACCACGAATTACCGCACGATGAAAATCCCGTCGGACAAGGAACTGCCGATTTTCGTCAAAGACGACTTCGGCGATTTCTATAAAGATATGTATTCTACCTCCGCTGAACGGGAAGGCGGCCATGGCGTGTTCATGGAATATGCCTGGAATATGAACTGGTGCGATCCGTGCGCTGCCGACCCGTTAAGCCGGGATGAGCTACAGGAACTTGGCGTTTTTTGGATGGATGAGGGGAACAGTAACTCTGGCATCATGCCTCGCCGGCCTTCGCCGAGCTTAGCGCAGGATGTTTTCGTGACCCGCTTACATGTGCGTTATGACGCCGAAAGCTTTCCGGAAGATCTAAAGTTCAAGACAACGGGCGATAAGAGCAATTTTCAGGGCCGATATGTTCTTCGTCACGCTTATGAGGGAGAAATGGAATGTGAAGCCGCGACTGAGTACAAGCAGAGCGTAAATGACCGTAAAGATGAAGAAATTAAGACGCTCGCAAATCTGACAGGGTGGTCAACAGGCGATATCCGCGACCGCATCAAAGAAAGTGGGAAGGGCGGTTATTTCGAAGTTTCCAAGCCCGCCTCCGACGTGAAGTGGTGGAAAAAAATATGGCCCGGTGAATAATCACCGAGCCATATTCACAAATCAACTATGTTTGATACTTAGGATTTAATGACGGCACACCCAACGCGCGCGCCTGCGGCGCCGCTTGGCTGGCTACTATAGTCATCTGCTTTCATGTGTATCATGAGTGCAGATCCGTCTGCATCGAGTAGGGCCGGAAGCTCGCTGTCATCGCTGCGGATAGCGACGCGTTCATTAGTGACGGTAAAGATGCCTTCTCCATTTACGCCGATGTCAATATTTTCCATATCACCTGCGTGAGGGCCGTTGGCCGAGTCGAAGCCGTGATCTTTGTTTGTCGGATTAAAATGACCGCCTGCGGACTTAAATTCTGGGCCTTCGCATTTACCCGTTTGGTGAAAATGCAAAGCATGTGTCCCTTGTTCTAAATCGCTAACGTCAACTTTAACTTCCGTTCCGCCCATTCCGAGAGAGGTGAGAGTAACGGCACCGATTTTCTCACCGTCAGGGCTCATAATATCTTTTGTCATAACCTCGCCGCGTGTCGCTTCCATCGTGTCAGCCATTTCGCGGTCGTCTAGGGTATCTCCGGACATTGTCTCGTTTTCCATAGACATTTCGGACTCAGACGTTGCGAAATCGGTTTGACTTTCATCAGCGCCGGGAAGGTCTGAATCAGCACCAGAACACGCGGCAAGCGTCGCGATTAGGGCAGTTGATAATAGTGTCTTGGTAAGGGTCATAGAAAGGCTCCTTTGATTAGATTCAGCTATAATACGGTTATGTGAGCGAATGCGTTCCATCTCAACTAATTTTAAAAGAGATTAAATTTATAACTCCGGAATAAACCGCCCTAATTATTTGCCGTAGGCGACCCTGACTGCTATCAAAATCAAGACAAAAGCCGCACGATTCGAGCGGCTTCATTACTATGGGGAGATCAGAGTTTGAGCGACGAGAACGACACACCTGAAACCCCAGAGGATATGCCTGAAAACGAGGCGCCTCAGCCCTTGCCGGAAGGGGTCAGCATAATCAGTATCGAGGAGGAGATGAAAAGCTCCTATCTCGATTACGCGATGAGTGTGATCGTCTCCCGCGCCATTCCTGACGTGCGTGATGGGTTAAAGCCGGTTCACCGCCGCATTCTTTATTCTATGCACGAAAACGGGTTTACCCGCGACAAGCCCTATAAGAAGTCGGCTCGTGTCGTTGGCGATGTTATAGGTAAATATCATCCGCACGGCGATAGCGCGGTTTACGATTCCCTTGTGCGAATGGCGCAAGACTTTTCAATGCGTCTGCCTTTGCTCGACGGACAGGGCAATTTCGGCTCCATTGACGGCGATCCACCTGCAGCTATGCGATATACCGAAGTCCGGATGGATAGGCCTGCTGCCTCGCTTCTCGCCGACATTGAAAAGAATACCGTCAACTTTCAGGACAATTACGACGCGTCGGAATCTGAACCTGTTGTTCTACCAGCCCGTTTCCCAAATTTACTCGTTAACGGGGCAGGCGGCATTGCCGTGGGTATGGCGACAAATATCCCGCCTCATAATTTGGGCGAAGTTATCGACGGCACCTTAGCCTTGATGGAAGACGGCAATCTGTCCGATATGGACTTGCTCGACATTATTCCAGGGCCGGACTTCCCGACCGGGGCCTTTATCATGGGGCGTAGCGGCGCCAAACAGGGCGTGCTGACGGGGCGTGGCTCGGTCACGGTCCGGGCCAAGACCGAATTTGAAGAAATCCGCAAAGATCGCATGGCAATTATTGTCACTGAGATCCCTTTTCAGGTCAACAAAGCCAATATGATCAAGAAGATAGCGGCGCTTGTTAATGAGAAGCGCATAGAAGGCATCTCGGCTGTTCGTGACGAATCTGATCGCGTGGGCATGCGTGTTGTTGTTGAGTTAAAGCGCGACGCTGTCCCGGATGTCGTGCTCAATCAGCTTTTCCGTTTCTCGCAATTACAACAAAATTTCAGCTCCAACATGCTCGCACTGAATGGCGGCAAGCCGGAGCAGATGAATGTTCGGCAAATGCTGGAAGCCTTCTTAGGTTTCCGCGAAGAAGTTATCGCTCGCCGGACGAAATTTGACCTCGCCAAAGCCCGCGACCGCGCGCATATTTTGGTCGGCCTCGCGACCGCCGTGGCCAATATTGACGAAATCATCAAGATCATCCGAAGCTCTGCGAATCCGAAAGAGGCGCGCGAGAACTTGTTGTCGCGTACTTGGAACGCGCAAGATATGGGCGCTCTGATTAAGCTCATTGCGGATCCAAGATCTAAACTCCTCGATGACGGCACAATCCAGCTGACCGAAGAACAGGCCAAAGCCATCCTCGACCTACGGCTCGTGAAGCTTACCGCTCTCGGTATGGACGAGATTACGGACGAAGCCGAGAAACTCGCCGCTCTAATTACCGACTTGCTCGATATCCTCAGAAGCCGTGAACGCGTTCAGACTATCATTCGCGACGAACTTATTGAAGTTAAAGAGAAATATGCAACACCGCGCCGCTCCGAATTTATGGAGGGCGAGCTCGATTTTGACGATGAAGACCTTATCGCGGTTGAGGATATGGTCGTCACTGTGACGTCTGGTGGATACGTCAAACGTACAGCGCTCGATACTTACCGCGCGCAGCGTCGGGGCGGAAGAGGGCGATCCGGCATGTCCATGAAGGACGAAGATGTCGTCACCACTGTTTTCGTCGCCAATACACATACACCCGTGCTGTTCTTCTCTTCGACCGGTATGGCTTACAAGCTCAAAGTCTGGAAATTACCTCTGGGCGGGCCGGCGACGCGCGGGAAAGCATTAGTCAATCTTTTGCCTCTTGAGCAAGGTGAAACCATCAACTCAATCATGGCTATGCCTGAAAATGAGGACGAATGGGCGGATATGGACATCATGTTCGCGTCCCGTTCCGGCGGCGTAAGGCGAAATTCACTTTCCGACTTCACCCGCGTCAACCGTAATGGCAAGATTGCTATGAAACCGGATGAAGGCGACGGCATCGTTGATGTCCGTTTCTGTAATGAGGAAGACGACGTTCTTCTGACAACAGCCCTCGGCAAATCCATCCGCTTCCGTGTGACGGATGTTCGCCGATTTGTGGGCCGCACCTCTTCTGGTGTACGCGGTATCCGGTTGGCAGATGGCGACGAAGTCATTTCCATGGCCGTCCTGCGCCACGTCGACATCGAAACCGACGAAGCCCGCGCTTATATGAAGCATGCAAACGCTATGCGCCGCGCCTTGTCGGACGGAGAAGGCGAAGAAGACGCTGATGACGCAGTTGATGATGTAGAAATAGAGACCTCTCTCGATGAAGAACGTCTCGGTTATCTGCAAGCCAGCGAGCAGTTCCTGCTTACCTTGGCGGATGACGGCCTAGGCAAGCGCAGCTCCTCCTATGATTACCGCTGTATGAATCGAGGCGGGCAGGGCGTCACGGCTCAAAATCTGGAGCGTAAAAAAGGCGACCCCGATGCCAAGCTCGTTCGTTCCTTTACAATTGACGAAGATGATCAGGTCATGATCGTGACAGACGGCGGACTTCTTATCCGTTGTCCTGTACAAAACATCCGGATTGTATCGCGTAGCTCCCGCGGGGTGACTGTTATCAAAACCCGTGAAGGCGAGAGAGTTGTCTCTGTTGAACGCGTCCTTGAAAGCGAAGATGACGCTGAAGGAGCGGAGCCAGAAGCACCTCCTGCAGACCAGTCTGAAGCCTAACTGAGGCTTCAGACCTCATTTGCCTTGAAGAGCTGTTTTTAAACCCTTTTTTCAAATCTTGCGGTTATAGCGTCCTGCAGGAGAGACCTTCATGAAACGTATAGACGCCACTGACTCAAAGACGATCAGATATAAGTTTCGGAAGAAACGCTTTGAAAAGGTTGAAAACCTGATCCGGGAGTCGCTGAAAGTCTCTGATCCTGTGACCGTTATCGATATTGGCGGACGCCGGGATTACTGGGATTACCTGTCTGAAGACCTAAGGCAACACGTTATTATTACGACCGTCAATTTCGAAGACGAACTCGAAGATTATTCTCAAAAAAGCTCTGATCTGAACATCGTCCAAGTCGTCGGGGACGGATGTGACCTATCACAATTTTCTGATAATCAATTTGATATTTCCCACTCGAACAGCGTCATCGAACATGTTGGTTCATTTGCAAATATGGCCAAATTTTCGTCTGAATCGCGGCGCGTGGCGAAACGATACTATATGCAAACGCCAAACCTCTGGTTTCCCCTGGAACCGCATTTTGGCGTACCGTTTTTGCATTGGCTTCCGGCGCCGACCCGTATTCGCCTCATCAACAAATACGCCGTTGGATATAGCGAGAAAGTTGAGCCCATAGAGGAGGCGATTGACGAGATTGATCATCTCTCGCTTATCAATGCCAGCTTGGTCAAAACCTTCTTTCCAGACGGCGAAATACACCGAGAAAGATTCGCGCTCATGACGAAATCTCTTATCACTATTGGGCCTAATTAGGTATTTTAAGCTTTGCTTTTCCTCCTCCATTGAGGGGCGGATATTGCAGTTTTCTCAAGCCCTTTTACTCCCGTCATTGCAAGACCTCGTTCTTGCATTGACGAAAAAAGAGAAGGGGGAAGAACAACCCTCACTTATCGTTGTAAAACCCTCAATTCTTTCAATCTTTTACAGAAATATCCAGAGACCCATCCTCACTTTGCTGTTCCATGCTAGTTTCAAACTCGTTGATCTGAATGACGGACTTAAAGGCCCCGCTTTCGATTTGACTGAAAAATGTACCGATTGCGTGGGCAGGTTAAGTGCACGTTGACTGACTGGCAATCGGAGGATGTTTGTCGTTGGGCGATCAAGGGTAACGCCTTGAGAGCTGGGCGGCCTGACGAGCGCCATGGGCCCCACGACTGAGACCCTTGGCCGTCAGCGGAGAAAGACATCACTGCGGGTCTTACGCCTTACACACGTAAGCGTGAGGTCGTAAAAACCAAATATAGCGTAACGTTCCCCGTTCGATACTCACAGCCCGCAGACAGCCCTCTCCGATAAAACCGAAAATAAAATGAAAGAATTGAGAGATAAGAAAATGAAATAGAAGCGACATATAAGCGCCAAGGGAAGGGGGCGGAATGAGCGGAAGTGGAGACTTATTATGGTAAGAAAACGAAGGGTTAACCCGCAACGATATCGACAGACAAAGACGATCCTTGCGAGCCTTAGGGTTGAGGATAAAATTAGGGAGCTTCGAGCAAAACGCCGTGAGGCCCAACCTGACAGGTTAAGCGCTAGCGAACATGCCCTGATGCGTGAATTAAAATCATTGAAGCGGCGGGCTAAATATGAAGAACTTGAATTAGAATTGATGAATCTTGAACGCAAGATTGTTGGGCTATCGCCTTTGGACAGCTTGCCAATGGTTACGCCTGAAATGAAGGAAGTCATGAAAATGGAACGAGAAATGATGATGCGATAATTTGGTATGAAGCCGTTGTCTCCTTATTGGTCTTCACCTAAACAATACTCGCTGATCGATATAAGTCCAAAAAACGCACCAAAATACACTATTCTTTAATACAACATAATGCAGATTATGTTGTATTAAGCAGGCCCCTAAGGCCACGACAGCGTGAGTATATGTGTTATGCCCCTTTCAAAACAAAATATCAAAACGGGTCAAGATATGACGCCGCCGGACTTTGTGGTTCGCAATGGCACGAAAATGACTGCGGCTTATGCCGAGTTCTTTTCGCTCAATATCAACCAACACACAAATCACGCCTACGCCAATGGATTACGTCTGTTTTTTGAGCATTGCGAAAGCCTGGGCATTACAGACGTCCTTGATATCGAACCTGTCCATGTGCAGCAGTTCAACATCGCTCAGATCGAAAAAGGTTATGAAAAATCAAGTTTGCGCCAATATCTATCGGCCGTCCGAATGTTTCTGGACTCCTGCGTTGTCAGAGGCGTCTTGTCCGTAAACCCGGCCAAAGCCGTGAAACTTCCGCGCACAACGTCAGGGACAGGCAAAACGCCGGTTATCGTCTCAACACAGGTCCGACAGATTCTCGACAGCATTCCACGTCGCTCTCAGAAAGATCTGCGTGACCGCGCTTTGATAGGGCTCATGGTTTATTCCTTCTTTCGTATCTCAGCGGCTTTGGCGCTCAAAGTGCGTGATTATGAGCTCCGCGGCAACCAGAGGTGGCTTGTGGGCGAAGAAAAAGGCTCTAAACGCCACGAAATGCCTGTTCACCCGGATTTAGAAGAGATGATGGACGAATACCTACAGACCACGGGGTTAATGAATCAGCCTAACGAATTGATTTTTCAATCTTCTACGGCGCGTGGAGGCTATCTAACGGGCAAGCCATTTGACCGCAATTCTTCTTGGCGTATGGTGAGGAAACGTGCCCTCGCCGCTGGCATACACCGCGATATTGGCAATCATAGCTTTCGCGCAACCGGTATTACGACCTACCTCAATAATGGCGGCAGTTTGGAAGACGCCCGCATCATGGCAAATCATTCCAATTCCACAACAACAAAGCTTTACGATCGCACCAAAGATGTGGCGAAGGTCACTGAAATTCAGAGGCTGAAGTTTTAGGCCTAACATTTTAACTCGTTTCCGCGCTCTGAACCGCCTATAGGAACCCTATGAACACGCCGACAGAGATCGCAGAATTTGCCCGCAACGTAGTCCGTCAGGAACGCGACGCCTTGTCTTCCCTGCTAAAGACCATCGACACGAACAGCATATCTCAAGCTGTTGAAATAATTATGAAGTCTGAGGGCTACCTTATCGTCGCTGGAGTTGGCAAATCGGGACATGTAGGGCAAAAGCTCGCTGCAAGTTTTGCTTCTACAGGGACCCCCGCTTTCTTCATGCACCCTACAGAAGCCAGTCACGGCGACCTAGGTATGATCGCTAAAGGCTCTACCCTCCTCGCCTTGTCGAACTCTGGTGAGAGTCGTGAATTAGTTGATGTTCTTGATTACGCCAAGAAAGAGAAAGTCAAAGTCATCGCTTTGACGTCACGGCCGAACTCTACCTTAGCAAAAGCAGCTACTGTCACCTTATTGCTCCCGCAAGTAGCCGAAGCTTGTCCCAACGGTTTAGCCCCCACAACGTCAACGACAAATACGCTGGCCATGGGAGATGCCCTGGTTGTCTCCGTTATGCAGAAGCGGGGCTTCACAACAGAAGATTTTGGGCGGCGTCATCCGGGCGGAAAGCTAGGATTGCGCTTGCAGACGGTGATGGACTGGATGGAGCGCACAAAAGCGGGTAACCCGCTGATAAGTAAAAATGCGGATATGGCCGAGACCGTTTTAGCGATCACCGAAGGCGGCCTAGGGTGTGTAGGAATAACTGATGAGAATGGCGGCTTGATCGGAATTGTGACGGACGGTGACCTCCGCCGCGCTATGGGACCAAATTTGTTCGACATGTCGGCAACGGATATTATGACACCCGGCCCATTTACAGTCTCAATGGAGCAGAAAATGGGAACGGTCGTAGATGAGTTTTCCGCCCGCCGCATCGGCAATGCATTTGTCGTTCAGGACGGGAAACCTTTAGCCTTAGTTGATCTAAAGTCTCTTTTGGCGGCCGGTTATGTCTAGCGCGATTATTGTTCCGGCTCGTTATGCTTCCACTCGCTTTCCCGGCAAACCACTGTCCATGCTAGGCGGGCAGACCATGGTAGAGCGCACTTATAGGAACGCTCTAAAAGCGTCGGAAGAATTAGACGACTGTGTAGCTCTCGTTGCGACAGATGACGGACGAATTGCAACTCATTGTGCTGAAATCGGAATGCGATATGTCATGACCGACCCGGAGCTGCCATCCGGTAGTGATCGAGCCTTATCGGCCGTGAAAAGCTATGAGAAGTCCTCCGGCCAGTCGGTTGATATCATTGTGAATTTACAGGGCGACGCGCCCTTTACGCCGCCTGGACATGTTACCGCTGTTTTAGACCTACTTCAAAAAGTACCCAGTTTTGATGTCGCCACGCCCTATATCCAGTTGGACTGGGACGCACTCGACCAGATGAGACTGAACAAGGTAGAGACACCGTTTAGCGGCACCAGCGTCGTTTCGGATGAAAATGACAAAGCGCTCTGGTTTTCCAAAAATATTCTGCCGGCCATTCGCAAGGAAGAATTCTTGAGAAAGACCGAGCCCCTGTCCCCCGTTTGCCGCCATATCGGCTTATACGCCTATCGCAAAGCGGCGTTGGAAAAATTCGTTTCATTGCCGCAAGGACACTGGGAGCAATTGGAAGGACTGGAGCAGTTGCGCTGCCTCGAAAATGGATTGTCGATTGGCTGTGTTAAGGTCGAGCCCTCAGAAGTTGCGATATCAGGCATTGATACACCCGAAGATCTTCGCCGGGCCGAAGCTATTTTGGCCCACTTATGACCAAGACGCTCTATATCGTCAGACATGGAAATACCTTTGATAAAGGCGACCAAGTTTTGCGTGTTGGCGGGCGAACGGATTTGCCGATTTCGCAAAGTGGAAACGCACAAGCCGAAGCTTTGGCTGAGGCCTTTAAGAACGTGTCTTTGGATGCCTGTTTCAGCTCACCTTTGAAGCGCACAATGCAGACGGCAGAGGCTATCTGCCAACACCATGACTTGAAAATTCGAAATACTGAATTTCTGCGTGAAATTGATTACGGCCCCGACGAAGGGAATCCGGAAACGGAAGTCATTGCGCGATTGGGCGAAGAGGCTTTGCAAGAGTGGGAAATGAACACCGTCGTTCCAAATGGCTGGAACATAGACCCAAAATATTACCGCACCCATTGGGCAAAATTCATCGCGTCTCTAGAAAGCCGCAACACCGTTGTTGTCACGAGCAACGGGGTCGCTCGTTTCTTGCTGGACGCATTGTCTTTGAACGTAGAAACTCGAAAAATGAAAACCGGAAGCGTGTCGAAATTAAATGAGTTAGACGGAAAATGGGTTTTACAATTTTGGGGCGTCAGACCGCCTTTTGATCTGCCATTGGGGGGAGAATAATTTCCATCCCGTCATAAGCCGGGACCGCCATTGGCGGAAGTTCATTGCCCAAAGTCTCATAATCCATATCGATGTGGAGGTTAGTCAGAACACCTTGCCTTGCTCGAACTCGCGCCAACCATGACAAAGACTTATCCGTATTGGCGTGTGTCGGATGTGCATTATAGCGAAGGCTATCAACGATGAATGTATCAACACCGGCCAGAGCCTCAATCGCTTCGTCCGGCACGTCCCACACATCCGGCGCGTAGCCTAGTTGGTCGTCGAATATGAAGCCTAAAGACCTAGTCGGGCCGTGGCTTACTTCGAAAACATCGAGTTTCAAAGTGCCTCCCGGTCCGTCTATTTCAACCCTATCGCCACTTTTCATCAGCGGTTGAAGATCTAAGATTGGGGGATGAACCCGGCCTTCCGGCATTTCGAAGCAATATTCGAACCGTGTGTAAACATGGTTTTTGGTATTTTGATCCATGTAAGTTGGGATTTGTGTACGCATCCGATAAGCGACGGCTCGTAAGTCATCAATCCCGTGGCTTTGATCTGCATGTTCGTGCGTAAAAACCACAGCGTCGAGGCGTTTGATATTTGCTGCGAGAAACTGCTCACGGAGATCAGGACTTGTATCAATTACAATAGCCGTCCGGTTTTCAGGCGCAGGCATGTCCTCGCCGTCCCAATACTCAACATAAAGCGAAGAACGGGAGCGTTTATTTTTTTTATTGGACGGGTCGCAGAATCCCCAATCGCCGCCCACGCGCGGAACCCCGCCCGAAGAGCCACAGCCAAGAATGACGGCCCTCAATCCCATAGCTCTGTCCTGTCTGCTTTTTGGAAGAGATTGAAGAAGGCGTCGGTTGTCCGTTTTGCTGTATCCTCAAATGACCATCCTTTGACGTCGGCAAGCCCTTGGCAGACTTCCTTTACATAAGCGGGTTCATTCCGGCGCCCCCGATACGGCACCGGGGCCAAATAAGGACAGTCCGTTTCTATCATGATGCGGTCTTCGGGCATGACGTCGATAATGGCACGCACGTCATGGGCATTCTTGAATGTCACAATTCCTGACACCGAAAAATAGCATCCCATTGCGTCCGCATCCTTCGCCAGTTCCGGTCCGGATGTATAGCAGTGCATTAAGGCAGGAAATGCTCCTTTTGCCATTTCACGATCAAGAGTCTTCATCATCAATTTGTCGGCTTCACGCGTATGAATTATTAGCGGGATTTGTAGCTCTCGCGCAGCGTCAATGTGAGCCTGAAAATTATAAACTTGTTCCGCTTCGGAGCTGTAGCCATAGTGAAAGTCGTAACCTGTCTCGCCAATGCCGATGACTTTGGGGTGCTTAGCCATTTTGACCAGCTCTTCCGCCGTAATTTCAGGATTGTCTTTGGCGTCATGAGGATGCGTTCCTACGCTCGCCCAGATACCGTCCGAACGCTGAGCGACTTTCAATGTCGCTTTAAAGTCTTTGATGTTACAGCATATATTGAGAAGTCCTGTTACTCCCACCGCTTTGGCGCGCTCAATGACTTGCGATAAATCTTCCGCAAACTTCTCCCCGTGCAAATTGACATGACTATCAATCAACATCAGGCGGCCCTCACAGCGCTTAAAGTGTTGAGCATGGTAGCGGTTTTATCTGTATTGATAGCTGCCTCGACAGATTTCTGATCCCGAACTAGAGACCATGCAGAAATCCACTTATCCGAACTTTTGGTTAAATTCGGCGGTTCAAACGCTCCCTCCCACACACCTGTTTGTGAGTACATCGCGCAGTACTGGATAGAATCTTCCAAAACATCCCAAAACAACGCTCTTGAGACCGCCGAGTTCTGCGGCGCTAGAGATTTCGCTATCGACATATCGATGCTGTCTTGCCCGCCAGCCAGAGACGCAAGAAACCGCTTCAAAGGCATCAGAACCTCTTTGGCATTTTGCGCCAAGGCGACCGCTTTGCCCGGGCCGCCGCGGCTTAATACGGCGCAGGCTTGAATAAGGTCGGGAGAGGCGTCTCCCTGCTTTTTCAACCAGTTCTTGATGTCACCTCTCGGAACGGGTTTAAGAGCAACACTCAAACATCTAGATCGGATGGTAGGTAGAAGGCGACCCGGTGACGACGACAGGAGGATCATGACAGTCCGTTTGGGTGGTTCTTCGAGCATTTTCAGCAGGGCATTTTCGGCATTGCTGTTCAAATCATCTGCTGTGTCAACAATGACAACTCGCCGTTCTTTATCTTCGGCCGCCGTTCCTTGTAGAAAGCCACCGATAGACCGAATGGCATCAACTGGTATGTCTTGCTTGAACTTCTTGGTTTTCTTATCCCAAGGCCTATTCACGACGAAAAGATTGCCATGGCCTCGGGCTTGAACACGTTGTGCCACAGGGTCAGAAGATGGAATATTGAGACTATCCTCCATCAACGACTCGCCGCCCAAAAGCGACCTTGCCATACGATAGGCAATTGTTGCTTTCCCGACGCCTGGCGGCCCGGTTAGCAACCAAGCGTGATGGAGACGCCCAGACTCTTTCGCTTCGATGAACTTCCGTTCCGCGTCAGCGTGACCAAGCAAGTCATAAGTTTCGCGAGGGTGTAGACATCCTGACGCGCGATCCGATTCTGGCAGGTCTTCAGTTTCGAAGCCCTTCGCCACCTAAGACTCCGCGCCGCCCAGTTTTCCGGCGAGTTGTGGATATCGTGTGGTCAGGGCGTGGATGATACGGTTGTGAATATTATCACGACTCCCGCCTGCATCTAACGTGAAGACTCGCTCGGCGTTGTCATTGGCAATATCCAAGAATGCTTCTCGAAGTGTGTTGTGGAAATCAATACCTTCCCGGTCAAAACGAGACATTTCCTCACCGCGAGTTTCAACACGTTTTTGCGCCATTATCGGATCTATATCGAATAGGATTGTCATGTCGGGCTGAAAGCTACCCATAACTGCCGCGTGGACGGCCTTTACGCGGTCAGGGCCCAGTCCTCGAGCGTATCCCTGATAAGCAAGGCTGGAGTCCGCAAATCGATCACTAACTACCCATACGCCCCGCTCCAGAGCAGGCTTAATAAGTTTTTCAATGTGATCCAAACGCGCCGCATACATCAAGAGGAGTTCGGTCATCCCGGACCATCGCTCTTCTGTCCCGGAGAGAACAAGATCGCGAATGGCTTCAGCGCCAAAAGTGCCGCCTGGCTCACGGGTCATGAGCGTTTCGACGCCCGCGCTTTGCAAGGCGTCACAGAGGCGTTTGGCTTGGGTCGTTTTCCCCGCGCCTTCACCGCCTTCAAATGTTATAAACTGACCTCGACCCATGATTTAGCCCCTGATCGTTTTCAAGAGAGATGCCCAAGCTTTACCGAACCCGGACAGTTCATTGACATCTTCAGCAGCTATGGCTGTAACAGTTTTCAGTTTTGTATCGCCGTCATAGATTACGATTTCGCCGAGTTCATCGCCGGCTTTAATGGGGGCAACCGCTGTTTTAGCATGGAGCTCAGACCGAAGACCTGGGCGGTTGATCCGAGCCAGGCCAATTCTAACAGGCTCCGCCGTCGTCACGCCAACCTTGGACGCCTTACCCATATAGACGTCGACTTCGGCAATACGGTCGGCGGGTTTGAAAACGTCATAGATTTTAAACTGAGTGAATGCGGCCGTCATCAGTGTAATCGCTGTGTTACGGCGCTCTGCCATACTGCCAGTGCCGTTTAACACAACGATGCGGCGTTCTCCGTCACGCTCTGCGGAGCCAACGAGGCCGTAGCCGGAAATCTCAGTATGGCCTGTTTTCAATCCGTCCGCGCCCGTAAACCGGCCCAAGAGAGGGTTTCTGTTACCTTGCTTAATGCCATTCCACGTGAAGTCCCGAATATCATAAAGTTTGTAATAATCAGGGAATTCGCGAATTGTATATTCGGCCAATTTAGCCAGATCCAAAGCACTAATTTCATGCCCCGGGTCCGGCCAGCCCGTTGAGTTAACGAAGTTAGCGCTATTCATTCCGAGCTCATGCGCGCGCGATGTCATACGAGCGGCAAACGCGCTCTCCGATCCCGCGAGGCCTTCGGCAAGTACGATACAGGCGTCATTGCCTGATTGAGTGATCACGCCGTGTAAAAGGTCCTCGACCCGCACCATGGAATGAAGCTTCAAAAACATGGTTGAAGATCCAGATTTTGCACCACCTCGACGCCAGGCTTCTTCGCTGACAGGGAATTCAGTATCCATAGTTATGTCGCCGGCCTTCAACGCCTCGAACACCATAAGCGCCGTCATAATTTTCGTCATGGAAGCCGGGGGCATTGGCTTTTCAGCGTCCTTCTTAAATAGAACTTCTTGACTATTAAAATCGTAAATCACGGCATGAGGAGCGTCGGTTTGAAATCCAGTCGCGCCAGCTTGCGCGAGCGCGGCAGAAGGAATGAAAAGACTTGTAAGAAGGAGCGAGGAAAAGAAACGCATAAAGACCAAATATCCCAGTTAATCATAGGGGAGAGAATCAAAAAAGGTGCCCATAAGGACACCTTAGTTTATTCACACAGCTTTTGGGCAACCGCAAGGCCGCGCTGCGGCCCAAATGAGGGGATTACTTCTTATTTATATAAGTTGTGCGGTTTACAGCTGGGATAAACCGAGCCTCGCTATTTTCACTTTTCGCCATACGGATTGGACCTTTTATCGTCAGCGTCACTTGTCCGTCAGATTCAGGCACACTGGCATTTGGAGCGGGAACCGGAGCAGAAGGCGCAATAGGTGAGTTGTAATTCTGCGCATCAGGTGAGCGATCAATCTCGAAATAGTCGCGCTCTTGATATCTCTTTGGCACGGTTGGCTCAGGGTCTCTAGGGTTTGCAAATGGCATCACATTTGGGGCCGGAGATTCGACCGTCAAAGACGGAGCTTCAAAAACGGGGGGAAGAGATTGCGCGCTTTGTCGAGCGGCATTCGGATCGGCAGGGCCCACATAACGAACACGAACCCGCGCTGTGCCATCATGAGTATATCCCAATATTTTAGCAGAGGCTTCAGACAAGTCGATAATCCGGCCCGAGACAAATGGACCGCGGTCATTAATCCGGACAGTAAGTGTCCGGCCATTTGCTAAATTTTCGACATGAACCATTGAATTCATGGGCAGCGTTTTATGCGCTGCAGTCAGGTCGTTCTTGTTAAATATCTCCCCGCTTGCGGTAGGTCGACCATGATATCTAGAGCCATACCAAGAGGCTAGACCGGATTTATCATACTTCGGTTCGTGCTTCGGCACATAAGTTGACCCCGCCACTTTATAGGGCTGGCCAATTTTCTGATGTGAGTAGAGATCCTCATCCACGGCTTGCGGATTAAATTTTGGCCCTCTCGGAGATGCTGCCTGTGGTAAGTAAGGGGACGGCGCATTTTGTAACGTGGACGGACGACGGTGTTGGAAACTGTCTGGCGTAGTAGGCATTTCCAAAGAAGCATATTTAGTAGCGCCTTGTTCCATTTTATACGTAATGGGCGCCGCTTCAGAAACTTTTACGATGTTGGTTGAAGCACAGGCGCTCAAGGTTACCATCATTAGGGCGGAAATACTCATCTTTAAAAGTCTCTTCTGTCTTAGCGTTTCCATTCTCTGTACCCACTTTCACTGTGATGGCCAAAACACATGGAAAAACCATGATGACCGGTCCTAAATAGCTGAAAACAGTTTGGGCTTTTCGCCTCTCTGACTATTCTCATTGAACCTATATTTAGACAAACAGCTTTAAGTCTGGGTTAGAGATTACCGTGAATACCTTATCAAAATTCTAGGTAAGGATTTAGTTAACCCCGTCACCCTCACCTTGCGATTCACTGCACCCTGACAGAAACAAGCCGAATACGCTCCTTACATTTCAGTCACTCAGCCTTCACATCGCTCCGGTTACAGTCCTTTTAAAAAAGATTGGTGCATGGACCGTCTTTTTTTTTCTCACCTTTACTCTGACAAATGGGTTGAACGGCGTTTCAAAATTGACTAAGCGCTGCGCACGCTCAATTTACACCCGTGGGCGGGTGGCAGAGTGGTTGAATGCACCGGTCTTGAAAACCGGCATAGGTGCAAGCCTATCGGGGGTTCGAATCCCTCCCCGCCCGCCACTTCCTTTCAGAATTTGTCTCTCACCTGATATTTCAGGCTTGCGTCAGCATTGTAAGTCTGTATTAGCACGATAACACAGTGAGGCAGCATGCAGACTCTCGAAAAAACATTAGCGAAATTAGATTCGGAAAAGGCGGTCGCCGCATTCCTGACAGACCTTTGCACTCCGGCGGAGCGCCGGGCGTTGACAGAGCGCTGGGCCGTTGCGCAGCTATTGGACCAAGGTGAACTGTCCTATAGGGATATTCATGCCAAATCAGGTGTCAGCACAACGACGATCGGCCGGGTGGCCCGTTTTCTCAGAGATGAGCCACATGGCGGCTACCGGTTCGCCCTCGACCAAGCGACAAGTAATAAGTTGAAAGAAAAAACATGACCGACCGTTTAAGGATTGCCCTTCAGAAAAAAGGGCGCTTGGCTGATGATAGCTTCGAGCTTTTAAAAAAATGCGGTTTGCGGTTTGCTATTCGGGGCGGCGGATTGCTCGCACGCGTCAAAAACATGCCGATTGATCTCTTGCTCGTCCGAGATGATGACATTCCGAATTTTGTGGCCAATGACGCCGCCGATATCGGGATTGTGGGCGAGAATGTTCTAGTGGAGGAGCAGCTCGTCAACCGCGAGGGGCTCGACGCGGAAATCACAATGCGCCTTGGCTTCTCTCGTTGCAAACTGTCTCTTGCCGCGCCCAATGACGGCGTTATTGACAGTATCGAGCAATTAAACGGAACTCGCATCGCCACGACCTATCCCGGTGTGCTCGGGAATTTCCTGAAAGAGCGAGGCATTTCTGCCAAATCGGTAGAGATGAAAGGCGCAGTCGAGTTAGCCCCGTCCATCGGAATTGCAGAGAGCATTTGCGATCTGGTGTCTTCCGGCGCAACCCTCGAAGCAAATGGCCTCAGCGCCTTTGAAACAATATTAGAGAGCGAAGCGGTTTTGATTCAATCCGGCCGTAAACTTTCTGCGGATAAACAGGCGCTTCTAAACAAGTTGATGAGCCGCATAGACGGCGTCATCAAGTCGTCCGAGACAAAGTACATTATGCTCAACGCGCCCAAAGACAAAGTCGCTGCGATTACCGAATTGCTTCCGGGCTCGGATTCTCCAACCATCATTCCTTTGGCCGGTAAAGAAGACTTGGTGGCACTTCAGGCTGTTTGCACAGAGAATATCTTTTGGGAAACACTTGAAGATTTGAAGGCGTTAGGAGCGCGGGCCATTCTTGTTCTCCCTATCGAAAAGATGATGAGCTAATCATGCAGCGCTTCTACTGGTCAGATTTATCCGAGGAAATGCGTGAGAGCGCCCTTTCCCGCCCCGCGGCGATTGCGGATGACAAAATGGTCTCGTCGGTACGAGATATCATGGCAGGCGTTAAATCCGGCGGGGATAAAGCGGTCATAGATTATACGGCAAAATTTGACGGGGTGACATCCGAAACACTTCTCATACCATCAGAAAAGCTTGAAGCGGCGTGGGAGGCCCTGCCCGACGCAGACAAGACAGCGATTGAAACCGCCAAAAGCAATATTGAGCAATTTCACTTTGCACAAAAGCCTCAAGATATTTCCGTCAAGACCATGAAGGGCGTCTACTGCCGGAGAGAATCGCGCGCGATTGGTACGGCTGGGCTGTATGTGCCCGGTGGAACGGCTCCTCTCGTCTCGACGCTTTTGATGCTGGCCATCCCAGCCAAAGTCGCCGGCGTCCGCAACCGGATTGTTGTCACGCCGCCGGGTAAGGACGGCCTAATCAATCAAGCCATTCTTGCGGCCGCCTATAGATGTGACGTGACCGCCGTTTATGCTTGCGGCGGCGCGCAAGCAATTGCCGCGCTGGCTTACGGCACGGAAACAATACCGCGTTGTGACAAGATTTTTGGACCCGGCAATGCTTGGGTAGCTACGGCGAAATCCTTAGCGGCGCAGGAGCCGGGCGGCCCGGGGATTGATCTGCCGGCTGGACCGTCAGAAGCGATGGTCTTGGCCGGACGCAAATCGAATGCTGTCTTTGTGGCCTCAGACTTATTGAGTCAGGCCGAGCATGATACGCTCGCTCAAGTGATATGCGTTTCCACCTCTTCGGACAAAGCGCAAGAGATTGAAGACGCGGTTCAAAAACAGATTCAGACCTTGCCCCGTAAAGCGATCGCCGAACAGGCGCTGGATTACGCACGCATGATTATTGCCGAAAGCCGCGCCGATGTTGTGGATATTGTAAACCGCTACGCGCCTGAGCATTTGATAATTCAGATGAAGGATCCAGAAATGCTCGTGCCAAACATCCGGAATGCGGGATCTATTTTTCTGGGCCCCTGGACGCCAGAAGCTGTCGGCGATTATGCAAGCGGGACAAATCACACCCTACCTACTTACGGCGCAGCGCGGGCCTACTCCGGCGTCACGCTGGAAAGTTTTATAAAATATATCAGCGTGCAGCGCTTGACCAAAAAAGGGCTAAAAAACCTCGGCCCTACCGTGGAGAGGCTCGCTACGATGGAAGATTTGGAAGCCCACCGGCGGGCTGTCTCGCTCCGACTGGAGACGCTCAATGACTAAACCTGATTGGCCTTATTCAATTGCCCGTAAAGCGGTACTTGCGTTTGACAGCTATTCCGCCCGCGGCGGCAGTACGGACGCTTTGCATCTCGATGCCAATGAGAATCCTTATGCGCCCCCACCGGTGACAGGGGTCGCGAATTATAACCGCTACCCTGAGCAGCAACCCCCTGCCTTGCGGCAACGTCTGGCGGATATTTACGGCACCAAGCCCGAGCGGATTTTAGTCGGGCGCGGCGCGGATGAAGGCATTGAAATCCTCCTTCGGACATTTTGCGAGGACGGTCAGGACAGCATCCTGATTTGCCCGCCGACCTTTGGGTACTACAAGACTGTCGCGGACATACAGGGCGCGAGAACCGTAGAAGTGCCTCTCTCCGAAAGCTATGAATGGGATGTAAATGGAATTCGTAGTGCGGCGTCAGAAACGAAAAATCTGAAAGCTATTTTCATTTGTTCTCCAAATAATCCTACGGGCAATGAAATCGCCCGTAACTCTGTTTTGGAAATAGCCAAAGCCTTTCCCAATACATTTATCGTGGTTGATGAGGCCTATATTGAGTTCTCTGAGAGCGAAAGCTTTGTCGGTGAAATAACGGACTTCCCGAATTTGGTGATCTTACGCACCCTATCTAAAGCCTACGCTTTGGCCGGCGTTCGGGGTGGATGCGCCATAGCGGATGAGCGTGTGATTGAGCTTATGCTTAAAGTCTTGCCGCCTTATCCTATCGCCAGACCCGTTGAGAATGCAATTTTGAGCGCCCTCGCCCCAGCGGCGATGGGCGTTCACGCCGAGCGTATGACTGAAACGCTGGACGAACGCGAACGTATGGCGAAAGAGCTCAAGAAATCGCCTTTCGTGAAAACTGTTTATCCATCTGCGGCAAACTTTTTGCTACTGGAAGTGAAAGACGATGTAGGCTTGGTGAGAGAGCTGACCAAGCGCGCTATTAGAATTCGCGATTACCGATCGACGACCGGCAGGATGCGGATTTCTATTGGCTCGCCAGCCGAAAATACGCTGGCCCTGAAAGCTTTTGGAGTGGTTGCCGATGACAAAGCAGAACGTGTGGGAGAGGTCTTTCGTACGACGAAAGAAACTGACATTGCGGTGCGCGTCAATTTGGATGACACGTCCAAGGTCGAGATTGAAACTGGGCTCGGCTTTTTCGACCACATGCTGGAGCAGATCGCTAAGCATGGCGGAATGGGATTGCGGCTGACCTGTAAGGGCGACCTGGAAATTGATGCCCACCACACGGTGGAAGATACCGCCCTCGCCTTTGGCGAAGCGCTGCGTCAGGCCCTCGGCAATAAGGCCGGTATCGGACGCTACGGATTTGTGATGCCGATGGACGAGACCCAAGCCAAGGTCGCGATTGACCTTTCGGGCCGTCCGGCTGCTGTGTTCAAAGGCACATTCCCGACTGATCATATCGGGGAGTTCCCTGTCGAAATGTGTCCGCACTTCTTTGAAAGCCTGGCGCAAAGCCTAGGCGCGGCGATTCACATTGATGTTCAGGGCGATAATTCGCATCATATTGTTGAAGCCTGTTTCAAGGGCGTGGGGAGAGCGCTTCGTCCAGCATTTGCCAAAACAGGCACATCCGAAATGCCGTCCACCAAAGGTATGTTGGCGTGAGCCTAGTTATTATTGATACGGGCTGCGCTAATCTCTCTTCCGTCGCTTTTGCTTTTGGGCGATTAGGCGTGGAATCTGAAATCACGGCCGTGGCCAGCCGAATTCAGCAGGCGGAGCGTGTTGTGCTCCCAGGTGTGGGCAGCGCGCCTTATGCCATGCAAAAAATCCGGGATCGCAACCTCGTCCCAGTAGTGCAAGGTTTGAAGCAGCCGGTCCTGGGAATTTGCTTAGGTATGCAACTTCTCTTTGAGACCCTTGAGGAAGGCGATCAACGCGTGGACGGATTCGGCGTGGTCAAAGGTCATGTAGGAGCCTTGGACACTCAAGATAACCCCAGCCCGCATATGGGATGGAACACCCTTTCCACTGTGAACGACGATTCGTTGCTAAAAGGAATAGATGAAGATGAGTATGCTTATTTCGTCCATTCCTTTGCGGCGCCTGTCGGCGATTACACTTTAATGAAATGCGAATACGGCACCTCTTTCAGCGCTATTATTCGACAAGATAACTTCAGGGGTTGCCAGTTTCACCCGGAACGCAGTAGTGCCACGGGCTCACGTATATTGAAGAATTTTCTGGACCTGCCTGTATGATTATCCCGGCTATTGACCTTATCGACGGACGCTGTGTGCGCCTTTTCAAAGGCGACTTCAATCAACGTACCGATTACGACGAAGACCCTATTGATGTTGCTAAACGTTTTGCGGCAGAAGGAGCAGAGCGTATGCACATTGTTGACCTAGACGGTGCAAAACACGGCAAATCATCTCAGTCAGATCTGATAATGAAAATCGCCGCGGAAAGCGGTCTCAAGGTTCAAACCGGAGGCGGAATCCGTGACCTTTCACAAATTCAACGCCTTCTTGATGGCGGCATAGACAGAGTTGTCGTGGGGTCACTCTCAGTCACGAACCCGCAAATGGTGAAATTCTGGTTGAATGAAGTTACCCCCTCTAAAATCGTCGTCGCTCTAGACGTTAATTTAGACGAAAACGGGGTGCCCTTCCCCGCAACGCGCGGGTGGTTGGAAGCCGGAAAAAGATCGCTTTGGGAAATACTGGATGATTACTCCGGTTCCGGCCTGAACACGGTTTTGGTTACGGATATTGGTCGGGACGGTGTTTTGGGCGGTTCAAACGTTGAGCTTTATAAAGAAGTTCAATCCAGTTATCCGACCTTGAACGTGATTACGTCCGGAGGCGTCGGGTCGCTCAAAGATGTGAAAGCGCTCAAAGCTCTTAAACCCCACGGCATTATCATCGGCAAAGCTCTCTACGAGAATAAATTTACGGTCGAAGACGCGGTCGCATGTTAAGCTTTATTCCATGTTAGCACGTCGCATCATACCCTGCTTGGACGTGCGCGAGGGACGTGTTGTCAAAGGCGTGCAATTTAAGAATCACGAGGATGTCGGCGGCATTTTAGACCTGGCACTCAGATATCGAGATGCCGGTGCGGATGAGCTGGTTTTTTACGACATCACCGCCTCGGTTGATGACCGGTCAGTTAGTCCGGATTGGGTCAAGAAAGTCTCCCAAGTCCTTGATATTCCTTTCTGTGTGGCGGGCGGCATCAAATCCGTTGAAGCTGCAGGTGCCAGATTGGCGGCGGGAGCTGACAAAATCAGCATCAACTCCCCGGCCCTAACGAACCCCCAATTGATCACCGAAATGAGCAATGCTTTTGGCCAGCAATGCATCGTAGTCGGAATAGATAGCTTTGAAGATAAAGGCACTTATCGAGTCCGTTCTCATACCGGCGACCCCAACAAGCAACGCGAAACGGGACGCGAAACGCTGGCTTGGGTAAAAGAAGCGTGTCAGCGAGGCGCAGGCGAAATCGTGCTCAACTGCATGAATCAGGACGGCGTTCGAAAAGGGTATGACGTAAAACAACTCGCCGCGGTCAGAGCTGTGTGTCCCGTTCCCCTCATTGCCAGTGGCGGCGCCGGTGAAATTGTACACTTTAAAGACGTGTTTGAACAGGCCAATGTGGACGGCGCGCTCGCGGCTAGCGTTTTTCATAAGAATATCATTCCCATTCCGACACTCAAATCAGACTTATCTAAATCCGGGATAGCGATTCGATTATGATGAACATTTCAGAACATATTGATTTTGCCAAAGGCGACGGTCTCGTGCCCGCTATTGTGCAAGACGCTCAGACCCTTCAGGTTCTCATGCTTGGCTATATGTCCAAGGAAAGCGTCGCCAAAACCCACGAAACGAATAAAGTTACGTTCTACAGCCGCTCACGTAAAACTCTTTGGACTAAAGGCGAGAGCAGCGGAAATTACCTGAATTTCGTCTCTATGACCGTTGACTGTGACAACGACACATTGCTGGTCATGGCAAATCCAGAAGGCCCAACCTGCCATACCGGAACTGTGTCCTGTTTCGGCGATCATGGCGCAAGCGGCGTCGGCTTTTTGGGACACCTTAATAATGTCGTGAAAGGACGTGTCGGAGCTTCAGCGGACGAGTCTTACACAGCCAAATTGCTTTCTGGGCCATTACGCCGCGCAGCGCAAAAAGTTGGAGAAGAAGGCGTTGAAACGGCCCTCGCTGCAGTGGCCGAAGACGACGAAGCTTTGCTCGGAGAAAGCGCGGACTTGCTATACCACTTGATTGTCTTGCTGAGGGCCAAAGGCTTGTCCTTAACAGACGCTATCGAAGTCCTTCAAGGCAGACATAAATAATAAGTCGAGGCTGAGATGAAGGTCCCGCAAATATGCGGGACAGATTTTTTATACCTTAGAAAACCTCATAGGTCTTACTAACCGGGAGGGGTTGCCATTTTCCGTCGATAAAATGAATGCCGCACTCAGTTTTATCTGAGTGACGCCAACGCCCTGCCCTTGGGTCTTCTCCCTCTGAAACCCGCGTTGTGCAAGGCTGACAGCCAATCGAGAGATAGCCGAGCGCAAGCATGGGGTGCGGCGTCAAATCATGGCGGCGCATATAAGCGGTCACGTCCTTGGCGCTCCAATAAGCCAGTGGATTGATTTTCACCTGTTCTCCACCGAGCTCCAATATTGGCATATCGGCCCGCTGGGGGGTCTGGTATCGCTTTCGCCCGGTGATGCGGGCGTCATACTGGCGAATAACTTTATCCAATGGCCGCACCTTTCGAAGGTCACAGCAGGCATCAGGGGCCGATTGGTTAAGATCGCCCTTGGGGTCTTCGGCTTTAACTTCTTCTGAGTCAGCGCGAATATTTTGAAAGTTCGTTAAACCTAAATCTTCGATGAGCATGTCGCGATAGGCTAGAGTTTCACGAAAGTGCTTACCTGTATCAAGGAAAATGATCGGCAGGTCAGGTTCGATTTTAGAGACCATATGAAGGAGCACGGCAGAATCCGCGCCAAGAGAAGATGCCAATACTATCTGTCCCTCATAGGCCTCAATCGCTTTTTTTAATGCACTCTCCGCTGAAAGCCCGTGATACGGGTCTTTGGCGGTTTCAGTCGTTCTAAACCCAGTGGGGCGCGCATCAAGGACACTCGTTGCAGGGCCCGACGGCACAGCGTATCCTCGTTGATAGGTCAGATCAAATTGATCTAAGGCCTTGAACCAGCTTCCTTCGGTATGGCGCTCAAACAAACCAGGCTCTAGCTTGACCGCATTATATCCGCACTGCATTGCGAAAGCATATTGATCCGGAATGAGAGGCCCCTCGGCAATTAGCTGGCCTGTAAACCCGGCTCGTTGCCGCAAAAGCCGGCCCAGAGAAAACCCTCGCCCGTCCGTAAAAGCGGGAAAGGATACCACAACCGTCTTCGCTCGCGGCAAATGCGGTTCGATATTTTCAAAAGATTCTTCACCGCCCACGCGCAATATATCAGCGCTGTTATGCCCGGCGAATTCTTCGATGGAAAATATATTATCACTCGGCGGAGGCGATTGCGGCTGCCCGCCCGTGATTAAAACATCAGGCGTCGACATAGAGCACCTCCTTAAATGTTTCGACTCCAGCGCGGCGCACTGTGTCGATAAAACGTTCTTCGTCTTCACGAATTTCTATATAATGGTCGACCATGCGCTCGATGCCGTCGATGAGCTCTTCTTGTGAAAAACCCGGCCCGGTGATTTGTCCTAGAGCTGTATTTTCAGACGGGTCGCCGCCGATTTTAACTTGGTAGAATTCGACGCCGGCTTTTTCCAACCCTAAAATGCCAATATGGCCGACATGATGATGTCCGCAGGCATTGATACAGCCGGAAATCTTGATCTGCATCTCGCCAATAACGGCTTGACGTTCTGCGTCCCAAAAACGCTCGGCAATGGCCTGAGAAACCGGAATAGATCTGGCTGTCGCAAGCGAGCAGAAATCCATACCTGGGCAGCAAATAATATCAGTGATAAGACCAATATTACCCTCGGCCATTTTGGCTGCGACCAGTTTCTTATAGACGTTTTCCAACTCCTGAGTTTCCACATAAGGCAGAACAAGGTTTTGTTGATGCGTTGTGCGAATTTCGGAAAAACTGAATTCATCCGCGAGGTCAGCGGCAATGCGCATTTGTTCAGAGGTGATATCCCCTGGCGCGCGCTCTTTCGGTTTCAGAGAGATATTGACGATAGAATAGCCCGGCGTTTTATTTTCCAGAACGTTATGTTTCAGCCAACGGGCAAAAGCTGGGTCGTCAGTCTGGGCCTCAAAATCTTCCAACTTTTTATAATCAGGCTGTGAGAAATACTGAGTGATACGGTCCACCTCCTCGGGCGATACCGCAATATCAAGCGGAACAAGCTCTGCATATTCGGACTCAACCTGAGCGCGAAAGCTCTCAATTCCAGTTTCCTGAACAAGAATTTTAATACGAGCTTTATATTTATTATCCCGACGGCCGAAACGATTATAAATGCGCAAGGTCGCCTCAAGATACGGAAGCAATTCCACTCTAGGTAAGAAGTCCCGCAGAACCTGACCGATCACGGGCGTACGTCCTAAACCGCCGCCGACATAAACTCGGTAGCCTATTTCGCCTTGGTCATTTTCGATGATTTCAAGACCGATATCATGGGCCCGGATGAGGGCTCTATCTTTTTTGGATGCGATGACGGCAATCTTGAATTTTCGCGGAAGAAAGGCGAATTCAGGATGCAATGTTGACCATTGGCGCAGGATTTCACAGGTCGGACGCGGGTCCTCTAGTTCATCGGCGATCGCCCCGGCGTAAGGATCAGATGTGACATTGCGGATGCAATTGCCAGACGTCTGAATGGCGTGCATTTCAACGCTGGCTAACTCCTTAAGCATATCCGGAACATCCGTTAGCTCGGGCCAGTTAAATTGCACATTTTGCCGGGTAGTAATATGTCCATATCCCCGGTCATATTTATCTGCGAGGTCAGCTAGTTTACGCATTTGCGTGGAGTTAAGCGTTCCATAAGGTACAGCAACCCGCAACATATAGGCATGAAGTTGAAGGTAGAGACCGTTCATAAGACGCAGAGGGCGGAACTCAGCCTCGCTTAATGCGCCGCTTAACCGGCGCTCGACCTGCGCTTTGAACTGCGCAACGCGAGAGGACACCATTTCGGCGTCAAATTCATCATATCTATACATGATTAGACCTTTTGAATATCAAGAGGAACATGAGTAGCCGTGTCATAGCTCGGCCCCCTGACGCGGAATTTTTCGCGGTAACGAACGGGAAGGCCTGACTCTACTTCTACGTCTATGAAGTACGGCGCTACGACATCATTGGCTTGTTCGCTTTCTTCGCCGATACTTTCCATCTTCCCAATGATTTCATCGTCTTCAGTGATAAGCGCCTCGGAATATTTCATCGACCAGTCAAACTCCGGTGTCAGCCAAACGTTTAGGCCGTCGCGTAAAGTATTCGCGGTCAGGGATTGAGGTCCCTTACCTTTATGTTTTGCGGAACTCATGAGACAGCCTTTAAGATTTGGGTGACTTCAGCTCTATTCGCCGAATAGCCAAGCATCAAAACAGCAGGACCTTTAATCCCGGCTTTAATCATATCGTCGGCCAAAGAGGAGAGTTTCGTACTAACGACTTTCTGCTCAGGCCGGGTGGCGTTTTCCACCACCGTGACAGGCGTCTCTGCGCTGGCGCCGTGAATAAGAAGACGCCCCTGAATGAACCGAGACGCGCCAACGCCCATATAAACGATCGCGCGGGAATCTGGTTTGGCGAGCGTCTTCCAATCCTGCTCAGCATAGCCTTTGGTGTCATGCCCGGTTAGGAAGATGACAGAAGAATTTTTGCCGCGTGTTGTCAGGGACGCTCCGATTTCCGCCGCCGCGCCTGCTGCTGCCGTAATGCCCGGAACGATGCGGAAAGGTATGTCCGCGTTCCGCAATACATTGATTTCTTCGTCAGCCCGGCCAAAGATCAAAGGATCGCCGCCTTTTAGCCGAACGACATGAAATCCTTCGCGTGCTTTCTCGACAATTATGGCGTTGATGTTTTCCTGCGTGACCGATGGCCCATTCGGTGTTTTTCCGACATAAATATATTCAGCTTCGCGCCGCCCTAATTCAAGGACTCCTTGGCTGACTAGCCGATCATAAATAATTACATCGGCGCCGTGGAGGGCCTGCTGCGCGGCAAAGGTCAGAAGGTCTGGATTACCTGGCCCTGCCCCGACGAGCGCAACCTGCCCTGTTTTCACCTCGTTTGAATTTAACAAAACATTTTCAACCGTTTGCGTAAATGTCTTCGCGTCTTGCCTTAGCTGATGAGAGAGGTCTTTCCCGCCAAAAATATTGGCCCAAAAGCTCTGACGATCAGACAGACTTGGCAATTGTTTCTTGACTTTCGCTCTCAGCTTTTTCGTCAGCAAGGCGAGTTTTCCAAGGTCAGCTGGCAGGCGCTTTTCCAAATCGGATTTTAACGCCCGGGCAAGACCCGGCGTCGTGCCTTCTGTTCCGATAGAGATGAGTACCGGCGATCGGTCAACGAGGGCCGGCGTGATGAAATCACAGGCTGACTTTTGATCTGCAGCATTGGCTAAAACACCCTGTGCGCGGGCCAAATTAGCGATTCGGGCGTTAAGAACGTCATCTTCGCTAGCCGCGTATACCAAACGTGCGCCAGCTAGATCCGATGCTTCAAAACTTTTTTGCAGCCAATTTAGACGCCCCTGCTCTGCCCAGCGCGCGATCTCCGCACTTATGTTTTCTGAGATTACCTCGAGGCGCGCCTCTGTCTTAATAAGAGTCCGCAATTTGGCTTCTGCCGCGTCGCCGCCACCAAAGACGCGGAATGTCACATCTTTCGTCTCTATATGTATTGGAAGGTATCGCATGTCTTCCGCCTCTGATTTAAAAGAGCTTCGAAGCTCTCACTCCTAGGCCCTTGCCTTGTTTGAGTGTTCTATATATAGAACGAACTGAGCAAAATCTAGTCCAAGCGGAAAATAGTTTGCAGGAAATCTTCACAGTGGTGTGAGGACATGACAGGAAAGACCATGGCGAGACAAAAACGACAATATTGCCCGGAAGCCGATGCTTTATCTGAAAAGCTCGGCCAAACGATCCTTCGCTTGCGTACGGCGGACAAATTGTCGTTAGGCGAATTGTCCGAAATGTCCGGTGTCGCCAAGTCGATGATTAGTCAGATTGAAAAAAATGAAACAAACCCTTCTTTGGCAACACTGTCGCGTCTGAGCCTGGCCCTAAAAACCAGTGTCGAAGCTATGGTGTCGGCGGAAGAAAATCAGGACGTCTTAGTAGAAAAGTTATTTGTGCAGGATATCCCGCTCCTCAAAAGCGAAGACGGCCTATGTGAACTCCGTATCATTGGCTCCGTCGACACATTGCAATGGGTGCAGTGGTACGACTTTAGGGCTGAACCGGGCGGCATTCTTAAAAGCTCCCCCCACCCCGCTGGTTCTGTTGAAAACCTGAGCATTCTTGCCGGAGAAGTGACAGTCGAAGTTGGTTCAAAAAGTTGGACGGCTAAGGCAGGAGAAACGATCCGCTACCGGGGAGATTTTGAACACAGCTTAACCAATACAGGGGACACGCCGGCCCACGCCACGATGGTCAACATTCTGGCCCATATGGTGCGCACCCAGGCTTTATAATGAATGAAGGCCCCGCCTCCTAAAGCCTTGCGTCCCTGCAAAACTACTTTATTGAGCCAGCATGACCTACCATTCCCACCTTGATACGTCAGTAAAAGCCAATTTTGGAGAGGCGTTGCTGGCCTCCTTGGCGCCGGATGGTGGTTTATGGATGCCCGATAGGCTCCCTTATTTTACGCCGGAACAAACAGCCAAGCTCGGGGCTCTCCCTTTCTGGGCCTGCGCCGCCGAATTGGCCCAACACTTTATAGATGAGGCTTTTGACGCAACGGCATTAAGGTCACTTTGTGAGGATGCCTATAATTTCCCGGTTCCGATGAAAACACTTCAGGGCGCTGAGTTAGATACAGCCATGACCGAAGTGGCAAATGAGTACATTCTCGAACTCTTCCACGGACCAACGCTTGCTTTCAAGGACTTCGCTGCCCGGTTTATGGGACGTTCTGCTTCTGAACTCATGAAATCAAAAGGGCAAACCCGGACGATTTTGGTGGCAACCTCCGGTGATACAGGCGGAGCCGTCGGCGATGCATTCCTAGACCAAGGCGGCATTCGGGTCGTCATTTTGTATCCCGAGGGCGGGGTTAGCAAAGTTCAGGAACAGCAACTCTGTACAATAGGAAATCATAACTCAAATGTTCAAGCTGTCAGCTTGCAAGGCACTTTTGACGACTGCCAGCAACTCGTCAAAGATGCGTTTGCAAACAAAGCATTGAGTGAAAAACATAACCTTATGTCGGCCAATTCAATTAACGTGGGCCGTGTAATCCCTCAGAGTTTTTATTATTTTTGGACATCTCTGCAAATAAAGGCTGCCCACCCCGGCGTGCCGGTCGTCTATTCTATTCCGTCAGGGAATTTAGGCAATCTAACCGGAGGAATCATCGCCAAGAAAATGGGAGCGCCAATTAGTCGGTTTGTTGTCGGCAATAACGCTAACGACCCGTTTGTGGATTACCTTGAGGACGGTGAGTATCGCCCGAGGCCGTCCGTCCCGACACTGTCAAACGCGATGGATATAGGCCGTCCAAACAACTTTCCACGTATTCTAGACCTTTTGGACAAGGACTTCGAAAAAGTCTCCGAGCTTTGCTGGGGGGCGTCCTTCTCAGACGAAGAAACAGAACGCCACTTGCGCCGCGTCTATAATAAAACCGGCTATATTATGTGCCCACATACTGCCGTTGGGCATCTGGCTATGGAAGCTTTTTCCGAAGATGTTGAACGAGATTTCATAAAGGTTACCGTTGCAACGGCCCATCCCGCCAAATTTGCAGATAGCGTCGAGCGGATTATTGATACTAAAATCGACCTACCTGACCCTTTAGCTAAAGCCATGAAACAAGAAAAACGCGTTACTTCCCTTGCTCCGACTCTTAACGCTCTGTCAGATTATCTTGGGTAAAACGTGAAACTGAGCCGCTCAGAATTTGAAGCCAGATATAACTCAGGGAAATTGCGACTGGCTTTTATCGGTATGTCTAATATCGGCAAAAGCTATACTGCTAAACGTGTGGCGGATCGGTTCAATTTCACCTTAGTTGAGGTCGATAAACTGATTTGGGAAGAATTGGGTCATGACGACATGGCCAGTTTCGCCGAATGGCAAGGCCAGCCTTACTCCGAGAACTATTCTGAACGCGAAGACAAATCCATTGGCCTTGAAACGATGGCCACTCGAAAGGCCCTTAGCGTAAAAAGTTGCAATACAATTCTCGATACAACTGGAAGCGTTATCTATACTGGCGACCGCGTTTTAAAAGAGCTCAGCCGAACACACTACGTTGTCTATATTCAGGCGACAGAAGACGCTTTGGTGAGGTTGAAATTGCAGTACTTTCAGCAGCCCAAGCCCCTCATTTGGAAAAGTTATTTCGAACAAGAACTGGGTCAATCTGACAAAGACGCTGTTCTGGCTTCTTACCCAAAACTTTTAGAAGCGCGCGCCGAAAGCTATGAGGCTCTGGCTGATACTGTCCTCTCAAGCGAGTATATCCTTGATACGGGAGTATCTATCGAAGATATATTTGAGGGCTTAAAGCCAGTCCTGTAAAAGTTTGTCTTTTGCGAGTTCGCCCAGAAAATCGATGTGGTCACTCCGGCTATTTAAGCAAGGAACGGCCGTAAAGTTTTCTCCGCCCGCTTCCAGAAAGCTATCTCTCGCTTCAATCTTGATTTCTTCCAGCGTCTCCAGACAGTCTGCGGCAAAGCCCGGCATCATAACGGCGACGTTTTTAACCCCCTGCGCGGGCAGGCTTTCTAAGGTTTTGTCCGTGTAAGGACGCAGCCAGTCTTTCGGACCAAAGCGGGACTGAAATGTCGTATATAGGTAGTCCTCGGAATAGCCCATATGATTTCGCAAAAGGTTCGTCGTCTCAAAACATTCGGCCTGATACGGATCACCCTTATCGACATAACTTTGGGGAAGGCCATGATAGGACGTCAGCACAGCATCGGGTTTCCATTCCAGAGAACCCAGATGGTCTCGTAAACTGTCAGCCAAGCATTTGATAAAACCCTCTTCCCGATAATAATCCCTTAGAAAACGAATTTCCGGGATATCCATTCGGGTCTTGAGGGCTTTGGCGACCCCGTCAAACACTGATGCCGTCGTCGCGCCCGCAAATTGCGGGTAGAGAGGAAGGACTGCAATGCGGGTACAGCCTTTTCGCATGAGAGCGTCGATAGCCGAGGAGATAGATGGATTACCATAACGCATAGCGGTTTCGACATGAACCAAATCTTTGAACAGGTTTTGTACGCCAGCCGTCTGCGTTTGAGTGATTCTTATAAGTGGCGCCGTCTCAACGAGTTCTTTCTGTTCTGAAAATTCGGGCTCGTTCCAGATGGATCGATAGGCTTTTGCAGACTTTGCCGGCCGCACCCGAAGAATTACGCCGTGCAATATAGGACACCATATCCAACGGGATGTATCAATTACCCGGCGGTCATGTAAAAACTCAAATAGGTACTTCCGCGTCGCCTCGGGCGTAGGAGCGTCTGGCGACCCCAGATTTACCAGAATCAGTCCGGGTTTTGATGACATTAATAGGCTCCGTGGCTCATTTTTTTTGACCAATACATGGACAGCATTGACCTTCTCGCGGGAGTGCTTACGAATAAGGCAAAAGTTTGGCTTGCCAAGATTAGTCTGTAATAAAGTTAAACTACATACTGGGCAAAAATATAAGAGGACAATATGAAGCTGTTTCTATCATCCGCCGTAAGTGCTTTGGCCTTAACCATTGCGGGGTGCGGTAACTCCGTTGAAGTTCCGTCTGATAATGTGGACAAAATGGTCGAAGCAGCGAGTCCCAGTGGCGATCAAGTTACGGTGCAAGATGCCAAAGAATTTTTGGAAAGTGCCGAACAAGAGAAAAGTGTTCTGAATGAATACCAAGCCCGCGTCGATTGGGTTAACAACAACTTCATTACCGAAGATACCAATTGGCTAGCCGCAAAAGCTTCTGAACAGGCCTCATTGCTGGACACGCGGCTGGCAAATGAAGCAAAGCAGTTTAACGGCTTGAACTTGCCGGAAGACATGCGCCGCAAAATGGACGGTCTAAAACGAGCGTCGAATTTCCCCGCTCCTGAGCGCCAAGGCGCAGCCAAAGAACTTTCTGAAATCATGACAGGGCTTAATGCAGCCTACGGGACAGGCAAGTTTGAATATAAAGGCGAAATGATAACGCTGACTGAAGCCAGCGATATCATCGCGGAATCGGATGATCCCGAAGAGTTAAAAGCTATTTGGGAAGGCTGGCGGACAATTTCTATGCCCATGAAGGACGACTACGCCCGGATGGTCGAGATTGTGAATGAAGGATCTCAGGAGCTCGGCTACACAGACGCAGGCGCGTTGTGGCGCGGCGGCTATGACATGGATGCGGACGAATTTATTGCCGAAACGAACCGACTCTGGGAACAGGTGAAACCACTTTATGACCAACTACATTGTAATGTTCGCGCAGAGCTCAATGAAAAATACGGCAATGAGGTAGTGCCTTTGGACGAGCCTATTCGAGCTGATCTGCTCGGTAATATGTGGGCTCAGCAATGGGGCAATGTTTATGAAACTGTTGCACCTGAAGGGGCGGCTGAAGGCGTGGATACGACGCAACTTTTGGAAGACAACGACTATGACGCGCTGAAAATGGTTCAGACAGCCGAGAAGTTCTTTACATCCATGGGATTTGAGCCGCTGCCGGATACGTTTTACGAGCGATCACTGATTACCAAACCCGAGGATCGTGAAGTTGTTTGCCATGCCTCGGCCTGGGACATTGACGAAAAAGACGATATCCGCATCAAAATGTGTACCAAGGTCAACGGCGAGGATTTCTCGACTGTGCACCACGAGTTAGGACACAATTTTTATCAACGTGCTTACAAAAACCAACCCGTGTTTTATCGAAACGGTGCGAATGACGGCTTCCATGAAGCTATTGGCGACATGGTGGCCTTGTCTATTACCCCTGAATACCTCGTAAAAATCGGATTGCTAGATGAGAGTGAAGTTCCTGGTGAAGACGCTGACTTGGCGCTGTTAATGCGTCAGGCGATGGACAAGGTCGCCTTCGTCCCGTTCGGTTTGATGGTGGATCAGTGGCGTTGGAAGGTTTTTTCCGGAGAGCTTACGCCGGCAAATTATAATGAAGGTTGGTGGGATCTTCGTGAGGAATATCAGGGCGTGAAACCCCCTGCTCCGCGCCCAGCCGATGCATTCGACCCCGGCGCAAAATATCATATTCCAGGTAATACGCCGTATATGCGCTATTTTCTTGCTCACATCCTGCAATTCCAGTTCCACAAAGCGGCCTGTGACGCCGTTGGATTTGAAGGCCCCCTTCACCGCTGCTCCGTTTATGGAAACCAGGAAGTTGGCGAGAAGTTCAACGCCATGCTTGAAATGGGCGCCTCCAAACCTTGGCCAGATGCGCTTGAAGCCTTCACAGGCTCCCGCGAGATGGATGGCTCCGCGATTCTTGAATATTTCGAGCCATTACAATCCTATCTGGAGGAACAGAATAAGGACCGGACTTGCGGCTGGTAATATCGAAGTTCACTTCGCGTAGTTAAGAGAGAAGAAAGTATTTGGGCATAGCCTCGGGTTATGTCCAACTCGGTTCAAAACCTAGACTCAAACTCCGACACACCGATTCGAACGACGATTCCACGTATTCTTATCGCAACAGACTCGGTTGAAAAAATCAAAGACTTGGCCGCGCAACTGCGCCAGCTTCGCTATGATGTCCAAATTTCTTTTTATGATGGAAAGACCTTGTCCGCGACGCCCCGCCGCGCGCCAGTAGCGCTAATCTGTCATTTTACAAAATTTAGGGATAAGTCTGCAGGTATTATCCGGATTCTAAAATCACATTATGCGCCTCATGACATTCCGGTTATAGGGGTGTCGCCTGTCCCGCATATTCATACAGAAACTGTTTTCGATACGGTTCTTGTCGAACCGGTTCATGCCTCTCAAATAGCTAACCGCGTGAACTCCTTGGTTCGGCTTGGGGCAATGGAGCGAGAGATAAAACTCCGGGTCAAAACGTTAGAAAAAGATTTCGGCCAAAGCGTCAGGATCGAGGATGACGGAGAGCATCCTCCCTTCAAAATCTTATTTATTGGACAGGCCTCACCCGGATTTATGGTCATCATTAACGCCTTACAGAGCAAAAACGTGGAAACCGTGGCGGCATTCACCTCTTTTAGCGCCTTTGACTACCTACACGAAACGAAGTTTGATGCGGTCGTTATGAATGCCCTTGAGCACCCTGAGCCGGCCTTGTCGATTTCTGAAACTATGCGGCGCAATGCACGCCTTTTCCATGTCCCGACACTCTTTTTGGTCAACTCGGACTCATTTGAATATTCTCAGAAGGCCCATAGTTACGGCGCGCGGGACATTATAAATGTAAATTCTGATGTGGAAGAAATAAGCGGCCGTATTCTCGAGCTTGCCAATTACCACCGCCTTCACGATAATTTGAAAGAGGAATTTGACTCTCTTGGCGACAACAGCTCCATTTGTGAAAAAAGTGGCTGTTTTACAAACCTCTTCATGGAGCGCCACGCCGAACGGGTCGTCAGAGCTAATCATAAAATCAAAGAGCCTGTTACTTTAATGGCGGTGAAACTACACCTGTGTTGCGCCGAAGAGGTATCAGAGGAACATGCAGAGAAGGCCTTATTGCAATTTGGACACATGCTGAAGAACTTGGTTCGGATGCAGGATTCTGTCGCCGCATACGAGGCAGATCGCTATTTATTGATGTTTCCGGGATCCAACGAAACGGAAGCAAAAGTGGTTCTGGAACGGGTCAAAGGCTTAGTTGCCTGCACGGCTTTTGAGGGCGGGTCTCAGAATTCCCCCCTAACGCTGACTATTGATTATGCCATTGCCGAAGCGATGTCCCACGAAAATAGCGATTTCACAATTGGGCGGTTGATGTCTGATCTAAAACGAGATCCCACGCGAAATTTCTTGGAAGCTTCAGCTTAGGTGCGCCGTCAAATCGGTTAGGTTATTAAAGCTTCAACCGCCCGTTTAGTCCCCCTGACGCGGGGTTTTGCATTTTCAAAATTACCCATCACTAAAATGGTCTGGTCCGGGCGCAATCGCCATCCGCTATTTTGTGTGATCGCATTCATGATGACGGACGGATCTTTTATATCAGAATGACGCATAGAAAGGACTAGCCCCTTAGGTCCCGCATCCACTTTTTCCACATGAGCCTTCCGACATAAGCGTTTGATTTGCATAACTTCAAAGAGCGAACGTACTTCGTCAGGTAAAGGCCCGAAACGGTCAATGAGTTCAGCCATTAATGCGTTCCCACCTTCATCATCTTCTATATCCGCGATTCGTCGGTAAGTCGTAAGACGAAGATTCAGGTCAGAAATATAGTTTTCAGGTATGAGAATCGCGACACCGACATTCACTTGTGGGGTCCAACCTTGATCGCTAGCCGCTTCATCGTTTCGAAGCTCAGCCACGGCCTCTTCTAGCATGTGCTGGTAAAGCTCTACGCCTAACTCTTTCATATGACCGGATTGTTCTTCGCCCAGCGGGTTACCGCCGCCGCGCATGTCCAAATCGTGGCTCGCCAAGGTAAACCCGGCTCCCAAAGTATCGAGAGACTGGAGGATTTTGAGGCGTTGCAGCGCCTCTTTCGTTGCCACATGCTCATCCGGCATTGTCAAATACGCATAGGCGCGAATTTTAGAGCGCCCGACGCGGCCCCGCATTTGATAGAGCTGAGCAAGTCCGAAGCGATCTGCGCGGTAGACCACCATTGTATTCGCCGACGGAATATCGATTCCGCTCTCAATAATCGAAGTGGAGATCAACACATCGTACTCGCCATCATAAAACGCGTTCATGATGTCTTCGAGCGCCCCTGCCCCCATTTGGCCATGGGCGATGACATAGCGGACCTCGGGCACAGAAGCTCTCATAAACTCCTCGATACGAGGGATGTCTGCTATGCGAGGTGCCACGAAATAGGACTGCCCGCCTCGATAGCGTTCCCTCAACAATGCTTTACGGATCGATATCTCATCAAAAGGCATCACGAAGGTCCGGACCGCCAACCGGTCTACAGGAGGTGTCGCAATTAATGACAGGTCGCGGATGCCGGAGAGAGCCATTTGGAGCGTGCGGGGGATGGGCGTCGCCGTTAAGGTCAACATGTGGACGTCAGCGCGAAGCGCTTTCAAGCGTTCTTTGTGCTGGACGCCAAATCGTTGCTCTTCATCAACAATGACGAGACCTAGATTGGCAAACTTTATCGTTTTAGCGAGCAGAGCGTGAGTGCCGATGATGATATCGCATTGCCCGTTCGAAAGAGCTTCTTTCGCTGCAGTCGCCTCTTTGGTCGAAACTAGACGCGAAAGCTGCCGGACGCGTACTGGCCACCCTTTGAAACGGGACGAGAAAGTCTTGTAATGCTGACGAGAGAGAATTGTTGTCGGCGCGATAATGGCGACTTGTCGGCCGCTCATCGCGACCGCAAAGGCAGCGCGTAGAGCGACTTCAGTTTTGCCAAACCCGACATCCCCGCAAATCAACCGGTCCATAGGTCGACCACTTTCTAGATCGGTAAAAACATCCTGAATGGCGTTGAGCTGGTCATCCGTTTCAACGTACGGGAAGCGCGCGGCAAACTCGTTATACGTCCCACTATCAATATCCAGCGGCTCTATCGTGCGCATAGCCCGCTTAGCGGCAATCTTTATAAGCCCCGCTGCAAGGTCTTTGAGTTTCTCCTTGGCCTTAGCCTTGCGAGACTGCCACGCAACTCCGCCGAGTTTATCAAGCACAGCCCCTTCGGCGGCTGACCCGTATCTTGATAATAGTTCGATATTTTCAACAGGCAGGAAAAGCTTTGCGCCCCCGTGATATTCTAGCTCAAGGCAATCATGCGGCGCATCTTGGACTTGTAGAGTCTTCAAGCCCAAATATCGCCCTAAACCGTGATCGATATGCACGATCAGATCACCTGGCTGCATCGCCGTAGCGTCCGAGATAAAGTTTTTGGCTTTGCGCTTGCGACCACGATTGACCAATCGGTCACCCAAAATGTCTTGCTCTGAAATCACGCTCAAGCCGTCAATGACGAAGCCTTGATCTATTGGCAGGACCGTTCGCCAAGCGCTCCCAACTGGTTTGTCGAATATTTCCGGGCCACGAGCTAATTTTGGTAGAGCGAAATCATGATCTTCGAAAACATTGCCGAGTCGATCAAGCGAGCCCTCCGACCATGCCGCGATAAGAATTTTTTGCTTTTCGGTTTTCAGTGTGTCGAGATGATCTTTGACCGCTTCGAATACGTTTGCGCCTTCTGTCCGACGTTCTGGAGAAAAGCTTCGACCCACACGCCCGCCAAAGTCGATCAGGTTTTCAGCGTCGGCGGGACGGAAAACGGAATGCGTTCTAACAAGAAGCGGAGACGTTAATTTGGACCACTCATCCGCATCTAAATAAAGCCGCGACGGTTCTAGTGGGCGGTAGAGCCCTGCGGATTTTGAAGGGTTACCTGACCCCGTGTCGCGGGCCTCTGCATGTTCTTTACGGGAAGAATAGAAATCTTCAATAGTATCCCAACGCTCTGTACGAGCTTCGTTCAGCAGCCCGTCAAAAGCATAAAGTGCGTCGGGTCCAGCATAGTCAAACATGGTTTCAGTATGAGAATGAAAGAGCGGCAGGTAATGCTCAATACCTTGCGTGCGAATACCGTCGCTCACAGCAGCGTATGTTGGATCCCGACTAATGCCTCCGCCAAAGGCGGCGACATAGCTTGTACGGAACAAGCTAATCGCGTCTTCAGAAAGGAACACTTCACTCACAGGAGCGAGTTGCACGTATTTTAGTTTGTCTGTCGTTCGCTGTGTGGTGACATCGAATGACCTAATACTCTCAAGTTCATCGCCAAAGAAGTCTAATCGGATAGGGTCTTTCAAGGCGGGTGGGAAAACGTCAATAATCCCGCCTCTGATGGCGTAATCTCCGGCTTCCATAACGGTGGAGGCGCGGGAATATCCATTATGATCCAAATAGGATTGAAGCTGTTCGCGCGGCATAGTTTGACCTGCCACCGCTTCAAATCCAGCTTCGGCTAAGGCAGAGCGCGGCGGAACCTTTTGCATGGCGGCGCTGCCGGTCGTAACGACAATCAGTTGGGTGTCAGGAGAGAGAGTTGCCAAAGTGAACAGCGCAGCCGCCCGTTTCGCCGCCAAAGATCGGCTCGGCGAAATCCTGTCATAAGGTAAACAGTCCCAAGCGGGTATATTTAGGACAACGATATCAGGCGCAAAATACCGGCAAGCCGCCGTAAAAGACGCCGCCCGGGTATCGTCCCGCGCAATGAAGACACCTCTGCCGCCGCGTTGTTTAACGGCTTTGCAAAAGACGAGCGCATCAGCCCCTTCCGGCAAGCCTGCGGCTGTCAGGGACTTCTCAGGCCCTGTATATCGGTTGAGCTGAATTTGCATGAATTAGGAGGACGGGTCGAATTGTTGAATGCGTTTTAAAAGAGGAGTATCGTAATTGGCCGGGACAGGTAGGTTTCCGGAAACCCAGCCGTAAATATCATGGTCTTTTGCGCTAAGAAGGTCTTCAAACATAGCGACCTCAACTTCAGACAAGGATTCGATGTGGGCTTTAGCGAAACCACCTAGAATAAGGTCAGCTTCTTTAAAGCCCCGATAATTGGCGCGATAGACAAGGCGTTTTCGGCGGGCATCCAGCATGGCGGCGCTGTAGCCGAAATAATCAGAGCTGTCACGGTGGCAATGCGGTCTTGCTTCAATTGTTTTGTCGCGTCAAAAGCCTATTATGTCAGCCGCCCGTCCGCAGCACCTCTTCCCGCTTTTTGCGGACATTCAGACGTTATCCGGCGTCGGGCCAAAGACGGCCCCCTTGCTGGAACGGGCTATGGGTGGGCGGATTAAAGATTTGCTTTTGACGGCACCGACAGGCGCTATTGACCGCTCCAATCGCCCAGGCATTGCAAATGCTGTTGCCGGAGAAATAAGCACCTTTCTTGTGACCGTTGGATCACATAGAGCCCCTTCCAACCGAAACCGCCCCTACAAAATTACTGTCTATGACAACAGCGGTGAAATGGATGTCATTTATTTCAAGGCGCGCGCGCCTCAAATGGAGCAGCTCTTCCCGGAAGGCACAGAAAGACTGATCTCTGGTAAGACCGAGAGTTTCAATGCCCAGCTTCAAATGACGCACCCTGATTATGTATTAGATCCGCAAAAATCTGATCTGATGCCGTCGATCGAGCCTTTATATCCGCTGACGGCCGGCCTTTCGCAAAAAATGGCAGGTAAAACTGTTCGCGCCGCGCTCTCTGTCTTCGAAACGGTACGAGACATGGGCGAATGGCTGGATAGCTCTTTTGTGTCGCAACAAAATTGGACCAGCTTTCAGGATAGCCTGAAAACCCTTCACAACCCGTCGCATGCCGTTGATATCAATGCAGAAAGTCCAATTAGTCGACGGCTCGCCTATGACGAGCTCTTCGCCAAGCAACTCGCAATTGCCCTCGTGCGTGAGAGCACAAGACGAGCGCATGGGCGGGAATTTCGTCATGACGGACATTATGTTCAAGACGTTCTCGACGCCGCCCCTTACTCTCCCACAGGCGCGCAATCGCGGGCATTTGAAAAGATAAAAATCGATATGCAGTCACCGTTCCGCATGGCGCGGCTTCTGCAAGGAGATGTTGGCGCCGGTAAAACATTTGTTGCGGCTTTGGCGGCGGCTTACGCAGCGGAGGCCGGAGTGCAGACGGCCCTTATGGCGCCGACAGAAATCTTGGCGCGCCAACATGCCGAAACCCTCAGCGTCCTTTTAGAGCCAGCAGGACTAACCGTCCAAGCGATCACGGGCCGCGACAAAGGAAAGGCCCGGCAAGCTCTGAATTCTGGGCTTGAAGCCGGATACATCGATGTCGTGGTCGGCACACATGCCCTGTTTCAAGACACAATGGCTTTCAAAGATTTGGGACTAGTCATCATTGATGAACAACACAGATTCGGCGTACGTGACAGGCTGCGTCTTGCAAATAAAGGGAAGGCCCCTGATCTCCTCGTCATGACGGCAACGCCCATCCCCCGTACACTCGCCCTGACCAGTTATGGAGATTTGGATAGCGTCAAACTTGACGAAAAACCCGCGGGCCGAAAGCCAATTGAAACGCGAATATTACCACTTCAACGCTTGGATGACGTGATTGATGGTATTGGCCGCCAGATACAAGAAGGCAATCAAGTGTACTGGGTTTGTCCATTAGTCGAAGAAAGTGAGCTAGTTGACCTAACCTCCGCTGAAGACCGGCATCGCCAGCTCACAGCCATTTACGGAGAAAAAGTCGGCCTTCTCCATGGACGTATGAGCGGACAAGAAAAAGAACAAATCTCAAATGACTTCAAGGCAGGGCGGTACAAAGTTCTTGTTGCGACAACCGTTATTGAGGTGGGAGTCGACGCGCCAGACGCCACAATTATCGTGATTGAGCACGCCGAACGGTTTGGACTAGCGCAGCTTCATCAGCTACGGGGCCGCGTTGGGCGTTCGGACAAACAGTCTTCCTGTCTACTACTTTACAAAGGCCCTCTTTCTGTAAGCGGGAAAGCAAGGCTGGAAGTTATGCGCGAGTCGGAGGACGGATTCATGATTGCAGAAAAAGACTGGGAACTTAGAGGCTCAGGCGATCTTTTAGGCGCACGCCAAAGCGGGCTTCCAGATTATGCCTTCGCCAATCTGGACAAGCATAAATCCTTGTTAGAGACGGCCGTTCAGGACGCGCGCCTCTTTGTACAAAATGACCCCGAACTTAAATCAGTTCATGGTAAGGCCGCGAGAGATTTATTGTTCCTGTTTGAACAGGATTACGGCATTGCCTTGATGCGGGCCGGATAGCTAGAGAATCAATTTCCCGCTAGGGTGGGTTTTGCTTTTTACTTCATTGGGATTATAGGCAGACGGCTCCTCATTTGAAGAGACCATGCCGCCGCTGATAATCATTTTTGCACCCTCCTCCGGCGTCATATCCAAAATTTTAATGTCTTCGCGTTTCGAGAACAGTAAAAAACCTGATGTCGGATTAGGTGTGGTCGGAACAAAAACACAAACATATCCCGGTCCGAGAGTGCGTTCGGGGGCGCCTTGCAAGCCAGTTGTAATGAAGCCTATCGCCCAAATGCCCGCTTTTGGATATTCAATTAGGCATACCTCCTGAAAGGCTTTGTCCCTTTGTTCGGCAACCATAACGACGATTTGTTTGACGAAAGAATACACGCTGCGCACGACGGGTACGCGCGCTAAAAGCCGTTCGCTTTGCCGCAATAGGGCCGAGCCGAAATAATTAGAGGCCAAGGAACCCAATATAATGAGGCCCAATACAGCGATAATGAGTCCTAAGCCCCAGACATCATATCCAAATTGGATTTTGGGATTGATGGAGGCCGGAAGGAACTTCCAAACCGTCGTGTCAATAAATTGAATGAAGGCCGTAATGGCCCAAATCGTGACAAATATTGGCAACGCCACAATAACGCCTGTCAAAAGACGGTTTCGAAGGAACTTTAAAAAAGCGAATTTGGCAAGCCGCCCCCGCCCTTTGATACGATGTGGGAAAAGCTTTTTCTTCGATTTTTCGACTGACTCTTCAGCCATGTGCTGCTCTCCGCTTTTCTAGCGTTACTGCATGGTAATTACCCTCTACGGGGCGTCCAAACTAGGCTATAGTGCCAAATCAGGAAAGGGAAATCATATGCGCATGAAAACCGCCATTATCAGTCTTGTCAGCCTTTTGTTGATGACGCTTGTTTTGGTGTATGTTTATCGCGATGATATTTTCCAACATATTCAGGACCCTGGGCAGCCTTTCCAAACCTATCAGCGTCCTACCCCGCCGGATTATAGTAAAAAAGACGCTTGGTTATCTCTTCCGGATTTATCGAAAGACAGTTTTGAACATTCTTCGAAAGGCGATGTCTTTGTTGTGGTACCGAGCGTTTATCGCGGCGGTAAACATTGGAACCTACCGAGCGATGATTTGAAGAGAAAACGTAAACTCGAACGAATCGTCCGCCCGAACTATGTGACCCCTTATGCGGATGCGGGCCGGTTATTCGCCCCGTTCTACAGACAAGCCTCCTTATACGCCTATATGACGCAGCGCGAAGATGCCCGTATGGCTCAAAATTTAGCTTATCAGGACGTGAAGCGAGCTTTCCAAGTTTTCCTCAAAAATTCTCCGCCTGAACGACCCATTGTTCTGGTGGGGCATAACCAAGGGGCCAGCCACGTCGAACGCCTCCTGGCAGATTTCTTTTCCGGGCCGGAAAATGAAGATAATTACAAACGTCTCGCCGTGGCTTACGTCATCAACTACCCCCTAACAAAGAGCCTGTTGGAGGGCCCAATGGACGGGATACCGGTCTGTCAGACGGCAAACCAGTCACGGTGTATCGTAGCATTTGGAGCGTTTGCACCGGATGAGGGAGATATTGCAGAGCGTTTTGGGTCTCGGCTATTGGCGTATGATGGAGAGAAATATAGCTCTGTTGAAGGTCAGGCACTTATCTGTGTGAACCCGCTTCTATGGACACAGAGCGAAGATTACGCTCCGGCGCGCCTGCATAAGGGCGGCGTCGCTGCCGAAGGGCTTGACCTTCAGACTCGTCCGGCCCCATTGCCTCGCCAAGCCGGCGCGCAATGTCAGGACGGTTTACTCCTGATCGACAAACCTCGCTCACGTTCACTTCGTCGTCCGTTAAAAGTCGGCGGGAAGTTCAGAACCCTTCCATCCAATCTTTTCTACGAAGATTTAAGACTGAATGCGGTGCAGAGGGTAGAATCCCTGATTGAAGATAATGTGCTTCCCCGCCGCGCTAAGCTCTTGGACGGTTTCGAAGTGCAAGAAATTGAGGAAATCCCAATCGGCGAGGTTGTCGATGTCACGCCCAAAGGAGCGAACGGAAAAAATTAATTTTCTTCCCCTGGGTTCGAGAGTTTTACAAACTTTGACGATAAAGCGGTGGATTTTACTTGTTCAATCAGGCATTTCAGGCCCAAGTAATATTTGGAGATCATTATGATAGCCCAGTCTGTTTTAGACCTTATCGGAAATACCCCCCTCATACGTTTGCAGGAAGCCTCTGCCATGACGGGCTGCAATATTCTGGGCAAGGCAGAGTTTCTTAACCCCGGCCAGTCGGTAAAGGATCGGGCCGCCCTCTCCATTATTCGCCACGCTGAAGACCAAGGCACTCTGCGCCCCGGCGGCGTCGTCGTTGAAGGCACCGCTGGCAACACAGGCATCGGGTTGGCGATGGTTTGTTCAGCGCTCGGATATCGCTGTAAAATTGTGATGCCGCGCACCCAAAGCCAAGAGAAGAAGGATTCCGTAAAGCTCCTAGGTGCAGAACTTATTGAGGTCGACGCGGTACCTTATTCCAATCCCGGCAATTACATTCACACCTCTCAACGACTGGCCGAAGACCTCGCAAAGACCGAACCGAACGGAGCGCTTTGGGCTAATCAATTTGACAATATTGCGAACCGACAGGCTCATATAGACACAACCGGGCCGGAGATATTCAAGCAGACCGATGGGAATGTAGACGGCTTTATTTGTGCTGTCGGTACTGGAGGAACGCTTGGCGGTATCTCCCTGTCCCTGAAGAGTCTCAAGCCTTCCGTGCGGATTGGTGTTGCGGACCCCCTCGGCTCAAAAATGTATTCCTATTTTAAAAACGGCGAACTGGAGAGCCACGGCAATTCTGTGACGGAAGGCATCGGCCAAGGGCGTATTACGGCTAATTTAGAAGGCATCGAAGTCGATCACGCCTATCAGATTGAGGATACGGAAGCTCTTCAGATAATCTTTGAGCTAAACCAACTTGAGGGCATCTGCCTTGGTGGATCTTCGGGCATCAATGTCGCCGGGGCAATCCACATGGCGCGCGAAATGGGCCCAGGGCATACTATCGTGACCATTCTTTGTGATTACGGCCAACGATATCAGTCTAAAATCTATAATCCGGATTTCTTAAGAGACCGGAATTTACCGGTTCCGAACTGGTTATGCTAGAGACTGAAAAAACTCCGTATTTTGTTGATGTGAAATGGCTATCCGAAAACCTCTCGGATCCCGACCTACGTGTTTTGGATGCGACATGGAGCGTACCGGGAAACAATTCCGATCTCCCCGACGGAGTGATACCGGGAGCTAGGTTCTTTGACCTAGGCTTTCTAAAATCCAAAACTCCTCTCGGAGCGGCTTATCCGTCTAAGGACGTGCTCAAGTCCATGGCGGAAGAGTTGGGTTTGAAAGCTAATAATCATATTATCGTCTACGATAAGCAGGGCTATTTCTCAGCGGCCCGTGTTTGGTGGTCCTTTAAAACGATTGGACACCAGAAAATTTCGGTCTTGCGGGACGGGTTTCCAGCTTGGGCAGGAGCAGACCGCGAGATTGCAGAGAACTTGCAATCAAGCGGGGCCAGTAGTGACTATATAACTTCTGACACTGCGGTTAAAGGCGTCTCTATTGAAGACGTATTTGAGGCTATTAGCTCCGACACGCAAATTATCGATGCGCGTCCTCCCGAACGATTTTCCGGGGAATCTCCAGAGCCGAGAGAAGGTCTTCAACCCGGCCATATTCCAAGCTCTCTGAACCTGCCGCTTAGCCGCCTGAAAACGTCTCAAGGCGAGCTTTTAGAAGATAACGAAATTCACCAAATTTTAGAAGATGAAGGCATCAATAGGGAGAGCCCTATTATCACGACCTGTGGCTCCGGCGTTACCGCCGCAGCTTTGGCGCTGATTTTCGAGCATCTCGGCTTTGAAGATGTCTCTGTTTACACAGGATCTTGGGCCGAATACGGCGCCTCAGATAACCCGATCGAAACGACATGAAAAAAGAAACTGAATTTACTCATCTAGCGCGGCCCAAAGCTGGATTGGGCACGGCAGTCAATCCGTCCATCACGCGTGCCTCAACTTTATTGTTTAATGACGCGGCAGATCTCTACCGTGCCGACGTTAGAGGGTATGGACGGCACGGCGGAGACGTTCACGATCAACTCTGTGATATTTTCACCCATCTGGAAGGCGGCGCCGGGACAACTCTTTTCCCCTCTGGTCTCATGGCCTGCACAGTTCCAATCCTGTCCCAAGTTAAATCCGGGGATCACGTCTTGTTAACGGATTCGGCTTATGGCCCAACCCGCGGATTTTGTCTCCAAATGCTCACAAAAATGGGCGTCTCCGTCGACGTTTACGACCCGCGCCTCGGGGCAGAGATCGAAGGCCTAATACAAAAAAACACCAAATTGATTATTCTGGAAAGTCCCGGCTCTCTTACCTTTGAAATTCAAGACGTCCCGGCAATCACCAAGGTCGCAAAAGAAAAGGGTGTTAAGACCCTCATCGATAATACATGGGCGGCGGGTATCGTTTTATCGCCGCTCTCGCTTGGCGTAGATATTTCCTGTCATGCGGCGACGAAATATTTTGGGGGACATAGTGATATTATGTTTGGAGCGGCTGTCTCAGCAGATGAGCAGACGGCTCAACAAGTCTCTAAGGCCGCAAAACTTCTGGGCAACTCCAGTTCGCCTGATGACGCCTATCAAATCCTGAGAGGCTTTCGGAGTATCATGCCGCGTTTCCGGCAACAGGAAGCGACAGCTCTTTCTCTTGCTCACTGGCTAGTGGACTGTCCGGAGATTCAAACCGTTCTTCACCCTGCCCTTGAGAGCCATCCGGATCACGCATTATGGAAACGAGACTTCACCGGGTCTGGCTGTCTCTTTAGTGTTGTCGCTCAGAAAACAACGGCGAAAAAAGTAGAATCCTTCATCAATGCCCTTAAACTCTTTGGCATAGGCTATTCTTATGGCGGTTTTGAAAGCCTCGCTATTCAATGCGATCCCCAATTGCGGCGATCGGAAGGGGAAAAGTTCGCCGGCCCGCTGATCCGTTTTGCCTGCGGGCTCGAACACGTTGATGACCTTCGAGAAGATATAGAGCAAGCCTTGGCTGAACTGCATTAATGCTGCGATTTCTCAAGCTGAAACGGTTTTGGTTTGGGATTGCTGCTTTGGTCCTCGTCGGGTCTTTAATCTCCTGCGACGGGACACGGCTGATGATGCAACGGGCGCCGCTTGAAGCGGCTCCTCATCCACCCAACCTGCCGCCCCTGAAATCGAACTCGGAAATATTGAACGAGCTGGAGGAACATATTTACGGAAAAATTCCTGACCTGACAGATGTGACGGTTCTTTCTGAAAAAGAAATCGCTCGTGACGCGTTCATACAGGGCGACATTGTTACGGAGTGGGCAGTGAAGGCAGGGTATGGCCACGCTACAAAAGTCTTTCATATCGTTTTTGTCCGGCACTCCGACGATTTGAAAGCGCCTGTCATTATATCGCAGAACTTCTGTCCAAATAACAATGTGGTTCCCGTTGAGGGAGTGACGGCTCCGGAGGGCGACTTCTTTGAGTGCTCAAGCGAAGGAATTCTTAGTCCGGTTTTTACCTATTTCTTCGGCCGATATATTACTGTTCCCCCATTTGAGATGATTTTGAAGCATGGGTATAGCATGGCCGTTATATTCCCGCCCGAATTCGTTCCAGATTCTAGCTCCGGAGCGCCGGCTACATTGCGCGATATGATTTCCACTGCACCCGAAGACATGCCCGGAACCTTGGCTGTCTGGTCAAGCTTGACGATCTGGTTAGCTGACACTTTAAAGTCTGATGGACGAACTGATGCCGTGATTTCTTACGGGCATTCCCGATATGGAAAAACCGCGTTGATTTCTGCGGCGGCGACAACATCAATAGATGCGGCAATAGCGCATCAGTCAGGAACTGGCGGGGCTTCGCTCTTGCGAAATGGCACCGGCGAGAGCATTTCCAAAGTCACGGAAAGTTACCCGCACTGGTTTGTATCAAGGTTCGGGTCATATTCAGAGGATCAAGACGCCCTGCCCGTGGATGCTCACAACCTTCTGGCTCTGATTGCCCCGCGCCCGGTTTTACTGGGAAATGCGAGGCGCGATGTTTGGTCTGACCCCTCTGGGGCTTTCAATGCCGCAAGAGCGGCTTCCCCGGCTTGGATAGGAAATGATGGCACCGGTCTCACCGCCACGCGATTGGACGACTTTCGTCCTGATGATGACCTAGCCTTTTGGATACGGCCCGGGACACATGGCGTCGTTGAAGAAGACTGGCCAGCCTTCCTCGAATTTCTCGACGCGCATTTTGAATAGAATTCAGCTGTTTAAACGAAGCAAAATTTTAAGAGAAATGGCAGACCCAGCAGGACTCGAACCTGCAACCTGCCGCTTAGAAGGCGGCTGCTCTATCCAGTTGAGCTATGGATCCTCAATTCATGGACGTGTCTTTAAAGCGTTAGCTCAATGCGTCCAAGGTAATTTGCGATCATAGCTGAAATTATCCGCATATGAACGAGAAATACGGCTCGTCGAATGTGTATCCATTACGCGATGCGGAATATTGTTGTTTTTAGCGTAGGCAATCGCCTCTTCCTTAGTGTCGAACCTTAACTCGACTTGGGATCTGGGATCAACGGAGCGATTATACCCTGTCAGTGGGTCAATAATCGTCGCCTCTTTCGTTTCAAATTCGAGCAACCAATGATGGGTTTTGGCTCGACCAGACGTCATAGCAGAAGGATTTGGCTGGTAAATTTTGGCAAACATGCTCGTAAACCCATTTCAGAAACAACGTAAGCGTCTTACCAGATCGAGACGCGCTGTAAATCACATATCCCGATTAAAGGCAGAGTTGAGCATTGTTTTTACCTCAGAAAGACTTTGGGGCTGAGCTGTGGCTTTTTCTAAAATACGCTGACGCGCAACGGCGCTGATGCCTTGATTTTGACCTGTCTTTTGCTGGGCAGTCGATTGAGCGGGTGGCTTCGCTCTGAACTGTTTCTGCTGAGATTGTGGTGGTCGCACAAGACGGCCATTCGGATGCTGCGCTGCAGGCGAAATGGTGGCCTCAGACGGTAACTCACCCGAGTTCAAACTCCGAGAACGCCAACGGTCAAATACGGTTTCCATAAAGGCCGGAGAGGTTGTGTCACGTTGCCAAAGGTCAGTAAATTTAGCGCTAGAGCTATGAGGTCGATACTCCTCCGCTAGAGTACTTAGGATAACCCGCATAGGCAGATTAACGGATTCGCCGAATACCATAGTTTCCGCTGTGCCGAGAGACGGCAGAAATGATAATAAATCTGCTGCACCGTCCGGAACCGCTGCTTTCACGAAATTTTGGTCGATTTCATTTGAGAGGCGCATAGAGAAAATTGTCGAACATTGGGACAAAGTAGAAGGCTCAAGCTCTGAGGGTCTTTGAGAAATAATGCCCAGCGACACACCATATTTCCGGCCTTCCTTCGCAATACGGCCAATTATACGCCGAGTAGAATGAAAGCCGAGCGATTTATCCCTCGGAATATATCTATGCGCTTCCTCACACACCAAAAGAATGGGGATTTTTCGCTCTGACCAGGTTGCGAGCTCAAACGCTAACCGGCTAACAACGCTGACCACAATATTTAGGGCCTCGGATGGAATGCCGGAAAAATCCAAAATCGAAATCGGTTTATTATTGACCGGAATTCGAAATATCCTGCCGATAATCTCCTCAATGGGTCTCGGAGACGCTTGATTTTTGAAGATGAAACGGTAACGCGGGTCTGCAACCAACATGGCAATGCGGCGCTTGAGACGCTTATACGGCGCCAAATTAGAGTTGTTTTCCAACTTCCCCATATAATGATCAAGAAGCTTTGATACGTCGCGAATACGATACGGAACTGGGCTGTCGAGCGTGATATGCGTAGCGCGTTGTAGCTCCCCTTCAATGTCATCGAGTTTGACCTGTGATGATATGTCGTTGCTCTGGCGCGCACGGTCAAAAAGCCGCTTTGCCTTAAGAATTACATCGTGAAGGATTTCCTGCTCTTCCCTCGCCTGGTCTTCAATTTCACTGGTTAGCAATTCGACAGTCTCAACGAAGTCAAACATCCAGAGCGGAATATCCAGGGACTCGCTATCGATGACTTCCGCGCGAGACCCAAAACTTTTAGAATATTCATTATGGGGATCAAAAAGGACGACGTGACCCTGAGGACTCTGATTCAAAATAGCTTGCAGGACAAGCGCCACGGTGCAGGACTTACCCGAGCCCGTTGAGCCGATAATCGCGAAATGCTTTGAAAGCAGATCATCGGTTCGGACTTTGGCGACGATAGAGCTATCCTGCTGTAAACGCCCTACTTCGATGCAGGAAGAGTTTTCCCGAGCGAAGATTAATTTTAGATCGGCGCGGGACATATTGAAGACAGCCGCATTCAGAACCGGAAAAGACCGTACGCCGCGAAAAAACTTCGTCGTTCTTGTCGTTGGATTTGTAGTAATCTCGCCAAGAATATTCAGCGTTGCCAAACAGCCGTCATTCATGCCTTCTTCATCGGCGCCGCCAATTTTCAGGGAAGAAACCATCGCAACAACAATCGAATCGCTCGTAAGGATTTTTAGAATTGTTCCGATTTGCGCTTGGTGAAGTTGGTTATTTCGAATCAAAGATTTGTTGATGGAAATAATCGCGGTCGCCGAGCCAACGCTCATGATTCGACCGATCTCTATATGTTGTTCGTTCGATTGCGGCGCAGCCGATTGTGCGGGCTGTGGTGATGTCAGCATAGTCACATTTCTCCAAAGACAAGAGAAGTGATAGCCCTATTCCGTTAGGAAAAACTTACGATTGAAAAGGATTACATTGAAATACCGTGGTCGGGGCGGCAAGATTCGAACTTGCGACCCTCTGTTCCCAAAACAGATGCGCTACCAGGCTGCGCTACGCCCCGACATACGGTGAGGAGCCTATTAAAGCCGTTGCGTGAGAATTCAAGCGATTATGGTGCAGAATTTTGGAAAAATGCATGTTCGATCACATCACCGGGCCGAATCCCCAGTTCGTTGGACCGGCCACCCTTCAATTCGACAACAGCGGCCACGACAGCCTCCGATGACGCGCTGCGTAATTTGTAAGGCTGAGCCATATGCTCAATCTTCAAAATCTTACCGTTTGAGCGAACGAACAGGATATCCAAAGGAATTGCCGTGTTTTTCATCCAAATAGTCGCGAGCTTCGGTTCTGCAAACTCGAAAATCATCCCGGTATCTTCCCCCATCTCTTCGCGGAACATCATTCCCCGAGCCTGTTGATCAAGGGTCTTAGCTTCTTCCACCATAAACTCATGAGGGCCTGATTCGGTTTGAATTATCAAAGGCACCGGGTCTCCAAAATCAACGACATCGTCGCGATTCGTTTGGGCCGAGGCGCTGACCGCGGTGATGAGGATTAGACTAAAGCTCAAAAGAAGATTTTTCATGCGCATCCTTTATCCAATAGGAACGGAAACGAAAAGCGCTTTATCAGTAAAGCGATTCTCAAACATAAAAATAATCAGGAGAAAGCTGATTGGCAGTCCCTAGGGGAATCGAACCCCTCTTTCCAGGTTGAAAACCTGGCGTCCTAACCGATAGACGAAGGGACCGCTTATCAGTGTGCGGGCGATATAGAAGTGAGCGCTCAGAGGTGCAAGTCATATTTTACAAAAAAAACAGAGAAGTGCAAAAAATCACAGATTTGAGCGCGCGGCATCACTTATATGGAAGTCGGCCGAGACGCTCCCGTTCCATTCGTTCCGCTGTAGTCTCCCTGCGAGGTGCAAAGGATGGTTATCTCCGGATAAAAGCAAATCTGCCAGCCCCGTTTCATCGGCTCGAAACGCCATTGCGCGGATAGAGATGCCGTCCCGGCTCCTGGCGCTCACCCGAACATGCCCTCCCCGCAGCATCTCTGAAAAAGTAACTGTCATGTCAGGTAGAACAAATGTGGGCGTAGGATTGCCCGCGCCATAAGGCGCGACTTTGTCGAGCACATCCAATGTTTCAAGAGAAACGGACCGAGGGTGAAGGATCGAGTCAACTTTTAAGGTTTGATGTTCAAGCGCTTCGGCCACAGACGAACTTAGCTCGGTTTCCATAAATGATTTGAAAGCTTCAATTTTGTCAGGTTCTATCGTCAATCCGCCCGCCATTTCATGGCCGCCGCCTGACAGTAAGAGCCCCTCTTCCTTAGCCTTTGACAAGGCCCGTCCAAGATTGACGCCTTTGATAGAACGGCCAGAGCCTTTTCCCACCCCTAAGTCGTCAATTCCAATTACTAAGGCTGGTTTATCCAAACGGTCTTTGATTCGGCCTGCGACGATGCCAATTATCCCGGCGTGCCAGTCTTTCATGGAAACAATTATGACGGGCGAATCGTCGGCCAGCTTCATAGCCTCTTCCATTGCCTCAGATTGGATTTTTGCCTGCAGAGCGCGGCGGTCTGCATTCACCCGATCCAACTCTGCGGCATGTGAGTATGCAAGTTGAGCGTTTTCCGTCGAGAGCATCTCAGCTCCCATAAAAGACACGCCGATTCGTCCTCCCGCATTAATCCGCGGGCCAAACCCAAATCCCGCATCTTGAGTGGTGAAGGGCGTCGTGAGCTTCGCGATATCCGCCAGAGCTTCGACGCCGGCGAGGTCTTGGCGAGAGAGAACCTTTAATCCTTGCGCTACGATAGCTCGATTCAGCCCAGTTAACGGGACGACGTCGCAGATTGTCCCCAGGGCCGCCAATCCTAATAAACTCATAGGCTTTACTGCAGGCGATAAACCGCGTCGCTTTGCTTCACGATTAAGGGCAATGACCGCTAAAAAACTTACGCCAGCCGCAGCAAGATGGCCAAGACCTGACGCATCGTCGGCGCGGTTTGGGTTAATAACCGCGAGCGCAGCCGGAATATCATCGCCCATCAGGTGATGGTCAACCACTACGACATCAAGCCCAATTTCACTCGCGTGGTTAAGGGCCTCTGTCGCCGCCGCCCCGCAGTCGACGGTTATGACGAGATCTGTTCCGTCGGATTTGAGTTTTTCGAAAGCCTCTGCGGAAGGGCCATATCCTTCGAGAAGACGGTCTGGGACGTAAAGCCCCCAATCCTGCCCAATCCCTCTAGCCCAACGCAAAAGCTGCGCAGCAGAGGTCCCGCCATCCACGTCGTAATCCGCGAAGACACAAATTTTTTGATTCCTGTCTATCGCGTCGAAGATAGCGGCGACGCCTTTGTCCATATCGCAGAGCGTCGACGGATCCGGTATGGACGTCTTCAGTCGAGGATTTAGGAAGCCCTCAATTTGATCCGCCTTAACTTTTCGCCCGGCGAGCAATTGAGCCGTCAAAGGCGAAATGTCCGCAGCCAAAAGAAGGGCCTCAGCATCGCTTTGAGAGGCGCGAGAGACCCATTTCCGCCCTTTTACGGAGCATTTAACGCCGAGAAGCGCGCTCTTCTGGTCCATTAAACGGGTCGAGCGGAACGGAGTTTTTGAACGGCCTTATCGACAGAGTTCATTACGAGAGTATGGGTGTGAACCCTTCCATTACCCATTCTGACGCCATCAAGAAGCGACCCTTGAGTAACACCCGTCGCGGAGAAAATTGTCGGGCCAGAAGCCAGCCCTTCAAGGCTATATTTCTTATCAAGGTCATCTATGCCGACACGGCGGGCGCGAGCAACCTCGTCATCATTTCGGAAATGTAGGCGCCCTTGCATTTGGCCGCCAACGCAGCGCAGCGCCGCAGCCGCCAACACGCCTTCCGGCGCTCCGCCTTGCCCGATATACATATCAATTTGTGTATCGGGATCGGTTGTCGCGATCACGCCTTGGACATCCCCGTCACTAATCAGGCTGACTTTAGCATCCATATTTCGAAGGGCTTCGATAATTTTGCCATGTCTCGCTCTATCCAAAACGCAAACTGTGATATCTTTTGCACTTACCCCCTTGGCCTTTGCCAAAGCTTTGACGTTGTCTTCAACACTCTTGTCTAGGTCAACTAACCCCGGTTCGAAGCCGGGACCGATTGCAATTTTGTCCATATAGGTGTCGGGAGCGTACAGCAGTCCTCCGCGCGGAGCAAAAGCCATTACCGCAAGTGCATTCGCCATATTTTTCGCTGTAAGTGTTGTGCCTTCCAGTGGATCAAGCGCGATATCAATTTCCGGACCTTTGCCGAGACCTACTTCTTCGCCAATATAAAGCATGGGGGCTTCGTCCCGCTCGCCTTCGCCGATAACGACGCGGCCTTTAATTTCCATCGCATTTAGGTCGGTGCGCATAGCGTCCACGGCCGCTTGGTCTGCGGCTTTCTCATCCCCTCGCCCCGCCAGCTTAGACGCAGCTACAGCCGCCTTTTCGGTCACGAGAGCCGCTCTTAGCGCTAGCCCCGCGTTAAATCCAACTTTTGACATCCCTGCCCCTCTTTCAAATTTTTAAGCTCATTCAAATTTTTAGGTCGTGCTTCAATAGCATGTATAATACGGCTCGTAATTACTCCGCGGCCATTTCTCTGTGGGCGGTCAAGAAATGCTTCACATTTCGAGCGGCTTGCCGAATGCGCTGCTCATTCTCAACGAGAGCAATCCGGACGTAGCCCTCTCCGTTTTGGCCGAAGCCATTTCCCGGAGCAACAGCGACCCCTGCTTCTTTCATAAGCAATTTACAAAACTCGACCGAAGTCATGCATTCAAACCCTTTGGGCAGGGGCGTCCAGGCAAACATGGAAGCCTCAGGCGACGGGATATTCCATCCTGCGCGGGCAAAGCTGTCGATGAGCACGTCGCGTCGATATTTGTAAATTTCCCGTGCGCTGTGAACACATTCCTGAGGTCCATCCAATGCAGCGCAAGCGGCCACCTGAATAGGGGTAAAAGCACCGTAATCGAGATAGGATTTAACCCGGGCCAATGCCGCGACCAAACGCTTTGATCCTACTGCAAAACCTATACGCCAGCCCGCCATAGAATAGGTTTTGGAAAGTGACGTCGTCTCAATCGCCAAAATATCATCTTTAGCGCCCGGCACTTGAAAGATGGAGGGGGGAGCTTCGCCAAAATAGATTTCCGAATAGGCAAGATCGGAGAGGATAATGATGTCGTTCGCTTTCGCAATTTCGACAATCTCTTCGTAAAAGCTCAGATCCGCAATATGGCCTGTCGGGTTTGACGGGAAGCACACAACAATCGCCATTGGGGGCTTGTCCGCTTTAGATAAAGCTTCTTTGACGCCCGCTAAGTACTCATCTGCCGTAATCGCCGGTATGCCCTGGATCTTGGCGCCCGCGATGACGAAGCCATAAGCATGGAGCGGATAGGACGGATCAGGCGCATATATGACATCGCCCGGGGCGGTGATCGCTTGAGCCAAATTCGCAAACCCTTCTTTGGAACCAATCGTTGCAACGACTTCCGTTTCCGGGTCAAGACTGACATCAAATCGTCTTTGGTAATATCGGGCACAGGCTTGGCGCAGGCCTTTAATCCCGCGCGACGCTGAATACCCTGTCGTTTTGGGGCGTTGCACCGTTTCCACGAGCTTGTCGATAACATGCTGCGGTGTCGGGAGGTCTGGATTACCAAAGCCAAAGTCAATAATATCCATTCCGCCCGCTCGGAGCTCAGCCTTGAGCTTATTGACTTCCGCAAAGACATAAGGCGGGAGGCGCTGAATGCGATAAAAATCTGGAGTTTCGACCACGGGTTTGTCCTATTTCGGATCGTCGGCCTTGTAAGCCTGAGCTTGGTTTTTTAGGTCTTCGAACCTTGCCTTCAAGGCAGCTTCAGAAGGCTGTTCATATTCTTTGTCGGGAACAGAAAAACCATCCCTAACTTTGATCATAGTATTGGCTGATTCGTCCCAACTTGCATCAGATCGGATATCATTCGGGACTACAGGGGCTTCGTCCACAGACGGAATCGAAGAATCTATATTTTGCACATCTTCATCAAAAGCGGACCCGCCCATCAAATTAATCTTGGGAGCATTTACAGAACTACAGGCAGACAATCCTGCGAGACCCGTGAGGGTAAGGCCTGCCAATTTGAAAGTCTGTTTAAATTTAAGTGCCACTAGAGCTCCTTGCCTCGTCGTAGGTCTATATCCGATATGGGCGGCTTTGCCTCCGCCGTCACCTAAATTATGCCTCATCTAGGGGAAAAATCCGATTATGTCCAAGCCGAGGTTTTCATCCCAGCCTTGTGACAAATTATAATTTTGAATCGCTTGTCCTGAAGACCCCTTGGTCAAATTATCAATTACCGCGATCACGATGGCCGTTCCAGCTGTTCGGTCCTCAAAGACATTCATGTGGCACCGATTCGACCCGCGTACATGGCGAGTTTGCGGCACCTCCCCCTCCGGCAAAACAGTGACAAACTTGCTATCGTGATAAGTTGCCTTCAAAGACTCTCTCAAGCCACTGTAAGTATTTGGTTCTTTAAGCTGAACCACGGTCGTTGTTATCATCCCTCGGTTCATGGGCACCAAATGTGGAATCAGGCTGACAGTTGTTTTTTTACCTGTGACACGTTCAATAATTTGGTCGATCTCAGGCGCGTGTCGATGATTGCCGACGCCGTAGGCATGGGCGCCTTCTGCAAGCTCGGTAAAGCTCAGCCCGAGAGACGCTTTCCGCCCGGCGCCTGTCACGCCTGTAATCGCTGAAACAGGTAAGGAAGAAGCCTCAATTAAGTCGTCTTTCAATAGCGGCAACAAGGGTAAGAGTGTACAAGTTGGAAAACATCCGGGGCAGGCAATCAGTTTCGCATTTTCGAGCGATTCTCTTGCCCATTCGCTCAATCCGTAAACCGCTGTTTCCAAAATTTCTGAGAAATTATGGCGTCTTCCGTAAACCTTCTCATAAAGGTCAGGGTCACGCAGTCGAAAATCGGCCGATAAATCCACGACGGTATCCACTCGTGGGAGTATCTCCGCTATTGTTTCCTGACTGGCGCCATGAGGTAGACAGGCGAAAGCGACATCAATGTCGGACCAATCCACATTCTTCCAGTCCTGCAAATCCGGCAGGCCCAGATGGGACGTATTCGCAAAAACGTCACCAGCGCGCTCCCCGGCCCGGCTGTGACCCGTTAGAGCGGCAATTTCCAGTTTTGGGTGATGTTGCAACAGGCGAATAACCTCGACACCCGTATAACCGGACGCGCCCAATACAGCCGCTTTCTTGATATTCGACATAGTTTTATTCCACAAAAAAAGCGCCTCGGTCTCCCGAAGCGCTTATAACATCGCGATGAGTCGCTTTGTAAGGTCTTAATGAACCGATGATTAGCGCTTGGAGAACTGGAAGCTCTTACGGGCTTTCGCTCGGCCGTATTTCTTACGTTCAACAACACGTGAGTCGCGCGTAATAAAGCCAGCAGCTTTCAGCGGACGACGCAGCGCAGGCTCATAATATGTCAGAGCTTTCGTGATGCCGTGACGTACAGCACCCGCCTGACCGGAGAGGCCGCCGCCCTTAACGGTTGCGACAACGTCATACGAATCGATGCGGTCAGAAACTTCAAAAGCCTGACGGATGATAAGACGAAGAACCGGACGCGCGAAATAGACTTCTTGGTCGCGACCATTCACAGTCACTTTTCCGCTTCCAGGTTTGATCCACACGCGGGCAATGGAATTTTTACGTTTGCCCGTTGCGTAAGAGCGGCCATGCTCGTCAATTTTCGGCTCTGGCAATACTGTATTATCTACTGCAGCCGCGTCTTCGCCGCCAGCCGTGCCGTCAATGACGTTTTTCAAATCGGCAAGTGTTTGGGTCTCAGCCATGGTCTTAGGCTCCCTTCACGTTTTTAGGGCTCATGGACGCGAAATCGATGACTTCAGGTTCTTGAGCTGTATGGGGGTGATCCGTGCCGGCGTAAACGCGCAGATTGGATAATTGCTTACGAGCCAACGGGCTTTCTTTTGGAAGCATACGCTGTACCGCTTTGCGCATGACACGATCAGGGAAACGACCATCAAGAATCTTATCAGCTGTCCGCTCTTTCAAGCCACCCGGATGTCCGGTGTGCCAATAATATTTTTTGTCTGTCCGCTTTTTACCCGTGAAGGCTACTTTTTCCGCATTGATGATGATGACATTGTCACCACAATCCATGTGCGGAGTGTAATCGGGGCGATGTTTACCGCGTAGACGCATAGCAACAAAAGTCGCTAACCGGCCAACGACAGCATTTTCTGCGTCGACGAGAATCCATTTCTTCTCGATATCGGCAGTTTTCAAAAACTGGGTCGTTTTCATAATATCCTCTTTGTTCGACAGACTGACCTGTCGGCTAAGGGCGGCTAACTACTGGAGGTCGCCCCTACCGTCAATAGAAGAATTCAGAGACCTTCCCCAAAAATTGCTGTAAAAACAATAGTTTAAAAAAGCGGTATTATAATACCGTAACTTTTCTGCTGTTTCTCCAGACCCACATTGCACAAAGGAACACCAGAATTGAGCTAAACTGGTGCAGAAGCGACAGATTCAGTGGAGCGACAGCGAGTAATGTCCAGATGCCCAAACAAACCTGCCATATCAAAAGGCCTGTAAACGCTAGAAGCGCCCCGATACGGGCTTTTTGTCGTAAGGCGGAGATCCAAAGGCAAACAGCGGTGCCCAAAATAATATAAGCGAGCATGCGGTGATTGAACTGGATGGCAGCTGTATTCTCAAATGCGTTCCGCCAAAATGGAGACATCATCGCGTAGCCTTCCGGTACGAACTCGCCGTCCATCAAAGGCCAGCTATTATAAGTGCTCCCGGAATGCGTTCCTGCCACAATCGCTCCCGCTAAGACCTGTAAATAGACTAAGCCGACTGTGAAGATAGCTAAGGGGGTATAAAACGACCTTTTGCCAGTAAAAGTCAAAGATGAACGCGGACGCTCGATTTGATCCCGGAATAACCAGAAGAGAATGCCGAGGATCAGAAACGCCATCCCCAGATGGATCGCTAATCGGTAATGACTAACAGAAACCATTCCATCTTGCAGGCCGCTATGAACCATCCACCACCCAATTGCGCCCTGTAACCCAATGAGAAAAAGAACAGAAACATATCCTAAGACAGAGCCTTTTGGTAACTTCCCTTTTAGGAGAAAGAAGAAAAACGGTAAGACATAAGCAAGCCCAATTAACCTACCCACTTGTCTGTGAGACCATTCCCAAAAATAAATGAACTTAAACCCCGCCAAATCCATATCCGGATGTTCGGCCATAAATTGAGGGATTTGCTTGTACTTCTCAAACTCCGCCGCCCACTGTGCGTTTGATAAAGGCGGCAGCGCTCCGCGGATCGGAGCCCACTCCGTAATCGAAAGACCTGAGTTTGTAAGACGGGTTGCCCCGCCGATGACAATAATAGCCGTGACGAGTAAAATCATGACAAAAAGCCAGATCGCAACGGATCGGTGCTGAGTTTTTACAGACATACGGGACATATAAACCGCCCGGACAGGATTACTCTGCGACATTTTCACAGGTTTTTAAAGACTCAAAAATGGTCGGAGTAGCAGGATTCGAACCTGCGACCCCTAAGCCCCCAGCTTAGTGCGCTACCGGACTGCGCTATACTCCGACATCTTTGATGGGGCGGCCTATAGTCTGTGAGATGCCTATTGGCAATATCTGAATGCCAGTCAGCTCGCGCTTTTTAGAAACGGCGCCCAACGGGATTTCAGAGATTGCAGGCGCTCCAACGCCTCCTCAAAATCTTGACGACGCTGAGCAATTTCGCCTTCGGAGAGCGCAGGAGCTTGCGGCGCAGACGCCACGACTTTTGGAGTTATGTCCGGCACATTACGCGAGATAGCGACCTCCTCGGGCAGCTCCGGCACAGGGGGCTGAACAACCTCCGCTGGCGCGGAAACTACAGGCGTTTCCGGGTCGCTCTGAGAAATTCTTTGTATCCTTTCTGGGACAAGAACAGTCTCTTCGACCTTACGCTCCCGCGACGCCTTTTGCGCAGACTGACCTAATTCAAGCACCCTCCCCGGACCTTTGAGTCGAATTAGCTTTTGAACGTCTTTGATGGGATGGCCTTCATCGTGAAGGAGAATTTTTATGCCTCGCAGAAACTCAATATCTTCTGGTCGATAAAATCGCCGTCCGCCGCCGCGTTTAATCGGCTTAATTTGAGAAAACTTAGACTCCCAAAAGCGAAGAACATGCGGTTGGAGGTCAAGCTCTTCCCCAGCCTCACTTATGGTTCTGAAGGCCCTCGTCGTTTTTGCTTGGGTCGTCTTGGCTTGCATCACTTATGACCGAATCAATTGCTGTATGATTCAGTGTATCACTTTTTTGGGGTCAATGACGAATCGACCCGTTCGCGCAAAACTTGAGACGGTTTGAAAACTAAAACACGACGTGAAGTGATAGGCACTTCTTCGCCTGTTTTAGGATTACGGCCAATGCGTTCTTTTTTGTCGCGAAGTGAGAAGGTCCCGAACCCAGCCAACTTGACATGTTCGCCTTTAAGCAGGGAGTCACAGATATAATCGATAACAGATTCAACCAGTTCGGCGCTCTCGGAGCGCGAGAGGCCGATCTCGCGATAAACCGCTTCGGCCAAATCGGCCCGCGTGACTGTTCCAGGATTTTGGATCTCCATAACCATGTCCCCTTAAAGCAAATCTGCCTAGCGCGGTGCAAGCGAAATATTAAAAAGACCAGACTTAGCTACGACTTAGATTGCTTTTTAGTAAATTTAAAGTAGTTTAATACCGCAATAGGGCGGCGCCCCACGTAAATCCGCCGCCGAAAGCCTCCAACATCACCAAATCACCGGGTTTTATACGCCCGTCTTTGACCGCGCTGAGCATAGCCAACGGGACTGAGGCCGCAGAGGTATTCGCATGAAGAGCAACCGTCGAGATAACTTGAGACGGTTCGATTTTTAGTTTTTTCGCCACACCGTTTAGAATACGTTGATTGGCCTGATGCGGTACAAACCAATCAATATCGGATATCGGCACGCCCGCTTTATCGGCGCAAGATCTCATGGCATCCGCAATTTCCGTAACAGCATGTTTGAAGACCTGATTGCCCAACATTCGAAGCTTGCCGACTGTCTGAGTTTTAGACGGGCCGCCATCTACATATAGCATTTCGCGATATCGTCCGTCGGAACGAATGAAATGATCCAGAACGCCTTTTTCGCTTCCCTCTTCAGCTTTAAAAATCATAGCGCCAGCACCATCGCCGAATAAGACACAGGTAGAGCGGTCTTCCCAATCCAAAATCCGAGAAAATGTTTCAGCGCCGATTAACAATACGGTATTCGCGGCGCCCGAACGGATCATGGAATCAACGACGCTGACCCCGTAAAGAAACCCGCTACAGACAGCTTGAAGATCAAAGGCTGCACCATGGGTCATGCCAAGACGTTCCTGAATTAGGGTCGCCGTGGAAGGGAAAGTATAATCCGGCGTGGACGTCGCCACGACAATCAAATCCAAATCAGCGGCCGTCAATCCAGCATCTTCGAGCGCGTTAACAGCCGCCTCATATCCCAAATCAGATGTGGTCTCACCTTCTGCCGCAATATGTCTTTGATGAATACCTGTCCGCTCTCTTATCCATTCATCACTGGTTTCCAGTGCCTTATCCAAATCCTCGTTTTTGAGAATATGGTCCGGGAGGTATCCCCCAATTCCTTTCAGTACAGCTCGGCGCATCATTCAATAAATCCAATATTGTCGTCTTCGTCATGGAGGCGTTCAACCTCGCGTTCGATCTCTTCCAAAAAATTACTCCCAGCCAAACCAATCGCGACATTCAATGCATTGGAATAACCGACTTTATCCGTACCGCCATGGCTCTTTATCACTATCCCGTTCAGCCCCAAAAATACGCCCCCATTCACGCTACGCGGGTCAATTCGTTTTTTCAGCTTTATCAAGGCAACGCTGTTCAACATGGTGGTAAATTTGGACCAAGGATTACCTTGGAGGGCCTCATTGAAGAACTTACCAATTAGCTTAGCAGTGCCTTCGGCTGTTTTTAACGCCACATTCCCAGTGAAACCGTCCGTTACAACCACATCGGTATTCCCGAATGAAATATCATTTCCTTCGACATAACCTTTATAATTCAGGCCAATATCACTTTCGGCTAATCGCTCATGTGCGGCTTTGATAACCGCGTGACCCTTTTGATCCTCGGTGCCCACATTCAGCAGGCCGATTGAGGGTTGTTCTTTTTTGAAAAGCGCCCGGTAAAAAGCGTCCCCCAAAACAGCAAATTCTGCAAGTTGAGACGCCGTGGCTTCAACATTAGCGCCCACATCCAAGACAACGCTAATGCCTTCCGGGCGGGGCCAGTTAGCGGCGAGAGCCGGACGCTGAATTCCGTGCATACGACGTAATTGAAGCATGGACATCGCCATGAGAGCGCCGGTGTTTCCGGCCGATAAGACTGTGTTAGCACGGCCCTCTTTCACGGCTAGAATAGCGTTCCACATGCTCGTGCCCTTGCCCTTACGAAGAGCTTGCGAGGGTTTTTCATCCATCGCGATTTCGGTTGGGCTATGGCAAACTTCGGAGCGTTCGCGGGTCAGTGGATTTTTTTTGAGCAATTTATCCAGGCGCGGTTGGTCCCCATGAAGCAGGAAACGCGCGCGTCGGCCCTTGCCCTCATGTTTCAAAAAATATTCGATGCCTTCGATAACGATTTCAGGAGCGTCATCGCCGCCCATCGCATCGATTGATACTATAAGACCATCTAGCATAAAGTCCCTTTACTCTCTCGTCCTGCTATAGCCGAGCGCCCCGCTATAGCCAAGCTGAGGGCTCATGCCTATTTATTAATCTAAAATCACTTGGTGGAGCTTAAAGAGGCGGAAAATCAAATTTCGCCGAAGCGATTTGTCCGAGTGATTTTTCTGAAAGCGACTGGCGGAAAGTGACACTATAGATTTGAAGATAATCTAGGAACTCTCCAGACAATTCATCTTCCGTATCGACATAAGGCGAGGCCGCAACCGATTTTATGCCTTCGTTTGGCAACTTTTCGGTATAATCTTTCGCACGGGCATAAAAGAGGCGGATCATAGGCTTGATGCGTTTTTTAACGCCTGTATCGGAAATGCCTTCCTCTCTGAGAGCAATTTCAAAATCATCTTTCATATGATCGAATAAAGCTTGTGAGAGGCGCTGCCCCTGCTCGTCAAATGATCTCAGGGCCTCCAAGACGACGGCCATATGAAGGGTGAGCACATCTATACGGCCATCGTAGTTATCAGGAAACCGCCCCTCGCCATAAAATTGCGTATTACGGGATTGTTTCATGAGCTTGGTGTAAATGAACGCGGCATCGCGTTTCACCGTATCATTGCGTCCGAATAGCCGAGTTATAAAACTCATAAATCTAACCTTTGTTTAACACAGTATCTGTCTTGCCAGTGGGCAGCGCTTTGGTTAGGTCTTAGCGCGTTCAGATAGAAGTAAAAGTGGCGATATGACCTCCAATCTTATTAAAACAGCGTGTTTCGGAGCTTTGATGCTCTCGCTTAGTGCTTGCAACCCAATTTTGCGGACGCATGGCTATGTTGCGACCGAAGCCAAACCGCAGGCGGTGAACCCTGAGACGGACACGAAGGCCAGTGTTCTGGCCCGTTTAGGAAATCCGTCTATCAAGAGCACATTTGATGAGGACCTAGATGAAGACATCTGGTTCTATATGAATAGCGTTCGCCAACGCTACGCTTATTTGCGCCCTAAAATCGAAGACCGCAGCATAACAGCGATTACATTCGATCTGGACGGACAAGTTACCCAAGTGGCTGAGTACGGCATTGAAGACGGACAATATGTCGATTACGTCAGCCGGAAGACTCCGACCCGTGGTCGGGAGCTTTCAGTTCTCGAGCAAATCTTTGGCACCATCGGCCGCATACCTACCGACCGCCTGGGTGGCGGCAATCAGGACATTCCAGGGGGACCGGGCGGGCCTGGCGGGTAGAAGAGGTCGACCTAATCAGGTCGCGCCTTTTTCTTAGCTAATTATGAGAGTACCCGAGCTTAGTTAGGGTCAGGGGCAAGCCATTTAGTCCGAGGGACTTAACGCCCTGCCCCTCAGTAACTTTTCCGATTCTTGTAGCCGTTATATTGATTTTGTCCGCGCCCGTTAAAATATGATCGGCGTCTACAGGTCTGGCCGTAAACAATAGCTCATAATCATCGCCATTGGTGGCCAATTCCACCCGCCTCGCCTCCTCTGTTTTTCCAGTACACCATTTTGACGAGGCATCACTTAGTGGAACGTCCGCTAATTTGATGGAGAGAGATCTTTGGCTAGCTTTGGCAATATGTCCCGCTTCGGACAACAGACCGTCAGAAATGTCTGCACAAGCGGTCGCGTAGCGGCGAAGCGTTTTTCGAAATAACAGTCTGGGCGTTGGATGGCGGAAGGCTTCTTCCCAAACCCAAAGGTCTTCTGGATTTGGTCCGTGTTCAAGAATTACAGAGGCCTTCTGCGCTAATTGTAGGCCCAAATAGGCGTCGCCGATCGTCCCCGTCACCCATACATCGTTCCCAGGCTGAGCCCCGGAACGCAACACAGCTTCTCCGCGAGGAACAACCCCGAGAAATGTGGCGCTGATGGACATAGGTCCATCGGTTCTTACCGTGTCCCCGCCAAACAGAGAAAATCCAAATCTGTCCTGTTCTGTTTTCAATCCCTTGGAAAACGCGTGCATCCATCGTTTAAGGTCAGAAGATTTTAGGTGCTTCGGCCAAGCTACCGACAAAAGATAACCCACCGGGCGAGCGCCTTTTGCGGCGAGGTCAGAAAGATTTACGGCCATCAATCGACTGGCCGTGCCTGCGCCGTATTCGCCTTGAAAAAAATGAACGCCTTCTATCAGGCTGTCTTGAGTCAGGATCAAGTCCTGACCATCACTAGGCGTATAGAGGGCGGCATCATCAAGGAGCTTTAACCCCTCCGGTCCTGCCAAAGGCGCTAAGTAGGTTTGAATCCAGTCAAACTCATCCAAGCTTATGTCTCTTTCGCAGACTCACCAATCAGTCCAAATTCAGCGGCCCGAACCTCTTTTCCAATTTTATCCAGGATACCGTTGACCATGCCCGGCTCTTTCCCGTCGAAAAAATCAGCGGCGATAGACACATATTCGTTGATTATCACAAGCGCAGGAATGTCGGGGCGTCGAATCATTTCATAGGCGGCAGCTCGTAAAAGACTTCGTAACGTAAGGTCCAGACGGCGAAGCGGCCATTTCTCCGGCAGCAGAGAGCCAATCTTTTTATCAATCGCCTCTTGAGAGACGACAACCCCTTCGATGATTTCTTCAAAAAACGGTTCGTCCGCTTGGACCATGCCCGGCTCATCACTATATCCAAACCGATGATTTAGAAACTCTCTGACAACCGCTTTAGACGGCGCGTTTGCGACGTCCATCTGATAAAGCGCTTGAACAATTGCTATGCGTGCGGCGCGGCGATGTTTTGGATTTGCGCCGGCCATTATGCTGCTGGCTCTGATAAAGCTGTTCGGATTCGGATCATTTCAAGAACGGCGTTGGCTGCAAAACCGCCTTTATCCTTTTGGCTAGATTTCGCGCGGGCCCATGCCTGATCTTCGTTCTCAACCGTAATGATACCATTACCGATCACGAGCGCCTTATTGACGGCAATATCCATCAAAGCGCGCGCCGATTCCTGACACACATAATCATAATGGGTGGTTTCTCCGCGAATAACACAGCCCAAAGCGACATAGCCGTCGAATTTTTGCGGCCCCGCTTCCGCGTAAGAAATAGCATGAGGGATTTCGAGCGCGCCCGGAACGGTAAGTTTTGTAACAGTTGCGCCCGCTTCTTGTAGAACGGCAAGAGCGCCTTCCAAGAGCGCGTCGGAAACGCCCTCATAATACCGGGCTTCGATGATAAGAATATTCATCTTCTTAGACCTTAGAATTCTTAAGGGGCGTGATACCGACGAGCTCGAGGTCGTAGGCTTCAAGACCGATAAGCTTTGGCATCGTATTTGTAATCAACCGCATTTTCTTTACGCCTTGATCTACGAGAATTTGCGCCCCAACGCCATATTCACGTATGTTCTGTTCTTTACGATCTATGGAAGACTTGTGCGCGCCGAGGCGCTCCAGCAGGGTGTTGATAGAACCTTCTCGGATAAGAACCAAAACCGCATGACCATCATAAGCCGCTAAATCTTTCATAGCGTCCCAAATAAGACCGGAGCGAGGACTGTCTTCGTAAAGTATGTCTCCGGCAAAATCGATCTTATGAACCCGGACTAATGACTCTTTGTCAGGGTCAGGTTCACCTTTGCTCAGAGCCACATGCTCTAGGCCGTCCAGGAAATTGCGGTAAATATGGATTTGGAAGGAGTCATTGTTCTGAGACGTAAATTCAGACGAAGCGATATGTTTGACAAAGTGGTCCTTCTTCATCCGGTATTTCACGAGATCTTCAATCGTGCCAATTTTTAAACCATGAAACTGAGCAAATCCGACCAAATCGGGGAGCCGCGCCATCGTTCCGTCGTCATTCATAATTTCGCAAATAACAGCAGACGGGTTCAACCCAGCCATTCTGGAAATGTCGACGGACGCTTCGGTATGTCCCGTTCGAACCATGACACCGCCGTCTCTGGCAATAATGGGAAACATATGTCCGGGGGATACGATATCGTCCTTACGAGACTCCGGGTCGATCGCTGTTTGGATAGTGTGTGAACGGTCGCCGGCGCTGATACCTGTCGTGACGCCTTCGCGGGCTTCGATAGACTGGGTAAAAGCCGTCTCAAAACGAGATTGGTTTTCGGCGCTCATATTGCGAAGCCCGAGCGCATCGGCTTTGGTTTCTTCAAGCGCCAAGCAAATTAGCCCCCGGCCAAACTTCGCCATGAAATTGACGGCATCAGGCGTTGCGAACTGAGCCGGAATTATGAGGTCTCCCTCGTTCTCCCGATCTTCAGCATCTACCAGAATATACATCCGGCCATTGCGAGCATCTTCGATAATTTCTTCTGGCGTTGCGAGGTTGTAAACCTCTTCCGCCGCAGCGCTTTTCAAGTCAGTCACGATTTATCTTTCATTTGCGACAAGTAACGCGCCACATAGCGGGCTATCAGGTCTATTTCCAGATTTACTTTGTCACCTGGCTGTAATTGACCAAGGGTCGTTACCTCAGCGGTATGAGGAATAATGTTTACGCTGAACGCGCTTTTCTCCGCCGTATTTACCGTCAGCGAGACGCCATCAATAGTGATGGAGCCCTTTGGCGCGATCATTGCCATCAAGTCCGGAGGCGCGCTGAAAACCAGTTTTATTGAGCCTGCGAGCGACTCTCGCGTTAGCAAAGCACCGATCTGATCTACATGCCCCGTGACCAGATGTCCGCCCAACTCATCTGCAGCCGTCAGGGCGCGCTCTAGATTCATTTCCCTGCCAACTACCCATGACTTCAATGTGGTCTTATTGAGGCTCTCATCAGAAACATCAAAAGCGTAACGACATCCTTGCTCGGTTCTTTCTTTTTCTACGACCGTCATACAGGCACCAGCATGGGAAATTGACGCGCCGATCGCGATCGTTTCGCAATCATAATGGCTATCCACAACCACCCGGGTATCGCCCCACTCGGAGCGCTTTCCGCTCTGATCGCGGTCGATTGAGACGACACGGCCTATATCTGTAACAATTCCTGTAAACATACCCGCTTATGTGACGCTTAATCAGACGATTTCAAGGCGTAACGTTCCCATATGTCCGCGCCGACTTCATTCAAGTCTGTGCGTTCGAAACGGTAAATTGCACTTATACTCGTTAGTCCCAGATCGCCTATCGCAGGCCGGGCTTCTGCGCCGAGGATTACTGGCGCCCGAAACCACTCTATTGCATCAACCAAGCTATGGCGTAGAAAACTAGCGGCCAACGTTCCGCCGCCTTCTAATAGAAGCGTTCGAATTCCGAGGTTAAAGAGACTGTCCAAAGCATGCGGCAGGCTTAATCCGTCCTCATACGGGACAACGATCAGCTGAACCCCTAAATCTTTGAGTGCTTGGGCTGCGTCTCCCACATCAGCGCGGGTGAGAATATAGGTCGGTGTCGTCCTCGCGGTTTGAGCTAGATTAGAATCGGGTGACACTCTTAATTGGGAATCAAAGATCACACGCACTGGATCGGGCTCACCCGTGATTCTCGTTGTTAGCTGGGGGTTATCCGTAACCGCAGTATTGGACCCGACCGCGATAGCGTCATGTCGAGCACGAAGTTTACGCCCTTCCTTGCGCGCCGTTTCGCCGGTAATCCATTCGGATTGCCCATTCGCCAGAGCAATTTTCCCGTCCAGAGACGTCGCGAGTTTCAAGGTGATGAGAGGCCGATGCAAACCAGGCTATTCCTCTTCTTTGTCGGACTGTTCGATGTCGGGTTGGAGCTTTTCAGTCTCAATAAAAGTTTCAAAGTCTTGCGTCGCGCGAAAGTCTTTATAGACCGACGCGTATCGCACATAGGCGACATCATCGAGCCTTGCGAGCCCTTCCATTACGAGTGTCCCGATCTGATCGGAGGTAATATCTGCTTGCCCTATACTTTCTAACTGACGAACGACGCCGCTTATCATTTGTTCAACACGATCTGTTTCGACAGGGCGTTTTTGGAGCGCTATCATTACAGACCTGGCAAGTTTATCTCGATCAAAGGGCGTCCGGCGTCCTGATTTCTTGATGACCGTCAATTCGCGCAATTGAACGCGTTCAAAAGTCGTGAAGCGCCCCCCACATTGCGCGCATAGACGCCGCCGCCGAACAGCTGAATTATCTTCAGCTTGTCGACTGTCTTTAACCTGAGTGTTTTCAGAGGAGCAAAATGGACAACGCATCGGCGGCAGGTATCACAGTTTGTTTGCGGTCGCAATATTGAGACAGGTGCGACATCGCCGGATTTAGACCCGTTCTATCTGTAAATTTTTTGCAATGAGGCTTGATTTATCTTCTGCCGCGATTCACAAGAACGTTCAGCCTTTGTTCTGCCGCAATAACATCAACGGGCTGTGGATATCTAAGTTGATAAGTACTGTTTAAACCTGAGGAAGACACACGTTTTGAAAGCGCATAGCTACATCCGCGCAGAGCAAAGACGGTTTCGTCGCGTGTCAGAGGGTCGACAGTGGACAGTTAAAGAACTGCCCCAATATTATTACCACAAGACATTTTGCGACATGCTCACCCACGTCAGCACGCGCCATACAAAATTAATGGGGAAAGAGCATACCAACTTCATCCGAGATTTTGAGGCCCTGCCCTTTCCTGCCCAATGCGCGTACGCTCGCATCGCCGGGCGTAAAGGAACCGTCTTCAACCTCCACCACCTTCATTACACTGAAATTCAGGACATACCTGCTCAGTTTGACCTTTTGATAGAGAAAGGATTCGCACGCCCCGTTGGAGACAACGATCTGCGGTCCTACTTAAGTTCTTTAACTAAGCCTGATCTAACAGACCTCATGCTGGAGCTTGTTGATGAGGCAGAGTTTAAGCGGTCTTGGAAAAAAGCACGTTTGCTAGATATTGCTTACAACGAAATCGATCGCGAGGATATTTCGATACCAAACGGTTATGTCGTTCAATCACGGCTAAAGGCCTTTAATTTTCTTTTATTTCTTTACTTTGGAAGAATTGAAACGAGCCTTCAAACCAAAACTCTCAAAGAGTTGGGCCTAGTTCGGCCGGCTCGATCAGAAGCGGCAAAGATCAAATTCCATGATCGGGACGAAGCACAAACCGAATATTTTTATGCTGCGGCGTTACAGAGCTTTAGAGATGGCGACGAGGCACAGGTTCGGTTTCTAATCGAAACCGTCGATAACTGGCCGGAGGCTGTGGACGGACCCGTCTGTATAAAACGGGGAAAACTCCTTCAAAAACTAGGAGGATTGTGCGAACGCCAAGGCGACACTGGGTCTGCCCTCTCTTTATACGAGCGCTCCGACAGCGGACTTTGTAACGAGCGTGTCGTACGCATTCGATATTCTCGGAACGCTGATGGAGATAGAGATTGGGTTGAACAACGGCTCGAGGAGATGATCGAAAACCCCGAAAGTGATGAAGAACACGCTTTCGCCGAAGACTTTTACGCCCGTAAATTTGAAAAAAAGCGCACGAGTGTCGTAACCGATCTACTACGAGAGAGCGAAATTTTATTTTTAGATGAAGCCTTTCGTCACGCTCCCGAACAAGCCGCTCTTAGGCATTTTAAAGAACAAGGAATTGAGGCTTACCGAACTGAAAACCGTCCCTGGCAGATGCTTTTTGGGCTCTTGTTTTGGGACGAGCTGTATGGAAGGGACGACGGCGAGCGGAGCTGGAAGCTCCCTGACAGCCTGAAAACAGGTGCCTTTTACCCGACCCACCAGAGCGTAATAGAGGATAAACTCTCCAGGCTCTCCGATGTGCCGGCCACATTGTTGACTTTGCTCAAGACCCTGACACAGCATTTCAAAGAGGAAAATGGTGTTTTCATTTGGGGCGGAAGGTCATTAGATAGAATTAAAGCTTTGATGACCCATTCTCCGAAGGGGGCATTAGCGTCAATTTTGCGCCTAATGGCGCAAGACTATATCTCCACTAAAAGTGGTTTTCCTGATCTCATGCTCGTTGAACATGGAGAGGTCCGTTTCGTTGAAATCAAAGCTGAAGGCGATGTTTTGCGGCGAAACCAGCTTACACGACTACGGCAATTAAAATCGGCGGGGTTCAAAGCAGAGATCCTTCGCCTTGGCTGGCATATTGACCCCGAACAGACATATGTCGTTGTCGACGTTGAAACCACGGGCGGACGCCCCGGACTTCATCGTTTGACCGAAATTGGTGCCGTTAAGATGCGTGGCGGAGAAATTATCGATGAGTGGCAAAGTCTGATAAACCCGCAACGCTCCATTCCGCCTAATATTACGCGCATCACGGGCATTGATGAATCCATGGTAGCGCGGGCGCCGTTATTCGCCGATATTGCTGATAGTTTCGCCGAATTTATGGGTGACGCCATTTTCGCCGCGCATAATGTGAATTTCGACTACGGATTCATATCGACTGAATATCAGATGATTGACCGAAAGTTCCGCCACCCTAAGATTTGCACCTGCTCCTCCATGCGAAAACTTTACCCGGGGCACCGCTCATATAGCCTTAAAAACCTCTGCCAAGAGTTTGAAATAGATTTAAAAAGTCATCATCGCGCACTTTGCGATGCGCGAGCCGCGGCAGAATTACTCAAGATGGTCAATGAGAAGCGGATTGCCTTGCAAAACGGCGACTGATAAGCGTTTTGCAAAGGGAGACTCGGGTGAATAAACCGTCTACAAACGTTTTGGAAATCGCCGCTTCACATGATTTAAGCCCACTACAGGCACAAATCGAAAATCGACTATCCGACCTCGTTCCTTCAGATCAGACGTGGCCCGTAAAACTTCATGCTGCACAACGTCACGCGCTCTTATCTCCGGGAAAACGATTTCGACCCCTACTTTGTGTATTGATTGCCCGAGGCGCCACTAAAGACATAGCAAAGCGACAAGCAGCTATAGATGTCGGGTGCGCCGCAGAAATGGTACATGCCGCGTCCCTTATTTTGGATGACCTGCCCTGCATGGACGACGCTGCTCTGCGCCGGAATAATCCTACTACCCATATTGCTTTTGATGAAAGCACAGCGATTTTAAGCGCGACTTCCCTTCTCAATCGAGCCTTTGGAGTGTTAGCCCGCTTGCGAGATATAGACCCCGCAATCCGTATCGCCCTTGTAGATTTATTGTCATATTCAGTCGGTTCCACGGGACTAATCGCAGGACAAATGGCGGACTTGGCAAATGATGACTCTCAAACCAATCTTCAGGACGTTGAACGCCTAAATCGCCTCAAAACCGGGGCATTGTTCGAGTTTACGATCTACAGCGCCGCAATTTTGACGGAGCATACAGTTGGGCGAAAAGAAGAATTAAAGGATTTCGCGTACCACCTAGGTCTTGGCTTTCAGCTTTTGGACGACTTAAAGGACAGTCTCATGGACGACACGCAAGCGGAAAAAACCGTTGGCAGAGACGAGGGTAAGGCAACCATCCTCGCTTTGCTGGGGTCAGAGGAATCCAAACATACCCTGAAAACTTACCTTGCTTCAGCAAAAGCCGCGTTACACCGCGCAGGCCTGCAAAACTCTACCTTGCTCGAATCTGTGATTGACCGTCAATTTGCCTTCCTAAATGACGTCTAGTGATGTCTCTCGCCGATATGCCCTCACTGGAGGTTAAGGACCTCAGCGTTACCTATGGAGAGTTTGAAGCCCTTAAAAGTCTAAGCCTGTCAGTAAAGAAAGGCGAAATAGTCGGCGTGATCGGTCCGAACGGCGCCGGGAAAACAAGCCTTATAAGAGCGCTCTGCGGCCGTATTAAATCCAAGGGTCAGATTTCCGTTGCAGGACAGACCTTAAAACGTGGACACGATAGACGACGCCAAATAGGCCTCGTGCCTCAGGAAATTGGCTTATACCCTAGACTGACTGCAAGAGAGAACCTCGATGTCATTGCCCGTTTGCTCCGTGTTAAGTCCAACAAACGGACCCAAGGTATCGAAAAGGCGTTAAAAGCGGTCGGATTAACCGAAAAAGCAAGGAGTCTTGTTCAGGATCTGTCCGGCGGTATGAAGCGGCGCATCAACGTCGCGGCTGCTATTATGCACGACCCCGCCATCGTTATTTTTGATGAACCCACCGCCGGGGTCGACATCCCGGCGCGGGACCAGTTGCACAGATTGGCCCGCAGGTTAGCAGAACAGGGGAAAGCGGTTATCCTGGTCACGCATGAACTTGATGAAGCTGAAATACTTTGTGACAAGATTCTAATGCTCGCCCAAGGTCGAAAACTCGCTTTTGACACGCCGTTAAATATCTTGTCCGAGCAATTCAAAGACACTCGAAATGTCGTTCTTCGTTTTGGCGGACCTCCTTCTTTAAAGACACTCGAAGTCATGCGCCCATTGGGATTCAAACAGGTAGACACAAATGAGTCTTGGGAAGCCATCACCCATCTTAGTGAGGCCGCTTTTATGTCAGAGTTCATGGACGCACGACAGGGCCAGAACGATATCATCAGAGAAATATCCGTCCGAAGGCCCGGTCTCACAGCGCTCATGCATCACGTTGAAGTCCATAAAGGTCTGATCCAGTGATTTATGCCGTCCTCAAGACGATGGGTCTCAGGCTCTGGCGCGACAAGGGGGCTTTGATTTTAGCTTTTGTCCTTCCGGGCTTCATTTTCGCAATATTCGCCGCTATTTTTTCTACAGCATCCGGTGGGTCTCTGGATTTGCGCGTGGCTTTCTCAGCAGTCGGAGATGACCCAGCCGTCATAGCAATAGCGGAAACGATTCGAGATGGAGCAACTTTTGAAATCATTGAAAATGAAAGCTGGTCCGACGAGAACCTGAAGGATCAAGTTAAACTCGGCCAAGCGGATGTGGGGCTGGTTATCTCTCCTCAAGGGGGCGCCCTACCCCGGATGACAGTTGTAGAAGACCCAAGCCGAAAAGTCGCTGCAACCGTAGTAAAAGGACAAATCCGGCAAATTCTGGCAGACAAAAGCGAAACTAGACAGGATGTTTTTACGACAATCTCAGCCCTTCCGGAAACATCCGACATCCACGGCCCTGCGGATAAATCTGTCACCTATTATATTGGAGCGACGGCCATTTTATTTCTTATGTTTGCTGCCATGCAGGGCGCCTCAATATCGATAGATGAAAGACGTTCCGGCATATCAGAACGTTTAATGGTCGGCCCGAGCGGCGCTCTCGCTATGCTGACCGGAAAATTTCTATTTTTGACTTTAATAGGGGTGTTACAAACCGTGGTTATCATCGCGGTTGCAAACTTGTTCTTCGGCGTTCAGATATTGCCTTTTCTAGGCGGACTGGTTTTAGCGTCTATTGGCACGGCTATGCTAGCGTCAGGCCTCGCCCTTTTTACCGCTGCACTTTGCGCGACTCAAACCCAGATGCACACAGTCTCTACCTTTGTTGTTTTACTGTTCTCGGCCATCGGCGGTTCAATGATGCCGCGCTTCATGATGCCGGGTTGGTTGCAGAGCACCGGTATCGCTACGCCAAACTACTGGGTGATAGAAGGGTATTACGGTCTGCTGGCACGGGGACAGTCGGTCTTGTCCCTTTGGCCTGTGTGGAGCGTTATATTTTTGTCTGCATTTGTGTTACTGGGATTAGCGGCAATTATATCGCATAAACTGATGAGAGTGTAGTGAACGCAGGCGTAAAAATAGCCTCTGACAAGTCTGGGGCCCAGCGAGTGAATTGGGGGCTCCCCGTCGGACTTCTAGTCGTGGCTTCTTGGGCTGCTGTGCATGTTTATAGCGTATTTTTTCACTCCCTAAGCTCTCCAATTTGGCAAACGCTTGGTTTGATTGCGCTGCAATGCTGGCTCTATACGGGTATGTTTATTGTCGCGCATGACACTATGCACGGCTCTTTTGCGCCAAACCGGCCAAAGGTAAATGCCATTCTTGGAACCGGAATTATGTTAATCTACGCCGGGTTTAACTGGAAATCCATGAGAGCCGCCCATCACGCCCACCATGTCAATTCAGGCCGCGACGGGGATCCAGATTTCAATCTTGAGAATCCTTATCATTTTTGGCCGTGGTATCTCAAATTCTTCACGCAATATTTTGGCTGGAAACAGCTTCTCATTCTCGTCGGATTTACACTCGCCTATATTTTCATATTCGGGGCGAGCTATCTCAATACCATCGTGATGTGGGCCGTTCCCGCAATATTGTCGTCTGTTCAGCTATTTTATTTCGGGACGTATCTTACACATCGACACTCCGACGAGTTTGTCGATCATCATAATGCTCGAACAAACAGCTATCCGCGGTGGCTATCACTGCTCACCTGTTTTCACTTTGGGTATCATCATGAACACCACCTTTTTCCGCATGAGCCGTGGTGGCGCTTGCCGTCTCGAAAGTTTAGAAAGAACGCGTCATGAGTTGGTATGTCGCGTCCTTCATTGTGATATTGAGCGTTGTCGGAATGGAAATATTCGCTTGGGTTGTTCATAAATATATAATGCATTCCCGTTGGGGATGGGGCTGGCACGAAAGCCACCACATTGAAACAGAAGGCGTCTTCGAAAAAAACGACCTTTACGCCGTTTGTTTCAGCGTAATCGCGGCCTCGCTATTTATTATTGGCTCAATAGGGTATCCCATGCTCTGGATGGTAGGTCTTGGACTGACTCTCTACGGCGTTTTATACGGGCTGGTACATGACGGGTTAGTGCATCAGAGATGGCCTTTCTTTGTCCGGACTAAAGGCGGCTATCTAAAACGTCTCGTACAAGCTCACCGCCTTCATCACGCGACGCATGATCGGGACGGAGCGGTCTCATTCGGATTTTTATACGCCCGAGACATCCGCAAGCTCAAAGCAGAGATGAAATCAAATCAGCGCAAAATGATTTTATGAACACCTTTGGACCATCTGCCTTGCTAGAGTGCTACCGGCGGGGGGTTTTCCCCATGTCGGATTCGCGTTCGGACACACAGGTTTTTCTGATGGATCCAGATCAACGCGGCATCATCCCATTGGATGGTTTGCATGTCTCACGGTCTTTACGAAAGTTTATTCGTAAATCGAATTGGACCGTAAAATACAATAACGATTTTGTCTCTGTAATCCGGGCTTGTGCTGCTCCCGATGACGGGCGGGAAAGCACTTGGATTAGCGAAGGTCTGGAGCACTTATATATCGCTCTTCATCAAGCCGAATGCGCCTATTCCGTCGGCGTTTATGAAGAGGAGACCCTCGTCGGAGGGTTATATGGCGTTTGCTTAGGCGGTGCCTATTTCGGGGAAAGTATGTTTTCTGACAAAACTAATGCGAGCAAAGTAGCCCTCGTCGCTCTAGTCAACGCTTTAAGCGAGGCAGGTTTTACGCTTTTAGACACTCAATTTCTGACGGCCCATTTAGCGAGCCTTGGAGGCGTCGAAATCTCCCGGGCCGAATACCAACGCAGGCTCGCGACCGCTCTTGAAAAAGCAGCTCATTTTCCAATTATGACTGTTCCCGTCAGTGCATTATCGACGAAAAACTCAAGCGGATGACTCGACTTGACGTAGGGCTTTGCCTGTATATGTTGCGCGCAGAAGAAACGGGCGGATATAGCCGCCATTATTTGTCGAAAAGTTGACACTGTTTGAGCGCCTCCGAAGATATTGAAGAAGTCCCAGCGGACGAAGAAATCACGATTACCTTTAAGGAGCTAGGTCTCGCGCCTAAAATCCTGAAGGCTCTCGATGATATGGGCTATGAAAAGCCGACTCCTATTCAGGCCCGGTCTATCCCGGCCGCCATGAAGCAACGCGACGTTCTGGGTATTGCTCAGACCGGCACAGGTAAAACCGGCGCCTTTGTGCTCCCTACTCTGCACAAGCTTGAAAAAGGCCGCGCTCGCGCGCGAATGCCTCGCTGCCTTATCATTTGCCCGACGCGGGAACTTGCAGCGCAAGTCGCAGAAAATGTCGAGCAATATGGTAAGTATCTGAAACTGGAAATGGCCCTTTTGATTGGCGGCGTCAGCTTTGCTGAGCAGGACCGTAAACTCTCAAAGGGCGTAGATATCCTTATCGCGACGCCGGGACGTCTCTTGGATCAATTTGAGCGCGGTAAAATACTTATGACGGGCGTGCAAACTCTCGTGGTCGATGAAGCAGACCGTATGTTGGATATGGGCTTTATCCCCGACATTGAAAAGATTTTTAAAATGACGCCCTTCACGCGTCAGGTTCTATTTTTCTCGGCGACTATGCCGAATGAGATTAAGCGTTTAGTCGACCAGTTCCTACATCAGCCTGCTACAGTACAAATTGCACGCCAATCGACCGCAGCAGAAACCGTTCGTCAACGCATCATCCGTATGCCCTCGTCTGATTCCAAACAGAAACGTACCGCGCTTCGTTGGATTATGGAGCAGGAAACTGTCGATAACGGGATTATCTTTTGCAACCGCAAACGCGACGTCGATATTGTTGCAAAATCTCTTACGGTTCATGGTGAATCAGCGGCGCCTATTCACGGCGATCTGTCTCAATCTCTTAGAACAGAAACGCTGGATAAATTTAAAAACGGCGAAATAAAATATCTTGTCGCCAGTGATGTGGCCGCGCGTGGTTTGGACGTGCCAAGTGTCAGCCATGTTTTCAACTATGACGTGCCGAATCATTCCGAAGACTATGTGCATCGGATTGGGCGCACAGGCCGAGCCGGACGCGAGGGCGATACCATCATGCTTGTCGCTCGGTTGGATGAGAATAACTACCAAGACATCCTCAACCTTTTAAAAGTTGACGGAATTGAAGAAATTGAAGTTCCCGGCATTGAAGACTTCCCGAAAGATGGCGGACGGAAGAAGGGCCGCAGAAGGAAGGATGATCGCAAGGGTCGCCGAGCCGACAAAGGCTCAAATCGCAAGCCTAATATGTCGAAAGACAATAATTCTGATAAATCGTCTAAACCTTCCTCCCCTTCGGAAGCTCCAAAGGAAGAGAAAAAAGCTAAATCCTCCCGTAGGAAAGCGCCGACAAAAAATGACTCTAACAAGACCTCAGAAAAGGTGTCTTCAGAGCCCGAAGCAGACAACAATACAAAGAAGAAAAGCGCTAAATCTACACCTTCAAAAGCTACTCCGAAGTCCTCAAATAAAAAAACTTCTAATTCCTCAAAAGGAAAGTCTTCAAATAAAGGGCGTGACCGAAATGGTTTGCCTCACAATAAAGACACAGGTTTTGGCGGAAACACCCCGGACTTTTTCAAGGTTTAATGTCGACAGACGGGGCAACTACCCTACTACCCGTCAGAGATTTCGAAACGGCAAAAGTCTCTAAGCTGTTTCATATCCATAAGTATCTATATAATGCGGATCATTCTTAAAATTCGACTGCCATTTTGATAGGTCTGGGGCCCGATCTTGCCACTTCAGATGCCCCGCCCGATAACTTGCATAATCTAGCGCGCAAATAATCGCCAAATTCCCATAAGTCCAAGGCCCGCCAATCCATTTACAAATACGCTCGAGCGTCTCGATTGACTGACGAATGGCTGTTTCATGGCGATTTATCGCCTCGTCCCAATGCAAGCTCTTAGGTCTGACGGTTTCTTGCCGATAATTATAAACAGCATCAGATAAACCATCGCCAAGCGCATGTTGCCAAAGATTCAAATAACGTGCCTCTCCAGATCGGGGTAATAAAGGCGCATCCCCGAGGCCATCCAAATATTCGCAAATAACGGGGCTATCGAATAAATACTGGCCGGGTTTCCACTCCAAAGCGGGGATTTTACCCAGTGGATTATTGCCTGCTATATAGCCTCGAGGCCCCCTTTTCTCGGGTCGAGCTTCAATCACTTCTACCTTGTGGTAACGAGCCAATATCATGGCTTTACGGGCATAAGGAGAAACCGGGAGACAGAAAAGTTTCATTACGCGCTCACTCTCCAAGCCCTAGAAAAAGATTTTGACTATTCCCATTCAATTGTTCCCGGAGGTTTTGATGTTACGTCATAAACCACCCGGTTTACACCGCGCACTTCATTAATGATCCGAGTAGCCGTCTCACCAAGGAACTCGTGAGTGTAGGGATAGTAATCTGCCGTCATTCCATCGGTAGACGTTACGGCTCTCAAGGCGAGGACGTAGTCATAAGTCCGGCCATCGCCCATGACGCCAACCGTTTTAACAGGCAGAATCACTGCAAAAGCCTGCCATATATCATTGTAAAGACCGTGTTTTCTGATCTGGTCCAAATAGATCGCGTCGGCATCACGAAGTATATTTAGGCGCTCAGCCGTTATTTCTCCAGGGCAGCGGATAGCAAGCCCCGGTCCGGGGAACGGATGGCGTTCCACAAAATCCGCATGAAGTCCCAACTCGCGGCCCAAAGCCCGAACTTCATCCTTAAAAAGTTCTCTAAGCGGTTCGACGAGCTCCAAATCCATACGTTCCGGGAGGCCGCCCACATTATGATGTGACTTAATCGTCACAGACGGCCCGCCGTCAAAGGAGACGCTTTCAATTACGTCCGGATAGAGCGTGCCCTGTGCGAGAAATTTAGCCCCACCAATAGATTTCGCCTCCCGTTCAAAAATATCGATGAAGGTTCCGCCGATAATTTTGCGTTTTTGCTCAGGATCGCTAACGCCCTCAAGTAACCCTAGAAATTCGTCACCTGCATCTACGTGAATGAGGTTGATGTCGTAGTGATCGCGGAAAAGAGACGTGACCTGTTCGCTTTCGCCTTTGCGCATCATGCCCGTATCGACATATACGCAAGTAAGCTGATCGCCAATCGCTTCGTGTATAAGAATCGCGGCGACCGAACTATCGACTCCGCCAGAAAGACCGCAAATAACTTTTCCGTCGCCTACTTGTTTTTGGATAGCGGCGATCATTTCATCCTTAAAGGCGGACATTGTCCAATCGCCTTTGAAGCCAGCAATATTATGCGTGAAGTTGCGAAGTATCATCGCGCCATTTCTGGTATGGACAACCTCAGGATGGAATTGCAGACCGTAAAAATGACGGCTTTCATCGGCAATCGCGGCGAAAGGCGCATTCGGAGATCTTGCAATAATTTCAAAGCCCTCCGGCATTTTACTTACGCGGTCTCCGTGAGACATCCAGACACGTTCATCCGCGCCTACTTTTGCCAATCCTGAAAAAAGAGGAGAGTCTTTGATGATGTTAAGATCAGCGCGCCCAAACTCTTGTTCGTCGGACGCCTCAACCGAGCCGCCGAGTTGCGCGCACATGGTCTGCTGACCGTAACATATACCGAGAACAGGAACTCCTAATGTCCAGATCGCTTCATCTGCCCTTGGCGTTCCAATACCAGTTACACTGCTTGGCCCGCCAGACAATATGATGGCCTTTGGATTGAACGACTTCAGCAGCTTAGCATCGACACGATTATAAGGGTGAACCTCGGAATAAACACCGCTTTCTCTTACCCGCCGGGCGATGAGCTTTGTCACTTGAGATCCAAAGTCGATAATCAGCAGCTGCTCATGTTGTTCGGTAATGAGCTCATGCGTATCCGTCATTTCGTTCTCTCCATAACGGCGAAGAAAAAGCCGTCAGTGTTTGTCGCTGCTGGCGTCAGTGTGAGTGTGCACCCATCCGCCGACCAAGGCTTCGGAGCATCGACACCGAATTTTTCTTCCCAAACTTCACCCGCCGACAGCAAAGTGAAATTCTCGTTTTCTTCAAGAAAGGCGTAAACTTGGGCTTCGTTCTCTTCAGCGAGCATCGAACACGTCACGTAGAACAATAGTCCGCCATCAGGTTTCACAAACCCTTTAGCGCTTTTCAGTACCGATCTCTGTTCGTTATTGCGTCGTTCTAAAGCGTCTTCTGATAACCGCCATTTAGCGTCTGGCTTTCGTCGCCATGTCCCCACGCCGGTACATGGCGCGTCAACCAGAACCCGATCCATTTTTCCGACCAGATCTTTGAGATTCTCAGATGGTGGCTGGCGCACCTCAATAACCGATGCACCTGCGCGTTGCGCGCGTTGATATAAAGGTGAGAGCCGGCGTTTATCTATATCAAACCCAAATACCTGCCCTTTGTTTTCCATGTCCGCCGCCAACGCGAGAGACTTTCCGCCTCCCCCGGCACAATAATCAAGCACTTTCTCGCCGGGTTTAGCGTCGATCAATAAGCTGACAATCTGCGACCCTTCATCTTGGATTTCAATTGCGCCGGTTTGATAATCCGGTTCGATCTGCACATTCGGTAAACGAGCATCACCGTCAAGAGCCTTAACACGAAGGCCAATAGGGGAAATCTCTGTTTTCTTGAGCCCCTCGGCTTTTAAGGACGATAAAACTTTGTCCCGCTTGCTTTTAATCGTGTTTACGCGGAGGTCGAGAGGCGGACGAGCTGTAAGGGCTTGGCCTTCGGCGACAGCCATTTCGTCAAAATTAGTTTCAAACATCGGCCAAAGCCATTCCGGCACATCCGCCTTGATCCAATCCGGTGCCGAGTCGAGTTGAATAGATCCATTAAGCCGTTTTTGTTCTTCGGCGCTTAGTTTTGAAGGCGCGTGCTCATCTGCGGCAAAATTTTCTATCAACTGCTCAACGGTTTGACCGCCTCTGAAAACAGCGGCTCCTAATGCAAGCGCCCGTGGCGTTTCGCTGTTCATGCGAAAAGCAATAGAACTTCTAGAACGCAGAGCGTCATGAACGTAATTCCCTATAGCCGACCTGTCTTTCGAACCTGCAAAACGATTTTTCTTCCCCCAATCACGAAGGGCCATAGTTGCTGGTGTTTTGCGCTCTAGAATGTCTTCAAGAACTTCCGCTGCCGCTTGTATTCGTCCGCCAAGTCTCATTTAAAACACTGCCTTTGCGGTTAAAATAAATAGAATTGTCAGGGCAATTGCCCCTGTGAAAAAAACCAAAAAACGAGTGAATATATGGTTGAAAGTTAGGTGGATACCCGCGTGAATAATCCGGGAAATAACGAAAATCCACGCAACCACTAGGCTAAGATGTGTCACGCTCCCGAGGAGGAATTGAACAGTGCAAAGAACGAAAAACAGGAGAGGTAATTCAAATTGATTGCCGTAATTGTCGCCAGCGTTTTTGATCCACCCTTGCCAGCCGTTTTTGACGACATCTCTCATGTCGACTTTTCCTCTCATAACCGACCCGACGCGCGCCCAGACAAGCCAGAATGCGATTAAAACCATAAGTCCCGCCTGAGCAATAACAGGCTGAAAAATTGTCGATTGTTCCATAGTAAAGCCTAACTCGGCATAGAGTAGTTTGGCGCTTCGCGCGCGATGTGAACGTCATGAACATGGCTTTCACGTAGGCCAGCATTTGAAATCTTTACAAATTCCGCATTTTTATGAAGCTCGACGATTGTTCGCGACCCCGTATATCCCATTGCCGCGCGTATGCCGCCGATCAATTGGTGCAGGATAGGGCCTACAGGACCTTTATAGGCTATGCGGCCTTCAATTCCTTCCGGGACAAGTTTCATGGAGTCGTTTACTTCTTTTTGGAAATACCGGTCTGCCGATCCTCTCGCCATAGCTGAGACAGAGCCCATGCCGCGATAGGATTTATAAGACCGTCCCTGATAGAGAAAGACTTCTCCGGGGGTCTCTTCAGCGCCGGCCAAGAGAGAGCCAACCATAGCGCATTCAGCCCCGGCCGCGAGGGCTTTAGCCATATCCCCTGAATATTTAATACCGCCATCCGCGATAACTGGGACTCCTGCTTTGTGAGCAACAGAACAAGCATTTATAATCGCTGTCAGCTGGGGCACTCCGACCCCTGCTACAATGCGTGTGGTGCAAATAGAACCAGGGCCAATACCCACTTTGATAGCGTCAGCTCCCGCGTCAACCAGGGCTTTAGCCGCACCTGCAGTGGCGATATTCCCGGCGATAATCTGCGCTTCAGGGTAATCTTTTTTCAAACGCCTAACGGTATCCAATACCTTAGAAGAATGTCCATGCGCTGTATCGATAACCACCGCATCAACACCGGCCTCGATCAAAGCGACTGCACGATCATAACCGGCTTCACCGACAGTAGACGCTGCGGCGACCCGTAAGCGGCCTTTTTCGTCTTTACAAGCATTGGGAAAGCTTTCAGCTTTATCCATATCCTTTACAGTAATTAGCCCGACGCAGTTATACGCGTCATCAACGACCAAAAGCCGTTCAATCCGATGGGTATGTAGAAGTGCCCTCGCCTCCGATTCCGATGCACCTACTTTTACGGTGACCAAATCCGTTGTCATCAAATCCTTAACCAATACAGCCGGATCATCAGCAAAGCGGACATCACGATTAGTGACGATACCGACTAGCTTTCCGCTAGATTCGACAACAGGAATACCAGAAATACTATGATGGCTAGCTAATGTTCGCAGATCAGCCAAAGTTGCATCGGGGCCAATTGTAATCGGGTTGACGACCATGCCGGACTCATACCGTTTGACCTTGCGGACTTCTTCGGCCTGTTCTTCAATAGATAGGTTACGGTGAATCACGCCAATCCCGCCCGTTTGAGCCATGGCAATCGCCAAGGGGGCTTCCGTAACTGTGTCCATCGCCGCACTGACTAAGGGCACGTTGATCGTAATAGTTTTGGTAAGACGCGTTTTAAGGTTGGCGTCAGCGGGTACGATGTCAGAAGCCTGGGGCTGCAAAAGGACATCATCGAAGGTCAACCCTTCTCGAATCTCCATGGGAGTCTCCTATCTCTTTTGCAGGCGGGGGTTATCAGGAATCCTCCCCTCTCGCAAAGAGAAAACCGTAACGAGCTGTCAATAAATCAGTCTGTTTTGGGGTTTTGCAGGTTTAACGCGACCAGATAAATTTCCGGGCTTCCTTTTCGTGATGACTCAGGCTTAAAATGTTTCACCGTCTGGAAACGAGACTTCAGCTCATTCAGTAGGGAAAATTCAGCCCCGCCTTGAAAAACCTTTGACGCAAAATGTCCTCCCGGCCGCAAAGTTCGCATGGCAAAGTCTGCAGCAGCTTCGACCAGCGCGACAGTTTTCAAATGGTCCGTTTGTTTATGACCGGTTGTATTGGCCGCAAGATCAGACAAAACAACATCCGGCGAGGCATCCAGATAGGATTTTATCTTCTCCGGAGCATCCTCTTCCATAAAATCATACTCTATCAAATCTGCGCCCGCGACCATATCCACGGGTAGAATATCAATGCCAACAACGCGTTTCGCCCCACGCTTCAAGGCAATTTGCACCCAACCTCCAGGCGCGCAGCCCAGATCTACGACTAGGCTGTCATGTTTCAGAAGATTAAACTTATCATCAAGCTCTTCTAGCTTGAAAGCCGCCCTAGACCGGTATCCCTTAATTTGGGCCTCGCGCACATAAGGGTCATTAATCTGGCGTTCGATCCAAAGTTTCGAAGAAATTTTTCGACCGCGCGCCGTCTTCACCTTTTTGTGCATCATGCGGGTTGCATTATCTTGCTCGGCTTTAGGCGTGCGGCGTCCCCGTTTTGGGGCCGACGGCTTGCTTCCCGACATACGGCGCGGACTCGTATCTTTTGGGGGTTTGCTCATTCTGCGGCCTCTGCTTCATCGTTCGGAAGAACTTCATCATTATCAGACAAAGTCCGGATTGTTTGCTGTCGGTTCATAAGCCCCATCAACATGCCTTCACGCAAACCTCGATCCGCAACTCGAATCATTTTGCTCGGCCACATTTCGCAGATTACATCCGTAATAGCGCAGCCCGCCACAAGCAGCTTAGCCCTATCACGCCCTATACAAGGCTCTTTCGCCCGATCATCAGGGCTTCGACTGGCCATATTGCGAGCAACTTTTACGGCATCTCGTGAGCGGAACCAAAGCCCGTCGACTTTATCTCGTTGATAATAAGGGAGTTTAAGATGAATTCCCGCGAGCGACGTAATCGTCCCCGACGTTCCGATAATATGCCCCTTCCCTTCCTCAAAGGCCCGCGTGAAACGCGTATCACAGGCTGTTTCCGCGATAGTGTCTCTGACAAGCTGCTTCATATCTTCATACCAGCTCTCGCGATCCGCCGTTTCCGGTATGCGTTCGGACAGCGTGACGACGCCAATAGGTAAAGACGCCCAGGCGCTAATCGGCGGACGATGGGTTTTCATTTTATGATTGGGGTCTCGTAATTTGCGAATATCCACCCAGCTAAGTTCAGTGGAGCCTCCGCCGATATCAACAACGAGGGCTACGTCCTTTGTCGGGTCTATAAGGTTGAGACACCCCATAACCGCCAGACGAGCTTCCACCCGGGCAGAAATAATTTCTAGGGCAATACCCGTTTCGTTTTTGACCCGTGACAGAAACTCTTCACCGTTTCCGGCCCGGCGACAGGCTTCAGTTGCGATGCAGCGCCAGCGTTTCACATTTTTGGATTTCATTTTCCGTGCACAAACGCCTAAAGCATTCACGGCCGCATCCATACTCTGTTGAGAGAGCTGTCCGGAGGCGGCCAGGCCTTGCCCCAAGCGGACAACTTTTGAATAGCTGTCAACGATTTGAAACCCATGACTCAGTTCTTTTGCAATCAAAAGACGGCAATTATTTGTGCCAAGGTCTAAGGCCGCATATGTGGCGGGCTTCTCTCCGCTTCGTCTGCGGGGTCGCCCTGACCGTCTCCGTCGCTCATGGCCCTTTGCCGATGAGGAGGCGGATCCGGACGATTTTTGGTCCGGCATGGTCTGCTCTCATTTTTATGACAGGATCGCTTCAGGTGAAAACCGAGCGCCTCACTGTCTGTTCCCTTAGACGGTAACGGATTAAAAGCGCTTGGTAAATGTGAAAATGGAGTTAGTCCTGAGAGTGGGTCTCAGTGGATATCAATATGGTCAGAGAGCTGCGACCAATCCGGTTCGGGTCTTAGCGCTTCCATCGCGTCATGCTGAGACAAAAATATTTGTCCAGTCAGATGATCCAGAAAATTAGACCTGAACAAACGCTCTTTTACCCGGCTCTGCATATCCGAGAAATGCAATTTTACGCCGATGCGCTTCAACCGCTTATTCACCTCAAACAGGCTGGATAAGGCGCTCGCATCAATTCGGCTGACAGCCGTACACATTAACACCAAATCCCGCATATCCGGGCTCTCGGAGATAAGGTCTGACACACGTTCCTCTAGCGAACGTGCATTTGCGTAATAGAGACTTTCGTCAATTCTTAGGGTTTTAACCTCTTCATTCGTTTCGACGACGAAACGAGCTGCATCGCGGTAATGCTCTGTGCCTGGAAACCTTCCCACTTCCGCAATGTGAGGATGAAGCGTCTGACGAATGTGAAGCGCCATTGCCAGTATAACGCCGGCTAATACACCCCATTGCACCCCAAATATCAAAACCGACAAAAAAGTCGCCAAAGCAGTAATTCCGTCGGCCCTGCTATATACCCAGGTGCGCCACAGGCTCTTGAAATCAAGAAGCGAAAGACAGGCAATGATAATGAGCGCAGCAAGCACAGCTAAAGGTAAAGCTTTCAACACGGGAGTAAGAAAAAGAGCGGTTAGCGCCATAAAAAAAGCGACAATCACGTTGACTAAGGGAGTTTTTCCGCCAGCTGTCGCGTTTACCGCCGTGCGCGACATGCTCCCGTTAATGGGATACCCCCCGGTCATTCCGGCGACAAAGTTTGCCCCGCCCAATCCTAAGAGTTCGCGGTTCATATCAAGTTTGGTTCTATTTCGGGCGGCAAATTCCTGCCCAGTAGAGCCGCTATCCACAAAAGACACAACGGCGATAACGGCCGCCGGAACAATAAGCATTTTGAGCATATCTAGCGAAGCCGCCGGGATTTTGAAGGGAGGAAGTCCAGCGGGCACACGGCCAACCACCGCCAAGCCAAACCGCTCATTCAATCCCAGTCCCAGACTGATAAGAATGTAAGCGGAAATAACGACAATCGGAGCCATCCGCGCGAGCAGTTTCGCGCGCCGGCTTTTCATACCTAATTTCACAAGCGCTAATCCAAGCTTCCTTTGGGTGATGAGTAAAATAATGCAGGCTGACACTCCGACGATCAGAGCCACCGCCTTTGTATCTCCTAGTCCGGCCAGTAAGGAATCGATGAGGCTCAATGCAGTTGTACCGGAAGCCGTTACGCCTAAGATATGTTTGAGTTGAGAAATGATAATGAGCAGAGCCGCGCCCGTAATATAAGCAGAGACAACGGGACGAGCGACGAAATTCATTAAAAACCCACCGCGAAGCAATCCTGCACCGATCAGAAAAACACCGACAAGCGCAGCAAGGGCGGCGGCGCTGATTAACCGAGTTCCTTCTGGCAGTACCGCAATACTCGCAGCAGTCATAAGCGAAATAACGGCGGTGGGACCTACATTGAGCTGTCGGGACGACCCAAGCAGCGCATAAGCGATCAGCGGGAAAATAGAGACATATATTCCGAGTTGAGGTGGTAGCCCAGCTAAGAGAGCATAGGCAAGACACTGGGGAACAAGCAGAATCGACACAATCGTCGCCGCAACCAGATCTTCGCCAAAAACGACCGGGGAATAGCCTTGCAGCCAATCGAAGTGGTCACGAACTGCCCCGACAAATTTCACAAGTCAAAATCCTGTAACGTCATTAAGGAGACCCTCCCTATCCTACTTCGAGCCTTTTTTCTCTAACTCATATTCTTTCAAAAGAGGGTATATTTGCATTAGATTATAAGGGCTTTCTTCTAACGCTTTAATAACGGCCTCTGCCCCCATGGCTTCAACATGCGCAAAGGCCCATAGGGCGGCGGAGCGCATACCGCTTGCACAAAAAGTAACAATCGGCCGAGGCGTCTGTTCATAAGCCGAAACGCTCGCTTCTATAAGCTCTGAGGACAGTCCGCCCAACATGGGTACAAATTGATACTCCAAGGACAATGCGTGGGCGGCCTGACCCATGCTTTCAGATGTAGGCTGCAGGGGCGCTTCGTTTTCAGGGCGGTTATTGATTATACCCTGAATTCCCTGATCTGAGAGGGATTGGAGCTGGGCGGGGAGAAGCTGTCCACACACAAACACATCCCCGGGAAGTTCATACATGGTTTAGCCTTTAACCTTTTTTAGAGCCATTTTGACAATCGCGTCTGTAGTAATACCAAAGTGCGGGAATAGCTCTGCTCCAGGAGCAGAGGCTCCGAAACTTTCCATTCCAATGAAACCACCATCCCGGCCAATTAATGCGTCCCAACCTTGGCGAATCCCTGCTTCAACAGCAATTTTCGGAAGATCTTTTCCGAGCACTGATCGAATGTAATTCTCATCCTGTTCGAGGAAAACGTCCAGACACGGCATGGAAACAACTCGTGCAGACACGCCCTGCTCTGCGAGAGCCTCGTGAGCCTCTTGAGCCAAATGAACTTCGGAGCCCGAAGCAATGAGGACTATGTCGTCGGCTCCCTTGCCCGGCGTGAGGACGTATCCGCCTCTCTCGCACATATTTTTCGTTGCATCGTCGCGAACCGCAGGAACATTTTGACGAGTCAAAGCCAGAATGGACGGTCCATTTTGACGGCGAACAGCCAGTTCCCAACATTCCGCTGCTTCTAACGCATCTGCCGGACGGTAAGTAAATGTGTTCGGGATCGCCCGAAGAGACGCCAAATGCTCAACCGGTTGATGCGTCGGACCGTCTTCGCCGACACCTATAGAATCATGTGTCGCTACGTAGATTGTCTGAATTTCCATCAACGCGGCCAACCGCACCGAAGGACGGCAATAGTCCATAAAGACCATGAAGAGACCTGAATACGGGATGATACCGCCATGGAGGGCAAGACCGTTCATACAAGCCGCCATGCCGTGCTCACGAACGCCGTAGTTGATATATCGTCCGGCATAATCTCCGGCCTGTATCTCTTGCGAGGTCGCCGAGGTTTTTGTCTTGTTCGAGCCTTCAAGGTCAGCCGAACCGGACATCATATCCGTGAGTGCTTCCGTCAGCGGTCCAAGCGCTTTGTTAGACGATACGCGTGTCGCCAAGGTCGGCTTATCCTGTGCTACGGATTCTTTGTAAGCTTGGAATTTCTCTAGCCAGCCCTCATTAAGTTCGCCAGACATGGCGCGATTGAATTCTGACGCGTGTTCTGAAGTTTCCAGCCGATCCGCCCATTCTTTGTGAGCTTTTTTACCTTCTCGGCCTGGTTTCTCCCACATTTTATAGACATCGTCCGGAATTTCGAAAGCCTCGTGAGACCAACCGCGGGCGTCGCGAGTGGCGGCAATTTCGTCTGCGCCTAAAGGAGAGCCATGAGCTTTATTAGTCCCCTCTTTGTTCGGCGCACCTTTGCCGATGGCCGTCTTACAAGCGATCATCGTCGGCTTGTCAGATTTCTGTGCTTCATTAAGAGCGCTTTCGATCTGGTTCGCATCATGCCCGTCAATTTCAATCACTTTCCAGCCTGACGCCTCGAAACGCTTTTTTTGACTGGTGGAGTCAGACAACGACACCGGTCCATCAATCGTGATGTTGTTGTCGTCCCATAAAACCGTCAGACGATTGAGTTTAAGATGCCCGGCGAGAGAGATAGCCTCTTGCGAAATCCCTTCCATCAAACAACCGTCCCCGGCGATTACATAGGTTCTATGATCGACCAAGTCGTCGCCATACCGAGCATTGAGGTGACGCTCGGCCAAAGCAAACCCGACTGCATTTGAAATACCCTGTCCCAGCGGGCCAGTTGTCGTTTCGACACCTGGCACATGTCCATATTCGGGGTGCCCTGCTGTAATTGATCCGAGCTGACGAAAGTTTTTGATCTGTTCCATCGTCACCGCTTCATATCCGGTCAAATGAAGCAAGCTGTAGATTAACATAGAGCCGTGGCCCGCAGAGAGAATAAATCGGTCCCGGTCTGCCCAATTCGGATCAGCAGGATCAAACTTCAGGAACTTGGAAAACAACACTGTCGCTGCATCGGCCATACCCATTGGCATACCGGGGTGTCCGGAATTGGCTCTCTCAACCGCGTCCATAGAAAGAGCTGCGATCGCATTGGACATATCCCGATGCTCTTGCTGAGATTTTGATAGATCAGTCATGATAGTCCTTGTTGAAGTCCGTTCGACGCTACGAGTCGTATTTTCCCGCGTACCCTGTCACAATTTATCTCTATGTGCCAGATGCGGCCTTGCGGTAAATCTACAGGACAGCGCTGTCAATTCTCGCCTTGTCCACAAAAACACACCTGACAAAAAGAAGGGGTAATGAAAGTGAAAATGGTCTCTTTCAGGAGACTTTGCAGGTAAACTCGAAGCCGGCCTATAGACCGGCAGCCGTTGCAGCATGGAATGTGATACCTGCCGCAATATAAGCTAGGACAAACAAATAGGCGAAGGCGAATAACGGCCATTTCCAGCTATTTGTTTCTTTGCGAATAATCGCAAAAGTGGACAGGCATTGCGGCGCAAAAACGAACCAGGCCAAAAAGGCGAGGGCCGTCGGAAGAGACCAAGCAGATTGTAACATGGTTCCGAGGCCGTCTACATCCTCTTCGCCCAGGGAATAAATCGTCGCCAGAGCTCCGACCGCAACTTCCCTCGCCGCCATGGCTGGGATCAGGCTGATTGCGATTTCGAGATTAAAGCCAATTGGCGCCAGAATTGGCTCTAAAAAGCCTCCGACTTTCCCGGCAAAGGTTTCCCGTACGGATGTCGCATTCGATGGGTAACTCGCAAGAAACCAAATAAGTATTGAAGCTGGCAAAATGATCCGGCCCGCGCGAGACATAAAAATAGCCGCACGGTCCCATAAACCTTGTAGATAGTCTTTGAAAACCGGCATTTTATAGCTGGGCAGTTCTATCAACAGGCTGGAAGATTCGCCGCGCGTCAGAGTCTTTTTAAAGATAAAAGCCATTATCATTGCAAAAATGATACCTGAAATAACTAGACCAAAGGCGACAACGCCTTGGAGATTGAACATGCCAACCTTCTCGTCAGGAATGAACGCTCCTATGATCAGGAAATAAACGGGCCAGCGGGCGGCACACGTCATGAGTGGAGCGATCATGATCGTCGTGAGACGGTCTCTTTCCTGCTCGATTGTTCGGGCAGCCATGATGCCCGGAATGGCGCAGGCGAAACTGGATAGAAGCGGAATAAAAGCGCGCCCATTCAGTCCAACTTTCGACATGAGTGTATCAACGAGGAATGCCGCACGTGCCATATAGCCTGAGGCCTCAAGCAGTAATATAAATGCAAAGAGTATCACGATTTGGGGCAGGAAAACGATCACGCTTCCGACGCCGGCAATAATGCCGCTGCTGATGAGGGATTGAACCCACCCGCTTGGAATGACGCTTTCGACAACAGCTTGAAGCCAAGCAAATCCGGCTTCGATCCCTTCAATCATTGGGGCCGACCAAGAATAGACGGCTTGGAACATCAAAAACAGAATTCCGAAGAGCAGCAAGAGCCCCAGAACGGGATTCATCACGAATTGGTCAATCCTTTGGGTAAAGGTCTCAACCTTCCTCACACGTTTCACCGTGGTCGCGGTGATCGCCCTGGCCTGAGCTTGCAAATCTTTTAGCTCCCCCTCAGCGCGCGACGGCACATCGGCATTGCCTGAAAGGACATCGCCCGACCAATCATCCAAGTACTGAATCAAGGCGCCTCTACCAGATGCTCTGACAGCCACGCAGGAAATGACGGTGATGCCAAGCTTTTCTTCAAGCTGAGCTATATCAATGGTCATGCCGTCCCGAGCTGCCATGTCCATCATATTTAAGACCAAAACGATCGGGAGACCGTGCTGTTTGGCTTGCAATATATTATGAAGGTGGGTCGAGATATGCGACGCATCCATCATAAAGACGAGAGCATCTGGCGCTCTTTGCCCCTCCAGATTTCCTCGGACGGCATCTAACGCGACTCGCTCATCCATGGAATGTCCGCAATCGCCGTAAACTCCGGGAAGATCGAGTAGCTCGACATGCTGTCCGCTAGGTAATTCAAAATGCCCGACCCGGTATTCAACCGTCACGCCCGGGTAATTCGCAATTTTCGCTCGTCCGCCTGTTAGAGCATTAAACAAGGAGGTTTTGCCGCAATTCGGCGCTCCCAACAGCGCTAGTCGTAGGGTTTTGTCCGCGAAAATGGGGGTGACCACTCCGCTCTCAGGCGCCGAAATCGTTTCCATGACCTAAGCGACGCGGTTTTCGCGAGCCGATTCGATATCAATGGGGTTGGCGGAGCGTTCAACAAGCTCAAGCGTGATAGCGGACGCATCGGATCGACGGAGCGCTATAATGGCTCCGTTTAATCGGACAGAAATCGGGTTCCTATTAAAAAGGCCAAAATGCAAAGCCTCTATATTGTCACCTTCCGCAAAACCGATTTCACGTAGACGCGTCTCCAAGGCTTTGTCCTCGCAACAGAAGCCCGTGATTTTCGCCGGAGTTTTTCGGTTAAGCTTATCAAGTGTCATACATACTGTGTAATGCGAACAATTCTCAAAATCAAAGGAAAAGCACATAATTTCACCGAATATCTCGGCACCGAAAAACTGAATAATTTTTCCTGTTTTTTGCCCGTTTTGGGCATGGACACGCAAAACCCCTTTCCCTATAAGGCGCTTCGCTTCGGCTCCTATGATTTGCCATAGAGCCCGGGCCCGAATAGCTCAGTTGGTAGAGCAACGGATTGAAAATCCGTGTGTCCCTGGTTCAAATCCAGGTTCGGGCACCATTTCTCTTTAAGACGCCACGTCTCTAATTGGCCTCAAAATATAGCTATCGCGGTAACAGCCTCGTGACTGGTTTCTCTCGTCAGGGTATGGAAAAAGGCAGTATGGCTCACAGACATCTCATTTCAGCACTACTTGGATTATTCCTTGTGACGACTCCAGTCCCCTTTCTCTCAGCTAATTCCGCTGCACAGAATGCAGAACTCCAGACATCTGAGAAAACTCCGACTCCCCGAAGCTTCACCAAAAAGCACTACACCATTGATGGCGGGGCAATAATCACGGAAACAAAGACTGGTCCCAGAATTGTCTTCAACGACGCGTTTGAGACCAGGAGCGGACCAGATCTAAAGGTATATTTATCAAAATTGTCTATCTCTGAACTGGAGGACGAAACTGTTTCAGAAAATAGTTTGAAAATCGGAGTTTTAAAATCCAGACAAGGCACGCAGAGCTATAGTATTCCAGAGAATATTTCGCTGAAGGACTACAAAAGTGTGATCATTCACTGCGAAGCTTTTTCAATGCTTTGGGGGGGATTCGACTTTTAACCTTAAAACTTAGGGATTTCCTCGACTGTATTTCTTTTGCCTGCAAACCAAGCCGTGCTATCGGTATCTTGCAATGGAATTTTCAAAGCTCATATCACACAGGTTTAGAGGGTTCTCAGAGCATGAAAACTCCCTGGAAGGACTAAATAACGCTCTGGATTTTGGAGTTCGCCAAATAGAGTTTGATATTCGTCTTGCTCGCTGCGGCACCCCGATGGTTTACCACGACGAAACCGCCCAAGATGCCAGCAGCAAATCTCGATATTTATCCGAAATAATGGCCCGAGATTACGCAAAACTCGGAGGCACATTTTCCTATATGCCCACTCTAGAACAGCTTTTTTCCGATATTGCGGAACACGCCAACAAAGACTGTCTTTTGCTTGTCGATATAAAAGACGCCGGCGTCGAAACAGCGCTATACGCTCTAGCGAAATCCTTTGGACTGTCGAAGCGAATCATCTGGGTATCTTGGCTCCCGGAAGTTCTCTATGCGATGAACGATATTGAAACGGGTCAATCCCTTTGCTTTAGCCATTGGTGCCGGCGACCCGGCCGATGGACACGAGCCATTCATCATGTTTTCTCTGCGGACAAGGGCCACATTGAGCGACCAAGCCGTAAGGTTGTTGTGGGTGAACGTTCGGGTTGGTTTGTGGACGGAGCAGTACGAGGCGATTTAAGGAGAATACTGACCCATGTTTGTATCCCAGCCAATCAAGTTTGGCCCGACCTCGTCACTCAATATCAGACTGACAGCATTCAGGTCAGCGCGTTTTCTTATACGAGAAAAAGGGCGCTTAAGTCTGAAAGCAAACGCTTGAAGTTAGACTCGTATTTCATTGATAACAAAACACTTTTTGAAGAATACAGGCCCAGCTAAGCATCATTTACAGGATCAGGGGCAACTTCCTCTGTCGGAATCGAATATCCCCCTTTGAGCCAACGCCCTAAATCAATATCTGCGCAACGCTTGGAGCAAAAGGGATGAAACTCTTTTGACGCCTTTTTCTTTCTACAGATCGGACACATTTCTTCCGCCATAAGCTCTTACCTGTCAGCTTGAACTGAAAATCCGTCACGGTCGTGAATTGCGATCGTGTAGCGCGCGCCGATGCGGTCTTTTAAGTCACTTTCCCAATCAATAGCTTTTGAAGCCAGCCAGTCGTTTATCTCTTTTGAAACCGTTAGAGAAAACTGCGCTCCCTTATTTCCCGAAGCTTCTTTCACTAATTGTCTTAAGGCTCGAAGTGATTTGGTTTCTACCGTCGGCTCCCCGAAGCGGTCATTCAGTACCGAATCCAAAGAGGGGTAGTCGAGTGAACGGGTTAACTCCACACACCCAAAGCGGGAGAGCGGCGCGACTTTAACAATAGCCGGGTCGCCTTCAAAAGCTCTTTCTACCGCTTTGAAAAGCTGATTACGCTGGCGTGTCTGCCGCAAGTTAGGAAAATCAATAACAACTAATCCTCCCAAGCCTCTCAGGCGCAACTGCTGCGCAATGAGATCTGCCGCCGCCAAATTGACCTCCAGAGAGTTTTTTCCTAGTCCTTTATCGACGTCGATAGCGAGCAAGGCTTGGGTCTGGTCAAACGTTACTGCCCCGCCTCGCTTCAGCGCAATTTGGCGCTCTGTCACCTCATCCATCACGGAGACCGTCGCCTCATCAAAGGTGATGCCTTTGAACCGATTCGAAAGACGCGTTTTTAAATCAATTTTTGTAATCGGGCCCGGCTTACCACTTTCAACAATTTTGGAGAATCGAAGTGTCGCCTCTTTTTCGTTTAAAGGGGGACGCAAGACAGATACTTCCAATAGCTGACCTTCTGTCACTTTCGGCATAGCCTGATTATTAGTGAAGCTTAAGAAGCCGCTATTGCCCCTGCCAAGGTCAACGAACGCTCCATTTAATGACGGTTCTAAATTCGCAATCCGGGCGAGATAAACATCTCCAGACTGCGGAACGGATTTTTGGCTTTCTCGCTCCAAATGAAGTTCAACCAAACGGCGGCCTTCGTACACGGCGGCGCGAGTTTCCCCGATAGTGTTTTCAAGAACGGCGCGATATTTCATGTTCCAATTCCGTAAAACTGAAGGAGGTTTCGAGTCTCTGTGAGGGGCAGTCCAACTACATTTGAATAGGATCCGGAGAGAGACTGAATGAAGCTTTCGGCATAACCTTGTATACCATACCCCCCGGCTTTCCCGCGCCACTCTCCGGACTCGATATAAATTTCCCTCTCGCGCTCCGACAGCCGCTTCACCTTAACACGGGTTTCCACAACGCGGCTCTGCAAGCCTTTGTCAGGAGAATATACCGCTATCCCAGTGAAGACGCGGTGAGCGCGCCCGGAGAGCAAATCGAGACATTGCGCCGCTTCCGTTTCAGTTTCCGTCTTTGGTAAAATACGACGTCCGACGCCCACAACCGTGTCCGCCGCGAGAATAACAGCATCTGTTTCTCTGTCAGCGATGGTCTGGCACTTCTCGCTAGCGAGCCGCCCGGCATGCGGCCCCGGTAGTTCACCAGGGATCGGATCTTCATTGATATCCGCCGGAATCACATCATCGGGCGTCAAATAAATTTGCTTTAGTAAAGAGAGTCGCCTGGGCGACGCGCTTGCCAGAATGAAGCGCATATCGGTTTATTTAAAACGATAAGTAATACGACCTTTAGTCAGGTCATAAGGTGTCATTTCGACGGTAACGCGGTCACCTGCTAAAACACGAATACGGTTTTTACGCATCCGTCCTGCTGTGTGGGCAATGATCTCGTGATCATTGACGAGTTTTACGCGAAATGTCGCGTTGGGGAGAAGTTCGACGACTTCACCCTCAAACTCAAGTAGTTCTTCTTTAGCCAAATCAAGTCCTTTTTCTTAGTTCGCCTGCTCATTCAGAGCGTTATTACCCTGCGTATATAGGGGGTTTTTACAAATATCATAGGTTTTATTGCGTTTATTTGGCGTCTCACGGTCCAAAATGGCGCAAGATCCGGTTTTTGATTAGATCTCTCATAGCGCGATAACTATCCATCATAGCGCGAACGTCCAGTGATCCTGCGCCGGGATCCGGCAGCGGCCAATTAAGAATTTCAGTGTCAGTGCCTTCGAAATAACTTTGAGCCGCGTGGAAGGCTTGCGGCGTAAAAGCAATGACCACATCGATATTTTCAGGCTTGTAATCCTGCAACACGGTCGGCTCGTGGTCACTGACATCTATACCAATTTCGGCCATAATGGTTTCGACCATTTGCTCTTTGTCACCTTGCGCTAAACCGCACGACTCCACGCGCTCTACACCTGGGTAGAGCTTACGCATGAGTCCCTCCGCAATGGGAGAGCGCACCATGTTCATCTGGCAAACAAAGAGAATGGAGTTGGGAAGCGCCATAATTAAGTCCGTCTATGCAGGGCGCATATAAGCGTGAATAAGCGTCGTGAGGTATTAAAATCTACCTCAATAGAATTTCGTAATCCGTCCGATAACATACGAGAGCCTTCGTTATGCAGGCCTCGGCGACCCATATCTATCGCTTCAATTTGAGCCGACGTCGAAGTACGGATCGCGTTGTGATAACTTTCGCAAATCATAAAATAGTCTTTAATAACTCGGCGAAACGGCACGAGAGATAATTTATACTCTCCCCTATCCCCCCCATTGGTGCGAGACACGTCTATGATCAGCCGCTTTCCGTCTGCGAGAGATAGCCGGACGAGATAAGGGCCACGCGGACTTTCCAAGGGTCGAAACACGTTTTCTTCCAAGAGGTCAAAAATAGCAACGCGGCGTTCGTGCTGCATTTCAACGGAGCTAACGGGCAAACTCTCGTCATCAATATGCAGCTCAGAGATATAATGCTCTTCGGCGGGGTCGATATCTGACTCGTCGTTCAACCAAACATGCCTAACTATCCGTGGAATGGTCAGGTATAGACTTGGCTGGCCAAGCCTCACCGCGATCTAACAGCATGGCTTCCAAGCATTCTACTTTGGCTTTTAACTTCCCGTTCCCGGCAAATTCAAACACCACCTGTCCCGCTCCTTCGGACTCTTCCTCGAAGGAACAAGAAAGGAGCACCAGAAAGGCCTCACTATTTGTCTTATCTATGCCTGTGCTTTGGACGCCCAAAACGCCGTCGAACCGAAGCCCTGACAGAATTCGGCTTGGTTTGTCTGTTTCGCGCCGAAATCTTTGTAGTCCTAACGTTAGGCTCTTGGCCTTTTGGTCATACATTATTCCGTGAACTCTGAGGATAGAATCTTGTACGGCCCCAGCAATTACTGACAAGTCCTCTCGGGTCTCGGCTTTCAGGTTCAAATGTTTAGTATTCTTACTCATCATCCGGCATCCGTTCTATTCTGGCTCCACATTGTCCTAGCTTTATTTCGATATGCTCGAAGCCTCGGTCAAGGTGATAGACGCGGCCAATATGCGTTTCGCCCTTTGCTGCCAAAGCGCAATTAATCAGCGACGCTGACGCCCGCAGATCTGTGGCCATAACAGGTGCGCCGTAAAGTTCTTTTACACCGCGAACGATGGCTTCCCGTCCCTTGACCGTAATATCCGCGCCCATTCTTACCAACTCCGGACAATGCATGAACCGGTTTTCGAAAATATTCTCTCGAATAATAGATACGCCGTCTGCAAGACACATGAGGCCCATAAATTGGGCTTGAAGATCAGTCGGAAATCCAGGGTAGGCTTGTGTTTCAACGTCGACCGCTTTCGGACGTCCCCCGCCGCGTTCAATCAGCACGGTTGTTTCGTCCAAGCTCACCTTACATCCCGCCTGAGCAATTAGAGGCCATAAGGAGCCTAGATGGTCGGAACGTATATTTGTAAGGCGGACAGATCCGCCTGCGGTGGCCGCGGCAAGAGCGTAAGTTCCGGCCTCAATCCTGTCTGGGACAACGCTATGGGAGACGCCGGATAAGCTGGATACACCCTCAATCTTTATCTCCGACCGTCCGGCTCCGAAAACCTTAGCACCCATCGCATTCAGGCACTCCGCCAGATCGATGATTTCCGGCTCGCGCGCACAATTATTCAAGGTGGTTATGCCATCGGCAAGGACGGCGGCCAAAATGGTATGCTCAGTGGCTCCCACGCTTATAAAAGGAAAAGTTATATCTGCCCCTTTTAATCCACCTTTCGCAGACGCGACCACATACCCTTTTTCAAGGTCAATTTTCGCGCCAAGCTGCTCAAGGGCCTTTAAATGGAGGTCAACTGGTCGGGCCCCAATGGCGCATCCACCAGGGAGGGATACGCGCGCCTTGTGTTCCCGCGCCAAAAGTGGACCCAGGACGTTAAACGACGCCCGCATTTTTCGTACTAGATCATAGGGAGCCTCTGTGCCTGAGAGCGCCTTAGCGTGCAGAGTCATTTTTGGCCCTGGCCCCTCTTCTACCTCGACGCCAAGATGCGCCAGAAGCTGTCCCATGAAGCGCGTGTCGCGCAATCGGGGCATATTGGTCAGTTCGACAGGCTGGTCTGTTAGCAAAGAAACTGCCATCAATTTAATCGCGGAATTCTTCGCGCCGCTGATTGCAATTTCGCCGTTGAGCGGGAATCCGCCATTTATAACAATTTTATCCATGGGTTACGTGCCTATTGAGTGACGATTTATAGCGCAAGGAGATTATCACGCATAAGCTCTTATTCTCAATGAATGGGGCCTTATTTGGTCGAGACTATGACTCGGGTTTAGTCTTACCACTTGGAATAGCTTTTTTTCGGGCGGCCTGTTTTCGTCTCCGAAGATTATCCCGCAAGGTTTTCGCCAGGCGTTCCTCCCGACTCATTGTTTTCTCTGAAGATTTCTTTTTTGAGGAGTCGCTCATAAAAATGCTTTACAGGGTCACAAAACGGCCTGCAAGGCCGCCGCTATCCTAGAACCTTTGTCAATCGAGAGTTCAGTGGGAAATAGAAGTTGCCGAGCCGACATCAAGCAGCGGTGCTGCGTCAATGTCATCAGCCCCGAGAATAGAGGACAATTGTTTGAGGACCAACACAATCTGTTCTTGGTCTTCTGCTTTTATATTCTCGAATTGTTTTTCGAAATGCCTTTGGAGGATATCGGGCGCGTTGAACAATGTCTCGCGCCCAAGCTCTGTGAGAGAAATTTTCTGGCTGCGTTTATCCGTGGGACTAACTTCGCGTTTCACGAGACCAGTTTTTCTAAGTTTTTCGGTCAGGGTACTAACCGTCGCGTGAGCTAAGGACATGTTCTTGGCGATCTCTCCTGGAGTCATAGACTTTTTTGACTTCAAAAGTTGCAGCAGAATGAACTGCGATGGGTTTAAACCTGTTTGCTTAGCGAGTGAGCGCGAATCGATCTCTACGGCCAGTAATATCTGCCTCAGAGAAATCAGCGCATTTTCAGAGCGTGACGGCATAATAATATAAAATAGACTTCACTGTTTAGCTTTCGACTTCTTTAATCCCCGATGACTTAAGCGCAACTGCGCTGTCTTCGGATAAACCTCGATAAAGACTATAACAACAAACTAAAATCACAAAAGCAAAAGGAAGGCCCGCCGTAATCGCCCCTGCCTGAATGGATGTCAGAGCCTTTGTTCCTCCTCCGACTAACAGTACAATTGCCACCAACCCTTCTACAGAGGCCCAGAAAACACGCTGCGGAACGGGTACAGCAAGTTTTCCGCCCGCCGTAATGTTATCAATCACAAGTGACCCTGAATCAGAAGATGTCACGAAAAAGACGATCAAGAGCAGGATAGCCACGAACGATGATATTTCTGAGAACGGCAAACTATCGAGCATCTGAAAAAGTGTGAGGGAAATGTCGGAGATGCCGTCCGGCAGATCTCCAATGTTTTTATCTATCTGACTAATCGCTGTTGTCCCAAACGCTGTAAACCACCCTATGGCGACCAGCATTGGGACGCCTAGCACGGCGATCAAAAACTCCCGAATAGTTCGGCCTTTGGAAACTCTGGCGATAAACATACCCACGAAAGGCGACCAAGAGACCCACCATGCCCAGTAAAAAATAGTCCAACCGTGGTAAAAGGTTTCGTCATCCCGCCCGATAATATTGCTCAGACGCGGCGTGTCTTTAACGTAATTTACCGCGTTCACTCCGAACCCTTTAAGAATTTCCAGTGTGGGCCCAGCAGACACAACGAATAGAAATAAAAGGACAGCAATGACAATGTTGATATTGCTGAGGAGTTTGATCCCGCCGTCCAGCCCCCGGATCACGGAGATGATCGCCAGGCCGGTAATACAAACGATTAAAATGATTTGGGTGTTCAAGGAGTTCTCAACGCCGAACAGAAAATGCAGGCCTGTGGCAGCTTGTTTGGCCCCGAGCCCCAGAGAGGTCGCAAGTCCAAATAATGTCGCCAAAACGGCCAAGAGGTCAATTATATGTCCCGGCCACCCCCAAATCCTATCACCAAATATCGGATAGAATGCCGACCTAATCGTGAGCGGCAGTTTTTTGTTATAGGCGAAGAACGCTAAGGCCATCCCCACCACCGCGTAAACGGCCCAAGGCGATAGAGCCCAGTGAAAAATCGTGCTGCTGAAAGCCAGCCTTTTAGCTTCCGGGGTCATTGCTTCAACATTTAGAGGCGTCCCGAACCAATCCGTGTAGTAAGCCATCGGCTCTGCCGCGCCGTAGAATAAAAGCCCGATACCGACGCCGGCCGAAAAAAGCATGGAAAGCCAAGAGAGCAGTCCATATTCCGGTTTAGCCTCTTCACCTCCGAAGCGAATCTTTCCGAATTTTGAAAAGGCGATGAAAAGACAGAATAAAATAGCGACATTGGTCGTCAGCATGAAAAACCAATCAAAGTTTTCAAGTGTCCAATTCTTTGAACCAATTAAAAGGTCGCCTGCTCTAGTGGGAAAAATTAACGCGAAGGAGATGAACAGCAAAATAGACGCCGCTGAGATGAAAAACACCGGATTATGCAAATCCATTCCTAATAACTGGACGTTGTCCTGTCCGGTTTCATACTCCGTATCATAGGAAATGAGCCCGGCAGGTTCGGTACTGAGTTCAGGCAGACTTTTCTCGACCATATTTAGCGGTACTCCGTTAGGGCTTGGCCCAGTGCGTTTTTCAGGGGTGACAGCCAAGGCTCGAAATGCCTCCATTGCTCCAGCCCGGAAGTGTAAATGGGTTGGCGAACCTGTTCAGAGCTCGCAGTTCTGACCGATCTGTCTGTCTCGTAAAAGCTGAGACATGCCTCTTCATAGGGTAAGCTGCAGAACTCAAGCAAGCGTCTCACCTGACTTTCTGTGTCTGTCACCACATCTTCATATTGAACCCGAAGAACTTTCCCGGGCAAGACGTCGTCCCAATGTCGCATTAGGTCAACATAATCCCGGTAACACGTCCCAATTTCCTCAAGCCCGTAGGTAAACTCCTGCCCTTCCGCGAAAAGCTGTTTAAATCCGCTGAAACAACACGCCATAGGGTGGCGCCTGGCGTCAATAATTTTTGCATTCGGCAGGGTGAGCGAAATGAGACCTATGTGTCGGAAATTATTCGGCATTTTATCAATGAAAAACGGCGCGCCTTTCCTGTGATATTTCGTATCTTCGATATAGGCCCGTCCAAATTCCTCAAGCTGCTCGGTGCTAAGGTCGTGGAGGTTAGCAGGATAAAGAGAGCTTTCGGTCGAAGTCCCCCTGCCCCGCAAACGATGCGCGAGTGACAGAATATTCGGGAGTTCCTGCGTTCCGTCAACTTGGCTATGGGAAGCCAGAATTTGTTCCAATAGCGTCGACCCCGCACGCGGCAAACCGACAATAAAAATGGGATCAGGCGCCTGATGCCCGCTCGTCTTGTGTACGCTGAATAAATCTGGCGTACAGCTCTCGACCTGAGCATGAAGTTCTTTCGTCATTATTTCCGGTTTGTAGCGTGTTTGCAGGGTTTTCAGGCTGTTGCCCCGTTCATAAAACTCAAACGACCCTGCGAAATTCTCTTTATCCTCTAGCGCTTTGGCGAGAGCGAAACATAGAAATATACGATTTTGATGAGACAATCCGGTTTGGCTCTCAATTTCACGCATCGACCTTAGTTCGTCATCTGAAAACTTATAAGTTTTGAGGTTGGCTAATGCATAATATGCATCCCCATGATCAGGTTTGGCCCGATAGGCTGCCTGATAGCAAAAAATAGCCTCATCCTGACGGCCATAGGTTTTCAGCGCGTGCCCTTTGGAGGTCAGGGTAGCGGGATCATCTGGTATTTTTTTCAACACCTTATCGAACAATTCGAAAGCTTGTTCATATTCCCCGGCTTGCATCCGGTCGAGTGCGTAATGAGACTGAAACAGCGGGTTATTGGGCTGGCTGTCATATAAACGCTGAACATTATCATGCGCCGTCTCAAACTTTTGTTGTTTACGCAAGACATCGATGTAATCCAGCCGAACCTGAATATTATCCGGAGAGAACTCAACAGCGCTTTGAAGCAGAAATTCAGCATCGGTCATGACGCCGAACCGTTTTCCAATCTCGGCCAAAAGTCGCATTCCTTCGACATGTCGGGGGTTATGCTGCATAAATTGACGGCAGATCTTTTCAGCCTTCAGGATTTTACCTTCGGACATGTAATTCACGACTGCGAGCAAATGCTTTGGAAGAGATTGAAAATGTTGCTTTTGCTGTCGGGCCGCCAGAGCCTCTGCTGAACGCCCAAGGCCCTCAAGTATATTTGCCTGAAACTCCCAACTCGCAATGAGAGCCGGGTTGAGCTGAGTTGCATATTGATATGCCTTGAGCGCCTCCGCCACGTCATTTTTACCGCGGTGAAGGTGAGCTTTTTCTTGGAAGCCCCGACCATATTCCGGCGAAAGGCCAAGTAGGTGGTCCAGTCGAACAGCCGCCTCGTCCAACTTTCCGAGATGTCTTTCACATACCGCTAGCATGTATAGACCGTCTTGATTATCGGAATCCTCGTTCAAAACCAACTTCAATATGGTTTCAGCAGACTGGAAGTCAGCCTGTTGCATATGCGCCTTGGCAGTTTCCAACTGAACTGTGAACGGCTCCTCGTCTGACACATCTCTTCCTGTCATTAAAAGAAGAGTGCCCTGCCAAGCAGAGCACTCTCCCAATTCATACTATTGTTTGTCTTACGACGTCTGCCGGCTCTATTCAAATCGTACCGAGAAGCGAGCTCCGTAAGTTCGAGGACGCGCCACAACATGGCGCTGGACATCAAAGTTGAAGAAGCCAGAGGTCGCTGCAACGTCATTTGTCAGGTTATTAACGAACAACTCGGCAGACCAGCCATCTTTTGCTACGCCTGCGGAGGTCCCCAACAGGAAGTAGCTATCCAACGTGTCACGGTTGATCTCAATGATATCTGTTGTCTGCTCGGCAGAATACACCCCGTTCGCCTGAACGTGAGCCTCATACTCTGACGACAAGTCCCAAGTATAACGCGCCGTCAAATTCCCCTGGAAGTTGGGGGCAAAGGCAAGTTCCCCGCCTTCAAGGACGTCGTCCGTAGGAGTAATAACATTCGTAATTTCCGTATCGAGGATAGAGATAGCCCCGTTAATTGTGAGGCCTTGAATGGCGTCAGGAGCATATTGAAAATCTGCTTCTACGCCGTAAATACGAGCGTCGGCCGCATTATCCGAGAAGAAGAGATTGGTAATACTCGGGTCAAAAATCGTCGTTTGAAGTTCACTGATATCGACATAGAAAGCACTCCCATTAAAGCGAAGTTGATTTCCGGCCAGAGTAGTTTTCCAACCCAGTTCGTAGTTTTTGACCTCATCTGTATCCACCTCAAACGGGACCGTAAAATTCACGCTGCCATTCGGGCCCGTTTGAACCGCGCCGCCAGGTCTGTTCAAGAGACCGGGACGGAAACCTTCGGAGTATGTTCCGTAAAATAGAAGGTCAGAGTTTGGCTCGTAACTGGCGGTTCCTTTAAAGATAACACCACTTGTGGAGGCCGTATCTGGCGCAGTCAAAGCGTTGAAAACCTGTTGGGCTTGCGAAGAGGATAAGCCAGCATCCATTATGTCCTGAACGGATTGACCTGCCGTGAAAGTCTGACGCAAGGAGTCATCGCAACTACCTATAAAGGTATAGGTTCCGTCTCCGTCATATTGGTCGCTGATATTTGTACCGAAGGCATTTTCGTCGACCCCACTACTGTTGCAGAACGTGGCATTAGCGCTGCCTTCGAGATCAACATCAATATCGTAATAGCGCGCTCCAACGGTCAGAGACAGTTTCTCGGTGAGGTCGAATGTTCCCTCACCGAATACACCAAACTGCTCATCCGTGCGGCGAATATCATTTCTGAAAACGGTCGCATCCGGAAAAGCCCCACGGTCAGTCGCAAACGATGGCGCCGGCTGGGCAAAGTTATCAACAGCAGTTGCGCCGAACGCCACACCGGGAGCGGTAGACCCTAGATATTGGAAATCATTGCGCTCTTCCAGAACTAGGTCGCTGTAAAAACCTCCTGCAGTTGCGCGTAGGCGTTTTTCAGCAGGCGTATTAAAACGCAATTCCTGCGTAAACACTTCTGTGTTGGAAACGGACACGGTCTGTGATGTTGGCGGCTGACAGGTTCCGCTTGGAGCTGCGCTTCCAGGGTAGCTGACGGAGCCATCACAGACATAATAAGGCAAATACTGAGCCACGAAGGAATAATCCGTGTAATCCGCGATTTGATTGGTGCTACGATCCGTGAAAGCGCCGGTGTAAAGAGCCTCTAACGCGCCGAGACGGCCTTCTAATGTGTAGCTGATATTGGTATAATCATCTTGGAGATTATCTGGCGTAAACCGCTCGATTTCGTAGTCATCTAGTGTGGGGTCGGTAAAGAAGGTGCCCTCTGTCTCTAACTCTTGGCGTCCGACCTGAACCGAGGCTTTCCAATCCGGGTTAAATTCATAAAGCGCACTGGCACGGAACCCCGTATAATTTGTATCGTTGAAATCTTCTTCTACAAATTCATCATTGGTATCCGTCAAGAACGTGACCCCGCTTAGGTCAGATTGAGACTGAAAACCAGCGCGTACGGCTCCTACCGGGACACCGTTGGCACGGACGGTGCCTTCCGGTCTAAACCGGCCAGTTATAGGCGTGCCAGTTGAGCCACCACCCAATGTCGTGCGTGTCCCGAGGACGTTATCAATATAGCCGCCTTGATTATCGTTATAAAACACACCGCGCAGAGCGAATTTATCGGTGACTGGCACATTTATCATGGCCTCGACCTTCTCACTCATCTCGGCACCTTCAGTGAATGAAACCCCGAAGTTAGCGCTCGCTTCGTAAACGCCAAGCTTGGGTTTATTAGTAATGAGCCGAACCGTACCCGCCTGTGAACTCGCTCCGAACAACGTGCCTTGAGGACCTGAGAGAACTTCGACGCGCTCTAGGTCGGCGGCGTAAACATCCAAGTTACGTCCGGGTTGCGAAACAGGCTGCTCATCCAAATAAAGCGCCACGTTAGGTGCCAAGCCTGCCACACCTGCAATTGTGTTGGCAGGAGTCGTAGAGGCTAAACCGCGAATATAGATAGTGTTTTGTCCTGGCCCGTTTCCGCCAGAGGTGACGCCAGGAAGTTGAATCAAGTAGTCTGTGAAGACATCAACGCCTAGCTCTTCTAACGTCGAATTATCCAACGCAGAAACCGTGACTGGAATGTCCTGGGCGCTCTCAGACCGTTTAGTCGCTGTAACGATCACTTCATCCTTCAATTGAGCAACAGCCATTTGGGAAGACCCTGCGGCAATTAATGCTCCGACAGCGGCACTACTTAAAATACTTCTTTTCACGTAACGAACTCCTTTGTTGTTCGGAATAGTTGATTCATCTGGTCAGGAAATATTCGCCCTGATGACTTCGGCAATGATGTGACAGGCAAAGCCAGGGGGCTCGCGTCAGGCACCAAATTTAAAATTGATGAAAGTCTTATAGGAAGTTATTTCGAAAAACGAAACAGTTAACTTGCAAGCGAGAGGCACAAATTAAGGATTGAAGCCTTAAAAAAGGCGAATCTAGAGAAAGTTTGCCTAAAAAAGGCCGAAAAACGGGAGGTTTTGGGACAATAGGTCACAGAAGCCACTGAATGAGACAGAGATTCGAAATAGGTTTGGATTTGATATCAGTTTTGTGAGTTGAAGGCCGTAAAGGGTCTTTTCAATCGTACGGCTCTGCGTTATACGCCGCGCTTCCGGTTTAACGCCGCGGTAGCTCAGTGGTAGAGCGCATCATTGGTAATGATGAGGTCGGGAGTTCAATTCTCCCTCGCGGCACCAGAACCATTTTCATTTTACTGTCTGTTAGCTTTGTTTTGGTTTTTAGGCGTCATCTGACCGCCAATAGCTTCTAGTGAAGTTTTGTTAACGACATTTTGTCTTTTCCGTTCCTAATGTTCCTCAACTGAAGTGAGAATGGGGCGTTTTGAATGATTCGCACACGCATTACCGGTAAAGATTCGTCCAATATTGAGGGCGAACAAAACTATGTCGCAGTCAATGGCCCCGATGGCGCGGCCACAAAAACCATTATGGATCGTCGGGAAACCAATCGAAGGACTGAAGATTACTTCTGGTTGGAGCGTTTGGGCGAACTTTCAGGCCAAGCCTTGATGGTGTTCGACAAGTCTCTAAATCTTGAATATTGCAATGCCCTAACCAACGAACTTTTTGGCTTAAGCGACGCGGATTTTGAACGGCTCACCTGCTATGACGACCTAATCGAATATTGCGTTGCCAGAGGAGATTTTGGAGAAGGCTCCGAGACCACATTAAAAGCGCTGACCGAGGATTTAATCACCAACGCCCGTTTGCAGGCCCCAAAGCAGACCGCTGACTGGAAAATCACTACCCCTGCTGGCAAACATTTGTCCTTTTCTCAAGGTTATGGCCGCGACGGACGCATGTTGGTGACTATAAGAGACATTACAGACCGGGTCGTCACAGAACGGGCCTTGGATATCGCCATGAATGTCGGGTCCGCCGGATACTGGGTATACAATTTTGAAACCAACAGTTGGAAAACCTCTTTTAAGAACTTTGAACAACTTATGGGCGCTGAGCGAATTCGCCAGGCGGAGACTGGGAACTTCAGCTGCCTGATGCACCCGGACGATAGGCAGCAATGTGAGGACGCCTGGAACGACGCCATAAGATCCAAAGAAAGCTGGAACCTCCAGACACGGATTGTGGATGCGAGCGGAAACTCATTTCATCTTAAATTTAATGGCGTCCCACAGATTTCGGACACCGGCCGGATATCTAGCATGTTCTGCTATTTCGTAAACATTACTAACGAGATTGAGGCGCAAGAGAAACAACAGCAAGTTTTGGAAAAGGCCCAAAAGGCCCTTAAAGCAAAAAATGAGATTCTTGCCCGCCTGAGCCATGATGTCCGAACGCCGATGAATGCCGTAATCGGAATTTCTGACGCATTATTGCACCATCACCCGGATCCCGTGACGAAACCGAAGTTGGAACTTATTCAGAATTCTGCTGAGAAAATCATCAAAATCGTCGATGGCACTCTGGACCACAGTAAAATGGAAGAAGAGAAAGTATCTCTTGTTCCGGAGCCAACCGATCCTAAAGCCTGCGTCGAAATGGTGTGCAGATTATGGGAGGATCAGGCCAAAAAGAATAACACGAAACTGACTTATAGTTTTGACCCGTCCCTGCCCGCCAAAATTCTGATGGATGGCTTTCGCTACGAGCAGTGTTTAAACAACCTGCTCTCCAATGCTGTCAAATTCACTCAAGGCGGACAAGTTCATGTCGTTCTAACCACTATTACCAAGCCTGGCGTCCCCGCACGACTAGTCTTGGCCGTTAAAGACAACGGCATCGGCATGACACCAAAACAGCAGTCACAAATTTTCGAACCTTACACACAAGCGGATGAGTCTATTTCAAGTCGGTTCGGCGGAACGGGGCTTGGCATGACAATTACCAAGCAAATTGCAGAACTTATGGGAGGCTCCATTAAGGTAAAGTCAGCTGAAGGCGAAGGCACCGTTTTCGTTATCGCCATTCCATTTAAAGAGTGTTCCGCCTCGGATGCCAGCCCTCTGGAAGCGAAGAATACTCCAGATGTGAAATTTTCGCAAAGTCGAGCTGACTCACCCCGCCCCGAGGCACTTGCCGCCACGCCGCAGCCCGCCCAAAAACCAGAACCAGTCAAAGCAGTTGAGCCTCAAGAAAGAAGCACTCCTGTCGCTCCCGATATAATGCCAGAGCAAACCTCTCCGGCCACATCAGCCAGCCTGGTTAACGATATGCTCGCAGCATCGCCTCAAAAACAAGGTAACACAGAAGACAATACGCCCTATTCCGATTTACGTCTGCTCGTCGTGGACGACAATGCGACTAACCATATGGTGGTATCATCCCTACTCGGAAGCGTGGTGGGCTCGATTGTAACAGCTAGTGATGGTCAGGAAGCTATTGACCAATTGGAGAGTCAGGATTTTGACGTCGTTCTTATGGACATTCACATGCCAGTTATGGACGGCATCGAAGCGACGCTTTCTATACGAGGTAGCGGTAAACCCTATGCTGAAATTCCAATTATCGCCCTCACAGCTGATCCACAATATCAACAAAAGCGGCTTTGCCGAAATATTGGAATGGATGAAGCTTTGGCAAAACCAGTGAAGCTCACAGAACTTTTGAGTGCCTTTGAAACAATCAGCCCAAAACTAGCTAAAAATTCAAGGCCTCAAAATGTTATCCAAAAGGCGGGCTAGTTTTGTTGCGCGAAATCCTTATCTTGAATGGGACTTAAATATAACCCGAACTTAGATATGACCTTTTATAAAACTCTTCTGCTCTCTGGAATCGCTTTTTCTTTTGCCGCTTGCGGGCCCGACAAAGCAGCTGAAATAGACGGCCTGGCCAATGCAGACATTGAAAAAGGCTGGTGCATCTCGGGCGGCCCAATTTACACGGCGCTCGATTCGCAACCCACTGTTGAAGCCGTTGCGGTTACGTCGGGCGAAATTACCTATGCAGGCCCGGAAACAGATCAGTGGTGCCAAAGTGAAACGGCGCAGCGTATCAATCTAAATGGAGCCGCTCTTTATCCTGGTCTCACAGACGGCCACGCTCACCTTATCGGGATTGGCCTGCGCGAAATGACCCTCAATCTTGAAGGCACCGACTCTATAGAGGCTTTAAAATCCCAGCTCTCAGATGAGCTTGAAAAAGTTGAAGACGGGCAAACTGTATATGGGCGGGGGTGGATCGAGACTCATTGGCCAGAAAAACGTTTTCCAACTCGCCAAGATTTGGATGACGTCGCGCCGGATAATCCCGTCATTTTGACTCGGGCCGATGGTCACGCCTCTGTCGTAAACTCGCTCGCATTGGAAAAATCCGGGATTGATAAAGTAACGGAAGCTCCCTTCGGAGGCGCGATTAATCTGGGCGAAGACGGTGAACCCACAGGAATGTTGATCGATAAAGCCCAGGACTTGGTGTCTGAACTCATGCCATCCCTAACGCCCGAGCGTCGCCGTGAGGCATATATTAAAGGAGCGGAACTCTATGCGTCTAGGGGATGGGCTAATCTTCACTCTATGTCTGTTGAGCCCAATGATATTGCGCTTATGCAGGAGCTTGCCAATTCAGAAGATATTAAAATCCGAGTCTATAATTCTATTGACCTACAGAATAATCGCGCCATGCCAACCATGGAGACGGACACGGCAGAGAACGACCTCATTACAACACGCGCCATCAAGCTTTATGCGGACGGCGCACTAGGCTCGCGCGGCGCCGCCCTCCTCGCGCCTTATTCAGATGACCCGGACAATGAAGGGCTAATGACTCTCAAGGAAGTTCAAGTCGAAGCTTTCCTTGAAACAGCGCTGCGCAACGGCATTCAAGTCAACACTCATGCCATCGGCGACCGAGCAAACCGATACGTTCTGCAATGGTATAAGGACGCGTTTGAGACCGTTCCTAAATCTAGCTGGAAAGTCGAAGACCCTCGCTGGCGAGTAGAACACGCTCAAATCGTTGATGTCGAGGATATTCCTCTTTTTGCTGAATACGGCATAATTCCCTCGATGCAGCCCAGCCACGCGATTGGCGACCTTCACTTTGCGGTTGATCGTTTAGGCAAGAAACGCCTCGAGGGCGGGTATGCCTGGCGGAGCCTTATTGATTCCGGCTCAATCATAGTCGGTGGATCTGACGCACCGGTTGAAGTCGGTGACCCGCGGATAGAATTTTATGCGGCCACTCAGCGTAAAGACATGGAAGGATATAGCGACGAGAACTGGTACCCAGAGGAAAAGGTCAGCCGTCAAGAAGCCCTGAAAATGTTCACAATTTGGCCAGCTTATGCGTCATTTGAAGAAGACAGGCTTGGCACAATTGAAGTTGGCAAACGCGCTGATTTTAGCGCCTTTCAAACTGATTTGATGACAGCGCCAGGCCCCGATATTTTGACGAGCCAACCCCTCTTTACAATGGTCAACGGTAAGATGGCATTCGACGGACGGGGGAATTAACCCCGTCGTCAGCCTATGTGGCTTTTAATCCCGGAAATTTTTGAACTGAACGGGTTGCTCGAGTCCCATGTCTTTTACAAACTGAATGGCGGCTTGAAGGTCGTCTCGTTTCTTCCCGGTAACCCGTAGAGTGTCGCCCTGAATAGATACTTGAACCTTTGTCTTTGAGCCTTTGATTTCCTTGACGATTTTTTTCGCCATCTCCTTATCGATCCCGTCTTTCACGAGAATGTTTTGCCGGACGGATTGCCCGGCAGCAGGCTCTACTTTTTGATAATCGAGTTGACCGGGTTCAATTCCGCGTTTTTGTAGATTACCGCGCAGGATTTCGTGCATCTGTTTGAGTTTCAACTCGTCATCCGCAAAAACCTTTATTGCGCCGTCCGAGCTCTCAACCGTCGATTTCGACCCTTTGAAATCGTAACGGACAGTGATCTCGCGCGTTACGTTTTGAATGGCGTTATCAACCTCGGCCATATCGGCCTCTGAAACGATGTCAAAGCTTGGCATATATCAGACCTTTGTGTTGGTATATGGCTTTAGCTCTTTTCGAGCGACCTGCATACGGTGAACCGCATCAGGGCCGTCAGCAAATCTAAGGGTTCTCATCCCAGCATACATATCCGCGAGCGGCGTATCTTGGGAGACGCCAGTACCACCAAACATTTGCATAGCTTCATCGATAACCTTGAGCGCCATATTGGGCGCAGCCACTTTGATCTGAGAGATATACGGCGCCGCTGCGCGGGCATCGCCCTGATCCATCATCCAAGCGGCTTTCAGGCAGAGCAAGCGCGCCTGCTCAATCGCAATCCGGCATTCCGCAATAATATCGTAATTGGCGCCAAGTTTGGCTAATGGACGGCCAAACGCTGTCCGGCTTAAAGAGCGTTCGCACATCAGCTTCAACGCGCGTTCGGCCTGTCCGACAGCGCGCATACAATGGTGAATTCGGCCAGGGCCGAGGCGGCCTTGACTGACTTCAAATCCGCGGCCTTCGCCGATCAAAAGCGCATCAGCCGGAACGCGTACATTCGTGAATTTAATATGCATATGTCCGTGCGGAGCATCATCATGACCGAAGACGGTCATCGGGCGAAGAATTTCAACGCCCGGCAATTCGGCCTCGATCGCAAACATGGAATGCTGCCCGTGACGGGGAACGCCGCTATCACGCGCCGCCGTCCTCGCCATTAAAATATACACTTCACAGCGCGGATCTCCTGCGCCAGAAGACCAATATTTCTCTCCGTTGAAAACCCACTCATCGCCGTCTTTTTCAGCATTAAAGTCCAGGTTCGTCGCATCTGAGGACGCCACATCGGGTTCCGTCATTAGAAACGCAGAACGGATCTCGCCCTCCAGAAGCGGTTTAAGCCATTTTTCTTTATGCTCATCCGTACCGTAGCGCTCCAAGACTTCCATATTTCCTGTGTCAGGAGCGGAGCAATTAAAGACCTCCGGCGCAAGTGTGCACCACCCCATTTGCTCTGCAAGATAAGCGTATTCGACCGTGGAAAGGCCATAGCCTCGTTTTGAGTCTGTGAGCCAGAAGTTCCAAAGCCCCTGCTCTTTTGCTTTCGCTTTCAACCCTTCACGAATTTCGTTCTGGCGATCTGTAAATTTGAAACGATCTCCGGCCTTACCGACTTCGGCGTGATACTCCGCATCCGCTTCCAGTATTTCATTCTGGACCATTTCGCGTACTTTCTCGACGAGCGGTTTCACTCGTTCGCTCATGCCTAAATCCATAACTGCCATAATACTTCCCTTATAATTCGCCTGTTTTAATTTTAAGTCTGGCAAGCTGCCCCAGAGCGCTTGTCATCTGACCATAGTCCTTGAACCGTGGATTATCGTTTTGTCCGCGATAAAACCTTGCGTAAATTTGCTGAATAATGACGGCCAATCGCCAGATTCCGTAAACATAGTAAAATTGAAAACCGGAGACATCCGCTCCAGTTTTTTCCGCATAGAAATCCAAAATTTCCTGACGCGTCATCATGCCGGGTGCGCCGGAGGGCTGGCGTACCATCATTTGCATAAAGGGCGGATCATCCGCATGAATCCAATAAGCGAGTGTATTGCCCAAATCCATCATCGGGTCGCCCAGCGCCGAAATTTCCCAATCCAGAATAGCTTCTATCTGGGTTGGGTCGCTGGCCTTCAAAATGCAGTTATCAATGCGGTAATCGCCATGAATAACCGCCGCGCCGCGTTCCTTTGCAGGCATGTTTTCGACGAGCCAGCTTTGAACATCTTCAAACTTTTCAATATCGTCTGTCCAAGCGGCTTCGAATCGGCGGTTCCAGCCCGTGATTTGACGGTTCACATATCCTTCCGGTTTCCCAAAATCACCAAGCCCTACAGCCTCATAGTCAACACTGTGTAGGTCCACTAATGTCTGGAAGAAATTCTCACAAAGCTGCCGCGTTTCCTGTTCGGTCCAATTCCACTCTTTCGGAATTTTGCTATGGATCAGCGGCCCTTCAGATCGATCCATAACGTAAAATTCGGCTCCGATAATCGACGGGTCTTTGGTGTAATAGAGCGTATTAGGAACAGGTATTTCGTCCTTTAAGCCGCTCATAACCCGGTATTCCCGGTGCATATCGTGCCCTGATTTGGGTTTGTCTCCAAATGGCGGACGGCGCAGAACCATACGGCGATTGGGGTAGTCCAGAGCATAGGTCAGATTTGAGGCCCCGGAAGGATACTGAGTCACCTCCGGCTGTCCCTCTAAGTCAGGCAGAGCCTTTTTCAACACTGCATCAATAGCATCAATGTCCAGCTCTTCGCCTTTACGAACCTCTACTGTTGGATTGATATCAGCCATTAAATAACGGCGCCCCCGTCGACCACCATGCATTGACCGGTGTAATAGCTTGCTTCGTCAGAGGCCATGTACAGCACCGCGCCGACCATTTCTTCGGGTTGAGCCATGCGTTTGATCGCCAGGTTCATTTTGACGTAAAGGTCCATCGCCGGGTTGTCTTTCAAGGCACTTGCGAGCTTTGTATCGGTAAAGCCGGGCAGTAGCGCATTCACTCTCACGCCGTGTTGTGAATACTCCTTGGCTAGACCCTTCGTCATAGCGATTAGGGCCGCTTTACTCATGCCGTAGATGACGCGGAACTCAGCTGGCTGCAGTCCGTCGATCGAAGCAACATTGACTACTGACCCTCCGCCGTCAGCTTTAAGCATTTTATAGGCTTTAGTGGTCAGGAAATACGGGCCGCGTGTGTTGACCTCTATTGTCTTATCAAACGCACCCTCACTGGCCTCGTGCGCAGGTCCAAAATGAGGGCTCGTGGCACCGTTATTGATTAGGATATCAAGACGACCGAACTCTTTTTCGATCATGGCCAGAACTTTGTCGTGATGATCAAGTTCGCCGAGATGAAGCTCCGCAGAAATAGCTTTACCGTCCTTCTCCCGAATAGCTTCGGCGACTTTTTCACAGTCCGCTTGCTTACGACTAGAACAAATAACGGTTGCGCCGTGTTCCGCCAAACCGTGCGCGACTGCCTCGCCAATACCGCGAGATGCGCCCGCGACCAGAGCCACCTTGCCGGATAAATCAAATCTCTTCGTCATAACTTTTCCCATTGATTTGTATTGAGCTTCTTATTTTTTCGCCGGAGCAAAGGCGTCGCCGACTTTTTGTTTCAGCTTGCCCATCCCGTCCAAATAAGCGTCGGGGTATTTCGCCCGATTGATAAAATATTCCTGAACGACTTTATGTGGAAAGACATAAAATTGGTCCTGATCAATTGCTGCCTTCAAGGCATCTGCGACGTCCGAAGGCTCCAGATATCCGTCTTGGCTATTCTCGGCCATAGACATGCCTTTTGTCATCTCAGAACGAACATATTGCGGACAAATGCAATTGGCTTTTATGCCGTCTGCGCCGTGTTCAATTGCCACAGATTCTGCGAACGCTACAGCGGCGTGCTTAGTGGTCGTATAGGACGCGCTTCCGATCTGGTTCAAAAGTCCGGCCGCAGACGCCGTGACCACAAAACGTCCAGAGCCCCTTTCGACCCATGAAGGCATCAAGGCCCGTGCCGCATAAACCGACCCCATTACATTAACTTGCCACGCTTGTTCCCAGCTTTCGTTACTGGCCTTGGCGACGTAGCGGCCATTTCCAGAACCAACGCCAGCATTTGAGACATAGGTGTCGATCGGTCCAAATTCAGCTTCAACGGAGGCAATAAATTTTTTAACGGACGCTTCATCACTTACATCACAAATATAAGCTGTCGCTCCGATTTCTTTGGCGGTTTCCTGGCAATCTTTGTAATCACTAATCGCCACCTTGGCCCCGTTAGCAATGTACATTTCGGCAATGCCGCGACCTATTCCACCTGTTGCGCCTGTGATAGCAATAATCTGATTTTCAAACATAGTCTCACCTTACGGAACGCAAAATAACGAGCAAGTATTTTCCCCTGCCCGATTTGTTCTTATTTGCGGGTTCACGGATTACGAAATCAGCTTATACTGTTCAAACAGGGAGCGGGGGAAAAACTGTGAATAGCAACTCATCAGAAACGATAGAATTTGAAGCTTTGCTCGCGACGAGTGTCCTTGATCGCGACAAAGTCCCAAACGAAAATCAGAGCGAAACCTGCTTCTCCTGCGACGCTGAAATTGCCGGCCTCTATTGCAAAGACTGCGGTCAAAAAAATGACGACTATCGGCGTTCAATATTTTCCTTGGCAAAAGACGGAATTGCTTCCGTATTCTCACTAGATTCCCGGATGTGGCAAACCTGGTTCGCACTTCTGCTGAAACCCGGACGAGTTGCACGCGAGTTCGCCAATGGAAAACGCACAAAGTGGAGTAGCCCAGTTAGAATTTATCTGGCTATGAGCTTGCTGCTTTTCGGGTATCTGGCGATCACAAAAACTCAAATTGTGAGCTTGGATATGAACGTCCAGCCCAAAGCGACTGTCGAAAAGCCAGCAGATGAAGTGACGCTTGAAGACCTTAAAATGACCCTCGCCATGACAATGTTTGAGACCAAAGCCCAAATTGACGAACGAAATTCTGAAAGGAACTTTGAATATATCGGAATGGTTTTTGATAGCTCGGGCTATGACATGAAAATTTCCGACGGCGGCCTAGTTTTTGAAAAAAAGCCCTCTGATCCGACGCCGCTTAAAGATGAGACTGAAAATGCGGAGGTTAGTGATACTGAGACCTCGCCTGATTTAGAACGCACTTTTGAAGACACTATTCGTTCAGCCATCACAGGAGGAAATAAGCCCAATCGGGTGGTGCTAAACAATCAGGAAGTCGATTTGAATGGAGCGACATTTCGGAATGGCGTCATACGGTTCATGCGAGATCCGTCAGATTTCAGTGAAACCTTTTCAAAATACATCCCGCGCATAATGTTTGTAATGATGCCCTTCACGATGTTTCTTGGCGCCCTTTTCATCAGAGGTAGAGGAAACGCGTTTCTTTACGACCATTTGGTTCACGCCGCCTATATCCACGCCGTTATTTTCTTTCTGTTACTGGCGGGTTTGATTTTAGCCCGATTTTCGTTTCTGCCCGGCGGATTAATTTTTCTTGTTTTCACCACCTACCTGTTTTTATATTTGCCGCTCAGTTTAAAACATATGTTTAAAAGAGGCCTGATCAAAACAGTCTGGGCCTCTTACTTCATTGCCGGCATTTACCTAACGGTTATGTTTTCAATTTTGATTTATCTCTCGGCAATGGGAATGCAGAATTATCTGATTGCAAGATAGATCTGATGTACCTCACGATATGTCGTTGGAGGATTTCGGCGCCCTATCCCCAAACCACCAAAGCGTCGCCGCTGTTGCCGCGAATACAGCCGCTTCCGTTATCGCGCTCTCCTGTGTGATCAGAAATATAGCCGCAGTAATTAGCCACAGGATAAACGTGATAGCCGGTCGGACGAGCCGAAGTATATTGATGACCCATTGGCTGGCCTTGCCTAAAGCCGCTTCGGCTTTGATAGACGCCTCCAGCCCCGCCCAAGAGCCTTGTTGCGCGGATAAAGCCAACTCCAACTCAGTTTCCTGATGCTGCGCCGCCATATTAAGTTCATGAAGCTTATATTCATGCCCCCATCGGGCACGCTCTTGGACGTTTTGCTGCTTTTGTTCGAAATACCCAGCAAAGCGGCCCAAAGCCGTTCCCACGATACCAAACAATCCCCCCGCTGCAGCGTCCAGTCCTAGCGTTAATGCAGTTGCCATATTTTCCTCGCTTTTTCAGAGCCGACCCAGTGGCGCGGGCGTCCTAAATCAATGTGTAAAAATGTTGAGTAAAAACCAAATCCCGCGAAGCCGTTTCGCTCTGCAGCGTCTCGCAATCGAAATCGATTTAAGCCCCGCAGATTGATGTCTGCGGCAAGTTTTAGGTGCTGAGATAATGGCGCCCCGCCCACGCGCGCATTATGCAGCGCGCAGCGATGGCCGGACAGAATATGCAAAGGAGCCTTCATATCGTTTCGAAGACCTTGCAGCCTGTCTAGAAACTCTGCCCAGATGTACCCCTCTCCGCAGTGACGGCAGGCCATCTCAGCGAAAGAAAAGTTTGGCCAACGTCTAGGTTGCCAAGCGTCAAAGATAGATGAGTTTTTGTCTTCGTTATTCAGGACCAAATTTCCTGTGCGCCGACTTTGAATACTATTTGCGTGTCTCATCATGAGTTGAATATAGCTCACCATCACAAAGTGAGGACGCAATAAAAAACCCGCTTTAAAAGCGGGCCTTTAGATTAGAATAAACGTGGACCTAAATCCAGACTTCGAGCAACCTTAGTTAAATAGGCTCATCTTGCGGGCTTTTTTCGCCGCCAAGTAATAGAAGGTCACGCGGGACTTAAAGCGGTCGCCTTTCATTTCCAGACAGACGTCTTTCACGAGTTCCATCTGACCCGAAGCTTTTTCCAGTTTTTTAGTGACAAACCCGTCAGCCACACGTTTCAGCTCGGCTTCATCGGAACAGGCGACAAGGGAGCTGTCGCGAGAGCGCAGAGCGACACCACAATATTTCACGATGTTCTCAACAGTCTTGCGCTTCGCTTTTGGATCATACTTTTTGACATTAGTGTAGTACTTTTCAAATGCCGCATCTTCTTTGCTAACTTTTGGTTTCTTGTCACGAGTCGACCCTGGCTTTGGTCCAGGCTTTTTGCGCGGCTTACCAGATGCCGTCAACTCACCGCGTTTCGTTCCTGGTTTCGGGCCAGGCTTACGCTTAGTTTTTGCAGTAGCGGCAGTTTTCGCAGCAGCTTTTGGCTTCGCTGTTTTCTTCGCGGTCGTTTTCTTAGTAGCAGGCGCCTTAGCTGTTATGGTTTTAGCTGTTGCCGAAGCTGCAGTTTTTGCCGTCGTCTTCTTGGCAGACGTTTTCTTGCTAGCAGGCTTTTTGGTTGCTGCCTTTTTCGCAGGAGCCTTCTTAGCCTTGCCCTTCGGAGCTTCCGACAAACGGCCTTCAAGGTACTTTACCCGCGCGGCTAAATAACGGTTACGCCATTCTAGCGCGTACGTCTCATCATCATCGCCGCCTTGAGCCGCCGGGGCCGCAGACGCAACACTCGCATCAGTCCCAGCAGAAGCCAGCTTACCCTTGAGGTCACTAACTTCTGTTTCATTCGCAGATAGTCTGCCTTTTAGAGCCTGGTTTTCCGTACGTAGTTTATCGGCTTCTGCCCGGAGAGCTTTTTCGCCTTCTACAGATAAATCGCCCTCTTGTTTCTTACCCCGGAATAACAACCATCCCAAAAAAAGCCCGATCAGAGCTGCGATCACCATGGGAACGATTAGGTATCCAATTATATAACTTAGGTTCATTTAAGTGTCTCCTGTAAGAGTGGGTCAGGCGTGTCTATTGGGCCTGTGTTAGCGTGAAGGTAGTCCTGCGGTTCTTTTCTTTGCCTTCCGCTGTGGCATTATCGCCGATTGGATCTGACTCCCCGTGTCCTGTTGCCGTCATACGGTTGCGTTCAACTCCTTGTTGGGTCAAATACGCCAGAACACGGTTGGCCCGTCGTTCAGATAATTGCTGATTCGCATCCGCATCGCCAGTGTTATCCGTATAACCATCAATCTCAATACGGAAGTTTTTGCACTGATTTGCGGCGGCGGAAATTTCTGCCAAGAGATCGAAACTAGAATTCCCGGTGATATCAGACTGCCCTGATGGAAATTCAATTTTAGTGCCCTCGTTTAAATCATTGAATAAAGTTTGACAGATCGCCTGAGACTCAACCTGTCCAACAACATCAGAAGCCAAATTAGCGACGTTGACGTTCGACGCACCATTATAGGCAGCTGGCACATTGGAGGCGAAGTCGTTAATACGCTCTCGTATATCTGCCGAATTAGCTTGGCCGTGAATTAGGAAATTATTATTCTCCAGTTGAAATCGTCCACTTTCCATAAGAGCTAGCTTTTCGATACCTTGCTCAATAACGCTCACCCAATTTTCGTTCGGTGCGCCGCCGGCAATCTCAATAGTGTTATTCTGCGCTGATCCAGTAAAACTTTCACGAGCTTTGCCTAAAACCGCCTCGCGCTCCCGCACATCATTAACGTATCCATCCAGAGTGACGCTCCCATCCGGCAACTTCGTAATGCTAAATGTATAAGGGGATTGAACTGGTGACGTCGCAACAGGCGTTTCAACAGTTTGAGCCTGCTGGGCCGTTGTCACGTTCACATCACTTAATACGCGGTGCCAAGGCGTGTCCGTCTCACAGTCAGAACAAATAGTGTCTTGGGCAGTTTCTACAGCGCCGCGCGCCGCATCATTAGAAGGCGCATTGCCTGTTACTGTCGCGATATGGCCGTTCATCTCTACACCAGCCCAATCAAAATTTTGATTTTGAAGACCGGCGCGAATATCGTCCCCCATATTCTCAGATATTTTCGGCCCCATAATCAGCGCATAAGCTGCCGCGCCAATGACTATGAGTAAAACCCCTAATAACCACTTCCCCATAAGTCCTCCGAAGGTCTTGCCACTAAATTGTGCCCACAGCCCAATTAAATAAATTTGAGGCCAAACCAATAAATACCCTTTAGAGCAAGGTCGAAGCCGTTGCAATAAGGATGAAGGATTTACAACGTTTTTAGTTTAGCTTTCTTCCAACACCGAAAAGCTAAAGAACAACAACAGCAATTAATTATAAATGAGCTTAGAATGTAAGACGGGATTTCGCCGCAGCATATTCTTCTTTCATTTGAGCGACAATTTCGGCGACTGGCGGAGCAGAGGAAACGCTCCCGACACCTTGGCCGGCGCCCCAAATATCCTTCCACGCTTTGGCGTCCGTATTACCGCCGGAACCAAAATTCATGGATTTTTTATCTGCCGTCGGCAAATTATTTGGATCCAGCCCAGCTTTCTCTATTGAGCCTTTCAAGTAATTTCCATGAACTCCCGTAAAGAGAGAAGAGTAAATTATATCCTCCCCCGCTGAGTCGACGATCTCTTGTTTATAGTCTTGTTCGGCATTGGCTTCTTCCGAAGCAATAAACCGCGTTCCTATGTAGGCAAAATCTGCTCCAATGGCCTGGGCCCCGGCAACGGATCCGCCAGTAGCAATCGAGCCGGACAAAAGAAGTGGGCCATCATGGAATTGCCGAATCTCAGGGATCAGGGCGAAAGGCGATAAAAGTCCTGCATGCCCGCCTGCTCCGGCGCAAACCGCGATTAAACCATCCGCGCCCATTTCAAGCGCCTTTTTCGAATGACGAATATTGACCACATCATGAAGAACAATTCCGCCATAGCTATGTGTCGCATCATAGACCATCTTTGAGGCCTGGAGGCTCGTAATAATGATCGGTACTTCATGCTTGCGGCAAATCTCCATATCGTGCTCCAGACGATTGTTCGATTTGTGACAAATCTGGTTTACCGCGAAAGGCGCAACTTTCTTGTCCGGATTATCTTTTTGAAATTTTTCGAGTTCCAACTTAATTTGAACGATCCACTTCTCCAGCATCTCTGCCGGGCGCGCGTTTAGCGCAGGAAAAGACCCGACAATTCCGGCTTTGCACTGAGCTATAACCAATTCAGGCCCGCTCACGATAAACATGGGCGCGGCAATGACGGGAAAATCCAAATTTTTCAAGATCGCAGGTAGGGTCATGAAGGTATATCTTTCAAATATTATTTATCAGCGCGGAAATCTGTTTCCGCTTCGGAGGCCATCCACGCCATTGTAGCAAAAGCGGCCACATTTTGTGCCATTTCTTTCGGATCAATCTTGTCGAATGTGTCGTCCGGCGTGTGATGTAAATCGAAGTAATCCGTGCCGTCTTGTTGAAAACGCATGGTCGGCACGCCTTCATTTGCCATAGGACCGATATCAGGCCCCCCATTCGTCACCTTACCTTCAGCAAAAGGAATATCTATCGCGCTTGCCATCGCTTTTAGAACATCTTCGCCTTCTGTCACGCCGGATTGAACCTCGTAAACCAGACCCGCCCCGAAATCGGATTCCGTCGCCAGAACGTGATTAGCCAGCTCGTCCTTATTTGCCTCGACATAGGCAAAGCCGCCTTTTAGACCAATTTCTTCAGCGCCGAAAGCAACGACGCGGATCGTGCGTTTTGGCTTCAACCCAGCCTCAAGAATGACCTGAGCGGCGCCGGCGGATATCCCAATGCCAGCTCCGTCATCGATGGCGCCTGTTCCCAGATCCCAACTATCTAAATGGCCGCTAATCAGAACAATTTCTTCCGGCCGTTCCGTCCCAACAATTTCCCCAATGACATTTCCGGAAGGAAGGTCGCCGATAGATTTAGGCGTAAGAACCAGTTTCAGTTCTACCTCTTCCTGGTTTTTCAGCATCCGCTCTAATTGATCGGCATCAGGGCCGGAGAGCGCTCCAATGGGAATAGGCTTGACATCCGGCGCGTAGCGCATCTGACCGGTATGAGGGAAACGGTGACTATCCGTTCCGACAGAACGGATAACAACAGCCGCCGCTCCGCGTTTACTGGCTTCTGTCGCGCCGGAACGACGCTTGCGATTGGCCGGGCCGTACCCCGCTCCGTCCGGGGCCTTTTCCATACGCCCCGAAATAAAGACAATTTTACCATCAAGTCCGCCCTCAGGTGCGCTTTCCAAGTCTTCAAAGGTCGGGAAATATACAACATCCGCTGTGATGCCCTCTTCCGGCGTCGCTACAGAGCCTCCTAAAGCGGTGATAAATAAGGCCTGGGGGAACGGAGACACGACTTCTGCCGTTTCCATGCCTCGCTCCCACCCGGGAACCGTAAAAGGTTCAATCCGCACATTCTGCAAACCGATTTCCTTAAATTTTTCAACTGTCCAGTCGCGCGCCCTAGCTTCGGCTTCCGTGCCCGCCATCCGAGCGCCGATTTCCGTCGTCAGCTCCCGTGTGATATCGTATCCATAAGAGCCTGCCATCGCCGAATCGATTAGGCTTTGAACCGTGTCAGAGACGGTCGCACTGTTTGTTGAGGACACATCAGCTGTAGGCGCGTCTGCGGACTGCGCAAAACTCACGGCGTTGAAAGGACTTCCTGACAATACAAACGCCAGCGTTACTGTGGAGACGGTTTTTTTAAACGGCAGTTGAGTAAAGGGCATGTGAAAATTCCTTTTCGGAGAGAATAAATATCATCTTTATCTGGTGCGCAGGATGTGGTTGAACAGTTTTAAGTCTTTTTCAAGCTGCGGACTCAATTATTTTTGAATATCGCCGCCTCAGGAGTGTAGAATGTTACCAAGTAAATCCCTCGTAGCCACTGCGGCCGCCGCCGCTTTCCTTGCAGCATGTAGCTCTGAAGCCCCGCCCGTCGAAAAAGTAGACACCTCCATTTCCGCGGCTGATCTCGGGCGCCGGATTGAAACCCTGGCCTCGGACGACTTTGAAGGCCGTGCCCCGGGAACCGAGGGCGGACAAAAAGCCTCGCAATATATCGCTGATGAAATGGAGCGCGCCGGCCTCTCCCCTATGGGCGATAATGGAACATATTTCCAAAATGTAGATTTAAGCGAAGCGACCGTTCGCAAAAATGAATCCTCTATGTCTATACATAAGGCCGGTGAAGAAGCCCCTCTCCTTACTTCAGATTTAAAGTCCAATGCCGTCTATTGGACGAAACGTCTGGACGAAACAGTCAGCGTGGAAGATTCGGATCTAGTTTTTGTTGGGTACGGCGTCACCGCGCCGGAATATGGCTGGGACGATTACGCCGATCTCGACGTTGAAGGTAAAACCGTCGTCATACTCGTCAATGACCCAGGGTTTGCTACTCAGGATGACGCGCTTTTTAATGGCAATGCCATGACGTATTATGGCCGTTGGACGTACAAATACGAAGAAGCTGCGCGGCAGGGCGCCGCAGCTGCGCTTATCGTGCATGAAACGGCACCAGCCAGCTATGGCTGGGATGTTGTCTCCGGTTCTTGGACAGGAGCGCAATACGACCTCGTTCGTCCGGACAGAGGTGCCTCCCGCACAGCTCTCGAAGGTTGGCTCCACTTGGACGCGGCAGAGGACTTATTTGCTTCAGCTGGACTCGATTATCAGTCGCTTAAAAATCAAGCTTCCGTAAAAGGGTTCAAGCCAGTTCCGCTCGAAGGCATCAGCCTTGACGCCACGATTAAACAAGATGTCAAAACAACGACCTCCCGCAATGTGGCAGGCGCTGTGACGGGAGCCACTCATCCCGACGAGTATATCCTCTATATGGCCCATTGGGATCACTTGGGCAAAAATGACGAGCTTGAGGGAGACGATAAAATTTACAACGGCGCCGTCGACAATGCGACAGGCACCGCCGCCATTCTGGAGATTGGCGAAGCCATGGCTCAAGGCCCTGCTCCCGAACGATCCGTTATCTTTGTCGCTGTAACGGCAGAAGAGTCCGGCCTTTTAGGGTCAGCATATTACGCAGAGAGCCCAATCGTACCTTTAAAACAAACGGTCGCAGGTATAAATATTGATGCCATGCTTCCGACGGGCCAGACCAAAGACCTTATGGTCAAAGGATATGGTGCGTCTGAATTGGAAGACTTGCTGAAAGCCGAACTCGACACGCGCGATATGTATATTGTGCCGGACGATAAGCCGGAAGCCGGGTCCTATTATCGGTCTGATCACATTAGCCTCGCTAAAAAAGGCGTCCCAATGCTCTATGCAGACCCGGGAAATGACCATGTGACGAACGGTCTGACTTATGGGGAAGACTTCGCCAAAGAATATAATGATGTCCGCTATCACAAACCCGGCGATGAATATGACAATAGCTGGGACCTTTCCGGAATTACTCAAGCTACAGAAATTTTCTATGACCTCGGTTTAGATATGGCCAATTCAGAAGAGTGGCCAAATTGGTACCAAGGAACAGAGTTCCGGGCTTTACGTGACGAAATGAGAAAGAACTAAGTCAGACCCTCAAAACCCAAAAAGTTTCGTCGCTGAGCTCATGACGATAAATATAAAATTTATGGCCAAAACCCATGCGGAGCAGGATCCGCAGCTTTGGACCTCCCTCCTCCCCGGCACGGAACAGCGCTGGGGAGATTGCATTTTCACCTTCGATATGAACGCCCGGGACTATGATTGGCTCGTTGTCTATGAGGGCTTGCCCATGCTCCCGAATGATAGGCAGGTAAACCGCACGGAGCCTCTGGCTTGCCCCAAAGAAAAAACTCTTTTTATTACCACCGAACCCGCGTCCATACGGGTAGAAGGCCCAAATTATTTGAGACAATACGGGCATGTTCTAAGCGCAAAGCCTGCTAGCGTGATGAAACATCCTCACCAAATTCTCGAAACCCCGCCTCTGCGTTGGTTTTACGGGCGCCCCCTAGGAGGACAGCCTGGGGAATATATCAATTATGATGAATTCCTCGTTCGCGCGCCTCTGCCCAAAACCAAAACACTTTCGACGGTGTGCAGTAATAAACAAATGTCCCACACAGTGCATTCCCAGCGTTACAACTTTACCATGGAGTTGAAAGACCGTCTGGGTGATATGTTTGATGTGTATGGGCGCGGCATTAACCCCATAGACCGCAAAGACGAGGCGATGGATGACTACCGCTATACGCTAGCTATCGAAAATCACTACGCTGCCGGACATTGGACAGAAAAACTATCCGATGCTTGGCTCGCAGATTGCCTACCATTTTATTATGGGGACCCCGAATATGCGTCGGTCTTTCCGGCGGAGGCAGCTATTCCAATTGATATTTTCAACATGGATGAGGCTGAGGCTATAATCAGAAAGACCGTTGCCGAGAGGGAGTATGAAAAACGTCTTCCGGCTATTTTGGAGGCGCGACGGCTCGTTCTCGAGACATACAATCTTATTGCCGTCATTGCCAAAACGGTGGAGAGGCTCGACAGCCAAATGCCAAAATCTACGCCTCAGAAATCCGAGGTACTCGGTCGGCATATCTTTCGAAAAAAACATCCTTTGCTGGCATTATCTGATGCCATTCATGGCTTGAGAGTGAGGCATTCCGCCACAAGCCACGGGAATTGATGCTTTTTTCACTTTAATTCGGAATCAATTTTTCCCTATCTACGGGAAATTGGTAGGACTTGCCTTCGGGATGGGCTTAGCTTCCCACAAGTAATTTAATGACGGAATATATTATGCCTAAAATTAGCACTTCGGTCCGCTTTAGCCTTCTCTCTGTAGCCGGCGCGATGGGCGCCCTCGTTCTCGGAACCGAAGCGTTCGCAGAAGGCCCCGCCGGAAGTGCAACGGATCAGGTCGCAAAATTCCGCCAGCTCGGCACCGAACTACCTACTCCCAATATTTTCCGAAACGCCGCCGGCGCCCCTGGACCAGCCTATTGGCAGCAACAAGCCAATTACACAATTGACGTCGTGCTCGATGAAGAAGAGCGCCGAATTAGCGCTGAGTCGACGATTGATTACATCAACAACTCTCCTGACCCATTGAATTACATTTGGGTCGCTCTGGATCAAAATCGTTTCAAGGATGGAAGTTTGGCGCGCGAGAGCGCTACAGCCGCCGCAGCCGGGTCAAGCCGCGGAGACGGTTCCTCCAAACAAGACCGCGTCAGCTTCTCTAGCCTTCGTTACAGCCAAGCTAATGAAGACAGGGAATACGGGTTTGAGTTTAAGGCCGTCACAGACGAAAACGGCAATGACCTAAATTATACTATCAATGACTCTATGATGCGGATTGATCTCGATGAACCGCTTCAGCCCGAAGAACGCAGAATTATCAATATCGATTGGGATCACAATATTATCGATGAGGTCGCCGTAGGTGGCCGAGGCGGTTATGAATATTTCGAAGAAGACGAAAACTATATTTTCGGCATGGCCCAATGGTTTCCACGCCTCGCGGCTTATACGGATTATACTGGGTGGCAGAATAAACAGTTCTTAGGCCGCGGCGAATTCACGCTCGAATTTGGTGATTACGACGTCAACCTTACCGTGCCTTCAGACCACATTGTTGCCTCAACAGGCGTCCTGCAGAATCCACGCGAGGTTTTGAGTGCAGAACAACGCCGGCGTCTTGCAGACGCAGGTACGGAAGAACCCGTTTACATCGTGACACCAGAAGAGGCTGAAGAGAACGAAAAAACCAAAGCCGAAGGGACAAAGACCTGGAAGTTTAGAGCCGAAAATGTTCGCGATTTTGCCTGGTCCAGTTCTCGTAAATATATTTGGGACGCCATGCTGTTCGAACAGGACGATGAAGAGAACCCGACCGTGACCGCCATGAGCTTTTTCCCCAAAGAAGCCGACCCGGTCTGGTCAAAATATTCGACACAGGCCGTCGTCCACACAATGGATGTCTATAACAAGTTCGCGTTTAATTATCCCTACCCGGTCGCCCAATCTGTAAATTCTTGGGAACGCGGCGGCATGGAATATCCGATGATTACGTTCAACGGTTACCGTCCCTCAGAGGATGAAGAAACGGGTGAAGTTACCTATTCCCGAAACATCAAATATGGCCTTATCGGCGTTATCATTCACGAAATCGGCCACATCTATTTTCCAATGACTGTCAATTCAGACGAGCGTCGATGGACATGGATGGATGAAGGGCTCAACACGTTCTTGGAGTATCAGGCAGAATATGAGTGGGAAGAAAACTTCCCGATTAGCCGCTATGGGTCCAATAACCCGATGGACGATATTTCCCGTTACATGACCAGCTCCAATCAAGTGCCAATCATGACGCAGTCTGATTCGGTCCTGCAGTTCGGTCCTAACGCTTACTCTAAACCCGCGACAGCGCTTATGGTGCTACGTGAAACCGTTATGGGGCGGGAGTTGTTTGATTTTGCTTTCCGCGAGTATGCGACTCGTTGGAAATTTAAACGCCCTACTCCCGCGGATTTCTTCCGGACAATGGAAGATGCCTCTGCCGTTGATTTGGATTGGTTCTGGCGTGGATGGTTTTTTGGAACCGACCATGTTGACATTGCCCTGACAGATGTACGCCAATACCAAATTTCCTCTCAGGACCCTGAAATCGAGAAGGATATGGAGCGGGACGAGTATAACGACAACACCCCGGAAACGATCACACAACGACGGAACCGGGATGAAGGCATAAAAACGCGGGTCAGCCGATATCAGGAGCTGGAAGACTTCTATAATGAAAATGACCGTTTCGAAGTTACAAACAAAGACCGAAACACATTTAAATCTTTCCTCGAAGGATTGAAAGACTGGGAAAGAGAGGTTTATGACCGCGCCCTTGAAGACAATGATTATTACTACTTTGTCGATTTCAAAAATGTTGGCGGCTTGATTTCTCCCCTACCATTGACCCTGACCTATGAGGACGGCGACACGGAAGAGGTCATGGTTCCGGCTGAAATTTGGAGACGTGACGCGGAGAGCGTAACGAAGCTCATCGTGCGTGACCGTAAAATCACTTCGATTGAGCTGGACGCGCATCACCAGACCGCAGATGCCGATTATAGCAACAATGGCTTCCCGCAATCTGTCACGCAAAGCCGTATCGAAATGTACAAGTCTGATTATAAAGCCTCCTCTATGATGGCCGATATGCTCGTCGAGCTAAAAGGCAATCCGGATGAAGCTAAGTCCGAAGACGACGAAGAGAAAAACCTCCCGATGGAGACAGTTGAACCCACAGATGAAGCTGAGGATAAGACCTCCGCCAAAAATCGGGAAACCTCTGACGAAGACGTTCAGACAAAGGACCGAACTGAAGAGCAAAAATCGACACTGCGCAAAACCCTCGAGAGAATGTTGGGCGGAAAGTAAACCTGCCATATGGACATTTGCTTGAATCGTAGACGCGTTCTTTTAGGCGCAGCCGCCTTAGGTGTCATAGGCAGGGCCTTGCCTGCTTTGGCACACCGCCTGACGACGACAACAACTCACGTTGACGTCGACTCTGAAACAGGACTGGTAGAGGTGATCCATAGCTTCCATGTCCATGACACAGAGACGGCGCTGGCCACCGAGGGCCTCATAGACTCGCCCAACCTCTCCGCTTTGAAGGAACGCGCTCAGCTCGCTCTTTACACTCAAGAGACTTTCTCGCTTTATCAGAATGGGAAGACAGTACCTTTAGAGGTGGTCGGAGCAGAGCTCGATCGCGGGAATGTTCTGGCCTACCAACAAGGCAAATTGAGTCTGCCCATTGGAGACCTCTCTATTAAAGCAGAAATGATGCGCAAATTCGTTCGCAACCAGATCAATAATGTGGATGTGGTCATCAATGGTAAAGTCACCTCTTTACAGTTTCGAGGCGCGGACGGAATTAAAAAGGTGCTTGCCTAACCATTGTTTCAATGAGCATATAGGGGCATGATCGTTGTACACCATCTCAATCATTCCCGCTCTCAGCGTATTCTCTGGCTGCTGGAGGAGTTGGAAGTTGATTACGAAATTAAACATTACGAACGCGATCCCGACACTAATCGCGCGCCCGCAGAACTAGAAGCCGTTCATCAACTGGGCAAAAGCCCGGTCATCGAAGATGGCGATCAAGTCATTGCGGAAACCGGCGCCATTATTGTTTACCTGCTTGATAAATATAGCGATGGCTCCTTACGCCCCAGCAAGGAATCAGCAGAGTATGTAGACTATGTCCACTTCCTGCATTTTGCCGAGGGTTCAGCTATGCTGCCGTTCTTACTCGCGCTATACACCAGCTATCTCGGAGACGGCGCCGCGCCTCTCCAGCCTTTGATTGTCGGCGAAATCAAAGGCATTCTCGATTACTGCGAATACGCGCTTACCCGGAACGAATATTTTGCCGGAGACCACCTAACGGGCGCGGACATTCAAATGATTTTCCCCCTTGAAGCCGCTAAAGCACGAGGCCGTCTCATCGAGTATGAGGCTTGTAATGATTATGTTGAAAAAATTCATAAACGCCCAGCATATCTAAGGGCGCTTGAGAAGGGTGGCGACTATGCATACGGGCCAAAAGGCGCTTAATGTCAGCCGCTATTTTTCACCTCGCCTATCCGGTTAAAGATAAAGAAACGACGCGTAGTTTTTACCGTGACGTTTTACAGTGTGAACAAGGGCGCGAAGCCGACACTTGGATTGATTTCGACTTCTTTGGTCACCAAGTCTCATTTCATGTGCGAGAAGAGGCCTTTCACGGAAATGAACCGACAAACAGTGTTGATGGGAAAAACGTCCCGGTAAGACATTTCGGCGCCGTCTTAGAATGGCAGGTTTGGCATAAGCTGAAAGATCGTTTGGTACAGTCCGGCACAGATTTTATTATCGAGCCCTATATTCGCTTCGCCGGAGAGATCGGCGAGCAAGCAACTATGTTTTTCCTAGATCCGAGCGGAAATGCGCTCGAATTCAAAAGCTTTAAAGACCCCTCGCAGATTTTTGCGGCGTAAAGTTATTACTGCAACATCAGAGAGTTGAGTTCAGATTTAGCTGCCTTCTGCAAGGCCTTCAGAGACGTCCATCGGCCATTTTCCAAAGAGTGCCAACGGTTCAGCTGAATTTGCGTGAATCGAATTTGCCACTCCAAATCAGCAACGCGCTTTTTAACGCTCTCGGAGGATTCGTTGACCTTAGCCGTTTTGTTGTAGGCAGGCTCTAAATCGTTCGCCGCGATGGCGAGCTCATTTACCTGAGAGGTATATGAGGTATCATTTTTAACTAACTTTTTCATTCCCAGCTCCCGTTTAATATTCCAACTAGAAGATAGACGTTTGAGCGGGATGTTTTGTTCCCATTAATCATTGCGGAAATGTAACATAGGTTCTACCCCTGTTTTACACGCGTCGCAGTTCTCAACGATTCCAAATGTTTATGGGTTTTCGACACAGCTATAAGCCCAGCCATTGTCGGCAGCTGACGGGACAAGGAACGCCCATAGCTGCCGATCTGGCGAGCTAATCTTTTATTTCTGAGGCAGGATCAGGTATTTCTCACCGGTTTTTTTCGCATTGTAGGATTTCACCACATCGGACTGTAAAGCCTCTTCCAGAGATATCTCATGGCTATAATGACTCGCAAAGGTCGTCGTCAGCTCGTCAGCGACGCGCTTGCGCAATCTCGCGCCGACCTCTTTACCGGCCTTGGCGAGGAAGTTCGGCAGGAGCCATCCCCCAACACCCCAAGCCATGCCATAACCCCGTGTCAAGGTCGTAACATTCATGTCCAAGCTACCATAAAGATAAACCTGCTTGTGATGGATAGAGCCATAAATGCTGTACGCACCGGGCGTGCGAGCAGCCGCCATTTCCATTGCCGTCAAAATATCTGACGCCAATGTCCCTCCTCCTGTCGCATCAAACGCCAAGGTCGCGCCGGTTTCGTCGATGGCGTCAGTTAAATCCTTCATGAAGCTGTCAGCGCTACTGTTTATCACATATTTCGCGCCCATGTCCTTCAACAGATTTGCTTGTTCTTCCCGCCTCACAATGTTGACCAGATCTACGCCGTCTGCCTTGCAAATACGGTTTAGCATTTGCCCTAAATTCGACGCTGCCGCCGTATGGACCAGAGCAGAGTGTCCTTCCATGCGCATTGTCTCGACCATGCTGAGCGCGGTGAGTGGGTTCACGAAGCTGGAAGCCCCTTGTTTGGCTGTGTTCCCGGGATTCAAAGGCAGCGCCATAGCGGCTTTCAGACATCTGTATTGAGCGTACATCCCGCCGCCCATGACGGCCACTGTCTTGCCGAGCAAGGACTGGGCGTAGTCACTATCGCCAGCCGCTACAACCTCTCCGGCGCCTTCGTTGCCAACGGGGAGAGCCTGTCCCAAACGGCCTTTCATGCGGCCCATGGCTTGTTTTGGAATTGGGGCAACCAATTTACCGTCTTTGGTTTCAGAGCTGCCAACATCAGCAGCGCCGAACATGACCCCATGGTCTGACGGATTAATCGGCGTTGCGTCGACGCGGACCACAATTTCGTCGGCCTCCGGTTTCGGCATCTCTTTGTCCACGAGCTCCATCGTCAGGGTCGCGTCATCTGTAATCGTTGAAAGCATCTGCTTATATTTGGTCATAGGTTGGTCTTTCTTGGTTCTCGGGGGTTAGTTTCGTTCGGGAGCGGAATAAATTCTTCGCTATCCCCTGGAACAAGGTCAAAACGCCCTGCTTTCCAGTCTTCTTTAGCTTTTTCAATACGGTCTTTGTCGGAGGACACGAAATTCCAGTCAACGTAACGTTTTCCCAACGGCGCCCCACCAATAATTGCGAGGCGGGCATCTGTTTTGGCTAAAATAGTCTTCGCGTTTGAAGAGAGTACGCTCATCGTGAAAACAGGGCTTTCTTCTCCGTCAATTCGAGCTTCACCTTTTACAACGTAAATGCCGATCTCTTCTGCATTTGGTATCTCAAGCTCTGCTCCGCCCTCCATATCGACTTCGGCATAAAGTATTGGAGAGAATGTCTTCACGGGAGAGGACAGTCCAAATGCTTGCCCCATCATCACGCGGACCTTGGCCTGACCGATCTGTTTCTCCGGGATCTTTTGGGCGGGCGTGTGATAAAATGCCGGTTCTATTTCTTCGTTTTCTTCCGGCAGAGCGTGCCAGAGTTGAAGGCCGTGTAGCTTATATCCTTTTGCTCGCAATTCCTTACGGGTGCGTTCAGAGTGAGTAATCCCGCGTCCCGCCACCATTAGGTTTATCGCCCCCGGGTGGATCAGAATGTCACTCCCAAGGCTGTCACGATGGTAAATTTCGCCATCAAACAAATACGACACAGTTGCCAATCCAATATGGGGATGAGGGCGAACATTGATGCCCTCGCCCGGAGAAAACTCCGCTGGGCCAAAGTGATCAAAAAACACCCACGGCCCAATCGATTTTGTACCGACCTGGGGAATAGATCGCCTCACCGAAAACCCTCCCAAATCTTTTACATGGGGAGAAATTGATTTGAGAATTGAACGCTCGCCTGCCATAAAAGCCTAAAGACAAAGGAATAAATATGCTGACATTATATGATTGTTCAAGCGCTCCAAGTCCACGGCGGACACGCATTTTTCTCGCAGAGAAAGGCGTCAAATATGAATGCGCTCAGATTGACCTTGGCAAAGGCGAGCAAATGAAAGAAGATTTCGCGGCGATTAATCCCCGGAGAACGGTCCCTGTGCTAATGACCGAGGACGGGCAAACTTTGACCGAAAATCTGGCCATCGCCTACTATATTGATCAACTCCATCCAGAGCCGCCTTTAATGGGCACAGATGCCTTTTCACGTGCGACCGTGCTCGAATGGAACGCTCGAATCGAATTTGAAGGTCTTCATGCGATTGCCGACATTTTACGGAATACCTCTCCACATATGAAAAACAGAGCCATGACGGGACGAAAAAACATTCCACAAATTGAAGAATTAGCTAATCGTGGACGCATCCGGATCGAGACATTTTGGGAGGATTTGGATAAACGTTTACAGGCGGTACCTTTCATCGCAGGAAATGACTACTCCCTTGCCGATATTACAGCCATGGTGTGTGTCGACTTTGCGCGCTGGGTAAAAGCCTCCCCCGCTGAAGAATTTAAAGCCCTGCATAATTGGCACAATAAGGTTTCGAAGCGCCCGTCGGCGCAGGCGTAAGCCATCAATTTCGACGTAACCGCCGAAAGCATAAAGGCTATGCAATAAGAGAACTTGCATTTCAGCCCTCTTATTGATAAATTTGTTAGTATGAAAAGCCTTTCTCTTAAAAATCGACTGAAATATCGCATGAAACCCATAAAGGCGCTTCGGCACTTTCGAAACCTTATGGCGAACAAAGAAGACACGACTCAGGTCTTTCATATTATCAAGGCTTTGAACGGGGCGCGGCCTTTCAAAGTGTTTGAGAGATTTTTAGAAACGCCCGAAGGACAAGCCCGCTTTCAGGAACGACGCTACCTTCCCCCTCTTCTTGATAATCACGCGGAGCTAGCAAAACTGCCTGAAAATACGGTTGGACGCGCTTATCTGCATTTCATGCAAAGCCAAGGGCTAACAGCCCAAGGTCTAGTGGATGAATACGCCAAGTTTGAATCCACAAACAAATTTGAAGCCTCTGAAGATTTCATGTGGTTTGCGAACCGGCTTCGCGACACGCATGACCTGCTCCACGTCTTTACCGGATACAGCCGTGACGCTCTCGGAGAGGCTTGCGTTCTCGGTTTCACCTATTCTCAGGACAAAAACATCGGCGCTCGCTTCATTGCCTATATGGCCGGATTAGAAATCAAGAAATCGGTCCCCAAAGGCGCTCCCGTCTTTGCCGCTATTAGACAGGGCGAAAAATTGGGTCGCGCGGCAGTAAAAATTTACACCCAAGACATCATGGCTCTGATGGAAGAAGATTTAGACTCAGCCCGTAAGCGATTGAACGTCGGAACCCCGACACGTTATTTCGAAGTCCATGAGGCGTTGAAATCTAAAAATATCGACCCATTTGGCCTCATCGCCGCTGCTTAGTCTCTTTGTCACTCAGAGATTAGGCGGACGAGTTTGGCTTCATACAGCTGCCCTGCCTGTGGAACGCAAAAGGGAGTATTTTGCGCCATGCGGCATATTTTTAAAATATTGCTTCCAAATGCAAGGATTTGCATACCGGCCCTGCAATTGACTTAACTACGTAGGCGCGCAAAAATAAAGCATGGGAGCTACTGCGCCAATTTTATCAAAAGATATTATAAGACCGGTTGCAAAACGCTCGGATTTCTGGGGAGCTTGGCTTACATTTCACGTATGGGCGGTCTGCCTCGGAGCTGGCGCTCTGTTTGTTCTCATCCCAAACCCCCTCACCTTCATTCTGGCATTCTTACTTATAGGTTCAAGACAGCATGGTATGGCCATACTCATGCACGACGCCGCCCACGGCGTATTGTTCAAGACAAAAGCTCTAAATGAATTTGTCGGCACTTGGCTTCTAGCCGCGCCCTATGGCGGAAACATGCAGGCCTACCGCCATTATCATTTGAAACATCACAAGCATACGCAAACGGAACTTGATCCGGATCTGCCGCTCTCGGCCAAATTCCCGACAAGTAAGGCTAGCCTAAAGCGGAAACTTATCCGTGATCTGACAGGTCAAACTTTCTGGCGCTTGCGTTTAGCTAGCTTCAAAGGCGTAGAATTAGAAGGCTCCGATGCTTTTGCCAAAAGTTCACGCACACCGATTTTGGTCACTAACATTATTCTTTTTTCCGGCTTGGCGGCTCTAGGCGTCTGGTGGGCTTATTTCGCACTTTGGCTTTTCCCGCTTATGACCTGGTTCATGGCAGTGCTACGTATTCGTAATATTGCCGAACACGCCATGACGGCAACGGACGGAAATCCTTTTCGGTTTGCCCGCACCACCAAAGCCTCACTTTTGGCGCGAATATTTCTCGCGCCCTATTGGGTCAATTATCATCTTGAACACCACGCCTATATGTATGTGCCTTGCTACCGCTTGCCGACACTTCATAAAGCCATGAGAGAGGCAGGATATCTGTCTAAAATGGAATATGAAACATCTTACTCAAACGTACTTAAACTCGCTTCTACTGGATAATCTATGACAGCTTTTAAATCCCTCCTTTTCGGGGCATCCGCCCTTATTCTTACGTGGCCGGCACAGGCCCATGACGACGCCGCCACTGCGCCGCCGTCAGCTGTAGACGGGATTTATGAAATTGCGACCGCCCCGTCACCGGAACGTATCCGCGCCGATATTCAGACATTGGTCGATTTCGGCACCCGCCATACGCTGTCGGAAACCGAAAGCGACACTCGGGGTATCGGCGCGGCGCGGCGCTGGATTTTTGCTGAATTTGAAAAAATTTCCGCTGATTGCGGTGGCTGCCTAGAAGTGATGTATGTCTCTGACACCATTGAGGGCGAAACGCGAATTCCGGAGCCCACCGAAGTGGTCAGCGTGCTGGCTATCCAAACAGGCACAACTGATCCCAACCGCTTTGTTATGATGAGCGGCGATATTGATAGCCGAGTCTCAGACCCGCTCAACGGCACCTCTGACAGCCCGGGGGCAAATGACAATGCGTCTGGCATGGCAGGAACTCTCGAGGCAGCCCGCGTTCTCTCCAAACAGAAATTCGCAGGTTCCATCATCTATGCAGGCCTATCCGGGGAGGAACAGGGGTTGTTCGGCGGAAAAATTGTCGCCCAACATGCGCTTGATCAAGGCTGGGAAATCAAAGGCGTTCTCAACAATGATATGATCTCAAACATCACAGGCGTTGACGGCGTTACCGACAATTCCACGGCCCGCGTTTTTTCCGAAGGCACACGCGCCAATGAAACCGAAGAAGAGGCCCGCACACGGCGCTTTACAGGCGGCGAAGTTGATAGCCCGTCACGAAACCTAGCGCGCTACGTTAAGTCTCAAGCCGATCAATATATGACGAACTTAAACGTCATGATGATATATCGTTTGGATCGTTTCGGCCGAGGCGGCCATCATCGTCCGTTCAACATGGTCGGCATTCCCGGTGTCCGCATTATGGAAACCCACGAACATTATGACCGTCAGCATCAAGACCTCCGGACGGAAGACGGTGTTGTTTATGGAGACACAATGGAAGGCGTTGATGAGACCTATGCAGCAAAGCTCACCGCGTTAAATGCGATTACGATGGCCGGAATGGCGGGAGCGCCTCCCTTCCCCGCCAATGTCGAAGCCTCGGGCGCTGTGGAACCCTCCGCAAAGCTTGAATGGGACACACTACCTAATGCTTCTAATCTGGCAGGCTACCGCGTTCATTGGCGCTTGACGACGGAACCAGAATGGACACATTCCCGCTTCGTCGGCAAAGTCAATGAATGGACGTTTGAAAACCTCGTCATCGACAATTACTTTTTCGGCGTAAGCGCGGTTGCTAAAGACGGCAGCGAAACCCCTGTCGTATTTCCTGGCGCGGCTGGTAGGTTTTAAACACGCCAAAATAAATATGGTCATTCCGCACGCTTAACCCAAAACCAAGTTCGAGCGGGAAGGCCAAAGGTTTCATTTTATTATTTTTTCAAGGACGAAAAGGTATGATTTTTCGTCTCAAATATCGTTAGCTACAATCCAATACAGATAAAGGTCTCTTATGTCGTTTAAAACATCCCTCCTCGTCTCCATTGCTGCGCTGTCACTATCCTCTTTTGCCTATGCGCAATCTGATGACACAAAAACAAAAGGTGATGAGCCCGAATGGGACGTTATGAATCCTCCAGGGCCAAAGAAAACGATCAACATTGACGTAACAGAAGGCACTTGGATGAGCCTTGATGTGTCGCCTGACGGAGAAACTATTGCCTTTGACCTCCTCGGCGACATTTACACTATGCCAGTCACTGGCGGAAAAGCGACCAATATCGCGTCTGGCATGGCGTGGGAAATGCAGCCTCGTTTCTCCCCAGATGGTCAACGCCTGGCTTTCATTTCCGACCGTGAAGGCGGAGACAATATCTGGACGATGGATGTTGACGGCTCTGACATGGAGCAGGTGACAGATGAAAGCTTTCGTTTGCTGAACAACCCCACTTGGCACCCGAGCGGAAATTTCATCGCTGGACGCAAACACTTTACGACCTCACGTTCTCTGGGTGTCGGTGAAATCTGGCTTTACAGCACGAAAGGTGGCTCCGGCGTCCAACTTGTCGAACGCCCGTCTGAGGCTCATCAAAAAGAGTTGGGCGAACCCATGTTCGCGCCAGATGGAAGCAGCCTTTATTACAGTCAGAACGTCACCCCCGGGCCGATCTTTGAATATGCTCAAGACTCCCACACCGAGCTTTTCCAGATAAAAGAGTATGACATGGAAAGCGGAGAAACGTCTGTCGCCGCAGGCGGATATGGCGGAGCCGTTCGTCCAACGCCGTCCCCTGATGGGAAATACCTAGCCTTTGTAAAACGCGTCAACGCCGAGACACGTCTCTTTGTCAAAGATCTGGAAAGCGGCGAGGAACGAGAAATCTTTGACCATCTGGATCGAGATATGCAGGAAACTTGGGCCGTCCATGGAGTTTACCCAAATATGGATTGGAGTCCTGATTCCAAAGACCTCTTTTTCTGGGCGCGCGGTCAAATTCACAAACTAACTGTCGAAACGGGCGATATTGAGCACATCGATTTTAGCGTTAAAGACACGCGCGAGGTCCGTACGGCCCACCGCCCCAAAGTCGAAGTTGCACCTGATACATTCACGACGCACATGCCGCGTTTTGTTCAAGTCTCACCAAATGGTAGAACGGTTATCTTCGAAAGCCTCGGAAAATTATATAAGAAACCGGCTTCTGGCGGGAAAGATGAACGGCTAACGAAGCTTCCGGAGGACTTAAAAGAACTACATCCGCGCTTTTCTCGCGATGGCAAAACAGTCGTTTTCGCAACTTGGGATGACGCTGACCTCGGCGCAATCCATACGGTTGACCTTGCCAGTGGAAATGTCACGACACACACAAGCAAGCTAGGCCATTACGCCAACCCTGCACTTTCTCCACAAGGCGATTATCTGACCTATGAGAAAAAAGGCGGCGGAAATTTGACAGCGCCGGAATGGTCTGTTGGCCAAGGTATCTATGTACAGGATTTAGACGGCGGCGAACCGGTACGAGTCTCCAAATCCGGCTCCATGCCTCATTTCGGCTCCGATGATCTGCGTCTTTTCATGACGAAAAACGAGGGGGATAAAAACGCCCTCGTCAGCGTCAACTTGCTTGGCCACGACGCCCGTACGCATACTAGCTCGACAATGGCGCAAAGCTATCACGTCTCTTTTGATGGAGAGACAGTGGCCTTCCGTGAGAACTATAACCTCTATACGATGCCGCTCCTGACAGGCCCGCAAAACGTTGACGGAGGCATCAGTGCTACGGCCCTGCCCGTCACTAAACTTAGCTATAGCGGCGCAACTTATCCGAGCTGGACAAACTCTGGTAATATTTATTGGACAGTTGGCCCAGCGCTTTACAGCGCCGACCCACAAGCTGACAAGCAACCTGAAGGACCAAAAACGGTTACCAATCTGGCTCGCAAGGTTAGCAAGGATGTCCCTCAAGGTAGCGTCGCTTTGACTGGGGCCAAAATTATTACGATGTCTGATAAAGATGGCGGTATTATTGAAAACGGCACCATTTTGATTGAAGGTGACCGGATCAAGCGAATCGGCCAAGACATTACAATTCCCGACGGCGTCACTTCGGTCGACCTAAAAGGGAAAACGATTGTGCCTGGCTTTATTGACGCCCACGCGCATGGACCCCAAGGCGTCGGCGACCTTGTGCCTCAACAAAACTGGGAAACAATTGCGACCTTGGCGCTCGGCGTCACAACGATTTTCGATCCGTCCAGCAGTGCGGACACCATCTTCCCGGCCGCTGAGTTACAAAGAGCAGGCAAATTGCTCGCCCCGCGCATTTATTCAACCGGGGAAGTGATTTATGGCGCGAAAGCTCCGGGTTTCTTTGCGAATATTGATTCTGAGGAAGATGCTCTCGAACATGTGGCCCGCTTGAAAAAGCAGGGCGCACATGGCGTGAAAAACTATAACCAACCCCGCCGTGAACAACGCCAGCAAGTCGTCGACGCCGCCCGGGAAAATGATATGATCGTGGTCGCTGAAGGGGGCTCGCTCTTCCATATGGACATGGCGATTGTTCAAGACGGCAATACCTCGCTTGAACATAATCTGCCGCAAGAATTTTTGTATGACGATGTCATTCAGATGTTCGGTCAGACCAATGTCGCGTATGTTCCCACACTCGTTGTGACTTATGGCGGCCCAAGTGGTGAGCGGTTCTTCTATCAGGAAGGTGATATTTCTGAGCACCCCATTCTGTCAGAACACGTACCGCCTGCGGCCCTTCAAGCGCGCTCCAAACGGATCGTGACGGCGCCTGTTGAAGATTATGCGGATGCCTCGTCTGCTGCGACGGCAAAGCAACTTTCTGACGCAGGCGTACTCGTTGGGATTGGCGCTCACGGACAGCGTGAAGGCCTGGCCGCGCATTGGGAAATGTGGAGCTTTGCCAGAGGCGGTATGAGCCCGTTAGAAGCGCTCTCCACGGCGACGACCCAACCCGCCGAACACCTTGGTTTCTCCGATGACATAGGGTCCCTCGAGACGGGTAAGCTCGCAGACCTTGTCATTCTGGAGAACGACCCGCTTGAAGACATTCGTAATACGGACGGAATTGAGCACGTCATGATTGGGGGGCGGCTATACGAAGCTGACACCATGAATGAAGTTGTAACCGGAGATAAAAAACGCCTCCCCTACTGGTGGGAAAAATAATTACTAGGCCCGATTACAACTCCGGGCCTAGTTTATCTGTAAAACGGTGGCGGCTGTATTTCTACAACCCCACATGAACCTGATTTGAACGGGCTGCACATTGCCCGTTCAATGTTCCTCCGTTAAAACGCTTTAAAAATGGAGGGCATTATGAAAACATTTCTTTACGCATCTTGTCTGGCGATAGGCGCTTTGGCTTTGTCGTCTTGCGCGACAATTTCCAAAGATGAGTGCCTAGCCGGGGGATGGGAAGATATAGGCTTCCGCGACGGCGAAAATGGCAAGTCGCAGGCTCGCCTCGCCGACTACCACACAACCTGCTCAAAATTTTCTGTCAGCCCGGACAGGTCGGCTTATTTACGGGGGTATGATCAAGGCCTCCAACTCTATTGCAGCTATGACAGAGGTTTTGGCCGAGGGTCTGAGGGAAATAGCGTGCAGTCAAAATGCCAAACTTTCCCCGAGAGCGATTATTTCATCGGCTATAAACACGGACTGACGGGTTATTGTAGTTTTGACACCGGATATAATCACGGAATTTCAGCCCAATCCGAGGCAGACCTTTGTCGCACCGTACCCGATGATGGGTATTTTGCAGGCTATGAGGAAGGCCGCGTTTTTTACACGCTATATGCTGAGCGTGATCAGATGGTGGACCAATATATTCGTGAGCAAGACGCCCTGATCGGGACGCGCCAGAATATGAAGAAAGAAAATATTTCAGATAGCGAAATCCGGCGATTACGTAAAAAAGAAAAACGAATCGAGGAAGAATTAGAAGAAATGAAAATCGATATTCGCGTTTTTGAGCGTCTTAACGCCCTAACTGAATCGGATATTTAGAAACCGATCAGCTAATTGCCGCTTCGCATTGCGGGGCTTTATTTTGCCGAACTGACCGCGCGGTCCAATAATCGCGGTCTAGTTCGTCAGAGCGCTCTTCGAATTGATCGCTATAAAAATAATAGCAATTTTCGACTTTATAAACGCGGAAACACCCGCCGCCCATCATGTCGCCCTCATAGACAAAACACAGCATTTCGTCACTTACAAACCAGACGCCCCGATTGACAAAGCCTTGTTCCTTATAAAGTGCACTGCCGTCTTCTAGATGTGTTTCGACATAGGTGTCTCCGGCCTGTCCAAATGCATTGAAATTATACGCACCTTCGTGTGTTTGCCCTGAAAACTCGGCCCTGATTTCTTCGCCGCTTAGACGTAGAGCGTGCGGACGAACATCTGTTTTCTGACTTTGCGCCACACACATGATAGGAAGAGTAAACAAAAAAAGAAGTAAAAGAGAAAAGCCAATTCTAGTTGAAACAACAAAGCTATGACATAGGCGGCTCACAACTCGGCTCCTCCCCTTTTATGACACTGACAGCCGTGAAAGCGTTATCCACCACACCTTCTATTGTTTCTTGATAATGATAAATGCAATTGCCACGTCTATAAAACGAAAAACACCCCTCACTAAAATCTTCTGAGACGTAATCATAACAGATTTGCCGCCCTTTCTGCGTTTAACTTCCCTTATCAAGGCGGTTTGCCGTCCGGTGCAAAAGCTGTCCTGTTACCGACGTCCATTCCTCGAAGTTACGTCCGTCCAGCCCCACACTCTGGAAATGATAAATTCCGCGATGAGTCTTACCGGAGAAAGTCTCCCGAACTTCGGATTCGCTCATTGGAGTATCTGTTTTTGGGTCGGGAAGGTAATTGTCCTGAGCCGCGGCAAAAATCGAAACCAGAGGAAACAGAACTGCTAAATACCATCTGCGCATGGACTCAGGCTTACCATAGGATTCAATCAAATCCATGTTAAGGTGCAGTTATGACCGAGACGCCTTCCTCTTCAAATGACCCTTCGCTTGAACCAACTGACCCGGACGTCCGGGCCTCGCGAGAGCCGCGTCAACGTCGTCTCTCTCGTTATCAAAAGTCTCAAATGCGCCGCCAAGCTCAAGCAAGAGGGGATCAACGGTTCTACGCTGGCATATTTGCAATAGCAGGCTTTACCGCTCTGCTCGCCATTTTACTTGGCGCGATTGCGATAAACGGCGCGCCTATTGGCGGCGGCGCGGGCATGACTGATTGGGTCGAACCTTGGTTAGGCCCCTTCTCAAAGATGGAACTGGTCGGGTTAGGGTTTGTCGCCCTCATTGCCCTCGCCGTCTATTTACGAATGCGTAAACGCGGATAGGGCTTGCCCCAAGGAGGCGCTTCCCCTAGAGACCACCCGTTTGTTTCAAGACCGCTTTCAGAATTGAAAGCCCTCAACAGGAGAATAGCCATGGGTTATCGCATCGCCGTCGTCGGAGCCACAGGAAATGTAGGCACCGAAATGCTCGCCATTCTGTCTGAGAGCGATCTTGATATTGAGATGGTATATGCCGTGGCCTCACGCCGCTCAGTTGGTCGCGAAGTGACCTATGGCGACGGCTATATTAAATGTGTTGACCTCGAAACTTTTGATTTCAAAAAAGTCGATATGGCTCTGATGAGCGCGGGAGGTGATATTTCCAAAAAATGGTCTCCAAAAATTGCCGCGGCCGGAGCCGTTGTTATTGATAATTCCAGTGCCTGGCGTATGGATCCGGACGTCCCCCTCGTCGTGCCAGAGGTAAATGCCGACGCCGTCGACGGATATAAAAAGAAAATGATTATCGCTAATCCGAATTGTTCAACAATTCAGATGGTCGTCGCCCTAAAGCCCCTCCATGACCGCGCAAAAATTAAACGCGTCGTGGTTTCAACTTACCAATCTGTCTCTGGCGGCGGAAAAAAGAATATGGATGAGCTTTGGCTGCAGACGAAAGGCATATATTCTAATGACCAGTTCGAACCGGTGAACTTCACGAAACAGATTGCCTTCAACGTGATCCCGCATATCGATGTCTTTATGGATGGCGGCGATACCAAAGAAGAATGGAAGATGAAGGCCGAGACCAAAAAAATCCTGGACCCGAAAGTCAAAGTGACCGCGACCTGTGTCCGCGTCCCTACTTTTGTCGGCCATGCGGAATCTCTCAATATTGAGTTTGAAGACGAAATCACAGCGGACGAAGCCCGCGAACTTTTGCGTACCAGTCCCGGCATGATGGTCTTCGATAAGCAAGAAGATGGCGGCTATATCACGCCTGTCGAATGCGTCGGCGAATACGCCACTTTCGTCTCGCGCATCCGCGAAGACAGCACTCAGGATAACACACTCAACATGTGGGTCGTCTCGGACAATCTTCGCAAAGGCGCTGCGCTGAATACTGTTCAAATCGCAGAGTTGCTCGCGAACCGACAATTGCCGCGGAATGAGTAGAGCTCTATTCTCTTAGAATAGTCAAAGGGCAGAGATTACCCCCTGCCCTTATTTTGTTCGATAATTAGTCAAGGTCGCACTCTGCCCCGAAGGTTGGCATCATGCCTTCCACATGATTTGCTAGATAGTTTTCGTCTTTGTCAGGGTCAGTATTCACTTGCTGCCGCGCTGTTGTAAAATAAACGCAGGCTTCTTCGGTATCACCGGACTTCATTAGAATATTCGCAAGATCGAGGCTGCCTTTCACATTATTAGCGTCCCAGTAAAGCGCTTCATAAGTCAGAGCGGCGTTCCGCGCGTCTTGGGTAATCGGAAAATCCGAGGAACCGTAAGCAGTTACCATATGAATGACGGCGTTATAATCCTCGTCGGACTTGTCTAGTGTGCGCTTAAAGTAATCGATGGCTTTGGTCATATCCTCGTTCATTGTGTAAATACGCGGATCTGTATCTTCCAATTCTTCAAATTCTTTATCGTGTGACTTATGGAAATAGGCGTCCCCGGCCATGCGCAGCGCTTCCACACTCTCAGGGGCTTTTGATAGGGCATACAGCGCATAAGTTTCGGCCTGGTCGTAATCTTTCTTATTAATGAAATAGGGAACATAGGCCGCCAGAGTTTGCGCTGTTTGCCCTTCTTTCTTTTCGTAAGAATTCAGCCGTTTGATATAAGACTTCAAATTATCTTCACCTAAAAAAGCACGCTGTCCCAGCGCCATTTGAAGGTCCAATTCTGCGTCGCTTATGCGTTGAACCTTTAAGGGCACTTCCAAGAAGTCTGCTTTCGGCGAGAATTGTTGAACTTTGAACTTATTATCATACCAATACTCTTGCGCCGCCTCATGAAACTCCTCAGGGCTCACGCCGAATCCATTTTCAAAGGCCTCCAGCGGTTCTTCCCCAGCATTAATTCTGTTGAGATAATCACCAAAGCGACCCGAAAGCTCTCTATCTGAGTGAAGGTAGTGAACGTAAAGCCAACTTTGAGCGTAAAATTGGTTCATCAAAAATCCTCTTTTACTGCCTTTGTCGGCGAAGGGATAAACGCGTATGGCTCCTAATACATCTTCAACATCCACCCATTCAGCTCCTCGCCCCATCAACCCTCTGGCGTGTTGCGCTGCAGCGCGGCCAATTTGAATTGTCCCATCCTCCATATGAAATGTTGAAAGGTAATTCGCGAAACCCTCATCATACCACCGCGGATAGGCCGTCTTCATATATCCGTGAAGAACGTGGTGGCTGTATTCGTGTAAGGAAACTTGATTATTAAAACTATCTTGACGGAGAGCGCCCCGCAGAGGCGTAATGAGAAGCGGGCCGTCATATCCGCTTGTGTAAACGCCGGCTACGCCTCTAATACCGGCAAAGTCCTCAATATCGGACGCTCTGTCAAAGGCATAAATCGAAAGTTTTTTCTCGTCAGGGGCTGTATCAACCCCCGCTAAAGTCATAATAATTTTTCTATAAATCTCCATTTTTTCAACAATAAGCTTTGCGGTTTTCGGAGGAGCGTCGCCATAAAACACAATATTATCGGATTCGATTTTGATTGGGTCGGCCAGAGCTGGCGTGACACTTAGAGCCAAAACAGAGGAGAGAATTAGACTGAATTTTTTATACACTTTTTCTACCTTTCGTTGTCACCTCTGTTTCAAATTTAATTTTCGACAGGTCAAGGAAAGATACAATTTTCTATTCTTAGCTATCTGCGGCCTTCCTCCACGACGGTTCAACTCGCTTAAAAGGTACTAATCCCACTCACTTCCATGAAATCGGATTTAATGCGCAGCAGGAGACTGTCATCGGCATATGCACTGTATGGCAGGCTATAAGCTCGTCCTTCTATATTGGTCCACGAGGTCTCAAAATAAGCTTTAGCCTCTCGGACGAAGTCGGTCTCGGGCGATCCCGCGACGGCAACATTTGTTTCCATATTTAAATTTTTCAAATTACGGCGCGTATAATTGGCAGACCCGGCAATTATCACCGCGTCTCCCTGCTTCTGTGTAATCAAAAGCATTTTGCTATGGCATTGTTCGCCATCCACATTTGCCCATCTTATGCTCAATCCGTGATTATGAAGGATAGAAGCCACGGGGCGATTAGGAATGCCATTCTTTTCATGGCCGAATGCATCTTTATTAGGGTCTAACAGGACGCGCACATTCGCTCCACGATTTTTGGCCGCGACTAAAGCATCAATAATGTCCTGATCTGATAAGTAGAACATCATCAGGTCGATTTGATCGTCTGCTCCTGTAGCGTTCAAATACTCTAAAACAGACGCTTTAATTGCGCGCTCCGTAAGAACCTGAACGGATAAACCCGTGTTCTGTGAAGGCGTCAATGACGGCAATGAAACGGGTGCATGCCCTGACATAGCTAGAGCTGCATTTTCAGTTTTCAGCAAATCAATGACGGCGTTGCCGCTAAAACGAATTGCGATGTTTCGGTGAGCACTACTCCCGTCATGGGGGTTTGCCGATGTGACAAGGCCGGCATATCCATCCTGCGTATCGGCGATAATCGTTTTTCGATGGTTGGCTTTGAAGTTGGCCAATGCAAAATAGCTGCGCGCCGTCACTTTCCCTTCACCCAGCGGGTTTGAAAAAAAACCTCCCGGACTATTTCCGAAGTGTTGAACAAACAGTCGCCAAAACCATGAGTAAGCCGGATTGCTATCACGCAATCGGGTGAGATCGGTATTCACTACTTTTATATCGGCTTCGCGCAACCTTTGAAAATACTCTGACTCTAATCCCCCATAAACGGTGTTAAGAGGATCAGTAATCACGACAATCTGAATATTGGGATAAGCTGATTTCTGCGTTATCAACGCATCGGTTAACTCAGAAGACAGAAGCCGATGGGTCTCTGGCTCTGGCCCTTGAAAATCGTTAAACAAAAACATGTCGATGACAATAAGCTCTCGCGCACCGTCAATAAGGTCAAAGACTGCGTCGAAAATTTCCTGATCAAGTTCTCTGCTTCCAGTCTCTGTAATCCACGAATTGTCTCCGAGAAACTCAACCTCCTGGGCTGGGAACTTCATACCGGAATGGGCTAGCCCGTCAGGCAGAGGTTTATAGCTGTGATAAGCTGCAAAAAATGCGATTAAAATTAAAACGAGGAAGGCGACTGACTTTTTTAGATGTCTCATTTTCGATGTTTCGCTCTATCAACCATATAACTGGTAATCCTCATGTGACTTCTGAGTCGCATTAAACTTTCCCACTCCCCAAAAACATATAGAATAGCGTGATAAAAGAAATAAAAATGCAATAGAGGTGAAAATTTGGGTCGTGACGATGGGCGCTATTTAGACATCGCTATTGGTCTTATCCGTAAATAACTGTCTCAATTTTTTAAAAAAAAAATAAACGGCGCCAGCGCTCTCGAAAGCCTCTGTTCCAAACGCCCGGCTTACATCGCTAAGCACCCCAAGGTCTCAGTCCAATTTCATCTTTCGGCGCACAAAAAAAACCGCCCTCTCGGACGGTTTTGGAAATCTTGTCAGTAAACCTATGCCTTGCGGCATCGACGCTTAACGGCGACGTGGTTTTTTGGATGGAAGCAAGCCTTCGATTTGGGCGCGTTTACGAGCCAATTTCCGAGCGCGGCGAACGGCTTCTGCCTGTTCACGGACACGTTTTTCGGACGGCTTTTCGTAATGCTTGCGCGCTTTCATTTCACGAAGGATGCCTTCATTCTGAAGCTTTTTCTTCAACGCGCGGAGGGCTTGGTCCACATTGTTCTGACGGACGTAGATTTCAACCATATCAGGTCAACTCATTTCTAGTTTAAAAGTGAAAAGCCCCGCCGCGAGTGCGAGGCTCGTATAAATCTGGTGGTTACTTAACGGCCCGAAGCATGAGATTCAAGCGAATATCACATCGTTATTTGTCATAAAATCGAGAAAAAGGGTCGTTTTTGCACGAAATCTACGTCAGACTGCCTTTATGAACTTTCAAAAACCTCATTTCATCAAGTCCGATGGATATCGAATTGCTACCTACTCAGACGGATTGGAAGACGCTCCTGTAGCGATTCTTATCCATGGATGGCCAGAGCTTGCCTATAGCTGGAAAACCACCGTTCCGCCTCTGATTGACGCCGGATATCGTGTTATAGCGTATGATCTTCGCGGGTTTGGCGCCTCCGATGCCCCCCGCGGCGTAGAGCACTACGCGATAGAACAAATGGTTGCCGACCTGGAGGCCGTAATAAATTCTCAAACTTCTGAGAAAGTGACACTCATTGGTCATGACTGGGGCGGGATCATACTTTGGCACGCCGCACGAATGATCGCTGACAGAATTCAACGCGTCGTCTCGATCTGTACGCCTCACGTAAAACACGCTCCTGTTGACCCTCTTAAAATATTCCAAAAACGCTTTGGCAAAGACCACTATTTCTTAGAATTCAACCATCGTCCTGAAGAAGTAGAGAAACTGTTCGCCCGCGATTCTGACGCTTTCTTCCGTCTCATGTTTCGGACGACCCCGCGCGGGAAAGAAATGGATAAGAAGTTTACCTATATTCCCAAAAGTTTCGCCGAATACCTCAATCAAGGGACGCCTGACCTTCCCGGACCAGTTATGTCAGACAAAGACCGTAGTGTTTACACCCGCGCATACAAACAGAGCGGCTTTCATGGCGGCATGTCACTTTACCGAAACACCACACATAATTGGAGACTGACGGATAAGATGTCGGAACGGGTAACGCAGCCCGCCCTCATGTTGAGTCCGGAAGACGATCTTCTTCTTCCCCCGAGCTCAACCGACCACATGCCAAATATTGTTCCGAACCTAACTCGGCAGTCCATACCGGATTGCGGTCACTGGGCGATGTGGGATAATCCGGATGCTATCAACGAGGCAATTATTGACTGGCTGGGGCTTGCTCCAGCCGAAGCATCGACCTAGGGGTGACGAATGCGTCTTGATACCTCTTCTAATGGAGTGACAAAGCGCCCTCCTCTTGGTCTTGCATTAGGGGGAGGCGTTGCGCGCGGCTGGGCGCATATCGGAGCCATCCGCGCCTTGATCGAAGCAGGAATAAGGCCGGACATCATCGCCGGCACATCCGTCGGCGCTGTTGTAGGCGCGGCTTATCTTGCTGGCAATCTTGACATATTAGAAGACTGGGCCCGATCTCTCAATCGCCGAAAAATGATGGGCTATATGGATATTCGCCTGGGCGGGTCAGGATTGATGCGCGGAGAAAGACTCGCGCGCGTTCTCACCCACTATTTCGGCGATATGAGAATTGAAGATCTCGACCGGAAATTTGCGACTGTCGCTTGTGATTTAAGGACTGGGTACGAGGTGTGGCTTCAAAAGGGATTGATAGTTCCGGCCGTTCGCGCGTCTTATGCCCTGCCCGGCGCGTTCGAGCCTATTAAAGTGGATGATCGTTTTATGATTGACGGCGCCTTAGTAAATCCTGTGCCCGTTTCAACCTGCCGTGCTTTAGGCGCGCATATGGTCATTGCCGTTAGCCTAAATGGGGATGCGTTTGGGCCAATCGGGACAAGCCATGAGATACAATTTGAAGATGATGAAGATTTGGATGATGCCGATCCACTAGAGCTCGCCACCCAGTCCTTAAATAAACTACGCCCTGACCGGCTGCTGCTTAAATCCATGCTTGGTGATGTGAAACCCGGGAACAGCCCGAAAATGGGGTCGGTGATGATGGGTACTTTAAATATTGTGATGGATCGGATTTCCCGTTCTCGTCTTTCTGGAGATCCACCAGATGTCTTTGTCGCTCCAAGAATAGGCCATATTGGTATGATGGAGTTCACCCGCGCGGACGAACTTATCGAACGCGGATATCGTGCCATGCAACATGAAATTCCGCTTATTACCTCTGTTATGGACGTGCTCGGACAAATACCTTCCGCTGCAGCTCCTTAAGATATTAAAGCTTAGTCAGCTTCTTTCTTTAATTGAATAGCGATTTCTCATTTCACCTAAGACGAGAGTGCTTGTGACAAGGATGGTTAATTGGCTACGACCTTTACATGAAATTCGACAATAGAATCGAAATCGCAAATGATAATACTCCTGAGCCTCAGGCGGCGTTTGGTTTGGGCTTGGCAAAGGGGCTCGCACGCAGATCAAATTCACGTTCATTTTCAACTACCCCCTCAAGAGACACCCCCTATTTCACCTCCTCAACGACCAAAATTGTCAGAAAAGAATTTGCGCGACCAAAGCCTGCTAGCGTTGACTCCCACACGCAGTCCGCAACCTTCAACGCCGGTCTTGAGATGGTCACCTTATCTGGCCTGATCATATCGCTCTTTGCTTTTGGTTTTTCTCTCTTCGCCTTCCCAGCATTCATATTTAGATCAGCCATTGCCGTATTGATTTTTAGCGGCTTGGCCATGTCGAGGCTCCGTCTCGCTTGGCGCGTGTCAGAAATGACGGCTCTCGCGCCTTGGCTCGTTATCAGCACGCTCGGCGTTCTGGGGTTGGAAACCTTAAGCCACGCAGCTCTGTTGGCGGGCGGCGCGGGATTAGCCCTCTCGTATATCAGCCAAACACGTTTGCCTGCCTTTATGGGCGGCCTGTCCTTACTTGCCCTCTCCTGGTTGCATTTCGTCTTTCCAGCGGAGTTGCTTTCCTCAGGCGAAGGGGCCCTGTTGACCGCGGGGCTCTTCGGCTATCTTGGGCTGGCCAGTCGGCTGTCGTCGCGCGGCATATTGGCTGTCGCCCTTATCCTGTTTGCGGTCTGGGGTGGTTTATGGCTGTCAGGCTCTGGCCTATCCAACCTAGCCAAATCCTCCTTTATTTTTATTTCCTCCGCGGCGCTGTACCAACTGGGCAAGGCTGCTTTGGACGAGAAGGCCTTTGGCGCGACAACCTTTATCGTCTGCGGCTGGGTCGCTGGATTTATTGCCCTGTTATTTTTGCAAAATATTTATCTCAATTCCGAGACTTTCATTTTAGGCGGCGTCGGAACTTCCGCCGCTCGCTCCGTGTCTTGGATAGTCGGGAGCGGATGCGCCCTTGCATGCATTTTTGCCAGCGGGCTCTCTCGTCAAAGATACGGGCAGCAAAATATCCTGTCTCTGTCCCTCACGACACTGGCTCTCGCCGCTGTTCCTTTTCTGGCATTTTACCCGGGCGCCCTTCAAAGCCTATTGGCGCCTATTGGCCTGTCCGCAATTCCCGCAATGGGTTTGATCCTTGGGGCTTTTGGCGCATTCGCCGCTCTCTCCCTGAGCCTTAGAGGGTTACGGCAAAATAAAAATCTGCCGCTATATTTAGGGTTTAGCGGGGTGGGCGCTCAGTCTGTGCTGCTCCTTCAGCAGTCTACTTTTACACTGGAAAATGTCACCACTTTCGGCCTGACATTTCTGATCCTTTTCGGACTATCTGGAATTGCCACGCCTTCAAAGTCCTAGTCCCGTACTACTTGGCTTGACGAGCGGGGCCGCCAAAATCATCCCGCCAATAAAGCCCCCGAGGTGAGCCGCCCACGCAAGAGACAACCCGATATACGGGCCAACTAAAACCATAATGAGGTTTATCGCAGCCCAGCCTATTCCGAACTTGATCATTTGGTCTTTGCCGCCGATGGCCCAGCCTGCCACGGCTAGCAGCGCGGAAGCTCCGCCCGAAGCGCCCACGGCCGCCGGGGCGTTAATGCCCAGCTGCGCGCTCACGACGAACCAATATAGCCATTGCGCTAGCCCCCCTGTGATAATTCCAAAAAAGAAAATCGTAAGAAAGGACAGCTTGGCTGAACGGCTTCGACCTTCAGATATAGCCTTAAGCCTCGCCCCCTTCACCGTCGCGACGCCCAAAACAGCTATCATCCCCGCATTCATCAGAACATGAGTGAAAGATCCATGCGCGGCCCCGTGACCCAAGAGCGTGAAAAGCTGTTCCGGTAAAGACGTACCTTGAAATCCGAGGGGGCGCAGTATCACCAAAGGTCCCAAAGCCCGCCACAAAGCCGGAATGAATTGCAACGCCAGAAATAGCGCAATTAATATACCGGCCGTATAAGCCGGGAGCGGTTCCGTAAAATTGAAGAACGGCTCTCTCGATTTTCGGTTTGAGTTAAAATTTTCCGTCACGTCATCACACTTTCTTTTACCTGTTGGTATGGCCGGGGCATAAACACTCTCAGGGCCAAGATCATCTTATCTGTCTGCAATAATGATATAAGTTTCATTTGGCGAAATGACAGAATCGGATTCATAAAAGCCTCATGACTTACCCGCCAAATATTGTTCATTCTCCGTCTGACGGTTTTCAGTCTTTCCCCGAGCCTTTCGGCAGCGTAACCGCCAAACCCGCAAAATATTTCGTTAAAGTGGAAAACACGGTTTACGGCCCGTTCTCGCGCGACATGATGGAACAATATGTCGAAGAAAACAGGGTCGGTCCGCAAACTCTTATTGCCGATCAATGGGACGGTCCATACGAGCCGGCGTCCGAACGGCCGGAATTTGAAATGTGGTCCCAATCGGTAAAAGCCAAGCGTTTTGGGGGCCAACCTTTGCCGACAGTCTACCTTATTATGGGAGATATCCGAGCCGAAGCTCTGCCCGAATTTAAGATTGTTCTGACCCAAATGGGACGATGCCAGCAAATTGCCCAGAGTGCCTGGGTCTTGTCGACGACAACGGATATCCGATTTGTACGCGAATGCCTTAGCCGGAATTTGAAAGAAGCTGATCGCCTGTTCATTCATGACAGCTTCTCCAATAGCGCCGGCTGGTTCAATTTAGGTGAAGGCGTGGATGAAACTCTTAAATCAATGTGGAAAGAAACGTCTCAGAGCCGCAAGGATATCAAATCCGCCGGAAGCGGGGCTTAACCCCCTCTCCCGCTAACCGCTTAAATCTTCTTCAATCCCTTTTTAAACCGCTGAGCATTTTTAACGTAATATTCGGCACTGGCTTTCAACATAGCTTCTTGAGCGTGCGGGACGTCTTTGACGACCTTACCGGGCGATCCCATAACAACCGAATTATCGGGAATGACTTTGTTTTCTGTCACCAGAGCGTGCGCTCCGATAAGGCAGTTTTTGCCAATCTTGGCGCCATTCAAGATCGTCGCCCCAATCCCTACCAGTGAATTGTCCCCAATCGTGCAGCCATGCAACATAGCTTGGTGCCCCACTGTAACATCCTCGCCAATAACTAAGGGGGAACCCGGGTCAGAATGCAAAACAGAATTGTCCTGAATATTTGTCCGCGCTCCGATTTGGATCGGCTCATTATCGCCGCGAATAACCGTTCCGAACCAAGCGGAACTTCCGGACGCCATAATGACGTTTCCAACGACAGCGGCCGACTCAGCCACCCAGACATCGTCAGCAAGGTCAGGTATGAAATCGTCCAATGAATAGACGGTCATCAGGCTTACAAATCCTGTTGCAGAATAGATATATTCAGATCGTAAGAAATATCGTCCTTATCTTCATCATCAATATAAAGCAGTCCGAGAATTTCTTGATCTAAATAGACTTCGACGCTGTCAGAGACTTTGCGCGGTTTAATCGTGATGTTCTCAGTGCCGAGCCGTTTACAAAGATAGTTGCGGACGGAGGTAATTTGTTCGGGGGTCATTTTTCTTCTCCAAGAGTTTGATCCATAGTCTGGGCGGGGTTGCCGCAGCAAGGGCCGCCCACGGGTTTGGCAGGCACGCCCGCCACTGTACAATTGTCTTCAACGGGTTTTAAAACAACAGACCCGGCAGCAATCTTTGCGCCATGTCCAATTCGAATATTGCCCAATATGCTCGCATTGGCACCGACCAAAACGCGGTCCCCCACTTTGGGGTGGCGATCCTCATCCGCCTTGCCAGTTCCGCCTAAAGTGACGCCTTGAAGCACGGAGCAGTCATTTCCAATTCGAGCGGTCTCGCCCATAACAAACCCCGTCGCGTGATCAAGCATAATTCCGTGGCCAATTACAGCCGCCGGATTAATATCTACACTAAAGAGTTCGGAGCATCGGTTTTGCAAATGAAAAGCCAGAAGGTCTCTTCCTGAAATATAAAGCGCGTGGGCAAAACGGTGCGTTTGGATAGCCATATAGCCTTTAAAATATAAAAAGCATTGGAGGTAGGAATGGCAAGCCGGGTCCCGTTCTTTGACAGCTATCAGATCTTTTGCGGCAAAATCAACAAGGGTCGAATCCGTTGAAATAGCTTCGGACAAAACCTGCCTGAGCTTCAAAGCCGAGAAATCTGCTGTCGCGAGCTTTTCCGACAAATGATTAACCATCGCCCCGTCCAGACTGGTTTGATCCAAGATGGTGGCATGAAGGAATGACGAGAGCGCAGTCTCTTTCACAGCGTAAGCGGCCGCCTCTTGTTTCATTAGAGTCCAGACACATTGATCGGCTTGGGGTTCGGAGGCCAGATTGATATTCGCCATGGCAGGGTCCTTTCGGTTCAAAGTAGAGATAGGGGGGCAAGAGGCAAAAGCCAAATAAATAATCCGTTGGGTTTGAGGACGGCGCGCGAAAGCGCTCCGCCAAGGCGCGCTTGGCGGAGGGTATTATTTGGGGAGCCTCGGATGCGGGGCGGCGCGCGGGACGCGTATGCTTTTCCACTATCAGGTAGAATACTGACGCTCTGGACGCTCAGAAAATCTATAGGCTTTCTCGAAAATAGCATCGCATCGGAGAGCAGTCGCCGCTTATAGCTGTCCGGAATGACAATGGCTGTGGTTTCTCCAATTCCCATAGGCCGCACGTCCGCTGCGGCTCTGAACTCCTCCGGCCAGACGGTGATAGGCGTTTTTATTCCTCTGAAATCCGCCATGGGCCGGGGATCAAAATCATATTCGTAATCAAAATACTGAGGATGCTCGTTTATCGGATTTTTCAAACGGGTTTGCGGCGGCAACCGAAACCAGCCGTCAAAGTCCATCCGGAAGGGGTCGCGCAAAATACGCGGATGAATATTGGCTTTCATCAGCTCCCGCATTCGGGCGCGACGTTTGAGCTCTTCGGCGTCAGGAACGGGGTGATCAGGCGGCCTATATATTTTGCTGGTGTGAACGACCTCCAGAGCCTCTTGTCGAAATGTCCAGAGCCGAAGCCGTTTCCAGCCGCCCAAATCCGCTATCACCTTCTCCCGCCAATTAGGGCGCAAGAGCATGGCCATCTTCTGACGCGCGCGAAAATGAGCCTGCGAAGCCTGTATCATTATGCGGACGTGCCGCCGGAGTTGGCGGGCGAGTGAAAGTGCTGTCGGGGGATGCATAGCCGCCGCAATTAGTTGCAGGCAGAGAATAGCGTATTGCGCCTTTAGCGGCGCGAGATTGGGAAGCTGGCCCCTGGCAAATATGCGATCGTCAAACGTCACCTGGGAAGTATAGGACAGGTTTGGGAAGTGGGGACGGGGTTGCTCGAAAGCTCTGAAATCAATCTGCTAAATCAGAATAACGAAGGATTCTTCTTTTTCCGCCTCCGAACGAAGGCATAAAAAAACGGGCCGTCTGGCCCGCCTTTGGTTTTTTTAACCTCGTCCGCGATAAGGCGGGACGCCTTGATCCGGGATCCAGACCCCTTCGGGGGCTTTGCCGTGCTGATAGAATACATCAATGGGAATTCCGCCGCGCGGATACCAGTAGCCACCAATACGAAGCCAGGTCGGCTCAATCTCTTTGACAAGGCGGCGGCCAATACCTGTGGTGCAGGCTTCGTGAAAATCGCCGTGATTGCGGAAACTGCCAAGAAAGAGTTTGAAAGCCTTACTCTCTACGATCCAGTCTTTGGGACAATAATCCACCACGAGGTGAGCAAAATCTGGTTGGCCTGTGACCGGGCAAATAGACGTAAATTCCGGCGCGACCAGACGCACCATATAAGGTTCGGGGCATGGGTTTTTAACCCGTTCCAAAACCGCCTCGTCCGGCGATTGCGGAAGGCCATTGTTTTGTCCCAATTGGTCCAAATCATTATAGCGGTCAGAAGCCATTGCGTCGTCCTTTTAAAGTCGGCAAGCGGTTAGACCAGCCCGGCTTTAAACTCAAGTCCGGGCTGCGTTTTGCACCGAAGTCTTTCGAGCTTTGAGACGATTGCCGATCCATTTTCCGCCGGGCACTTCGATGTAATGATAGGTCAAATGAGACATGATAATTACGACCGCCAGATAAGGAATGAGGTATAGATCGCCGGCCAGGCCTGCCCCCTCTCCGCCGCTGACAATTCCCGGGAACAGACGCGTGCCGATGACGCCAAAGATTATCGCCAAGAAAAAATGGTTCATGTAAACCGAATAGGAAATTTTCGCGAGATAGCGAAAAACGGGCAACCCCATAAATTTCGAGACATACCCGCCGTCCAAAGCAAAGAGCACTACGAAACCGAAGATTAACGGCGCTGCAAAGAATTGAAGTATTCCACCTGAGTAATAGATGAAGACAGAGCAAACCGCTAGGTACACCACTTCTAAAGCTGAGGCCGTTTTGAACGTCATAGGTGTTGGCCTTGCCTCTTGATGGGCTTTGACTTTTGCAAAAGCCCAGGCGCCAAGGACCCCGGTGAAAAATCCGCCTAGGCACCTCAGAAACCCATAGTCATAGGTAATGTCCATATTGGGCTTGAGGTAGTATAAAGACGTATAAGCCCCAGCGACGCCCAAAGCCATGAGTCCGAAATGCCAGAGCTTTTTCGGCGGCGCCCAGAGCATCATACCGGCAAACACGAAATAGGCAAAAAACTCGACACTGATTGTCCAACTCGGGGCATTGAAGCTCAGCGAATCGTTCAGTCCCATAGAGTGCGTTAAGGTCAAATTGGTGAAAGCGGACCACCAATTATCTGCGGCTTCTGGCGAAAAGGGCAAAACCTCCCCCGCTTCATGCGTGGCCAGACCCACCTTATGCGCCCAAAGCCTAAATAGGGCAAAGACGAAGAACAATCCGAAAGTGAATAAATGGAGCGGGTAGAGACGCGCAAAGCGTTTACCGAAGAAAGACTTGGCCTGCGCCGACCCACTTAAATGATTGCGGTATAGAGTGAACATTAAAAAGCCGGAAAACGCGAAAAACATATCCAGCATGAAAAAGGCGTCATCGATAAATGTGCGGTAGTTTAAGTAAGAAAACCAGTTCGTGTGATGCACCGCGATTAATATCGCAAATAGGCCCCTGAAGCCGTCCATCGCCGCAAAATAGGGGCGAGACGCCATTTTGGCTTTCACTTTTTCGGGTTTGGCGGGCGAAATCATGCTTTCCCTTACACTTTGGACACAAAAATAGTCTTAACGGAACGAGAGCAAGGGCAAGCACGTAGTATAGGTGTCTAATGAAAGGAGACATCACAATGGAAGAAGAACATGTAAAATCCGCCGGGAACAAAGCCGCTGGTAAGGCTAAAGAAGCAGCCGGTAAAGCGACTGACGACAAAAGCTTGGAAGCCAAAGGCAAGTATCAGCAAGCTAAAGGTGAAGCTCAAGAAGCTGTTGGCGACGCCAAAGACGCTCTGGACTGAAACTCGGTTAGGACTGATACGATGACTGATGAACTTGATGACCACGAGAAAGCGAAAGCCAATCGGCAAGACGGTAAGATAAAAGAAAAAATCGGTGAAGCCACTGATGACCCGTCGATGAAAGCCAAAGGCAAACTTCAGAAGGCCAAAGGTGACCTCCAAGAAATTATTGGAGATGCCAAAGACGCCCTAAAAGTTGACGTTAGCTCTTAGGCTCAATCTTCAGTCAGACTTTATAAAGCGCGCTCATTTCATTGAAATGGGGCGCTTTTTTTGCGCTAGTCAGAAATATAGCGAGAGGACCAGGCGGCCAAAACCCGCCCAACGTAATCGGCGTCTTTCTTGTTTCGCAGTAACAGGTGATCAGCGCCGTCCAGGCTGACGAAGCTCTTTGGATGCTTTGCCTTAGTATAAATATGCGCCGCATTTTCGATGCCGACGACAGCGTCCTGCGGCGAATGAAAGATGAGGAGCGCTTGCGGAAGGTCGCCAATTTCCATCGCGATGTCGTGGTTTTCGATATCATCCAAAAACTGCTCTTTGATGATGAAAGGCCGTCCGCCGAGCAAAACTTTCGCCTCCCCCTCTTCCTCTATTTCCTCAATCTGATCAGCGAATTGATGAACGATGTGGGTCGTGTCGCAAGGCGCGCCGATTGTTGCGACGGCTTTGCACTCCGGAATTTCATCCGCGACCTTGAGCGCCGCCGTGCCGCCAAAACTATGGCCGATGAGAATACAGGGCGGCTTTTCATTTTCTCGCAGATATTTCGCGGCCGCTAATATGTCGGCAACATTCGAGGAAAAATTTGTATCAGAAAAATTGCCCTCGGATTGTCCCAGCCCGGTAAAATCAAAGCGCAACATGCCATAGCCCTCTTCGACCAAAGCTTTTGAAATCGTCCGGATTGGCTTTAAATCTTTGCCAATGGAAAAGCCGTGAGCAAAAAGGACCCAGCCTTTGATCTCGTCGCCGTCGGGTCGGTCAAGCCTCGCGGAGAGCTCATCCCCGAAAGCACCTTTAAAAGTTATGTTCTCGCTTTGCATGGCTCACCCTCTCTTTTTAGAAGGCTAAGCGCAAGTCACGTTCTGTTCAGAATGCGCCTTGAAAGGCTTTGAGGAAAGTGTCCAATTCAGTTTCCGGCAAATGGTTTATCCCCGCCGCCGCAGCGCGCCCGCCGCCCGTTTCAAATTGCATAGCCAGATAATCTGCGCCTTGTCGGTTTGAGAGAGGCGCGCGCAGGCTGACGAGAAAGCCGCCGGATTTCTGCGTGAGAACCGCGTGGGCTCTGTCAGGGTTTGTCTGCGCCAACTCATTTCCGTGAAGCCCGGACATCCGGCGGGACGACGCCTCATCCGGCAAAACAACCGCGTAATGACTGTTCGTTTCTAAGACGACCGACCCGTCACCCATAGCCTTCAAATCCGCTTCGTAGCCCGCTTCAAGCTGGGCAAAGATGCCGGTTTTGGCGGATAGGAACTTCATCGGAGTTTCGAATCTGACTAACTCCCGAAACAGAGCTTCCGGATGGAAATGCAAGTCTGACAGATCAGCGCCATATCCGTTATAATTGATAAGTAAGCCAAGACGTTCCAACGCCTCTAAAGGCAGATCAAGATGAGACGCTTTCTGGCGAGCCAGGGCCGGGAAATTATCACCAAAAGCCGCCGTCACCGCCCAGGCGCGGTAAGCTTCGCCGAGATAATCATCGACCAGAAGGGCTGTGCACATCTCCGGTGATGTGTCGATGAAGGTCTCCAAATTCTCATGGGACGGAATAGGGTCGGCATGGTGATGGTCAAAATAATAAACTTCGGCGCCGGCCGTTAAAATGCGTTCCAAAGAATCCCGGTTCCGAGAAAGGGACACATCCAAAACGGTAACGCGGTCGCCCTGCTCCGCTTCGACGCGCTTTAGCAGTTCGATGTCCCGTTTCCGTCCCGTCACCAATTGCGCTTCGCGCGGCTCGGCTAGGCGGAGCTGCACGAGCGAGATAATCCCGTCCGCGTCGCCGTTAAAAACATCAACATCCGCCATTGCTAATCCCGCTTAAATTCCGCCGCCATCCGAGAAGCTTTTGGACTGCGTTTCCAGATAAGCGTTATCCAACAAATAATCGACGATCATTTTGGCGGCTTCTTCGGCGCTACTATCTACTGTGTTCACAGTAATTTCTGCCTTTTCCGGCGGTTGGTACTCAGAGTCAATTCCTGTGAAGTTTTTAATCTCCCCCGCCCGAGCACGGGCGTAAAGCCCTTTGACGTCACGAGCCTCAGCAACCTCGAGCGGTGTGTCGACAAAAATCTCTATGAACTCATCGTCCGACAGCATTTCGCGAATGGAATCGCGTTCGGCGCGATATGGAGAAATAAACGCGGCCATCGTTATCAGTCCGGCGTCGAGCATGAGTTTCGAAACTTCGCCGATGCGGCGAATATTCTCAACCCTGTCCGCTTTGGTAAAGCCAAGGTCGCGGTTTAACCCGTGACGGACATTATCGCCGTCCAGCGTATAGGTATGTTTCCCAATGGATTGAAGTTGTTTGTCGACCAAATTAGCAATCGTTGATTTGCCGGATCCAGAGAGACCGGTAAACCAAAGCAGAACAGGCTTTTGGCCTTTTTGCTCTGACCGCGCCTCTTTATCGGTCGACATATCCTGCCAAACGACGTTCTGGGAACGCCGCAGAGCAAAGTTCAACATCCCGGCCCCGACAGTCGCATTGGTCTGGCGATCAATCAGGATGAACGCCCCTGTATGACGGTTCTCTTTATACGGGTCGAAGGCAATAGGTTTGGACAGGCTGAGATTCACAACCCCGATTTCATTGAGCTCCAACGTTTTGGCCGCAACCTCAGAAAAGTCATTAATATCAATGCGGTGCTTCAAAGTCGTCACGCGCGCAGGCGTGTTCGAGTTTGTCGTTTTCAGCATATATTGTCGCCCCGGGAACAACTTGCTCTCGTCCATCCAAATAATATTCGCCTGAAACTGATCCGCTTGTTCAGCGGGAGCGTCCGTCCGGCATATCATATCACCGCGTGAAATATCGATCTCGTCTTCTAAGGTCAGCGTGACCGCCATGTCTTCCCGGGCAGTTTTCTTATTGCCGTCGAAGGTCACGATCTCTTTGACATGAGAGCGCTTGCCAGACGGTGTCACGATAATTTCATCGCCTTGATTGATGACGCCTGCGGCAATCGTCCCGGAAAACCCTCTAAAATCGAGATTAGGGCGATTGACCCATTGGACGGGAAGACGGAACGGAGCCTCTAACGACTTCGCCTCAACATCAACGTTTTCAAGATAACTCAGAAGAGTGGGTCCCCGATACCAACCAGATCGATCGGAACGTTGAATAACATTATCTCCGTCCAGAGCGGATATCGGAACGCAAATAATGTCTTTGAAATCAAGGTCTTTTGCAAACTTCCGAAAGTCAACTTCGATGTCATTATAAACGGATTGATCAAACCCGTTTAAATCCATTTTGTTGATGGCCACCACCACATGACGAATGCCAAGCAAGGAGGCAATATAGGCGTGACGGCGTGTCTGCTCTTGAACGCCGTATCGAGCGTCAATCAGCAAGATAGCAACATCAGCGGTGGAGGCCCCAGTCGCCATATTGCGCGTATACTGCACATGGCCCGGCGTGTCCGCGACGATGAATTTCCGCTTGTCGGTGGAAAAGAACCGATAGGCGACATCAATCGTAATGCCCTGCTCGCGCTCTGCAGCAAGACCGTCAACCAGAAGAGCCAAGTCCATTTTATCGCCTTGAGTGCCGGATTTTTTTGAATCCTTTTCAATGCTGGCGAGCTGATCTTCATAAATGAGTTTTGAATCGTATAGCAGGCGGCCAATCAGGGTCGATTTCCCATCATCCACCGAACCGCATGTGATGAAACGTAAGTAAGATTTATTCTCCTGCGCCTGCAAATAGGCTTGGATATCTGTTGCAATCAAGGAGTCGAGATGGGCCATTAGAAATACCCCTCTTCTTTTTTCTGTTCCATAGAAGCCCCGGCATCGGAGTCTATCACCCGGCCCTGGCGTTCCGACGTTGTCGTCAGCAGCATTTCCTGAATGACCTCTGGCAAGGTTGCCGCTTCGCTCTCAACGGCGCCCGTTAGAGGATAACACCCCAATGTGCGGAACCGCACAGATTTCATATCCGGCGTTTCACCCTCTTTCAAAGGCATACGGTCATCATCGACCATAATTAAGACGCCGTCGCGTTCTACAACCGGACGAGGCTTGGATAAATATAGGTCGGGAATAGGGATCGCTTCACGGTGGATGTACTGCCAAATGTCCAGCTCCGTCCAATTGGAGAGCGGGAATACACGCATACTCTCGCCCTTATGGACGCGTGTATTATAGATATTCCAAAGTTCCGGGCGTTGGTTTTTGGCGTCCCAACGGTGATTTTCAGACCGGAAAGAGAAAATGCGCTCCTTCGCGCGGGATTTTTCCTCGTCCCGGCGCGCGCCGCCAAATGCTGCATCAAAATTATACTTATCCAGTGCCTGTTTCAGGCCTTGGGTTTTCATGATGTCCGTATGCACCGCAGAGCCGTGGGTGAACGGGCCAACGTCCTGCTCCACTCCGTCCGGATTGATATGGACGATAAGCTCCATGCCGACATCTTTGGCCCGCTGATCACGAAAGGCATACATATCTTTGAATTTCCAGCGCGTATCGACGTGCATGAGCGGGAATGGCGGAGGCGATGGATAAAACGCTTTCTGCGCCAAATGCAGCATGACTGAGCTATCTTTGCCAACAGAGTATAGCATGACAGGGTTTTCGCACTGAGACGCGACCTCCCGCATAATGTGCATACTTTCGGCTTCTAAGCGGTCGAGGTGGGTCAAAGACAGACCGGATTCAGCTGCGACTTCTCTTTCCATCACCGTCAGTTTCGCTAGAGCTTGTTCATGGGTCTTGATGGTTAGGGAGCCGCCGCTTTGTAATCGCGTGAGCGTCTTTCCATCATTAAAGACCTTTCGCGAAATAGTGGTCAGAGACTGACCCGTTGCTTCAGCTAGCGCTTTGCCGCGTTTGATAATATCGTCGCTCATATCAAGCCTTCCATGCCCGTGGGATATTTCCCACGCGTTGTTCAGAGGCGCTATTTAGGAGGTTACAGAAAAATGTAAACCCGTTGTGGGAATTTTCCCACGACACCAATATCCTGCATGGACGCTAATTTCAGACGCTAATTGCTCGCCCCCATTCTTTGTGAGAGAGTTGGGTATGACATCCCCTTCTATTCCCAGAGATAAAACATCCGATTATAGCGCCGAAATGATGGAAAAACGGCGGGCTTTTCTTGAAGCTCAGCGTTCTGTTTCCCTTCCCCATACAGGCCAGACCAGTTTTGATCCTGCCTCACTCGCTGGTAATATTGAAAATGCGTTTGGCGCCACTCAAGTTCCGATCGGACTTGCTGGGCCGATCACTGTGAACGGCGAGCACGCCACAGGCGACTTTTATGTTCCGCTGGCGACGACCGAAGGCACATTGGTGGCAAGTTACTCCCGCGGAATGGGCGTATTAAGGGCAGCGGGCGGAGTCACCACCACGGTTATTGAGCGCTATATGCAGCGCGCGCCTGTCTTTCATTTTGAGAGCGCGCGCCAGGCGCGAGATTTTGGCCAGTGGCTCACCGAGAATTTGGACGGTGTAAAAAAGGCCGCGAATTCAACGAGTTCTGTCGGCAAGCTCAGTCACATCGAGCAATATGGCGTTTCGAAGATGCGCTATTTGCGGATGAATTTTTCAACAGGCGACGCGGCGGGACAAAATATGTCAGGCAAGGCTGCGCAGGCCGCTTGCCAGTGGATTATCAAAAATTGCGGTTTCACGACGCGTTATACCCTGTCCGGCGCTATCGACACTGATAAGAAACACTCTCACCTGAATACGCTGCACTCTCGCGGCGCGCGGGTTGTAGCCGAAGTCACCCTTCCCGCCGAGTTGGTGCGCGAAAAGCTGCGCGTCGAGACGAAAGATATGTATCGCGCACGACAAGTCTCGACGCTTGGCGGAATGCTGGCCGGCACGAGCAATAATGGACTACACGCCGCCAATGCGCTTGCCGCGCTCTTTATCGCAACAGGTCAGGACGCCGCCAATGTCGCCGAGAGTCAGGCCGGGCTCACCTATGTGGAGCTTAACGATGACGGGTCTCTCTACTGGTCAATCACCCTGCCCTCGCTCATTGCCGCCACCTTTGGCGGGGGGACAGGCCTCGCGACACAGAGAGAATGCTTGGAAATTCTGGATTGCTACGGCGCCGGGAAAGCTTTGAAGTTCGTTGAAATTTGCGCGGCCACGGTGCTCGCAGGCGAGCTGTCGCTTGCCTCTGCGGTTGTCGGCGGCGATTGGGTGGAGAGTCACGATTCGCTCGGACGGAACCGCCCTTAGAAAAAAATCGCAAAAAATCAGTCGCCAAACCTGATAAATGACTTGCCCGACTCCCCCCGCTTCCCTAAATCAGCGGTCAGTCAGCGGGCGTGGTGGAATTGGTAGACACGCAAGACTTAAAATCTTGTTCCTGTATAGGAGTGCCGGTTCGATTCCGGCCGCCCGCACCACTTACGCCTTGAAAATTGCAAGCCAACCGAATCGTCCATCGCGTTTTATTCGGTGAGCTCGGCAATTAGAGACGTCAGCGCAACCTCTACTTCCGCCAACACTTTTTCATCCCGCCCCCGTGCGACAAAATTTACGCCGCGTAGCTCGTCATTGAAAAACGGATAGCTGCCAAGGCTAACGCCAGGGTGGTCTTTCTCAATCTCCGCCAACCCCTTGGCTGCGTCGCCTTCGCCTATTCCTTCCGCCGTGACGTTTATCGAGTAAATCTTCGCCCCGCCTTTGATGCGGTGGGGAATGTCTTCGAGCATACCGCGCATGATTTGCGGCACGCCCGCCAGCGTAAAGACATTTTTTGTCTGAAAGCCCGGCGCTTGACTGACCGGGTTTTTGATGAGGCTCGCCCCATCTGGAATGCGCGCCATGCGTCTACGGGCTTCGTTCAATTCCTCCAGAGAATAACGTTCACGCAGCGCTTCAATCGCGTCGGCGCGTTCGCTTATTCCCATACCAAAGGCTGCGGCGATGCAATCGGCCGTGATGTCGTCATGGGTCGGGCCAATGCCGCCCGTGGTAAAGACATAATCAAACCGATCTGAGAACGTCTTTACTGCGTCTCGGATGACTTCCGCCTTATCCGAAATAATACGTGCCTCGCCTATACTAACGCCGAGCGGCTCAAGGAATTTGGCAATCGTTCCGAGATTCGTATCCTGCGTTCGCCCAGAGAGTAATTCGTCCCCGATGAGTATCACGCCGGCCGTTACCATTTTTTCCATCACTCACTCCTTTGAAAGCCGCTATTAGGACTGGCCCGTTTGCGCGTCCACTGTTATACGGCGCAAATGAATTATGTAGATGCAAGTGATGCCGACGATCTTCGTGACGGCGCGATTAAACTCCACGGCCCGGAAGGGTTCGAAGGCATGAGAAAGGCGGGGCAGCTCTCCGCTAAATGCCTGGATATGCTCGCCCCTTTAGTACAGCCGGGCGTGACCACCGCGGCGCTGGATCAAAAAATATACGAATTTGCGATGGATCACGGCGCTCTACCCGCCACGCTGGGCTATCGCGGTTATAAACATTCCGTCTGCACCTCTATCAATCATGTCGTCTGCCACGGCATACCAAATGACAAGCCCCTTAAAGAGGGCGATAGCGTCAATTGCGATGTCACTCTAATTGTCGATGGATGGCACGGCGATACATCCCGCATGTATGTTGCCGGAGAGCCGGACCGTAAAACAGAGCGCCTCATCAATATTACCTATGACGCTCTCATGATGGGCATTGCAGAGGCCAAACCCGGCAACACGACCGGCGATATTGGCTACGCCATTCAGAAATATGCCGAAGGCGAGCGCTGCTCTGTTGTCACGGATTTCTGCGGCCACGGCATCGGCAAGCTTTTCCATGACGCGCCGAACATCTTACACTTTGGCCGAAAAGGCGAAGGCGAGGTTCTGCGCGAAGGTATGTTCTTTACGATTGAACCGATGATCAACCTCGGCAAACCCGACGTTAAAATTCTGTCCGACGGATGGACGGCGGTGACGCGGGACCGCAAGCTCACCGCGCAGTTCGAACATTCCATCGGCATCACAAAAGATGGCGCCGAAATCTTTACAGCATCGCCCAAAGGTCTGAACCGACCGCCCTACGCCTAAAGGCCGTCATGTCGGGGGGAGATGACAAGCCGCATTATCTAGCGCATCGCGATCGGCAACGTGCCAAGTTCGCCGCGTCTGGCGGCGACAGCTTTGCGGATTATGAGCTGCTCGAATTGTTTCTCTTCAACTCTATCCCCCGCCGCGACGTTAAACCCGTTGCGAAAGACCTTCTTAAAGCCTTTGGAAATCTCGGCGAAGTTTGCGCCGCGCCGCTCCACCGACTGACGGAAGTCAAAGGCATTGGCGAGAAAACAGCGCTCGATTTAAAACTCCTTCACGCCGCCTCCGTTCGTATGGGGCGCGAAAGTGTTTTGGGCCGTCCTGTCCTATCGTCGTGGACGGCACTGCTCGACTATTGCCGCTCAGCCATGCAGTTCGAACCCGTCGAGCAATTCCGCGTTTTATTCTTAGACAGGAAAAACCGCCTGATTGCCGATGAAGTTTTGGGTCGAGGCACAATTGATCGCGCCCCCGTCTATCCCCGCGAAATCATCAAACGCGCCCTCGCCCTCGAATCCACAGCGATAATCCTCGCTCACAACCACCCAAGCGGCGACCCGACCCCAAGCCAGTCCGACATTACCATGACGAATGAGGTCATTTCAGTCGCCAAAGCAATGAACGTCGTCGTGCATGACCACTTAATTATTGGCCGCGAGAATGTGGTGAGTTTTAAAACACTCGGTTTGATGTGACCCCACGAAATTGAATAGCTGTTAAAACGCTTGTGACTTGACCAAAGCTCCTCTTTCCTTTCAGGTAAGAAAAAAGATCAGGGGAAATATATGAGCGACTCGACCGAGGGCTATGTGCCGCCGAAAAAGCCGGGCTACCGCACGGCGGTTCTCTTCTTGCTCACTATTGTTTATGGGTTCAATTTTATTGACCGCCAGATCGTTGGCATTCTAGCTCCCTTTATCCAGGCAGATTTAGAGCTAACAAACACACAACTTGGCTTACTTATCGGCCTCGCCTTTGCCGCCTTTTACACCATTATGGGCATCCCCATTGCCTATCTCGCAGACAAGGTAAACCGAGTGGGTCTCTTGTCCATTGCTGTCGCGATCTGGAGTGGCTTCACCGCTCTCACAGGTTTCGCGCAAAACTTCTGGCAGATTGGATTAGCTCGTATCGGCGTCGGTATCGGCGAAGCAGGCGGCTCTCCCCCTGCGCATTCGATTATTTCTGATTTTTACGAAAAAGAAGAGCGTTCAGGCGCCCTGGGCGTTTATTCGCTCGGCATCCCATTAGGGATAATGAGCGCCTATTTTATTACCGCAGCGTTGATGGGGGCGGATCCCGACACTGTAAATTGGCGGCGGATATTCATCATCCTGGGTGTCAGCGGTATACTTTTGGCGATCATAGTGCGCCTGGTTATCCGCGAACCTAAACGCGGCGTCATGGAAGTGGGAGAGAAGAAACTCCGTAAGCTGTCCTTTAAAGATGGAATAGGACGCCTTTTAACTATCCCGTCTTGGTGGTTCATGTGTTTCGGCATCGCCTTCGCTTCATTTGCAGCTTACGCTTTCTCCGGTTTTCAAACCAAATTTCTACGATTACTTGACCCGGAGTATGATTTTCAGAAAATCGTAATCATCATCGGCTTTATCAACGGCATATTCTATGTCGCTGGAACCTATATCGGGGCAAAACTGGTTGATATAAAAGCCAAAAAGGATGTTCGGGCCTATGGCTGGATACCCGCGCTTTCAATTGTCCTAGCTCTCCCCTTTGGCGTCGGAAGTGTATGGGTCGGAAGCGTCGAAGCGCATCTTGCCTTATCCGCGGCTTTCCAAATACTCATTGGTGTTTATTTGGGACCAAGCTTCGCACTTGCCCAGACCCTTGCTCCAATTCAACTTCGAGCGATGTCCACGGCTCTCTTCTTCTTTATCCTAAATATGATTGCTCTAGGCGGCGGCCCAACAGTCGCCGGGATTCTCATTGATGTGTTTGCATCAGACAATGTCTCCCAGCTGGAGGCTACCAAACTCTCCCTTACATGTGTTTGTGGGGCGTTCTTGATTGCCATCGCGTCGTATCTGATGGTCACACGCACAATTAAGAAAGATTGGGCAGACTCGGAATTACGCAATTCCTCCATGGCTGAAGATTGATAGCGCTAAACGCTTGACCTCACGGACGTTCTTTAGTCAAAGGCGCGCAAACCCACATTTGCTGAGTCTGCCCCATGATTGAACGCTACGCCCGTAAGGAAATGACCGAGATTTGGTCTGCCGCGACGAAATACCGGATCTGGTTCGAGATTGAAGCGCACGGGTGTGACGCCCTTGCAGAACTTGGCGTCATTCCAAAATCCGCCGCCAAGAATATCTGGGACCGCGGCGGCTCTGTCGAATTTGATGTGGCGAAGATTGACGAAATTGAACGCGAAGTAAAACATGACGTTATCGCGTTCCTGACTCATTTAGCGGAGTTTATCGGCGAAGACGCGCGGTTCGTGCATCAGGGCTTCACCTCCTCCGACATTTTAGACACCACCCTTTCTGTTCAGCTCGCCCGCGCCACTGACCTACTTCTGGTCGGATTGGACCGCGTTCTCGCAGCGCTCAAGAAACGCGCCGAGGAACATAAATACACCATCACCATCGGCCGTAGTCACGGCATCCACGCCGAGCCAACGACATTTGGCGTCAAGCTCGCCCGCTTCCACGCCGAGTTCTCGCGTGCGAAGACCCGCCTCCTCCAAGCGCGTGAAGAGATTGCCGTTTGCGCGATTTCCGGCGCTATCGGAACTTTCGCTAATATCGACCCAAGCGTCGAAGAACACGTTGCCAAAGAAATGGGATTAGCGATTGAGCCTGTCTCTTCACAAATTATCCCTCGCGACCGCCACGCCGCCTATTTTGCGACGCTCGGCGTGATTGCCTCTTCCATCGAAAATATCGCTGTCGAGATCCGTCATTTGCAACGCACAGAAGTTTTGGAAGCTGAGGAGTTTTTCTCCAAAGGTCAAAAGGGCTCGTCCGCTATGCCGCATAAGCGTAATCCGGTTCTGACAGAAAACCTGACCGGACTTGCCCGCCTGGTGCGCATGGCCGTTGTGCCTGCCATGGAAAATGTTGCTCTCTGGCATGAGCGCGATATCTCACACAGCTCTGTTGAGCGCGGCATTGGCCCCGACTCGACCGTGCATCTTGATTTTGCGCTCCACCGTCTGGCGGGCGTGATTGAAAACCTCGTGGTCTACCCTGAAAAGATGAAGGGTAACATGGACCGCCTGGGCGGATTACATAACAGCCAACGTTTCCTGCTGGCTCTGACTCAGGCCGGAGAGCAGCGCGAAAGTGCTTACCGCCTCGTGCAACGAAATGCGATGAAAGTCTGGGAAATGTTCCGTACCGAGGGCAGCGCCGGCGAAGGCAGCTTTCTGAATCTTATCCTGGAAGATAAGGACGTGATGGCGCTTCTCTCCGAAGACCAGGTCCGCGCTATGTTTGACGATGATTACCACCTCAAACATGTCGACCCGATCTTTGACCGAGTTTTCGCTTAAGAGCTTACCCCACACCTCACCGCTCTGTGTCCCGCCCAAGGCGGGGCAGACCGCGTCGAAAAAACACGCTTTTCCTGTCCAGACTCTTTCTTGGCTGTAACGTCTGGGACAGATTCATGGTTAAAAGCGACTTAATTTTCGATGATATTTCAAGCGTTTAGCGTGATTTACAAGCTTTTTCACCTTTGCCTGCATTTTTTTACAAAATAAATTCTACTGTAAAATCACTGACTTAGGTCAAAAATTAACGATTTCAGAAACCATTGTAAACGCCGCCCTAACGCGTGATTCGGCGTTCATTTACCAATGTTCGTTACACAGAGAGCATAACAAAAATAAAAAAATAATCTCAGTGTGAAAAAAGGACCAAGGAAATGAAAAAGATCGTCTCTCTTTTAAGTGCAGCTCTCGTGACAACAGCCTTCGGCGCAACAGCCTACGCTTCGTCGCCGGACGTTTATGTTGTTAACTTTAGAAACAATGCCGACGTGCAGAGCCAGCGCCTCGATAGCGCCCTCGCTTCTGCTGTTCCGATGGCCGGCGTCAATGCTCAAGAAGTTGTTATCGATACTTCTAATGCCGCAAAGTGGGAAAAAGGTGCCTATGACGCATTTGATTACGACATCGTCCCTATCTTTAACAAGTGGGTCGGCCTGCCTGGCTTCGCGGCAGTCGTCGACGCCCGGACAAAACGTGTCATCGGGTGTGTAAACCCTTCTTTCGCGCCTCAAGAGATTGCAAAAGAACTTCGGAAAATGACGGCACAGGCTAAAGGACAGGCTTACATGTCTACAGCGTCTGTTGGCGGAAAAACAACGCGCTGCCCGGCCCCGCACAACGAAATGCCGACAGGCTAACTTAGCTCTGTCAAACCGTGGGAACAGGCCCGGACCTCTGCAGTAGGTCCGGGTTTTTTTATGCAAAAGCCGTCGGACACCCTCCCTAAAAGCCTGTAGAAAGATTTTCATGACCTCTTTGATTACAAAACTGATCTCGGTGGCGATTTTAATCGCCGCGTCTCTTTTGGGCTTGTCTTCCGTGTCCTCTGCGGCCCAGCCCGCCCTGAAGCCTGAAATTTACGTCGTGATGTTCCGGGCCGATTGGTGCGCGCCGTGCAAGATTGTGGAACCCCGTCTAAGCCGAGCTCTGGCAGGCCTCCATGATCCGGCGATCGAATATGTAAATATTGATATTTCCGGGGGCCAGGGCGAGTGGAATTCCCACGCCGTTTTTGATCGCCAGATCGTGCCGCAATATAATATGTGGCTCGGTGTTACAGGGTTCGCCGCTATTATTGATGCGGACACGAAACAGACCTTGGGCTGTGTGAATATGAATTATAACGCCGAAGCGATGCAGATTCACATCCAGAATCTAAAAAGGCTGGCTCAAAAGAACCAGCCTAACTTTGACCTGACCTGCCCCGAGGCCAATAATCCCGTTTAAGATGCCTATATATCTGAATGAAATATATGAGTTTTATGCCTGGAGGCCGTAAACTTCGGCGCGGGCTTCTTTAAGATAAAATGCCATTTTTTCTCGAATTGTGGCGTCGGACACATCGGCGTTCGCCGTGTCAAAATCACGCCGGAGTTTACGAAAGACGTCTTCTTCGCCTTTTTCTTCCATATCAGCCGCAATGACTTCCTGAGCGTATTTTTCCTTATCGGAGCGGCCCATAATCTCTGCCGCCCAGTGGCCAAGAGCTTTGTTCCGTTTCGCAGCAGCGCGGAATTCTTTGGCCGCTTCCAAAACGAATTTGGTTTCTTGTCCCCGTTCGCGATCTTCAAATTGTGTCATGTTTAAATCCTGTTGAGTATAAGCTCTGTTCCTCTTTATATTTATGGTGGGGGGCGTTGGACTGCAAGCCGCAAAATCCTCATATTTATGCGACAGTGCACATTGCGAACCCCCCCCCTTCCGTCTATGAGGCGAATTCACATGTGCGAGTCGTAAGTCGGCTTACCGCACGACCCGGGAGAGCGACCCATGAGCCGCCGCAAACAAATTTACGAAGGCAAAGCGAAAATCCTTTATGAAGGGCCTGAACCGGGCACGCTTGTGCAGTACTTCAAAGACGACGCGACCGCCTTTAACGCCCAGAAAAAAGCCACGCTCGACGGCAAAGGCGTTCTGAATAATCGCATCAGCGAATTCGTCATGCTGCGTCTGGGCGAGATCGGCATCCCGACCCACTTCCTCAAACGCCTCAATATGCGTGAACAATTGATCAAAAAAGTTGAGATTATCCCTCTTGAGGTCATCTGCCGGAACGTTGCCGCAGGAACCATGGCCAAACGTCTCGGTATGGAAGAAGGCGAAAAGCTTCCGCGTTCTGTTGTCGAGTTTTGCCTGAAACGCGATGATTTGGGCGACCCACTTATTGCCGAAGAACATATCCATGCGTTTGGGTGGGCCAGTTCCTCAGAACTGGACGAAATGATTGCCATGACCTTGCGCATCAATGATTATTTGCAAGGTATGTTTGGCGGCATCGGCATCAACCTCATTGATTTTAAAATTGAATTTGGCCGCCTGCCCCTGTCGAATGAAGACGGCATTGTAGGTCACCAGGTCATTCTGGCCGATGAAATCAGCCCTGACAGCTGCCGGCTGTGGGACCGCGAGACAAATAAAAAACTCGACAAAGACCGCTTCCGCCGCGACCTTGGCGAAGTCACCGAAGCCTATACCGAAGTCGCAACGCGGCTTGGTATTCTAAAGCCTCAAAGCCAAAATAATGTGACCAATTTATCGGTCGTAAAAAATGACGAAGAATAGTCAGGACTCCCTATGAAAGCCCTCGTTTATATCGGTTTGAAACCCGGCGTTTTAGACCCGCAAGGCCGCGCTATTGCCCGTTCTCTGAACGATCTTGGTTTTGATGAGGTCAACAATGCCTTTCAAGGCAAAGTCATAGAACTTGACCTGTCATCCGAAGACAAGACCGAAGCCAAAGCCCAAGTCGAAAAAATGTGTGAAAAGCTCCTCGCCAATACGGTCATTGAAAGCTACCGCATCGAGCTTCGGGATTAGCGCCGTGCAAACTGCCGTTATAGTCTTCCCCGCCTCTAATTGCGATCGCGACGCCGCGACCGCTTTGGAGAAAGTCACGGGCAAAGCCCCCAAAATGATCTGGCACCGGGACAGCGAAATCCCCGCAGATGTGGATTTCGTCTGCATCCCGGGCGGTTTCTCCTATGGCGACTATCTACGCTCCGGCGCGATGGCCTCTTGCTCCCCTATTGTGACTGATCTTGTAGAAAAAGCGAATGAAGGCCTGCCTGTAGCAGGTTTTTGTAACGGCTTCCAAATCTTGACGGAAACAGGCCTACTGCCCGGCGCGTTAATGCGGAATAAGAATTTGAAATTCGTCTGCCGTCCAGAGCGCCTCGTTGTGAACAATGCGAATACGCGCTTTACCTCTCAATACGAGGCCAAATCTATCGTGACCTACCCCGTTGCCCATCATGACGGTAGTTATTTCGCGGATGACGCCACGTTGAACAAGCTGGAAAAAGAAGGCCGAATTGTCTTCAGATATGCCGATAATCCCAACGGATCCATGCGCGACATCGCGGGCATTGTGAACGAAGCCGGAAATGTATTTGGCATGATGCCGCATCCGGAACGCGCCGTTGACGAACTTCATGGCGGCACAGACGGTCTCGGACTTTTCAAATCTATTATTGAGTCGATCTAATGGCGAAACTCCCTGATATTACGCCGGAAATTGTGGCCGAGCACGGTCTTTCCGAAGACGAATATAAAATTATCCTCAAGCGTTTGGGCCGTGAGCCGAATTTGAACGAGCTTGGGATTTTCTCTGTCATGTGGTCAGAGCATTGCTCTTATAAATCATCTCGCCGTCACCTCGGCAAATTTCTGACAACCGGCGACCGCGTTATTCAAGGCCCGGGCGAAAACGCCGGCGTTATTGATATTGATGATGGCGACGCCATTATTTTCAAAATGGAAAGCCATAACCACCCGTCCTATATCGAGCCTTACCAAGGCGCAGCCACGGGCGTGGGCGGAATTATGCGCGATGTGTTTACAATGGGCGCCCGTCCGATCGCGCTCATGAACGCGCTCCGTTTTGGCGAGCCCACCCACCCCAAAACAAAAACGCTGGTCAACGGCGTTGTCGCTGGGATTGGCGGATACGGCAATTGCGTCGGCGTCCCCACCGTCGGCGGAGAGACCAATTTCCACAAAGGCTATAACGGCAATATTCTTGTTAACGCGATGTGTGTCGGCCTCGCCCGTACGGATAATGTCTTTTATTCAGCCGCCAAAGGCGTTGGCAATCCGATTTTTTACGTCGGCTCTAAAACCGGCCGGGACGGCATTCACGGCGCGACGATGGCCTCTGCTGAATTTGATGATGAAAGCGATGAAAAACGTCCTACCGTCCAGGTCGGCGATCCGTTCAAGGAAAAGCTTTTGATCGAAGCCTGCCTAGAACTCATGGCGACCGACGCCATTATCGCGATTCAGGATATGGGCGCGGCGGGTCTGACCTCCTCCTCCATAGAAATGGCGGATAAAGGCGGCGTCGGAATTGACCTTGATCTCGACAAGGTTCCACAACGCGAAGACGGCATGACGCCTTACGAAATGATGCTCTCTGAGTCTCAGGAGCGGATGCTCATGGTGATTCAGCCAGGTAAAGAACAGCTCGCTTTTGATGTTTTTGAGAAATGGGAATTGGACGTCGCTAAAATCGGTGTCACGACCGATACAGGGAATTTGGTTCTCAATCACAAAGGCAAAGTCGTCTGCGATATTCCTATTTCGCCCTTAGCGGATGACGCCCCGAATTATGATCGCCCGCATGTGAAAACGGAGCCCCGCCCGGTTCTGGCCGCAGAAGATATTCATGAGACGCAGGACTACAATGACGCCCTCGTCAAAATAATCCAATCACCCGATATTGCGTCCAAGCGTTGGATTTGGGAGCAATATGACCGTCATGTGATGTCAGACACGATTGATTCCAGCCAGTCCGGCGGCGACGCGGCCATTGTCCGTATTCACGGCACAAATAAGGCGGTCGCCATCACGACCGACTGTACGCCGCGTTATGTGCAGGCTGACCCCTATGAAGGCGGCAAGCAATGCGTCGCCGAAACTTGGCGTAACCTGTCCTGCGTTGGCGCAGATCCGATTGCCATTACCGATTGCCTGAATTTCGGCAATCCGGAACGTCCCGAAATTATGGGGCAGTTTGTCGGCGCCATTGACGGCATGAACGAAGCTTGCCGCGCCTTTGACTATCCGGTCGTCTCCGGCAATGTCTCGCTCTATAACGAAACCAATGGTGAGGCGATCCCGCCCACTCCTGCGGTCGGCGGTGTGGGTCTCATCCCGAATCTTGATTTCTTTAAGACCTTAAAAGGCGCGAAAGACGGCGACACGCTGATTTTGATTGGAGAGACCACTGGCTGGCTCGGGGCTTCAGTTTATCTGTCGGAAATTTTGTCGCGCGAAGACGGCGCGCCGCCTCCTGTGGATTTGCAAAAAGAAAAAGCCAATGGCGATTATATCCGCAAACTCATCCGCAATAAGCGCGTCAATGCCGTGCATGACTGCTCAGATGGCGGCCTCGCAATTGCCGCTTGCGAAATGGCCTTTGCGTCCAATATCGGCGTGAGCCTCCAAGCCGCACCGGACGGCCCGACACATGGATGGTTATTTGGCGAGGATCAGGCCCGTTATCTGGTCTCTGTCGAGAAAAACTCGGTAAATCCCGTGGTCTCAACCGCTCAGGCCAAAGGCCTTTCTGCGCAAGTCGTTGGCACAGTCGGCGGTGACCGCATTCAGGCCGCAGGCGCATTTGATGTCACTTTAGCGGGACTGCGCCAGAAACACGAAGAGTGGCTTCCCGGGCTCCTTGCTGGGACCGACGCCTAATGGCTATGCGAGGAGAAGACATCGCGGCTATGATACGGGAAGCGTTGCCAGACGCCGAAGTTGAAATGATTGATTTGGCCGGAGATAATAACCACTGGAAGGCTGTGATTGTCAGTCCTGCTTTTGAAGGTTTAAACCGCGTCAGACAACATCAGCTCGTTTACGCGGCCCTTCAGGGTAAAATGGACGGAGCGGACGGAGAGCTTCACGCTCTAGCGCTGGAGACCCGGACGCCGTCCTAGCCGGCTGTTGAGAGCGCCGCCGCTCTCGCGCCCCTTGAACTTTATGAGGGTCTGCTTACATGCAGGATGAACCTCTTAGGAAAGAAAAGACCATGGAAGTCAAAGACCGTATTGCCAAAACCGTCTCCGAAAATGACGTTGTCCTTTATATGAAAGGCACCCCCGTTTTCCCACAATGCGGTTTCTCCTCGACCGTTGTCCAAGTGCTGGATTACCTCGGCGTTGAATATGCCAGCGTCAATGTATTAGAAGACCCGGAAATCCGCCAAGGCATTAAGGAATATAATAACTGGCCGACAATTCCTCAGCTTTTTGTCAAAGGTGAGTTTACAGGCGGCTGCGATATTATCCGTGAAATGTTTGAAAGCGGTGAGCTTCGCGCTCTTCTCGCTGAAAAAGGCGTAAAAACAGCAGCCTAGCTGGATAATAACGTCTTAACGACGCCTTAATTTATCTGAAATGAGTTTTGGGTAATCTGCTTCATGGTCTGTGGGGGACCAAGGAGGCAGATTTATAATGTCAAAATTCGGAATTGCCGAATTATCGGCGCATAAGAAAAACAAAATATCGGGGTTCAATGCGGGGTATTCTTATCGGAATACGGTGAGCCGCAAAAAATCCATGGGTATAGGTAGAGCCATCGGGTCTGCGTTATCGCTGATCTTAGGCGGCGCGCTCTGTTATGTCAGCCTGCATTACATGCCGGCTTTCGTGAGCGCCCGGGAGGTCATTGCCGACACCAATCAGAATCAATCTTCCGTTCGGTTAAAAGACGAGAACAGCCCATTCATCCTTAAGGCTTATTGGGATGCCTTTAGCGTAAAACGAACTTACCTCCGAAGCGGGCAGACAATTCAAGCACAATACGCCCTGCCCCCTGGGATGGAATTAGAACTCGAAATAAAACGGTGCCGACCCGCTTTTTTGGTTGAGGTGTTCAATTGCGACGTTATCGGCGAGAAAAGCTTCACGATAACAAATGATCAAACTGGCACGCAGCGTTTCCAATTTCAGGGCAAGGGGTTCTATCTCTTTGATGAAAAGGTCAGCGGATTATCTCCTGACTCCACTCAACAATATCGGGTTGTCTGGAGCCGGGTCTGACCAAGGGCGCGTTATTTCAAGACATAAAAAAACCCGCCGAATTGGCGGGTTTTCTTTTGGAGTGTCCCTCGCCAATTAGCGAGAGTAGAATTCCACAACGAGGTTTGGTTCCATAACAACAGGATATGGCACTTCGTCAAAACTTGGGACGCGTGTGAACGTTGCCTGCATCGCTTTCGGATCCACGCTGATGTAATCAGGCAGTTCGCGTTCAGCGCTTTCAAGCGCTTCGAGAACGAGAGCCATTGTGCGGGACTTTTCGCGAACTTCGATAACGTCACCGACTTGGCAGCGGTAGGAAGGAATGTTCACTTTCTTGCCGTTTACAAGGATGTGGCCGTGATTGACGAACTGACGTGCGGAGAAAACTGTTGGGACAAATTTCGCGCGGTAAACAATCGCGTCCAAACGGCGCTCTAGCAAACCAATAAGGTTTTCGGACGCATCGCCCTTCATCCGTGTCGCTTGGTCATAAGTACGGCGGAACTGTTTTTCAAGAATATTGCCGTAATAGCCTTTGAGCTTTTGCTTAGCGCGTAGCTGCGTACCGAAGTCTGACATTTTACCGCGGCGGTTTTGACCGTGCTGACCAGGGCCGTAGGCGCGCTTGTTGACTGGTGATTTGGGGCGACCCCAAATGTTTTCGCCCATGCGGCGATCAATTTTATATTTAGCTGAATTACGCTTAGACATGCGTTTATACTCTTTCATTTAGCGTGGCTCGGCTCATCCAACCAATTCGGATAGCGATTTCAACGGCGGCACCACACTCACCCGTGATAAGTCGGGGCTTTTAGCGTCTGTTTTGTTCAAGTCAACCGGCCTTTTCAGGCCGCCGCCTTGCAAAATCAAAGCTCTGACTTGCAAAGATAGAGATTGTTTTACCCCAGACCCTGTGACAATCGCAGTTTATGGTAAGCCCGCAAAACAATACAGCCTCAGATCTCGCGCGTCGGGGTTTATTAGCCGGCATTGCGGCCTACACGATGTGGGGTCTTTTCCCCTTCTATTTTAAGGCGACGCAAACCGTCCCGCCAGCAGAGTTTGTCGCCTATCGTATTTTATTTGCTGTGCCTTTCGGCTTGCTCATAATCTTGTTCCGCAATCAGGTCGGAGACGTGCTCCGAGCGCTCAAAAGTCCGAAAACCATCTTGTTGCTACTCTTTGCGGCGGTCGCTCTGGCCTTTAACTGGGGCGTCTATATTTTTGCGATTCAGCAAGAACAAGTCTTTCAGGCCAGTCTGGGATATTACATCAACCCGCTCATGTATGTTCTCGTCGGGGTTATATTTTTTAGTGAAAAACTCTCACGGCTGCAGGGTTTCGCGGTCATTCTGGCTTTAATCGGCGTTGCCATTCTCACGGTTTATGGCGGCGTCTTTCCGGCAATCGCTTTGATACTGGCGACCAGCTTTACGATTTACGGCGTCATTCGCAAATATGTGGAAATAGGCGCGATGCCCGGTCTCTTTATTGAGACAATACTGCTTCTGCTGCCCGCGCTCTTTTTCCTTTTATATTTGCGGCAATCCTCGCCCCTGCAGCTAGAACTCGCGGCGCCAAGCCTTCAAACCCTCATTCTATTTTCAGGGCCGCTCACCGTGCTGCCTTTACTCGCCTTCGCTTTCGCCGCGCGGCGCCTGCGGTTATCAACGCTCGGCTTTTTGCAATTTATCGGTCCCACGCTTCAGTTTTTCTGCGGCCTTTATTTTGGGGAAGTCTTTACCTTCGCCCATGCGATCTGCTTTACGTTCATCTGGGTGGGGGTCGCCATTTTCTCCTATGACGCCTGGAGCAATAACCGGCGCGTGAAGAGAACCCGGCCTCAATAGTTCTGCGCGCTATCCCTGTCCGCTGATGAATTTCATGAACAGCTCACCCGTCGGCGCAGCGGCAAATACGCCTAGCAAATAAGCCACGAGCATGATGAGAGTCTGGCCGAAAAATAAGAAGGCTCCGTCGAGAATCATATTCTGATCGGGCGCCATTGGCGTGTTCTTCAGCGCATCGCGTCTGACCTTGGCGAAAGCAAAAGTCGACACAGCCGCAAAGACGAAAATTAAAATCCAAGGCCATTTCAAAAACCCGGCCGCCGCCGCGAGAATAATCAGTAGATACCCTATATATTTCATGATTTGTCTCTCTCTACACGGGCTTTACCGCGGCCCTCGGCCAATGCCTTTACGATACCTCGGAAAGTCCGGACCTCTTGCACGGTCATCTTAGCCCGCGTCAACGGGGCGCGGATATTCTGTGCCATTAAAGCGCGCTTTGACTCTGGGAAGAAAAATCCGGCCCGCTCAAGCTCTTTTTCTAGGTGGTCGAATAGCCCAGTCAGGTCCTGTTTCGGCGCCGCATCGCTGATATCGCGATTGAACACGTCGGGAATATTTTGGTGGACCGAGTTTGCCCAGATATAGGCAAAAATATTGACGGCTTGCGCTAGATTAAGCGACTGAAACGCAGGGTTTACCGGATATGTAAGAATCGCGTCTGCCAGAACTGTGTCGGCATTCGTCAGCCCGGCTTTTTCAGGCCCGAATAAAATACCCGTCGGCAGACCCGATTCGCTTAGCCCTCTGAGCTTGGGCCCAATGTCGTCTGTGCCAATGACGGGGATTTCAAGTTCTCTGCGGCGCGCCGTCGCGGCCAGAACAAATTGAAGATCGGCCACAGCCTCTTCGGTGGTATCAAACACAGACGCATTATTCAGAACATCAACTGCACCCGCCGCCATCGGTTCTGCCGACGGATTAGGCCAACCATCGCGAGGAGAAACAAGACGCAAATCCGTGAGCCCGAAATTCAGCATGCAGCGGCACGCCGCGCCGATATTCTCGCCGAGCTGCGGCCGGACAAGTATAACCGAAGGCGGCGGACGGCTTTCGTCCCGCTCAATCAAGTTTCCCAACTGGTCTTTGGTGGTTTTACCCATCTAATCACTTTAAACTTTAAGGCGCTGGTGCTAAACGCGGCGCAAATTCACACATTACGAACCGCTTACAGAGGTAATTATGGCTAAAATCAAGGTAAATAATCCCGTTGTCGACATGAATGGCGACGAGATGACACGCATCATCTGGGACATGATCAAAGATCGTCTCATTCATCCTTATCTGGATATCGAACTTCTTGATTATGATTTGTCCATTCAAAGCCGCGATGCAACGGATGACCAAATTACCGTCGATGCCGCTCACGCGATCAAAAAACACAATGTAGGTGTTAAATGCGCGACGATTACGCCAGACGAGCAACGCGTCGAAGAATTTGATCTGAAGAAAATGTGGGTCTCTCCAAACGGCACAATCCGCAACATTCTTGGCGGCGTTGTTTTCCGCGAGCCTATCATCTGTAGCAACGTCCCTCGCTTGGTACCGGGTTGGACGCAGCCTATCGTTATTGGCCGTCACGCCTTTGGTGATCAGTACAAAGCCACAGACTTCCTCGTCCCAGGCAAAGGTAAGTTGAAAATGACTTGGGAAGGCGAAGACGGCGACAAGATTGAAAAAGAAATCTATGACTTCCCGGAAGCCGGTGTTGCTATGGGGATGTATAACCTCGACGCCTCTATCCGCGATTTTGCCCGCGCTTGCTTTAACTATGGTGTGCAGCGCAAATGGCCTGTTTACATGTCCACAAAGAACACAATCCTGAAAAAGTATGACGGACGTTTCAAAGACATTTTCCAAGAAATTTTCGACGCAGAATTTGCCGACAAATTTGCGGAATTCGGCGGCGAATATCAGCATCGCCTCATCGATGATATGGTTGCGGCGGCGATGAAATGGTCCGGCGGTTATATCTGGGCGTGTAAGAACTATGACGGCGACGTACAATCCGACACTGTCGCCCAAGGCTTTGGCTCTCTTGGCCTGATGACCTCTTTCCTTCTGACGCCAGACGGAAAAACAATGGAAGCCGAAGCGGCTCACGGGACGGTTACGCGCCACTACCGTAATCATCAAAAAGGTGAAGCGACTTCTACAAACTCTACAGCGTCTATCTTTGCTTGGACACGGGGCCTCGCTCACCGCGGCAAACTCGACGACAATGAAGCGCTGGTAAAGTTTGCAACTAACCTTGAAAAAACTGTCATCGAAACTGTCGAAGGCGGTCAAATGACGAAAGACCTCGCCCTCCTCGTTGGCGATCAGCAAGGCTGGCTCACAACAGAAGGTTATCTCGAAGCTATCGCTGAGAACTTCGAACGGAAAATGACTTAAGCGTCCACCAATTTTGAGTAAAAAAACCCGCCTTAATGGCGGGTTTTATTTTGCCTGACGGGTTGGGGGATACCCGGGCTTCATCAACACGCAAACGCCGCGCCACATCGCCGGATTCTGATTGTAGGTTTCAAAACTAATTTTCTCTGCGGTTTCAAAAGTGCAATCCTGTTTAAGGCTGTCTTGTGCTTTTTCAGAAAGTGCCGGCACGACCCCGCCTTCGAACATCCAAACAGAATCAGAACTTACGCCCGCGCGGTAAGGCGTGGAGAAAAAGAAACGCAGTGCATCCAAAGCGGCCGGATGATAAATACTGGCATGATCTTCGCTGTTGCGTCGATCCACATAAACCCATTGCTTAGAAGACTCACCCAAACCATCCAACACAATGTCGAGCCCTTCTTGCATTAATGCCCCTTCATTTCCCATGGTGACGTATAGCTTTGAATCCGGTTTATTCGACGTTCGAAAATCCTTCGCATAGTTTTTGGCCGCTCCAAGGTAATCCCACCAAAGGCTTGGGCTCACGCTGATGAAATGCGAGAACAAGTCTGGGCGTGCTGCATACGTGTCCATAATAAATAACCCGGCCAAAGACTCGCCCATCACAATATCATGCTGGCCTGTGCGATAAGTGTCCTCAACCCACGGCATGATTTCGGTTTCGATGAATTGGCGAAAATTCTCGGCGCCGCCGTTTTTCTCGAAGACCTCCTCATAACTTGGAACAGTCGCAGGTGGCGTAAGTTCGGCTTGTCTATCACCCGTTTCAATACCCACCAATATCATCGGCTCGATTGTCCAATTGATGTCAGTGGATTGTAGTATTCCGGCAATATGGGGGAAGTCCTGCTTAGGCCCACCATCGATGAGGTATAAAACTGGAAAGGTTTTATCAGGCTCCGATTCATACCTATCCGGCAAACGAATGGACACCCGGCGACTTTCCCCCAGAACTAACGACTTAAATTCAAAGCTCTGACCTAAAACAATATCTTGAGCGATCGCGATAGGTGTTTGATTGATTTCGCTTTCGGACGCCCACCCAGAGAATGAAAAACAGATAGCGCAGGCCAAGGCAGTGGCAAGAAACTTCATATTATCTCCTTTTTTTCGAAGTCGGTTTTAACTTTGGTCTCAGCTAAATCAACGTCCTTCCCGTTTGCTACTTGTACCGCCGCAACCAAAACAAAGCTGATTACCATCAGGAGATACCAAGAGCCGAGTTTCGCCCAGCTCACTAACTCCCAACCTGCGTCTTGATTGGGGTAAGTCCAAGCCTTGGCAAAGGTCCCCAGGTTTTCGGCAAACCAGATGAAGAGCGCTACGAGCACAAGCCCAATCAAAAGTGGCATAGGACGGTGCTCTTCATCCGCCCGAAACCAGACCACCGCCGGGCCGTAGAGTATCGCCGAGCCTATGAACAAGGCCAAACGAATATCCGGCCCGTAATGATGGGTGAAAAAGTTCAGATAAATTAGAACGGCCAACAAGCCCTGCCATTTCAGACTTGGGAAGCGATCGAATTTAAAATCAAATATGCGCCAGACACGCGCGAGATAACTCCCGACGCAGGCATACATAAAACCGGAGAAAAGCGGTACCCCGGCAATGTTCAGAAAGCTCGTCTCCGGGTAAACCCACGAGCCCATCTGGACTTTAAATATTTCCATGACTGTCCCCACAATGTGAAAAACGAAAATCACCCTCGCCTCCTCCCAGCTTTCCAATCTAAAAACGAGCATGAGTATCTGGATGAGCAGCGCCGAAATCGTGATGAAATCATACCGCGAAAGCGCGGCGTCGGCCGGGTAAAAGAGGAACGTCCCCAATAGCAAGGCCAGCATTAAGCCGCCAAACAGACTGGCCCAGGCTTGCTTGATGCCGAAGCTGATGAACTCAAACAATGTCTGACTTTTCCAACCTTTTACAAAACGCGCATGAAGGCGTGCGCGTTGCTGATGCAAAAAGGTTTTAGGTTGAAACGACATACCCGCTTATCTTTGCCCCAAACGCCGCCAAGATGACAGGATTTTGGTTATTTCAAGGTCATTGCTATGATGCGTGATATGACGTGGGACATAGAAACATTTCTGATGCGCTATGACGCCCTGCCCCTCGGCAGCTTTGAGGGAGTGTTTGAATATATGCGCTACGGCGTGACGCGGACGGAATCCCCTGACAAAAAACGTGGGTGGCTCTATGCAGAGGAGCTTGGCGGAACCGATCATATTAGTCTCAATCTTTATCGGCTTGAAAGCGGTCTCCGGCTGAAACCTTGTGAAATGCCTAAGCAAAAGGTGATTGATTTCGTTTTGAGTCTAGACGTTCAGGACAAGTAATTCGCATAATCTCTGCGGAGTTTGGTGAGCTTCGGATCAATATAGGCCTTACAAAAGGGACGCTGCGGATCGGTTTTGTAATAATCTTTGAAGACGTCAGGCGAGGGTTTGAACTCTTTCATTGGCAGAATCTGGGTCACGAGCGGATAATCAAATTCCTTCCCCTCGTCTTTCAAAATCGCTTCAACTTGTGTCCGTTGCGAGTCGCTTATGACATAAACGGCGCTGCGATATTTGCCGCGAAAAGTGTGATTTGACTGGCTCGAATGGGTGCGCAGGTGAATGGCGACAAGAACGGATAAGGGAACCATTTCTGGGTTAAAATTCAACCGCACCGCCTCAGACCAGCTATCATGAGGAGCTTCGCTTTTGATGAAGCCCTGCTCGACCGTCTCAACGCCGCGCAAGGTCTGAAAGACGGCTTCGGTGCACCAATGACACCCGCCCCCAAATCCGATAGTTTTTATTCCGGCGTCCATACTGCCAATTCATTTCCGCTGGGATCTTTGAAATGAAAACGCCGCCCGCCAGGGAAGCTATAAGTGTCGACAGAGACATCTCCGCCCGCCGCCAAAACAGCAGATTTTGTCGCTTCCAGATCTTCGGAAAACATTATTACGAGCGGACCGTTTTCTGACGGCTTCCTGTCGCTGGCTTGATCAAATCCGCCTTCCACGCCGGAACCGTGTATCGCGACATAGGTGTCGCCCCAATCTTGGAACGCCCAACCAAACACCGCGCCGTAAAATGATTTCATCGCCGCATTCGCCGTGGACGGAAGCTCGATGTAATTAAAACCGTGATGTTGGTTTGTCATATATCCCTCTTATAGCGTGCGAGATTTCCCCGGCTCTATCATGTCGAGTTTGAGCGGCATGAGCGTTTCTTCGCTGACGACAGATCGCGCTTTTGTATAGCGCATAAGCTGTTCATCCACCACGGCAATCATTTCGCCGCCCGGCGCAAGCTGTTCCAAAAGCATAGGCGGCGCAGCGCGGGTGGCGCAGCCTAGGATAATCCGGTTAAAAGGTGCCTGACCCGCCCAGCCATAACGCCCATCACCATGGCGTATCACCGTATTCCGGACATCCAGATTTGAAAGTCGCGTTTCGGCTTCGGCGATGAGCTGTTTATATCGCTCGACTGCATAAACGCGTTTGCAGAGCCTTGCGAGAATAGCCGTTTGATAGCCGCTGCCAGAGCCAATTTCGAGAACCTTATGGTCTTTACCGACGCGTAGCATCTGAACCATCAACGCCGTAATCCAAGGCGCAGAAATTGTTTGCCCACAAGAGATAGGGAGCTTTTGTTCGTCGTAAGCCTTGTCAACATTCCCGTCGCCAACAAAGCGGATGCGGGGCGTCTGCTCTACGGCACGCAGAACCGTATTATCAGAAATGCCCTTGCCGCGCAGGCGCATGACCATATCTATTAAGCCCGGATCGAACATGCTCAGCCCTGCACTCTTTTAATCGCCAAATTTGCGGGACATATCATCCAATGCTTCGAAATGAGTGAGATCGGTATGGAGCGGCGTGACGGAAATATAGCCGTCATAGATCGCTCGGAGGTCCGTTCCTGCTGGAGGATTGGATTTCTTTGCGCCGTAAGTCAGCCAGAAATAATGGCCGCCGCGCGGATGGTCGCGTTTATCCACGCCGGACATTTGAAAATCGCGGTGACCCTGACGGGTGATTTGAATGCCTTTGACGTCGTCAATGGCCGTGTCTGGAAAGTTGACGTTTGGCACAACCGCTTTTGGCCACCCTGCGTCGAGGAGTTTCCTCACCACATCCGGGCCATGAGCCTCGGCCGTATCCCAAGGCAGGCTCGACGCGCCTTGAAACCCACGCGCTAGGGATAGAGCGATGGACGGGATACCCATCTGCATGCCTTGAAGCGCTCCGGCTACGGTTCCCGAGAATGTCACGTCCTCGGCAAGGTTCTGTCCGCGATTGACTCCGGAAAGAAGTAGGTCTGGCGGGTTGTCCGGCATCAAATCTTTCATCGCGACAATAACGCTATCGGTCGGCGTGCCGCTGACAGAAAAGACGCGATCTTCAAGTTTCCGTAGCCGCACGGGGTTATGGAGCGACACTCCGCGAGACGCCGCAGACTGTTCCGTATCCGGCGCGCAAACCCAGACATCGTCTGAAAGTTCAGCCGCAATTTTGCGAAGCACGGACAGACCTTGAGCGTTTACACCATCATCATTTGTCAGAAGTATTTTCATAGGGGTGTCATAACGAGTTTGGAGGAAAACGGAAATGATTGTTGGGAGGCAGCAATGTTTTTACTTTCATCTTACCTGTCATTCCGCACAAGCCCGAAGGGCGCAGATGCGGAAGGTCGAGAGATTGAGAGCCTGTATTAAAGTTAGCTCGCAATCTCTCGACCTTCCGGGTTCGCGATGCGCCCCGGAATGACAGGAGGTATTTGAATTTATATTATCCAAGCGCTTCGTCCAACTCGCCATCTCCGGTCGAGCGTTTCATGGCTTCCAATATAAAAGGACAGCCCGCGGGGTCAGCCTCCCTACCGGAGACCGAAAATATAAAACTGTTTCGTAAGGCGGCAAACCCCACGGCAGCGATTTTATACCAGAGCGGCCTCTTGTTTCTCCGACGGTCGCGCTCACCGGGTTTATCTCAGCCCCACACTGCACGGTACGGCAGGCTCACACTCATGGCAGGCCCGGCACAGTTCACCCTGTCATAGGTAAATGCTCAACCTCGCCGTCTTTCGCTCGAGAAGGTGACGTCTTCCTGTCCATAAGCAAAAGAACGAGTTTGAATATAAGGGTAAAACGGAGAGTGCGGATCGTTCTCTTAAATCTTCTGGAAGTGATTGAAGAGATTAGGGTTTCTGGAAATGAAAGCGAGGATCATTCTTTTACACTGGACATCCCCCGCCTCCGAGCGGGGAATCCATGCGGTGTCCTTGCGTAATATGCGAACTAACGATTGCGGGCACAGTCGACAAACAAATTGAAGTAACCCTCGCCGCATGGATCACCCGATCAAGTCGGGTGATAACGGCAGTAAGAGATACGCCCTCTTACCCAATCGTCTCCAACCCGCCCATGTATCCGACTAGGGCTTTTGGCACTGTAATCGACCCATCCTCATTCTGGTAATTTTCCAGAATAGCGACCAGCGTTCGTCCGACCGCGAGGCCGGAGCCGTTGAGCGTATGGACAAACCGATTGTCTTTCTCGGCGAATTTATAGCGCGCCTGCATACGGCGGGCCTGGAAGTCTCCGCAATTGCTGATGGAGCTGATTTCGCGGTAGGTATTCTGGCTCGGCAGCCACACTTCGATGTCATAAGTCTTACGCGCGCCAAATCCGAGATCGCCTGTGCAAAGCTCAACGACGCGGTAAGGAAGTTCGAGTTTCTGCAACACCGCTTCGGCGCAGCGCAGCATGTTTTTATGCTCGTCGTCACTTTCTTTGGGTTTGCAGATAGAGACAAGCTCGACCTTATTGAATTGATGCTGGCGGATCATGCCTTTGGTGTCCCGCCCCGCGGAGCCGGCTTCGGAGCGGAAGCAAGGGGTGTGAGCGGTCAGGCGTTTTGGAAGCGCGTCGGCGTCGAGAATAGATTCCCGAACCGTGTTGGTGAGAGAGACTTCAGCCGTTGGGATGAGGTAATGGTCACCATCCGTTTTATATAAGTCTTCTTCAAACTTCGGGAGCTGGCCTGTTCCGAACAAAGCTCTGTCCCAGACAAGGAAAGGCGGCGTCGTTTCCTCAAATCCCTCCTCCGCTTGCATGTCGAGCATCAGGCTCGCCAAGGCGCGGTCCATGCGGGAGAGCGCGCCGCTGAGCACGACAAAACGACTACCGCTCATCTTGGCGGCAGTTTCGAAATCCATCAGGCCGAGGGTTGTGCCAAGGTCGTCATGGGATTGCGGCTCGAAAGAAAATTCCTTTGGCTCACCCCATTTGGCAACTTCGACATTGTCGTCTTCGCTTTCTCCGTCCGGCACGTCTTCAAACGGGACATTTGGGAGGCTGGCGAGGAGCATATCGAGTTGCGCCTTTTCGCCTTCGACCTGCTGGCCCATAGCGGCGATAACGTTTTTCGCGCCAGCGACCTCGGTTTTCAGGCGTTCCGCTTCTTCCTTATCGCCTTTAGCCATAGCCTGTCCGATAAGCTTGGAGCTTTTATTCCGAGCCGCTTCGGCCTCTTGCATGACTTGAGTCGCTTTGCGGATGAGTGCGTCCTGATCCAAAATCTTCTTGGTCTGCGGCTCGAGCCCGCGCTTGGCCCAGAGGGCGTCATACTGATCAGGGTTTTCGCGAATGGCTTTGATATCGTGCATGTCAGGTCTATTCTATCTACGGGGTCTATCCGACCAAAGTGTCTCTCTTCGCGACGCTATAACGGTCCGGGCGGCGCTCAACAAGTGCACAAGACCTGTCATCCCGCCTTTAACAGCTTACCCCCTTCATTTAACCTATGTTCATAATCAATTTTATATAAGCCGATTTTTCAGCCCGGAATCAGGGCCTTTCCTAACACAAGAGACTATCCCCATGTTACGTACACTTTCCATTTCTGCTTTGGTCTGGGCCGGAGCCGCCACAGCCTCACACGCTCAATTTACCGAAGGTTTCACCGGCGAAGCGGCGCTCAACGGCTCTCTCACCACGGGTAACACTGAAACGACAGATGTTGGTTTTGGTTTGAAACTGGCCAAAGAAACCGAAAACTGGAAGCATTCTATCAAAGCGTCTGCCGATTACGGCAAAGCAGATGGCGACGAGAACAAAAACCGTTACGCCCTCGGCTATCAGATTGATCGCGATATTACAGAGCAGCTCTACGGATATGCCAATGCCGATTATTTCAGCGATGATTTCGGCGCCTTCAAACAAGGCTACTTCCTCGGCACAGGTATTGGTTATGAAATCCTGGCTGACGCCCCGCTGACATGGAGCGTTGAAGCCGGCGGTGGTTACCGTTCGCAAAAAGCGCGTTTGGCGTTGAACAACCCCACCGGAGAGCCAAGCCGGACCGAAAGTGAAATTGCCGGACAGTTGGCGTCTGACTTAGACTACGTGTTTAACGAGCAAGTCTCCGCTTATAACGACACGGAATTGCTCTATTCCGAGTCCGATACCTTCTTGACCAATGAGATCGGCGTAACATCCCAGCTCTTTGACAGCTTTGCACTTCGCGCTTCTTTCCGCGTCGAACACCATACTGACGTTCCGCTCGGGACAGAGAAAACCGATACGATTAGCCGAATCGGTATTGTTTACACTATGAAATAGAAACCCTTCGGATGTGAACGATTTAGAGGCTTTCTTCAGGGAAGCCTCTAAATGATTAACACCAGATTAACCGCCATTATCTATAGACTCTCAACGCCCCCAAAATTCCCTAAGGAGCCCTCCATGTACCGCCTTGCCTTTTCCGCTGTATTTGCCATTTCCCTGAGCTTGGGAGCGGCGGAGCAGTCATGGGCGGAGGAAGATATTGGGTGGACAGGCCAGGCATCTCTGAACGGTTCCAAGAGGACCGGGAATAACAATACGTCGGTTCTTGGGTTCGCAACAGAGTTAGAAAACCGCGGGAGCGATTGGCGGCATACAGCAAAAGTTTCTGCTGATTATGGAGAAAATCAAGGCGAAACTAATATTCGCCGATATAGGCTCGGTTATAAAATTGGCCGCGACTTCGCTCCGGCGTTATATGGCTATGCAAATGCCGATTATTTTAACGATGGGTTTGGCGCTTATAAGAGCGGTTATTTTGCCGGCGCCGGCGTTGGCTACAGTGTGATTGTTGACGACCCGACCCAGTGGCAAATCGAAAGCGGCGCAGGCTACCGCTCGCAAAAAGCCCGTTTAGCTGTGAGCAATCCGCTCGGCGTTCCGAGCATGAAAGAGGACTTCCTCAGCGCCCGGGTCTATTCCGATTTCGAGCACGCCTTTAATGAGCAAGTCACATTTTCGAACGATACTGAAGTGCTCTACTCAGAAACTGACACGTTCCTTGTTAATGAAGCCGGAATCACCTCTGACCTCTTTGATAGTTTTGCCATTCGCGCATCCTTCCGTCTGGAAACTCATAGCGATGTTCCTGAGGGGCGGGAAAAGACTGACACAATCAGCCGCGTCGGCATTGTTTATAAAATGAATTAGGCCCGCTGAACGCTGGCAACAGTCTAGGATAGGATTAGCGCTGGTTTCAGGGTAGACTGCGCCTATGACTAAATCCCACACGTCGCCTTATCTTCTTTTAATGCGCCACGCCAAGTCCTCTTGGTCCGAAGCAGGTCTGAGCGATCATCAAAGACCGTTAAATGAGCGCGGAGAAAAAGCTGCCACAGATGTCGGCGCAGAACTTTACGCCCGGGGATACGCGCCGGATATTATTTGGAGTTCTGATTCAAAACGGACGCGCCAGACAGCGATGCGCCTTATTCGCGCCATTCCGGGCGCGCAGGAAGTCCACTATAATCCAGACTTTTACCACGCCGGACCAGAACAAATTATTCAAATTTGCCAAGACGCGCCCTTCCCAGGCCGCAATCTTATGTTATTGGGCCACAATCCCGGTTGGGCCGAACTCCATTACTACCTCAGCGGCCAAGACCATAAATTTCCCACAGCGGCCTGCGCCGTTTACAAGGCCAAGACACCGATTACGGACAACTGGCTCTCACCTAAAACCTGGCGTTTGGTTGATTTGATAATTCCCAAGGATTTGAAGTGAAAACCTTTGCGGCGATATTGAAAGTCTACTGGGCGTTTCTCTATTACCCATTGCTTCTCGCGCTCTTTTTCTGGTTATGGCTAAAAGGCGCGCATTGGATATGGGGCGCGGCTGTCGTTCTGATTATGGTTGTATTTGACCCGATATGGGTCAGGCTGTTCTTTCGCCGCAAATGAAGGCCTGAATACACGCCTTAAACGACCCTCTTTCAGTGTAAATTTACCATAGAAACGAGTAGCCTGACCTCCCCTGATGACAAAATTCCGCGTCAGGCCCATAAGGAAAATGTTGTCGGCCTCCCTATCCCACTTCCGGCAACCCCGAAGCGCTGTCACTCCCAGTGGCACATGCTAGCAAACGGGCTGGTCTTGAACCCTTGGTCCCTCATAGTTCAGGGCCAGCCATTTTGCTTTTGGGATTAGCTACATTTCCCTTTCAGGCTCAGCAGCGTATCTTCTCTGCGAAGGACAAAGAGCAATATCATCGCGCCAAGTGTGGGCAGGGACGCCAGGAATATGAGCGTAAAACTGTCGGAAAACGGCACAAGGTGTTTGATCGTAAACAACGTCCCCAGACCATGAATAATCAATACGAGGCCGTAGGAAAACCGCTTCTTAAAACCGATAACAAAAGCGAATATGACGACCAGCAAAAATGCGCCAATAAGTTGAGGCGGAATAGCAGACAGGCTGAAGCTTCCGATTTTATAAAATTTGTTGGCTACGTTTTCAGCGTGATCCGCATCGGCAAAACGGTCCAAAGCCCACATCAACATGAAGTAGGCTATGAACAAACGCGTCACTAACAAAGCAGGTTTCAGATTTTTAGTCATAAGGTTTCTCTCTAATTTTCGAGAGGGTTTAAGGGTCCCTTATCTGACATCCAACACACAGTTTTGTGAGGCAACGTGGCCTAGCCGGCCTTTCCGTTCAGTCTGGCTTTGGCTCTGTCTGCGCCCATCAGCGCCAGAAGCGGGCCCATTTCGGGGCCGTGATCCATACCGGTTAAAGCGCGGCGTAATGGCATGAAGAGTCCCTTCCCTTTACGCCCAGTCTCTGTTTTCACAGAATTTAGCCAAGGCCCCCAGCTTTCCTGATTCACGGTTTCGGGCAACAGGTCAGCCGCCTGAGCGCAAAACTCTATGTCGTCATCTTCTATCTTGCCTGACATTGACCCAAACAGAGTTACCGACCAATCCTTCACATCTGAAAGCTTTTCAATATTTGACCGAACAGCAAGCCAAAGCGCTTCACCACCTGAGACGCCGAGCTCGTCCAGACGGTCTTTCACATCGGCGTAAGGCGTTTCGTGGAGCAGACGTCCATTGATGAGCAGAAGCTCTGCTTCGTCAAAACGAGCTGGCGCACGGCCAACTTTGTCAAAGCCAAATTCCTCTATAAGTACGTCCATAGAGGGGCGCGCCTCAATTGGATCAGACGTCCCAATTTTGCCAAGCAATGAGCAAATAGCGAGCGGTTCGATATGCTGGTCGCGTAATTCACCCATAGAGAGTGAGCCGAGTCGTTTGGAAAGGCCTTTTCCATCTGCGCCAACCAAAAGCGGCATATGCGCAAATTTCGGAAGGTGATCAGACAGCGCTTGAAAAATTTCGATTTGAGCACCGGAATTGGTGACATGGTCTTCACCGCGAATGACATGCGTGATTTTGGCGTCGATATCATCCACGACACTCGGAAGGGTATAAAGAAAAGTTTCGTCTGCGCGGATAAGCACCGGGTCCGATATTGATGCGGTTTCTATCGATTGTTCCCCGCGAACCACGTCGTCCCATGTCACAGGGTTTCCTGACAGTTTAAAGCGCCAGTGAGGTTTTCGCCCGTCGGCTTCCAAAGCCTTTTTGTCTTCTTCGCTCAAGCTCAGGGCGTGGCGGTTATAAACGGGCGGCTTGCCTTGTACGCGCTGTAATTTGCGCTGACGGTCAAGCTCATCCGCCGTTTCATAGCACGGGTAGAGAATGCCTTCTTTTTTCAGTTTTTCTGCCGCAGCTTCGTATTTCTCAAAACGGTCGGATTGACTAAACGTCTCATCCCATTTCAGGCCAAGCCAGGTCAGGTCTTCGCGAAGACCGTCTTCATAGGCTTTTGTGCTGCGTTCCACATCGGTATCATCGATTCGCAAGATGAAAGCGCCGTCATTCTTGCGGGCAAACAACCAGTTGAGCAGCGCCGTACGGACATTACCGACATGGAGCTTACCCGTCGGCGACGGGGCAAATCTAACGCGGGGAGTATTTGAAGCGGACATACATTCTTCTTCTAATTTAGACTTTAAGGTTCTATTTGGGGAACCGCGTCACGATAGCGATTGGTAATCGGATAGCGACGATCCCTGCCAAAGTTTTTAATGCCGATTTTCACGCCGGGGGGCGCCTGTCGGCGTTTATATTCGGCGATATAGAGGAGATTTTGGACGCGGGCTATATCTTTTGGTGCATGCCCCCGATCAATGAGAGCCTCCACCGGCCATTCATAATCGATAAGGCCGCGCAGTATATCATCCAGCACATCATATTCCGGCAGAGAATCGCTGTCCTTCTGATCATCACGCAGTTCCGCCGAAGGCGGCTTTGTTATAATGCGCGTCGGAATGGGCGCATCTCCGCCCAGCAAATCGTCAGGCGTATGGGCGTTACGCCAATCGGCCAGAGCGAAAACTTCGGTTTTATAGAGGTCTTTTAATGGGTTATATCCACCGGACATATCGCCGTAGAGCGTTGCATAACCCACGGCCATTTCAGATTTATTGCCTGTCGTGAGCAACATCGGTCCAAATTTATTGGACAGGGCCATCAAGGTCAGCGCGCGAGAGCGGGACTGAATGTTTTCTTCTGTCGTGTCAGGTGTGGTCCCGTCAAACAATGGCTCAAGCATTTCATCGAAAGCGTCTATCGCAGGTTTTATCGCAATGACGTCATAGCGGCATCCGAGGCGCTGCGCGCAGGCTTTGGCATCTTCCAGACTTTCGGAACTTGTATATTTTGTCGGCATCATGACGCACCATACGCGGTCTTTCCCGAGCGCATCGACCGCAATCGTTGCGGCCATGGCGCTGTCTATCCCGCCGGACATCCCGAGGACGACCTGTTTAAATCCGTTCTTATTGACGTAATCACCGAGCCCCAGACAAGTCGCGCGCCAATCCGCTTCATAGCCTGTCAGCTGCGCTTCGATTTTTGCCTTTTTACAAACCCACTTCCCGCCTTCTTTTTCCCAAACGGAGACATCATAATCCGGGACGAAACTTTTGAGGGATTGAACAATGGCCCCTGCCGCGCTCATGGAAAAACTGGAGCCGTCAAAAACTAGCTCGTCTTGTCCGCCGACCTGATTGACATAGATAAGCGGAAGGCCGGAGGTGTGGACTTTATCGCCGAGCGCTTCAGTGCGTTCGGACAAAGCCGTCCGCCGCCATGGGGAGCCGTTTGGCGAGATCATAATCTCCGCGCCGCGCGCCCGAAGATGAGACGCCACGCCCTCTTGCCAAAGGTCTTCACAAATCGGCAGGCCGATCATAACTCCTTTAAATTCAATAGGGTCAGGTAGAGGCCCTCGCGTAAAAATCCGAGCTTCATCGAATACGCCATAATTTGGCAAATGGTGTTTATAACGGGCGTCTGTGATTTCTCCGTCCCGCATAAACAACGCCGCATTATAGAGATGCGCGCCGTCTGACCATGGCAGGTTAAAGACAACCGCAGGCCCGTCTTTTGTCAATTTCGCAAAGTCTTCGGCGAACATTTTACAGTCTTCGACAGCAGCAGGTTTCAGGACCAAATCTTCAGCCGGATAACCGATTATAAGCTGCTCCGGCAGGACCAGAATATCCGCCCCATCCGCCTTTGCCCGCTCGAAAGCTTCCTTAGCCAAAGCAATATTACCCTCCAAATCCCCAACGGTCGGATTGAGCTGAGCAGAAGCAATTTTAAGGCGTGTCGTCATGGGAGAGGGTGTAGCCGCGCGGATAGAAAGCGGCAAGGTTTAAAGGGGGTGAAGACGCAAAAGTGGCTTTCAGAAGCACCATCCAAGCACTACCGTCTCCATTTTCGGGACGGGTGTGATTGAGTCCCAGAATCAAGCGTAGCGAATGTAAGATAAAATTGTGAAAACTGTGAACGACGTAAAGGTCATGAATAAAAAGCCTGAGATACCCATAATCAGTATAAAAAACACTTTATCATTTCGTTTACTCTTCATGCCACTAGCCCACATAGAGCCGAAAAATCGCAAAGCTAATTATACCGAGCGCTGCTGTAAGGCTCACAAACTTCATTACATCACCTTTGCCAGGCTTCATCAGACGCCCCACAAATTGAGAGTGAAAGCGAGAGACATCGCAAGCCCTAAAAAAATTCCGGACACACCCGAAATCGCCGCCACAAAGACATAGAGTAAGCGCTCCCAGAGATTAAGAGACTGGTAGAATGTGGGTTTCCAGGGCTGATTCAGTGATTTCATTCCACTGCCGTTTTCTGTATTTTCAGATGCGTTTCATTCACGCCCATCAAGGCCGCGGAGCCGTAATATTTGGTGAATTCAGGGACGAAGATACCGGCCTCTACGGCAGGATCGGTTTTGACTAGATTTTCCGCTTCTTCAATCGTCTGCACATTGAAAATATAGAGGCCACGTTTTTCTTCATCTCCGATAAAGGGGCCTGCCAAGACCAGTTTTTTCTCTTCGGCCAATGTCTTCATATTGGCAAAGTGTCCTCGGAAAATGCGGCTGCGTTCTTCAGGATCGTCAATTTCTGCAGGGCCGGTTTTCAGGACAGTCATCACATACGACCGCATTCCGTATTCATCCGCGCCGAGCTCTTTTGCCAGTGCCGCATCAAATTTTGGCGGGCCTGAATAATAGGCCGCCAAACTACGGAACATATCGATGTTGTCATTGATGGAGGTCTGTCCGCTTTTGCCGGCTTGCGCGAAAGTCCTATGGGCGGCGTTCTTGGCGATGACCATATTCGCCTTGGGGTTTACGTAAATATATTGACCGTAAATTCCAACGGCGAAGAAATCGCCTTCATTCGGCCCGTCCTGCGGCATGGGCACCCACCATTGATAGCCATAGCCTGTGCCTCGGTCCGGGTGGATGATAGGCGAATGATTTGTGGTGGAATCTGCGACCCAGTCAGCCGGGATAAGCTGCTCCCCGTTCCATTCGCCGTTTTGCAGAAAAAGCTGTCCAAACTTGGCGTAATCCCGCGTGGTAAGGTTTAGCCCGCCAAGCGCAAAGGCCGCATCATACCCATCCGTCAGATAATAAGGCGCTTGCTCAAACCCGAGATTTTCGCCGTAGGTCTCTTCAAAAAGCTGATGCAGAGATTTTCCGGTCGCTTTGCGCAGTGCCATAGCCGCGACATGTGTATCGATGGAAACATATTGCCAATTGCTGCCTTGTTCAAATTCGCGCTCTATCAACCCGGCCGCAAACTTATCCATTGATTTGCCCAGACCAAGAACCCGACCCATTTTGTTAATATCGGAGTCCGGGTCCATATAGTCCTCGTCGAAGCGAACGCCGCTGCTCATATTCAGGATGTTGCGGAGGCTGACCCCCTCATAAGCCGAGCCAGCCAGCTCCGGCACATATTTGTCGGCCGGGTCGTCAAGACTTTCAATTTCGCCGCTCGCTAGAGCCTGACCGTATAGTCCCGACATAAAAGATTTCGCGACAGACCAGCTAATGCGGCGGTCATTGGCATCTGTGCCTTTATAATAGCTTTCGTGTAAGAGCTTGCCGTCTTTAATGACCACAAGGGCCGTCGTTTCCATCTCTTCCAGCAACTCTGACAGATCTCGTTCCTCGCCCGCAACTGTCACCGACTCCGGGAGCGTTTGCGCTTCTTCGGGCCAGAGAAAAGGTGTCTCACCGATTTTCAGATTATGGTGCAGAAAGGCGGCGTCCATATGAGAGAAGTTCTGGACGATCTTGTCTTCGTCGAACAAAGAATTGACCGTTGCCAGTCTTTTAATCTTCGTGAAGTTTAGCGCCAATAAAAGCGCGAGTATCGCGACGATACCGACAACAATCCGAATAAACCATTTCATTATATTTCCCCCTTCAGACCCTTTGCGGGCTTATCCATCAATTTGTAACGCGACCCGCGCCGCCGTCAATCCGTCTTGCGCCGAAGCGCTCACGGGGGTGCCATCCAATATGGCGGCGATAAAACTATTCGTTGCGGCGCCCAGGCTATCAGCAGCGGACGGATCAGCGCCGAAATCTGCGTTCAGCTCAAACGGCGTATTGTGCTGTAACGTCTTAGCCACAAAATCTATCAAAACCGTTCCGCTTGGATATTTGAGGGTCATCTGACGGCTCACGCCCTCCTCCACCCGGCTGGCCGAAAGGATGGCTGTGCCGTTTGAGAAATTAAGCTCTGCGCGAGCGGTATCCGGCGTTTTTGACTTAACCGGCTCCGACGCGCCGGAAACGGAGATCGGCGCCTCGCCCATCAGCAAACAACACAAGTCAATATCATGTGTCATGAGATCAAGCGTGACTGATGTGTCCGTTCCGCGTGGCGAATAGCCCGTATTTCTCACCGCTATAATGTGAGTGGGCGTTTCGCCGACAGTATCTAGTCCGATCGCGCGGGCAACGAACCTTTCCTGATGACCAACCTGTACGGTCAGGTTCATTTCTTTGGCGAGGCTTACAATTTTTTTGGCCTCTTCGAGAGACGTGGCGATAGGCTTTTCGATCAAGGCATGACAATTCGCCCCTAGAGCGGCGATGGCATTTTCGCCGTGATAAATTGCCGGACAAGCAATGATAACGGCGTCCACGGCTGAGAATAAATCTGATGAGCTTTCATAGCTTTTGACGCCGTGTTTTTCAGCTAATACCGAAGCTCTCTCGGAGTCCGGATCAAATAGGCCGAGAAAGTCTACCCGGTTATGCGCCGTCAATTTGTTGGCGTGATAGCCGCCGAAAACACCAGCGCCGATAAGCCCGATTTTGAGTTTCTTAGGTTCCATAAAACGTCTTTGACGGGTTTTGCCCGTCCTGTCAGTAGAGAATCACTTTGAGTTGATTCTCTACATTTTTGCGCAATTTGGGCGGCGAAGGCCTCGAAACGCCCCCTTTCGCGTAATAATCCCCAAAAATATGCCCGAAAACCCCCATAATGCCGTGTTTTTAGTGACACCCCGTTCAAAATAGTTACGGTATTTCACAAGGAGCCCGTCAAACGAAGCGGGTCCGTTAATTCATAAAGGGAGATCCAAAATGAACAAAAAAGAACTCGTAAGCGCAATCGCAAGCCAAACTGATTCTACTCAGGCAGCTGCCGGTGAATTTCTAAACGCCTTCTGTGAAGTTGTTGTTACTGAAATGAAAAATGGCGATGGCTCAACTGTTGCTATTCCTGGTTTTGGTCAGTTCGTTGCTAAGCATCGCGCCAGCCGCGAAATGCGCAACCCAGCCACAGGCAAAATGATGATGAGCAAAGCGAAAACATCTGCTCAATTCAAAGCTTCTGCGGCTCTGAAAGACCTTTAAAATTAAAACCACGTTTTAGTTTGAAGCCGGCTCGGAGAATTCCGAGCCGGTTTTTTTATGACTATAAAAATGAGGGGGAGCAGCTGGTGACTGATCAAGCTCACAAAACAAAAACAGGAACTATCGTAGGGTTTGACAGCCTACTCGAAGATATCTTTGGACTTAATATAAAAGGTCTCAAGTCGATTTGGGCGTTATTTATTAGGCCCGATGATTATTTCCGCAAAGCCAAACTTCCCGAATGGGATAATGCTTACACACCCTCTTTCAGAATATGGTTCGGAATTACAGCCATTACCACAGGATTGAGATTTCTGTGGGGCGGGCAGAATAGTCCGATGTTCCAAACCTACGTCGAACAAATAACCCTCGTGAAGGAACAGCTTGCAGTTTCAACCAACAGTGCTGGCGAAACTATAGATGTCTCCGGATTTGACCCCATTGCCGTCACGAATATTTTGATGAAATGGATGTTTGTATTAATGCCGTTTTGTTACATGGGCCTCGTCGCGTTATTTGCGGTCATTTTCAAAGCCTGGGGAGAGAAACTAAGCTACACGGTGAGACTACGATATCTCTTTGCAATTGTGATCTCAGGAAACTTTCTAATACTCCTATCGCTCCCCATTCTATTAGTAACCCCGCAAGAATATATGCCAGTATATTCCGGAGTCGGCATGGCGATAATGCTCATCTTTTATATTTTTACGGCTTATCGGGGGCCATACAAAATCGCGGACGCGGGTTCGCGTCTGGGATTATCAATCGTTACAGGCGTGATTATGATAATACTGAATTTTGCATCAGGTATTATCGCCATTTTTATTGCTATGGTCCCGGCTCTTCAGGCCGCGCTAGGCTAAACAGGTTAGCTTATTTTTTAGCTCGCCAGACGCGCGGCGTCTTCTTTGCGGTAGCTCCGAAGTTCCTCTGAGATTTGGAACGCGAGTTCCAAAGCCTGGTTCGCGTTCAAGCGCGGATCGCAATGCGTGTGATAGCGCGATGATAAATCTTCTTCGCGGATCATCTTGGCCGACCCCCCGAGACACTCAGTCACGTCCTGTCCTGTCATTTCGAAATGAACGCCTCCAGGCCAACATCCTTCGGAATGAAGCACTTGCATGAAAGTTTTCACTTCTGACAAAATATTGTCAAAAGGCCGCGTTTTATAACCGGAAGCCGTCTTGATGGTATTGCCGTGCATCGGATCACATGACCAAACGACGTGGCGTCCGGCCCGTTTCACAGCGCGCGCAAGTGTCGGCAATCCCTTGGCGACTTTGTCATGGCCATAGCGCGCGATAAGCGTCATGCGTCCGGGCTCGTTTGATGGGTTCAACACGTCGAGCAGCTTCATCAGCTCATCCGGCTCCAGCCCCTCACCGACTTTCATCGCGATAGGGTTTTCAATGCCGCGGAAAAACTCGACATGGGCATGGTCAAGCTGACGTGTTCGATTGCCGATCCAAAGCATATGAGCCGACGTATCGTACCAACGTCCGGAAGTAGAATCGATCCGGGTCATGGCTTCTTCATAGCCGAGCAGCAAGCCTTCATGGGAGGTATAGTAATCCGTCTGCGCCATTTGCGGGATATTTTGAGCTGTCACGCCGCAGGCTGCCATGAAATCAAGCGAGTCGGAAATCTTATCCGCCATCTTCTTATATTTTTGGTCAGTCTTCGTGCCTTCAACAAACCCCAAATTCCACTTATGGATATTTTCGAGATTGGCATAGCCCCCGGTTGAAAAGGCGCGAAGCAAGTTGAGCGTTGATGCGCTCTGACCATAGGCTTTTAAAAGCCGCTTCGGATTGGGTGTCCGGCTTTTGGGGGAAAATTCCATGCCGTTAATGTTGTCGCCGCGATAGCTTGGCAAAGTGATGCCGTCACGCTCTTCAATCGGTGAGCTGCGCGGTTTGCCGAACTGCCCGGCGATCCTGCCGACTTTGACAACGGGCTGGCCTGCGCCGTAAGTCAGGACGACAGCCATTTGCATCATGACGCGGAACATATCGCGCAGATTGTCTGGGTGGAATTCTTTGAAACTTTCAGCGCAATCCCCGCCCTGCAACAAGAAAGCCTTCCCCAGAGCAACATCGCCTAACCGCTCTTTTAACCGGCGGGCTTCACCAGCAAAAACAAGTGGTGGATAGCCTTTTAGGGTGCTTTCAACAGACGTCAGGGCTTCGCTGTCCGGATAATCATCCGGAATATGTAAAGCGGGAAGTCCGCGCCAGCTTGAAGGTGTCCATCGTTTCTGCGTCATGGTCATAACTTTATATTTCTAGGTCGCCTCAAATACAATTTTGCGCGACTTATCAGTCCTGTCTTAATTTGACTAGAGGGTCTTTATCACGATTGCGACAGGCAAAGAGGCAAAAAATAACAGCGAACTGCAAATTTTCGGCGGGTTAAGGGAAATTTATTGCGCAAGATAGCGTTTTGGCAGGACAAGGCTGTTGTTTAGGGGAGGAAAGAACGTTTCCTCTAATCTCTCAAAGCTGCCCTTAAATATAGGGTCCCTGTGTAAACGGATAAAATAGCGGCGAGCCATAAGCAAAACAAACCAGAGAGTTTAGCAGCCAAAACGATATCCGGAATTACGGAATCTATGGGCAGATAGCTTTTTGCTAAAATCCATACGATCAAAATCGCAATGGCCAGCATTTCGAAAGCCGTTTTCCATTTGGCCAGATTTGTTGGCGGCATAGCTCGTCCTGCGAGCGCCGCATGTTCTCTGGCCCCGGAGACCAAAATGTCGCGAAAAACAATTGCGAGAGACGGAATTAAAAACCAGGGATTTCCGAGCGCCGCAATAGAGAAAGCAATAACGCAGCCCGCGACCAATAGCTTGTCTGCAATCGGGTCTATCATACGACCAAACCCGCTGACGACATTCCATTTCCGCGCGAGATAGCCGTCAAGGTAATCCGTGAAGGCGGCGAGGATGAACAGCCCCAGAAGGACCCAGGCTTTGGCTAAAAACAGATCCCATTTGAAAGCGAGCGATAATATGCCCGCAATGAAAAGGGGTACGCTCAGTATACGCGCAATGGTGAGCGCATTTGGCAACCAGTAGAGCGAGTGACGATCAGAAGGGTCCGTAGAATGGGTGTCAGACATTAAGCATCATTCGCTGTAAATTTGGTTCGGAAAATTCGAAAGGCGGTCACGACGCTTAAGACTGCGGCGATCCAAAGACAAATAACGCCAAAGACCCAAACCCAAGGAGAGCCGATATTCAGTAATCTGGAGGGGTCGTCGGCCGCTCGAAGCACATCGGTCATTTGCGAAAGCCAAGGCGCCGCCACAAGCGTGCAAATGGCTAAAACAGACATGCCAACTTTTGCATTGGAGAGTTTACTGTCTGGCCAGCCAAATTGACGAAGCTCCCGCCCTTTGAACAGACCGACCGCAATCTCCCGCAAAATCAAAACGAAGGCCGGAACAGCAAACGTCCAAGTCAAGAGATCTTCAGCGAGCATAACGATAATGAGCGCGATCAGAGTTCCAATAATGAGAATCGTATCCGCGATGTCATCTATCCATCCATATTTACGGTAAACAGAGCGCGAGGCACCGCCAAGATAGTCGTCAAATATATCTGTCAGGGCTGCCACTAAAAACAAGATAGAGGCAAAGACGGCCATTTTGGTCTCTGGCCAAGCCAAAATTATTACCGCCATGATAACGGGCGTCATCAAAATACGCACGAATGTTAGCCCATCCGCAAATGCGCCGCCCGCCTGTTTCGGGCTCATAGATGAACTATGCTGAGCTGTCACATTGTCTGGTCTCGACATGGTTTAATCTCCCTGCCCTGCCTTAACAGCTATCGTTCATGAAAGTAATCATAAATCGTTTTCGCCATGGCAGAACTCACGCCCTCCACCCGGGCAAGATCCGCCGCGGAAGCGCCTTTTACGCCCTTGGCCGACCCGTAATGCGCCAAAAGCGCCTTTTTCCGAGATGGACCGACACCAGGAATGCCGTCCAGGGGATTCGTTTTCATCGCTTTTTTCCGCCGCGCGCGGTGCGTGCCAATGGCGAATCTGTGGGCTTCGTCCCGTAAGCGCTGAAGGTAATAGAGAGCTGGGGTTCTGGACGGCAGGCTGAAGACCTCGCGGCCATTCATGAAAAAGTTTTCCCGTCCGGCGTTTCTATCTGGACCTTTCGCAATACCGACCAGAGTTGTGCGTTGTAAAACGCCCAATTCCCGCAAAGTGTCGGTAACGACAGAGAGCTGCCCCTTCCCGCCATCAATCAGAACGAGGTCAGGCCATTGCAAAGTATTGTCCTTAGCCAGTCTTGAGAACCTGCGGCGGAAAACTTCGCGCATCATGGCGTAATCATCGCCCGGTTCAGTTTCTGCGTCTTTAATGTTGAACGTTCTATAATCGCGCTTTTGAAACCCTTCCGGTCCTGCGACGATAAATGCCCCAATCGCATTCGTCCCTTGAATATGACTGTTATCGTAAACTTCTATCCGCTCCGGCGGCGCTTCCATTCCAAAGATTTCCTTCAACTCCGCCAAAAGCTTAGTCTGCGACGCAGTCTCGGCGAGTTTACGGCCAAGCGCTTCCTGCGCGTTTGTGACGGCTTGTTTGACCAACAGTCGTTTTTCACCCCGTTGGGGCTTCACTACCTCTATATTTCGCCCGGATTTAGCCGTTAAGGCCCGTTCCACTAAGTCATGGTTTGGAAGGTCTTCGCTCACAAATATCTGTTTGGGGATAGGTTTGTTCGTATAGAATTGCGCGATGAAAGCTTCCAATATCTCAGCGTTGCTCCGGTCACCTCCATGGCGCGGAAAATGACAGCTATTTCCCCAGTTCTGACCGGCCCGAAAGAAGAATACTTGAATACAACTTTGGCCCCCGCCGGAGTGCAGGCCAATAACATCCCCGTCAGAGAAAGTTGTGGGATTGATGCCCCCTGATTTGGTGGTTACTTTCGCCATAGCTTGAATTCGGTCTCGCAATTCAGCGGCTTTTTCAAATTCAAGCGATTTGGATGCGTCGTGCATTTCTTTCGAGAGTCTTTTTCGCAAACTATCTGACTTACCCTTTAGAAAGTCTTCGGCATCCGTGATGAGCCTGCCGTAGTCTTCGAGAGATATTTCGCCGGTACACGGCGCAGAACATCGTTTTATCTGATGTTGTAAACAGGGCCGGGTTCGGCCCTCGTAAATGCTGTCCGAACAATTTCGCAATCGGAAGGCCCTTTGCAACGTGTCCAATGTTCTGTTCACGGCGCCAGCACTGGCAAAGGGACCATAATAGTCTCCTTTGATATTGCGCGCTCCCCGGTGCTTCTTCACTTGCGCGGCCGGATGGTCTTTACGAACTAGAATATAGGGAAAGCTTTTATCATCCCGCAGCAAAATATTGTATCGCGGCTTCAGCCGTTTAATGAGGCTCGCTTCGAGCAAAAGAGCTTCAGTTTCCGTTTCGCAAACCACAAATTCCATCTCGGCAGTCGCGCGAATCATCCGTCGCAGACGCGTGGGGTGGCGATCGTATTTGGTATAAGCCGTTACGCGTTTCTTCAGGTCTTTGGCTTTACCGACGTAAAGCACGCTACCATGCTCATCTACCATACGGTAAACGCCAGGCTTGTTCGGTAAACGCGTTACATAATCTGCAATGCGCTTCGGTCCGGTCAGCGGCTTCTTTTTCTTGTCAGATATATCTGAGTCGGAGGATGACATGCCTCTTAGTTAGGCATTGTCTCCATCTATCGCAAATTGTTCGAGCACGGAAAGCTGCACGCGCTCAAGTGCAATCTGGTGAGTGGCGGCGAGAACGACTTTAGGCGCTTTCCCGGCTTTATGGGCTTCGCGCCAACGCTCCATGCAAAGACACCACTGATCTCCGGCGTTCAAGCCCGGAAAATTAAACTGCGGCATCGGCGTACTCAAATCATTTCCCTGGGCTTTGGAGTATTCGAGAAAATCATCAGTCATAACGGCGCAGACGATATGACGGCCCCGATCACTTGGGCCTGTTTCACAACATCCGTTTCTGAAAAACCCGGTCATTGGGTCTGTTGAACAGGGCTTGAGGGGCTTACCCAGGACGTTGAGGCTATCCGTCATTACCGACGCCTCAGAATTTCTACGCCGGCCACCTCGGCTTTTAGCAATGCCTGTGGTTTGGAAATTCGGACGGCGCAGCTTTGCACCCTCGGATCGTAACTCAGAGCCCATTCGGCAATCCGTTCTGCCAAAGTTTCAACGAGCTGGACATGAGCCTCGAGCGCAATTTCTTCGGCCTTCTCAGCCACGACGCCGTAATCCAAAGTTTCATGGAGACGATCATCTTTCGGTGTCTCCATTCCCGTCATATCCAATTCGATATCCAGAATGATCGGCTGTGTAGCTTCATATTCGTGCGGATGCACACCGATAGAGGCCAAAATTTGCAAGCCACGAACAAATATCCGGGTGGTCGGCTGGACGGCTTGTCTGTCCCGCAAACGTCGATAAATAGAGGAAGACTTCAACATATTATTCCTCACCAATCATCATGTCGGGGGTTTCCCAGCGTAAATGCTGCCCGCTATCAACAGCTAAAAACTGCCCTGTCACAGAGCGCGCCGCGAGCAGATACCGTACGGCTTGAAGCAATGTGTCTGGCGGGGAGCCATGACCGAGCAAAGTCTCCGACGCCTCTTTTTCAAATTCTTCTTTTGTTTGGCCGCTATTTTGTAAAACAGGCCCTGGCCCTATGGCATTTACTCTCACCTTTGGGGCGAAAGCCTGCGCCAAGGTCGTGGTCGCCCAGTGAAGAGATGCTTTGGATAAGGTGTAGGTAAAGAATTTGGGGTTGGGTTTTAAAACTCGTTGGTCGATCAAATTTATGATGGACCCACCCTCCTCGGACTGGTCAGCGAAATGTTGGGACAAAATGAGGGGCGCGCGCAGGTTCGCATTCATATGAAAATCATAAGTCGCGCGAGAAAAGTCTTGTGCGCTGTCGTTTTCAAAAGTCGACGCATTGTTAATGAGGGCCGTAATTGGACCGCCTGCGACGTCCGACGATCTTTCGATCAAACTATCGCATTCCTGCGGCACGGAGAGATTTCCTTGAACGGTGAAAGCCTCACCGCCAGTCTTATTTATCTTAGAGGCCAACTCGCTGGCTTTATCAGCGCTACGGAAATAATGGATAATGACGGTCCAGCCATCTTCCGCCAGTCCTTCGGCCAAAGCGGCGCCTACTCGCGCCCCGCCGCCGGTTATCAGAACCGATTTACGCATCTTTATCAACGACGTAACGCGCCCGTTCCCCGCAAGATGGGCGTCCGACTTCTACGCAGATTAATCCGCCAAGCTTTGGAGCGAGGCGTTCGTAAATCCACATCGCGATTTGTTCGAGGGCGGGCTGTTCCAAGCCTTCGACCTCATTGAGAAGGCTATGATCGAGAGGTTCTACGACCTCCTTGACAATTGTCTCGATTTTCCAGAGGTCACGAATCCAGCCCTTATCAGATTGAGGGTCACCACGCAGGACAACTTTGCCGTAAAAGCTATGACCGTGAATATGTTTGAACAGATCATTGGCATCCGGATGGCCGAAGTAATGGGCCGCTTCGAACTGGAAGTCTTTTTCGATTTCAAGGTAAGCGCTCATAAGTGAGTCCAGACGTCAGCCGCTTAGATCATGCTTCTGGCAATGGCCAAAAGATAGAGAACATATCCGGCCGTGAAGATGAAACCTGTTTTACGCCCGATTGGTTTGCGCGTCAGGACAAAGCCCAAAAGTGCAAAAGTAGCCGCGAGCATAATCCACATATCGAAGACAAACAAATTCCGCTCTACCAAGACTTCGCCCGACATGGCCGCCGCCCCTGTCACAGCGAGGGAGTTGAAAATATTGGAGCCCAGTACGTTGCCGAGCGCGACTTCTGAATGCCCCCGATAAGAGGCGATCACAACTGTCGCGATTTCCGGGAGCGACGTCCCGATCGCCACAATGGTCAGTCCAACAATTGTTTCCGAGACATTAAACCCGAAAGCGATCTCTTGAGCATTCTCGACAATCAACCAGCCGCCGAGTACTAACCCGATAAGGCCAAAAAAGACCCAAGCGAGAGACACGAAAAGATTGACGGGAAGGCCGCCCTGCCCCTCATCAAGCTCCGCCATTTCTTCGAGTATTGGATCGTTTGCGCCGGCTCTTGCCAAAGTAAACATCCAGGTCAGATAAATCAGGATGCCCGTAAAGAGCAGAGCGCCTTGCCAAAAAATAAGCGGGTTATGGATAAAGGCCAGCGCAACAAGCAACACAGTCGCCATCAGACAGAATAAACTATTCCGGGCCACGCCGCTAACGTTTGTCGGGATCGCCATGATAATCGCCGGCAAGCCAAGCGCTAACAGAATATTGGCGATGTTCGAGCCGACAACATTACCCATCGCCAGTGTTCCGACGCCGTCGAGTACCGCCTGCACGCTGACAACCATCTCTGGAGCCGAAGTACCGAAAGCAACAATAGTCAAGCCGACAATCAGGGATGGAACACCCCAATGCCGTGCGAGCGCTGCCGCTCCGCGCACCATGAAGTCACCTGCAACCAGCAGGAGAACAATGCCTAACAATAATAATCCGAAAGCCAGAAACATGGTTCAGATCACGGTTTCAGATTTAATCGAAACGTTTATAGTCAAGAAAATTCAATCCGCCAAAAATGATAAAGACGAGAGCAAAGGCAAACAGAGCCGGATTAAGGGTAAACAGACCAAAAATGCTGATACCGGATTGAATAAGTGAAATCATGAGTTTCATCCCTAATTCGAGTCGACCGCCTTGAGGCCTCTCTTACAAACATTGCAGGCTCTATAAACGGGTTAGACTAAAATGCCAACTGCACTATGATACGTTTACAGTGAAAGAAAGAGAGGTTTTATGGCTAAGATTTTGGGCGTAGGCGGGGTGTTTTTGCGCTGCAAGAATGTGAAAGCTTATCGGACATGGTGGACTGACGTCATGGGTCTCGACATTACAGATTGGGGGACATTTGAATGGGAGCGCACATCGAAGTCACGTTCGATGCTCAGCCCCTTCCCTGATGAATCTGATTATTTTGGCCCGTCATCAGAACGCGTCATGATCAACTTGCAGGTTGAGGACGTCCCGGCTCTGATAGAAAGGGCGAAAACAGGCGGCGCTGAAATCGTCGGAGAGATCGAACCGACCGAATATGGAACTTTTGGCTGGTTTATAGACCCCGAAGGATACAAGATAGAGTTATGGGAAGCGCCTACTGTGACCCCAAATTAAAAAGGAAATATTATGTTTGGAATGATTCCGTTTGCAAAAGCTGCCGGTAAAGGTCTCGGCAAGTTATTCGGTAAGGATAAAGATGAAGCCGAAGAGACTATAAAGAAAGAGGTCGACAATCACGGCTTGGATAGCTCTGGGGTGGATATTCGTCTCGGAGAAGACGGTACGATCGACATCAAGGGCGAAGCTGTCAGTCAGGAAATGAAAGAAAAAATCATTCTCGCCGTAGGAAATATTGAAGGCGTTGGCGGCGTGAAAGATGAGGCGACGGCTAAAATTGAAGGTCGCGAGTCTCAGTTCCATACAGTTGTGAGCGGCGACACATTATCCGCCATCTCTAAAAAATATTATGGAACGTGGAAACTCTATCCAGAAATTTTTGAAGCGAATAAGCCAATGTTGTCTGACCCCGACAAAATTTACCCTGGTCAAGTCCTTCGCATTCCAGCCCTCAACACGGCGAGTTCTTAGGCAATAAAAATAAAAGTTAAAAAGCGGGCCTTCGTAAAGAAAGCCCGCTTCGTTAAAACATCTCCGCCAATGCGCCAAACGGAGACATCCACATTTATACCGACAGACAGAGTCGCGGGACACCGACAACTCTGCCTGCATGGATATTCGCGCCCACATAATATCCACTTTCAAGACTGAATTTAAAACACAAAACTATCCCCAACACCCTTACAGATGGTCTTGTCTGAGCCTTTGTGTCTCACCCTATTGGAGCAAGACAAGACACACCCACATAGCGTGCAACAGACAAGTTTGGCGATGTTTTGTGCCAGCCTCTAACCAGTCAAAGCTTGTAAAAAGGATAACCTTGACCAGTGATTTATCGTTTCGCAGGTTTGGGCCGAAAAAGTCCTGTTGGTTCGCTGATATATTTCTTAGGTTTTTCTTAGGTTGCGCCTTTCGGTAGTATTTCCTATAGAAAATGGTCAGTTACGGTCAAAATCCGGATTATTTAATTTTACTTCTTCGAAAAGCCTCCCCCCATGAAAACGGCTAAGATTGGAAATGCGCAAGTAGACTTCGACGCGCTCACCATTGAGAGCTTCAAAGGTCGCATCTCGGTCGAGCCAAAAGTCATGAAACTTCTCGCCGTTCTATCGGAGAAGCCGCAGACAGTATTTTCTCGAGAAGAGCTAATTACCGCGGTATGGGGCGTAGACTTTGGCGGAGATGAACGCTTGTCCCGGGCCATTTCTCTGCTCCGTAAGGCGTTGGGCGAAAAAAAGGATCAGCGTCGCTATATAGAAACTATTTCGCGCAAAGGGTATCGACTGGTTGCGTCTGTCGAAGACTGGGTGCCCTCCTCTGATGCGCCGCAAGTTAGCTCTGAGCCCGTCGAAAACGCCGTGGTTCGCTCCCCTTCAGCCACAATAAAATCTATCAAGGCCTTCCCAAAAAAACAAAAGCGTCTGGGGTGGATAGGGGCCGGAGCCGCGGCCGCCACCGCCGTTTTCATGGTCATGGGCATTCAGGCGTCGAAGCCCCAAAACCTGCCTGTGAATGAGAATATGCGGCAGGGACTACATGGCATTCACTATTTCTCGCACGCTGGCGCCATAGATAAAGCACAAGAATCGTTTTCAAATATATTAGCGAAGAACGGAGAACATGCGGGGGCCAGCGCCGGACTCGCCCTTTCGCTTATCCGCGAATACACCGCCGAAGAATCTGACCCTGCCTTATTGAAACAAGCTGAGGGTGCGGCCCGCCAAGCGTTGGAGTATAATGATCAGCTCGCACTTTCCCACATTGCTCTTGGCTGGGTCAAAGAATTTCAAGGGGATTTGGACACAGCGTCCAAACATTTGGGCCAAGCCGATATTTTGGACCCTGATAACGTGCTTATCCTAGAAAGCCGCTATCGGATCTCCGGGAGAGAAGGAGATATGCAAGGCGCGGAAGCCACTCTTAGAAAAGGAATAGATTTATATCCGGATAATCCGATCTTTCCGAGTTATGCGGCTGACCTATTCGCATATATGGACAGTCTTGATGACGCTGAGGACATGGCTAGGAAAGCTATCACTCTCGACGCTGAAAACTCACGCAGCTATTCGCAGCTGGCTCAAATTCTCCATCGGCAGGACAAAACAGTCGAAGCGATTAAGGTTTTACAGGACGGGCTGAAAATCCATCAGAACGCTTCGCTCTATAACAATCTCGGCACATACCTATTTTTTCAGGGCCAGTATGAGATGTCGGCCAATGCTTTCGAAAAAACTCTTGAGATTGAAGGGAATTCTCACTCCCCTCTTTACTGGGCCAATCTGGGGGATGCCTATCGCTGGGTTCCTGGAAAAGAAAAAGAGTCTCAAAAGGCTTACACTCGAGCCCTCCAGCTGTGGGAAGCTGACCTGGAAGTTGCCCCCGAGGATCTTAATACGAAAAGCCGCATGGCGCTCTATAATGCAAAATTAGGCCACTCGGACAAAGCCTCTGCTTTTCTTGACCAGTTAGAGGGACGAAATTCTCTCAATTCAATCTATTACTACCGGGCTATGGCGACGGCCGAGATTATAGGCGACAGAAAGTTCGCTCTCTCAATGCTCGAAAAAACTTTAAAGTCGGGTTATCAAAAAACTGAGGTTGAGAATGACCCAGAATTAAAGCTTTTACGCGAAGATACTAATTATCACTTGATGATGGCCAGTTTGGAAAACTGACTTCCCTACAAAACTCACTTGATCACACATTTACAATGGGCGCTTATGACTGACTATACTTTAGAACTCGAATTTGACGTGAACCAAGTCACGCGAAGTCTCCAATATAAATTTTCTTCGCCTGAAGGATCGCCTGAAGTGCCCCAAGGCGCTCTTGCTGGAACCTATCATTTCAACGCCGGAGATACACTCGGCCTCAAAATAACCGCCACGGGAAATTCCTCCGACGATATCGGCGTGTCCGTCACTGATTGCACCATCATTTCTGTTGGGACGTCGAGTGTGGGAAAGTATGATTTGTCACCGTTTAGCAGAGAGTCCGCGGCCTCCAAGGTAGATCGCTGGGCTCCGCCGACGGCCTCCAAATCTGCGCCTGACCGAATGAAGGTGATTGTCGAAAGTGATATGATCTTGCCTGTCTCTGCAAAGAACGGCCAATGGAAGATTTCTGGATATCTATCTGTCGGCCTCCGTATTGCAGGCGAGAGCTATAATCGTCTCTTTTTCTTTGACCCCGAAGGATCAACAGGCAATGGCGGCGGACATAGTTTCCCGTAGGGATTTATAAAAGACAGAGGCGGCGCTGTTTTCGATGCGGCGGAGAGAGAGAACCGCTATACCATCGAAAAGAGCAACCGCCCTGCTACGTGCCCCAATTTGCAAAGTCTCGGATGACGGGCGAATCAGGGGGGACGCACGCAAGTCTTGTTATAGAATAACACGGTTGAACAGAAACTGAACGCGCCTGTTGTCAGAGGTTCATCTAACTGACAGCTCCGTAATCATGTTGCGGGCAATGAAAAAGCCTCCGATTAGGAGGCTTCTCGAAAAATATAGTTATATACTTAAAGGTCGTCGCAGCGGGTCAGGACGACTGATTAGACTTTGTTGAGGCAGGCTTCTTCGCCCCTGTTCTCGCTGTCGCAGATCTTTTGGCAGATCCTTCTTTCTCCGCAGAAACGGTTTTTTTCGCGGAGCCAGGTTTCTTGGCAGATGTGGTCTTCTTGGCAGCAGGTTTTGTGCCTTTTCCTTGTTTCAACGCTTCAATTTCCGCGAGGGCTTTGTCTAGCCGCGCTTTCAAAACTTCATGTTCGTCCCGGCTTACCAAATCCATATCAGCTATGAACTTTTCTGCCTGAGAACGAGACATGGCTTTGACTTCATCGCCGACGCCTTTGAGCGCCCCAGCGGCATTTGTCAGGAAATTTGAAATATCATCGAGAGGGCGAGATTTGCTTTGCATCACTTTGGCCTTTTATACGGAGTTTGGCTTTGATTCATAGATAGGGACGGGTTAGACGCTTTTCCAGATGTTTGAGTCCTTATCAAAGGCAAATAATGTCTTGAACACATTAAATTGGCAGGGTTTGCATGATTTTGGCATTGATATCTGACTTTCAGGCAATTGTCTTTCCGACCTGGCTAAGCGACGAAGCTTTTTCTATCGGGCCGCTCTCGGTCAAATGGTACGGTCTGGCTTACCTCGTGGGTGTGTTCGGGGCCTATTATTACGCCAACCGCCTCTGCCAACGCAAAGATATCTGGATTGCCAACGGAGCAACGCGTCTACCGGAGGTCGTACCCACGAAAACCATGTTGCAGGATCTGATGTTCTATTGTCTGCTCGGCATCATTATCGGCGGACGGCTCGGGTACATTCTATTCTATTCCACCTCGACAATTTGGGAAGCGCCGCTGGACATTTTTAAAGTCTGGACAGGCGGGATGAGTTTCCACGGCGGCTTTCTCGGCGTTGTCGCCGCCTGTGCCTATGCGAGCTGGCGCACCAAAGTTTCCAAACTTCGCATCGGCGATATGGCAAGCGTCGGCGCGCCGATTGGTTTGGGTTTGGTCAGGCTCACAAATTTCGTCAATGAAGAGCTTTATGGCCGCGTCACGGATGTGCCTTGGGCGTTTATATTTTCTACCGCCCCGGATTCGCAACCCCGTCACCCGAGCCAGCTTTATGAAGCCTTTCTCGAAGGATTTGTTCTCTGGCTCATCCTACGTATTCTTTGCACAAAATTTAAAGCGCTGACGAAGCCGGGCGTCGTATTTGGCGCGCTCATGTTCTTTTATGGTATTTTCCGCTTCAGCGTCGAGTTTGTCCGGACGCCGGACAATATCCCTCAATTTGGCACCTACCCCCTTATTGGCGAACTGACGCGCGGCATGGCTTACTCCCTGCCTATGATTTTAGTCGGCGGCGTCTTAATGGTTTGGGCGTGGAAACGCTCACCCGTTTCGCCGAAACGCGTGGCTGATCCCGAGACTGCTAAACCTCAAAAATGAGTACGAAGCTTGAAGACCGAATAAAGGCGCTGATAAAATCGACAGGCCCTATCAGCGTGGCCGAATATATGACGCTCTGCCTGCTTGATCCGGTGGACGGATTTTATCCCACCCGCGACCCTCTCGGCAGTGCGGGGGATTTTATTACCGCCCCGGAAATCAGCCAGATGTTCGGCGAAGTTCTAGGGCTATTCGCCTTACAGAGCTGGATGGATATGGGTAAGCCCGATCCGTTTTTCCTAATAGAACTTGGCCCCGGACGCGGCGTGATGATGAGCGACATGCTTCGCGCGGCCTCTCTCGATGAAGGTTTCAAAAAGGCTGTGCGGGTTGTCTTAATAGAGGCCTCCTCCGCCCTAGAGGCTGTGCAGGGACAGACGCTCGGACATCTGGGTTTCCCGGTTCAATGGGTTACAAGCATTGAGGCCGCGCCAGCCGGTCCGTCCTTGGTCATCGGCAATGAATTTCTCGACTGCCTTCCAATACGGCAGTTCGTGCAACGCGATCCTTTCGCCGGAAAAGATGGCTGGCATGAACGCCATGTTGGATTAGATGAGGATGGCCGCCTCCGGTTCGAGATTGGGCCGGAGCCGATTGGCGCAACAGCGAAAAGTTTTATCCCTGACGCGCAAAGCGAAGCCCGAAAAGACGAACTCTTAGAAACCTGCCCTTCCGTCCACCAAATCATCGAGACGCTAAAAGCGCGATTTAAAGAGCATCCGGGGCGCGCGCTCTTTATCGATTATGGCCCAGAGATCACAGAATTTGGCGACACGCTTCAAGCGCTCAAACGGCATGAAAAAATCGGCGTCTTCGAACTCCCGGGCGACAGTGATTTAACCGCAAGGGTGGATTTCCAGACCTTAGTCGAAGTATCACAATCCCATGAACTGACAACGAGTGGCCCTGTCACGCAGCGAGAACTTCTCTCTAAACTTGGGCTGGAAATGCGCGCTGTCGCCCTCGCCCGTGCGCAGCCTGATTCAAAAGCTGTCATAGCGCGGCAACTTCATCGCCTGACGGATGAAGCGGAAATGGGAGAATTGTTCAAGGCTGTGTCCCTACAGTCCCCGGGCCTGCCTTCACCGCTAGGATTTCGACAATGACCCCTCCATTTAAGACCCACCCTCAGTTGACGTTTTGCCACGGATTTTTTGGTCGGCAAGGCGGCTTGTCTGAAGGGATCTACGAAAGTTTGAATGCGGGGGAGCGCTCGGACGACAGCCCAATGGATGTCGCTGAGAACCGCAAGCGGATATCAGATGCTCTCCAAGCTGAACACCTCGTCAGCCTTCATCAAATCCATTCGGATCAGGTTGAAATCATCTCAGCCCCCCCCTCTTCTCCTTTAAAAGCTGACGGCCTTGTCACCAAGACAAAGGGCCTTGGTCTCTCCGTTCTATCCGCCGATTGCGGCCCGGTCTTATTTGAAGACGCCGAAGCAGGGGTCATCGGTGCGTGCCACGCTGGTTGGCGCGGGGCGCTTGGCGGGATTGTGGAGAGCACCGTCGCCGCAATGTGCGAGGTCGGCGCCTCCCCCGCTAATGTCTCTGCGGTGGTGGGCGCGTGTATTAGCCAGCCCAATTATGAAGTCGGGGACGCCTTCAAATCAGAGTTCATGGACATTGACGAGACATTTGAGCGGTTTTTCAAAGATAGCGCAAAAGACATACCGCATTTTGACCTCCCGGGGTTTGTCCTGTCGCGCCTGAGAGCAAGCGGCATCGAAAACTGCGCTTGGCTCGGAGACTGCACTTATGGTCAGTCAGAGGACTATTTTAGCTATCGCCGGAACACCCATGAGGGGCTGGAAGGCTATGGACGTAATCTTTCTGTCATAATCCGCAGGTGAATCACCTCTCAGCTCTAGACTCACCTGATTCGCGCCCCTAAGACGCCCCTAACACGACCGAGCCTACCGGCGTTTTGCCAGCGGCTCTTGATACGGATAAAATCGCATGAAACTGATCAGCGGCACGGCCAATGAACCTCTCGCCCGGGGCATCGCCGATGTTCTCGACATTCCGCTTACCTCTGTTGATATAGAACGGTTTCGGGATCAGGAAATTTTTGCAAAGATTAACGAAAATGTGCGAGGAGAGGATATTTTCCTCGTCCAGCCGACATCTGCTCCGGCCAATGACCATTTGATGGAACTTCTTATCCTGATTGACGCGCTCGTCCGGGCGTCGGCGCAACGTATCACGGCTGTAATCCCTTATTTTGGGTATGCCCGTCAGGACAGAAAAACTGGCGGACGGACGCCGATTTCGGCCAAACTCGTTGCCAATCTGATTTCTAAGGCAGGCGCCCACCGCGTTCTGACCGTTGATCTTCACGCCGGACAAATTCAGGGATTCTTCGACATTCCGACCGATAACCTTTTTGGTCAGCCCGTTTTTGTAAATGACATCAAAGATCGTTTCACAGCGTCTGACCGAGAAAATTTGTTGTTTGTCTCTCCTGATACCGGCGGCGTGGTCAGAACCCGCGCTATCGCCAAAATGTTCAATGCCGATATCGCTATTGTCGACAAACGCCGACCCAAAGCCGGCGAATCAGAGGTCATGAATATTATCGGTGACGTCGCGGGCCGAACCTGCATTCTGTATGATGACATCATCGATTCTGGCGGGACGCTCTGCAACGCGGCCAAGGCGCTCAAAGATCACGGCGCGAATTCGGTCTCTGCCTATATCACCCACGGCGTTTTGTCCGACCCGGCAGTGGAGCGCATAACTAAGTCAGAGCTAACCGAAGTCGTTATCACCGACACAATCGCGCAACCAGATGCCGTCAAAGGTTGCGCCAAGATTCGCGAATGCTCTACGGCCACCCTGCTCGGCGAAGCTATCCGCCGCATCGCCAATGACGAAAGCGTCTCAAAACTGTTTAGTTAAAGCGGTTTGCAGGTGGTAAAGCCTGCATTTTTGCTTTATGCCCCCTTGCGCCCCCTCTCGGCTTTGCTTATAGAGCGCGCGACTTTACGCGTGTTTTGCGAGAGACAGATAAATGGGCCGCCCCGATGGCGGCTTTGTCTTTTTTAAGCGGCCCGCCGATTGACCATTAAAGGACGAAGACAATGAGTGTTGTTCTGGACGTAGATATCCGTGAAAATTCTGGTAGCGGGAATGCCCGTGCCGCCCGCCGTAATGGCTTTGTACCCGGTATTGTGTATGGGGGAGACGAAGCGCCTGTTTCTGTTTCTTTCAAATATAATGAAGTTCTGAAAGCTTTAAACTCCGGCCAATTCCTGCAATCCATGATCGAAATTTCGCATGACGGCAAAAAGCAAAAGGTTCTGACCAAAGACGTTCAGTTCCACCCTGTCAGCGACATGCCTGTCCACGTCGACTTGTTCCGCGTTACAGACAAAACCATCATCGAAGTCGAAGTTTCTGTAAACTTCATCGGCGAAGAAGAGTCCCCTGGCCTGAAAGAAGGCGGCACACTCAACGTTGTTCGTCACGCTATCGAAGTAAAATGTCCAGCGGGTGAAATTCCTGATTCGATCGAAGCTGACGTGTCCAAGTTGGAAATTGGCGATACATTGCACATGTCTGATGTGAGTTTGCCGAAAAACGTCAAACCCTCTATCACAGATCGTGACTTCACTATCGCCACCCTTATCGCGTCCCGCGCAATGGTCGAGGAAGATGATGAAGCGGCTGAAGGCGAAGACGGCGAAGAAACTGCCGCAGACGAAGTTCCTGCCACCGAGCAGACTGACGAAGACTAAACACTTTGTCGTGGTTTGGCAGACTGTTCGCTGGCAAACGGCGAACAGCGGAGCCTGACATGCAAATCTGGGTAGGCCTTGGTAATCCCGGCGGAAAATATGCCGGGAACCGTCATAACGTAGGTTTTATGGCGATTAACGCCATTGGCGATGATCATAACTTTTCTACGCCTAAAACCCAATTCAAGGGCCTTGTCCGCATGGGTCAGTTTGGCTCGCAAAAAGTTCTGCTCTTAAAGCCGACCACCTTTATGAACGAGTCCGGCCAGTCCGTTCAACAAGCCATGCAGTTTTACAAAGTGCCTTTGGAAAACGTTACCGTTTTCCATGACGAGCTGGATTTGGACTTTGGCAAAGTCCGCTTGAAAGTTGGCGGCGGCATAGCTGGCCATAACGGCCTTCGCTCTATCAAACAACATTGCGGGAACGAATATCAACGCGTGCGCATCGGCATAGACCATCCGGGTCACAAGGATAAAGTCCATAGCCATGTTCTTTCTGACTTCCGAAAAGACGAAGAGAATATGCGAGACGACATTCTAAATGCATTTGCAAAATACGCTGATCTCCTCGCGAGCGGACAGCCGGATCTGTTCCAGACCCGCGTAAGTGAATATATAAAAGGATAAACCCATGGGTTTTAAATGCGGTATTGTCGGACTTCCGAATGTCGGAAAGTCCACACTTTTCAATGCACTCACGAAAACAGCGAATGCACAGGCGGCGAACTATCCGTTCTGCACGATCGAACCTAATGTCGGCGATGTTGCCGTGCCTGAACCGCGCCTTGATAAAATCGCGAAAATTGGCGGCTCGGCTCAGATCATTCCGGCCCGTATGAATTTCGTCGATATTGCAGGCCTCGTGAAAGGCGCGTCGAAAGGCGAAGGCATGGGCAACCAGTTCCTTGGCAATATTCGCGAAACTGACGCCGTGGTGTATGTCCTTCGCTGTTTTGAAGATGACGATATCACCCATGTCGACGGCCGTATTGACCCGATGTCAGACTACGAAACGATTGAAACAGAGCTTATGCTCGCCGATCTGGAAAGCCTTGAAAAACGCAAGCCGGGCCTAGAGAAGAAACTCAAGCAAAATGACAAAGACGCTCTCCAGACCATGCGCTTGATCGAAAAAGCGATCGCTATTCTCGAAGACGGCAAACCTGCCCGTGTTGCCGAAATTGACGAAGACGATAAGAAAGCCTGGAGAATGCTTCAGCTGCTGACCGCAAAACCCGTTCTTTACGTGGCAAATGTGGATGAAGAGAGCGCCGCGACAGGGAATAAGTTTTCTGAAAAAGTTGTCGAACACGCGAAATCTGAAGGCGCGCAATCCGTCATTATTTCTGCGCAAATTGAATCTGAAATGGCCGTTTTAGACGATGAAGAGCAGGCAGAGTATTTAGACGCCATCGGACTAGAAGAGCCAGGTTTGAACCGCCTTATCCGCGCCGGATACAACTTACTGGACCTGCAAACCTATTTCACCGTTGGCCCGAAAGAGGCCCGGGCGTGGACGTTTAAACATGGCTGGACCGCGCCGAAATGCGCCGGCGTCATTCATGGGGACTTTGAAAAAGGCTTTATCCGCGCTGAAACCACGGCTTATGACGATTTCGTCGAGAATAACGGCGAACAAGGCGCAAAAGAAGCCGGCAAAGTCCGCCAAGAAGGCAAGGAATATCTTGTCAAAGACGGCGATATCATGCTGTTCAAATTCAACGTTTAAGCTTCGCCGCCTGCCCTAATGCCCGGCATATCCAATTAGGACTGAGACCGGGCATCCCGCCGCTTTCAACTTTTCAGCCCCGCCAAGGTCCGGCAGGTCGACAACGAACGCGGCGCTCACAACCTCCACATCACAGCGGCGTAAGAGGTTTAGAGCTGCGATAGCGGTTCCGCCCGTCGCGATGAGATCGTCGATCAACATTACGCGCTGTCCGGCCTCTATATCATCGACAGAGACTTCCAGACTGTCCTTCCCATATTCCAGGTCATAATCCTCAGAGATAATTTTTCCGGGCAATTTGCCTTTTTTGCGGACCGGAATGAAGCCAAGCCCCAAAGCGGACGCTACGGCAGCGCCGAATATAAATCCCCGAGCGTCAATTCCAGCCACTGCGTCCAGACCCTCATAAGTCACGCCTGACACCATTTTATCAATCGCCACATTAAAGGCGACCCGGCTGGCAAGGAGGGGCGTAATATCCCGGAACATGATCCCTGGTTTGGGATGGTCGGGAATAGTCCGAATATAGTCTTCCAACTTTAACATTATAAATTCACTTTTTCGGTCTCTGGCAGAACATGCTCTTCCATAAAGGCTCGGCTTTCCCACTCCAGATAATCCTCATCACTCATCAGCTCTGAGATGTAGGTGTCCGAACGCGTAGTGCGCGGTAAATCATAGCTAGCAAAACGCGTGGCCACGGGCGTGTAGAAGGCATCCGCTATCGACCATTCATTGAACAGGAACGGTCCGTCATGGCGGGACAGTAATTCGTCCCAAAGCTCACAGATTTTGGCGGCCTCTTCCAAACAATCTTGCGGCATTTTCCCCGAAGTCCGGCGCCGTAAATTCATTGGCGCTTCGCGGCGGATGGCCGCAAATCCAGTATGCATCCGCTCTACCGCGTCGCGGGCCAATTGTTTTTGGCCCTCATCTTTAGGCCATAAATTCGGAACAGCTTTGGCCGCGAATTCACAAATTGCGAGACTGTCTGGGAGGAAGTCGTCGTTCACCTTCAAAACAGGCACGGTGCCTTCATCGGACAGCGCCAGCAATTTGTCCTTATATCCTGGCACATCCAAATCTATGACTTCTTCTTTAAACGGAAGCTCCGCCTTCCGAAGAACCATCCAAGGCCGCATAGACCAGGACGAGTAATTATAATTTCCGATATAGAGCGTCAGTGCTGACATAATTATTTCCCCAATAATTTCAGTGCCGTAAGGAGCTTTTCTTTATCCGCAGTAAACCCGCTTCTGATCCAAAGAGCTTCCAGCGCTTTCAGCGCTTTACCCATTTTCGGCCCGGGTTCAACCCCGGCGGCTTTCAGGTCCTTCCCCGATAAAGGAAATTCAGGGCGCTCCCAATCCGAGGCCATCTTTGCAAAAGCCGCCCAACGGGCCAATTTCACAGGGTCGCTTTCCCCGGCCGCCCGCAAACGCGTTCGATCCAAAATGGTGTGTTTCCCCGCACGGTAAAGCGCGGCCTGTCGGTCTCTCTCCGATAAGTCCAACGACAAAGCTTCGTTATCTTCTGCCCAATTCCGCAGACGCTTCGTCTCCGCTCCTGACATTTTTAGGCGCTTACACAAAAGCGCCATTTGTAGAGGTTCTCTCGCGCTCATGGCCATGAGCCGGAGCAACGGATCAGGCTCCATACCCTCTCTCGCCTCTAAGGCTAAAAGCCGGTCGAGCCCGTCAACATTATTGGCTTCAGGGAGGACAACCTCCAACACATCATTTGTGAGCATGATATGAAGCGCTCGGGACGGCGCACGCGCGAGCAATAGTTTCTTGATTTCCGACCAGACACGCTCAGCGGAAAGTCCTTTTATGCCGGACCGATTCACCCGGCACGCTTTCAGGGACGCCGCATCCACTTTTGAATCGCCTCCATACCAGGCCAGAAACCGAAAAAACCTCAGAATACGAAGATAATCCTCTTTGACCCGTGCATCGGCTTCGCCGACAAAGCAAAGGCGGCGGGCTTTTAAATCGTCTAGCCCCTGTCCAGTTGGATCAAATACCTGTCCGCCCTGATCGGCGTAGAGCGCATTAAAGGTCAGGTCCCGGCGCTGCGCATCTTGCGCCCAGTCTTGCGTAAAGGTCACGACGGCGTGACGGCCATCCGTCTCAATATCCTGCCGTAGGCTTGTGATTTCATACGGTTTTCCATGAAGGATAGCTGTGACTGTGCCGTGAGCGACGCCTGTTTCGATATAGCGAATGCCAGCGGCCTTGAGTGCCGCCATCACATCGCCAGGCTCTAGCGCGACGGCCAAGTCTGTATCCGTGACAGCTTCGCCCCAGAGGGCATTCCTGACGCAGCCACCGACAAATCGTAGGCTGCCCGCGGGAAAAGCGTTAAACAAAGGCGTCATGGCTTTGTCTCTCATCCACGGGAATTTTACTGGGTTAAGGTCTGTCATAGGGGTGACCCTATCTTAGAGACCGAGCGCGTCCATGGTTTTTTCACCAAAACCCCGATAGTTCTCAGGAAACCCCGTTTCTGAGAGACCGTTCTCCGCCGCTAAGACGGATAACAGGCTCCTGCCCCGTGTCGGGGTTTTGGGCTCCAACGCGTATAGGGGATGGCGAAAGGCTTCCCGAGCATCGACGAATCCCCACCCTTCCTTCTTCAGTGCTGAAAGAACGTCTTCCAGAAAGAGCCCATTCAGTAAGGTATGATGCCCCAGTAAGGTATGCGGCAGATCAGAATAACCAAGCTTTTCCGCCAGCGCTTGAAAATGTTTGGCCAAGGTCACCACCATCTCGACGTAATAGGCCTTATACGCCGATATATCCGCCGACGGGTTCGATCGAAGCCGACGTTCCAAGCGGGACGCGGTGTACCAGTCAATTGTATCAATGGTCACTGGCGCTGCGCGGAAGCCATGGCGGGCCAGAAAACGTCTGTAGTGTTCAATTTTGCTCGGCTCTCCGCCCTCGGCCAGAAAGGGAAAGCGGAATATCTTTTCATATCCAGCATAGTTGGACATCAGTTCGTCATTTTTAAGAATGTCGGCCTCTATGACCTTTATATCTTCATCCGTCGAATTCATGTGGGCGTAGGTGTGATTGCCCAGCAAGTGGCCGGCGTCGGACCAGCTTTGGACCACCTGATCGCCAATTTCATTATTGACGAATTGCCCTGTCACAAATCCTGCAGCCTTGTGGTCGTGTTTAGCGAGGGCGTTTAGAATTCGCTCATTTCTTTCTAAGGGCGTTAGGACTTCGGCAAAATCGAGATTGAAATCATCCATTGTCACGGCCAGGCGAGGACGCGTATTTGTGACGATATTCGGGGCGCAAGCCACAAACCCGGACGCGGCAGCGCCAAGCAGAAAACTTCTGCGTTTCAAGAGCTTACAGCCGCAGGGTAAAGTCGTTCATAAATTCTATAAATCATCATCGCCGTCATTCCCCAAATATTGCGGTGCACCCGATCAGGTCCGTCATACGGCATGTCTATAAGACGGTGGTCTCTACCGTCAAAGAAAACCTCGCGCGGTTTATGAGAGGCCGGATTCATTAAAAAGCTCATCGGAACCTCGAATATATCTTCGACCTCTCCCGGATTGGCTCTCATGACGGCGCCGGGCCGAAGCACGCCCACAAAGGGGGTGACGCGGTAGGAACTGACCGCGTCAAAAGATGACAAACGACCTATCAAGGTTATGTCGCTAAAACCAACTCCGATTTCTTCATCTGTTTCGCGGATTGCGGCGTCTTCAACGGTTTCGTTAGGTTCGCGTTTTCCGCCAGGGAAGCTAATCTGTCCTGGGTGAGACGGCATGGTCTCCGGGCGCTGGGTGAGTACCACATGCCAGCCATTGGACCGCTCGACCAATAACGCAAGGACGGCGGCGACTCTCTGCCCTTCGCGTTTCACCGCATCGGAGCCGTCCGTTATTTCGACAGGCAAAAGCACATCGCTTAAGGCCGAAATAACTTCCGTCTCGCTCGCCGCTTGCCAATCCATGACTAGACGTGGTGCGCACCTGCGGGGCCGAGTGGGAAGAAAGCTCCTCCTGCCCAAATTCCGAGTTGCTCGCCGTCATCTGTTTTTCGGGTGACAGCTCGATCTACTAGCTCGTAAAATACAGGCCGGGCCATTGCGGCCTCTAATCGTCCGCGAACCGTCACAAACGGCGACGGCTCCATTGTTTCTTTATCCGTCTCGACCCGTATCGGCGTGTCAGGTCCAGCCTCTACCACGTCGTCAAGATTAGTCGTGAAAAAGACGCGCTGGTCCTTTCCTTCTCCTTCGATATCCACGCGGACCGCAATGAAGTGCGCCCGCTCAACCGTTATTTCTATTTTCTCGACGGGCGTGACGAGATAGGTTTTGCCGTCTTCGTCTTTGCGCAAAATAGAGGCAAAGAGCTTTACCAAGGGTAACCGCGTGACCCGCGCTCCCTCATGCCACCAAGACCCATCGGGCTTGATGATCATATCCATCTCCCCGCAGTTTTCGGGGTTCCACTGTTCGACCGGGCGTTCGCCCTCCTCGGTGTTTTTCAGCGCGTCGAGCAAATCCTGTAAAGAGAACTGCGACTTACCGCCATTTAACGGGATTTCCATAGACTTTCGTCCTAGCGTCATTCAGGGTTTTCTGTGTGAATCACAGCTTTGTCATAGCGGATGATTCCGCAAGACTTAATTGCATTACGCATGATAAGCCCAAACCGTTTCCAGTAAGCGCCCGAAAGGGCAGTGGAAATTCGAAATAAGACGTCCGTTAGGACAGAGACATTATTGGATAAGCCAGAGACATATGACCGCAATGAACACTTCCCTTCCCGCCGGAAAAAATATCGAAGCTGATGCTAAGAAAGCGATTGGCAAGCTGACCGACGCTCAAAATGAAATTGGCCGCGTGATTATAGGGCAGCGTAATGTCGTGGATTTATCCCTGATTTCAATCCTCTCTGGCGGCCACGCGCTTTTGGTTGGAGTGCCGGGATTAGCGAAATCCTTGCTTGTAGAAACCCTTGGAACAGTTCTGGGCCTGTCTGAAAAACGGGTTCAGTTCACCCCGGATCTGATGCCTGCCGATATTCTTGGTGCAGAAGTCCTTGAGCAATCAGAGAGCGGGAAACGCGCCTTTCGCTTTATTAAAGGGCCCGTGTTCAGCCAGCTCTTGATGGCGGATGAAATTAACCGCGCTTCGCCCCGCACGCAATCCGCGCTGCTTCAGGCGATGCAGGAAAAGTTCGTCACCATTGCGGGCGCGAAGCATGTTCTTCCGAAACCTTTTCATGTTTTGGCTACGCAAAACCCGATTGAGCAGGAAGGCACCTACCCTCTTCCCGAAGCCCAACTTGACCGGTTTCTTTTGCAAATTGATGTGAACTTCCCGACGCTCGACACAGAACGGTCAATCCTCTTGGCAACAACTGGCGCGGCAACGGCCAAAGCAGCCAAAGCGATGACCTCTAAAGACCTTGTCGCCATGCAAACTCTTGTTCGAAATCTTCCGGTTGGCGAAAAAGTGGTCGACGCGATTTTAGCGCTTACACGCAATGCCCGCCCGGATCAGACCAAATTAGCGGGCGTTCGCGAAGCCGTCTCTTGGGGCCCCGGCCCCCGCGCCGGACAGGCGCTTATGCTCGCGACGCGCGCCAAAGCTTTACTGGACGGACGGCTTTCGCCAAGCGTTGATGATGTTCTCGATCTGGCCGGACCGGTATTACGTCACCGTATGGCGCTGACTTTCGCAGCGCGGGCCAGCGGTACGAAAATTGATAACGTCATAGACCAGTTGAAAGACAGTCTTCGTTAAGAATGAATCAGACGACCTTAAATAACCCGACCACTCTTCGCCTAGAAGCGCGGACGCTCGCCTCAAATTATCCGGCTCTGCTTGCCGAAGCAGAACGCGTGGCGGCCATTATGGCCTCTGGGCTTCACGGACGACGCAAAGCCGGCCAAGGCGAAACATTCTGGCAATATAGACCTTACGACTCCTCCGACGCGGCAAATCGAATTGACTGGCGACGTTCTGCCCGCGGCGATTCCCTTTTCGTGCGCGACAATGAGTGGGAAGCGGCCCACACCGTCTATCTCTGGCAAGACAAACATGCTGGGATGGATTGGGCCTCTCACAAAAATCTGCCTCTAAAAAGCGAACGGGCCGCCGTTCTCTGCCTCGCGACGAGCCATCTCTTGATGCAAGCGGGTGAGCGATGCGCCATTTTAGGCTCCGAGCACCGCTCGCGCACCGGACGCAAGGGCCTCGACCGCCTATTTGAAGATTTCATCACCACTCCCGGCACGCATTCAGATTTCAAAAGCGATATGCGGCCCCATTCGAAAGTGGTTATCGCGTCCGACTTTCTAGGCCCAATAGAGACATGGACAGAAGAGCTGGCTAAAGTTGCTGAGAGGCCGACCCAAGGCATTCTGCTCCATATTGTCGATCCCGCCGAACAAGCCTTTCCTTATAAAGGCCGCTTGCAGCTTAAAATGCCGGGTCTGGAGACTGTTAAATCACTCCTCGTGGGACGCGCCGAAACGGCTCAACAGGCTTATCAAGCACGGTTTGAGCAGCATAAATCAGATGTTGATGCTCTGGCACGCCGATTAGGCTGGCAAGTCATCCGCCATCAGACAGATGAACCCGCAACGCTTGCTCTCAACTGGCTCTATGGTCTGCTATCGGGGCAGCCGTCGGACTACCGTTCATGAGTGGACTATCTTTTCTCGCGCCCTTCGCTTTGCTGGGCTTGCTTGCCCTGCCGCTTGTCTGGTGGATACTGCGTATTGCGCCGCCCAAGCCGAAGACGCAGAGCTTTCCGCCTTTGCAGCTTTTTGCCGACATTCAGACCGAAGAGGAAACACCCGCCAAGACGCCGTTTTGGTTGCTTCTATTTCGTTTGTTGATGATCGCGCTTATTACCTTTGCACTGGCCGGGCCAATCTTTAAGAAATCCGCAGCTGAAACTCAGCGGCCACTTTTGCTGATGATTGATAATAGTTGGCTCTCCGCGCCTTTCTGGTCAGAAGTCTTAAACGAAGCCGAAGCGCAAGTTAAGAAGGCTCGCCGCGAGAATGTCGAAGTGGCCTTGGTTTTGACAACCGGAAACGAACAGCCACCCGCATTCCAACCGGCTCAGGCCGCCCTAGAAACAATAGAGACCCTTCAACCCGAGCCTTGGATTGAAGGGCTAGGCAGTTTAAGTGAATCCCTCAGCGAATTGAATTTAAACGATAAAGACGGCACATTTCTGTCGTCCGGCCTTACTTTTTCTGACGAAACTTTGCCAGACGGTCTGTTGAGGCCCCTCACAGATTTGAATGTCTATGTCCCCGTTGGCATTTCCGAAGTTGCCCGCCCGACCTTTACCCGCGAAGTTCCGAACGGATTTGAGAGCGGATGGACGAGACCAGTTCCTGGTGCCGCTCCTGTCGATCTAACGGTACAAGCTATGAGTAATGACAATGCCGTTTTAGCGAGATCCGACCTGCAATTTGCTCCGGGAGAGACAGATGCCACAGCGCGGTTTGAGTTACCGGCCCAGCTTCGCAACCGGGTCACGCATATTCAGCTTTCCAGTTCAAAATCCGCCGGCGCAGTAAAACTGCTGGATGACAGTTGGGGCCGCCCTCTTATCGGCGTATTGAGCAGTAGCGGCGACACGGCGAGTCCCCTTCTCTCTGAACCCTTCTATGCCCGCACCGCGCTCGAGCCTTACGCCGATATTTATGACGGCGATCTAGACGCGCTCTTGACCGTCAACCCCAGCGTTATTGTTATGCCCGACAGCCAGCGAACCAGCGATGAAAGGCTCGCCGACTATGTCGAAACGGGCGGCGTCTTGATCCGATTTGCCGGGCCGAAACTAGCGAAACGCGTGGACGACCTCATTCCTGTTGATTTGCGCGGCGGCGGGCGGGCCATTGGCGGCGCGCTTAGCTGGGAAACTCCGCAGACGCTTGCGCCTTTTGAAACAGATAGTCCGTTCTTCGGATTGGAAATCTCTGATGAGGTCACAGTGTCTCAACAAGTGATGGCGCAGCCTGGAATTGAGACCGATACGAGAAGTTGGGCGAGATTAGAAGACGGCTCACCTGTCGTGACCGCCGGCCCAAAGGGCGAAGGCTTGATAGTGTTGTTTCATGTGACGGCTGGGCCGGAATGGTCGAATTTGGCCCTGAGTGGTCTTTATGTCGACATGCTCCGCCGCATTCTGCCCCTAGCTAAAAACCGGGCGCAGCCTACTGAAGAAACCGAAGGCGGAAATTGGATTGCCAATCGGGTTCTGGATGGGTTCGGGCGATTTGAAACGCCAGACGCCAGTGTTGTGACCCTATCAGATTCGCAATTTGAAGAGGCTGTGGCCACAAAGCAAACCCCGCCGGGGTTTTATACGCAGGGCACACGACGCCGGGCGCTTCAAACCCTTCAGGACGTCGATAATATCACTGCCTTACCTTTGCCCAGCGGGGCAACCAGAAAGCAGTATGGCAGCACAAAATTACAGAGCCTGGCCGGAATAGGCCTCGCCATCGGACTGATCGGGCTGGCTTTGGATGCTTTGTTCGCGCTTTGGATGTCTGGACGGCGTCCAGTCTTTTTCAAACGATCTCCGCGGGTCGCGGCTCTGATCGCACTTTGTTTAGTGGGGGCTCTGCCTGCGCCTGAGGCTATGGCTCAAAATGCTGACACCGAAACCGCCAATCAGGAGATTAGCCAGAAGGTTGGCACCGCAGCTACGGGTCTACATTTTGCCTATGTCGAAACGGGGGATGGACGGCTGGACCGGCTGACGGAAACCGGCCTGCTGAGCCTTGGAAAACAGTTACGGGTCAGAACAACCATTGATGTCGAAGGCGTCGACGGGGTTGATCCTGCTTCAGACGCTTTAACTCTTTACCCCTTCCTTTATTGGGTGGTTTCTCGCGACGCTCAGACGCCTTCAGATTCGGCTGTCACGGCCTTGAACGCTTACATGGAAAGCGGCGGGACAATTGTTTTTGATACACGCGATTCGGCCGATAGCGCCGTGACCGGAAATTCTGCTCACCCTGGTTTAACAAACTTAACTCAAGCTCTTGATATTCCAAGATTAATACCCGTTCCCAATGATCACGTTCTGACCAAAGCCTTTTACCTTCTCCAGTCTTACCCGGGGCGATATGCCAATGGGCAGGTTTGGGTGGATGCAGCGAGCAATGCAGCCGGGCGCGACGGCGTAAGTCCGGTCATTATTGGCGGTCACGACTGGGCGGCCGCTTGGGCTCTGGATGAGGAAAATCGTCCGATTATTGACCTTGATGACACCCTGCCCCGCCAACGCGAATTTGCAGCGCGGTTCGGAGTGAATTTGGCGATGTACACTTTGGCCGGAAACTACAAAGCCGATCAGGTCCACTCCGCCGAACTCGTTCAACGCCTTGGCGAAGAGCGTGCGAGAGACATTGGATTAGAGCCGGCTGATCGCGACGATGAAAGCACATCGCAAGGAGATATTGATGACTGATCTCCTCTCCGCCCTCGCCTTTGACCCCATCCTGCCAATGTGGCTCATCATTGCACTCGGACTCGCATTTTTTGCGGCGGCCTTGCTCACCGCTACGTCAGGTCTCAAAAGTTATTTCTGGCGCCTGACAGCCGGACTGTTTCTCATATTAGCTGTTCTGAACCCTCAACAAGTAGATGAAGAAAGAGAGCCTCTACCTGACACTGTCATTGTTCTAAATGACGTGTCCCAGTCCATGACCGTCGGCGAGCGCCCGCAGGCTCGGCGCGCCATATTGAGCGGCCTCAGAGAAGGGTTAGAACAAGACGGGTCTCTGGACATTATTCAGGTGGATGTGACAGGCGATGAAACAGGAACAAAGCTTAGCTCCGCTCTTGTGGAAGCTTTGGGGACTGCCGGAAATAACCGCATCGCCGGAGTGATTACCCTCACCGACGGGCAGGTTCACGACAATATGCAAACTCTGGAGTCTATTTTGCCAGAAAACGTGCCTTTGCACTCGCTTGTCATCGGTGACCCTGACGCTCGCGACCGCCGAATACGCGCTATCACAGCCCCGCGGTTTGGCCTTGTCGGAGAAATTGCCGAGTTCGATTTGCAAGTCGACGACCCGGGTCATGAGGGCGAACGCGCGCTTATAGAAGTGAAACTGAACGGCGTGCCAAAAGCTCGTTTCCCAATCACAATCGGCGACTCTCTTTCCATCCCGCTCGAGATTGAACGACGCGGGTCCAACACTGTGGAAATGAATGTTGTCGCTGCTGAGAACGAGCTGACGCTGAACAATAACGTGTTCGTCAGTGAAATCTCCGGCATCCGCGACCGGATGCGGGTTCTTCTAATCACAGGCGAGCCACATAATGGGGGACGCGCCTGGCGCAACCTCCTCAAGAGTGACCCGGCCATTGATCTGGTACATTTTACTATTCTAACCATGCCCCGGGTCAATGCAACCAATGCCCGCCAGAGCGAACTCTCCCTCATTCAATTCCCGACGCGGCAGCTCTTTGAAGAAAAACTGGACGAGTTTGATCTGATTATATTTGATCATTATCGCCGACGTTCCGCGCGGGGTCGTGTTGGCGGGGCGCTTTCTATCATCCGGCCGAGTTATTTTAGTAATATCGTCGAATATGTGGAAGATGGCGGCGCGCTCCTGTTGGGAACAGGACCGGCTTTTGCCAGTCAGGACAGCCTGTTCCGTTCCCCCCTCGCGTCTATTCTGCCGACGCGGCCAACAGGAGAGGTGACGCTTGAAACGTTCCGCCCGGCGCTCAACAGCAAAGGCCGCAGGCATCCTATCACCTCCTCCTTTAAGGGACAGGAAGCAGAGAATTGGGGGCGTTGGTTCCGCCTCATCGATAATGCTCCTGTCAGCGGGGATATCCTTATGGAGGGTAGCGACGGCGCGCCGCTCTTTGTAATTGATAATGTCGGCAAAGGCCGCGTTGCCATGTTAATGTCGGATCAGTCCTGGCTTTGGGCAAAAGGCTATGACGGCGGCGGCCCCTATCGGGAGATGTTTCGCAGAACCGCCCATTGGTTAATGGGCGAGCCGGATTTGGCTGCCGAAACGCTAAGGGCCTCTGCAGATGGCGGGGACATCCTAATTGAACGACGTAGCCTAGAAGATATTGACGCGCCTGTTTCTGTCATCACCCCTTCCGGCGCAGAACGTAGCGTGTCGCTTTCCGAAGTCTCCGAAGGGTTGTTCCGAGGCCAGCTTCCTGCCGAAGGGTTTGGCGCCTATCGGCTTCAACAAGGCGATGTCAGTACCATCACGGCAATTGGAGCGCTCAACCCCAAAGAGTATGCGGAGTTGTTCCCAACAACAGAAATTCTCTCACCTATCGCCGAAAATTCTGACGGCTTTATCAATCTCGTCGGTCTAGGGCAGGACCCCCTGCCCCAAGTCAGGCGCGTAGATTTGGAGTCCGACGCCTCCGGCGATAGCTGGCTCGGCCTTCGCGCTTACGAAGACTACACTGTTACCCGTAGTCAGAGGCAGCCTCTTGTGCCGCCGCTTTTATTTTTCTCTCTGTTCTTCCTGTGTCTTGCGATGGCGTGGTGGCGAGAAGGATTATGAGCGACTATAAGTGTATCTCGGGTTTAAGCTGCTTTAAGGCTTTTTTCGCGAACTTATCCTAAGCAGACCTTCCAACCTGAAGGGGACCTCATGTTACGGAAATTCACGTGTTTTACCGCGTTCGCTCTATTGGCGACATCCTTAAGCGGCTGCCTAGTGGCAAAGACCACCGGAAAGGTTGCCGCTCTACCCTTCCACGCGGCTGGAAAGACAGCGGAAATTGGCGGCAAATCAGTTTACGGCACTGGGAAGTTAGCAGGCCAAGCGGTTTACGGTACGGGAAAGCTTGTTGGGAAATCCACTATAGCGACGGGCAAAGGCGTCTATTATGTGGGCTCCATCCCAGTCAAAATTACAGATCGAGCGCTCGACGCGACGGCTCAAATTCTAACAATTACAATTCAAGCCGTTGACTTATCAGGACAGGTTTATGTGACGTCCCGCCAAATTCAGTCATACGAACTTGATCGCGAGCTCTCTACTTTACGAGGCGCTAGCAACATTCTCGGCGTCTTCGTGGATGTAATTTAACCTTGAAGCCGGATATGGCCGCCGCTTGAGTTTGAAAATATAGGCAGTTTATGTTATACACTTACAAAAGGAGTATATTATGAAACAGTCAATCAAATTAGGCGCCGTCTCTCTACTTGCCGCGACAAGCTTGGCTCTACCGTTTTCAGCCTCTGCTGGCGGCTATGGATATGAGAGCAATCTTTCCACAACCTTAACGACCCCTGTCTCTCTGGACGTTCAGTTAAGCGAAGATTTAGCCCATCGCGCGACTAACCTTCCTAAAAAGCTGAGTGATCGCGGATCTGGCAGTCGACTAAATAGCGGATTTTCTGGAAATGGGTTTTACGGCGAGAAGGCACTTGAAGAACTACGGGAAGACTTGGTTGAGGATATGACCCACCGTCTTCAGAAAGAAGGCTTTCAAGTCGAAGAAAACGCGCCCGCGAAACTTGTTTTAATTATTGAAGACGCGAAAAATAATCGTCCCACATTTGAACAACTCTCTCGCGAGCCTGGTCTTTCCCTCCAAAGCGTTGGTGTCGGAGGAGCAGAAATCAAAGGCGAACTTTTTGACGCTAACGGGACGTCTCTCGGAACAATGGACTATCGGGCTTACGAATCGAATATCCGTGAAGCCAGTTACAACGCCGGGACTTGGTCAGATGCCAAACAGGCGTTTGGGCGATTTTCCCGCAAGGCCGCCAAAGATTTGGCCGAATAACCCCCGTCAGAGTCTACACCTCTACGGAACCCCTAAATATTTATGCGTCTGAACGCTCAGGCGCCAATCTGGGTTCTCAAGACAATACTTAAAGGCGGCTTCTGAGTGAGCCGCCTGATTTGTATCATCCAGAGGCTGCAAGCTGAAAACATCAAAGTCCAGATCCGAGAAGTCCTCGGGTCTGTTTTCTTTTTGGGGATAGACAAGTTTCAATTCGTGACCTGTTTTCTGCACCAACGCCGCATTGGCTTTCGGGCTCACGCAAATCCAATCAAGGCCTTCGGGCAATGCGATCGTACCATTTGTCTCAATCGCAATTTTGAATCCCTTTCGATGAAAAGCTTCAATCACATCTGAATCTAGTTGGAGCGCTGGTTCACCGCCCGTACAGACAACCCATTTGGGCGCCGCTTGGGCTCGTTCACTTTGAGGCCAAAATTTTGCGACATGGTCGGCTAAGGCGTCAGCGGTTTTAAACTTTCCGCCGCCCGGGCCGTTCGTTCCGACAAAATCTGTATCGCAAAACTGGCAAACAGCTTTAGCTCGGTCGCGCTCTAACCCAGACCACAGATTACACCCGGCAAAGCGAAGGAATACCGCCGTAATTCCGGCTTGCGCGCCCTCTCCTTGAACAGTCAGGTAACATTCTTTGACGGCGTAGCTCATTTGCCCGGTGAGCCTTTCTGCCCTGCCTCATACCCTCTCCATCCTGCGGCGCGAAGCTCGCAAGCTGGACAGGTTCCGCATCCATAGCCCCAATCGTTTAAAGTCTCATGATCGCCTTTATAGCAGCTATGTGTCTCGCGGTTCACAACATCGACCAAAGCTTCGCCGCCCAGCTCTTCGCATAGCTCCCACGCCGCGGCCTTTGATAGGAACATCAAAGGCGTTTCGAGCGTCATGGGTTTTGCGAGGCCGAGAGAGAGAGCGTTCATTTGCGCGTCGAGCGTATCCTTGTGGCAATCTGGATAGCCGGAAAAATCCGCTTCACACATGCCGCCAATCAGCGTCGTAATTCCCCGCCGATAAGCGAGCGCTCCGGCAAAAGTCAGGAAGACCAGGTTCCGGCCGGGGACAAACGTATTGGGTAGCCCATCTTCGTTCATTTCGATTTCAACATCCCGCGTCAGAGCCGTCTCGCTCATTTGCCCTAAGACGGATAGATCGAGGATGTGGTCTTGGCCTACCTTACCCGTCCACTCCGGTTTTAGCGTAGGGATCATTTCCCGAATTGTTTCACGGCATGTCATTTCCACGTCGTGCCGCTGCCCATAGTGAAAGCCGACCGTTTCGACATGGTCAAATTGATTTAACGCCCAAGCGAGGCAAGTCGCGGAATCCTGTCCACCAGAGAACAACAAGAGAGCTTTATTTGAGCGTGACATAATTTCCGCCCCTTAACCAGTTTAAGCGCGCCTTTCCAGTCAAACCGACAGCCCGACCTCTGATCAGAGGCAGAAATGGCACATATCCTGCATTTATCGAGTCGACCCGCGCGAAACAGGTGAAGTTATGGCTCTCAAATGGCTCAAAAAAACAGGCCTCAAGAAACGATACATCCTATCGGGTTTACTTGGCCTTGAATTAGCCAGCCTGCCCGCCGCCGCCAAGATATTGAGCCAAGTCTCCGTTTCTGAGAAACTAACAGCTAGTGTTGTCCTGATTGACGCCAAGGAGGGCCGAAAACGTTATGCCGTTGCGAGCAACGCTCCGTTTTATATCAGCGCAGATAAGGTTGCGGGACCTGTCTCGGTAGAAATTTTTAAGAGCGGTGTCATCGGCTCAGCTCGTTTTGGTGACAACGCCCAAATGCCGGGGGTTGCTCTCGCTTGCTCGGCTTTGAACGGCGAAGAGCGCGTTATCTATCAATCCAAACGAAAAACGGCCTCAGGTTCGGGAAAAATTCTTAGTCAGGCCGTTATCGTCTCAATCCATTTCCCAGACGCGTTTGACCCAAGTTTTAACATTGATGTTGGAGAATCCGGCAGCTTGAAAGCGCCGAATTCAGAGTGTCCGGCTACTCTCGCTTAAGACGATCCTCGGCGATACTGTTAGCCACTTGAAGGGTGGAGACACCTTCTTCATCCGCGACTTTCAAAATTTTTGAAATTGTCGCTTCAAGGCCAACCAGTTTTTGCTCTACCCATTCTTGACTATAATTCCCGGCGACTTCCGTTGCGACATTAATAATCCCGCCCGCATTCAACACGAAATCCGGTAAGTAGGTAATTCCATTTCTTTCCAGAAGCGGCATAATTTCAGCTGAGGCTAATTGGTTGTTTGCCGCTCCGGCAATCAGTTTAGCTTGGATATCGGGAACAGTTTGCGCGCTGAGCGCCCCGCCCAAGGCGCAGGGGCAGAAAATATCCGCCTTTTGCGCATGGACGTCTTGGTTTTCCACACGGGTCGCCTTCAGAGACGCCTCAGCCCGCTCCAGAACCTTTTCATTGATATCAGCGACAAGTAATTTTGCGCCCGCCGCATGAAGCTTTTCACAAAGGGCGTATCCCACATGGCCTAAACCCTGAACCGCGACGGTTTTTCCGGCAAGATCGTCAGACCCCCAGATGTGTCTCACGCCTGCTTTCAGACCTCGGAAAACTCCTTCGGCGGTAACAGGTGACGGATCGCCAGAGGCTGCTGCCCCTTTTGAAAGGCCTGCAACATATTTCGTTTGAGAGTGAATAATATCCATGTCTTCCGGGGACACACCGACATCCTCCGCCGTGATATATGTGCCGCCAAGCCGATCAATTGCGCGGCCATACGCCTCAAACAGGCTGACCCGATCAAATTCGCCTTCTGGATAAATCAACACGGCTTTGCCGCCGCCCAAAGGCAGATCGGCCGCCGCATTTTTATAGCTCATCGCTTTGGACAGACGCAGCGCGTCCGTCAGAGCGGCCTCGTCAGAGTCGTACCGCCAAAAACGTGTGCCTCCGGCGGCAGGACCGCGCACAGTGGAGTGAACCGCGATTATAGCCCTTAAGTTGGACTCAGGATCGGCAGCAAAATAGACGCCTTCATGATCGGCGAAATCAGCATGAGAAAAAACAGCCATATACGGGCCTCATAAGAAATTATACTGATTGCGCTATATCGGAATTTCAGGGAAATTTCTTGCGTATTTTCAAAGAAAATACAGACGATATACTACAAACCTGTCAATCCGGCAGCACCTGCTTTCAAAACAGACAGGGCAAATGCGCCGCCTGTCCCGTCCCCGATATTAATTTTCAGATCCATAATCGGGGTCATGTCCAAACGGTCCAGCAGCGCTTGGTGGGCGGGTTCGATTGAAACTTGTGCAGCTATGCAGTGGTCCAGCGTAGCAGGATTAATACGGTGCAACACCGCCGCGGCCGCGCAAACCACATAGCCATCCAAGATGACCGGAATACGCTGATGGCGGGCAGCTAAAATAGCGCCGACAATACCCGCAATGTCTCGCCCTCCATAATCCCGTAAAATTTCAAGTGGCGACGGTGTATCATCGCGGTTATGACGCTGCGCGCCTTCCTCCACGGCTTTGATACGGGCCAATGCGCCGTCTTCTTTACCTCCGGCCCAATAGTCGGCGGCGCCGCCGAATAGAGCCTTTGCAATGGCCGCGCCGGCCGTTGCCGCGCCGTACCCCGCATTACCAAGCACAATTACATCTGCGCCTTCGGCGACAACTTCCATCCCGAAAGCAATCGCCGCCGCGCAATCGCGTTCGCTTAAAGAGGGTTCTTTCGTGAAATCCGCGGAAGGATGCTCTATCCCAAATTCATATACTTTGTACGCCGCGCCCAATTCTGCCGCCATGCCGCGTACGGCGGCTTTCCCTTCGGTCAAGCTTTTGACCCGTGCTTTAGACTCCTCAATAATATCCGAGCCGAAGACGTCCCCTGAAATACCGTGAGTGCCGGCAAACACAGCTATCAATGGGCGCGAGAGGTTCGGGAGTTCGCGGCCCTGCCAAGCCGCAATATTGGCCAGGTCGGGGCAAAGTCGTCCCAAGGGGGATAATCGCCCGCAGACCTCTTCCATTTTTTTCGTTAAATCGCGCTTTTCTCCGTCCCGAAGGGTCGGCATGGTGTCGATCAAGCCGAGTATATCATCAAAGGGGCGTTCTTCGGTCATCTTATTATCCTGTTTACCGTACATTGCAATTTTCGAGGTCGGCGTTTGCTTTTGTTAAAACCTTTCAAAGGGTTTTACGATAGGCAGTTTGCATGTTTATGACGCCGGACACTTTTATTCCCACCTCGAAAACTTTACCTAGTGGTTCGGCCCGGCGCGGATTCCGCATCAGCCCCGTTCCATCCCGGTCTGCGAGCTTCCCCATAAAGCTTGTCGTTAAACGTCTGGCTATTGGTTTTGCCCTCAGCTTGATTGTTGCGGCCTGCGCTCCCACAGATAAGGGAGAGGTTCAAGTCCAGGCCCCGTCAGAAACTAAACCAAAAGCTCGTAAGTCGGCCTCTGTGGTTACTTTACGCAAAAATCCCAATGACGGTCAATTCTGGACACAGGCCCGGGTCAATACAGGCTCAGTGCGATTCTTAGTTGATACGGGCGCAGGTATGGTAGCTTTGACGGAGACGGATGCCAAAAAAGCCGGCATCAAAACCCGTGACCTCGTCTATGACTTGCCCATTCGCACAGCGGGCGGAGAGAACATGGCGGCCCGTGTCGTATTAGAGCGAGTTTCTGTAGGCGCAATTACCGTGAAAGACGTAAATGCTATGGTCGTCCCAACGGGTCTGGACGTATCTCTTCTGGGTATGACCTATCTCGGCGAACTACAATCTATTCAGGCGACCCCGAACGCGCTGACATTACGGTTTTAAAAGACACTTTCTCGCAGCATATTCAACGCGACCAACATCAAGCATACACCGAAAATCTGTTTCAGTCTCTTGCCGTCCAGAGCATGGGCCGATTTTACGCCAAGCGGAACAAAAAAGAGCGACACACCGGCAATGATTGTGAACCCAGCAAGATTAACATAACCCAGAGAGAAAGCGGGGCGGCCAGAAACCTCCCAGCCCGAAAAAATAAACCCTGCCGTCGCCGGGAGCGCAATCGCCAGTCCAAAACCTGATGCCGTTCCTATGGCGCGATGAATAGGCACATTGCATAGGCTGAGCAAAGGAACGCTCAGAGATCCGCCGCCAATCCCCATCAGCGCCGAAAGCCCCCCGACTGTTGATCCGACAATCGGCGGCGCCACGCCCCCTGGCACAGACTCTCTCAATATGAAATCTGGTCGGCCAAAAATAAATTGCAGGGCAACGAAAAAGGCAATGACCGCAAATAAGGCTGTGAGCGCCTCCCCCGAAAGTTTCGGTGCAATCCAACTGGCCGCCACGAAAGAACCCAGCCCTATCCATAGCCCATAACTGCGCCAGATTTGTTTCGGCAAAAGGATGCCCATGTCCACAGAGCCGCGGGAGGCATGTTTGCGCACAGAGCGCCAGCTATTGACGATAATGACTGCGGCGCTCGTCGCGACAGCCGTATGCATAACGGCATGGTCGGGCACGCCAATCGCTTTGAAGGCATAATGGAGCGCTGGCACCATAATCGCGCCGCCGCCAATGCCGAATAACCCCGAAGCAAAGCCTGAAACGACGGCGACAGCAAACAGCGCCAGAGCGAGCATAAACAATGTGACGGGATCCATTAAGCCGCGGCCCGGTTTGAGGCTTCCTGAATGGCTTGGTGCGCCTGAGACAAAACCTCAGACGGGCGGAGACCGCTGGCCGCGCCTTCGCTTAAAGTTCGGCGCCAGAGGCGAGCGCCAACCTGTCCGCTATAAAGTCCCATCACATGGCGGAGCAATGCTTTGGCCGACCGGTCTTGCTCCTCAATTGATTGAAGGTATGAAACCAAGCGTTCTGCAATGTCGCTGCGGTCAAACTGGGAAACCTTATCGCCGTAAACCCGGCTATCAATTTCACTGAGTATCCACGGGGTGTGATAGGCCGCCCGTCCCAACATAAAACCGTCCAACGTCTGTGTTTCCGTCTGAGAGGTTTCTATATCTGTAAGTCCGCCATTCAGCTCTATTTTGAGCGCGGGAAATTGCTCTTTCATCGCCCTCACCAAATTATAATCCAAAGGCGGAACGTCCCTATTTTCTTTCGGGCTCAATCCCTGTAGCCAAGCTTTTCGGGCATGGATAATAAAGGTGTCACACCCTGCCTTGGAAACAGTTTCTAAAAACTGGGGTAGAGTTTCCTCGCAGGTCTGGTCGTCAATTCCCAACCGGCATTTCACGGTCACAGGAACAGACACAGCAGCCTGCATAGCGGTAAAACATTCTGCGACGAGGTCCCGCTCAGCCATTAAACAGGCGCCGAACCGTCCGGATTGTACTCTGTCAGACGGACAGCCAATATTTATATTGATGCCATCATAGCCGTAGCCTTCCCCAATCTTTGAGGCCTCCGAAAGTTTATGCGGATCACTTCCGCCGATTTGCAAAATGGCCGGATGTTCTATGGCGTCAAAGCCCAGCAGCCTCTCCCGTGGCCCATGAATAACCGCATCGGCCACCACCATTTCCGTGTAAAGTTCAGCGCGCTTTGACAATTGGCGATGGAACCAGCGGCAATGTCGATCCGTCCAGTCCATCATGGGAGCGACGCTGACAGTAAACTCGTAACGATTAGACATTCTCTGTTACACCTCGTACATTTCGGCAGGACCATTGTGCACTTAATACTATTCGAGATCACCCCGATTACTTGAGACATCGCACACGAAATTCACAAGCGGCAATTAACGCCTTTTTCGGCTAGTCGATAGGAACAACTGTGGTGTTTTTTATCGACTCCATAGCAAAGTGTGCGCTTACCGTGTTAAGCCCCGGAAGCGCGATAAGTTTTTTGTAAATACGGTCATAATCACTAACGTCCCGTACTAATAACTTGATCAAATAATCCAATTCCCCCGCCATGCGGTAAAAAGAAACAACTTCGGGAATTTTCACAACCAATGCCGAGAATTGCTCAAGCCACTCAGCGTCATGACGTTGTGTGGTCACAGTGACGTAAACCGTTAAGCCATACCCGAGCTTCTTTGGATCCACCAAAGCCACTTTTGCTGTGATGACTCCAGCCGCCTCCATGTCGCGAATGCGGGTCCATACGGGCGAACGGGAAAGACCAATTCGTTCCGAGATTTCGTCCACCGTCAGGGTCGCATCCTGTTGAAGCAGCTTAAGTATATTTAGGCTCTGACTATCCAATTCAGTCTCCGGCTTGTTAGATGCGGGTATATCACGTAATTTTTAAGCCACTATCATATCCTAGTAAAACATTTATCCTGCACGGACATGGTTTCTCCTGGAATATAAGAACATCATTCTTTCATATGCGGCCTATCCTTTCCCAAAAGAGAGGATATTTCTATGAAAATTTTTCGCGACCATCCGGCTTCTGTGGGCGAGACATATTTTGAACACATGGGGTGTGCTGTCTATTTTAGTTGTCGCATGTTCGTGGCCGCTATTTGTTGTTTCATCCACGCTCTTTTTCCGTTTCTTTTTAAGGCTACAGGGAAGAAAACGATTACCGAGTTACACCACCGTATGGTGAGCCATCGGCATAAAAGTCATAGGCGAGAGTCAGGCAACAGCTCCCCAGAGAGCCCACGCAAGACTTTCATTCAATCCGCTGAGTGATTGCGGTCAACGGCCATGTTCGGCGCCCCATATTTTAGTCATCATACTTCCGGAAGGTTACGTCTGACGAGCCAGCACATCATGGGTGTAGTCCCCGGTTTACTCGCAGCCGTACTTATAACGCTTGCAGCGTATAGCCTGTCATGGGTGACCGGCGGCCCTGTCATGTTGTTCGCAATTATGCTCGGTCTTGCAACTAACCCCTATCTATACACGCCCACGACAGAGGCGGGCATTGGCTTTTGCGCTAAGACTATGTTGAATATTGGAGTTGCCTTGCTCGGCATTAAACTCGCATTTTCTGACGTAATCGGACTTGGTATTCAGACGACCTTACTCGTAATAATTGTGGTTATCGGGACTATTTTTAGCGGAGTCGTAATTGGACGCATACTTGGCATCAAACGTGACCACGCTGTCCTGTCTTCTGGCGCTGTCGCTATATGCGGAGCCTCGGCCGCACTCGCGATCTGCGCCGCTACACCAGAAAATAAAAACATTGAACGCAATACGCTCGTAACTGTCATGGGGGTCACCCTATTGGGAACCTTCGCAATGATAGTTTATCCGGCCATTTCTATAATGATGGGTTTCTCCGACAAGCAAGCGGGTATATTTATAGGATCGACTATTCATAATGTCGCGCAAGTCGTTGGCGCAGGTTACATGATTTCAGAGCCTGCTGGAGATACAGCAACGGTCGTCAAATTGATGCGGGTATCCTGCCTGGTACCAGTCATCATGCTAATTACGCTCTATCATCGTCAACCTACGGCAGTCACTCCGCCAAAAGGTAGAACGCTTGCGAGGCTCTTGCCCGTGCCAGCATTTCTTTTCGGATTCATCGCTTTGCTGACGGTTAACAGCTTGGGGTACGTTTCCGTCGGTGTCTCGGAGGCCCTAAGCAGCATTTCCAAATATGCACTTGTGGGAGCCATCGCCGCCTTGGGCATGAAAACGTCTTTGAAAGAGCTTCTAAACGTCGGTGGCAACATTTGTATTTTGCTCGTTATTCAGACTATTTTGCTGGCGGTATTCGCAATCTTTAGTGTCGCCCTGGTTCCCGGACTGGCTTAAGCTACTTAACAGTATTTCTCTCAAGGCCCATTTTACCCGACCGAAGCAGATTAGAGTGTCCAAGAAGCCGCTGATCTAGGAAAAGTTAGCGGCCTTGGGTATTGGCAATTATCGCGTCTACCAATCCGTTTGTTATAATATCTTCCACTTCCTCTGGCGGCGGCGCTTCGGGTGCCGGTGGAGCGGGTTCAAAAATTCCGCTCGCGATCGCTTGGGCGTTCAAAGAATTGTCCGCCCTGCCGTCTCGTAGATCATCGCTGACATCTTCCGCAGAAGCATTTCGTCCTAATCTGTCGAGGGTAATCAAGGCATCGACAACTTGGTCTTCGGTTTTGTAAACCTTCTTAATTCGTAGCCCGAGTTCTGAACAATCGATCTTAGTCGGTTGCACACCTGAAGACTGCGGACCGCACCTATCTACATAATTTTGCAATTGACGGACTGTGAGAGGTTCGTCTGTCTGACTTCTGACGATCTGATACGCTGCCTCTTCTTGATCCTTGTTCGTAATTTGTGCAATTGAGGACGTTGAGTGTTTGTCAAGTTTCACAGAAGAACGCTCAGGTCTAACAGGGATGTCCTCAGCGGCGTTGGGCGGAACCGAGCTAGCGCAGCTTGAGAGCAAAACTGACAACGCCATGATGGCGATTGAGCTAACAGTTAATATTGAGTTGTTCATAAGACTTCCCTGAGCGTCGGGTGTTAAAGCCTATCCGCTATTTCCACAATGTGATTCTTACCTACCCCGGTGGTGGGCCAAATGGCATATTGTAAGCGTCATATTGTTCAATCACAATGCTGGCCCCTCCATTTTGCTCGATCCGAGTACCTCCAAGATAATCTGGCACAGCTAGATTACTCCCGTATTGACGATGAATTATCGAATTATCGTCGCCTGTTTGCAAAATATCCGAGACATTGTTGTCACCAACCTGCACCTGCTCTGAATAATTATTGTCTCCATATTGGGTCGATGTTGCAAGATTGTCATTGCCTTCTTGAGTGATGCTCGCAAGATTGGAGTATAAACCTGCCTGTCCAATAAGGGCTGTCTGATTCAATGCTGCGAAATTGCCAATGCCTGTCTGGGTAATGTCCGCTGAATTGGCAAGACCGTCAGGTAGGCCGGTTGCGTCCTGAACGACGTCGACATTATTTTGACTGCCCAATTGAGTGAAATTTGTTTCGTTAGATGCGCCGGAGCTCTTTTGCGCCACGCTAAATTGGTTATCATCACCCTCGGCGGTGCCCATAACCGTGTTATTATCGCCGTCTTGAACGACTATACCGGACGATTCTCCATTTCCTCGTCCATCGCTTATGATGGTTGCAGTATTTCCGCTGCCGTCTTGATTGATATTCGCCGTATTACGCCCCTCACTTGAGACGATCGCCAAATTCTCTGGGCCGACTTGTTCGATGTTTATGGTACTTCCGTTTCCCGCTACACCGCTTTGCGCGCTCGCCAGTTGCACACTACCCGCCAGGAGACCACCAAACAAAACAAATTTAAAGGCTCCCCGGCCAATATTTTTTAAGTAATCCTGTCTCATTTTACTCTCCAACGGTTAAGGTGGGGACCGCCCGAAAAGGGCGATCCTATACTTAAAGCATTCGGCCTACTGGTTGACGGTCGCCGCGTTGCCTGTGCCCATTTGGATGGTCGTCGCGACATTACCGCTCGTAACCAACTGGTTATGCGTCGCGACGTTTCCGTCACCATCCTGAGTGACGTAGCTCTCATTGTCACTTAGGTCTTGGGTTACCAATGCAGTGTTTCCGTCTCCACCCTGTGTTATTTCACTCAGGTTGTCGAAACCACCTTGTGTCAACATCGCAAACTGGTTGCTACCATCTTGTGTGACAACGGAGCTTCCGTCGACACCATTCTGGTTGACGTCGGCGTTGCTGTCATCGCCCGATTGATTGACTAGGCTGCTGTTACCTACGCCGATTTGATCGACAAACGCGATATTTCCGATGGAGCCCTGGTTAACAGTAGAGTCATTGTCATCGCCATTCTGGACAACCGTGGCCGTATTACCGCCCGATTCATCAGCATATTCGATGCCAAAGAAGAAAGACCCACTATCTTGCGTCGTTGCCGACGTGTTGCCATTACCTGTTTGAGTAGTTGTGGCAGTGTTGTCATCATCACTTTGCACGATGGACGCAATGTTTCCGTTTCCTGAAATCTGATTGATCGTTGCTGCCAGAGTAAAGTCTACAGCGGAGTCAGACGATTGATCGATCGTTGCAGACCCGGACGTTCCCGCCTGCGTGACATTGGCGTCGAACGCACCGCTCACGGCGTTACTTGCGTTTTGGGTAACCAGAGAAGTGTTGTCAGACCCCGATTGGTTAACGCTCGCACCCAGAAGACCTGTCACGGCACCAGTAGCAGATTGGTTCACCGTAGAAGTTTCATTTGTCCCGCTTTGCACTACGTCCGCGCCGACTAGACCTGACGGGCTACCCGTGGCGAGTTGTGTCACATCTGACTCATTGTCAGATCCGGACTGGGTCACATTTGCAAGGGTTCCAGCCGCGAACGGCCCGGTTTGCTGATCGACATCAGAATCGTTATTAACGCCATCCTGGTCGACATTTGCAATGTTTAACAATCCATCTTGGTCTACTGTCGATAGATGATCCGAACCATCTTGAGCAACATTTGCAATATTCAGATCGCCGGACTGATTAGCAAACGACATGTTGTTCGAACCATTTTGAACGATGGCGCCATAATTATTCTCGCCGTCAGCCTGAGAATTGTCTGCTGTGTTTCCGTCGCCAGTAGTAACCACACTCAGGAAGTCGTTATTCCCAGTTTGGAAGTTGGCTGAGCTGTTCCCATTGCCATCCTGAGTTACGAAGGCTTCGTTTCCACTTACGGCTAATCCACCGAGTATGCCTTGGGAGATAGAAGCAGTATTGCCAACGCCGGTGGCGGGAGCTGCACCCGCATTGCCTTGCGCGATGGAGGCGTAGTTAGACGCGAAATTGCCGTCACCATTTCCGTCGTTGCCTGTCGCATTCACGTTGTCGCTGTTTTGCTCAACTGTTGCGGTGTTTGTGCTGGCCCCTGCATCAGAGTTGTCTTGAACAACGAAAACTTCGCCGTTATTGCCTTCTTGCGTAATGCTTGAAGAATTTGCCGCAGTGTTGAAGCTGTTAGATCCTACAGGATCTTCTGACTGATTTACATTGGCGAGGTTATCATCGCCGTCTTGATCAATCGTGGAAACCCCTTCTTGGCCGCCCGTTTGATCAACAACTGCGATATTTCCAGAACCATCCTGATCGACGTCAGAAGTTTGAACCATTTGCGCGTAAGCGCCGCTGGTTGACAACGCCAATATTGACGCTGTTGTGATAAATAATTTTTTCATTTTCTTACTTTCCTTTGCACCCCGAGAGGTTGTTGCATTTTGTGAATGCGCCAACGCGCTTGATATTCGGCAGGCCAAGATTGGCCCGCCGAACTTTAAAACTTACTGATTAGTAATGGCTGTGTTGCCAGTACCAGTCTGGTTAATGTTGGAAACGTTTCCACTAGTGACCGTCTGATTAATGGTCGCAGTGTTGTCGCTTCCTTCCTGCGTAATATCCGCAACGTTGTTATCAGTTGTCTGGAGAACTGTTGCGAGGCTATCGGAAGACGCGAGGCCATTCGTACCTTGTCCCTGACGGATGCTGCTGCTGTTTCCGACGCCACTTTGTTGAACTTCCGCCATGTTGAAAGATCCAAGGCGTTGATCAACAGAGCTCGAGTTGTCTGAACCAGATTGGTTCACACGGGTCTCATTGTCCGAACCCCGTTGGATGATACCAGAGGAGTTGTCTGATCCAATTTGGTCCACGAATGCCACAAGACGGGAGCCGCCCTGGTCAATGTTGCTGCTATTATTAAAGCCGCCCTGATTGACTGTCGCTTCGTCATACTGGGATTGCTTAACGCTACTATGCCCATCTTGACCTGTTTGGGTAACTAACGCCACATTGTTGCTACGGTGCTGACTTACATAAGAGTAGTTTGCTACTCCAGATTGATCAACAATCGTGCTATTCGCTTGACGAGTTTGCAACACTTCGGACTCGTTATCGAAGCCGGATTGGAACACGTCTGTGCGTGAAGCTGGGTCAAACTCAGTGTCGCCAGATACTTCGTATTGCGTGATGATTGAACGATGACCACTGCCGTTCTGTGAGTTGTACGCAGCTGCGCCGGTCAGACCGATACCATTAAGGCTATTGTCGGTTTGAGAAATGCTTGACTGGTTATCTTCACCGTCCTGAATGATGCGGCCGTTATTTGCCCAGCCAGACGGAACAGTGCTGTCCGTATCTGAGTCGCTTGGGTCAAAGCTTGAAACCTGATCGATAGACGCAACGTTAGTGTCGCCGCCAGGATTCGTGCTGTTCTGCTCGATACGCGCACGGCTCTGATTTCCGACCTGGCTAATCGTTGCTGAGTTAGCTGCGGTACCAAAGGAGTTAGAGCCAAGTGTAGGGTCTTCTGTTTGGGTAACTTCAGCCAAGTTATCGTCGCCATCTTGGTCGATATCAGACAACCCTTCTTCACCGCCCGTTTGATCTACATTTGCTTCATTGTTCATTCCATTTTGTAGAATGTCAGATGTCTGCACCTGCGCATATGCGCCGCCTGCAGAGAGCGCCAACATGGACGCCGTAAGTACAAATAGTTTTTTCATGGTTTCAGTCTCCTGTTTTGCCCCACATTTAGAGCGGTTTTGCGCCAAAACGGCGCGTTCGAGTTAAATATGTCGCAAGGAAGCGAAAACTTTGAAGGAGACAAAGAATACGGGTTCAACACATCCCGTGGGGATGCTGCCGCCCAATGGGGCGTTAGCCTTTAAACAGGCTGGAATCCGCTTGGATACTGTGATACGCACAGATGACGGTTTCCAAGGGTGGCAAAAACCACCGCAGCATGTGTTGTCCAACTTGCATCCATGTCTCTCGGCAAATTTTGCCGCTGTCCTTGGACAAATTTTGAACGGAACTGCAATTCCACCCAAAATCCGCGGAAATCGTCACTTCTCTTGCAAAGATCAGGCCAAAACCTAGAAACTCGCAAATTGAAAACGTTTTCCTATTTCCTCGCGACGTCGGACGACGCGGGGAAAATTTCTAAGAGACGCCCATTTTTTCAAGCGTCGATTCTACCGCCTGCTTTAGGTCGGCGTGTCCTGTGTTTGAGCCTTCGCACGAGGCTTATCAGGCCTCTCCGCAAAAGTTTGCGAACCCTCAACGTTTCCTGCAATTGGTTCCTCAGCAGGATACTTTTTATTCTGTGTCGCTTGAGCGCTTAAGGTCTTGCGGTCAGCATTTGATCGTTGCGCCATTTGCGGCATCAATTGCGCTTGGGCGGTTTTGCCGGAACTCGCGCGCCCTCTGGCGTCGATGGAGGCGAGTTTAGCGGCATCATATGACCCGTCGCGCTCATATTGATATTTGTGTAAAAGCTTGGTCCCCTCAACACTGTCTCTGAAGTCCCACAGTCCTGTTTCCACGCCTTCCATAATCAAAGCATAAACTGATTTTTCGACAGCTTGGCGTAACGCGAGTAACCCGGGCTCGTTGGATGTAATCCCAGCGTCCGCCTCGAGTAGGTTATCGAATGAGACGAATCGAAAGGCATTCGCGGCTATTCCGACAGACGCAATTGTTTTTTCCGTTGTAACCGACGCTAAAACCTCACCAGTCTTAACGCTCACAGCGCGGAGGTGAACGGATACAACATTTTGACGGTAGTCGGTTTGGCCACCAACACCGAGATAACGAGCGGCAACGCCGCCGGTCACGGTATTCGTGTCGTACCCAACAATTCCGCCCTCCAAAATTATCCCTGCAAAAAGCAAAGGAGGAAGAGCCGCCGTGTTAATTTGCGTTTCGCCCAAGTAACGAGCCCGCATTTCTGTTATGATTTGACGTTCTTTGAGAAGGTTGTTTAAATTCGAACGCTCAATGACGGTGAACCAGCTCCGTGAGCCCGCATCATGTAGGGCCTTAATAAGAAGTTCGTCACCGCCTTGCGTCACGGCCCGGGACAAGGTTTGCCCCGCATCGGTAGGTTTGAACTGACCCGTTTTATCTTCAAAGTTATATACAGCGACCGTAACCTTTGCGTTTGGGTCACCCAAGGACTGTAACGCCGCTTGCGTCTTTGTTACTTTAGACAATCCCGCCTCTTTCGAGAGCCAAGCGTGGGAAGCGGGTACTGTGGTGCAACCCCCGAACGCTAAAGACGTCGCAATAGCGGTAGCTGCAAGATATCGCTTAGTTGAATGTCGATTTATGATTTTCAAAATTTTGCCCCGAATTTTTTATTAGTCTATCTTATTGGATCGGTTGGTCATTAGAATTCACAGCTAATAACGGCGAAGACAGATCCGGCTGGGCCAATAAGCTTGGCGCAGTTAAACTATCCCTTCCGACCGGGTCCAAATTTGCAACTTTGTCAGAGGTCAGTTTCCCTGAAATACCTGCCGATGATTCGTTTGGATCATCCACTAAGAGCGTCGGTATAGTTATGACTGTCGTATTTCCGTCTGCATCGGTGATTGTAAGCTGAATTCCTTCAAGAGTGCGCTCGAAGGAGATGGTTTGATCCCCGAAAATGATCGTTCCGCTTTCTTGCGCGTCCTCGCCAAAGATAGCTTCGGCGACCTGTCCAGAGAGTGATGACAATAGACGGCTTTGAAGGGATCTTACGAACTGATCCAATTCAGTGTTCTCGGTCTCGTCCACGTCCTGCTCATAGTCGTTCTGAGCATTGGCAATCGCTAAAAGATGGGCGGAGTTAAAAGAATTGCCGCCAAAGGACGGATTTACTGGTTCATAAACCAAGTCTTGAGCGAATGCATTCGAGGCCGAAAATGCCACGAGCAAAACTGCGATTTTAAGCTTCATCTGATCCCCCGACCATCAATTTAAGCTTGAGAGTATTTTTTAAAATTGCGCCCCCAAACGTTGAGTAACTTATTCCCCTCTTTAGAAGAGAGGGCGCCCCCCAGTTGGGTTGACTTTTGTAAATTAATTGTTAATTTTCTATATAGTTAAGGTGTTTTAAATTTGCACTTACACTCGTGGAGCGAAAAACGGGCGCATTTATGAACAGAAACTGGTTGTTACGATTCCATCGGCGCTTGGCTGGGTTCAAGACGGTCATTGGCGCCAAGCATCAGGAACCATCTTATCTTTCATTCTCTGGAAACCCTTAATGAAAAAAAGTGTTCGCCTTGAAGATTTACAAGCCCAATGCTGTTCTGCCGCTATGGGCAGGATTGAGTGGGAAACATTGCTTCGGAGCATCTGTCAGTGGGTTGAAGGTGACAAAGCCATGTTTTTAAGGGCCGACCATACCGGCTCTTATCAAGTCCCTTATTCCTTTAATCTCAACCATTTCGAAGTCGAAAAATACGATACTGTTACCGATCAAAATGACCCGCATTTAAAATTTTCAACGCGAATAATTAAGGAAATGGCAAAGAGCGGGCAAAACCCCGCCTCGAATGAAGATTTAAAAGACACCCCTTTATATGGCGAGATTGGGAACAGCATTCACCTTTTAGTTCTCGACACCGCTCAATTTGGCCAAATAGCGCTCAGTATATATAGAGAGATTCAAGGGGAACCATTTTCAGAAGTAGATAGTGAAAAACTACAAGCTTTACTGCCCCATCTGATAGACGCATTTCACTATTCTGTATCAGTACTCAGCTCTTATGATAATACTTACGCTGACAACAACGTTACGGCTTTAGTCAATAATGATTTGCTTGTATCTCCGCTGACCGGCAACTTGAAAGACCTCCTAAAGGATTGCGCGGCACTGAAATATACTGGTAACTTTCTTGGTTCGGACTTCTCTACTATAAAAGAATACCTTCATCTCGCCGTCGCTCACGCCCTGAACGGACAATGTTCATCTGCCAAACTGGGTTTCGGAAAGAAAAGAGCGGTCGACCAATCGAAATATATCAAGTTGGATATTCAGAAAGTGCCTAACAGTATTCGGTGGGCAAGCCCTAGGTATAATTTCACGATGGCACGAATATCAGTTGAATCAAAGGCTCCCCCTTCAGTGAACACCGAGATATTTGCGAAAACATTTAAACTGACGTTAGCGGAACAAAGGTTGATCAAATGCCTTCAGGAAGATGACAACCTTCGAGAGGCCGCAAGTGAATGCAATATCAACTATGAAACGGCGCGGTGGCACGTAAAAAACATTTTGCAAAAGACGTTCTATCCGAAGCGACAGGATATGATCCAAGCCGTACGCGAATTAGACCTGTCGAGTGCAAGAGAATAAATCATCTCACCCACTGTCCACAAGCCTCAAGTGGCTAGGTTACCAAAAATTGGTCTTACTTGAAAATATTTCTCTGAGGTTCCCGACTAAATTAGAACGGAAATAGAGGAGATATTTTCGACACTTCAATTGTCTTCCGCCCTCGCCTCTACGTGAGGTATTGTGGACTTCCCAAGGTTACTTGACAGGAATAGGCACTCAATGATTTAATCGCGGTGAATAAAAGTAACGTTTTGACGGCACCAAAGCCTGATATTGCCTGAGACATTCGTCGGCGGTTATTTTTAAATTTTGTTGCAGAGACTCTCCGGCGCCGAATAATTTGGGAGCGCCCGCAAACCGAAAGAGACAAGAGCAAACAGTCTGAAACCATATGTAACAATTGAATTAGGTGCATTTAGAAGTGAACAAAATCCGATGGGATAGCAGGGGACTGAATGGGCCATAAGGTGCAAGTCGATCATTGATGATGATTAACGCACAAAATAAACCGCCCTAGTAATCCAAGCGGCGGGCAACGGACAGGTTCATCGAATTCAAGGCCTTCCCTCAACAGTTGTTACACGGGGTGATTAATGTTTGGACTATTTGTAAAATCTAGCGTCGTCGTAGCGGCTCTCGCGGCTGCGTCGCCTGCTGTCAGTCACGAAAGCAACGCGAAAGCCTGGATAGAGTTAGACAAAAAGGACGGTAAGGCCCAAATGCGAAGCATGGCCGAATGGCCGGTGGATGCTACGCTCAAATACAAACTGACATTAGAAAAAAAGAGCGCCTCCGGACGCTCATCAACAAGTCAGGGCGGGTCCGTTCAAAGCGTAGCTGGAGAAGCGGTGCAATTATCGGTCAGCTCAGTTGATTACTCATCCGGCACCGAAGTCGTTGCAATTCTAACGGTCAGCGGACCTGATGGCCACGAAGTGACAGATAAAATTAGCTTGGGCTCTGGCTCGCCGGAAGAGTGAGCTTAAATATCGTCCCGCCGTGAGGGTTATTGGTAAACCCAATCTCCCAGCCATGGACGTCGCAAATGACTTTACAAATCGCCAGCCCGAGTCCCGATCCCTTGTAATCGCTTTTGGGATGAAGTCGCATAAGAGGGTCGAACACTTTCTCAGCCCCCTCGCCTGTAATCCCAATGCCATTATCTTCAATCTGAATGACATTACGATTGTCTGTTCTCTTAGACTTGATTGAGATCATAGGCGCCTGATCGGGCCCGTTAAAGCGGCACGCATTTTCCAGCAAATGCGTAAAAAGTATGACTGATAAACTTTTCGACGCGTGAACTGTTGGGAGTTGCCCATATTCTATGTCTACAGATGGCCCAAATTTCGTAGATATCGGGGGAGAAATTATCTCCATGACGTCATTTAAATCAACTTGGGTTAAATTTGGAACGTCCGTCAAGCACCGGATATAAACGAGTAGGTTGTCCACCAATTCCGAAACCTCTTCGGCGGAGTCGCCGATTCCCGTCAGATATATTTCGCCGTCCCCGTCCAAGATATCTGAATATTCGAGCCTCATCAGCTCCGAAAACTGCCTGAGCTTGCGCAAAGGAGATTTCAGATCATGCCCTACTTTTTTCGACAAGTCGGAAATCTGGCTTTTGGTTTCGATACCCATAGAGTTCACACGACTAAAACAGCTAGGTGCTCAAAAGAGGACATCTATCGAGAGGCGGATTTTAAAGCACTCGGCGGCGACGCATTGAACTTTTTTTGAAAATATTCTTTGAGATAAAACTTTTCGACAATGTCATCAATATGCTGTCCAACTTCGCTTCGAAGAAACTCTTCATCCACCAAGCTTGAAATAAGAATTATTTCCGCCTCCCCCTTATGCGGCAGCAGTACGGGTAACGTGTTTTTCGCTGAGACGCCGCGCGGCATCATATTATCGAGTAAAATCAAATCGTATTTTTTCGCCTTTAAACGATCGATGGCCTCCCCAACCGTTAGCGCAAAGTCGAGCTGAAAACCTTGGCCAATTGACTTTCTCAGCGCTAGGTCAATGAGTTTCGCCTCAATTTTCTCATCATCAAGTAATAAAATATGTATCATATAACTGTTTCGAACATTTTTTAGGCTTATGCAGCAAGGCGCCATTGCTGCGCAACGTAGGTTATCAGTCGTCTCTCGTCGCTTCGTAATTCGCCGTCACATTTTGCAATCGACTGCATGGCTCTAATAATTGTGAGTTTGTCTTCCACTTCCTCGAGATGGTTCATGTGCCCCTGAATCTCGCGTTCTTCATGGCCTAACTGCACAGTTTGCAAAACCTCTTCCCGGTTGAGTATGAACCAATCCTTCAGCATACGGTCGGTCATGACCATATTGGGGCTCAGTATCGACTTCACGCGCTTTGTCATGAAAACAAACATGGTCATTTCTTCGTGATAAATGCGCTTTTTCGCTAAAATCACGTACATGAATATCTTAAAGATATGCCGCCACTTTGACGCGGCGAGCTCACCTGTTTCAAACTCATTGGAATTTTGAGACATCTACATTGTCCTTATACTCCCTCAAAATTAGCGCCCGCTGCTTAATTTATGCTTAACCAAACCTGCATTCGCTGACATCTTAAAAAAAAGCCGCTCCGAAGAGCGGCAAGGTAAGTGCCCTAAGGATTAGGGTAGGTAAGATTTGGTCCGGTCTAGTCGGAATAGAGATTCCGCATTGATGATTTCATTGGTCCTTTGTTGCTCCGGGAAATAATCTTCATGGCGCCTGCTGCTTGATGCGGCGTAACCACAAGACCACGACTACTGATTTGTCGCAAAACCCGGCTCTGGCGGGGTAGAGGCTCCCGGATGACACGGACTTTTTTTGTCGGGGCGTATTGGGGGGTTCGAGACTGTGTCGCGCCAAGGCTCTGGGGAGAGACTGACTGCGTAGAATATAACGGGGCACTTTTTAGTGCCGGTTCACTCGCGGCGGCGTTCATAGAGCCAGCCATCATCAAAGTTGTAACGAGTGTAAGTTTGAAAATTTTCACTTTCGTTTCTCCAACGCGTCCGTTCAAATTCAGAAGTGAATATGTATCAGCGCGATGAAACCTATATAGAACAGGAGATTTGACCCGAAGCTGAACCAAAATAACAAAATTACTAATTTGCCTTTAACCATAAACGTTCCGCTTCTAATCAGGCTGACAAATGCCCTTAACCCATTGCTTCACAAGACTTTTCAACGCGCCGATTGCTTCCTTCAAAGGCTGCAAGAAATAGCGGAATTTTTCAGAAGCTGGCCAATAGGTTCGAACGGGTGTTAACGTGAATGGTAAAGGTGAAAACTTTTGGCCTTTTGCTATTATTGCAGCCTCGCTTAGTTCCGCAAGTTGGACGACAAAACGGCTCTTAGGTCATCCTTATTATAAATTCCGTCGACCCCTGTCTCGCGCGCATCCATCAAATGGGGGCTCGCCAAAGATGACGAGATGGCAAAAATTTTTGCGTCCCCTAAATAGGGGCGTATTTTGGGCAATGTTTCTAACAGGCTTGAATAAGGGCTGAGCCGATCATCCAAAAAGACAAAGTCGAAAGCCTTTTCGCTCAATACGTCGATTGCTTCATCTATATTAGAGAGACAAATAAGGTCAGCATCAGCGTTCACTCCGCCCTTCAGAAACTTCTGAAAAAACCTGTGCTCAATCACGTCGTCATCAATCAATAAAATACGGGCATGACTCATGTTAAAGCTCTAGCCGCAGGGTTTGATGGATGATTTTTTTAGAGAGTAAAAAATGACGCTTATTCTGGCTGTCGTCCTTTAAATACGGTTTTAAAAATGACCTGCGCCAATTCACCATATCCTAGGAATGAGTCGGGTTTAACAAGATAGCCATCTGCGCCGAATTCAGTTGCCATATCTTTGTCGCTTGTTTCATCAGATCCGGAAACCATAATGACAGGGTGAGACCGGGTTTCCGTATCTTCCCTGATGGCTTTCAAAACCTGAAAGCCATCAATTCCCGGCATACGGATGTCCAACAATGTCGCCAGAGGAGATTCAGATTGAATGGTCGAAACAGCCTCCCGACCACTATCAAGCTCAAGAATTTCTAAGTCGGGTTGTACTCTCAGCATTGCTTTTTTTATGAGCAGCCGATCCATTCTATCATCATCAATAATAAGAATTTTGCTCATCCTGCTTCTACTCCAGAGACAGAGCGGCTTTGAGAGTAAACATAAATTCGCTCCCCGCATCTTGCTTGTCAATCAATGCAATTGTTCCGCCATGCAGAGTAATGATTCTCTTACACAAGGCAAGTCCTACACCAGACCCCTCACGATGGGAATGTGGCTTCGCCCGCCCAAACAAATCGAAGACATGAGGGGCAAAATTAGAATCCACACCGACGCCATTATCTGAAACGCTTATTCTCCACTCGCCGTGAGATTTTTCCGCCGATATTTTGATTTTAACCGTTCTTGTATGCTCTCTATATTTTATCGCGTTATCAATCAGGTTCGCCACAACCTGTTCTAATAGAACGGCTTCTCCTCGTACGATTATTTCGTCAGAGGGAAGGATAATTTCTCCGCCCAACTCTTCAACGTCTGCTGTGCGGGACTGGCAAACTTTGGATATGACGTCTGTTAAGTTAACTCGTCCAATCTCCACCCCTTCTGGGGACGCCCGCATAAATTTAAGAAAGCTTTTGATTAATCCCCGCATATGGACGACACCGTTGCTAATCTCGTCAATATATTGCTTGCCCTCTTCGCTTACATTCTCGCCGCACTCGTCTTGTAAAAGCTCGGCAAAGATGCCGATATGTCTAAGGGGAGCTTGCAGATCATGAGACGTTAAAGAAGCAAAATCATCCAGATTCTTATTGATGGTTTTCAAAAGAGCTTCTTGTTCTTTTAGCTCCGTAATATCCGTGGACACCACGAGTATGCGTTTATCCCCTGTAACGGGGTGGTCGAATGGGATTTTGTCTGTCTGAACCCACCCCATGGTGCCGTCATTCGGCGTATAGCGCTCGACATAGCCAAGTAGCGGTTTGCCTGAATTTATGACTTTCAAATCATCGTCGTGATAGGATTTCGCGCTATCGCCAAAAAGGTCGTAAGTATTGGCGCCCTCGACAGATTCCACATCCATTCCCATGGACTGAGCAGCCTCCTCATTAAGTTTAAGGATGATATTTTTATCATCCTTGTACCAAATCTTATTGGGCATAGCATCCAAGACAAGACGCATCTCGCTCTGTAAAACTTCCAAATCTTGATTTCGTTGTTCTAAAGCCTGCTGCAAATAGAATTCAGATGTGATGTCACGTCCCGCGGATTGATACTCATAAACTTTCCCTGTCTCGTCAAAGAGACCGATCAAAGTCCACTTAAATATAATTTCGTCGCCGGTTTTGGAGGTTCTTATACTTCTGATTTCAGTATGAGGATTATCGGGCGTGAGGGCCGCAAGCCTCTTTTTCAGTCTTCTTTTTTGTCCTTTTTGCACGACCTCGATTAGGTCCCGGCCAACAAAACTGTTCGGCGCGCTCCCGAGAGCAATTTCGTCCGATCCAAAAAAACTTGCAAATTTCCGATTTACAAATCTAATCACATAGTCTGTATCAAATCGACATATAAGGTCGGGATGATGATCAAGTATGGAATGATATTCTCGATGCATAATTTGCTCGGGTACCTGTAATAGTTCCCGCCTGTAGAGACGACTTCGTTCGATATTATCGTACATTGGTTTCGGATTTCATAATTTCGCTATAGGTACCCCACGCCAAAGTAATCGCATGCGGGTCTGCGTTCATATTGACCAACAAATCCGTCAGGGCCTTTTGTTCATCGGTAAAGGCAGCTTCAAATCCAAAATACTTCGCTGTTGCAACATTCAGATATTCCATCACAGGCTTGCTCGTCTGATGCTCCAAATCCTGATGCTCGCCGATAATGCGGCGAATTCTGTCCACCCGGTAATAGCCGGTTGTTGGAATGTTCTGGCGGGAAGCTTGCGCCGGTTCTATCCCGCCGCACCTATCCTTATTTTTTTCTACGTTCATTACGGCCCACACATAAGAATATTCGGTCACCTAGCGTCCAAGCAAAACATCTTGAGAGCCGGAGCAAATCGCCGGGAAACCTTTTAAAGTTGCAGGTTGGGACTTATTCTAAAGATCCTGAACGCGGATTGAAGCAAAGGCGGGAAATCACTAACGCGCTGTTAACCATTTTCGGTGGAAGCAAAGTCGCGATTACTTTCGGCTTTTAGAGCGCCCCTTCGACCACGACGTGTGTGCCGTCTACGCGGCTTTTAACGCCGTAAATCCCAGCAAGTCGATCCTCAGTTAGAGTCTCATTGGGCGACCCTTGAGCAAGAATTTCGCCGTCTTTCATCCAGATCAAGCGATCCGCATATTTCGCCGCTAAAGCGATATCGTGGAGAACAACTAGGGCACCATTTCCCTCGTCGACATACGCCTTCAGTAAATCCATGATCCGAAATTGATGACGAGGGTCTAGCGCGGCTACAGGTTCGTCAGCAATTAATAGCGGTGCCTGCGCCGCAAAAGCCCGCGCGCAATGGACACGCGCTAATTCGCCGCCGGACAGCGTATTCGTTTTTCTGTGACTGAGGGCCGCAATATCGCAAGCGTCTATGGCGGCGTCCACGGCCCTGGCATCATTCGCTTTCATTCGCCCTAAACTGGCGCCATGCGAATAACGTCCCAAAGCCACGACGTCCCGAACCGTGTTTGGCCAAGCTAGAGACCTAATTTGTGGAAGATAAGACACCCGTCTTGCCCTCTGCATGGGCGACAGGGTCTGAACTTCATCGTTATCTAGCTTAACGTGTCCCTCCGCCGGTTTAGATAATCCTAGTGACGCCCGAAGCAAAGTTGTCTTACCCGCGCCGTTTGGCCCGAGCAAAGCAACCAACTCGCCCGGTTTCAATGTGAAGGACGCCTCTTTGACCAAGGTCACGCCCTGCGCCCTCACCGTAATATCTTCTGCTTTTAGGTTCATGACGGCCCTGCCCCGCCGCCTTGCCGCTTCATCGCGATCCAGATAAAGGCCGGAGCCCCAAAAAGAGCTGCCACCACGCCGAGCTTTAGTTCTGACTGGGTCGGGACGAGCCTGACGCCAATATCGGCGATGACCAGAAAGACTCCGGCCAAAAGGGCCGATGGAATAAGCGATCGTGCGGGATCATGGCGAACAAAAGGGCGCACAATATGCGGAGCAACTATGCCGACAAACCCGATAGCCCCCGCCAATGAGACAGCGGCGCCAGTAGCCAGACCCGCTCCGAGCACAACATAGATTCTCTGGTTTCTAAGGTTTAAACCGAGTCCGCTTGCCGCTTCCTCGCCAAGGGTGAGCGCAGAAAGGCCGCGGCGGGATAAAAAGAGGATTATGAAGCCAAGCAATAAAAACGGCGCCGCCAAAGCTATGTCTTCGAAACTCCGATTGGCGACAGAGCCCAATGTCCAGTTAATCAGATCGAAAAGAGAAAACGGATTGGGCGACAGATTCAGCAGCAGGCTCATAACCGCCCCTGAAAAACTGGAAAGCCCTACTCCGACCAGAATCAGCGTGACGACAGACTTCGTTCGGATTGCGGCCAAGGCAATGATCGCCGTTGCAATCAGAGCTCCGACAATTGCAGCAATAGGGAGTAGCCACGTCTGATTACCAATAAGTCCGTAATAAAGTACGAAACTAGCGGTCAGAGAGGCTGTTGCCGACACCCCTAACACCCCTGGCTCTGCCAAAGGGTTACGCAGCAGTCCTTGAAGCGCTGCGCCGCTGGCCCCGAGAGCTGCCCCAACGATGAATGCCGCGAGTGCACGCGGAAGCCGGATTTGCCAAATAACCAAGCTATCCGTGGCATTTCCCTGACCGATCAGGGCGGTAAAGACCCGCCCCCACGCCATTGGAGTCGTCCCCAGTAGACAAGCCGCGAAGATTGCGATGACTGATATCAATATCAGGGACGGATTTAGATAACGCGAAGACGTCACAGCTCGCCCTCAATATACTGACGCGCCGCCAAGGCCTCAATACCGTCCATGGCAAACCACCCGCCGCAAGACATGACGGCTCCGCTTATAGCCACAGTTGGAAGTGTGTTTATTTGAGCCTTCGCAATAGGGTGACGCATCGCGCTCCATTTATCTCTCGAGCGGTCATTGGTATCAAAAAATGCTGCAGCAACCATATCCGGTTGCTCATATGCTAATCTTTCAAGCGGTAGAGATCGCCAGCCCGGTTCGGATTGAAAGTTTTCCAAGCCTGCCGCTGTCAACATTTCATCCACTAAAGAGCCGGGCCCGCTCGTCACCCCTGAGGGCGTCATATAAAGAGCGCGGTTGTTTTCAGTTCTGATGTCTAAGGCTTCGAGGCGGGCTTCCATGTCCGAAACAATGTCTTCGCCGCGTTGCGGGACGCCGAGTCCCTCTGCCATTTCGCGCGTAACGCGTTTGATCCCAGCCAGATCCCCCGCCCAGCCAACGTTTAATACAGGGACGCCGGCTTGTTGGAAAAACTTAGTCGCATTGGGGCCGCCGCCATATGACCTAACGACAAGATCCGGTTTAAGGATGAGAATATCTTCTGCGCTGGATCTTACGCTTTTAAGGCCTTGCGCCTTTAAAGCTTCGGCTCGCTCTTGCATGTATGAAAAGGGCTTATCCGCATCGGGCGAAACGGCCAGAATTCGATTTGGCTCGACCATTTTCAACACATATTGATCCGCACAATAATCCAAGCTGACGATACGTTTCGGCTGGGAGAACGGCGTGCCGGAAGTCGAGGGCTCTGACACGTAACTTTTGACTGTAGGAGCTACGTCGCAAGCAGGCAAAACGAGCCCTATAAGTATAGTCGGTATGAAGCATCTGAGGTTCATCTTCGCTCTCATAGCGCAAACGACATTTAAAGAAACCCAAACTATCTATATTGAAAAGAAGAAGTGATTTCTCGGCTGCCGCTAAAACCTTAAATGAAAAAATAATTTGTCTTTGCCCGCTAATTCAGCTTAACCGAGTTTAAATCATACATGTTCGAAAACTTTTACCTTTTAAACTGGCCCCTCATAAATAACCGCAAGATCGGATGAGTGTATTTAAGGCCCTTGTATATTCAGGTGACTGATAATGAATAGATTACTCCCCGCCATTCTAGTTGTCTTCGCAATCATACTCGGAAGTATGGCATGGACGACTTTTGAGCTTTCCAAAACATTTGAGAGTGAAGCCCAAGCCAGAGAACAAGCGCTGAAAACAACTGAAATTCTCTACCATCTCCGGCGTATTAGAAGCTCCGCGCTGAATGCGGAAACGGGACAGCGCGGTTATCTCCTTTCGGGCGATGAAAGTTACCTAGAGCCTTACAATCAGGGGAAAGCTGAGTACCAGAAGTCATTTGACGAACTAGATGATATTTTAGAAGACCAGATGACACCCTTACAGATGGAACAACTTCCGCTTATTAAGCAAGCCGTCACAACAAAATTCACCATCATGGAAAAGACGATTGATTTGGTAAAAAGCGGTCAGAAAGTCGCCGCTATGGCTGTTGTCAATACAGATCGCGCCAATGAAATCATGACTGAAATGCGGGACGGCATCCAGCTTTTGATTGATGAAGAAAGTGAGCTTTTAAGAGAAGCTATTGCTACCGCAGACCAACGGGATCGCCGGGCGCAAAGGTACTTAAAATGGATCCTTTCCTTAGTGCTAGCCATGTTGGTAATCGCCATATTTTTAATATGGCGGGCCGGGAAACTAGTCAGCGCTCAAGCGCATATCAGAGATTTGAAAGAGGCAAACGCCAAAACGGAATTAGTCGCCGGAGAACTCAATCACCGCATCAAAAACCTCTTTGCGATTGTTTTGTCTATCGTTCGGAATACGGGGCGTACGGAAACAGACGTTAAAACGGCCAATGACAAAATTCAAAACAGAATTATGGCTCTATCTCAGGCGCATGAACTGACCATTTCCAGAAGGGGAACAGAACAGGCCGACCTCCAATCCTTGGTTCAAAAAGTTTTGGAGCCCTATGTTTCAGACAAAAATACTCTCGTTGTCTCCGGCGACTCCGTGGGCGTAACCGCTGACAAAATTACGCCGCTTGGGCTCATCCTTCACGAACTCACAACAAACGCCGTGAAATACGGCGCTTGGATAGATGACGTCACCGGAACAATTCAAATCAACATAAAACGCCTCTCTCAAGATTCCGCGTCCCTCACCTGGACAGAGTCAGGTGGTCCTGAGATCATCAATGACGTCACAAGCAAAAAAGGCTTTGGCTCTCGCATGATTCATCTAAGCGCAAGCCAGCTCGGCGGATCGATAGAAACGCATTACCGGCCGGAGGGACTTTTCGTTCAACTCGACTTTGAATTATAACGGATAAGTTCAGCTAAGCCGCATAGGATAAAATGCGGCGGGCACGCTTCACCACTGGCTCTTCAATAAATTTTCCGTCCAGCAGCACAACATTCCCATTTGCTTCCTCGTAAGCGGCGACAACGCGTTTGGCATAGGAAATTTCATCGTCCGTTGGGGTCAGTGCGGAATGAATGCGCTCTATCTGGGCAGGATGGATAGCACTTCTGGCGTGAATACCGAGCGCTTTGGCCTGCAGGGTCGTAGCTTCACAGTCTTCCAGATCACGAACATGGATATGCGGCGTATCGAAGAGCTGCACGTCAAACGCAGCTGCAACAGCAACGAGCTTGCACCTGGCAAACAAGTGAGTTTCCCAAGCGAGATCGCAATCTACTTCCCCGGCGTAATCAATCGCGCCGTACATTCCCACAGACACACGCGGATGGGAGAAAATCTCCTCGGCATTGACCAGTCCCGCCGCGCTTTCAATAATCGCAAAAAAAGGTCCGAGGTTGTCGGGCAGTCGCGTGGCCAGAGAATCCAACTGGATTTTCGACGCTACTTTCGGAATCATCACAAAGGGAAGCGTGAGACCGCTCTTCGAAAGAGCGGCAATATCTTTTTCGCCCGCTTCCGTGTCCAACCCATTTATCCGCAGGCTTACATTTTTATGCTGGGTTTTTGAAAGCCATTTCAGAACCGACTCGCGGGCCGCGTTTTTTTCTGACGGACCCACAGCATCTTCTAAATCGATGCACACCAAATCTGCTCCGGCCTGACAGGCTTTTTCGAACCTGTCCTCGCGATTGCCGGGAACAAATAGTTGGGATCGGTAAAACGCCATATCTATTCGTAAACCACGTCGGCTTCAGTTTTAGCTTTGATCTCGTCAACAGTAACACCCGGTGCTATTTCCTTTAAGCGGAAACGTTTCTGTTCGCCCTCTCGGTTGAACACGCCAAGATCAGTGATCACCATGTCGATACAGTCTTGGCCCGTGAGCGGAAGAGTACAGCTTTTGAGAAACTTGCTCTCGCCGCGTTTATTGGTGTGATCGAAAAGCGCGATACATTTCTTGACGCCTGCGACGAGGTCCATTGCTCCGCCCATGCCTTTGACCATTTTACCCGGAATCATCCAGTTCGCGATATCGCCGTTTTCTGCGACTTCCATCGCGCCCAAGATCGACAGGTCGATATGCCCGCCGCGGATCATGGAAAAGCTCGTCGCGCTGTCGAAAAAGCTTGATTTTGGAAGTGTTGTAATGGTTTGCTTGCCCGCATTAATCAGGTCGGCATCCACTTGGTCCTCGGTCGGGAAAGGCCCCATGCCTAGCATACCGTTTTCAGATTGAAGCGTGACGTTCACGCCGTCCGGAATGTGGTTTGCCACCAGTGTGGGAATACCAATGCCGAGATTGACGTAAAATCCGTCCTCCAGCTCTTGCGCGGCCCGCGCCGCCATTTGGTCTCTTGTCCATCCAGTTTTTTGCTCAGTCATTACACGGCCTCCCGCACTGTACGTTGTTCGATACGTTTCTCACATTCCGCCTGAACGATGCGTTGAACGAAAATGCCAGGTGTATGAATGGAGTTTGGATCCAAAGACCCGACCGGTACGATTTCATCCACTTCGGCGACGGTGACTTTCCCCGCAGTGGCCATCATGGGCGAGAAATTCCGCGCCGTAGCTTTATATATCAGATTCCCTTCCGCGTCGCCCTTCCAGGCTTTGACAATAGAAACATCGGCTTTCAGCCCCGTCTCCATGATGAAGGTCTCGGTTTCGCCTTCCATATTGGTAAAGTCTTTATGTTCTTTACCTTCAGCAATCATCGTTCCGACGCCTGTTTTAGTATAAAAACCCGGAATGCCCGCGCCGCCGGCCCGGATGCGTTCCGCCAGAGTGCCCTGAGGATTAAATTCCAACTCCAGCTCACCGCCAAGGTATTGGCGTTCAAATTCTTTGTTCTCGCCGACATAAGAGCTAACCATTTTCTTGATCTGCTTAGTTTCCAAAAGCTGACCGAGGCCAAAACCGTCCACGCCCGCATTGTTGGAAATCACTGTCAGGTCCTTGGCGCCGCTATCACGAAGCGCCGCGATAAGATTTTCAGGGATGCCGCAAAGACCAAATCCCCCGCTCATGACGGTCATTCCGTCTTTGCAAAGGCCTTCCATGGCCTCCTCTGGTGTTTTGAATACCTTATTCATCACTCTCTCCTATATCGGCCGTGATTCCAGATCTTAGCTGTCCCACGAAATGATCGGCAATATCGTCTCCCTTTAACCGACCTTCGCTGTCATACCAAGCGTTGAGCCAGTTAAGCGCCCCCATAAAGAAAAAAACTTGCAAGCGCGGGTCGCCTTTTCGGATGGAACCATCCTTCTGACCGGTCTTTACAAGCTTTATGACCCGCCTCTCAATTTTACCCCGTCGCGCCAGAACTTGATCTCGGCTCTTCTCAGCCAGACTATCCACATCCGTAAGCAAGGAGACGCCGGATTGAGTCAGCAGGCTAACAAAATCCCGGAAAACGATTTCGAGACACTCCAGCCCGCTCTGGCCGATCTGAGGTCGTTTTAAAATCGCCTCCATCGACTCATAAGCCATAAGATGTGATTCAAACAGGATCTCTTCTTTATTGCGTACGTAGTAATAAAGAGCGGCCTTGGTCAGACCCAGGGTTTGGGCAATATCGACCATGGAGGTATTATGGTAGCCTCGGCGTCGAAACGCGCTCGCCGCAGATAATATCACTGCCCGTCTCTTGGCCGCAAATTGTTTATCCCGGTCAAATGGAGCTTTTATAGTCGCAGAGGCGTTCATTACGAAATGACTATACCACTCCAATAAATTTGACTCAAGGTTCAAATTTTAATACACGGGGTCAAACAAATTTACAGGTCATCATGATTCAGTCCAAAATCAACACCGACAGTTCCGACTTCCGCGCTAATTCCGAGCATATGGAAAGCCTCGTTGCGGACCTTAAAGAAAAGGTCGCGAAAATTGCCGAGGGCGGTTCCGAGCGCGCCCGCAAAAAACATCTAGATCGCGGAAAGCTCCTCCCGAGGGAACGCGTCGAACGCCTTCTCGATCCCGGGACGCCTTTTCTCGAGCTTTCCCAAATGGCCGCCTATGGTATGTATGAAGACCAAGTGCCGAGCGCCGGACTGATCTGCGGCGTGGGCCGCGTGGCGGGCCGCGAAGTTATGATCATCTGCAATGACGCAACGGTCAAAGGCGGAACCTATTATCCGATGACCTGTGCCAAACAGGCGCGGGCGCAGGAAATTGCGCAGCAAAACCGCCTGCCTTGTATTTACCTTGTCGATAGCGGCGGCGGCAACCTGCCCAATCAGGCAGAGATTTTTCCGGGCAAAGACGACTTCGGCGCGTGTTTTAACAATCAGGCAAATATGAGCGCCCAAGGCATCGCACAGGTCGCCGTTGTGATGGGCAGTTGCACCGCTGGCGGCGCCTATGTTCCGGCCATGGCAGATGAAAGCATCATTGTGGCCGATCAGGGTACAATCTTTCTTGCCGGCCCGCCCCTCGTCGAAGCGGCAACAGGCGAAAAGATTGAGGCTGAAGAACTTGGCGGCGGTGCGCTTCATGCGAAAACTTCCGGCGTCGTTGATCATCTGGCGGCTAATGATGCACATGCGCTCCAGATTGCCCGTGAAAGCATCAAGACGCTCGGCGCTGCTAACCCTAGCTACCTCCCCGATCCCGTCGAACCTCCGGCTTATGACGAAAGCGAACTCAACGGTATTGTGCCCAAAGATGCAAAGCAGCCTTATGACTGCCGCGAGATCATCGCGCGGATTACCGACGGTTCCCGTTTTCACGAATTCAAGAAAGATTTCGGCGAGACATTGGTTTGCGGCTTTGCCAAAATTCATGGCTATCAAGTCGGTATTCTTGGCAATAACGGCGTTCTGTTCTCAGAAAGCGCTGTTAAAGGCGCGCACTTTGTCGAGCTTTGCTGTCAGCGGAACATCCCCCTCATCTTCCTTCAGAACATTACAGGGTTCATGGTCGGCTCCAAGGCCGAGGCCGGCGGCATCGCCAAACACGGCGCTAAAATGGTCCATGCCGTGGCCTGTGCCAAAGTGCCGAAATTCACCGTCGTGGTCGGCGGATCCTACGGCGCCGGGAATTACGGCATGTGTGGGCGCGCTTACGGCCCCCGCCTTATGTTCATGTGGCCCAATGCCCGTATTTCCATCATGGGCGGCGAACAAGCGGCAAGTGTTTTGGCGACCGTCGCTCGCGGCTCTGAAGGTTGGAGCGAAGAAGAAAAAGAAGAGTTTAAAAAACCTATTCGGGAAAGATTTGAAAAAGAAGGCCACCCCTATTTTGCCTCCGCCCGTATCTGGGATGACGGCATTATCGCGCCGACGGATACGCGCCGCGTACTTGGTTTAGGTTTGGCAATGGCGGCAAATGGCCCTCAAGAGGAGACACGTTTCGGCGTGTTCCGTATGTAATTATGTCGAAGCAAATCAAAAAAATCCTTATCGCCAATCGCGGCGAAATCGCTTGCCGGGTTATAAAAACCGCACGCAAGATGGGCATTGCTACTGTCGCTGTCTATTCCGACGCGGACCGCAGAGCGCTGCACGTTCGCCAAGCCGACGAAGCCGTTCATATTGGCCCTTCTCCGGCTAATGAAAGCTATTTGGTTATCGACAAGATTATCGAGGCCGCCAAGCAAACAGGCGCGGATGCCGTCCATCCGGGCTATGGTTTCCTCTCCGAAAATCCCGCTTTTGTTCGGGCTTGCGAAAAAGCCAGTCTGACATTTATCGGCCCGAAGGCTGAGAGCATGGAAGCGATGGGTCTCAAGGACGCCGCTAAAAAATTGATGGACGAAGCCGGGGTTCCCACGACACCCGGCTATCTCGGCGAGGACCAGGACCCGAAAGTCTTGAAATCCAAAGCTGACGACATTGGCTATCCCGTCCTCATCAAAGCCGTCGCAGGCGGCGGCGGTAAAGGCATGCGCAAAGTAGATGCCTCGAAAGAATTTGACGCTTCCCTCGCCTCCTGCCAGCGCGAAGCCAAATCCTCTTTCGGTAATGACGAAGTCCTTATCGAGAAATATATTCTGAGCCCGCGTCACATAGAGGTACAGGTCTTTGGCGACACTCACGGGAATGTCGTTCACATGTTTGAGCGCGATTGCTCCCTGCAGCGTCGTCATCAGAAAGTTATCGAAGAAGCGCCTGCCCCTGGCATGACTGACGACGTTCGTCATGCCATGACCAAGGCCGCAGTCGACGCTGCGAAAGCCGTCAATTACGTCGGAGCCGGCACAGTCGAATTCATCGTGGACGGCTCAGGCGCTCTCAAGACTGACGGCTTTTGGTTCATGGAAATGAACACCCGCCTTCAGGTGGAGCATCCGGTGACAGAAATGATTACCGGGCTTGATCTTGTCGAGTGGCAAATCCGCGTCGCACAGGGCGAAAAACTGCCTAAGCAGGATGAGATTATAATGGAAGGCCACGCGATCGAAGCGCGGCTCTACGCTGAAGATCCGGCGAATGACTTTTTGCCAAGTGTTGGGGACCTGACGATTTTGAACATGCCGACGCAAAACCGCGTCGATACAGGTGTTGAACAGGGCGGCGAAGTTTCCCTTCACTATGATCCGATGATTGCCAAAATGATTGCAGCGGCCAGTACACGAGCCAATGCGATATCCGCTCTGGAAGATATGTGCCGCGGCACAGGCGTATTCCCGATTAAAACCAATGCACGGTTTTTGGCAAATTGCCTCTCCCATCCAAGGTTCATTGCAGGTCAGCTCTCCACAAACTTTATAGCGGATGAAAGTGACGATCTGTTTTACGAAGATACCTTGCAGGAAGATATGGAAAGCCTATCTTTTGCGATGGCTCCGAAAGCCACCAGTGCTGACTTTGGCGTCACAGACGGCTGGCGTCTCAATCAGCCGCCGAGGGAGACCTTTATTCGTACCCTGAATGGTGAAGACCTCACGCTACGAATTACCCCCACGGCACAGACGCTCAAAAGCCACATTAAACGCGTCACACTTCCCAAAGGGGATGTGATCTTTATCGATGGTCTTAGTTACCTGTTAGAAAATATGGCCGCTGGCGCGGCAGATGCTGTCGGCGGCAACGCCCTCACCGCCTCAATGCCCGGTAAAATTATCGCCGTGAATACGAAGTCCGGCGACACGGTCGCCGCAGGCGATCCGCTTATCGTGATGGAAGCGATGAAGATGGAAATGACCCTCGAAGCACCGCGGGACGGAACCGTTGATGAGGTGAAATTCAGCGTCGGAGATTTGGTAAGCGACGGCGAAATCCTGCTCACGCTGGAAGACGAAGACTAAAATAAAACACCTGTCATTCCGCACGAAGGCGTAGCCGAAGATGCGGAAGGTCAAGAGGCCCTTCCTCTTCGCCAGACAGGTTCACAAAATCTCGGCCTTCCGGGTCCGCCTCCAGCGCCCCGGGACGACAGAAAAGAAAGAGACAGAGATATGACCACCAACTACCCTACACTCCAATTCGGCCTTTCCGACGAAGCGAAAATGATCCGCAACAGCGTTCATCAATTCGCCCAAGCCGAAATCGCGCCGCGCGCAGCCGAAATTGACGAGACAAATAAGTTCCCACGCGATCTCTGGCCCAAAATGGGCGCGCTTGGCCTGCACGGCATCACCGTCGGTGAAGACGATGGCGGCACAGGCTTGGGATATCTGGAGCATACAATTGCAGTTGAGGAAATCAGCCGGGCCTCTGCCTCCGTTGGCTTGTCTTATGGCGCGCACTCTAACCTCTGCATCAACCAAATCCGCCGTTGGGCGAATGAAGAACAAAAGGCTAAATTTCTCCCTAAACTTATCAGCGGCGAACACCTTGGCTCCCTCGCCATGAGCGAGCCGGGCGCAGGGTCTGACGTAGTTTCCATGAAGCTCAAGGCCGAGAAACAGCAAGGCGGCTATCTGCTCAACGGCAACAAAATGTGGATCACCAACGCGCCGACGGCGGACGCGCTTTTAGTCTATGCGAAAACTGATCCGAACGCCGGCTCCAAAGGCATAACAGCGTTTCTCATTACTCCTGATATGGAAGGTTTCTCGACAGCGCAAAAGCTCGACAAACTCGGCATGCGCGGTTCTGATACCTGCGAACTGGTGTTCGAAGATTGCTTTGTCTCCGAGGAAAATGTCGTCGGCAAAGTTGGCCAAGGCGCGGAAATTCTAATGAGCGGGTTGGATTATGAACGGGTCGTTCTGTCCGGCATCGGTGTCGGCATCATGCAAGCGGTAATGGACGTCGTTTTGCCTTACATCCACGAACGCAAGCAATTTGGCAAAGCTATTGGTGAATTCCAGCTGATGCAGGGTAAGCTCGCCGATATGTATGTTTCGCTCTCCACCGCCCGCGCATATACCTACGCTGTGGCCGCGGCCTGTGACCGCGGCGAAACCACCCGTAAAGACGCCGCTGGGTGCGTGCTTTACGCGTCCGAACGCGCGACGCAGATCGCTCTGGAAGGCATCCAAATGTTGGGCGGCAATGGCTACATCAACGAATACCCAACGGGCCGCCTACTCCGCGATGCCAAACTGATGGAAATCGGCGCAGGCACCTCCGAAATTCGCCGCTGGCTTATTGGCCGCGAACTCTTCGGAGAAACTAAATAATGGCGGGTAAGTGGTTTGATGAATTGGAGGTTGGTCAGGTCTTTGAACACCCGATCCGCCGCACTTTAACTGAGACGGATAATATCCTTTTCACCTCAATGACGCACAACCCGGCGCAGCTCCATCTCGATGCCGATTACTGCGAAAAAGAAACCGAGTTTGGCAAACCTCTCATCAACAGCTTATTCACGCTCGGCCTCGTTATCGGAATATCCGTGCACGAAACCACGATGGGAACGGCTGTTGCGAATTTAGGCATGGACAATGTAAAATTCCCCAAACCGTTATTCGCAGGTGACACAATTCATGTGGAGACGGAAATAACGGGCCTGCGCGAGTCTAAATCGCGCCCGACCCAAGGGATCGTCACATTCGAGCATCGCGCCTATAATCAAAAGGATGAGCTTGTCTGCTCCTTAGAGCGCTCCGGTCTTCAGCATAAAAAGCCAAAATCCGACTAAGCAATACTGACCGTTTTAACGTTGCAGAAGGCGCGAATGCCTTCTGCGGCTAATTCCCGGCCGTAGCCGGAGCGTTTTATTCCGCCGAATGGCAGGCGCGGATCGGACGCAGTCATCGAATTGATAAACGTCGCGCCAGCCTCAATTTGCGTAATGGCTTTTTCCTGCTCGGCCTTGTCTGTGGTCCAGACCGACGAGCCCAATCCGAATGGGGACTCATTGGCAATTTCAATGGCTTCGTCTAGGCTCTCCACTTTGAATAGCAACATGACCGGGCCGAAGATTTCCTCGTGATAAGCATCAGAGCTTTCAGGAATGTCTTCTATGATACCGGGTTTGAAATAATATCCGTCTCCGTCAATGGATTCGGCCCCTGTGACTCTCTTGGCTCCATCCTTAATCGCATTTTTAACTTGCTCAGCGATCGTGTCGCGGCCGTCTTTATTTACCAACGGGCCAATATCGGTGTCCTCCTTCATTGGGTCACCAATTTTTAGCGCTTCAAACGCTTTGACAAACCGCGCTTTAACATCGTCATAAATATCGGCATGAACAAAGAATCGCTTCGCGGCGATGCAGCTCTGACCATTATTCTGAGTGCGCGCCGTCGTGCCGACCTTCACAGCCTCCTCAATATCCGCGCTTGGCATGATGATGAAAGGGTCGGACCCTCCCAGTTCTAAGACGGTGGGTTTAATCTCTTCCCCGCAAATAGAAGCGACGGACGCGCCCGCAGGCTCTGAGCCAGTCAAGGTCGCCGCCCTCACCCGATCATCTCGTAAAATGCGCTCCACTTTAGACCCGCCGATGAGAAGAGTTTTGAAGGCGCCCTCTGGAAAGCCAGCCCGCTTGAAGACATCTTCTATCGCCAGCGCGCATTGCGGCACATTTGACGCATGTTTCAAAAGCCCTGTATTTCCCGCCATTAAAGCGGGGGCAGCGAAACGCATAACTTGCCAGAGTGGATAATTCCACGGCATCACCGCCAAGACGGGACCGAGCGGCAGATACTTACGATAGGATTTGGACGCGTCGCTCTCTATCATCTCGTCGGCCAGATAGTCCTCCGCCGTCTCCGCATAATGCCGACAGACCCAAGCGCATTTTTCCGCTTCGGCTTTAGCGCCCTTGAGGGGTTTCCCCATTTCCAGCGTCATGATTTCGCCGAGCTGCTCGGCCTCATCCTCTAGAATATCTGCCGCCTTGAGCATCGCTTTCGCGCGGTCCGCATACGACCAATTCCGCAAAATTTTATGTGCTTCGACGGACGCGCCGATAGCTTTATCAACCTCTGCGTCACTATAAGCCTCGAACGTCTTTACAATTTTTCCGTTGGCCGGATTTTGCGTTTGAATAGCCATAAATGCCTCACTGGGTTGGAACGGGTTTTGTCTGACAAAAAACTTACGTCATGCGGACTGATTTGTTGCAAACTTGGCCGGGAGTCGACTGACAGAATTTGCAGAGGCCGCAACCAACGGTGACGAAATCCCGAATAGCTTTCAAGCTGGATAATAGAGTGGCAACGCTTTGGATACGGAAAGCAGTTAAAAATTTTACCAACTGTCATAAACCTTGCCAGCTGTCATAAAAAGCCTCTGGCCGAGGGCCGGGCAAGTTTCGTCAGAAAATGACCTGAATTCTCTAATCTTTGCCGATTTTCTGCAAATTTTTTGAAACTTTTTGCTCAAACGCGCTTTTATTACGGGAATAAGACAGTTTTATTACAGAGGAGCTACACATTTTTATTGCAGTCGCGACAAGTTTGTGATAGTTTTATGACAACATGATAACAGATTTATTACATATCCCTTTGGTCAACACCTCCGAATCTCACAAGATAAAGACAGTGGAAGAACTTTCGCCTTTAGAATTATTTGCTATGGGCGTTGCAGCAGTTCTGATTTCTAGCACTGCCGCGATCTTTTTCGGCGTCACCTAAGTAAAGACTTCTGCCACGCAGACACTAGCCAGTAAAGTTGACGCATGTCACGCTGGCTAAAACTGTTCTGAGGTAGGCCTAATTTCTTTCCTATAGATGCTTTTGGGTATCCCAACAAACTTGGGCGCCTACTTCGCATTCAATGATATAAACCGCTCAGCTTCAAACGGCTGGGCGGTTTTTGCATTCCTTTTCTCTATATTTGAAACGCGTGAGTGTTCCCGAGAGGCAATTGGGCGCTCTTGAGCCGTACAAATTTCAACTATCGGAAAATGGTGGGCGGTAACGGGTTCGAACCGCTGACCCTCTCGGTGTAAACGAGATGCTCTACCAGCTGAGCTAACCGCCCTATCAAGGAGCGGCTAGATAGGCCAATCTATAGGCACTCCGCAAGGGAAGACTTCACATTTAACGAAAAAATTCTTAGCTTTGGTTTATGACCTTGTTTGAAGAGATTTCTGCGTTCGCCCTTTCCCTCCCCGGCGCCTATATGACCGAGCAATGGATGGGCGCACATGCCTTTAAAATATCCGACGACAAAATGTTTTGCGTCTTGCGACCCGGCAAACCAAATATGTTGATCAAACTCGGAAGCGTCGAGAGTCGGGCCTTGTTAGTGGAAGCTGGCGTGGCCGAGATCCACACGCATATGAAACGAGGGAGCTGGGCCGATATTTTAACCGATAAGATGGAAAAAGCTGATGTTCTAAACCGGCTAGAGCAGAGTTACGCCCTTGTTCGCTTCGGCCTTACCAAGGCTCGGCAGGCAAGTTTACCGCCTTACCCACAATAGCTTAAAAATAACTGCAAAACACGCAAAACAAGCGTTGACGCATTCGGTCTCGATAGCTAAAGCCCCTCTCACATCTTAGCGGGTGTAGCTCAGTTGGTTAGAGCGCCGGCCTGTCACGCCGGAGGCCGCGGGTTCGAGTCCCGTCACTCGCGCCATTTCTTTTGAGATGGTAGATTAAAATAACCCGGCCAGTGGCCGGGTTTTTTGTTTTTAGAATGACTAAATTACGAAGGCGACAAGTTGGCCCGCCAAAGCTGCCCTCATTCTCTTTCAGATGCCGAATTGGACTGAGCCTCAAGCACGTCCGAAAGCTCTGTCACGCCGCTGACAACATAATCGGGACGGCTGACATTTGGATAGAGTTTGGCTCCAGGACGGGCAATAAAAGCCGTCTGCAGTCCTTGGGCTTTCGCCCCTGCCAGATCCCAGGCATGAGCGGCGACCATAAGCGCTTCTTCGGGCTGCACGCCTAATTCTTCCAAGGCCCAGTTGTAAGTGACCGGTGCAGGTTTGAAGGCCTTCACGTCCTCGACACTCAGACGGCGCTCAAAGTAGGCTGTAAGTCCCGCATTTTCGAATTGTTTGGCCACACCCGCATTTGAGGAATTGGTGAGACTAACAAGTCTAAAGCCTTGATCCTTTAAAGCAGTCAATCCGGGCTTCACGTCCCGATGCGGGGGGAGCGAGGTGATCGGCCCCGTGATGGCCGCTTTGGCATCCTCGAAAGTCAGCTCAATATCTTCTCCTTCCGCCACCATTATTAGCGCCCCTGCGCCGACCTCTGCAAAATCCCGATACTCGCCGTTGAGCGTGTCCACCAAGGAATAGTGCAGCATTGTAGAAAACCAATAAGGCAAGAGATCGTCACGGCCGCCTAAGGCCTTCCCGACTGAGCTTCTCATCGCTTCAAGATCAAGAAGGGTTTCGTTGACGTCAAAAATAATGACCTTGGGGGTAGAGCTTGGCTTGGACATTTCGGCTTCCTCATTTTGCGCAATACTGTTGGGGCTGAAAACCAACGCTGTGATAACTGCGATGGCCGCGAAAATTTTGGTCATAGAACTCTCTCACTTTAGATAACCAGCTAATTCAAAATCAGCGGCGTGGGCGACGATAGTGCGGCCCTAGAGTTCCTTATATGAACAGGAAAGACACGACTGCGTGAGCGCCTTAAATTTGGCATCTCAAAAAACAAAACCCCGCCACATGGACGGGGTTTCTGATGTACATTTGACGAACGCCTAGTGCGTCGCGCCGCCGCCAAGGGCCGGATCCGTAGTCTGCGTTCCCATGATAATCCCAGCCAGAGCGGCTTTATCGCTCGCCGTCCACTCAATCTTGGTGGGCTCTCGAGTCAGAGCATGTTCAAGGACTTCGTCAACCAAACTGACTGGTATGATTTCCAGAGCGTTTTTCACATTCTCTGGGATATCGGCCAGGTCTTTTTCATTTTCCTGTGGGATGAGCACAGTTTTGATTCCGCCGCGTAGAGCCGCGAGAAGCTTCTCCTTAAGCCCGCCAATCGGCAGGACGCGGCCACGAAGTGTGACCTCACCTGTCATGGCGATATCGCTTCGAACAGGGATTTGAGTGAGCACACTCACCATGGCGGTGACCATGCCGACACCCGCAGACGGTCCGTCTTTCGGCGTTGCGGCTTCGGGCACATGGACATGAATGTCCGTGCTTCTGAATACGCGCGGGCTAATGCCCAACTCTGGCGCCCTCGCCTGCACATAGGAATTGGCGGCTGAGATGGATTCTTTCATCACATCCTTCAGGTTACCTGTGATTTTGACGCTGCCTTTACCCGGCATGGACAAGGCTTCGATCGTAAGAATGTCGCCGCCTGTCTCCGTCCACGCTAGGCCTGTGACAGTCCCGACCTGATCTGTTTCATCGGCGCGGCCATAGCGGAATTTCTTCACGCCTAATAAGTCCCCAATATTGTCTGAAGTGACATCGACAGATGTCGCTTCTTTGGAGACAATTTTCTTCAGGGTTTTACGCGCCAGTCTGGCGACTTCGCGTTTCAGGCTCCGCACGCCGGCTTCTCGCGTATAGTAACGAACGATATCGCGAAGCGCGTCTTCGGTGACGGAAAATTCGTCTTCCTTCAGGCCGTGCTCTTTAATCTGCTCCGGCAATAAATGGCGCTTGGCAATTTCGATTTTTTCGTCTTCGGTATAGCCCGGAATACGGATGATCTCCATCCGGTCTAAAAGCGGCTGCGGCATGTTCAAACTATTGGCCGTCGTGATAAACATTGTATCGGACAGGTTATAGTCCACGTCTAAATAATGGTCATTAAACGTGTCGTTCTGCTCTGGGTCCAGCACTTCGAGAAGGGCTGATGACGGGTCGCCGCGATGATCCATTCCCATTTTATCGACTTCGTCAAAAAGGAATAATGGATTGATATACTTAGCCTTTTTCATCGACTGAATAATGCGCCCTGGCATGGAGCCGATATAAGTTCTGCGGTGCCCGCGAATCTCGCTTTCATCTCGAACGCCGCCGAGGGCCACGCGAACAAACTCACGTCCGGTCGCACGGGCGACGGATTTACCCAGAGAGGTTTTACCCACACCAGGCGGTCCAACAAGACAAAGGATCGGGCCTTTGACTTTTTTTGTACGGGTCTGAACCGCAAGGTATTCAATGATGCGTTCTTTGACTTTTTCGAGGCCGTAATGGTCCGCGTCGAGAATTGCCTGCGCTTTGTCGAGATCGCGTTGAATGCGTTTTTTCTTACCCCACGGCACAGACAGCATCCAGTCAATATAGTTGCGAGAGACGTTCGCCTCGGCGCTCATCGGGCTCATCTGCTTAAGCTTTTTGATTTCGGCTGTGACCTTTTCCAAAGCCTCTTTGGAAAGCTTGGTTTTTTCAATCTTCTCTTGAAGCTCAGCCATTTCATTCGGCGAGTCGCCATCGCCCAATTCGGACTGAATGGCTTTCATTTGCTCGTTCAAATAATATTCGCGCTGGGTTTTCTCCATTTGGCGTTTCACGCGGCCACGGATTTTCTTCTCAACTTTCAGAACGCTGGCTTCGGCATCGATGAGGTCCAGAATCGTCTTCAGACGGGCCGTCACTTTCGGCTCGGCAAGCAGCTCTTGCTTATGCTTGATTTCGGCATTGAGATGTACCGCGATAATGTCAGAAAGCTTGGCCGGGTCTTTTGTCTCTGTGACAGACCCTACAACTTCTTCAGCAATTTTGGTGTTGAGTTTGCCGTATAGATCAAACTTTTCGCGCACTTCTTTGGCTAAGGCTTTAGCCTTGCTCGCGCCGTCCATATCCGTTTCGATAATTTCGGCATAGGCTTCGAGGTAATCTTTGCTATCCGTGAACGCGTCCACCGTAGCCCGCTCTTGGCCTTCGACCAAAACGCGTACCGTCCCGTCGGGAAGCTTCAAAAGCTGTAAAATTTTGGCGATACATCCGCGATCAAAAATATCGTCTTTGGATGGATCGTCTTCCTCAGAATCCTTCTGAGTCAGCAACAAGATACGCTTTTCCTGCCGCATAACTTCTTCTAGGGCATTGATGGATTTTTCGCGCCCAACAAAGAGCGGCACCACCATATGCGGGAACACGACAATATCGCGAAGCGGTAAAACGGGTAAAAGATGAGTATCAGTCATAATAGTCCTTCAAATAGCGCGTATTTGTGCGCTTTATCTTTCACATAAGATGGGGCGTAGCCTCAAACCATGCAAGGCCGGAGCGCTTATTTGACTGCGCTTGGCTGTCATTGCTCTTTGTTGCATCACCGACAAAAAAACCGCCCTGAAAGAGCGGCTTTTGAATTCTTATCGGTCTTCAATGCCCACAATCATGGCTCAGGACGCTTGTTCCTGCTGCTCTTGTGCCGCCTCCCCTTCGGAGTGCACGATAAGCGGTTGCGCCGTCCCGTTGACAACTTCGCCGTTGATCACGACCTCTGCGACGCCTTCATAAGACGGCAGGTCATACATCGTGTCGAGAAGGATACCTTCCATAATGGAACGTAGTCCCCGCGCGCCGGTTTTACGGGCCAAAGCCTTTTTCGCAATCGCCTTGAGCGCGTCTTCAGAGAAGGTCAGCTTGACTTTTTCCATATCAAACAGAGTTTCATATTGTTTGACCAGAGCGTTTCTTGGCTGGGTCAAAATCGTAATCAGAGCATCCTCGTCCAGATCCGTTAGCGTCGCAATCACCGGAAGGCGGCCGACAAATTCGGGGATAAGGCCAAATCGCGTCAGATCATCCGGCTCCACTCCTTGCAGGATATCGCCGATCCGGCGCTCATCCATCTCCTTGACGTCACCGCCAAAGCCGATCGATTTCTTATCGCCGCGATTGGTAATAACTTTGTCGAGGCCGGCAAATGCGCCGCCGACGACAAAAAGAATGTTCGTTGTATCGACTTGCAAGAACTCCTGCTGAGGATGTTTCCGCCCGCCTTGCGGAGGAACGGAGGCGACTGTGCCCTCCATAATCTTGAGCAAGGCTTGCTGCACGCCCTCACCTGACACATCACGAGTGATAGACGGATTGTCTGATTTACGGGAAATCTTGTCGACCTCGTCAATATAGACAATGCCGCGCTGGGCCCGTTCAACATTGTAATCAGACGCTTGAAGTAATTTCAGGATAATATTTTCGACATCTTCGCCGACATAGCCCGCTTCGGTCAAAGTCGTCGCATCCGCCATTGTAAACGGCACGTCCAGAATGCGCGCTAAAGTCTGCGCGAGCAGGGTCTTACCGCACCCTGTCGGTCCGACCAAAAGGATGTTCGACTTGGCCAGTTCAACCTCAGGATTGGAAGTTGCGTGGTTTAGACGTTTGTAATGGTTGTGAACGGCCACGGAGAGAACGCGTTTGGCGTATTCCTGCCCGATGACATAATCGTCTAGAGTTTCGCAAATCTCTTTCGGCGTCGGAACCCCTTCCGAGGTTTTCGCGATAGAGCCTTTGCCCTCTTCCTTGATGATGTCCATGCACAATTCGACACATTCGTCGCAAATGAACACAGTCGGGCCCGCAATCAGTTTTCTGACCTCGTGCTGGCTCTTGCCGCAGAAGGAACAGTAAAGCGTGTTTTTCGATTCGCCGCTTGTGTTTTTGCTCATAACCGTACTCGTTCATTTCGGGATGTCTGGATGAAATCCCTGCAAAATCAGTGCCTAGGTGACATTGAACTGTCACATTAAGGCCGTTTTCTTAATCGCGCCTTACAGTAAGCGCGTTTTTTTCTTATTCGACACCTCAAACCTAGAGGTTTCAAGTCAAAAGAAAAGGCCGAGATATGAATATCCCAGCCTTTATACAGTCAAATTTCAAGCTCGCGGTAGATTTCAGGCTGTTCTTATTTCTCGCCGCGAGAGGTGTATACGTGGTCAACAATGCCGAAATCCTTGGCTTCGTCGGCCGTCATGAAATGGTCGCGATCAAGTGTTTTCTCAATCAATGCGTATTTCTTGCCAGTGTGCTTCACGTAGATTTCATTTAAGCGTTTTTTCATTGCGAGAATGTCTTGGGCGTGACGTTCAATGTCAGAGGCCTGACCCCGGAAGCCCCCGGAGGGTTGATGCACCATAACGCGCGCATTCGGCAGAGCGATTCGCATATCCGGTTCGCCGGCGGCCAATAGCAAAGAGCCCATGGAACAGGCTTGGCCCATACAAACAGTGGAGACCGGGGATTTAATGTATTGCATCGTATCGTAAATCGCCATGCCAGCCGTCACAACGCCGCCCGGGGAATTAATGTACATTGAAATTTCTTTTTTCGGATTTTCACTCTCAAGGAACAAGAGCTGAGCCGTGATAGAGCCCGCCATATTGTCTTCGACAGGGCCAGAGAGAAAAATAATGCGGTCACGCAAAAGGCGTGAATAAATATCAAAAGCCCGCTCACCGCGGCTGGACTGTTCTACAACAGTCGGGATGAGGTAATTTGTGGCTTGTTCAACGGGATCAAACATAGGATTTCCTGATTAATGAGTCTGTTTCTGCGAACAGACTGGGACATAAATATGACTATTATATTGATACGCTAGAACGCCTAATCAAGGGGGTCAATGCGCGTAAGCGTGCGCGTCGCATTTGCCCGGCAAAATCCCACCAACGCCCTTACTCGGGTAGGCTTTAAGTAAACTCATCGCTGCCCAGTTGAGACAACCTACCGCAAAATCGCGCTGCCCTCCCATTTTCTCATAGGTCCATTGCGACATTGGCCGTTCACCCTTCAATCTCGGCATGTATTTTGAAAAACGTGACAGGGGCATTCCCAGTCATTGACTAATGAAAGCAAAGATAAAAAGGTTTTCTCCAATGCTTACTAAATCATATACCCCCTTTGCCGTTACCGCGCGTTCCGCGAAAAAAGTCGGCGCCTCACTCGCAGCTGCGCTCGTCTCTTGTACCTCCGCAATTGCACCGTCTGCTTTTCAGTAAAGCGTAGCAAAAATTTATACCGGCTTTCCGCCCACCAGCGGCGGAGCTGAAACACCCGTTCGGCCGCGACAAACAACTCAATGCATTTGCGCCCTACCTCCCTAAAACCAGGGTACGTGCCGAAAACGCTGGTCAGTTGTCGGACCTTACGTTAGCACGCTGCACATGGAAGCATTGAAACACCCTCGCCAGCGGGAGCGCCTTGCGGCACTCCACAGTTATAATATCTTGGATACCCCGCGAGAGGCTGATTTCGATGACATCGTAGAGTTGGCCGCAAAAATTTGCGGCACGCCAATTTCTGTGGTCAATCTGATCGATGCAGAAAGGCAATGGTTTAAAGCCGAGGTCGGGTTAGGCGCTCGAGAGACTCCGCTCGAAACTTCTATCTGCTCACACGTCATTCTGAATGAAGATTTCACCCACATTGAGGATACGCACTCTGACCCTCGTACCGCCGATAATGAACTGTGTATACCGAATGACGGACTTAGATTTTACGCGGGCGCTCTCATAAAAGCCGAGAATGGTTTGCCCATCGGTACGCTTTGCGTGCTCGACACGAAGCCTAACTCTTTGGATGAAGGTCAGAAACAGGCTTTGAAGGTCTTGGCCCGGCGCGTGACGCGCGAACTGGACCTAAGACGCTCTTTGCACGCTCAGAACGTTTTGCGCGATGAGATGGATCACCGGATCAAAAACAGTCTTTCTTCCATTGCCAGCGCGATTGGACTTTATAAGTCTGAGGCCCGAAAAACGGGCGACGTGGATGCGGCTTTCGACGCTCTAAGGCGTCAGCTCGACGCCGTCGCCGCTGTGCACCGCTCGATTTACCTGTCCAAAGAAGAGAGCGGCGTTGATCTAAAAGACTATATTCCGATGTTGGCTAATAACCTTGAGACCTCCCTCCCCCCTTCGGTTACAGTAAACGCGAATTCCGTTGCCTGTAGCGTACCACCGAAAATTGCCAGTACGATTGGACTGATTGCGAACGAGTTCGCAGCCAACACAGTCAAACACGGTAATATTTCGGCGGGGAATTCTGAAATTAGCTTTGACGTTTCAGTGAACGGGAAAGCACTCGCTCTGACGTGTAAGAACAATGTGGCCGAGCAAATGCGAGTCGAACCTAAACCGGGCGTTTCTCGGCCCTCCCAAGGCATCGGGGCACGCCTGATAAAGGCATCAGTCGCGCAATTTGGTGGACATATCGAACAAACCGGGAGCGCCAAAGGTTTCGAACTCGCCGCAACCCTTTACCTGCCTTAACCGATTAAATCGCCTCGCGTTCGAATACGTAGAATCATTAAACCCTGCTTCTCCCTCGGACGCCCGCCTCAACAGCCGGCGAGGTAGGTCGACGAGCAGAAAGTCGAGACGGCGCAGAAAGTCGCCGAGTTTCCGATATCGACGCAAACTCGCCGCTATCTCTGCTTTCCTACGCCGCATTCGTGCTTTACGAACCGCTTATGACATTTCAACCTTCTTATTCTACACGGCCCACCCTTCGGGTGGACCTTGACGCGCTCAAGGCGAATTATGCGGCGCTAAGCAAACTCGCCGGAGCCGCCAAAATTGGTGCGGCTGTCAAAGCGGATGCTTACGGCCTCGGGGCTGTTCCAGTTGGCCGCGCATTATACGGTGCGGGCTGCCGGATATTCTTTGTTGCCACGGCGGGCGAAGGTAAAATTCTGCGTGACGGCATTGGCCCTAACGCGGCCATTTATGTACTGAACGGACCCGCCCCACGTGACAAAGGCGTCTTGCTCGGCGCCAAACTAAAACCCGTTATCAATTCGCTGGAACAGGCGCGGTATTGGGCCAGTGTCGCTGACGAAGTGAATGAACCGCCTTACACCGCCATCCACATCGATACCGGCATGAACCGTCTAGGCTTGCCATTGGAAGACCTGACAGAATTGGCGCGAGACAAAAAGCTTTGGAAATCGCTTAATCCTGAATGGGTTATGAGTCATCTGGCCTGCGCGCCCGACGCATCTAACCCAATGAACAAAACCCAACTTGAGCGTTTTCGCAAAGCGGCGGCGCAACTCCCACTCACTCCGCTATCACTTGCCAATTCCGCCGGGATATATCTCGGAAAGCCATATCACTTTCAGATGGTACGCCCGGGCATTGCTCTTTACGGGGGACAGGCTACAACCAAAGCCGAACAAGAAGTCACACAACCTGTCGCCACGCTGCTCGCGCCGATTTTACAAGTGCGCTATATCAAAGCCGGCGAAACGGTTGGGTATAATGGGAGCTTCACGGCCGACAAAGACATGCGGATTGCCGTGGTCGGGGCCGGATATGCCGACGGCGTTCCTGTCTCTCATTCCAATAAAGGTACGGCCATCGTACACGATATGGAAGCCCCCATCATCGGGCGCGTAAGCATGGATTTGACCATTCTGGATGTGACTGAGGCGCGGCTGACCGTGGAAACGGGCGGCGTCGCGGTTTTCCGGGGCTCGCACTTAGAATCCGAAGCCAGCATTGGCGAGACGCTAAACTACGAGCTCCTAGTGCGACTGGGGCAACGTTGCCGCCGCGATTATTGGAAGCCTAAAAAAGAAGATGCCCGCTAAGCTGGCGACAGATAATTGGGTCATGCTGAGCGCTAATAGTGTACGCCTTGGTAGTATATTGTGGGCTCGATAAGGCGGCGGCGTTCATAATCGGGTTTAACGAAGATAACGTCCCTCTCAAAATCGATCAAAAATTCTTCATTTTCGAAAAATTTAAGACTGGCGATGGATAGAAATTCGTCTTCCATCCCTAATATCCTTAGCCCGTCTAAATTTAAGACAAGGAATTCCATATTCTGCCAAACAACTTCGTTTGATTTGATTAAATTGGCCCGCATTTTGATTGAAGGACGAAAGACACCTGTCGCGCCTTGATACTCCCAATCTTTACGGAGCCTGTCATAAACCTTTTTGAGTTCGGGATGGTTATTTACCCCCCAATTCATCACATTATATTCGGATCCTGTATCTAGCAAAACCGGAACAGGGCGTCCGGAGAGCTCTATTTCGAAGAAATGAAAAGTGCGGCCGTCTTCTTTAAAAGGGTTAGAAAACAGAAGAATATCTTGCCATGACGACGGAGGGTGTACAACGACGTCTTTAGGAATCAAGCTAAGCGTATTCTCTCTCCGGGAAAAATGTAGGCTGAAATCTTTTAAAATATCCATCCCGATTATGCCGTCATAATGAGACGACTTCTTACGGTTTGGCAGAATGACGAGAGACAAATCTCTAAAAGTTAGGTCTCCAAGTCCCAATGTAGGAAGCGTCACAACGGGACGGCCGACAATCTCAGATATGCCGTGCACATTTATCTGTTCGGGAACATGCTCTGGATCGAATAGACTATTATACTTGCTTTCGAATAAAGCTGAGCGGGTCGCGCCGGTATCCAGAATAAAATTCATCCCGCTCCCATTGACCATGACATCTTGTATGACGACCAAGCCGTCCTCTTCGAACTCAACATTCACCTCTATTGTCTGAGAGCTGGCTAGAACATGTTTAAGCTTCGTTCCGTCCGACGGAGCAGATGCACAAGAGGATAAGAAAACAAACAACAACAAAGACTGCACTTTGAAAAGCGCGGTGCGGAATAATCGTCCTGTTATATTTATCCTCATATAGCCCTATTCAGTTTGTCCTGGCCGATAATCCCGCTCTGCCATTGGCAAAACATCTTTCAGTGTCATCGGCATAGCTTTATACTGTCCCTCCGAGAATAGCGGGGCTTGGTCAGCGTAATGCGGGGAGTCAGCATTCAGAGTCGCGGCGCCGTATTGGTGAATCGATACCAAATCAAGCTCCCCTGCCTCGTCCCAATCGGCGACCATGATATGCGTATCTCCCGCGAAGGCGTTCATGGACCCGCTATCCGCCACTCCGTCCCGATTAGCATAAATCGCACGCAGGACATCCGGCGCGCCGTCCAGCGGCAAATCCGTTTCGCCGCGTTGCAAGCGGTTCACCTCGCCCCACTCCGGGTCAAGCCGGCCAAAGGCCAAACGCAGATCGTGGGCGCTTTGACGAAGCGCTTCTACCGGATCCATTTCGCTTTCTTTGTATTCATAACCAAGTGCTCGCGTCCCGGTAATAACGGCCAGAGCCGCCCCTCGCGAGCTTCGGTCCGTGTTGCCGTCCCAATTGCGGAGCACCTCTTTCGCGTCTTCCAAAATCGGTTCGTCATATGAGCGTGAGACCAAATCGACAACAAGCTGCATCAAATCTGATTGAGGATCGTATCGTGTATCGGCGCGGTAGCGGAGAAGCTCTTCTCGCGAAATGGACTCGTCATTTGACAAAAGCTCCAAGGCCCGGCGGGAGCGGTTGGTAATCCGGTCTTCAATTCCGAAAGTCTCGGAGAAGTGCTCTCTGTTATTATTGCACGCCGGATCTGTAACATTAAAAGGCGTAGCATTGGCCGAGAACACCCAGCCGCACTCTGGATTCCAGATTTGCGGCATATCACTCAGGGGCCGAAAATCCGTCCAGATAAGCTCTGACTGATCGCCCGGCAGAATGCCTTCCCATTCGGGGCCTTCGATACGGTTTGGCATCTTAGCATTGTAGACCTCGCCAATATTGCCGTCTTTGTCGCCATAAACGATGTTAAAGGAGAGCACATTGTTCTGCGCCACCGCGTCCCGCCACTCAGTCATATTCGTCGCTTTGCCCATATCGAACCACTGCTGCAGAGCGCCAACTCCTTGGAGACCTGAGAAGCGTATAGCGTAATGCCCGGTCGGCGTTGACAAAACAGGACCATGTTCAGACCAGAGCACATCTCGTTTGACCGGCAAAGAAAACGGACCAAAGAGCTTCACCCGAAATTCAGACTCTGTTTTCTCAAAATCTTGCCATTCACCGTCTAGTTCATATTGCGCTGGGTCATCAAAGTTATCGACTTCCAACGCATAAATATCAATTAGGTCAGGGCGGTTGACGGTCTGCGCCCATCCCAAGTTAGGATTTACGCCCTGCGCGATTATTGGAACGCCGGGGAAAGTGGCCCCTGCCATATTCATGCCTTCCTCAGACACCATATGCGCCTCGTACCATGCGTAAGGTCCGGTCATGGGCTGATGCGAATTCAGTATAAGACGTGTGTGACCGTCCGCACTCCGGGACGGCGCGACGGCAAAGGCGTTCGAACCCCTCACCGCATCAGGCAGATCCAATCCCGCCGTTTGCTGCCAAGGCGATACATTGGGTTTATCTTCCGCTGCAAACAGCTCCTCCAGATACCCATCCAGTCGATAGAAAAACGGCGTTGCCCAAGTGAAACCAGCGAGAACGTCTTGCTCCGTAATTGGTAGGACAGCCGGTAGAACCTCTTCTGAATGCTCAACAGCATAGAGATTCAAAGCGTCTGCATAGCCTTTTGCTATTGCTTTCACGTCGCCGCGAACCTCTGCCTCATATTTGCTTTCGACCGCTTCGTGAACTTTAAACAGATCATAAAGGTAATCCTGCGGCGCAACTGACTTACCCTTATACTGCGCGCTCATTCCGCGGGCGGCGATGACGACATCCTGAATTGTTTTCCAGTCATCCTCGGCATGGGCGTAGCCAAAACCAAAGCTGGCATCCGCATCCGTTTGACCAAAAACATGCGCGACGCCGAAGTTGTCCCGAATGATACGGGCGTCATACTCTGACGCCGTAGCCTTGAATCCATCTTCGTCATAATCGACGCCTGAAGGGGTCCATAAATAGATGCCGCCGCCGATCAGAATTACTAAAATAAGAACTGCGAGAATCTTTAAGATTGTTTTCATGACGCCTTTGTGCCGCCTGCGGGGCCAAAGGGAAAGATGAAATTTGCGTATAGCGTTTGTGCGGCGCCTGATGATATCCTAACAGGAAGGAATAAATTGTTCAGCCTGGAGTTCACCGTGATGAAAAAAATATTCCTTTTGTTATCCATTACCGCACTGTGTGCCTGCGCCGCGCCCAACACTAATGGCCCAGCTGACCCACCGCCTCCTGGAACGAAGAATCAACCTCACCTCTCCCCGCCTGATTTGACCGAGTCCGAAACCGATGACGAAAATGTCAAATATTGCGGCGGCATGGTTCAAGGTGAAGGGCCACAATGCGGGCCAGAAGAGTTTTGCAAACGGACAATTGGCGACATGTGCGGGGCAGCGGATGCGCCAGGTCAGTGCACTACGGTTCCCGAAATTTGTACGCAGGAATATCGCCCGGTTTGCGGCTGTGACGGCAACACTTATTCCAATGAATGCGCGGCCAATGCCAAAGGCGTCAGCGCGTCTTATGCCGGCGAGTGCAAGTAAAAACTGGCACTGTCGATTTTGGCTTAACGCTTAAGATCATCACGACACGCGCGGCGCGAATGGCAGACCTTTAGAATTTGTTGTTTTCATATATCCTGCGCATGATAGAGCCATGCCAACCGATCCTGAACCAACACTTCCTGAAGAGGTAGAAAACTAAGTGTTTCATTCATTTTTCAACGAACTTCGCGCCGCCAAGGTGCCCGTTTCGATCCGGGAATATCTGACTCTGCTGGAAGGCGTTGAAAAGGGGGTCGCGCATGAAAGCTTGGACGGGTTTTACTACCTGTCCCGCACGGCTCTGGTAAAAGACGAGCGGAATCTAGATAAGTTTGATCAGGTCTTCTCTCATGTCTTTAGAGGGTTGGATTATGTCGGCGATATCTTTGGCCAAGATGAGCACCAGATTCCGGAAGATTGGCTCCGCAAAATGGCCGAACTTCACCTGTCGCCCGAAGAGATGGCGGAAATCGAAAAACTTGGTGACTTTGACAAAATCATGGAAGCTTTGAAGGAGCGCCTCGAAAACCAAGATAAACGCCATGAAGGCGGCAATAAAAATATCGGGACAGCCGGGCGCTCGCCTTTTGGCGCTTATGGCTATAATCCCGAAGGCGTCCGTATTGGCCAAAAAGAAGGCCGCCATGGGAAAGCCGTCAAAGTTTGGGACAAACGCCAGTTCAAAAATTTGGATGGTGATAAAGAAATTGGCACCCGCAATATTAAAGTCGCGCTTCGCAGACTTCGTAAATTTGCCCGCGAAGGCGCTGCAGAAGAATTAGATTTGAACGGCACGATAAAAGGCACGGCTAAACAAGGCTGGCTCGATATCAAAATGCGGCCCGAACGGCGCAACGCCGTCAAGGTGCTGGCCTTTTTCGACATTGGCGGCTCAATGGACGCCCATATTCAGCAGGTAGAAGACTTGTTCTCCGCTGCCCGTAGTGAGTTCAAACGTCTGGAATATTTCTATTTCCATAACTGTCTGTATGAGCAAGTTTGGACGGACAACGTCCGAAGGATGAACAACGTCACTCCGACCTGGGACATTTTACATAAATTTGGGTCTGACCACCGCGTCGTTATCGTTGGCGACGCCGCTATGAGTCCTTATGAAATCGCCATGCGCGGCGGCTCCGTTGAGCATTGGAATGAAGAAGCCGGAGGCGTCTGGCTCAAGAGACTCGCCGATATCTATCCCCATATTGTCTGGATAAACCCGACCTCTGAAAAATATTGGGATTACTCTCAGAGCACAAAAATGATTCAGGATATTATTGGGAAAGACCGGATGTTCCCTATGACTCTTTCTGGATTAGAAGACGCCATGAGGGAACTTGCGCGCTAGTCAGTCGTATGGCCCTTTGATATCCGTTTTTACGAGTTTAATGCATAGAAAGGTTTTTTACATGCGCTCACTTAAAACAATTGCCCTCGCAGGCTTTTCAGCTCTCGCTTTCACAGCCTGTAATTCAGGCGGCAATGGAAGCAGCGATATGGTCTACACTTGCCCAGTTGATCAAGTCTTTACCGCCAATGACGCATATGGCGATGACGCGAACGCCCCTGCCCTCGAAGGCACGGATTACGCCGCTTACCACACCGCTAACGACGAACGTGATGATGTCACTACAACGACCAGTGGTCTGCAGTATAAAGTCGTCCAGGAAGGTCTTGATGACGGCGCCTCCCCGGAGGGCGGCGAGATGGTGACTGTTCATTACCACGGCTATTTCCCGGATGGGTCCGTTTTTGATAGCTCATATGAGCGCGGCGAAACCATTAAATTCCCAGCTGATGGCGTCATTCAAGGCTGGATCGAGTCGCTCCAGGATATGAAAGTTTGCGAAGCCCGCACACTCTATATTCCAGGTGATCTGGCTTATGGCCCTCAAGGACGTCCAGGCATTCCAGCAGATGCAACGCTTCTGTTTAACGTACAGCTTGTTGGCGTCGAAGAGCCCGCAGGCGTGACAGCCCCGGCTGAATAAATCGGTCCATTGTAAATCAAATTAGAAAGCCGCCCCACTCGGGCGGCTTTTTTATAAGTGAGGTCGCTTCGTTAGGCCGTTAATCGAAGCTGTATGAGACTTTGCGCGATAGAGTTAAAAGCTTTTCTTAAATCAGCCCCGCTCTTAGCGTCGAAAAAATTGTCATTCGACGTCGCGCAATTTTCCAAAAGCTTGCGAGTCGACTTTGACTTTATTTCATACGCAATTGTAAAAACTTGAATGCCGTCCGATTTCGCGTTTTCACATAGTTTTGAGGTCTCAGAATCAGCTTCCGAAAGATTTTCTCCGTTATGCAACGGTCCCTCAGAGCTGAATTTCCACTGTCCAACTGAGCGGGTGTTTTCACCGTCGGACATAAGAACCAAAACCCTCTCTGTTGTTAAAACATTTTTGGAGGTCTTGGCCGCTTCTGTAAAAGGCGCTTGGCCTTCTAGCGTTCGAAACCCCCATGACAGTCCTGCAGGCATGTAAGTCAATCCAGAAGCGGACATCTTTGAAATTGTTTTTTTAACCGCCTTATAGTCATGGCTCAAACGCTGAAGCGGCAGTCCACAGGGCACAGCGGAGAGCGGCGTAAATCCGCGACCCGCATGGGGCGCTTGAGTATTATATGGCGCAGTTCGTGATCCAACGCACCCCTTCCATCCGTTTGGCGCGGGGCCAGAGAGCCAGCTCTCATGCTTGTTGGACGTTCCAATATTCACATATTGAGCAAATGGGACGACTGAAACTCGAATATGGTCATTCTTCTGTCCTTCCAACTGGTCGATCAAGTCGGTTGCGGCAATTTTGAGGTTCGCGAGCTTCTTGTTTTTGCTCATTGAACCTGTTGAATCCAGAACGAGGGCTAAATCCAAACCTCGATTGTCAAAAACAGCTTCGGACTGCGCGGCGACATTTATTTTATCTTTTCCAAGAACCCGGGAAAAATATCCGTCCACACTCTTTGAGGCCAAGACGATGACCCTGTCCCCTTCGCGCGAAATAGACTCCAGTTTCGCCTGCCCGCCATACCGGGCCGTCTCGTTCATTTGAGCCAAATACGCATTTGCTGCCAGGGTTAAGTCTTTCTCGGTTTTCAGATTATTTCTAACTGACAGGAGCGCAATGGCATCTGTTCCGTCTTGGAGGCGCGATTTGGCTGAGAAAGCGTTGGATAGATCGACTCCAATAGCCAGACATCCGATTAGAACGCTTACGATCAGCGCCCCCATCACCGCAAAACTTCCGCATTGATTACTTTTAAACTTTTTGTCTGGAAGAGATGCTTTATCTGATGAATTTACGAATAATCCGATTGATCGTTTAACCATGTCCGCCTCCAAATGCCGACACCACATTGAGTAAAGGCGCCAGCGAGTTTAGAGTAACCTTGCAGGCCGCTTGCCATAGCAGCCGTCGAGGCGGGCCTAGGCTCGAAATTCTGATTTTATGGTAAATATGTGGTTAAACCCTCAGCAATACCGAGGGTTTGGGGGTTAAGAAAATTAAGGAATTAGCTGTTATGCGCCTCTTTAAGTTTCCGGTAAAACTTGGACATGATAGGCGGAACTGGGCTCAAACACGGTTTTAGCGCGGGCCCGCAGGTCGTCCACTGTCATATTTTGATACGCTTCGGAACGGGAGCGGTGACGCGCAAGGCGTTCCTCATCCGTCTGGGCTTCAGAAATTACGCTCATCCAATACCCGTTGCTTTCCAAAGATGTTTCAATGCTTTCCAAAACGGGCTTGATTGCGCGCTCGAAAAGGTCATCGTCAATTCGTCCGGCGCGAAACTCTGCCGCAATTTCGTCGACTTTAGCGCTAACGCGGTCAATATCTTCGGGAGAAACTTCGAGCGACACACCTAAATAGCCATAATCAGGGAAGGTCCGTGACGTGTGAGCAAAGGCTGATGGCGAATAACTTGCCCCCTCCTCTTCACGCAAGACTTCGGTCAGCCGCAAACGAAACAAGCTGGAAATCATAGAAATTTCGCGGCTTGTTTTTGCGTCGGAGCCGTCAGGGGCTGGCCAATAAGTCCGAAGCAATGCTGTGCTGGGGTCGCCGGCATGTGTGAGTTTCACGGGACGTTTGCTGCCGTCCGGGAATGTGACTCGAACATCTTCCTCAGCGAGTTTCTGAAATGATGTTTGCCGGTCGGCCAGAGCGCCAAATGTCCGCGAAACAGCTTCTATGGCTCTCTCCGGCGTAATATCTCCGACAATACCGATCTCGATAGCGCTATCCGCAATAAGGGGGTCCAGCCAATTTTTGACCATATCCGTATTTACCCGAAGCATTTCCTCTTCGCTCGGAAATCCGAATCGGGCATCGCCGGAGCGGATCAATCGATCTACATCGCGCGAAGCAACGCCGCCCGGCGTTGAGTCTAAAGTCGGGTAAAACGATTTTATATATTTAGCATATTGCGACTTCGCTTCGGGGCGATAGCCCGGCGCTGTCGCGTAAGCCGCCATTAAGTCAAGCTGCAAGTCCAAATCATCAGGCACGGTCGAGCCATTGATATAAAGTCTGTCATCCCCCAGACTTTGGCTCGCTCCGACAGAGCGGCCCGCCATAATTTTTCTTATATCATCAACCTTATGGGCTTCTAATCCGCCTAAACTCAGCGCATTTGTCGTGAATACTCGCAATCCCGGCTCATCCCTTGGCAGAAAAAACTGTCCCCCGCCCAGCGCCACGGAGATAGATATCACGTCCTTCTGGTATGGCGTCTGTTTCACGTTTAACTTAACGCCGTTATCAAAGATGACACTTTCAAAGCCAATATCGTCAATGGTCTCTCGGCTGACCACCTTTCCTTTTGGCCCCCATTCCGTGTAAGCAAACTCAAGCTTTTCCTGCTCAGCCCGAGGCTCGATATCGACAGCGCGGGCTGACTTTAAGGCCGATACCAGTTTCGCATCCGCATCTTCGATGATTTCGGGCGTCGAGAGATAAATCTGCGGAGCCTCTAAAATACCATCCCATTGCGCGCGAAACGCGTCATTCACCTCATCCAGAGTGATGCTGTCGACATAGGCGTTAAATCGCTCCAAATTATAGGCGGGGTCAGTCAAGACATTTTCATTTGCAAACGACGCCAAAATCGACCGCGCTAATCTGGGCGTGCGGCGCGTCGGTGAGGTTTGAACCGCCACCTCCAAGGATTTACGGGTGTTGGCGATCTGTTCTTCGAGTTCAGCTTCTGAAAATCCGAATTCAAGCGCCTGCCGTAATAGGGGTTCCGCTCCGCGAAGGGCGCTCGCCCATTTCCCTTTTTCGGGCCGGATAGACAAAGAACTCATCTCAACAATATCGAAAAGCGTCGAATTTCCAGCGGAGGCGCTAATGAAGGGCGCGTCTGTCGTACGGGAGAGCTCCCCCAAGCGCCGAGATAGGATACGATTTCCTATTCCTTCGACAAAATTGTCTCTCCGGTTCTGCGCATTATCGTCTTTGACGACCGCCGGCCGGAGGGTGGATAAAGTGAGGCTCGTTTGAATTTCCGGGTTCACGTAATACCGCGTGCGGGCCTCTTTCGCGGCCAATGTTTCAGCCTCATATTTTGCAAGCGCTTCCCCGCTTGCTTCCCAGTCTCCGAAAAACTCTTCGATTTTCTTTGCCGCATAATCGGTCTCGATATCTCCCACCAGCACAATGAAAGTGTTTTCAGGACGGTAATAGCCTTCATAAAACGCTCTGAATTGCTCTGCTGTGACCGAGTCTATGGTTTCGATAGTTCCGATAGGAATGCGATCAGGGATAGGGCTGTCGCCCAGATAAAATTCAAGGTTATCAAGCGACGCATCAAATGCAGGGCTGCTGCGGGCTCTCTTTTCCGCCTGAATGATCCCCCGTTCCCGGTCAATCGCCTCCGGATCAAGGGTCAGATGGTCTGCGGTTTCACGCATAATCATCAAGGTTTCATCAATGAGTGCCTCGTCCACCTCCGGCAGTTCCAACTGATAGGTAGTTTGTTCGAAACTGGTTGAGGCATTTGTATCCGCCCCAAAGGCCAATCCAAATTTTTCCAAGCGTTTAATCATCTCGCCTTCGGGGATATTTTCTGACCCGTTAAAGGCCATGTGCTCCAAGAAATGAGCCAGCCCCCGCGTCTCATCCGTCTCGTTCAGAGATCCTGTATCGACGCGCATTAATAGAGTCGCGGTTTTAGTCGGCGTCGAATTTGACCGCACAGCATATCGCAATCCGTTAGGAAGCATTCCATACTCAACGTTCGGGTCGACGGTAAGGTCGCTATTATCCTGCACAAATGCCGGCAATGCGCTTATTTTTTCATTTTCCTGATTTCCCGAACAGGCGGAAAGAACCAAAGCCGTTAAAGCCAATGGGTAAGCTATCATTCTGCGCATATTTGTACCTATTTGAGGGTCGGAGACGATTTCTTCATGAAAGCTTTGGCGGAAGGCCGCAAGGGTTGTTTCAGCTATTAACCATGGCATCCCACAGTGGCTTGAAATTGCTTTTTTTATGGGGCAATTCCTCTAGGTGGAAAATGAATCGTCAAATAAGCCTGTGCCGCCTTCTGAAAAGCTGGAGGGCGCTAAAAAATCAGGTCAAGCTGACAAGGGCCTGATCGTATTTGATTTTGACGGCACGATAACCACCAAAGACACTTTTGCACTCTTTTTGAGGTATCACGCCGGTTTTTGGCGATGGCTGCTGAATATTACGCTCCTCCTCCCGACCTTCATTGCCTACAAGCTCGGACGGATTGACCGCCACCAAGTTAAGGCAGCGGTGATAAGACGATTTTTCAAAAATAGCTCCGTCACCGAAGTCGATGATCGGGCGAAACGATTCGCCCAAGAGGTCATTCCGGGCCTCATTCGCCCTAAAGCTCTGGCTTGCTTTAAGGAAAAAATGGCCGAGGGCGAACATGTCTATATCTGCAGCGCCTCTATTTCGCCCTATCTGCTTCACTGGGCCGAATCCCACGGTTTTCCAGGAAAAAACGTCCTTTCTGTGGAACTTAGCGAGGCCTCCGGAGTATTTTCCGGAGAGATAGCGGGCTATAATGTATGGGGCCCAAACAAAATTCGACGCCTTAACGAGGCATTACGTTCAGGCAATATTCATATAGCAGAAGCTTATGGAGACAGTGAAGGGGATGGGGAACTTCTCAACGCCGCAAAACAGTCTTTCTATAGGCCTTTTCGCGTCTAACCGTCACCGACATTGAATTAAAAATTTTCCTCTTAACAGAGGATTAACGCCTAGTCATATCGTTAACATTTGTTTAGGCTATTGGAGAGTTTGCTAATCGCGGACTGTAATTATTAGACTTTTTGGGGGTTTTCCGAAATGAAACGTACTCTTTTACTTGCCGCATCGGCTGCTGTGCTAGCTGCACCCACTATTGCCCAGGAACTGCCCCCGGGCAATCCGCTGCCAGGTGAGTGTTTTGCTCGGGTAATCGTTCCCGCGCAATACGAGACATCAACCGAGCAAGTGGTTTTGCGCCAGGCTGGTGAAGAGCTTCGGAAAATTCCAGGCCGCCTAGAAACCGTCACAGAGCGGGTTCTTGTTCAAGAAGAGAGCTTTGAACTCGTCGTTGTTGGCTCAGGCGGAACGATTATCCCAGGGCGCGGCGACATTACTGTCACTATTAATCAGACCCCTTACAATATCGACTCCTCCAGAACAGTTACAGATACCAACGGACGCCGGATCGGCTCTGTTGACAGCGACGGCAATATTGTTGGCGCGAACGGTAATGTGCTTGTTGCCAACGCAGTGGACCCCCTCACACTGATTGGCCGCGGCTCTTACACGACTACTCTCAACCTCGGCTCCAATAGCTATTCTGTCGCGTCTGACCGCAGCGTTCGCAACGCTTCCGGCGCACGCATTGGCATGATTGACGCAAACGGCAATCTAGTCGGCACTAACGGTGATGTTATTTCTCGCAGCGCTGTAAATGCGTTCTCTGGAAGCACCGGTTCAACAGGCCAGCCGACATTTAACACGGTGACGGAAACAATTGTTGCGCAAGAAGCTTCTACCGAGCTCGTCGTCGTTCCGCCGGTTTACGAAACTGTGACTGAAACAGTTGTCGTACAGCCGCAATCCGTTGAGTACGTCACAATCCCGCCTGTTTATGAAACATTTGAAGATACTGTTGTGGTTCAGGAAGCCTCGACAGAACTCGTCACCGTCCCTCCAGTATTTGAAACCGTCACTGATACAGTTGTCGTTCAGGAGGCCACGACTGAGCTCGTCACGATCCCTGCAACCTATGAAACGGTGACCGATACGGTCGTCGTTCAGCCTGCCGGTGTTGAATATACGTCTGTCCCTGCAGAATATGAAACAGTTACTGAAACCGTCGTTACGCAAGAGGCGTCCACAGAGCTTGTCACTATTCCAGCCACTTACGAAACAGTAACTGACACAGTTGTCGTTCAGGAAGCTACGACTGAGCTTGTGACTATTCCGCCTGTTTTCGAAACCGTTACAGATACTGTGGTGGTTCAGGAAGCGTCGACTGAACTGGTCACTATCCCGCCTGTATTTGACACAGTGACCGACACCGTCGTCGTGACACCAGCGTCTGTTACCTATGAAACCGTCCCAGCTGTTTATGAAACCGTTGAAGACGTTGTGACCGTGCAAGAAGCTTCGACAGAGCTTGTTACCATTCCGGCCACCTACGAAACCGTGACAGAGACCGTCGTTGCTCAAGAAGCGACGACAGAACTTGTCACAATTCCCGCAGAATTCGAAACGCAAACTAGCACGGTTGTGGTTCAAGAAGCCTCAACTGAACTTGTAACTATCCCGGCGACATATGAAACTGTCACTGACACAGTCGTCGTTCAGCCGGCTGGCGTTGAATACGAAGTCGTGCCTGCGCAGTACGAAACTTATGAAGACACCGTAGTTGTCCAAGAGGCCTCTACAGAACTCGTCACTATTCCGCCGGTTTTTGAAACCGTCACAGACACAGTCGTCGTGCAGCCACAATCCGTAGAATATGTCGTCGTCCCCGCGGTTTACGAAACAATTGAAGAGCCTGTCGTCGTCCAAGAAGCGTCAACAGAACTCGTGACAATTCCGGCGACCTACGAAACCGTTACCGATACGGTCGTGGTGACGCCTCAGACTGTTGAGTACGTTTCCGTACCAGCCGTTTACGACACAATTGAAGAGCCTGTCGTCGTCCAAGAAGCTTCAACTGAACTCGTGACTATTCCTCCAGTTTTCGAAACTGTCACGGACACAGTCGTTGTCCAGCCTGCCGGCGTTGAATATGAAACCGTTCCCGCCGTCTACGAAACTGTGAACGAAACTGTTGTGGTCCAAGAAGCTTCAACTGAACTCGTGACTATTCCGGCCACCTTCGAAACCGTTACAGACACAGTTGTTGTGCAACCTGCGGGCGTCGAATACGAAACTGTTCCAGCCGTTTATGAAACGATTGAAGAGCCAGTTGTCGTGCAGGAAGCGTCAACAGAACTCGTGACTATTCCGCCTACTTTTGAAACCGTTACCGACACAGTGGTCGTGACCCCGGCAACCGTGGCTTACGAGACGATCCCGGCTGTCTTCGAAACGATCGAAGAGCCTGTCGTCGTGCAAGAAGCGTCAACAGAGCTCGTCACAATCCCACCAGTGTTTGACACAGTGACAGATACAGTTGTCGTACAGCCGCAAACCGTAACTTACGAAGTCATTCCCGCGGTTTATGAAACCATCGAGGAACCTGTCGTCGTTCAAGAAGCGTCAACTGAACTTGTTACCGTTCCGGCCACCTACGAGACTGTCACCGACACTGTGGTCGTCCAGCCTCAAACCGTTGAATATGTAACAACTCCCGCTGAATTTGAATCCTTCACAGAAACGGTTGTTGTTCAGGAAGCGTCGACAGAGCTTGTTACTGTTCCTGCCACTTATGAAACTGTAACAGACACCATCGTTGTCACGCCTGAAACAGTTGAATACGTGTCTGTTCCGGCCGTTTATGAAACAGTTGAAGACACTGTTGTGGTACAAGAAGCCTCAACAGAACTCGTTACTATCCCGCCTGTATTCGAGACAGTTACAGACACTGTGGTGGTAACGCCTCAGACAGTCGAATATGTTTCTGTTCCAGCAGTTTACGAAACAATTGAAGAGCCCGTGGTTGTTCAAGAAGCGTCGACAGAGCTTGTCACCATCCCGGCGACATACGAAACAGTCACGGATACTGTTGTCGTGCAGCCCGCCGGCGTTGAATATGTAAGTGTCCCAGCTGAATATGAAACCGTCACTGAAAATGTTGTGGTTCAAGAAGCGTCAACAGAACTCGTTACAATCCCGCCTGTCTTCGATACGGTAACAGACACTGTCGTCGTTACACCGGCAACGACCACATATGAGTCTGTCCCGGCTGTTTATGAGACCATCGAAGAGCCTGTCGTCGTTCAAGAAGCGTCAACAGAACTCGTCACCGTCCCGGCAACTTATGAAACCGTCACAGATACCGTCGTCGTGACGCCTGCAACAGTCGATTATGAAACTATTCCGGCTGTTTATGAAACCATCGAAGAGCCTGTCGTCGTTCAAGAAGCGTCCACAGAACTCGTAACAATTCCCGCCACGTTCAAAACGGTAACAGAAACTGTTGTCGTCCAAGAAGCGTCCACAGAACTCGTTACAATCCCAGCGGTTTATGAAAATGTCTCTGAGACTTATGTGGCTCAAGAAGCCTCCACAGAACTCGTCACGGTTCCGCCTGTTTTCGAAACCGTTACGGACACTGTGGTCGTGCAGCCTCAGACCGTTGAATATGTCCTGCAGCCTGCTCAGTATGAGGACTATGAAGAGACTATTGTCGTTCAGGAAGCCTCTACAGAACTTGTAACTGTTCCAGCGACCTTTGAAACAGTTACCGAAACCGTCGTCGTTCAAGAAGCTTCAACAGAGCTCACCACTATACCGGCAGAGTTTGAGACTGTAACTGATACGGTCGTTGTAAAAGAAGCCACAACAGAACTCGTCACGGTTCCCGCCACCTTTAAAAATGTCACCGATACGGTCGTCGTCTCGCCTGAAACGGTCGAGTACGTCACTATTCCAGCTGAATACGAGACATTTGAAGAGCCTGTTGTCGTCCAAGAAGCAACGACTGAGCTTGTTGTGGTTCCCGCGACTTACAAAAACGTGACCGAGACTATTGTTGTTCAAGAAGCCTCAACAGAACTTGTCACCGTTCCGGCAACTTATGAGACTGTCACAGACACAGTGGTCGTTACGCCTGAAACTGTTGAATATGTCGCTCAACCCGCCACTTATCGGACAGAGCAAGAAACATATATTCAGCAGGACGCGGCAGATGAACTGGTCGTCATTCCAGCCACATACGAGACTGTTACAGACACGATCGTTACGCAGGAAGCCAGCACACGCGTCGAAGTCGTTCCACCGACTTATAGAACTGTGACTGAAACCATCACGGTCCAACCTGCCCGCACAGAGCTGGAAGTTATCCCGGCGAAATATGAGACACGTTCTGAACGCGTCCTCATCGAACCTGCGCGCGAGGAATGGAAGCCAGGTAGCCAAGCTATCAATTACGGCTCTCTAACTGCAGGCGGCCAAATCAACACAAATACGCGCGGCCAATTCACTGTCTTTAACGGTGTTTCCGAGCAAGTTGTTGAGTCTACTCAAACAATTGTGAACCAGACCGGAGAAATTCTCTGCCGCGTTCTGATCCCAGCCAAATATAAGACAATCACCAAGCAAGTCGTCGCTGAGCCGGCCCGCACAGTTGAGCGTCAAATTCCGGCTGTCACAAAGCAAATTACTAAGCGCGTTGTCGATACTCCGGCAACAACACGCGAAGTTGCTATTCCAGCTGTGACGGAAACAGTCACACGCCGCGTGGTCAAAACCCCTGCCCGCGTAGAAAAGCGCAATGGCACAAATGCGAACTTCAGCCAGAAAATCGGGTCTGTTGAAAAACAGGTTCTTGCGGAAGAAGCTCGCATCGTAGAGCGCCGCATTCCGGCCGTGACAAAAACGGTTCAGCGCCGCGTGACGAAAACGCCTGCAACAACTACAGAGCGCGTCATTCCAGCTGTGACTGAAACCGTAACGCGCCGCGTTGTGGATCGCCCGGCCTCTACACAAGAGCGCGTCATCCCGGCTGTTACCAAAATGGAAACTCGCCGCCGCGTCGTAAATCCGGCCCGGACAGTTGAGAAAATCGTCCCAGCCGTGACGAAACAAGTCACTCGCCGCGTTGTTGACCGCCCAGCCTCTACACAAGAGCGCGTCATTCCTGCCGTGACTAAGACTGAGAGCCGCCGCGTTGTTAAGACGCCGGCCCGCACAGTCGAAAAGACCATCCCGGCTGTCACTCAAACTGTGTCTCGCCGCGTCGTGAAAACGCCCGCAGCGACAACAGAGCGCGTCATCCCTGCGGTGACAAAAACTGAAACGCGTCGCCGCATCGTCTCTCCAGCTAAAACCGTTGAGAAGATCATTCCGGCTGTCACGAAATCAGTGTCTCGACGCGTTGTAAAAACTCCTGCTCAAACTGTTGAGAAAGTCATCCCGGCAGTCTCGAAGACACGTCAGCGCCGCGTGGTGAAAACACCGGCCCGCACGGAAGAGCGCGTCATCCCGGCTGTGACAGAAACTGTCAGCCGCCGCGTGGTCGATGTCCCGGCCTCCACACAGGAACGGGTCATTCCGGCTGTGACAAAAATGGAAACTCGCCGCGTGGTCAAAACGCCGGCTAGAACAGTCGAGAAAACAGTACCTGCTGTCACCAAGACTGTTTCCCGCCGCGTTGTAAAAACGCCCGCCTCGACACAAGAGCGCGTCATCCCGGCTGTCACCAAAATGGAAAGCCGCCGCGTTATCAAAACGCCAGCAAGAACAGTTGAGAAAACTATTCCGGCTGTCACGAAAACTGTCTCGCGCCGCGTGGTCAAAACACCGGCTCAGGTCACAGAACGCGTCATTCCAGCTGTCAGCAAAGCGCAAACCCGCCGCGTGATCAAGACGCCAGCGAAGACAGTTGAACGCGCCGTTCCGGCCGTGACGAAAACTGTGTCTCGCCGCGTCGTCAAGACACCAGCCTCAACGCAAGAACGCGTTATTCCAGCTGTTACAAAGATGGAAACACGCCGCGTCGTGAAAACACCGGCTTCGACAGTTGAGAAGGTTATTCCGGCGGTCACGAAGCAAGTTGAGCGTCGCGTCGTCAAGACACCGGCCTCGACCCAAGAACGCGTCATTCCGGCTGTCACAAAGGTCGAAACACGCCGCGTCGTGAAAACACCGGCTTCGACAGTTGAGAAGGTCATCCCAGCTGTGACGAAAACTGTTTCCCGCCGCGTCGTGAAAACGCCTGCGGCCACAACAGAACGCGTCATTCCAGCCGTGACCAAACAGGAAACTCGTCGCCGCATCGTGACGCCTGAAACAACCGTTGAGCGCGTCATTCCGGCGGTCACGAAACAGGTTCAACGCCGGATCGTGAAATCCCCAGCGTCTACAGTCGAGAAGGTCATCCCAGCCGTCACGAAAATGGAGAGCCGACGCGTCATTAAAACGCCGTCTCAAACTGTCGAGAAGGTTATTCCAGCTGTCACGAAAACTGTGTCTCGCCGCGTCGTTAAGACACCGGCTCAGACGCAAGAGCGTGTCATCCCGGCAGTTACGAAAATGGAAAGCCGCCGCGTTGTGAAAACACCGGCGAAGACCGTTGAACGCGCTGTTCCGGCTGTCACAAAAACAGTTGAACGCCGCGTCGTCAAAACGCCGGCCCAGACTCAAGAGCGGGTTATTCCAGCCGTTACAAAGATGGAAGCTCGCCGCGTCATCAAGACACCGGCAAGAACAGTTGAACGCGCTGTACCAGCGATTACGAAAACTGTCTCTCGCCGCGTCGTGAAGACACCGGCCTCTACGCAAGAACGCGTCATTCCGGCTGTCACCAAGGCTCAAAGCCGCCGCGTGATTAAAACGCCGGCGAAAACAGTTGAGCGCGCCGTTCCGGCCGTGACAAAAACTGTGTCGCGCCGCGTCGTGAAAACACCGGCCTCTACGCAAGAGCGGGTCATCCCAGCTGTTACGAAGATGGAAACACGCCGCATTGTGAAAACGCCGGCTTCTACTGTCGAGAAAGTTATTCCGGCAGTGACCGCCCAAGTTGAACGCCGCGTCGTGAAAACACCGGCCTCTACGCAGGAACGGGTCATCCCGGCGGTCACCAAAATGGAAAGCCGCCGCGTCATCAAGACACCGGCCCAAACAGTCGAGAAAGTTATCCCGGCTGTCACGAAAACGGTCTCCCGCCGCGTTGTTAAGACACCGGCTCAGACTCAGGAACGCGTTGTTCCGGTTGTGACCAAGCAGGAAAGTCGCCGACGTCTGGTGTCTCCGGCTCGTACGGTTGAGCGCGCTATTCCGGCCGTGACCAAAACGGTCTCTCGCCGCGTCGTGAAAACGCCGGCCTCTACACAAGAGCGGGTTATTCCGGCAGTGACAAAGCAAGTCGAGCGCCGCGTCGTCAAGACACCGGCTCGTACGGTTGAGCGCGCCATCCCGGCCGTGACCAACACGGTTGAACGCCGCGTCGTAAAGACACCGGCTTCTACTCAGGAACGGGTTATCCCGGCGGTCACGAAAGTGGAAACCCGCCGCGTGATTAAAACGCCAGCAAGAACGGTTGAGAAACAAGTTCCGGCTGTGACCAAACAGGTCAGCAGACGCATTGTGAAAACGCCGGCTCAGACGCAAGAACGCGTCATTCCGGCTGTCACGAAAACTGTTGAGCGCCGCGTTATGAAAACGCCGGCTCAGACACAGGAACGGACGATCCCTGCCGTGACGAAGCAAGTCAGCCGTCAGGTCGTGAAAACGCCTGCTCAAACGCAGGAACGGGTCATCCCGGCGGTCACGAGCACTGTTGAACGCCGCGTCGTCAAGACACCGGCTCGGACTGTAGAGCGTGCGACGCCAGCCGTGACAAAGACTATTCAGCGCCGCGTCGTAAAAACGCCGGCTCAAACCCAAGAACGCGTTATCCCAGCGGTCACAAAGACTGTGGAACGCCGCGTTATGAAAACGCCTGCGCAGACGCGCGAGCGGGTTGTTCCGGCCGTCACTAAGACGGAAACACGTCGCCGCATCAAAACACCTGCTCAGACACAGGAACGGGTCATCCCGGCTGTCACAAAGCAGGTAACTCGCCGCGTTGTTAAGACGCCAGCGACCACGCAAGAGCGTGTCATTCCGGCGGTAACCAAAACAGTGACGCGCCGCGTCCCTGTCGGTGCCCCGAGAATCGAACGCCGCGTGATCCCTGCTCGTTACGAGACGATCGAAGTTCAGCGTGTGGTCGAAGCGCCGCGCACTGAAACTATCGTGATCCCGCCAGAGTACGGAACAATTGAACGCCGCACTCAGATCTCGGCTGAAAGTGCCGAGTGGCGTCAGGTTCTTTGCGAAGCAAACGCAAATGTGACAGTGATTTCCGCCATTCAGCGGGCTCTTCAAACGCAAGGCTATTACAGCGGCGCGATTGACGGCACGCTTGGCCGCGCAACTTACGCATCGGTCGAGTCTTTCCAACAAGACAATAACCTGTCCACGGGTGGTCTGACCCTCCGTACAGTCGATGTCTTGGGTGTCGATTGGCGCTCTATGGTGGGCGGCGTTTCCGGAACGGAACGCGGCGCTTTCCAAAGCGGTCAGGCTTTTGACGGTGGACGTTCTAACGGATCAAGCACAGGCTTTACGTCCGGAAACACAACCACAACAACGACTACTACCCGCACTGGCTACTCTATCGGAGCAGACAGAACGGTTCGCGATACGTCTGGTCGCCTCATTGGGCGCCTGGATGGAAACGGCAATGTAGTTGATGCTTCAGGCACAATTATCATTCGTGACTTCGCAGCACGCGCTGGCGCGCTCGGGTCGGGCGAAATGGGTCTTGGTTCAGTCGGCACAACGACGGGTTCTATCTCTACGACGAATTCTGTTAACGGGAGTGTCACCGATAGCCGCACAACAGGCTTCACAGTCCGGAACGACGGATCTGTTGTGAACGCCGAAGGCGCCGTTATCGGCCGCGTTGACGGAAATGGAAACATCGTGGACGCAAGTGGCCAAGTTATTGGCCGCGTCAACCCGCGCTAAACCTTAAAAAACTGGAGCTGGAACGCTCCGGTTACATCTTCGCCCCGCCCCACCTATGTGAGGCGGGGCTTTTCATAGCAGCCATCTAAATATTTCACTTTGCCAAAACGCCCTGAAACCTGTAAAAGATGAACCCTGTGCGTTGACAGAGACGGCTCTGACTGTATAAGGCGCAACGAATTGGCCGCCGCCTTTCGTCTGCGATTCCCTTGATAAGGTTCAAAGGATGTCAGACAAACCCGAGGCGGCTTTTGAATTTTTGGGTGTTCCTCATGATGTTGGAACGCCTCAGTGGAAGGAAAGATCATGTTTGCAGTGATCCAAACCGGCGGTAAACAATACAAGGTCGCCGAGAACGATATTATCGTTGTTGAGAAACTTGACGGCGAAGCCGGAGACAAAGTCTCTTTCGGCGATGTCCTTATGCACGGTAAAGACGGCGACGTTAAAGTCGGCGCTCCGCTTGTAAAAGGCGCCAGCGTAGCCGGCGAAATTCTAGAGCAGCGCAAAGGCGCAAAAGTTCTTGTCTTCAAAAAGAAGCGCCGCCAGAACTACCGTCGTAAGAAAGGCCATCGTCAAAACGAAACGGCCATTAAAATCACAGGAATTACAGGCTAGGCTTCGCGCCCGCCTTTTGGAACAGGAGTAACTCATGGCTCATAAAAAAGCAGGTGGTTCGTCCAATAACGGTCGCGACAGTGCAGGCCGTCGCCTTGGCGTCAAGAAATCAGGTGGCCAAGCGGTCATTCCCGGAAACATTATTCTGCGCCAGCGCGGCACAAAATATTATCCTGGCGCAAATGTAGGCATGGGCAAAGACCACACTCTATTTGCCAAGTCCGAAGGCCGCGTGTCTTTTGAAACCAAACGCAATGCACGCACATTTGTGTCTGTCATGCCGCTGGCCGACGCCGCAGAATAGACCCAAATTATTTTGGGTCCCGCCAAACAGGCGACCCGATAAAGCACAGCAGGGAAATCGGGTCTCCGATTTCCCTTTTTTGTTATTTTTAAGTGTAGTGAAAGAGACAAATCCCCTGCTACGCCCTATGTGAGGAGGCGAGCATGAAAGAGACTCTAAAAACAGAGAGATTGGTTTTACGTCAATTGCGAGACGAAGATGCCAAGGCCCTGTCCAAATATGGCAGCAATTTTGACATTGCCCGTATGACCGGGAGCTTCCCTCACCCCTTCCCCCTCCTTTCTGCGGAGTTTAAAATTCTGCACTTAAAGGCGCAGAAAACCCGCGGCTTAGCTTATCCTTATGCAATCACGGCCAAAGGACATGACGACATGATCGGTATTGTCGATCTCTTTCGGCGCACCGAAAGGTCACCTTTGGAGTTTGGCTATTGGATTGGCGAGCCCTATTGGGGCAAAGGCTATGCATCCGAAGCCTGCCAATGCCTCATGGCGGAGGCAGATCGGCATTTCGGCCCGACCCTTTTAACGGCTGGGGTTTTCTCGGATAATCCGGCCAGTCTTCGCGTGCTCGAGAAACTTGGGTTTAAACCCACGGGCAAAACGGAAAAATATTTCTCCATGGCCAGACTGAGAAAGGCAGAAAGTATTCTTTTGGAACGTCCTGCCCGTCCTGCGGCTACTTTAAGTGAGAGCGCGTCCCATTCCTCGCTAGTCATTGAGGCCGAATAGCCTTAGATACGGGCCTGAAAGAAGAATTATGAAATTTCTAGATCAAGCTAAAATATTCGTGAAATCCGGTAATGGCGGCGCAGGTAGCGTCTCCTTCCGGCGCGAAAAATATGTCGCTTTCGGCGGGCCTAATGGCGGCGACGGTGGTAAGGGCGGTGACGTCTGGGTTGAGGCGACCCGCGACCTCAACACGCTGATTGATTATCGTTATAAACAGCATTTCAAAGCCGATACTGGCGTGCACGGCATGGGCCGCGACCGGACAGGTGCGGCCGGCGAAGATATTATTCTGAAAGTCCCGGTCGGGACGCAGGTCATCGACGCCGACACGGACGAAGTTCTAGTCGATCTAACGGAAGAAGATCAGCGCGTTTTGCTCGCCAAGGGCGGCAATGGCGGATGGGGCAATGCCCGGTTTAAATCCTCGACCAATCAAGCCCCCCGCAAAGCCAATCCGGGCGAAGAAGGCGAAGAACGCTGGATCTGGCTCCGTTTGAAACTGCTTGCAGATGCAGGGCTTGTCGGTCTGCCCAATGCTGGGAAGTCGACTTTTCTGTCAACAGTCACAGCCGCCTCGCCTAAGACAGCGGATTACCCCTTTACCACGCTCCACCCACATCTCGGCGTGGTCAACCTTGGGGCGGCGGAGCGCTTTGTTCTCGCCGACTTGCCCGGTTTGATCGAAGGCGCCTCAGAAGGTGCCGGACTTGGACATCGTTTCTTAGGCCATGTAGAGCGCTGCGCAGCTGTCCTTCACCTAGTCGATGCGTCCGCCGACGATCCGGCCGAAAACTACCGGGTCATTCGGAATGAGCTGGTGGAATATGACGGTGGGATTGAAGATAAGCCGGAAATCGTTGTGCTAACCAAATGCGATTCTTTGGACGAAGATCTTCTCTCCGAAGTGTCCGAGAATGTCGAGGCGGCCTGCGGCCAAACTCCGCTCCTTATTTCCAGTGTCGCTAACCAGGGCCTGAAACCCGTTCTATTCGCTGTCTATGAGCATGTGAAAAAACGTCGCGAGAAAGAAGATGCCAAGCGTGAAGAAAAGCGCATTGCGAAAGCGATAAAAGACGGCGAGATGGAAGAGCAAAAGGGCTGGTCGCCCTAAGGTTTATGTCGGAGGGGTCAGACATAAAAAATAACCGCTTAGCCACCTATCGGCGTCTGGTCGTAAAGATTGGGTCAGCCTTGCTTGTCGAATCCGATACTCACGCGCTCAGAGAAAGCTGGCTAACAGAACTTTGTTCAGAAATTTCAAATCGTCAGAAAAATGGCCTAGAGACATTGATCGTCTCCTCAGGCGCCATCGCGTTAGGCCGCGCGCGGCTTAGGCTCATCGGAAAGCCACTCTCTCTGCCAGAGAAACAAGCCTGTGCCGCTGCCGGTCAGTCACAACTGACTCAGGCCTATGATCAAGCTCTCGCAAAATTTGGACTGCACGCCGCGCAGGCGCTCTTAACCCTCACCGATACAGAAAACCGCCGTCACTGGCTCAATGCCCGGTCAACCCTGGATACCCTTCTCAGCCTGAATACCGTCCCCGTGATAAATGAGAACGACACCGTCGCGACCGACGAGATCCGCTATGGCGACAATGATCGTTTGGCAGCCAGAACAGCCCAAATGGTCGGAGCGGACGGGCTTCTGCTTCTCTCCGATATTGACGGTCTCTACACGTCTGATCCGCGCACCGATAAGACAGCTAAGCATTTATCTCAAATCGATAGCGTGACGCCGGATATAGTCGCCATGGGCGCAGGCGCTAATACTGACAGAGCAGTGGGGACGGGCGGTATGGCAACTAAACTCGCCGCCGCACAAATTGCGACTCAGGCCGGCTGCGAGATGATTATCATGGACGGCAGAGCCTCTGCCCCCTTCTCTCGTCTTGAAAACGGAGAGCGGTCAACCCTGTTTTTGGCAACCACCAATCCGAAAAACGCCCGGGCGCAATGGATTATCGGCTCCTTGAAGCCAAAAGGCCGCCTCCGCATAGACGCGGGCGCGGTTAACGCTTTGAAAAACGGAAAAAGTTTGCTCGCCGCTGGGGTGACAAATATTGAAGGTCGCTTTCAAAAGGGCGACGCCATCGGAATTTATGACAACGCGAATTTAGAAATCGCGAGAGGTCTTTCAAGCTATGACAGTCAGAAAATTCAACTGATTATGGGTCAGCAAAGCGAAAAGATAGAAGATATTTTGGGCTACACGAATGGCCCCGCCCTGATCCACCGCGATAATCTCGTCATGATACCCAATGTATGAAGGGCTAAAAATCGGGCTTTTCGGCGGATCTTTTAATCCGGCGCATCAAGGCCACCTTAATGTGGCGAAATCGGGGCTGCGTGAATTGGGCCTCGACAGGATTTGGTGGCTGGTCAGCCCGCAAAACCCTCTCAAACCACAGCAACCAAGCTATGAAAGCCGCGTCGAGACGGTTAAGGCGCTGAACCTTCCTCCTCGAATGGAGGTTAGCCATATAGAGATGCAATTCGGCACAAATTATACAATTGATCTGCTCCGGCGTTTGGCGAAACGGTACCCGCAAACGGAATTTGTTTTCATCATGGGGGCGGATAACTTCGTCCAGCTTCCGAAATGGCGGGATTGGCGGGATATTATGGCTATCTTCCCGGTGGCAGTCATTTCTCGTCCAGGGAATACCTTAAAGGCCCGTTTGGGACAGGTCGCCCGTCAGTATGCTGAAAGCCGCTTACCGGAACAAAGCGCAGCCTCTTTGGCAGAAATGACAGCGCCGCGGTGGACATATCTGACTTTGCCCCTAGATAAGAGGTCTTCCTCAGCCTTACGGGCCAAACTGGCCAGAGACTGAACTTTATGTTATATGATTCTCATTAACAGGAAAAATGGGACGCATTGTCCACTGTGAATATGGAGAGCCTTCTGAGCACCCAAACTGCTGTCAGCACACCCTCACCGTCCAAATCTTCTGCCGCCGATCAAAAGGCGTCAAAGCAGCTGTCTGACTTTATTCAGCATGTTTTGGACGAGAATTCTGCTCAAGACATTATCGAAATTGACGTTCGGGGAAAATCCTCTGTCGCCGATTATATGATCGTGGCCTCTGGCCGCTCCAACAGGCATGTCAGTGCCTTGTCCGACTATGTTCTACGAGCGCTAAAAGATGCTCAGTTCAAGGACATCGGAGTCGAAGGACAAGAAGGGTGTGACTGGGTTCTAGTGGATGTCGGAGACGTTATTTTGCACATCTTCCGCCCCGAAGTTCGCGTTTTTTATAATCTCGAAAAAATTTGGTCCGTTCCTATGCCGGAAGGCTTGCAGAACGTGGCCGAGGAAGCCCCCTCCGACACCGAGCTCTAAGTGGCGACCAAAATTATCATCCGCGCGGGCGGCGCTATGCGCGCCGGGCCCGAACGGGACATGGTGGATGATTACGTCAATCGCGCCAATCTTCTGGCCCGCCAAACGGGGTTTCTTTCCGTCGAAGAGCAGGCCGTCGATGTCCGGAACTGCAAATCCCGCGAAGAAGAAACCCAAAAGCTATTCGAGCCTATCTCGAACACAGCTCTCTGCTTTGCGCTTGATGAGCGCGGCAAGGCGTTCGCGTCGCGACAAATGGCCAAAACGCTTTCCCAAGCGCGTGATGACGGCCAGTCAGAAATTTATCTGGTTATCGGGGCCGCAGACGGCTTCGAACCCTCTGCAATCCCGTCTACGGCCCGCAAATGGTCTCTAGGGACACAAACTTGGCCGCATAAGATGGTGAGAATTATGATTGCGGAACAAACATACCGGGCTTTATCGATTTTAGCTGGAACCCCTTATCACCGGGATTAGAGACTGAAAACCGCTGCTCGCATTAAGGCGGCGTTAAACGGGACTACGCTACGTAAAGCTCATGTTAACCCTGAGGCTCATCTGCTGTTTTATCATTTCGCTTTGCCTCTGCCATCCGGCTTGGGCTCAGTCGCAGAATCCAAAAGACTTGGACGCCCTCACCCAAGCTGAAAAAGCCGCGCGCGCCGAGGCGAAAGAGCTTGAAGAACGCCGCAAGGTCGTGACAGGAGAAATTTCCGACCTCGAAGACTCTCTTGAAAAACTAAGCCTGGAAATTCGCGGATTTGAAAAAGACGCTCTGGCCCTGCAAGAGAAAAAAGCAAAAATAGACGTCAATATTTCCGAAATAGAATATGCCATTCGGCTCGACGAAGCGGAGCTATTAAAGCTCTTAGCCGCCTTGCAACGTCTGGAAGCCAATCCGCCGCCGACACTCGCCCTGCGCCCTGACAACGCCATTGCGACAGCGCAGGCTGGGCAGCTCATGGCGACCCTGTCCAAGCAGCTAGACCAAAGGACAAAAGTTCTAACGGCTCAGTTAACCAGCCTGGCCGAAGAACAAATGCTCGCTGATGAAACCCAAGCGCAAATCGAAGCAAATCAGAGACAATTGGAAAGGCGACGAGCAAAAACCGAAGGTCTGGTTCAAGAAAAATCAAGTTTAAGAAAATCCATTGATACGCAGCGCGAGGAAAAGCAGGCCTTGGCAAAAAAACTGGCTCAGGAATCGGAGACCTTGCGGGAATTGCTCGAAAAATTGGAATCAGAGGCTAAGTCCATTCGACCTCGCGTAAAACCGGGGCGCGGCGTCACCCAACCCTCCAAACGTCCTGCCCTGCCCCTAGCCCTGCCCGAAGGCATTGGGCCTTTTGCCAAAGCCAAAGGACGGCTAACGCTCCCGGTTTCAGGGCCTCTCACAGGCCGCTATGGCGGAAATGAACAAGGCCTTACATTCTCTACGGCTTCTCGCGGACAGGTCTTAGCCCCCTATGCCGGACGCGTCGAATTTGCCGGGCCGTTCAAAAATTACGATAAAGTGATCATCGTTGATGTCGGAGAAGGATATTACATCCTCATGACCGGGCTCGGAGATATTTTTGCCGAGATAGGGGAAACATTAAAACAAGGAGATCCGGTAGGGTCTATGCCGTCCAGCTCGTCTGGTTCGAATGAGCTATATCTCGAGGTCAGAAAAGACGGACAAACTGTCGACCCAGGTCCTTGGTTAGCTTTATAGGCCTCTAGAGGGTTATCATAGGCAATATTGGAATCTTACGCTTCTAGGGTGCAAATTACAGTTTTTTGACTTTCCAGCGGCGTATTGGCGACATAAGTATAGAGTCCGAACTGATTTTGCATGAAAATTGCAATCTGTTTGGCGAACATTCGAAAGGCTGACACGATGAAGTATATCTTACCTGCAATAGGCTCGGTCGCAGCCATAGCGCTCTTTGCTTTTTCTTCGGCAAATCAGACAGCTGTTGCAGTAGAGCCAGCCTCTGAAACTAATACATTTGAACAACTTGACCTCTTTGCAGACGTTCTCGCCCGGGTCAGAACCGACTATGTTGTCGAGGTGAACGACGCGGAACTTATTGAAAACGCGCTAAACGGGATGTTGCAGTCACTGGATCCACATTCAAGCTATGTCACGCCGGAACAATTCAAAGAGCTTCAGGTCACGACCAGCGGCGAATATGGCGGGCTCGGCATGGAAGTCACGATGCAAGAAGGCTTTGTCAAAGTCATTGCACCGATTGACGAAACGCCTGCGAAACGCGCCGGGATCAAAGCGGGTGATTACCTGACTGAGATCAATGGCAAATCAATTCTCGGCCTCTCTCTGACAGAAGCCGTAAAACAAATGCGCGGGAAACCAGGCGAGGAAATCACGGTGACAGTGGTTCGAAAAGACGAAGAGCCAAAGGACATCACAATTACGCGCGAAGTTATCAAACGGGTCGTTGTCAAAAGCGAAGTCAAAGACGGAATTGGCTATATCCGTCTGGCCCAGTTCAATGACAAAGCCGAAGAAGGCGTCGTGGATGCGATCAAATCTCTCAGAAAAGAATTTGGCGGGAAAATTCCCGGTATCGTGCTTGATCTACGCGCCAACCCGGGTGGGCTTTTGGATCAATCTATAAAAGTTTCCAGTCTGTTCCTGGATGGCGGCGAAATTGTCTCTACCCGCGGACGTGTGGCCTCCGACACGCAACGCTATAACGGCGAGGCGGGAGAACTGGCTAAGGGCGTTCCCCTAGTCGTCTTGATTGACGGCGCGTCAGCGTCAGCCTCTGAAATTGTTGCTGGGGCCATCCAAGACCGCGGACGCGGACTGTTGGTCGGTATGCAAACATTTGGTAAAGGGTCTGTTCAATCCGTTATTCCGCTCCGCGGGGGCCGAGACGGCGGATTACGTATGACAACTCAGCGTTATTACACACCGTCAGGAAGCTCTATCCAAGGCACAGGCATCACTCCTGATATAGCCGTTGCAGCTGAGCCAGATGACGGCAAAGCGGACCGCCTTCGCCGGGAAGCTGATCTGCCCAATGCTATTCTAAACGAGAATTTAGAAGCCGAGGGGGATGAGGAGATGGCAGAGCTGGTCATCGATTATCCGGCTGAAGATTTTGATGTTGAACAGGATTATCAACTGCAAAAAGCCATCACGCTGCTCAAGGGCGGGCAATATGCGTCCAAACTCGCAGACCTGCAGGGTTAAGGCATAATCACAATGTCACTCATGCGCACGACAGGCCTTCTTTCATCGGCCCTCTTAGCCGGCCTTATGACCTTAACGGCCCCCTTGGCCTTAGCTCAGAGCGCAGCAGAGAGTGACGATTCGACGGAGAAAACCCAGCCGAGTAACGAAGTCATTTTGGATAAAATGGAACTCTTTGCTGATGCGTTGACCCGGGTCAGAGATTATTACGTTGAGCCTAAGGATGAGAAAGAACTTATAGAAGCCGCCCTGAACGGCGCTCTTTCTTCGTTGGATCCGCACTCCAACTACGCCCCTCCGGCCGCTTTTACGGATCAAAGAGAAGCGGCGAAACGCGAATATGGCGGCTTGGGCATTGAAGTCAGCATGGAAGGCGGCTTGGTCAAAGTAAATTACGCCATCGAAGAAGGTCCTGCTTATCAGGCCGGAATACGCTCCGGCGATTTTATTTCTGCTGTAGCCGGAGAATCCGTTCTTGGAAAAGAACTCAATGACGCCGTTGAAAACATGCGCGGCCCTGTCGGAGAACCCGTCAAAGTCACTATTCTGTCAGGAGATGAAGAGCCCCGAGACTTAGACGTCGTGCGTCAGGTCGTTCGAGGCCGCGCCGTGCGTCACCGAGTTGAACAAGATCTCGGCTATGTCTTTATCGAGACCTTTAATAACGACCGCCTCACTGACGATTTAAAAAATGCCTTAAAGATTCTCCAAACCGATTTGGATGGTACCCTGCCGGGCCTAATCATCGACATGCGAGGAAACCGCGGCGGATTGCTGGATCAGTCTGTTTCTGTTTCGGGTCTATTTCTTGATGGCGGTGAAATTTTATCGGCCAGAGGGCGAGATGATTCCGATACGCAGAGATATCACGCTGAGCCCGGCGAACTCTATCCTGACATGCCGATTGTTGTGCTTGTGAATTCCGGAACAGCCTCGGCTGCTGAGATTGTCGCCGGAGCGCTGCAAGATCGCGGAAGAGCCGTCGTTATTGGTCGTCGCACCTTCGGGAAAGGCTCCGTCCAGTCTGTTATTCCTTTGGTGGAAAATGGCGGCGCGCTGCGCATGACGACGCAGCGTTATTTTACGCCCTCCGGTAATTCGATACAAGGACGGGGCATCATGCCTGACCTTTTAGTTGCCGCATTCCCGGATGAGGGAGAAATCCAGGATCGCTTCCGCGAAAATAGTTTGCCGCACTCCTTAATCAATCCAGACCATTCTGATTTTGAAGAAAATTATGCGGATATACTCTACCCTTCGGACGACCTTCCCGACACCGTAGATTTCCAGCTTCGGAAAGCTGTCGACATTCTGAAGACCTCTCGTTATCGCACCCTTTTACAAGCGCAAAATGATCTGCCCGAGGGCATCGCTTCAGAAATTCCGACTGTATCCCAATAGGCTCAAAATATGCGGAGACGAAGTCGATATAGACCTCAGCTTCAAATCGCCTTAGTCCCCTTTTTATATGAGTAAACCTTCCGGATATCCAAGCCCTAACTCGGCCACTGCGTCTTCGCGCAGACGTCGCCAATTAGAGCTCCCGAAACGGCGTTGGCACGTTCTTGGCGCCGTAGCCCTGGTGGCTCTCGCAGCTATCGCTGGCGCTCTGGTCTTGACGAAACCTGTGCCTGATACCGACCCTTTTACAAGCGGGCAGTTGGCCCTTGAACCCCTCCCTCAGCCGCTTTTGGCCACTAATCTAAATAGCGAAAATGATGCTTTACCGGATCTTCTGGCCGGCGAAGTTCCTGAAGGCGAAAATCCGACCCAGATAGCCCGAAATCAAGGAAATACAGACGCTTTGGGAAATCCGGTGAATACAGGCACTCAAACACCTAAAAGCGCCCCGCAAGTTAAGCCGAAAGTTGTTCTCGTGGACGGGAAGCCTCTGGATGACGGCTCTGCTAAAACTTATGCCGAGCTGACGCAAAACGGCCCTTTTGGCCCCCTCCCCCAAAAGGCAGAAAATGGCAATACATCGTTCAAAGCCTACCGAAAAACCGTCTCCCCCGAAGCTGGACTTAAATCCGTTTCAATCATTATCGGCGGGCTTGGCGTAAACAGAAATCTAACCCAAAGAGCAATTGATGTCCTACCGGCCAATGTCACGCTCTCTTTCGCCGCTCACAGCCCTGACCTTCAGACCTGGATGGACAAAGCCCGCTCTAATGGCCACGAAGTTTTGCTTGAAATTCCTATGGCTTCAGACAATTCAAACTCTGATGAACCCGGCGCTAGTCGTATGCTGAAGGCCGGGGAAACAGACAAAAATGAACAAAACTTGGATTGGCTGCTAAGTCGCGCCCAGGGCTATTATGGTGTTATCAATTATAATGGGGACGCCTTTTTAACACGTGCTGATGCCGCCGCATCGACCCTCAGCCGTATTTCAGATAGCGGCTTGGCGTTTATCTCCGACGGAGCCTTTGCCGCGCCGTCATTAGGGGCACTAGCGCAGTCCGTTTCCCTTCCTTACGCCTCCGGTTTCGGACTGATAGATCCTGAGCCCAAAAGCGCGCTTATTGAGGCTGAACTTTCCCGACTCGCAGATCAGAGCGGGGAAGACCAAATCCCTGTGGGGGTCGGATTTGCCTATCCTGAAACAATCACCTCTGTGAAGCGGTGGATTGACGACCTGCCTGGCCAGTCTTTGCAACTCGTCCCTGCCTCCGCCGCCATACAATAATATCGAAGTGAGTATGACTATAGCCTCCGAATCTTACCGTCCCGAAGACTACCGCCCCAATGTTGGTGCCGCTATTTTTAACGCCCAAGGCCAAATTTGGCTTGGCAAGCGTTTTGGCGAAGATGGCCCTTACGCCTGGCAATGCGCGCAAGGCGGAATTGATGATGGAGAGGACTTTTACGAAGCTGCTTTGCGGGAGTTATGGGAAGAAACAGGTATCCGAGAGAACAAGCTATCTCTGCTCGGCAGCATTAACGAATGGCTCTATTATGACTTCACCGACGACGCTCGGCTAAATCGGCGAAAGCGCAGTCATAAAGGCCAAAGACAGAGGTGGTTTGCCTTTCGCTATCACGGCGATGGGTCAGATATCGACCTCTGCGCCCACGGAGAGCAGGAATTCTCCGACTGGAAATGGGCGGATTTAAACACCATCCACGAATCTGTGGTGCCGTTTAAGCGGGGCGTTTATGAGCGACTGATTGCCGAATTTGCAGACTTTGCAAACCATATGACATAGCGTAAGTCCGCTGGGTTATGGCGGCTCAAACTTACGGTAAGAATGCACTAATATTTGTGCTGATCACAGTGATGATCAACTCCGTCGGTTTCGGGATTATGATTCCGGTCTTGCCGGATTTGCTAAAAGAGCTGACGGATCTCCCGAATAATGAAGCGGCCATCCATGGCGGGTGGCTAACTTTTGTCTTCGCCCTATTTCAATTCATTTGCATGCCCATTGTCGGCGGACTTTCAGACCGATTTGGCCGCCGCCCCATCATGTTGCTGTCCCTGTTCGGATTGGCGCTCGATTATTTCATCATGGGCTTTGCCCCCACCATTGCCTTTCTCTATCTCGGCCGCATCATTGCCGGCTCATTCGGAGCCACCTTCTCTACCGCAAATGCTTATATCGCTGATATAAGCCCGGCCGAGACGCGCGCTCAGAACTTTGGCCTAGTTGGAGCGGCGTTCGGTGTGGGCTTTATGCTGGGCCCTGTAATCGGTGGATTGATAGGCGACGGCTTCGGCCCGCGTGCGCCGTTTATCGCCGCCGGAATAATTGCCCTGATCAACGTGATTTACGGCTTTATCTTTTTGCCTGAGACCCTGCAGCCAGGAAAACGCCGCCCCTTTAGTTGGAAGCGATCCAACCCTCTGGGCTCACTCGTCTCACTGGGAAAAATCAAAGGCGCGAAAGGCCTACTCTTTGTCTTATTCATCTTGGCGGTCGGGCATACGGTATATCCTTCGACCTACTCCTTCTCGACGATTGAGGGGCTGGGGTGGGACGCCGGGGATGTGGGCCTCTCTCTCGGAGTCTTTGGTGTTGCCAGCATTATCGTTCAAGGGGGCTTGATACGAATTATCATTCCCAAAGTTGGGCTGTTCTGGGCGGGCATTGTCGGCATCTTATCAGCTGTGACGGCCTATACGATGATGGGGAGTGCCAATGCCGGGTGGGTCATCTATGCGGCGGGTCCGTTTGCCGCTTTCGGAGGACTCTACGGCCCTGCCCTCACCAATATGATGAGTTCGCGCATGAGCGACAGCGAACAAGGCGAGCTACAGGGCGCGATCGGCGCCGCGCATGGCTTAGCAATGATGGTCGGGCCGCTGACCATGACCGGGATTTTTGAATATTTTGCCGCCGCTTCTAATAAAGCTAATTCTGACTTCGAAGGATTCCCCGCTGGTATTATTTACATTCTTCAACACCTGTTCGTACGAACGCCCACCCCTTACGTCCCTGGAGCACCTTTTCTTTTAGCGGCAAGCTTGGCCTTTACTGGGCTTATCATATATTTGCTCGTCACGACCAAGGCGGATCGACAAGCGCGTTATTCACCGGACGCTGTAGCAGAAGCCTCGGACACACTTCACGAACCCCTCGCCGAAAATATTTGAAGCCTAACCTGCTTCTAACAATGTAATCACGACAATCTCTGGCGGCGCGCGGAAGCGTGCTGGGAGCAATGAGGTACCAATCCCAGCGGTGATATAAACAGGCACGCCGCCTACGTCTTTCAATCCGTAGGCCAATGGCTTTCCTGCCTCAGTCGAGGTGACACGCCGCCCTATAAGGGGCAGATTTATCTGCCCGCCATGAGTATGGCCCGCCACAGCCAAGGCCGTATCTGTTCTGAGAAAACGAAAGGCGTCCGGCGAGTGTGTCAGGACAATTCCGGCGAGGTCCGAATTGCAGTCCCGGTACCCTGCCGAAGACGGGTAGTCGGTATAAAAATCTGACATCCCTATGAGACAAATCTCAGGTAGGTTCAGCCCTTCATTACCAAGGACAGTGGCTCCATTTTCCTCAAGTTGTCTTTTAATCCACGCGCCATCATACCAATTGTCGTGATTTCCTATGACGGCAAAGGTACCTAGTGACGACTTTATTCCGGCCAGAGCCTTCAACCCTTGGTCTATGACAGTGTTGGCCTCAACAGATCGGTTGGACCTAGGCAAACTGCCATCAACATAGTCCCCGGCCAAGAGAACCACATCAGGCTTTAAATGATTCACAGCGTTGGTCAGGGCGCTGATGCGAGACGCCGGGACATGACGTCCGCCTATATGAAGGTCTGAGAGAAGGACGATCCGGAGCGGCGGACCCTGATAGCTTGGCGCCGGGAGGGATACTTCCCGGATGACAAGCCTTTTGGGTTCGAGGAAGAAACCGTAAGCCAGACAAACGGCCGCAATCGTGCAAAGAGACAGGAAGATATAAAAAAACCGAACTTTCATAAGCCCGGTTTCTTAAAATAATATGGGCGGATTAAGACCCTAAAGTGTCGCCGCGACGGCATTTAATCCGTCCAAGTTTTGCTGAACCGCTAAGGCTGCTTCACCTTCAAGACCCACGAGGGAATCTTTCGCAGACGCGATATCCTCTTGGATGCGCTCAGAGGTCAACTCGGTCATAGGCGCAGCGCGTTCAGCCAAAACCGCGAGGCCTGCCGGCGTTACATCGGCAAACCCGCCTTGAACGAAAAACTGCTTTTCAGCGCCGTTCTCATAGACGGTGATCGCGCCTGTACGGATCGCGGCCATGAGCGGCGCATGATCGGGCAGGACACCGAAATTGCCTTCCGTGCCCGGAATATCGACCTGATCGACTTCGCCCGCGTAAAGTTCACGTTCAGGCGAAACGAGAGAGAAATGTAGTTTATTTGCCATTTTTTTGCTTCATCTCTGAGGCATCTGTGACGATGCCAACAATTACGTTATGTCCCTCGGAATAATTTAATCTAAGATGCAGTATTACGGGAGAATAATCATCATCTGGTTGGTATAGGAAGGTTCTTTGTTCAATCCCATCAGAGGAGTTTGCATCAATCATAGAAAGCATGCCATCTTCTGCAAAAGGCCATATTTCTGCCAAAACAGGTTGCATACTTAGAGGACCTGCAACTGTATCCAATTGTGTCCAGCAACTTGTTTTTTCAGAATTTAAATCAACTATCGAAAACGTATCAGGTGAGACTTTCGGAGCAAATAACTTTAATCCCTCAGTTGCTGGAGTGTCTTGCAAATTACTCCAACCTCTAGGGTCTCCACTATACTCAGTAAGAGCTTTTCCTCTCACTTGCTCAAAGCAATAACCCAATAAATATCCACTATATAATTCTGCTGAATCTATAGTCTGTTTATATACTTCAGGTGTTAGAGTAGACTTATAGGTCTCCTCGACATCGTTCGTTTGGGCCGCAGAGCCAACATTCAGACTTAGAGCGCAAGCTAATAGCGCGACTATGTTGGCACTGCGAAACAATGTTTACGCCGCGTCTTTCGCCGCCATTTTACCGGCTTTTTCGATCACGTCATCAATACCGCCGACCATGTAGAACGCTTGTTCTGGCAGGTGGTCATACTCGCCTTCGACCAGACCTTTAAAGGAGCGAACTGTGTCCGCAAGATCTGTGAGGATACCCGGAGACCCGGTAAAGATTTCAGCAACGTGGAAAGGCTGAGACAAGAATTTCTCAACTTTACGCGCGCGAGACACAACCAGCTTATCTTCTTCGGACAATTCGTCCATTCCGAGAATAGCGATGATGTCTTGCAAAGACTTATAGCGCTGTAGAATTTCCTGAACTTGACGTGCAACTTCGTAATGTTCCTGACCAACGATACGCGGCTCAAGAATACGGGACGTGGAGTCAAGCGGGTCAACCGCAGGATAAATACCTTTTTCAGAAATCGCGCGGTTCAGAACCGTTGTCGCGTCCAAGTGAGCAAAGGAGGTCGCTGGCGCCGGGTCAGTCAAGTCATCGGCCGGGACGTAAATCGCCTGAACGGATGTAATAGACCCTTTATTTGTAGACGTAATACGCTCCTGCATTTGGCCCATTTCAGTGGCCAAAGTCGGCTGATAGCCCACAGCAGAAGGAATACGGCCCAATAGCGCGGACACTTCGGAACCGGCCTGCGTAAAGCGGAAGATGTTATCAACGAAGAACAGAACGTCTTTGCCTTCTTCATCGCGGAAATACTCGGCCTGAGACAAACCGGTCAATGCGACACGAGCACGGGCTCCGGGAGGCTCATTCATCTGGCCGTAAACGAGGGTCGCACGGCTTTCACCGTCGAGGTCGATAACGTTTGATTCGATCATCTCGTGGTAAAGGTCATTCCCTTCACGAGTTCGCTCGCCAACACCGGCAAATACGGAGTAACCACCATAAGCTTTGGCGATATTGTTGATGAGTTCCATGATGAGAACGGTTTTACCCACGCCCGCACCGCCGAAGAGACCAATCTTACCGCCTTTAGCGTAAGGGCAAAGTAGGTCGATAACTTTAATACCGGTCGCCAGAACTTCGGACTCAGTTGATTGGTCAACGAAAGGAGGCGCTTCTTTGTGAATAGACGCTTTGGCTTTTGTTTTAAGCGGTCCGCGATCATCAATAGGGTCACCAATGACGTTCATGATACGGCCAAGTGTTTCCGGTCCAACAGGCACAGTAATTGGCGCGCCAGTATCTGTCACAGATTGACCGCGCACGAGGCCCTCAGTGGCGTCCATGGCAATTGTACGGACTGTGTTCTGGCCCAAATGTTGAGCGACTTCGAGAACCAGACGATTGCCTTGGTTATCCGTTTCAAGGGCGTTCAAAATTGCGGGCAAATCGCCTTCGAACACGACGTCGACGACGGCGCCGATCACCTGAGTGATTTTGCCGGCTGACATGGCTTTGCTAACGACTTTTTTCGTCGCTGCGCGCTTGGCTGTCGGCTTTTTAGCGGTTGTTTTCTTAGCGGCCGATTTGGCGGCTGTTTTTGTTGCTGCTTTCGCCATGAGTGTGTTCCTCTAGCTTTCTTTAAAGCGCTTCCGCGCCTGAAATAATCTCAATCAGTTCAGATGTAATCTGGGCCTGACGTGTTCTGTTGAAGGTCAATGTCAGCTTGTCGATCATATCGCCAGCATTGCGCGTAGCGTTATCCATCGCAGTCATTTTAGAGCCCATCTCGCCCGCCTGGTTTTCCAGAAGCGCGGTAAAGATTTGCGTATTAATATTGCGCGGCAAGAGAACCCGCAAGATACCTGCCTCATCCGGCTCATAGGTATAGATTGCGCCTTTAAGATCGGGACCGCTATCTTCCGCGTCGCCCTCTATAGACGCAATCGCAGGGATAAGCGTATTAGACACCGCATCTTGCGTCATCACATTCACGAACTCGGAATAAACGAGTTTGCAAATGTCAAATTCGCCTTCGCGAAACATCTCAGTGATGGTTTCACCAATATTCTGCGCGATGCCGGCGTGAAGTTTGCGCTCTTCTTTCAACGAAATATACTTGATGATATTGTCGTGATAAAGGCGGTTAAGCTGGTCATAGCCTTTCTTCCCGATAAGGAAGAGCTTGACCGTTTTCCCCTGCCCCTCAAGCGCCACGATTTCTTCGCGGGCTTTCCGAACGATATTCGTATTAAAACCACCGCATAGACCACGGTCGGCTGTCGCTACGACGAGGAGGACTGTGTCTTCTTTACCGTTTCCAACCAAAAGCTCTGGCGCGTCACCGACACCAACCATGGAACTGGCTAGATTTGTGATGACATTGTTAATGCGCTCCGCATAGGGGCGCGCATTTTCCGCCGCTTCCTGCGCTTTGCGCAGTTTCGCGGCCGCGACCATTTGCATGGCTTTGGTAATCTTCTGCGTGTTTTTCACAGAAGAAATACGGTTTTTAAGATCCTTGAGGCTGGCCATGAGGCGTCCTTAGGCTGCGAAGTTAGACGTGAAGTTTTCCAACACAGATTTGATTGTGTCTTCGATATCGTCCGTCAGTTTCTTTTGAGTAGCAATGTCTGACAGCAGAGAGCTGTGCTCGCCTTTCAGATGTGAGAGCAATTCGCGCTCATATTTCTGAACGGATTTAACAGGAACGCTATCGAGATAACCGCGAGTACCGGCGTAAAGCACGATAACCTGCTCTTCCACTTTCAAAGGAGAGAATTGCGGCTGCTTCAAAAGCTCTGTCAAACGCTCACCCCGGGCCAACAGGGCCTGAGTGGAGGCGTCCAAATCTGAACCGAACTGAGCAAAGGCGGCCATTTCGCGGTACTGAGCGAGTTCACCTTTAATCGGACCGGCAACCTGTTTCATCGCTTTAATTTGAGCAGAAGAGCCCACACGAGACACTGACAGACCAACGTTAAGCGCTGGACGGATACCTTGGAAGAACAAATCTGTTTCCAAGAAAATCTGACCATCTGTAATCGAAATTACGTTTGTCGGAATAAAGGCCGAAACGTCGTTACCTTGAGTTTCAATAATCGGCAGAGCGGTCAAAGACCCTGAGCCGTTATCTTCGTTCAGCTTCGCAGCGCGCTCAAGAAGACGGGAATGAAGATAGAAAACGTCACCAGGGTAAGCTTCACGGCCCGGAGGACGACGAAGAAGAAGTGACATCTGACGATAAGCCACAGCTTGCTTGGACAAATCATCATAAATGATCAGGCCGTGCATGCCGTTATCGCGGAAATACTCGCCCATGGCGCAACCGGCAAACGGTGCGAGGAACTGGAGCGGAGCAGGTTCTGACGCTGTCGCGGCAACGATAATGGAATATTCCATCGCGCCGTTTTCTTCGAGTGTCTTAACGAGCTGAGCCACTGTAGAGCGCTTCTGCCCAATCACAACATAGATACAGTAAAGCTTGTCTGCATCGCGATCTTCGTCGAAGGCAGATTTCTGATTGAGAATCGCATCGACAGCGACAGCTGTTTTACCAGTTTGCCGGTCACCAATGATAAGTTCGCGCTGACCACGGCCTACCGGGATAAGAGCGTCAATCGCTTTAATACCAGTCTGAACAGGCTCGTGAACACCTTTACGCGGCATGATGCCTGGCGCTTTAACATCCACACGGCGGCGCTCTGTTGATTCGATTGGACCTTTGCCGTCAATTGGCTCGCCGAGCGGGTTCACAACCCGGCCCAAAAGGCCCATTCCGACAGGCACGTCCACAATTTCGCCGAGACGTTTAACTGTGTCGCCCTCTTTAATGCCGCGGTCATCACCAAAGATAACGGCGCCGACATTGTCAGATTCTAGGTTGAGGGCCATGCCCTTGATTCCGCCAGGAAATTCGACCATCTCGCCGGCGCGGACATTGTCCAGACCATAGATACGGGCGATACCATCACCGACTGAGAGAACCTGACCGACATCAGAGACTTTGGCTTCTTTACCAAAATCTTTGATCTGCTTTTTCAGGATGCTGGAAATTTCCGCAGCACGAATATCCATTGTATAACCTCTATGCTTCTTTGAGGGTTAAGCGTAAGTCCTCAAGTTTAGTCTTGAGGGAGCTATCATATAGACGCGAACCAACGCGCACGACGAAACCGCCCAAAAGGTCTTCATCCACAGATGTTTCGACCTCTACCGGGCGTCCCAGCGATTTTTTCAAATTCGACTTCAATGACGTGACCTGCGCGGCTGTCAATTTTTTCGAGCTGGTGACTTTTGCCACTTGAGAGCCCTTGCGGCGGGCAACCATGTCTTCAAACGCAGACAGGATGCCTGGAAGGTCTTCTGCCCGACGATTCTCTGCGACCAATCCGACAAATTGTACCGTCAAAGGCTTGAGTTTTGCTTTTTTGGCAACGGATGTCAGCGCGGCGACTTTATCCTCGGTGGCAAACACCGGGGAATTTATCAATGCGGTCAAATCCGCGCTATCCGCTAACATCGTCTTCAACGATTTCACGTCTTTTTCTATAGCTGACAAGGACTTAGCGTCCTCCGCGAGTTCAAGCAAAGCTTGGGCGTAGCGTGTTGGGGCTTCGCCTGTAATGACTTCTGTCTCTGACACGTATCAGGTCCGCTCTTCGGAATTGGGCTGTAAGACAGCCCCTTTAACATAAATATAGCGGGTCGAACTCTCCCGGGATTTTCACACCCAACAGGCCGCTCCGCCAATCTCGCGCGGGGCTTAGCACGGTCAATTCATTGTGCCAAGTGCGGAATTCCACAAGGTGGCAGTGGTTTCAAAATTATATCAAACTCGCAAAGAAAAAGCAGGCCCCGAGGGGCCTGCTCTAAATTCTAGAACTGTCGTAAAGCTTAGAGTTTTACGTTCAGACCGAAGAAGACGAACCGGCCTGTGTCATAAGTAACAGGGTAAGTGTTACCGTTTCCAAGTGGCGGACCAGAGGAAACAGAGACAGGAGGCTGCTGTTCAAAGATGTTGTTTACACCTGCGCGGAAAGTCACGCCTTCGACAACTTCGTAGTTACCTGAAAGGTCGAAGTAGTCTTGCGTACCAAGACGCTGATCAATCGGCGCTGGGTTAGCAGCGATGTTGTCAACACCGGATAGGTGACGCCAAGTGACTGTTGCTTCCAGACCGAACGGAGCGGCCCAAGTTGTCAACAAACGGTGACGGTAAGTTGGGTTCACTGGCTGAACACAATCGTTTCCGTACATGCCCGCACACTCGATAGCGTCTCCACCCGGGAATGGTGTGAAGTCGAACTTGTCGAGGTAAGTCGCAGCGTACTGGATACGAAGGTCACCAGAGTTGTTCATGCCGAAGTCAGCAAGATCAAGGTTGTAACCAGCCTGGAAGTCAAGACCAGATGTTTCCAATGACGCGATGTTGATGTTTGTCGCCAAGAAACCAACACCAGCTTGACCTGAGTTCAATGAACCGCGGCTGTCACGAGTGATAAGGTCACAGAAGGCTGCATCGCCAGTTGCTAGACACTGATCAAGTGTTGTCTGAGCACCAATACCCGCGCTGATGAAGTCATCAACAGTGATATCGAAGTAGTCAACAGACGCTGTCAATCCAGGAATTGCGCTTGGAGTGATAACAGCACCGATAGTGTAAGTGTCTGAACTTTCAGGGTTCAGGTTCGGGTTACCGCCTGTGATAGACTGAGTTTGACCAGAGAACACGTCAACAATGTTACCGTACTGAGCCGCTGTAACGCCTGTGTTAGCACAAGCTGCAGCAGAAGCAGTTGGGTTAGCTGTTGCACATGGATCGTAAGCACCGTTTGAGAGCTGGTTCAGGTTAGGCAAGTTTGTGTCTTGACCTGTGTAAAGCTCGATAACGTTCGGCGCACGCACTGAACGCTGATACTGACCACGGAATTTTACATCCTCTACAGGTGCCCATGAAAGCTGAAGGCCGTAAGCATCTGTGCTGAAGCTGTTCTGAAGGCCATTACCGCTCGTGTCGTAATCGGAGTAACGGTACTGACCGTTAAAGACCAATTCTTTCGCGAATGGCATATCTGTGACGAGTGGAACCTGCACCTCGGTGTAAAGTTCAAAGACTTCGACTTCACCTGCGACAGGAAGCGTTGCGCCGCCTACGCCTGTGAAACCACCACCAGGAACTTGGCTGATTTCGTCAGGAACGGACTCAAGCTTGTCTTCACGGTACTCAATACCGCCCAAGAAACCAACACCGCTGTCAGACCATGGTGACTTGATACCATATTCGCCAAGGTTTGCCTGAGCGTTTGCGCCGTAAACGAGCTGCTCAGTTTCACCATTCACGATACCAACACCTTGAATGTAGTCAGTCTGGTCAGTTGTGACCATGCTTTCGCCATTCGGGCCGCGTTGGAAAATGTTGTAAGGAACACAACCGGAATTTCCGCTCGCGCAGACCGCGTTACCTGTACCGTCATCGACAGCAAACAAAGCGTCCTGAAGGTTAGCAATTACGAAGTCGTTTGTTGAGATAGACTGGTCGGTTGTACGAGAATACTGACCGAATAGTTCGTAGTCCCAAACGTCCGCGACAGTACCGCGAAGACCGCCGACCATACGGTAGGCTGAGTTTTCAAGGCGAGAGTTACGAGCGCCGCCTTCAACGTTACGATGAGACATTGAAACATTTTCTTTAATCGCACCGGATGCAATTTCAGCAGCTGAACAGCCATAAACTGCAGACGCGATAGAACCACCACCAGCGACAACGTCGTCTTGGATCAGTGGGTTGTCACAGTTAATGTCATAAGATCCAAATGACGCAGATGGCGCGATTTGAGCATCAGAGAAGTTGTTTGTGAAAGATGCACTTGCAAAAACTTCGTGACCTTCGGCGATTTCATAGTGACCTTTGCCGTACATTTGGAAACGTTCAGCAGGGCGTTGGAAATAGTTGAATGGGCCAAAGTTAAATGTTTGAGCCGGACCGCCTGCGTAAGGAACAAGTGTACCATCTTCTTCTTGGAAGAATGAACCCTCATCGCCACCGAAGAAGCGGAAGTTACCAGAACCGACACAACCAAAGCCGTTTGTATCACCTGCACCCAAGGCACAACCAGAGAATGAACGGTTGTCTTGTGTGATCTCTTCGCGGTTTTGGTAAGATGCAAAGATTGTTGCGTTACCTTTACCGTCTGCAGTGTTAGCACCCAACGCGATAGAGGCGTTGAATTCTTCGCCGTCTACACTTCCGTCTGGAACAGGCTGATTAGCTGAACGAAGAACGTCATCATATCTGTCGATGCCGTTGCCGTTCTGAGCAAAACCGTACTGAACGTCTAGCTCTGCACCTTCGAAATCATCCTTGAGGATAAAGTTGGCAACACCGCCGATAGCATCAGAACCATAAACAGCAGACGCGCCGCCAGTCAGGATTTCAACGCGGTCGATCAAAGCTGTTGGAACGAGATCCAAGTTAGCTGGAGAAAATGTTGATGAACCATAAGGAAGACGACGTCCGTCGATCAAAGTCAAAGTACGTGTCGCACCCAAACCACGAAGGTTCAAAGTCGCTGTACCAGACGCGCCGTTAGAAACTTCACCGGCTTGGCCAGCAAAGACTTGCGGAAGGTTGTTCGTCAGGTCTTCGATGTTAACTGTACCGCGTGCCGCGATCTCTGCATCGTCAACGCGCAATACAGGGTTGGCAGATGTCAGGTTAGGGTTAACGTTCAAGCGCGAACCAGTAACAATGATCTCGTCATTATTGTCGTCGGCGTCTTGGGCGAATGACGGAACGGCACTTGCCAGCATGGCGCTGGAGAGCAGTGTCCCTATCAACAGATTTCTTTTTGATGATTTCACAGTAAAATCCCTTTTTAGATTGTGTTATCAATTAAGCCCTCCCGCGACACGGGAAGATTGCGAGCATGGCTATTCGTCATTCCACCTTAACGCAATATGTTTGTGACAGTTTTGTAAGTGGGGCAGGCTTTTTATCTAAACCTGTTGCATAAAAAGCACGAATAGAGCCGAATTTCTTAACAGACGCAATATTTTTGCGTCATGGGTCCGTAGTGGAAAATTAATTCTGTTTCAATGAGTACGCCAAAATAATATTCTGCATCAAGATTGTGCATCAATTAATTTTCTCGGCAAAAAATTGGAAATTATTTAATTGCGTTAATCTCTTCGTCACAATGCAGCCCTGGAAAATTACATGAAACTTTGCGGGTCTATGTCTATTTGAACTTTGTATTTTGTCGGCGGACGTATCTTGGCGCGCCAGACGGCCATATAACGCGGTAGGTTTACGCCGGGCTCCGCCTGTATAAAGAGACGGCGACGATATAGTCCTCGCAACCTGCCAATAGGCGGCTCGGACGGGCCGAGAATTTCAATACCCTCTGCGCGCGGAGCGAGGCTCACCATTTTCTTGGATAGACTTTCCGTTTTCTTCAAATCGGGGCCCGAAATAATAACGGCCGCCAACTTTCCAAAAGGCGGCAGGCCTAGCATCTCTCGCATGGCTAATTCCACACCTATGAATAATTCCCGATCGCCGGCAGCGAGCGCCAAAAGCGCTTCATGTTCCGGTTGATGTGTCTGAATAAGCGCCCGGCCCGGCTTCTCGGCCCGCCCGGCCCGGCCCGCGACTTGTACCAACGTCTGATAAGTTCGCTCCCCCGCCCTAGGGTCGCCGCCCGCCAAACCAAGATCTCCGTCCACCACACCGACAAAAGTCAAATGCGGGAAATTATGACCTTTGACGACCATTTGCGTCCCGACAAGAATATCGATCTCTCCCGCCGCCATCCTATCCATGCGCTCTCTGATGGCGTTTGGATTGCCAGCCGTATCAGAACTGAAAATCTCAATCTTGGCCTCTGGGAAATGCCGAGCAGCTTCTTCGGCTACGCGCTCTACGCCCGGCCCGACAGCCGTCAGGCTATCCTCGGCTTTGCAATTCGGGCAAAGCGTCGGCATCCGCATGGAAAAACCAGTCAGATGACACATGGCGCGGCCGGTGGCCCGATGTTCGACGAGCCAACTATCCGTATCCGGGCTTTTGAGCTTTTCCCCACAAGAGCGGCAAATGATGAGCGGCGCATACCCGCGGCGGTTTAGATAGAGCATCGACTGATCGCCCTGCTCTAGCCCTGCCCTGACGGCCTCAATTACCGGCTGAGAGAGAAAATCGCCTTTATCCGGCATGTTGTCTTTTAAATCCACTAATCCAATTTCCGGCAAAATGGCAGCGCCGGGACGCTCGGGAAGGACAATGTGAGCAAACCGTCCGCTACGGGCATTATGCAGACTTTCCAAAGACGGAGTCGCCGACGCCAAAATCACGGCGTGGCGTGACAGCTTGGCTCGAACAATCGCCATATCCCGCGCGTTATAAATAACGCCCTCTTCCTGTTTATAGGACGTGTCATGTTCCTCATCGACAACAATGAGTTTTAAATCCGCAAAAGGTAGATAGAGCGCGGACCTCGCGCCCACGACAAGCTTCGCACGCCCTTGCGCGACTTCGCGCCAAACGCGGCGGCGCGGCGCATCGCCGACCGCAGAGTGCCACTCGGCAGGTTTTACACCAAAACGTTTTTCGAACCGGCTCATGCCAGCCTGTGTCAGAGCGATTTCCGGCACGAGGATAAGCACTTGCCCGCCCTGACGTAGAGCCTCCGCGACCGCCTCAAAATAAACTTCCGTTTTGCCGGAGCCCGTAACCCCATCGAGCAGGCTGACGGAAAAGTCCTGCAACTGCATTTGCGCGACCAGCTCTCGGGCAGCGTCTTCCTGCCCTTCAGTAAGCTCCATCCCGGGGTGATCGGGATTGGGGTCTCCAAAAGGCGCATCAACTGGCAATGCCATCTCTTGCATCGCGCCGACTTTGACTAAGCCCTTCACAACGCCCGCACTGACCCCGGCGCGCGCCGCTATTTCGCTGGCGCGCGCCGGAAACGGCCCGCCTTCCCGCAGAACAGCGCGCCGCGACGACGTCAATTGGGATGGGGTCACGCCCGTGGGTTGATAATGAGAGACAACCGGACTGGGGTCGAGAGCTTTGTACGACCGGAGTACCATCCGGAAAACCTGCCCGGGCGAGGCGACGTTATACTTTGCCGTCCATTCGATGAACTTTATCATCTCCGGCGAGAGCGGACGCGTGAGCTTGCGCTCCGCAATTTCTTTTAATTCCCGCCCCTCCTCCGCCGGGCCCAATCCTGTCACGACACCAAGCTTCATCTGTTTGCCAATGGGCGCATAAACGAAATCGCCCACGCTCAATTCCATATCCTCCGGCACGGCGTAATCGAACGCGCCGGGAACATTGACTGGAAAAAGTATTTGAGCGTTTTGCATCGGAATGATTCGTGATAACAGGTCGCGAACTTAACCACAGCCCAACGGGACATAAAGCCATGAAATTTTTTGTTGATAGTGCCGATCTGGACGCCATCTCCGCGCTAAACGACATCGGACTTGTTGACGGCGTCACGACCAATCCATCCATTATCGCCAAATCCGGCCGCGACTTCAAAGAAGTCATCGCTGAAATCTGCAAAATTACCGAAGGCCATGTCAGCGCTGAAGTCGTGGCAACAGACGCCGAGGAGATGATCAAAGAAGGTCGTCACCTACGCAAGATTGCCGACAATGTTTGCGTAAAGCTCCCGCTCACCATGGACGGACTGAAAGCCTGCAATATTTTGTCTAAAGAAGGCACGCCGATTAACGTGACGCTTTGCTTCTCACCTAACCAGGCCCTGCTCGCGGCAAAATGTGGGGCGACCTATATCTCTCCTTTCATCGGGCGACTGGACGACATCACGCTAGACGGGCTGGAGCTGATTGAGGACATCCGCACAATTTACGACAATTACGGGTTTGAGACAGAAATCCTCGCGGCCTCTATCCGCAACGTAAATCACGTCAAAGAATGCGCCTTGGTCGGCGCAGACGTTATGACCGCCCCGCCTGCGGTAATTGAGAGCTTATCCAAACACGTTTTGACCGATAAAGGCTTAGAAGCCTTTCTCAAGGATTGGGAAAAGACAGGTCAGAGCATCCTTTAAGAGATACTCATTCGAAACAACAAAGCCCGGCAATTTGCCGGGCTTTTTATTTGACTATAGCTCCGTCGCCTATTCGCCCGGACGATACGTCCGCACAGCGCGCGCTTCAACGTCGTCGCGATAATAAGGCACGTCTTTAAACTCGACTTTTATATAAGGCTCAATCTGATCATCGAAATGCGGCGAATCCGGGTCATTGCTCTGCCCGCCCGCGAGCAGGCTCTTGGCCTTCACCTTGTCGCCAAACTCAACCACGGCGACGAAACTATTTCCGCGATAGCCGTAAATCTTCTTGGTGTTCTCACCTTGGCTCGCGCCATAAGCGGCGAGCGCGCCCCAACGCCCCGACGCCAACGGGACGGGATAGCTCATCTGCGCATCATCAAATTCCAGATCAATATCGCCCGTTAGCCGCTGGAACCGATTGATTTCTCCCCACGGCGTTTTCCAAGTCCCGAAATCAGCTGTCATTTTCGCCATAGCTTTCTTAAGCAAATCCAATTGCTCCTGCGGCGTGCCGGTTTCAAAGAAATGCATGTAGGTTTCCATTCGGCTCGCCCCCTCTGGCCGGGCGTCGGATTGCAACATCTCCATGCCGTAAAAATGTGCGAGAGACATAGCGACGGAGTCGGCCGATACCGTGTGATCCCATCTGTCTAGGACAGCGATCGCCTCGCGATAGGCCGGGTCCTTATTGGTCAGCTCATAAGAATCCACTAGGCTCGGAATTATGAATTCAAAGGCCGGAAGTGCCGGATCATATGCCAGCTCTATCAAACCATCGAGCGTCAGGTCATTAGCTTCATCCAAAAGTCTTATGGCATGGACCGCCCTGAAGTTCTCTTTATCAGGCGCCATATAGGCCGGATAATCTTCCCGTTTCGGGCTGTTGGTTCCCGCCGCTGTGAAGGGCGTCGAGTTCGCATTTTGAATCCACCCATTTGCCGGGTTGAGGAGCGTTATCGCCTCGTCCACCGGATGAGTCCCAACCCAATCCGTTCGGGTATCCCAGCCATTGACCGTCCCCGAATAATCGATCATCGGGTCGCGTTTCGGAATGAAATTACCGTGATAATAGGCGATATTTCCTTGGGCATCGGCATAGACCGTGTTGTTCGATGAATTGGTTCGAATATCCATCATCTCGTTAAATTCGGAATGCCCCGCCGTTTTGGTTCGCAGGAACGATTGCTTAAGCGCATTGACCGGATCCCAATTGATCTTGGTGACGACCCATTTATCGCCCTCCCTATGCGTCACCGGGCCGTGGTGCGTGTGATACATCGGGAAAGTCCGGGTTTTCATCCGCCCGCCATCGCGATATTTCAATGTCACCTCTGATACCTTGACCGGGCGCGTTTCATTGCCAAAGCGATACACCATCTCGCCGTCTTGCTCGAAAATATCTTCGCGGAATTTATCAATAAAATCGACATAGGTGGAGGTGTGCATCCAGCCGTTCTTTTCGGAAAAGCCTTGATAGACAAAGAACTGACCCCACGTGACCGCGCCGTAAGCGTTAAGCCCTTCTTCGCTGACGACATGGACCTCGCCGCGGAAATAAAAACTCGTATGCGGATTGATAAGCAGCATCGGATTGCCGGAGCGGGTCAAATCGCCAGAGACGGCGATACCGTTTGATCCCGCAGGCTCCGGGTCTTCAAAGGGCGCATTGGAGGCCAGCAATAAAGCGTCGCCCGGCTCTTTATCCTGATAAAAGGCTTTGATTCCGTCCAGCGGGATTTGTTCGATGTCGCCGCCAATAGACCCTTCAGAGAAAAACATCGGCATCCACGGCTCGAACCGGGTGAGGAGCTTCGGCTCTACCTCAGGATGGGTCGCGAGGTAATAATTCAGTCCGTCAGCAAAGGCGTCGCAAAGGGCTTTCACATCCGCCGGCGCGGTTTCATAGGCCGCTTTGGCCTCGTCTATCGTCATGTAAAGCCGCGCCCGTAGATCGCTATAAATGGCTTCTTCACCCTCTATTTCGGCCAAACGCCCCATCGCCCAGACATAATTGCGTTCGATACGAGGAAAATCATCTTCGGCCTGAGCGTAGAGAAGTCCGAAGACTGCATCCGCGTCGGTTTTGCCGTAAATATGGGGAACGCCGTAATCATCGCGGATGATTTCGACATTTTGGGCCTGCGCTTCAAGCCGCGTCATTTCGACAGGATCAGCCGTCCGCGTCTCAATCGTGGCGCAACCCGCCAATAAAAATAAAGAAAAAACAGCCCAGACTCGAAACATAAACCCACCTTTCTGACGCCACGCTATGAGGCAATGACAAAAAGGACAAGTGGGATTCGGTCTGAAGCTTTCCGCTTCGTTATTTTTCTCGGCTTACACAATTTACGAAAGCAAAAACTGGAGAGTTAACAGGTGCATCCTCGAAAACCGGAACAAGGATTAAGCAAACTGTATCAATATGTGTTTCAAACTCTGAAAATGGTTGTAGGTAAGATTATGTCTAATAACGAAAGCAAAAAAATATCTCTATTTGACGTCGGTATATATACACTCCCCAGTTTTGCGATTTTCTGTTTGCCACTAGGTTTGAGCGGCAACTGGTTAGTTTATTTCGGCTTATTGAGTGCTTCTAGTGTATGTTTGATATTTGGGCTTATTTTTAAAATATAAAATGAGGCTATCCTTGATAACGCAGAGTTTGTGCTATCTGACGAGCAGAAAGTGCATAGGAGAGCAAGATAAAGCGAAGCCTGTTCTGTGACCTACTTCAACGCTAAAGCTCTGTTTTTACGACTTATTTACTGAGCCAAAGCGCCCCGATCAAGTCGGGGGACAGAAGATAAGTTATAGAATTACTTTGCCGCTTTAATCGCCGCTTGCGCTGCTGCGAGTCGGGCAATCGGCACGCGGTAAGGCGAGCATGACACATAGTCGAGACCGGCGCGGTGACAGAACTCCACGGAGGCCGGATCGCCGCCATGTTCGCCGCAAATACCGAGCTTAATATTTTCGCGTGTCGTGCGTCCGCGTTCCACGGCAATATGAATTAGGTCGCCGACCCCGTCCTGATCCAGCGTCACAAAGGGGTCTTTTTCCATAATGCCCTGATTAACATAATCCGGCAGGAACCGCCCGGCATCATCGCGGGACAGACCAAAAGTCGTTTGTGTCAAGTCATTCGTGCCGAAGGAGAAAAACTCCGCATATTCAGCAATATCGGCGGCGCGCAGAGCCGCGCGGGGCAGCTCGATCATCGTTCCGATCGTATAGGCCAATGCGCCTACTTCCTCGGCGATCGCGTCAATTTTTCCTTTGAGAATTTCAAGCTCTTTAGCGGAACTGACCAATGGGATCATGATTTCCGCAACCGGAGTCACCCCGTTTTCCTCGGAAACTAGCTTTTGCGCTTCGAATATCGCCCTCGCCTGCATCTCGTAAATTTCCGGATAGGAAATGCCGAGGCGGCAGCCGCGATGCCCGAGCATCGGGTTGCTTTCCTGCAAATCATTGGCGCGGTGCATCAATTCTCCGGCGGGAACGCCGAGGGACTTCGCCACGGATTCGATGTCAGCTTCACTATGCGGAAGGAATTCATGCAAAGGCGGGTCAAGCAGACGAATGGTACATGGCCGGTCTTCCATAATCCGGAAAATTGCGGCGAAGTCATCGCGCTGGACGGGGAGGATTTTTGCCAGAGCCGCTTCGCGGTCTTCTTTATCCTCAGCCAAAATCATTTCGCGAAAATAGCCGAGACGGTCGGCTTCGAAAAACATGTGTTCCGTGCGGCAAAGACCGATACCTTCGGCGCCGAAATCTTTGGCGGTTTGAACGTCGAGCGGTGTTTCCGCATTGGTTCGAATACCGAGCTTCCGGGCGTCGTCGGCCCATTTCATAACCTTGGCAAAATCACCGGACAGCTCTGGCTGCTGCATCTCGACCGCGCCGAGGAAAACCTGGCCGGTTCCGCCGTCCACTGTGACCGTCTCGCCTTTTTTGACGGTGCGGCCCATAACGGTGAGGCTCTCGGCCTTATAGTCGATGCGGATTTCTCCCGCGCCTGATACGCAAGGCCGGCCCATACCGCGCGCCACAACGGCGGCGTGAGAGGTCATCCCTCCGCGCGCTGTGACAATGGCTTCGGCGGCGTGCATGCCGTGAATGTCCTCTGGCGAAGTTTCGATACGCACCAAAATGACCTTGTGCCCGGCTTTCTTAAGCGCTTCGGCTTCGTCCGAGTTAAAGACGACTTCGCCGATGGCTGCGCCGGGAGAGGCCGGAAGGCCCATGGCGATCATATCGCGTTCGGCATCTGGATTGAGCGTTGGGTGAAGAAGTTGATCAAGACTTGCAGGCTCCAAGCGAAGCAAGGCTTCGTCCGTTGTGATCTGCCCGTCCTCTGCCATATCGACGGCAATTTTCAGCGCCGCTTTGGCCGTGCGTTTCCCTGTCCGGGTTTGCAGCATCCAGAGCGTGCCTTCTTCGACCGTGAATTCGATATCTTGCATATCGCGGTAATGCGCTTCGAGTGTCTCGAATGTCTCGGCGAGTTGGGCATAGGCTTCCGGAAGGGCCTCTTCCATGCTCGGCAATTCTTCTTCCATTTTCTCGCGTGACGCCTTGGTCAGTGTCTGCGGCGTCCGAATACCGGCCACCACATCTTCGCCTTGAGCGTTGAGCAGGAATTCACCGTAATACCGGTTTTCACCTGTGGACGGGTCGCGGGTAAAGGCCACGCCAGTCGCAGACGTGTCGCCCATATTGCCAAAGACCATGGCCTGGACATTTACGGCAGTGCCCCATGCGGCGGGGATATCGTTAAGCCGGCGATAGACGATGGCGCGTTCATTCATCCAAGAGCCAAATACCGCATCCACGGCGCCGTTGAGCTGCTCCATCGGGTCTTGAGGAAAGTCTTTTCCAAGCTCGCGTTTCGTGGCGGCTTTGAATTCTTTGATAACAGAGTCCCAATCCATGGCCGACATTTCGGTGTCGAGCAGATAGCCTTGGGTGTCTTTGTGGTTTTCAATAATATCTTCGTAAATATGGTGATGCACGCCAAGCACGACGTCGGAATACATGGTAATAAAACGGCGGTAGCTATCGAGCGCAAATCGTCTGTCACCGGACAGTTCGGCCAGGCCTTCGACGGTTTCATCGTTCAGGCCAAGGTTCAGGACGGTGTCCATCATGCCGGGCATAGAGGCGCGGGCGCCAGAGCGAACAGAGACGAGGAGCGGATTTGACGCCTCTCCGAATTTTTTGCCTGTGAGCTTTTCGATTTCTTTCAGACCGCCGGCGATCTGGTCATTCATATCCTCGGGATAGGTTTCGCCGTGATCGTAATAATAAGTACAGACATCTGTGGAGAGCGTAAATCCGGGAGGAACAGGCAGGCCGAGCGACGCCATTTCGGCGAGGTTGGCGCCTTTACCGCCCAAAAGGTTTTTCATGGAGGTATCGCCTTCGGCAGACCCGCCGCCGAAATTATAAACCCATTTTGTCATTTGATTGACCCTCGTTTTTCACCAAATTCTGTCGCTCCGAGCTTTACATACAACCGGAGTGACGGGGCATAATTACCCATTAATCGCTTCAAAATCCGCAATCTGGCGCGCCGTATCACGGATTAAACCTAAAAGTCGAAGATTGTTTTCTTTGACAGCGTTGTCATTGGAAATAACCTGAACTTCGGTAAAGAATGCATCAATCGGCGCGCGTAATTCCGCTAAAGAGAGCATCGCTTTTTCAAAGTTTTCGGCTTCAAGAGCGGACGTAATTTCAGATGATGCCGTCTGGAGCGCGTCAAACAAAGCCGCGCCGTGCTGGTCATCAGGTCGATTCGGCAAACCTTCGGGAAGATCGCCCTTCTTCGCTTCGGCTTTAAGGATATTCGCCGCGCGTTTATATCCGGCCAAGAGGTCTTCGCCCTCTTTGGTCTCTAGGAAGGATTGAAGCGCCTTCACGCGGTCGACGACAGCCACAAGATCGTCTTCGCCAAGCGCAAACACCGCGTCGATGAGGTCATGGCGAATGCCTTGGTCGCGGAGATAGACCTTGAGACGGTCCGCGATGAATTCTGCTAAATCGTTGACGTCAGCAAAAGAGTTTTCAACTTTAAAATTGCCTGTTTGTGCAGTTTCACGAAATTTCAGCCTTAGATTATTTTCTAATACTATCCGCACATACCCTAAAGCCGCTCGGCGCAAAGCAAACGGATCCTTACTCCCCGTCGGCTTCTCATCAATCGCCCAAAATCCGACGAGCGTGTCGAGCTTATCCGCGAGGGCCACAGTCACGGCGACCGGACTAGTCGGGACTTCGTCACTCGGCCCTTTGGGTTTGTAATGATCTTCAATCGCGATTGCGATATCCGGGTCGCCGCCTTCACGCTCATACATCAAGCGCCCGATTTGACCTTCCAGAGACGTGAACTCGATGACCATTTGAGTGACCAAATCATTCTTAGCGAGCTTGGCTGCGGCTTCCGTCTTGTCGGGGTCAGCGCCGACCTTTGGCGCAAGCTCCCGCGCCAAAGCTGCAACGCGCTCCGCCTTATCTTTGATCGTGCCGAGCTTCTTGTGAAAGACAACCGTGTCGAGTTTGTCGTAATATTTGGCGAGTGTTTTCTTCGCATCTTCGGATTGGAAAAACTTCGCATCGGCGAGGCGCGCAGACAGCACGCGGGAGTTACCCGCCGCAATCGCTTTCCCGCCATCGGGCGCGTCCTGATTGGCAACCACAATAAAGTTTGGCGCCAGCTCTCCGGTCTTCGGATTACGCACCGCAAAGTATTTTTGGTGCGTCCGCATGGACAGGCGAATGACCTCCCCGGGAAGCTCCAAAAAGCTCGGGTCCATATCGCCGAGAATGACAACAGGCCATTCAGCGAGACCCGCCACTTCGGAGAGAAGTCCCTCATCTTCGACCAGCTCCAGACCCTTATCTGCGCAGGCTTTGCGGGCCTGCTCGATAATTAATTCCTTCCGTTGATCATGGGAAAGAACGACATGCCCTTCGCCTTCGAGTGATTTAACATACGAGTCGAAGCCATTGATTTTAAACGGACCCTTACCATGCTTTCTGTGGCCTTCGGTCATATCGCCGGATTTAATCCCGCCAACCTCGAACGGAACGACCGCCCCATCGAGCAAGCAGATAATACCTTGCAGAGGCCGAACCCAGCGGAAGCTTGAACTCCCGGACTTCATGGATTTGGGCCAAGGGAAGTTGCCCATAACGTCCGGAACAAGCTCACTTACAATCTCTGTCGTATTGCGTCCGGCGCTGTTCAGAATAGCAACATAATACTCCCCCTTTTTAGGATCGCTATGAACTTCTGCTTCGGACACATCGGATAGCCCCGCCCCGCGAAGGAAGCCTTCAATCGCGCGGTCAGGTGAGCCTACTCTTGGGCCTTTGCGCTCCTCGGATACATCGGGCGACCGAACCGGAACTTCGGCCACAAAAGTAAGGCGGCGCGGCCCGGAAAGTACTTTTGCATTCTCGACGGTCAGCCCGGCTTTCGTCAGGCCTTCCGTCATCATCTTGGACAAATCTTCCGCGGCGCGAACTTGCATCCGGGCCGGAATTTCTTCGGAGAAAATTTCTAATAGGAGCTCAGCCATTATTGCCACGCACGGTCCGCAACCGCCTCCTCCAATTGGACATGTGCCTCGGCACATCCTTTCGCCAGATCGCGAACACGTTTGATATATTCCTGCCTCTGCGTCGGCGAGACCACGCCCCGCGCATCCAGAAGGTTAAACAGATGAGACGCTTTCAACGCATGCTCGTAAGCGGGCAAAGGAAGCGGTTTTTCCAGGCCGAGCAAATGCATACATTCTGCCTCCGCCATTTTGAATTTCTCTAAGATTTTATCCGTGTCGGCATATTCAAAATTATAGGTCGATTGCTGAACTTCGTTTTGGTGAAAAACATCGCCATAAAGCACTTCGGGCGTGCCATTTTTTTCATTCGCCTCTGTGAATACCAGGTCGTAAACATTCTCAACGCCTTGCACATACATGGCGAGACGCTCCAGACCGTAAGTCAATTCGCCGGACACTTTCTCAACGTCCATGCCGCCGACCTGTTGGAAATAGGTATATTGGCTGACTTCCATCCCGTCGCACCAGACTTCCCAGCCCAGACCCCATGCGCCGACCGTTGGGTTTTCCCAATCATCTTCGACGAAGCGGATATCATGCAAGTCGCGGTCAATGCCAATCGCGTCCAGTGAGCCGAGATAGAGCTCCTGAAAATTGGCCGGGTTCGGCTTCATGATAACTTGGAATTGGTAATAATGCTGCAGACGGTTTGGATTGTCGCCATAGCGTCCATCCGCCGGGCGACGCGAAGGCTGGACATAAGCGACGTTCCACGGCTTGGGACCAAGGGACCGCAGCACAGTCGCGGGATGCAAAGTCCCTGCCCCGACCTCGGTATCAAAGGGTTGCAAAATAACGCAGCCCTGCTTCGCCCAATAGTTTTGAAGCGTCAGGATGAGCCCTTGAAATGAAAGCGTTTGAGCGGGTTTATCGGACATATCTAAGCCAGTTTAATTTTTGCGAGACACTATTCATGCGCGGTTGAAATTCAACCCTATAACGCTCTTCCAAACAATAGCTGATACAGAAAGTCACATGAGACTTATAAAAACTATAAAATCTGCTCTCATGGCCCTGATTGCGGGAGTATCTACCCGTAAAAACAAATGGCCCGGAGAGAGTTTTGAGGACTGGACCACTGAATAGTTGAACGCCAGCCCTATTGTAGGTCGGATTCCAATCCTGCCAGAGTGAGCGCGCGTCTGGCAGCGTCCAAGTCATCTTTTATCACCATCACGCGTTTGGGTATCATTATGCCCGGCTCAATCACTGACATATTCTGATCCATGACGAAGCACTCGATCTGGGCTTCTTTCAGTACTGCCTCCGCAAAACTAATGGTCGCCGGATTGTTCGTTTTTATAATGGCTATCATTTCTGTGCTTTCTTCTGCAAAGCTGCCAAGTGCGGCACTAAAACCCTTGTGAGTAGCGCTAGCGCAGACTACATATAACGCCAAACAAAAAAGGCTTTATACGTGTGAGTGCACCCGCCACAGTTCGAAAAACATCCTCAGACAAATCTCCGGCGGAAACGCTTTGGGATTTAGCGCGAGAGGATATGGCCGCCGTTGACGCCTTAATCCTTGAGCGGATGCAGAGCCCTGTCGGGCTAATTCCCAACCTAGCGCAGCATTTAGTCGGCGCGGGCGGTAAGCGCCTACGCCCTCTTTTGACGGTCTCTACTGCCGCTATGCTTGGCTATAAGGGCACAAGCCACCATAAGCTGGCCGCGGCTGTAGAGTTTATCCACTCCGCCACACTTTTGCATGATGACGTCGTGGATGAGAGTTCATTGCGGCGCGGAAAAAAACCTGCAAATCTTATTTGGGGCAATAGCGCCTCGATTTTGGTCGGCGACTTTCTGTTTGCGCGGGCTTTTAACCTGATGGTTGAAACCGACTCGATGGAAGCTTTGGGCATTTTGTCCAATGCGTCTTCCGTCATCGCTGAGGGCGAAGTGCATCAGCTTGCCGCCTTGCGAAATCTGAAAATGACCGAAGCTGACTATATGTCGGTTATCAAGGCCAAGACGGCGGCCCTCTTCGCTGCCGCCACGGAGGTCGCTCCTGTGATTGCTGAACGTCCGGAAAAAGAACGCGCCGCCCTGCGGGATTATGGCATGAAAATCGGTTTGGCTTTTCAGCTTGTCGATGACGCCTTGGATTATGGCGGCCTCGAAAGCGCGCTCGGCAAATCTGTCGGCGATGATTTCCGCGAAGGTAAAATGACGCTTCCAGTTATTCGCGCCTTACAGACGGCCTCTGACGAAGAACGCGCCTTTTGGCGTCGGGTCATAGTCGATCACGACCAGAAACCGGTCGATCTGGAAACAGCCGTCTCCTATCTTCGCTCGGCGGGCGCGCTTCAAAGCACGATGGAAATGGCGAAGCGGTTTTCAGCCGAAGCGCGCGACGCGTTGGGCGTGTTTGCCCCCTCCCCCTGGCGGGAAACCTTGGCGGATTTGGCGGATTACGTTGTGGAACGGATTAGCTAGCGCGCCTGATAAGTCGGCTCGCGAGAAAATATAGAGCCGAAATAAACACCACATTCAGACTAAAAAATCCGAGCGAGGAAATGCGTTCGGATTGCACGGCGAATATGGATATGTTGGCAAAGATCAGAGCGAGAATGCTGTAAATCCACGTCACCTGTAAATGTGACATCCCCCGCCCAATCAAGCGTTGATACATGTGGTCACGATGGGCGTGAAGCAGATTTTGTCCGCGTCTCAGCCGTGAGGCTAAGGTCAGCAGAACATCGGCCAGTAGCGGAAGTATTAAGAGCGGCCCGAGAAACAATAAAGGCAAGCTGGCGGACGCATTCACCGCAGACAGCGAAGCCAAGGCAAAAGCGAATCCTGCGACTAAAGACCCGGCATCGCCGAGAAATATCGCTGCGTCCCGCCTCTGATTATAAGGTAAGAAGCCCAAAAATCCGACGATGGACACGCCGCAGAGAAACGCCGTTAAGACAGATCCGGCGCTCAGCCCGATCACGCCTAGAGCCACCGAAGCAATGACGAGCGCGTTGGTAATCAAACCATTTGCCCCGTCCATGAAATTCACAGCGTTTACGACCACGAACACCCAGAGCAGGGCCCCGAATAACCCTATGACCGTTGGAATAGACCAGACCTCCCCACCGAATGGGAAGGCTGTTGGAATGCCTACTGAGAGTACACCTGCCCCGGCTAATATGATCATTATTCCGAATTTGAGCTTCGCAGATAAAGCAAAGACATCATCGCAGAGACCCAGCAGTCCGATCGCGAACACAAGCGATAGAACCTGGGGAAAGTTTACCGGCAGGTATCTGAGAAGGAATGGATAAAGCAGAGCGAGAGTTACTCCGCATATTCCAAAAGCAGCAATTAAACCTACCCCTCCCGAGGTTGGCGTGACGCGTCCATGACTACTTCGAGCGTCAGGCTCATCCCCTAATCCCGCCAGGACCATGAAGCCCGTGACCGCAAGACTTGTGAAAAAGCCCAAACCCGCCAGATTGATCACGGGCCACAAGAGGAAATTCCAGAAGTTTTCACTCACGGCGCATCCCCTAACCGACAGGGCCTAACCCACCATTCGGGGTGCATTTTTTTGATTATGTCAGCCGCCGCAGCCGCAGCCTCTTCTGACTCAAAAAGGCCAAAGCAGCTGGCGCCGCTCCCGCTCATTCGTGAAAGCTGACATCCCTCTTGCTGTGCCATCATCGCAATGACAGATTTTATCTCCGGGACTAATTCGCCGGCTATGTCTTGCAAATCGTTCTGCCCGCCCAGGGCGCGCTGTAATAATGACCCTTCCGCTAAATTCTCGCAGGGTAATTTTTCGCGGATTTCAGAATCAAAAGCGGAGAAGATGGCAGCGGTGGAAACCGGTATTAGAGGATTGACCAGTAGAGCCGGAAGCTGGCCCAAATCCGGCGCGGCGGTTATTTTCTCTCCAATCCCTCGCATTAAGGAGGTCCGACTTAGTCGGCAGACAGGCACATCTGCGCCGATTGAGGCTCCATCGACGCCCTCGGCGGAATCGAAACGCCTCAAAACAGCCGCCGCATTCGCGCTTCCGCCGCCAAGTCCGGCAGAAATCGGAATATTTTTTTCTAATAGAACAGACTGAGGTTCGCCCCCGCTCGCCCGCAGCGCTCTGGTTACCAGGTTATCGGAATTGCTTTCCAGCCCTTCGGCAAACGGGCCCGTAATCTCAAAGTCAGAGGTTTTGGTCGGCGTAAATGTCAGGCGATCCCCAAAGTCAGCAAATACGACGAGACTATCAACGGGGTGATACCCTTTGAAACGGCCGTCAGGAATAGCTCGGCCAACGTGGAGGGTTAGATTAATCTTCGCCCGAGCAATTTCCGTGATCGTTCGCGTGGAGGCAGACATAGACCAGACTAGGGAGCCGTGTCGGCACCGGTCAGGCCGGATTTCAGCTTCGCCTCGATTGTTTCACGCTCTTCGTCTGTCGGATCATAAATCAAAGCGCGTTCCCATTGATATCCGGCTTCGCGGTAACGTCCCAACTTCCAATAGACGTCCCCTAAATGATCAACAATCGTAGAGGAGGACGGAGACAACTCGACGGCTTTCTCAAGCTGTACTTTAGCCGCTTCATACTGGCCAAGCTTATAATGGGCCCAGCCTAAACTATCGATAATCGCGCCGCTCTGAGGCTCAAGATCAACCGCTTTCCGGATCATCTCAAAAGCTTTTTCTAGGTTCTCTCCCCGGTCAACCCAAGTATATCCCAAATAGTTGAGGGCATCCGCGTTATCAGGCTCTATTTCTAGAACGCGAAGAAAATCGGCTTCGGCTTTCTCCCACTCTTTCGTGCGTTCATAGCTTATTCCTCGGAAATATAGGGGTTGCGTATTTTTAGCGACCTCTTCCTCACTCATGGACTCAATAATGGCTGTATAGATGGGCAGTGCATCTTCATATTTTTCGCGGATGAGACGGGCGCGGCCCAGAGCTTCCCGCGTTACGAAAGTTTCGTGGCGATCATTTACATCTTCTAGAACTTTGAGCGCCTTATCATCGTCTTCTCGGTCGAAATATATGTTGGCTTCCGACAGACGAGCGGAGATTACATAGGGCGAATCTTCTGAAAAGCTTTTGTAAATGCTCATAGCTTCATCAGATCGATCCGTGTTTTCCAAAAGGCTCGCAAGCCAAAGCTCTGCCTTTTCATTTTTAGGATCAATATGAAGCGCCAGGCGAAGATAAACCTCCGCCGCGTCGGCGGCCCGGTTACGCAGGAAAAATTCGTATGACGGGTCTGTCAAAGCGCGCGACAACTGCTCTCGGGCGCTTAATGGGGCGTCAATTCCGTCGCCCGCGCGGAGGGCCGTCGCATAAGCTTGTAGCGGCCCGCTCTCAAGGCCAGTTTCATCGATATAAGCATCGAGACGCTCTAAAGCCTTCGTTTCCCGACCCGTATTGGCGTAATGCCGGGCCGTCGAGAGAGCACTCTCAACGGTAGACTGAGTCGTCTCTTTAAGCTCTGCAAAGGCTTCATCCGCCGCAGCTTTGTTCCCCTCAATGGCTTCTAAATTCGCAATTTGCAACTTGGCTAGCTCGCCAAAATAAGGCCGCGCGGCCTGTTGTTTGAAAGCTGTTCTAGCGGCCTTCTCTTTTCCCATCGCATATTCGTTCCAACCATCCGTGAACGCCATGACGATACCCATGGTAATATCTGCCGTATTCGGGTCGAGATATTTCTTTGCCTCTTTGTGTTCACCTTTTGTAAACGCATCTATAGCGAGGACGGCCAGCGCCATGCTCTCCGTGTCATCTACGGCGTAAACCTCTTGGGCAAGCTTAGTAGCTTTTTTGAAATCCCCCGCGGTCAAGGCAGACGTTACGGCTCGGCGGCCAATATTGACATTTGTTGGGGCCGCTTCAAACGCACGCGTATAAAACTTTGATCTAGCGTCAGAATCATCCAGAAAATTCGCATAGGTTCCGGCCAGATAATCGCCCAAAAGCGACGCATCTTCCGGCTGGTTCATAAAGGCCATCTCTTCGGCGGCCTGCGCGCCGCCTCCGATTAAAACGCTCATGAGCGCGACCGCTGAAACCGAAGCGGCTTTCAATGGCCGATATAATTCTGAAAATGTCATCAATGTCTGCTTTGCCGTGATTGTTAAATCAAACTACATATTCGAATAATTTGGACCGCCGCCGCCTTCGGGCACAGTCCAAACAATGTTTTTGCTCGGGTCTTTCAAATCGCAGGTTTTGCAGTGAATACAATTCTGCGCATTGATCTGGAAACGGGGGTTGGACCCATCGTCATCGCGAACCACCTCATAGACACCCGCCGGGCAATAACGCTGCGCTGGCTCATCAAACACCGGCAGGTTAATATCAATCGGAACCGAAGGATCGATAAGCTTGAGATGCCCCGGCTCATCTTCTCGATGATTTGTCGCCGTGAAGCTTACATTTGTGAGGCGGTCAAAGGTCAGTATTCCATCCGGTTTCGGATAGTCGATCGGTTTGTGCTTATCTTTCGGCTCGGTCGATAGCGCGTCATCTTTGGCATGTTTAAGCGTGCCGAAAATGTTGATTTTCGCGATCGTCGCAGCCCACATATCCATCCCGCCGAGGATCATTCCCCCAAGGAAAGGCCCGAATTTTGCGTTTAGTGGCGCCACATTTCGAACCGGACGCAAATCGTCGCCGATCAACCCGTCATGCAGCTCATCATCATAATCGACGAGTTCGTCTCCCTGACGTCCTGTTTGCAAGGCATTATAAGCCGCATCCGCCGCCGCAATTCCTGACAACATGGCATTATGATTGCCTTTAATCCGGGGAAGATTGACGAGTCCGGCCGTACAGCCCAGCAAAGCTCCGCCTGGGAAGCAAACCTTAGGCACAGACTGGATGCCGCCTTTAGTCACAACACGGCCGCCATAAGAGACGCGTTTGCCGCCTTTTAAAAGCTCTGCAACATCCGGATGTGTCTTCCATTTTTGGAATTCCGCATAGGGGTAAAGATAAGGGTTTTTGTAATTCAGATCGACGATCAAGCCTAAAAAGACCTGATTGTTTTCCGCGTGATAAATGAAGGAGCCGCCGCCTTGCTTTGCGCCTAATGGCCACCCGGCAGTATGAATCACAGTGCCTTCGGAATGTTTTTCAGGGTCAATGTCCCAGATTTCCTTCATGCCAAGACCGAATTTTGGAGGCTGGCAATCTGCGTCTAAGCCAAATTTTGCAATCGCATCTCTGGAGAGAGAGCCTCGCGCGCCTTCTGACAAGAAAACATATTTTCCGTGAAGCTCCATCCCTGGTTCATAATTAGGACCTTTGGAGCCATCTTTTTGAAATCCGAATTCGCCTGCTACGACGCCTTTGACTGAGCCGTCTTCTCTGTAAACCAGTTCTGAACAGGACATTCCGGGGAAGATTTCCACGCCGAGATTTTCAGCTTGCTCGGCCATCCAGCGGCATGTCGCGCCCATGGAAACGATATAATTTCCATCATTGTGCATGAGAGGCGGAAGTAAAAAATTCGGCAGTCGGAAGGAACCGGCCGGACCGAAAACGAGCATTTTGTCTTCTTTGACCTTGGACTTCACCGGGCAATCGGCCATTGATTCGAAGTCGGGGAAGAGTTTTCTCAATCCTACAGGGTCAAGAACAGCGCCGGACAAAATATGGGCACCAACTTCGGAGCCTTTTTCCAGCACGACGACTGAGAGGTCCGCGTCAAGCTGCTTTAGCCGGATTGCCGCTGACAGGCCGGCAGGACCAGCCCCGACGATAACGACGTCATATTCCATGCTCTCACGCTGATTATTGTGTTCTATTTCTGTAGCCGTTTCTGACATTTTATGTTTTACCTTTACTCATAACAGGTCTGAAACCTTTAAGTCTCTTCGATAGTTCCTTAAAGGGATTAAAGAGTATTCACACGCGGGACAAGGACGCGTCTCGTCACAGAGCAAATAATATCAGACTAATTCGGTCATATTGCTCTATTCAGGCTATTAACATCAGGAGAACACCATTCCCTCTACAGACGATAACAATCCGATTAATCTTCTTTTGGGCTGGGAAGAATGGGTAGGACTCCCGGATCTATCCCTGCCCGCGATCAAGGCCAAGGTTGACACCGGAGCGCGGACATCTGCTCTGCATGCCGTGGCGATTGAGCCGTTCGGCACAGAAGCCAAGCCTCAAGTTCGCTTTATCATGCATCCTGACCCTTCCGATCCAGGGGTCGAAGTCGTCTGCTCTGCAAAAGTTATCGATCGCCGGAACGTAACGAGCTCCAATGGCTCGACCGAACTCCGTTATGTCATCCGGTCCCACGTTCATATTGGCGGAAAAAAATGGCCTATCGATATTTCTCTGACCAACCGCGAAACTATGGGCTACCGGATGCTACTGGGACGCTCCGCACTGATTGACGAAGTGAGCGTCTCGCCAAGCCTGAGTTTCCAGCAGCCTGAGCTCTCCTATAAAGTTTACAAAAAGCCTCAAGGGCGTAAGGCCATTCCGCATCGTCCCTTACGAATTGGGATACTTACGCAAGAGCCCAGAAATTATTCAAACCAACGTATGATTAAAGCCGGGGAGGCCCGGGGTCATGTCGTTGACTGCATTGAAACATCGCGGTGTTATATGGCGATCAACGCCCATAAGCCCGAAGTCTATTATGACGGCGCCCCTCTCCCCCGCTACGACGCCATCATACCGCGAATCGGGTCTCGGATGACATTTTACGGCATGGCGGTTGTTCGCCAATTTGAGAGCATGGGCGTCTATTGCCTGAACAAAAGTAGCTCTATCGGGAATTCCCGCGACAAGCTTCTTGCCCATCAGGTCTTAGCTCAACATGGCCTCGGAATGCCTACCACGGCCTTTGCAAAAAGCTCACGCGACACGAAAGGGATTATTGACCTCGTCGGAGGTTCTCCGGTTGTGGTCAAACTCCTCGAGTCTACTCAAGGGAAAGGCGTTGTTCTAGCCGAAACCCGCAAAGCCGCCTCGGCTCTCGTCGACGCTTTCCGAGGGCTGAATGCTCATTTCCTTGTTCAAGAATTCGTCAAAGAAGCCAACGGGTCCGACCTTCGCTGCTTTGTGGTCGACGGCAAAGTCATCGGCGCGATGATGCGCACCGCTCAACCCGGAGAGTTCCGTTCAAATGTCCACCAAGGCGGAACCGTTAGACGCGTTAAACTAAAACGCGAAGAAACCCGAATGGCGATAAAGGCGGCCAAAATTCTTAAACTGAACGTCGCAGGTGTAGACATCCTGCGTTCTGATTCTGGCCCTAAAATCTTAGAGGTCAATTCCTCTCCTGGATTAGAGGGTATTGAGAAAGCCACAAATAGCGACATCGCTAGCGACATTATTCTGTGTATTGAAAACAACGTTCCAACCGTTTTCAGAACCCGCGGAAAATAGGAACGTCCCCATGTTGAAAGCGACAGGTTAAAGCGAATGGATCAGGCGCTGCGATCTCTGGTGGATTGGTATGCCAAAGTCGGGGTGGACGTCCCTGACTTGGCTCCGAGCGCCCCGCCGCGTAAAAAGCGAACGACGCTGAGCCCGCCTGTCGCAGCGCAAACCACAAAACCCACTCGGCCAAAGCCCCAAGAGGACCGCCCTCTCCCCAATTCCGACCTTGTTGCCAAAGGCGCCAAAACTCTGGAGGAGCTTCGTCTCGCTGTGCAAACGTTTGACGCCGGAGCTTTGTCAGACGGGGCGCGCCAAGCTGTCTTTTCCAGAGGCAATCCGGACGCTGACCTTATGGTTATTGGCGAGGCCCCCGGGCGGGATGAAGATATTCAAGGCAAACCCTTTATAGGGCAGTCCGGACAACTATTAGATCACATGCTCGCCGCTATCGGTTTAGGAAAAGAGAATTTTTACGTCACTAATTTGGTAAATTGGCGCCCGCCCAAAAACCGTAACCCCAAGCCCGAAGAAATAGAGATGTGCCGACCCTTTTTGGATCGGCATGTTGAACTAGCCAAACCCAAAGTCCTTTTATTGGTCGGTGGCGTGTCAATGACCGCTCTGACAGGAATGACGGGTATCATGAAAAATCACGGCCAATGGCAAGACATTGAAATCGGAGGAGGAACCCTCCCCGCCCTGCCGCTTTATCACCCGGCCTTCCTGCTCCGCCAGCCTGCGCTGAAAAAGGACGCTTGGCGGGATTTGCTAAGCTTGCGGGCAAAACTAGAGGCGTTATAAATCCTCTGAATTTCTACAGGAATTGATTATGCGCATTGCCTTTTGTCTTCTGTCTGCCTCTTTGTTTTCTTTAAGTGCTTGCGGAAACTCTCAGTCGACACCTTCGGAACCGTCGTCAGCCGAAAAAACGGCTCCTGTACAAAGCTCCCTCACTGATTTGCAAAAGGCGTATCCGATAACACTTTCTAAGATCGCTGATAATGTCTGGGTCCATACCTCCACTTACACTATCCCCGGCCAGTCCCCCATTCCCGTCAATGGCCTTGTCATTGTCGAAGGCGATGATGTTATTTTGGCCGACGGCGCTTGGGGAGAGCTCGCAACACTTTCGCTGCTCGAAACCATAAAGCAAGAAGTCGGCAGACCTGTCACAAAGCTTATTACGACGCACCATCACGCCGACCGCGTCATGGGCGTAGATGCCGCCGAGTGGAAAGGGGTTGAAGTCTTCACCCATCCGGACACACCCGCTCTGGCGGCGCGGAGCGGCTGGCCTGTACCCAACACCTCCGTCGCGGCGCTGAGACAGCCCGGCTCGCGCATCAAAGTAGGAAGTGTAGAGGTCGCCTATCCCGGCCCGGGCCACGCGCAGGATAACCTTGTGGTTTACATTCCGTCCGAAAAAATTCTCTATGGCGGATGCGCTGTCAGAGGCGCAGAAAGCAAATCCCTCGGCAATGTTTCAGATGCCGATCTCTCAACATGGGCCGAAAGCCTCACATGGGTTAAGGCCACTTACCCTGAAGCGAAGCTCGTGGTGCCGGGACACGGAAAAGGGGCGGACCTTAGCTTAATTGACCATTCCCTGAAAATGCTTTCTACCGAGGTTAATTCCCAAAGCGCGGATTCAACCGGCGATACGCCCTAAGATCAGAAATTTCGTCAATATCTGTTAGGCAGCGAAGCGTCTCGACACGGCCTTTAACATTTTTCATCACGTCCTCTAGCGTCTGTTCTGTAGACCAGGCGACATCATCAAATACGCTTTCTGGCAAAGGACCATTTGCACCGATGAGCCAAAACCCGCCATCTTTGGCCGGCCCAAAGACGACTTGGCATGATTTCAAAGCTTGCAGGGCCCGCGCAATATCTTGCGACCGAATCTGCGGGGAGTCTGTCCCAATTACTATAGTCGGGCCTTTGCGGGCGAAACACGCGGCCAAACGCGGAGAAAGTGAACCGGAAACTTGCGGCACTTGTGCGTAACCGTCCCAATCCGGAACCCGTCCTATAGCGCTCGGCGGAGAGACAGCCAGTATCGTTTTCCATCTCGGATCTTTTACCCGCCGCAAAACACGGGCCACCATCATCCGGTAAAGACGTTTGGCGTGAACGACGCCCGTCGAGGCCGCCAGCCGGGTCTTTGTGCGACCAAACACCGGCGCCTTGGCAAAAACAAACAAAACCGGTTTAGTCATTATAGTATCGTTGCATGAGTCGGGAGACAGAGTCCCCGCGCTGGAACGCGCGCATTAATTGAAAGTTTCGCCAGCCGCGTTTCCACCAGCCCTGCGTTTCATAGGCGCTTGTGTCTGTCACGACAAACGCGCCAAGGGCCCTGATGTTTGCGCGTCCAAGGTCCGCTTTCAATCGGTTCATTATATCAACGTCTTCAAATAAAGGGAGGTCAGAATATCCGCCTATCGCCTCATAAGCTCTCGCGCTAATCAACAATCCTTGATCACCATAAGGCAGTTTCCAAGCCCAACATCTGAGAGAGACGAGCGCCCTTTGCAGGGCGGGCCAAAACCCGTCGCCTTGACGTCCATATTGAAAGTAACCGACAGAATCGGGATAGGCCGAGATATGATGTTCAACCTCGCTCTGCCAATTTGGGGAAAGCTGCGCATCGGCGTGAAGGAATAAAAACCAATCGCTCCCGCGCAAATTCGCCAGCGCCGCGCCGCGCGCCAATTGCGGCCCCCGGCCGGCGCTCCCGAAACAAAGCGTCGCACCGGCGTCAATCGCCAGCTCCAGTGTGGCATCATCCGACCCGCTGTCACTGACAATCAACCTGTGCCCCCTCAGACGCGGCAGTGTCTCTTTAAGAGACGCCTCAGCGTTTCGGGTTGGTATGATGAGAGTGAGCATTGGGGGTCATTAAAAGGCAGGAAAAGAAGTTCAATCGTAAATCAACACAAGGGCATAAAAAAACGGCCACCTAATGATGGCCGCTTCGATTGGTTTTGAACCGGAAAGATTAGTCTCTGTCAGTAATTTCGTCTGTCGCATCTTCATACGCGTCAGCAGCGTCTTCCAGATTTTCAGCCTTATCCTCAGCGGCTTCTTCCATCGCGTCGCCACGGCCTTCAGCCAATTCTTGGTCGGCATCGCTCATGTTTTCAGCAGTTTCTTCCATCGCGTCACCCGCATCATCCGCGATTTTTTCCATCGCATCGCCGGTGTTGTCTGCCGCGTCTTCAACGGCGTCACCGGTTTCTTCGATCATTTCATCTGAATTGTCGACGTCACCCATCATAGCCGGAGCAGAGACAAGCGTGACCTTACAAAAAGCCCCTTCGCTGATTTCTTCGCCGTTACATTCTTTGACGCCCAATTGCTGACCATCATAGATCTCGTCCATATATTCAGCAGGACGAACAGCGACAACACAGACCGTTGCGCCTTTTACTGAAAAGACTTGTCCGCCTTCATATTCACAATCCGCTTTGGATTCGATAGCAGAGGCAGACGCCGCTGAAAGAGCAGCAAAAGTCAAACCGAGCGCGGCGGCGCCGAAACGTAAATTAGTCATGGAAAACTCCTAAGTAAATCTTTAACGGTCTATATCAGACCTTTTTAAATGCCAAAAGGCTCTATTAATACAAACTCGTCTTTCCGCTAGATGTTCCCTCAGAAATCAGGTTCGAAAACAAAAGCCGTTATGTCAAAAGCCCCTCCGGATTATTCATTTGAGGCCCGATATTCGGGTCTCGTTTGCGGCGTAGATGAATCCGGGCGCGGGCCTCTCGCAGGTCCCGTTGTCGCGGCGGCGGTCATCCTGGCACCTGAATCCGTACCAAGCGGTTTGAATGACAGTAAGGTTTTATCGCAATCTCGACGTGAACTCTTGCTGAACGAAATGCTCGCCAGAAATGACATTTTCGTAAGCCTGGGAATTGCTGAACCCGAAGAAATTGACCGCTTAAACATCCTTCATGCCTCCATGATCGCCATGCAACGCGCGGTCTCTGGTTTGCCTTCCCTACCAGTAATGGCCTTAATAGATGGAAATCGAATTCCGCCGAACATGCCCTGCCCCGCACAAGCCATTGTGAAGGGCGACGCCAAAAGTCTGTCTATCGCCGCCGCCTCTATCGCGGCCAAAGTCACGCGGGACCGTTTGATGGTAGAGGCGGATTTGCGTATTCCAGGTTATGGTCTGGCCGGACACAAAGGATACCCAACTAAATCCCATAAAGACGCCCTGCAGAGATTGGGAGCTAGCCCAATACACCGGCATAGTTTTAAGCCAGTGGCGGAAGTTCTGGGACGAGGTTTCGGAGGTCAAACGGTTGCACCTTAAAAATTTGTAACCGTTTTTCGGTGAAAAAACCCCTTCTGAAATCTGACAACATCTGACAAACGTAGTAACGTTATAACTACTAGATGGCTGTGAAGAAGGATATGTAAGGGCTATAAATCCTACCTCCCTGCGACGCCATGGAAACTTAACGTCGCTCGTGAGGGCAAAGGAAGCTTAACTTGTCGCAACATTACGCCTTTACAGTTTTCCTTGGTATGTCGTTGACCCTATTACTGGCGGCCTGCGGCGAGAACTCGACTGGTTCTGAGACACCTGCATCGCCTCAGACAGAAGCCTCTGTCGAAATCATCCCGCACACTGTCGTCTATCAAGATGACATCGTTACTGTTGAAGCCATCGGCACAGCTCGCGCTGAAAAATTCGCCGTTATCCGCGCTAATACCGGCGGCGAAGTCACGCGCGTAAATTTCAAAGCTGGTGACAGAGTGGGAAAAGGTGACGTTCTTTTGACGTTAGAATCTGACGAAGAACGGCTCGCGGCAAACCGCGCGGAGGTCGCCTTAAAGAACTCCCAGCAGTTAATCGACCGCTATGAAAGGATCGATGTACCGGGCGCGATATCGGACAGCCAAATTGACGAAGCTAAAACCGCCGTCGAAGCCGCTCAGATAGATTTGGAATTGGCCGACGTTGCTTTAGCCAGACGCATTGTCAGGGCCCCATTCTCCGGCACTGTAGGCCTGACAGATATTGATGCCGGCGCGCGAATCACGCCTGAAACTGAGATTACCCGGTTGGATGACCGCTCGACATTGTTCGTAGACTTTCAAGCCCCTGAGCAAGTCTACAGCCGCATTGCCCCCGGCGACATAATCTCGATGGAGCCGTTTTCTGATCAAGGACGGACTTATGAAGCGACGGTTGTAACGATTGATAGCCGCATTGATCAGGTGAGCCGGAGTTTTACGGTTCGCGCCGCCATCGACAATGTGGACGACACGCTTCGCCCCGGCATGAGTTTTAGAATTGGATTTGATATTCCAGGGCAAGCCTATCCCGTCGTTCCTGAAGCTGCCATTATTTGGGGCGGGGACGGGGCTTATGTTTGGGCGGTAGAAAACGGACTTACTACGCGGGTATCTGTCACAATCGTCGACCGCCAAGACGGGAATGTCTTGGTTAGAGCGCCTATCCCAGAAGGAAGTATAATTGTTTCCGAGGGCGTACAGAAAGTCAGAGAAGGCACACCTGTCGATTTGACGCGAATAAACCCGACGACCTCAGCCATTGAGAAACAAGGCCGTATGGGTCAGGCTCCGAACACGGTAGAGGGAACATGAAGGCCTCACGCACAGGTCTCCCTGAACTCGCCGTCAAGCGGCCCCTGCTTGTTACAGTTCTAAACCTGCTGATCGTGATTGCGGGCCTCGCCGCCTTTCTCGGTCTGGACGTTCGAGAATTGCCAGATGTGGATAGGCCCATCGTCTCCGTGAGGGCTAGCTTGCCAGGCGGCGCGCCGGAAACCATTGATGCAGAAGTCACAAGTGTACTCGAGAGCGCGGTCGCCCGCGTCTCAGGCGTAAAAGAAATTCGGTCCGCGAGTGAAGAAAATAGCGGACGGATACGGGTCGAGTTCTCCCCCGGAATCGATTTGGATACCGCCGCCTCGGATGTACGAGAGGCCGTCAATCGGGTCGCGCGGCAATTGCCCGACCGGGTTGAAGATATCTTCGTCACCAAGGCCGATGATGACGCCCGATCTATCATTACCCTTGCGGTCATTAGCGACGTCTACAGCGAAGAAGAATTAACACGAATAATCGACACAGACATATCACCTGAAATCCTAACAATTGACGGTGTGGCAGCCCTACAGGAATATGGCACACGCTTGCGGCAAATGAGGGTTGTGGTCGATCCTCTGCGGCTCAGCCGTTTTGGTCTAACTATATCAGATGTTAGAGATGCTCTCGCGCAAGCGCCGTTTGACGTCCCGGTCGGCAGTTTCCGGTCCGCAGACCAAGAACTGATTGTTCGGGCCCAAGCTACGGCGGCGACACCCGCTTTGATTAAAGATGTCGTTATCTCCGGCGCAACCAAAATCGGCGATATTGCAGATGTGACTTTGGCGCCTGCGGATGCGACCAATCTTCTTCGCCTTGACGGGCAACCTGTTATTGGGCTCGGTGTTGTGCGCCAGGCTCAATCTAATACGATCAAAATATCGAATGATGTTAAGGTTAAAGTAAAACAGCTAAATACTCGCCTTGATGATTTAGAAATTAGGGTCACGTCTGATGAAGCTGTTTTCATCCAGAATTCGGTTCAAGAAGTGGTCTTCAGCCTCTTCCTAACGGTCTTGATCGTGGTGGCGACGATCTGGATTTTCCTTGGATCGTGGAAAGCGACGTTAATTCCGGCGACGGTTATCCCAGTAGCTCTCATCGGCACGCTAGCCGGGATATGGGCGTTTGGCTTTTCTATCAATTTGTTGACCTTGCTGGCCTTGGTTCTGGCGACCGGTCTGATTGTAGATGATGCCATCGTCGTGCTGGAAAATATTCAAAGACAACAAGCGGATGGTATGAAGCGCCGCCCAGCGGCCGCAATTGGTGCGCGGCAGGTTTTTTTCGCCGTTGTGGCCACAACAGCGGTTTTGATTGCTGTCTTCGTCCCCATCTCGTTTTTGCCGTCGACAACCGGACGGCTTTTTCGCGAGTTTGGGTTCGTTTTGGCCCTCTCCGTCGCCATCTCTTCCTTCGTGGCTTTGTCCATGGTTCCAGCTATTGCCGCGCGCATAGATTTCTCCAGCGAACACGGTTTCAAATTTCTGACCCGTTTCGGCGGCAAACTTAACGGCGCCTATGAGAAGATTTTATCCTCTTGCCTGCGACACCCCATCATCACCGTGGCTATTTCTCTGATTGCCTTTGGCGGAGCGGCCTTCCTCGCCACCGTTATTGATCAGGAATTGGTGCCAGAAGAAGACCGGGGCCGGGTCGAAGTCTTTGCGACGGGACCGGACGGCGTCGGCTTGTCCTATATGGAGCGTCAGGCCGACCAGATCGACGCCGTTCTGCAACCATATTTAGATAGCGGTGAAATCAGCTCCCTCTTTACGGTGGTTGGACGATATGACCCGAACCGCATAGGGATCACGGCTACCCTGGCTCCCTGGGAAGAGCGCACGCGCAGCCAACAGGATATCATTGAAGAACTCACAGAACCCCTCTCCCGTATTCCGGGCTCCCGGGTCTCCGTCTTTGGCCGGGGTAGCCTAACCGGCGGCGGCAACCGCGATGGATTAGAGGTCGCGCTGACGGGTGGTGATTATCCCGCCATTTATGAGGCCACACGCGAGCTCGCCGAGGCCATCGAAACACGGTCCGACATTCTTTCAAACGCTGAAATATCCTATCAGCCGACGCAGCCTCAACTTTCCATTCAAATTGATCGACGCCGGGCCGCAGATTTGGAAGTCCCGCTGGACGAACTTTCGCTGACCTTACGAACTATGGTGGACGGCGAAGACGTGGTGGACCTGAATGTCCGCGACCAAGCGATTCCTATTATTCTTGAGGCCCAAACCACAGCAATCGAATCCCCTTCTGATCTCAGAAATCTATTCGTTCGATCCAGTAATGGCTCTCTCATTCCAGTTTCCAGCCTTACAACGATAGTCGAGGAAGGTGTTGCCGCGCAGCTAGACCGTTTCGGACAACGCCGGGCGATTGAAGTTGAGTCTGATGTCGCCCCCGGAGTGCCACTGGCAGAGGCGATCGCCGAAATCGACCGCTTGGGAGATGAAATTTTGCCTGACGGAATCAGCATGATCCTGCGCGGAGAAGCAGCCACACTGGAAGAGTCCTCTAGAGACTTGTTGATTACTTACGGATTCGCTGTGCTGATTGTCTTGCTCGTCCTCGTGGCTCAGTTTGAAGGTTTAACCAGTCCGATTGTCGTCATGTTAAGCGTCCCATTCGGACTCGCCGCGGCCGTCTATGCCGTATTTTTGACGGGAGGATCGCTCAATATCTACTCACAGATCGGGCTCATCCTGCTGATTGGCCTGATGGCGAAAAATGGCATCTTGCTGGTCGAATTTGCTGACCAACTTAGATCAGAGGGACGCTCTGTCCGGGAAGCGGTCTATGAAGCCGCTATCATCCGATCCCGCCCCATCGTTATGACTGTTATCTCAACTGCGCTCGGGGCCCTCCCCCTTATCCTCTCGACCGGCGCCGGCGCTGAGGCAAGGGATGCTATCGGATGGGTTATATTTGGCGGCCTCGGTCTCGCCGCGGCCTTTACCCTGTTCCTCACGCCCGTCATTTATTTGGGAGTGGCCCGCTTTAGCCGCTCCACGGGTGAATCCCATAAAGCCCTATCTCAAGAAATGGATGAAGCGAGAGCCCATCTCGCCTCACAATCTAAATGAAGTCTAGCCTCTCTCTACCTGCCCTATTTCTTTGTAGCGGCGCCATGCTTCTTTCTGCCTGCAAAACGGTGGGGCCGGAACCTGTCGCGCCTGTCCTCGAAACGCCGTCCGGATTTGTAAGTTCTGACTCCGAAGCCCAAGGAAATGAAACTCCTGAAACCCGCCCTTGGTGGCAGGACATCCAAGACGAAACTCTGACAGAGTTGATTTCGACCGCGCTCGAGCAGAATTTTGATATCGGCATTGCCGTTTCAAATCTGGTGCAGGCCCGGGCGGGCGTGAAAGCTTTCCGCTCTGATTTGTCTCCGCAATTTGATGGGTTTGTCGACAGTCAGCTTCAAGGCATCTTGGCTGAGACAGGCAATGGCGACGGCGAAGGCTCGCTCAGTGCCGGCGGAATTTTTAATTACGATCCCGACATATCAGGCCGCAATCGCCGGAGCCTGCAAGCCGCCCAAGCCCGGTTCGAGGCCAGCGCCTTTAACCTCTCAGACATACGCCGCCTGACGGCCGCAGCAATCGCCAATCAGTATATCGAGCTGCGCCGCGCGGGGGCTCGTTTGGTTTTATTGGACACGTCTTTGGACATTCAATCGCGAACGGTTGAAATTGTGCAAGCCCGATTTGACGCCGGATTGACCCCTGCGCTTGACGTGGATCGGGCCACCGCAGATCTCGCCCGGACCCAAGCTCAGCGCGGGCTTTTGAATTCCAGCCGCGAAACAGCCGGGTTTGCCTTGTCCCTTTTGATCGGAGAATTTCCAGGCTCGCTGGATATTGGCATACCGGAAGACGACATCATCCCCGATTTCACCCGCAATCAACAAGTCGGGGTTCCCGCTGACTTACTGCGCCGGCGTCCCGACGTCAGGACAGCGGAAAAAACACTGATCGCCGAGATAGCGGATATCGGCGTGCAAGAAGCTGACCTTTACCCGTCCCTCAATCTGCCGGGCCGTATCCAAATCGGGGACACAACCGCGGGCTCTACAATTGCCGCCCTGACGGCCAGTATCGGCGCAATGATTGATATACCGCTGTTTGACGCGGGGCGCAGAGAAGCAGAGGTGAAAATCGAACGGGCTCAAGCCGAAGCGGCCTTGCTCGCCTATCGCCGCAGCCTTCTCGGAGCGGTAAACGATGTAGAAAGCGCGCTTGTGCAAATCGCCGCGCTGAATGAACGCCGTACGGAACTTATCAAGGCGGTGAATTCAAGCCAATCGGCATATGAGCAACTCGACGCCCTTTATAGCGAAGGTTTGGCCAGTTTTATCGACGTGCTAGATGCTCAGCGCACCTTAATCTCCAGCCGGGAATCGCTGGTCGAAAACGACGCGAATTTGGCCTCGACCAAGGTCAATCTCTACACAGCTCTGGGTGATGAACCGGCTGATCTCGCCGACAGCCAGCTAAATTAAAGACATTAGGCTACTGCCTATTAGACGGCGGCGAATTTGCCTTTGCGGATAAACAAAAGCGGGCCGGTGACGAGGTTAGTAATCACCGACCCTACACTTTCGGACAATGCCTCAAGTGATTCCAGGAAGCAGAGAAACCTCTGTTCTAATTTTTAGAAACTGGTGGACAATGACGCCGAGAAGCTGACGCCCCGTTTGTAAGTGTTAAACTCCGAACGGCCTGCCTGTTCACTCGTCTGAAACTCTTCATGATCCGTGCTGAGAACGTTGCGAGCGCTCAGACCGATATTGAACTCCTGTCCTTTCACATCGACCTTGCGGCGATAAACAATGTCCAATTGCGGTCCCGGGCTTTCAATAACATCGGGAACAATACTTAATCCGCGAAGCCCGCGGCGAGACACGCGGTCATCTACCAATCCGAACAGGATGGTGAATTGGTCATTGTCTGACTCCCACCCAAATTGTGAGTTGAAGATATGCTCTGGCGTCCCCTGCAGAGGTTGTCCGTCAATGCCGAACAATTCAGCAGAGATGGGCGTTCCGTCGGCTTGGATAATGACGTCGCCGGCCGCCGCGTTCACGGTCGCATCGGTATAGGTATAGTTGACCGTAAAGAACCAATCGCGTGAATCCAGGAATTTGATATTGCCCGGCATATTGAAATTAGTCCGAGCTTCGGCTTCGAAGCCTAATAGTTCCGCCGCAGGTGCATTGATGAAAGAGGTTTCAAAAACGTTGGCAGACGTCTCAAAGGTGGATTCTTCAATCGGGTTTTTGATATTCTTATAAAAGCCCGAAAGCGCGATAAATTGATTGCGGCCGAAATAGCGTTCCAATCGCACATCAAAGTTCTCGAACTCGGAATCCACGAGATTCGGGTTACCGACAAAAGTACGATCAGATTCCGGATCTAGGAAACGCGAAGACGCCAATTCACGAAACTGAGGCCGCGCAATCGTGTTTGAATAGCCAAGGCGCAGCTGCGTATCATCCAGAAAGTTCCAAGTGAACGAGGCCGACGGCAAGACATAGCTATTTTCCAAATTAGCTTGAACTCCGAAATTGCTAAACCGGTCCAAGGTCTGAACATTCAGAGTGGATTCCTCAAATCTGACGCCGTAATCGGCGCGAACAGTCGGCGAAAATTCAATGTCTGTTTTCAGATAAGCGCCGAACACATCCAAATCACCGAGATAGTTATCACTCGGACGAGGCGGAATTTCCTGAATGGTGAAAATCGGCCCTATCGTCCCCGCCGAGAACAGCAAATCGACGCGCGCCGCGGCCAGTTCCGGATCGAGCTGTGTGGAGGTTGTGAACTGAAGATTCAAATCGGCAAATTCCCGATCCGTTTCTGCATAATCCACGCCGCCGGCGATTTCGACTTCCCAATCGCTCGTGCTCGGGACGTTGTAGCTCAAGTCCAATCCGCCGCTGGTAATTTCGTCATTTACCTCTGAAAAAGATATGCTGTGGGCGTTATTTCCCGGAAAGAGGAGAGCGTCGCCTCGAAGCTGGCGCTCAACTTGGCGCTCATAAGGCGCGTCGCGTGACGCCATCGAATAAGACCCACGCCAGTTCGCGGTAAAGTCACCTAAAAGATGCTCGCCGTTAAGTTGGGTATAGAGGAGCTCACGCTCATAATAGCCGCTTTTTTCAAGGAATATGCCGTCTGGCTCACTGAAGGTTTTGCCTTGATCTATCTGAGCTTCTTTCGCTGTGTCATGCACGTAAAACACGGTGCCTTGTACAGAGTCGCCTGAATCAAAATTCAAAGTCGTCGACCCCAAAGCATTCCAGGTGACCTGATAGGTAGACTCAATAGATTCTAGGCTGTCTTCAATGCGGCCATTGGCCTGAACTTGCCGTATAGAGCGTTCCGTCGACCACCCATTGTCAAACCCGGCTGTGCCGACAAATCCAATCTCGCCAAAGCCAACGCCGATTGTTTTCGCTATATCCACCGAGACGTTTAGATCCGGCGCCGTCTCATCGTAATTCTGGAGAACGGTTAGATTAGGGTCGACCAGAAGCTGACCGATTAATTCCAAGTCCGCGTCGGATTGATCTGACAGTCTTTCGCCGCGCTTAACGACGCCAAGCAGAGGGGCCGGAATATCGCGGGCTCCGTCATCGAAACCAAAAGCGTCATAGTCACCGCCATGATTGAAAATACTTTCTTTCCCCGTGGTTTCCGTATTTGCGCCAACGCCAATCTTTACTTTGAAGAAATCTTCTAACGGCGTTTTAAGGGTATTCAGGGCAATAACGCCGCCGCCAAATTCGCCGGGATAATTTGGTGAAAACGTTTTCTGGACGGTAATACCGTTCAGCACGCTGGATGGAAAAAGGTCCAAAGGCACGGTCCGGCGGAGCGGCTGCGGGCTTGGCAATGGAGAGCCGTTCAGCAAAGCAGAGGAATAACGATCCCCCAAACCGCGAACATAAGCGAAGCGGCCGCCGACAATACTTAGGCCGCTGACACGCGTCAGAGCCAAGGCCGCATCTGAATCGCCTTGACGGATCAAATCTTCGGCTTGCAAAAAGGACGCGACTTGCGAGGTCGCCCGCTGTGGGTCCGGAATAAAGCTCCCCGTTACGACGACTTCATCAACACGAGTTTGGGCGGCCTCATTACCGAGGTCTTGCGCGAACGCCTGAGTGCCCAGAGCCGCGGCCGATAGGGAGAGAAATGCCCGTAGAGAATATCTGTAATTCATGGGAAACCTTTGATTACAACTTAAAAAGGGGAGTCTGAATTCGAAAATAAAGACCGACCCCGGGTAATTAATTTGAGGGAGTAGAATTCTCAGAGGCCGCAAAAGCCGCGACCTCTGAATTTATCCTCAAGACTAGCAGGGATTTGTATCTTCAAGACCGCAGGTCCAACCTTGCCACCAGGTATCGTCGGCATCTTTCACCGCGCCGACGTAGTCGACAGCGTCAAAGAAACCATTTTCCGGAAGCGTTGTTACCGTCACCGCATTCTCGTTTGCGCCGTTGACAAAAGTGTCCACGAGGCTGTTTCCGCCGACCACATTATTCGGATGCGCATCCACGGCGGCTTGCCCTGTAACTGGGTCTGCCCCGTCGCCTGTGCGAACAAGCCCTGCCCCGCAATCAAACAAGACTGACTGGAAGGTCGGGTCCGCGCCCTCTGAGAAGCCAACTGTGCCGTCACCTGCGGAGTCTTCGTAATCAAGACAGAAGTTCTGCTCGATGATGACCCCATTGAGATATTTCCCGATCGTGCCGGTATTCATCCGGATGCCGTGGCTATCCGTGTTGTTGATGGTTGAGTTGTTGACCAAGGTGAAGTTCGAGAAGGTCGCATCAGAGGCCGGCGTAGCGCCCGGGGCGACAGAGCTGGCTTCGATACCATTGTCAGAGGAGTCTCCCCCGCGCTGGATTGCGATGACGAACTGAACGTTACCGTTATAGCCATTATCCGTATCAAGCTGCTCATCGTCGTTTCCGGTCACGACAACATATTTGGCGTTGACGTTTCCGCCGAAGAATTCGATGCCGTCATCCGAATTATTGTGGACCTGTACATTTTCGATAACCGTGCCGTTACCCACGCCGCCGAGTGTGATGCCGTTCAGCTCCACATCTGTCGCCACTTCAAATCCGGCATATTTTACCTGAATAAAGCGAAGAGAGCCCGAATTATCGTCCTCATCGGAGCCGCCATAAAGCGCGTCCGGCTCTGTCACACCTTCAATGGCGTTTTCGCAGGCATTCGTGCCGCCTGTCGCGCCCGGGACGTTGCATCGATTGATCGGTGCGTCCCCAAGGATAACAAGTCCGCCCCATTCGCCGATCGCGTTTTCACGGTCTCCGGCAGCGTCTGTCACATCATTTTCAGAGGTGAAAACAACAGGGTTAGACCGCGTGCCGTTCGCAAAAATCTGAGAGCCGCGGTTTACAACGATATAGTCGGAACCGCTTCGGCCAAATACTGTAACACCCGACTCGATGATGAGCGTGCCTTCGTCGCCGTCTGGCGCGGCGCCCGCTGCGCCGACATCGACGCCGACATTCAGGCGGCCGACGAGAGCGTAGATATTGCCGCGCGTGAGGCGAAGCGTATCAGTGACGTCGCCTGTTACGTTACAAAGGTTCTGACCATTTAACTGGCCTGCCGCCGTAGTCCCCGTCGGGCACTCAGCATCTGGGAACAGGTCTTGCGTCCATCCGGTTGCCCAGTTGTCTGTCTCTGACTCATTCGGTCCGAAAGCCCCGATATATTCGACATCGTCAAAGAAACCATCTTCGAGGTTGGTGGCTGCGACGGCCAATTCATTTGGCCCGGGGAAGAACCCGCCAAGGGAGTTGGTTCCCTCTACGTTATTCGCGTCTGCATCGACAGCCGCTTGGCCTGTGGCAGGGTCTGTGCCGTCTCCTGTCGTTACGAGGCCGGCACCGCAATCAAAGAAAACAGATTGGAAGGCCGGGTCGTTTACCGGACTAAAGCCGGGCAAGCCGTCACCCGCATTGTCTTCGTAATCTAAGCAGGAATTCTCTTCGACAATGATGCCGTTTACGTAAGTGCCGACTGTGCCAGTATTCAACCGGATACCGTTACTATCGGTATTGCCGTTTCCGATCAGCGAGAAGTTCGCGATCGTCGCATCTGACGCCGGGGTAGCGCCTGGATTGACCGAGCTGGCTTCGATGCCGTTATCAGAAGAGTCTCCGCCGCGCTGCGTGGCGATGACAAACTGAACGTTTCCTTGGTACCCGTTATCGGTATCAAGTTGCTCGTCGTCATTGCCTGTTAAGGCAAGATACTTGGCATTGACGGTACCGCCGAAAAACTCGATTCCGTCGTCAGAATTGTTATGGACCTGAATATGGTCAACCGTTGTCTCTGAACCGACTCCGCCCATTGTCAGGCCGTTGAGCTCGACATCTGTGGCAATCTCGAACCCTGCGTGACGAATTTGAATATATTGGAGCGTGCCGCTGTCAGCTAATGGGTCTGCGCCGCCGTAGAAAGCGTCCGGCTCGGTCACGCCTTCAATCGCGTTTTCGCAATCGGCTGTGCCGGGATTAACGCCTGCAACATTACAGCGGTTGATGGGCGCATTGCCCAAAACAACTAATCCGCCCCATTCGCCGATCGCATTGGCGCGGTCGCCCGTGCCTGTAATATCGTTTTTGCTGGTCAAGATAATCGGAGCAGCTGCGGTGCCTGCCGCTTCGATTTGATGGCCGCGATTGATGACAATGTAATCTTCGCCCGAGTCGCCCACAATTCTGACGCCAGGTTCAATCGTCAGGACAACCGGGCTATCCGTTCCGTTCGCGCCGGCATTTTCGCCGACATTCAGGCGGCCTGAAAGTTCATAAACAACGCCTTCCCGAAATTCTAAGGTGGCGCTTTCGGTCAATGTCCCGTTCAAAGACGTAAGATTTCCAAGCGGCGCGTCACATAAAGTGAAACTTCCCAAAGTTGACCCGTCAGTCCCGTCAGGACAGGTACTTGCAGATGGCGGCGGTGTTGTAGGAGTTGTGGGGGTCGTTGGAGTTGTTGGGTCTACAACGGTCAGTCCGGGGGAGATAATGTCACTCCCCTGCTGGCAACCGACCAAAGCAAAACAGGCCGCAGACGCCAGTAATAAATTACGCATTGAAAGTGTCATTAGATATCCTTCACCGTTGAAATCTTCAGGGTGCGGATAGAGGGCTTTCAAAAAGACTCTGATCCGCATTTGGTGGCGGATTTGGCAGTCTAATATGACAGGGAAGTAATGCTATTGTGCCAGTTAGGTAAAAGTTTGATGATGTTTAGATGACGCCAATTGTCAAATAAACGACACAAAGCCAGCCGGGTTACCGGCTGGCTGAAATCTAATTCTCTTTTTTAGCTATTTTAAGTTTGGGCGTTAATACGGGAGAGCTCTTCCCGCGGCGCCAGCCAATCAGGACGTAATTTGGCCGATTGTGTGTAGGCTTCAAACGCGCCGGATTTATCTCCCGCGAGTTCTTTAGTCATGCCCAAGCCATAATAGGCGAGCGGCGCGGCTTCGTTATGTGTCATACAATCATTGAAATAGGCAATTGCTGTTTCATAGTCAGATTGCAGCATCGCCGCGAACCCTTCGCCGAGATACGCAATCTCGTTGACGCTGTTAAGCTTAGCCGCCGATTTAAAGTCACGGGAAGCCCGGTCATATTTTTTTGCCGAGAGTTGCAACCAGCCACGTCGCGTCAGAATGTCTGACTTCACGTCGTAATTAGGAATGGAAGCTTTATAGGCCTTCGTGCAAGCACGAATGGCTTTGCCAGGGGCAGCATCAATATCTGAACCCATGCACAGCTGCATATTCTGGTCTGCTTTTGAGTTGACGATACTTGTTTCGCCGAAATCACTGGCCAGTGCCGGAACAGCAGCAAGTGACGCCACAAAGACTGTGGATATTAGGATGTTTCTCATGGTGATCTCCTTTTTGAACATCACCAACGTATATTTAGACTGCAAACATGCGCCGTTGGCCTACACATCGTTAGCCTAACCTCTATGACACTTTTGTTACACCTCTGTTGCAAAACTGTCAAGAATCTGTTGTGAAAAAGCGGGATCGCCTCCAACTCATTGACTTCGCTAAGGTTTACCCTCCGCAGGGTAAGTTTGGAGCTAAGCTTGAAAAATAGACGAACGGGCGTTTTACGAGGTAATGCGCGGAACAACTGTCAGGCACCGCCTTCCCGCCAATTAGGATGCGCTTTCTAATTATTCTTCTTATCTTTCAATCATCGAATAAACGCCTGCGGATTGCGTAGGCCGAACTGAAAGAGGAATTTTATCATGGCAACTGCTAAGACAAAACCAACAAAGAAAACGATTGCAAAGAAAAACGCGGCCGCAAAAACGTCTGCTAAGAAAACTGTTAAATCTGCTAAGAAAACGGCGTCTAAAACAGCTGACGCTGTTGAAACACGCACTCAGCGCACAACAGCCGTCTTACGAAAAGGCGTGTTGGCCTATGTCGGTCTTTACGGCGCCGCTTATGAGCGTGCTAAATTGCGCACAGAGCAAGTCCGTACAGCCGCTGACAAAGCCCGCGCTCAAGGAGAAGAGTTTTTCGGTGACCTTGTTGTAAAAGGGGAAAAAATCGAGAAGCAAGCCGGTAAATTGGCCAAAGATGCCCAAGGCACTGTTGTAGAGACCTACGAAGAAACATCCGGAAAAGTCCGTTCTTTCGTTCCTTCAAAAATCTTGCCTTTCTCCGCAAATGATCGCGTTGAAGAGCTTGAAGCCGAAATTGCCGCGCTGAACAAGAAAATCTCTGCTTTGTCTACAAAGACAGCTAAGCCAAAAAAAGCTGTCAAAATGAAGACAGAAAAAACAGTCAAAACTGCGCCGTCCAAAACCGCCGTTGTAAAGACAGAGACTAAAGAGGTCGAAGTCAAAGCTGATACTAAAGCTGCTTAGGCGCCCCCGCTTAAGTCGCTTATAAGACGGTGTGTCCCACTCTCTCTCGGGATACACCTTTTTTTATGTCTTAGGGGACTTTTATTGCGTGATTGCCAGACGGTTCAACCCTAGCTAGGGTTATTAAAAATTATTACGGGGATTTTTCATGGCACCTAAAACGGACAAAATTGGAAAACAGGCGGCTGAAAGTACAACAGCTGTAAACTCCCTTGTCGGATTTCGGCGCAGCGAAGTTGTCAAATCTCTCGGCATGATGGCCGGATATATGGCGAAACAGCCCAAGCCTTTCGCCAAACACGTTAAAAATTACGCCGGAGAGCTGTTGGATATTGTCAAAGGATCGTCAGAGCTGACGCCCCACCCCAGAGATCGCCGTTTTCAGGACACAACCTGGCAGACCAACCCTCTATATAAACGCGGCCTGCAAAGCTGGCTCGCGATGAAACGCGAATTAAACGGTTGGATCGACGACTCTCGAATGCACCCGGCCGATCAAACCCGCGCCCGGTTTGTGACCGATATGCTCACCGACGCTCTCGCCCCGACCAATACCTTACTCGGCAATCCGACGGCGATGAAACGCTTGTTCGAAACAGGCGGCGGATCGCTGTTCAAGGGCCTGCAAAACGCTTATGATGACCTTCGCAATAATGGCGGCATGCCCAGCCAGGTCGACGGTCGTCCGTTCAAGGTCGGTGAAAACCTCGCCAATTCCAAAGGCGCAGTCGTTTTCAAAACCGAAATGCTCGAGGTCATTCAGTATCAACCCAAGACCGAACAGGTCCACAAGATACCTTTGATGATCATCCCTCCGCAGATCAATAAGTTCTACGCGCTCGATCTGGCGCCGGATAAGTCCATGGTGCGGTTTCTGACCTCTCGCGGCTATCAGGTTTTTGCCGTGTCCTGGCGTAATCCAGGGCGTCAGCACGCCCATTGGGGTCTCGAAGAATATGTGGCCGGCCTCATCGAAGCGTCTGACGCGGTAAAGAAAATCTCCCGTAGTCCGCGCCTGAATGTCAGCGGCGCCTGCTCTGGCGGCATTACAATGGCCTTGTTCCTCTCCGAACTGGCCGCGCGCGGCGATAACCGCGTCAATGCCTTCACAATCATGGTCAGCGTGCTGGACGGCAAAAAATCAGACTCGGAAATCGGCTTGTTCGTCACGGACGGGGCGATTGAAGCCGCGCGGAAACATTCCAAACGCAAAGGCATTTTGACGGGCGAAGAACTCGGCCGAAGCTTTGCTTGGATGCGCCCGAACGATTTGATCTGGAACTATGTCGTCAATAACTACCTTCTCGGTGAAAGTCCGCCGCCCTTTGACGTGCTTTACTGGAATAATGATGGCACGAACCTGCCGTCGCAGCTGCACTCCGACTATTTGGATATTTTCCAGGATCGCCGTTTCCGCCCTGATAAAGACATTCACTTCCTCGGGCATGAGATCGACCTCAGCGCTGTGTCGCAAGATTGCTTCATGGTGGCCGGAATTACCGATCATATTACGCCGTGGAAGGCCTGCTACCGCAATATCCGCCTGTTTGGCGGAGAGGTCGACTTTGTCCTGTCAAATTCCGGGCATTTGCAGTCCTTGCTAAATCCGCCAGGCAATCCCAAAGCGCAATATTTCATCAACCCGGATCACCCTGCCCGCGCCGACCGCTGGCTGGAGGCCGCGGAATCGGTTTCAGAAAGCTGGTGGCTACGTTGGGATAAGTGGCTCTCCGAACGCTCCGGCGAGACGAAAGCCGCGCCTAAATCACTCGGAAACAAGGCCTTTCCGCCGCTCAGTCAGGCGCCAGGAGAGTATGTCTTTACATAATGCGTTGGCTGGATAGAGGCCATTCACAGTCAGGCGCTTTACAGAGGGCCTGACCGCCACCACTTTAAAGCCTAGAGAATATTAAGAATCAGATTGGAAACTGGGAGCTGATTCGCACCAGTTAATTGCAAAGGGCTGAAAACCTTCTGCGGGAAAGATGACAGATATGCCAAAGAGCGCTAGCTCCAATAAGGCCGAGACAATTAATCCCGGCCCCCCTTCTGTCGCGACGGATTACCATCCGAACTTGCCGCGTATTTTCTATTCCAGGGTCGGTAACCAGACTTTGCGAACTGCCATTTGGAAAGGCGTCGACAAAGGGCACGGCAAACGCACGCCGCTACTATTTTTTAACGGCATTGGCGCCAATCTGGAAATCGCCCAGGCCTTCGCCGATACTTTTACAGGACGGGATATTATTACGTTTGACATGCCGGGCGTAGGCGGGTCACCGGATCCGAGTTTTCCTTATCGTCCGTGGTGGGTCGCGAAAGCCGCCAAGCAAATCCTTCTGGAAAACCGCTATACCAAGGTGGACGTTCTCGGCGTATCTTGGGGCGGCGGGCCAGCGCAGCAATTTGCTTGGCAATATAAGCGCATGGTCCGCAATCTGGTACTTTGCGCGACGACGACAGGCTCGACCATGGTGCCGGGTAAACCCAAAGCCTTATCCAAAATGATTTCGCCCAAACGATATGTTGACCGTGACTTCCTCGCTAAAAACTTCGAGGCGCTTTACGGCGACGCGGCGGGCGAAGGCGTGCGGGATTTCTCTATCAATATGGTTCCGCCGTCTGTCAAAGGCTATCTATTCCAGCTCAGCGCCATGGTGGGATGGTCTTCTCTCCCCTTTATCCGCCGCATACCGGCGCGGACGCTCGTTATCATGGGCGGTAAGGACCATATTGTGCCTGTCATAAATGGAAAAATTCTGCATTACGCGCTGAAAGATTCACGGCTAAAAATTATTGAAGGCGCAGGGCATCTCTTCCTGCTTACCCGGCGGGACGAAACCGTCGAGATGATCCGCGACTTCTTTGGCGAGCCCGAAGTGGCCTGCCCGCATGTTAACCCCATGCTCTTGCCGTCTGTCGCCGCAGCGTTTAATCATAAGCACGACGTCAGCCCCGTCCCCGCCACATAACCGGAGCGCATTATGACTAAAAAAGATAAAGACGATAAGAAAACAACTGACACGGCCCGCCGTATCTGGCTGGCGGGTATCGGCGCCTATGGACGCGCTCTGACCGAAGCCAAAGGAGCTGTCGGCGAGCTCTCTGGCAAATCGTCGGAAGTGTTCGAAGATCTCGTCCAGAAGGGCGAAATGCTTGAAAAGGTCGTTGAATATAAAGGCAAGGAAATGGTCGAGAAATCCGGCCTTCGTGATTTCGACCTGAATGATCGCATCAAGTCGATGCGCGAGAAACTCTCGGGCGGGAAAACGGATCGCGTCTCTGATCTCGAAGCCCAAGTCGCCGAGCTCAACGCCAAACTCGACGGCCTGTTGAAAGAGCAGCAAAAAGCCGCGACCAAAAAGACTTCTGCAACGCGCAAAAAAACCACGACCCAGCGCACGTCGGCCAAGAAACCAGCGGCAAAAAAGCCTGCGGCCAAAAAAGCGACGCCAACACAGTCAAGCGCCACGAAAAAAGCTTCGACCAAGCCACGCGCCACAACAAAAAAAGACGCCGCCAAGACAGCTCCCACTAAAAAGTCGGACTAGACCCTTTTTAAAATGGTCGAGCGCAGCGCCACGAAAACCAAAATTCTCGCCACCGCGCTAGAGCTGTTTAATACTGAAGGCGAAAGCTCTGTCTCTTCCGTTGATATTGCCTCAGTCATGGGCATCAGCCCGGGCAATCTTTACTACCATTACAAGGGTAAAGACGAGATTATCGTTCAGCTTTTCGCCGATTTTGAAGAAGAAATCCGCCTCGTCCTGAGCGCGCCGATTAACGCGCCGCTGAGTATCGAGGACAACTGGGTTTATCTCTATATCATCTTTGAAGAGATCTTCGATTTTCGATTTTTCTATCGAAATCAGGCGGAACTGATTGGGCGCATCCCGGAACTTCAGACCAAATTTGCCAACATCCTCGCTCTGAAAGAGCGCACCGCCCATTCCTTGCTCTCTAAACTTCATAAGGACGGGCATCTGACCTTTGACGAAGGCGAGAAAAAAGCTCTGTCAGGCCGCATCGCGCAGCATTTTACATTCTGGCTCCAATATCACGATCTGCGCTTCGGCACCGCCCCGCCAAAATCCCTCATCGACCAGGGCGTGTTCATGACCCTCGTCCAAATCACGCCTTATTGGAAAGAAGGCGAAGGCTACGCGCACCTGCTGCAAGAATTTGCGGAGGATAAGGTTTAGGGCTTTATGCCTTGCTCACTCACCCACTTCGAAAGTTTTATTCAGGCACTATCCAATTAGGTTTTGGATTGGCGAGCTGGGCTTCTATTTCAGCTCGATATTTGGACTGCAAGGCTTCCATTCGTTTCGCCGTTTCTGAAAATTCCGGGCTATCCCGCAAACCGTCATATATCGGTGAATTCAGAGTAATGGCGGCAATGTCCAAATCGACCATACGATTGACCCAATCAAAGGAAGCATCTGTTTCATCCTTCAATATGCTATAAATGACGCCCGATTCGAGATCTGAAAATTCTTCGAAATCTATCGGCGTTTTACCTGCAAAATAGGTGTCTAAAACTTTTGCGTATCTGGCAGCATCTGGATGCCCTTCCCGATTTAGGACGAAGGCTAAATAGGCAAAATTCAAAATATTTTGGCTGTCAGGGGTAAGCTTATCCGGTAACCCCAGCGCCTCTGCGACGGGTTTAAATGATTCAATGACCGCCTCATAATCCCGGAGGGCGTATTGGGCATTTATTTTGTTCACCGGATTTGCGTTTTCTGGTAATGTCTTTCTCGCTGCCTCAGCTTGCCCGTTTCGAGCTAGAAAGTCTGCCTTGATAGCAGGGTCTCGCGCTGTTTTAATTGCCAAATCCAATAGACCCACATCAGCATATATCGTGCCCAAGTTAGATTGCACACTGTCGCTTTCCGGATTGAAAGCTTGAGCATCTTTAAAATAGCCGTGCGCGCTGGTCAGGTCATTCTCTTGCCAATGGATAGAGGCAAGAATTCCATAAGCGACAGCATTTTCTGGATTGTGGAGAATATTTTTCTCCGCTGAGGCCTTAGCGTCCTCAATCTTCCCCATGGCCAATTGTGAATAAGCTAAATTTGTTAGTAAAATCGGCGAGAGCGGATCTATTTCGAGACCTTTTTGGTATGCGGCTAAACTCTCTGCATGTTGACTTTTCGCGACATACGCATTGCCTAACCGAATATAGGCTGTGGAATTATTGGGATTTGCCGCAATGGCGCGCTTTGCGTACTCAAGAGCTTTATCAATATCGAAATTTATTGTGGCCAAAAGAGACGCGCTATTGAGCGCTTCGGCAGAGTCCGGGCCAAGTTTTAGTGCCTGCTCCACGTGAGGCGTCGCCGAACGAATGGCCTCCGCATCATTGAGCCCGCCGTAGGTGTCCAATAGCATATAGGTATCCGCCAGCCCGGCATAGGCAGGCGCAAAATTTGGATCGAGCGCGATCGCCTGTTTAAATCCGGTTTCAGCTTTGCGTAAGGCTTCCCCATCGCGAAGGCGCATATTCTCTCTGGCTCTGAGGTAGAGTTGATAAGCTTCGAGGTTAGCTGTGCGAGCCGTTGGCTCGGTGACGGCTTCGAATTTCAATTGGCCTTTCAACTCGGTCACGATGGCCGCGGCGATTTCATCCTGTATTTTAAAAATATTATTCGCGGTGAGCGGGCGATCATAGGTTTCGGACCACATATGGACGTCAGTTTTTGGATTAATTAATTGTGCCGTGATGCGAAGTGTGTCGCCGGATTTCCGTATTGAACCTTCCAGCACATGAGCCACATTCAACGCTTCGGCAATTTCCGTAATCGGGGTTCCCTGACCCTTGAAAGCAAATGCGGAGGTTCGCGACGAGACCCGCAAACCTTGTATTCGAGCGAGAACATTCAATAACTCTTCGGAAATCCCATTGGCAAAATAAGCCTGATCTTTGTCGGCTGAAAAGTCCTCGAAAGGCAACACAGCAATTGACATATCCGATGACGCTTCGGCCTGCGCCATTGACGCGCCTGCCGAAGCTCGAGTGTCCGTAACTTCGCGAAACAATAACGCCGCCACGGCCACAGCCAAACCACCAATGATAACGACGTTCAACCCGTTTTTCTTTTTTCGGGTTAGGTCAGTATCCGACGTGGCCCCCACGTCTTTATCTGTTGGCCGAAGTCCTTCCGGGGTCAGCTCAAAGGCCCAAGAGAAAATCAGAGCAATCGGAAAACCGATCAAAAGCAAACTGATCACGAGCGTATCAAACCAGACAGGAAGGCTGAAAGCATTTTCGAGCATGACCGCCACCTGTGCCAGCAGCCATCCAACTACGCCGTAAACCATAGCGACGCGAAATACATTTCGCCTGCGTAATTCCGAAAGAAAATTATTCATGATCGCCCCTAAATCGTAGTAAATTCTATCATGAAGAATGCAAAAGTCACTGATTTTTCGGTTTCAAGAAAAGTCCGAACTGTTCCCCCAGCTGCGAAAGAGGATGAATTGATTTTTTATCACAATCTCTGATTTCGCCGCCTTAGTTATTGAGGGGTGGCCTCTTCTCTAAAACTTGACTCTCCCCCCGCTTTCGTAAAGCGTGCTGGTTACAGTTCACGGAGATACTCAATGCGTTTTGCCCCTCAATTTTCCCCCAAAAAATCGTCCTGCCAATTTCTTATGATGCTCTTGGCGTCTAGCGCGATTGCCGCTTGTTCACCGTCCTCCCCCGCGCCGGAAGAGCCGGCCGCGGCCACGGAGACGGCGGAGCCAGCAGCGAAAGAAATCGCTGCGGAAACGGCTCGATTAAACGCTTGGTTCGAAGAGAAATTTGAAGAGGAAATCGCCTTTAGCCCAGTTCAGCAATCGCTCCTTGGACGCAAAACAAATTACGGCCAAATGGATGATATGTCTCAAGAGGCAGCGGATGAGCAGCTGGCCTGGCGAAAAGCGACAGTAGAAGAAATGAAAAACGAGTTTGATTATGACAAGCTCACACCCGAAGCGAAAATCTCTTGGGACATTTGGAATTACCAATATGAAAACGCCGTGGCGAAGGATGAATTCCGAACGAATGCGTATTTATTCGACCAGATGCGCGCCATCCACACCTTCCCTCCGACATTTTTGATCTCAGTCCACAAGGTTACCAGCGCGTCTGACATGGAAGCCTATATCAGCCGTTTGTCGGAAACGGGCCGTGTCATCGATCAATTGATTGTCAAATCCAAAACCAATGCCGAAGCGGGCGTCCGGCCCCCACGTTTTGCGTTTGAATCGGTGATTGATTCCGCTCAAAAAATTATAACAGGCGCGCCATTTGACGACGGCGACGACAGCGCCATTTGGGCGGATGCCCAGTCTAAAATAGATGCCTTGCTGGACTCTGGCGAAATTGACGAGGAAAAGGCTGAAAGCCTTCGGGCTGCGGCGAAGGAAGCGCTCCTTGAGGACTGGAAGCCGGCCTATGAGAATCTCATCGAATGGCAAAAGGAAGATATCCAGAATACACCAGAAGTCGGCACGGGCGTCGGGGCACTGCCAAACGGCGAAGCTTATTACAATGAACGGCTGGCCAATCACACGACCACGGATTTGACAGCGGATGAAATCCACCAAATCGGCTTGGATGAAGTCGCCCGTCTCCGCTCTGCAATGATAGAGGTGAAAGACGAAGTGGGTTTCGAAGGCGACTTGCAAGCCTTCTTTGCTGAACTTCGCGATAATAAGGATAATCCGAAATATTATTATCCAAACACCGACGAAGGCCGCGCGGCCTATCTCGCCGACTCAACCGCAGCGATTGAGCGTATTGAGAAAGAGCTTCCCAATTATTTCGGAGTTCTGCCCAAAGCGGATCTGGAAGTGAAGCGGGTCGAAGCTTTTCGCGAGCAGGACGGCGCCGCGCAGCATTATAATTCTGGAACGCCAGACGGATCGCGCCCCGGGGTTTATTACGCCCATCTCTCTGATATGAAAGCGATGCCGAAACGCGAACTTGAAGTGATCGCTTATCACGAAGGCTTGCCCGGGCATCACATGCAAATCTCTATCGCTCAAGAACTCACGAGCGTTCCGACGTTCCGGACACAAGCGGGCTTCAATGCCTATTCCGAAGGATGGGGTCTCTATTCGGAATGGCTGGCGACAGAATTCGACGGGACTTACGAAGACCCCTATTCCGAATTTGGCCGCCTGGGGTCTGAGATGTGGCGCGCCATTCGCCTTGTTGTGGATACAGGCCTTCATTCCAAGGGCTGGTCCGAAGACAAAGCTGTCTCCTATTTCCTTGAGAACTCAGCGATTACCGAAGCTCAAGCGCTTTCCGAGGTCCGCCGTTATATGACCATGCCCGGACAAGCCACCGGCTACAAAATCGGAATGATAAAAATTCAGGAGCTTCGCCGGAATGCAGAAGAAGAGTTGGGCGATAAGTTCGACCTTCGAGGTTTCCATGACGCGGTTCTAGGCGGCGGTGCTATGCCGCTAAGTGTTCTTGAACGCCGGGTTGACCAATGGATAGCCGATGTGAAGGCAGCGTAAATTCTATAATAGCGGCGGCGGGGGAACGATTTGTCCTTCGCCGCTTTTGCTAATAGCCCTTTGCGGTCTATGAAACGCATACCCAAAAGCGACCCTTAAATGACGCCTGATGATTTACAGACTATCGTGGATGAAATCACCGCCGAGATGGCGCAGGAGCATCGGCGCGGCGAAGTTGCGAATTATATTCCGACTTTGGCATCGGTATCTCCGACGCAGTTTGGCATGACGATCATAGACCATGAGGGCAAATGTTATACGGCCGGCGATGCCGACACACCCTTTTCGATCCAAAGTATCACCAAGGTTTTCACCCTGACCATGGCGCTTGGCGCTGTCGGCGATTCTCTGTGGTCGCGGGTCGGGAGAGAGCCGTCCGGCAGTCCCTTTAACTCTATCGTGCAGCTGGAATCAGAACAAGGTATCCCGCGAAATCCCTTCATTAATTCGGGCGCGATTATCGTCGCCGATGTGCTTCTTGCGAACTACGAACCCCGAGAGGCGCTCGGAGAGTTTGTTCGTTTCATGCAATTGGTCACGGGGGACGAGACGATCGTTATCGATAAGGAAGTGGCCAAATGCGAACATGATACAGGTTTTCGAAACCTCGCGCTCGGCAATTACATGCGCGCATTTGAAAATATTAAAAACCCGGTCGAAGAGACTTTGGGTACTTATTTTCATTTCTGCGCGCTTTCTATGAGTTGCCGCCAATTGGCCATGGCGGGCCGTTATTTGATGTGCGGGGGGCGGCGCCACCCCAATACGACAGACACAATAATTTCCCGGCAGCGCACGCGGCGGATTCTCGCGCTCATGATGATGTGCGGCCATTATGACGGATCAGGAGAGTTTGCTTACCGCGTCGGCCTGCCCGGTAAATCAGGCGTGGGCGGCGGCATTTTGGCGGTCGCGCCTGGCATTGCCTCTATCGCGGTCTGGTCGCCGGGACTGAATGATCAAGGCAATTCACAACTCGGCATGAACGCGCTTGAGCGTTTGGTTCAGCGGACCGGATGGTCCGTGTTCAGGGTAAACAGGTAAACTTACCGGCCTATCCGGACCTTCCCCAACGGCGTTTTCTGTCCCAAGAAATAGAGTAACGCGGTTTGGATTAAAGTACCGATCAGCCAAAGCGCGACTGCAATCAGAATCGTCGCCGTCAACGCGCCGTTCCCACCGTCAAATCCAACACTCCAGCCGCTGACTTGAATCTCAGAGTCGAAATTATAGTGCAGCTTTTCAGGTGCAATAAAGTAGAAAATCAGAATGAAAGGGGCGAGGCAAAGAGCCGGCACAAATTCCAAGATAAGTGTGAATTTGAATAAGCCCAAAAATGTCAAATCTCTAAATGTCATTTTGCAACTTTAATGGGAGCATTCATCCCGTCAATCGGTTAAATTTACCCTCTGTTTTTTTAGGAACATAAACACGGCCCCAATCATTCCCCTCATGACGAGTAATCTATTCAGAAAGTTGAATCATGGGCCTATTGGTTGACGGGTTTTGGCAGGACAAATGGTATGACACCAAAGAATCCGGCGGAAAGTTTAAACGCGAAGACGCTGTTTTCCGAAACTGGGTAACGAAAGATGGCTCCGCCGGGCCCAAAGGCAAAGGCGGTTTTAAAGCCGAGGCCGGCCGTTACCATCTCTATATTAGCCACGCCTGCCCTTGGGCAAACCGCACCATGATCTTTCGGAGCCTGAAGGGTTTGGAAGAGATGATTTCCGTCTCCGCCGTTCACTGGTTCATGGGCGCGAATGGGTGGACCTTCCGGCAGGACGATCACACTCAGCCCGATCCCCTGGGCCACCGCTATCTTCACCAACTTTATACCCGGGCCAAATCCGATTATACCGGACATGTCACAACGCCGACCCTGTGGGACAAAGAAACCGATACCATCGTGTCCAATGAATCTGCGGATATCATCCGAATGTTTAACAGCGCCTTTGATGAAGTCGGCGCAACGGGTCCGGATTTCTATCCTGAGAGCCTTCGCTCTGAAATCGATAAAATCAATGACCGCGTTTATGAAACCGTCAATAACGGCGTTTACAAAACGGGTTTTGCGACAACTCAAGAAGCGTATGACGAAGCCGTAGAGCCGCTATTCGAGACGCTGGATTGGCTCGACAGCATTCTATCGCGAAACCGCTATCTCTGCGGCGACACAATAACAGAGGCGGATTGGCGGCTCTTTACAACGCTCATTCGCTTTGACCGCGTTTACGCCATTCATTTCAAATGCTCTAAACGCCGAATTTCCGATTATAAAAATCTATGGCCCTATACACGCGAGCTCTATCAGTGGCCCGGCGTCAGCAAAACCATCGTGTTTGATCACATCATGAAACATTATTACGGCAGCCACGACATGGTCAATCCGAACCGCATTGTGCCTGTGCGCCCGTCCCTCGACCTGAATATTCCCCATGGCCGGGAGGCGATGTAGCCTAAAAAACGCTAGCTTTTATCCCGAATTGGCAAGCAGAGAATAAAAGCGTTTTTTTCGTTTCTTCGGACATATTCTACCGAGCCGCCATGTGCGTCTGCAATATGTTTCACGATAAATAGTCCGAGCCCTAACCCGTCCCGCTTGGCATCACTGCGGGCGCGTTTGAAGGGCCGGAATAGTTCAGACCTAACGTCTTCAGGGATTGGGGGCCCTTCATTCTCAATAGATATTTCCGCAATATCAGTATCTTGACTGTCTAGGGTCACATAGATCATTTTGTTGGGTAGCCCATGCGAAACCGCGTTGGACAACAAGTTAGCGACCGCCTGCATAGCGCGATTCACATCACAATAGACCTTTGGGTTGTCCCTTACGGAAAGTTGAATTTCCACTTGCGGGTGGGCCTGTTTAATCTCTCCGATGATAGATTCTATGGACTGGCGCAGCTCATGTTCGTCAATGTCAATCGCGATTGAAACTCCAAACGTGCTTCGGGCAAAGTCCATGACATCGGAAACAAGCGACTCCATTCGCTTGGCGGCTTGTTCTGCTCCCGACAGGAGAAGTTCGCGCTTTTCCTCCGACGGGTCCCGGCGAAGTAATCTGACGCAGGATTGTATCGCGGCAATCGGATTACGAAGGTCATGGGCGAGAACGGCAATAAATTGATCTCGGAAAGCGGCAATTTCCTTTTCCGATTTGAGGGCCTTCTCTGTCTCCGTTACCTGATCTTGAACCTGCAACTGCGTCCCGATCAGATCGGCAAATAAGCGTAAAGTCTCTATGATTTGCGGACTGTCTAATTTGCGCGCTTCGGGGTCAATTCCGCAAAGGGTACCAAAAAAAGCGCCGTCTTTCGCGAAAATCGGCACTGAAACATATGCCTTAAACCCATACATCTTCGGCGTCGGATGCTCACAATATTCAGGGTCGGTCGTAGCATCGTTGAAAATAACCAATTTTTCGCTTTTGCGAACACCGTCACAGATTGTCGTCTCAACATCCAACTCCCCGCCCGGATCAAGTCCAAAATTTATTGTGTCTTTCACAGCACAAGCAACCCAGTGGCTTTGGGTGACGCGAGTTATGGCGGCAAAGCCAAGCCCCGTAATTTGGCAAACAACATCCAAAATACGCGGCACCGAATCCATTTTCTGAATACGGTCGATATCCTTTTGGTGCACAGACATCCTATCAGATTAAACCATAGTTAAACTATTTAAAAGGCGTGGATTTACAGAACGTACTGAGAGAGTGGTCTCGCGAATTTCCCAACTTGTGATTGGGAGGTTTTATTTCAAGATAACCCGCTCATATTCAATAAGTCTCCGTCCTCTTTATAGTATGGCGCGGCAGGCTTGTTTTCGAGAATTTCCAAAACGGCTTCACTTGGACGGCAGAGTTTCACGCCTTTGGGCGAGCAAACAATGGGGCGATTAACGAGGACGGGATGCTCTAGCATTTGCGCGAGAATTTCCTCATCGCTGACTTTTTCTTCGAGCAACCCTAGCTCTTTGGCAGGTGATTTTGTCGTTCTCAGAGCTGTTTTCGGCGTGAGGTTCACCGCCGCGAAGAGCGCCAAAAGCTGCGGTCTTGTCCACCCTTCTCGCAGATACTCAATGACCACCGGATCATAGCCGGAGGCGCGAATGATGCCGAGAACGTTACGAGAGGTGGCGCAGTCAGGGTTATGATGAATAACGATCATGGACTCTGTCCTTAGGCCGGAAATCTGGATCGTGTTCTGTTGGCAATAGCGACGAGGGACAGCATGACGGGCACTTCGACCAGCACGCCGACCACCGTCGCGAGCGCCGCGCCCGAAGAAAGACCGAACACGCTGATCGCCACCGCAACGGCGAGCTCAAAGAAGTTGGACGTCCCGATCAAGGCGCAAGGCGCGGCTATATTATGAGGTACTTTCCAAAGCCACGCCGCGCCGTAAGCCACCGCGAAAATGGCGTAGGATTGAATGAGAATTGGCACGGCAATCAGCACAATGACCAATGGCCGGTCCAAAATGGTATTTCCCTGAAACCCAAAGAGCAAAATAACCGTCGCGAGCAAACCCAGTATCGAAGCAGGTTTGATTTTCGCGATAAAGTCTTCGACGGCTTGCGCGCCGCCTTTGCGCAATAACAACGCCCTCGCCGCCAATCCGGCAGCCAGAGGTATCGCCACATAGAGTATGGCCGAGAGAACCAGAGTATCCCACGGCACCACAATATCGGTCACGCCGAGTAGGAACGCCACAATCGGCGCAAAGGCAACGACCATGATCGCGTCATTCACGCTCACCTGAGCGAGCGTATAGGTTGGATCTCCTTTAGTAAGCTGAGACCAGATAAACACCATAGCCGTGCAAGGCGCCGCCCCGAGCAAGATCAGCCCCGCAATATAGCCTTCGGCCTCAGCAGGGGGGATGAAGTCGGCGAAGACAAATTTGAAAAACAAGACACCAAGGGCGGCCATTGTGAAGGGTTTTATCAGCCAGTTTACGACCAGAGTGATGACCAGCCCTTTCGGTTTATCTCCCATACGCTTCAAACTGGCGAAATCGACGCCAATCATCATCGGCCAAACCATAGCCCAGATCAAAATCGCAACCGGAAGGTTCACACTGGCATATTCCATTGCCGCCAAGGCCTGAAACACGCTCGGCAAGACTTTGCCAAGCAAGATGCCTCCGGCGATACACAGCGCCACCCAGACAGACAAATACCGATCGAAAACACTCATGCCGACTCGCTTTCCTCTAAGAGTCACCTAAACCTAAACCTAAAAGTATTTCATTTCAATAGTTGCCGAACTATCGTAATGAATTTTATCAGGTCTTGTCTGAGGCCTTTGCGATGGTGACGCAGACCTCGGGGTGACCATCGCAGCAATCTTCAACAAGGCTTGAAAGCAAATCGTTCACCCCGTCAATTCGGGCCTTATATATAAGTGACCGTCCGTCCCGCGTGACAGTGGTCAAATCTGCGCGGTTTAAAATGGCCAGATGGCTCGACAGCGTATTCGGCGCCACCTTTAATGTCTCTGCAATTGCCCCGGCCGAAAGCCCAGACTCCCCTGCCCGCATCAGAGTCTGAAACACGGCAAAGCGGGTTTCCTGCGCCAAGGCAGAAAGTTGTTCAATGGTTTTGCGGGCTTCGCTCATAGAGCGTTCATAGACACTCAATCGAGATTTGGCTATTTCCGAAATTTACACTGCAATGGTAGCGATATCGAACGCCATGACCACGCCTCGTGACCAGCGACAGACTTGAGATCCAGACTACGTAGCTTGCAATGTGTTTTTTGTCGGAAGATTAGACACTAAATACCCCAAGAGGAAAATACCGCTAAAACTGATGAACGGTACGGCAACACAAATGCCTAATCCAAACAAGACCCCAACGGGCGTCGCCGTATTGCCCGAGATTAAGGATGGCAGCACGCCTAGTGCTTTTTGAGAAAACGGTCCTGTGAGAAACAAAGAGCCGTAGAAAGCCAATGCCACTCCGATAAACATGTATTGGCTCACATTCAGTGTTTTGAACCATTTTCTATAAATACAAAAATAGGGGTAGAGTGAAAACAACGTCATTCCGATCAAGCTACTCATCAGCATAGTCGAAAGACCTGCTTTGAAAAATAGCGCGACGATCAAATGGCTCGCCATCACAAAGCTGATCGTGACGTATAAAATAATATTTGCTTTGAAGAATGTGGTGCGTCCCACACTCCCATTTGAATTGAAAAACAGGTCAAAATTCATCGGAGTACGGGTCATAAACGCTATATAGAATTCAACCTGTAATATTGGGTTAAACCGCTAACTTAAGAATAGATTAATGGCCTAGCTCAGAAAATCACGTCTATCCCATCTCATTAGGCGCGCTGCTAAGACCTTCACGATTGGAAAATTGCATTTCTACTTGCGAACAATTCTCAATAGTGTAAACCCATATTGCGAATTGTTCTTAATTGCAGGTTTGTCTATGTCCCCTTTCTTAGAAAACACCTTCATTACCGACCTCGGGTTTGGCGGCGGGTTTGCATTATGGGGCTTTCGGGCCATGGCGGCGGGATGCGGAGGATGCCGAACCTTGCGAGGAGGGTTTCACAAAGCCTTCAATCAAAATACGGCAGGCCTTAAGTTAGCCGATGAGATGACTGAGGGGTTAATAGCCATGAAAGCGCTCGCGGGCTTTTGCCGGGGTCTAGGCGAGAATGGAAAAAGAAAAATTCTTCTTTCGGAGTCCGGGACACTGCGGCTGACGTCCGATGAGGTTAGCCTTGTAGCGGCTCTCTCGGCTGCACAGGCAAATCAGATATCGCTTTGCCGCGCCCACCTTCTCTGGCTACAAGGCAATTCGAAAACCAAGGCCGCATGCGAGGCAGCTGTGGAATACGGCCTAATTTGCGCCGAGGCCGAGATATTTATCGAAGCGCCCAGAGTGCAGATTACTCAGCTCTCGCCGCGTCAGACTTCTGAACGCTGCACACCCCTTCACGAGGTCCGTTCCGATAGCGTGCATTAGTCTTCCGGCTGTATGCCCAAACGGTCAAATAAAAGACGGTCCTCAGTCTCGCTCGGATTATCTGTCGTGAGCAGGCTTCGCTATCGCAAATAGACCGTTTAATTTAATCGGGGTGATAATTCGTTGCCTGAATCCATTGTTTTTCCCAAACGTCAAATGCCTCATGGTTTTCGCCAGAAAATGCGATAGCTCTCACAGTCTGAGAAATTGATGCCTCAAGGTCGCTTATCACCCCGGAAACAGTAATTGGGCTAACGATTGAACCTCCAGTTCCTGCTCCCAAAGGTTCGGCGAGGGTGCGGTACCAGACATATCGGTTCGAAATGTAATCAGTGAGGAACTCATCCGGCGCCTGCCCGTTGAAGTCAGCCATTAACGAGAACCCGATTAGCTTTCCCCATAGATTAGAAAGCACATCCACAAGTTCATAAGCGCTTCCTACCATTTCTTGGGTACTTCCACTAAATCCATGCGCGACTAGTTCTTTCGCTCCACTGTAAGCCTTTGGTAATCGTTCAATAAATTCAGCTGAACGTATCGGCATTTCACCAAATTCGATTTTCTGACCACCTTTTTTTATCTGGTTTGCGCCAGCGAGTTTCAGTGAATCTACCGCGATTCGATCGGCCTCATTTCGACGAGAAATAACTCTATTAACCCAGTCGTTTCTGAATTTAAGCACAAGTGGTGCATTTAACTTCCGTCCGAACCCACCAGAGACCATAGTGTCATCGTGACAAAACAAGCATAAAACGGCGAGGTTTGATTTTGAGTTATTACTTGGGTCCTCGTCGATGTGATGGATCTGAACAGGTTTACCCCGCGTATTACATACACAGCAAGTTTTCTCATGATCGAAGAGAACCTCTGAAGAAAGTTCATCACTTATTCTCTTACGCTCTTTTTTTTGCTTCTTTGCCATACGACTACCTTTCCGGCTGTATTCCCAAACGGTCAAATAAAAGACGGTCCTCAGTCTCGCTCGGATTATCTGTCGTGAGCAGGGTTTCGCCGACAAAGATAGAATTTGCGCCGGCGAGGAAGCAGAGCGCCTGCGCTTCGTCGGTCATGGTCTCCCGTCCCGCAGACAGGCGGACATAACTTTCCGGCATCATGATTCGCGCGACCGCAATCATGCGGGCAAAATCAATCGGATGGACCGGCTCGCTATCGCCGAGCGGTGTGTTTGGAACGGGGACGAGTGCATTGATCGGAACAGACTCCGGCGCCGGGTCCAAATTGGCGAGCGCCATCAAAAGTCCGACGTGATCTTCGGCGGTCTCGCCCATGCCTACAATTCCGCCGCAGCAGACTTTCATCCCGCTTTCGCGCACAAGGTTGAGTGTATGCAGGCGGTCTTCAAAAGTCCGTGTAGAAATCACCCGTTCATAGTCTTCCGGCGAGGTGTCGATATTGTGATTATAATAGTCGAGACCGGATGTTTTGAGCCGGTCTGCCTGCGTCGGGGATAACATACCGAGTGTCATACAGGTCTCCAGGCCCATGGCTTTGACCTCGGACACCATATCGCAGAGCGCGTCCATATCGCGGTCTTTCGGCTCCCGCCAGGCCGCGCCCATGCAGAAACGGCCAGCCCCGCCGGCCTTGGCCTTTTTCGCGGCCTCAATCACGACATCCGCGTCGATCAGTTTTTCGGCCTTCAGACCCGTATCGAAATGGGCGGACTGATTGCAATATCCGCAATCCTCGGCGCAGCCGCCCGTCTTGATAGAGAGGAGCTGGGACATCTGGACTTCATTTGCGGCGTGATGGGCCCGGTGAACGGTTTGGGCTTCCAATATCAAATCCATAAAGGGTTTGGCGAAAAGCGCGTCGACGGCCTCGCGCGTCCAGCGGCTTGACGTGGGGTGCGGCGTATAATTCTCTGGAAGAGACGGAACTGCCTTGGCCTTTTTACGAGGGGCAGTCTGGTCAAACAATAAAGTCATAATCGGAGGTCTCTTTTTTCAACGCGGGAGCGCAATCGATAATCTGTCGGGCCACGCTGTTCAACGAAAAATCCGGCAATTCCGGACGGCTAAGCCTGTGGATATTAACTGCTCGGTAAGACCCCCTAACAAAACCTTAAAAACTAAGTTTAATCAATGGTTTAAGAGCTTGGTAACCGAATCACGAAAAAGGTCTCTTTCAATTCACAAAAGCGGGGATGTGGCCCGCAAAAACCAAGAGACCGATTTAAGACATGGCGACTTCCCCGACTTCCGATAATCCGCACCCACATTTGCGTTTGGTATCCGACCTTGATTCCGTTGACATGCCGCCGCTTCCGCTTGGCCGCATCATGCAGGGCGACTGTATTGAGGGGATGAACGCCCTGCCCGCTGAATCCGTGGATCTTATTTTTGCCGACCCACCTTATAATCTACAGCTTGGCGGCGATCTGTCTCGCCCCGACAACTCCGTCGTGAACGGCGTGACCGAGGACTGGGATCAGTTCGACACAATGGACGCCTATGATTTGTTTACCCATGATTGGTTGAAAGCGGCGCGGCGCATTCTGAAGCCAAATGGCGCGCTCTGGGTGATCGGCAGCTATCACAACATCTTCCGGGTCGGCACCGTTCTGCAGGATCAACAGTTCTGGGTTCAAAACGACATCATCTGGCGCAAATCCAACCCTATGCCGAATTTCCGGGGCACGCGATTTACCAATGCAACCGAAACCCTCATCTGGGCAACCAAGACCGAAGACGCCAAGCCGACCTTCAACTATGACGCAATGAAAATGCTCAATGACGGCGTTCAGATGCGCAATGACTGGGTTCTGCCTATCTGCACAGGCAAGGAACGCCTGAAGAAAAGCGACGGCAAGAAAGCCCATCCAACTCAAAAACCTGAAAGCCTGCTTCACCGCGTCTTGCTCTCGACAACCAATCCCGGAGACGTTGTTGTGGATCCGTTCTTCGGCACTGGCACGACAGGCGCTGTCGCGAAAAAGCTTGGCCGTCACTTCATCGGCTTTGAAATGGAAGAAGAATATATCCTCCACGCTCAAAAACGGATTGATAAGATCAAAAAAGGCACAGGCACGGATATCCAAGTCACCGCCTCGAAGCGCTCTGCGCCGCGCGTTCCTTTTGGCCGCTTGATAGAACAAGGCTTTTTGTCGCCGGGCATGTTCCTTCACAACAGCACAGGTCATGTTAACGCAAAAATTCGCGCGGACGGCTCACTTTTGGTTGGTGACTTCTCAGGGTCTATCCACCAAGTCGGCGCCCGCGTTCAAAACGCCCCAAGCTGTAATGGCTGGACCTATTGGCATTACCATAGCGAAGAAGGCCTGACTCCAATTGACGCGATACGCGACGAGATACGCGCAGCCATGGCCGGGACATTAAAACCTACGCCCGTTTAGCACGGACCTCGCACGAATGGCCGGAGCAACATTTCGTTTAGGCGTTGCTCCGCCTTTCATTAGAAGGGGCCACAGCTAAGCGCTAGACACCTTCATTAGGACTAAACCGGAAATGATGAGCAGCGCCGCCAATATCCGCGCCGCATTTACAGGCTCAGACAACAATACAATACCCAATATAAACGCCCCGACTGCGCCGATGCCTGTCCATATGACATAAGCGGTGCCGAGCGGGATTGTCCGCATGGCCAGCGCCAACAGCCAGAAACTGCCTAACATAGCGACAAGCGTCACAATCGTCGGAATTGTGCGCGTGAAGCCTTCTGACTGCTTCATCGAATAGGCCCACACAATTTCCAGAAGGCCCGCAATAAAAAGATAGAACCAGGGCATACCCCCTCCTCTTCAAATAGAGCCGGGTCGTCCCGGACATTCTTCTCAAGATGAGGGAGGCCGTCCTCCATGCCCCATATATATGCGCGAACCTTTTGAGTTAAAGAAGCTGGATAGTTTTTTACCCGATCAGAACTTTATGGTCTTAAGCGCTTTTTTAAACACGGTTGGCAATCCCGCGAGCAAGTAATCATCGGCCCAAGCCTGATTACTGTCAGGGCGAGTTTCAAACTCGGCTTTGTAAACATCGAGCCGCAACTCAAAATGCGTGAAAACATGTTTCACTACAGTATCTGATTTGACCCAATCGCCCTCAAAGGGGGCCGCCTTGAGCGGATCTTTCACGCGCTCAGACGTCCACTCACTTCCTGGGAGACCCGCCATACCGCCGAGAAGACCTTTATCCGGGCGTGTTTCTAAAAGAACTTCGCCGTTATGGAGCGCAACGAAAGCCGCCCCGTACCGAACGGGTTTTGGCTTCTTGACCGCTTTGCGGGGGTAAATTTCGGGTGTCCCTTTTTTCTTGGCCAAACAGAAGCCGTCCCAAGGACAATTCGGACAACTGGGCGAGCGCGGCGTGCAAATGGTGGCGCCGAGATCCATGACCGCTTGCCCGTAATCCCCTGCGCGCCGAGGGTCCGCCAGCATGCCGGCTAAAAGCCGCAAAGGCTGTCTCGCTTGAGGCAAAGGCTCTTCGACCTTAAAAATGCGGCTGATAACCCGCTCGACATTTCCGTCAACGATATTTGTCGCTTGGTCAAAACATATCGCGGCGATAGTCGCGGCTGTGTAGGGACCAATGCCAGGGAGCTTTAATAAAGCCGCCTCAGTTTTAGGAAAATCGCCGTCATAATCATCTCGAATAATTTGCGCGCATTTGTGCAAGTTTCGCGCGCGCGCATAATAGCCGAGGCCCGCCCACATGCCCAAAACCGTTTCGCGCTCGGCATTAGCCAAATCTGTGACAGTAGGAAAAGCTTCAAGAAATTTGTGCCAATAAGGCGTGCCATGCGGAACAGTCGTTTGCTGCAACATGATCTCGGAGAGCCAGACCGCGTAAGGGTCAGCCGTTTTTCCGGCCTGGCGGTCTTCGGGCCGAATGCGCCAGGGCAGCGTCCGCCCTTCCTTGTCGTACCAGTCGAGCAGCCCCGCTCGCATGTGTTCGATTTCCTGCTCTGACTTATTTTCTGTCTGGCTTTTAATCATAGACCCTGATGTGTGTACTTTACGCCTCGACTTCAATGGGGGAAAAGAGAAGTGTTATGACGATATCTCGCGAAGACAGACAAAAGATCAATGTCTGGCTGGAAAGCCAGCGCGCGCGGCCGCAATTTCGCAGCTCGCCTTCCGCTGGCATGGCCGTGTCGCGCGTTATGCGTCCTTTATCGAAAAAATATGGCGGCGGCTCCTCGGCTCTGTCCCTCGCGCGCCTTTGGCCCGAAATTGTCGGAGAGCGCTGGAGCAAAATTTCCTCGCCCGTGCGGTTTACGACCGGACGAAGTGGGCGTACGCTCGTTATCTCGGCTCCCGGCGCCGCGGCCTCTCTTATTATGGCGGCAAGCGGCCCGATAATTGACCGGCTCAATACGCATTTGGGGCCGGACCACGTCAAAGCCATCAAAGTTGTTCAAACCAAAATGCGTACGGACGGCGCGAGCGTAAAAACAAAGCGCGGTCTTCGCCCGAGCGAGGCGCTTCGCCTCCGCGAGAGCTTGGAATCCGTGGAAAATGAAAACCTAAAAGCGTCTCTGGAAAAACTGGGACGCGGAATTCTGACGAAAGACGAAAACTGATATGTCTAAAACATTTCTGACCTCAAGCGTTTTGGCCGCTGGCCTTTTTGCGCTCTCTGCGGGCCACGCATTTGCGCAAACGACTCCGAACGCCACGCCTATCCCAGACGACGCAATCGAAGTTGCTCCCGAAACCCTGCCGACTGACGAAGTTGAATTTGTTTTCAATGAAGCGCCTGACGATCACGTTCTGGGCGCGGACGATGCGCCTATTACCATGATAACTTATGCTTCTGTCACTTGCGGCCATTGCGGCAAGTGGTTCCAAGAAGAATGGCCTGTTGTTAAACGCGAGCTAATCGAAACCGGCAAAATGCGTTTTGTTTTGCGCCCCTTGCCAACCCCTCCTGCCATGCTGTCCGTCACTGGGTTTTTAATGGCGGAATGCGCGCCGGAGGAAGACTATTTCTCCTCCATCGAATATCAAATGAATAATCAGGAACAGATTTTTGAAGCGGCTCAGAACGGATCGGCTCAAGCCGAATACAGCAAAGTCGCCGCAAAGGTCGGCCTGAATAGCGATGAGGAAATCAATGCCTGTCTCAGCGAGCCGAAAAATATGGAGCACCTTCAACTGAGCCAAAAACGCGCCGATGCAGCCGAAGTCCAAGGCGTCCCCGCTTTTTACGTGGGCGGACAAGCCTATAAAGGCAAACAGGACGGCGCCGCGCTCGTTTCTCTCATCGGGTCTATGTATGACTCTGGCCAGTCAAATCTCCCTGAAAGTGCATTGAAAGAAGACATCGGCCACGACCACAGTGGCGAGAACGATCACGAGCATGACGGCTAGCACTCCAGACGAGTGCGACATAATGCAATTGAGGGGAACCAGAGCCTCTCCTGCTTCGTAATAAAGTCGTAAGGTCGCCTGAAGGCGGCCGCTAACGTTTAAATATTTACGGAGAGAGTTATGCCTAAGGCCTATGTAAGTCGTCTCGATGATGAGGCACGCGAAAAATCTATTTCACTTTTAAAGAATAATCTGGCGATTGCGCTCGATTTGAGCTTTGCGACGAAGCAAGCCCATTGGACCCTGAAAGGGCCGAGCTTTATCGGTCTACACGAATTGATGGACCAGGTTGCTTTGCACATACGCGACGCGTCTGACATGATTGCCGAGAGAATTGTTATTCTTGGCGGTCAGCCGCACGGTTCCGTCCAAGCCGTTAGCAAAGACACGAGCCTCGATGCCTACCCTGTCGATATCACTGACCAGAACAAGCATGTTGATGAAGTGACCTCCCGTCTTATGGCATTTGGCGCTTCGCTCAAGGACGCGCTGGACGAGGCCGGAGAGATCGGCGACGAAGATACGGCAGATTTGTTCACTGAAATCAGCCGTACGGTCGATAAGGATGCGTGGTTCGTAGGAGCCCATAACAAATAGGCCCCACGCCACAATCCAAAAAATTAGACCTAGAACGCCCTCTTCCGGAGGGCGTTTTTTTTTATGTCCAAGACTAATTCGACCTGTGGATATCACGGAAGCGAAACGATTTTTAACCCGCTTTCGAGACAAATATGCGTAAAATGCGTGAATCCTCCACAGTTTCGTCCTAAATCGGCTTATATCCTCCGACTTATCCCCCTAGGCCTTATTGCCATCACACTGAAAATTGCGAGACTTCCCTTATGACCGATTCGTTTACACCTGATTCCCTTCGCCGCTCCGTCCTGACCGCACTCGTCGGGGGCGTTGCCGCTATCTCTCTCATTGCCTGTGGTGGGGGTGATACATCCTCCACATCGGCAGCCAAGGGCGACCCGTCGCAGTTTGAACTCGCTAATGATCACGGAATTGGCGCGGAAGACGCTCCTGTAACACTTGTCGAATACGCCTCTGTCACCTGTCCGCATTGTTCCAATTGGAGCAAAACCGTCTATCCTGATCTTAAAAAGAAATATATCGACACTGGTAAGGTTCGTTATATCTTCAGACCCTTCCCGACACCGCCGCAAGATTTGGCTGATGCCGGACATATGATCGCCATGTGCTCAGGCGATGACAAATTCCTGACGAACATCAAATATCAATTTGATAACCAAGAGCAGATTCTGAACATGGCGCGCGCAGGCGACGCCCGTAAAGCCTATGTCGGCATCGCAAAAAATTCCGGCTTATCCGAAGAAGAATTTGCAGAGTGCATCACCAACCCTGACATTCAAAAAGAATATCAGGCCATCGTCCAGAGCGGTATTGATGCAGGCGTAACAGGCACACCCGCTTTTATCGTCAACGGTGAGTATACCAAAAAAGCGCCAAGCGGCGATGCGTTCTACACGCTCGAATCCATCGAAGAAGTAATCCTTCCGCTCCTCGGCGAATCCGCTCCGGCAACAGACTCGGCGGAAACAGAAGAAGCTCCTGAGTAACTTTCATGGGGTCTTTGGTCTTCAATCAGATAAAGCTCGCGGGGTTTAAATCCTTCGTCGAGCCGACTGATTTCCACATCGAGCCCGGCTTGACCGGGATTGTGGGGCCAAATGGCTGCGGGAAATCTAACCTATTGGAAGCTATACGCTGGGTTATGGGGGCCAATTCCGCGAAAGCCATGCGCGCGGCGGGCATGGACGACGTTATCTTTAACGGTACCAAGACCCGGCCCGGCCGCAACCAAGCCCATGTCACCTTGACCATTGATAACAGCGCGCGGATCGCTCCGCCCGCTTTTAATGACGACGATATACTCGAAGTTATGCGCGTCATTAAAAAGGGCGGCGGATCAAAATATAAAATCAACGGAAAAACTGTTCGCGCCAAAGATGTTCAGCTCCTTTTCGCCGACGCCTCGACCGGCGCAAACTCCCCGGCGCTGGTGCGTCAGGGACAAATCAGTGAATTGATCGCAGCCAAGCCTTCCAATCGCCGCCGCATCCTTGAAGAAGCCGCCGGCATCTCAGGACTTCACACACGCCGTCATGAAGCAGAGCTACGTCTTCGCGCGGCTGAAACCAACCTTAACCGCCTAGACGATATTATTGGCCAAATTGAAGGCCAGCTTCTCTCGCTCCGGCGCCAATCCCGGCAAGCAACACGCTATAAGCGCCTCGCCGGAGAGATTAATGAATATAAAGCCCTGCTTTGGCTGAAACGCTGGATCAGCGCGATCGATACGCTGGCCGCCGCGACGGAAGCTTCGACAGAATGTGAAAACCGCGTCGCCGATACAGCCACCAAAGCAACTACACTGACGCGCGAAGCAGCAGAGCTGGCCGGATTATTGGAGCCGAAACGCGAAGAACAAATCATCGCCGCTGCGGTTCTTGGTCGCCTCAACGCCGCCAAGGAAGCGCTTGAAGCGGACGAGGAAGCCGCAAGTTCCGAAATCCAGAAACTGGAATCTCAAATCAAGGATTTGGCGTCCGATTTGGAACGCGAGACAGGCATTGTTCAGGACGCCGAAGAAGCGGAAAGATTACTAAAAGAGGAATTTGATCGCTTGTCCGCTGTGGCAGATACGTCTGCTGCCTTGGACGCCGCCGCCGACGCCGCATCCGAAGCCATTAAAGCCCGCTCCTCTCTCGAAGCGGATTACAATGAACTCACCCGTCAGGCGGCAGACCAAAATGCCCGCCGCGACTCCGCCGAGCGAGAGCTGTCACAAGCGGAAAGCCGCCTACAGCGCGTCGCTCTGGAACGGGAAAATACGCAGGACCGCCTTGCTGGAATGAGTCAGGACGGCGGGTCCTCAGGCAATCTTTTTGCCGCGAGTTCCAAAGACGCGTTGAACGCGCTGGAAGCCGCTCGTGCCGAAGAGCAAAACCTCGCAAAGGCGCTTTCTACGGCAGAGGAAGCCGATCAGGCCGCGCGCGACGCGCTCGCAAAATCGCGGCAAAGCCTATCAGGACTTTCCGGGGAGCGAACCGCATTGGAGCGCATGCTCGCCCGCGCCCAGGCCGGGACCTTCGAGCCGGCACTTGATCATTGCAAAGCCAAGCCGGGATATGAACAAGCGCTGGCCGCCGCTCTGGGCGAAGACCTTGAGGCGGCGATTGGCGGAGACGCAGCCCTGCGTTGGAGCGGCGCGTCTGTTTCTGATCAGGCGCTCCCGGGCGGCGCAAACCCGCTCAGCGATTATGTATCCGCCCCGAGCGAACTCGCCGCAAGGCTGTCGCAAATTGGTGTCGTCGACAGCGCGGATATTTCTACGCTGGCCCCGCAGCTAAAACCCGGACAGCGCCTCGTCACGCAAGAAGGACAACTCAGCCGTTGGGACGGATTTGAAATGGCCGCCGGCGCAGAGACTTCCGCGGCCGTTAAACTAAAGCAACAAAACCGTCTGACCGAGATTACGGCGGAAATCGAGAGCGCCGAACAACAAGTCGAAGCAGATCAAAGCGCGTTCGAAATTGCCCGCGCCGCCCGCAACGAGGCGCAGGAGTCTGTCCGGACCGCACGGCGGGCCCTACCCGATCTTGAGCGAGCTGAACGCGCAGCCCAAGCGGCATTATCGCAATATGAAACGGACGTCGCGCGCGCCAATGCCGAACGCCGCAATTTAGAAGACCGGATTGAACGTCTGGACACAGAGCTTAAAGAGCTCACCACCCAGCGCGACGCTGCCAAAACCAATCTCGAGTCGCTCGGCGCAGTCGAAGACGTCTCCGAACAGCAAGACGCGCTGTCCGAAAAACTAGCGGACGCGCGCGCCGCCGCTGACGAAGCTGGCGCCACTTATCGCAGCCTGAAAAACGAAACCGAAGCCCGCGCCGCTCGCCTGAAAGCCGTCGAAAAAGAGCGCGCTGACTGGGCGAAACGCTCCGCGACCGCCGCGCAGCGCGTCTCGCAACTGGAAGCCCGCTCAACCGCTGCCAAAACCACGTTGAACGCCGCAACCGACGGACCCGATAAATTTGCGGATCGCCGCGCGCGTCTCTTTGCTGAACTTGAAAGCGCGGAAGAGCGCCGCAGCACCGCCGCCGACGCCTTAGCCGCCGCCGAGACCCAGTTAAAAGAAGCCGAGAGCGCAGCCCGCCAAGCGGAACAAGCCCATTCTGCGGCCCGCGAAGCTCGCGCCGGCGCCGAAGCCCGCAAAACGGCGGCGCAGGAACGCATCGCGGAAACCAAGGCCCGCATTAACGAAACCCTGTCCTGTGAGCCATCAGAGCTGAAACAGCATCTCGGCGACCTGTCTCCAGAATCCGGCCTGTCCGAAAACGACATAGAGAAAAAACTCGACCGCCTTTCCGTCGAACGCGAGAAAATGGGCGGCGTGAACCTGCGCGCCGACGAAGAAGCGGCAGAGCAGGAGGAACGCCTTTCGGCCATGAACGAAGAGCGGCAGGATTTGATCGCCGCTATTGCGCGCCTTCGCGAAGGTATTGATGAGCTAAACCAGGAAGGCCGTGAACGCCTCTTGAAAGCCTTCGATGTCGTTAATGGTCATTTCGGACGCTTGTTCACGACACTCTTTGGCGGCGGCGAAGCCTCTCTCGCGCTGACAGAATCAGATGACCCGCTCGAAGCCGGGCTCGAAGTCATGGCCCGCCCGCCGGGCAAATCACTGAAAGCCATGTCGCTCCTCTCCGGCGGCGAACAGGCTTTAACGGCGACCGCCCTTATCTTCGCGGTCTTCCTCTCCAATCCGGCCCCGGTTTGCGTGCTGGACGAAGTCGACGCGCCGCTCGACGATGCCAATGTGTCCCGCTATTGCGACCTTCTCGACGATATGAAGAAACACACCGACACGAAATTCATCGCCATCACCCATAATCCGGTGACAATGAGCCGGATGGACCGCCTCTTCGGCGTCACCATGGCCGAACAAGGCGTCTCTCAACTTCTCTCTATCGAATTGAACGCGGCAGAGCAGTTGGTCGCAGCCGAATAAGACGCTAACCCATCCGTCCTTCCATGAGTCTGAGGAAGATAAGATGCGACATATGAGACGCTCTGCACATTTCTTGGAAAATCGTTTTTTTACAATGCTTTACAACCTCTCAACTGCGGTTGACTTAATCAGGCCCCTTGGGTAGGTTCCGCGCGCTTTCGAAGGGAGAGTTGGGGTGCCATTGGGGCGGTCCAGGTCGAATTGAAGAGGGCAAAGAGCGAACGTCATGACTACAGGACCAAACAGCCCGAAACAGGACGCCGATAAAGCCGCGCTAAATGCTCTTGGTGACAAGCTAAGAACTAAAAAGCCGCAGCCGGATCAGCCCAAACTTGTCGAAGGCACCTCTAACCTGGCGGTCGGTCTTAAATATGCCAGCGAATTTACCGCGGCAGTCCTGGTCGGTGCAGCCTTTGGCTATTTCACCGACAAATTATCAGGATGGTCGCCATTCGGTTTGCTGACTGGGTTATTTTTAGGGCTGTGCGCCGGCGTTATGAATGTCGTGCGGGCCGCCAAAGATGGTATGGACGCTCCGGTTGAAAACACCGAAGCGGATTAGGAAAGCAAGATGATTTTTGCCCTAGATCCGATTAAGCAGTTTGAGATCCACAAAATGGGTCCGACTCTGAAAATCGGCAATTTCGACCTCAGCTTCACCAATGCGTCCCTGATGATGCTGGTTACAGTTGGCCTTGTTGTACTGTGGCTTCTATTGTCCACGAACAAGCGCTCACTCGTCCCGACCCGGGCGCAATCTGTTGCCGAAATCACCTATGAATTTGTCGCGGACATGATTCGCTCTGCCTCCGGAAAAGACGGCCTGCGGTTCTTCCCCTTCGTCTTTACGCTCTTTATCTTTATTCTTTTCGCCAACTTGCTTGGCATGATCCCGTTCTTCTTTACGACCACCAGCCACATAATCGTGACCTTTACCCTCGCGATGATGGTGATGACCCTCGTAATTGGATATGGCGTGTACAAAAACGGCTTCAAATTCCTCAAAATTTTCTGGCCGTCAGGCATTCCTATGGCCATTCTGCCCTTCGTTTCTTTGCTCGAAGTGATTTCGTTTTTCTCTCGCCCGATCAGCCTGTCTGTTCGTCTCTGGGCAAATATGCTGGCCGGACATATCCTGCTGAAACTTTTCGCAGGCTTCTCCATCATGATGGTAACGGCTTTCGGTATGTTCCCTGGCCTGCTCGGCGCGCTTATCCCGTTTACATTGACGCTCGCGCTGACCCCCCTTGAATTTCTCGTGGCCTTCGTTCAGGCTTACGTTTTCGCTCTTTTGACCTGTGTGTATCTTTCAGATGCACTTCACCCCGGTCATTAAAAACACTGCAAATTAACCGCTTTTCCTAAGGAGATCATCATGGAAGCAGAAGCAGCAAAATACATCGGTGCAGGAATTGCCTGTCTCGGAATGGCCGGCGCCGGTATCGGTCTTGGCCACATCTTTGGTAACTACCTGTCAGGCGCTTTGCGTAACCCGTCTGCCGCTCAAGGTCAGTTCTCGAACCTCATCTTCGGCTTCGCCGTGACAGAAGCCCTCGGCATTTTCTCATTCGCCGTTGCTCTAATCTTGATGTTCGTACTTTAAGTTACGACTTTTAACGTTGTTTGAAAGATCGCTATGACAGCCAGTCTTATCGGTATTGGAATGATGCTTGCAGCAGCTCCGGCAGGAGCCGCTGACAGCGCAGGTGAAGCGGCGTTCCCGCCGTTTGATCCGACCTATTTCGCCACCCAGATTTTCTGGCTGTTACTCAGCTTTGCCCTTCTTTATTTTCTCCTTTCGCGGATTTTTCTTCCGCGTATCGGCGAGACCATCGAAGAGCGTAGTTCCCGCATAGCGGATGATCTGGATACGGCGTCCCGTATGCAGGCAGACGCGGAACAAGCTGAAAGAAATTACGAGAAGGCTTTGTCCGACGCCCGCGCTAAAGCGCACAATGTCGCCGAAGCCACGCGCCAATCCGTTGATGCAGAAATTCAGGCGGAATTGGACGCAGCAGACAAAGAAGCTGAGAAGCAAGCGGAATCAGCTGAAAAGCATATTCGCGATGTTCGAAACAAGGCTCTGTCTAATATCGAATCTGTAGCGGCCGAAGCGGCGCAGGCAACTGTCGAAGCCCTCACCGGTAAGAAGCCGACCTTGGCTTCCGTTAAATCCGCTCTGAACTAGGAAGGATCAGACCATGCATTTTGATTTTGATCCCGGCAGTCCGACCATCTGGGTTTTCCTGGCTGTTATTCTATTTTTTATCGCGCTGGGATATTTCGGCGTTCATAAAAAAATCGCGTCGGCTCTAGATACGCGCGCAGATAAAATTCGCGTTGAACTCGAAGAAGCCCGGCGTCTCCGCGAAGAAGCTCAAACCCTTCTCGCCTCTTTCCAGCGTAAGCAAAAAGAAGCCGAGAAACAGGCCGAGTCTATCGTCAAGCAGGCCCGTATCGATGCCGAGAACATGGCGGCTCAGTCTCGCAAGGATTTGGCGGATCGTCTTGAGCGCCGCGCTCAACAGGCCGAAGCCAAAATTCAAAACGCCGAAGCCCAAGCGATGGCGGATGTAAAGTCCAAAGCCGCCGATATGGCCGTGAATACAGCTGAAGCTTTAATGCGTAAAAACATGAAACCCGCTGACCACTCCGCGCTCATTAAAGACGGAATCACGCAAATGGGCAAAGTCATGAATTAGGCGCAACGCCAATGTGAATAGAAAGAGCCGTCCTTCGGGGCGGCTTTTTTATTGGGCTTTTCACCTCTCTCCCTTTAGGGTTTGATAAAGTGAACCGATGAGAGGGATGAGCCATGGCGTATATGAATAAACGTGAAATTCTGATGGGCGCGGGCGCCCTTGGGGCAGCTAGCCTTCTCTCTGGTCAAACCGCCTTTGCGCAACCGCCTAAGGCTGACGGCAAACTCCCGAACCTCGCCGCCGACGCTAACCCCATAACGGCTACCGAGCATCAAGCCCGGATTGAGAAAGCCCAGCGCCTGATGCAGGAGCAAGGGATCGGCGCTTTAATCGTTGAGGCGGGCTCTGCGCTTACCTATTTCACCGGCATCCGCTGGTGGCGCTCTGAACGCTTCACTGGCGTCGTTATCCCGGCAGAGGGCGAGTTTACGGTTATTACGCCATTTTTCGAAGAGCCGTCCATTCGCGAGTCGATGCAAATCGGAGACGATGTCCGCACGTGGCATGAAGACGCCTCGCCCTTCAAATTGATTGTCGATGTGCTTAGAGAAAACAAGTTTCTGAAAAAGCCTGTCGCAATTGAAGAAACCACTCGTAATTTTATCTCCACCGGCATCAAAGCCGAAAAGGCTGGCATCAAGCTCGTCTCTGGCCAGCCCATTACCCGCGGATGCCGGATGTTCAAATCCACGGCGGAACTCGCCCTGATGCAAACGGCGAACGATATCACCCTCACCGCCTATCGCCATATCTATCCAAAGATCGAGGCCGGGATGACCCGCCACGATATCTCCGCCTTGATGAACAAGGCCACAACCGCGCTTGGTGGGTCGGTTGAATTTTCTCTTGTTCTTGTTGGGCCGTCCAGCGCCTATCCGCATGGCAGCGACATCGAGTACGAAGTGAAAGAAGGACAGGTCATTCTCATGGATTGCGGCTGTAGCGTGCATGACTATGAATCCGATATTTCCCGCACGTGGGTGATGGGAGACGCCAGCAAAGAGCAGCGCGACGTCTGGAACACGGTCAAGCGAGGACAGGAATTGGCTCTGGAAACCGCCACACTTGGCACGCCCGCCGGGCGCGTAGATGACGTGGTGCGCAAATATTATGACAGCCTCGGATATGGCCCCGATTACGCTGCGCCGGGGCTTACCCACCGATTGGGCCACGGCATCGGCATGGACGGGCATGAACCTGTTAATTTCGTGCGCGGGGAAACCACCGAGCTTGCCCCCGGCATGTGTTTCTCTAATGAACCAGGCCTCTATCTACCCGGCAAATTCGGCGTCCGTCTGGAAGACTGTCTCTATATGGGCGCGGACGGGCCGGTCCTCTTCTCGCCGCTCTCAAAGTCTATTGACGATCCATTTGGGGTTTAGCTTACGCCGCTCTCCGATAACCTTTTCAGGCGCTCGGCTCTTTGATTTCTTTTTCGTCAAGCTTTAGGGTTTTCCCTAACAGCCCTGCGGAGAACCCCTGAACAATCAAAGAGACGACGACGATGACGAAGACGGTGTTGAAGAAGGTGGGAGTCACGGGCCCCGGCGTTACCACCGGATAGATCGCAAGCAGAATCGGCACCGCACCTCTCAGGCCAACCCAGCTCAAAAAGATGAGTTCGCGAACCTTAAACTTCAGAGCGCCAACGCCTAGGAAAACAGCAATTGGCCGAGCGACAAAGGTCAGTACGGCCGCGCAGATTAAGGCGGGGACCAAGGTACCCGGTAGATCGCTCGGCGTGACAAGTAAGCCCAAAATCAAGAACAATAAAATCTGGCTGAGCCACTGCATACCTTCACTGAAGTTGGCGATGCGAACCAAAGGTATTTTCAGTGTATTTCGAAGGACGATACCCGCAATATAAATGGCGAGGAACCCGGACCCTCCGACGAGGCTTGTCAGAGAAAAGGTTAGCATGCCGCCGGCAAGCGCCAAAATAGGATAAGTCCCTGTTGGCATTCTTAGACGATTTAGTAGCTCGCTCAGCAAACGTCCGCCGATTAGGCCCCCAATAGCCCCAAACCCAACTTGCGCGATGACTAATCCTACATAAGGCAACCAGTCGATCGATTGGCCTTGCATCGTGGTATTGACGATGGCCGTCATAACGACCGTCAGAAAGATCGCCGCCGGATCGTTAAAACCGGACTCCAGCAGGAGTGTGTTTTTAACCCGGGACGGAATTTTGAGGCCTCCCTGCTTGATCAGCATGAAGGTTGCAGCGGCGTCGGTCGGCGCCACGACAGCGCCGAGCAAAAAGGCCAGCATCAAAGGCATATCAAGAAAGTAGTGCGCGACGCCGCCTACGATTGCGGCTGTGATCAAAACGCCAGGAAAGGCCAGAATCAAGGCGGGAATACCGGATGATCGGAACACGCCTTTATTAGTCTCGATACCCCCGGCGAAAAGAATCACGGCCAGCGCAATACTTCCCATGTCATAGGCGAGATTGAAGTTGTCGAATATAAGCCCGCCAATTCCTTCATCACCCGCCAACATTCCGACGCCCAGTACCACGACCAAAAGCGGCGTGCCGGATTTCCGGGCCAAAGGAAATAGGGCAAGGCAAATAAGGACTGAAAAGCTTATGAGCGCGATGAGAGGGTACATAGGTCTTTCATTTCATAGATATCGCAAAGTCCCGAGTCTAATTATAATATATCTGCCTACTTTCTACACTCCCAGCCGTAATAAGCATAATGGCACACAAAAAATCGACACTGCCTTCTAAAGTTTGCGCCGCATGTGGCCGGCCCTTTAGCTGGCGAAAGAAATGGGAAAGGGATTGGGAATTCGTTCGGTTCTGTTCCGAGCGGTGCCGACGAAATAAACCAAATGGCTAAATTTAAGACTAAGGGCTTAAAATGATTTTATCGAGTATGGGCGACAATCTACGTGCGATTGTTATTGGGTCGAGCGGCGGAATTGGCGGGGCGTTTATCGACGCGCTTAGTCAATCCGATCAGGTCTCCAAAATCTACGCTCTGTCTCGCCAAGGTAAATCCCACCCGTCCTCGAAAGTCGACAATCTGACCTTTGACCTGAGTTCCGAAGACAGCTTGCAGGCGGCCGCGGAAAGCTTGCGAGAGCTAGATAAGTTTGACCTGATTATTGTCGCAACAGGCCTTCTCCAGGGGGGCGGAATTTCGCCTGAGAAATCTATTCGGGATTTGTCTTATGAAGGATTAGAGAAAAGTTTTCTCGTAAACGCCATTGGTCCGGCCATGACGGCCCGCTATTTTCTTCCCTTGCTCAGAGACGATAGGAAATCGGTTTTCACCGCTCTCTCGGCGCGCGTCGGCAGTATCTCCGACAACCGTATTGGGGGATGGTATGGTTATCGCGCCTCGAAAGCCGCGCTCAATATGATCTTGAAAACGCTCTCTATCGAATTTGGACGGCGGCACAAACAGGCCGTCATTTTAGGGCTTCACCCCGGAACCGTCGACACAAAGCTGTCCGAACCTTTTCAAGGCAATGTACCGGACGGAAAGCTTTTCACGCCGGACTATTCCGTCGAAAAACTTCTCGACGTTATCGATAAAGTGGACGCGAAGGATTCCGGAAAGCTATTCGACTGGGCCGGAGAAGAGATCGCGTTCTAGACGTCCGGACAGATATTGCGCCGCGAAATGTTTGGTCAGATCAGCCTTTTCTTCAAGCGCCGTTTCGTCCAACGCCCGAACAAGATTTCGCAAGGCTCCGACCTCGCGGTCTTGATAGCGCAAAAGATAGTCCACCAGATCCTTGGTCACGACCCGTCCGCGATTCTGGAATAATTGCCGCAATATTGGCTCCAACACTTCATCATCATAATCATCCATTACCATGACGGGCGTGTTGGAAAGCCGGGACCGCAAATCGGGCATCTCAACTCCCCACTCCTCTATCGGTTTACGAGAGGTGAGAAGAAGTCCGGAGACCTCTCCGTTTAGGGCTAGATTCATTTTCGCGAAAAGGTCGGTCTCGGTCACCTTATCCGCATCGTCCATCAAAATCCCGCAGCTAAGGGATTGCCAAGCTTCGCCCAGATGCGTCTTGCCAGTCCCTTCAGGCCCTAAAAGCAATAATATCGGCGCCGGCCAATCGGGCCAGGCCCGCAACGCGGTCACGGCGATACGATTGCTGTCGGTGACGATAAAGCTTTCAAACCCGCTTGCGGGTTCGGGGCTAAGCTCAAGAGGAATTTGAGTGTCGGGTTTACCGATCACCGTCTAACGACCGGAACGTGTCAGAACGACGCCCATCTCTCTGTCTTCGCGCACATCCACGCCCTTGAAAGATAGCTCGCGCGTCAGGCGGTCCATATCTCCGGCATATGTCAGGGTCATCAAAGCTCCGTCCTTTGACATAGCATCCAAACGGGCATCCTGAATTTGCGCGGATCCATCAATGGCGGTCTTCAGCGCCTGCCAGTCCGCCAAAGAGTCGTAGAGTACAGACACAGACATGCTCTCCGCCTGCCCGGCTAAGACGGCTGTATCAGCTTTCCACTCGCGCTCCAGACGGGTCACGAGCTGATATTCAGGATTTGCTCCGGACACTACGAACTCATTTGTATCGCCGCTGTCCAAAGCAATATCGGTGACGCGAATGCCGCCGCCCGTATAGTTAGCAATCAGAATTTGTTCCACGCCCGCTACTCGTCCCAAGTTCCGAAGTCGGTCAATATCGCTAGCAATAGACGGGGTTAAAGCCGACAGTCCTAGTGAGGAAATCTGATCCGCGGGCAAGGCGCGAATAGGAGTCAGAGCGTTCACATAACGGTTCTCGCTCCAAGCCTCATAAACATCCCCTCTGGGATTGAGTCCGCCGCCCAGAAAAGGAAGAACCAATCGCTCTCTCGATTGGGACGTAATCATGGTCAGGCCGGCGCTGTTCAAATAAGTTTGCACATCCCGCGGTTTGAAAGCGACGGTAATGTCCCCAAGATAACGGTTGGAGGAGCGTCGCTCATTAGAAATTTCGAGAGCGCGAATCATGCGGGCCGCGCTGTCTGCACTCAGAGGCGGTAAAGGATTGGTCTGTCTTTCACTTTGCAGTGTCAAACGCTCCATCAGACGTCTTGCCGCCTCAGACTGCCCTTCTCGTATGGCAATTGTTTGGGCTTCAATGGCGCTGCTGCCTCTGGCGTCTACGGGCACGCCCGCAATCGTAAAGGGGTCCGCGGCCCGAGCCGACAATACCAGCCCAAAAAATAGAAAAAGCGATAGCAAAAAGCGTGTCATAATAATCCTCTTGGGCTTTGTCGGGAGATACCGTGCTTTTTCCCACTTTAAAAGCCATGATATGCACTCTCTGTCTATGTCCTTTGGGGCAAAATTAAGTTAGAGACCCTTGAATTTTTAATGAGAATCCGTTTCTAAGCGGCAAACCAGACAGAGCTTACCCATGCCAGATAGCAATTCCGATACTCAAAAAGGCCTCAGCTATTCCGATGCTGGCGTAAATATTGACGAGGGCGACCGCTTGGTGGATGCCATCAAACCTTTGGCGAAATCCACCCGCCGTCCGGGCGCGGACGCGGCTCTCGGCGGATTTGGCGGCGCCTTTGATTTGAAAGCCGCCGGGTTCAAGGACCCTGTTTTGATATCAGGAACGGACGGCGTCGGGACAAAGCTCCGTATCGCGATTGATACAGGCAAGCTTGATACGGTCGGCATTGATCTCGTGGCCATGTGCGTCAATGACGTCTTGGCGCAAGGCGCGGAACCTCTCTTCTTTCTCGATTATTTTGCGACGGGCCGCCTGGATACGTCCAAAGCCAAAGACGTTGTGTCAGGAATTGCCGAAGGCTGCCGCCAAGCAGGCGCGGCGCTGATTGGGGGCGAAACAGCCGAAATGCCCGGCATGTATGATGGTGATGATTTCGATTTGGCCGGTTTTGTCGTTGGCGCCGTAGAACGCGACTCAATCCTGCCGCGCCATCAGGACATGGCCGCCGGAGACATTTTGATCGGTGTCGCCTCTTCCGGGCCTCACTCCAACGGCTACTCTCTCATTCGTAAAGTCGTTGAGGTTTCAGGCCTATCCTGGGAGGCGCCTTCCCCTTTTGCCAAAGGTCAAAGCTTGGGCGAATCCCTCATGGCGCCCACAAAGATTTACATCAAATCCATCCTACCGCTAATTGAGGACGAACTGGTCAGCGGTTTGGCCCATATCACCGGCGGTGGTCTGACTGATAACACGCCGCGTATGCTGCCTGACACCCTCACCCCCGACTTTGATTTTGACGCTTGGCCTCGACCAGAAGTCTTTAAATGGCTCCAGGAAACAGGCCAAATTGCCGAAGAGGAAATGCGGCGCGCCTTTAATTGCGGCATTGGTCTCGTTCTATGCGTGAAACAGGATAACGAAGCCAAGGTTCTGTCTGCCTTGAAAGAGAGCGGCGAAACAGCCTGGACCATCGGAACGCTCAAAGCGGCCTGAACATGGCGGCCCAAAAAGTCAAAACAGCTATTCTGATTTCAGGCCGCGGCTCCAATATGGTTGCGCTCGTCGAAGCGGCGCAGCTCGAAACCTTTCCGGCGGAAATTGTCGGCGTTATCTCTAATCGGCCGGACGCCGCCGGGCTGGATAAAGCCAGAGCGTTGAATGTCTCGACGGCTACGATTGATCATAAAGATTACGAAACACGCGAGACGTTCGAGCAGGCCTTGCATGAGCAATTGCAATCCCTGCAGGCTGAACTGGTCTGCTGCGCGGGGTTTATGCGCGTCCTGACCCCGTGGTTCGTTTCTAAATGGAAAGACAGGCTGATTAATATTCATCCGTCCCTCCTGCCGAAATATAAAGGGTTAAAGACGCATCAGCGCGCAATCGATGCCGGCGATACTAAAACAGGATGCTCCGTCCACTGGGTAACTGAGGATCTTGATGCAGGCGCAGTCATTTTGCAGGAGTCTGTGGCTATAACCCCCAGTGATACCGCCGATCTCCTGGCAGCGCGGCTACTGCCGATTGAGCTGTCTCTTTATCCCAAAGCCCTCAGCAAAGTTGCGAAACAGATACAAAGCCGCGTCTGACCGAAGGACCAAGGACTTAACCTAAAATTGACCTTTTTCACAATTTGAGCGGCTCCATACTTTGTTAATCATAAACCCTAAGTCCCTCTAAACCCCTACCATGCTATGTCCTATCCTCGTGTAGGGGGTATTGCGACTTTCGCGCTGCCTACACATAAAAATTAGGGTGTGGATTATGGGGACTGAAAATAAAAAGAACGCTCTCTTCCATCGGTTTAACCGGGATGAGAGAGGGAATATGGGGCTGATGATGGCCTTGAGCACGGTGGTCATTTTGAGCGCCGTCGGCGCGGCTGTCGACTTCTCTGTCGTCTCAAATGCTGATTCCAAAGCACAAACAATCGCCGATAGCAGCGCCTTGGCTGCAGCGATTCATGTTAAGAATCACGGGAGCCAACCCTCTAGCAAATCTGAAGGTCCCTATGGGACATATACAGCTAAAGAGCTTGGGTATGAGGTTCCCGGCTGGGTTATCGACGGCGCCGAGGGCATGAAAGTTGACGTGACGTATGACGACAATGCTAAAGAAGCCAAAGTCGTCGTCAGCGGCAAAACGCTCCCGACCTTTGCTCAGCTTATGGGGCACGACTATCTGCCGTTTAGCGCAGAAACCACTGTGAAATATTACGATGTCGAATTGAAAGACCCGGCCTCTATCGCGCTTGTTCTAGATAACTCCGGTTCAATGGCCTGGGACGACAAACCTATTATTTTCCGAAATAACGGGTCTTATTATACCCCGTCCGATGCTGTACCCAGAATCGATGCGCTTAAGACAAGTGCCAAAAACTTTATGACCAGCTTAGACAATCTCGTCGGAGATCAGGGCCTCACACAAATTGGCAACCGCGTCTTACGAACCGGTATGCTTGCCTATAACTATCAAACCATCAATACTCGGACCGTCCACATGAAATGGGGGACTTTGAGTAACGGGAACATCAACTCGATGAAGGCCTCAGGCGGAACGAACTCGGCCCCGCCTATGGATACCGCAAGTACTTGGATGAGCTTGGAAGACGCTGTCCACAGGCTTGAACATGGTAAGAGCCCGCTCAAATTCGTAATTTTCATGACGGACGGTGTGAATACCTCCGGTAATACGGGATGGGTCCCGGATGACACCACCGGATATTGGCGCAAATGGAGCTGTAGCTGGTGGAATTGTAGCTATAATTATTATTCGGAAAGAGACTACCCAACCTACAACTTTGCTGCAAACGGGTTTGAAGAAGGTGAAAACAGACTTCTGTCGAATGATGAAACCCTCGCCGATTGCCAAAGAATGAAAGATGCCGGCGTGAAAGTTTACACAATCGGTTTCGCGCTCGAGTCGGGGTGGTACGAAGAAAACACCTATTCCAATGGCAGTATGCAATATGAATTCATTGACGAGGATACGACAAATAGCGCTTACGCTTTCTTGCAAGGCTGCGCGTCCAGTCCGAAGGAATTCGTGAAAGCGGAAAACGCTGAAAGCCTGGAAAAAGCGTTCGAAACGATCGGCAATGATATCGTTCAGGAAATCATCCGTATTTCAAACTAGGAATTTGCTCACGCAGTGCAAAGAAAAAGGCCGGGTCAAAAACCCGGCCTTTTTTATTCTGGGTATGTCAAATTGACTTAGCCAACGATTTCATCGTCAGAGAAGAAGAACGGAATTTCTTCTGCAGCAGTTTCAGGCGCGTCAGAGCCGTGAACCGTATTGGCATCAATGCTCTCAGCGAATTCAGCACGGATAGTTCCGGCGTCAGCTTCTTTCGGGTTAGTTGCACCCATGACTTCGCGGTATTTTGCAATCGCGTCTTCGCCTTCCAAAACCTGAACGACAACAGGGCCGGAGGTCATGAACTCGACAAGGTCGTTGTAGAATGGACGTTCTTTGTGGACGCCGTAAAATTCACCGGCTTGCTCTTTAGAAAGCTGAATACGTTTCTGGGCGATAATGCGAAGACCGGCGTCTTCGATTTTAGCGTTTACCTTACCGGTGATGTTGCGTTTTGTGGCGTCAGGTTTGACGATTGAGAATGTACGTTGGACGGCCATTTTGGGGCACTCCTTTATGGGATTAATCTTGGCGCACCCGTTAATGCGCGTTTCCCTTTATGTAAAGCCGTGTTAGCTGTGGCCCAGCTTTTTAAGTCTTAATTTAAATCCGATTCATGCTTCATATAAACGATCTCACCTACCGCATTGAAGGCCGCCCGCTGTTTCAGCAAGCGACTCTGGCCATAAATGAGGGCGATAAAGTCGGTCTGGTCGGCCGGAACGGAACGGGGAAATCCACCCTCTTTCGTTTGATCAAGGGCGAGATCAGTCTCGATGACGGCAGCATTTCCCTGCGCCGCAACATGAAGCTAGGCGTGGTTGATCAGGAAGTGCCGAGCGGGCCGCAAACTCTTTTACAGACTGTTCTGGACGCGGACAAAGAACGCTCGGAGCTGCTTGCCGAAGCCGAGACGGCCAAAGACCCGCTGCGTATCGCCGCCATCCACACGCGGCTCGGCGATATAGAGGCTTACTCCGCCGAAGCGCGCGCCGGCGCAATCCTGTCAGGGCTGGGATTTGACGGCGAGGATCAGCTCCGTCCCTGCTCTGACTTTTCCGGCGGCTGGCGGATGCGCGTTGCTTTGGCCGCCATGCTGTTCGCGCGGCCCGATATGCTCTTGCTAGACGAGCCGACCAACTATCTCGACGTCGAAGGGGCGGTCTGGCTCGAGTCTCATATCCGGAAATATCCCGGAACGGCTTTCATGATCTCCCATGATAGAGATTTTTTAAACCGAGCTGTCACCCATATCGCGCACCTACGCGGCGGAAAGCTCTTTTCCTATTCGGGCGGGTATGACGAATTTGAGCGCCAGCTCGCCGAGCAAAACCGCCTCAACATGGCGATGATGGCCAAGCAAGAAGATGAACGCCGCCATCTCGAAGCCTTCGTTAATCGCTTCCGGGCGCAGGCGTCGAAAGCCAAACAGGCCCAAAGCCGGATGAAACGGCTCGAGAAAATGCAGCCTATTGCGACAATCATCAGCGACCCGATTGCTCCGATCAGCCTGCCCGGTCCGGAACGGAGCCTCTCACCGCCCATCATAAAGTTCAATGAGGTGAGGCTGGGTTATGATGACGTCACAGTCCTTCGCGGTCTAAATCAACGCATTGACCACGATGACCGTATAGGGCTTCTCGGTAAGAACGGTCAGGGGAAGTCCACCTTCGCCAAAGCCGTGATGGGGCTTTTGGACGCGCAAGAAGGCTATATTAAAAGCCATAAAAAGCTGGAAATCGGCTATTTCGCCCAACACCAAGTCGACGCTCTCAATCCCAATCATTCGGCCTATGACCACGTTCTGGAGTTGATGCCGGATCACACCGAAGCCGAGCGGCGCGCGCGCCTTGCCTCATTCGGTTTGGGGTTTGAAAAATCAGAAACAAAGGCCGGAGACCTCTCCGGCGGAGAGAAAGCGCGACTTTTATTCTCGCTTATTGGCTTTCACAACCCGCATTTGCTAGTTCTGGACGAGCCGACAAACAATCTGGATATCGATAGCCGCGCAGAGCTGATGCGCTCGCTGAACGCTTATAACGGCGCGGTTCTGCTGATTTCCCATGACAGATCCTTGCTGGAAACCGTCGTCGACCGGCTCTGGCTCGTTGATAAAGGGACAGTGACGACGTTTGAGGGGTCGCTGGAGGATTACCGCGCGCTACAACTCGAAAAAGAACGCAAAGACAAAAACGCTTCTTCCGGCGAGGATGAACGGAAAGTCGCCCGCCGACGCGCCGCCGAAGCCCGAACCAAAATTGCCCCGCTGAAGAAGGCCGCCGAAGCCCTCGAAAAACAAATCGAAGCGACCCAAGCCAAGATGAGAGCGACAGACAAAGCTCTGTCGGTCGAGGGCCTGTATAACAAGGATCCTGAAATGGCGATCCAGCTCTCCCAAAACCGCGCGGATCTGGAACGCACGCTCGAAGCTCTGGAAATGGACTGGCTCGATGCGTTGGAAGTCTATGAACAGGCCCACCGCGCCGAAGGCCTCGGCGACCTCGAATGAGGACGCGGGCGCCCCTCTCCGCTCTGTAAAGGCTGTATAAACCAATCTCTGTTATGGAAGGGAGTCTCTGAAACCGAATCCGAGATATTGACGTGATCCTTTTGAAAAAGACCATAATGCGGGAGACAGAGGCACGCGGCCTTATGACCCTCATGACCGGGCTCATCAAAAGCTATGGCCCGCCTAAGGCGCCAAAGGTTCCCTCGCCGCTTCGTCCCGCGCCCCAGCTGTCTGACGTTTTCAAATCCGACTTTAACTCACAGCCCATTTCGGACTGGGCCGAAGGCGTATTCACGCAATTAAAATGTGATCTCGGGATGGAAAACTGGCCGATTGGGCTTCAAAGCGGACCCGGCGCACCGACCTCTCCAAAGAATATTGCGCCCACAACCCCCGCACAATACAGCCTCATCCAGCCCTATTTTGAGAGCCGCACCCCTGGGACGACAATGGAATTTGACCCAGAGCGATGCCACGTTCCGGGCTATTTCGCCGCCGCCAGCATATTGACCCTTTCTGAATTGAAATGGAGAGCGAGCGGCGCCGCCGAGCTAACGCGCCCCGCGCAAGAGGCAGTGATGACACTAACGAGCGCCGCTTATAGCGGCCAAGGGTTTCACCTTCTGCCCCTCAAAAGGCGCGTTCGAAATCAACTAGCCTCCAAAAAGTCCAACTCACCCCTCAATAAGGCGAAAGTCCAAAACACGCTCCTATTTACCGCCTGTTTGGGCCTGCGCGCGCTTAACCGCTCCCCGGAACAAATCATTGCCGCCTATGGCTGCCTCGTGTCGCCCAAGGTGAGACAAAAAATCCGGCTGACTTGTGAGCAAATTGACAGTTTCGAGGCCGAGTTGGACTTGCTGCAAAAGCTCTCGACCCCCCGGCAGAGTAGCCCCCTTGAGAAGAGACACGCACACGTTGCTTAGGCCTCCGGCCTAACCGCAATTTATCGTTTGCACATAGCCTTCTTCGTCCAGCTCTATCGTCAGGCGGTCTTCGTCAGGCGGCCCCAACGCAATCCGGTCATCGACGGTTCGAATAGACGGCGCGTAGAGAGATTGTTGAGGCAAATATTCCCGAACTTCCAGAAAGGGCGGATCCTCATCAATTCCCGGAACGAAGCTGTCATCGGTATATTCTAGGGTCGCCGGCTTAATTACGCGCTTAGTGCCCGGCAGGCCCGCAATGAAAATCGCGCCTTCATGCTGGCCCAAAAGCCTCTGAAACAGCTGTGACTGACAGGCATCCACCGCTTGGAGGCGCGGCGTCGGGCTTGGGTTGAGATAGGCCGGCCGAACATATTGCCCCTGCCCCGGACGAGGCTGTTGCACCGGATAAGCATTATAGGGCGTGCCCAAAGGGCCAGACGCACAGGCGGACAGACCGATAAGAGAGGAGGAGATTATGAGAGAACGGAGAATCACGCGCCTATGCTCGCGGATAAGGCTTTACACTTGGTTAACCATGATGGGGTTGGGGGTTGGGATAGGTAGGCCGAACCTATTGCCCCTTCCTCGGCCGCGGGGTGCACCAGATAGGCGTTATAGGCCGCGCCGACATGGTCAGAAGCGCAGGCGGATAGTTTAAAAAGGGTAGAGGCAAGGATGAAAGCTCGAAGTATTCGCGGGTATGGTTTGACGCTTGGTTGATCACGAATGGTTTGGCGGGGGATTACATATGGGCCTGAATGCACAAACATCAGGTTTTATAACTACTAAGTATTACCGTTGAGGAGCATGCTAGTAAGCCTAGATATAAGTAATTAATTTAAATTAATTTTTAAAACATCCTTAAAATTATTTTTCGCCCTGACCCATTCGCCTCCAAAGGAGCCGTTGCGTTTATTAAAGTTAGTGCAGTCGTCAGCGACTTCCAACATAGTAGTAAATATAAATTTACAGCAATTGATAAATGCGACTTCAGCCTGTCCGGGATAAGCAAAGTCTAGACGATACTGGCTTGGAACCTTTATCTGATGATCTGGAAAATTTTTTTTCCACCCACTTCGAGAAGATGCAGGAAACCAAGCTTCCATTCCATGACGGTAGTTTATATCGTTCCTAACGCGTGATAACCACTGATGCTCGTGGGAGCGGTTAAACTTTAGAATTAATTTTAGTTGGGTGAAGGCCGAAAGAAAGTCTGGGTACCATACAGTATTTTCCTGTACACCATATCCTTCTAAGTATTGCAATATTTCTACAAATTTTGACCAAAAGTATTGATGCGAACCCATTTTTCCTACGTACTGGTTTAGAATTAGACTAGTTCCAGGCCGCCTGACATCCCTTGCGTCCAAAAGAAATTGCCCTCCGTCTATTGCGTTCCAATTTGCAGAGTAATTGGAAGCAACTGTCTTTAAATCTCTCATCTCGTTGCGATCAATATAGCAGGAATGGAATCCTGCTATTCTCATTAGAAATTGAGCTGCGTAGAACGCAGAGTAATACAAGGAAATGCAGGCCCACGCTTGCGATTTACCGTTTTTCGCGCTCGTAAGTGCCGAAATATAGCTTTCCACGGAAGAGTGAGCAAATCGAGCTAAATCCCCGCACACATAACTATAGAAATCATCAAGAACAATATTTTCGAGGCTTGCTTGCTTATTTTGAAATTGGGAAGGAACGTAGCTGGATTGTCTCATCCATAACTTCACTCCGCCTTTAGTGATGCTCGTCTTAAAGTCCTGCGCAGCGACCCGAGAGGAGAACGCTTTTGAAAAATTTTCCATACTTATATAGAAATTTTACGTTTAAATCTCTCTTCCAAATACTCAGCCAGAGCTTTAGCACTGGTGCCAGGCTTTTCTAATTTGGCCTTTGGCATCTTAACGAAAACAGGCGCGATCACAGACGAAAAGTTGGCGATAGTATATTTACCAAATCGATCTTGTACCCGCATGGCGACCGTTGGAAAAAAAATCATGAAGGCCTTAAAGACAACTGCTTTGGTGATTACTTCCCGAGCAACTTTTCCATCCAGCTCCTCTTGTATAGCTCCTATGTACGCGTTCAATATACTGAATATCTCATCAGTTGATCTTGTTGAAAATGCATCCAGCAATGGTTTCACAGCCCCATTAAAGGTTACTCGCGAAATTTTACCTGTTTTATTGTCAGATGCAGAAGTCAAACCCTTAAGTGAGCTTTTTGGAGACTGATCAAAGATATCGAAAATATCCTTAAGCTGAGCTTCGGTTTCATCCTCAGTTTCTGCAAGTCTTTTAATATCAAGCAGTAGCGAGGCGGGAACAGGCTTTTGTTTCGTGTTGATATCAATGAAAAGTCTCGCTTCATCCCTGCGCTTTAAATCATTATAAATCACAACTGGTACGCGCATTTTAGTTTTGGCCATTGAAAACCCATAGACACGGTGCTGCCCATCTAAAATTAGGAAGGCGCCCGGAGAGTCGTTAAACTCAATAGTTTTGCCCTTTCCTACAATTGTAACTTCTGCAGCAGGCTGTGCGGATAAAACGATCGAATTTGGTACTGAAGCCCCGCTATCAATATAGTCAGCGATTTCCAGAGCTCTTTTTTTGTTCAACTCCCTTTGAAAGCCTTTTATCGGATCTTCTAGCCTATTGGTCACTGCGCAAGTGCGGGCCAAGACGTCGGTAGGAATTGTAAGTGTATAGAATATGTTATTGCCTTGAGCTACACGGCTTACACTGTATCTGAGCCTTTTTTCATCATTCACTTTAGCAGTAGTTTTTTTTAATTCCACAACGCTATCCTTCTTATTAATCCATTATGCATTGCAATCAGCCTTAAACCAATTCTTTAACGCTGACTACTACGTGTCCTTAGATGGATTACAAGAACAAGTCTTGTAATGACGGGCTACTAAGAGTGGTTTTGCAACTCAATCCGCTCTTATCGTTCTAAAAACTTCAACCTTCTCAGCCTCTTACAAAAAATCCGAGAGCTTGATCCTCACTCTCCCATTTGCCCTTATATTTAAACTCGTTCTTCTGAACACAGGACAGGTGAGACGTCATCACTGGTTCGGGGGACGGCGAGGTTGAGCATCTGCCTGTTGACGCGGGCGGACGGTGCCGGGCCTGCCATGAGTGTGAGCCTGCCGTACCGTGCAGTGTCGGGCTGAGATAAACCCGGTGAGCGCGACTGTCGGAGAAACAAGAGGCCGCTCTGGTATAAAATCGCTGCCGTGGGGTTTGCCGCCTTACGAAACAGCTTTATATTTTCGGTCTCCGGTAGGGAGGCTGACCCCGCGGGCTGTCCTTTTATATTGGAAGCCATGAAACGCTCGACCCGAGATGGCGAGTTGGACGAAAGGCTTGAGCGATGCAAACTTCATATTTTCCTGTCATTCCGCACGCAGCGAAGCGGAGATGCGGAAGTTCGACAGGAAAAGAGCCTTTGTTGACACATTTTACAAACTTTCGGTCTTCCGCATCTGCGGCCTGTCGGCCTTGTGCGGAATGACAGGGAGAAGCTGATATCGAATGTCCCGCAAAAATCTCAATCGACGACATCTTAATTTTCTCGCTCGCGAGAGCTTGGCGCGGGCGCGTCAGTTACAAGACGCCGCCCAGGCACTACGTCGCCGCACACGCGGAAAAGCTGAAGCTCGCCGCGTCTCATCCGCCAGGGCTGTCGCCGCCAAACGGGCTCCCGCTGAAACAATACAAGCTGAAGCGAAAGAGGCTGAAACAATACAAAGTGAGCCGCCCGCCCGGAGCCGCTCTGCCAGTCTTAACGCCCTGCCCTCCCCAACCCTCCACATGAAACGCGCCGCCGCGCCGCTTCCGCCGCTAAGTCCCATCCACGCAAACTCCAAAGGTCTAGCCTTGCGACAGGAAGTTTCAGAAAAAGTCCGTCAGTTTCTGACGACGCTTTCGATAACACCTCGCCCTGATCGCGAGGCTGGTTATATCTCGACTTGGAATCGAACTTTGCCGGGGCTGGGCCTAACCCCAGAGCGGCTCACGGCGTTTCGCGAGACACCTCCGGGCCCGGGGGTTTTGGTCGAGGCCGTTTTGGCGGGGAAAGGCGCAACATTGGGGCCGCCAAATAGCGGGAGCCCACTATGATTCTGTCGCAATTGTCGTTATGAGCCAGCCCCTATGAAAGAATCCCCTGCAAATCCTTGGCGCGCGACCGCCCTGACCCTGTTTCCGGACGCTTTTCCGGGCGTTTTGGGCGCCTCTATCATTGGCGGAGCTGAAAAAAGCGGAATTTGGCAGTTAGAGACAGTGGACATTCGAAATTTTTCCACTAATAGACACCGCACTGTCGATGATACCCCTGCTGGGGGCGGTCCGGGCATGGTTTTAAAGCCAGATGTTGCGGATGCGGCGATTGACAGTGTGGCCCGAAATGGCCGACCGCTTATCTATTTGACCCCCCGGGGCAAGCCTTTGACGCAGAAACGCGTTAGGCAGCTTTCCTCTGGCCCGGGTCTTATTGTGTTTTGCGGTCGGTTTGAGGGGCTCGACCAAAGGGTGATAGAAGCCCGCCAAATGGAAGAGATTTCCATCGGCGACTTCATATTGGCCGGCGGAGAGGTCGCGGCGCAAGCCATGATCGAAGCCTGTGTAAGATTGCTGCCCGGAGTATTGGGCGCGTCGGAAAGCGCAGACGAGGAAAGTTTTGAAACGGGCTTGTTGGAGTATCCGCTCTATACCAAGCCCCGGGAGTGGAAAGACCGGGCTATCCCGGACGTGTTGTTAAGCGGCGATCACGGAAAGATCGCAAAATGGCGGCGCGACAAACAAATAGAGATTACAAAGGCTCGCCGACCGGACATATGGGAAACATATGTCGGAGACGATGCCAAAAAAGGAGACGGTCATGAACGTGATTGAAAAACTAAACAAAGCTGAACAAGAGCGCCTGCTCTCCGAAGGCAAAACTATTCCTGATTTTTCTGCTGGTGATACACTTGTTGTTCAAGTGCGTATTACTGAGGGCACACGGACACGTCTTCAGGCTTTTGAAGGTGTCTGCATTTCGCGCTCCGGACCGGGTCTGCAAGAGAGCTTCACAGTTCGTAAAATCAGCTATGGCGAAGGCGTAGAGCGCGTTTTCCCGCTTTACTCCCCTCTCGTCGAAGAGATCGAAGTTAAACGCCGCGGTAAAGTCCGTCGCGCCAAGCTATACTTCCTACGTGAGCGCCGCGGGAAGTCTGCGCGTATTACAGAGCGTACAACCGGCCGGAACATGAAAAAGGCCGAAGCCAAAAAGTAAGCGCCTCGCATATCAAGATAATAAAAAACCGCCTCAGTGAAGGCGGTTTTTTTGTGGGTCTAAGGTATTTCCGAAAAGGGTCTCAAAACCCGCTCAACAATGCCAACATGTCTCCAACTGTCCCATGCCAATCGGGCCACCAGGCGGGAGCGGTTTGGACTCCGTCACTTCCGGCGCCGCCGGAGCGGATTTGTTGAGGTGCTCCTCAATACGCGTGACAAGCCAGTCTCCATGCCCTGACCCGTTTTTGCTGAGACCGTCCTGCAAACGGCGAAGCATCGCATCAGTGCGGGCCTTTATGCCTGGGCTCACATCGCTATTGCTAAGGTCCATCAGGGAGAAGACGTAGCGCGCTTGTACCACTTTGGCGATCTCGCCCGTGCGGTCACGCGCTGCGGGTTTCATGACGGCGTCCTCAATAGTTCGCATCATTTCTGTGAAACCAAGTTGAGAGGAATCCCGGCGATTAAACTCCACCAGACGGGCGGCGCGCCTTGGATCCAGTAGCACATCGAATGTCATTGCCGCAGCTGTGTCGGCAGCGCTGCTAATGTCGAAAGCCGGATAAGCCGTGCGCTCAAACAATTCGCGGTCGCTATCGGCAATAGAATAGCTCGCGAGCGAAGGCCCTAACAAGGCAAGCGTTTCGTCTTTCAAATCGAGCATAGCCGGATCAAGCGTTTTCAAAAGCGCGTCCAGAGCCTCCCTTTGACGGTCTGCTCCCACTACTTCCATAACCGCCTGCCCATCCCCTTTCAGACCATAATTGAAAGAAACGCCCCCAATAAGCTTGCCTGCCGCCGCTGTTTGATAACGGTGATAAAGGTAAATCGGGACGATGACTTTATTCAGGTCAGAAACAGGCTGCCCGTCCTGAATATTGCGAAGACCGAAATTATCCAGCGCAATGCGGCGCACGGCTAATGTTTCGTTCAAAGCATTCACAGGGTTGGCCCCGTTGTCCCAAATATTGCCCAATGGGTGCGCTGTCCCGACAGCACGGGCATCCGTATCTGCAACATATACGAGGCCTTTCAAAAGCGCGTCCTGCACGAGCTCGTCGCGTTGAGAAAGCGTCATATCCCCATAGAGCCAAGTGGCGGCAAATTTATCCCAAACACCGACCCCTACCCCGTAGACCTTTGAAAAATCGAGCTGACCATTCGGGACGCGTACATCCGGCGCCGGATAATCCATGACAGACCCTTTACCATAAGTGCTAGCCGCAAAGTTATGGGCAAATCCAAGCGAGTGACCCACTTCGTGAGCGGAAAGCTGCCGAATGCGGGCGAGAGCAAGCTCAACAGGGTCGTCCATATCGCCGCTATCTGTTTTTGCTACGCCCGCTAAACCTTCAAAAATCATACGGTCCTGGCGCACCCGGAGTGAGCCAAGGTTGACGTGCCCTTTGATCATCTCGCCCGTACGCGGGTCTGACACACCCCCGCCATAAGACCAGCCCCGCGTTTGCCGGTGGACCCATTGTACAACATTATACCGAATATCGAGAGGGTGAGCGTCCTCAGGCAAGACTTCAACGCGGTATCCATTTTTATAACCCGCGGCGTCGAATGCATCTTCCCACCATCGGGCCCCTTCAATCAGAGCCGAGCGAATAGGCTCGGGCGCCCCGCTATCGATGTAAAAGACGATCGGCTTTACAACTTCTCCCAACTCATTTTTTTCGAGCCGATAACGACGCGCAAAACGTGTTTCGATCGGTTCGGACAAAGCAGCGCTGTAATCATAATGAACTTCTTCTATCGCTCCAGCGCGCGGGTCAGATTTTAGAGGGGTATAACCCTCTTCCGGCAAGCGGACGAATGAGTGATGCTGGATCAGAGTTGCGTCTTTTCCATTAGCCGCGGTTGTCGCCACTTCGCGTCCAGGATCGGCGGAGCTCAAGGTAAAAAACACATCTACTTCTACATTATCAGGAAAAGCGAAAACATTTTTCGTATCGACCAGTGTTCTGTCTTTGGCGACTGTAAAGGTACCGTGGTCACCATCTTTTAAATATTGTGTGAGGCCAAGAACATCGCTGGTCAGGAAGTCTGTTAAATCGACCATCCGTTTGGTACCCTCAACAATATCCGCACTGGCGAGAAAAGATCGGGCAAAGCTTTCTTGTACAGCGCGTTGTTCCAGAGGGTTATCCGGGCTCGCGCGATAGGTCATGTTTTCGGCTTCGATTATGACTTTATTGCCTATACGACGAAAGACGATAATTTTACCGCTATCACCCCAGCCTCGGTCTAGTCCAACAGGGTTGGAACCGAGTCCGGCCGTCAACCGCGCCGTATGGATGAGGCGGAGAGCGACCCCGTCCTTATCCGCTCTGGGCAGTTTAACGAGGACACGATTATCCGCCCCATCAATGTAAAGCTCTAGAAAACCGTCACGCTTTTCGAGACCCGCCATGGGATTTTGGTGATCCTCCACGCGCGTGCACGACGCAACAATCACAACAGCTATCAAAATCAAAAAAGCGCGCATAATTTCCTCGACAGTTCACTTGGAACAGACCTAATCCGCCTCGGTCAATTTGTCGAGCCAAGAGAGGGAAAGGTGCGGGAATGTTAGAGCCGCCTTGCGACAAAGTTACCGCTTCCTTTGAGTAGGAAAACCGCTAAATCGCGAGTTGTGTTCTTCGCGCGACTTCATATCACTTTCAGGTCCTGCCTCGCCGCGCTCTTGATTTGGTCTTCTTTAGCCAGCACGGTTCAAGCCTCTCCAAGTCCGAATGCAACCGGATTATTTTGTAATCCTTCTGGTCAGACCACCTCTCCTGAGGCGCAAACCCATCTCACAGATTTTTTGACTCTTGTCGGAGAGATAAAAAAAGACGGAGAGACGGAAAATAAGCATCATTGCCCTGACTGCTTCATCACCATTATTGGTTTGCCGACGCAAAAAACCTTTCGAGCATCCCCGGCTCACTTCCCGCGCGCTCTGCCAAGCTATTTTTCTTTATTCACCAGTTTTCATTTCAATACAACTGGGCCGCCGCTCGGAGGCCGAGCTCCGCCGCTCTTTCGATAATTCATAACATATGTCCGCGTAAAACTTGCGCACTCTGATTTATCACTCGCGCAGGCTCTGCGCTCCTCGAATTATTGAAAGATACTTAAAATGAAAAAACTAACCCTCTTGGCAGGGACAGCTCTTATGCTGTCTGCCCCTCTCTCTGTGTCGGCACACGAAAATGACACAACTGCTCCTCATGCGATGGATCACGCCCCGATTGGCGTTATGGCGGATCACCGCCATAAAAAAGGCGAAGTCATGATATCTTATCGTTATATGACGATGGATATGGACGGCTCCCGCGACGGCACCGCCCAACTCTCTCCCGAGACCATTGCCACGACCATTCCCAATAGCTTTTTTGGCGCTCCGGGCCAGCCACCAACATTGCGGGTTGTGCCTGAAAAAATGAAAATGGATATGCACATGGTCGGCGCCATGTATGGGCTAACCGACCGCATCACTTTGATGGGTATGGGGTCGTATCTGACCAATGATATGGACCACACAACCTTTCAGGGCGGTATGGGCACAAATGTTCTAGGCGAATTCAATACAAGGTCCGAAGGGTTTGGGGATACAACTGTTGCGGCGATTATAGGTCTGGATGACGGAACCTCTAAGGCACGTCAGATAAATCTTAACCTAGGCATTTCAATTCCGACCGGATCAAATACTGAAACCGATAAAATCTTGACTCCAATGGGCGAAACTCCATCATCGCGTCTGCCTTACCCAATGCAGCTCGGCTCCGGCACATTCGACTTCAAACCGGCCCTGACTTACTCCGGACGCGCGCACAAGCTCGGCTGGGGGGCGCAGACATCTGCTCGAATACCGCTGGAGAAAAACAAGGAAGGCTACAAATTTGGCAGCCGGATCGAAACCACGGCTTGGCTCGCCTATGAGCCGGATTATTGGATTTCTTTTTCGGGACGATTGAAGGCCTCATCTCAAGGCGACATCTCTGGGTCTGACGCGGCTATCATGGCGCCGGTCCAAACCGCAGACCCGGCTAATCACGGCGGTGAGCAAATCCAAGCCTTGTTTGGCGTCAACCTTGCAGGACAAACCGGATGGCTTCGCGGTCAGCGCCTTGCCCTGGAAATCGGCGTTCCGGTTTACCGTGACTTAAACGGCCCGCAACTTGAAACGGATAGCGTTCTCACAGTGGGTTGGCAAAAAGCCTTTTAAGAACCTCTAAATTACTGCGCAGGCGGTGTATCCGCCGCTGCCTGCGCTCTTGCCATCAGGCTCCCGCAGGGCGCGTTTTCGGCGTTACCAGTATCAATGAAGGGAAGCGCCGCCAAAGGTCCTGTTAACGCCGCAAGCAATGCCGTTAACCCCGCTTGCAAAATTGTTTCTTCACTGATGACGGAAATAGATGGATCCCGAAAACTTCCACCAAGCGAGATGTCGCCAAATAGACTTCCCAAAGACGCATCTTTCGCATCTGCGCGTACATCCACATTAATTGTTTCGTCTTTGAAATTGAGCGACCCATCCAAGAGGATTAGGCTATCAGCCGTATCGATTACGCCGGGTTCTATGACGCCAACGCCCTGCGTCAGCTGAGCGGCAAAGGCGAGGCAGCGCGCCGGGGTATAATCCGTCCTTTCTTCTCCGGCTAATAGCAGCACAAAAGCTTCACCTAAGTCGAGACCGATCAGTTCTGATCCAATAGAAATTAGTCTAAAATCCGTTGACCAAAGCGCGATATCGCCCGTCGCAGTTGCGGCCGCGTCGCGAAAATTATTTCCGTAAGTCGTAAATTCGAAATCGCCTTCAATATTGCCTTGCGCCAAACCCGACAGCGCCAGAGCCTCCATCGTGATATTATCCAAATTCCCTTTCACATCGGCCTTGGCGGGAGATTGCCCTGCGTCCAAAGTCACATATGCTTGCAGCTGCCCCTGTGGAAAGGTGGCCTCTATCTGCTTCGCCTCGACCAAACGCCCCTTAATATTTATATCAAGTGCCAGCCCTGTCATATTGACCGAAGCAGCTTTGACGGATTGCGCCTGATATTGGATACGCCCGTCGATATTGTCCAAACGATCAAAGTCGATTTCTACATTTGGAATCATGCGGTCGGATTGTTCAAACGCTTGCTTTGCTTTTTGCTGCTCCGCGCCAACAGTTTCCCCCTCGCCGGTGCCGACCGGAATACCGAGAACAATACCCAGATCATCTAGATCAAGATTTTGAGACGACAGATTGGCGTCAAGAACCGGAACCTCACCTGTAAAATTAACCGTCATCGGGCCCGAAACATCACTGTCGCCGACCGTGCCATTTTGAATATCCAGATCCGCTGTCTGTTCGCGAAGACTATAATCTATAGAAAGGTCATATGGCGGCGTATCCGGCGCAGCGAGACCCGCCAACGCGGCAATATCTTTCAGATTATCACCGCGCACCCGTAATGTTCCGCCTAGCATATCGGCATTGGTGTCATCGCGAGCGCCAGTAATTTCAATCGTTGCTCCACCGCCCGTTGCAGAGACAGTCACCTCGCCAGAGCGAACGGATCCGACTGCCGAAGACACAGCCAAAACCCTGTTTTGTTCGTTTCTGTCTTTGAAAATGATATCAATCTCAGAGAGTCGAACTTTATTGACAATATTTCGAATGTCCAACACGACGGGCTCGGCCTCTGCCTCACGCGGCGGGATAACGAAACGCCCGTCCCCGCCCTCAATATTTGGAAGCCACGCTAGGCCAGGCAAAACCCCGAAGGGATTATAGCTCAATTCGGCTGTGGAAATATTGCCGTAATTACCAATATCTGCGGATTGAACAGACAGGATATAGAGTTGAGGAAAGCGCAATCGCGCCCTCTCGACATGGCTATTTTCCGGGCCCCACCAATCAAGCCCTTTATTGACAACGGGCGTCGCAATTCTCGACCACGTCATGGATAAGGCAAACAGGAGAACCCCCACCAAAAAAATGGCCAAGCCCAACATCACGCGTCGAAATAGTGTCATAAGTTACGTCCTCAGACCTATAACGCCGGTTCATGATTTTGGTTCATATAAGGAGTTGGCTTATCCTCTTGGAAAAGGCGTACCAAAGCGATTTGCGTAATACTTTCCCATATCGCGGGCATTGTTGATGAAGCGATGTCCGTTCATCTGCATGATACCGCAATTCTCATAAGACGGGCTATCTGTGTGCAAAACCAAGGTCGGGCAATTCTGGTTCTTATCGCCCAAGAGTGCCACCATTTCCGCGCGGGGCTTGGCGAGCGGTTGGTATGTGATCTCAAGACTCTCTTTGATCGCAGGAAAGTAGGTCAATAGACCCCAGACCTCGGCGCATTCAGGGCAATATTCCCGTCGGGAATTGTCTAAAAATCCGGGCGGGAGGAGGAAAAGTTTGTCGCGTTGAGTCATCTTAAAATCTTTTTCTAGCCTTTGAATGTATTATATTCTTCCTTGGTACCTAGTTCGGCAAACGCTAGCCCTCCTCTAAATAAGGCGACAATCTCTCCACCATCCATTTTGGGGCGCGTTTTGGCCGTCCTTCTGGCGTGATACTCGCGGCTTCGCTGACCGCCGTCACGAGCAAGTCGTCCCCGCAATAGCAGGCTTGGCTGACCCAGAGGCGCGCACCTTTAAAACGGTCATAAGTGGTGACGACGGTTAAGTGGTCGTCAATTCGGGCGGGTTTTTTATAGTCTAGCTCTATCTTGCGGATCGCGAAAGCGAGCGGGTCTTCAGCGTCCCAAAGGGCAGAGTGATTGAAGCCGACGAGACGAAAATAGCTGCTCCGCGCGCGTTCAAAAAACCGGAGGTAATTTGCGTAATAGACTATCCCGGTGAAGTCCGTGTCTTCGTAAAATACGCGGATCGGATAGTGATGCTTACGTCCCTCGAACCATCCCATTGTTGGCTCTTCCCGATTGGGTTGCTCCGTCATTTTTCGCCTCCGTCAAACAAACTCGGCGCGGGCGGTTGTTTTGGCGGGGTGAGCCCTAAATGCGCGTAAGCGCGCGGCGTCGCCACCCGTCCTCTCGGCGTACGTTGAAGAAATCCCTGTTGGATCAAATAAGGTTCAATCACATCTTCCAGAGCGTCCCGCGCCTCAGATAAAGCCGCTGCCAATGTATCCGCACCAACGGGGCCGCCGCCAAACATCTCCGCGAGAGCATGGAGATAGCGCATATCCTGTTTATCCAAGCCGATATCATCAACGCCTAAGCGCCGCAGCGCCTGGTCGGCGGCAGGGGCGTCAATAACGGTATGGCCTTCATGTTCCGCGAGATCCCGAACCCGGCGTAGAAGACGTCCGGCCACACGCGGCGTTCCCCTCGCCCGTCTCGCGATTTCACGCGCGCCGTCTGGTTTCATTTGCAATCCGAGTTTGCCGGCCGCCCGTGCAACAATAGACGTAAGATCGTCTGTATCGTAAAATTCAAGACGGACGGGAATACCGAAGCGATCCCGCAGGGGCGTCGCAAGAAGCCCTGCCCGCGTCGTTGCGCCGATTAAAGTAAAGGGCGCAAGATCGATTTTAATGCTCCGCGCCGCCGGACCATCCCCGATTATCAAATCAAGTTCAAAATCCTCCATCGCCGGATAGAGAACTTCCTCGACCACAGGATTGAGGCGGTGAATTTCGTCGATGAACAACACATCGTTTGGCTCAAGGTTAGTCAGCAACGCCGCCAGGTCGCCTGCTTTGGAAATCACAGGGCCGGAGGTGGCGCGGAAATTCACACCTAGCTCTCGCGAGACAATTTGCGACAGAGTTGTTTTACCAAGACCTGGCGGACCCGAGAGTAAAAGGTGATCCAAAGGTTCGGCCCGGCGTCGCGCGGCATCGACATAAACCTGCAAATTTGCAATCGCGCTTTTTTGTCCGACAAAATCTGCAAAAGAGAGCGGTCGCAGCGCGCGGTCATGGCCGTCACCGAGTTGTCCTTCGGACGATATAAGGCGGTCTTCGGTCATGTCAGATGCCAGACAGTTTCGGAGACCTTTGAACACATAGTTTCGAATCTCTCATAGTTGCGTCCAGTCAGCCGTTCAATTTCATATGTCTCGCCATAAAGGCGGTTCAATACCTGGCGTGAGATCGAAAAAGGCGGCCCTTCCATCTCGGCTTGATCATATTCAAATGTGATTAGAAGCTGCGGGGCGCCGCCGGTCAGCGCAGTGACTTGATCCGCATAACGTCTACGCATTTTTTCGGGTAGCGCGACCAAAGCCGCTCGGTCATAGACGCCGTCTACAGCTCTCATTTCTTCCGAGCCTAAATCAAAGATATTGCCGACATAAATCTCAATATTTTCAGCACGGAATAATTTGAGCTTTCCGCTCTCACTAATCTCTGGAGTTTGTTTAAGCTCATTAAATAGCTCTTCCACAGCCGTTTCGACCAATTCGACGCCAACAACTTGAAAGCCTTGTTTTAAAAGCCAATGAATATCGAGTGTTTTTCCGCAAAGGGGCAAGAACAAGCGGGCCCCTGACCGGAGGCCCAGCGTAGAAAGATGGCCAGCCAAGAACGGATGCACATTCGCGCTATGAAAGGCAATTTCACGATTTGACCATTTTTCTTCCCAAAAATTCGCTTCCATGGTCGACCCTAATTTCCTAATTCTTTCAGCGCGGTTTTGATCAGCGTATCAATATTCGGGGCGTCCTCAAATTTGGAATAAGCCTGCGCCACCGCTCTCAAAGCATCGCTCTGACCAATCCCCAAATTGACTAGGGCGCTCACGGCGTCGTTTCGCAGACCCATATCAGAAAGGCCTTCATTGCGGCTACTTTCTGTTCCGGCCTCCCCGGACGGCGCGGTAAAGGCCGGTTGGAAACCTCGTCCTGTCGGAGCGGGCTTACCGGACAGCTCTGTTGCAATTCGGGTCGCCAGTTTCGGCCCCACGCCCGACGCGCGGGAAAACGCCGTTTTATCCTCCAAAGACGCCGCAGATAAAATTTCTCCGGGCGAAAGTATGTCTAAAATAGCAAGCGCGGCTTTCGGCCCGACGCCTTGCACGGATTGCAGGCGGACAAACCAGGCCCGCTCTTCCTCTGAATGGAAACCAAACAAGGTAATAGCCTGTTCGCGCACATGGGTTTCAACATGTAAGCGTGTGGCCTCCCCTTCTACCAATTTGGCCAGAGTACGGGACCCACATTGCAGCAAATAGCCAACGCCGGAACAATCCACGATCGCCTCGCCCGTCCCCGCCATCAGGCAAACCCCTGAAATCATGCCGATCATGTTTGAAGGCCCGTCACGTGAAAAATGCCATAAAATGAATCATAGTCTGAGTTGTAAGGATTGAGACGACAAACGCAAAGGCAAAGCCGTTAGCAAAGCTTTAAGTGGTTTCTGCCAGTCTGTTGATAACTTTTTATGTAAAGAGATTCGTTATGCGCCGCATTCATCCTTCTCGATTTGCTCTTTTCGCCGTTCTCGGCAGTCTTGCGCTGAGCGCCTGTTCAACCCATTCGGCCAATAGCCGATACGGAGCGGGTTACGAAGGCGGACATGAGACTGTCGCAACATATGAATCAACTCGATATGGCTCTGAAGGATGCGACACGGGATATTCGGATTGCGGTTATGTACAGCCCGACCCGTGCTGTGTGCCTTGTTGCGTCCCGGTTGCCGCGCCAACTTATCTTCCGCCCCCTCCTCCGCCGCCGCCTGTATATGAGCCAGAACCAGAGCCCCCTGTTTATGTTCCGCCTGCCCCAGCCCCTGAGCCGGAGCCCCCAGTTTATACGCCTCCGCCGCCAACCTATTATCCTCCGGCGCCCGAGCCAGAGCCCTATTTGCCTCCGCGTAAATAAATAGGTCAAAATAAGCGTTCAATTTGCGGTCTTATATCTATAAGGCCGCGCCATGACCGACGACCGCTTTGCAGCTTTCAAACATCGATCTTTCGCGCAATATTTTAGCGCGCGGTTTCTGACGTCTTTCGCCACCCAAATCGTGTCAGTTGCGGTAGGGTGGCAAATCTATGACGAAACCCAGAACGCGCTCCTGCTAGGCCTAATAGGGTTGGTGCAATTCACCCCGGCACTCTTACTCGTTATCGCAACCGGTCTCGCCTCAGACAAATTGGGCCGCCGCATGGTGATGGGCTCATCTATTATCGTTGAGATGGCCTGTGCGGCCGCAATTTTCTATCTAGCGGTTACCCGGCAATTTGATCCTGTCTGGGTGCTGTCTATACTCTGCATTTTCGGCGTTGCGCGAGCTTTCCATAATCCTGCCTCCTCATCTCTAGTCGTTAATCTGGTGCCCCGTAAGGATTTTGCCAATGCGGTCGGTTGGACGACCTCGTCCTGGCAACTTGCCTCCATTTTCGGCCCTGTCGCCGGAGGTTTGCTCTACGGCCTCTCAGGTCCGATCGCTTACGGGACTGCTGCCGTTATTTACGCCGTTGCGGCTGTGCTCATCTTTTCCATTCCCAAGCCCCCTCAAACCTTTGAGAAAGCTGAGACTTCCCTTTCCACTTTGATCGGAGGATTCAGCTATATCTGGAAAGAGAAAATCGTATTAGGCGCGATCTCTCTGGATATGTTTGCTGTTCTGCTCGCCGGGGCGGTGGCGCTTCTTCCGATTTATGCGCGTGATATTCTGGAAGTCGGCCCTCTTGGATTGGGGTTATTGCGGGCGGCGCCAGGTCTTGGCGCTGTCATCATGATTACGCTTCTCATTGCGTTTCCGATTAAGCGCAATGCCGGAGTTCTATTGTTTGTGACGGTCGCTTTATTCGGGTTGATGACCACGATTTTTGGGTTCTCGACGGTGGCTTGGCTTTCCATTTTAGCGCTGATGGGCGTGGGTGCGTTTGATATGGTTTCGGTTTATATTCGCGAGGTAATCCTTCAGCTCTGGACGCCGGATCATGTGCGGGGCCGGGTGAATGCGGTCAATTCCATCTTCCTCGGCGCGTCGAATGAATTGGGCGAAGCGCGGGCCGGATTAATGGCGGCAGTATACGGCGCCGTTTTCACCGTCACAGCCGGCGGGATTGCGGCCATCGGCGTGGCGGCGGTTTGGGCGAAGCTCTTTCCGCGCCTGCGCCAAACTAACACGCTTAATTAGCGTCTCTTGTGATGGGCGTGGGTCAGCGCAATGGCGAGCGCGTCGGCGGCGTCTCCGGCTTTGACCTTAGCCCCGGGCAGCAAGATATTCATCATATGCGCGACTTGGGCTTTGTCCGCCGCGCCTGTGCCGACCACTGATTTTTTGACCACGCGGGCGGCATATTCTCCGACGCCCAGCCCCTTGGATGTAGAGGCTAAAATGCAAGCCGCGCGCGCCTGCCCGAGTTTGAGCGCGCTCATCGCGTTGTCTTTCATGAACGCTTCTTCGACCCCGGCTTCAATCGGCTGATGCTCTTCAATCACGCCTATGATGGCTTTAAAGAGAAAATCCAGGCGGCTCGCGAGCGGCTCTTTCTTGGGCGGCCGGATCACGCCGTGGGCGACGTGGGAGGCTTTGTTCCCGCGCACATCAATGACGCCCCAACCACAGGCCACAAGGGACGGATCGAGGCCGATTATGCGGCGGGCCTCAGCCATTAACGCACATAGCTCGCGCCGTTAATATCAAAGGTCGCGCCCACGGCGGAGGGGCAGGCATCGGAGAGAAGAAAGGCCGCAAATTCGGCAATCTCTTCGGGCTGAGCGACGCGGCCCAGCGGGATTTCGGTCACAGCCTTTTTGCGGTTTTCGATGTCTTTTGGGGCCATGCGGGTTTCGACCCATCCCGGCGCGATGGCGTAAAAATGCATATTTTCGCCGCTAAGCGCCCGCGCCCAAGTCTTGGTCATGGCTAATATTGCGCCTTTAGAGGCGGCGTAGGCAGCCTGGTCGACGCCGTCGCCGCGCTGTCCGGCGCGGCTGGCGATGTTTATCACCTGCCCGCCGCCCGTTTCGCGGTAATGCGTGATCGCGGCGCGGCAAATATCGGCCGGGGCGCGGACATTGACGGCCATTGTCCGATCCCATCCGCTATCCCAATCCTCACCCACGAGGGAGGACGGCAGGTAGACGCCCGCATTATTAATTACGGCGTCTATACGGCTGTGCGTTTCCAGCGCCTTTTCAAACAGTTTCTGGCCGGCCCCCGCCTCGCTCAGATCGGCGTAGATAAAGCTGTCATCCGTATTTTCGCTCGGCCCGCTGGCGTGGGGTATCACTGTTGCGCCTCTTTCGGACAATAGAGCGTTAAGCGATGCGCCAATGCCGCGAGAAGCGCCGGTGACGAGAATAGTTTTTTCGGAAAGTGAGGTCATAGCTGGGGTCTAACGAAGCGACTGTCAGGTTTCAATCATGCTGACACGACTAAGAGAATTTATATCTCCTCGCGCCGGGAGAAAAACTCTGCAAAGATTTGGTGAAGTCATGCGCCAAAAGGCCTAGAGGCAAAGTCATCATGTCGAAAGTCATCCTATTATGAAACGATTTTCTCCAAGGCGCTGGCTCTGGATAGGACTTGGCACGACCTGCGTTGCCCTCGGGACGGTCGGCCTGTTCCTGCCGCTGCTGCCCACCGCCATCTTCATGATTGTCGCGGCCTATGCCTTTGCCAGGTCCTCGCCCGCTTTGCATGACTGGATTATGGCGCACAGAGTCTTCGGCCCGATGATTTCCAATTGGCACGAGCATGGAGCCATTCCGACCAAAGCGAAAATTCTCACCATTATCTCTATCGGCGTCTCATTTGGTTTGGCGTTTGTTTTTCGCCTTCCGGTCTGGGCGATCACGGTGCAGGGGGTGTGCTTGCTGCTCGTCGCACTATTTGTGGTCACGCGGCCTAAGCCGCCTCGACCATCCGAACGCGGCTCTGCGAAGCATCGGTAATGAGGGTGAATGCGAGCTCGCAATCATTACCCTTTCTCCTCAACCCCGTCATTCCCTGTATGAACCAAAGCAACATAAAATGTTGCGACGTGATTGGAGCGGGAAATCCATACGATTCTCGGCCGGTTGGGAATTAATGGGCGATGAAGGTAAGCAGAAGCATTGAAGTACCAGACCCTATTCAATTGCACCTTCACCATATGGATTACCCGATCAAGTCGGGTGATGACGAAGGGTAAAGATGCAACCGTAGTCTCTAAATTGTGCATCGCCCAAGCCTTTCATCCAACTCGCAATCCAGTGCAGAGCGCTTCACGGCTTCCTGATAAAATAGGACAGCCCGCGGGGTCGGCAACCTTACCGGTTACCGTATAGTTTATTTGTTTCGTAAGGCGGCAAACCCCACGGCGACGATTTTCTAATGAAACGGCCTCTTAGGTCTCCCGCAGTCGCACTCACCGGATTTATCTCAGTCCGACACTGCACGGCAAGGCAGGCTCACATTTCATCAGGCCCGGCACAGTCGGATGTGTCACCACCCGATGCTCAACCTCGCCGTCCCCCGAACCAGTGATGACGTCTCACCTGTCCTGTGTTCAAGAGAACGAGTTTGATAATAGAGGTGAATAGGAAAGTGCGGATGTATCTCCTGCAATAAATTTTAAGCCCCTGAAAAGACATCGAAATTCTGGGAGGTATCACGCGAAAAACGCGGATTATTCTCTTGTATTTTGAATGGGCACCTTAGCAGGGAGCCCTCACGATCGAAATAGCTTGGGAAACCGCAGCCGCGCTATTTAAACGATATTTGGAACCCAGCCTGCTCTCGCGAATTGTATTTCCAACAGGACGCTGCGTATTGCCTTCCATTCATAACTTGGCAAGGCCGCATCGCCTCTCTGTTTTCTTGGACCCCGAGAGGTGTCGTCCGCCACAATTGGAGACTATTATGAAAAAGCTACTTCCCGTTTTAATCTTAGGATCAGCCCTCAGCGCTTGCGCGTCTTCCGGCGGATATAACGACCCTTACAATGATGCCGGATATAATTCCGGATATAATGATGACGCCTATGTCGAATATCAGGGACAGCGCTATCGCAAGACGCCAGCCTATATCGAATGTGCACGCCGCGACCGTAATAGCCAGCTTCTCGGCGCTGGTATTGGCGCAGTTGTCGGCGGAGTTGTCGGGAATGAAGTTGAAGGCGGCGGCGCAGGCGCAGCCGTCGGTGCAGCCGGCGGAGCCGCTGCAGGTATAGCCATCGCCAATAAGAGCTGCGGCAAATATCTGGACACGCGTTATGAGGATCCACGCTATGATCCCTATGCCGGAAGTTCCGAAGGCTACACAATCAACGGACGGACGTACTATAACGAGCGCGACGTCGAAACCCGCATCCGCTATTTGGAAAACGAAGACCGCCGTTTGGCAAGCCAGCCATATAATAACGACGTCCGCTATCAGCGGGATCAAATCCGCGATGAAATCGAAGACCTTCGCGACCTAGAACGCCGTTGGTAGGATGAATTTGCCGGTTGGCAGATAAATATAAATCGATTCCCTCCCCCGCTCGCGGGGGATTTTTTTTGCAAAGGTGGAGTTAAACTTCCGATACACTCGTCTCTGCAGGCTCAATATGGGACTTCTTCAAAACTTTCCAACTACTTTAATAAGGTTGTTCATCCCCATACCGGACTTTAGCTCAGTGTCTTATTTAAGGCGATTTTAAGACGCTCAGTGTTCGACTAAAACGAGGAATAGGCAGTTACATTTTTGTTCGATAAAAGGCTGATACTTGGAACGCTACATCCCAAGCGCGTAGGAAAAAGGGAGCTGCGGCCCCTCTAAGCGCGCAAGAAATAAGGTTACGAAAAATGAGAGATTTACTTTCAGATAAAGTAGGCGAAATCACTTCTCAAAAAGAAGCCTCAGAATACTTGCAAGAGCTGTCAGAGGCGATCCCTAGCTTGTCTATAGAGCACCACAACATCGCTGCTCACATATCAGCAATTTCTGGATTTTTAGAAGACTTTAATGAAAGCGCGGATATGAAACCAAATGATTTCAAGAGATTGTGCGCCATAGTTTTTGAAAGTCTTTTTTACGAATGATAAACTGAACGCGAGTGTCTTAATTTGGGCGTTTTAAGCCTTTGGCCTGAAGTCCGCTATGCCCCCATGACTGCCTCAGGCCACTGCCATGGCCTTTTCCGCCTAAAACCAGTTCACGGGATTGATTTCTGGCATCCGCCACCGTCTGGATAGCCCCAAACAACCGCATTTCTCCCTTGCACCTTCCCCCATCCCCTCTATAAGGCGCGCTTCACCGGATGCGGTCTGTTTGCTTTTGCCTGACATGGGGTCAGGTTTTGCTCTCAGAGCCATCGTTGAGAAACCGCCTTCACGGTTTGCTTAGCGCCGCGTCCCCAAAAATGAAGGACTGTTATGTCTCTCTACGAGCACGTGATTATCTCACGTCCGGACATCTCTTCGAATCAAGTCGAAGAATTTGTTCAAAATGTTGCCAGAAAAGTCGAAAATGCCGGCGGAACCGTTGAAGGGGCCGAATATTGGGGTTTGCGTAATCTGGCTTACCGTATGCAAAAAAACCGCAAAGCGCATTATTCTATGCTCAAGCTGAACGCGACAGCTGACACGCTTCACGAAATTGAGCGTCAGCACCGCATCAACGAAGATGTACTGCGTTATATGTCAATCCGCGTGGACGATTTCTCTGATGATCCGTCCCCGATTATGAAAAAACGCGAAGAGCGCAAGCGTCGCAATAAGGAGGATTAGAAAATGGCAAAAGACGAAATCAAAATTGAAAACCTGCCAAGCCGCACGAGTTTTCGCCGTCGCCGCAAAGTTTGCCCTTTCTCCGGTGAGAATGGCCTGACGATCGATTATAAAGATCCGAAATTGCTGCAGCGCTATATGTCTGAAAAAGGCAAAATCGCACCGTCACGCATCACTGCCGTGTCCGGTAAAAAGCAACGTGAGCTGGCCCGCGCCATCAAACGCGCCCGCTTTTTGGGCCTATTGCCCTATGAAGTGAAGTAAGGAGAGACATCATGGACGTTATCCTACTCGAAAAAATCGAAAACCTTGGCATGATGGGCGATGTTGTCTCCGTCAAGCCGGGCTATGGCCGGAACTTCCTCTTGCCGCAGGAAAAAGCCCTGCGCGCGTCGAAAGTTAACTTGGCCCGTTTCGAAGCCGAGCGTGAATATCTCGAGCAACGCAATGAAGAAACCCGCGCAAAAGCGGCCGAAGATGGCAAGACCCTCGAAGGCACTCAAATCGTTCTTATCCGTAAGGCCGGCGACGCCGGAAATCTTTACGGCTCTGTTACGGCGCGCGATATTGCTGACGAGTTGAAAGACAAAGGCGTGAAGCGCAGCATGGTTGTGCTTGAGCCTGTCAAATATCTTGGCATTCACGACATCAAAGTTCGCCTTCACCCGGAAGTTATCATCGACATCACTGTCAATGTGGCCCGTTCCGAAGACGAAGCCGAGCGTCAAGCCAAAGGCGAAGACGTTATCGGGATGGAACAGGAAGAAGCCAAAGCTGACGCCGCCGAGAGCGCCGCAGAACGCGCCGAAGCCGCCGTCAACATGTTTGAAGGCGACGCTCCTGAAGAGTTCTCAGCTCCTGAATCGGACGCTGGCGAATCTGAAGAGCCTAAAACCGAAGAGTAATCTCCGAACCGATAAGCAAAGAAAAGCCCGCCTCATCGGCGGGTTTTTTTATGTCTTGAAATAAAAAGGGGGCGGCCGCTAGAGCCTTAGTGAAAGACGGCCATAATTAGAAAAGCACTCGTCAGGCCGCAAACATATATAATTCCGATATAAAGCGCGCCGCGTAACGGGCTGTTTTTGATTTCTTTCGGATCCAGCCCTATCGAGATAAATAGCCTGTCCATTAACGGTGTCATGTTCCGCCCCACATTCCGCTCTTTCTTGTTTTGCCGGTTAGGGTGGCGGCAGACAGAAAGTCCGTCTGCCGCCCTGCGCCCCATACTTTGCGCCCCATTCTTGTAAGTCTAGCCTTCGCAGTTTCTTCCAGCATAAAGTCCGGAGAGCTTTGCTTTGCGTAAGGTCGCTTTATCTAGCTCTTTCTGCGCCGCTTCGGCTTTTTTACGGCCAGAATTCGCGGCTGTGTCCATCGCGGCTTTTGCGAAAAAACCGCCAAACGGCACCTTGGCTAACGCCCCGGCCGCGCCCGAGTGTATCGCCGCTTGCGACGCCCCTGCAGCGGCGGCCTGGCCCGCAATATTGCTCTGCCCTGCCCCGGCGATTATGGCTTGGGAGTTCGCGATAGTTGCATCGGCTTCGGCCATTTTCACGGCGATGGTTTCGCATTTTGCGTCGGCGACTATCATCGGCTCTGCCGTAATTTCCTTTTCCGCCGCAACGGCTTGCGCCGGTGTCGGCGTCACGGCGCGCATGGCCGCTTGCTGCGCCAGAGATTGTGCCACGCCGCCCGACGTCGCCCCGCACGCACTGAGCGACAACCCGGCTAAACCTAGAATTAGTAGTGATGAAGTTTTCATTTTGCCCTCCAGAACAGAAATAACGTTGATGGAGGGAGTAAATCTGACGGGCGGCGGAGCGGCATCATCAATTTAGTGGATAAAGCAAAATTTTTATTGAAACTTCAAGTTCCCTTAGAAACACCTGCTCAGGGACCTGAGGGCGAAACTGTCACCTCTGCAAGGCAATATTCGCCAGCAAAGCAACGACTTCGGCCTGACGTGTACAGCCGGTTTTTTCCATGACCTGACGGAGCTGCGTCCGAACTGTGCTAAGCGCCACGCCTCTCTCCTCCGCAATTTCTTCGGCAGACTTCCCGGCCGCGAGTTTACGGGCGACGCGCGCCTCCGACGCTGTCAGATCAAAGAGAGAGCGAACGAGCTCGACGGGCGGAACGCTCTTTTTGGCCACCGGGGTCAGAACCAATATCGCATAGCTTTTAGCGAACATATCATGAGCGGAGCGGCTGATCGGCAAAATATGGGCCACCATGGCCGCTTGAGTATCGCCATCGCGCAAGGGAAAGGAATTCACATTTGAATCTGAGTGGAGGTGCAAGGTTTGAAGGGATTTCCAAAACAGATCATTGGCCTGTTTATCTTTCAACCCGACCCTGTTTTGCGCGCCAATGACCAAGTGCGCCGCCACGTCTTCGGATATATTTGTCATCTCGACGGCGCATCCATTCGCATCGAGTAAGATAGTTGGCAAACCCAACTTGGTCAGAGCTTCGCTTGCCCCTGTCGCGCTTTTCAGTCCCAGACGCGCCGCGATCAGCGCACTTCGTGCTAAATGGGGACGAAGATCGTTCAAGCGCTCCACAAACGGTTTTTCCATCGGCCCACGGTCTAAAGTCCGCTCGACGCTAAAGACAATTCTGTCGCCTGTCGGCAGCATTAATCCTGTCCCCGCGGAACACCCGAGACCTCTCGGCCGAAAGAAATCTTGATAAATTGGGTTGGTTTCAAACTCTTCTTGTGACCAATAATCGTTTTCTATCAGGAAGGAATCATGAGCTTTGCCCATCATACAGACGCGGCGATCACACCGCGCAAACCACCCATCCATGACATAGGTCTGGAACACTTCTTCGAGGTTGTCAGAGGTCGTCCAACTCAGAACCTTATCGCGCGCAGAAAATAACAACCCGCCTTTCGCCTCGGTCATCCCGGCAAGATCGTCCAAAATTCTCGGCCATTTTTCAGGAATGAATGACGCTTCATAAATGCGGTCAATTAAGTCATCTTGCACAGAATTGCCCCTCGTTCTGCCTTATGCTGAGAGGATTATAGAGAAAACAGCCTCTTTCGCCAGCTCAATTTAAGTGGGAAGCCGTTTTGAGCTTTGGCTTTGCCATCTTTGGTGACTCTCTGATATAGCTTGCCCGGGTTGTGGGAGCGAAAAATAATGAAATATCTATGTTCTGGGTTCGCGGCGGCGGCGTTTATGGTGACGGCGTGTGAAACAATGCCTCACGCAGACGCGAAACATAAGGTAGAGCCGAGCGCTCAAACTTTGGCGATATCCCAGTCACCAGAAACGTCCGTTACCGCGCCGATCGAAACAGAAGTGCCGAAATACAAGAAACTTGTTTACGGCGCCGAAATGCCTCTTGTCTGCGGCAAAACAATTGCGGCGGACGGGGCGCTTGAAAACCGTCCGAACCTGCAGGTGATGTGGGAAAACTATCTTTATGACCGGCCCGAAGGAATTTGGGGCGAGATCGGCGGGCTGGTAGAAGTCAATGGCACCCTTCCCTTTGATCAGGGGCGCTGGACAAATGCCTGCGCGGTCAGAGTTTCGCACATGCTCAATAAGGCGGGTCATAAAATTCCGCGCGATCGACCAAAGACAGTGAGCGGCGGAAATAAGGATCAATATTATTACCGCCTTGCGGATATGGAAACCTATCTGACACGAACCTATGGAGAGCCGGATTTGGCGATTACCGATGGCTCGGCCAATAGTTTTGACCTTCCCAACGCGGCAGGAATTGTGCTGATGGATTTCCCGAACTCAGGATTTACGGGCCATGTCACCATCTGGAATGGCGCGGGCACTGTCGACGGTGCCAATATTGGTGGCTACCGCGTATTGTTTTGGGCTCTCCCCTGTTTTGTGCCCGAGGGCCGTAACCAAGCCTCAATTGTCAGCAAAGAAAACGCCAATCAGAGCCTAACGCCCTAAACAAGCAGGAAATTTGGATTTTGCTGATATTCGCTAGGGGGAGAGCGAAAATGAAGAAAAGACTGAAACTGATTTTAAGACTCGCTGCAGCGGTCGTCACGATTAGCAGCATATTTATCTTTGCGCCATGGCGGGAAGCTGTTCACTATTTAGCGCCTTTGCCCGCCACGGTTCAGGAGCAAGTTGACGCTGCGGTCGATCAAGGCGTAGACGGCATTCTCGTTTACGTCCAGCAAGCCGGACGAGACGCCGAGTTTTATGCCGCGGGTTGGCATGATAGAGATCGCAGGGTCCCGGCAGATCCTAACGCGCTGTTTAAAATTGCCAGTATTGGAAAATTATATAATGCCTCGGCGATCACAAAGATGGTCGCTGATGGCCGCCTTTCATTGGATGACACTCTAGCGCATCATTTACCGTCACTGGCTGACCGCATCGAATACGCCGATCAAATCACCTTGCGTATGCTCGTCCAACATCGAAGCGGCATCCCGAATTTCACAGACCACGAAGATTTTGATTGGTCGAACGACATGGTCGATGTCTTAAATTTCGTTTTAGATGGGCCCGCAGATTTCGTCCCGGACAGCGACTACGCCTATTCCAACACAAATTATCTTTTGCTCGAGATGATAATGACCAAGTCGCTCGGATACGAACACACAGACTTTATTCGGGAAGAAATTCTCACTCCCCTTGGTTTAAGTCGAACTTTTTTCTCCGTAAACGAAGTAGATCTGGAAGTTTTAATGAGTGGCTATCACGTCGGCTATGACACCGACTTTAAAACCCTAGATCAGGGGTTTGTCGCGACCGCCGAGGATGTGGGACTTTTTCTCATGGCGCTGAATGACGGCACATTGTTTAGCGAAAGGGAGCAGAAAATTTATTCGTCCCTTTACGAATATGGACACACCGGTTGGGTACTGGGCCATTCCAGCAGGGCACATTACCATGAGGACATCGACACCGTCGTCATTCAATTTGTGAACACGACCGGCGATGACACCGTTATACTCACGGAAGTCGTTTATAACCGGATTGTAAAAATTCTGCGAAAACGGAAGGATTGAGCGGCGGACCGAAGGCCCGTATCAAATACAAGTCCCTTCAAGGGTCCTTTATCAATTCAGAATAGTCCCGCAATTCTTAGAATTATGGCTATGACAACCATTCCGATTAGGCCGCCGAGAAAAATCATTCGCCGCCGTCGGGATCTAAGAATGATTTCTCCGCCTCGCGCCTCATCGGCTGAGATTTTTTCGGGCTTGGTCTCAGGTTTGGATTTAGGATTTGGTTTATCTTTCATGGGCTTACTCGTCCTTTTGAAAGTCTTCTGCCGTTAGACCTCGGTTTTTAATCCAGAGTGGCGCCAGCAGTTTCGGCGCAATTTTGGCAACAATAATAAGAGTCATTTTTCGTTTCGAAACCGGGGCCTATGATGACCGCGTCACATTGAACGCAACGGGGCGCGAGCTTTGTGATAGCGCATTGGAAGCAATCAAATGTATGAGATTGCCCATCCGGCATTTTTACGTCGAAGCTCTTATCGTAATTATTTCCACATTGAACACATTGTCCCATATCAGCATTCTCCTTTGGCAAAGCCATCACACTGCCTAGGGATTGGAGTAGCCAACGCGACTTCAGGCGTGTTTCGACTATGAAACTAAAATACGTCGCAACCGCCCGTCTGTTCCTTTGGCCAATTTATAGTCGGAACGTTGCGGCGCTAATCGTGTAAAGCGCAGCAGAGGAACTCAGCTCGCCCGTGGACGTTGAGTCTCCATATGTCACAATCCCAGTCGAACAATCCGCAAGATGTTAGCCCAAAAAGTCCTAGGGCATTATCTGACATGGCGGCTTCGCGTCCTTGGGATTTTCTGGTTCAGCCGGGACAAATCCTCACCACAGCTATCCACGCCGGACATTCAATCCGGCCGGAAATTTTGCCTTGGCTTGAAATCGACCCCGTCGACCGGTTACGCGAAGAAGACCCTTTGACGGATTACTTCCTGGGGGTCGGAGACAGCACAATGCGCGTTAACCGGTCTAGGTTTGAGGTGGATTTGAACCGGCCGCGTGAGAAGGCGATTTCGACAGACCCCGAGGATCAATGGGGCCTCACTGTCTGGAACAGTGAACTGCCGACAAAACACATCCAAAAATCCAAACAATTACATGATGATTTTTACAATATAATTCGCACCCATTGTGAGGAAGTCATCGCCAAATTTGGATGGATCCTAATATTCGATGTCCATAGCTACAATCACCGACGAGATGGCGCAAATGCGGCTGAGGCCCCTTTAAAAACAAATCCAGATATAGATTTGGGCGCCACCACGATGAACCATAATATTTATGGAGATTTGCTTGCCAGATTTGCCGAAGACCTGCGATCGGTTCCTGTGTGCGGGCGCCCGCCAGAGGTAGGTATCAACAAGCGCTGGGAGGGCGGCGGCAATTTCCCGGAATGGCTACACAGCGTTTTTGGTGATGAAGCCTGCGTCATCACATTGGAATATAAGAAAATATTCATGGATGAGTGGACAGGGCACGCAAATATTCTGGCTCTTCAGCACCTACGTGAGGGCTTGGCCCGCGCCGTCGAAAACGCGTGCCTCACCTTAAGAGATATATAGGACAAGACAACATGAACTCCCAACATATCACCCTTTCCCGAACGACGAACTCAGAGGCCGAGCCGCGGCAGAAATTGTCGCCAATTGCAGCGCAGGTTGATGAAGAGTTAGCAAAAATGGATAGAGAGATTGACTGGCTAACACGACTTACGCCGGTTAACATCAATGCCATCAAATCGGCGTTTATCGCCTCAGGTTATCGCGATATGCCCGACAGCGAATATGGCGAGGGGCTAACCAATGACGCACCCGTCCTTAGGCGCGAACTTTTCGCACTCCCAATCAAAGAAATAGAGAATCCGCTCATCGAAGCTCTGTTAATAGAGAAGCAGCGCGAACTTGATCGTCAAATCGAGCTGGTCCGCATGAGGGATCAAGACGGATTTATTCTGGCGAGTGTTGATCTCTTCGGAAGTGTCGATGAGAGCTTATTGGAGCAAGCCCATGAAATAATGGCGAACGTTCCTGTAAAACTCAGAGACGAGGCTGATAGCGACGCAAACGCCGTGGCCAACGCAGCCAGAAAAGCCACGGCATTTTACAAATCTCAAAACCCCGGTTTCAAATGTGATGTCGTTATCGACTCTAATCCGGGAACGGCTCTTTATACTAGCTTCGGGAATTTGCACATTGCGAAAGACTATCGCACGGCGCGAGCTCGAATAAATCCCTTAATCCAGCATGAAATCGGCACCCATACTGTGACGCGCCACAATGGGCTCTGCCAGCCATTACATACGCTGTCGGGAGGCCTGGCAGACTATGACGTTTTGCAAGAGGGCTTGGCCGTCATGGCAGAATACCTTGGCGGATATTTGCCCGCGGATCGATTACGTATTTTGGCCGCGCGGGTCCTCGCCGCACATATGGCGGTCGAAGAACATAGCGGAGCCGACATTTATGCCCGCTTGGTCGAAGAATTTCATATGGAAGCGGATATGGCCTTCGACACGGCGCTGCGCGCAAAACGCGGCGGAGGCCTAACAAAGGACGCGCTTTATTTGAAAGGTTTGGCTGAACTTCACGCCTATTTGCGCCGCGGGGGCGATATAGAGATATTGTTCCTTGGGAAATTCGCGATGAAGCAGCTCCATAGCTTGGAGAAATTACTGGAAGAAGGCGTCATCAACCCGCCGGATATAATCCCCGAATATATAACCGATCCCGGCGCGCAAAAGCGATTGGAGCGCGTGAGGTCTATACCGCTAAATTCTCTTTACCAAGAAAGCCCGGAAACATGACCGATCAGAAAATTCGGATTGCCTTTGTCGTCAATGATGTGGCGACCGAAAAGGAAGATTACACAACGATCCGGCTTGCCCGTAAGGCCGCAGCGCGCGGCCATGACGTTGCATTGGTCGGGATCGGGGATTTCATCTATGACTGGCGGGGTAGAATTTGCGCGATGGGTACAATTGCGGAGAAAAAAAAGTTCAAAAACGACAGGACCTTCTTGGCTCACCTCCATGCCGACGACGTTGCCTTCGAAAGAATAGAGTTAGAAGAATATGATATTATCATGTTGCGCAGCGACCCTGCCGAGGAAATGGGGACACGGAGCTGGGCCCCGTCGTCTAGTTTGTTATTTGCGCAAATCGCTGCGGCCCACGGCGTGATCGTTTTGAATGATCCCAAACACTTAACAGACGCCGTCAATAAGACCTATTTTCAAGGGTTTCCAGAAGAGATCCGACCCGAGACAACGATCACCCGCGAACCTGATGAGATCGTGGCTTTTCTAAAAGCTCATGACGATAAGGGGGTTATCAAACCGCTCCAAGGATCGGGCGGTCAGGGCGTATTCATTATCAATGAAGACAATCGACAAAACCTAAACCAGATCATGGAAGCCGTCATCCGGGATGGCTACGCCATTGTTCAAGAATACCTTCCCGCCGCCGAACAGGGAGATCTTCGCATGATAACGTTGAATGGACGGCCCTTGGAGGTGAACGGACAATATGCCTGTCTCCACCGCTTTAGCAAAACTGAGGACCATCGCTCCAATATATCGGCCGGGGGCGGCGTCAAACTTGCGAAGCCAGATGAGGTCGCCATGAAAGTCGCCGAGATGGTCGGACCCAAACTGATCGATGACGGAATGTATTTGACCGGACTTGATATTGCTGGCGACAAGATGATGGAAATCAACGTGGATACACCCGGCGGCATAAATTACCTTGAGGATCTAAGTGAGGTCGATTTTTCAGGCGCGATACTGGATGATCTGGAACGCAAAGTCAGACTAAAGAAACAATATGGAGGGACGCTGAGTAATCGGCAATTGGCGGTGCTTTGAATTATGACTTTCCGGTATCGAGAAAGAGATTAGTTTCGGTTCAGAAGATCATCCGTCACATGCATCAGTAGCAAAGGCTCATCAGCTGTGTCGGCAACAGCGTCGACAAAGGCCTGACGCGTTTCGGGATCATCATACGCCATTTTGGCGTCAAAAGCTTTCTGCCAGGTTTTCTCGTCTGGCCATTCCGCGACTCCGATAAAACGCCCTTCTTTGTCGCGATGAAGCCGTGATCCCAGACTTCCGTATTTCTCCTGTATGAGCTGCGTCCCGCGCCGCCACGCCTTGCGAAATTGCTCTTCCTTGCCCGGATGCACTCTCCACCAATAACCCGCAACGAACATGACTTTACCTCTTTGGAAGCTTCGTACTCAGCTATAACTGATTTGAGAGTTGTTTTCCAACACTCGCCCGAACGGTGAATTATCCAGTGCCAATCCTCTTACGGGAACGCTGAAAACTTCAAGAGTCCCCCGCCCATTATGATGAACCCGTCATTTTGGACCAGATGCCAGTTGTCCATTCTCCGCCCGGGGCACGCGAAAGCAAACAAGAGAGTGGAGAAACCAAGAAGGCTTGGCGAATAAGGGGAAAGAATATTTGGTTTTTGGAGCAATGAGTCGCGTGGAAACTTATTTTTTTGACTTCCCGTCAATCAGTACCGCTTGCTGCCATTTACTCGGTTTTTTGTCGGTGCGGTGGATGCACCCCGCCCAGCAGCAAGGTCGTTTTTTGCCTTCTCCAAGCTCTTCGATTGTTCGTCGTATCCGTCGGGCGCGCGTTTTTTCTTGTTTTGCGTCTTCGATCCAGCAGATAAATTCATTGCGCCCAATCGGTGTTAGATTTTCCCAGAATGTTTGAGAGTTTTTGGTTTCGCACAGTGCTTTGCTAAGATCTTCGGGCAAATCGTGCACGAGTCCGCCGGGGAGGTTCATTTCCATAGTCTCAACCTACCCATCTGCGGGCGAGCGTCAATCACCCATTCAAAGCCTCTCACCGAGCTGAACTTGGCAAAATATGCTCTATATCCGAATATTGTTGGTAAATTTGCATATTTTCACCCCTGCATTCAACATATTGAATAATCTCCGCACGGGGACAATATCATGAGAGATGCGGAGCGCTTTGGCGCCTAAGACATTTAAAAAAAGAAGAGATAGGAAAATTCATGTCTGGTATTTTACATCTTGCTATTCCTGCCGGTGATTTGAAGACCACTGTCAAATTTTACACGGACATACTTGGGTGCTCCCTTGGTAACGGAGAAGAAGGCCGTTGGGTTGACGTCAATTTTTGGGGCAATGAACTGACATTGCATCAGAGCGAAGAGAAGCTCCCCAATGTTCGCCATGATGTCGATATGGGCGCTGTTCTTGTACCTCACTTCGGCATTCATCTGACACAAGACGATTTTGACGGCGTTAAGAAGCGCATCGCTGAGGCGGGTCTTAAGTACATTGACGAGCCTTATCGCCGGTTCAAAGGGGATAAATATGAGCAGGAAACCTTTTTCATCGCCGATCCAAACGATAATATTCTTGAGATCAAAACGATGAAAAACCCCGACCTCTTATTCCCTGAAACCTAATCAGCGGTTTTGTTAGAGAACCTATTTCGGCGCGAAACGGAAGTGGCCGTTAATATCGGTATTAAACAAGAGGTCATCTTCGACCGGACCCGCGCCGATATTATGTATGACCAAAGGCGTTCCCCAGTCTGACTTCTTATCAGAGATAATGCCGATATGCGGCAGGCGTCCGCCGAGGCGCCAGCTGACAATATCGCCGGGCTGATAATTTTCGGCCTTTTTCGTGATTGGCAAGCTTGCGCCTTGACGCTTTAAGAAAGCTTCCAGATTGGGTACGCGGCGATGATCAATATTCTTATCTGCGCGCTTTAGGCCCCAATTCTTAGGATAGGCGCTGAAGTTACGTTTCATATCCTCATGAACGGCCTCTTGAAAATCAAAGCCATAAGCATTGCGATATGTTCTGATGATTACGTCCGTGCACACGCCCGTATCCGCCGGCACGTCTCCGCCGGGATAGGCGAGTACGACATATTTCGGATCATACCGAACGTCTGCCAACGTGCGTTCCCGCGCCGCTTCTACAATGTCATCCGCAGAGAAAGCATGAGCCGACGCCGCGCTGAACCAGAGACATAAAAGGCAAAGTAAGTACCGCATAGGGTCATTTAAATATCCCATTTCGGTAAACAAGCGATAAACCCAGCAGCTCCATCCCCGCTATTCACAAATATATCTGGTTTTTAAGCTAGAGATTCCTACAAGGGGTGTGCTTAGAAAAGCTATAATGGGGAGAATGAACATTATGAGGCCAGGCTCTTACATTTCTGTTGAACGGGAAGGCCCTGTCACAACAATCATCCTGGACAGACCTGACAAGCGAAATGCCGTTGACGGCCCGATGGCCGCTGATCTTCGCGGCGCAATACTGAATTTTGATAAAGACGACAGCCAGAAGGTTGCAGTCCTCTGGGGCGCCCACGGGACCTTTTGCTCGGGCGCTGACCTTAGCGCGCTGGAGGATGAAGACCGGGCGCATGAACTTGATCCGAATGGCGGCGGCAGCGGGCCTATGGGGCCGACCCGCCTCGCCTTGTCCAAACCCCTCATTGCCGCAGTGTCCGGTTATGCCGTTGCCGGCGGCCTGGAACTTGCGCTGACGGCGGATATGAGAGTTGCGGAAAAATCGGCCGTGTTTGGTGTGTTTTGTCGCCGGTGGGGCGTCCCGCTGATTGACGGGGGGACAGTAAGGCTGCCCCGCTTAATCGGCATGGGCAGAGCTATGGATATGATTTTGACCGGACGCCCAGTCACCGCGGATGAGGCCCTTTCCATGGGGCTCGTAAATCGCGTCGTGCCGGAGGGGCAGTCGCGCGAAGCCGCAGAAAAACTGGCGCAGGAAATCGCAGCGTTTCCCCAGCAATGCATGCTCGCGGATCGCCATTCCGCTATAAGCCAATGGGATCTGCCCTTGGACGCCGCCCTCCGGCAGGAAGGCCGACTTGGCGCGCCTATCGTCGCGGCAGAAGGAAAATCCGGGGCAAAGCGTTTCGTCAGCGGCGCTGGCCGTCATGGCAATTTCAACACTTAAATAAGCTGACAAGCTGCGGAGAGAGAAAATGAGCACAGCTGGGCCTCTTACAATTGACCTTATCGAACGCGGAGCCGCCGTGAATGCGGACCGGATCGCCATTGTTTATGAAGACCAAGAGCTGAGCTTTGCCGAGGTCAATTACCAAGCCAATCAATTCGCCCATGCCTTAAGCTTCGTAGGCGCCAACCACGGAACCCGTGTGGCTCTTCTGGTCAATAATAGTCTTTTCAGCGTGCCTTTGGATTTTGCATGCGTCAAAGCCGGGGTAAACAGAGTGCCCTTGAACGCCCGGCTTTCACTCGACGAACATGCCCGGATGGTCACAGAAGCGGAGTGCGGCATTTTAATATTCAGCGAGGATCTCGCTCACCGCGCTGCAGAGCTAGTGGATAAAATCCCGACACTTTCGGCCTACGGCCTAGGACATACCCTGCCCGATTCAGCTGACCTTGCCGCCCTCGCCTCTGAGCAGGACGGAACCCGCCCCCGAATAGACGCCAAGCCAGACGACATTATACTGACACTTTACACCTCAGGTACGACCGGAGTTTTGAAAGCGGCGCAGCACACCCAAGCGTCCTATGCCGCCATTTGCCGCAACATTCTACTCAACCTGTTTCCAATATCGCGGGACGATGCCATGATGCATGCGGCGTCGCTTATTCACGCCAGTGGCACATTTGTTCTCCCGTTTTGGCTTCGCGGCGGGCGGAGCATAATATTGTCTGGCTTCGTGCCACAGGAATTCCTATCCGCGATTAGCCGCTATCAACCGACCGCCATAAACCTCGTGCCGACCATGCTTCATATGCTTTTGGAGCAACCGGATTTGGAGACGCATGATGTGTCGTCGATCAAACACATCATCTACGGCGCATCCCCTATGCCGCGATCGGTAATAGAGCGCGCGATTGAACATTTTGGCCAAGACAAGTTCTGGCAGTATTTTGGGCAGACCGAAGCGCCTTTGTGTTTGGCTGTTCTTCGCCCTGAAGACCATGAAGGCGACTTGCTCGGCGCCTGCGGCCGTCCCGCCGTGGATGTAGAGGTCCGACTTCTTGGGGAAACCGGCAAAGACGTCCCGCCGGGCGAGGCCGGCGAAATTCTGGTGCGTTCCCCCTCCTCCGCCGCCGGATATTTCAAAGCACCGGATCTCAGCGGAGAGAGTTTCGACGCAGAGGGCTGGGTTCATACTCGCGATATAGGCCTGTTCGACAGCCGGGGCTTTCTCTTTCTACGCGACCGAACCTCTGACATGATTGTGTCGGGCGGGTATAACGTCTATCCCAGAGAGGTCGAAGACGCATTGATGGAACATGACGCCGTGCTCGAAGCCTGCGTCGTCGGCGCGCCGGATGACAGATGGGTCGAAGCGGTCACGGCCTTTATCGTTCTGCGCCCCGATCAGACAGTGCAGGAAGATGATCTTGTTTCTTTTGTTTCGAGTAAAATCGCTTCTTATAAGAAACCGCGCCGCATTATCTTTACAGATTCAATCCCAAAAACAGCTGTAGGGAAGATAAACCGCAAAGTTTTGAGAGAAAAACTACGGACGGAACCCTGAAAAGAGCCGACATACTATGCATGAGGCTGTAAAATCTGGCGCGGTTTAATCGTGCCGAGGCGTATTTTTAAGTGAATTTCGCCTCGTTCCTAAAAATTTTCATCTAATTCCTCAGAATTTTTGCTTAATTTTCTCAAAGGTGAGCGCCTGACCGCTTAGACTGAATTCAGATTTTCCCAAACATTTCAGGACCTTAGAAAAACTGCCTAAATTCGGCCGGACTCTGCCTTATTCTTGCCACGAGTTATGCTGTTTTGTAACGAAACAAATTTGGCTTTTCCTGCATTTATCCCACAAGCATCACGACGAACGGATGCCTTAACAAGCATCGACTAATGATGCTGGGTAAACAGAAAGAGGACTATTATGACTTATTTGAAATCTACTTCTATCGCTTTGGCTCTATCAGCCGTTCTAGGCGCATCTGCTGCCTACGCCGGTGGTGACAAGCCAACTTTCACTGAACTCGACGCAAACGCTGACGGCCAAGTGAGCATGACAGAGTTTACAGAAGCTCCAGGAATGGAAGATTATACAACATCAGACATCACGTCTAAGTTCTATGACATTTCCGAAGGCGCTGACAACTTCTCTGAAGATCAGTACACAAGCGCTCTTGCCGCGAAAAAGGATAGTACGACAATCATTTCGGAAGAGTCTTCTGACGTAATGGGCGCCGTTGAAACAAACGACGACTATGACGCTGAAGTAGGCATTGAGACAGATTCTGACCTCGAGCTTGAGTCAGATGTCGAGACTATCGACCCTGATACAAACTTGGATACGGGTGCTGATCTAGACACTGACCTAGACACAGATCTTGATAATGACGGTTTGGATGCAGATCTTGATGGCGACATCGATGCCGATATCGACGAAGACATCACTCCGCAACTCTAAGAGTTCATGGATAAATAATCTGCAAAGATTTACCGCCCTGCAAATCGCAGGGCGGTTTTTTATTGTATGTACCGAGCTTAAGCTTTTCTGGCTTGAACGATATGACCATCAATCAGGGTTTCCCCCAGAAGTTTCATTGCTTCTACGCGGTGTAGACCCTCCTGAAGAACATAGCGGTCTTTTCCCAAGCGAACGTAAATTGGGCTTTTCAGTCCGTTTTCCAAGATGTCTTCTGCGAGAGGCTCAATCTTCGAGCTATCCAACGTCTTTTTTTTGGACGCCGGAACATAAATCTTTTCAATCGGTATATCGACGATACGCATAACAACCTTTTATGTTAAACTCTAACCACGCTAAGACAGCCTTGCCCGTTTGACAATCCATAGAGACGCTTCATCAGGACACCACTCACGCGACGTGTCAGACACAAGATGCAAACAGGTAAAAAGAGAGAGACCAGTAATAGATTATGACCAAACTAGCTTTTCCGCCTGCCGTCCCTGTCACCCTTCCTATTATCGGACAAGAGAGCCGTTTCCCGGTGCGTCGGATTTATTGCGTGGGCAAGAATTATGCGGAGCATATCTCTGAAATGGGCGGAGACGGGAAGAAAGCCAAAGCTCAGCGCAGTGAGCCTGTTTTCTTCACCAAGGCAGCTGAAACGCTTGTCGAATCCGGCCAGAGCATCAAATATCCCCCCAACACCTCCGACCTCCATCATGAAGTTGAACTAGTGGTTGCTATCGGACCAACAGAGGTGAACGGAGAAAACGGGTCGGCGGGCGTCGAAATTTACGCTTATGGCGTCGGAATTGATATGACGCGGCGCGATCTGCAAGCCAGCGCCAAAACCAAAGGCGGTCCTTGGGACCGGGCAAAGAACTTTCGTCAATCCGCTCCCTGCTCGGCATTGACACCCGCAAACGAAGTTGATCTATCAGAGGCGCACATCGTCTTAAGAAAGAACGGCGATATCGTTCAGCACGCCGCGCTGAAGGATATGATCTGGTCTGTAGAAGAAATCATCGAGCATCTAAAAACAGATATGGACCTTCAACCGGGAGATCTGATTTATACGGGGACGCCGTCCGGCGTAGGGCCCGTTATTATCGGAGATGAACTGTCCGGCGGAGCTGAAGGCTTGGAACGTATTACCGTTCGCTTTGTCTAGCCCCGCCTAATGTAAGCGCTTATTGAAACGTTTCCGGCTGAATATTAGCCTGAACCTGCGTTGCGTCATAGACATTCGGAAGGTCCGAAGCAGAATTCATTAATTTAATTTCGATTGAATTCGTGATTTTCTGCCCGCTAAACGCGCTGCCAAGAGCGTTCAAACTCAGCCCAACACCGACTGAGGTGCCGCTGCCATAATAGCCTCGTCCGCTACTCACGCCGACGCTCGTTGACGTGCTGGAAGGGCGCTGCCCCGTATAAGTTTCGCCGCCCAAAACCCGGAAATGTGTGTAGCCCTCAGCCAAGGCAATCTCTGCCGCTCTTAAAAGGGCATAGTCCTGAGCTTCTTCGGCAGACCGGCCCGTGTAATTCACGCGGAAACGGTCACTTTCAATTTTCGTATTTTGGAACCCGAGACTGTCTGACTTCGCAGCCGGTCCATATGCGGACGGTCCCGTGGCACAGGCCGCTAAGCTCAACGTCGCGACTGTCGTAAGTATAAACTTTTTCATAATTATCATCCTGACTTCATTCTTGCTTATGAAACGTCCCTTCGGCGCGTGTCTAACACAGCCAAGCTGAGCGTTTCATGAACAGTTATTGTATAACGCACAAACATCATATCTGTTCAATAGCGCTGCAGATGAGGCGGATCACAGATACAAAAAAGCCCCCTGAACATCAGAGGGCTTAGAAAATAGTGTCGAATTCGGAATAGCCGGCGATGAATAACCCGCCGTAACCACATGAAAGGTTAACCTTCCATCGCTTCCCTGCGGCGGCTTTCCTTTTTGCGTTCATGCTCAAGCAAATATCTCTTACGAACGCGGATATTTTCCGGTGTCACTTCGACCAGTTCGTCATCATTGATGAATTCGAGCGCATATTCGAGGCTCAGATTAATTGGCGGTGTCAGGACAACGGCTTCATCCGTTCCAGACGCCCGCACATTGGTGAGCTGTTTGCCTTTCAGGACGTTGACGACCAAGTCATTGTCGCGCGCATTGATACCGATGATCATGCCTTCATAAACATCTTCGGCGTGGCCGATGAACATCTTGCCGCGATCTTGTAGATTCCAAAGCGCAAAGCCTGCGGCCTTGCCGGCGCCATTGGAAATGAGAACACCTTTTTGGCGGCTTCCGATGGTTGACTTGGAACGCGGTGCGTATTGATCGAAATTGTGATACATCAAACCTGTACCAGACGTCAGCGTCATAAATTCAGAGCGGAAGCCGATGAGACCACGAGTCGGAATTTCATAATCAAGACGTACACGCCCTTGCCCATCCGGCACCATATTTTTGAGGTTACCTTTACGCTCACCGAGCTTCTCCATGATGGAGCCTTGGTGATCTTCCTCAACGTCAATCATGAGGGCTTCCCAGGGTTCGCAGAGAACGCCGTCGATTTCTTTATTGATAACCTGCGGACGTGAAATCGCGAGTTCGTAACCTTCGCGGCGCATATTTTCGATAAGGATAGAGAGATGAAGTTCGCCGCGGCCCGAAACGCGAAACTTATCGGCTTCTTCTAGCTGTTCGACGCGCAACGCCACGTTATGAATAAGTTCTTTTTGTAAGCGGTCATTGATGTTTCGGGACGTTACATATTTTCCTTCACGGCCCGCAAACGGCGAATCGTTTACTTGAAAGGTCATGGAGATTGTAGGCTCGTCCACGCTCAAGGCCGGCAATAGCTCGACATTTTCCGGATCGCAGATCATGTCTGAGATGCCAAGTTTATCGATACCTGTGAAACAGCAAATGTCCCCTGCAGAAACCTCTTCCATTTCAACGCGGTCAAGGCCCATGAAACCATAGAGCAAAAGAACTTTTGCTTTGCGGGTTTGTCCGTCGGGCGTTGCGACGACGACTTGCTGGTTCCGTTTGATTTTTCCGCGAACGACGCGGCCAACGCCGATAACGCCGGTATAGGAGTTATAATCCAACGCAGAGACTTGAAGCTGCAAAGCGCCGTCGGGGTCTACATCCGGCACAGGCGCGTTTTGAACAATTGCTTCGAAAAGCGGAGTCATGTCTTCGCCCTCTTTTTCGACTTCATGAGACGCCCATCCGTTCAGAGCTGAGGCATAAACCACAGGGAAATCGAGCTGCTCATCAGTCGCGCCTAAGCGGTCAAACAAATCAAATGTTTGGTCCACGGCCCAATCTGGACGCGCGCCCATGCGGTCAACCTTGTTGACCACGACGATAGGCTTGAGGCCTTGCGCCAAAGCTTTTTTCGTCACGAACGTTGTTTGCGGCATTGGACCTTCAACGGCGTCCACAAGCAATACAACAGAATCGACCATAGACAGGACGCGTTCGACCTCTCCGCCAAAGTCCGCATGTCCCGGTGTGTCGACGATGTTAATGCGCCAGTCTTGGCCATCCGGGGCTTTCCAGCCAATCGCCGTATTCTTGGCGAGAATAGTAATGCCGCGTTCTTTTTCGATATCGTTGGAATCCATCACACGTTCTTCGCGTGCGCCGCGCTCGTCCAGCGTTCCGGATTGCCGTAAAAGCTTGTCCACAAGGGTAGTTTTGCCGTGGTCAACGTGAGCCACGATAGCGACATTGCGCAAAAATTCGATAGAGTCTGACATGGTATTCCCGGTCATTGAGAGTTTGCGCGCTCCATACGCGATAAAGGCTCAAAGTCCACCTCTCTTTTCAGTGTAGCGGGACTTTTCGGGGCCTGAAAGACGGAATTTGACAGTGAAACAAAGCAAAAAACTGCGAAGCAAAGCAAAAAACTGCCCGCTCCAATGGTGAAGAGCGGGCCAGTTGTCCAGCGTGAGTAGGATTTTAAAAAGCTACTGGGAGCACAGTGGATGTTTTATCCGTGACGCATGCCCCTTACGCCTATTTGTTTTCGTCCACCAATATATTCGCTAAAGCATAATCTTGGATTGAGAAACAATGTAAGGATTTCCCTAGTTTTTCCAGTAAATGAAGGGTTAAGGCCCGACCTGAACTGAACGCCAAGTTTACTCTTGCGAATTTGGCTTCAAGTCCCGCACCGAAACAGTCATGTCTTGAACTACCGACGTTCCGAGCGCTTTGACCAATAAATGCATGGAAGTTCCGGACTTATAGGCCACGCCATTCGGCGCTATCTCACAGGACTGGGTCAATTCCATTTCATCAATCTTTGCAATCAGTTTGACTCGCATGGGGCGGGTCATCCAAATTCTGAAATGTTTGAGATGTGCATCCACTTTCGAAATCGTGAATTCCCCGTCCAGGTGATCCAGAAGTTTCTTGATCATTTTGCGACCAACGCCCCCTTCCTCAGAAAAATCATTTGATGACATCATTATATCGCCAAGCTTTTGGATATTGGGGCGAACCACGATTTCGGTTTCTGTCTCTGAAACGACAGTGAAATCCTCAATCGAAACGTCCTGCTGCAGAAGACTTTGGTCTCTCCCTTCGCACCAGAACTCTTTTGCAAGGTCCGCTTGCGACGTCTCCAAAGAGCTCATTGTCTTCAGCAACTCTTTCAAAGCCTCAGGGCGTTCTTCTTTTGATTGCGAGATGACTGTCACGCGCTCGTCCCCGGCGAGCGTGGGTTTAATAACCAAAACTGCGGTGAAAGGTGTGTCGCCAGCGTCGTCCCCAGGCTCATTGATTTGGAAATCAACCGTATAGTCATAAGGAATATTCTCTGGCGCAGCCGGCCGCTCGATACGGGAGATTTCTGCCAATGTGCTTTGGCCTAATCCCGTCTCTTCCTGCGCCTGAGCGCCGGACGTTAATAACCCTGCGGAGCAGATTAAAAGAATTCTAAAGTTGAAGATATTTTTCATACACCGCTTTTTCAGGAGGGGCGCAAGGAATGCAAATAATTTATACTCTGCGGTTGAAACCCGCGCTGCGCATTGTCACATTTAATGGGAGTTCTAGAGAGAGATAACTATGCGCCCTGAAACCCTTCCCGCAGAGTCCCCACAACCCACACGCCTTGCGGATTATACCTCGCCAAACTTCAAAATTGATAGCGTCGAGCTAGACTTTGATCTCAAGCCCAAAGCAACACGGGTGAAGAGTAAGCTAGCCCTGACCCGAGTGTCGGGCGGGGACTTTCATCTGGACGGCGAAGATATTTTGCTAAAGTCCGTTACGCTGGACGGAAAGGCCCTCAAACGCGCCGATTATACTCTCACCCAAACCGAGATCGTCCTGAAAGACTTGCCAAATGAGTGCGTTCTGGAAATTGAGACGGTTTGCAATCCGGCGGAAAACTCAACTCTGATGGGTCTGTATGTTTCCGGCGGGCGGTTTTGCACCCAATGCGAAGCGGAAGGTTTTCGGCGGATTACCTATTACCCCGACCGCCCAGACGTCCTGTCTGTCTTCAAGGTTCGCCTGCAAGCTCCTAAGAAAGACTACCCTTACCTATTATCCAACGGCAATATGGTGGAGTCTGGCGAGTCCGAGGACGGAAAAAGTCATTACGCCGTCTGGGAAGACCCGTTCCGCAAACCCGCCTACCTCTTTGCGCTGGTGGCCGGAGAGTTTGATATTCTGGAAGACAGCTTCACCACCATGAGCGGGCGGGACATTCCGCTAACGATTTATGTCGATCCCGGCGATGCGACCCGCGCGGATTATGCCATGGACAGCCTGAAACGGGCCATGAAATGGGACGAAGACACATATGGGCGCGAATATGATCTCGACCGGTTTATGGTCGTCGCTGTCCGTGATTTCAATTTCGGCGCCATGGAAAATAAGGGACTGAATATCTTTAACTCGTCTCTGCTCCTGGCCGACGCGGAAACTGCAACAGATATGAATTTTGAACGGATTGAGTCCGTTGTCGCACATGAATATTTTCACAATTGGACGGGCAACCGTATTACCTGCCGCGATTGGTTTCAGCTCTGCCTGAAAGAAGGCTTTACCGTATTCCGCGATCAGGAATTCTCCGCCGACCAACGCGGCGCAGATGTGCAACGTATCAAAGACGTGCGCGCTCTTCGCGGCCGTCAATTCCCCGAAGACGCCGGCCCTCTCGCCCATCCTGTGCGTCCCACAGAATATATGAAGATCGATAATTTCTATACGGCGACAATTTACGAAAAGGGCGCGGAGCTTATCCGCATGCTCAAAACTATATTGGGCCCCGAAGAATTCCGCAAAGGCTCGGATCTTTATTTTGAAATGCTGGACGGCACCGCCGCGACGATTGAACAATTTATAGAATGTTTCGAACAAGCTACAGGTGAAGACCTCTCGCAATTCATGCGCTGGTACGAACAGGCCGGCACGCCGCAACTCTCTGTCTCGGTCGACGAGTCCCTGACAACACCTGTGCAAGGCACGCGGATAACTTTCTCTCAGAACACTAAGCCGACGCCGGGCCAAGACGAAAAATTGCCTGTTGTGCTACCTATAAAATGGCAAGCTATCGGAGATAATGGTCCCCTCACAGAACCGCAAATGACTGTCCTGACCACAGAAGAGAACACAGTCTCCCTCCCCCGTTTTGACGAAGCTGTCTCGCTTTCCGTTTTGCAGGACTTCAGCGCGCCCGTCATATTGTCGTCACAGCAAACCTCCAAAGACCAACTGCGGTTGATGGCTCAAGACCCTAATGCGTTTAACCGTTGGGAAGCCGGTCAGACTTTGGCCCGAAAACTCATCGGCACACAGGCTTTAGCGCTTGAAAACGGAGTTATGCCAGAAACAGATGACGCGCTTCGGGATTATTGTGAGGCCCTACGAAATACGCTTCATGACGACAATTTCGACAACAGTTTCAAGGCCTTGGCATTAACGCCGCCCAGCACAGCCGAAATCCTTCAATCACTAGATAAATCCGATCCCATTGCCGTTTATCTGGCGGGAGATTGGCTCTCCCGCGCAGTTGGAAACCGGCTGCGGGGCGATCTACTCAAGCGCTATCATGCCTTGTCCGATGACGGGTCCTTCAGCCCGGATGCGGAGTCGGCGGGCCGGAGAGCCTTGCGCAATCGCTGCCTCACTCTGCTGGCGTCAGGACGCGACGCCGTAACGGCTGGTCTTGCCACAGAACAGCTTGGCACAGCCACTAATATGACGGATGAATTGGCGGCCCTGATGACGTTGACAAAACTCGGCGGAAAACGGGTCAACGCCTCCATGGAAAATTTCTATGAAAAATGGAAATCCAACCCGCTAGTCTTGGATAAATGGTTCTCGGTCCAAGGGATGCGCCATCATTCCGAAGGCGTGTCCGCTCTCGTAGAGCTGACAGAACATGAAGCCTATGACCGCAGAAACCCGAACCGCGTTCGAGCCTTAATCGGGAGCTTTGCTATGGCAAACCCCAATTTGTTCCACGCGCCAGATGGCAGCGGCTATGATTTCTTTACAGCGCAAGTTTTGGATATGGATGGCCGAAACCCACAAGTTGCGGCGCGCCTGGTGGGCGCTTACGGAATTTGGCGCAAGCTGGATGACCAGCGGCAAAGCCAAATCAAGACGCAGCTGCGCCGCGTCATTGCCGCGGAGCCCTCCAAAAATACACTAGAGATTGCATCAAAAACTCTTGGCGCTGATTAGACCCTTATTTGGCTCAGAATCCTTCATGACTTGGTAAGGCTCTCTTAGGAGATTCGCGCTAAGCCATGGGGATGGACGACCTTCGACACATATCCGAAATCCGAACCGTAGATGGGTTTCGCGAGCATGTTTCCGAGCAACGTTTCACTGTTTTGCGACAGCCTATTGTCGATTTAAAAGACGGTCATATTCACCACCATGAATGGCTTGTGCGTTTTGATCACGACAAACATGTCGAAGGCGTCATCCGCGCCTCCGAACTGAGCGGTGTTATCCGAGACCTCGACCTCTCCATGCTTGCCCAGGCGATCTTGGTCTTAAACGAATATCCAGAAGAAACAGGCATCGCGATTAATCTGTCGGGTGCATCGGTTGATAAAGAAACGTTTCGAGGTTCGGTCACAGCCTGCTTAACAGCGTTAGAAGCTTCCCCAAGCAAGCTCATAATAGAGCTGACCGAAAGCTGGGACATGGACAATCTCGTCCTCGCAGAGACTTTGCTCACAGACCTAAAGTCGCGAGGGCACCCGGTTTGCCTTGACGATGTCGGCGCCGGCGCGGCCTCTATACGGTATCTGCGCGCCCTTCCTGCCAATTGGCTCAAGATTGACGGCGGATTTGTCACCGCCAGTTTGAACTCTATGCGAGATCGGGCCATTTTGAAGGCCCTCTTATCTCTACGCGAGGCTCTGGATGTCAAATTTATCGCGGAAGGCGTCGAAACCCCCGAGATAAAAGACTTCGTGATAGAAATGGGGTTTGACGCTGCACAGGGCTATGCGATTGGGCGGCCAGAGCCTGAAACCCGGATAAAAACTTAAAATTGACTCTAAACACAGTTTTTTACTCTTTTTTCTTCAAGGTAAATGAAAAATTAACCACGTTTTGTTCGACTTCTCTTACGACTATCTTTAGCGTTTTAAGCGTGATTCGGGGGAAATGAGTGCAAAGAGGGTCTTCAAGACAAACGCAATATGCGCAGCCAAACGGCCACGATGCCGCTCAGCGACGAACTGTGGCCGGTCAACATCCTGTTGATCAACGTGCTGCCGGCTCTCACCCCCCTCGCGCGCAAGCCCAAAGACCGCAAAGCCAGCCCGCCATTGCGCCCCCTCATACGCGGCAACGCTCAGGCCCTTCACCGCAGAATCCTGTTCAACCGGCTCACCTACGGTCTCGCGTACCTTCTGATACGGAACCGTCCCAGCGACTAGATACGTCCAAAGGCGGCGCCTTCTCAAAAGGGATTGACCGAATTTCCGATCGGGTCGGCGGAACGGCGTCCTTAAAAAGCCTTCTCTTTGCTGTCGGGGCTTTTTTCGTGCTCCTTGCGATTTTGGCTTTGACAAAATTCTATTACGATAATGAGCGTTTTAGCGAACAAACCCAAATCAGCTTTTCTCAATCTTTAAGCAATCAGGCCACAGATGTATCCCGGCGGATTGATACAGAAATTGCCTGGATTGATCAGGCCCTTTTCAGTGAAGGCACGCCGGAGCAGATTGTTAATTTTATTTCCCAGCGCGACATGATTGACGGCGTCGCCATGGTCGACGCTAACGGAACACAAATGGCAACAGCCGGGACGCTTGGCGAACTTGTCGCTCAGCTGGACTCCCGCAATTACCCTACAGGGGAGGTTCAAATTTTGTCTCTCGTGGCCGAAAATGGATCCGCTATTCCTGTGATAATTCGGCGGAGAAATGACGTCTTTCTACTTACAGCCATGGCGCCGCAAACCTTCATAGGGGAGCTGTCCGCAAATGCCGCTCTCATTATGGATGGAGGCCGGGTGATTGATGGCGGGGAGAATGTTAGCTCTGCTGATGCGCTCACCGTATATAATATCAACGCACAGCGTCTGGCGGGTTTAACGAAAAATACCGAAGAGACGTCTCTTATCCCTTTCGAAACCGGAAATTCAAAGATTTGGTTGGGCACAGCCCCTGTGCCAAAATCCTTTTTGTCGGTTATTGATATTCAGCCCCGAGGCATTGCCTCCGGCCTAAAAGAAAACCTGATGTTATTCGCGCTCCTTTTGCTGGGTATGGGATGGCTGATCTGGATGCTCGCCAGCCAGTTAATGCGCCAAATGGACATACTTCGGCAGCGTCAGAATGAGGATGAAGTTGCGATTCAACGCTATCAAGCGGCTGTAGACGGGTCAAAAGGGGGTGTTTGGGAAATAGATCTAGCTAAAAACACCGCATATCTAAGTCCTTCCTTGGCGAGTGTTTTCAACATGCCGAAAGTCGATACGACGTTGTCGATGGCGCAATTCCTCGGCCTTTTTGCGCCCGCCGATAGAGAACGTTTATTTGCCGCCATTCGGCGCAGCCATGTCAGCGGTGATTTCGATGTCGAACTCGGCCTGGCTCACCTTCCGATTTATATGGCGTGCCGTGGGCGTCCTTCGGTTCGAGGATCAGACCATGCCAAAATCATCATTGGTATGGCGTTGGATATTACTGAAATGCGCGGGGCTCAGGCCCGGTTGCAAGCCGCTGAGACCCGTCTATTTGACGCCCTGAAATCTATGACGGATAGTTTCGTCATTTGGGACCAATCCGACCGGCTTTTGATCTGGAATGAACGGTTTGAAAGCTTCTTCAATTTTCAACCCGGTCAGCTTCAAGTCGGCATCGACCACGCGACGGTGGAATATAACGGTATGAAGAATGTTGTCAGCGTGACCGAACGCGCTGAAGGCAACGAGATGGAACTGCAAGATGGCCGCTGGATCCGCTATTCCGAAACTTTCACCAATGATGGCGGACGGGTGAGTATCGGCACCGAAGTGACCGCCATTCGATCCCGCGAGAGAGAACTGCAAGTCAATCAAGACGCCCTGGAAAAAACCATCAGCGTTTTGCGAAAGTCCCAAATTCGCATTGTTGAATTGGCAGAAAACTACGAACAAGAAAAAATTCGGGCCGAAGAAGCCAGCCATTCCAAATCAGAGTTTCTGGCCAATATGAGCCATGAACTTCGCACGCCGCTCAATGCCATTAACGGCTTTTCCGACATCATGAAAAAAGAGCTGTTCGGGCCGCTCGGAGATGCCCGCTATAAAGAATATGTCAGCGACATCCTGTTTTCAGGGCAGCATTTACTTAGCCTGATTAATGATATTCTGGACATGTCCAAAATCGAAGCCGGTAAAATGTCTCTCAACACTGAAGAACTTCAGATAAATGAGATGATTGAGCAGGTCATTCGTATTGTCAGAGGCCGGGCGGATGAAAATCGCTTGAAACTGATCTTTCACGAAAAGCCTGCGAATGAGATTGAGGCCGACCCTCGGGCGGTTAAGCAGGTTCTGCTCAACCTCATCACCAACGCTATTAAATTCACGCCTGAAGGCGGATCTGTGACGATTGCGGTTGAGCCCAAATCGGCTGGGCTCATTGTGCGCGTGACCGATACCGGCATTGGCATTTCCCAAGAGCATATTGAGCGCCTGGCTCAACCATTTGAACAAATCGACAGCCAGCATTCCCGTCAGCATGAGGGCACTGGGCTAGGCCTCGCTTTGTCTAAATCTCTCGTCGAACTCCATGGCGGGAATTTCAGCATGGAAAGCACGTTGGGCGAAGGCACGACGGTTACCTTTACTCTGCCGTCCAGCCCGCCCGTAAAACAGGAAAAAGCCGATCCAACAGAAGTCGGCAGCGAGATTACGAAGTTGGCGAATGATATTGCTGTTGTTCTGTCTGCCGGTGAAGCCAGAATGGACGAAACAAAATCTGCCTCCGCACAAAACACACAGCCTTCGCAATCACAGCCCCCTGTCGAAGTTAATCCTTCGCCTCCGCCCATGGCCAATCCAGCTCAGGGTCAGGGTCAGGGTCAGGGTCAGGGTCAGGGCCAAGGCCCAGCGCCTCAACGGTCGCAAGCTGCGCCTCCGCAATTGCCCAACCCTTATCGGGACTCAGCGGCTTAGAGTTATAAACTAGGCTTTTTCCGAGGATTTAGGTTTGCCCTCATCGGCCCCTAAACCGGGACGGCGGCGCGGCAAGACGAGACTCGCCTTCAATCCAGCCGTGCCCCGATCGTCGAATCCATCTTCGAGAGTAAACTCAGCGCGGTGCAAATCTGCCACCGCATCAACGAGCGCCATACCAAGACCACTCCCCGGCAGAGTACGGCTCTTATCCAAGCGGACAAAGCGTTCTTTTACACGCTCCCGATCTATGGACGGAATGCCCGGGCCGTCATCGGTCACAGAGATCGTGATCCGTCCATTGCGGGTTTTACGTAGATCAAGATGAATGCGCCCGTCTTTAGGCGTGTATTTGATTGCATTTTCAACCAGATTTGAGACGGCCTGAGATAACAGACCTCTATCGGCTAAAATGTCGGTGCCTTTGGCAATATCGGCAGAAAATTTCAGACCCGCATCCTCACAAGCCGGCTCGTAAAGCTCGGCTAGGTCATCCAGTAACGGCTTAGGATCGGTCGGCTGCAAGAGCTCGCGCCGTTCCCCGGCTTCTAGGCGAGCGATACGTAACACGCCGTCAAAAGTCGTGAGAAGTTCGCTGGCATCTTCGGCTGCCGAGAAAAGAATGTCGGCCTCCGGCGTATCGCCCAATTCAACCGCAGCGCTCTCCAGCCGCGTCCGCAGGCGAGTGAGCGGAGATCGAAGGTCATGAGCAATAGAATCCCCTGCATAGCGCATAGCCTGCATCAGGCGGTCAATGTGGTCGAGCATGGAGTTCAAATGCTCGGCCAGAAGGTCCATCTCGTCTTCGGAGTAATTCCGCGGCGCGCGCCTGTCTAAATTACCTGCGCGTACATCTGTTGCCAGCCGGTTAAAGGCCTCGACCCGCGCGGCGAAACTGCGCGACACAAACCAAGACGATATCAAGCCCAAAATTGCCGCCAGCAGAAGTGCGGGAACAAGTGTTGAGCGAATTCTATCCCCGGTTCTGGAAATAGCTTCCACATCACGTCCGACAATAATGGCGGCGACATTATCCTCACCCAGTTTCAAATTCCCGACGATCCCCCGCGCCCGGCGGTCTATAAAGTCTTCTGAATCTGAGTTGGGGTCAGAGTAGAGAAATTGGATTTTGGAAAAGCCGCGACTGTTAATCTCATCTTGAGCAATAGCTTCACTGGCCAGGAGGTCGCCTTGGCCCAAAATATTCCCCCGTATGAGAACTTGTGATTGGCGCCGGGCTTGCAGAAAATAAAGCGCTTCATAGCTTGCGCCCCGCACCGTTACGGCGCGCTCTACGGCGGTAATCCCGCCGCGATCATAGAGCTGTTTAAATTCATCACTTTCCGGGGACAGGCCTTGCGGCACAATCCCGGCGGCTTTCGCGGCGCGCACGCGGGAGAGGCCGCCTTCATCATAAAGGTTTTGCAGTTCGGCAATTTCGTCGATGTTGGATTGTTCCACGCGCCGAAGCTCGGATTCAATCATAGAATAATAGACGAGCCCCAAGGCAGCGGCAACGCTGACCATCGTCAGCGTTGCGCCTAATAAGGACAAGCGGAACATTGTGTTCCGCAGTAGTTTTTGGATAGCGTCAATCACGATCAGACGCTTAAAGAGCGGCCATTAGACCTGCAAGCGATAACCCGCGCCGCGAACAGTATGCAGCAGAGGTTCATCGAACTCCTTGTCGATTTTTCCGCGCAGGCGCGAGATATGCACGTCGATTACATTGGTCTGGGGGTCAAAGTGGTAGTCCCAGACTTTTTCGAGAAGCATGGTGCGGGTCACAACCCGGCCAGCATTGCGCATCAAGCATTCCAGCAAACGGAATTCGCGGGGTTGCAGCAGGATCTTTTGTCCATCACGGCGAACCGTACGGGCCAAAAGGTCCATCTCCAAATCGCCAACCTTAAGCTTGGTCACGGCTGCATTCGGATCAGATCGGCGGCCAATCGCTTCTACCCGCGCCAGAAGCTCGGTAAAGGAATAGGGTTTCGCCAGGTAGTCATCACCGCCTGCGCGCAGGCCTTCGACTTTGTGGTCGACTTCGCCAAGCGCCGACAGGATCAACACAGGGGTTGCGTCCCCATCTTCGCGCAGGTCGCCTAACAGCTCCAGACCGTCTCGCTTGGGCAGCATCCGGTCAAGTATTAAGGCGTCATAATCAGCCGCCTTAGCCATTTCGAGACCTAAATCGCCGTCAGGGGCGAGGTCCACGACATGGCCTGCTTCCATAAGTCCTTTGCGAACGTATTCAGCAGCCACTTCATCATCTTCGACAACGAGTATTCTCATTTCTTTCTCCACTAGTCCCCCAGACTTTCAGTTTTCACTCTTTCTACTAAATTTGACCCAAATATGGTCTTATCCAAAATTTGTTTTCATAATGGCAGAACCATGTAGGTCTCCCCTCCGTCCTTAAGTCGGACATGGAGAGATATACTTTCTTTGTCATCCAGCTTCGCATTCAGTACCACTGTTCGGAGAACGTCTGTCTCCGCTAAAGGTTCACTTTCTGCTTCGAGGAGTACCATACCCATTTCGAAACCCGCGCTTTCAGCAGCGCTGCCGGGCGTAACAGATTCGACATAAATTCCGACTTGGTCAGAGCGCATCTTAATCGCATTTCGAAATTCGGATGAAATATCGAGGACCTGCAAGCCCGTATCTACATTGATTGTGCCTCGGCTAGACTCTTTCGGGGCCGGCGGCGGCATGCCTTGGGTAATGGCTTTCGCTGTCTCGACCTCATGTTTATCGGGGCGTTCGGAGATGGAAATATTCAGAGCGTAGGTTTTCTCGTCCCGCTCATAGATGAATCGTCCGACATCGCCGGGGTTCAATTTGCCGATCACGCGCGTCGCCTCGACGGCGTTTCGAACTGCCTCGTCGTTCACGCGCAGAATAATGTCGTCTATTTGTAATCCATATTGCGCCGCCGGACTTCCCGGGACGACGCTATTGACCAGAGCCCCTGCCTTAAAAATACCGGGCTGGCCTTCAATTTCAAACTCGGCGTCGCGCAAGGCCGCGCCGAGATATCCGCGGCGCACCCGGCCATCAGTGCGAAGCGAGTTAATCACTTGTTCTGCGGTGCTATGAGGAATCACAAAGGCGATTCCGACACTGGCTCCTGTCGGAGAGTAAATAGCCGAGTTCACGCCGACGACATCGCCGTCCAGATTGAATAGCGGTCCGCCCGAATTGCCACGGTTAATTGTGGCGTCGGTTTGAATGTAATCTACATAGTTGCCGCTATCTACGCGCTCTCGTCCGATGGCTGAAATCACGCCCAAGCTGGTGGATTGGCCAATTCCGAACGGATTACCGATCGCGACAACCCAATCGCCGATTCTAACCTCTCCATCTTGTTTAAATGTCAGATGTGGTATCTTCTCTTGCGTTTTTATCTGAAGAAGCGCGAGGTCCGTTTCTTCATCTGTTCCAAGAACGCGGGCCGGATAAACCTGCCCGTCATTAAACTCGACATTAATGGAATTGCCGCCTTCGATGACGTGATAATTAGTGACGACTTCGTTCTTGTCCGAAATAATAAATCCAGAGCCCTGCCCTTCAGACGTTGTTTCTCCGGTTTCGGTGCGGACGATAATATTGACCACGGACTGGCTGACATTTTCGACGAGGTCAGCAATGGACGGCAGGGAGGACACCGGCATGTCCATGAGATTTTGAGGCGTCAACGCTCTGGGCGTCGCCGAACGCTCCGCCGGGGGCGTCATTTTTTGTGGCGCGTTATTTTGCGGGGCAGCCTGATCCGTTGTTCCTTGATCTCGTAAGGGCGTAAAGCTCTTAGCCTCATTTTGCCCGGCCTGCGTAGAGTTATTATTGATTTCTTCAGCGACTTGGGCTGTTTCGCTAGGAGCGCTCTGCTGCGCCAAGGCAGGTGCGGATCCCAGCGCAGCGGCGGCCGTTGCGCATAAAAGTATTTTTCGTGATGTCAAAAGGTCGTGCAAAAACACTCTTCGAATCCTCCAGCTTGGCCCCACCATGGGGGGAATAGACTATCAAGAACATGTCCAAAACATGACAAGGAAGTCATGAACTGAGGAAAGCTCGCTTACTGAGGCCTAATCGCGAGAAAACACGTAGATATGATTGTTCTTAGGCATCTCGGTCAGACGATGTCCATTAAACCCCGCCTTTGCAAAGATATGCTTAACAAGAGCTTTCTCGCGGACGCCCCAAGCGGGATTTCGCGCCTTCAAATTCTTATCAAACTCTAGGTTAGACGCGGCGGAACGACTTTCATCAAGGAACGGACCGTAGAGTACGACAATGCCGCCGTCTTTTAGGACATGCGCCGCGCCCAGAGCTAAGCCCTCACAGGCTTCTAACGGAGCGATGTGAACCATATTCGCCGAATACACAGCGTCGTAATCGGGTAGACCGCCCCACCAATCGGGCGCGGTCATATCCAGCGGCAGTGACGGGCGAAGCTGCATCGGGTTCTCTTTTCGCCAATCGTCTTCGCTAGCGCGCGACTCGGCGTCCGGATCAGAATATTGCCAGCTAATATCGCCGCGAACCCCGCAAATGGCGTGCCCGTGTTCGCCGGTGCCTGAGGCAATTTCAAGGACATGCGCTTCGGGCGGCAAAATGGCTTCAAGGTGTTGCGCAATTACGTCCTTGTTTCGTCCTGAACTCGGCGAAAAACGGCGCGCGCCATGCTGTTGTCGGTCTTCAAGGGCTATGGGTGGTTTTGTCATGACGCGCCGACCTTGGGCAATATGAGCTCTGCCTGCAAGCCCCCCATCTCAGAGCGGGACAAGTGAAATTGGCCCTTATAAGCGCGGGCAAGATCATCCACGATCGCCAGCCCTAAACCGCTGCCGGGAGTGGCTTCATCCAGGCGCGCGCCGCGCTTTAGGGCCTCTTCATATTCTTTTGGGTCTAATCCTGCGCCGTTATCCTCAATGATGATGCGCATCATATCGGAGCGGTCTTTATCCGTTTCGGCTCTGACCCTTATGTCTGTTTTTGTCCATTTGGCCGCGTTATCCATAAGGTTGCCGACCATATCTTCTATGTCTTGTTTAGCCCCGCGAAAAACCAAAGCGGCTTCTGTATCGACATCGATATATAAATCCTTGTCACGATATATGCGCGGCAAAGTTCGCATTAGCGGGTCAATGACATCTTCCAAAGGAGTTGTGACGCCGATGGACTGACCTCTTGCCGCCGCTCTGGCGCGACGAAGATGATGATCCACTTGTTGGCGCATAATTTCTGTCTGTTTTGCGACGAGCGCTGAGGGGGTGTTAGTCCCGCTTTGAGCTTCATTCTGTAAGACCGCCAAAGGGGTTTTCAACGCGTGGGCCAAATTTCCGACATGTGTCCGCGCGCGCTCCACGATATTCTTATTATGACTAATCAAGCTGTTTAATTCTTCGGCCAAAGGCGCAATTTCAGGCGGATAGACCCCCTCCACTTGAGCGGCTTTGCCTTCACGGACATCTGCTACTTTGTTGCGGAGTGTAAAAAGCGGACTCAGCCCGACGCGCACTTGAGTGTAAACGGCAAAGATAAGCGCCAGACAGAGCGCGGCCATAAGCGCAAGGGCTGTCAAAGCAAACCTCTGAATATCCCGCGTGGCCGCTCTTTTATCGGCTCCGGCGAGCACTATAACCGGCCGCTCTGTTCCGGGTAAAATGACCTGACGCGCCACTATGCGCAGGGTTTCACCTGTATCCACTCCTCGGCTGGAGGCGCGCACGGCTTCCCCCATATTGGATTTTAAGTTTCTCAAAACCTGAGGCTCTAGAACCAAACTTTCGCCGTAAAGAGAGCGAGAGGCGGCGAGGACCCTTAAAGGCGCGCGGGCTTCACCTTTGGATTGCCCTATGAGCCAGTAACGGCCCGATAGAGCGCGTTGGTAGCGAGGGTCCAGCGGCTCCCGCGCGACAGCAACGGCCCCGTTCGCATCCACATCAACAGAGGCAATCAGAGAGGTGACGGCGCTATCGAGAGGATCGTCAAAAATGCGATATGTCGTCGTCCGGTAGAGCCACGTCAGAACGACTGCCGAAATAATCAGAATGGGAACCGCCCACATCGCCGCTCCGCGTACAAGACCTGCAACGAGAGAGCGGGGATGGCGAGGCTTGGTCATGTGATCAGGCATAGACTGAAACAAAATTCACAACAAGGAGGCCGTGTTTCACTCAGCCTTTTCAGAGGCCGGATCGATCAACCGATAGCCCAATCCGCGAACCGTTTCGATACGGTTCGTTCCGATTTTGCGCCTTAGGCGGCCAACAAAAACTTCGATCGTATTGGAGTCGCGATCATAGTCCTGTTCATAGATATGCTCGACCAGTTCAGTCCGGGAAATGACCCGGCCTTGGTGCGCCGCCATATAGGCGAGCAGACGAAATTCATGGCTTGTCAATTTAATCGCCATCCCGTTGACAAAGGCGCGCGCCGAGCGGTTATCAACGGACAGCTCGCCAATGTCGATCGTATCGGTGCTGTGTCCGGAGGCCCGCCGGAGCAAAGCTCGGAGCCGCGCCATAAGCTCTTCGGTATGGAAGGGTTTCGTCACGTAATCATCGGCGCCGGCATCAAACCCGGCGACTTTTTCGCTCCACTGATCGCGCGCAGTGAGAATCATAACGGGAAATTTCTTCCCGTCCGCGCGCCATTTTTGCAAAACAGAGACGCCGTCAATCAGGGGCAGACCTAAATCCAATATAACCGCGTCATAAGGTTCAGTATCGCCAAGGAAGTGCCCATCTTCACCATTTTCGGCAACATCCACGGCATAACCCGAGTCTTTCAACGCCGTGCGGAGCTGGCGTGACAAATCGGGATCATCTTCAACAATTAATACGCGCATCAAAAACCTATCAAAAAAACGACGTCACGTCAGATCCGACGCGACAAAGACTATCATCTCACTCGGCCCGTCCGGGCGTCAACTCGAATATCAACAATACGTCCCCCCGGCGCCCGTACACGGACGATATACGTGTTCCCGACCAAGCGTAAATCCACATATTCGCCGCCGCGCACACGCGACAGGGCGATGGATTTGGCCTGTGACGCAGAAATACGATTTTGCGCAAATTTTACGTAGGACGGCGATTGCTTAGCAGACGCGGCTGCCGGAGCGTATAAATCCGCCTTATGGGTGGGCAATTGCGGCGCAGCCATAGCTGTTCCAACGCTCAGAAAAAGCGCTGTCACAGTAATCAATATGGACCGTAACGTCATCATTCGCCCTGTTTAGCAATAGAAGCCTGAATAACATCTGAATATCTGATTCAGGCTAGGAAATAACGCTTAGAGCAATCCGTTTCGAATGTCAGCCCTGCCCATATCCGGCCAGTCTTTGGCTATAGTCGGCAACGCGGAGAGCTCTGCATCTGTCAATTTGATACGAGTTGTAACGTAGAGATCGCCTTTGGCTGCGCCTTTTCCAGAGAGACGGAAGCGTTTGCCGGAATTCGTTCCTGGCGGAATCGTCAACTTTACTGTGCCTTGCGGCATAGGAATATCGACTTTCGCGCCCTTGGCCGCCTCGGACAGCGATATCGGCAGATCCAGATGCAAATCATCGCCTTCGCGGCGGAGATTCTTATGCGGTTTTATCGTAATCTCAATCTTGGCGTCGCCTGCGGGGCCGCCATTGACGCCCGGACGTCCCTTACCGCGCAGGCGTAAGACCTGCCCGTCTTTTACGCCGGACGGAAGTTTAACCTTCAGCCCGCCTTGGAGCGTTTTCGTGCCGCCTTCGAGCGCCGTCAGGAGCGGTAATTGCATTTTATAGCGAACATCCGCGCCTTTTTGTGGGCGCATGGGTGGTCGTTCCATGCCGCCCTGCATCCCGCCCATATTCATTCCGAAAAGAGAGGAAAACAGATCCGCCATATCATCCTGGCCGCCTGCACGGGATCTCTGGCCAAACCCGCCAAAGCCTCCGAACCCTGTTTGTGGACCGCCGCCGCCAAATGGGTTTCCGCCGCCGCCCGCAAAGGGGTTTTGCTGTTGACCCGATGCATCTACCTGTCCGGTGTCATATTGCTTTCGCATCTCGTCATCGGTCAGCAGGGTATAGGCCGCCGTCACTTCTTTGAAGCGGTCTGCGACTTTCGGGTCGTCTTTGTTCACGTCGGGATGAAGCTTTTTCGCGAGCGTCCGGTAAGCTTTTTTAATCTCAGCCTTGGTCGCGTCTTTCTTCACCCCCAATAAGGTATAAGGGTTTTTTGCCATGATAGGAATGTAAGCGGGGCGACGGCGTTTTCAATGGCTTAGCTCGCAGAAATCACAAGTTTTGCTGATGCGCCCCACGCGACCAAATCCGAGCCTTGAGAGACGTCTATATGGGTGACGTTTAGCGCGGTGGATTGGTAGGTAGGAACAGTCACTTTTGTCTCTTCAACTAAGGTTTCACCATTCCATAATCTTACGCGATACCTTTCGCTCCCTTCGCCTACTGGCACATCGCCGAGCCAACTATCCGCGTCTACTCGGCTTCGGCGAATCCAGTTCAGAATAAGAGCGTCCTCGTCGCGTTTAGCGGTGAGATGGGCGGGACTGAGCGGTTTGAGGTGGCTTGCAGTATATTCGAATTCGGTGGGGGCGCTTTGCCTCCCATTGGCCATTGCCGTTAAGGACACGGCCTCCCCCGCGAAGTCGGGGTTGACGTTCAACGTTTGAACGCCTGCGTCTAGCCAAACAATCCGCGCCCCGGAGGTGACGCCTTCCTCGCTATAGCCTTCACTGCCCACGCCCCGCAAAATTGTGTCGCAGCGATATCGATTTGACCCGATAAGCGTAATATTGGCGGCTTGCAGAATGTCCCAACCCTGCGGCGTCTCGACAGCGAAGCTGTTGGCGCCTGACAGGACGGCCTCTATGGATTTACTGCTGAGACCTCCGCCCGCCATGAGTATCTCAAATTCTGCCGCGCGGTCAAAGTAAGCGCTTGGGCCGGGCGGAATATCCGTCAGTAGCGCGCCGAGGCGTAGAGGCGCTCGAACATCCACGCTTTCACCTGAGGCCTCTATCACAGTGTCGCTAAAGGGTGAGAGCAAGACCCCGACGGCCAGACCCGCAAAAGGCGCTGGAAGGCTGAGCGCAATTGGGACGGGCCGACCGGGATAGATTATGGGGTCGCGGGCGTCTGGGGTCGTCCCGTGATGAGCGCTGACGGGACTTGCGATGTCCCGCTTGGCTTGAACGGCTTGGCCATCAAGCGTTTCGATACGCCATACACCGTCATCATTCGGAAGAGTCACGCGGTCTCCTACCTCCAATGTCAAAATTTGCGGCGATAGGGAAAAGCGCACGCTTTCACTCTGGCTCTCTATCCGCTCCATCAAATTATCACAGAGATAGTTTGCAAAGCTCCGGTCCATAACGACAGGTGCGTTAATGTCCAATATCCGTTCTGTCTCAGATATTCTGTCCCGCGCAGAGGCGAGGCCGAGCTGATAATCCGCCCCGGCATCGATAAAATGCAATCTCACATCTCGTAAACTCTCAGTCGGGTCAGCATGGCTCCGCGTGATCGGGCCGTCGATATGGTCAATCAAATCTTGGGGCGAAAGGGGATGCACCTCCCCCTGACCTAGGGAAAAAAACGCGGTCGTTCCCGCCCGCTCGGCCAGGCTGAAACCATATTGCTCACTGAGAGTCGAAATGGCCGCGCGGGCGCTCATAGGCCGATCAATATGATAGCCTTGCACAAGTCCGTTTAGCCCCTGAGTGTCTATATCTACCAAGCCGCTTTGTGCGGCGATATCGCGAACAATATCCGCCAAGGTGACAAGCCCCACCCTGCCCGTAATCCAGTGACCCTTTTCCCAGTTTTCTCCGTCCGACCAGACGTCTCCCCGCGCCGGAAAATCAGGAAAGGGGCGCGCGTCCCATGTCCAGACACTCGTCCTGTCAGTGTCAATCATTCGGCCTGAATAGGCCCCGGAGATTGGGTTCAAATCCGGGTCGCCCCAGTAAGAGATTAAGGCCTCTAGATAACGCCGTTGAATAAAGTCGTCCCGCTCGCCATTGGAATAATGCGGCAAGCGGCTTTCGCTGCTCTTGGCGTCATAGAATACATTGGGCTGGTTCGCGCCGAAATGCACGGCAGGACACCCAATTTCGGGAAAGATTACGGGTTTGGACTTTGGTTGCCACGCCGTCGGATTCGCGACCTCAGCACCTCCAATCCGGTCAAAATGGGGTTGAGACCACCAATTTCGAATATCTTTATATCGAAACACCCAGGGCTTGCCCGCCCCGCCATCGGTTATGGGCGAGCGGATTTGCCCGTATCGGTCTGATTGAGACGCGTAGAAATAATCATAGCCCTCGCCCCCTTCGATCTGGCTTTGAAGGTAATCCAAATCGTAAGTGTCATTCGCCAAGTCTTGGTCCAGATGCGCGCCATCCCTCCAATCCGAAAGTGGGAAATAAGCGTCAATCCCAACAGCCGAAATATCAGGGCTGGCCCAAAGAGGATCGAGATGAAAACTGACGTCGTCACTTCCATCTTGTGGGTGATGGCCGAAATACTCGCTCCAATCTGCGGCGAAGGTCAGCATAGTTTCAGACCCAATTATAGCCCGGACATCCGCCGCCAAACTCACGAGGTGTGAGACAGCAGGATAAGTAGATTTTCCGCCCACCCGTTCCCCGCGCAAAGTCGTGAGGCCTCGCATTTCGGACCCTAAAATAAAGCCGTCCACGCCTCCGGCCTCTTGGGAAAGTGCGGCATAATGCAGAATGAAATTACGAAAGCCATTGGGTCTGTCGAAAAACTGCGTCACCTGTCCCGCGATCCCTATATGATCATCCGACCCGTTTTGCGATGTGATGCGGCCCCGCCAGGGAAACGGGCTCGGCCCGTCCGGGATGTCCATCAAGATAAACGGGTACAGCGTGACTTTGAATCCGCGTTGCTTAAGAGCTTGGATAACCTGCAAAATGGACATATCTGATGGGGTGCCTCCGAAATTCGGGCGGCCTTCAGCATTTGAGGAAACCAGATAAGCTTGCCCACGGGCATTCGTCCCAACCTGCCATTGCACATTCGGAAGGATACGATTGCGCGTTTCCACTCCGGGCCGAATTTCGCATTCGTCGCATCGCAGGTCTGTTCCGAACCAAGACGTGATAATAGACACATGGCGGCAATTTGGGAGCTGGTCTTCCAGCTGATCCAGCGCGAGCAATATATCCGCTTGTCCGGAGAGGTTGTTCATATTGATCGGACGCGAAACGCCCGGCTCCGGCGTTTCCTCGACAATTTGCGTGGCATAAGCAAATTCGCCTGACCCCGGCAACAGGCTCACAGATTTCACCAAGCTTTCTATTTTTTGTTGATTGTCCTGCGAAGAGGGAACCCGAATGACTTCGGCATTTATCTGAGGCAGCCGCGCCCCGAATCCGTCCAGAGGAAAGTCCTCAAAGACGATATAGGCCGTATCTCGAAAGGCAGGGACGTCGCCGCCCTCAATCGCACTGATAATCGGGTCAGGCATTTGGTCCGATGTGCCTTTATAGACCCGCATCGTCACGCCTGCTGTCGCGAGCGGCTCTCCATTAGCCCAGAGGCGGTCCACGCCCAGGATTTCGCCTTCGCAAAGGCCAATCGCAAAACTCATCGTATAGCTATAATTCGAACGGGTCGGGCCCCCGCCCTTTCCGCTCTGCACCTCTTCTTCCGTCCGAATTTCACGCAAGCGCGAGGCCCAAATCACCTGCCCCGCCAGCCTGACCCGTCCGTAAACGCGCGGCATGGGCGCGCCGTCGCGAGATGTCTGGACATGGAGGCTTTCCAAACGCGGCCCTTCAACAATGCGGTTATCAAAGATATTGGAAATCGCGCGGTTAGCGGTGGACAGGGCAAAAGCGGCAGCCGCCTGCGTGGCAGTATTAGCCGCAATATTGGCGGCGGTAACGGCAAGTGTCGTCATATTGAAACGCCTTCTTCAGGAAATCGGAAACTATGGGCCCAATGGCGGCGCCAATAGGGCACGAAAAAACTCTCCACGACGGCGCGGCCCCAATAGGCATGAGTGATGATATTCGGCGCCGAGAGGATGGCGATATGTTTACAGGAGGCGTGAGGGCTCATGCGGAAGAGAAGTGCGTCGCCGGGTTTGGTCTCAGCCTTTGATATTTCGGTTAACCAGTCGCGCGCGGCGTCTCGCATCGTCTCTTGCCCGGAAATCTCGGCCCAGTCTGGCGTATAGGGCGGGAGAGCCACAGGTTCGCCGCCATAGAGATGCCGATAGATTCCGCGAATGAGGCCGAGGCAATCGGAACCCGCGCCACATTCGCTGGCTTGATGTTGATAGGGCGTGTCGAGCCAGCGCTTTGTTTCGGTAAGGACGCGCCTTTGAATAGCGTTCATTTATAACGCGAACCGCCATCTTTCGGCGCGCCTACCTTGGGGCCGGAATAAAGTCCGTCATCACCGAGCAAAAAGGGAAAACCGCGAAAATTAATCAGATTGTCGAATTGATGGCGACAGGCCTCAAGGGTTTTCGGACAGATTGTAACCTCTGAGAATTGGGACGTGTCTACTCCGCACCGGGTGTCGCCAAAACTTGCGTCACATTTTCTGGAAAACACCCGACCCGTGGACCGGCTGAGTTTATGAGACAGGCCAAGCCACTCTATTTCATAATGGTCGCGGCGAGTCGTGACCTGTCCTAATTCGCCAACGGAGGTCACAACAAATTGCGTCGGGTCCTGCCAGTTCACTTTCAGTCGAGAAAGTTTGGCGTCGTTCAAAACACCATTGGAAATATCCATTTCAGAAATAGACGCCGCGTCTAACACGCCTTCAACCGCGCCGTTGTCAGACGCGAATCCAAGGCGATGTTCGGCTTCGGATTCTGTCAGGCTCGACCCGGCGGAATAAACGACGCCGTCAATGACGAGCTCGCGGTCATGTTCAGAAAATCCAAAGACCCGTCCGTCTTTTAGCTCCAGTTTCCAAGCTGAGCAAAGGGTCGTGACCGACTCTGAAAGGGAACTGATTAAACCGGGCGAAAGCTCACGCATAAGGCAGCTCCACCATAGGCAAGCTACGCATCTGCCCGGCGCCGAAATCCTCCAACGTCATATCGAGAAAATCCGTATCAAATCGGACCACCGTATCGAATGAAAATCCGGCAGTAAGGACGGCTCCGGCGTTGGGCGGAGAGGCGAAAGTTATGATCCCCGTCAGGTAGTCTATGGCGACGTCAGGAGGTGAAACAGACTCTCCGTCAACGGCAATTAAAACCGAATTTTTCACCGGCTTAGTGATGGGCCGTTTTAGCCGATCATAGTCTTTGATAAGTTGAAACTCTGTTGTCATTCCATCGCCTTGAGCGAGGGTTTGGTCCAGCTCTGAAGGCGTTCTTTCTATAGAACAGGAACAGTGGTCAAACGGGTCGAAAAAGCGAAAACTGCATAATTGCCCTTTTCTTGATATAAAAAATTTCGTTATTTCATATAGTTGTTCCTTCGACTTAATCCCTGCGATTGCGTCATATTTTCGGCGCGGAAGTGAATGCGGGGCGTTGCGATATTCTTTCCCGCTCGAAAGCTGCGTGATTTGGGTGGTGAATTCCGGCCCTCCACTCGCCCCGAAAGCAAGCGAAATCGGAAAGCGGACATCGTGAAATTCCGTCATATTAGTCTCTTTGGGTGGACATGTTCAAAGGAGCTTTCGCCCTTGGTTTATCGCGCGCGACAGACCCGCCGCGAGCTGTGTTTCCGACTTTTTAAATTCGGTCGGGGAGCTGACCCCGGACACGTTCATCGTCACATTTACAGGTGAGGATTTAGAGGAATTACCCTGCCCGGCTACGGACTGAATGGCGGAGCTAAAAACAGATTGGAGAGGTTCGGAAATCAATTCCTGCACGGCCAATCGCGCCAAATCCCGCGTGATAGATTCCGCCATATTCGAGAACGAAAACTCGCCTTTCCGGGCGGCGCGTTCCAGCGCATTGGAGATACGATCACCCGCTTGCTCGAAGGCTTGCGCCATATCGTTTGCGGCGTCAGTCGCGCCTGTGATATCAAACTTTGAGACCGCTTTCGCCGCCCTATCTTCGTCTGTCATCTGTCACCTCCTCATCAGGGAATTGTTTTCGCAAGGCCTCAAAATCAGCCGGAGATAAACCTTTGCTTTCGCCTTTCTTGCAGAGGGTCAGCCAATCAATCACATCCATTGACCAGAAGGTTTCCGGGGCTAGACCCATTTGTAAAACCGCCAACCGGTGCCAAGCTTTGAACGGCCAATTTAGTTTCTCAGACATCTTGAAATGCCTCCTCGAACATGCCGGCCATGACGGTCATAGCTTTTGCCAATTCTATTTCGCTGGCTTCTGAGGCGACGCTGTCTGCCTCCCCCGGAGACAATAGGGAGTTCGGAGAAAGCAGACAGGCCAACAGAACCCGCGCGGTGGTAAGGCGCGCGGGTCGGTCAGGGCTTTGCAGGCGATGTGACAACGCCTTTGGCCCCGAGCACTCCAGACTGCGAGAGAGGACAGCCAACGCCGCCAGAGTGAATCGAAGAGGATAGAGTTTGCCGCCTAATTGGACGGTTCGGATATGCGGGCTCATAGCGACGTAAAAATAGGCGCGCCCGCACTCATCAGAGTGATGTCAAATGCGGCCTCGCCCTGATAATTCCCGGAATAGGTGAGGTTTGAGATCAGAAATGCCCCGTCGATTTGGCCAAACCCCGGCAAAAGGAACCGTAAATCCAAAGGATCTTGCTCGAAAAAGGCCTGCCTGACCCGCGCGGCGGAGGCTTCGTTTCGAAATATCCCCTGCCCTGACACCTCTGCCGACTTCACCCCGGCATGGGGCAAAAGCTCTTTCCACCCTTGCGCCGAGTCGCTGTCAGTTACGTCGACGACCCGCGCATTCAGGCGGAGCGCTTTCGTCCGCAATCCGGCGAGGGTAATATAGCTATCGTCATCCTGTTTGAGTTTGACGAGCATATCCCGTCCACGTTGAGCGCTCATGCGAGGCTCCTTTCTTATAAATCAGAGAGTTTGAGTAAGGTATGACAGGCGCAGCAGGCCGTGATGGGTTCGCCCATCTGGCGCGCGCAAGATGTCGGAATAGAGGGTTGTCGCGCTAACAAGATCATCGGTTGTTAAGTGCTCGGCGAGACGGTCCTGATCGGTCGCGACCCCTTCGACCTTCGCCAGTAGCGCCAATACTTCCGCGCGACCCGCATATCGTGACCAGAGGTGAAGCGTCATTTGATGCAGTAACAGCCGCGTATTATCCCCGCCCACGTCTTCGCAGCGCATGACGCCATAACTCAGATAAGGGAAAACTGGATCTTCCGGTGCGCTGTCATAGAGCCGAGGCGGCGTGCCAAGCGCGTCCTGGATAGCGGTGTCTTCAGAAAGAGCTGCATGGACCGCTTTGGCTATCATATCCTGACTCATTGCCGCTCCTCCTCACAAATAAGGTGGAGTCTTTCCCCGCGCGTATCGGGGTCTGACGCCGCAATAACGCGTAAAATTCGGTCGCCCCAGATGAGCCGCGCTCGTTCAGGGAAATCAGAACGATATCGGATTGTCACATGATAGCTCTGGGTCACGCTGAGCCGCCCATTCTCGCGCGTTTCAGAAAGCGTCTTGGGGGTAATGGCGGCCCAAAGGGCGCGTTGGAAACTCCAGCTTGTCACCGTCCCGCCAAGATCGTCTGCGACCACAGAGGGCGCATAAAGGCCCAATCGCGTACGTAATTGCCCGATCATAGCTTCAGGCTCCGATAGGGCATGACCAGCGCGTCCACCATCATGGGAATGCCCGGCATGTCAGTGCCCGAGCGATGCTCATATCCTTGCCCGATGAGTAGGAGCATAGCCTGCCGAAGCGGCATGGGAATATCGTCGATACTCTCGCCGTAGCCCGCAACCACATCCACGGTAATAGCGTTGATTTCGGGGCGGCTATGCCAACTCCAAAGTCCCAAGGTGTGCTTTTGAATTGAACCGGGCGTCGCCCTGAGATTGATATTCAAATTATCCAATGGCACGGCTTCTTCGTCGCCATTTTCCAAATGAAGCGTCATCCCCGTTACCGATTTTATCGGTGCGATATTCAAATAGAGAATGCGGTTAAACGGCGGCGCAAAGTTAATGCGCTGCGTCCGCTCTATCAGGGTTTTGCGGCAGAGTGTTTCGACCTGTTCGCGCGCGCTTCGAATTAAATCTGTCGTGAGAGTGTCTTCCGCGTCGTCATCCAGACGCAAAAAGAGCTTCGCCGCCTCGAGCGTAATGGGCTCTATGGGCGGGGACGTTATATCGTTTATCAAAATGTCCTCCATTGGGTAGAAATGAAAAAGGCCGCCCGGAGGGCGACCTGCATGTCGATTAAAATTGGTTGGAAGTAAGTTACGCTGTGGCTTTGAGCAGCTTAATCGCGTCGAAATCCTGCACCCCGCCGCCAACGCGTTTCGTCGTGTAAAACAGTACGTAAGGCTTGGCGGAGTAGGGATCGCGCAGGACGCGCACACCCTGACGATCTACAATCAGATAGCCGCGCCGGAAATCGCCAAAGGCAAGGGCGGCGTCTCCGCTGGACACATCCGGCATGTCTTCGGCTTCGATCAACGGATAACCAAGGAGTGTAGAGGGCTGCCCAGCCTCCGCAGCGGGTTGCCAGATATAATTTCCATCCGCGTCTTTGAATTTGCGAATGTCATTTACGGTGCGGCGGTTCATAACAAAGCTTGATCCGGCCCTGTACCGGCTCCTCCCCGCATAGATAAGATCAAGCAACGCATCGACCGGAGAGCTTGCATCAAACGCCCCGGCTGTGCCTGTGCTGACCGTGCCGAGTTCGCCGAAGCTCTGCGAGCCATTGGCGACCTGAGTATAATCCAGCAGCCCGCGGGGTTTATTTACGCCGTCTCCCGCCACGAAAGCCGCCGTTTCCTGCGCCGCGAAAATGTCGCGCACTTCGTCGGCGAGCCATTGATCGACATCGGCGACCCCGTCATCCAATAGCGCCTGTGTCGCGGCGGGCATGGCGTAGAGTTCCCCAGCCGGGAAATCGAGCAGTTCTAGCTGCGGCGCCTGCGTTTCAATCCGGGCGTCGGTTTCTCCGGCCCAGCCGGACGCCGCACCTGAAGACGAGACAGGTTTTTTAAATAGGCCCGCGCCGATACGGCGAACAGACGCGATAGAGCGGAAGGGCGAGCTTTCCGTCAGGGCTCTATCAATGCGGCTTTCGGTTTCAGGCGGTGCTATATAACCGCCCTCCCCGTCAGAGCTGGAGAGGGATTTGCCTTCCAGAGTGGTAAGCGCGGCTGCGTCGCCCGTGCGTATAAAAGACGACCAGGCGGATTTGGCTTCTGTGTTTTCCCGCCCGCCTTTCAAAGGCGTGGAAAGGCTCATGGACAAATTGTCGATTTGCTTGGATTGCGCGTCCAACGCGGCGTTGAGGCGCGAAACCTTATCGTCGAGCAGGCCATCGGAGGATTTGGATTCCAGAGCCGCCAATCTTTCGTCATTAGCCGATTTAAACGCCTCGAATGTCTGGGCGAAATCGGCCTTTAAATGCTTCGTTTCTAAATCAGGCATAAGCCATTTTTCCTTTGTGTGAGGTTGAGAGATCGTCGATTTGAGTAATCCGCGCGCTGCGGAGCATGGGAAAAGCCACGACCGAGACCTCCCAGAGTTCGAGTTCGGTAAGGAGGCGCCCGCTCCCGTTTCTGACGGACCGTCGGACGCGATAACCAATAGAGAGGCCTGACACGGCGCCTTCCAGAATAAGCTGTGCCGTGCGATTTGTTTCTGGCGCCCCGCCAATCAATCGGCCCGACACAAAGAGCCCCGTCTTATTTTCAAATATTCGGTCCCACACGCCAATCGGCGCGGCGGTTTCATGTCCGAATAACATCGGCAAACGCCCATCGGGCAAAGCGAGTATGGAGGCGGCAAACGCGCCTCTGCTCACGACGTCGCCGGACAAATCCGTCTGTCCAAATAGGCTGGCATAGCCGCTGATACGAAGGGAGGCGTTCATTTCTGGCGCTCCGCTTCAATCGCGTTCAGAGTCACTTGCCGCTCAATCCGGGTCAGGCTTTGACGGATCATATCCATCTGCCCTTCGAGCAAAGCCAGGCGTTCGAGAGACGGCTGACGCAGAACGAGCTGCGTCTCGACTGCCTCAAGCCGCGCATTCGCGCCGCCCGCCCAGATAAGCCCGCTCGCCGTCTGAATAGAGAGCGTGATCAACATGCCGAGCGTTACGGTGCGGTTAAACGAGTAAGCCTTATTATTTTGACTCATGGATTACCTCCCCTCGAAGGTAGTCCCGCGAGGGCGCGCTTCTCGCTGTCGGAGAGAAAGGTAGCGGCCGTCAGCCTTTGCCAGAGCGTGTTTCTGTCCTCGGACAAGGCCGGAACTTTCTCGAGATCAGGAGAAATTATTAAGGCGTCATCAAACCAGGGGCGCAGCCAGCTCTGCAGGCCGTCCGACGTTTTGCGGACAAGCGGAATAATCGTTTGCCGCCAGAATGCCTGATTAGCCTCACGGTAATTGGCGTAGGTATTATCGCCCGGCAGGCCGAGCAGCATGGGCGGCACGCCAAAGGCGAGCGCGATTTCGCGAGCGGCTTCGCGGCGCGCCTGTATGAAGTCCATATCGGTCGGCGACAGGCTCATGGATTTCCAATCCAGTCCGCCTTCCAAGACCAGAGGCCGACCCGCATGGCGCGCCCCGGCATGCCCTGTTTCCAACTCGGATCTCAAACGCTCGAACTGATCTTCGGTGAGATGGTCTGACCCACTCGCCCCTTTATAGATGAGTGCTCCGCTCGGACGGGCCGAATTTTCCAACAGAGCTTTTGCCCATCGGCCTCCCTCATTGTGCAAGTCCACCGCCTGCGCCGCTGCTTGCAAAGGCGAGACTGAGTCCTGTGGACTAAAAAGGCACATGGACAGAAGAGGAGATCGGCCTGAGGCCGGGTCAAGACGTAGGCGGCGTTTGGCCCCTTCTGCGATGTCGATATCCCAAGCCGCTACCGCGCCTGTTTGGGTTTGCAGCGGCGTCACAGCGTCAGGGTTGAGCGCGCACAGAAAGCTTGGCGCGCAATCCGTCATACGTGCCTCCAGATAGGCTTCTCCGGAAAGTTGAAGGTAACCGTAAAACGTCTCGAGCGTTTCTGTCGAGCTCGACATGAGCGGCGAGCGCGTTAGAAATTCAGAGGCGGCGTCGTCTCCCTCTACCTGCAAAGGTACGCTCGCCGCTGCTTCGGCAATTAAGCGAACGCAGCGATAAACGATGGGGTTACGGGCAAACCCTTCACGGCACAGGGCAGAGAAATTACGCGGCGTCCAATGCGCGCCGGACGATAATTGTAAGGCGATGAGAGGCTGCGCGGCTTTCGTTTCAGGCGGCTGTGATTTCGGCGCAGCAAAAAACCCGCTGCGACCCGCAGCGGGTTTGAATAGATTCAACATGGGGCTTATCCTTTCGGGCGGCGCGTCGACTAACGCGCAATTCCGGCGATAAGTTGTTTATACCCCAGAACCGCTAAGTGCGGATCATTCTCTTGGTTTTTCTTGTAAGCCTCTGAAAGTCTTGGTTTTTACGCAACCTTAAACAGGGACGGGGTTTTTCTGTGACGTCCTGTCAGGGTCTGAGCGAGCTTATAATTGACCTTTAGATCCTGACGGCGCGTCTCGTCGCCCACGAGAGAAGCCAAGGTAATGGCCCGGCGATACGCTTCGATAGAACTCTCAAGCGCCGCGCGGTCACGGTTTTTCTGGCCGAGCTTTAAAAGCGTATCCGCCAATGCACATTGCACAATCAGCGCTTCTTTTGGGGCGGTGTCGATTTTGTAATACGTCTTGGCTTTGTTAAGCGCCTCGACCGCCTGAATCAACGGAGCCGTATCATTGGTTTGCGCGGCAAGTTTAATCATTTGCGCCGCTAATTCGCGGTTAAGCTCGCCCAGTTGAGAGGTGGTGCGTCCGAGCTTTTCCTCCAACGTCTCCTTCAGTGTCCGCTTTGTAATTTTATCCATATTCCAGTCCCCACAGCCATCAAAGATAAGCAGCTAATTTCGCCATATATGTGAAGGAGTAGGGTTAAGGAGACTTTAAGGATTTTGAAATTTTACCAAAATAAGCAATAGAATCAGTCTCAAAGCCGCCGAATTTTTGGGTCGGATCGCCCATGGATTAGTAAATGGGTTAATGCCCAAACGAGAGCATCGGCGCGGTCTGGGCTACTTTGCCGGGCCTTGGTTCCCATTTGGCGTAGCTCAGCCTCTAACGCATCGAACCGTCCTGCGTGGAGCACTTTTCCTTGCTCATAGAGCAAAGCAATCGGCTCCGCCCGCCTCGCTTTACTCTTATGGGCAAAGACCGTTTTGACCGGGATGGACGGGTCGATTGTGCGGAGAATGGTTTCGACCATCTCTCCGCCCTGATTGACTTCGGCAAGTAGGGCGTCCGCGCCCCATCCATGATAGAGCGAAATTGCGGCTTCGCCCCAATCCGTAGGCGATAATCCCTGGACGGTACCGTCATGCAGAACATAGGCCCGCGTCGTAACGCCCTCGCCTTTAACGCCCGCCACGATAAGCCCGCACTGGTCCGAATGCTTTCCTGACGTCACGGGTGGATCAATCGCGACTACTATTTTGTCCATCGACGGGATAGCGCCGTCGAAACGACAGGTTTCGAAAATTCCTTGTGACCAGAGCGCCCCTTCGCGGTCAAACAAAACCTCGCCTTCCAGTTCCTGACGCCCAAGGCGGGTTCCGCCATAGCTATCTTCCATCGCGGAGAGAAAAGCCGGAGACAGGTTTGCGGAATTGGCCCCGGTTTTAGCGCGGCTCACAGCCAGTCCTGAGGCCGACATAAGCGACTTCAGGGCCGGGATCGGTTTGGGGGTCGTGGTGATGACCAATTGGGGATGCGTGCCCACCCGCAGTCCAAATCGCAGATTGGACAAGGTGTCTTCAGGATAGCTCCAAGCGCAAAACTCATCCGCCCACGCCGCACCGAATTGCGGGCCGCGTAAGCTATCCGGGTCTTCGGCCGAAAACAAATACCCCACCGCGCCGTTGGGCCAGTCGAGACGGCGGCGAGACGGGGAGTAAATCGGCCGCTCCATCGGATAACCAATATTGAGAAGACCGCTTTCCCCATCGAGCATAACCTCGCGGGCATCGGCCAGAGTAGGTGCGACCAAGGCGATACGGCCTGTGTCGAAGACTTTACGGCGGACCCATTCAGCCCCTGTGCGCGTTTTCCCGCAGCCGCGTCCCCCAAGGAGCAACCAGATCAACCAGTCCGTGTCGTTACGTTGATCATTGCGCTGCCAAATCTCCCAGTTTTTGAAAAACTGAAAAGGGTCATTTCCGGAGAGACTCCAGACGAGCAGCAGCAGCTTCGTCGGAGAGAGGTTCGATCTCAGCGACGAGATGATCGAGCCGTTCCAAGAAGCGCTTTCGGTCTTCGGGGCTAGGCGGGGGAAGGTCTTCATATCGCGTGAACTTCTTCTCTTCGTCGGCTTTTTCAACGCGCTCATTTTGGGCCTGGAGGTCAGACAGACATTTCAGAGTACTGCTCATGGAGCGAGCGATCTTATCGAGTGTCTCGGCTGTCTGGCGGGCAGAGGTTGGGTCTCCAGTCTCTTCATCCGCTCTCTCAGCCACGACGTTCATTTCATCCAACAAGCGTAGAATAGCCATTTGCGGGGCGCCTGCGTCAAACAGGAGCTTCTCATTTTCTGCTGGCGTGTTTCTGGGTTCGGGCATGGGTATTTCTTTCGGCATAGGGATAAGGGTCAGGGAGAGGGTCGGGCTTTGAGGCGCCGCGTTTCACGCCGGCAATTGTCCCGTAATGGGCAGAGAGTTTTTGGAGGCCCAGTTTCAAGACGGTCAGTCCGCTACCGCTCGCCCATCGCTCCGCGCGTTCCACAACCTCTAAGGATTGGTCCAGGCAACACACCGCAATGACGGCGACATCGAGACCTGTTCCCATCGCCTCGCGCGCGTCTTGCACTCTGGCTTTGGCGTCTGCGGCGCGGATAAATTTATCTTCGGCGCCATTGCCGTGCCCGCCGTCGTCTACCCCGGCTATGTCATAGCGCTGCGTCGCGGTTAGGCCATGACCCGAAGCGTGATAGTCGCGTGTGATGCGTTCTCCCGCTTCGATCAGCGGGGCGTCCAATAAAGGCCGTCCTTCATAATCCGTTCGGCGTGCCAGACGGTCCAGCGTCGTCAAACGTGTATTGACGGACGCTTTGCGCTTCACCCCGCCCTGAATATAAACATCTCGGTCTTCCAGGCTGTAATGTTGATTTTTTGCCGTTCCGTCGCGGCCATATTTCAGCCGCCGCTCCGCCGTTTTCGCAACGCGGTAGCCGTCCTTGTGGAGCTCTAATGCGCCGTAGGATTCAAGGGCCTGCACGTCTTTGACAGGCACCCAAAATAGCGGGCGCTTCCGCTTATCCCCTAATGGTTTCGCCGGCATGGCGTCGCATCCCGTATTCACACAAATGACGGCTTTATGGTGGATCAATCGGCGTAGAATTTGAACTTGATGCGGGCTCAACATCTAGGCGGCATCCGCTTCCAAAGGCACGGTTTTCGGGGCTTGCCTCAGGAAATTTTCCAAATGAATAATCTTCATATCCAGAACCGGATCTTCCCGGCATTCCTCAATGACCTTAAACGCATGGGTCACGGTGGATCTGTCTTTGGAGAAAATACGGGCAATATGGCTGGGGTTCAGCTCATAGACCGTATTGATAAGATACATCGCAATTTGGCGGGTAAAACGCAAATGCGGAGTGGCCTTGGGCGGGTCAATCAAGTCGGGCTCAGTCACTCCAAATTCAAGCGCCACTGCCGCGATAACAAGTCCGGCCTGATGGGTTTGGCGAGCGATAATTTTTGGGTGGGGCTGGCGTCTCATGTAATCCTCCGGTCATGACAGAAGGCAGTATAGCCCAAAAATCATAAGTGAGGATTATATTCCTATACAAAAGAACAAAGAGTCAACATGACCTCAGCAAAAATGCGAGGGTGGGAAGCCTAAGTCTCTGTTACTAAGCGTAAATTTTATCCTGATCGGATTGAGGCTGCGCCGCCTTCTGCATTTTGACGAAGTGGTCATAACCGAGGATCATGTTTATATCCGTGCCGTTTTCGGACAAAGGCATCCGAATCCAGAACTGCGCCAAGTGAGATCCGTTTGGCGTCCCCGGCCGAGTGACCCCAGCATAAGCCCGTTTATTTTCTACGACATTTCGAAGAACTCTCTGCCAATAGTCTTTGCGGCATCCGAGCGGCAACTCATCAATATGGCGACCTTGAATTTCGCTGTCGAACAGATTCCAAAACCCGGTACCGGCCAAGCGGATACGAAAACGTTCTGCGCCCTCGCACACTTCAGTGATGGTCGTGGTAGGAAGCTGCTTTCCGATGACATGAGGTTCGATGTCATGGCGAGCCGGGAGCTGACCGCCGACACATTTGGAACGCCAGTAGTCATAAATCTTCTGTTGCTGTGGAAGCACCATTTGATGGCGTAATGCGTTACCCTTGATCACGAAACTCTCCCCCGAACCGGCCCTTATTCCAGTTCTGGAGCCTTTATTGGAAAAGAGAGTCGCAGCGGCAACCATTTGTTAACCATATTTTCAGGAATTGCCCCAAAAAAGCACGGTTTTTTGAATCGGTTCCGATTCGACTTTTGATAGAGATATTAGTTTGAGAATTTAACAGGAAAATGACGGCGAAAAATTAGGGACGACTCTTTCCCAATCCGGTTCGTTTGGCCAGCTCAGAGCGGCGCTTGGCGTAGGCCGGCGCGACCATCGGATAATCGGACGGGAGGCCCCATTTCTCTCGATACTCTTCGGGGCTCATTCCGTATTTTACCCGAAGGTGACGTTTGAGCGACTGATAGGGTTGTCCGTCTTCCAAACAAATAATCGCGTCATCTTTGAGCGACTCGTCGATTGGAACGGCGGGAACGAGGTCTTTTTCGTCTTGCCCAACTTCGGCCTTTGAGGCGGCCTCTACCAATCCATCATAGATAGAGCCAAGTAAGTCCGGAATGGCTTTCGCGTCCATCGCGTTATGAGAGAGATAAGCCGCGGCAATTTTAGAGGTTTGCGCCAAAAGAAACTCCGGAGACAAGTCGTCTCCGGATGTTTTTTCGGAATTTGGAAGCTTAGGTGCCAAGGACATAGATAACGATCAGGGTCACAAACAGCGTGCCGGCAACAAGCACCGCCGGAAGGCCGGACGGAGCGGCCTCGCTCATCGCGCCAGCAGGGCTGAACATCTGATAGAGCTTCTGCCCCACCTTGCCGATCGTGCGCTTCTGCAGGCGGCTCACATGCATGTTGAGCCTGTCCCACATATCGGAGGTCCATAATGCCATGTTCAAGCCCAGGCGGCGGTAGATCCAGTCAGAGTCGATAATCTCCGACCGGCGCTCGGCCGGGTAGACGCCGTAGCGTTTGAGCAGGGTAAAGGCAAAGATAGCGGCAAAGAGAAGCTGCAACTGGAAGACCACATGGTCCCAAGTATAAGGCTTATAGGCCTCCATTTCGAACGGCATAAGCGAGTAAAGAAGCTCGTATCCGCCCCACGGCCACGCGAGAACAATGCAAAGTATCCCGGCGAGAGTCATCGCGACGAGCATGTTCCAAGGCGCTTCCTTGACGCGTCGTCCGCTATCATGGGCAAAGAATGTGAAGTGCGGCACCTTGATGCCCGAATGTTCCATCACACCGGCAGAGGCAAAGAGCATCATCGCAAACGGCACCCAGAGATGTTCTTCGAGCGCGGCCGCGAGGATCATCGCTTTTGTCACGAACGCGGCGAGTAGCGGGAACGCCGCAATAGAGCCTGCCCCGATAATGCAAAGCACAGCGGTGAACGGCATGGAGCGGAACAATCCGCCTAGCTCTGACGCTTTGGCCGTGCCTGTGCGGTACATGACTGCACCGATAGACATAAACAGCAAGCCTTTAAAGATAACGTGGACGAAGACCTGACCGACGACCCCGTTCATGGCAAGCGCGCCGCCAATACCAATGCCGCAGACCATAAAGCCGAGCTGGTTGTTAAGTGAGTAAGCCAAGACTCGGCGCAAATCGTTTTCTACTACGGCGAAGAAAACCGGGAAACAGGTCATGATTGCCCCGACCCAAATCAGGATATCGACGCCTTCGAAACCGCGCGCCAGCGCGTAAATGGCGAACTTCGTCGTGAAAGACGCCAAGATGACGGTGCCGGTAATGGAGGCTTTGGGATAGGCGTCCTGCATCCAGTTATGGAGGAGCGGAAAGCCGCATTTGATGCCCATAGCAATCATCATGAGCCAGCCGCCGGGTGTGTTCAGCCCGATAAAGTTAAAGGTGAAGTCCCCGCCCCGGCTCTCCGCGACCATAACGGCCCCGGCCAAGAGCAAGACGCCTGAAAAGACATGTATGGCCAGATAGCGCAGACCCGCCGCATAGGCATGTTCGCCGCCTTTCCAGACAAGAAACACGGACGAAATCGCTGTGACTTCCCAGAAGATGAAAAGAGTGATCATATCGCCGGCGAGAACACCCGCGACGGCGGCCCCCGTATAGATGAGAGCGGAGCTGTCCGTGATACGACATTTCTCGTGGAGGCCGTATATGCCGTTTATCAATCCCGCTAGACAGAAGAGATAACCCCAAACAAGCGACAGGCCGTCAATCCGGAGCGTGGTAAGCTCTATCCCTGCAAAATTCAGGACGCCGCGAGTATATTCCGGCTCGATAGAATGCATCTGAAAGATAAGCCAACCAGCAAAGACCGGGGCAGCAATCAAAAGGAATTTCCGAATGTAATGCGTGCCATCGGTTTTAGGAAACAAGGCGCAGACGAGTCCGGCCAGAATAATCCAGAGACCGGGATTGATGTTCATCAGATCAATCATGATTTGTCCCCCGCCTTGTCGGACTTATCAGGGTGTGCGTGGCCATGTCCTTCTGCGCTGACAAAGGGATCAGGCAATCCGCCCTCCCCGTAATAGCTCTCGTCGCGGCTTAAGAGTTTAAAGAGAGGACGCGCCATAAAGACGATAAAGGAATAGGCTAAAAATCCAAAGACAGCCCAAGACCCCGGGATAATGTCCCACGGCGCCGGATGTTTTAGCGGGTGCATCACTCCCAAAATGGTCGTGATGATAATGCCGGCCAGCGGCAACCATAAGAAGTTACGCTTAAATTTGTCGTTGACCAAAAACAGGAACGGTTTCGCCGCCGGGTGAATACCCTCTGCCGCATGTTTTTGAACATCTGGGTTTGCGGAGTCCTTACTCATGACAACCCTCCCAAAATCGGTGTCAGGAATTCGGCAATATCTCCGGCAAAGAAGAACAGCACCAGACTGCCCAGCGCCGTAAAGACGGGCGGAACAATGACCCAGAGGTGTTTCTTTTGTTCTTGGGCGATAATCGCGTCGGCGGCCACATCTGCCGGCGGTTTCATAAATCCGCGAACCGCAATCGGCACGAGATAGATAATATTCAAAATCGATGAGGCGATCAGCGCCGCAATCAAAATTCCTTTGCCGCTATCCAGCGCGCCGGCCATCAAGAAGAATTTCGGCCATGAGCCGCCCATTGGCGGAATACCGATAATAGACAGGGCGCCAACTAAGAACGCGCCAAACACCCAAGGCATGGTGCGGCCTAAGCCGTCCAATTGCGAAATCTTGGTCCTGTGGGAAATTGTGTAGATGGCGCCCGCGCACATAAAGAGCGTGATCTTACCCCAAGCATGCATCACAATTTGCAAGCCGCCGCCCAAAATCGCAAGAGGCGTCGCGAGCATAGCGCCTAGCGTAATGTAAGAAAGCTGCGAGACTGTGGAATAAGCCAGACGCGCTTTTAGGTTATCCTGACGCAGAGCGATAACAGACGCGAGCACGATGGAGATAGCCGCAATCCACGACAATGTGGTCGAGGCGGGAGTCTCTGCTGCCAGAGACGGGCCGAACGTGAACACCACAACCTTTAGCATGGTGAAAACGCCGGCCTTCACAACGGCCACGGCGTGTAGAAGCGCGGAAACGGGCGTTGGCGCGACCATCGCATTTGGCAGCCAAGGGTGTGTCGGCATAAGCGCCGCTTTGGCAATACCGAAAGCAAAGAGGAACAATAAGATGGAGGTAGCCAGCAAGGACGTTCCAGGCGGGAAAACACCGCCCAATTGGAAATCGGTTGTGCCGGCAATCACCTGGGTGCCGATAATGGCAGGAAGCAACAGAGCCAGTGACGTGCCCATCAAAATAAGCGCGTAAATGGTCAGGCCCTTGCGCGCTTTCGCGTCGCCCTTATGGGAAACCAAAGGAAATGTGGAAATGGTCAGGGCTTCGTAAAAGATGAAAAGGGTAATCAAATTTCCGGAGGCCGCGATGCCCATAGCCGAGGCAATGGCGATAGCGACGAATGTATAAAACCGCGTCTGATGTTTTTCGTTGTTCCCGCGCATATAGCCAAGGGTGAAAACGGAATTGACGATCCAGAGCGAGCTGGCGATCGCGGCGAAAGTCGCGCCTAATGGCTCAAGCACGAATTTGACTTCAAATGAGCCAGCGAAGCGCCCCAGATAAAGCTCTGGCCGTCCGCCTGCGGCGACTTCTCGACACAGGAACACAACCACACCAAGTAAGGCCACGCCTGCGATGAGCGTGATCGCCTCGCGTATATTCGGCCACTTACCCGCAAAGGGGATCAACACGGCGGCGGCGAGCGGAATCAGTAATAAGAGCAGCAACGCAAATTCAGGAGACAAAGCCATGTTTTATCCTCCTGTTCCGATATAGGTCGCGCCCGTCAGTAAGGACGCAGCCCGTTCCGACGCCCCGACGAGGATATCGGAGGCCCCAAAGATATTCATTCCAACTGCAATGGACAGCACCGCCATCGCCCACATGGGCACGAGCATCATAAGCGGGGCTTCGTTTTTCAAAACCGGCTTGCCGTCTATTTCAGGCGGAGAGCGGAAATAAGCCACCATGAGGACTCGGCCAACGTAAATAACGGCGAGGATGGAACTGACCATGATAAAGCCGACAGCCCACCAATACCCTCCGGCGGCGGCCGATTGGGCCAAGGCGACTTTGGATACGAACCCAGCGGTGAACGGCACGCCAATCAAAGAGAATCCGCAAAGCGTGAACGCGCCCATTGTCCAAGGCATTGTTTTGGAAAGACCTCTAAAATCGTCAACGCGGGTAATGCCAAAGCGGTACCACATTGCGCCAAGAGCGAGAAATAAGCCGCCCTTGATAACGGCGTGATTGATAAGGTGAAGATAGGCGGCGCTGAGGCTGGCGGTTGTGGCAATGCCGATGCCCAGCAACATATAGCCGACTTGCCCGACTGAAGAATAAGCCAGCATACGGCGCGCATCGGTTTGGAAGATGGCCTGCAGCGAGGCAAAGATCATTCCAACAATACCCAGACCGAATATAAGGAAGACCAGAACCGCGTCGACATAGGCGAAGTCCGGATGGAAGACGAAGAAGGTAAAGCGTAGCAGCAGATAAAGCGCGGCTTTTGTCGCCGTCGAAGCGAGAAACGCCGTCACCTGAGTTGGCGCATAAGCGTAAGCGCCCGGGAGCCAAGTATGAAGCGGGAACATGGCCAATTTTAGGCCAAGGCCGACAATAATAAATCCGAAAGCGACCATGGAAACTCGCGACCCGCCGTCAAGCTCGGTCAGAATACGCGCCATATCCGCCATATTGAGCGTGCCGGTTTCCATATAGAGGAAGCCGATACCAATAACGAAGAAAGTGGCGCCGATAGAGCCTAAAATAAGATAATTATAAGCTGACACCAAAGCGCGGCGATCGCGGCTCGATCCCAGAGCGACCAGAACATAGGTCGAAATTGAGCTTACTTCGAGGAAGACGAATACATTGAAAGCGTCTTCCGTAACGACCATGCCCAATAGGCCCGCCATACAAAGCAAGAAGGCCGCGTAATAAGGCGCGCGTTTCTTTGGCTCGATCTCCGCCAAAGTTGCCGGCATAGCGTAGATCATTGTGACCAACGCCATAACACAAATCAGAACGAGGACCGGCGCTGAAAGCGCGTCAATCTTCAGGGAAATGCCATGCGGCGGCGCCCAGCCTCCCATTTCATAAACGTCCATGCCATTAGCGAGCTCGAATTGCGCTAAGGCTACCGCGCTAACCGCCAGAATGAGGGTAACGAAAGTTGTCGTCCACCAGGCGAACTTGCGGCCCGGAAAAATCGCTGTAATCGCGGCCATTAATAGCGGCAAGATTATGAGAAAGGCCGGACCGTGGGTCAGAAGCCATTCGGGCATATAAAGGCTGAGATCCATTATGATTTCGCTCCCGCATCAGGGGCGAGAGGCGAAGGGCCTGTGCCTTCGAGATTATAGGCATAATCCAAAGCGTCTATCTCGTCTTCTTCGATGGTTTTATAAACTTCGCGGACCCGCACGACCAAAGACAACCCAATCGCCAGCGTCGCCACGCCGACCACAATCGCTGTCAGGATCAAAACATGAGGCAGCGGGTTAGAATAAATGACCTGTCCGGTTTCCGCAGCGTGCGCAACTGCATCAGCCGCTTGCTCGGGGGCCTCTGAGCTAGGCACTATACCGTCGGCAGCGCCGCCGTGAGTGGCGTCAACGGCGCCGTGCCCCTGCTCACCAGAGGATTCCCCATGATCATCCACTAGGATAGGCGGTTGCCCCCCCGCTACTTTACTAATCGTAATATAAAGAAGGAAAACAGAAGTTTGGAAAATCGACAACCCTACGAGTTTTTTAATAAGGTTACGGGAGGAAAACACGACATATAGCCCGGTCATCATCAGAATGATGACAATGGCATAATTATACTGTTCGAAAATATCGGCGACCATTACCAATCTTCCTCGGACGTTTCAGGTTGACGCGAGCCAAAAGCGTAAAAAATCGCGATCATGACCGTGGTCACGGTGACCAACACGCCCAGCTCCACGGCTAGAATTCCGTAATGCTGACCATGGCTCGGCTCATGCGCGAGAACGCCGTAGTTCAGAAATTCTCCGCCGAGGAGCCATGTCACCACGCCCGTCCCGCCGTAAAGAAGAACTCCGATTGTCATTCCTATTCTAATCCAGCTGGGCGGGAAAGCTTGCTTGGCTGCATCGAGTCCGAAGATCAGCGCATAGAGTATAATAGAGGCCGCAAAAATCACGCCGGCCTGAAACCCGCCGCCGGGCCCGTAATCACCGTGGAAATGTACATAAAGCGCAAAGAGCGCGATAAGCGGAATAAGAAATTTCGCCATGACCCGTAGGAGAACATGTGGGTCCCTTGGAGCCATCTCTTTTTCTGATGGCTTGGCAGGACGGGTTTTTGATTTAGCCATTTGCCCCTCCCTTAATCGGTTTCTTAGACGTTGTTTTCTTCGTAGCCGCCTTTCTGGCCGCCGCTTTTTTTGCCGGGGCTTTCTTCGCGGCTGCTTTGGTCGGCGGAGTTTCAGAGTCCGCTTTTTCCTTCGCGGTTTTTTCCGTGCTCGCAGACGGGGCAGACGGTCTTGAAACTCGCTGACCCTTACATTCCGCATGCCAGCGCCCGGCATTTCCGTTCAGCCCTAAGAGGAGCAAAACCCCGAGGCCCGCAGAGAAGATCACAACCGTCTCGCCAAAGGTGTCATAGCCCCGGTAACTTGCAAGTACGGCGGTCACGACATTCGGGATATGAATTTCTTCGGCCGTCTTGGCCATATACTCCATGCCGACATAGCTATTGGCAGGTGAGTTGGCATCGCCGTAAGCTGGCATATCACCGATGGCATAGAACATGGCCATGCCGACAAAGATCACAATTAAAAGTGGCCCCCATTGACGGGACAAAGGCACTGGCGCCGATTTACGGTCGGCGAGAAGCATGGCTGCGAGCATAAGAACCGTCGAGACGCCGGCCCCGACTGCGGCTTCGGTAAAAGCCACGTCCACCGCGTCCAAACTGACGAACCAGGCGGCGCTGACGAGGGAGTAAACCCCCTGCAACATCACGATGCCGAACAGGCTCCGCATCCGAACAATGGACACAGCGACGATAACCAGTATCGCCAAAAGACTGATATCCAATAGAATAGTGGGAGGTGTGAAGGAGGCGCTGGCGAACATTAGCTCTCCTCCTCATCCAGAGACGGAGCGCGGAAACGGCCAAGAACAGGCTTTACGCCTGCCTTATACGCTGAATGCGCAACGGCGTGCGTTGCCGTCGGGCTCGTCACCAAAAGGAAAAACCCAACAAGCATGAGCTTAAGCGTCAGCTGTGAAAATCCAGATTGAATGATTAGACCTAGCAGGATGAGCTCCGCGCCTAATGTGTCGGTCATACCGGCGGCGTGGAGCCGCGTGTAAAAGTCAGGTAAACGTAGCACGCCTAACGTCCCGGCGAGAACAAAGAACAATCCGGCGGTTAACGACGCCGTCGTCAAAAGGAAACGCAGCAAGAAGAGCCACTCTATTTGCGGACCGGATTGACCCGCCAACTCTGCAGCGGCTGGAGCAGCGGCTAACATCATGAGAAAAACATTCATTCGTCCGCCTCCACGTCTGGTCTAGCGATCAGGCCGACATTCAGGGCTTTGTAATTAAAGAATTTCAGAACCGCGATTGTCGCGATGAAATTCATCAGCGCATATAGCAAGGCGATATCGACGCCGTCCGGGCGGTCAATAATAAAGCAGAATACGCAAAGAAAGAGGACCGTTTTCGTCCCGAAAGAGTTTACGGCCAATAGGCGATCATAAAGTGTGGGTCCGCCAATGAGCCTTGCCAACATCATGACCATAGACACGATGATGAGAAACGCCGCGCCGAGAAAAATATATCCCAAAGCAACACTCATGAGGAGGCCTCTGACGTGTGGGTTGCGGTTTCGCCAACGGCGCTCGACGCACGCTCTCCCATTTCGCGGAAATCTTCCGGCGCGCTCATTTCGCCCAACAAGGCGTGAACCAAGATGTGATCTTCTTCCATCAACACGCTCACTGTGCCCGGGGTCAGGGTAATCGAGTTTGCAAACATGACTTTGCTGAGGTCCACCTTCTGCGAATAAGGAATTTTTGTCATGGTCGGGGAAACAACCATATCCGGTTTTAGAACGGCGCGAACGACCTGCACATTGGCTTTGATGATTTCTTTGAAAAGCCAAACAAAATAGGCGAGTGTTTTAGGCATAGACAGATAGGGCGCAGTTTCCCGATCAAGAATATTCATCCGATAGCAAGCCACTAGAACAATTCCGATTGAGATCGTTCCCAGCGTCAGCAAAATTGGGGTGAAATAGCCCGACAAGGTCAGCCAAGTGGCTGCCAAGGCAATTATCAATAAAAGACTATACCGCAACACGCTCTTTAGCGCTCCTCACCCAAGATTATAGGGTGTCCCAATCCACCCTCTTTAGTGTCGTCTTAAAGGGCCAAATTCGGCATTTAAAGGATAAACACTGCCAAAGAGTGCAAATGTTTTGTGGATTAGTAAGGCAGGCGCCGCAAAAACGGTTTTGCTAGCCCTTTCGATGCCCGAAGACGAGGGCGGCTGTAATCGCGGCGGCGCCATGTTCTTCTTCGCGGGGAATCACGCCATTTTTGATATAGCGCAAAACATCTTCATTCAGAGAGGACGTCAGCGACCAATTCCAGTACCGCAAAACAGTTTGCGCTTTATCTGTAGAAATAACGTCATAAGCCTCTATCACCCGAGTGAGGTGCGGGTGTTCTTGTTCCATTTCGTCCTCTGGCGGACGGTAAACGGCGCGCCACAGCTTCTCCAGCATGTCGCGTTTCAAACCTGTCGATTTACAGAGAACGGCTAAGGCTTCTCCGCCCATATCGGTCAGAATCTGAGCGCCCGTTGCCGGCTTGATACCGGACATATAAGAAATTTCTTCAATCAAAGTTTTGGTCAGGCCATGCGCGGCGGCAATCTCGATCGCGGATTCCAGACCTTCGAAATCGCTACGGGCAATCGCAGCGCGGTTGCGTTGGCGGCGTTCGACAAATTGCAAGGCCTTTCGGACGCCTGCATCCTGCCAGCCTTCTTTCGCCGCCTCTGCAAACAGGTCATTACAGCTTTCCTGCAACACAGCCCGCGTAACGGCAAATCGGTGCAAAATACGGCGCCGGGTTGATCGATCCGCCCACCAAAACATTGTCAGCCCGTGGCTGGGGCGGAGCTCTTCGCGCCGGTTGAGCAATCCGACATACGGAGCATAATTTCGGGACATTGTCAGAATACGCTGCAAAGCCGTTTCGCTAAATTCCGCTCCATTATTTTTCAAAAGGGTTTCGACAACATCCTCTTCGAGAAACTGCACTAACGCATCCACAACGGAGTCAGAAAGCTTGCGTCTATGGGCTATAACTTTGCGGTGTTCAGCCGAGACCTTCTGAGCGATTTGAATGAGATCGCTATCCGACAGGGACAAACTATTTTCCAGAATATGTTTGGCGACCCGAATATCGTCCTTGGCCAATATGACCAAGATAGTGCGCGGGGCCTCATTGAGCATGACGAGGCGTTTGGCGACGCTTTCACGAACATCAATATCGGCATCGCGTAATAGCTCCACGAGCACGTCACCGGCCATATGACGCTCTTGGGGCGTGAGCTGACTGGCGGGAATACAGATGACATCGGCGAGGCGTTTGGCGAGTTGGCGCCGGGTATTCCCCTCATCCGGTTTTGGCGCCACTTCCTGCAATATCGTGCCGGACTCCGCATCTTTGAGAGGCGGTAGGTCAGAGCGCATTTTGCGCGACTGTGCCGGCATGGATACCATAAACGAAAACTCTCCTGCGCCCTCTTTGCACAAACCCTAACTACAAACTTTTGGGCGCGAAAATTTCTGCGACGTAATGCTTTGCCCTCAAGAATAGTCAAAACCCGTTAACCAAGCGTGACTATTTTACCCTCCCATAAAATCGCCGACGCACTGTCAATTCCCCTTCCTATTCCCGCTTGGCAGTTGAAGCTTTCATAGGGATTGTTTAGGCGAAGACATCGAACCAACTGGACCAAATTATGCCGCAAATTTTCACATCCTCCGCGCAGCCGCCAAAGGCTGAGAAACAATCCGTTACGACAGAGCAGCTCGGCCGCAGCCGGATAGATGACTATGCGTGGATGAAGGATGAAAATTGGCAGGAGGTCATGCGCGACCCGTCCAAGCTGAACAAGACCATTAAAGCGCATCTCGAGGCCGAGAACAGCTACACCGATGCGCTCTTAAAACCTTTCGACCCGTTGAAAGACCAGATTTTTGAAGAGCTCAAAGCTCGATTGGAGCCCGAAGCGGCCAGCACGCCCCTGCCGGACGGGAACTGGGCCTATTTTCACCATTATCGGACCGGGGATGAGCACGGCGTTTTTGCCCGGGTTCTGCAAGGCTCCGATAAGACCCCTGTTCGCCTCTCAGAAACGGTTTTGGCAGAGTCGGACGTGGTTCTCGACGCGGAAACCCTCTCGAAATCCTACCCCGGCTATTTCGATCTTGGCTCTGTCTCCCATAGTCCGAACCACGAATGGCTGGCTTACGGCGTCGACGGCAAGGGATCAGAAAATTATCAAGTTTTTCTGCGCAAACTTGGCAGTAAAAGCCAAACTGACGAAGAGTCGATTGCCACAAAAATTGACCAAGCCGCCGGAGCTTTGGTTTGGGCCGATGACTCCCGGACGCTCTATTGGGTCGAGCGCGACGATAATCAGCGTCCTTACGCTGTCTTTCGTCAGGATATTTTTGACTCCGAAAGCGAGCCTGAACTCGTCTATAAGGAAAGCGATCCCGGATTTTTCGTCAGCGTCGGTTCCTCTGATGATATGGCCCATATTGAAATCAGCGCGCATAATCACACCACATCTGAAATCTGGCGTGTGCCCGCCAATAATCCTACAGCCCCTGCTCTCTGTTTCGCCGAGCGTGTCGAAGGTCTGGAATATAGCCTCCACGATCAAGGCGGGCGAACTTATATCCTCACAAATGCAAATGGCGCTGTCGATTTTCAGATCAAAGTTGCCCAAGAGAGCGGGCCCGCTGAAAACTGGGCCGAGTTTATCCCGCATAAACCGGGAACACTCATTTTAGGAGTAGAAACATTTGAGCATTTCCTTGTTCGATTAGAGCGTGAAAACGCCCTTCCCCGGATAGTCATTCGGAATATGCGAAACGGCGAAGAACACAGCCTCGCAATGGACGAGTCTGCCTATTCTCTCGGCCTTATGTCGGGATACGAATACGCTACAGACAGGCTTTATTTTTCCTACGCCTCTCCCACGACCCCGTCGCAAGTTTTCGCCTATAATATGGATACGCGGCAGCGTGACCTCGTTAAAACCCAAGTGGTTCCAAGTGGACATGAGCCGTCAGAATACAGAACGGAACGGGTTAGCGTCACCGCCCGTGATGGAGAGACCATTCCTGTCACGCTCTTACGCCGAAGTGATACACCGACAGACGGAACAGCCCCGCTTCTTCTCTACGGGTATGGCTCTTACGGAATTACTATTCCCGCAGCTTTTCGAACGACCATTCTCTCACTTGTTGATCGCGGATTTGTATACGCCATAGCCCATATTCGCGGGGGGATGGCCAAAGGGTATCAATGGTATCTTGACGGAAAGCTCGAGAAAAAAATCAACACCTTTAATGACTTTGTCGATGTTGGACGGGGTCTTTGCAAACAGGGCTATACCCGCGAAGGACAGCTTGTCGCGCATGGCGGCTCCGCCGGCGGGATGCTTGTCGGCGCCGCGCTTAATCAAGCGCCGGAGCTTTTCGCCGGCGCGATTGCCGCCGTGCCGTTTGTGGACGTCCTCAATACAATGTCAGATGAGACCCTCCCCCTCACCCCGCCGGAATGGCCCGAATGGGGCAACCCCCTTCTCGAGGCGGACGCGTATGACCGTATTGCAGAGTATTCGCCTTATGATCGAGTTGAAAGCAAGGCCTATCCGCCAACCTTGATCACGGCGGGTCTAACCGATCCCCGCGTGACCTATTGGGAGCCCGCAAAATGGGCGGCGAAATTGCGCGAGCATCAGACAGGGGACGCGCCAATTCTACTGAAAACCAATATGGAGGCCGGACATCAGGGGGAAAGTGGCCGTTACGACTCTTTAAAAGAGACCGCGTTGGAATATACCTTCGCCCTCGCTTGCGTTGGAAAAGACCAAGCTTGAATTCCTAAAAGTCCAAAACGAAAAACCCGGCTCTGAGGCCGGGTTTTTTTATTCTTATCGAACCAGAGGTTAGCCTGTTGTTTTGACGATATATTTCGCGTCATACTCTGGCTTAAACTTCAGACAATTTTCGTCTTCGAGCTCAAATTCACCCGCAAAGATTTCATTGTCATAAGCGCCTTTGATTTTCTGGAAGCACAGCTCTTTTTCGATATTGGCTTCAAACTCACAACGACGCTCAAGTGCATCCCGCTCGGCCCGGATGAAGGAAATCCATTTGCTGGCATTACGGTTTTCACGTGATGAAGCCGGTACGTTAGAGAAAGCATCAATCGCAGAGGCCCGGCTACGCGTAATCGGCGCATTATTCATCTCTTCAGGAGACATACCGCAGGTCAGGCGCTCTTGAGTTTGCGTCGTCTCGTAGCGGCAGGTCGCAATAAGCATCCAAGATTTTCCGGAGTCATAGCCGCGATTGATCGCTTCTTTAAAGGCTGTCTCAGCTTTCTGACACTGGCCTTCATTATAGAGAGCTTCGCCTAAATCGGCATAAAGTTTGGCTGTACCGGAACTAGCCGCCGCTTTTTCCAACACCGGAATAGCACGCTTGTACTCACGAGCTTGGCGGTAGAGGTTGGAAAGCTGCACAAGCTTATCGGCGTCCTGAGAAATCCGGCCTGCATTAATTTCGCGTTCGAGAATTTCAGCCGCCTGATAAGGCATATCGTAAAAGCTGTAATATTGAACGACCTTCATCAGGTCCTGCTCTGTAGACAGGGCTCCGCCGAGATAAAGCATTTTCGTGACTTCGAAAGCTTCCTGCTCGCGTCCGCCATTGGCCAACATAGAGGCCCAGGCTTCCCAAAGCTGTTTTTCTTGTGGCCAGCGATTGATCATCTCTTTAACGATGTCAGCCTGCTTCGCCGGCATGTTCAAATTGTTGTAGAGAAAGTTCAGAAGGTCGAAATGCTTACGCTCTTTCGGGCTGACGCTGTTAAACCATTTTTCGGCCCACGGCAGGGCTTTCTGGTAATTCTCAGCCTGAACCCAAGCTTGGGTAATATACTCGACATATTTAGGCTTCTCTTGACCACCTTGTCTCAAGTAGTTCTCTAGCATGGTAGCGCCTTCGGCAAACTGTTCGTTGCCGATTAAAAGCTGCGCAATGTTTACACGGAGACTGGACGCTTCATTCGGAAGGAGACCGCCGGCACTGATGGAGTTTTCAAACGCCTGAATAGCCTGTGCGTAATTGTTCAGTTCGTAGTAATTCGTACCCTGAACCTGATAAATAATCGATTTCTCGTAAGGGTTCAGATCCGGCAGAGCCAAAGCCTCGTTTAGCTTAGCGATAGATTGTTGAAATTGGTTGGCTGTTGTGAGCTCATTAGCTTCACTTACGAGCGCGCCCGCTTTCGCGCCGAACTGGCGGCCTTCTTGCGCCTGTTCCTCATTATCCTGAGCATGCGCGGTCATCGGCGCAACGGCAGCGACCATAGTCACAGTTGCCAAAGCAAAGGCACTGGCGCTCAACCCGTTCCGGATCATTCTTGTAAGTGATAGACTCATCACATTCTCCTTAAAGCATTAGCTCAATATGTTACGACGTCCGTGGCTCCGAAAAACTAACAGGCGCTGTGAAGAGGCAGGTTACCGCCTCTCGAATTTTTGCGAGCTCATAAAAGGCTGAGCCCAAGCCAAGTAAACGGAGGGAACCCGTTCTACTCAGGAATAATATTCCCGCGCTCATCCGTAAGACGGAAGGTAATTTGGCTTTCAACACCGCTACGGGCGACATTGCGGCCTTCAACCACTTTCGGGTTGTACTTCCACTTCTCTACAGACTTCACTGACGCACGCTCGAAAACGCTTTGCGTGCAATAAGTCGCGGTAACGTTAAAAGGCTGACCTTCTGGGCTCACATCAAAGCGAACTTTACAGTGACCAGACTTCTCGGCGCGGGTTGGCATAATTGGCGGGATCCGAACCAATGGCTGGGCATCACGGTCAGAAACGGCAATCTTAAAGCTCGTACGGTCAATTTTAGGGGTTTCAAATTCTGGAACAGCTCCCTCAAGAGACGCAATACGCTCTGTCGGCTTGTCAGCTTGGGCCCGCTCAATCATAGGTGGAGGCGGAGGCGTGACAACCTTTTTGACTTGATCAACTTTCGTCTCACGCTCAATAACTTTGATGTCTTCAACCTTTGGGTTGATTTCAAACGTTGCGGTTTCAACCTTCTCTTCTGGTTCAAACTCGGCAGAGATAAGAACCGTCATTAGGACGAAAAGCCCAACGGTCACAAATGCAGCAACCGGAACTCCAATAACCCATCGTAAAATATTACCCATAATAACGTCCTTTCTTACTCGAGAACCAGCTTACTCAGTGCCAACTCGCGTATTAATTTCAAGTTCCTGCATAAGGTCCTGAACAGCCATAACCGTCCCGACTTCGGCGTCTTGGTCAGCTTTGATGATAGCTTGAGCCTTTGGACTCTCATCCCGAATGGCGGTGACCACCGGGCGAATCTCGGAAATGTCATAAGGCCGCTTATCGATCCAAATCTCATTCGCCTCATTAACGGCGATAAGGATGGTCGGCTTCCACTCTTTATCTGTCGTCGCAACTGGTTCCGTAGGATCGATCCCCGGCGTTTTTACGAAAACAGAGGTCACGATGAAGAAAATCAAGAGAATGAAAACAACATCCAACATGGGTGTCATGTTCAATTCTGTATCTTCATCCGGAACCGAAACTCTACTGCGTCTTGACATATTGTTACCTTATCACATTTACGTGGCAGAAGCAAATCGGTTCCTGAGAAAACCCTCTATCGGACCTAGTGCTAACTGCCTGGACAAATTTCGCTTTTGCAAAAGCGGAGCTCTATGCTCCGGCGTTTGCGTCTACGATTTCAATTTTTGTCGGACGTCCACCGGCATCCAACCCGTCTTTCAATTCAACCAAGATCTCATGCTTGGACCGTTCGTCCATCCGCAGAATAACACTGGCGCCTGGCTTATCTGCCAGAAGACGTTCAACGGCGAGTGTAACCCGGTCACAGCTTGTGCTGCGCTGATCCACTGAACACTGATTCCGAGCGTCAACAAAAACTGTAATAGCGCGGGGCTGGTCCGGCGGAGGCGGAAGATCCTCAGGCGGGGGTGGTGGCTGCGTTAGATCGATACCGTCCTCATCCAGGAATGTGGCAGTCACGATAAAGAAGATGAGCATGATGAACACGATGTCCAGCATCGGGGTCATATCGACATCAGCTTCGTCGGCGTTATGTTTACGTCCGCGTCTCATAAATTCCTCTTATCTTTGGGCTACTCGACCTGAAGGTCGTCAGCGAAGCGGGCCGTTTCCCGTGAACTCTTGCGTGGCAATACAGTCGAAAAATACAGTCCGGAAAGAGCCGCCGTCATACCCGCCATTGTCGGGATGGTCGCTTTAAATACACCGCCAGCCATCAGGCGGGCATTGGATGATCCGGAGAGGGCCATAGTATCGAACACTTCGATCATGCCTGTTACGGTTCCGAGAAGACCCAAAAGGGGCGCCAAGGCAACCAAAGTCTTGATGATACCGACATTCGTATCTGTGCGTTCCTTGATCTGGCTGACCATCTCGTCCCGGATCGCATGAGCTCGCCAAGATGTCTTATCTGTTCGAGCGTCCCATTCCGCCTGAAGGCGATCTTTCATCGGCTTGTGCGCGAAGAGGTAGTAAGCGAAGCGTTCGACGATAAAGGTCCACATGGCGAGGGTCGCCAGCATAATCCAGAAAAGTACGGGTCCGCCTGCGGCGAGAAATTCCTGAAGACCATTAAAGACATTTGCAAACATAGAGCACCTGTAAGTTCAAACTCGGGAAACTTAACGGGTCGCGGAAGAATATTTTTCCGCGACCACCGAAAGGTTTAATTATAGAGCGGTTGTTCCGCCTGTTGTGCGGGTCTCAACGTGGCGAGCCACGATACCTGCACTTTGCTCTTCAAGGGTGCCCTGGATAGAGCGAGCAAGGGAAGAACAGAAGCTGTGGAGGATAAGAAGCGGGATAGCCGCGATCAGACCCAACATTGTTGTTACAAGAGCTTCGGAAATACCACCGGCCATCAACTGGGGATCGCCTGTTCCGTAAATCATCATCGCCTGGAAGGTCTTGATCATACCTGTAACGGTACCCAAGAGACCCAAGAGCGGTGCGATACCGGCAAAGAGTTTGAGAAGGTTAAGACCGAACTCGAACTTAGGTGATTCCTTCAAGATAGCTTCGTCAAGTTTCAACTCAACTGTATCCGCATCCTTCGTCTTAGAAGTGTCATAAGCCATCATGACGCGACCCAGAGGGTTGGATTTAGACGGCTGAGCCTTACGCTTCTGACCTGAAACAGCCATTTTCACGAGGAAGAGACGGACGATATTCAGGATACCAAAGACACCACCAATAAGAAGAAGAAGAAGAATGATGTAACCAATTGTTCCGCCGTATGAGATACGCTCACGAACATCCGGCACACGCTCGAATGATTTCAGCAATTCGCCGCGAGTTGGGTCAAGCGGTGCGTAAACCAAATCACCCGCAGAGGCGTTTGTTACAGCATCTGCTGCAGACTGAATTTGTCCACCAGGCTGCTTTGGCAATTTGCTGAGAAGGATTTGGTTACCTTCTTCAGTCGGAGCATTGTAATCAAGGAAGTTACCGGCATCTGCTGTAAAGATAGCAAATGGACCAACACGTGTTACGGCTTGTTCGGCACCGTCATTTACGTTGGCAACTGGAGCTTGGAATGTCGCGACTTCGCGTTGGGCTTGAATTTCTTGAAGCATCAACTCGTAAATTGCGTTCAAATCCTGGCTGCTTGGAAGCGCTTCGGACTGTGAAACAGTTCCGAGGATTTCTGTCCGGCGGGGATATTGCGCGGTGATCAAAGAGCTATCGAGGAGCGCTTTAAACTCACCAGCCTTACCGCGGGCAAGGCCAAACACTTCACCGAAATCGCCCTGAGCGGCGCGAAGTTCGGCTTTCAATCCGTCAATAACCTCACGGTTACCATCAAACGTACGCTCAACGGCGGCGGCTTGACCTTCCAGAGCGTTCAGTTCGCTACGAGCTTGCGCCAAAAGCGCTTCTTGCTGGTCACGACGCTCACGGAAAGTTGCTTCGCGTTGACGGTTTTCCTGTTCGACCCGCGCAGAGTCCTGACGAACTTTACTTAAAAGGTCGTCAACAGAGCTAATTTGCGCTGTAGCCGGAACGGCAGACAGCATCACAGCAGAACCGATAACGGCCGCCGTGGCTTTTGTGAAAAATTTCATAGTCATACTCATTGTTCTGATGTCCTCGGCTTAATTTCTGATGGTGACGGGGGCGTAGACGATATTCGGGGCAGCTTCGCCTCGCGCAATCCGAATGGCCTGACGCATGGCCAACGCATCCGCGTCACCCAAGACTTCCCATTCGCCGGTCTCGGTGTTGTATTTGGCAACTTCGCTTTCATCCTTGGTCACATAAACCAGAGACGTGCGGCCAAACCGAATGAAGTTTACGATGTTACCGGGGCGCGTAGGATGAGCACCTTCGTAACTGTCGATACCCTGACCGTAAGAAACCTCAATTTTATAAGCATTGAGAACGCGGCGATACTGTTCCGCCGGGGACACATCCGGATCTGACAATATCGACTTCACATTTTCAATCCGAGCTTTACGCTCATTAATATTGAACGGCAGATCAGCGTTAATCGCATCTTCAAGCTGCGCTGTCATCCGAAGCATCATAGGGGCCATACCCTGCTTGATGGACTCAACAGTGCCAAGCTGACGCTGAAGTGACTGAATTTCAGATTTTTGCGACTGAAGATAGATATCTTGCTGAGCGACGAACAACGCAATGTTGTCCTTCTGCTGCAAAACGGCGCGATACTCACGAGCGGCCGTATCGGCAGCATCATCAGATTCTTCGACACGACTTTGCGACGCGGCACTGGCCGCCGTTGATGCTTTCGCTGTACTGAGGGCGCTTTCAAGCTGCGCCTGCGCCGGCACGGCCATCATCAGCCCCGCTGCGCTGGCAAGCATAAGACGCTTGGCAATTAAAGTTTTTAACATGGTGTCCTTCCAAGTCTGCTTTTCATTTTTATTCTGACCGCTTTGATGCGGCTGAATCCTGTTTATCTCAATTTATCCATCAACCCGGATCGGAGAGAGAATAACCCCCGGAGCACTTTCACCTCGTGCAATTCGAACCGCCCGTCGGGCGTCCAAAACATCTGAGCCAGACATCTGCACCCAAGCTTCTGTCGGCTTGTCCCAGCGCCAGGCTTCTGAACTGTCATGTTGCAAATAGATGAGAGAAAGGCGGCCAAAATGCACATAAGCGCCATCTTTCAGATTATCGCGCAAATCTTCACGCTCCACCTGAGTGGCGCCTTCCGGAAGCTCGTCGCGGATTTCATCCGGAAGATCACATTCGGAACTATTTAAATCTTCGTCGCAGGCCGCCAAACGCGTGCCCGGCTCAGTCGGGTGGTCCCCACTATACGCTTCAATAGAGTTACCCGAAAGAACCTCGATATCATAAAGGTTGATAGCCTGACGGAACAGGCTGGAGATCGGAGCCGCCTCGTCGCTTAGATCTTCTTTCAGACGATCTAGACGCGCAAAGCGCTCAACAATTTTAAAGGGAACATCCTGAATCATCTCTTTTTCGACCGACGCGGCCATCTCGACGACCAAAGGACGAATAGCGGCCTTTGTGTCATCCATTGACGCAAGCTGCGCCCGAAGAGAGGCAATTTGTTCTTGTTGTTTTTGTAGATAAAGACGGCGCTGATCTGTACTCGCTTGAGTGTCAGCAATTTGCTGCAACACTCTGGAATAAGCATCGGCCGGATCAACGGCCGGAGCCGCCGGGAGAGCAGTTTCTGTTGTGTCTTCTGATGTGTCTTGGGCGGTAGCACTTAACGCGTAACCCCCGGTCATCAGACCCAGAGCTGCACTAGCAAATAACATTTTACGAGCGGCCTTAGAAATCACCACGCATGTCCTCCAATATTCATTTCCGCGCCCTCTTTTCGGGGCTAACGCAGGTTTGGACTGTTCGCTTACACGCGCCTCAGACCTTAATCAATGGTTACATTACCGTGAAAATCGATTTTTTTTTCGATCTTTGAAATATCGTCCTGTTGATATTAACCATATTTTTCTTGTGATAACATTACAATATAATAGTTGCACGAAATCCACAAGCTCTACTCACAGTCAGAGCATTTCGTTCCTCGTTTGTATAAGAAATTTTTGCGACAATTACAAAAGAGGGTCGGTGGTTGGGGCGGCTGGATTCGAACCAACGATCACGGGATCAAAACCCGATGCCTTACCGCTTGGCTACGCCCCATTAAAAGACCCTGCCGACCAGAAGTGCGCCTTCTAAGAGCAGGGAAATGATTTTGCAACGGGATTTTGTCTCTTTCTTCAGTATTCCTTTGCTCTCCCGCAAATATTGGTCTGACTGTGATTATTTTATCGAATAACAACAAACAATTTGTCAGCGTTCTGTCTCTCCTATTATAGTGTGTGCCAGACCCACTCTAATTTTATTCGAGATAAACACCTATGCGCCAGTTTTTTATCACCGTTATCGGTGTCGTCGTCGGTCTCTTCGCTTTTTTCTTTCTCCTGATTCTTTTACTCGTGGGCTTCGGTTTGCTTGGGGCCGCGGGCGAATCTATGAAACCAAAACCCAACCAGGTTCTAAGCCTTGATATGCGAGACGGGATTCCAGATCACGGATTGGGGGATAGTTTATTCGGACCCTCAAACGGTGTGGTGGAAATCGTCCGGGCCCTGGACGGCGCTAAGACGGATGACCGAATTAAAGGCTTATTCATTCGCGCGGACAGCGGCGGCCTCGCTCCTGCGAGCGCCGAAGAATTGCGATTGGCCATTCTTGATTTTAAATCTAGCGGCAAATTTGTTGTCGCTCACGCCCAGGGATTCGAATCACCTACCCTCTTTCCATACATGACTGTGGCCGGGGCTGACGAAGTCTGGATGCAGGATACAACCGGATTCGCGGTTTCCGGACTTTATTCGGAAACAGAATTTTTCGGCGGCGTCATGGAAAAACTGGACGCCAACCCCGAGTTCGAGCAATTCCACGAGTATAAGAATGCCGTCAACACCTATACGCAAACAGGTTTCACCGACGAGCATCGCGAGGCTACGACGACTTATCTGACCAGTCTTTATGACAATGCCTTGGCCCATATTGCCCAAGATCGAAATATGGATGTCGACGCGGCAAAGGCCGTGCTGAATTCTTCCCCGCATAGCGCCGAGGACGCATTAGCGGCCGGCATGGTCGACAAGCTCGGTCATATCGAAGCCGTCAAAGAGTATGTGAAACTCAAGGCAGGCGGCGAAAGCTCTGTCTTACTGCCCATTCAAGATTACAAGCCAAGCACGCCCTTTACCGGTCCGACCATTGCTTACATCGGCGGTCAGGGTCCAATTTTACCCGGACCCTCTTCTTCTGGCGGCCCCTTTGGCGGGTCCGTCACAATTGGCGGCGACACATTGGCCGAAGCTTTTGATAAAGCTATCGAGGACAAAAATGTAAAAGCGATCGTTTTCCGGGTCAGCTCCCCCGGCGGGTCACCTGCTGCCTCGGATCAAATTCTCGCCGCGGCGGAGCGCGCGCAGGAAGCCGGAAAGCCTGTCGTCATTTCTATGGGCCAATATGCAGCCTCTGGCGGATATTATATTAGCGCAACAGCGGATAAAATCGTCGCCCTCCCCACAACGATTACGGGTTCTATCGGCGTATACGGCGGCAAAATCGCTCTGGAAGATACCTTTGCGAAGGTGGGCTACAATATTGAGGGAATCAGAGTTGGCGGCGAATATGCCGGCGCCTTTTCGGCCGATACACCTTTCACCGACTCCCAACGGGAGGCCTATCATGGCCAGTTGGAAGATATTTATGAAGATTTCACGAGCCGCGTCGCTCTGGGACGGGATATTCCGCTAAGCCGTGTCAAGGAAATCGCTAAAGGCCGCGTCTGGACGGGCGAGCAAGCAAAAGAACTGGGCCTAGTCGACGAATTGGGCGGTTTCATGAAGGCTGTCGATATTGCTAAAGAGCTGGCGGGCGTTGAACCGGACGAAGATATTCGGCTTAAACGCTTCCCACGAGCTCTTACCCCGGCAGAGCAAATCGAACAGCTCTTCACCGGCACGGCGCAAATGCAAAACGACATTGCGTCCCTGCGCAAAATCACCGCGCTTCCCGAAGTTCAAGCGGCCTTGGGAGCGCGGGAGTCAAGCCGTGTGGGTCAGGAGATGAAAGCCAACCTGCCGGAGATTAAGTAGTATCAGGCTTGGTCCTACTACCTTGGCAAGACGATAACTTTATTGATAAGGCGCCTCGTGCGCCTTTTTTATGCTTGGATCTATTGCGGCGCTGAGAACCTGTTAGATTGTCGTTTAACCGGCGTAGCTTTGGCCCGTCTGACGCAACGAAGCAATATCCAAACACGTCAGCGAAGGCCGAAACCTTAAGCGCGGCTATCCGCAAGAATATGTCCTTAACGGCCTTCTCGGCTTTCCCGAATATCTCGACCCCACATATATTCTGAAATGGAAACCAAGCTCATCGTAAGACGCAGTATTCCTTAAGCGCTTTAACAGAATAATCTGCGCGCCACGGCAACACCGGCTCCACCTTGCCATCCCGAGACGAGGAAGATGCGCTCCCCTACTTCAATCCCTACCGAGCTGTGAAAGTCAGAACTCTCTGCGGGTTTAAGTTAGTCAGCACGGTGAGGATAGCTTGCCTCTCTCCTCCCCCTCATCTCACAATCATTGAAAAACACGCAATGGCACCGCCCTAATTTTTCCTTCTCCCCAGACATAAAAAAAGCCGCACCCAGAGGGCGCGGCTCAGAAAATTTATGCTCACTCCCGCAAGGGAGTGAAATATCAACCTAGAACTTCTTAGAGATGTTCGCGAAGTATGTCCGTCCGCCGATATCGTAACCGATACCACCGAGGTTTGCGAGGTTATTATTGTCTGTCAGTGGTGGAGCCTTATCAAAGACGTTGTTCACACCGAAGCGAAGAACAAGTGTATCGTTTGAGTAAGCGACTGATGCACTGTGGAGGAAGTAATCGTCCAAGCCATCCAACTGCAAACAGTTGAAACCACCAGCTGAGTTGAAAGCACCTTCAGATTGAACACAGTTACTGAAACTGGACGTCACAGGATCAACATCTACGTCGCCAGCCAAACCACCTGTCGAAAACTCGTCTTCATTCAAGTAGTTTTCTACCATGCTATCAAGATAGCGTGTCTGCCATAAGAACGAGAAGTCTTTGTAACGTAGAGTGTTTGTCGCAGTAATACGCCATTCTGGGTTACCATACTCGCCGTCGTTTCTGTCGATAAGGATTCCATCAACAACAAACTGTTCTTCTGTCTGGTTCAAAGACTGAGTTGCGCGAGCAATGAGTCTGTAATCCAAAGCAGAGTCGAGGAAGGACGGTTTGAAATCAAATCCAAATTCAGCGTTGTAGTCGATACCTTCGACGACTTGCTGACCAAGGTTTTGGTTCAGAGCAGAAACGAAGCTAACTTCGCCAGATCCAGTGTCACCCGCAACGCGAGGGTCACGTGTAACAAACTGACAAGTTTGGTCTGTCAGGCCTGGAGAGTTGTAGCAACGGTTAACAATTGTGTTCGCCGTTAATGAGTCAACTTCGTCATCAATTGTGATTTCAAAGTAGCTGATCGCTACGCGTAGATCAAAGGCGTCTGTCCAACGCTGGTCAAATGTACCACCGATAGAAAGAGCGTCTGATGTTTCAGGCAATAGATCAGGGTTTGAACCACTCGCGATACGAGTCGGAGCTCCAAGGAAGACTGGGTTCTGAGTTCCAAGTCCACGAATACCAAGTGAGAATGGATCCGTTGCTTCGAGACCGAAGGGGCCGCCGCCGTTCAAACAGTTTTGAATGACGTTCGGGTCACGGTTATCCAAGGAAGCAACATATTCCCGTGTTTCCGGTGTGCTAGGATCATTATCGTAGTCACCAAATGGAACCGCGATACCAGGCGTCCGGCAAGGGTCAGACGGGTCAGCGAAACCAGTTACCCGACCACCGAACTGCTCGCCAAGGTTTGGCGCGCGGAAAGATGTGCCGTAAGTGGCGCGGAAGCTCAACCAATCTGTCGGCGCGTAAACACCTTTAATGCTGTAAGTTTCCGCAGAACCGAAGTTAGACTCTTCAGTGTAGCGACCGGCAAGGTTAAGAGACAAAGACTCTACCAAAGGCTGATCAACAAGAAGAGGGATTTCGATCTCGCCGAAGACTTCTCTCAGCTTACGCTCACCATTTGAACCTGGGTCATTAAAGAAGCCCAAGAAATCGCCAGCAAGTGAGGTCCGTGTTTCGATACGGTCTGTACGGTGTTCGCCACCGAAACCAACCTGAACGGCTCCACCCCAAGGAATTTCAAACAGATCACCGTTGATATAACCGGAATATACAGTTTGCTCAACGACTGTGTCGGTCAAACGGTTCGGGAAGAGATACTCTGTATCTAGCGGATCATCAAACTCACCGCTGAATAGGAAAGTCGGGCTCAAGAAGTTCAATGGACGACATTCTGCAACCTGACCTTCACCGGGAACAGCGCGGGAGTCACAAACAGCCTGACCAGACGCGTCGCGTCGTGTGTTGCTGATGGTTTGCTCAAGGCGTGGGAAGTACGGAATACCAGAAACGCTGTCTTGACCGCTAGATTTGGAATAGCTGACATAGGTGTCATAGTTCCAGTTATCGAGACCAGCTTTCTCCATGAAGGGAAGCTCGCCTTTCAAACCACCGATCAAACGTGTTTGAGCCACATTTGTGTCGTTGATGAAACGAGACTGGAAGAAAACAGTAGACGCGCTACCGAATGGGTTAAACAGATAATCCTCAGGCATTTCGATCGCGCCTTGACCAGCTGTGTTGGTCTCAGTTTCACGCATAGCATGTGAAGCTTCGAAATAAGCGGTCATGTCACCATAGAAACCAGTGTCATATTCACCGTAAGCGAAGATAGATGTCCGTTGGAAATCAGGTGCAAATGCTGCGTCTAGTTCTTCAGGGAAGAGAAGCAGGCGCTGACCGTCAACGTTATCAGGCTGAATAAGTCCGCCAGTAATCGCGACAGGGGCGAAGTTAGCAGGAAGACCAGGGATATTTGCCCCGTCTTGATAGGCTAGGAAGCCCAAACCTGAACTACTGATAGAACCCGCGCCGAAAGAACCGGTACACAGATCTGGCTCATAAATTGTGCCAGTACCGCCGCCACCTTGGGTAACACGGCTAACACATCCACCGCCATATGGCGCATAGAAATCCTCAAGCGCGCGCTCATTATAACCCGCTGTCCGGCTGTGCTCTACAGCCAAGCTCATGAAGCCGCGATCGCCGGCTACGCCAGCTGTCGCAGAGAAAACTTCTTGGTGACCAGCGTTACCATCAAGCTCTGGCATTGTTGCATATGCATCAAGTTGCAGACCTTCAAAGTTACGGCGAAGTTGGTAGTTAACAACACCGGCAACGGCGTCAGAACCATAAACAGAAGAGGCGCCATCAAGGAGAACGTCAACACGCTCAATCAATGTACCCGGGATCAAGTTCAGGTCAGGTGCGCTTGGAACGCCCCGAACACCCGCAGGTGCTAGACGACGGCCGTCGACCAAAACCAAAGTACGGCCAGGGTTTAGACCACGCAAAGACGCTGTCGCAGAACCAGGACCACTATCAGACAAAAGTCCGGCAGAGGTTGAAGTGCTTGTTGTAATTTGCTGACCCTGAACAACAGTTGTCTGGCCCAACAAATCAGCCGCATCGACCAAACCTAGGTCGCGAGACAATTCACCGTCAATAACTTGCAATGGTGAGGCAGATGTAAACTCGTTCCGGCGAAGACGTGAACCAGTAACAACAACTTCGTCACCTTCACTTTCAAATTCGTCTTCGATCGCTTGCTCTTGAGCTTCGATCTGCTCAGCCGTTGTCGTTTCTGTTTCGTCTTCATCCGGAACAGTGACTTGAGCATAGGCTGGAATAGCAGCGCCCATTATGAGCGTACTGAGTATGGAGGTCTGTAACAGACGGGTTTTGTCTAAAATGTTCATTAATGAACCCCTTCGAACTGGTTATATTTTTATTGCAGACGAATCCGCACGTGACCTCAGGTTAAAAATCATTAATGGGAAACACTCAATAGAGAAGATGAACAAAAAGTCAGAAACCCCCAAGTTTTTCGGTAAGTGTTGCATAATTGTCACCTGCCGCACGTAATTTGTTCAAACTTAATTAACACACTTGCAAATTCTTAGGTCTGGCGTCGCAATCTCTCCATGAATCCCTGCGAATTCACTGTTCCCGTCGAAAATTTTCCCTTAAGTAAAAAATATATATTGTTCGATTAAAGCTCAGGATATTCTCAATGCCCTCTTTTTCACGTTACGTTCTATCAAGCACCGCCTGTCTAGGCTTACTGACAATGGCTCTTTCCAGCAATGCTTACGGGCAAGACTCAAATTCTCAGGAAGCCGATGAGTTGTCGGCTGTTTTCGCGTGCCGCGATAAATCTGATTCTATGGAACGCTTGGCCTGTTACGACGCGGCCGTAGGTAAATTTGAACAGGCCCAGAATTCCGGGGACTTGATTACTGTTTCAAAGTCGCAAATCGAACAAGTCGAAAAAGACTCCTTTGGCTTTAGTATCCCGTCCTTGCCAAACCTTGGAAAGATTTTTGGGAGCGGAAACAAACCAAAGAGCAATGACTTAACCGAACCTGTTACGGAGAATTCAGTTCAATCCGCCGCCGCCGCAGAGCGTCCAATGGAAAAGGTCAAAGAGACTGTAGAACGGTCAAGTGTAGACGAAATTGCTATTAACATCAGAACCGTTCAAGAATTCGGCTATAAAAAGAACCGTTTCTTCCTTGAGAACGGCCAAGTGTGGGAACAGACCGGAACCAAGAGAATAAGAATACCTAAGGCGTCCAAATCTGAACCTAATGTCGCAAATATCAGAAAAGCGTCCTTAGGGAGTTTTCTCCTACAGATTAACGGGAGCGGGGCGGCCGTTGGGGTAAAACGCGTCCGTTAAACTCCATCGCGTGAAGCCATCTGACTTAAAATGGTCGATTCGCGGCGTTCGGGTTCGTGAGACCGGGACTTTTGTGCCGTTTAATCGTGCGCTATTTCAGGACTTACGGGTTTGGCGGCAATATTACCGAGCGGAGCGGAAAACGGCTCCCCTCGTGCAAAAACCACTCCGTAAAGTGGCTTGCCATCCACGAGAGGTGCAGCCGCATTACCTCCTCTGGGGGGCGATGCGTCAAGCCCGGCTCGATCCCCAAGGGCCGGACGCAAAAGCGGATCTCCATGTCTATTTCAAAGATCAGACCTATTTGGATGAAGAAGGTGACGCCCCAGCCGGGCTGAACCGCGATTGCATTGATATTAGCAAGAGCAAGGTGGCTTCAGTTTTTGAAGAGGTCTTCGGCTACCCTTTGCAGGTTGATCCGCGCACTTCGCCGCCGCCCTTTATTTGTAAATCTGAAATAAACGGACGGCATGACGCCCATGTCAGCTCAGAAAATTGCGAGCCAAAGGAGGGCTGGGTTTACCAAAAGCTCATCCAGACCGAAACGCCGGAGGGCACGGTTTTAGATATGCGGGCGGTCACAATCTTTGGGGAAATTCCGCTGATCTACTTGAAAGAACGCCCGCTCGCGTCCCGTTTTGCCAATATGAACAGTCAATGCCGATTGACCGAAACGCAGGACTATCTCTCGCTCAAAGAACAAACGCTTATTTCACAATTTTGTCAAAAAATGAGACTGGACTGGGGCGGTCTGGATATCTTACGGGATAGACGCAACGGCAAAATTTACATTGTCGATGTGAATAAAACAGATATGGGACCTCCCCTCGCCTTGCCATTGAAAGACAAATTACGGTCGACACAGATATTGGGGATCGCCTTGCGCGAGGCGGTTGATTTTCATTACCCGCCTGCCGTAGAGATTCGTTGAAGGGGAAATTGGTGTCGATTCCATTTATCCGTAATTATGATTTTGACTATGGGCGCTGCGATCAACTCAGCCCAATGGTTCAGCGCGTTGTGGCGGACAATCCTGGGCCATTCACCTATACTGGAACAGGCGTCTTTATTGTCGGCGGCGAAAACGTCGCCGTCATTGATCCGGGACCGAACACACCGGCGCATAAAGCGGCGCTGGACAAAGCGTTAGACGGACGAACCGTGACCCATGTGCTAGTGACGCATCACCATATTGACCATTCCCCCTTGGCCAAACCTCTGGCCGAAGCACATAATTGTCAGGTGTATGGCTACGGCCTTCAGCCCCGCCCCCCTCAGGGCGGCGAAGTTCGGCTCGAGGCCGGGGATGACCTCTCCTTTAAACCTGACGTCGAAATCCGCGACGGGAAGATCATCAAAGGCGACGGGTGGACGATTGAGGCCATTCACACGCCCGGCCACACATCCAACCATCTTTGTTATGATTTCAAAGAAGAGAATACGCTTTTCTCCGGCGATCACATCATGGGCTGGTCAACAAGCGTGGTTAGCCCTCCAGACGGGGATATGGGCGATTATTTGAATAGTCTCCGCCGGGTTTTTGACAGGCGCTTTGATATATTGCGCCCCACTCACGGCCCCGCCATTGAGGATGTCGATGTCTTTGTGAAAGCCTATATCGATCATCGTTTGGCCCGCGAAACCCAAATCACCGAAGCTTTGAAGAGCGGCCTATCGGACACCTTTGAAATTGTCGCCAAACTCTACACCGATGTCGATAAGCGTTTGCATCCAGCCGCTGCCCATAGCGTCCTGTCGCATCTTATCCATATGCGCCAAAACGGACGGGTTAAAGCCGACGGGCCAGACGGGTTAAAGCAGAGCTACCGCCCCGTCTAAGCCTCTTTCATTCGGTCAAGGAAGTCATGGATACGCTCGGCGTTTTTCCCAAGGTCTGAGCCTCCAATACGAGAAATGGATCGGATATCGACCAACGTGCCGCCGCCTTCGGAATTGCGCAGGCGTATGATGACGTCATCTTTGAAGCCATACCAGAATGTCGTGTCCGTCGCCTCAATTGTTCCAGCATCAGGATTTGTGGCCTTTACTTCCCAACCCATTTGCCGCGCAACAGCTTCCGCCTTGGCAAAAGCCGACTCTTTTTCGTCACTGACGACGATAGACCGGATATCCGGATAGCCCCGCGTTTGAAGCACGGAAACGAGAGATTCAGTCGGGTTTCCCTGAGCATCCGTCGAACGCGCCATTTTTCCGGCGTAATCCGTCGTATTGACGCCCTTAGTTTCAGCGCGCTCCGCCATGATTTCCGCTCCAAATTGCGGAACGTTTTGGGTGTCTGTTGTGACGTCATGGATAAACGGCAAGCGCTGCGCCTTATTCTTCACCTGAATAGCATAGCCCATACCCAAGACCGGGACCAGAATACCAACTATACCGATTAAAATACCTTTTTTCGGCTTCACAATAATGGCCAGAATCAACGCCACGACGGAGACGATCAATCCGGCAATCAGAACATTGGGACCAATTCCGCGGGTCAGCGTGCCAAGGCTGAAACCGAGGCTAAACAAACCGATTTTATGTCCGATAGCGGCCACAACAAATATCAGGGGGCCGAGGATCGTCAGAGCTAGAGATACGCGCAAAACCCATTTGCGAATATTACGGCGTTTACGTCCGGTTTCTTTCGGCGGTGGAACCGACATAGACGTCTGCTGCGCGGGTTTTCTTTTGGGAGCCGGTTTTTCTCCCGGGGCCGAATTATCATTCTGGGTCATACGACCTCCTTTTTTATTTCTGTAAGACTTTAGCTGCTGGCAAACAAGGCTGCGACAGCCCCGGCGCTCAACAGGCTTACTATAATCGGTGTGATCCACCCGCCACTTAGGTGTCCACGTCGGCCCCAATCATCACGGCGTTTCGGATTTCGATCACGGGGCTGTCCGCGCCCCAGCTTCGCCATCGCTTTTACCTGGGCTTTAGTCCTATGATCGTCGCGGCGGGTTTGGCGCCGTGTTTCTTCGTTTTGCTCTCGTTCATCGCGTTCGATCCCCGGCCTCCGCGTTTGCCCGTATTTAGGCCGGTCAGAGCTTTGGCGGTTGGCTCCAGAAGAGGCGTCCTCCGCTTTCCATTTGGCCCGGAGAGTCGGCGGAATATCACTCGCTCCCGTCTTGCTCCCCGTCGGGGACGGCGCGCCTTTATTTTGGTTGGCTAGAAAACCCACGGCCACCAGAATAAATACCAAAATTACAAAAAAGCCTTCCATCTTTTCGCCTTATGGATAGAGCCGAGTTTTTGTCCAACCCTCTTTGGAGGGAGTAAAGACAATACGGTCATGTAGTCGAAATGCTCCATCTTGCCAAAATTCGATCACGTCGGGACTGACGCGCCAACCATACCAATGCGGCGGACGCGGCACATCTTTTCCGTCAAACCTCTGCTCTACTTCTTCAACCCGCTCAATCATGGTCTGACGATCCGCAACCGGGCGGGATTGATCGGACGCCCAAGCTCCGATCCGAGAGCCTCTAGCACGCTGCGCAAAATAGGCGTCGGACTCCTTGGTTGAGACAGGACTGACGAAGCCCCTCACCCGTAGCTGACGCTTCTGGCTTTTCCAATGTAGACATAGCGCCGCCTTACCGCCGCGTAGCTGCTCGGCTTTGGCGCTTTCTCCATTTGTGTAAAAAACAAATCCCCGTTCATCCAAGCCTTTAAGCAAGACAATGCGGACGTCCGGCAGACCATTTTCGTCGACGGTTGAAAGAGACATAGCATTGGAATCATTCGGCTCGGTGTCTGCCGCCTCGGCCAGCCAACTTTTGGAGAGTGCAATAGGATCCGCCGCGTCTAGCCAAGCAAGGTCGCGGCTCTCCGTCTCGGAATATTTCTTGTCCGAAGGGGTGGCAGGGATGACGGTATCAGACGGGGCCATGATTACTTTTCAGTCCTCTTAAATCGACAGTTCAGACAGTATTCCTGAAAGTTAGGAAATTATCAAAAATATTCTTCCGGACGGGTGAAATTAACCATGCTCTATAAGGCGTTATTAACCACTTCCCGTCACATATAAACCCTCTGTTAGGGATAATAAAAAATAAAGGAGGCTCCGTTAATGACCCGCCAGCAAGCTATGATGACATTAGGACTTCCAATGGGCGCCCGCGAAGCCGATATTAGAGCCGCTTGGCGAAAAAAAGCCAAGTTTTTCCATCCTGACAGCCCATATTCAAATATGCAGGCCTTTCTTCAGGCAAAGGCGGCTTACGAAACCCTTATTCCGCCAGCGCCGCAGTCAATCCGCGTAAGAGCCGGGGCCAGAGCTTTTTAAGCATACAGACGAATTAAAACGGTATTAGGTTAAAGAAAAACGGGCCCTTGAGCCCGTTTTTTATTATTTACTCGCCTCTCAAAAATCCGAGTTTAGACGCACGACAGCGCGGCGCTCAAATGGATTTGATTCGCCTTCCGTCGGCGCAGTCCTGTCGCCCATTGGGACGATCCGAACGCGATTGGCTAAGACGTTTCGTTCCTCTAAAGCGGCCAGAACGGCTTCGGCGCGATTATCCGAAAGCTCCAGATTGGCTTCACTTGTGCCAACAGAGTCTGCATAGCCAAGGATTTCAAGCTGGGCCAAGTCGCAGCCCTGATACGCCGTCGCAATATTATCTAAGACGCCGGACGCGGAGTCATCAAAATCGGCGCTTCCTGTGTCAAAGAACACGGCGTAGCTCTGGGCGGCGCAAGCTTCATTGCCGTCCATGCCCATCTTATCTTTCATCGTAGCACAGGCGCTCAAGCCAAGCGCAATCGAAAGGGCGGCGGTTGCGGTCAGAATATGTCTCATGAATTCTCTCTCTATTTGCGTCAGGTTTTTTATTGCTTCAGCCCGTTATGGACTGATGATTAAACCCTTTTAACGCTACATCGTTCCCGAAATCAGCTTTCGTTAAGACTAGCCCGCCTAAAAAAACCCCGCTAAGACGCCCGCATGTCACATAATTCTTTCGGCCGTCTTTTTCGATTTACCACTTGGGGCGAAAGCCACGGCCCGGCCATTGGCTGCGTTATTGATGGCTGCCCGCCTCGCCTGCCCCTGACCGAAACCGACATTCAGACCTATCTCGATCAACGCCGCCCGGGCACGTCACGATTTGTAACTCAACGCCGCGAGCCTGACGCCGTAAAAATCCTCTCCGGCGTCTTCGAAGGTCAAACGACCGGAACGCCAATATCGCTTTTAATAGAAAATACGGATCAACGCTCACGCGATTATTCCGAGATCAAAGACCGCTACCGCCCCGGCCACGCCGATATGACCTATGACGCCAAATATGGCATTCGCGATTATCGCGGCGGAGGGCGAAGCTCAGCCCGGGAAACCGCCAACCGCGTTGCTGCGGGCGCGATTGCGCGCAAAGTTCTGGGCAGCGACATTCAAATTCGAGGCGCTGTCGTTCAAATTGGCGAGCAGAAAATCAATCCCGAAAACTGGGATTGGGATCAAACCTCTCAAAACCCTTTTTGGTGTCCAGACGCCAAAGCCGCCAAAGAGTGGGAGGGCTATCTCGACAGCGTACGTAAAGACGGAAACTCCGTTGGCGCTTTGTTGGAAATACGCGCCTCTGGCGTTCCCGCCGGGTGGGGCGCGCCGATTTACGGAAAGCTCGACTCAGACCTCGCCATGGGCATGATGAGCATTAATGCTGCCAAAGGCGTGGAAATTGGCGCAGGCTTTGCCACTGCCGCCATGAGCGGCGTCGAAAACGCCGACGAAATGCGCGCCGGGGAAAACGGCCCGAACTTCCTCTCCAACAAATCCGGCGGCATTTTGGGCGGTATCAGCAACGGCGATGAAATCGTCTGCCGCGTCGCCATTAAACCGACCTCTTCCATGATGCAGAAAACCCGCTCCGTCACATCCAAGGGCGAAGAAATTGACGTGCAAACCAAGGGCCGTCACGACCCCTGTATCGGCATACGCGGCGTCCCGGTGGCCGAAGCGATGATGGCGGTGGTTCTGGCCGATCATAAATTGAGACATAGAGGACAAGTGGGATAATTTAATGTAGATCGTTTCGAGGGGGTTAAACCGCCTCGCCTGCCAATTCTATATCCACTAATTTAACCAAATGGGCCTAATTTGGCTCTATGTTCGTCCGCCGTCTTTTAATTTGTCTTACCCTGCTCTCAGCTGGTTACCAATCTGCCTTGGCGGCGCCCGCTTGTGAAGGCGTGGACAGTGTATTGGAAACGGTTTCCATCCTACGCGGCGAAGACTTTTTAGAAGGCGGCGCGCGATATAATCAAACCGTATCGCGGCTGGATGAAACGCTTTCCCAAATCTCCTTGGCCACTCTCCAACCGGAGGCCTTTCGGCGGGCCTTCCCAAATGAGAGCCGCGCCCTTTTTCTCTATACATCTAACCTACGCCGCGCTGTCTCCAGCGCGCAGAACGGATACGACGATGTGGCGCAAGAAATCTTGGGCAGCGTCAATCCGGCCCAGATTTCAGACAGCCTGCTAACGCTCAATCGGTATTGGAATTGTACGCCAATCGAAATGACGGGCGGCGCAGGAGAGGCGCTGGTCGACGAAGGCGCCATGGAGAGCAATCAGAGCGTCTCTGCGTCAGAGACCGGCTCTTCGGGCTCGGCATCTGTTTCGCCCGGAGAATGGCCCTCGAGCGAAAAGTCAAACACCCGCACCTTGCCAAAAACCGTCAGCAGCGGTCCAAGGTTAAATATTCAGGGCCATCCATTTCTATCCATCGCTATGGCGCTGTCGCTCATTGCTCTGATTTACGGATGGCGGAAATATTCCAAGCGCTCGCGTGCCAGAGATCATCGTCATCTCATCCATCAAGATACAGCATTTCAAGTAGGCAAAAAGCACTACCAAATGACAGTCATCGATATCACCCAGCGCGGTCTGAAATTTAAACATGACGGCCTCATCCAGAGACAGCGCAAAGTAAGCATTCAGCTCGACGGCGATTGGCATCCGTGTCGATTGGTTTGGAAAAACGCAAATTTCGCCGGGGCGAAGTTTAAAGGGGTGCTCAGCGACAAAACGATGGACGCTATTCTTGCCGCGGCGCATCAGCCCGATACGCCTGATACCGCTCGCCCCGCCTAGCCTCCCGCTAACTGCTGGACAAAACAGCTTAAAAGAGATTAAGTGCGTCAACGGTGGGGGCGCTATGTTACAATCAAAATATTTTCTGGGCGTTAAAAAACCAAACGGGTCAAAGCGGTCATGATCCTTCGCAGGCTTTCGACCGCGCTGCGAAAACAGGACTGGTTCACGGTTGTTATCGAGACGCTCATCGTCGTGTTCGGCGTGTTCATCGGTTTGCAGGTCAATAACTGGAATGGATCGCGTGCGGACCATCTGCTGGGTGAGGATTATGTTAAGCGGCTTATCTCCGATCTAGAGCGAGACGTGGACTCGGCTCACGCACTCACCATTTATTATGACGAAGTCCAACAAAGCATTCTGGACGCCGACCGTCTCCTCGCTAGCTCTGATCCCGACCCGCAAGCGCTGGTCGTCGCAGCCTACCGGGCGAGCGAATTCACCTATAATCCCAAACGGCGCGCGACATGGGACCAGATCGTCTCTTCCGGCGATCTTGGACTGCTGCCCGGCGACGCCATTATTGGCGAACTGTCCGACTATTATAGGTTTCAGACCGCCGATCAGGACACGATCTCTAGGTTGCAGGATACACCTTATCGACAGATCGTCCGCTCCCTCATTCCCTTGACCGTCCAGCTCGCAATTCGTGAGGGATGCAGTGATTTAGTCGCCGAGGATGGCAGTCTGGGCTTTGTCGCCAACTGTCAGCTCAATATCAATGACGTCTCGCTGGATGAGGCCGCGCGCACCTTGTTGGCTTCGGAGGAGCTGCGCCCGCCGCTTCGCTACCAATTTTCGAAAGTAGCCTCCGTGCAGAACAATAATAGCAGCGATCTCGTCATTCTTGGAAATCTGCTCACGAAACTTGAGGAGGCTGCGAACCCATGATTTTCCGCTGCCTAAATTCCCATAAAAAAAAGAAACTGGTTCGCTGAAAGTCGTATTAAAATGAAAAAATCAGGGGAAATTAGAATGAGAAACGTGATAAAGTTGGTAGCCTGCATCGCTTTGACCAATATAGTAATTGCCTGTAGCGCCGCGCCTACTTCTTCGGGTGACGATAAGACAGTTCTCCGCCTTGCCACCGCACACTGGGTCGAAACCTATAACCGGAATGACTGGGGCGCTCTGGCAAATCAGTTCGCCGAGGACGGCGTGATGATGCCGCCAAAATCGCCTGCTATTGTTGGACGTGACGCCATCGCGGAATGGGAGGCCGCGAATGAGACGGGCTTCCGCATCGCGTTGAAAGTGGACGACATCACTCTACGCGGCGACGCGGCGATAATTCGCGGTCGATCCTGTGTCTTCATCCCTTTGAACGCCGAGGAAACCGGCGTTGACATTGGAAAATATGTCGAGGTCAGGGAACGCACCGCTACGGGCCAATGGCTCATATCGCAAGATATATTCAATTCTGATCTCGCTGCAGGCGAACCGCTCGCGTCCGAATGCCCGCCCGACATCACTGGACTTTGAATACGCCCTGTTCAGAGTTAAATCTGGCAATCTTTAATTATCTCTCTAGAGAAACCTGATGTTTCATCTTTTTATGCTAAGCGGTGCCACAATAGTCGGGGCTGGATTATTTTTTGCTTATAAGGGCAAAATGAGGTCGCTCGGCGGCCCTTCCCTGAAAAAATATGATCGCGATATGGAACCGGACTTCCATGTCGATCCGAATTCTAAGCCGATGAAAATTATTGACGAATATCTGGAAGAGAACTTCGTCAAACCCGCCATGTCGGCCGGGGCGAAAAGTGGTTGGGACGCCAAAAGAAAGCGGTTTGACCAAGCGGGCCTGCGCCGCACCGATCTGAAGGCAGAATACCGGGACGATACAGTCGAGATAGACGGCGTTTCCGTTCCAGGACGCTGGACATTGGTCAAAGGTTACGACGCTGACAAACGTATTCTCTATTATCACGGCGGAGCTTTTACCGCCGGGAGCGATATCAGCCACCGCGCCATTTCGGTTAACCTTGCAAAGCGCACCAAGGCGGCGGTGTTTGTGCCGAATTATCGTCTTCTGCCGGAAAACCCGAGAACTGCGCCCATAGCCGACGCCAAAGCCTGTTATAAATGGATTTTGGAAAACGGGCCTGACGGACCTGCCCCCGTTCGGTCATTGGCTATCTCAGGTGACAGCGCCGGCGGCAACCTCACCCACATGATCGCCAATTGGTCGCGGGACGAAGGTCTACGCCAGGCCGAGGCCATTTATACCCTCTCTCCAAATACCGATTCCACCGCCTCTGGCGAAAGTTTCAGATCCAATCTGGGCAAAGATAAAATGCTGACCCCGCTGGTTGGCCCGCTACTTAAAATCCCGCGCCCGCTATTGCTGATAGGCATGAAAAAGCAGACCGGGTTTACCCCCTGCGACCCTGATATTTCGCCGGTTTTCGGCGACCTTTCGAATTTGCCGCCCACTCTGATTCAAGCCAGCTATGACGAGCTGTTACGCGATGACTGCATCCGATTCGTGTCGAAACTGGAAGAGGCAGGCTCCCCCGTCACTCTGCAGCTTTGGGACAATGTTCCGCATGTTTTTCAGATTTTTGACGATGTATTACCGGCCTCTACGGACGCTTTCGACCTTGCCGAGACGTTTTTAAATACCCATTTATCTTAGATATTACGGGGCTTTTCGTCTTTTTTTCGGCATTTTCTTCTTTCTGAACCATTTCTGAATTCACGGCTCAGGGTCAGTTCAGAGCCGCCCCCCTATATCTGTATTCATCGGCAAAGGCATTTCGCCCGCCGCAATTGAAGACAGGAGACTGAACATGGCCTTATTTAACAAAGCCAAAACATTGACTGCAGTCGCCCTTGCCGCGACTGCCTTTACAGCCCTTCCGGCAACTGCATCCGCCAACGATTATCGTTGCGAGAAAAAGAATGACGAAGCCCAAATTATCGGCGGCGTCCTTGGCGCAGTTTTGGGCGGAGTCGTGGGCTCCGAAGTTGCGGCCCGCGGCAACGGAAATGAAGGCGCGTTTATCGGCGCAGCCCTCGGCGCAGCGGCCGGTGCAGGCCTAGGCGATGAGAGCGTAAAATGTCGCCGCGAAACAAGCGGAAATAATTACCGCAGCGCTGATTATAGCTATAACAATAGCTATCAGCCAGCCGTTGTGAATGTCGCTCATCGCGGCCACGGCAACACAAATTACCGTAGAAATGATCGCCACTACAATAATTACGGCAATATTGATCGCCGGATCGAGGCCCTTCGCCGCGAACGTGACCAATTGAAAAAGCGCAATCGTTATGATCGTAGCCGGTGGATAGACCGCCGCATTGCCGAAGTTGGCCGTGAGTTGGATCGGTTGAAGGATATCCGTCGTAACGGAAATCACAATAGTCACCGCAATGATTATCGCCGTGGTCACTATCACGGGAATTCACATACCCTCTGTTACAGCAATCACTAAAACTTCCTCTCCCCGTCAGTAGAAGGGGCGGGGCCAGAAGAGAAAACCTCGGCGCTACGCCGGGGTTTTTTTATGGCAATTTAACCAATCTTTTCGCCTGATAAGCGATTAGTTTTGTCTCGGCTCGCAAAACTAGCTACTCTATTCGTAACAGGCGCGAAACTTGCATCTCTCTTACGACATGAGACGCATAGCCCGGACTGACACAGCCTTATAGGCACGGAACGTCCGCTTTCAGGGAGTTAGAGTGATGACGCAGATTCAAAACAAACTTATGGCGGGAGCCGCCACTTTATTGGCTTTGGCATTTCTCCCCGCCTCGGCCCAAGCCCAGCTCATCGGAAATCTGGATAACAGCACACTTCTCGGCGGCGCGGTCGGCGCGGGGCTCGGCGGCGTTATCGGCTCTAATCTAGCGCCAAACGGACAAGGCGACGAATATACCGCCATTGGCGCCGTGGCGGGTGGTCTCGCCGGAGCCGCTTACGGCAACAGCCGCAGTACATATGCGGGCAATCCGTATGCCGGACAGTTCAACCCGGGCTTTAACGGCCGAAATTTGGCTGGGGCAGCGATAGGCGCAGGCGTTGGCGGCGCTATAGGTTCTAACCTCGCGGGATCTGGCCAGCGCCAAGAAGGCACCGCTATCGGAGCCGTTCTGGGCGGCGTTGCCGGCTATAGCCTTGCAAACCGAACAGCTCAGCCGCGCTATAACAACCCGGCCTATACCAGCAACGTCTACGGCGGCAGCACTTACGGCGCTGGCTATGGCGGCGGCTATACCGGGGCGACGGGTTCCTACGCCCCTGCGCCATATTCGCCGACGGCTTACACAGGCGGAAGCGTCACAATTCCAACAAACTATCGCGGTACATCCTATACAAGGCAGGTGAGTATACCGACAACATATCGCGGCAACTCTTCGCGTTTCCAACGCGTGCCTACCTCGTCTTACGGCGTCGGTACGCCTGCTTCCGGCCCGTTTTATGGACCGCTGATTGGGCTGAATTCAGGCCCCGTCCTCGCGACGCCTCCGGGCACATCTCATCACGGGGAATATGTCGCCGGACCAGTTATCCCAGTTACGCGCTATGCCCCCTCTTGCGGCTCGCCTTGTGCCCCGGCTCCGAAAATTCGCGTTCAACGCGAAATTATTCGCAAAGAAAGAGTCGTCATCAATGCAGACTGCCCGCAAGGCACATATGAGCAAGCAGACGGCACCTGCATGACGCCGCCAAAGACGGTTTATGAGCCCGCTCCGACAGTCATTCCATCCCATTGTCCGGCTGGAACTTCGGATCAAGGTAACGGGACATGTCTCGAACCTGCAAAAACTGTTCTCGGCCAAGCCCCAATTGTTATTCAGCAGCATTGCCCCGCCGGAACGATGGATCAGGGCGATGGAACTTGTTTAGAACCCGCTAAAACAGTTATCGGGCAATCACCCATAGTTATACCGCAAAGCTGTCCTGCTGGCACAACCGACCAAGGTGACGGAACTTGTCTGGAACCTGCAAAAACGATTTACGGCCAGGCCCCAATCGTTATCCCTCAGCATTGCCCGGCGGACACGATAGACCAAGGCAACGGAACCTGCCTTTCCTCTCCGAAGGTCATTGTTCAACCAACTCCCATCGTCCGTCATGTACCTCAGACGCAAACTTATTGTTATGCTGATAGCCATAAACGCTTTGATGGGAACGGCGATTTGATTGGATATAATCATGAGTCAGGACGCTGCAAAGAGCATCACTAACACAGCTTCAAATCGGGGCGATTTTGGGCCGTTCTCACCTTGAGAGCGGCCTTTTTCATGACTCAATTGTAATCTTGTTTAACACTTCGTTCCGCAACCGTTCATCTTCGCTTGTGTAAGTAAAAGACAATTGATGCCGGGTTTTTACAGGGGAGGCTCGTCAAAACGACAATCGAAGGAGTATCTCATGCGTTTTAAAATTGGATTCACTCTCGCCGCCGTTGCAGCTGTTGCGCTGGCCCCCGTGGCCGCCTCTGCCCATGACAATGGTTACAATCACACACATCGAAGCTCGAACGGAGATGACCAGTTGGTCGGCGCGGGCATCGGAGCGGTTGCTGGGGCCGTCATCGGTAGCCAAGTTGCTGGAAACGGCGCCCGCACCGAAGGCTCTGTCTTAGGTGCCGTTATTGGCGGCGTCGCAGGCGCTGCGATTGCAAGCGATGGTCGCCGGAGCAATGTTCGTTACAGTAACGGCTATTATAATAATGGCGGATATTACAATTCGAACACCGGTTATTATGGCCGAACCACTTATAATAATGGCTATTACAATCCAGGGTATAGAACGACTTATACGAGAACCTATTCCCAGCCTTACTATAATTCCTATTATCCTCGGTCCGGGGCCGCTATTTCAATCAATCTAAATAGCCGAGGAAATTATTATAATCGCGGACGTCACTATAATCCGCGTGGGCGTCACTATAGACCGCGCGGTCACTACCGCACTCGGGGCAATCACCGTTCCCGCGGTCACAACGGACGCAGAAACCATAATGGTCGCCGTTAAACATTCATTTAACCCCGCTTCGGCGGGGTTTTCTTTTGCCGAAAAAGCCTCGTAAGCGCTACGGCTCTAACTCTATATTTTGCGTTCGTACCCGGCGATCGCCAAGCTGAATTGGCATGGCCCAATTTGGACGAGCGTCTTTTAAAGCGCTGCTTTCTGGCCCCAGACCAAAGTATGACGTAGAAACACCTATTGTTGCGGGCTTGGTGCCAATGGGAAGCTCCACATTAACTTCGAGGTTTCGACAGCTTCGTCCTGAACAAACTATATTTTGCTTTTCGCCCTCTATTTGCAGACCATTAAGTGATGCAAATTTTGTCTCAGCCGAGCCTTCCAGTCCTAGATAAACCCTGTCGCTTTCGGGCGCGTCCAACCTTATTGTAACGACCCGTCTGTCTGCCTTCACACTATCGCGAACTACGTTGAGCCTCATCCCCTCGGCAGATATATCAGGCGCTTGAGCAGAGATTTCGTAGGGGTTGTCGGGCGATGACTCAAATTCACTTACCTCGCGCATATCTTTAGGCAGAGGATCGCGCTTGCCGAATACCCATTGGGACGTCTCGTTATCTTCATTCGCGATATGCGTAATCGAAAGCGGTTGCGGGGACATCGGACTATAGGCCGGAACCAATATCGCGCAAATTAGAAACCCGAAACTCACTACTGCCAGACCGATAGCTGGGGCCCAGCCCAGAGGTTGACGCTTTAACCGCTCCGATAGGCAAAGCGGCGCGAGAAAAGTAAAGCAGAAGATATATAAGATCGTCAGCGGTGCTGAGTGCTCCAGAAACAACATAATCTCTGCAAAAGCGGAGGCCGGCAGAATTATTACAAGGAAAGTAATTGCGGCCAATGTCAGGACTAAAGTCGTTGCAAACCTCGCACCGAAAAATGACAATATTCCTGCCAAGGCTATAAAAGCGAGAGGCGGCGCAAACAAAATCAATCCGCCCGGCAAGTAGACGCTCATAAGCCCGCCGAAAAGGGCGAACCAAATCCACCCCGCCGACACCAGTCGAAGTCCTGAAACATGTCGTGCAAAGAGTTTTAAGGCCATAAAAGCTCCGAGCAGTCCGGCTGCGCTCTGCGCCGCTCTCAATGCCCAAGGATGCGCGAAAGCGTAGTTTGCCTCTGGCCGAATGACGGCCACAAGATATGTCAAAGCAATGGCCAACCCGACCCCAAATACTAGAGCGGCCGGCGGAAAGAGGAGCGCTCGCATCCCGCCGTCCCGATCGGATTTAACAAAGATGACAATCGCGCCAAGCAAGCCAAGGATAACTAAAATCACTCCTAGAAGCACAGGCATGGACAGGATGAACATTCCGAAAATGTCCGTATAGAGCCACTGCCCCTCAGAATTAGTTTCCGGCGTTTCGAGATAGGCTTCGACTGCGGATAACCCGTTAGCGCCCATGTGAAATAAAGATCGTTTGTCCAAATTCGCCAGATTGTCTCCGGGCGTATGGTAAAATGCCACGCCTTCCCCGACAGCGTAATTGGCCACGTCAGGCTCTAAAGGCAAAAACTCGGTCACATCTGTATCATTCGGCATAATATCGTAAACAGCTGCCGCCAAAGAGCTCGTAAGGGGTTTTTGAATGTCTGTCTTCAAGGCTTGAATATCGCGTTGATTGGGTGTGCCCGTCTGGAACATCGCGACGGGGCCCCGAACGCCTCGCGCCTCCATACTCACGACAGACCCGATGAGAGACGAAAAGGGATCTTTTTTCACGAAAGAATGCGCGCCGAGAAGTCCGGTCTCTTCACCGTCCGTAATTAAAACCAGAACAGGTTTGGCAAGGTCTCGCGTCTTCAGAACAGAGGCAATTTCGAGGCTGGCGGCAACGCCGATCCCGTCGTCGCTTGCGCCCGGCCCCGCTGGCACAGAGTCGTAGTGCGACGCAACTATCACCGCGTCAGGCCCCGGCTCATTTAGCCAAAACATAACATTTTGAACGCGCGCACAACTTGCGGAATTTGGATAGGGCTTACAGATAAAGTCGTCTCGGACAATCGGCTCAAACCCTAAATCCGAAATCTCGGTAACAAGCCTTTGCCGCACATCATCGTTGGCGTTTGAATCGACGGGATGGGGCGTTTCATCGCCGAGTATGCGTTCAAGCCGCGTAAAAGCCTGCGCCGTGTCGAACGCGTGATCGGTTTGGATGTCGGGCGGAGAGACACTTAATTGCCGCAAAGTCGCCGCAGCAAAAAGAAACACTATCAATAAGGCCAAGCCGAAACCGTGTGGTCTTTTCATAATTGTTCCCCGTCGCCATGTGCCCCTAAGCGGCCCCTGCGCCATGCGATAGAAGGAAATACGGAGTGTATCAATTATAATCTAGAAAAGACGCTCAGCCCCGCTCGGCCCAGATCAAATATTCTGTGTTGCCGGAGCCGCCTTTGATCGGCGAAACGTCATCGGCTTTCACCTCCCAACCCAACCCGGCCAACCAAGTTTTGACGTTCTCCAAGGATTGCAGGGCGAGCTCTTCGCTTTTTACCAGACCGCCACGTCCGATCCCGTCACGCCCGACCTCGAACTGTGGCTTGACCAAACTGACAAGTTTCGCTCTGGGCGCGGCCAAGGAAAGCGGAATTTCGAGAACTTTGGACAGACCGATAAAACTTGCATCACACACTACAAGGTCAGGTGCGAAACCAATTAAGTTTTCCGTAAGGTCGCGTGCATCTTGATTTTCCAAGGATATCAGGCGGGGATGATTGTGAAGGAAGCTATGAAGCTGTCCCTGCCCCACATCCACAGCGCACACTTTCGCCGCCCCGCGTTCTAATAAAACTTGCGTAAAGCCGCCCGTTGATGAGCCGACGTCCAGGCATTGTAAACCATCTGGCTTGACCCCGAAAACCTCTAATGCATGAAACAGTTTCAAACCACCGCGAGACACCCATGGATGCTCAGCCTCGGCGACCACCTTTGCGCCGCTCGCGATAGTTTGCGAGGCTTTGCGGGCGGGCACGCCGTCAATCGTCACCTTGCCTGCTTTTATCGCTGACTGCGCGCGGGCGCGGGAGTCGTAATGGCCGTGATGGACGAGGTATTGATCGGCTCTCATAGTCGAGAGAGCTATGCCAAATTCATCTGCGCGTTGAATTCCTGCCCGAGCGCTTTAAAGACTGTCTCGACAATCGCGTCCGAATCCAGTCCTGCCTCTTTATACATATTCGCAGGGGTATCCTGATCAATGAAATGATCGGGCAAGGTCATAGTCCGGATTTTCAAACCGTTATCGAGACGCCCGGAGTCCGCGAGTTCGTGCAATACAAAAGCGCCAAAGCCGCCGACAGAGCCTTCTTCGATTGTAATCAGGACTTCATGCTCATCGGCCAATCGGCGCACGAGGTCTTTATCCAGCGGCTTCGCAAAACGAGCGTCCGCCACGGTGGTGGACAGGCCCAAAGTATCAAGCTGTGTCGCGGCGTCCATCGCTTCGGCGAGGCGCGTGCCATAAGACAGAATCGCCACGCGGGAGCCTTCTTTCATGATGCGGCCCTTGCCGATTTCGAGCGGTTCAGGATTCTCCGGGATTTTAATGCCGGTAGCTTCCCCGCGCGCGTAACGAAACCCGATCGGGCCGCTATCATGCGCGACGGCTGTGGCCACCATGCGGGCCAGATCAGCTTCATCGGCCGCCGCCATCAAAGTGAAATTCGGCAGGCATCCCAAATAAGCAATATCAAAGGACCCGGCATGGGTCGGGCCGTCTGCCCCTACCAATCCGGCGCGGTCCATCGCGAAGCGAACTGGCAGGTTTTGAATGGCAATATCGTGCACAACCTGGTCATAGCCTCGTTGCAGGAAAGTCGAGTAAATCGCGCAGAACGGTTTAAATCCGTCTGCCGCCAACCCACCAGCGAAAGTCACGGCGTGTTGTTCTGCAATTCCGACGTCAAACATGCGATCGGGGAACGCTTTGCCAAACACATTCATTCCCGTTCCGCCCGGCATAGCGGCGGTGATGCCAACGACTTTGTCGTCTTTTTCGGCTTGCTTAATCAGCTGTTCGCCAAACACAGAGGTATAGCTCGGCGCGTTCGGGATAGATTTGCTCTGCTCGCCTGTAACGACGTTAAACTTGCTCACGCCGTGATATTTATCGGCGGAGTTTTCAGCCGGCGCGTAACCTTTGCCTTTTTGCGTCACGACATGGATGAGAGTCGGTCCATCCTTCATGTTTTTAACATTTTCCAGGACGGATACGAGCGCGTCGATATCGTGGCCGTCTACCGGCCCGACATAATAAAAGCCCAGCTCTTCAAACCAGGTGCCGCCCATAAACATGCCGCGCGTATATTCCTCTGCCTTGCGGGCTGTGGATTTGATCGGGCGGGGCGCGTCTTTGACGAAGGCTTTACCGGCGCCGCGAAGTTTTTGATAACCGCCGGAGCTGACCATTTTGGCCAGCATGTGGCTCATGGCGCCTACAGGCGGCGCAATCGACATATCATTATCATTCAGAATGACAATCTGTCGGGAGTCGGTGGCGCCCGCATTATTCATGGCTTCGTAGGCCATCCCAGCCGTGATGGAGCCATCCCCAATCACAGAGATAACATGACCATCGCGGCCATCGAGATCGCGCGCTGTGGCAAAGCCCATACCTGCTGAAATAGAGGTTGAACTGTGAGCTGCGCCAAACGGGTCATATTCACTTTCCGCGCGCTTGGTAAAGCCGGACAGGCCGCCGCCCTTACGGATTGTGCGCATACGGTCGCGCCGTCCTGTCAAAACTTTATGCGGGTAACATTGATGTCCCACGTCCCAGATAAGTTTATCGGTCGGTGTATTGAAAACATGATGGATAGCCACAGTCAGCTCGACCACGCCAAGCCCCGCGCCCAAATGTCCCCCTGTCACAGAAACAGCGTCAATCACTTCATCACGAACTTCGTCCGCCAGCTGTCTTAATTGCTCACGCGAAAAATCCCTCATATCGGCTGGAAATTTAACTGTGTCCAAAAGTGGTGTGTTCACCATTTAATTCATTTCTTTCTGTCTACTCAGACAAGGTTTGCACCTTAGCCCAAGCCTTACTTTAGATACGCCTTAATGCTGCCTTTGGAGCACAAAATCTACAGTGTCTTTCAGGGTCTGCGCTTTTTCGCCGAACGGGGCAAGGTGACCTTTTGCCCTCTGCCCCAGGCTAATGGCCTTTTCTCTCGCTTGTTCAAGGCCCAAGAGTGACACAAAGGTGGCTTTCCCGAGGTTTTCGTCCTTGCCAACTGCTTTTCCCATCAAGGCTGCATCGCCTTCCACATCGAGGATGTCGTCCTGGATTTGAAAGGCGAGCCCCATATCGCTGGCATAGGCTGAGAGAGAGGCGAGCGTAGCGTCATCCGCGCCGCTCACAAAACCGCCTGCCTTTACGGCGAAATCAATCAACGCTCCCGTTTTCATGGCCTGCAAGCGCGTAATCAGCGCTTCGTCCCTGTCAGTTTCCGACACGGTAATATCAATGACCTGTCCACCAATCATGCCGGACACGCCGCCTTTTTGCGCCAGTTCGCAAACGAGCATTGCCCGCACCAAAGGATCAGAATGTGCGTCTTCACATCCCAGCAAAGCAAAGGCATGGGTTAGCAACCCATCACCCGCCAGCACCGCTATCGCCTCATCATAGGCTTTGTGAACCGTGGGTTTGCCCCGGCGCAAGTCATCATCGTCCATGCAGGGCAAATCATCGTGAACCAGGCTGTAAACATGGAGACATTCCAGAGCGCAACCAACGACAAGCGCTTGGTCAATATCGCCGCCAAGCATGCGAGCCGTTTCAATCACCAAGAAAGGGCGAAGCCGTTTCCCGCCGCCTAGCGCGGCATACCGCATGGCCTCGGCCACTACGGCGTGTTCGCCCTCAACCATGGGAAGGCGCTTCTCGAGCGCGGCTTCGACGTTCTGCGCGACGGAAGAAAGTTGGGATTTGAAATCAGTTATCATTACAGCGCACGCAGGAGGGCTTTACGCCGCTCTACTCGTCAAAATTTCCGGTGCTTACTTTACCGCTTCCGTCGAGCACAATTTTCTCGACTTTCATTTGGGCGTCTTTCAGCTTGGCGTCGCAATGAGCTTTGAGCGCCGCGCCGCGCTGATAGATGGTAATGCTTTCTTCGAGCGGCGCGTCGCCGCGCTCTAAACGCTGCACGATACCTTCGAGCTCTTTGAGAGCGTCCTCAAAAGATAGATCCTTGATCATTTTCTCGGCTTTATTTTCGGCCATTATTTTTCCTCGTAATCTATAGGGCGTTCGTAGCGGCGGAAAGACCAATGCAGATCGCCGTTTTGCGACCGCATTTTCCAGCCGCGTTTTATGAGCGAGCCTTTAAGCATTCGGTTTATCCACCCATGGGCGGAGACGTAGACAATTTTGCCGTCCGTAGCATAATCCGCCAAGCGGTCACACATGATTTCAACACGCGCGCGGGCTTCCAAGTGGCTTTCCAGCCCATCAGACCATCCAAAATACCAAAAAATCCTTGCGGCCGTGCCCCAGCTTTTGGGCCGCATTTTAAATTTCCCGAAGGGCGGCGACGGCAGCGCGGCTTCAATAAGGTGGTCGTCTATAATATCGACTTCTCGCCCGGCGGCGAGTTCGGCGCTTTCAATCGCCCGTTTTAATGGGCTCGCGATGATGAGGTCTGCCTGATTTACCCAAAATAAGAGCTTGGGCGGAACGCGCTGGCCTTGGACTATCCCGCCTTCATCGTAACGGATCCACCAATCGCGATAGCCTTGCCATGTCATATAAACCTTGCGCGACAAGGACGGTTTGCCGTGACGAGCTATCACCAGCGTATTCACAGAGCGAGCCTGGCCTGACCGCGTCTGCGGGATATTTGGCTCAGTAGGCAAGATTTAGAGCTTTTGACCAAAGCGAACGCCCGGGCACCGAAGGCCTTCTTCTGTTTTGCAACGTTTGAAAGAAAACATCATCATATCTGCCCGGCCGATTAGGTGGGTTTGCGGTACAAAACCTGGTCCTTCGGGCGCGCGGCTATCGGTCGAATTATCCCGATTATCGCCCATGAAAAATACATGTCCTTCGGGCACATTAAAAGCCTCGGTATTGTCTAAAGGCCCTTGATCCGTCTTTTCATATATTAAGTGGTCATCTTTTTCGCCCGGAAGTTTTTCGCGGTAAACCTCTACTCCGACAACGCGTCCCTTATGTTCTCTGAACAGATAGCTATCCGCTTTGACTCGCTCCACCTTTTGGCTGTTCACGTAGAGTTGACCGCCCGACACCTGGATCTGGTCGCCCGGCAAGCCGATCATACGTTTGATCATGATCTGACCGCTTTTGGGATTACGAAAAACAACCACATCACCCCGTTTCGGTAAGCGAGAGAGAACCTGCCCCTCGGGCAAAGGTAATTTGTGTAACAAAAACGGAAGGGAGTGTTTAGAATACCCATAAGCGAATTTCGAAACATAAAGATGGTCGCCGACTTCCAGCGTTGGGAGCATACTCTCACTGGGAATTTTGAAATGTCCCCAGACCAAGGTCAGCATGGCTAGAACAAACGAAAAGAGGCCAAGAAAAAATTTAATTTCCGACCAAATCCATTGACCAAAATTCCGGCTTTTTTTCTCCGGCGCACTCTCTGTCGCTTGGGTCGTCATATCTATGTTATCAGCCTTCTGAGTCATCGCATAGGCAATGCCGCGTGGCGGTCGGCTTATCAAGTCAGAATTGAGGATATATCAGTATCGTGAAAGATATTTCATTGTCGGGATATCGAGAGTAAGAGACCTTATGAAACCGTTTCTGACAGTCATTATTGCGCTTGTGCTTTTGACAGCCTGCGCTACGCCGCCCGACCCCTCGCCGCGAGCGGCACCGCAGGGCGAATATGTGCTTGACCCCACCCATGCCAGCGTAGTGTGGTCGCTCTCTCATGCCGGACTATCTCAATATACGGCGCGCTTCGACAAAATCAAAGGCGCCCTTAATTTTGACCCCAATGCGCCGGAAAACAGCCGCGTCGATATTGTCATAGACCCGATGAGCGTTCATACAGGACTGCCGGAGTTTGACACGACAATCGCGACAGACAAGAAATATTTGGACGCGGAAACTTATCCTGAAATCCGTTTCACTTCGACCTCTATCCAAGTCACTGGAGAAAACACCGGAGTGATTATAGGCGACCTTACCTTGAGGGGTGTCACGAAACCCGTAACATTAGACGCCACATTTAACGGAGTTGGAAAAAGCTTTGGTCACCCCGGTGAGACCTTAGGGTTTTCAGCCAAAGGCGAGTTTATGCGCTCTGAATTCGGGCTGGATTACCTCATCACACTCGGAAACATTGGCGATAAAATCTCGCTTCGCATCGAAACCGAGTTTAACGAGGCACAGTAAAATGGGCACGCGCGCGGAAGTTTTGAATGTTTTGCATTCGGGAGGCGTTGTCATTCTCCCGACAGAAACGGTGTACGGCGTTGCCGCCCGGGCCGATCGCCCAGAGGCGGTCAATCGGCTTTACGCGATCAAGGGGCGGGATTTTGACAAACCTCTCGCTCTTTGCGTCAGCGGAATGGACGCCGCCAAACATTACGTCACCTTTGACCGTCTGGCCAAACGGATGGCGAAGAAGTTCTGGCCTGGGCCTTTGACTTTGGTGCTACCCGCTCGCGACCCATCCCTGTTCACTCGCCTCGCCCCGCAGCTTTACTCCACCGCGCCGGACGGCACGCCGACTATCGCCATAAGATGCCCCGATGCCATTTGGCGGACAGAAACAACCTTTGCCAAGATTGAGTACCCGGTTGCGCTCACTAGCGCGAACCGATCCGGAGACCCTTCGCCGACCAAAGCGTCCCAAGCATCTAAGTCCCTGGGGTATGAGGTAGATGATATGCTTCTTTTGGAGGACTGCCCGATGGAAGAGGCTTCGACAATCGTGTCTCTGGCCGAAAGTCCTCCGCGTCTTCTGCGAGAAGGGGCTTTACCTCTCTCCGCTCTCAAGCCATTTGGTATTACATGACTGACGAAGAAAAAATCGACGCCCTCAAAACCGCCCTCCCCGACGGTGCGTGGACACAAGACGCCGACATCATCGAGCCGCATCTGACGGAATGGCGAGATAAATATTACGGCGAAACACCGCTCATGCTGACGCCCCGTACGACCGAAGAATGTTCGGAGGCTGTTAAAATTTGTGCCAAGCATAAAATCGCGATCATGCCCCAAGGCGGCAATACAGGGCTCGTAGGCGGGAATACCCCCCAAGGTGAAGTGCTCATCTCGCTCAAGAAAATGAATAACATCCGAGAGATCAACCCGACATCGAACAATATGATTGTGGAGGCCGGCGCGATTTTGCAAAATGTTCTCGACGCGGCGAATGAGTCCAACCGCAAATTCCCGATGACCCTGTCCAGCCAAGGCAGTTGCACGGTCGGCGGTGTTCTCGCGACCAATGCGGGCGGCAATCATGTCCTCAAATACGGCACGACCAAGGAACTGGTCTTCGGCGTAGAAGCTGTTCTTCCTAACGGCGAGATTTTCAACGGACTAACAAATCTGCGCAAAGACAATACAGGCTATGATCTCAACCGTCTTTTCCTCGGCGCGGAAGGCACGCTCGGCATTATCACGGCGGCCTCGCTCAAGCTTTATCCCAAACCCACTTATGTGCAGCGCGCCCTCATTGGTTTAGACAGCGTCGCCACCGCCGTGTCGCTCTTGGAAGATTTTCGCGCCGGCGGGCGGCTCGCCATGTTCGAGGTTATGCCGTCGATCGGCTACCGCGCCGTTGTTGATAATTTTGACGCCGTCCGCGACCCGTTCGAAGCGTTATATGACTGGTATCTCCTCTGTGATTGGGAGGTCGATAGCGAAGATGAAGGTCTACGACTCGCTGAAGACATTTTAGGCAAAGCGTTTGAAGCCGAAAAAGTCCTCGACGCGGTGATTGCGCAGAATGAAACACAGGCAGAGGAAATTCTCTCTATCCGTGAGCATATGAGCGCGGGGCAGAAATTCCTCGGCGGCTCAGTCAAACACGACATTACCGTGCCGATTGACAAAATTCCGGAGTTTTTCAAGCTGGCCGACGCCAAATGTCAGGAAGTCGCCCCCGGCTGCCGCCCCGTCGGGTTTGGCCATTTCGGCGACGGCAATATCCATTACAATGTCGCCCAACCCAAAGACGCGGATAAAGAGGCGTTCCTAGACAAATGGGACGACCTCTCTCAGCCTATTTTTGACATTATCGACGAGCTGGGCGGATCTATCTCCGCCGAACACGGCATCGGAATCATGAAACGCGACGACCTCGCCGAACGCGCCAGCCCCACAAAAATCGCGCTCCTGAAAGCGATCAAAAACGCGATTGACCCGGATAGGATTATGAATCCACGGGTTATGATATAAATATTCGCGTCCGTCATTCCCCGGATCTACCGGGGAATCCATACGGTGAAGTCGCTTAAACTTGCTAATTCGATTGTTGTGGAAAGCTTATCTCATGGATTACCCGATTTAATCGGGTAATGGCGAGGGACCGGTGGACGTCCGTTTCGATTGAAACCAATTCCCCCTTGCGCCCGTAGTCTAAATTCCTACATTTGGAACATCACAAACCCACGCGGACATGTCCGGCTCCTTCGGACAGGCGTTATGAGGAAAGGATAGATATGATTACCCTGCTCTCCCCTGCAAAAAAATTAAACGAGACCCCCGCGGAAACTGGCCTGGACATTACGCGGCCCCGTTTCGAAGACGAGACGCGCGAACTGGCTCAGGTCGCCAAAAAGCAATCCGTCGCGGACCTCAAAAAACTGATGCATCTCTCCGATAATTTGGCGGAATTAAATGTCGATCGGTTCAAATCTTTCAACCTTGACGGCCAGAGCAATAGCGCTCAACCGGCGGGCCTGACCTTTGACGGCGACGTCTATTGGGGTCTGGAAGCCAAGAGCCTGTCCGATGACGATCTCGATTACGCCCAAACCCATTTACGTATTCTTTCTGGGCTATACGGCGTGCTTCGCCCGATGGACGCTATACAGCCCTACCGCCTCGAAATGGGAACAAAGCTCAAAACTAAACGCGGAAAATCCCTTTATGAGTTTTGGGACACCAAACTCGCGGAGCAACTTCGCGAGGACCTCAATGGCCATCACGACCATACCATCGTCAATTTGGCATCGAATGAATATTTCAAAGCGGTCGACAAGGAAACGCTTGATAAACCGATCATCGAAGCGAAATTTCTCAATATCAAAGACGGCGAAAAACGGCATTTGATGTACTACGCAAAGTTCGGACGCGGCCTGATGGCGCGCTGGATAATGCAAAACCGCATCGACAATGCAGACGATTTGAAAAACTTCGACCTCGAAAACTATAAATTCGATAAATCGCTTTCCTCAGAGACGGAATTGGTCTTTACCAGACCTCAACCGCCGAAAAAATCATAAGCGAAATTGGTAAATGGAAGTCAGCGACCGCAGTCCGGATAAACTTCTGAAATTCGAGCAAACGGGCGAGGATAGCCCGTTTAAATTCTCTTATGGCGATTGGTGGACCGTCCTCAAACGTACTTTTGTGTCGGCCCAGCGCGACAACATTACCGTCGTCGCGGCGGGTGTGGCCTTCTTCTCGTTACTTGCGGTCTTCCCGCTCATTTCAGCGGCGATCTCTCTTTTCGGGTTTTTTGCTAACCCAGGCGACATTGATGACATCTCTGAAACCGTTCGGGCTTTGATGCCCGGCGAAGCCTTTGACGTCATACAAAGACAGATCGTCACCGTCCTCGACGCCCCCGACCAAGCCGTCGGCATAGGTATCATTATTTCCCTTTCCGTCGCTGTTTTTTCAGCCGGCGCCGGCATCCGCGCCATGATGCGGGCGATGAATATTGCCTACCGCGAAATTGAAAAACGGAATTTCTTTCTATTCTACCTCTATGCTGGATTGATGACGCTCGGCAGCTTTGTTTTTATCTGGCTCTCCCTAGTCGTCATTGTCGGTATTCCGTCAGTTCTGAAATTTCTCTATCTCGACGGGATCGTGAATTTTGTCGCCCTTACTTTGCCGTGGATATTACTGGTTTTGGTTTTTGGGTTTGCCGTCGGCGTCATGTACCGCTTTGGCCCATCACGCAGGCCCGCTCGCAAGAGATGGATTTATCCGGGCATGACTGTTGCCACTATCTCTTGGCTGATCATTTCCTATGGATTTTCAAAATTTGTGGCTGAGTTTGGAAATTATAACGCCACCTATGGCAGCTTATCCGCCGTCGTTATCTTACTCGTCTGGCTTTGGCTGACGGCGAATGTGATAATTTTCGGCGCGGAGTTAAATGCGGAATTGGAGCGTCAGACGATTGCCGACTCGACCCGCGGCCCTGCCCGGCCCTTGGGCCGGAGAGGCGCCGCCGTTGCCGATTTCAAAGCCATCGGAACATCCGAAAAAAAGGCGATGGACGAAGTCACTCATCCGAAAGAGACCAGCAAACCGGTCACGAATGCGCCGTCAACAAACGAAGACAACTGAGCGCCTCACGCCTCATTCGCTTTCTTGACCAACTCCGCCCCTTCGGCGCGGCCTGAATTGACGGCCTTGTCCACTTCCCAGAACACAAGATCATCTCCGCCTTTCGTATCCTCTAAAACGCGGTCCGGATGGGAGTCGGGGTCGAGCCATTCTTCCCATTTTTCCATAGGCAAGCGCACGGGCATCCGGTGGTGGAGGTGTTTTACGCGGCCCGTCGCGGCAGTCGTCAGAATGGTGCAAGACAATAGCTCTATCCCCTCATCCACGCGCCATTTATCCCACAACCCGGCAAAGGCGAACATATCGTCGTGGTCTTCGGTTATAAGATTTGGGATTTTGGGTTTTTCAACCCCGTCCCATTCATACCATCCGCTTGTGGGGATCAGCGCTCGGCGGCGGCGAAAGGGTGTGCGAAAACTGGCTTTCTCGGCGGCTGTTTCCACCCGCGCATTAAATAAAGGGCGGCCCTCAGGCGCCTCCTTTCGCCAATGCGGATGCAGGCCCCAGCGCATCGGGACAACCTTGCGGCGCTTTTCCCCGTCAAAGGCGACTGCCGGCACAACCATGCCAGGAGAAATATTATATTTGGGTGACCAGTTCCAATCCTCGGTCAGGCTTTCTTCAGCCTTAAAACAAGCCCTAATTTCGGCTAAGTTTCCGGAAAGTGTATAGCGTCCACACATAAGACCTTATAGGCAGGGCGGAGCGGAGACGAAAAGAGCTATGACAGAAAAAAAACCGATAGATTGTGTGGGCGTTATCTGTTTCCGGGGAGAGGACGTCCTGTTGATCAAGCGCGGAAAACCCCCGCGCGAAGGGGACTGGTCCCTGCCCGGCGGGCGTATTGAAGCAGACGAGACACAAACAGAGGCGGCCTTACGCGAATTAAAGGAAGAAACGGGAATCACCGCCACGCTCGGCGCAAAAGTCCTCACCCTCCCCGCCCATTTCGAAGGCACGGATTATGTCCTGCACGATTACGTCGCGGAGTGGATTAGCGGAGAGCCGGTCGCCGGAGACGACGCGTCCCATGCCGAATTTATGCTTTGGGAACATCTGGACGTTCTTGGAATGTGGGAAGCCACGCGAAATGTAATAGAGACCGCCAGAGCCGTACGTTCCACACAGGCTCCACTGAAAAAATCCGTGGGAAGCCTCCGCGATTCGGGTTAACTATAGATATGCGCTGCGTCCTTCTCATATCTGCCCTGCTGTCGCTTTCACTGAGCGCGCCCGCCTTGGCTCAAGACGCGCAATCGAGCGCTGCGACTGAAGCGGAGCTGAAAGCAGAGGCCCAAAAAGCCCGCCAAGAAGCCGAACTCCGCATTGAGGCCTCTATGGTCACGATGACTTCCCTAGTCGAAGCGCTCTCTAAAAATCTGGGTCAGCTTCACTATCTTCGCACATTATGCTTTGGGCAAGGGGATCAAAAGTGGCGAAATTACGCGTCTCAAGTGATGTCTATCGAATCTCGCGGTGACCCCGCAGCCGAGCGCCAAATGGTCAGGGCCTTCAACGCCGGATATTATCAAGAACAACAACGCCACAGCCAATGTAGCCGTAATGTCAGCGTAGACGTCGCGGCCTTGTCCGAAAATGGCCGCCATATTGCTGCCATGCTCGGCGACCCTTATAGAGATTATTAAAGACCCTTCCCGGAGTATATTATGGCCCTTTCAAACACGTTGAAAACTGCACTGGTCGCTTACCGCGTTGCCCGAGCCTTTCCGCCGATTATTCCGCTGGCGGTAGGGGCGATGGCCGTGGTCGGTTGCGCCAAAGTCGTCACAAACGCGCAGAAAACCCAACCTCTCGCAAGTCTTGCCGGATCAGAATGGGGCTTTGCGGATCAACCACAAACAATTAGCTTCAAATCCGGCGGGGAAGTCAGAGGCTTCGGAGGATGTAATAATTTTTTCGGAACCTATGTTCAGGACGGGCAAATGCTGACATTTGGCCCCCTCGCCTCGACCAAAAAGTTCTGCCAAGGAATGATGGACGACGAGTCCGCCTTCCTGCAATCTGTTCAGAAAACGCGCGAGTATGAAGCCACGCATTTATCCATGTCGTTAATTGATGAAAACGGGACGGTGCTGTTGCAATTGCGGCGCAAAGATTGGGATTAGGCCCTTCCCGAAGTGTGGGATGAGTGCTAAATTATGGCTGGGCAGTTTTGTCACATCCCAATTTTATAGTCCGTTCGGAACCTCGTCATGATCCAAAGCCTTGAAATTCGCCGTCCTGACGATTGGCACGTACACCTACGCGACGGCGTTATGCTCAGCGACGTAGTGAATTTCACGGCCCGGCAATTTGCCCGCGCGATTATCATGCCGAACCTCACCCCGCCGGTTACAACGGTTGACGCGGCTCGGTCTTACCGGTCGCGCATCCTAGAGGCTGTGGATGAGAGCTTGTCCTTTACGCCGCTTATGGTCGCCTATTTAACCGATGATATGGACCCCGAAGAAATCCGGCGCGGCGCCGACGAAGGCGTCTTTACCGCCGCCAAACTTTACCCCGCAAACGCGACGACAAACTCGGCAGCGGGGGTCACAGATATTAAGAATATTTACCCCGTTCTGATGGTAATGGCGGAAATCGGTTTGCCGCTTCTTGTCCACGGCGAAGTCACCCATAGTGACGTCGATATTTTTGACCGGGAGGCCCGCTTTATCGAAGACGTTCTTGCTCTCGTCATCAAGGATTTTCCGGATCTGAAAATCGTCTTTGAACACATTACAACATCGGAAGCTGTCGAGTTCGTAAATGCACATGGCGCGAAAATTGCCGCGACGATAACGCCGCATCACTTGGAGATAAACCGCAACGCTATTTTCCAAGGCGGGATTAATCCGCATAATTACTGCCTGCCTATCGCCAAACGTGAAACGCACAGATTGGCATTGCGTAAAGCTGCGACGTCTGGCTCCTCTAAATTCTTTTTAGGAACGGACACGGCCCCTCATCCGGTGGCCGCGAAAGAGAGCGCCTGTGGCTGCGCCGGTATATTCAATTCCCCTTACGCTCTTGAAAGCTATGCCAAGACCTTTGAAGAAGAAGACGCTCTCGACAAACTCGAAGGGTTCGCCTCTGAACACGGGCCGAGGTTCTACGGCCTACCGCTTAATGAAGAGAAAATTACGCTTGAGCGCAAAGCCTCTAAAGTCCCCGAAAAGCTGACTTTGTCTGAGACAGATATTATTCCGTTTCATGCAGGAACGACATTAAATTGGTCATTGGCAACCAAAGACTAACGCAAAATATAGTTTTTTGGTTTTTCTGTTTTATAAACAGTTTAAATGAGGCAAAACGTCCCCTTGATGGGTAACCACGACGAGGGGCGCGGGCGTGACCAAAGACGAAGAGATCGTAAAACTGGCCTATGCGATGGCCTTAGGTCCGCATAGGTTTGAGGACCTTTTTCAACTTCTTGATCAACGGTTGGATGAACGGATTAGCGATGATGATATCTTAGATGATATTATCGAACCCGCTTTCAAAACGCTCATTCCACATTTCGAAAATGCTCTGTCGCTTGTCGAAGCGCAGGGCCGTCAGAGAGATACAAGTAATTCCTCCATTAAATTAATTGATGCAGATAGTCGCCCTGCCCTTCTAGTCCATACAGACGGACGAGTTTACCACGCCAATCAAGCTGCCACCGAAATTCTGGGCATTCAAAATGATAGCTTTCTCGACGAAGCACTGTTTGAGCATGGACATTACAAAAGCCTGATGAAAACCCTCCGGAATCTCGACGGTTTTGATGTCAATAAAACGATCCAAATCCTGGGCATGGCCAGTCCGGCCAGCGGTAAAATTTTTAAAGTAGCCTTAACGAAACTTCTCTCCTCCGACGGTCAGGTCATCGGACATATTTCAGCAATCAACATTAGCTGGAATCCGGTCACCGCCAAACGGTTTAAATCTATGTTTAAAATCACTCCTGTGGAGGTCGAGATCACGAAGGCGATCGTCACAGGCATGTCTCTCGCCAATTTGGCGAAACAACGAAAGCGCTCTCTCAATACGGTGAGATTACAAACTAAAAAACTTTTGCAGAAACTAAATCTTCGCTCGCAGACAGAACTGGCTTGTCTGTACTCCGGTTTTTCCAGATTTAGCCTGTCTGACGATAAGACACTTCAGGAAAGCGAACTCAAAGACGAAAGCTGGCCCCGCCAGCACATCCTGATGCGACCCGAAGGTCGCGTCCTAGACTATGAAATTCTTGGGCCCACACACGCGAACCCCGTCTTATTTCTACCCGGACTAATAGGCGGGATGACGGTGACTCCCCGAATAGAGAAAGCAGTCAAAGATTTAAATATTCGCCTTATAATGGTTTGGCGCCCCGGAATGGCAAACAGTACCGTAAATAATCCTCCGTCTCTCAAGGGATTCGAAGACTATGCGGAAGATATAGAGGCCTTATTGGACCGTCTGGGCATTAAAGAATGTCCCGTTATTGCTCACATTACAGCTTCGAGTTTCGCTTACGGTCTCGCCCACCATATTCCGCAACGTCTCACCCGATTGGTGGCTGTAAACGGCATCGTCCCCGTTATTGAAGGGCCGCACCTAAAATTACTCAACCGGATTGAACGGCTGCGGCTTTTGAGTATGCGAAAAGCCCCCGCGATTAGCCGAATGATCCTTATTGGCGGGCTAGCAAAAATCGACGCCGGATATGACGAAGAATGGATTCGGTCTCATCTCGACAATAACAGGTATGATATCAAAACCACGAAAGAGCCCGCCATTCGGCGTGGGTTTCGAACGAATTTTACGGCGACGACCCGGCAAGGTTATGAAAGTTTTTCAAATGAACTTAACATGGCGATTTTGGACTGGCGACATTTTGTGGAGTCATGCCGCGTCCCGGCTACGTATCTGATCGGTGAAAACAATATCGGATTTACACAGGACGTAGTGCGCGCCTATCATAAGGAAACGCCAAATTTTGAGATTGAAGTTATTCCGGAAACTGGACATCTGCTATTTTATCAACGGCCTGACATCGTATTTGAACGTGCGCTCATGCCCAAATCACCCATAAAATGAAATAAAACCTATATACCATTTGGTATATTCCAGCTTCACAATTCCTAGGCGATGACCTGCGTGTCACAATCAAGGAACAGACGCATGAAACCTCTTACACTTACCGCTTCCGCTATTCTAGGCGTTTGCCTTTTAGGTGCTATGTCACCGGCTCACGCCCAGTTTGGAGATTTGAAAAAAATCGCGAAAAAGAGATTAGAAAAGGAAGCGGTTAAAGAAATAGAAAAGCAATTACAGGCCCCTGCCGCAACAACACCAGCCGAAACGTCGACGGCAACCTCCGGCAATCAGGCCGTGCAAAGCGCTGAAGCGGCCCCAGCTCTCGGAAAGCCGGCGGCCAATTTAAGAGCCATAACCCAATGCAGTTCTCTACGTCCGTCAAATATCCTAATAGGCAAGTATGGCGACTATACGTTTCAACAAGGCATGAGTTCTGAAAGACGCACCGGATTGATCGGACGCCGCTCGGCAGAGCTTTCAGATGGCTGTATACTTCCCTCCATGCAGCCTCGTGAGGTTGTCTATATGGAAGTCCCGACAGCGGAGCTAAAAACCATGGGCGGCTCCAGTGAATGGGAAATGCAGTGTGTGAAATCCGCCAATCCATCCGCCGGCGCTGTCGGCCAAACGGAAGGCCTTTCGGAGTATCCCCATAAGGTTAATTACCTCGCCGGTAAGGATATCATGTTGCATTGCGGAAACTCAGAAAATGTCTCCGAATGCGCGACCGGAAGTAACAGCAACCGGAGCGGAGAATGGAAGAAGAAACTGGACAGCCGCGGGATGACGATGCTGAGCGTTCTGGCGACTCCGAGCACATTGGCACCAGCAAATGGCGAAAAACTCTATTGCCAATATTATAATAAACCTTCCGGGAAAAGTCTGTTTGCCTTCGAATATCTTCGGACGCCCGGTTAAACTATACGACCGTTTTCACAAATACGGGGCGCAACGTGGAATCCCTCCAATGGGAGCCCACATCCACAAGGGCCGTCAGTCAATCGACTGGCGGCTTTTTTATTTCCAGACGATCTCGCTAGATATGTAAAAAGAGCAGTTTTCTGAGCGCATAGGCAATGCTTGCCACTACCGTGACACCTGCCACCATCATCACAATCAACCATCCCAATCGTTTGACCAGCGGCGCTTGTACCTCGCCTTTTTTAGGAGGCTCAACGGGCCGGAAGGGCGACTTAGCCATGATAGCCGTCTCCCTCCTTCACCTTTCCCCAAAAGAGACTGTGCACATAGGCCGTGTAAGCCAGAATGATCGGAAGCATGACGGCCGCGCCGACGAATAAGAGCATTAAGGCATTGTCCCTCGCGGCGGCTTCCCAAATAGTCACCTCAAAAGGCACGATGTAAGGGAATATGCTAACCCCAAGCCCGACATATCCGGTCAAGAAAATGCCAACAGCCAAGAGATAAGGCCGCCAATCAGGGGCCGTTTTCGAGAACAGGTCTTTCCAGAGCCACACCATGAAGCCGCCGCAGGCTAATGGAATTGGCAACATGTAAATGGCCTTACTGAAGTCAATCGCGGCCATGGACACGCCCCACTTTTCCGTAACGCGCGGATCAATTGACAACGTTGCGAAGCTCACCAATGCCATGCCGAGCACAGTTCCGATCAAGCTACGTTTCGCCCATTTTATGGCACCGTCACGTAATTCGCCCTCTGTTTTCAATATCAACCAAGTCGTGCCGAGCAAAAGGTAGCCTGCCACCATAGAAAGAGCTACTAAAACAGAGAAAGGCGTAAACCAATCAAATGTGTGGCCGGCAAAGGCCCGACCTTCGACGGTGAAGCCTTGAATGAACCCGCCTAGAATAAGTCCTTGCGACAAGGTCGCCACTAAAGATCCATAAGCAAAGGCGGCATTCCAGAATTTCTGAGTGCGTTTTCGGACGGCCTTATGCCGAAATTCAAACGCCACGCCCCGAAAGATGAGAGCCGCCAACATAAGCAAAATCGGGAGATAAAAAGCGGGCATGAGGATAGCATAGGCTAAAGGAAAGGCTGCGAATAAACCTCCGCCGCCGAGCACAAGCCAAGTTTCGTTTCCGTCCCAGAACGGCTCAATCGTCGCCGTCATCATATTTCGTTCCTGATCGGAAAAGGCAAAAGCCGTCAACATTCCGATGCCGAGATCATAACCATCAAAGGCCACGTACAGCATGACGGCGACGGCAATAAAGACAGCCCAAATATGGGGGAGATCGAGAAATTCCATTATACTCTCCTAATCTTTATCATGCTTTGACACATTTTCACGTGCATTGGAGACATCACCCTCTCCAGCGGGAGAGTTTTCTTTTTCGCCCATATTATCAACAGATCCCATTGGCGTACCGGGTGCGCGGCGCTCTGTCTTAGGCTTATCCGTTTCCTTATCGTCAAATCCACTCGTCGCAATACGCACCATATAGATGACGCCCGCCGTGAATATTATGGCGTAGACCACGATAAAAATCAGAAGCGATGTCGCTACTTCGGCTGTGCTGACCGGCGATAAACTATCCTCCGTTCGTAAAAAGCCATAAACTGTAAAGGGCTGACGCCCGACCTCGGTCACGATCCACCCGCTGATGACCGCCACAAAGCCGAGCATTCCGCCGGGCACAGCAAGCCAATGAAACGGACCCGGTTTATCTATGGTTCCGCGAATCCATTTGAAACAACCCCAAACCCCCAAGCCGAGTAAAACGAGCCCGCAGCCCACCATGATCCTAAAGGCCCAGAATACGATAAACACTGGCGGGTGATCGCCGTCAAAGTCGTTTAGCCCTTGTATAACTTCATCCTTCGGCAGACCCATGACTGTGTTGCCTAAACCGGGAATGGCCAGTTCATATTTATTACTACGCGTTCCCTCGTCCGGAATGGCAAACAACACTGTGTCCTGCGCGGATTTCGTTTCCCACCAGCCTTCCATCGCCGCAACTTTGGCCGGTTGATAATGATGCGCCACTTCTCCTGACCAATGACCGGCCATGATCTGTAAAGGCATAAGAACGAGCAACGTGCCCGCCGCCATCCGCATTTGCCACCGAGTGGGTTTTTGGTCATGTTTACGAAGTGTTTGCCACGCCCCGGCCGCGAGAATAACAGCCGCCGTCGTAATAAACGCGGCCAGCATCATGTGCACGTAACGGGATGGGAAACTTGGATTGAAAATGACTTCCATCCAGCTTGTGGCGTAGAACTTACCCTCGTCATCCGTCGCAAAACCCTGCGGTGTTTGCATCCAGCTATTGGCCGCTAAAATCCAGAAAGCCGAAATAGACGTCCCAACGGCCACGCAGCATGTCGCCAGAAAATGAAGTCCCCGACCCACCTTTTTCCAGCCAAACAACATCACGCCCAAAAATGTCGCTTCGAGGAAGAAGGCTGTCAAAACCTCATACCCCAAAAGAGGCCCCATAACGCTGCCGGTTTTATCTGCAAAAACCGCCCAATTCGTCCCAAATTGGTAGCTCATCACAACGCCCGAGACGACGCCCATAGCAAACGCCAGAGCGAAAATTTTCACCCAGTGAAGATAAAGCCGTTTATAGGTCTCATTCCCCGTTTTCAGCCAGAGCCCTTCACAGACAGCGAGGAATGCTGCCAATCCAATCGTAAAGGCCGGGAATAAAATGTGAAAAGCAATGACAAAGGCAAATTGCAATCGGGACAGCAATAGGGCGTCAAATTCCATTAGACATCTCTTTTTCGTAGCAGGTGAGCTTTCTCGTCCACCACCCTACGCTTACGATTTGCCCTCACGTCCTTCAAGGGTACAGACTGTCGCGCATACGGTTAAACGTGGCCGACCAGCTATCTTGACGCAGAAATACCTCTCTCTTGGAACCAGAGACTTAGTTTAGCAATTTTTGTGAGGGTATGTGAAGGTTGCCTAAGAATTGCTTTCTCAGACAACGATATAGCCCCAAAGAGACAGTGGTTAGGCATCTTACTTTACCGGATTTATAGACTCTGAAGACGCTTTGGGTTTGACAAAAGGAACATTGGGAAACTTTAAAGTTTCCCCTTATGTCTCAGTGAGACCCACCACACGCTAATCGATAGCGTTACCTAGATCGACGCCCGCCTCCTTGCCCTCTTTTAGGGCGGTCTTCTTGTTTGGCATTATCCTGACTGCGTCCCATCGGAGCTTGAAAGGTCACCAACATTTCGGAGCGAACGACCCGGCCATCTTGATTTTTATCAAGCCTTTTAAACTCCTTCTCCAGCTGAGCGGTAAACTCACTCTCGATGATCACCCCATTGAAATCTTTGTCAAAACTCATGAAATTTGGCAGCGCATCTGTCGATCCCAAATTCGTGAGGCTCCATTGAGAAAATTGAACGGCAGTCGGTTTACGACGAAACTTTCCCCACTCAGATTTGATCCCTGCTTCCAATTCAGTACGGTCAAAAATTTTGTCTTTATTCGTATCTAAATCGGAAAATAAGACGGCGATCGGCTGAACAAATACGCCCGAAGCTCTCGCTTGATTTTTTGGACCCTGTCTTTCGGTAGGCCCGCTTCGGTCAGCTTGCGTCGCGCAAGCGGATAAGAAGAGGCCGGCCGCAGCGAAGACAAGGCTCATTTTTTTAAAAGTTTGGTTTTGTGTAGGGGTCATAATTTTATTCCTATAGGTGGTGATAACCATTTAATTATAAATTCTGCGCGCTCGTTAATAGCAAGATGGTGTCTCTGAACGCGCCTATTGGATAAACGACTTAAGAAAGCCCCCCGCGGGCTTGTCGAAGCACGGCAGAGTTAGGAGGGCTTCCCAGGGAAGATAGCGGAAGGCGTGGCTAGGACATTATCTTCCAAGTTCCATCACCCGTCAGGCATGCCGTCCCGTAAGCTTCCTCGGTGTCTCCGCCGACTGTAATTGTTTGTTGGAATTCACGGCACACATGTCCGTTGAGGTCAGACCCTTCTCGAATAGCTGTTGTAGACCCGCTAGCTCCGCCCTCATTCCATATAATGGCCTCGCCTATAGGAGCTGACGTTGCGTCAATTTGTGCTTGCTCATAATACCTGACCTGTTGTTCTTCCAAGCGGTCCATTAAGGATAGGGATATATGCGTAAAAGCAAGCCAGCGAACCGCTTCGACATCTGAATAATGGAACCCGTACCCGTAAATTGGCGGACCATAACGGCGATAAACCACTCGGTTGTTCACCGTCCTTCGACGCGGAGCTGCAATACCAGGGCGTATGACAATGTTGCCGGGTCTTGATACCGTTCGGTGCCGGGTTGGCGCGGCCCACACAACCTTCGACTGATTTGGCTGGATGTGAGGCTTGTTTTTCTGTTTGGATTGAGCCTGACTTACCGGCGCTGTGACAGCCAGTATAATACAAGTGGCGAGCAAAGCCTTGCCACCACGCTTAATATGTCTGTTTGCATTAGAGAGCGTAGATGTTGCCATGACAGATAATCCTTTTTGAAATGTCGATGGTCAACAAACGGACCAGGTCGAAATTTCCTGCGTTCTCTAAGGTTAAATCTTAGTAATTTTGCTCATTCCTGTTTAAGGATCCCAACGCCGACGACTGTCGCGCGAGGTTTGGGAAGCTAGGCGTCTGAGTAAGATACAATTTTTATAAAAACTGATATTCTGCCGAAGGATTTTGTTGGGTGGAACGTTAGTGTCTGTGAGAATTGATTAATCGATACCGCACAAGAAATTTTTGAAGGTCTAAAATGTCAAAAAAATACTTTTATGTTGCAGGCGCTGTCATCGCTGCAGCTCTGATATGGGTCCTTTTTGTCAGATCGGATTCGTCTGCAGAAACCGGCGCTTTCAATATTGAAACGGCCACAGTGGAGACAGGCGAAGTGGCGCAAATCATATCAGCTTCTGGTGCTGTCCGCGCCCTCACTACGGTTGAAGTAGGATCGCAAGTGTCAGGACAGATCACGGAGCTAAACGCCGATTTTAACTCCGAGGTGAAGGCGGGGGACATCATCGCCAGGATCGACCCCCAGACATTTGAGAGCCGCGTCGAGTCGGCCAAGGCTGATGTTCAAAGCGCCCAAGCCAATTTGGCTGTGCAGAATGCTAATATTGCGAGCGCAGAGGCCAATCTCGCCCAAGCAGAACGAGACTTTGCTCGCCAAGAGGCTTTGTATGCCGCTGATGCGGTCGCACAATCTACATTGGAAGATAATGAACGCGCATTGGCGGTCGCCCGGGCAAATCTGGATGTTAGCCGCGCCCAATTGAGAACGGGTAATGCCTCACTATCGCAGCGCAATGCCGCATTGCAATCTGCACAGGTCGACCTTGAGCGCACCATCATCCGCTCCCCTATTGATGGGGTCGTGATTTCGCGAAATGTGGATGTCGGCCAAACCGTGGCCGCCAGCTTCTCAGCGCCAGTCCTTTTTACAATTGCTCAAAATCTTGAAGATATTCGTATTGATGCGGCTGTGGTCGAAGCGGATATCGGCGGAATTGATGCCGGGGATACTGCCGAATTTAATGTAGATGCCTATCCTGACCAAACGTTCAGAGGCACAGTAGAGCAAGTCAGACTTGCGTCAGAAACTTTGCAAAATGTCGTGACTTATACGGTTGTTATTAAGGCCAAAAACCCAAATGGGCGCCTGCTTCCCGGAATGACGGCAAATGTCGAAATCACGGCAGACAAACGGAACAATGTTTTGCGTATTGCAGAAACCGCTATCCGCTTTCGCCCCCCTTCCAACGGACCAGAAGTATTAGAAGCGGCGCGAGGTGGGCAATCCAACGCAGGCGGACAAGCCGGACGCGGTCAAGGCGGACGCAATGCAGGCGGCCTGGAGATTTTGGCTGATCTTGACATTGATGCAGCAAAGAAATCCGCGATCCAATCCGATCTACAGACAGAAATGGAGGCAGTGCGAGAGTCGATGGGTCCGCGAGGCCAGTTTGATCGCAGCGGAATGCGCCAACGTATGCAGGCAGCAACTGATAAAGTTCTGAAGCAAAATCTGACCGACGAAGAATATAAAAAGGTTCAAGCGTCAATGAGCGAGCGCGCCGCTGTGACTCGCGTCGAAGTTTATAAACCAACTGTAGACGGCAAACTTGAAAAACAGACTTTAACGCTGGGACTACAAGACGGCTCCTATGCCGAGGTTCTTCAAGGCGCAGAAGAAGGCGATGAATTTGTGATGCGCGCCAGCGCCATCGTCCAAGGCAATTAGGCAACGCCATGCGAACCACCACTCAATCTCCGGCACTTATCTCTTGCCGCGATGTGACCAAGACATACGTCATGGGAACGCAAAAGGTACATGCACTTCGAGGCGTAAATGTTACCTTCGAGCGCGGCGAAATGACAGCGATCATGGGGCCGTCCGGGTCGGGAAAGTCGACCTTGATGAACCTAATTGGCGCTCTTGATGTACCCACCTCAGGCGTGCTCGAAATCAACGGCAAAGGCCTTGCAAAAATGCGTCCAAACGATTTGGCCGATCTCCGAAATGAGACGATAGGTTTCGTATTTCAGCAGTTTAACTTACTTGGTCGTTCCTCGGCTTTGACAAATGTAAGTTTGCCGCTGCGCTATTCCCGCAGACCGATTGAGGACATTAAAGCCCGTGCCACCGAATGCCTCGAAATGGTCGGCCTTGGAGACCGCATGGATCATCGGCCCATGCAGCTTTCCGGGGGGCAACAGCAACGCGTCGCGATTGCGAGGGCTTTGGCCGGTTCTCCCTCTCTTATTTTAGCGGATGAACCCACAGGCGCCCTTGATACACAAACATCCGAGGACATCATGGCCTTGCTGACAGGCCTGGGCGAGCAAGGCATTACTGTGATCCTCGTCACCCATGAGCCGGAAGTCGCGGATTATGCCGCTCGGAAAATCCACTTCCGGGACGGACAAATTGAATTTGATGAAAGGGCTGGGTCATGAAGTATGGAGTCGCCCTAAAATCAGCCTTGGAAGCTTTGCGGTCGAACCCTATGCGGAGCTTTCTAACCATGCTCGGCATTATGATTGGCGTAGCCTCTGTCATGGCCATGATGGCTATCAGCGAAGGTGCAGCGCGTCAGGTTGATGAACAGATATCCGCGCTCGGCGCAAATAATCTTACGGTTCGGCCTGGCTCTAGCCAAAGGGGCGGCCGGTCAGGCGGAGCGGGAGGCGGAACGCCTTTCACGGACGGGACGATAGATGATTTGCGGAGCGAGCCTTACGCATTTGCTGTCACAGCGCGCATTAATGGGGCCGCCACCGTTGTTGCGGGTGAAACGAACTGGACGACCAATGTATATGGCGTCAATGCGGATTATTTTATCAGTCAGGATTGGGGCGCGCAGGAAGGCCGGGTCTTGGACGAAAATGATGTCGTTTCCGGGGATGCGGTCGCGGTGATCGGGAATACTATTGGTGAAACTTTATTCGAGGGCTCCAGCGCCTTGGGGCAGCGCATTCGCGTCAACAACGTCCCGCTGGACGTAATTGGCGTGCTCAGCACAAAGGGGCAGTCTAATTTCGGCAGCGACCGGGATGATGTTATTGTCATACCGATTGACACAGCGCGAAACCGCGTGCTCGGCGGGCATCCGACTACACCGAATTATGTATCCGATATCGAACTGACTGTGACACCCGGTTACGACATGACGCAAGCTCAAGACCAACTTGAAGAGCGTCTGCGCGTTATTCGCCGGATACGTCCTGGGCAGGAAGACGACTTCCGCGTCTTTAATATTGCGGATTTCATTCGGGCGCGTTCCAGCACGCAAGCCACTTTTGGTATTCTCCTCGCCTTTACAGCAGCTGTTTCGCTGATTGTGGGCGGCGTTGGCGTAATGAACATCATGCTTGTATCGGTCACCGAACGCACCCGCGAGATCGGTCTACGCATGGCAATTGGAGCGCGTAGTCAGGATATTTTAGGACAATTTCTTTTTGAGGCGTTGGGGCTTTGCCTGATCGGAGGCATTATAGGGTCTGGACTCGGAGTCGGCGCAGCTAAGCTCGCTTCGAAACTCGGAGATTTTCCTGTCAATATTTCACCTTTCATTTCGCTCGTGTCCATCGGCGCGTCAGTCTTGGTTGGTTTGTTTTTTGGATTTTTCCCAGCCCGCCGAGCGGCGCGGCTTAACCCGATTGAGGCCCTTCGTCATGATTAAGGTTATAACTTCCACAGCGATGATCGCTCTAACGCTCAATTTGGGGGCTTGCGCGACGCTCAATACAGGACCTTCGGCTCAGACCGAGTTGAGCGCTGAAAGGGCAGCCCTCAATGCGCCGGCGAGTTGGGTCTTCGGAGAACAAAGAGATGGGCAGATTGCAGAAGATTGGGCCTCTGTGCTGGTAGATCCCCTTTTGGAAGAATTGGTAAATACGGCCCTGGAAAACAATCCCTCCCTACAGGCTAGCGCCGAGAGTGTGGCCCGAGCAGAGGCTCTCTTGGAGCAGTCGAGGTCAAACTTACTTCCGAGTTTGGGCGCCGACTTTAGTGCCCGCGGCGGCGGTGCACTCGAAGGCGATACGTTTTCAGATAGCTATACCGGCGGCCTATCCACAAGTTGGGAAGCAGATCTGTGGGGCGGCATACGCGCGGGCGTACTTGCCTCAGGTTATGACCTAGTGGGAACTCAGGCGGCGTATGAAAGCGCGCGGCAAGCCCTCATTGCATCTGTAGCGCGCGCGTATATTTCAGCAATCGAGGCGGACCTACAAATTGCTCTGAGTGAGCAAACCCTAGAAGCGCAGGAGGAAACACGGCGGATCGTCAACGTGCGCTATGACCTTGGGGCGGCTTCCCGTCGGGAGTTGGTGCTCGCTGACTCTGACGTCGCCGGTGCGCGGGATAATCTTGTTGTCGCCAAGTTAGCAAAGACCAATTCTATCTTAGCGCTCCAAATTCTGTTGGGTCATTATCCGAATGGTGAGCAGGCCGTGTCGCTGAGCTTCCCTCATTTCACAGACACCTTGGCGGCAGGTTCGCCGGCAGAATTACTTCGCCGCCGCCCTGATGTCGTCTCAGCTGAGTTTGACGTGTTAAGCGCGTTTGAAGCCACGCGGGCGACCAAAGCCGACAAATGGCCAAACCTATCACTCTCGGGTAGCGTGAACACGGCCTCCGGCAATCTGGGCGACCTCTTCGATCCCGTGAATATTGCCTATAGCCTAGGAGCTCGCCTGGCAGATACCCTTTTCGACGGCGGATTAACGCAAGCGCGGATTGACGCCGCTACCGCTAGCCAGCGACAGGCTCTTTCAAATTATGGACAAGCTGTGCTGGATGCCTATTTCGATGTCGAAAGCAGTTTGAACACGATCGACGTATTAAGAGAGCGGGAAGTCTTTGTTCAGCAGAGTGCAGATGCCGCTCGTGAAACATTGGAGCTGGCCGAAATCCAATACAAAGAAGGCGCGATAGACTTGCTTGATGTCCTGACATTTAGGCAACGGAGTTTTCAAGCGGACCGCACCCAAATCACCTTGCAAAGGCAATCTATTGAAGCTCGCATCACCCTATACTTAGCCCTTGGAGGTGCTGGCTTTGAACTAGGAAATTCGAACGACCCCTTTGACGCGGCCGATCTGTCACCGCAGTAAAGCTTTTAGAAAGTTAGATTGGCTCTTTTGCAAGCGGCGAGCCAGCAAGGTTCGTTTTCAAAAATGAGCTTTTTAACCCGCCAGATATCGGGTTCATTTCGGCTCCCGGACACTGTCGTCTGGTTCGGCTTGTCTGACTAGGCGATTTCTGGTTTTATCATCACGAGGATTACGAGGAACATCCGACAGGCTAGAACGTAAAATTTCTGGCTTTGACACAAAATCTAAGGGGATGATTATAATGGAGCGGCCGTGTTTGGCGAGTTGATAAACCAGACCTATTGCGGGTCACCGCCGGATCCAGCGGAGCTGTTGATGCGCTGGAATTTCGACCCTGTGGTTTTGGTAGCTTTGGCCATATTGGTATTTGCCTTACGAAAGTCACCGCCGGGCAAAGGCGCTGTAATTGTCCTCTTCATTGCATTCGTATCGCCCTTATGCGCCTTGTCTTCCGCGCTGTTTTCAGCCCGGGTTGTTCATCATATATTGCTTATCGCTGTCGCGGCACCGTTGCTGGCGATGGCATGGCCCGCGCGTCGGTCGCAACAGTCTGTGCCCCTATTTGCTATCGCCACTATTGTCCTTTGGATCTGGCACCTGCCCACGCTGTATGATCTCGCCCTAAGCAATGTTCTGGTATATTGGGCCATGCAATTAAGTTTGCTCGGATCAGCCGTAACTTTCTGGCGCGCGGTTTTAAGCCCGCAGGAGACTCCGGTCCACGGTGTCCTACTGATTTTGGCGGCCTATATGCAGATGGGTCTTCTGGGCGCGATTTTGACGTTCGCGCCCGAGCCGCTCTACGCCGCCCACGCATGGGGGCCATATGCTTGGGCTTTAACGCCTTTACTCGACCAGCAATTAGGCGGACTTATTATGTGGGTACCAGCAGGTCTTCCCTATGCGATCTTTGGTGCCCTTATGGCGCGCCGGGCATGGCATAAAGTCGGACATGGTTTAGCATGACTGAGTGGCTTGCTCCCACCATTCCATATCTCAAGGCAGTTCACGTCATGATGCTGTCGTTTTGGTGTGCTGGACTGTTTGCAATACCGCTCCTGCTCGCCCGTCACAGTAGTGTAGTCGGGCAGGAAGATTATACGCGTATCCGCCGCCTCACCCATTACGGCTATATCTATATCACAACCCCGTTTGCGGTTCTCGCCATTGCTTCGGGTACCGTGCTGATGTTCGCGCGTGATGTTTTCGAGCTCTGGCTGTTTGCCAAATTTCTTTTTGTGGCCGCATTGGTCGTCTTTCACGTCTGGGTCGGATATACGATCGTGGGGGTCGCGGAAACACCTGGAACGCCCCACAAAGTCAATCCGCGCTGGCCGCAGATCATTCTTGTGATGACGATTATTGCTATCCTGTTTTTAGTCTTAGCTAAGCCCGACCTGGGCGAAATACCGATACCGGACTGGCTTAAAAGCCCCCGGGAAGTTCAATTACCCTTTGATGTGCCAAGACGATGAGAAAAAACAAGCGCGCCGCCGTGCCACCCCGTCGCAATCACCAGACAGACATTGAACCCGGACAAAAGAATACCGTAAGGCAAGACGGCTGTTTCCCACCCATCAAGTCGGTACCCCCAATTGGCTCCCAGCATGGACAGAAGGAAAACAGCAATTATGAAATGCGTCCAGACTTGAGCCCGCATCCGAATGCCCGAAACCAGCAGCATCTCGATAAAACCTGTCACGCCCGCGAGCATGCCAAAAAGGAAAGCCGTACCCGCCGCCCAAATTGCGGCGAGAGCCCAAAATGGCTCACCAGAGAGCCAATAGAGCCCGTCTGCCCCAAGCGCGCAAAACGTCAACGCAATAGGAAAAGAAACACTCATGGCATGAAGAGGGTGACCCCAGATGCCGATCCGGGACTCAGTTTCGCTATAGCCCGGCACTTCTTCAATCGGATCCACCAGTTCGTCGCGGCGCTCCTGTTTCATTTCGTCGGACATAAACGCCTCAATTGTTCTGTTGCTCTTGCGGTCATGGTTTTGCCCGCGGCCGGATGCAAGGGGGCCTTGTCGACCATTGATCCGGCAGGCCCTGCAGCCCGCGAAATAGCCACGCTATGGTGGGTATTGTTGATCGGTGCGACATTTATTTTCATCTTCGTTACTATGTGTATGACATTGGGGTTTCGCAAGTCAAAAGCCCGCCCGCAATCGGACGCACAGGATGTCAAAGTCTGGATATTCGGTTTAGGGCTTGGTTTTCCGTTGACTGTACTCACCGCGCTTTTGGCTTACGGCCTTGTCATTGGTGAGGCACTGTTACCACATCAAGAACCGGACTTGGTTCGGGTGAGCGCCGAAGCCCGTCAGTGGGAGTGGCGGTTCGGTTACAGCGATGCGTCAGCACGTGTGACGACCGACGTCTTGCACCTGCCGGCGGGACGGCCTGTTGATGTAGCGATTACCTCTACCGACGTTATTCATAGCTTTTGGGTCCCGCGTCTCGCGGGCAAGCTTGACGCGGTTCCAGGCCATATCAACACACTGAGGATAGAGGCCGATGAGCCGGGGGAATATCAGGGGCTCAGCTCGGAATATAGCGGAAAAGGTTACCGTGAACATCGATTTGTCGTGATTGCTTACGAACCAGAAGCCTGGGAACGTTTCCTCGCCGGAGAAACACCATGAGCGCACTGCAACGCCATAAAGAACTCACCCGCATTTGGGCGTCTGACCCCGGCTGGCGCAAATATTTCACGACGGTAAGTCATACCGATCTGGGCCGTATGTTCATTTGCGCAGCGTTCTTTTTCTTTGCCATTGGAGGACTTCTGGCCATGCTCATCCGGGCCCAGCTGGCCAGCCCGAATTCAGCTTTTATGGGCCCTGAAGGCTATGCACAGGTCTTCACCATGCACGGAACTATCATGATGTTCCTATTTGCGATTCCGCTGATAGAGGGAGTTGCCGTTTATTTGCTGCCGAAACTTCTTGGAACCCGGGATTTAGCTTATCCGCGCCTGACGGCCTATGGCTTTTGGTGTTACATTTTGGGTGGTACGATGCTGATATTCGCGCTATTGGCAGGGATCGCTCCTGATGGTGGTTGGTTTATGTATCCGCCCTTGACCAGTTCAGCCGCGTCGCCCGGCATTAATACGGATTTCTGGCTTCTAGGGATTACATTCGTAGAGATCTCCGCGATTTGTGCGGCCGTGGAGATCATCGTGTCGATTCTGCGTTATCGCGCCCCAGGCATGACGCTTTCGAAAATGCCGATATTTGCTTGGTATATGCTCGTAGTCGCTGTGATGATACTGACGGGTTTTCCACCTATGATCTTGGGATCAATCCTGCTGGAACTGGAACGCGCTTTCAGCCTGCCGTTTTTCCAGGTTGAGGCCGGCGGCGATAGTCTGCTTTGGCAACACCTTTTCTGGCTCTTCGGCCATCCCGAAGTTTACATCATTTTTCTACCCGCGGCCGGTGTTATATCGACCATTCTGCCGGTTATGTCGCGCACGACGCTTCTGGGATATGGTTGGGTCGTGGCGGCGGCGGTCGCGCTCGGGGTGCTAAGCTTTGGGCTCTGGGTCCACCATATGTTTACCACAGGCATACCGCATATGGGGCTAGCCTTCTTCTCGGCGGCTTCGACGCTGGTAGCCGTACCGACAGCGGTCCAAATTTTCGCATGGATTGGTACACTTTGGAAAGGTCGGCCACGCGCGACGCTACCCATGCTCTATATTCTGGCCTTTTTCGTCACATTTGTCATTGGCGGTTTGACCGGCGTTATGGTGGCAATTGTGCCATTCGACTGGCAGGTACACGACACGCATTTTATCGTGGCGCATTTGCATTACGTGCTCGTAGGCGGATTTGTGTTCCCGATGTTGGGCGCAATTTACTACTGGTTACCGCATTTTACCGGGCGGCGGCGGTTCTTCCGGCTGGGGGAAGCAGCCTTCTGGCTGATTGTGCCCGCTTTTCATGTCACCTTTTTGGGCGTTCACTGGGCGGGGTTACTTGGACAAAGGCGGCGGACCTGGACCTATGAGTCAGGACAAGGATGGGATATCATAAATTTAATCTCGTCCGTTGGCGGCTTTGTCATGGCCATCGGTTTTATCTTGGTACTAATCGATATTGTGGCCAATTCTGTCGTGGCCGTCCGCGGATCGCGGGACCCTTGGAAAGCTGGAACCTTGGAATGGGCGATGCCTACGCCGCCTCCGGCCTATAATTTTGCCAGCTTGCCTGAAGTTACAACGCGGGATCCGCTCCACGCCGACCCCGATCTGGCCGTAAAGATAGCTAAAGGCGAAGGGTATCTGGGCGACTGGAGCCGAGGCCGACGTGAGACTTTAGTTGTGGACGCGGCGACCGGTAAACCGGCTCATCTCACGGTGTATCCTGGCAATACCTTCTTGCCTTTCGTCATGGCTGTGGTGACGGGCGGAATATTCTTGGGAATGTTACTGAAGCTCTACTGGCTGGTGCCTATTGCCGCAATCGGTGTCGCCTCGCTTGTGGTGCGTTGGGTCTGGGGGCTAGGCAGCGCCGACGAAGAAGGGCTGCTCAATGTTGGCCGCGACCTAAATCTGCGCCCGGCCGCGGAAGTCGCCGATCCCCCCGGCTGGTGGGGGTCAATGTTTTTGTTACTAGCGGACGCGACGCTATTTGGATCACTTATTTTCGGGTTTGCATTTTTATGGACGGTCGCCCCGAATTGGCCGCCACAAAAGTGGGTTGAAGTAAGCCCTCTATGGCTCGCCCTGTTCGTTACTGGAGTTACTCTTGCGCCTCTGGCCATTCGGCACGGGTTGAAGCAAGTTGAGCAAGACCGATCAGCGTTCCCCTCCTTTAGCTTGGCCGCAACTGGCTGCGTGCTGCTGACCGCGGCGGCACTGCTGTTATTGGTGTTAGTGCCTGATCCAGCCCGCCATGCCTATGATGCAACGCTTTGGGTAATCGCAGGCTATGTTGGATTTCATGCCATGCTGGTTACGGGTATGTCGATTTTCCTGTTGGTTCGAAATGCGCGCGGATACCTATCCCCCCGAAAATTAGGTGAAATCCGGATTGCCCGTATGTGGATTGATTACGCCGCGGTGACGGGCCTCATCGGTCTTGGCGGCGCCTGTCTTTCGGGCGTGCTGACATGAAAGATATCCTGCGCCTTTCTGTGCCGATGACGGTCTGGCTCATGAGCTTTAGTGCGGTCTATGGTTTGCAGGGTTTGGTCTGTTCTCAACGTTTGCCATATGAGGCCGCTACTGCTCGTTCCCTGCTCATCGTGGCCGCGATCATAGCCGTTTTCACGCAGGCGGTTCTTTTATGGGGGCTTAACTCGCAACGTTGGGGATCTCCGCACCCCTTCATACGCACAGTTAGCACTATTCTTGGGGTCATCGCGCTTATTGCGACGATATGGACTTTATTTCCGGTCGCGCTCATATCTATTTGCGTCTGAATACAAACTAATCGTGTCAGAGAGTTTTGGTATGATCACACACGGAGTAGCAACATGTTTACAGTTCCAAGATCGCCAATAGAGCCTACAAACCGGCCGTTTGGGTCATGGTTTTACTTTATAAACCGATCCCACTTTCCATATTTCGAAGTGATTTTACCTTTGTTGAAAGATAGCGCGATTATCGCTCCGCCAAGTGCAATATTGACGATCCAATGAGCGCCTAACGTTTGCAGAGCCAAGGTTGAAATGATTAAGCCTGCCCCCAAAGGGATAAGGGCATAACGCGCCATACGTGTCACTTCTGCTGCAGCAATGGCCAATACAGTCAGCACTAATGCCCCAATTAAATGTTCAACATTAGCAAGCGTGCCTGCAGAATTGAACGTCAATCGGGAAAACATAAGCAAAATACCGATCACGCCAGCGAGGAGCAGCGTCCATGGCAAGTTCACGCCACCTGCCCACATATCTTTCAGCACGACGTCGGGACGACGATCAAATTCATGTTTTACCGGAGAAGAGCCTCCGCCCTTATCCGTATCGCCAAATAACAAAGCTCCTATCAGGCTGGCGCCCGCGCGTTTACGTCGTTTTAGAAACTGCCCCGTCGCCACCAACTCATCCAATGAATAAGGAATTTGTATCAACATCGCTGCCGCACCTATCAGAGCAAGCGTGCTCCAAGTGCCAATAAGTATAGGCTGAATAATAATAAAACTAATCGATACGATGCCGAGCGGCACTATCATTAGCCCAAAGAGCAAGACTAGCCACGGCATGGTGCGCCATCGGGCCCGTGTCCCGACAATACCGGTCAGTATCTCTAATGCGTATGTGTAGGCACCGAGAGCCGCATCCGGAACGGGCCAGGCTTCGGACACGCTGGAAGTAATTATTTCTTCTGTTCCATTCTGCGAGTCGCTGGTCGCTTCTGGAAAAAAGGGTTCCCACACTCCGTCTATGTGGCCGAGCTGATACCCCGTCAAATGCCGAGAAATCAGCAATCCAATCAGTGCGAGAAAGATTATCGGTATCCGTTGGCACCAACTGGACGGATTGAAGCTCCAACCTTGTGGCAATTCCGGACCGCTCATTCGCGCCGTCATCTTCGGGCCAACTTCCGGCCGGGTCGCTATCGCAAATCCAAACACGAGGGCGCCAATCAGAGTATCTGACAAGTATACCGCGGCGCTTTGGGTCCAAAAGACAAAGGGAGCGGCCATTATTAACGCCCCGAGGCCCGCCGTGACGAAACGGGCCCACCCCATTTTCCAGCTCAGGGATAGGCCAGCAAATATTATCACCATTGCGCCAAGGCCAACCTCGCTCCAACGCAAAAGAGGTTCGGGGCTGCCGATTATCCAAGGCTGCGTTACCAGCCAAAATCCAAGTGCAATATTTAAGAAGTGGGCCCATCGATTTTGGCGATGGTCCTGCCGTCGACGCCTCTCTTCATTTTTTCGTAGGTCTTCAGCATCACTCCCTTTCTCCGGAGCCTCATCCAGCCACTGAGGCGGTGTGACATTATTATTTTCATACCAGCGTCGTGGATCGGATTTTAGCTTCGCTATCATTGACGGCAATTCATCCTGCAGTCTGTGTTTTGGCCGCCACCCAAGTTCGCGCTCCGCCTTTGCGATATCGAGCGCGTAGTGATCATCGGCCATGTTCACCATGAACGGTTTGACAAAGGGTTTTTCACCTTTGTCGATCGCGTCGGGAATTGCAGGCTCCAACACTCCCTGGGCTATTGCCCCCATTGCCGCAACGGGCTTTGGCAAGCGCAAAGTTAGCCAATCTTCTTTCCCGTGAATTTCTTCGCCAATCTGATTTTGCAGATTGTCATAACTCGGCGCGAATGGCTCCCCAATCAAAAGTTCGGTTTGTCGAGGCAATTGGCCTCGCCGTTTCACAGTGCGGTGCACAGCGTCCATCATATCTTCGCGGTGAAGCATTGATTGACCCGAGGTCAGCTTCCCTGAATATAGATGAGACTCGATCTGACGCTCGTAAATGCGGGCGATTTGTTGAGATAGTGTTGGAACCATGGTTTCAGTATCATAAACTCCGGCCAGCCGCAAAATCGCATAGGGTATATCTCCGTGATGACGGCGAATTGCGTCTTCTGCACGTTTTTTAGATTTTGGATATTCCCATCTCGGGCCATACGGAGAACTTTCATCGATACGTTCCCCCGGCAAACACGGTTTGTGAACCAGCATTGTGCTGGCATAGACAAATCGTTCAACCTGAAAGCCTTGCAGACTCTTCAGCAAATTTTTTGTGCCCTCGACATTCACTTTCTCATAAAGAGGACTTGGTTCGCCGGTCCAATCAAAATATGCCACAAGATGGATGACTGTGAGGGTTTTGCCGTATTTCTCAGCGATCTTATCAAACGCTAAGTCTACGGACTGTTTTGAGGTCAAATCTACGCCTATAATCTCAATGTCAGAATGGCTACTCTCTTGGTCGAGACCGACAACAATAAATTCCTCTGCAAATAATTTAACTATGGACTGACCAAGATTACCCGAGGCGCCGGTGACCACCAAGAGAGGCTTATCGTCTGAGTTGTTTTGATTTTTGACTGGCATAATGTGATCTCACGACTGCTTGTCAGGGTTTGGGGTTTCAAAGGCCAATTGGGTCTAGCAACTAAGTTTTTACATTCCTCGAAACTCAATTGAATTACATGGGCAACAGCCCTACGCATTAGATCCGTCAGAAGTTCAGTTAATTAATCGTATAACCCGATCTTAAGACCAAATGAGCAAGTCATAAATGCCGTCTAAGCCATTTTACTTGGTGGCTGTCCCCTTTGTCTCCTAAAGGGGCACCGGAACATTTTTCACGCCCTTTTTCATCCCTATCCGCTTTTACCCCTTCAAACCTATTAAATATTTCAATCGGTTATAAGAAATTTCAAAAGATACGTCCTCTCTTTGCGTTTTGCCCTTATATTCAAGATGTTCTTCTGAACACGGACAGGAACGCGTCAGGTTTTGGTTCAGGGGACGGCGAGGTTGAGCATCGGATCGTGACAGACGACTGTGCCGGGCCTGCCATGAGTGTGAGCTTGCCTTGCCGTGCAGTGTCGGACTGAAACAAATCCGGTGAGCGCGACTGCGGGCGACGCGTAATAACCATAATCAATCCGGGGGATTGATTATAATGCAGCGCCGACACCGAAGGTGGCGGATAATCGCAGTTTACAATAAGTTTCGCCGCATCCTCACTAACCCCGCTGCGCGGTGCCGCGTTCTGATGGTCAAGGCCGCTCGGGTACAAAATCGCTGCCGCAGAGCCTTAGCTACCTGCGAAACATTTTTAGATTTTTTCGGTCTCCGGCAGGAGCCGAAGCTCTGCGGGCTGTCCACTTTGTTAGACGCCGTGAGAAAGGCTTGTCCCGAGACGGCGAGTTGGACACAAGGCGTGGGCGATGCACACTTCAGAAGCGGCGGTCGCATCCTTACTACCGCTGCTTCGCAGAGCCGCGTTCGGATAGGCGGGTGCCACGATCGGATGTTTTACCCCATGTTTAACCGCAGCCGCCCCTTGCTACTCGGCGTAAAGAAAGGCAAAAGTCGTCGTTATGAATTGGCTCACAAAACTCACTCCGCCCGGCGTAAAATCCATTTTTTCGAAAAAGGACACGCCCGACGACCTTTGGATAAAATGCCCAAAATCCGGAGAGATGGTTTTCTCGGCCGATTTGCCTGGCTTGCTCTATGTCACCCCAGCCGGCCATCATATGCGCATTGGTCCCAAAACGCGTTTGAGCCAGGTCTTTGATGACGACCAATATGAAAAAGTCGCTGTGCCGGACGTGGCAAAAGATCCTTTGAAATTTAAAGACGATCAGAAATATACAGACCGGTTGAAAAAGGCCCGCGCCAAAACTGGTGATGATGACGCCATGACGATTGGGGTCGGCAAAATACACGGACTTCAAACAGTTGTACTCGTCCAAAACTTTGCCTTTATGGGCGGCTCATTGGGCATGGCAGCCGGAGAAGGATTTATCCGCGCCGCAGATTACGCCGTGGAACACAAGCTTCCTCTTGTGGTTTTTACAGCCGCTGGCGGAGCCCGTATGCAGGAAGGGGCACTGTCGTTGATGCAGATGCCAAGAACCACAATTGCGGTTCAGAAACTACGTGAGAACAACCTCCCTTATATCGTTGTTCTGTGCGACCCCACCACGGGCGGCGTGACAGCAAGTTACGCTATGCTCGGCGATGTTCATTTGGCCGAACCAGGCGCGCTCATCTGCTTTGCCGGACCGCGCGTTATTGAAGACACAATCCGCGAACAATTGCCCGAAGGGTTTCAACGCGCTGAATATCTCGAAGAAAAAGGCATGATCGACAAAGTCGTGCATCGCCATGACCTTCGCAAAACACTGGCGCAAATTTTGGGCGTGTTAATGAAGTCAAAGCCTGAATTCGAGACTGAAGACGCCTGAAATGCCGTCTCAGGAGCCAACTGACAACCGTGTTGAGCAAGCACTTGCCACGCTTCGCGCCCTGCATCCCAAGAAAATAGACCTTGGCCTGGACCGTATTGAGGCCGTTCTGGCCAAGCTCGGGCATCCTGAGCGGAAGATGCCGCCAGTTATCCATGTGGCGGGCACAAATGGTAAAGGCTCTACAGTTGCAAATTTGCGTGCAATTGCAGAGGCCGCCGGCCTGAAAGCACATGTCTACACCTCCCCTCACCTCGTGCATTTCCGCGAGCGCATTGTCGTCGCAGGCGAAGAAATTTCGGATGAGTCTCTGGTGGACGTGCTAACCCGCGTTAGAGAGGCCAATGCCGGAGCGCCTCTATCTTTCTTCGAAGCCACAACAGCGGCCGCTTATCTCGCCTTTTCAGAGAGCGCCGCAGATATTGCCCTGATCGAAGTGGGACTCGGTGGACGTTATGACGCCACCAATGTCATCCGGCCGACCTGCTGCGCCATTACGCCAATTGATTATGACCACGCCGAGTTTCTGGGACGAGACCTGGTAGGGATCGCCCGCGAGAAAGCCGGCATCATGAAGCCCCATGCCCCCGTGATTTGCGGCGTGCAGGGTGATCTGGTCAATGCTGTGCTTGATGCTGAAGCGCAAAAGGCGAACGCGGACATTAAAATCTGGGGGCAGGATTACCGCGCTTACCGTCAACATGGACGCTTGGTGTTTGAACAAAATGAAGAAATGTTGGATCTCCCCCTCCCCGCTCTGCGAGGAGAACATCAGATCCGAAACGCCGGACTTGCGGTTATGATCGCGAGAACAATGGGCTGGCCTGCCGAGGCGATTGCCTCAGGTTTACAAAAAGCCGTTTGGCCCGCTCGCTTACAAAGCCTTACTCAAGGCCTGTACGCAGATATGGCGCGGGAGGCCGGGGCCGAACTTTGGCTAGACGGAGGGCATAACCCCCACGCTGCCCGGGCCGTGGCGAGCGCTATGGCAGAGCTAGAACAGACCACGGAGCGTCCGCTCATCCTGATTACAGGAATGCTCGCCAATAAGGATATTGGTGGGTTTCTGGACGCCTTTGAAGGTCTGGCCAGTGCCGTCATTGGTGTCAGTATTCCCGATCACGACTCCCTCGCCCCTGAAACGTTGCAAGAGTTGGCTGAGAGCCGCAATATGCTCGGATTTGTTTCGGGCAGTATAGCAGAGGCAATGCAGCTGGCTGTTGAAACAGGAAAAGCCCTGTCGTTCGAAACGACAGAGCAACCCGCCACGCCGCCGCGAATTTTGATTTGCGGCTCGCTCTATTTGGCTGGAGAAGTCTTAAAAGGTTAATTCGCTATTATGCGACAGACGTCCCTCTAGTTGGGTAGTCGTTTTCAGCCGCGAATTTCATTCCGGACATGATTTCATCGAGAGCCGGGCGTCCGAAAGGCGTGTTCTGGACGAATTCCGCATACAGGGTTCCATCTGGGTTCACTACGAAAAAGGCGGGCTCTGCAAAAATCTTGGGCTCTTTATCGGAAATGCTATCTGACAAAAATAGGCCGAGCTCTTTGGCGGTAAGCAGAGACAGATCATAACCAATTGAAAGGTTTTCGAGCTCCCATTCCTTCACAGCCTTTTTCGCACGTTCTTCATTGTCCATAGAAATTGCGACGACATCCATCCCATCTGCTCGGATATCCGCAACTTTAGAATCAATTTCCTGAAGTTGTTGTTTGCATTTTGGGCAGTGAACGCCGCGGTAGATTACAACAAATTGAAAATAGTCGGGTTTGGCGTCTGCTAGATTAAATTGCCCGCCTTCGACCAAAGGGACATCAAGGTTCGGCAGTTTACTTTTGGGGTTTAGAAGCTGTGGCATAATATTTCCGCTTTTTGTTTATGGAGTAAATCTAATATATTTGAGGTTAGAGATTTTCGGGGTCGACGGCGGTGTCTTTGTTTTCGAGAGAGGCCGGCGTTGCTGTTCCTGCCGCTCTACCGTTTAAGTAATCAATGCCGCGATCGATTTCAGCGATCAATTCATTGAAACCCGCTTCGCTGTCAGCATTATTACGAGCCACCATTTCCTGGCGGATCTCTCGTAATTGAGCCAAGCGTTCTTCCCGAGGGCTTTCCGCCATATATATATCTGTAATCTCGTCCAAGGTAGTAGGCTGGGCAATGCCAGGCGCATACCCATCCGAGTCAATCGCCGTATCAACGGCCATAACGTTTAAATCTGAATCAGGCATAGTAATCTCCTTTGCCCTAACAACGGAGGGGACCTACAAATGTTCCCTGCCAAACCCTCCCAAGAATGCCGCAATAAAAAAGCCCCCGGCGGGCACCGGAGGCTGGAGAATTAGGGTTAAACCAAGGGTTATGCGTGCTCAGACACCCATTCTTGAAGCTTCGATTTGGTCATAGCTCCGACTTTAGTGGCAACGACCTGTCCGTCTTTGAAAATCATCAAAGTCGGAATACCGCGCACATGGAATTTGGCCGGAGTTTCGGGGTCATCATCAATATTAACTTTTGCAATCTTGATTTTGTCGCCCATATCGTCTGAAATTTGCTCCAGAGCGGGGCCGATTTGCTTACACGGGCCGCACCATTCAGCCCAAAAATCAACCAGAACAGGTTGTTTGGCATCAATGACGTCGGCTTTAAAACTTGAATCGGATACTTTTACGGTGGCCATGAGCAATACTCCTAAGGGCTGATAAAATCTGTCTCTTCATCGTAGGTAGGAAGCGACCCTATCTTCGTCAAGGCGTCATCAAGTTTGTCTTCGCCGAGCCACATCAGCTCCGGCCCTGTCGTCCAGAGCAGCCCACACATAATTTTTTTATTCTTGAAGCGGGCGCGGGCGAGCTCACGATACGCCGCCATCTGCCCCATATACACAGGATCAATTTCATCTTGAGAGCGAGGTATATGTCGGCTTGATTTATAATCAATAATGAGCACCTGATCTTCTTGCACGCAGAGACGGTCAATCTGCGCGCTGAAATCCAAGTCCTCGCCGCCTACTGTAACCTGTCCCGCCAGACTAGCTTCGGCCCGGCTATTTGGCCCCCAAAGAAACGTAAACTCGGACGTGTTCAGAACCGCTAAAACTTCAGAAAGCAGTTCTTCTTTTTCCTCTTCCGTCATCAGATTATAGCCCGACAAGATAGCTTTAGCTTTTGAAGCGCGTTCACCCTCCGCGAAATTCGGCAAAACCTCCAAAAGCTGATGAATGAGGACCCCTCGATGACGAGGTGATAGCGTGTTTTCCGTCTGAGGCTCAATCCTATCGGTTTCGGCGCTAGCAAGTAGGTGTGAAGGGCTAAGGCGTTTACGAACGCGCTCTTCCTCAGCGGCAGGTTGCAATGCCCAGAGCGGTATCGTCATAACTTTTTCCGGGGGCAATTTTTCGATAGCTTGCGCCGCAACAGGCGGCCCGCCGAACACTTTGCCATCGCCAAAAGGGGTTTCGACGATTTGCGTTTCTAACCCGCCAAAAACCCGGCTCATCCAGTCATACCAACTATTCTCTTCAATGGGCTTTTCGGCACTTCTACCGCTCTGAAATCCGCATATAACCAGCCGGCTCTCGGCGCGGGTCAGCGCCACATATAACAGGCGGAGCTGTTCCTGCTGTTGTTTGGCCTTGGCGGCATTAAAGCTTGGCTCCAACGCGACAGGCAGATCATTTTGAGACGGTTTGAGATAAAATCCATTCTCCAGAGAAATAAAACTGTCCTTGAATTTCGGGGTTTGAGTCGTATCGGGCAGGATAACGACCGGCGCCTCCAAACCTTTCGCCCCGTGTACCGTCATAACCCGCACGAGCCCTTTGGCGGCGTCCATATCGCGTTTTACGTCAGCGTCATCATTGTCAAAAGCGCGAACAAAATATTGCAGGCTTGGCACGCCCTTCTGCTGATGGTCCATGGCGCGCGTCAAAAACACATCCAGTGCTTCGCGCGATTCCAGACCCAAACGCTTAAAAAACTTTCTCCGCAGGCTCTCTCCATTTTCATCTACATAATCCAAAACGGCGGTGAAGAATTCATAAGGTGAAAGGTTCCCGGCCAGATAAATAAAATGATTAAGTACTCCGGCAAGATTGTCATCGCGTGACCGAACCGAAGACCAGAGACTTTTCTTGGCGCGGCCTCTAGCCAGGTCCAAAAGATCCATATCATCGAGACCAAAAATCGGGCCTTTTAGCACTTCTGCCAAAGATAAATCATCGCTGGGCAGTAAGGTGAATCGGGATAGCGCCAAAAGGTCCCTGACAATCATGGCGTCTGCAAGTTTTAGTCTGTCAGCCCCAGCCAGAGGAATGGATTGACGTTTGAGGTGGCGAATGATCGCGTCATAAAGCGAGTTACTGCCTCCACCTCGCGTCCGAACGAGGATAAGAATATCTCCGGCCTGCATAGGACGAACGAGGTTCTCGTCGCGATCATAAATTGGCTCGCCCTTATCCAGCCAGTCCCTAATTTTTATGGCGAGTTCCCGCGCCAGAACTTCCCGTTCATCGTTGTCGCTCATTTCGTCGACTGGGGTGGTATCCCAGGGCGCTTTATCTTCGCCTTTTTCGGGTTTCATTGAAAGCGGCCAGAATTCGACCTGACCTTGATCCTCCCGAAACGCAGCATGGTTTTCTATATCTGCGCCCGGCGGGAATGCGGCATCAAACATGGCCTGCCGTCCGTCTTGTGCGTGCAGAAACGCGTCGACGACATCCAGCACAGTCTGCGCGGATCGGAACGACATCGCCATACGCACTTGTTTGGCCTCTCCGGTTAGGCGAAGTCTGATTTCGTCTAAAAATTGTTCGGGCTTCGCGCCTTGGAAACCATAAATAGACTGCTTCTCGTCGCCCACCGCAAATAGGGTTCTTGGCGTTTTTGAATCGCGGTCCGGGTTGTCCTGTATGAATGCCTCCGAGAGACTGTTTATAATATCCCATTGCTCGGGGGATGTGTCCTGCGCCTCATCCAGCAGTATATGTTCAATCCCCCCATCAAGTTTGTAACGCACCCAATCGGAAATATCTTTCCGGCTCAACAAATCCCGAACTAGCAGGATTTGATCGTTAAAATCCAAACCTCGGCGCTTACGCTTCGCCTTTGTATAAAAAACACGATAAGGCTGAGCGAGGGTATAGATGGCTTTGGTCAAGGTGAGCACATCAGCCGCATTAAACTTGTCCAAACAAGCAAGAACGCGTGCAGCCTCCGCTCCGTCGGCAGAAAAATAATCTTGTGTGGCCTCCATAGTTTTTTTGGTCACAGGGGATTTTCGGAGGGTGTTTTGCGTTGTCAGAAAAACTTGGGAATAATGATAGAACGCTTCTACCGGATTTGAAATAGATAGGGCTTCTTTGATAAGGGCGGCCGCTTTTTGATCAGTGACCAGCCCACTTTTTAAAACCGGAATAGCCTCGGTCAGAACTTCCTCGTCCGTTTCCTGCCAAAACCTTTGCGCCAATCCTTCCTTCGTCTCTGAAGGGTCGAGCCCTAGAACATCGGCTAGGCTCTGAACCCCGCCGGAGGCCTCCCAACGTCTTATTTTCTCCGCTGAATGGCTCATCCAGGTGAATAGGCCTTCGAGCGTTTGATCAGCCATTTTAACACTTAAGACCTGCAAGGCCTGATTAAGCTCTCCGTCCGGGGCCGCCATGGCATCTTTTAGTATCTGCGCGCGGACCTCTTCAGAGATTTGCGCGATCTCGGCTTCTTCAATCGGCTCGAAGCCCGGCATGATGCCCGCCTCAATCGGAAAGCGGGACAAGACCCGTTCACAAAAGGCGTGGATGGTTTGAACCTTTAGCCCTTCCGGTGTCTCCAAAGCTTTAGCAAAAAGATTTCGCGCTTTGCCCACCTGGTATACGTCAGAACCAGTGAGTTTTTGCAGCTCCGCTTTCAATGCCTCTTTTCCCGTGATCGACCAGTCGCCAAGCTTGTCGTAGAGGCGATCTTGCATCTCTGTGGCCGCAGCTTTGGTATAGGTTAGACAGAGGATCTTCTCAGGCTCGACGCCTTGCAACAATATGCGGGAAACACGGTCCACCAGAACGCGGGTTTTTCCGGAACCCGCATTGGCCGACACCATGCGGGTGTAGCCCGGATTCGCGGCGTCAGATTGGGCGGATACAGCTTTTTGATAAGCTAAAGTCATACGCTGTAATCCCGTCCCAGTGACGCCCATTCACTCCGCCGGGCCAAGTCATCAAACTCGCCGAAATCATGTGTAAACTGCACCCGGGGTTGGGAGTAATAGACTGTGACCGGGTCATCATACGCCCGGACAAGCTTTTGCAAAACCTCTATCGCTTCATCTGCATAGTCTTCGGCCGAGAGGCCATTCTTATTCTCCGGCGCCGTCAGGGTCTGATAAGAAAAATCGTCATTGGAGCCTTTAATACGCACATATCCAAGCTGCATCGTTTGACCCTTATCGACGCCCGTAAATCCACCTTCGGATAAGAGCCAGGCGCTAAGCGGGAGCTGCGGATCAAATCCAGCTTTAACAACCTTTACCGTCGGCGGCGCCCCGGTTTTATAATCTATCACGCCATAGCCATCCGGACGGCGTTCGATCAAATCAGCTTTTCCGCTCAGCGTAAAATCAAGCTCCTTAATATAATGCTCCGCGTCACATTCGATGGCCCACACATCAAACCCATCAGTCTGTCTTTCCCGAAGCCAATTCAGAAATTCTGTCGCGATCGCTTCGAACCGGCTAGATTCTTTCGCTATTTCGAAGTCGGCATATCCACTTTGTTCGAAAGCCTGTTTAAAAAACTCTATCAGTTTGGATTCGCCCTGCGCTGACCAATCGGTTTTATGCGTGCGAAGAAATTGTTCTAATCCATCATGGATGGCTGTCCCAAAGTCACCTGCCCCTAGTGAGGCGTCCAGAGGATCCAGAGATTTTAAACCCAGCGTATGCTTGGCGAAAATCGTGTAAGGGTCACGTATCCAGGTCTTCACCTGAGTAATCGATACGCGCCTTCCCTTCCCGAACGCCCAGCGATCTTCGACAGGCGGGGCGGGCTTGGGTTGCTCAATTTGTGACTTTTTAATCTCGTCCGGGGAAACGTCATCAAGCGCTTGCGCAAGTTGAAGATAGTAACACTGGGCGCCCAGCAATTCCTCTGCCCGTTCTTGCCCCAACGCGCCGCGTAGCAATGTCTGCAATCGCCACAGCCAGCGCGAGGCAACCATCGGGCTGCCGCCGCTCCGTTTGGCGCGGGTAAGAATCACATTTGGATGCGCTGCGAGTTCAGCAAAATCATGAGCAGAAAGTCCAAAGCGTTTCTCCGGAAGAGAAAGCCCGACAGACTTCCTCATCGCCCGGGACAGGAAAGGTTCTATTTTCGGAGTCGCTGGCCAAATGCCTTCGTTTAGACCGCCCAAGATGATCTTGTCCGCATTGAGCATCCGCGCCTCTAGCGGCCCTAAAATTGATAGCCTTGGATGCGTGCCGAAAGGCGGACGCACCACCTTGCCCCGCATTAAAACAGCTAACAATCGAGACAATCCGGACGGGCTGATATCTGGTAAATTGTGACCAAAGTCGATAAGCGATTGAAGAATTGCTTCCCCCTCACGGCCGCCAATTGATTCATTTAATTGGGTCGTTCCATCAACCTCACCGGATGATGCAATCTCTACCGCAACCTCTCTCAATTTTTGTGCCCAGTGCTCTACGGGCGCACTCTCTCCTAAATTTAACAACGGATCCAAAGCCAAGTGTACGCGCGCAATTAATCGAGTTTCGTCTTTCTCATTTAAAGTTTCTTTATTTGGCCTCACCCCACGAAAAAGGCGTTTTTCGAGTCTTTGCCATTCCCCTTTCGCGGTCCCGTAACCTTGACCGAGATGGGTGAGAGGGTGGTTCATCAAAACAGCCAACGCCACAGGATTATCTGGGTCGGCAAGCAAATCGACAATGGCCGTAAGAAATCCTCCCACCCGGGTTTCTTCCAACGGTTCGCCTTGAGAAATATCAACATCGACCTTCCATCGGCGCAGGCGCGCTTTGACCCGGCGTGCTAACCCCTGATCGGGCGTCACAAGAGCCGCAGTCTGCCCTTTGGCGCCCAATGTTTCGCGCATGAGCAGCGCGATTGTCAGCGCTTCCTCTTCATCATTTGCTGCCTCCAAAACCGACAGTCCGTCCATTGCATCGACAAAGGGTTCCGTGTCTGGGGCGTTCCGCCGTATGGTGGCGATGCGCTCAAGCCAGTCTGCCGTGTTATCCACGGGTACAAGGGACTCGGCCAAGAGAAGCCGCCGTGCCGCCAATTTTGGTTTCTGTGTCACCTCTACGCCGCTAATATGCGGCCAATTTTTGACATCCCCCCGGTCCAGTGAAAATTCCCCTAAGAGGTTCTTAAGCGAATTTTGCGGATGCTGTTCGGCAACATTGTCCCAAGACCTTTCGGGGCTGTTATCCAAACCCGGCAAGACAATGACGCCTTTGGGCAAGCGGGACACACAGGCCATTAGCCGCGCGGTTGCGCCGAGCGTACCGGTCGACCCTGCAATAATGACTGGATAATTTGGGGCATTTTCTTGCCATTGCTCTGTCAGCTTATCCAGCACTTCAACTTGCCGGGCTTTTGGCTCCAGCGCGTTTAGCTCTCGCAGGCGCTCTGGCCAATAAGTCTGGATAATTTTGTAAAGCTCTGCCGCATGTTGGAAATGCTGCGCCGCGAAAGCCTGAATGTCGGAGAGTTCAGCCAGATCTGAGATTCGCGTTTCTTCCGAGGCCGCATCATCTAATATTGTCAAAAGAGGGTCTGCCAAAGCCAAAGCCGCCGCCGCGTCTAGCGGCATATCAGAAGCGCGGCGGTAAAACCGTTCTACGATCTGGGCCATTTCAAACCGCCTTTGCGTGCCATCAATAGCGGGCGGGACGAGTCCGGCCACATCGCTAGGCTCGAAAGGCGGCTCGTTCGGGTCAATATCGGCTAAAGTATTCAGGCGCGGCATAAGCATAACGCTCTGCCCTTTTTCCCTTGAGTGCTGCAAAAATAAATCCGTCAATCCACGCACCGCCCGGCGAGTGGGCAGTAATATCAAGGCATCTGACAATTGCTCACCAAACTCGGTCATCAAACCTTCTGCGAACGACCTTAGAAAAGGTACGCCCGAAGGCATGTTATAGACACCCTGTAGGCTCAATTGCTTACGCCTCTTAGATTCGCGTCCATTTTTGCCGCCTGTTTTAGCACCGCCTCAGCGCCCTGTCTGGCTCTGGGGTCCCCGACATGCATCCAAAAGGCGGGCATGACTGTTCCAAAGAGCCCGAAGGTTTTTAAAGTCGCATCCCAAATCTTATTTCGCGAAAATTTCTCTTCGGGGAAAGATTTGGCGAGGGATGGCTTGAAAATTTGTACGCCGGAAAAGTAATATTTCGAGGTTTCCCCCAAGCGTCGAGACACATGTCCCGTTTCTGCTAAATCGAAATCGCCGGCCCCGTCATGGCCGAGGGACATATCCCGTCGTGCGAGCAGGAGAAGCTCATCCATCAAAGTCGGATCCCACGCTGATATCAGGGATTTCAGCACCGGTTCAAATTCCACCCATACCGCATCAATGTTGCAAATAAGAATCGGGTCATCACCAAGCAAAGGGAGCGCTTTTACAACACCGCCGCCCGTTTCAAGGAGCTGTTTTCTTTCATCCGAAATGATAATCTCAGGCCCGTCCGGGCGATTTCTCAAATGATCTTCCAATTGATCGGCATGAGCATGAACATTCACCACAGCACGCTCCACGCCAGCCTCGGCCAATCGGTCCAGCATGTGATCAATCAAGGGCTTACCCTCAACCTCAACCATCGCCTTGGACCTGTCATTCGTGAGCGGGCGCATCCGCGTGCCATGACCGGCGGCCATAACCATTGCCGTTTTTATCATGCAAACACCTCGGGTAAGTTTTGGTTAAACCAAGCCTTGATCGGCGCGACAACCGGATGATTTAAATCCTCTTTGAGGTGACGCCTCACCCGCGGTAGGAGCGTCCTATATTGCGGCTTACCGAATTTTAGGTCAGCCCGCACAGGAAACCCGAGAAGTTTTGTGCCCCGCTGGACGCTCAGCACAGAATAAGCGGCGCGGAAATCTATATCATCATCAAGTCCAGACTTTTCGCAAAATCGCTTTATTAAATGGTCTTTCAAATCGGGCGAAACATCCCGCCGAATATCAGTGATCAAAGACATCAAATCATAAGCAGGATGAACGAACAAAGCATCTTGGAAGTCAATCAAGCCTACATTGGCGGTGCCTGCCCGCTCCGGCAGCCAGAATAGATTTTCGGCGTGAAAATCCCGAAGCCCTACACCCGGCGCGTGAGCGCATAGGTAATTGAAACATTCCGCGTAAAGCCCGTAAAACTCGTCTCTAGCACCGTCCGAAAACTCGCGGCCGAAATCCTTGGCATACCAATCCAGGCATAAATCTGTTTCCGCCAAGAGCGCGGCGGTGTCATACTCCCTAACCCTCCACCGCGCGCTCTTGAAGGTCATGTCCTCGGGAAAGCTTGATCGGTAGATAGCAGCAAGAGTATCGACGGCCGCCTCGTAAAGCGGCGTCTCAACAGACGGATCCCGCGCAACAACCTTGGCAAAAACTGGTTCGCCGAAATCTTCCAACAGTAAAAACCCGTCATCCAAATCCGCTGATAGAATTTGCGGCGCAGAAAACCCGCGCATAGCCAGCTCATTTGCAAGACATGCGAAGCTTTCCATGTTTGGGCCCGCCAGCCTTGCCAGAGCGTTATACCCAAGCGCCCGCCGGTCCTCCAAGCTTGCCCCCTCCGGCTCCCCCGGCAGTTCGTCAAATTTTGGCGCGTTCATCAAGACCGCTTTTTGCCCTTTCAGCTCCAACCGCTCATAGCTTCGGGTCGAGGCATCCCCTTGAATTGGAGCGCGCAAGGCCTCGCCCCATCCGGCATTTTTTAAAAAGGTAGATATCTGAGCGGCGCGGTCAGACATGACGACCCTCCCATTCCGGGCCGAGCTCCACCACCCGGCCGGCCCCGTCAAATTGAATGTGAATACTTAAGGCTTCTTCCGGCAAATAGTCACCAATCTTGTCAGGCCATTCCAAAAGGCAAACAGCTTCCCCGAACGCATCCATCAAACCGATTTCAAAGACTTCATCTGGATGCTTCAAGCGGTAGAGATCGCAATGCCAAAGCTCATATTCCGGAAAGTCATAGGTTTGAACGAGTGTGTAAGTTGGAGATGGAACCTCAATTCCCGGCAGCGTCGCTTGTATAAGTCCGCGCGTCAGAGTGGTCTTCCCTGCGCCTAAGGCTCCGGTCAAAGCAATCGTGTCTCCCGCTCGCAAAGCCGCCCCGATGCGCGCGCCCAAAACGAGCATTTCCTGTTCATTTTTGGCGGTAATTCTTGTCACGCTGTCTTTGATAACGGGTTGTATTATCATGGCAAGCCCTTAGATAAGTGCCGAGACTAACAGACAAGAAGGCCCGTTTCATGGCAAAAATATTCTTCACGGATCACAGCGGCACAACCCGCGAAGTTGAGGCAAAACCCGGCACCTCCATCATGGAAGCCGCGGTCCAAAATATGGTGCCTGAGATTGATGCGGATTGCGGCGGCGCATGCGCTTGTGCAACCTGCCATGTCTATGTCGATGACGCTTGGCTCAGTAAACTCAAAGAAAAAGACGATATGGAAGAATCCATGCTAGATTTCGCTGAGGGTGTTCAGGACAACTCCCGGCTCTCTTGCCAAATCCTAATGAGCGAAGAGCTGGACGGCATCAAAGTCAGCACCCCTGAAAGCCAGTAGGTTTTTCAGCCCAAAGGTTTAAACCGCGCTTTCGGAAAATAATTCCGGATGGGCCCCATCTATAGCTGCCTCTTTCGGGAGGTAGCAAGTGACGTGAGTACCTTGATCTTCAGCAGACTCCAACTCCACCCAACCGCCATGGCGCGCCACAAACCGCTGTACCAAAGCTAAGCCAAGCCCCGCTCCCCCGCGAGAGCTTTCAAAGCTCTGGAACACTTGGGGTTGCCGCTCGGTCGGAATGCCGACGCCGTTATCTTTCACCCAAATCATAACGCCGCCGCCGGGCGCTTTCTGGCCGCCCAACTCAATTGCCCCGCCCGGCTTTGTGAAGCGCAGCGCATTTCCGAGCAAATTGTGCACAACCTGTTTCAGACGGGTCTCATCCGCCCGGATAACGCCAATATTTTCGTCGCAACGCAACTCGAGCGCAATTTTGGTGTCATCGGCCTTGACGGCGACATAATCCAACGCCTTGTCGAGCAAGTCGAATACATTGACGTCGCCTAAATCCAGATCAAGCACATTGGCTTCGATGGCCGCAATATCGAGAATATCATCAATAATTTTCGCGAGGTCTTCGGACGCGCTTTGTATAGCAAAGACATATTCGCTCTGCTTGTCGCTCATTTCGCCTGCCCCGCCATTTTGAAGGAAGTCAGCATAGCCTGAAATCGTCGTTAACGGCGTCCGAAGCTGATAGCTGACATGGCCCACAAATTCCGACTTCATTCTATCAGCCTCTTCCAGCGCTTGGGTGCGTTCAATCAACGCCGCTTCGGCGCGCCGCGCGGAGGTCACATCGTCCCAAGCCACCAAAGTCGCCCCGTCGGGCAGAGGTTTTGACAGCCAAGTGAGCATTTTATCGTCAGAGCGTTTGATCTCGCCCTCAACATGGCGGCGTATTTCAGGGTTTGGATCTGTAATCCGCCCGGCGAGATCCTGCCAGAACGCTTTCTGGTGATAAAGCGGCATGCAGAGCTGCACGATATCACCAAAACGCGGATTATCTTTCAAATCATCTTCGCTGAGAGACCACATTTTTTCAAATGAGGAGTTGTGAATTTTGAGGCGCCCGTCCGTCCCGAAAACGGCAATGCCTTCGGAAAGTTTATCCAAAGTCGCTTTCTGAACATCAATCAGCGTACCGAGCTGGCTCTTGAGCGTCATTGCGTCGGTCATATCGGAAAATAGGAGCGAAATTCCGCCATGAGGATCTCTCATTCTCACCAAGCGCAAAGTACGGCCATCCGGCAAACCCCATAACTCTTCAGGAATTTCTTCAGGCCAGTCTGTATACAGCGACAACTCACTTTCACGCCAGGAATGGTAATCGGCCTGCGCCGGAATTTCGTTTTTGTCGCGAAGGTAATCCAGCCAATCGCTATGATGGGGTCGGCCTTTGAACCAACCTTCTTCAAGTTTGAACAGATCGCGCAAGGCGCGGTTATGGAAGCTTACGCTCTGATCTGCGCCAAAGATGATAATTCCTTCATCCATGGCGTTGAGTAGCTCGTCATGCGCGCGAATGTGACGGGTGAGCGCTTGTCGTAAACCATCCGCTTCAGCAGCGTCGACGGCCATGCCAGCAATACCGCCATTGACAGGGAACAGACTAATCGTAGTCGCGCGTCTTTGCCCATTAAAAATAAGATGCCGAACCTCTTCCTGAGCTTGATTGGTTCGCATGACCTCTTGCACCAATTGAGACGTGGCATCGTCTAAATGGATTTGTGACTTTACGAGATCGCGCAAATCTTTCGCCCCAACGGCGGCGACATAGGCGGGATTGGCCCAAACGATCTGGCCACTGCTGGAAAGTCGCCAGATAGGAAATGGCGCCCTTCCCATCATATCAATAAAGGCTTTGGGATCATTTTCGGATGTCAGGCGCGACGTTTCGAAACGCGAAATTGCGGCGCTTTCATCTTCTCCGCGTATTGAGACATCTTCAAGCCAAAGAACCACCTGCCGCCCCGCCACACGGCCGGCTGCTTCGATAAGGTTCCCTTCTGGCAAAGAGATAGAGACTGAAAATGCTTCTCCGCGCTCGCGAAGTCCGGCCAAATACCCTCGCAGAGTAACCGCGTTTTCCGTTTTTGAAATTGTCTTGTGATCCGCCAGGCTGTTTAAAATCCGGCGCGATAAATCTCTAGCCTTCCCCTTTTCGGAAAAACGTAAAATAGAGGCTAGCGCCGCTGGGGACCCGTAGACTTTTGGTTCGCCCCACAAATTGTCGTCCTCCGGCCGAGTCGGTTTCGCCGTTTCGTCCCACACGAGAACTAGTCCCGGGTAAGCTCCAAATATTAGGTCATAGTCCCCTATCTGCCGATCAAGTTCCGTGACACGCTCTTTCCACCCTTGACCAGATTCTCCGGAGGACAGAGTCGCTCGCAGCGCAAACAAAGCGGCAATGACGGCCAAAAGGACCGCGCCGAGCGTCACAATCAGATAAGGAGTGATGGATTGATCCATGCGTATTGGCGTCTTTCCTGCTCGCCCCGCGATTAAGCCCGCTTGTTAAGTTCTCAAGCCATAAGAGATATGCGGAATCTTGGAAAGACTTATTCCGGGTTAAATGTGTAAAGGCGCCTTAGCCAGCCTGTTGTTTTATTACGCTTACGATATCATCTGTAAGTTTATCGACCTTCGCGCCGTCATCGCCTTCGGCCATGACCCGAATAAGCGGCTCTGTCCCAGAGGCCCGAACGAGAATACGTCCCGCCGCGCCAAAGCTTGCCTGCGCGTCTTTAATCGCGGTCTGCACGACCGGGTTGTGGAGGGGAGACTCCCCAGAATAGCTCACATTTTTGAGCTGTTGCGGGACGGGATCAAACACGCTCAGCACTTCGCTGGCCGGTTTGTCTTGACGAATGATCTCAGCGAGCACTTGCAAAGCAGAGATCGTCCCGTCCCCTGTCGGGGTAAAGTCGGTCATCAGAATGTGCCCGGATTGTTCCCCGCCGAGATTATATCCATCTTTGCGCATCCGCGCCGAGACATGACGGTCCCCTACATCCGTCCGGACAAAATCCAGATTTTGCGCTTCGAAAAATCTCTCCAGACCCAAATTACTCATTACAGTCGCGACAATACCGGGTTTAGAGAGCTGACCTTTTTTATGCCATCCTGACCCAATCAGGCCAAGCAGCTGGTCCCCATCAATAACGCGGCCTTTTTCATCGCACATGATCAGGCGGTCGGCGTCCCCATCCAAGGCAATGCCGACATGCGCGCCTTCTTTCACGACTGTCTCGGACAGCAATTCCGTATGGGTGGAGCCGCAATCGAGATTAATGTTTTTCCCGTTCGGTGACACGCCAATGGGAATTACCGCCTCCGCGCCAAGCTCCCACAACGTATCCGGCGCCGTATGATAAGCTGCACCATTTGCGCAATCGAGAACGATTTTAAGACCGGTGAGTCGCATACGCCGCGGGAAAGTGGCCTTGGCAATTTCAATATATCGCGCTTGCATATCCTCATATCGCTTGGCGCGTCCCAGATTCTCCGGCTTGGCTAATCGAAGATCAGTTCCATAGAGCAGAGCTTCGATTTCAGCTTCAGCGGAATTGGAAAGTTTACGTCCATCCGGACCGAAAAACTTTAGACCGTTATCGTAATATTTGTTGTGTGACGCCGTAATCATAACGCCCATATCAGCACGCAAAGTTCGCGTCAGAATAGAGACTGCAGAGGTTGGGATCGGTCCGCAAAGACGCACGTCCATACCCACAGATGTGAAGCCCGCCACCAAAGCCGGTTCAATCATATAGCCCGACAAGCGCGTATCCTTGCCGATAAAGACTGTGGGACGTGAGCCGATTTTTTCTTCGCGTTTACGAAAATACCGTCCTGCAGCTTGCCCTAAACGCATTACGCTTTCCGGCGTCATCTTGTCGGAATTTGCAAGGCCGCGCACGCCGTCCGTTCCAAAAAATTTGCGGGGAGGAGTTTTATCTTGGCTCATAAATAAGGCGTCCGGCTCGTGAGTCGTTAGTATCTTCTAGAGCTATAGCGTAAAAAGGGTGTGAATGTGACAGATTTGGAAGAAGGCGGCATTAAAAGAAAGGATTCCCACCAATCTACCCTCCTAACGTCACACTCCCGGCGCGATACCTTAATAGTACTCGGCAATTTTCCAGCGGGCCGTCCGCGGGCGGCTCGAACGTCCAATTCTCCACAGCGTCCTCTGACGCTTTGTCAAACATGCCGTCTGGTACAGAGCGCTCCACGTCTACATTTTGCGTTTGGCCCGCGGCGTCCACATCAAGCCTCATGATTGTCCAGCCCTGGCGGCCCGTTCGATACGCCCGGGAGGGGTAATCCGGCAACGCGAAATCCCGCGCGGCAAGTTTTTCACCGCCGAGGCAGTCATCCGCCGCGGAATACCCTTTGACCCATGGGTCTGGCGGATATTGGCTAGTAGGGTTGAAAGGTTTCGAAGTGCTCCCGCAGCTCGCCAAAACGGCCGCGGCTAAACTGACGGAAATTAAAAACGAAAACCGCATGAGAGACCTTTTCTAATCAACTTCTCCGAAACGGTCCTTTACCAAAACGGCAATGGCTTTGATAGCCTCGGGTGCATCCGGCCCCTGGGCGGTCACGGTAATATCCTCACCGCAGGCTGACCCCAAAAGAAGCAACTCCATAACGGAATCTGCCTCGACCCGTTCCGCGCAAACGTCATTATGGCTACGCACCCAAATTTGCGACTGGAACTGCGAAACGGTTTCCATAAATTTGTTAGACGCCCGGGCGTGAAGGCCGCGTTTATTCGTCAGAGTTAAAGTGATTTGAGACGTTTGACTCATATCAGAACGCTCAGCCCCATTGGCCTTTACGTTTCTCCGGCCAGAATTCTTGACGCGATTGCGATATAACGTTGCCCTGCTTCTTTAGCTTTCAGCGACGCTTCATTCAGATTGGACGTACGGCGAGCCTCTGCAAGTTTTATCAACATAGGAAGGTTTACCCCGGCCAGCACCTCTACCTGTCCATCGCGCAGCATGGAAATGGCCAAATTGGAGGGCGTGCCGCCAAACATATCTGTCAGGATAATTACGCCTTTGTCCCGGCTGACTTTTTTCACCGCCCCGGCAATGTCTTCGCGGCGGTGTTCCATATCGTCATCCGGGCCGATACAGACGGTTTCCACGGCCTCTTGCGGGCCAACCACATGTTCTGTGGCGCGCCGCAATTCTACGGCGAGCTGTCCATGCGTAACTATGACTAATCCAATCAAAGCAAATACTCCGAAAATCGAAACTTTACCTAATCAAATTAAAAACGCTCTGTGAAGCCGGAAAATGACGGAATTGTCATAAAAGCTGTAAATTCCTGAAAGCCCTTGAGACTTTGCCCTATTTGTTAAGGCGCGGTTTCTGGCGCGGCACATCAACAACAAATCGCGCGCCCAATATTTCACCCCCATTGGCGTCAGTTCTATTTTCGGCATATATCCGGCCTTTATGTGCTTTGACGATTTGGCGGCAGATCGCGAGGCCCAGCCCGGAATGGCTACCGAATTGCGCGCCCTTTGGCCGTTGGGTGTAAAACCTCTCAAAGACAGTTTCGAGGTTATCAGGCGGAATGCCCGGGCCATCATCCTCGACAGAAATAATGACGCGGTCTCGTCCTTTCCGGGAGGCAATGTCCGCAGAAATCCGGACTTCCCCGCCCTCAGGCGAAAATGTCAGAGCATTATCAATTAAATTCCGTAGGACTTGAGCAAAGGGTGTTTCAAACGCACGAATAAAAACCGACTCATCTTCGGGCAGGCGAATATTATGAACCACGTCAGGCCCCTCGCCGGAACGGGTCTGACCGTAAAAGGCTGTGATATTGTGCAAAATCTCGCCGACCTCCAATGTTTGCGCCGTTTCGCGCGCCAGATTGGCGTCCACTTTTGAGGCTTTGGAAATGTCAGTGATTAACCGATCCATGCGGGACACGTCTTGTTGGATAATATCAATGAGCTGATTTCTCTGATCATCTGTTCGGGCCACCCGCAACGTGTCCGATGCTGACCGCAAACTGGTCAACGGGTTTTTAATTTCATGCGCCACATCAGCGGCGAAATTCGCAATGTCATCAATGCGCGAATAAAGACCCTGAGTCATTTCCCGCATAACTTTGGACAAATCGCCAATTTCGTCCCGGCGATTTGAGAGGTCGGGAATCGCATCGCGTTTATCGGAACTGCGCGTGACGAGTTCTGCGGCCCGCGCGAGCTTGCGCATAGGCAGGGTGATAAATAAAGTGAGTGCAAGGGAACTCAGAACCGTAGCGAGGATTGCCAAACCAATAATCGGGGCGAGCGCTTGACGCTCGGCATTCACAATACCTGACACGTCATCGCTCTCAACGGTTACAACCCCGAGCACATGCTGCACTCGCTGAACCGGGAGGGAAACGGTCACAATCAGATTATCGTCGTCATCATAACGCGGCCCCATGACCGGATCCCCGGTCAAAGCGAGCTGCACATCACCGCGTAAATCTCTTCTCAAATTATTCCGAGTTGCTTTTCGCCACGGTAAGTCATTGAGACGCGCCGCAATCCAATTTCGTGATTTTTCGAGCCATTTTTCATGGAGGGGTTCCGCTGGAATTTCAGAAATGATCGGGTCCAGGGATCCTACAGAAATCGTCTCGTCCAAGCTGGTCGTATCCGCAACCACTTCGCCGGCACGGTCGTGAAGCCGCACGCGCCAGCCCTGAGGCGTATTTACGCCGCGTAAAACCTGCTTCGCCCCGGCAATATCTAATTCCGCAGAGGAGCCTCTGCCAGTCGCCTGTTCCCCGATAACCGTGGTGATCGTTGCAGCAAGGGAGCGCAGATTATCAACTTTTGCGTTGATTAACCCTTCTTCAAATCGGTTCATCGCCAGAGATCCGGTCAACAAAATTAACAAACCGATTAAATTAGAAACGAAAATCACCCGCGTCAGGCGCGACCGAACTAAGGACCGCCGAGGCCCCAAACGACCGTGGCGTAAACGCCTCTCACGCAAACGCATCCGACCCGCTTTCGCGGGCCGTGTCTGTTCGTCGCCGGGCCTTGGCCCTTTAGGCTTCTTTATATTTATATCCGACACCATAAAGAGTTTCTATACCGTCAAAACTCTTATCGGTCTTGCGGAATTTTTTGCGCAGGCGTTTGATGTGGGAATCAATTGTGCGGTCATCGACATAAACCTGGTCGTCATAGGCGGCGTCCATAAGTTGATCGCGGGATTTCACATAGCCCGGACGGTTGGCCAGACTTTCCAAAATAAGGAATTCAGTGACGGTCAAACGCACCGGCTGGTCATCCCAGGAACAGGCGTGACGATTGGGGTCTAGAAGTAACTTACCCCGGCGGATAACCTTGTCATCGCCTTCTTGCGGAGTTGGCATTTCGATAGACGTCAAAGAGGCACGGCGCAAAACCGCTTTGATCCGCTCGCCGAGAAGACGTTGCGAAAATGGCTTGGTGATATAATCATCCGCCCCCATGTTGAAGCCAATAGCTTCATCGAACTCGTCGTCCTTGGACGTTAAAAAGATAACAGGCAGATTAGATGTCTGGCGCAAACGGCGAAGCAGTTCCAACCCGTCCATGCGGGGCATTTTCACGTCGAACACAGCTAAGTCGGGCGGCGAGTCCTTGAGCGCTTCTAGGGCGCTCACGCCGTCGTGGAATTTTCGGACTTCATAGCCCTCACCTTCCAGGAACATTGACACAGACGTCAGAATGTTCTCGTCATCATCCACCAGATAAATCTTGGCCATAGCGGTCTCTCGTCTCAACCCGTCCACCGTCGTCTTGACCTGACGCGGTGAGTAATCATTGTTCCTTACTAAGCTCATCGTTTGCATTGTCCAACCCTCGTTTCGTGAATGATAGCTTCGTTTAGGCGGCGACTATGGCGCGGGTATGGCAATAGACCGCCTTAGTTTCGGCATTTTTGGCCAAACCATGGCATTGCATAGCTCGTAGGAAACGCTAGTAATTCGGTAAAATTGAGGGGATGGACCGTGCTGACAGACATACTTGTTTATTTTTTCCACGCGGCAGCTGTGGTCTTTGGGCTTCTGACTTTGCTCTGGGCGATTAGTGTCGCAGTAAAGGATGCCAGTCTCGTCGATATATTTTGGGGCTTTGGCTTTTTAAGCGTTGGCGCTGTGTGCCTTTATTTAGCCAGTCCGAAAACGCCTTATCTCTGGCTCTTGGGCCTGCTTCCTATTCTGTGGGGGGCGCGCCTGACGATCTATTTGGCCATTCGAAATTTGGGCCACGGCGAAGACAAACGCTATGTCGCCATGCGCAAACGTTCAAAATTAGGCGAAGCCGCTTGGCGGTTAAGAAGTCTGTTTTCCGTTTATTGGGGACAAGGCTTATTGATCATGATTGTCAGCGCGCCTGTCTGGGTTGCCATGGCAACCCATGTCGCAGGCCGGGTCATTACCTCAGGCGAAAATACAATTTACGTTCATGCAAATGCCTATATCAATCTGCTTGCTCTTCTCGGCGCTTCTCTCTGGCTGATCGGCTTTCTGTTTGAAGCCATTGGCGACTGGCAACTTTCCCGCTTTTTGAAAAAGCACAAAAACTATGACGGCCCGCAAGAAGACAAACCTGTTTTGAATACCGGCCTATGGCGCTATACCCGCCACCCGAATTATTTCGGAAATGCTTGTATGTGGTGGGGCATCTGGCTGGTCGCCTGCGAATCCCCGTGGGGTTGGGCAACCATTTTCGCGCCGATCATAATGACTTACCTGCTGACCAATGTGTCCGGTAAGGATTTGCTCGAAAAAGACATGGGAAAGCGAAAGAATTATAAAATCTATATCCAACGCACGAGCGGTTTTTTTCCATTGCCGCCTAAAGATAAGAGCGAAGTGGAGGCATAGACCCTTCGACCATCATTTTTTTTAAACAGCGTATTTAAATACCCGGCGTCGCTCTACGCTGCTGGGGATACCCATGCTTTCCCGATATTTCGCTACCGTCCGGCGGGCGATATCAATGCCTTCGCCGCGTAGGAGCTTGACCAGTTTATCGTCTGACTTAACAGATTTTTCGGTCTCTTCGCTGATAAGAATTTTTATTTTATTTCGCACGGCTTCGGCGGAGTGGCCCTCGCCGCCATCCAATGACGGGATAGAGGCGGTGAAAAAATATTTCAGCTCAAATAATCCGCGTGTCGTATGCATAAATTTATTGGAGGTCACCCGGCTGACCGTGCTTTCGTGCATATCAATTACGTCGGCTACGTCTTTGAGCTTCAGCGGACGCATATGATCAACGCCGTAAGCAAAAAATGCATCTTGCTGTTTGACGATTTCACTCGTCACCTTCAAAATCGTCCGCGCTCGCTGATCCAAAGATTTCACCAGCCAGCTGGCATTTTGGTGACATTCAGAAATAAACTCCCGCGCAGTTTCATCTTTGCCGCCGACTTTCTGTATTTCATTATAATAGCGATTATTCACGAGCACACGCGGCAGCGTGTCCGCGTTTAATTCAACGGCCCACCCTCCATTGGGCGTTTCACGGACAAACACATCCGGCTCGACAACTTGAGCCGTTGTCCCGCTATAGACGGCGCCCGGCTTAGGCGCGCAGTCCCGAATGCGAGCGATCATCGCGCCCATACGGTCTCGCCCGACGTCGCATATTTTCATCAATTTCGACAGATCATGTTTGGCCAATAGTTCCAAATTACCGAGCAAGGCTTGCATCGGCGCGTCCAGCGCCCCCTTCTCGCGCAGCTGTAGCGCCAAGCACTCGGACAAATCCCGCGCGAATAATCCGGTTGGCTCACAGGTCTGAAGTTGGGTCAAAAGTGAAGATATACGGGCCGTTCCCACACCCATATTTTCCGCAATTTCTTCGACGCTCATCCGAAGATATCCAGCCTCGTCCAATTGCCCGATCATATAATCTGCAATCAATTTATCACGCGGCTCCAATCTAAGTAAGGCGCGCTGCGCCGTTACATGATCGGCGAGGCTGACCTCCGCCGCCGCATTTTCTGCCGCGTCATACTCTCCGCCGCCTGAAAAACTTCCTGATTTATCATTTCGTGACCAATCGACAGATCCGCCTACATCCGCTGGGGTGGAGTCCGGATTAACCGCGTGGTCCGGCGCATCAAGGTCTGAACCAGCCGCCGCTGGTGCATCTTTATCCACTGTCGCCCGCATCGCTTCTTTCAGCGTATTGGCAATCTGCTCCCCGCGCCGGTTTTCGTCTCCCGTTCCGCGCTCTAAAAGGGGATTACTCTCTAATTGCTCTTCGACAAATTCAGCCAGCTCAATATTGGAATATTGCAGTAATTGGATCGCTTGCCGCAATTGCGGCGTCATTGCGAGCTGCTGGCTCTGCCGCGCCTGTAATTTTGGAGCTAATGCCACGTCTGCCTACCCTGCTTCACTTTCACATTCCGGGCCATTTTCTATTTTCGGCCGTCTTGGAACAGTCTTTAGAAAAGAAGCCTTAATTTCGCGTGTGGCGACAGGGTTAATAATTTGTAGCGTTCAAGCAGGAGCGCTTTACGGAACCAAGCCTCAAGGGCGACGTTTGGTCTCCATAACAATTTAAAGGAGGTCAACATGTTAGGTTGGTCAATCGCATTTTTCATTCTCGCTATCATAGCGGGTCTGCTTGGGTTCACCGGCATAGCCGGCGCAATGGCGGGCGTCGCCCAAATCTTATTCGTTATTTTCCTAGTCTTATTGGTAATCTCGTTCATCATCCGAGCCTTCAAAGGACGCTCTGTCGTCTAGCAGGTTCTGGGACTGTCAAGCCGATAAGACTATGCTAAGGGAGCTCTATGAGCTCCCTTTCTTTTTTGCCAAAAGTCAAAATATGCGGTCTGACGCGCGCCGAGGATGTGCAGAGCGCAATTAGTGCGGGGGCAGGTTTTCTTGGCTTTATTGTCGAGGCGAATAGCCCGCGACGCGTCAATGTCTCTGAGGCCAAGCCTCTTTTCTTGCCGACTAAGGGACTCGCCAAGCGCGTTGCCGTTACCGTAAATGCGGATAACGACCTTCTAGACCGCATTGCCGACGACCTAGCGCCTGACTTTGTTCAGTTTCACGGCGACGAAACGGTCGACCGCCTTGCCCAGATTTCAAAACAGTATGGTTTCGGGCTTATCAAAGCCGTGCCCATCGTTACGGACGAAGATATGAAGACAGCAGGCGAATACGCCGGGATTGTCGATTTTGTTTTATTTGATGCCAAACCGCCAAAAGGCTCGCAAGTCAGAGGCGGTCATGGCGTAACGATTGATTGGGATATTATTGCTCGCGCGCCCACACCGAAAAGCTTTGCGCTTGCTGGAGGACTCAACCCCGACACGGTCAAAGAGGCTATATCTAGGACAAAAGCACCCATTCTGGACGTTAGCTCTGGCGTCGAAAGCGCACCAGGCGTAAAGGATGTGTCCAAAATTCAAGCGTTTATGAAAGCGGTCAACTCCCATGGGTAAACCTGAGAACATCCCCTTCCCCGATGAAAATGGTCGTTTTGGCGACTTTGGCGGGCGTTATGTCTCCGAGACTCTGATGCCGCCCATTCTGGAACTTCAAAAAGCCTATGAAGACGCGAAAGCCGATCCGGAGTTTCAAAAAGAGCTAGATTATTTCATGGCCCATTATGTGGGCCGGCCTTCGCCGCTCTATTTTGCCGAACGCCTGACCGAAGAAGCCGGCAAAGAAAGTAAGGGTGCGGCGAAAATCTATTTTAAACGCGACGAGCTTAACCATACTGGCGCGCATAAGATCAATAATTGCATGGGGCAGCTCTTGCTCGCCAAACGCATGGGCAAGAAGCGCATTATCGCTGAAACCGGCGCAGGCCAGCACGGCGTTGCCACGGCAACTGTCGCCGCTCGCCTCGGCATGGAATGTATCGTCTATATGGGCGCGGTCGATATCGTGCGGCAGAAACCGAATGTCTTTCGGATGCGCTTGCTCGGCGCCGAAGTCCGCGCCGTGCATTCCGGCACGGCTACCCTGAAGGACGCTATGAATGAAGCGCTTCGGGATTGGGTCACAAATGTCGGCGACACATTCTACTGTATCGGCACGGTTGCCGGGCCGCATCCTTACCCTGCCATGGTCCGGGATTTTCAAGCCATTATCGGGCGCGAAGCGAAAGAGCAAATTCTGGACGCCGAAGGCCGCTTGCCCGACGCAGTCGTTGCCTGCATTGGCGGCGGCTCCAATGCCATGGGTCTATTCCATGAATTCGTACCGCACAAAGACGTGCGCCTGATTGGTGTCGAAGCGGCCGGGAAAGGCGTGAAGTCGGGTTTGCATGCGGCCTCGCTGACGGGCGGCACGCCGGGCGTGCTCCACGGCAACCGAACTTATTTACTGCAGGACGAAAACGGACAAATCGCGGATGCGCATTCAATTTCTGCGGGATTAGACTATCCCGGCATCGGCCCGGAACACGCCTATTTACATGATATCGGCCGCGCGGAATATATCAGCGCCACCGACGATGAAGCGCTGCACTGGTTCCAGGAATGCGCGCGCCTGGAAGGGATCCTCCCCGCGCTCGAGCCCAGCCACGCCATTCCGCGCACAGTCGAACTTGCCAGAGAGCTCGGCCCCGAAGGCCTGATCATCATGAATATGTGCGGCCGCGGCGATAAAGACGTCTTCACCATCGCTGACGCGCTGGGCGAACATATCAGCGAAGGGACGGAAGGATAGTTTTGCGATTACTGCCCCTCGCTGTGTCCAACTGAAGGCCTCTGTATTTTAGTCGAAAATCTCGATTGAAATCAAATTGATTTAAACAGTTTAAACTCGAACAGATTTACTCTGAAAAAGCTGTTATTTCTCCCGAAAATAGTAACGCTTCTTTACCTTTCTTCTGTGAGGGTCATTGACGTTAGCCCTCAAATTTCATTTAAAAGAAGTGAGGGAAGACAATAATCACCTCAAGGTGACGGTCTTTAGTTAGGCGTCAGGGATCTGGCGCAGCATAAGGGGAATATCCCATGAAAGTTTCAAGGAAAATTGTTTCACTCGGATTGGGTCTTGCGACGCTTATAACATTGCCAACGATGACGGCGCAGGCACAAGATTTAGTAGCGGAAGCGCCTGCCCCCAGCACAAACCTAACAGATAATCCTGCTCTTCAGGGATTGAAGGCTCCGGTTTTCGAAACCCAACCCCGCGAACTTCTTTTTAAGGGTTTAACCAATATTAAGCGCCAAACCGAGACAGCCCGCACAGATGGCTGCTCGCGGATCCAAAAAGGCCTCACGCTCAGCGGCGGATTTCTTCTGATCGCTTGCGAAAAACTAAAGGCCGAACTGCCGATTGGTCTCCATGATATCGCTGCCAGAAAATATATGGCCGAGATGGAGACTCTCGGATGGAGAAAAGACCCAACCCACCGCAAAAAGGGTGAGACAAAATATTTGAAAACTGACGCGACGGGGTGCAACCGCACAATGTCTGTCGGTATCTGGACAGACAGAGCGCTAAATGAACCGCGCCTGCCTAGCCTAACCCGTAAAGATTATCGCCAAATTGTTTTCATCATGGGCTTTGACGGAAAGACCTGTGAACATCATTACGAAGGCGTGAAACAGGCGGCTCGCTAATTTAGCCCCTTAGGAAAGGGTGTATTAGGCCCTTCCCTTCGACACGGAAATTTTCTGAAAGGCTCCTCCTTGAGGGGCCTTTTTCTTTGGCTCGACATCGCCTCATTCTATAATTTAAAAAACAATCTTAGACTGTAAGAAATTTTTAAGACTCTCCCCGCAATACTACCTTATGTTGTTTACCTTCAGAACGAAGGAAACAAGAAAATTGGGAGGGCTTTATGAGGCCATTTAAATATATAACTTTAGTAGGCGCAGCTTCGATTATGCTATCGGTTCCCGCCTCCGCTGCCGATCAGGATGTCAATTTTCGGGGCGTCGTAAATGATAGCTGCTCGCTCGTCGTTTTGAATGACGGGCTTCTCGGCGTCTCGTCAGACCAGACTGTATTATCGTCAAAAGAGGCAGGCGGTCTTCGCGGCCGAGTGTCAGTTGTTACTAATGGCCCGGGCAACACAATTGAAATCATCAGCCCCAGCGGCTTTGCCGTCGGGCCACCCTCGGCAGATTTAAATACTGTTTTTGAGGCTGAATATTCAGCCTCCGGCGGCACGATTTTATCGAACCTATTAGGAGTAGTGGTATCGCTACTGGGGATTGGCACCACGACAATAGATATTGACGCAACGGCAACGAAGACCTCCGGCGCTTTTGAAAGCGGAGCTTACGAACTTATCACGGTGGTCCGATGCGTTGTTCCGTAAAACATATTCTTTCAGGATCGGCGCTTAGCTTTGTCATGGGCACTGCTATTTTGGCTGCAGCGCAAAGCGTCGCTCCGATGACACAGGAAGTACGCGGATTTAATTCACAATTTGTAGCTCAAGTCGAAATTAGTAATCCTTATGACAGCCCTCAAAAGGCCAATGTAAGGGTCTATTCGTCTGATTGGCATCTCATTGAACCGATCTACTTATCCAACTCAAATCGTATTCTCGCCCCTAATCAAAAAGTTGTCGTGACGGCGCTTATCCCGTTCCGGCGCAACAGCCACCGCGTAGTTTACATTTGCAACACCATTACACCACGTCTCGGCGGAGTCGGACAAAGCTATAGGGGGGAAGTATGCGGAAAAGTCTCAGCACAGCGTTTAAGCTAATTCTATTAAGTGGGATGGCCTGCGCAGGAAACGCGGTGGCGCAAGTCATTCCGGACAATGCCAACAACCCGATAATCCTGCCAAGCACCTCTAGTTCTTACAATCAAAACGGGTTCAACCTGCCGACCATTCCAAACGTAACGGGCCAAGATATCGTGCGGGGGTCAGGCGGAATTTCTTGTCAGTCCTCTGTCGGCTCGGGCGGGCCAAATTTCGATCTCGGCGTAATTGGTTCAAACGATATGTTCGACCGCGATTCTATGTCTGTTTACGGGCGCATTACCGTGCCGCTCGGCAAACGTCCTAGACGCGTGGATTGCACCCGGCTTTATGATTTGGAAATCAGCCGTCTGCAGATGGAGCTGCAGCTCATGCGGGCCGGCGCCTCCTCTAATATGCTGGATGCCAATGCCGCGCGGCAGGTTATTTCTCAGGCGCCGGCGCATGCCGCGCCCCGCCAGGCTGCTCAACCCTTTCATTTAGCGGTTAATTCCTCTCAGTCTCAAAATTCACAAGTTCAAAGAATGCGGATCTCTACGCCTCCCCAATCCCAACCCCGGCGAGAGGTCCGCGCCTCCTCGGCGCCTCAAAACCCCTATTACGGGGGAGCACAAGCCGGCCAAACCAAACCGCAAGCTCCGTCAGCGCATCCGATAGTGGGGTGTTGTGGGCCACAAAACATTCCTACCCATTATCAACCTACAAATGGTCCAGCCTATCAACCCTATCATAATGACGCGCAACAGAGGCCGCAATATGTCTATCCTGGGAACCCTGTCCAAAGGCGACCTGTAACGACTTTGCAAAACACGCAAAATCTTCTGCGAAGATAGGCTCTTCGCGGAAACTAAGGTCTGGTCAGTCGGGCTAAAAACTTTTAGGTCAGCTCCCATGACCTTACGTATTGACCAGACTTTTTCCGATCTGAAAGCGCAGAACAAGGCGGCTTTTGTCGCTTATATTATGGGCGGCGATCCGGACCGCGACACCTCACAAAAAATGCTCAACGCCCTGCCTGAACATGGCGTGGATATTATCGAGCTTGGCATACCCTTTACCGACCCCATGGCTGACGGCCCCGTAATCGAAGACGCCGGAATTCGCGCGCGGAAATCTGGTACGACCCTTACAACTATTTTGGAAATGGCAAGAGAGTTTCGAACGCAGAACACGACCACGCCGATCATTGTTATGGGTTATTGTAACCCCATCCACCATATGGGGTATGAGGCCTTTTCCAAAGCCGCTAAGGACGCCGGAGTTGACGGTGCCATTATTGTCGATTTACCGCCCGAAGAAGACTCAGAGCTCCGCGCCGCCTTTGACGCACATGAGCTTGCCCTCATCCGCCTCGCCACGCCAACCACCAATGCCAAGCGCCTGCCGAAGGTGGTCGAGGGCACAAAAGGTTTTGTCTACTACGTCTCCATGACGGGCGTGACCGGCGCAAATAATGTGGCTAATAAAGAAAAAAGCACGTCGATTAAAGAACAGGTCGCCCGCGTTAAAGACGCCGCAAATCTGCCCGTCGTTGTCGGTTTCGGCGTAAAAACGCCCGAGCGCGCCCGCGTCGTCGCCAAAGATGCCGATGGCGTTGTGGTCGGTACGGCCATTGTCAAAACTATGTTCGAAGATGGCGCTGACGCGGCACTGAAATTAGTCAAATCACTCGCAGACGCGACGCATGGAGACTCCTAAATGGCCTGGGAAAGAAGACGTCATCCAGAATTGGAAGCCGATTTGGACATTCTATTGTCCGATATGTGCACGGAATGGAATATGTGCGCGGGTGTCACCGCAAAGGATTTGCTAAAGGACGGCAAGCCGTTGACGTCGAAACGGTTCACCGAAGCCTTGATTATCGCCGAGGGGCTAAAACCAGAAAACGAAACCAACATGGTCCGCCGCATCAAGCGAAAATTTGTTCAGCGCTATGGCCACGTCGTGACTAAAAAAGAATATTCCATTTAAATTATTGCCTGCCTCAGGGATCATCTAAAAAAGCCTTTTAGATTAGGCTCCGGCCTCTTTCCCCATAGCGGGTTTGATGAGCCACCTGTAGATTCCTAATAGGTTTATCCCGGTCAAAAAGATATTTTGTATCGTGAGCGGGGGTTCGCCGGCCAGTATCCCGAATGTGATCCAGGCGATCGAAGACCCCGTAAATATAACGAAACCATAGCCGGAGACTTTTGCGGAAATATTCAAGGCAACCATAGTTGCCGCGACGATTCCCGTGATTGTGGCGAACCACTGAATAATATCTTCCATAAGTATAATAGCCATTCTGATTAAGGATAGAGCTACGCATAAGAGTACGAAGTTGTTTCCGTAAATTGGCTCCGCCCATTAGGAATTTCTCCCATCTGTCTTTTTGATGACTAAAGCGCTTCCGTTAAGGTTCAGAGAATGCGGCGCGAGCGTCGAGTCAGAAGACTTCGGAGCAGCTCACCTGGGATATTTCACGCCCCAATTGCCCAAAGCTTGGATAACGTTTTGCAAGTCTTTTCCTTTCTGCGTGAGACTATATTCCACTTTCGGCGGAACCACGGGATAGACTTTTCGGTGAACGATTTCTTCCGCCTCTAACTCGCGCAATTGCTTTGTCAGGCTTCGCTGCGTCACGCCGCCAACACGGCGAGAAAGCTCGTTAAATCTCAGGGTCTCGCCCAACAGGTGATAGATGATCAAGCCTTTCCATTTCCCGGCAATTTGTTCCAATGCCGCTTCGATGGGGCACCCGGCGCTGCAGTCATAGTTCTCAAACCGTGGCTGAGCGCCGGTATTTTTTACAGTATCCATTATGTACCTATATGCATAAATATTGCGTACTTGTACAAATGTATGCGTAGGCCTATTTAATTTGTCAACAGACAGGAAAGGCTTCGCAGACATGTCCAAAACAATCCTAATTACAGGATCAACAGATGGTATTGGCCTGGCAACGGCGGAAATGTTGTTGGAGAAAAACCATACCGTTCTTCTCCACGGAAGAAACGCCGAAAAACTGAGAACAGTTAAAGAGAATTTCGCGACCAAATTCGGCGACCATCAGGTCAAAACTTATTTGGCGGATCTCACCCTGTCGACCGATGTCGCAAAACTTGTTGAAGAAATCCGCGCTGACCACAACAGTCTTGATGTGCTCATCAATAACGCAGGGGTGTTTAAAACCTTTTCCAAGTCCACGGCCTACGGGCTGGACACGCGTTTTGTTGTAAACACCATTGCCCCCTATTTCTTGACGAAGCAGCTCCTGCCGCTGATCCCCGCGAAGGGCCGGGTCGTAAACCTATCATCCGCTGCCCAAGCCCCCGTCGAAATTGAAGCTTTGCTCGGCAAACAACAGCTCGCCGACAATGCCGCCTATGCCCAGAGCAAGCTTGCATTAACGATCTGGTCACAAGAACTAGCCCGGGACATAGGGCCGGACGGCCCCTCAGTTTTATCCGTAAACCCCGCCTCCATGCTTGGAAGCAAAATGGTGAAACAAGCCTACGGCGTTGACGGAGCGGATCTACGTATTGGCGCGGATATCCTCACCCGAGCCGCCCTATCAGAAGAGTTCAATCAGGCCGCCGGCAAATATTTTGATAATGATCGCAAGGCATTTGCGTCGCCGCATCCGGACGCTTCGAACCCTAAAAAAGTGCCCCAAGTAATGGCCGGCTTATCCGAGGCGCTAAAAATTTATGCCTCTGCGAATTAGCTTCGCCGCCAGAATTCTCGCTTCAACCCAGCGCTCATCTTATCAAGCGCAACCAGCTCTAGGAGACTTACTATGAAAGCCATGACACTCAAAACTTACGGAGAAACCGCGGAATTTGAGGAGACCGAAATACCTCGCCCCGATGCCGACGCCGGACACGTAATTGTTCGCGTAAGCGCAACCAGCGTCAACACGGTCGACACTATGATCCGAAATATGGGACAGGACGAATTGCCTTTTGCCCCTGACTTGCCCGCCATACTGGGAACGGACTTTGCCGGGACGGTCGAGTCAGTCGGAGACGGCGTGACCGAATATAAGGTAGGCGACGAAGTCTACGGCTGCGCCGGAGGGCTGGGAGACCTGCAAGGCGCATTAGCGGAATTTATGCCCGCCGATGTCCGGCTCATTTCCCACAAACCAAAATCACTCTCTATGCGAGAAGCCGCCGCGCTTCCTTTGGTAGCGATCACAGCATTTGAGGGTTTAAAGCGTGCGGGGATAGGCGGCGCTCAGAAAGTCCTAGTGCATGGCGGGACAGGCGGCGTCGGTCATGTCGCCGTGCAGCTAGCCAAACATTTTGGCGCCGAGGTTTATACGACGATCGGCAATGACGACGAGACGTCGATAGTCGAAAATTTCGGAGCGCGCGCCATTAATTATAAAGCCGAATCTGTCGAAGATTACGTTTCCAAACATACCGATGGCAAAGGGTTTGATATCGTGTTTGATTCCGTGGGCGGCGAAAACCTCGCCAAGTCGTTCGAAGCGGCGGCCCTGAATGGCCAGATCGCGACGACAGTTTCCATGTTGGAAATGGATTTAACACCGGTTCATTTTAAGGGATTGTCCCTACATGTCGTCTTTATGCTCATCCCGATGATACATGACTTTCGACGATCTGATCACGGCGCGATTCTTTCCGAACTTCGCGACATCGCTGACGCCGGCGCTCTTAGGCCTTTGCTCGATGAAACCGAGTTCGGCCTCAAAGATGTTGGGAAAGCTTATAGCCGTTTATCCAGCGGAAAAGCGACAGGCAAAGTCGTTATCAGCCTCTAAACAAAAACAGGCCGAACGGGTGGCATGTCTCTGAAGTAATGGCGTCCGTTCGGCACTTGAACAAACACACACGCGGCCAGCCCCCCCCTCGCCCCAGCCGGCGCCGCATTACTCTTTCACCTGCTTGAATCTGCTACGGAAAATTTTCCTAAGGATAAGGAACGTTCTTTGACTTGATGAATTCTCTTTACATCACAACGTTTCAAAAGTGCCAGAAACGTATTTAATTAAAAAGGAGAAATACCCATGAGCAAACGAGACATTAAAGTCCTGAATTCAGTTACCAAAACACTCATTGATAGCTGCAAAGGATACGAAACTTGTTGCGAAGTCTCAGACGACGATTACAGCTTACAGCAGGAATTCAAAAGACGTGAGCAAGAACGGAGAGATCTGGTCGCTGAAATCCAAATGCATGTCCGGTCTATCGGCGGAGAACCAGAAGATGACGGAAGCATGTCCGGCGCAGTTCATCGCGGATTTACCCGTTTTTCATCCATGTTCAGAGATGATGAGCAAGCGGCGATTTCCGCCTTGGACGACGGCGAAGAACATCTTGCCGAAAAGATCGAGGACAAGTTAGAGGACGATGAACTCCTTCCGCAAACTCGCTCGCTTCTTCAAAAAGCACACACATCTGCTAAGTCTGGTGAGACTTTTGCGGAAATGCTCGACTAAAGAAAATTCAAACTTTGGTTTAGGGCTAAACCTCTATGCCAACGAATTTACGGGTAGGCTTTGGCCTACCCGTTTTTTTATGTCTGCAAATAATCGAACGTTTCTCAGCCCCGAGTAAATCTTAACTTCCGGAGCCCGCCGCAATACTCTGAAGGCTTTCAACTTCGTAATCGCCTTTAGCTAGATCCTTAATCGCTTCGACGCTGGCGCGCGCGGCGGCGGCTGTCGTGAAATATGGGATTTTCTGGGTCAGAGCTGTCCGCCGAAGAGAGAAGCTGTCTTTAAGAGATTGCTTCCCGCTCGTCGTGTTAAACACCAGCTGCACATTGCCGTTTTTCATCTCGTCCACGATATGCGGACGGCCTTCATGTACCTTTTTAACGTAGTCCACTTCTACGCCCTGCTCACGGAGATATTTCGTCGTGCCGCCTGTCGCCATGATTTTGAAACCAAGCCCAATGAGCTCGCGGGCAAGCTCCGCCATTTTCGGCTTATGTTCTTCGCGGACCGAGATAAAGACGGTTCCGGATTTCGGCAAGACAACGCCGCCGCCGAGCTGACTTTTGGCGAAGGCCATTCCGAAAGTTTCAGATAGTCCCATCACTTCGCCGGTCGAGCGCATCTCAGGGCCAAGCACCGTGTCCACACCCGGGAAGCGGGCAAAGGGGAAAACCGCTTCTTTGACCGCAATGTATTTTTGCGGGCGAACCGAGAAATCAAATTCGGAAAGTTTATGACCCGCCATGACTTTCGCCGCGATAGACGCAATCGGCAGGTTAATGGCCTTGGCCACAAAAGGCACGGTACGCGAGGCGCGCGGGTTTACTTCGATGAGGTAAACCGTACCGTCTTTGACCGCGAACTGCGTATTCATAAACCCGACAACGCCAAGCTCTAGCGCGAGCGCTTTTGCCTGACGGCCTAATTCCGCTACAACATCGCCGGATAGCGTATAAGGCGGAAGAGAACAGGCCGAGTCGCCGGAATGAACCCCGGCTTCTTCAATATGCTCCATAATACCGGCGACATAGACATCTTCGCCGTCGCAAATAACATCCACATCCACTTCGACCGCGTCCCGCAAATACTGGTCAATCAACAGAGGCGATTTGCCGGACACTTTCACGGCCTCATTGATATACCGGTTTAGCTCTGCGTCATTATCGACGATCTCCATGCCGCGTCCGCCCAGTACGTTAGAAGGGCGGAGAACGAGAGGATAGCCGACAATATCTGCTGCAGATTGAGCTTCCTTGGCATTGCGGGCAATCATATTATTCGGCTGTTTCAAACCGAGCGTGTCGACAAGATCTTTGAAGCGTTCCCTGTCTTCTGCGCGGTCCAAGGCATCGCGTTTTGTTCCCAAAAGCGGGATGCCATTTTCCTCAAGAGCTTCTGCCAATTTCAACGGGGTCTGCCCGCCAAATTGGACGATCACGCCAAGGAGCTCGCCGCTCTCTTGTTCGGTCATAATTAATTCGAGAACATCTTCTTCGGTGAGAGGTTCGAAATAAAGGCGATCAGATGTATCGTAATCGGTTGAAACCGTTTCGGGGTTGCAATTGACCATAATGGATTCGACATCAATATCCGCCATCGCATAGGCAGCGTGGCAGCAGCAATAATCGAATTCGATGCCCTGACCAATTCTGTTGGGGCCGCCGCCAAGGATGATAACTTTCTTACGGTCAGACACGCGCGCTTCATCTTCGACGATGCCGCCAAAGCTCGGATTTTCATAAGTCGAATACATGTAAGGCGTCTTGGCTTCGAACTCAGCCGCGCAAGTATCGACCCGTTTATAAACGGGCCGGACTCCGGCTTTCCGCCGCGCTTTACGCACCGCTTGTTCGGATTTCCCGGTCAGCTCCGCCAAACGCGCATCAGAAAATCCCTCAGACTTTATGGCCCGCCACGTTTCCGCGTCTTTCGGCAATCCGGTTTGTCTGATCCACTCTTCGGCTTTTACGAGCTCTTCGATCTGGCGAAGGAACCAGGGATCAATCTTGGTATATTGGAACACCTTGTCGACCGTAAATCCGTGGCGGAAAGCCTGCGCCACAACAAGGAGGCGGTCTGGCGCAAGAATTGAAAGCCGGGCTTTAATAGCGCTTTTGAGCTCTTCCGCATCCATCTCGCCTGTCGGGTCGATCTCGACCTCATTCAATCCCGTCAGATCTGTTTCCAAAGACCTGAGCGCTTTTTGGAAACTTTCAGAGAAAGTTCGGCCAATTGCCATGGCTTCGCCAACCGACTTCATCGCCGTCGTTAAAATAGGTTCAGAACCAGGGAATTTTTCGAACGCAAATCGAGGTATTTTAGTCACGACATAATCAATTGTCGGCTCAAACGCCGCCGGGGTCGCGCCCGTAATATCATTATCAAGTTCATCCAGCGTATACCCAACGGCTAGTTTGGCCGCGATTCTAGCAATCGGGAAGCCCGTCGCTTTGGACGCCAAAGCCGAGGAGCGAGACACGCGCGGATTCATTTCAATCACGACCATACGCCCGTCTTCGGGATTAACGCCGAACTGAACGTTCGATCCGCCGGTCTCGACACCGATTTCGCGAAGCACAGCAATCGAGGCGTCGCGCATGCGCTGATATTCTTTGTCCGTCAGGGTGAGCGCCGGAGCCACAGTGATGGAATCGCCCGTATGGACGCCCATGGGATCAATATTTTCGATAGCGCAGATAATGATGCAGTTATCCGCTTTGTCGCGGACCACTTCCATTTCATATTCTTTCCACCCTAAAAGACTTTCATCGACCAGAACCTGGTGAGTCGGAGACGCCATCAGGCCGGAACGGATAATCTCTTCATATTCCTCAATGTTATAAGCCACGCCGCCGCCGGTTCCGCCCATCGTAAAAGCAGGGCGGATAATGGCCGGAAGCCCTGTAAAGTCGAGTGCCTCCATCGCTTTCGCTATGCCGGCCTGAATGTCCCCGTCTGGCGCAGTCACGATTGTCGCGCGAGGGTTTTCAAGACCGATCTTCGTCATTGCCTCCGCAAAGCGTTCGCGGTTTTCAGCCTTATCGATAACGTCGGCTTTCGCGCCAATCATTTCCACGCCGTATTTTTTTAAAGCGCCGCTTGCTTCGAGGGCGAGCGCCGTATTCAGCGCGGTCTGTCCGCCCATAGTGGGCAGGAGCGCGTCCGGCTTCTCAATCGCGATAATCTTTTCGACAACTTCGGGGGTGATGGGCTCGACATAAGTGGCATCGGCCATGCCCGGGTCCGTCATAATGGTGGCCGGATTGGAATTGACCAAAATAACCCGGTAACCCTCTTCTTTCAGAGCTTTACAGGCTTGCACCCCGGAGTAATCAAACTCACAGGCCTGGCCAATAATAATGGGGCCCGCCCCAATAATGAGAATGGAAGAAATATCAGTACGTTTAGGCATGAACGAAGACCCGCTTTCGGCGTTGAACGTCTAGAATCCGGCGTAAGAATCCAAATTGCCCCCCTTTAGAGAAATGAACCCGTCGATACAAGTATTACCAAAGCCAAAATATGTGATAGAATGTGAATGAACTGAGGACGAACACATGGTTTTTAACAATCAATTTGGGGGGCGGCGGACGTCTCGGCGCGGCGGCGGGTTTCGTTGGCAGATAATGGTTTTGTTCGCGATTGGCGCAGCCATATATTATTTCATGAACCAAGAAGAAGTGCCGTTTACAGGCCGACAGCAACTTCGGACGATGGAACCGGAGCAGGAAATGCAACTCGGCCTTCAATCTTATGAGCAGATTCTCGCAGATAATCGCCAAAATTTGGTGATGTCAGGCGAGATATATGACGCGACGCAGGAAATCGGCAGGCGAATAGCGGAAGCGGCCGCCAACGAAGATCCCGGATTTGATTGGGCGTTTAATGTCATCCAGAGCGATCAAGCCAATGCCTTCGCCCTGCCCGGCGGATATACCGCCGTTTACACCGGACTCATTCCAATTGCGGAGAATGAAAACGGCTTGGCGGTGGTTATGGGGCACGAAGTCGGCCACGCCCTCGCCCATCACGGCGCGGAACGTATGGCACAACAAAATATGCAGCGAATTGTCGGCTCCGGCGTGGCGGTAAGTGCCGGCGGAATGGATTATCAGGCGCAGCAAGCCGTCATGGGCGTATTTGGCGGCATCAGCCAATATGGCTACGCTTTGCCCTTTTCCCGCAAACATGAATCCGAGGCTGACTATATCGGATTAATCCTGATGAGCCGCGCCTGTTATGATCCCAGGGAGGCCCCTCGCCTCTGGGAACGTATGGGCGCACAGGGCGGAGCCACGCCGCCCGAGTTTCAGAGCACCCACCCCAGCCCGGAAACCCGGGTAAACGATTTTGAAACCTGGATGCCTGAAGCCGTAGATATCTACAATCAAAACTGCCCCAATAAAATTTCACTCTAGAGCTTATTTATGACAGACACCGTCCTCGTTACCGGCGTATCCGGTTTTATTGGCTCGCATGTCGCCGCCAAGCTTTTGGAAAAAGGCTTTGCCGTTCGGGGCACTGTTCGGAACAAAAATAAAGGCCAGAAAGTCGTCGATGCGCTAGAAGCCAATGGATCCGATACGTCTCGGCTGGAATTGGTCGAAGCCGATCTAGAAAAAAACGCCGGGTGGGAGGACGCGGTACAAGGCTGCCGGTTTATCCAACACATCGCCTCTCCTTTTCCTCTCGAATCCCCGCCCGACCGCGAAGCCCTGGTTCCTGCTGCCAGAGCCGGAGCGCAACGTGTCCTGGAACATGGGTTCTCCTCAGGTGCAGAGCGTATCGTCATGACCTCCTCGCTCGTTTCCATGATGGGCCAGCCTGGACGCGGAAAGAAAATGGTTATCACTGAAGATGATTGGTCGGATCCTGACTGGAAACCGCTAACCGCCTACCCTGTTTCTAAAACCCGCGCCGAGCTATCGGCTTGGTCCTATGCTAAAGCCCAAGGGGTGGAGGATAAACTCACCACCGTCTGTCCGGGATTGGTTCTGGGGCCGGACACTTATAACAATAGCGGCGCCTCGTTGGGTTTACTTAAGGCCATGTTCAACGGAGATTTTCCGATGACCCCAAAGGTCGCCTACCCAATTATTGACATTCGCGATTGCGCCTCCATTCACGTCGCCGCGATGACGGCAAAGGGCGCAGGCCATCGCCGGCTCATGGCCGCCGGAAAAACCTACTGGCTAAACGAGATTTCAAAAATTTTGAGAGAGGCCTATCCTGACGCTAAGAAGCTACCAAAATCAGACATGCCAAATTTTGTCGTGAGACTCGTTGGACTTTTTGATGATCGGGTCAAAGGCATTGTCCCTGACCTAGGCATTTTTCATGAAGCCGGCGCGGCCTACGTGACTTCGCTGACCGGCGTTGTCCCCAGACCGTCGAAAGAAGCTATTCTCGCAGCGGCGGAGAGCCTCATTCAGAATGGTGATGTGTCGCTTAGCTAGTTTTACGCGGCTACAAAGCTTCGGCGAATCTTTCAAACAGATAAAAGCTATCCTGCGGCCCAGGGCTGGCTTCGGGATGGTGCTGCACGGAAAAGACGGGTTTACCGCGCAGGCGAATACCGCAATTTGACCCATCAAACAGGCTGACATGGGTTTCCTCAACCGTGTCCGGCAGGCTATCGCGATCAACCGCAAAACCGTGGTTCATGGAGACGATTTCGACTTTGGAAGTCGTATAGTCTTTGACCGGGTGATTGGCGCCGTGATGGCCTTGCGGCATTTTCAGGGTTTTACCGCCCAGCGCCGCAGCCAAGAGCTGATGGCCCAAACAAATTCCCAATATCGGCATATCGGCTTCCACCAAATCCTTGATGACCGGAATAGCATATTCGCCGGTCGCGGCCGGATCGCCCGGACCGTTGGAGAGCACAACTCCGTCTGGTTTCATCGCCAGAATGTCCGCCGCAGACATTGTCCCCGGAACAACAGAAACAGAAAGCCCGGAAGAGACGAGGTTTCGCAAGATGTTTCTCTTTACGCCGTAATCAATCAGGACGATCTTCTTCGTGCCGTCTTTATCTTCATGTCCGTCTGGCCAGACCCAGCGGGCCTCCCGCCAATCAAACGTCTCTTCGTCAATCATGTCTTTGGCGAGATCCGCTCCAACCAATCCGCCCCATTGCTTGGCTTTCTCGATCAAATTTTTCTCGTTGAAGTCACCGCTTTCAGAATGCGCGATAATGCCTTTTGGCATCCCCTCAACCCGGATGAAATTCGTTATGGCGCGGGTATCCACGCCGCATATTCCGATAATGCCGCGAGCGTCCAGCCAGCTTCCTAACTCACCCTCTGACCGCCAATTAGACGCCGGAGTGACGCTGGCTTTGAATATAGCCCCTCGGGCGGCGCGGCGGGAAGCGGGGGTCGTCGCCTCTTCGTCTTCGTCCGTCGTGCCCGTATTGCCGACATGCGGGAAGGTGAAACAGACGATTTGCGCGGCATAGGACGGATCGGTCAGTATTTCCTGATAGCCGGTCATGGCGGTGTTAAAACAAACCTCTCCGACGGCTTCGCCTTGAGCGCCGATTCCTTGCCCGTAGAAAACATCTCCGGTTTCAAACACCAAAACGGCTGTGGCTTTCGGTTTTAAAATATCAGCCATATAGCGAATCCTATTCGGTCCCAGTGTTTCGTCTACTTGGCCTGCCTGACGAGCGGCCAAACTTCAAAGGCTTTTAAGGATCGACTTCTTCTTTTCAAGCCACAATGTTCAGCTACCTTCTGGATAACCCAAATTATCCACAGTGGTCGGGCGGGTTGGCATTTGCGCGTAAAGCAGTATAAGGCCCTGCGGCAAAAATGGAACTGACCGCCAGACTTGAACTAGAATTTTACTTCGAATTGATATGTGAAAGCCTATATGCCCGTTGCAGCCACTCCCCTTCGTGATAAAATCAGCGAAGAAACAAAAATAGCCATGCGCGCCAAAGATACGGTGCGCCTCTCAACCCTCAGATTGATCAGCGCCGCTATAAAAGACCGCGATATCGCGGCGCGTGCGGAAGATAGATGCGAGGGAATATCCGACTCAGAAATTCTGTCGATTCTATCAAAAATGGTGAAGCAGCGCGAAGAAAGCGCGAAAACCTACGAAGATAATGGACGTCCCGAACTCGCAGAGCGAGAAAAGACAGAGATTTCCATCATCCGGGATTTCATGCCCAAACCCCTCTCAGAGGACGAAATGAAAGACGTTGTGGCCCAACTTGTTGAAGACAGCGGCGCAACCTGTTTGAAAGACATGGGCAAGATCATGGGGCAACTTAAATCTCAATATGCAGGCCGTATCGATATGGGCAAAGCGGGAGCGGTCGTGAAAAGCCATTTGTGTCGGTAACTACGCGTATTGATTTCAAAAGCCGACTTGTTCCGAAACTAAACTCTCCCTAAATATGCCTTTCACACTTCACAGGTTCTCCCGTTATGTCATTTCTTGACTCTCTAATAGTCTTCTTCATTTCGCCGGCCATATCGATCCTGTTGATCATCCTGTTCGCTTACATGATCTTTAGTTGGTTGATTGCCTTTAACGTTGTAAATCTGCGCAATCCCGTCATGGGAACGATTTACGGCATCATTAGCTCAATCGTTGAACCTATATTGATGCCGCTTCGCCGGGTCATCCCCCCTCTTGGCGGGTTCGACATGGCTTTTCTTGTTTTGGCTCTAGGCCTTTACTGGATACAAGGTTGGGTACTTCCGACTCTGATGACGATTGTCTAAGCTGTATTTGTCGCACCGCACAGCCGACTAAAATCGTTATAAGGCAAACATGATTGCCGAAATCGGACATTTTTGCCTCATTCTGGCTCTCGTAGTCGCCGTCTTACAAGCGGCTCTTCCCTTATATGGCGCTCATAAAGAGAATGCCGCTTTGATGTGCTTTGCCGATCAGGCCGCGCGGGTTCAATTTGCGCTCTTGGCCGCGAGTTTCGCCTGCCTGACCTATACGTTTTTGGTCTCAGACTTTTCCGTCAAACTGGCGGCAAGCCACTCCCATACGACGAAGCCCTTCCTTTATAAAATCAGCGGCGTCTGGGGCAATCACGAGGGCTCCATCCTCCTCTGGACTCTCATGCTAGGCTTGTATGGATTTCTTTTCTCGATATTTACTAAATCCTTGCCAGCGGCTTTACGAGCGCGAACCTTGGCCATTCAGGCGATGTTAGCTGTCGGGTTTATCGGCTTTATCTTGTTCACCTCCAATCCATTTGAACGCCTCTTTCCAACACCTATGGACGGCCTTGGCCTGAACCCGATATTGCAGGACCCCGGCCTCGCTATACATCCACCGCTTCTTTACATGGGCTATGTCGGCTATTCTCTGGCCTTTTCCATGGCGGTTGCCGCCCTCATCTCTGGTCAAATTGACAAAGCCTGGGCCAAAGCTCTCAAGCCTTGGTCTCTACTGTCCTGGAGCTTTCTCACCCTCGGCATCGCGATGGGCTCACTCTGGGCCTATTACGAACTCGGCTGGGGCGGCTGGTGGATGTGGGACCCGGTTGAAAATGTTTCTTTCATGCCATGGCTGATTGGCACCGCTCTTCTGCATTCGATTATGGTGATGGAGCGGCGGCAGAGCTTGGCGCATTGGACGGTTTTGCTGGCCATTACGGCATTCTCTCTTAGCCTCATCGGGACATTTATTGTCCGCTCGGGCGTTTTGGTTAGCGTTCACGCCTTTGCCGTCGATCCGGAACGCGGCGTCTTCATTCTCGCTTTGCTCCTTTTGGCGACAGGCGGCGCGCTGTCTCTCTATGCACTGCGCGCCAAAACGCTTGTCCAGCGGGCCGAGTTTGACCAAGTCTCTCGCGAAGGCGGTCTGGTCCTGAACAACCTCCTTCTTGCGACGGCCACGGCGACCGTTTTCCTTGGCACGTTTTACCCACTTATCATGGACGCTGTAACCGGAGATAAAATCAGCGTCGGCAAGCCCTATTTTGATTTAACCTTCGCTCCCATCATGGCGGTTCTGATTATCTTCATGGGCGCAGCGCCTCTGTTGAAATGGCAAAAAGATTCGCTGTCTTCTTTGAAAAAATTCCTCATGTTGAGCGGTCTCGGTGCGCTGGCAATCATGGCCCTTACCTACTTCTTTGGGCGATCCGTTCTGGGCGGGCTTGGCTTAGCTTTATCTGCCTACCTCGCTTTTGGCGCGATCAAAGCCTTCCGCAAAAGAGGCTCTCTCTCCGCCTTGCCAAGGCAGGCCCAATATCACCTTGTTAGTTTCACCCTCGCCCATCTCGGTGTCGCCGTTTTGACCGCCGGAGCGGTCATTATGAGCGTCTGGGCCGATGATACAATCGGCCGGGTTAAACCGGGCGAATCTCTCGAGGTCGCGGGATACACTTTCACTCTGACCGATGTGGCCGGAGGGGAAACCCGTAATTACTCTTTCCGGCGGGGTCTGGTCAGCGTCTCGAAAGACGGCCGGGAGATAAAAACTCTGCAAACCGAGCAGCGCTTTTATCCCGTGCGGGAAATGATCACCACGGAAGCAGGCTTTCGGTTTAGCCCAACAGCCACCCTATTTGCCGGTCTCGGCGAAGGCACGCCAGAGGACGGATATATCCTACGGGCCAATTATCACCCTGCGGTTATCTGGATTTGGATCGGAGCGCTTCTGATGTCTATCGCAGGGTTTCTGTCTTTAATTGGTATGCGCTCGCCCGCAAAACGCCCTGTAAGGGAGTCTGAATTGGTGACACACTCATGATGCGCGGCCTTCTTCCTATAATCATTTTTGTCGGCCTTGGGATCGCTCTGGCGACAAGCCTGACAAAAGACCCGCGGCGTCTCGAAGCGGCGCTGATTGATCAACCTTTTCCGGACTTTTCTCTAAGTTCACTTGATGATCCGAACGCAATTTTGACGGAAGAAACCGTAAACGGGCAAATCAGCGTGGTGAATGTGTTCGGGTCTTGGTGCGTCACCTGCAATGTCGAACACCCCATTTTAATGGACGTTGCGAAAAACGAAAACATCCGCTTGGTCGGATTGAACTGGCGCGACGGCCGCGAAAAAGCCAGAGACTGGCTCGACAAGCGCGGCGATCCTTATGATCTGATTGTTTTCGACCCTGATAGCGAACTAGCCATTCCCCTAGGCGTCAGCGGCGCGCCGGAAACTTTCGTGACCGACAAAACCGGACGAATCCGTTATAAACATTCCGGGGCAATTAGTTTCGAAGATTGGGATAAAACTTTTCTGCCGCTGCTTAAAAAGTTGGAGGCCGAATAATGCGGGTTTTCATTCTCCTTTTTTTCGTTTGGGTAATACCGGCTTTTGCTCAAGTGTCTGCACCCGCCGCGAGTGCTGATCCCGTTTTAGAAGATCGCGCCCGCGAAATTGCTCAGTCTTTGCGATGCGTCGTGTGTCAGAACCAGTCTATTGATGAGAGCGACGCGCCCCTTGCTCAAGACATGAGGAAACTTGTCCGCAGCCGTCTCGAAGCCGGGGACAGCAATGAAGACGTCATTAATTTCATGCGGGATAAATACGGAGATTATGTTCTCCTCAAACCGCCTGTACAGACCAATACCTACATCTTGTGGGCCGTGCCGTTTCTGTTGCTGCTCGGCGGCTTAGTCTGGTTTCTTCGCGTCGGAAGGCGGCCATCATGATTTGGCTTATCCTTCTTATTCTGGCCCTAGGAACGGCCCTCGCTTTGATTGGTCCGCTCACCAACTCCAATAAAAAACCTCTATTGATACTCTTCTTGATGGGGAGCGTTATAGCTTCATCGCTTGGCCTCTATGCGTTATTAGGAACGCCGTCCCCTCCTCCGCAGCCGCCACAAGCTACCACGCAAATGCCGGATATTAACGCTATGGTCGAAGGTCTTGCTGAGCGCTTAAAAGCCGACCCTGATAATCCGCAAGGTTGGACCCGACTGATACGCTCGCGCATTGTTCTGGGGGACATGGACGCGCTCATTCGGGACCACAAGACCATGAGGGCTCATTATGCAGACCGGCCGGATATCATTGCTGAGATAAATCGCCAAAGCGGGTTTGACGAATTTACGGCGTCTCTAAAGAAATAGCGCGCGTAGATTTAGAGCCTTTTACGCATAAGGTTATGAGAGCTTTGTAATAGTACGATTGAAAAAATCGGAACCTTGAATTCTGTAGCTCGTATATCTCACTACGCCGCTTCACTAACAGCCTTCCCCGCTGGAAGTCTGGCGTAACAGCGTCTGGACGCTGGGAAGAGGGAGAAAGCTAGGCTTTTTCTCTCTTCTTCGTGCCCCTAAGCTAGGGAACGATAAGAGTTCTACCTCTTGGGCATTTTCCAAATACCCCTAAGCCCTCCTACGGCTACAATCATCCTAAAAGACGTGGTGGGTGGTCGCGTGTGGGGCGCTAATGGACCATCCAACCAATCATAAAGACTGAAAGAGCTGTAGAAGGATCGCTCCTATAATCTACGCTCGACTCTCCCACATTATCCCAAGTTAAAACTCATGAGAATTGCACTGCATTTACCTTCCGGCTCATCTGTCTGTAAATAGGTTCACCCTATTACTTCGGTTTATCCAAAAGGCTATCGAGGCGTTGGGATAAGTCCTTTTTGCTTGTCTCACCTGATGGCGTTTCCGGCAAGCTGTGTGGGGGCGCTCCCGAGACATCGTCAAAGTCACGTTTCACCACAGCTTCGGTTTCCAATGGAAGCGGTTCCGCCAATCCTGGTCTCCGCCGAGGGGCGCCAGCTTCATGGCGCGGATGAATGAGCGCTCCGGTTTCGCCGAAGCTGAATGTCAGGCGGCGCCAATCCGCATCGGAATAATCGAAACTGTCGCCTTGCGGGTCCAAGTCAGACCAATCTGCTTCGAGAGGCGCCGTGGCCGCGCGTTCATACCAAAGGCGCGCGTCGGACATATTCCCGAGGCGCTCTTCGATCTGCCCGGCAAGTTGGCAAAGTCTCGCCGTGGGCGCCTCGGCTTCAGAATCAAGGTTTAGATAAGGCGCCAGCACAGAGAGCGCCGCAACGCCGTCATTGGCTTTCAATTTCTCTTCAGCGTCCAACATATGCGATTCACGGTGGGAGGGGTTAGCCTTAATCAACGCGTCAATTCGCTTGCGGCGCGATTTCGGCGTCTCGGTTTCGATCAAATCTAAAAGGGCAACCGCCAATGCCGGATGAGGTCGTTTCGCCCAAGCTTTTTCGATCAAAGAGATCGCCTTCTTTTTCTCACCGCTCAAGTTAAGTAGGTTTGCGGCGAGCGCCACTCCCGGCGCAAATTCAGGGGTTTCACTAGCGGCGCGGCTGGCGAGATTTGTAGCGAGTTGAGTTTGCTCGGTCTCGCTTATGCGGTCGGCCTCAGCGCTAAGCAGAACAGCGCGGCGGCGGCGCGCCGCTTCTTTATCAATGTGCTTGCGACGCTCACCCATTTCCAAGGTCTTAGCCGCTTCATTCCATTGATAGTCGGCCATCTGCGCCTGAAACAATACATCGAAAGCCCAACGAGCATTTTTGTTGTCAGCATAAGCGATTTGGGCTTGCTCTATGGCGCCGGACAAATCGCCCGTCGCGAGGAGATTTCGCGCGAGTCCATGCTGGCCTGTTGCGCGCGTTTTATCTGACTCGAGCATGGCCGTATATTGCGCCACAGCCTCTGACTGATCCCCGCAGGCTTCCGCTGCTTGGGCGCTCACGATGCGGCCCAAATCTTTTGACCCGATTAAGTTACGAGCTTTTTCCGCCTTCTTCCGAGCCTTATCACAATCTCCATCTGCACCTGCGAGAAGCGCATCTTCCATAGCGTCCAAAGCCTGATTACGGCGGCGCAGGCCGACCCCGGAGCGAATACGGGAAGGCAGACGCCACAGCCACGTCAACAGGGTCCAAGTCAAAAGGGTAAGGACAATTATCGCCGTCGAAAAGACAATCGCGGCCTGCCATGTCAAAGTAATCGGGCTAAACTGGAACAGACCGGCCTCTGCACTAGAGGTAAGTGTCAAGGCGGCGTTATCGCCGACATAGAGTAAAAACCCGGCCAAAAGCGCGATAAATAGTAGAATGGCAATTACATATTTTGTCATAAAGTCGGTGTCCGTTTATATTACTGTAAACGTTCTGCGGCGTCGCGCCAGTCCTGGCCCGCTGAGCGAATATCAGAGGGCAATCGGTCAAAAGTCTTGATGGCCGTATAAATATCACCTTTTTCGTAAGCGGTCTCAACTTTTTCAATCAGGCTTTTTGGGCTGTCCGGGCTATCGACGCTCACATGTTTGTTAAGCGTTCTGCTTAAAAATCCTTGTGAGTCAGCTCGAGTATTTGCGGCGTTTAGAAGGGCCTCTTTCGGAAAATCCGGTTCAACGGCCGCGGCGGGTTCTGCGCTTTTTTGCACCAATTGTGGTCGATCGGCTTGGGTTCTCAATTCAGTTTCCAGTGATGTCACCTGGGCGTTCAGCCCGTCCAGACGAGCCTCTAAGCTATCGGTAACAGAAGCGAGTTCTAAAATGCTGTTTTCTATCGCCTCTGTGCTCGGCCAGCTAAACCCATCTTCCTGCGCGGCCTGTATCGCGCTCAGCGTTTCAGGATCAATTTCTGGAAAATTGGGCGCGGGCGCGTTTTCCAAGGCTTGAAGACGGTCATCTACAGCGTCCAACGCCCCCCCAAACTTCGCGTCGGGCTTTACCTCAGCAATCCGGTTCTCGAACTCTGCGACTGTCTGGCGGATATCCGCAATCGCATTTTGTGTTTCGGCCTCAAGACGCGTGAAATCTGTTTGCAGGCCAGCGCGTAACTCATCCACATTGGCGGGCCGGAAGAGGTAATGCGTCCCATAGGCGCCGCCCACGGCTCCGGCGACAGCGGCGATCAACGATAAACCCAGAACCGGAACCAGCCCTAATCCCCGTCTTTCCTTCACAGGGGCGTCTTCAAACGCGGCGTCCGCGTTTTCGATGTCGCCATCTCGTTCTTCCATAGCCTCTAATTCCGGTTTCTCAGACTCTGTCATCTGCTCGTCTTTCTTTACTTAGCCTGAAAAATGGGATCGTAGCGCCTCAATCATAGCGGCCTGATCCGGCGTGTCTGCGATTAAACGGTTAGCTAAACCTAACGGTTCCAAAACCGTATCCGTAGCCGCGCTGATAGAAAGAGTGGTCAGATGCGCGACCGGCTCTCCTTTTACCAAATTTACAAAAGCCGACGCCCCGCGCGGTGAATAAAGGGCGACATACTCGACTTCTGTTATATCGACGTCCAGACGCGGCGCCGAGGAGGTTTCGTAATATATGACCCGCTCGATTTGATAGCCCGCTTCTGAGAGCTGCTCGGCAATGCCGCCTTGAACATGTTTGCCAGAGCAATGCCGAAGAATCTGAGACCGAGGCACAGTCGCCAAAACTAGCCTGACAACATCCTGGGCGTCGCCATCCGCTGATTTAACATGAACAAAGCCAACAGAGCTGGCTAGCTCGGCCGTCGCCGCCCCGACACAGATGACCGGATTAGCCCGCTGATCACAGGCGTCCGCATAAGTTTGAACGCCGTTCCTGGATGTAAATATCAATAAAGTGTTTCTGTCAGCTTCAGGCGGGGCGGGCTTTATCGGCTTCGCCGTTAAAAGCGGAGAAACGACGGTCTCTAGGCCTAAACCGGCGTAATCGGTCGCGGTCTCCCGTCCCCGGGGCAAGCTCTGTGAGACCCATATTTTGGCTGGTTTATTCATCCCAATCTATGTGCTTACCCGCGGCCTTACGCACAGTTTGCCCTAAACCGTAGCCAAAGTCGTAGGCTTCCATAGAATTGGACACGGCGGCGGTATCCTCATTGCCAAACCGGGCAGATCCGTCTTTGGCGACGACTTCACCTTTGAAATTCATGAGTTTGCCGTCCCAGGCTGCGAGCGCCGCAATGGGCGTGCGGCAAGAGCCATCCAATGCGCGCAAGAAAGCCCGCTCGGCCGTGATGCAAAGTTCGGAGGCTTTGCAATTCAGTGGTTTGATCAAATCTTTGGCAGCTTTGTTCGATTTACGGATTTCTATACCGATAGCGCCTTGCGCCGGGGCAGGAAGCATACGCTCTGTTGAAATGGCTTCTGTAATTGCATCTTCCTGCTCTAATCGTTTTAGGCCTGCACACGCCAGGAAAGTTGCATCACAAACTTCATCGGCAAGCTTTTGCAACCGCGTCCCGACATTGCCGCGCAAGAGGCAATATTGAATATCCGGACGAATGGCCGAAAGCTGCGCGCGGCGACGGATAGAAGCTGAGCCCACCAAGGCCCCCTCGGGCAAGTCGTCCAGCTTAGCATATTTCTTGGAAATAAATGCATCACGTGGGTCTTCCCGCGGGAGTATGGCGGAAATTTCCAAACTCTCTTGCCCGACCGTTGGCACGTCTTTCATCGAATGGACAGCAATGTCGATATCTCCGGATACCAGCGCTTCTTCCAGTTCTTTTGTAAACAGGCCTTTGCCGCCAAAATCGCGCAGATGGCCTTTTAAGCGGTCGCCGGAGGTTTTGAGAATTCGCACAGGGAAGTCCTGCGCCGGGCGGCCCGACGTTTCCGCCAATAAGCGCTGCACCAAATGCGCTTGATAGAGCGCTAGCGGAGATCCCCGCGTTCCAATTGTTAGTCCATGTTGCATCGAGGCACGACTAACCTTATCCAGCTTGTGTGACCACTAATTTTTCAGATGAAACTCTTCAGAGCGGCCAAGACCTCCTTGTTTTAGGCATCGAATCCAGCTGCGACGAAACGGCGGCGTCGGTGCTGCGCTATCGCGGCGAGGATGATGTTGAAATTCTCAGCTCCATTATCGCTAGTCAAGACGAAGCTCACGCCCCCTTTGGCGGCGTCGTGCCCGAAATCGCCGCCAGAGCGCACATGCAAAAAATCGACGGGATAGTAGAGCAAGCTATGGACATGTCGGGAGTAAGTTACGACTCACTCTCCGGCGTCGCGGCTACATCAGGGCCCGGCCTCATCGGCGGCGTGATTTCCGGACTGCTCGCCGCAAAAGGATTAGCCCTTGCGCTCGATAAACCCCTCTTGGCGGTGAACCATTTGGAAGGACACGCGCTCTCTCCCCGATTGGCGCAGCCCTGCCCCTTTCCCTACCTTCTCCTGCTCGTCTCGGGCGGCCATACGCAGCTTCTTTCGGTGAACGGCCTTGGTGATTATACCCGCCTCGGTAGCACCGTGGACGACGCCGCAGGAGAGGCTTTTGACAAATCCGCCAAGGTTATGGGGCTCGGCTTTCCGGGCGGGCCCAATGTTGAGAAATGGGCCGCAAAAGGCGATCCGAAATCCGTCAAATTACCGCGCCCGTTTAAGGGGCGAGACCATGCCGATTTTTCCTTTGCGGGCCTCAAAACCGCTGTCGCCCGCGCTTGGGAAGCGAGCGATAAATCTGATGCCGCCAAAGCCAATGTTTCCGCCAGTTTCCAACTTGCGGTTTCTGACGTCTTGGCAGAGCGGACAGGCAAGGCCATAGCAATTTTCAAAGACACACATGGTGAGGACGCAAAACGCTTTGTCGTCGCCGGAGGCGTCGCCGCGAACAAAGCCCTTCGGGAACGATTAACCCAGCTGGCGACTTCTAATAGTATGAGCTTTTTCGCCCCGCCTTTGAAGTTTTGTACAGATAACGCCGCCATGATCGCATTGGCGGGCGCGGCCAAACTCGCGGCGGGTCACAGTGATGACCTTGGCGTAAAAGCACGCCCTCGCTGGCCTCTAGACAACGTGGCCGCGAAAGCAAATCCCGCCAGCGGGTACGGCAAGAAAGGCCCAAAATCATGACAGATTATCAGAATTTTGGCGTTATCGGAGCTGGCGCTTGGGGGACGGCACTCGCGCAAAGCCTCGCCACTGGCGGCCGCGACGTCACGCTTTGGGCTTTCGAGAAAGAATGCGTCGACTCAATCAATAACGAAAATATCAATAAACTGTATTTGCCGGATGCTCGGCTCTCCCCAAAGATCAAAGCAACTCAAGACCTAAAATCTCTGGCCGATTGTGATGCTTTACTCTCGGTTGTACCGGCCCAACACACAAGGCGCACCTTATCCGAGCTAAAGGGAATTGACGCCCTCTCTGGCAAGCCCGTTATTCTCTGCTCTAAAGGCATTGAGATCAGCACGCGTGAATTCATGTCCGATGTATTGAAAGAAACCCTGCCAGATGTGGTTCCGGCCGTCCTTTCGGGCCCCAGCTTCGCGATTGATGTCGCCAAAGGCTTGCCTACGGCCGTGACCCTCGCTTGCGAAAATGAAGAGATCGGCGAAGCGCTCGTTGAAGCCGTCGCCGCGCCGACTTTCCGCCCTTACCTTTCGACCGACGTGCTCGGCGCGGAAATTGGGGGCGCCGTTAAAAACGTTCTCGCCATTGCCTGCGGTATGGTTTTGGGCATGGAGCTCGGCCGATCCGCCCACGCCGCCATTATCGCGCGGGGCTTTGCGGAAATGCGTCGCTTAGGCGTCGCCCTGGGGTGTGAACCTGAAACGCTTACGGGCCTTTGCGGACTCGGCGATTTGGTCCTGACCTGTTCGTCAGAACAATCCCGGAATATGTCCTGCGGACTAGCCTTGGGCCGCGGTGAATTACTCGATGACATTCTGGGTGCCCGCAACAGCGTGACCGAAGGCGTCGCCTCGGCCCCTGCCCTGAAAGAAATGGCGGCCAAGCTGAATGTCGATATGCCAATAAGCGCAGCAGTTGCCGATATCCTTTCTGGGGACTTGGATATTCAAAACGCCCTCATCACTCTTTTATCCCGCGTTCACAAAACGGAAGTCTTATGACCTATTACCTCGTTTACACTGCAGATCGACCGAATAGCGTCCCGCTTCGGCAGGCCAATCGCGACGCCCATATTAAGTGGCTTCGTTCTGACCCACAGGTGAGCTTGCATGTTGCCGGCCCATGGCTGGATGAGGACGGCGAAATGCGGGGTAGCCTGTTGATTGTCGAAGCGGAAACTAAGGAAACCGTGGAAGATTGGCTCGCCAAAGACCCCTACCGCAAAGCCGGATTAACCGCGAGCGTGACGCTTCAGCCTTACAACTGGGCTATCGGCGCGCCGTCTTAAAACCAGTACTTAATCTTCGCTAAAGCTAAAGAGCGACATCCCTCTCGCGCGCTCGTCAAAATTAAGCGTTTTGTTGAGGGGCGCATGGGCGCGTTGGCGACAATGCGGACGCTCACATAGATAGCAATTTATTCCGATCGGCGTCGGCTTCGGCGTCTCTAAATTATACTTTTGCGCGTAAACTAGTCTCGGCGCGTAAGCGATATCGCAGCCCAAACCAATCGCTAATTTCTGCGCGGGTTCATCAAAACTGCCGTCGGAACGGCTCACCATTTTTGCGACAGAGAAATATGTCGTCTCATCCGGAAGCTGTATCATTTGGGTCAGCGTTTTACCGGGCGTTTGAAAACATTCATGTATATTCCAAAGCGGGCAGGCCCCGCCAAACTGACTGAAATGAAAGCGCCCGGCGGAGAACCGTTTGGAAACATTTCCGGCCACATCTATCCGTACAAAGAAAAAAGGGATGCCGCGAGCGTCCGATTTTTGCAGAGTTGTCAATCGGTGTGCGGTCTGCTCGAAACTCGTTCCGAAACGATGAGACAGCAAATCCACATCATATCGCGTATTCTCGGCCTCTTTCAAAAACCGCGCATAGGGCATGATGGTCGCGGCCGCGAAATAATTCGCTAAGGATGTCCGCATCAGACCTTCGGCCTCTCTCCCTCCTAAAGAGGCGGTTTTCACAATCTCGTCGATGAGTTCTCTTTGCTCCAACATACCGATTTGAAAGGCGAGTTGGAAACGTCGTCCGGACTGCCGCAAAAGTTCGGACAAATTTATGCGTTTGGAATGCCTGTCAAAATACCGGAGCATTTTCGGCATAATGTCCACCGGAACAATACGAACGGACAGGTCGTGATTTTCCTTTAGCCGCTCTGTCAGAGCCGCATGGGGTTCGCGTTTGGTCAAGCCTAATTCCTGCGACAAGGCCTCCGCCGCCGCGTCCAGTTTTGGAAAATAATTACGCTGTTCATGAATGAACCGCCGAACAGCTTCCACCGCTTCGCCGGATTGTTCCAACAGCTCTACTTTGTCGCGATCCATACTTAAATTCACGGCACGACGTGTCGAATCCCGGTGCTTTCCGTAAAGTTTTAGAAAAGCTTTCGCCGCAGAGGGGCTCACATTGACCAAGTCCTCGGCCTCGTTTTTCGAAATGCCTTCCCCCTTAAAGAGCGGGTCCCGCATGACCTCGTAAATTTCTGCCACCAGATGCGCGTCCCCCGCCCCGGTGAATCCTGCTATATCGAAATCGTATATCTCGGCCATCTTCAGCAAGACTTTCGCCGAGAGCGCCCGCTGATTGCGTTCCATCAGGTTCAGGTAAGACGTTGAAATTCCAAGGTCTTCGGCCATGCGCGTTTGAGTTAGGCCCAAGGTTTGGCGGAAGCGGCGAAGCCGTGGTCCGACCATTAATTTCTCGTCTTTTTTGACTGTCATTACGTCACTCAATTTTTACAACATTTACAGATAAAACATCTGTGTATTTACAATCATTACAAAAATACCTGTAATTTACAAAGACTTATAGACTCCTCTCCTCTTTTGTAAATATCGTATGCCCAACAACTCAGACAAAGGAGACCGTCATCATGAACGCCCCTGCTAAAAATACCGACCAACCCATTCCCCGTCACAGGGTATTGGCAAAAGTCTCCGCCGAGGCGGCCGATACCTATTCAGAGATTCTGACGCCAGACGCTTTATTATTCCTTGCGGATTTAGAGCGCCGATTTGGCCCGCAACGCAAAATCCTTTTGCAGAACCGTCAGCTTCAACAAGAACGCTATGACGACGGCGAAATGCCAACGCAGCCGCTCGAAACAAAGCATATGCGAAACTCCCCTTGGGAAGTCGCCCCTTGTCCCCCTGCCCTACAGGATCGCCGTGTTGAGATTACAGGTCCTGTAGACCGTAAAATGATGATCAACGCTCTAAACTCCGGCGCGAAGATGTTCATGGCGGATTTTGAAGATGCGAGCTCACCAACCTTTGACAATATGATGTCAGGCCAGATGAACATGCGGGACTACGCCCGTGGGAACCTGGCTCTTAAGACCGAGAAAAAATCGTACACACTCGGCGAAGACACGGCGACAATGCTCGTCCGTCCGCGCGGTTGGCACCTCGAAGAGAAGCATATCACAGTTGATGGCAAGCCGATGAGCGCCAGTCTGTGTGATTTTGGTCTGCACTTTTTCCACAATGGCAAATTGTTGGCTGAGCATGAAAAAGGTCCGTTCTACTACTTACCAAAAATGGAGAGCTACCAAGAGGCTCGCCTCTGGAATGATGTTTTCAACTTCTCGCAAGCGGTTCTGGACATTCCGAACGGCACCATCAAAGCGACGGTTCTGATCGAAACGCTTCCGGCGGCCTTTCAAATGGAAGAGATTCTCTACGTTCTGCGCAACCATATCACGGGTCTGAATTGTGGTCGTTGGGACTATATCTTTTCTTACATCAAGACCCTGCGAAACCATTCGCAATTCGTTCTGCCTGACCGGGCACAAGTTGGCATGGACGGGGCCTTTTTGTCCGCCTATGCGACCCGCCTCGTCGAAGTTTGTCATAAACGCCGCGCTCACGCGATGGGCGGCATGGCCGCGCAAATTCCGGTTAAGAATAATCCGGAGGCAAATGAAGCCGCGTTCGAGAAAGTTCGTAAAGATAAAAAGCACGAAGCAAGCATTGGCCATGACGGCACTTGGGTCGCGCATCCGGATCTCGTTCCTGTTGCGATGGAAATCTTTGACGAGATTATGCCCGGCAAGCATCAAATTCACAAGAAGCGTCAGTCTCCCCGCGTCACTGATGAGGCCATGATTGCGCCGCATACGGGCAAAATCACCGAAGCAGGCGTTCGTACAAATATCGAAGTCGGCATCCGCTATATCGCGGCGTGGCTTTGCGGCCGAGGCGCTGTGCCCATTCATAATTTGATGGAAGATGCGGCGACAGCTGAAATCTCTCGCGCTCAGATTTGGCAATGGCTCCGCCACGGCGCCAGCGTCGAGATGGAAGGCGGCTTTCGCGAAACCCTGAGCAAGCGCCTCTATGACCGCCTGTTCGCCGAAGAAGTTTCGGGTCTGCAAAGTGAACTCGGCGAAACCGACTTTGACAACGGCCGCTTCCCAGAGGCCGCGGAGCTATTCAACGCGACGGCGTCCGGCGACGATTTACCTGAATTCCTAACAATCCCAGCTTACGAAATATTGGAGAAATAAATATGACTTACTCACAAACCCTAGAAAGCCTTCAGGCGCGCTACCCGAATGGAGCGCCGGGCGGTGTTTCCCTCACCGACTTAGCGCAGTTGAAAACGCAAAATACATTCGAGACCCATCTCGACATTGCTAAAGCCATGGCAAAAGTCATGCGCGCCGACATGGCCGCATATGACAATGACAGCTCAGCCTTCACCCAGTCTCTCGGTTGTTGGTCCGGTTTTCACGCTCAGCAAATGTTGCGCGCCATCAAACGCCAGAAAGGTACACTCGATAAAGCCTATGTGTATCTGTCCGGTTGGATGGTCGCGGGAATGCGGAATAGATTTGGCCATTTGCCCGATCAGTCCATGCACGAGAAAACAGCCGTGGTTGACCTTATTCAGGAAATCTACACCAGCCTGCGCCAAGCCGACGAAGTTGATCTGAACGATCTGTTCGCCGAGCTTAAGACAACCAATGATCGCGGGGCTGTTCTGGCAAAAATTGACGGGTTCGAAACCTATGTTCGCCCGATCATTGCCGATATTGATGCGGGCTTCGGGAATGTCCACGCGACGTATCTCTTGGCCAAAGAAATGATCAAGGCCGGCGCTTGCTGTATCCAGATCGAAAACCAAGTGTCTGACGCCAAACAGTGCGGTCACCAGGACGGTAAAGTCACTGTTCCGCGCGAAGACTTTGTAGAAAAACTTCGCGCCGTTCGTATGGCGTTCGAAGAACTCGGTGTTGAAGACGGCATCATTGTTGCGCGGACCGACTCGCTCGGCGCCGGCCTGACACAAAAAATCCCTGTCAGCCGCGAAGCCGGAGATGAGGCTGCCGAATACACAAAGTGGCTTGAGACAGAACCTGTCTCTGATCTGCATCAGTTGAAAGACGGAGAAATGGCCATTCAGCTCGACGGTAAACTCGTCAAGCCTGTGCGCCTTCCAAACGGGCTTTACAAATTCCGTGAAAATACCGGTGAGGACCGCGTGGTCGAAGATTGCATTTCAAGCCTGAATGATGGCGGCGCAGATCTTCTCTGGATTGAAACGGCGACACCAAATGTGGGCCAGATCGCGAGTATGGTTCGCCGTATTCGCGAGAAGGCGCCCCACGCCAAGCTCACCTATAATAACAGCCCGTCCTTTAACTGGACGCTGAACTTGCGCAAACAGGTCCGCGAAGATTGGATCGCAGAAGGCAAGATAGAAGCGGAGGCTTATCCGGATAACAATCAGCTGATGTCTGAGACCTATGACCAGGACCCGCTGGGATTGGAGGCTGACCGCCGCCTTCAAAACTTCCAAACGGATATTGCCCGCGAAGCCGGTGTTTTCCACAACCTGATCACCCTGCCGACCTTCCACGGCACGGCCAAGGTTATGAACGATTTGTCCGAAGGATATTTTGGGGAACAGAAGATGTTAGCCTACGTCAAAGAGATCCAGCGCGAGGAAATTCGCCGCAATGTCTCTGCCGTGAAACATCAACATGAAGTTGGCTCTAACCTCGGCGATGACTTCAAAGAAATGACGGGCGGTGAGCGTGCATTAAAAGCGGGCGGAGCGCATAATACGATGAACCAATTCGAGAGCGCTGCGTAGTCACTCAGGAGAGTCTGCGAAACTTCCTCCCCTCGCGGGCTCTCTACTTTTTCAGTTCAAAAATTAGAGAAGGTTTAGGCCTTCTTCTCCCAACTTCCCCGAGCATTTTGCTGATAATAAGCAAGCTCTGCGCCGGCTGCTTTTAGCTGCTTCCAACGACCTCGCTCTCGCGTCACATCCGTTTCAGATCGACCATTTATCATGACCATGGCCCGCTCCACGCCGTCCATATCGGACACGTCTGCGCCTCCGATTAGAAAAACAGCATCAAAGCCCTCCGCCTTATCTGCGGCGGAGCTTAAAAGGATGGGTTGCCAATCGGCCATTGGCTCGTCATCTCGGCCATGCGGTAGGAAACTGTCGTCGCGGAACGTCCAGAGGAGGTCGTCCATCTCGGACAACATCTCTTTCGGAAGCTTCACAAGCGCGCGCCAGCCTTTGGCCAGCGTCTTTTCAAGCAGTTCAGGCAGCACATTTTCAATTGTGCTGCCTTCAAGGTGGTAAAACCAATGCGTTGGAACGGGGCTCATTAGCCTTCGTGATTATCCGCAACCCAACGGTTTAAAAGACGCGCGCCGAACCCAGTCCCGAATGTCGTTTCGCGGGGATCGTTGCGCGTGTTTTTCATGCCCACGCCGGCAATATCGATATGCGCCCAAGGCGTGTCTTTACCGACAAAACGTTTCAAGAATTGAGCCGCCGTAATAGATCCTGCCGTCGGGCCGCCGATATTTTTCATATCTGCAAAAGGACTATCCAAAAGCTTGTCATATTCTTTGGCCAAAGGCAGGCGCCATGTTTTCTCGTTTGACGTTTCAGAGGCAGACATAATTTGCCCGGCCAAATCGTCATCATTCGAGAACAATCCGGCATGTTCGTGACCGAGAGAGGTAATGATCGCTCCGGTCAGGGTCGCCAAATCAATCATGGCAGCAGGTTTAATTTTCGTCACAGCGTAATGAAGAACGTCGCACAATACCAAGCGGCCTTCTGCATCCGTGTTTTGCACGTCAATAGTCTGGCCAGACATAGACGTCACAATATCGCCGGGGTTCTGGGCTTTGCCGTCAGGCATGTTTTCAACAAGACCGACCATGCCGACAACATTGGCTTTCGCTTTGCGTTTGGCCAACCCAATCATCGCGCCGACGACCGCAGCTGACCCGCCCATATCGCCTTTCATGTCCCACATGTTATTGCCGGGTTTTAGCGAAATGCCGCCGGAATCAAACGTCACGCCTTTACCGATAAGAGCTGCCGGCTGAGCGTCTTTTTCACCGCCCTCCCAACGCATGATTACGAATTGTGACTCTCGCTCTGACCCGACGCCGACGCCGAGAAATGCATTCATCCCAAGCGCTTTCATTTTTTTCTCGCCAAGAATTTCAACCTTCAAACCAATTTCTTCAAGCGCCTTGAGCTTTTCTGCATAAGCTACAGGAAAGAGGACGTTGGAAGGCGTATTGACAAGGTCGCGGGCATAGAGCTGTCCATCACAAACAGGGCCGTGATAATTTTCATAAGACTGCTTTGCACCGTCTGCATCATCAGACGCAATCTTCAGGGTTTCTATCTGTTTTGTTTTCGTCAAAGTCGCTTCGGTTTTATGAGCGTCAAATCTATAGGCCGCAAGCCGCGCACCGACCGCCGCATTGGCGGCGTCTTCCGGTGTACAGTCGGACGGCATATGTACAGTCAATAGCGTTTCGCCATAAGGCAAGAGACGTTTCACAGCCTTAGCTACAAGCCGTTCATAATCCGGCTTGTCGTCTTTTCCGGTTCCAATAACAATTAATCGAACGGCCTCATCCCCCATCATGACGAAGCTTTCGAACAGCTTTCCTGATTCGGCTTTGAAACGGGCTGCCTTAGCCGCAGCATCGAAATTGGCAGAAGCGCTGTCACGATAAGCCCTAGCTGATGAATCCAGAACTAAATTATGTTTTGCAAATATTATAGACGCGCCATATTCGGCGGGTTTATTGTCGATAAAGCTGACTTTCACGGGAACTCCTTCTGACGACACACGCCAAAAATGTATTACGGATTTTATAGTTGTTGAGTGCTAGTAACTTACGCGTCATCAGATTAGAAGGGCAAAGCGGCGCAAATGACATATTCATACGAAATTTAACGAGCCAAAATTGAACCGACAAGATCAAGCATGACACTGCTGCAACGCTATTTTTGGACGCAAGCGCTCTGGCCGCTTTTGCTTTCTCTTGCCGCGTTGGCGGGACTGGCTTTGCTCACTCAAAGCCTGCAAACTCTTGATTTAGTTGTTGAGAACCGTCAATCTGCCCTGACGTTTCTTAAAATTACCGTTCTAGCTCTCCCCCAACTCATTTCTATTATCATGCCGCTCTCGGTTTTTATGGCGGCGCTTTACGCTCTTAATAGATTGAATTCTGACTCGGAATTAATTGTCGCCAAGGCCTCCGGATTCTCGCCTTGGCAGATAGCCTCTCCGGTCATACGGCTCGGAGCCTACGCGCTAATCGCGCACTTGATTATCAATTTGGTGGTCCAGCCCCTCTCCTTTCGTCAAATGCGCGCAGAAATATTGAAAGTCAGAACGGATATAGCGTCCCAAATGGTACAAGCGGGGGATTTCGTGACCCCGTCTCCGGGACTGACAGTCTATGCCCGCGAGATCGGAGCAGACAGCACTCTTAAGGACGTCATGATTTATGACGCGCGAAACCCTAATAACATCACAACTCACATGGCCAAAACCGGAGAGGTCCAACGCAATCCGACACAAGTCACCCTCTCCTTACGAGACGGAAGCGTGCAGCAAAAACTCGAAGACGGATCGCTGGACGTCATAGAGTTTGAAAATTATGTCGTTGATCTATCGGACGTCATGGCCATGGATAATGTGTTGCGTCTGAAAACGTCTGACCGCTTTCTACATGAACTACTTCGTCCGGATCCCCGAGAGTTTGCCGATCGAAAATTCAAACGCGAATTGGCCGCCGAAGGTCATGCCAGATTATCCGCCCCGCTTTACAACATCGCTCTGGTTTTACTGGCTTTGTGCTTCATGGTTCGGGGTGAACATTTACGATTAGGTTATGGTCGGCGTATTGCGGTCTGCGCGTCTCTCGGGTTTGTCATTCGCCTAACAGGTTTTGGTGTTGCGTCTGCGGCGGAGTCGGATCGGTGGCTAAATATTGTCCAATATTGTCTGCCATTAATCGTCATCGCCTATTGCACATTTTACTTGATGAAGCGCAAGCGCGTCCGTTCTTTCGGCCGGGCTAAACGCGCACGCGAATATGCTGTTCAGGCCGCCCAGCCCCCTGACGTTACTCCAGACATTTCTGTCGGAGTGACAAGATGAATACCCTTCTCACGCGCGCCACTTTGAACCGCTATATTGCAATGCGGGTTCTACGCTCCCTCGCTATCACATTCATGGTCGTGACAGGCATTATCATGCTCGTAGACTTCGTGGAGGGCAGCCGGAACATCGGCAGTGACACAGATATTTCTTCTTTTCAGCTCGCCTACCTGACCCTGTTGAAAATCCCGTATTTAATTGAACAAACAATCCCTTTCGTGGTGCTCTTTGGCGTGATGGGCGCGCTTTACGGGCTGAATCGTCGAAGTGAGCTAATCGTGATGCGCGCCTCGGGTGTGTCCGCTTGGCGGTTTCTCCTTCCGGTTATTTCCGTGACAGGGACGTTGGGCTTAATCTGGTCTCTTCTGTTTAACCCGCTTGCTTCCCAAATGATGTCTCAACACGACATTCTGAGTGATAATATAGGCGGACACACTCAATCAGACGGAGGCCCCGTCTGGCTTCGCGAGGGCGACAATTTCATGCAAACCGTCATTCGGGCCGATAAAATCGAAGATGACACCAAGATTTTGATAAACCCGAGCTTCTTTCAACTGACCTTGGACGAAACGGGAGGGGCCGTTTTCAGCCGCCGCTTTGACGCTCAGAAAGCCCGGTTGATCACGCAAGGCTACTGGGAATTAACGGATGTCACAGAAAACGCTCCGGGCGAAATAAACCAATCCCGAACCACAATTTCTCTGCCGACGAAAATAACCTCCAAACAACTGGAAGACATAGGCGAAAAACAGACAGCGCCGCCTTTCTGGGCGCTTCCGTCCGCTATTAAATCCAATGAGCGCGCAGGGTTTTCCGCATTGGCTCTGCGGATGCAGTTTAATAAACTTCTGGCCCTGCCGATTATGCTGATTGCTATGACATTTATTGCCGCAAGTGTTTCCATGCATCTGACGCGTCAGGGCGGTACACTTCGACTCTTGATTACAGGGGCCGCCATGGGGTTTGGGGTCTATTTCGCGGACTCCATGGTCAGCGCGTTTGGCGAAGTGGCGCTTGTCCCCGTCGTTCTGGCAGCCTGGTCAGTGCCTTTATTTGTGTTGATGTTTGGTATAAGCTACCTGTCGAAAGTCGAAGATGGCTGAGCAAAACACGGCTCTGTAATCTGACCGAAATTTAACGCGCTCCAAGCCACAGAGAGGCTAGAGTCGCCTTGTAAGAAAACAGCGTGAGAATTGCCTTTAATGCGGAAAGTCGTATAAGCGCAAAAACCCAAGCTGGAAAACTCTATGACGGCCAATATGACCAAATCTTTCAAAAATCTGATGCTCGGCGCGGCTCTGCTCATCGGCTCTGCCGCGACAGCGCAAGCGCAGGTTCCTAATCACGGCATTGCGGCTGTAGTGAACAACGATATTGTGACGACGCATGACTTGCGGCAACGCGTTATGTTCATGCTCGCGACTACCGGGGCGCAGCGTGATGAAGACACCCTCACCCGCCTTCAGCAGCAAGCTTTGCGGAATTTGGTCGATGAGCATTTGCAAATGCAGGAATCCCAAAAATACGAACAGACAATCTCCGACGAAGAGGTCAATCAAAACGTTGCACGTCTGATTGGACGGAACGGTCTTGACCCGAATGAAGTCGTTTCCAAGCTCGCTGCCGCAGGGGTTTCCATTGAGACCTTGCGCGATCAGGTTCGGTCCGAAATTGCCTGGCAGCGCATCGTCAATGGTCTTTACGGCTCCCGCATCCGGATCTCCGACGCTCAAATCAATGAAACTCTCAACCGCTTGACCGCTAATGCGGACAAACCAAGTTTCCGCGTTGCAGAAATTTATATCGAAGCCACGCCGGAAATCGGCGGGATGGACGGCGCAATGGAAGGCGCCAATGCCATGATCGAACAAGTTCAAGGCGGCGCGCCTTTCCCGCTTCTGGCGCAACAATTTTCGTCCGCCCCGAGTGCGGCCAAAGGCGGCGATGTCGGATGGGTTCACGAAGGTGAATTACGCCCTGAGATTGACGAAGTTATCCAGGAAATGGAACCTGGCGCCGTATCGCAACCCATTCAGGTTCCGGGCGGAGTATATGTAGTGGCCCTAATTGAAACGAAAATTTCCAAAGCAGACACGCTTTATAATCTCAAGCAGGTCAATATCTCTGATGTGGAAACCGAAGACGCGAAAACGCGTTTATTTGCCCTCAAAGACAGCCTGAACTCTTGCGAGAGTTTGGAAGAGGACGTGGACGCTATTGAAGGCGTTATTCAAGCCGATATGGGCGAGCTTAAAGCCAGCGAACTTACGCCTGAGTTGATCGACATTTTGGCCGCGACCGATGTCGGGAGCTTGTCCGATCCGATCGCGCGTCCGAACGGCGCAGCCTCTATCATGGTTTGCTCCCGCTCTGCGACAGGTGAAGATATTCCAACCCGGGACGACGTAGAAAACCGCCTTATGGATCAACAATTGGCTCAGGCGTCGCGCCGGGCTTTGCGTGACATTCGGCGCAAGTCCACCGTCGTCGTTCGCTAGCTATTGTGACCGCCCCTCTCTTATTGAGTATGGGCGATCCGGCAGGAATTGGACCTGAAATCACCTTAAAAGCTTGGGCCGCTCTGCGGCACGATCCTGAATTTGCGTTTGCCGTCATGGCGACGCCGCGCGTGATAGAGCGCGCCAATCAAAGCTACGATCATAATTTGATAGAGATTGAAGACTGCGATGAGGCTATCGACGCCTTTCGCGAAGGCCTTCCCATTCTGCCCATTGAAGGCCGCGTGCCCGAGCCCGGACAACCGGACCCTGATCACGCCCTTGCGACAACGGAAAGCATCGAACGCGCTGTTTCCCGGTGCCTGTCAGGCAAAGCCGACGGCCTCGTAACTAACCCTATCTCCAAAAATGTTCTCTACAAAGCCGGCTTTAAATTTCCAGGACATACCGAATATCTGGGGCAATTAACTGAAGGCGACAAACCGCCCTACACTAGGGGCCCTGTCATGATGCTCTCCGGCGGCGGTTTACGCGTCGGGTTGGCGACCATTCACCTGGCGTTGAAAGACGCGGCATCGCAGCTCTCCTCCGCCGCCATCCTCCGCAATGCCCGCGTTATAAACGGCGCGCTTAAATGCGATTTCGGTATCCCCAACCCCCGCATCAGCCTGACAGGCCTGAACCCTCATGCAGGTGAAAACGGCGCTTTGGGGCGAGAAGAAATAGACATTATCAACCCGGCCGCCAGAGCGCTGCGGGCCGAAGGTATAAACGCGACCAACGCTCAACCTGCCGACACGCTTTTCCATGCAGAGGCTCGCGAAGACTATGACGCTGTGCTCGCTATGTATCACGATCAAGGTCTCATCCCCGTCAAGACGCTCGACTTCCACGGCGGGGTGAATATTACGCTCGGGCTTCCTATTGTCCGAACTTCGCCCGATCACGGCACGGCTTTCGGAATTGCAGGGCAAAACAGCGCCAGAGCGGACAGCCTCATTGCCGCCATTCGTAGCGCGAGAAAACTCGCCGACAATCGCAAGGCTTTTCTAAATGGATAATCTGCCAAGCCTCACGGACGTCGTGAAGGATTATGATCTCGGGGCGAATAAAAAGCTCGGTCAGCATTTCTTGCTGGATATGAATCTCACGGACAAAATTGCGCGGCTGGCCACCCCCTTAGAAGGTGTGAACGTCGTAGAAATCGGCCCCGGGCCGGGCGGACTGACCCGCGCTCTGTTGCTTCGCGAAACTGCCTCTGTCACCGTGATAGAAATGGATGAGCGCTTCCTTCCAGCTCTGGCGGATATCGGCCGCGCCAGCGGCGATCGCCTCTCAATCATCAAAGGCGACGCGCTTAAATTCGATATTGCTATAAATGTCCCGGCGCCGCGAAAAATCGTGGCCAACCTCCCCTATAATGTGGGCACAAAAATGCTCATAAACTGGGTGACGGAGACACCGCGCTTCTGGGAACAAATGGTACTCATGTTCCAAAAAGAAGTCGCAGAGAGGGTCTGCGCCGCACCGGGAGAGAGCGCCTACGGACGGCTCGCCGTCTTATGCCAGAGCGTGGCCCAGTGCCATATGGCCTTCGATATTCCCGCCCGCGCCTTCACCCCTCCTCCCAAAGTCGATAGCGCCGTTGTCGTTATGCATCCCCTGCCGGAGGAAAAATGCTACCCAAATCTAAAGCTTCTTGGACAAGTGACGCAGGCGGCATTTGGACAAAGGCGCAAAATGCTTAGAGGTTCGCTCAAAAGTTTCGCGAAGAAACACGGCATGACCGCCACGGAATGGTTAGAAAAAGCCGGAATCGATCCGCAACTCAGACCGGAAACGCTCCCCGTTTCAGATTTCCAAAAACTCGCAGACTGCCTGCCTCAAAAATAGCGACTGGGATTACCCCCCACTGATTAGAGTTTTCACAAATCCGGAAAGCCAGAATTGACGGCGTCTTTGCATTCTCTCCACAGCAATAATTGATCGAAGTTCGCTCATCGCTGTCTCTATGTCCTCGTTCACGATAACGTAATCGTATTCTGGCCAATGACTTACCTCCCCTTCAGATTTGCTCATCCGTTTCGCAATTGTCGTATCAGAATCCTGTGCGCGGGACCGTAACCGTCTTTCCAACTCTTGCATGTTCGGCGGCAAGATAAATATTTTGACAAGATCATTTGAAGCGGCTTCGGCAAGCTGTTGGGCGCCCTGCCAATCAATATCAAAAATTATATCTTGTCCTTCTTGCAGCGCTTTCTCAACGGGGTCCCTTGGGGTGCCATAATAATTATCAAAAACCTTAGCATGTTCTAGAAACTCACCTTCGGCGACCATGTCCGAAAATTGTGACTTTGAAATAAAATAATAATCTTTGCCGTGTTCCTCACTTGGTCGAGGGGGTCGTGTCGTGGCAGAAATCGACATAGTCATATTCGAATTTTCATTCAGTAACATTCTTGTCAAAGTGGTCTTGCCTGCTCCCGAAGGAGAAGAAAGTACGATCATCAAGCCGCGTCTATTTTGTTTCAAATCATATAATTTTCGACTCATTATCGTTGCCCTCTTTGCCGCTGAATTTTCCGCCACTTGGCTACATTGAGTTGATGCTGAGAGAGGGATGTTGCGAACACATGTCCACCTGTCCCATCAGCAACGAAATAAATATTGTCGGTCTTAGCGGGATTTAAAACTGCGGCCAAAGCTTCCTTTCCGGGATTACAAATTGGGGTCTTGGGGAGGCCCGTCATTTGATAGGTGTTCCAATCCGTCCGCGCATCGATTTCGCTGCGGCGAATGCGGCGCCCAATAGGCAAGCCTTTGGTTATGCCATAGATTATGGTCGGGTCGGATTGAAGCATCATGCCGCGATTAAGGCGGTTTACAAATACGCCTGCCACTTCATCGCGTTCGCTACCAATTCCGGTTTCTTTCTCAACAACAGACGCCAGGGTGATGGCCTCGGCTTTGGTTGTAACCGGGAGGTCCGCCGCCCGGTTCTCCCAGAGCGCGTCCAGAACCTCTTTTTGCGCAGCCTGCATTTGCGCAATCAGTTCGGATTGTTTCATATCCCGCGGCGTTAGGTAAGTCTCGGGCAGGAGCGTCCCTTCTGCCGGTACCGGTGGATTATCGTCTATGAGCGTGGGAATAAGGTCGAGCGTCGCCATAACTTGTCGGCTCGAAAGTCCCTCAGCAATCGTGACCGGATAGAGGATTGCTTTCCCTTCGGCCAAGTCTGTGTAGATTTTCGCCATCGGATCGCCGGGCGTTAGGAGAAATTCTCCGGCTTTGAAATTCGCCTCATTACCGCGCATTTTTGTCACGAGTTTAAAAATGAACGCGCTTTCAACTAGGTCTTGCCCTTCGAGCCGTGTGGCAATAGACGACAGGCCGCTGCCCTTAGGCACTTCGAAAACGACGGGGTCGCGCGGTGCGTCGAGAGCCATGCGGGTCTCATATTTGTAATTTACAGCCGCGTAGGCCGCGAGAACCAAGCCGCCAAAAAAAGTGACAAGCGCCACGACGGCGATCAGGCCTAAAACGCGCTTATCGCGCTTTGCCAATTTATTCGGGTTTTTAGATGTTCGGGCCATTTGCCCTGTCTAATCAGATTCGGGCGCTTGCGCGAAGATTACCGCAGCGTTTGTACCGCCAAACCCGAAGGAATTAGACATCACGGCCTTGGCTTTTATCGGTTTGGCCTTGTGCGGGACAAGGTCGAGTTCGGTGTCGACAGATGGATTGTCCAGATTAAGCGTTGGCGGGGCCATTTGATCCCGTAACGCCAAGATAGAGAAAATAGCTTCCACAGCTCCTGCCGCGCCCAAAAGATGCCCTGTCGCTGATTTCGTCGACGACATAGACGCTTTGCTCGCATGATCGCCTAAGAGTTTTTCAACGGCGCAAACTTCAAGCTCATCTCCCATTGGAGTTGAGGTGCCATGTGCGTTTACGTAGCCAATGTCTTCGGCCTTAAGACCGGAACTGGCCAGTGCCGCCTTCATGGCGCGGTGCCCGCCTTCGCCTTCTGGCGCAGGGCTTGTAATATGATAGGCATCGCCCGACAGACCGTAGCCCACAAGCTCTGCGTAAATTTTTGCGCCGCGGGCTTTCGCATGTTCGTATTCTTCAAGAACAACCGCGCCTGCGCCTTCGCCCATCAGAAATCCGTCGCGGTCTTTGTCATAAGGGCGCGAGGCTTTTTCAGGTGTGTCGTTAAATCCGGTCGTCATCGCGCGGCAAGCCACGAATGATGCGATGCCCAAGCGGTTGATAGAGCTTTCTCCGCCGCCGGCCACCATGACATCGGCGTCGCCATGGGCAATCATGCGCCCCGCATCGCCAATAGCGTGCGCTCCAGTCGCACACGCCGTTACAACAGAGTGGTTCGGCCCTTTAAGGCCATGACGGATCGAAATCTGACCAGAGGCTAGATTGATCAACATCGCGGGAATAACGAAAGGCGAGAGCCGTCTCGGCCCTTTTTCGTGAAGAGTAATCGACGCATCATAAGTTGTTTGCAGCCCGCCAATACCGGAGCCAAACATAACGCCTGTGCGTTCCTGCGCTTCTTGACCTTCCTCGACAGGGTTCCAACCGGAATCCTTCAAGGCTTCATCAGAGGCGGCAATAGAGTAGAGAATAAAATCATCGATGCGTTTGGCGTCGCGCGCGCTCATTACATCATTGGGGTTAAAGACCCCTTCTTGTTCGGGGCTACCCCCTGCCCGGCCATCAGCGCGGGGAATGACGGCAGCGATTTTGCAAGCAATGTCGCTGACGTCGAAATGTTCTATTTTGGAAGCGCCGGACTTTCCATCCAGAATCGCTTTCCATGCAGTTTCAACACCGCATCCGACGGGCGTAACAAGGCCCAGGCCTGTAACAACAACCCGTCTCATGCGATATATCTACCTTTAGTCTAGTCGACTTTTTCAGAGATGAATTTAACAGCATCGCCAACAGTTTGAATGTGCTCGGCGGCGTCGTCAGGGATTTCAATATCAAATTCTTCTTCAAACGCCATTACAAGCTCAACATTGTCGAGGCTGTCTGCGCCAAGATCATCGATAAAGTGGGCGTTTTCCGTGACTTTTGATTCTTCAACGTCAAGATGCTCTACGACCATCTTTTTTACACGGGCTAATACGTCTGACATAGACTTTCCTTTTACTGTAGCCGGGCTTTCATCCGGCGGTTACGGCTAGCAAATAAGGTGAGTTACCTAAATTACAAGCAACGATCCTATATTGGATACCTTCCAATACTAAGTGCTGCGGCGGGTTAGCACACCCCAAAACATGTGACCAGAGCCTTATTACTGCGAAAATGTGGGTAAAAACACCCCCAATTTGCTATTAGATCATCGCCATTCCACCATTTACATGCAGGGTTTGGCCCGTCACGTAATTGGCTTCTTGAGACGCAAGATATAGCGCAGCGGCGGCAATATCCTCGCCCGTGCCTAGTTCTCCAGCTGGGATTTTTGCGAGAGTCGCCTCTCTTTGGGCATCATTTAACTCATCCGTCATCGGCGACGTAATGAAACCGGGTGCGATAGTATTCACCGTGATTCCCCGGCTTGCTACTTCTTGTGCCAGAGATTTTGAAAACCCGATCATACCAGCTTTCGAAGCGGCGTAATTCGTTTGTCCCGGATTTCCGGTGACGCCGACAATTGAGGTAATACCGATAATACGACCCCAGCGGGACTTCATCATGGGGCGAAGGCAAGCCTTAGATAGGCGGAAATAAGCTTCGAGGTTTACTTTTTGAACTAAATCCCAATCGTCCTGCTTCATCCGCATCAACAAGCCGTCGCGTGTAATACCAGCATTCGCGACAAGGATATCCACTGATCCGCCCAGTGCTTCCGCCGCTTGGCCCGGGAGCGCGTCCACCGCGTCGCCGTCTGAAAGATTACACGGCGTAACAAAGGCGCCCTCGCCAAGTTCGGAAGCTAATCCTTCAAGCTTTTCCGCTCTCGTGCCTGAAAGGGCAACATGCGCGCCTTGCGCGTGGAGCATTTTGGCAATGGAGCCGCCAAGGCCCCCGGTCGCGCCTGTCACAAGCGCGCGTTTTCCGCTGAGATCAAACATAACTTATCCTATTTTTGGCTTTATTTAATTTTTTGGGCGAAGGCTTCGAGCGATTCGGGTGAATTAAGCGCCACGCCCTCCACATCTTTGACAATACGCTTAAGCATAACAGTTAGAACCTTGCCTGTTCCGGGCTCGGCAAACAGTTCGACACCATTTGCGGTCATCCATTCAATGGATTCCCGCCACCGGACGCGGCCTGTGACTTGTGTGATCAGGTCCTCGCGAATTTTGTCCGGATCCGTAACCGGGCGCGCCGTGACATTGTTCACGACAGGCACTGACGGCTCTAATATCGTCTGGTGCGCGAGAGCTTCGCGCATTTTCGCCGCCGCTGGCATCATCATGTCGCAATGAAAAGGCGCGGACACGTTAAGCATCATCGCTTTTTTAATCCCCAAATCAGAACACGCATCGACCGCGGCCTGAACCGCATCTTTTTCGCCTGACAGGACAATCTGGCCAGTCGCATTATCATTAGCGATCTGGCAAATGCCGTGTTTGGCGCCAATCTCTGCCGCCGCTTCGGCTTGCTCTACGCTCGCGCCGAGAAGCGCTGCCATGGCCCCCGCATCAACCGGAACCGCCGCTTGCATCGCATCGCCGCGAATCCGTAGAAGCCTTGCGGTGTCTGCCAAAGTGATAGAGCCCGCCGCACAAAGCGCCGAATACTCACCCAGAGAATGCCCTGCCAGATAAGCTTGATCTTTAGGTTCAAACCCAAATTCTTCGGACAAAACGGCGATGGCCGCCATTGAACAGGCCATAAGGGCCGGCTGCGTATTTGTTGTCAGGGTCAGGTCTTCCATTGGGCCGTTGAACATCAGATCAGAGAGCTTTTGATCAAGCGCGTCGTCAACTTCTTCGAAGACGCGGCGGGCCGCCGGGAAAGCTTCTGCCAAATCCTTACCCATGCCAACAGACTGGCTGCCTTGTCCCGGAAAAATAAATGCGAATGTCATATATTACTGCACCTGTTCTTGTTGAACCTATAGCCTAGAAAAGCGGGCGGTAAGGTCAACTGCCAATCCCTTTGCTTTAAAAGGTTCTTTTAACGGATATTTTCTTGCAAGCCACTCCTCAAGGCTTAGTTTGTCAAAATTATTCGGGGCGGGAGACCTTATGTTGAGTTTATTTGAAATCGCAGCGCTATTACTGGTGCTGTCCGCGATTCTGTCTTGGATCAATCGGGCCTATATTAAACTGCCGCACACGATCGGCCTTTTGGTCATGGCGCTCGTCGCCTCCTTCCTGCTTTTACTATCCGAGGCCATGTTTCCGCAGCTCTCCATGACCGATACGCTCCAATCGGCTTTGGGGCAGATAGATTTCAACGAGACCTTGATGAAAGGCATGCTGGGCTTCCTCCTCTTTGCCGGCGCACTTCATGTCGATTTTTCGAAACTCCGAAGTGCCAAGCTGGAAATCGGCAGCATGGCCACATTTGGCGTAATCCTCTCGACTTTCATCGTCGGAACAGGGTTTTACTATCTGGCACAGTTATTCGGGGCCGACCTTCCTTATATCTGGGCGCTCGTTTTTGGTTCTCTGATTAGCCCGACGGACCCCGTCGCGGTCCTCTCCATCCTCAAAACCGTGAAGATGCCAAAAACACTAGAGACAAAAATCGCGGGCGAGAGCCTATTTAATGACGGCGTCGGCGTTGTTGTCTTTACCATTCTCCTTGCCATCGCAGTAGGGTCAACGGGCAATACTGACGCCGCCCATGCCGCCATAGGGGTCTGGGACATTATCGAGTTATTCGTTGTCGACGCCATTGGCGGCGCGGCGCTCGGGCTCTTGGCCGGGTGGATAGGCTATCGGATGATGCGCCGTATTGATGAGCACGCAATTGAAGTCCTTATCAGTCTCGCCCTTGTCGCCGGCACTTACGCTTTGGCGCAGCGAATCAACATTCTCGGCCATCACCTCTCGGGCCCTATCGCCGTTGTCGTCGCAGGCCTGATGATAGGCAATAAAGGCGCCGCCTTTGCCATGTCAGAACATACCAAATCCGCCCTGTTCGGATTTTGGGAGATGATCGACGAGATTTTGAATTCCGTATTGTTCCTATTGATAGGGTTAGAAATTCTAGTGCTCGGTCTCGCGCCAAAATTCGCCATCATCACGATTATAGCGATTCCACTGGTTTTACTCGCCCGTCTCTGCGCCGTTTATGTGCCGATGAAAGTTATCGGGACGTTCAAGGATTTTGCGAAAGGCGCCGTGCCTGTCCTGACCTGGGGCGGCGTGCGCGGCGGCATTTCTGTCGCCCTCGCCCTCGCCTTGCCGGATAATGAGTACAAGCCGCTCATCCTGACGGCGACCTACGGTATCGTGATTTTCTCCATCATTGTGCAGGGCCTGACCGTGAAGACGGTTGTTCGGCGCAATGTCGATCCGACGCTTTTATAGAAAGCCCGCTCCGAGCCCACCCGCCTAGGCCGTCTGTGTCATTTATATGAAATTTGATGTGGAGACATGACTTCATATAATGTCTCTGTATAACGACCAGATAGGAATAGATAACCGGAGAGAAGAATGAAAATCGCAGTTTTGGGTGGAGATGGATTTGTCGGCTGGCCGACCGTGTTGCACTTGTCGGATTTGGGCCACGAGGTTCACATCATCGACAACCTGTCCCGACGCTGGATCGATACAGAATTGGGCGTCCAGTCCCTGACCCCTATGGATTCCATTCAGGAACGCTGCCGGATTTGGTACGAACTCACCGGACGGCGCTTGCATTTTCACCTCATCGACATCGCCCGGGATTATCAGATTCTCCGTCAGTGGCTCGCCGACCACAAACCCGACTCTATCATCCATTTCGCTGAACAGCGCGCCGCGCCCTATTCCATGAAGTCTGATCGGCATAAGGTTTACACCGTCAACAACAACGTCAACGCGACTCACAACTTGCTGACCGCTATGGTCGAAACCGGAATTGACGCGCATTTGGTACATTTGGGCACGATGGGCGTTTACGGATATTCCAGTGTCGGCGCCGCCATCCCCGAAGGCTATCTCGACGTCGAAATCGAAAATCTGGAAGGCGAGAAAAAAAGCCTGGAAGTGCTATACCCGACCAAGCCAGGCTCCGTCTATCACATGACCAAAAGCATGGATCAGATCTTGTTCCAATTCTATGCCCAGAATGACGGCCTCCGCATTACCGACCTCCACCAAGGTATTGTCTGGGGCACCCATACAGAACAGACGCAGCGCCATGAGCAGCTTATCAACCGCTTCGATTATGACGGCGATTACGGCACAGTTCTCAACCGCTTCCTCATCCAAGCGGCGATCGATTATCCGCTGACGGTTCACGGCACCGGCGGCCAGACTCGCGCTTTCATCCACATAAAGGACAGTGTAAAGTGTATCGAACTTGCCCTCGATACGCCGCCCGCCGCCGGGGACCGCGTCAAAATTTATAACCAGATGACAGAAACCCACCGCATCCGGGATTTGGCAAAGCTCATCTCTGACATGACGGGCGCCGAAATCGCTAATATCGCCAACCCACGCAAAGAAGCGCCTGAAAACGATCTCATCGTAAAAAATGATCAATTTCTCGCACTAGGGCTAGAGCCGACCACCTTGGCGGAAGGCCTCCTCGATGAAGTTGTGGAAGTCGCGAAGAAATACGCTCACAGAGTGGATCGTAGCCGCGTTCGCGCCCTTTCCGCTTGGACCAAAGATATTGCCAATCGCGTCGAAACAGACCCCGAAGGAAAACGCCTGAAGTCTGTCTCATAAGACATGACCGCACATTCTGCCTCAGATCATGCCTATGTGACTTTGGTCACCAATGCCGACTATGCCGACGGGGCAGAAGCGCTCATGCGCTCAATCACCCTCACAGGCACAGAAGCCGAAAAGGTAGTGATGCATACGGGCGGCGTGTCAAAAAATGACCTAGAGCCGCTCGAGGCTCTGGACGTGCGTCTCGTCGAGATAGACCTCTTACCGATGAGTGATGCCTTTAATGCGCGTCACTCCCGCAAGGCCCAGCATGACGCGGCGCCATTTACCAAAGGGGAAAAACCCAGTTTTCACACGCCGCTGGACAATTTCGCCAAATTGCGCCTCTGGGAAATGACGGAATACAGGTCCGTTGTCTTCATTGACGCAGACGCTCTGATGCTAAAAAACTGCGATGTTTTATTTAATTACCCGGAATTTTGCGCCGCACCCAATGTCTATGAAAGCGTATCTGACTTTCACCGCTTAAATTCGGGCGTCTTTACCGCCCGCCCATCGAAAGACACGTATGAGAAAATGCTTTCCGCTCTGGGAGAAGAAGACAAGTTTTGGCGCCGCACCGACCAAACTTTTTTAGAACATTATTTCCCAGATTGGCACGGCCTGCCCGTCTTCTATAATATGCTTCAATATGTGTGGTTTAACCTTCCGGCCCTTTGGGATTGGGAGTCCATCCACATCTTACATTATCAATATGAGAAACCCTGGCAGGCTGAACACCCAAAATCCGAGAAACTGAAGCCTCTCATCGACTTGTGGTGGCAGTTTAAAAACGGCGAGACTCCCGATTTAAACGCTCTGACCAACCCGAAATGAAACTTCTTGTCACGGGAAGTAGCGGCTATATTGGGCGCTTTATCACCGCTGACGCCAAAAGGCGCGGGGATGAAATTGTTCACCTCACCCGCTCGGAGCCCAAAACAAGCCAATGGCTGCCTTTTGACTTGGCGGCACCCCCGTCCAGCCTTCCGGCCGCAGATGCTCTCATCCACTGCGCCTTTGACCATGTTCCCGGACGGTACCGGGGCGGCGAAGGCGACGACCCGGAAAGATTCTTGAAACGCAATTTGGAAGGTTCAGTTAAGCTATTTAAGGCGGCCAGAGAGGCCGGCGTCCCGCGTATTGTCTTTCTCTCTTCCAGAGCGGTCTATGACGGGCACCCCGCCACGACCGTTTTAACAGAAGACCTCCCGCTCAATCCCAGCTCCCTTTACGGACAAATGAAGTGGGACGTCGAGCAAGCGCTCAACCGTCTGGATGTAATTGGCACCAGCCTTCGGGCGACAGGAATATACGGCCAACCAACGCCAAACTCAGATCACAAATGGTCGCAACTCTTTGCTGATTTCGAAACCGGAAAAACCATCGAACCCCGCGCCGGAACCGAACTCCACGGCGAAGATTTGGTCGCCGCCATCCGTCTGGTCTTGTCCTTACCCAAAGAGCAGGTCGCCCATCAGGCTTTCAACATTTCAGACATAGTCGTTGATCGCCATGACCTGCTTAAAGCCTATCGAGAGCACCATGACCTAGACCGCCCCCTACCGGACGCAGTTTCCACTCTTGATAAGGCTGAAATGGATTGTTCAAATTTAAAAACTCTCGGCTGGACCCCGCGCGGATGGCAGGGATTAAATGAGTTTGTTCGGTCGCTTTGAGTCCGTTGAACAAATAATCCTCAGTTATTGTTTTGGAAATTTATTTCTTTTCAATCCCTTAGCTCATATTTTGAGAGATAGATCCTCACCCTTCATTTTACACCTATATTTAACTCGTTCTTCTGAACACGGACAGGAACGCGTCAGGTTTTGGTTCAGGGGACGGCGAGGTTGAGCATCGGATCGTGACAGACGACTGTGCCGGGCCTGATGGAATGTGTTTGCCTGCCGTACCGTGCAGTGTCGGGCTGGAATAAACCCGGTGAGTGCGACTGTCGGAGAAACAAGAGGCCGTTCCATTAGAAAATCGCTGCCGCAGAGTGTGAAGCTTTGTGAAAAATTACTTTTGACGTCTTCTTCGGTTGTTCCGACAAGGCGTCACGCTCTGCGGGCTGTCCACCTTATTTGGAAACCGTGAAAAAGGCTTGGCCCTCGATGGCAAGCAGAAGGAAAGGCGTGGGTGATGCACACTTTAAAGACTGTGGACTTAACTTTCTAGCCCCGTCATTACCCGGCTCGACCGGGTAATCCATGCGGTGTCGGTGCCATGTGTGTGAATTTAGTTACGTTCTCAAACGCACCGTTGGGAGCCAACGCAATAATATACAAAGCAGAAAAGGAGTCGTATGGATTCCCCGGTTAAACCGAGGAATGACGGAAATAAAATGAGGTTCCCAACCTCTCGAACTTCCGCGTCTACGCGCGGAATGACAGGAATAGGAACCTAACCTCTCACATTTTCATACTGACGCAGAACGTCTTCTGCGTATTCAGTGGCTAAGCTCAAGCCACGGCACCGGGCAGGCGTTGCCTGCGTCGGTGTGACGAGGTTATTAGGCTCATTCCCCCAGTTCAGTCTTTGCGCCAGACTAAGACATCAAAGCCGGATCGGGTTTTCTGGCTTCCGGCGGTGCGTCCTTCGTAATGGCGGGCCTCTTCACGATATGCGCGCCAAAGCGTTTACGAAGCGCCATGAAAGGTTTCTCAACGAGGAAGAAGGAAAAAATGGAAATACCTAAACTGCCGATAATCGCAAGGCTGACCTGTGCCAGTCCCGGCTCCATAAACCTATGGGATAAATCCAGAACAGGGAAATGCCAAAGGTAAAGCGGATAGGAGAGTCGGCCCATCCAGACAAGGGGCCAGAGTTCCAAAACGCCTAGGCTCCACCGCACAGGCCTGAAGAAATATAGGTTTAAAACAAGTACAAAAAGTGCGGCGCCTTGGAGGCTGTAACGCCAAATATATCTGAAACTTTCATCACGCAGCGCAAAACATAGAAGCAATATGGCCCCTGCCCCAAGGATTGGAAGCCAGCCAGTAAGTTTTTGAAACAGCCCTTCCCGAATATCTTTATCAAGCAAAACAGACAGCAGGCAGCCCCAAACGATGGAGTCAATTCTGGCGTCCGTCATCATATAATTATAGTCAACCACCGGAAGCGTTTCGAAAGCGGAATAGGTAAAGAGTCGCCATAAAGGCACAAGCGCAAGAAGCCCCATTAGCGCCCAAACCAGACGCCGTTTAAAGGCGCCGAAAGCCACCATAAGGAGCGGAAATATGAGGTAAAAATGCTCTTCCACCGCCAGCGACCACAAATGCGTCCATGGCATAAAGGGGAGCTCTCCGCCCGCCCGAACGGCGACTTGATAGATATTGGTAAAATATCCGAGCGCCGCCGTAAATTCGAGTGGTTTTGGGCCGCCCTGCCCTAAAATCAAGTAAAGTGCCGTACTTCCGACCACCATAAAAATCAGCGCCGGGTAGAGCCGAACAATTCGCCGAATATAAAAATCTTTGAGGTGAATTTTTCCTTTTATACGCGCTTCCGCCAAGAGGAGACGCGTAATCAGGAAGCCTGAAATGAAGAAGAAAACCGTAACCCCAAATCCGCCCGGAATGAGATTGGTCAAGCCGAAATGCGCGATGATGACGATCAAAACCGCTATAGCCCGAATGCCGTCCAGCCCCGGAATATATCCGTATTGGGCCTTTGCCGTAAGCGGAGCCGCTGATGTCATTTGCTTAAACATGGCAAAGCCATAAGCCAAAATGTTTAAGATTGTTTTCCCCTGTCCCGTTCTAAGTGCTTAACGATATTGCCGCGCCAAATGTAAATCTTCATTAACTATAATTGTCTACCCCCGCCCTATGGTCACTGTTCCCTATTCCGAACTGCAACTGCGCACGCGTAACCGCGCGCTGACAGACCTTGGGCATTTTCTGCTCATTTCGATTTTTATTTTGCTGGTCGTATTCGCGAGCGGCGCCGGCGTCGGCATTCTTTTTCCTGAACTTTTTGCAAGCGCAGACCAACTGGCTGCGGAAAGCCCGATGGCGCGCTTTGTCTGGTATCCGGTTTATCTTTTGGTGTTAATTCTCAGCTTGCCGAAGCTGATGGAAATTGTCCGTCTCGCGACCTTTTCGCCGTTAATCATTCTCTGCGTTTTATTCTGCGGTCTGTCCATGTTCTGGTCGATTGACCCGCCGACCACTTTGCGGCGCTCTATTGCGCTTTTGCTTACCAGCTATATCGGCCTGACTTTGGCGGCCTGGTTTAGTTGGGGCCGGTTGGTTCAAATCATTGCGATTGCCTTTCTGTTTATCGGACTCATTACGATTGCGCTTGTCGTGATGGATCCCGGACGGGCCATTATGCAAGAGGTCAATGCCGGCGCTTGGAGAGGCCCTTTCGCCGAGAAAAACCAGCTTGGCGGGATGATGACCAAGGGCTTGATTGCCGCAATTTGCGCTTTTGCACTTCGTCCTAAGCGCGGATGGCTCTATCTGCCGATTGCGCTTTTATGTTTTGGGCTGGTTATCGCATCGACCTCCAAAACAGCTTTGCTGATATCTCTGCTCTGCATAGGCACCTATATTTTTCTAAAACTTTATCGGACCAACCCGGTCACTCGCATCCCGCTCATCTTCACCCTCGTCATGACAATCGGATTTTTCTCGACCGCCTTGGCGATGTTTCCAGAGGTCATGTTTGGTCTAATTGGGAAAGACCCCTCCTTGACCGGGCGGACAGATATCTGGGTCCTGTTGAGCGAAGCTATTCAGCAGAAATTCTGGTTGGGTTACGGTTACGGTATTTTCTGGGACGATCCTCTCGGCCCCTCCTACATTGTCAGGCAAGTTCTCGAATGGGGCGTGCCAACCGCGCATAACGGATGGATTGAAATTTGGCTTTCCGCCGGAGTCGGGATTGTGATTTTATTTGCCCTGCAAATCCTCGCCACCTTAGGCTTCGCCGTTTACAACATTAGAAACGGCGGACGCGAAACCTATTGGGTCGTGTTGATGCTTTTATCCTATATTGGGTTTTCCATGTCAGAGAGCGCTATTTTGCAGCAGAACAGCCTCTCCTGGATATTATTTGTGGCAACCTGCGCAAAGCTCTTTACGCTTCAACACGACTTCCGCCCCCTGAGGGATGAAAACAAATTAGAGACTAATCAATCGTTTCAATCTTGAGCGTGTTCGTCGTACCCGGACAGCCAAAGGGAACGCCGGCTGTAATCATGATGCGGTCGCCTGTTACCAGACCTACTTTGTCTTTCGCCACCTTATTGACGCTGCCCACCATCGCGTCGAAGTTTTTGGGGTCTTCTGTGACGATAGGCAGGACGCCCCAAGACAGAGCCAATCGGCTCGCCGTTCGCGGCTGCGGGGTCAATCCGACAATGCGGCAGGGCGGGCGTTCGCGGCTTATCCGCTGCACGGTCGAGCCCGTAAAGGTGAAACCCAAAACAGCCTTACACCCTAACGTGCGGGCAATTCCGCCGATTGACTGGCCTATCGCGTCTTCGGCAGTCGGTTCATGCGGGAGAGCGATCTGCTCAAAATACTGCCAATATTCGGGGTCATTTTCAGCGGCGACGATAATGCGGTCCATAATCGCCACAGCGGTGGCCGGATGTCGCCCAACAGCCGTCTCGGCGGACAACATTACGGCATCCGCCCCCTGATAAATAGCCGTCGCCACATCAGACGCTTCGGCCCGTGTCGGGGTCGGCGCGTCGATCATAGACTCGAGCATGTGAGTTGCGACGATAACCGGCTTTCCAAGCGCGCGGCATTTCCGAATGATCTGCCGTTGAACAACGGGAACCTGCTCCAGCGGTAGTTCAACGCCGAGATCCCCGCGGGCCACCATAGCGGCATCCGCCATCATTAAAATGGAATCTAAATCCTCGACAGCGGAAGGTTTTTCGATCTTCACAATGATTCCGGGCTTTATATCCCCCGAATGGTCTTGAATAATTTTTCGGGCGTCGATCACGTCTTGGGCGGTCTGCACAAATGATAGAGCAATATAATCCACACTTTGGGTCAAGGCGAAGGCCATGTCCTCTCGGTCTTTGTCTGTCATCGCGCTCATCGGCAAAACGGCGTTGATAACATTTATTCCTTTGCGGTCTGATAGCGTGCCCGGAACATCGACCCGGGCATGAAGGCGGCCCTCTTTCTTTTCTAAAATCGTGACCTGCAATTTCCCGTCATCGAATTTCAGAATGTGGCCCTCGTCCAGGGCTTCGATAAGTTCGGCATGCGGCATACGGATCAGGCCCGCTTCGCCAAGCTCTGTCGATTTTTCAATGATAACCGTCTCGCCGTAACGCAGCTCAATCGACCCGTCTTTAAACGGGCCGCAGCGAAGCTTTGGACCTTGCATGTCCGCGACGATCGTTATGGGGTTCCCGGTGGACGCTTCGACTTCTCGAATATTTTTAACTGACTGGGCATGATCTTCATGAGACCCGTGAGAAAAGTTTAGTCGGAATGCATCAACGCCCACATCATGCAGAAGCCGCATTGTATCTGGCGCCCGGCTAGCTGGGCCCAATGTGGCTAAGATTTTGGCAAAACGATTTCGCATAGAAGACCTGCTATAAGTGTTCGTAAACGCGCTTAGTCCGATACAGACGAAAATGCACCGTTAAATTTTTACGATAGCCAGATCGATATTCAGAATGAAATAGGCAGGCTCATAAATAAGCCCTGCAGATTTGCTTCTGTTTAACAGCGTGACGGCGGTAGATAGAGCGGTTGTCCGATATTAATTGCGAAATTATTCCCGAGTGCGTTCGGCGCTTGAACGTCTTCGACGTCCACGCAGAGACGACGCGAGATATTGTAGACCGTATCTCCGCTCCCAACGACGTAGTTTGCGGAAGGGCGAGCTTCGAATGATCTGATTTCTGCCGCATCGGTTTGCACAGAAATTTGGCTGTTCGTAGAAACAACATTTTCCGAATAGTCATAATTCTCAACATTTTCCGGGATATAGGCGCCGTAACCCGGCGTCCCAACTTGGCCAGATGTGACCACGCTTACATGTTCTGGATAGTTGTTTTGCTCAGTTGTTGAGTTTGCGTAACTCACTTGAGGTTGCGATGTGGCTTGAGTGGTATTTTGCCCTGTCGCTCTATTAAGCTGAGCCGCTCTAGCTTCCGGGCTCACATAGACCGCATTAGAGCTAGATGAATTTCCTGCCATCTGCATCGCAGACGGCTCTCCTTCATATTTAGAAGAATATTGATAGTTAGGATTTTCCTGAGCCGTCGCGCAGGCGGTTAAGGCTAAGACAGCGCTCAAAGCGCAGAATTTTTGTACAATCATGAGTTCCCTCCACATTTTCGCGTTCAGACTCTCATTTTATGACTAATGTTTCGTTAATCTCATGCAGTTCAGGGCCAGAGCAGTTGACGAAAGCTGTCTGAAAGATAAAACTCCGTCCATAATTTTATGAGGAGTATTGTATGACGATCACGACGCGCCCGATTGAGTATAAAGACGGCGAGACGAGCTGTATTGGATATTTGGCTTGGGATGAGAGTTATGCAGACCCAAAACCGTGTGTTTTAGTGAACCACGCTTGGGGCGGATTGGATACTTTTGCACAGGACAAGGCCATTCAAATGGCAGCCCTTGGATATGTAGGGTTTTGCCTTGATAATTACGGCAATGGCGATCAACCTGAGACTAAAGAAGACAAAATGAACCGTATGGGGCCTTTGAAAGAAGACCGTGCAAAACTCTTAAAGCGTCTTCAAGCCGGGTACGACGCTGCCGCGGCACTGGACGAAGTTGATGAAAATGCGATGGCAGCCATCGGGTTTTGCTTTGGCGGGTTATGTACGCTGGATATGGCACGTGCAGGACTGGATTTGAAAGCCGCAATTTCTTTTCATGGATTGTTAGACGCCCCAGACCTGCCTAAGCACAAAATTAAATCTAAGGTCTTGATTGCGCATGGGTGGGATGACCCAATGGCACCTCCAGAGGACGTTGTCAGCATCGGTAAAGAGATGGCTGATTCAGGCTGTGACTGGCAACTTCATGCTTATGGAAACACCGCTCATGCATTTACTGTCCCGGGGGCTAATAATGATGAGCTTGGCCTACACTTCAACCCAGACAGCGAGCGTCGTTCAATTATGGCCGCGCAGGATCTACTCGCAGAAGTCTTTGGAAATCATGGAGTTAAATCGGCCTAAGCGTCGATCTTTATTTTGGAAATTATCACAACTACAGAAGACCTCGCTGAGTTCTGCGAACATGCCGCGTCGCAGGACTTTGTCTGTGTCGACACCGAATTTATGCGCGAAAGCACATTTTATTCGATACTCTGCCTCATTCAAATGGCTACCACAGAACGCGAAGTGGTCGTTGATCCCTTGGCAGAAGGCATAGACCTTAAGCCATTTTGTGAAATGTTAATGAATGAGAGCGTCACCAAAGTTCTCCATGCCGCACGCCAGGATATGGAGATATTCTATCAGCTGTGCGAGACTGTTCCTGGCCCGATTTTCGATACACAAATTGCGGCGATGGCGCTGGGTTTTGGAGACAGCGTCGGATATGGCGCGCTTGTTAAAGGCCGGCTCAATATAAGTCTGGATAAGGGAGCGCGCTTCACAGATTGGGCCCGACGCCCCCTTTCCGAAAAACAGCTCTCATATGCTTTAGCGGATGTTACCCATCTGCGCGATCTTTATCCCGGCGTAATAAAAGAATTAGAAGACAGGGAACGTCTGAAATGGGTGAAAGAAGAAATGCTCCCGCAAATGGAAGAGAGCCTTTACACATTCGAGCCGGAAGAGGCTTGGCAGAGACTTAAAGTTCGTAATCCCAAGAAACAATACCTCGCCGCCTTAAAAGCCGCCGCCGCGTGGCGGGAACGCGAGGCAATTGCCAAGGATGTGCCACGCCGTCGCATCCTTAAAGATGACGCCATGTATGATTTGGCGCAGCAAAGACCTCGTGACCTAAAGGCCTTGGAACGATTACGTGGTATCCCGCGAGGATTCGAGAAATCCCGTTCCGCTCAGCCGCTTGTGGATGCTATTAGCGCCGCCGTAGATAATGCGGCCGAATACGCCCCGCCCGCCCCGAAAGTTCAGCACATGCCGCCTAATTTGGGCCCACGCGTAGAGATGCTTCGGACTTTATTGCGGCTTCGGACCGAAGTTGTCGGGCTGGCCACGCGTATGGTGGCGAATTCGGCTGACATTAATAAACTTGCCGCTTTTGGGGAAGACGCGGATATTGACGCGCTGAAAGGGTGGCGTCGGGAAATTTTCGGAGAGGATGCCTTAGCTCTGTTGGACGGCAAGCTCGCTTTACGTCTGGACGGGGAAGACGTTGTCGTCGAACCGGTCGGATGATGTCATCCTTCAACTCCTGATCCGTCCCAATGTATGATTTTCCGGTTTATTCCCGGCCTTTTGTCTATACGCCTCCAACAGACCCTCTGAGTCTTATTGCAGAGACAGAGGACTACCTCTTAGTCGATAAGCCCTCGGGCCTGTTAAGCGTTCCCGGAAAAAACGAACCTGATTGTCTCGAAGCGAGAGTTCAGTCTTATTGCCCAATCGCCTTGACTATTCACCGTCTAGATATGGCGACCTCGGGTCTTATGATTTTCGCCAAAACTAAGCACGCTCAACGTCATCTCGGCCTGCAATTTGAAAAACGCCAGACTAAAAAATCTTATTTAGCTGATATCGCGGGAGTTCCTTTGTCCAAAAGCGGGCGAATTAACTTGCCAATTTGGACGGATTGGCCGCACCGGCCGAGGCAAATGATAGATTTCGAAAAAGGGCGCCCGGCTATCACGGACTGGGTAGTTATTGACCCCCGAGCGGCAAAATCCCGAGTTTGCCTCTACCCTCTGACGGGGCGGTCGCACCAACTAAGACTGCATATGCTCTGTCTAGGACACCCAATTATCGGCGATCAAATTTACGCGCCGGAGGAGGTATTTCAACAAAGCCAAAGGCTTCACCTTCACGCCCACAGCCTGAAATTTCGCGAACCAACGGGCGGAGATTGGGTAGAGTTTAAATCCCCCTGCCCGTTCTGATTTATCTATTGTCAACCTGAGACAAAAGGTTTGAGCGCAACGAGCCAAAAACGCATCTCGCTCCATCAAATCTACCCGGTCCGACCGGTGATATAATCCTGAGTCCGGCTGTCGCCCGGATTTGTAAAAATCTTCTCCGTCGCGTCATATTCGATTAACTCACCCATATAGAAGAAGGCTGTCTTGTCCGAAACGCGGGCTGCCTGCGCCATGGAGTGGGTGACGATGATAATGCAATAACGCTCTTTTAATTCCTGAATTAGTGCTTCGAGTTTGGCGGTCGCAATCGGGTCCAAAGCAGAGGCGGGTTCATCCATTAAAATGACTTCGGGATTTACCGCAATAGCGCGCGCAATTACTAATCTCTGCTGTTGTCCGCCTGACAGGCCAGTGCCTGCGATTTTCAATCGGTCCTTAACTTCATCCCAGAGTCCGGCACGGCGAAGTGACCTCTCAACCAAAGCGTCCATTTCGGCTTTGCTTGTGGTCATACCATGAATTTTGGGACCATAAGCGACATTGTCGTAAATGGATTTCGGAAACGGGTTTGGCTTTTGAAACACCATACCCACGCGGGCCCGGAGTAAGACCGGGTCAAGGCCTTTGTCGTAAATATCCTGCCCGTCCATCGTAACAGTGCCGCTGACACGTGCGCCGTCAATCGTATCGTTCATCCGGTTAAAAGTTCGGAGAAAAGTAGATTTGCCACAGCCTGACGGCCCGATGAAAGCTGTTACGCCGCGATCTGCAATATCAATATCAATGCCGTGGAGCGCTTCGAAGTCACCATAGTGAACGCGCACATCACGACAGATAAATTTCGGGTTTTGAATATCCATAATCGAAATTTTCTCTACATGCGTTTTTCTAGACGGTTTCTGAGCCAAATTGCCAGACCGTTCATAAGGACCAATATAACCAAAAGGATGATAATAGCGGCCGCTGTCCTCTCCGACCACGCGCGCTCTGCACTATCAGACCATAGAAAGATTTGCACGGGCAGAGCGGTCGAGGGGTCTGTAACGCCACTTGGCACTTCGGTGACAAAAGCGACCATACCAATCATTAAGAGGGGGGCTGTTTCGCCCAACACCTGAGCCATTGCAATGATTGACCCTGTCAGAATGCCGGGGGCTGCCAAGGGAAGTTTTTGCTGGAAGACTGATTGCGTATGCGAAGCACCTAATGACAAAGCGCCGTTTACTATCCCTGGCCCGACGGATCGAAGAGCGGCTCGGGTCGCAACTACGATGGTCGGAAAGGCCCGGAGTGCTAAGACCATACCGCCCACTAGGGGAATTGAGCGGGAAAGCCCCATGAAGTTGATAAAAATAGCGAGCCCTAAGAGACCAAAAACAATAGACGGCACAGCTGCGAGATTATTAATGTTTATTTCGATCAAGTCGGTCCATTTATTTTTAGGCGCAAACTCATCCAGATAAAGCGCGGATCCAACCCCGATTGGGAGCGCCAAGAGGAAAGCAATGACGACAATCATGATAGATCCCGCCACAGCTCCGGCAATACCTGCCAGTTCTGGATCGCGGCTATCCGGGTGTGTAAACAGTATAGTGTTGAACTTCTTCTTGATTATCCCGCGCTCTTTCAAGGAATCGATCCAAACAATTTGCTCGTTCGAAACTTTACGAAGGGATTCTGGTAAGTCGCGGTCAATATACCCCTTAAGAAGTTGATCGACCATGTCCGAAGTCGGAACTGTCATCGTGACGGTTTGTCCAATCAAGGAGGGGTCATTATAAACCAAGACGCGAATTTGATGCGTCGCACCCGAGGCAGATGTCAGAGCAAAGAGGTCGCGCCGTTCCCGACGCTCGGTCACCTCCGGAAAGAGATCATACATTGTCTCCTGCAAAACCCGGCGGTAATTCGCGCCTCTCAGTTCTTGCGGGTCACGCGTGCCATCAGGAGATATGACAGATTCAGTCAATTCGACATCCAGAGTCATAAAGTTTTGCTGAAAAGCCGTGAACCCGGTTCCGGCGAGACTGAAGAGCAACCAGGTCAGCGCCGCTAAGGCGAACACGACAGCTGCGCGCCCCCATATTTTAAAGCGCCACTCCCGCGCGCGGCGGGATTTCAAATGCTTTCGCGCCCTATTAGCCGCCAGCTGGGATTCGCGCTTTGTTTCCGTCACGCCAGTCTCAGAGTTTTGAATGTCAGGAGAGGTCGTCATCAATCATACCTCTCGCGATAGCGCCTGACGACTGAGAGAGCGATCATATTTAGGATCAGTGTAATCACAAATAAGACCAATCCTAAAGCAAAAGCGGCTAACGTTTTAGGGCTATCAAATTCTTGATCTCCTGTCAGCAACGCCACGATTTGAACCGTCACCGTTGTAACTGCCTCAAAAGGATTTCCGGTCAAATTTGCGGCTCGCCCGGCCGCCATTACCACGATCATGGTTTCACCAATGGCGCGCGATACCGCCAACAGGAACGCTCCAATAATACCGGGCAGCGCGCCTTTGAAAACGACCTGTTTCATAGTTTCGGATTTGGTGGCTCCCAGAGCATAGGATCCATCCCGCAACGATTGCGGAACTGCATTGATAACGTCATCTGACAAAGAGGAAATTAGAGGGATAATCATAACCCCCATAACAACGCCCGCCGCCAAGGCGCTCTGTGTCGGAACAGAAAAGCCTAAAGTCTCTGCAAAGTTTCTAATTGTCGGTCCCACAGTCAAGAGTGCAAAAAAGCCGTAAACCACTGTTGGGATACCTGCCAGAATTTCAATTAAAGGCTTCACGATTTTGCGTGTCCCAGCAGATGCATATTCCGACAGGTAAATCGCAATCATAAGGCCGACCGGACCTGAAATCGCCATCGCGACGAGCATGATCAAAAACGTGCCTGCAAAGATCGGAACGGCGCCAAAACTCCCTGATTGACCAGCTTGGTCTGCTCGCAAAGCTGTTTGTGGCGACCACTGCAATCCAAATAGAAAGTCTAGAAAGGAGACTTTTGAAAAGAATCGCAAACTCTCAAACAAGAGTGAGAGGACAATGCCAAAGGTTGTCAGGACTGCGATGAAAGAGAGAATGATAAGGCAGAAATGGATGAACCGCTCTACCCAAGTTCTAGCGGCAAATTCCGGGCTGACTTTCCGGTTTAGCAGAAAGACTATGGACACCCCGGAAGCGAGCACCAGAGCAAGCCATGTCAGATCGTAAATATCACTGCCATTGCGGAAATACAGTCCCGCGACGAAAAGTAAGAAAGAAGAGAAACCAACAACCCACGCCGTGAAATATCCATGGTAACTAGCTTGGGAATGCCAACCCGATCCCTTTAAAAGCGTCTTCCCTATCGCCCCATTGGCCCGACTGGACAAATAACGATCCAATGCGAGGTTTTTGTTATAAATAAACCCGCCAACTGTCAGAACGACCATCAGAATCAGAATATAGAGTATTATCTGATCCACTGAGGTTTCCTCTTATCTAATTTTTTATCTAAAAGTTCAGCGCCCGCTTAAGACGATTGTGCAATAGTTTTGTGACATTCCGCCACACAATCACAGGGGATTATATCAGAGCCTATTGGCTATAAGCTTTAAGCTGCTCGACATCTTCACGTATTTTTGTCCGTTCCGGGCCCCGTAAAGGCACAAGACCGATTTCCGCGAGATAGCCCCCCTCCCCAACTGCTTGGTCAGATGTGAATTCCAACGCATACTCTTTCAGTCCAGGTGTAAATTCTACATTGTCTTTTTTCAGATAAAAATAGAGTGACCTCGAAACCTTGTAATCTCCAGCGACAATATTTTCAAATTGCGGCTCAATTCCTTCGATCCGGGCGCCTTTGATTTTGTCGATATTTTGATCAAGGAAGGAATAGCCGAAAACCCCGATAGCGCTTGGAGTATTTACGAGCGTCTGAACGAGCGCGTTATCATTTTCGCCGCCGTCAATCCAAAAACCATCCTCCCGCAACGTATGAGCCGCAACTTCGAAAGCGTCTTCATCCGCTTCAGCCAAATCGGCGAGACAACTGATTTCTTTGGCCCCGCCTTCCATAGCAATTTCGACGAACGCATCTCGCGTTCCTGAAGTTGGCGGAGGCCCATAAGCTTCGATCTTGGTTGCAGGTAAATCTGACTTTATTTGGGACCATTTTTCATGGGGATTTGGACGTAAAGTACAGTCTGTATCGGATATTGGAACATTTTTGGCAAAGGCCATAAAAATGTCTCTCAACGACATATCCATATTCGGAGCTGTACGCGCGTTTGCAAGAACAATTCCGTCGTAACCAATCTTGACCTCGACAATGTCTTCCACTCCGTTTTTCTTACAAAGCTCATATTCAGACTTTTTTTGTCGCCGCGAAGAGTTTGTGACGTCAGGCGTTCCGGGACCCGACCCATTGCAGAACAATTTGTGCCCGCCGCCCGAGCCTGTCGCTTCGACGACAACATTGTGACCCGTTATATTTTTAAACTCCTGCGCGACCTTGGTAGAAAAGGGATAAACAGTTGACGACCCCACCACACGTATTTCGCTGGATTCAGCGGGCTTCGGCAGAGAGTTCGGCTGCTGACAGGCCGCTAGAATCAAACCTGCCGCAAAGGCGCAAAATGTCGTTTGCATGGTCATAAAATCCGCCTCTTCATATATTAGTGATCATTTCGGTCAGGGAGGACGCTACGCGAGCTCAAAATGCGCCAGCCAAAAAGATATACTCAACTCTCCGCACATCTCCAACGGACGTCATGAAAGGCTGAATGTCAAAACTTTGTATCACTTTCTTCTTATTTTAATGACACTTCAATGACAGTTACAACTACTACCGGGAAGTTTTGACGGCTTTAAATCCGGCATGAAGAATGCAATCGCCCACTAAATCAGGATTCTTTATCTCTCCCGAATTCAAACGAGTATATCGAAGAAAACAACAGGTGGTTTCGCTGTGTATAACCTCATCTAGCATTCCTAATGGGCTTAGGTATATCGAGCGGTGGGGACTGTGTTCAGCGCTGACATTTTATGACTTTGTCATAAAACTGTTTAATCTCTGTAATACGGCTGTAACAACTCGTAAGAAAAAGGCGCGACTTTAGAAAAATGAAGTCGCGACCTTAGAATCAGGTGAGACTTAGGGAGATCTGAATGTCTGTATTAGGCATAGAAATTCTAGCTGTTGCTGGCTTTTTGATTGCGGCTTATTCCGTTGTCGCGAATGACGCTATTCAAACATTGGGGACTTTCTTATCCTCAAACTCCAAGCGTCCTTGGTGGGTTTTGTGGATTTTTGCTGCCGCTGTTCTCGTGATTGTTATGGCATTTGGGTTTTACACCCAATCCGGTGATATTGCCTTTGGGCGGCTTAACCGACTTCCTTATCCCGATGGCGGCGTTCAGTGGTATCACGTCCTCCCGCCTATCGTGCTGTTATTTCTAACTCGGTATGGCATTCCGGTCTCGACGACCTTCCTGGTTCTAACTGTCTTTGCCTTGACCGGCGGTACAGAGACCGAAGGCGTTTTGGGCAAAATGCTTATTAAATCAGGCATGGGCTATGTCGTAGCCTTTGGCGCCGGTATATTGATTTACACTGTCATTTCACGAATGTGGTCGCGTTGGATACATAATACCCGAGACCAACCCCTCCCGTTTTACTGGACCCTCATACAGTGGTCATCGACCGCGTTTTTATGGTGGCAATGGCTAGCGCAGGATTTCGCCAATATCTTCATCTTCCTGCCGCGAACGACAACTGAAATTGACGGCGTCACACAGGTCACGTTCAACACACCAACGCTCGTATTCGCAACGATAGTGATGGTTTTCTTGCTTGGCTGGGTTTTTAAAACGCGCGGCGGTAAAATTCAGGAAATCGTGCTATCCAAGACGAACACAACCGATGTGCGAGCGGCCACAGTCATTGACTTGATGTTTGCTATCATACTTTACTACTTCAAAGAAATGAACGACGTCCCAATGTCAACAACGTGGGTCTTCTTGGGTCTTATTGCGGGCCGCGAATTAGCTATCAGCTTCGTCGCCAATCTACGTCCGATGAAAAAAGCCGTCAGAGACGTCTTACTCGACATGGGCCGATTGTTCTTCGGCTTGATCATTAGTATTCTACTAGCCGTGCTCGTGCCGTGGGTTGCAACCGGCAACATGATCTCACTGTAACATCGGTGCGTGTCGCTATCTTGGTCAGAGATTCGGTCTCTGACAGGCACTTCATAAATTCAGAGACTAAGCGCCGACCCTTCAATGGGCTTAATTGAATCGGCAGAACGCTGATGCGCCATGCAATAAGCGGCAAAGGCCATAATAGCCCTTACCGGTATGTTTCGACTAAAAGGCGACAGGTAAAACGTTGGTTCCGACCATTGCAAGCGATAGAGATTTTTTTTGGCGCTGAAAGCGCGGAACAATTATAGAGTTTGTGGAATTTTAATCCAAATCCGGATTCTTTTGGATAGATTTTAGATAGGCCAATAAAGCTTCAGTTTGCTTCACGTTAAAACCGAAATCGGGCATATCTGAATGGCCGACGTGGATATGTTCACGAAAGTCCTCTCCAAGCGCCTCTACATTGTAATTCGTTAAAACTGTTCGTAAAGGTGGTGCATCTTCACGAGAGCTATCCCCCGCAACCTCTATACTGTGGCAGGTTTCACAGTTCTGTTCCGCAATGACTCGCCCCGTTTGCAACAGTGAATCATCTACGTATTTTTCAGAAACGGAACTGTGATTACACCCAGATGCGCCCATAATGAGCAACATAGCGCATATGCTTTTTTTATTAAAATATATCATATGTCGATGCCATCTATCTGAGAGTGATGTCCGTAGGTGTGGGCTCATTCCTACCACTAAAGAATTTAAGTTATTTTTTCAAATTCGTGAAACTGAATTCTGCAGATGAATAAATTATAAGCCGTGATGCATTTTCGCTAAATAATTTTGCTTCGTGATCGGTAAGAACGTCCTTTATCTTTCATTGCGTCTTAAACTATGGATTCAACGTATAGCCTTGCTGTTGTAAAAGCGCGTGAGCTGTCATGGCTGACAAAGCCATTTCCACGCCTGGGAGTAAATCCGAATTGCTCACACCGTAATGAACGGCCGACTGTCCACAAACGATAACCCGAACTCCCTTGTCGGTCAGGGCTGCTATCGCGGATTTGTTTGCATTGATCGCCCCCTCATAGGCAGCCCCGTAAACCTTATCATTCGTGAGATCGAGTGTGGCTTTACCATGAACGACTAAAGCGATTTTTATTTTCTGGTTCTCAACGCCTGCCGCCACATGCATATTTACAAACCGAGCGGCAGTGTCAAAACTACGATTTATCTCGCCGACTATAGCTGGTTTCGTGACATCAAAATCAATCGCAAAGCTTGCGTCTTTTGGAATAGTCATGTCGGACTGAACAGCTGCCACACGCCCCATGTTTTCAAAAACTGGACCCGCGGAAAACTCTGCTTCATTTGCCGTGGCGGACACCGTGAACACTAAGGAGAGACAGACCGCTAGAATATAAGTTTTCAACATTTGGTATTTCCTTTATTTTGATCGAATTACGCGGACAGCTACGATTGAGACCAGCATCGCAGCAACAAATATGAAACTGTTCGTGCCCGCGAAACTTAAGCTTGAAAGTGCCGGGCCCGGACATAACCCTGCCATACCCCAACCAATTCCGAAAAGCGCAGCGCCTAAAATCAAGGGCGGATCAATATCTTTGCGCGTCGGTAGTTTGAATTTGGACTCGAAAAATGGTGAAGGTTTTTTTAGTACGAATTTATATCCGACGAATGTGACGATCAAAGCACTCGCCATAACAAAACCTAAACTCGGGTCCCAATTTCCCGCAACATCCAGAAATGATATTACTTTATCGGGATTTACCATTTGAGAGACCGTCAAGCCCGCCCCAAAAATCAATCCAGCCACAAATGTTGAGATAGCAACTTTCATCTTAAAACCCTGTTCCATATCGCACTAGAAAAACGGTTGCGATACCGGTTGCCATAAATGTGACCGTTGCCAAGAAAGACCTCACCGATAGCCTGGCGTTGCCGCAAACGCCATGCCCGCTTGTGCATCCATTTCCCAGCTGGGTTCCGACGCCGACGCATACTCCTCCTAAAATTAATAGCGGCCCAGTCACAGGAAACTCCGCCACTAAAAATTCTGGCCTAAAGAATGCCACGGCCAGGGGCCCCAACAACAAACCAGCCAAAAACGTCCAACGCCAAAGCTTATCTCCGCTTGGGCCTTTTAATGCGCCCCCCAATATGCCGCTGATGCCCGCTATTCGGCCAACGCTTGCCATAAGCCAGACCGCTGACAGACCTATCATAGCGCCGCCAATTGTAGCTGAAATAGGTGAAAAATTATCCATGACTGACCCTCACAAATGCAAACGCTTACGCAGAGGTTGCTCTTAACATCCACGCGGTCTTTTCGTGCAATGTCACTCTCGGAGATACGACATCCGCCGTGGCATCATCACCGCCCTCTTCGGCTATCCGCAGAACTTCTCTAGCTGTTTTTGCAACGAGTTCATGGCCTTTAGCTAGGCTTTGAACCATTTGTTCCCAATTAGGTCTACCCGTTTCCTCCTCGACGCATGACAACTTCGCCATCTCGGCATAAGAGGATGGGGCATAATGGCCGAGCGCTCGAATGCGCTCTGCAAGGTCGTCTACCGCTGTCCACATTTCGGTATATTGCTCCATAAATTGTGTATGCAATTGTTGAAAGTGCGGCCCTTCTACATTCCAGTGATACCCATGAGTTTTCAGGTAAAGTGAGTAAGTGCTCGCCAACAACTTGCCAACGGCCTCCGCTGAACTCTTTCGGCCTTCTTCGTCTATGCCAATATTAATATCCATTTTTCAGTCCTTTCTAAAATAGTCTTCGCAAACTGCCCCGGCGCGACAGTCAAAAACAGCGCGCTGGGTCTCCTGACTTCTAACTAATTGAAGTGAATCGCAAATAAGGCCTCACCAAATCAAAACCATGAAGGAACTTCTTAGTGGCCTCCTCATTCGTGACAGATGGGGGAATGATAACCTTACCACCCACCTGCCAATCAGCAGGTGTAGCGATGCCGTTTTTATCTCCGGCTTGCAAAGCATCAATTACCCGCAAAATTTCATCAAAATTACGACCTACGCTCATCGGGTAAGTCATTGTGAGGCGAATTTTCTTGTTTGGATCGATGATGAACACACTACGAACTGCTGCCGTGTCACTTTCACTGGGGTGTATCATATCATAGAGCTGGGCTATTTCTTTGCTGGCATCAGCGACGATCGGAAACTTCAGCTCTGTATTCTGAGTGTCGTTGACATCTTCAATCCATTCTAAGTGCTCTTTCACTCCGTCTGTAGAAAGCCCGAGAGGCTTTGTACTTCGTTTATCAAACTCACTCGCGAGTTGAGCAGTACGCCCCATTTCGGTCGTACACACAGGCGTAAAGTCTGCCGGGTGAGAAAAAAAGAAACACCAAGAGTCTCCGATCCAATCGTGGAAATTGATTGAGCCCGTTGTTGTGTCCACAGTGAAGTCAGGCGCTATGTCGCCAATTCGCAATGACATGAATATCTCCTATTTTACCACTCGGTTAACGTTACATACGCCCACACTTTACCTTTTTCAATATATATTTATTGTAATTGTATAATATTGTTGTTATCAACCTTTTAAATTTGAGACATTGATAGGAAGATTCTGTGACAACCGACGACCAAGCCACTCCCTTTACTGAGCAGCCAGGCCCTCAACTTGATGAGCCGGCTCCCTCATTCTCGGCGAGAACCACTTTGGGCGCCCGCAGCCTTGATGATTATAAGGGGAAATGGCTGATCTTATTTTCGCACCCGGGAGACTTCACGCCGGTTTGCACCTCTGAATTTATAGCGCTAGAGAAAAAGAATTCAGAATTCAAAGCCCAAAACTGTGAGCTTTTAGGCCTCTCGGTTGACAGTGTATTTTCACACCGCGCGTGGGTGCAGAGCATAATTGATAACTTTGGCATTCATGTCAGCTTCCCCATTATTGAAGATGTTTCTATGGCCGTCGCTCATGCCTACGGGATGATCCATAATGGGTCAGTAAGCACAGCGACAGTTAGGTCTGTTTTCTTTATTAATCCTCAGGGCATTTTGAAGGCCATGATACATTACCCTTTAACTGTTGGTCGTTCGGTGGACGAAATTTTTCGCGTCCTTACAGCCCTGCAGGAGAGCGAAGCTGACCAAAATATTGTTTTGCCAGAAGGTTGGACCTTAGGACGTAAAGGTCTCATCAACCCAGAGGCAGGCGACGCCGCAAATGATGGCAATGATCCTCTCTGGTACTATAAAGAAGTTGAGCTTTCCAAACGGAATAAGGCCACCAAATGACGGTAGCTTCCAACATGCTAGAAAAATCGGAATTGGTTGCAAGCCGCCTTAAGCTCATTGCTAATGCTAACCGATTGCGGATTGTATGCCGCCTACTGAAAGGTGAGATCTCAGTTGGCGAAATTGAGACGGAATTAGATATTCGACAACCCACCCTATCACGCGAAATTGCAAAATTGAGAGATGGCGGCGTCGTAACGGCCCGTCGACAGTCCAAAGTGGTTTTCTACTCATTAACTGATCCGGACATGAAACGGCTCATACAGGCCGTTTGTCATGCGTCCGACGAAGATCCGAAGATTCCTAGGCAATCAATTCCAAATACTACTCGGTTTTCCCAGCCTATTAGTTTTAACCCTAAACCGAAATTTTCTAATTCTAGAAACCAACCTCGCGGAAGCTTAACCTCACAAGCCTCTCAGAAGAACTCGTAAAGGAGTTTCAAATGTCTAAACCTGATGTTGTCTCATTTTTTGACGAAGCGACGAACACTGTCTCCTACATTGTTTCCGACCCCAAGACTAATAAATGCGCCATCATTGATTCCGTATTGGATTATGATGCCAGCGCAGGCCGCACAGAAACACGCTCAGCAGATGAATTAATCGAGTTTATCAAAAAAGGCGACCTTAGTGTGCAATGGATTCTCGAAACCCACGCTCACGCCGATCATTTCTCTGCCGCTCCATATCTCCAAAAAAGCGTGGGCGGCGTAATTGCTATAGGTGAACATATACCAGACGTTCAACGTGTCTTTGGCGGTCTGTTCAATGAGAATGATGCGTTCAAAACTGATGGCAGCCAATTTGGCCGCCTATTTAAAGATCGTGAAACATTTAAGATTGGAGAATTAGAAGCGGAAATTATTTTTGTTCCTGGACACACGCCCGCATGTGTCGCTTATCACATTGGTGACGCTGCGTTTGTGGGAGATACTCTCTTTATGCCGGATTACGGCTCAGCCCGCTGTGACTTCCCCGGCGGAGATGCAGGAACGCTTTATGATTCTGTTCAAAAGTTATTCGCACTGCCGGATGAGACGAGGGTATTTCTCTGCCATGATTATAAAGCTCCAGGCCGAGACCATTTCCAATGGGAAACGACTATTGGGCGACAAAAAAGGCACAATATTCACTTGCATGAAGGAATTTCGCGGGATGAATTTATTGAGATGCGGACCGCTAGAGACAAAACGCTCGGCATGCCAAAGCTCATTTTGCCTTCCATCCAAGTTAACATGCGCGCCGGTGAATTGCCTGAGCCGGAAGACAACGGCGTTCGTTACCTAAAAATTCCGCTCAATAAAGTTTAGGTGAGCTTCATGGATATAAAACATCTTCACGAGAGCCTTTCAGTGTCCGGCCAAATAAGGCTCGCCGATCTGAAAAGCATTGCGTCATCTGGTTTCACGACGATTATCAATAATCGTCCTGACGGTGAGGCGCCAAGACAACCCCGTTCTGACACACTCGCAAAGCGCGCAAAAGAGCTTGGCTTGAGTTATCACTACCTACCAGTAGTTTCAGGACGCCTCACAGATCAAAACGTGGCGGCCTTCGCTAAACTGCTTCCAAAAACGAAAGGACCCGTTCTTGCCTTTTGCCGCACAGGGACGCGGTCAACGACGTTGTGGGCCAAAGCTAACAAGGGTAAAATGTCAGGTGACGCGCTTATTAAGTCGGCGGCTGGCGCGGGTTATGACCTTTCGAGTATCGCTGACCAACTTTCGAGCACAACGTCACAAGCAGAGAAAGGAAGCACACAAAGCGATAAAACCGAGGGAAAACAAATGGCCCAGACTTTTAACGCAAATCAGACCTACCAAATTGTTATTATCGGCGGTGGTTCGGCAGGGATAGCTACAGCAGCCAGTCTTCTTAAACGCACCCCCAACCTTGAGGTCGCCATTATTGAGCCCGCCGAAGAGCATTTTTACCAACCGGGCTGGACTATGGTTGGCGGGGGTGTTTTTACGCCGGAAAAAACCCGACGGCGAATGAAAGACCTTATCCCCGCGGGCGTAAAGTGGATTAAAAAGTCAGCGGCAACGTTCCAACCCGATAACAACACTGTCACGCTCGCGGACGGTGAAGTTATTGGTTATGAGATGCTCGTGGTCGCCCCAGGCCTTCAATTAGACTTTACCAAAATTGAAGGCCTCCCGGAAACACTCGGCAAAAACGGCGTAACCTCAAATTATCGCTACGACCTTGCGCCCTATACGTGGAAGCTTGTCCAAGACCTTAGATCAGGCACAGCTATCTTTACCCAACCTCCCATGCCGATCAAATGCGCAGGCGCACCCCAAAAGGCAATGTATCTGTCCGCTGACCACTGGCTACGCACAGACGTCTTGAAAAATATTGATGTCAAATTTTGCAATACGGGCGGAGTCATATTTGGCGTAGCAGCCTTTGTCCCCGCACTTATGGAATATGTGAAGCGCTACAATGCAGAGCTAAATTTCGGCGAGACGCTTGTAAAAGTCGACGGGCCAAACAAAACGGCATGGTTCGAGAAAACGGATGATGATGGTAACAAAACGCGGGTTGAGCGAAAATTCGATATGTTGCACGTCACCCCGCCGCAATCTGCACCCGATTTTATTAAATCCAGTCCCCTTGCGAATGAGGCAGGATGGGTTGATGTTGACCAATACACCCTCCAGCACAATAAATACCCGAACGTCTATTCGCTAGGTGATGCCGGGTCGACACCAAATGCCAAGACTATGGCCGCCGCGCGCAAACAAGCGCCAATCGTTGCCGCCAACATCACCGCTCAAATGTCCGACAGTCGTCATCGCGCAGCCTATGACGGTTATGGCGCCTGTCCTCTGACTGTTGAGAAAGGCAAAGTCGTGCTTGCAGAATTCGGTTACGGTGGAGCGCTACTGCCTTCGGTACCGACTTGGTTGATCGATGGCACTAAGGCCACGCGTGCCGCTTGGTTTTTAAAAGATAGTCTCCTTCCGAAAGTTTATTGGAACCAAATGCTCAAAGGTAAAGAATTTCTTGCGCGTCCAGATGTCAAGTAGACCAAAATTCTGAGCCTAAGCGCATTTACGCTAATAAGGTATTGCTGAGCTATGTCGTTCAAACTGTCTAACTATTTCCCGATATTAACGTGGGGCCGCACCTATAAGGGCGAGACCTTCATCAATGATGGCATCGCCGCAATTATCGTGACGATTATGCTTATCCCGCAATCATTGGCGTATGCCCTGCTGGCAGGGCTACCGCCTCAAGTGGGCCTGTACGCCAGCATACTTCCTCTGGTAGCTTACGCCATTTTCGGAACCAGCCGGACGCTTGCCGTAGGACCTGTCGCTGTAATTTCACTAATGACGGCCGCCGCCGCCGGAACGATGGCGGCTCAAGGCTCTCCCGAATATCTTGCTGTCGCGATTTTACTTGCATTGATTTCAGGCATCATGCTCTTTGTGATGGGCTTGTTCAAACTCGGCTTCATAGCCAATTTCCTGAGTCATCCTGTTATATCTGGGTTTATCACAGCGTCGGGAATACTGATCGCAGTTAGTCAGCTTAAGCACCTGTTAGGCGTGCAGGTTTCGGGACACAATTTGCTCGAAATTGGCCAGTCGCTGATCTCAAAAATACCTGAAACTAACTTATCGACACTCATTATCGGCGTTATCGCAACACTATTTTTATTTTGGGTGCGTGGTAATTTGAAGCCTTTACTCAAAAAAATGGGCCTCTCAGAGAAGCTCGCGGGCATAGCCGCTCGGATCGGCCCGGTCATCGCCGTTATTGCGTCCATTCTTGCTGTCATTTTTCTAGGTTTGGACGACAAAGGTGTTAAAATTGTCGGAGACATTCCAAAAGGACTACCACCTATGGCCGTGCCTGATTTTGACATATTACTCTGGACAAGTCTACTTGGCTCCTCGCTTATCATTGCGATAATTGGCTTCGTTGAATCCGTTTCCGTTGCCCAAACCTTAGCGGCAAAGCGTCGTCAACGTATTGAGCCTGACCAAGAACTCATCGCGTTGGGAGCGTCTAATATCGCCTCCGCATTCTCTGGCGGTTATTCGGTTACGGGCGGCTTTGCTCGCTCAGCAGTCAACTTTGACGCTGGAGCAGAAACACCTGCCGCTGGAGGCTTTACGGCGATTGGCATAGCTCTGGCGACGTTGTTCCTGACGCCTCTTTTATATGCTTTGCCTATAGCGGTTCTTGCCGCGACAATCATTGTCGCGGTACTCTCCTTGGTCAATATTGGCGATATCAAACAGGCCTGGAACTACTCCAAGAGTGATTTTGCTGCGATGATGGCGACAATCTTGTTAACTTTAGGCATTGGCGTTGAGGCGGGTGTCATGGCGGGCGTGGCGATTTCAATTGCAATGTTTTTACTGAAATCATCACGGCCCCATTACGCCGTTGTCGGACAAGTTCGAGATACAGAACATTTCAGAAATGTTGAGCGCCACGAAGTGCAAACAAATCCGCGCGTCATCACGCTGCGCATAGACGAGTCTCTGTATTTTGCCAACGCTCGCTATATGGAAGATGCCGTATATGATCTAGCCCTCGGCAAGCCTGAGCTGAAGCATATGATCTTAATGTGCTCTGCCGTGAACGCTGTCGACCTTAGCGCTCTGGAAAGCTTAGAAGCAATCAACGAACGGCTGAAGTCGGTAGATATAAAGTTACACCTATCGGAGGTTAAAGGCCCGGTGATGGATAGGCTCAAGAAATCGCACCTATTAAGCAACCTAACGGGCGGAGTCTTTCTAACGCAACTTGATGCCATTAAAGCCACCACAGGCACCTCTCATGGCACAGAATTAGAGTATCACTTGTAACGGGCTCTTCGCACCCTTTGCTGAAGTCGCCAACTCTTCCGTAAAGCTGACATTAAAATTATCACGGGTTGCTAGATCCCTACGCCACTACGTATATTTATGCTCCGACTAACTTTGCGAGGCTCTCAAGTCTGTCGGCCTCTGCGGCGGGTTTATCCCACCGAATTCTGTTAATCCTGGGAAAGCGCAGGGCGTAGCCGGATTTATGGCGTTTGCTTTCTTGAACGGCGTCAAAGGCAACTTCGAACACCAGTTCTTTTTCGACCTCCTGGACCGGCCCGAACCGCGCCAATTTGTGACTTCTTATCCAGTTGTCGATGAGTTTAAGTTCTTCATCGGTGAAGCCGAAATAGGCCTTGCCTACGGGTAGAATCGCGCCGTCTTCGGCCCACAATCCAAATGTATAATCCGAATAGAAGGATGACCGTTTACCGGTCCCGCGCCGCGCGTACATGAGCACCGCATCCAGCAGGAAGGGGTCGCGTTTCCATTTATACCACGCATGTTTGGGACGGCCAGAAACATAGGCGGACGACATGGCCTTGATCATTAACCCTTCGATTAAGCCGCCCGTGCTCGCCGCTTCCTCCCTAAGGGCACGCAAACCCTCAATATTAAAAAAGTCCAAAGTCTCTGACACTTCGAAGCGGCTTTCAGGATGGGATTTAATGACCCTCAACAGTTTTTCGCGGCGTTGCGACAAGGGCAACGCGCGGAGGGCCTCGCCTTCCCACTCCAGAACATCATAGGCGATAACATGAGCGGGCAACCGCGCCATCAGACTGTTCGCGGGTTTCTTTTTATTGAGCCTTTGTTGAAGATCGTTGAACGAGCCGACCTCGCCGTTCGGCTTCACAATAAGTTCGCCGTCTATAACCCCCTCAAAATCTACCGCCTCGGCGAGATCAGGAAAGGATTGAGATATATCTTCGCCTTTGCGGGAGAAGATTTTTGTCTCTCTACCATTGCTAGAGATTTGAACGCGAATGCCGTCCCATTTCCACTCGGCAATATGGGTCTCCGGCTCGATCGCGGCGAGGTCCTTCTCTTCATCAATGGGATGGGCCAGCATCACCGGCGAAAACGTCACCACATCGCTCATATCGGGAAGCTCGGCTTTTCCCTCCAGCCAATCGAAGAGCTCTGTGTAGGGAGGCGTTAGCCCGTGCCAGATCGACTCAATGACATCAATGTCGACGCCTTTCATTTTGGCCAAGGTCAATTTTACGGACCGTGCTGACATGCCGATGCGCAACCCCCGCGTCCCCAGTTTCAAAAGCGCCCAGCGCTGCGCCGGCGCCATATTATCTAATAGGGTAATTAAATATTCCCGTATGCCCGCTTTGTCGCGTGATTTGAACTCTTCTATAACCTCATGCAAATCCGGCAGGCGGTTCAGACGAACAGGCTCGGGCGATCGCGGCCAAGCCAGAGCGACTGTCTCGCTCATTTCGCCGACATAATCCCGCGACATATCAAATAGATACGGGTCCATCCGCTCCATCATCAACGTCTTGATAAGATTGCGTTTGAAAAGATCGAAGGACAATGTCCCGGCGATTGCAGCCAGGGCCCATCCACGATCCGGGTCAGGCGTATTGCGCAGATAATTTGTTAAAATTATCTCTTTTGCCAAATTGGAATTGGTAAAATAGAGATCGTCCAGTAATTCTGAAAAACGCTCCATTATTCTACACTCTCATCGCGGCCAATGAGGTTCAGGGCCTTCGCACGAATGCCGCGTTTTTTCAGCTCATATTCCAAGGCCTCAACCCTACCATGGGTTATCCAAATATCTGGCGCTTTGGTTTCTTCACAGGTACGAATGAGATCCCCCCAATCAGCGTGGTCGGAGACAACGAGCGCCATTTCAGCGCGTTTCTGACGGGCGCGGGCGCGGATTTGCATCCATCCGCTTGCGACGGTTGGAAGTGGATCGGCAAAACGGCGCGACCATCGGTCATTGATTTGAGCCGGAGGACATAGAACGATTTTACCTTGAAACACATACTTATCGGTCCGCGGAATATCGCTAACTAAAATCCATTCACCAAAGTCTTGGCCGTAGCTTTCATAAAGCTCTGTCAGTCTTTTAAGCGCGCCGTGCAAATAGAACGGCTCTTCATAACCGGCCTCCCGCAATGTTTTCATAACACGCTGGCATTTGCCGAGCGCGTAGACACCGACGATATGGGTGCGATGCGGAAGCGCCCGCATAGAGCGGATTAATTTTTCAACTTCAACCTCGAGCGGGGGGTGCTGAAAAACAGGGAGGGCAAAGGTGGCTTCCGTGATAAAAACATCGCAATGCACTACCTCAAACGGCGCGCAAGTCGGATCGAGGTGGCGCTTGTAATCTCCTGCGGCGACGACCCGCGTGCCATTATATTCCAGCACGGCCTGCGCGGATCCGAGAATATGACCGGCGCTGGCAAACCATAAGGTGACGCCATTACCGAGATCGTGTTTCTGTCCGTAGGTGAGCGCGGTCTCTTGCGTTTCACCTTCGATATAATAGCGGGTGTGCATAATTGCGGTCGTCTCGACCGTCGCAAAAATCTCCCCGTGACCTGAGCGCGCGTGATCGGCATGACCATGGGTGATAATCGCCCGTTCGACAGCGTCATGAGGATCGATATAGGCATTTGCGGGGACGCAATATAGGCCCGCCTCGCGAACCTGCATCCATTCTTCGGCTGAGGCGTTTCCCATTTACAATCTATCTGCTTTCCTAATCTGAACTTATATAGCGAATGAGTATGCAAGACGTTCCCGTAAAATTTGAAAATTGGTTTGCAGACCAAAATTGGGATATTCGCGACTATCAACGCGACATGATTGGCGCATTTTCCCGGGGCGAAGACACCCTCTTAATTGCGCCGACGGGCGGCGGAAAAACACTGGCCGGATTTCTCCCCAGCTTAATTGATTTGACTACAAAAAATGAGGATACCAAACCGAGGCTTCATACTCTTTACATCTCTCCGCTGCGGGCACTTACCAATGATATTCAGCGCAATCTGAATCGCCCTGTCGCGGAAATGCACCTGCCAATAAAAATTGGTGTCCGAACCGGTGACACGAAGCAATATCAACGTGCGAAGCAGCGTAAATCGCCGCCGGATATTCTACTGACAACGCCGGAAAGCCTCATGCTGCTCTTATCCTATCCGGATGCGGCGGAATATTTTTCAGAGCTAAAAACTGTAATCATTGATGAGCTCCATAGTTTTGCAACAAACAAACGCGGCGACTTTACTGCTCTGGCACTGGCGCGTTTGAAGAGCCTGGCACCGGATCATATTCGCTTTGGTCTTTCCGCCACAATTGCAGATGCCGACTCAGCGGCAAAGTGGTTGGGACCCACCGGCTCCCCCGCGAAAATCATTGAAGTAACCGGCAGCGCGCCGCCCATTTTGGAAATTATGACGCCAGAGACGCGATATCCTTTGGGCGGGCATAATCCGCGCTTTGCCGTCAAAGATATTTACGCAGCCATTAAGACAGCAAAGAGCGCTATAGTTTTCGTCAATACCCGTGCCCAAACAGAGCATTTGTTTCAGGAATTGTGGAAAGTAAATACGGACAATTTGCCAATAGGGCTTTATCACGGATCGCTTTCGCGCGAGCGGCGACAGATGACGGAAGCGTCGATTGCTTCAGGAAAGATTCGCGCCGTGGTGTCGACATCTGCTTTGGAGATGGGAATCGACTGGGGCGATGTCGATTTGATTTTGCAGGTCGGCGCCCCGAAAGGCGTCAGCCGGCTCCTCCAACGTATCGGGCGGTCGAACCACCGTATGGATGAACCGTCAAACGCCGTTCTCGTGCCGTGCAATCCGCTTGAGGCCGTCGAATGCGCCGTCGCGATTAACGCTATCCGTTTAGGGCAGCGCGACGGTGAAGAATTTACCGAGGGCGCTATGGACGTCGCAGTGCAATATATTGTGAACCGCGCCTGCGCCGGGAAATTCAAAAAACGGCAAACCCTGAATGAAATCAGAAGCGCCTGGCCCTATCGTAATTTATCCAAATCGGACTTCGACCTTCTCGTGGGATTTGCTGAGGATGGCGGCTACGCGCTGCAGGCTTACGACCGGTTTGCGCGGCTGACATCAACATCCCGCGGCTACCAAATTTCGAGCGCGCAACAAGCCCGTCGACATCGAATGAATATCGGCACAATCGTTGAATACGCAAAATTAAAAGTTCGGCGATTTCCTAATATGAAGTCCAAACGAGGACGCAATATTGGAGAGATCGAAGAACGCTTTGTCATGGGGCTCGCGCCGGGTGACCGATTTATCTTTGCGGGAGAGGTTTTGCGCTATCACGGCGTGCGCGATATGGCACTGGAAGCCAGCCCTGCCCCGAAACGCCTCCCACCCAAAGTCCCGGCCTATGCGGGCGGAATGATGCCTCTCTCCACTTTTCTTGCCAAGGGCGTTCGCCGCACTTTGTCGGATCCAAAACTGTGGCAGGACCTTCCCGACCAGATCCAAGATTGGCTGCGCCTTCAATCCGAATTTTCGCAACTGCCGGAATCCAAGGGCGTATTGGTCGAAGGTTTTTTTGATCGCGGCGTCCATGTCATTGTCATTCACAGTTTCGAAGGCCGTAAGGTAAATATGGCATTAGGTTTGCTGATGACCCGCCGTATGGAGACTCGGGGACTAAAACCGCTAACCTATTCCATTACAGACTACGCGCTAACTATCACCTCCATTGAACCGGTAAACGAGGTCGAGAGCCTGATGACCCGGGATATTTTAGACGAAGAATATCAAGCGTGGGTTATCGAAGCGCCCATGGTGAAACGGAGTTTTCGCAAGATTGCCACCATTGCCGGGTTGACCGAACAACGATTGCCCGGCGCCAAACGCACGATGAAACAGGTCACGTTCAGTACCGACCTCATTTACGATGTTCTGCTTAAATATAACCCCGACCATATTTTGCTTCGTATCGCCCGCGAAGAGGCGGAACGCGATTTGCTTGACCTGAACAGGCTGCGGGATTGGCTTGCAGACGTTCAAGGCGATGTTAATTATAAAATATTACCCCACGCTTCTCCGCTAGCTATCCCCTCTATGATGCAACTTGGCAAAGAGACAGTTATCGGCGATGCGAAACTCGCTATTTTAGAGAAAGCCAGTCATGACAGCCTTGCGAATTTACGTTTAGAGACCGTCAAAGATTATTTAGATGACAAGCAGACAAACCCTTAATACCCTCGCCGGAGACGTTGTCATCGACTCCCGCAAAGTTGCGTTTTTACCAGAGAGCGAAACGTTGCTCGTGGCGGATATGCATTTTGAAAAAGGAAGCTATCTTCGGCGTTTTGGGCGCTCCATGCTTCCGGCTTTCGACACGCATGACACAATTGAAAGATTGTGGACCGTCGCGCAGGAGTACAAGCCCCGCAAAATTATCGCACTGGGCGACAGCTTTCACGATGTGGACGCCTATGCGCGGCTCTCGCCAAAATCGGCTGAACGGCTAAACGCGCTTAAAGACGAAATTTGTGGAATTACTTGGATATTAGGTAATCACGATCCCGATATTCCAGCCGCCGTCATGGGCGCGCGGGAAGACCATGTGCAAATTAATAAATTTCTACTGACCCATCACCCCTATGAAGAACCGAGCCAATTTAACATTTGCGGTCATTACCACCCTAAGGCCAAAGTTTCCTCCCGGGCCGGTTCCGTCACCGCGCCCTGTTTCGCGATTAGTAAAAGCCGAATAATTATGCCCTCTTTCGGAACATATACCGGCGGACTCTTTGTCAGCGATCCGGCCTTCATCGAAGCCATGCCGGATATGACGACAGTCGCAATGGTTTACGGAAACAAGCTTTTTCAAGTCCTTACCGGTGCTCAATAGGGTGCATTGGTGGCAGAGCCTTGGCAATCCTGCGTGGTACGGGTGAAAGGACTTGAACCTTCACATCTCTCGATACCAGAACCTAAATCTGGCGCGTCTACCAATTCCGCCACACCCGCACGATGCTCTCACCTCTAAGAGGTGGTAAGTAGGCGCGCGGATTAGCGTCCCGTCTCGCTTTCGTCAACCGTCTTTTGCCACCATAGGCGCTTTATACATAGACCAGTAATATGCGATGCCGCCGCTGATGATATTAGCGGCGGCAATACCGAAGAATGCGCCGCGCAAACCGTCAAAATAAACGCCCACACCAATTAAGGGCGCAAATAGGAGGAGCGAACGCATAATTGTGTACGCCAAACCAAACAATGGACGGCCCAGAGCATTAAACCCGGCCGCGCTCACGAAAACGAAGCCATATCCTGAGATCGTGATTGGGACGATCCAGAAGTAAGTCGTCGCCAGTTCCAGGACGACGGGGTCATTCGTGAAAACATCTGCAATCGGGCGGGCAAGCAGAGCGAGAATCGCCGCTGCTATGGTTGTCCAAATCAGGCAAATTTTGTAACTCACCTTAAACGCCTGTCGAACTCTATCTGTTCTTCCTGCGCCGCCATTTTGTCCTGTCACGGCGCCAATACAGGCCGACAAAGCGTATAATAACCCAACTGAAAGAAGCTCTGCGCGGCTCGTTAAGGTAAAAGCGGCTACATCTTCGACTGTCAGGCTATTACCGATAATCGAAACCGCCACAGCTGTGCCGATTGGTACGATAATATTGGTAACCGCCGCCGGGAGCCCAACCTTTCCGACAGTCCACCAAGCATGACGGATGGAGGCGAATGTCATCTCTACAAATGAAACGGCTTTGCGGCGGAACTGGACAATATAGAATCCAAATAACGCCGCCACTGTATTCCCGATGACCGTCGCCAAAGCGGCTCCGGGGACTTCAAGCCTGGGAAATGGCCCCCACCCGAAAATCAGAAAGGGATCGATTATAATATTCAAAACCGCCCCTAATATCATGATGGAGGACGGTAGAGCCGCTTCGCCTCCGGCCCTTAAAATATTGTTGGAGATCATAGCGACCGAAACAATCACGAGGCCCGGAAGGGAAATCGCCAAATATTGAGCGGCCATGACGCCGACCTCTCCTTTTGCCCCCATCATAGGTAGAAGGGATGGGATGAATAACCACATTAAAGAGACCAGAATTGTCATGACGAAAAGTGCAAAAAGAATAGCTGCCGCGGCGTGACGGGCGGCTTTTTCATGGTCCCCTTTCCCAATAGCCCGGCTAATGGCGCTCATAGTGCCTGCGCCTAAACCGATATTTGCGCTGTTCCCCAAAAAGGTCAGCGGATAAGCAAAACCAACGGCCGCCAAAGCCATCACACCCAAGTCGGGGCGGGCGTCATCCGTTAGGTTACCTAGATAGATTGTGTCGATCAGACCTGCCGAAAGTAGCGCCAATACAGCTATGGCGAACGGCCCCAACATACGAAAGATGTGGCCCTGAATAGGGCCTTCCGTTAGATCAACTCTACCTTTGCCCGTTCCAACCGGAGGCGTAATAGCGTCCGGCAGGGATTCGGAAAGCTGGGCATCAAGCGTGTCCTTGGGCGCAGGTCTCTTATCGTCGGTCAATCGTTACTCATCTCGGTGAGACGGAGCAAACGCCGCGAGCGTTGCCATTTGGGCAATCTCGGACGCGGTGGCCCCTAGCGAACAAATCTGAACGGGTTTTTCTAGTCCGGTCAAGAAAGGTCCTAAAACAGTGGCGCCGCCGACGGCGTCCAATAACTTTGTCGAAATAGACGCTGAGTGAATGGCCGGCATGACCAAGACATTAGCGGCACCCGTCAATCGAGAGAATGGATATGTCAGCACGTGAAGCTGATCGAGCGCCACATCGGCCGCCATATCGCCTTCATATTCGAAATCGACCTCACGGCCGTCTAGGATTTCTACGGCCCTACGGACTTTTTGCATCCGCTCTCCGATTGGGTTGCCGAATGTGGAATAAGATAAGAAAGCCACACGCGGTTCAAAGCCAAATTGCCGCGCAAAATGCGCTGTCGTTTCGGCGATATCCGCCAGATCCTCAGCTTCGGGCAGTTCGGTGATGTTCGTATCAGCGATGAACAAAGTCCGGTTTTTATTGACGACTACACTCACGCCCATGGTGCGCTCATGTTCAACATGGTTCAGCACAAGCTGCACATCGTTCAAGGCAATATCATAGCTTCGCGTAACACCCGTCACCATGCCGTCCGCTAAGTCATGATGCAGCATCAAAGCAGAGAAGACGTTCCGGTCATTATTAACAAGACGCTGAGCATCACGGCGAAGGAAGCCTTTGCGTTGCAAACGGGAGTAGAGATAATCGGTGAATTCTGCATTTCGGTCAAAAAGCCGGGCATTCAGCACCATCAAACTGTCTGGCTTTTCAATGCCAAGCAATTTCATATTGTCATAAATCGGTTTTTCTCGGCCGATGAGAATGGCTTTGCCCAAACCGCGTTGCTGAAACGCTTGCGCGGCGCGGATAACGGCAGGCTCTTCGCCCTCGGCAAAGATGATCGTTTTTGGATCTTGTTGAACGGTGGCTGTAATGCCCTGCAAAATTGCGGCTGTCGGATCCTGACGGCGGGCCAAAGACTTTTTATAAGCCTCCATATCCTCAATAGGCTTACGCGCCACGCCTGTGTCCATTGCGGCTTGCGCAACATAAGGCGGGATTTCGGAAATAAGACGCGGGTCAAATGGCGCGGGAATAATATATTCCGGACCGTATGATGGCCGTTTGCCGTGATATGCCGCTGCGACCTCTTCGGGGACGTCTTGGCGAGCCAAGTCAGCCAGCGCGCGCGCGCAAGCAAGTTTCATTTCCTCATTTACATTGCGGGCCCGCACATCAAGCGCGCCCCGGAAGATGTAAGGAAAGCCTAGGACGTTGTTGACCTGATTTGGATAATCGGATCGGCCCGTCGCAATGATGGCGTCGTCACGTACGTCTTTGATGTCTTCCGGTAGAATCTCTGGATCAGGATTAGCCATGGCAAAAATAATCGGCTTTGGCGCCATAGAGGCCACCATTTCTTTTGTGACAATTCCAGCAACAGAAAGACCAAAAAAGACATCGGCGCCCTCAATAGCTTCCGCCAGAGTGCGCTTATCAGTCTTCACCGCATGCGGCGCTTTCCACTGATCCATATATTCCTGCCGGCCCTGATAGATGACGCCACGACTATCAACGACGATTGCGTTCTCATCCTTGACGCCAAGCGCTTTCACCAGATTCAGAACAGACAATCCAGCGGCGCCGGCTCCGGACAGTACAAGTTTCAAATCTTCAAACTTGCGGCCCGTCAGGTGACAGGCATTGATCAAGCCGGCGGTCGCGATAATGGCTGTGCCGTGCTGGTCATCATGAAAGACTGGAATATCAAGTTTGTCGCGAAGCTCTTGCTCGATAATAAAGCATTCCGGAGAACCGATATCTTCCAGGTTGATACCGCCAAATGTATTGCCAAAGCGCTGCACACATTCAATAAATTTCTGCGCGTCTTCTTCCTCAACTTCGATATCGAAACTATCAATATCCGCGAATCGTTTAAAGAGAACGGACTTTCCTTCCATCACTGGCTTGGACGCCATCGCCCCCAGATTGCCGAGGCCCAGAATAGCCGTCCCATTAGAGATTACGGCCACCATATTGCCTTTGGACGTGTAGTCGTAAACTGTGTCCTTATCCGCGGCGATCGCTTCGACTGGAACCGCCACGCCCGGTGAATAGGCCAGGCTCAAATCGCGCTGCGTTGCCATAGGTTTAGTTGGCTGAAGCGAAAGTTTTCCTGGTGTGGGTTTTGAATGGAAATCCAAAGCCTGCTGGTCGGTGATATAAGCCCGTTTAGGCGGACGTGGTTCGAGTTTAGCCATGTTTCTCTCTCGCTCTATCCCTTTAGAAGCGGCGGAGGGAATTTGCCGATCAACCTGCACCCTCTCCGCGCCGAATAATTTTCAGGCTCATAACGCTGTTTGTGTTTCAATCCTACCCATAATTGCTTTTATCTTTGAGAGCGATGATGAAAAATAAGGCGTGACCAGTTGTTGTCGCCCAATAGAAGTGCAATAATTCACTCGTCAGTAAATCTGTGAAACTGGCCCGTTAGCGTGACTCGACTCTGATGCGTTCAGATTTCAGAAGTGAGTTGATTTTCAACCGCCCCGGCGATCTCCGAGGCGGTATTTAGGAGGAACCCATGAAAAAAATCGAAGCCATCATCAAGCCTTTCAAACTGGATGAAGTCAAAGAGGCCCTACAAGGCGTTGGACTGCAAGGTATGACTGTTGTGGAAGCCAAAGGTTTTGGCCGCCAAAAAGGGCATACTGAACTTTATCGCGGAGCCGAATATGTCGTGGACTTCCTCCCTAAACTCAAACTGGAACTTGTCGTTGCTGACGATCAAGTCGAATCCGCGCTTGAAGCCATTCAGACAGCGGCCAAAACCGGTAAAATCGGCGATGGTAAGATCTTTGTCTCAGACGTCAGCCAAGCAATTCGTATACGGACCGGCGAATCCGGCGACGCGGCGCTTTAATCCAGCCAAAAACGCTAAAATAAACTAAAAGGCCTTTAGGGAAAGGAATGCAGGACTATGTCCGATACCGAGAAACTACTGAAAAAAATCAAAGACGAGGATATCAAATTCGTCGACCTACGATTTACCGATCCACGCGGTAAAATGCAGCATGTGACCTTCCACACAGATTTAGTTGACGAAGATCTCTTTACAGACGGCACAATGTTTGACGGTTCTTCAATCGGTGGTTGGAAATCGATCAATGAGTCAGACATGGTTCTTTTGCCGGATGCGGCAACAGCAAAAATGGACCCTTTTTATCAGCAAGATACCCTCGCTGTTTTCTGTGATGTTTTAGAGCCTGACACAGGTGAAGCCTATAACCGTGATCCACGCGGCACGGCCAAAGCTGCAGAAGAATATATGCGGTCAGCCAATGTAGGCGACGACGTCTTTTTTGGTCCTGAGGCTGAATTTTTTGTATTCGACGACGTACGTTGGAACACCGACAAAAACGTCACAGGTTACGCGATAGATTCTTCTGAACTTCCGGAAAACACCGGAACGCAGTATCAAGGCGGCAATATGGGCCATCGCCCTGGACCTAAGGGCGGATACTTCCCTGTTCCGCCTGTCGATTCTGCTCAGGACATGCGCTCCGAGATGATCTCCGTTATGGAAGAGCTTGGCCTTCGTCCGGAAAAACATCATCACGAAGTTGCTCCGGCTCAGCATGAACTTGGTATGCAATTTGATACTCTCCTGACCATGGCTGACAATATGCAGCTTTATAAGTATCTCGTGCATAATGTGGCTCACGCTTACGGCAAGACCGCAACATTTATGCCAAAGCCAATGTTTGCCGATAATGGTACAGGGATGCATGTCCACATGTCGATCTGGAAAGACAAGAAGCCTCTTTTTGCGGGCGACGAATATGCGGGTCTGTCCGAATCTTGCCTTCACTATATTGGCGGCGTCATCAAACATGCGAAAGCTATCAACGCCTTCGCCAACGCTTCGACCAACTCTTACAAGCGTTTGGTTCCAGGTTACGAAGCGCCCGTTATGCTGGCTTATTCAAGCCGTAACCGCTCTGCCTCTATCCGCATCCCTTGGACAGCGTCTCCGAAAGGTAAGCGTCTGGAAGTTCGTTTCCCGGATCCGGCCGGCAACCCATACCTCACCTATTCTGCCCTGCTGATGGCAGGTCTCGACGGGATTAAAAACAAGATTCACCCTGGCGATCCAATGGATCAGGATTTGTATGAGCTGTCTCCAGCAGAAGCTTCTAAGGTTCCGCAAGTTTGCGGGTCTCTGCGTGAAGCTTTGGAATCGCTTGATGCGGACCGTGACTTCCTAAAGGCCGGCAACGTCTTTGATGATGACCAAATCGACGCTTATATCGATTTGAAAATGGAAGAAGTTGATCGTCTCGCCTTGCATCCGCATCCGGTTGAATTCGATATGTACTATAAGTGCTAAGTCACTCGTCTATTCGACAAAGAAAAAGCCGCCTCTCGGGGCGGCTTTTTTAATGTGCGGTGTTCGCGTTGTTATTTGACCGTCAAAGTCACTTTGACTTCGGCGTTCAAGGCATTGGAGACGGGGCATCCTTCTTCAGCTGCTTTAAAAGCCTTGTCAATCACACTGCGGTCTGCGCCGGGCGCGTCCAGCGTCACATCAATATCGGAGCGCGTAATTTTAAATCCGCGGTCAATTTCTTCCAACCGCACCGTCGCCTTAGTTGAGACATCGTTTGGAACGACGTCAAGACTACTGAGCTCATTTGCAAAAGCCATAGCGAAACACCCTGCATGGGCAGCGCCGATGAGCTCTTCGGGGTTGGTGCCATTTTTATCGGCAAAACGTGTGTTAAAGCCGAAGGGCTGATCGGAAAGGGCGCCGCTATTACTTGATATCGTACCGTTACCCTCTTTTAGATTTCCAGACCAATGAGCAGAAGCGTGACGTTTGATAGACATGAAGTTTTCCTTTCCAAAAACGGAGTTACCTTTGCTATCCGCAGTTTTCAGAAAAGTTCCGACCTTGTAAATTCGGGACAATGGATTAGCTTTGACCCATGCCTATCACTCGTCTAAATCGCACCCTCCTTCGCCTGACTGGTGAAACCGTAAAGGACTGGCTCTCAGGTCTTATTACCAATACATTGAGCGGGGATATGACCTTTGCCGCTTTGCTCACCCCGCAAGGCAAAATTATTGCTGATTTTTTTGTGACAAAGACTGAAGATGGCTTGATTATTGATACGCCTTCCAAATTTGGCAAGGACCTGATTAAACGCCTAACTCTTTATAAAATGCGCGCCGCTATTCAGATTGAAGATATATCTGACGAGTATGACGTTTATGCTCTCTGGGGCGAAGCGGGCACGCGAGGACATGCGGACCCCAGACATGCGTCTCTTGGACGCCGCTTAATTACTCAATCTGAACTGACTGGAAACGGAGATTACAACGCCCACCGCCTCTCGCTTGGTGTGGTCGACAGTGAGTGGGATTTCGAGACCGTAACGACCTTTCCCGCAGACGCCAACATGGATTTAATGAACGGTGTGGATTTCAAGAAAGGCTGTTTCATTGGCCAGGAAGTCGTGAGCCGCATGAAACGTATGACGATTGTCAAAAAACGTATGAGGGGCGTTCTTCTTCAAGAATCAGCACAAGCGGGTGACAAAATAATGGCTGGCGAGCGGGTCATTGGAGAGTTGCTTTCGGTTCACGAACAAATGGGTATGGCCATGGTCCGGCTTAATCGGTGGAAAGAGGCAGAAGTCGACCCCACAGTAAATGAAATGAAAGTTGAAATTATGGATTCGGTCGATGGTCACACCGGGTGAAATAGACATAAGGCGAAATGACGTAAGCGCCCTCCCCCGTTTTGCCGCTTTGAACGCGCGGTGGATTGAACAACTTCATCACATGGAAGAGTCCGACAGGTTGATGGTCGCGCGCCCTCAAATTTATATTGAGAATGGCAGTCATGTCTTTTCAGCCCATATTGCGGGAATGGTCGTCGGTGTTGTGGCGCTAAAGCGTCACGAACAAGGAAAATACGAACTGACGAAGATGGCTGTCGATGAACAGTTTCGGGGCCAGGGAATTGGCCAAATACTTATGACAGGGGTCGAAGACTTCGCGAGAAATGGCTTAAAACTGGACTCCATTTTTCTGCTTTCCAACACCAAAAACGCCGCCGCTTTACGTCTCTATGCACGCAACGGTTGGACCGTAAATCATGAAGGCCCGCATCCGGTTTACGCTCGCGCCAATATCGGTATGGAGAAGATTTTGTGAGCCGAATGTCTCTGGATAACCGCGTCTTCGTTCCCGTCGAGAACACGGATAACGGCGTCATCAGCGGCAAGACGCGGTTTCATTTTTGGCAAGAAGGCATCGTGTTTTTTGCTGACTATTTCGGCGGAGATGTTCGCGAAGGTCATATTATCGGACAATTTGACGAGACGGGCCGCGGGCATATGCTTTATCATTGCCTGACAACCGAGCAGGACTTGAAAGCAGGAAAAGCCGTAGCAGAATTCACCGAATTTGATGATGGCCGTATGGCGATGGATCTGAATTGGGAATGGATAACCGAAAACGACAAACCGGAGGCATCCTTTAAAGGTCAGTCTCGCTACGAAGAACTTAGCGAACATGACTTAATGAGATGACGGATTTTCCAAATCATAATCCCGATTTACCGCGATGCGGGTGGGTGCCGCCAAACGATGCGCTTTACTGTGCTTATCATGATGAGGAATGGGGCCGGCCGCTCTACGATTCTAAATCCTTATTCTCTAAGTTGATACAAGACGGTCAGCAAGCTGGGCTAGCTTGGATTACTATCCTGCGAAAGCGGGATAACCTCCTCAAAGCCTATGACGGGTTTGATCCTGACATTATTGCGCAGTATACGGATGCAGATCGAGCGAGATTACTCGCCAATCCCGGCATCATCCGGTCTCGCCTGAAGATAAATGCGGCTATCGCCAACGCGCAAATCTACGTCAAAATGCGCGACGATGAAGGAATAGACTTTTCAGACTATTTGTGGAGCTATGTTGATGGCAAGCCCGTTCAGAATGAGTGGCAGGAATTTAAAGACGCCCCTGTCGAAACGCCGGAATCCCACCGTCTCTCAAAAGATTTGAAAAAACGTGGGTTTAAATTCGTAGGCCCCGTTATTCTTTATGCCTTCATGCAGGCCGTAGGGATGGTCAACGATCACAGTATTAATTGTCACGTCAATGAAGCCTGTAAAACAACGAGGCGAGTATAAAATGATCAAGTCAGTTAAAAGAAACCCGGTTTTAACAATGTTGGTTTTCACATTATCGGCGATCATATTGAGCAGCTGCGCTTCTCTCTTCGACCCAAAACCCGATGAGCCTCCCACTCAAACTGAGGATGAGACCTCGCGAATGGAAGACTATGTGGATTGCCTCAGAGATAAAGACCGCAAGATTGAAGACCCGCCCTGCCTGATGAAGTGAGGATACCCAGCCAAAACGTCCCTTCTTGATAGGAATCTTCTGCCTCTTAGCCCTTGAATTCCATGGGCGGAACGTTGCATAGCTGTTTGATAAATAAAAACCTATGAAGGGTTCGGGTATGAAAGCCGTAATCAGTTCCACAGGTCTCTGGACGCCTGAAGACTCAATCTCAAATGAAGAACTTGTCGATAGCTTTAATGCCTATGTCGATAAGTGGAATGCAGAAAATGCGGAGGCGATTGAGGCATGCGAGCTTGACGCTCTGACTTACTCTAATGCAGAATTTATAGAAAAAGCCTCTGGCGTGAAATCGCGCTATGTGATTTCAAAAGATCCTATTCTTGATCCCGAGACCATGGCACCGCGCATTCCGGCCCGCCCGGATGAAGAGCCTTCTATTCTGGCAGAAATAGCTGCCAAAGCCGCGCAGCAGGCTTTGGACGCGGTTGGACGTAAACCGGAAGATGTCGGCGCCGTTATCGTCGCTTGCTCCAACCTTCAGCGCGGATACCCCGCTATCGCTGTGGAGGTCCAATCTATTTTAGGAACGTCCGGTTTTGCATTCGATATGAATGTCGCCTGCTCCTCCGCCACGTTCGGCCTAGAAACGGCGCGCGGCCTGATTTTCGGGGGACAGGCAAAATCCGTTCTCGTCGTAAATCCCGAAATATGCACCGCGCATTTGAACTTTAAAGACCGCGACGCACATTTCATTTTCGGGGATGTGGCTACCGCGCTTTTAGTCGAATCTGATGACATAGCCCCAGCGGAGCATTGGGAAATTGTCGGTTCAAAATTGGTGACGCAATTTTCAAACAACATTCGGAACAATTTTGGGTTTCTAAATAAGGCCGCGCCTGAAGATGATGGGCTCCACGGGCCAAGGGGTCGCAAGGGCCTGACAGATAAACTCTTCGTCCAAAATGGCCGCAGCGTGTTCAAAGAAGTTGTACCTTTGGTAGCTAAGATGATTACGCAGGAATGCGAAGTCAACGGAATTGACCCGCATGACCTGAAACGCATGTGGCTACATCAAGCGAATTTAAACATGAATGTTCTGATTGCCAAAAAAGTCCTCGGAAAAGACGTTGAGATAGATAAAGCTCCAGTTGTTCTGGATGAGTACGCCAATACCAGCTCCGCAGGCTCCATCATTGCCTTTCATAAATATAGCGACGATTTTCAAGCGGGTGAAACGGGTCTCATCTGTAGCTTCGGGGCAGGTTATTCTGCCGGCGCCATATTTATTCGGAAGGTGGCATGAAGTTTCCCGCCGGTTTTTTTATCGTTTTGAGTTTGCTTTTTTCAACCTCTGTAAACTCTCAAACAGTTCCCGGAGATGCTCCGGAGTTTACCCAAGACGAAATCCGTCAAATAATGACCGACGCTCAAACAATTCGCGAGGGAGCGCAAGAGAGAATTTCCAAGGTCAATCGGTACAAAATCCTGGGACAGAAAGGTTGCCTAGAGGGCAATTGCGACAACGGCACAGGCACCTTCGTAAATGCTGATGGGAGCTATTATAGCGGCGAACATGTCAGCAGCCTGCAACATGGTTTTGGCACATATATCTGGCCGACAGGGGACAAATATAGCGGTGATTTTGAGCGCGGCGTTCAGACCGGTGAAGGAACATACCTGACCGCCAATGGCGAAAAATATAGTGGAGAGTTCGCCGAAGGCGCTCCTTCCGGGAATGGTACCAATTACTACGCCTCCGGTGACAAATATAATGGGGCGCATCAAAACGGTTTGCCCAATGGATATGGCACTTATTACAGCGCTGAAGGCTGGGTCTATATTGGCAACCATGTTGAGGGTGTCAGCCAGGGTCAGGGCACCTATTTTTTCTCCAATGGGCAGAAATATATAGGGGCGTTCGAAAATGGATTATTTAACGGCTATGGCGTCGCCTATTTCCCTGATGGGACGGTGTTTCATGAAGGACGCTGGCGCGATAATGAGCCCGTCAATTAAATGGGATCTTCTACTTCCAAAGCCCCTCGCGCTTGGCAGAGAATGCTCTCAGGTCGACGCCTTGACCTGCTCAACCCCTCTCCATTTGATATAGAGATCGAAGACATTGCGCGAGGCCTAGCGCGAGTCGCACGCTGGAACGGACAAACGACTGGCTATAACGCTTTTTCCGTGGCCGAACACAGCGTGATTGTCGAAGACCTGCTGACAGAGGTCTACCCGGGATCTACGCCGGAGCATCGCTTGACGGCCCTTCTCCATGACGCCGCAGAATATGTTATTGGGGATATGATAAGCCCGTTCAAAAATGCGCTCGGTTTGGATTACAAATCTTTCGAAGCCCGTTTGGAAGAGGCTATACATCTTCGTTTCGGTCTACCGGCAAAAATGCCTTCCCGCCTCAAGAAACGGATTAAACAGTGTGATATTTACTGCGCCTGGTTCGAAGCCACACAAATTGCAGGATTCGAAAAAAATGAAGCCGACGCACTTTTCAAACCTCCTCCAAAAGGTCTAAGCTTGACGCTTTCGCCCTTACCCGTCAGAGAGGCGGAACACGCGTTTCTCGAGCGTTTTGAGGAACTCTCAAACAAAATAACACGTTAGATCCCTATGCGCAGAATTATCAACACACTCACTATTATCGGCATGGCTCTAGCCATTTTCGCTATTTCCTATCTGCTCTTTGGTCAAACAACCGGGGTATTCGTCGATAACTCTACCAGTAAGATGACACTGCAGATACTGGCCATGACTGGCGCTTTAATCTCCCTCGTTTTCGGATTTATTGGGCGAGTAATGGACCGCAGAGCGCCGCTCCCGGTTTCCCGCATTAGTAATCTCGGGATTTTTCTTGGCATTATAGGCGGCCTTCTCGTGCTCGCCGTTCCTTATCTCTAAGGAAGTAAATACCAGGATTTCAATAGCATCGCTGGTGCCGCGTCCTTATATACGTGATAGGATATTTTCAGGAGGTCAGCAGGACCATGGGTAAAGAACTCATCAATTGGGAAAACGGGCGTTGGATCGGCCAAACGCTTGAGGTCGAAAACGGCGTCTGCGCGGTGCCGGATATTCCTGGCAAAGACCTCCCCTATAATGATGAGGTAAAAGCCGCCACGGACCACCTATATGAACAAGTCAGCGATTTCATTCCTGAATTTGAATGGCCGGCTTACGCCCCGCTCGTTCACGCCATTAACAAGCTGAAAAAAGAAAAGAACGCAGTTATCCTCGCGCATAATTACATGACCCCGGATATTTTCGGCCTTGTCGGTGATTATCGCGGCGACAGTCTCGGCCTCGCGATTGAAGCCACCAAAACAGATGCCGATATGATTATTCAAGGCGGCGTTCATTTCATGGCGGAAACCTCTAAAATTCTTTGTCCTGACAAACGCGTTTTAATCCCGTCCATGCGGGCCGGGTGCTCTCTTGCCTCTTCCATAACAGGCGACGATGTTAAGCTCATTAAACAACGCTATCCCGGCATCCCGGTTGTCACCTATGTGAACACCTCCGCTGATGTGAAAGCTGAAAGTGATATCTGCTGCACGTCGTCCAATGCCGTCGCGATAGTAGAACACATCGCAGCGGAAATGGGCGTAAATAAAGTCATCATGATTCCGGATGAATTTTTGGCGAAGAACGTGGCCAAGCAAACCAATATCGAAGTTATTGCTTGGCATGGCCGCTGCGAAGTTCACGCCCGCTTCTCGGCCCAAGACGTTCGCGAAATGCGTGAATCCAATCCCGGCGTAACGGTTCTGGCCCACCCTGAATGCCCGCCCGAGGTCGTAGCGGAATCCGACTTTACAGGCTCAACCAAAGCGATGAGCGATTACGTGTCCGACAATCGCCCCAAGAATGTGATCCTCCTAACAGAATGTTCCATGTCGGATAATGTCGCGATGGCGAACCCCGACACAGATTTTGTCCGCCCGTGTAACCTCTGCCCGCATATGAAACGTATCACATTGGAAAATATGTATCAGTGCCTGCGCGACGAAACCAATGAAGTGCTTGTCCCGGAAGAGATGCGAGTCAAAGCCTATGACGCCGTCATGAGGATGATTAGTGTCACCTTTGACCCCATTAAAGGCCACTTTGACCCAACTCTGCCCGAAGAAGACGTGAAGGTTATCTAAGGCTTTGTCGTTCCCCCTCGACACGAAACGCCTGCCGCCGGGCGCTGTCCTTGTCGTGGGCGCAGGTTTAGCCGGACTGTACTTAGCTTTGAAGCTGGCGCCGCGTCCTGTCTTCGTTTTGACGTCCCGCCGCTCCACAGTAGGGGCCGCGTCAGCTTGGGCCCAGGGCGGCATTGCGGCGGCGCTTTCGCCTGATGACACACCGGAAAGCCACGCGGCCGATACAATTGCGGCCGGAGACGGTTTAGTTGATCCAGCTATTGCCAAAATTCTGTCCGAAGAGGGCCCCGCTCGAGTGCATGATTTAGCGGAAATGGGCGTGCCCTTTGACCGCGACAACCAAGGACGGCTCTATCTATCGCTAGAAGCCGCCCATTCCATGCCGCGTGTTGCGCGTGTCAAAGGCGATACGGCCGGGCGTGAAATTATCAACATTATGGTTCAAAAAACCCAATCGTCGGAACACGTCACGGGCCTTATTGGTTGGCGGGCTGAAAGCCTTTTAACGGATGGATATGGCGGCATTGCGGGCGCACTAGCCCGCCGCGATGACGGCGCCTTGCTCGGCATTGAAGCAGATATTACCGTGATGGCCACAGGCGGGGTTGGCGGACTATTCTCGGTTACAACGAACCCCAGAACGGCCCGGGGCGACGCGCTCGGTATGGCCGCCGTTGTTGGGGCGAAAATGCGGGATATGGAATTTGTGCAGTTCCACCCTACTGCGATTGACGTAGGCCGCGATCCAGCCCCGCTGGCCACAGAAGCCCTACGCGGCGAAGGCGCCACCCTGACCAATTCGGACGGCGTTCGATTTATGCACCGCTATCACGAACAGGGCGAACTTGCCCCAAGAGACGATGTCGCCCGCGCTATTTTTGCCGAAATTCAGGCTGGGCGTCAGCCTTTTCTGGATTGCCGGGAAGCTATAGGCGCGCATTTTGACGCGGAATTTCCAACTGTTTTCGAGAGCTGCATGAAAGCCGGAATTGATCCGCGCACGCAGCTTATCCCGGTTTCGCCTGCGGTTCATTACCATATGGGCGGTTTGGCGACCGATAGTGTCGGACAAACTAATCTCGACGGTCTTTTCGCCGTGGGCGAATGTAGCGTTACAGGCGTTCACGGAGCAAACCGCCTCGCGAGCAACTCTCTACTTGAAGCCATCGTCTTCGGCGGACGGGCGGCAGATCATATCAATAATATGGTGATAGCCCCAAAACGTGCCACGACAATCCGGCCTCAACCCTGGCTGTCTATGGCCAAAGGGGTGAGTGAAGGGCTCCGCCGGGCTATGACGGATAAATGCGGCGTGCGGCGCAATGCCAAAGATTTGAATGAGCTCATTAGTTATATCGACTCGCTTATCATGCAGGTTGGGCGAGCCAATCCGCTCGTAACATCCCGCATTATTGCTTCTGCCGCACTTGCCCGAGAAGAAAGCCGCGGCGGACATTTCCGCGACGATTTCCCCGACGCAAAAGAGCAGGCGCGCTCTTCCTATCTAACCTATGATTTTCTGTACTAGTGGATCTCGACAGAAGACATAAAACCTTTGTCTTTTTTCACTTTTTCCGGTTTCCCGTAAACCTCAATACTGCCCATTCCGGACATGTCGGCGTCCACACTTTCCGACGCATAAACACTTGCCGATCCCATTCCTGACATATCAATCGTTACATCTTCACATTCGAGACCCCGGGCGTCCATGTCGCCCATGCCGGCATAGTCGACGTCGAGCTTTCCGCAACGCCCCGAAAGCTCGACCGCGCCCATCCCAGCGAACTCGACCTCAAATTCGTCGCTGTCAATTCCGTAAATCTCTCCATTTCCGATGCCTGTGACGTCTAGTCCGTTCAGCGATGGCAGAGTAATCGTAATGTCGATTCCCTTATTTTTCTTGCCCCCCCAGGATCGCTTCTTTTCATCTTTGTCGTTTGCAAGATAGAGAGTACCATCATCTACATAGACGTTGAGGTTTGACATATAACGCTCTTCCCCGGCGGTATTGATAGAGAAATTCGATCCGCCGACTTTCACATCCATATTATAGACTCCGACTACGGAAATTTTGTCAAAGTTTTGATAGTCATAGCTCCGCTCGACACGGGTTTTGCTGTCTGAGTCTTCCTCATGGTCAGGGTGAGCTTGCGCGCTAAATGTTGTCCCCATGGCACCGGCAACAACGATCATAGACGCAAAAGTAGTTCTTATTCGTTTCTTATTTTGAAAGTGGGTCATTACAGTCTCCTTTTATTGTTATTCGATAATACTTCACGGCCAATAAGTCAATTCCTTATTGAAAAACAATAAATTTTGGCGTGACGCGCTATCGCTTACATGCAATTCGAACGGTATTTCGGCATTGATTTGCCATGAGAGCGAGACATAATAGGCGAAAATAAAGGAGATTTTATGCGTTTCATTGCCCTCACCTCATTGGCCGTTTTAGGACTTGCCGCCTGCGCTCCCGCCTCGGCTCCTCATATCAGCCCGGCTGAAAGCCGAACCTCCAGCCTAGATGTTAGTGCGACCGGAAAAGTTTCTGCCGCGCCCGATCGCGCAACTGTGAGTGCGGGTGTGGTGACCGAAGGGAAAACTGCGCAGCAAGCTATGGTAGCTAATGCGACAAAGATGAATTCTGTTTTCGAAGGATTAAAAGCCGCTGGAATTCCTGAGAATAACATTCAGACGAGCCAGCTTTCGCTACAACCCCGCTATAATTACCAAGACCGCCAAACTCCAACAATTGACGGCTACGAAGCGCGCAATACAGTCACCGCGAAAAGTGAGGATTTGCAATCCGTCGGGGCGATGCTGGATGCCCTCGTAAAAGCAGGCGTGAATAATATTGGCGGTATTAATTTCTCAATCGACAATCCAGATAACGCCATGAACGAAGCTCGTGCTAAAGCTATCAGTGCAGCAAAATTAAAAGCCGAAACAATGGCAGACGCCGCGGGCGTAAAACTCGGCAAGTTATTGAATATGAGCGAAGCTAACACTGGTGGGCAGCCCCGGCCAATGATGATGCAGGCGGGTTTCCGCAGTGATTCTATGGAAAGCGCACCGACGCCAATAGCAAGTGGTGAGCAATCCCTCGAGGTCACGGTCAACCTTAGCTACGCTATTGAACAATAAAAAAACGGGGCCTCAAGCCCCGTTAAATTACATTTCAGTTGAAATCAGAACTGTCTGATGTCCCGCCTTAATAAACAGGCGGGATAATTACATCGTTGTTCTGGTCGAGGAGAACAACATCTGGGGCGTAGTTGCGGGCTTTTTCGGCTTCCATCTGGCAATAGGAAATAATGATAATTTTATCGCCAATCTGAACGCGCCGCGCCGCAGCTCCGTTAAGGCCAAACGTCTTTGATCCGCGAGGCGCAGTAATCGCATAGGTCGTAAATCGCTCGCCATTTGTGATGTTGAGAATATCCACTTGCTCATTCGGCAAGATACCAGAACGCTCCAAAAGATCCTGATCAATAGAGATGGACCCTTCATAATGTAGATCGGCTTGTGTCACCGTTGCTCGGTGAATTTTGCCTTTCATCATGGTCAGAAGCATAATGCTCTCCTTTCGTCTTCACGCCCTATATAGGCATGACAGGGGCATTACAAAAGGTGAAGGCACAAAAATGCAGGGCTCCTCTGATTATTTTGCCGCGAACTACACCTTGGGAATTCCTAAAACTTAGCTTAGATAGGCACCATGACAGACAACATTGCCATATTGATAACGGGCGGCACGATTGACAAAGTGCATGACACAAAGACAGAAAGCCTTGTCTTCGACCCGAAAGGGAAGTCCAGAGTCACCGCAATCCTGCGTCAAGGCAGAAGTCGCACGGCTCGTCAGGATATCCTGTTTCAAATTGACAGCCTCGACATGACTGACGACCACCGCGAGGAAATATACCAAGCCGTCATAGACGCGCCAGAAGACCGTATTATTATCACCCATGGAACAGGGACGATGGAGCTCAGCGCTCAATATCTGGACGGGAAAGTTGGAAATAAGACCGTTATCCTGACCGGAGCGATGCGGCCGCAATCTCTCGGCCGTTCAGATGCCGGCTTTAATTTGGGCGGAGCCATGATCGCCGTACAAACCCTCCCGGCCGGAGTTTACGGCATTATGAATGGTCAGGTTTTCGAGGCCGAAAAGCTACACAAAAATACTGAAACAGGACGTTTTGACGACTAATTCTGGGCGGAACCTATTAAGGCGGCGCGATCCCAGCGTTAGTTATCGACATTCACAGTGCCTTGGCGTATTTAGCCTCAACGTTTTGTTTTTGGGGAAAATCTGCCGTGACACTTTGTTTTAAAAATGCTGCCATTTTAATAGCACCTTTGGCGCTCATCGCCTGTAATTCGGCCGAGACGGCCCAAGCACAGGCAACCCCTCCTGAAACTGAAACGGCGAGCAATACAGAGGCCGGTGCTCTTCCGACCTTAGAATATGAGAAGATAACACTGGATAATGGTCTGGACGTTATTTTCCATGTCGATAGATCAGACCCGGTCGTTGCGATTGACCTGGCCGCCCATGTCGGATCAGGACGCGAAGTTCCCGGAAAAACCGGATTTGCTCACTTGTTCGAACATTTACTATTCCTTGATTCTGAAAATCTTGGTTATGGCGGCTTGGACGAGATGAATACGCGGATTGGCGGCGAAGGGACGAACGGGTTCACCACCAACGACATGACCCAATATTTTCAAGCTGTTCCGAAAGACGGTTTAGAAAAAATAATCTGGGCAGAAGCTGACAAGCTTGGATGGTTCATCAATACGGTCAATCAAAATGTGATCGACCGGGAAAAACAGGTCGTAAAAAACGAAAAACGCCAACGCGTGGACAATCAAGCCTATGGTCATAACCTCTATGTCATAGGAAAAGCAATTTACCCCGAAGGTCATCCCTACAATCACCAAGTCATCGGATCCCTAGAAGATCTCGAAAACGCGACTCTGGAAGACACTAAAGAATTTTTTGCCAAATGGTATAAGCCGGACAATGTAACCGTGACAATCGCGGGCGATTTCGACATGGATGAGGCCCAATCGCTCGTAAAAAAATACTTCGGTGACATCCCTTCCGGTAACCCGACACCAAAAATCACAGCGCAGCCAGTTGAGCTAGAAGAGACCAAAACCTTCTTCCACGAGGATAACTTCGCCACGGTACCACAACTCACCATGGCTTGGCCCGCCGTTCCCGAATACCATCCGGATTCCTATGCTCTAAACATTCTTCTGGACTACCTGATCGAAGGCAAACAGGCACCGATGAATGAAGTTCTAATTGATGAAGAGCAACTGACGACAAGCGTGAGCGGATTTAATTATACGAAAGAAATGGCTGGGGAGTTATATATCTTCATCTCGCCAAAGGCCGGAGAAGATACCGACGACCTCCTCCCGGCTATACAAACGGCCTTCGCTCGTTTTGAAGAAAACGGCATCCCTGAAAAGGCTCTACAACGTATCAAGACTGAAGCCGAAGTCGCCGTATATGACGAAGTTCAAAGCGCTCTCGGCAAAGCCATCGCTCTCGGTGAATATAACGTTTTTAAAGATGATCCCGGCTTTTTCACCACGGACGTAGAACGTCTTCGTGAAGTCTCTGCCGAAGACGTCATGGATGTCTATAATCGCTACATCAAAAACAAGCCTTACGTGGCAACGAGTTTTGTCCCAATGGGCAAACTGGATCTGGCGCTAGAAGGGGCGCAAAAGGCAGAAGTGGTAGAAGAAGTGGTCGTTCAAGGCGCGGAAAAGGACGTCGCATATGACCCTGACGCTCGCGTATTTGAGCCCTCTCCGTCTTCTTTTGACCGTACGGTCGAGCCGCCTTTTGGAGACAGTTACACATTGCCGTCTCCGAATATCTGGCACGCAGACGGGGAAAACGGATTGGCAATGTTCGGCATTCAGTCCGACGAAGTTCCCCTTATTGAATTTTCGCTTGATTTTGACGCGGGTAAAAACCGCGCGCCGCTAAGTACGCCGGGCCTTGCGGCCTTTACGGGGGACATGATCCTCAAAGGCGCTGGTGATTACGATACTGCAGCATTTGAAGAAGCCCTTGGCGAACTTGGCTCGGAGATATCGGTCTCAACAGGAGATCAGTTTACGACGATTAGCGGCAAGACTTTAGCCCGTAATCTGCAGAAAACAGTCGAACTCCTATCCGACATTATCAACGCACCTGCCTTCGATGAAACGGAGTTTGAAACCCTGCGCGAGAGTTACGCCCAAAACGCGGTCGCTTCTTTGGCAAACCCCAATTTTGTGGCGCTTCGTGAATCCGACAAACTGGCTTATGCTGATGAAACGCCTTTGGCGACCGCAGGCGCTGGCTCTGAAAATCAGGTTCGCGCTATAACGCTCGACGCTGTGAAGGCTTTTCATTCAAAATATTATGATGTTTCAACCGCGAAGTTAAATATTGTCGGGGATTTTGAAGCCGACCAGGTCGAGACGCTGTTTGGAAATATTGCGGACCCAGTTGAAGTCTCTGCCGAGCCAAAGCCATTGCCATCGCTCAAATCTGTCGATGAGACTACGGTTTACTTCTATAATATTCCAGAGGCCAAACAGTCGGTTATTCGGATGGAGCGTCCGGCCTTGCCTGTCACTGATCCGGATTATGCGAAGCTCGAAGCGCTGAACTTCCCTCTCGGCGGCATCTACACCTCAAAGCTGAATACGACCTTACGGGTAGATAAAGGCTACACTTATGGCATCCGCTCCTATGCAAACGGCAACGCAACAGACGGAACATTTGGCGTTCAAACCTCCGTCCGGACAAATGCGACCAAAGAAAGTCTAGAGCTTATCCGGGACATACTCAAAGACCATGCCGAAGGTATGGAAAGCGAGGAACTCGCCGAGACAAAGGATGCTTTACTGCGTGGCCAGGCGCTGAAGAATGAAACGCTTGGTGACAAATTGCGTCTAGTACAAGAGATCAGCCGAAACGGCCTGCCAGATGACGTCAACGCTCAAAATATGGAACGTGTCAAAGCGATGCCGCTAGCCGACGCCAAAACCTTGATGAGTGACTATATCCGCCCAGACGCTATGCGGATTGTCGTGGTTGGAGATGCATCCTCGCAAGCGGATCGCTTAAATGACCTTGGGTTTGGCGACGCCGTTCTACTGAACGGCGAGTCTGAATAAATGCGCTTACTGCTTTTGCCATTCAGCCTTTTGCTATTGGCTGGCTGCAATGAAAGCAGCAGCGATTCCTTCCATGGCAGCAGATCTGCTGCTCCGCCGCCAGTCGCCGTGGAAAGCGATATGGCCTATAGCAAGGTGGCCTCGGAGCCTGCGCCGACTGCGTCAAATAACCCGACGTCTCAATCCTATTTAGCTTATCGTTACAATTACGGATTTGACCTTCCGGCAAAATCTGTGGCGGCAACGGCAAAATCCCACGCTGAAATTTGTCAGGATGCGGGGCCGGGCAAATGCCAGCTCCTGTCTTCATCCACTAATGACAATAATAATGAGAATGTCAGCGCAAATTTGAGCCTTCGCGCCGAACCGGCTTGGCTTGAGACCTTCATAGGGCAAATACAGACTTCTGTGACCGAGCAGGATGGGCGCATGACGTCTAATTCAGTTTCAGCTGAGGATCTGACCCGTTCGATTTTGGATACGGATGCGCGGCTAAAGGCGCAGACAACTTTGCGGGACCGCCTACAAGGACTGCTCGCCACACGCGACGCCGAACTCCCGGACCTGCTCGCGCTTGAGAGAGAACTTGCCCGCGTGCAAAGCGAAATAGAGAGCGCAACGACCACGCTCGCCGTGTTACGACAACGGGTGACCATGTCTCAGGTAAATATCAATTACCAATCTCAAAGCGTCGCCGTCAGCCGGAGCGCGTTTGCCCCTATCGCGGCCGCGTTGAAAAGCTTTTTTGGTGAGCTTTCCCAAGGTTTGGCGGGCGTCATCAGCTTCTTTGCTTTCATTCTCCCCTGGCTTCTATTCGTTATTCTGCCGGGTCTTTTTCTATTGCGCTGGGTGTGGCGCCGCCGAAAAAAGAAATCTATCTAATATATGCTTTTGAGTATTATCTTTGTCTTGGTCGGTTTCGGCCTGTTGATGGGCGGCGGTGAGTGCCTTGTCCGAGGCTCTGTTGTCATCGCTAATCGCATGGGACTGTCCAAAGCCTTAATCGGCGCGACCTTTGTCGGTTTTGGAACTTCCATGCCGGAATTTGTGGCGAGCTTTGGCGCCGCCGCAACCGGCGAAGACGCTATCGCTCTCGGCAATGTGGTCGGCTCAGACACGGTGAACCTGCTTCTGATACTGGGGGTCTGCTCACTTATCTATCCGATGGCAGCTCCAAGGGGCCGGCTAGGTCTCGATTTCTTTTTTGTGATGCTAGCGTCACTCATTTGCCTACTCATTATTTATTTTGGCGCCCTCCCCGTGTGGGCCGCCGGCGTGTTGTTGGCCATTTTTGTTATTTATATGGTGCAACTTTTTCGCTCGGATAAAGGTGGGTTTGAAAACGAAGTGGCTATTATTTCACTCTCCATGCCCACCGCCCTGATAATAAGCATCTTTGGAATTGCTCTGCTCGTCGCTGGCGCCGAAATTTTGATTAAAGGCTCAACGGGTATCGCGACGTTTTACAATGTCCCAGAAGCTATAATTGGCATCACGATCGTCGGCGTCGGCACGTCTGCACCCGAACTGTTCGCGTCAATTATGGCCAGCTTTAAAAAAGAAAATGCCATCGCGTTCGGGAATATTATTGGGTCGAACATTTTTAATGTCTTCGCCGTTTTGGGGATTACGGGATTAGTCTTTCCGCTAAATGATCTGGCAGGGTTTTCAATTTGGGACGGTATTATTCTAGTCGGCGCGACAGTTGCAATGTTCGCTTTCGCCGCAACGCGCGAGCGCATCTCACGTTGGGAAGGCGGCCTGATGTCGGCCGCCTATATTGGTTACTTAATATGGCTCGTTATGAGAGCCACTGCCGGAGCTTAGGCTTAGTTTGCCGCTTCGGCTTCGACAGTCTCAAGAACCCGCAAGAGATTGCCACCCCAGATTTTTCCGATCTCCTCAGTAGAATAACCCCGGCGGACCAATTCAGCCGTTACATTCTCTGTTTCCGACGCATCTTTCCAGCCGACAATTCCACCGCCGCCGTCAAAGTCCGACGCGATGCCAACATGATCAATTCCGGCCACGTCAACGGCGTGGTCAATGTGGTCTACAAAGTCTGACACCGAGGCTTCAGGAGACATGGCCGTAATCTCGGCTCTGCGCTCACCATAGATATCGCGCTTAGCTTGGTCCCAAGCACTGCGATCGCCGAACTCTGCGTCCAGGGCGTCCCGCGCTGCTTTCTGCTCTGGTGTTGGGAGTTTCACATAGCTTCCCAAAGCAACCATCTGAGCCACGCCATTTACGTCGCGAATTTTCCGAAGCTGTTCATCGTCGAGATTACGTTCTGTATCCGCAATGGCTTTTACGCCCGAATGAGACGCGATAATCGGCGTTGTGGAGAGGTCTGCGGCCTGCATCATTGTGGCTTTGCCTGTATGGCTAACATCCACCATAATTCCATTTTCATTCAAAGCGCGAACAAGGTCTTCGCCGAGCGGCGAAAGTCCATTCCACTTCGGCCCGGAGTCGCGGTCTGGGTTCGGATTAGAACTGTCTCCGAACTGGTTGTGGCCGAAGTGAGTTAGGCCCACATATCGGACGCCCCGTTCCGCCCAGAGGGGGATAGACTCAACGCTCTCCCCTAACGGATAAGCATTTTCCATTCCGATCAATACGGCGTGTTTTCCGTCGCCCACAATGCGGCGCACATCCTCTGCCGTTCTCGCCATCTCTATGTTCTCAGGATAGGCTTGAGACATTTGCGTGATCGCTTTAACGCGGGTTTCCGCGATCTCAAGGCCCTCTGCATAGCCTCCAGCCGTCAGGTCGCCCTGCGGCGTATAGATAATCCAAAAACCGCTATCAAGCTTTCCGGAAACAAGTTTTGGAAGGTCAACCTGAAGATCCGTTGGAAGCCCGGGGTCAATTTCGCTCATATAGGTCAAAGGGATATCGATATGTGTATCAAGAGTGAGAGCCGCATCATGTACGTCCGCTACGCTCATCTCTGGCGCCGAAGTTGTAGTTTGGCAGGCCGCCAATGTCAGAGCCGAAAGACCTAAAAGTGTGTATTGTTTGAATGTCATAATCGTCCTCGCTTCAAATTTATTGTAAAATATACTTATAATAGCATTCGCCAATTATAGACAGCGTGAAGCGAATTTCATGCAAAATCAATGCGGGAAGTTCAAAGTGTCTTGCGCACAAAAAAACCGCCCGGAGGCGGTTTGTTTGAACTTTACTGATCCAAGAAAGACCGCAACTTCCGGCTTCGGCTTGGATGTTTGAGTTTCCGCAGCGCTTTGGCTTCGATTTGGCGGATACGTTCACGGGTGACCGAGAATTGCTGTCCGACTTCCTCCAGCGTGTGGTCTGTGTTCATCCCGATCCCGAAACGCATCCGCAGGACACGTTCTTCACGCGGCGTCAGAGACGCCAGAACGCGGGTCGTTGTTTCGCGCAGGTTGGACTGAATAGCAGATTCAATTGGCAGGATTGCGTTATTATCCTCAATGAAGTCACCAAGTTGGCTGTCTTCCTCATCACCGATTGGCGTTTCAAGAGAGATAGGTTCTTTGGCAATCTTCATAACCTTGCGCACTTTTTCCAGCGGCATGGAAAGCTTGGCGGAAAGCTCCTCAGGTGTCGGTTCACGGCCAATTTCGTGCAAAATCTGACGAGACGTTCGAACAATTTTATTGATCGTTTCGATCATATGAACCGGAATACGAATAGTCCGGGCCTGGTCCGCGATAGAGCGCGTAATTGCCTGACGGATCCACCACGTCGCATAAGTCGAAAATTTATAACCCCGGCGATATTCAAATTTATCAACCGCCTTCATCAGGCCGATATTGCCCTCTTGGATTAGGTCGAGGAACTGCAAGCCGCGATTTGTGTATTTCTTGGCAATTGAAATAACGAGACGAAGATTGGCCTCGACCATTTCTTTTTTGGCCTGACGGGCTTCGCGCTCGCCTTTCTGAACGGTTTGAACGATGCGGCGGAACTCATCGACGGGCACACCTGTCTCTTGAGCCAATCCGCCAATTTCATTGCGAAGTTTATCGATAGAAACTTTTTCACGTTTCAAGAAACGGTCCCAAGCCTCTGATTGCCCGGCCATGTCTTCCATCCAGTTCGGGTTCAGCTCTGACCCCAAATAGGCTTGCAAGAATTCATGGCGCGGAACACCGTTCCCGTCAGCCAGACGCATAAGGCGACCTTCGAGGCTGATGAAGCGCTTGTTAATCGCATAAAGCTGATCAATCAGGGCATCAATACGGGCATTGTTGAGCTGAAGCGATTTGATCTCTTCAATGATCGTTTCTTGAATTTGGTCATATTCTTCCGCTTGCGGCTTGCGCAGCTTTTTCCCGGACAAACGCGCCTTGATGAGCATTTGCTGAAGCTTTTGAAAGCGATTGAAGTCCTCGGAGATGCGGTCCAGCTTGTCCATGATTGTATCACGGAGAGCGGCTTCCATAGAGGCCATGGAGAGGTTTGTTTTATCTTCCTCGTCCTCGTCATCATCTTCAATCGGTTTTTCGCCGGGCTTATAATTGCGTTCCGGCATTTTATTGCGCGGCGGATGAACCGGTTTGGACAGGTCATCATCTTCGGTTGCTTCAATCTCGCCCTTTTCGATCTTTTCACGGCGTACAGCCGCCTGAGACCGGTCTTCCTGAATATTCCCGATAGACTGGTTGTAAGTGCCGTCCAGATCGATAATATCGCGGAGCAGAATGTGACCTTCTTCCAATTCTTCGCGCCAGATCATGATCGCTTCGAACGTTAGGGCCGATTCGCATAGCCCTTTGATCATTGTATCCCGGCCCGCCTCAATGCGTTTGGCAATCGCGATCTCGCCCTCACGGGACAGAAGCTCAACGACGCCCATCTCGCGAAGATACATCCGAACAGGGTCGTCCGTCCGGTCTAGCTCTTCCTTGGAGTTCCCGCCTTTGACGGTTGTCGTCGCGGTTCGCGCCAAGGTCTTGGAGCCAAGTGTCGGTTCCTCAGTGTCGTCATAGACAGAAATGCCGATTTCAGACAATGCCGCCAAAACGACTTCAATCTCATCAGCCGAGATACCGTCCATATCGATATGCTTGCGAAGCTCATCAACTGGCAAGAGGCCGGAGTTTTTCTTGGCTTTAGCCAACATCCGTTTGACCTCGATACTGTCCATATCAAGGCGCTTGCCGGGGATTATCGCGGCTGCATTTGCTTCGGTGGTGACTTCTGTTGTTTCAGAGTCTTTTTTTGTAGAGCTGGCTGTGCCGGCCATAGAGGCACCTTTCCAATGTCAAAGACTGTAGGATAAACCTCAGGCTTTAATATAGTCTTAGCCGCATGTTGAACCCAACATACGGCCATATGTTTCCTTCGCGTGCCGCCTAGCTGTCATCCAGCTTGGCCGCGCGCATCAAGCGCCTGAGCGCTTCCGAATTATCTTCACGAATGGTATCTGCCATTCGCAGTCTTGTGCCATGCGTTTCGTCGCTTGTCTGGTTTTGCTCTAGTAGAGCGGTAGCCTCTGCTTCCCAGAAGGCTGTTCGTGTATCCAAATCCGAAGACGCACCACCCATGGCCGCTATTATCAATAATCGGTCCCGGAGAATATCCTTACGTAAGGATTCCAGTCCCTCTTCTGATATATGCGTATTAAGTGCGTTGATTTCAACCGCTTTTGTGACTCGCCAATATGACAAAAGACTGCGCTGAAGGCGGGCGCAATCAGCATTCGCAAATGGTAGCTCGAAAAGGGTCTCATCCACGCGGGAAATTAGCTCGGGATAGAGCAGGACAGCGCCTATCAGCGCGCGTTCGCGGCGACTGTTTCTTGAAAGCGCCGCCGCATCGCGTTTTATTGCCAGCCTATCAGCTTTGGGCTCCTGACTGCGATTTTGACGCCGATTAGGTTTCCATCCATAGGCTTTGTCAAACCGCTCCAAAAGCTCTGTTTTGTACAGAGCTTTGACATCCGCATGGTCTATTTCCTCCAGTGCGGCATAAAGCCTGGATTTCAAACCCGCTTTTTGTTCTGGCGTCGAAAGCGGTTCTTTCTCCCGCTCCCGTCGCCAAAGCATGTCGATCAACGGCAGAGCGCTCTCCAAAACGGCCTTCATCGCAGGAGGGCCGTCTGCGCGGATGAGGTCGTCAGGGTCCTGCCCCTCCGGTAGTAAAGCAAAACGAAGTGAATATCCGGGTTTTAACAAAGGCAGCGCCCGTTCGATGGATCGATAGGCTGCGCGGAGCCCGGCCTTATCCCCATCGAAACATAGAATTGGTTCAGGCCCTGCGCGCCAAAGTAGGTCTAGTTGTTCCTCAGTTAAGGCCGTTCCCATAGGCGCGACCGCATGTTCAAACCCTGCGCGCGAAAGAGCAATGACGTCCATGTACCCCTCGGCCACGATCATACCTCGCGAGCCATTTTTGGGAGCAACCAAGGCCTTTCGCGCGCGGTGGTAATTGTAAAGCAGGCGGCTTTTGGAAAAAACCGGAGTTTCGGGAGAATTTAGATATTTCGCCTTAGCGTCTTTTTCCATGGCCCGGCCGCCAAACGCCACGAGACGTCCTCGGCTGTCATGGATAGGAAACATGATACGGTTTCTGAACCGATCCCAGCTATCGCGGGACCTATCGTCCGATTCGATAATTAAACCGGCTTCAACGAGCTGTTTTTCTGACGCCCCTTGCTGGATCAATTCGGACTTGAGCGCCGAGAAATCATTTGGCGCAAAGCCCATTCCGAAATATTCCGCCGCCGTTTTGGACAGGCCTCGATTTGAAAGATAGTCCCTCGCCTCTTGGCCCACCTGCCGATATAGCGACCGTTCAAAAAACTCTTTCGCGCGTTCCATCCAAGAGATGGTTTCCTTGTTACGCGCTGCCCGCGCTTCGGCCTGCGGGTCAGATTTTGGCATCTCAACGCCGGCCAAACCCGCTAGCTTCTCGACAGCTTCAGGAAAGGTGAGGCCTTCCACTTCCATTAAAAAAGAAATTGCGTCACCGTGTTTGCCCGACGAGAAGCAGTGGTAAAACCCTTTTTCATCATTGACGAAAAAACTTGGGGTCTTCTCACTTGTAAATGGGGATAGGCCAGCGAATTCGCGGCCTTGGCGCTTAAGTTTCACATGGCGGCCCACAATGTCGGACGGGCGCACACGCGCCTTTATTTCGTCCAAAAATGCTTCACCAAACCTCATGCCTCAGAGATAAGCATAAACATCGATATTTGCGAGTCGCGAATGAGGGTTTGCATGTGCGCTAAACACATTCGTAACTTTTCCTTCTCGGTCCCAGCTTTAATCAAGATAAAAACAGGGAATTTTTATGACTGAAATCAAAAACAAAGTCGCCTTTGTCACCGGCGCGGCCTCGGGGATTGGGTACGCGCTCTGTGAAGCGCTTATTAAACGTGGCGCTAAAGTCATGATGTCCGATATTGACGGACCAGGACTTGAACGGGCGATAGAAAAACTAAATGCACCTGACCAAACAGCATCGGTCTTATGCGATGTCGCCAACGCGGAAGATGTCAAAAATGCCGTAAAAGCAACGCTTGAGGCTTTTGGAAAGATCCACCTTGTTTTCAACAATGCAGGCGTGAGCCTTGGAGGCCGTCCGGGCAAGATTGCGCTCGAAGATTGGAAATGGATTGTTGATATCAATCTTATGGGCGTCATTTACGGCTGCGAAGCGTTCATACCCAGCCTAATTAAGCAGGGTGAAGGCGGGCATGTGGTGAACACAGCGTCCATGGCCGGACATTCGACCGATATGGGCATGTCGCCCTACTTTACGACTAAATTCGCTGTTGTGGGCTATTCAGAAGCTTTAGCGAAAGAATTGGCGACCGTCGGGATAGGGGTCTCGTGCCTTTGCCCGACCTGGGTAAAATCCAATATTCATAACACGACGGAAAAAGCGCCGGTCGCGGGACAGTATGTCGACGCTATCCGAGGATCTAAACATTATCAGACGGTAAAAGCGCTGATCGAAAACGGTATGGACGCCGAAGTGTATGCAAAGCTTTGTCTCAAAGCCGTAGAAGAAAACCGGCTTCATGTGTTCAACGACCCCGACGCGCGGCAAGCCGTGGTCGAGCGAAACAAATCGCTTCTATCAGATTATGATGCAAATTTGGAAGATCTGGGTCTTATTTGATCCACCAGCTTCTGAACCTCTTCCGAATTCATAGACAAAAAAAAGCCGCCCCGTTTGGAGCGGCTATTTTAATTTTTATTTGGCTTAGCCTATTCGGCCGCACCCTCTTCGATTTCCGTTGGGAACTCTTCGAGTTGAGGCGCAGCAGCGGCTTTGTCGGCCAAGAACTTCTCGTCGCGGTCATTTGCCAGCTTCTGATACTTACGGAGGTTTCCGCCTGTACCGGCCGGGATGAGACGACCAACAATAACGTTCTCTTTCAGACCTTCGAGCATGTCCTCTTTACCGAGGACAGACGCTTCGGTCAGGACGCGGGTTGTTTCCTGGAAGGACGCCGCAGAGATGAACGAGCGTGTCTGTAGAGACGCTTTGGTAATACCGAGAAGGACCGGGTCGGCCTTTGCAGGCGCCGCATTTTTGTCCCGTTCCAGCAAAGCTTTATTGACCTTGTTGAACTCGATTTTGTCCATCTGCTCATTTTTGAGAAGCGTTGTATCGCCTGGATCGGTAACTTCGACCTTTTGCAGCATTTGACGCACGATAACTTCAATATGTTTGTCGTTAATTGGAACGCCTTGCAAACGATAAACGCCTTGAACTTCGTCCACGAGATATTCGGCCAAGGCTTCCACACCCATAATAGCCAGAATATCATGCGGCGCCGGATTACCATCAATGATGAAGTCACCCTTTTTCACTTTGTCGCCATCGGAGACAAGCATGTGCTTACCCTTAGCGATAAGGAAGCTGGACGGCTCCATTGTTTCATCTTCTGGAGTAATCTGAATTTTACGCTTGTTCTTATAGTCGCGCGTAAACTCAATCTTACCATCCATATCCGCAATAACCGCATCGTCTTTTGGACGACGGGCTTCAAACAGTTCGGCCACACGTGGTAGACCACCGGTAATATCCCGCTGTGTCGCACCGCCTTTGGCGATACGAGCTAGAATAGCACCAGGCTTCACTTTCGCGCCGTCTTGTACAGACAGGATCGCACCCACAGCGAGCATGTAACGGGCAATATTGCCATTCGGTAGTTTAATGGGTTCGCCGTTCTCGTCCTCGATAACCGCCACAGGCTGGATATCACCGGATTTTGAAGAGGCGCGCCAGTCAACGATGACCTTGGAAGAGATACCGGTTTCTTCATCGGTTTCTTCTTTTGCAGACACACCATCGACAATATCAAGCAGACGAACTGTACCGCCAACTTCTGTCAAAATTGGTGTGGCATATGGATCCCATTCTGCCAAACGATCGCCGCGAGCGACCTTAGCGCCAGACTTCTTGGACAGACGTGTACCGTAATCGACCTTATGCGTTTCCAGCTCTTTACCGTCTTTATCAACGATAGAGAATTCCAGTTTACGGGATTTCGCAATGAAGACTTTGCCGGCTTCAATCGCATCTTCCTTATCGTACTGGAGAGTACCTTCGTTCGCAGATTCGATAACAGATTTATCTGAAACAGAAGCTGTCCCGCCAATATGGAAGGTCCGCATGGTAAGCTGTGTTCCCGGCTCGCCAATAGACTGAGCCGCGATAACGCCTACCGCTTCGCCCATATTCACTTTCGTTCCGCGGGCCAAGTCGCGGCCATAGCAGGTCGCACAGATACCCGTGACAGTGTCACACGTAAGCGGGCTACGGGAGCGAAGATTTTGCAATCCAGACTCATCGATCGCAGCGGCAATATCTTCGTCGACATAGGTGTTTGCCGGGAACATAAGCTCGCCTGAACGCGGATCTTGAATATCCTCTGCCAATGTCCGCCCCAAGCTGCGCTCGCCAAGCGAGACAACAACTTCACCGCCATCAACAACAGGCTTAAGCTCGATGCCGTTCTCAGTGCCGCAATCTTGCTCTGTTACAATACAATCCTGCGCCACATCAACGAGACGGCGAGTTAGGTAACCTGAGTTAGCAGTTTTCAACGCGGTATCGGCTAGACCCTTACGCGCACCATGGGTCGAGTTAAAGTAATCCATAACGGTCAAACCTTCTTTAAAGTTTGCCGTAATCGGAGTTTCAATAATCTCGCCGGACGGCTTGGCCATAAGACCGCGCATACCCGCAAGCTGTTTCATCTGGTTTTTCGAACCACGAGCACCGGAGTCCGCCATCATAAAGATAGAGTTGATAACCTTACGCTCGCGCGCGGCCTCTCCCATCATGGCATCGGCCACTTTGTCGGTACATTTGGACCAAGCATCTACAACTTTGTTGTATTTTTCGCCTTTGGTGATGAGGCCATCTGCATATTGCTGTTCGAAGTCAGAAACGAGGTCCTGAGTTTCGTTTACCAATGTGTATTTTGCGTCAGGAATGACCATGTCGTCTTTACCGAAGGAAATACCGGCTTTCGCCGCTTCCCGGAAACCAAGACCCATCATTTTATCAGCAAAGATGACTGTCGCCTTCTGGCCAGCGTGACGATAAACCTTATCGATCAACTTTCCGATTTCCTTCTTCGTCAACGTCTTGTTGATGACATCGAAAGGAATCAGATGATGATTTGGCAAGAATTCAGCTAGCTTCAAACGGCCCGGAGACGTTTCTGCCACTTCATAAGTGACATTCCCGTCTTCATCCGTGACAGGGAAACGACCCTTAACCTTAGAGTGAATGCTGACGATTCCGTTGTCCAGAGCTGCTTCGACTTCTTCGATGGAAGCAAATGTCATGCCTTCACCTTTTTCGCCGTCACGCATCAGAGACATGTAATAAAGACCCAAAACAATATCCTGAGACGGAACGATAATTGGCTTACCGTTTGCCGGGGACAGGATGTTGTTGGTGGACATCATCAGAACACGGGCTTCGAGCTGCGCTTCGATAGAAAGCGGAACGTGAACAGCCATTTGGTCACCGTCAAAGTCAGCGTTAAACGCTGAACAGACAAGCGGGTGAAGGCGGATCGCCTTACCTTCGGTCAGTTTCGGTTCAAAAGCCTGGATGCCCAATCTATGGAGCGTTGGCGCGCGGTTAAGAAGGACCGGATGCTCACGAATAACTTCGTCGAGGATATCCCAAACTTCGGGACGCTCTTTTTCCACCAATTTCTTGGATTGTTTCACGGTACCCGAAAGCCCTTTGGCGTCGAGACGCGCATAGATAAACGGCTTGAATAGCTCGAGAGCCATTTTCTTCGGCAAACCACACTCATGGAGTTTAAGCTCAGGTCCAACCACGATGACAGAACGGCCTGAATAGTCGACCCGCTTACCAAGAAGGTTTTGACGGAAACGACCTTGCTTACCTTTAAGCATGTCGGACATGGATTTCAGTGGCCGCTTGTTGGCCCCCGTGATCACACGGCCGCGACGGCCATTATCGAACAATGCATCAACAGATTCCTGCAACATCCGTTTTTCGTTCCGGATAATGATGTCAGGTGCGCGAAGCTCAATCAGGCGCTTCAAGCGGTTATTACGGTTGATGACACGGCGATATAGATCGTTCAGGTCGGACGTCGCAAAACGGCCGCCATCTAGTGGCACGAGCGGGCGTAGCTCTGGCGGAATAACCGGAACAACGGTCAGCACCATCCACTCCGGACGGTTACCGGATTGAACAAAAGCTTCGAGCAATTTCAGACGCTTACGGAATTTTTTCAGCTTTAGGACAGAACCGGTTTCGGTCATGTCAAAACGTGTGCGCTCAATCTCGGCTTCAAGGTCGAGGTTTTGCAGCATATCGCGAACGGCTTCCGCGCCGATACCAGCAGTAAAGCTGTCTTCGCCGAACTCGGCTTGCGCGTCGATATATTCTTCTTCGGACAAGATCTGGCGCTCTTCGAGAGAGGTCAGGCCTGGCTCGGTTACAACGTAGGATTCGAAGTAAAGAACGCGCTCAACTTCTTTCAAAGTCATGTTGAGCATGGTTGAAATACGCGATGGGAGCGATTTTAAGAACCAGATATGCGCAACTGGCGCCGCTAGTTCGATATGGCCCATACGCTCACGACGAACGCGCGTAACGGTAACTTCGACGCCGCATTTTTCACAGACAACGCCTTTATACTTCATACGCTTATATTTACCGCAAAGGCATTCGTAGTCTTTGACAGGGCCAAAGATACGGGCGCAGAACAGGCCGTCTTTTTCCGGCTTAAACGTCCGGTAGTTAATGGTTTCAGGTTTCCGGATTTCCCCAAATGACCAAGAGAGAATCTTCTCTGGGCTGGCTAGGGATATACGGATGCGGTCAAAGGTCGGGCCTTCTTGCGCGGGGTTGAAAATGTTCATGACCTCTTGGTTCATGTCTTTTCCTTTCAAAGTGAGCGACGGCGTCCCGCCTCTCTAAAAATTCTTTGGTGAATACGTATATAGGAACGATTCACCGACAAGTCAGTGTAGCAGGGATGTCAACACCCCTGCCCTGTCTTATGTTCTATCCGTTTGTCAGCTCGACATTCAGTCCAAGAGAGCGGATCTCTTTGACCAGAACGTTGAATGATTCAGGGATACCCGCCTCAAAGCCGTCATCACCGCGGACAATGGATTCGTACACTTTCGTACGACCCGCAACGTCATCGGATTTAACTGTCAGCATTTCCTGCAGCGTGTAAGCGGCGCCGTAAGCTTCAAGAGCCCAGACTTCCATCTCACCGAAGCGCTGTCCACCGAACTGCGCCTTACCACCGAGCGGTTGCTGGGTAACAAGTGAGTACGGGCCGATTGAACGGGCGTGAATTTTGTCATCAACCAAGTGATGCAGTTTCAGAAGATACTTATATCCAACTGTCACCTGACGGGTGAAACGATCGCCAGTCCGGCCATCATGCAGTGTAACCTGACCTGAGCTATGTAGACCTGCTTTCTCTAGCATTTCCACAATGTTCGGCTCGCGGGCACCATCGAAGACAGGCGTCGCAATTGGTACGCCTTTCGTCAGGTTCCCGGCGAGTTCGATAAGCTCATCATTCTTACGAGGAAGTTGTTCATCCTCACCATAAGCATGTTGAAGCGTATCTTTCAGAGCCGACATGTCGCCTTCCGCTTTGTAAGTTTCCAAAGCTTCGTTGATCATTTTACCGACACCGGAACAGGCCCAACCCAAATGGGTTTCAAGGATCTGACCAACGTTCATTCGCGACGGCACCCCGAGAGGGTTCAGCACGATATCAACAGCTGTTCCGTCTTCGAGGAATGGCATATCTTCGATTGGGTTAATCTTGGAGATAACACCCTTGTTCCCGTGACGACCGGCCATTTTATCACCCGGCTGAAGCTTACGCTTCACGGCAACAAAGACCTTAACCATCTTCATGACGCCTGGCGGAAGTTCGTCGCCGCGCTGTAGCTTGTCGACTTTGTCCTCAAAACGGGCGTCCAGACGGGCTTTAGAAGAATCATACTGCTCTTTCAGAGCTTCCAATTCTCCAATCGCTTGCTCGTCATCGACACCAATACGCCACCAATCGGAGCGCGGAATGTCGTTCAGAGTTTCTTCGGTCACAGGGCCTTTCTTAAAGCCGCGCGGACCGGAGACCGCGTTTTTACCCATCAACGTGTTTTGAACAGTTCCGTAAATGGAGCGCTCTAGAATAGAAAGCTCGTCATCACGGTCTTTACCCAAGGCTTCGATTTCTTCGCGTTCAATTTGCATTGCACGCTCATCTTTATCTACGCCGTGACGGTTAAAGACGCGAACTTCGACAACAGTTCCTGACGCTCCAGGAGGAAGCTTCAGAGATGTATCGCGGACATCAGAGGCCTTTTCGCCAAAGATAGCACGAAGGAGTTTCTCTTCCGGCGTCATTGGCGACTCACCCTTAGGCGTCACTTTACCGACCAGGATATCCCCGGCATGGATCTCAGCACCCACAGCCACAATACCGGCTTCGTCGAGGTTGCGGAGAGCTTCCTCACCGACGTTCGGAATATCGCGAGTAATCTCTTCCGGGCCGAGCTTCGTGTCGCGCGACATGATAGAGAATTCTTCGATATGGAGCGAAGTATAGACGTCGTCGCGCACGATGCGCTCTGAGATCAAAATCGAGTCCTCAAAGTTATAGCCGTTCCAAGGCATAAACGCGACAAGCACGTTTTTACCAAGAGCCAATTCACCCAAATCAGTAGACGGGCCGTCGGCAATAATATCGCCGGCTTTGACTTCGTCTCCAACGGTTACCAAAGGACGCTGATTGATACAGGTCGACTGGTTAGAACGCTGGAACTTCAGCAGGTTGTAAATATCGACGCCTGAACGAGTTAGGTCAGACTCTTTGGTCGCTCGAATAACGATACGCTTTGCATCGACTTGCTCGACAATACCTTCGCGTTTCGCTGCAACTGTCGCGCCAGAATCAAGAGCCACAACTGACTCCATTCCTGTTCCGACCAAAGGCGCTTCGGCCTTAAGCAGAGGCACGGCCTGACGCATCATGTTTGAGCCCATCAAGGCGCGGTTCGCATCGTCATTCTCTAGGAATGGGATGAGCGCGGCGGCGACGGAGACAAGCTGCTTCGGAGATACGTCGATGAAATCGACATCTTCTCTTGGGACCAAGGTCACTTCGCCGTTTACTCGGCAAGTAACAAAGTCAGACGCAAGTTCTGTTTTGTCATTAATTTCGGCGTTGGCCTGAGCGACGCTATAACGCGCCTCTTCCATAGCGGAGAGATAAACAACTTCGTTTGTAAGCTTGCCATTGTTGATTTTACGGTATGGGCTTTCGATGAAGCCATACTTGTTCACGCGCGCATGTGTCGCGAGCGAGTTGATCAAACCAATGTTCGGTCCCTCGGGCGTTTCAATCGGGCAGATACGACCATAATGGGTTGGGTGAACGTCGCGGACTTCGAAGCCTGCGCGTTCGCGTGTCAAACCGCCAGGTCCAAGCGCTGAGAGACGACGCTTATGCGTAATCTCTGAAAGCGGGTTGGTCTGGTCCATAAACTGTGAAAGCTGCGAACTACCAAAGAATTCACGCACAACGGCGGCGGCCGGTTTGGCATTGATGAGGTCATGCGGCATGACAGTTTCAATATCAACAGACTGCATACGCTCTTTAATGGCGCGCTCCATGCGAAGCAGACCAATACGGTATTGGTTTTGCATCAATTCACCCACAGAACGAACACGGCGATTCCCGAGGTTATCGATATCGTCAATCTGGCCAATGCCGTCTTTCAGCTTCGTCAATGTATCGACGACAGCAAGGATATCTTCCTTACGCAAAACGCGGATCTCGTCGCCAACATCCTGCATGTCCATACGAAGGTTCATTTTCACCCGGCCAACGGCAGAAAGATCATAACGCTCTCCGTCAAAGAACAGAGAGTTGAACAGATCTTCAGCGGCTTCGGCTGTCGGCGGCTCACCCGGACGCATCACGCGGTAGATATCGACAAGCGCGCCTTCGCGTGTGTCATTCTTATCTGCCGCCAATGTGTTCCGGATATAGGGTCCGACATTCACGTAGTCGATGTTCAGAACAGAAAGCTCGGTAATTCCGGCTTCGTTGATTTGCTCCATAGACTCGATGGAAAGTTCGTCCCCGGCTTCAGCATAAATCTGACCTGTGGACGTGTTCACAATGTCTTCTGCAGCAAAACGCTCTGACATTTCCTCATTGGAAATCAGGATGTTCTTCAATCCGTCATCCGCTAATTTCTTAGCGCCGCGTTTCGTGAGTTTGCGGCCTGACGGCGCAACAACTTCGCCGGTCTTGGCATCAACCAAATCACGCAGCAATTTCGCGCCGCGGTAATCTTCAGCGTTGAATGGACGAATCCAGCCATTAGTCTTCTTATCAAACTTGAAGGTAAGAGACTCGTAATACTGGTCCAGAATTTCTTCTTTGGACATGCCAAGCGCATAAAGAACTGTTGTCGCAGGCAATTTGCGGCGACGGTCAATCCGGGCGTAAAGAATATCTTTGGCGTCAAATTCGAAATCAAGCCAAGACCCGCGATAAGGAATAATCCGTGCAGAGAACAGGAATTTGCCTGAGCTGTGACCTTTGCCCTTGTCATGACTAAAGAAGACGCCTGGTGAGCGGTGCATCTGAGACACGATTACGCGCTCTGTCCCGTTCACGATAAAGGTACCTTTATCTGTCATGAGCGGAATATCGCCCATATAAACGTCTTGCTCTTTGATGTCTTTTACAGAGCGAGCGCCTGTATCGTCATCTACATCGAAAACCACCAAACGCATTTTGACTTTGAGCGGCGCGGCGAACGTAATATCGCGCTGCTGACACTCCTCTTCGTCAAATTTAGGTGTCTCGAACTCGAAAGACACATATTCTAGAACTGCACGGTCGGAGAAATCCCGAACGGGGAAAACGGAGTTGAAAACGCCGTTCATTCCTTCGTCTTTACCACGATCAGCCCGATCAATGCTTTTTTGCAGGAATTGTTCGTAAGAGCTTTTTTGAACTTCGATCAAATTCGGCATCCGGACGACTTCGGGAATGCGCCCAAAGCTTTTACGGATACGTTTTTTACCTGTGAATGTAAGCGACATCAAAGACACCTTCTTTTTTAAAGCAAAAATCCGCCTCCGGGCTGCAGTCCCAGAGCGCGTTTTGCTTTTTATAAATCTTTGAAAGTTTTAACCTGCTTCCGCCAGACGGTCTGTTCGCTCTACAGTCCGAAAGAGTGTGGTCCGGAGCGTGAGCCCCGGACCGAATGAGACTATTTAAGCTCGACAGTCGCACCAGCGGCTTCGAGTTTCTCTTTGATCTCTTCAGCTTCTGCCTTAGGCGCGCCTTCTTTGACGGCTTTAGGAGCAGCTTCAACAAGCTCTTTAGCTTCTTTCAGGCCAAGACCTGTGATGCCGCGAACTTCTTTAATGACAGCGATTTTGTTGCCGCCGAAAGAAGTCATGACGACGTCAAATTCGTCCTTCTCTTCAGCTGCACCAGCATCGCCACCACCGGCAGGGCCAGCAACAGCAACAGCTGCAGCGGCTTTAATGCCATTTTCTTCAAGAATATCATTCAATTCTTTTGCTTCGAGGATGGTTAGACCCATCAGCTCATCAGCTAGCTTTTTTACATCAGCCATTTTTTAGTTTCCTTTTAGGTTTCAGTTCGAATTTTGCGAGAATGGAAAGTGTTATGCCGCAGCTTTTTCTTCTATCACCTTGATCGCACCAGCGAGGTTTGATCCTTGTGAAGTAAGACGCTGAGCAACCTGAGAAGCTTGACCGATAAGACGTTGAGCCGCCATACCAATAAGCTCTTCGCGACTTGGAAGTTTGGACAGAGTTTCAACACCTGACGTGCCAAAGACATCCTCACCCATGAAGCCACCAATGATCTCGAGATTTTGCGAGTCCTTGGCGAATTCAACAGTCACTTTTGGCGCAGAGATCATATCCTCAGCCCACGCAATTGCGATAGGACCTGTGAATTTTTCACCCGCCGCTTCGAAAGGTTTCCCCTTCATAGCGATCTTTGCCAAACGGTTTTGTACAACACGGAAAGTCGCGCCTTGCTCTCTGAGCTTGGCACGCAAATTTTCCATTTCCGCAACGGTCATGCCCGAATAAGCAGCCATAACCACGGAGCCTGCACCCTCAAAGATCTCTGTGAGTTCTTTAACGGTGTGTTCTTTTTGAGAACGATCCATTTGCGGTCTCCCTGTTAAATGGGCCTCACACCATGCGGGGCCCGACAAGTGCCACGGCCCGTTAAGGACGCGGCGGTTTTTCTGTCCCTTTTCAGGTCAACAGGGCTCGAACCGAGACGCAAGCACACAAAGCGCGCAATTATATCGGTCTTACTCTGTCTGCGCCGGAAATTAAGCCCCACGTTTATGAGGCACCGGTGGTCTCGGACAGACCGAACGCACTCCAAAGAATACATCCGGTTTTTGAGCCGCAATCCCGAAGGTCTGCGACTTCAAATTCTTTATTCGCCTAAGAAGACACCTCAGACGTATCAATCTTCACGCCAGGGCCCATAGAAGAGCTGATTGTGACGCGTTTCACATACGTGCCTTTGGCACCAGATGGACGGGCTCTCTGGATAGCCGTCAAAAATGCGTTCACATTTTCTTCCAACTTATCCTGAGAAAAACTTGCTTTTCCTACGCCGACATGGACGATACCAGCTTTTTCAGCGCGGAACTCAACAGCGCCGCCCTTGGCGTCGCCAACAGCTTTGGCCACATCCATAGTGACTGTACCAACCTTCGGGTTAGGCATCATGCCTTTCGGGCCCAATACTTTACCAAGACGGCCAACGAGAGGCATCATATCCGGCGTGGCAATAACGCGGTCAAACGGCATGTCGCCATTTTGGATTTGTTCTGCCAAATCGTCTGCACCAACAACATCAGCGCCAGCTTCACGAGCCTCGTCCGCTTTTGCATCTTTTGCAAAAACCGCGACGCGAACTGATTTACCGGTACCGTTAGGCAACTGACATACGCCGCGAACCATTTGGTCTGCGTGGCGCGGATCAACACCGAGGTTTAAGGCCAATTCGATTGTCTCGTCGAATTTGGCTTTCGCATTATCTTTTACAAGCTTTACGGCGTCCTTGACGCTGTAATCTGTGTCGCGATCAACATTGGCTTTCGCCGCTGCAATTCTTTTACCTGTTTTTGCCATGATCCTACCCTTTGACCTCAAAGCCCATTGACCGGGCTGACCCAGCAATAATCTTTGTCGCCTGATCCAAATCATTTGCGGACAAATCCACCAATTTAGCTTCTGCAATTTCGCGGCACTGCGCCATCGTAACTGTTCCGCCAACTTCTGTGCCAGGAGCTGTTCCGCCCTTTTTCACGCCAGCAGCCTTTTTCAGGTAATAAGAAGCAGGAGCTGTCTTGGTGACGAACGTAAAGCTTTTATCCTGATAGACCGTGATGATCGTAGGTGTTGGAATACCTTTTTCCAGGTCTTCCGTCTTAGCGTTAAACGCTTTTGCGAATTCCATAATGTTCACACCGCGCTGACCCAATGCAGGGCCGAGGGGCGGTGAGGGATTGGCTGAACCCGCAGGGATTGTCAGCTTGATATAGCCTTGAATCTTCTTTGCCATGTTCCACTCCTTCAAGTGTCTCCCAACTTAATGAGAGGATTGATGCGGGCCGCCTCATGCCGCCCGCTTTGTGGTGCCCGTGGTGCGACCTTGCCGAGGCAAGGACAGAAAGGTGTCAACTGGACTTAGCCACACCTCCCACAAGCGGTTATTCCCTAAGTCTGTTTTTCGACCTGGGTATAATTCAGTTCGACAGGTGTCCCCTGTCCGAAAATGTTAATCAGCACTTTCAAGCGCGCATTCTCTTCATCCACGCTTTCGACTGTCCCGTTAAAGCTCTGGAACGGCCCGTCGACAACCTTGACGGTTTCACCAAGATCGAATTGGATCATTGGACGCGGACTATCCACACCGTCCTGAATTTGACCCACAATACGTGCGACTTCTTTTTCGCTCACCGGGAGCGGCTTGGAAGTCGAGCCCAAGAAACCGGTCACTTTAGGCGTGTTTTTGACCATGTTATGAACCGCGTCTGTCAGCTCACACTTCACCAAAACATATCCTGGAAAAAACTTACGCTCAGACTCAACTTTGCGGCCTTTACGGACCTCTACGACGCTTTCCGTAGGAACCAGTATCTCTTCAAAAAGATGAGCCAGGCCCTTTTCTTCAGCTTCGCGCTCGATGCTCCGCTGAACGTGCTTCTCGAAATTCGAATAGGCCTGAACGATATACCATTTAGCTGCCATGGTTTATGCGCCTCCTAAGCCCAAAACTAATCTGATTATGGTCGCAAGCGCCCAATCAACAACAAAAAAGAACACGCCCATTAACACAACCATCACCATAACGAGAACCGTTGTCGTCAAAGTTTCCCGCCAAGTCGGCCATACGACTTTCCGAGCCTCCTGACGTACCTGCCCCAAATATTGGACAGGGCCGACAGAAGACTTGTCGTCTTTTGTATTTCCGGCTTTGGCAGGCACTGGCGGTTTTTTAGCCATTCTTTCCTCAAACTCCAAAACGCGACACTGCATTTTCATGCAGTCCGCGCTATTGATTGCTTAATCGAGACACACCTTTACGGAGAAATACGCCTCAGTGAGCTGGCAGGGGCGGAGGGACTCGAACCCACGACCCTCGGTTTTGGAGACCGATGCTCTACCAACTGAGCTACACCCCTAAAGCTGTCCCGATCGGGCGGCAGGCCGGGTCTTACCCAACCTGCTATGTATCCTTACGACTTAGTCAGTAATTTTTGACACAACGCCGGCGCCGACTGTGCGGCCGCCTTCACGGATAGCGAAGCGAAGCTTCTCTTCCATGGCGATTGGCACGATAAGCTCGACATCAATGTTCACATTGTCGCCCGGCATAACCATCTCTGTGCCTGACTTCAAAGAAACAACACCCGTCACATCCGTTGTACGGAAGTAGAACTGCGGACGATAATTATCAAAGAACGGCGTATGACGGCCACCCTCTTCTTTCGTCAGGATGTAAGCTTCCGCTTCGAACTTTTTATGCGGCGTAACTGAACCTGGCTTACAAAGAACCTGGCCACGCTCAACACCTTCACGGTCAACACCGCGAAGCAAAGCACCGATATTGTCGCCGGCCTCTCCACGGTCGAGGAGCTTACGGAACATTTCAACACCTGTACAAGTCGTCTTCTTCGTATCTTTGATACCAACGATTTCGATCTCGTCGCCAACATTAACCGCGCCGCGTTCTACACGACCAGTCACAACCGTACCACGGCCGGAGATAGAGAATACATCTTCGATAGGCATCAAGAAAGGCTGATCAATCGCGCGCTCAGGCTGCGGAATGTAAGAATCAACAGCTTCCATCAACTTCTTGATAGACTCTTCGCCGATTTCAGGTGTTTCGCCGTTCATCGCAGCCAAAGCAGACCCTGCAATCACAGGAATGTCGTCACCTGGGAAGTCATAAGAGCTAAGAAGCTCACGGATTTCCATTTCGACAAGCTCTAGAAGCTCTTCATCGTCAACCTGGTCAACTTTGTTCATGTAAACAACCAGAGCCGGAACGCCGACCTGACGGGCAAGCAGGATGTGCTCACGTGTCTGAGGCATTGGGCCGTCAGCTGCGTTCACAACCAAGATGCCGCCGTCCATTTGAGCCGCACCGGTGATCATGTTCTTAACATAGTCAGCATGGCCTGGGCAGTCGACGTGAGCGTAGTGACGGTTTTCCGTCTCATACTCAACGTGAGCTGTAGAAATCGTGATACCGCGTGCTTTTTCTTCCGGCGCGCCGTCAATCTGATCATAAGCGCGGAAGTCACCGAAATATTTCGTGATCGCCGCCGTTAGCGTCGTCTTGCCGTGGTCAACGTGACCAATCGTGCCGATATTGGCATGCGGCTTATTACGCTCGAATTTCTCTTTTGCCATGTTTACTCTCACATGTTGTGGGACCAGATAATTTATCCGACCCCGGTTTGATTGCTTGCCCTTAAGTAGGGCTCCGTAACCCCATTTCAAGGGCCCCTGCTCTAGGGGTTATTTGGAGCGGGCGGCGGGAATCGAACCCGCGTCATCAGCTTGGAAGGCTGAGGTCTTACCACTACACAACGCCCGCGGTAAAATATTTTACCTTCTGCTGAAGGTGGTGGAGAGGGTTGGATTCGAACCAACGTACACATAGTGATCAGATTTACAGTCTGACGCCTTTAACCACTCGGCCACCTCTCCTACCGAAGATTTCGTTCTGGCCGCAGAACAAAATCGAAGTTTCGTTGCCTCCAACAAAAAATACTCTGTCAGTTGGGCGGTAAGCATGTTAGCCGCTTCGTGTACAGAGACCTGTTCAATATCAGCGGACGTATAGAGACCATGACATCATCACGCAATAGCGGATTTCAAAGAAAAACAGGCAAGAAAACACGTCAGGGGCCGGATTCGTCCGGGTCAGACAGTGGTCCTCGCAAAAAAGCCTATGGAATGCGGTCTCACGGCGCAACTTCCAAGCCGAGATCTCCTAAATCCCGAGGAAATGACGACTCACCGCGCTCGGATCAAAAACCCCGACGTTCAGGCGCGGGCCGCGAAGGTGGAGCCGGATGGATTTGGGGCACACATGCCGCGCTCGCAGCGCTCTCCAATCCGAGGCGCACGATTCACGAAGTTCTGATCACCGAAGGTGCTCAAGGGCGCATCCAGCTTCCGCAAGGATCGCCTGCGCCAAGGGTTGTGATTCCTTCCGCCCTAAGCAAAATTCTTGGGTCTGATACTGCGCACCAGGGCATAGCTGTCAAAGCCGCTCCCTTGGAATGGCCAAGTCTGGAAATGCTGGCCGAGAACGATTTTGAAGACACAAACGGAAATGGTCTTATTCTTGTACTGGATCAGATAACCGACCCACACAATGTCGGAGCCATGTTGCGCCTGGCTTCTGCTTTTGGCGTTACAGCGCTTGTCATGCAAACCCGCAAGTCACCGCCCTTATCGGGCGCCTTAGCAAAAGTGGCGGTCGGCTGCCTCGAAACGGTGCCAGTTTGTCAGGAAACCAATATTAGTAACGCCATTCAATCCCTGCAACGTATCGGGTGGATCGTTACCGGACTGGCCGGAGAAACGGACCTCACCTTATCTCAGGCTCTATCAGGCGGAGGCAGGCAGGTGATCGTTATGGGCGCTGAAGGGCCGGGCCTCAGAGATCGCGTCAGAAAGAATTGCGATCAACTCGCTAAAATTCCGATGATGAGCCAAAACGTTCCGGGCCAAGCAGAAAGCCTGAATGTCGCCACGGCAGCCGGCATTGCTCTTTATGAGGCGCGGCGAGGTTAACCCTTAGTCGAACGTATCAGAAAGCGACGGCTCTTTAGGGTTGGGACCAAACCGGTTTGGGCCCGCCTCGCCGTCTCGGACGAAGTAATACAGTATCCAAATAAAGTAGACGCACATCACGATTGTGAGCGCTCTTTCAGGTCCTCCCTTTTCAAACCCGTCGAGGACGAATCCTTCATATCCAGGAATATACTCCACATATAATATGAAGGCAGGCAATTGCGCCCAGCCGGTCAGCCCCACATCGTGAAGTCGGCGGGCCGTCAGGGACGCCAAAGGAATCAACAAAATAACTTCCAGCAATAATATTGCGGGCGTCCCAATTTGGGTTTCCGGGTATCCTAAGATGGCCGTATCTATAGTCGCCGCGACGAGCCCAACCATAAAGTAAGCGAGCTGCACCCACCAAAACTCCGACCTTCGAGCGCGGGACTGAAAATCAAAACGCTTTTGGTAAAAGGACAGGATGGCGTCCGTGGGCCTGATTGGGGGCGATGATCTCATTTGCCCATAACGACTTATGTAATGTCGGAGGTCAACCGTGTTTCAGGCAATAAAAAACCCGCCTCAAGGGCGGGTTAATCTTCAAAAGACAATTTTTGAGTTAAGCGGCTTCGATTTCAGCGCGGCTTTTCAAAACAGCTTTTTTAATTTTCTTCGCTTTTTCAGTCAGCTTGTGATTCTTTGTGCCGATAAGAAAGGCATCAAGACCGCCCTTTGTATCAACAGTACGAAGCGTTTTTGCCGCAATACGTACTTTAAACTTTTGACCAAGAGAGTCGGACAAAAGCGTGACATTACAAAGATTGACTTCAAAACGACGACGCGTGTGAATCTTCGAGTGAGACACAGTGTTTCCGGACATTGGGCCGGTATCTAACAAATCGCAACGACGGGACATAGTGCACCTAAAAACAATAAAGGCCCGCGCAACCACGAGATTATCGTGCAGCGGGCGGAAGTGGGGGCGAATTAGAGCGATGTTTGCGCAAGGTCAACCCCCCTTTCGCGAAGATATCTGTAATATGTATCCGTTATCCAGAGCGCTTAACATAGAGTGTGACTGAATTGTCACGCAGATGAACTGAATACACGTTACCTTAGTCAGCTTATAGCTAAGGTGAGTATGTCATGGCAATAGCAGAGAGACTGAACGGAGGCCCTGACATGCGTGCGATAAAATTTGCGAAACTTGCTTTGACAAGTCTGTTGGCTGGGGTCGCTCTCCCCCTCTCTGCCAACGCCGTGAATCTAATGGATCAGGAACGCAATATTGATGGCTTGAACGACCGAAACATCAATGAGACCGTCTATGAGGTTCCGATTCCAGGCCAAGACGCCACGCAATTTCGGTTTGAGCTAAAGGGCTATATATTTGGATTGCGTATGATCCGCTCCAACTATTCCGGTTGGTATAACCAAACAGAGTACGCCGTTTATTCAGACATCAAAACGTCCGGCTTAGGCGCCCTATTAAAAAAGCTCGAAATATGGGCAGTCTCCAAAGGCACCCACGATTCGCAGGGGCTGCGCCCCGACTATCACGTCCAACAAAACCTCGATAAAAAAAGTCGCCGCGTTGAAATGGTATATGATGACGAGGCCAGACAAGTCGATGTCAGCATTGAGCCGCCGCTTGGCAGTCAGGGCGTACCTCCCGCGACACCTCAAGAACGATACCTCGCCGATGATACACTTTCCGCTATCTTAAATATCATGATGCGCGGCTTTGCGGATAAAGGAGAGGTTTGCAAAGGAACCGTGCGCGTCTTTGATTCTAAACAACATTACGGCCTGCGCATGGAACGCGACGGGACGCGGCGCTTGAAATTTGATGACTATAAATCAGAAACAATTAGCTGTGACGTCTATTACGAGCCGATTTCCGGGTTCGACCCCGAGGACCTGCCGGAAGACGAGGAAAGCAGCCAACCCGTCAATGTATATTTCAAGCATTATCCCGAACTCGGTCTCTACATCCCGATTCGCTTTACCTATAAAATCAGTGCGATTACGGCCGTGCTCAAAGTGGACGAAATGGAATATGTCCTGCCGGGCGATGAGGTCATCTATTATGCGAGTGAATAAGGTCTCGCAAATTTAGCCTTGGCTGTTCCAGCCTCAGGCGTTGTCATTCCAATTTGAATCAGTCAGACAGGCGTTATGGCCTCCCCTCTCAATCCTGCAACTGTCACGGCGGTGCTTGGCCCGACAAATACGGGCAAAACACATTACGCCGTAGAACGTATGCTTGGACGCTCTAGCGGCGTTATCGGGCTGCCTTTGCGCCTCTTAGCGCGGGAAATTTATGACCGTGTCATTGCACAAAAAGGCGCCGCCCAGGTCGCGTTGATTACCGGCGAAGAAAAAATTGTGCCGCCAAAAGCGCGTTATTTCATCTGCACAGTTGAAGCCATGCCGATAGATCGGCGCTTTGCCTTCCTCGCCGTCGATGAAGTTCAACTAATGGCTAATCATGAGAGAGGGCACATTTTCACTGACCGCGTTCTAAACGCACGGGGGCAGGAGGAAACTTTGTTTCTTGGAGCAGAAACTGCGCGGCCCGTTCTGAAAACCCTGGTCCCTAAAATTCGATTTGAAAAGCGTGAACGATTCTCGACGTTGCACTATGATGGGGCGAAGAAATTGACGCGCTTGCCGAAACGCTCTGTGATTGTCGCGTTTTCAGCTGCTGAAGTTTACGCGATTGCCGAGTTGATCCGGCGCTATCGAGGCGGAGCGGCGGTTGTCATGGGCGGTTTGTCCCCTCGAACCAGAAATGCTCAAGCAGAGATGTTTCAAAACGGCGACGTGGACTTTCTAGTTGCCACTGACGCGGTCGGCATGGGGCTTAACCTGGATACAGACCATGTCGCATTTGCCGGCCTTACCAAATATGATGGTCGTCGGAGACGGTATCTAACGCCGATGGAGGCGGGCCAGATCGCGGGAAGAGCAGGCCGTTTCCGCAATGACGGCACCTTTGGCACGACTGGCGACTGCCCGGTCATGGAAGACGAACTCGTCCAACGAATAGAGAATCATGATTTTGAGCCACTTGATTACGCAGAGTGGAGAAACTCCAACCTAGACTTCACGTCGTTATCTTCCTTGGTCGAAACGCTTCATGCGCCCCGGCCCACAAAACGTCTCCGCCGAATCAAGGGCGCCGAGGATGAATCGGCTCTCGAAAGGCTTATGGCCATCGACGAAATTTCCCAGCGCATAAAAGTTCCTGCCCAAGTCAGGCAGTTGTGGGAGGTGTGCCAGATACCGGATTTCCGAAACCTCACAATTGACGCGCATGTCCGACTCTTGCAGGATATTTACCGGATTTTGGTAAAGGGCGGAGGCAGGCTATCCAGTGACTTCATGACCCAAAGAATAGACCGTCTGGACGACACTTCGGGAGGGGTTCAGCAACTTTCCGCTCGGCTTGCAAGCATCAGAACCTGGGCCTATTGTGCGTCAAAATCCAATTGGATGCCAAAAAATAACCTTGATTACGGAAAAACATTAGCAAATCACGCTCGCGAGGTTGAAGACCGCCTATCGGATGCGCTACATGCGAGCTTAATTGCGCGATTTGTAGATAAGCGTACCAGCAAGCTATTAAGAGGCATAGGAGCCGACGCCTATATGAGCGCAACAATAAAAGATAACGGGGATGTGTTCGTAGATGACCACCTCATCGGTCAATTACATGGCCTGACATTCAAACCAGATGTCAGCGGCTCCGGCCTCGAAGCGAAAGCTCTGGATGCGGCCGCCGCCAAAGCGGTTGCTCCTGAGATAGATAGACGCCTGACAAGTCTCTGCGGCGGCGCCCACAATATTTTCACGCTTTCCGAAAAGGGTGAAATTCTTTGGGGAGGCATGATCGTGGGTCGTATCGCGCCAAGTGGATCCGTCTTCACGCCGGACGCCGAAGTCATTGCCAGCGGATTCGCCAATGCCAACCTTAGAAATCTTGCCTCGGACCGCATGCGCGAATATTTACGCGCAGAAGTCACAGCCCATCTTGGACCGCTAAAAGGACTTCGGGACTTTAAAGACCAAGAAGGCGCTTTGGCAGAGGCCAAAGGTTTCGCTTACACCCTTTTGGAAAATAACGGCTCTGTCGAACGCCGCGACCATCTGAAGACTATCCAAAACCTCAACCAAGACGCGCGGCGACAGCTCCGCGAATTGGGCGTGCAGTTTGGATTCTATAATGTCTACATGCCGGAAATGCTCAAGCCCAAGCCGGCTCGTCTGCTCAGCCTTCTCAATGCTTACGGCGCAGGCGGAGATAAAACTCCTTTCATTCCTTTTGCCGGCGTGACCTCAATTCCGAATGAAGGCGACCTGCAGAGTGATAAGTTCAGCGAAAGCGCCCTCGCTTTAGCCGGATACCGCGCCGTCGGCTCACGTATCGTCCGGCTCGACATCCTGAACCGATTAAGCCTGATGATTCGTCAGGCGCAGGATCAATTCGGCAAAATCCCAGGGACAGACACGAAGGGGCGCCCCTTCCAGATTATGCAGGAAATGCTTTCTCTGTTGGGCGGCACCTATGAAGACACCCAGAAAGTCTTGACAGCATTGGGTTACCAATCCGAAGTGCGGGATAGCCTTCCTGATCTCCCGGCGCCCGAAGAAGCTTCACCAACGGAGCCGACACCAGAAGCAAAAGTTGACGCGCCAGAAGAACAGGCGTCTGAAACGGGCGGGGAAGAGAGCGCTGCCGCTGATGGCAAAACAGACGACAAGGCCGCTTCTGATGCGCCGGCTCCTGCGCCAAAGAAAAGCTCAGGTCGAAACGATTTAAATCTCTATAACAACCGCGTTCACGCCGAGGATGGCACAACAACGGAAGTTGCTAATAAAGAAGTCTGGCTCATGCCTGCCCGCGGTCAAAAAGGATTTAAGCCGAAAGACTCCCATCAATCCCGGAAAAAGGCCTATCAAAAAGGCGGCAAGGGCAAGCCTAAACCAGCTTATCGCAGCGGCGGCGGCTCTGCGCCTAAAGGGAAAGCCTCTATCAAAAACTCTCCTTTTGCAGCCTTGGCCGCGCTAAACATCGACGGAAACTCTGAACAAGGTAAAAAAACGTCCGGAGAGAAATCCGACAAAAAGAAGGGCGACAAAAAAAGTTGAGCTGTCTGAGCGACCGATCTGCCTCTGAAAACTCAGCGGGCGCATCCTGTCGCCTCGACATTTGGCTTTACCGAACCCGCCTTCTGAAAACACGCAGCCTCGCCGCCCGTATGATAATAGGGCGTAAGATAAGAGTCTTGAAAAACGGGGAAACCCAAAAGGCTAAGAAGCCCCACACCCTTATCCGTCCCGGGGATCGCGTGACATTCATGCGAGGAAAAGAGCTCGTCTCGGTGGAGATGGTGGCACCAGGCACACGCCGCGGCCCCGCACAAGAGGCGCAGGGACTTTACAAACGACTTTGTGACGCCCAAATCCAGTCCATAACATAAGCGAATATTGACAAAACGGCGTCTTATCGGCATTGGCCTGTCAAACCAGTAACGGAGAGCTCTCGCGTGACTTATATCGTCAAAGACGAATGCGTAAAATGCAAATTCATGGACTGTGTCGAGGTCTGTCCCGTCGACTGTTTCTATGAAGGCGAAAACATGCTCGTCATTCACCCAGATGAATGCATTGATTGCGGCGTTTGTGAGCCCGAATGTCCAGTTGACGCCATCGTGCCGGACACCGAAGACGACCCAGACGGAAAGTGGCTTGAGATTAACTCCAAATATGCAGAGCTTTGGCCCGTTATTACTGTCAAAAAAGAACCTCCGGCAGACCGAGAGGCATTCGAATCCGAAACCGGAAAATTTGAGAAATATTTCTCCGAGAAGCCGGGAACGGGCGACGAATAAGCTTTTTCTGCGCTTTTGACCGTTAAATCTGGCTTGACCAGTGGTTTTTTCGATAAATTTGTGTTATAGTTCTATTACATAAGCGGTGCGGCTTTGAAAAAGGCCGCGCCGTTTGTTCGTATTTCAGAAGGGTTTTCGCATGAGTGAGATGCGACACCCGTTAAAAAGGGCTCAGCATTCATGGCTACTGAGAAAAAAGCGTCCGGAAAAAAATCCGGGGCGAAGAAATCGACTAAAAAGAAATCCAAATCATCCTTCCGGGTCGGACAACACGTTGTTTATCCGGCACACGGCGTCGGTGAGGTAACGGGCATTGAACAAGAAGTCATCGCCGGATTTGACATCGAAGTTTATGTCGTAAAATTCGAGCAAGATAAAATGACTTTGCGTGTCCCAACGGATAAGGCGGCCAATTCCGGCATGCGCGCTCTCTCTAATGAATTGATATTAAAAGACGCCTTCACAACGCTAAAAGGCCGGGCACGTATCAAACGGACTATGTGGTCGCGGCGCGCACAGGAATATGAAGCCAAAATCAATTCCGGCGACCTTATCTTGGTGTCTGAAGTGGTTCGCGATCTTCACCGCACGGATGAGCAACCTGAACAAAGCTACTCCGAACGTCAGCTTTATGAATCTGCCATTGACCGTATGGTCCGCGAGGTAGCGGCCATAAACAAAACTTCTCGGGATGTGGCTCTTGGCGACGTGCTCGAAACCCTGACCACTGCCCGCAACCGCCAAGCCGCCAAAGCTGCGAAAGAGGCCGAGGCCAAAGCTGCAGAAGAAGGCGACGACGAAGAAGCAGCTTAACCTACGTTAAAACTCTCTGTTCAAAGGGTCAAACCTCCCCGGTTTGGCCCTTTTTTTATGCGATATTTCCTCGTTTCTCTGCCAATGTAGCTTGCAACCTCTCCGATACCTTCGGATATTATTTTTAATAATAAATAAGGGTGAGACGTTCCATGCAATCCAAAACCATACTCATTTCATTGCTGAGCGCGTCCGCGCTCGCTCTCGCTTCCTGCGGCGGGGGTGGCAGTGGCGGCGGCGGGAATGTTGTGGTAACGCCTCCTCCTCCACCGCCGCCCGACAGTTCTGGACCCACCTATATGGCCGGGACTTTTGAGGATTCGAGCACATTTAAGAATCAGTGCCAGGTTGTCCGCACCGGAACGGATTCCGAGGGAAACCCCTTCACTGATCAATCAGGTTCAACACTCGAGGAAAATTTCTGGCTTAGATCTTGGTCGCACGAAACATATCTTTGGAACCGGGAAATTGAGGACCAAGATCCCGGTGATTTCAATTCTCCCGTCACCTATTTTCCTGAATTAAAAACATTCGAGAGAACAGCCTCGGGAGAGTTCAAAGACGACTTCCACTTTAGCCAGCCCACTTCGGAGTTTTTAGAACAACGAAATAATGAACCGAGTTCAGGATATGGCGCACGCTTTATCGCCGTTAATGGGCAAAACACGCCGCCTCGCGACTTCCGTGTCTTATATACAGAAAGCGATTCTCCAGCCTCTGACATTGTAAATGGACAGGTTAATTTTCCACGCGGGACAAAAATTCTGGAAGTTGACGGTGTCAGCGCGGTAAATAGTAATAACGTCGACGCCCTCAATAGTGGCCTTTTCCCGAGCACAGCCGGCGAAACGCACACCTTTGTTGTTCAAGATGTGGGGGCGACTTCTTCGCGAACTGTCACGCTTACATCCGAGGATATCGCCCCGGAACCGGTGAACCGAACGAAAGTTCTGAACATGCCAAATGGCGATAAAGTCGGCTATATGTTGTTTAACACCTTCAGCCCCTTTGCCTCTGAGAAATCTCTGGCAGATGCGTTTTCAAACTTGAGCGCTCAAGGCATTGATGATCTGGTTCTCGATATGCGCTATAATGGCGGCGGGCTTCTCGCTGTTGCGGCGCAGCTTAGTTATATGGTTGCCGGCGACGCCAGAACGGATGGCAAAACATTCGAGCTTTTGCAGTATAACGAAGACGCCATGGGGACGAACCCCACAAATGATAGCAACGAACAGGTCGAGCCTATTCCTTTCATTGATGAGGGGGTCGGATTTTCAGTCCCGGAAGGGCAAAAGCTCAGCACGGTAAACCTGCCTCGTATATTTATCCTATCGACAGGCAATACCTGTTCGGCGAGTGAAGCCGTCATAAACGGCCTTCGCGGCATTGATGTAGAAATCATCCTAATTGGCGACATAACCTGCGGCAAGCCCTATGGCTTCCTGCCGACCGGAAATTGCGGCGAAACTTATTATACCATCCAATTCCGCGGCATTAACGATAAAGGTTTTGGGGATTATTCTGACGGGTTTGTACCGGAAGATAACAATTTTAATTTTGGCGAGCGTGTTAAAGGTTGCACGATTGGAGATGATATCGAAAACGAGCTCGGGGACACCAATGAAGCTCTGTTAGAGACAGCCCTGTTTTATAGGGAGAATGGTAGTTGCCCGGCAACATCAGGCGCGAAAATATCTCAGCAGGTTAGCTCTAAAGCCCAATTTAGCTCTGAATTTGCGCTCATACCGCCTCAAGAGCGGCCTGAACGTAGTGTTCTTATGAATAACCGGGATGTGACCTTACCGGATGGATATCGTTATAAAAATTAGGTTTAGGGGGCTTTGGCCCCCTTTTTTACGCTACGGAATCAGCTCACATCACTTTGAATAAACTCTATGGCCTGCGGGTGGTCCAGCCAGATCACCGGGCCATTGTATAGCTCCACCCACCCCCTGACGCGGACGCGGCGCCCTTCCATATCGCCGAGATCAATTCCCGCCTTTTCAAATTTTCGTTGATCCCGCCGGGCAATTGAGACCGTGAAATCCGTTTTATAGTCAGAGCCAAAGTTCAGAAAGGTCATGCCCCGGACTTGCGCCGCCGAAATAATCAGACCCTCTATTATTTGAAAACTGTCGACATGTTGGGCCAAGGGATTAGGCGCGGGCGCTCTGACCTTAAAGTCTTCGCTTTGCCAGAGTCCCCGCCCGGCCCGGCGCGCCGTGCTTTCAGTCTCTAATAAAGTCTCGATCTCCCAAGCCGTATCAGCGTAGGACCTCACCCGACCATAGCCCAACCGCACCATTTCTGACTGCACCCATTGATCGGGAGAGCCGTCGGGCTGCAGGGTATAGACTTGCGCCAGAGCACGGTCATAACGGTCTCGTTTCGGGCCCGTATAAGACAAGCCGATATTTCGCCCTTCCATCAGCGTTGCGAGAGCAGAGCCCGCCGCCTTGGCATACTCCTGTCCTTTTTCTGGGGCGAAAATATTGGCTAAACGCACTTTAAGTCCAGAGCCGAGAACGAAACTGTCCCCATCAATAACGCGGGCGAGTTTCCCGAAGTCTTCAAGCTCTATCGCCGTCTTGGCTGAGGCTGAGCCTGCCAAAACTAATGAACCACCTCCCAAAAGGACAGCTCTGCGAGATAGGATATTCGGATCTTGCGCCAACACCCTCGAAATAAAGCGCATATTTGCAAAGAAGTCGACTCCGCCATTGGCGAGGCTAGAGGATATTGATATGAGCTCCTCCGCAGTCCCCGTAGCTCAGTTGGATAGAGCGCAGGATTCCTAATCCTGAGGTCACTGGTTCGAATCCAGTCGGGGACGCGCTTCGCGCCCGAAATTAATCTGGGGGATTAATTTCAGCAAAGCGCCGAGTGAGCAAAGCGAATGAGGGTTCGAGAGTATAGAATAGGCTACCCCCGTTCCTTTACCCAAGGCATCATTCGTACAAACACATTATCTTTATTGACAAAATGATGTTTCATCGCCGCTCCAAAGTGAAGCAAAATGAGCCCGATGGTCAGCTTGCCAATATTTCTGTGCAGAAACTCAAATGTTTCTTCGAGCTGTTCACTTTCCGGAAAAAGGGGCAAATCCGGCCAAGGGATTGTCCAGAAAAGCTCTGTCGGAATTGGTAAAGGCGAAGCACTCACCATTGCCCATCCCAGTAAAGGCATCCCAATCATGATCCCGTAAAAGGCAATATGCGTAAATTTCGCCGCAAACGCTTCCCACTTTTCCATATCCTTCGGCAAGGGAGGAGGCTTATGAATTAGTCGCCAAATAAGCCGAAAAACTGACAGTAGAAGCACTAAAATCCCGAAACTTTTATGGAGCTGATAAAGCGCAAACCGATTTGGCATATCGGGATTGGTCATTAACAGCCCGAAAATTATCAAGCCTATAATTAAAATCGCAATCGTCCAGTGAAGGACAATTGCGACTTTAGAATAACGGGTTTGGGCCGCCATAGTTTTTTATTGCTCGGAATCCGTTTCTGTTTCAGCTGTGCCTTCTTTGGCAAATTCCATCTCAATTTTAATTTCGACGTCATCACCAACATTTGGCGTATAAGCATCCACCCCGAAATCAGATCGTTTAATGTGTCCCGTCGCTGAGATGCCGAACATATCAACTCCTGATTGGAAATTCTTACCAACCTTGGTCACTTTTCCATTGAACGTCACGGGCTTCGTAATGTCTTTAATTGTCAGATCTCCTGTCACAGACCCAGACCCTAACAAGGCTTGCTCAACGTCAGTACTGGTGAACGTGATCGTCGGATAAGTTTCAGCTTCAAAAAAATCCGCGCTCAACAAATGCTCGTCAAACTTCTCAACGCCGCTATCAATGGAATCGACAGGGATTGTAACATTCAAGGTCGACGCTTCCGGATTTTCATTATCGAAAACAATCGTGGCGTCTGTTTCGCCCCACCGTAAGATTGGCTCGGAGTAACCCTGATGGGAATAGCTAAAGGCGATATAGGCATGGCCTTGATCTTCGGTATATGTTCCTGAAGGAAGCTCGGACAAATCCGCTCCGGGATTCTCCATTTTGTCTCTGACGTCAGCGACAACTTTTTCCGTAGCGTTTTTTGCGGTCTCGGTGGCAGAGGCGACAGCTGTCTTGGTTTCTTGCGCTGCTGCTACAGTTGATTCTTTCACCTGATCAGCCGTCTGATTGGCCTCTGTGCAGCCTATTAAGGCAGTCGCGGCAATGAGCGCCGTCGTCGTGTAAAAATGTTTCGTGGTCGTCATAAAGTCTCTCCTGATTGACTTAATTATGGCCAAACCGCTCTATCGGGGCAAAATCATTCGTATCATTAAATTGATGGCCGTTTAAAGCTATTTAGCTTGCCCTCCAATAAACTCCAATCGTCATCGGTTGCAATTGGTTCCCATAATTCTCCGATTTCTTCGTAAATCAGCGTCGCTGGGGTCTCTTCTATAGGGGATTCTGACACGATTTCATATCGGCTATAGTCTTCTCGCCAATCACTAAAGGCGGAGCCGTAAACCTCCTTGTCAGAAGCGCCTCCCTGCCAGTCATGCCAGAAATGCGGCCAGCTCACTTGGCTCTCCTCCAGTAGGCGAAATGTGGAAAGGACGAACTCTGTATCCGCTTCCAAACCTTTGGGCCTCAGCGCTAAACGGCGAAACACATGGTCTCGGAGGGCTGCTTGATAAGCGGGCGCAAAACTTTCGAGAGACTTTAAAAGACTTTGGTCCTCTGTCACCAGAGATAGGCTCTGCGCCAATTGCGCAAGATTCCAATACATGGACTCAGGCTGCCGGGCGAAAGCGTAAAGTCCGTTATGGTCGAAATAGGCCGCCGTCATGCCCGATTTCAAAGTCGGGAGAAAACGGTAGGGGCCATAATCAAAACTCTCTCCTGTGATATTCATATTATCCGTATTCATAACGCCGTGAACAAAGCCGGCCGCCATCCACCCGGCGACCATGTCCGCACTTTTCAGGCAGACTTGCTCTAGAAGCTCGGCCCCGTCCGTAGCTTCGGGATAAAAATATTTGAGACAGTATTGAATGAGCCTTTCGAGCGCCTCTCGATCCGTAAAAAAGGCATGTCGTTGAAATGTGCCAAACCGGATATGACTGTGATTACAGCGCACCAAAACTGCCGAACGAGTTGGGGACGGCTCATCTCCGCGTATAAGCTCTTCGCCAGTTTCAATAAGGCTGAGACTGCGAGAGGTATTGACTCCGAGATGCTCCAAGTAGCGTGTGGCCAGCACTTCGCGGACGCCGCCCAATAGGGTGAGCCGTCCATCCCCGCGCCGGGAATAGGGCGTTTGCCCCGAGCCTTTTGTACCAAGATCCAAAAGCCTTCCTTGCGCGTCATAAAGCTGCGCATAGAGAAAGCCGCGCCCATCGCCAAGATCGGAATTATAATGCCGGAATTGATGACCATGATAGCGCATGGCTAAGGGCTTGCTCAGGTTGTCCGGTAGAGGCTCAAATCGTCCGAAATGAGCAATCCAGTCCTTTTGTTTTTGAGGTAAACCAAGCCTTTCCGCTAAGTCCTTGTCTGCATATCGCAGGAGTGTCTTCGGAAAATCCGCGGGCTCAACGGGGTCATAAAACCCCTCGCCCAACTCATAAATCGCAGTGGAAGGACGGTAAGCTATACGGCTTCTCCTGCCATTTCGGTGATAGACTTAACAGGAGTGTGAAGAGCGTAAGTACGGATAAATTCTGCCACATCCAGAGGAATTGTGCGTCCCTTTGGGAAGACGCGCGAAAAGTTCAAAAAGCCATGCGGCATGGCCTTCTCATGGTGATACTTCACCTTCACGCCATGGCACGACATGTTGTCAGCATAAAGCTTGCCTTCATCGCGCAGCGGGTCGAGTCCACAAGTCAGCACATAGGCGGGCGGCAGGCCACGTAAATTTTTCTCGAACAGAGGCGACAGACGGGTTTCATTCGCATTCGCCCCCGCAACATAATGCTCATTGATAAATTTCAGCGCCATGAACCCGAACTGGAGCCAATCCTGAGGCCCCGGTTTGGGCGGTTTGAAATTTGTGAGCTGCATCAACGGGTATAGTAAAATCTGAGCGTGAAGATCATTGCGGTATTTCTGCGCTAGGTAAGCACTCATATTTCCGCCGGCGCTATCGCCGCCAATAGAGAGCGCCGCGGGGTCTATCCCATATGCATCTTCACCGCTTCCGGACAAGGCCCATTTTAACACGGTCTCGCAATCAATTGGCCCTGCCGGATAGGGGTGCTCGGGCGCGAGGCGGTAATCCACGGATAACACGCGCATATTGGCCCCATTAGCAATCCTCAAGGCAATGGCTTCATGGCTTTCGATTGAACAAGTAACAAATCCGCCGCCATGTAAATAAATCAGGGTCGGCCCCGCCACATCCTCTGCGCCAAAAGGAATGTAGAGCCGTACAGGGACGTCGCAGTCCTCCCCTGGGACATTGAAATCCAAAACATCCTGCATTTTCGGGCCCGGGTGGTCGAACTGATTGGTCAGCCGGCGGATATTATTGTGAATGGAGTATATCTTATCAGGGTCGAATTTTAGGCGCTCGAACCTTTCCCGGAAATTATCAGCAAATTCTTTAGGACTGAACATAGGTTAGCTATACCGAAGAGGAGACAATAGGCCTAGCGGCGTTTCGCATAGATTGTGACTTTGTAAGAGATTGCAACTCGGCATATTTTCGGCCGCCATTAGGGCGAATACCCGCCTTTCGCTAAGAATTGCGTTTCTTCCGCTGTACTTTCGCGTTTCAAAATCGAATTCCGATGCGGAAAACGACCAAACCGCTCGATGAGCTTACGGTGCTCTTTCGCATGGTGGAGCGTATTGCCATCGTCAAGGCGTGAGTCGCAAAGCGCGACGCATTTATTTTGCGCCGCCATCTCTTCAGAATGCATAAACGGCATATAGACAAAGGCGCGGCGGCTCTGATCTACTTTTAAATCCCACCCTTTTTCGGTCATACGTCCCGCTACGCCCAATGCGAGGGGGTCCCAAGCAAACGCCCCCGGCGTGTCGCGATACATATTACGGGGGAACTGATCGAGAGCGATAATAAGAGCAAGAGAGCTTTCAACCTCCGCTTCCCACTCATGCGGCTTTTGAGCCGAGAGAGAGGCGGCCAGTTGAGTTGCCGGCGTTTCAAAACGCTGGCGAATATCCGCATCAAAGGCAGAGGTCGCCTGAAACCAATTTTTTTTCGGCGTCTCCTCAAACCAGAAAGAAAGGATGTCGTCTGGATTTATCATGATTTACAGCCGGATCTCACCAGAATTAATTTTCTTAAACGCGGCCTTGTCGAGTTTTTTGAACTGACCACTGCTCGAATCCGCGTAGTAAAGCGGTTCAGAAATATTGGCCGGGTCATATCCGGCCTTCACAAGATTGGTTTTCTTGAATTTAAATGTGCTCGTTGTATCGGATTCTTTGGACAGGCGCAGAAAAACGGGCTGCGCAAATGCCGGAAGCTCCGCCTTCAAAAGCGCCATAAGCTTTTTCAAATCAGGTTCTTTTTCAGACACAATCGCCGCCATCCCGGCGCGGCCGTCATATCCCGGCACTTCAACGCCGTAGACATTAGCTTGGGTGACGCCTTCATATTTAGACAGGATGGAGGCCACTTCGCCCGTTGCCACATTTTCGGCTTTCCAGCGATAGGTATCCCCGACACGATCCATGAAATAATAATAGCCAAGTTTATCTCGTTTCATCAGGTCGCCGGTTCGGAACCAGGCATCATCTTTTTTAAAGACATTACGCAAAATCTTTTTCTTGGTCGCGCTTTCATTCTGATAGCCGTCAAAGCGGAAGCGGGCATCATCAGTTCTTATTTCGCCAATCACCTCTCCGATTTCATCGACGTCCGCCCGAATGCAGAATCCGTCCGCGCCCCGGGGGTTTTCTTCAGTGTCCACGTCAAAACGGATAATATCGATGTTGAATTTGAATTTCAGATAGTCCGGAACACGTCCCACAGCGCCGGGCGGGCCGTCGACATTTATCAGGCTGACATTGCCTTCGGTCGCTCCATAAAACTCGATAATGTGAGGAATATTAAAGCGTTGGGTGAACCCTTCCCAGACATCTTTGCGTAGGCCGTTTCCGATCGCCCATCGAATATTGTGCTGGCGCTCCAATGGATGCGCGGGTGTGGAGAGTAAAAACCGGCATAGTTCGCCCACATAGGTAAATTGCGTGGCGCCATGCCGGACAGCCTCGTCCCAAAACTTTGTCGCCGAGAATCTGGCTTGAACAATAACGGCTCCGCCATGGGTTAAAGCACAGCCTATTCCGACCAGCCCTCCCGTCGCGTGATATAGCGGCAGAACCATCATCATCCGGTCTTTGGGACCTGATTTCGCGCCTGTCCCGATACCGCGAAGGTAATTTTGAGCGCGAACATGCGTGACTTTGGCGGCTTTTGGCATTCCCGTTGTACCCGAGGTAAACATTTTAATAGCCTGCCCCCCGGCTTTGAGGCCTTTGCGACCGGTTTTCGGCGGACGATTTGGAACAATATCGGTCAAAGCCTCGTCGAAAGTTCGGTAGTCTGTTACTTCGCCAAACGCGGCCCAAACTGTAATGTCGACTGTCACATCCGCCTTGGCGGCAGCCCATTGTTCCGCCATTTCGTGATCTAAAATCATATGTTTGGCGTCAGAAATGTTGACGCAATGCGCGAGCGCCGCCCCAGAGAGCTGAAAATTTAAAAGCGCTGGAACAACCCCTATCTTTGACAGACCAAACCAGAGCGCGACATACTCCAAACGATTTCGAACAAAGACCGCGACTGTATCATTTGCTTTCAAGCCTTGAGCCTGTGCCCACCCAGCCACCTTATTGGCGTAATCTTCGAACTCGTCATAAGTCCATTCTCGATCATCTTCGATAAAGGCTGTATTCGGCCCAAATTGATCGACCCGTCTTTCGAGCTCGTCCGCAATCAAATGATTACTCTCTGCATCAACTTCTTTCACAGACCTCAACATGCGAAGCAGTCCGCTCAGATAGTCGACTTCCCTTTTGATGGTAGAGATAAATCCCATGATAGTTCCCGCATTTCAGGCTGTTTTATTTGCCTGTTTATTTAGTGATTTTAAGGAACAATAAAGACAGGGCCTATGGGGTCAAGCGGGCGTTCGGGGCCAAAGCATATTAGTTAAAGAAAAACCCGGCCATCCAAAGATAACCGGGCAAAGATCATGACTAGCATCGAAAAACCTGCGTGGGAGCGCCAAGTTTTTACGTAGGAATTTTGAAGAACATATCTCCAATATTCAGAGATACCATTGCAATAGACGTGCCAGTTTAAAAAGCGAATTTTTAATGACATTTTCCGATTATGTCGGCCCTGTTACCTCGCATCTGTCTCAAAACAGGTGAGACAACGTCCCGATTTAAAACGCTTATTGCGGATAACGGTTTGTTTCATCAATCATGCAGGTTCCATCTGGCTGAGCCACAGTCCCGGTGGGGCAATTTTGCGGTTCTAAATCTCTTAGAGGACGGATGTCTCTGGAGGGGCCAGTTGACCGATATACAGGCTGCGGGTTTGAGACCGTCACGGTTGAGCCCGAATTATACCGTCCGCCAATTGCTCGCTTGAAACCTTCAATGTAATTCGGCGGCACGAAAATTGGATACTCCTGACCTTCGACGTCTAATGCCAAGATCGTCAAACCGTCATAGCTGGCAGCTTCCAGCCGATTTGCCGGGATAAAGACGCTTAGTTTCTCTTCCCGGGCGCAATCTACATCCACATTCCTCACAACATCGCGGGAATAGCTGTCGCCATATTGGAAAAATTTCAAGACAGCTTTGCTATTGTTTGAATGTCCGCCTTTAATTGTTTGCGGAATAACTCTTTTCGGTGCGGCGCGTTTTGGCGTTTTGGCTCGCGCAGGAGCAGAGGAGCGGGTCGGCGTAGACCTGACGGCAGGAGTCGGAGCGGACCGCGATTGCCGACGGGGTGTCGATCTGACGGTCGGGCGTGAGCTCGGGCTTTTCACCTCACTACTTATCGACCTAGCCGCTCTCGTGCTGGTTTCCGGTCGTTTTTCCCGCCTTTGCGAAAGATTAGGGGTCGCGCGAACAACTGTGTTTTGGCTTGAAGATTGTCGGCGGTCGCCTCGTTCTCTATCCCGGTCGTCCCTATCAGACCGATCTGCATCTCTTTGGCGTGACCCGTTTTCGCGATTACGATTCGTGCGAGAATTATCACGATCTGACCCGTCGCGGCGATTTTCGGCCCGTAAAGGGCCCTGTCCGACGGTGACGCGGCTACGGCCGGACCGGTCAGATTGTACAACCTGCCCCGCTATTCTTCCATTGTTTTCACGTCTTTGGCCCTGACGTCCGTCACGATCACGGTCCCGATCTCTGCTGCCATCGCGATTTCTATCTCTTCCTCTGTCATCTTGACGAGAATTATTAGTTCGGCCGCGATAGCCATCGTAACGTCCCCGGCTCCATCCGCCGAATTGCCCGCCATAACCAATCCCGCGGCTGCGCCAATAGGGTCGGTCAAAACGGCCATAGCGGTGATATCCGCCGTAATACCGGCTAGGTCTGAACAAGTTAAAGCTGAAAGTTGGTGCGTAATAATAGCTGTGGTCGTAGACCACATCCTGAACATTTCGAGAGCATTCAAGAACGCGATTGTCGCGAAGTATGGCTGGCGCGAGCGACCCAGAGAGGAAAGCCGCGTCCGAAAATCCGCGGACATCGAAAGGGTCGTCGCTGTGTGAGTTGTAGTAAAACCCTAAATCCAGAATAGCGCCGTCCGTGAAAACCTCTCCATCTATCGCCGTCACAGATGTCGAGACAGATCTCAGACTGACAGACCCCGCCATTGCGCGGTCCTCTTCAAAAGGGTCGTAGGTTGGAGCAATAAATTCTGTTTGCCCCGTTCGGTTATTAAACTCGCGTTTCACGTCGAGAGCGATTTCATCGGGGCTGAGGTCCGGGAGGGATTGATATTCCTCAGCAAAGCCCGAGGCGGCAAGCGATGTTGTAAACAAAAGCGCCGAAGCGAAAAGTCCGGCCCGAAGGTGTGTTTTTCTATCCATATGCGTTCCTACCATACAGGAGTTAGGCATAGGCTGAAAGCCACGTTCACATCTTGTTCATAATTGACAGGCTTGTTTATTTGAAATTATCTTTGGCCGACCGAATGTTTCCTAGCGCCTCGTCGCTGTCTGCCCGCATAAACGGATTTGTCGCCAATTCCCGCTCAATCGTACTGGGAACAGTCGGCTCTCCTTTTTCGCGTTTTAAGGTGGCTGATTTAATTGCGTCCAGCAAAGCCCCGTTTTCCGGCTCGACCGTCAGCGCAAAAGCCGCGTTGGATAAGGTATATTCATGCGCGCAATAAACTTTGGTTTCGGGCGGAAGGTCTGCCAGTTTTTGGAGGCTGGAGCGCATTTGAGCGGGTGTGCCTTCGAATAATCGGCCGCACCCCATGACGAACAATGTGTCGCCTACGAACACCGCATTTGCATCAGGGACATAAAAAACAATATGGTCTTTGGTGTGTCCGGGCGTATGCCAGACATGGACTTTATGCCCCGCAAACTCGAACTCGTCACTTTCGCCTACGCCTTTATCCAACCCGGGAATTCGCCCCTCTATCAAATCCGGCCCTGTAATCCTCAGATCATATTTGTCTTTCAGGAAAAGGTTACCCCCTGTGTGGTCCCAATGATGATGGGTGTTCCATATCTCGGTCAGTTCCCATCCCCGTTTATCGCACTGCTCAGCTATAACTTCGCCGTCAGGACTATCGATAGAGGTCGTCTGCCCCGTCGATTTATCATGAAGCAAAATGCCGTAATTATCGGACAAGCAAGGAAAAAGAGTGATTTCAAGATTGGAGGAAACATCTGTCATAGACCTTCAATATGGGAAAAAACAGCGGCAAGAACAAGGCGCCAGCGCCTATTATCTATCGGCAGAACACAGGAGAAGACAATTGACTCTCCTCCTTACTCCCTCCAAATTAGGGCAGCTTAAACTAAATTTCGTCTCCTTTCGAATGGGGTTTGGGCATCGGCGACAGGGTGGCACCCCTGTCGCCATTTTTTCATTGGAGAAACGTCTGTTAACGCATTACGTGTGAGCCACGCGCTCAAATTTTACGTGCTTCCATGCTGCTCGAAGCAAGACTTTGTTTCGGGTTTCTTGACAAAGAAAAAAAGGATACCATCTATTAGGCTTCATGCGGTTTGGTCGAAGATTAGCTTTCACAGTTTAGTCTTGACCCAACGCCGCAAGACCTTATGGGTCTTTGCTACATTTTTTTGCGAACTGGACGAAATATTATGCAAAAATATCCTATGACCGTAAATGGCCATGACGCTCTTGAGACCGAGCTGAAACATTTGAAAACTGTTGAGCGCCCGGAAGTAATTCAGGCGATTTCAGTCGCACGCGAACATGGCGACCTTTCCGAAAATGCGGAATATCATGCGGCCAAAGAGAAACAGGGCTTCATTGAAGGCCGGATTCAAGAACTCGAATCCAAATTGTCTCTCGCGCAGGTAATTGACCCAACGACCATGTCCGGTGACACGGTTCGTTTTGGCGCGACTGTGAAAATCGTCAATGAAGACACAGATGAAGAGAGCACATATCAAATCGTCGGAGAAGACGAAGCCAGCATTAAAGAAGGCAAGGTCTCTGTCACCTCCCCAATTGCCCGCGCTATGATCTCCAAAGTCGTTGGCGACGTATTTGAAGTTATCGCGCCCGGCGGTTCCAAAGGATATGAAATCTTGGAAGTGTCCTTCGTTTAAGCGATGAGCTCCCCTTAAATTATGAACCCTTCGGTCAGAACAGCCTCCTCTCACGAAGAGGAGGCATTAAATGGCTGGGTCATAAGTGACGGACGCCGGGGGATTGAAAATCAGGCTTTGGGCCTTACCGAAGCCGCCGCAAGGCTCCGCCCCCTTAATTTCACCAAACATGTTCTGGCGCCCGGCCGCGCCTTCAAAGCCGCGACTCCCTTAATGCAATTCGCACTTAAAAATCGGCCTCCGGATTACGGTCTCCCGAGAGAGTCCCCCGACATTGCTATTGGTTGCGGCCGGCAGGCAATTGCTCCTTTACTGGCGATTAAGCGTACCCTCCCCTCCTGTTTTACCGTTTACATTCAGGACCCAAAGATAGAACCGGATCGATTTGATCTCGTGATTGCCCCCGAGCACGATAATTTATCCGGTCGAAATGTGGAGACGATGATTGGCTCGCCCAACCGCGTCACGCGGGACAGGATCGTCAAGGAAACGTTGGCGTTCGAAACAGAGCTAAACCGCCTTCCTATGCCTCGGGCGGCCATCCTGATTGGGGGGCCAAGCAAACGCTACAAATTTACTGAGGCAGATCATCACAACCACCTGAACGCCGCAAAGGAGATTTTAGGCCAAGGCTATACTCTGCTTATTACGACCTCGCGCCGAACGCCGGAGTGGGCCGTGCAAGATTATGAGAAACTGGCCAAAGGCAATGACCGCATTTGGCTCTATACGGACGAAGGCGACAATCCTTATTTTGCGTTTTTAGGCGGCGCAGATATCTTTCTGATCACCGAAGAAAGCACAAATATGCTGACAGAGGCGGCCAGCACAGGGAAGCCCGTATTTACTTTGCCCCTGACAGGCGCGCCCGGAAAATTTCAGACTTTGCACGACGCCTTGGCACAAGCCTGCAACCTTAAGCCCTATAACAGCGGCGTCCTCTCGCAAATATCTAAAGCTTTCGAGTATTCGTCTTTACAGGAAACAGACCGGATCGCTGAAAGGCTATGGGCGCACTTTGATCGCCGCGACGCAAAGCTAAATTAACCGCCGCCGCTGTGATTACCGGCCGAAACGACAGTGTCGAGATTGACGCTTCTAAACCGGACAGCCGCGGCCTTCTCGGTCCGACTCTTTGCGAACCCAAGCCATAGCATTTCGAAGAATGTATTGATGGGCCTGTGACTCATAGGCCGATATATTGTGGCCTAAAGCTGAATAAACCACCCGTCCTTCGCCCGGGCATTTGGCCCAGATGATAGGGTGGTCAGAGGGTTTATCGCCCATCCTTAGATCTGAAACATCACCATAAACATTATTAACTGGGGAATATGTGCTCTCATCCAGACCCGCTAAAACAATCACATCGCCCTGCACCGGGCCGGCAAACGTGTACCATTCATCGGAATGGAGAAAGCCGGACTTCAACCCAGACATAACGGGATGATCCGGCGCAAGCGTTACGACAAATGCCTTCTGAATTTGCGGGTCCATGGGATGGCTAACGAACTCCGTGCCAATAATCTTTTTGTACCAAAGCCATTCCTTTGCGGAGGTCCCGTCCCCACCGCCATGGTGAATGATCAATCCGCCGCCGCTTTCCACAAATCTTTGCAAATTCCGTTTCTGCGCGGCGTTTAGGATATCGCCTGTCATAGAATTAAACACAATGACGGAAAAGTTGTGCAAATTGCCCGAACTAAAGATTTCCGGATTTTCTGTTGTAAAGAATCCGGTTTCATTTTTATCTGTTTCGCGCGCCCAAAAAGCCGCCGCCCCCGCGATTCCGCTATCATGGCGCCAATCTTCCGTACCGGAAAAGACCAGAATCGAATTTTCCTCCAGCGCCTCAAAGCTTCTCGGCAGAACCATTTCATCCGCCAAAGGCGCTGAGAGGGTAAACCCTGCCAGAAAAGACAAACCCAAAAATGCGACGGCAAAGCGGAAAGTGAACCCCATAGGCGGAAATTGGCAGAGCTTCGTAAGGACCGCAAGCTATGCCGCCCACAATAATTAAAAGCTATGCGTCAAAAAACCTGCCACGGCGATTATCCCCTGTAAATAACCGGCTCCGCTTGCGAATCCGGCCATCCCCCCTTACTTATGTCTGGATATTTACTAGAGGCATTCTTATGAGCGACACCGTTCACCACAAAGTCATGATTATCGGATCAGGCCCGGCGGGCTATACAGCCGCTGTTTATGCGGCCCGCGCTATGCTGGAGCCGGGCATGGTCGCCGGCTTGCAGCCCGGTGGTCAGCTTACCATTACGACTGACGTTGAAAACTACCCCGGATTTCCAGAAATCATGGGCCCTGAGCTTATGGACAAGTTCAAGGAACACGCGCTGAAATTCGGCACCGCCTTTTACGAAGATACAATTACAGATGTCGATTTCTCCAAACGCCCCTTCGTACTGACGGGCGACGGCGGAACCATTTATACAGCAGATTCAGTTATCATCGCGACCGGCGCCCAAGCCAAATGGCTGGGCTTGCCTTCTGAAGATAAATTTCAGGGCTTTGGCGTTTCTGCTTGTGCCACGTGTGACGGTTTTTTCTATCGCGGCAAAGAGGTTGTTGTAGTGGGCGGCGGCAATACCGCTGTTGAGGAAGCGCTGTTTTTGACTAATTTTGCGTCCAAAGTGACACTTGTCCATCGACGCGACAGCCTTCGGGCCGAGAAAATTTTACAAGAGCGCCTTTTCAATAACGAAAAGGTTGAAATTTTATGGGACACCACGCTCGAAGAAATATTGGGAGACGAAGACCCTCTCGGTGTGACAGGGGTACGCCTGAGAGACGTGAACACGGATGAAGAATTTATGCGGGACACGCACGGCGTGTTCATCGCCATCGGCCACAAACCTTCCACGACTATCTTTGAAGGCCATGTCGCCATGAATAGCGGCGGATATATCACGACGGCGCCGGACAGCACGGCGACGAATATTCCGGGCGTCTTCGCGACAGGCGACGTCTCTGACGAGACCTATCGACAAGCCGTCACAGCGGCGGGCCTCGGCTGTATGGGCGCGTTGGAAGCAGAGCGTTTCCTGGCCGAGCACCACGAAGCCGAACCTGTTCAGGAGGCAGCGGAATAAGTGCCAGATTCCCTCGACTGGGATAAGCTCAAAACCTTTCACGCTGCGGCTGAAAATGGGTCTCTGACCGCCGCAGCGGATGCGTTAAGAATTTCTCAGTCTGCCGTTTCCCGTCAAATCACGGCGCTCGAACAAGATCTCGACATCCCGCTGTTTCATCGACACGCCCGCGGACTGACCCTAACTGAACAGGGCCATATTCTATTCAAAGCCTCGAGAGATATGGCCTCGAAAGTTGCTTTGGCGCAGTCATCCTTGCGCGACAGCCGGGAAAAACCCCAAGGACTTTTGCGCGTTTCGACCCCCATTTCTCTGGGCTCTAATTGGCTAACATCTGTTTTGCCTGAATTTATGGCCACCTATCCTGACATCGAAGTCCAGCTTATATTAGAAGACAGTGAGCACGACCTTTCTGTTTTTGACGTCGATTGTGCGCTACGCCCTTGGCCCACAACTCAGGGCGATGTGATCGAACGGAAACTTGGCCAAATCACGCAGAGTATCTATGCCAGTCACGCTTATTTGGCTGCTCATGGAGCGCCAGTGTCCGCACAGGATTTGGATAATCATAAAATCATTGCGTTTGGCGATCTTATTCCAAAGAATCTCAACAGCTCGAACTGGGTTTTGACGACCGGAGCGTCTGTTCCGCGCAAACCCACGCTAAGTGTGAACAACTTGCACGGCATTATGCGGGCGGCCGAAGCCGGTATAGGATTGGCCGGTATACCGGATTACATGACCGTCCTGTCCCGTCGACTGGTCAAAGTCCTGCCAAGCGTTTCCGGCGAGCCTATTGATCTTTATTTTGTCTACCCGACTCAGTTGCGCGGGTCCGTCAGAGCCAAGGTGTTCCGTGAATTTTTGCAACGCGTTACCCGAAGTTGGATCGCCTCTCCCCCCAGACCCGTCAAAGCATAGAGCATTTTACCCCCAATCTTCGTAAGATCAGTCATTTTTTGCGAATAATAAGTGTTAGCTATGCGTTAAGACATAGGTCCTTTGCGGTGTTGTGTGTTCTCCCCCAGAAATAAATCTTTATATACACTCAAGAAACACGGCAACGTCCTCCCCTTTTGTGGCCCTGTTTTTACCGCATACAGTTCTCCCCGATTTGTATTGCGAAGACTTCACCGGGTTTTGAGTTTTTACTCAAACCCGGTTTTTTTTCGCCTTTTCTTAACTTTAAACCGTCACAAAGCGCGCGGGGTAAGGTCTATTGAAAAATTCGGGGTCTATACATGGTACATCAAAAGAGCAGTCAATCGGTTCAACGGGATATGAGCCGACAAATTGCCCCTGAGTATCGCGATTTAATTCTAGATTATCTATGCGACCATCTCGATATTAGCGTCTCAGTTCTCGACGAAGATTTGAATTACCAGTTCATTTCCACGAAATCTTACGAACAGTTAAAAATCACGCAGGACGATCTAAAAGTCGGAGATCCCCTTTCCGCCTGCCATGACGCCATGTTTGCGAATGGAATGCTCACCAAGGAAATACTGGCAAAGGACAATCTGTCACCCGAAGCTCAAAAGCAATCAAATCTTTCCCACACACGAATGAAGCGAAAACTTCTTCGGATGGGGGACGGCAGCACGCAGAGTTTTGTCCGTAAAAAGCTATCAAATGGCTTCACCCTCTCAATGGCGGAGGACATTACCGAATTGGTGGAAATGGACGAAATGCTCGAAGAGTCCCTGATGCTTGGGAAATCCGGGTATTGGAAATATGACCTTCGAACGAAAACCTATCACCTAAGCGACTCCTTAAGGCTATACTTCGGACCGGAAGGCGTCAAAAAAATTGATGCGCATGGCATCGCCGCTGTTATGTTTCCGGAAGATCGAAAGTATCTAAAGGAAATGATTAACAGCCTTTCAAGCGGCAAGAGCCAAGCTATGGCTAAGATTAGATCTATAACGCATGATGGACGCGTCCGTTGGAGCCAATCCACGGTCAAACTGGTGAGAGACCCATCTGGCCGCCCAATTTCTCTCTGGGCTTTCGTACGGGACGTGCATAACGAACATAGACAGGAAGAAGACCTAAAGACCGCTAAAGACAATGCTATTGCGGCCAGTAAGGCTAAATCAGAATTCCTCGCCAATATGAGCCATGAAATCCGGACACCCATGAACGGTATATTGGGGATGGCAGAATTACTGGGAAATACAAAAATCGACACACGGCAAAAAGAATTTGTCGATGTTATTAATAACAGCGCCTCCGCCTTGCTGACGATCATTAACGACATTCTCGATTTCTCCAAAATCGAAGCCGGGGCTTTGGAACTCGATCCGATCTCTTTCGATCTAAAATCCGCCGTTAATGATGTAACGTCTCTCCTCGTCGCGAAAGCACAGGAGAAAGGCCTCGAGCTCGTTATCAACTACCCTTCCGTTATGCCGTCACGCTTTATCGGGGATGGAGGACGTATTCGTCAGGTTATGACGAACCTAATTGGGAACGCCATCAAGTTTACGAAAGAAGGCCACATCACGGTCACCGTTTCTGTCTCCGAACCCCGCGATGGGTTGAGCTACATCCGAATGGATGTCGCCGATACTGGCATCGGAATTCCGGCTGATAAGCTTAACCATATCTTTGATAAATTCACACAAGCCGATGGGTCAACCACCCGGGTTTATGGCGGGACCGGTTTGGGCCTCGCAATCTCAAAGAGTATTGTCGAAATGATGGATGGGCGGATTTCTGTCACATCCGAGATTGGATACGGGTCGCAATTTTCTATTCGGATTCCTTTGCCGCTCGACCCAGAAGCTGAAGCAGTTAAATTTGATATTTCCTCTCTTGAGAATAAAAGAGCCCTTATCATCGACGACATTGCCGTAAACAGACAGGTTTTGACAGAGCAGCTAGAGAGCTGGGGCGTCACCTCCGATAGCGTCGAAGACGGCGTAGAAGGCTTGAATACGCTGAAAAAAGCTCAAGCGATGAAAGAGCCTTACGATTTCATTCTGCTGGACTATCTCATGCCGGGCCTTAACGGTCAGGAATGGGCTGAAATGGTCCATAATAACCAGGGAGTCACGGCCCCGCCTATCGTCATGCTGTCTTCTTGTGATCAATCTGTTTCAACGACGGCTTTACGTGAAATCGGTATTACAAATTATCTGGTAAAACCCGTCCGCGAAAGACGGTTGCATGAAGCTGTTGTCGAAGCGGTGAGCCTAGCCGAGTCGCGACAAAGCCAAGAAAGCGAGCAAGAGGACACGTCTTCCGCTCCAATTGATTTCGAATCCGAGCTTGAGAGAGAACTCGATTCTGCCATGCAACACGGTTCATCACCCGTCCCCGATAATTCTGGCGCTGCGGCCGAAGACGCCTCAAAGCCCGTCTCGGAAACCAGTGCGTTAAAAGACAATCCAGGTTTTAACGAAAACGAACCAAGGAACGGCAAGATCCAAATACTCGTCGCGGAAGACTTCCCTCTAAATCAGGATGTGGTGCGCCTGATGCTTTCGGATTCTCGCTTTGAACCGGTATTTACTAATAACGGCAAGGAAGGCCTCGACCGCTATATTGCAGAACAAGGGAATTTCCCTGTCGTCTTGATGGATATTTCTATGCCGGTCATGGACGGGTATGAAGCAGCCCAGCAAATTAATAAGTTTGAGAAAGCGAATGGCCTGCCGCACACTCCTATCATTGCCCTGACAGGGCACGCCCTAAAAAATGATCGCCAAGACTGCCTCGATGCCGGGATGGATGATTATTTGACGAAACCGGTCAAACAAACTGAACTCTTGGAAAAATTAGAATATTACGCCTCCGGAGGCGCGACAAAAGCGATCGCGGTTTAGGCCATCGCGGCTTAAAGAGTCTGACAAAACTCTTTGAGCCGTTTGCATGCTTCTTGGAGAATTTTTGGATCGGCGGCGTAGGACAACCGAACAAACCCGGGCGCGTGAAAGGCCGATCCCGGCACAAGCGCGACTCCGCTATCTTCCAACAAAGCGGCTGTAAAATCCGCATCGGAGGCGAGCCGCCCGCCCAGAACTTCGCGACAGTCGAAAAATGCATAAAAAGCGCCTTCCGGCTCGCGGCAGCTTAGTCCATCAATCGAGTTTATCGCTCTCACCACATTCTTGCGGCGGGCGTCATACGCTTTGCGGGCCTCCGCAATAAAATCCTGCGGGCCGCTCAGAGCTTCTAGCGCCGCCCATTGAGAGATAGACGCCGGATTTGACGTCGTCTGTCCCATATATTTCGCCATCGCTTTGATGAGCCAGTCAGGCCCGCCCGCATAGCCAATGCGCCAGCCCGTCATAGCATAGGCTTTGGACACTCCGTTCATAGTGAGCACGCGGCCTTTTAAATCCGGAGCGACCGACGCTAATGTCGTAAACTCAAACCCGTCGTAAACAAGGTGTTCATAAATATCGTCACATAGAACGAGAATATCTGGGTGACGACGCAAGACATCTGCTAAAGCGGCCAAATCCTCACGGCTATAAGCTGACCCGGTAGGGTTGGACGGGGAATTTAACATGAGCCATTTAGTTTTAGGCGTAATCGCTGCCTCCAACGCCTCCGCCGTCAACCTAAATCCAGAGTCTACATTGCAGGAAACAATTACAGGCTTGGCGCCGAGTAAGCTGACCATACCGGGATAGGACACCCAACACGGCGCCGGGATTATGACTTCATCGCCGGGGTTTAACGTCACGGCCAGAGCATTGAAGATGACGGGCTTGCCGCCAGGAGACACATTTATTTCTGACGGAGAATAGGTCAGTCCGTTTTCCCGCCGGAATTTTTCGACAATGGCCTCTTTCAATTCAGGGATACCGTCCACCGCCGTATATCGTGTCTTGCCGTCTGCAATCGCCTTGACGGCCGCGCGCCCAATATGCGCCGGAGTGTCGAAATCCGACTCTCCTGCAGACAATCCAATGATATCCCGCCCCTGGGCCCTTAAATCCCGCGCCAATTGCGTCATCGCCATCGTAGCAGACGGCGCGACAGAGAGGATGGATTGAGAGAGCAATTTTTCAGACACGGTAAGAGACCTTTTTTCGGGTTCTCAACACCTCTAGTCCTAATATCGGGGTGAGGCTACGGGTTCCGCACCAAAAGCCCCAGAGAATTTAGTTTCTTCTGTAATTTTTATGCACGTCCTATGTTTGGCCTTAGCCACCTAGGGCTTAAACATAGGTTCTAAACAAGATTTAATCCCTTCCTCGCTTTCCACTGCCCTCTGCCCCTTGGCGCGCGGCCAGCTTCACCTTATGGCTAAAGATCAAGGGACTCCGTCACCGGAGGTAGAATCGAGGATTTCAGCGCGGGTGAATCACTCCATCACATATGACGCGCGGCGCTGGGGCGGAAATTTTTCGCCTTATCTCGATGACAACGCGATAAGTGATTTCATCGACGATGATGCCTCGCGCATTACCTCTATCATAGCGGGCGTTATCGCCGTCCATCTGGCGATGTTTTTCATGTTGTCGCCACATTTTATTATGCCTGACCTTAAGCCGGAGGAGCCGGAAGTTCTGCCCGTACAGATCGTCGCTTTTGATCCAACGCCCCAACCGGACCCTGATCCCGTTCCGGAACCTGAAGTTATTCAACCCGCTATCCCTGCCCCGGCCGTTGCGCCGCGCACAAAGCCGGCGCCACAGCCCACTCCTCCGCCGCCAGACCAAGAGCCCGACCCGGAGCCCTTAATCCCGCCTCCTCTCCCAGAACCTGGACCCGAACCTGAACCTGAACCTGAACCCATTCCAGAGCCCGAGCCTGAAGTCGAACCAGAACCTCAAATTGCCCCGCCTCCGCCAGACATCATTTCTGAACCGGTTATTGAGCCGGAACCAGAGACTGAGCCTGAGCCCTTGCCGGTTCCAGAACCTGAGCCGACCCCCGAGCCTGAGCCAGTGCCAGAACCGCCCGTCATAGAGCAGGAAACTCTCCCTGATCCGATCATTGAACCTGAGCCTGTTATTGAACCTGAGCCAGAGCCTATCGTTGAGCCTGATCCCGTTATCGATCCAGAGCCGGAGCCCGAACCGATACTGGAACCAGAGCCCATAATTGAACCCGAGCCCGAATTAGAGGTGGAACCGTTTCAAACCCCGGAGCCCGTCGAGGAGCCCGCCGCTCCCGGCGCGATTATCGAAGAGCCTTTGGATGACCTTCCCCCAGTGGAAGACCTCCCTCCTTTAGAGGCGGACCCTGTGATCGATCCGGCTGAAACGCCCCCAACACCGGATAGTATCGACCCGCCGGATGTAAGTGAACCTGCGCCGCCCAATCCGGATGTTATTTCCACCGCCCCGTCTGTCCTCGCGTCGCCTGATGCCCCGACGACCCAGAGCGAAGCTGATAGAGCCGTACCGCAATCACAATCTGATCCATTGGGTGATTTATTGAGGCAGCCTGTCGGTTTGCCCCCTTCGACGCCAGGCGCGGGAGGGCCAACTGTTACCGGGCCGCAAACTGGCGGCGGAAATGAAGGCGTTCCAGGCGGCGGCACGCGGCGCGGAAACACACGCGGTGCAAGTGGCTGGACACTATCTCCAAGCCGGAGTCCGGGGGCAGGATATGATGGACTCAATCTGGATATTCGCTGCCGTGAAGCCAACCGCACCCATGAAAACTGCCCGGAATACCTAAAGAAATTTGAGGGGCGCGACGCAGCTGGCTGGGAGAGTTTCAAAGGCCACGCTGGCACCGGGACAGATAATCGTCAGCGGCAACAGGCCCCGGCCTCCCGCCGCTCTTTGGGACTGCCCATCGGCGATAACTCTGTGAATGCAGGTGGGCCATCTTCCACAATATTCACGGATGCCCCCGAAGTTAGTTTTGATCGCGAGTTTCTAAACAAACCCATTGTCATTGAGGAAGATAAAGGGCGGTTGCGCGACCTTCTCAAGCAACCCGACGAGAAACCGGATTTGCCGGACTGGATGCAGCCGGAGACCCTGCCTGAACCTGAACCAGACCCAGAATGACCGCTAGACGTTACTGATTAGCTTCTATTTGGGTTCTTAGGCGGCTGAGAGCCGTTTCCAAATTTTTACCGATCTGCGATTTCGTCAACCTGCCCCTTACCCGGTTTATGTAAGGAAAGCCGGGTTGAGGAATTTCCCTTTTTGAAAGCACGGTCACGGTGTCATCCGGGTTCCTGAAAACAGCGTGAGTCGTTGTTGTCTCCTCGCCGTTAACGGTCACTCTAAGCTGCACAAACTCAGGCGCGCTTTCTTGCACTATTTCGCGGCTGCCCACCTCATAACCTTTCGGGCCGTCCTGCCAGGCTTGGGTCTGCCCCAGTCCGGACTCTGCTCCGCCAGTCAAAACTGTTGTTTCTCGTAATCTGGCATCCAGCGCGGCCCAAGATTGGTATTGCTTGAGATCATTAAGGTAAGGAAAAATATCCTCTTCATAGGCGCTTACTATGGTAGATCGTTCGATTTCGAGTGTCGCAGGCAAGTAAAACCCCACTGCACAGGCGACAATGAAAAGGCCGAACACACCGAATATTAATCCCAGAAAAAGTTTCACATTTATCCCTTCGATTGCCCCCGAGTGTAAATGAACCACCCCTCATAATCTAGCCCTACAAATTTCAGTAGGATTCTGGTGCAGTCCTTGCAGAGGCCATTTTACGAGCGCATAGTTGAGGCATTCATCAGGAGCAAACCATGCCGTTTTTCATCCCGAATCTATTTGCCCAAACAGGCCCCAACGGGACGACAGTAGAAGAAGTGACAACTTTTGCGTCGCGTGGGCTCAATCTGCTTGGGTCGCTCTTTCTGTTTGTTATAGGCGTCATCGTCATCACCGCCGTAGTGATGTTCATCATTGATATTTCTCAGACGTCCAATGCGGTGCGGCGCAATTACCCGGTCTTAGGACGCTTTAGAAAAGTCTTCTCCCGACTTGGCGAGTTTTTCAGGCAATACTTCTTTGCCCAAGATCGCGAAGAAATGCCGTTTAATCGCGCCGAACGGGATTGGGTGAATGAGGTCTGCGACGAAGGTAAAGATGTGGTTCCATTTGGATCGACCAAAGTTTTGACGCCCGGCACGCCGATTTTTGCTAATGGATTATTTCCGCGATTGGATGATGAACACGAAACCCTGCCGCCCTTTATCATCGGGAAGGACACGTCGCACCCTTATGCTCCTAAGAGCTATTTTAATATTTCTGGAATGAGTTATGGGAGCCTTTCCAAACCAGCTATTCAAGCATTATCACATGGGGCCGGCATGGCCGGGTGCTGGCTCAATACAGGTGAAGGCGGCGTCTCACGCTTTCATTTGGAAGGGGAGTGCGACATCATCTATCAGCTTGGCACGGCGAAATTCGGCGCTCGCAATGATGATGCCACTCTGAACGAAGACAAGCTTCGCAAAATTTGCGAAAACCATCATATTCGAATGATAGAAATAAAACTATCTCAAGGCGCCAAGCCCGGGAAAGGCGGCATCTTACCTGCTGAGAAAGTAACGAAAGAGATAGCAGAAGCTCGCGGCATCCCTGAAGGCATAGCCGCCATTTCTCCAAATCGCCACGTGGATGCGTCTAACTCCGAAGAATTGCTGGATTTGATAGATCAGGTCAGGCGCGTATCCGAGAGACCAACAGGCCTGAAAATATGTATAGGCAATCCCGCGCCCATTATTGAATTTCTTGAAGCGATTAAACAACGGGGCAAAGAGAGCGCGCCCGATTATATCGCCGTAGACGGGGGCGACGGGGGAACAGGCGCTGCCCCTCTCCCGTTAATTGACAATACTGGTTTGACGATCCGCGAATCTTTGCCGCTCATGGATGATCTTTTACGGGAATATGGTCTTCGAGACCGCGTTGCCCTTGTCGCCAGCGGGAAATTGATCACATCGGCAGATGTTGCTTGGGCTTTTTGCGCTGGAGCTGACATTGTGAATGCAGCCCGAGGTTTCATGTTCTCTTTGGGATGTATTCAGGCTTTGAAATGCGACAAGAATACTTGCCCGACGGGCGTCACCACACATAATCACCGTCTCCAGCGCGGGCTGAACCCAACTCATAAGGCAGTGCGTGTGAAGAATTATGTCCAGAGCATTCAGAAAGAAGTCGAGATGATTGCCCATGCTTGCGGAGTCGAAGGGCCAAGAGAGCTTACCCGCGAACACCTCATGATTGTCCAATCGTCGGGGCGCAGCAAACCTTTCAAACAGGTTTGGGATCGGTCGAGGTATAATTAGGGCTAACCCTGCCGCCGCGCTTCAACTTATTGTGAGCCCCTTTTTCTAAGCTCGGGTCGTCCCATATTGAAGGTGTAATTAAATGAGAGAGATTATATGACCGAAACGACAGACTACACCCCGCCAAAAATTTGGAAATGGGATAAGGAGTCCGGCGGAAAATTCGCAAATATCAACCGCCCGATCGCGGGCCCGACCCATGATAAAACTTTGGAAATTGGCGAACACCCTTTCCAGCTCTATTCTTTGGCCACGCCGAACGGTCAAAAAGTGACTATTATGCTGGAAGAACTTCTGGCTGCTGGTCACAAAGGCGCAGAATATGACGCGTGGTTGATAGATATCCGGGAAGGCGATCAATTCGGCAGCGGATTTGTTGATATTAATCCAAACTCCAAGATTCCAGCGTTAATGGATCACAGCGTCTCTCCGCCCCAGCGCCTGTTTGAATCTGGCTCTATGCTTTTATATCTGGCTGAAAAGTTTGACGCTTTTCTTCCGAAAGATCCCGCAGCGCGGGCAGAAGCTATTTCTTGGCTTTTCTGGCAAATGGGAAGCGCGCCTTATTTGGGCGGCGGTTTTGGGCATTTTTATAGCTACGCCCCGATCAAGATTGAATATGCAATCGATCGATTCTCAATGGAAGCGAAACGTCAACTGGATGTTCTGAATCGCCACTTGGCCGACAATGAATATCTGGCCGGGGACGAATACTCCATCGCGGATATAGCGGTCTGGCCTTGGTATGGCGGTGTGGCGACCGGGAACGTCTATGACGCCGAAGAATTTTTACAAACCCATGAATATGAACATGTTCTACGTTGGGCTAAACAGATTGCCAAACGTGAAGCGGTTCAGCGGGGACGGCGCGTCAACCGGACCTGGGGCGACGAGGACCAACAGGTAAAAGAGCGCCACAGCGCGTCTGATCTGGATTAGGTCAAACCCTGCCCAATAAAAAAGGCGGCCAGAAGGGCCGCCTTTTTCTTGTTCGCTTTATAAATTCCTATTCCTCGTCGGGAATAGTTGCCATTGCCTCTTCGGTCATGGCAAAACTATGGAAGACGTTTGAGACGTCGTCGACATCTTCAAGAGCGTCGTTCAACCGCATCACGGCGGCAGCCTGCTCAGGATTGTCGATTTGGTTCTGAGCTTTCCAGATCAAGTTGACGGACTTGGCCTCACCGAATTTCTTTTCCAACTCTCCGGCAACTGGGCCGAGATCATCGCGCGCTGTCCAAATCGTGTGAACGGGTTCATATTCGTCCCACTGGTCATTCGCTTCCTCATCTGTCTCGACATCTTCCGCGCCGGCTTCGATGGCCGCTTCCATCATTTCGTCTTCACTCGTCACAGCAAGTGGGTACTCAATTTTACCCATCTGATCGAACATGAAAGTGACAGAGCCGGTTTCGCCTAAAGCGCCGCCATTTTTAGAAAAGGCCGTCCGAACTTCCATCGCCGCGCGATTTTTATTGTCCGTACTGGCTTCGACAACAAAGCCGATACCGCCTGGACCAAAGCCCTCATAACGGATTTCTTCATAATCCGCTCCGTCGCCGCCGACACCCTTGCTGACCGCGCGCTGGATATTATCCTTCGGCATAGACTGGCCCTTAGCGTTGGCAATCGCCAAGCGAAGGCGCGGGTTCATGTCCGGATCTTCGCCGCCCATTTTCGCCGCGATGGTAATGTCTTTTGAAAGTTTTGAGAAAAGCTTGGAGCGCAATTTATCCTGACGGCCTTTACGGTGCTGGATATTGGCCCATTTGGAATGACCTGCCATAGCGAGTCCTTATAATAGTAAATCGAAAATTTGTGGCGTTCTAAGGGATTGGCGGAAGCGGAGCAAGAGCGTTAAACGGTGTCGTCCGGGCGGACAGCTCTAAAATTTTCGGTCCTCGCCTCTAAACTGCGATGAAAATTTCCGCGGCGCGCCCTACTATGCATCAAATTTCTCTAACTCCGCCTCCAAACAAGTGACTGAAGTTTGAAAAAACGGCGCGCCCAGCCTCCGTCTTTAGCTCGAAACCAATTGCTGCTATAGGAATTGTTCTGTTTACACGCTTTAACCTTGTCGGATTATGTCTTGACCCAGCCGGACCCTGCCAGCAGCAGATTAATCGCCATTTCCAACCGGACCGCTTTTGGCACGAAGTCCAAAGCGGGCGGCTTGGCCGTCGCTGTGTGGGACGCGCTAAAGTCTTCCAACGGCCTCTGGATGGGGTGGAGCGGAAAAATTTATGATTTTCCGAGCAACCGTTTCGCGGGAGCCGAACAGGACGGAGTTGATTTCGCGCTCTGTAATTATACGAAATCAGAATATGAAGACTTCTACCTCGGCTATTCAAATAGTGTTTTATGGCCCGTTTTTCATGGGCGAGTCGATCTGGCGAAGTTTGATGATAAAACGTTTAAAACTTATATCGAAATAAATAGGCGCTTCGCGGAAAACACCGTGGAAATGGCCGAAGCAAATGACATCATCTGGGTGCATGATTATCATTTTTTACTTGTCGCGAAATTTGCAAGAGAAATGGGTTCATCTCTGCCTTGCGGTTTTTTTCTGCATATCCCTTTTCCTAGTCCTGATGCGTTTCGCTCCATACCCGCTCACAAGCACCTTATCGAAGGTCTTATTTCCTATGACGTGATCGGGCTTCAGGGGAAACGCGATATTGCAAATCTGAAAATGTATTTGGAACAAGAAATGGACGCCGTTGCTGTGAGCGACACAGTGATGCGGGTGAAAGGCCGAGAGGTCACTTTGCTTCACTGTCCTATTGGCATAGACGTCGCAGCGTTTGCCGAAACCGCGACCAGTGAAACCGCTCAAGCGGCTCTAACTCGGCTCTCGACCTTTCAACGCAATCGAAGTCTGGTTCTAGGCGTGGACCGTATGGATTATTCCAAAGGCCTCCCCCAACGGTTTGAAGGGATGGCAAAATTCTTTGATGATTATCCGGGGCAGCACGGAAAGGTGTCTTTTACCCAAGTCGCTCCGCCGTCTCGCGAAATGGTAGATGAATATATGCATTTGCGGGAGGAACTCGACGCGCTCGCCGGGCGAATAAATGGCGATTACGGCGATCTTGACTGGATTCCCATTCGCTATCTGGCGCGGGGATATCCCCGCGAAGAAGTCGCTGGGCTTTTCCGGCTTGCTGAAGTGTGCCTGGTCACGCCTCTGCAGGATGGAATGAATTTGGTCGCGAAGGAATTCATTGCCAGTCAAGACCCGGAAAATCCAGGCGTGTTGGTTCTCTCACAATTCGCCGGAGCCGCCGAACAGATGAAAGACGCGTTATTAGTTAATCCCCACAGCCCGACAGAGATTTCCGATGCGGTAGCGAAAGCTCTCGCCATGCCGCTTGAAGATCGTAAGAGACGCTGGCAGTCGCTTTTTGACGGGATCAAGTCCGAAGATATTACGTGGTGGCGTGAGCGTTTCCTGTCAGCCTTAAATGCCGTTTCCGCAAATTAGTTGGGCTCTGTTTTGAAGACATACCCCGCCCCCATTGATTTAGATGACGCATTGTTTCTCGACTTTGACGGGACGCTGGCCCCTATCCAAGATGAGGCAGATGAAGTTGCCTTGCCGAAAGGCGGCGCAGAAACAATTCTGAAGCTATCGACGCTATTAGGCGGCGCCGTCGCCTTAATCTCTGGTCGGGGGTTACAGGACTTATCAGCCCGCGTCCCGAACGGGGTCTGGCGGTATGGAAATCACGGTCTTTTCTCCGCCGAACCGGGGCTAAGAGCCAAAGCTCCAACCACTTTTCTCCCAGAGGACTTCATGGAGAGTTTAACCTCTCTGACGGAACCGTTCAAAGGGGTTGAGTTAGAAGCAAAAGGGCCAGTTGTGGCCCTCCATTACAGAAAAGCCCCTGACGCAGAGACAACACTAAGGGATAAGCTGCCTTCGCTGATAAAAATGTTCCCCGAATATAGTCTGCAAGAAGGAAAGTGCATTTTCGAAATCAAACCCAAAGGCGCCAACAAAGGTGAGTGTGTTCGTCAAGTCATGAACCAATCTCCGTTTAAGGGTCGACGCCCGGTCATGATCGGGGATGACACGACCGATGAAGACGCGTTCAATGTCGTAAATGAGCTCGGCGGAATGTCTGTTAAAGTCGGTGATGAGAAGACTCTGGCGCAATACCGCCTTCCCGATGTTGCCGCCGTCCATAAATATTTGAAAGAGTTTCATGACGCAGAAAAGTAAAACAGAACAAGGTTTGGATCTGGGTATAGTCGGCAACGGCACGGTCGCCGGATTGATTGACAGACGCGGAGCTTACCGCTGGCTCTGCCTGCCGCGTCTGGACGGCGAACCCGTCTTTAATAGCCTGATGAATGGAGGCGGCACGTTCGGCGTTTGGATGGAGAGTCTCGAAAAACATAGCCAACGGTATGAGAAAAACACGGCAATTCTCCGTACGCGCCTCGAAGCGAAAGACGGCAGCATATTGGAGATTGTCGATTTCTCGCCGCGGTTTGACAAAAACGGCCGGACCTTCCGTCCGGCGGCGATTGTCCGGCAATTCCACGTTATTGCGGGCGAGCCTAAAATTGCCATCACTTTGTCGGTCGAAGCTGAATGGGGTAAAACCAAAATCAAACCCAAGCGCGGGGTCAATCATATACGTTATGAGTCAGAAGATACACGTTTCCGCATCACTACGGATGCTCCCGTCTCTTATGTCATGAACGGCACACAGTTCCTGCTCGATAATGACGTGACTTTTATCCTCAACGCCGACGAAGCCTTAGCTGACAGTGTACACGCCATTGGAGACGACTGGTATCGCCGCACGGCGAGTTACTGGTATCGCTGGTCACGTAGCCTTGCCATTCCGATAGAGTGGCAGGACGCGGTCATCCGCGCTGCTATCACACTCAAACTTTGTGTTTACGAGGAAACCGGCGGTATCGTCGCGGCGCTGACGACCTCTATTCCTGAACACTCCGGATCACAACGGAACTGGGATTACAGATATAGCTGGATCAGAGATGCTTATTTCACAGTGACCGCCCTGAACCGTATGTCTGAGATGGAAACGTTGGAGCACTATATGCGCTGGGTGCGCAATATCGTGTCACATTCCAAAGGGGGGCATATTCAGCCTGTATACGGTATAAGTCTTGAGGAAAACATCACTGAAACGATCGCCGAAGCGCTCCCCGGCTATAGCAATATGGGCCCTGTGCGGGTCGGTAATCAGGCGGCGGAGCACATCCAGCATGACGTTTACGGGCAGATTGTTCTCGGTGTGGCGCAGAGCTTTTTCGATAAACGTCTATTAAACAATCCGGGCCTTGCCGAGTTTAAAGCCCTCGAACCCGTGGGCGAACGGGCCTATGCCATGCACGATCAACCCGATGCGGGTATATGGGAATTTCGTACCATCGCGCAGGTGCACACCTCTTCAGCCATCATGTGCTGGGCGGCGTGTGACCGATTGGGCAAAATTGCGGGCCACCTGAATCAGCCGGATCGCCAGAGCTATTGGGTAGAACGGGCCGCGTTAATCCACCAGAAAATCTTAAAAGAAGCCTGGAATGAAAACCGCAATGCCTTCACTGCCGCGTTCGGCGGAGACGCTCTAGATGCCTCTGTTCTACTAATGGCAGAAATCGGATTTATATCCCCCCAAGACCCGCGCTATATTGGTACGGTCGAAGCCATAGAAGCCGAACTACGCGAAGGCGATCACATCTACCGCTATAAAGTCGAGGACGATTTCGGTCGGCCCGAGACCGCGTTCACCGCCTGTACTTTCTGGTATATCGACGCGCTGTCGCGCATCGGCCGCAAGGACGAAGCCCGCCGCCTGTTCGAAAACATTCTCTCCACCCGAAATCATCTCGGCCTTCTCTCCGAAGATGTCGATACCGACACGGGAGAGCTCTGGGGCAACTTCCCGCAAACTTATTGCATGGTCGGGATAATTAATTCCGCTGCGCTGCTCAGCAAGAGATGGACAGAAACAATTTAAATAGCCCTGTCAGTCGGAGGGAACGAATAAAGACGCGAGGCTTTGCATGTTGTGAAACATCAATGTTCGCCGCTGTCTAAACCTTGAGAGCTCAATATTATGACCCCATTAAAATCTATTATTTTTGCCGGGACCCTATTCTTGGCGCCCGCTCTTTACACAACAGCAGCGGCTCAGGATACCTCCACCCCTCCTGTCACGGGGATTAATTTAGAATCTATAGACTATGCCTATCCGAGCCAGAGCTTGGAATTGGACGGGACGGATGATGCGGGCCGGCCGCTGGTGATGTCTTATCAGGACGTCGCGCCCTCCGCAGAAGCAAGCGGCCGCACCATAGTTCTTTTGCATGGTAAAAATTTTACCGGAGATTATTGGGGCGAGACGGCGCGCGACCTCTCTGCGTCGGGCCACCGCGTTATTATCCCGGACCACATTGGTTGGGGCAAAAGCAGCAAACCGATGGGCCCGTTTAGCTTCCTGCGTCTTGGCTCACAAACTTTGGAATTATTAGACCATCTCGACGTTGAGAAAGCCACAGTATTAGGCCATTCCACGGGCGGCGTTTTGGCGACCCGCATGGCGCTCAGCTTTCCGGAGCGCGTAGAGACGCTGATATTGCTCAACCCCCTGGGACTCGAGGATTACCAAGCGCTCACGCCCTACCGCACCGTCGAAGAGTGGGAAGCTCGCAATCTGGCTATGACGCGCGACAAAATGAAATCCTATATGCGCGAGAGCTATTATGACGGGAAATGGTCAGAGAAATTTGACCGGAGTCTAGACGTTTTTGCGGCGCCGCTCCGAAGCCCGGATTACCCCCGTCTCGCCCGCATCAGCGCTTTGCAATATGATATGATTTATAGCCAACCCGTCGTACAAGATTTGGACAAGCTCGAGATGCCGACGCTTCTTTTGATTGGCACGCGCGACCGCTCTGCCCTGAATAAAGACTTGGTGAGCGATGCAAAACGCGAAGAGCTCGGCCGTTACGACCGCTTGGGAAAACAGGCGGCGGAGCGAATTCCAAATTCAAAACTGGTGGAATTTCAGGGGATCGGTCACCTCCCGCATTTGGAAAATTACGACGCGTTTATCGCCGCGCTTCAAAAATATTTAGTTGAACCCTAACTTTTTACTCCCGCAGTTCACCCAGAATCTCCGCAGCTTTTTTAAATGAGTTCAGTCTCGCAGAATGATCATGGATCATACCGGTGATAATCATTTCATCCGGCTGATAAGTCTCTATCAACCCGCGAAGCTGAGACTCAGCTGTCTCCGGTGATCCCACAGCGGAGCAGGACGTGGCGTGCGCGATTTGCGTTTTCATTTCCGCCGGGATTTGCGCGTCAATGTCGCGGCTGGGCTTGGGCAGTTTACCCGGATTGCCAGACCGCAGTCGCGCGAAGGCCAGTTTCTGAGAGGAGCGCAGATATTCCGCCTCCTCGTCAGTATCGGCAATACAGACCCCGGCAGCGAGCATGAAATGCGGCTTATCGAGATATTCGGACGGCTGGAAGGTCTCGCGATATGTTCGCAAAGCTTGCTCAAGCATCGCCGGAGCGAAATGCGAGGCGAAGGCATAAGGCAATCCGAAGTGGGCGGCCAGCTGCGCGCCATATAGGCTGGACCCGAGAATCCAAATCGGCACTCGCGTCCCTTCGCCGGGAATGGCGCGAACGGCCTGCCCTGGCTGCGCCTCGCCGAAATAATGCAGTAATTCTTGTACGTCCTGCGGAAATCTGTCGTTGGCGCCGGTATTTCGGCGCAGCGCCCGCGTGGTCGTCATATCTGTGCCGGGGGCGCGCCCAAGACCAAGGTCTATGCGGTCCGGGAACAAAGTAGCAAGCGTGCCAAACTGCTCCGCCACCATAAGCGGCGCGTGATTGGGTAGCATGATGCCGCCGGCGCCCACGCGGATATTTTCTGTCGCATTCGCCACATGTCCAATCACAACAGAGGTCGCCGCACTGGCAATTCCGGGCATGTTGTGATGTTCAGCTAGCCAAAACCGGTGATACCCAGTGCGGTCCGCCAGCTTGGCGAGTTCCACGGTATTAGACAGCGCCTCTGCTGTGGAGTGGCCCTCGGGCACAGGGGAAAGATCGAGAAGAGAAAAATTTTGCATGACCCTGATATGGGGAGCACTGCCTAATGTTCAAAGGGGTCTGGTCATAGCGCTTGATATAGTGTTGTTCATAGCAATCCGTTCTTGGTTATAGCTTGAAACTCTATAAGCTGGCCACATGAAGCCTACGCTCCGACAGCTCGAATATTTCGTTGCCATTGTCGAAACAGGATCTTTTAGCGCCGCCGCCAAACGCTGCTTTGTTAGCCAGCCGAGCCTATCTGCACAGATTAAAGATATGGAAGATCATTTGGGGATTGCTCTCTTGGAACGCGGCCGAAAGGGGGCGATGATAACCCCAGTCGGCGAGGAAGTCGTCAGACGCGCACGCCTGATATTGCGAGAAACTGAAGAGTTAAAAGTCTTGGCGCAAGAATCCGACGGGCGACTGGCCGGGCGAGTACGTTTGGGCGTGCTGCCCACAATCGGACCTTACCTTTTGCCGCGCGCGACCCGCGAACTTCATATCAGCTATCCTGAATTACGTCTCGCCGTACGCGAAGAGCCAACGCATGTTCTTCAGACTCGGCTCCAGGACGGACGGTTTGATATCATTCTTTCCACACTCGATGCGCATCCCGACATGGAAAGTTTGTTACTGGTAGAAGAAAACATATACATCTGCGTCCCCCCAGATGATAGCCTTGCCCGTTCACGAGGCTCAATAAAATTGTCCGATTTGAAAGGCCGTGAATTACTGACCCTCGGACACAGCCAAAAATTTTCAAACGTCGTTGAAAGACTGGCCAGCGAGGCCGGCGCCGTCACGAGCGAAGAATATCAGGGCACGAGTTTGGACGCCATTCGCCAGATGGCGTCTATGGGCAGCGGGATTGCGGTACTGCCAAGCCTTTACGCCATTTCAGAAGCCAAACGCGATACGCAATTAATTGTCCGCCGGATAGACCACCCGCTGGCGAAGCGACAAATCAGTCTTACTTGGCGGCCGTCTTCGCCGCTCTCAGAAAAGTTTCAAAAGATGGGGAACGTCTTTCGACAGGTGGCCTCCCACTTGATGAGCCAATCCGATACCGTCGAAGCGCCTCAGTTTAAAAACCGGAGTAGAGAACCGTCTTAAATCCTCCCATTTTAATGACCCATTCGACATCTGTTTTGTATAGCTTTAAACTATGGTCAGGATAATGAATTAGTATATTACCTATAATAATTAGGGCGCTATAGGACACGCGACCTGAAAACGGTCAATTTTGTCCCCCAAGATTGGGTCAGGCGGAACAGACACGCGCACCTTTCTGAGGAGAGCGTCTACCCTCAAACTGTTCCCGCCTGGCTCAGCTGTTCTGAAAGGCTTTTGACATGCAGAAACTCGGTTGGCCAAGAATGCCCGGAAATCTGTTTGCTTAGCCTATTTGTCAGTTTGCCCAATTCAAAACGGACAGTTAGAATTCTAAATATGCTTTTCTATTTTCATTAGGAACAAACAGGAAACCTCATGCCAAATTTTGCCGCCGGTGTACTAAAATTTCAAAATAATGTTTTTCCCGGAAAACAATCTCTTTTCGAAGAGTTAAGCGAAGGACAAAGCCCCGAAGCGCTTTTCATCACATGTGCCGATAGCCGCATCGAAACAGGTATGATCACTCAAACAGGTCCGGGCGATCTGTTTATCTGCCGTAATGCCGGTAACATTGTTCCGCCTCACACAGAACATACGGGCGGTATGACAGCGTCTATAGAATATGCTGTCGCCGTCCTAAAGGTGCCGCATATCGTTATTTGTGGGCACTCAGGCTGCGGCGCAATGGCGGGCGCGATGAACCCTGAGGGCGTAGAGAGCCTGCCCCACGTCAAACGCTGGCTTGGATTTTCCAAAGCGGCTGTGTCTATCGTGGAACAGCTTGGCCAGGACATGTCGGATGACGAGAGGATGACTTTGCTGATTGAACAAAACGTCCTGCTGCAACTTCAGCATTTGCGAACGCATCCCTCGGTGGCGGCTGCGCTCGCCAAAGAAGAAGTGCAATTACATGGATGGGTTTACGACATTAAAACTGGCGGCATGACTGCTTATGACGAAACTCAAAAGAAATTCGTCGTCGTCGATGAAAGTCATGCCAAATAATCTACGCGATTTTTAGGTAATTTCACAAACCAACAGTTTTAAGTCTCATTTATCAAAGGAGCTTTGCCATGGCATTGCTTGGTAATCGTGCGGGGAAACCGCCCATTTTCGATTTCTCAAATCTTCGCGGAGATATTTTTGGCGGCGTCACCGCCGGTATCGTCGCGCTGCCTCTGGCTTTGGCCTTTGGCGCGGGTGTTTTCCCGCCCGGCGTAGAAGGCGGCGCGATCGCCGGTCTCTGGGGCGCAATCATTGTCGGCTTCTTTGCCGCACTCTTTGGCGGAACCAACACACAAATTTCAGGTCCCACGGGTCCGATGGTTGTCGTTTTCGCCGGACTCCTAGCTTCTCTTGTCGCGACTATGGATCCGTCCATGACGATTGAAGAGCAAGTTCTTTCAGCTATCCCGCTCTTATTTGCGGCGGTTGTTTTGGGCGGCGTGATACAAATATTGGCGGGCGTATTCAAACTCGGTAAATATATCAAACTCGTTCCCTATCCGGTGATTTCCGGTTTTATGAGCGGGATTGGCGTTATCATTATTCTGCTCCAATTCTCTCGTCTCTTTGGCGGCGCGCCTGAAGGCGGCACAGTTTTCTCTGCGATAGAAGCCATTCCGGTGGCCATATCGAATATGAATTATAGTGCGTTAGGCCTCGCGGTATTAACACTGGCAACCGTCTTTTTGTGGCCAAAGAAGTTTTCCAAATATCTCCCAGGAACACTTGCCGCACTGATCGTCGGTACGCTTGCCGGATTGCTGATGACAAATGTACCAATCCTCGGCCAGATTCCGAGCGGTCTACCTGACTTTGTCCTCCCGCAGCTTTCAGGCAGCACATTGGTGATCGTTTTGGAAGCCGCCGTCATCTTGGCAATTCTCGGCGCAATCGACAGTCTTTTGACCTCACTTGTGGCGGATAATGTTACCCGCACCCGACATAATTCCGATCAGGAACTAATTGGTCAGGGCGTTGGTAATACGATTGCAGGTTTCTTTGGCGCGCTTCCGGGTGCAGGCGCCACGATGCGGACCATGGTCAATATCCGGACCGGAGGATCAACAAAGATTTCCGGCATGGTTCACGGCCTTGTCCTCCTCGCAATCGTGCTGGTTCTGTCACCACTCGCGGCCAAAATTCCTCACGCTGTTCTCGCGGGTATTCTGGTTAAGGTTGGATATGACATCATCGACTTTTCCTATATCCGCAGTGCCCTGAGAGGCCCGCGTTTCGATTACGCATTGATGGCATTAGTTCTCATCGTCACTGTGTTCGTTGACCTTATCACAGCGGTCGGGGTTGGGGTTGTTCTCGCAGCCTTGGCCTTTGTTTGGAAAACAGCGGATCTTCAGCTCAAGGAAGCGTCCAGCATTCTTCCCCGGACAACCACAGCGGAAGAACGCAAAATCCTGGAAGAGTCCGAGAACCGGATTTCAATGTTCGACTTCGGCGGACCAATGAGCTTCAGCGCCGCCGCTGATCTTGGACACCACGTCCGTCAGGGCATTCATGAGGGCCCCGGCGCAATTGTTCTAGACTTCTCCAGATTGCCCTTTGTGGACGTCTCAGCGGCCCGGGCTATCGAAACTATTGCGATAGATGCCAAGTCTTCCGGCAAGCGCGTCTATACGAGCGGCATCAGTCCAGAGGTCATGAAAAAGCTCAAGGGCCTGCGTATCGACGAGTCACTTGATCCGAAATATGCGTTCGAAGATCGCCTTACCGCGCTCCGTCACGCCGCCGAGCAAGTCGGTAGCAAGCCAAAAGGCGGCGAGTCCGAAACCGACGGCGACACCCCCCTTCCGGCATAACCTCGGATACGTAATTATAAATCAAATTAACCGGCCTTAGGGCCGGTTTTTTATCGGCTACTTTTAATTAATCCGCCGCACAAAAAAAACCGCCCCGTAAAACGGAGCGGTCTCACTCTTAAAAGACTAACATATCAGTCTTTATTTTACGTCGGCTTCGGTCATAGATGAGACGAGTACGCCGCCTTCAGCGGATAAGGCGCTCACTGGGACAGCATTCGCCTGTCCTTCGAGATTTACAGCGCTAATAACGCCGGCTTCTGTCGTTTCTAAGCCGCTAATCGTGCCAAGCGTGGCGCCGGACGTGGACATCACTGCCGTGCCAATCGTCAACATACCATCGAGCGATGTAGACGGCGCACTTGCTTCTGCACCAAGCTCTGAACGGTTTGAATAACGCGCATCAGAAGAGTTAGACTGAACGCCTACAGAAACAGGGCTTGAAACATCAACGCCTATATTTGACGGGGCATTCACGCCGATTGTTGTGCCTGCCTCAGCCTCGCCGGAAACAGTTTCGTCAACATCTGCTTGGCTCTGAACAGTTTCGCCGGTGTCAACTATAGTCTCTGACATAGCGTCATTTTGCGCTTCAATTGAAGCAGCGGTTCTGCCCGATGTTTTTGTCGCCGTATCAACCAGCACGTCGCCAGCGGTCTCAACTGTAGCCTGACCTTCAGTCACCCGTGTCTGACCCTCGGTCATCGTATTGAGCGTCTCGTCTTTGACGGCGCTGCCGTCAATGGCGGCTCCCGCTTGAGTCGTCTGGGAGAGGTCAGTCTGCGTTGCGTCGTCCACGGCTGTTTCTGCGGCCGCGTCCGTCACGGCGTTTTCGCCAATCTCGCTCTGAGCATCGCCCATCGCGTCTGCACCCACTTCTGTTTGGTTCGAAACATCAGTCTGGTTTTCAAGGTCTGCTGCGGCTTCGGCTTTACGCAGATCCGCTTCTTTCTCGAGACGAGTCTTGGATTGCAGGTCCGTGGCGGTGCGTGCGGTCGCATCGACTGCGCCTCCCACTTGTCCTGTGACGCCGCCGAGCTGTGCTGTGGCAGGCGAAACGACGAAAAGTGAAGCAACAAGCGCAAAACCAGCGGCTCCGGATTTAAGTAATTCTTTTGACATGATATGTCCTTTCTTTTTCTCCAGGGGCTGCTTAACGGTTATTTCCCACCGGAGTTCCCGCCTAAGACAGCCCAAATATGGCCGGAATGGGGCTTCAATATTTCAATTTGGACAGGTTAAGCGCCGTCTCAGAAACAAGACACTTTGCTCCTTCCCTCACACATTCGTGAGGTGTCTGTTTAGAGACCGCGAGGCTGTCTTTTGGTATAGCGGGGTCGTTGTCGGCGCTAATTAGCCCGCAACGCCCCCAAACCGGACTGCTTCTCTCCCCCTCTCGCAGTCCTATTCGCCCCGCACGGCCTGTCCTCGTGATATCGCCGGGCGGGGCTTTTTTGTCTTCACGTCTGGAGTCTTTATGAGCGGCGAAACCATTTCTAAAATTTTATAAAAAATTTGCATGAGCGCTCTTGCGGACGGGTCGGCTCCCTCTCATATGCGTGTCACTGGCACTCTCTCTGTGGGAGTGCTAAACGTTAACCCTGAGAACCTGAGAGAGTGAGACTATGAAATTTCGTCCCCTCCACGACCGCGTGGTCGTTGAACGTGTCAAAGAAGACACAAAAACTTCCGGCGGCATTATCATCCCTGATAACGCTACTGAAAAACCCTCTGAAGGCAAAGTTGTTGCTGTAGGCCCCGGCGCCCGCGGCGAAGACGGCAAAGTTGTAGCCCTCGATGTCAAAAAAGGCGACCGCGTCTTATTCGGCAAATGGGGCGGCACCGAAGTCAAGATTGACGGCAAAGACCTGTTGATCATGAAAGAGTCCGACATCATGGGTGTGATTGGTTAAGCCAACACGCCTTTTTTAATACCTGAACAATCAATTCTCTAAGGAGATATTATTATGGCGGCTAAAGACGTCAAATTCGGCTCAGAAGCACGAGCCAAAATGCTGGAAGGCGTAGATATTCTCGCCAATGCAGTCAAAGTCACGCTCGGCCCAAAAGGTCGTAACGTTGTTATCGAAAAATCTTTCGGCGCCCCGCGCACTACCAAAGACGGCGTATCCGTTGCGAAAGAAATCGAGCTGGACGACAAGTTCCAGAACCTCGGCGCGATGATGCTTCGTGAAGTGTCCTCCAAGACAAACGACAAAGCCGGTGACGGCACAACCACAGCGACCGTTCTGGCTCAAGCCATCGTTCGCGAAGGCCTAAAGCGCGTTTCCGCCGGTATGAACCCGATGGATCTGAAACGCGGTATCGACAAAGCGTCGACTGAAATCGCAAAAGACCTGCTCGCTAAAGCCAAGAAAATTTCAAAATCTGAGGAAATCGCTCAGGTCGGCACAATTTCTGCAAACGGCGAAGCGTCTATCGGCGAAATGATTGCTGAAGCCATGTCCAAAGTGGGCAATGAAGGCGTCATCACAGTCGAAGAAGGCAAAACAGCCGAAACCGAACTCGAAGTCGTTGAAGGCATGCAGTTTGACCGTGGTTACCTGTCCCCTTACTTCATCACCGATTCCGAAAAGATGAAAGCCGAGCTGGACGATCCGTACATCCTGCTTTGCGAAGGCAAGCTGACATCACTTCAGCCTATGCTTCCGATCCTCGAAGCCGTTGTTCAAACAGGCAAGCCCCTGTTGATCATCGCTGAAGACATCGAAGGCGAAGCTCTTGCAACGCTCGTGGTCAACAAACTACGCGGCGGATTGAAAATCGCAGCTGTCAAAGCCCCTGGTTTCGGTGATCGCCGTAAAGCCATGTTGCAAGACATCGCGATCCTTTCCGGCGGTACAGTGATTTCAGACGACCTCGGCATCAAGCTCGAAAACGTCTCTCTGAAAGACCTCGGCACAGCCAAGCACGTTCACATCACCAAAGATGACACAGTCATCGTTGACGGTGCGGGCAAGAAGAAAGACATCACAGCCCGCGTCGAGCAAATCCGCGCGCAAGCTGAAGCAACGTCTTCCGATTACGACAAAGAAAAGCTGCAAGAGCGTTTGGCGAAACTCGCCGGCGGTGTTGCTGTGATCAAAGTCGGCGGCTCTACCGAAATCGAAGTGAAAGAGCGTAAAGACCGCGTCGATGACGCGCTGAACGCCACTCGCGCTGCTGTCGAAGAAGGCATCGTCCCAGGGGGCGGAACCGCACTCCTCCGTGCCTCTCGCTTCATTGATGTCGAAGGCCTCAATGATGACGAGCAAGCCGGTATCGAAATCGTCAAAGCCGCTCTGCAATATCCTCTGCGCCAAATCGCAGACAATGCAGGCGTCGAAGGCGCGGTTGTTGCCGGTAACATCATTGCCGAAAACAAAGCTAATTACGGCTATGACGCTCAAAACGACAAATATGTCGATATGGTCAAAGCCGGTATTATCGACCCTGTTAAAGTCGTCCGCACAGCGCTTCTCGACGCAGCCTCTGTCGCAGGTCTCATCCTGACCACAGAAGCCGCAATCTGCGAAGCTCCGCAAAAAGACAGCGGCGGCGGCATGCCTGATATGGGCGGCATGGGCGGAATGGGCGGCATGGGAGGTATGATGTAAGTGAGGGATTTAATCCGCCCTGCGGATTAAATTAGGGCGGCAAAGCCGCCCTCCCGAACTTCTTTGGAAATTTGCCCAAGCAAATTTGCCAAAGCGTTCGCCTCACTCGCTGATCTCTCAGTCCGAGTATTTCGAGGGTCATCCGAAAGGGTGGCCCTTTTAATTTCTGACAGGTCACGCCACGCCACTGGTTCGAGTGGCTGGACTTGGCAGAAATTCCGTTGGAATATAATTAGGCGGCTCTTGATTTGTTTCAGGGGCCGCCTTTTTTATTACCATACTCAAACCGTCATCCCCCGACTGATCGGCGGATCCATATGGTGCTCTTTCGAAAAGAAGTAGATTAAAGTTTGTCTCAAACCGCTCGGGTCAAGCCAGATAGAAAATGCTCTCTACAACGTGACCGCGCCGCATGGATTACCGCGTCAAGCGCGGTAATGACGAGTTACTCAGGCCTGCGCCCCTAAGCCAACCCCGCCTTCAGCCAAGCCACAGCTTCGGCCCGTTCGTCTGGCTCATAAGCCCGAATTTCCAGACCCGGCCACAGCGCGCCCTCGACCTTGGCAAAGGTGCGGACAAACCCGCTCCGCGAAATGAGCGCGCATTTCTTCATGGATTTGGCCATTTGGAAAACTTCGCCCAGTCGGCCAAACTCTTCCTTGAACGCGTCAAGGCTCGGAAATTCGAGCTTTTCCATCTCCATACACAGGTTAAACTCCGCATGCTGCTCCGCCTGTGATTGCAGCCAATCCAGCGCCGTTTTCATATCCGCTTCGGACATCTTTCCGGTCACAGTCATAAAGGCGATACCGTATTTGAAGTCGAGTTGAGTTGTGCTTGTCTTGATCATAATCTCTCTCCGTCAATCGAAGGTGGGGAAAGATAGAATGATTTTAGGGGGTGTGGGGTTCCGAGTGGGGGAGATAAAAAAGGTCGCTTGATCAACCTGCTTTTTCTTTTGATAACTGAGAGCCGCCGCCCGCTATCGGGTCACAGGAGCGTAAATTGAAAAATTCTATTGATATAATAATTAGGCGGCTCTTAATTTGTTTCAGGGGCTCACTTGATTAAATCGACATTTTCTATTGCTAACAGTTCGCTAGTCTCTATAAAGCAGAATTAATTACAACCCTTAACTGTATAGTGAGTTTTTGTATGACGCCAGATGACTTCAATTTTGAAAATATATCAAAGATTCTAGAAGCAATGGAAGATGACAATCGCTCAAATTCATTAAAGTTTTTAAAGTGGTTTTTACTAAATATTGTTGGACTTGATGAAATAGGTTCAGTTGACGCGATTTGTGATGGGGGCAATGATAAAGGAATTGATGGACTCTTTATTGATCACGACAACGAACAAATTATTTTCATTCAATCAAAACTAAAGCAAAATGATGACAAGCAAATTGGCGACGCTGAAATACGCGGTTTTTCTGGTAGTATCCAACTGTTCGACAGCGAAGAAAAAGTCCAAAAAATATTAGAAGGAACGCCGAACAAAGAACTCTCCAACATTCTAGAAACAAATAAAGTTGATGAATTAATTAAGAATGGTTACAACTTAAAAGGATATTTTGTTACCAACAGTACGGCTAACTCTCACGCAGAAGAATCAGCAGGGGTGGCCGGAAATATATCTATCTATGATCGAGTCAGCTTGTCCAAAATATTTATAGAACCAGCAACTGGAGGCGGGGTAACCGGAAAAAAAGTGTTTAAGTATGATGCTGAACCATTAGAGTATCAGGCATCTACCAATGTAAAACAGATCACCTTTATGGCGAAGGCAAACGATCTGATAACCTTAGATGGAATTCAGGACAACACCCTATTTGATATTAATGTTAGATATCCATTGGGTAACACTAAGGTAAATAAAGGAATAAAAAAATCCGTAGAAAATAATAAGGAACATTCTTTATTTGCGCTGTTTCATAATGGTGTGATTATTTTATGTGACGAATTACAGGTTGATAAAGATACATCTGAAATCACTATTAAAAATTACGCAGTGGTAAACGGCGCACAAAGCATTAAACAACTGTATCTAAATGCTGATAATTTAACGGACGACTTACACGTTCTCACCAGAGTTATTGATGCTAAAATAATGTCTAAATTGGCCAGCAACATTACAGAAAGGACAAATACTCAAAATGGAGTTCGACCACGTGATAAACGGTCAAACGACTTGATCCAGTCGCGAATTGCCGGAGAATTTGTAGAACTGGACCTAGGCTACGCATACGAAATCAAACGGGGAGCAGAGACTGATAAAATTGTTATAACAAACGAAAAGGCCGGAAAGTTATTAATTACTTTTGATTTGATGGAGTCGTTTTCAACACACCAACTCTCCAATATTTTTGAAACAAGATACCACGACATTTTTGCTCGTCCAATCGTTGATGCCTCTAGAATAATTGGGATTGACGCAATCTATAGCGAAGTAGAAAATGCTTGTTCGGGCTTGAAGAACAAAAGTTTTGGAAGTTATGCTCAAACAAAATACTTAATACTTCAAACACTTTCCCAGATTTTTAAAGACGAAGTAGGTGAACATAATTTGTTCAAAGATATTTCAGAAATTGTGACAAATGGCGAGATTGAGATATTGCGGTTTGTCTCTAAAGAGATTTTAGACGATCTCATTATTGATCTAAATCATGAAGAGCAAAATGTTTTGGAGGAATTTAACTTCAAATCTGACTTAAAAAATAGAAAATTCTGTAACGATTTGATGGGAAGTTTGATTAAAGACAGAATGAAAGATGTTAAAAAAGGTAAAGCATATTCGGTCGAAAAACTGATCGCCAGTTTCTACAGCTAGATAAACTTTATTAGGTTTTTCTTATACACTCAGGACGAATTCCAATCGCCAAAACTGGGCAACCCCCATTCCGCCCTGCATCAAGCCTATATAACAATTTACCCATCCAAGTTGTTGAAGCACCGAATTTTTTATAAACATCGTCTTTGCCTTCGGTAAAGCCGTCTTTTTTAAGTACCTTTCCCAAACTTCTGAAATAATTAGTGTCTAATGAGGACCCGCGCGTCAGAATTATTCCTAAATCAATTGCACCAGCGTCGTAAAAGGCAGAAAAAGCATAGAGGTCTCGATCATATGTTTGATCTTTGCTGTTCCACTCGAGATCTAATGCGACTTTGTCGCTTACAAAATCAATCCGGTGACCATCAAGATAACCAACCTTGGTATATTCGCGAACAGTTTTCGAACGCTTTTTGGCATCAAGCAACTTGACGTGAAGGTCAGCCGAAATTCTGAGTTCGCGCCAGTTGTCACTAAATAAAGTATCTACATACTTAGCAATTGGTCCCTTGCTGCCACCAGGAACGCGGATCATGGTTTCAGATATTTCAAATTTCCGTAGGGCTTCGAGCAAAGAATCGAATTGGGCCGGAAAACTTGTAGCTAAAATCCCCGCTGCATTTCGGTAACTGTGAATTTCGAATTTTTGCAATAATTCATCATCAAAATAGTGGGAAGTATATTTGTCTGGGTCTGCGCCACGACCAAAAGACACATCATTTTTTCCAGGCATCTGGAACTATTCCGCAGCTTCTAATTTTGAATTGTAGCTATACGTTTTCCAGGTCGGTTTATAGTCGGCATCAGCCTGATTTCCCCAAACTGTCCAGTCGTCTCGGATGCCCCGCCCAAACAATTCCAAAAAGGGCCCAGGACTACAAGATTCAATCAAATCATACTGCTCATCGGGCTTACGAGAATGCTCACGCTTACGCGATGCAATTAGGTTTACCTGACTTCGTCCGGGAGCCAATGTTCGAGCATTCTTGCCGCGAACGCCGAATAATATTACTTCGGTTACATTCCGAAAATAAAAACCCACACCGCGCCCGTCAGATCCCCCGTCTTTTCGTATTTTGTGCCAAATAATGTTAGACTTGTATGTAAACCCCCACTCTTTCAGGACTCGAAGTCCATCAGGCAATAAAGCGTTAGGAACCCATAAGTAACAGTGAGCGGTGTCTTCCAAATGCTCTTCAACTGGCAACGCGCATATGTCATCCAGTTTCATAGTCGGATATCTTGCTAATCTTTTGTGTTCGGGCGCCACTTTCCCGGTGCGGTTCGTGAACCGCCAAGGTGGATCGGCCATGATTGTCTTAAATTTCTGGCCATCTAAGAAAGTTCTTAGATTTTCGTTTGCTTCATGTTCCATACACTCTTCCCGATTCTCTAAGCGAACTTAGACTAATCCTCTAGAATAACAAATTTGGTGTTTCGACTTACACACAGAACATATCAAGAACATAAAAATAGTCAAATATTTGCAAATGACAAACCCTCTCCGCACTTATCCTTCTAAAAACCCAAATCCGTTCAGACACTTATCAAAATTTCAAGAGATAGGTCCTCACTTTGCGATTTGCCCTTATATTTAAACTCGTTCCTTCGGGCACAGGACAGGTGAGACGTCATCACTGGTTCGAAGGACGGCGAGGTTGAGCATCGGGTGCTGACACATCCGACTGTGCCGGGCCTGCCATGAGTGTGAGCCTGCCGTACCGTGCAGTGTCGGGCTGAGATAAACCCGGTGAGCGCGACCGTCGGAGAAACAAGAGGCCGCTCTGGTATAAAATCGCCGCCGCGCGGATGATATTCGTGTGAAACATTTTTATAATTTCGGTATCCGACACGGATGCCGTCCGCGCGGGCTGTCCTACTTTTTTGGAAACCGCGAGAAGGCTCCGCACTGGATTGCGAGTGGGGAAAGATGCTTGGGCGATTCTTAATTTAGAAACTGTGGGCGCAACACCCTCCTCTGTCATCACCCGGCCAAGCGCTCTGCGTACCCAAGGGGCAAAGCCGGGGAATGACGAGGTGGGGAAGCGAAAACAAAAAAGCCCTCCCGCGAGGGGAAGGCTTTGGGATCTGGTAGGTGTTGTGAAGCTTCTCAAATTTGGCTTTTTGCCAAATCTTTGAAGCTAGCGAAGTGTTGATAAACTTCTGCGTATTTTGCTTTGGCAAAATCCTTCGAAGAAGCTCGGGAGGTCGCTATTCGCGACCTAATGAAACGCGGCGCGTTTCATCCCTTACTTACATATTAACATTTTTCATTTTTAAGCTGTCCCATGGATTATCAGACTCTCCTTCGGCCTGGTCATTGGACGCTTCGGGCTCATAGCCTTCGTCGCCTTCCTGGATGAGCGCTTCGCCTTTGAGCCAGCGTTCGGCCGGCGTCGCTTCGTCCAGATCGAATGTGCGGACTTCGAGGCCGGGGATGACCGCGCCTTCGACTTTAGCCGAATTGCGCAGGAACATGCTATCGGTCATGAGCGCGCATTTTTTGGCGGATTTGGAATGGCGGAGCACGGTGGCGACGCGCTTGAATTCTGCGCTGATCGCGGCAAGGTCGTCAAATTCGCCTTGGGCCATATCGATCCGGAGGTTAAAGTCGTCATCCTCCGCGTCCAATTCATGGATCCAGTCGAGACCCTGGGTCATCGATTCCGGCTTAATATTGCCGGTGATACTCATGTGAACGATTTTGTCTTCTAGTTTGAGTTCAAGATTCTCAGTGCTGAGAGGCGTCATAAAAATTATTTCTCCATTAACAGATGTTAAAACAATGACCAAAACGGCGGAACGTTCCAAGAAAGAATCACAGATAGGACGGGCTCTGTCTGCAGTTTTTTGTAAAATTTGGTTTGTTCTGCGCGGTAGGGGGTATAAGTGCGGCGGCACATAGAAGAGGTTAGCTATGTCTTATATTCACAAATTCATCCTATGTTTCGGTATAGGAATCTGTCTGTTAGCAATTCCATATTCGGCTTTTGCCCAAAATACGAGCGGCGTTGTCGGCGCAACCGTAGACGACGGCGAGAGCACGCTCGAATACCGTTTGGGCATTGATCCGGACAATTCGCGCGGCGAAACCGGGATTGCGCAACGGCTGCATTATCAAAGATCTATCAATTCCGATCTCAGATGGCGTGTCGTCGGACGGTTTCGCAAAACGCAAGACTCAGATTTTGATTTCGATTATGTCGAAGCGGAGCTGGTTTGGCAGCTCAGCGAAGATGGTAAGAAATATCAGCAAGGACTACGCTTTGACGCGCGCTTGCGGGGTGATTCCCGTCCCGGACAGCTCGGCATAAACTGGGCGCATCAGTGGAAATTTGGCGAAGGCTGGGAAGCGCGGGGCGTGTTGAAATCCGAAGTGCAAATCGGGCAAGGATCAGGCGATGATTTCACCCTCGAAAGTCAGGCCCGCCTTCAGAAAAAGCTTCCCCAAGGGCGGGCGCTTGGCGTCAAGATGTTCAGCACTTATGGGGATACTTCGGGCATTGACGATTTTGACGAGCAAAGCCACGTCGCCGGGCCATATCTAAGCACCCCCTTTGTTGAAGAGATCAAACTCTCCACTGGCGTCTTATTTGGGTTGACCGAAACATCGCCCGACACACAAATCCAGTTTTGGCTCACACGGTCCTTCTAAAAGAAAAACCGCCTTTCCAGTTAAAGAAAAGCGGCTGAACGGGTATAGTTTTGCCCCGTTAAATCGGCGTGTCTTAGTCCTGAAGGGAGAGGCTCAAAGGGTAAGGAGCCCTGGCTAAGACTAAGCCGAAACTGTTAAGCGCGTCCCTGCAATAGGTGGACAAGCAGCAGCACTACAAACAAAACAATAAAGACGTAAAAGGCATACATGGCGATTCCGCTTACTCCGCCAAATCCAAGTGCGGCGGCGATAAGGGCAATAACCAAAGCTATAATTGCATAACGTAACATAGGGTCTCTCTCCGTAAAAATGACCGAGACTTAATGTCTCTGTATCAAATAACGCAGGGACGAAGAAAATAGTTCCACCCCTAAAATTTAGATGTTTTAAATAAGACCGATAGAAAATTTATGGTAGCAGGTTAGTTTAAGTTTCAAGATGCAGGATAAGAGTGATAAATGAAGCCCCTAATTGTATTCCTTAGACTGTTTTTGGCGATCCTCTTTCTTGGATGGACACTGACCGCCCTACCCGTAGCCGCGACCGCTTCGAGCGCGATGCCGGCATCAAAATTTGATAAATTCACGCCTCGCCCCAGCACGACCACCAGGCTCGATTTCGAACGGATGGATTTGCTCTTGAAAGGCTCCGTCTTGTTTACGGGTCCTTCTTTACGTGAGAGAGCACCAAGATTAGAGCCATATACTGGCACACGGATTGTGAAGAAGCATAGGTCGCCCTACAGGCTAGAAGGTAATAAAATAGTATATTCCTTGTTCTCGCCAGGCCAAGAAAAATTGATAGGCGAATACCTCATCGAGCTCGAAAGGCTTCCTTCCGAAATTGAGCTTGTATCCCTACCTAAAAATGACCAACTGGCCTATTGGTTCAATTTACACAATCTCGCCCTTATCCATGAGATCTCGAAATCTTATCCAGTTCACCGACCAAAAGATATCAAGCCTGTTCGCGGATCCAAAGCCAAGTTACATGATGCCAAGATCCTTAAGGTAGACGGCGTTGCTTTATCTCTTCGCGACATCAGAGAAAATATTGTCTACAAAAATTGGAAGAATCCTATTGTTATTTATGGATTCCATGACGGTACACTCGGCTCCCCGGGCCTCCCCGCTATTGCCTTTGAACGTGACAATGTAAGCAGAACGCTTGAAGTCAATGCCGTGGAGTTTGTAAATTCTTTAAGAGGGTTTGAAGAGGACAAAGTCTCGAGTTTCTTTAAAGACGTATCACCTTTTTACTTCCCAAATTTTGAATCCGACATTCGGAAACATCTCAGGGTGTATATGCGCGATGGCGTGTATTCGGAATTAGAAGCGACCGCCAAACTCAAATTCCACAGACCTATCGACATTATCGCGGACACGACAGGGGGATACGGAAAATATGGCGCGCCAAATAATCTGTATTCGAATTCTCAGTCCGCCAATATGGGGGTCTCACCCTCTGTCGTAGAATATATGAGAGAGAACAATACCAAGATCAGAAAATTAATCGACAAAGGGCTGTTTTCCTACGGCACGGTTACCATTGAAGATATCGAGACGACAGACCCGGCCGATGTAGATTAATTATTTGATCCGGCGATTAAATAGTCGACGAGAGCGAGGGCTTCGGGACTGTCCCACTCCGCTTCGCCTAAGAGACGTGCAATTTCGCGGCCAGAACGGTCATAGATCACCGTGGTTGGCAGACCCGGCAATTGGAGAAGTCCGTTTATTTGATACGTGCTATCATGCCAGGACGGCAGAGCGTTGATCCCATTCTTTTCAAAAAATTCTGTAATTTCTTCTTTCTTATTGTCCAGACTGATAGTGATTACCTCAAAATCCTCGCCGCCTTTTTGGTCTTGCAGGCGATTAAGAGACGGCATTTCGGCCACGCATGGCGGGCACCAAGTAGCCCATGCATTGACCAAAATTATCTTTCCTCGATAATCTGACAAATGCATAATCTCGTCAGTGGTGGACGAAAATGAGATGTCAGGTTGCGGCGGAGGCGCCTCTAATGTTGTCAATTTTGACAGAGAAGCCACGCTCAGCCGTTCCAATCCTGTTTTAGGCTTTTGACAGGATTGCACCACGACCCCAAAGACGGCTATGAGGCCGATGACGAGTAAGGCCCGTATGGCGTTACCGAGGGTAAAAAGAGAAGAGACAGAAGACATGAACGAGCCTGTAAATCAGAATTCGAAAAAAGGCCAGACGATGTGGGGGGGGCGATTCAGCGCACAGCCCGGCGCCCTAATGCAAGCCATCAATGTCTGTATCGATTATGATCAAAAACTCGCCCCACAAGATATTCGTGGATCCAAAGCCCACGCCTCCATGCTCGCCGCGCAAAAAATCATTACCGAGAAAGATTGTCTGGCAATTCATAAAGGACTTGATGAAATTCTGGAAGAGATTGAGACCGGGACGTTTCCTTTCAAACCCGAACTGGAAGATATCCACCTCAACGTTGAGAACCGTTTGAAAGAAAAAATTGGCGACGCAGCCGGACGATTGCATACGGGGCGTTCCAGAAACGACCAAGTGGCTACTGATTTCCGCCTCTGGGTACGCGATTACCTTGATCTTTTTGACACGCTGCTCATCAATTTACAGCGCGCCCTTTTAGGTCAAGCTGAAGAACACGCCGACACTATCATGCCGGGGTTTACCCATCTCCAAAGCGCGCAGCCGGTAACTTTTGGTCATCACATGATGGCTTATCTGGAAATGTTTGCGCGGGACCGCTCCCGCTTTGCCGACTGCCGAGAAAGAATGAATGAAAGCCCCCTGGGGGCAGCGGCTCTGGCCGGAACGCCCTATCCCATTGATCGCGACGCAACAACGAAGGACCTAGAGTTTGACCGCCCTATGGCAAACTCTCTCGATGCCGTTTCGGCTCGGGATTTTGCCTTGGAGGCGCTCGCGGCGGCAAGTATTTGCGCTACACATTTATCTCGTTTGTCAGAAGAAATTGTTATTTGGACAAGCGCGCAATTTCAATTCATCAGCCTGTCCGATGAATTTACGACGGGCAGTTCCATTATGCCGCAGAAACGTAATCCCGACGCCGCCGAACTCGTGAGGGCGAAGGTCGGGCGGATTGTTGGCGCCCTCACCTCATTGACCATTGTGATGAAAGGTCTTCCCCTCGCCTATTCGAAAGACATGCAAGAAGATAAAGAACCCGTCTTTGACGCCTTTGAAGCTTTGGAGCTCGGGCTCGCTGCCATGGCGGGTATGGTCAATGATATGACCCCAAATAAAGAAAGCTTGGCAGGCGCTGCGGGCGCCGCCTTTTCGACGGCGACAGATCTGGCTGACTGGCTTGTCATGACATTGAACATGCCCTTTCGCGACGCTCACCATGTCACGGGACGCGTGGTCGCCTTAGCTGAAAAGCAGGGAAAGACTTTAGACAAAATGGATTTAGCAGATCTGCAATCTGTCGAGCCGCTTATCACAGATGACATCTACCGCGTTCTCTCCCCGCTAGCGTCAGCCAATAGCCGAACCAGCTATGGCGGCACCGCGCCGAGCGAGGTCAAAAAGCAGGTCAATCGCTGGAAGAAAAAGCTAGGGTAAGCTTTATTGGTCCGACTTAGCGAGGCGGCCGGGCAGTTCGGCCATAATCGCCTGTCTCTGCAATTCTGTGTAAGACATCCAGCGCGCGATTTCTTCGCGTGTTCGGCCACAGCCGACACATTGGCCTTTTTCCAAATCCAGATCGCAAATGAGCTTGCAAGGACTGCTGATATTTTCCGACTGACGTAGCATCAATTCGGCTTATTTAACGCCGGGTCTCCGCGAGAGGTTGTCAGATAAGTTGCAAAGCTCGCCAACCAGTGGGAGCCGGAATAATGCGTATCCGAGACGGCAGCGATACCCGTTTCCTCGTGCAACTTTGCAGAAGCTACTAACGCCGGAATGCGCGGATCATCCTCGGAAAGAGACGCCGCGATATTTAATAGGTTCCAAGCCCGGGAAAGATTGACGCCGTCAAGATGAACAAGTTTTCCGTCGCTTGCATCTTTCACCACGCCGGGCGCCAGCCAGTCTGACGAACCATCTGTCGGTATATCGGGCATGAAGCCGGACAGCCAGTCAGGAAAATCTTCTCTTGGCAGAACGCGCCGCATCAAATCGGCTTCCATTAAACAAGGAGATAGAAAGTCCTCCCCGCTCGGCTCATAAGCGAGCGGGCAATTCACATCATCTCTGTGAAAGTCGAGAGACTTTTCTTCTATCAAGGCCAACATGTTCTCGTCCTCTGTGACCTTGGCCCAATCCCACATTAGCCCAAACGCAAACGCGCTCTGATTGTGAGTACCGAGTCGGATAGGGTAGGCAAGATTTGGCATCCATGTTTTTAAACTTTCGGCGATATCTGCCTCCAATGGCTCTAATCGCTCCAGCCAGATTGTCGCTTGGGGGTCATCCCATTCCCGCAACTCTGCTGTTAACTGAAGAAACCATGCCAAACCATAAGGACGCTCCCACGACCCTCGCATCGGCCGGTTAAAATTGGTTATTTCTCCGGCAATGTTCGCCTCAGTAAAACTTCGGTCTAATTTGGCACGAGCCTCGTCTTTCCAATCATCGTCCGGTGCGACCCGCAACAACCTAACTAACATCCAATGGCCATGCACGGCGCTATGCCAATCAAAACAGCCATAAAAAACCGGAAAGAGGTCCTTGGGGCGCCCGATATCCTCCGCGGTATCTGTGGTTCTTGAAATTTTATTGGGGAACTCCTGATGTAAGCAGGTCAGAGCAAGACCTGAGAATCGTTCGGCCAATTCGGGCGATATTTCCGAGGTCATTGCCATTTCGAGTGCTTGCGGATCAGGCTTAGAAATAAGAGCCTCTTGTACTGGAGCTTCTAATATTGCGGTTTCTGATGCTGGAGGAGCGGGCACCTCCCGCTCCGGCTCAGAGCACCCGGTTAATAAAGAAACAGATAGGAAGAGAGGTAAAAATAATTTCATGCCCAAGGCCTAAGCCTTTGACGGTGTTTTGTAAATTATTTTGCACTTTCCACGACTTTGGCCTCCTCCTTGCCTAACTCTTCGGGGTCAAAATCAAATGTGGCGACAAGCCGATACGAACCCGAAACCTCTAAGTGGTCAGCACTGGATTTTTTCAAATCTTTGACCTTGAAAAGCTGATTGTTCCCAACCTGAGTAATCTTTGGTCCTCTGGTGAGAGTTTCCCCATTCATAAACCGTAAAACGGGCAAATCCCCATTCTTCTCGGCAGGGCTAACAATGATAGCTTTCAAACTAGGGACCATAAATCCCATACCGCCCGGCGCGAGGGTATTCATGACTTTGGAGCCATCCTTTGCCCCTTCGACGAGTTCATCAACTCTATGGGTGCCAGACTTATTTAAATAGGTAAAAGTGAATGACATATTGGCCTGTATGGTCGGTTCATCAGATTTGCCAACGATTTCACCGTCAACCAGCTTGCATAATTGTCCATCTTTATTGAAGGAAGAGGCTTTTTTCATCTCCTGAACCCTTCCCTCTTCATCAACGAGAAGGTCTATCTTTTGGTCTTCATAGACGTATCTGAGACCCGATGGGGCAGGATTACTACCGATTGGCTTTAACTGAAGACTGACCTCGGGCTTGATGACATCCACTCGGTCTGCATCAGCCTGATAGAATGACTGAACCATATTGACGAGGTCTTTGGCCGGCAGACAGTTCGTCTCAGCCCACGCAGAGAGCGGACTTACCCCCAGGGAAGTGACTGCAATAGCAAAGAATGTTCGCAAGATATTACCCCCTAACGACATGTAATAGTTGCGATATCAGATTTTTATATTTTTAAAAGTTTAAATAATTTAATCAGGATTCGGTGTCTTTACCCCATCCAAACCGCCTCATGACTGAGGGGCTTGGGACAGGTTGGAGATTATAGGCTCCGCCTTTAACGACCAAACCTTCAGCGTCCCAGTCTTCCATATTTTTAAAAGAGATAACGTAGAAGTCCTTGACCTTTTCACCTTTCATCAAAGTCTCTACGCCATCAAGCACCACATAAGCGCGGAGCGGCGCAGATCTATCCTCATACTTGACTGCCAGATAATCCGTGTCGGGCATAAACATGGAAAGGGCTCCCGGAATCATTTTCTTATAGAAGTTTTTTCCGTCCTTCGTGCCCTCTTTTAGTTCCTCCATGTCATAGCGTCCGCTACGGTTATGAAAGAATGGGGATAGCCCCATTTCGAAATAAAGCCCTTCATCATCCGCAGGGCGCTTCGCACGCGTGGGGTCATCTATGCAAATTTCGGTGTTAGGGTAAGCTCTCGCTGAGGCCATAAACCCGTTGACACGCCCGTCTTCTTTGGAAAATGGGAGGTCTTTCACCGACTTTCCATCTTCGCTCAGATAAAATCTTTCTGGCCAGACGCCGCCGTCTTTAATCAAAAACCTTGGGTCGATATCAACATCAACAACATCGCGGTATTCCTCTTTAACTTCTGATAGCTCATCTACGATTTTCACAGCTTTTTTTGTAGGCTGGCAGAAAGTCTCTCCTCGCGTCTCAACGGCTTTTGCACTGGCGGGTGAGACGACTAAAAACACAAATCCAAGCAGTACTGAGGACGTAAAGAGGGGATAGGACAAAAGGGCTGAGCCTCGCTTAAAGTGTAAAAAATGTTTCATGTGATTGTAGAGGGTCATCCATTTCTCGTGTGATATTGTCGTGCGTCCGACCTATACATACGCATGGGCTGGACGTATGCTCAATGAGTCCGTAACGACACTTTACCGTGAAATAGGATCCGCTATGCCCTCTGTTCGTCGTAACAGCCTAACTAAAGGCTTAACACTTGCTCTTCTTTTAGGTTCCCTTGTCTTAACCGGATGCGGAATCAAAGGGGGTCTGAAAACACCTCCGCCGCTATGGGGAGAACCCAGAAATGAGGTCGACGAAAAGCCTGATGATGACAGCGTGACAAATGATAGTCCGATTGACGACACAGAAGATGATATTTTCGACGAAGACTATGTCGATGAAACCACACCTTATTAAGCCGATTTAAGCCGACAACGTAGAAATAGATGATCCATGAGACATTTCGATTACAGAAACGGCGAACTTTACGCCGAAGATGTGCCTTTGCGGGCTATTGCTGAAACGGTTGGCACGCCCGTTTATGTATATTCAACGGCAACATTTGAACGGCATTATTCGGTTTTTGCCGATAGTTTCGAGGGCATAAACGCCCTTGTTGCCTATTCCGTAAAAGCCAATTCCAATATCGCCGTTCTCGCCACCTTGGCAAAACTCGGCGCTGGAGCCGATGTTGTCAGCGGCGGAGAACTGGCGCGGGCGCTACTGGCTGGAATTCCCGGAAAAAAAATCGTTTTTTCCGGCGTCGGCAAAACTAAGGACGAAATGAGAGCCGCTTTGCGCGCTGATATTCGTGTTTTTAACGTCGAAAGTTTGGCTGAACTTAATGCCTTGAACGAAGTGGCCTTAGAAATGGGGAAGAAAGCCCCTATTGCTTTCCGCGTAAATCCAGATGTAACCGCTGGCGGCCACGCGAAAATTTCGACAGGTAAAAAAGAAAACAAATTTGGTATCGCTTGGCCTTCCGCAGAGGCGGCTTATGCCCACGCCGCTACACTGCCCGGCATCGAAATTGTCGGTGTTGACGTTCATATCGGCAGTCAGATTGATCAACTTGCGCCGTTTGAGGCCGCTATTGAGAAAGTGGGAAGTTTAATTTCTCGGCTGCGTGAGGCCGGTCATACGATAAAAAGCTTCGATATTGGCGGCGGCCTCGGAATTCCTTATGGCGACAATGCGAAAGCCCCGCCCCTCCCGGCTGAATATGGCTCACTGGTGAAACAGCTCACACGGGACATGGATGTCGAGATGATATTCGAACCCGGCCGCATGATTGCCGGAAATTCCGGCGTTCTTTTGTCAGAAGTTCTCTACGTCAAAAATGGCGAAGACAGAGATTTCCTTATTATAGACGCGGCGATGAATGACCTTTTGCGTCCGGCGCTTTATGATGCCTATCACGATATCGAACCCGTGAAAGCGCCTGGACCGAACGCGACAGAAGCAACTTATGATGTGGTCGGACCGATTTGCGAAAGCGGCGATACGTTTACGAAAGGGCGCGACATGCCTGCCTTGGAATCGGGCGATTTGGTCGTATTGCATTCGGCTGGCGCTTACGGAGCCGCTCAAAGTAGCCAGTACAATACCCGCCCCCTCACACCGGAAGTCATGGTCAAGGGAGATAGGTTTGAAGTCATTCGCGAGAGACCCAAAATTGAAGAAATCCTCAAATCCGAACGCTTGCCAAGCTGGCTAAACCGTTCGCCGCGCGGCCAACTGTAGCTTGGATGAAATTTAACGCGACACATATAGTCATGGCTATATAGTCGTTTTAATTATGGGATCTCCGGAGAAAACAGCTCTGACAACCAAATTGGCGCGCTACGTGCGAACGGCCCGGATTTGGCTGGTTTGGGAACGGTACGTCCCCGTGTTTCTATGGGCGGCGGTTCTCATTTCGGTCTTTTTGATCGGCGCTTTCAGCGGTATCTGGGAACGGATTGGGGACCCTTGGCGCGCTATCGCCGCAATTGCCGCCCTTGCCTTTCTTATACACGCCGCGTTTAAAGCTCAGAAGCGCCCATTGCCTAGTCTGTCCGAAGCAAAGCGTCGCGTCGAAATGGATTCGGGCCAATCGCACCGCCCTCTTGACGTGTTGGAAGACCACCCCGCCATCGGCGCAGAGGGCTGGCCCGCACATTATACGAAAGCCCTGAAACAGGCCCAAAGCTTAAACCGTCCGGGTCTGCGCCCGACCGTTGGGCCGCGTGATCCTTATTTTGCTCGGCTCGCTCTCCCCTGCGCTCTCATTCTAGCTTTGATTATCGGGAACGGAGCGAATATGGAACGTTTGCGCCGCGCCGTGACCCCAGTCTGGCAGGCCGGAATTAATCCTGACAATGTGAGCTTTGAGGCCTGGATTGACCCGCCAGATTACACAGGCCGCCCCCCGATCTATTTCAAGGGTCAAGACATTCAAAAAATCCCCGCCGGAAGTGAATGGGTTGTAAGGCTCAACGGCGCCAAGAGCGTTCCCCGGCCAAAGCTTCGGCAGGGAGACGAAACAAACTATTTGAGACTAAACCAACTTAGCGATGAAACCTTTGAAGCCCGCGCGATTATCCGCGATCCCGGCGTCGCTGTCTGGAGGATAGGCCCCAAACGAAAAGTCTGGGATTTAAATGTCATTCAGGATCAGTTTCCGATTGTCACTCTCGACGACACGCCGAAAGCCGATAAACAAGACCGCCTCGTAATTTCTTACTCTTTTAAAGATGATTACGGCGTTACGAATTTATCGTTGGAAATGGCTGAAATTACGGAGACAGAAGGAGATCCGTTTGCAGACTCCTCCGCCGTCGGTATTCCCTTAAATGGCGGCTCAATGCCGAAAGCAGACGCGGCGGAGTCCAAGATAGATCTGACGCGCCACCCTCTCGCCGGCAAGAAAGTGATTGCTCGGCTAAAAGCTACAGACGGAGCGGGTCAGTCAGCTTTCTCCTCTGAAAGTTGGTTTCGGGTGCCGGACAAAATATTTGTAGAACCACTGGCTAAAGCCGTTATCGAGCAAAGAGCGATCGTGCTTCAAGCCATTGACTCCAATTACGCTCCAGAAGCAAACGCCGCACCGCCTCCGGGTCAGATTTATGGGACCTTCAATCCAACCCAACGTTTAGATCGCGCTCCCGCAGGTATTGAGCGAGCGGCCAAGCTGATTGAAGCGGTAACCGACAGACCAGACGGGTTGTTCAGTGATCCGAGTGTCTATCTCGGTCTACGCAATGTCCGCTCCCGTCTGCGCTATGCCCGTAACCTTGAAACGATAAAACCGATACCCGACGAACTTTGGTCCATCGCTCTGCGGGCTGAATATGGCGTTCTAGGAACGGCGCTCGAAGAAATGCGCGAGGCAGAGCAGGCTTTACGAGAAGGCATGGCCCGCCAAGCGCCGCAACGCGAAATCGACACTTTGTTTAAGCGGTACAACAACGCCGTGGACGCCTATACCGAAGAACTGAAACGCCAAGCGCTCGAAGAAGGTAATTTTGCCGAGCAGGAAAGTGGCGGCGGAAGTGGCTCCATGGGAACCACAGACGAAATCGAGGAACTCCGCAAAGCAATTGAAGAGGCATTCAAAGCCGGAGACGTTGAAGGTGCCCGCCGCGCTCTGGCACAACTGGCTCTGCTTCTAGAGAACATGCAAATGCAGCTATCACAGCAATCCGGCGGCGGAGACGGCGAAGGCCTGTCTGGGGAAATGAGTGAAGAGATGAAGAAAAATCTTGAGGAACTCGCTGATCTATTGGGCGAACAACGTGAATTACAGGATGAAACGGATGAGGCAGAACGCCAGGCGCAAGAAGATCCAAATGGGGAACAAAGTGGGTCCCCCCAGCCAGGTCTGAGCCCAGGCGAGTTAGCCACCCGACAGGAAGGGCTCGAAGAATTACTGGGACGTCTCGGAGAAAATGAAGGCCAAGCCGCTGAACTCGGCGCAGGGTCGGACGATCAGGCGGCGGGAGGTCAAAATGAGGACGGCGAAGGTGGAAACCAACCTGGCGGAGAAAGAAATGAGAACGGCGGCGGCGGCACAGAGGCTGCGCAGGATGAACTAGACCGCGCGCGGGACTCTATGTCTGGGGCAGCGGAGGCGTTGTCCCGCGGGGATTATGCCGGCGCGGGCGAGGCACAAGAGGAAGCTGTTCAAGCTCTACGAGAAGCTGGAGAGAAACTGGCAGAGTCCCTACAAAGCCAGGGGGAAGGCGAAAGCGGTGAAGGCCAAAACGCGACAGACCCCCTTGGGCGCCAACAAGGCGGTGAGAATTCAGAAAACGCCGAAACCGATATTGACCCTGACGGCAAAGCCAATCGGTCACGTGAACTCATGGAAGAATTGCGCCGCAGAGCAGCAGAACGCGAACGTCGTAAAGAAGAACGGGAATATCTCGAACGCCTTCTCGAACGTTTCTAAATACGTTTTACATTAGGCGATAGCGTAGGCTCGTACTGTCCGGGGGCGGATTAGGATATTCAGACGCAAACTCAATCCTTTCCCGAGGCCTTAAAACCGGTTTATCCATATCGACCAGCCAATTCGCGACTTCCTCCCCCGAAGGGTTATGCAGCGACAATCTAAGCATGGGCAGAGACTGCGCTTTATTAGAAATATTTCGGATGGCGCCATTAATCACGACGGTGGTCTCTCCGTTTACGACAGCCAGTCGAAGGGTTGGGCTCTCAACCTCGAGCCCGCTCTGACTCACTTTTACGCCAATGGCGTTATAAACGGGAGCAGTTGCTGGAAACCGTTCTACAATTGTATTCCGACCGAAATAAAGGATCGCTAGAAAAGCCAAAATCATCATGAGGGGAATAAGCCAGATGAGCCAGATTATCCGGCGTCGCGCCCGTCTTTTCTCTGCTTCAGCCTTATCACGAATGATGGCGTCAGCGCTTTTTTGGGACGGAGCTATAAAAGGAACAGTGTTATCGGTTTCAGCGGAAGCAGAAGGCCCCACGGGTGCGTCAATCTCTTGGCGCGTCATATCCGCCAATTGCAACTCATCAGGGGTAGAAGCAGGCTCGGTTTCTGCTGGGACAAACCAGGTAGCAGAGCAATTTGTACACCGAACAGTACGCCCATTTGGGCCAATGGCATCATCTTTCGCCATATAACTGGTGGAACATTCCGGACAGGTCAGTATCATAAGAGTTCGATTCGACAGTGGAAGAGGTATTTTGACACGTCCTGAACCAAACTCCAATAGCCTGGGATCAAATCCCGCGGCCAGACGCCCCTCCGAGGGGTCTGATATCATTGCCTTCCGCGATGTCGGGCTCCGCTATGGGCGGGGGCCTGAAATTCTATCTGACGTGAACCTATCACTCCCGCAAGGAAGTTTCAGCTTTTTGACTGGTCCCTCGGGCGCTGGGAAATCTAGCCTTCTGAAGCTCTGCTATCTCGCCCTTACCCCGTCACGGGGTCATATATCAATTTTCGGAGAAGACGCGGCCCTATTGGACAATCGAAAAACCCAAGCTGTTAGGCGGCGCATCGGGGTTGTATTGCAAGACTTCACGCTTATCGACCATCTTAGCGTGTTCGAAAATGTGTCTCTCCCGCTTCGCGTTGCAGGGCAGTCCCGAGCACAATACACACAAGACGTCACAGAGCTTTTGCAATGGGTCGGACTGGGGCATCGGATGCAGGCCTTCCCGCCAACTTTATCCGGCGGAGAAAAACAGCGCGCCGCAATTGCTCGGGCCGTGATAGCCAAGCCGAACCTTCTCATTGCCGATGAACCCACCGGGAATGTCGACCCTGAAATCGGTCGGCGTCTACTCAGGTTGTTTGCCGAAATGAACCGGATGGGGACCACGGTTATGATAGCAACCCATGATATAGATCTCATTCAAGAATTAGATGCCCGGGTTCTTCGAATTGAAGACGGCCGTATTTACAAAGGGTTGAATGCACAGTCCGATTTTGGTGAGGGGGTCTCATGAGCCAGCCCCTACCCTCTCAACAACCCATTCTGATGACGCGTGGGCATAATGTTCGCACATTGATTCTCGTTTTGGCGATCATGGCCTTCCTGGCGGCTTTGGCTCTTTTGTTTTCACGTTCGGCCTCAAGACTTTCCGGAGATTGGCAAGCTCAACTCTCCAACTCCGTGACTGTACAGGTGAGCCTCGCCCCTATGTCACCAGGGAACGATTTCGAAACTCAGATGAACAGAGCGGCGGAGACCGTTCGAACGGTTGTCGGAGACGCGGCCGAAATAGAAGTGGTTGACCGCTCCGAGTCCCAAGAATTGATCAAGCCGTGGATCGGTAATCTGGACCTTCCCGAGAGCCTGACTCTACCGGGATTAATTACAATCCAGACGCCTAAGGACGCGAGACCGCCTAATGCTGTGCTATTGACGTCACAATTACAGGAAGACGGGATTGTTGCGTCTGTTGATGACCATTCTCGTTGGGCCGATCAGATACAAGGCACGGCAAGAGCATTGGTCGTTGGCGGCGCGGCTTTACTGACCTTGCTATTGATTGCCGGAGTTAGCGTCAATTTATTCGCCACGCGATCAGCCATGGCAGCGCAGCGCTCCATTATCTCGGTTCTGGCTCAGGTCGGCGCGACGGATAGCTTTATCGCCAGACTTTTTGTCGGACAGGCCGGACGCCGCAGCGCAGCCGGCGCCGGGATTGGCATATTGGTAGCTTGGCTCATTTGGGCGGCTCTTTCTATGTTTAGCGCCGTCCCTGCAATCTTCTGGTCGAATTTGGGCCAAGTTGTAAATGATATTTTTTGGCTCGTTGGCCTTTGGTGTCTCTTCGTTTTGGTCTGCGCAATTGCTGCGGGGATTGCAACGAAGCGAGCGCTTCTTCGAGAGCGGAAGCGCGCCTGATGAACAAGGCGGCCCCGAAACAGAAAAAAAGCGGCGGACAAAAGCTCTGGGCGTGGATGAAATTCTTTGCCTTAGTTATTTTCGTTGCCCTTCTCATTCTGGCGTTTGGATTTGTTGCATTTGCCGAGAAAGTTGACGGGCTCTCTACTCCGAAAACGGCGCCTAATGCCGATGGAATTGTGGTCTGGACCGGGTCTGGCGGCGGACGGCTAGAGGCAGGAGCGGCTTTACTCGCACAGGGCAAAGGCGAGCGGCTTTTGATTTCCGGCGTGAACAGGGACTTAAAGCCGGAAACGCTTTTTAACCTACTCGACATGCCTGAAGATGTGAAAACCTGCTGTATTGATCTTGATTATGCCGCCGAGGATACAATTGGGAATGCAAGGGAAACTGCCGCCTGGGCTGAAGCATTGGGATATGACCATATTCTTTTAGTCACATCTGCCTATCATATGCCACGCGCGCAGAGCGAAATCACTCTCGCGGCAGGCCGGATTCGTATTTCGCCTTATCCTGTTTCTGCAGAAAATAGACTTCACTGGTATTCTGACCGCGACCGCTTTGACAGACTGCTAAGTGAGTATGCAAAATTATTAGTCACGATGGCGCGCGGCTCAAACAAGCAACAAAGGGAAGATGCTCCTGACACGCCCTTGCCTAAGCCGCGGGAATAGTTTTTTCTCGCCTCAGTCGTGTCGCCCGAAATTCGGCTCAGCGCTGTCCTGACCTGCATCCACAATACGGCGGCGAATGTCGCGGGTTTTGGCAAAATGCTCTAAAAGAGTTTCGCCGTCTTCCCATCTTATCGCCCGTTTTAACGCCGTGAGATCTTCAATAAAACGATCGACCACTTCCAAAGTCGCTTCGCGGTTGGACAAAAAAACATCCCGCCACATAACCGGGTCAGAGGCTGCTATCCGGGTAAAGTCTCGAAATCCGCCCGCAGAGTATTTCACGACTTCATTTGCAGTGACCTTCTCCATGTCCACAGCCGTGCCGACCAAAGTGTAGGCAATTAAATGCGGAACATGGGAGGTTGTCGCCAAAACGATGTCATGGCGCTTGGGCGTCATAATGCTGACCTGACTCCCAAACCCTTGCCAAAACTCTTTCAGTTGATCTGTTTCTGGCAATCCTTTTTTCGTGGGCGTTAAAACGCACCAACGGTCTTTAAACATATCGGCCAATCCAGCTTCCGGCCCGCTATACTCCGTTCCCGCAATGGGATGGGCCGGTATGAAGGTGATGTCGTCACGGAGAAATGGCGATACAGCGTCTATCACCGCGCCTTTTATTGATCCTACATCAGACAGCACAGCTCCGGATTTCATATTTGGAATTATTTTCTCCGCCGCACTACCCATCCGCCCAGGCGGAACGCAGAGAATAACCAAATCCGCTTGGGACGCAAAATAGTCTGCCTGTCCCTCGCTCACGCCATCGGCAATCTTCAGACGTTCAATCGCCGAACAAGCGCTGTGGGAATTGTCGGTAATATAAACAGTCTTAGCTTGGTCGTAAGCTTTCGCCGCGCGGGCGATAGAGCTTCCGATCAGCCCGCCGCCGACAATGAGAATAGTGTTGAAAGTCATAAATATTTCCGAAGAGGCCTCTTATTCTAGAAGCTACTTTATCCAATAGGTTTAGGTATAACGCCAATGATACAGGCTGTCGCATCCAGCTCTTTGACCGATTTCGGCAAATTTTTGAAATATCCCGGCAAGCTATAGAGTTGGCGCTGTTCTGAACTGGCCCGTAAAACCGCTCCCTCGTGGATAGCTCGAATATCCGCCTTGGACAGAATGAGTGTTTCATCGTTCCCCGAGGGCTGAATATCTGCTGTCGCCACGGCCACAGCTCGCGGCCAGTCCTGCTGCCCTGTTCGCGGGAGTCCCGCCAGTATGTGCATATCCGGCATCGCCCCTTCGGTGCCGAGCGCGGTCCACCAGTTCTGCATCCCGCCCGGCGCCGGGAGAACCGCCACGCCTTCGTCATCTGCGTAAGTCGCGGCCAAAGCGCTACTGGCAGTTGGATAGGTGTAAGTCGGAATAGATGCGCCGAACCGGTCACGAACAAGGGTCAAAGACGACATGGCGTCCCCGTCCAAGGCAACATGTAATTTCATCGGCCCCTGCATCGCCAGGCTTGCGCTCATCAGCTCAGCCCAAATACGGCTAACGAGCGGCCCCGGCGTATCCCGGGTCGCGGCAGCCAGTTCCCGAACATGGCTATCTTCGCGCGAGGGGCGCCACACGCGTATGCCCGCCTTGGCCCGGCGAACGGCCTTGGAAAGCTCTAACCGCTCGGCAATTAGATTCAGGAGCGCTTTGTCCACTCGGTCAATTTCTAACCTTACCTGGTTTATATCAACGTCGTTCTCTGGGGTCTTGTCAGTCATTGTTTTATCTATGCGAGGGAGGCGAGTAATTAGCAATGGGAGAGGTCCCAAAACGCGGTCTTGCCACAACGGATTTAGCTTTTTCTCCTCTATCCGGGTCCACATAAAGACGTTTAATCGCTTCCACCAGTATAAGTCCGGACAGTCCCGGCATTACCGTTTCGCCGAATCGTTCGGACCCGCGTAGAAACCCGCCCTTGGAAAACATTTTTAGCGGCGGCGCATAAAGTGCGCCGGACCAAATCGTCGGATGAAACCCCACGGCGCGCATGGCGGCCCGCATTTGCGAGCGAGTGAACGGCCGCCCCGCCCCAAAAGGACTTCGGTCCGAGCGCGCCCAAAGACCGGCCCGGTTAGAGGCAATGATAACAATATGCCCTTCTGGCCTGCAAACCCGCCAAAGCTCTGACATAAGACGATTAAGATTAGGGGCTTCCTCTACGCAGTGAACACATAAAATAGTATCGAATGTAGAATCCGCGAATGGCAAGCAGTCTTCTTCGACAAGGCAGGAAATAATGCCGCGTTTTCCGCGATGAGCCAAAGCGCCCTGCGACCCCGGCATCGCTAGGATGATGCGATTTGCCCCAGCCTGATAACTATCTAAATATGGACCGCAGAAGCCGAACCCCAAGACATTGCGCCCCGCAAGGTCTGGCCAAAGCGAATGCAACCGGCGGCTGGCCATATCCCGAGCGGCCTGCCCAAGTGGGCTAGCGTAAAACTTTTCGAGATTAAGGACACTTTCTCTCACGTCGTCAGTCTAATCGGAATTATTCTAGAAAACAGGATTTTCTCTCGGAAAATTCAGAAAGCCAAATTTCGGTAGGACGGCGAGGCGCTGGGGATTCCGTAAAGATAGCCTTGCAAGTAATCGACTCCCAGCTTTTTTAAGGCCGCAGCGTCGGCTTTGTCCTCGACCATTTCCGCCACTATTTTCAGAGCAAAAGTATTGGCCAAATCGACCATCATGCGAACAAATATTTGTTTCTGCGAGGACGCCGCAACGCCTTTGATGAAACTCCCGTCCAGCTTAATCGTCTCCGCTTCGATCGCCATGAGATTTCGAAATGTCGTATGTCCTGAGCCGAAGTCGTCTATCGAGAACTCACAGCCCATCGCCCTAACTTCTGCCGAGAAATGCGTCGCCAGATCTGGTGCATCCAGCGCCGCCGTTTCCGTCATTTCTATGGTGATCCGGCAAGTTTTATCTCCCAGCGCTTTAAGGGCCTCTATATAGGCTTGCGCCGTTTCAGACCCCTGAATTGTCTCAGCCGAAACATTTAGAGCGATTTTCAATTCAGGCATCTCTTTAAGCTTGAGATGCGCCAATTCCAGCGCCCGTCGGTCTAAATAATGGACGAGGCCCAAATGCTCCGCGGCCATAATCAGTCGCCCTGCGCTCACCAATTCTCCGCCTTCTTCGCGCAGGCGTAGAAGGCATTCGTAATGATGCAAGTTTCCCGATACGGCTTCGACAATCGGCTGAAACGCCAAAGAAATGCGGTTTTCATTCAGCGCGGCAGTAATGTCTTCCTTTGAAATATCACAATCGCGGTTTGACGGGTCTGCAAGTCCCATTGAGACAGAATATTCGCTGAGTGTCTCGGACGGTTTGGCCTCCAGAGCGCGGTCCGTTTTTCGGATAAGAGTATCAATCGACGCGCCTGCTTGCGGCAAGTCCGTATACCCTATCGACACGGCGGCCTTGAGGGGGCCAAGAGTAGATTTGTAAGGCGTTTTAGAAAGCGCAATCTGCAAGCGTTTGGCCAAAATGGCGGGATTACTGTCCGGCCCTTCGATACCGAGAACAGCAACGAGAAAGTCCCCCCCTTTAGCTTTTGCTAAACAATCCGGAGAGGCGATAATCTGGCGAAGACGCTCTGCAACGCTTCGGCAAAGATGGTCTCCAGTTGCAAACCCGTAAGTCCTGATAATGTCGTCAAGGTTGGTCAAACGAAGGCGAAGAACGGCGCCCGTGGTCCGAATACGCCGCGCCAAGGCGCAGAGAGTTTCCCCTTTTTCAACAAACGCATCCTGATTAGGTAGCCCGGTCAAATCATCATGTCGAGTCAACCACGCGGCGCGACTCTCTTGATCTTTTTCCCCTGTGATGTTGCGAATAACACCTACGAGCTTTAGCGGATCGCCATCTGCGTTTTCACGCTCGGCGGTTTCCTTCACCCAAACCCAATGGTCGTCTTGAGTTTTCAATCGATAGTCAATTTGATATTGTGCGCCCTGCCAATTTAAGGAACGACTGGCAGATTGAAAAAGGCGTATGTCATCGGAATGAATTCGTTCTTGCAGAGCGGCCCTGTTTTTCGGAACTTGAAGGACGTCACATCTAAGAATTGAAGCCATGAGATTAGGAGAAGCCCACTCATATCCGCCCTCTTCCTGATGGGCGAAAGGCGTCGATTTTAGTAAAGAAAAAGCAGTTTCCATAGAGTTGCTTTTACCGAAATCCGAAGTCGGCAATTCGAGCGAGACCCCAGTTTTTAAACCGCTGGACACAGATTTCTCTTTTGTGCTGATAAACTTCCCCTGGGAATCAGTATGGCGTTATTAAACCTACGCGTCCCCCACGGCAAAGTCACGACGAGCGCTGGCGATTGTGACCATAAATCCGGCCATCACATCCAATAGAGCCATCAGTCCGATAATAAAGAATACCGAAGTTCCGAAAGCGGGAAACATAAGAAATTCAACTAGGCAAATTATGAACAGCACCATGGAGAAAGCATGGTTCATCACGGCCGTATGATCGGTACTAGTAGATTTAATCATTTCGAAGAACAGCATGACGAGGGACAGCGTTATAAGCAAATGACCCGGCGTAATTTGCCAAATAGAGCCGGAGATCATGGGGATGGCCTGAAAGTCCGTATCCAATCTAGCTCGAATTTCAGCGGCCGTCGAAAAAGCGGAGCCGCTGATTGCCAGAATATTATATAGCGCCACGGGAATAACCATGAGCGGAAAAACAAGAAAAAAGCGCATGACCCAAATGCCTCTATCTAGACTCGATGAAGGCGCCGCGAGCGGCACCTTTGAAAATATTTAACAATGTCTAAAAGAAAATGGCTTGTAAAAGGTTAACACAAAGTCCGCAGACCTGTTAAATTTCGTCCCAGCCTTGGGGGTTTCGAGAACGGGAAATGAGCCACATTACGCCGCGAATATCCGCAATTGACACTTTGAGACGTCCAAAATTTGTGTACTTGGATTTCCCGGCAATACGCGCCCGGTGGCTCACATCAGAGAATTCTATGGCGTATCCCTCCCGTAACATGAGCGCCGGAATGTAACGGTGGATATGATCGAAATAAGGAAGGCGCAAAAAAGCTTCTCGTTTAAAAACTTTTATCCCGCATCCTGTATCTTCGGCTTGGTCTTTAAGGAGTTTCTTACGGATGCCATTCCCAACGCGAGATGCCAGCAACTTTGCCTGACTATCCTGACGTTTAAGACGTTTCCCGCCAACCAATGCAAGGTTTTCTGGAGCATCATCCCGATTTATCTGGGCCCACATTTTAGGGATGTCCGCCGGATTGTTTTGCCCGTCACCATCCAGCGTCGCGATCAAATCGCCTTTAGCGGCAAAAACGCCCGTGCGCACAGAGCGAGACTGCCCCGCATTCGCCTTATGAGATATTACTCGCAAAGTCGGGTGCTTTGATTTGAGGTCTTTCAAAACTTCAATGGTCTTATCCGTGCTACAATCATCTACGAAAATCATTTCATAAGACGTAGCAAAGAGGGCTTGGGCGATCTCTTCAACCAATTGAGCAACATTTTCGGATTCGTTGTAAACTGGCACGACAACAGACAGCTCCAGCTCGGCATCTCTATCTAATGATTTTTGCGCAATCGACATAAAAGCGTCATGGCACGACGGCCCGCTATATTCAATTCGCAATGGCTGTTTCGCGGGCCTACGATAAATGGCTGTTTACGGCCCGACTGAAATTGACTTCGAAGGAACCTGATTTTTACGGGACAGAGCGCCTAGCCTTGGCTAAAGCCTGTATATGTCGTCACCGGAATCTAAAATTCTTAAACTTAGAATGCGGTTCCACGTTCTGATTCTTAGCCTACTTTTTCTGGCGGTCGCCCTCCCCGGGCTTGCCTCGCTTCAAGTGATTGACCGGGATGAGGCACGTTACGCCCAAGCCAGCGTACAAATGGCCGAAAGCGGCGACCTTTTAAACATTCGGTTTCAGGACGAAGCCCGAAATAAAAAACCTGCCGGAATTTATTGGTTGCAAGTCGCCGCCCTTAAGGCCTTCTCCTCTCCTGAAAAACGTGAAATTTGGGTGGTACGCCTGCCCTCAGTTTTAGGAGCTCTACTAGCGGTTTTAGCGACCTATTGGGGCGCGGTAAAACTTATCGGGCGAGAAGCCGCATTTATCGCCGGGGCCGCTCTCGCCCTTTCTTTCTTACTGGTATTCGAGGCTCATATTGCCAAAACAGACGCGGTCCTTTGCGGCCTGTCAGCCCTATGTTTTGCGGCTTTGGCGGCCATTCGCAGCGATGATGGGTCGTTTTCTCTCTGGAAGGTCCGTGCTGCCATCTGGGTATTTTGGGCAGCTCTGGGCGCTTCCATCCTAATTAAAGGGCCGGTTGTCCCTTCCTTGGTCGCCTTGACCGTCACGACACTGCTAATCTGGGAAAGACGCGGATACGGCCTAAAAGCCCTTCTCAATATTCCGGCGATTTTGTTCAGCCTGCTCCTCTTTGTTCCTTGGGCCATCGCGATAGGAATCGAGACACAGGGCGCATTTTTTGCCGAAAGTCTCGGCAATGATTTCGGTGGAAAACTTGTCAGCGCGCAGGAAAGTCACCCCGGACCACCTGGCTATCATCTGGCCCTTCTGAGCTTAACACTATGGCCCGGGTCGATATTGTTATTCCCGGCGATTGCCATGATTTTTCAACATTTACGGAAAGATTCACGAAGCGACTCCCCCCTGTCGAAAGCACTCCGTCTTTGCATCGCCTGGATTATTCCTTTCTGGATTTTGATAGAATTAATGCCGACAAAACTTCCGCATTATGTCCTGCCTCTATTCCCCGCATTATGTGTGCTGATCGGGCTAACAGGAACCTCTCTCCTCAAAACTAGTGATTATAAAAAAACGAGGGTGTTGGGTGGCCTCGTCTTTTTCAGTATAAGTTTTCTTCTCGTGATCGGGCTCTCGTTTGCCCAGAACACATATAGCAGCGGTGGGGCTGACACATTTTACTTCGGTGTCATAACGGGCTCTCTGATCCTCGTCGTTTTCGGAACGGGATATTTTTGGAGAAATAAAATCAACGTTAGCTTCATGCATGTTGTTGCAGCCGCCTTAGTGATTAATATCACTGCCTATGGCTTCGTTCTCCCAAATCTAGACCGCCTTCGGCTCGCCGACAGATTGGTTGGCTCTTTCGAAACAAACGACCTGCTTTTACCGCGCCAAGGCGGGCCACTTGTCCAATCTCTCAACTTCACGGAGCCGAGCTTTGTCTATCAGTTTGGAAAAGAGGTTCGTCTAGGGGGACAGATCAATCTGCAGGACCCCGAGACTTGGAGCATCGGACATATTTTCATAGTAGATGATATGGAAAAAGACGGCGCGCAAATTGAAAACCTTCAGCAGGTCGCAGAAAGGCAACGAAGCTGTCTCGAAAAACGCGATGCGGTTAACGGATATAACTATTCTCGCGGCGACGCCGTAAATCTACAGATTCTTGAAGTTCTAGCTTGTCCTGAGATATAGGCGCAGAAAAACCATAAATTATCGCCCAAAAAGGCCTACTCTAAGAGTGATATAGTAGGCACGCCCCATAATGGCTAATCCCATAAGCGGGGCCGCGAGAAGCGTTAGAAATTTCGATAAAAACCCGGGCCGATAATTCCAAAAATAACGTAGAAAGCCTTTAAGTTTTTCGAACTCGATCCGGGCACGCGGCACGGAACTTGTCGATCCATAATGCATGATACGGGCCTCCGGAACAATATAAACGTCGCCGCCTTTTTTCCTAGCGCGGGCGCAAATATCAATATCTTCCACATGCAAAAAATAACCGGAATCAAATCCGCCTAAATGGTCAAAAGACGCGCGATTTGTCATCAGACAGGCGCCGCTGGTCGTCTCAACTGGCGCGGGCGCGGCAGGCACGGGGTCTTCTTCGCGGTGTATTGACTGAAAACCGGGAAGCGTGTGGAGCGGAGTAAAGCTTACAAAAGCTGACCACGGCGTCAGAGCCCCACGTCTAGCCCCGCGTTGCTCACGGCCATCCTCATCCCGCAAAAACCCGCCGGTAATCCACGGCGCAGTAAGCGTCTGGCCGCAATCAGCCAAGCGCCGCGCAGCGCCGCGCGCTATCACTGCGTCAGGATTTAAAAACAACAAAAAATGCCCGGTTGCCAGTCTGGCCCCGTAATTACATCCGCGAGCAAAGCCAATATTACCGTGCCCCTGCAACAGACGAATTCTGTCATGTTTCATGGCAACTTTACTGAGGCGCGTTCGCGCGCCCTCGGCATTCCCGTTGTCGACTATAATGAGCTCATGTATGTCTCGGTCTTCCAAAACGGCCGAAACCGCCTCTAAAAGAGCAGGGCCGGTCATATAACTGACCATTATGACACTGATTGGGAGTTTCTTGGCCGTTTCAGGCAAGTCTATAATATTGGTTTGGACAACCATTTACTGTTCACCTCGCACGCCCCGCATCGTCAAATAGCGCATCGCTGGTAAAATGCAATTATACATTTCATTTATTTTACTGTGTTTTGCCTTCAGCCGCATTGAGAGACTTCGACCTTAAAGTCTGCACAAGATTTAGCACAGCAAGGCCCAAAAACAGAGTTCCCCACCACCAGAATTGCCAGACTCCGAAAGACAAAGAAGACAATAAAATCATAGCGGTCAGAAAACCGCACAACCCAAAAGCCCCGTTCGGTTGGTCACGAACGAACCTTTTTGCAGGTCCCAAACAGGACAAGATCGACAGCCCGGCTAGTCCGGCCCCTATCAGCCCGGTCTCCAGCCAGATTTGCAAGCCCGCATTATGAGCGTGATGAGAGAGGAGCGTCACAGTCTGGCCACCGCTCAAGGTGATAAGCTCGCTATAAGTTCGGGCATTATTGAACCCGTATCCATTCAGGGGGCGCTCGGAAATCTGGCGAAACACAAAATCCCACATATAAAGCCGATGCTCCCATGAATCCGGCAGCCCTCCGAGAGTATTTTCATCCAACAGGGTCACAATGGCCGCAAAAAGCGGCGCCGCCAGAATGGCTATAGCGGCTGAAATCACTAAGGTTTTTACCATGAGGATTGGCTTTTTTCTGGCAATCAGCCCGAATGCAAGTCCGGCCCAAGGCGTGATCATGGCGACATAGACCCCTAACTTCCATGCGGAGGCGGTCAGCCCCGCTAAAATGAGAAGCGTCAAAACTTTTCCGTATTTACGAGGCCAAATCAAAGCGGCCAGAGGAAACACCATCGCCGTGTAAAAGACGATCCCGCGCCCTATATTTCGCGTCGCATCGGCGTGACGGCGAGCATAGGTCTCACCCTCCGCCACCGGGTCGACCCAGAAACTGATTGCGAAGCTTGAGAAGGTATCAACAAAAAGCAGAGCAATCCCTGTCAGGCAGGCAATAATAAAACCCCTTCGCAGGATACCCCCGAGAAGGTGGTCTCGCATCTGAGCCCAAAGCCAAATGACCGACGGAAAAATAAGCCCAGACAGCAGGATTTTCTCTGCATTGGACCAACCCGAAACCTTTTCGTAATTGCTCCAGAACTGGCTTACCCAAGCCCACAGCAGAAATATCGTGAGGAAGAACAACCAAGCCGGAACTGGGGTCTTCCAAGCCTTATGCGCTGCCAATCCGGCGAGAGCTAAGACAGACAGGATCGTCATAATGAGCGCGATGCCGCCGCCGCCGGCCATGGTGAAGACCGGCAACAAGATAAGAACAAACAGCGAGACGCCGAGAACCACCTTAGGCGGGCGGCGGATAGGCTCGTGAGGCTCGGCAGCGACCGCCTCTGACATATCAGTTTTTACGGCTTAGATCAGGTGCGAGAGCCTCGTCTGTCAAAGTCTCTATCGTGTCTTCCACAGTCAGAATGGTTTGCTCGCGGCTTCCCAGTCGGCGCAGAGCGAGCTTGCCCTCTTCCGCCTCTTTCATACCCACAACAGCGATGACCGGAATTTTCCGATCTGCAGAATGCTCACGGATTTTGTAATTGATCTTCTCGTTCCGCAGATCTGTCTCAACCCGAAGTCCAGCGGCTTTCAGTTTTTTCGCTGTCTCTTCGGCGTAATCATTTGCGTCGGAGGTAATAGTCGCAATCACCACCTGAACCGGGGCGAGCCAGAGCGGGAACCGCCCGGCGTAGTTCTCTATCAATATTCCCAGGAACCGCTCAAACGAGCCGAGCACGGCGCGGTGGAGCATGACGGGCGCGTGTTTATTATCATCATCTCCAACATAGGAGGCGTTGAGGCGTTCCGGCATATTCGGGTCGAGCTGTATCGTTCCCGCCTGCCATTCGCGGCCGATGGCGTCGCGCAGGACAAAGTCGAGTTTCGGGCCGTAAAATGCGCCGTCGCCTTCGTTCAGCTCCACTTCGAGGCCGGAAGCATCCGCCGCTTCTTTCAGCGCCGCTTCGGACTTATCCCAATATTCATCAGAACCCACCCGAATTTCCGGACGGGTAGAGAATTTCACTTTTACATCGTCAAAGCCCAGATCGCCATAGACGGATTTCAAAAGCTCGGTAAAGCCTTTTACCTCGTCCGTGACCTGTTCCATGGTGCAGAAAATATGCCCGTCATCTTGCACAAATCCGCGCACACGCATCAAGCCGTGCAGCGCCCCGGACGGCTCGTAGCGGTGGCAGGAGCCAAATTCGGCGTAGCGGACCGGGAGGTCGCGATAGGATTTCTGGCCCTGATTAAAGACCTGAATATGACACGGGCAGTTCATCGGTTTCAGCGCGAGGACTTTGTCCTCTTCGGCGATTTCGGCGACGAACATATTCTCGCGATATTTTTCCCAATGGCCGGAAGCTTCCCAGAATTTGCGGTCCATGAGCTGCGGCGTTTTGATTTCGCGGTAGCCATATTCTTTCTGGCGGCGGGACATATAGCTCTGCAGCGTGGTGTAGAGCGTCCACCCATCCGGATGCCAGAAGGCCTGCCCTTGCGCTTCTTCCTGAAAATGGAAGAGGCTGAGCTGACGGCCCAAGCGGCGGTGGTCGCGCTTTTCCGCTTCCTCGAGCTGATGTAAATGCGCGTCGAGCTCTTCCTGCGTGCGCCAGGCCGTGCCGTAAATCCGCTGGAGCTGCGGGTTTTTCGAATCCCCTCTCCAATAGGCGCCGGCTACTTTCATGAGCTTAAACGCCTTGCCAATTTTGCCTGTGCTCGGCAGATGCGGGCCGCGGCAGAGATCAAACCATTTGCCCTGTTTATAGACCGTGATGGTCTCGCTATCGGGCAGATCCTCGATCAGCTCGGCCTTGAATTCTTCGCCCATCCCGCGAAACAGCTTGATCGCGTCTTCGCGTTTCCACACTTCGCGCTCGAACTTGTCATTGCGATTGATGATGAAGGCCATCTTCTTTTCGATCGCGGCGAAGTCGTCTTCGGAAAACGGCTCTTCGCGGTGAAAGTCATAATAAAAGCCATTTTCAATGACGGGGCCGATCGTGACCTGCGTGCCGGGGAAAAGCTCCTGCACGGCCTCCGCGAGGACATGCGCCGCATCGTGGCGGATCAGCTCTAGCCCTTCCGGGTCCTCGGCGGTGACCAGCTCTATCTTCGCGTCGCCCTCAATCGGCAGAGACGCATCCACCAGCTCTCCGTCGAGCTTGGCCGCCAAGACCTTTTTCGCGAGGCCTTTAGAGATGCCTTTTGCAACCTCCATCGCCGTGACGCCGCTGTCATAGTCTCGGGTTGCACCATCCGGAAATGTCAAAGTGACCATCTTATTCGCCTGTATTCGTCCTGCGCCAAAGACCATACCGCCACGGCGCCCATAAAGGCGCCTTCGTAATATGTTCCGGCACATTATCAACCCCGCTTGTGCCGCCCGGGCGGCATCGCAGCAGTCGCGCCAACGTCATCCATCCCCCGGGCCAAGGCCCGTGCCGGGTAATCGCCTCGGCCGAATAAGACGAGCAAGACGGATAATGCCGGCACCGCACGCCCAGCGCGAAGAAAAAGGGCGAGATCAGATGTTTATAAATCCAGAGCAGGCCCAGCATGGGATATGAGAGAAGACGTTCCACGAGAGGTGGAATAGCGGGTTATTTAGGCGTTAGAAAGGCTCCTTTTCTGTAGAGAGCGTATGGGCGGAAAGAGAGTCGTATGGATTACCCGCTCGGGGGCGGGTAATGACAGAGTATTTTTACGTCATTGCCCCGCTTGACGGGGCAATCCATACGATTCAGTTTACCTCATGCGCGATGCTTATGTTTACATGATGTGTTCCTACAAAAACGGGACAATTTATGTCGGCGTCACGAATGATCTTGCCGCGCGCGTTCACGAACACAAAACCGAGTATAATCCGAACAGCTTTACGGCAGAGCATCGAGTCAAACGCTTGGTTTGGTATGAACATTTTGACTCCATCGTGGACGCGATTGCGAGAGAGAAGCGGATGAAAAAATGGTATCGACAGTGGAAAATTGACTTGATTGAAAAGACCAATCCGAACTGGACGGAACTGACGTTGGAATTTGATTATTGAAGACAGAGAGTCGCAATGACTTAGAGGAGAACGTCATGTCTCCTCCCCCACCCCCGCCGCAAACAGCCGCTCCACCAGCGCCTCGATCTCCGGCGGGGCGTCCCGATATTTCGCAATGTCCCCGGCGCCGAGGTTCAGCCCCTCTATATAGTCGTTCCATAGCGCTGTCTGGGCGGGGTCTTTTTCCGGGTCGGGCGGGTCGTTTTTTAAAAACAGGAGGAAAGAGCTGACCCGCACGCTCAGGCTTTCGCGCAGGTTTAGTCGCCTCATCCGCTCTTCGGGGCCGAGGCCGTCTTGCGGCTCCGATATTCTATTAGGCGCGCTCCCCTGACTTTGCCGCCTTTCCAATTGGGCGAGCGTGGCCTTGAGCCGCGCCTTGGATCGCAGGCTGAGCCGATGGCGGGATTGGGCCAGTTCGGCGCGCGCTTTATGGCTCGCCGCGCCGAGCTTGGCGAATTGGCGAGCGAGGAAAAGACGGTGGCGGAGGTTTTTATTTTTGCGGGGGATGGGGAGGTCCTTTCCTGTTGCCCTGTCATTCCGGGGCGCAAAGCGAACCCGGAAGGCCGAGAGGTTGAAGACAGAATTCACGACAGCTCACAACCTCTCGACCTTCCGCATCTGCGGCCCGTCGGCCTTGTGCGGAATGACAGGAAAAATTGTGAAATTCGCAAGCGCCCGCGCCAACCGGCAATCCAGTGCGCGGCGTTGGCTTTGAAGCGCCCACCCAACGCAGGTTGGGTTGGTGGGCGGCAACCTGCCACAAAAAATGTGGACAGCCCGTGGGGTCGGCAACCCTACCGGTTACCGTATATGTTTTTGTTTCGTAAGGCGGCAAACCCCACGGCAGCGATTTTCTAATGGAACGGCCTCTTGTTTTTCCGACAGTCGCGCTCACCGGGTTTATTTCAGCCCGACACTGCACGGTACGGCAGGCAAACACATTCCATCAGGCCCGGCACACACCCCCTTGTCACAGAGGGTCGCTCAACCTCGCTGTCCCTTGCTCCGGTAGGTGACGTCTACCTGTCCATGAACAAAAGAACGAGTTTGAATATAAGGCCAATCCGCAAAGCGCGGATCATTTTGTTAATTTTGTGGGTAAGGGGTTGGGTGGGTTGGATTATTTGGCGGGATAAGTGCGGATTAATTCAACTTTTCGTAATTAGTGAAAGAGAAAAATTACTTCTCTGTCACTCTGAAAGAGTTGTGTAGTTTAAAAAGCCAATGGTGTTTGTATTATGGGTAAAAAAAAATTGGGCTCTACCGACATTAGTTTGGAACTTCCATATTATGGAACTATTATGCAATCACCTAACCGTAAAGCTATTGCTTTTTCCTGCAATAAATTTCATTCTTTTTTCTAATTAATGGTTACGCACTAGACCATCAGTTCAAATAAATTACAGGCAACGATAATGAACAGTCTGAAAATCAATGAATTCGTTAAATATCTCAATGATTTTGAGACTAAGCACGCGCCTTCGACCCTTTGGTACGAAGGAAACAAAGAACTTCTTTCCAAGGGCGCGCGAGTATCGGTTGTTGGGTCAAGAAAACCAAGCCGCGAAGGGCGAATTAGAGCTAGAGCATTCGCAAAGGAACTCGTTGAGTTGGGCATAACAGTTGTAAGTGGTTTGGCGGAAGGCATCGACACGATCGCACATTCTACCGCAATCCAATTTGGAGGGAATACCATTGCGGTACTCGGAACTCCACTTAATGAAGTTTACCCTAAGAAAAATGCGCAATTACTTGATGATATAAAACGCTCACACTTAGCTATTTCTCAGTTTGCTATCGGGCGACCTTTTCAACCTCAAAATTTTCCAAGAAGAAATCGAACTATGGCGCTTATCTCGGATGCCACGGTAATTATTGAAGCTAGCGAAAAAAGCGGTACGCGACATCAGGGTTGGGAAGCCTTGCGAATTGGACGAAGCTTATTTATCTTGGAAAGCGTAGTTAAAGACAAAGACTTATCTTGGCCAAAGGAGATGATGCAATACGGCGCGCAAATGATAACAAGAGAAAATATAAAGGACGCTTTGTTAGACTTGCCTAGATATACTGGAGAGCTCGAACTTGCTTTTTAGCCTTCCTTATACATCTTTTGCAAACTATTCTCCTAGAGGACAAACTGAAACTTCTAGAAAATCAAAAGGCGTTTGCGGTGCGGTAAAGCGGGGAACAATACCACTCATAGATGATATGATTAATCATTTCACTGATCCGAACTGCCGAATCATAGTTGATGCAATGAACGAAAGCGTTTTAGTTCCTGTTCCACGCAGCTCTCCCATTCAACACGGAACTTTATGGCCTTCGGCTGTAATCGCCAATAGACTGATTGGAGCAGGTTATGGAATTGAAGTAAAAGCATTGATCAGGCGCGCTACTGCAATACAGAAATCTGCATACGCATCTCAAGGAAGCCGTCCTACAGTCGAAGAACATATGGCAACTCTTGAGGTTGAAGCAGACCTGTTGGGCCCAAAGAAAATCATGCTCATTGATGACGTCATTACTATGGGCACCACAAGCATGGCCTGCGCTCTAAAACTTCAAGAGGTTTATCAATCAGCTGAAATAATGGTTTTCAGCATTATGAGAACACAAGGTTTCAAAGACAATATTGAAAGCTTAATCGATCCCTCCGAAGGAGTCGTGAAGTATTTTAGTTCAGGAAAGGTGTTCCGCGACCCTTAAATTGGAAAATTCATATTGTGACCTAATTTACTTTTTATCGATAGAATTTCCGCTCCGTTAGATCATATTAAAGAAAGAAAGTGTCTGCTCTATCTCAACAACTCTATGTGGCGGGCAAGGATGCTCACGATTAGTGGCAGAGATACGATTGGCAGCTTTTCTTGTTGTTAAAGAATGACGGCTCTTAACATCGGCAATCCAGCACGTTTTGGGAACATAACCGTAATTTGATTTCACATAGTCTTGTATATCTTTGTAAGTCGCCATTACTCCGCCGCTTCCCTTGCACCCCTAATAACCTCAGCCCGTTCCTCAACCGACCGTACGATATCCTCAATCATATCCTCGTTATCTGTCTTCCCCGTTTTCTGCCCCGCATGATACATCATGCCGTAACCGGCGCTGCCGCCGGTAAAGCCGATATCGGTGAACATGGCTTCGCCCGGGCCGTTGACGACGCAGCCGATAATGGAGAGCGAGATGGGCTCGCTGATATGGGCCAGTCTGTCTTCTAGCGTCTTGACCGTCTCTATAACGTTGAAGCCCTGCCGCGCGCAGGACGGGCAGGAGATGATATTGACGCCGCGCGTGCGCAGCCCGAGCGATTTGAGCATGTCGAAGCCGACCTTGATCTCTTCCACCGGGTCGGCGGAAAGGCTGACCCGTATCGTGTCGCCTATCCCCGCCCAAAGCAAATTGCCCATACCGATGGAGGATTTGACCGTGCCGATGCGCGTGCCGCCTGCCTCTGTAATGCCGAGATGCAGCGGCGCGTCTGTGATTTCCGCAAGTTGGTGATAGGCGGCAACAGTCAGAAAGATATCTGACGCTTTGACCGAGATTTTATAGTCGTGGAAGCCTTCATCGTCGAGCATGCGGGCGTGCATCAGCGCGCTCTCAACCATGGCGTCGGGGCAAGGCTCTCCGTATTTTTCCAGCAATTCGCGCTCCAGCGATCCACCGTTCACCCCGATACGGATGGAGCAGCCATTTGCTCTGGCTGCCGCGACGACTTCTTTCACCCGCGACTGCCCGCCAATATTGCCGGGATTAATGCGCAGGCAGGCCGCGCCGTTTTCCGCCGCCTCTATGCCGCGTTTATAATGGAAATGGATATCCGCCACGAGGGGGACCTGGACCTGATCGACTATGGATCGGAGCGCGGCGCTGCTATCCGGGTCGGGCACGGAAACGCGAACAATATCGGCGCCCGCCTCTTGCAGGGCCAGTACCTGCCCCACCGTCGCGTCAACGTCATGGGTCAGCGTATTAGTCATGGACTGCACGGCGATGGGCGCGTCGCCGCCGACCTCGACGCTGCCGACGCGAATCTTGCGGCTCTTGCGGCGCTCAATCGTACGCCAGGGGCGGATGGAATTGATATCTTTTGGACTATTTGGGGCGGGTTGGGAACTCATGAGGCCTTAGTGCCACGGGCACGTGTCAGAATAAAGACGAAAAGGCTCTATTGGGTCAGTTCGGCTTTGGTCGGGCGGGTGCCGGCCAGAGAGGGCGAATAAAGCGGCGCGTCGCGTAAGGGCTCGCCCGCCACGCCAAGGGGACCGTAATCGCGTCCGCCGACAGAGAGGCTGACCGCGCCGGAATCGCGGACGGAAACAGTGTAGCCCGCGCTTTTCGGGGCGGTGTAGCGCTCGCCCGTCACAAAGATGCGGCTAACCAAAGTGCGGCCGCTCGCGCTTTTGACTTCGATCCAGCTCGGCGCGGTGGCCGTGAGCGTGATGAGATTCGGGTTGGCGGCTTCGGTTTCGCTGACCTGGCCAGAGAGGGTCGAGACGGTTGGAACTGTGGGTTCTGAGGCTACGGTTTGATTATTGCCGCCATACCAGACGCCGAGCATCACCGCGAAGCCAATTACGCCGAGGGCGGGGATCAGCCCGCGCGGCAAACGGATGCGCTTTTTCGGGACGAAATGCGGGCGATCTCTCATGCCGAGATTTTGCGGCAAAGCGCTCTCAGTTTTATACCGCGCCACGGCCTCTGCGCCGTTCATTCCAAGGAAATTGGCATAGGTGCGGACATAGCCGAGCACATATCCGATAGAGGGCAATTTCTCTACATCCAGCGTTTCAATCGCGCGAATAAATTCCGGTTGAAGGTGGATGCCTTCGAAAATGTCGTCCACGCTCAAATCGAGCGCGCGCCGACGGGCCCGTAATTCCGCTCCGATATGGAGAGCGTCTTGCGCTGAATCTGTGCTAAATTGCTGTGTCACGGCCAAATCATTAATTAAATGTGGTGAAAGAGCCGTTAATCAAAATGAACAAAATTGCAAAGACCTTTCGCATGTCACGCGAATTTTTTGGGGCCCTTGGAGGGCGGAACGTCTACGCCGCCCTGCCCTCTCTCTGTTTGGCCAGAACCGCTCCGGCGACGGCGGCCAGAATGAGCCCTATCCAGAACATGCGGGTGAGGAGCGGGGCCGAAAGCGGCAAGGCCATGGAGGCGGCAAAACTCGTCGCCATCAGAACCGGCGCGCCCCAGATAAGCCCTTTCCAAGCGCCTTCCAGCGCCGGAGCGTCCCGGCCTTTATTCCGGCGCTTGAGGAAATAGATCCGCAGGCCCGAGGTGATGATATAGAGCAGGCAAATCCCGAAAATCCCAAAGGCGAGCTTGACCGTAAGGCCGCCGAATTGGCCGAAGTGAACCTTGTAAACGGAGTCCGCGACCTGCTGCCCGATGGTGCCATCTGCGGAACCGACCGTATCGATGAACTCTCCGGCTCCGTTAAAGTTATATTTCTCCGCATAGATCAGGCGGCGGGGATGCTCGGCCATGATCTGCATATACTGCCCGGCCGTTTTCGGGTCGTGCAGGATGACATAGACGGGCGGCTTCTCCGGATGGTTCTCCGCCATATATTGCAGCGCCTTGGAAATATTGGCCATAGGCGCAGGGGTTTCGTCAACCACGGGCTCGCCGCCGAAAACGGGCGCAAACACCGCGTGCTGGTCGCCGCCATATTTCAGCGGGGCGAGTGCGGCGATAGACAGAACCGCCAGACCGATCATCGCTCCGGTCAAAGAGTTGGAAATATGAAACGGCGCGCTCCAAACGCTCAAGCGGTTATGGAGGTCCACTTTTCTAATTTGCTCTGATTTCGACCGGCGAAAGGAAAATGCGTCCTTGAAAATATTGGGGTGGGCGAGCAGCCCCGAGATTGACATGGCAAAGAGAAACACCCCGAAAATCGCCACAACAATCATGCCGAAAGATTTTGGCAAATGCAGATAATAATGCAGATCGATCAAAAACGTGCTCCACGGATGAGCGATTGAATCTGACAATGCCCCCCTCTCATCGACATAATGTTCCATATTATCCGTCTGGACCAAGGCGCGGCTATGGCCGTCCGACGGCATTTGAATATAAAGGTGAGCGGAGCTTGGCTCTTCGTTAAAACCGACCTCGGCGGCCTGCTGCGCGCTTTGGGGCGAGAGATATGAGACGCGCGGTTCACCGCGCTGTTCCAGCTTGTGAATATCCTCTTTGAACACGCTAACGGTTCCGCTCAGGCAAATAATATAGAGCACGGCGGAAATGGTAATGCCCATCACCGCATGCGCAGACAGGGCGCGTTTGACGAGAGACGGTTTAGCCGGCGGCGCAATAGCCGCAGCGGCGGTCTGTGTTTTTTCCAGCATCACAAAACTCCGTTTCCAAGGCATATAATAACGGCGCTACTGACCCCCAAAAAGGCGTAAGTTCCAAGCTTCAATCCCGTCTTTTGAGAGGTCAGGGACAAGGCGCTTAACGACGCCCAAAGGATGGGAAAAATAAACAGCGCCAAAACAAGCGAGTTGGAGGCGTGCATCCCCGAATTCCAAAATAGCTCATGCAACCCGATCGCCGTCAGATAAGACAGCGCTCCGCAGCCGACACTCACCCAAAGCGCTTTGCCCGCGCGCCTAGATAGGACAGCCAGCCCCAGCTTTTCTTCTGACTGCATTTTTCGCAGCTTCGGCGCGCCCCGTTTTTTCTTCGGCGCTTTGTCGATAAAGGCTTGATAGGCGACAAATAAGAGGGCTTGCAGACTGATAACGATAATGCCCAGCGCCACGCCCCGGTCTTTGCCGCCTGAGACCGCCCACAAAATTACTGCGAGGAACAGAGCCGCCCATCCCAAATAACTCAGAAGCTTTTTCTTCGCATGACCTTTCCAGGCCCTGTAAAGCGCGAAAAGGCCCAAGGCGGAAAGCCCGGACCCGATAAAGGCAAATATTAGTTCTGCGGCAGTCATTTCAATTCGAATCCCCCTGCGGACCTTTAGGCCTCCGCAGTGATGCGAAGGCCATTTTCTTTAAAGCTAGAAACTATATGCGGCTCTGGCGACGACGGTGCGGCCTTCACCCGGGAAACAATCTCCCCGCGCCAAACATGTGCCGTAGTAATCCGTGTCGAATAGGTTCCGCGCGTTTAAGGTCAGGTCGACTTGGTCAAAGGAATAACCGATGAGACCATCCAAAACGGTATATCCGTCCGTCTCTACTTTCACTAACGACGGTTGGAAGTTGTTGGACGCAAGGAAAGAAACGCCTTGGCTTTCGTTATCACCGGCATATCGAACGCCGGCGCCGAGACGAAATCCTTCGAGCTGACCGGTGGAAGGTTTCCAAGTCGCCCATGCGGATCCTTGCACTTCGGGGATACTGGAAATCGCAATTCCGTTCGGGTCTTCCGTATCCAATGTGCTGAAGCTCCCGTCGAGGTGCAGATCGCCGATGGCCGTTCGGGCTTCGACTTCGAAACCTTTAATTTTAGCGACGCCTTCCTGCTGAGACGCAGCATTTTGCAGCGCTTGAGGATTGGGAAGATTTGACTGTTCAATGTCGAAATAGGCGGCGGTGATGTAAGTTGGCGATCCGGCCGGATGATATTTCACCCCGATCTCAATTTGTTCGCCTTCTTGAGGCTTCAGGTTCTCACCCGTGTTTGTATCGACGCCAACTGTGGCTTGGAATGACTCCGCGTAATTGACGTAAGGGTTCAACCCAAAAGACGTTTTATACAGACCGCCGACGCTGATGCTTGTGGCGCTGTCATCTTGAGTGGTTGTTCCGTTACCGGATTTCAAATCATCAAACCGCACCCCGGCATTCAACACAAAGTTTCCGACGCTGATTTGGTCGTTCACATAGTAACCGATTGTCTCTGTGGTGCTCTCGGTGAGGGATCGGAGGGCGTCAAACTCTGCGTCAGTCGGTATCTCAGATCCATTATAAACCGGGTTGAAAAGGTTGAAGCTGGTTGGACGTCCGTAGAGAGAGGCGCCGAGCTGCTCCGTTTCGACGTCTTGATAATTAATTCCGGCCAAGACTTCATGAGACGCGAAGCCTGTATCGAATTTGGCGCGGACCCGCGTATCAGCCGCGAATTGATTAGACCCCGCATCGGACTGATACCATGTTCTGGCCAGCGCGGTGCCGTCAGCTGTCGTCCGGGGCACGCCCGTTCCGAGGAAAGACACCCATGTTTGATTATAATCCGCCTCGTTATCGCGAAAACGCAGCGTGCCTTCGACAGAGAAAATGTCGTTTAGGCGTTGTTGGCCGAACAAGGTAAGGGACAGAGATTCTGTATCGTATTTATTAAATTCCGGACTGCCAACATAAAGGGAGGGCTCCACTTCCGTATCGGTTGCAGAGGCGCAGATATTCGGCTCTGAAATTGTGACGTCATCGCTGGCGCAGCCTGTGACAGAGAGGGGCAGGAATTGACCTGCCGTATCACTTGAACGGTCAGTATAGTTGACCAGCGCCGTGATAGTCGTGTTTTCATTCTCAAATGTCACAGACGGGGCAAAAACAATGGCGTCGTCATTCACGAAGTCGATTTGTGTGTCACTTTCGCGGATGAGCCCGACCAAACGCGCTGTCCATTCACCGTCACCGGAAAGGTCGATGCCGATATCCGCGCCGGCCTGCATGCGGTTATGCGTGCCGTAATCCAGAACAATTTCGCGGCCCAGATTTTCAGAACCCGCTTTTTTGCTGACGGTATTTAAAATGCCGCCCGGAGATCCTTGGCCGTAAAGCACGGAAGCTGGGCCTTTTAAAATTTCTACTTGCTCCAAGGCATAAATGTCAGAACGGGCATTATTGTAAAACCCAAAGAGAACTTGAATATTATCGAGATATTCAGGGACATCGAGCCCCCTCACCCGCGGGAAATCTCCGCGAGTTGAATACCCGAAAGTATCCCCGACAACACCTGCCGTATAATTCAATGTATCGTCGAGTGTGAGAGAGCCGCGCTCCAAAAATTCATCTGCGCTAATAACGCTAACCGAGCGGGCCGTTTCCAGAATTGGAATATCAGATTTTGTTGCGCCAAAAGTTGAGACCCGTCCTGTGACAACAATTTCGTCGTCCTGTTGCGGCGCTGTCTGGGCCTGCACAGACCCCGCCTGGAAAAATACAAAAGGTATAACTGCTAAAGCGCTACCTAATAATCTGCATTGAAGACTCACACGTCTCTCCTTCAAACATTATTCTATTCTTGCAAAACTCTAATATTGCGAATTATTCGCAGTTTATGTCAGAGGGCGCCTAGCGCAACTAATAATAAGTCGCAAGAACAAAGTGAAGAAAAGGTCAGACTTTCTTTAAATTGGGATATAGGACCTTTATAAGTAAGGAAAATCGAGCGAAATATGGCGCGATTGACGAGCGGTGAGGCTAGGAAGCCCCCGCGCCGTAAAGCTTAGGCCGAAACGGCTTTTGCCAGAGGACCTTCCCTGCTCCGGCGCTAGCTTTACTGAGATAGTGTAAATAACGTTGCGGTTTCAAAAAACGGCAGAGGGCGGCAACGGGCGTGAAAACCGCAAATTGAATGGCCCCGATGCCCATCCACTTTATGATGCCAATTAAATTAAACGGCCCGAGATCAACATTCATACGAGTCGGTCCTTGCCCAAAAGCAAAACTCCGGACGCGAATATATTTGGCGGTCTGTCGTTTGGCCGGAATATCTTCAAACACATGGGTTTCTTTCGTCCAACCCATGAGGCCGCCCTGTTTGAGAAAGTTTTCAAACAATATATCGTCTTCTCCGCCAGTTTCGTTCATGGCAAGACTAAAGGCTGGCTCGGGCATTAGGATCGCGCCCCTGTCGATGAGAGAATTTCCTGCCCCGAAAAACCTATCGATAATCCCTGTGTTTAAATCAGGCCTGTCTCTTGAGAAAAATTGTTTCAGAAAAAGACTATGCGGGGAGCTCTCATCCACACAAGCAATGGTTTTGCAGAATGCCGCACAGCAGGCGTTCTCAGTTAGCACCGCATAAAGCTCTGACAGCCAGTTAGGCGCCGCATATTGGTCGTCATCCAGAAAGGCTATATATCGGCCAGTCGCTTGCTCCATCGCCGCATTACGGGCATTGGAGACGCCCGGAACTTTTGCATGAACGTATTTAACGGCCATCGGGGCAGAGCTTGCAAATTCCGACACGAGACATAGCTCGTCTCCGCTTGGATTGTTATCCGCGACGACGACCTCAATGGGTAGTTTAGTAAAATCCTGCGCCCGGAGGCTCTCCAATGTTTTGGACAGCCCCTCCCGGCGGCGATAAGTCGGAATGACAACCGATATTTTATTTTCGTAAGTCATGTCCAGCCGACCCCTTGGGAAATTTCACGCGCGAACGCGATCACCCCGTTACCCGGCTCCTTTTAAGGAAGGCTAAAATAATTTCTTTTAGCCGGCCCCAAGTTTTAGGTTCACAAATATAAATGTGATCAAACCTGCGCCGCATACGGGCCGCTGGGCTATCAGGGTTTTTGCCGCCAATCCGGTCCCAGCTTTCATATCCGATTTTGTTCAGGCGTCCCAGAACACTCGGCGCCGTGATATTGACGTCGCGTGTGTACCGGGCCGCGCTACAGAAATATTTTTTGTAGGATTCATGCCCGGTGGAAAGATCATAGCTTTCCAGCTCCATGTGATCCATTTCCTCAACAACTTTGTAGAGCAATAAAAGCCCCGGACTGTAATCCTCAAAGTCAGGGTCATAAGCAGAAATCCAAGGATGGAAATTCGCCTCGTCCCGCACGCCAAAATGCCCTACAATCATCTCGCCTTTGACTTTTAAACCGGTCATGTATCCGGATAAATTACTTCCTTCCGACGCCTCTAGATTTGCAATTTTATCCAAAATAGACGCGCTATTGCGAGAGGTCGTAATATCCAGAAGCCCCTCGCGTATAAATTGCTGACTCTTCCATTCTAGAAGCTGTTTCACCGGCAAATCTTTGGCCGGTCCGAACACAAATTCTATTTCTCCCCATTCGCGTTCCAGCTTGTTCATTAAACGGCGAAAATTTTTATATCTTTTTGCATGTTGGGCGCGGTTGGCTTCCAAATGCTCTTCTGCTGTTTGTCCATCCAGATGGATAATAAATGACCGCATGACAGAGTCTGCTTCGATATCTATCTCGTCCGACGCGGGGAGGAGGACCGCATTCGACCGATAAGCCGCATAGCCGGACAGCTCGACAATCTCTTCGAGAGTTAGATCCGCGTCTTTTGACAGAATTGGGGCCGCGTAGTCTGAGAACGGCGCGCCCACGGGTCGCACCAGTCCAAAACTCCGCTCAAATACAGGAAGCACGGCGACCAAGTCGCGTCCGCGCCGAACCAGAATGCAACGCACGTCTGATCTGGAATGCGAAATTAAGTCCATGAACTCCGGAGACAAGAGAGGCGATTGATACTGAAAATCGGACTGCAGGATTTGTTTCCAATCCCGCCGGTCTTGATAAGATAATTCCTTAGGCTTCAAGACTTGGCAGTTTAATTCAGATGCTGTGACCGCTTTTTTCTTTGACAGAGGTTTAATCTCGCCGCCCTTCAAAAGCTCGAACGTAATCGGTGTCGGCGCTTTCTCCGGTAAAGGAGAGACTTTCTTTAACACCCGTGCGGCCGCTGCCTTTGTCAGAGTTGAAAAGGTGACTTTCTCCGGAAAGGGTTTGGTTTGGCGGTTTTTCCTGCGCAAACTCGCATTGGTATGGAGCGCATTCGCTTTGAGCAGACCTTCTGCTGTCATGAATTCGCAGGACAGAGACACATTTAGGGAATTGCCGTTCTGAACCCGATGCGGCGCCGTTTGAGGCCACGTAACAGCGAGGCCCGGCTCTAATGAAACGACATTCGCGGCGGCTTCGAAACGGTCCGAATATGTCATTTGCTCGTCCTGACGTCTCAGGGCGAAATCCGATATCTGGTCTGGTTCCACAAAGGGCGCCCGACTTGGATAGATAGAAACTTTCTTTTCACCGCGGAGCTGCACCAAGCAGACAAGAGGGATATCAAGGTGGTAATGGACATGTATATTGGGCGAGGAGATCAGGACCCCGACATCTTCTTTGAAGGTTGCTGTGCCTGAAGCCTGATTGAGCTGATCGAAAATCGTCTCTGCCAGAGCCTTATATTCCGGAAGCTCTTTATTTACCGCCCGCAAGTTTAGCCAAATCTGTCCGTCTCTAACCGCTTCCATAATTTCTGCGCCGGACAAAGTCGGGGCGCAGCCATGTTCGGCCTTTTGCGCGGCTTTGTCGTGGCTCGGAAAGCGGTAGATGCCGAGTTTCTCTCTCGGATAGACATCCAGCAACTCAGCTAGCTTTGCATCGGAAAATTGCTCGAGATGGTGGGCGTTGTGACTCGCCTGAAACGTCGCTTTGCCGAGATTTCGGCGCATATCCTTGGGCCAGCGAAAGCTGGTCGCAGGCAAGCGAGCCAACTTGCCTGTCCATTCGGATCGGCTGTCAGTGACGGCTATTGATGCACCCATTCCATATATCCCAGCATTCTGTCCCAATTTGCGCCGATAGCAGGCACAATGGTGATTTCCATGGGGAATTATGCAGAAATGATGCCAAGCGAGAGGATGAGAGCTATTTCAGGTCATTAATTTTGGCTTTTGGGCTAATCTTTCATCAGTTCGCAGCCCGGCTACGGAGTCCTGCCAATCTGTCACATGACAGGGCCGCCTCACTCGACTATATCAGATTTATGACGATTTCTCCTTCTTATCGCGCGCCGCTAATTGCTCTGCTACTCTCGGGCGGGCTCTTGATCGGCGCTTGGGTGTCTCAATACGGTTTTGGGTATCAGCCCTGCACCATGTGTTACTGGCAGCGCCATGTGCACAAAGCGGTGGTCGTGGTGGCAGTACTTGCCTTGATTATGGCGCGAATGGGTCTGCCCCTAAGCCGCGCTCTGACGCTTTTGCTTGTTTTACTTTTATTGGGAAGTGCGGGGCTCGCTTTTTATCATGCAGGCGTCGAGTTTAAATGGTGGGACGGCCCCAAGACCTGCTCCGGCGGCGGGGCGGCTCTGCCCGATTTCTCGGATGGCGATCCCTTTGCCAATCTCGATAAGAAAATTATGCCGCCATCTTGTTCTAATGCGGTCTGGGTTTTTCTCGGCCTGTCTATGGCGACATGGAACGGCCTGCTCTCGCTCGGTGGCGCTGTCGTCACAGCTGTGTTAGGATTCCGACATGCCAAACGCTAAGAGAACCAATCCCAGAATTGCTGAAATGCTTCGCGTTGATCATGCGGGCGAATACGGCGCTGTCGCGATTTACAAAGGACAGAAGGCTGTCTTTGGCGCGAACCCGAAAACCAAAGAAATGGCCGATCAACTGCAGGAAATGCAGGACGAGGAGCAAAAGCATCTCGACGCGTTCGACAAGCTCTTGGTGGAACGAAATGTGCGCCCGACGGCCATGACGCCTATCTGGAATGTGGCCGGATATGGGCTCGGCGTCGTTACGGCGCTAATGGGCGAAAAAGCCGCTCATGCCTGCACCGAAGCCGTGGAAACCGTGATTGAGCAGCATTACGGCAGCCAGTCCGAAGAAATCGCCGAAGTCGAGCCCGAACTCGCGGCCACCTTTGCGGAATTCCGCGAAGACGAACTTCACCACCGCGACATCGCCGTCGAAGGCGGCGCGAAAGAGGCGCCAGGATACGGGTTGTTATCGCGGTTTATCCGCCAAGGCTGCCTCACTGCAATCCGCATTACGGAAAAGATCTGAGGCATAAAAAAACCCGCTCTTCCAACCGGAAAAGCGGGTTTGATAAAATTTAGAGCAGCCTAGTTAGCAGCGTCGTCAATTGTGCGGCCAACGCTTTCTGTATCTTCGCCGACACCTTCGACAGTGTTGCAAGCGGTGATGGAAAGAGCAGACATAGCGACGATAGCAGCTAGGAAATTACGAATGTTAAAATGTTTCACAGGATACTCCCTTGATTGGTGATAGGAGTTAAACCCGTTTAAAGGAGCTCGGTTCCCATTTTTATTTCTTTCGCAAAAATTAAAAGCGAACTATTGCTCGGCAGATACCGTAGCCGGAGGGATTGTCAGCTCTAATTGATATCCGCTTTCCGTGGGTCCCCGCTCCATAATACCTTCCACCTGCGAGGCCGAAGCTTCCATAAGCCGGAGGCCAAGTCCGTCCACCTTATTCTCCCCTGTCTCGCGCATTGAGTCGTCTGCGCCGACACCGTTGTCCCGGCAAAGCAGTCTCAGCCCGCCCTCAGAGGGGGTTTCAACCCGAAAAGTGACAATCCCTTCCCGATTGTCCGGGAAAGCATGTTTGATGGAGTTCGCGGAGAATTCACTGACGATGACGGCAATAGCGGTCGCTTCATGCGACGAGACCGACATTTTTTCAAAAGATCCCTTCAACAAAACATTCGCCGGCGCGGAGGTCTGAAGAAGTTTCACAATTTTTTCGAGATAGGTTTTGAGATTGATACTCCCGGACGTTTCGGCCTGATGCAGCTCTTCATGCAAGAGCGCGATGGATTCCACGCGGCGCTGAACAGCTTTGAAGGCTTCACGGCCGGATGGACCCAACGCCTTATCTTTGTCCGCGCGAGAGCTATAAAGCCGGATCATCGATAAAACAGATTGCAGAGAGTTTTTGACCCTATGGTCCATTTCATTGTGAAGGATTTCCTGATTAGATATATGCTGGTTCAGCTCCATCAGAGTCTCGACTTGCTCTGCCATTACGGTCAGGAGCTTTTTCTGTTTATCGTCAAGCTCGCGCGGTTTGTAATCCAATATGCAAAGTGACCCTAAGGGCTGACCATTCGGACTATTTAGAGGCATCCCTGCGTAGAATCGGAAGGGTTTACCGGACATAAAATCTATTCGGCAAAGCGGATTATTTTCCGTGCGTTCGTCTTCCCACGTATCAGGAATTATAAATAAATTCGGCTGTAAAATCGCATGTGCGCAAATAGATTGTTCAATCGGCGTCTCGCAAATATCCAGCCCTTTGACGGATTTGAACCATTGCCGATCGCTATCGACCAAGCTGACGAGAGCAACGGGAACGTCACAAAAGTCTTTAATTAAATCGGTAATCGCATCAAATTTGGGGTCAGGCGGCGTATCAATGATATTTGCTGCGGATAGCGCCGCGAGACGAATATCTTCCATAGGATGTAAGTCGGCCTTCATTTATCCACCATAAATCTCTACGCTTTCATGCGTTTGATGATTCAGTTACAACCATTACAGATAAAATCAAACAGATTTAACATGGTTTAAACCTATGTTAATTTGAAACTTTAATTCCCCCTTGGAGTTCTTATGAAAACCCGTGCCGCCGTCGCTTTTGAAGCTGGAAAACCCCTCGAAATTGTTGAACTCGATCTGGAAGGGCCGCAAGAAGGTGAAGTGCTGGTTGAAGTCATGGCCACAGGCGTTTGCCACACGGATGCGTTCACGCTCTCAGGCGATGATCCCGAGGGCGCTTTCCCGGCGGTTTTAGGCCATGAAGGCGCCGGCATCGTCCGCGAAGTCGGCAAAGGCGTCACCTCGCTCAAACCCGGCGATCATGTTATCCCGCTTTACACGGCCGAGTGCCGAGAATGCGAATATTGCCTTAACCCAAAAACAAATCTTTGCCAGAAAGTGCGCGGCACGCAAGGTAAAGGCGTGATGCCAAATGGGACGTCCCGCTTTTCCTATAAGGGTGAGAAGATCCTCCACTATATGGGAACGTCCACCTTCTCCAACTTCACCGTTTTGCCCGAAATCAGCCTTGCCAAAGTCCGCAAGGACGCGCCGTTTGATAAAATCTGTTACATCGGCTGCGGCGTGACGACAGGTATCGGCGCGGTGATGTTTACCGCCAAGGTCGAGCCGAACTCCACGGCCGTTGTCTTTGGTCTTGGCGGGATTGGCTTAAACGTCCTGCAGGGCCTTCGGATGATTGGCGCGCGCCAGATTGTTGGCGTGGACCTTAATCCCGCCCGCGAAGCGCTCGGCAAACAATTCGGCATGACCCACTTCGTTAACCCGAAAGATCATGACGATCTGGTCGGACATCTGGTCGAGCTCACCGGCGGCGGCGCGGATTATTCCTTTGAATGTATCGGCAATGTGAATGTCATGCGCGACGCGCTGGAATGTGTTCACAAGGGCTGGGGCGAGAGCGTCATTATCGGCGTCGCCCCCGCAGGGGCAGAAATTCAAACCCGTCCGTTCCAGCTTGTTACAGGACGGGTCTGGCGCGGCTCCGCTTTTGGCGGCGCAAGAGGCCGCACAGATGTGCCGAAAATCGTCGATATGTATATGGACGGCCGCATCGATATCGACAGCTTGATTACGCACAAAATGCCGCTTGAGGATATCAATAAGGCGTTTGATTTGATGCATGAAGGCAAAAGCATTCGGAGCGTTGTGGAGTTTTAGTTGCTTACGATTGACTCTGCCAATTCGCCATCTGATTTCTATACCAAGCTTGGAGATCAAGGCTTTCGTGTGAGCGCGAGAAAAAGTGACCGTCAGCTTGAAAAGCAGGAACAGGAGGCGTGGTGTGCAAGGCGGCTTTTTTTGGTTCTAATCGACAATGGTTTGACAGAATTTCCTCTATCGATTTCTCAACGTGAAGAACCTGATTTCCAAATTACAGAGAACAACAGGTCGTACTGGTTAGAAATCACACGAGCGATTTCTGAGGCCGATGCACGAGAATGGTCATTGGCACAAAAAGAGAAAATTGGCGTTTATTTCGTTGGCGATTTGGGAGGTAGAAAAGCGCAAGATAGATTAAGTACGGCAGCAGAAATAACTTGTAATATTCAAGCCGCAATAAACAAAAAATCGACGAAAAGTTATGTCTATTCGAAACCTACAGATTTGCTAATTTACATCGATGGAAATAACGTTGTGTGGTTAGACTCGGAAAGAGCTGATGAGAATGGGAAAACTTACCAAGATCTTGTTTGCTTGTTCCCTTACGAAAATGCGGAAAGCTTCCAACGAATTTTCTTGTTATGGAATAGCGGAAAGGTCTCTCAATTAAAAAAAACCTCCAGTGAAAAACATTTTCATCTTTCAGCAGACATGGTTCATACACTTAAACAGCTAAGGTAATGTCTCGATAGATAGTCAGTTAAGGAAAAAACCTATGTTCACACACATCATTGTTGGAGCGAATGACCCCGCGGAATCCATCAAATTCTATGATGCCACTTTAGGGGCACTCGGCATTGAAGGCCATCATATGGGCGACCGCGCCTTTTATTCTCACAATGGCGGGAATTTCGGCGTCGGCGCGCCGCGGGACGGCCAGAGCGCGACCTTTGGCAATGGCGGCACTATCGGATTTAAGGCGGAAACCCAAGAGCAAGTCGACGCGTTTCATGCCGCAGGCTGCGCCAATGGCGGACGCTGCGACGGCAAGCCAGATAAACGCGACGGCGCGCCCGGCGATAATTACGGCGCCTATCTTCGCGACCCTGTCGGAAATAAAATCTGCGCTTTTTGGACACAAAAATAGGACCTCCATGACCCTCACAACTAAATCCGAATGGAAATCTTTTAGCGGCACGCTATCCGTGCATGAACATGAGAGCAAAGTCACCGGGACCCCAATGACCTTTGCGGTTTATAGCCCGCCGGGGGACGGCCCCTTCCCTGTTCTTTGGTACCTGTCGGGCCTGACCTGTAACTGGTCGAATGTGATGGAGAAATCCGGCCTTCAGCGCGTGGCCTCAGAGCTCGGCTTAATGATCATCGCGCCGGACACATCGCCGCGCGGTGACGACGTCGCCAATGATGATGCCTATGACTTGGGGCAAGGCGCGGGGTTTTACCTGACCGCGACGCAAGAGCCGTGGGCGAAACACTACAAAATGGACGAATACATTCTGTCCGAGCTGACGCGCTTAGTCGCCAAGAACTTCAATGGAGACATGGAGCGGCAAGGCGTCTTTGGCCATTCCATGGGCGGGCACGGCGCGATTACCTTTGCGCTGAAAAACCCGGATCACTTCAAGAGTTGCTCCGCCTTTTCCCCGATCACCAGCCCGTCTGTTGTGCCGTGGGGCGAGAAAGCTTTTACCACCTATCTCGGCGAAGATAAATCCGCCTGGGCGGCTTATGACGCGACTGAGCTCGTGCGCTCGGGCCATACAACAGACGCGCATATCCTGATTGATACAGGCCTCGCCGACGATTTCCGCGAAGTACATCTGAAACCTGAAATTTTTGAAGGCGTCTGCGAAGCGGCAGGGCAAAAGCTCACCTCCCGTCTGCAAGAAGGCTATGACCACAGCTATTATTTCGTCGCGACCTTTATGGAAGATCACCTGCGTTGGCATGCAGACGCGCTAAAGTAATTAATTCCATTTTCTTTGGAAAACAAAAAAGGGAGCCGAGGCTCCCTTTTCTTTTTAAAATTAAGCGAAACTATTCTTCGCTCATCTCTTCGTCCGCCGGCTTATCACTCAGCTTCTGCATCAGATAAACATGCTGCAGGGCGAGGCGCTTGGCGGTCTCTTTGAGGTTCGCCGCGGCAGAGTGACCGCCATCGATATTTTCATAATAGAGGAAGTCATGATCCTGATCTTCCATCCGCTTGGCGGCCTTACGGGCATGGCCGGGATGGACGCGGTCATCTTTGGTCGAGGTGACAAAGAACACTTCCGGATAATCCACGTCTTCACGGATATTGTGATAAGGCGAAATCTTGCGAAGGAATTCGCGCTCTTCCGGCTTAGATTCATCATCCGGGTCGCCATATTCGCCCATCCAGGACGCGCCGGCCAAAAGCTTGTTAAAGCGGAGCATATCCAAAAGCGGTACAGCCACAATGGCCGCATTAATCAGATCTGGGCGCTGTGTATACATCACGCCTGTGAGCAGACCGCCATTAGAGCCGCCTTCGACGCCCAGATGGTCAGGCGACGTAATGCCTTTGGCGATCAGGTCTTCCGCTACAGCAATGAAATCATCATAAATACGCTGACGGTCAGTTTTGAGACCGGCCTGATGCCATTTCGGGCCGTATTCGCCGCCGCCGCGAATATTGGAGAGGACGTAGACGCCGCCATTTTCGAGCCAGAGCTTGCCGCGCGTTGCGCTATAGCTTGGGTTCAATGAAACCTCGAAACCGCCATAGCCGTAAAGCAAGGTCGGGTTCGTGCCGTCCATTTCGATATCTTTATTACGAACAACGAAATAAGGGACTTTCGTGCCGTCTTTGGAAGTCGCGAAGAATTGCTCTGACACCATGGTCGAAGCGTCGAACCAGCTCGGCAAGGATTTGGCTTGCGCCTTTTCCATAGTCTCCGTGTTGAACGTCCAGAGCGTATCCGGGGTCAAAAAGCTTTCTGTGCTGATAAAGGCAACATCTTCTTTGTCATTGGTCGCGCCAATATTGACCGACCCATTTTTCGGGAAATCGAGCGGCGTGCTGGTCCAAGCCTCGCCGTCCCAATCAAACGCATAGGCTGTGCCGGCCACATCGCGGGAAACGCTCATCAGGACTTTCGACTTGGTCACGCCGTAGCCATTGAGAGATGATTTTTCATCTGGGCTATAGACCAGATGCACATCGGCGATCTCGCCGTCTTCCATAAAGTCGTCCATAGCGAAGCTGACCAAATCTCCGGATTTAAATCCGCGCCAGTCTTCGTTCAGAGACAAGAGCACCTGCCCTTTAAACTCGCTACCGAGATTGGATTTTGCCGGGATGGGGAATTGGATCGGCGCTTGCGGCGTGCCGTCTTCCATCGGGACCCAGAACACTTCAGAATCGTAAAATGTTTTAGAGCGGGAAATCACGATTTCGCGGCTACCATCGGACAGCTCGAACACGCCCGGCCAATAGCCAACATCTGTTTGCTCGCCGCGGCCGAGTTCAACCGCTTCGGAAAGCGGCGTGCCGCGAGTCCAGAGCTTGGCAACCATAGGATAGCCGGAATCAGTCATTGTGCCTTCGCCGAAATCGACGCCAATAACCTGATGGTCCGCATCGAGCCAAGCTGCCGTGCCTTTGGATTCTTCGGTGACGAAGCCGTCATCGACAAAAGTTTTGGTGTCGGCGTTGAATTCGCGGCGAATGACGGCGTCTTTGCCGCCATCTGACAAATTGACGATGCAATGCGCGTAATCCGGCGGCAGACAGCTATTGCCTTTGTAGACCCAGTTCTTGTCTTCATCCGCAGCGAGTTTGTCGAAATCCAAAACTGTTTCCCAAGATGTGTTCTCGCCGAGATAGCTTTCAAGGGTAGATTTGCGCCAGATACCGCGTACGTGATCGGCGTCTTGCCAGAAATTATGTACCTCTCCGCCGCGATAGGAGACATATGGAATTTTGTCTTTGGAGTTAAGAATTTCCAAGGCGTCGGCTTGCATTTCCTCGAAACGGGGATCGGCCATCAGCTCGTCAAGTGTGCGTTGGTTCCAGGTTTTGACCTGCTCCAGCGCTGCTTCGCCAAGAACTTCTTCCAGAAAAAGGTGGTCTTCATCGGTCTGGCCGGGCGTATCGTAAGTTACCATTTTATAGTCTGAATCCTTTATCGCCGCCGTTTCGGTGGCAGCTGTTTCTGCTGGCGCTTGTGGGGCGTCTGCAGTTTCTGTTGCGGTCTCGCCATTGCAGGCAGTGAGTAGAAAGGCCGTCCCCAAAAGCAGGCCGGTTTTAAATTTGGACAGTGTCATCACTATCTCCCCATTTTGTCTCTGAATTGCCAAGTCATTTGGCGTTACGGCAACAAAGCCCAGATTGCGCCGGGGCGCAAGTGCGCCTATATGCGCAGCATGAAATTTTTAATCATGAACGGCGCAGGGAACCGCTTCGCGGTCTTTGACGCCCGCCTGCAGCCGAACTTTACCCTGTCTGATGAACAGGTAGTCGATATCTGTACGCCCGGCAGCAAAGTCATGGGGAAAAAAGGCGCGGACCAGCTTATCGTTATCCGACCGCCAAAATCTTTGGACGCGGATGTTTTCATGGAAATCCGAAATCAGAAGGGGTTTGAGGTCAATGCCTGCGGAAACGCAACACGCTGCATTGCCTGGCTTTTCATGCGCGACGCAGAGACTCAAAACTGCATTATTCAGACCAATGCGGATTTCTTGCATTGTCAGCTGAAGGATACCTATCAAGTCGCTGTGGATATGGGCCAGCCGCGCCTTGATTGGTCGGAAATTCCGCTCAAAGAGCCGATGCACACCCATCATATCGACGTAAAAATCGGTCCGATAGACAATCCGGTTTTGCATAATCCGGGTGCCGTCAGCATGGGCAATCCGCATTGCGTTTTCTTTGTCGAAGACTTTGACCGCGCCAAGCCGCATTTAATCGGCCCAATGGTCGAGTTCTACCCCCTTTTTCCTGAACAAACCAATGTCGGGTTTGCCAAAGTCGAAAACAAAGAAAAAATGCGGCTGAAAGTCTGGGAGCGCGGCGTCGGCATGACGCTCGCCTGCGGGACAGGCGCCTGCGCCGCCGTTGTCGCGGCCCATCGCCAAAAACGCACAGGCCGCAAAGTCACCGTCATCGTCGACGGCGGCGTGCTGCACATTCATTGGCGAGAAGAAGATGACCACGTCATCATGACGGGACCTGTGGAATTGGAGCAAGAAGGAGAAGTTTAGATCTCAACCTTTAAATAAATATCCGTTCTGCATTTAGCTTCAGCGACCTCTTCTGGATCGTCAATGTAATGAAACAGGCAGGGGGTGTCAGAAAAAACTAAGTCTGTTTGTTCTAAAGCCCTTTTATATAGAGCATCCAATGTCGAAGGTAATTTATTGTCTAAACCGTGATGTCGAATGGTGAGATAAGTACCTTTCGAAAGCTTTTTGGCAGTGATATTGACCCCTAGGTCCGACGGCTTTTTATTTAACACTAAAGCACAATCAAAAATGAAATCCTTCCCCTCGAAAGTTTCAATATCACGGTAAGGTATGCCCAACACTCCTAGTATATTGGACGTTTCCCCTGCCATCTCAAATAACTCACCATAAACTTCGTTTAAGGCTGGGTATTTATCCGTGGTTTCAGTCACAATCAGTTCGAACGGATCCAGAGAGCAAATCCCAACGTGCAACGGCCCGGTATTTGCGGGGGAACTGGATAATGTGTGGTAGATTGCCGCCAAACGATCCGGCTCGTTCTTGATGTGAGTAGCTGTCATATCAGTTTCTCGCTTAACGGCTTTTGCAAAAGCCTGACTCGATCCATATCCCGCCGCCATTGCCGCTTGTGTGATACTCGTTTTTTCTGAAGCTAGCGTTCCCAGGCCTTTGGCTAGGCGCAATCGCGTCACCATGTCAGTGAATGTTTCTCCACTCATGATCTTGAAAATTCTGTGGAAATGATATTTTGAAAGACCTGATGCTTTTGCCGCGCCTTCAAGGACCGGATGGTTGTCCTCCTCCAAACAGGCCGAAATATAATTTATAGCCTTCTCAATCGATTTTATTATCTCGGGTTTCGCCACCATTTTCACATTCTCCATCTGTTTATAATGAATACTTAGCGCCTTTCTAATTCTTTGCGTGTCTGATCTTGCTCAGCTTTCCCAGAAACAACTATCCTCGACGAGGTATTAATCTTGGAAATCCCCACATCTTTGTTAAGGTCTTCAATAACTCCTGAAAATTAGCTTTCGCAGGGACGTGTATGTTTGATTGGATTTTACAGATTATACAGAGCCTCGGATATTTTGGTCTTGCCCTTCTCATGCTGATCGAAAATGTCTTCCCCCCTATTCCGTCTGAACTTGTCATGCCGCTTGCCGGTTTTTTGGCGGCGCAGGGAAAGTTTTCTCTCTGGGCGCTTATTCTTGCTGGGTCGATAGGGTCTTTAGCCGGGGCCTTATTCTGGTTTTACATAGGTAAAGCTGTCGGTCGGGATCGATTAATGCGTTTCTCCTCTCAATATGGCCGTTGGATTGCCATCTCCCCTTCCGATATAGAACGGGCAGAAAACTGGTTTGACCGTCACGGCAAAACGGCCGTGTTTATAGGTCGACTCATTCCCGGCGTGAGGAGTTTTATCTCTGTTCCCGCCGGAATTGCGAATATGAACCTCCCGGTCTTTCTTTTATATTCTACCTTGGGCACCATCATCTGGACGGGTCTGCTGACCGTGGCGGGCTTCCTTCTGGAATCGCAATATGAGAAAGTTGAACACTGGCTCAACCCTGTCTCTTGGGTGGTTATGGGACTAATTGTTGCCTGGTATATTTACGGGGTCATCACTTTCGACAGCCGCCGGGAAAGTTCTGGAGACAGCGAATAAGCCCTCCGGCTTCGCGCCCTAAAATCATCCCTTCCCAAATCGCGGCAAATTACGTAACCCCATCTTATGTCTGATTTGTTTCGCAAGGAAGCTTTGGAGAACCGGTCACGGGCACTTTACGGCGAAGTCGCTCTGCGCGGACCGTTGAGCACTTGGGTTTTGACAGCGCTCATTCTCATTTTAACACTTATATCTATTGGCCTTTTATTCGGTCTGAAGGTGCAAACTGCCGACGGGCCGATGCGGCTTTTCTTTTGGTTGCTAAACGGGGCGCAAGGCGGATGAGTTTATTTTCCCGGTCTTCCCTACCGGTCATTTTACAGACGGAAGTCACGGAATGCGGTCTCGCCTGCATGGCAATGATTGCGCGGTATCATGGTCACGACATAGATTTAAATATTTTGCGGCGACGCCACCTTGTGTCTATGAGCGGCACGTCGCTGGGCGGCTTGATGAAGATTGCGGCGACGCTCGATCTTGCGCCCCGCCCTCTCCGGGTTGAACTTGACCAACTTCACAAAATGCAAACCCCGGCTATTTTGCACTGGGACCTCAATCATTTTGTTGTGCTGAAATCCGTCAAAGGGGACAAAGTCAAGATCGTTGACCCGGGCATCGGTCAACGCGTTATGACACTTTCCCAGGTCTCTAAACATTTCACCGGCGTGGCGATGGAGCTTTCCCCGACAGCGGAGTTTGATGCACAGGACGAACGCCTGCGTCCGCATTTATCCTTGCTATGGTCGCGGCTGGTGGGGTTGAAACGGGCGATTTTTCAAACTTTGAGCCTTTCGATCGTGCTTCAGCTCATCGTTCTGGTTAGCCCGTTTTATCTACAATTAGTCGTCGATGGGGCCCTGCCGCGTGGAGACTACCAACTTCTTTTGGGCCTTGCGCTTGGCTTTGGGGGTCTCGCCATTTTGCGCGCCGTCAGTGAAGCCGTGCGGGGCTGGGCTATCCTTGTTTACGGCAATCAAATGAGTTTGCAGATGGTCGGGAATGTGTTCCGGCATATGAGCCGCTTACCCACGCGTTATTTCGAAAAGCGTCATGTCGGGGATATCATCAGCCGAATGAATAGTACCAAACCTATTCAAGAGGCCCTAACTCAATCCGTGGTCTCCGTGTTGATAGACGGCGTTATGGCCGCGTTAATGCTGGCGGTGATGTTTCTTTATTCGCCACTGCTTTTCGCTATCGTGCTTCTCAGTGCCGTTCTGCTCATCACGGCCACACTCGTCATCTATCCCCATTTGCGCCGCACCCAGGAAGAAACGATCTACGCCAAAGCAGTAGAAAACACGCATGTAATCGAGTCTATCCGCGCCAATACGACGGTTAAATTATTTGGCCGCGAAGCCGAGCGCGAAGCGGCTTGGCGAAATCTCTACACTGATTTCATTAATGCCAATGTCGAATACGGCAAATTTCTGGTGCTACAGAAATTCGCCGAAACGCTAATTAATGGGCTTCAGATTGTAATCGTCGTCTGGGCGGCGGCGGTGTTGATGATGGGCGATGGCGGCGCGTTTACATTAGGGATGCTCGTTGCGTTTCTGGCATACCGACAATATTTCACAGATGCGGTCTCACAGCTCTTGCAAAAAGGAATAGAGTTTCGCCTGCTCTCGCTTCATCTGGATCGACTGTCTGACATTATCTTTGAAGAGCGCGAACCTCAGCGCGCCATTATAGAGGCGGCGCCCGATATAAAAGGGCATGTAAAGTTAGAAGATGTTTCCTTCCGTTACGCCGACTCCGATCCCTGGGTGCTTGAAAATCGATCGCTGGATATTCCCGCCGGACAGATGGTGACCCTGACCGGCAAAAGCGGCGGCGGAAAAACGACGCTTATGAAATTGATGCTAGGGCTCTACGCCCCCGAAAGCGGGAAACTAAGCGTTGACGGCCAATCCCTTTCAGAGATCGGCTTGACCAATTGGCGTTCGCAAATCGGAGTGGTCATGCAGGATGACCGTCTGCTCTCCGGCACCATTGCAGATAATATAAGCTTTTTTGATCCGGAAATGGACATGGAGCGCGTTCAGAAAGCCGCTCAATCCGCGCAAATACACGAAACGATCGCAAAACTACCGATGAATTATCTGTCTGTTGTCGGCGATATGGGCTCGATTTTATCCGGCGGGCAAAAACAAAGGCTGCTTCTCGCGCGGGCACTATATCAAAATCCCAAGGTCTTATTTCTTGATGAAGGCACAGCCAATTTAGATACTGAAACTGAAAAAGCGATCGTAGGCGTAATACAAAACCTCGAAATTACGCGCGTCATAGTTGCCCATCGCCCCGCTTTTATCAAAGCCTCGGACATCGTTGTCACCATCTAAGAACGCCCGGAAAACAGGAAAAGGTTGTTATCTCAACCAATTTGACTGGAATTCGTCCGAATTTTTGCAACCTTTCCTAGTAAAACACGTAGTTTACACATCATTAACCATAGATTGTTTTAAAACAGAGCAATTTTTACTTGCCAGACAGTATGGTTTCTGATGTCTTAACATAGAGCATCAATGGTGGTGCTCTGAACACTTAACGAAAGAGCAAATCAATGCGTGAGCTTACTCTTGAAGAAGTTGAAGTCGTAACAGGTGGATTTCCCATCATTCTCGGCGGCGTCGGCGAAAACTAGAATTACAGTATAGATGTGGAATCTTGGACCCGCCTTTCCGGCGGGTTTTTTTATGTCCAAAGATTAAACCAAGTGTAATTCTTGAATTATGGCCACTGAATTTTAATCTTTTTTCCCTATCACTGCCTATCAAGACTGATGGGATTATCATGGCTCGCAGCCGAATTTTGAGGAAAAAGATTAAGAACGGCCTGTTTCTAACAGGTTCAGCCCTGTCGCTATGCGCCTTACAAATTGCTGACGCTGAGACGACCCGCACAGATCCTTCTATATCAGCCGCCTCCATAGCCAGGCAAATTGAAGACCTGAATTTGGTTGAGCTTAATAGTAACCAAGCGCTCACGAGACCCGATACTGTAAAACTTGCCCGCAAACAAATACTCGAAGCCCTTTCCAGTGGGGATAGAGATAGATTTGAAAAAGCAGTTACTTATTACCGGCAGCTCGCGGACAGAACCAATTCTAGTAGAGATAAAAACGTCGTAGGAGTTTTCGAGAGATTTTCGAAAATTTATGACTTTAAGAATCCTGCGGCTAATTACGAACAATTAGTCAAAGCTCTGGAAGTGTACTCCAATAATCCTGACTGGCTTGTTAGTTTTCATGCGAAACGGCTTTTGTCCTTTGTTCACACCCTTTCATTGAAGAATGGGTTAGCCTTGCGAACTGCTCAAGAGGCCGTTGATGTAATTCCAAATGACTTATCCTCTGAAGCTGCTGAATCACGAATATTCGCCGTTGAGCTTCTAGCCTATCTTCAGAACATCACTCTGAACAAGGATTTAGCTCTATACAACACTCAGCGTTTAATCGATCTTAAACTCGAAGCAGGTCAGCCAATTGATGGCATCGAGCTTCTTAGCAATTTAATGCACTCTTTAAATGAGTGGCGTGAGTACGACACTCGTCTCGAAATCGCGCAAACACTCAAACGGCTTGAAACAAAGTTCGGCTCGACAACTCCCGGACTATCTAGCACTCACATAGCACGCATTAATATTGATATCGGGAACTACGAAGCCGCCCGCGTCGCCGCCGAGGAAGCCAGAAATGAAGCTAAGATTGATGCAATTAAACGCATTGCAACGGTTCAGCTAGCGACCGCTTATGCTGGGCTCGACAACACCAAAAAAGCGAAAGCGTTACTCGAATCTGTTCGGAACGAAATAAACTTAAATGATTCAAGTGTAGTTTACGCGTACGCCTTGATTGCTTTGAAAGAAGGTGAAGTTGAAAAAGCTCTCTCTTTCCTAAATCAAAAATATGACCGCAAAGTCACACAAATCCTCAAAGCAACCAACCGTGACACGATGGAAATGCTCGCCGAGTTGGAGAACACGAGTGAGAGACAGGCGGAGCGCGAAGCGGCTTTACAGCGTGAAGCGGCCCTCATCCAAACGAAACTCGATCAACAACAGCGTATAAACAAACTTCTTTATGCATTCATGCTTTTGATTGCCTTAACCGGCATCTGCGCGCTTCTCTTTGCCCGCCACCGAGACAAACTGGCTAAACTTCTCGCGATTAAATCCCGTGAAGCCGAGAGCGCAGACCGAATGAAAACTGAATTCCTCGGTATGGTCAGCCATGAACTTCGCACGCCCTTAAATGGTATCATCGGACTTGCTGATGTGTTGGCCTCTTCCGGACCGACCGAAGAAGTGCGCCAACGCGGAGACATTATCCTAACGTCCGGCAATATTCTCTTCTCGCTAATTGAAAATATTATTGACATGTCGAGACTGGAAGCCGGGAAGTTGGAACTCTCCCCTGAACCGACAAATCTCAAGACTTTAATTGAAAAAGATTTGAACTGCATGGAACGGCGCGCAGCCGAAAAAGGCGTCACTTTCACATCTTACGTCTCACCGAAATGTGAGCAAATGTTTGATATAGACCCGGAACGTGTCAACAAATGCATCAGCACGCTGCTCTGCAACGCACTGAAATTTACCGATCAGGGCCGGATACATTTACACGCCACCGAAAAGACTCACCCTAAAACTGGACAGAGTGAGATTACGGTTATTGTCGCAGATACAGGACAGGGGATTAGCGAAGAGGTCCAAGCGAAATTATTTACGCCTTTCCTTCAGGCCGATGCGTCCATGACACGCAAACATGGTGGTTCTGGCCTGCGTCTAGCCATCTCGCGAATGCTTGCTCGTATGATGGACGGAGATATTACACTAACTTCCAGAGAAGGCTGCGGTTCTGAATTTGTATTAACTTTCAAGGCAGAGCCGAGCGCGCAAATTGCAAAGCACGTCGAAGAACCGGAAATGGACGTGCAAGATGAGAAGCTCTTCATCACGCCATCAAAGCAAACCTTACAAGCCACTTTCCTCCTGGAGCCGTCTCTAATCGCTGACAACAGCATGACCGAAAGCACAGGACAAGCCCGCGCCCTTATAGTTGAAGACCTCCGCTCCAATCAGGACGTGATCGCTGTAATGCTCGACACCGCAGGGGTTCAATATGTTCCCGTCGATAGCGGAGAGAAAGCTCTGAGTGTTCTCCAAACTCAACGCTTTGACTTCGTTTTAATGGATGTACATATGCCCGGAATGGACGGGATTGAGACGACGCGCCGCATCAGAGCCGGAAATCAGCACTGGTCGGATATTCCTATCATCGCTCTGACGGCAGACGCGGCAACAGAAAATAATGCAGCCTGCATGGCGGCCGGAGTCGATGTATTCCTAACCAAACCCGTCATGTCCAAAGATCTTTTCGAGGCCATAGAAAAAGTGACGAACCGATCCTTTGAAGATGCGGAAGCTGAGCCTGTACAACTTCCCAAAAGAGCCTGACCGTCAGAGCACCATCTGCACAATCATGACCGGAACGGCAAAGCTAAGCCCCAGACCCAATAGTATAAACAACCCGTCGCGTCCTGTGATGCCCAATCCCATCAAGCCAATAATGAACCCGGGCACGACGACGCCAAAAGGCACAGCCCCGAGCGGAAGCATGGTCGCCGCGAGCAACATGGCAACCAATGCCGCAAGGACAAGCATCGGTCCCGTTGCCGCCCATTGAAGCCTTGGCGTCACCACATTATCGATCCGGTCGAGCCAAGGCCCGGCAAATTTACGGGTTTTCTCCAAGCTTTTCGCTGTGACCTTAACGCGGCGCAGGAATTTCGGCATCCAAGGGTGAGATTTACGAAATAGGAGCTGGACGGAAAACAGCATAATGATGACGCCCAGAGCCATAGGCACCCCCGGCAACATACCGAGAGGCGTCAAAAGGAATAATCCGCAAAGCAGCAATACCGGCCCGAAAGATCGGTTTCCAAGCGCCTCTATTATGGTTTTCAGGTCTACAGTCTCTCCGCCGGATATATCCTCCACACGGTCTAACAAGCCTTTCAAAGGCGCGTCAGTCTGCGTGCTGGATTCCACCGGGGACTGCTTCTCTTCTGTCATGGCCATGCGCTATCACACCCTTTTGGATTGAGACAGTCAATATAGCCGCAACGCATTTACATTTGCGCCTAAATTTACCAAGAGCCGTTCTTTCACTTTAAGAGAAAGAACGGCTCTCATAATGGCTCTGGATGTCTGGTTTGCATTGGTAGCGCTATTTTTTGTCGGTGGCTTAACACCTGGCCCGGCGGTAATGCTCGTGCTCGCCTCCTCTTTCAGATACGGATTTAAGCCCGCATTATTGCCGGCCATGGGCGTCGCCTCGGCAAATGTGATGTGGCTCGTCTTGGCCGCGTCCGGCACTGCCGTCTTGTTTGAGCTATACCCGACCGCCACATTGGCGCTAAAGCTCATCGGCCTTGCCGTCCTGCTCTATATGGGGCTAGCCACCATGTTCGGGCCGCTCCCTAATCTGGACGTTTCTGCCGATGACGCGCCGCGGCGCTCCCGCCTCTACGGCAAAGGCGTCTTGCTCCAAGCGACATCCCCTATGCCTGTCGTCTATTTCGGCATGTTACTGCCGCAGTTCTTTCAGGCCGACACGCCTTTGGGGCCGCAATTTGCTATTATGCTCGTCACTATCACCTGTTTGGAAATGTTCGGGCTTTCCGTCTACGCCGCTGGAGCTTTGGTGATTAAACGCATTTTAAAAAGCCAAAGGGCGGCGCGCACATTTAATGTCCTGATTGGGATTATCATGATTGCCTCCGGCGCTTGGGCCGTTATTTCGACAGCATAAGGCTTGCAACAATACACAAGCACGCTAAGAGGCGCGGGCAAAACCAACTGAGGAATCAAACCCCATGGAAATGAACAAAATCAAAGCCGGAGAAAACCCGCCTTTTGATATCAACGTTATCATCGAAGTCCCGCTGGGCGGTGAACCTATCAAGTATGAAATGGACAAGGCCTCCGGTGCCATGTTTGTTGATCGGTTCTTGTACACGTCTATGCGCTACCCGTGTAATTACGGCTTCATCCCGCATACCCTCTCAAATGACGGCGACCCGACCGACGTTTTGGTTGTGGGTCAACGCGCCCTAATGCCGGGCTGCGTTGTTCGCGCCCGCCCCGTCGGGGTTCTGATGATGGAAGACGAAGCCGGTATAGACGAAAAGATTGTCGCCGTACCGCACGGCAAGCTTACGCCTTATTATGATAAGATCCAAAGCTATACGGACCTGCCACAAGTGCTTCAGGACCGTATCCCGCATTTCTTCAACCACTATAAAGACTTAGAAAAAGACAAATGGGTCAAGGTCTTGGGCTGGGAAGACGCCGAAAAGGCCGGGGAACTTATCCTTGAAGGGATAAAAGCCGGGAAATAATAACTCTCACTACCTACAAATAAAAAAGCCCTGCTCAAGCGGGGCTTTTTTTATGCTTGTAAAGTTGGGTTCCGACCGACGGACCGGGGCTTAGGCCCGCTCAACCATCATCTTCTTGACTTCAGCAATGGCTTTGGCCGGGTTCAGGCCTTTCGGACAGACATTCGCGCAGTTCATGATAGTGTGGCAGCGATAGAGTTTGAACGGGTCTTCGAGATTGTCGAGGCGTTCATCATCGGCATCATCACGAGAGTCAGCCAACCAGCGATAGGCCTGGAGGAGCGCTGCCGGGCCGAGGTAACGGTCGCCGTTCCACCAATAAGAGGGGCAAGCCGTTGAGCAGGACGCACAAAGAATACATTCGTAATATCCGTCCAGCTTATCCCGGTCTTCCGGGCTCTGCTTGATTTCCTCAGTCGGCAGAGGCGTAGACGTATGCAGCCAAGGCTCGATAGAAGCGTATTGCTTATAGAAATTGGAAAGGTCCGGCACGAGGTCGCGAACAACAGGAAGGTGCGGCAAAGGAGAGATAGTGATCGTATCCCCGCCTCCGACTTCATTGATACCCTTCGTGCAGGCCAGCGTATTACGACCGCCAATTGTCATGGCGCAAGAGCCGCAAACTCCTTCCCGGCAAGAACGGCGGAACGCGAGCGTTGAATCAATTTCGTTTTTAATTTTGAACAGCGCGTCCAGAACCATCGGGCCGCATTCATCCAGATCAATCTGGTAGGTATCCCAATATGGCGTGCCGCCATCTGAGGGATCATAGCGATAGATTTTGAACGTCTTAAGACGTGTGGCGCCGGCTTTCGCAGGCCAATCTTTGCCTTTGCGAATTTTGGAATTTTTTGGCAGAGCTAACTGAACCATGATTTACCTTGGTTTTCTTTAGATTTTGAACCTGTCTTATAAACAGGATTATTTCAAAAACGAAGGGAAAAGCTGTTATGTTCCGCATTCATTTTGACGCATCTAGTCGAAAAAGGGCGGTTTAAAGGGGCTTATTCCGCTGCCAGGGTTAAAAGGCTTGGATTGAGACTGACTTCTCGGAAGTCCGGAATTTCGCAGTCGAGTATTTCCGCGCCTCTAATGGGTTGAGACCACAAAAACGACAGAGCCTCCACACGGCAGTTTAGTGTGTCCGCAACGTCAGACTGTATTGACTTTCTTTCGCGCAGAGGGGCGCTTTCCGACTCTTGCAAAGCGCCGCAGACAAACTCTGCACCTTCAAAGCAAGGCGGTTGTGAAATCTCGTCCTCGGATATTTCCAAATCGAATATTTCAGTAAAAACCGATCCCTCTTTCGGCATAAACTCCCCTTTTGAGTTCAAAATTGAGATATTTCGGTCCCGACAATCCCGTTGCGGCCTATTTATATCTTAACAAATTAATAAGAGGATTTCTTGGCGCTTGTGAAATGGTTTTTGCAGAAAACCTAAAAAAATCATAATCTTGACACAATTGGTGACGTTTTCAGCAAATTCCGCCCTCCCAATCGCCCCGCTAGGCTGAGTAGGCCCCGAAAACGCGGCGCAAGATTTCGCTCGTGCGTTTGGCCGGATTTTCACGAATAGCTTTTTCCTCATCCCCTATATAGGTGAAGACGCCCTCTAACCCGTAATTCACGCCGTGGCTTATTAGATCGGATTTCGCATCCGCGCCCAAGCCCGTTGCGAAAGGCACTGAGTTCAGCTGCGCCGAAACCTGGTCCACGAGTTGGAGCGCTCCAGTTTGTTGAAGGGCATTGCTCATGATTGGTGTGAACAAGCTCGTTAAACGGCTGCTTGTTTTCGTCTGGAGGTATTGCGTGGCCGCATTATCCGGGCCGCGCACGATTCCGATGGCGTCTTGAATAGAAAGGTCAGCCACCGCATCGATAAAAATATCCTTCGCCACGGGCGCGGCCTTTTCAGCGCCGCGGTTTAGCTGGGTTTGAAGCTCAGTCAGCAATCCGCCCGCCCCAATAGGCTGAAGGACATTTTGGACGCTCTGCAAGCGTTGCGGCAGAGGGATACGGATACGACCATTATCCAGAAACCCGCCATCGCGTCCTACCGTGCTAATCGCAGACCCAATTCCGTTATTCAAAGCTGCCCGGATTCCGGCAGCAGCTTCGCCCTGTGACAACGCTCCGGAATTGATAACCCCGTTCAGAATGGACGGATCAAAAGTTTCGCAAGCTGTGAGCCCCAGAGCAGGAAGCGCGAGGAGAATGTGGCGGCGATTGAGAGTCATAATCTGTCCTTAGTCGTTTTCGTAATCCTTGAACTCAGGGGCCCGCTTTTCGAAGAAGGCCGTAACGCCTTCCCGGCAATCCTCACTGACGAACGCCTTTTCCAACAAGGCGCTCTCTTTCATATGCGCTTTAAACGGCGCGCCGTCCAGAGCGCCGAAAGCCATCATAGAGTCCCGCAAGAGGCGTTTATTTTGGATGGTGGATGTCGGCGAACAATTTTGAGCAATATCTCTAGCGATCTCCAAGCTATAGGCCAGCACCTCTTCCGGCTCTTTAAGCTCGCTGACGAGGCCGGCGTTCAAGACCTCATCAGCCTTTAAAATCGTCGCCTTAAGCGCCCATTCATTCGCTTTGGCGAAACCAACGAGCCTTGGCAAAAACCAACTGGAAGCTCCGTCAAAGACAATACCGCGCCGGGCAAAAGGAAAAGCAAATTTGGACTTCACGGAAGCAATTCGAAGGTCCATTGGAAGGAGCATTGTCGCCCCGATCCCGACGGCCGCGCCGTTTATGGCGCCAATAATGGGGGTGTCGCATTCGAACATAGAGAGTACGAGTTCGCCGCCCTTATCCCGCGCAACGCCTTCATGGTAATTTACCCCGCCGACCGACTCGAACCCTTGGGAAATATCTGCGCCAGCGCAAAAGGCTCGCCCGGCGCCCGTCACAACAATCACCCGAACGGAAGTGTCAGCATCTAAATCAGAGTAAGCTGAAATCAACTCATCACACATTTCAACATTGAAGCTGTTCATCTGCTCCGGGCGATTGAGTGTAATAATCGCAACAGAGGAATTTTCAGTGTCGCGTGTAACGGTTATTGTCTTCATGTTTTCCAACTTAATTTGCAGAGTACGTCCCCTTATGAAGCATAAAAAAAGCGGGTCCAAGACCCGCTTTTTCAATAGTTTTGCATTTAATTAGTAAACGCGCTTTTTCGGTTCGATATATTCAATTCCGTCGGTCATGGTATAATCGTGAACGGGGCGATAGTCGATTTTGACCTTGTTTTTCCCGTAATCATACCATGCCAGAGTGTGTTTCATCCACTCACCGTCATTCCGGTCAGGATAATCCTCATGCGCGTGAGCGCCGCGGCTTTCCTTACGGTTGTCGGCAGACGCAATTGTCACGCGGGCTTGGCCAATGAGGTTGTCCAGCTCCAGCGCTTCCATAAGGTCCGTATTCCAGATCATGGTTTTATCCGTGACAGAAATATCAGCCATATCCGCCGCAATGGATTCTACTTTCTTCACGCCTTCGCCGAGGCTTTCTTCGGTTCTGAAAACCGCGCAGTGTTCCTGCATGGCTTTTTGCATCCGCAGGCGTAGGTCTGCAGTCGAAGTTTTGCCATTGGCGTTTTTATACTTCTCCAGGCGGGCAATGGCTTCGTCACCTGCATTCGCTGGGAGAGGTCTTTGTTCGGCATTGGCTTTGAGGATTTCGCCGCAACGCATTCCGGCGGCGCGTCCAAAGACGACCAAATCAATCAAGCTGTTAGAGCCAAGGCGGTTCGCACCGTGAACAGAAACGCAAGCCGCTTCGCCGACCGCCATGAGGCCTTTGACAACACTGTCGGGGTTCTTGCCTTTTTTCGTCAGGACTTCGCCGTGGAAATTGGTTTGAACGCCGCCCATATTGTAATGGCAAGTCGGCAGAACCGGAATAGGCTCTTTAGTGACATCTACGCCCGCAAAAATCTTGGCTGTTTCGGAAATGCCGGGCAGACGTTCCGCAAGAACCGCAGGGTCGAGATGGTCCAAGTGAAGGAAGATATGATCCTTATCCGGACCAACGCCGCGGCCTTCGCGGATTTCAATTGTCATCGCGCGGGAGACGACATCGCGCGACGCCAAATCTTTGGCCGAGGGCGCGTATCGCTCCATAAAGCGTTCGCCCTCCGAGTTGGTAAGGTAGCCCCCTTCGCCGCGAGAGCCTTCGGTAATCAAGCACCCTGCCCCATAAATACCGGTCGGGTGAAATTGGACGAATTCCATATCCTGCACCGGAAGTCCGGCGCGAAGAACCATTGCATTACCGTCGCCCGTACAGGTGTGAGCTGACGTGGCAGAGAAGAACACACGGCCATAACCGCCTGTGGCGAGGATAACCGTTTGTGCGCGGAAGCGGTGCAAAGTGCCGTCATCCAACTTCCAAGCCGTTATGCCCCGGCATTCGCCGTCTTCCATGATCAAGTCGAGCGCAAAATATTCGATAAAGAATTCGGCGTCATTGCGAAGAGATTGGCCGTAAAGTGTGTGAAGCATGGCATGACCTGTCCGGTCTGCCGCCGCACAGGTGCGCTGCGCTTCGGGGCCTTGGCCCATATTCTGCATCATACCGCCAAAGGGACGTTGGTAGATCTTGCCTTCCTCGGTACGTGAAAACGGCATGCCCCAATGTTCTAGCTCGTAAACCGCCTTGGGCGCTTCGCGGCAGAGATATTCGATGGAATCCTGGTCGCCGAGCCAGTCAGACCCTTTGACTGTGTCGTACATGTGCCAGCGCCAGTCATCATCACCCATATTTCCGAGGGACGCAGCAATACCGCCTTGGGCCGCAACTGTGTGTGAACGTGTGGGAAAAACTTTGGAGACGCAGGCTGTTTTCAAACCGGCCTGAGCGGCGCCAAGCGTTGCGCGAAGACCGGAGCCGCCTGCCCCGACAACGACAACGTCGTAAGTGTGATCAATCCATTGTGTTTTTTTGGCAGTCATATCGACTTTCCTAATTCTTTAACGTCTAGCCCAAAAAGGCAAGTTTGAGGACAGCATAAGCGATGGCGAGCCAGATAAGGCCGGCGACGATTTTATTTTTAATCAAACCAAATGTGCGCACTCCACCCTCGAAATAATCGAGAACCACTTCGTCCATTTCCAATTTACAATACCAGATGGCCGCCGTGGCAAAGGCGAGGAAGCCCAAACCGCCAATCGGGCTAGAGAGCCAAGAAACAAAACCGTCTGATCCCCCGCCAATGGCGGCAACTGCAGACCAAATCGCAAAGGGCAATCCAATGATTAAACCCCAGCCTGTGAAGCCACGAATTTTATGGTGCGTGGTTCCATGCCCTTTTCCGACATGTTTGGCCGTGTAAGCCGGAGCATCGGGTGTTCGAATATTTGATGTATCTGTAGAATTTTTGGTACTCACGACAGCACTCCTGATCCGACAACTGTTACCAACAGCGCAACAACTACTGCGAGAGCAATCATTACGTAAGATAAGGTATTGTTCAAATTGGGCTCAAGCATTGCACCCGTATCCCAAATCGCATGTCTAAGCTGCGCCAAGCCCATAAAGATAAATGAAAAGACAAAAACAAAGAGGCCTATCGCGCCGAGTGGACTGAAGATTAAGCCTTCAAGCGGCAGGGAGCCCGATGCCGAAAGACATAAAAGTCCAATTGCGACGAGAAACAGCGCGACATAACTCACAATCGTCGTTGCGCGATGAAGAATGGAAGACGCCATGGAGGCGTGCCAGCGCCAAACCTGCAAATGCGGCGACATGGGCCGCTTGTTATTCCAAGATGAAGACATGAAAAACTCTCTCTCTAAGTTGGGCGCAACCTAATCTGCCTGTCAGTATAGTCAACGCGTTACGCTCCAAAAAGGCTACTCTATATACGTTATTGTGGGTCTGACAGATCAAACTCCGCGCGGAAATGTCGCTGTTCACGTGTGAGTTCATAGACGAGCGCTTCATCCGGCGTAATTTCGAGGGCCCAAACATTTCCGGCCGAGTCGTCCAATCCGTTTTCACGGAAAAGCGTTTTGGAGTACTCATCGGCGGGGAATTCCTGCCGGGTCGCTGTGCCCTCAGTTAAGGTTTTGCCGCCATATCCCGTAACTGGGTCCGGCGATCCGTCTGCCAAAGTGTGGGCGTGTGTGAGTTTGATCCAGTCTTCATTCGCTGAACGGGGCGTAATTGTCCAAACACGGCTTTCGTCCTCGCCGACGGCCAGCGGAATAGTCATCGCTACGTCCGTACAATCAACGGGGCCAAGAGTAAGAACTTGCCCTCTCCAACCAGCATCCTGCGGGTCTTGGCTTACAACTTCACCTTCGAATGTCTGTCCGCATAGCTCAACAAGGTTAGCGGCAAACTCTGTTTGAGGCAAAAGTTCGACCTCTGACTGACAGGCTGTCAGTACGAAAAGGCAGGGTATAAAATATTTCATAGGTTTTCCTAACATATCCTATTGAATTAAAACACGGTCATATTCTGTTCCACATCCTTGGAGATAGACCAGGTGAGTCCTACATTGCTATTAGATTAACTGTCGCGGGTGGCTTTGAGAGCTTTTCCGCGCCGTCTCTTATTTTTGAAGGATGTATTCATGAAAAAGACTCTTCTCATTGCCGCAAGCGGGATTGCGCTTATAGCGGCGCCCTTGGCCATTTCACAAGGCGTATATTCCAATAGCCCGGCAATCGGGCAAAGCGGCGCTCTGACCATAGACAACACGCGCGGCGTGCTGACCATGGCGCCCCTGTTAGAAGTCGTCACGCCAGCTGTTGTCTCTATTGATGTTGAAGGCACACGAACCCAGGATTCTGGCGACATGAGTGAGCAGGAAGAGTTTCTGCGCCGTTTCTTTGGCGGTCAATTGCCAGACCAACCCCAGAGCCGCCCGCTTCGCGGATTAGGTTCAGGCGTTATCATCAATGCTGACAAAGGCCTTATTATTACAAACAACCACGTGGTGAAAGATGCTGACCGGATTACGATCACGCTGAAAGATAAGCGGCAGCTTCAAGGCGAGCTCGTCGGAACAGATCCGAAAACTGATATTGCGCTCGTCAAAATTGATGCGGATAATTTGACCGATTTGAAGATTGCAAGCAGCCGCGATGTTAAAGTCGGCGATTACGTCATCGCCGTTGGTAACCCCTATGGCTTGTCTAGCACAGTCACGACCGGCATCGTTAGCGCTCTAGGCCGCGAGCAAGGCGGCAGTGATAATTACCAAGACTATATTCAGACCGACGCGTCTATCAATCCGGGCAATTCCGGCGGCGCGCTTGTTAATTCCAAAGGGGAATTAATTGGTATGAACACAGCCATCTTGTCCCGCTCCGGCGGAAATAACGGCATTGGTTTTGCAGTGCCGACCCAGATTATTAGTTCTGTGATAGAACAACTTGAAGAAAACGGCGAAGTGCGCCGCGGACGTATTGGTGTCTTGATTCAGAACATCACGCCTGGTCTGCGTCAGTCTCTTAACCTGACAACGCTGAACGGCGCATTGGTGAGCTCCGTCGAAGATGGAACTCCTGCCGAAAAAGCCGGCCTCAAGGAAGGCGATGTTATCACAGCCTTTAACGGCGGAGAGATTCGCGACAGCTCCGATATTCGGAACGCCGTCGGTCTCCTCGTTCCGGGAACGCAGGCGGATCTGACTTATATTCGTGACGGCAAAACCCGCACGACGAAAATAAAAGTCGCCGAGGTGGATGAGGATGAAGTGCTGAGCGCGGATGCCGCAGCGCCGACAAACCCGTCCATGGAATCATTCTCGGGCGCGACTATCCGAAACATTCCAAGCGATGTCGAACTCCGAGGCGGAGATGAAGGCGTCTATGTAGACTCTGTCGAAGTTGGCTCCAACGCATTCCGAGCAGGCCTGCGCCGCGGAGATGTCATCCGCGCGGTTAACCGCAACGATGTCGCTAATCTGAAGGAATTCGAATCCCGCATAAAAGACAAAGACGGCCCATTTGCCCTCTCTGTGGAGCGCGGAGGCTCTCGGATATTCCTCGCGGTCGAGTAAGACCAACTAAATGACAAAATAAAACCCGCGTCTTTGGCGCGGGTTTTTTTATGGCTAAAACAACCAACTACTTAACCAAAAGGATTATCGAGACTATGGCTAGGCTCGGTAAACCAGACGGGACCGTCTTGATCCATATAGAAATGATCTTCCAGCCTGACGCCAAATTCGCCCTCAAGGACAATCATCGGCTCATTTGAGAAACACATGCCGGGCGCCAAAGGCGTCTTGTCGCCCATGTGAAGATAAGGCCATTCATGGATATCCAGACCAATACCGTGACCCGTTCTGTGGGGAAGGCCCGGTGTTTTATAGCCGGGTCCGAAGCCGCGTTTTTCAAGTTCGTCCCGCGCCGCAATGTCTACGGCCGCGCAAGGTTCGCCGAGACGAGCCGCTTCGAAAGCTTTTATCTGCGCCGCTTTCTCTGCCTCCCATACCTCTCTCTGCCTGTCATTCGGCTCGCCAAAGACATAAGAACGCGTAATGTCTGAAAGATAGTCGTGAAGCTGACAGCCGGTATCGATTAAGACCATGTCGCCTTTTTCAAGCGGCTTTGGATTTTTAACGCCGTGAGGAAAAGACGAATCCGGTCCGAACAAAACAATTTTGAAAAACGATCCTTTCGGCGCGCCGACCTTCTGATGGGCCGTATGAAGAAAATCGTTCACCTCCGCGGTCGTGATACCTTCGCGCAGCATAGAGGCCGTGGCTTTGTGAACCGCCAAAGTCATTTCCTTGGCCCGGCGCATCAAATTCAATTCCTGTTCGGATTTGATCATTCGGCAGGCCGCGGTAATTTCCGACCCGTTGGTAAAGTCAAATTCCGGCCCAGCTTTGGCCAAACCATCGGAGACAAAAAATGGCGTCGCCTCATCAATTCCAATCGTGCCGTTTTTGATTCCCAATTTAGAGAGATGGTTGAACATCAAAGGATAGGGGCTTTCATGCTCTTCCCACGGAAGGACGTCCCCTTTGACGGTCATGAACTGGTTTAGCGTCCCCACTTCGAAGGCCGGAGAAATATAAACGGGGTCCCCTTCCGGCAGGAGAATAGCGCCCACCATACGTTCCGAATCCGGCCAGCGCGTCCCGGTGAAATAATAAAGTGAGGATCCAGCATGGAGATAAAGCGCGGCCCAATTTTTCTCGGCCATCATTTTTTGTGCTTTGGCTATTCGGGATCTAATTTCCGATAATCCGATAGGGTCGAATCCTTCGGTCATATCGCTTAGCGTTGCGAGCGCCTGTTCAGAGGTTTTTCCGCCTACACCAATCGTCATATCCGTCTCCTTTTTGGGACAGCGCAGATAAGGGGGCCGCATGGCCCCCTGCACCGTCTTCAAAATCTAGTTATTATATAGGAACGACGCTTAGTAATTCAAAATCGGCGCGAGCCAGCGTTCCGTATCCTCCACCGTCATTTTCTTGCGGCGGGCATAGTCCTCAACCTGATCTTTTTCGATTTTGCCAACACCGAAATAGACACTCTCCGGATGTCCGAAATAGACGCCGGAAACAGAGCTGGCCGGATGCATGGCGAAGCTCTGGGTCAAAATGACCTCGGTTTCTTTCGTCGCATCCAACAAGCTGAACAATGTGGCCTTTTCTGTATGGTCCGGTTGCGCAGGATAGCCGGGCGCCGGACGAATACCTGCATAACGCTCTGCAATCAGGTCTTCGCCGCTAAAGTCCTCATCCGGGGCGTAGCCCCAAAATTCGCGGCGTACGCGGGCATGAAGATGTTCGGCAAAGGCCTCGGCCAATCGATCACACAGGGCTTTGAACAGGATAGAATTATAATCATCTCCGGCCTCGGTGAAGGCCTTGGATTTTGCCTCTTCCCCAAGTCCCGCTGTGACGCAGAACCCACCAATATAATCGCCGTTGGGTGAGCAGAAATCAGAGATAGAGAAATTCGGCTTGCCTTCTTTTCCTTTGGAAATTTGTTGACGCAATCCGTGGAAAGTGACTTTCTTATCGCTCATCTCTTCATCGGAATAGACTTCGATATCGTCGCCAATTTGTTTGGCAGGCCAGAAACCGAATACCCCATTGGCTTTGACCCATTTTTCTTCAATCATCTGGTCGAGCATTTTTTGCGCGTCCTCAAAAAGATCCCGCGCGGCTTCGCCGTAAAGTTCGTTCTCCAAAATCGCGGGATAGCGACCCTTGAGCTGCCATGTCGCAAAAAACGGCGTCCAGTCGATATAATCGCGGAGTTTCTCAAGCGGATATTCCGTCAGCGTTTTCGTACCGATGAAACTCGGCTTATGCGGGGTAAAGTTGTCCCAACCTCCTTCTGGCTCCCAGATATTATCGCGGGCTTCTTTGAGCGTGAGACGCGCCTTCGCGCTTTGGCCCCGATTGTGGGCTTCGCGGGCGCGTTCATAGTCGGCTTTAATCTCGGCGGCATATTTGTCTTTGCCCTCCCCCAAGAGAGTGCTGACCACGCCGACAGCGCGGGAGGCATCTGTGACATAAATCGTCGGCCCGTTTTTATAGGCCGGTTCAATTTTAACCGCTGTATGGGTTTTGGACGTCGTCGCCCCGCCAATCAGTAAGGGCATATCCATACCAAGACGCTGCATTTCTTTGCCGACATAAACCATCTCGTCCAGAGACGGCGTAATCAGGCCGGACAAGCCGACCATATCGACATTGTGCTCTTTGGCGGCGGCCAGGATTTTGTCGCAAGGCACCATCACGCCCAGATCGACGACGTCATAGCCATTACACTGCAACACGACGCCGACAATATTTTTACCGATATCATGCACGTCGCCTTTGACGGTCGCCATCAAGACAGTGCCATTGGAGGACCCAGCGGTTCCGAGCTCTTCTTTTTCGGCTTCCATAAACGGCATAAGATGCGCGACGGAGGCTTTCATGACGCGGGCGGATTTCACCACTTGCGGCAAGAACATTTTACCGGACCCAAACAAATCACCGACAACATTCATGCCGTCCATGAGAGGGCCTTCAATGACGTGAAGCGGACGCTCCGCGGCTAGGCGCGCTTCTTCTGTATCTTCGATAATGTAGTCTGTGATGCCGCGCACAAGAGAATGCTCAAGACGTTTTGCGACTGGTTGTTCCCGCCATTTTGTATCAGTGACGGCCGCTTTAGCTTTGCCATCGCCGCGATATTTCTCAGCGATATCGAGCAATCTGTCGGTCGCGTCGTCGCGGCGGTTCAGGACGACATCTTCGACTCGCTCGCGCAATTCGTCGGGAATATCGTCATAAATCGTGAGCTGTCCGGCATTGACAATGGCCATGTCGAGTCCCGCCGGAATAGCGTGATACAAGAACACAGAGTGCATGGCTTCGCGCAAAGGCTCATTCCCTCTGAAAGCGAAACTGACATTGGACAGACCGCCCGAAATACGAGCGTGAGGCAGGTTGGCTTTAATCCGTTTACAAGCTTCAAAAAACTCTACGGCGTAATCGTTATGTTCTTCAATACCGGTTGCGATGGCGAAAATATTCGGATCGAAAATAATGTCTTCCGGCGGGAAATTAATTTCTTCCGTCAGAAGTTTATAAGCGCGTTCGCAAATTTCGTATTTGTGATCCGCGGTTTCGGCCTGGCCTTCTTCGTCAAAGGCCATGACAACCACCGCCGCGCCGAGATCACGGCATTTTTTAGCTTGTTCGATAAACTGCGCTTCGCCCTCTTTCATAGAGATGGAATTAACGACGCATTTGCCCTGAACGCATTTAAGGCCTGCCTCGAGAACTTCCCATTTGGAGCTGTCGATCATGATCGGCACGCGAGAAATATCAGGCTCACCCGCGACGAGTTGCAGAATACGCTCCATCGCCGCCACGCCGTCAATCAAGCCGTCATCCATATTGATATCGATGATCTGCGCGCCGCTTTCAACTTGCTGACGGGCGACCGAAAGCGCTTTATCATAATCGCCTTTGACAATTAATTTCTTGAACCGCGCCGAGCCGGACACATTTGTCCGCTCTCCGATATTGATGAAATTTGCTGTAGAACTCATGATTATACCGCTATCTGAAAAGGTTCGAGGCCTGACAAACGCAGGGTGGTTTCGGGGTCGACCGGTTTACGCGGCGGCAGACCTTCTGCCGCTTTTGCAATCGCCGCAATATGATCCGGCGTTGTGCCGCAACAGCCGCCGAGAATATTGACGAAGCCTTCTTCGACCCAAGGTTTGATCTGCTCGGCCATATCTGACGGGCTCTCGTCATATTCGCCGAACGCATTAGGTAGTCCTGCATTCGGGAAAGAGATGACGTGGGTGTTGGCCACGCGAGATATTGCTTCAATATGCGGGCGCATTTCGTCGGCGCCGAGTGCGCAATTCAGCCCCACCGCGAAAGGTTTGGCATGGGCAATCGAAATCCAGAACGCTTCCGCCGTTTGGCCTGAAAGCGTGCGGCCGGAGCGGTCAGTAATCGTGCCGGAAATGATGATGGGCTTTTCATAGCCAACCGCGTCAAAGACATGACGCGCGGCGGCAATGGCGGCTTTACAGTTGAGCGTGTCAAACACGGTTTCAATTAACACCGCATCGACAATGTCCACCATTGCTTCGATCTGGCCGATATAGCTGGTTTTCACTTCGTCAAAAGTCACGTCGCGGTAGCCTGGGTCTTCAACCTTAGGCGAGATAGACAAGGTTTTGTTCATCGGGCCAACAGAGCCAAGGACGCAGCGAGGCTTGTCAGGCGTTTTCTCTGTCCATTCATCGGCGCATTTCCGCGCGATCTGCGCAGCCGCCCGAGCGATTTCCGGCGCAAGATCCGCCATATCGTAATCCGCCTGCGAAATCGTCGTCGCATTGAAGCTATTGGTCTCGATTAAATCCGCGCCTGCCGCGAGAAAGTCATTATGCACTTTTGCAACAGCGTCAGGCTTGGTCAAAACGAGCAGGTCATTATTTCCTTGCAAAGGTGAATGCCAGTCTTTGAAACGTTCGCCGCGAAAATCCTCTTCTTGCAAGCTCTGCTTTTGCAACATTGTGCCCATCGCGCCGTCGAGCATGATGATCCGCTCTTTTATCGCTTTTTCAATCTGTGGCCAATTGGACATAGGGCTATCCTTATTTTGCAATTCGGCGCCGTTTAACAGGCCCAGCCGCAAGAGTATATAAAGAAATCTTTATATCGCAGTTTTTTTACTTGCTCTATCGGATAAAATCCTTAGAGGAGGCGCCGTTGGTCGCCCGATGCTTTGTGAAGAGCGTGACGGCGTTAATATGGGAATGGACTGAAAATGTCCGACTGCTCCCGCAGCTGTGAAGGGTTAGAGCCTCACACATGTCACTGGTCCTGACCGGGAAGACGTGAGTGTCTCGCCAGACCCCTAAGTCAGAAGACCTGCCAACGACGTCGCCAGCACGCTTGGGCGGGATGCACCATGCGTATGGAAAGGCCCGAATGGTCGGGCTGCCTCCAATGACGACACTCTTTTGACCGTCACCCTGCCCTATCCAGGCGGGACCAAAATGGAGTGTGACATGAAACGATTATTATTAGGCGTGGCCTTCAGCGCCGTCGCCGCAAACAGCTTTGCTCAAACTCAGAGCGATTCTAACGACCAAACGCCGCAATCGAATCAAAACGAAACGGAAAATTTGGTCGACTTAAATTCAAATGAGATTATCGTCACCGCGGATCGTATCGGATATTCCACCCGTGACGAACTCACTGCGCCTGTCACTGTCTTGACTGAGCTTGAAATTCGCAATCGCAATCAAGCTTATATCTCTGATCTGCTGCGCACCGTCCCTAGCCTGGCCATCAGCCAATCCGGCGGCGGTGGAAGCCTCACCAATATTCGTCTTCGCGGGTCTGAGGCCAATCACACGCTTATCCTCATTGACGGCGTTGAAGTAAATAACCCAACAGATGGCGGTTTTGATTTGGGCGGACTGCGCAGTGATGACGTCGTTAAAATCGAAGTCCTGCGCGGGGAGCAATCCGCGCTTTATGGCTCCGACGCTGTGGGCGGGGTGATTAATATCATCACGCGCGCTGGATCAAACCAAGAAAGATTTCGCGCCTCTGTCGAAGCGGGGAGTCGCGAAACTCTAGAAGGCCAGTTCAGCGGCGTCGTGCCGCTTGGCAGCGCGGCACTTTCCATTAACGGCAATGCCTTCACCACCGAAGGCTATGATGTGTCGGGCTTGAACGGAGAAAAAGACGGCGCAGATAGCCGCCGCCTCTCTGTTGGCCTGAACCAAGTCAAACTCGCCGGAATTACCTTTTCCGCGAACGGCGCCATCAATCTTCGCCGTACGGATTTTGACGGCGACACAGATTTTGACGGCCTCTTAAATAACACAAATAGCGAAACTGACGTCAAAACGACAACGGCGCGCATCGACGCCCGGTTTGACCTCGCAGGCTTTGATCATCTCGTTCAATCCAACATGGTCGAGACGGAAACCGAAACAAAATCTAGCTTTCCGACTCTTTCTACAGGCACGCGCCAAAATGCGAGCTGGGCCGCGAAGCGTACATTTTCCGACCGTCACGACCTGACCCTTTTAGGTGAAGTCGAACGCGAAGAATATGAACTCGCGAGCGATCCCGACGTGCCGGATATCTATAATTATGGTCTTGTCGCGGATTACAGCTTTAACGGCGAAGCGCTCACTCTAACGGGCTCTATTCGCCAAGACATCAATGATGTGTTTGCGGACGCCACCACTTGGCGTGTTGGAGCTGGCTATAAATTTAGCTGGGACGGACGTGTTCGCGCCTCTGTCGGAACGGGCGTTAAAAACCCGACCTTGGTTGAACTTTTCGGCTTTTTCCCGGCCAGCCGCTTCACCGGAAATCCGGATTTGAAACCTGAAAATTCTTTAGGCTACTCCGTTGGATATGAGCAGCGTTTAGGCAGTTTGACCCTTTCCGCAGATTATTTCAGATCTGAACTCGACGATGAAATCACGACGGTTTTTAATCCCGATTTCACAAGCACGGTCATCAACCTATCGACTGACAGCACGCGCGAAGGCGTCGAGTTGGCCGCGCAATGGGATATTGCTGAGACCCTTTACCTCACCGGTTCAGCCAGCTTTCTCAACAGTGATCAGGACGGGATAGAGGAAATCCGCCGCCCGGAATTTCTCGCCAGCGCCACGGCGACATGGGACGCGACGGACAGACTGTCTTTGACCGTCAATGCCGATCACACAGGCTCTCAGCTCGATACTAATTTCGGCACGTTCACGACGATTGAGCTCGACTCATACACGCTCATCGGTGCAAATGCGCGCTACGCCGTTTCCGACGTCGTCAGTGTTTACGTGCGCGGCACTAATCTGGCCGATGAGGATTATCAGGATGTGTTTGGGTATGCGAGCGAAGGCCGCGGCGTGTTTGCCGGCGTGAGTGCGGATTTCTAGCCTTCAAGCTCTGTCATTCCGCGCTTGACGCGGAAGGTCGAGAGATGGCGTGCCTTACATAAGGCGGTCTCCAACCTCTCGGCCTTCCGGGTTCGCGGCGCGCCCCAGAATGACATGAATGCCTTATCTACTCCCGATCTGGACGTTCTATCGTTAGCTCTGTGGGCGAGATCACATTCTCGCCCATAAAAGCGTAATAGCGCTCGACCTTATACCCGGCTTCTTCCAAGTCGGTGATCAGGCTCTCTTCCCCCAATAAATGCGCCATACCCACTGCGGCCACAGATGTGCCGCTTCCCTCGAGATGACGGACAAGGGTTTTCGCCCATTTTTCATTCCTATCGACCAAAACCGAGCGGTACATCTCTCCGGCCTCCTCCTTGAGCGGATCAATCATTTGCTGCTTCAGAAAGTCGGTCTGTCCGACGGACCAGCCTAGCGCCAAGCGTTTCAGTTGCCGCCCTAAATCACTGAAGTCTTCCATGGTCTCAGTCAGGACTTCGAGTTGCAACCCCACAGGCAAATCGGCGGTGGCGCGGATTTGGTCCTCGACGGTTTCAAGATAAATGATGTTTTTCTGTTGTCGCCGAGCCAGCGATTTAAGCGCTTCATCGGCAGATAAATCCGCAGAGAGGCCAGCCTCTTGGGCGGCAGTAAAAGTCAAATATTCGCTCGCCAGCCAAGGCTTCATCGCATCCAGACTCGCCAGAGGAATATTGCCGTTATTGGCGACGGCGTCCAAAAGCTTAAGCTGATAATTATCCAGATTATCGGCCAGACGTAGCCCGTCTTTGCGAAACCCGAGTTGGGCACTTAGCACTGTCGCGTCAATACGGGCCTTTTCCGAAGTATCTACCTCAAAATAGACCGTTCCGGCGTTTTGCATGACATCGCGCAGATCATCTCTCAGCCAGTTTAAATCTTCAGGTAAAAGGTGAATTGTTCCGAAAAGATAAAGGTCACTATCATAATCACTGACTTTCCAAATCGCCGGGCCGTCATTGCGGGCCCGGGCCTTCGCAACGCGGTCATCGACAGAAACAGTCGGGCCGGAGCCGCTATCACATGCGCTCAAAAAAGATAACGCGGCCGCCGCGGAGAGAAGTGAGAAAAATCTGAACATGATTGCGGTCTACTCTAGGCTAAAGCAGATGAAAACCATCATTGCGCAGCCGCGAGACTTCCCCTAAGAGGCGGGTCTTGCTGTCAAAAGCAAAATTTGGAAGCACCTATAGCTCAGCTGGATAGAGCGCTGCCCTCCGAAGGCAGAGGTCGCACGTTCGAATCGTGCTAGGTGCGCCATTCTTCCCTTAGTTTATTCTTCGTCTCCTTGTACCAGACCGATATTTAACTCCGGCGTGTCTGCGTTTGTGAACTCCGGCTCGGAACGTTTTGCAGCGTTGTCGCCCTTATAGGCAATACGGTAGATGATACCGTTTTCATCATCTGATAGATACATCGCGCCATCAGGCCCTTGGGCCAATCCCGCCAAGCGGCCCATTTGTCCCCATCCCGTCGGGCTTTCTTCATCTTGCATTAGGAAACCGGTCACAAACGGCTTCATCCCGACGGGCTTTCCGTTTTCGAAATCCACTCTGAGGACCTCGTATCCTGAAGGCGGCATACGATTCCAGGACCCGCGTAAAGCAATAAAGGCGTCGCCTCTATACTCGCCCGGGAGCGCGTCTTTAGCGTCGAAAGCGAGCTGCATAGGCGCGGAATGCGGTGTGTGGAGGCCAATAGGTTCCTCGCTTCCCGCGGCATAATCGGTAAAGCTCTGGTCAGGCGGTGTGTCTTGCGGGTTAAAGCGAGACAAAGCGTAAACATAAGGCCATCCATATCGATTGCCTTCGGTCAATAGATTGAACTCTTCGTGCTGCTCATTGTCGCCCAACCAATCAATACCGTGGTCAAAACCATATAGGGCGCCCATTGTCGGCTCGAACCCATAGCCAATGGTGTTTCTGAGGCCGGACGCAAAAATGCGTCGATCAGTTCCGTCAGGATTCAAGGAAACTATGGCGGCGCTTTCATCATCTGTTTCCGCGCAGGCGTTACAAGTAGAGCCAATGGAGACATAGAGCCTCTCATCCGGTCCCATCACGACCATACGATTGGGATGCTGCCCGCCATCCGGAAAATCGGCGGCAATCTCCTCAAGCTCCCCAAGAGAGCCGTCTTCCAGTCGAGGCGCTCGGTAAAGCTCATTCACCGTCATCAAATAGACGGTATCTCCGTCGATCTCTATCCCGTGCATCTGGTCTTTCTGCGCGACGACTTGCCGAGTGTCGGACTTGCCGTCGCCGTTCATATCTTTCAGCATCAAAACGTCGCCTTGCGCCCGGCGAGTGAGGTAAAGCGAACCGTCCTCCGCCACCTGCATCATGCGGGCATTTTGCAAGTCGCGCGCATAGACATTGATGTCGAACCCTTGAGGGAGGGCGAGCTTGGCCATGCGCTCCTCGCTCCACTTTAAGGGGACGGGCTTGAGGACATGACCGACAATCTCCACACCTTTTCTTCCTTTATCCTCGTCGGCGGAAGGGTCACTACTGCCGGCGCCGGCTTGCGCGAAAGCGGCGGCGGGAAGCAAGGCGGCGGCGAGAGTGAGCAAGAAAGGGGAGTAACGCATTGGACAAGTCTCCGGTTATTAGCTTTCTAATCGAACTCACCCCGCAGCTAGGGGTTCCATGAAAAATTAAGCGCAGTTTGATTCTCCCCTTTCGACAAACCTTCGCAGAGTTTTCAATGTGACAGGACATATTGCAGGCGTTAGACGCGATCTATGACCGCTTTGATCGACCCCGCAAAATTTAAAAATCCAGACGTAACCGCTAAGGGCGAGCTCCGCGCCCGCGTGGCTTTCAACGCTCTTGAAACGCTCTGGTTTAACACCGGATCGCTTTGCAATATCGAGTGTGAAAACTGCTACATCCTCAGCAGCCCAACAGCGGATCACTTTGTCTATCTCAGCCCCGAGGACATGGCGCCCTACCTAGACGAAGTGGACGAGATTGCGGAGGGGCCGATAGAGATCGCCTTCACCGGAGGCGAGCCGTATATGAACCCGCATATTCTGCGCCTATCCGAAATGGCGCTCGAGCGCGGGCACAGCCTTCTCATTCTGACCAATGCGATGAAACCGCTCATGCGCCCCCGGGTCCAAAAAGGCGTGGTTGACTTAAATAAACGCTTCCCCGGAAAAATGACTTTGCGCGTGAGCTTGGACCATTTTACGGAAGACGGGCATGACGCCGAACGCGGCGCGGGGAGTTTCGCAGCGGGGCTGTCGGGGATGGACTGGCTGAATGAAAACGGTGTCGCCCTCAATATCGCCGGGCGGGCGATGTTTTCCGAAGACGAAGCCGCAGCGCGGGCGGGCTACGGCGCCTTGATCGCTGAACATAGCTGGGACATGGCCGCGATAGATCCCGCGCAATTAATTCTCTTCCCGGAAATGGACGAAAAAGTAGACATGCCGGAGATCACGAGCAAGTGCTGGGGCATATTAGATGTCAGTCCAAACGCCATGATGTGCTCCAGCTCGCGCATGGTGGTCCGGCGTAGAGGCGAAGGCCGCGCGTGCGTTCTCGCCTGCACGCTGCTGTGGGATGACGATCAATTCGAGACCGGAAAAACCCTAACCGAAAGCCTGGAGCCTGTCGCCCTGAACCACCCGCATTGCGCCAAATTCTGCGTCCTCGGAGGCGCCAGTTGTTCGGCCTAATTGACTAAGGCGAAAATTCGATTTCTCCCATCGTTCTAAAAGCGATTTTTAAATTGTGGGTCTGAGGCTCTGAATTGTAAGACCCCGGGATAAACAGAAAGTTACGTAAACAGGCTCGATTGAACCGGAATGGTTCTCGCAAGTAGTGAAATCAACGGAAGGGCCGCCGGAACTAATCCTTATTCACGTGTGTTATTTTAGAATAATTCTACGACAAGGATATATTCTGATGACGTCACGGAAACGAAAAGAAACAGAGGTAGATGAAACGCTTGATGAATCGTTCCCCGCGAGCGATCCCCCTTCTTGGACGCCGGGAGAAGCTGCCGTCGACGACACTCGACCGGCGCAGCATCAATCACACCAACCGGGTGATGAACATGAAATGATACCGCCGCCGGATTCCTTCATGAAAAATTACAAGGCAGCCGGAAAACTAGCTGGCAAAGTTGCTCTCATCAGCGGCGGCGACAGTGGTATTGGCCGGGCCACCGCAATTGGGTTTGCCAAGGAAGGGGCAGATGTCGCTTTTATATATCTTGAGGAAGATGAAGATGCTCGGGTTACCCTAGAACATATCGAAGCCGAGGGTCGCAAAGCTCTGGCGATAAAAGGTGACATAGCTGACAGGAAAATTTGCAATGACGCCGTGGCGAAAACCATAAGCGAATTAGGCAGTTTGAATATATTGGTGAATAATGCTGCCGAGCAACACGTTCAGGAAAGTCTTCTGGATATAAGCGAAGAACAATTACGCCGGACGTTTGATACGAACTTCTTTGGTTTATTCTTTCTATCGCAGGCCGCTTTGCCACATCTGACTGAAGGCGATAGCATTATCAATACTGCCTCTATCGTTGCCTATCGAGGCAAGGACGTATTGATGGATTACGGCGCCACCAAAGGCGCGATAGTGGGCTTCACTCGCTCTCTCGCCTCTAATTTGACGGAGAAAAAAATTCGTGTGAATGCAGTGGCCCCAGGCCCGATTTGGACGCCCCTGATCCCAGCTTCATTTGATGCGGAGCAGGTCAAGGAATTCGGAGAGCATTCACCGATGGGCCGTGCCGGGCAACCAGACGAAGTTGCTCCAAGTTTCATCTTCCTCGCCTCACAAGACGCCAGCTATATGACCGGGCAGGTGATTCATCCAAATGGCGGAACTATTATAGGCGGATAAGTCGGTCCGGGAGCGGCATGGTGGAACCTGCGACGATTGGAACCCTCGATCTGAAAAAGTTAGCGGCGAAGGCGTCTGCCTGCGTTGCGCTTCTGTTTTTATCCGCTTGCGAGGATTATCCAAAGGACGTCAATGGCACCTTGGACACAGTCCAAGAAACCAAATTAATTCGCGTCGGACTAATTGAGCATGCTCCTTGGGTCGTTGAAGGCCAGATGGGGCCGCAAGGGATTGAGGTTGAACTGCTCACGGAATTTGCGGCAAGCTTGGGTGCAACTCCACAATGGAATTTTCTGTCGGAGGCCGAAGCGGTAGAAAAGCTCGCCCATCACGAGTTGGATGTTGTCATCGGCGGGCTAACTCAAAAAAGTCCTCGGAAGAAAGAAGTCGGATTTACGAGACCCTATTCCGCCATCCAGAATCAAGAGACTGGCGGCCACGTGATGGCAGTCGCCTCAGGTGAAAACCAACTCGTGACCACATTGGAAATATTTTTGAAATCGCGCGAAGATGGGTTGACTCAAAACAGTCAAAATGAGGCGCGCGAATGAAGTTGGCGCCTCAATATGAATTCAGCGAGACGCAGCGGGCCGCAATGCAGAAAGCCCGGCGTCTAGAATGGATTTCGATTGCCTATCTTATCAGCGTCATAGTCTTGATGTACTTAGTAATGGGGGCTTCCCAAACAATGAAGACGGCGTGGATTGAAGACTGTCTTAGCCTAATTCCGCCTATTTGTTTTCTGGTTGGATCCCGGATTTGTTGGCGTCCGCCTTCGGAACATTATCCTTATGGGTTTCACCGAGTGGTTTCCATTCTCTTTTTATGTGCGGCTCTCGCTCTCCTCCTCATGGGGACGTATTTACTGCTAGATGCCCTCATTAAATTAGGCAAACGCGAACACCCGACTATCGGGATGAAAGAATTTTTCGGGAAAGACGCTTGGTTGGGATGGTGGATGATCCTCGTATTGCTCTGGGGAACCTTCCCGCCCGTAATACTTGGCCGTGCAAAGATCAAATATGCAGAAACCCTGCATGATAAAATTCTGATTACCGACGGCAAAATGAACAAGGCGGACTGGATGACGGCCGTCGCTGCGATAGGCGGCGTTCTTGGCGTAGGTGTGGGTTGGTGGTGGGCCGACGCTGGGGCGGCTGCGATAATATCTATTGATATTGTTAAAGACGGGTGGAAACAAAGTAAGGATGCGGTGACTGGACTTATAAATCGCGCGCCGACCTCGTTAGACGACAACTATCTGGGCCTGCATAAGGAAATCGAGACAAAACTCGAACGAATCGACTGGATAGAGCGAGCCCGAGTACGTCTCTACGAACACGGGCATCTTATTTTTGGAGATGGCTTTGTAAAAACGGCGAATACAGACCCCATACCCCCTGAAAAAATGCGGGAAGCCATGCAGATCGTCCAAGACATGGATTGGCGGGTGCAGGACTTCTCTTTGACGGTAGATCGCCAAGAAGACATCTGAACCTAAGAAAATATTTTAAAGAGCAAAATGTTTGGACAAACGTAGGCCTTGGGATTGGTAGTGAGAGCCTTCACCGCCGTATAGTCCAACAGGTTTTTCGCTCAGAGGTTCGAAGACGAGCTTCGCGACGGATTGCCCATGCCGCAAGAGGAACGGTACGTCGCGCCCGCGCACTTCAAGCACGGCGCGGCTTCCCTGCCCGCCCGCTTCGTCAAGACCGAAACCGGGGTCAAAAAAGCCGGCGTAATGGGCACGAAATTCACCAATCTCCGGCGCGATAGGCGCCATTTCAGCGGCCTGATCCTGCGGGATAGACACGGCTTCCTGACTAGCAAGGATGTAAAATTCTTCGGGGTCAAGCACGAGCTGCCCATCCGGCGCGGTCAGCGGCTCCCAGTAATCACGCGCTTTATGCCCCGCTATGTCGCGCAGATCGACAAGCCCGGAATGACGCCGCGCGCGCCAGCCGACAATGCCGCTATCGTCCACGCCTTTTAGGTCGATGCTGACGGTTTGTGTATTCAGAACCTGCGGCTCTCCGGACCGAAAGCGCAGCTGCACTAAACGGTCGCCCGGGCGTACCAATATCGGAAAAGTTCGCGGCGCAACTTCAACATACAGCGGTCCGTGATAGCCGCTCGGAACCGCGTCAAACCGCGTCGCCCCGTCGCAAATGACGCGGGTGAACACATCCAAACGTCCGGTGGAGCTTTTCGGATTGGCCGCCGCGCTTAAATTCGCCGGTAGAGCCAAGGCCTCTTTTAAAGGTATCAAATAAACACACCCCGTCTCTAGCACCGCGCCATTGGAAATATCGATGGAATGCAGGCACAGCGCGCCGAGCGTGTCCTCTATGGTTTCGCCTTTGCCTGGCAGGTAGCTCGCCCGCATCCGATAAGCGGTTGTGCCAAGCTGTAAATCCAGACTCGCGGGCTGAACCAATGGCGGTAAATCGCCCTCCACGCCCCCCGCGCGGCCCTGTCCGGACGCGGTTTGCGTGATGACTCCGTCATCTATCAGACCGTTGATGGCCTGCTGTGGAAGAATGCCCTTTTGCATGGATTTGAGGTAGCACGCTATTCGCGTCTGACAAGAAAAGACTGTAAATTTTTGGGGGATAGTGGGTAAATCCCTTGCGAGTCGCGAAGACAGACCGCATTGTCAGGTTAGAGAGAGGCGTCACGGACCGATAAAGGCTCCGGGCGTAAAATAAGAGGAGCGGGGATATGGCAAGAGTAGATTCGGCCATTTCGAATAGTATTAAAGTAAAAGAGACATTGGCCGTTCCATTGTTTGAACAACGCACCAAGGACGTCATTGTCCGCGTCGAACCTGAATTTCTTGCTGAACAATCCTCCGTGTCCGACTCCCGTTTTATCTGGGCCTATACCGTCGAAATCGACAATCAGGGCGAAAAAGATTTGCAAGTGACCGGACGTTTTTGGCAAATCGCGGATAGCCGCGGCCAAGTCCAAGAAGTGCGCGGCGCAGGCGTGGTCGGCGAACAGCCTACCATCAAATCCGGCGAAGTCTTTCGCTACACAAGCGGCGCGCCCCTAACGGCCCCGTCCGGCATGATGCTCGGCACCTACCGCGTCGAATCACCGGACGGCGAGAGCTACGACATCGAAATCCCGGCTTTCGTGCTGGACAGCCCGCATGAGGGCCTTGGCGCGAATTAGGGCTTTGGGGTGGACGTTTTTTGTCCATAAACCAAGGAACTATATCTTTAAAACAAACATAATTGTGTTTGTTTTAACATTACGAAAAGTCAACTAATTTACTCATTTACGAAATTTCGTAATGTCTCATGCCTTCCACCTGACGTCATCTTAATTACATAATATTTATATTCAAATTACTTTTAATTGCTGGGGTCGTACGACCAAGAACTTGGCAGAGCCCTAGGAATGTTTTTAGATACTAGCAGTAAGGTTTTTATTACTTGTAGTTAGGTTAAACACCCGAAAACAAACAATGGATACTTTCATCATTTACATAAATTTTTCTTGAGCAAAGCAAACATTGCTACTTTGTCAGCGTTCTGACAGAAACGTAGAAAAAACAAATTTAAAATAAGATCAAACTAAATGACCAAAAAAAGAGCAGAGAGTAGAACAAGATATTTCATAAGAACCCAAAGTGAGAAAAGAGGCTGGAATGTTCCGCATATTTCAAAAGGTGGTGACTTTGTTGAAGAACAAGAAATCATCAACTCCTTTCCAGACATTGGCCTTGGACTCGAAAAACCTGACTTTTTAGTTTGCTTCAAAGGTGAGCCAGTAATGGTAATTGAAGCAAAAAATGAAGCAAAGAAAATTCACGAAGCAGTCAACCAAGCAATTGGTTACTGTGAAACTATCAATGCTACCAAAATGTATAAAATCAATATTGCCATTGGTGTTGCTGGAGAAGAGGATAACGGATTCTTTGTGAAAGTAATGTATTTACAAGGAACAACTTGGAAGGAATTAAAATCGAACGGTTATGAAATATCAACAATCCCGTCCAAGCGAGAAGTTGAACTAGCTATTAATGCAGATGACGGTACAACTAATGTTTCCGTTCCTAGTAGCTCTGAATTTATTGATGCTGCAATCGAACTGTCCAAAATACTTCGTTACGCAAAAATTGAAGCTCCTTTAAGGCCAAAGGTTATTGGGGCAATTGTGTTGGCAATGTATCAAGGTGAGATTGATATCACAACTGGGCAAGAACTCGAATCATTAAACAACTTAGTTCATGAGGCAATTTACGAAAGCGTAGATTTACGAGACGAAACTAAAGTACGACTTGAAGAAGCTTTAAAACTTACAGGTGGGGATTTTTCGAGACTCAGCTCAAAAATTCAAAGAATAATATCGGTTTTAAAGCGTCTGAATGTACGCTCGGTACTTCAAACCGATACAGATTTTTTAGGTTTGTTTTATGAGGCGTTTTTGAGATATGGATACGATAATAACGCCTTAGGAATTGTTTTTACTCCAAGACACATAACAAGATTTTGTGTTGAGCTAATTGGAGCACGATTAGCAGATAGAGTAATTGATATTGCTAGTGGTACAGGCGGTTTCCTTGTTGCCGCATTTGATGAAATGATGTCTAAAGCTAAAGGGCCTAAGGCAATTACAAAAATCAAAGAATCACTTTATGGTTTTGACACGAATCCAACTGTTTGGGCATTGGCCACTTTAAACATGTTTTTCCGTGGAGACGGTAAAAGTCATATTGAAAACGTAAGTTGCTTTGATAGAAGAGAAGAAATTGACGGTAAATTTACTCGCGCATTTTTAAACCCCCCCTTTTCGCAGGACGAGGAACCAGAAAGGGATTTTATAGATTTAGCTCTTGATGCATTAGAACCTGGTGGTTTGTTAGCAGTTGTAGTCAAAGCGGGAATTTTTGCAGACGACGACAATAAAGTTTGGAGACAAAGGCTCGTTCAGAGCCATTCCGTTCTCGGTGTCATTAGTTTGCCAGAGGATTTATTTTATCCAACCGCAGCGCCAACTTCAATATTTATAGCCAAAGCCCATATTCCGCAATCGAAGAATGATAATGTTTTCATGGGCAGAATATGGAATGATGGATTTACTAAATTAAAAGGGAAACGTGTTGAATGTGAAGGTTCCCAACTTGAAGAAATCCACCATTCTTTTGATCTGTTTAAAAACTCAAAAGAGTATGATTCTGAATTGGCGACAACGATAAGAGGCTCTGACATAATTGACGGTCAAGAATTCAGTCCACAACAGTGGTTGCCACAACCAACAATCACTGAACACGATTTAAAAATTCACGAACAGCGATTAGTTCTTTCACTATTTCAAGCAGTTTCAATAATTCCAGAATTAGCGGATGAGGTATTAGAAAACTACCCCGCTCATTTAAATGAAGAGAATCAACTGAATTATGGTTCTTCTGGCGCTCTGACTGATTACTTTAATGTAGCAAATGGCAAATCTTCGGGAGAAAAAAATTACGCTGATGGCAATTGCCCATATATATCTAGTGGTGACACAACGAATAGCATTATTCGATTAGTTGCAGATGACGAACCTCAGGTGTTTGAAGAAGGAGCAATAACCGTTACGGCATTCGGCCAAGCATACATTCAACCGTGGAGATTCATGGCGCGCGGAAATGGTGGAAGTTCTGTTAGGGTGCTTTTACCCAAATACAAAATGACATTTAACGAATTACTTTGGTTTGCAACACAAATTAATATTCAAAGGTGGCGGTTTTTTTACGGAAGAATGGCAATTAAATCTAGACTGCAAAGACTTGAAATTGCCAGCCCAAGACTACAAAGGAATGACACAGGGGATTCAGTCTATAACCGAATTGACAAATTTAGGACAAAGCTTTTTGAACTAAGTGAATTTTAGCTTTTAACGCTGAGACGAGACGTTTAGCGCCGCACTCTCAATTCCTGCCAGATTATTTCTTCCGCCGAAGTTTGATTGCGGCAAAGGTGCCGAGCGAAGTTTGTTCGACCTTCGGGTACCTTCTCCGTCGGGAGAAGGGGAAGAAAAACTTCATCCGCGCTTATTCTTTCATAAACCCCAACATTTCCAGCCCCTTCCAAAAACTTCGAGAGACTGACCAGCACTTTGGGAAACCATGGTAATTTCAAAATAGTTCTTCTGTCCATGGACAGGTAGACTTCACCTACCGAAGCAAGAGACGGCGCGACTGAGCAGCTTGTGTGACAGCGAGCCTGTGCCGGGCGCTACATTGTAATCAAACCTGTGAGTCGATTACAACGTAGCGCCGAAGTTGCAAAACTTCGGACTAAGTGAGAATGAGTGCCGCTTAGCGGCACACTTTAGTTCGTCCAAATTGATTCACAGGATCAACTTCTCCTCAACCTGACACTCAGAGATAGCTACGGCTCTTCCTAGCCTATTTCGACTGGCTCCTGCAATTTGCCGATGATTGGCCCTGACGGGAAATTAAATCGGCCCTTGTCGCCTCCTGAAATAAATGCGTAGCTATTAGGAAGGGTCTGGCCTTAATTTCTGGACCCGGGACCGCGCCGCAATGTGGGAATGAGGAATGAAAGAGACTTCAATTCGCCGAACTGTCTTTTGGGCGCCGCTGAGCCTGTTTGTTCTGCTTGTCATAACCAGCCTGATAAGTCCGGACGCGTTTCTGGCGATCGCCACCCGTCTCAATGACTGGGTGTTAGAGATATTTTCCAATGGGTTTACGTTTGCCGCCTTCGCTTTTGTCCTGACCTGTATCTGGGCGGCAGTATCGCCTTTGGGTAAAGTCAAGATCGGCGGAGAAAACGCGACGCCTTTATTATCGCGGTGGAATTGGATGGCGATTACGCTGACGACGACGATCGCCATTGGCATTCTATTTTGGGCGACAGCGGAGCCGATCTATCACCTCTATAATCCGGGCGGACTGCCAATTGATCCAAATTCGCCAGAGGCCGCTCGGTTTTCAATGGTGTCGCTTTATATGCATTGGTCTTTCACGCCCTACGCCATTTATACGGTGCCGAGCCTGACCTTTGCGATTTGCTATTATAATCTCCAGACGCCGTTTTCCTTATCCGCCCCAATCGCTGCTTTGACGGGACGCCCCGCCCCAAAAATAGGGGCCGATGCGATTGACTGCCTGGCCTTATTGGCCCTTTTGTTTGGGTTATCCGCCAGTCTGGGCGCCGGAATTCTGACCATTTCAGGCGGCATAGACCGCCTCACCTCTTTGGTAAGCAGCCCCGTCCTGACCGGCTGTGTCGCCTTAGCGATCGTCGGCGCTTTTTTCCTGTCCTCCGCTAGTGGCCTTCACAAAGGCATTCGGGTTCTATCCGACATCAATACCAAAATGTTTCTGGCTCTGATGGTTTTCGCGCTGATTGCAGGCCCCACTTGGGAAATTTTAAGCCTCGGGGGAAGGTCGTTTGTGGACTATATCAGGGAGTTCGTTCCGCGCTCCCTCACAATCGCCCCCTTTGATAATGAGCCGTGGCTAAAGAGTTGGACCGTTTTTAATTTTGCGAACTGGATGGCGTGGGCACCTCTGGCTGCATTGTTTCTTGGAAAAATTTCGCGCGGTTATACGGTCAGGGAATACATCTTGGTCAATCTTGTCCTGCCAGCTTTTTTCTCGATCATCTGGATGACTATTTTTGGGGGATTGGCGCTTAATATAGAGCTTAGCACCCCTAATCTTCTAAACAACATCTTAGAAACGCTTGGCCCTGAACGCATATTATACGGCGTCTTGGATTACCTTCCTTTCGCGACAGCCTTGGCCGCATTTGTTGTCGTTATCTCATTCTTGTCTTATGTTACCGCGGCGGACTCCAGCCTTGACGTGATCTCTAATCTGACGACGAAAGATGACGCGGTCAGCGACAGACCTGCTCAAGCTGAAAAAAGCGCAAAACCCCGGAAAACAGATTTAGCGCTTAAACTTATTTGGGCCCTCGTGGTTGGATTTGCGGCTTGGATTATGACAACTTTATCGGGCATTGAAGGCGTGAAAATGCTCTCTAATCTTGGCGGGCTTCCTGCCCTTTTCATTCTCATTATGTTTAACGTTACGCTGCTTATTTTAGGCACAGTGAAATTAAAGGATGTAAAAATTTGAATGTGATGTCGCCTCCTTACTAACGCCCGTTTTTAGGGCGCGTCGTTCGGAGGGTATATGCCCTTTTCGGTTTTCCCTCACCCTGAAAGCGTTTAAAGCCCCTTTATGAGCACAACTTTACTCCAGAACGCCGAACCAGGCCTGACACAGACGCCGTCCGCGCCTGCGCGCCCGTCTCTTGTGGGCTTGGGCCGCTCTGAAATCGCCGCCCATCTGGAGGAATTCGGGATCGAGCCGAAAAAAATCCGCATGCGGACGAAACAAATCTTTCACTGGATTTACAATTACGGCGTCACCGAGTGGGATCAGATGACCAATATCGCCAAGCCTTTGCGCGCGAAGTTGGCTGCGCATTTCACCCTCGAAAGGCCGGAAATTGTCGAACGGCTGATCTCCACAGACGGCACGCGTAAATATCTCATCCGCATGGCGCCCGGTATCGAAGTCGAGAGCGTATTCATCCCCGATGTATCGAAAACCGGTGCGCTTTGCGTCTCCAGCCAGGTTGGTTGCACGCTGACCTGTAAATTCTGCCATACTGGGACGCAGCGGCTGGTCCGAAATCTCACGCCGCGCGAGATTGTTTTGCAGGTGATTATAGCGCGCGATGATTTGGGCGAATGGCCCACCACGCAGGAAAATCGACGCCTGACCAATATCGTCTTTATGGGGATGGGCGAGCCTCTTTATAATACGGACGCGGTCGGAGATTCCCTTGATATTATTTGCGACCCCGAAGGCCTCGGCATTGGTCGCCGCCGCATAACCGTTTCCACATCTGGCGTAGTGCCGGATATTGGCCCGATGGGTGAGCGCACTTCGGCTATGCTCGCCATCTCGCTTCACGCCGCCAATGATGAGCTGCGCTCGCAAATCATGCCAATCAACAAAAAATATCCGCTGGCCGAGCTGATGCAGGCGTGCCGCGACTATCCCGGCCTGTCCAATTCCAAGCGTATCACGTTTGAATATGTTATGCTCAAAGGCGTCAATGACAGCCCGAAACACGCCAAGGAATTGATTAAATTACTTCGGGGCATTCCCGCTAAAGTGAACCTCATTCCGTTCAACCCTTGGCCCGGCTCAGATTACGAATGTTCTGATTGGGACACGATTGAAACCTTTGCCGACATGGTCAACCGCGCCGGCTATGCCAGCCCAATCCGCACGCCGCGCGGGCGCGATATCTTCGCCGCTTGCGGGCAGTTGAAATCGGAATCAGAGAAAAAGCGCGCCAGTCAAATCCGCGCCGAAAACAAAGCCGCAGAAACCGCTTAAAACTTTCCACAATAAATTAAATCCACGTCACTCTTTCAGGTTTGACTTGCGTTATCAGTCACATTTAGGCCATGTTTCTGATGTCGAAACGGGGCTCGATAAGGGGAAATCTTTAAGAAGGGGATCCGTATGCGTCCTGCACTCGACAGTCTCGCCAATGGCCTGCCATATTTGATATTCTATCTCTTGGTAGTGACCGCCATTTTCATCATCGGCTTGGTGATATACACAAAACTAACGCCGCATAAGGAATTAGAGCTCGTTCAACAGGGCAATATGGCTGCCGCCATTCATTTTAGCTCGCTTATCCTAAGCCTCACCATCCCACTCGCCGCTTGTCTGATAAAACGGTTCAGCCTGTTCGACGTCGCCATTTGGGGCACGACAAGCATGTTTTTACAATTATTTCTCTTCCGGCTTACCGACGCCATTTTCAAGGGAATGCCGCAACGTATTACGAATAACGAATCCGCCCCGGCACTGGTTCTCGCTTCGTTTAAACTTGCCGGGTCCATCCTTCTCGCTTTCGCCATCGCAGGTTAGGGAGCATGTTCCGGCATATTCCGGACTGGCTGTTTTACGGCGTCGTTCTGGCGGCCATTTATATTGGCGCCCTTTTAGTTAATAAAAATGTAGAGGCTCCTCCCCCGCCTCCTGAACTTGGGCCTCTCCTCCCGAGCGAGAGCCCTCGGGATGAACAGGTTCTGACCCAAATTGACATCCCCCGCTCCGGAACAGGTACGGCCTTTGCCATTGATGATGATGGCAGCTGGCTCACCGCCCGTCATGTTGTAGATGGATGCACTGAAGTCGCCCTCAAAGTCGGCCGCAACCGCGTTATTCCCGCCCAAGCCGAAGTCTATCTCAAGCACGATCTAGCAAAGCTGACGACGAAATGGTCCCGCCCGCCTCTGCCGCATGATGTCAATTCTCAGCGGCGGGTCGGAGAGTCAGGATTTTTCATTGGCTTCCCGCAGGGACGTCCCGGGGAAGTCGTCGGAAACCTTATCTCGCGCAGCCGAATGTTGGTTAGGGGCAGGTATAGTTCGGATGAATCTGTTTTGGCATGGGCCGAAATTGGCCGGACAAACGGCTTGAGGGGGCCTCTGAGTGGGCTCTCCGGCGCGCCAGTTCTTGACAGGGACGGCGAAATTATCGGGGTCGTCTCTGCCGAGAATCCCCGTCGAGGCCGAATTTACACGGTTGCGCCGCGAGCGCTTCTCCCCTTTTTTAGCGATCCATCGGGCAAAGCTGAACCTCTGAATACAGAAAGTTACGGCTTACAGGCCGACCAATTAAGGCGCGCCCGCCGCATCGCCCAAGTGTTTTGTCTGGTTGAACAGCCCTAAATCAAACTCTAAAAACACCTGATGAGTGGCTGGAAAGGACCGTTGATTTGGATAGCGACAGCCGCAATTTTTGCAGGCGGTGCTTATCTGGCTGACAAACATATCCCGGGTGAGCATTTACCTTGGAAGAAACTCGACACGTCCCGTCCTTTGGGAAAGGCGACGAAATCGCAAATTCTCCGTATGGCGCTTTCCCCTCCTGGAGTGTGTATGGATTTGGCCCGCGACACTGCCGGGTTTGAAACTATACCTTCGGACCCCAAAGCAGGCCCTTCATCGGGCGAGGGCAAAGACGTCTGTGGATGGGACGTGGCCAGATTGGTCTACGGTCAAGATGATATTGTCCTTGCGCCAGGGGAAGCCAATATGAAATGTCCGCTTTCTATCTCCACCTATCTATGGACACGGGAAATCGACCGTCTTGCGCAAGAAAGGTACGGAGAAGGACTGGCCAAAATGCATCACATGGGGACCTATTCCTGCCGCCGTCAGAATGGGAATAGTTCCGGGCGCTGGAGCCAACATGCTTTTGGGAATGCCTGGGATGTGGCGAGCTTTGAACTTACCGACGGGCATTTGGTAAGTGTTCGCAATAAATGGAACTCGGATGACGGTGATGCCGAGTTTCTACGCGATATTCGCAGTGCAGCTTGTAAAGTTTTCAATGTCACGCTGAGCCCCGATTATAACAGAGCCCACTATGATCACTTCCATGTCGATATGGGGCCTGCTACAGCGTGTCGATGAGAGAGCTTGCCGTTAAAGGGAGAGCGCCGTGCATATCATTGGAATCCTAACAACGATTGCGATTGCCATCTTCTGGATAAGCCGCGCTATAAGAGGCTCTCGCGACATCGCCGATGCGGCGCGTAGTTTTAAAAATCGACCTCGTCAGGATAAATTTCGAAAGCTTCATGGCAAATCTGGATATAGTCTTGTAGAAACACCCGTCGAAGCGGCAACAACCTTGATGATAGCCACGGCAAGACTGGACACGCTCCGAGGTGTCAGCGAAGCCGAAATTGCAACGATCACCTTACAACTTGAAAACTACATGCAGCTAAGTACGGATGCAGCGGACGGCCTATATCGTCAGATGTATAACCTGACCCAAGATATTACTCTGCCGGAGACCGCCCTTTTCCCTATGGTCGATATATTAAAGACCTCCATTGAGCGAGACGACGCTGTAGAGCTGGCTCAAATGATGGAACGTGTTGCAAACTGCGAGACGCAGGCAACGGCAGAGCAAAAAGAGTTTATCAGACGTTTCAAGGAACGTATGAATTTATTGGGTTAGGGTCTTCTTCGGCTCTTCGCATAACTTGAATGGTCGCATGTTCGACCTCAAATTTTTCCTTCAAGCGGGCTTTGATCGCCTGGCTCACCGGGTCGATCCGGGTTTCGGGGCCAACAAACGCCTCAAGGGTCAGCATGGGCCGCTCAGGAGTTATCGACCAAGCATGGATGTGCTCAACCGCAATAATATCCGGAATGTGAGTAAGCAAATCCTCAGTGATCGCCCTCCGGTCGATATGTTTTGGAGCGGCTTCCAGCAAGATATAGGCGCTGTCTTTCACCAGCACCCAGGCACTCCGTAATATGATTAGCGCGACAAGAACCGACAGAATAGGATCGATGGGCGTCCATCCCGTGTATAGAATAATTACAGCCGCAACAATCGCGGCCACTGAGCCCAATAAATCCCCCAAAACATGGAGGATGGCGCCTCTTATATTTAGGTTATGCTGGTCTGCTCCGCGTAAAATCCAGAAAACCAATAGATTCACAACCAGACCCGCGATCGCGACGTAAAGCATAGGTCCGGCTAAGACTTCTCCAGGAGATTGGAGCCGCTCAATCGCCTCTTTCACGATTAAAGCCGCCACGACGAATAGCGTTAGTCCATTGACGAAAGCTATCAGAATGGAAAAACGATCAAAGCCAAATGTATGACGCCAGTTTGCCGGGCGTTTTGCAATTGTAAAAGCCGCCCAGGCCATGCCTAGCGCCGCAAAGTCGGTCAACATATGTCCGGCATCCGCCAACAAGGCAAGCGAGCCGGAGATGTAACCACCAACCACCTCGACCGCCATAAATAGACCAGTCAGCAGCGCCGCTATACCGACCCGATTACGATTTGTATCATCCACTTTTGGCGTATGAGAGTGACCATGGTCATGATGATGTGAGGAAGAGTGGTCGTGAGACGCTTTGTTACCGCCGGTTTTTCCGTGATCTGAGCTCATATATTTAGTTAAGACTTGTCACTCAAATTTTGCAACCGCTTTAAGCCGATATTAGCCCTTTGTCGCTATTATGACGAAACGAATTCATTGAAGATATAAGACGTGACTCAAACCGGATTTAAAACAACGATCTATAAAGCAGCTGACCTGCCTGCATCTGTCGTCTCCGCTTGGTCCAAGCTGCGCGGCTCTAATCCGCGTCTCTATTCCCCCTATTTCCACCCGGATTATACAAAGACAATCGCAACACTCGTCGATAATGTTCGAATTGCCGTGGCGGAGGACGAGAATGAAATCGTGGCAATCTTGCCGTTCCAAGGGGAACGCTTTGCCCGTCCGATCGGCGCCCCGATGACGGACTATCACGGCCTGATTTGCCGTCCGGACTGCAGCCTTACACTGGGCGACATTTTAAAAGACAGCTCTGTCGGGGCCTTTCACTATAGCGCTTTGATTGAAAATGGGATGCACAATTCTGAGAAGACATCTAAAGGAGCCATGATTTATTTTCCGGACGGCGCCGAAGTTTGGAAAAAAAAGCAAAGTAGTTCCTATACCCGTCATTTAAAGGAGATACGGCGCCGCACCCGTAAAAGTGATGAACAAATCGGGCCTAGCCGATTTGACTTTAGAAGCCAAAATCAGGATTTATTTGAGACCCTTTTTAAGTGGAAGATTGCTCAATATGAGCGAAGTGGTTTCTACAATATTTTTGAAGCGGATTGGACGTCTAAACTATTAAACAACCTTTGGAATCGGCCTATTTCTGCCGACTTGAGATTAGACATGCACGCTCTGTATATCGGGGAGAGACTTGCCGCGATAGATACTGGCCTAACTGATGGGACGACTTATCATAGCTGGATTGTGGCGTATGACCCCACCTTAGGCATCTATTCCCCCGGTGCGAGACTTTTAAACGGGATTCTCAACGAATCCGATCACTTAGGGTATGAACGGCTTGATTTAGGCGTCGGAATAGATGCCTTCAAACGCCACTACGCTACGGAAGACGTCACAACATCCTCTGGTTTTGTACCTGTTTCAGGTCCTGCGGCCGCATTAGCGCAAGTCTATGACGCAGCTGAAAAGCTCGGGAAGAAAAAGCTAGGCGACGCTCCGGGTCGGCTCCGCCGCCGATATGCCCAGATCGCGGCCTGCGAAAACACCGTCACCGGCCGCGCGAAAGCCATGGTGCGTTCAGTAGCAAATTGCCGGCTTTGATAGCTCCTCTGCTTGTCAGTCCTGCAAAACTATTCGTTCTACCTCACTCGACACACCCTGCCTTCCCGTGCAGTATTGATAAATATAATAATAACGGGAGAAGGATATGGTCAGGATTGACCCCTCATCAAAATTAAAGGGCAAATTCGATAAACCCGGAGAGTTGAAAGCTATCCTTTCCGCCCAACGCGCTGACTTTGATCGCGCCCCTTATCCCAGCTGGTCCGTTCGGAAGGCCAATATAGAAAAGTTAAAGGACGCTATTTTTGCTTCCGAAGACGCGTTTATTAAAGCCATCTCCGAAGACTTTGGCCACCGCGCGGCCGAAGAAACTATGATTGCCGAATTTATGGTTTTGAAAGGTGGTTTTTCCCACGCGCTGAAACACACTCCGAAGTGGATGAAAACCCGACGAGCCTCCACCGCCCTTCCCTTCTGGCCAGCGAAAAACCGGATTGTGCCTCAACCCTTAGGTGTTGTTGGAATTATCAGCCCCTGGAACTATCCCCTACAGCTCGCGATCATGCCCTTAATCGGAGCCTTGAGTGCGGGGAATCGGGCCATGCTCAAACCGAGCGAATATACGCCAAAATTCTCTGCCCTTCTAAAAAGTGTTTTAGCCAATAATTTCTCTGACGAAGAAATATACGTGGCCACGGGGGGCGTGGATGTAGCTTCGGCGTTCTCCGAGTTGCCCTTTGACCACTTGGTGTTTACCGGCTCGACCAGCGTAGGCCGTATCGTCGCGCAAGCGGCAGCTAAAAACCTGACACCTGTAACCCTGGAGCTAGGCGGAAAGTCTCCGGTCATTGTCGACAAAAGTGCCAAGCTCGATTTGGTCATTCCGAGATTGGTAAATGCGAAGCTTCTCAATGCTGGACAAACCTGCGTTGCGCCGGATTACGTCCTGATGCCGCAAAATGATATCAACGCTTTTTCAGCGGCTATACTGAAACAAGCAGAGAAAATGTATCCGACTTTTGCCGGGAATGACGATTTTACCTCCATCATAGCGGATTCGCACTACGCCCGTTTGCAAGACCTCTTAGAAGACGCCGAAAATAAAGGCGCTAAAATCGCCGTAGCCGGAACTGATAACAAGCAACAACTCGCTAAAGAGCGGCGCGTCCCTTTAACTGTCGTAACAAACACGACTCCAGAGATGAAAATTATGCAGGAAGAAATTTTTGGTCCGCTCTTGCCGATAGTGGCGTCCGAAACTTTGGATGAAAGTTTGCGATATGTGCAGGCCCAAGAGCGCCCATTGGCACTTTATTGGTTCGGCGAGGACTCTGATAAAAGAGATAAAGTTTTGAAAACCTCCCATTCCGGCGGCGTCTGCATTAACGAAGCCGCGTGGCATGTCGTCCAAGATGACCTGCCCTTTGGCGGAGTCGGCCCGTCTGGCATGGGCGCTTATCACGGCGAGCACGGCTTTGAGAGCTTCTCTCATCTGAAAGGCGTTTTTCATCAAAGCCGTTTCAGCCAAGGTAAAGCCCTTCATCCGCCCTATACGGACAAAACACATAAAATGATGGGCCTTATGAAGAAAATTCTCTGATGGAACCCGAATTTGACTATATTATCGTCGGCGCGGGCTCAGCTGGAGCCACGCTTGCCGCTCGGTTGAGTGAGGATGAAAGTGTTTCCGTGTGCCTGGTTGAGGCTGGCCCTAGCCATAAGCATTTTTCTGTCTCCACGCCTGGCCTCCTGCTCCTCAATATGGTGACGAAAAAACGGAATTGGGGGTTCGAAACCGTTCCGCAAAAAGGATTGAATGGCCGTAAAGGCTATCAGCCCCGCGGGAAAATGCTTGGCGGCTCGTCCGGCTCCAATGCCATGATTTATATTCGGGGGAATAAAGCCGACTACGATCATTGGGCTGAATTGGGAAACAAAGGGTGGTCCTATGAAGACGTCCTTCCTTTTTTCAAAAAGTCTGAACATTTTGAAGGTGGAGAGAGCAAGTACCACGGCACCGGCGGACCGCTCAATGTCACCCATGAAAAAGAAGCCTCGCCGTTAAATCAGACATTCATCAAGGCCGCGCAGAGCCTTCAAATTCCTCATCGCAAGGATTTCAATGCAGAAGAACAAGAGGGCGTCGGGCTCTTCGATGTCACGCAAAAGCGCGGCAAACGTTGGTCTGCGGCTAATGCCTATCTGGACCCCGTAATTGAGCGCGAGAATTTGACAATTGTCACTGATTGTTTGGCAGAAAAAATTGTCCTTAAAGACGGACGGGCCACCGGGGTGCAGATCCGAGACAATTCCGGACACACAACCCTGTTAGCTCGACGGGAAGTGATTGTCTCTGCCGGTACATTTGGTTCCCCTCATCTCTTGCTCCTTTCCGGGATTGGCGCTCCCGAGAAGCTTTCACCGCATGGAATAGAAACGCAGCATGCCCTGCCGGGAGTTGGCGAGAATCTTCACGATCATGTGGACTGGGTTGCCAATTACAAAGGCAAGCGATCGCTTCACAAAGAAACAATAGGGTTTTCTCTGCCCGGAACACTCAATATGATCGGCGAAATATTGAAATACCGCAAAGACGGAACGGGTATTTTCTCTTCTAACATCGCCGAGTCCGGGGCCTTTCTCTATCTCGACCATGACGAGCCCGCACCAGATATCCAACTTCATTTCATTATATCAATTGTCGATGATCACGGGCGGAAACTGCATTGGGGTCACGGGTTTTCAGTACATGTCTGCTTGCTCCGTCCGAAAAGCCGAGGGAATGTCACCCTCGCGAGTTCTAATCCTTCAGACGCCCCCCTCATTGACCCTGCCTTTCTCGAAGATGAGCGCGACATGGAGAAGCTCTATCAAGGAGCGCGCCTTACTCAGAGGTTACTGCAATCCGCTGCCTTCGATGACATTAGAGGCAAGCCAATTTACGGCACCGAGGAAGAAGATGAAAGCCGTCTAAGAGAAGATATTAGAAACCGAGCAGACACGATTTATCACCCCGTCGGAACTTGCAAAATGGGAGCTGATAAAATGGCCGTGGTGGACGAGCGCCTTCGCGTTCATGGTCTCAAGGGCCTCCGCGTCATAGACGCCTCTATCATGCCTCAAGTCGTTTCCGGAAACACCAATGCCCCGACCATCATGATCGGCGAAAAGGGCGCGCAAATGATCAAAGAGGATTGGTCCGAAGGCAGATAAAAAAATCGCGCCATTGCGGCGCGATGGTGGGCGATACTGGGATTGAACCAGTGACCCCTACAATGTCAATGTAGTGCTCTCCCGCTGAGCTAATCGCCCGTCCCATTCGACGTCAATAACGTGGAAACCACGCCATCGGGAAGCGGGTCTATAGGCGAGGCCGCAAAGCTAATCAAGGGTGAAAACGCCTCCTCTGCAGATGCATTCAACGCGAGGCCCGCATATCGCTAACTTGCAGTGGCTGGCCCAAGAGCCTAAGCGATACTTATGTTCAGAACCCAAATAAAATGGCTCGCTTTTGCGTTTCTGGCTCTAGGCTTTTCGACTCAGTCTGGTTCGGCCCGCCCGATAACGCCGGCCGAAGAAACTGTCTGTAAAAATATCCGTCATTGCCTGAATATTTTGAAAAATCATGACGCTGAAAGTTTTGATTACGAGGTGTTGAGAGATGAATTCATCGGATTTGGCGAAACTGGGAAAGAGCGTCTGTTAAAGGCCGTGTCGGCTAAGGATCCCGACCTGTCTAAAAATGCGGTTACCCTCTTATATCTCTCGAGCTATGAGTTAAGCGCAGCAGAGGTTCAACTCATTGCCAATCAATGGCCGAGAGGCGATGTCGAAGCCTTAGCAAATTTGATGCTGAGAGAATACTCGCCTCCTATCCGGCAAGCGGCCATTGCCACTTTGACAAGCCAGAATGAAAATACAGCCTTCTGGTCGCGCGAAATTTTAAAGTTCGGAGAAATTGGGTTCCGACTAGGCCACTCCAAAATCAAACCCTTCGAAGCCACGCCTGAAGCTTTTGATCTATTATCTGAAGCCGCCAACGAATACCCCACTCAAGAGATAACGCAGTTTCTCGCTCAATATCCTACCGAACAAGCTCAACCCGTATTAAAGAGTTTGCTTTCCTCTAAATCATCGAAAGTCGTTGGCGCGGCTCTAAACGGACTTTATATTTCTGACCGTGAAAGCGGCGTTGAGTTCCTGCGAGAAACTGTCTTCCAGTTGAAACCCGGGCAAGAGGACATAGCTCTAGCGGTCGCGGACGCCGTGCGAGCGCAGTATGACGACACGCAGGATAAGGCATTTATCCTTTTCGCAAATCGGCTACTTACGGACACGTCTTCCAGTGAAATTGCAGCAATGATCGGCGCCGACATCCTGATGGGATTAGGGCCGGAAGCAAAATTACCAGAGTCGGAAATAGCCCTAGCCGGATTGAAGAGCGCCTTAGCAGCTCATGGTACTGTCCCTCTGTTTTACATAAAAGACCTAGAGCAAAAGCTTGGAGCAAACCTTGAGAGTGGACTGAAGCTATTCAGGGGAGCACTTGGAATGCGAGTTTCACCCAATGCGGCTGATTTTGTGAGCGCCCTTTCTACTATTCCGCCAAATGAGACGTCCTTGGAAATTTTGCAATCCGCTTTGGGGAGTCCAGCAGATTGGCGGGCTGGCGCAAAGGCGTCCGAGATAGCGAGCGCGCAAGAGCTCACTACTTTAAGACCCGCTTTGAGAAAGATTGCTGAGACACATCCTGTTCTCTACGCCAAAGCAGCGGCCTTGGCGGCTCTAGACAGCCTGTCCGGCGATCAGTCGGACTATGCAAAATCAAGGCGTGCCTGGGAACAGAAACTGGCAAGTGAAGCGAATTGGTGCTCGGTTGAGCCTCATGATTTTAAAAGTGATTCCACACAGCTCCCTTTTTTCAATGCCACGCCCATTGCCTATTCCCGAACGTCGAACAGGGCCTCTCTTTCCTCCGCCATCTCAACTGGAGGGGGATGGCTCGCGGGCTATGATCAAGGCGAGTTTTCGGGCGGATTGGTCTATTATGACAACGACACGGGAACCGGTGAGTTGATTTACGGCCAAGCGAATCCTGACGACTTTTATACAGAATACTACGAGCCTAACGTAGTGGGCATAGCGCCGAAAATTCGACGCTCTCTCGGGCAATATGGCGAAGGCTATTGGGCTTTTTCTGGCTTAGACCACTTAAGCAGCGGAGGGGCCATTTTATCCGTCTTGGTTCAAAGCGAAAAAATTGAGGTTGAGAGGTACTTTGAACTTCCAACAGCGCCAAAAGCTATTGAGAAATTAGACGATAATTCTCTATTAATTAGTTTTGGAGAACCGCCTAAAAAAGATAAAATTTCTGACCACATATTAAATATTTCTCACCCGCCCCTGCGCCTTTCCTCCAACGGCGAAGTTACTTTAGGGTGCGCAAATCTTTCTAATTCTAGAACGCAGGTTACGCATTAATGCCTTATTCCGAAAGCGCCGCCCTACGAGCTTTGCAAACGCTGTCCGACCCTGTTGGTGGGAAAGATCTGGTCACAGCGGGTCTTTTAGGGGCTTTGAATTTTGAGGACGGTAAACTTCGCGCGGTGCTGCAAATAGACCCCGCCCAAGCCGCAAAATATGAAAAAGTTCAGGCCGAGGCTCAGTCTGTTTTGGAAAAGCTGGACGGCGTTGAAAAAGCATCGGTTATCTTATCAGCGCATAAAGCAGCGCCGTCTGTCGGCGGACGAAAACGCCCGCCTCCGCATCAGGCGCGGCGCCCTGAAGGCTATCAGGGCGACGCTCATGTTGGGCGCGTTATTGCGGTTAGCTCCGCCAAGGGCGGTGTTGGTAAGTCCACCATGGCGGTCAATCTCGCTGTCGCTCTGGCAAAGTCCGGCAAAACCGTCGGCGTGCTCGACGCCGACATTCACGGCCCGAGCGCGCCAATGCTGTTGGGCCTTTCAGGAGAGCGCGCTAAAACCGAAACTGTAGAAGGCCGCCGCTTAATTAAACCGATGGAAGCCCACGGCATTAAAGCCATGTCCATCGGATTCCTGACCGAGGACGATGGCCCGGTCGTCTGGCGCGGCCCGATGGTACAAGGCGCGATTTCGCGCATGGTGTGGGACGTGAATTGGGGAGAGCTGGACGTTCTGATCATCGACATGCCGCCGGGCACGGGAGACGCGCAATTGGGGCTCGCACAAGACATCAAACCCGCGGGCGCTATCATAGTTTCCACTCCTCAGGACCTCGCTCTATTAGACGCCCGCAAAGGCGTCCGTATGTTTGAGAAAGTCGGAATTCCTGTGCTGGGCTTGATAGAAAATATGGCCGTGTTCACCTGTCCGGATTGCGGGTCGCAACACCACATCTTCGGCGAAGGCGGCGCAAAACGAGACGCAGAAAAACTCGGGATACCCTATCTAGGCGCAGCGCCCTTGGCGATGTCTATTCGGGAAAGCGGAGATGCCGGAAAGCCCATTGCTGCGGGCAGCACGGCTGAAGCTGAACTGTTCTTCGATCTAGCAAAAGCGGCTTTTAATTAAGCCAAGTCTCTTTGGCATCATCTTTCCATCCGACGGTAATTGTGTCGCCGTCTGTGATCACCGGACGCTTGATAAGGGTTGGATGCTTGCTCAAAAGGGCCAAGGCTTTGTCATTGTCCATCTCGGATTTCGCGCTGTCATCCAGAGCACGCCAGGTGGTGGAACGCGTGTTCAAGACTTTTTCATATCCGATGGTTTTTATCCATGTATGGATTGTTTCTTCGGCGACGCCATCTGCGCGCACATCGGTAAGATCCAGATCCTCATGAGATGCCTTCAGTTCTTTTATTGCCTTGCGGCAAGTATCGCAGCTTTTCAGGTGGTAAACGCGGAGTTTCATATCAGGCCTTGGATTTAATAAAGTCTATCATTTCGCCAAAAACTTTTGTTTTCGGAGTGTCGTGATGCATTTCATGTTCTGAGTTTTCATAGCACCGGAACGTCACATTCTGCGCTGTTTTCGCAAAAGCTTCGCTCGCCTCGCAAGAAGTAAGCTGATCGCCTTTGGCATGCATCAACAATAGCGGCGTATCCCATTGCGAAGCATGAGCCGCAACCCGCTCTCCGGCCCGTATCGCATCCACCGCGAGACCGAAGCTAATCCGGCTGTGATTTAGCGGATCATTTTCATAAATTTTTTGTTCTTCGGGAAGCGTTGAAATTTTATCGCCAGTTAAAGGCTGCGCGAGAGTTGCGGCTGGAAAGAAGCGCCGAACAAGATTTGCAATATGCCCGATTATTGCGGGTGTGGGATTAGGCAGAGAAATAAACGGCGCGGAGGCAATAATACCTTTGATGTCCGGAGCCGGGGTCCGGCCGTAGTCCAAGACGAGTCCTCCACCTAACGAATGTCCATAAAGAAAATGCGGCAACTCTGGGTAAAGGCCCCGCGACTTTCCCAACAAAGTCTCCATATCCCCATGAAGCAATTTATAATCGGTGCAGACTCCGCGTTTGCCGGCGCTGTTCCCGTGTCCTCGCAAGTCCAGTGCGACAACCGCTACGCCAGCCTCGCCCATAGCCTCTGCCAGTTCCGTATACCGCCCTGAATGTTCCCCTAGTCCGTGGACCAGGCTCATAACGCCAATTGGCTTCGCTGGAGCCCAGTAACGACCTTGAAGGACAAGACCATCTGCAAGGCTATTAATTTCGAAACGCTGACCGGGCACAGGCTCAGTCATTGCGTGCTTTCACGGCGGTGCCAAAAGCCAGAATCTCGGACCCGCCGGGATGTTGAGGGTTTTGGCCGCCAATGGTCGAAAACTCGATGCGAATATTATGCACGGCAGTCGCGCCGACGGCGTCCGCTTCTTTCAACATACGCACAATCGCTTCGCGTCGGGCGCGCTCTAAAACAGACTCGTAAGACCGGAGCGATCCCCCAACAATTGACTTGAGCCGCGCTACGATGATTTTAAAAAAATCAAGTGCCACAACCACGTTGCCGCTGACCATAATCGCGCCTTCTTCCAGATCACCGTGCGGCGCCGGAATATGTTTCAAATTGGTTTGCAAAATATGCGACAGGGCCGCTTCGTCATCTCTAAGCCTCTGGAAGTGACGGCGTTCATTCAGCGTCCCGAAAATCACCCCGATACACAGCAAACCTATGAAGACGACTAATTCAAACATTAATCGACCACCACAGCCGTTCCGTAAGCATACAGCTCGGACGCTCCGGCTGTTACGGAACTTGTCGAAAAACGAATATTTACGACGGCATTTGCGCCCAGCGACCGTGCTTGCTCAACCATTCGATCAACGCTCTTATTGCGAGCATCGTCCAATAATTCGGTGTAACCCCGTAACTCTCCGCCAACGATATTTTTTAAACCAGCCATAATATCACGACCGACGTGTTTCGACTGAACGGTATTTCCTTGAACCAAACCTTTCCAAGATACAATTGTGCGGCCGGGAATAGTTTCCATCGTGGATAAAATTAATTCACTCATTAGGGTTTTCCATTCTTGAAAGTCTTGCTTGGAAAACCATACGCAATCCGTACTTAATAAGCGAATAAAAAAGCCCCATCCTGCGAAGGATGAGGCGAAATTAGTTATATTGCCCGTTTTATTTCGGGACGAGGACGCTATCTACAACGTGAACCACACCATTTGACTGCATGACATCCGCATTTTCGATCATGGCAAGCGTACCATTCTCATCAGCGACTCGAATTCCGCCATCCATATTATAGAATGTAAGTGTGTCGCCGCTGACAGTTGTCGCGGAATAGCTATCATTACCTTCGAGAGCGGCGGCCAAGTCAGCGGATGTTACTGTTCCAGAAATGACATGGGCTGTCAGAACTTTCGTCAACATATCTTTATTCGCCGGATCGGTTAAAGACGCCACTGTGTCAGCAGGTACCATTTCGAAGGCGGAGTCTGTCGGCGCAAATACAGTAAATGGCCCAGGACTGGAAAGTGTTTCAACCAAGTCGGCCATTTTCACTAATGAGACAAGAGTGGTCAGATTGTCGGCTGCAGACGCATTCTCGACAATTGTCTTACTCGGATACATGGCCGCGCCGCCAACCATAGGCGCGTCCATCATGTTGCCTTCTTTCATCTCAGACTTTTCCGCCATCATCGCGCTTTCTTCCGTCATCGTCTCTTCTGAGGCAGAATCACTGTAAGATGAGGCGCAGGCCGCGAGAGTAAGAGCAATGGCGGCAGCAGAGGCTGTTTTAATAAAATGTGTCATTCAGGGTATCTCCTTAAAATTGATTACATTGTAGATACGACTCGTCTTCCGCTGCGGTTCTTAGTCTAACGAATTCGTAATATTCATTTTTGAGCCTTCGGAAGACTTGCGCGCTTTCATCCGCTCTGGCACGAAACGCATATGACGAACTCTCCCCCCTTGCGCGTAGCCTTTCAGATGGACCCCATGGAGGCCGTCGATATCGACGGCGACACCACTTTCGCTCTGGCGGAAGTCGCTGCAGCGCGTGGGATGACCCTTTTTGAGTATGGCCCGCAACATCTGGCCTATAATGTGGGTCAGGTGACGGCCAGCGCCCGCCCGATGACGGTACGGCGCGAAAAAGGCAATCATGTTAGCTTTGGCGAGCGCGTCACTCTCGACCTCGCCAAAGACGTCGATGTCGTTTGGATGCGACAAGACCCCCCGTTTGATATGTCTTATATCACGGCGGCCCATATTCTCGAACGGCTCAAGGGCGATACGCTGGTCGTAAATGACCCAGAATGGGTGCGCTCAGGCCCCGAAAAAATCTTGCCGCTCGATTATCCGCACCTGATGCCGGAAACGCTTATCACCCGGGACATTCCAACAATTGATGCGTTCCGCAAAAAGCACGGAGACATTATCATCAAACCCCTGTTCGGAAATGGCGGTGTTGGGGTTTTCAGGATGAAAGGCGGCGACAGCAATTATGCGTCTCTCCTCGAGATGTTTTTCACGGCGTCGCGCGAGCCAATCATCGTTCAAGCTTTTCTGAAAGACGTGTCCAAAGGAGATAAACGCATTATTATAATTGACGGCGAACCCGTGGGCGCCATTAACCGTGTGCCTTTGCCCGGTGAAACCCGTTCCAACATGCATGTTGGGGGAAAAGCCATGAAATCCGAATTGACGGAAAGTGATTTGATAATCTGTGACGCCATCGGCCCTATGCTAAAAGAACGAGGGCAAATCCTGGTCGGTATAGATGTCATTGGCGACAAAATGACGGAAATAAACACCACCAGTCCGACGGGCGTTCAAGAGCTTAAACGCTTTTCCGGCATTGATGCGGCCGCGCTGAGCTGGGACGCGATCGAGCGTCGCCTAAATGAATAATAAAATCACTTCGCCTTAGCAGAGAGAATTATCGGGGACTTCGGATGCGCGTAGAAATAGCAAAGCCTTGGCTGGCCTTTTACGAAGAATTGGGTATTCAAATCCCGGAATTCGAAGACCGTCCGGTTGGCAGCTATGTTGAAGAACATGCAAAGATAAGACCTGACGCGCCGGCAGTGGCTTACGTCGAGACAGTCCTGTCATACGCCGAATTAAACGCCGCCTCGAACCAGTTGGCAAATGCGTTTATTGCGCTGGGACTTAAACGGGGCGACGTCGTCGGCCTTCATATGCCTAACATCCCGCAATATGTTATCGCTGTTATCGCTATCAGCAAAATAGGGGCAATTGGAACGGGACTCTCCCCTCTCCTGGCGCCGCCTGAACTGGCGCATCAGATCGACGACGGGCACGTCAAAGCTATTATCTCTCTAAGCGAGCTTTCCGGCGCTTTGGCCAAAATGCCGGATGCACCCAAGTCCCTTAAAACCATTATCGTTACCGGCTCTGCTGATTTTCTAACACGCGCGCCATTTGAATGCCCTACTATCAAGGGAGTCGAAGTCCTTCCTTATTTAGGCCTGACCGATCCTGCTGACGACGAATTCCAACAAGTGGATGTAAATTGGAATGACACGTTCATGATCCAATATACCGGGGGTACAACAGGCAAACCCAAAGGGGCCATGCTGTCTCATCGAAATGTGATGCATAACGGGGCCCAAACGACATCTATCAACGAGTGGGAAACGGGCCGTGAAACCATTATCAGTGCTTTTCCCATGTTCCACATAGCCGGCCTTTCCAATGCACTTTCAAGTGCGCGTTATGGTGGATTGTTGGTTCTCGTTCCCAATCCGAGAGATACGGATTTCATTTGTCAGCAAATAAAGGCTTTCCCGCCAACTATTTTGGCAGGCGTACCGGCGCTATACGATATGATGGCCGCTAATCCCAAATTTGCAAAATCTGATTTTTCACAGCTCAAGACGGCCTTGACCGGAGCTGCCCCTTTGACACGCACGAGCTATGACGCGCTGTCTGCTATCATTGGTGAGGGTAAAATTTCCGATGTCTTTGGCATGACAGAAACAAGCCCATGTTATACTGGCCATCCGCCCAAGCGATACAAGATCGGTTCTGTCGGCATCCCCATGCCCGGAGTGACTGTTCGTATTCGAGATATTGAAACGGGCGTCGAGGAAATGCCGATTGGAGAGCCGGGGGAAATTATCTGCTCCGGGCCGCAAGTGATGAAAGGCTATCTCAATCTGCCTGAACAAACAGCCCATGCCCTTCGCGAAATAGACGGAGAGCAATATATGTTTTCTGGTGATGTCGGCTATATGGATGAGGACGGCTATATTTTCCTCTGTGATCGGGCAAAAGATATGTTGATTGTCGGCGGGTATAAGGTCTTCTCCGTCGAAGTCGAAGACAAGCTTTGCTCCCTACCCGAAGTCGCCGTTTGCGCTGTGGTCGGCGCAGAAGATGCCGAGCGTCCGGGCAACGATATTGTTCACCTGTTTGTCGAGCTCTCCGCAATGCACAAGGGAGACAATCCAGATTCAGTGACAGAAAAAATCATTCAGTTCTGTAGAGAGGCTATGGCCCCTTATAAGGTTCCGAAACACGTTCATTTCATTGACTCTATTCCTCTGACTCCGGTCGGGAAAATCGACAAAAAGGCGCTTCGTAAAACTGTCTGATGAGAGATGAAAACAGGAAAGACTATGACCGTTAAAACCCTTCTGGAAAACCGCTACTCTGTTCGGGGCTTCAAGCCTGACCCCGTTGATCCAGAGCTTTTAAAATCAATTTTTTCTCAGGCTCAGATGTCGCCCTCTAACTGCAATGTGCAACCCTGGGAGCCGCTGGTTGTGAGCGGGGAAATGCGGGACAAGGTCTCTAACGCCATGCTGAAATCCGTCATGTCGGGAAATCCTCCTAATCCGAAATTCGATTGGGTGACGCGGTATCAAGACGAACACCGTCAGCGCCAATTTGGCTCTGCTAACGCGCTTTATTCTGCCATGGATATCAAACGTGAAGATAAACAGGCCCGCAACATGGCGATGCTTCGCAATTGGCAATTTTTCGAGGCCCCTCATGCTGTCTTTTTTACTATGGAGACCTATATGGGGATCATGGGGGCGGTAGATGTAGGTATTTATGCGCAGACCCTAAACCTGCTCTTTGAGGAAAACGGCATACAAAGCTGTATGCAAGGCGCGCTGGGTCAATTCCCGGATGAAGTCGAGAAGCTTTTAGATATCCCTGAGTCTAAGGGCATATTGTTTGGTATGTCTTTTGGTTATGAAGACCCTGAACATCCGGCAAATGCGGCCCGAACAGACCGAATAGAAATTGCTGAGGCCGTCAAATTTTTCGACTAGGCTGTTTAAGGATTGAAGGGATAAAAAAGGCGCCCAATGGCGCCTTTTATTTTGTGCGAAAACCGGCCGCTTAAGCCGTGGCACGCTCCGGTATCGGACACGTCACGCCGGTTGGCCCATGCGCGCAATAGCCTTGCGGATTTTTCGCCAGATATTGCTGATGAGAATCCTCTGCCGGATAATACTCCGGCGCATCTCTAATTTCAGTCGTGACAGCGCGGCCATACGCTTCTTCATAACGTTTGGCGGCTTCTTTCGCCGCGTTCATCTGAGCGTCGCTATAGGTAAAGATTACGCTGCGATATTGGGTGCCGCGATCATTACCCTGACGATTGCCCTGAGTTGGGTCATGATTTTCGAAGAAGACTTTTAACAATTCTTCGAAAGTAATCACCTTGGGGTCATAAACAACATGCACCATTTCAGCATGTCCGGTCGAGCCGGAACAGACGAGTCTGTAATCCGGCGAGGGGTATGTACCGCCGGAATAACCTACGGAGGTGACGTAAACGCCGTCCAGTTCCCACAAAATACGTTCTGCGCCCCAGAAACAGCCCATGCCGAACTGAACCTGCTGCATTCCCTCCGGAATATCACCGAACATAGAATTACCATTTACATGATGTTTATCGATAGTAGCGAGCACATTAATCTCCTTAAGTCGAATATGATAAAAACGCTTGGTTATTCTGGCGGGTTAAGAACCGGTTCAAGCCGGTTCGCGAGCACAGCCGCAATATCCTTGGCCTTCTCTTCGCTATCAATATGGTCCTGCCTGATCTCTATTGCAAGATGGCGGAGTCCTCTCGGTCCAACATGGCGATCCACTGTATAATTTAAATCATAGGCGGAATAAGGTTCATTTATGCCGACTGCGAAATTTCTTTCATCTTTTCTTTTGTTCATACGCGAAAAGCTCTGAACGAGTTGATCGGCGCTTTTCTCGTCATCTTTGACCAATAAACCGATCTCTGTGGGTCGGTAAGGGCCGTTATAGGGCTTGGGCGTAAAGCTATGAACTGAGATAACAAAGGGCGAATCCAGGCTTTCAATTACCTTCCCCAGCGCTTGATGGTAGGGTTCATGAAAGAGTTCAATTCTTCGTGATTTCTCTGCTTGGGACACGTTTTGATTGCCGGGCACCGTTGTGGTGTCCGTTACAGCCGGGATGGCCGAGACAGAAGCACTATCCCGGTTAAAATCAATCACAAGACGCGAGACGCCGGCAATATGGCCTGCGCACCCAAAATACGCGCAAAGTTCGCGTATGATGGTTTCCGTCCCGATATCCCAAGCAATATGACGGGTGAGATCTTCGTCCTGCAAACCCAAATTATCGAATTCATCCGGAATGTGCTTTGATGCGTGGTCACCAAAAAAGAGAAGATTGTTTCGGTGCGCCGCTATAATGGTTTTGTAAGGTTGAAATTTAGAAGTGGTCATTCGAGCAGGTTTATCAAACTGAGGTCTATTGGCTAGAGAGAGTAAGCATTGAGCTGCTCGCACCCACAAATCGAAAGGCCTAATTTCACGCCCAACCAAATAATGGGTGCGAATATCTCGCATACGGGCTTGAGAAATAAATTTGTTCGGGATATAGGCGCGCCTTCGTCACGCCGCACTCAGCGTTGACGCGTATAATGCCTGCAAAGGTGAGGTGGCCGAGTGGTTTAAGGCGCACGCTTGGAAAGCGTGTTTAGGTTTGTAGCCTAACGTGGGTTCGAATCCCATCCTCACCTCCAGTGGGCTCCACTAAGTTATTGTAAATAATTGTTTATTATCTTTTTTAAGTAGTGCTCCCCACATTTTATCCCACTTATCAGTTCTTGAAAGTTGCCAGACAATCGATCCCGTAGTCACTAAAGCAGAGATGGCGTTCTACAGGGGGGTGTGGCTCGGCATACTTTCGATTCGCTAGCCACTTCAGAACCGCTTAACTTTCGTGGTGCCGTCGACGCCAAATATAGAAAGACGTTAACACCCCGTATCGAGCAATAATCAACCGTACGAACACGCAATTGTTGAATAATAGTTTCCTTTGGTTGCTATTTGACCTGGCGTAAGCCTAATTTCTATAATAGAGCTAAGGAGTGTATGGAGGCGAAATGGTACGTAAATGCATTGATCTCTTTTCTGGCTGTGGCGGTCTTTCTTTGGGCTTAGAACAATCTGGCTTCGAGCATATATTTGCCGTTGAGCAACATCCTGATGCATTTGCAACTTACCAAAGAAACCTCATCACGGGAAAGCCATACGAACGACGATGGCCAAATTGGTTACCCCAAAAAGCCCACGACATAAGAGCTCTTTTAACTGATTATAAACAACACTTAATCTCGCTTAGAGGCAGCATTGATTTGGTTGCAGGGGGACCCCCGTGCCAAGGTTTCAGTATGAATGGAAAACGTGACCCGCACGATCCTCGAAGCTCAATGGTAGAAGCATATCTAGAATTTGTAGAGGCAGTTCGACCTAAAATTATCCTCATGGAGAACGTTCGCGGCTTTCTTTCCATGCCCCACCCAACAGGCGGTAAATATCCCGCATATGTGAAAAAAGAGCTCCAAAGAATGGGGTATTTAGCTTCTGATATCGTTATCGCAGCTTCTGACTGGGGCGTACCGCAAAAACGCCTCCGCTACATATTGATAGCTGTTAGAGAAGATATTTCTTCAGGGTGTGACCCCGTCCAAACACTCTTAAACAACCGCAAAGGCTTCTTACAGTCTGTTGGGCTTCCGATGGGCGAAACCACTGTAGAGGACGCATTGTCGGACCTGCTTACATCGATAAATGGTATTACTCCCGACCCAGAGTATGGCGACAAAGGTTTTATGTCCCCAAAGTACAAAGACCCAGCTAATAAATCAGCTTATCTTAAAATCATTCGGAAAGATTGCAATGCCGCGCCGACAGACATGAGGTTAGCCCGTCATTCACCAAAAGTTACCTCCAGAATGGCAAAAATTTTAGACACATGTGAACTGGGTCGGTCGCTCTCTCCAGACAATCGTAAGAAGTTAGGCATCAAAAAACGATCTACTACACCACTCAACCCAAGGGCAATTTCACCGACTATCACCACCCTTCCGGACGATTTGATCCACTATAGTGAGCCAAGGACGATGACTGTTCGAGAACATGCACGCATTCAATCTTTCCCGGATTGGTTCTCGTTTTGCGGACGATACACGACAGGTGGCGCACGCCGCAAATTTGACTGCCCGAGATATACTCAAGTTGGAAATGCAGTTCCTCCGCTTTTAGCAAGAGGGATTGGAAGTGCCTTGATGAAAATTCTTAGCCATAACGATCTCGTGGATATCTCGGATACTTCTAAGGCTTCTGAGAAAGGCACTTCTGTGAGTCGGGAAATCACTAACAGTCATGAAGGCGTCGCCGTTTTCGTCTAGTATCTCCCAACCATCATCAGCTTCCGTTTCAAGTGCATGCCCCAGAGTGTTTCTTACCGAAATTACCTCATCCCGATAGCGCTTAAGTGTATTGTTGAGCGCCCTCAATCTATCTTTCGCCTCACCTGCGGGAGCATCTTTTATTTGTTTCTTGATAAGCTCCCTGAAAACCCCAAAGAGCTTCATGCTATCTACCGCTCTACTTGCAAGCTGACTATCAACATCTGTTAGTGCCGGAAATTCTTTCAGGTTTTTTTCAGCCAAACTCATGACAGATTCTTTAAAACTCTCCATCACAAAATCACCATGCTCCTGATTAGATAACTCTAAAATAACCTGTTTGCAAAGAAGGTCTGCCTCCGCGACCACTTCCATTGCTAGCCCTCTCATCCCAGACAATCGATTCAAAGACTTGGCTGTATCAGATATGATCTCCCCTGCCCTTACGAGGAAGCCATCTCGGTGGGCACAATAAACTCCTTCTATTTCCTTATCGGTCATGCGTGCCCTCAAAGTCTTTACCGGCTCTTTGGAGCTATAAAACAAGATTGGCGTAAATTTAAAAAGGCGACGAATTTCTTCGGCTAATTCGTCACCTTTAACACCTTTATCTAAGGTAAGGTCCAAAAGAATTAAATCAAACTCATGGAATTTATTCTGCCTTTCGGCCAATTCTTTAATGTCTGCGCCATCAACAGAATTAGTAACTTTTAGTTCAAACCCTGCAATTTGAGATAATTTTATTAATTCCCTTTCCTCTGCATCAGAATATTCATCTTCAACCCACAACAACCCAAATGTTAAGTTCAATTTAACTCTCCGCTTTTTTAGAAATAGTTATAAGAAAATCCGCTCGCGATTCATCTGCTTTGGGATCCAATCGAATAGAATTACCTTTTGTTTCTAATACCTGCCTTACATGATAGAGACCGAGTCCAGAGCCCTCAGGATGCCCCTTGTAATGCTTATCAAAAATGCGAGAGGGCTCTACTCTCTCAACGTCAATCCCGAGGCCGTCATCAACCACACGTATTTCCAGATTCGAAGTTTTCTCTGTATTCCTAGTAACAGCGGTAAATTTGATATTTTTAGCACGCGCCTTTCTGGCGTTATCAATCAAGTTGTCGAAAATGACCGCTAGGTCAAACGGAGAAAACTCGCATTCAAAAGAAATGTTTTTTGCCTCAAAAGTAGCCTTGGGTTTACTTGGGTCGACCAGCATGACCTCAAAGTACTCCCTTAAAAAAATTACCAGATCGCCTCGAATCTCGCTAGTCTCAAGGTTCACTCGAATGTTTGGAGCAAAATGTGACACAGACTGCAATCGGCTGTTTTCTAAACTTATGTAAGAGAGGTTATCCATTATCTCCCTTAAATTATGACGCAATGTTCCTGCTAGATCCTCAAAATCATCGCGGGACAATTCATCCGCATCCAGCAACTCATGCATGGAAGCGCCCAAAGTTGACAAAGCTCGGTTGGCACCTGATTTGATATGCCCAGAGTAAATATTAACTTGATGCAACAGTAATTGTATCTGTTCTGCTTCAATATTCTGGCTTGCCGACAAATACTCCGCTTGCTTAACGAGCGTTTCAATTCTTTGGTCAGACTTGGCTTGCTCATCAGCTAGACGCGCCGCTTCCTCTCGCGCCTCTTTTTCAGACTTTTCTAAATCTGAAATTCGTTTTCTTGTTGCTTTCACCTGATCAATTAGGCTTTGGTCTTGTTCACGTTCGGCAATTATTTCGATGTCTTTAAGAGCCTTTTGGCTTGCCTGGTCCTGTTCATCTGTAAGCTCAACGATACTCTTGTTGTATTCTAAAATCTGAACCGATTTGGATTTCGCTAAACCACTTACAATGGATAAAGTCCGGATCTTTGCTGGGTCTGCTTCAAGACCTTCGGGCGTATCGCGTACTTGGTCGGATTTATCTTTCCAATTAACTCCAACAACGTATTTCTCCAGACGTTTAATCATGTGTTCGGTTACTGCTTCATAGAGCTCCCTACTTCTGACATCTTCAATAAGACCAGCGTCACGGCTTGAAGCCTCGCGAAAAACTCTAGGGTCAGCTATAACGTCTACCCGCCCTAACACGTCTCGTGTTCCTAAGTATCTGGATGTACCCTGTTGCTTTCTCCTACTAATTCCAAAAGTGTCATCGGTCTCCTCACCAATCGGGAATACCCTAAATCCGTTCAAAAAAAGAAAAATATTACCAAAACTTACAACGGACACTTTCATTCGGAGCGAAAAGGTTTGCTTGGCGGAGCGATTAAGATAATAGATTGTACCCGATATTTGAGAGTTACCTAAGGCCTGATAGGGATTATCTTCGGAAATCTTATAGATTAACTTGCCCCGATCATGGAGCGTTGAGACAATCTTTCCATTCGAAATTTCGACCAATATTCTCGCAGTTTTGTCGCGAAGAACATCAGAAATATTATTGCCAATTGGGCCGTTGATAGATTTATCATTTCGATTTGAACCCACTAAGTTGGTATATACCTCGGTCTGGTCAGTCGTCCCAAACGGATCAATTAGCTTCGCTAAGTATGCCCTCAAGTCTCGGATGGTGTCTACATCCCATTCCCTTCGAAGACCTTCGATTAGCAAAATCGTACCAGTGTCGAGAGTCGGTTGATTTTCTACGAGCTTAGGAAAGCCAGAGATAGTCGATAGGTTGTTGAGAACCGTATGAAACTCGTCCTTGCTATCCACTTCAAAATCTCGCCAATTAACTGTAAGTCGGCTAACCTGTGCTTTACCGACATTCGCATCGGAGTATAGATTTAATGATGCCCCGAGGGTGTCACAGGAGAATCGGCCTATCCCTTTACTACCTGCATAAGGCGTCCTAATTTTATCTCTGTAGTCTTTAGCATCTTCAGTGCCGTCCGCTTTCGCCGAATAAGCCACGAAGAGCCATTTATTCTTTATGTCTGACAAGGACATTCCTTTGCCATCGTCAAGAATTACAAGGCGGTCTTTACTCAGGTCAAACTCTAACTTTACCTTAGTGGCACCCGCATCAAACGAATTTTTCACAAGCTCAAATATCGCAACAAATTGATTTGTGACGAGTTCACGTCCGATTACGTCTTTTAGATGCGTACTTACTTTAAAAGGAATTTTTGACACGACATGCCTTGAGCAGAATTATGAATAAGCCTATATTGATACAGTCAATTTCCCAAACTATAAATTGAATAATTCAAGTAGCAATCATTTAAGCACTGTATAAAATGTTACGTATGCGGACCTCAACACCTTATCCAAGAATGTTTTACTTTCATTGGACTCACTTCAACAACAGGGTATTGAACTATGAGACCCACTTTACTTTTTGACATAGATGGCACCATTGCCAAAATTGATCACCGTCGCCCGCTCGTAACGAAAAACAAGCCTGATTGGAAAACATTTAATTCCCTAATGGGAGACGATCAACCCAATCTGCCAGTTGTGACACTTTACAAAACTCTGTGGAGTTCTAATGAGTACGAAATTTTCTTGCTAAGCGGTAGAAGCGAAGAATTTCGTGAAATTACTGAAACCTGGCTCTTTTGGAATCAAATTCCTTTTAAGAGACTTATAATGCGAAGGAAAGGAGATGGGCGCGCTGACGAAAAGATAAAGGAGGAAATTTATCTAGATTTAATTCATAAAAACCATGAGATTTTGTTTGTAGTTGATGATCGAGACAAGGTTGTCGATATGTGGCGGCGAAACGGAGTTACCTGTTTACAATGCGACTACGGAAACTTTTAACCAGTAAGTATACGCTTTGTTTGGCGTAGTCCGTAGGACACAATCACGAGTTTCTCTTCCTGACATAGTTGTCCAGAGCATTACATTTGTTGACCGAGTCGATCAGCTCACTAAATGTTGTTTTAGCCTTTAGAAATACTTGTGGCTCCAAATCAAAAGGCACTAATTCATTCCGGTTTGGCATCACTTCAGCAGATACTTTCAGCCTAGGTCGCCTAGAGCGTTAGTAGAGCCCGTTAAAGCTGCATCGAGAGGCGAAAATCTAAATTCTAGGTCAAGGCTAGGCGAACTTAAAAGGCTCTGAGCTCGCATAACAAAAGCCGCACGGCAATAGTTTGGCATTCTATTCTTCTGACAGCTCAAGCCGTCTAGCTTAAAGGTCCTATGATTACAGAAAATTACGATTACCGGCCTAAGGCTTACCTTATTTAACTTACTCAGATTGGAAAAGCGTCCGTCCCATCTGCTTTGATTAAATTGAGGCCCTTACTATTGAAATGTGCTTTCCCGTTGGGCCTCATTTGGGACGTTGTTTTTTCAACCGCATTCTGCTTTAGCTTTGCTCTATAATAAGTTATGGGATCAAAATTATCTCTTTTCATTGCCTTACGTCCGAGCGCACGACTGACACCCGCCCTTTGACCGAATATAAGGCCTTGAGGACCCTTTCGTTCATATCTCTCCCTGAAATTAAAGTAATCCACGTACTCCGGGTCAATTCCCTTGATAATGTAAAACGACAATGTTCTGTAGCGGGCAGGATTTATGGCGGCAGCATGCAACGTGTGACCTTCTAACGCCCCCTGAACTCCCTCAATCCAGACCCGAAGCTTTTTGAAAAAGTCCTTTTGCAAATCTGGAGCAATATGTACGCACCAATTTACATGAGGGTTATTATCTGGGTTTTCATGGGTAAAAGCGTAATATGGCCTACAATCTGTATTTCCGATTCTTCTTTGGTACTCCAACCATCTACGAAATTTGGTCAAAATTGCTTTAAATGCCGTATCGCAAGCTTGGTTAATTGTATCGTTTAGATGGATGACACAATATACGTTGAACGCCTTGCCCAAATATTCTGCGTAATTAAAAGAATTCAATATCCCCTGTGCATGCTTCTTGGTTATATGTTCACTTTCGTGCATAACTCTGCCCCCCACTCTAATAATAATCTGTATTTTAAGAAAATTTGTCGAATTGATCTTTTCAGAAACAAATCCAATCAGATTCCGTTCTGCAAAATTTGCTCAATATCGGACCACCGCTAGGCGGTAATATTTCGGCCAAGTTTTACAGGTTGGGGATAAAGGCCAGACCGGACACCTGCCCACCAAGTCGATTTTGACATTGGAAGCAATCCAGTATCGCCAACTATTGAGTTAATGCGGACAAGTCTCTTTAACCTTATATCGTTCATACGTTACTCTCCTTCGTGTTAAGCGTGATTGCTTGCGAGAAGGATTGGTTACGAAAGACCAGAGATTGTCTCTAACTGAGAAAATCAGTCGTGATATTCTTGAAATTAGAATATCAATTATTTATCAATTTACTTACTTTAAGCCGTAAGGTGTTGTGAGAATATGGCTCAAGCACACCATTCTTATTCTTTGTCAAATCCAGCAAATATTCTAACTGACTAAACTTCGTTTCCTCTTGTAGGTTCAACATACCTAACTCGTATCTATTTTTTAGTTTTATGCATTCCTCTATCTGAGAGATTAATTCGTACGATATATTGGTTGATGTTCGCCCATCGGGTTCGTTTTCATAATTTAATTTTAGAAACTTTTTACATACCTTTTCCGAGGTAACGCCTCTTCGAGTCTGCGCTTTTGCCCCTGCTTTCTGCAATTCATTGAACTTCGCTGAATGACTAGACTTCAAATCAACAAATAGGGGGAATAAACCCCTAGCAAAACTTCCATCCGCTAGAGTTTCTGGCCGATCTGAAGCATAATTATCCTGCACATTATATAGGGCAACGTATTCACCCCATACTTGCCCCAAGTTGAAAAGATGTACTGGTGAAAGTTCTGACCACTCATGAATTTCCAATTCGCATCCTTCACAGCCATATATGGTCTCAATATCCCCTTGTGACCATTCCATGAACATAAAGTCTCCCAATTTTGAAAAGTGCCTATACAGTTCGAATAAAGCATCTGGGTTCGTGTGATTCTCGTAGCCGCCAAATCTCACTTCGTACCGAGGCTCCTTCCCGCTACTCCTCATTGGGTTTTTTGTTTGAGTCGCCCTGTCGTGACTTTGATAAAACTCTAGATAGTTTAACAACCCCCACCCTATCTTCCCGCATTGATCTTCTACAAATTCTAGTACCTCAAGCCTCATAACAATATTCCGCCCAATCCCTCATCAATTGCTTTCGCTTTTTAAACAAATCACCGCGTACATAAGCGGCGGCGGTCTTATTCTTATTCTTGTGTGCGATCGCCATCTCCGCAACATCATAAGGGTAGCTGGTTGTCTCAGATATCCAAGTTCGGAAAGATGTTCTAAATCCGTGAATTGTATACGGATAACCAAGCCCTACCCTCAACGCTTTAGAAAGCGTAGAATCACTCATTGGTTTCGTCCAATTCTGAGAACTTGGAAAGATATACTTACTACCCCCTGTTATGGGTTTTATCCCCCCTAGTATGGCCATAGAATGCGAACACAAAGGTATATGATGTTCGATACCATTTTTCATTACATGGGCAGGTATGGCCATTTTCTCTTTATCAAAATCTATGAAAGCCCATTCCGCTAATCGCAGTTCCTTTGACCGCAATCCATTTAACAATAAGAACGAAATACCCAACTTCACATTTACTGATTGTGTGCTTGACTGCAGGTGTTGAAGAAACGCTGGAACATCGGGATATGGCATAGCCGCGAAATGACCACCTCGGTTGTTATTACTTCCGGGCAAGCCTTGCTTAATTCCAGTTACAGGGTTTTCTCTAGTCATGTATTCTTGAGTTTTTGCCCAATCAAAAATTCGCGACATTCTTCGCCTGACCCTATCAGCGGTGGTTCTGTTACTCACCCATATCGGACTAAGAACATCTATTATGTCGGGAGGACCAATGTCAGAGACAGACTTTTCCCCGATTTTGGGAAATGCATGAATTTCTAAACTACGAATCCATTGTTGCACTGCTTTTGTTATTTTCCACGTCGGCACATTTGCCTCATGAACTTTTCTCGCGGCCTCTTCGAAAGTGGGAACAACACGTTTGGCGTCTGCCCTAATCGCTACAGGGTCAAGGCCTTGCTTCGCTTGCCGCCTCATAATCAATGCTGTTTCACGTGCCATCGCCAAAGTTACGAGGGGATATCCCCCAAGGGTAATGTCTCGCCGTTTTCGGTTAATTACGATCCTCAGCAACCAACTCTTAGCTTCACTAGGGTGAACAACAAGATAAAGACCATGACCATCGCCATATCGCCCCTTATCTGTTAGCTTGCGAATTCTAAGGTCTGTGAGACGATTGTATTTATGTTTGCCGATAGGTTTACTCATTTGAAAGTATATACCACATTCCTACCCACATTCTATAGTGGATTTCTTTATATCCGCTTGGACTAGACTGGATGCTTGTAGTTTATAAAATATTGAATTTTAATGATATTTTATTTCGGCCCAGACTGGCTTGGACACAAGACTGGAAGACATCCTCACCTCCAGCGGGCCTTTACTCTCCCCTTTACCGCCACGTCTGGTTCGCTAAACCGACATTATGACCAAACCACTCCCCCCTTCCCCGCCCAACCCTTGGGTGACCAAATCTTCCGAGATTGTTTATGATAACCCGTGGATGCGGGTGGAAGCCAACCCCGTCTATTTGCCTGACAGATCGGAGGGCGTTTATGGCGTTGTTCGGTTTAAAAATCGCGCCGTTGGAATTATTCCCTATCAAGACGGAATGATATGGATGGTTGGGCAAACCCGTTACGCGTTAAACGAATATAGCTGGGAAATTCCCGAAGGCGGCGTGCCTGAAGGCGAAGATATGGTCGAGGCAGCCAAGCGGGAGTTGAAAGAAGAAACCGGATTGTCGGCGAAATCTCTCACCCATCTTTTTGATGTTCACACATCCAATTCTATAACCGATGAATGGGGACAAATTTATCTCGCGACAGGCTTGAGCGAAGGAGAAACAGAGCCAGAGGGGTCTGAAGATATTTCGCAGCTTAGACTAACAGTTGAAGATGCAATCACTCATATTGAAGCCGGACGCATCACAGATTGCATGACGATTGCGGCTGTTTACAAACTCCGTCTTCTACAGCTTTCCAGTGAACTTGATTAGGGTCTGGCCGTAAGGATTATGATGGAGCCTTCTTCCGATAAATTTAACGCGCGCATCCTCACCCAAATTAATGAGGTGTGTGAGACCGAATGGGACGCTCATTTGCCTAATGGTTCACATCCGTTTCTAAGCTGGCGGTTTCTTAACGCCCTAGAAGAGAGCGGCTGCGCGACGGACGAGACAGGCTGGATCCCGCGTCATATCTGGTTGGAAGATGGAGAAGGAAGGTCGCTCGGCGCGGCGCCGCTTTATGCCAAGCTCCATAGTCAAGGCGAATATGTCTTTGACCACGGGTGGGCAGACGCCCTCGCCCGCGCCGGAGGACAATATTACCCGAAATTGCAATGCTCTGTCCCTTTTACTCCGGCGACTGGCCCGCGCCTTTTGGCGAAATCGCCCGGCCACAAGCAAGCGTTAGTCACGGCGATGGTGTCGGCGTGTCAACAATGGGAAATGTCGGGCATTCACCTCACATTTCTACAAGAAAATGACCGGGAGGTATTGAATGAAATGGGCTTTGCCGCACGCGAGGATAGGCAGTTTCATTTTCTCAATCGAGGTTATAAAGACTTTAATGATTTCCTCGCCGGACTGACCAGCCGCAAACGTAAAAATGTTCGCAAAGAGCGCAAAGCGGCCCAAGACGGCGTGGTCATAAAGCGTCTGACGGGCGATGACTTAAAAGACGAACATTGGGACGTTTTTTACCAATGTTATTTGGATACTGGGCAACGCAAATGGGGCCGCCCTTATTTGAACCGTGAATTTTTCGTCCGAATGCAAGAAACTATGCGGGACGATATTTGTCTCGTCATGGCTTGGATGGACGGCGACCCTGTTGCCGCGGCCCTGAACTTTATTGGCTCTGACGCGCTATACGGACGCAATTGGGGCGCATTAATTGATAAGCCGTTCCTGCATTTCGAACTCTGCTATTATCAAGCAATAGAAGCCGGGCTGGAAAGAGGGTTGCCGCGAGTTGAAGCCGGTGCCCAAGGCGAGCACAAGCTTTCGCGCGGCTATGAACCGGTAGCGACCCACAGCGCGCATTACCTGACCCATCCGGGTTTGCAGGCGGCGGTCGAAGATTATCTTGTCCGAGAGCGAGAAGCCGTCGAACACGAAATCAAAATCCTAGATCAGCATACACCGTTTAAGAAGGGCGGGGATTAAAGCGCGCTATTCTTCTTGGCAATTTCGCTCTCCAGCGCATAATCCATGCCGCGCATACAACTCTCGAATGTGGGGTCAAGCGCATAGCCTTTGCCCTCTTCCCAATAGAGATATCCGCCCGATTTTTTCTCGCACGCCAGCCAGTCCTGCATATTTGATCCGCCGCCCACTTTGGCAAAGGAAATATCCGGGACAACGGGGAGGGGTTCGGATTGGTAATACCCGGTGCCCGTAGTCTGAACCGCACGTTCCATAGTCTGGTCTGTCGGACCTCCGGCGAATGTTTCAACCTGAGCAGGGGGCTCATAGAGAATTACCTCATAATTTTCGGGCTCATTGAACACATAGGCCTGCTCCGGCGCGGGGCGAAGCAAGGAGGCGACAGGCTTATAAAAGAAATTGGCGGTGCTTTCGGTCGCGTTCCAAGCGAGATCGCCAACTGCCCCCAATTGCGCACACCCGGTAACGGCCAAGGCGGCTACACTTAACATCGCAGTTTTTAGAAACTGTCCCATTCTGCTCTCCACAAATGAATATGAGAGAAGTCATACAATTTCTGTGCCAATGTTCGTAAAAATGGGTTAGGCCTACAGATTAAACGGATGAAGGAAAACGCATGACTAACAAGACGGCAAAGTCAAAAAAGACGAGCGTGAATTCTACTAGCCCCAACCGTCTGGATAAACTGGCCGAAGCGGCGCAGACTTACGGAAATCGTAGTTTTCATAATTATTCCCAAATCCGGAATGTTGCCGAAACTTTGCGCGACGAATTTTGTCTCTTTTTGGACGAAGATCGCGTCTGTGTTTTCTTAGTGCCTCCGACAGGCCCATTTGCTGCGGCAAATGCTGGTTCCGCGGCTTTTTCTGTCTCCGGCAAGGGCTTTTTACCTCTTGAGCCGATAAGTTTCGGCCTTGCCGTCGCGATCACCAAATTCGGGGATTACATGCGTCTCGTTATTTCCTGCCGGAAAGAAGGCGGCTTCATGTATGTCAGTCCCGAAAAAGGTCGGGAACATAAACTCAGTCTGCCGATTAATGACATCGAAATGGGCGCTCTGATTGAGGGCCTGTACGAACATTTAATGGATTACTTCGAAGATGGTGTCGATTCCTACGACAATGGGAATTACGGAAACACGGATATCGGGTTTGATATTTTACGAATGGATAGCTAAACAGGATAGGGCTGTTGCGTGAATCGCCGGGTAGCCGGTGGCAATGTAGGCCATGCCCACTTATAAATCGATACTTTCGAGTTTGATAAAGGATTAGCATGGCGGTTGATATTGCCCATCACGCGGTAAGTGCCTTACCTCTTAAAATTGCACTCATCGGCACTCTCGGCATCGGGGCCCAGTGGCTAGCCTGGCGTTTACAACGCCCGGCTATTGTCTTGATGGCGATTGCCGGACTGATTTTCGGCCCTCTCCTTGGTTATCTTCTCGGATTTGACCTACCAGGACCGATTGAGCATTTGTTCGGACAATTACGGCTCGACCCGGTGAACGACTTTGGAGAGCTGTATCGGCCGATGATCGGATTGGCCGTGGCAATTATCCTATTTGAAGGCGGGATGAATCTCCGGTTTAGGGATTTAAGCGACACCCGCCATGCCGTGGGCCGTATGGTTTTTGTCGCCGCCCCGATTGCTTGGGTTTTAGGCACTTTAGCAGCGCATTATATCGTCGGTCTGGCGTGGGATATTTCTATTATGGTGGGGGGCCTATTCATTGTGACCGGGCCTACGGTTATCATGCCTTTGCTACGCCAAGCCCATTTGAAAACCCGTCCTGCCAATGTGTTGAAATGGGAAGGTATTGTAAATGACCCGCTCGGGGCGCTGTTCGCCGTGGGGGGGTATGAATTTATCCGCTTCTCTTTGACTGAAGCCTCCATGTTTTTCGTTTTTGGCAAGCTCGCTTTTGCCGCTATTTTCGGCACCTTGGTCGGAATTGTTTCGGGCATTGGCATGGCTTGGGCCTTCCGCCGCGGGCACATCCCGGAATATCTCAAAGCCCCTGTCGTACTTGCTTGGGTCTTGCTCATCTACGTTATCGCGAACCGTCTGGCCGACGAAACAGGTCTCTTGGCTGTTACAGCCCTCGGTATGACCATGGCGAACACCAAATTTGCGGCGATGGTCGAGATGCGCCGTTTTAAGGAAAACATCGCAATCATTCTTGTGTCCGGTGTGTTCGTCATTTTGACCGCCACTTTGACCCCCGCCATTCTGCGAGAGTTTGTCACAAACTGGCGTGTTCTTGCCTTTGTTCTGACGATGATGATCTTTGTCCGCCCTATCGCGGTTATGGTGTCGACGCTGTTTTCCGGTCTGACATGGAAGGAAAGCATCCTCATTAGCTTTATTGCCCCCCGCGGGATCGTTGCCGTGGCGGTTGCCGGTCTTTTCGCTGCGGAACTGAACGCTTTAGGTCGAGCCGATGGTACACTTTTTGTCCCGCTTGCCTTCGCGCTTGTGTTTGCCACCGTCCTATTCGCTGGCTTTCTCATTAGCCCCATTGCGCGGTTACTAGGCCTGGCCGCTGGCGGCGGACAGGGCGTTATGATCGTCGGAGCCAATCCTTGGTCTCTGGGACTGGCCAAGGCCATCAAAGACATGGGCATAAATGTGACTGTCGCCGATACAAACTGGCGGCGCCTTCGCGGCGCCCGTCTGGAAGGGCATCAGACTTTTTACGGAGAAGTTTTGTCGGAGAACGCTGATTACTCACTTGATCACTCAGCCTTTAATGTCCTCATCGCAGCGACTCCGAATGATGCTTATAACTCACTCGTCTGCGTCGAATTTGCCCCCGAACTTGGACGCCACCGCGTCTTTCAAGTGCCCGCGCAAGAAAATGATGAGGAAGACGGCGATACAATTGCCTTTACCTCTCGTGGTCGCACTCTGACCTCTCGGGGCCGCAGTTTTGACGCGCTTACGCGTGACTGGTGGGGAGGCTGGCGTTTCCGGTCAACCAATCTGTCTGAAGCCTATACGCTCGAGGATCTCTATAATGACCGCGGCAATGATGTAGATCTCATCTTGACCAAACGTCAGGACGGCACAATCGATTTCATTCAGCCAGGGCAGGAGTCCCGCGCAGAGGGGACGACCGTGCTCAGCTTCTCTCCTCCTCCAAAGGAAAAGCAAGAAAAGGGCGCTATTCGCGGTGAAGGCGCCAAGAAGTCTGGAGGGCTCGCCGGGCCATCGAAACCCTTACCGTCCTAAGCTGTATTATTCTGCCAATGACAGTAAGCGTTAAACCCGTCTTAAAGAATTCAGGCGCAGAACGGGGCTAACGTCTTATTAACCCTGTTACCTAGAGTGCCATGCGCGAGTTTTTTACATCATTGCGTTTGCCGGAATGGCGGCCGCCTGCCCTTCCCCCTCAAGTCAAATCAGGCTTGAAATTTTCGGCGGTGGGATCTGCGCTAACGGCCTATATTTGCGGCATGGCCGGATTTGGCGCATTTGCCTTGGCGGCGCGGGACTTGCCTGACCCAAAGCGACTTTGGGAAAATCAGCGCCCAGTGAGTGTGCAAATCGTCGACAGGCAAGGAAGGGATATTTTAGTGCGCGGGGCCACGGTTGCGCCGCGGGTGAAGATAGACCAGCTTCCCTTTCATATCCCGCTCGTCATGCTCGCCGTTGAGGACAGACGGTACTTCAGTCATATCGGCGTCGACCCAGAAGCGCTTAGCCGGGCCGTTGTCGCGAACCTAAGAGCGGGAAGCTATGTTCAGGGCGGCTCGACCCTGACACAACAGCTTTCTAAAAATGTGTTTCTATCGCCTGATAAGACTTTGCGCCGGAAGGCACAGGAAATGATGATGGCTCTCTGGCTAGAGCGAAGTTTTACCAAAAAGGAAATTCTCGAACTTTATCTCTCCAAAGTCTATTTTGGCAGCGGGGCCTGGGGGCTGGAAGCGGCCTCTAAACGCTATTTCGACAAGCCTGCGGCGAAGTTGAACCTTCCTGAAACCGCGATGCTTGCCGGTCTGCTGAAAGCGCCCTCCGCTTATAATCCCGTGAATAACCCAGACAAAGCCGCAGCGCGAACCAAGATCGTGTTAAATACCCTCAAAGAGCAAAATATTATTGACGCCGAGATGTATGAGACCTCCCTGCGTTACCCCATCCGCATCCACAGACCGCAATCTGATAATTCCGCGCAATATTTTGTTGATTGGATATGGTCGGACATTGAACGCGTCCTCGGCGGCCCTCCTGGGCAGGATGTTGTCGTGCAAACGACGCTCGATATGACTGCGCAAAGCTACGCTCAAAGAGCAGTGACAGAGCACTTGGACAAAGAGCGACTTGCCGATCAAGCCGCCTTGGTTAGTCTAGACGGGACAGGCGCCGTCATCGCCATGATTGGCGGCGCGTCCTATTCCGAGAATCAGTTCAACCGGGCGGTGAACGCCGAACGGCAACCCGGATCGGCGTTTAAGCCTTTCGTTTATCTTACCGCTATGGAAGCCGGCATGAGCCCATGGGATATGCGGGTCGACGCGCCGATTACAATCAAGAGCCGTATTGATAGTTGGTCCCCCCGTAATTTCAAAAAAGAATACGCCGGGAACATTTTGCTCGAGGATGCCTTCGCGAAATCAATTAACACTGTCGCTGTCTCTATTGCCGAGGACATCGGAAGAGAGAAGGTCGTTGCAACTGCGGAGCGTTTCGGGCTTGGCCCTCTTAAACCTTTACGCAGCGTAACCCTCGGCGCGCAAACGACCACCCCGCTTCACCTGACCCGCGCCTATCTTCCCTTCTCAAATTGGGGGAAAATGGCCGAGCCTTACGGAATTATTTCGATCTCGACGGCGGAGGGATCGCCGCTTTATGACGCAGCGCCCCCGGAGCTTACCCCCGTGATGGATCTATCCCATCTAGCGCAGATGAACCGCCTCATGATCCATACTGTCGAAAGCGGCACGGGGGGACGCGCGCGCATCCCGGGACGCGATATTGGCGGAAAAACAGGCACAACTAATGATTTTCGCGACGCGTGGTTTGTCGGATATCACCCGGACCTCGTGACAGGGGTCTGGGTCGGGAATGACGAAAATGCACCGATGAAACGCATATCAGGCGGGACAATTCCGGCGGAGATATTCCATGACTACATGGAAGGCACATTACAATTTTGGCCTAAATCTGACTTGATGGTGGCGACGGAGCCTAACCGCATCACGCAGCAGCGTAGCAAAGAAGAACGCTCTCTCGACTCCCTGCTGCGAACGATAGAAAACACCCTGCCCTAAGAATTAAGACAGGGTGAAATAATTGTCTTTACCCCGTTTATTATGGCCCGATATCAGAACCGGTATTCATCCATTACCGTAGGGTCGCGAGGTTTTGCACACTTGAATTAAATCTCAGACGGGTAAACCGGGCGAATATCGTAAGGAATATCTTCGAGCTTCCCGAGGGCCGCCTTCGCTGGTTCATCGAGCTTCACATAGGTTTCGAGAAAAGTTTCCGTCGCCTCATAGCTGCCATCACCTTGTAGGCGGACAACCTCTCCGGTTAGATCAGAAATAGATTGTTCCAACACATCAAAGTCAACGCGGTAACGTTTCTGGTCTGGGAGCCATTCGGCTGCTCCGGTTTGCATATAATAATTATATTGGAACGCCGCCCCTTTGGCATGGGCTTCGGTAATGCCAAACCGCATAGAGCGAAACAGACCTGTGAAATAAGTCGCTAAAAACGCTTCTTTCTCAGCAGCCGGCAATTCACTGCGTTCCATCATATAGAGAATATTATAGGCCCCCATGACGTCGGCTTTTCCCTCTTCCACGCCTGAGTATAGATCTTTCAGCTGCGCGCTCACGCTTGTTCCCTGACCATCCACCGTGATGTTCCCGGGGCCTAGAGAATGGGAGAGCTCATGAAAAAGCGTATTATAGCTCATATATTTTTTTGTGGTCAGTTCAGCTTGGTCGCGCACCAAAACACGTTCGCCAATCGGAGCGAGAATGCGGTCATATTTCGCGCCCAGCACATTATTGAGAATAACTTTTTTCGCGCCTTTTGCTTCGCGCACCCGCTCATCATTCGGCAAGTTGAAAGCAATTGTCTGCACGCCGTTTTCATTGTCTCCGCCCCCATGGACTTGATAGGTCACAGCGATAGGAGATTCAAAACCTCGCGAGAAATTCTTATAACTTTCATCAACTGGGAGGTTCGCCTCCATATCGCGAAGATAGTTTTTGTATTTTGCGAGCGCCGCAGATTCTTCAGGGTTTTTGACTGTTACAAAGCTCTCATAAGCCGTTTTATAGCCAAACAACCCGTCGTCATAAACTTCGTAAGGGCCGATCGCGACTTCGATATCGCCATCTAAATCCATCCACGCCATTTCTGATTCAAAATAATCATCGTCCAAAAAGGCATCCGCGCGCAGGTTTAGAAACTTTTTCAAGTTGGCGTTTTCGGACAGCTCCGCCGCTTCGCGCATTAGCTGCGCTGCGGGTTTAAGGAACTCGGCATATTCGACGTGATAAGGGACGGCCTTTAGTCCACCATCGTCAGTGCGGCGAATAACAGTATAGCCCGAGGTGAAAGCCTCCTCGTCTTCGGGATGTGCCGCAATCCAGTCCTCAAATTCCTGACGAGTCATATCCGCGGGGTAGAACCCGCCCCCTTCCGGGCATTCCTTATTGCCGTAAAAAGGAAAGTCACTTTCAAGGCTATCACAAGGCCCGTAATGGAGATCAAACATAGCGAGCTGAGCTTTGGAACCATTCTGCGCGATCTCTTTCCTCAGGGCCGGATAGTTCGTGCCTCTTTGACGGAGATAAATTTCGGAAAGGTATTCGCTGGCCTCTATAAGCTTGTTCACCACCGCTTTCTCCGACGCGCTTAGAAAGCTTGTGTCCGGTTTCATATCGACTTGAGCAAATTTTTCATATTGCGCGGCGACATCATACTCCGTGCCGTCCTCCATCATCATTTTAGGCGCGGTCGCGCAAGCCGAGAGCAGAGCGGCGGTCGACAAGGCGATCAGGGATGTTTTGAGATGAAAAGCGCGCATAGGGTTATCCTTTATCTATTTGTGTGAGACCGTGTGCGATACTAACAGGGCGTCATTCAGCCAAATCCCCCGCAGCCCGTCTCCTATTGAAACCACCCTAATCACAGAGAGAGAAGAGGCCAAGCGTTAAAGCTGAGCGGCGATTTCTCCAGCCAATAGTTTCAGTGCGTCCATATCGCCGGATTTGGCCTCTCCATGCCCGGCAAAGGCTTCGCCTTCAAATTTTGGAATGACGTGAACATGCAGGTGGAAAACAGATTGTCCGGCCGGAGCGCCGTTAAACTGCGTCACAACAATCCCGTCCGGGTTAAAAGCTTTGTCCACCGCCTGAGCGGCGCGCTGAACCGTCCCGAACAAACGCCCGATATCTTTCGGGGCGAGTTCCAGCAGATTGCGAACAGGGCTTTTGGGAATGACAAGGCAATGACCGCGTGATTGCGGAAAAGCGTCCATAATAATGAGCGTGTCTTTATCTTCATGGACCTTTGCTGACGGTATTTCGCCGTTAATAATTTTGGCAAAGACATTAGTTGGATCGTATTCGGCGTGAAGGGTCATGTTTTAAGCCTAAGACTTCTGATTGGAAATGTCAGCAGCGGTTTTGAATTAATTACGAGGGGTATCCCGAGTCTCAGCTTTTAAAATCGCTCGAAGGCCTTCCTTGTAGTCTTTATACTCGGGCGCCCAATCCAATTCACGTTTCGCGCGGCTGATGTCCACACGTTTGGTTTCGCGGTAAAAGCTACGAGCCATTTTAGACACGCTTTCATCGTCCAGGTCGACACGCGGCGGCGTCTCAACCCCTATCAGTTTCGCGGCAAAGTCCAGAACATCCTGAGGCGGGGCTGGGTGACCATCTGCAATATTATATATCCGTTGGGGGTTAGGCGCTGAGATAGAGGCCATCACAGCCGAGACTATGTCCTCGACATAGATACGATTAACGACGTGGTCTTTTTTGACAACTGCGCGGGCGGCCCCGTTTCTCAGTTTCTTAAACGGTGCGCGTCCGGGGCCGTATATCCCTGCAAGACGGAAAATATGCACTGGCCAGAGCGTTTCGAGCCATTCCATTTCAGCCTCTGCTCTGGCGCGGCCACGTTTCAAGCGTGGCGTCGGCGATTCCCCCTCAAAGGCCCATTGTCCAGCCCGGTCACCATATACACTGGTCGCGGAAAGGTATCCGACCCAGCTCGCTTTTATTTTTGTTCGATTTAGCCCCCGAAGAACCGGGTCATAAAACCCGTTTATACCCGGTGATTTTTCCGGTGAGATTGAACTTAAAATAAGGTCCGCCTGTTCGAACGCATCCTGCAATTTCGGCTCTTCCAAGTTCTCAGTAGCAATCGGAGTGATTCCGCACCTTTTTAGCTCTCCGATATGCTCGTTGGACCGAGTTGTTCCAAAAACCTGGTAGCCTTCCTTCACAAGCGCTGGTGCGAGATGAGATGCAACATATCCCGCTCCCAAAAGCAGGGCTGTTTTACCTGTCTTAGCTGTCTGCGAATTAATGTGGCTCGGCATTGCTGCGCCGCCCCTCCCCTTGCTAAAGGCGCTCTCATGCTACAACGCCCTTTTATCTATTTGACCTCTGTCTTATCGGCTGTGTCTGCGGTGGCAATAACCTTTGTTGCCCCCCCAGCTTTTGCAGGCGATCTGACGAACGCTTTTGATCAGAAACATAAGGAATGTCTGGAACGCATCGCCGAAGATTCCGATCTGGCTTATGAAGAAGCCATGATTTGGCGCTCAGAAGGCGGCGGTCGCCGGGCCAAGCATTGCGAGGCTATGGCGCTGTTTTCCCTAGGACATGAGGACGAAGCCGCTCACCGTTTAGACCAACTCGCCAAAGCCTCTGATGGCGGCACCCCGGCCATGAGAGCCGATTTTTATGCCGAAGCTGCGAATTTCTGGCTCATCGCCAATGACCCTAAAAAAGCCTATGCCTCTTCCACAGCTGGATTAAAGTTGAAGGAAAATCATACGGACCTGCGAATTGCTCGCGCTCGCGCCTACAGTCTTGACGGACGTTATGATTATGCGGAAACAGATTTGACCTCCGCTCTTGTTTTTGACCCGCAGAGTGCGGCAGCTTTTCGCTACCGCGCGGATGCGAGAATGCGACAGGATAATCTAGAGGCCGCTCTCAAGGATATTGAGGCGTCTCTTACGCTTAATCCGGAGAGTGTTGAAACTGCTGTCCTTCGTGGACGCATCAGAGAAGCCATCCGCAAACAGGAAAAGTCTGAAACGGATACAGAGATTAAATAGATCTTGGTTTAAAACTAAAAATCTTAAACATTCGCGGGGGCACTAAGCCCCCGTTTTTTAGCCTTCTTCTGATAAATCCAGCGTCTCTAGGAAAAATTCGAGGATTTGACGATCGCGGTGAATCCGGTTTTCCGTTTTGCGAAAGCCGTGCTTCTCTCCGGGATACGTCATCACTCGCAAATTCTGTTTTCCTGCATTTTGCATCGCATCCATAAATTTGATGGAATGACGGAAAACCACGTTATCATCCGCCATACCGTGAATAAGGAGAATAGGTTCGGTGATGCCGTCAATATGCGCGAAGACGCTACTGTTTTCATAGGCGCCTTCCGTATAATTCTCTGACTCCGGATTTGGGTCGCCTAAATAGCGCTCGGTATAGGCTGTGTCGTAAAGACTCCAATCTGTGACTGGGGCGCCAGCGACGCCGCTGGCATAAATATCTGTCTGACCCAGCATTTGCAGCGTCATATACCCGCCATAAGACCAACCATAGACTCCCATACGGTCATCATCGATAAAGCTCTGAGCCCGGAGGAAATCCGCCCCGGCAATTTGGTCCGTCACTTCAACCGTGGCCATAGCCCGGTTTAGACCGTCTTCGAAATCCTTTCCGTGATTGCTCGCTCCGCGTCCGTCGATTTGAAACACAACAAATCCGTGATGGGCCAACATTTGGGCAAATTGATTTCGGAAATCGCGTTTCACCCGCTGCACGCCTGGACCGTTATAGACAATTGTGATGCTTGCGCGTTCTTGGCCGGGTTTTAAATCCAACGGTTTAAACAACATATAGTCAAGTTTTGTACCGTCTTTACCGCTGATTTGTCCAAATTCCGGTGTAATATGATTTTCGAGATACTTATCGTAAGGATGATCGCCATCTAGTTTGTTCTCGTTTAGCCACGCCAAAGGCGTTCCGTCGGCATTAAAGGCGCGGGTTTGTGAGGGTGTGTCGGCGTCGCTGTATGTCCCGATATAGCGCGAACAATCCTGATTAAAACTGGCAGAATGCTGACCAGCCCCTTGGGTGATTTGGGTGACAGTTCCAGTAAATTCATTCGCCGGATTGTCTTCCTCTGCGTCATCCGCTTCAGTTTCGTCCACTTCAGCGTCGGAGTCTGCGCCGGGGTCTTCGGTTTGAGAGACTTTGAAAATATGGTTTTCCAAAGGGCTATCCTGCCAACCAGAAACATACAGGTCACCCGTTTGGCGATTTTGACACAGTAATTTATGAACGTTTAGGGTCTCTGGCGTGAGAGCCGTTATCTCGCCCTGCGTTTCTATCTTGAAAATTTGGCGGAGGTTATTGCGTTCTGCCGACCATAAAAGACTTCCATCCGGCTGTGATCTCAAATCATTTCCAATGTTCAACCAAGTCGGTGACGTTTCAGTATATAAAACCTCGGCATTCCCATTGCGGACGTTATAGCGGCGGAAGGTATGGGTTTTGTTATCTCGCGACAAAACTCCGGCCACCAACGACTTGCCGTCTTCGTCCCAGATGACACGCGTTAGATAAATGTCTTTATTGCTTCCAAGGTTGAGCCAGCGGGTCTTGCCGCCTTTGGCGCTAACAACTCCCAGTTTTACTGTCGCATTGGATGTGCCTGCGAACGGGTAACGCTGGGAAATATTCTCTACCCCATCAGCGCTGAAGTCGAGACGGTTTTCAATGGCAATCTCGGATTCATCAATTTGTGTGTAAGCCGCATAGTCCGCATTCGGAGAGAGCCAGAACCCTGTATTGCGATCTAATTCCTCTTGGACAACAAAACTTGCCGTAGCGTTGCGAACCGTTTCGCTTGCGCCGTCAGAAAGTTGACGTTCCAACCCGCTTTGCAAATCTTTTATATAAAGCTCATTTGCGCGGACATATGCGACCTTGCTGCCGTCGGCGCTAACTTTGGGATCGGTTTCAAACCCTTTCGTGGCTGTGACCTGACGGCTTTCTTTCGCTTCCAGATCATAAAGATAAATGTCACCGCCTAAGGGGAATAAAAGCAAATTTTCGCCAACCCAAGAATAAGTGATAATACCTTTGCCATATTCACGGGCGCGCTCGCGCCGGTTTTTCTCTTCCTCGGATAACACTTCCGGCTCTTCAAGTAGATCTGTCGAGCTCACCAAGAGGCGGCCTTCCCCGGTCGTCAAGTCATACGCCCAAAGGTCTTGCTGCCTGGCATCATCCTCACGGCCTTGTAAAACGGTAATGAATTCTCCGCTAGGCGCAATTTTCGGGCTTGAAAGTGTCTTTCCGGACAGAGCCGGGGAGCCGTTTATATTTTCCGGCGTGAGAAAACCATCACCCGGTTCTGCAACGAGATATGTAGTGGGGCGCTGACGCGTCTGAGCCTGTCTTGCCGCAGCCTGTAAGCTATCCTGAGACGTTGTAGATGACGAAGTTTCGCTATCGCTCAGACCCTCTGAGAGCTCTGCGCCGTCGTTGTTACAGGCGGAAAGTGCAAAGCTGCCAGCCAAAAATGCTGCGAACGCAGCTCTATGAACCGACGCGGTTTTAAGAGGTAGTAAATTAGGTTTTGGTCGGAAGGACGACATTATACAGCCTTGTATCGAACAGCTCTTTTAAGAGGTGTCATAAAATGATGTTTCCGTTAAATATCATGCCGACAGGTCATTCAAGTTATTCTCGCAATTGAAGCGCGTCTTTCACGCAAAATTTTGCTTATCGCTTTGCAATTCTTTTCCTTTTGGATAGGGTTTCCCAATGCCGGATTTGCGCCCAGTCTTTTTTGTTATCGGCTTGATGGTCGCCGTCCTGGGCTTACTGATGTTCATACCTATGGGTATTGATATGGCCTTCGAAGGTCGCTCTTGGCGCGCCTTTGCTGTTTCCGGGATTTTGACATCCTTATTCGGCGGCGCTTTATCCCTAGCAAATTACACACCCAAGCCTGATCTACGCGCCAGAGGTGCTTTTCTCCTCACCGTGTTCAGCTGGGTCTCGCTGTCCATATTCTCCTCCGTTCCTTTTATCATGGAACCCGTCGGATTATCTATTACCGACGCTCTTTTCGAAGCGACGTCGGGCATCACAACGACCGGGGCAACAATCTTGACGGGTCTGGACGACTTACCAGAGGGCGTGCTGCTTTGGCGGGCAATGTTACAATGGATTGGCGGAATTGGTATTATTGTGACGGCAATGGCTGTCCTGCCTATGCTGAAAGTCGGGGGAATGCAGCTTTTCCGGTTGGAAAGCTCAGATATGGGCGAAAAAATCCTTCCCCGGGCGGCCTCCATCGCCATGGCGATTTCTCTGATCTATTTCACCCTGACCCTGGCCTGCGCCATCTTATATATGGTCGTTGGAATGAGTGGGTTTGATGCCATTGCGCATGCCATGACCACATTGGCAACCGGAGGATTCTCTACGTCTGATGCGTCTATGGGAGGTTTTATGGATCAAGGGGCTGACCTGGTCGGAATGATATTTATGGTCGCTGGCGGCATTCCCTTCGGCGTGTACCTTCTTATGACGCGGGGAGATTTTAACGCGCCCTTTAAGGACCCCCAAGTCAGAGCTTTTATTTCCGTTTTATTGATACTCAGCCTGATGATTGCGTTTGCGCTCTGGCTCGGAACAGAATTTGGCTCGGCAAATAATGAAAGTTTTTGGCACGCACTGCGGCTTTCGACCTTTAATACAATCTCGATTGTCACCGGAACCGGCTATGCAACAGCAGACTATAATCTCTGGGGTCCTTTGGCCGTAGCAGGATTTTTCTGTTTCATGTTCATTGGTGGCTGTGCCGGTTCAACCGCGTGTTCTATCAAGATATTCCGCTATCAAGTCGCGTTTGAAGGATTGCGAGCTTATCTTTTCAAGATGCCCCGAAATCACGCCGTCGCGCCGTTACGTTATGGCGGGCGGGTCTTGCCCGAAGCGGTTGTTTACTCGGTCCTGGGATATTTCTTTTTATTTTTTCTTACCTTTGCCGTGACAGCTATTTTGCTATCCATCATAGGTCTCGACCCGTTGACCGCTTGGTCAGGCGCCGGCAGCGCCGTCGCCAATGTCGGTCCTGGCTTGGGCGATATTATTGGCCCGTCAGGCACATATCAGCCTCTACCGGGGGGCGCTAAATGGGTTTTGATGACGGCCATGATCGTTGGTCGTTTGGAAATCATTACAGCCCTCGTGGTGCTCAGCCCGGGATTTTGGCGGCACTAAACTCCAGACCTATAGATTCGGGCTTAAAGCTCGCTCAGCTTGAAAACATAATCCGTTGCGCAAAACTCGCAATTGGCTTTGATAATGCCGTCCTCGGCCATATCGTCGAGAGCGTCCCGCTCAAAGCTTTTCAGCGTGTTTTCCAAACGCTCTCTTGAACACCTACATCGCCCAGAAACTTTATGGGTTTCGACAATGCGGACGCCGTCTTCGTGAAAGAGACGGAAAAGCAATCTGTTCTGGGATAAATCCGGATCAATCAATTCGGCATCACTCAGCGTTCCAAAGAGAGATCGCGCGGTGTCCCACGCCTCTTGAGTGTCGCCGCGGGCGCTGTCATCGGCAATTTTCTGAATCATCATGCCGCCGCCGCGCCAAGAAGGAGCGCTGCCCGCTTCTTGTACCTGACCTACAGCCAACCGAATTTCCGTCGGAATTTGCTCAGATTGCGCAAAATAATGCTGCGCGCAATCAGAGAGGCGTTCGCCCTGAATGGCGGCCAGTCCCTGATACTGATCCATATCCGGGCCTTGATCTATCGTCATGGAAAACGTCCCGCCGCCCAACAGCGCTTCTGCGCCAGGATTGCGGTTATCAAGTTTGGTTTCTTTCAATTTTGCTTCATCCCATCGGGCGTAGCCGCGAATGGCGCCTTCCGTGGTACAGTCCGCCATGAGCAGGCTCACCGCCCCGTCATTTGTCCCGTGACATTGAACCACTAGGCGGCCTTCGAATTTCAACGCCTGCGTCACGAGGGCGCCAATCAACATTGCTTCGCCCAGTAATCGGGCAATTTCATCCGGATAGCGCGACTCCCCTTCAGGGCCAGTCAAAGCATCATTTAACGCTTTTCCCAAATGCACGGCGCGTCCGCGCACGGGTTGGCCGTCCAATTGAAAAACGGTTACTTCATTATCAGTCATTTTATCGAGGTCAGCGATAGGCTGTTTTGTATCGGTCATGGCGCTCATGTGGGGTTGGCATTGCGTACTTGCAAGGGACAGCGTGACAGCGGCCCCTCAAGTTCGTCAGTCTCATACTAAAAAGCCCCGCTGGCAAAGCGAGGCAATAAAGGAGGGTGGGAGGACCCTCTATTTTTTTAAAAATTAGAGCGGGGTTTAAGCGCTCATTTTATCTTTGGAAGGATCCCGCAATACATAGCCGCGGCCCCAAACAGTTTCGATGTAATGATCGCCTTGAGTAGCGGACGCCAGTTTTTTGCGCAGCTTACAGATAAAGACGTCAATAATTTTCAATTCAGGCTCGTCCATACCGCCGTAAAGGTGGTTTAAGAACATTTCCTTCGTCAGAGTCGTGCCCTTGCGAAGAGATAATAGCTCTAGCATTTGATATTCTTTACCAGTCAGATGAACGCGGTGATCGCCGACTTCAACTGTTTTGGCGTCTAGGTTCACTTTGATGTCGCCAGTTGTAATAACAGACTGGCTGTGACCTTTGGAACGACGGACGACGGCGTGGATACGTGCGACCAGCTCGTCCTTGTGGAAGGGCTTAGTCATATAGTCATCAGCGCCAGTTCCAAGACCACGGACTTTTGTATCAATGTCGGACGTACCGGAGAGAATAAAGATCGGCGTATTGACCTTCGCCATGCGCAACGTCTTCAGCACGTCAAAGCCCGGCATATCTGGAAGGTTCAAATCGAGAAGGATAATATCATAGTCGTACAGCTTGCCGAGATCGACGCCCTCTTCACCCAGATCCGTTGTATAAACATTGAACCCTTCTGTCTTGAGCATCAGTTCGATGCCCTGTGCTGTCGCACTGTCATCCTCAATTAGTAGTACACGCATATTTCCCTCCCAGGCGAATCATTGTCTCTAGCCGATGAGACATGGTTAATGGAACTCAATCGGTAAGGGAATCCCGTAAACCAAATGTTAACGGCATTAACCAATCTGACTAAAATGTCAGAAAAACTGCCTTTTTATGGGAGAATGGCCGTTAATAGGTCTGAATAGACGGTAAGACCTCCTAATGTTTTTTAACCCTATCCCTTCACTGAATCGCAATTCTGTTGACTTACAACAGTTTCAAAGACGGTTAGGACGACAAGTCATTTTATAAGATTTGCGCTTCTTTCCGGACCTTCTGAGGAGAAGGATGGTGAAGATCGGCAACGGTCACAGTGAGATATTGGGAGATAAAAATGGCACACTCTATGGATAAGTCTGTCCAAAAAACTCGGTTTGCAATTTCCGAATTACAAAAGCGCATTAGTGTTCTGGAAGCCACCCGTGAGGATTTGGAACGCCAGATCCGCAAGCTCAACGATAGCGTGCCGGAAGACAATGTCGATCCGAATGCCCAAAAGGAAGGCTATGTCGCTTACGGCTCTTATGCCAATTCCGTTATTAACCGGAAAGAAAACCTACGTCGTTCTCTGAACGACATTCTGGATCAGACCGGCAATCTTTCAGAAGACCTTCGCATTGCTATGGATTCCCTTGATAGCTTTGAGCGCGTTCGCGCGCGCCGCTTGGCGGCAAAAGCAGAAAAAGCCATGAACCGCCGCACCGGTTAATAGGACGCCAACGTATCTAACGAATAAATCACGCATTGATTTAGAGGCCCGCCTTAATTGGCGGGCTTTTTTTATGGTTGGCTAACGCTCCCGAGAGTTGGGACAGGTGCCTTGGTTTGGCCTGAAAGGGGACCGCTCGGAGGCGATATGAGATTACGGATGAGCCGTCAGGAGGCATCTCTTAAAAGCATATGAGATTGCAGATTGCAGGGGGTCGTCTTCGGGCAGCGGGTCGCTTGGCTCTATTCGCGCTCCGGCCTGAGCCTTAATTAAGCGAGACTAATAAAGAGAGAGCCTCCCCGCGTTCTAGGTCACTTAAACTCCCAAGGAGCAAAGAGAATTCCTTAAAAACGAAAAAAGCCTTGGCGAAGACATCTCGTCTTCGTCAAGGCTTCACCCCCATCATGACCTCACATTGTGAGGTCTGCCCTCGCCCCAAAGGAATGATAGGGGCGTGTCAAAAAACCTAATTCCCTAAAAGCGGTAACGTCCGCGTAGCATTACTGGGATCGTGGTGCGTCCCCGGCTATTGTTCGTACCGGCAATCGGTGAACTGCCCGAAATTGAGTCAGAACTATCTAGAGCCTGCGTGTATCGCACGCCGGTTTCAATACCAATCGTTGAATAACGTGTCAGAGGCGTTTCGACGCCCACCAGTGCCGCAGCTGAGCCGACCCAGCCGCTGTCGTAATAACGCGTATTGAGCGCGGGGGTATCTACATTATTGATAGATGCATTCTCAATGGAAATATCGTCTACATAACTCGCCCCTAGACGCCCTTCGACGTAAGGACGGACACTTTTGAGGATAACACCCGGACGTGGTTTGAAATATTGGCGTAAGCCAACCTCACCACCATAAGATTCATAATCTGAAAGAGATCCGCGAAAATTTTGGCCTGTGGCAACGTCGCCCCAGTCTTGCACTCCAGAGCTCTCCGCTTTTTCCAAATAGGCTGTGGCCGTTACTTTACGGTTCGGATTTACAGCGTAGGAGAGGCCCAATTCCGCGCGGTAGCCTGTGTCATACATATCATTCCAAGACAGGTTATTAATATCCTTACCAGCAACTGGGTGCGCTTTGTCCCCAGTGACAGCGTCGCCGTGCACAGGAAAAGCCGCTCCGATGCCGCCCTCAATATTCCAACGCGCCAAACATTGCCCGCTGTGACACGCCTTTGGGGCTTGGGGAGCCGTATTGTGCCCGTAATAGCCGTTATGGGCCTGATGATGTGAGTAATTATTCTGTCCGCCAAATCCAAGGAAAGAACAGCCTGAAAGCGCGATTGTCGCTGCGCCGAGTAATAAAATCCGCATTGTTTTCATCCTGTGTTTTGAATTGGCACAATTGCCGACACGTCAATGTGTTGCGTTCTGGTCATGCAATTACAGCACCAGTCTAAATAATCTGATTGGAAACGTGGTTTACAGGACCTTAAATTTCTGCGGCGAATTTCAAAAGCAGGCAGACACAAAAAAGCCCGACCAATGGCCGGGCTTAAAATAAACATTAAGAGTGGATTTAGAAACTTACTCGTCCGCGAAGTCTCACAGGCACCTGCCAACGGTCGTCAGACTGGACATTTGTTTGCAAATCGTCCGTCCAACGAATTCCAGTCTCCACGCCGATTGCTGTCCGCGCGCCCACCTGATACTCAGCACCGATGACACCGGCCGCAGTTGGCGTCCAACCACCCTCGACATATTCTTGGGTCTCCGATCCGCCTGCGCCGCCATTAAAAGCTGCAGAGGTTTGAGTCAGCGTCAGGTCATTGGTGTGAGTAAAACCACCAGAGACACCGACATAAGGGCGAAGTCCGGTCAGGCCATTGTTGAAACCGCCAACATATTTCCGAATTCCGCCTTCAATCGTGTATTGCTCCATGTCGGAAAGGCGCCCTGTGATCGGGGCTGTAACGCCGTTTTCAGTCGCTTCGCCCAGAGAAAAGTCTTTACCGTCCGCTTCGCTATATCCAACGCGGGCCAAAACTGTCGTCGAGGGGCTTATGTCGTAAGTGGTTGCCAAGTCATAGCTAACCCCGTTTTCAAACGCGTCTTTATAACTGATTGCCGGCGTTGCCGAGACAAGGCGGTTTGGATCCGGCTGTCCATTTTCGTCCAGCGCTGGCCCAGCGCCTTTACCTGGAAACAGCTCTCCGTCTATATCAAAGCTTGTACCTATTCCCGCCTCAAAACCAAATGGAAGCGCAGCACTTCCGCCGCGCAGACCGGTTTGATAGCTACAACACCCGCTCTCGACCCGAACAGGTTGCTGATAGCCGCAACATGCGCCGCCGGCGGCATAAGGCTGCGGCACATAAATCGGCTCGCCTTGAATATTTTGAACATAGGCACCGTCTACATATTGACCATTAGAAAGTTGCGTCCCGACGACATTTTGTCCGTATGCACTTCCCTGTTGTCCGTAGGCGTTTCCTTGCGCGTAAGCATTTCCTTGCGCGTAAGCAGTTCCTTGCGCGTAGTTGGCTTGACCATAGACGCTCTGCCCGTAGCTATTTTGACCGTAGGCGCCTTGTTGTACGTAACTGTCTTGAGCGTATCCACCGGCCGAGGCGCCGTAGGCAGCTTGATCATATCCGGCCTGAGCATATTGCATTTGACCGTAGCCCGCTTGGCCGTAACTCGCTTGACCATATTGGCCATATCCGGCTCGCTCATAGCCGCCATAGCCAGCTTGACCATAAGCGCCCGAAAAGCCCGCATTTGAAACGCCGTAAGCGCCGCCTGCTTGATGACCGTAATTGGCTTGGTGTCCGCCCGTTCCGAGCCAAGAGCAACCTGATAATAATACCGCTGATAAAGCGCAAACTGCGAGCCGCATACCGGCCTCCCTTTTCCCAAAACTGGTTTTGTTCTGCTTCACTTTAAACCATCTTATGCTTAATAAAGCGTTGCTAAACCTACAACAAAACCTTAATTTTCAAATGACTAGACGGTTAATCGGCATCGTTAACGCTGATTTTTTAGAAATTGTAGCTTCCCCGGATCGTTAGCGGCACCGCAATATTGGTATCACCTTTTTCATCATTGGCGTATTTACGAGCGCCTTCGAAACGAAGGCCCGTCTCGAACGCTAAGCCAACGCGCGGCGTCAACTGCCAATCGATACCTGCATTTAATTGGCCCGATGGCACCCACTGGCTGTCATACAAATTGACCGTACGCTCTTGCCCATCCAAATCGTAGAACTGCGTTTCTTCTCCGTCAGGATCGTTGAAAGCCTGTTCGTAGAATCTCTGCTGTTGATCGGTTGTGTAGGATACGGCGTTGTAATGAGAGGCGCCGACAGAAGCCCCGACAAAAGGTGTGATCGTGTTGACGCCGCCCGTTTTATTGACCGGATTAAAGTAATGGCGCGCGCCGACCTCGACATCGTAACGCTTCATATCTGAGAAATCGGCGGAAAAACGCGCGACTTCTTCGTTTGGAATAAAAGCTGTTTGCGTCAAGGCGGGACCTAGCTGCGCGCCGGTATCATCATAATTCGTTATCGTAACATCGCGGTAGAGCGTTGCTTCGACCGTCCCGACGACGCCAGAATTGCCTTCCGCCGCAGAGTAGCCGCCCTGAACAAAAACGGTATTCTTGTCAGACAGTATGTACTCGCCGCCAATCGCAATGCGGGTCGGCGTAGACCAAGCATCATCAAAGGAGATGGTCGGCGTTCTCGCCTCGTCAAATAGCTCCCCTCCGAAGCGATCTCTTGCACCAGCCGTATATGTTGTCCCTTCCACGCGCCCGCTTGCGACTGAACCTTCGACGCGGCCTTCTGTATAGGCTTGCGGATTATAATTAAGCGTGGGGTCTGTCGACAAACCAGTTTCAGGGTCCGTTGGGAAAATTCTATAATCCAAGAGATCGCCTTGGAAGCTTTTCTCAGCGCCAAGGCTTAAAGAACCGCGGAACTTCGGTTTGCGGAGCTGCGGGGTGTGGGACTGATAGTTTGCGCCTTGGTGAGCGGCGGAACTAACATGCGAGCCATATCCGCCAGTCGTATAACTCGGCTGTCCAAATTGTGGCTGCTGAGGAAATCCATTTGTCGCGCCATATTGTGATGTGGCGATAGTGACTGCGGCCGGGTCACATCCCTGCGGCGCGACGACGTGAGCCGTTTGAACCTGACACGGGTCATATGCCCCCTGAGCCTGATAGGCCCCGTATTGGCCATTTTGGGCATAAGAATTTTGTTTCGAATGAGAACTGCCCGTCAGGCCTCCCAACCAGGAACACCCAGACAACGCAATCGCCGATACCGCACATAATACAAGACGCATGACACATCCCCCTCAAACACAGGCGCCCTAAAAAGGACGGACTCCTGACCATGGTTAACGAAGGAATGCCCTGTTTTGCTTAACAAGCCGTTTAAGAGCTGAATTTTTTAGCGATTATTTAACTACGTTGTCGGGGATGGCTATAAAAGCGCGTTCACATTTTCCGGGGGACGACCAATGATAGCTCGCTTGCCCCGCACGACGATTGGACGCTCAATAAGCTTTGGGTTTTCAACCATCGCGCCGAGAAGCGTTGCCGGATCTGTTTCGTCTCTAAGACCCAGTTCCTTATAGATCGCTTCATTTTTTCGCATGATTTCCTTGGGGTCCCCAATGCCGAGACGGGTCATCAGTGTTTGCAGGTCAGAGGCAGTCAAAGGGTCTTCAAGATATTTCACGATAGTGGGCTCGTACCCCGCCTCTTCAATCAATGCCAAAGTTTGACGGGATTTGGAACAACGCGGATTGTGATAAATGGTGATATCCATAAGGAGCCTCTATAGAGATGCTTGTTGATTTCAACTTACCATAGCGCCATGACAGGGCAATGAAAACGGTTTTAGTGATATCCTCTTTTGTCGCGTCCAGCCGGGTCGGGGCCACCGTCAGCGCCTTTTGCCTGCGTCGTTTGGGAGTTGAAACAATTGTTCTGCCAACGACCCTAATGGGACGTCACCCCGGATGGGGCGCGCCGGGCGGCGGCGCGGCCCAAACCCCTCAAATTGAAGAAATGTGGCAGGCCATTCGCAAGCAACGCATTCGTTTTGACGCTGTCCTTACTGGCTATATGGGGCATGTCGACCATGCCGCGCTGAGCGCGCGCATTATCCACGAGGTTAAACAAGATAATCCAGAGGCTATAATTCTAGTCGATCCGGTCATGGGCGATGAGGGAGCGCTCTATATTCCCGAAGACCGCGCAATGAGGATAAAATCCGAACTTGTCCCCCTCGCTGATATTTTAACCCCGAATGCGTGGGAACTTTCATATTTGACGGGAAAAGAGTCTGAAACGGTTTCTGCAATCGCCCGAACTGCCCAAAATTGGGGCGCTGGCAAAGAAATTGTGGTCACATCTGTGCCGTCTGAAGACAACATCGGCGCCATGCTTGTAACGTCAGAAGAGGCCTCTCTCGTTCAGCATAAAAAGTTTGATCGAGTCCCGCATGGCGGCGGGGACGCTTTGGCGGCGACCTATTTGGCGCATATACTTCTTGGGTTATCACCCCGGCAGGCCTTGGAATTCTCTGTTGCGTCTATATTTGAAGTTATGTCCGCCGCGATGAAATTGGATGCAGGTGAACTGCCTTTGGTCCGCAAACAAGATGCGCTCGTTAAAGCTGAGCCTTTGATGAGCAGAAAGATAGATATATGACCGACACGCCTTTTGACATATTTGCCGCCGAGGGATTGGATCCGGCGGTCGAGGCGTTCAAAGCCAATTTCAAAGAAACGGATGAGATTGGCGCGCAATTCTGTCTGATGCGCGAAGGCGAAGTCCTACTCGACCTTAAAGGCGGCTGGATGGACCGCAAACAAACCATGCCGGTCCACGAAGAAACATTGTTCAGCGTTTTCTCTTCGGGCAAAGCCATGGCCGCACTCGTCATTGCGTGGCTCGCAGAAGAAGATCGGCTTGGATATAATCAACCTGTAACCACGCTCTGGCCGGATTTCGGACAGCACGGCAAAGACAAACTGACCATAGCGCAAATTATGTCTCACCAATCTGGCCTGCCGGGAATTACGGATACGGGATGGAAACCGGAAGATTGGTTTGATTGGGAAAAAACGATTAAGACCCTAGCCGCACAAGAACCGATTTTTGAACCCGGAACGCAGACTGGATATCACCCCGTAACTTACGGTTTCCTCGCCGGAGAGATTGCCCGTTTAGCCGATGAACCTCAACGTCAACTTGGACAAATCCTGCGCGAAGAATTAGCCGCGCCATTTGGCGCGGATGTCTGGATAGGGCTGCCCGCCAAGGAACATGACCGATGCGCCTTTATTGCGAAACCGAAAGCGATTGCTGACCTCGGCGAAATGAACGCTGCGACCAAAGCTGCCTTTATGAGCAAGGCCGCCTCGCCCGGCGGTAAAGGCGCCGCCGCTTGGAGGGAGGCTCAACTTGCTGGGTCAAATTGCCATGCCACCGCAAAAGGGCTGGCGACACTTATGCAAATCGCGGTCAATGGCCGCTGCGGAGACGCCGCCGTGCTGAGCGAGGATACGCTCGCCGCCTTTCGCGAGAAACGCATTGGCGGAAATGACCTCGTTTTGCCGTTCGAAATTAATTTCGCCGCAGGGGTCATGCTCAATACACCTAATTATTTTTATGGGCCGACCGCCGAAACGGTCGGCCATAGCGGATGGGGCGGATCTTGCGTTTTCGCCGATCCTAAAACTGGACTTCACGGCGCCTATGTTATGAACCGTCAGCATAACACTTTAATCGGGGACAACCGTTCGCGCCGCCTCATCGACGCCGCTTATGCCGCTTTAGGAATTTCAAAATGAGTGACAAGATATTAGAACGCCTATGGGAAATGGGGCCGACCTTCACGACGGGGACGCCGCACGCTGAAAAGCTCGGCATCAAATTCGTTGCCGTCGATAAAGGCCGCGCGACGATGTCATTACCCTATAATAAAGAGCTGATTGGCGATATTAATACAGGTGTATTGCATGGCGGGGCGGTAACAACTCTGCTTGATCAATCCTCAGGATTAGCGGCGGTGGCCGGCTTCGAGACGCTTGGCGCAACGGCGACGCTCTCCCTTCGAATTGATTATATGCGCTCGGCGACCCCAGAAAAAACCATCATTGCCCAAGCTCATTGTTACAAAGCGACCAAACATGTCGCCTTCATTCGGGCCTTTGCTCATGACGGAGACGAGACAGACCCTATCGCCACTGCGCAAGCCTGTTTCATGGCCACTGGTCCACGCCTCAAAGCGGAGGATATAAAATGAACCGTCCCTCAAACCTCCCTGAAAAATCAGAAGACCCCGCAAAGTCCCACCCTGATATTCGCGATCTTCTCGAATCTATTCCCTACGCGCAAACATTAGGCGTGAAGCCTTTTTTTATGGGCGAGGAATTCACGCTTATCTTGCCCTATAAGCGAGAGAATATCGGAAACCCAACGCTCCCGGCCTTGCATGGTGGCGGCGTCGGCGGATTTATGGAAGTCTGCGCGATTGCTGAACTTATCATGGGGAGCAAAGGTGAAAACTTCCCAAAACCTATCGGCATCAACATTGACTATCTTCGCCGAGGAAAACCAATCGAAACCTATGCCCGCGCCGACATTTTCAAACAAGGCAGCCGCGTTGCCAATGTCCGGGTCCGGGCTTGGCAGGAAAGCTATGACTCTCCCATTGCCACCCTGCACGGACATTTCCTGACCGCGAAAGGATAAGCGTTGTTTTGGCCTAGCTTTTCTTTAAAAAGGCCGCGACCAGAACAATTCTCTGCCCGTTGACCTTGCCCTCGACATGTTCAGGATTGTCGGTCAGCGAAATTCCGCGAACGGACGTCCCGCGCTTGGCCGTAAAGCCTGCGCCTTTGACGGGCAGATCTTTGATGAGCGTGACCGTGTCGCCCGCGTTTAATACCGCCCCGTTGCTGTCTCGGGTCGGCGTGGAATTAATTGCTGGCACACCCGCCTCGGCCCAGACCTTCACCTCGTCTTCGAGATAGAGCATGTCGAGCGCCTCTTGTGCCCAAGCCTGACCCGACAGCTGACGGAGTAAACGATAGGCCGTCACTTTCACGGCGTCGTCTTCGTTCCACATTGAGGTGGTGAGACACTGCCAATAATCATTACGCTCGGACGGCGTAGCCATATTTTCGGCGCAAGTTTCGCAGATGATGATTTCCATCGGGGACGGAGCCTCTGTCAGAGCGTGGGACGTCGTGGCAGGGGATTGCTCGCAAAGAGGACATTGGGTCATATTAATTTAATTCCGTCGCCAAGTGGTGCCATCCGGGCCGTCCTCAAGCACAATGCCGCGCGCTTTTAGCTTATCGCGAATTTCGTCAGAGCGTTTGAACTGCTCCCCCATCGTGGCTTTGTCGCCGGTTTTCTTAGCGGCAATTGCCGCCGTTTTTGCGGCGTCACGTTGTTGGATAAGATCGTTGATTTCATCTTCCTCATCGTCGGACGTCCTTCCTTTGGACCACTCTTCCGGATCTTGTTGGAGGAGACCGACTAGAGCGAAGACGCGTTTTGCCTTTTCAAGAAAAAAATGGGCGTCCAAGAAATCATCAGTTGAAAGCCGATTTGAGTTCGCCACCATCCCATCGGAAATCTTTGCCGCATTACTGAGATCTGACCTAGCTACTAATATTGAATTCAGAGCGTTTAAATCCGTCAAAATCTCCGTGTCACTCATTCCCTCCTCGACATCGCTTTCAAGCTTCTCCTTCTCGGCCTTTGTCATTACACGACTTAGTTTTTGGAGATTTATGATGGTTCGATTTAGCTGGCTGTAAGCACTTTTTAAATCTGCCTTACTCTCGCTTAGTAACGCTTCGGACCACTGCAATTCACTTCGGTAATGTGCCTTCAACAACGCTAAGCGAATAACCTCCCCGTCCCACTCTTTCAATAAGTCATGGATGAGCGTGACATTGCCCAAAGATTTAGACATCTTTTCGCTGCCCATGTTTAGGAACTCATTGTGCACCCAGAAATTGGCAAAATTCTTCGTACCGTTTGAGCAGCAGCTTTGTGCTTTTTCGTTCTCGTGATGCGGAAATTTTAGGTCAACGCCGCCGCAATGAATATCGATTGTGTTTCCATAATCTTCATCACATAGCATTGCCTTCGCCATGGCGGAACATTCAATATGCCAGCCTGGGCGACCTTTCCCGAATGGCGCGTCCCAACCAACGCCATCCAGTTCCGGTTTCCAGAGCACGAAATCTGCCGCATTGCGTTTGCGCGCTACTTCGCCTTCTCCGACACGGTCGCCGCCGCGCAGCGCGTCGAGCGTATTGCCGGAAAGCTTCCCGTAATCGTCATATTTGGACACATCAAAGAAGACATGGCCATCAGATTCATAGGCATAGTCTTTTGAGAGCAGCTCTGAAATCATCTCGATCATATCTGAAATATGTTCGGTCGCCTTCGGCTGATAGGTGGGTTGAAGGCACCCTATCGCCGCCAAATCATCATTGTAAATTTTGGCGTATTTTTCCGTAATTTCGGAGATAGGTTTACCCGTTTCCTTGGCGCTTTGGATAATTCGGTCGTCCACATCGGTAATATTGCGCGCATAGACGACCTCAGCATAATCGTTCTCTTCGGTGCCATAGATATGACGAAGTACGCGAAATAGCACATCCGCCACCACAGCCGCACGCGCATTTCCGATATGGGCGTAGGAATAAACCGTCGGCCCGCAATTATACATCGTCACCCGTTTTGGGTCTTGCGGGATAAACCGCTTCTTTGTCCGCGTCAGCGAGTTATAGAGCGTTAGGGGATGTTCTTCCTTGGTCATGGCGGTGTCTCTACCCAATGCTGTGCTTGTTTGGAAGCCTCTCTTGTCTGTCAGATGGGTTTTGTTCAAAAGGCGGTCATGAGCAACCCTTTCAAGAAACAGCAAATCATTGTAGGTGTTCTCGCTCTGCTCGTTTTGGCGGTTGCGATATTCAATCGCCCGGATACCGGAGACGGGGAGCTTCATTTCGATGTCAAAGGCACCAAAGCCTATGTTTACGGCACAACCGATAGCGCGTCGGCCGGAGCGGTGGACGCCCTCATCCGCGAGAACCCGCAAATCGACACGCTGGTTCTAAAATATATGCCCGGCACGGTGGACGCGGATCAAAACCTGCGCCTTGCGCGGTCAGTGCGGCGAAACCGATTGAAAACTCACCTGGAAAGAAACAGCCGCATTGCGTCCGGCGCGGTGGATTTGTTTCTCGCGGGGACAGAACGGACCATGGCCTGCGGCGCGCAAATCGGCGTGCATAGTTGGTCTATTGTCGGACTGGACACTTATGAGCCGAAGAACGATGTTTATGACGCTCGGCAGAGACAGCAAGAGAGGTTTTTGCGTGATATGGGAATTGACCCAGAGTTTTACATTTTCACGCGGAATGCGGCCTCTCCTCAGGACTTACATATTCTCTCTGCGGAAGAAATAACTCGCTACAATCTTTTGACGGAACCCTTAAGCTGTTGAACTTTTACAGTTTTATCAAGCCCGCAACGGCCGTCAGAGCCCGCCAAGTCTGAGCGTAATCTTTTATATTAATTTGCCTCGTTTCTTAAAATGGACTAAAAAATTGGTAACGGCACCGTCATATTGATTATAATTTGGCCTCATTTAGCCCGTTGTGAAATATTTGTTTTTCAAATTGGAGAGTTACATGACCCATCTATCCCGCACCCTATCTCTTTCGGTTGCTGCGATCGCCCTATTGGCTACGCCCGCTTACGCTCAAATTTCTGACGCCGTTAAAGACAAGGCTGTCGACGTCGCAAAGGATAAAGCCAAAGAAGTCGTCAAAGAGAAAGCCCTCGAAATGGTCGAGAAAGAGGCTGCCAAGTCCACTGAGGGCGCTGTTGAAGAAGCCATAGAAGCGGAAGTTGAGGCTCAAATTGAAGCTGACGCTGACGTGGAATCCGAAGCTATGGAAACAGCGGTAGAGGCGGAAATGGACGCCCAAGCAGACGCTGTGGAAGCTGCGCAAGACGCGACAATGGAAGCTGTTGAAGAGGCTGCTGAAAAAGACGCTATGGAAATGGTTAAGGACGAAGCAAAAGACGCCGCTGAAGAGGCCGCTATTGAAGCGGTCGAAGACGCCGCGCCAACGCTAAGCGATGCTGCTGTTCTGGACGCCGCCGAAGACGCCGCTGAAGAAAAGGCCACTAACGTTGTAAAGTCTATGGCGAAAGAAAAAGCCAAAGACGCTGCAAAAGATGCAGTTGAGGATGTTGTAGGCGATAGCGCGGCAGCAACTGTCGGCATGAAGGCAGTTGTCAAAAAGCCGAGCAAAACAGATATGGCCAAAGACGCCTTGAAAGACGCGATAGAAGCTGAGGCGGAACTGGCTGACGCCGAGGAAATCATTCTCGAAACTCCCGAAGTCGCTGCCCCGACTGCGGCTGTAGAAGGCTCCGCCGAAGCCATTGTCTTAGATTGCCCAGAGGGAACAACCGCCCAAGCTGACGGCACTTGCATGATTACAGGCGACTACGAAGAGTAGTCCCCAGCCCATTTTAGAATGGATCAATTACCGTTTTGCAGGCTAGCTTTTCGAGGCTAGCCTGCCTATATGCTGGTTATGAACACTGAACCAGCCTCCAAACCCGCCCTTAAAGCCGTGAACGATGCGCCCCGCCCTTCCAAGGAAGAAGCGATGGAAGCCGTTCGCACATTGATCGCCTGGGCCGGAGACAATCCGGATCGCGAAGGCTTAAAAGACACGCCGAAACGCGTAGTGCAGGCCTACCGCGAATGGTTCCGCGGCTATGATATGGATCCGGCCGAAGAGCTCTCCCGCGTCTTTGAAGATGTTTCGGGCTATGACGATATGGTGATTTTGCGCGAAATCGACATTGAGAGCCATTGCGAACACCACATCGCGCCGTTTATTGGCAAAGCTTATGTGGCCTATCTGCCAACGGAAAAAGTTGTTGGTATTTCCAAGCTCGTCAAAGTGGTCGAGGTCTTTTCGAAACGGCTCCAGACCCAAGAAACAATGACAGCGCAAATCGCCGACGCGATTGACGAAGCGCTTAAGCCGCGCGGCACAGCGATCATGGTCGACGCCGTACATCAATGCATGACAACGCGCGGCGTGCATCACCCCGATGTCTCTACGATTACCACTCAGTTCACCGGGGAGTTTAAAACTAACCCGTCCCTGCAGGATCGTTTCCTGAAATTGATTGGGAAGTCTTAGGCCGGCAGCCTTTCAACGCATCGCCGATCTGATTTGGCGCAAAGACGTTTCAGCTTTCGCATCATCCCTTCGCTTTTTGAAGTATTAAACCGGCTGGGCGGCCGGAACGCGTGTTGCCCGTAAGTGCAGCGCATAAAACCCCTTTCGGTGGGTTCGTTTTCAACACCGCCACTTGGCTCCGCGCATATGACACAGCCATGACGGCTATGTGAATCCTGTACGAAACATGGTTAATGGGAAGTTAAAACACGTCATGGGTGGCCAAATCCGCTTTATATTTTTGACCGACGGGCAGTCTTGCCCCATTTTCTAGCGTTATGAATAATCTTCCATCACTTTGCGGCGAGACTTCACGAATCTTACTCCGATTCACCAAATGAGATCGATGAACCCTGACATGCGTTTCCCCGGCTTCGCGAATGAGTCTTTCCAGAGACGTCAGAGTCATGCGAATAAAGTGCTGGCCGCTAGGCGTTTTTATATCGACATAATTAGAGGCCGCCTGGGCTCGAAGAATTTCATCGGCGTTCAAAAATAATATTCGCCCGCCGGACTTCAACCTCAGCCGTCCTGTCTCCCTCGCTTCTTTTTTCGCATTGGCGGCTTCAAGTCTGAGCTGCTCAATATGACGGCCCGTGAGAAAAACCGATAAAACGAGCAGGTACGTATATCCATCTTTTGGCAGCTCATAAATCCAGAGACCGAGCTTCCAGAGACTTTGCTCATGGGCCCGTCCGAGGATGACCGGAAAACTTAGGCCTCTAAGTACCATCATTAAAAAAATATGTGCCGCTCCAAACACTGCGAAGCCTGCAATGTAAACCGGAATACGCCTCTTCCAATTCTCAAGAGTTAGCGGAAATCGCGAGAGCAAAATCGGCACGCAAGCAATAACAATTAAGATCGCAATGTGGGAGGTGCCTTGTGTCAGCCAAGGTTCAACCCAAGGGCCAGGCACACCGTCTCTCAAATTCTCCAAATGATCTGAATTGGACAGGATGACCCAAGAGAGAAAAGTAAAAATACCAATATATATCAGAGCAGTCTGATCGGCCCGTTTGTCCGCAGCAAGTTCAGGGTTATCAAGCTTTGTCACCATACAGGTCTATTGCAAGATTCCGTGCGATTGCCAAAAAATAGTTTAATTTTTCGTCCCGCCTTTCCGGGATTCGTCCCAAATGAGATAATTTCATCCCGCAATGCCAAACTTCACCCCAATTTTGGGGCGCGTTTCAAGTGTTTCTGCTGGAAGTGCGTAATAAATTTGGGATTAGAACATGTTACAACAAGATTTACCTTCCGCCCGTCGTCATGATCTGGATTGGCTTCGTATCATCGCCTTCGGGCTATTGATATTTTACCATATCGGCATGTTTTACGTGAGCTGGGGTTGGCACGTCAAAAGCGTTCATGCCGGACCAGCGGCGGAAGCCTTCATGCGCCTTCTAAATCCTTGGCGGTTGTCCCTTCTATTTTTAATTTCAGGCGTGGCCTTGCGATTTGCTTTTGACAAGGCCGCCTCTAATCGCGGTGGCCATGCGCGCTTCACGTTCACCCGAACCATCAGACTACTTGTTCCAATTGTGTTTGGAATTCACGTTATTGTGGCGCCCCAAAGCTGGCTACAGCTCTTGGAGAGCGGCGAAATCACGAAAGGGTTCTGGTCGTTTTATCCTGAATATTTAATTGGCACATCGGAAAAATATTCGGTCACAATCCCGACTTGGAACCACCTCTGGTATGTGGTTTACCTGATGATCTACACCGCAATTTTAGCGCCCGTTGCCAAACCCCTTGCGCACGTCATGAAAGGTATAGGCGCTAGAGCGACGCAAAAGATTTTTGGCAGCCGGTTCGGACTTGTCTGGTTAATAGGTCTGCCCGTCCTTCCGCATTTAATTTTTCGAATGTTTTTGGATCAAAACTTTCCCACCACGCATGATGTGGTTAGTGACTGGGCTAATCACGCCCATAGTTTCACCTTTCTGATGACAGGATTCGTTCTGGCAAAAGATAACGCCTTCTGGGCCGCTCTATCGCGCGGGCGAAAGGTTTTTTGGTTCATGACACTCATCCTTGGGGCCGCGCTGACGCTTATCTGGAATAATTGGGACGCAATTGTCGACGCCGAAACCTTCCTATGGCCGGCTAGGGTTGCACGGGTATTTTTTATCTGGATTGTCATTGCGTCGCTTTTGGGGTTGGCTCAAAAATATCTCAATCGGCCCAGCCGCACGCTGAATTATATGACCGAAGCCATATTCCCTTGGTATATTTTGCACCAGACCTTAACCATCATGGCCGGTTATTGGCTCACCCGGCAGGGCCTGTCAGTCGGAATAGAATTTGCGGGGGTTTGCCTCGCGACATTTGGGGGATGTGTTCTAGTTCATGAGATATTTATCCGCCGCTTCAATGTCATTCGGCCGCTCTTTGGATTGAAATTCAAAAAGAAAAGCCCAGCCGCAATAAGGACGGAGGGAGTGAATCCAAATGAAACGGTGCGGCGCCTCGGTGCGTAATGACTTTTATGACAGATCGTAATTTTCCCGATGACTTCATTCCCGCCGAGCCCCGTCCCGACAGGGGTAAACTAACTAAGTCCGAAATAATCGCCATGGCCTGGGATGACGACACGTCATTTGATAATATCGAACTGCAAACAGGGCTGTCAGAGGACGAAGTCATCGACATCATGCGGGCCGCTTTAAAGCCCAGCAGCTTTCGGATGTGGCGAAAACGCGTGAGTGGACGCACAAGTAAGCACAAAGCTTTGAAGAACCATACCTAGGCTCGAATAAGCTTAAACCTGCAGCGGCAATCCAGTTATATAGCGCCGGGAGATTTTATACGTAAGTGTCTATCTGAAACGGCGGGGAATTCTTTCTACCCCGTCAGCGGTATCTCTTTCAGAATTGTCTTCTCCCCTCTCATTTCCTCTGCGAGGCATGGTGATAGAATAGGTCGTTTCTTCGCGAGAGACGATCCCGTCTTTGTTTTCATCGGCGCGATCGAATTCTCTCGCAAGCCCGTTTTCAAATTCTCGTTCCGTCAATCCGCCGTTAAAATCCGAGTCAAAACTCAGGAAATTCGGCATCACGTCTCTTGAGCCCATGACAGACAGAGCCCAATTTCCGAAGTCAATCGCGCTGACTTTGGCGCCGGAATTCAAGACAGCCCACTCTTTTTCAGCCCCGGCTTCCAACTCCGTTTTTGAAAGACCCGCCTGGCCATCGGTATCCATGGACGCAAATAGGAGTCCGACAGGACGCACAGCCATAATAGAACCGCCGCTTCGTAAATTATCCTGCGGCGTCAGGCGGCGGGTGTCAGAACTTGAACTGGATGCACAGGCAGAAAGTATTAACGCGGAGCCCAATCCGGACAGGCACAAGACTGACCGCATCGAGAATCCATTTTCGAAAAATTTTTTATAAGTCATAATCGGCCTTTTAAATCTCTAGCTCCTATAAACGTCGCGCAAATTTAAGCACGTTACAATGACTTTATAACGGGGAGCGTCTACGCCTTATCTCGCTTGGTATTTTTCAAAGCAATTCCGGCTAAGAAAATCTGTAAATCAGGGGGTTAACAATTATTCTTGCGAGTTAATGCAGTTTTCTGAAACGTTTCTCTGTAGGTCCACGTAACTAAGGGGATGAAACAACTTATTCACTCCCGCGCCTCCCTTTCGCCCCGTCAGCGCATTGGCATTATTGGCAGCGGTATCTCTGGGCTTTCTGCGGCTTGGTTACTCCATCCCCATCACGATATCACTGTTTATGAAGCCAATGAATACGGTGGTGGGCATAGTCATACAGTTGATATAGAGGTGGGGGGTAATTCCTTCCCCGTCGATACAGGCTTTATCGTCTATAATGATCAGAACTACCCTAATCTCAGCGCGCTTTTTGAAACACTCCATGTCCCAACTTGGAAAACGGATATGTCTTTCGCGGCGTCCCTGAATGATGGCGCTCTGGAATATGCCGGCGGTACGAGGGGCGGGTTATTTGCCCAGAAGAGCAATCTTGTCCGCCCTCGATACTGGTCCATGCTTTCCGAATTGATGAGGTTTTATAAAAATGCGGACCGCTATCGTTTAGAGCCTGAATTTGCGGCTCTCCCTCTTCGCTCGCTCCTAAAGAATGAAAACTATTCAGACGCTTTTATCGAAGACCATCTCGCCCCTATGGGGGCGGCGATCTGGTCGTCCGACTCACAGGAAATTTTAGACTTTCCGACTCAGAGTTTTATGCGCTTTTTCAATAATCATGGTCTCGACCGTTTAAATGACGCGCCAGTCTGGCGAACAGTAAAGGGTGGGAGCCGCGAATATGTGAAAAAGCTGAGCGCCGGTTTTTCAGATCGGATCAGGTTGAGCGACGCCGTTCAGTCCGTATCGAGCAGGACAGTCAGAACGAAATCAGATGAGCAGACCTACGATCAAATCCTGTTTGCCTGTCATTCCGATCAAGCGCTGAAAATTTTGCATAATCCTACAGATGAACAAGGACGAATTTTAACTAATATGCGTTACCGCCCCAACGAAGTAGTTTTGCATCACGATGAAAATCTGATGCCAAAGCGTAAAAAGGCTTGGGCGAGCTGGAATTATCTTTCCAAGGGCGATGCGGACGGACCTCCCGCCGTCTCTTATTGGATGAACCGATTGCAACATGTCCCGACGGACACGCCCGTTATTGTTACCCTCAATCCGGATCGACATATCAATCCATCGAAAATTTGGGCGAAATTCGCCTACGACCATCCAGTTTTCGACATGGCAGCAGAGCAAGCCAAATCAGATATTTGGGCAGTCCAAGGTCAAAACGGATATTGGTTTGCCGGGGCTTATCTGGGGGACGGCTTTCACGAAGACGGGATTCAGGCAGGGCTCTTTGCGGCAGAGCAGATGAGCGGATTGAAAAGGCCTTGGGATAAGCCCGAGCAGACAGCCCGTTTACGGCTTGATAAGTTCGTCCATCAAACCCACAAAATGGTGGCATGAGCTTGATCCATAACGCCCTTTACCGCGGGACAGTCAGTCATACGCGGAAAACGCCGGTCAAACATAGCTTTGATTATCCAATTTTCTATGCCGCAATAGATCTGGACAGTTTTGAAACTGGCGACGATCTGCCATCTTTATTGTCTCTGGACAATTTCAACCTTTTTAGTCTCAGACAAAAAGATTACGGAGCCCAAACGCGTGAAGGTTTAAAGGACTACGTCCAATCGGTGTTTTCTGAGGTCGGCGTTAAGCGACCCTATAAAATCGTGCTGCTCACAATGCCGCGCCTTTTGGGATATGCGTTTAATCCCATTTCTATTTTTTACGCATTGGACGCCAAAGGCAATGTCACCGGGGTTGTGTATGAAGTTCACAATACTTTTGGCGAACGCCATAGCTATGCCTTCGCGATTTCGGATGACCTCTCACACCATTCGATTGAAAAGTCGCTCTATGTATCCCCGTTTTTTCATGTCGACGGGGGATATCGATTTACGCAAATCACCCCCGGGCGAAAATTGAAACTTGGCATTCAATATTCTGTCAAAGAGAAAACCGTTTTCTCCGCCGCCCTCTCTGCGGTGCGGTCGCCTTTAACCAGCAAAATGCTTTTAAAGGTCTTCTTCCTCTACCCGCTCCTGACCTTGAGAGTGACAGCTGCGATACATTTTCAAGCATTAAAGCTCTGGCTTAAAAAAGTTCCTCTGACATCCAAACCCGCGCCGCCGAAACAAGCTGTCAGCTCTAAAACCTCACAGACAAAATTATAAAAATATGACGAATAGTTTGACCCTTTACGATCCTCCAAAGCCGAATGATCACACACTGAATCTCCGTGGCCGCCTGTTGGCCCTCGCCTTTGCCAAGATGGATTTCGGCCATCTTTATGTGCACTTTCCCAATGGAGCGATACGAAGCTTCGGACCGAGCGACGGGGAGCCAGCGCGCTTGAGTATATCCTCCAATAGAGCAATCTCCCGCATTCTCACCAATGGCGCCTTAGGCCTGAGTGAAGGCTATATGGCCGGGGAATGGGAAACTGATAATCTCCCCTACTTGCTACAGATATTGGGGCGGAACATGCTTCGCCTCGAAGCGCTCATACCTCGGTTTTTTAAAATGGATTGGGTGGACCGCTTGGCACATGGGTTTCGGAAAAACAGCCGGGCGGGAAGTCGCAAGAATATTGCCTATCACTATGACCTCGGAAACTCGTTTTACGAATTATGGCTTGATCCCAGCATGACTTATTCTTCGGGTGTCTTTACGCCGCAAGCCCAGTCACTAAATGAGGCTCAGCTTGAAAAATATCGCCGACTTTGCCGTGATGTCGGTATTCGAAAAGGCGACAGGATCCTAGAAATTGGGTGTGGGTGGGGCGGATTTGCGGAAATCGCCATTTCCGAATTCGGCGCCCACGTTACGGGTTTGACCCTCTCGCGTGAGCAGCTGGTATACGCCCAAAAGCGTCTTTCAGACGCGGGGCTGAGCGAGCAGTCTGATTTGCGTTTGCAGGACTACCGCGACTGCAAAGATCAATTTGACCATATTGTTTCCATTGAAATGTTCGAAGCCGTGGGAGAAGCTTATTGGCCAACCTATTTTGAGAGCCTTCGGCGATGCCTCAAACCCAACGGACGGGTCGGCATCCAAACCATCACAATCGACCACGACACCTTCGAGCACTACCGCACACATGTGGACTTCATCCAAAAATATGTTTTTCCGGGTGGCATGTTGCCAAGTGAACCCGTTTTCGAAACACTGGCGAGAAAAGTAGGTTTTGATATTATTAAGCAAAGCCAGTTCGGAGAAAGTTATGCCCGGACACTGGCCATTTGGCGAGAGCAATTCTTTGAAACTATTGAAACCGTCCGCGAACAAGGTTTCGATGAACGGTTCGAGAAAATGTGGGATTATTATCTGTCATATTGCGAAGCCGGGTTTGAACTTGGCACAATCAATGTGAGTCAGATTATTTTAGGCGGGAAAGAATAAATACTGTAAAAACAATAAGTTAGTTTACCTTATTTGGAACTCTTCTACTAGCGGCCCGTAGATAAGGTACAAGGCACTCAACCTTGAACTCATTTTGACACAGGAGATTTATCTCTATGGCTCTCAATAATTTAGAAGACCTATACATCGCTGAACTCAAAGACATTTACAGCGCGAACAAACAATCCAAATCCACGACAAAAATGTTGGCGAAAGAGGCTACAGATGCGGAGCTGGTAAAGGCTTTAGAACGCGGCGTGGAAGGCGTCGAGGACGGGATGAAGACCATGGAATCCATTCTTGAAAAACATGGCCACAAGCCATCCGGCGAATTCTGCAAAGGGATGGAAGGTTTGATTAAAGAAGCCAAGCATCATGTAACCGAAGAATCTTTTGGCGACTCGGATGTGAAGGACGCGATGATTATTACTCAATACCAGCGTATGGAGCATTACGCGATTGCCGGATATGGTTGCTTAGAAACTTTCGCACGACGATTGGGTCTAGAGGAGGATGCCGATAAAATTAAATCATGCCTCGAAGCGACGAAAGACGGCGATGTCTTCCTCTCCAAATTAGCGGAAAAAGAAATCAACAAGTCCGCGTTGGCCGCATAATTCAAGCTTAGCAAAGCTCAAGAGCTGCTCCCTTTCTGGGGCAGCTTTTTTTATGCCTTGAAATAATCAGACTTTCATCGGGATTTGGCTTAAGAATTACCATACTGTTTCGTGATAGAAATATCTGGATTTGACACTCGGCAAAGATTAGAGCGCGACTATGTGTGGTATTATTGGAATAACAGGCCGTAACTCGGTCACGGATAGATTGGTCGACGGGCTCAAACGGCTTGAATATCGCGGCTATGATAGCTCGGGCATCGCTGTACTAACGGACGGTTCGCTGCAACGCGAACGGGCTGAAGGCAAAATCAAAAATCTCGAGTCCAAATTAAACGCGGCCAATATTGATGGGCAATCCGGGATAGCGCATACGCGCTGGGCCACACACGGGGTCCCGAACGAAACAAACGCCCACCCACATTTTTCGGGACGTGTTGGCGTGGTGCATAACGGCATTATCGAAAACTTTCTTGAACTGCGCAAAGAACTCTCCAAAACCCGCGAATTTAGAACGGAGACAGACACTGAAGTTGTCGCGCATTTGGTGGACGCAGCCCTAGAGCAAGGCGACAGCCCGAAGGACGCCTTTCGCAAATCGCTCAAACAACTCACCGGAGCCTATGCGTTTGGCGTGATAATTGACGGCGTCGAAGATCAGATATTCTGTGCGCGGGCAGGATCACCCCTAGCCATCGGAATTGGCGACGGAGAGATGTATATTGGATCTGACGCCATGGCCCTGACCCAGCTGACCAATAATCTGATCTATCTGGAAGAAGGCGATTGGGCTATTTTGACCCCGGATAGCTATGAGATTTTCGATCGCCAAGACAAACCCGTTACTCGTGAGGCGACAATTATTTCCGGCGGCCCGGCAATGGCGGAAAAAGGCAATTATCGCCATTTTATGCTCAAGGAAATTCACGAGCAGCCAGAAACCGTCGGGCGCACTCTCGCCAATTATATCGATGAGTTCCGCCTGACCGCCAATATCCCGCCCGAGCTGGATTTCATTGAGTTTGACCGCATTGTCATAATCGCCTGCGGCACAGCCTGTTATGCGGCCATGGTAGCGAAATACTGGTTCGAGCAATTGGGCGGTGTTGCAGTCGATGTCGATATTGCATCGGAATTTCGATACCGAAAACCCGTTATTTCCAAAAACTCTCTCTTTGTTGCCGTGTCGCAATCGGGCGAAACCGCCGATACGCTGGCCGCGCTCCGCTATGCCAAGGAGAACGGCACGAAGACGGCGGCGCTTGTAAACGTCATGACTTCGACGATGGCACGCGAAGCCGATATTGCTCTGCCGATTAATGCAGGGCCGGAAATCGGGGTTGCTTCGACTAAAGCCTTTACCTCACAGCTCACCGCTCTGGCGGCTCTGGCGCTTTCGGCAGCGGTCACGCGAAAAGCGCTCTCCCGCGACGCGGAAATACGCCTCACCCAAGCGCTGATTGAAACGCCGCGCCTGATCAAGGAAGGCCTCCTGCGGGATGAGCAAATTGAACGTTTGGCCTTTGAACTCTCCTCGTCAAAACAGGCTTTTTATCTAGGCCGCGGCAGTCAAGTTCCTATCGCCTATGAAGGGGCGCTCAAGCTAAAGGAAATTAGTTATATCCATGCCGAAGGATACGCCGCCGGAGAATTGAAACACGGCCCCATCGCTCTCATCGAAGACGGGACACCCGTGATCGTCCTTGCACCATTTGACAACCTCTTCGAAAAAACGATTTCCAATCTGCAAGAAGTCGCCTCGCGCGGGGCCAAGATAATTCTTATCACAGACGAGACAGGCGCAAAATCCGCCGGCGACCTCGCCTCCCATGTCATCACCATGCCGGATTCAGACAGCTTCGTCGCGCCGATTATTTTGACGATCGCGGTACAACTCCTCGCCTATCACACGGCCGTCCATCTCGGCACAGACGTTGATCAACCACGTAATTTGGCGAAATCCGTGACGGTGGAGTGAAGGCTCGCCTCTAAATTTTTAACTTGTTTTAAACATGATGTGCGCTTAGATTTGCCTCACGTCGGGGGGCAATCATGTCACGTATCATAAAAATTTTACTCGTATTCAGCGTCTTTTTATGGGGCATATTCGGGGCGTTCGGGAATCTAACGGATTGGAACGGGACAGTCGGTGCGGTCGGAGCCGTTGCGTCTATGTCCACATTTGAAGGCGGCGCGGAGAGTTGGCGGGCGACGACCAATCCCATTCTTATTCTGGTTGGCGCGCTGTTTATTATCTTGTCAAAAGTCACCGCAGGGATTTTATGCTTTATCGGGGGCGGGCGAATGTGGAGCGTGCGAAAAGCAGGTCCCGCCGAATTTAACAATGCCAAAGCCTTTGCCTTGTCCGGGTGCGGTGTGGCTATTTTAATGTTGTTCTTAGGCTTTATTGTTATCGGCGAAGGCTGGTTCGAACTTTGGCGCTCTGACATTTTTCGCGATTTAGGAAGTCAATCGGCTTTCCGGTACGCGGGCATGATTGGCATCGTTGCACTCTTTGTTTCCATCGCCGACGACTAACCTGTTCAAAGGCCAAGACCGCCTGCTACGGTTGACATCGTCCCTTTCTAAAACAATGGTCAGGAAAGTTTTAGAGTTTAGGATGTAGAGATGGTCAAAGAATTTCTGGTTGCGGTAAGCGCAAGTGTCATTTTAATGGGTGTGCGCAAACCGCGACTGTCGCTCAGCAATCCTCTCCTATTAATACGGCCAATATGTCCGAAGACGTCAAAATCATGGCGTCAGATGAATTTATGGGACGCGCGCCCGGAACTGAGGGCGAAACCAAAACGGTAAACTATTTGATAGAGCGTTTTACCGAACTGGGACTGGAGCCTGGGGGCCGGAACGGAGAGTGGACAGATCCGGTTACTCTAAATAAATCTATTGTCACAGATGTACGGACTCTGAACGTTGATCAGGGCGGGACTGTCATCGACATCAAACAAGGCCAAGATATCGAAATCAGTTCGACTAATCCCCGCGACAATATCAAAATCGAAAATGCGCCTGTGGTCTTTGTCGGTTTCGGGGCCAGCGCCTCGGAGCGGGACTGGGATGATTTTGGTGATATCGACCTGGAGGGCAAGGTCGCGCTTTTTCTTGTAAATGACCCCGATTTCGGTGTTTCCGAAGACCATCCCGTCAGCGGCCTGTTTGGCGGGCGACGTATGACTTATTATGGCCGCTGGGCCTATAAATTCGAAGAAGCTGCCCGCCGCGGCGCGGTGGCCGCACTGGTCATTCACGAGCCAAAAGCCGCCGGATATGGATGGAATGTCGCCGCGTCCTCCCCCGGTGAAAACTACTCTGTCGCGGGAGGCGGAGGTAAAGCCTCTGTCGACTTGCAAGGCTGGTTACATGAAGATATGGCCGAGCAGTGGGTAGAAACCGCGGGGTATGACCTTGACGATTTACGGGTCAAAGCGCGTCAAAGAGATTTCACGGCATTCCCACTGGACGACCTCCGTTTCAACACGGATTTGGCGCTCTCCGTCGAGACAGTCGAGAGCCAGAACGTCTTGGGCAAAATCACAGGAACAACCCGTCCGGAAGAAGTTATTATGCTCTCTGGCCATTGGGATGGATACGGCGTGGGGGAACCTGACGCGCAAGGACGGACGGTCCGCCCCGGCGCAAATGACGACGCCTTGGGACTGGCGGGGATGATGGAAATCGCCCGAAACCTGAAAGCCGGGCCGCCTTTGGAGCGCTCTGTGGTCTTCGCCGCTTGGACAGCTGAAGAAAGCGGATTGCTGGGCTCCGAAGCTTATGCGCAAAATCCTATCTACCCGTTGGAAAAGAATGTCGCCAATCTGACGCTCGACATTTTGCAGACAGCGGGGCCCGCGAATGACGTTATCCAAGTGGGCGAAGGGCAAAGTGAGTTGGAAGAAATGATGGCCGCTACCGCCGCGACGCAGGGACGAACAGTCTCCCCCGAAGGCTTGCCTGAAAATGGATTATTTTACCGCGCGGATCATTTCTCCCTCGCCCGCCGCGGCGTTCCGGTTATGTTGATTATGGGTATTGCCGGAGGGCCGGACCTAAAAGACGGCGGCCGCGAAGCCGGAGACGCTTGGGTGCAAGGCTATATCGACAACCGCTATCACAATCAGAACGATGCGTGGAATCCAGACTGGGATCTCCGCGGCGCCGCGCAGGACGTGGAACTCTATCTGGATATGACCCGACAAATGGGCAATTCGGATGACTGGCCTGAGCTGAAATCAACATCCGAGTTCAAGGCAATGAGAGATGCGAGCGCGGAAGCGCGGGAATAACTAAGTCGCTTGAACTAGACAGCAGGTATTAAACAAAACTGGCTTTAACACTCCACCACATTCACGGCCAATCCGCCTTGGCTGGTTTCTTTATATTTCGTGCTCATATCGAGGCCGGTTTGGCGCATGGTTTCAATGACCTGATCGAGACTGACTTTTGACGCTTCACTGCTATGGAGCGCGAGCCTAGCCGCGTTGACGGCTTTCACCGCGCCGATGGCGTTGCGTTCGATACAGGGGATTTGGACGAGACCGCCAACCGGATCGCAAGTCAGGCCGAGATTATGCTCCATGCCGATTTCCGCGGCGCTGCACACTTGCTCAGGGCTCGCGCCCCACACGGCCGCCAGGCCGCCCGCCGCCATAGAACAGGCCACGCCGACTTCGCCTTGGCATCCCATTTCAGCGCCGGAAATTGACGCGCGCTGTTTATAGAGCAGTCCGATACCGCCTGCCGCTAATAAGAAGGTGCGGATCGCGTCTTCGCCTTTTTCAACGCAGTAATGACGGATAACGGCGGGAATAATTCCGGCCGCGCCATTGGTCGGGGCGGTCACGACTTTGCCGCCTGCCGCATTTTCCTCGTTCACCGCCATAGCATAGACATTGAGCCAATCGAAAAGCTGTTCGCGTTCATTAGATTGCGGCGCGTTTTTCAATTTGTCCCAGAGCTTGGGGGCGCGGCGGGAGACTTTTAGACCGCCTGGCAGAATGCCATGAGTCGCAAGACCTTTGTCGATACAATCCATCATCGTCTCGCCAATGGCGTCGAGCTTTGCTTCTGTTTTACTCCGTGCTCGTTTACTGTCTTCATTGGTGAGTATGACTTTCTGAATGGACAGATTTTCCCGATTGCAAATACTCAGCAATTCGGCGGCGGACGTAAACTGATAAGGCCCCTTCTCTTCGCCCGTTTCAACGCGGTCATTTTTAGTTGGCTTTTTAAGTTGTGATTTAGACGCAATGAACCCGCCGCCCGTCGAATAATAAGTCCGGCTCTCAATGACTTCGCCGGCCCCGCCAAAAGCCTGAACATACATTTCATTAGGATGGAGGTCGGCCACTGTGTCGTAATCCAAGCGAATGTCTTCTTTGTAAGTGAAATCTATTTCCTGTTCTCCCCCCAACATAAGACGGTCATCGTCCTCAGCCCGAGAGCAGATTTCGTCCGCTTGTTTAGGATTAAATGTTTCGGGCTTCAGTCCCGCCAACCCCAATAGCGCCGCGCGGGGCGAACCATGGCCTTCTCCTGTGAAGGCGAGGGAGCCGCGCAAATCGACTTGCACGCGCGTCGTCTTACTCAACAATTCTTTCTGTTTGAGCCGGTTCACAAAACGTTCCGTGATGCGCATAGGCCCAACGGTGTGAGAACTTGACGGGCCAATCCCGACACGAAAAATATCTAATACGGATAACATGACTGAACGGTATCGTCTTTTCGGACTTTGGCAAAGCCGATTTCTGTCCTAAGCTCAGTTATGAGATTTTCAGATAAAGAAATAGCGGACATTCGCGCCGAGACGCCTGCCTGCGCGGCCCAAATTCATTTTAACAATGCCGGGGCCGCGTTAATGGCCGATCCCGTTTTCAATGCGATGCAAGCCCACCTTGAATTAGAGCGCGAATTTGGAGGTTATGCTGCAGAAACACTCGCAAATGACAATGTCTTAGCTTTTTATCCTTCTATGGCTAAGCTCCTAAACGCGAAGCCCTCAGAGATTGCGTTTGCGTCAAACCATACCCGTGCTTGGGAAATGGGACTTCGCGCGTTAGATTGGCAAGCGGGCGATAGGCTCCTCATCCATGACAGTGCCTACACGTCTAATTATCTTGCTTTCCTACATCTGGTCAGGACCAGGGGCATTGTTTTGGATCGAATGCCTTCAGGAAAGCGCGGTATAATTGATATTGAACAGATTGAACCCCTGATAACAAATCGAACTAAGGCGATTGCGCTGACCCATATGCCAACCTTTGATGGGAGCATTCAACCCGCCGCCGCCCTGGGTGAAATCGCGAAAGCCCATAGTATTTATTATCTCCTCGACGCCTGTCAGTCTGTCGGGCAGGCCGAAATTGATGTGCAAGCAATCGGCTGTGACCTGCTCGCCGGAACCGGTCGAAAATGGCTGCGCGGCCCGCGCGGAACCGGGTTTTTATATGTCCGAGAAAGCGCGAGCAATAAATTATCTCCGCCGCTAATTGATAATATTTCCGCGTCTCAAATCTCAGACACCGACTTCAAATGGGCCGACGGGGCCAAGCGGTTTGAAACTTATGAGCGGCATGTCGCCGGACAGATTGGCTTGGGTGTGGCCGCGACCTACGCCAGCGATCTGGGATTGGCCCGAATTGAAGACCGCGTAAAGACCCTTGCAACAACTCTGAGAGAGAGACTGGCGGACTTTTCTCTCAACGTTCTGGACCAGGGCGACGCGATGAGCGGGATTGTAACATTTAGGTCCGAAACTAAGCCTGCCAAACAAATCATAGAGCCCCTCTGGGAGAAGCGAATAGCGGTCAGTTATATTTCACCGCATCAGGTCTCGGAGCGGCCTGAGGCAGTTAGAGCCTCTATTCATTATTACAACACGCAGCACGAAATTGACCAATTTTGCGACAAGCTGGCTCAAATTATCAGGTGAAACGCCTAATTGTAATAATGGGGGTGGCCGCGTCCGGTAAATCCACAATCGCTTCACGGCTCTCGTCAGAGACTGGATGGCCCTATCTTGAAGGCGATGACTTTCATCCTGAAGCTAATTTGAAAAAAATGTCGGGCGGAACGCCTCTGACAAATAAAGACCGAGAAAGTTGGATAGACGCTATGTCCGAAGCTGTCGAACAGAATGAAAACCGCTCTGTTATACTTTCTTGTTCGGCTTTAAACGCATTTGTTCGAAACCGATTGCAAGACGGGTGCGGTCGCGCCGCATCTTGGGTTTATTTAAAAGTTTCGCGCAAAGAGCTCATCCGCCGCATGGAATCCCGTGAAAATCACTTCATGAAAGAAACTATGCTTAGCAGCCAACTCTCTGCGCTGGACCCGCCAGAAGATTGCCTAGAGATCGATGCAGAGCAATCTATTGAAAACACTCTTGGCCAAATTAAAGACGGTCTATCCCTAAGTCGATAAAGTTGAACCTAATCCAGCGGATTGAAACCATTCTTTAAACGCCGCTTGCTCGCCTTCGCTCATATGAAGTCCGCATTTTGTCCGCCGCCAGAGTATATCTTCCGGCTCTTCCGCCCATTCATATTCAGTCAGATATCGCGCATCAGCTTCGGTTAAATCACCACCGAATTCCTTACCAACGCGGTTTTCCAAAACTTTAGTCAGGCGAGTGCCATACCGCCGGGCGAGCCGCAAAACCAGTTCTGGCTCTAGGTCCGGATAGTGGTCGAGTTGGGATTTGTAAAACTCTTCGAAATCCGCTTCTGGAATATTGCCGCCAGGGAAATACGCTTTTTTGGTCCAGGGTTTTCCCATATCGGGGTAATAGTGTTTTATTTTCTCCATGACATGGTCGGCCAGTTTTCGAGACGTTGTAATCTTCCCGCCATAGACAGAAATAAATGGGGCGTCCGTTTCATATTTTTTTAGATCTAGAACATAGTCACGCGTTACGTCTGACGCATCGGCGGCCTTGTCGTCATAAAGCGGGCGGACGCCGGAATAGGTCCAAACGACATCTTTGGGAGACGTCTGGGACTTAAAATACTCATTCACGCAGTCACAAAGATATTGGGTTTCTGCGTCGGACGCTGCCGGTAAATCATTCGGGCTCTCATGCGGCACATCCGTTGTGCCTATTAGGGTAAAGTCTTGCTCGTAAGGAATAGCAAATATAACCCGCTCGTCCGAATTTTGGAAGATGAAGGCATGATCGCCATCATAAAGTTTAGGTACAACAATATGACTTCCCTTGACCAGACGAAGAGTGGTTTCGTCTTTCAAATCACTTTTTTCAACTCTGCCTAGAAGACTGTCTACCCAAGGTCCTGCGGCGTTCACAACACCTCTGGCCTTAACGATCTTCTCTCCTCGAGACGTTTTTAGCGCCGCGCGGTAAAGTCCCTCCTCCCCCTGAATAGAACTAACCTCAGTCCGCGTAAATATATCTGCGCCTTGCCGCGCGGCGTCCACAGCATTCAAAACCACAAGTCGGGCATCTTCTACCCAGCAATCGGAATATTCGAACCCTGTTTTCAGGCGGTCTTTTAAGCTATCAAAGCGGGATCCGGAGCCAAGTTTCCGGGTCTTTGTTCCAGGAAGAAGCTCCCGCCCTCCCAAATTATCATATAAAAACAATCCCATTCGGAGCACCCATTTCGGGCGTAGCCCTTCATCATAAGGCAAAATAAACCGCAGAGGCCAGATAATGTGCGGAGCGGCGCGGAGGAGAATTTCTCGTTCTTTCAATGATTCACGGACGAGTTTGAAATCAAACTGTTCCAGATATCGAAGCCCGCCATGAATGAGTTTTGTACTTGCCGAAGAGGTATGACTTGCCAAATCATCTTTCTCACATAGCACAACAGAAAGTCCCCGTCCTGCAGCGTCCCGCGCCACAGCAGCGCCGTTTATACCGCCGCCTATGACGAGCAAATCATAGACAGGCACTTTGGCGTTCGTGGCGGTAGATTGCGACATGAATTATCTCCTACGACTAAGCTCAAGACGTAGAAGGCCGAACAAGTATTCGCAAATGAAAATTCGGGCAAAGCTTTGGGATAATCCTCTGGAAAGGAGGAAATTGCGCTCGCCGGTTGCCTGCTTCACAAATTTCGATATGGAAGAGTCCGAACTGGAAAAGCGGGACGTGAAATGAATACTTATGACTTAAAAGGCCAAACATTCATCGTCGTTGGCGGAGCGGGTTATATCGGGGCACATGTTTGCAAAATGATTGCGGACAATGGCGGCAATCCTGTCGTTTTTGATAATTTTTCTGCGGGACATAAACACGCAGTGAAGTGGGGCCCGTTTGTTAAAGTCGATTGTTGCGATCAAGACGCGTTGAACGATGCATTCGGTAAATACCCAGACGCACGGACCGTTATTCATCTGGCCAGTTCCATTGAAGTCGGCATTGGAGAAAAAGACCCCCAAGGGTTTTACCATAATAACGTTTTGGGGGCATTGAACTTGTTAAATGCGATCCGAGCAGCTGGCTGTGACCGCTTTATTTTCTCCTCGACCTGCGCGACCTATGGCGAGTCGGAAATCATGCCGTTAACCGAAGATATAGTTCAAAATCCATTCTCAGTTTACGGAAAAACCAAGCTTGCCATAGAGCATATGATTCAAAGCTATCACAAAGCTTATGGTCTGAATTATGTCACGCTGCGCTATTTTAACGCCAGCGGGGCTGACGCTTCTGGCGAAATCGGCGAAGAACATGATCCTGAAACCCATCTTATTCCGAACGCCATGAAAGCCGCGGCCGGATTAGGTAAGGCCATGAAACTTTTCGGCACGGATTATGACACGCCGGACGGAACCTGCGTTCGAGATTATATCCATGTCAATGACATTGCGCTGGCGCATATCAAAGCTTTGGAGGCATTCGAAAAGGGCCTGAGCCAAGCCGAAGTGAATATAGGAACTGGCGAAGGCGTGAGTGTGCTTCAAATTCTGGACACCATCAAAAACGTCACCGGCATGGCTGTCCCCTATGACGAAGCACCGCGAAGAGACGGGGACCTGACCCAGCTCTATGCGGATGCGAGCCATGCGAAAGAAATTCTAGGGTTTGAACCAGAATACTCAGACATCAAAAACATCATTGAGACGGCTTGGAATTTCCATAAACGCGCTTGGAAATTATAATTGCTCAACCCATTGATCGAGATGGCTAATAATTTCATTATTGTGTTTGACCCATCGGAAATGGTCAGTTTTTGCCTCTAACGGACCTGAGGCCTGATACTTAATTCGCGTTAGGCTCGCTGATTTTAACTTTCCGACCAGATGATCCGTTGCGCTATGCGGCGCGAAATCATCTCCTTCGATTGATAAAGCGAATACCGGATGTGTGATTTTAGTTATCGCGGCTTCGTAGTCAAAATCTGACCCTTTCGGCGCAAACTGACCCGTGCGCCCCTGCCGTGCCCAATCACGAATAAGAGTCTTAGGCTGTCGTCCTCCAAACCCAATTTTGTGTCCAGGAAAATATCCGAATAGGATGGAGATTAGCATAGCGCTTTGCGTTGCAAACCATATCTTCAAATTCTGTGGAAAAGGATAGCCGCCAAAATAGACGGAGCCGCTAGCAATCAAAGCCACAGCTTTCACAGCCTCAGGATGGGCGGCCGTGTAAAGAAGGCTCAAATGCCCGCCGAGACTATGTCCCAATAAAACAACCTTTTTACTGGGGTAGCTTTTTTTCGCTTCATTTATGTATGCCGGAATATCTAATTTGACCATCTCGCGATAACCAAACTTTGCTTGCGGCGCTTTTTGGTCACTCGTTCCCTGCCCTCTTAGGTCACATAGCATCACGGAATGCCCCCGCCCCGTCAGCCTCTCCGCGAGGGGTCTGTAATATGCGGCTTTCACACCCATCGCCGGGATGCAGAGAAATAGAATGTCGGAGACGTTTTGGTCAGGCTCGTAAAACGCCGCCTCACTCTTTGCACCATCATCAGTCAGGAAAGAACGGGATCGGATTTTCATACTCTCCCTTTTTCCCTATGGGGCCTACTTCATCAAGAGTGGAAATAATTCTGGATTGCCCAAGATAAATTTGGTGACGAAATTTGTGCCAAAACGCGTGTCTCGCGCGAAATGTTTCTTTTTATCGCTGATACATTTCAGGAGCATTTTGCCCTGGGTGTTCAATGTGTGCGCCATATAATCCGTCTGAAGGTTGCCGTGCCAGACGACTCCCATCTTATTGACGGTGTATCGGTCTGCTTCCTCTTCGACGCAGCCTGCTTTAATATGGCTATCAAGAATTTTCATGGCCGGGGCATATCGGCTGCAGTCTTTGAAATGCTCCAAAAGGGATTTATCTATTTCTTTAAACCTCGGAAACATCACCATGAGGCGATCCAGGATTCCGTCTAGTCCAATAGACTGCATGGTCGTCGAGGAGACGCCGTATTGATCTATATTCGCGATATAATCCTCGATTTTGTCGGGATTTATAGACACCATATCCTTTACATTGCCGCGCGCAGCGCAGCCGACACCTATAATATCCTGCCGACCGCAATGCGCTGTTTGATATTGCGAAGGACGACTTTGTCTGGAGTAAGTTTCGGCGATTGTATTGTGATAGCCATGCTTGGACATAAAATCATAGCCGAATTCGCGCATGGCCAAGAGCTGCCACATCGTTCCAGGTTGCTCCAATCTCTCTTTTATGATGAGCTTGTGCATGGGCCGGTAAGGTAGATAAACCGTACCGAACAGATCTGCCTCTTCGGGCTTGTACTGATTGACTAGCGTGTCGAGGTCGTCGACAAATCCGTTGAAAGTCTGCCCTGGGAGATCATACATCAGATCAACACATCGATCGCCTTTGTAATTTATCTTCTCCATATTGGAAAAAAGCGCGTCTATATCTTCGCGGCTATCGACGCGCCCGATTTGCTTCCGAAGCACGGGATCAAAAGTTTCTATCCCAAAGGTGACACGATCGAAGCCGAAATCTTTCACAAGTTTTAGTTTTTCGATGTCCTTGAAGGAGCGAGGCTCTCCCGTGAAAGTTTTCTCTATCACATCATAATTCGAAATGACCTTTTTCAAATGCGCGAAGAGGCGTTCCATTCCCTTATGGGACAACGTCGACGGCGTCCCGCCGCCTATATATATGGCTGTGAAATTTCTCGCCTGCACATAAGGCTGAGCCATATACCAATCAATTTCCTTAATGAGGTAATCGACATAAAGGTCCAGTCTGTCTTTCGACTGACGGGGATAGTGGTTTTTGTTAAAGTTGCAGTAATGGCAGAAGGATTTGCAATAAGGCACATGAATATACATCATGATGTCGTCATTCAGATTGCCGCCTTCATCTTTTAGCTTCAGTAAATTTCCGTTCACCTCATCCCGCGTCTGCCAATCCCAATCCATCGTTCCGAAGTTTGGCATGATAAAATGAGTAATCGCATAAAGGCGGTCAAAGGGCGTCGGCTGCGGCGGATTAGGGCCATAATAATAAGGCGTGAAATCTATTTTGGACATGAAAAGCCTTTTTCAGAAACGAGTTGCAATGTTTGAGGGGCTGGGAGTGTCGACTCTGAGGCGAGACAATCTTCGACAGTTTTCTTCGCAGCGCGGAAGCAATTTTCGATCGACGCGCCCTTAATATAATCCCCGGTAAAATAAAGTCCCGGATAATCAATTTGGGCGCTGTTTAACTCGGATCTGAACTTGATTTCATTCAATGTGTAGCCGCAGAGCCCTTGCGCCCAAGATTTTCGTTCCAGAGCCTGGCGGGGGTTCCCGTTCAAATTGAAATAAGGGGCAGAGTGCTTTTCGGCGATGGATAAAAGTTGATCGTCGGACATTTCGTGCGAGTTCAGGGCTTGCGCCGCCGCGCCGCTGAAAGTGTAACGAACTAAATCGAGATCGTTAATACCATAAGCCCCTATATTGCTAAGGGCGGAGCTTGCCGGGAAGGTAAGCGCTCGCATGCCCGTTCGGAATACGGGTTCTCGGTATTTCACCACGAGTACGGTTACGGGAAAATACCTAGGTTTTTGCAAGGCTCGCGAAATTTTGGGGAAATCCGGTCCTGTTAATTGAGCGGCGGCGTGAGCTGGCACGGCAATTATTACCTTTGTATAAAGCGACATGAATCCGTCGCCTGCCAAAGCGAAGAAACCGTTTGCCTCTCGCAGAGCTCTTACTGGCGTTCGGAATTTCGTGCAGATATTCGGATCCGCTGGGAAGGCCGTAAACACATTCTTCAAGGGCGAAGTAATTTGCTCATATTCGTCCTGCAACATTTGCAGATGTGTTCCAAAATTCTCTAACGATATTTGATCAGGTTCGGCTCCGTTCATCCGAACCGTGAGGGCTCTCGCAAGCGAATTTGAAAATTTAGAAGAGAAGTAGTTTGGGAGGGTTAGCAGCTTTCCTTTGCTAAGGGCCTGAAAATACGGGCCTACCAAGTCACCATTAGATCTGCTCGTCTGTACCGCTGTCAAAGCCCGCTTAAGTTTCCACAAATCCGAGACAGTCGAGGAGCGAAGTAAAGTTACCAACCGGCCTAAGTTACTTTTAGAATTAAAGGGAAGGACCTTTCGCCCTGATAGACGTGCAGAGTTCAACCCGAAATATTCATATTCCGGTTTTCCGTAGCGGCCGAGAAACTGTCTGAACTCTTTATATTCAAAACCAATATTTTTACCGCCAAGGCAGATTTCGCGGCCCTCAATATCTGATATGGCCATGCGCCCACCAAGACGGTCACTAGATTCATAGAGGTCAACTTGATGCCCTTGCCGTGCAAGATAATGAGCCGCAGCCATGCCGGACACACCGCCGCCTATAACTGCAACTTTGTGGTGTGTTTTTCTACTCACACCGAATGTCTTTCATATCGTGCCAGCAATTTCCGGTGAATAAGCTTTATATGGCTTTGATAGTGAACGCGGGCTTGCCCATTTTGAAGAAATACCCCGTCGAAGGATAAGGATTGCAGCTTACCGCGCCGATAGGCGGGGTTAGAAATTCGGCATTCGATATAGAGGTCATCCGACAGATTTATAAAACCGGAAAAACGTATGTCGCAGCCTTCCAGAACAAAACCGTAATCATATCCGACATCATAGAAAAGATGCGGTATTGCCAGTCCCACCTGACGTCCCGCTTCAATAACATAGAGGCCAGGGAGGTGATCTCTGGCATGTTCGAAGAAGTAAGGATGATCCGAAATTACTTTAACTTTGGCGAAATATACGACCTGCCCGCCCTCATCCGCTTTAGGCGTGATCGACGATATAAAGACATTGTTGCCAAATTTTTTGTGAACGTCTGCTTGGCCCACGGGGACAGCAATAGACGGAGTTCCCCCTATCACCGCCTTTTCTAATTGAGTCGTCACAATCGACACTATTCACCTCACAACTTTATGGTGTGGTGATTAGGTCATAATCTTTTTGGTTGTCAATATATTTATTGCAACTTTTTGGTGTAGTTTACAAAAGAGGACCCGCGAGGCGAAGTAAATTTTCCTTCAAGCGAGTAGAGAAACTTCGTTTTTTCCAGAGGGCACGGTCAATAAGGTGAGAGTTTTCGATGTAATCGTCCACGACCCGAGATAAGGCGATATGAAAAAAACGATCATAGACGGCCATGGTAATTTCAAGGTTAAGGTAGAAGCTTCGCATATCGACATTGACCGTACCGACAAAGCAAATATCGTCATCGATCAGGATGGATTTTGTATGAAGCATTCCGCCCTGATAACGATAAATCTGAACACCTGCTCGCAGCATTTCAGAAAATACAGCTTGTCCTGCGAAGCGAGCCATAATCGAGTCGACTTTGTGAGGGAGTATAACTCTTACTTCCAACCCGCGCTTGGCCGCGTTGCAAAGGGCTAATACAATGGCCTCGTCCGGCACAAAATAGGGCGTGGTAATCGTAATTCGTTTCTGCGCCCCAAAAATGGCCGAAACGATTACCTCATATATCAGACTTGAATAAGATTCCGGACCGGAAGGGATGAGTTGCAGCACAGCGTCTCGAGCAAAATTCTCATTCGGCGTATGCTGCGGTAATTTCATGATGTCTGATTTGTCAAAATCAGTTCCAACGTGGTCGAAAATGAAATCTGTATTGAAAACGACCGCTAGAGACGAGACGATATGGCCTTCTAGCCGGATCATTATATCGACCCAAGCGCCGACATTTGCATCCCGTTTGAAATAGGCGGGATCTGCTAGGTTAAGGCTCCCTGTATATCCAATAGACTGATCTATAACGATAATTTTCCGGTGATTCCGTAAATCCGTTCGCTTGGAAACCGACTTTAAGATGCCCACGGAAAGAGAAGCCTCTACCCGAACGCCGACTTGCATCATGCTGCGCGGCCAATGACTATTGAGAAAGGTCTTACTCCCAAAATCATCAGCCAACACACGACAATCAACACCGCGTTTTGCCGCTCGAATGATGGCTTCTAGCACTTCATTCACTCGGCCCTGAGGATCGATAATATAGAATTCTAAGAAAAGGTGTTCTTTCGCTTCATCGATGTCTTTTATGAGCACATCAAAAAGAGCGTGAGCATCAGAGTATAACTTAATCTTATTCCCAATGGAGGGATGAAAGCCGGTCTCTTTTGAGATCACATTAGACATGTGTTTAAAGTATTCTGAGACTTCGAGATCCTCACTTGTCATTGCAGCTTCGTCAATTTCATAAGCATCTTGAAAGTGCTGTCTGATTTTTGGGCCGAGTTTTAGACGCTTGCGCCCCAGACGATGATCGCCGAAAAGAAAGTAGATAAGAAGGCCAATGACGGGTAGTGCCGCAATCACCATAAGCCACGCCAAAGTGGTGTGGACGGCGAGACGGCGACTTATCACCCGAAAGGAGAAGACAACTACGATTATAATATGCAGGAGCAGTGTTACCGGTGCGCCGAACATATAGCCCCCATTGTTAATTCGTAATATTTAATTATCCCGATTGAGTTACCCTTTCGAGAACAATTTGTTCCTTTAGCCGTAAAGCCCTTATGCAACTAAAAGTCCTTACATGGAACATTCAGGCCGGCATCGGCACTCAGGCGACGCATCAATATGCGTCCCAAGCCTATAGACAGGTTTTACATACCCCTGCCAAGAGGCGAACGCTCAAGCAAATTGCGAAAGTTTTGCAAGACTACGACTTGGTGGCTTTGCAGGAAGTCGATCTGGGTGGGCGCAGATCAAATTTTCAAAATCAAGTCGACATTTTGCAAACCTACGCCAAATTCCCACATGCTGTGTCGCAGGAGAACAGAGTCGTCGGACGAGTTTCACGGCATGGAAACGCAATCTTTTCCAAGTATCCGATTTTGGAAGCAGCAGATCTGAAGCTACCGGGCAGCCGATCGGGCCGTGGGGTTTTGATAACTCGGATAGATTTACCCAATCCGATTTATTTTGCGAATACTCATTTGAGCCTTGGATTAGCTGACCAGAATCTTCAAACCCATTTTATCTCTGAAAGTGTTCCAACCGATGGAACCGTAGTTATCGCCGGAGATATGAACTGTGGCTCTAACTCCACACCCATGAAATCCCTCTCACAGAGTCGGAAATTGAATATTCTGACCGAGCCGCACGATAAAAGCTATCCGAGCTGGAAGCCTCGGAAAGATTATGACCATATTCTGGCGGATGAGAGGCTCGGCTCGGCGAAGGCGAATGTGGTGGATTCCGTGTTATCCGACCATCGACCGGTCCAGACGACGCTCACTATAAAAGGGTGACAGTTTCGCGCCGTTCACAGGAACATTCACAATTTTCAAACGTAAGGTCGGTACTCAGAAAATGCATTAAATTGGATGAGTAAAAGGGAACCACTCATGCCAATAAAATTTAAAAAACCGGCCTTGCTTATAAACCTGTCTTCCGGAAGCTCCTCCGACGTATCGGAAGAAATCACAAAATTGGTTATGGGTAAAGGGCACGCCGCGCCTGAAAAATTTATTGCGAAAGGCGACGGAATTGAAGAACAGTTCACGGCGCTCAAAGCTTACAAACCAGACCTAATAATTGTTCTTGGCGGCGACGGAACGTGTCGTTCAGCGGCGGAAATCGCCAGACATTCTGATGTGCCTTTAATCGCTCTTCCCGGCGGGACGATGAATATTCTCCCCAGAGAACTTTACAAAACCATCGATTGGGAAGAGGCTCTTACTATTGCTTTGGACCAAACTGATCCCCGATGGCATACAGCCGGGTTACTTAACGGCTCGCCGTTTTACTGCGGCGCAATTATTGGCGCGCCGACGCGAATGGCAAATATTCGTGAAAGCGTGCGGGACGGACAAATTTCGGAAGCCGTCACCGCCATACCTAAAGTCGTTGAGTCTGTTACCGAGGGAGAAACCTTCTCTTACCATGTGGACGGAGACCCCACCGACTTAGAGGCTAATGCCATACTGTTGTCGTTTCCTCCTCGATCCGAATATGGGGACGCGGCGCCGGAACTCGATATGGCCTCAGTCATGCCGCTAAGTGTCGGTGAGTTGTTGAAGGTAGGCGCCCAAAGTCTTTTAATGGATTGGCGCGAGTCAGAGAATATAGACTCCAAAAAAATTCGTTCGCTCGACATTGAAGGCCAAGGCCAATTCGAAACGCTTTTAGATGGAGAGGCAGAGATTGTATCCTGCCCTATATCCGTTACATTGGAAAGAAGAGGCGTAAAAGTAATGGCTCCAAAGCCGAAAACTTAATCATCAGGACGACATGACGTCTATTATTCAATTTGCAGATATCCATTTCGGGGTCGAAGACAAAGAAGCAATGGGCTGCGTAAAAGCCTCTATCGAAAAGCTTGAACCGGACGTTATTGTCATTTGCGGGGACATTACCCAGAATGGCTCGGACGAAGAGTTTAAAGCGGCTCATGAGTGGATCCAAACGTTAAGCGGGCCCAAGCTCATTACGCCCGGAAATCATGATACGCCCATGTATGGGTTGATAGAGCGTTTCACACGCCCTTTTGCAAAGTATAGAAAATGGATTGAGCCGTTAAGCGTTGCGCATTTCACCAATGAAGATGTGACTATTTTGCCTTACAATTCTGCTAGGGGATGGCAGTTCGGATTTGATTGGTCTCTCGGGGCCGTAAATTTAAGTGACTTGTCGGAATTAACGGACAATATAAAGCGATTAAGCCAGGGCGGGGTTGAGATGATAATGGCGCATCACCCCATGATTTACCCCAAGGTTTCGCCCCTACAAAAACTAACGAAAAATGGCTCAGAAACCCTGAAATATTTAAGCCACCGCAATGTCGATGTCGTTTTGACGGGGCATGTTCACGTGCCTTTCGCCATAGAGCGACAACCCAATGAAACAGAAATTATGTCCATTGGGGCAGGCACCCTCTCTCGGCGCCGCCGAAACAAACCAGCCAGTTTCAACCACATTTCCGTGGATCAAAAAACGATCAAAGTGAGCGCTGTCGAGTTCATGGAGGGCGAGTTTTTATCGACGGAAACATTTTCAAAGCGTGTCGATTCTTTAAATAGTCGGCGTCCGCTTAAACCATCACACGAAAGAGATTTAGGACATGACAAATTATCCTGAAACAGATCATGCGACTCTGAATGAGCATGAGAAGATTGTTCAGCACATTGAGAATCTGGCAACGCTCATGGATAGTCAGTTCAAATTACCGGGGACCGGCATCAATTTAGGCCTGGATTCAATCGTTGGATTAATCCCCGGAATTGGCGACACCGCTAGTTTGGGAATTTCAGGGTATATCTTTATGCAGGCCGCAAGGCTTAAGCCGCCAAAGCGAAAAATGGCCCGAATGGGGTTTAATATCTTTTTAGATTGGCTTATCGGCCTCATCCCTATCATCGGGGACATTTTCGATGTGGGCTGGAAAGCCAATAATCGAAATGCAAAATTGATGCGAGAGTTTCACGACAAGAGAAAGCGTTCCGAACCAATGAATGTGACTCCATCTGATCCTCAGAACCCAATTTAAGCCGTTAAACCATCACTGTTAGTCACAAAAAAACCGCCCAAAGGCGGTTTTAATTTTACTTATTTTATAAACTTACTGAGGGTCTTCGTCGCCATCAGGACTATCTTCGTCCGGCTTGTCGACATCAATAGTTGGAAGCTCAACAGTTGTTTCTTCTGTTCCTGTTTCGACTGTCGGCACTTCGACTTCAACTGTCTCGGATTCAACGTCCACTGTCGGAACGTCGACTTCAGTCTCTCGGGTTCCAACGTCAACGTCTGCGACGTCTGCATCGAACTCAGGCATGTTCCCGTCTTCAACCGCGACATCGACGTCGGGGAGGCGTGCTTCTTCGGTTTGATCTACGTCGACCAAGTAAAGAGCTGCGACAGCCACACCGATGATGACGACTGCGCCAATTGCGATACCAGCGATTTTACCACCGGATGATTTTTGATTATATTCGTTACTCATAATTTCTCTCTTTCTTTTTTAGGTTAGCGGTGTTTTTCTTAGTTAGTTTTTAGGTCCGACAAAAAACCAGACAATAAATCCGACAAGTGGGAAGATCACGACAAACAATGTCCATAGGACCTTGGCCAACGTAGATGCACCAGATCCGAGAATGTTGATGACCGCCCAGATAATCAGAACCAAGTGAATTAGACCTAGTAATCCTTCGAGCATATTTGTTCTCCATTATATCTGCGGCTCGATTGCCGCGGTATATGGTAACAACATTGACGTACCGAAATAGTTCCCGGTTTTTTAAAACAATATAAAAAGGAACAGTTCGCCAGCGCAGAGCGTACCTGTCACCCACGCCTCTTTTCACTTTGGATATTCGAATGCTGCCCGTGCCAAAACTTCTGCGATATAGCGAAGACAGCGAACCTGGAATTTCCCGTCATAAGCGTGGCAAAACTTTTTATTACAAACTTCCAAATGGCGACGCGCTTCAGAAAGATGATGCGCTGAAACGTATAAATGCTTTGGGGTTGCCGCCTGCCTATACTGATGTCTGGATTTGCATTGACGAGTTTGGCCACCTGCAAGCAACTGGACGCGACGGAAAAGGCCGGAAGCAATATCGCTATCACAACCATTGGGCGGAATTCCGGGCCACTCAGAAGTTCGATAAGCTTGTAGAATTCGGAGAGTACCTCCCCTCTCTTCGGCGGAGGGTCAGGCGCGACCTCAAGGAAAACGCTCCGTCAAAAAAATATGCGAGCGCCGCCTTGGTCCGGCTCATAGATAAAACATCTATGCGGATTGGTAATCAGACCTATGCTGATGAAAACGGAAGTTACGGCGCGACGACCCTTCGCCGTAAACACTTGGAATATGAAAACGGAGAGCTCACTTTTAATTATAAGGCGAAAGGCGGTAAAGAAGTGAGTGTTCGGATGCATGACGAACTCCTTCATAATACTCTGGAAAAGATCGACAATCTACCCGGTCATCGATTGTTTCAATACATCTCCCCCGGCGGAGATAAATGTGTTCTGGATAGCTCAGACGTAAATCAATATATCGGCGAAGAATTTTCAGCTAAAACCTTCCGAACTTGGCGCGGCACTGTTGCGGCCTTCGAAGTGGCCGCCAATGTGGAAAACCCAAAAATTAAGGAGATGAGCGAAGCTGCCGCGAAAGAACTTCATAATACGCCTGCAATTTGCAGAAGCAGTTACATTCACCCAAAGGTTATCGATCTAGCGACCGCAAATTTCGAGGACCGAAATGAGATGGTCGGGGTTCTTCAAGGTGTAACCAAGCGCGGCCTGCGAAAATATGAATCGCAATGTCTCGCCTTTCTGAAATCCTAGGCCGCGAAAGTCATAATAATTCCTAGTTCAGCGGAACTAATCGGGCTTACGAGCGCTTATTTAATAAGTTATTCGAGAGAACAAATTACCGAGGAGTATTCAAAATGCGTTTTATCTTAAGAACGATAGCCGCCGCGGCCATCTCGATTATTGTCAAGGAGGCGTTGACCCGTGATGCGCAGACTTCTGCGTCATCGGCATCTTCCTCCGATCCAACAAGTAAAGTGAACTAAGATCACTTATTCTAAATTTACCGACTGGATGGGCATGGCACCAAGCAATGCCCTTCTGATTTTTCTATCTATCATTGGAGCCTATGCGGCGCTGGTGATATTTACTCGCATCGCCGGCCTTCGCAGCTTCTCCAAAATGAGCGGTTTCGATTTTGCTATCACAGTCGCAATCGGCTCTATTTTTGCATCTATTGTTATGGGCAAATCTGTTTCATTGGTCCAAGGCGTCGTCGTTCTGGCCATTTTGTATGCCTGCCAAATCGGGTTTGCTGCCATGAGGGTGAAACTAGATTGGTTCCCGAAACTTGTGGATAATAAGCCGCGCCTCATCATGATTGGCAAAGACATCCAATATGATCACCTTCGTAAAGCGAAAATGAGTGAGGGCGACCTGATGGCTAAGCTCAGGGAAGCAAATGTTGGGAATCTTGAGAGCATTAAGATCGTGGTTGCGGAGACCACGGGCGACGTGTCGGTCATACACCACCAAGATAAAGCGCTTAGTCCAGAAGTTTACAAAGACGTATTAGGTGCTGACCGACTTTCCTGACCTGAATGTTTGGTCAAGTCAAAGTACCCTCGGCTCAAATCCCAAACGCTAAGAGGGCATCTGCCAGTTTGCGAAAGGCAGCCTGATTGGCCCCCTTCACATAATCAATATGTTCGCCGCTTTTTCCATGAGATTTGCAATCTTCATGTATCTGGGACATTATCTGTTTGAGCTTTTCGTCCAGCGTCTCGAAATCGCTTTTTTGGAAAGCCGCATTTTGTCCCATTTCCAGACCGCTCAAGGCAACGCCCCCTGCATTGGCGGCCTTGCCCGGCGCATATAATATTTCACTTTTTCTGATAAGTTTTGTGGCCTTTGCGGTGCAGGGCATATTGGCTCCTTCCGCCAGAGCAATCACTTCATTATCCTTGAGCTTCTTAGCATCGTCTTCATGAAGTTCATTCTGCGTGGCGCAGGGCAGAGCAATATCTGCCTTTATGCTCCAAGGCGTTTCCCCCTTCATAAACTTCATTCCGTTAAGTTCATTCACGCAAGCTTCAAGGCTTGTTCCTGAACTGGATTTCAATCTCTTAATAAAATCAGTTTGATCAGTTTTAAAGCCGGTCTCCGAATATAGTGTTCCAGTACTATCAGATAAGGTTAGGACCTTTGCTTTTAACTGAATTGCTTTTTCCGCCGCGTGTAAAGCAACATTCCCCGCACCGGAGATCAAAATCGTTTTTCCGTCAATCGTATTTTGATGCGCCTTCAGCATATTTGAAAGGAAATAGATCAATCCATAACCCGTGGCTTCGACCCGCACTGGCGAACCTCCATAAGACAGCCCCTTCCCCGTCAAAGTTCCAGAAAAGCTATTGGTCAGCTTTTGATATCTGCCGTATAAATAACCAATTTCGCGCGACCCCACATTTATATCTCCGGCCGGAACATCCGTTTGCGGGCCAATGTGACGATAAAGCTCATCCATGAACGCCTGGCAAAACCGCATTATTTCCCTATTTGAACGTCCCGCCGGGTCGAAATCCGCTCCCCCTTTACCACCCCCCATAGGCAGGCCAGTCAAAGCGTTTTTAAAGGTTTGCTCAAAGGCCAGAAATTTAAGCACTGATATATTTACAGATGGATGAAAACGCAGCCCCCCTTTATAGGGACCAATTGCGCCGCAATTCTGGACACGCCACCCCTGATTGATTTGAATATTGCCGTCGTCATCCTCCCAGCATACTCGAAAAGTTATAATCCTATCAGGAACTGTTAGCCGCTCGAATATGCGCGCTTCTTGTAGACGTTTGTCGCATTTAATTACATCTGTGAGTGTGTCCCCAACCTCTTCTACTGCTTGGAGGAATTCTTCTTCGCCTTTATTTCGCGATCTGATTCGTTCCATAACCTCGGACCAATTATAGGCCTTCGCTTCGATGTCTCTTTGGGTCTGTTCAGTTTTGGTTGTATTATTCTCGGTCATAAATCCTCAGTATAACTGAAAATTCTACGCGGGCCCGTCTCGGGCGTTCCTACATTGCGGCTAAATCCATCTGTGAAGACATCACATTAACGTTATGATTCGTTTGAGTTACTAACAACTCAGACTCACCTGTGATGGAACACAATCAAAAAATGGGCGTAAGTTTCATAAGTTATGAAGCAAAAAACCGCCCATAAATCGATCCTAATTGTCGAAGATGATCCTTTCATCGCAATGGATCTAGAAGATACCTTTGCTGATGCTGGTTATACGGTTATTGGACCGGTTGCAGATGTTGAGACGGGGTTATCCCTGATCAAGGAATCCCGACCTGATATCGCTACGCTTGATTATAATTTGGGGCAGAAAAACAGCCTTCCCATTGCGAATGCCTTGGAACAAATGGATGTGCCTTACGTCTTTCTGTCCGGACAAATGAGCCGAGTTATAGAGACCCATAACATTCCTGCGCAAAGCATTATCGGAAAGCCTTACGTGCCTTCAAAACTGTTGAAGATAATTGGTTACATGATGCAAAAAGCGACCCCGAGGCCTGGCTTAGCATTTGGCTAAGAACTAAAAGCCCTACCCCCACCAAACTCTTAGATTTCCAAAAGTTCTCTCTCAGAGGATTGAACCTTGATGCGAGCACCGGATGGCGGGGAAGGCCGTTAACACCGGGTCGCACCAAGGCCGCCACGCTTTAAAACGCAGCTAGCAAAGCTATATGTTCATAGGATTTAACCGCATTAACCTATGATATTTAAAACGCTTTTATTTTGTAGGGTTAGCAGAATTTGCCTAAGCACCTATCCGCGTCCAGCAACCCAGTGCTGACCGTGTTCTCGCTCTAAAAAATAAACTGGATCGGCTATCATTTTTTGAGACACATTGTAGTGCTTACGGACCTCTGCCTTATCTACCTCTGACGGTAAAAGCTCTTCTGCAGCCAGTTTTAAGTCTTCCAATTGTTTTATAATACAAGACTTATGGTCATCCTCTTTTACGATCGCCGTAATTTCTGTGAGAACCGTCATCATCTTAATTGTCGTGTTTCTATCAGTCGCAATATACGCTCTGGATTGATTACAGATTGTTTGCACGAAACTTTCGAATGTGACTGGGTATGCAATCAATCGTAGTTGGCCTGCCTCATCAAACCGGAATGGGCTCGGGAGTTCTCCAACAGCAAAAATTTTTATAGAGCTGTGAAACCAGTTAATACAATTCATCGCGGTAAAAGGGTCATTTACCCCCGGGGACAGCGCCCTTGCCAAAATCTCGACCAGTTCATCTGCTAAAAATAAGATATTTTGGTGGGCTGAGCGAGAATTGCCTGTAGCAAACCCGTCTAGGAACTTAAGCTCCTGTTCTTCGGACAAAGTGTCCTCGGCCCAAACCCGAACGAGAATATCTCCTTTGGTCACAAAATCTCCAGGGCGGTATTCAATTTTTGCGACAACATCTAGCTTAGAACAGAGCTGCAACAGTGCGTCTTCATTCAATGTTTGAACAAAGCCTTCAAATTTAGACCGGATAATTTTTGCGTCACTTAATAGATAATCCTTCAAATTGATTTCTTTGTCACGTTGTGATCGTCCGATGTCCTTAGGATAACGGGACTCTATATCTTTTGACAGACGCCGACCAACCCGGCTGGTGATATTGCCTACGTTGAGTGTCTCCGGGATATGGTGGATGAAATAAATTAATACCCCCACACTCATCAGGGTTAGTCCCATTGCGACGAGAAGAGATATATTTGGGATGAATTCTGTAACGGCATCTTCCGCACCCGTTCCATCCCCGGTTCGGGAGACCCGTAAAATGAGCAAGCAATAAATAAAGGTTGAGGTAAATGTGCCTAGCGTCACCTGATTGCCTCGGTCACGCATAAAATTACCAATAAGCCGAGGGCCATATTGCCCTGCTGCGCTTGTCACAGCTACCATTGTAATCGAAAAAGTTGTGGCAGCGACGCCTATCATGGACCCGGCAATTGTGGCCAGAATTGTTCGAGCGCCAGTCGCTTTATTCGATAGAAAAAATATTGAATCATCCGAAACTTTGAGCCCGTAAGTCTCGTCCAGAGCAATTGTTACATATGCGAGAAAAATCGCCCCAAAAGCCATAAGACCCGGAATGAAGTAATAACTACCCTGCAAATCCTGCCAAATCTTGATCAGCCGGGCGCTCATGATTCGGACTTCGCTTTCGCCCTAAACACAAATATTCGCTGCAAAAATTGAATTTTTTGGAACATAATTGGTCTTACTTACGTCTGTCTTTAACTAAAACACAATGCGGAAGATCTGATTTCTGCAAATGAATTGTTATAATTTTTATTGATTTGAAAAATTACGCCCGGAGGTTTTACCGGTTCCTGAATTTATTTTCATAAAACGCAGGCTAATTCGTCTAAACGAAGGAACCGAAATAGGGCCTATCTGTTATTTAGGGGAGATGAACGACTTTGAACTAACCAGATAACGAGACCATGTTGAAACTTTTCTTTTCTAGCACCGCCCTGATCCCTGTGATCTTACTGTCGTTGAATGTGCAGGCAGAAAGCAGTGCAAACACAACAAAGTCTAAAAGTCTGACATATGATATGTCTGTTGAGCAAAAACTCAACGAGATGAGCAACTGTCAGTCAGGTGAAATCCCTGTTTATTTCCACGACCAGTATATCACGCAGCATTCTGCAGAACTGATCAACACAGCCTCTGACGTGACTTACAATTGTGATATTGAAGCGTTAAATGTTACGATTTACAATAACGAAGAAACATCAGAGATGATGCAAGAGCGTGAAGCTGAGATCAAAACTTACCTTCGAGCAACGGACCTACAGGGGCCTATCTACGCCATAGTTGAAAAAGGGAGTCGGGATTCACTCTGGCTAAATGGCCGCCGCGCGGTTATAGAAATCAAACTTAACCAAAAAACAGACCTGGTCGCAGCCAGCTAGGCCTCTAAGTCAATTCTTATGAACCCACTTATCAAGCGCGTTGCGCATTATGCCGACGTTGGTCCCCAACATTTCGACGGGTTAATTAACTTACCTCACAAAATTGAAGTTCGAAAAGCCGGTCAAGAAATTGTATCTCAGGGCGATGTCGTTGATTTCGTTTTTATCATTCAATCAGGTTGGGCGATACGATTTGATCTTTTGGATGACGGGCGACGTCAGATATTAAACTTCATGTTGCCCGGTGATTGCTTTGACATGATGTCGCTCACCAACGCCAAGTCAGACCACAGTGTTTCCGCTGCTACGGATCTGACACTTCGCCGACTAAAAGCCTCGGACTTTCTAACAGCCATTAAGCAAGAACCAGCCCTCGCAACGGCCTTTTGGTGGGTTGCCGTGCAGGAGGAATCCATCCTCCGAGAGCAAATTATCAGGGTTGGGCGGCGCTCAGCCAAAGAACGGGTCGGACATCTCATATTGGAACTAAATCGACGCATGGCCGCAACGTCTGGAAAATTAGAGAATTTTCTTTACCTTCCCGTGCCTCAATCCTTGCTCGCAGATGCGTTGGGCCTTTCCGTCGTACACATTTCCAGAACGTTGACGAAGTTAAAAGCAGATCAGCTTATAACAACCGATCACAACGGCATTCAAATACTAGACCGGCCAAGATTAGAAAAAATATCTAATTTCGATAGCCAATATTTGCACTTGGAAAAATTAACCTTTTAAACTTTCAAATAAAAAAAGCCCCGTCTCAAGCGGGGCTTTTTTGTATCTGCCAATTTCATTATCATCCCTGGTGGAAAAAGAGTGCCTGACTAATAGCGGCCTTCACATTTTCGGGACGGAAAGGTTTACTTATCAAATAAGCGGGCTCCGGTTTATCCCCTGTCAGCAGGCGTTCCGGGAACGCTGTAATGAAAATAACCGGGACATCATATGTCTCTAAAATGTCCGTGACAGCATCAATACCCGAACTTCCGTCCGCAAGTTGAACATCGGCGAGTACAATACCAGGTTTCTTCTTCCCGACGGCTTTCACAGCTTCTGTATGAGTAGCGGCAATGGCATCTACGCTATGGCCTAATTCTTCTACAAGGCCTTCGATATCGGCGGCAATAATCGGCTCATCTTCAATGATTAGAACATTCGTCCTTAACTCTTTCTCAATATCGGCTTCCGCTTGATCGAGCAGAGTTTTAGCCTCATCAGGCGAAACCCCCATGATGACAGCAATCTCTTCAACGGACATACCCTCTAGAGCATTAAGCAAAAATGCTTGACGCGAGGTCGGTGTTAATTTGTGAATTCTCGCGGATTGCGCGTCCCCGCCTGGAACGTCATCCGTTTCCAATTGCGCGCCCGTCGTATTCCATATGCCTAGGAACATTTGAAAAAGAGCGATTTTTGGACTTAGGGAGTCATCCATATCGACATCGCCGGCGACAAGTGCCTGAAGCGCTGTACGGACATAGGCGTCCCCTCCGGTTTGGGTTCCCGTTACGGCACGGGCGAACCGCCGCAAATATGGTAATTGCGGCGCATATTTTTCAACCAGACTCATAATTTTCCCTTCAGGATGGCTTGTAAACTTTACTTCGTTTAAAGCTTAAATGATTACTATGTAAATTACACTTATTGCACATACGCAATGGGAACCAAGTAAGTTCCAAAGCGTAGCTAAAAATTAACGGGTATAAGAAGGGTCTTACACGAATGACGCAAAATGCGAAGAAATCTGATGAAAAACGTGCCAAATCCGGCGAAGAATTTGCTAAAGATCCGTTGAAAGATAAAATAGGAACTAATCTCCGTCAACTTTACGATAATGTCGTCAATGAACCCGTTCCGGACGACTTCCTTTCGCTTTTAGAACAAGCAGATAAGGGCAAGTAAAGTGACCAATAACATCGACGCAAATAAAGAGAAGCTCGCCTCGGGCTCGACTCCCTATGATCCAGACGATACGGCCCCGTGGGCGCCGCTAGATGAGGATCTATTCCGCAAAGAGCTAACAGAACTTATCCCGCATCTCCGGGCCTTTTCCCGATCCCTTTGCGGGAATGCCACTCTCGCGGATGATGTTGCCCAAGACGCCATGCTCAAAGCGTGGAAGTCCCGCGACAAGTTTAAGCCGGGCTCTAACCTGAAGGCTTGGACATTTACGATCCTCCGCAATCAATTTTATTCAATCAAACGCCGGTCCTGGCGCGCGACCTCGCTTGATCAAGAAGTTGCCGAGCAAACGATCATGGCAACGGCTGATCAAGAGAAGTCAGTTCAGCTCAATGAACTTCGACGCGGCCTGGACAGCTTGAAAGAAGACCAGCGCGAAGCGCTTATTCTCGTCGGGGCCTCTGGTCTGTCCTATGAGGAGGCAGCTGAAATCTGCGACTGTGCGGTCGGGACTATAAAAAGTCGGGTGAGTCGGGCACGAAAAGCTCTTGAAGCCGTTATGGACTCTGGAGTGTTCAACACCAAAGCCGATAAAGTCGGAGCAATGGACGCGATCAGCTCCATTTTGAATGAAGCGGATACCATCGCCGGTCGTTAAATTACGGAATGCGAGACCATGGCGGGGAAGGCTAGATCTTGGAAAAAAAAGCATCGAAATTCTCAATGATAGACTTGAGAGTCCGCTTCGGCGCGATCTTGGGCCTTTGCTTGCTTCCGATTCTGATCTTTTCAGTGATGCTGGCGGTGCAAACGGGAAGCACCCTGTATGTCGCGATTTGCCTTCTGGCTTGGTGTTTTGCCTACACCGCTATCTGGTTTTCAACAGACAAACTTATACTCTCCCCATTACGAAAAATACGCTTAGCTTCTATGCGCTTCACAAAAGGCGACTTCGAAGCCCGTGTTGCTGATTTAAACAGGGTCCCCGAGCGAATATCTTCTCTGGGAATGACGTTTAACCGAATGGCGGACCATATTAGTGAGCGCGAAGCCAAATTACTTGATAACCTCATCGAAAAGGAAACACTGCTTCGGGAAATCCATCACCGGGTGAAAAACAATCTTCAAATCATTATTTCCCTACTGAACATGCAGGAAAGAAAACTTACGGACGTGGCAGGTTTGCAGGCGATCCAGGAAACCCGTAGTCGTATCAATGCTATCGCACTCGTTCATAGAGGACTGTACGAAGGAGACGACCTTCGCGTCATTCGAATGGATATCTTCCTAAAACGACTTATCACTGAACTCGAAACGGGACTGGAGGTCGACGACGCTGGAATTGACGTGGACCTAGAAGTGGGATGCCACGCGATGGAGCCAGATGTCGTAATCCCGGTTGCCCTATTTATCGTCGAAGCCTTGGCCAATTCCGTCAAGCACGGATTAGTCAAAGGCGGCACAGTTTCAATTGGACTGATACGTGAAAACGAAGAAGTCACTGTCTCGGTCGTTGATGACGGCCAAGGCGTAGGAGCCGCGCCGGTGACTGGCGTCGGCTATAAATTGATGCGCGGCTTTGCTCGACAACTCGGCGGCGAGTTCAACATTCAAAAACGAAAAAAGGGTCACGGCGTGACCCTTAAATTTCCGTCGAAAGAAGAGGCTTCAGAGTAGGCCTTTTCCGAACCTTTTACGCTTTGCCCTTCAATTTCATCAAGGCGGTTTGTGCGCTTTGCAAATGGTTCTCTTCGCCGCCTTGGATGCCTTCGGCAGATCCGCGAATAAGAGCTTCCTCGTCTTCAATCCACTGCTTCAGGATCTCTTTTTTCTTAGCATCACTCAGACTGTCATCTGCAACTAATGCGTTTGGATTGTCATATTTTTCGTAATCTTGTTTCATAAATAGTTCCTCCATGAACTTATATGAATGCCTGCTCTCTTTGTTCCGTTTTAAAGAGGTTTTCTTGGAACTTAAATGCCTTGCCTATCGTTAGATTTATATAACAGCGCATCCCTGCGCGAGATGAATAAGGAGAATGATTATGGCTAATACAAAGACTTCTGCGAAGAAAAACGTTGTCGCGCTATCTGGCAAAGACGAAAATATTGCTGACCAGCTCGAAACTCTTCGAGGCGATATCGCCAAATTGGCGGAGACTGTTAAAGTCCAAGCGAAGGCAAGCGCGTCACAACGAACCCGGGCTGTTAAAGATGTGACAGCAGAAAAAACGGAAATTGCTAAAGCACGTTATGACGAGCTCACAGCGAAAGCTGAAACGTCCATCAAAGACAATCCACTCACATCCATTGCAATTGCTGTGGGCGCTGGCATGGTTCTTGGCGCATTGTCACGCCGGTAGGCCCAAATGCTCAGAAAAGCATATTATCTGATTTCATTATTGTTGAAATCCAGAAAAGTAGTCTCGAACAAATCACGTTTCGGGATTACTTTTTCTTATTTCCTAATGGGCATCGGCGCAATATTTCTAACCTGCGCAGCTTTCGTTTTCATACAAAGCCAATATTCTACGGATATCGCGTTCGCAGCATTAGGCATGGCGTTTCTGATCATCGCCTTTATAGTGTATTTCACGTCCAAGAGAAAGCTAGCCGAACCGGATTCCGATACCCCGATAGGATTAGAAGATGATCCCTTGAGTGCCCTGCTGCCTGACGTCATAAAAGAGAACGAAACCATTAAAAGTCTAGTTTCACAGATTTCACATAACCCTATCATGGCGACATCTGCCGCGGTGACTTTAGGCGTATTGTTATCACGAGAGTTTTTTGAGGATTAAACAAATGAATAAAGAACCAGAACATCTCGAAGAAGTCGACGCTAAAACAGGAACGCGTGTCAAAGGCATGATAAGTGTTCTTGGGTTATCTATAGCGGCTATTGTTTTAATTATGATCGTCGTTCTACTCTTCTTCGTCTTATAAGTTGATATTAATCAACGGTATAAAAAAGGGCTCAAATTCTGAGCCCTTTTTTATTATCAGAAGGTCGAAAACTTCCTCGCCCCTCAAAGAGGGCAAGGGCTTATTAGACTTATTACGCCGCATCTCCAATAGAACGATCATGTCGTCCTTCTCGGATCTCCTCGACGATTTTAGCGTTGAATGACTCTAAGTCATCCGGAGAGCGGCTGGTGATAATGCCGTTACTCACAACGACCTCTTTATCCACCCAATTAGCGCCCGCATTACGAAGGTCATCTTGAATGGAAGGGAATGAAGTCATCTCGCGACCCTTAACGAGATCTGCGCTGATGAGTATCCAAGGAGCGTGGCAAATCGCGGCTATAACTTTACCGTCTTTGGCAAAATTTTGGACTAAGATCTTAACGGAATCTTCCGTGCGAAGACTGTCCGGGTTAGCCAATCCGCCCGGCAAAACTAAAGCGTCATAATCCTCTGATTTTACATCTTTAATTAGTGTGTCGGGTTTGATTGATCGGCTATCCCCTTCGCCTGCCGATATTTCGTCCATTTCTAACGAAGCTAATTGAACAGTTGCGCCTTGCTTTTCCAAGGCTTCCTTCGGGGAGAACAACTCTTCCTCCTGAAACCCGTTTGTCGCTACAATCAGAACTTTGGCTTTCTCGATCTTAGTCATCTATATCTCCATGTTTCATAAAAACCGCGGACACATCGGGGGAATGTGACTATTTAAGGCGCGATGCCGAAATTGGCGTCTTAATAGAGATACGTAAAAGATTCTAATTTGTTGCGTTAAACGTCGTTAAGTCAGGGCTGGCGACCTAACCTCAAAGCCCCATATCAGAGGCTTTCCAGATACATTCAAACGTCATTCCATTTTCTTTCCATACCAGAGAAGGCTTCCCCTTGAAGGTTGAACGGGTCATTTTCATTAGAACGCGCATTCCAAAGCCTGTCGTTTTTGAGGGAACGGTAAGTTCTTGCGACGCTGTCTCATCCCATAATAGTTTGAATTCGTTGTGATCCGAATCTACTTTCATTAGTATTTTTAGCAGTCCGCTTTTCCTAGTTTGCCCCTTTCCCGAAAGGGCGCCGTGCTTCACAGCATTCGTCAAAAGCTCGTTCAGGCAAAGGCATAAAGTTTGAGCGGCAGCCCCATTTAAAACGAAAGGATCAATGTTACTTTTTACACGAGGATCGTTGTCTAGCGACTCCAGAATTTTCTTTGCAATCTCCTGAGCTGACGCACTTCGCGTCTCTGATCGAAGGGTTAAATCATTTAAGGATCCGAGAGCCTGAACCCGTCCCAGAAAGGCGTGTTCCAACTCTTCAATCGTGCTCGCTGAACGCGTCGCCATCCGGAACATCCCGCTGATTAAAGATAAGTTATTTTTCACGCGGTGGGCCATCTCATGAGCTAGAAGATCATTATGTTCTTTGGCCGCCATAAGGTCCGATATGTCTAAAAGCACCCCGACCAGTATGTCGTCGCCCTCGTCGGAATTAGTGAATTTCCCCCGGCCCTCCAACCAGATTGTTTCGCCTTTGGCATTTCGGATTCGGTATTGGGCCTCATAAAGTTTGCGCTCTTTTCGCGCCGATTCGATAAGCCCCCTAACCTGAAGCTGGTCATCAGGATGGATAGTATCGAAATATTCCTGGGCGGGAAAAATATCTTTTTTCTCCCAAAGCCCAGTAATTGACCGCGCCACGTTATCCAAAGAGCATTCATTTCGCGTGATATTCCACATCCACCGCCCGATGCCAGCAGCTTGAGGCGCAATTTCATACCATTCTTCTTCACTCAGGGTGTTGAAACTATTGGACATATTCGGTAGCCATTGACGTTATATTTACCTAGTGTTTTTATACTGTAATGAAACGGAACAAACTGTTTAACCAATCCGTTGCGCACGCGTTATTAAAAGGGCTCTAAGAGTTTATGTCAAAGTCAGTTCTCATTGTCGAAGACGATCCTCTGATCGCGATGGATATGGAGGACTTTTTCGAGTCTAGGAACTATGACATTTTGGGCCCAGCTTTCAACGTTGCCGACGCCCTAAATTTGCTAAAAGATAATCAGCCCGATTGTGCGACTTTGGATTATAATTTGGGCAAAGAAACCAGCATCCCGATCGCCGACATTTTATATAATGCCAACGTCCCTTTTGTTTTTGTAACGGGTCGTATGGCAGAAATTAAGCGCGAAAATAATCTCCCGTCTGCGCCCGTTCTGACCAAGCCGGTTCACTATACAGAAATTCTGGCTCATTTCGACTAAAAGTCAGCCTTTACCTAAAGACTCCAGTCCGCTCTAGAAGTCCTTCTTCCACTTCAATGATAGCGCCTGCTCATTATCGGATTGAACCCGAGACCGCAGAGACAGGTTCCGCCGCACTTCCCAGTCTATAATAGCTCCGGACGCATTATCTCCTCCGCCCGAAAAGACTTGCAGATACACATCTTTGGCCAAATAACGGCCGCCTGTGATCTGCGCTGAACCATCATCATTGAATCCGACGCTTAATTGCCCAACGCCAAGAGCGTCTCGTAAGCCTCCAAGCAAATCAAATCCGCCGCCATTTCCAGAAAATTGTGCCAGAGCGCCGGCAAGTTGCGCGGCTTCAATTGCTGAAAGTTCCGTTGCCGATCGGCCAAATAATAACGCTGATAAAATTTCATCGTCCGGTCGCTCGGGAGTAGAGGAAAGTTCAATTTCTGGCTGCTCAACCGTGCCCGTAATTTTGACGCCTGCGTCTAAGTTTTGTGTTTCAGTGTTGGCAACAAAATCAATCTTCGCCGTGTTGACGGGACCGTCAAATCTGATGACGCCGGACTCAAACTCCAATTCCTTTCCAGCAAGTTTATAGCCTCCGCGGATGACGCGGGCCTCACCGTAAATTTCAGGTTCCAAGGCCGTCCCTTTGATGTCCGCGTCAATGGACATTTCGACGTCAAGCCCTTGGCTTCTAATGAAGATGCGACGGGGCGCCGAAACGTTAAGGTCCAATGCGACCGGAAAAGGCTCGGCTTTTGGCGTTGGGGCATTGGCTTCAGGCGGCAGGTTTATTTCCTCTACATCAATTGTCACCACACCTGGGCCACCAGACACAAATTGCTTTATTTCTGCCCGCTCAATCGTGACATCCCCTGATAGCGTTCCCCTCTCTTTTTCAGTTTTAAAAGAGACGTCGCCAGAAACGCGGCCTGACAAATCCCGACGATCCAAAGCCTGGAAGCTTTGGGCCGTGAAATTGGCCTGCCCGATCGGAACGCCAAATTCGCCCAGTTTAAAATTTCCTGATCCAGAGAAACGACCATCACTCCCGTCTGTCAGGGACAGACTTTCCAGAGATACATTATCGTTTGAGAAGCGGAATAAAAACTTACCCTCCCTAATTTGTGTGCCGAGTTCGATCATCTCGAGTTTTATCTTATCTCCGCTTGCCTCACCCGACACCAAGGGAGCCCCCAGTGTTCCGCTCACATCCAGATTAGCATTTAACTGCCCTGAAAGTCCGGCGTCTCTAGGTGCTACCAATCCCAACACGGCACTTGCAGCGCCATTCGCAGAGAGGGTCCCTTGTAGAGGGGCGGTCATATTTGGCCGAATAGAGGTAAGACTATTCTCGCTCAGAAGGGCAACAGACCCGCCACCCTCGAGGTTAAACGCATCTTCTGACAACCCCGTTAAAGTCCAATTTAGATCGGCTCCGCTTAAGTCTCCGTCAAATGTAATGGAGAGTCCTTTCCCTTTCTTACGCTCGAAGCCGCGCCAGTCCGTCAGGGTGATATCGATTTTTCCTTCGGGGCTATTATTTGGAACACGGATGTCAAGGTTCATGGCCAATCTCCCCTTCGTATCCGCTAGGATGTTCCCCACTGGGAGCGTGCTAATAGGCAGATTCTCGACTGAAGCGACCAAGTGTTCCTGTTCGCCTCTTTGGTAAGTCATATTAACTTTGCCATCAGAGACACTAAGAGCCGCCGTTATAAGAGCTTTCCCGTCTCCATACTCCACGCGAAGCGGTTCTATCGCGCTTATCGGGACGCGCCCGTAAGCCGCCTCAGGAACCAGAGAAATAACGAAGTTATTGCTTGCATCCCGGGTCACAGTAATTGGGGTTTCAAGTTTTATAGGTGTATCCACAACTTCGCCGACCACCTGCCCCGCCGTCTGCATATTGCCTGTCAAGTCAGATAGAGTGCCCTCCAATGACGCGGCCAAACTGTCGATCTCTATTTGTTTATACGCAACGTTTTTAGCATCAGCCTCGAGGGTGACCCCTTGCTCGCCGTTTAAATTATTGAGCTTTAGAGCTAGGCGCGCATAGCGCCCCCCTTCTTCGGGTAAGTCGAGAGAGATTTGACCTTCTGCGATACCGTTTTCAGGCAAGGCCAATTCGCCGCTTGCCGTCAACTGACCCACTGAAGCCTGAAGGTCGGCCAAACGAAGAACCGATTGGGTCGAAGAAAACTGGGCGGAGACGGTGACGTCCCCATATTCTGATCCAGCATCAAATTGTATCGGCCCCTTTGGCGCTTCCAAAACATCCTGAATTTCTGTGCGCAAACGTGCCTCAGAAAACACTCTGTCATAGGCGGTCAAGGAAGGCGTTGTCGCATCCAACCGCACATTCGGGGACGCTCGACGACCAGTGACTGCGCCGCTCACCTCTGTGCCTTGTGCGAGAGTGATGGAATTGAATGTCACCGCCTGTTTTAGCGACGCCTCTAAATCCAGATTCAGCGTGCCGGTGACCTGTCCGGAAAAGGCAGCTGTGACGCCGTCTCCGTTCACAAGGCCGCGTGAAAATTCAACGCCGCCCTCTGCGGGGCGGGCGGCAACGTCGAAGACCACCATAGATCCTACAAGAGCATTTAAAGGCTCCTTCATATCGCTTGAGGGAACAAAACGTCCATCGGCGGTGATGGCGGGCGCGCTATTAACCGTTTGGACGGCTTTATAATCGGTGGTTAGTTGCCCCGGCGGAACGGTTCCCACAGCTTTAAATGAAAGATCAGCTCGCCCGGACATAGAATAAGTCAGAGGGTTTAATGCGAGACGTCCCGACGCTGTTGCCATATCCTTCCCACTAGTTAATTTAGACGACACAAGGCGCAGGGACTGGGCCTCAAGATCATACTGCCCCTGTGCCGCCAGTTTTAAAGACGGTCTGAGGGCCAGCGGAACATCGGCGACAAGACCGACGCCGGCCGCTGTGATATTTGTCTCAAAATCTGCAATTTTCCGGTCTTCGCTCAAAGACAACTGAAAAGGCCCTCTGAGTGACGATGCCCGGCCTTGAGGTGTCACCAGAGAATTTACTGCCAAAGTTCCCTGAAAGATCGTTTGCGGCGCGCCAGTAAGGTCTCCAATTACCTCTACGCCGCCGATATTATATCCTTCTGGAAGTTTGTAGAAACGCGAGACGTCGGGAATATTTGCAGAAACTTGGGCGCTTTGGGGGACGAAGCCCTCCTCCGGCAAACTGCCTGTAACCACGACAGAGGCCCCGCCTGCTTGGACAGATAAATCAAAGGGTTTTCCCTCGCCCGACCTTAAAAGGGATAAATCGCCAATTATTCGGCTATCAATATCGCGTGCCGGCGCCAGAAGTGGCCAGTTTTCAGTTTCCGCCGCCGCTGAAACTGAAAGTTTTTCATCGGTCCAATTGGAGGTCACGTCCATTATGGGGACGCCGTCAAAAGCCAAAGAGATGTTCCCATCGCCTGACTCTACATCTCCGATTATTTTTCCGTCGCCTGTAACAGTCTTTCCCTCTGGAGCTTGGATCAAAGTCGCAACAGTCCCGCCCGGAAGTCCTGTTAATTTAAAATCGCCCTGCATTTCGCCTTTTGGTGAACGCGTAAAGTCTAACTTAACGGCATCGCCCTCGATATCTGTTCGAACAGCGTCCAATAACGCTTTCATCGACCCGTCTTCAGCCAAAGCGTATTGTGCTTGCAGGCGTGCGGACACGGGCTGACCGATAATCGGCTCTTGCAGATTGAGCGAAGGCGTCGCAAAATTTTCAAGTGTAACCGTCAATGGATCGCCTGATGGATCCGACGCCGGGGTCTCGTTAAAAACTGGCTTTCGGCGAATGTCGATATCCGCAATATGAAGGTCTTCAATATAGAGGTGCTTATCTAAAAATTTCAGGGGCTGCCATTTGAACTCAATATTATCGGCGCGCGCCCATACGCCGTCTTTATCGCGTATTTCCACTGACTCTATCGTCAAAGCTTTCAGCGGATCGCCTGAGAGACCGGATACCTCGACGCCCTCAATCGGGCCGAAACTCCGAGAATTTATTTGGCTCTCGATAAAACGCGCTCCTGAAGATGTGGTGATATAAACGCGCAAAGCGAATACCAATAGAATAATTAACGCGATAAGCAGAAGCCCGCCGCCAATGACCCATTTCTTCCAATTTGATTTTTTGACTGTTTCGGACATTAAAAAGCCTGCCCGATAGAAATGTAAATTTGGAAAGCATCGTCGTCGGGACGTTTATTGATAGGGAACGCAATGTCGGCCCGAATTGGCGCAAAGCTAGTGAAATACCGAACGCCAAACCCGGCGCCATATTGGGTTGTGTCGAAATCTGGAAACTCTTTATTGCCGACGGTTGCTGCATCGACAAATCCGACAAATCCGAGATTGCCGTCAAAAAGGCTGTCGTGCCCCCGATATCTGATTTCCGCGCTGGCTTCCAAAAGACTTCGCCCACCAATTGTCTCGCCGTCAGCATCTCTCGGCGAAATAGATTGATAGCTATAGCCGCGCACGGATCCGCCGCCGCCGCCATAAAAGCGTTGGTTTAAGGGCACGGCCCCAATGTCAGCCCCAAATATAGAACCATGTTTGGCACGGACAGCCGCAATAAATTTATCACTCACCTTTTTATAGGTACTGCCGCCTATCTCTCCTATGACATAGGCCCCCTTATCATCCCCGAAGTTATAAGTCGGAAGCGCATTGGCCTCGACGAAGAACCCTTGGGAGGGGTTAAATATATTGTCGCGGCTGTCATAGACGGCCCCGCCTTTAGCTTGAACCAAATACGCTCTGGTTTTGGTGGCGTCGTCTTCTTCAAGTTTAAACTGAGATGCCTCCACACCAAGACCAGCACTGACTTTAAATTTCGACGAGATTTTCTGCGTAAGAAGAGCATCCCCACTCACGCGTTCCCCTCGGAAGAACTCAGAGTTTTCCCGGGCAACTTCTGCGGCAAGGTCAAGTTCTCTATCCACTCGCCAAGCATAGGGAATATTGTAATCCATACCGAAGCTTTGAAGGTTTGTTTTCGCGACCGCCGATAAGGTAAGTGTCTGAGCGTAACCGATAAAATTACGACGTTCATAGCTGGCGGAAACACCACTCCCGTCTGAAGTCGAATAACCGACCTCTCCGGAAATCGTATTTTTATCGCCCTGATCGATATTTAAGAGGACATTTCGGGTAATCGTGCCATCGGGATTCTCCGTCCCGCCTTCCTCAAGGCTTGCTGTAGCGCTCTCAAAAACACCTGATCCAATGGCGCGCGACGACAATTTATTTATTTTACTCTGCTCATAAATTTCGCCCGGCTCAAAAGGGGAAATCATATCCGGCCAACTTTCCTTAATATAAGCCGTCCCAGTTTGTTTAATCTCTCCAAATCGAGTTTTTCGGCCGGTTGAAATAATATAATCCACCGCCATACTGTCGGTCGCGTGATCTACAACCGCTTTTCGCGGCAGCGCCTCGACGTCGGGATAGCCTTGACCTTTGAGCATATTAACAACGCGCAGTTCCGACGCCACAACCTGAGCGGACACGGCTGGATGGCCCTCATTTTCGGAGACCATCGTTTTCAAAGCGTCGCTGCTCTCAGGAACGCTGTCTTTGAAATCAATCGCAAAAGTGTCGAATTGAAACCTGGGGCCCGGCTCTATCAACAAAACAGGGGTAAGAGCCTCGCGCGCTCCCTCATCACGTTCGCTTTCGGAAAAACCATCCTCGGAGAGCGTTCCGATTTGAACATCAATCACGCTTTCGTAATAGCCTTGAGATCTTAGTATCGCTTCTGCTTTCTCGACAACTTTTCCAGCCCTGCGGCGGGCCTGCGCCGTCGACCGCGGAGCTTCATCAACTTGCCCTATGGCAAGAGTTAATTGCTCCCGCAACTCTTTCGGCATATCTCCTTGAACGCGTGCCAGAGGTTCATCGGCCCAAGCGATATTCGCGGGGACAAGGATACACCCCATTCCAACCCATATCGCTAGAGCCGGACGTGACATGAAAAGGCGCTGAAAAATAATCGAAGTCCTTCAAATTCAAAATGCAATCCAAATAGGGATCCCAAAAAAGACAATGCCTGAACGCCCTGAGAGTTGCTATTTTGTTGGGCGTGTTTGCACATCGATTTATATAAAAACTGCCCGATTGGAAGTTACATATCAGAAGGAAAATAATTTACCGCGGGTTTCAAGGTAGTTTCCTTCGTATCAGTGCATAAAACCTATCTCAAATTAGACTGGGTCTGTCACCAGAAGAGAAATACTGACGCAGCGGTGAACGTAACCAGCCCGAGCGCGATCCATCGGTCGCGCGCAAGGTTGATTTGGGTGGCTTCCAATGTACGCGTCGCAGACCAAAGTAATCTCGGATCCACTTTTGGAGCCTCGGACATCTGGCTGACGACGTACAGCGAGGACATGCTGACAAGCGCAACAGGCAGCGGAACATGCAAATAATGGATGTCAAAAAATCCTAAACCATCGCCGAAGAGTCCAATTAGGCCAGCTGTGAGCATACCCGTTATCAAAGCCGCAATCGCGCCGTTTGAAGTGGCGCGCGGCCAGAACATTCCGCCTAAATAAACGACCACAAATGGCGCAACGGCATAGGATAGGAGGCCCTGGACATATTCAAACAGGGTGCCAAAATTTCCGATGAAAGGCGCCCAAATGGCGCTAACCCCTATAATTACAAACGTGGTCACACGTCCGATCCGCACCAGATGCTGCGAGGAAATTTCCGGGCGACGCCGTTTTACAAAATCCATCGTTACCAAAGTCGAGGCAGCATGAAGCGTAGAATCCGTATTTGACAAAAGCGCTGAGACAAACCCTGCTAAGACAAGTCCTAATATACCGGCGGGGAGGAGCTCAGCCAACATTGCTGGATAAATCCGGTCAGGCTCCGTCAAACCCGGAATAAGAGAAATAGCGGCGATACCAGGCAAGACAATCACAAACAGTCCCAATGTTTTCAAGGCGCCTGCCAGGAGAAGCCCTCGCCTCGCATCTGTTTGGCTTTCTGCACTCAACACCCATTGCACCATATTTTGGTTCACCAACCAATAATATGCGCCGATTATCGGCACGCCGGCAATTAGTCCCGTCCAAGGCACCGCCCGATCATCATGCCCCCTGATTAGATTTAAACTTTCTTTTGGAACACTTTCTATGAAGCTCGACCAGCCCCCGACGGCAGTGAAAGAAAAATACGCGATCATAAACGCGCCCAAAATTAGAATAATTGATTGATAAAGGTCTGTTCGGGAAATGGCCGCCATTCCGCCGACGACAGAGTATAATCCCGCGATCAACATGACGAGCACGATTACGGCGTGGGTTGAGAGCCCCGGAATGAATTGGTTGAGCAGCAGCCCGCCCGCGTAAAGTGAGCCCGCCATATCAAGGAACACCAACATCAATATGATAAAAATTGAATAGATAACTTTCACGCGGGAATCATATCGCTCCGTCAAATATTCGGCGATTGTGTATATCCTGCTCCCGCGAACAACGCCGACCATAATAACCGCGAAGAACGCTAAAGCCAAAATTCCGACCCATTCGTAGTTATAAATGGCAATGCCAATGACATAGGCAGCGCCCGTAATGCCAATAAGAGCCGATGCAGAAAAATTTGTTGCGAAAAGTGAAAAGCCGATTTGATGCCATTTCAGCTTTCGCCCGGCGAGAAAGTAATCTTCGGTCGTTTCGGTTTTAGAGGATCCAATCAGGCCAATCGCCAAAAATGTGGAGATCAACCCGATAAGGATTATTCCGTCTAAAACGGTCAAATTATTCGTCACGCGTCACACTTTCAATCATTTGTCCCTCGCGCCCGTTTTGCGTCTGAATAGGTCGCCCTCTGATAGACACCCGGCCCAAGTAATGAAAGCTCCGTTGGGAAATTAACGTTGCCAAAGTTTGAAGCATTCGCCGTCACTGGTCCTAGTGAAAGTCGGGCGTTCAATATGCAAGTAGATCACTTGTCTGAGAGTGCCTCCCCTCTTGATTTGATGAAAGCTAAGGGTAAGGTATCTATGTTGGGCAGTCGAATAAAGCAGTGCTCAAGCGGCCTGATTTTAAGACGCGAGAAATGCGGTGAGGGCTGTGAAGGTAATTTGAATATGACACATAGCCTATCCGACATCGCTCGCAGATTAACTGGACGTAAAAGCTCAGAATATTTGCTTGAAGTCGGTTTAATAAAAACGGCGAAGACACTGGCTGAAACCTGTGCAGAATAATTTTATGCCCCCCAAAGCCGTTACCCTTGAGACAGTTGCCGAGCTTGCGGGCGTCTCGATGAAAACTGTTTCGCGCGTCGTGAATAAAGAACCAAATGTCTCCGCGCGGACCAGCGAGAAAGTAAAGGCTGCAATTTCCGAATTAAATTTTCGCCCCAATATGGCGGCGCGTCAACTCCGCGGACAGAGGAGCTATAGTCTAGCCTTGGTCTATGAACCGCCCTCCTCAGAATTTTTGACTGGCATTTTGGAAGGGGTTTTACCTGTCTGCCGAGAAAACTCCTACACTCTCTTGCTAGAACCTTTGGCGGCTTCTGAGCCTCGTGATCATCTCGACATGGTCATTAAACGCCGGCTAATTGATGGATTTATCCTACTCCCTCCGCTCTCTGAAGACAGAGCTTTAATCCGTTCTATTTTGGAAGCGGGCCTCAAGGTCGTCCTAGTCGAATCTGCCTTGGACACTAAAAATCAAAACCTATCTGTGAGCAAGGTTGGGATCAATGACTTCGCCGCCGGGGTGGAAATGGGAGAACACCTTATTCGTTTGGGCCACAAACGCATTGGCTATGTCAGCTTGAGAGAACAGCATAATATGGCCAACCAGCGCGGCGAGGGATTGAAAGCTGCGATGAAAACGGCGGGCCTTCCAGAAGACAACTTTCTCTACGCCCAGGGTCAGAGCTCATTTGAGTCAGGTTATGAAGGGGCAAAAATTTTATTGGAAAGTGACGCACGACCCACGGCGATCTTTGCGGGGAATGACTATATGGCCGCGGGCGTGATTTCCTGCGCTAGAGATATGGGTTTGAATGTTCCAGAAGATTTATCGGTCGCTGGGTTTGACGGCGCAGACCTTTCAAAGATGTTCGTCCCGCCCTTCACGACAATACAGCAACCTTTGCAGGTTTATGGAGAATGGGCCGCTAAAAACCTCTTGCAAGCCATCGTGAACCCCAAAGCCACCCCAGTTACAAAAACTCTGGATCACAAACTCTTTGATCGGTCTTCCGTAAAGAATTTGTCTGCGTAATTGGGGAAAGTGACGTCATTTGCAGGAGACTATCTATTAATCGAAGAATTTGAATCGTTACAAAGCCGTGTCTTTTCCTTTTCCACCTTTGTTCTAAATTTCAGTGAAGCCCGACATTAGTTACGTGAGAATTTTGATTTTAACTCAAACTTACTTGGCTTTGAGCCCCTCTTTCAAGCCTTCCGCGCAACAGTGATGAAACCGCTTAGAGATTTTGGCTTCGGGAACCATTACATTGAAACCGTGAAAGGCACCGGAAAATATCTGTAAATCGACGTCGACGCCGTTTTGATCAAGTCTGTCTGCAAACCGGGTGTTTTCGTCACAAAACAAATCTAAACTTCCAGTCGCGATAAGGGTTGGCGGAAGGTCGGTTAGATCCTCTATTCGAGCAGGAACAGCTTGCGATGGAACATTTGGCCCTCCTGCCGGGCAGCCGAGATAAGAGCTCCATCCAAACTCGTTATTTTCGGCGGTCCAAATAAACTCTCCGACTTTGGCGGGGGCGGGTCGCGAACTTCCAGTGCGATCGTCTAACATGGGGTAAAGGAGCAATTGAAAAGCTATCGGGTAGAGTTGTCTGTCTCGCGCCGCGATTGCCAAGCTCGCCGCATGCCCGCCACCCGCACTGTCACCTCCCACGGCTATCCGGTCAGTATCAATTCCCAACGCTATCGCATTTTCAAACATCCAGCTTAAAGCCAGATGGTTATCTTCTAATGGGGCTGGGAAAGTATTTTCTGGAGCGAGTCGATAAGCTGGCAAACAAATGACGCAGCCTGCATCCGCCGCAAGTCTTTGCATTGTTGGGAGAATTTGTTCGGGCGAACCAAAGACGTAACCTCCGCCATGTAGATAGAGCAGAGCGGGCCGCGGCTCCGCGGTAGGACCCGGATCGATTATAAGCATTCGAAGACCGTCCTCCCGTTCGGGGTGGTGGATTATGGTTTCTTTGTACGGCGGTTTCCGCAATGGATCGGGGGATGGGAAAGCTCTCAACTCAGAGAGACCCTCCAAATTTAAGTTAATTTCAGGGAAATGATCCAAGGCCGTTCGCAATTCTTCATCGACGTGATCAAGGTTTTTCCTTGCAAGTGACTTGGTTTGATTTGCAGTCACTTCCACCCCCTCGATAGATTAGAATTTAAACGACAATGTTAAGATGAGACTTGCTCACTTTCCTTCATACGCAGTTCAAAGCGGCAGAAAACTCCTTACAATGATAGTAGCCGGGATTTGGCGAAAACCTATACTATACGGGAGGTCTAAATCCTCGCAGCTGAACCGCCACTGTAAGTTTAAATATTAAGGGGAACATCATGACACGTATCGAAGACAGGCTGAAGATCGCCGATAAACTCCACCTTTATACCCATGCGATTGATCGCCGGCGGTGGGACCTCATGCCTAAAATTTTTCATGATGAAGCTATTTTTTTATTTGGAAAAGTCGAAGGAGATTGGCGAGGCTTCATTGAACAAGCGAAAGCGATAATAGATCCAATGATTTCTACCCACCACCAACTTGGCAACACACTCTTTAGTTTCGACGGCAACGTTGCGCATTGCGAGAGCTACCTGACAGCGACCCATATTTTACCTGCTGATTATCCAGTCGATATGCCCTTTCCGGGTATTGGACGTCGATATGTTGTCACTGTAGGCGCGCGGTATATTGATCGGTTCGAAAAGCAAAATGATGAATGGTGGCTCAAAAGCAGAAATGGTGTGTTTGACTGGCGACAGGATACAGAGCTGAATGACGGCGGCTTGATAGACGGCCCTCAGGATGCCCTAGGTCAAACAGATGAAAGTGATCCGTCCACGATCGTGACGTCGAAATGGCGCAAATAGACGGCGTCGACTTATATATATCGAAAATACGTGATGATTAAAAATCCTTACATCGCAAAATGAGTTCTGGCGCCAACCTCTCCTTCAATTTGTCATTTTAGGCGGTATGATATTCGTGTGGGATGCGGTCCGTCACCGATAGTGAATTGGATGCTTTTTATTATGCACGCGTCTTAAAAATTCCAACACCCCGATGGTCAACTTATGACGCCGTGCGTTTCGGTGTAGAGCTACCGGAGGAAGTACCCGCGACTTTGCAAGAGCGGTGTTTACAGCTCCCCCATCCGGTACGAGACAGAAAACTAAACTTCCAAAAGCCGTTCGGTAAGAAAAAATCACCAGTCGAGCGGCATGAGGTTCTTTAGGTTTTAAAGGGACTCGCCGTTGTCGATGAGGATGTCAGAGCCATTTAGAAAACGGGATTCATCTGAAGATAGATAAAGCACCAAATTCCCTACATCCTCCGGTTTTCCCATTGCATTTGCTTTTGCGGGCTCGGCCAATTGCTCATCCGTCAGACCCGTGACCGCCGATTTCACCATATCCGTGTCATGTGTCCCGGGAAGGATCACATTACATCGCACATTGTTATTCACTTCCAAACAATGTGCCGCAATACTTCGTGTCATAGACAGAATAGCGCCCTTTGCGGCGGTATAAGAGACAATTGGGCCCATACCTTTTTTGGCGGCGATCGAGGAAACATTCACGATGGAACCGCCTCCGGACTTTGCCATTTCCGGAATGGCATATTTACACCCCAGAAATGTTCCTTCGACCATCACCGAGTTAATGAACCTGAATTTTTCTAGTGTGCTGTCTTCAACAGAGGTAAAATCCACGACACCTGCATTGTTGATCAGAACATCAAGGCGGCCAAACCGTTTAACGGTTTCGTCAATAACCTCTTTCCAGCGTTTTTCGTCGCGCACATCCTGCTGCATGAAAACAGCCCCATCAATGGATTGGGCCGTCTTCTTACCAAAAGCTTCGTCAATGTCGGTGATCACGACCTGCGCTCCTTCAGAGGCTAACAGGCGTGCATCCGCTTCACCAAGACCGCGCGCCGCGCCGGTTATAATGGCAACTTTACCGGCAACACGGCCTTTTTTATTGACTGTCATTTTTAATACTCGCTTTGTTTAGAAGCTTGTCTTGAACTCAACACCCCAACGACGCGCAATCTCGGGATTGGTAAAGTAGAAATCCGGTAGTGCGTTAAACGGCCGTCCGTTTCGGCCCACACCATCAGCGAGCACATCCTTACCAAATGCTGTTACCGATAAGTCAATCGGGAGGCCCGTATCTTCTTTGTAAGTATCAAGCGTCACTGAAATATCCACGACATCTGTGGAGGGCTTAATAGCTCGCGGATCAAGTTCAAACAGAGCCGCCCCAGCCACGAAACTATCTGTATGTTTGTAGTTTGCGGTGAATGTAAGATCAGCATTGCCGATAGGGAGAATATAATCTCCGCCTAAGGCAAAAGTGAACTTCGGAGCGCGGCGTAGTTGAGCCGTGTCTGAGATATCAATGACCTGGCCTTCCGTAGACGAGCCGACGCGTGTGTCCAAGGCTGTGAAATTATTATATTTCCAATCCAACAGACCGACCGCAAATCTGAAATTTAGATTTTCATTCGGGACATAGACCCCTTCAAGTTCAGCGCCGTAAGTTTCGGCGGACGCGGCATTGAATACGATAGTCGCAGTGGTGTTATTGCCCAATCCGAACAACAGTTCTTCCTGCTTATCATCATATTTTGAGTAAAATAATGTTGGGTTGAAACGAAGCTTATTGTCAGATGTCTGGGCGCGGAAACCAATTTCGAAACTATCAAGAGTTTCTGGTTGATACGGCCCCAACGCATCAGGGGTTGCTGCTCGACCATTAAACCCTCCACTGCGGATACCTCGTGAATAGCTTGCATACCCAAACAGATTGTCCGTGAACTGATTGTCGAGAATTACCCGCCAAGTCGGATCATTGAAAGTTTCTTCGTCTTGGGCCGAAGCTGTGACTGAAAGGTCAGATGGATCCAAGAAATTAAGCAAGAATTCTTTCTTTTCAGATGAATAACGCAACCCACCCGTTAGGCGCAGAGTGTCTGTTAAATTATAGGTACCTTCTCCGAAAACAGAAGCGACGCGTGTATCTTGTTCTGCGTAAAAACTTTGGACCGCATCCCCAAGTGAAAAAATTTGTCCCGCATCGTCGCGCCCAAAGGGATTGTCGAATGGAAAAATATCATAATGAGTATCTAGATAGTAGGCCCCAATCACGAAATTGAACGGCCCATCATAGTCGGATGAATACCTAATTTCTTGACTAAATTGATCAGAATTTTGCGGACGATAAGCGGCTATAAGAGGCACAGGACCAGCTCCAACATCTATCGGAAGTGTCCCGGTGTTTTCCTCCTGGAGTGTTTCTTCTGAATCTCTAAACCCGGTAACAGATGTGATTGTGCCGTTTCCGACATCCCAATTCATTTCCAGTGTTGCCGCGAACGTTTCAATTGGAGCCGTATAAGGGATAGCGCCGAAAGACGTTTCAAATCCGCTATCTTCTGCAATGTCGAAGGATCCTTCACGGCAAGCGGAGGGCTCCAGACCTCCCAACGCGGCGCAGATCCCTTCGCCTTGCTCCGTTAAGTTAAGGATCGGCGGATAAAAAGAATTGTCGTCTTGATAATCCAAGGCCAAATAGGCGTCGAAATTTTCAGTAGGGGTGAATAGGAATGAGGCACCGAATGTGTCCGAGTCTTTGCCTGGATCGTTTTCACCTGTGACGAAACTATCGGTAAAGCTATCAGATTCGTTATGAATATAATATACTTTGGCCGCCAAGACGTCCTCTACGATAGGTGCTTCACCGAAAGCTTTAAAGTCGAATTGATTGTGGGAGCCGAACAATGTGCTCGTGCGAAGATTGGTTTCGCCCGTTGGACGCTTCCGCCTCACGTTGATAGTTCCGCCAATTGTATTTCTTCCGTAAAGTGTCCCTTGTGGGCCGCGAAGAACTTCAACTGCCTCGACATCATCGAGATCAAACAACGCGCCAGTGTTCCAGGCCAGGAAAACGCCGTCAATGGAAACACCTACGGTAGGGTCAAATGACTTTTCTAAATCGGAGAAGCTCAACCCCCGGATAGAAGCTCCTAAGGCGTTACCTGAAAAGTTTACGCTTTCTAACTCCACATTCGGAATAAAGTTTTCAACTTGAGTAAGCTCCTGGGCCTGATTCCGTTCGAGGACACCTTCGGTCAATGCTGTAACGGCAACAGGGGTGGTCTGTAAGTTTTCTTTTTTCTTCCGGGCTGTGACGACAATCTCGTCGACCCCCCCTCCCGCTGTAGTTTGCGCGTAAGCAAAATCTGTTACGCCGAAAACTAGTGCGCAGAGCACGGCCGAACTTGCTCCAAATTTAACTGACATAGATATTCCCCTGTAAAATTATTTATATTTAGATTTTACAAATCGCGGAACAATTGAATACTAATCTTATGGCTAGTGATATCGACTCTGAGGGTTCTCAAGTCATAAATTAGATAATCAAGCACCGCCTGAATTGGTAAATTGTACAGATTTAAAGAAAACATTCGCGTAGCGGGAATGGCTCTGTCACTCAGTGTTTTCTAAGTTATCGGTCAATTTGCCGCTCTATGAAAACACCAAGCAAAAGTTTTAATTCGTATCGGCGTCAGGCCAGTTGTAATTAAATAATTTTAGCTTTTTGCCGCCTTCACAGCCGCGTTGACTTTATTCACATCAAAGTAATAGGGACGAATTTCACAAACTTTATCGCCTTTGAAATGAAACACTTCCAGCATCTCAATGGGCGCTTCTTCCCCCACACTGAGAGTAACAACGGCAGACACGGAGCGCTCGCCAACCATAACGCATTCTCGGTTCAGGCCAGTCACGCCCAGAGTTTCAATCATCACTGGAAACAACTCTCTGAGGGCTGATTTCCCGGTATATTTGCCAGCGAAGGGTAAAGAGGACGCCTCCTCTACAAAAAAGTCATCGGTGAGGTGCCCCTCCACTTTTTCGAAATCACCCGCTGCAGAGGCTTCATATAATTCATCAACTATTGCGCTTAAATCTGCCATCCTGTTCCCCTTATCCTTTTGAACAGTTTCTAACGAGTGTTCACCCCGTTATCACCTCTAATATTAGCTAGTGCTATCTCGATTCTAATGAAAAGGCCTCACCGTGACCGAAAACAGATTCTGGCAATTAAATAGCCACCCCAAAGGCAATGATTTCGAGTCCGCGCTTTCTTTGGAAACGTCGGAAATGCCAAAGCCCAAGGACGGAGAGGTTTTGATTAAGAATGACTACCTATCTTTAGATGCGGGGACGCGCATGTGGATGACCCCCAGAACCGATGGCTACCAACCCCCTCTCCCACTCGGTTCCATGATGGTCGGTTTGTGCATTGGCAAGGTTGTAGAATCCCGACATCCGGACTTTAAAGCTGGCGATATGGTGAGAGCTTTCGGCCAGTGGGCAGACTATTCCTGTGTGTCCCCAGAGATGACCGGTCTTGTTCAGATTGATACCGATCTTGACGATATCAGACAACATTTCGGTGTTTTAGGAATGAATGGCTGGACGGCCTACTGGGGATTGCACGAAACAGCGAAGATTAAAACCGGAGACGCTGTTCTCATTTCAGCAGCTGCTGGATCGACCGGAATTCTTGCATGCCAAATCGCGAGAAATGCAGGGTGCCGTGTTTATGGGCTCGCCGGAAGCGACGAAAAATGCCGGTTTCTGGAAACCGAAATAGGTATTGAGAAAGCGTTCAACTATAAGACAGAAAACCTCCAGGAAGCATTCAAAGAAATTGAAGGGGGAATAGATGTTTACTTCGATAATGTCGGCGGGCCAATATTGGACAGCGTCTTCCCGAACATGGCTCTTTATGGGCGTATCGCTCTTTGCGGCCTCATCGCAGAGTACACCGCCGATGGCCCGAAAGGCCCTCAGCAATTTGATCAGATTTTAATGAAACGCCTCACGGTGACTGGGTTTTTCTCCCCTGACTTTATGGATCAGGGACCCCGTTTATCGAGAGAGCTTCGTTCCTCTTTAGACGCAGGCGACATTTTCATTCCGTTTGACGAAACCCAAGGCTTAGAGAACATGCTCACCGCCTATAAAAAATTATTTACCGGCGGCAACATCGGTAAAGTCGTTTTGAAACTATAATTCTTTAGGCTTAATGTTCTGGAACAGCTAAACGTCAAACTCTCGCCCACACACAGATGAAACTGGAAAGCCATCAAAATTAATAGCTGTTTCCATCTGCCGGTAGGTGTGATGGCTGACAGACAAAAGACCGTCTTGCTGCGCCTAGTTTACTGGTAACATAGCTAGGGCAAGTGGATGAGTTTTTAACTTATAAAATAAAAAAGATATCGGGAGGAAACTATCATGATGGACTCGAAGTCCCTGGAAACGGCCACACTCAAATGCTTGAAGGCGCATGATTCCAAATATTCCGATGCGAAAATCAGAAGCTTAACCCCGATTTCTGGTGGGTATAGTCGCCTGACCTATAAGGTTGACCTTGGCTATGGTAACAAGTCTGCAGACTTGATCCTTCAGTACTTGCCCAAAGGAGCGACTGGGCTGGTCCGGGTCGACCGGAAGGTTGAGAATGATGTTCTAAAATTCTTATCTGAACAAAAAGGCATCGACACCCCTCGAATGCTGGCAAGTGACGTCGACGAAGCCTTTTTTGATAGCGCCACTTTTATTTTCGAAGCTGAAAAAGGTCAGACATTTATTGAGGTTTGCCGGCAAGCGAAACAACAAGACTATAGCGACCTCAACAAGGTCGTTGCTCGAGCAGGCGCTGCAGTGCACTCTCAAGACATCGAGGATCTCCCCGCATCTCTCCCCAGACCTGCAAGCTGGGACGAATACATAGATAATCAAATCGAATTTTTTCGGCGTACCGAATCCGAGTCTTTGACGTCCCGTCCGTTTCTTCGCTATATGGCGCAATGGCTTGATGACAATCGGCCGCCGCCAGCCCCGCTGAGCCTTGTCCATGGCGACTTCCAAGTCAGCAATATGATACAAGCCAAGAACAAGATAGACTCTGTGCTTGTCGATTGGGAACTGTCCCACATCGGGGATCCGCGAGAAGATCTCGGATGGTTTACAATGGTCTGCGGCGCTATCCCGCCTAATATATTAGAAGCGGATGTCGAAGGCTTCTATGAAGAATATAGAGCTAAAACAGGACTGAGCCGTGATGTTATAAATCCGGCAACGACAGCTTACTTTTTAATAATCTCCTCCATTCAAACTCACATGGGGATGATGAAATCGTCCGATGCATTGGCCGAAAGCGCAGAACAATCACAATCCGTTTTGGCCGCCTACTATATGAATATTACCACCTATCAGCACATGAATTGGATGAACGCCATCAAAGTCGTGGAGGATGCCAAATGATCATTTCACCTTCTATTTCTCAAGTCCTACGGGGCGTTATCCACGAAATGAATACAAATTTGAAAGAGGGCCTGGCCGACCCTGTGAAAAAGGGGCAAATTGACACGATTATTGGCGTGCTGGGTAGCTGCGCCGTGCGAGTTGATTACCAATCCACTTTTGTCAAAGAAGAAGCAGACGCAATTTCTGCCTTGGCAAAGGAATACCAAACCGAAGGAAAAGCGACGCCGGCACTAGAAGAAGCCATTGAAACTCTTTCTGAAGAGTCAGATGATCACACGCTTTATCAAGCGGCAAGCGAAACCCTCTCCGCTATGTCCGATATCGGCGATTCAGCTGGTCCGGAATTATCGCAAAAGTTACTTGGGTTGCTTGAGCAGCGTTTAGGAAACGAATTAAAAATTATTGGCGGCGGATTCGAGGCGGCAGGAAGAGGGTAAACCTTTTGCTAGCCGCTCTAAAACGTGTGGGGGAACAATTAGTCTTTCAGTCTATTTGACCTAAACCCAAATAGACAAGCAAAAATACTTTTCGAAAATTCCGTCTAGGATAATTTCGCTGAATGCTCTCGGTGCCTGTTTAACTGCAAACGCCTAAGCAAAAAAACATCTCGCCTCTGGTTAATATAAGCGGTATCCCGCCTATTAATACGCCAAATTCATTATCTATGTCGTCTATGAAACCCCAACCTTTTTAAGCATAAAAAAACTATGATGACTAAGGGCACCATAGTTCAAGTTTGTCAAAATGAGAGTGGGAGACTCTCAGATTTCTATACATTCCGAAATGATATTTCAGTGTTTAAAAATAAATTCCGGATTAGCTAGCTAATTCAATTTCAGCTACGATTTCGCCGATTTGGCAGGTTTGTCCCACCTCAGCAACAACGGTCAAAGTGCCTTCAAAAGGACACTCTACGTCTTGCGTAGATTTGTCTGTTTCAACGGCGTAGATTTCTTGGCCGACAGTCACTTTATCGCCCGTTTTCACGTGCCACTCAGCAATCGTTGCCTCGTCCATCGACATCCCTAACTTTGGGAGTTTTAGTTTTACTTTTGCCATTGTTAGCTCCTACCCATGACATTTTTAATAGCGATTTCCAATTCGGCCTCACCCGCAGTCCAATCTTTTTCCAAAGAAGGGTTAAACGGCACAGGTGAAAATTTAGAGCCGACACGTTCTACCGGAGCTTTCAAACTATCGAATAAGGCCTCATGAATAACGGAGGAAATCTCCGCGCCCACGCCAAACTCCTTTACGGCTTCGTGCATTACGATGGCTCGTTTTGTTTTAGAGACGGAATTCAAAACGGCTTCCTTATCAAAAGGCGCAATCGTGCGCAGATCGATAACCTCAATAGAGACATCGTCTTTGAGACGATCGGCAACGGCGAGACAGTCCAGGACCTGTCTGCCATAGCTTACGATTGTCAGGTCTGTCCCTTCAGTTAAAACCGCGGCTTTCCCAAGTGGGACCCGGTACCCTGGCTCAGGCATTGGGCCTTTGACTCTCATCATGGCCAGATGCTGAATAAAGATGGTGGGGTTGTCACTTTCGATGCAGGACAGGATAAGCCCCTTTGCATCGGCCGGGTTCGAGGCCGTGACGATGGTTAAGCCCGGGACATGGGCAAACCAGGATTCAAGCCAGTCTGAATGTTGGCCTCCAAATTGGCGGCCAGTCCCGGTTGTCGTCATAACATGCAGCGGCACACCAGTTTGTCCGCCAGACATAAATCGAAGTTTAGCGGCATGATTTACCAATTGGTCCATGGCCACAGTCAAGAAGTTCATGAACATGATGTCCGCAACAGGCCGGTAACCCGCAATTGCAGCACCCACTGCTGCACCCATGATAGATTGCTCGGCAATCGCCGTAGAACGAACCCGATCTGTTCCGAATTTTCCGGACAATCCATACATTGTCTTAAAGACGCCGCCGCCTTGTTCGTCGCCTACATCTTCACCTAGCACAATTACCTTCTCATCCGCCTCCATGGCTTCTGTAAGGGCGAGGTTGTGGGCTTGGCCAAAATTCAACTGTTCACTCATGCCGATACCTCGTAATCATACACGTCGATTTGATTTTCCCGCATATCCGGGTCTCCGCTCTCAAGAGCAAACTTCGCAGCCTCTTCGACCTCCACTTCGATTTCGGCGTCAATCTCGTCCAGCATTGATTCCTCAACACCGCTACCCAGCAGATGCTGCCTTAGAAGTGGAACAGGGTCGGCTTTTTTGGCGGCCGCCATTTCCTCTTTAGGTATATAGCCGCCGGGATCTCCAAATACATGCCCATTAAAACGGAATGTCATGGCTTCAATAAGGGTTGGACCCTTTCCTGCTCGCGCATGATCCGCAGCTTCTTTCGCGGCCTGATACATCTCAACGGGATCATTGCCATTGACGCGAACCGACCTAATTCCATAAGCGGCTCCGCGTTCGGCAACCGTCTCAGTATTTGACGTATATTCAAACTTTGTGTGCTCTCCATATAGATTATTTTGGCAGAGAAATATTACGGGCAAATTCCAAAGCGACGCCATATTTACGCCTTCATGGAACGCGCCAATATTTGTCGCGCCATCGCCAAAGCAGGTCACTGTAACCCGGCCGTCCCCTGAGAGCTGGCTCGCTAGCCCAAGACCACTAGCGATCGGAATACCGGACCCAACAATCCCTGTAGTAACCATCACGCCGCTTTCGGGATGCGTAATGTGCATGGGACCGCCCTTACCGCGGCAGGTCCCGGTAACCTTTCCGGCATATTCCGCCATGAGAGGCTTTAGGGGAACTCCCTTTGCAATTTGATCGTGAATTCCCCGGTAAATAGTAACGAGATAATCACTTTTTTCTAATGCCGCCATCATCGCAGCAGACACGACTTCCTGGCCCCGCGCAGAGTAATATACGATCGCTAGATCTCCCGATGAAATCATTGAACGAAATTTGACATCGGTCTGGTAAATCTTTTGGGTGCGTCGATAGATATCGACGAGCACGTCATTCGACAGCTTTTGCTTTTTCATATGAGGTTCCACTTTTTCTATAGTCATATTTCAGTAGCAGGCCTTTTTCACCCCTATTAAATGACAGGGGTAATTTTGTCTCTCGAGCCTGCTAACTTCTCTACCTCACAGGAAGGTTAGTTATTACGCCCTCAGGTTTAACTTATGAGAGATTATGAATACGACTCCAGACATGCCCGACGCCTCGCAGACAGATAACTTTCGTGAAGAAGTTCGCGCATGGCTTGTCGAAAATTGCCCCCAAAAACTGCGCGATTTACGCAATGGTAGCGAAGCGCGTTGTTGGGGCGGAAAGCAATGGACTTTCGACTCCACCGAACAAGAGGAATGGTTAGAGCGCTGCATTGAAAAGGGCTGGACCGCGCCGTCTTGGCCGAAGGAATATGGCGGGGCAGGACTGAGCGCTGAACAGTCCGCTATTATCAAGTCCGAAATGGACCATCTAAATATTCCCCGTCCATTATATAGTTACGGCCTTACAATGTTGGGCCCCACGCTTCTTAAATACGGGACTCCGGCTCAGAAAGCCATGCATTTGCCCGCTATCGCCAAGGGCGAAATTCGCTGGTGCCAAGGCTACTCAGAACCGAACGCAGGATCTGACCTAGCCTCCCTCTCAATGAAATGTGAGGATAAGGGCGACCATTGGTTGTTAAACGGACAAAAGATTTGGACTTCAACCGCCGATAAAAGCGACTGGATTTTCGCAATGGTTCGGACAGACAATTCCCAAGAGAAGAAACAAATGGGAATTTCATTTATATTGGTTGATATAAACACGCCGGGCATTCACGTGCGTCCCATCGACTTGATTTCTGGCAAGTCTCCTTTTTGTGAAACCTTCTTTACCGATGTAAAAGTTCCGAAATTTTACGGTCCGGATAATTCCTCAATTGTCGGCGAAATAAATAATGGCTGGCGCATTGGGATGTACTTGCTTTCGCATGAGCGGGGCAGCCTAGGCGCGTATACGCTGGATGGACGGGGTCACGAGCCCTTATCCTTAATTGACATGGCGATCAAAGAATTTGGAAGAAATTCCGAAGGTAAAATGGACAACCCCATACTCAGAGAAAAACTCGCAAGCGCTCAGATTGACGAAGCGGCTTGCACAGCTCTGGCTGAACACCTCAACACACAAATTAATGAGGGAATGGAAATCGGTGCGAAGTCTTCCCTGGTGAAGTACTCGTCAACACAAACAATTAAAAAAGGCTATGAACTTCGAATGGAAATCGCCGGTTTGAGCGGCACTGTCCAAAACGGAAATCAAGACCTGAACGATACAACCCTAGCTCAGAATTGGCTTTATTCAAGGGCCTATACAATTTTGGGTGGGACCTCTGAAATTCAATTAAATATTATATCAAAAAGACTGTTAGGGTTACCGACTTAAATGAGTTTTGCTACGTCAGAAGAAGAGTTGATGTTGGAAGAAGCCGCTATCGGCTTTTTGGCCGAGGATTATGGTCTGCCAGCATTTCGAAAATTAAGAGACAATCAAGAAACCTTCTCCGCTGAGATGTGGCAGGGTATTTCAGAGATGGGATGGCCTGGAATAATCATTGATGAAGAATTTGGCGGCTCGAATATGAGCACGCTTGCAGCGTGTACAATTGTCAAAATCGTGGGCCAAAGCCTGAGTAGCATTCCTTTTCTTTCATCGTCCGTAATCGCTCCGAAAGTTATAGAGATCACCGCTTCGGAAAAACAAAAATCCGCATGGCTGCCTCTTTTGGCGCAAGGAGATACTCGGACGGCGACGTCCCTTGAGGCGTCTACCTTGACCCTGACAGAAACGCCTGACGGCTACAGCGTATCCGGGACGATAAAGCATCTCGTCGACGGTATGTCTTCAGATCATATTTTGGTTCTTGCCTCGAAAAATGCCGACGAGTTTTTGTGCCGCATTCCCCTGTCTGATGACGGGACGGAAAAAACGGCGTTGACCTCAATCGACGGACGAGACATTGCGAAAGTTAAATTCAGCGAAGTGAAGGTCGCAACCGATGACATTCTTGGCGAGAAACCACTCGCAGAAGACGTTAAACATCAACTTCTTGCTTTCGGCGCCCTTGTTTATGCCTCCGAGCTCGTAGGTATGGCACGCGCCGCTTTTGAAATGACCTTGGCTTACTTGAAAGAACGAAAGCAATTCGGTCAAGTAATTGGGAGTTTTCAAGCTCTACAGCACCGAACGTCTTTATTATTTATAGATCTATCTCAAGCCGAAGCCCTCGTTGCAAAGACAGCAAAAATGTTTGATGAGGCCGATCCACAATTTTTAAGATTTGCAAGTCTTGCCAAAGCAAAAGCCGGCAAGACTGCTCAGGCTATAGCCAACGAGTCTATCCAGATGCATGGCGGCATCGGCATGACAGATGAATATGACATCGGACTCTATTTAAAGCGTGTCGCTGTTTCCGAACAAATATTTGGGGACTACAATTTTCACGCCAATAACGCCGCTCGATTAGCAGGATACTGATTTGACCAATATAAATGATTTAAGCTCCAAAATTGAAACCTTCGTCCGCGACGTGGTTGTTCCATATGAGAGCGACCCACGGAATGAGGATCATGGCCCCTCGGAAGATCTGGTCGTCGAACTTCGCGATCTCGCCCGAAAGGCAGGCGTAATGACCCCGCACATTTTGAAAAGCGGAGAACATGTAAGCCAGCGCGATACGGCCAGCCTCTTGAAAAAAACAGGGCTGTCCGCCCTTGGCTCAATCGCCTGCAACACGGCCTCCCCTGATGAAGGAAATATGTTCCTCTTGGGTAAAGCCGCTAATGAAGAACAAAAGTCGCGCTATTTAGAGAGACTTGTAAGTGGCCATGCCCGGTCGGCCTTTTTCATGACAGAACCGGCGAGCGAGGGCGGCGCCGGATCGGATCCCTCAATGATGAAAACAACAGCGGTTCGAGATGGAAATCATTGGGTTATCAATGGCCGCAAGACATTTATTACGGGAGCCCAAGGCGCTGAAGTCGGAATCATTATGGCGAAAGCGGAAGAAGGCGCCTGTCTCTTTTTGACCGAACTCCCTCACCCTGACGTTAAAATTGAACGCGTTCTCGATACAATCGATAGTTCTATGCCAGGTGGCCATTCCCAAGTCTTAATTGATAATCTTCGCGTGCCTGCCGAACAGATGCTCGGTAATCCCGGGGATGGATTTCGACTTGCACAAGTCAGGTTAGCGCCCGCACGATTATCACATTGTATGCGCTGGACGGGAATGGGAATCAGGGCACAAGAAATCGCAACTGAGTATGCCTGCTCCAGAGAGGGGTTTGGAAAACTGCTTATCGACCACGAAGGGGTCGGCTTTATGTTGGCCGAGAATCAGATCGATCTTCAGCAATGTGAACTAATGATCGACTGGGTCGCGGATGCTCTGGATCGCGGCGAAACCGCGAATGTCGAAAGCTCTATGGCGAAAGTCGCTGTCTCAGAGGCTCTTTTCCGGGTTGCTGATAAATGCATTCAAGTAATGGGCGGCATGGGCGTCACGCAAGATTCCATGGTTGAGCACTTCTTCCGGGAAATTCGTGCTTTTCGGATTTATGACGGCCCGACTGAAGTCCACAAATGGTCTCTGGCTAAAAAAATTAAGAAGAAAACCCTGTCAGCCAAATCCTAAACAGTCCTTAGGTAATATTTTCCCCGACTTAGCCCCTGTGTTCAACGGGGGCTTTTTTTATGTCTATTTAAATACGCGCTTTTGTCGGTTTGCCCGAAAGCCTGGAGGACCGGTAATGTCGTATGTTCAATACTGGCCAGCGCTCTACTTCGACAGCTTTTCGGACCAAGTCAACAGCCACTTCTCCGCAAGAGTCCGTCACATAAAAAAACCCTGCGTCGCCACGCAGGGTTAGTTGTTATAATTTGTGTCGCGTAGGAGCTAAAATTTCACGTCCAATTCGACACCCCAGGTTGCAGGTGCATTCACCAATCCGAAGGCCAAAGAACCCGGAACAAATACGGGGGAAGCATCCGTAGCGCTTGTCGCTTCATAGGTGGCCACCTCGAAACCGTGATTGAAGTAACCCTCATCCAGAAGGTTGTCGCCGAATAAGGACAGACGCCAGTTATCTGTCTCATAATTGATTGAGGCGCTCAGAAGGCCATAAGCCTCATTAAACCCAATAATGCCGGTCCGAGGTGGAGTCACGCTACGCGCCGCACTATAAGCACTCACCCAATGATCACCCCGATACGAGTAGTTTACAGTTGGAATAATGAAATGACCGTTTTCTAATTGATGCTCGTAGGTCGCCCCCATCGAGAACGTCAGGTCTGGCGCTCGGCGTAGTTCACTGCTTGATAAATCCACAGTGTTTCCGTTTGTATCTGTCGCGAAATACTCGTCGTAACTTGCGTCGAGGATGCCGATAGAACCATTTAGCGTAAGCGCATCAATTGGCTTGAAAATTGCCTCGGCTTCAAACCCGTTAATAGTCGCACTCGCCGCATTCTGAACAACCGTAACAGTTGTACCAGCGAGATTAGGGTCATCAAAAGCGACATCCTCCTGTTTATTATCATATTTGGTAAAAAACGCGCCTGCATTTAATCGTAAACGATTATCTAAGAGATCAGATTTTACACCAAACTCGAAGTTCTCAACATTTTCAGGCTCGTAAGGGCCAGCGTTCTGAGGGTCGTAAGCCCGTCCATTATAACCACCTGACCGGAAACCTTCTGAGTAGGTCGCGTATAGCATTGCTTGGTCGATATCATAGGTTAGACCGACCCGGGGAGTAAACTTCGTCCATGTCGTTTCCGGCACGAATACCGTGGGATCGCCAGTAACCGGATCAATGAAGTTATTATTATATAGTGGATCTGATGTATCACAAATTCCTAAGCCTGGCTGGCCAAACAAGGAAAGACCGGTACGCGTACCATTACCCGTGAAATCCGCGCCGTTTGAACCGCAATAGGCTTTAGTCTCCTCAAGGTACCGCCCGCCGAGGGACAGACCCAACCGGTCTGTTACGTCTAGATCCATTTGACCAAATATGGCCCAGGATTCTGTTTCGTGAAAATGACGAGGCTCTTGAGTTACAAAAGGAGCAGCCAAAGTGATTGCCAATCCACCCGTGGATTGGGCCATTTCGTATTCGCTGTTCCAGTAATATCCGCCAAGTACAGTTTCAAGACGATCACCAAAGTTAGAATGGAGCCTGACTTCTGTACTGAACTGGCTCTCTTCTTGAGGACGGGACGCTACAAACACCCCCTGCCCCGCAAATGCTGGAACGCCGAAGGCCGTCTCGCCATCCACACCGAAAAAGTCCTGAATAGCAGTTTCTTCGCCCTCTCGATGAGCAATAATTGCTTCTAAGGTATGGTTCTCGTTAATTTGCCAAGTAGGCGTAACCGTTACGGCAAAAACATTCCTTGAGGCTGTCTGATCAACAGGAGACCGGTTTGTACGGTGATATTCGAAGTCACCCGGATCCCCAATAGCAAGGTTTGAAAGAGGCGGTGTGTCCGCATTGTCGTCGATAATCTCTACTCTTGTCAGGATAGACAAAGCATCTGTTGGCTCGACAAGGGCGGAAAGGTCAAACCCAAGGAAATCTGCGTCTCCTGAATTGGCGCCACCCTTAAAATATCCGCCACCAGATTTATGGTTAACCATACCCCGAAGCTTAATTGTGTCATTGGCAAACGCCGGAAGATCGATGGCAGCATTTAAATCTAACCTGTCATAACTGCCATATGTTATTGAAGCGCGGCCTCCAGCAACGCCACTGGGTTTTTTACGCTTCACATGTATAAGGCCACCAATGGTATTTCGTCCAAATAAAGTGCCCTGCGGACCGCGCAAAACTTCCACAGATTCCGCATCCCAAATCCCGACTAGAGCGCCGGTACTATTGGCAAGGTAAACGCCATCTGTATAGACTGCAACCGCTGGATCGAAAGACTTTTCGACGTCTGAGAACTGCATTCCGCGAATAGAAATAGCCGCAGTGCCATTCCCTAAGACCGAGTCAATAATAAGGTTTGGAGAGATACTTTCAACATCTCTGATGTCACGCGCAAAAGTCTTTTCGAGCTGCGCGCTGTTAATAGCTGATACGGCCACCGGAACGTCCTGCGCATTTTCGGTGCGCTTCTGGGCGGTTGTAATAATCTCATCAATTTGACTGGTAACTTGACGACCATCTTGACCGTATGAAGGTGAAATAACGGCCCCACACATAAGTGTTGCAATTCCTGTAGACAGGCTCAATCGATGAATAAGTTTTGACACATTTATCCCCTATAACTCATTGTTCCCTTAGCTTTTCGCCTGGGATTTAATTAATTATAGGATTGTCCTAAAGCGCTACGGAAAAAAACTGCACTTTTGGACAGGTAAATTACTTTCGAGTGATCTGTGGCTTCAAAGTCACATCATCGGCTTTTTAGATGGCTCATTGCATAAGACCACCCAACAGGTTTCATTTCGCCGTAAATCCGCCATCAATTACCAATTCTGAACCCGTCACAAAGCTTGCGGCATCTGAACACAGATAAACAACGCCGCCCGCCATTTCCGACGGGGACGCGATACGACCTATCGGATGACTAGCAATGACTGTCGCTTGTGCCTCATCGTAATTCGGGGCTGCACCCAAGTCGACATAGGATTGAACAATGCTCTGAAGCATCGGGGTGTCTACCCCGCCCGGGTGCACACTGTTTACTCGGATATTGTAGCCTAACATTCCAAATTCTACAGCCGCACTTTTTGAGAAATTCAAAACGGCTGCCTTTGTCGCACAATAGGCTGCATTAAATGCGGCGCCGCGTTGCCCTCCAACGGAAGATATATTTACGACGGAAGCGCCGCTCGTGCTTTTCTTGCCGCCGATTTTTAGGAGCTCTAGACAGCAATGATAGCTGTGCAATATAGATTCCACATTTACAGACATGATCGAACGCCACCGCTCCACGTCGGTATTCTCTATCGAGTCAACGAATGAAAATCCCGCATTATTGACCAATCCATCCAGGCGTCCATATTTATCTTTGATTTTTGAGACGACTTCGGCCCAAGCCTCTTTGGACGTGACATCATGCTCTACCGTCAGGTCAGAAAAAGCCTCAATGGGGTTTACAAGGTCCGTTGCAATGACTGTGGAATTAGCCTGCTTTAAGGCTTTGCAAATTTCTCCGCCTATGCCCCCTCCCGCGCCGGTTACGAGGATGATTTTATCATTTAAGGATATTGTCATGGAAAGCCTCCAGTCTATTGCGCCGTCCAACCACCGTCGACCATTACTTCGGATCCGGTCATATAGGCGCTTTCATCGGACGCCAGAAATAGAATTGCGTTTGCGATTTCAATCGGTTCGGCAACTCGTCCCATCGGGGTCATGTCCCCTAACATTTGCATCAAGTCACTTTTAGACCCCGCCCCTGTTTCTTCTAACCGTTCCATGCCCGCATTTAAGAGGGGCGTGGACACGAAACCAGGATGTATCGAATTTACCCGAATAGGCGTTTTTTTCATCGCAAACTCAATCGCCGTTGCCTTTGTGAAAAGCTTTATCGCTCCTTTGGAAGTATTATACCCAGAGGTATCGGTGTACCCGACCTTTCCCATGATTGAGGAGACGTTGATCACAGAAGATTCGACTTTGGCGTCTTGCCCACCTTTTGAGAGCAAATCATGGCAGTGTTTAACGGCCAGAAAAGCTCCATCGACGTTAATGGACATAATTCTCCGCCAGTCAGCTAGACTCGTATCTTGGACCGGGCCGACACAGTCCACACCGGCGTTGTTCACCAAGCAATTCAAAATACCGGCAGCAGAGATTATGTCGGCAACGTTCTTCCAATCGGCTTCCTCGGCTACATTAGCCTGGATATATTGATGCTTATGACCCTTTAAAAGAGACTTGGCGGCTTCAGGGGTATCAATGTCCGTTATAATTACCTTGGCACCTTCTTCGGCGAAACGATCGGCTGTCGCTCGACCAATTCCCCGGAGACCGCCAGTTACGAGAGCGGTTTTGTTTTGGAGCCTCATACGCCCATCATTCCCGCGGTTGTCGCTCCATCAATATTATAAGAAGCTCCCGATATAAAGGAGGCTTCATCGCTTGAGAGATAGACCACTAACCCAGCAATTTCTTCGACGGACGCCATTCGTTGCAAAGGCGCCATCCCCTCGAATTGGGCTCTGGCGGCAACTGAATCTTCGGCCCTGTCGATGACTCCTTTGATCATTTCGGTTTCAACCACGCCGGGATGTATTGCGTTGCAGCGGACGTTGAGGCTTTGATTAGCAGAATGCATCGCCACAGATTTTGCCAGAGCGATATGCGCGCCTTTGGTCGTCGAGTATGTTACGAAGTTACCCATTGGTATATGGGCGTTCATTGAACTGTTGAGAATGATTGAACCGGAGGACCCTCCCGGGTTTTTCCGCATAAGCCGCATAGCCATTTGGGCCGTAAGCATAGCCCCTGTGAGGTTTATAGCGATCAGAGAATTCCAGGTCTCCAATGATATATCTTCGACATTTGTATCGCCGGCTTCTGTACCAGCGTTTGCAAAGGCAATATCTAATCGGCCAAACTTCGTTTCAATTTCTTTTGCGATAGCGTCATAACCAGGGGCGTCTTGAACTTCGTGTTTAATGAATGTTGCACCACATTTTTCAGCGATCGCTTTACCAGCTTCTTCTTTCCGTCCTGTGAAGACAACTTTGGCCCCTTCATCAATTAATCGAAAGACAGTTGCTTTTCCGATGCCGGACGTTCCGCCTGTTATAAAGGCCACTTTGTTTTCAAGACGCATATAGCTTCCCCTCACTCATTTTTATGTTAGCTTTAAATGCTCTTCATGACTTGTATAGCTATACAAAAGACAAGGTTGAGCCGAGTAGATTTATGAGTTTTGAGCCAATTAACTGCCTTTTGATTGCTGGCGGTAAATATCATGATATTGACTATGCACGCGTGGAACTTCTCAAGTTGCTGGGCTCTCAGAAACGCATTGTCACCCGCGTCATGGAAAATTACGAATGCTCCGAAGCTCTGGAATGGGCAGATATCCTCATTTCATATACTTGCGACATCCTCCCGTCAGAGGACATTCAAAATCAATTGAAAGGTTGGCTAGAGGCCGGCGGGCGCTGGCTAGGCTTGCACGGAACAAATTCGATCTTGAAAATGATGGATGACGGACTGTGGCACACGCCAAGAGTTGCCCCTGTTTTTATGGATTTATTGGGATCACAGTTTCTATCACATCCTCCTATTGAGCCCTATACTGTCGAAAATGTGCAGCCTACCCATCCATTGGTGAAAGACATCCAGAACTTCCAAGTCACAGATGAATTATACCACATGGAATTGCATGGTGAGCTAGACGTGTTTTTGGAAGCTGAGTGCTCCATAAAAGGCCGCGGATTTGCGGAAGGGGATGAGGCCCTAGGCCGCCATCCAGTTTTCTATAAAAAGTCTCACCAAAAAGGCGCAATACTTTACCTCACACTCGGTCACTGCCGAGGTCATTTTGATTTAAGACCATATAAGGACTTTCTGCCCGAACTTGACCGCGGAAGCTGGGAAATTCCAGAATTTAAAACACTGCTAGAACGTGGTATCGATTGGCTACAATCCCCTATTTGATTAGCTTGCCATTTCACGTCAGCTGCCTTAGATAGCCGCATGATTAGTACGAAAAACTTAGAAAAAATTCGTGTAAACTCCCGTGAGGAATTGAAATCTTCTGCTATTCACTTCCGAGACCTCGTAAGTGAGCTTTGTGACCTTCGCATCGCTGCCTGTCAAAACATCGCGAAAAATGCGACCCTAAGGGATATTGATGGTAAGTTGCTTGCAACGACTGTTTTTGGTTGGAACGAAGATAGTAATAAGTGGTGGAACACCGAGAGCATGGCTCTTAAATCCCCCATTACGATCGCCTGCCGTTATGAAAGCGAACCTTTTTGGCTAAATGCCAAAGGTATACACACGCGGCAACCGAACCAATTTTTACAAGAAATGGACTTGGCCCGCTTTGAGCATAGAGCTTTTACGCATGCCGCTATTGTTGTGCCTGTTCACATGCCTTTCGGTCAGATTGGCGCCGTGAGCTACAATCCGCTCTCTAAAGACAAAGTTGATTTGTCGGAAATTTTCGAGCAGCATGGTGACGTGCTTGCAATCTACGCCCGCGCCTTCATCCGAAGCTATGTCAACGTGTCAGACAGAACACCCATTTTGCCGCTGCGCTCGAAATTAAGTAAGCGCGAAGTAGAGTGTTTGCGTTGGGCAGCGCTGGGGAAAACCGATCACGAAATTGGTATCATTATTGATAGAAGCAGAGCGACGGTTCGTTTCCACTTTCAAAACGCAACGAGAAAACTTGATGCCGTGAACAGGAGTCAGGCGGTCTATAAGGCAACTCAGCTAGGCTATATATCGACGGCTCGTCAGCAACCTAATTAATACATTAGCTTACAGCATCCCTTCTCTCTTCACTAAGCTGAAGAAAACCGGGAGACACTTATGTTTATGATTATTGGCCAAATGACCATGGCGAAAGAAGCGATGGGCAGTTATGCAGAAGACGTGCAATCTCTAATCAGTGACGTAGTGAAAGAGGACGGTTGTGAATATTATTCTCTGACTGTTCAAGATGAAGAGGCGGGTCTGATCAGCGTTACGGAGATCTGGTCAGATGAGGACGCCCTGAATGTTCACCTAAAACAACCTTGGGTGCAGGCTTTCAATGAAAAATATATGTCGCATTTAAAATCTCACTCCCTCAAAATTTATGACGGAGACTATGTGCGGGACTTTTAATGTCCGCCGCCCTGAACAAAACGAATATTTTTGCTCCTGAATTCGGGGCAGATCCATTCGATTTCTACCAAAAAGCGCTCTCAAGTGATCCGGTTTTATACCTTCCGGATCTGGACACTTGGCTCGTCACCGGTAGCGAATATGTGAATGATATTTGCAGACAGCCTGAAATCTATTCTAGCGATATCTCCATATTGCTCGCGGGAACCCACGCCGACAGCCCAAAGGTAAAGTCCATTCTGGATAAGGGATGGCCGCAACTTCAAGTTCTTTTGATGTCGGATCCACCTAGCCACTCGCGGTACCGAAGACTTGTTGGCCTTGCTTTCTCAGCGCCTCGGGTCAACGCGATCGAAGATACGATCCGCGACATCTCCCTAAACCTTTTAGGAAAACAACCTTTGGGCAGTCCTTGGGATTTCATCCGCGATTACGCCGTCCCCTTACCTGTGACGATGATTGCCAATCAGCTTGGTTTTACGTCCTCGGAAGCGGAAAAAGTCCGGAACTGGACCGAAGCGTTCACTGATCGTTTGGGCGGAATGATTGACGAAGAACGCTCAATTGAATGCGCCGAAATCGTAGTTGATTTCCAACACGCCATGAAAACTAAAATCGATGAACGTCGCAGCCGGCCTTATGACGACCTGCTCGGCGATCTGGTAAGCGCGGCAAGCGAAGGAGACGAGCCTCTGTCAGACGCAGAAATTCTCTCCGTCATTCAGCAGCTTACAGTCGCAGGAAACGAGACCAGTACAAACACAATGGCAGAAGGAATAAAGCTGTTCATTGAAAACCCTGACCAGTGGAAGCTGCTACGCGAGCAGCCCGAGCTCATCAAAAATGCTACAGAAGAAATCTTGCGTTTAGCAAGCCCTGTGGCCGGCATCTGGCGAATTGTCACGCGAGACACCGTGTTGAATGGGCACGTTGTTCCCGCCGGGGCTAAGGTCATGCTCCGGTTCGCGGCCGCAAGTCGCGACCCTGAATTTTTCGAAAACCCCGACAAGTTCGATATTGAGCGACCAAACGCGAAGTCCCATTTTGCGTTTGGACGGGGAATTCACACCTGCCTAGGCAACATGTTGGCCCGAAAGGAAATAATGGTTGCTCTAGAACACCTATCTCTATCCTTTGAAACCTTGGAACTGGCTGTACCACAATCGGAGCTAACCTACTCGCCTAATATCATGTTACGCGGTCTGAGATCACTTCCTATTGTTGCGAGATAAGGTTGCGGGCAGAAGCCCGCCTTTCCTTCCAGAATGGTTGGGTTTCTGGGATCGCTTCCGCCTTATTGTGCCGTCATTCCACCGTCTATTGTAAGTTCTGACCCCGTAATATAACTCGCTTCGTCAGATGCTAGAAATAAAACAAGGTTCGCTACGTCCTCTGGCTCCCCATAACGGCCATTGGGAATGGAGGCAGCAATTTGATCGTAAAAATCGGGGTTATCGCGAACAGCATCAGCTTGAATATTAGTCGCAATAAAACCGGGGTGAACACTGTTTACCCGAATATTCTGCCGCGCTGTTTCAAGCGCTACCACCTTGGTCATCATCTTGACGGCGCCCTTTGCTGCCGCATACGCTAAGCACCCGGGCACACCAACTTGTCCGCATACCGATGAAATATTGACAATAGATCCGCCCGCTCCGCCTTCTCGCATGGCTTCCACGGCCCGCTGCATACCGTAATAAACGCTATTGGAATTAATATCCATTTGCTTATTAAAATTAGGGGTGGTTTGGGCCTCGATAGGCCCCAAGAGTGCGACGCCCGCATTGTTCACAAGAATATCAAGTTGTCCGGACTGTTTAGATATTGTGTTGAAGACTCTGTCCCAATCAGCTTCGGAAGTTACGTCATGTTTTAAGGCATAAGTCGTGCCGCCAGCTTTGTTCAGTTTCTCCGAAGCCTCTTTTGCCCCTTTTTCATCAATATCCGATATATAGACAGTGGCCCCCTCCCGCGCGAAACGTTCGGCAATCGAATACCCCAGACCAGGACAAGACGCCCCTCCGGTTACCAGCGCCACTTTTCCTTCTATACGACCAGACATAGATTCCTCCTAATTTGAAGAAACATTAATCCAAGCAATATAGCAAAATACCCCCCAAAAAAGTGAGTTGAAGCCATAAGGATTTAAACCCTAGTTTTCGTGCAATTATTGAACGACACCGCTTTTTTAATCGGGATATTTATGACCACCAAAATGAATCGCAAATTCATCCTGAAACGACGGCCCGATGGCTCCCCGGTGGAGAGCGATTTTGAATTGGTGAAGGAGCCTATACCAAAGCTTTCATCCGGCGAATTTCTCGTACGAAATCACTTTATCTCTCTGGACCCGGCTCAACGAGGTTGGATGGATGATCAGCCTTCTTATATGCCCCCTATCGAAATTGGAGCCAGCATCCGCGCGACCACGGTCGGCCGCGTTGAAGAAAGCAAAAACCCGAATTTTGAAGAGGGCCAATGGGTGTTGGGTCTCAATGGTATAGAAGAGTATTCCTTAGTTCAGGAAGGCGGATTTACATCCCCAATCGACACCAGCATTGTTGATTCACCGACAAATTTTCTATCGATTTTAGGCGCCGTCGGAATGACGGCTTATTTTGGTTTATTGGACGCAGGGCAGCCGAGAGCTGGGGACACTGTCTTGGTCTCCGGCGCCGCCGGCGCCGTAGGGTCGGCCGTCGGACAAATTGCCAAATTGAAAGACTGCCGAGCCGTCGGAATTGCCGGGGGTCCAGAAAAGTGCAAACGCTTGTTGGAGTATTACGGGTTTGACGCGGCAATTGACTACAGAGGGAAATCACCCGAACAGCTGGAGAAAGCTATCAAAGACGCTGCGCCCGACGGCGTCGACGTAATATTTGAAAATGTCGGCGGCGATATTTTGGATGCCGGCATTCTGGCTTTGAATGAACATGCCAGAGTGGTGCTTTGCGGGCTTATTTCCGAATATAATTCAGATCCGAAAGGCGCGCGGAATATCTGGCAAATTATTGTTAAGCAGGCATCGATGAAAGGTTTCCTTATCCGCGATTACGTGCCCAAATTTGCCGAAGGCGCAGCGGTGATGGCAGGCTGGATAGCGGACGATAAAATAAAATTTGATGAGCACGTTGAGCATGGCATCGAGAACACTTTCGACGCATTTATGCTTTTATTCAGCGGGGGCAATAAAGGAAAACTCATTTTAGACATTAGCGGGAAATAGAATGACCAAAGATACAGGGCTACAAAAAACGGCAGAGATCATCTATGATTATGCCGAAAATAAAACGACGTTCCAGACAGATAAAATCGTCACCATTCCTTCCTCCGCCTATCTAGATCAAGATATCTGGGAAGCAGAAGTTTCGAAAATATTCAAAGAGCTGCCTTTAGCTCTCGCGACGACTGCAGAACTTAGAGAGCCCCACTCTTATAAAGCTATGGACGCTGCAGGCCTGCCGGTCCTCATGACCCGCGGAAAGGACGGGGTCGTACGTGCTTTTTTAAACGTCTGCTCGCATCGGGCCGCCGCGGTTGCAGAGAACGGGTGCGGTATTAAGAAGCGTTTTGCCTGTAAATATCACGGCTGGACGTATAGCCCAGACGGACGCTTGATGGGAGTTGCGGAGGGAAACACCTTTGGTGATGTCGACAAATCTACTTTAGGATTACGCGAACTTCCGTGTGAAGAAAAAGGCGGCCTAATCTTTGTTGTCTTGACACCGGGCAAAGAGATGAAACTCGACAATTTCTTGGACGGAATGCTGGATGATCTCGAAAATGCAAACTTCAAAGATTGGGCGTATCTCGGTCAACGAGAGTTGACTGGAGCAAACTGGAAAATTGCGTTTGACGGATATCTTGAGGGGTATCATTTTGCACAGCTCCATCCAGAGACCATTCACCCGCGCACGCTTTCAAACCTGACACATTACGAATCTTTTGGCCCGCATATGCGCATAGGTTTTGCTCAAACGGACATAAAAGAAAAGTTCGACGCTGCACCTAAAGAGAAATGGGGTGAGATGGAAAACACAGGGTATGATTTCGTTCGAATTCTTTTCCCCAATGTATCGGTTTTCCTAGCGCCCGAAATAACTCAGGTGGCTCAGCTCTTCCCAGGCGAAACGCCGGATAAAAATCGCACCGTTTTGACATTCTTCCGACCCGACCCACCCAAAGATGACGAAGATAGAGCAGCGCTAGAAGGAATGATGGACTTTCTTCACGATGTTGTACGCGATGAAGATTATGCGACCGGCGATCAAATTCAAAAAGGATTGGAGTCCGGGGCTCACAAATCTATCATTTTGGGCAAGAACGAACGCGGGAATCAGTTCTTTCATGAGTGTCTTGCTTATTACATGAATGACCGTAAAGGTCCGATGCCGACAATTTAGTCCGAAGGTCCCACGACATAGTTTGTCACAGAAAATTAGGCGTTTCCCTAACAGGAAGCGCCTAATTTTTTGCTCTGCCCTAACGGGGTCATTTTAAATGGATAGGATGTTCACCGCGCTTATACCGGGTGCGCCATAGACGTGTGTGTATCCGGTTTTCGGCGAGTTGGGCACTTGCCGCTTTCCTGCCGCGCCTCTCAATTGCAGACATATTTCGTAAACCTGCCTGAGGCCGGACGCCCCGATCGGCTCTCCGTTCGCTAGACATCCGCCGTCAGTGTTGACCGGCATGGAGCCGCCTATGGCGGTAGCCCCGTCCCGGATAAGCTTCTCTTGCTCCCCATGATCGCAGAATCCGTTTTCCGCCATATGCATTATCTCGGCGCCTGTCTCTGTATCCTGCAATTGAAGAACATCAATTTCATCTGGTCCAATCGAAGCTGTCTCAAACGCGGCTTTGGCGGCGTCAGCTGTGACTGCGGGGCCCAGGTTTTTTGCGAGAGATGTTTCATAAACTTCAAAACTGCCATATTGCCGCGTCCGCATTTCCATTGCGTCTAGAAATATGGGTTTCGCTCCCATTCGGATCGCTTCTTCCTCACTCGTTAAAATGATTGCGGCGCCGCCTTGAGATGGGCTGCAGAACATAAATTTGGTAAGCGGGTCACTGACCATAGTCGATTTTGCAATATAGTCTGCGGCAACCGGATCCCTTCGCCAAGCATTCGGATTCAAGGAACCATTATGGAACGCTTTTTCGGCGACTTGGGCCAAAGTCTGTTCGCTAATGCCGTGCTCATGCATATATCTTTGGATTTTTAGCGCGAAAAACTGTGTGGTCACCATCAGGCCTGTTTCAGAAAACCATGACGGAACCCCGTTATTTTTCGCATTTGGAGAGAAGGCGCCGCGTTCGTGCTTGTCAAACCCGAGCGCTAGGGCATATTTTGCGGTGCCCGCCCGCACTGCGTTTGCGGCAGCGAACAAAGAGCTGCCTCCAGTTGCACAGCCGGTATAAAGATTAATAAATGGCAGTCCCGTTAGTCCGAGTTCGTTAACTGCCGCCATAGCGTAACCCCCATCGCGGGAACCTCCAAACCCGATATTAATATCCCGCCAGTCTAATCCCGCATCTTTCAGTGCAAGCCGAGTAGCCTCTACCCCCATATCCAGAGCTGATTTTTCAGGAAACTTACCGAAAGGGTGAAGCCCCATCCCTACAATTGCTACGCGGCTCATGAATTAATCTCCCGCTCAAAAACAAATGTTAGAATTGGGTCGCCGTTCTCATCAGTACGGAAAGGTTTAAGCGCCAGAACATAGGCGTCACCAATATTGAGTGCCTTCGCCTGATTCACATTGAGGCGAGCCTTAACTTTAACGCCGCTGGGCATCTCCACCAGACCAATTCCGTATGGCGTGAAAGTGTCCTTAGTCTCCCCGGAGTTATAGGGCGGTTTGGGCATATAGTGCTGTATGGTCCAAGACCATAAGACGCCCTGATTGCCGAGATTTTCTCGCTCTAAATTTTCGCTAGAACATTGACTACAGCTTGACCGGATAGGAAAATATAATTCTCCGCAATTGCTGCAACGAGATCCAATCAAGCTTGGTTGATCCGTAAAGAGGTCATGCGAGATGTGTTTTCCGGAGGTAGAATTGGGGGGGCTGATATCTGTCATGCGACCAGAATTACCATTTATCCGTGGCTGTATCTCCCCCCCAAAAGGCCAGTGTAATTTGGTATCCATTTTATGGTTGAGATTGGGTTCATAATGAGTTGAGCCGATAGAGAGATTTCATGACTAACACCGAAAATAAACAATGGCTCATTGATGGAAATCCAGCGGGGCGAAAAGTTGCGGAGTCGGATTTTAAAAAGGTAAATGTCCCTCTTCAAAAGCTGACGGAAGGTCAGGTGATGATAGAGGTCGAATATTTGGAATTCACTCCCTCTTTAAAAGGGCAAATGGAAAATCGTTTGGCCTATGCCTCCAAGACTGAAAAAGGGCAGGTTATGCGAGGCCGCGGAATAGGACGCGTGATAGAAACTCGAAGTCCCGACTTTGAGACTGGAATGACGGTCCACGGCTATCTGGGGTGGCAGACCCACTCGGTGATGGAAAGCCAGGACCTCACAGTCCTTCCCGATGACGATCTCGCCAGGCTTCATCTCGGCCCATTAGGCTCAACGGGAATGGCAGCTTATTTTGGCTTCTTCGACGCTGGAAAACCAAAATCTGGCGATCACGTTCTGATATCGGGCGCAGCCGGGGCCGTAGGATCCATGGTAGGGCAAATGGCAAAAATTTCCGGATGCAAAGTGGTGGGCGTCGCTGGCGGTACCCAGAAGTGTGACCATCTTATCAAAGGCTTGGGACTAGACGGAGCGATTGACTATAAGTCTGAAGACCTAAAAGCGGCAATGAAACAACAGGCACCAAACGGATTTGATATTATTTTCGATAATGTCGGCGGCCCGTTTTTGGACGCGGCTCTTGCGAACATGGCTGTCGGAGCACGGGTTGTGATATGCGGAGCTATATCGCGTTATGAGACCGACAACCCGCCGCCTGGTCCGAAAAATTATTTTCAACTTGTCCATAAGCGCGCCAATATGCGCGGTATCTTATCTCCGGATTATAAAGAGCGTTTTCCTGAAGCCCGCGCCCAGATAGGATCATGGATTGCCGAAGACAAGTTTCGGTATTTCGAGGACATCCAAGAAGGTTTTGAGAATATACCGTCGACCTTTATGAGACTGTTTTCCGGCAAAAATTTGGGAAAACAGCTCCTAAAAATTTAAGGCTTTGGAATAGCTTCGCCGCGCTCTCCCGTGGCAATAAACTTATCAATCATCTGATGCATATACCGGATTCTTGCTTCCGTATAATCACTGAAATGAACGACGCCGTCCGCGGAAGATTTCATACCTGTCTGGACATGTGGTATATTTCCGAAGTCTTGGTCGAACACCATTTTTAAAGACGAAGACCCAGGCTCTTGGTCCGAGAAACGGTCATCATAACCCAATACAGTTTTTTGAGTTCGCGGAGGTCTCTCAGCACCTTTCGGAAGAGGCACCATCCACATAACGTCCATTATAGACCCTTCGGGGTTTCCGGGTTCAGGACGCCATCTATATACCAGTTTCGGTCCATACCCCGCCCAGAATGCCATGTTCGGGAAGATACCGTAAAGGAGGTAATCTAGGACTTCTGCGTCTTTGGCTTCGCTGTGATCATAGCCTGTTTCAGCCGTTAGGCGCGCTCTCGTATTATCTGCCAACAAGCTTCTCGTACGAAAGTCAGCAGGCAAAGCGTCAATATCCACGCCGTCCGTGCGCGAGTCTCCGCGTTTCTGCATAAGCGCGAGCTGCTCTACATCAGTCAAGGGCGGATCCAGCGAGGGAGACGCGGTGGCTCCAGCAGAAATATGTCTAGAAATATAATTGTTTAACGAGTCATACTGGGAATTAATATCTGCGATCGAAGGCAATAGCTGCGGGTGTGTGGTTTGGGAATGGTGGCTTTCCATAAAGGGTTCAGCCGTCGTCTTCCAATTTGCACGAACATGTTTTTCAAACCAGAATTCACAATAGCGGTTATCCCAATCGTAAGGCTCGAAATGAGCAATCATTGGCGCCGCCCAGTCTTCGAATTCCGGTGCGTCTTGATCCATATTAATAAAAACAAACCCGCCCCAAACAGCAACTTTTGCTTGAGGCAGTTGTGAGTTCTCTGAGTTCCATTGCGGCATATCCCAAGCGATTGGGTTATTTACCAATTCGCCAGTATTGCTCCAGGCGATTGCGTGAAACGGGCAAACAAATTTTGTTTTATTGCAGTGGCCCGTAATTAATTTGCGTCCGCGATGGAGACAGGAATTAAAAAACGCTTTCACGCCATTTTCAGTTTGAGTGATAATTAGAGATTTATCCGAAATTTCATAAAGGAAACAATCGCCAACCTTGGGAATGTCTTGGAGCATACAAGCCATCTGCCACGTGCGCGTCCAAAGATACTTGTTTTCTTTCTCGAAATAATCACGGGACCAGTAACGCTCGACTGAAACAGGCTCTAGTTCCGCCTCTATCTTCGCCGCATGCCGCAAAAATTCCGGCGCGCCAGATTTATCTGCCGAAATGATATCCTCATAGGTAAGGTCCGGCCGCGTACTTAGCTTACTTTTATCCATTTTATCCGGTCTCAAATCAAACTATAGCATTTCTTTTTAACGTCCTTAAACATATTCCAAATTCACGCTGAACCAAGCCCACCTTTATAGATAGGTTTTCCTAAACCCTTATAAATGGCATAAAATATCTTTCAATTTATATAGAATAAATTTCAGGAGAGCGACATGGATTTGGGCCTAAAAGGCAAGAAGGTAATCTTAACCGGTGGCAGCCGAGGTCTTGGTCGCGCCGCGTTGGAACATTTCGCCAAGGAAGGAGCAGATGTCGCTTTTTTCTCCCGGAATGAGGAACAAGTTAAAACCGCTGAGAATGAGCTGAAAGCCCACGGCGGAAAAGTGTTTGCAGAAGCTTTCGAAGTTAGCGACATGGACGCCTACAGCGCTTGGCTTACTAAAGCAGCCGACGAGCTGGGCGGCTGTGATATTTTTGTTCACAACATGTCATCCTCAGGCGCGGGGGGGTCCGGTGATTGGGATATGACTTACAACCTTGATATTAAAGGTGCTGTCACCTCCATCGAAACGCTTACGCCTTACCTAGAAAAATCAGGAGAAGGCTCCGTCATCTTCATGTCCTCAACGGCGGCAGTAGAGACCTTTATTCGACCTCAGGCTTTCAACGCTCTGAAAGCGGCCCTTATCACTTACGGTAAGCAATTATCCCAATCCTTGGGACCAAAAGGCATTCGCGTAAATATGGTCTCTCCCGGGCCCATTTCTTATCCAGGTGGTAACTGGTCAAAAGTAAAAGAAGCGAAACCAGAATTTTATGACAGCCAGGCTGAAATTATGGCTTTGGGGCGTTTTGGTTCGCCGGACGAAATCGCAAAGACTGTGGTCTTCTTGGCAAGTTCTGCCTCTAGCTATACGACGGGCACCAATATTATCATTGATGGTGGCTACACGAAACGGGTCCAATTCTAAGCTCGTTCGATGTATATAAAAGCCGAAATCGATATTCGCGAGGGAGAGCGTGACCGTCTTTCTCGCGTGATATCCCAGTATTACATCCCGATTACGAAGGAAGCCGGCTGGACGCTCGTCGTCTCCATGCTCAACCGGGACAACCCATTGCAGCTTACGAATGTTTGGGACGTTGGCGTGTCTGCTGATGAGGGAATCGCTTTTTTAAGAGCCCACGAAAAGTATCCGGAGATGAAAAAAGAGATGGGTAAAAGCACTCTGAATGAAACCCTGACATTTATGGAAGATTGGCTCCCATGAGTACAGTTGAAAGCGCGGTGACGCTAGGGGATTTGGCTCGGATTCAGGCCCAGATAAATCCTGACAAAACACTCTACATTTACGAGGATCACCCTCTAAGTTTTGAGGCATTTAACGCCCACACCGATCAATTAGCGAATGGTTTACTCGCTTTAGGTCTAAAACCTGATGAACGGGTGTGTTACCTCGGTAAAAATACCGTCGCTTATTATGAAATACTGATAGGTACATCAAAAGCCGGAGGGGTAACCTGCCCTATCAACTGGCGCTTATCCGAAGCTGAAATAGCCTATATCTTGTCGAACTCTGAAACCCGCATTTTGTTTGTAGGTCCGGAATATATTGAAAAGGCCAATCGGATAGCTAATGCCCATTCGGATTTAACTGTTATACCACTGGCTTCCTACGCCGAGTGGCGGGAAAAATACCCCAGCAAGGAAGTGAATATAGACCGCTCAGGTCAAGACGATGTGCTGCAGCTTTACACCTCCGGAACGACAGGACGGCCAAAGGGTGTGAGGATGTCCAATGCCGCCATGCTCAGTAACAGACGCCGTGATTTAGACCCTGAAAGCCCGGCTTGGAACCGCTGGACAAGTGACGATGTCGGCTTGGTATCCATGCCCTGTTTTCATATAGGCGGCACGAGCTTCGGCCTGACAATTCTTTACGCCGGAGCCACCGGAGTGATAATGCCTACTTTCGATGCCGGCGCTCAATTGGATATCATGGTAAAATACGATATCTCGAAACAATTTATTGTGCCTTCTGCACTCCAAATCATTCTTGATGACCCGCGCGTAAATGAGACTGATTTCTCTAAGCTCAACTATATTCAATATGGCGCATCGCCAATTCCGTTGGAGTTGATGAAGGCGTGTATAGATGTGTTCGGATGTGAATTTGTTCAGAAATACGGAATGACCGAAACATGCGGGACTTGCGTGGCGCTTTCGCCCGAAGACCACACTATTCCCGAAAACCCAAAAATGAAGTCTGTCGGCAAACCCTTAAACGGTGTGGAGCTTCGCATTACCGATCCGGAAGGGCAGGACTGCGCGGTAGGTGAAACCGGGGAAATCGTAATCCGATCCGCAAGCAATATGAGCGGATATTGGAAAAATGAAGAAGCAACCAAGCAAACCTTCTTTGAGGGAGGCTGGTTACGCTCGGGCGATGCGGGTTTTTTAGACGACGAAGGCTATCTCTATATACAGGACCGGATCAAAGACATGATTGTTTCCGGCGGCGAAAATATTTACTCGGCCGAGGTCGAGATCGCCCTGCTTGAGGACCCATTGGTTCAGCAGGTTGCCGTTATCGGTGTGCCGGACGAAAAATGGGGCGAAGCTGTCATGGCCTACGTTGTTCTCAATGAGAATGCGTCGACAACATCAGAACAAATAATTGAGAATTGCCGATCCAAAATCGCTAAGTTCAAATGCCCAAAAAGGGTTGAGTTTCTCACAGCCCTACCGCGCAACGCCTCCGGCAAGATTTTAAAGCGGGAATTGCGGGCGCCGCATTGGGGCGGAATGAATCGCGGCGTTAATTAGCTTCGAATTTATAATTCCTAACAGCTGCCCAGCTTTCTATTCTATCAGGGTAGGAGGAATTTCTATTGTGAACGGCGTCAAATAAAAGCCCCTGCCCTTCCAGGCCCACGAAATTCTCCGCGTGATCATCAATCAGATAGTCAACATTTACGATGCTTTTGTTCGCGCAAAATACAATATTGTCCGCGTCAAAAAAGGGCAGATGCCGCTGAACCCAATTATATTTGTGAATACATGACTTTGGAAACAAGGTCGCAGCTGTGACAATAAAAAGCTCATGACGGGGATTGAGCTCCCTGAGTGTTTCGACAGCGCCTTCCATGGGTTGGATCTCGCCAAAAAACTCTCCTTCGCCAAGCATCTCCCAGAAGTGGTTATGCTGTACATCTGACAGAAAAGTTTCAAATTTCCGTCCGTCGGCGAATTCGGCCGTCTCTGGATAAGTTGTTTTCAGCCATTTTCTCTGAGCGGCGTATGTGTCGGTGATGACATCGTCCATATCAAAAGCAATTCGGGCCATTAGGCGAGGTAACCTCCGTCTACAGGAATATCAATTCCAGTCGAATAACTGGCTTCGTCCGATGCCAAGAAAACAATCGCATTGGCAGGTTCGTTTGGGGTACCAAGCCGCTTCATGGGATGGCCGTCCGCGAAACCTTTTATAACGTCTTCGGCTGTGGAGCCGGCTTTAACTCCGGCGTCAATATAAGCCTCAACCATTTCTGTATGTATTGCCCCCGGGGAAACGGTGTTTACGCGAATATCATACTGACTCTCTGCACAGTGGAGAGCTACGGAACGCGTAAACATTCGAACGCCCCCCTTAGAGGCGCAATACGCCGGAATAAAGGCGCCGCCGCGGTGCCCTAAGATGGAGGCGACATTCACGATGGCGGCCCCCTTCACAGTTTTAAGCGCCCTAACACCCGCCTGCGTGCCTAAAAAAGTCCCCTCCAAGTTGATGGAGATCGTTTTTCTAAAGTCGTCTAAAGATATGTCTTCGATACTTCCCGGAATGCTGACCCCGGCCGAGTTTATCAGTGTGGTAATGCCGCCAAATTCCTTTTTGGTTGCCTCAACGGCCCCTTTCCAGCTCTCTGGGGAAGTCACGTCAAGCTCAACAAATCTCGCCGCATCCCCGAGCTCGTCAGCAACACTTCGCCCTTTTTCAATATTGATATCACCCACGACCAGGCGTGCGCCTTCTTTTACAAATAGCCGAGCGGTCGCGGCACCGATACCGCTCGCTCCGCCAGATATGAGCGCTATTTTTCCTGTGAGACGTCCGGTCATGTCAATGAGTAAGCCCTTTAAAGAGGGCCGGAGGCCGCTAGCCAGCCGCCGTCGATCAACAATTCCGTGCCCGTTACAAAACTTGATTTGTCAGAAGCGAGGAAAATGACGCCATTGGCGATTTCTTCGGACGTGCCCAATCGGCCAATTGGTTGCAAGGTTTCGAAAAAAGCTCTGGTGCCAGCTGCGTCGCCTGACGCCTCAAACGCGGCTTGATTCATGGGCGTATCAATGGCGCCCGGGTGGACTGAATTACAACGAATATCCTTGTATTCCTTTGCACAATGTACCGCGATAGATTTAGTGAGCAATCGAACTGCGCCCTTTGTTGCCCCGTAAGCGGCGCCATTCGCCAGGCCGATAAAGCCCGTGATGGAAGAAATATTGACGAGAGACCCCTTTGGACCGCCGGGATTGTTTTTCATAACTGCGATAGCTTCGCGGCATCCGAGCATCGTTCCCGTTTGGTTGACCGCAATCATCTTATTCCAAAGGTCCATTTCTGTATCTTCGATGGTCCCGCCCAAGAAGATACCAGCATTGTTTATCAAGGCATCAAGACGTCCGGTTGATCTGACGATTTCCGCCATGACCTCTCTCCAGCGTTCTTCGTTCGAGACGTCCTGGTTTAGATAAGTGGCTCCTGTTTCTGCTGCGAGCTTCTCTCCCAAATCATCCTGAATATCTGAGAAAAACACATTTTCAAACTCATCCAATGCTGTGCGCACAATCGCCGCGCCGATACCTGAGGCGCCGCCTGTAATTAAGATAGTTGTATCGGCCATAATTATGCCTTCACCAAGGTTTTTCCCATAGTCTTACCGGTCATGAGATCAATGAAGGCGGTAGGTATTTTTTCGACGCCGCCGTAAATATTATCAAATATCTTGAGCTCTCCAGATGCAGCCCATTCGTTTAACTCAGACTGAGCTTTGGGTATGACGTCAAAGTGATCAAAAAGGAGGAAGCCCTGCAACCTCAATCGTTTCAACACAATATTCCAGAGACTCTTAACCCCATAAGGGGTGTCACTATTATTATAATCTGCAATCATACCGCAACATACAACGCAGCCATTTTCCGCCATTATGGGTAAAATGCTTTCGAGCATTTCGCCTCCGACATTATCAAAAAACACATTCACTCCCTCAGGGCATTTTTCAGCAATGGCAGAGCCTAAGTCACCGACCGTTTTGTAATTAATTGCCTCATCATATCCAAGTTCATATAGGCGCTCGATTTTCGCGGTCGTGCTCGTCAGGCCAATAACGCGCGCTCCGCGGAGTTTGGCGATTTGCCCCGCTAATCCGCCCGTCGCGCCCGCCGCAGCATTAACCACTACAGTGTCGCCTTCCTTAACCTCGCCGATTTTGCACATCCCGACCCACGCAGTGAGTCCCACAGGGCCTAGCGCGCCCATATAATGTTGAAGCGGTACACCTTGCTTCGGTTCTACTTTTTCGAGTCCAATGGCATCATTCAAAATGGAGTAATTCTCCCACTTTGCCATTCCTCTCATATAATCACCGACTTTGACGGACGGGTTATCGGATTTAAGAACCTTTCCGAGAGTCATACCGAAGACAGTTTCGCCTAGCGGTATTTGAGGCATATACCCCTCAAACGTTGCAGCTTCGTCCATAAAGCCTCGAACGCCGGCATCCATGGAAAAAATTAAATTTTCGAGCAGGAATTCTCCCTCGCCCGGCTCTGGGACCGAACCGCTTATAACTTCAAAGCAGCTCGGGTCAGGCGCTCCGTCCGGCCGCTTCACCAGACGAACCATTTTATTTTCGTTTAAGGCCATAGCTATGTGGGTCCCACGCCGACAGCATCATTTAGAAGTTCATGAAAGCGCTGAATCCGTTTTTCTTGTCCGGTTAAAACACCTCCGGTATATCCCCGGGAATGCAGACCCTGTTGCTGACTGGAGCCGACGGAAAGGTCCTGATCCGCGACGAAGCCCAAGGATTTTTCGCCATAGACGATGGTTTCATGTTCTGCATCTTCAAAAGGCTTCGGTCCGCAAGGCGTTTCCACCACATCGCGGCCCTCAACTTCGGGATTAAAAAACCAATGGTCAAAAACGCATTTTTCAGGATCTGTGGGATGGGGTTCGCTTCGCAGGACTTGAAATCCGTCGGCACTTAGGGTCAACGTAAAATTCGGCCAGAGAGTGCAGTGATAATAATCTGTCAGTTGAGCGTCATTGAGCGTTTCGAAAAAAGTATAGCCTTTTTCGGCTCCCTTCTCTCTCTTCGCTTTCTGGATTGCGATACGCGCATCAGCAGGTCTTTTTTCAAAGTCTTTTGGATCCAGCCCCCAATATTCAAGAACAACATCCAGCGGAGGTTCACAAAATTCCTGCGGTATCTCTCTCGTCGAGGGCTGATGTCCTTTCATGACCATCACATTGTGGCCGCTCTGATAGCTCTGGAAATGAGTGTTCTTATAGTCATCTTCAACAAAGGTAGCGAGTTCAGGATGCAATGTCGGCAGATGATAAGATTCGTTAAAGTTATCTCTTATAACTTTCCAATTACAGGGAGCTTCGGTGGTTAAGTAGAGAGTCCGGGTCTGCGTCTCCATCTGATACCCTGCCAACATTTCCGGCAAAGGATCAAGCCACTCGAGAAGAGGCGTGGCCTCTGGGTCCATATTATACCATATAAAGCCGGCCCAGACTTCGCATTGAAGTTCGACAAGTTTAAGTTTTCCGCAAGGGTTGCCTCCGACGACGTCTTCAGCATTTTGCGCCTGTTTCAACACGCCGTCTTTGCCCCACTTCCAACCGTGGTAAGAGCAAGTGATTGTTTCTCCGCCTCCAATATCAGAAAACACCAATCGGTTCCCGCGATGCTGACAGGCATTATAAAAGGCTTTGATGCTACCATCTTCTTGCCGGATCATGATGACCGACTCGTTCATGATATTATGGCGAACCCAGTCGCCGGGCTCTTCAACATCGGAGATATGACCCCCGACATGCCAAATCTTAGTCCAGAGGTGATCCCATTCTTTTTGCATCCACTCTTTGGAGTAATATCGCTCTGCGGTGATTTTATCGCCGCGAACGGGGGGATCATAGTCCGGGTGATATCCTCCGGGAAATGAGTCTATATTCTTCATAACGTCTTTCTCTTTAAAATCCCATCTCTTGCGGCGTTGGTATGCGCCGCAGCGTTTGCCCGCCCGTGACATCAATGATTTGGCCTGTGACAAATGCCTCGTCCGAAGCAAGCCACAAAGCGGCATTGGCAATATCTTGAGTGGTGGGGGCGCGGCCAAGCGGCGTTTCATTTAGAAACGCCTGTGCGAGGCTCTCCATCTCAAAGGCTTGCTCTGTCATTGTCGTTTTTGTGAAACCGGGCGCGATCGCGTTCACCCGGATGTTTTTCGGACCATATTCGACGGCAGCAATCTTTACAGCATGATCTGCGCCGCTTTTCGCACCCGCGTAACCCGCGTAACCGGGTGGAGCCAGGATCGCCGTCATGCTCGAGGCCGTAATCAGAGAGCCGCCAGGCGTTTTGCCGGAAGACATGCGCTCTGCCATATGTTTAAAAAACAGGATGGGCCCCATGAAATGCACGTCCGAAGATCGTCGTAAGTCCTCCGGTGTGATTTCGCTAATCGGGCCACTAACTTCGGTCCCGGCATAATTTACCGCTATATCGAGACTCCCGAATTCTGAGATTGCCCGGTCCGCAAGAACTGCCAAGCTGTCTTCATCAGTGACGTCTGCTGTCATCGCGAGCGCTGAGAGACTTTCCGCGACAGTTTTAAGGTCCGCCTCACGCCTCGCTGCAAGAATCAGATTTGCGCCCTCCTGCGCAAAACGCATTGCGGTGACGGCGCCCATACTATCGGGGTTAGACGCTCCAATTATGATGGCTGTTTTACCTGCTAAGCGACCGCTCACTGGCATCCCCTATGATCTACGTTGATTTCAGGCGCTTCTGAATATCGCCTTTAGTTTATTATACGGAATGGCGCGGCTCTAACGAGCTAATCAATCTAATAGCTACACATCTGAGGCGCGCCCAATTATGTGACGGAGGACACTCTACAAGAACTTAAAAAAAGTCAGGGGACATGGGCCAATCATTTATTAAAGCGGTCGCGTTGGATGATCTAGTAGATCGTAAATCTGCCTGCCTGAAACTCAATGATTGGCCGGTCTTGCTGATCTACTCTAGCGATAAAGTATTCGCGATGATGAATATGTGCAGCCACCAAAATTCCGAATTGGAAGGCGGCAGAATAAGACGCGGCACGATAATGTGCCCGCTCCACGGCGCCCGTTTCAAGCTTGAGAGCGGAGAGAATATCGGGGGGCAATACCCTCCGGTGAAAACCTTCAACTCCAGGATTGACGACGGTTGGGTCGAAGTGGAGATCCCCGACGAAGCCTATGTCGCAGAAATCGCCTCTGCGTCAGGGTTTTAATTTTACAGGAGAGAGACGATGGGTTTTTCAGGACCTTTTGAAGACAGACTAGCTATTCGCGAATTATTGGACGTTTATTCCGATGCCGTCTGCCGAAACAATGCCGAGGAATGGGGCGCTTGTTGGGCCGAGGATTCCAGCTGGAGCTTGCCCGACTACCCTGAATTTCCCGATGTGATCGGCCGCAAAGCCATTGTCGATATGTGGGTCGGCGCGATGGCCCAGTATCCAGGGGTGATTTTCGTCTCAACGCCGGGGCACATCGTCGTAGATGGAGACACGGCTGAAGTCCGTTGTTACACCTCCGAAGTGTTTGATGATACGGACGGACGCACAACGAGGGATCGCGGCTACTATGAAGATGAATGCGTGAAAATAGATGGTAAATGGGTTTTCAAAAAACGAGTGTTCAAAAAAATTCACAGAGAAGAACCTAAGTAAATTTTTGAGGGATGCGATCTGATATTTAATTCGGAATGCCTCCCGATCAAATCAGTGGCTCGACAGGGCCTACCTAAAAAAGCCTCCGCCGAGTTTTCTGCGGGGGAGGGGGAACCCTTAAATATTCCGTCTAAAAACAGGGCCTGAATTCCGGGCAATTTACGGTTCCCGAATCTAAACTCCAGACATTTGACAGAGTATTTCACGCGCGGCCTCTAGGAATGATTGAGCGTTAACGTGCCGACGTAATTCAACCTGTCACGATTTTAAATTTAGAAAGAAATGGCGCACCGGGGATGCGGCGAAATGCAAGTATATTATGCTATAATTTTAATAACATAAGCTAAATTAGGATGTCAAATGTTTACCAACTAATTGACAAAAATGTTTACCCTTACATTTACCTAGAAATCGTCTCTGAGTTTTCAAAAAGGGTATTATTATCCCCATAGCGGACTTAAACTGTTGACGAACATAACTCTCTTGGCCCCGGGCCTCGGTTCGCTCAGCCCGATATATGACACAGGCTTTTCGGTGTAACGCAAGTGTGTCGCTCCAAATTAAAAATTGTCGAATGGACCTGAAGCGGGGCACTTTTTATCATTTCCAATTAATTAACTCCGCACCCTAGGTCCGCAAATGTAGGAACACTGGTAGATTGATTCCTTTTTTTGGGAGCAGGAAAATTGTCGCCGAGTGAAAACCGGTGTTTTTTAAGCTTGTCGAGAACAGCCTCGCTCGCCTCACAATACAAGTGTGCTTTTGATAAGGCCCATTAAATTTAAGGCCAAAAAATTAATATTTTCTAGTGACACAGTGTTGAGAAGTTCATATTTTAACGCGTTAACGACGTGTTCGTGATTTGAGCAGAAAAACCAGAAAAGTCAGATTTCGTTCCGGTTTGTATTTAAGGAGCTCAAAAGCTTTGGATCGAAGCGTCGGTCTTTGCGAAACTTTACAGAACTACGTCGAACAATGGCTCTACGTCTACCTTTACAGATACGATTAATTAGATTCTTGTTCAATCGTTTTCGGGTAGACACGCCGCCATATCCATTCCCATATCGGCGACGGCACTGACCATATCTATTGCGGACTGATCACCTCCCACTATTTCGCCGTTTTTTAAGCGTTCGGAAATTTTTGCGAGACGGTCACTATTCGCGCCGAGGTCAGCTCGAAAACTGAATGTAAAAGGAGCGGTTAATTCCGTGCATCCTCTAGCGAGCTCGTCCGGGGTGGCAACTCTCCCGCTAAGGTCGCCAACTAACCAGCGATTTTGGACCAACCGCCATTTTTGCACATCTGTTTTGGGCATTTTACAGTTCTCATTTCCAGAGAGTGGTAAGTTGAGGTTAACGGGTAAGCCGGACATATATTCTTGACCGTTAAGGCTGATTTGTGTCGAAGTTGTTTTTGGGGCTAACGCATGTCCTTGTCCCGATACCGTCCCGACGCCTCTCTCTCCGTCCAACGTTAATATTACAAAGTTTGACATCATGCCCACCCCTAAGGAAGAGACGGATATAGACTCTCCTGAGTCGGTCTCCCCGTCTACAGACAACGACCATTGACATGAGCACCCCAGTTCAAGTGAAATTCGGTCAACCTCGTGTCCCTTTTTTTTGTGCGTTGCACGAATAACGACCTCCCCGTCCGCTCTTTTCGGCGCTGTATAGGTTCCGTTTTGGTCAATTCTACCGCGTCCCTTAAGGCTCCATCGCACATTGTTCAGCGGATTACCGTCTTCGTCGTTTAGATAAAAAGTCTCGCTATATTCACTATCAAGACAATAGGCATCTGGACTGATCCGCGCACGTTCGACCGTAGCAGTATCGCGATATTCAGGATGGGAAGGATTTGATGCCGTGACATGAAATGGAAAGGCATCTTTATTCGCGGAAGTTTTCACGCGCACAGTCCACATCGTGCGTTTTTCTCCATTTATGGTCTGAAAGCGAGGGGAAGATATGGAGGCGACGCTATGACCGGAAGCATCAAATTCTATATCTGGTTTTTCGCGATAAATTTTTTCTGTGATAGTTCTATTACTTACAGTGAACTTCAACTCATCACCCGGTAGAACGACCTCGTATTTTTTCGAAATACGAAAGCCTGTCTCCATATCGACGTTTATTTTTTTTTCAGTTTTGATTTCATTGGCGCCATACTTACCTGGAAAATTTTGCATTTTCAAAGTCGCAACACCTTTTTCATTAGCCGTGAATTTCAAACGGTTTGGCAAAGGCTCATAATTTACCACCCGGGAATTGGTTATTTCGCTCATGTGATACCCCGGCTCCAAAATGTCGACAGGCGCGAATTGTTTAGGGGGCACTGGCGGTATAGATGATAAGTCTTTACCCTTTATGTTGCCGATATGACTGCCGAGAGCTTGTTTGATAACAGGTTCAGCCAGATCAACAGTGTGGTCAAAAGAATCGCCAAATCGCTTCATAGCTGTTGAGTTCACGACTACGCGAAGCTTTGAAACGGCTTGTTTTGGCAGAGCTTTGCTCACTCCTTCCAGTGCGGCTTTACGCCCTCCGCTCAAGGTTTTGGAAAACGGTACATAATTCAATGCGATATCAGCCAAAATTTTTCCCGCATCGAGACCTTTCGATTGAGCCGTCACGTTTATCTGATCAATGGATCCGACCTTTGGTGTATCATCGGTGTACAAAATGTACGGACCGCCAGAAGGCTCAATAGACACAAAAGAAGACGGGTAGAGTCCATCTACTAATTTGTCATTCAGGGTTTGATGAAAAAGTGCTGAGGAAGCGGTATTAAATACTGCACCAATTCCTTTCCCTATACCACCAGCCCGTGAAAAAGCAGCCGAGGAAACACCGAGGACGGTTCCAGCAACATCACGCGTGAACCCTGATTTGCTTCCATTCGTGGTAGGAATGGAGGCATTAGATTGCGCCAGCATTCGTCGTGAAAGTTCAGCCGCCGTTGCAATATCAGAAAAGTCTGTCTGGATACCTCGAGTTATTGCATCTGAACTACGCCTTGCGGGCTGTGAAGGTGGAAGCTGTGCCGAGTAAAATTGCATCATATCTCTAGGTATCTCGCGCTCCTGAGCATGAGTATAAATTTCCTCCATTATGTCGGCTTGATTAGTAACTCGCTGCATAAGAGGGCTAGCGTAATAGTATGCGCTAATTACGGCCAAATCCCGAGCCAGTTCTGCGTTCGATTGGGCATCAGATTGGACGTCAATTAGGGTATTAAACGCCCCCGCTGTTTCATAGACGCCGATTAGGTCCGGACGGTTGGGCTTATTGCCTGTTACTTCCGCATCAATCTCACTGGCCGGGATACCGATACTCGCAGCGAGGCCACGGGCATTTACGTAGTTTGCAAATAAAAGGCGCGACAAGGCTCCTGGCACTTTCGACATGGCTCCATGAGAATACCCAATTATCTCGCAGCCGACTTCTCCGTCAGTTAGCCACAAACTGTCGATTGGTTTTTCCTTCCAAGGTTTGGCGTAAGAAGCAGCCACCATAAATTCAAAGCCGCCTTCGCCATTCGTGTAAGCGGGGACGACAAGGGTTTCCCCTGCCGTGAGCATGTAGAGCCAAAGATAAGCTTCTCGATCTGACGCATCAAAGGGCGTACTGTTTACTGTGACCCAACTTGCAGGCTTGAGGGTCTTGCTACCTTGCGCGATCTCACAAGCATATGCTGGTACAACTAAACATAGGCTACATAATAGAATGGCAATACGACAGATAATCAGGATCATAAGTTACCCCTTGCGGAATGAGTGCTATGAATTTTGTTAGTTCAGGGATGAGTTCTTTTGTTTCAAGCCGTTACTTTTTTGCTTCAACCGTTCCTCTCGAACCAACTCTTTGGTTGGCAAGGGCTGCCAGTAAAATTCTGGCTCACCCCGAATTTTTTCGGCGGTGAAACTTATGAAAGACCCTGTGTTATCCGCTGTTGGAGCAGTATCTAGCATAAACTGAACAGCGTCAGATCCGGCAATTGGTAAAATGTGTAAGTCTCGTTCGGGCCCTTTTCCCTTTGCAATTTTCTGTGTACCCGACACCTTGCATGCACCGGGTTCATCGGTCACAAAACTTGCAATAAAAACACGATTGGGTTTTGACCAATAGCGGTTGGCCCACGAGAACTCACCAAACACAGTATTCTCAACCTGAATAATCCTTAGCTTGCCAACCGATTTATTACGCGCATCATGATTGCCTGCGTATTTGAGAATGTATTTACCTGTCAGGCTAGCGCATGACTTATGCTTGGCGGTCGACTCCTCCCATTGGAGTTGTGGTTGCCTAGAAGATTTACGTTGGAAAGTATAAAGAGTGTGGTGCGGAGCGATGGAACTATTATCTATAAGAGAAAGATTAAGTAAACCGGGCGCGCCCCCCTTGCTTGATAAATATGCGTACCCTTCGATTTCAGTATTTATCCCCTCACCCTCTATATTTTTCAATTGACCGTCAAGATGACATCCCTCAATTTCTCCCTCGTCATTAGGGTCCGGCCGAACGTTCGCTATAATTGAGTCAGCTTGGTACTGAATTTCTTGTTCGGCGGCACCGGAGAAGTGGATGTATTCAATTTCTCCAGTCAGGACACCTTCCTGTTGAACGAGTCGCAATGCGTCGGTTTTTTTCGATTTGCCAACGGCTTCATAGGTTCCTGTAAAATCACACGATTGATCAAAGGGGGCTAGCCCGTAGGCGGGTTCTGCTAAGCACGCCCCAATGGTGAGGCTAAACAGGAAAAGATATTTCATTACTATTTCTCCAATGAAATGGTGTCGCCGCCATTGATTTCAAACGCTTCGGAAGTGCACTTTTCCGCATCGTCAAAGCATTCAAATCCGACGACTTGTAGGCTTTCTATGTCTTCGCAAGTAACGTTGGGTATTTTCTCCTTGACTTCCTTTCGATCTCGTTTGTTCATATTTCGACCACAGACTTTCTGCGTTCCGGCAATTTTTATAGCGCTTGTAAAAGCGCTATCCGTGGGATTTATATCATATTTGACGCAGGCTCGACTGATATCGGACCCTAATCCATTTTGTACGTCAAATATCACATGACATTCTGAAGTGATCCCGTTTGGCAAATTAACTGTCTGTTTACTTAAAGCCTTAAAACTGACGAGGCCTATTGAGCTATTGCTCTCCTTGACCTTCATCGAAGGAGAGGAGGAGGCTGAAGACTTTTTAGGTCCCTCAGCCTCCGAGCCCCCGCCGCATGCGCCCAAGGCGAGAACGCTGATAAGTAAAATTTGATACCTCATTTGAATCTCCGGAAAATGGTTATCGAACTATGACGGGCTCAGAATGAAGGATCTCAAAACCTTCGGAGTAATACCGTAATTCATATTCTCCGGGCTCAGACGGTGCACTTAGAACAGCCGGATTACCCTCAGAGGCGAGAACGTTACTGGAGTAATCGTACTCTCCACCCGTACGAGGGCCGATGGCGATGCGCTGATTTTCTGCACCGGGACCGCTCCACTGCACCTTAAAATCTTGGCCTGCACGGATTTCCCCCACTGGTGAAAGGCTCAGGACAGAATCTCTTACTTGGATTACCATTCGGCCATCCACCCGGCGGAGCTGTCCATCGGAGAGATAAGCCAGTTCATATGGCCCAGACTGATCTGGAGCCACGAGGGTCAACGGGTTCCCGTCCTTGACAAAAGCCCTCGCAAGAGGAATGTCACTATTGGGCGCAAAGATGACGATCTGGTCTTCGTCGCCTCCCTTTCCCGTCCAACTCACTAAAAACTCACTGGCGACAAAAATATCTTCGTCGATCTCAAAGGCTGTTTCCGGTACGTCGCGGCGAAGGTTTACACGGATTTCCGTTTCTTTTGTTGGAAGAGTAAAGTTTTCTGATCCAGCATAGGCACCAAAATAACCGGTAATGGTGAAATCTCCCGGTTGCAGTTCTGTATCTAGCAATCGGCCCAAGTCTAAACGAGATGTCTCAGACTCCAGTGTGTAAAGTTCATCATCGGAACGTAATTCCCATTTAACTCTGCCCGGAGCTGGCTCCCCCGTATCGGTCAGTAGTCCGTGAATGAAAAGATCACCAGGGTATTCTTCATTCCTTTGGTCTTCATCAAATAGGTCCCCGGGATAGGATGTGGCTTCGACGGCCTTTTGCAATTCCGCTGCGTTAGAGGCCGTCACGAAGCGCCCACCCGTATTTTCAGCGAGACATTGCAATTGGGCCTTGTCCTGTTTAGATTTAATATCAAAACCAATGACGTTTGCAGTGAAATCTACGCCCAAATTCTCTAAATCGTGACCTAATTGGCAAGGATCTACCCCGCAGGTCTCCACGCCATCTGAGAGCAAAATGACCGTCGCTTTCTGCTCCGTATATTTAAGCTCTTCGGCGGCCATGCGCACGGCTGCACCAAGTGGCGTCTTACCCTTAGGCGTTAGTTTATAAGCAGCTCGGCCTAGAGAATGACTGTCACTTTGGCCGGGTTTAGATAGAATTTCGATGTCGGAGCAGTCACCCTTGCGACGATGTCCATAAGCGATCAGTCCGGATTGGACTTTTTCCTTTTCCCAATCCACGACCATTTTTCCGTAAGCCTCGCGAATAATTTCAATCTTTGCGCGTCCTTCGATCTGTCCCCACATTGAGCCGGATGCGTCGAGCACAACCATAATATTTTCACGCTCTTCGGCTTCTTGGGCGGTGATTGCGGGAGTTAAAAAAACCGACGTCGCCAGTCCGCCGATGATTAGGAAAAGATATTTCATGAGAAACCCTCTGCTGATGTCTTCCCCCTAATAAACGTGAAATCTGCCTCAATCCGGACATAGACCTCAATTTTTTCTTGGATTCTTTATTAATTCCCTTCAAATATCATTCGTAGTTTGAGTTTCGGAGCCTGCGATGACGATTATTCACATGGAACAAGATGAACCCGCACTCTGTCTGCCCGAAGATGCGAATGCTCTCGTCATTCAACACTATGATACTCTAAAAAATTTAGCCCGTTCAAAACGCCGTCGTAGCAATCCCGACCACACGCTCCTCACCACGGATCTTTTGCATGAAAGCTGGCTAAAGCTTAGGGGTAAAGATGTCTGGCGTGATGAGGCTCATTTCATGCGCACGGCTGCAATGGCCATGAGGCAGGTTTTGATTGACTACGCGCGGACGAAGTCCACGCAAAAACGTGGATCAGATGCCATTCACCAAAATTATGACGATATCAGCGAAATTCTTCCGGAATTCAAAGAAACGCCGGAGCAAATATTACAAATCGGTGATTTATTGAAACGCTTAGCCGAGGTGAATCCTAAATATCTGGATGTTTTGGATATGCGTTATTTCGGTGGGTTTACGGAAGTCGAGACAGCTAAGGTCATGGGTGTTACCAGCCGCACGGTTCGGCGGCATTGGACGACAACAAAAACTTGGCTCGCAGCTGAGATGGCCATAGTTTAGCGGCCTTTATATCGTTCCATTTCCGCTTCAATCTGCTCGACAATTACCATTTTGTCGAGATCGAGGTCACCATAGGGTTCCGCCACTTTTTTGCAATATGCGACCGCTGCTTTAAGTTTCTCAGAAGCGGCAGTGTAGCCATTGTTTGCCAAGGCGATTTCCACATCCGCCATCATAAAATTACACGCCGAATGAGGATTTTCTGGCGGTTCCGTTTTCCAGACTTCTCTTTCCGCATTCAATAGCGCTTGCCCAACCTCCGCGTTGCCGGTTCGTGCCAGCGCACGTACGTAAGTTGGCAAGTCGAAATAATATTGTTCTTCCCACCACTGTTTGTGGCTCTTCAGTTTCTTATAAGCCTCGCGCCCCGCCTCAACTGCTCTTTCGGGCTGATTTTCTTGTATTGCGGCAAACGCAATGAGTCCGTGGAAGTATCCGTTTTCCGTCTCATCCTCGCCGAATTCAGTACTCGTATAAGGAAGATACTCGGGGAGGTAAACTAACGCTTGTGATCCGTCTCGCTTGTAATAAATCTGAAATTGCGCGAGATTTCCAGCTGTTACAAGATGATTGGGAGAGCGAACGCCGTCTAAACGGTCAATTTCAAATGCTTTCTCAAAAGCATTTGTAGCTTTGAGCATTTCTCCTTCAGCGAAATGAAGTTCGCCTTTCTTTGTATATAAGCTCGAAATATCTTCATATCGCGTCGTTTCAGCGAAAGCGGTAATCGCCTCGTCAATCGTTTCCAAAGCTGCAGATACATCGCGGTTCTCTTTAGTTGCGTTAGCCAATGTGAAACGGTCCCGCGCATAACCGAGCAAGTGGTCGGCTTCATATTTACTTCTTCCTTCTAACGCCGCAATTGCGTAACGTATCGCGTCCTCTGCTTCTCCGAGCTCACCGAAAACTGCGGCAAGGGTTGACTGAGCTTCAGTGCGTAAGTGAATGTCCTCAGAAGAAATAGCCGCTAGGCGCATGAGAATAGCTTTTGCTTTTCTAAAATCGCGCCGATTGGTGTAATGTTGCCCTAGCGCATACAGAGTATACGCTCCCTGGAGACCGCCTGCGCGAGCTTCGCGCTCAGCTTCAGGAATTAGCTTTGACAACGAAGCATCTATCTGTGCGGGATTTATGGCATCACCGTCAGCTTCTTGCCCACCATATAGGGTCTGTAAGCCATACTTATACCCCGCCATCGTGCGGGCCTCGAACTCCTTTTCTTGCTCAGCAATTTGAGCGGCCTTTAAGGCAGCTACCGCATTTCTCGTTTCCGTCGCGGCTCGCTCTGCAAATATCAGTGACCCGGTAATCCCGCCGATCAAGCTAACGAAGAGCAGGCCCAATATCGACGCGGCCACTGCGTTCCGTTTCAGGAAGCGACCAAGTCGATAGATAGGTGTCGAGACTCTGGCACTGACGGGCTCAGATTTCTCGAAACGAACGATATCGTCGTGTAAAGCTTCAACGCCGCCATATCTTTTTGTGGGATCGATTCGGAGACATTTTTCTAAGATGACGATGAGATCTTTCGGGAGAGCCGTATTCACTCCGAGCTCTGGTTTATATCTTTCCCCAGTCAATAATTCGTGCAGTAACGCTCCGAGCGCATAGGTATCGGTCGCTGTCGTTGCGGGTTGCCCGGCCAGTTGTTCTGGCGCAGCATACCCTGACGTTACAGGAGAACTCGTGGTTACAGTTTCGCCGTTCATAACATCTGACACACCAAAGTCGATCAACTTAACCTCACCTTCAGGGTTGACCATCACATTCGAAGGCTTGATGTCTCGGTGCAAGATGAGCCGAGAGTGAGCGTGGTTCAATGCGTTGCACAATTGCTTGAACAGTTTAATCTTTAGGGCTCTATCGCTTGTATACTCGGTGAGGTATTGGCCCTCAATAAATTCCATGACAAAGAACGGGGAACCGTTATCCATCTGCCCCCCGTCAATTAGCCGGCCTATGTTTGGGTGCTCCAACCTCGCTAATAATTGTCTTTCAATGGTGAACCGGGGTAGGTTTTTTGAATCTTTAATACGAGCCATTTTCAACGCCGCGTCGTGCTCAAAGTCACCTTGGTCCCGCCTCACACGGTAAACTTCGCCCATGCCACCCGCTCCAAGAAATTCCCCTACGCGCCACCCTTTTACTAAGTCGCCTTCTTTCAACGTCGGGACAAAAGAAGGTAAACCTACAGAGGTGTTCAAAAAGTCTTCCGCTTGCTCGGCGACACGGACCAAGCGCCGAGCACTTTCAAGCTCGGTATCGTCGACAGCATTATCGCTAAGATAGCTGTCTCGGTCATCCGCAGAGCGTTTCATTGCGGCGTGAAAAAGTGCTTCCACGCGTGAAAATTCATCAGCCTTTTTCATGTCGCCCCCATCACCTGACTCATACGAGGGTGAACATAGAAGGACGTAAAATATAAAATCAATAAAATAGTGTTCACGTAAAACGCCCCGAGTCACAAAAAAACTATACTGTGACTAAGAGGCCTAAATACCTAACATTTTTTAGGTCCGCTTTGCCCCCGAAGCAGAATTCTCGAGTAATTTTTCGTTGGCATTACGGTTTTGAAGAAAATCATTTTGAAAAACCTATTTATCTGAAACTCGACTTTCTCTAACTGCCCATATCCGTTTATCGATTGATCTCGAACGCATTTTGAGAAACATAAGGGCATGAGTACCTTGACCCCGAAACAAGAGAAGTTTGCACTGAGATACGTTGAGTGCGGAAACGCAAGCGACGCATATCGGCAGGCTTATGAAACTTCGAAAATGAAGTCAGAGACCATCTGGAAACGAGCCGGAGAAGCTCTGACAAACGGGGTGGTTGCGGGTAGGGTCGCGGAGCTTCAAAGGGAAGCTTACAAACGAACTATGGTTTCCGTCAGTAGCTTAACACAGGAGTTAGAGGTGTGTCGGCAAAAGGCACTGGAAAACGGGCATCTTTCGGCGGCAGTCGCCGCAACGATGGGAAAAGCTAAGCTACATGGCTTGCTGGTCAAAAAACAAGAAGTAAGTTTGAATATAAATTTAGCTGAACGGATGCAAATGGCCAGAAAACGTCTTTCTACCAAGCGAGGCGGCTAGGCACAGCGATAGGCACAAAAATCCACCAGCCTAAGTTAAGCCTTATATTTCAATATAATAGTATAAGTTAATGGCGCACCGGGGAGGATTCGAACCCCCGACCCCTTGATTCGTAGTCAAGTACTCTATCCAGCTGAGCTACCGGTGCTTAGAGTGCGCGTTTTACCGCACGGTGTTCGCAATCTCTTGCGAGGGCGCGTTAAAGCGGAATTGAGCCCGCTTTGCAAGAGCTATTTCAGTGATTTTTCTTCATTCACTGCAGAGTGTCAGCTCTCCTTCGCCAGATAGACGCCGCGCATAAGGGCGCGGGCCACGCATCGGGCGGCAGCGCCGCCGAGTTCGGCCAAGCCGACCGGCGTCTCGCACGCCTCATTTCCTACGGAAAGCGCAAAAATCGTGTCGCCATCCAGGGGGGTATGTGCGGGCTGTACCGCCATGGGGATTCCGTCCTGCGCCATTATTGTAAGGCGTTTGAGCTGTTTTTGCGTCAAATCCGCATCAGTTATGACCGCCCCGATAACCGTGGATTGTCCCGCAGATTTAAGGTAGGCCAGCTTTGTGTCGCTTGCCTCTACCAATTTATAATCCGAAGGCGGCTGGCCTCCGCCAAACTCGTCTTCGGTTTCGTAGGGCCACGCCCACGGACAATCAGTTCCCGGCATATAGGGGGACCCGACCGGGTTAGCTGCGATGATGGCCGTTACGGTGACCCCACCAATTTTTTCGGAGGCTAAGCCTAAGCCGCCCCTATACAGACCCGCCATGGCGCCAAACCCTGCTCCGGCCTGACCTTCGAGCACCTCCGCCCCGGCTGCGCCGCAGGCTTCAAATGCCAACCGCCTGAAGGGCGGCTCCCGGCCCCACTCTTTGTCGCCGTCATTGGCGTTGTCGAATAAAATGGCGCTCGACACGATAGGCGAGACCGGAATAGGCGTGGGCCCCGGGGCGTACCCTATTCGTTGTTCGCCAAGCCAAGCCGTCACGGCGTCTGCCGCGGCTAGTCCATAAACTGAGCCACCAGACAAAACGATAGCGTGAACTTTATCTATTAGCCCGCCGTCTTGTAACGTCATGATTTCCCGGGTCCCCGGCCCGCCCCCTCGTACATCGACAGCGCAAGTCGCAGGGGCGCCAGGCAGGATGACCGTTACGCCCGTTTTTACATCGGCATCATGTGCCTGTCCCACAGTGAGGCCGTTCATCGGAAGAGGGGAAGATTGAGTCATGATTTTCCCTAAGCCAGATCTACCCCATTTGCCAGAGCCAGCGCCAAACAAAGCTCGCTCGTCGCGCAAGCAGATGACTAATCAGCGCGAAGAAAACCATGGCGCGCGAAGCCCGCCCCGCCTTGGGCGTCTGGCGTTTCCGTTCAACCTCCCTATTGCTGAAAACGAGCTTAATTTTCCCAAGAGTACAAGGGGAGAGCTCGTCTCTTGAGATTAGATGTAACGTTCTGAAAGAATCGCAATTTTAAAAAGGATAGAGGCGTGTCCTTTTACGGTAAGGGCATTTTTGCAACTGAGCCCTTGCATCAATACATATTGCTTCTAAACTTTAGTCTCGTTATGGGGCCGCCATGTTTGATCTAGCTTTATTCGTAAGCGCGTTTGCGACGCTTTTTGTGGTTATCGATCCGCCGGGGTGCGCGCCTATTTTTGCGACCCTTACCAAGGGTACGCCGAAATCCCACCAACGGGAAATGGCGTTTAAGGCTGTGGCTGTCGCCGCCATCGTCCTAATTGGCTTTGCCTATGGCGGTGAATGGCTGTTTGCCAAGCTCGGCATCAGCCTAGACGCGCTACGCGTGGCCGGCGGCGTGATGCTGTTTATTATCGGCCTAAATATGGTCTTCGAGAAACGAACAGAAACCCGCGAAGAACGCGCCGAAGATTTGTTGGAAGAAATTGAAAACCCGGAAGATATTTCGGTTTTCCCAATGGGCATACCTATGATTGCTGGCCCGGGCACTATGGCAACGCTCCTCCTGCTAATGAGCAATACCACAACGGGTGCGCAAGAATTTTCTATCATGCTCGCGTTGGTAATTGTGCTCCTTATAACTCTGGTATCGTTTTTAGTTGCAGGCCCGTTAATGAAGCTGATGGGAAAAACATTTACCAACGTTTTGACACGTTTGTTAGGCGTTTTACTGGCGACGCTAGCGTCGCAATTTATCATCGACGGTGTGAGCGGCGCGTTAGGTCAGCTGCTCTAACCCAAGCTTTTCATTAGTATAAAAAAAGCCCGCAGGTAGCGGGCTTTTTATTATTCAACTATTGAATCTCACTTCTACCGCGCTTTCAATGCCGCGGCGAGTTCCTCACCTTTTTCATCGCGCAACGCGGCGCATAGCTCAATGGATTCGAGAGTTTGAGCGAGGCTTCGCTCATAACCGGGGATGACGGCCGCATTCTCTGTCATGAAGTCACGGACTTCGTCACGGCGCTCAAGAGAGCAGAAATAACCGCCTGTGCTCGGCATTCCGCCTTTGCGGACATCCGGCACGCGGTCTGTGACATACCGAGCGAAGTTAGTTTTCAACCACTCCCACGTCATATCTCCGAACTCTTTCGATCCCAAGAGACCATAGACGACAGAGCTGGACTGACGTCCGGTCAGCGGGCCGTCTTTATCTAAAGCCAGAGCCAATAGTTTATCGGCAATTTCTTCGTCCTTCGTCGAGGTCAAAGCACCGAGAGCGGCGCTCTTTTCAAACGGCGAACCGCTTTCGACCAGTTCTATAAGCGGATCATATGCTTTTTCACCGTGGGCTTTCATCACCTCCTCCAGAGCCAGTCGAAGCATATTCGGAGCGACCGCCATTTTGTCGGCCTCTTTTTTAAGACCCAAATAACGAGCGCCTTTTTTGGCCATGGATTTTGCAAGGGATTTATCTTCGCCGCGATTCACCAGTAGGCTGGCCAAGGACGGGGCAAGGAGGTTCCCTTCTACGGTATCCTTGCCAGCAATTCGGGCATATCTGTCAGAGTAATTTTCCTGAACGTAGCGAGCAAGGCTCTCTTCCGTTCCGTCCAAATCATCGCCCATGAAACCGATCAGCGCTCGGGAACTTGATGCCACATCATATTCCGGATGCGCCGCCAGTTTAGACATACCATCGAGGAAGACAGAAGATTCGACTTCGCCGGCGCGGTAAGCCGCTTCTAGACTGTCCTGTACGGTCAGCGCTTCGCGAGTGTTTAATTTATCAATATTATTGATAAGGTTTGTCCAGCCCTCGCTATCCAATGTGAACCTGTAATAGCCAGAGCCGTTCTCATTGAGCGTGACCCAGTCCGCCGCTTCTCCGGTCCGAGGGGAAGCAATCGTCCCGGTCTTTTCTTTGAGAAGCTCACAGCTTTTAACCGTCTCTTCGCCATAGCCAAATTTCGCGCAGACAGGAATTTGCCAAATCTGTCCCTGAGATGTTTTGGAGCCAAGAGGCGCATACCGAGATTGCGTTAGCATCACAGCGGTTTGAGGCTCGGTCCCAGTCTCCGTCGTGGCGTCTAACTGAGTGACCTCGCCAGAAACAAGCGGCAAACCGGGCTGATCGACAAAGCTCTTCATTGCCGGAACGACATCGGGGTTGCCGGAGCCGTCTGCGATAGAGCGGAAGAAATCATCGCCCGTTGCAACGTCGTCAGCATAGCGCTCCATATGGAGGCGAACGCCGTCGCGGAACGCCTCCTCGCCGACAAAGGATTCGAACATGGACAAGACGCCGCCGCCTTTGCGGTAGGTAATGCTGTCAAACTGATCCATGACGTTTTCAGAACGCTCCAACGGTTCGCGGACTTTACGCGTCGTCGACAATGTGTCTGTGTTCATCGCGCCCAAAGCGGAGTTTAGGGTGTTGCGGTCAAAATTACCTTCGGGCTTCCACATCGCCGTGCCTTTATTGCCGGACCATGTCGCGAACGCTTCGTTCAGCCAGATGTCTTCCCACCAAACCGGCGTGACAAGATTGCCGAACCATTGATGCGCCAATTCATGCGAATGGACACCAGCATAGGAGCGTTTCTGGGACAGAGGCGGGTTATCGCCTAATAGCAATAAGGATTCCCGGTAGACAATCGCGCCTGGATTTTCCATGGCACCAAAAGCGTAATCCGGCGCCGCGATGATATCGAGCTTCTCATAAGGATAAGGCGATCCGAAATATTCTTCAAGCGCGGCCAATATGCCTTGCGTATTCTCAAGCGCATATTCCATATTTTTCCCTTCGCCGCGGGCTGCGAACCCACGAAGGCGTAAATCGGTTTCGCGAAGCGAGGTTTTTGGCAGGTTTCCGTAATCAACCACATCCCAAGGACCGACACCGAAAGCGACGAGATAAGTCGGAAGTGGCCGCGTGCGGGCAAAGGTGTGGTTGGTCCAAGTCTCTCCGTCAATTTCAACGTCTTCGGTGCCAAGTTCTGGCGTATTAGCGTAAACGACTTGATCTTTTGGAGCCAGAATGGACATATTAAACGGCACTTTGAAACGGGGCTCATCAAAACTTGGGAACGCTTCGCGGGCGCCGAGCGGCTCAAACTGCGTCACAATATAGGCGTCATCGCCGCGGCGAACCTGATAGGCGGAGTTCAACGCCTGATTATAAGGGGTTTCATATTCCAATGTGATAACTGCGTCGCCTTCAGGCAGCTCTGTTTCTGAGGTCAGGTAAGCGACGCCGGAGGGCGCGTCTTCCAGCGGAACAGCGTTAAAAGCGAGCGGGAAGGATTGATCGCCGCCGTAAACAATTTTGGCGCTGGAAACGGTCATTTCCTTGGCGTGAATCCAGACTTTATTCGTGGCCTCTTTCATCTTTACATCAATAGAGACGCGTCCGCTCATTGTGTTTTCCTGAGGATCAATTTTTAGTTGGATGTCATAGGATTCTGGCATGACCGTATCCGGCAATTGCGCCTGCGGAATATCTCCTATCTCTGACATCTCCTGCCCTGCCTCCATCATTGTATTTTCAACTTGGGTAGAGGGGGGTGTGGGTGTGTTTGTTGACTGTGCCAAGCCAGCAGAGGGCGCTAGCAAAAAACTGACTGACGCCAAGGTAGCAAGAGAGAAATATTTAGGGGAGAGACGCTGTTTCATATAAAGTCCTTTATAAATTTTCTTTCTGATAAACGATAAATTCGGGCATTGCCAGTAGCATAATCCAGTGCTTGGAAGGGAATTTTTCCTAATTTTGACAGACTTTCCCCAGATGTATCCCACATAAACTGTCGCCAGTTTAAAGGTTATGCTATAACAACACGGCATGAGTATCGAACCGCATAAGCTAGACCTTGGAGAGGATACGCGTTTTGACCGTCCCGATAGGCGCGGGCGGCCTGGACGATTGCCGCCGGAAAACTCGGCCCGGATTACGCGCCGCATAACCGCGCTCGCCGTTGGTATCGGCGTTATCTTGATGGTGGGCAAGATTCTGCTCTGGCAGAATACTCATTCTGTCGGCGTGCTGGCTTCTCTCGTGCACTCCGGACTTGATATGTTCGGAGCCGTTTCAAGCTTTATTGCCGTGCGATACGCCGCGCGGAAGCCCGATGGGAAATATCGTTTCGGTCGCGGCAAAGCGGAAAGTTTCTCAGCCGTGTTTCAGGTCTGCCTTATCGTCTTTGCGGCATCTCATCTTTTGGAAGAGGTGGTTGAGCAGATAGATACAAATCACCCTCTGACGCACTCTGGCTTTGCTATTGCGGCCATGGTGTTCTTTGTCATTATCACGGGTTGGTTGTTAATAGCGCAAAGCTGGGCCGTCCGGGCGACGGGTTCCATCGCCGTTAGGGGCGATCGCGCGCACTATACTGCGGATATGTTTGCAAATCTTTTCGTCATTATTGGTCTTGCGATTTCAGCCTTCACACCCTTTGTTTGGGCCGATGCGGCAGTTGGGCTCTTTATGGCGCTTTGGCTTCTCTACACGGCCTACCGAGTGGCTCGTCTGGCGTGGGCGCAGCTCATGGATATGGAATTGAGCGAAGAGGAGCGTTCGCTGATTATAAGGCTGGCAATGGCCGATCCGCGCGTCAGAGCCGTGACTGAATTACGGACCCGAGCGTCAGGGCCGCACATCCATATTCAAATGCGATTAGACTTGGATGAGACGCTCTCGCTCTCTGAGGCGCATGACATTGTTCTAAAGGCGGAAAAGCGTCTTATGGGAGATTTTCAGGCGGCTGACATTCTCATTCATCCCCACCCAGCGGGATGCGGACATGCGCATGGCAATCGGCGGTTTTTTTCCGATACATTGCCTGAAAAACCTTAGGTCTATTAAGTCTTCATTACCTATATTTAGGCTATCTCAAGGGGATGCGTACTCTTTATCATTTTGCCCTGCATCCCGCGAGCCGACAGGCCCGAATTGCGCTGGCCGAAAAGAAATTAAAGGTTACTGAAAACCCCGTTAATCCGTGGCAGTTGGATAAGGGAGACTGGAAGGAGTTCGAAAAAGTGACGCCCGAAGGCGTCCCTCCGACCCTCATTGATGTTATACCAAGCGGCAAAGTCGTGATAACAGGCGCACGGGCGATTTGTGAATATGCGAATGACGGGTCCACCCGCCATCCTTTACTTGCCGAGGACATTGTCGAGCGCGCCGAAGCCCGCCGCCTCGCCGATTGGATGGACCAAAAATTTACGCAGGAAGTAGATGCATTAATTTTGCACGAAAAAGTTGAAAAATCTGTGGCCGGGCTAGGCTCCGCGGATACATCCGTATTGCGCGAAGGCCGCGCCGCCCTCGCTCAGCATCTGGGATATTTTTGCTGGCTATTAGATCAGCGCGACTGGCTGGCCGGGCGCTATTTTAGCCTCGCCGACATCGCGGTTGCGGCGCATATTTCCTGTCTCGACTTTCTCGGAGAAATTAATTGGCGCGATTGGCCAACCTTGAAAGATTGGTATCAGAAAGTGAAATCACGCCCCTCCATGCGTCCGCTCCTCAATGATCGCGTGCCGGGCTTCCGTGCCCCGCGACACTACACCGATCTGGATTTTTAAACGCCGTGGCGTCAAAAGCAGAAAATAACCACAGCAAAAAAAGACCTTTAAAAGCCAGCCTATCGAAAGCCGTTCTGCGCCGCGCGGAAAAGCTGGGCTTTACAGACCCTCACATTGTTGATCTCAACGATTTTGGAAATCAGGCGGGCGACTACCTCAAAGACTTCGTCGAGAAAGACCGCCACGGCTCTATGGCTTGGATGAAGGAAACGTTGGAGCGGCGGTCACACCCACAAAATCTATGGCCCGAGGCAAAAACAGCTATTGTGTTCGGAATGAATTACGGGCCGGACTCAGATCCTCTGCTAACTCTCGAAGAACCAAAGAGAGCCACAATTTCGGTTTACGCCCGCAATCGCGACTATCACGATGTGATGAAGGGACGACTAAAAGAAGTTGCCGGATTGATTGCCCGCGACACAGGTGACGATGTCAAAATATTTGTCGACACGGCTCCGCTTATGGAAAAGCCTCTCGCCGAAGCTGGGGGTTTGGGATGGCAGGGCAAACACACAAACCTCCTCAGCCGGGATTATGGCTCTTGGTTGTTTATCGGCACAATATTGAGCGCGTCGGAACTGGAAACCACGCCGGCCGAAGTAGATCATTGCGGGAGCTGCCGCGCCTGCCTCGACATCTGCCCCACTGACGCGTTTCCAGCACCATATCAGCTCGATGCGCGGCGCTGCATTTCCTATTTGACGATTGAACACGGCGGACCTGTCGAAGAAAGCTTACGAAAGAAGATGGGGAACCGCATTTATGGATGTGATGATTGTCTAGCTGTTTGCCCATGGAACAAGTTTGCGGTCATCGGGCAAGAAGCAAAACTCGCAGCGCGTGACGACCTAAATGCGCCTAAGCTCGTCGATCTGATAAAGCTCGGAGAAGATGGGTTTCGAACGCATTTCTCTGGCTCCCCGATTAAACGAATTGGATGGAAACGGTTTCTCAGAAACGTACTCTATGCCATTGGCAATAGCGGCGTTGCGGAGCTGAAAACCGAAGCGGCGGAGTATATATACGACGCGGACCCTGTCGTTCGGGATGCGGCGCGCTGGGCAGTAAAACAATTAGAGACTATCAAAGTCTGAGTTCTGTCATCGGCTCAATTCAATTAATTATCTTTTGCAATTTCTTTACACCTTACGGTTTTAATCCGCGTTCCTACTCAGACTGGAGAGGTTGGGCGAAATGAAGAAAAGAAGCGCGGCACCTCCAATAATGCGCCAAGCGAATAGGCGCGCCTCCCTTTGGGTGAGGGGGTTTTTGACCAGTGCCTTATTGGCCCTTGCCGCGGGTTTTTATCTCAATCCGCTTGGAACATTTCTAAAACTTTTTGCAATTATCGCCTGGCTGAGCGTATGGGTCGCGGCGCTCCGGATCTTGGCAATAAAATATCAAAAGCCCGCGCGGCCCAAACCTTCCCCTCAAACCAGTTTTCCGTTTTATTCTGTCCTCGTCCCCATATTTAACGAAGACAATATGGTCGGGTCTTTAATGAATCGCCTAGAACGTTTGGAATATCCCAAAGATAAGTTGGAAATTTTTATTATCTGCGAAGAAGTCGACCCCAAAACTATCCGCGCGGTGCAGATGAACTTGCGGCCACCTTTCCAGCTAATTATTACACCCAAAGGAACGCCCCAGACCAAACCGCGCGCCCTCAACTACGCTCTACAATTTGCCAAAGGCGAACTTATCACGATTTATGACGCTGAAGATAAACCTCATCCGCAACAGCTAAAATCGGCGCGGGCAGCTTTTCTCGAGCGACCGGACTGGGCTGCGCTGCAAGCGCCTTTGGATTATTACAATAGCGGGGCAAATTGGCTGACGCGCCAGTTTACATTGGAGTATGCGGCTCTCTTTCACGTTTGGGTTCCGTTTCTAGCTAAACTTGGAGCGCCCTTCCCCTTGGGCGGAACGTCCAACCATATCCGCCGTGAAGCACTGGAAGCTTGCGGGGCGTGGGACGCGCATAATGTGACCGAAGATGCGGACTTAAGTTTTCGCCTCGCCGCGTTGGGATATAAAATCGGCTTTCTCGACTGCCCAACCGAAGAAGAAGCGGTTGCCAACCTCAAAGACTGGCACAAACAGCGCGCGCGGTGGATGAAAGGGTATATGCAGACGTGGATGGTTCACATGCACAGGCCTTTGAGACCTTTTTCTTGGGCCGGCGTTTTGCGTTTTCTTACGCTTCAACTCACTCTTGGGTATACTCTTTTATGCGCCAGCGTTTTTACACCAGCTGTAGTCTTTGCTCTGTTATATCCGGCTCTGCATTATCTGTGGGGTTTCACCCTCCCCTTTTCCTTGCCATATCTACTTTCGTTAGGGCTGAGTTTGGGCGTGGGCATCCTCATTGGCATGATCGGCGCCATTAGAGCCGGTAAACCGGAGCTTATATACTCAGCGCTCTGTATGCCATTTTATTGGATCCTACTCTTTTGGCCGACGATAAGAGCTTTGATAGAACTATGGGCCAGTCCTTTTCACTGGCATAAAACTCCACATGGTGTTAGCCCGCCGCGGGAAAACAATTCCAATGACCTGACAAGCGCCCCTGCGGAGTGAAAAGAGAATGACCCGGACGCATGATTTAACAATTACCCTGGTCGCCCTCTTCATTCTTTTGACAGTCGGCGCGCTTAGTTTTCGCAATCATTTTGCTGAAAAACCATCAATAAAACCGCACCGTCTCCCCTGGATGATTATCTGCCTCGGCTGTATCGCAACAGCTTTTATGTTGATCGTACACATAGCAAATTTAATGGGGTTTGAGACAGGTAACAGGTAGATTGCGGAGGTTAATCAAAGCCACCAGGGTTTAGGATTTGATAAGCATATCAGTTGCTAAAGTTTGAACAAAATTTTTCGCTCAAAACTCCCAAGCTAAGTTAACTTATTTTTTCATCGCCCTCTCGAGCGCATCCACAATTCGTGAGGGTTTTGGAAAATAATCCCATTCAAATGCGTGGGGGTATGGTGTGTCCCATCCTGCTACGCGCTGCGTTGGCGCCTCAAGGTAGTAAAAGCATCGCTCTTCAATAAGGGCCGTAAGCTCTCCTCCGAACCCTCCGAATTTTGACGCTTCGTGAACTATAACGCAGCGGCCAGTTTTTTTAACAGATTTTACGATCGCGTCGATGTCCAATGGGACGATAGAACGTAAATCGATGAGTTCTGCGTCAATGGAGGTTTCGGAGATAGCCGCTTCTGCGACATATACCATAGTGCCATAGGCAAGAACTGTGACGTCACTGCCTTCGCGCACCACCCTGCTCTTACCCAAGGGAACTGTGTAGTGTCCTTCGGGAACGTCGGCTTGCGGATGCTCTTTCCACGACTTTAGGGGCCGGTCATGATGTCCATCAAAGGGGCCGTTATAAATTCGTTTCGGCTCTAAAAAAATAACTGGATCGTTGCATTCAATTGCAGAAATCAATAGACCTTTGGCATCATATGGTGTTGCCGGAATGACCGTTTTTAATCCGGTAATATGCGCAAAGATCGCTTCAGGGGACTGACTGTGGGTTTGGCCGCCATATATCCCGCCGCCATAGGGCGAGCGGACGGTAATAGGCGCGGTAAAATCACCGCCGGAGCGATACCGAAGGCGGGCGGCTTCGGAAACTAATTGGTCGTAGGCGGGAAGAATATAATCCGCGAACTGAATTTCTACGACGGGTCGTAGGCCTTCGGCGCCCATCCCTATCGCTGTTGAAACTATTCCCCCTTCTGAAATTGGGGCGTCAAAGCATCTGTGGAGTCCATGTTTTTGTTGCAACTTATCAGTTACGCGAAAAACCCCGCCAAAATAGCCAACATCTTCCCCGAAGATCAGCACGTCCGGATCGCGTTCAAGCATCACATCAAGCGCGCTGTTAAGCGCCTGGATCATATTCATGGAGGGCATATTAAATCCCGACTTCTTTAATTTGCTCTTTTATCCGCCAGTCAGGTTCCTCAAAGACATGTTTGAACATCTCTTCGATATCCGATTTCGATGTCCCAAGTATCCCGATATCTTCAGCCGCCTTGGCGGCTTTCTTAACCTTTAATTTCGCTTGGGATATCGACTCTTGATGACGCTTTTCGTCCCACGCCGATTGATTAGTCAGATATTGCTTGAGCCTGTCTACGGGGTCGCCCAGCGGCCAAATCGTCGGTTCATCTTTAGGGCGGTATTTCGTAGGGTCATCCGATGTTGAATGGCCCTCCGCCCGGTAAGTAAAGAATTCGATCAGAGTGGCGCCCAGTCCGGCGCGCGCCCGCTTGGCCGCCCATTCCAGCACAGACCAAACGGCGAGCGTGTCATTACCGTCGACCCTTATTCCAGGAATGCCATACCCCAACGCCTGCGCGGCGAAGGTCGTTTCCTCGGCCCCTGCAATGCCAGAAAAAGTCGAAATGGCCCATTGATTGTTGGTCACACAGAGAATGACGGGCGCCTTATACACGCTCGCAAAAGTAAGGGCTTCGTGATAGTCGCCTTCAGCAGTTGTGCCTTCACCGATGACGGCCATGGCGAGGCTATCTAGACCCCGATAGGCTTTGGCCATAGCCCAACCCACCCCGTGGCCTATCCGGCTCCCGACATTTCCCGAGAGAGAATAAAATCCATAGTCTCTGGCAGAGTAGAGTATGGGCAGTTGACGACCTTTGAGCGGATCCTCTGCATTGTTATAAATCTGATTAATTAGGTCTATTATCGGATATCCCCGCGCCAGCAACCACCCCACCATTCGGTAAGTCGGAAAGCACATATCGTCTTTTCGAAGTGCCAGAGAGGGAACCGCGCCTAACGCTTCCTCGCCAGAAGTTTTCATGAAAAAACTTGTTTTACCTTGACGCTGCGCCGCGAACATAGCGGCGTCGAAAGCCCGGTTCAGTAACATTGTTTTGAGGGCTGTGACCAAGCTTTCCAAGCTTGCGTCAGGTTGCCAGTCGCCTTTTGCCTCCCCTTTGTCATCTAATGTTCTGATGAGCCCGTAAGGCAGGCTACGAAGCGTTTGTTCTTCTGCATCAAAATTCGGCCGGGGAACTGAACCTGCCTCCGGTATTATGAGACCGCTAAAGTCCGGTTCGTCCCCCGGACGGCAAATTGGGTCAGGAATGTGGAGACCCGTGTTTTGTCGTGACTTTATTGACGGCATAATAGGACCCTACTCAGTCTTGACGGGACGTCTAATCGGCTGTCCGGGCAAAACGGTCGTGTCTAGCAGCCCGTTCGTAATCAGCGGTGTGCCGCCAACAATAACGTAATCAAAACCTACAGAGGCTTGAGCCGGTTTTTCATATGTCGCACGGTCGCTTACCGTTGCGAGGTCAAAGACAACAATATCGGCATCTGCTCCGGTTTGAATACGGCCCTTTTGGCGCATTTGCGGAACTGATTGCTCAAGAATTTTTGCGGGGATCGTGCTCGTCTTATTAATTGCCTCCAGCAATGAAAGGGATTCCCGTTCGCGTACATAGACGCGCAAAAATTTGGAAAATGTTCCTGCCGCACGAGGGTGTGAGTTTGCGTCCTCTGGTAAGGGCCAAACGGATGATTTGATCATTCCGTTTTTATCCGACCAACCGCCGCCGTCAGACGCTATAGCGCCGCCCGGGTAAAGGATGGACATATCCAAAGCCTCTTGGTCTGACGGATATTTGTCTGGATGTATCATATGCAGCACCACGCCTGTATTCGGGGCCTCTTTTTGCAGACGGTCAAATTCTTCATCCGTCAGCGCTTTGCCGTCGACAGTGAAGTCAGACTTTTTAATCCCTCCGAGTTTTTCCTGCCATCCGGGCTCCTTAAACATCGCGGCCCCAATCGAGGTTGACCCCGCACCATATGGATAAGCCTCCACGGTAATTCTAGCGCCTGCTTCCTGTGCCGACTTTACCAAGGGGGCAATCGAACCAATGTCGCGCATGCTAATGCTATTAAGGTGGCAAATGTGCATATGAGCGCCGGTCGCTACCGCAACAGCAACCATTTCCTGATATCCTTCAAACGAACTTTCTGGCTCGGTCACAGATAAAAAACGGGCGTGGGTAAAGGACGGCACTTCATTTTTGGCCGCAAGTTTATTGAGGGCATGATATTCTTTTCTTCCTGATCCGGGAGCGTATCCCAAGGCCACACCTACGCCTAATCCTCCTTCGTCCAGCCCTGCTTGGACACGGTTCATAATGGCATCAGTCTGCTTTTCATCCGCGATGCTTTCCTGCCATTCTGAACTGCCAAAGTGCCCCGTAAACCAATGGACGTCAGCCTCAGGTTCTTCACCGACAAATTCGGCAACACGGGCATGGGCCCAGCTTGCTGCGGTCCCGTAATTGATGGGGCGACCCTCTTTGGCGACGGCTTCATAGAACGCGCCGACAGGCAGAACGCCGACCTCAAGCTCTAGCGCTGTGGTCACGCCATCTTTAGCTTGCATGCGTCCGGCTGGAATTCGCTGTCCATGGGCATGAAGATCAATAAATCCCGGCGCGACGACCCGATCGGTTGCGTCAATAACAACGTTGCCGGAAATTGTATCTTCTGTGACGATAGATATTTTGTCTTCAGAGACGCCTACATTTCGCACGGCGTCAAGTCCGGTTTCAGGGTCAACAACCCGGCCGTTTAAAATCACCATGTCATAAACGTTTTCGTGGGTTTGGGCCGAGGCAGAAGAAACAAACGCTGTCGAGATAAGACCGAATATGCCCAAGCCTGAAACGAACCGCTTCATATAATTTTTCGAGTTTTTCATATTCATTCCTAACCTAGCTATTTAGCTGTTGGATTTCCCCAAAGGCTTCCCTGCGGAAGCGAAACTTTTGCCCCCGCATAGTTCATTCCGTTCAAATAATCGGATTTAAGACTTAGTGGACCGTCCAGATCGACAAAGTCGCAAAGTTGCGCGATGACAAAAGCCGGTGCCATCGACAAGGATGAACCCAACATGTTTCCGACCATGAGGCGCTTGCCGTTCTTACGAGCCTCGGACGCAAGCGCGAGAGCTTCTGTCAGTCCGCCGGTCTTATCTAGTTTAATATTGATCATATCATATCGCGGGAGCACATTCGCGAGATCACCCCGATGCAGACAACTTTCATCGGCGCAGAGAGGTACGGACGATTCAAATTCTTCAAGACAATCATCCCCTTCTCTTGGAAGAGGTTGCTCAACCATCGCCACATCTAAATCGGCAAAGGCTGGCAGGATCTTTTCTAATTGTTCAAATGAGAAGCCCTGATTAGCGTCCACAACCAGTTTCGCATCTGGACGGGCCGATCGAATGGCCTGCATGCGTTCTAATGGCTGATCACCGTCGAGTTTCACTTTCAGCGTTGGGTAATTAATTGCGTCTGCTGCCTTTGCGGCCATATGCGCGACGTCATTTTCGATGCTGATCGTGTAGACGGTCTCAATAGGTTTTTGAGCGACGTTTGCTAATTCCCAAATGCTTCGTCCTGCTATTTTACACTCTAAGTCCCACAGAGCGCAATCTACGGCGTTTCGGGCTCCGCCTGCAGGCATTGCCGTTTGTAATTCCTCCCGGGTCATGCCTGCCTCAATGGCAGGGCGCATAGCCTCAATCTGAGTCATCAAACTGTCAGACGTCTCCCCAAGATAATAAATAGAGACGCCTTCTCCTCGGCCAATTAATCCACCTTCGGCAATCTCGACGCAAACCGGGTCTATGTTTTCGAAAATATGCCCCGTTATTCGAAACGGACTCTTTAATGGCCATATGGTTTTATGAACACTTAAGCGACGCGGCATGGACCGAACTCCTTGGCGATTTGATCCACAATCGCGCTGGCTCCATCTATAATAGGATCCACTGTCGGCAATCCGGTCTCTCGCGCGTAGTGAGCGAGCACAGCTTTTCGTTCGCCAACCGGAATTGCGGAAGTGTTTACGGATAGCCCAACAAATCTAGATTGTGGGTTCACACGGCGTGCATGCTTGAGGTTTAGCTCCATAGTTTCTTGGAGCGACTGAATTTTGAATGGTTCCTTGTTTTCAGTTCCAAGCATAATGTCACGATTGGCTTCGTGACACAAAACGAGTGCATCTGGTTGCGAGCCATGCAAAAGCCCCAAACTTACACCGGCGTAGCTCGGATGAGCCAACGCTCCCTGCCCCTCTATGACGTCCCAATGATCGGCTGCCGCAGAGGGAGAAATCGCTTCCGCCGCGCCGGAGAGGAAATCAGCCACGACACTATCAATTGGAATGCCTCTTCCGGCAATCATAATGCCTGTTTGACCTGTGGCCCTAAAATCGACTTCCCAGCCGCGGCGGCGCATTTCATGTTCTATGGATAAAGCTGTATATTTTTTCCCGACCGCACAATCTGTTCCGACCGCTAGTAGACGCATGCCGGACCGGGGCGCGCCCGTGCCAATCGGTAAAATCGCGGGAGGACAGCGCACGTCGATTAACTTGGACCCGCTCTCCTTGGCCGCGAATTCCAGGTTTGGAATATCTTTCAATTTCACATGCATGCCTGACACCACGTCAAGGCCAGCCTGCGCCGCCTGCACTAAGTCGTCGCCCCACGTAGAGGGAATTTCGCCGCCGCTCGGAGCCACACCGATAACGAGGGATTTGACGCCTGTGGCAACGGCCTCCGCTATAGACATATCCCGAATCCCACCATCGATTGTGCAGGCAGGCAATCGGAGTTGTCCCGCACATAGGTTGGGTCTCCATTTGATTAGGCCAAGTCCAGTTTTGGCATAACCTCGGCCTTGCACGTCGCCAAAATAGACGAGGTACGGCGCCTTGAGATCTAGGATATTTTGCTGTTTAGACATGTTCAAGAAACTCAGTATTTAAAGCCGAGCAGGTTCCAGTCGTTCAGTTTAAGAACCAAAAGAACAAGGACCACAGCAAATAAAACATAGTGTATCTTACGCCATATCGAGAACTTCGATTTGGCTATCATGGGGTAAAGACCCAAGACGACGAAGAGTGTAGCGCCAACGAGGAACAAAATAATCCAATTAAGAATTATCAGATTGCTGATCGGCCACTCAAAAATAAACCTATTTCCGAGACTGTCCATTTGCGTCAGCGTTAGACCGACAAAAGCAAGTGTTAGAATGACCAGACAGGCCGCAATTAACAACAAGATGGAAAGACCTAGTGACCATCTGGTCTTAGGGGTCGTAGGGTCGCTCCGACGCTTCCATGCCGAAATGATTTGCGTCATTGATAGTAAAAAAGCGAGACCTGCGATTAAGAAAAATCCATTGGCATTTACGTCCGCTGGAACCCGTTCCATTGCCATATGACCATAGGGAACATGGAACCGCGTTGCCGTTCCGCTGTCGTCGACTTCGAAGGCGATCACGTCATCACTTTCGAGCTTTTGGAAAACATGCTCTCCAATGCGCTCATACTCAGAAGCCTGCCCGCCGGCTGAAAGGCGGAGTGTGCCTCGATCAGTTTCCGATACTGTGGCCGTTCCTCCGCCGAGTGAGGCGATCTTCATGGCATTCTTAAACGAACGGCGCGTACCGATATAATCTCCGACATAAGGAGATGCCTCTTCTAGGTCTAACCGTTCTGTTCGCGGAGCAGCGTCGCTTCCAATCATTTTCTTAAGTATGCGATTGACGACTTGCGCCTGAACTTGGCTACCATCAGTGCCGTTTGTCGAGGCATACACACCAATATCAAGCTCTGGAATAAGTATCATCATTGTGAATGAGGCCTGAGTAGCGCCGCTATGTTCGTATGTTTGGAAGCCCTCAAATTTTCCATTTCGGAAACCATGGGCAAAATCAGCGCCGGGACGTCCAGGGTATAGCCGTTCGCGTATATTCACGGCGCCTTCGGGCGACAGGAGTCGAGCGCCTTCGAGAGACAGATCGTTTAAGTTGGCGAGCATATAGCGCGCCATATCAGCAGCGGTTGAAGACATAGCTCCCGCTGGTGAGGCCGGAACGAGCTCAAACGGCGTTGAGACAAAATTTCCGTTTCGCCAAAAATATGGGGTCGCCGTGTCAGCGGCGATTTCAGCGCTCATATTTCGCACATCACCCTCATTGAGTTTCTGCTTCGCCGTTGACTTAGTCATTTTTAAAGGCTGCAGAATTTTTTCATCCAATAAGTCTTCGTATAATTTTCCTGAAACTTCTTGGGTAATATATCCCAAAAGGGCCACGCCATAATTATCATAATTTGTGACCTTCCCGGGCGCCCTGACACGAGCCGGGATATTGCCTTTAAGCCAGGCCTCCAAACTCATGAAGTCTTCGGGGGTCTCAACAAAAAGGTTATTTAAAACGACATCGAATCCTGAACGATGACTCATCAAATCTTTAATTTTCACAGGAGTTTCATAGGTATCAGGAATTTTAAATTCAGTGAGGTAGGTATTTACGTCTGCTTCCAGATCGAGCTTGCCCTCTTCAACCAACTGCATCGCCAGAATGTAGGTAAAGGTTTTTCCAACCGACCCAATTCGGAATGTGTGAACGCTCGGATCAACAGAAACCTGATTTTCTACGTCAACATATCCGTAGCCTTTTAAAACCCGAATGGCGTCACCGCGAACGACTGATAACGTCAACCCGGCAGCGTGTCCTTGAGTCATAGCTTCATCCACAACTCCATCAATATATGCTTCAAAAGAATCGTCCGGATAGTTTGTAGATAACGAGGGGAGGACCGGAGCTTCTTCTGTTAAGGTGCCGTCCACCTCTTCCTGTGTTTGAGCAAACGCCAGATTAGAAAACGCCGCAAATATTACGGCCATCATGACCGCAAGTGATTTTATCCATTGCGATAAAGACCAATGTCGTTCTACGCTTTGTAATCGATACATGAGGTTCCCCTTTTCACACCTTAGTTGATTGTTGGACTGTGCAAATTTTAAATAATCCGACCGAGAGAAGCGGCAGAATGACAACTGCAATAAACGCATAAGAAAGAAGTCCATACCCTTTGGCGATCAGAGCGATAATCCCAAAAGTCGTTGCCAAAAATATTGCCAAAAATAAAATTGCTACGGCAATGGTCAGGCGGGAGTGGTGATTAAAAGTCCAGCCCTTCTCTACAAAACTGTCTTTGACCCGCTCATTAATTGAATGAATTATTCCGGCGCCTGTTTCGATAAACGTCCCAAACAGAATAATCTGAAATACGACTCCAAACCAGACAACATTCAGGGCCTTTAGAAGGCTCGTAATTGGTACGGGCGCGCCTTGAATTTCAGGGTATTGGGAAAGCATGGCGAAAAGAACCAGAAGACCAGGAACAATCCCGATAAAGCCCGCGAATACGCCGGACGTTACAGCTTCTTTCCGAGTTTCAAGTCTGGGTAAAACGAAAAATACTGCGGCCAACGCCACAAGATTATAAGCGGCATAACGAATTCCGCTAAGCGGCCAAGTTCCGACGACCTCACTATCACTTATGACCCGCGAAATATCAGACCCGAATGCCAAAATGGTCCAGAGAGCTAAGCCACCATAGGCAAGAAATAAAACCAAGGACCAAAATGTCATAGCGCGTTCAATTACTTTACTCCCAAAATAGGCCAGTGCGCTAATTGCCAGCAAGAGCATAACTGAGCCGAGATAAGTTGGAGCTCCCGTCATGTCCGCGACCATTTCGCCCGCGGCAGACCCCAGGACGGCCAACACCAACAGAGCAATTAAGAGATAAATAGCCTCAAATGACCACCACAACTTACCAAGCAAAGCTTGAAAAAAGGCCCGATAATTATAGCTTTTAGTGATCCGTGAAAACTCAAAAGCGACGGCGAGGACAAGGCTCCACGCTAGCGCGGAGACGATCATTGCCAGAACGCTCCCGAGCGCCCCATGCCCTAGAAAAAACTCCGCCAATTCACGGCCTGTACCATAGCCACCTCCTATCACAACGGATTGAAAGACAATCCCCGGAACGAGATATTTTTGGATCAAGCTGATCATAAGCTAACTATGTTTCCCCTTGGACAAATCATGCCTCATTTTTCGAAAAATATGGGGCATGCCGATCCTTAGTAGTCAACGGTAAGGTTGACGCCGATTGAGCGGGGACGATTAATAGCCAGCGAGTTCAACGGCGCATCTAAAGCGAGACCACTTCCGTCACGGGTAGCCGAGAGTGACGCAGCCCCTTTTGAAATGGCCTCCACATCGTTCAATGCATTCGAGACAAAGGCGACGATTGAGTATCCTTCATTTTCAAAACCCAATTGAAAGTTTAAATTTTCTATGGAGTTAAGTTCTGTGGATGGAAAATTCTGGTTACTGGCAAATCTCTTTCCAATGTACTGGAAGGATGCGTTTGATTTGATGTGCCATCCATTATTTCCGACCGGACGATTGTAGCTATATCCGGTCGCAAAGGATAACTTTGGAGCGTTTACCGCGCGATCGCCCTCTTCGATATCAACGCCCTGCCCGATGACGATTGTAAATTCATCCAGGAACTCCGTCTCCATTAGTGTCGCGTTGAAGAAGGTGCTTAAGTTTTCCGTCCAGCTATACTTCGTTTCGAGTTCAAGCCCCATGAGCCGTTGATCTGGACCGTTTGTGACATTGTTGGCGGGCGCCGCGATTGTCAGTTGTGTGTCCTTAAACTTGGTGTGGAACGCGCTCAGATTGAACAGTAAGTTCCCATCCAGCCAAGTCGACTTTACGCCCGCGTCCAGCGTGACAACACTGTCGTCATCAAAGAAGAGCGCATCCGCAAAATTTTGTCCGAAATTCGGATCGGTTTCTGCGCCTGCTGTGGCAAGCGCGGCGATAGCTTGACCGACTCCGCCATTTCGAACGCCTTTTGCCAGATTTCCGTACAGTAAGACATTGTCTTGTAAATCAAACTCTACAGCCAAATGCGGAAGAGCTTTTTCGAGTTTGAACTCATAAGGACCGGGAACGCCGGCCGCGTCTAGAACCTCTGCAGGATAAACAAAATCAATGGGATTTGACGGTGTCCAAGGCCCATTTGACGGTATGAGATTTACCGTTTCATTAAATATTATCTCGGAAGTATAAGTGTCGTGTACATAGCGCACACCCCCTATGAGCCTGAAAGCATCCGTCACTTCGTAAGTCGCCTCGCCGAATATTGAGTATTGTTTTGACTCATTCGCACTTGTCGATGTGAAAATATTTTCGGTCGACGGCGTCGAAACTGCCGGCAAACCTGGCGTCACCAAGGATTCATCCAAAAGGACATCACGGTCACGATAATATAGACCAGATGTAAAGTTTAGAGGGCCCTCGAAGTTAGAAACCAGTCTAAATTCTTGAGAGAACATATCAGAGTTAATGGTCACTGCCCCGAAAGTTGTCGTGTCAATTGTTGGGAAAAACGGAGCTAGCCCCAAGCTATTTCCAACGCTTAGGGCATCATTGACAACGTCTCGTGTGTAATATCCGGTGATAGACGTCAGCTCGAACGGTCCGGCGTCATATGTGACGCGGCCTGAGTAGAGATCAAAATCGTCCTCGCCCGAGCCGATGAAATCGGGGAATAGTCCATCGGGAAACCCTGCTAGACCATAGATTCGATCCTCGGGATCAGTCCCGACCTGAATTTGTGTATCCAACCCATAGTCATCTCTCGCCACGAAAGCAGATAACCGCACCTCAAGCTCATCCGTAGGCCGTGCAAGTAAAACGGCGCGCCCTCCATAACTGTCGAACCCGTTGGCATTCCTCTCATTCGCAAGGCGGTTAAAGATAAATCCGTCATCTTCCGAGTAAAATCCAGAGAGCCTCAGCCCCAGCTTTCCTGGCGCAATGACAAAGTTCGTGGCGTTATCAATCCGTTTCGCTTCGCCGCCTCCGTCTATAGACTCGACTGATCCGCGAATTGTGCCGCTAACTCGCTTGCCGTCTAAATCCGGGTCTGCAGTAAAATACCGGATCACGCCCCCAACAGCGCCTTCTCCGAATAATGTTGGCTGAGCCCCCCGGAGAACCTCAACCCGGTCCAAATCTACAACCCCAAAATCGCGTTGTCCGGTCGTTCCCGTTACCGCGATATCATCGACATAAAGACTGATGACATTACTGGACGCATAAAAAGCGCTCAAATCATTCGCAACGCCGCGGATTTGCACATTGTTACTGTTTTGGCGGGTTCTGACATTGGATATACCGACAACGTTTTGAGTAAGGTCATCAAAATTTTCGATACCTAAGTCTTCTAGTGAGTCTGCGGTAACGCCTGAAACAGCAATACCAATATCTTGAATTGTCTCTTCGCGGAATCGTGACGTGACGATAATTTCGTCCAAAGCTCTGGCGCTCGTCTCGGGGGCCGGATCAGCGTCCTGTGCCATCGAAGGCACGACTGAAGCGAAGATTGTTGCCCCTGACATGAGCAGAGTTTTTGAAATGTAGCGCATAATATTCCTCCCAAAATATCAGCCATAAATCTTATTAAGGCTGTCTTATTATTTTGTTTAACAGAATTATTACAAAAGGAAATAGGAAATTTCCGACGCCAATATTAAGGCGACTTTTTTTGAAATATCGTGAACCACGCGCCAAATCAGGTGCAGAACTGCTACCTTATTGGGCAAAACCCGTGGGATTGAACTCCCTCTTAAGGGGCTGTGAGATCTTGGGTGATCAAGTGATTATGGGAAAACACCGCTTTCAAGACCCGCTCTTCACTCAGCGTCAGGATCATATTAGTTATTCGAATAATCTCTTCTGACTGATCATTTTCTATGGCTTGAACGAGCTCGCGTTGATGTTCCCACGTAAAAGGAAGGCTGTCCATCATCTTCATATACAACCAGTAAATACGCATTGTTGTATCTTCTAGTTGTTCAATCCAATTCAGAAGCAGCGGGTAACTCAGTTTTTCAGAAACATATAAATTAAAGCGTTTATTCGCTTTTAAAAGCGTGAGCGCCTGGCTCTCTCCCGTCAACGACCCTTTAAAGTGGATAGCTTCGTTTAATTTCGCCAGCTGGTCTGCTTTGATAAAGGGAGCAGCCATCGCCATAATATTGGGCTGTAACATCTTCCGCAGGGCGAAATTTTGTTTCACATCCAGCAATGTAAGAGACGCAACACGCGTGATTCTTGGCGAGACTGAAACAAGAAATTGCTGCGCCGTTAAGCGCTCCATTATGTTTCGAGCTGTCGTGCGGCTAATACCGAACATGTCCGTAAAAACGTTCTCAGAGACCTTCTGACTTGGCGCCAATTTCTGCGTAACAATAGCGTCAATTATAGCGTCATAAGCGGCATCGTAATCTCCACTACCTTTTGGAGCCCTCTTCACCATGAATCCAGTAAACCCTTCGAATTGTTAAACAAACATTCAACGTGGCTCGTATGTGCCCTCCAGAAACTCATTTTGAAAGGACTAATTAGTATTTCGGAGAAGACTTTAGATTCAATCTCTGTAAAATTTTGAAATTGGGTTTAATTTCAGAATCGCCGCTTCGTCTCCTTGGCAGACTTTAGGCTTATCCGCTCAAACCCTAACTTAAACCGATTTGTTGTTCGTATAAGCGATGCTTCGGAGAAGATTTTATATAATGCCGGCCTACTACTCGGCAAATTAATCAATCATTGGACGTCATCAGCCTCGCGCTCGTCATAGGTTCATTTTACGAAATTCCGAACTTTGCAAGACGACTTTCACTGATTTGTCTTTATACCGCTATCAGAGCGCATATGATTTCTGACCAGCCAGCCTTTCACGCCACGCAGAAGTAAGCTCCGTACGCCGCCAGAACTGAACAATGGCGAAACCGTCCCAATTTCGATAAACGAAAGGACCAAGCTCCTAGACTAAAGTTTATCGAAAACACAATTTCTCCGAAACAATCTAGTTTTCGAAAATTACGCTCTTGAAACGAGAGACATTAAGCTTAGTGTATTTTCACAATCGGAATTTTTTTGCCTAAATATTAATAGTTTTTACTATAGTGGATATGGTTTTTGCATTTAAATGTTACCAAACCACGTCGTCACCTTGGGCAATCACGGAATTTATTACTTATCTCGAATGATGAATTCATTCTATATAATTATAAGGGGAATAAAATGGTAGCTAGTTTGTCAACTAAGGGCCCGAAAATGTGGTCATCACGTATGACCTTTATACTGGCCACCATCGGTTTTTCAGTTGGCTTGGGAAACATCTGGCGCTTCCCTTATCTCGCAGGGGAAAACGGCGGAGGGGCTTTTGTAATCATATACATAGCCTGCGTCTTTCTTATCGGCATCCCTATTGTTGCTGCCGAATTAGCTATTGGTCGTCGGGGCGGAAAGACGCCGGCTGCAACGTTGAGAAAAATTGCGACATCACAAAATAAATCTAAAGCTTGGTCCTGGGTGGGATGGCTAGCCATAGTCACCGCCTTTCTTATTAATAGCTATTATTGCGTGATAGGAGGATGGACCCTTAATTATGTTTTTTTAGGAGCCAATGGAGGCCTAGGCGGAATAAACAGCACGGAATCCAATGCAATTTTCGAGGGAATGTTGGCGAACCCTTGGAATCTTCTATTCTGGCAGGCGCTATTTTTAGTGATGGTGGTCTTAGTCGTCTCGAGAGGCATTCAAGGCGGCATAGAAAAAGCGGTGACCATATTAATGCCTCTGCTTTTTATTCTATTATTCGGGTTGGCAATTTACGGATTAGTCGCCGGGGACGCGAAGCAGGGATTATCTTTTCTGTTTAACCCCGATTTTTCGAAGGTAACAAGCAAAACCTTTCTGGACGCAATTGGCCAAGCCTTCTTCTCTGTCGGTGTGGGTTTGGCAGCGATGATGACTTACGGCTCATTTCTTTCTAAGGACATTGAAATTCCAAAGACCTCGGCCGTGGTCTGCTTAGCCGACACATCGGTTGCGCTTATTGCTGGGCTCGCGGTGTTTCCGTTTGTTTTCGCTTTCGGAATGGCGCCCTCAAGCGGGCCAGGTTTGGTTTTTGTGACGCTACCGACCGCCCTGGCGAGTCTTGGAGGCGGCGGCGCAGCTGCGATCGGCTTCTTTATCCTATTGGCGGTAGCCGCCCTCACCTCTGCAATTGCCCTGTTCGAAGTCATAGTTTCATGGGGAGAGGAGCAAGGCTGGAAACGTTTAAATGTTTCAATATTGGCCGGTATCGCGTGCTGGATTGTGGGGTTAGTCTCAGTTGTCTCATTTAATGTAGCATCAGAATTTCATCCGCTTTCTATTGTTCCTGGGTATGAAACAGCAACCATGTTCGACGCTATCGACAAACTTACCTCAAACGTAAGCCTACCATTGGGTGGGTTACTTGTGTCCGTTTTTGCGGGATGGGTCATGTCGACTGACAGTATCGCAGAAGAGTTATCAATGGATGCGAGCGGGCCCCTCTTCAAAACTTGGCGGGTGCTGGTTAGATTTCCGATACCGCTTGTCATCGCTTTACTTATCCTATTCGGGGTGACCGGATAGGGCAGGTCGAACCCTTCTCCATATCTCCTTTCGACCGGCTGATGCAGGGCAACAGGTTTTACGATATAAAGTTTTGATGGGAGATGCCTAGATCCAACTAATGACCGGATACAAAAATGCCCGGACCTTCCGGCCGGGCAGTTAAACTCTCACTCAAAGACAATTGAGGCTGTCCTTAAGGACTTACCCAATGACGGTTTCATATAATCTCTGTAAATTTTTTCCCATTATTTTCTCGACCTGATCGTCGCTATATTTCCTGCCTTTCAATCCGTCCCAGATGACCTCCATTCTTCGGGGTCCATTCAATTCGTCAATGAATAAGGGCCACTCTTTCATATCGAAGTTTTCCCCCTCCTCTCTGGCGAGTTCAGCCAAGTATTGGTCAGTCATTGTGATGACCCGATGATCCCGATCACTGCCAATCGAGACATGTTCAATGCCAGCCACCTTCACAGCGTGATCAATATGGTCGAAATATTCAGGTAAGGCGACGTCTGGGCGAGAGTGAGTGATGAACGGACGTATCTGACAGATCCCGACGACCCCCCCCTTTTCTGCCATCGCCTTGAGCGCCCGGTCACTCGTGTTGCGAATATTGTCGAAAACTCCTTGGCAAGCGGTGTGAGATATCACTATCGGATGATTTGAAGCCTCAATAGCATCCAACATTGTCGATTCTTTAGAGTGCGACAAGTCTATCAACATTCCAATTTCGTTCATCTTTTCGACTACGGTCGCACCGAAAACTGTTAAGCCTGAACCCCTTGATTCCTTACATCCAGCGCCCACCCAATTTTGATAATTATATGTCAGCTGAGAACTCGTCACACCCGCATCGTAAAACTCATCTAGACGAGAAAGGTCCCGGCCAAATTGTGTGCTATTTTGAAAAAGGTAATATACCGCGATTTTATTCTCATTCATCGCACGTTGCAGGTCAGAAGACTTCGTCGCCTTCAGCAGGAGCTCTGGATGCTTTTCTATAAAGCGATCGTGCTCCAGAACGGCAGTTTTACCCTCTTCATAGGCTTGCAATTCTTGAACCTTGGGATCCGTTAAAGTGACAGTGATCGCGTTTATTCCGCTCGCTCTCATGTCTTTGATAAGGCTTGAGGGATAGTTGGTCCGCAACTCACCCATAGCATCAAAGATGAGCGACTGTTCGGGGCGAGCTGATGAAAAAGCATTTCGTGAAGCGGCGCTCATTGCAAACGCCGAAGCAGCGGCGATAAAGGTTCTGCGATCTACCATAATTTCCCTCTTATTTTCTTATAGGAAATTTATAGCTTAAGCGAAATTATTCTTCAAGCCAAATCTTTGATATCTTATTCATATAATTAACCGGTATTGATCCAAAGGACACGGGCGCTTTTCTCGCTGGTCGTGATGCAGGCGTGGCGCATTTCACTATCAATATAAATGCCGTCGCCGGTTTCCAGATCTACCGCTTCATAGTGTTCCGTATAAAACCTGACAGAGCCCGAGAGGACATACATAAACTCCTCCCCCTCATGACCGCCCCATTCGGTAAATTCATCGATAGACCTCGCATTTATGACGGATACGAAAGGAAGAATTTTTTTCTGAACCAGATCGGTCGCTAGCATTTCATGACTGTAAACGTCAGCATCATAAAATCGGCCCGCCCCTTTTCTTATCACGCTTCGGCGTGTCTGGGGCGCCGGAGGTTTCCCCCGTGCGAATAGAGCCGTTATATCAATGCCAAATCCGTGCGCTAACTTTTGAACCACGTCAAAAGTCGGCGACATACGTTCATTTTCAATTTTAGACAAAGTTGACGCCGCCAATCCAGATGCATCGGCCGCTTTCTCCAAAGTCCACCCTTTTGACTGTCGCAAATCCTTGAGCTTCTTCCCGAGCTTGACGTTGTGCTGAGGGAGGCTCTTACTTCCTCCCGAGCTTTCAGCGGCCTGAAGTAATCCAAAAGAGCCTTTGTGCATGTTCGTCATAGCATCAATCCCGGTTAGAGCCGTATTCCGACTCCATTTGTTCCGATAAGAAAAATACCAGTCATGGCATTCTACTCAAGTCTACACATTAAATGGCGGAATGGTTGAATAAGCGCAAGGATTTTAACGAGTTTTACGGTCATATTATCGTGAGACACCAAGATTAGTGCAGGTTCGAATTTTTCTGACATAGATTAATATTGAATTTATGCTAAATTTTTGCCTATAAGAAATTCACAGAGAACCCCGGCATTTAGCTCAACCCTTGGTGTCTTCTGTTTACTTTGGAGCAATCATGAAACGAAACCTAATTATCTTAAGCCTGGCGCTAAGTGCAGCCTTTTCCCCCTGGGCCACAGGTCAAACATCTCCCACCCATGAACCCCTTACTGCGACCACAGAAATGAATGACTGGGGGGAAACCCTGACGGGGAGAAAGCTTCAAGAGCCAGACTTTTCAGAAACAGTGCGAACAAAATTAGAATTAGACCTACTCGAGGCTGAAGCGGTTTTCGATGTGTCGCCAGATAGGGAATCATCATTCATTTGGCTTGGGCGTCGTTTAGGTTATCTTGGTCGATATAAAGAGGCTGTAGAGGTTTTCTCACTAGGCTTAGAGAAATTCCCAAAAAGTTACAAACTCTACCGGTTTAGAGCGCGCCACAGAGCTAGGAGTAGAGATTTTTCCGGTGCGATTGCTGACTATGAAATGGGACTAAATAACATGGCAGGCATACCGGACTCATTTGAACCAGACGGCATACCAAACTCAATTGGCCTCACGATTTCAACCTATCGGAACAACCTGCACTATTATTTAGGACAGACCAGCTTCGCTACTGGCGACTATCAACGCATGTATGACGAGTTGGAGAAGTCTACCCAGTCTCCGATTGCATTGCCATTTGATGACCACCAAATCGCGGTAGTTTTTTGGCAGTACATAGCGCTCATGAAGTTAGGAAAGAAAGACGAAGCAGTAAGGGTTCTGGCTTCCCTGACCCAAGCGCCGAATTTGGTAGAAAACCATAGCTATTATAAAGCTGCGCAAGTGCTCAAAGGAAAAACTTCCGAGGTGGAAATCCTGAAAAATGGCGACAGCCTGTCCAAATTTGCATTAGGGATGTCCAAGGGGTTTTCCGGCAACGAAGCACGCGGACGAGCGATCCTTAGCACAGTTGTCGATGAAAACGCTCTGGGTTATTGGCCTGCCGAAGTAGAACTTACGCGTTAGAACGGGTCGACAGTGAACTTTCGAAGAATTCCTTTTGCTCACAAAAAAGCCGCCCCAACGGGGCGGCCAAGTTTCAAAGGGATATTTTTATTTTTTATTTTCTCGCGTCTGCTTTCGCCAAGTCTGACTCGGCAGCTATATAACCGAAGGCTGCCCAGCTCGGACCATCAACCAGCTCATTCATGAGTGCATAGGCTTTTTCTGTTTCACCATTATAGAGATGCCAGTTTGCAATCCCGTAGACAATACCAGCAGTTCCAACACCGCTACGATCTTCAGGCAAAGCCTCATCATAGGAAAGCTCGCCTTTATAAAATAAGGTTGCGCGGTGATAATACGTATTCTCGATAATGTTCATATCTTTCGAGATTTTTGTCAGAACCGCTTCAGCTTCTGCATTGCGTTCCATCCGACGCAAAATCATATATAACCAATGACCGGAAGCAACAACGCCGTCATCATTCTCGGCCAATTCAAAATCCTCTGCATAAATTCGATGGGCATTTTCGAGGTCATGCTTGAGATAGTAGGCGAGACCTAAATGGTAGCGAACATTGCCGTAAAGAGATGTCAGTGGAATATTTTGCGGATTTGGCAACCCATCAGGCTCAATCTCGTCAGGCTTGTTTTGCATTACTACTGAAGCTTTTTCTAAATCTGCAATGGCCTTATCAAATTGGCGGGTTGAGATAAATCTGTGACCTCTATGCCGCAGCATTCTCGCATCTTCAGGGTGCTTTTCGACGCCCATCGAAAAAATATCAATCGCGGCTTGATAATCACCAGCATAGGCTGTTCGGCGACCATACCAAATAAGCTTGTCCGCATCTTCAGGGTTCTGTTCATAAGCTTGCTTTGCATCCTGAAGCTTTTCCAACGTCGCTTCCGAGGGTTCAGCAGAGTAAAGCGGCTCGCCGAATAGAGACATTGCTTGCGGCGAAGAAACTTCGGCGCTGACCTCTGCTTTGTCAGAATTTGGTTCAGCGGAGTATGTTTCACACCCGGCGATAACCGCGAATGGTGCCAATGATAGTAAGAATAGTTTCTTCATTTTATTTTCTCTTATGATTGTTGAGATGTGGTACCAAATTCAATTCCTTGTGAAAGAGGAAGATCGTTTGAATAGTTAATTGTATTCGTCGCTCGGCGCATGAAATTTTTCCAAGTATCCGACCCGGCGGCCCGCCCGCCGCCAGTCATTTTTTCTCCGCCGAAAGCTCCACCGATTTCAGCGCCGCTCGTTCCAATATTCACGTTGGCGATGCCGCAGTCGCTGCCTGCTGCCGAAAGGAAGCGTTCTGACTCCCGATTGTTAGTCGTAAAAATTGCGGAAGAAAGTCCCTGAGTAACGTCATTCTGAAGCGCAATTGCCTCCTCGAATGTGTCATATGTCATCACGTAAAGGATTGGAGAAAAAGTTTCATCTTTTACGATTTGGGTCTGTTCCGGCATGGTGACGATAGCTGGTTTTACATAATATGCGTCTGGATATTTTTCTGTCATAACCCGATGTCCGCCCCAAACCGTGCCGCCATCCTTCTCGGCCTGCGTCAAAGCCGCAGCCATTTGTCTGTAAGATGCCCCATCGATGAGAGGTCCGATATGACTTCCTTTTTGATTTGGAGCGCCAATAGAAAGTTGGTCGAAACTGTCCTGAAGTTTTGTAGTAAATTTTTCTGCGATCGAGCGGTGGATTATAAGCCGTCGTAAGCTTGTACACCGCTGGCCAGAGGTGCCAACAGCGGAAAATGTAACCCCGCGAATGGCCAGATCCATGTCCGCATCCGGGGTTACGATAGCCGCATTGTTTCCCCCAAGTTCCAATATACAACGCCCAAGGCGGGCACCGACATTCGTACTCACATCTTTGCCCATACTGATGCTGCCTGTTGCACTCACGATTCCAATCCGGGGATCCTGAGCCAGTTGCGTTCCGATTTCTTTCCCGCCAATGACAACTTGGGAGAGGTTTTCCGGCGCAGCATCATAATCCAAAATCGCTTTTTCCATCAGTCCGTTGAGAGCTAATGCTGTCAAAGGCGCTTTTTCTGAAGGTTTCCAAATCGCGCTATTGCCGCAGACGATCGCGACCGTGGCGCCCCATGACCAAACGGCAGCAGGGAAGTTAAAGGCTGTTATCTGCCCGAACACCCCCAACGGGTGCCATGTCTCCATCATGCGATGGTTTGGACGTTCGCAAGCAATTGTCAAACCGTAAAGTTGACGAGATAACCCAACGCCAAAATCGCAAATATCAATAACTTCTTGAATTTCCCCGACCGCTTCTTCGATAGTTTTTCCGCAATCAAGTGTTAGAATCTCAGCAAGTGTTTCTTTGTGCTCACGAACAAGAACACAAAACCGTCGAATAAGTTCTCCCCGCAAAGGCGGCGGGACGTTCCGCCACTCTTGGAACGCTTTTTCCGCCAACTTGACCCGTTCATTAAACTCTTCTGTGTCTGTTTCCCTCAGTTGACATAAATATTGTCCTTCAATGGGAGACGACTTGATAATTCCCTCTCCCGTAAAGGGCATTAAGTCGATATTTATTTTTTGAAATGCGTCGTGAATTGATTGCTCGACCGCGTGGCCAACTGTTTCGTCAATAAGGTCAATATTTTTTGCCGAAGAAGAAGTCATTAAAAATCCTGGAAGAAAGTTGAAAGCAACCCCGGAGAAAGGGGGACTTTCCGATTACTGTTTTTTTTATCGCGAAAGATTCCTCCCGCGACCGATAGGCAAATTGGCGAACCGCTTCATTAGCATCACCGAAAAGATCAAATTCGCAGTAATTTAAAGAGACACCAAATGAACTGATGGCACATTGTCGATTATATGCGTCAATTAATTGGTAGGGCCCGTTTCACTGGCGCTACTCGATTTTTGCTCGGTTGAGCTAGGTTGCGGCTGTTGTGGGTCAGCCCCCGACTAATGGGGACTGACAAATCGTACAGGGTCTACGCTAACAATTAGAAGTTATATCCCAGCTTGGCGTAGTAGTACCCACCACTAATGCCGAAAACAGAATGGTTATCGAAAGGCGTTCCGCGGTCTACAAATGCTTGGCGACGAGGCGGCGGATACAAGTTGGCGATGTTACGTGCGCCAATTGAAAGTCCGACCTGATCAATACCTCGATATGTGATTTCCGCATCAAATAGAACTTCGGCATCCCGAACTTTGATGAAATCACGATCGACACGGGTCCACTCTCCAAAATAGGTAGCACGCCCCATAATGTCAAAATCACCAACACGATGTGTTGCGGTGAAGTTACCTCTCCATGCTGGGATGCCTTCCTCGAACTCTTGGACCTTTTCAGGGGTGAAGACACCTGCTGGGTCGCTTCGCAAAATCTGCTCATTATAGCTGACTGCAAGACTGAAATCGGTCGAAGAATTGTTACCCCAATCCTTGGCATAGGTGCCGACAAAGTCTGCCCCTCTCACCCGTGTATCTAATTTATTCTGGAAGAACCGCACGGTTTGTACATTTTGACCATTTGTATATCCGATCGCGGCAAGCTGCGCGCGTTGTTCCGGAGTTGTGAAGGTTTGGTCGGACAGTAACAGTCGATTATCCACGTCGATTTGGTAAAAATCCAACGTCGCTGTTAGATTATCTAGAGTGAAAACTACACCCGCAGAAAGGTTATTCGAGGTTTCCGGCGTGAGAGCGTCTGACCCAAAAATCTGCGCAGCTTCTGAACCTGGCACAAGAACCGCATCCAAAATAAAGTCACCATTTGCAGCCAATTGGGAAGTTTGGGACGTTCCGAATAATTGTCCTGCGGCAGGCGCGCGGAATCCGCTACTTACAGCACCACGAACAGCGAATACATCAGTGAAATCAAATCTGGACGCTACTTTATAACTCAGATTATCGCCGAAGGCTTCATAATCTTCGTAGCGAAGGGCACCCGAAATAGTCCACTGGTCAGTTATGTCAGCTTCAGTTTCGATATATCCAGCGTAATTGCTGGCGGAAAACGCTCCGGCGACATCAGGACTGTAGCCTTGAAAGCCATTTGCTCCAACTGGAAGGTCAATCAGAGGGCCTGCAGCATATGAAGCGCGATCGCCAGCTTCGATAGTGTATTGCTCATCGCGGTAGGTAACGCCGCCGAAAATCAAAAGGTCACTAGCGAATGCCTCTACCGGAATGGATTTAAAGGCCTCGAAATTTAATTCGTACTCCCGCTGCGCGAGCGATCCCGGCTTAAAGCTAGTCGGAGAGTCGACACCAAGCGAAGCGTTGATAGTATTCCACAAGCTGTACTCGATTTTGTTATTGCCCCACCGGAATGATGCATCCCAACCGAACAAATCATTTTCTTCCTGTCTTACACCGATTATGGAACTAAAATCTGTCTGATCGCCACCGAATTGAGGAATATATCCGCCAGGATAAAGTGCAGTCAGGTCGAAGACTTCTGGGTGGGCGGCCGTTTCGTCGAAGGCGCTATCCGCAAATGTGGAATGACCTGCGAGCCCGCCGGCGTCCATAGATTGACGATAAGAGAATCCAACTTCGCTTTCAGATTCCATATAGTTACCGAATGCATATGCGCCGAGACCGTCACCCAAGTCTAAACCTGCATTCCACGCGGTTTTGATCGCTTCATATTGCGGATCACCTGTCGCGCCCGCCTCATCAGGAACATTGGCAACGCCCATATCCCGCAAGCCTTGGGCCCCTAGGTGGGTTCCGACACGCTCAGTCTTTGTTTGGGTGATGTATTGAGCGCTCAAATTGACGAAGCCAAACTTCGTGAGCGGCAAACCAATGTTGCCCTGCAAATCAAATGTTTGACCTCCGCCATCGAAATGCTGGCCAATTTCCGTGTTAATCGCACCGCCTTCATCACTATCTTTAAGAGAGAGGTTAATAACCCCAGCAATAGCGTCAGAGCCGTATTGCGCCGATGCTCCGTCCCTAAGAACTTCAATTGAGCGTAAAGCAATAGGTGGGATGACGTTAAAATCTTGGCCTTGAGATCCGGAAGTGGTTGGATGCCCCGTACCGATTTGCACGGTCGCAGAGCGATGACGACGCTTTCCATTCATTAATAGCAAAACGTGGTCTGCAGGTGAGCTACGCAGCGTGGCCGGGCGAACGAATGAAGACCCATCGTTGAGCGGCAGACGTCTTACGTTGAAAGCGGGCACCAATGTTCTGAGCACATCATTCAGATCAGAGTATCCAGTGCTATCGATCATCTCTGGCTGGATAACATCAATTGGTACGACGCTCTGAGTGTCTGTTCTACCTTTTCGGCGGGTACCAATGACAACGATTTGATCCGTGTCCTCTGAGGACTGTTCCGACGGGGACGGTGCCATTTGCGAAAACGCCACTGAAGGTGTGAGCAGCAAGGGTGCGGCGGCGATAGATATCAGAAGTGAATTTCTCATTGATTCTCCAATTCTAGGTCTGCCGATAACTTTAAAAATAGGGCAGTGTGGTAGCTGAAACTTTATTTCCTATAATAAAATTATATATCGATTGGCAAGAAAATAATTTACTTTTTGTAATTTTATAGTTCCAAATATGACCAAAGATACTGACAAAAGAACGTACTCTAACGCCTTATTCCTCTCGTAAGCGCCCGGAGTGAACACCCAAGCCCCTGATTTGACTGGAGAAAATCGATGCTTCTTTAAAATTCATGTCAAGACTTCCCGAATTCTCAATGTAAAAAAGGGAATGTACCCACATGGTCGAAAAATTATTACGAAAGGAAAATATAAATTTCCAATCGGAAGAACATTTCGGTCAGAGGGCAATTCTCGATTGCGTCCAGACCTGATCACGTTAGCGCCAGTCTTTAGGCGTTCGACTAAGCACACGCGATGAAAACCTCTATCGGCTCTCGCCACCGCTTTCATCTAGAGGTCATCAAACGGGCTATTAGACTCTATTTCCGATTCAACTCGCGCTTTCCCGGTGTTAAGGAACTCGTGATTGAGGGCGACGTCGATGCGTCTCTCAAAACCAACCAAATATGGTTTGATAGGTTGGACCAACTTATGCGAAATAAATAAAGTCCCGCTCCGAACGCTTCTCGCTTTGTTTAGTATTTGGATGACGTCTTTAAAAAGGTGTTTGGGAAAATAGTCTATTTCTAGAGAACCGTTGTTGCCGAGGTAAACATTTTAGAAAGTGTTGTTCAACGAATTTGCAATCCAAGATCACACACACGATTGCTGCGTGAACGCTAAAGAACCAAGGCGTAAAAACTTCCCGAATTATGATTTTTCAAAGGGTGTCCTGGAGAGAATTGCGAAATTTTATTTTTACCTCAATACATCAATCTCTTACTGTATTCATAGCTCTATCGGCCTACCAAAATGACAATTGGGACTCACCAACCGCAAATTCTTAAGGAGTTCGTTTATACGAACCTTCACTAACCCTGCTAAATGATGTATCAATTATTCGTCGCAATATGATGACCGGGGCTTTGTAACCCTGACATTGGCAGTTGGCACCGACCGCAACGACGCCTCCCTTGACTAGGGTCGGCGAGGTATCTGTTTCGAATGGCCTATTTGCTTGAACTCGCGCAGCTTTCGCTGACCTTTTTAAAGATAACGCCGCCTCTCGACCTTCCGTCATCCCAATAACTTTCCCCTGTTGCAATATTTCCCTGCCAACTCATCCGGATCGCATCTATATATCCGTTATCGTTGTTAATTCCACGGATGCGGAAATGGCGGCCCCCTTCGCCAGTTTTGAAAGATCCGGTTATCGCTTTTGCGCCGCGTCCCTGTATTGCTCCACTTGCACTTACGGAAGCAATGCAGAACTCAGCTGTTCGCTGGGCACTTGTGCCGTAGGTCATCGCCCATTTTCCGACCATATCCCTCTGAGTTTGCTCCCGATTTACCCTGGGTTCACTAAAGGCGTTTGTTCCTTTGCGGGTCATGTATCCTGCGTAGGTCGCGCGTCCGGTATCTGTAAAGCGCCCGGCAATCAGATCTTCTCCGTAAATTCGGTTCACCGTATATTTTGTCCCTTGCAAGCGGTCATAGGGAAGATGGGGCGTGTCTTTATCAATCCAGAATGTCATTTTTCGACCGCTCATCACACCGTTCACTCTAAAAGCTTTGCCGTCTTGATCGTAAAACGTGCCAATCCTAGCGTCCCTCATGTTACTGCCTTGATTGGAGAAAGCCTGCTTCATCACGCCTGGCACATGATAAATATCAAGGACCCCATTCCATGCGCCCAATTTGGTTTCCCACCGTCCCAGGTTTGCGAGCTCAGCCCACGGGTTTGGCTTTGAGACACCAGATATATAGGCGGCACTCGTCGCCGTAGCTTTGAGCAAATCATAACTCACATAAGTATAGCCGTCAGATCGTGTGGTCCCATGGTCTGCCCCCCAACTATTTTTTACAATAAAGAAGTGATCTTTGGCATCCTGGCTGGCCCGGCTATACCCGACTATTAACATGGAATGGGCGCCCCCGCTGCGGCAAGTATCACATCGTTCGAGTCTTCGCTTGTCCCGAATTCCCGAATTTGAAATCCGGTATTTCATATCCATGTCGATAACGACCTCACGCTTCTCCGCGAGTTGCTCCTCTATTGTGCGTATCATGGCTTCTTTGTCTCCGGCACTGATGGATGCGAAGCCCGTCGCGGAGTAATATTTCGTAGCCGTTAAATGTTGTTTTTTAAGAAAGCCGCCCTCTAGATTGAAATCACTCTTGGTTTTTTGCTTCGCCCAATAAGACGAATTATAAGGGTTCGCAATCGCCGGGTGGTCGCGCGCCGTGTAGTCCCGCAACCGATAGTTCCAGACGGATTCTTCTGGTATACGAAATCCGTTGGCTAAAGGCCCCAGATAATCTGCCCCGCTACCCCCTGCGGAGAACCCGAGTTGGGTTTCCTGATCTGCGGCTTGCTTATCTCGTTGATCTTTCCACTGATGCAGCCAAAACATCTTATTCATGTATTGAAAAAACTCTTCCGACAAATCAATGTCACCATAGCCGGCGCGTTTATAGGCTGCTTCGAGTGCTGCAGTCGATGAAAACGTAATGCAGGACCTGCGGTTTCCCTGGTCTCGAAGCGGCGTTTGATCAGCGCGAAGATCCACTCTCGTCGGGCTTGCATTTGCGACGTCGCTGATAAAGAATCCAAAAACTCCAAGCCATAACACCCCGGCCATGACTTTTTTGAGGCTTAGTTTTCTTTCGGGTTTGAGCATAGTTTTTCTCCATTTAATCCTCGGGAAATTAAATAAGCTTCTCCCAATTGAACTTTAAGGCACCATCCTGCTCAGAAGATTATTCTGGAGCGTCTTGGCAGTAGAAGTCGGGTCAGCATTCGGATCTGAAACCGTGACATAGACGAGGCCTTCGGGGCGGGGCGTGATGATATGGACGTACATTCCAAAGTCTGAGTCAGAGCGCCTCAGGTAATGTTGCTCTCCATTTTCATCATAAGGCTGATAACTGTCATATTCGTACTCAGCCTTCTCCCCGGGGTTTTGCTTGTAAATATTTAACGCAGCCGTGCGCTGCCCCGAGACGCCATCTTCGTAAAGAGTCCATTTGCAAGTGTGCATTGTGCTCGCGCCGGGCCCGATGGTCGTCGAATCGACCGCACCAAAGACTGTTTTGAGATCCTGCTCCGTCCATGTTTCGCAAGGTTTGAAGGGCTCAGTGGCATGTCGTTGCTGCGGCTCTATTCTAGGCGCACTGCCCATTCGCGCAGCAATTTCGTCCGCAGCGGGCCGCATGATCTCGGCATTCGTTTTGAACCCCGTATAGGCCATAAAAACCAATTTTCCGTCTTTCTCGAAACTATAGGCAAAAGGGATGGGTCTATCCCAAGCAGTGTCGTTCAGAACGAGTGCATTCTGTCCGGGACCGTCTTGAGGACTGCTGGTGGTATCAACGCCGATATTATATTGGCGTTCGGAAACGGGTCTTGCGGTTGAGATATCTTCAATTGTGACACTAATCGAAAACCCGGCATTATAGGCCCATCGACATTCAGTGTTAGACACCTGCATGCGTTTAATTTCAAAACTGGAGCGCACACTAGCTTTGATGATTTCGTCCGACACGAAAGGGCAAGGGCCAACTTCGATTAGCTCTGATGTCTCCCCCGTTGCATCCGCGAATGAAATTGGCGTGGTCGTCAGAGCAGACGCCCCGGATTTCGGACTTGATGTTTCGGCATCCGCCCGGGCCTCGGACTTTTCGGAGCCGCAAGCCGACATAATCAGAGCCGCCGTACATAAAAGGACAAAACGCATTTATTTATCTCCTAAGTTTAGTTTACTTTTCTTTGGTAGAGGAATCTCCCGTTTCACGTCCGGCAATTTGTTGGGCGAAATTGGAGGCACAGACTTCCCGGGGCTTATCGGCGGGATAAAAGGAACCGTTGTCGTCGTTGTGGTTGACCCAAACATAATTGGATAAAGAGGTTTTTTGTCGCTGAGCCCGGCTAAATTGACGCCAAGTGACCTCGCAGACGATGTGTCCAGTTGGAAGGCGATGCGCTTTTCTTCATCAAGCCAGAACGGCGCATCAACCTTTAGTACGCGGCCAAATTTCGGGATATCGCCCCGCTGAAACGCATAAACTCTTAATGCGGAGACTTTCCAATCGCCGCCAAATGTGCGCCCAAATTCAGCAACCACTTTTGGATAGTCATCCATATCGGCTTGACTAATTGCCCCCTGAAATTCCACATAGAGGGCTGAACGGTCGCGAGCTTTTTCTTTGTCGCTTTCATGGGCCTCGAGGGTCAGCATCGCAGCCCCGCCTTGCGGCAATCTTATTTTCCGGAACAGACGGTCATCTTCGATAACGCGGCGGTCATTCCCATTCGTTCCAATATTAGAGAACGGGCCATATTGCTGATATTCCGGGTTGTTGAGACCATAGGAACTTAGACCGGCAAAGAAGAAAGGCTCATCATCGGATGTCCCGCCATCGACGGTCGACTCCCGGAGACACCTAATTTTATCGATCTTGATGTCATACTCGGCCCACCCTCGGTAATCGCCCTCGCCTTGCCAGTTAGTTTTTTTTACATTCACTTCGAATTGGTAGACGCCCTCATCTCCCCCATCAATTATAACGAACTTTACTCCCGGTGGGGACTGAAGGATCTGACCACCATATTGTGTTCTGTCGCCTTCCCTGATGATCTTATCAAGATCGTCGCGAGAGGGGTCCCAACTGATAACGCCGACATAGTCCTGATCGTTACGAAACATGTGACGGGTGTTTTCGAACGAATTAACAATGCCGTCGCGAATACTGTGCCGAATGGCTCTGCGCCGTTCGTTCCCGGATGAAGAGTCATTAAATATCGTAAGGTTTTCAGGAATTTCATGAAACGGACCGACCGTGTAAACCTGTTTGTCACCGGATTCCATATCGTCATAAGTCAGCAGACCTCTGACAGGACTGTGGGAATCCGTCATGGAGAGATAGTCCAGCAAGAACACCTCGCCGCGACCCTCATCACCAATCACTTTGATGTCCGCACTTGTTCCCGCGCCGCGGTCATTGGCCGTATCCACTTCAACTCTGAGATACCACGCGTTTTTATCCGGGCGAGCGACCGGAGTGTCATGCCCTGCCGACATGAACTGAAACGGAAAATCTTGGTAGTTTTCAAACGATCGCGTTACAGCATCGGAGGGGTTCTTATAGTCGAAAAAGCCTTGGCAATCTTTGGTGCAATTTTTAACTTTACTCCAGAACTCTGGGTGCCGCGTCTCCATAAAAGTAGACACCTTTCGCACCCACTGTTTGGACGAGACCACAGCTAAATGTTTACCTTCGGCAAACAGAAAGTCGGATTCGCGCTCGCAGTTTTGTTTGTGATTAATTATCTGCTCGCAATGCTCACGGGCGTCAACTGACTTGACCTCAGATGTTGCATTCTCTGTCGCAGCCGCTTCTAGCGCCTGTCTCATAGCGTCACTTAATTCGGGTCGTAGCCGATCAGTTTGAACATTAGGGTTGGTCAGATTGATGTTCATTTTTTTCAGGATCTCTGCAGTCGGAAGATCCAAGTTTTCCTCGCGGATAAGCCCTCGATAATGTGCGCCCACCCGAGCCAGTGACGTGTTATCCATTGCGATCCCGGGCGGTGACAATACGACAAAGTCTGTGGGCAGACCCGCAACTTCGACATGAGTGCTTTGCCGGGAGTCTTGCTCACACTTTCGGTACTCTTCGCAAAATTCGAGATTTGACGTAGGGACAACGCTCGCACACCCTAAGGTCATGAGGCTTCGCAGTTCAGGTTGCGTATAGGCCGTGCAGGAGAAACTATATTTGCCGTGTTGAACAGGAGCGACGGCTTGCTCATAAGCGCCAGTCATCAAGGCCTCAGCGCGCTGCCCACTCGACGCATCCAGATAGGTGAGACGCCGCCGCCACGGCGCGTTAATCCAAGTAGAGTGCGAGTAGAAATCCTGATTGGCATGAAGGCCTAAACCCAGAATATTGTACGTCGCTTGGACATCCCCGGTGCTTTCGTCCGGCATTTTTCGAGTAGCCGCCCACTCCAAAGCAATAAGAGTTCCTGCGAAGTACCTATTCCAAGTGGCCTCAATATCCTGAGAGCTATTGAGGTCGTCGAAATGAAGGCTGGCAAGACCCCAGTAATTTGCCATGCCTGAGAGGTATCTATCGCGGATGGACCGGGCGGGCTTGCCTTTTTTTGCAGCTTGCGCCCACCAAAGTGGGCTGTAAATATAGCTGTCAATATAGTCCGCATGCCATGCGATTGCGTGAGTCGCCCGCTCACTAAAACCCAGATCATCCGCATAGATTTCCTTAGTTTTGGGAATTTTCAGACAATAGGCGTCGCCATTTAAGGCGCGGCAGGTGATATCTGCATGATGCCACGGCCCGCCTTTCAATAAATCTTCGCCGGAATAAGCCGTTGCCAAAGATACTGGCATTATAGCGATGCTGAAGGCTGCCGTAGCCGTGAGGCTTTTTAATCTTCGAGACATGGGATCCTCCTTTGGAAATCTAGATCAACGGGGCCGGCGATGCAGCGGCGCCACATCGTTCGCCGTGGGTTCGTCTATCCGCTCCCACTTCTGGTCGGGGGTTTCCGCGCAGCTATAAACTGAGATTTGGCCGTTCTCTTTATGCTCTCGCCCGTGAACATTCAGGCATTTGCCGCTTGAGACATTTTTGAAGCCGCCCCTAACCTTTTCCCATCTTTGATCGCTATGGTTTCTGCATTCCATTAGTTTAACTGGTCCGCCTTCTCGGTTATCCACGGCAGATTTGAGCGTTAAACACCTATCCATCATTGAACTGCGAATGGAGACGGTAAGATAATCAACGGGGGTGATTATCCATTTAGCTTTTTCCGGGGTGCCAACGGTGTTTTGAAGGGAGCAGTTTTTGACGACCGCAAGCATGTCCTGTCCTCGTAATTGATGGTTCGGCAAGCTCAGGCATAAACCACTGGCCTCGTTCTTTAGAAAATCCATCTTTGGCGCGCTAACCACTCGGTCTTCAGGTTTAACGGTGCTCGCTATGCAGATGTCGGCGTTAATAGGGCGAAGCCGGGGTCCGCCTTTCTTGTGCTGAGTGAGTACTTGCAGAACACGCGTATCACCCCTTGTAGCGCTCCAGACATCTACATTATCCACGCCCAGGATCGCCAGATCATCGTCAACCCGCGTGAGTTTAAACGTATTTTCGGGTCCGCAGCGATTACTCGGCGGAGTTTTGAAATCGGGAATTGAGAATTCTACCGTAACCGTACCCTCGCTTTTTCGACCGCAGACTCTTTCTCCCGCGCAATCAAGTTCTGTCGCGTGCAGATTTAATCTAATTGGGGTGGTGCTATCATGCGCACCGGCCCTCTTAGAATGAACCCAAAGATCTCGGTTTTTTTCATGACCGCCATGCGCGACGAGGTTCCCAACCCGTATATTGACATAGGTGTCATTGCCCTGGTCATTCGTGGAACGATTTATAAGGCGGCGACTCGCCCCGGCTCTATCTGTGTATTCATGATACTGACGATTGGAAAACTCCCCGCCTGACAATCTTACACGCAATTCGTATAGCTCGCCTATGCCATCCGAATCCCCGGCTTCCAAAACTTCGTAAGCATTGATGTTTTTAACTTCGACCCGGTAAACATCCTGACCAGAGCCAAGGTTATGATTGGATTGGGCCGCCGCTTTTGGAGCTTGAATTAAACATCCAAGCATCACAGCTCCAAGTATTTTCCATAGACTGGTGGATCGGGTCATTGTCTTACCTTTCGTGAAATCTTTTATCCGCGGGTCATCTGAGCGGGAATGTCTTGTTCTGACGGGAGGTGAATTCATAATCACCGGACCATGCCACTGACCGGTTAGTTCCAACCTCTTGGACTTTGATGGCGTTAATGCGCCAGTCTGAACCTGGGTATTTGTCGTCAAATTCAAGGGTGATTGACTGTGGGTCCGTCAAGTCTCTGGCTTCGACTTTGACAGTCTCGACGCTGCCAATCTCAAATGCGTTACGGTAGATTCGGTCATTGAGCTTGACGCGTTTGCTTTTACCGGACCGGCCATTAATGATAGCGACTATGTTGGAGTCAGTGCCTGCGCCCCGTCCCCGGGCCGTTTGAATAGTTATTCTGTATTCAGACAAATTTGGACTGACGGTTGGGCCGCTTCGTTGGGTTGAACCAAATACCGGGTAATGATCCGCCATGCCATTTTTTTTACGTACTTCAGTGTACCAAGGCGATGGGGCGTCATGACCTTTTAAGGTCAGGACATAATCGATTAATTGTGGATAGAGACTGTCCCCTGCCAGTGGATTGTCTGACCCGTCATGTGTCCCTGCATTGCCCGTAAAGATTGGCCTGTTGGCGTTTAGCTCTCGAAGCATAACCTCGGATTCAAGATTTCCATAAACAATATTCAAGTCGCCTACGACAAAAATTGGTTCGTTTGCGGGAATGTTCTTATTATCGACAAATCCCTTAATCGCGCGCAGCTGCCGCGTGCGCATAGTGTGTCCGGCAGTATACCCGGCATCATTTGCATCCTGACAGTCAAGAGCTTCCGCTGACTGTAGATGGGTGGCAATCACATGAATTTTTTGCGTGTTACGGTAGTTGATCCGGGCGTAGGCAAAGCCTTTATTCGCCCGCGCATCCCAGCCACACAGGTCTGCCTGACGGAACAGAAATTGTTCTTTACGCTCAATGGGCCACTTGGAAAGAATAGCAACTCCGGCTTCCAAGCGAGCTCGGGCACGATAATCTCCGTGCGTTGCATCCCAATTACCTCGCCCGCCTTCTGAACTCCGCCCGGCAACCGCTGTCTGATGGGGGTAATCAGGTCGCAAACCTCGGAGGAGATAATTCGAAGCGCCGTTGTCGAAAAGCTCGTTCAGAACGAGAACGTCTTGCCCCTTGAGATATCCATCGGCGACGATAGCGCGAGATCTCGCCTCTATATTACTGACGTCCTGATAATTCCCCTCACCCCCGATATTTGTGCCGAGAACCGTCATGAACCAAACATTGTGAGACGCGACTTTCAGATCATTTAGCCCTGTCGCATTTGTCCAGCTCCACCTCTGGTCCGGCGTGTTTGCACAGCTATAGACGGTAACATTGCCGCCATCGCGATTGTCCCGCCCTCTATGAACATTGAGGCATTTTCCACTGTTCACATTTCGAACTCTATTCTGCATACCATTCGCTGTTTGGAACGCTGTCAGGTCCCATTGCTGGTCGGGATGGGATGAGCAACCCGCCCATTTAACGCGCCCGCCTTCGCGATTTTCAACTGAGGTTTTCAGGTTGAGGCAAGCGCGCCCATTCGCTGATCGGATCGACCACCGACCGCTCGCAATCTTCACGAGCTGGACCGTTTGGGACTCGCCTGGAGTGGCCTGACATGTGGAAATCGTCGCGGGCATTTCACGCGCCGAAATCGTGACCGGAAAGTTGACACATCGTCCCGTGGAGACATTGGCTAATTGCACGCTCTGTGTGTCCTGAGCATTTGCTACTCTGGTTTCGAGCACGCTCAAAGCCAATATTGTGACTAGCGTTATGGCCGTTTGGAAAATTTTCATTTCGAAACCTCCCGGTTCCTATCGACTGGTGGATGCAATACAAATCTCACCCATTTGCAGCGCCATATGCGGTCCATCATCACGGTCTTTCTGAATAATTTCGGGTTCATCTCGCCCAGCAGAATTGGGCTCTAGTACCATCGTTGCGCCGTTCACCGCGGTAACTTGGTACGTGTTCTCGGGGATGCATCGGTTGGACCGCACGGCCGGAAGTGTAGTCCTGACGGAGTAAACCATTTCACCACTATCCCCGCGGCCGCATGACCTTCTGCCAGCGCAATCCAATTCTCGGGATTTCACTATGATTCTAAAATTCAAAACCGGCTGCGGTTGACTAGGACGGGTTTGCTCTCTGGCATGTATCCAAAGGTTATAGCCATTGCGGTCTCTAATCGTGAGGCGGGTTAAGTGTAGGAAGCTTCCAAGACCAACCGAGACATAGTCATTCGTCAAATCGTTTGCTCGTAAGCTCATAAAGGGAGTGGATTCTTCAAAGGCATGGAATTGCTCTTCGCTGCCCTCTAAGGTGACAGAGAGGCGCTGCAATTCACTCGTTCCATCCCGGTCGCCTGACGTCATTGTTAAGTATCGGTTTGGCTGTCGTAACTCCACACGCCAAACGTCAGCGCCAGATCCCATGGTATGGTTACTTGTTTTTTCTATTGGGAAAACCTGGCCAAAGGCTGGCGTCGAAACTGTATTCCCCAGTATCAGCAAGGAGACAGCGATACATTTGAAACGCCCGAGATTCGGGTTGAAACTTTCTGGTCGTGACATGCTTAACTCCGCATCTAACTTCTCGAAAACGAGGCAGGACTTGATGTTCGCCCTCTGCACATAAGTAACCAACGGAACCCGATTTTAGTCAACTTCGGGATTCCGAAGGAATTGGAGTTCCTGATAAGGGGACAAGCGTGTTACGCTTTGAATAATAGGGAGCGACTAGCGAAACCACTATGGACTTGGATATTTCAAAATGCCGTTCGGTTAAAGAAGCCCTGCAGGGCGTTAGAAGCCAGCTTTCTGAGTATGGAGCCCGTGACCTTGTCTACGGATATATGATTGGCCCACACCATTTCGTGCGCAACGATGTAATTTTTGCAGCTACACTTTCTGATAAATTAATGGAGTCATATGCGCGGCACGGCGGTTTGAATGCCGACCCCGTTGCCGAAAATGCGGCAACTTTGGAACAGCCAATGACTATGAATCTTGAGAAAATTTATAATGATAAATCAACCGGGAAATTCTACCGTCACGGTTATATCAAGGACCTTTTAAAACAGGATTACAAATTCGCGCTATCCTTTACATTGCGAAACGTGGAGCCTGTTGGTTTTGCAGCGATGACGGTCTTTCCTAAACCGGAACTTGCCCCTGAAGATGTGGATTATGACCTGTTGCAAAACACTGCTGACCAATTTCATCAAAGTCTAAAGGCAAGTGGATTGATAGTCACAGAATTTGGCTTGTCAGAAAAGGAAATTTTATGTTTGCGGTTTATGGGAAATGGAAAGACAGCCCACGACATCGCCAGCCTTCAAGATGTGACCGTCCGTACAATTGAATTGCGGCTCGCAAATGCTCGTAAAAAGCTGCACGCTAAAACAACTACCGAGGCAGTCTACAAAGCGGCCACTTACGGAATTTTGCAACGCGGAAACCATTTAACTACGGATACAACCTGAGTTTCTTCGGTATACCGAAATTCTACTATATATCTCACTTCGGTATTCCGTGGTATGGGGTGGTATGGAACACGCCATTCACATTGGAAATGAGTTCGGTCCACTCACAATAAACGATCGTCTGGGCCAGTATGATACGGTGTATGAAAGCCTTCATGAGCTCAATACCTATTTGAAGCCCTTTGGCGTAGCGCATCTGACTTATGGTTTCATGCTCCACCGCAAATCTCACCTTCGCCAAAATGATAATATTCTCTACGCGACATTTGATAAAACAATTCGGGATATCGGAATTAAGGATGGGGGCGCACTCACCTATCAATTTGCAGACGTAATACCCCGCTCGGATAAGCCCTTGTTTTTTGATTTAGAAAAAACACTTCATGGCAAAGGCCCTCTTTACAGCCATAACGAATCCTACCGCGCCATTTACACTGCCGGGTATCGGCAGGCATGGGTCGTTCCTTTTTTGGGCGTGGACGAAAATGGATTTGGTCTGATGATTATGTTCCAGAATATGTGCCCCAATGCCCGCACAATTGATATTGAAGAGATAGAGTCTTACGCCCCATTGTTTCACCGGGAAATGATCAGGCAAAAAAAACTTGCTAATCATTTCAAAGTCACGCGCAAACAGATCGAAGCCCTGTCTTGGGTCTCCAAAGGCCGAACGGCATCTTACTTAGCCGAAAAACTGGGGATTTCGGAACGTTCCATTGAGCTCCGTCTGCAAGATGCCCGGAAAAAACTCTGCTCCCTCACCACGGCCGAAGCCGTTTATAAAGCTCTGGCTTACGGCATCTTACCGTTGAAGGACTAATTTTAGCACTCCGCAAACGACTGCTACGCGTCCATTTAAGAAGCCAGATCAACCTCAAACCGAACCTTAGCTCGGAGTCCTAAAACGCTCAAAGAAGGTCGCGGGTAATACTTGTAGATACGGCAGCATTTCTACGAATAAGGCCTTTGAGAGGGTTGCTTTCGCACGGAGAGCAATCACAGTTTACAATCAAGCCTTCCGCCAACAAAGATCTCATAGTTTCGATACGAAATTCACTGTCTTACTCTTCATCGCCCTCTTCGTTTTGTTTCGCCGGATCGTATTTGGCGAACCACCCCATGATATTGTCAGTTTTGGCGATGAGGCGACTGGGGCGGCCGGCGATATAATGTGGTGATCCTGGGACCCGGATAAGGGCCGTATCAATATTTCGCAATTTGAGAGCCGTGTAGAACTGTTCGGCTTCCCATGCTGGCGTTCTGAAGTCCTCCTCGCCGACCATGAGTGATGTCGGTGTTTTCACATTGCCGACATGCATGATCGGAGACCGGTCCAGAAAGGCGATTTCGGCGGGCTTATTTGGCAGGTTTGCCGTGTAAGCCACCGCGCCATCAGTCTCGGCCTACCAAACTCACGTCGAGCTGTGTCATCTTCTGTCGCCCTCTGGCGCAGAAAACATAGGTTTAATGGGGGAAAGTTGCTCCCCCCCTGACCTCGTCTGACCTGTTGTGAATTTGCAAATGGTGCCCTGGAGAAGACTCGAACTTCCACTTCCATACAGAAACTAGCACCTGAAGCTAGCGCGTCTACCAATTCCGCCACCAGGGCACATCATTGTGGTGCGCGCATTTAGCGGCGGGGCCTCTTGTCGTCAATCGTTTTTGGCGGCTTGAATTTTTGCTTAGCCCAATAAGGGATAGCTTGCTTCCACCCTGTAAACATTCGGCCCCCTCACCTTTTTCCAACTGGAGAAAAGCAAGAACTCATCGACTAAAAACGGCCCCGCCTCAAAGCTGGCAAGGCGCTGTTCAAAGCGGATAATACGGTCAATTGAAGCGTCTTTTTTCAAATAAGCGAGGGTCACATGCGGGGTAAATTTTCGCTTTTCCATCGCTATTCCCACACGCCGCGCGGCTACGCGGCAATGGTCATGTATGCGAGTTAGAGACGGATGCGGATTTACCCCAGCCCAGAGCGAGTGAGGTTCGGCTTTACCGAAATGATTGACGCCTTTGAGAGATAGCTCAAAAGACGTCGTCCGGAGTTTTGCTAGCTCTCTATCCAGCTCTTCGGCGCGGTCATCGTCCACCTCGCCGAAATAGCCGGTTGTGATGTGCAGCTTTTCGGCCGGAGACCACCGCGCGCCCGACACACCCCGTTGGATACGGGTGAGAGCCGCAATCGTGCGCGGCTGCATCTTGATGGCGGCAAAGAGTATCATTCTGCTGAAATTAACTAAGCCACCGGGGAGCGATAGGATTGATGGATGCGATGAGCCTCTTTTTCCATTTCTTCGGTCCAGTCGATTTCATGAGCGTCAATGTTTTCGGCGAGCTGCTCCATCGTGGTCGCTCCGATTATATTAGAGGTCACAAACTGACGGCTTTCGACAAATTTCAAGGCAAATTGTGTTGGGGTAAGGCCGAGACTCTTTGCGGTTTCGTTGCAATCTCGGATCGCGTCTTTCGCCAGATCATAGCGCCCGAGAAATGTCGGGAAAAGATCCCCGCGTGATCCTTTGGGTGCCTGACCGCCATCATATTTGCCTGTAAGCATCCCCATCGCCAAAGGGGAATAAGCCAGAAGTCCGACCTGTTCGCGCATAGCGATTTCTGCCCGCTCGTAATCAAATCTTCGGGCCACCAGGCTGTAAACACATTGATTGGACACCATTGGCGGCCATCCATTTGTTTCTGCAATCTGCAAAAACTTCATCGTGGCCCAAGCCGATTCATTGGACAGGCCAATATGTCGAATATTTCCCTTTTCGACATGGCGATTTAACGCCTCGAGAATATCCTCAAGCCTGACCATATCTTCCGCGTCGTAATCTTCATAGCTATGAAACCCGAATCCCGGAAGCGGACGGTCCGGCCAATGAAGTTGGTAAAGGTCGATATAGTCTGTTTTGAGGCGTTTGAGAGATTTCTCAACGGCTTCGTCCATCTGAGCCGGTGTCTGGCGCGTCATACTTTCAGATTCACGTGTCCAGGTCATTTCAGATCGCCCCACTATTTTAGTGGCGAGAATATATTGGTCGCGGTTTTTACGGGCCTCTATCCAGTTCCCGATATAGGTTTCCGTCCGGCCTTGAGTCTCCGCACGGCCGGGAACAGGATACATTTCGGCCGCGTCGATAAAATTGATCCCCCGATCCATTGCATAATCAAGCTGGGCATGGGCTTCGGCCTCGGAATTTTGCTCTCCCCACGTCATGGTACCCAGACAAACGGAGGTCACGGCAATATCTGTTTTTCCCAAACGGCGTTTTTCCATAGTGGTAAATCCTGTATTTTTTTGAGGCGCAAAACGCCGCTATCTCTTGGTATTGTGAAAGAAATGGACTATATATGGCTCAGAGTTCAACGCAATGACCCTATGATCCCATAGGCTGAGTTGATTTAAGGAGCGTTTTATGAACGAGTATAATAACCCCGTCAGGACAGAAGCCGAAACCGATCTTGGTTTACGCAGCTTCATGCTTGGCACTTACCGCTATATGGCGATGGCAATGGCCGTTACCGCCGGTGTTGCCTTTTTCGTCGGTCAGGCGATTATCGCCAACCCGAATTTGTTAGGCTTGGTCTACAATCCTGTTGTGGCGATTGCCTCATTCTTCATTATCGTCTTTGGGTTTGGCGCCGTCGGACGGAAACTCCCTTCCATGAGCTTGGGCGGCGTTCTCGCTTTCCTCTTTGGGTTTGCCGCCTTTATGGGCGTGTTGATGTCGGCTTATGCCGCCCTCTACAATCCGATGATCGTGGCGAAGATATTCTTTATGACAGTGGCTATGTTTGGCGCTTTGAGTCTATTCGGTTACACAACCGGATTTAATCTCAATGCGATTGTTAAATACGCCGCAGCGGCCTTCCTCGGCTTTATCATTATCGGCTTCGTCGGCATGTTTGTTCCGGCCTTGTCTATTACTGGCGGAGGCACATTTGCGATCGTGATGAACGTTATCGCTTTGGCCGCTATTGCCGCAATTACGGCCTGGGAAACACAGACGCTGAAACGTATTTATTACGGTTCTGTCGGAAACCCGGCCATGATGAAGAAGCTTAGTGCGTTCGGCGCGGCTTCTCTGCTTCTCGCCTTCATTAATATGTTCTCAATCTTAATGAACCTGTTTGGACGCGAATAGTTTTTCAAAACATTAAACTGACAAAACCCGCTTTTTGAGCGGGTTTTTTATTGCTTATTTCTCTTTCAGACAGTGCGGAATCGTTGTTTGTCAAACACTCGTAAAACCGCTTCCAAATCATGCCCCCGTTTCAGTATGAGACCACCCGGCGCGATGACGGCAAACTGGCCTTGTTTTTGTTTTAAATTCGGCACTTTTTCAATTCGGTAGAGCGCGTGTTCCGTTGCTTTGCGGTAAATGGAGAACACTGCCTTATCGCGCAGGAAATCCATCGCGTAGTCTTTCCAGTCCCCTTTGGAAACCATCTGCCCGTAGACGTTCAGAATAAGACCAAGTTCACGGCGATCAAAAGCGACTTGTGAGGGCCGTTTGGGTGTCTTCCTGTTTGAGCTTTGAGGCGCGTTTGGAGACAAAGGAATTATATTCGACATAATCTATATCTATTGTCGGAGGGCCGTTTCGGCAAGTCCTTAGCGCCTAGGACATAGTTAAGGCGCGTTAATCACTTTGACTGAAGTGTAATATAATGCCTTAATTTTGCCTTATTTACGTCTCTATCCGAACAAATAAGGAGGTCATTGAGAGGGTGTTGATTGGCGATATTTGAGGAAACGCGGTTTTCTTACAGCCCCCCAGCCCCCGGGTTTTTTCACTTAGCGCCAATCAACATTTCAGACTCCCACTCCAAAGGCCTGCTACCCGATCTTTCGGACGCAGACTGGAAAACGGATTTTTCGCTCTTCAGCCCGGCGGAAAATCCGTTTTCTTTGGAGGGGGAGTTTTTTGCTTATAAAAGCCTTAAGGCTTCAGAACAGCTGCCGTCACTATCTGAACAGAGCCTGGTTCATGAAAAAGGACCGCATAGGTCTGATCCGCCTCTAACGGCGCGTCAAGGACAAGCGATTGCCCATTCCATATAAGGCTTTTGACCTCCTCGACGACATTTACAATTCCTAACGTCCGCCCGCCATTTTCCCCTCGCTTAACGGCAACTTGCTGAAGCCCGGGCGTGTAGCGGATAAGGGATAAATTATAATCGGCCGGAACATCGGCCTGAAGCTGAAGCTTCCCGTCCGCCAGGAGAGACAGGCTTGCCTGAGGGCTCGGGTTCGGCAATGGCATAGAGGTGACATCGGATTTGGAATAACGTGGGCTATGCGCCGCGCCGTTGATTACCATTTGCGGCGTATAAACATTGTGGGCGCCTAGCGCCTTGCCGTAATCGCGCTGACGCTGCGTGAAGGCCGGGTCGCCGAATGTGTCTTTCCAACCCAGATAGTCCCAATATGTCACGCCATAAGATAAAACGAGCGCGTCGTCCCGCCTTTGAGCTAGGTTTGACGCAAATTTATTGGCAGGCGGGCAGGACGAACACCCTTGAGAGGTAAAAAGCTCAAGCACGTAATCAGGTTGCGTCGATTCACCAGAGCCCGCCTCTTGCGGCGTCGGTGCCTCGGAAACCGTTTGCCCTTGCGCCGACCCCAATCCGCCAAAAGACAAGAGAGCGAAGGACGAGGCCACAGAAATCAAAGAAAGTGTTTTCATGTTCCCTTTATAGAGCATTTATCACCGGATGCGATTGACGGCCCCATCACAGCTGCGTGAAATAACTAAGCGGCTTCTCTGCCTCCGCACCTTCATAAAGACGGTTTGATGTTCTGTTGTGCTTTGTCCCCGAGATCCAAGCCTGGCTGTCCATCGGCCGAGAGAAGAACGGCGATCCAATGCGTTGTCGGGAACTGGGCCAAGACGATCATGATGATAACCGTCAAAGGCGCGGACAAAAACGCTCCGACTCCGCCCCATAGAGCGCCCCATAAAGTGAGAGACAATAGGACAACCAGAGCTGACAGATTCATGCTGTCTCCCATCATTTTAGGCTGAATGGTATTGCCAATAATAAATTGTGCGCCAAATAAAATACCGGCCAGAAGACCTATGCGTCCGACGCTGTCAAATTGTACGGCGGCGAAGATGACCGGCAAGGCAACGGCTGCAAGCCCGCCGACAATTGGAATGTAATTCAGGATAAAAATCACTAGAGCCCAAAATAGGGCATTGTCCAAACCCAGTGCGGTCATCCCGATATATGACACAACCGTCTGCATCAGGCTGATGATAGTCTGGACCCCAAGATATTTCTCGATTGAGTGACGAATTCGCTCACCCACTTTGGCCGCCCGTGTACGATCGCTTTTGTCCGGGAATAAATCATCCATCTTTTTCGGGAAGCTAGACTGCGCGGCAAATAGAAAGGCTACATAGATAGCAATAAAACTAATATCGCCAAGAACCCCTTGAATAGCGGCAGCGAAACCCGCCAACCCAGCCTGCAATTTTGAACTAAGTTCGAAGCGTTCATTCAAAGAGGAAAAACTGATATTTTCCTGTCCTGTTACGTGCCCTAACCAGTCAAAAATTTCCTGAATTCGGCTCTCATATAAAGGCGCCTGCTTGGCGACATCCGAGGCCGTATTGGCAATAATAAAGCCAATTCCTATAAAGGCGGCTACCACGGTCAAAACGGCCACCGCTAAGGCCAACCAATAAGGAATTTTCAGGGAGACACGGTGCATCCACCGAGCGAAAGCGTCAATAATCAGCCAGATAAAGACCGCCAAGGCAAAAGGGGTAATAATATCCCGAATGACGTAAAGCAGCGCAATCCCGAGAATGAAAGCGATGAAAAGCAAACTCGCCCGAATGGTATGGTCGCCATTAAATCCTTGGTTCTCAGCCATAAACTTCTCTCCATTGGGCATCTTTTCGGGACGTTTTTCCCGTTTAGAAAGACTCATATTGCATTCCCCTCTCTTGTTACATAACAAATTCAAGGAAAACGAAAGTAGGCTTTCATGACAGACCATATCTTTGTCGGCACTGATACCGAAGAGGTCAAACAAAACCTTTTGTTAAAAATGGCAAACCGACACGGGCTAATCGCCGGGGCGACAGGCACGGGCAAGACGGTCACGCTTCAAATTTTGACCGAGGGTTTCTCCAAGGCAGGCGTTCCGGTTTTCGCCGCCGACGTGAAAGGCGATCTATCCGGCATTTCTCAAGCAGGGTCTGAAAAACACAAGCTTCATGAAAAATTGCTCTCCCGGGCCCGAAAAATTGGTCTGATAGGAAATGATTACGAAGGGATGCTGCAAAAAGGATATGGCTATGAAGCCATGCCGACACTTTTCTGGGACCTTTACGGCAAGCAAGGCCATCCCGTTCGTACGACGATTTCGGAAATGGGGCCGACCCTTCTGGCGCGGTTGATGGAATTAAACGAGACCCAAGAAGGTATTTTAACAATCGCTTTTGAACTGGCCGATGACGAAGGCATGTTCTTGCTCGATTTAAAAGACCTTCGCGCTTTACTGAATTTTCTGTCCGATAATAAAGCCGAAATCAGCCGCGAATATGGCAATGTCACAAGCCAGTCGGTCGCCGCCATTCAACGTAGCCTTTTAAGGTTGGAGCGGGCCGGAGCGGAACAGTTTTTTGGAGAGCCGGCGCTTAAGCTCGAAGACTTAATGCGGGTCGATGAAAATGGGAAAGGCGTCGTTTCCATCCTAGCCGCAGATAAATTAATTAACTCGCCGTCGCTTTATGCAACCTTCCTCCTTTGGCTACTCTCTGAATTATTCGAAGAACTTCCCGAAGTCGGAAATCCCGACAAACCCAAAATGGTTTTCTTTTTCGATGAAGCGCACCTCCTATTCGACGACGCTCCGGATGCTCTTATTGACAAAATCGAGCAGGTTGCGCGTCTTATTCGTTCCAAAGGTGTCGGCGTCTTCTTCGTTACGCAAAACCCAATGGATATTCCAGACAGCGTTTTGGGACAGCTCGGCAACAGGATTCAGCACGCGTTACGGGCCTACACACCCAAAGAGCAACGCGCGGTTCGCGCTGCGGCCAGCTCTTTCCGGGAAAACCCAGCTTTCGACACCGAAGAGGTCATTACAGATCTAGGTGTCGGTGAAGCGCTCGTGAGCCTGTTGGACGAGGACGGCGTCCCCGGCATCGTTGGACGCACGCTCATTCGCCCCCCTGCTTCTCGGCTTGGCCCCGCGACCCGAGCGGAACGCAAAGCTATAATCGCCGATAGCCCTGTAGGCGAAGCTTACGACAAGTCGGTTGACCGCGAGAGCGCTTATGAGGTGCTGGCAAAAAAAGCTGAATCGATGGAAAAGGCCGCAGCGAAAGCGGAAGCAGACGCACAAAAGGCTAAGGAAAAGGCATCCCGTAAGAAATCGTCATCGCGCGGATCTTCTAGCCGGAAAACGAAAACCGCCTCCGATCATATTCTGCATGAAATCAAATTGGTCGGACGTCAGCTCATGCGCACAGAAAGCCGGCGCATTATCCGGGGGATCCTCGGCGGTTTCATGCGGAAGTAGTTCAGTATGCGAACCCGGTTTGCACCTTCTCCAACAGGGTTTCTTCACCTTGGCCACGCCCGAGCCGGGAAAGAAGCATTTGATTTTGCAAAAGCAAATGGCGGCCAATGTCTTTTAAGGGTTGAAGATACGGACCATACGCGCTGCAAAGAAGAATTCACCAAGAGCATCTACTCAGATTTAGATTGGCTGGGGTTTGATTGGCCCCTCCCGGTCAGAGTGCAAAGCCAACATTATCCGGAATATGCTGAATGCGTCTCGGAGTTGATTGATCGCCAGCTTGCCTATCCGTGTGAATTGACACGCAAAGATATCAAAAAAGGGAAACGCCCTCATCCCGAAAATATAAAAGATAGGGACGCATCAGTACTAAAGGCACAGCTTTTGGAGTCATCTCATCAAGACTGCCCAACCCTTCCTTTTGCCCTCCGCCTCAATTTGTCAAACGCTCTGGAGACTATCGCCCCCCTAAGCTTTGAAGATATCGGGCCTATACATAAAGGCGTTCATGACGCCCGTGAGTTTTTCGATAAAAACAATCTTGATCCTGTTATCGCCCGCAAGGATATAGGCTGCAGCTATATGATCGCAGGACCGCATGATGACTGGCGTCAGGATGTCTCCCATGTCGTACGCGGGGCGGACCTCTTTCACGAAACGCCCTTGCAGGTTTTAATACAGGCGCTTATGGGCTGGCCCACACCGATATATTATCACCACGGATTGGTGATGAATGAGGCAGGCGAGAAATTGTCCAAACGCAATCTCGATACCGCGCTTCAGAGCTTGCGAGACGCCGGACAAACGCCAGAGGATATTTGGGACATGACGAGAGCCTTTTCACAGTGACGCCGGAATTATTTCTCGGCATTTACGACTGGATCGGCGTGTTTGTCTTTGCCGTTTCGGGCGGCCTAATGGCAGTGCGTCAACGTATGGATATATTTGGCGTGGTTGTTATCTCGCTTCTTCCGGCCATTGGCGGCGGAACTTTGCGGGATGTTTTGCTTGGCGAGCCGGTTTTCTGGCTAACAGATCAGGTCAGTCTATTAATTGCATCCGGTGCCGGTGTCGCCGCATTCCTTGCGCCGCGTTTTTGGACGAAGTTCAAAAGTCTGCGCTGGCTCGACTCGGCCGGGCTGGCTCTGTTTGCGGTGGTCGGCGCGTCGAAGGCGGCCTCGCTCGGCTACGGCTTTGTTATTTGCACAATTATGGGAACAATTACGGCGACGGCAGGCGGGCTCCTACGAGATGTTGTCTGTAATGAAACGCCTATGCTTCTAAAGGCCGACATCTATGCGACGGCTGCTTTTTTGGGGGCCGCTGTTTATTTCATAACGCGGCAATACGGGTTTTCGGAACCTGTTTGCCTTACTGCTGGTGCGTCTCTCGTTTTTCTTTTGCGGGCCGTGACGATTATTTACAAACTCAATCTCCCCGCTAGTAAGGGCGATGAAGGGGCGATATAGACGACTCATGGCGGCCTCCACGACTAGTTTTGTTTTTGATATCTGGTATTTCGCCGGACTGTCTTCGGATGTGAAGCCTGGAAAAATGGTGCGCCGCGAAATCGCCGGAGAGCCAATCACTTTGGGACGCGACGAAGGTGGCAATGTCTTTGCTTTACGCGATATTTGTCCGCACCGCGCCGCGCCGCTTTCTTCTGGCTGCATCAAATCCGGAACGGTGGAATGTCCTTACCACGGTTGGCGTTTCGGTATCGACGACGGCGCGTGCAAAGAGATTCCCGCGCTTTGCGACGGGCAGGATATAGAGACGGAAAAGATAAAAATCCGCACTTTCCCCGCGCGAGAAGTTGGGGCGATGCTCTGGATATTTATCTCGTCTGACAAACGGTTTGCGGGCGTCCCTGAAATTGAGCCCCCGGCTTTTCCTCTTGCTGACCGCAAGGCAACTATAGACGATTCCCTGACGCTGAACTGCCATGTCGATCACGCGGTCATCGGTCTCATGGATCCGGCCCACGGCCCATATGTCCATCGACAATGGTGGTGGCGGTCTGAGCATTCTATGCACGAAAAAGCGAAGGATTTCGTCCCTGTTGAGCGCGGGTTTTCTATGGTGGCCCATAGTCCCTCTTCCAATAGCTTCGCTTATAAGCTTCTCGGCGGGAAACCCGTGACGGAGATCACCTTCCGCCTGCCCGGCATTCGAACCGAAGAAATTAAAATCGGAAAGAAAACCGTATTGTCCTTCACCGCTGTCACGCCTTTGGATGAAAAGAGAACGCAAATTCGGCAGGTATTTTTTACCGATCACACTCTGTTTAAAGCTCTCTCACCCCTCATTCGAATTGGCGCGAGAGCTTTCTTGCGGCAGGACGCTCATATGGTGGACCTCCAGCAAATGGGTCTTGCACACGACCCGACGCTCATGCTTGTCGAAGATTCCGACACGCAAGCGAAGTGGTATTTCGCGCTTAAAAAAGCTTGGGCAAAATCTCGTAAAACCGGATCGGATTTTGTCAATCCGGTGAAGGCCAAAACCCTGAGGTGGAGAAGTTAATGAAAGCGATGAAAATTGTTTTGGCTCTAATCGCACTCCTATTCGTGGCAGGCAGCATTTACGTCTTTGCTTTTCTCGTGCCGGGTGTCGACGCGGATATGAACAAAGTCGTTCCACATGCCCCCTATCCTGTTTCTGCCGAGGCCAAGGCGCTTCACCCCACTCTCGACATTGCCGATCTACACGCAGACTCATTGCTCTGGCGCCGTAATCCTGAAAAACGCCACGAACGCGGCCAAGTAGACTTCCCCCGCCTTGAAGAGGGCGGTGTAGACTTTCAGGTTTTCTCGGCGGTCACAAAATCACCGCGCGGGTTAAACTTCGATGAAAACTCCGCCGACGCACCTGACGACATTGCCATGCTCGCCAAAGCGCAGCTCTGGCCTTTAAGGACTTGGGATTCAATATACGAACGTGCCGCGTTTCAAGCGCAGCGCCTGCATAAGCTCGCGTCAAAAGATGAAAATAATTTGGTCATTGCAAAAACCAAATCCGATATGAACCAACCGAGCGATATTCTGGTTGGGTTGTTACTGACAGAAGGCGCGCATCCTCTCGAAGGCAAGTTAGAAAACATAGCCCGTCTTTATGCCGAAGGGTATCGCGCGATGGGGCTTCAACATTTCTTTGATAACGAGCTTGGCGGATCTATGCATGGCCAGAGTCAAAAAGGATTGACCGAATTCGGAAAAGAGGCTGTCCGCGAAATGGAAAACCAAGGCATTATTATCGATGTGGCCCACTCCTCCGTCGCTTCGGTTCGCGACACGCTCGCAATCACAGAGCGCCCTGTTTTCATCTCACACGGGGGAACCATCAGCCATTGCCCGAAAACGGCCAACCGCAATCTACCCGATGACATTTTACAGGAAATTGTGGCGCGTGGCGGAATTATTGGTATTGGCTATTTTGAAGGCGTCATCTGCGACATCACTCCAAAAGGAGTCGCCGCTGCCATCATCCATGCCGTCGACCTGCTCGGTGAAGACGCAGTCGCGCTGGGCTCTGACTTTGATGGCACAGTCGAAACGGCGTTTGACACGTCTGAGTTAGCCGCATTGACAAGTGAGCTCCTCGCGCAAGGTATGAATGAACCAACTCTGCGCAAGGTGATGGGAGAAAACGCCCGTCAATTTTTCAATGCCAACCTCCCGCAATAAGACCCGCTTCATGATAAAACAGACTTTAATTGCGAGCTTTTTTACGGGCTCGGCGCTTTTAACGGGATGCGCGCCGCCGGCTCCAGAAGCCAAAATGGAAACGCCTCTACGTGTGTTTGAAACCCTCGCTTCTGACGCCATGCAGGGCCGGGCCACGGGAACCGCGGGCGGCGAAAAAGCGCGCGAATATTTAAAACAAGAAATCAAAGCCCTCGACGTTTTTGATGAAACCCGCGCGCAGGTTTTCGCCTTTTCTCCGCCGGGCCGGAATGACCAACCAACAATCGAACTAGAAGGCACGAACCTGATCGGCGTGATTGACGTCGACAATGACGACACAACCCCGATCTTGATCATCACGGCCCATTATGACCATCTCGGCATTCGGGATGGCGGAACGATATTTAACGGCGCCGACGACAATGCATCCGGCAGCGCCGCATTGTTTGCTATCGCCCAGAGTTTCGCCGAACGCCCGCCAAAACATGATGTTGCGCTCGTCTGGCTCGACGCCGAAGAACGCGGCCTCTCTGGCGCCAGAGCTTTTGTCGCGGGAGATTCATTGGTTCAGGGACGCCCAGTTTTCAACCTCAATCTTGATATGGTCAGCCAGAACGAAAGAGAGCTCTATTTTTCCGGTGCTTATCATTATCCAGTTCTAAAAACCCTGATGGAAAAAGCTGCGAAAGGCACGGGACTGACGCTGTCCTTCGGTCATGACCGTCCAGAAGACGGTCCAGATGACTGGACCCACCAATCCGACCACGCGGCCTTTCACGCGGCGGGAATTCCCTTTGGATATTTCGGCGTCGAAGATCACCCGAATTATCACCGGGCCAGCGACACTTACGACACTATTCCGCAAAAGTTTTACAAATGCTCCGTGCAAACGATTGTCAACGCGGCGCATATTCTGGACACCTATCTCGACACTGTGGCCAAACCCGCGACTCTGCAAACAGGCGAAAAGTCGTCGCAAACCGATTCCGAATAAGTGGACTGGCACGTCTATATTCTGCGCTGTGGGGACGGCACGCTTTATACAGGGATCGCCAGAGATTTGGCTAAACGTGTGGCTGTTCACAATTCCGGCAAAGGGGCGAAATATACGGCGCGGCGATTACCCGTGAAACTGACGTACAGCGAAGAAGCGGAAAATCGGAGCGCCGCGAGTAAACGTGAGTATGCAATCAAGCAATTGAGCCGGAGTGAAAAACTCGCTCTGATAGCTTCTTAAAGCACGTCGCCTTCGAGAGAACTCCGCAAAGCATTTACCCTATCTTCGACAGCTTTTAATTTCGGATGGAGTTTATTTGCTTCGCGATAAGCTTCCAAAGCTTCTTCATTTCTACCGAGCTGCTCAAACACATTCCCCATTGTCCAGAGCGCGTAAAAATGACGTGGTTCCAGGGTCAGGGCATGTGCGGCCTCGGTAAGGGCGCGGGACAGGTTCTTTTCTTCCAGAGCGAGGCGAGAAGATCTAGCCCAGCCTTCGGCGTAGTCCGGCATTAGGTTAAGCGTGTGGTCATACATGGCGCGCGCCAGTTTCATCTGGCCATTTGTTTGCGCTGCCGCCCCGCGCCTGAGCACAAAATTTACAGAGGGTGAACCGCTATCGAGCCAGAGCGCCCAAATCTCTTCGGCAACCAGCTCGCCTTGGTCTTCACTTGCGGCGTTGGCGAGGCGGACAAATAATTTGTCCAGCCGGGCCCGTCTTTCGGCCGCAGAAGATATTTTTGAATAATCCGGCTGTTTGAGAATATCCGGCGCGGTGAAATCCGAGACCCCATCTTCGTCGTCTGGGACGTCCGGCAGATCTTCCAGGAGGCTGTCGGGGTCAGGCGTTTCAAGACGTTCCTCATCTGGCAAAATCGGGTCGGGCGGCGGGAGCTGTGTGCCGTCTTTGGGCGGCGCGGTCTGCGCCGAGACGGGCGCGGCCATAAAGGCAGAAAAAATCAGCGTTAAAAGCGCAAAAAAGAGACTATGGCGGTAAAGTTTCAACACCTACATACACTGACGCCTCCCACCATGACTGGCAAGAGGCGTTGAACAGGTTCATACGCCCGCAGGCGCATAATAAATGAAGTTTAACCTTGGCGCGCTTTAAAACGCGGGTTGGTTTTATTGATAACGTAGAGACGGCCCTTGCGACGGACGATTTGGCAGTCGCGGTGACGGTTTCTCAGGGATTTCAGCGAACTACGGACTTTCATCTGTCTGACTTTCCAATAAGTGTGATCAACCGCATAGGCGGCTGGGTTTATCTCGAACGGGGCATATAGGCAGGACAGCGGAGCAAGTCAACGCGCAAAACTGCATTATTCACGTCTGCTTTGGGGAATTTGGACGTTAATAACCCTGTGCAGCTTGTCATGTAAATCTACTAGTCGGACTCATTGGCCTTTGCTAGAGCTATCATTATGAAACACCACCGCTACACCCTCCTTGTTCTGGCTCTCACCGCACTTCAGGGGTGTGCCAACACTCCTATAGCTGAAGCTCAGCTACGCGGCGCTCAACCCGTAGTGGCTCAAGTGACTGAGGCAGAGGCAGCTCTGATTGAAGAAGAGGCGCAGCAGAAGCGGTTTGAGGCCTGGAAAACGGATTTCATCAACCGCGCGACGTCCAAAGGATATGACCGCGTTTTGGTCACGTCGGTTATACAACCCGCTACGATTAATGAGCTGGCGCTTGAGCGGGACAGTGACCAGCCGGAATTTACCAAACCCGTTTGGTCCTATGTCGATAATGCTGTGTCTACTGACCGGTTGAATACCGGAACGAGCAAACTCATCGAAAACGAGGACGTTTTTAATGCCATTGAAGCCCGTTACCCCGTTCCGCGCCATATCTTGACGGCAATTTGGGGGCTGGAAACAGCATATGGCCGTATTATGGGAAATCATGACGTCGTCAGCGCTTTATCTACTTTTGCTTTTGAAGGCCGACGCACAGAATTTGGCGAACAACAACTTTTCGCGATTTTGGATATGTTAGCCGCTAACCAAGTAAAGCAGGAACAATTGACCGGGTCTTGGGCCGGCGCCATGGGAATGACGCAATTTATTCCAACAACCTTCCGGGATTATGCCGTCGACTTTAATTCTGACGGCAATAAAGATCTTTGGGATAATGCTTATGATGCCCTTGGCAGCGCCGCGCATTATCTTGGCCAGCACGGCTGGCGCAAAGGTGAGCCCGTCATGATCGAAGTGGCTGTCCCCTCCGGGTTTGATTATTCTCTTTCGGAAACGGCAACAAAGACTGTGGATGAATGGACCGCTTTGGGAGTTCGCCCTGTGACCGGGGAGCGCTGGACATCAGATCAGGGCCCTTTAAGTGCGGAAATGATCGCGCCTGCGGGACATAGAGGCCCTATTCTCCTGACGTTTAAGAACTTTTACGTCATAAAGAAATATAATAACTCTACCAGCTACGCCATGGGGATTACAGTATTAGGCGACGCCCTACGCGGCGTTCAAACCCTTCACACAGATTGGCCTCGCGAAGATCAGGCCCTATCCTTTCAAGATAAGCAGGACATGCAAGTCAAACTCACCCAACTTGGTTTCGACACCAAAGGTATTGACGGTCAAATCGGCCCCAACACGCGTAAAGCCATTCGAGCGTGGCAAAAAAATATTGGCCTTCCAGCTGATGGATATATGGAACAAAATCTCTTCAAAAGACTTATGACTTCATAATTTCGCTTAATTGTTAAAGAGCTTTAATAATTCTCTTGACTTATTAAGCAGTTATGGCCTGTTATTGTGACAGGTAACAAGATTTGGAGAGACACCTTGAAACACTTTACTTATAAAACAATACTTGCCGTCAGTGCTGCCGCTTTAATGGCCGCCTGTTCCGGTACAGACGCCGAAAACACAGCCGAAGAAATCGAAGCAAATGTAGAATCTGCTGCGAGTGAAGCTCAGCAAGCCGCTGAAGAAACAGTAAACGAGCTTGATCAGCAAGGCGAAGCACTGGTTAATTCCGCTCAAGAACAAGCTGACCGCCTCGAAGGCGCAGGTGAAACGGTTGAACAAGCCACAGCGCGTAATATCGAACGTCTAAAAGAAGCCGGCGATATCACTGAAGAAGAAGCTGAAGCCATGATGGCTGCAGCAAAAAAAGAAGCCATGGATTTGAAAGAAGCAGGTAAAGCTGCTGTTCAAAACGCTCAAGACAAAGCGGAAGCTATGAAAAACGCTGGAGCCGAAATGGTCGACGACACCGAAGATATGGCCGATGATATGGCTGACGAAACTGACAATTAATTTCGTCAGGTTCTAAAAACAATCACCCCGTTCTGTTCTCAGAGCGGGGTTTTTTATTGGCCGAATGGATGACAGAGACACACTGGAAAGATATATCGTCTTATGCCCGCCCCTCGCCCGCTCACACTTTGTCCGCCGCCGAACCTGGACTGGAGCCGGCCCGGAACGCCCGCCGCCCCTGATTTTGGAGATATATACTTTTCCACTGATGGCGGATTAAGCGAGACTCGCGCCGTTTTTCTCGGCGGCTGCGGTCTACCGAAAGGCTGGCAGGAGACAGAGTGTTTCACAATTGCAGAGCTTGGGTTTGGATCCGGCCTCAACTTCCTCGCCGCCTGGCAATTGTGGGAGAAAACCAAACCAAAGGGTGGACAGCTTCATTTTGTCTCCATCGAAAAATTCCCTTTCGACAAAGACACCCTCTCACAAGCCCTTTCGGCTTGGCCGGAGCTGGCCGATAAAGCCGCAGCATTGATTAGGCAATGGCCAGGGCGTGTTCGCGGCCTCCATCGCCTGCATTTTGGAGATGTCAGCCTCACTCTCGTCCATGATGATATAGTTCCCGCTTTGGAGTCCTTGAACATGCAGGCGAATGCCTGGTTCCTTGACGGGTTTAGCCCAGCCAAAAATCCGGATATGTGGTCAGCTGAGGTGATGAACAAACTTGCAAACCTATCTGCGCCTGGGGCGCGCTTGGCGAGCTTTACCGTGGCTGGTTCCGTCAGGCGGGCGCTGACGGACGCCGGGTTTAATGTTGAGCGCAAAGAAGGCTTTGGGCGGAAAAGGCATCGCCTTGAAGCGTGCCTTTCAGGACCAGCGAGAGACTTTTCTGAAAAGGATTTCCCTCAACCCGTCATTATCGGCGCAGGAATCGGCGGGCTATCACTAGCCAAGGCGTTTCTTCGGCGGGGTATCGTCCCGAAAGTTATTGAAGACCCGCACCACATTGCCGCCAGCGGAAATGCGGCGGCGTTAATCAAACCGCGTTTTGATCTGCAAGATCGTCCCGAGAGCCGCTTTTTCTTAAGCAGCTATCTGTATGCGCTCGAGTTCTATCAAGGGTTTAGCCTTGCACAGGGCGTTGAACACCGCGGGAAGAATGAGAAAGAGAGAGCGCGGCATGAAAAACTTTCGCTGCAAAAGCCTTTACCCGACGGCCACCTCACTGAAAAGGGAAATGGCGCTCTATTTCTGCCTCTAGCGCTCGCTATTGACCCTCTCGGGTTTAAACAATCGATATTATCGAATGTGGATTACGAAGCTAAGAAATTGGAAGAATTACCGGACGGGGCAAACCCCGATTTTCTAGCTGCCGGGTATGGAATACGCAATTTGTTACCCGATTGGCCTCTGCGATATTCACGCGGGCAATTAAGCTGGGCGCAAAGCCATTCACAATTACGAGGGGCCGTTAGCTATGGTGGGTATGCGTTAAATGTGAATGATGAACTTTTGATAGGCGCGACACATGAAAGGCTAGTAGCAGGTGAAAATCCATTTGATCTTAAACGCGAGGACGATCTGAAAAATTTGGAACAGTTTGAAACACACCTTGGATTAAAGCCTAACCCGTCAGAGACGCCGTCTCGGGCCAGTGTCCGCGTCACTACATCCGACACCCTTCCAGTTATAGGGAAGACCCGGACGGGTAGCCGGGTCTTAACGGGGTTAGGGTCGAGAGGGTTCGTCTTTGCTCCCTTGCTCGCCGAAGCGATTATTTCAGACTATTTCGGGGAGCCTCTGCCGATTGAGAAAACCGTCTGGGAGAAGTTTTCCGCCAGCCGGTTATTTAGTTAGCCGCGATGGTCGACATCAATATCTGACGCGCCGGACGTTGATTTTTTCAATGAGCCTTTTACCGTATCAATCGTGATGTCAGCCGCGCCGGAGGCTTTCGCTACGGCGTCCTGAACGATCGCATTGATCTCTGCATCTGCGGCGCCGGACACCGTAATAAAGAGTTCGGAAATCTCTCCACTGCCAATATAGATATCGCCGCTTCCGCTGCTTTTCAACCCAACACGATTATCGCCCTGCCCGCCTATCTGTCCAAGTTCCAGATCTCCCGATCCAGAACTCCGGTAATCCAGTGAGCCTGCTGCGGAGCCGATTTCGTAATCTCCGGAGCCGGAGGTTTCAATAATTGCCGAGCCAGTGATCGTCTCGATTTCAACATCTCCGGACCCAGCGGTTGTGATATCCACATCTCCGGCTTGTCTAATTTCGAGGTCCCCGGAACCATGGCTTTTGGCGCTGATAAAACCAATGTCGTTGGCCTCGACGTCGCCAGATCCTGACATGGTAATTGCAAGGTACGATGCATCTAAAAAGCTAAGGTCTGCGGCGCCGCGTCCCTCTACTCGTAAATCCCCCGCCACATTGCCTAAATTCATTTGGCCACAATGGATCAATTCCAAGTCCGCTGCCCGAATGTCGGGCTCGCCTTGGGTGAAAATGATTGAATTTTTGACGGTTAATTTCGTATCGGCGGGAAGGCCAAGCGTCAGGCTGGGGTAATCCTCTAAGTCCTCATAACCGCCAAATGTACCTTTGTTCTTCTTGCCGAAAAAACTCAGATCATAAGATCCATTTAGGCTCTCACATTTATCGCCGTCTAAGTCTTTCACGCCGCCGTCAAATGTCGTAATATTATTCTCTGTAGATACGTCTAAACTTCGTGCGTTTTTTCGGTCTGATACTTCCAAATTCTCGCCGCCATTCGACCAATTTATAGACCCAATAAAGTCTTGAATAACAAGCTCGGTCGGTTGATCTGCTAGAGCGGCAGGCGCTGCCAAGCCTAAAAGAGGGAGCGCAAAGATTGCGCTCTTAATAACATTAATCTTGTGACGGTTTGACATTAGGCTCTCTCTTATTCGAATTTAAAATTTCAGCGTTACGGCGTGATCGCCGCGAAGTTTAAGTGTCAAAGCAAAATCAGATTTTTCTGCCAGTGTGGCTTCCAATCCATCCTTGCCCCAATCGAGATTAAACTGTGAAATCGAGAGGGTTGCGCCTCTGACCGGCTGTATCTCTTGGACGGGCGGTAAAGTTGTACCCGTAGCCAAGAGAGCGGTAATTGCGAGTGTTGTCTTAATCATGACCCTGTCCTCCTCTGGTCAATCAGTTTCAGTTTAGGATTCCAGGTCGCGGAAATCGCGGCGTAGCTTCCATTCTTTGGATGTGATGGATTTCTCTAATCCCTGCATCCGTTCCTCAAGCGATCTAAATTTGGATCTCACGTCTCTGAATGTCGTGGTCCGAACCGGCGCTGAAGGAGATTCCCGGTATGCGCGGCGCGTCTGGCGGTATTCCCGCTGATAGGGCGCGCGAACATCTTTGGGAATAAATATCCAGAGCAAAATATAGACCAGTAACGGTAGTTGCAAAAAGATGACTGAGAGGACGAAGAGAACACGAACAATCGTATGGTCCAGTCCGAAGTAGTCGCCTATTCCTGAACAGACACCGCCAAAGACACCGTCTATTTTATTCCGGCGAAGCCGTTTGAACGTGTTGGGTCCGTTATTGTCGAATCCGGCTTCGTAATTCTCCCAACCATTTTTATAATCATGGGACCGTTTAGTCATTTTTCTCTCTCCAGTTTGGCACTTCATCATCCAGAATGCGTTCCAAGACGGCAACGCGTTGATCTAGAATATCTGCGACTTTTGACATTTGCTCCAGTTCAGCGATTTCATCGCCGCTCATATGATGAAGCTTTTTGTCCTGATGCTTAAAATACATGACAGTCCAGATAATGAAGACCGGCATGAGGATAGCAATAATTGGAATTAAAAGGGCCAATTCATCCTCCATTGTGTTTCTCTCTCTACTCGTTTGATGTCCGGGCGGCTGGAAGCTCACCAGTTCGAAGGGAATGAGCGTATATTCACCGCCCGGACGCTAGGGCAAGCTTATCTTAGCTTGCCTTTTTGTTTTTCGTCTCTTTATTCGCCGCTTTTTTGCCTCCTAGACGTTCTTTCAGAGCGCTTAACTCATCTTCAACGGCGTCATTGGCTTCAAGTTCGGCGAATTGACTTTCCAAAGACTGGCCTGCGCCGAGGTCATAGCTTTCGACCTGAGCTTCCAGATCGTCGACTTTACGTTCCATCCGCTGATAACGGGCAAGCGCGTCTTCGACTTTGGAGTCTTTCAAGACCGTACGCATTTTGATTTGGCCGCGAGCCACATTTCCGCGCATCATGAGCGCTTTATGTTTGGCTTTGGCTTCATCCAGCTTGGTTTGAAGCTTGGACAAATCAGAGTCTGCTTTTTCCACCGCTTCGTCGAGAATATTCATTTCTTTTTTGACGACTTCGGCCATGGCTTCGGCTTGCTGTTTGGCACTCAGCGCTCCTCGGGCCAGGTCTTCGCGGTCTTTAGACAAAGCGAGTTCCGCTTTGGCGCCCCATTCTCCAGCGCGGGCGGAATATTCTTCGGCTTTGCGAGAAAGCTCCTTGCGCTCTGCAATATTACGGGCGGCGTCTGTACGCACCTCGATTAAAGTATCTTCCATCTCTTGGATGATTAAGCGCGCGATCTTTTCTGGATCTTCGGCTTTGTCGATCATCGCATTCAGGTTTGAATTGATGATGTCACCCATGCGTGAAAAAATTCCCATTTTCGTCTCCTAAAACTAAGTTCTCGGGCCAGATGGCCCAAATGTGGGGTTGGGGTTAAAATTTGCGATTTAAGCGAAAACCGCGGCAATGATGAAACCGGCAATAAAGAAGTACCAAGTTTCGGCTTTACGGCTTGTCAGGTACCGGACGAAGCGGGCGCCTTTGCGCTGCCAGCTTTCGCCGTCCTGGCGGTATGTCTCTGTTCGATAGTCGTTCATCTTGGTTTTCCTTTTCAATTACAGTTTAAAGCGAGTCGGTCTCTTCAGACCGACCTAAAATCCAAAGCCGACAACGCGGCTGCCAATATTGCGGTGGCTCATAACTGCACTGTAACGGCGTGAACGGCTGCTACGGGCGGGGGCTGAAGACATCGCTGTGGCGGCGTCTGGTGACTCAGAAGCTGTGTCTATGTCTAAAGTGCGGAAGGTCATCTTTCTCTCTCTTTCAATTTTGACCTCGGGTTTGAGGTTTTTCGTTTGCGACGATGTATGCCGCCGACAAACTCAATATGAGCAAACCCTAAGCCTTTGTCGAATTTTTTTAAGTTATTGTTTTAATTGACCTTTTTACTTTCCTTATTTTTTATCGATAAATTATTTGGTGTATTATACTATTATTTAGTCACTTGATTTAGCGAATTTTACTAATTATGCTTTGATATGAGCGCAATTTCCCAACAACCCATCGGCCGGTCGGCTATATTTTATGCCCTGTTAGACAAAGTGTCGGACGCGGCGGCGCTCGAAAAGCCAGTTTTGATCCTTGGGGAACGCGGGACCGGAAAAGAACTTATCGCTTCAAGACTGCACTTTTTGTCGCCGCGCTGGGAGCAGCCTTATATAAGAGTTAATTGCGCCGCGTTTACAGACGAGATGCTGGACAAGGAGCTCTTCGGTCAGTCTTTTCTGGATGGCCGTGAAGAGACTAATGGCCGCTTTTACGCCGCGGATACAGGCACCCTATTTTTGGATAATATAGATCGGACGAGCTTGCGCCTTCAGGAGAAACTCTTACGCGCCATTGAGTATGGTCAGTTTGAAGCCGGACTCGAAACGGAGAGCCAAGAGGTGGATGTCCGCATCTTGACCGCCAGCGGACAAGATCTGCGAGAGGGCGTAAAGGCCGGAACATTTCAATCGGATTTACTAGACCGACTTTCTTTCGATGTCGTTCACCTGCCCCCTCTGCGCATCCGGCCAGAGGACGTGCAGCCTCTTTCGGACCTATTCGGAAAACGGATAACCAGCGATTTGGGCGCAGACCGATTTCCGGGTTTCACACCAGAAGCCATGGCATTTCTAGAAAGCCAGCCCTGGCCAGGCAATGTGCGCGAGCTTAAAAATGTGGTTGAGCGCAGTGTAGCAGCAAGCTTTTTAAAAGATGAAAGCTTGAGCCAACCGGTAGGTGACCTTCAAATGGATCCATTTATGGGCCCGGACTGGGCCATAGCGCTCAAATCAGATAGTAGCTCCGCCTCAGACGCAGTCATTGCACCAGGCGGGCCCGTTATAAATAAAGACACCCACAAGCCCGGCCCCGAGGCAGGATTTGAAGAGCGAGTTTTAACCTTTGAACGCCGCTTGATTGAAGAAGCTCTATCCTTCAACGATCACCATCAAGGCAAAGCCGCAGACGACCTTGGCCTGACTTACCACCAATTTAGAGGCCTTCTGCGCAAACACGGGTTGAAAAAGTAGAAACCGGAATACCCCCAGACCCGCTTGATAGATATGAAGAAAACACACCACGCCGGGTTGCTTTTCGAGCCAAAACCAGGACATCCATAGATATGTCTACACAAAACGACTTACTTATTGCCATCAGACAGATCACTCGAGCTATTGATATGAGCTCAAAACGATTGGTAAAATCCGCTGGCCTCACAGCTCCGCAATTTCTTGTTTTACAGACACTTTCAATTACAGAGCCAAAAAAACCGTCTGACATCGCGAAAGAGGTTTACCTTTCTCAAGCTACGGTAACCTCTATCGTCGACAGATTGTCTAAGGCAGAATTGGTTAGACGAGAAAAAAGTGAGACGGACCGCCGCGTCATCAACATCTATTTGACTGGTGAGGGCAAGAACCGAATGAAAAACGCACCCCCGCTCCTACAGGAAAATTTTACGAAGCAATTTGACGGTTTAGATCGTTGGGAGCAGACGCTGCTTTTATCATCACTGCAACGGTTGGCCGCGATGATGAACGCTGAAGAGATTGACGCCGCCCCTATTTTAGAGGTCGGCGATCTCACTCAAGATATTTAGCTGGAGGACGCATCCACACTGGTCGACTCATCCGGGCTATCCCATTGAAGGTGATGCTCTTCAAGACGGACCAGATTGTCTTTTCCGACAATCGTGCCGCGAGTTTTATACCCTAGCAACTGTTCAGGTGGCATATTCATATTTCGGGTCAGCACCATTGTTTCTTCAGAAGAGAAGTTACTTAAACCGCGAGCAATTTCCTCGCCGTCCTCGCTATAAATGTGAATGACATCGCCTTTGACGTAAGGGCCTTGAATTGATTTCACGTGCTCGCGAAGAATAGAGATTTTCTCCTTTTCAAAAGCGTCGACAATGTCCGAAGAAACAACAATACTCCCGGCCATCTGAAGACGGTCTGTCAACCAAGCCGCCCAGGCAGAGGCGGGTTCTGTGTGAGCCAAGCATCGCGTATGTTTTCGCTTATTAAAGAGAACCGAAGAGACAGGGCTATCGTGCTCGCCATTGGCGATAAGTGTCACACAACCCGCATTTTGGGCCATATTGGCCGCCTGCATCTTGGTCAACATACCGCCAGATCCTAGGTCGCTGGTTCCGGTAGTGACGGCGAGATACTGGCTAACGTCTTCAACTTCTTCGACAAGCTTTGCGCCCGGCTCTTCAGGGTTTTTGTCATATAGCCCATCAATACAGGTTAAAATAACCAAGTGATCGGCTTGTACCATTTGGGCAACCTTAGCGGCCAAGCGGTCATTATCCCCCACCCGGATTTCTTCAGTTGTGATGGAGTCGTTTTCGTTCACGATTGGGATGACATCCGCATCCAACAGACGGTCAATTGTGTTTTTCGTGTTCAAGAAACGCTTGCGCTCTTCCATGTCCCGGAGCGTCACGAGAACCTGTGCAATGTCAAAGCTGTATTCTGTTCCGACCTGCTTATACGCGTTAAGCAAAAGCGGCATACCGCACGCTGCGGCGGCTTGCTTATCCCGAAGTCCGGCTGTTTCCGGCGTTTCACCAATCATTTTAAGGCCAAGCGCGACAGAACCGGACGAACAAAGAATGATATCATAGCCCTGTTCTCGCAGAAGCCGGAAATCCTCCAGCAACCTTTGAATGAAAGCCCAGCGTGGGGTCAATAGGTCTGGATTTGCGAGTAGGCTCGACCCTACTTTTACAACGATGCGTTTACTGATGGGCAAATGTGCCTCCTTATCTCTCTGCGCGGATCAAGACTGGCGCGCGAAAATATGAATTAGTTTGAACACAAATGACTTTGTGTCTTAATTATAGCTCTATATTTCTAGCCTTAAATATTTGAGCTTAAGAATTATTGTCCTACATTTACAGCGAATGACGTATATTTTGTTTGAATACAAATAATATCGTCCCTATATAATTTCAATGGTTACTAAACAGACATCTCATAAAGTATTAATGGTAGGTTGCGGCAAAATGGGCGGCGCCTTACTGGAACAATGGATCAAGTCGGATAAACTCGACTTTACGGTCGTGGACCCTATGGCCGAAAGCTTGCCGGAAGGCGCGCGGCTGCTCAAAGACCAAGACGCGTTGAAAAACGAAATGTTCGATCTAATCATCGTCGCCATTAAACCACAACTCATTGAAAAAGTCCTCCCCTCTTATTCAAAACGTTTAAATAAAGAAGGATTGGTTTTATCCATGGCGGCTGGTTTTTCAGCGACTGGCCTTGGCAAAGTGATGGAAACGGATCGCGTCGCGCGTATTATGCCGAACCTTCCTTCCATGATCGGAAAAGGCGTTGCAGGTCTTTATGCTATGGAAAATGTTCCGCAGTCTTACCGCGATCTTCTCGAGCATATGATGGAACTTGCCGGAACGAGCGTTTGGGTCGACAGTGAAGATGGCCTTGATCGCATTACCGCCGTGGCTGGAAGCGGCCCCGGATATGTTTTCGAATTTGCCCGAACTTATGTCGAAGCTGCCGAGTCATTAGGTTTTTCAAATGAACAGGCACGCGACTTGGTTCTGGGTACAATTCTGGGAACTATTGAGATGGCACAAGGTTCTAATGAGACACTGGAAACTTTACGCAATAATGTGACCAGTAAAAACGGGACGACCGAAGCTGGACTCAACGCGCTAAATCAAGACGGCGCCGTGACGAAGAAGTTAAAAGAAACCGTCGACGCCGCCTATAATCGTGCAGTTGAACTTAGATAGAACGCCCCGCCTAAATTTAATTACGATAATTTTTAAACAGGACATTTTTAATGACGACTACAAAAATTGACGTGACAGAACATATCAATACGCTCGGACAACAGGCTAAAAAGGCCGCTATGGCGCTTTCGCTCGCCTCGACCGAGCAGAAAAACGAAGCTCTTAAAGAATCCGCTGCCGCTCTACGCGCCCGAATGAGAGATTTGCTGGAAGCTAATAAAAAAGACGTGGACAGCGTCGCAGGCAAAAAGCCCGAATCCTTCATTGATCGTCTTAAACTTACCGAGGACCGCATTGAGGGCATAGCGAGCGCTCTGGAACAAATCGCGGAGTTGCCGGATCCAGTAGGGCGTAAACTCGCGAATTTTGACCGTCCAAATGGACTAAATATCGAACGTGTTGCCGTACCCATCGGCGTCATTGGTATGATTTACGAATCTCGGCCAAATGTCGGGGCAGATGCCAGCGCGCTCTGCCTTAAATCTGGGAATGCCGTTATTTTGCGCGGCGGCTCTGAAAGTCTGAATTCTACAGCTATTATTGTTGAAGCTATGCAAACTGGGTTGGCCAAAGCAGGCCTTCCAAAACATGTCGTACAAACTGTCGGCACAACCGACCGCGACGCGGTTACGGCGCTTTTACAGGCGGATGAGTATGTCGATTTGGTCATTCCGCGCGGCGGACGAGGCTTAGTCGAACTTGTACGGAACAAGTCAAAAGTCCCGACACTCCTGCACTTAGACGGAAATTGTCACAGCTACATCCACAAAGATGCTGATATCGAAAAAGCGATTGAGATTGTCAATAATGCCAAACTTCGCCGGACGGGCGTTTGCGGCGCAACCGAGAGCATCGTCATTGACCGATCCATCGCCAAGGACGTTATTCCGAAACTGATCGACAAAATGCAAGGCTGCGAACTTCGCGGTGACGAAGAAGCTGTTGCCATCGATTCCCGCCTGAACGCGGCTAATGAAGAAGATTGGTCGACCGAATATCTCGATACGATTGCCTCTATCAAGCTCGTGGATGATGCGAACGAAGCTATTCGCTGGGTTTCCAAACACTCCTCGGGTCATACAGACGCGATTATCACCGAAGACAGCGCGACAGCAGAGAATTTCCTTCGCGCTATAGACAGCGCCGTCGTCATGCATAACGCCTCCACACAGTTCTCTGATGGCGGCGAATTCGGCATGGGCGCAGAGATTGGTATTGCCACAGGTAAAATGCACGCTCGCGGGCCTGTAGGTCTCGAGCAATTGACAAGCTTCAAATATCTTGTTCATGGTAGCGGACAGACGCGTCCGTAATATCTTGCGATTATATCGTCCGCGCATAATTGAATTTTAGAGGCTGGGTTACTTCATATGGGAATTGAATTTTACGAGATGATCTCGCTTGGCGCATATTTCGTCCTGATGATGGCGATTGGATTATACGCCTATAAAAATTCAACCAGTGACGTTTCGGAATATATGCTCGGCGGGCGAAAGCTCCACCCGGCCGTTGGCGCGCTATCCGCCGGCGCCTCGGATATGAGCGGGTGGATGCTGATGGGACTGCCCGGCGCCGTCTATGTCGGCGGCATTAGTGCCGCCTGGATCGCGGTAGGCCTGACCGTCGGCGCCTATCTCAATTATAAATTCCTCGCCCCCCGCCTTCGTCTTTATACGGAAATGGCGAATGACTCGATTACAATTCCTGACTTTTTCGAGAACCGATTTAATGACAAATCTCATGCACTTCGAATTATTTCGGCGCTTGTTATCGTCATCTTCTTCACGCTCTACACGTCTGCCGGTATCGTGGCAGGAGGCAAATTATTCGAAAGCGCTTTCGGACTGAATTATTTCTACGGCCTGTTTGTGACAGCTGGGGTTGTTCTCGCCTATACCGTTATTGGCGGCTTTCTAGCGGTCAGCCTGACGGACTTTGTTCAAGGCTGTATCATGTTTTTGGCGCTCATCATGGTGCCGGTCATTGCCTTCTTCAGCATTGGCGGCCTGAGCGGGGCGGAGACGAGTATTTTACAAGCCGGGCCCGCTATTAATATGGACGGTTCGTCCGGGCCAGCGCGAGATCAATTCTTCTCTTGGTGGACGGATGATATGACCTTCCTCGGCCTTATATCTCTCTTGTCTTGGGGACTTGGTTATTTCGGGCAGCCTCATATTATTGTTCGGTTTATGGCCATTCGCACCGTCAAGGATATTGCCATTGCCCGCTGGATTGGCATGACGTGGATGGCGATTGCGGTCGTTGGCGCGGTCCTGGTCGGCTATATGGGCGTGGCTTACGTTCAGGAAAATAACCTTCAGGAAACTCTGCTCGACCCCGAGACGATTTTCATTCTGCTGAGCCAGGTTCTGTTCCACCCGCTGATTTCCGGTTTCTTACTGGCGGCGATTTTGGCGGCGATTATGAGCACTATCTCTTCTCAGCTCTTGGTCTCGTCGAGCTCTCTGACCGAAGACCTCTACAAGACCTTTGCCCGCCGTAATGCGAGCCAAAAAGAGTTGGTCCTGGTGGGACGGGTGGCGACGATCCTCGTCTCGCTCGTAGCGATTATGCTCGCCTTTGACCGCTCCAGTAATATTCTTTCTCTGGTCTCGAACGCCTGGGCTGGATTTGGCGCGGCCTTTGGCCCGGTTCTCCTGCTCAGCCTTTACTGGCGCGGCATGACCCGGGACGGCGCGCTCGCCGGGATGATTGCCGGCGCGGTGACCGTGCTGCTCTGGCTCTATCTTCCGGTCCAGATTGGCGGACAAAGCCTGTCAGCGACGCTGTATGAAATCGTACCCGGCTTTATCATCTCGACTGTGGCGGCGGTGCTGGTCAGCAAATTTGGCCGCGACGTCAAACCAAAAGTCGAGCTCGGCTTTGTCGAGATGGAAGACACTCTGGAAGATAAATTAAATCCTTCCGCCTAGCCCCTACCAATTTAAAACCTCAAAGCCGGAGGCGAGAGCGTCCGGCTTTTTTATTTCCTACTCCTCATCCGGCTTAGGATTTCTCAGCCGCCGTTTCGTCAGATGCGTCGGCGGCCCCGCTTCTCCGCTGGCCATTTGCCCGCGCATATAAAGCCGCTGCCACTTCTCGGCCACGGCCTTGCCTTCGCGCTTTTCCAGCCGCGCGAGAAACTCCGTGCGCGAGCTCCGCCAATCCTCATAATCGCGTTTCAGCTTGAGGTCTTTTTCCATATCCTTGATCCGCGGCTGCACGGCTTCGAGCTCGTGATGGGGCATCATGGTAATAAAACAAAAGGCCTCGCCCTTTTTAAAACTCACCCGCCCGGGCGCGGTCATTTGCCAATTCATCGTAAAGGGATAGGGCAGCCAATCTGTCTCGACGAGAGCCGAGAGCGGCGCAATGCCGTGTTTCGGCTGATTGGGCGGCCCGCTACACAGAACGGCCCAGCCCGGCGGCGTGCGGAATAAATGGCCGGTGTAAAAAGTGATAATGCCAAGCGTGAAGTGCGACAGGGCAAAGCCCTTCACCATGTCCGGCGGCACATTGCCCGTCACCTTGAGCGCGTCGGCGGTCGGCCCGCCGTCCCATTCCAGCGTCACATCAAACGGACAGAGCAATTCCCATCCGGTCGAATTGGCCATGGTCAGCGGCAAGCAGCGATAGGCATGACGATCGGTAAAACCGTCCATCCACGCCCGCCGAGACCGCGCGGCAATAATCTCCGGCGCGGGGTCCATGATCTTATAACAATCCAGAAATAGCTCGCTCATAATCCCTCCTTTGGCTCTGCCTGTATCAGACCTTTTCGAGAAGGTATGTCAACAACCCATCCGAACGCGGCACCGCGAAGCGGGGTTAGTAAGGATGCAGCCGTCTTTTCAATTGCAAGCCAATTCTCCTAATCGTCACCCCCTCCTCAATCGTTATTCCCTGGCCAAGCGCTCTGCGTACCCTAAAGGGCAACCAGGGAGTCCATACGATTCCTTTTCAGCCGGGACTATTATGGCATTGGCTCTCATCGGCGCGTTTTCGAAATTAACTAACTTCACACTCACCGCCACTTCACCGCATGGATTACCCGGTCAAGCCGGGCAATGACGGGGTGGAGTGTGGTGTCCATCGCCCACGCCTTTCCTCCCACTGCCCATCGCGGGAACAGCTTTGGATCCTAACGCCCACCCCAACGCAGGTTGGGTTGGTGGGCGGCAACCTGCCACAAAAAAGTAGGACAGCCCGCGGGGTCGGCCCCCTGCCGGAGACCGAATATAAATAACGTTTCGCAAAGGCCCGAGCCCCGCGGCAGCGATTTTTGACGGACGGCCCTATTGTGGGGGTCCGGCCTCACCGCTTACGGGCCATGTGAAAGGCGAGCCCCTCATCACAAGCTTAAGCAGCGGGGCCGTATGGCTCCGAACCGAAAGGCTCTCCTCCGAGGCACGTCAGCCCTGAGAGGATCCACCTCGCCGTCCCCCGAACCAGTGATGACGTCTCACCTGTCCTGCGTTCGGGGGAACGAGATTAAATTAGCCCGAAAATCGAAAGTGAGGATTAGAAAAGTGAGTTTCGTTTGGAAACAGGAGCTTGATGGATGTTTAAACCGGAATCATTTTCAGAAACGACAATTCACTTTTTCTTTATTAGGTCGAATTGTAACGTCCCGCACGAGCATTTCATTGAGTCTTTCGAAAAACTCGCGTCATAAGTGAGGTGTAAAAATCCACCGCAATTTGAGCAGCTTATAAGATGAAAGAGTGACCTATATGCCGTAACAACTTTACCAAATTCCGCGGCATCAAGGTTAGCCCACTCGTTATAATGCACCACTGGATTGACTGCCCAAAATTCAACATTTGTCGCTTGTGAGCACTCTAAAAGCGTGTTTTGAATATCAGCCAATTCAGCAACTCGATCTTCCTTACCCCAACTCGACGCCGCAGACTTTGATTGCTTAATCATATCTTTTATACGCTTTATGGCGGGAGGAAATAAATCATTAAGGCTATAATTACCGTCGCCTTTAAACCCGACTGGCGCTCTTAAGCCGTCACAAAACGCGTGACCTGCATACTCAAGGTAGCGACGTAGGATGAAAGCTCCTGTGTTTACGTCGTTGTTTGATAATTTCTGCTCAATATCCTCCCAGACGTTTAGATCGTCCCAAATTTGGGGGCCTTGTTCTACCGACCACCCAAAGAAAGAGACAGAGTTTTTTATAAGACCTTGGCTTCTCATATACTTCACCCAAATCTTATCATGAGTTGTTACTACAAATTGGGTGTCCGGAAATTCCGACTTTAGGAGACGACAGACTTCACTTCTGTGTGACACATCCACGGACATCAACACATCATCAAGAACACAGAATCGGAATTTATTGCCGAGCGTGTGTTTCATCAAAGCAAGATATAAGCATAAGCCCATACCATCTTGATGTCCCTCTGAATGGAACGCACCTGGCGGAAATTTCCCACGACCATAAAAGTCCACATTAAGCGTCAACTTCGACGGTTCAGGAATAAAGTCCGCTGTAAAGTTGGCTTCATCTTCCGCATTCAATTTACGATAAAATTTTGTGAAATCACCTGATACTGTTTCATAAATTGCATCTAACGTCGCAACATGTGCTTCATTATAACAAGTCGAAACTTTTACAGCTATCTTCGCCTTATGTTCAGCACAATTTAATTCGCTATTTCGGTCTTGATAATTCTGATACTTCAACTGCAACTGAACAAGTTCAGCCAAGGCAGTATCTTCCGGTGATTGCTCGGGAAGTGCTAATACCGCATCATAAACAATAGCAAATGCAGATGGGAAAGCCGCTATGAACGGCTCATTGAAAACGCTCACTAATTTACTAACTATTTCCGATGAATTCACATCTTCTGAGATTAGCGCTTCTTTATCGGTTAATGATGCCAAGGTCGCTTGAAACAACGGGGTGTCAGTCTCTAACCCCAATGTTTCTGCGTAACCAGATAGAGTCGAAACCGCGTTTTTACTCAACTTTATCTGAGCCAACGCTCTTGCCAGTTTGCTTTCGAGCGCATCAATCTTTTGTCTTAGAGCTTTTCCTTCTGCGTGTTTTGTATTCAAGAAATGAAATAGGTCTTCTTGAACCCACTCTCGCTCACACAACGGACAATAATCGCCAGATATCAAGCTTAGCCCTTGTTCGATTAGAGTATGGTTTCTGAGTCTTTGAAAATTGGTGACATCACTGTTTAAATTGTTGAGATCGGAAACAATATCTTCTCTAAATTTTTTTTGCTCATGGGCTTCAAACTCATTTGTTATCTTGAAGTCATCCATAAATCCTAGGGCTTGTGCTTTAGCGATTTTTGCTTTTGTTTCTCCCTTATCTTGACTGGAATTGCCTTCAAGGAAATTCGTATCTGGTAGCAACGATAATAAATTTTCTAATCCCAACACCGCTCGTTTCGTATTTAACCCCTCAAGGACTGAGTCTTTATCAAGAGCATTCAAGCCTAAATCCTTAAGAAAATCTTGCAAAGCACGATCGCGCTCTGCTTTCGCCGTTTTTTCACCTTTGCTTGCCGAATTTGCAACAGTGTTTAAACTACTTCTAATTTTATTCAGATCTTCGAGCTTCAAAAGCGTCTGCACATCTTTTGCGCGTTCACCCGGTGGCGTCAAAATATACTTTACAATCTCACGTCTTGACAAAGCAAATTCAGGTTGAGTTTGCATAAACATTACAGCGTCTTTGACATCTTTGGTATTGGGAACAATTGTGGGATTGTTTGGCCTATCCAAGCAGCGAATAATCTGCACATCTTTATTTATTTCGGGCAAGTGTCCCCATACAGTGACTTTTGAGTTAGACATATCTACTGCGTCAACGTGAGGCCCATGTTTCGAAAGATTTAACTCACTGGAGCCCTTTCTTTTTAGTCGTGTCATATCCCCTGTAAGTACAAATTCAATTGCATCTACAACCCCGCTTTTACCCGTCCCATTCGGTCCGCAGATACCGAAGTTTTCTTTTTCAAAGTTTAGGTCAAGAAGGCGAATGCCCCGTACATTTCTAATCGAAATCCTTCCAAGCTTAATCATCTTTTTCGCCTATGGGTTCCTGCGGAGGACTAAAAATAGCTTCTTCTAATTTGGCGGGGGTAATTGCGCTATCGTTTTCAATTTCTTTAAGTAGACTCTCGATAACATCGTTACTTATCAAATCATCGGATCCTAATTTTTCTTTAAATGCGGAAAGCACGCTAGACACAGCTTGGGGTTTATTAGTTTCAGTCATCCTAGAATACTACCTTAAAGGGAAAAGTTTGGTCAATATCTTATTCTACATTATTAAGGCCCGCTTTCTTAGTCCGCGACTACCGAAGTCCTAAGACAATTTTATTTATTTTTATTCTGGGGTCTTCACACCTGAAAATCGGCGCATCGGATCGAAACGCACCCCTACTCCCGCCGCAAAACCCCTTCCGTCACCGCGCTTCCGACCTTCCCGGCCTTGAACCGCGCTTTCACATCCGCCGCGTCATAGACCCCCTCGACCCAGTCCATAAAGTCTATCGGGGTGTGTTCATTATAGGCGAGGTAGTCTTCGAAGAAGAAATCGAGCATGCCTGTCTTGCCCTGTTTGATATGGCCGTATTTCAGGTCGAGCTGGTGGACGGCTTCGGCGATGGTGTCGCCCATGACAAAGTGGCGGTAGAGGACGGCCATCATGCCTGCGCGGTCGGCGCCGGATTTGCAATGCATGAGGGCGGGGTATTCTATGCGCCCAAAGAGGTCGCGCGCGCCTTTGAGCCGGGTGACGCTATGGACGTCGCGGCTATACATTCGAAAATCGATGAGGCGGATGCCGTGTTTTTCGCAGGCTTCGCGTTCCAGCCAGTAAAAGCCTTTCGGGCTTTCCCCGCGTAGGTTGATGATGGTCTTTATCCCCATCTCGGCGAGCTTGCCCACGCGCTTTGCATTTGGCTGCACGGCGCGGTGCATGCCTCCGCCTATATGATGGTGGTTATGGAGCCAGAGCCGCAGAAATCCGTGATCGCCCCAGAGCGCTTCGCGATTAGCGCGTTTTCTATCAGCCCGATTGTTGAGATTTAACGCCATATGACTTAAGCCGAAAAAGAAAACGATATGTCGCACTTAACAGGAGGGATGCGCGTGTTCAAACGCTTGATGCGCTCATCAGCGATGGCGACTGTCATTGGATGGCTGGTCGCGGCCTATATGGTGGTCGTAAAATACACCACGCGGTGGGAGGTGGAGCACGCCGAACGCGCCGAGCCCATCATTGCGGGCGGGGAAGGCTTGATTGCGCTGACCTGGCATTCCCGATTTTTAATGCTCAATTCCGCGTGGAAACGCACTTACGCTTTGCCGTATGTTCTGATTTCGCGCTCGCGCGACGGGGCGATTGTGGCGCAAACCTGCCGGTTTCTGGGGCTTCGCTCTATTCGCGGCTCGACGAAAAAGGCCGGGAGCGACCGAGTTAAAGGCGGAGAGCAGGCGAGCCGCGACATTGTCGGCGCGATAGAGCGCGGCGGCTGTATCGTCATCACGCCGGACGGACCGCGCGGTCCGCGGCAAAGGCTCGGCGCGGGGCCGCTGCGTCTGGCCAAGATGACGGGCGCGCCGATATTGCCGTGCCTATTCGCGGTGAAGTCTCGCAAGCAATTTGACAGCTGGGACCGCTTTGTCCTGCCCCTGCCGTTCGGGCGGGGCAAGATTGTCTGGGGCAGCCCTGTGACGGTGGGCGCGGACGCCGATGAGGCCGAGATAGAGCGACTACGCCTCGGTATAGAGACAGAGATGAACGCCCTGCTCGTCGGAGCGGATCGTGATTTGGGGCATACGCCTGTGGAGCCTGCCCCCCGAAAGTTACACCCATGACCGCGCGGCTTTATGCGCTGTTGATACGGGGGCTGTCGTTGTTTCTTCCGCTGTGGCTTCGGCGGCGCGCGCGGGCTGGCAAGGAAGACGCAAGACGCCTGTCAGAGCGCTATGGCCGGACAGAGCGAAAGCGCCCCAAAGGAAAGCTTATCTGGATGCACGGCGCGTCTGTGGGCGAGACGACCATGATGCTGCCCTTGATCCACCGCCTGCTCGAAACGCCGGGGCGGTCTGTCTTGGTGACCAGCGGGACGGTGACCTCTGCCGAATTGATGGCAAAGAAACTGCCTAAGCGGGCGTTCCATCAATATGCGCCCTTCGACGCGCCGCAAATGGTGGCGCGGTTCCTGGCGCATTGGCAGCCCGATTTGGCCGTCTGGGCGGAGTCGGAAATCTGGCCGAACCTCGTCCTGCAAACGGATAAGGCGGACATCCCCATGGCGCTCATCAATGGGCGGATGGGGGCGCACTCGATTGAAGGCTGGGCGAAGCGGCCGAAATTCGCGGGTCAGGTCTTTGGGTGTTTTGACCGCATACTCGCTGCCGATGAGAAGACAGCAAATGGCCTTTCACAATTTGTCGATGCGCCGCTCTCGTCAGTGGGCAATCTGAAATATGACGCGCCGACACTGAGCTTTGACGCGGCGGAGCGCGGTGCGTTGAAGACGGCGATAGGTAGCCGCCGAATCTGGGTCGCCGCGAGTGTCCACTCTGAGGAGATGGAGGTCTTTATCAGAGCGCAGAAAAAGATCGGCAACGACGCGCTTCTTGTCCTCGTCCCGCGCCATCCGGGGGATGCGTCGTCGCGCATGCTGCTAGGCGCGCATCCAAGCTTGAGCTTTGCGCAGCGCTCAAAGCAGCAAACACCGACCGCCGAAACAGATATTTATCTTTGCGATACGCTAGGCGAAATGGGGCTGGTTTATGCGCTGGGCGACGTCGCGGTTGTGGGTGGGTCCTTTTCGCCGGAACTGATGGGGCATAATCCGCTAGAGCCCGTGCGGCTGTCCGTCCCGACTCTGACAGGGCCATATTACACGAGTTTCGAAGAAGTCTACGCGCCTTATCTTCAGGCCGGGGCGATTAAAGTGGTTGAAGACGGGAGCCACCTTGCCCAAATAGTCAAGACCATGTTGAGCGACACACACACAGCGACAGAAATGACCAAACGCGCCAGCGCAATTGCCGCGAAAATGTCGGGCAGTTTGGATATCACTCGCCGTGCGCTTGAGGAACTGCTCTGATGCAGCCGCCGGATTTCTGGAACCACCGACACGGACGCGACGCCGCCCCGATTATTCGAACGCTGCTCTCGCCCCTATCCTGGATTTACACCAAGGCCGTACGGCGGCGGTTTAAAACCACGCAAAGCTATAATGTCGGCATTCCGGTCATCTGTGTCGGCAATGCCACGATGGGCGGAACGGGCAAGACGCCGGTCGTCATTTACCTACTGCAGAGCCTTCGGCGTATGCAAATTAACGCGGTAGGGCTGACGCGCGGATATGGCGGGCAGTTAAAAGGCCCCATTCCTGTGCATGAACGTCACACCTCCAAGGATGTCGGCGACGAACCGCTTTTGCTCGCCCGTCACGGCCCCGTCTGGGTGTCCGAAGGCCGGGATGACGGCGCGAGAGCCGCGCGAAGTCACGGCGCGCAATTAATTGTCATGGATGACGGACACCAAAACCCGCAGCTTACAAAGACGCTCTCCCTTTTAGTGGTGGATGCAGAAACCGGCTTTGGTAATGGCTGCGTTTTCCCGGCCGGCCCCTTGCGCGAACCTCTTAAAGACGCCCTCGGGCGAACCGATGCAGTCATCCTCATGAAGCCGACCCCGGACTACGAAATAGAGGATCATCTGGCCGAGCAGCTTAAGGGCCAAGTCGTCATACCAGCCTATCTCGCCCCGCAAAGTGAACCGCCTCGTGGTAAGCTTTACGCTTTTGCGGGGATAGGACGGCCCAATAAATTTTTCGATGCGCTGCGTCGCCACGGCGGGGATATTGTCGAAGAAGTCCCCTTCGCCGATCACCACCCCTATGACGACGCAGATATAGAAAGTCTGTTCCTACTCGCCAGCGAATATGACGCCTTCCTTGTCACGACCGAAAAAGACCATGTTCGCCTTCCGCAAGGTTACCGGAAAGGCATTCACGCTTGGCCCGTCAAAGTTGTGTTTGAGGACGAGCTCACCATTCGCCGCCTCCTGCATCCCGTCATAAGAGCCGCAACTTAATGGAAGCTTCGATTAGGCAAAAAATCGCGTGGCGATTAGAAGCGCTTGCCTATGATGTCGTGAGCTTCCTACTTAATTTGTTCCCTTTCTCTTGGATTTCAGCAACTGGCGGATGGATTGTCCGAAAAATTGGGCCGCTGACCTCTAAACAAAAAATTGCCGAGACAGGATTGAAGATCGCTTTTCCGAATATGCCCGAAGCGGAGTCAAATAAACTGCTCCGAGATCAATGGGATAATGTCGGGCGAACTTTTGCTGAATTTCCCCTCCTACACCGCGTAAAAGCATTTGAAGGGTCGCGCGTGACGGTCGAGGGTCTGGATATCTTCAAAGCCAATGCCCCCGCAATTATAGTTACTGGGCATTTCGCGAATTGGGAAGTAATGGCAACTGTCCTGACGCAATCCGGACTGCCCGTGCGGATTACCTATCGCAAGATAAATAACCCCCATATTGATCGACGCGTGCGCGAAAAACGCGAAGCTTATGGCACAAAATTCCTGGTCCAGAAATCCACTCACAAAGGCGGGCGGGAATTATTTGAAGCGCTCAATAACGGCGAGAGCATCGCCATTTTAAACGATCAAAAATTCAATACAGGATTGTCTATTCCTTTTTTAGGGACGGAGGCCATGACCGCGCAGGGGGCGACGCGACTTGCCCTTAAAACCGGACGCCCGCTCCTGCCTATGGCGGTGACGCGGGACGGATCGGATTTCACGGTAACTTTTTATTCTCCGATAGAGTTGACGAGGACAGGCGATAAAGACAATGATGTAAGAAACGGCGTGACGAAGGTCTCAAAGTTTATTGAAGACCGCGTCCGCGAAAAACCCGCTCAGTGGTTTTGGGTGCACAGACGTTGGCCAAAAAAACATTATCGGCCAAAGACATAAATTTGGGAATTAGAAATGCGTCATTATTTATTACCGCTCGCGGTTTTATTGGCAGGATGCGGCGCCAAGGCGCAGGATCAAAACCAGGAAAAGTCTAATTTTTCGGCTTCGAATGACAGCGCTGTCTTATTTGCGGATGCTAATCCAATTTATGCCAATCAATACGGGTTTTCACCTGAGAGCCATAAGCTCGCCTTTTACCGGGGCGAATTGGACAGCCCGGCGGCCTGGTCGCTTCAAAACGAAAAGGGGGACGTTGTGTTGGACGGCGTGACCGAGCCCGTAGGCTACTCCGAAACGGCGCAGCAACATCTAAATAAAATCGATTTTTCTGACTTCGATACGCCCGGAGACGGATATTATCTGACCGTCCAAGGCACTAATAGTCCCGACTTCGACGTTGCCAAAGACCTCTACAAATCTCTGAAATATGACGCGCTCGCCTATTTCTATCACGCCCGCGCCGGGATGCCGATTGAAACACCTTACGTCGCCAAAGAACATGCCCGCCCCGCCGGACATACCAATGAAGTCGTCACCTGTTTCAAGGGCGAAGACCTCTGGGGGACGGAATGGCCGGGATGTGATTATGAATTGGACGTGACAGGCGGGTGGTATGATGCGGGCGATCACGGCAAATATGTCGTCAATGCCGGCATTTCGACTTGGACCCTTCTCAACGCCTATGAGCAATTTGGCGAGAGTTTTGCCGATGGTCAGGTCAATATTCCCGAAGCCGGAAACGGCGTGAACGACCTGCTCGACGAGGCGCGATATAACATAGAATGGATGCTTTCGATGCAGGTTCCGGACGGCACAACAATGAGGTTGCCTGACGGAAAGCAAGAGTCAGGTAAGCCGTTAGAGCTCACAGAAGTGGACGCGTCCGGCATGGTGCACCACAAAGTCCATGACGAACATTGGACAGGCAATATTATGCCGCATGAGGATGAGGAAACCCGATATCTCTATCCGCCGAGTACAGGGGCGACATTGAATCTTGCCGCGATTGGGGCCCAATGCGCGCGAATTTGGCGGGAGATTGATCCTGAGTTTTCGCAGCAGTGTTTTGAAAGCGCAACAAAAGCACTTAACGCAACTCAAGAAAACCCAGATATATTCGGGTATAGCAATTTCGATGGGGGCGGACCTTACGGGGACAGTGACTTCCGAGACGAGAAAAAATGGGCCCTGTACGAGTATAGTCTCACCAATCAAGTTCTTGGGGCTGGCTCGGAAGCTGTTCTACCTGCGCCAAGTAATAATCTAACGGCTCCAGGGTTTAACAACACAGAGCTGTTAGCTTTACTCTCGACTCGTCAAACCAATCCTATTTCTGAAGATACAATAATCTCTTCGGCTGATAATTTCCTGTTAGACACAGCGCAAGAAAAACTCCACTTCCCCTATTATTCGGAAGACTATCATTGGGGCAGTAATTCCGCGCTGACCAATCGCGCTATTGTTCTCGGCACGGCCTATCAATTGACGGGCGAAGATAAATATCGCGACGGGGTCGTGGATTTGATGGATTACCTGTTGGGGCGAAACCCGACGGGCTATAGCTATATCACGGGCTATGGCGATAAACCTTACAAGAACCCGCATCACCGGTTCTGGGCGAAGTCGCAAATCGGGGACCGTCCTGAGCCGCCCGCAGGCGTTCTCTCCGGCGGGCCCAACAACACGAATATGAGCGACCCGGTGGCGGAAAAATTAAAAGGCAAATGCGCCGCCCAGACCTGCTATGTCGATGACCACGGCGCGTGGACACTGAACGAGGTCACAATTAACTGGAATGCGCCTTTATTCTGGATGGCGGCGTTTCTGGATGCGACAGAGAAATGACGCGATGAGCATTTAATCCAGGGGATTAAATGCAGCGACATTCCGACGTCGCCCGGCGTCGGAGACGACGGGTTTCAATCTTTCCCGTCATTATCCGGATTAAGCCGTCTTCCGGCCTCTCGTTGCGTCCCATTGATCGAATTCGTGGGCAATGCAGCGTTCGATCAATTTGCGCCAGACGGGTTCCGCAATATCGGCGGAGAGGCCCTGCACTTTTGCTTCGGCCAAAATCTTTGCGACAACATCTTCAATACGCGCTTCATCATAGACGGCGTCGCGAGTTTTTTTGATGCGGGCGGCGGCGTGCATATAGCCCTGACGAATAACCAGAAGGCGCACGAGTTCGCGGTCAAGACTGTCCACGCCCTTGCGGACATCCGTCATGGTTTGGCATTCATCGGGGAGCGGCGCGGCTGGATGGGGGTCAGATTTTATTGGCGACATAATCAACTAGCTTTCTGAAGGCCATTCCGTGAGGAGTTCCGGATCGAGATTACGGTTGCGCCATTTCAAGCGCCAGCACAAATGCGGTCCGGTCGAGCGGCCTTTTGTCCCGACGGTCGCCACCTGTTCGCCTTGTTTCACATGCTGTCCGTCTTCAACGACGATATCTTCCATATGAAGATAATAGCTGATGAGGCCCTGTCCGTGATCAATGAGCAGAAGCGAGCCTTCGAAATACATATCTTCATCCGCCATAGAGACGATGCCGTCCGCAGGCGCGACAATGGGCGTGCCTTTCGGGGCGGCGAGATCGACTCCGTAATGCGGCTTTTTAGGGACGCCATTTAGAATACGCTGCGCGCCGAAATTTGTGGTTTTGATATAATCGGCTTGTATCGGATAGATAAATCCGTCTTTAAATCCGATTTCCTCTTGGCGGGAGGCGAAACCGATTTTTTTACGGGCGGTGGCGGCGCGGATACGTTTTAATTCTTCTTCGGTATATTCATTGACCATATTGGACGGCAGGCCGTCAATTTTCGACGTATCATAGTCGCGGGGGGACAGCTCGAAACTGACCCGCTCGCCCGCATATTCCACGAAATTATCGCTCTCGTCGCGGTCAAAGCCGACAAAGAGGACGCCGTTCTCATCCGCATTTTCATAATAAAAATCATCTTCGCCGCGCGCAATTTTAACTTTCGCATTGGGCTCGGTACGGCAAACGATAAGTCCGCCTTGCTGCGCCATGCCTGTGCAGGCGATTGAAGGGGCTTGAGACATTAAAGGCTCAGCAGACGCGAGCGCCGCAAACGCCATCGCCACGAGTGCCAGGCCTACGCCCCGCATCACGCATTCGCCTTTTTATGAGCTTCGAGGCTTGCGGCTGCGTCTTTATAGGCTTCCTGACGGTCATCATTCCAATAATGCAGACGCTCCAGCGGAATTTTCTCGCCTGTAACCGCGCAGACGACAAAGGCGCCCGGCTTCATAATGGTAAAATCCGAAGAGCCGTAATGGAGTTGCGCTTCGCCTTGGTTTTGGAAAAAACTATTCATGAGAGCGCTATAACGGGTTGCGCTGCGAAAGCGAAGAGGGAATGGCGGTTAGAATAGGTCGCCTTGAGGAGTTTCGGGCTTGGCCGATTTCGTCTGTTTTTTCGGCTTTGCCTTTACATTCGTCCCACCTGCAATCACGGCTGCTCTCTCGCCATCTGCAAAGGTCAGGCTAACCCCCTGCCCGGCGCTGACAGAATCTTTGCTGCGGACGACATGGCCTTTATCATCTTGAACCAAGGCGTAGCCGCGATCTAACACGCCTTGATAGCTATACGCATCGAGAAGCTTTGCCGCGCGATCGAGGCGGGTTGATTGCGTCTCCAATTGGCGCCTAATGGCTTTTTCGGCCGTTTTTTCCATCCGGGTGATTGTTTCCCCCTGGCGGGTCAGCGTTTCTTTGGCGCGGGAATGAGTAAAGCGCATGGCTGCCCGGAGCGCTTTGTCGCGTTCGGCAAGGCGTTCGGCGGCGCGGGAGAGAATCTGCGTCATGCTCGGCAGGCGCTGCAAGGCGAGCGCGTTTTTCTGTGGCTCATAGAGGCGCTGCGGAGAGGGCAGGCGCGCCGCCGCAAGATCCAGACGCTGCTGAGCGGGGGCGAGCACGGTGTCGAGCCGCGGCAATCGGGCCGCGCGCATTCTGTTTTCACGCTCAGTCACAGACCGGCGCAGGCCTCGGCCCAATCTCAGCCCATAATCGGCCAGTGTTTCTAGCCAATCCGCCATGACCGGCACGGCGACTTCAGCGGCGCCGGTCGGGGTCGGGGCGCGGTAATCGGCGACATAATCAATCAGCGTCCAGTCGGTTTCATGCCCAACCGCTGAGATGAGCGGAATAGTCGAAGCCGCCGCCGCCCGCGCGACAATTTCTTCGTTGAAACACCAAAGGTCTTCCATGGAGCCGCCGCCGCGCGCGACGATCAGCACGTCCGGCTTTGGGAAGCCTTCCGCATGGCTGAAACCTGTAATCGCCGAAGCAATTTGCTCGGCGGCCTTGTCGCCTTGGACCAAAACAGGCCAGACGAGAACGTGACTTGGAAACCGGTCAGAGATGCGGTGCAATATATCGCGGATAACGGCCCCAGTCTGAGACGTGACCACGCCGATAGTTTTCGGCATGAAAGGCAGCGGAACCTTGCGGCCCTGATCAAACAAGCCCTCGGCGGCGAGCGCTTTCTTGCGCTTTTCATAGAGCGCCATGAGCGCGCCGGCGCCGGCGAGCTCCATTTTATCAATGATAAGCTGATAATTCGACCGCCCCGGATAGGTCGACAACTTACCTTCGCACACCACTTCCATGCCTTCTTCCGGCCGCATGGACAGACGCCCCATCACGCCTTTCCAGATGATGGAATTAATCACGGCCTTGTCGTCTTTGACATCGAGATAGCAATGGCCAGAGCGCGCAATGGTGACGCGCCCAAGCTCCCCGCGCACGCGGACATGGCCATATTGCTCCTCAATGCTGCGCTTGAGCGAGAAGGCAAGTTCAGAGACGGTAAATTCGGGCGTATTGTCAGACATAATTCACGAAGGATTAGAATGGATTTGAACGAGTGTATAGGGTAGGTGACACGCGAAAAAGAGGTGTGACTATGAATGTACTACTGATCGGATCCGGCGCGCGCGAACATGCTCTGGCCTGGAAACTGTCGCAAAGCCCGCTTATCAGCGAGCTGACCTGCGCGCCCGGAAATGCCGGCATCGCCGAAGTCGCCAATATTGTTGATATTTCAGCGGATGATCTGACAAGCCTGCTCGCACTCGTCCAGCGGGATGGATATGATTTCGTCGTCGTCGGCCCTGAGCAGCCTCTTGCCCTGGGTCTTACCGATGCGCTCCAGGAGCGCGGCGTGAAAGTCTTTGGCCCCACGCAAGCGGCGGCGCAGCTCGAATCCTCCAAATCCTTCACGAAGGAATTCTGCAAACGATATAATATTCCCACGGCGGATTACGGCGTTTTTACCGGTCTGGCGGAAGCGAAAGCCTATCTGAAAACCATGTCTGCGCCTTACGTGCTCAAGGCAGACGGCCTGGCGGCCGGTAAAGGCGTGGTCATTCCTGAGACCTTGAAAGAAGCGGAAGCTGAATTGGAAGAGTTTTTCTCGGGCAAATTCGGCGACGCCTCGACGAAGGTCGTCATCGAAGAATTTATGACCGGGCAAGAGGCGAGCTTCTTTGCCATTTCCGACGGCAAAAACGCCCTCCCCTTGATTGCGGCGCAAGATCATAAGCGCGCATTTGACGGCGACAAAGGTCCGAATACGGGCGGGATGGGCGCATATTCGCCTACCCCGGTTTTTGACGATGCCGCGCTGAAAACCGTTATGGAAAAAATTATCCAGCCCACGGTTCACGGCATGGCCAAGGACGGCAATCCGTTTGTCGGCGTATTATTTGCCGGGTTGATGATGACCTCGGACGGGCCGAAATTAATTGAATATAATGCCCGTTTCGGAGATCCGGAATGTCAGGTCATGATGCGCCGACTGCAAAGCGACCTGATGGAAATTTTCATCGCGGCAGAAAACGGCACGTTAGACGCGCTCGACGCGCCCGCCTGGTTTGACGAGCCCGTTGTCAATGTCGTGCTCGCCGCCAAAGGCTATCCCGGAAAATATATTAAAGGCACGCAGATTAACGGACTGGAAGACGCAAACGAAACGGACGGCGTCGTCATCTTTCACGCCGGGACGAAACGAGACGGCGCGCAGTTGCAGGCAGCAGGCGGACGCGTCCTGTCTGTGACAGCCCAGGCCCCAACCTTAAAAGACGCGGTGGACAAAGCCTATGACGTCATTGATGCAAAAATAGACTGGGAAGATGGATTTTGCCGGAGGGATATCGCCTATCAGGCGCTTTAGAATACGAGCATTTTCCAAAGGGAGACGACGTTAGGCTGTCATCCGCAAAGGGGGCAAAGGCGACTTTGGGTCGGGAAGAACCGTGTGAAATAGAGCAGCTGATCGGGATTCGCTACCACGCTATGGGTGAGCCTTTTAAATAGTTTATCAACGTTTCAAATGACCAGCCCCCCCCCCCTCAAAAGACCTGACAGGAAAGGTGAAACGCAAATTTTGCGTTTGTTCGAGCGAAGGCGGGTCACAATTTCAAGCTAAGAGCGGCCTTGGCAATGGGTACATCGATTTTATCTTGCCAAGCTAAAACATCAAATGACGCTAGTCGGCGTCCTAGCTTTACGATTTTGGCTGATGCAAATAGTGGTTCTAATTTTGCAGAGCGAAGGAAATCAATATTAGTATTAATCAGTCCCGCGACTTTCGGAGACTGAAAGTGATCAGACAGTTCTATCTCAGCTGCCCGCTCCATGAAGATCGTAATAACGCCGCCATGGAGAGCTCTTATTGCCGGGTTTCCTAAATGTTTATCCGACGGCAGCATTTGATATATACTCTCCCCCGAGTCCTTTATTTGGCTTATTTTCAGCCACTCGTCGATGGGCGTGTATTTCGAGTTTTGATGCATTCTTCTATGAATTCCTAAACTCAGCAAATGAAGGGCCTTTCGAGCCTATCATGAATGCAGCAGACGCTTTGGCTAGCACTGTTTGAGACGCAGCGTTGCTAATCTCTCCCTGCATACGAGCAATGTTACCATCTAATGCGAAACAGGAAGCCCTACAAATTAGCTTAGTCTCCGGTTTTGCAGGGGACAAATAATCCGTTTTGAGATTGATTGTTGCGATCGGGGTTAAGTCTTTTATGTGTGCGAATAGTGCGATGCCGAACGCCGTGTCCAAGAGAAGCGTTAGCGTACCAGAGTGCAAGAATTGAACGCCGTGATCAGCACTTAAGTAAGGGCCGAGTAAAGCCTCTATTTCTACACCTTGTTCAGAGAGGCCTTTGATACTTACATCAAAGTTCGAAAACATTGGGTGCGCATTGCTGAAGAAAAGACCCGCGAATTCTAGCCAGTCGATGTTTCCATCTTCGGAATTTTTCAATGGATCAAGCATTTATATTTGCCCTCAATGTGAGGAGGACTTTGCGAGCTTGATTGAGGCTTTGCTCTGGTATCCCGTCGAAAATTTCATCTGCCAAAATTTCGGCATAGGCAGAAATATCCCTAGCACTTTTTTCGCCAAGTTCTGTTGCACTAATCCTCCAAACTCGTCGATCATCGGCATCCGCTATGCGCTTGATGAATCCGCTTTTTTCTAATTGATCAATTAAACCTCCCGCTGACGAGCGATTAATGTCGAGAACATCTGCGAGTTCAGTTTGGGTGGGAGCTTCCATTCGCAAAACATGCACCAATGTGTGCCACTGCGCCCTAGTCAGTCCGAGTAATATCATCTTTTGGTCAAATACCTTGCGAATTTGTCTCGAAACATCGCTGATCAAGAAGCTAAAATCGACCCTATGGTCATCTCGCAGAGCGTCGTGAGCAACTGCATTTTGTGCGTTTAGGGCCATGTCAGAATAATCTCGGTCAGATTGTATGGGAGCATAATATATTGCACGAGACAGTTTACAAGTGAAAATTGAATGGATCCAAGTCACTGATCCAGAAGTGATATTTAGGAAGCCTGAACTTTGCATACGAAACGGTACGCAAGTCTATTTGTTGAATTTAATGTAAAAACACCTCTGACATGGTCAGAGTGTCTAAAGCTGGCAGAGTAGTAAAATGGGCGAGGAAGGACATTGACTTAATGTCCGCAATGGGGATCTTTCTTCATTTGTGCAGTGTCTGAAACCTCCCAAAATAGGACTTTCGTCTAATCCAATTTTAATTCGTTCCGCTAACGCTCAAGAAAAAGGATCCAATTTCAATAGGAAGGGGTAAACGAAAATTCCGTCATAGATCGGGGTTTTTTGCGCATAGTAATGTTATGAGATGATACTAACTTCTCGGTCTCCTTTCTTTAATAAGAATTGACATTTTCTTTAATTTACGGTTTGTTAACTTTTGTTGGGGCGCAACCATCTCAGATAAATATCTGTTTGGTCAAATTATATACAAGATAAATCCCGACACGTGTCACGAGCTGAGGCCTTCCGCCTTGGTGAAACGACCAGCATTTCTGCGCGTCTCACTGCGTTCAGAGATGGACCAATTTTGGTTTCATGGGGAAGAATATGAAAAAACTACTTTTAACAGCATCAATCCTTGCCGTTTCGGCCGGAAGTGCCTTCGCGCAGTCATCTAACCCGACCGCACCTGACAACAACTTTACAGCCCCGGGCGTTCAGCAATCTGAAATTCTGCAAAACGGTACAGATAATACAGCTAATGTCGACCAAACCGGCGGTTCAGAAGGCGTATCTGATATTAATCAGGACGGCAGTGATAACCTGGCGGAGGTTACGCAATCTGAAAGCTCGGTCGGTAGCAACTCTTTCAATACACCCTCAAATGTCGCTGATATTAATCAACTTGGTGAAAATGCGCGCGCTCGTATTCAGCAAGAAATGTCCATTGCGAACGGCGCTTCAAACACTGCCGTGATTGATCAAAACGCGTCAACCGGCGCTGTTTTGCCGTCCACCTACGCGCTAGATGGTCTTATAATTCAGAAAAATGGCGCAGGAAACCGTTCGAGCATTACGCAATCTGGCGATGTTACCACAACAGTTGACGGGTATGGCTTGACGGCAGTTAACGAACAAAACGGTAGCGAAAACGCTTCTGAAATTGTGCAAGAAGGCGTCATAAATTCTGCGCCGTTCACTGACGCGAACGTCCTCCAAGTTGGTGTTAACAATGATAGCCGTGTGGGCCAATCTGGCCGTGCACAAGACGCGGACGTCAGACAAATGGGTGTCAACAATTCATCATCCATAGATCAATCAGAGAGCGGAAACTCCGCCGACGTGTTTCAGGACGGCGGTGACAATGTGTCGATCATCTCTCAGACAGACCGAGAGGGTACGATTGACGTTGACCAGACTGGCGACCGCCAATCCAGCACAATCGCGCAGGCTGACGACAACAACACGAATGCGGTTGTGACGCAGTCAAACGCTGACAACACGTCAGATATTCTGCAGAGAGCTTCAAACAGCGATGCATTCGTCACCCAGACAGGGAAGTCGAACGTGTCGACTTTAGTGCAAGGCAATGTATCCGACAATCAGACAGCCACGATCACGCAAAGCGGCGACAGAAATAACTCCGATGTGCAGCAGGGCACCAATTCTGTGGGGCCTCTAGACGATGACAACGTCGTTATTGTTGATCAGCAAGGCGACGACAACAGTGCGGTGGTTCGCCAAACCAATGAACGTAACTTGGCTGATATCCTGCAGACCGGCAGTCGAAACGAAGCGCGCGTCGAAAATCAGGGTGACGGCATTAGCAGCACGGGTAATGAGGACAACGCAGCGACTATTCAACAGAGCGGCGATGATAACTTCGCTTCTGTGAATCAGCCTGGGGAGAACAACTTATACCAAGTGGATCAACAGGGACATGACAACACATCAACCGGCGATCAAAGCGGTCGAGGATTGGGCGGACTGGCGTTCATCACCCAGATCGGTGACGGAAACATGTCTGACGTTGTACAAGTCGGCGCAGGTAGTGGCTTCGCATCGAATACAGCGACCGTTGGTCAGTCCGGTAGTTTGGGCATTTCGACGGTTTCACAAAATGGATCAGCCAACAATGCGACCCTTAATCAACTGGCGACTTCGGCGTCGTCCGATTCCCGCATCACGCAGGACGGCACATTGAACACCGCGACTGTCAATCAGGCCGGTGTGATGGGGAGTTCCACTGTGAGCCAGACCGGAAACGCGCAATATGCGGAGCTAAACCAGTCGGGTGAGGACAACGTTAGCAATATCACACAAGGTGATGGCTTGACCGGAACTGGGTCCAACGCGGCGACTGTTACCCAAAGCTCTGATGACAATCTGAGTAACATTACTCAGTCAGGCACAAGCAACATGACGTTTGTTAACCAGACTTTTACTGACGGAAATGTCTCTGAAGTCACGCAGGCTGGTACAAGCAACATGGTAACTGTTAATCAGTAAGCGTTTGTTTCGGCAGGCCAGTAATAGCCTGCCGAAATTCCCATTGAGATAAGCCAAAGAAAATAATTTGATTTATTTTAACGGCGAGGATCAATAATTATTCATTTTTCTGTGTGGCTTTCCAAGCTCCCATCGACCCTAAAAATACGTCTACGTTTTGTAAGCCATTCGCTTTCAGAATAGACGCTGCAATTGTGGCCCGGGCTCCGCTTCCGCACATAACGGTGTAAGTTTTGTTGGCATCCAGTTCACTTAACTCTGATTTGATATGCCCCACATATTTATGAACAGCGCCGTCTATATGGCCTTCATTAAACTCATCTATTGAGCGTACATCGAGTAACTGCCAATTTTCCTTCGCACCACGTACTCTTTCGCGCACACATTCAGCATCTACGAATTTCAGGCTTCCGAGGTCTGCCCCTGTCGTTGATAATCCTACCAATCCGTCCAGCCGCCCGACTACGTTATCGAACCCCATTCGCGCTAATTGGCGTGCAGCCTGTTCGGCTTGGCTTGCGTCGTCCGATATAAGGAAGATAGTATCGGATTCTTGCAAAAAGTAACCCGCAAATGCCGAAAGCATATCTTGCGGCATTGAGATAGACCCCGGAACATGAGCCCCTCCGAATGAGGTCACAGAGCGGACGTCGATGTACCAATTGGCTTGGTTCGTCTCAAACGCGCCGGGCGCGGTGGGCTTTGGCACGAGAACCTCATCAATTGCCGAGCCGCCCACGAGATTTAAATGTTCCATTAGAGAAAAGTATTGCGGGATGTAGTGATTTTCTTCTAATTTTTTTTGAATAAATGTTTCTCTGCTGTCTATTTTCAGCATTGAATTGTTTTTCCGCTCATGACCAATCGTGGAGAATTCCCGGTCCGCCATATCGTTACCGCAAACAGATCCAGCGCCGTGCGCCGGATAGATTATGGTTTGATCTCCAAGGCCCATCAGTTTTTGTAAACTATCATATAATAGGCCGGCGACCTTCCTCGCCTCTTCGGGATAAAAATCCGTGCGGCCCACATCCCCAACAAACAGGGCGTCGCCTGTAAACACGCCAACCGCGCCGTTATTTAATTCTTCGTCAAAAATAGCTATGGAAACGCTATCATAAGTATGGCCCGGCGTTTCCAAAATACGTAGGCACATTCCGCCCAGCTTATACTCATCACCTTCTCTGGTCGTCGCCGCATATTCCACTTCGCCGTCCGCATTCGGTCCATGATAAACTTTTGCGCCCGTGCGTTTGGAAAGTATGGGGGCGCCCGAAACCAGGTCTTCATTGCGGTGGGTTTCAATAATGTGAGTAATTCTGGCCCCTCGCTCCCGAGCCTTCCTAATATAAGTATCGCAATCACGCCTGGGATCAATTACACAGGCTTCGGTTCCGTCTCCGACCAAATAGGAAAGATGAGCTAATCCATCTGATTTAATTTTTTCGACAAACATAGGATCTCCTCAGGATTATTGAGTTTCCATATCAATCTTTTATTCCCTGATTTGTTCCGAAAGGCTCTATTGTCCGCCAAGACGTTCTGCGCGGAAATTTCCTGTTATCTGGTGTAGATATTTAGACTAGCATCATTGTCGAAACCTGTTCACTCCACAATCCTCTGACGCGAAGGCCCTTCGCAAAGGTTAAGAATGTGTTAAAGGTCAGGTATGACTTATCGCACTCTACTGACCTCCGCCGCTGCATTTTCCCTTTTTATCGGGGGGATTGGCGTCGCTTTCGATTCTTTTGCGCATGACGGCCCGCACGATAATTATGAGGATTTCACCCTGATCCACGCTGGAGAGGTTCTGGCTGTTCCGGGTGAAGACCCCATTTCTGACGCCACAATCATTATCCATGACGGCAAAATTGTCGGCGTTGAAAAAGGCTTTCTCGAAGATGACGCGGCGACGATTGTCGATAAAAAAGAGATGTTCTTTCTGCCTGGCTTAATCGATAGCCATGTTCATCTACGCAGTGAGTGGTCTCCGACCTCACGCTGGGAACCCGTTTTAATGGAATCCGGCGACAGCGCCTTTCAAGCCGCCAAAAATGCCAAGACCACATTGATGGCCGGCTTTACCGCTGTTCAGGATGTGGGCGGGCCGAATGAAATTTTTGCGCTAAAACGCGCGATCAATGACGGCACGGTCCCCGGCCCGCATATTCAGGCCGCCGGGTCTTCGATTTCCGTCACAGGCGGACATGGTGATGCCCATGGATTTAAAGACGATCTACTGCACTTTTTCGCCTCCGAGACGATTTGTGATGGTCCGGCGGATTGCCGGCGCGCCACGCGCCAAGCCATAAAGAACGGCGCGGACGTTATTAAAATCACGGCCACGGGCGGGGTTCTTTCCAACACCAATGCCGGGACAGGTCAGCAATTTTTCAATGACGAACTGGCCGCTATTGTCGAAGCGGCCACTAAAATGGGCCGCAAAGTGACAGCCCATGCCCACGGCAAGGAAGGCATTGAGAGCGCCTTGAAAGCCGGTGTTAAGTCCATTGAACACGGGACTTATCTGGACGCCGGCACCGCCGCGCTCTTTAAGAGATATGACGCGACTCTCGTTCCGACAGTCCTCGCGGGGATGACCGTTGTCGACTGGGCGGAAAATACCGATTGGCTCCCGCCGAATTCTGCCGAAAAAGCGTTGCAGGTTGGCCCTCAAATGCAGGATATGGCGCGGATCGCCTATGAAAACGGCGTAAACATCGCTTTTGGCACCGATACGGGCGTGTCCAAACACGGCGAAAACGCCAAAGAATTTAAATATCTTATCGACGCTGGGATGAGCGAGCAGGAGGCCATTGCCTCTGCCACGACAGTCGCGGCTAAACATATTGGCTTGGATACTGTCATCGGCTCTCTGGAAGAGGGTAAATATGCTGACCTTATCGGTGTGGACGGAAATCCGCTCGTCGATATCGAAGAATTGCTCGACGTTGATTTCGTCATGAAGGGCGGCGTCATTTACAAAAACGAAGAGTAATCGCGAATTAAATTACATCCGTGACCGAATTTCGGCGGCGGACAGGTATCGGGTGTGCTAAATTAATCCCATGATGCAGCCTCTCACAGATGACAAACGCTACGCCGCTTTGCAGGATAAAAAGGCAGCGAAGGGTTTACGCTTTTACCTCGGCGTCACCTCGACAGGTATTTTCTGCCGTCCGGGTTGTCCGGCGCGTTTGCCTCTGCGGAAGAACTGCCTTTTTTTCGAAGACGCGCAAGACGCGCTCATGGCTGGATTGCGGCCTTGCAAACGCTGTCATCCGCTAGGCGGGCAACACAGAATGTTGGAAGCCCTGATGGCGGATATCCTCGCCGATCCGTCAAAAGACTGGTCGGAAGCCGCGCTGCAAGACCAAGGCTACTCCCCCACCACAATGCGGCGGACATTCAAGGACCATACCGGCTTTAGCCTCAGCGATTTTGTTCGCTGGGTCCGGTTAGGACGCGGGGCAAAAACTCTGCAAAAAGGAAACAATGTGATAGACGCGCAATTGGATGCAGGTTTTGACAGCCCTTCGGGATTTCGCTCGGCGTATGCGGGCCTTTTCGGCAGCGCCCCCACCAAAACAAAGCTTGGTAGAGCCGCGCCGCTTTCCATCGCTTGGCATGAAACGCCTCTTGGCCGGATGGTGAGCATCGCGGATGAGACGTCCCTCTATATGCTCGAATTTACCAACCGCGTCAAAATGATCGGGCAAGTGAAGCGTTTATATCGCCTTTATAAACGCCCGATTGAAGCGGGCCGAACCGCCATTTCCGAACAAATCGAAGTAGAACTGAAATCCTATTTTAATGGGGATTTGTGCGATTTTCAGACGCCGCTGACTTTGACCGGTACGGATTTTCAGAAACAGACTTGGGCGCAATTGCAGAAAATTCCTTATGGCCAGACGCGGAGCTATGCTGACCTCGCCGTTGCTGTGGGGAATGAAAAAGCCGTTCGCGCTGTGGCAGGCTCAAACGCTAAAAACGGGCTCGCCCTTATCGTGCCGTGCCACCGGGTGATTGCCAAGGACGGCGGCCTCGGCGGCTATGCCGGAGGGCTAGATCGCAAGCGGGCTTTGCTTGTTTTAGAAGGCGCGGCCCTTAAAGCGTAAAGGTAATTTGGGCCGAAAGGTTTTGATTGACGCTCGTCGAAATCGTCACCCGGTTTAGCACCGCTCCATTTTTCACAATTACATCGTTCAATAACCCGTAAAGTGCTTGCGTGTCTTGTGTCTCGATCCAGACGGTCAGGCTTTCATTGCCATTCGGTTGAACACGGGACGGGTTAATGCCCCGAGCGCGGGCGGTCTCAATAAAGACGGCCTGACTGAACGGGCGCGTGACGGCGGCGCGGCCACCTGAAGATAACGTCGGTAGCGTTCGGGCCACTGTCGTGTAATCGCGTTCGGCGCGAAGAAGATCAGCGCGCGCGTCATTTTGAGCTGAGAAGACCGAGTTTAAAATAAACTGCCAGAAAACTACAAGAGCGATGAGCCCGCCCATAACGCCAAGCAGAATCTGCTCTCGCGGATCTCTTTCCTGCCAATGATGTTTAAGATTTGAAAACATCAGGACGCCTCCGCCGCTCTGAGGACGGCCTCGCCGACAAAGCGTCCGCTCTGCTCCCGAACGCCCCCCGGGATAAAGTTCCCGCCGGCGTCTTCCATCGCGGCCTTCACGGCTTCCGCTCGCTCGAAACTTGGATAGCTAAAGCGCAGTTGCAATTCATTGCGGCTGTCCTGAAAGCTCAGACGTTCTATCGAAACATCGTCAAAGTCAGCTAAAGCGCGAAAGGCAATATCCGACAGAGCCAGAAATTGTGTCGGCGCAACATTTCCGGATCGCGCGGCCTGAGCCACAGCGCGGGCCGGATTGTCCGGTGCGGCCTGCCCGGTTTGCTCGGTGTAAAGTCGGGCTGTTTGCGCTTGAACATTCTCCGCTTGTTTGGAAATAGCGCGGGCTTCCAGAGTTTCGAAAACCAAGACAGCGATCCCCAAGCAAGCGGCCAGCGCTGCGATACGAAATCCTCTTTGTAGCGTTCCGCTCAGAGCGGATTTCGAGCCAAACTCGCCCTGCATCAAATTATTCGCCGCTGAAAGTCGGTGTCCGATTGCACCGAAAATGACCGAATGATCTGCCGTCTTTAATGGTCCGTCATACCACTCCATATCAAGTGTGTGACCGAGCGGTCCCGTATGGACAATCCGGTCCGGCAAAGCGATCGGGTTCAGCTCTAGGCCGGTCAGCGCGTCGTAATCTGTCAAAATATACTGAACTTTCAGCCCGTATTCGCGGGCCCAGTCGATGATCTCCCTCATCAGAGATTTTGATATAACCGTGGCGAGGTTGACCGGATTTTCCTCTATCTCGATCTCGTCTTGCATTGCAACATGAAGGCTGTCGAACGGCATGGAGAGATTGTCTTCGAGAGAGAAAAGTATAGCGTTTTCCCGCTCGCGGCGGCGCATCTTTGGAATCTCATGAGAGAAAGTCTGTGCATTTTGTCCGGGAAGGACGAGAGCAACGGGAAGGTTTCTAGCTGACAAAGTTCCCGCTTCCGAAAATGGCATCTGGCCTGTGTCGAAAATCTTTCCGTCGCGCCAATGCCCCCATAAAAGCGGCGCCGACTCTGTGCCCGGCAGCAATATTATCAAGCCCTCGCGCATTCTACCGGCCTTCCGAAGCATTCGTCGCGTCGACGGGACGCAGATAAGGGCGGAAACTTTCGCGGCCCCACCCGCGATATGTCAGAAGCGGTTGCCCATTGTCTACCCCTGTAAAGTGAAAGCTGCGCGATCTTTGAGCTTTTCGGTAAGATAATTCCAGCTCGACCCAAAGAGATTGCGGCGTAAAAATCAGGCCGGACTGAAGCAAACCTCTTATATCAGGCTCGCCCTCACGCTGCGGTAAATTTTGTAAAGCCGGGTTTGCTAAAACTGTTTCCATTGAGCCATAGCCCCGCTCCGGGCGGTCAGCGATGAGTTGCTTGGCCAGAGAAAGATTATCCGCACCGCCCATTAATCCAGCCAGTAAAGGCGCCTGCCAGACTTCCGCCAAATCAATATTGAACTCGGTCTGGACATAAGGCTCTCCCACACAAAGCCAGGGCCGGATCGCTTCATAAAGCTCCGGACTGACCCCTTGGACGGCCCGAAGTTCCATGACAGAGGCCAGTGGCGTATTCGCCGGAAGCACAGGCGGGGTGCGGCGTAGATAATCACCGTCTTCCGCGCCGCCGGGTTCCGCTTGGCTGTCCGCATCCACCCAATCCGTTAGAGTGGCTCTTAGGCCTTCAGCTTGGTTAAGCGGCACGCCAAGCGCGTCCAATGTATTTATAAACTGCTCTCCCGCCGCCTCGTTGGGCTGGCCTTGAGCCGTCGTTAGGCTTCCCAGATTAAAGCAATGCGAGCCGTCGCGCACGGTCATCTGCATGACGCCGTCTTCAATAGGCAAGATGATAGGATTTATACTCGAGAGGACCTGATTGCGGCCCTCCGCGGGAACAGATTGTAAACGCTGCGCCAAAATATCTGCGACGTAATCTTCAGCTCCGCGAACATACCAATCGGCCTGAGCGTAGTCCGAGACATTCGCCGTGCGTTTGATAGATAGCCGAATATCTTCCATCAGAGCCACCGTCAGAGCCGCCATGATGGACATAACCAGCAAAGTCGCAATTAAGACAGCGCCGCGTTCTTTATCCGCCGCCCGCCTCATCCGCGTAGCTCGAAAATATATTCAGATACGTTATTATTCCGCTCCGTCAGGACAAACCTCGCCACACCGGGTAAGGTGGTCGCACCCCCGGGTCCGCTGGTGGCTGCTTCAACAGGGATAGCCAATCGCGTGATAGGGATAAGGTCCTCGGAGAGAAAATCGAGGTGCGCTGATAATAAATTATCAAACAAAACTATTTCGCGCGCCTCGCTCGACACATCCGGGTTCGCGGTTGGCCAGCTTTGACGAATAAGTTTTTCATCTCGAAATAAATAAGCCACGCGTTCGGCGTCGCCGCGCGCCTCTAACCCGCCTGGGTTCTCACGGCCCAATCGAGTGAAATTTATCAAGGGCTCTCCATCCGTGGTCAGAACATAGGGTTCGAAGCTACCCAAAATGTCCCGCCGGGCGCGTAAGGATATCCGTTCAAAATCCGTCCGCATAATTGACCGGGAGGCCTGTATCCGGTTCAGCTCCTCCATGCCCTGGTTAACACGGTCCCGAACGGCGATAGAGCTGCTCATCACGGTCATTGTCCCGGCTGAAATCAGAGAGAAGATAAACAAACTTACGAGCATTTCGATAAGCGTAAAACCCGCTTCTTTATCTCGACCATTCATGACGCCTCGCCCGTCACAAAGGCGCGGCGTTGAATCAGAATTTGGTCGGTTCTCGGAGACGAAACGCTAACCACCAATTCAAAAAACTGCGGGACATCTGTTTCCACCCGTTCCACGCGAAAATCAAATGTTCGTCCGCCGGATTGCTCTTCCCCTTCCCGCGATTGCGCGAAAGGATTTTCGCTCTCCAACCGGGCTAAAGCGAGTTGGTTGTCTGCCACGATGGAGGCATAGGTTTTTTCTTCAAGCTGATTAAGCGTTGATACAGTTTGGGTACCGGCCCGCGTCAGGCCTAGAATCGCAACAGCAAAAATTAGAAGGCTGACCAAGACTTCGACGAGCGTAAAACCACTCTCATTATTTTTGGCAGGACAATCGGTCATTCTGTTTTCACCAGAACAACGCGGCCGTCCCCTTCTGAACGCACTTCATAACGGGCTTTGCGGCCAGACAAGTCGAGGACGAAAGGTGTATTAATGCTGGTAGGCTCGAACATAATTTGCGGCGCCAAGGTTTCAGGCAATTCAAGCTTTTCCCCATTGCGGGTAAACTCGGTTCTTAGTTCATCTGACCAATTGTTTCCGCCCGCCGGAATAAATTTTTCCCCGTCATAAGCATAGAAAGAAAATTGCTTTTCAGTGAGGCCAAAGGCCCGCACCTCTCCGCTGATCAAGCCTTCCTGCGCCATGGCGTTCAGGTCACGGGTCAGCCCTTCTGCCTGTATTTGCGCCGGGGACTTCGGGTTGGGAATGTTCATGATGACCACACCCGAGAGCAGGCTGATTAAGACCAAAACGCAAAGCATTTCGATGAGAGTAAATCCGGCTTCAGAGTGTTTCATCAAAGCGTTTCATTCGGAAGTTCCAACAGCTCCGATTATTCAGACCAGTTGGTAATATCGGCAGCGGCGTCTTCACCGCCCGGCTCTCCATCAGAGCCGTAAGAGAAAATATCCACCACGCCGTTTTCACCTGGATAGCGATATTGGTAAGGGTTGCCCCAAGGGTCATTTGGCAAAGTCCGGATGTATCCGCCTTGAGGGTAGAGCGCCTCGTCTACTCCGGCGGGCGCTTCAGTCAGAGCCTCTAAGCCCGCGGACTGATCCGGGTAATCATAAAAATCGAGATAATAACGGTCCAGAGATTGCTGTAAGACAGCAATATCAGCCTTGGCTTTTTTTGCCGAAGAATCGCCAATCAACGGCAGTACATTGGCGACCACCACGGTCGTCAAAAGACCGATAATCACTAATGTCACCAATACCTCAACGAGAGTGAACCCGGCTTCGCTGTCACGCTCTTGATTATCCCGCGCGTCTTGTACCCGTTCAAAATTATTTTCGGATTTCTTTTCAGTGTAAGCCATGTGGCCTCCTAAAGAATAAACTGATTGAGCGTCAGGATTGGCAGGAAGATAGCTGCGATAATCAACAACACGATACCTGCCAAGAATATGATGATGAGCGGCTCGAGCAAAGTCAAAAACACAGACGTCCGAGCTTCAAACTCACTTTCCAAGTAATCAGCAGAGCGTGAGAACATTTGCCCGGCATCTCCACTCGCCTCCCCTCCGGCGACCATTTGAGTCACTAAAGGCGGGAAAACTTTTGTTTTCTGCAAAGCCTGACTGAGCGCGGCGCCTTCGCGCACCCGGGTCGCCGCCCCTAACACAGCTTCGCGCATCACAGAGTTTTTCAGCGTATGACGCGAGGTCTCCAGCGCTTCGAGGGCAGGAGTTCCCGCGCTAATTAATCCCGCCATCGTTCGGGAAAAGCGAGCCGCGTTCAGATCGCGGATAATATTTCCTAATAGAGGCGTTTTCAATCGGATGCCGTCCCACCAATATCGCGCCGCCGGACGTTTAAGCAATATTTTAAGCCCGACAAATAACAATACTAAAAGGCCCAACACCCATATTCCGTAGGATTTAAATGCGGCAGAAAACCAGATCGTAAATCGTGTCAGCGGCGGTAACTCTTGTCCGAAGCTGTCAAACTGCGCCACCACCTTTGGCACGACAAAAATCATCAGGACGGCTATCACGCCAATGGCTACCACAGACAGCACCAAGGGATAGACAGTTGCCCCGAGTATTTTGCGGCGTATTGCTTGCGCGGCTTCCAGATCATCGGCCTGCCGTTCCAGGACTTGCGCCAACCGGCCTGACGCCTCGCCGGAGGCAATCATTGCCACGTAAAGATCATCAAATGCCTGCGGCTGACTCTTCATCGCATCTGAAAGCTTCAATCCCTCCATCACCTGACCGCGAATAGTAAGCAATACGCCCCGCATAGGAGAGCGCTCAAACTGCAGCGCAATAACGCGAAGAGCGTCTTCTACGGGCGTGGCGGCGTTGATTAAAATAGCAAGCTGGCGAGTTGCGCGAGTTAAGTCTTTTAATTTAATTCGGCCTGATAAAAACGAATTGGAGGCTTCTGCCGTCTTGGCCGTCTTCTTTCGGCTGCGATTTAAATCCACCGGGATAAGAGCCCGGGCGCGGAGCATATCGCGGGCATCGCGGGAGGAACTCGCCATGAGCGTGCCGCGCTGTTTTGCGCCTTTGGCGTCTATCGCGGCATAATCAAAGGCTTCCATAATCGTCTATATGGCCTCAGCCGTACTGGATTTGCAAACCCGCAGGACTTCTTCCGGCGTCGTGAGTCCAGCGGTCACGGCTTGGGCTCCGCTTTGCAAAAGTGTTTGCCGCTTCTGAAAGGCGTGACGGGTCATGTCTGACTCGGACGAGCCGTCATGTATCATGGCGCGAAGCGTATCATCCATCGTCACCATTTCGTACAAGCCTAGGCGCCCGCGATAGCCGATGTCCTGACAATCATTACACCCTTTGGCGTGGTAAAATGTTGTGGGTTTATTGTGCAGACCTAGCTCTGATAATTCTCTCTCACTCGCTTGATATGGTGATTTGCATGAGGGGCAAAGCTCGCGCACCAGACGCTGCGCCACAAGAGCGGTGATTGTGCTTGCCAAAAGAAAAGGCTCGACGCCCATGTCGCGCAGGCGCGCAATAGCGGCGACAGCGGAGTTTGTGTGGACAGTCGAAAGCACAAGGTGACCTGTCAGCGAAGCCTGCACCGCAATTTCGGCTGTTTCAGGGTCGCGGATTTCGCCGACCATGACTACATCCGGGTCTTGGCGAAGGATAGCGCGAAGCCCGGCGGCAAAGCTCATCCCGACTTGACTGTTCACTTGGGTTTGTCCGATCCCGTCCAACGCATATTCGACTGGGTCTTCGACAGTCAGCACATTTCGTGATCCGTCATTTAATTCAGACAGAGCCCCGTAAAGAGTCGTGGTTTTACCTGAGCCTGTCGGTCCGGTGACAAGAACAATCCCGTTAGGACGGGCAAGCGCAGATTTGAACGCCGCGAGCATCGGCGCGTCCATCCCCAATTCAGTGAGGGCGAGCCGCGAACTATCTTTTTCCAATATCCGCATGACAAGGCGCTCGCCGTGGCGCGACGGCAGGGTTGAAACCCGCACATCAATGGCGCGCTGACCTAGATTAAGCGAAAAGCGGCCGTCCTGCGGGACACGTTTTTGCGCGATGTCCAGTTGCGCCATGACTTTAACCCGGCTGACTAGCACAGGCGCAAGACGCGCGGGAAGGCTCAGCTTTTCACTGAGCGTTCCATCAATTCGGAAGCGCACGGAAAGACGCTGTTCATAAGGCTCGATATGAATGTCGGATGCGCGGGAGCGAATGGCTTCCTGTAAGACGCCATTAATTAATCGAATGACCGGAGCGTCGTCTGAATTATCCAAAAGGTCAGAGGTTTTAGGAAGGCCGTCTGCCAAAGCATTTAAGTCTTCACCTGTTCCAATCGCGTCCTCAGAGGCGCTGGACAGATCGTTTTGGGAATAGGTCTTGGAAAGCTCTGTTTCAAATAGCGCCGGGGTGATTTCTTGTTTTGGCAAAGCATGACCCACGGCGCGGCGGGCCTCAAGCAACGCCGCCAGACTGGTCTGCGGCCTATGCAGAAGGGTCATCCCGCCTTCAGCGTCGGAGACGACCAAAACCCCATGTGTTCGGGCAAAGCTGTAATTGAGCTGAGGTGTCATGCGGGCCGGTTCCATATAAGTTATTTATAAACACCGCTTTCTCGAAAAGCGATTTAAGTTTTCATTATATTTTGTCGTATTATGGAGTTTCTACAATTTCATATCACTCAATTGACCGCTCTAGTTTTATCGATAAACGAAAAAAATTGTTGTTTTTCGATAAGAATTCGCTACGCTCTTGAAAAATTGACTTTTGAAGGGGTCTTTCATGCTTTCCATTCATAATATCCACAAACGGTTTGGCGATGTTCATGCGTTAAATAATGTGAGCTTGGATCTGGAACCGGGGTTGTTTGGTCTGTTGGGGCCAAATGGCGCCGGAAAATCTACTCTGATGCGAACACTCGCAACGCTGCAGAAACCGGATGAAGGCCAAATCCTGTTTAATGGTCAGAATATTGTCACCCACCCCAATGCAATCCGCTCTGAACTAGGCTATTTGCCTCAGGATTTTGGTGTTTATCCCCGCATGAGCGCCCTCGCGCTTCTCGATCACATCGCCATCCTTAAAGGGGTAACAAACAAGGGCGAGCGTGAAGACCAGATCATGGCGCTGCTCGAAAAGGTCAACCTTATCACCCACCGCACTGCCTCTGTCGCGACCTATTCCGGCGGGATGCGTCAGCGTTTTGGCGTCGCGCAAGCACTCCTCGGCAACCCGAAAATTCTAATTGTAGATGAACCTACAGCCGGCCTAGACCCTTTTGAGCGACAGCGCTTTCTGGACCTTCTCTCCGAATTTGGCCGTGAAAAAATTATCCTGCTCTCCACCCATATTGTCGAAGACGTGCGCGACCTCTGTCCCGACATGGCGATAATGGGCAATGGACAAATCGTTGTCCGCGGCGCGCCGGAAAGCCTGATTGATACCATTCGTGGCCGCGTGTGGCGCAAATCTGTCGACCGGGATGATCTTCTGACGATGAAAGAAGAGTATAAATTCCTCTCCAGCCGTCATTTAAAAGGCGGTGTTCAAGCGTCTGTTTTGGCCGATGCTTCTCCGGGCACAGGCTTCGAGCAAAAAGAAGAAACGCTCGAAGATGCCTATTTCGCGCATCTAAACGGTCTGGTCTAGGGGCGGCTCATGTTTAATCGTCTACTGAAATTTGAAATGGGCTTTCAGGCCCGACAGATCGGCTTTTGGGTCGTTATATTGGTTATGCTCGCTTACGGCATTTTTGTCGCCGTTGCGCCTGATCTTTTCGGGTCTGGCCTGAGCGGAACCAAAATTAAAGCGAACGGCGCACAAATGGTCGCAGGCGGTATTGCCAATGCCTATTTGCCAGTAATCTTCTTTGGCGGAATCTTTGTCGTAACGGGGATTTTGCGCGACAAAACCTCTAATATGACAGAGATTATTCACTCCACCCCTATCTCGACCTTCGACATGACAGCGGCGCGTATGACCGGGGTTTTCCTAATTATTTTCCTAAGCTTTTTTGTTTTTTTACTGGCGCAGTTCTTAGGTACTTTTAGCCCGACTTTAGACGAGCTCACCCTCGGCCCAATCCGCCCTCTTTATTACCTTCAACCTCTGCTTCTTTTCACGCTCGTAAATGCGCTTTTTGTAACAGCCTTTTTCACCCTCATTGCCGGCTTGACGCAAAACCGTATGCTGGTTCTGGTCAGCGCCATCGGACTATTTTTCTTCTCCATTATGTCCGGAGTTGTCATGGAGCTGGATATTCCGAAATGGGCTCAAGCGCTCGCAGATCCCTTTGGCGCGATCGCTTACACGCTGGACACTGAATTCTGGTCGCCGGAAGATCGCAATACGCGGCTAACGCCCATCTTCGGCTATCTCGGACTTAACCGTCTTGTTTGGGGCGTGATTTCGATAGGCGTTCTTGCGCTTGTCTTCACACGTTTCAAGCGCGGGCTGGTCACGGGCAAGACAAAGCTCAAAGGCGGCGTTTTGCAGGCGGACGACATTCCGGCATATAAAAGCGCTGAGCCTCGGTTCGGGTTTGCGGCTGACGTCGCCGCGCTCTGGACGAGAACAAAGTTTGAATATCTGAGCACGGTTCGATCTGTTCCATTCATCATTCTGGCGAGCCTCGCCATGGCCTTGTTTGCCTTTTTGATCATCATCACGGTCTTTTTCTCGCCGCAAAAACTGGTTCCAACCAGCCTGTTCATGGTCAGTATCGGTTTTGCTAGTTTCCTTATCCCGGTGCTTTTAATTATCGCCTTCTTTTCGGCGGAGATGGTTTTCCGTGACAGAGGCGCGAACTTTACGGGTCTCTTGGACTCAACAAAAGTCCGAAATTGGTCGCTTCTCGTCGCCAAATGGATCGCCCTATCAGCTGTACTCGTCACGCTCTGCGTTCTGGTGATGATTGTCGGTATGGCCATTCAGATCGCCGCCGGTGGCCCTCCGGTAAACATCGCACTTTATCTGAAGTTTACATTTCTGAACGCCTTTCCGAATTACTTAGCTTTTGCGTTTCTCGGGTTATTTGTTCAGGCCTTTGTTCCAAACAGAATTGTCGGGATGCTGGTGGCCGCAGGCGCTATGGCGTTTGTCGCTTTGGTGATTTCAAATTTCCCTTTCTATCACCCACTCATGGGCTTCGGCGGAACAAGCCCAGGGCAAGTTTCAGAGATTTCCCCCTATAATAGCTGGGTCTATTTCCGTTGGTTTAATTTCTATTGGGGCGCGCTTTGTGTGCTGTTCGCCGTCCTTAGCATTTGGTTATGGCGCCGCGGGTTCCAGGTATCGCTGCTGCAGCGCGTCAAAGAAATGAAGACAAACATTACTCCGGCTTCCGGCGCGGTTGCGGCACTGGCGCTCGCCGCTTTTATCGGCAGCGGAGTTTATATCCACCAAGCCTATGACAAGGTAAATTGGTCCAACCAGAAGACCCAGGAAAAACGCCAAGTCAGAGCAGAAAAACTGCTCGCCACAGAACGGGATGCTCCGCATCCGCATGTTCGCAGCGTCAGCATCAATGCTGAGATTTATCCGGAAATTCAGGAAGCCACCATCAAAGGCGCTATGACATTTGAAAATGCGTCGGGTGTTCCGATTTCCGAAATCTACGTCAATCCGGCCAGCGGCCATGAAGAAGACGTCAAGCAATTCGACCTAAAAGGTGCCGTTGAACTCACTGAAGGGACGAACGCCGAAGGTGATTCCATCGAAGAAATCAACGACCTTGGCATCCGTGTCTTCCGGTTCGAGCCTGCGCTTGAGCCCGGCGATAAGACGGAGCTGGATTTTGAAACCTTCTTCCACGCCCCGCGCCTCGCCGATCGAAGCGCGATTTCAAAAGACGGTACTTTCCTCAACAATTACGGCGGATTTGGCGCCAGCTCTCGCGTGATACCGACCATGGGCGTGCCGGATCTTCGCATCCGCAATTCCAAAACCCGGCGTAAATATGGTTTGCCGGAATTGGAAAAACTCCCGGATCCAGACGCGCCTGATGCCGGAAAAGTCAACCTTTTCGGAACGCTGACAGGACCAGCCGATTATATTGATTTTGAAGGCACGGTCTGCACCGCTGCCAATCAAATCCCGATTGCGCCCGGCGATCTCATCACTGAATCTGTAGAGGGCGACCGTCGTTGCCGAACCTATCGCTCTGATACGCCCATCAGCAACTTCTTCTCTATCCTCTCGGGTGATTACGCCGTGACCGAAGACAGCTGGACATCGCCGACAGGACAAATCATTCCGATCCGTGTTTATCACGCTGAAAGCCACAACTATTCAGTTCAGGAAATGATTGAAGCCGCCAAATTCGGCCTGACTCATTACTCCGAAAATTTTGGGCCTTACCAATATAATTATTTCCGCATTATGGAAGTGCCTTTCATTGGTTTTGCCCAGGCCTTTGCCGGAACCATTCCCTATGCCGAGCAAGGCTTCATCATGGATAGCGGCGAAGCCGGAGATATCAAAACTCTGGACAATGCTTCGATCACCACCATGCACGAGCTGGGCCACCAATGGTTTGCTCACCAAATCGTCCCCGGTCTGTCGCGTGGCTTTAATGTTCTGTCCGAAGGACTGACGTCTTACGCCACTATGGACGCCTATGAAGCTCTCTATGGCTTCGATAAGGCGCTCTACGCTTTGGAAAACTCAACCATCGCGCAAATGCAGGCTCTCGCCTTTATCGACAGGGAAAAGGAAGTCCCGCTCGCCATGGCCGGGGAGCAGCAATATCTGGTTTACAACAAAGCGGACTGGGTGCTTTGGGGCCTCAAGCATTATATCGAGCCCGATAATATGCGGCTCGCCATGCGTAATCTTATCGATGAGTTTGGCTCCAACGGCCCGCCTTATCCAACGACGAAAGACGTCACCGACGCGCTGCGCGAAGTTGCCGGGCCGGAGTATGATCAGTTAATTACCGATCAGTGGGATCGGATCGTCTGGTGGGACATGCAATTTGGCGAAGCTGACCCAAGCGTAAGCAAACTGCCCAATGGCCGCTACCGCGTGAGCTTTCCTCTTGAGATGGATAAGAAAATCCAGACCGAAGAAATGGAAACCGCGGAGAGCTTTTCCGATATTGACGGTGAGAGCCTGAATGAATGGGTGGAAATTGGGTTTTATAAGGAAGAGCCAAAACGGCTTTGGAGCGCTTGGTCAAAATTGGAACGCGTTCGCGTCACCCAAGCCGAAAGCGAGCTCAGCTTTGAGCTGGAAACCCTTCCAGGGTTCATCTCGATAGACCCGCGCCGCCTCCTTATGGAACGCAATGTGCAGGATAATGTGGCTCCGCTACCGTCCAAATTGGCCTCTGCAAAGTAAGGTCAAGCCAGACGGCAACATCCGAGCGGCGTATTTTAAGCACTTGAAGGAGCAAGCCTAGCTTGCTCCTTTTTCGTTTGCCTGATAAGCGTCGCACCACATCGTCTAGCGAAAGAAAGAGTACCTCATGAAAATGAACGGGAATGAAATCCGTCAGGGTAATATCATCAAGCATCAGGATACTCTCTGGGTTGCTGTCAAATGTAATGCCGTCAAACCCGGTAAGGGCGGCGCGTTTAATCAGGTCGAGCTGAAGAATATTCTGGACGGCCGGAAATTAAATGAGCGCTTCCGCGCAGCCGAGACCGTCGAAAAAGTCCGTCTGGACCAGAAACCCCACACCTATCTCTTCGCGGAAGACGACATGCTCGTTTTCATGAACTCCGAAAATTATGAGCAAATCCGCCTGCAATCTGAATTTGTTGGTGATTCTGCGGCCTATCTTTCCGACAGTATGGAAGTTGAAGTTGAGTTTTACGAAGACCGCCCCATCAGCATCGCTCTGCCCGCTCAGGTCGTTCTAGAAGTCGCGGAAACCGAACCAGTCGTAAAAGGTCAAACCGCCGCCAATTCTTTTAAGCCTGCAATTTTATCTAATGGCGTAAGAACAGCCGTCCCGCCTTTTGTAGGTGAAGGCGAGCGTTTGGTTATCAACACCGAAGACGGATCCTACGTTAAACGCGCGGATTAAAACACACTCGGCTGGGTGGCACTCAAATCTGAAAGCTTCAGAGAGCTACTCGGCCCAATATTTATAAATTTACGGAGAGCCCGATGGCGAACCTTTCTGCCATAATGACCGTGATGCAAATGGCGGCGCGTAAAGCGTCGCGCGGTTTAATACGCGATTTCAACGAAGTCGAACATTTGCAAGTTGCCCGCAAAGGCCCTGCGGATTTTGTTTCGCGCGCCGATAAAAAAGCCGAAGAAGTCATTGTTGAAAATCTGCAACGCGACCGTCCCGGCTACGGTTTTCTCCTCGAAGAAGGCGGAGAAATTGAAGGCTCTGACAAGACACATCGCTTTATTGTCGATCCGCTGGACGGCACGACAAATTATCTTCACGGCATTCCCCACTTTGCCATTTCAATTGCGCTGGAACGCGAAATTGATGGCGAGCCACGCGAAATCGTTGCCGGACTCATCTACAATCCCATCACGGACGAAATGTTCTTTGCTGAAAAAGGCAAAGGCGCCTTCATCAATGACGGCACGCGCGGCGGCGCAGATCGCCGCCTCCGCCCATCGCAACGCGACATTTTCCAAGACTCGCTCTTCTCAACAGGCATACCCTTCTTGGGCCGCCCGGGGCACGCCAAGTTTTTGAAAGAGCTGCATCAGGTCATGGGCCATAGCGCGGGGGTCAGACGCCTCGGCTCCGCTGCGCTTGATCTCGCTTGGACGGCGGCAGGCCGATATGACGGATTCTGGGAACGCGGTCTCGCCCCTTGGGATGTCGCCGCAGGCGTTTTGATCGCACGGGAGGCCGGATGTCAGGTCGAAAGCCTCTCCGGCGGAAACGTCGTTGAGACAGGCAATATCATTTGCACAAACGCTGCCTTGATGGCGCCGTTAAAAGAACGTGTCGGCTAAAGGCTAACCTTATGTCAAACGTCACCCTAAAATCTTCGGACTGGTCTATCGGCTCCGGCCTACCTTTGGCCGTGATTGCGGGATGCAATGTATTGGAGAGCCTCGAAGAGTCTCTGACAATTGGGCGGAAACTGAAATCGGTTTGCGCCGATTTAGGCCTGCCTTATGTCTTCAAAGCGAGCTTTGATAAGGCAAACCGCTCTTCCATCAGATCATTCCGCGGGCCGGGCCTGGAAAAAGGTTTGGAAATGCTCGCGGCGATCAAGGCCGAGCTGAACGTACCAATCTGCACGGATGTGCATGAAATGGATCAGGCCCTGCCTGTAGCCTCTGTCGCGGATATTATTCAGGTGCCGGCCTTTCTTTGCCGCCAGACGGATCTCGTGACGGCCATGGCGGAAGCCGCGAAACAAACCGGCAGCGTCCTGCACGTGAAAAAAGCCCAGTTCCTTGCTCCCTGGGATAGCAAAAATATTATCTCGAAAATTCGCGAGACCTATGACGCAGACGCTATCATCATGTGTGAGCGGGGCGTCAGCTTTGGGTATAACAATCTGATCGTCGACCCTCTGGCTATTCCCGAAATGCAAAAGCTCGGCGTACCGGTGACGATTGACGCAACACATGCCGTTCAGCTCCCCGGAGCCGATCCCCGAACGGGCGGCGCCTCCACTGGCGGGCGGCGCGACGGCGTCTCCGTGGTAGCGAAATCAGCGGTCGCCGCGGGTGCAGACGGCGTATTTCTGGAATTCCATACCGACCCAGACGCCGCGCTATGCGACGCACCGAGTTGCTTGCCAATTTCCGAGGCCCGGCCTCTTTTGACAAAACTAAAAGCGTTTCGGGATATCGTGAACGGCTAACTTGACGAAAAGCGGCGCCTCGCCTATATCGCGCCCTCCGAGCGGGGGACCCAATAACGTAAACCCGTGACCAGAGGCCAAGGAGCCAGACAATGAAAAAAGATACTCATCCAGATTATCACATGATTACCGTCAAGATGGTTGACGGTTCAACTTACGAAACACGTTCTACTTGGGGCAAAGAAGGCGACGTTCTCGCGCTGGATATCGATTCCAAAACTCACCCTGCCTGGACAGGCGGAGATGCGAAGCTAATGGATCGCGGCGGACGCGTTTCTCGCTTTAAAGACAAATTTGCTGGATTTGGCGTTTAAGCCATATCCCATTCCGAATACGAAAAAGGCTCCCAATCGGGAGCCTTTTTTTTGCTTCGAACTTCTTACCTAATTGTTTGGACCGAAAGCCGCTTGCAAACGGCTGAGTTGGTCCGCCACCGTATTGCCCTGCTGCGCCGCAATGGTGCCGTAAAGAGAGCGATCCAGACGCGTGATCCGCTCATAAAGGGCTTCTGACCTCGCGAGTAGGTCGAGAAGCCGCGACGGAAGCGTATAGGCGGCTTTTGCAAGCTCAGAAAAGCTCACCTCGTCCTCAGACTTTGTTTCCGGAACGAGGCGGTATTTTTCCGCTCGGGCTTCACTCAATCCCATTTCGTCTTCTTTTAAAGCTCTTTGAACGAGCAACCAGCTGGCGACCTGCATCAGCCGCGTTGTCAGCCGCATGGACTGGCTGGCGTATGTTAGCGCGTCGTCCCGCTCAAGTTTTTTAGAATCGTGCCGGCCCGGTCCATCAAGATAGGCTGCGGTTTCTTCGACCATATCCATGCCTTCGCGGAAGGTTTTAGCGAAAAGTTCGGAACGGGTAAATTCCATCAGGCGTGCCTCGGCCTGCGGGGTGAGCGTGTCTAGCGCAATGGCCTGCTCAGGTGATAGTTTAGATATGTCTTGGGGCTGTCCGGCGGTCATAGAATCTCTTTTTTCAGCACAAGGTGTAAGCTTTGAGTTAAAGTTTGCAAGCCCCACGCCAAAGCCAGTCGCTTAACGGTAAAAAAGTAATGAAGTTGTCATAAACAGGATTAGGATTTGGGGCCAAACAGCGTATCTGCTGCGCTACGCTCGCTCTGCTTTTTCTTGAGTTCTCTATTTACGCGGGTTATTTCTGCTTCCAGCGCCTCAACACGCGTCTTCAATTCGCCTCTCGAAAGGCCGTACAGGTCCTCACCCACTGTGATTGTTCCGATTTGGCGCAGTGTGTCATTCTCATCCATGGCAGTCCCGACTTTCCTAATGGCTTGCATTTTAACCGTAATAGCCTATGTAAAGGGGTGTTCGAAAGCGGGAAAAGTCCAAAATCGAACGAAACGACCCCGCCGAGCGGGGTTTTTTTAATGGCTGTTTTCAAACGAGGCTCGTTATGACACAAATTTTAATGCCTAAAGCAACCGCCGTCTGGCTGATCGACAATACAGGTTTGACCTTCAAGCAGATCAGCGAATTTTGCAAACTTCACATCCTCGAAGTCGAAGGTATTGCGGACGGAGATGTGGCCGCCGGCATTCGCGGCGCCGACCCGATTGCGAACGGTCAAATTAACCGCGAAGAAATCGAGAAAGCCGAAAAAGATTCTGATTACGAAATGAAACCGAACAAGTTCGACTCGGATGAATTGCAGCCGACCAAAAAGAAAAAAGGCCCCCGCTATACACCGCTTTCACGTCGTCAGGACCGCCCTGACGCCATCGCTTGGCTCGTTCGTTATCACCCCGAAGTGTCCGACGCACAGATTTCCAAGCTTATCGGCACAACCAAGCCGACGATCAAATCCATCCGTGATCGGTCCCATTGGAAGATTAATACAATCAATCCAACAGACCCAGTCTCTCTCGGCCTGTGTAGCCAGATCGACCTCGATGCGATTGTGAAGAAAGCAGCCGAAAAGAAAGCCAAAGAAGACGCCGCTAATGCAGAAGAAGGCGGAGAAACTTTGACGCCGGTCGAGCCGGCTCCGCTACCGAGCGAAAAACCAAAAGTCGAGCACACGCTCGAGAGCCTTTTCAAGCCCTCTGAAAACTAATCTTTGTTTTCAAATCGCGTATTAAGCCCGGTTTAAGCCGGGCTTTTTTTATGAATATCTGCGATCTGCTTCACGTCCTGAGACGCGTCGAGGTTAAGCACCAAAACGCGGCCCTGATCGACGATAACGCCGACATTGTCGAGCCCGACGATGTTCACCTGCGGCCCGTCGGACACCACGAGGCAGTCTTGAGAATTCAGCAGTTCGGCATCGGCAGGATGGCAGGGCAGCTCTCGTTTGGTTCGCACGTCATAGAGAGATCTATAGCTCCCCAAGTCACTCCAACCGATGTTACAAGGGACAACGGCCGCCTTATCGGTGCGCTCCATAACTGCATAGTCGATAGAGTTAGACGGAGAGCGTTCAAACGCCTCTTCATCCAGAGCTATCAAATCCTGGGCCTTTACGGCCTTCGTATAAGACTCTTTGACAGCTTCGAGAATTTTGGGCTCGAAACGCGCCATTTCTTGGATAAATTGTTCTGCCGAAAACAGGAAAATACCCGAATTCCAGTCGAATTCTCCGCTTTCACAATATTGGACGGCCGTTTCTTCGTCCGGTTTTTCTTTGAAGTCCTCGACCTTAAAGACCCCCTCGGAGATAGTTTCGGACCGTTTAATATATCCATAGCCTGTCTCTGGGCTTTCCGGATAAATTCCAAAGGTGACAATGTATCCGTTTCGAGCAGCGTCGCTTGCCTTCTCCACAGCTTTGTAAAACGCCCCTGGAAATGTGATCACATGATCTGCCGGCGCCAAGAGAAGTAAGTCGTCTTCGGGGCTATGCTCCTTCACATACAGCGCTGCGGCAACAGCCGCCGCTGCTGTATTTCGCCGACAAGGCTCACCGATAATAACGTGGAATTTGTCAGACACCTGAGATCGAATAAGCTCCGCCTGGGACGTCCCGGCTAGTAAGATCGTATTTGGATCAAACAGATCAGCTTTCAAGCGCGTAATTGTCTCTTCAAGCATGGTCTGCTCGCTAATGAGAGGCAAAAATTGCTTCGGCGTATCATCATTGGACACAGGCCAAAGTCGACTCCCTGCTCCGCCCGACATGATAACTGGTGTAATCGCCATAAATAAAAATTTCCCGGTTGCGTCCAAGCTATGTTTCCGTGTCTGCATAGTTAGGCCACATTTCAGAGGCAAGGTAAAAGGAAACTTGCAATCAATTTGTTGGCATATTAGAGCCATCGTCCGGTCGTTTAAGGCGCTAAAACCCCTGAAAAGAAGTGTGAAAATGACAAAAACAGCCCTGATTTCTGGCGTTACAGGACAAGACGGCGCTTACCTTGCCGAGCTTTTACTTAGCAAAGGCTATGTCGTTCACGGTATAAAAAGGCGCTCTTCGTCTTTCAATACGTCCCGAATCGATCACCTTTATGTTGATCCACATGACCCGGGAGCCCAGTTTTTTCTGCATTATGGCGATTTGACGGATTCGACGAATATCATACGGATTGTCCAAGAAACTAAGCCCGACGAAATTTACAACCTTGGCGCCCAATCTCATGTGCAGGTGAGTTTTGAAACGCCTGAATATACAGCCAATTCGGATGCTGTAGGCGTTTTACGGTTTCTTGAGGCGATCCGCATTCTGGGTATGGAAAATACAACGCGTTTTTATCAAGCGTCCACGTCAGAACTATTCGGCAAGGTTGTTGAAACTCCGCAGAATGAAAACACACCTTTTTATCCACGCAGCCCTTACGCCGCAGCAAAACTATATGCTCATTGGATTACGGTGAATTACCGAGAGGCTTACGGAATTCATGCTTCAAATGGCATTTTGTTCAACCACGAAAGCCCGCGTCGTGGGGAGACATTTGTTACGAGAAAGATCACACGCGCTGTGGCCGCGATCCGTCACGGAATTCAGGACGTCATATATCTGGGCAATTTGGACGCAAAACGCGACTGGGGGCATGCCCGGGATTATGTTGAAGGCATGTGGCGAATGCTGCAACAGAACGAGGCGGATGATTACGTGCTCGGAACAGGCGAAACTCATTCCGTGAGGGAATTTGTAGAACTTGCCTTTGGCCATGTTGGTATCAAAATAAAATGGGAAGGCGAAGGCATTCATGAGGTAGGAAAAGATGCTGAAACCGGCACCGATTTGGTTCGGGTTGACGCGCGTTATTTCCGCCCAACAGAAGTAGACCTTCTTTTGTCAGATCCGACGAAAGCTAAAGAAAAATTAGGGTGGACCCACACAACCGAGTTTAAAGATTTGGTTTCAGAAATGGTTGATAGCGATTTAAAATTATTAGCGTCTGAAAAGGACCGAAAACAACGGCATGATTAACTCCCTACCTTATTCATTGTCTGGAAAACGAGTCTGGGTCTGCGGGCATAATGGCATGGTTGGGTCGGCAATTGTTCGGCGTTTAGAAAAAGAAAATAATGTCGAGGTTCTCACAACTGAACGATCTGATGTCGATTTAGTCAACCAAGCCTCGGTCAATGCCTGGCTAGCTCAAAATAAACCGGATGCTATTTTTTTGGCTGCCGCAAAGGTTGGCGGCATTCACGCCAATAACAGTTACCCGGCCGATTTCATTTATTTAAACACGATGATTTCGTCTAATGTCATACATGCGGCCTTTAAAAATCAAGTTGAAAAACTGCTTTTCCTTGGTTCTTCGTGCATCTATCCGAAAATGGCTCCACAACCGATCAAAGAAGGCGCCCTCTTAACGGGGCCACTAGAGCCCACCAATCAATGGTATGCCATCGCGAAAATATCCGGAATAATGATGGCCCAGGCTTATCGCGCGCAATATGACTGTGATTTCATATCCGCCATGCCTACCAACCTTTACGGGCCTAATGATAGTTATCACCCGGAAAACTCCCACGTCATTCCTGCCATCATCCAAAAAGTTCACACGGCAAAAGTTAATAATGAGCCGACGATTGAAATATGGGGAACCGGAAAAATTTATCGCGAGTTCATGCATGCCGATGATTGCGCGGACGGCCTAGTTTTTCTCATGAAAAACTGTTCTCAGCATGAACACATAAATCTAGGTACTGGCAAGGACGTTACCATTTTAGAACTTACTAAAACCATAATGAAGATTGTGGAATATGAGGGTGAAATCGTCCACGATCTCACCAAACCAGATGGTCCACCAAAGAAAATGATGGATACCTCACAACTTTCTACCTTGGGGTGGAGCCCCACTTATGAATTAGACAGTGGCCTTCGGCACGCCTATCAATGGTTTTTAGAGAATGAGGAAGGTTCACGGTCAACCTAAATCTATTGGCTTCTAAACTTCGATAAGGTTGCCCTGATTTTTCGGTTAAACTTTTTCTTTGATATCGGTCGAGGAGGAACATTAGAGACAGCAAAAACTAAGGCTCTCTTTAACTCCCACCTCCAAAATCGGGTAGATCGAAAAGCAATCACATACCCTGTCTCAATTTCAATAAAACACGGATATATCCGAACAACGATTCTTTCTAAGTTTTCCGAAAGAATGAGTACTGTATCATTGCTCTTTAGCAATTTTGCGCACACCAACTTTGCCTGCTCGCGCGTTCGGAAAGATGTGACGCCCACAGCGACCTCGTCAGGAACGGACTCAGAAAAAGACAGAACCGTCCGCTTTAAGTCTTTCCGGTTTCTAGAAGGTTGAGACCATCCGTATTTTTTTAAACGAGAAATATTTGGAGCGCTCTTCCCCAGAATATCGAAACACGCAACATGGGGCGGACACAAACTCTCCAGAAATGCGGTTAGACAAAAGGGTGCTCCGTCTCGCTCGACCTCCAAACAGCGGGACTCTTTTCGATCGAACTGTTCTTCAGGAGAAATGGATTTAGACCCACCGTCAAATAGGTCCAGGATTGAAATAAACGGAAAGCTATCAATTTCGGAAATGGCCGAAGCATTATAAATACGCGCTTTTGAACCTTTGGCATCTAAATATTGAGCACATCTTCTCCACGCCCCGAAATGTACACCAGCAAGTGGGTTGGGCACGGTATAGCGGTCACCTTCACGTTGATATCCTTCAAAATAATAATTCGGATTTTTTGCCCGAGCATTTATCTGCAATTCCGTATCATTCAACGCCTTTGATCCGGGAACTTTTTCTTCATAATTGGCATCAATTCCTAATAATATAATCTTTTTAAACCCTAACTTTTCCATCCAGAGTGCGGCATGACTCCCTGTCGTAACAAGTTCGAATACCCGTTCAGGTAAACTCTCGAAGATAATATCGTAGTTTTGAACCAATGGTGATTTGGATAAGACCTCGCTTTTGGCAATCAGATCATTCCGCAGCAAAAACGCTTTAATTCCTAAACTTTTGGCTTGATCCACCAAACGTTCTATCTCTTGCTGATGAGACCGCCCTACTATCAAGTCGAGACAAGCGTAGTAGGTGGGGTAGACGCCGGTCTCAGACCAATGGCGATAAGCAGCATTCATCCCAACCCATGACGCATCCTTTAGCCGTGAAAAATCAAATTCTTTTAATGACGGGCCGTTTCCAACAACGAAGGCACTTTTTCTCGTAGGCCGGACGTTTCCACTAAGTTCACGGGACATGTTTTGCCCAATAGAGTAGCTAACCGCCCCTGTCTAATAGTAAAAACCCGTGCGGGTTTAACCTTGAATAAAAATTCATTTCTCGAAAAACTCTCGCACAGCTTTTTTCATTCCATCTCGCCAGGTGGGGAGAGTAGTAGAAAATTTCTTTTCAAATTCTTGTGTGTCTAAAACCGAGTAAAATGGGCGCATTGCAGTCGTAGGATAATCCGCGCTCAATATAGGCATGACGGTCGGAACTTGTTGGAGAAACTGGCGCGCGTCTTCGAAGATAGCTTCAGCGAAATCCGCCCAGCTAATAGGCACACCCACATCGGTAACATGAAAAATTTGTGGCTCATTTAAACTTTCATTTTGCAAATTGGACATGGCTGTAAGGCAAGCATTCGCCAAATGCGGAGCGAAGGTTGGGCGTCCAATTTGATCTGAGACCACACTAATTGCGTCTTTGCTTTTGGCTAGATTCAGCATCGCTGTCAGAAAATTCTTTCCCGCGGCATCATACACCCAAGAGGTGCGAAGAATTGCGGCATTCGCTCCCAACGACACCACCTCCGCCTCTCCGGCTTCCTTACTTCGCCCATAGGCGTTAATGGGAGATGTGGAGTCCGCAGGCCGATAGGGCGAGTGGCCACGTCCATCGAAAACATAATCTGTCGAAACATGCACAAACGGAATGTTTTTCTTTTTACAAAACTTGGCAATAATACCAGGCGCTACCCCATTAACAGCATGAGCGGTTTTGCCGTCCGTCTCGGCTCCCTCCACATCGGTGTAGGCGGCGGCAAGAATAATCCCCCCGAGTTGGTCGTAAGTCTCGAGCGCTTCCTGCAACATGCGAGCAGGCTCCGAGAGATTTACGGCACCCCGGTCTGAAAATAAAAGTGGTAAGTCCTGCCGTCGCCCCTCAAATTTCAAAGCTCGGGCCAGTTGGCCGGTCTCACCAATAACAAGAATATTTGGGGTCATGAGCGCCTTAGAATTTGAGATGGGTAACCTTTGCTAATGTTCACCATTGAAATGAAAGCCACTTTCAAAGTTTCTAAAGGCCCCCGCCTTTTGATCAGCGTCGGAGAGGATTGCTTCTTCCTTCGACACGCCCCAATTGAGTTTGAGGTCCGGGTCTGCCCAATAGACGGAAAGGGCTGAGGCAGGATGGTAGGGCGCTGTCGCTTTATATTGAACGCAAGTGTCTTTTTCCAAAGTGATAAATCCGTGGAGAAAGCCGGGAGGAACCCAAATTTGTTTGTGATTTGCGGCCGAAATTTCAACTTTCAAACTTTGACCATATGTCGGCGAGCCCTTCCGAACATCTACAGCGAAATCCCAAATTCGTCCGGCTGAACATCTAACGAGCTTGCCTTGACCGTATGGAGGCATCTGTAAGTGCAATCCCCTTACCGTACCCACTTCGACGGAGTAGGACTCATTATCTTGAACAAACACGGCGTCTAAATCGGCTTCGCGCAACATCGCCTGAGAATTATAGCTTTCCATAAAATATCCCCGATTGTCTTCAAATCGCTTCGGCTGGAACAGTAGGGGCCCAGATAGTGATAAAGTCTGCACGTGCATAAATAAATCTTTTCGCTTGGTATTTCAAAAGGCGCGCTAATCCAGTAACGTCTGAAATTCAAGAAGCTCCTACTCTAGACCCGTCTGAATATTCCATTAGGTCTCGATTAGCCGTTTATATACGTTACTTCCTGCCTTCCTATCGGAAGTTTCAATTATCAAGAACGAGAACAATAGATTTGTCAAATACTGTTTCAAACATGTCGGATGCCGAATTAGAGCGAAAGAAGGCTTCGCTTGTTAAGAGTCTGCCTTTGCAATCCGATATTTTTCTCCCGACGTCCAAGATGCCACTTATACAGCAAATTGAGGGTCTGAAACGTGTTAAAGCCTTATTCGATCACCACTTGTCAGGACCTTACCGCACTCGTTTGCAAAGACTCAAAAACGGGATGAAAGGGCGGAAAAGATGTTTCCTCATTGGGAACGGTCCAAGTCTCAACGATACAGATTTATCCCTATTAAAAGACGAGATTACATTTGCCGTAAATGGATTCTTTCTGAAATCTATGGAATTAGATTGGACACCCACGTTTTATGTGGTGGAGGACCACCTTGTCGCCGAGGATCGGGCGCAGGATTTAAAAGAATTTAAAGGCCCCATCAAATTTTACCCGTCTTACCTCGCTTATTGCATTGAGCCCCAAGACGACACCATCTTTTACAATCACCGCCCCCGCAAAAGCTTTCCGAATGGATTTGATTTTTCCCTCCGAGCTGACGAGATCACTTATACAGGGTGCACCGTTATATTTTCAGCCATGCAATTGGCCGCTTATTTAGGTTTTGAAGAAATATACCTGCTTGGAGTAGACGCGAGTTACAAGCTTCCAAATGATGTAAACGTCTCCAAGGAATACGACACTTCGGTTTTAGATATGAAAACCGATGACCCCAATCATTTTCACCCAGATTACTTTGGCAAAGGCTTTCGCTGGCATGATCCGCAAGTTGATAAAATGGTTGAAGCTTACAAAGAGGCTCTCAAAGTCTGCGAGCCTAATGGAATAAAAATCAGGAATGCCACAATTGGCGGGAAATTGGAAGTATTTCCCCGCGTGGATTACCAGGGCTTGTTTGCGAATGAATATCAGAAGAGGTCGCCCCTACCTAAGCTGCTATTAATTGACTACACGCAATTTGGCCGGAACACTGCGACGGGTGAACTAAAGTCCAAGTTTTTTTCATCGTGGGACGCGTCGAACCTTCTTCATTTATACGCAGAGGGGGGCGATGGTTTTGGTCTTAGCCCGGGCGGAGAAAGTAGCGAAGAACGCTATGATTATATATCTGCTCTTGAAGAAATTCGTATCTTTGGAGCTGACATTATTCTTTACAGGCCAATATCTGATCAAGGAGAATTTCATGAGTTGGCGATGAGAGTTATTTCAGGTTCGAATACGCCATATTTAATTTGGTTAATGGACGACTGGCCAGCGCGTGATTTAAAGAAAAATTTCTTAACAAATCTCGACGCGCCAACGGATTTACACTGCCTTTGCCAATCTGCAAATGCGTGCCTTGCTATCTCAGACGCAATGGCTGGAGCGTTTGGGGCTCGATATGGATCGAATTTTCATGTCTTCCATAATGGCATTAACCCCGACAATTGGCGATTGGAAAAGTCGGCGGTTGAGAGCAGCAACTATGTAACTATCAGATATTCGGGCGCACTGGCGCCTGATATGACGTTAGAGTCAATAAAAGATATTGCCAGGGCCGTTGATAGGCTTTCGAAGGGTAAAAATCTACGATTTGAAATACGTTGCCAGGCGCATTGGCTGAGGCTAGCAAGAGAAACATTTCGCCAATACTCTTGCGTAAAAATCGATGTCGCAGATCAGAGCATCCGGGATTATAGGCAATGGCTCGTTGACGCCGATATCCTTATTATTTGTAATAACTTTGACAGCGACAGTCAAAATTACATCAAACACTCTTTTGCGAATAAAATTCCGGAATATCTTGCCTCAGGGCAATCTGTCTTCGCGTATGGGCCGAAAAATTTGGCCTCCATGGATTTCCTCTCCAAAACCCCTGGCGTGTCCTATGTCGGTACACAAGATATCGACGCTGTGACGCATACATTAAGGTTTCTAATTGAAAATGCAGAAGTGAGAAAAGAGCGAGGAGCCAGAAGTCAAAAATATGCATTTGAAAACCTGAACTTCAACCAAATTAAATCGAGGTTTGAATATATGGTACAGCGCAATTCATCAGAAGTATTTAAAGGCATTAATCATGCCCCGGCGGCTTTGCCAAAGCGAAAGCGTGTTCAATCTCCTTTAATGCGATCCTTTAAAAAATATGTATTGGGTTGGAAAGGAATATTAGGAGGCACATCCTCACTACTCATGGCGGTTGGGGTATTCCTGAGTGCGACACATGACAGCCCCATTTTACTCTTGCTGGCTTTAGGCCTTGTTATACTATCTCAAATCATTCTATTTTTTCTTATCGCTCATCTTTCAGCTCATATGTAAACAAAGCGCTAATGTGCCCTGCTCTCGCCAGCTCAGACGCATCGTTCTAATCAATTAAATTCGGCTAAGCTTTAAGGCGCTTTAATTTAGCTCAAGCTTGAATCCAAACCGAAAGTATGGCTCTCTTTGACAGATTAGATTAGCTTTACAGCTCTCCAGTGGAACCCTGTTGCATATTTCAAGAGTATATTTTATGGCCCGCTTAGCATTGTAAATGGATTAGTATGGCCCAGCATAGTTTTAATTTAACGGTGGTGACACCTGATAAGCGCGCCAAAGACTCAGTCTTTAAAGCTATAAGAAATCTAGCGTCCGAAATTTATGGGTTTCGGGATCAGATCGCAACAGTTTACCGTCAAAACTTTCGTAACTCTTATCACGGAACGGGGTTCGGGGTTTTATGGAACTTTATATTACCGCTCGTTCCCTTGACCGTTTATCTCTTTCTAACGAAAATCCGGGTTTTTCCTTCTTTTGATGGGGTAGATGGAGCGACTTACCTGACTTTCGGCGTGACGATGTGGTTTGTCTTCACCGGCTTCGTTCTATTGCCCATAAACATAGTTGATTCCCGAAAACAGCAAGCTATGAGGACCTCACTGCCTCTTTCAACCTCTATTGTCTCTGCATTTGCCAATTTGGTGTTTGAAACAGCTGTTCGCATCTGCCTTGTCACCCTTATTATTGTGGTGAACGGGAGTTGGCCCACGTGGTTATCTCCGCTCGTTTTTTTATTATTTCTTCCAGGGTTTTTTCTCTTTTTCGGAGCGGGGCTCATACTCAGTATTATGAACGTAATTTATAAAGATGTCGCTCGTCTTGTGACGATCATATTGCAATACGGCATTTTTGTGAGTGGTGTAATTTTCCCTTTAGGAAGCTCTGAAATTATAAAAACTCTCAATAACTTCAATCCATTTGCCGTTATGGTTGAGGCCAGCAGAGAGGTTGTTTTTAAAGGGCAGATTTTGAACTGGATACCGCTCACAATTTGGTCATTATCTGGGATACTAATATTTCTTTTGGGATGTCGTTTGTTTTACGTCATGGAATATAGAATACGTGAGATTGGTTGATGCTCAAAGGATCTGACACAATTTTAGAAGTTGAAGGGCTGTCAAAGCTATATGCCCGCCGTGATTCAACCAGCCGGAACCGAATGGCAAAGAACTTTAGCCGGGCGTTGTTCTGGCGCCCATACAAATCCCCTACAGATATCAAAGAGGATGAGTTTTGGGGGCTCAAAAACATTGATTTCACCTTGAACCGAGGTGAAGCCGTAGGCGTAATCGGCTTCAACGGGGCTGGGAAAACTACGCTTTTGCGTATTTTATCTGGGCAAATACTTCCCGACTCAGGTGAAATTCGAATGCTTGGGAAAAGTGCAGCGATGATTGATCTGACTGCAGGGTTTAGCCCCAACACTAGCGGGCGTCGAAATATCTTTTTGCGCGGGGCGATGTTAGGCCGCTCACAGGAAGAAATGGAAGAGTCTGTTGAGGAAATAATTGAGTTTTCAGAGCTCGGTGATGCAATTGACGCGCCTTTCTCTACTTATAGCTCCGGCATGAAAATGCGTCTCGCTTTTTCCGTAATGATTGCTTCAGAGCCTGACATTTTATACATCGACGAGATTTTGTCCGTCGGAGACTTTAGATTTCAACAAAAGTGCCTCGCAAAAATTCGAGAGATTCGTGAGCGGGTTGCTTTTGTTCTTGTCTCACATTCTATGGGCAATATTCGGCTATTCTGTGACGAAGTTATCGTTCTAAACGAAGGCGAGATCGCTTTTGTCGGCAAGCCTGACGAAGCAATTGAAGTTTATGAGCAAATGCGCTTTCCGGAAAAGGTGACGAAGGAAGAGCAACACGCACAAATTCTAAAACCACAATTTCACAATCCTGAAGTGTTAACAGACATTGAACACTTTTGGTGTGATTCAGAGGGCATCCCTATCGAGGAAATAGAACCGGGGGCCCCGTTGCACTTTAAAGTGAAATTTAAACTTAACTTTTCTCCCCGAAACCTAATCATGGGAGTACCCGTCTGGTCAGAAAGCGGTGTTTATGTCACAGGCTTTTCCACCCCCCGAAGCGGGAAAGGGCTGGCCGTTTCAGCTAATGAAATGGTGAGTTTTATGCTTGAGGTGCCGAGCTTGTCCTTTAACCCTGGGGATTATGTTTCTAATATCTCCATTCATGACGGCCCTGAATTCCTATATAGAGGGGCAAACCCTATCTTGAAAGTGTCAGCAACCCCGCAAGAAAGCTGGGGATTCGTAAATTTGCCACATTCGTGGAATAAATTAGCAGAATAAGTATAAAAGTTCCCTGAAAAATGAGCCGCATTTTCTGGAAGAATCTCTGGGCAGGCCTAGCATTTTTTTGTATGGGCGCTGAGCAATTCTCCAACCGAGCGCTTTTGAAGTAAATAGTAAGATGGCTAAAAGATAGCCCTCTTACCTAGAATATAAAAGAAGAGACCTTATCGATGATCAAACCTGTGATTATCAATTGCCAAAAACTTCCCTTTGAAAAGACTTTGGGAGTGGCAAATTATATTTTAAATCTATCGAAAGCCCTCTCTTCGCATTGTAAGGTCATTTTTGCTGTTCCTAGTCTGGAGAGGTTCTTTCAGACTGAAGCGAGTAAAATTATCGGCGAATTTGCAAATTCCGTTGTTGAAATTAACGAAATAAAAAATTCGGAATTTGCATCGAACTGCCTAGAACTTTTGCCGCACCATTTTCAAGAGTCTCTCTTCGGCGGAACATGCATCCAGATTTGTCATGACTTTCATGTTTATGACATCGGGTGGAAATACGGTAACGCCGTTGGAAGGATGCGCGAAGAACTCAAGCAAAACATGGTCAATGCTGACGCTGTGATGTGCCATTTCCCCAGAACCTATTATGAAATGGAGGGCATATTAGGGATCACTAAAAAGTCATTATTTCTGACCGAAAGTCCATTACTGTTCGACCCTCGTGGTTCGGTAGAAAAACCACCCAAGAGTGACATCACGACATTACTATATCCGGCCCAGTTTCAGGAGCATAAAAACCACAAAATGCTCATTCGAGGTTTAAGCTTAGCCTTACGACAACATTCGAATGTCAAAATTGTATGCACGGGCACACCTTTCCACGAAAAGTTTATGAATGATTTGCGCAGTGAGATAAGACGTGCCGGAGTAGAAGATAGTTTTGAAATTTTAGGCCACGTTTCCGACCCTACTTTACGGAGCCTATACGCAACCTGTGATGGATTAATCATCCCGAGTATGGCAGAGGGCGGCGCGTATGTCGCGCTGGAAGCTATCGCAGCTGGAAAACCAGTCGCTGTGAACGATATACCTACGGCTCGGCTACATATGCGTTCGTTCCACGCGAAAGCACATTGGTTTAACGCCATGGATGAGAAAGAAGTAGCTGGCGCCATTCTTCAACTCGTGAACGCTGATAAAAGCAACTGGTTGAAAGCGAATAAAGTAGCAAGGCAGCGTATAGATGACGTGACATGGGACATGGTTGCAGATAAGTGGGTTACAGTTTTGACGTGGTTGTCCGAAAAGGGTGAAAAACCGCGCGTTTATGCTGACAGAGATGCTATGAATATCAGCATTCACGCATCATAAGTCTCGTACTAGAAGAATGAATTTTTTGGAGCCGTCATGAATATGATAATGAGTGAGTACGATGATCCTCATGTGGGAAATATTAAGTTTTCAACATTCGAATCCTATAATGACCCTTATACCGAGTGGGTTCGTGATAACTGGAATGTTGAACCTATCACGCTTCTGGCCAGCACGCTCATTTCCGATGGCGATTCTTTCATTGATTTAGGTGCTAACATCGGGGCTTTTTGTTTGCCATTGTCTCTTATGAGAAGAAGCCCATTCCTGGCCGTAGAAGCCCTTCCGGATAATGTGGACCTTCTTGAGAGCTCTATAAGGGCGAACAATATTGACAATGCGAGAGTCGTAAATGCGGCCATTATGGACAAGGAAGTTCCCGTACACATCAAAGGGGCCAGCGCTTACGGCACTGTAAACTCTGATGGTCAGGGCATCACGATTCAAAGTGTTGTGGGAGATAAACTTTTTCCTGAAGCAGGGTTTGAAAACGCCCGACTTGTAAAAATTGATATCGAAGGCTCTGAACTTTTTGCTATAAAAGGTATGAGAAAGTTTCTTGAGGGCAATGTCTCAAGATCCTACATCTTTGAAGCTAACGGAGCTCACTGTTATTCCGGCGGTTATCAACCTTCTGAAATAGTCGAGATATTCGAAGAGATCGGATATAATATTTACATGGTCGCCGGTCTAAAGATTATTCCTTATAAATCCACGGATTTACAACCCTTCGGCCTGATCAACTTTCTTGCTACGAAAAGTTTGCCGGATGATCTCGGCTATGGATTTTCAATAGGGACATTAACTAAGGACCAAAACATTTTCGCGATAGTCAGAGCCTTAACGGAAATGAAGCCCGGATATCGAAGCTTTATGCTCGAAGAGCTTAAAAAAGCTCCTGTCGATATCATAACTGACGAACGTATTACAAAAGCTATTCGCCAAGATTAATTTGGAAGTCGAGATTATGTCGAGTTTGACGTCTAAGCAGGACAAAAAAAAACGCACTGAATGGGCCAAAATTGAGGCGTCCATAAAGTCATCAAAGCTATCGTCCCCCAAAGAATATGCTCTTGAATGGGGCCGTCTGCGTGAGGAATTTTATAGGCAAAACGGGCCCCTAGAAGTTCCAAAGCCTGATCTTGATCGCCTGAAGTCTCTCAAGAATAAATATAAGGGGAAACGAATATTCATCATGGGCAATGGCCCTAGCTTGAACAAGACGCATTTGGAGTTTCTCAAAAACGAATACACTTTTGGCGTCAATAGAATTTATTTGATGGACGACAAAATCAGTTGGAAACCAAGTTTCTATACAGCGAATGATTGGCGTGTTGTACCTGACATCGCCACAGACATTAATGGCTTAACCGGGTCGACATTCTTTTTCGAAGAAAGTTTTCGCGGAATTCTTCGGGAAGGAAGTGATACCTATTATTACCGGCATTGTGCCGCAGACCCCAATTACCCTGACGAAAAAAGTTTTGGCCATGAAGCCACCCGGGGAATTCGAGGCGCTGGCTCCGTGGTCGGCACGGCCGTTCAATTGGCGGCCTATATGGGCTTTGATCCCATCTACCTTATTGGTTGTGATCTGGGTTATAAGGTTCTTGATACGGTAGAGCAATCCGGTGAGGACAAGTTCGGTAACGGCGTTAAATTGTTTCTTACCAGCACCAAAGATGACGACCCAAACCATTTTGACTCGCGTTATTTCGGAAAAGGGCAAAGGTGGCACGACCCAAATGTGAAGCGTATGATTTCCGGACACGAACAATGTAAAGCTGGTATGGCCGACAAGGGAGGCGAAATTTACAATGCAACTGTTGGGGGCGAACTGGAAGTTTATCCTCGGGTCGATTTTAATAGTCTTTTCCCTGTCCAAAACCACCCGGGTGAACCGCGAGACGCTGGCGCTAAGTTCGATGAAACCGAATTGGTCTCTGAACTTTTTAAAAGCAACAAGAAGCCAAAGATTATGCTGGACGTTGGTGCGCATCGTGGAACATCCGCGAAGTACTTCCCTGGAGATGACTGGCGTATTTTCTGCTTTGAACCTGATCCAAACAACCGCGAAGGTTTAACAAAGCACAGCAAGTCGCAATCGAATATCGTGAAAATCGACCCCCGGGCCGTAGGTTCTGTCCCGGAAAAGGGCAAGAAGTTTTACGGCTCGGATGAAAGTTCCGGCATCAGCGGTATGTTGGCTTTTAGAGACACTCACGAAGTCATTGCGACGGTAGACGTCACTTCCGTCGGTGAGATCATGGAAGAAAACGATATTTCTCACATAGATTTCTTGAAAATTGATGTTGAAGGCTACGATTTTGGCGTGCTCAAAGGCGTACCTTGGAAAAAGATCAAACCGGACGTCATTGAATGTGAATATGAAGACGCCAAAACAGAGCTTCTAGGGCATACGTGGCGGGATATTTGCGAGTACCTCGCCGAGCGGAATTACACCATTTACATCAGCGAGTGGCATCCCATTATTCGCTACGGCATCCCTCATGATTGGCACACGATCAAAAAATTTCCGTGCGAGCTTTCTGATGAGAAATCTTGGGGAAATCTCCTTGCCTTTAAAAATGATCCCGGTGAAGCCGCCATCATAGAGGCCATGGAAAAAATCATACGTTATCGCAACAAACCTGATACCTCGAAGCAACCGATCGATCAAACATCGAAAGCTTCATCTGGCCCAACGAAGAAAACGGTCATCCAAACATCTGGCGAATCAAGCAATTCGGTAAAGCGAATAGGCTCACAGTCTATTCGTCAAACTTCGGTTGCACCCGCTATTGCGCAAACCAGCCAAGCTACGGAAACCGGTTTCAAAGACAAATTGAGAACGAATTCGCCTTCTCTCTTCCGCATCGGACAACTCGGAATGTGGGGCCTCCGCTTTGCAAAACGCCACCTCTTATTAACGACAGTAGCCGCGGGTACATTGGCAAGTCTGATCTTAGCCCCTTTATTATTTGAAGCCTTAGAACCTTATACTTTATTCGCTTGGGGGTTGGCCGGCCTGTTAATAGTCGCAGGCTCAGCGGTTCTCCTTTCCTCTTTTGTAAACATGATGGCTAATCGCATCGCAGAGCGTGAAATTCAGGCCCGCGAGTCATTGAGGGCAGATGTTCTGAATACGTTGCGCCGAGAGCAGAGAAATCAAAAGTCTCAACTAACCCAGTCTATCAAACAGATGAATATGCAAAAAGAAAATTCGGTTCTATCGAACTTAGACCGCCGAATTGGAAACCGCGTCTCATCCGAACTATCAACACAAGAAAATAAGATAGCAGATAGACTTTTGCAGGAAAGCAAGACTTTATTAGGGAAAATGCAAAATTTTGAAGATGAAATAAAAGGAGAAATGAACACGGCTTCAACAGAAACCGAAGCTAAACTCAGGGCCGCCTTTGAAAGTTTGGAAGAGCAATTTACCGCAGAATCTAAAGCGTTCCAAAACAAACTCGACGTCCTTAGCAATAATCTTGATGAGAAATTGAAAAGCAGCCAAACCGATTCCAGTGAACTTGATCACTTAAAGAAAGTTATAGAAGATACTCAAAATCGACTAAACGAAGAATCAAAACGAAATAGCACGAGCTTTATGCAGGCTCACGAACAGCTTGAGGAGCGGCTTCAAAACAAGATAGACACTTTAGGTAAATATGCTCAGGACACGCGCGAAAATGTTAACAAACATAGAGAAACGATGCGCGAGCACCTCATAGACTCCAAAACTCGTAATTCGAATTTAGATGCCCACATTAAAGAAGCAAAAGCGATGATTGCCGATTTAAAAGAGCAGCTTAATGCCGCGTCCGAGCGGATGAAGAAGAATGACTCTGAACAGGCCCTCCAACACGCTTCCGTGAAAGACAAGTTGCTTGTTTTGGATGATGCCCAGCAAGATATCCGACGTCTTGAAAATGAAATTGCATCAGCACGCAATGAGATTAGAAAAGATAAGGAGTCCGAAGAAGCAAATTTTCAGCACTTCAACCGTATTTTCACGAAAGCGCATACCGCAGAGGTCCAAAATTCTTGGGTAAAGCCGCTCAATTTGACGATGCGTCCCGCCTCTATTGCTTATTTGGCTAAGCGCATTGCGACGATTGAGTCTCGACTGAAAGGTCGTTTAGCGACAACTATTGAAGCCGCAGTATTGCGCACATTGGTTGCCTCTTCGGTTCAAGGCAAAACGTTGGATGTTCTTGAAATTGGAACTCTGTTTGGGACAGGCGTGGCCATGATCCACGATCACGTCAAAAATAATTACGAAAACACGCATATTACTATAATCGATCCGCTTGAAGGTTATTATGGTAACAATACTCTCGACATAGCGACGGGAGAAAAAATAAATAAAGATGTACTCACCGACAACCTTGCGACCGCGAAGGTGCCTGTTAAAGACTACACGTTGCTGCAAGGCTTCAGCACAGAAGACGCGATCATTGAGGCGGCGGCAAAGAAAAAGTACGACGTCTTGATAATTGATGGAGATCACAGTCTTGCCGGCGTGAAAGCCGATTTTGTGAATTACGCGCCGTTCGTCAAAAGAGGCGGATACATTATAGTAGATGACTACGGCACGCCAGATTGGCCTGAAATAGAGAAATATGTAGATGAGGAACTAATCCCTCGAAGTGATATAACTCTTGTTGGCTCCATGTGGCGAACGGCTGTTTTCCGTGTCATCAAGGTCGTAGAAACATAGCGGCTAGAGAGAGCATATACTGCTGATTTTCCAAGGATGAAACTAGCCCGATGCGGCCGGTTTCATCTTTCAAATCTACAAGTTTGGAGCTTCTACTCTTAAGTTCCGACGCCTGCCTTGCATTCACGTATCTCGACAAATAGACGCGGTTATCTAGAGCGTTTGAGAGCAAAATAATCCGTCCGATCCAAACCAATATTACTCCTCAGAGCAATTTCAAACAAGCTCCCGGCTAGGACATTTTTCTTCCCTTCCAAGCCGATGGAGGCAGAGGTGACATAAATTTTGTCGCCAATGATGACGGGGCATGTCGGGCGCTTCACGGGCACTTTGACGGTCTCAATCACCTCCCCATCAGTTGAAATTCTTCGTAAGCAACTGCCGTCCCAGAAGGCCACCCAAAGGGTCCCTTCCCGGTCTATAGCCATACCGTCAGGATAGCCTTCACTCCGCCCAAACTGTTTGAAAACTGCAAGCTCACCAAAGCTTGAGGCATTTAAATAATCGGCTCGATAAATGATTTGGCGGGCCGAGTCTGTTAGATAAGCAATTTTACGTTCGGCATCGAAGACAGGCCCGTTCGTCACATGAAACCCAGAGGCCATTTTTTCGACCTGACCAGATGGTGCATAACGCCACCAATTTCCGGCTTCGCTATCAACCTCCGCATCATCCATAGTCCCAGCCCAGAAGTAACCGTACGGGTCCACAGCTCCGTCATTGAAACGTGTCTTTTCTATATGGTTTTCCGGGTCGTTCAGATACTTTATCAAAGGCATTTCATTTTCATCAAAAGTAATATGACAAAACCCGAGTCTTCCAACAGCTACAAGTCCGCCATCTGAGTGCAGTCCTAAAGCGCTTATATTTCCCGGAACAGACCATGTTTGTTTTTTGTCGTCTCGCAGAGACATGGCGAAAAGTTTTTCACCTTTGATATCTACCCAATAAAGCCTTTCGTTGCGCGGGTCATGAAGCGGCCCTTCGCCTAAGATAGCGCGTGTTTCCCACACACACTTAACGGTATTCACCAGACGGTTCGACATGATCTAAGCCGGGTCGTGCAAACGTGAAAGAATGCCCCCATCAATGTGGAAAGTCGCGCCGGTGATAAATCCGGCCTTATCAGAACAGAGAAATTCCGCAAAATCCGCGACTTCCTTCGGCTCTCCAATCCGTTTGGCTGGATGAAAGGTCTCAAGCTCTTTATATTTTTCAGGACGCCCTACAAATCCATCCACCAACATGGGAGTACGGATCGCGGCTGGAGCCAAGGTATTGACCCGCACACGCCCCCCTAAATCTACTGCTAGGGCACGCGTCAGCCCGTGCATGGCCGTCTTAGACGTGGCGTAGGCCACAAATTCAGGCTTGGTAGATTGAGCATGCACCGTGCCGATATTCAAGATGCTACCTCGATTCTCAGACAGCTCGTTTAAAAAGGCCTGTGATAGTCGAAAAGGCGCAATTACATTAACTGCGAAACTATCCTGCATATCCGCTGCGCTAATTTCTGCAGTCGGTTTTACGATTTGCAATGCTGCATTATTGATTAGCGCCTTAATAGGGACACCGCCGCATGCTTTTACCACGTCATCATAGAACGCCGAAAGAGCTTGGTCATCTTCTGCGATTGCCTTTAAGTCTGCTGAAATAAACTCCGCATGCGGTGAAAAACCCTCGTTTTTCGTTCGCGACGTTCCAACAACATGCCAGCCAGCGTCTAGAAAACCGTTTACCAGAGCTGTCCCAATGCCGCCGGAAGCTCCGGTGATTATGACCGCTTTATCAATCATCCTTTTCCTTCAAGAAACCCGGCTATACGGTCAATCGCCATGTGACTGACGACACGCACCGCATCCACTGAGTTCGACCCATTGTGAGATCCGAAAATACAACGATCAAATTGACGGAGCTCTGAATTCTTATCCAAAGGCTCGACTTCGAACACATCAAGGGCAGCCGAATGCACCGTTCCATCTTTCAGACCTGTCAGAAGCGCGGATTCGTCAATAACAGGTCCGCGGGAGACGTTCACAATACGCACACCAGATTTCAATTTTGGTAATATATCCGCATTGAACATGTGTTTGGTCTCCGGCGTCAGAGGACAGGTAAAAACAATATAGTCCAAGTCCCCAACGTGCTCTGGCCAAACATGATTTTCTACCTCTAAACCTTCGACGGGTTTGAAGAAAGGGTCATAGGTTATGACTTCGAGATCGCAGGCCAGAAGACGTTTGACAGTCGACTGTCCAATATCACCAAAACCAACTACGGCTGCCTTTTTGTTCCAGAGCGAGATGCCTGAAGGTTTCGGCCAAGCATTTTCGTTTCGAATGGCGCGGTCGATCAGGTAAGTTTGGCGCGCCAGGCCAAGTACATAGGCCATCGCTACATCTGCAACTTCGCGGCCAAAAACACCAGGTGTATTTATAATAGGAATGCCAAGGTCTTTGCAGGCCTCAAAATCGACATTGTCTGTTCCGACACCCCATTTGACGGCCGCCTTTAGTTTCCCTTTAACCCCAGCTTCGAAAACGCGGCGAGTCGCGGGGTCATCCCCGATAATCCATCCGTCATATTCAGGTAGCGTTTCAATCAATTCTTCTTCGGACATAATTTGCGTCACTTGAGCGGGGACGCCCGTCAAACCAACAGAACCGAATTTCTCTTCGAATTCATCAAAAAGACCCAGCATTGGGGGGCAAGTCACGAGAATTTTCATAATTAGATCCAGTCTTAGTCTTCAATCGGGAGGGCTTCGCCAGCGGCGACACGCTTCAGAAGAGATTCAGCCATAAACCAATCGGACTTTTCATCGATATCGACAGATTCGAGCCTTGGGGTCGTAAACATTGCCGGCTTTTTTCCAATTCGCGCATTTGTTGATTTAAAACTCTCACGACTAAAAATATAGCCGACCGAATTTTCTTCCAGATAAGGGTCTAAGTCCTGCGTTCGAATCAGGTTGTCGGGATCATGATTAATTGGCTCGGCTTCATCTGTATAAAAACGCGTTTGGTGGGCGTTAACGGTGAAAAGCGAATCCACGCCCTCGGCGCCGTAAGAGGCTAACATTTTACGAATTGTCGCTGGTGACAAGAGCGGGTTTGTGGTGTGGGTCATGAAATAAAGATCAGACTCGATATTATCGATATCGTCTTCCAACACCAAATTCATAGACACGAAGTCACCGCATATTTCCGGTTTTCGATCACGAATAATGACACGCCCATTTCCGTCGCCATGATTTAGGCCGTTTTCAGAAAGGATGTTACGTGCATCTGTATTTATGACCACTTGGTCTATCTCTTCCACGGCCAGTAATGTATCTAAAATCCAGCGGAATAAGGGTTTTCCAGCTATGTCCCGGAAATTTTTTGATGTCACGCGAACGCTATTTGCCTTCATCGGCAGAAGAGCGGTGAGGGTTTGGGATTTATACATGGATTTTGGGGCCTCTTAGGTCATGAAGTCGACGGCGCTTTAACGCGTAGCTTCAGTTTTGCCAATTCCTAAATCTTCGACGTAAGTTTCATTCTCTCGGTAAAGAGCTTTGACCTTGGGATAATAATAAGCTTCTTTCTGCTCTCGTGATAACTTTCGGTTTTCGTTTTGTCCCTTATACGATCCCCAGAACTGCAAAACACGGAAGCTAATGATACCAAGAAACACTTTGCCCAGTACTCTCTGCTGACGCGCGGCTTTCATATCATTTGCGATACCGGCGAAAGAATAGCGGATAAAATCCCAAAAGCTCATATGGACTTCGGGCATTACTTCCCGCAGTGTTAAAGCCTCGCGGTAATATCGACGTTTGACCTGAGAAAAACTCTCCTCATGGATATGTGTCACAGGCGCCTCAGCTACATAGGCAATTTTATTGCCGTCATTAACCACCTGTTTCCCTAGAACCATATCTTCAAGTCCAGTCACGGATTCATCAAAGCGGTATTTTTTCCAAACCTTGGATTTAACAGCCGAATTGGCGTTATTGATGAAAAATCCTTCTTGGGGGATAGCGCTCTCGGACGGAAAGTATTTGGCGAAAAGCTGTTTTTCAGAAAATTTATTATAATGGTTCCCGATCTGGCGCCCATAACTATAAACCGCCTCATCCGCAATCAGAGGGTCTACAAGGTTTTGCAACCACCGCTCATGGGTGGGAATGCAATGGGCAGAAATAAACACCAGGTAGTCGCCAGTAGCCTCTTCGCAGCCCCAATTCAGGGAACGCCCGAAACTGAACTGGGACTTGGGGATATGAACTATTCGGCAATTATGTTTCTTGGCGATCTCTAGCGTCCCGTCGGTCGATCCGGAATCGACTAGTACAATCTCCATCGTTAGATCATCAAGCACTTGGCTCTTGCAGGCCAGCAATGCTTCTTCGAAGAATTTCTCTTCGTTCAAAGCTCTGAAAACGATGGATATGTCTGCTTTACTCATATTAGTACCTTGTCTGACGGGTCAGACTTGGCCTTTCAAGCCTTTAAAGTTGCACTAGAGGCATCAATAGTCGAATTGACCTATTCGGGGCAAGAGTTTGGTTCTGACGAAAGCTTAATCCTTCACCCATTTTTGGGTTGCTTCCATGACTGTCTGTTAGGCCAATGAGGGGAAACCGATAGATGACCATACAAAATTTTCGGCACTGGTTCTGATTCCAATGAATCAAGGCTTTAAACAATTGTAGGAACGTCATAGGTCTTGCCGGAGTAAAAATCGCAACCTTAAACTATTTTTGACGAAACGGATAACATTATGAAGGGCATCGTATTGGCGGGGGGGAACGGAACGCGGCTGTATCCAATGACGGCCGCGACATCGAAGCAGTTGCTCCCGATTTACGATAAGCCAATGATTTATTACCCTCTGAGCGTTTTAATGTTGGCTGGCATTCAAGATATTTTGATTATAACAACTCCTCATGATCAAGAGCAGTTCAAGCGCCTGCTTGGCGACGGATCACGCTTTGGGATAAATCTTAGCTATAAAATACAAGACCAGCCGAATGGCTTGGCCGAAGCCTTTATTTTAGGTGAGGATTTCATTGGCGGCGACGATGTCGCCCTCGTTCTCGGCGACAATCTTTTTTACGGGCAGGGTTTCGTAAAACTTCTCATGAAGACAGTTATATCTATCGCACAATATGGCGGGGCCACCGTTTTTGGCTATATGGTTAAAGAGCCAGAGCGTTTCGGTATTGTCGAATTCGACGAAGACAAGGCAGTTCTCTCAATTGAAGAAAAGCCCAAAGCACCTAAAAGCGACTATGCCGTCACCGGGCTCTATTTTTACGACAATCGCGTTGTGGAACTTGCCAAACTTGTAGAGCCGTCAGAGCGTGGTGAGCTTGAGATCACAAGCTTGAATAATGCTTATTTAGAGTTGGGAGAACTTTCTGCCGAAATTTTGGGTCGAGGCTTCGCTTGGTTGGACTCAGGAACTCATCAAAGCCTTTTAGAGGCTTCGCAATTTATCGAGGCTATAGAAAGACGCCAAGGCTTGAAAGTCGCGTGTCTTGAAGAGGTCGGATTATATAAAGGCTGGCTCAGCAAGTCAGAAATTGCAAGAAACATATCTGGGAACAAAGGTAGCAGCTATACCCGTTATCTTGAAAGACTCGTTCAAGATTGAGCTTTGAGCAGATATACTTGGACGTCGAGCAGAATAGGTCAGTTTAAACACGTGAAAATCTTAGTCACAGGCGGCGCCGGCTTTATCGGTTCAGCGCTTCTCCGGTTTTTGTTTCAGGAGACCGATCACGATATCGTAAATGTCGATAAACTGACATATGCTGGAAGCTTGGGTAGCCTTTCGGAACTTGCAAACTCAAATCGATATAAATTTTACGAGGATGATATTTGCGATGCTCTCGCCATGGGAAAAATTTTTGATGAGTCAAAGCCTGATCTTGTTTTCCACTTAGCGGCAGAGAGCCATGTAGACCGATCCATAAAAGGTCCAGCGGCCTTCATTGAAACTAACGTTCTTGGAACCTATACTCTCTTGGAAACCGCACGGGAATATTTTGAAAAGCTGCCGAACAAGCACCGAGCAAAGTTTCGTTTTCACCACGTTTCAACGGATGAAGTTTTTGGGGATTTAGAAAAAGGCGGATTTTTTACCGAGACCACTCCGTACGCTCCCAGCTCACCCTATTCGGCCAGCAAAGCGGCGTCAGATCACCTCGTTCGTGCGTGGCACCGCACTTATGGGCTCCCAGTCGTGTTGACAAATTGCTCTAATAATTACGGCCCATATCAATTTCCGGAAAAACTTATTCCCGTGGTGATATTAAAAGCTTTGGCGGGCAAGCCGCTTCCCGTCTACGGCGACGGGCAACAAATCCGCGACTGGCTCTATGTCGACGACCATGTCAGAGCCCTTTACCGCGTTGCCACTCAAGGCTCTTTGGGTGAAACTTATAATATTGGTGGTTTTAACGAGCAAACAAACCTTTCCGTCGTCGAAGCCATTTGCGATTGCTTAGAAGAACTAGCCCCTCATGACGGCAGCAATTTCAAAGCTTATAAAGATTTAATTTCGTTTGTAACCGACCGCCCGGGTCATGACCTGCGCTACGCAATTGATGCCACAAAAATTAAGAATGCTTTGAACTGGACGCCCATGGAGACCTTCCAGTCAGGCCTAAAGAAAACAGTAAAATGGTATCTAGAAAATCAAGCTTGGTGCCAAAGCGTTGAGACCATTGAAGAATAAAAAGGCTGAGCCTAAGTCCCCACCTAAATTAAATCGATTGTTTGGCTTATAGGTTCGGCCGTAGCGATAATCCTAATTCGTAGATCTAACATTTCTCCTGAAGGCAAACTTATCTCACGCTCATATCGCGCTGTCTCCCCTTTGAAGACAAGTTCCTGATTAATATATATTTCGCATTGAATGGAGGCTTCAAACCTCACAATCAAAGCCGTGCAAGCGCGTTCCTGAAAATGGAAAAGCTCAAAATTTCGGATTAAATCTTGAGAGGGACATTTTGGTTCGCAAAAACGGTGTTTGATGATCTCGAAAAAATGATTGAAGGGGCCATACTCAGCCAGATGAAAAACGCTGAAGTTAAAACCTGTGTGAAGCGCCTTTATTAGTCCCGCATTTTCTTTCGCTAGTCCGAAAATTTCTTTCAAACGCTGAGAATTTAAGGACGCAGTTTTGGTATCGGCGTAATGCCGTACCAGGGACAGAGTTTGAGGAAGGTAATGAAATTTTTTCCCAGCTTTATACAGACGGATCCAAATATCCCAATCCATCGTATAATGCCGGTCCTTCTCCAAGAGCCCGACCTCAAATAGCGCCCCCTTACGTACAAAACAGGACGGTTGAGAAATGAGATTATCCCGGTAAATCTCATCGTTTATCTGACGGGGCCCCGGATGAAGACGCGTAAAGCCATCATTTTCGACCAGGACCGTGTCTCCAAAAACCACATCAATCTCGGGGTGAGCCAAAAATATTTCTGCCACTTTGTCCAAGGCCCCAGGCGCAAGGCAATCATCATCATTCAGCCAGCCGTAAATATCGGCTTCCACCGCCTCCCACCCCTCATTGATAGCATCGCTCTGACCATCATCCGGCCCGAACCGATCATAAATAATTTTGGCGGTGTAAGGCTCCAGTCGTTCTTTTAACGCATCATCTTTATTCACACTACATACCGCTAGCCGCACTTCCGCCTGCTGCGCAGCTAAAGACCGCAAAGTCCACTCCAGCCACTTTGAAGGTTGAGGACCTATAGGGATAGTCATTGCAAAAGAGAGAGACGTCACGTCAGAAATGCCATAAGTTTTTGATCAAGAGCCGCTAATTACCGTGTTTACTGAAAAAAAAAAGCTCTAAGTGAAGCGATTCCACTTGGTCGACAACGAACCTGTTAGAGAGGGGATTCGATAACATTGCTAGGATCCGCTATTCTTTGGCTCCTAAAATGAGAAATGATTTCTCTGGCTCAGGTTATGTCGGAGAAAGCACCGCGTGATTGAAAAATTCAGATTTAGTTTCGACGAAACAAAAAAAGCCGCCCTTAAAGGCGGCTTTGATCATAACTTTGTCGCGGCTCGCTACCGGTATTGCTGAACGCGTGTTGTTCGAAGTCCGGCAATGCCGTGACTCTCGATAGATCTTTGCCAAGCCATGAATTCTTCGCTGGAAAGGCCGTAACGTTCACAGGCGCCGTCCAAAGTCAGAAGCCCGCCGCGCACGGCGGCCACGACTTCGGCTTTCCGGCGGATAACCCAACGCACCGTATCCGGCTTTGGCAAATCTGCCATGGTTAGCGGCGTCCCCTCGGGCCCGATAACAACATTCTCTCTTTTCACACGACGGTCAGTCATTGGCTGCCTTTTTTGTTTTTCTCTGCAAATATCTATAGAAAACGGAGGTTAAAAAGAGTTTAAACAAACCTCAAAAAAGTGAACAATATCAGTTGTTTACTAAGGTTAACGGAATCTCGATTACGGTTAAGAAAGGTTTACAGAAATTCCAACGTGTTGATTCATAAAGGAGATTCTCGCGCCCTCGCCTGTGACTCTGTATCGACTTGGAACGATTCCGAGCCTATAGGGGCGTCGAAAAATTTGCGAATTAACCAAAACTTTTAAGCCGGAGCGAGACAAATCTCTCAAGAGAGCCGACATAAAACGCAGACAAAACCTAATCCAGGTGTGAATTCACTGGGTTTTGCCAAGCCTGAGTCAGAGACGCGCGTCGTCGTCGCTATGAGCGGCGGGGTGGATAGTTCTGTCTGCGCCGCAATGCTCTCGCGTGAGGGATATGATGTGATCGGCGTCACTTTACAGCTTTATGACCACGGCGCTGCCATTCAAAAAGCCAAAGCGTGCTGCGCGGGGCAGGATATTTATGACGCTCAGCGCGTCGCAGAAAATATGGGATTTCCGCATTACGTTCTCGATTATGAAAGCAACTTCAAAGAAAGCGTGATTGAGGACTTTGCTGACACTTATTTGCAAGGCTCAACGCCTATTCCATGTGTGCGCTGTAATCAGACCGTAAAATTCCGCGATCTTTTGCAGGTGGCCAAAGATCTCAATGCTGATTGTATGGCCACCGGTCATTATATACGCCGGATTGACGGCCCTGACGGACCAGAGCTTCACCGCGCCTTTGACGGCGGTAAAGACCAGAGTTACTTCTTGTTTGCGACGACGCGCGATCAATTGGACTTTCTGCGCTTTCCACTCGGTCATTTGGACAAAAGCGAAACGCGTCGTCTGGCGACAGAAATGGGCCTGAACGTCGCCTCGAAACCGGATAGTCAGGACATTTGTTTTGTGCCCACCGGAAAATACACGGATGTTATCGAAAAGCTTCGCCCTCATGCCGCCACTCCAGGCAATATCGTTCACATGGACGGCCGGGTGCTCGGGCAGCATCGCGGCGTCATGTATTACACGATCGGGCAGAGGCGCGGTCTTGGGCTAGGCGATGATACGGGAACAGACCCTCTCTTCGTTATTCGCATAGACGCCGACAAAGGCGAAGTCATTGTCGGCCCTCGAAAAGAACTGGAGAGATCAAAGCTCTGGCTGACAGATATCAACTGGATTGGCAAAGGCGAATTTGGTCCTGAACTCGACGGCATGCCCATTAAAGTCAAAGTCAGATCGACCCGCCCGCCGACGCCAGCGCATCTTCGATTGTCGAACGACCGCATTATAGTCGAGCTGGACGAGCCGGATATGGGGTTATCCCCTGGCCAAGCCTGTGTTTTCTACGCCCATGACGCCGCCGCGGCGCGCACTTTGGGCGGTGGGTGGATAACTCGCACAGAATAGTCTAGGCTGGGCGGTGTTGAAGGGATTAACACCAACCAGGAGTCACTCCATGGCTATTATGAAATCCGTCGAGATTATGAGCGAAAGCACAAAGTCGTTCGAAGACGCTATCCAAATCGCGGTTACGCGTACCTCTAAAACGGTCAGCAATATCAAATCCGCCTATGTTCGAGATCAAACGACAACGATCAAGGACAACAAAATTGATTTATACCGCGTCACACTCAAGATCACGTTTGAAGTCGGCGATTAACCGATTTCTCAGGCGGGCGTGAATCTGCCCGTCTGGACACGACCAACCAGTTTGAAACTTTCACCTCCTTGAAATTTTTCAAGGCCCCGCTATCTCTATAATGATAGATTATAACATTGGAGCGGATCATGATTTCGGGACTTTCAGACACAGCGGCTATTCTTATTGTGGTCGCCCTGATTGCTATATTTATTGCTCTATGGACATTTAGCAGCCGCCAAAAGCGTAAATATGATGAAGCGCAGCGGGCGCGAAAGCGCGAAATACAAGCGCTCAAGGCCAAAGCCGCCAAAAAGAATACCCCCTCTTAGGGAACGCGTTTAAGACAACGCAAAAAGATTCCTGTCTGGCCGAGTTATATAGCGGTCAAACACTACAACCTTATTTCAAAATTTGAGAGATATTTTATGAGCCAGTCCGATCCCGTCGTTATTGTTGGAATAGCCCGCACACCTATGGGCGCTTTTCAAGGGGCATTTTCTGATGTGGATGCCCCCACGCTCGGCGCAACAGCTATTGCCGCCGCCATGAAAGAAGCAGGGGTAGATGCCAGCAATGTCGAGCAAACGATTATGGGCTGCGTCCTTCCGGCAGGTCAGGGACAGGCTCCTGCCCGTCAAGCGGCCATCAAAGCCGGGCTCGGCGAGCATTGCGAAGCCACAACCGTCAATAAAATGTGCGGCTCCGGTATGCAGGCGGCCATTATGGCGCATGACGCTATCAAGGCAGGCTCTGTTGATGTGGCCGTCGCTGGCGGCATGGAAAATATGACAAACGCGCCTTACCTTCTCCCGAAAGCGCGAGGCGGTATGCGCATGGGCGATCAAAAAGTCGTCGACTCGATGATGTTTGACGGTCTGACGGACGCTTATAAAGGCGGCGCCATGGGCGTCTTTGCCGATATGATCGCCAAAGAATATCAATTCACCCGCGAGCAACAGGATGCCTACGCCATCGAATCCGTCAGCCGCGCTCAAAAGGCTCAGGAAGGCGGACGTTTTGACCGCGAAATCGCGGCCGTAACTGTCAAAGGCCGCAAAGGCGATACGGTTGTGGACGCCGATGAAGGACCTAAGAATGCGCGTCCGGAGAAAATCCCAAGCCTGCGCCCTGTTTTTTCCGAAGACGGCACAGTTACGGCGGCCAATGCCAGCTCTATTAATGACGGCGCGGCGGCGATGGTCTTGATGCGTAAGTCACAAGCCGAAAAAGGCGGGCATAAAGTTCTTGCCGAAATCGTCAGCCACGCAGCCCACGCACACAAGCCCGATTACTTCACGACGGCCCCCGTCCACGCCATGAAAAAGGCGCTCGATAAGGCGGGTTGGAAAGCCGAAGATGTCGACCTTTGGGAAATCAACGAAGCTTTTGCCGTGGTCCCAATGATCGCCATGCAAGAGTTCGGACTCGATCATGAAAAGGTCAATGTAAATGGCGGCGGCTGCGTTCTCGGCCATCCGATTGGCGCGTCAGGCGCTCGCATCATGGCAACTCTGATTGCCGAAATGGAAAAACGCGATTCTAAAACAGGCGTCGCTTCCCTTTGTATCGGCGGCGGCGAAGCGACCGCGGTTTGTCTCAAGCGGGATTAATCAAATGAGATTGCCCGCCCGTTTTCAGACGCGCGGGCTGTTTGCTCTTGGGGCCTTTGTACTAGGGTCTGCCTTTTCAACGGTCATTCTTTATTCATTTTCAGGAATGACTTTTAGTTTTGAATTTTTGATTCTTGGAATGTTTGCGGCCCTATCTGCAGGGTTTAGCTGGCCAACAAAAACAGAAAGAACCGTGTCGCGAATGGCATGGGCCGGCTTACTTACAGTCGCTGTTGCTCTGTTTTTGTTCAGCGTTGCTTTTACGCTGCCTAACTCCATTTACGGTGGTCAAGAAAGCGCTGAAGCTCTCACATTTGAGCACTTAATGCGATCAGCAGGAATAATTCCCGTAGTATTTGTAGCCGCGAGTATTTTAACCTTAGGGATACCTTACTTTTTAGGAGCCTGGGCCGCGATGTTATTCGTAGAAGACTAGCTTACCCCAAAGCCCGTTCAAACAATGCCAACTTCCGAGCCCAGGCTTTATCCGCCTTCACCTCATTGTAAACGGCTGAATCCGGCGGGCACCATCCATGCTGCGTGCCTTCATAAACCTCTATCTCAGCAGGTAAATCTGCCGCCGCAAATGCCTCTTTCAACGTTTCTTTTGCTTCCGGGTCGCGTTCATCATCATTCTCGGCAATCGCGATTAGATATTCTGCAGTCATTTGCGGGATCAGCAAATGCGGACTATCTTCGGCGTCCGTCGCCAGGCCGCCCCCGTGGAAAGAAGCCCCGGCGCCAATGCGGTTTGGCAGTTCAGCTGCGGTAATCATGGTCATCGGGCCGCCCATGCAATATCCGGTCGTCCCGATTTTCTTAGTCGTATCGACCGCAGCATGCGCGTCAAGCCAGCCGACGAAAGCGCGGGCGTCGATACGGTTTGTATCCTGGGTCAGCGCCCGGGCATAAGGCCGGATCTTTTCACGCACAGCAGGGTCGCTAAAATTCTGTCCGACCTCGACTAATGGCGCTTGAACTTCGCGGTAATACGGATTCACAACCAAAGCGGCATAGCCGTCTCCGGCCAATCGTTTTGCCATCATTTTAAAAGCGGGACGAAGACCCACAATGTCCGGCCATATAAGAACGGCCGCGCTGGCTTTTCCTTCAGGATAGGCGAAATAGGCATCCGCAACACCGTCCGGCGTTTCAATCATCACCTCTTCTTCAGCAACGCCCTCGGCCGCCTCTCCTGGCGCGCAGCCCGCAAAAGCGAGAGAAATCGCCGCCCCGCCTGCCAAGAGGCTAAAATCGCGGCGGGTTATATGCTTTTCGTAGAAACCCTGATTTTCAATTTCGGTAATTTCATCACACATATTATCATCCTCACTGCCAAAGCCCTTTCGAAAGCTAGGCTAAGTTCGGACGCTGCGCAATCAAAACACTAATCCGGCTTAGTGACCTCCGCCAAAGACACCTGTTTTGACATCATAATTTGTCGCAACTTGGTACTCCGGGTCATCATCAGAATCTATCATCAGCTGTCCCGCCTTGTTTAAAAGCGCGTGGCAGTCCCGCGTAAGGTGACGGAGCCGCAGTGTTTTTCCTGCCGCTTCATATTTGCTGGCCAGGTTTTCAATCGCTTGCAGGGCGGACTGGTCGACGACGCGGGATTTATCAAAATCCACAATCACAAGATTAGGGTCTTCTGTTGGTTCAAACAACTCACTGAAACCCTCAACAGACCCGAAAAACAACGGTCCGACAATTTTGTAGACCTTCTGACCTTCAGTTTCTTCGATGTCGGCGTCGATCCGTCGGGCATTATTCCAAGCATAGGTCAGAGCCGAGATAATAACGCCGACCACCACAGCGACAGCCAGATCGTGCCATACTGTCACCAGTGTCACAGTAATAATGACTAATGCATCCATGATCGGAATACGCCGCATAATTGTCAAAGATTGCCAAGCAAACGTTCCTATAACGACCATGAACATGACGCCGACCAAGGCCGCGAGAGGAATTTGTTCAATGACCGAGGACCCAAACAGGATAAACGCCAGAAGGAAAAGCGCGGCCGCAATGCCGGAAAGCCGCGTTCGCGCGCCTGACTTCATATTGATCATGGACTGACCGATCATGGCGCACCCACCCATTCCGCCGAAAAACCCCGTCACTGTGTTGGCAACGCCTTGGGCCAAACATTCCTGCGACGCGCCGCCGCGCTCTTCTTTAATCTCGCCGACGAGGTTCAATGTTAGGAGGCTTTCAATCAGGCCAATAGCGGCCAGAATGAGCGCATAAGGGAATATAATTTCAAGAGTTTCGAGTGTGAGCGGAACTTGGGGAATATGGAGCGGCGGCAGACCGCCTTTAATCGTGCTCAAATCCCCAACGTTCGGAACAGGAATATTGAGCGCGATGACCAAGATCGACACAATACCAATACCGGCTAAGGGAGCAGGAATAATCTTGGTCACTTTCGGCGTGGCCCAGATCAGAGCCATGGTCAGCGCCACTAGGCCCAACATCAACCAAAGAGTTATGCCGGACATCCACGTTCCGTGAAGCATATTAAACGGTCCGTGATGTTCGCCGGCGGGCGCAGGCGCGGTTTGGAACTGCGTCATCTGAGCCAGAAAAATGACAATCGCTAGCCCGTTTACAAAGCCAAGCATAACGGGGTGCGGGACGAGGCGGATAAACTTCCCAAGCTTAAATACGCCAGCTCCGATTTGTAAAAGGCCCATCAAAACCACTGTTGCGAAAAGGTATTCCACGCCGTGCTGGGCAACGAGCGCTACCATGACAACCGCCAAAGCCCCTGTGGCCCCTGAAATCATGCCGGGACGACCGCCAATACAAGCTGTAATCAAACCCACGATAAAAGCGGCATAAAGGCCGACCAAAGGCTCTACACCTGCAACGAAAGCAAAGGCCACGGCCTCGGGGACCAAGGCCAGAGCAACGGTTAGACCCGCCAAGACCTCGACTTTAATGCGGTTTGGCGTAAAAGTTAGCGGACCTGACCGTCGGCGGGCCGGAACGGTAATTTTATCGGCGAATGCCGCAAGGCTGGATCGTATCATCACGTGTCTCGGAATAACTATTTTTAATAATCGCGCGGCGGTTAGCCCGATTAACCCTGACACGCAAGGATTAGGGGGTAAAATACGCAGACATTGCGCCCGCCAATGCAATTTGATGTTTTTATGCCGCCTTTGAAGGCCTAAGGTTTCACAAATTTATAAAAGGATATTTTATGCGCTACTCCCTTCTTCTCATGTCCAGCTTGGCTGTTTTAGCCGTTACAGCCTGCTCAGAACCGTCCGAGCCAGACCCGATCGAAAACACGGAGGCCACTTCAAACTCTGAGTCTACCTCTGAGGCGCCCGATCAGTCTGAAGAGGAAGAAAATGTGTTGTTGGCGGAATGGGACGGCCCTTACGGCGGCGTGCCGCCTTTTGATGAGATGGATCTACAAGACCTCAAACCCGCGCTTGAAGCGGCCATGGCAGAAAATCTCGAAGAAATAGACGCTATTACTGAAAACCCTGACGCCCCGACTTTCGAAAATACTATTGCAGCCCTGGAACGCACAGGCGAAAAATGGGACCGCGTCTCCGTCATGCGCGGCATTTGGTCGTCCAATCTCTCCAGTCCTGAATTTAGAGAAATTCAAACAGAAATGTCGCCGAAAATTTCAGCGTTTCGGTCTAAAATCACACAAAACCAAGCCCTATTTGACCGCATTAAAACGGTTTATGAGAGCGAAGAGGCTGAGAACTTGCGGGACGATCAAAAGCGCGTTCTGAATTTAACTTATGACCGTTTTGCTCGAAACGGGGCGACGCTAAGCGAAGAAAAGAAAGCTCGTTACGCCGAAATCAATCAGGAATTGGCGACGCTATACACCAAATTCTCCAATAATGTACTAGCGGATGAAGAAAATTACGTTCTCTATCTCACGGAGGATCAATTGGGCGGGCTACCCCAGTCTTATATTGACGCCGCCGCCGGAGCGGCCGCGGAGCGCGGGGAAGACGGAAAATTTGCCGTTACGAATACGCGCTCTTCCATGTCGCCCTACCTCACCTATTCCACTGAGCGTGACCTTCGCGAAAAAGTCTGGCGGACCTATTACAGCCGCGGAGATAACGCAGACGAGTTTGATAATAACGCCACCATAGCCGAAATTTTAAAACTTCGCGATGAACGGGTAGAGTTACTGGGCTATGACAATTACGCGCAGTGGCGTTTGGAAAACCGGATGGCCAAGACGCCGGAACGCGCCATCGAGCTGATGGAAGCTGTCTGGCCGTCCGCTATTGCCCGCGCCGAAGAGGAAGTTGCGGACATGCAAGCGCTGGCTGAGTCAGAAGGCGCCGACATCACGATTGAGCCTTGGGATTATCGTTTTTATGCCGAAAAAGTCCGTAAGGACAAATACGATCTCGATTCCGACGAGGTGAAACAATATCTCCAACTCGATAAGCTCCGTGAAGGTATGTTTTATGTGGCCGGCGAGTTATTTAATTATGACTTCAAGCGGGTTCCCTCCGGCATGGTTCCTGTTTTTCATCCGGACGTGAAAGTCTGGAACGTCACAGATAAAACAACAGGGGACCATGTCGGCCTTTGGTATCTGGACCCGTTTGCTCGCACCGGAAAGCGCTCTGGCGCCTGGGCCACAACATATCGGAGCCACACGACCTTTGATGGCCCAACGACTGTTCTGGCTTCAAACAATTCCAATTTCGTAAAAGGGGCAGCAGGAAAACCTGTTCTTGTCTCTTGGGACGACGCCACAACCTTTTTCCATGAATTCGGTCATGCTTTGCACGGTCTGTCTTCAAATGTGGCCTATCCGACCTTAAACGGCGGCGTTCGGGATTACACCGAGTTTCAGTCTCAGCTCTTGGAGCGGTGGGTTTCGACCGACGAAGTTGTCAATAACTACCTCGTCCATCACGAAACCGGCGAGCCTATGCCCGCAGAATTGCGTCAAAAAATCAAAGACGCGGCGACCTTTAATCAAGGGTTTGCAACAACTGAATATCTAGCGTCTGCATTGGTGGATATGCGGTACCACACAACTGATCCTGAAGGCATTGACCCTGACGCATTCGAGAAGAAAACTCTTGATGATTTAGGCATGCCGTCGGAAATTGTCATGCGTCACCGCTCTCCGCATTTCGGTCACGTCTTCTCCGGAGAAGGCTATTCCGCCGGGTATTACGGTTATATGTGGGCAGATGTCCTGACCTCCGATGCCGCAGAAGCTTTCAAGGAAAGCCCGGGCGGATTCTATGATGAAGCCATTGCGGAAAGGCTGGTTGAACATCTCTTTGCTCCTCGCAATTCGGTTGACCCAGCAGAAGCCTACCGGGCGTTCCGGGGACGTGACGCCGAGATTGACGCCCTCATGCGGGATCGCGGCTTCACCGAAGAATAAGCTACGCTTCAACAAATTATACCAACAAAAAACCCCGCCTCGGAGCGGGGTTTCTATTTTTCTGAATGTGTTTGCTTAGAGGCTAATGCTCTACATTGCGCCAGACGCGCTTATAGGTCAGCCACAATAGCAAGGAGAGAATGACAAGATAGATCATCGTCATCGCGCCCGTAGACTTACGCTGCTCCATTTTCGGATCAGACGACCAAGCGAGAAACTCTGTGACGTCAGCCGCCATTTGTTCGACCGTGGCTTCGGGCGCTGGAATTTCAACACTATTGCCTTCTTCGTCTTCTCTGACAATTGGAGCGTACTCAACCAGACCATCGCTAAGAGGATTGGCCATAGCAATTTTGCCGCCATCCATAACAGGGTTATAATGCAAACCGGCTGTCAGTTCGACATCGGCAGGCTTCGGCGTGTCATAGGCTGTCAGAAGATTATAAAGGTAATCGGCGCCGCCATTCCGGGCGGCAACGATAACAGACAAATCCGGCGGCAACGCTCCGCCATTTGACGCGCGGGCCGCGGCATCATTCGGGAAAATCGCTGGGAATTTGTCAGAGGTCGTTCCGGGACGCTCCGTCACGTCACCTGTCTCTGTATCAATGTCTTCAACAAACCAGTCAGAGGCGAAGTTTTTGACATACGGGTTATCATTCGGGTTTGGATAATCCTCAAGATAAAACGGACCGCCCTCATCGCCCAGGTGGCGGAAAGACAAATGCTTGAGCTGATGGCAGCTCGCACAGACTTCTCGGTAAACCTGATAGCCGCGCTGCATAGCTTCGCGGTCATAAGTACCGAATGGGCCGTTAAAGTGCCAGTGTTTGTGCACCATCTTGTAATCGCCGGTTCCGCCGCCTGCGGCGAACGCTGCGCCCGTCGCTACAACGGCCAAAGCGCCGCTGGCAACAAGAAAGGATTTTAGAAGTTTGGAAGCCATGTTCTAGCCCGTATATTTTCTGTCTTTAAGGGTCCGTGCGGAAATCCGCACGGGATGTATTTCACGTTTCGAGTTTACTCTGCCGCTGCCGATGAACCGCCGCGAGGCTGATCCCCTAATACAGCTTTCGTAATAGAGTCCGGTCTGGCCAGAGGTTTTTCAACCAAGCCTAATACAGGCAGGATAATCAAGAAGTAAGCGAAGTAGTAAATCGTCGCAATCTGGGAAAGGCGGTAGAATGTGATGCCTGTGTCACCCAATGGGATAGCGATGTTGTCCGGCGTTCCCGCGCCGCACCATCCAAGAATGAAGCAGAAAACGAGGAAGATGAAGAAGAACCAACGCGCAACCGGACGGAAACGAAGAGATTTTACTTTCGACGTATCCAACCAAGGCAAGACAAACAGCACAACAATCGCGCTGATCATCAAGAGAATCCCGGCCAGCTTATCCGGCACAGCCCGCAAAATCGCGTAGAAAGGTAAGAAATACCATTCCGGCACAATGTGCGGCGGCGTTTTCATAGCATCCGCTTCAATATAGTTGTCCGCATGACCCAGCGCGTCTGGCTGGTAGAACAAGAAGAAAGCAAAAATCAGCAAAAAGATCGCGACAGCAAATGCGTCTTTAACCGTATAGAACGGGTGGAAAGACAAAGTGTCAGATTTGGTTTTCGCGCTAACACCGATCGGGTTGTTCTGTCCGACATGGTGCAAAGCCCAAACATGCAAGCCAACCAAAGCAGCAATAACGAATGGCAATAGATAATGAAGCGCGAAGAAGCGGTTGAGCGTGGCATTATCCACGGCATATCCGCCTAAGAGCCATTGCTGCAGGCTTTCGCCGACAACCGGCACGGCGCCAAAGAATCCAGTAATAACGGTCGCGCCCCAGAAGGACATCTGTCCCCACGGCAAGGTATAACCGAGGAAGGCCGTGGCCATCATAATGAGATAAATTACACACCCGATAATCCAGAGCAGCTCTCGAGGGGCTTTGTACGACCCGTAATAGAGCCCCCGGAACATATGCATATAAACCGCCAAGAAGAACATCGAAGCGCCCACGGCGTGCATAGGTTGCAAGAGCCACCCAAACGGTACATCGCGGCGAATACGCTGAACAGACTCAAACGCGCCGTCAACATTCGGCACATAATGCATGGCCAGAATAATCCCAGTGATAATTTGGGTCACAAGGCAAAGCGTAAGAATGCCGCCAAAAGTGTACCAATAATTCAAATTCCGCGGAGACGGGAATGTCATAAAGTCTGCGCCGACGCGAATAATGGGCAGACGACGGTCTATCCATTTCGTCGCGCCATATTTCGGTTCGTAAGTAGAAGGGTGTCCTGACATATTAACCTACCTTGATCACTGTGTCGGAAACGAATGTATAAGGGGGAATGACCATGTTTGTCGGGGCCGGTCCCTTACGAATACGTCCGGACGTATCATAATGAGAGCCATGACATGGGCAGTACCAGCCGTCAAAGTCTCCGGCTTCGCCGACAGGAACGCAACCGAAATGGGTGCAAACGCCGACCATTACCAAAAAGGCCCGCTCCAAATTACCTTCTGCGTTAGGAATAAGGCGTTCCTCATCTGTTTGCGGATCGCGTAGCGAGCTCACATCCACTGATTCTGCTTCGGCAATTTCTTTTTCTGTTCTGTGACGAACAAAAACGGGTTTGCCGCGCCAAAGGGTTTTGAGCTGCTGTCCCACTGCGATCTTGGAAAGGTCAATTTCAATGGACCCTGCCGCGAGCGTATCGGCGGCCTTGCCCATTTGAGCAACCAGGGGCCAAGCAATTGAGGCGGCTCCGGCTGCGGCTACGGCACCTGTCGCGATAAAAATGAAATCGCGCTTATCGCCATCAATGTTTTCGTCTGTTTTCACGGTATCGGACATGGTCTGTCCACTCCTGCGGTCAATTTAATGTATTTGGGCGGGTGTCTAACCTTATATATCTTGTAATGCCACAGATTATTCGCGGCAAGACGCCGCAATTCACAGATTTATTGCAGTTTTATTTCATGTAAAAGGCTGATTATGGCTCAAAATCTCTCTGTCACGCTGTTTCAACCGGATATCGCCGCCAATTTAGGCGCGGTCATGAGGCTCTGCTCCGGATTTAATGTCCCCCTCTCCGTTATAGAACCTTGCGGCTTTCCTTTATCTGAAAAAGCCCTGCGTCGAGCCGCTATGGACTATATGCCCCCCGGAGGGCTGCAACGCATCACAAGTTGGGCGGACTTCAAACCCAAAAAGCGAAATGTCCTGCTAACAACTAAAGGCGCAACCAGCCTTGCTGAGTTTAAATTCGAATCAGAGGACACTTTACTATTCGGACGCGAAAGCGCGGGCGTGCCAGATGAAGTGCATGCAAGCGCCGATGCTCGCGTCATCATTCCCATCGCGCCCAACGCTCGGTCGTTCAACCTCGCCACTAGCGTCGCCGTGACGCTTTATGAGGCCTTGCGGCAAACGGGCGGCTTGCCGTAAAGGGCCGCTATGACTGATTTTGAGCTCCAAAAAACCCGCGCCGCGGATTGGTTTAAATCCCTACGCAATGACATTTGCGCGGAATTCGAGGCGCTAGAGCGCGAAGCCCCTTCTGATCTCTACCCCGGTCAGCCCGGCAAATTTGTTTTTGAAGATTGGCAGCGGAAAGTCGAAAATGGCGGCGGCGGTACAGGCGGAATGCTTCGAGGGCGATTATTTGAAAAGTGCGGCGTGCATATTTCTGTAGTTAAAGGCGAATTTACCCCCGAAATGGCCGCCCGAACCCCTGGGGCCGATAAGGACCCACGTTTCTGGGCGGCAGGCGTATCCCTCATCGCGCATATGAGAAATCCACACATTCCTGCCGTTCATATGAACACCCGATACATCGTGACCACTCAGGATTGGTTTGGCGGGGGTGGAGATTTGACACCGACTCAAGCTAAAGACAGGCATCCCGACGCCCCGGACGCCCTTGCCTTTCACGCTGGGATGAAAGCCGCTTGCGACGCGCATGAGGTCGCCGATTACAGTCGGTATAGGGATTGGTGTGATGAGTATTTCCACTTGCACCACCGCGACGAGCCGCGCGGGACGGGCGGGATATTTTACGACCGCCATAATAGCGGAGATTTCGAAGCCGACTTTGCCTTCACTCAAGATGTCGGGCGGCATTTCCTTAAATCCTACGCCGCAATTGTTCGCGGACGCATGAGCGAGCCTTGGACAGAAGAAGATCGCGAAGAACAGCTCATCGCAAGAGGCCGCTATGTCGAGTTTAACCTACTCTGGGATCGGGGCACGACCTTTGGTCTGAAAACCGGCGGCAATGTTAAGACAATCCTGAGTTCCATGCCGCCTGTGGTGAAGTGGCCTTGAGTCGTGAAAATTAAAAATCAAAATTACAAGGCCGCAAAAAAAAGGATGCTACCTGTCGTAAATAATTACATAAGACTTTTTCTCCCAATCGGCACCATTCTTACAATTGTTTTAATCTTTGGAAACCGAGAAGAAGAGCCATGGTTTTTAAAATTTTTCATCTTAGTTTGGGTTTTCCTTGCCATAAATATTTCGATATTCTTTTGGAAAACCCGCGATGTCATCATGGCTGTAAATACTCCTTTTTTGCAGTTCCCGAGGCTAATCTTAGGGCCAAAGTTCACGCGTGACCCGTTTAAGGCTGTCGCAAACGAGCTCCCGGCCTATCTGAAATGTGATAAGTGCGGTGACCCCGCTATTTCCCAGAAAAGGGTAATGTGGGAGTTTCACGATATTTGCCGCAATTGCGGGAACCACAATTTAGCCACCTCATGACTACAACTCATCTTCTCTTCGACCTTGGCGGTGTGATTGTGCCCTGGGTCGGTATTGAAAGACTGATGGAGCGGCAGGGCGTGAGCCGCGACACTATCGTCGAAATCCTCGCCCAATCCGAAAACTTCAACGATTATGAAGCGGGTCTATGCGATGACCTGACCTTCACAACCGAAATGGTTGAGCTCTTTGATATGGATATGCGCCCCGAAGCGTTTGCCGCGCTCTGGAAGAGTTGGGTGCGCCCTCCCTTCCCGAATACTTTGGAAACGCTCGAAACACTCAAACAGAATTATACAATCGCCTGTTTATCCAACACGAATGCGTTGCACTGGGCGCACCTGAACAAAATGGTTCAACTCGAAGACGTCTTCGACCACTGCTTTGCGTCGCATCTGATGGGCGTGGCCAAGCCCGCGCCGCGAAGCTTTGAAATTCCCTTAGAAAAAATGAGCGTCCGAGCGAGTGAAGTGCTCTATTTTGATGATACGATGTTAAATGTCAGAGCTGCCCGCCAGGAAGGGCTTCAGACATATCATGTCGACAGAAATAAAGGCGTCCTTCCGGTTCTCAAGTCTCTTGGGCTAAAAGACTGATGATCGCTTGCTGATTTCTTTTTAGGCGAGTTTTGTGTTATACTCTTTTTATGAAAAGCGTCTTATTCGCCTTAGCGTTACTCAGCCTGCCTGCTTCGGCGTCCGCGCAAGTCGTCGTTTTGGGCTCTGGCGACGCGCAAGCTTGCTACCAAATGGCTCGCGACGGCAATCCGGGTAGCGCAGAGGCGATACGGACCTGCCGTTCCGCTCTGAATCTTGACTTGCTACGTAAAGATGAAACGGCAACGCACGTCAATATTGGCATTCTTTATATGAGAGCCGGAGACTATATTAAAAGTCGTGACCATTACGAGACAGCGATTGCCTATGCTCCCGACCTGCCCGAAGCCCATATCAATTACGGAGCCGCCCTAATTTATATGGAGGATTACGGCCTAGCGATTGACGCTTTAAGTACAGCCATTGACCTGGGAGAGACTAAGCCGTTCGAAAAAATGCCGGAAGCGCTTTTTAACAGAGCCCTCGCCTATGACCGTGAGCAAAATTATAAGGCCGCCTATCTCGACTTACGGCGCGCTTTGGCGCTGCGCCCCGATTGGCCCCCGGCATTGGCGGCCGCCAGGCGATACAATGTAAAAACGCCCTCCTGATATGCAGGCTTTTTCACCCTTCGGCGGCTTTCCTCTTGAGTTTGGGACAAGGCCCTTTATCAAGGGCTTCTATTCGATATATGAGCGATGATATTTTATGAACCTTATACAGCCCTCCTATAATTATGATGAACTGATCATCAGCGGCGAAAAGAGCTTGTTCGGACCCGGCAATGCAAAATTGCCCTTGCCGCCCATGCTGATGCTCGACCGGATTACGCATATTGATGATAAAAGCGGAGAATATGGCAAAGGTCATATCGTGGCTGAGCTTGATGTGAATCCTGACCTCTGGTTTTTTGAATGCCATTTCCGTGACGACCCAGTCATGCCGGGTTGCCTCGGATTGGACGCGATGTGGCAACTCGTCGGCTTTTGGCTTGGTTGGACCGGGTCACCTGGCCGCGGCCGAGCACTCGGAGTCGGCGAAGTGAAATTTACAGGTCAAGTCACGCCGGACGTCAAAAAAGTTCGTTATGAAATTGACCTAAAACGCGTCATTCGGCGCAAGCTCGTCCTCGGTATTGCGGAAGGCCGTATGTATGCCGATGACGTAGAAATCTATAAAGCCAATGACCTGCGGGTCGGCTTATTTGTACCTCAAGAGGGAGAAGCTTAATGCGTCGTGTGGTTGTCACCGGATTGGGAATTGTCTCCTGCATCGGCAATGATGCGGATAGTGTTGCGGAGAGCCTAAAAAACGGCAAATGCGGCATCACGAAAGACGAAAAAATGGCGGAGCTTGGTTTCCGCAGTCAGATTTCCGGGCGTCCGGATTTAGACCCCAAAGACTACGTCAATAAACGCTCCATGCGATTCATGGCGGACGCGGCCGGATGGAGCGCTGTCGCTATGGATCAAGCCATTGCTGATGCCGGATTGGACGAGTCCATAATCTCCAATGAGCGCACAGGTATTATTGCTGGATCCGGCGGTCCCTCCGCTATCGAAATCGTCCGGGCAGCGGACATCACTCGTAAGAATAACTCTCCGAAACGAATTGGCCCGTTCGCGGTGCCGAAGGCTATGTCTTCGACAGTTTCGGCCACCTTGGCGACGCATTTCAAAATCCTTGGCGTGAATTACTCTATTACCTCCGCCTGTACGACCTCGCTGCATTGTATCGGCGCAGCGGCAGAGCAAATTCAGTGGGGCAAGCAAGACGTCATGTTTGCGGGCGGCGGCGAAGAAATCGAATGGGCAATGAGCTCGCTTTTTGACGCTATGGGCGCCATGAGCAGCAAATACAATGACACACCTGAGCTCGCCTCCCGCGCCTTTGACAAAGACCGCGACGGATTTGTTATTGCCGGCGGCGCAGGCATGCTTGTTCTCGAAGAATATGAGCACGCAAAAGCTCGCGGCGCAAAAATCTACGCCGAGATCACTGGTTACGCTGCCACATCAGACGGACACGATATGGTGGCGCCAAGCGGCGAAGGCGCAGAGCGCGCCATGCGCATGGCTCTTAAAGACGCTGGGCTCGAAACGGTAGATTATATTAATCCTCACGCCACTTCGACGCCGGTCGGCGATATCGCAGAAAGCGCCGCGATTAACCGTGTATTTGGCGATAACGGTCCTTATGTGTCTGCCACGAAATGCCTGACAGGCCATAGCTTGGGCGCTGCAGGCGTTCAGGAAGCTATTTACACCTTATTAATGATGGACCGCGGTTTCGTCGCCCCCAGCATTAATATTTTCGATCTCGATCCGAAAATTGCAACAATTAACATTGCTCAGGAGAAAGTCGAAACGGAGATCAAAACGGCCATGTCGAACAGTTTCGGCTTTGGCGGCACAAATGGCAGTGTGATTTTCTCCAAACTTTAAATTTATCTCAAAAACATGCCGTTCAATTTAGTTTGAATGGCCTGTAACTTTTTTATGATGGCACGAATTCTATTCTGCTGCGTATGACCTTCATATATACACGAAGGAACCATCATGAAATTTTTGTCCCTAATTTTGGGCACGACGGCGCTTTGGAGCGTCGCGACATTTGCAGAAGCACAAACTAGCATTTTCGACATTCCGCCGGATAAAGCGGAGAGCACAGCTTCGGTGGGTGTAGCAGGCGTGAGTCTAAATAGTTATATTGGCAGCGAAGAGTCAGACCTATTAGTGCTGCCATATGTCAACGCGACCTATAAAGGGCGGTTCTTCCTTAACCCGGCTTTGGGCGCTGGTGTCTACGCCATTAATAATGACAAATTTCGCTTAGGCGCTGCTGCAAATGTGGCATTTGGCCGAGACGGAAAAGACACTCCCTTCGGCGGCACAAGCTATGAAGAAGCTTTCGACGTAAAAACGGGCGGGAGCGGGAAAATCTTTGCGCGAGCATATCTTCCATTCGCAGCTTTGGACGTCGTGGGAACGGTGCCTGTCGGCGGAGATCATGACGGCGCAAAAATTGACACTTTGTTCACCACTCTTGTTAAACCGACTGACAGACTCACGCTGACCCCAGGTGTGCGGGCAACGTTTAGCACAGGCGATTTGCTAGACACGAATTACGGAATTGATTCCCGGCAGGCTGCGGCCTCCGGCTTAGCGATGGTTTCCAATGATGTTGGTCTCTCCTCACTTGGCGCTCACATCGCCGGATATTACGAGCTGAACGAGGATTACGAAATTGTCGGCCTAGTTAATCACACTTGGCTAATGGGTGACATAAAGGACAGTCCTTTAACGCCCAAGAATACTGGATTAACTGTCGCCTTAGGCATTGCCCGGAAATTCTAACTGGCTGACCAGACACAATCGTAGTGACAGTCCCGAGCCGAAGTGAGCGGAAGATAGGGAGCGACCGAGATGTCACCACAACTCCCTTATGATGACTTCGGCTCACACTCCTACCCTACATATGTAAGATGAAGAAATTTAGGCTATGCCCAACTCCAACCCGGGTCGGTAATTAAGGCAAAATCAGTCCTAGGCGTATCGCCCGCGTCACAGTGTGGGTGCGGTTAGAGGTCGCCATACGTTTGGACAAATCCTTCAAGTAGTCCCGCACAGAATATTCCGATATCTGTAAAATTGCCCCGATTTCCCAGTTTGTTTTTCCTTGCGCGACCAAGGACAGAACTTCCCGTTCCCGTTCGCTCAAGGTAATTTGGCCAAGAGATTCAGGCATTTCCGTCAAGCGATACATGACATCAAAGACTTGCCGAACCAGCGTTTCGAGGCTGACCATATTGGGGAGGCTAAGCTCAAATTCTGTTGCCCGGCCCATAGACATCAGTCCCGGCGCTGTTCGGTCTTGAACGATTGGAAAACAAATTCCGTAATGAAGCCCTGCCGCTTTGGTCCCCTCGACATGTTTTTTTTGCTCCTCGGTCAGGTTCTGCCACGCCTCGCGCCAGCGAAACGGAACGGACACACGAAAGCCGTGCAGCACTAACGGGCTCTTGGTTATCAAGTCCCCTGTGCTGACCAATTTGTTGATCCATGCATCCGCGCCCTTAGACAGATGAAATTGTCGCGGGACATTCTGCGGAGCTTGCGCGCCCGGACGGGGCGGCAATAATCGGCCCATGGAAATGAAATCAAACCCATAAGGTTCGATGGCGCTGCAATACTGATCAAAGGCCTCTTGCGGCGTCTGTGCTTTGTCGATCCTGCTCATCCAATGGACGAGCTCTGACGGGTTCAATAGAGGTGCCGTGGTACCTCCCCCAGAGAGCTCTGCTCTAGTCTTATATTGTAAAGTCTGCGCCACCGCATTTCCCTCTAAAACTGAATCCAAAAAATTGAATTCTGTCCTGGGTTGTATTGCGAACATTTAGAATATGACACCTAAATTGTTCGTTGAATTACTTAACCTACGTTAAATTTAATTCGGCGGATTTGACTATGGTGATATTCTGTTCAATCCCATATAATCCCTGCAAATCAAACGAACAGGACGACACATGACTGATATGACCGAAGCGCTCGAAGGCTTTCCAAAAGGCGATCTTATGAAAGGCAAAAAAGGCCTCATTATGGGCGTGGCCAACAAGAACTCCATTGCCTGGGCAATCGCCCGTCAGCTCGCGGCGCAAGGCGCGGAGATCGCCTTTACCTATCAAGGCGATGCGCTCCTACGCCGAGTGAAACCACTTGCCGAGAGCATTGGCTCGGACATCCTTTGCGAATGTGACGTCACAGACGACGCGACCATGGACAGCACCTTTGCCACGCTCAAAGAAAAATTTGGCAAGATCGATTTCCTCGTGCACGCCATTGCCTTTGCGGGCAAAGACCAGCTCGCCGGATCCTTCGTCGATAATACGACGCGCGAAGGCTTTAAATCAGCGCTGGATATTTCGGCTTATTCATTTGTCGATGCAGCGCGGCGCGCGTCTGAAATGATGAATGATGGCGGCTCTATGGTTACGCTGACCTATCTCGGGTCTGAGCGCGTTATCCCGAATTATAATGTAATGGGCGTCGCCAAAGCAGCTCTTGAAGCCTCCACCCGCTACATCGCCGCCGACCTGGGTCCGCGCGGCATTCGCGTCAATGCCATTTCCGCCGGTCCGATCAAAACACTTGCCGCCGCCGGTATCGGGTCCGGCCGTCACATGTTCCGCTTCAACAAAGCGGCCTCGGCGATGCAAGACCACACAGATCCGGCCGGGGTCGCTGGCGCAGCGCTTTACCTTCTGTCCGATCTGGGCCTCTCCTGCACAGGCGAGACGCACCATGTAGACGGTGGTTTCCACGCAATCGGAATGCCGCAAGAAGAGCCGTTGAAAGCAAGTTTGGCGGATTAAGCCAACACTATCTAGCCCCTATGCTTGCGCCCACACTCATGTGATCTGAAAGTCGTTTTCCTGTTTCATCGAACCGGGAAACGACGAATACCTTATCCGAAATGAGGTCTTTTGTGATGCCAATATGGTCAACAGTATGATGACCATCCGTGTCGGTGAGGTTTTGCGTAACGACCTCAAATCGACTCTCGATGATTTCGTTCATTAAGCTGTAAACCTTATGCGGTTGCGTCCGGCGGGGGAGCCTTTGATTAAAATCCCCTAAAATAATCGTGCGTTCAAGTTTCGGGGCGAGCCATTTATCGAAGGCTTTCAACCAATCCTCATGTTCGGACCAATTATTTGCATTTTTTCGCCCTGTCGAAACATGGGCTTGTGCCCACGGTATGCAGACGCCGATAATTTTTACAGGATGGCTTCCCAGCTTCGTCTCGGCCGAAACAATTCTTCCTGATGGCATTTGAGGAACATTTGTAACTACGTTTTCCCAGGGCGCATTCGACCACAAAATTACTTTCCGTCTTCCCGGTTTTAATGCGTAACCGTAATCCTCATCCGAAGAAATTGAGTAGCCTTTTACTACCGAATTTTCGAAAGCTTCCGTCAAGCACAAAATCGAAGGATCTTCGGCGAAGGCCCGTGATAACAATTTGCGCCCTCTCTTTGATCGCGCACTCGCCCATTCCATGTTTTGGGTGAGAACAACGCTCACCCTCCTACCCGCGCGAAGAAGTCTGCATTTATCTCGAACGCCTCCTCCGCGCCGATGCCGATTCGTACATCTATACCCGCCTCTTGCAAAAGCGCGGCGCCGCGCCAGTGGACGCGCGGGTCAGGATCTATGACGGCGATGTGGCAAGCTTTGATACCAGCCTCTATCAAGGCATTGGCGCAGGGCGCGGTTTGGCCGTAATGCGAGCAGGGCTCCAGCGTGACATAGGCCGTAGAGGCACGCGCTTCTGACCCGGCGCTCATCAAAGCGATTGTCTCGGCGTGAGGACGACCTCCATCTGCTGTCGCCCCGCGACCGATAACTTCCCCGTTTTTGACGAGCACACACCCAACGGCCGGGTTCTCGGCGGTGCGGCCCTTTTGGGCGCGGGCAAGGGAAAGGGCCAAGGCCATATAATCTTTATCGCTCATACGTCTTTATTCCGTTTTTACAGCTCAAAGGGAAGGACGTTTTATTTCTGCTTTTTCGACTCCGCTCATTGCAACGCGCAGATGCGGAAGATTGCGAGATTGAAGGCACTCCGCTTTTGAAATTGATCGAGGAGGATCGAATCTCCAGCGAGATAAACGCGAAAGACACACTGCGCTAATCGGCCTCTGTTCGGAACGTATTGCGCAAAGCTGTCGTTAGGTGGGCATAGACATTTTAACTCGAGCCCTGCTTATGACTGATACGTCCCCGCTTTTTGACCCCGCCGAGATGGGGGAAATTACGCTACCCAACCGCGTCCTGATGGCGCCGCTGACCCGCAATCGCGCCCAAGCCGACGGCACGCCTAAAACAATGGCGCAAACCTATTATCATCAACGCAGCTCCGCCGGTCTGATCGTAACCGAGGCCACACAGATTTCAGATATGGGGAAAGGCTATTTGGACACGCCCGGAATATATGATGGAAGTCATGTTCTAAGCTGGAAAAAGATTACAGATGCGGTCCATGCCGGCGGAGGGCAAATTTTCTGCCAGCTCTGGCATGTGGGCCGTATCAGCCACACCTCTCTCTTGCCGGACGGCAAATCTCCGGTCGCGCCCAGTGCTATTCGGGCCGAGACAGAGACATTCACGGCCGAGGGTTTCGAGGCCTGCTCTGAACCCGTCGCTCTAACCAAAGAGGGAGTTGAACAAACTATTGAAGATTTTGCTAAGGCCGCCCTGTTTGCCAAAAATGCCGGCTTTGACGGCGTCGAAGTCCATAGTGCAAACGGCTATTTACTCGACCAATTTCTACAAGACGGCGCGAATAAACGCGACGACGAGTATGGCGGGTCAATTGAAAACCGGAGCCGTTTACTGCGGCAAGTACTGGAAGCCGTCATGGAAGTCTGGCCGTCCCATCGGATAGGGGTTCGTCTCTCTCCGCTCGGTCAAGCCAATGACATCAGTGACAGCGATAAAGAAGGCACCTTTGCTTATACTTATAGAATGTTGTCCGATTTTAAGCTCGCCTATCTTCACGTCGTAGAACGTTTCCCGGGAAATGAATCGGACGGGAAAGATGAGAAGCTTATAAAAAATCTTCGAAAGCAATATGACGGGTTTTATATTGCCAATGGCGATTATGATGCAGAGCAAGCTGTCAAAGTCATTGAGAGCGGCCATGCCGACGCCGTCACCTTCGGACGTCCCTTTATTGCTAATCCCGACCTGCCTGAACGCTTCCGTCTCGGCGCAGAACTAAATGAACCCAACCCCAACACTTTCTATGGCGGGGACGAAACTGGATACACCGACTACCCGTTTCTGGATGAACAGCACCAAGAAAAAGAACAGGAAGAAGCCGCATGAATCCCACAGTCACCATAAACCCCGCAACAGAAGACGTTATTGATCGTCATACCAAACTCAACAATTTCGAATTGTCCGAGGCAGTTGAAAATTGCCACGCAGCTTATCTTGATTGGCGCCAGGAAAGTCTCGAATCGCGCGCCAAAATCATCGGAAAAATCGGTGATTCCTTGATGAAGCATAAGGATGACCTCGCGGCGCTGATGACCGAAGAAATGGGCAAGCTCTTGTCTCAAAGTCACGAAGAGGTCGAGCTCTGTGCGGGCATCTGTGAATATACCGCAGAAAATGGCCCGTCCGAACTCGCCGACGAAGACCGCGATATTGACGAGGAAACGCGGGGCATCATTACCTACTCTCCAATCGGCGTTATCTACGGCATTCAGCCTTGGAACTACCCGACCTATCAAGTGATACGTTATTCCATCGCCAACCTCATGGCCGGTAATGGCGTACTTTTGAAACACGCGTCCAATGTTACCGGATCCGGCAAGCTTCTTCAGAAAATTTATGAAGATGCAGGCCTGCCGAAACATCTCTTTAGAACACTGGTCATCTCCCACGATCAGTCGGACACAATTATTTCCAATGAACGCGTCCGCGGCGTTACCCTGACAGGGAGTTCTGAGGCAGGCCGCATGATTGCTCAGAAGGCCGGCAAGGTTTTGAAAAAAACTGTTTTGGAGCTCGGCTCTAACGACGCCTATATTGTTTTGGCTGATGCCGATATTGAGGCCGCCGTCGAAGTCTGCGTCAATGGCCGCGTCTATAATAATGGCGAGACCTGTATCGCGGCAAAACGCTTCATTATTGTCGATGACATCTATGATGATTTCCGCGACGCTTATGTCAAAGCCATGTCGGCGCTAAAGACGGGCGATCCGACCTCTGACGAGTTTGATATGGGTCCTATGGCGCGTAAAGACCTTCGCGACGATCTACATAAACAAGTGCTGGACAGCGTTGCGAAGGGCGCCGAAATCCTTTGCGGCGGCGAAATGCCGGAGGGAAAAGGATATTTCTATCCGTCAACCGTGCTTGGTAATGTTCTACCCGGACAGCCCGCCTATGATGACGAGCTGTTTGGCCCTGTCGCCTCCCTGATCAAAGCCAAAGACGCCGAAGACGGCATGCGTATCGCCAATGACAGCCGATTTGGACTTGGCGGCGGCATTCTGACAACGAATACGGATAAAGCCATTGAGCTCGCCCGCGATCATTTCGACACGGGCATGGTCTTCATCAACCGCTTTGGCCTCGCCGTTCCGAATATGCCGTTTGGCGGCGTGAAAGACTCCGGCTATGGCCGGGAACATGGCGGATTCGGCGTAAAGGAATTTGTAAATATCAAGTCCCTGCTGATTCAAAAATAGCCAAATTCGGATTGTTTTCTTTGAGTTTAAGGCAGTTTAATTCGAGCAGACAGGTCGAATAACCTGTGGTATAAAGGCCCCAGATAATCTCTGGGGCCAAATTGACATCGTTTCTTTCAGAACTACGCAGGCGAAATATATTCCGGGTAGCCGGAGCTTACGCTGTGGTCAGTTGGATCATGGTTCAAATCGCTGCGATTACTTCCGCCAGCTTCGGCGCGCCCGACTGGGTCATGAAAATGATCATTATCACTTTGGTCATCGGGTTCCCGGTGGCCATTATTTTAGCTTGGGCGTTCGAAATGACCCCAGATGGGGTAAAACCAACAGAGGCCATTCCTTCGGAAAAAAGCATTGCGTCCCAAACGGGCCGAAAGCTGGACTGGGCCATCCTGGTCGGGCTGTTAGTCGTCGGCGGGTTATTGGCGTTTGGAGAATTTATCCGCACCCCGCCACCTGCGGCGCCCCTCTCAGAAATCTCGGATGAGGCTCTGGCGCAGGCCGCCGAATCCACCGAGTCCGATCTCGCCGATATCGGAGCGCCTCAGAGCGACAATCATACAACGCAGTCCATCGCGGTTTTGCCTTTCGAAGATTATTCGGCCGAGAAGGATCAGGATTATTTCGCCAAAGGGATTTCCGAAGAGCTATTAAATGTCCTCGCGCGAATTAAAGGTTTGCGTGTGGCGTCTCGCACCTCGGCCTTTGCCTTTGGCAGTCAGAACAAAAGCGTTGAGGAAATTAGTCAGGCGCTAAATGTCTCCCACATTTTGGACGGGAGCGTTCGCAAAGCCGGAGACACGCTCCGTATTTCCGCGCAGCTAATCGAGACAACAAACGACAACCAGATTTGGTCAGCGACCTATGACCGGCCGCTTACGGCGAAAAACATTTTTGACGTTCAGGACGAAATCGCGACAGCCATTGTCGAGGAATTGAAGGGCCGGCTTACCTTCACCCCCGAAGGTGACGCCAGCCGGACGGTGTCTCTAGAAGCGTATGAGCTTTATTTGAAAGCGAGAGAGCAGTCCAACCAGCGCCTGCCCGACCCGCTGCTCTCTTCCATCGAGAGTTTTGAAAAAGTCATCACCTTAGACCCTAAATTTTCCCATGCCTACTCCGGTCTGGCCGACAGCTATATGCTGGCTTTTGCCTATGGAGCTTTGCCGCGAGAGACAGCAAAGATAGAAGCCCGCAAAAATATTGACCGGGCCCTCGTGCTTTCGCCGAGCTCGGCTGAAACCCTGACCAGCGCGGCCATGTATGACCATATGTTTTCAGAGAGCCCTGACTCTCAGGCAGCCATTGATTACGCTCTGAAAGCCGTGGCAGCGAACCCTAATTATTCCGTCGCCTTCCACCGTTTGGGGCAGGCTTACGCCAAAAAAGGCGACTATGAAAAGAGTCTGAAAGCCTTTGAGCAGGCTAGAACGCTTGATCCACTTTCCGCCTCCATCCTGAATAACATTGCCAGAATTCAGCGTCTCACAGGCGATTGGAAAGCGGCAAAAGCCACCACGCTCGACAATATAAAATGGAATCCGGAGCAGCCCGCCGGACATATCGCCCTTTCTGTCTTCTATTTTTACGAAGGCGATTTCCTAAATAGTTTTCTCTCGGCCAAAGAAGGGCAAGCCTTAAACCCAAATGACCCGACGCCGCCCATCATTCTGAAGGAAATATTTATCAAAGCGAAGCTTTTCGAACAGGCACTGGCAATAGACAGCGGCGCGGATACCGAAGCCGCAATCGCTTTTGAAAAAGGTGAGCTTGATGCCGCGCGGGCAAGCTTGCCGAAGTTGCAGGACCTCACACAAAAAGCCTATCTTGCTTTTCTATTGAAAGATTATGAGCGCGCCGCCTCGGCCTACGACAAAGTTATCATGGAAAAGAGCTACAAAACGCTCAGAGCCGACACGGATAATTTGGTCGACTTCGCGAATATTAGTTTTGTGTTTGGCAGGCTAGGCCTGCCGAAGTCCACCTCCTACCGAAAGCGGCTAAAAGAGTATTTCGGCGATAAAACCGCCGATGATTTTGATCAACTCAATCAATTATGGGCGGGTGCGGTTTTCAAAGCGTCGGGGAGCGCGCCGGAAAACGCGCTACCCTGGATTGAGCGGATGATAAATCTGGGCCAAGCGGATAATTTATTAGAAGCCCCGGTCTTCGACGGATTGCGAAAAAACCCTGAATTTCAAGCCTACCAGGCGCGCATGTCTGAAAACCGTTTGTCTTTAAACAAAACCATCCAAGCCAAATTAGCCGATCCCGAACCGCATTGGGTCGAGATCGACTGATTTTTGTACTTACTCGCCAAGCGCCTCATAGGTCACGAGGCGGTAATTTGCCCCCGGCGCGGCTTTCATCAAATCGCCTATTTGGCCGTGAAGGTTCGCGTCCCAATCCGTCCAGCGATCAACAAAAGCATTTGCGGCGTCTCGGTCGCCTTGGTATTGGAGGTCGAGCACGACTTCTAACAGGCTCTCCACGGCGGCAGGATAAAGATCGTAATTGATCGCAAGTTTTCCGTCCTCCATCGACAAGACCTCTTTATCTAAAAACCAATTCCACTGGATGAGCTGCATCGTGCCATAAGCCTGATCGCGGCGGGGTTGATTTTTATTGAGCACCCGCAAAATACCGGACGCGTAAATTGCCCGGAATTCTGCGTCGCTATATTTCCCCGCGGCATGAAGTTTCTGAGCCGAGAAAAGCGAGACCAAATCCGCCTTCATCTCTTCCATCAGGTCGGCTGTATCCTGCAAGGCCGCGTCAATATCCTGTCCGTCTTTTGTTTGGTCCGGCCCCATATAGTGACCAATCTCATGCCAAAGCGTTCGATAGAAATTTCCCTCTAGTTCGAGGTCGCTGTGATGACGGTCCACGATTGCCGCCTGATAAGCGGATTTCGAATCCGCAAAGATTTTTTCATTAGTCAGAACGTTGGAGCGGATTAAAATTGTCCGGCCATATTGACGGGACAAATGACCTTCATTTGGCAAGATCGTGGCGGTGTTGGTTCCGCGCGCCTGACCGTAATCGGCGATAACATTGTAAACGGCGACAGGGATATTGCTGCGCACATCTTTATTGGCTGTGTAAGGCAGCGCGTCTTCTATTGCCTGAATGTCGCCGATAGACGCCGCAAGTTCAGCGCTTTTTTCGATGTCGCGCTGCAAGAGAGACAGGCTGAAAAAGCTTTTCACGCCGTAAAGCGCGTCGTCATATGTTTCATAACTGCCGATCTGCGCATTTAGGTTTCCGGTAAATTCCCCGGTGACCCAAGCTGCGTCGCCGCCGTCATAATTATCCGTCAGCAGATCTACGGCGCGTAGTTTTAGAAAACGGGAAAAAGCGATATCGTCGTCTTTCATGACCTCTGCCGCATGGGTCAAGCGGTCATAAATAAACATAATATCTTCAGCATAAGCGACAGAATAAGGCAGAGCGAAAAACTCTTTTGCGTCTTCGATATTTTCGCGAAGACCCGGGTGGAGAATGTCCAGGGCGGGAAATAGGTCCAGCTTATCAAACGCGTCTTTTTTCTCTGTTTCGTCGGCGCGTTTCACAACGGCCCTGAGGTGAAGAATTTCATCCCGCGCTTCAGGATGTTCGGCGAGAAAAGCGTCCATCTCTTCGCGGGTTATGCCGTCCGGGTAAACGTTTCTGCTCGGGGCCTCGGCGTCGACATTTACAAAGGCTTTGCGCTTATTGTCAGGCGTCGTTGCAATTGGCCCTTTCATAATGCGGAAGACCTCATCCAGATCATCGCGAATTGAGTCCTCGCTTAGATAGGCTTCTACCGCGCGGGCTTGCGGGTGGCGCTGCTCCAGGTAAAGCGTATGAAAACGCGCGCCCGCCTCCATGAGGTTTTTAGCGGCGATTTCTTCTGCTTCGCTGAGCGCCAAGGCATCGTAGTTAAATTTGATCCGCATTGTATCATCAAGAATTTCAGAGGTTTGAGATTTATCCCAAGCCCCTTCGAGGTAATTCGCAGTCAGCTTTTCAGATTTATCAGACACCTTCACATCTTGCTCTTGGGGGGTATCTCTTGGCGCTTCGATGTCTCGTAATTGGGCATGAGAAAAATCTGCATACGACAAAACGGCGAGGGCAATGCCGGCTAAAAGAATGGGCTTCATGTGTGTCTCCGAAAAAAAGCGCTTTTGGTTATGTTCTCACATCGCCCTATTTAATCAAGTCTTTCTGCCGACCCGCCAGCTTTGGAGCTGAATTACAGAATTAGCTTATATTAGGGACTGGACGCGGCACGGCGGAATCAATCATAAGCTATTTATGACCCAAACGCCTGAAACTGATTTCGAGACCTTTTTAAAAGTGGACATCCGAATAGGGACTATTGTGAAAGCAGAGCCCTTTCCGGAAGCCCGCAAACCCGCCATAAAAATGCAAATCGACTTCGGTCCTGATATCGGAGTTAAGAAGTCTTCGGCCCAGATTACCGACCTTTACACGCCGGACCAGATTGTCGGCAGGCAGGTCGCGGCGGTCGTCAATTTTCCGCCACGCCAAATTGGCCCTCTCATGTCTGAAGTCCTGACCCTGGGATTTCCTAACGAAGACGGCGCAATTGTTCTGTTTAGCCCGGACAGTGAAACCCCCAATGGATCGAAACTGGCCTAAGTGAGATTTAGATGAGCGATAATTGTCAAATTTATCTGTTAACGCCCTCCACAATCCCGGACATGGGTGCGTTTCTAAAAGAATTAGAGGCGGCTTTGTCGGCAGCCCCTGTCGCCTGTCTGCAAATCCGTTTGAAAGATTTGGACGATTCAGCTCTCATTCAGGCGGGAAAGACGATTGTGCCGCTCTGCCATCAATATGGCGTTGATGTCTTAATGAATGACCGGCCAGACTTGGTCGACGCGATAGGGGCAGATGGCGCTCATATCGGGCAGGACGATATGGACTATTTTTCATCTCGTGAACTGTTGGGCGGGGATGCGATCATCGGCGTGACCTGTCATAACGCCAAAAGCCTCGCTTTTGAGGCTGCGGAAGCAGGCGCGGATTATGTGGCCTTTGGCGCGTTTTTTGAAACGCCGACCAAAGTTCCCAAAGCCCGCGCAGAATTGGAGATTTTGCAATGGTGGCAAGAAGCCGTCGTCATCCCCAGCGTCGCCATAGGCGGCATCACGGTGGACAATGCGAAACAAGTGATAGAGGCGGGCGCGGATTTTATCGCGGTCTGTTCGGGCGTATGGGATTACAAAGACGGGCCCGCCAAAGCGGTCTCGCTGCTCTCTGCGCTGTGCTCGGGGCAAGCGTAAGCCTTTCCCCTGTTTTTGCAGCGCCCGTTATTAATGCGGTTGAAAGCCAAGCTAATTTTGAAGCCGCACTTGAAGCCTATCAAGGCGGAAAAATAGATAGCGCACTTAGCCTTGCCAAAACCGCGGCCCTAGCCGGAAGTTCTGACGCCGCCGTCATGGCGGGGCATATTCTCCGCAAGGGCGAAACTGGCCGCATAGATATGGAAGCCGCCCGGAAGTGGTATGATCGCGGCGCTGTTAAAGGTCACCCTGACGCGCTGGTCGCTTTAGGCGAAATGGGCATTCAGGAGCAAGGCGGAGTCACCCAAATTGACGCCGTTTCTTATCTGACCCGCGCCGCAGAAGCAGGGCGCACAGATGCGATGCGGGCTCTCGCCGATATGTACCGCACCGGACAAGGCGTTGAGCAGAATCCAGAGCAGGCCCGTCATTGGCTCGAGAAATCTGCCGAAAGTTTTGATTCCAAAGGCACGAAAGCCCTCGCGGATACCCTGTTCGAAACAGACCCCAAAGCTGCGCTCAGAGCTTATGAGCAGGCAGCGGCAGGCGGAAATATCGACGCGGCCTATATCGCAGGCGTCATGTATGCCGAAAACTTTAATATTCCGCCGGATGAGCAAAAGTCTTCAAAATGGCTACGCGTTGCCGCAGAGGGCGGACATGCCGCCGCTATGGCCGATTACGGGTTATTAGTTTATCAAGGCGTTGGGACGGAACAGTCCGAAAAACAAGCTGCGGCCTGGTTTCAGAAATCTGCGCAAAAGGGCGATGCGGAGGGGCAGTTTCTCTATGCCTTTACTCTTGCCAAGGGCGAAGGCGTTGAGCGGAATTTCGAGGACGCATATTATTGGGTTTTGAAATCCATTCAAAACAGCGAAAAGAACGTCGATTTGGATATGTACGACAAAGACAAGCTGACCTTGAAAACTCGCCTCGAAGACAATGTCGACCCGGCTCTTATCAAACGGGCTCGGATAAGGGCCGAGTCCGAATTATAAAGGCCGTCCCAGTAATCTTTGTCTCCGAATGCTAAAGGAGACATAAGTTAAACTTTTCAAAGGGTTTAGGATGGGCTAACCCAATTTCTATGGCAGATACAAAAAAACCAAAGTCAGAAAATTCCTCTCAAAAAGGCTTTTTGGGGTGGGTTGAACGCACCGGGAACCGACTTCCGGACCCGGTCTTCATCTTTTTCTATTTGATTGCCTTGCTTGTCATTATTTCTGTGGTGTGCAGCCTTTTTGGACTTAGCGCCAATCATCCGGTTCAAGAAAATTCTGACGGTTCACCCCTTATCATTCGATCACTGAGCCTGTTATCGGCGGAGAACATTCAACGGCTTTGGGTGGAAATGCCTAAGACTTTTACCCACTTCCATCCGCTCGGCTACGTCCTGGTTGTGATGCTTGGCGCCGGCGTTGCGGAACGCTCCGGCCTGTTTGCCAGCGGCATTCGCCAAGCCGTTAGCGGCGCGCCGAAATATCTACTGACCCCAGTCGTGGCTTTGGTCGCTATGCTCTCCAATCACGCTGCGGATGCGGGCTATGTTGTCATGATCCCATTGGCGGCTATTTTATTTGCCACGGTCGGGCGTCATCCAATGGCCGGTATCGCGGCTGCTTTCGCCGGGGTGTCCGGCGGCTTCTCCGCCAATGTGTCTCCAGGCCAGCTGGACGCGCTCTTGTTCGGGATAACCGAGGCGGCAGTAGACGGTGCTGGAATAGATCCGACATGGGTCATGAATATCGCCGGGAACTGGTACTTCATTGCTGTTTTGATGGTCATCTATCTGCCCGTTATTTGGTATGTCACCGACAAAATTATCGAACCGCGTCTGGGGAAATGGGTTCCTGACGAACGCCAAGCCGAAGAGTACGGGCAGGAAGATAAACCTCTTACAGAGGGTCAGAAAAAAGGCCTTCGCCATGCAGGTTACGCCATTTTAGGGGTTTGTATCCTTTGGGCTATTATGACTTTCGCGCCTGGTACGCCTCTCCTAGCCGATGAAGGCGCCGTGGAAGGCCAAGAATGGTATGTCACGGCCACGCCGTTTTTCCGCTCTCTCGTGGCCGGATTCATGATTCTTTTCCTGGCCGCAGGCTGGTTTTATGGCCGCGCCGCCGGGACAATTAAAGATCATCGCGACCTTGTCGAGATGATGGCCGAAGCTATGAAAGATATGGGCTATTACCTCGTACTCGCTTTTGCCGCGGCGCATTTCGTCGCCATGTTTAACTGGTCCAATCTCGGCCTTATCAGCGCGGTTCACGGGGCCAATGGCATTGAGGCCAGCGGCCTGCCTTTGCCAATCGCTCTGGGTATGATTGTCTTGTTTACAGGGCTTCTCAATCTCTTCGTTGGGTCGGCGAGTGCAAAATGGGCGCTGCTCGCTCCGGTTCTTGTGCCGATGTTAATGCTCTTGGGAATTAGCCCCGAAGGCGCGACGGCGGCTTATCGCGTCGGCGATGGCGCCACGAATATCATCACGCCTTTGATGGTTTACTTCCCGCTCATCCTCGTATTCGCTCAACGCTGGCAAAAAGGGTTCGGACTGGGCAGCCTGACCGCCATGATGATCCCTTACTCAATCTGGATGCTGATCTCCGGCGTTATACTTATTGTCGCCTGGATTGCTTTAGGCCTTCCGCTTGGCCCCGGCGCGCCGATTTCTTATAGCCTGCCTGGATAGACCCCGAAGAGCATTTACCCGGGTAGGTATACAATCATAGAAAAGATTTTATGACTTTGCGCCAAATCTGTTTGCAGCCTTATTCTGGGCTGGTAAGCGACATCATGCGAGTTCCGAAGCCGATTATCCCAGATGGGAAAGAAAGCCATTCATTATGAAGGCTCAAAGCTTAAAACCTATTCATGCATTGCTCGCAATTGTTGTTGCGATCGCGATGTTATTGGTCTGGGGCGCTAAAGGCACTGTAGATGCATTCAAGGCCGATGAAAAGGCGCAGGCACAAACCACACTGACCAGCAATACCGTAAAAAATATTCGGCAAATCCAGCTTGCTTTGGTCGAAACCGAGACGGCGAAACGGGGATATGTGATTTCAGTTGAGTCTGAGGACCTTCAAGCCTTCAATGACGGAATTAAGCATTACCGTGCCGCGATAGAAGACTTGAACACCACTTTGCAGGGAGTGAAAACTCCCGTTCAAGTCAAATTGATTTTTAACGTTGAGCGACTTTCCGAAGAAAAAATTGCGGATATGGTCATGATAGTAAACCTGGTGCAACAGCAACGACATGTCGAAGCTGTCGAGCTGATCACAAATGGCGACGGTAAAATTTTAATGAGCCAAATCCGTCAGAACCTTGATGCATTATATGAGATTGAGCGAGGGTTAATGGAAGATTCCATGGCCAACACTCGTGACATTCAAAAACGGTCCTTTCGCCGGCTTCTTGCAATGGGGGGCGGCGTCTTATTGCTCTTATCCTGTATAATCTACCTTTTTGTCAGAGCTGTCTCTTTAGATCAGACCCTGGACCTGCTCGATAAAGTGGATGCGGAACGTCAGCGTTCTGATCTTCTCTCAAAAGAGCTGAATCACCGGGTGAAAAATCTTTTCGCCGTTATCACTTCTATTGTCAGGCTTACCGGGCGGAATGAAAAACACACAGATACAGCCATAAGAAAAATTACAGACCGTATTCTGGCCCTTTCCCGAGCTCATACTCTTACTGTGTCGGAAGACAATAAAGACGTGACGGATTTGGAAACTCTAATTCGGGCGCTCCTATCGCCTTATGAAACTGCTTCACGTGATTATAAAATCGAGGGCGCGTATTTGGAACTGACTCAGAGCACGTTGACGCCGCTTGGGTTACTTTTGCATGAGCTTGCTACAAATGCGCTTAAGTACGGAGCCTGGTCGACGGATAAAGGCGGCTCAATTAACGTTGCGTGGAAAATAGAAACTTTTGAAGAGAGTGACACACCAGAGACAGTAATTGTGACACTTTTTTGGAACGAGTCTTCAAACTCCGCGTTAGAAATTACGGACTTTGAGGAATCCGGGTTCGGATTCCGTATGATGACGATGAGTATGCGTCAGCTAGATGGGGAAATAAACAGAGAATGGAACAACGGACTGAACCTGACCGCGAAATTTCGGCAGGGGTAAAAATGACAAATTTGGAGACGAGTTCCATCGGAGAAAAACGTGTCCTCGTTGTCGAAGACGAAGCTTTGATTGCCCTACAGCTCGAAATGGAAATAGAAGATATTGGCCATAAAGTTGCTGGTACCTGCATGAACTTGCCGGAATGTCTTCGCTTTATAGAAGACGCGGAAATTGACGGGGCTATTCTTGATGTCGATTTGCGCGGCGTAGATGTTTTCCCGGCCGCCGAAAAACTGCGTCAGAAGAACATTCCTTTCGTTTTCCATACGGGGCATGGCGATAAATATCAGATTGAAGAGCGTTTCCCCCGCTCCACAGTATTTAAAAAGCCTACCTCAACCGACATTATGCTGAAGAAACTTTTCTCATTTTCGCCAAAAGCCAAAGAGGTCTAAAACAAGAGATCTAAAAACAGAAACTGCGTCTGGTTTTGCAGGCTTCCTGCAATTTACACTGCAAATCATTCTCAACCGTATTGACAATCAGTTGCAATTGCTGTTTATGGATTTCATGATTTATTGCGTTTGCAGACAGATCAATACGGAAAAGGTTGATTTTGCCGCCTCTTGCGGTGCGAAAACGGCCCGTTGCGTGCTGGCCCATTATGGCGAACGCTTTAATTGCGGAAAATGTGCTTGCTCCATTCAGGATCGCCTGAATAGCAACACAGCCAAGGTGACAGCTGTCGCCGCAGAGTAGGCGCCTCTCGCCTCTTTCCTTTGAATTTAGCGCTTTAGCGTCTGTAAATCCTCTCTATTGTTTGCTATGTTGAAACCTAAGTCACTTCGAAGGACAAATGACCATGCGCGACGACCCCAAAGTAATTGAACTTCTCAATACAGCGTTGAAGAACGAACTCACCGCCATCAACCAGTATTTCCTACACTCCAGAATGTTGAAAGACTGGGGCATCAGCAAACTCGCGGCAAAAGAATATGAAGAATCCATCGATGAAATGAACCACGCCGATTGGATCATCGAGCGGATATTATTTCTCAATGGCCTTCCGAACCTACAGGATCTCGACAAAATTTTTATCGGGGAAAATGTCGAAGAAATTATCGAGTGCGATTTAAAACTGGAAAAAATCGCTATTCCGCATTTACGCGACGCCGTTGAATATTGCGAGAAAGTTCGAGACTACGTGACCCGCGACCTTTTTGCTAAAATTCTCACTAGCGAAGAAGAACATTTGGATTTTCTAGAAACACAGCAAGACCAAATTCGCCTCATTGGGCTTCAAAATTACATCCAGAATCAGTCAGTTGCGAATGCAGAGTAATATTATTAGGTCATTTGCCATATGGCCTTTGCTAGCCTTAGGCCTTTTAACTCTAACTCTGTCAGCCTGTCAGTCCTCGCAAATAGATGAAACGGCAATAGAGTCGGAACTCGTCTCGATATTAGATGCGCAAGACAACGCTTGGAGCGCGGGCGATATTGACGCTTTCATGGAAAGCTACTGGAAATCACCTGAGCTGCGCTTTGCGTCGGGCGGCAAGATCAACCGTGGATGGGAAGCCACCCGGGACGGGTATTACACGCGTTATCCAAATCCGGCGATCATGGGAAAATTAGTGACGGAAGACTATGAGGTCGATGTTCTTGGCGCCAATGCGGCTATTGTACATGGCTCATGGAAACTTGAAAGAAACGGCGAACCCGCTTCTGGACTTTATACCTTAGTGTTCAAGAAAATTGACGGCGAATGGGTCATTACTTCAGACACAACGACTAGCGCAAATTAAAGCTATGCTCGCATATCTTTGGGTGAATCGAGGGTAATATACGAGGTCATGGAACTGACATGAGACAGCGTTCCCAAGGTGTCCCGATGGAAGTTTTTATAACTTTCCAAGTCTGCAACTTCGACCCGTAATAAATATTCGACCGAGCCGGTGACGTTATGGCACTCCCGGACCTCTGGGGCGGCGGCCATAGCTTTCTCGAATCCCTTTGAATAATGGCGGGAATGTTCTGACAGTCCGACCATGACAAATACCGTAACGCCAGCCCCTAACTGTTTGCGGTCCAATACCGCGCGGTAGCCCTTGATAACGCCGCGCCGTTCCAGATCCTGCGTGCGGCGGAGGCAGGCAGACGGCGACAAGCCAACCTTTTTTGCAAGCTCCGTATTCGATAAACGCCCGTCTAGCTCGAGGCTACGCAATATATGCGCGTCAATTTTGTCAATATCTTTCATATATTGCACAGGTAAAACTGTAGACGCGCATTATGCAAGGAAATTGACGATAAACTCCTCTATAATTGTTTAAAAAGAGGAATTTACGCTATGACACTTAAACTTACTGATTACGATATGTCCGCTGAACGCGGATTTCTCTGCCGACATGACCCGGCCAAAGTCCAACTGAGCGGGGTTCTGAAAAAGTCCGCAGAGACCGCAATGCGTTTATGCGATGTGATGCCTACCGGAAAAGTTAGATCCTATCTGCTCGAAAACCTGCCTGAATTTGACAAGTCCATCGTCGATGATTTGACGGACGCGGAAGCGCGAATGGCCATGGTGCATTACTCATTCATGATTCAAGCCTATGTTTGGGGAGAGCCAGACACGCCGTCAGTTTTGCCCCGCAAGCTCGCGGTTCCCATTACCGCTTTGTCTAAAAAAATCGGACAACAACCGCTCATGCCATATAGTGGCTATGTTCTGGATAATTGGGCCAGGTTCGATGAAGACGGCCCGATTGATTTATCGAACCTTTACATGGTTCAAAAATTTCTCGCGGGTCAGGACGAAGCTTGGTTCGTTCTCGTACACGTTGCGATCGAAGCCCGGGCCGGCGCATGTCTTGCTCAGTTCGGTGATGTGATCGACGCGGCAGATCAGAAAGATGCTGACAAAGCGCAGGGTCTTCTCGAAGACATGGCCAAAGTCTGGGTGGATTTAAAAGATCTATTTGATCGTATGCCCGAACGCTGTGACCCTTATATCTATTTTGAACGGGTCCGGCCTTATATCCATGGCTGGAAAGATAATCCCGCCCTCCCAAATGGTCTCATCTATGAAGGCGTTGAAGAATTTGAAGGCAAACCGCAGTCTTTCCGCGGGCAGACAGGATCTCAATCCTCCATCGTGCCGTCCATGGACGCCTTGCTCGGTGTTGGTCACGCGGCCGACCCCCTAAAGGCTTATCTCGACCAGCTTCATATTTATCGTCCGCCGTCCCATCGCCGCTTCATTGATGACGTTCGCGCTAAAAGTAACCTCCGGGAATTTGTCAGCCAATCCGGACATAAAGGACTAGTCGAAGCCTATAATGCGAACATTCAAGCTGTGGCCGATTTCCGCTCCCGTCATTTGGAATATGCGGCAAGTTACATTAACAAGCAGTCGCGCAAAGCAGCCGGAAACGATCCAGACGTTGGAACCGGGGGCACGCCTTTCATGAAATATTTGAAAAAACACCGCGACGAAACCGAGGCTAATTTGGTGAGCGTTTAGTTATTAAGCAGCCTTTTTTAACACCGTTATAGACGGCGCCGGGATGGCACTTCACCCTTCCCGGCGCCATTTTTTGCCTAATTCCGAAGGCTTTCTCTGCCCGGGGTCACACCGCGCCTGCCTAATATAATTGACTTGCGCCCCGGACGCGCTTAGGGCGCGGGCCAAACAACCAGACCGTAGCGGGTCGTTTCCCCCTCGGATATTCATGACTTCTTTTTCTGATCTCAACCTGGCTGAGCCGCTTGATCGCGCTTTGCGCGAGCTGGGCCACGCCGTCCCCACCCCTATTCAAGCGCAAGCTATTCCCGACGCGCTGAAGGGTAAGGATATCATGGGCATCGCGCAGACCGGCACCGGCAAAACCGCCGCTTTTACCCTGCCAACGCTGCACCACATTTTTACGCAGGAAAAAGACGCTCCCAAACGCGGCGCCCGGGTTCTTGTTTTGGCTCCAACGCGGGAACTGGCAGATCAAATCGCTGTCTCTGTTCGTGATTATGGGCGCTACATGATGGATCTCTCTGTCGCCTGTATCTATGGCGGCGTGCCGATCTCGCGGCAGATCAAACGCCTTGTTCACGGCAATGACGTTCTTGTCGCCACACCTGGGCGGTTGATCGATTTGCTTGATCGCAAGGCGATTACTCTGGCTGAAATCGAAGTCCTTATTTTGGATGAAGCCGACCAGATGATGGATATGGGCTTTATTCACGCTTTGAAAAAAATCGTTCCACTTCTCCCCAAAAAGAGACAAACGCTTTTCTTCTCCGCCACTTTGGCGCCAAAAATCAAACAGCTATCCAAACAGTTTTTGATTGACCCGATCCACATCTCTGTGACCCCTGCCAATACAACGGCGGAAAAAGTCGAGCAGCGTATGTACCGCGTCAATCAGGCGGATAAACAAGACTTGCTCAGTGTTGCTTTGCTCGACGAAGACGTCGGCCGCTCGCTCGTCTTTACGCGCACCAAACACGGGGCAGACCGGATCGTCAAACGTCTCGCCAAAGTGGGCATCCGCGCTATCGCTATTCACGGGAATAAATCCCAAGGACAGAGACAACGCGCGCTCGAGGATTATCGCAGCGGTAAAGTGAACACCTTGATAGCGACGGATATCGCCGCGCGCGGGATTGACATTCCCGATATCACCCACGTTTTTAATTACGAAATCCCGAATGTGCCGGAGCAGTATGTTCACCGTATCGGCCGGACGGCTCGCGCTGAACGCTCTGGTATCGCAGTGGCTTTTGTCGATAAAAGCGAAGCGAATTATCTGCGCGATATTGAGAAATTATTGGGCGAGAAATTACCGCAAATGGATATGCCCGCAGATATGGGCGAGAAATTGAAAGAGCTAAACTCCCGCGACGCTCTGCCTGAACCTGAAAAGCCCAAGCCTGACGCGCGTAAAGGACGCGGCAAGTCGAAGAAAAAAGCTCGTTTCAGCAAGTCCGGTAAGTCGGACGGCTCTGACAAAGCAAGCAAGCCGTCGCGCGAAGGGGGCAAGCCTAGGCGAGACCGATCTGATCGGGATGGCAGCACCGGCTCCGCGGATAAGTCTCAGCGCGCCAGATCAGATTCGAAAAAACCTTGGGAGAAAAAGGGACGCTCCGAACAAGGAGGCGAGAGAGTTCGGTCGGATAAGCCCCGGTCTGAAAAGCCACGCTCTGATAAGTCTCGTTCAGATAAGCCCCGGTCTGACAGACCGAGATCCGACAGACCCCGCTCAGACAAACCGAGGTCGGATAAATCCCGCTCAGATAAACCACGTTCAGACAAACCCCGTTCCGGCAAACCGCCGGCCAAAGGGGCCCGCCCGCAAACCGCAGAAGGCCGCGCCGCGCAGTCTTATTCCGGCAAGGGGTTCAAGAAAAAGGCTAAGCCAAGCCGGGCAAAACGCACCGCAGCGCGTCAGGCGCAAGGTAAGAGCGGGAACCCTTCTAACCCGCGCGGAAAGTCTTAGGTTTTTCCCAATACCCGCTCGCCCATAAAATCAGGGCAATGAGCGGGAATTGTAAAGCGACCCGAAACCAGAGCTGAAACGCGGTTAGTTCCCGGTCGCCTAAAGGCATGCTTTCTAATGCCATATAAATGTTGGCAGGCAAAACGGCCAAAAGGTAAACGCTTAAAATAATTCCAGTGAAACGCCTCCATTTAGGCCAAACAAGACCAATAGAAAAAAGCACTTCCATCACGCCCGTCACGATAACAATCAGCCTGGGGTACGGCAAAAAAGGCGGCACAATATTGGCGACTTTTGATGCGGTCATAAAATGAAGTAGAACACCGGCGGCAAAGAAAAACAGGGCCAGAATCCAGCAAATCACCAGTTTAATTTTTGATTTAAGCATTACCCACGCGGCAAACCGAAAATTGCGCGCGCGCCAATTGCGTCATTCGCGATTTGCTCTCTTAGCGCATCAAAACTTTCGAATTTCTTCTCCGGACGAATAAAACTGCGAAACCGCACATCGACGTGCTGACCGTATATATCGCGGTCAAAATCGAGGAGGTGCACTTCGAGGCGGGCTTCCTTGCCGTCCACCGTTGGGCGGCTGCCGGTATTGGCGACGCCGGGCCGCCATGTCTCTTCGCCTTCCAGCCGCATCTCGACGCAATATACCCCGAATTTAGGACGGACTAGGTCGCCAAATTCGAGGTTCGCGGTCGGGAAATTAATGGTTCGTCCGCGTTTCTCGCCCTCGACAACCACGCCGTCTACCCTCCAAGGACGAGACAACATATGATGGGCGTGAAAAACGTCCCCTGACTGCAAGGCTTTGCGGATTTCCGTGCTGCCATACTTGCCATAGCGCTCATGTAGTCCGACCGCAGGCATTGCTGTGACGCCAATTCCCCGCTCAGCGCCGAGGCGCGTCAAGCTCTCGACATTGCCGCAACGATTTCGCCCAAATCCGTAATCTTCGCCAACCACGACATGGCGGATGCCCAGCCCCTGATGCAGAACCTGCTCTACAAATTCTATATCATCCATATCCCGCAGTTCCGGCGTGAAGGGGATTTCGTAAAGAAAGTCGACTCCAAGTTCTGCCATGACTTCAGCGCGAACGGTTGCACTCATTAGGCGAAAAGGCGCAGCGTCAGGTTTGAAAAATCGATAGGGGTGCGGGCGGAATAAGCCAATTCCCATCGGCGCTTTAAGCTCATTTGCAATCTCTTGCGCCGCTTTGATAACCGCCTGATGGCCGCGGTGTAAGCCGTCAAAATTGCCTAGAGCAATCACCGCGCCCTGGTCGTCTTTGGAGAGTCCGGTATAAGTCGTGAGCGTTCTCACGCTTTACTCAGCGGGGCGTTTTTGGACAAAGACGCCCGCATCGCCTCGGCAGATTTTCTGTCCGTTGACTTCACAATAACAGCTCATTTTAACGCGGCCAGAGCGTTCATTAATTTCGGCCACTTCGGCCACCGCAATCACCTCATCCCCGATAAACGCCGGTTTACGAAAACGTAGGTTGAGCTCTACAAAGAGCGCGCCCGGCCCTGGCAAATCATTACCCAGAACAGCTGAAATAAAACTGGCGGACAAGGCCCCATGAGCAATGCGCTGGCCAAACTGAGTCGTCGCAGCAAATTCGGCATCAACATGCACCGGGTTATGGTCGCCGGTAATATCCGCAAATGTGTTGATCATTTCTTCGGTGATGATCGCGGTTGTCGTCGCGCGCATCCCGATGGATAGATCATCCAAATAATATTTTACCGTGTCAGTCATAAGTCCCTCTCTCGTGAGAGAATGGATTATCACTGCAGATTTAAGATTGCCACGATAAATTTATCCCTCAGAAAAATTGTATATGCCTCTCAGTAACTACCAATTTAGAGACGGCGCGATATAACGAGCTATGACCTTGTGTTTTTGCATTAAAGCTTTGAAGTTTTCGGCCGTTTCGCCGTGCAATCCGTCCTGAATGAACAAGCAATCATAACCCTGATCCTGCGCGCCCAGCAGGTCGGTGAAAATATTATCACCAATACAAAGTATGCGTTCTACATCGGGCACATGCCCCAAAACTTCTTGTATCCATGCCCGTGACAGGCGGTAAATTGGCTCATGCGGCTTGCCGGAATAGATGACCCGACCACCCATTCTTTCATATTTTTGAGCCAGAGCGCCGCCGCACCAAACAAGCTTATCGCCCAGACGCACTTTTATATCCGGATTGACGCAGATAAACTCCAGTTCGCGGGCCAATGCTTCTTTTAATATGTCTTCGTAATCTTCGGGGGTTTCATCATCTTCAAACAATCCGGTGCAGGAAATAAATTCAGCTTCGTCCAGATCGGAGAAATTCATATCCAGCTCTTCGTAAAGAGCGTCGTCGCGTTCCGGGCCAATCTTGAACACCGGGCCAGGGGCCCGTCTGGCAAGTTCGTCAATTGTGGCATCCCCTGACGTCACAATCGCGTCCCAGAACCCTCCCGGCACACCTATGCGGGCAAAGGTTTCGGGAGTGGCCACGCTAGGCTGCGGAGAGTTGGATATCATGACTACAGGACCGCGCGTTTCACGAAAACGTTCCAAGGCTTCGCAGGCTTTTAGATAAGGTTTCTTTCCATTATGAATAACGCCCCAAATGTCGCAAAACACGGCGTCGTAATCATCGCTGATACTGCCTAGCCCGGATAAGGGCTGAAAATCGTCATGAAGGTTGCTCATAATATCTCTCCTAAGCCGTGCAGTTAGGGGCTGAACCCGACACGGGCAAGCCCTTTCCTGCAAACGGGTATGGGAGGACTGACCTCTCATAAGAAGAAGCGGAGCCGCCTTCTAGAGGAATATCAGCCCGTAGCCGAAGCTTTTGTCATAACGAGCTGAAGACGGCGCAATTCCTGCGTTATAGCACGGCGGTTGAGCTGCATATTGAACCAGAGCTTTAAAGCAATCTGAGCCGAGTTCAGCATGATCGCCAGAGACGCGCAAAAGGTTCAAAAAAGTATCGGTTTCCCCGTTTGAGACTATCATGAGCCAAGCCCAATTCCCGTTTGCGGTTTAAATGCTGCAAGTTTAGGGTCGCGGCTCAAACGATAAAGGCCCCTTTATGAAACATCTCTCTACCCTCTGCCTGTCCACCGCTTTGTTTATAGGAGGGTGCGTCGCGCCTTCGGAAACTCAGCCAGAGACTATGGAGGCAGGCGAGAGTCTAAAGCCGGCCATTGAGAGCGTTAAGACAACCCCCGCTTTATCTCCCGGCATGGTCGCGGCCGCGAACCCCTTGGCGGTCGAAGCAGGCATTGAAATTCTAAAACAAGGCGGCTCGGCCGTAGACGCCGCAATTGCCGTGCAAACCGTGCTTGGGTTAGTCGAGCCGCAAAGCTCCGGTCTGGGCGGCGGCGCGTTTATGGTCGTTTATGATCCGGAAACCGCCAAAGTCTGGAATTATAACGGGCGGGAAACCGCTCCCGCCAATGTAACGCCTGATCTATTTACAGATCCCGAGACAGGCGAGCCCCTACGCTATTTTGAAGGCATTGCCTCAGGGCGGTCAACAGGCGTTCCCGGGGCCATTGTTATGCTTGAACGCGCCCATGAGGACTACGGAAATTTGACCTGGGGAACTCAAATGGAGCCCGCGATTCGGCTGGCTGAGGAGGGGTTTACGGTCAGCCCGCGTTTGGCGGGTTTGGTCGAACGCATGGGGGCTTATGTATTAAAAAATGACGCAGAGGCTCGCGATTACTTCTTCTTGGAAGACGGAAGTCCCATTCCTGAAGGCACTCTTCGGGATAACAAGCCATATGCCGAAACCTTGCGCGCGCTGCAGGGTAATCCGCGCGCTCTTATTGAAGGACCAATTGCGGAAGCCATCATTGCAAAAACGCAGCAATCCCCTCTACCTGGGACGATGACGCTCTCTGATATGGCAAGCTATCAAGCCCTAAAGTCTGAGGCTCTGTGCGATACCTACCGGGCCAATATCATCTGCGGGGCAACGCCGCCCTCTTCTGGGCCGCTCGCCGTAATGTCTATTCTCGGCCAGCTGGAGAACTTTGATATGGCCGAGTTAGGACAAACCACAAGAGGTTGGCACGTCTTTTCCGAAGCCTCTGCCCTCGCCTATGCAGATCGGGATAAATATGCCGCTGATCCCGACTTTGTTGAGGTCCCCGTCGGACCGCTATTGAATAAAGATTATTTAAAATCCCGCGCCGAACTCATTCATCAAAACGGCGTACTGGCCAAAGTCGAGGCCGGAAATCCCGTTGACTTTGTTCGAGGAAAGGACGCAACGCCGGACAGTCCCGGTACGTCGCATTTTACGGTTGTCGACGCAGATGGCTTAACGGTCTCAATGACCACAACAGTCGAGTCTGCTTTTGGTAGCCAGCGCATGGTCAATGGGTTCATGCTCAACAACCAACTGACCGATTTTTCTTTCAAATCCGTTGACGATAACGGCGACCCGATTGCCAATGCTGTCGCCCCGGGGAAACGGCCGCGCAGTTCTATGGCACCATTGATTGTGTTTAATCCGGACGGGGAATTTCTGTTCACGACAGGCTCTCCTGGAGGCAATTCTATTATCGCCTATGTCGCAAAAAGTGTGGTCGGGATTTTAGATTGGGGCCTGACTCCGCAAGAAGCCATCGAGCTTCCTAATGTTATATCCCGTAACGGCCAAGTGCGTTTGGAATCACAGGATCTGAAAAAGGAAAATACGAACGAAATTGACCGCGGGGCCGGAGCCGTCGAATTTGGTCTTCCAAACGACACGGTCAGCGAGCTTGAAAGTCTGGGTCATAAAGTGGTGCGGTCAGCCGGGGAGATTTCGGGCCTTCACATTATCTATCGTCAGGAAGACGGCACTCTAATTGGCGGCGCCGACCCGCGCCGCGAGGGTAGCGTGGCTGCTCCTTAAGTTTTTACGGTGGGCAGACACAGTTTGAAATGTGTGCCGGTCTCATCGGTTTTTACCAAGATAAGATCCCCGTTTTGAGCGGTGGCAAGTTCTTTGGAAATCGATAAGCCCAGACCGGTGCTTCCTTCTGCGCCGTGCGAGGCGGCAAAAGCAAGAAAGATATTTTTCTGCGCGCGTTCCGGCAGGCCGGGGCCGGTGTCCTTGATGCTGATATGAGTAATTTCGTCGGTCACTTCAGCAGACACCGTGATGCGCCGAACCTCGCTTTTCTGCATGGCCTGCGCTGCATTGCGAAAGAGGTTATGCAGAATGCGATAAGCGTGATCAGGATCCGCTCGCACTTCTAATTCTGTAGGCACGCGGTTTTTAAATTGAGTGCCAGGAAATATCGCCATCGTGTCCGCAGCGACTTCGCCCAATAAGAAAGAAAGACGAATGTCTTGCGGTTCTGGATCAGCCGTTTCTGCGCGGCTATAGGCCAAAACATCTTCGGTGAGGCCGACCCCGCGTTCAATGGTTTTGATGAGTTTTTCTCCCATCTCCACGACCTTTTCGTCCTTATGCGTTGTCAGCCGGTCAGAGACCAGAAGCGCGGTAGCAAGCACGTTGCGCAGGTCATGATTAATTTTAGCCACAGACAGACCCAATCCGGCCAAGCGCTCTCGTTGCCGGAAAGCGGCACGGAGGCTCTTTTTTAAATCTGAAAAGGCTCTCTCCAACTCGCCGATTTCGTCTTGGCGGCGGGCATTCCGCTTCACATTTTGCAGATGCTGAGGGTTTTCCCGGAAAGCCTGCATGCCCGTCAAGAGCGCCTGAAGCGGCCTAACGATGACAAGTAACATAGCCAGATAAATGAGACCGCCCGTGATGATCGCAATGACGAGGGATAAGAGCAAAATACGTTCAAAATAATCCCATAGCTCGCTGCGCAGTTCCTCACGGGGGATAACCAACTCAAGGCTGTCTTGACCTTGGACAGGCGAGGCAGCTGTGACGCGCAAGCGCTCATTTCCCGAAGAAAAATAGTCTGCAAAGGTGTCCCGAAACAACGGGCGTCGATCCGGATTTGTCATATCCACCGCAACGAAATCGGCTTTTAACGGGGGGGCACCCAACACCAGCTCTGTCATTCCGTCCCGTTTGGCCGACAGCAGTTCGACCCCCGTTTGTGCCATGAAATCTTTCGTTAGCATTTCGGAGGCTTCGAAATCTGGAACGCCGGTCAAAGCCTGGGATAAGAGACCCGCTTGATCGACTCGTTCCATAATCCAGTTCTGACGGTAAACGGTGGCAGAGGGGAAAAACAAAACAAGCTCCGCCAGCATGACGAACCCAATCGTCATTAGGAGGAGTTTGGCAGAAAGGCCCCGCGTTATAAAGCCAGTTATCATACAGAGTCGTTAGCGTTTTTTCAGTTGAAACAGAAGAACTATTGAAACTTCGTCAGAAGTCCCGCGAGCTTTCGCGTTTTTTCCGAAAAGATTGTATCTGTATACCAAGACCCGGTCGCGCGTTTCACAACCTCGGTCCGTGTTGGATAAGGAGAGATAAATTGGGCGAGACCGGAAATTTTAACGCCGCTCGACATGGCAAGTGACAGCATCTGGATTATCTCACCCGCCCCTTCCCCGACAACGGATGCGCCCAAGACCTTACCTTTCTTGGTGGCGATGATTTTTATCCCGCCTTCAGTTTTTCGTTCGGCAATGGCCCGGTCATTTTCCTCAAAGCTCCAAGACACAGCTCTCACATCGTCTCCATGTTGCTCCCGCGCGTCTTTTTCGCTCAGACCAATATTGGCAAGTTCGGGCTCGGAGTAAATTGCGGCAGGCATGCGATCGATAGCGGCCTTGGCAAAAAATCGACCCAAGAGAGGCGGCATGAAATAAAAGTTTTTAATTAATTGCCCGGCGTGGAATCCGGCGGCGTGAGTTAATCCGCCCATGCCTTTAACAACGTCGCCGGCGGCATAGATTTTTGAATTAGATGTACGGAGGGCCTCGTCTGTCTCGATTCCTTTTTTGTCAAATTTCACTCCGGCTCTATCAAGGTCAAGTTTTTCAATCCCGGGCGTTCGGCCCGCAGCCACCAACAGGTGAGACCCATCAATACTTGTGCCGTCTTCCAGCTCAATGCTCACGCCGGGTTTGGTCTTGTATTTTTTTTCTCTGACCTGTTTGGTTTTTGCGGGGGTAAGGAATTTAACGCCTTCCTCTTCCAAAGACTTTATCAAAACCTGAGCGTGTTCCGGCTCATTTCTGCCAAGCGGCGCGGCCACGTCAATAATCGTGACGTCGCTACCCAAGCGGCGGAAAGTCTGTCCGAGTTCAAATCCAATGGGGCCGGCCCCTATGATGATGAGGTGCTCGGGTAAGCGGTCGACATCAAAAATTGTCTCGTTTGTTAGATAAGGCGTCTTGTCCAATCCTAGAATGGGAGGCGCGGACGCGCGCGAGCCTGTTGCAATCACAAACCGTTTCGCCTTGACCCGAGTACTTTCAGACTCGACTGTTTGGCGGTCGGCGAAGCGGGCATATTCGCGGATTACGATACAGCCCAACCCTTCGAAGCGCTCCTGACTGTCTACGGGCGCAATCTGTTCAATGACGCCTTTTACATGTGCCTTAACAGCGTCGAAGTCGACTTTGGGAGAGACGGGTTTGATGCCGTATTTCTCCCCAGACGTTTGAGCGTAAGCAGCCTTGCCCGCCGCGATGAGGGATTTTGAAGGAACGCAGCCGGAATTCAAACAATCCCCACCCATTTCGTTCGCCTCGAACAATACAACGGAGCGGCCCAACTGCGCCGCGCCTGAAGCAATTGAGAGTCCGGCTGAGCCGGCGCCTATAATGCATAAATCGACATCATAATCTGTTTTGGTCATAAGATTCTTTCTGGGGGTCTTAAGCTTGCGCGCTGGAGGCGCCGGGTTTTCCGAAGAACTTTTTGTAGAGGATAGGCAGAACCGACAAGGCAACCAAACCGCAAATCGGAAGCAATATCTTTGGCTGGAACATTACGCCGGACAGGCTTTCCTTACCGCCCTCGGCCAATATGGTTTCCAGGCCTTGCCCTACACTGGCGTAGACAAAACTGCCGGGCATAATCCCGAAAAACGTGCTGAGAACATAATTGCGGACTTTGACATCAAATAAAGCCGGCGCGAAATTGACCACGAAAAACGGGAAAGCCGGAATCAGACGCAGGATAAAAAGATAGGAAAGCTCGTTTTCCTTCAGACCCTTTTCGAATTTCTTTATGTAACTGCCCTTGGTTTTGCGTTTCAGGAAGTCCCCAATGGCGTAGCGCGCCGCAAGGAAAATAGCTGTTGCCCCGAGTGTCGCTCCGATCACAATCGCGCCGCCGCCCACAAAGGTGCCAAACAAAAAACCGCCGAGCAAAGAGAGCACCCACGCCCCAGGAAAAGAAATCCCGACGAGAACGGCGTAAGCCAATATAAAGCCGAAGATCGCGAGGGCGTAATTGCTCTCAACAAACCCCGCTAACGTATCCTTATGTTCGCGCAGAGCTGAGAAACTGACATATTTCGGTCCGCCTAGGAGGAAGAAGGCGGTTAGAGCCACCACTATCACCGCGACAGGCAAGAGACGCTGCCAAAGGGGTTTGGACTCTTTTGTTTCTGTTTCGCTCATTTCAAATCCTGTAAAAACTAAAAGGCACAAATTGCAGGCCCGTTCCTCATTTGCGGCTCCTTTAGAGCATGACAGGGCTATTGGCTTCCCACAATCAGTTCACAAAACCGTGCAGGGACGGTCACGCCGATGTGAGTTTCTAAGGTTTTTTTATTTGGCCGGGCCTGTAATTCTGCGCGTCAATTGCTTGACAGCTTCCACTCATCCTTTTATGGGACGCCTCTTGAATATAGATGCAGCGAAAAGTGCCGAAGATAGGGCCAAAATCGCTACATGGAGATTATTATGAAACGTACATTCCAACCGTCCGTCATTGTTCGTAAACGCCGTCACGGTTTTCGCGCACGTATGGCAACAAAAGCTGGTCGTCAAATTTTGGCACGTCGCCGGGCAAAAGGTCGCAAGGTCCTGTCCGCGTAACGCCTTTGGCACGCTGTAAATGTCGCCGTGTATGACGGTCGACCTTAAAACTGTTTCAAAACTCGGCGTGCTGAAAAAGCGGGCCGAGTTTTTGTATGTGCGGGAGGGGACCTATCGCGCACAAGGCGCTATCGTCATTCAGATGCGGGCAAACCCTGATAACAACGGCATTCGTGTCGGGTTTACCGCCACAAAAAAGATCGGCAATGCCGTCATCCGAAGCCGGGCCAAGCGACGTTTAAGGGAGGTAGCGCGCGCTCTGCTCCCTGAATATGGGCTAGCGGGATACGACTACGTTTTCATCGCCAGAGACGGCACGACCAAGCGGGAGTGGACAGCTTTGCTTGACGACACGAAAAAAGCCCTCATAACGCTTGGCAAACGCAATCGCCCCACGCCCGGCTCTTAACTTAATTGATTTACTCATAAGCGGACTTTCAGACCGATGAACGAACAAAGAAATTTTATTGTCGCTATGGCGCTTTCCGCCCTCGTCCTAATCGGCTGGTGGGTTTTCTACCAGGGGCCAGCAGCAGAAAAGGCTAAAGCCGACGCTGAAGCCGAAATGGCCCGCGTGACAGCGGAGCAATCTTTGGACGCGCCGACCCTTGAAACCGTCGCCCAGAAGAGACCCCGCGAAGAGGTCATCGGAGAAAGCTCCGCAGAAGGCCAGCGGATAAAAATCGACTCGCCCAGCCTCGTCGGCAGCCTGTCGACCTCCGGTTTTCGCTTTGACGACGTCACTCTAAAAAATTACGACAAAACTCTAGACCCTGCGGACGGCCAAGTATCGCCTCTCTCCCCAGAAGGGTCCGATAAAGCGGCCCTTATCACAGATAATTGGGTGCGCGCAGGTGTCGATAATTTCGGCTTTCAAAATAATTGGTCGGTTCTGTCCGGCACTACCCTAACGGCCAACTCTCCTATTGAGCTTGGCTATCGCGGCGATGGATTTGAAGTTTTGCGGAAAGTTTCAGTCGACAACCGTTATTTGCTTACAGTCGAAGACACCGTCACAAACACCTCCGGCGCGGAAATTGCGCTGCAACGCGTGGGCGTATCCCGCCAATACGGCCTACCTGATGATCTAACGAACTTCTTTATTATCCAAGAGGGTCCAATCTCTATTCTGGATAACAGCTATAGCGATATGAAGTATAAGAGCATTCGTAAAAAAGGCGAATGGTCGGAGGTCGGCGAAAGCGGATGGGTCGGATTGTCAGATAAATACTGGCTGACGGCGGCCATCGCTCCTCAAGGAAAAACCATGACGGCGGAAAGACGATTCCGTACGATTAATAACGAGGATGTCTACGAGACCTCTTACACCCTTGAGCCAATGACCATCACGCCCGGCACCTCGGTGACGTCGACGGGGTATATGTTCGCCGGCGCCAAAGACCGCGACGTTCTCAAACGCTACGAAACTGAACTCGGCATTGCCCAAATGGAGCGCGCCATTGACTGGGGCTTTGTAGGCATACTGGTTAAACCGATAAGCTGGTCCTTGTCTCAACTTGGCGAACTTCTCGGTAATTTCGGCCTGGGCATTCTCGCGCTGACATTGATTATCAAGCTCTTCATGTTCCCTCTTTTCAATAAGCAATATGAGAGTCAGGCGAAGATGAAAAAGGTTCAGCCTAAGCTCAAAAAATTACAAGAGCGGTACAAAGAAGACCGGATGAAGCTCCAGAAGGAGATGATGGCGCTTTATAAAAAAGAGGGCGTGAATCCGATGGCTGGGTGCTTACCGGTCATTCCGACAATCTTTGTTTTCTTCGCGCTCTATAAAGCTGTCTTTATCAATATTCACATGCGTCATGCGCCGTTCTTCGGCTGGATTCAGGACTTGTCGGCAAAAGACCCGGTTTCTGTTCTGAACGGCTTCGGCCTGCTACCTTGGGGCCCAGACCCGTTCGGGATTGCTTTCTTGGCGATCGGCCCTCTGGCGCTGCTTTATGGTATTTCGATGAGCCTGATGTATACACTGACGCCTCCAGCGGCGGATCCGATGCAGGCGAAAATCTTCAAGTTAATGCCTTGGGTGTTTATGTTTATCCTGGCGCCCTTCCCGGCGGGTCTCTTGGTTTACTGGGTCTGGAACAACATGCTTTCCTTTGGCCAGCAATATTATATCACGCGGAAATTCAAGGTTGATACCCCAATCGATCAATTCTTCCGCAAGATCACTGGGAAAGAAAAGCCCGAAACAGCGGAATAAATCGAGATGGAAGACAAAACGTCAGCGCAATTGGAAGAAGGACGTCTGCTATTTGCGCGGGATGTCGACTTCATGCGCAGCGCGGTTAGCTTGGAAACGCTGCCGCCGCCTGACCTTCCCGAAGTCTGTTTTGCTGGCCGCTCAAATGTCGGTAAATCATCGCTCATAAACGCGCTGACAAATCGTAAAGGTCTCGCAAGGGCATCAAATACGCCGGGACGGACACGGGAGCTTAATTATTTTAATGTCGACGGGCGGCTCTTTATTGTCGATCTTCCGGGCTTTGGCTATGCCCGCGCCTCGAAAACAGATATTGCCCGCTGGCAGCAACTGACCAAAGCCTACCTTCGGGGCCGTCCCGGCCTGCGCCGTATTTTCCTTTTGATAGACAGTCGCCACGGTATCAAAGCGCCGGATATCGAAGTCATGGATATGCTGGACGAAACCGCCGTGACCTACCAGCTCGTACTGACGAAAACTGACAAGCTCAAAAAAGGCGAACTTTCGAAGGTCGCTGAGAAAACCCAAGACTTTATCGCCAAGCGCCCGGCCGCTTTTCCGTTCATTGTGCATACGAGTTCTGAGAAGAAGGACGGGCTAGACGTGTTGAGAGCTGAAATTGCAAGCTTGGCCCTGCCTGCAAATCCCGATAGATAGAGTGTTATGAAACGACGCGCCGACGAAGATAATTGGACCAGTGCGCAAATCCTCTCCGAGGCTTTGCCGTTCATTCAGCGTCATGCCGGTAAGACTATCGTTGTTAAATTCGGCGGAAACGCGATGGGCAGCGAAGATCTGACCCAGCAATTTGCGAATGATATTGTCCTGCTGCGCCAATGCGGGCTTCGCCCCGTCGTTGTTCACGGGGGCGGCCCGCAAATCGGCTCTATGCTGGATAGGCTGAAAATCAAATCTGAATTCGTTGACGGTCTACGGGTGTCCGATATGGAAACGGTTGGGGTGGCCGAAATGGTGCTCTCGGGCGCGATTAACAAATCTATCGTCGCCGCCATAAACCAGGCCGGAGGCCGAGCTGTTGGCCTCTCCGGACGCGACGCTAATCTTATTATGGCCGAAGCCGTCAATAAGAATCTGGGATTTACGGGCCATCCCGTTTCCGTAGAACCTGCGCTTCTTCATACGCTGACCGATGCAAAACCGGGATTTATACCGGTCATTTCACCGATCAGCACAAGCGCTGACGGCACGCGCTATAACGTAAATGCGGATACAGCGGCGGGCGTTATCGCCGGGGCTCTGAATGCAGCGCGTCTAATGCTTTTGACCGACATAGAAGGGGTGATGGACTCTGAAAGTAATCTGCTCACAGACCTGTCTATTGAAGAGGCGCAATCCCTGATCGACGAAGGCACCGCTAAAGGCGGAATGATTCCTAAACTCGGCACGGCCATAGACGCGGTTAAACAAGGCGTCGAAGCCGTCGTCATATTGGATGGGCGGCGCGCGCACGGGCTATTAGTAGAACTTTTCACGGATGTGGGTGCAGGGACACTCATACGATGACAGCATGTTTCTTACGGACGTTACTATTTAATATTTTACCGATTATCGGCCTCGCACATGTCAGCTTAGTCCCGCAGGCCTACGCCCAGCAGACCGCCTCATTAGAAATGCCCGCGCAAAATGATGGCGCGAACTCTGAAAGTGCGCCCGCTTCCTCGCTTGCGCCTACGGGAGTTCCTAGTCCCAATGATAAGATTGATTGGAATATCTGTAACGAGACGTCTTTTATGCTTCGTTTGGCGAATGCCACGCTTCGAGACGGCACGGTTAAAGCCAAAGGGTGGCAAACGGTTCAGCCTGGTCAGTGCCTCACGGAAAAGGTCGAGCGAAGCGCCCCCCGGCTTCTATATGCGGAAAGCTTAAGCTTTCACCGCGGAGGAATTCGGGAATGGAAAGGCAATATTCCGCTTTGTGTCAAAGATGAGGATTTTCTGTCAGAAGCGACACAAGACTGCAAAAGAGACGGATTGCTAAGCCGAAAATATCTGGCCGTAAAGCCGGGGGAAAAGACAACCACTTTAATCGAACCTGCAGACTATGGCGATAAAGCCGAAATCGCCGGGATACAAAGACTATTGCGGGATGCTGGATATAAAATTACCGCAATTGATGGTCTAGCGGGACGCGGGACGTCTCGCTCTATCAATGCGTTTGTAAAAGCGGAAGGATTGGACAAAGAGCCCCACGGGCAAGCTTTGATCGCAGCTCTGGCCAAAGCCGCCGCCAGTACCACGAATAATATAGGTCTGGAAATGTGCAATAAAGGCACAACCCGGATATACACTGCCGTCGGGATGCAACAAAATGGCAATTGGACATCCAAGGGTTGGTGGGCCATTGATCCTGACCAATGCGTGCGGCCCATCACAACATCGCTTGAAGATTTAGACGCTCATTATTACGCCCTCAAAGAAGCGGCCCTGACCGAAGACGGCGAAAAGTCCGAGGATCTTCGTCTTAGGTCTGTGGCGACAATCCCGGCTCAATTTTGTATTGCCGAATCCCAATTCTCCGCTCTCGGACGGGAATATTGTTTCGAAGGCGGATATAGCGTCGCTAACTTCAGGCCTCTTCCAACAGATAAAAGCGGAAAGTCTGTGACTTTAACAGACGAAGATTTTGCCACGCCTGCGCCCGAAGGCTTGCGCCGTTAGTCTAGCGCGTCTAGTCGCCCCTCATGTTAAAAACCCCACCAGACCTGTCTCATATCCGTCATTGGATTTTCGATCTCGACAATACGCTCTACCGGGCTGACGTCGAATTCTTTAGCCAAATCGACAATAAAATTACAGATTACGTGTCGAGATATCTGGCGCTGCAACCCCTCAAGGCGCGCGCTTTACAAAAGGAATACCTGGCGGAATATGGCACGTCTCTTTCGGGGCTCATGGCCGTTCACAATATGGACCCGGCAGAATTTCTGGATTACGTCCACGACGTTGACCTTGCCGCGTTAAAACCCGACCCTTCCCTACGAAAAGCGATTGAAAACCTGCCCGGGAAAAAATGGATTTTCACCAATGGATCCCGGGGCCACGCCAAAAACATCGCAACGCACTTGAACCTGTTTGATTTGTTTGACGGGCATTTTGGCATTGATGATGTTGATTACATTCCCAAGCCCAAACGTAGCCCTTTTATCAAATTCTGTGACTTTTTTGATGTTGACCCCAAAAAGGCCATCTTTTTCGAAGATAGCGTCCGTAATCTTGAAGTGCCGAAACATATGGGCATGACAACCGTCCTCGTGGCATCAGACGCCGATTGGTCACACGAGCCCGAAGACGTGCGTCCAGCCGGACACACGACTAAAGCCAAATGGGTGGATTATACCACGGATGATTTGCCCGGATGGTTGGCTGAGAATACAGTTATTACCCCTAACGAAGCCGGACTTGAATCAAAATAAATCGTCCCCATTTCTAGAGTATGAAGGATAAAACCAAACCCGCTATCGCTCTTAATCTGAACGCGGTGAACTGTCCCAAATGTTCCACGCGTCAGCCGCAAACGCGCTTTCCGAGAAATTTGCGCCAGTTTTTCTTTGGCGGATGGACGTGTGAGCGCTGCGAGACAGAAATGGACCGTTTTGGACGAGTTGTCTTTTAGTCCCCTTCCCGCTCAGCCGCACATCTTGACCTAAGCCGCGTGCAAGCTTACCTTTAAATCATGGCTATACGACCAATTTTAACTGTCCCGAATCCGATCCTGAAACAGGTTTCCGAACCTGTTGAAAAGGTAACGGATGAGACGCGCGCTCTTATGGATGACATGCTGGAGACGATGTATGACGCGCCCGGCATTGGCCTAGCGGCTGTGCAAATTGGCGTGCCGGTTAACGTTATTGTTATGGATTTGGCGCGCGACGGCGAAGAGCCGCAACCGCAATATTTCGTCAATCCTGAAATTCTTGAAGAGGTGGAAGACGTCCAGCCCTATGATGAAGGGTGTCTTTCTGTCCCGGATATCTTTGACACCGTTGAGCGCGCGGAACGGGTTAAGATTACTTATCTTGATTATAACGGCGAACGCGTCACGGAATGGGCTGAAGGGCTCTATGCTGTGTGTATTCAGCACGAGATGGATCACCTCAAAGGTATTGTCTTCATTGATTATCTATCCCGCCTGAAGCGTGATCGGGCCGTCAAAAAAGTGATGAAAGCCGAAAAGCTGAAAGCCGCTGGCTAGTCTTAAATCTTGTTATTGCGCTCAAGGCTGATAAGTCGCCTCTGCCGAATGACAGAGAAAAACGAGACTAATTTATAATGACCCTCAATATTGTTTTCATGGGAACGCCAGATTTCGCTGTGCCTTCCCTCGCCGAATTACTCTCTAATGGCTTTAATGTTGTGCGGGTTTACACCCAGCCACCCCGTAAATCAGGACGCGGGCAAAAGCTGACGAAATCCCCTGTCCATCAATTTGCGGAGCTTATGGGCGTTCCGGTGGAAACGCCGGAAAGTTTCCGAAAGCCGTCCGTAATTGACGGGTTGGAGGACCTGGACGCAGATGTGGCCTGCGTGGTGGCCTACGGCCAAATTCTTCCTCAACGCGCTCTTGATGCGCCGAGAGAGGGATGCCTAAACCTCCACGGTTCATTATTGCCTCGCTGGCGAGGTGCTGCCCCTGTACAGCGCGCGATAATGGCTGGCGACGACAAAACTGGCGTACAGATCATGCAAATGGCCAAAGGTTTGGATACAGGAGACATTCTCCTGTCAGAGACTGTGCCCATCCAGCCCACGGACACGGCAGGAACGCTGTCAGAGCGTATGTCCCGAACCGGAGCGGGGCTGTGGCCGCGCGCCCTTGCGGCCCTCTCACGCGGGGGTCTAACGCCAACGCCTCAAGAAGGCGAACCCACCTACGCGCATAAGATCGATAAATCAGAAGCCCGCCTTGATTGGACTCGACCCGCAAAAACGTTAGACTGCCATATTCGCGGCCTCGCGCCTTTCCCGGGGGCTTGGTGCGAATTACTCGGCGAAAGGCTGAAAATACACCTTGCAGAGCCTAGAAACGGCGACGGCAAACCAGGTGAAGTTTTGGATGACGCGCTTCTGATTGCCTGCGGAGACGGCGCGCTGAGACTGAAAACAGTACAGCCGGCTGGAAAGCCTAAAATGTCGGCAGAAGATTTTCTGAGAGGCGCCGCGATCGGGAAAGGCACAATTTTGACTTAACCTCCTGGAGGGGGCTCATGGCGCTTAGGCGTGAAGATATTCAACACCGCGGACACCGCATTATCGCTAATAAAACGGGGGCTATGGTTTATCCTGACAAGCACGCGATAGACGCGGACTCGCTCGAAAATGCACTGCAAGCCGCCAAAGAATGGATTGATACAAAATATCAATCCCGCCACAAAGACCGCCGCAAACCCCATATTGGCACGGTAGAGGACTACGCCGAAGCCTTTGACGCCCTTTCCCTCGGCTCGCATGAAGAAGCGATGCTCAAGGCGCACAGAAATGCGCCAGACCGAAAATTATCGGCCCCTGACCTGGCGAAAGCCGCAGGATGGGCCGGCGCTGGACCGGCCAATATTCATTACGGCAATTTAGGTCGACGGATTGCTGAGTATCTAGGGCTTAAACTTTCCGATGACGACGACCGCGCCTGGACCGAAGCCCTCGCAGAATTTCACGAAGAGAATAGCGAGTGGCAGCTTTATGAGGAAGCTGCCGACGCTTTGGACAAACTAAATCTCAGCTAGGGTCTGGACACAGCAATATAATCGAATACTGCCCCTTGAATGCCGAGATACAAACTCACCATAGAATATGACGGCGCCCCCTTTCAGGGTTGGCAATGGCAGGATCACGGGCCATCCGTTCAGGGCGCAATCGAAGCCGCTGGCGCGAAATTGAATTCGGCGCCCGTGACCGTTTACGGCTCGGGCCGGACAGATAGCGGCGTCCACGCGCTCGCCCAAGTCGCCCATATGGATTTGGATAAAGATATTCGCGCCGACAAAGTGCGCGACGCGCTCAATTTTCATCTGGGACAGCATCCCATCAGCATTTTAGACGCCGAGCGGGTCGATGCGGAATGGCATGCGCGGTTTGACGCCATAGAGCGGCAATATCTTTACCGCATCGTCGACCGCCGTCCGCGGCTGGCGCTGGATCGAGGACGGGTCTGGCGTATCCCGGTTAGGCTTGATGTGGACGCCATGCATGACGCGGCGCAAGTCTTAGTGGGCCAACATGATTTCTCTACTTTTCGCGACACGCAATGTCAGGCGAAAAGTCCGATAAAGACCGTCGATGAAATTATGGTTTTGCGCGCGGCGCATGAAATTCACTGTTATTTCAAGGCCCGCTCTTTCTTGCATAAACAGGTCCGGAGTTTTGTCGGATCTCTTGTGGAGGTCGGGTTAGACAAATGGGATGCAGAGGATATGCAGGCCGCCCTCGAAGCGCGCGATAGATGTGAATGCGGCCCTGTAGCGCCCCCAGACGGGCTCTATTTGACGCGGGTTACTTACTAGCCAAATTGGGACACCCCGGTGAGCAGAAGACTCAATCCCGTCACCGTTATCAAACAGGCCGCCAGTGTGGCCCCGCCCCAGTCAAATCCGCCAATTCGTTGCGCCAACCGGATATCTATAAACAAAAGCCCCAAATAGGCTGCAAATGCCATCCCATAGGCGGCCGGAAGTGGGATGAAGTTTATTTTGAACAGCCCAAATCCCAAGGCCACGATCCAGACAAGAAAGAAAACGCACCAGTGTCGGACAATCGTCCAAGCCCGAAAGCGATCCTGTTTTTCAAAAACCATCGACAGTATATAGGCCACCGCAGAGAAGCTCATTAAATAAACGAGGCCGATAAGGCCTATGGCGGGTAATTGTACGGGGTCAGCCTCAACACCTAACAACTCCGCCCGCCCTTCAGCTGCAAATTTCGCTATCAGATAAAGTCCCGGCAAGGTCAATATCTGAGAAATGTAGGAGATTTTCAGGCCGCGTCGAGACAGGTCAAAATACCGCTCCCAACTTGGTAGACGGCCTATCGCTGCCGTGACGCCGACCAGATAAGAGAACTGGCGCATTAAATTACTTCCTGAACAATCATAGGTCTCGTTTAAAAGAGTGGGAGCCAGACGCAAGTTGCGAGATGGAAATAGCTGGAAATCTCCTCGCCGCAAACCTAACTGGAGCGTGCCCCCGCATTGGCTATAGACTCGGAAATTATCACTTGCGTCACATATTGTAAAAAGCGCGGTACCAATCAACAAAGTTTGAAATGCCTGTTTGTAGACCCACTCCGGGCTTAAAGCCAAAATCCCTACTGGCGGCGCGAATATCAGCATAGGTTGAGGTCACATCCCCTTTTTGCTGCTCCTTTATGGAAGTCTGCGCTTTGACCCCGCAGGCCGCTTCAACCGCGCCGACCAGATCCATCAAACGGTTCGGGCGCGAATTCCCAAGGTTGTAAATTTTATGAAGATTTTCGCCGGAGGGAGAACTCGCCAGAAGTTTCGGAATGATTGAAACGATATCATCCACATAAGTAAAATCACGGCTCATGACATTTGGGGCGAACAGGGTGATCGGCTCACCCGCTAATATCTTTTTGGTAAAGATGAAATAGGCCATATCCGGTCGGCCCCAAGGACCATAGACTGTAAAAAACCTAAGGCCCGTTTGCGGAATTTTATAAAGCTGCGCGTAACTCTCGGCGAGCATTTCGCCGCCGAGCTTAGTCGCCGCGTAGAGCGACGCGGGACGTCGGACGATATCGCTCTCGGAAAATGGTCCGCCCTCCCGTTCTCCGTATACTGACGAGGAACTGGCATAGGCGATATGCTCGAGGCTGTCCGAATGCCTCGCATATTCGAGGATGTTCAAATGACCCATCACGTTGGAAGCAACATAGGCGCGAGGATTTTCCAGACTGTAACGCACCCCGGCTTGCGCCGCCAAATTTAAAATATGTGTGATTTTTGTTGGCCCGAGCGCGGCTTCCAGCGCGCCCTCTTCGGCAATATCTAATTGAAGGAATTCAAAGCCGGATTCTGTTTTCAAGTTGGACAGTCGGGCTTTTTTAAGATCGACATCATAATAATCGTTTAGATTATCAACACCGACGACTTCATGGCCTTCTGCGAGAAGAGATTTCGCCGAGTGATATCCGATGAACCCAGCCGCGCCTGTTAATAAAACTCTCATGGCCATGCCTTAGACGCTTCGCTAAAGGGAAGAAAGTTAAAGGTTAGAAGAGATATGACGACCGCCCTCGAAAAATCAGCTGAAAAGCTCAAACAGTGGTGCATTGAAAAAGCCCTGCCGTTTTGGGCTGAGACGGGGCGTTTCCCTGACGGCTCTTGGGTTGAACACCTATATTTAGACGGGACGCCGGATAAAATGGCGGAACGCCGCTGGCGGGTCTTGGCCCGACAAGTTTACGTCTATGCGACGGCTAGCCAGCTGGGATGGTATGACGGCTTGGAAATCGCGCGGTCAACCTATCAGGTGATGCGGGACAAAGGTCATAATAGGCTGTTGGACGGGGCTTATGTGCACCGGATTTTACCTGACGGTACCATCACAAATGACTTGCACGATTTTTATGATCACGCTTTCTATTTGCTGGCTAGCGCATCCCTCTACAGAGCAACGCAGGACGAAAAGTATCTATTCCACGCCTATGAGGTTCGTACCTTTGTCGATAGTCAGTTGAAGGCGACAAATGGAGGGTGGCACGAATCCTTTCCCCTGACCGCGGGGGCCTTGAGACGGCAAAATCCACATATGCATTGGCTTGAGGCCAACATGGCTCTTTATAAAGCCAGCGGAGAAATTGCTGACTTGAAGGCTGCTCACATGGTCTTTTCGCTTTTCAAAAAAACTTTTTTCAATTCGAAAACGCATCGTATCCGAGAGTTTTTCGCACCAGATTGGCAGACCGCGCCTTCGCCCAAGGGCGATAGCGCTGAACCGGGTCACGCCGCCGAATGGATTTGGCTATTAGGGGAATACAAAAAACTTTCAGGCGTAGTAATCGACCATTATGCATTTGCCTTATATGAAACCCTTCATCGTCAGCGGGGTCCATATTTGAATGATGAAGAAGATCAGACAGGCGGTGTACGACGGGAAACCAAACGTCTTTGGGTTCAGACCGAGGTAATTAAAGCGCACCTTGCAATGGCGGAGAGGGGTCAGCCCGGCGCTTCGGATTGCGCGGCGGCTCTAATTGACGGCCTGTTTGAACTCTATCTTAATTTCGATGGAACGTGGAACGATCAACTCAATGCTTGCGGCGTCAACGTCGCTAAAACCATTCCAGTTAGCACATTTTATCATATTTTGTGCATGGCCTCAGAAGCCAGCCGGGTCAGTAAATTGGGACACTAGTGGTTCAGAGTAGGCAAGACTTTATTCCAGCACTTTGATCTCGAACCTCGAAATATCCATTTCTCGCTGCCGCCCCGCTTCATCCGGCCAAACCCCGAAATAATCGAGGTCGGGCGCCTCCGACGAAACGGGCGGTGTGAACGTAAAACTATAATCCTGAAACTCGGGCGTTAAGTCGAATCTTTTCCACCCACTATCCCCTGCCCCGGCCGTAAAATATCCCATCTTAAAATCAGGTGTCGGATTGGCGCTGCCTTGGCGGGCTGTCAGAGTCATACGAAGATTTTCCCCCGAAAAAGCCTGTTCGTAATTAGATCCCAGCGGCGCGAAAACCCCTGCAGAGGCCGGCGCGGAACTTCGGGAGAGATGCGCCGCAGCCGTCACAAAGGCAGGCTCGGAGGATGTTTTTCCGACAAATGAAACCGTGGTCCCTGGCGAAGCCTGTATCAACGCCAGATCCTCCCCTTCCACAAGATAGCCTTCAGAGACAATCTCTGCTTCGGATAAATTATCGCGGCAACTTGGCAGCATTGCGACGCCTACAATCAGAGCAATCACCAGGATTAGCAGTGGATAGAAAAATCGGTCCCGTATCATTTCACGTCTAAAGCGCGGAATGACTGGGTGTGCAAGACTATTGAGGCAAAAATTGCGGAGAAGTTAGGTGTTTTTTGAAAAGGCCTGTCGGTGAAATTATGGTTACTATAACGTTACTTTCCACAGGAGGATATTATGCGTTTTTTATTTTTAATCCCGGCGATTTTCTTAACGACGACCTATATCCCCTCTTCGCTCGCGGCCGACCACCCCCATAAAACGCCCGCAGAAGAGAGCGCGGCTACGGAAGCCGCAAAAGAGAATTTTGCGGCAAGATTGAAAGCCCGCTTGTCTGACTATGACGAATTGGAAGCCGAAATAAAAGCTGACGAACCGGAGGAAGAGACCGCCGAAAAGCGCATTCGGGTTTACAAATTCAAATCCGGAGACGAAATGCGCGAAATGTCGGAAGACGTAGAAGAGATGATTGTCGAATCCGGAATGCTCTCAAATCTTGCGGGTATGCTCGCAAGTTTCGCCGAGGGTATCGAAATTGAAAAAGGAGAGAAAAGCTTTTCTTTACGATTTGACGGCGACACTCTGGGCGAAGTTAATCGTGATGAAGACGACCGTGTTGTTCTCAAGTCCATGGACAAGGAAATGACCGTGGAAAAAGAAACCTATCTGAAAGACGGCGAAAAGCGGACACGTATCGTCATAGATGTGAACGGTGATGCCTCTGATATAGATTTGGACGATGTTCTAACGAAAGAATAGGGATTAAATTAGGAACAAAACGGCCCTTTCATCAGCGCGCTCAACCAGGGCGCGCTTGAGCATATTGGTCAGCTCCGCACTAAAACGTTCTGCCGCAGCCTCATCCCAGGCTTTGGAAACGGCCTTGATCAAATCAGGGCGTTGCCTTTTCGCTGCAGCCCTAACTCGCGCGTCACTTAGAATTTGCCGGGCAAAAACCGGTAATTTGGATTTACGCATTTTCCCGGAAATCGCCTTACGCCCGAAAATATAGCCCCCACCTAAAAGTGCGCCTCCCACGACTATACCGATAGGATTAACGAAAAGCGCCGCAAATAAGTTCGCTTTCGCGAGGAGCGCGCTAACGAGCAATGCGCTCACCCCGGTCCCGACAAGAGCTGTATCTGATTCTAAAGACGCCATACCAGGCGCAGAAACGGACAAGCCTTCCAGGTGGCGGCTCACGTGCTCGCTGCCATCGAGACTGAGTACCATAGCGGGCAGGCCATGCGCGCGGCAGAGTGGGTCGGTGTGGGCTTCGACATCACGCTGCAAAGTCGCGAACCAATTATCAATAACGGGCCGGAGACTTTCGCGGGCTTTGTCGGACTCCAACCAGGCTTTAACTTTATCCTCAAGCACCCCCTCAACATCATCCAGAGAGGCAATCGCGCCGCTGCGCCACTCTCGAAACGCTGGAAGAATACAGTCCTCGGTCATCGCATCAACTAAGACAGGCGCAATTAATCCGCCGAGCGATTGAGCCTTTTCTTGCGCCCGCAAATGAACGTCGCCGTCCTCAGCTAATAAGGCCGCTGTTTCCATTTTAAAATTGGCGTGAAGGTATTCAAACCGCCCTAACCATGCCAGGCCTCGCGCGATGGCAAATTCGGGTTCTGCACCGCGAATAACCCGCGCGTTCGGGAACGCTTTTTGCGTCGCCGGCAGCACAAGAGGCAAACGCGATGCGCCGCCGGTGAGCAGAACCGTATCCGGCGCTCTCCCGCCTAAAGATTCAATTGTTTCCTTAAGTGCATAATCAAACGCGTCTTTCCAGCTATAGCCGTTGAGCGCTTCCAATGGCGTTTCCAAAATGTGCTTTGCGTCTTTTTTATCCATGCGAATATCAAAAAACACCCGTTTGCCCGCTGGAAGGCGTTTAATCATTTCGACAGGAATATCTTCTCCGGTAAAATAGGCTTCTTTGGCTTGGCGGCACCAATAGGTCAGAATAGATTTATAGTGCGGAAATGCGTCAATTAGTTTCCCGATCTCCTTTTTCGACTTTTGTCTTGAAAGGTTAAGCTTAAAAATCTCTTCGTCCAGCAAGCCGGAGCCCAGCTCGTTATGCCCGACATCGTCCGCATCCAGATCCCGGCAATAGGTAAAGTCGGTCGTCGAAGACCCGATATCAATAATTAAAACCGAAGCCCGCGTGTCTTCGATGGAGACATACCCTTGTTCTAATGCCGTCATTAACGCCGCGCGGCTTTCGGGCACTATCCGAACTGTGTTCAGTCCGGCGAGCTCGAAAACCTTCCGGTAAGCATCTCGTGTGGGGTTGTCCCAACCGGACGGACAACCGATCACGAAACGACTTTTTTTCGGTCCCCGAATGGTTTTTTCTTCTGATAATCCTTCAATTAATGCCTGTGTGAAATAGGTGATGGGCTCGGCCGTTTTGGCGTCCAAATGACGGCTTTTGAATTTAAGCCAGACATTAGGTTTATGAGACGCAAAAGACAGACTGAGGGCATCCGCCCCGATTTTGATGTCTTTGCCATCTTTGGCGACAGCGGTGACAAAACTACGTTGTCCCCGATATTCGAGAATTTCCGGCTCGCGGACAGTTGCGCCGTAAGCGCGGCCCAAGGCGGTTTCACCGTGGCCCAGATCGAACCCGATAAATTCCTCATCGGTTTGGAGGCGTGTCTTCGGAAGCTTACTCATTTACGAACCCAAACAGTGCCGCGCCGTAACAGGCGCCCGTCCTGCCCTACCAATGCCGGAGCCGCCATTTCCAGAGCCGGATCACCCTCGTTAATAACGAGCGCGGGAAGTTCATCAAACATGTGCTTTGTCGATTTATTAAAGTCCACGGCCTCTATACCGGCCGAAGCTAGCACGCTCTTCATATCTTTACCGACAACTTGAAGGGCATAATTTCCGTCCGAGGCGGCATTGGCTTCCAGCAGGTTCTGAAAGACCGCCATCAAGGCCGGGTCGTCTCGCCAATGGGCGTCGGGTTCCGTTTGTACCATACGCGCTAATATATGATCCGCCGTCGCCAGGGCGTCGCTGATTTGATTTATAAATCCAGCGCTGTCCGTTCGAATAGAGGCTTCAGCGGTCATATTTTTTCCGTCGGGCGACGGCAAAGCTTTCGGCTTTGGCACAAAGGGAAGCCTCGAAAACATATTTAACTTAAAATGTGACAGCGCATGAAGCGCCGCGAGACTGACGGCGCTGATAACAACCAAACCAAGCCCTTGCACAAGTCCAGCAGCCGCTAGGCCTGCCGCTGCAATGTAAAACAAACCCGGACGCCAATCTTTTAGTCCGTCAAACAGGCCTGATTTTGGGGCCGTTTCCACCAAAGTAACATCAGCATGAGTCGCCCGGTCGAGAACCCCTGCGCCGGACTTAATAATTTCCAATAACCATAAACCCGCCTTTTGAACCTGCGGATCAGTAACGCTACGGGTAAAGCTAAGCCCTGTGCGGTCTAGTGCGCGCCGCATTTCTCCGACGACTTGGGACGGGGATAAATCCTTATTCAGTGTCTGGCGCAGCTGCTGACGCTCTTGCGCAAAGTGATGCGCGAGGGATGGCGGGGGGATGAGAGCATTGGTCTCCATAGAGCCTATTATGTCGGGTCGACATGCCCCACTGTCAAGTGATGGTCAGCGCCTCGGCGACGGCGCGTTTCAGGCGAATTTCGCGGAAGGTTTTGCTCCTAAACTCAAAACGGGAACAGCGACCGTGATGGGGCGTAATAAAGACGTGCTGCTTGAACGCTCACCCCCTTTTAGAGGCCCTCATGAACCAAACAGAAATCATTCAGGCACAAATCTATATTTTAAATGATGTCACCCAGACACTAATCGATAGCTATAAGGGTTACCTAACCTGCCTAGAAGATATGGATGAAAGTTATTCTCTAAGATCTCAATTTTCGAGCCGGGCATCCTCCCGGTCTCAACTAATTTCAGAATTTCAAGAGGCAGTTCGGAATTTAGGGGGCGAACCCGTTACCAAAGGGTCCGTTTCCGGCGCCGCGCATCGCGGCTGGACGAAACTCAGTGCTCTTTTTCAAGATGACGAAAAAGCGGCCAGTCTAGCCGTCGAAGATGGAGAAAGATTTCTTGCAGAGAAAATCACTGAACAGCTTAGAGACCCTACCCTGTTGCCTCGCACTCAGAGCTTACTTCGCGACGCCTATGACAGCGCCGTCAAAAGCGACGTATAAGGAAATAAATATCCGAGAGAAAAAGTGGCTCTGTCAAAACGAGTATTCCCCCGAAGACTGACATTTTGACAGAGCCTTTTCAGAAATGTCTTCGCTCTCCCGCGAGGGGGCGTCTGGACAGTTCTGAATCAATAGACCGCTAAGTTGGCGATCTATCCCCCTTCAAGTGGGTTCCATCACTGCTTAACAAATGCAAGATGAATACGGCCTGAATGTTACAATTCTGACAGGTGAGCACAAGGCCGAATTTTTTATACCCTGTACCATCACAAAAAATTGCGCTTACAAATTCTAGGTTTTGTGGTTTACTCTTTGCAGGAGAGAGAGCCATGAAAACATTTTTGAACGTAATCGTCTGGTTGGCGGCGTTTTTTATAAGCGCAATTTTTCTGAGCTCTCTACAATATAAATTCGCCGGTCATCCTACACCGGAACATATATTTACCATTTTGCGGGATTGGTCCGGTATCGGTCTTTTTTATCCGGCGGGCCCTTGGATAATAGGATTGGCCGAAGCCTTGGCGGCCATTTGCCTGATTGCTCTTCCCGCCCTTTTTCTTTTGACGAAAAAGCGAATCGTTGCGCGTAACACCCAAATGTTCGGCGGTGTAATCGCCCTTGGCGTCATGAGCGGAGCGATCGTCTTTCACTTGTTCACGCCGCTCGGCATTTCTACACCTACGGAGTGGATCAATGGGGAGCCTACAGCCTTCTCACCCGCTCTTTTTATCAGCGCCTGCGCGAGCTGGCTTTGCGCCGTTCTGATTTTAATTATTCGAGGAAAGCAAAGGCCGTAACCGACAGTGCTTTGGCTTAGTCGCGTCTAATTTAATGGGCTTTTACTCCCGCCATATCCTTCCCTTTTGCCTCGACAAAACCTGCGGCATTGGTCCGATTGAAAAACAACGGGCCAAAATTGTTCCCCAGGCAAAAGGGCGCGTCGTCGAAATCGGTATCGGGTCCGGACACAATTTGCCTTTTTATGATCCCAAACAAGTCTCGTCGGTTATGGGGGTTGAGCCGGATGAGTTCATCTGGAGGCGAAGCGAGGCGCGCCGTGAGCATTGTTCCTTCCCGGTCACAAGGCTGGGCCTGTCCGGGGAAGCTATTCCTTTGGAAAATAAAAGTGCGGATACGGTTCTTGTCACCTATTCTCTTTGCACCATTGCTGACCCCGTTCTCGCTTTGCGGGAGATGAAGCGGATATTAAAGCCCGGAGGACAAATCCTATTTTGTGAACACGGCCGAGCGCCGGACTTTGGAGTACACAAATGGCAAAAACGCATCGACCCTGTCTGGAAGAAGATTGCGGGCGGCTGCCATAGTGGGCGCGATATCCCAGCCTTGCTGCGGGAGGCCGGCTTGTCCATCACACAGCTGGAAGAGATGTATATTCCCGGACCGAAAGTGCTCAGCTATAATTATTGGGGCGTAGCTACGCCTTAAAGAAAAACCCGCCATGAGGCGGGTTTGATGAAAATCTTTATTCAGCCGCCTCGGCTTCATCGGCCGGGGGCGTCCAACGCAAAACCGGATTTCGCGCGGCTTTGGTTTCGTCCAATCGGCGCATCGGGGCGTAGACAGGCGCTTGTTTGAAGCTTTCCGCCTCTCCTGCTTTCGCCCGCTCCACGAGGGACCGCATAGAGAGAATAAACCGGTCTAATTCGCCTTTGGACTCAGACTCCGTTGGCTCGATGAGCATAGCCCCGTGTACAACGAGCGGGAAATACATCGTCATAGGATGATAGCCCTCGTCGATCATGGCCTTGGCAAAGTCGAGTGTGTCGACGCCTGTGTCTTTGAGGAAGCGGTCGTCAAAGAGCGCTTCATGCATACACGTGCCTTCGAAAGCGACGGTCATCACATCTGCGAGGGAAGCTTGAATATAGTTAGCGTTCAAGACAGCGTCTTCTGTGGCTTGCTTCAACCCGTCGGATCCGTGGCTCATCATATAGGTCAGGGCCCGGGTATACATGCCCATTTGGCCATGGAAGGCGCACATACGGCCAAAACTGGCTGCTGCGTCTCCACCTTCGTGTTCGACCAATTTCAAGCTCTCGCCGTCTTTTACGACAAAAGGCAGAGGCGCGAAGTCTTTCAAGGCATCAGACAACACGGTCGGTCCGGAGCCGGGACCGCCCCCGCCATGCGGCGTAGAGAAGGTTTTGTGCAAATTGATGTGCATCGCATCAACGCCGAGATCGCCGGGACGAACGCGTCCGACGAGCGCATTGAAATTCGCGCCGTCGCAGTAAAAGTACCCGCCTGCGGCATGGATGAGATCCGCAATTTCGACGATGTCGCGTTCGAACAGGCCGCACGTATTAGGGTTAGTCAGCATGATACCCGCGACGTCATTGCTCTCTTTCAGCTTATCGCGCAAGGCGTCCATATTGACGCGCCCATCGCCAGAAGCGGGGATTTCGTCCACGGTAAAGCCGCACTGCACAGCAGTTGCCGGGTTCGTGCCATGGGCACTTTCCGGCACAAGCACGCGGCGGCGCTGTGATTGACCATCAGCGTCGAGACGCGCGCGGATTGCCATCATGCCGCAAAGCTCGCCATGTGCCCCGGCTTTCGGGGTCAAGGCTACGGCTGGCATATTGCAGAGCGTCATCAACCAATGGGATAATTGCTCCATAAGCTCGAGTGCGCCTTGCACGGTGCTGGTCGGCTGCAGAGGATGCACATCGGCAAAACCGGGCATACGCGCGACTTTCTCGTTCAGGCGCGGATTATGTTTCATGGTGCAAGACCCGAGCGGGTAGATGCCCAGATCAATCGCGTAGTTCTTTTGACTAAGACGCACATAATGACGCATCGTTTCCGGCTCAGACAAACCGGGCAATCCAATTTCGCCTTTGCGCTCATGTCCGCCGAGACGGGAGACGCGGCCTCTGGGTTCCGGCAAATCAATGCCAGTACGGCGCGGCGTACCGACTTCGAAAATTAGCTTTACGGCTTGTTCCAGGCCCTTGGAGCCGGAAACTGTTTCGGGGCGATTCATATTCGCAGCGACGGGTGTTGTAGGGCGACCTTCGTTCTTCATGACAAGACCTCCATCAAAGCTGTTTCAAAGGCATGGATGTCCTCTTCGCTTGAGGTCTCCGTAGCGCAGACGAGGAGCAAATCTTCATTGCCTTCGGTTAGGCGAGATACAGGAACGCCCCCTAGCACGCCTTTTTCAGCGAGCGCTTCGACGACTTCCGCGGCAGGTTTATTTAATTTGACCGTAAACTCGTTAAAGAAGGTTTCGTTCATGACTTCCGCGCCGTCTATCCCCTCAATCAGATCAGCGAGATGACAAGCGGCTTCGTGATTAAGTGTCGCCAGACGTTTCAATCCGGCATCGCCGAGCAGGCTCATATGGATGGTAAATGCCAAACAACAAAGTCCGGAATTCGTGCAGATATTTGATGTCGCTTTTTCGCGGCGGATGTGTTGCTCCCGCGTGGAAAGCGTCAGCACAAATCCGCGCTCGCCATTGGCATCTACTGTTTCGCCGCAAAGACGTCCCGGCATTTGGCGCACGAGTTTTTTAGTACAAGCAAACAGCCCCACATGCGGGCCGCCAAAGTTGAGACCGACGCCGAGGCTCTGGCCTTCACCGACAACAATGTCCGCGCCTTGTTCGCCCGGAGATTTAATTGCGCCTAATGCAACAGGTTCTGTGAACACCGCGATTAGCAGAGCTTTGTGTTTGTGCGCTTTCTCCGCAATCGGCGCGAGGTCGATGATTTCGCCGAATACGTTTGGTGATTGCACCACAACGCAAGCTGTGTCGTCATTGATATGATCAACAACGTGATCGTCGCGGCCGGGGCGGCAATCGCGCTCATCAATCTGGATATCAAGCGTCGAAGCCAATGTCTGCGTCGCGGCCGCGTAGTGCGGATGAAGCCCGGGCGCGAGGATCGCTCTGGACTTACGTGTCACGCGCTTGGCCATGACAACTGCTTCAGCGCAGGCTGTCGAACCGTCATACATAGACGCATTAGCCACATCCATTCCGGTCAGGAGCGCAACTTGCGTTTGGAATTCGAATAGAGACTGAAGCGTGCCTTGGCTGATTTCCGGCTGATACGGTGTATAGGCTGTCAGAAATTCAGAGCGCTGTATCAAATGGTCCACAGTCGCTGGAATGTGATGTTTGTACGCTCCGGCCCCGCAGAAAAACGGAACAGACCCGGCGGAAACGGATTTGGCTGAAAGTTTCGCCATATGGCGTTCAACCGCCTGCTCCGACTGGTGTGTCGGGAGATCGACAAGTGATTTAAGACGCGCTTTTTCAGGCACATCTTGGAACAAGTCATCAATAGACTCGGCGCCGATGACGTCAAGCATCGCCTTCCGGTCATTTTCGTTTAATGGCAAATAACGCATTTAATTATCCTTATCGTCGTGTTCGACATCATTATTCGTGGTTTTATCTTGGCCTGCCCTCGCAGCGCCCAAAGCGGCGCCGATTGCGACTCCGAGGGAGAGCCAAAGAGCGAGGTTATCTGTCGCCACGCCAACCGCGGCGCCGATTGCAACGCCAACAGCGAGAGTGACACCGAAATTCGATCCGCCGCTCACTTAGTTATTTTCGTCATCGTCGAAATCGACTTCTGATGTTCCGCGGCCCGGCCTCCCGGTAATCATTTTGCGCGAAAGGTACGCCACAAGAATGACCAAGCCGATTGTGACGATCCAGAATATGGGGCTTGAAATGCTCATGATTTACCTTCCGCTTTTACCTTTGAATCTTCGGACCCAAGGTCGACCGACCAGAACCCAAAGCAATAAGACGACGAGGCATACGCCCATGATGGCGAATAAAGGTAAGTTCATTGCGGTCTTCCTCTTTAGCCCCCGGTTAAGCGACGAAGAAAGCCCTACAGGCTTTCGCAGTAAGCTTTATATTTCGCTTCATCCATCAAGCCGTCTAGTTCAGACGCATCTTTGATTTTCAGCTTGAGGAACCAGCCATCGCCATCTGGGGACGCATTGACGGTTTCGGGCGCATCTTCGAGCGCTTCATTGACTTCTGTCACCTCGCCGCCAATCGGGGCATAAACTTCTGACGCAGCCTTGACGGATTCTACAACAGCGGCTTCGTCGCCTTTTTCCATATCGGTTCCGATTTCCGGGAGCTCGACGAAGACCACGTCGCCAAGCTGTTTAGTTGCATAAGCGGAAATACCGATCGTGGCGATTTCGCCGTCGACTTTAATCCATTCGTGATCTTCGGTGTATTTTACTGACATGGCTAGTTTCCTCTAAAGTAATTATGCGGCGCGAAAGGCAGTTTCACGACTGTGGCAGGGCGGGGTTTCCCCCGGACAAGAAGCTGAACGGGCGTGCCCGCTTTGAAAAATTTCCTCGCGACATAGCCCATTGCCACCGGGCCATCCACTGTGGGGCCGTAGCCGCCGCTAGTGATTTCGCCGATCGTGTTTCCGTCCACATCCTGGACTTCAGTATGCTCACGAGCCGGAGCCTTCCCATCAGGCTTAATGCCTACAAGGCGCTTGGTGGATTTATCCGCCAAATCAGACGCGACGCGCTCCGCGCCGAGATAGCCGGCATCGGCGCTGCGGCGATGTTTCTGGACGGACCAAATTAATCCGGCTTCGATTGGAGACACGCTTGTATCGATATCATGGCCGTAAAGGCAAAGCCCGGCTTCGAGACGAAGGCTGTCGCGCGCGCCAAGGCCGATTGGCTCGACATCGTCATAGCTCAGAAGCTCTTCGACCAAACGAACCATATCCTCATGCTTGGCAGAAATTTCATATCCGTCCTCACCCGTGTAGCCGGAGCGAGATACATGCGCCCAAACAGGAGCGTTCAATGTGCCCTTCAGCTCAAGATCCGTATGGGTCATAAACGTCAGTTTTTCGACGTCTGGGTTAAGGCACGCCAATATGGCTGCGGCTCGTGGACCTTGTAAGGCAATTAGGGAGAGCGTGTCGTCCTTGACTGAAACCTCTACATTGTCCGGCATATGTTTTTCTAGATGGGCGTAGTCATCGTCCTTGCAGCCGGCATTGACGACCAAATACAGCACATGCTCATAACCGGCCATTCCGAGACGAGAGATCATCAAATCATCTAAAATTCCGCCGTCTTCGTTCAGAAACTGGGAATAGCGCTGCTGTCCTGGCTCAAGGCTTTGAATATCCGCAGGCACAAGTTTTTCGAGCGCCTTGGCGGCTGTCGCAAAATCCTTATCATCAGGGGTCAGAAAAACCTGCCCCATATGAGAGACATCAAACAATCCAGCTTTCTCGCGCGTGTGGAGATGCTCTCCTTTAACGCCCAGCGGATATTGGACGGGCATATCATAGCCGGCAAAGGGCACCATTTTAGCGCCGAGGTCGACATGTTGGCCGTGAAGCGCTGTTTTTTTGAGCTCGCTCATAAGTCACACTTTCGTATCGCGGATAAACCGCAAGAAGTGCCACCTGCTGTCTCTTTGGGCCTGAGAGATTGACGGACGCCGTTTTCAAACAGCTGCCGCTTACTCCGTCGGCGGGGTCTTTCACCATGCCCACATAGGGCGACCCGCTTTCCAGCGTATTGACGTCCAAACGGTCCGTTGACCTGAGCGTTTCCGGGGCGGTTGCGCCTTCGGTGGCGGCGCCCCTTTGACAGGGCGTTTCTCCGCACTCTCCCATCTGGACGGGATAGCCGTCTCATGTGCGATTTTAAGGTTTGAGTCAATCAGAAGGCGACAAATTCGTCTGTAGGAATTCTGTTAAACCTTCTGTGCTAATCGCTGTGCACACTTGTAAAACAAAGGATAAAAAATGTCCGGTAAGTCCAAAGAAGAAATTGCATTCGAACTTGTCTCAAAGCTCAAAGGAGTCGGTGTCTGGGGCGAAAATAATATGGGTCAGATTCTGGATATGTATGCTGAATGTCTCGAGGCCACCTCTGGCATGCGAAACAAAAAGCCTGCGGCGCAACAGTCCGCAGCGCCTAATCAGTCCGCCCGTCCTGCTCCGCCTCAGTTTGCACCTCAACAACAGGCGCAACCCGCCCCGGCGCAGCAGATGCATCAGCAACCTCAACAGGCCGCCCCTTATAATCCGCAGGGCGCCGTTCAGCGCTAAAACACTAAATTACATCCGTTCGGGTGTTTCGATCCCGAGAATCGTCAAGCCCTTTTCGAGCTGGCGCAGGGTTAACTCTGCTAACGCCAGCCGAGAGGCTTTCACCTCATCCGGAACGTGTTCGGCCAAAATTGCACACTCAGAATAAAAGCGGGAAAAGCTCTGTGCGACGCGGTAAATATGATCGCAAAGTATATGAGGCGCGTATTTCTCTGCAGACGCCGTCACAGCCCGTCCAAAAGCGTCGAGCGCGAGAAGAAGCTGAGCCTCTGTCGGGTCAGATATTTTGACTTTCCCGGGGGTGACGCCTTCGTCTTTGGCTCGGCGCAAAATCGATTTAATCCTCACAACAGCATAGAGTAGGTAAGGTCCGGTCTTGCCTTCAAAGGCGGTGAACCGTTCGGGGTCAAAAACGTAATTCGTTAGGCGCTGATTTTGCAGATCGGCGAACTTAAGAGCCGCTAAGCCGATCTTGCGTGCGATTTCCTTGCGTTCCGACGATTCAAACTCTGCGCCAATGCCCGACTCTTCGATGCGCGTTTCTGCTGCTTCGTTCATAATCTTGATAAGGTCTTCTAAACGCAGCACGCCGCCTTCGCGGGTTTTAAACGGCTTGCCGTCTTTGCCGTTCATTGTGCCGAATCCTGCATGGTATAGCTGATCGCGATTATACCACTCCGCCTTTATTGCGGCGCGGAAAACCTGTTCAAAATGAAGTGCTTGGCGTTGATCGACCACATAGATGATGAGATCGGGATCAATCTCTTTCTTTCGATCAACGAGGGTGGCCAAGTCTGTAGTATGGTACAGAACCGCGCCCGAACTCGCCAAAAGCATGACGGGCGGCACGTCCTTATTTTCATCTTCCTCCTCGACACGAATGATAAGCGCGCCGTCATCATCTTCGGCGATATTCTTGCGACGAAATTCTTCTATCATTTCTGGTATTAAATGATCCACGCAGGCTTCGCCGTTCCAGAGGTCGAACTCCACGCCAAGATTACCATATCCGACCTTTAGAGCAGCGACGGAAACGTCGATAAAGTGGTTGAGAAGCGCCATATAACCGGCACGTCCGGCCTGTAATTCTGCCGTGGCCAATCGGGATCGCTCCATACGATCTTCATCATTTTTCGCTGCATTGCTGGCTTGGGGGTATAATCGGGCGAGGTCGTCCATCGTAACGGGCGGTTCCTCGGGATAGTCGCTTATCTTTGTCTCGTCGAAATAAGGAAGGTGCGGCTCTTCAATCTCAAGCTCGGAAATCAGGTGACCCATTTGCAGGCCCCAATCGCCCATATGCACATCGCCTACGACTTTGTGCCCGAGGGCACGGTAAAGGCGCTTGATCGCTTCGCCAATTACAGCTGAGCGGAGATGGCCTACATGCATAGGTTTTGCGACATTCGCCCCGCCGTAATCAACGACAATGGTCTTTGGCTCGACCTGCTCTATGCCTAAAGTTTCGCTACCGGATAGCTCGCTTGCCCGTTCGGACAAGATATCTTCAGTCGGCTCTATATTTATAAATCCAGGACCCCCAATTTCGATCGTTTTAACTGCAGGGTGGTCTTTTACAGCGTCGACAACAGCTTGCGCTATGTCGCGAGGGTTAGCTTTTTCGCCTCGCTTTTTCGCCTGACCAGCAGCAGCCATAGCTCCGTTACACTGAAAGGGAGCCAAATCAGGCCTGTCAGACTCGCGAACCGCGCCTAGCCCAGACTCATATCCCAAATCCGAAAAGGCGGTTTGAAAAGCCTGTTCCAGACTTTGTAAAATTGAGGACATAGATGCGTTTACTCTTAGTGCTTATTCTTGGCCAGCGGATAATCTGAAACGGCGGCCTTCAGCATTAAATTGGCGCTGTGCTTCGGTCAGTTCAAAACCGACAACAATCTCAAAGTTGACGCCGGACGTCGTCGCTGTCGCTCGCGGAATAATTATTTCCTCGACATCTTCGACAACTCGTACTCGATCTTCTCCGGCAGGGAATGTGACCTGCATCGGGAAAACTTTTTTATTGATAACGTCAACATTTTTACGAGTTACAGCGACGAAATACTCATAAGTCGCGGCGTTCTGGCTCGCCGCCGGGCCGCGGCCAAGATCAAAGGTAATTTCCAAATTGGCGTCAATCGGTTCGTCGTTATAATATCGGCAGAGGCTACGCACATTATTGATTTCACCGGTAAAGCCGACATTTTCGAACCGCTGTTCATTATCCCGAAATTCAACAATTCGGGACGCTTCATAAAGTGCGAAGGCCCGGGGGCAGGGCCCGGCATTCTGCTTAGTCGCCGCATCCCCGATGTTCAGGGCATCTGCGGTACTTTTACAGGCACTCAACCCGGTGGCAGTTGAAACTCCGAGGAGCGTTGTCATAATAACGGTCCGAAAACGCATAATGTAATTCCCAATAAACGGCCCTCAAAAAGGCCTCTTTCTTTCCCTATATATACAGGGAACAGGCAGTGGCGATATTGCTAGCGCTCTGCTAAGGCAGGTCATAGACAGATAAGCGCCCTGCCGCAACGCCAAGATGACAGCAAGCGAGCCGCGTGAGGAGAATTTAATGTCAGGCCATACTGCCTCTGAAATGACGCCGTCCGAGACTTCAACCGGAGAGACCACTCTCGGGACCGATGGCCGCGCGAGCAAAAGAGTTTTTCTGGCCGCCCCCCGCGGGTTTTGCGCCGGTGTAGACCGCGCCATCCAGATCGTCGAAAAATCCATAGAAAAATATGGGGCTCCGATTTATGTGCGGCATGAAATTGTTCATAACCGCCATGTCGTAGACAGGTTATCTGACCTCGGGGCAGTTTTCGTCGCTGAGCTCAGCGAATGCCCAGACGATCGTCCTGTCGTATTTTCTGCCCACGGCGTTCCGAAATCGGTGCCCCGTGCCGCAGAGGCTCGTAACCTGAATTTTTTGGATGCCACCTGCCCGCTCGTTTCCAAGGTTCATGTCGAAGCAGAGCGTCACGCCAAAAACGGGCGACACATTTTGCTGATTGGCCATAAGGGTCACCCCGAAGTTATCGGCACAATGGGGCAGTTGCCCGAAGGCGATATTTCGTTGATTGAAACCGAAGAAGATGCTCGAAATTTTTTGCCAGATGACCCCGAAAACCTGGCCTTGGTGACGCAAACAACCTTAAGCGTCGACGACACCGCCGGACTTATCGCGATTTTACAAGAGCGTTTTCCGAGCATTGCTCTACCTTTCAAAGAAGACATTTGTTACGCGACAACGAATCGTCAAGCGGCGGTAAAAGCAATCGCCGAACGCTGTGATCTTCTACTGATTATAGGCTCCCAAAAATCTTCCAACTCCAAGCGCCTGGTGGAAGTCGGGGCAAAAGGAGGGTCAGACGAAGCCATGTTGATATCAGACGCTGAAAGTCTTGATTGGAGCCGTGTCGATGCGGCCCAGACCATTGGTCTGTCTGCCGGGGCCAGCGCGCCCGAATACCTCACAAACGGCGTGTTGGCGGCGCTGCGCTCGCGCTATGACGTCACTGTTGAGGAAGTCGAAGTCGTGAAGGAAAAGGTGGTCTTTCGCCTGCCCCGCCAACTTTTGAGCGCTTAAAATGCCGCGTAAGAATTCAAAGTTAGAAGCTGGCGCGCTAGACGGCGCTCTCGTCATTTATACAGATGGCGCCTGTTCCGGCAATCCAGGCCCGGGCGGTTGGGGTGCGGTGATGTATCACGGCAAACGCTCTAAGGAATTATTTGGCGGCGAGAAGGAAACCACCAACAACCGTATGGAACTCATGGGCGCCATCAAAGCGCTCGAAGCTGTTAAACCCGGCTTTCAAGGCCCAGTCGTACTGTTCACCGATTCCACCTACGTTCTTAAGGGCATCACAGAATGGATCCATGGATGGAAAAAACGTGGTTGGAAAAAGGGTGATAAAAAGCCGGTCGTGAATAAAGACCTTTGGCAAAGGCTAGATGAGCTTAACGCCGCGCGCGAAGTCAGATGGGAATGGGTTAAAGGCCATGCCGGCGACATCGGAAATGAAATGGCTGATGAATTAGCAAGACGCGGAATCCCGAAATAGGTTTCTACGCCCCATAGTCCACGCCGTTAAATTGTTATGAATTTAATTCAATAACCTCGGCCAGATAAGACCTTATCAAAACATCATTGATCTGACTTGCATCCGTCATACGCCATTGTCGCATCATTTTAGTTTTCCCGGGTTGGGCATTGATCAGGACTTTGTTTGGGTCAGATAACTTTGCGCCTTCGAAAAACCAGAGGCCGAAATAAGATTTGAACGCCCCAATACTAACCAAATTTGCCCCATTATAGCTATAGGTCGGAATCCGCCATTTTATAGCCTCTGAAAACGGAAACTTTAAAAGGTGCGACCGCAAGGCCTTTTGCTCTTCAACCCACAGCGTTTGGGCCGCGAAATAGGAATCGACCTTTTCCGCAACCTCCTTCGGATCGATGGACTTTGCCATCAGCCCAGCGGCTCCACCTTCAAGACCGTCCCCTCGACGGAAACGATTTTCAACTCGTCGCCAATCGCGGCGTTTCCTTCATCCATCATCGCTTGCCACTGTGTATCGCCGACTTGCACACGCCCGCGCCCTGTTTCGAAAGCTGTAACGGCTTTGACCCGGCGGCCCAGCATAGAGCGGGCGCGGTCATTGAGATCAGAGGGCTCTCCGCCCTTCATCAGGGGCTGAAAATATTTGTGCCCCGCAAAGAGAAGCCCCGCACTTATAAGGAAAAACAATAGAAACTGCATCTCCCAGGCCAACGGCAACACAAACACCAAAACGCCGACTATCAAGGCCGCCACAGCCGGCCAGAGAATATAGGTTGTTCCCGTTATGACCTCGAGCGTCAGGAGAAGGACGCCGAAAATCAGCCATTTCGTCCCGTTCATGCCCTCTAAGAGCTGGAGGAAGACATTGCTATCGCCGTTCATTTCTTAGCGGCTTTCGTATTGCCTGCCTCAAGCAGTGCGCCGATACCTCCGACTGTCGCCGCAAGGCTAGAGAGTTCTGCTGGGACGATAACCGTTTTCTGGTTGGGAGAATTGGCAAGCTCGCTAAAGGCTTTCACATATTCCTGCGCTACAAAATAATTCACGGCGTTTACGTCGCCCTTTGCAATTGCCATGCTGACCATTTCCGTTGCGCGGGCTTCTGCCTCGGCTTCGCGTTCGCGGCCTTCGGCGTCGAGAAACGCTGCATCACGTTGACCTTCGGCCTTGCGTACGGCGGCTTCTTTTTCGCCTTCGGCGCGCAGGATCTGACTTTGCTTTTGTCCTTCGGCCATCAGGATATCGGCGCGTTTTTCACGTTCGGCTTTCATCTGTTTATTCATCGCTTCGGTGATATCAGCCGGGGGCGAGAGGTCTTTTATCTCGATCCGAGTGACTTTCGTGCCCCACGAATCTGTTGCGCTGTCGATGACGGCTAACAGCTTTGCGTTAATGTCGTCTCGGCGGGACAGAACTTCATCTAAATCCATAGACCCGACGACAGTCCGAACATTAGTAAGACAAAGATTTTTAATCGCATTGTCGAGGTTATTGACTTCATACGCCGCCTGGCGCGCGTCGATCACCTGAATAAAGACAACAGCATCTGCTGTGACCATGGCGTTATCTTTGGTAATCACGTCCTGCGACGGGATATCAATCACCCGTTCGCGCATATTCATTTGATACCCGACCCGGTCTACGAAAGGGATAATAAAGGTCAGTCCGGGTTGGAGCGTGCGGGTATATCGCCCGAACCGCTCTACTGTGTATTGCATTCCTTGGGGCACGGCTTTGACCGCTTTTATTGTGATAAAGACAATAAACGCCACCAAGGCGATCAGAAATATTTGTCCGGCTGTCATATTGTCCCCCTCAGATTACATAAGCTTTTAAGCTTATCCCTTTAAAGCCACAAGCATGTGTTCTGCGGAGCTAACTTTGAATTCCCCAGGGCCTTCTACAAAGAGGTGTTCAACCACACCATCTTCGACAACCATAGCGTAGCGTTGCGACCGAAGGCCCATGCCAAATCCGGTACCGTCCATTGTCAGTCCGATATCTTTCGCAAAATCGCCATTGCCATCTGCAAGCATCTCTACATTTTCTCCGACTTCCTGTTGCTCACCCCAGGCGCCCATAACAAATACGTCATTGACGGACGTACAAGCAATTGTGTCAATGCCTGCTGCTTTTAGTTCCTCTGCTTTACCCACAAAGCCAGGGAGATGTTTCGCAGAACAAGTCGGGGTGAAAGCGCCCGGCACAGCAAAGAGAGCAACACGTTTACCACCGAAAACCTCGTCTGTCGTTTTCGGTGTAGGCCCTTCGTCTCCAAATGTCATAAAACTGGCTTGTGGAAGTTTTTCACCGGATTTGATTGTCATTTCGTCTCTCTCAATTTTGAATATCTGTTCCTATGATATGGAGCGTTCACATTGTTTTGACAAGACAGGTTGAAACGAAAAGCCTTCCCGCCCATTTATCCCATATGAGCGAAGCAGAAAAACATTCCCCAAGAACGTCTGAGACCGAAATTGGCATCGGCAAAGATAAGAGGACAGAAGATGTTGCCTATATGTCTGGTCGGTTCCTTTTGGCGACCCCCGCTATGGGCGACCCCCGCTTTAAAAACACACTGATTTACGTCTGTTCTCACGATGAACACGGCGCGATGGGCATTATCGTCAACAAATCCAAAGGTGGTTTGTTAATCTCTGATCTGTTGGAACAAATTGGTGTGGAAGGAGATGTCCGCGTTGCGGACACGCCGGTGCTAAATGGTGGTCCTGTTGATATTGATCGAGGCTTTGTCCTTCATTCCTCGGATTATTATAAAGACGATACGAGTCTAAAACTTTCAGATACCTTGACTCTCACCTCTACCAAAGATGTTCTGGAGGCCCTCGTAAGTGATGAGGCACCAAAAAAAGCGATGCTTTCCATAGGCTATTGCGGATGGGGCGAAGGGCAGTTGGAATCTGAAATTATGCAGAATGGCTGGCTCATCGTGGATGCGGACGAAGCCATGATTTTCGGTGAGGATCTGGATGTTAAGCGCCAACGCGCCTTCGATACGATCGGCATTTCCCCTGAAGCGCTCTCTTTTCTGGGCGGCACCGCTTAGGTTAAACCTCTTGTTTTAGTCCGAGCTAAGCTTGGCAAAAATAATATGGTCGCGCCATTGCTTATCTGTTTTCAGATAGCCACGCGCCGTCCCTTCTCTTGTGAAATTTTGTGATTCCAAAACCGCGATTGAAGCGGTATTTGACGGCTGAACGGCCGCTTCTATGCGGTGCAGTCCCAAAGTCTCAAATCCGAATTGAGTTACCGCGCTGACCGCCGCGCGGGCAAACCCTTGTTTCGTAAAGCGCTGTCCGACCCAATATCCAAGACGGGCGGATTGAGAACTCCCCCTTTCGATATGGGTGATATTGCAGGCGCCTATCAAGGTTTCCTGCGCGCCGTAATAAAGATGGAATGGATAAGCCTGTCCATTTTGAACCAGTTTCTTGAAACGGGAGAGCTGCGTTCTATACGTTACACGGCTCAGCGCGGCGTCTGTCCAGCCTGGTTCCCAAGGGCTCAGCCACTCTTTATTATCCCGCCGCAACATCGACCAAGTCTCAAAATCCGCCCAGCGTGGATGACGCAGGGTAAGCGCTCCGCCCGCAGAGTGCGCCTTCAGAACAGTATGAATTGTGGCACTTGCCATTCGCGAAATTACCTCACTTGCGCCCGATTAAACGATTACCGAAATTGAAGCCGACCGGCCCTTTTATGCAGAAGGAGATAGATAATAATAAATATGAGCGCGAATGACCACCAGGTCAGCATATAATCAAAATGATTATTGGCAATTTCAGGTCGGCGCACAGCTAAGCTGTCAGCGCTGTCTGCAGGTTCGGTATCTATATAATAACCTTCGATCACACCGCCCGAGAGACCATCATACCAATCGCCGGTCTGGTTAAAATGAAAATAGCGGTTGGCGTCCGGATTGGCTTTTGACTTTACCCACCCCTCGACGCGAGCCATGTCATAGGTTTTACGAACGTAGCCGGTATATTGTGCGCTTTCTGACGCCTGTAGCGTAGAGGCTGAGTCTCCCTTTTCCTCTGATTCCAGCGTTTCAGTTTTCGCTAGAACAGTCAGATCGCCGTCTGAAAGGGCCTGCACTACTCGCCAGTAAATGCCGCCCAGTTGGGATTTATAAAGATGGTATTGCGGCGCATCGACGAGAGGGGCAGCGGTGAATCCGATTCGTCGGAATTCAACGGCCTCGCCTGCTGCGATAGCCTCCTCAAGATCGGAGAGTGAGGTTAAAGGCGGGGCAGTGACGGACGCTTCAATCTCTTCCAACAGGGCCGTTTTCCACTGCAAACGTTGATACTGCCAAACGCCGAGTGCGATCAGCAAAGCCACGCTAAGGGCCAAAATGACCGTCAATGCGGGCATAGGTCTGAAGTGAAGCTTAGCCATCAGCGCGGTATATTTTGATCAGGAGTGTTTTGTTTTTGACGCATTTGGGCATTTCGAAACTCCCGAGCTTTGTTCACCCATGCCAGATTGAACATAATCCCCCGCAGCAGTCGCAACAAATATAAACAGATCACGATAATTATCGGGATCCATATAGTCATTGTTAGCCACATCGGCGCGTCGGTAATGAGCTGGAACGCCAGAGCCATTGGAATAATAAAAATTCCGACGATGAAAATTACGAAAACGGTCGGCCCGTCGCCTGCGTCTTCATCTGTAAAATCTGCGCCGCAAGCCTCGCAACCGTGAGCAAACTTTAAAAGGCCTGAAAAAAGATGGCCTTCTCCGCATTCCGGGCACCGACCTTTGAGGCCGGATGCGATTGGAGGGGGGCGTCGAGCCATTTAGGAAGCCATCAAAGGACGGGCTTTATGGGCCCGTCGCAAAGACGATATAGACGAAGGCAAAGAGGAAAAGCCAGACAACGTCAACAAAGTGCCAGTACCAAGCGGCAGCTTCCAATCCGAAATGCTTGTCAGAGCGCAAGCCGCCCTTCATCAGACGCCCCCAGCAAACGAGCAGGAAGATGGCGCCGATAAGAACGTGCAGACCGTGGAAACCTGTCGCAAGGAAGAAAGCAGAGCCATAGGCGGTATTTCCAAGCCAAGGCGCAACACCTTCGCCGCGCTCATGGAATAATTCAGCATATTCCAATCCTTGAACACCGATAAAGATGAAGCCCAAGAGACATGTCAGGAAAAGACCCCATTTCGCACCTTTGCGGTCGCCGTGAATAAGCGCGTGGTGAGCCCATGTAACCGTGGTGCCCGACAATAGAAGGATAAGAGTGTTCATAAGCGGCAAATGCCAGGCATTTACCGAAGTCACGCCGGGCGCCATATTCGTGGCATATTCCGCAGCATTCGGAAGGACATCTGTGTTCCAACCCGCGCGGAATTTATGGAAAAGACTTGTTTCAAAGAACATCCAGAACCAACCCACAAAGAACATGGCTTCTTGCATGATGAACATGATCATGCCGTAGCGCAGGCCGATATCGACAACGGGCGTGTGATCGCCGGCAGCAGATTCGCGGGCGACATCCCGCCACCATCCATACATGACGAAGGAGGCAAACAGACAGCCAATAAGCAGGATAATCCAACCGCCAGAAACGGAACCGTCTCCGGTCAAAGTTGATGTCCAAGTGTCTAGACCCTTCGCGAAGAAAAACTCCATCATATTGTTGTCGCCGGTGCGCTGCACCAGTCCGGCAAAGAAAACAACCATTCCGGTGCCCCAAACAAGAGCGGCCAGTCCTGACAGGAACGGCCATGGGCTTGGAGGAATGAGGTGATAGTCGTGTTCGACGGCGTGTCCGGCCATTGTATTTTCCCTTTTGGGTCAGTCTGTTGGCTGCCCTAGGGGCAAGCCTGATGTTCAGTTTTAAGCCTATAGCCAAGCCCGTGAGACAAAACAATATCTATCCTGTCGCAGTTCAGCTTTGGCGGGGCTTTAATTCAGTGTTTTTTCTGCATTCGATCCGCTGGTTTCAGTAGCATGCTGCGCCTGATTGTCAGATTCAAAGAAAGTGTAGCTCAAAGTAATCTCTTTCACTTCGTCCATCCGTTTGTCTTCGTCCATTTGGGCGTCGACAAAGAACAAAACCGGCAGGGGCAATTCCTCGCCCGGCTCGACACGCTGTTCGGTGAAGCAAAAGCAGTCTGTCTTCACAAAAAACGGCCCAGCCTTGATAGGGGTCACGTTAAAGTTTGCGACGCCTATGATGGGATGGTCGCTTTCGTTTTTTACCGTGTAGTAAGCCAGTCCAGATTGTCCGAGTTGAACTTCCATCTCCTTTTGCTGGGGCTTGAAGACCCACGGCATATTATCAGCCACATTCGAATCGAACTTCACGGTCACTTTGCGGTCAATCACCTCGGACAGGTTTTCTTCGGCCTGTTGTGTCGTCCCGCCATATCCCGTAATTTTACAGAACGTATCGTAAATCTTGGCTGAAGACATTCCCAGCCCAAGCATGCCAAAGCCGACAACAATTAGAATCAATAATGTGCGAGTATTGGCGTTCATTGGTCGCCCTCTTAAGCTGATCCGCGTGTCACCATCGTCACAAAGACGAAAATCATAAAGGCTGCTAAAGCGACCGCGATACCGATATTACGGCGTCCACGCGCCTTTAGCTCTGCGGCATTTGGTTCCACGAAGTTTTTTGGTTTGTCTCGATATTCTTTCATGAGGCAAAGCCTTTCATTAAGCCTTCGGCGGCCAGAACCCCGAAAATGGCAAAGAGGTAGATTATAGAATAGGCAAATAGGTTTCGTGCGGCGCGGTCGCCTTTTTGAACTTCGTAGAGAGACGCCTCATCAGAGGCTTCCTCCCGCTCCCCGGCGCGAGACTTCCAAACTTTAAATGACAAGGCGAGGAAGCCGGCGTTCAAACCGATTGCCGCTACGGCGTAAAACGCCCCGCCCAACCCCGTAAAGAGCGGCACCAAACACACAGCAAAAAGTATAAGCGCGTAGACGAATATCTGAAGACGCGTGCTTTTTGCGCCTGCAACATTGGGCATCATCGGAATTCCAACGCGGCCATAATCCCCTGTCTTGTAAAGTGCCAGCGCCCAGAAATGGGGCGGTGTCCACATGAATGTAATTAGGAAGAGAATGACACTATCGAGCGAAATTGTTCCTGTCACAGCGACATATCCAATCATGGGAGGGAATGCCCCAGCCGCGCCGCCAATAACGATATTTTGCGGCGTCGTGCGTTTCAGCCACATGGTGTAAATGACAAGATAGAAGAATATGGTGAAAGCGAGCAAAGACGCCGCGAGCCAGTTCGCGGCTATGGATAACGTCCAGACCGAGGCGGCGGAAATCATAATTCCAAATGTCAGCGCCGCCGTCGGGCTCATTTTGCCTTGCGGGATTGGCCGTTTCTTAGTTCGTGACATTTGCGCGTCGATATCTGCATCATACCACATATTCAGCGCGCCGGACGCGCCGGCGCCAGCAGCAATACAAATAATAGATGCAATAGCTTTCCAGATCGGCATGACGCCGTGGGCGCAGACAAGTCCGGCCCAGGCCGTAAATACAACGAGGCTCATGACCCGCGGCTTCATCAAGGCGAAATAATCACGCGGTTCAGCCAGACTCATTCCTGTGGACTGCGCTACAGGGAGATAGTCTTCCGCTTCTGTTGATATTGTACTGGCCTCAGTCATTTTCGCCCTTGTACCTTTTTACGCTTTTATCGTGCCTCATATCCCCCATCAGGCTGCGCCCGACAAGCTTTACTCTCATAACATGAAAAAAAGCCGCAGTCAGGGACCGCGGCTTTTGAAAGTTTTTTGCACCTTCGAAGTTTAGTGCATTTTATCCGTATCATGCTCGCTTGGCGTATCTTCGATGCGCGGAAGCGTGTTGAATTGGTGATAAGGTGGCGGAGAAGACAAGGTCCACTCTAGCGTTGTTGCGCCTTCACCCCAGTAATTATCCCCAACCTTGCGGCGGACAATAAAGGCTTCAATCAACATCAAGAAGAAGAAAACAACACCTAAAAGGGTAATCATCGCGCCGATTGTTGAAACATGGTTCCACAGCTCAAAATCAGCTGGGTAATCCACATAGCGGCGCGGCATACCGTTCATACCGAGGAAATGCTGCGGGAAGAAAATCACGTTCACGCCGATAAAGAAGAGCCAGAAATGAGCGGCAGCCAAGAACTTGTTGTACATGATGCCAAACATTTTGCCGAACCAGTAATAGAAGCCAGCAAAGATTCCGAACACAGCGCCCATAGATAGAACATAATGGAAATGGGCCACAACATAATACGTATCATGCAAAGCCGTATCTACACCGGCATTGGCCAAGACCACACCGGTCACGCCGCCGATAACGAAGAGAAAGATAAAGGCGAGCGCCCACTGCATCGGGATCGTGTAACGGATAGACCCGCCCCACATTGTCGCGAGCCAAGAGAAGATTTTAACCCCGGTCGGCACCGCAATCACGAGGGTTGCCGCCAGGAAGTAAGCCTTCAAGTTCACATCCATACCGATGGTATACATGTGGTGAGCCCACACAACGAAGCCAACAACGCCAATCGCAACCATCGCATAGGCCATGCCGAGATAACCGAAAATCGGCTTTTTCGAGAAGGTCGAAACGATGTGAGAGATAATACCGAAAGCCGGCAGGATCATGATGTACACTTCGGGGTGGCCAAAGAACCAGAACAAATGCTGGAACATTTGCGGGTCGCCGCCGCGAGCCGGGTCAAAGAATCCTGTACCGCCGTCAATCCGGTCCGTGAACAACATAAAGAGCGCTGCGGCCAGAACCGGCAAAGCCAGAAGAAGCAAGAAAGCTGTGACAAGGACAGACCAAGCAAAGAGCGGCATTTTGTGCATTGTCATGCCCGGTGCGCGCATATTCAAGATTGTCGTGATAAAGTTAATCGCGCCAAAGATAGACGAGAAACCCGCCGCCAAAAGGCCGATAATAATAAAGTCGAAGGCCGGCCCCGGAGAGCCGCTGGTCGAGAGCGGCGGATACATGACCCATCCCCCTCCAAATCCATCACCGCTTGCCGAACCGGGAACCACAAAACTTACCAGAAGACAGATAAGCGCCGTCGGAAGTAGCCAGAAAGACAGGTTATTCATTCGCGGAAAGGCCATATCCGGCGCGCCGATCATAATCGGTACAAACCAGTTGCCGAAACCGCCAATCAAAGCCGGCATAACCATGAAAAAGATCATGATGAGTCCGTGCATGGAGACAAAGACAAGGTATTGATGCTCATTCGTAAAGAATTGAATGCCGGGTTCGCCCAACTCCATCCGCATCATAAAGGATAAGAACCCGCCGATGAGGCCGGAGATAATCCCGAAGATCAAATAGAGCGTTCCGATATCCTTATGGTTGGTTGAATAAAACCAACGCGCAAAAAAGCTCGGCTTATCGTCGCCGTAAGACCCGGTGTCATTGCCACTAATCGCAACCATGATGTCTTTCCTTTATTCCTGACGTCTTATGCGTCAGCTGATTAATCGCGCGCGGCGAGAGTTGCCGCACCTGATGTATTTTGTTGTGTTGAATTTTCTGCAACAGCCTCTGTGAAGCTTCCGCCATTGGCGACCCACTGGTTAAAGTCGGCTTGACTTACAGCGCGCACTTCGACGGGCATTTTATAGTGAAGGATACCGCATATTTCGGAGCATTGGCCGTAATAAGTGCCTTCTTCATAAACCTCGAACCATGTCTCGTTGACCAGCCCAGGAACCGCGTCCATCTTTACGCCAAAGCTTGGCACGGCCCAGCTATGCATATTGCTGACAGACGTGACCAAAACTTTCACTTTTGTTCCGACAGGCACCACAAGCGGGGCATCTGTTGCGAGAAGATAAGGCACGCCATTTTCCTGCGCCTGTGTTTCATCAAGCGGATTTGAAATAATTTCGTCAATATCTTCGTAATCAGGATAGCTATACTGCCAGTTCCAGGTATTTCCGACGACTTTGACGGTCATTTCTGTTTCCGGCAGACGGTCTTGATAATAGAGCAGCTGCATACTTGGAACGACCATAATCAAGAGCAAGATGACCGGAGCGACCGTCCAGACAATTTCGATCATTGTGTTATGAGAGGTTTTAGACGGAACCGGGTTCGCTTTTTCGCGAAAGCGGATCATGATGTAGAGCATCAAAGCCACAACCAACACGACGATCGCGCAAATAATGACGAACACCAAATTATGGACGTCCTGTAGTTGCTCCATCACGGGCGTTGCAGATTTCTGGAACCACATACCGCCTTCGCTAGGCCGTCCCGCTACATCTTGTGCATGAGCCGCGAATGCGCTCAGACCCGTTATGGCAGAACCGCCTAAGATTGCTTTTAAAAACCGCATTTGGTCCTCTTTGACATTGTATCAGGACTAATATCCCGCTCGACATTACAATTCATAAAGACAACGACGCCAAAAGTCCTGAACAGACTTCGGCACCAATTGTCGCATTTGGGCGGTTGTCTATCCCGAGAGAGCGCTTAGATAAAGAGGGAATAGCCACAGAAAGCGCCGTAATGTCAGATTTTGTCTTCGAAGACAGTGAATTGAACGCCGAAACAGCCCACTCGCAGCTAAACGACACGCTGCGCGGGGCAGATGACGGAGAGTTATTTGTCGAACGATCGGCCTCGGAATCACTCACATTCGATGATGGCCGCCTGAAAAACGCCAGTTTTGACACATCTCGGGGCTTTGGCCTGCGATGTGTCGCGGGAGACACGTCAGGGTTTGCCCAAGGCACAGAAATGAGCCCCGGAGCGCTGGCCCGCGCCGCCAAAGCCGTCATCATGGCCAAGCAAGGCTATGACGGCACGTTATCGGAGCCCCCGAAACGCACAAACAATCGGCTTTATCCCGATATCGACCCGGTTGCTGACCCTGACTTCGGCGTAAAAGTCAGCTTGCTCGAAGAAATTGACGCCTATTGTCGGGCTTTAGACCCTGCCGTTGTGCAGGTCACCGCGACCCTCTCTGGCAATCGACGCGCCATCGCGATCCTACGAGCGGGCGGGGAACGCTATGACGATATCCGCCCCCTCGTCAGGTTGAATATCTCCATCGTCGCTGAAAAAGACGGACGCCGCGAAAGCGGTTATGCCGGAGCCGGCGGGCGCGAAGCCTATGACGGATACGTCAAACCTGAATTTTGGAAACCATTAGCCAAAGAGGCGCTGCGTCAGGCGAAAGTGAACTTGAGCTCAGTCTCGGCTCCTGCGGGGCAAATGGACGTCGTGCTCGGCCCGGGTTGGCCCGGTATTTTGCTTCATGAAGCCATGGGGCACGGCCTGGAAGGCGACTTTATTCGTAAAGGCACGAGCGCTTTTGCAGGAATGCTGGGCGAACGCGTCGCAGCTCCGGGCGTCACAATTGTCGATGACGGCACAATTGAAGGCCGCCGCGGGTCTTTGACAATCGACGATGAAGGCACACCGACATCCCGCACGGTCCTTATCGAAGACGGGATATTGAAAGGCTTTATGCAAGACCGTAAGAACGCCCGTCTCATGGGCGTGAAGGCGACCGGGAATGGGCGCCGCGAAAGTTTTGCCCACTCGCCCATGCCGCGGATGACCAATACCTATATGCTCGGCGGCGAAAAGGATCCAGACGAAATTCTCTCCGAGTTGAAAGACGGGATTTATGCCACCAATTTCGGCGGCGGACAGGTCGATATCACCAGCGGTAAATTCGTTTTCCAATGCACCGAAGCCTACCGCGTGAAAAACGGAAAAGTCGGAGAAGCGCTCAAAGGCGTCACCCTCATTGGGGATGGGCCAAGCGTCCTTAAACAAATCCGCCACGTTGGTAATGATATGGCGCTAGATCCCGGTATTGGCGTTTGCGGCAAGGCCGGACAAGGCGTCCCCGTGGGCGTGGGCCAGCCAAGCCTCTATGTCGAAAATCTGACGGTGGGCGGCAGCGCGGCTTAAGACAAGTTGCAACCTTTTTGGAGTTACCAACGTTACCCCTGAAATAATTTGGGGGACATCATGTCAACTTTTGCAATTTATCTCATTGGCTTCGTCGTGTTTATTGGCGGTTTGGCCATCGGCGCTTTTCTATTGGGCGCGCCGCCTGTCTGGATCGCTGTCGGGGCCTTAATCTTAATAGGTATCGGTATTTTCTCTGGCGTCGGGAAAACCCGGCGTCGTGATAAAAACTAATTAAGGCAACGCTTCTAACACGCTCAAAGCCGGAGCCGCGAGAGCTTCAACTTCTTCATTTCCGCTATTTACAGAATTGATGTAAATAGCATTGGCAAATGCTTTTGTATTGTGCAGCTTGGCTAGGCCTTCTTGGGAGTGATAGATCTCGCTCCAATCTTTAAAAGGCGCCGGATCAGAAAGTTGCTGCATCCACTCTTTCCAGTCCTGTTCGTCGAATGCGCCCCTCAGCGCAAGATACAAAATCGGCCGGGCCAAACGGTCGGGTTCTCCGTAAATATAAAAATGCGGCGTCCCTGACTCTGTTGTTCCGGGATTAATTTTCGCCTGCACCGCGTTTCTTATCTGTTTCTGTTGCGACGCCTCTAAATTCTCATTTAAAGAGAGCTGCATTAGCAGGTCTGCCGCATGAGCAACGCCGTGTCGCCAGCCAACGCTCGCGTCATAACCGCGATAGTCCTCAATGCTCCGCATATAGTCTGTTGCCGCGTCCAGGGTTTGCTGTCTTTCTTCGGGCGAAAAACTACCCTCCAAACGGTCCCTCCGGGCCAATTCAGCCAGAACCAGAGCGGCGAATGGTTTTTTAACTCCATATTGATCTACCCTTTCAGACGCTAGAATCTCTATCAACTTGATGCGTAATGTTTCGATTGTTGCATCGGATATTCGTCCGTTTCGTAGAAAGTCCACGTAACCTTCATAAGCAAATTTATCTCGTAGAATGGGATCCGGGTCAGATAGGCAAGGCATCATATCCAAAGCCAGCTTATCAAGCTGCGAAGGAGTGACCGTGTTATAATCTGCGTCCCGAAGTGCCATCAGCCCGTCTTTGTCATATCCCTCAATGTGGCAGGACTCCGAGGATGGCTTTGCTGCCAACTCAGAGCTAATAGAAGATAAGGCCAATAGAAACGTAGCGCCCGTAAGAAATATGCGGTTTATTGGAAACATCAAACTCTCGTCCTTGTAAAGATGGTCTTCAAGCGTAAAGGGATCAATCCAAGCTTTTTCTCGCTTTATCGAATCCTCGTCCCTATAGTTTAACCAGTTTAAACAGTTTTACAGGAGAACGCCATGAGTGGTTTGAATATGATGGATATGATTATGTCCGCTGCTGGAGGTAACGCTCCGCAAGAAATTGGGAAGCAATTTGGGCTAGACGCCGGACAGAGCCAAAACGCGATAGCGGCACTTCTGCCCGCTATTTCATCTGGATTGAAACAAAATGCGTCCTCTCCGCAAGGGCTCGCGGGGTTGCTCGGCGCGTTACAAGACGGCTCTCATGACCAATTTCTCGACAATCCCTCAAACCTCTCCCGGCCTGACGCGGTGGAAGAAGGTAATGGCATATTGGGCCATCTGTTCGGTTCCAAAGAAGTAAGTAGAGCTGTCGCAAGCAAAGCGTCCGAAAACTCTGGTGTAAGTTCAGACATCTTAAAGAAAATGCTGCCGATGGTTGCCATGATGGCGATGGGTAGTCTGAACAAACAAACTCGTGGCCAGCAACAAGATGGCGGCCTTCAGTCCATGCTCGGGCAATTGGCGTCTCAACAGCTTATGGGCGGCGAAAAGTCAGGGTTAGGCTCCATGATTGGCGGCATATTGGGCGGCGGCGCCCGGAAACAGGCTTCCGGGCAACAAGCCCATCAACAAGGCCTTGGCCTGCTGGGAAGAATGCTCGATGCGGATGGCGATGGCAATACGATGGACGACGTCCTTGGCATGATGATGAACCGGAAATAAGCCCAGCTTTTTCGATACACCTTTCAAAACCGATAAAAAAAAGCCCGCTCAATTGAGCGGGCTTTTTCGTAAATTGAAGTAAGTTTATTCAGGCTTACCCGTTGGAGACATACGTTCTCCAACCATTTCTTCATTGTCCATTGTGGTGTCAGCTTTAGAATCATACCGACGCGTGTCTTCTGCTAACGTGTCGAGATGCATCATTTTCTTAACCAATGGAGAAATGATGATGAGAACGACACCTACGCCCACAGCAAGCCAACCTACATTGGAATAAACGCTAAGCACTTGTTCCTCGCCGCCGCCATCGGCAGCTGTCAATCTGGCAATTTGCGCAGCTGCAAAGTTGCCCGCACCTGACGCTAGGAACCAAGCTCCCATGACCAGTCCGACCATTTTTGGAACGGACAAACGGGTCATAGCAGACAAACCTACCGGAGAGAGACAAAGCTCACCCGTCGTATGCAAAAGATAGATCAGGAAGATAAAAATAACGGGCGTCAGGTTAACGCCAGCAGCTTTCGCGCCCCAAACGAGAACAAGGAAGCCTAGGCCCAGCTGAATAACGCCCAGACCGAACTTAGCCGGCGCACTTGGGTCCATGCCTCTTTTACCCAACCAAACCCAGAGAGCCGCAAAGAGCGGGCCGAGTACAATGATATACATTGCGTTTAGCGATTGGAAGACAGACGCGACAACCTCTTGTCCGAAGATAGTCCGGTCAACCTGACGGTCTGTGTAGATATTCAGAGATGAACCCGCCTGCTCAAACAAGGCCCAGAATAGAACTTGAATTGAGATTAGAAATAAGGCTGCGAATATCCTATTCCGCGCGTGAGGCTCCAATGTCATCACCGAAGTCGTAATGATATAAAGGTAAACGAGCGGGAATGTAATATAGAGCGTCCATTTGACTATATTCACGTCTTGAATGAACAGCCAAATGACAACGACACCTAAAAGGGTCGCGAAATAGATCATCCACTCAAAAGATAGCCCGGCAATAACCTTCTTCTTTAGCCGAGCCGGATTTGGACTCTCGCCTGCCCCCATAAGAAGGGGTTTGCCCCAGACAAAGACGATAAGGCCAGCCAACATACCAATACCGGCAGCCCCAAAACCATATTTCCAACCGAAGGTCTCTCCGAGGTAACCCGAAATAAGAGCACCTGCGAACGCACCGAGGTTAATACCCACGTAAAAAAGCGTAAACGCGCCGTCGCGGCGCTCATCCGTCTTGGGATAAAGTTCGCCAACGATCGCGGAGATATTTGCTTTCAGGAAGCCAACGCCGGCAATAATAAGAGCAAGAGACATATAGAAGATGTTCATGACCGTGCCGTCGCGCTGGGCCGCGTTTGTGACAGGTTCTCCCTCAACGGCCATGCCCAAATGTCCTAAGACCAACAGGATAGCCCCGAAGAGGACCGCTTTGCGCTGACCAAGATAGCGGTCTGCCAAAACGCCTCCGATAACTGGAGTTACATACACGAGCGTGGTGTAGGCCCCGTAAATCCCGTAAGCCTGCCCATCGGTAAAGAGGAAGTGTTTTGTGAGGTACAGAACAAGTAACGCTCTCATCCCGTAATAAGAAAAACGCTCCCACATTTCTGCAAAAAACAGAATGTAGAGCCCTCTAGGATGGGTTCTCATCTGATAGAGAGAAACACTCACACCCAACAACGCAATGGCTGCTAGAACCAAATAAAACATAAAACTCCCCTTTCGAGCTTATTTGTGTTGCTCGCCCCCTTAGAGAAAGCAAATCTAACCTTTGCTTTGGCATAAAGAGTTTAGAGGCGCAAACCTCTGTTTTGCGGATTACAGCCTGTTAGGGGTAAAATTTACCGTAAGAGCCTTTTTTTTGGGGTTGAGACATAGGAAATACGCGCTTAAGGCGATGAAACAATAAAAGTGGGGACTTCATTTTGCGGCGTATCGCATGTTTTTTATTATCAAGCGCAGCGGTATGGGCAGTGCCTTTATTTGCTTCGGCGCAAAGTATCGGAACGACTGAAGCATCTCCCCCACAAGTCTACGGTCCAAACTATTTTGAAAAATTCAATCCTAATACGGCGCAAGATATGGTCGCGCGCCTACCTGGATTTACGCTGCAAGGCGGCGAAGGAACAGAGCGCGGCTTTGGTCAAGCGTCCCTGAATATTCTTATCAATGGCCGGCGTCCCTCGTCCAAATCCTCTGATGCCAGCGAAATTTTACGGCGTATCCCCGCCGTCACTGTCACGCGGATTGAAATTGTTGACGGGGCCTCTTTGGACATTCCGGGCCTCTCGGGACAGGTGGCGAATATTATCGCCACCTCAGGTACGTTGGAAGGTAGCTGGCGCTATTCTGCACGATTTGAAGAAGGAACAGAGCCTCAGCTCTATGAAGGCGCGCTGAACCTATCAGGCAAAAAGGGCCAGCTAGAATATGTCGTCGGTTTATCTATCGACCAATTTACCTTTACGGAAAACGGGCCCGAGCAATATTTCAACGGTGATGGGGCTTTAATCGAAAACCGAATAGAAAACGGGGCCTACCAGGATCAAGAGCCGGAACTAGATATTAATCTGACGTATAATCGTCTAAATGGAGATATTGCCAACCTTAACCTTGCCGGATCCCTTCAAAATACCAATAGCGGTCTAAATGAGTTTTTCGAAGCTGTGACGCCGCAGGGGCTTTCAGGTGAGTCGCGCAGCAATACGGGCGAAGACGAATATAAATATGAAATTGGCGGCGATTATTCGTTCGATCTGTCTTTGTTCGGAGCTGACGGCCGATTGAAGCTTATCGGTCTGCACAATCTCGACAATTCAGACATTAGCAATGTGTTTGAATTTCAGGTATTCGGCGCCCCGCTCCAGACCCAGAGATTTCTTCGCGAAGACGTGACAACTGAATATATCGCCAGGGGGGAATATACATGGAAGACAGGCGGCAGCCGTGACTGGACTGCCTCGCTGGAGGGCGCGTTTAATAAGCTGGATAGCAAGACGGCCCTTTTCATCAATGACGGTAACGCCATTCCGGATGATGTGCAGGTCGAAGAGAAGCGGGTTCAAGCCAATGTCACCCAAAGCTGGGCCATAAATGAGAAAATAAACCTTCAAACTTCTCTCGGCGCTGAATATTCCGAAATTCACGTTGTCAGCGAAGACCCGCCTGCCCGAACCTTCTTTCGACCCAAAGGGTTTGTCAGTGCCTCTTACACAGCGTCGCCCCGCTATACTTGGCGGGCTAAAGTTGAACGGTCTGTGGGGCAGTTAAATTTCAATACGTTTATTTCTACGGTTAATCTGGTTGAGAACCTGGAAAATGAGGGCAATGACAATATAGTTCCCGAACAGAAATGGCGCGCTGAGCTCGCCTTAGAACGTAAGGACAACAAGAATCTATCCGGTACTGTTCGAGGCTATGTTGATTTTGTCGATGACCCCGTAGACCGGGTCATCATCAGCCGCGCGGTGGATGGTGCGGTTCTTGATGGTCCGGGCAATCTGGATTCGGCTCTCGTATATGGGGCCAGCGCCAATCTAACTTGGCTCTTGGATGACTATGGCTTGGACGGAATGAGGCTGGAAGGATTTGGGTCTGTTTCCGACAGTGAAATCGACGACCCTTTGACCGGCGAAGATCGCGCCATCAACTCTACTATCCTTTGGCTTTATTCTCTGGAGTTGCGTCAGGACATCCCAAACTCGCCTTACGCGTGGGAAGCCGCAATTGAACAAGGGCGTCAAAGTCCTATTTTTCGATTGTCTGATAGTTTCGACACCCATTTTATTCATCCTGAATCTCGCTTGTCTTTTATTCATAAAGACCTTCTTGGGATGCAGTGGACACTCGACTTCACCAACATCTTCAATTTCAAGACCCAGCAGGAACGTTTGATATTTTCACCGAACCGCAATGGCGATATCGTGCAAAGCCGGTTTTTCAGCCGTCAGCGCGGCCAGAGAATTTCCATTTCCGTGACAGACACGTTCTGAGCAACCTATATTTTTTTAATTTTTTATTTAGATAAATTACGCTGATTTAATTAAACACTATTAGCAATGATTACATTTGTAGTCTAAACGAAAGTCGCATCATTAAAGGGGATTTCATATGCGGCGATGTCTTTCAATTTCCGCCTGCGCTATAGCGTTCGCAGCACTCAGCCTAACGTCTGTCGGTTACGCGCAAGATGCGTTGACGCAGGACGCTCTAGAAGCTGATAGTTATCCGAGAGGGTATTTTGACCAATACGCCCCCGCAACTGCCTTTGAGATGATTGTCCGCATTCCGGGTTTTAATCTATCAGATGCGAATTTTGGACGAGGACTTGGACAGGGCGGCGCCAATGTTTTGATTAATGGAGAGCGCCTGACCGGGAAAACAGATGTCGGCGCCCAACTCTCCCGCATCGGAGCCGCCAATGTTTTGCAGATTAATATTGTCGACGGGGCTGCGCTGAAAATTCCGGGTCTTTCAGGTCAGGTGGCCAATATCATCACAAAGTCAACTGGGATATCTGGCACATTTGAGTGGACGCCGGAATTTAGGCCGCGGCTGGAACCAAACTGGCTCCGCGGAGCCGCCACTTTATCGGGGGAAACGGGTAATTTATCCTACACATTAGGGATAAAGAATGAGGCCTTTCGCCAAGGGACGTATGGAGTTGAAACTCTCACGGCGGCGGATGGAACTATTTTCGAACTCCGAGATGAACAAAGCAGAGATTACGGAGATCAACCTGGCGTCTCTGCAGACCTGAGCTGGACACCTAGACCCGATCACATCGGCAATCTTAATCTGGAATATAATGAATCGAATTATGTCGGAACGGAAAACTCTTTCCGAGCAGCGGTGACCGATCGCGGACAAACGCTTGTTACCCAATTCAAGGCGACAGAAGACGAATGGAATGCCTCCGCCGGGGCAGATTACGAATTCCCGGTTTCTTTGTTTGGAGCCAAGGGTAAGTTTAAAACCATTGGTTATTACCGGTTCGAGAACTCCCCCACACTGTCCCAGTTTGAGGGCTTTGACGGCCCGGACCGAATTTTTGGCTCACGCTTTATCCAGGATGCGGATGAGCAAGAGGCTATCTTGCGGACCGAATATTCCTGGACCCCGACAACCGGGCGGGATTGGCAAATAGGATTGGAAGGAGCGTTCAATTCTCTCAATATAGAATCCGTTCTAAATTTAGTTGACGGAGACGGTTATGTCGACGAGCCCTTGGACGATGCAACGTCACGTGTCGAAGAGAGACGCGCCGAGACCACTTTAACCCATAGCCGAAACCTATCGCCCAAATTAGATGTCCAAGCCTCTATCGGGGTCGAATATTCAGAAATTTCGCAAACCGGAAGCAGCCTAGACCAAGCGTTTGTTCGGGACTTCATCCGTCCTAAGGGTTTTTTGAGCGCAACTTACAAAGCCGACACCGGAAAACTATGGCGCGCTAAATTAGAACGTCAAGTCGGGCAGCTTAGCTTTTTTGACTTCATTTCTTCTGTGAGCGTGACCGATGATTTGGATCAAGCAGGCAATGTTAACTTAGTTCCGGCTCAAACCTGGCGAGCTGAACTCGCTTATGAGAGGGATTTTGGCCAAGGCAACACGTGGAATACAACCCTTGACGGTAGCCTTATTTCTGATCTCGTCGACCGCATCCCTGTCGGCAAGGACGGCGACGGTGTTGGAAATGTGGACACGGCTTACACCTACGCCTTGCATAGCGATCTGACGCTAAAGGGTGAAAAGTGGAACTTGGATGGAACGGAACTCAATCTAGGTTTTGGATTGCATGCGTCTCACCTAGACGACCCGCTAGAGGGGTTTGATAGGCGCTTAAACGGAGACAGTCGTTGGCATTGGGGCGTTGGGTTTCGTCACGATATACCGAAAACAAAGTATGCTTACGGGTTCGATTTAAATCAGCAAAGGAATGCTCCAGTAAATAGACTGAAAACCGTTCAGCAATTCACCTTTAAAGGCCCGTATGCTGCCGCTTTTATCGAACATAAAGATATTGCGGGATTAAAGCTGAATTTACAGCTCAGCAATTTGCTAAAGAGCAGTGATGATTTCGACCGAGTTTTTTATACGCAACGGCGCGATCTTGGCAGAATTGATTTCACCGAAAGCCGGGAACGCGAGTTTGGGGTCTTATTACGCGCCCGATTAAGCGGGACATTTTAAGAATAACCTTTAAAAAACGCACTCTTTGTAGGTCCGAGTGATATCGCCGTCCCAAGCGCCTTTATAAAGTCGGATGAGGCGGTCGGCATTGCTCTCTCCGATCATGGCCATACGGTCCAATTCCTGCAAAAAGACCGTTTCATTCTCGCCGTGAGAATTCATTTTCGCGCGAGCGTTAAGTCCAGCGCGAGAAATTGCAAGAATGTCCTTGGTCATGTCCTGTACAGTCTTGCCCCGAAATTCAGTCTGGAAGCCATATTTAGGAACATCGACCCGCAATTGCTGACGCTCCGACGCTGTCCAATCTTTGACATAATCCCACGCTGCGTCCAGCGAAGATGAATCATACAAAAGCCCGACCCAGAAGGCCGGCAGAGCGCAGAGCTCGTCCCACGGCCCAGTATCCGCTCCGCGCATTTCCAGAAATTGTTTGAGACGGACCTCTGGGAAAATAGTCGAGAGATGATCTTCGAAATCAGAGAGAGATGCAATTTTGCCTGGGACGACATCCAGATTTCCGTCGAGAAAATCGCGGAATGATTTCCCAGCCGCATTTAAATATTCGCCGTTTCGGTAAACAAAATACATCGGCACATCGAGAGCGTAATCAACATATTGTTCATAACCAAAACCTTCGTCAAAAACGAAAGGCAACATGCCCGTCCGGTCGCCATCCGTGTTGAGCCAGACGCGGGAGCGGTAAGACTTATAGCCGTTGAGCTCGCCTTCCCTGAACGGGGAGTTGGCAAAAAGCGCGGTTGCCAAGGGCTGAAGCGCCAGGCTGACGCGGAATTTTTTGACCATGTCCGACTCAGAAGAAAAATCGAGATTGGTCTGAACCGTACAGGTGCGGAACATCATTTCTCGCCCATGCGTATCCACTTTCTGCATATAATCCCGCATGATCTGATATCGCCCTTTGGGCATTATTGGCACGTCAGCGAGTTTTGTATCCGGGCGGAAACCGAGAGAAAGAAACCCGGCATCAATTTCATCAGCGACTTCTTTGACTTCACGGAGATGGCGGGTCACTTCGGCGCAGGTTTGGTGAACGTGCTCAAGCGGCGCGCCGGAGAGCTCAAACTGGCCGCCCGGTTCAAGCGAGACGGACGCCCCGTCGCGTTTTAGTGCAATCAACTTGCCATTTTCTTCTACGGGCTGCCAATCAAATCTTTGCAAACCTTCGAGCATGGCCTTGATGGAGCAGGGTCCGTCATAAGGCAGGGGCAAAAGCTTGGCCTTGCAAAACCCAATTTTTTCATGCTCGGTTCCGATACGCCAATCTTCGACCGGTTTTTCCCCGGCGGCGAGATAGTCAATCATTTGCGCTTTATCGCGCAAGGGCACTGCATTTTTACCGGAATTGGGAGTGGTCATGAGAAGTCCTGAGGAAATCAGCCAAAATATCCTGTCCCCTTACCGCTTCACCCTCCTTGGAACAAGGCTACTGACGAGCTCTGACCTCACTTTAATTTGAAGACCCGCCTCAAACTGTAAAACTTTGTGATGAACGGTAGCCGCAGAATGGCTTTGCCGCAGATGGTTCTATTCCTTATGACCGCTACAGGAAAAGGAGCCTAGGAATGGCCATCGATTTTATTGATTTGAATGCGCAACAAGCCCGTCTTCGCCCGCAAATAGACAGCGCGATTGCGGCTGTGCTAGATCATGGCCAGTATATTCTAGGCCCCGAAGTCAAACAATTTGAGTCCGAACTGGCGCGTTTCGGGCAGGCTGAACACGTTCTGGGCTGCGCAAACGGAACGGACGCGTTGCTTCTACCGATGATGGCGTGGGAAATGCCGCGCGGGGCTGCTGTTTTCTGCCCCAGCTTTACCTACTGCGCTACGGTTGAGGTTATTGCGCTTCTCGGCGGCATTCCCGTTTATGTCGATATTGACCGCGACACCTATAACATGTGTCCTGACAGCCTGTCTAAAGCCGTTGAAGGGGTAAAAGCCGAAGGAAAATATACACCTTGGGGCGTCATTACAGTGGATTTGTTTGGTCAATCCGCCGATTATGACCGTTTAGCCCCCATTGCTCGTGAGCATGGTCTAAAACTTATTGCTGACAGCGCGCAAGCCTTTGGCACGACGCTCAATGGTAAGCAGCCCCTTGACTATTCCGACGTGGCGACCACTAGCTTTTTTCCGGCAAAGCCTCTCGGATGTTACGGAGACGGCGGCGCTGTTTTGACGAATGACTCCGAGCATTTACGCGTCATGCGCAGTGTCCACATGCACGGATCCGGCCGCGATAAATATGACAATGTCCGAGTCGGATTAAACTCCCGGCTGGATTCGATCCAAGCGGCTATTCTTTTGCAAAAACTCTCAATTTTTGAGGAAGAAATCATACTTCGCAACAAAATTGCCCAACGATATATAGACGGGTTGAAAAGCAATACACTTCGCGTCCCGTCCGTATTGGACGGCGTTGTTTCGACATGGGCGCAATTTACTGTGGAAGTTCCCGACCCTGACGGGTTTGGCGCAGCCCTACGCGAGAAAGGCATTCCAACCGCTCGTTATTATCCAAAACCGGTTCACAAACAAACCGCCTATCAGGATCACCCTATCGGCGCGGGCGGTTTGGCTAATACGGAAGACGCCATGACCAAAGTCATCGCTCTGCCCATGCACCCTTACCTTGATGAAGACACCCAGGATATGATTATTGAGACTGCCAAGTCCACGCTCTAAAATTTGGTCTATAATAGAAAACTATAGGTAAATTCACGAGCACTCCCGAACCTGTTTTCAATCTGAATTGCATTTTCCTTTATACTCATAGACGTTTGGCCGACGTCTCCTGTTACGCCCGTAAGGCTCTCAGAACCGCGCGAGACGATGCCTGTTCCGCTAGCCAAAACCGTAATTCCCATCGAAGGCCCAGAATCATAAGCAAATAATCCGCTATGATTTGTCTGCGGAAAGCCGGATTGGCTAGTCATCATAATCGCTACAAGGCCGCCAGCGTTGGGCGTGGGGATCACCGCGACGCTATCATTACTGATTGAGACAACCCCGCTCCGTAAAAGAGGGGTGAAGACGCCGGGTTGATCCGGCTCACATCGTAATGTCTCAATCCACGCGCCACCGGACTGACGCATTTTAAAAGATAAGGCGTCATTCCCTGCCAACCCGATTTCGGCATTTCCGGTGAAATCCGTCTGAAACGTCAGACCGGCTGTATCTGTTTCTGCGCGGCGATTAAGTTTCATCTGGTGATCACTGCCGGTATGGGTGAACAAACTAGCCGGAGAAGAAACCGTTAATCGGGTTGTGTCATCCGCTACCGCCTGAACGCCGATAGCAGGTAGGTTTTGAAAAGAAATTTTCGACTCGATGCTCTGCCATTCCGTTGCTTGTTTCACATATACCGTCTCAGACGCTTTGCTCCAGATAAGCGTTCCGACATCCGGAGCGTAAAATTCCCAAACTCCGTTTTGCCAAGCGGCTATCTCTCCGCCATGTCCGGCCCACATGCCCCCTGGGTAATCAGAGAGCGCAAATCGTTCTCCTTCCAGCGCATCCGTTGGAGGCGTGGTCAAATTTACCTCTCTAACCGAAATATTCACGGCTATATCGAGCTTTTGGAAGGCAGTATTCACGGTGATATGTTTTTGCGCCTGAGCTGGCGCTATGAAAGGTAGATTAAGGTTCTGGGTCGGCATAGTTTTCTCCGTTTAGCTCAGGAGAGAGTAAGCCCGTTTCGGTTAGCGGGAATGCGATTTCCAAAGACTGAAATCTTTCAGAGAGTTGGTCTAGGATAAACGCGAATCTATTTACCCTAGATGCATGTCCCAGTCGCCTTGCAGAGCTTGCCACAGTCCCAGTAATGAGAGCGCCGCTGTATCGGCGCGCAAGATCCGCGGGCCGAGACTAACAGGGGTAACATTTTTATCTCCTCGAAGCGCGGCGCGCTCTTCTTCGGTAAAGCCGCCCTCTGGACCGATGAGGATTGTCACGGGGGCAGGAAGTTTTTCCATTGCATCCAAGGCAGGCGACGCCGACCCCGCTTCATCTGCAAAAATAATATGGCGCCCGGCCTGCGTTTCCAGCCAGTCGACGAGCTTTTCTGGCTTGGAAAGCTCCGGAATGTCCAAACGTTCGGTTTGTTCAGCCGCCTCAATGATTTGAGTTCGCGCCTTGTCCAGATTTAGTTTCGGAAATTGAGTGCGTGCCGTTAGAATAGGTTCAAACCGGGCCACGCCCAGCTCTGTGGCTTTTTCGAATATAAAAGCCGTCCGGTGGCGTTTCACTGGCGCAAAGGCCAGGGTCACGTCCGGCATCGGCATAGGCTTGCGAAGTTGTTCCTGCAATACGACTTCGGCTTGTCGTTTCGATAGAGTCTTTAAATTCCCTAACCATTCGCCATCAGCGCCGTTAAACAATCTGACTTCATCGCCTTCTTTCATGCGCAATACGTTCGCCAGATAATGCACCTGGTCCTTAGGTAAGGAAACAGACTTATTCGCACTTAAAAGGTCATCAAAGAATAGTCGTTTTAAAGTATAATTTTCACGCATGGGATTGTCATAACGGATGAAGGAGCGGTAAGCACGGAGAATGTCACAGCCGAAACATATTCCTGCCCATTGCGCACGCGGGCAAAGCCGGCGGTGTGGAGGGTCGACGGGTGGAATACCAAACGATATTAGCTCACAACCCCTCAGTCTTCCGCACACTCGCCTCGCGGGCTCGTGGGGAATGACAGGGAATAGTTAAATGAGCGAACCCACCCATATTGCCGACTCGTCCAAGACCCATTGGGTTTATCGCGCGCCGCCAGCCTTACGTCCTTACCTTCAGCTCTCACGTCTGGACCGTCCTGTCGGCTATTGGCTCCTGACTTTGCCCGGCTGGATAGGACTCTCTTTCGCAACGCTCTCTCACGGCTTTGCTTGGAGCGACCTGCTTTGGGCTGCGCTGATTTTAATTGGCGCAATTGCCATGCGCGGCGCTGGCTGCACCTATAATGATATTGTCGATCAGGATCTTGACGCAAAGGTTGAGCGCACAGTGCTCCGGCCGCTGCCCGCCGGAACAATCACGACAAAGCAGGCGTGGATTTGGGTGTTTGCGCAGTGTTTTGTCGGGCTCATTGTCTTACTCTGCCTGCCACGGCTGGCCCAAATAATTGCGCTTTGCTCTATCCCGCTCGTCGCCGCTTATCCTTTTATGAAACGCATAACGTGGTGGCCGCAAGTCTGGCTCGGCCTTACCTTTAACTGGGCCGTTCTGGTCGCCTATGCCGCGAAGACAGGAGATGTCAGCCTGCCTCTCCTCATTTTATATGGCGGCCTGATTTTCTGGACGATAGGTTATGACACCATTTATGCCTGTCAGGATATCGAAGACGACGCGATGGTCGGGGTGAAGAGTTCTGCCAGAGGATTTGGAAAAACGGTCAGAGCAGCGGTCGGCGTTTGCTACGCTACGCTTTTGATGCTTCTAATTCTGTCAATATCCCTCGGTCTCCCGACTCAGCACAAGGCTTATTCTTTGGTCGTTGCGATACCTATTATTCTCCCTTTTGCCGGACATCTAATGTGGCAAATTAGAAATTTCAAATTAAGCCCCGACACATTTTATTTGCGCTTATTTAAATCAAATATTTGGGCCGGATTTTTTTTGGTGATTTCCCTCTTCATCGGCTCGTTTATATAGACCCACACAACGTAACCCTCACCAAAGCGTGATGGAAACTTCACCCCCGCCCCGCACGTATGGTCTTACATAAGAAATACACGATTAAGGAGGTTTTTGTGTTAGACAATAAATTCAATCGCCGCACACTAGGTCTTGCCGGAGCCGCATTTGCGTTTTCTGCCTGCACAGGCAATTCTACGGCCACTGAAGTACCGACCGGACCGACAGCAGACAGAGACGATACGCCAAAAGGCGCCGCAGACAATACGATGGAGACGAATATGAGTAATGAACAATGGGCCAACCTTTCTGAATCAGAGTGGAAAGAACGCTTAACCGCTCAGGAATTTGACATTCTTCGTAAAGAAGGCACAGAAAGATCCTTTTCTCACGAATTTAATGAGGTTACCCCCGGCGGCATCTTTGTTTGCGCCGGGTGTGCATTGCCTCTTTTTAAATATGATACAAAATTTGACTCCGGAACGGGCTGGCCGAGCTTTTATACCTTTATTGATGGTGCAATTGAGACGAAGAGGGACTTTAAACTGGTCTTCCCGCGCACAGAATATCACTGCGCCCGTTGCGGCGGACATCAAGGCCACGTTTTTAAAGATGGGCCGGAACCGACAGGTCTGCGTTACTGCAATAATGGTCTTGCGTTGGATTATGTTGAGAAAGCTTAAAGCTCGAAACACCTAATTTAGAGTTGAGTCTTTTCATTTCTCCTATATGTGAAAACATATAGGAGAATTTATGTTTTACCGTCTAACAAAATTAGTTGCTGCATCGTTTCTGGTAGGTTCCCTATCGTTATCAGCGATAGCCAAAGAGACTGACTCAAGCCCTTCCGCCCCGTTAAGTTGGAAGAGCTATTTTTTTACAATGACGTTTAGCGGCTTCCCGGTTAGAACGGATATGCAGAATAAGGCCTATCCTGGGGAATCCATTTACGTCACATCGGATAAGATCGGCGACACGGCCTTAACCTGTATCATGAATAAATTTCGCGCCACGGTAGAAGTAAAGCCTACAGATTTCGAAGGCATAATTACGGGTTCTAAGACCTCTCGGCGCGCAAATGCTCGCGAGGTGGATTTTTACGTAAATGGCGAAAAAGTAGCCGATGGAAAATGGACTTATGTCCCTAAACTGAAAGTTATCTTATCTTCCAAAAAGTCAGATTCTTTACGGCTTTATAATGCAGCAGTACGGGGGGATAATGTCGCCCTGAAGGTCAGCGGCATATCTAAAGTCGAGCTAAGCCTTCCTGAGCCTAATGAGGATTTCGTAAACTTTGGCGGAGATTGCGGAATAGGACCTCATGCGAAGTAGTAATAATGCTGAGTCCAAACCGGAGCCGTCAGCTACAATGTTATGGTTAACATTGCCTTAATACCTTTTCGAATTTCATAAAATTTCACACTTGCCAAATCACTTTTCGTGCGTAGGTATAAGTTATCAATTGCCGCTCCATGGTGGAGCCGCGTTTATGAAAGGAGGTGTGATTTGTTTATCTGTTTTGAGGGGTCTGCCCGAAGCTGTTAGATCAGCCCTTTCGTAAAAGCGAAATCTGGGTAATTAAGCTATCTATTAATGAAACCGGCATGACGTCCGGTGAGACCCAAACTTCAAAAGGAACCCTTTCCATACTGTGGAGAGGGTTTTCTTTTGCCTACCCCACAAGGCCGTAGCCAATGAGACCGACTGTAAAGCCAAGCAGCCCTCCATAGGCTGGGAAAAGGCCGCAATCTTCGTCGTGGCTTTCGGGAATGATATCTTCGAACACAAGATAGAGAATCCCACCCGCACAAAATGTCGTTATCATGCCAAGCGAGAGATCATTAGACTCATAGACAAAGAGCCCCGCCATTGCGGCAGCCATGCCAACAAGCGGAGCAATCGTCATCAGGGGAACAGCGAGGCGGCCAGTCTTTTTTCCTCCCATTTGCATTTCACGAAAAGCATTAAATCCTTCGGGTAAGTTTTGCGCGGCAATTATTACTGCCAGGAACACCGCCTGCCCGAACTCCATTGAAATAACCGCGCCAAGCACGATTGCCTCCGGAACAAAATCCAACATCAAGGCCAACAATTGACCGATCGGCGTGTTACGTTTTTTCAGCCACCAGGAAAGCGCCATAAAAACGAGCCCTCCAATTAGAAAAGTCCCGGCGGCCAACCAGAGCGGCTGAGAGTTCACGCCGTGGGGGACGAGCACCAACCCAATTGCCCCGATCAAGGCGCCGCCGCCAAAGGCTATGATCCCGTGGCGCAGGGGCACTCCGATGAATTCAATTCGCTCTTTATTGAACCAGCCAATGATCGCGCCCAGAGTTGCCGCTAAACCGGAGAGACCGGAGAGTAAAATTGCGCTGGATATAAAATCTGTTTCCATTTTGACCCCTATGCGTCAGTCATCTATTCATATCTAGCTTTCTTAGTCAGTCAGACCTTACAGACTATTCCAATCAAGGGTGTTCACAATATGGCTATTGCCCGTACAGTTGACCGTCGATTATTCTTTGTTCTGGATCGGGTCCATACACGCCTGTCGCAACAGGCTGATGCCATATTATCGAAAGGCTCCGCGCTAGGCCGCTCTCAGGCGCTTGTGCTTGTTTTTCTGGGGTATAACGATAATTGCCGAATGAGCGATTTAGCTGAAGGCACAGGGCGAAATAATGCCGCTATCTCCGGTCTTGTCGAACGGATGGAAGAAGCCGGGTTGGTGGAACGTCAACCCTCATACGGAGACCGACGCGTTAAAACAGTTGTCTTAACCGCTGAAGGGTGGGCAAAACGCGAGGACGTGATGAATGACTTCCGGGACTTCAATACACAATTGACCAAAGGCCTGAGTGATGCGGAAATCGAGGCCGTCTTTAAATTTTTACGCCTCGCCCCCACCCAATTTAAACTGAGCTAAATTAATTTGTTTCTAGCTAACTCAGTTTTGGCCTAACAAGCCCTTATTCACGCCACAATCTCCCGCTTTAAACGCTATATTGACAGTTGAAGGGAACCGGAAGACTCATTCGGTCGTTTCTTTTCTGAACAAACGTTAATTCAGATAGAGGAGCTATAAATTGACATTTGCATCGCAAAACCTGTTCGCAAAAGTTGGGTTGGCTTCTCTTTTCTCTTTAGGTGTGGTCGCTATTGGCAGCACATTTGTAAGCGGGGCCAAAGCCCAGCAAAGTCCGACATCGACGAATATAGATGCCGCTCAAGTGGAGTCCAAAGTTTTTGCGCTCCCTAAAGAAGCCCCCGAAGCTGTTTTAGCTGCTACGGCTATTCCTCCCGCTCGGAATCTTTCCACCCAAGAAAGTGACCGGACTCTGACCAATAATTGTGTCGAAGGCGGTTATGAAAAAGAGGAATGTCTCTGCGCAACGCAAATTTTGAAATATGAGCTTCCATTGCGCGAATATGATGCGGCAGCGCTCATTTTCGCGTTAGAGTCGGACCCGGATTCAACGGATGAAAGCTTGGACCGTGAAGAGGCTAGAGCCGATCTATATAACAAAGGTTTTTCGGAAACAGAGTTGGCGGATTTAGATAGGATGAACCGCTCGCTAATGGACGCCTCGGATTTTGCTCAACGTTGCCGTGAAGCTTCGGCCTATTTCTCCCCGCCTTCCGAATAGTGAAGTAATTTACGGCCTGACCTTTTGAGCATTTTTTGTTCGGAGAAATAGCGCTCTTAGATGGATAGACCTTAGGCCTCTGACAGGCTAAAGCCGTTCCATGGCAAAAAAGAAATCCAAAAAACCTGCAAACCAAACTGTGCAAGTCGACATCGTTTCGGATGTGGTGTGTCCTTGGTGCTGGCTCGGCTATCGCCTTTTTGACAAAGCCCGGAGACAATATAAGCGCCCCGTGCAGTTGAGCTGGCGCCCTTATATGCTCGACCCGACTGTGCCCGCAGACGGGATGGACTATAAAACTTATATGAAGAACAAGTTCGGGGACGGCCCGGACGATAAGTTTTCAGCTATGCGGGACATGCTTTTAGAAAAAGGCCCTGACCTTGGAATTGATTTTAGGTTCAAAGACATTTCCCGCCGCCCGAACACCCTCAACGCCCACAGACTGATTAGATGGGCTCAGAACAATGAAGACGCCGGGACAGAAACGTCTGAAAAATTATTTAAAGCCTTTTTCACGGAAGGTGAGGATATTGGCGACACCTCCGTTCTAACCCGTATCGCCGGAGAGGTCGGGCTTGATACCGAATTGACCCAATCCTTACTTGATGGCGATCAAGACTCCCAAGCCGTGCAAGAAGAAATCATGTTTTTTCGCGGGCTCGGCATTTCTGGGGTGCCAACCTTTATCTATAATGGACAATTTGCCGTACAGGGCGCACAAGATCCCGAGGCTCATCTTGACGCAATGAAAAAAGCTGCCGAATTGGGCATTGAGGATTAAGGGGATTTTATGACACTTTTTGAAATTGTAGCGCTTTACGTGGCCCTAAATCTAATCTTGGCACCGATATTAATATTTCGTGTGGTGCGAGTCCGGTTGAACGAGAAAGTCAGTTTGGGCGACGGCGGAAACGCCTTATTGAACGCAAGGGTTAGAGCCCATGGGAATTATATAGAAACTGCGCCCTTGGCCCTTATTGGTTTGATCGCCTTGGCGATGTTAAGCGCTCCGGCTTTTCTGCTTCATCTTTTCGGGGTAACTTTTTTGATTGCCCGTTTAATACATGCACACGGCATGTCGAAAAAACATGCAATAGGCCGCGGCAGACCTATCGGATCAATTTTGACACTTCTGACATTTCTGGGAATGGCCCTGTCCTTACTCTATCTGATTTTTACATCAGATTACATTTAAGGCATACATGGCGCCGCACTGTCATCCCTTGCACTTATCGGGTGTCACTCCTAAGAAGACCTGATAATAGACTTGGATGAAAACCCCGTCCCCCGAAACCGTTTCCGAAGCCCCTATCAGCGTAGAAGGCCTCTCTCCTACGCTGGAAACTCTTCTTTCATACGCCAAATCAGCCGGCGCGGAGCAATGCGACGCCGTCGCTACACATGGGCGGTCAATTTCCGTCGCCGTGCGCGAAAGAGAACTTGAAGACATAGACAGCAGTGAAGGCCGCGACGTCGGGTTGCGCGTCATCGTAGATGGCCGTCAGGCTTGCGTTTCCAGTTCCGATATGTCGGATATGTCGCTTAAAATGCTCGCTGAGCGCGCGGTCGCCATGGCGAAACTCGCGCCGCGGGATCCATATTGCGGGCTAGCCGGGAAAGACTTGCTTTCCAATCGCAACACTTTGCCCGATCTGGAATTATTTGATCCGACCCTACGCACCCCTGAGGTGTTAAAAACCCGCGCTTTGGAAGTTGAAGACGCAGCTCTGTCTGTTCAGGGCGTCACTCAGGCTGAAGGCGCGAATGCGAGCTGGGCAAGCTCAGCCATTTACTTCGCCACCTCCGAAGGGTTTGGGGCCGGGTGGCAATCCTCGCGTCATGGCCTGTCTGTCAGCGCAATTGCCGGAAAGAACGGGTCGATGGAACGGGATTTCGATTATGATGGCACGCGCTGGCTCGAAGACCTTCGTTCCCCGGCAGAAATAGGCAGGGGCGCAGGCGAGCGGGTCATTGCGCGCCTCGGCAGTCGTAAAATCAAATCCGGGCAGTTCCCGGTGATTTTTGAAGAACGGCTCGCGGGCTCCCTTATCTCTGCTTTTCTAGGCGCTATCAACGGCAATGCCATTGCGCGCGGCGTTTCCTTCCTTAAAGGGCGCATGGGCGAGAGCGTTTTCGGCGATGGAATTCAAATCATAGATGATCCGTTGATCGCCCGGGGACAAGGCTCACGGCCATGGGACGGGGAAGGTCTCCCCGTTCAGAAGCGCACCTTAATTGAAAGTGGCGTTTTGCAAACTTGGCTTTTGAATCTTTCGGCGGCGCAGCAATTAGGACTGGAAACGACCGCCCACGCAACGCGCGGCATCGGGTCTCCTCCTGGTATCAGCGCTACAAACAGCTATCTTGTACCCGGAACAAAAACACCGGAAGAATTAATGCAAGATATGGGAGAAGGTCTTTTAGTTACTGAAATGTTCGGTCCTTCACTCAATTCCAATACAGGTGATTATTCCGTTGGTGTTGCTGGTATTAAAATTGAAAATGGCCAGCGCGCTTATCCGGTATCAGAGATCACCATTGCCGGAAACCTGAACGATGTATTCCGCACAATGATTCCTGCAAATGATATTAAATTCGACGGCGCCACTAATGCGCCAAGCCTTTTGGTAGAAGGACTGACAGTTGCCGGCGCATGACGACATATGTTTTCCGCTAATTGAAGAACGTGCCTTGTTAGAGCGCGTCGTCCGCGCCGCCGGACAGATCGCAAAAGATGCTTTTGAAGCCAATGAGGCGGTCGTCTGGGACAAGGTGCAAGGTCACCCAGTCACGGACGCCGATATTGCTGTAAATGATTATCTAGAGAAACATCTGAGCGACGCTCGGCCCGAATATGGGTGGCTCTCAGAGGAAACGAAAGATGATTTATCTCGTCATGCCTGTCAGCGAACGTTTGTCGTCGACCCGATTGACGGCACTCGCGCTTTTATCGAACGCACCCCAAATTTCGCTGTCTCCGTTGCAATCGTCGAAAACGGGAATCCTATAGTTGGAGTCGTCTTCAATCCATTGAAAGACGAGTTTTACTCAGCGCAAAAGGGCGGGGGCGTTACATTAAATGGAGAGCCCATCCAATGTTCTAAACGCGACGAACTCAAGGGCGCTGAGATGGTCGGTTACCCTCGCAAATTTCGGCGCCTTGGATTTCCTGCGATGCGCGTCAGAATATCTAATTCCATGGCCTATAGGATGGTCATGGTTGCCAGCGGCGACGCCGATTGCACCGTTGCTTTTACACCAAAATCTGATTGGGACATAGCGGCAGCCACTTTAATCGCCTCTGAGGCTGGAGCCGTCACTACAAACCTTCGAGGGGATATTCCGAAATTTGATAAGGATAGCACCTCTGGGTTTGGAATTATTTGTGCTAGCCCCAAACTGCACGCTTTGTTATTAGAGAGGGTGAAACCTTTGCTTGCGAAATTTGATACAAGCAAAGATAAGCAGCGCGACTTCAAGGAAATGGGAACGAAAATGTCTGATCGTGAAATGAAATCTATTCAGCTATTGCACATCGTCATGGGCGGTGAATTAGTTGACCCAATGCGCACCGAATTCAAGGATTTGAAAAAGGTGGACTTTGTTGGTGCCTTTGCAAGTTTTGAGGACGCCCAGAAAGCTTGGAGATCCGCCGCTCAAAGAACAGTCGATAGCGCCCATACGCGCTATTTCATTCTCCACGCTCACGACCTTCTTGATCCAGACGGTGACGGAATCATTGGGTAAGCGCATTAGCGCTATATGACCACTTCCCCCGAACAATTGACGGACAGGCAACGTCTGTCGCGTTTTTGGCGGGACTATATATGGCCGCAAAAGGGAAAGCTCTTTGCGGCTATATTTTTTATGGCGCTTCTGGCCGCCGCGACTGCTGCCTATACTTGGGTCATTAGCCTTATAATTGATCAAGCCGGCCAAATGGACGAGAGCCCGGATGCCTATGAGGCGGCAAAGCGTTACGCTCTTATTATTCTGCCTATTCTTATTCTTGTGCCTTTTATTTCGGGTCTAGCGAATTATCTCCAACGCATTCTAACGAATGCTATCGCGCTAAATGCGGTCGGCAAAATGCAGAAGCAGATGTTCGCCAGCGCCCATAGCGCAGATTACGCTGCCTTCTCCCGTGAACCGACTGGGAACTTGATCTCAAAATTCACGAATGATGTAACCGTTGTGTCTAATGCGACAATTCGGGGGTTAGGGAATGTTATTAAAGACGTATTGACCGTTGCCTTTACCATCGGCGCAATGCTCTGGCACAATTGGCAACTCTCTTTAGTAATGACAGTTTTCCTGCTGGCCTTCTGGCCTATCATCGCCATTTCAAAAAAAATGCGAGGCAATGCCCGTGATGTGCAAGAACATGTCGGACTAATTACCTCGGAGCTAAAAGAAAGCTTTGGCGGAGCCCGTATGGTCAAAGCTTATGGACTAGAAGCGTCGGAGGCAGAGCGACTTGGCCGATCGTTCGATGAGCGAATCCGGTTGTTCCTCAAACTCGTGACGCAACAGGCACGCGTTGATCCTATTCTAGAAGTCTTGGGCGGCATGGCCATCGCTGGTGTTGTTGTTTTTGGCATGTATCAAGTCAATGCAGAGCTCGCTACAGCCGGTTCTATCGGCGCGGTTCTCACAGGCCTTGTTATTCTGTCCCCCCGCCTTCGGGCGCTCGGAACATTAAACAATGTCCTCCAAGAAGGTTTGTCTTCCGTCTCCCGTATTTTTGGCGTGATTGATACCCGCCCTACGATTCTAGAAGCTCCTAATGCCGAAACCCTCCGGAAGTCAGACGGGCACATACAACTAAATGCTGTAAGCTTTGCTTATGAGGATGGCACGCAAGCGCTCCGCGATGTCTCCGTTGAAGCCAAGCCTGGGCAAACTGTAGCGCTGGTGGGGGCCTCCGGCGGCGGAAAGTCTACAATTATCAACCTAATCCCGCGCCTTTATGAAGCGAGCGAAGGATCGGTTGAAATCGATGGTCATGACATTCGAAACATCACCCTCGCCTCACTCCGCCGAAATATGGCACTTGTCAGTCAAAATGTGACTCTTTTCGATGATACAGTCGCCGCCAATATTGGGCTGGGAGATCAAGAGGCGAATCTCGACGCGATCATAAACGCCGCCAAGCATGCCGATGCGCATGACTTTATTTCCGCCCTCCCCAACGGATATGACACCCGGCTAGGCGAGGACGGTTTAAGCCTGTCCGGCGGACAGAGACAACGCCTCTCAATTGCGCGCGCCATATTACGTGACGCGCCAATTTTGTTGCTGGACGAGGCGACATCAGCGCTAGACGCAGAGTCCGAAGCCAAGGTTCAGACAGCACTAGAGCGGCTTGAGGTTGGGCGCACCACCCTGGTTATCGCTCACCGCCTGTCGACTGTACAAAAGGCTGACCTTATCTACGTTTTGGAAAATGGACGCATTCTAGAGAGCGGGACGCACAAAACGCTGAGCACAAAAAAAGACGGGACTTATGCCCGCCTTCTCGCCTTGCAGTTAAGAGCCTGAGTTAGAATTAACGCTCTATATCTTTTTGAACTTCAGTGTCATGCGATTGGACTCGCCGACCGCTTCCATCTCGGAGCGAAGCTCTGGATTCTCGGCCGATGTGCCAAGTGTCGGAGGGAGGCGCCAGACGCCGTCTTCTGCTGTAGGGACGTCATCAACGTTTTCATTGATGCTGCTTTCATCGACCAATTCAAAGCCGGCGGCTTCCATTTTTGCGATAATATCTGACTTTTTTAGGTACCCATTACTCCCATCTGCCCAGTCGTCAGGCATATCTTCTCCGCCTTCGTGCTGAACAACGCCCAGAATGCCGCCGGGTTTAAGCAAGGCATGTGCATCAGCAATTGCCTGAGTGAGATAGTTGCCTTCATCTTCGAAACGGGCAAGGTTGTGAAGCGCGCGAATAAAAAGCACCGTATCTACAGTGCCGTCGAGCGCCGCATCTCTATTTCCAAAAGCAAATGCCTCGACAGTTGCCCCTTTTTTTGTCGCCGCGCCAGCCATTGGCCGTTTGCGTCCAAGTCTTAGGCCAAGTTTTTTTGTCCTCTAAAAAAGCCGCGTCGGCGAACCCACCAAATTCTGGCCACATGGCTAGAGAATAATCAACGCCGATAACCTTGCCGTTCTCGCCCAGATAAGGGAGAAGGATTTTGGTGTACCACCCTCCACCCGGCAAAATTTCTGCTACCGTCATCCCGGGCTCAACCCCGAAAAACCGGAGCGTCTCTTTGGGGTGGCGGTAAGTATAGCGCGCCTTAGCCGCGTCGTCTTGAGCCGCCAAAACCGTGTCCAGCTTCTCTGCAGAATTGGCCGCTTGCCTATCCGGAGCTGCAGTTTCTGTTTCAGACACTTCCGCCTGAATGGCTTCTGTCTGAGACGTTTCCATTGGCATTTCGTCCGCCGTATTCTCGCCGCAAGCACCTAAAAACGCCGCTGCGACTCCTGTTACCAAAAACGAATATTTAAGCATTTGAAACTCCCCTAAGTGAACTAATTATTTATTCTCAGACAAAGGATTACGCTTCTTCCGGCCAGCTATCTTTCCCGGGTTGATGGAATTCGCCATACTTACGGTACTTTATCAAATAGGAGGGTATAATCGCCTCAACTGTTTCCGGCACTATAGCAAGCTCATCAAACCCTTGCGCGCGCTCTGATACGATATTGTCATTTTTCAAATTTTTGACTTGGTCGCGCGTCAGGAACGGCTCGAAAAATGGCAACGCCCCGACCGCTTCGCCGCCAAAACCCATCATATTGGCCGCAAACCAAGGGACCGGCACGAGCAATCGTTTCTTCGCAATCACATCGAGCATTAACTCTAGCAGCTCTTTAAAGGAATAGACTCGCGGCCCGCCTAACTCATAGGTCTGCGCGCTTGCGCCAGCTTCGACCCGGCGATCGATTGCGTCAGCAACATCCGCCACATAGACAGGCTGAAATTTTGTTTTCCCGCCTCCAATCAGGGGAAGGACCGGAGAAAGTTGGGCCATGGACGCGAACCGGTTGAAAAACCCGTCCTCATTTCCGAACAAAATGGAGGGGCGCAGAATATCCGCGGACGGCACGTATTCGCGCACGATGTCTTCGCCTTCACCTTTTGTACGGGCGTAATCGCTTTTGCTGTCTTTATCCGCGCCAATAGCTGACACATGGACGAAATTAGTGATGCCTTCTGCTGCAACCGCTTTGGCCAGAGTCTCTGCGCCGCGGACATGGACAGATTCGAAACTTTGTTGTCCAGCTTCATGCAAGATAGCAACCAAATTAATAACTGCGTCAGACCCTTCAACAGCGCGCTGAACCGATTTCTCATACCGCAAATTGGCCTGCATAAGCTGCACCTGGCCGACATTGCCGATAACCCGTAGGTCCATCCCAGTATGCGGACGGCGCATAGGTATGCGAACGCGGTAGCCTTTGGCCACCAGAGCCCGCACTACATGTTTACCAAGAAAGCCTGAGCCGCCGAAAACTGTTACTAAACCGTTTTTCATGTCTCACCTGAACATCACTATTAAATTCGCTGGAGGAATAGTCCGTCTTGCCGCCTATGTCTATAAATTTGCTCTGATTTCAGCGAGCAAGCCATCACTCGCGAGCTCAATCAGATCCAACACATCATCAAACCCTTTTGCGCCGCCATAGTAGGGGTCTGGGAGATTACGATCTGTTACGCCATCGGCAAATTCCAAAAACAACCTAGGTGTTGTCCGGGCACCTTGGGGTTTGAGACGGCGCAGATTTGATAAGTTGAAACTGTCCATCGCCAGGAGATAATCGAAGCGGTCAAAGTCTTCGGCCTTCACTTGGCGGGAGCTTTGCCCTTTGAATCTATAACCTCGTGCCCCGCCCGCTTTGATACTACGCGGGTCCGGCCCCTCCCCGTTATGCGCGCCGGAAGTTCCGGCACTTTCAATTTCGATATCCAGATCTGCCTCGGCGGCTTTTTGACGGAACACGGCTTCTGCCGTAGGAGAACGGCAAATATTCCCGAGACAAATAAATAATACAGAGAGCATGGAAAGCTTATGTCAAAACCAGACCACATTGTCATCCTCACGGGCGCGGGAATTAGCGCAGAGAGCGGAATCGATACATTTCGATCAGAAGGCGGGTTGTGGGAACAATATCCGGTTGAACAGGTCGCGACCCCAGAAGGGTTTGCCGCTGATCCGGCGCTCGTACATAATTTTTATAATATGCGGCGCGCCGCTCTAAAAAACGTATCCCCCAATGCCGCACATTTAGCCTTGGCGGATTTGGAAAAAGGATTGGAGGCACAAGGCGGAACCCTCACAATTATCACGCAAAATGTCGACAATCTGCACGAGCAGGGCGGAGCAAAAAATGTCATTCATATGCACGGCGTTCTGACCTCTTTGCTCTGTCAATTCTGTGGCCATAGGTGGGAGTCGCATGAAGATAGCTCGCCGAAAGATAGCTGCATTGCCTGCCAACGAATAGCTGGTCCCCGCCCTGACATTGTCTGGTTCGGCGAAATGCCCTATGAGCTGGACCGCATTGATCAGGTCATGAGCCAAGCCGACCTCTTTGTCTCCATCGGTACAAGCGGCGCCGTTTACCCGGCTGCGGGCCTCGTCAGCGAAGCGCGGCGCCGAGGCGTCAAAACGCTCGAATTAAATCTCGAAGAAAGTCAGGGCACGAGTTTGTTCGATGAAAGCCGGTTGGGTAAAGCAGGAGAGATTGTGCCGAAGTGGGTCTCGGAGGTTTTAGCATTCAAAAAAAAAGCCCGGCGCGGAGGCCGGGCATAAAGTTGGTAGCATCGGGGAAAAAAGATGCGTGAGACCTAACTATCTGCAACCCCCTGATTAGCCAAACCATTGGCGCTCTTAGCGACTGGGATTACTGGTCATGATGCGTTATTAGAATGAAAACTCTACATTTGTTGAGTTTTTGTGCTCGAGGAAAACAAAACTCCAAAAGTCAGTAAGATTAAAATTTTCGTCGCGATATAAATGACCATGAGGGCAACACTAGGTTCAGCTTATTTCTGTGTCACTTTACTCGACATAGTGAATATCTTTCTGCCGCATCCTTGTGCGGAGCCTAAAAATTTCACTGAAACTTATTAAAATGACTCACTCCATTTCATTTTTGTTTCTCATAAGGAGGCATCGTTAATCCTTATGGGAGCTTCTCATGTTTGTGTGCCTCGTTATTTTCTCAGGTTTGATTTACAACTAGCCTGCGCCCGCCTTTGAGCGTTTAGACGTCGATTTTTGTTTTCCGCGCCTGTCAGTTTGATAGGGTGTAGAATATTTCGCCCTGAAAGACGCTCATGGTTCATATTTATATTGACGCAGATGCCTGCCCCGTGCGGGATGAAACTTACAAAGTTGCGCGGCGGCATAATACGCCAGTGACCGTTGTTAGTAATTCTTTTCTGCGCGTCCCCCGCGAGCCTCTGATTCAATTCGTCTGTGTGTCTGACGCTTTTGATGCGGCGGATGATTATATCGCCGAACGGGCGGGTTTCGGGGTCTTAGTTATCACATCTGACATTCTGCTGGCGGAAAGGTGTCTGAAATCGAAGGCCTCTGTGCTCGCGCCTACGGGAAAGGCTTTCACGATGGACACAATCGGCGGGCAGCTCGCAACGCGCGCCATCATGGCAGATCTACGTGCAGGCGCGGATATGCCCACTATTGGAGGCCCGCCCCCGTTTATGGACAGAGATAGATCTCGCTTTCTCGAAGCCCTACACCTTTGGCTCACGAAGGCCAGTTAAAGGGTATTACCCGATCAGAATTCCTGGTCTGGAATTGACTTCAAAGCGCGCCTGCCTATGGTGCGCGCGATTTTAAACTCCACTTTGGATACTGATATGACCGCAACTGATCTCGAAACTGCTATTGAAGCTGCCTGGGACGACCGGGGCTCTCTCTCTCCGGAGACAAAAGGTGAGCGACGCGATGCGATTGAGACCGCTATCATGGGTCTTGATTCCGGTAAATTCCGAGTTGCCTCCCCCGGCGAAAACGGCGAATGGGTCGTGCATCAGTGGCTTAAAAAAGCTGTTCTTTTGGGCTTCCGCCTGGAAGCTAATGTTTTGATGGGCGGCGGCCCTGCCGGAGGAGCCTGGTTCGACAAAGTCCCCTCAAAGTTTTCCGGTTGGACTGACGCTGATTTTAAAAAGGCCGGCTTTCGCGCTGTACCGCCCTGCGCGGTTCGCCGCGGCGCCTATATCGCGCCAAGCGCCGTTTTAATGCCCTCTTATGTCAATCTCGGCGCCCATGTCGGTGAAGGCACTATGGTAGACACTTGGGCAAGCGTTGGATCCTGCGCTCAGGTCGGCAAAGATTGCCACATTAGCGCAGGAACAGGTATTGGCGGGGTTTTGGAACCCCTTCAAGCCAACCCGACGATCATTGAAGATAATTGTTTTATCGGCGCGCGTTCAGAAGTAGTAGAGGGCGTTATTGTCCGCGAAGGCTCCGTCTTGGCCATGGGCGTATTTATTTCGCAATCGACAAAAATATACAACCGCAACACGGGCGAGACAACTTACGGAGAAGTACCGGCCTATTCTGTTGTCGTCCCCGGGACTTTACCGTCCAAAGATGGTAGCCATAGTTTGGACTGCGCCGTTATCGTGAAAACCGTTGATGCGAAAACCCGGTCAAAAACTGGAGTTAATGACCTCCTTCGTGACTAGGCCATATTTGAAGCGCCATAGCGAAGCATTAAAAAGGCCCCTTTGGGGCCTTAATTATTTATATTTAGACATTTTCTCTAGCGGCAGAGCTTAAAATTCAGTTTTGACGCCTGCTCCGGCGACCGTATATAGGGGTTCGACATATCGCCCGTCCGGCATAGTCGCTGACCTATAATTGTTATATTTTTTATATTTGATTTCCTGCGCTTCTCGCTCGGAACGATCCGGCAGACCAATATAGGCGCGGCTGTCCGGCGCAATCTCATATTTAAAGACAGGACTATCCTGCTCAAACACTTGTGGATTTTTGGTTTTCACGAGGGAAGGCTCTTTAAGCGTCTCAATCGGTTCAACGTTGATATTCCGTTGAGAGCGTTGAAAATCAATTGTTTTCAGCGCGTCGGCATCGTCATTCGTCAGGAAAGTCGAAGAACTGTCGGTCTTCACATATTTCCAAACACGCTTCTGCCCGTAGTCAACGACCAATTTGTTTTCACCGTCCGCATGGGCTGCCATTCCCGCTGAAAGAGCGATAACGGAAGCTAAAATGCCAGTCATAATGTGCGTTTTCATACCTATTTTACGCCGACCCTTACAAAACGTTCCGCTGAAGGCTGCGGAACTACCTTTTTGTTCGCTCGTAGCTCTATTATCAAAATAAGGATTTTTTATGACCGACCCAAATAAGACACCGAAAAACCCGACCGAGAGTGAACTGAAGTCGGAAAAAGAGCTTAAAGGTAAGCTCGAAGACGCCGAGTTTCCTGAAATAAAGCACCAGGCTGACGCAGCGTTGGGAGAAGAAGAGTAAGGATGAAACAGTTGCTCGCCTATATCCCCTCATTCAGGCGTTGCTGACTTCAGTGAAATTTCTTTTTCCTCTCAGGGAACCTTCTGCTCGGACGAGAGTTAGGCAAATATATTAACACAACGCGCTATAATCCCTCCCCTTGATATTAGCGCTTTCGGCCCGGTGACTGCTCCCCTTCTCAGTCCCCGGGCCTTTTCGTTTTAGGATAGGCTCTATGAGACTTGGATACATATCAAAATCTCTCGGCTTCGCTCTGTGCATAACGCTGCTTTCAGGATGTGGCAGTTCAGGTCAGAATGATGTTGGGGAAATCAACAATGACATTACCGGCAATGAAATTAAGATCGACTCCTTTGAAGATGAGAAAGTCTCCGGCATTACGTGTCACATCGCCCATTTTGATCGCGGCGTAATTGATAGGCTAAGAAAAGGTTCGTGGTTTGAAAACCCATCCAACGGATCCATCAATTGCGAACAAACGGGCCCAATTATAGTTGGCGATATTAAACGCGGTAAAAGCGGGGAAAGTCTATTAAAGCAGAAGCAAGCGCTCTGGTTTAAAACGCTTAGCGTTAGACGTGTATATGATGAAGAGGCCGATACACTCATCTACCTAATCTATTCGAAAGAGGTGGTCGACGGCTCGGCGAAGATGAGTATTAGCACAGTTCCCCTTTATGGTCGGGACGTAACTTGGAAGGGGAAAGGATAGAACTTAAGCGCATTAAGCTTCGCTGGGCCAACCCCCAAACCTCTCCTTACATTTAAAAATCTATAATAAAAAAACCCGCCCAAAAGGGCGGGTTTTGCTTAATCTCGTTACTTCAATAAAAGGGGTTTCTTTACGAAGCCAAAGGAAGCTCGAAGTTTTGGTTATGGGCCACTTTCGCCTCTTTTGCCGCAAAACTACGATCTTTCAGAGCCTGCCCGGACTGAGCCTCTTTGCGCCAGTCAAATATTGTCGCCAGCGCACTGCCGGACGGACAATACCAGCGTTTCACAGACGGATCCCATCGCGCGCCGAGCTTTTTCGCCAACTCACGATCCTTGTAACTTACATTCAAATATTTCTTGGTCATAACACCACCTCGCGTTCCGTAATGAGAACATACCGAGAACAAACTCCAAAAGCAAGGAATTTATTCACAGACTATAGGTGGGTATGATTGTCAGAAAGTCAAATGCTCTCAAGGTTCAGCAAGGCGGCATTGCCTCCGGACGCAGTGGTATTCACGCTTAGAGATTTCTCGGTCATAAACCGCAACAGATAGTTTGGTCCACCTGCCTTGAAGCCAGTCCCTGACAGTCCCTGCCCCCCAAAAGGCTGCGAGCCTACAATAGCGCCTACCATATTCCGGTTCACATAGACATTTCCGACTAAAGCCCGGCTGGCCAGCATTTTCCACCGATTTTCAATGCGAGTGTGGATACCGAAGGTAAGGCCATAGCCCGTTGAAAATACTTCTTCGAGCGTTTTGGAAACCTCTTTGGCTTTGAACCGAACGACATGCAGAATTGGGCCGAAGTGCTCTTTTTCCAAATCGTTTATGGAATCAATTTCAAACATATGCGGGACAACGAAGGTGCCGTCCGTTGGTGTTCGCGGGTATGGAGACGCATGCCAAGGCCGCCCTGCCGCCTTCATTTTTTCGATATGATCATTGAGCGCGCTTTGCGCGTTCTCGTCAATGACCGGCCCGACATCCGTGCTCAGCGAATGGGTGTCACCCACAACCAAGTCATCCATGGCGCCTTTGATCATCTTGATAACTCTGTCCGCAATATCGGCCTGAACGTAAAGAACGCGTGTGGCCGAGCAACGCTGTCCGGCGCTGAGAAATGCGGAGCTGATTACATCATCCGTGACTTGCTCGGGCAACGCCGTACCGTCGACAATCATACAGTTCTGACCACCTGTTTCGGCAATCAACGGTATAATAGCGCCCTCCTTATTTGCCAAAGTTTTGTTAATTAATCCCGCTGTGTTTGTGCCGCCTGTGAAGGCAACACCGTCTACGCCGTCATGACCAGTTAGAAGTCCACCAATTTTGCCGTCTCCGACAATAAGACTAAGCACTTCATTTGGAATGCCGGCCTCATAGAAAAGCTCTGTTGTTCTTTGGGCAATTCGAGGGGTTTGCTCGGCGGGTTTCGCCAGAACGCAATTGCCAACCACCAAGGCGGCCGCGATCTGACCTGTGAAGATGGCCAAGGAGAAATTCCACGGGCTGATACAGACAAAGGTTCCCCGAGAGCCATAAGAGAGTTGATTGGTTTCTCCGACAGGGCCGGGCAGGTCTATCGGCTCGCTCATCATCTTTCGGGCTTGCGCCGCGTAATATCGGCAGAAATCAACGGCCTCGCGAACTTCGTCATTCGCGTCAGACCAGCTTTTCCCGGCTTCCTTGATGAGTATATTCATCAATTCTGTCTTATGTTTTTCTAGCAAGTCCGCAGTGACGACCAACATATCGGCGCGGTCTTTGACAGGGCGTGCCTGCCAGTCGAAATAAGCCTTATCCGCTTTCTCAAAGGCGTTATCGATATCCTTTTCAGTCGCCTCTTTCGGCGCCTTAGGGAGATCCTGACCCAACGCTTTTTGGACTGTCTCCAAATGCGGTTTCCAAGACAAATCCAAGCCGGAGGAATTTTCTCGCTCTGGCAGAAAGATATCATTCGGGCGTAAGATAGACGTATGCGCAATCGAGTCGAATTCTTTAACTCGCGCAACGGGGTCTCTTACAACTTCAGAAATCGGCACGTCCGGATCCAAATATTTATTGACAAAGGAGCTATTCGCGCCATTTTCAAGCAGTCTCCGCACGAGATAAGCCAAGAGGTCTTTGTGTCCGCCGACGGGCGCATAGATCCTGACCGGCGGCATGTTCTCATAGGTCGATTTGGCGGAACTATAGACGATATCGCCCATACCGAAGAGACGTTGAAATTCGAATTTATCCGCATTGTCTCCTGCCATCGCCATAACGGCCGCAATCGTATGGGCATTGTGGGTCGCGAATTGCCCAAAGAAGACATCACGATTTTCCATGATTTGCTGCGCGCACGCCAAATAAGCGACGTCCGTGTTAGGTTTGCGGGTAAAAACAGGAAAGTCTGGATGATTGCCAGCTTGCGCTAACTTAATTTCGGTATCCCAGTACGCGCCTTTAACAAGACGTATGTGAAAGCGTTTTTCCAATTCGCGTCCCAGATTTGCAATAAAATCTATGACTTTCGGAGCGCGACGACCAAAGGCCTGAATGGCCAGTCCAAATCGCGCTCTCCCGCCGGAATCAAGTTTTCTGGCGACGTAATCAAATATAGCCAAAGAGATTTCGAGGCGGTCGGCTTCCTCAGCATCTAGCGTAATGTCCACGCCAAGCTCCACAGCTCGCTTAGCCAGATCGACAACTAAATCTCCGATTTCAGGAACGGCACTATCCCAATGGCTGACATGGTAGTGCGGCGAAAGCGCAGAGAGCTTTACCGAGATGCCTTGGCGCGCTTTGCCTTTAGCAACATCTGCGCCGATAACTTCGAGGGCGTTTTTATATGCCTCCAAATAACGTCTGGCATCTTCTTGCGTCCGAGCGGCTTCGCCCAGCATATCAAAGGAGTAACCCTGCTTGTCTCCAAATCTTTTTCGCCCGTTTTTAATAGCGCGTTTGATTGTCTGACCCTGCACAAATTCCTGCCCCATCATACGCATAGCGTTCATGACAGCGTTTCGAATTACGGGTTCACCGAGACGGTTGGTGAGTTTGGAAATAACATTTGTTGGCGTCGTTCTAAATTCTTCGGATAACCCTGTGACCCGGCCCGTCAAAAGCAAGCCCCAGGTCGAGGCATTGACCCAGACCGTATCGGCTTTGCCCAAATGCTTGCCCCAATCATAAGGAGAAAGCTTGTCGCCAATTAGCGCGTCGCGGGTTTCTGCGTCCGGCACGCGCAATAGCGCTTCCGCCAGGCACATAAGGGCAATACCTTCTTCGTTACCTAGGCCGTATTCGGACATAAAAGCATCAAGTAAGGAGCGATCTTTTTTCCGATTCCGGGACAGTTTGACCATGTCCTCGGCTTCACTGTAGATTTTCGCGTACTCTTGGTCCGTAAGCTCTATTTTCTCTAACAGCTCCGCCATGAGCTTTTCTTCAGATTTGAACTTATCTGCCGTGATTTCGTCCAATCCTTCAGGCCAGTAAGAAAATAGTGTCGTCATATTTTTGTTCCAAGAGTATTTTTATCGCGAATAGTTGATAGAGCGGTATAAGTTAGAGCTGTAAAGCTTAGTCTACAGACAAGGTAGTTTCTTAAATAGCAAATGGGCGGTAATTTGTTCCAAAGTTAGAACAGTGAAATAATCTATGTTAAATTGGAAGGGAACCCCATCTTCCAATCTGAACGTAGGCGTCAGTAAAAAACTAAATTTTTTGAAAAATGGTACGGGTGGTCGGAATCGAACCGACACTCCAAAGGAACGGGATTTTGAATCCCGCGCGTCTACCAATTCCGCCACACCCGCATGTCATTCAGCCTCTGTCATTCGAGGCCTTTGGTAAGGCGCGCAACATAGCTGCGCTTTTTCAGTCGTCAACCATTTTGGCCATATACATGATATTAAAGTCTCCTGTATAGGCCGCTCACAATGAAAGGTCATTTTGCATTTCTGGATCGGTGGTATGAGTCGACCAAAGCGTTAGCGCGTCACCCCCGGGCAATGCCGGCTTTGGCGATAGTTTCTTTCGCCGAAAGTTCGTTTTTTCCTGTTCCTGTCGACGTCATGGTTATTCCCATGGTGCAGGCCGAACCCAAAAAATGGTGGAAAATTGCAGCAACGGCGGCCTTTTTTTCCATTCTGGGCGGCGTATTTGGATATCTGATCGGACTGATATTCTTCGAAACGCTTGCTCAACCTGTCTTGGAGGCCTTGGGAAAAACCACTCAAATGCAAGACTTCCGTCAAAACATTAATGAGAATGGCGCTCTTTGGGTTTTTGGAGCCGGACTGACGCCTTTCCCCTATAAGGTCATCACGATCATGAGCGGAGCTGTTCCGATTAATTTCGGGGTATTTCTGGCGGCCAGTGTATTAGCTCGCTCTCTAAGGTTTTTCGCGGTTGCGGGGATTGTCCGGGCCTTCGGCGGAAAGGCCGAAGAAATCATGAAAAAACATTTCGGCCTTTTTACCGTCGGCGTCTTCATCTTGCTGATGGCCGCTTGGTTCGGATATAAGTCTTTATCCGGGCATTAATCCAACCACCTGCGCAAATCCGAAAGAGCGAAAAGCTCTCTCTCGCTCCGCTTCGGCGTCAGGTCCCATCAAGAAAGCCGTATCTGGCCGAACGCCGCGACATTGTTTTTCGATCGGACTTAAAATAACGTCCACTCTCTTTGCAATAGCCGCGCCGCTATCAACCCATCGAACCGTTTGCCTGGCCGCTTGTTGAAGTTCGTCTCCTAAAAGCGGAAAGTGCGTACAGGCCAGCACGACAGCATCTATATCCGCGCCTTTGCGACCCTCAAAAAGGGGGGCAATTTCGCGTCGTATATCATCTAAATCAAGCGCCTCTCCCGCCAGCTTGCGTTCAGCCATGTCGACCAAGTTTACCGACCCTTGCAAGACCACTTGGCAATTTCCGGCGAAACGCTGAATAAGGCTATCGACATATTTCCGGCGGACGGTGCCGGGCGTTCCCAAAACGCCGATTGTACCGGTTCGCGACCAGGCCGCGGCCGGCTTTATCGCCGGGACCACGCCTATGACCGGTGTATTGATCTCGGCTCTTATAGCTTCCAGAGCCGTCACAGACGCCGTGTTGCAAGCTATGACAATACAGTCCGGAGACGTCATTTCGGCGAGCGTCGCCAGTAAGCCCGGAAGGCGGTTCGTCAGCTCCGCTTCCGACTTTTCTCCGTAGGGCCGAAATGCATCATCAGCCACATAATCCAACGCCAAATCCGGTAGACGTTTACGTATTTCGCCCACAACTGACAGCCCGCCGACGCCGGAATCAAATATCAGGGCCCGGTGCCTTTCATATGTCTGATGTTCTGAGCGCATTCATCCCTTCCCGAGCCTCATTCCGTCCTTTGGACGTGATGTTTTGCGTTGCCGAAGTCAATAAAGTCTTAGCGTGAAAAGGAATGTCAGCGAAAGTGAGTTTATTTTACGAAATATCCAAGGCATAGCCCGATCATGTCGGTCTTGTCCTTAAAAAACAGGTCTTATCCTGAATGGCTTCTTCTCGCCATTGTCGGGACACTGGCCCTGCGCTGGACCCTGATGATTGCATCTCCGCTCAACCTGCACGGAGATGAAGCGCAATATTGGGCGTGGTCGCGCAATTTGGATTGGGGGTATTTTTCCAAACCACCGCTCATTGCCTGGATTATCGCTCTGTTCACGTCCGTTTTCGGACAGGCTGAATGGGCTATCCGGCTGCCTTCGGCGCTGCTGCACAGTCTGACTTGCTGGGTCATATTCGTCACGGTTCGCAAAGAATTCGACGCTAAAACGGGATTTTGGGCCGCGTGTTTTTACCTCTTCATGCCGGGCGTCTGGCTCTCCTCAACCATTATCAGCACCGATGTGCCCCTGCTCTTGTGTTGGGCTCTGGCTCTAAATGCCTGGGTTTATTTGCGGGCCGCGCCGAGCTGGCCGAGAACGTTGCAGCTCGGCTTTGCCATCGGCTTCGGCCTGCTTGCCAAATATGCCATGTTGTTCTTTCTACCCGTTTTGGGTTTGGCGGTTTTGTCCGATGCCAAAACGCGCCAAGCGCTTCTTGGACTTAAAGGAGTGGCGGCAGGCGCTTTGCCCGCCGCGTTGTTCATTCCCAATATAATCTGGAATCTAAATCACGACTTCGCGACTTTGGCGCATACAGCAGAAAATGCAAATCTCTCCGGCCCTCTTCTCAATCCGCTTGAATTGTTAAGCTTTTGGGGAAGTCAATTGGGCGTCTTCGGGCCGGTTGCGTTCCCTGCTTTACTCATTGCATTATTTAAATGGAAGCGCCTTCCGATCTTTGGACGATGGATTGCAGGACTCGCCATCCTGCCGCTTATCGTTATTTCTCTTGAGGCGCTTTTATCACGGGCCAATGCAAATTGGGCCGCCACCGCATATATTGCAGCTCCTATAATTGTGGCGCTATATGCGGCGTCCAAACCTAAGCTTATGACGGCCTTAAAAATCGGATTGATAGGACAAAGCGCGGTCATGATTGTGGCCGGAATTGCCATGACCATTCCGGTGTGGGCAGATGCGATAGGACTGGCCAATTCAGTCAAGCGATCACGCGGTTGGCCTGAAACTGTCAGCACTATCGCGAAAATTTACGCCGAGGGGCATGACGGAAATGAGTTTAGCGGCGTTGCAACTGATAACCGCCTGATATTCTATGATACGCTTTATTACGGTTTAAACGACACAGCTCCGATCTCCATGTGGAAACTCTCGCCTGCGCCTGGCAATCACGCGGAAATGACAAATCCTCTCGCTCGTACCGAAAAGCCTGTCCTGCTTATAACTTATTATACAGGGCAAGATGAATTGTATTACGAAGATTTTGAGAAGCTCATCCCACTTGAACCGATAGATATCGATCTGGGCGGGGGGAAGAGGCGAAAGCTCAATGTCTGGGCGGGATACAATTATACCCCGCCAACGACACCAAGGTCCCGTTAGTCTGTTACGACCTCGCCCCAGAGATCTTCAAGGCGTCCATCACGGCCGCAACGCGTGCGGTAAAACTTATATCTCAGGCTGCTTTTTTTGTAATAATCCTGATGGTAATCTTCCGCTTCATAGAATTCACCGAGCTCTTTCACGGGGGTTACAATCGGCGCGTCAAACGGTTTGGTTTGTTTGATTTCGGCGAGCGAAGCCTCTGCCGCCGCTTTCTGATCTGGGGCGGCAAAAATGGCCGTGCGGTAACTGCTTCCCTGATCACAAAACTGTCCGTTTGCGTCGGTCGGGTCTACCGTTTTCCAATAATAATCCAAAAGCTCGTCATAGGTCACGACAGAGGGGTCGTAATAAATTTCCGCAGCTTCGTAATGACCCGTGCCGTCATAGGTCACTTCTTTATAAGTCGGGTTAACCGTCGTTCCCCCTGTGTAGCCGGAGACCACCTCGCTAACGCCGTCGAGTTTTTCGAAATCGGCTTCCACGCACCAAAAACATCCGCCTGCAAGGACAGCCGTTTTCATGCCGCCGTCCTCAACAACCTCGTCGCTCGTAGTCTCCGAGCTGTTCATTTGGGGAGAAAGCTGGGCCGACGTGTCTGCCGCGGCTCGCTCCGTCTCGGTTTGGCTTTCAGCAGCCGAACAAGCCATCAGGGCCAAAGGAACTGCAAGAGAAGTAAAGTAAAGAGCGGGTTTTTTCATAGGATAGGTTTCTCACGAGAGGGGTTCACGCACCAATCACACTGACGTTACGAATGCAGCCAAAGGTCATCCATCGACCGCAACGCCGTAGAGTTAGCGCTTAGCGCCGGCTTTTATGAACGGCATTCCGGATAAGAGGTTTCGCCGACTTTTAATAAAGCTGTATCGCCTTTGGACCAGAACATCACAGTTTGGCCGTCTATATCCGCTTCGTACTTCGCGCCAGAGGCCGACACAACATGGGGGAGGTCATAGGACGTTCCTTCAACCTTTAGCCGGATCATATCGTCGCCATTCACAACCGCAGCATTCGTGTCTCCGCACGTGTACACTCTCATCTCTTCATCACCGCCGCTATCAGGATTCACTGCATTTTGGCGCAAGATCAACAGACCCAAATCCACATTCTCCGGTCCTGACTCTACTAAATGCGCTGTGTCTGTCGTGAACAAAAGGCGGTCCATGCCATCATTGATAACGGCGCGAACAGAGTAACGGCCTCTTGGCTCGAGCTCATTTGCATCGACATTTAATTTAAAATCTACGGGAACTTGCTGCCCGTCAAACTCAATGGTTTGCTCTGCCAGTACAGGCGCGGCGCGATCCGCAACAGAAATGTCTTGCAATTCGATCTCGGCAAAGGCCCCGGGACGCATGGCTATACGTTCGCGATAGCTGATTTGGCCGGTAATTTCTTTTGTCTCGGATTGGCCCTCTGCAGAATTCGTCTGTTCAGAAGGCGCATTCGTAGCCTCTGTACAGGCCGCAACGCCGCCAAGCATAACAAATATCGGAAGAGCAGTTTTAAAAAGACTCATAAGAGGCTCCACAATTTTCAATTAATTCAATTTAATTTACTTATAGATAGGAGAAACGTTCCCTTGATCAGACGTCTGACTCAGCTGTGACCTTAGTTAAATTTTCCACCCGGTATGAAGCGCGGCAATTCCTCCGCTATAATCTTCATAGGACACCCGGCTGAAGCCAGCGCTTTTGACCATTTCGGCGAATTGCGCCTGTTTCGGAAAACGCCGAATGGACTCAACCAAATATTGATAACTGTCACGATCGTTAGCCAGCGCTTCCCCCAGCCTTGGAATGACTGAAAAGGAATAGGCGTCATAAAACTCTCGCAGCCATTTTGTAGGCGGGGTCGAGAACTCAAGCACCGCTAAACGGCCTCCGGGCTTCAGCACCCGGAGAAACTCGCGAAGGGCCATATCCCGATCCGTCACGTTGCGAATGCCAAATGCAATCGTCACCGCATCAAATTGAGCGTCAGGAAAAGGCAGGTTTTGCGCGTCTCCACACACGCGGGACAAATCCAATCCGGCGTCTTTTTTATCGTCTATTCCGGCCAAAAGCATTTCAGCGTTAATATCACAAATAATAGCGCTGGCCGGCTCTCCGCCGCGTCGCGCCCGAACCTCTTCAGCGGCTTGGATAAAGCGTCGCGCCAAATCTCCCGTCCCACCGGCAACATCAAGCACGACTTCACCGGGCTGAGGATTCAGCTTGGCCATGACCATATTTTTCCAGACTCGATGAATGCCCATACTCATCGCATCATTCATCAAATCATATTTTCCTGCGACGGAATCAAAAACGCCGCGCACGCGCGAGGCCTTCTGGCTCTCAGGAATTTCTTCAAATCCGAAGTCTATGGTTTTTTCGCTCATGTCGAAGTTTTATCAGCCTGTTACAAGCAAAGCTAGAGCTGGCTGCCTTCCGGGCCTAAGCTATTCTGCCGCATCGACGAGACGCGTCGTTTCGGAAGTTCCGCTACCCTTGACCAGGTCATGGTCAAATGCGGAGCGTCCACCCGTTTTAAAATACTCTTGGTCCTGCTTGAAGGCTTTCACCAGAAAGTCGAAAACGGCCCGAATCCGGGTCGACCGCCGCAAGTCCTGATGCGCGACCAGATATAAATCTTCGGTAGGCGTAATATCAGGTAAAATGCGCTGCAAATCTTTGCGGCGATGCGTGTCCCGACCGCACAAAGACTCCATCCCAATTCCATAGCCATGCTCCAGAGCTTCGCCAAACGCCCAAATGGAGTTCGTTTGAAAGGTTACGCGTTTCGGCGGAAAAATAACTTCGTCACCGTCGCGTAGCCAGAGCTGTTTGCCATCCATGATATTAGCCATGATGCCGTCGTGATCGGCAATCTCTTCCAGGTTTTTCGGTTGCCCATACTGCTTGATATAATCAGAAGATGCGTAAAAGCCGAAGGAGACTTTCGCCACCTTTCGGCCAATCAAGGAGTTTTGCTCGCCCGGACTTTCCCATCGCAAAGCGATATCCGCTTCTCGCTGAGCCAAGTTGAAATCTCTAAACCCAATCCCAAGGTCAATCAAAATGTCTGGATGCTCGTCCCGAAACCTTTGGATAACGCCAGGGAGCCAAGCTGTTCCAATCCCTTCCGTGGCGGAGAGCCGAACAACCCCCGAAAGTGAGTCTTCCAAAGTCGCAGAGCTGCGGTCAATAGCGGACGCTTCATCCTGCATACGCCTAATGTGATCTAACATTGATTGCCCAAACCGAGTCGGCACTAAAACACCGTCTTCGCGTCGTAAGAGAGGGGTTTTAAAGTGATCTTCCAAGGCCCGAATACGCCGACCAACCGTCGGTTGGCTCATGCCTAGCTTCTTTCCGGCGGCGGTTAGACTCCCGACTTCAGAAACAGCAAGCAAAATGGGGTAATCAGACCAGTTTTTCATAAGCGCAAACTTACAGATATGAACAAGGCAAGTCAATTCTATGCAGATATTTATGACCACGCGATGACATCTAATAGATGCCCCAACTTCTGATTATGCAGCCAAATCGCCGCAGGCTGACTTTTATCTTAGCGCTCAAAGCCTCCAATCTCTATATATCCCACATGCCGAATAATGACCTTAGAGATAATTTTCCAAACAGCCTTTGGGCCGCTCTTGGCCGCGGTGCTTTGTTGAAATGTCCCCGCTGTAGCCAGGGACGCCTTTTTCAAAGTTACCTGAAACCCGTTCATAATTGCTCGAATTGTGATAAAAAGTGGGATACGGTACGTGCAGATCTCGCCCCGGCCTGGGCGTCCATGACCCTTTCAGCGCATGTGATTGTTGTCGTCTATCATTTCTTCTTTTTTGACGCGCCTATTGCGAACTGGATTACGACGTCTTCTCTCATCGCGATTGCGGCTCTCATTTCTTTACTTAGCTTGCCTTCCTTCAAAGGCTTGTTCATGGCGCTTGTCTGGTGGAACCGGATGGAGGCCCAGCAGGGTTAGGCCTTGTTTTGAATAATTCTTGACGCCGCCGTTTTAGGTCCGCATATCCACCCTACTCATCAAGACCGACCGAGGGACAGGCCCTTTGACGTCGGGGCAACCCAGAAGGTGCCAAATCCTGCGGCGAAAGTCGGAAGATGAGACGAGGAGGCCCCCCGCCCTCGTTTTGCTCCCCTTTTGATTGCAGGCTGGCCCGAAAACAGTAGGATTGGGCCTTATGGCACCGCAGACGCATCCCATTGAAGACATTACTTTTGACCGCGGCAGGGTCAGTTTGGAACGCGGCTGTGATATAAAGAACGATGTCGTTCGGGGCCGATTTTACGGCAATCCCGATGGTCCGTTGCTTATCGTCCTGGGCGGTATATCGGCAACGCGTTTTGTCGCCGATGGCGGCAAGCTCAATCGAGGCTGGTGGTCAAAACTTGTACGCAGAGGCGGCGCGATTGATCTCGATAAGTTTCATGTTCTCGGCGTAGATTTTGCCCCCGGAAAAGGCGGGCTGGATTGCCCCGAGACAATCACAACAAGTGATCAAGCCAAACGGATTGTCGATCTCCTAAATGCCAAAAACCTGGGACCGGCGCGGGCCATGATCGGTTCCTCTTATGGCGGCATGTGTTCTCTGGCATTGGCACAGAACCATTCCGATTGGGTCGAGAACCTCTGTATCATCGGCGCCGCCCACAAACCTTACCCCATCGGTGTGGGCTGGCGTGGCATTCAGCGCCGCGTTGTGAGACTGGGACTGGACGCGGGAAAGCCCGAAGCCGGATTGAAGCTCGCCCGCGAACTCGCCATGACGACATATCGCACGCCCGAAGAATTTGCCGACCGCTTTGCGCTCAGCGAGACGGGGCGCAATCCGTTTAGTTTCGATATTTGCGATTATCTCGGCTCGCGAGGAGATGTCTTTGCGCAGGATATGGACGCACGGCGCTTTTTGGCACTTTCGGAATCTGTCGATCTCCACCGGGTAGAGCCTGAAAACATCACCACGCCTACTCTGCTGATGACAGCGATTTCAGATCAACTCGCCCCCCTCCCCGATATGCGTGAACTCCGCGACCGGCTCGCGGGGCCGAGCGAGCTCTTTACTTTCACTAGCCTTTACGGCCACGATGCCTTTCTGAAAGAATATGACGCGATGAGCCCGAGGCTTGAGGCATTTTGTAAGAACTTGGTTTGATCAAGATAAAGGGAAAATCAATCATGAAAAATAAACCCGACCTCCAAACCCAAATCGTTCAGGCCGAAATCGGCGCGGACCCAGCTTTCCGCTCTGTCGCCCCACCGCTTTACACGACCTCTACTTACCTCTGGCCGAGCGTCGAGGAAAAGGGGCCCTATGATTATGGACGAACCAACAATCCTAATCGCGACGGTCTTGCCAAGGCTATAGCGGCGCTCGAAGGCGGGGCCAGCGCGACGATTACCTCTTCGGGGATGAGCGCGATCGACCTGTGTCTCAATCTGATAAAAGCGGATGATCTCATTATTGCGCCGCATGATTGTTATGGCGGAACGCATCGTCTCTTGACCCATCGCGCCGAACAAGGGCGCGTTCGGGTGCTCTTCATCGACCAATCTGATGCGGAAGCTCTGCACGAGGCGCTTGACGAAAAACCCGCCATGGTCTTGATCGAAACGCCGTCCAACCCGCTCATGCGTTTGGTGGACGTGACGAAGATAGCCAAACTGTCCAAAGCCTGCGGCGCGATTGTCGTGGCCGATAACACCTTTCTGTCTCCTGTGCGTCAGCAGCCACTGGCGCTAGGCTGTGATATTGTTGTGCATTCCACGACCAAATATCTCAATGGCCATAGCGATGTGGTCGGCGGCGCCGTTATTTCCAAAACCGAAGCGCACGGTGAAACACTGGGGTGGTGGGCAAATTGTTCCGGCGTGACGGGGTCGCCCTTTGACAGCTGGCAGACCTTACGCGGCCTTCGTACTCTTTCCGCACGGATGGACATTCAAGAGAGCAATGCTCAAGCCATTGCCAAATTCCTTCAGAAACATAAATCCGTGACCAAAGTCTATTTTCCCGGCCTTCGATCTGACCCCGGCCATAAATTGATGAAGGCTCAGCAATCCGGCCCCGGCGCGATGTTGTCTTTTGAAGTTCAGGACGCGACAACAGCGTCTAAAATCCTTAATTACATTGAAATTTTCCAGCTTGCCGCCTCCCTTGGCGGAGTAGAAAGCCTCATTTGCCAACCCTCCACCATGACCCATCGAGGCATGGCCGAAGAGGCGCGGATGAAGGCGGGCATCACTGATAGATTATTGCGCTTATCAGTGGGAATGGAGGCGGAAGCGGACCTAATTAACGCGCTAAAGAATTCTTTTGCGTGATTTACCTTATATAGAGCACAATTATGCGCCTCATGCCATATTTTCGCAAAGCCCGAAGCAAAATTTCCCCTTGAGCCCACCCCCGCTTTAACCTAAAGAAAATACCGAATTCAAGCAGGACATTATGACAGCCTTTCACAATCAGAACGACCCGAAAGTCAAAGTTGCCACGCAAGACCTTAGCGTGAACGATCTGCCGTCTATTGGTCTGCTTCTCCTATCTTTAGTGGTGGTGCTGCTCATTAGCGGAGTTGCGAGCGGGTTTTAGAATAAGGATAAATTCTAGATATCACCCGCTCCGACCAGAGCGGGTTTTTTATTGCGTATAAATTGGTGAGTTAAAACGAAATTATGACGAAACAAGGTGACACAAAGCGTAGCGACGCGATTGTTAAAGGCCCTAGTCGCGCGGCAGCTCGCGCTATGCTTCGCGCTTCCGGTATGGATGACGAAAATTTCGAAGGCCCAATCATCGCCGTCTTTAACACATGGACCAATATGGGCCCGTGCAATATGGATCTGGACAAGCTCGCCGTCCCGGTTCGCGCCGGCATTCGCGCAGCAGGCGGCACCCCCGTAGATTTCAATTCGATCGCCGTTTCTGACGGAATAACGATGGGCAGTGAAGGCATGCGCGCCAGTTTAATGTCGCGCGAAGTCATTGCAGACTCTATCGAACTCGCCGTCAAAGGTCACAGCCTTGACGGCGTTATTATTTTGGTGGGGTGCGATAAAACTATTCCAGCCGCCGGCATGGCGCTCGCGCGCATGAACGTTCCCGGCGTTGTCCTTTATGGCGGTTCTATCATGCCCGGCCATCACAAGGGCAAAGACCTCTCTGTCCAAGACGTGTTCGAAGCCGTCGGCGCCTGCGCGGCAGGCATCATCGATGATGAGGAATTAAAAGATATCGAAAAAGCGGCCTGCCCCGGCGCGGGCGCTTGCGGCGGGCAATTTACCGCAAATTCCATGGCTATGGCGATGACGTTTCTCGGTCTTTCACCGATGGGTATAAATGACATTCCTGCCGTGGACGAAGAAAAGAATAAAGCCGCCTATCGCGCCGGACAAATCGTTGTGGATTGCGTTAAAGAAAACCGCCTGCCACGAGACATGATTACGCATACCTCTCTGATGAATGCAGCGATTGCGCTCTCGGCTACCGCAGCCTCTACTAATGCAATTTTGCATTTACTGGCTATCGCCACAGAAGCCGAAGTCAAACACTTCAAAATCGATGCCTTTGATACCATTTCGCGAACCACCCCCGTCATCGGGGATCTCAAGCCCGGCGGCAAATATATGGCGTTTGACCTGCACGAAGCCGGCGGCTCAGCATTGATTGGTCAACGTTTGGTCGAAGACGGACGCATAGAGGACAGTCCAACAGTGACGGGCCGCAGCCTGTTTGAAGAGATTATCGACGCCAAAGAGGCCGAAGGACAAGATGTGGTTCGTCATTTTGATAACCCTGTTAAATCCCGCGGCGGCTATGGTATCCTTTACGGCGACCTCGCGCCCGAAGGCTGCGTGGTGAAACTCGCAGGGCACGGGGCGCTATTTTTTGAAGGCACCGCCCGCGTTTTTGAATCCGAAGAGGAATGTTTCGAGGTCGTGCAGAATAACGGCATCAAAAAAGGCGACGTTATCATTATCCGTAATGAAGGCCCCGCAGGCGGGCCGGGAATGCGGGAAATGCTCGGCGTCACGGCCGCGCTCGTCGGACAGGATCTTGCCGACCATGTTGCACTTATCACGGACGGACGCTTCTCCGGCGCCAGCTACGGCTTTGTGATTGGCCACGTCGCGCCCGAGGCAGCCCATGGCGGTCCTATAGCCTTTGTTCAAAACGGGGACAAAGTCACGATTGATGTCGAGGCACAGACCATCAATGTCGAGGCGGATTTGATGGCTCGGTCAAAAGGCTGGACTCCCCCGACTCCGAAATACCCTAGCGGCGCTTATGCCAAATTCGCCAAACTTGTTGGCTCCGCCTCTAAAGGCGCCGTCACCTCCTTTCCTTTCTCCAATTAATCAAACCAGGACTATCTATTATGAGTATCGAAATTTTTTACGACAAAGACTGCGACCTTGAAATTATCAAGGGGAAGAAAGTCGCTGTCCTAGGCTTTGGCTCGCAAGGCCACGCCCATGCGCAAAATTTGAAAGACTCCGGCGTAGACGTTGTTGTTGGCCTTCGCCCTGAGAGCGCAACAAATAAAAAAGTCAAAGCCGCTGGGCTTGAGAGCAAAGCCACTGCTGACGCTGTAAAAGGCGCAGATGTTGTTATGGTCCTCACCCCTGACGAACATCAGGCCCGCATCTACCGCGAAGACATTGAGCCGAATATTAAAGAAGGCGCAGCGATTGCTTTCGGTCACGGCTTTGCCATTCATTACGGACAAATCGTTCCCCGGCGCGACCTGGACGTTATCATGATCGCCCCGAAAGCCCCGGGCCATACGGTTCGGAATGAATTCAACAACGGCCGCGGCATTCCAGATCTTATCGCCGTTGCGCAAGACGCCAATGGCGGCGCGGCGATTGAAATCGCCAAGTCTTATGCCTCTGCCATTGGCGGCGGACGGACGGCCATCATCCACACAACTTTCAAAGACGAAACCGAAACCGATTTGTTCGGAGAACAAGCCGTGCTTTGCGGCGGTGCGGTTGAGCTCGTCAAGATGGGCTATGAGACTTTGGTCGAAGGCGGCTATCCCGCCGAGCTCGCTTATTTCGAATGTCTCCACGAATTAAAACTCATCGTCGATTTGATGTATGAGGGCGGCATTGCGAATATGAATTACTCTATCTCGAACAATGCGGAATTCGGAGAGTACACCACCGGTGAAGGCGTCATTAATGAGCAGTCGCGCGAAGCAATGCGCAAATGTCTGAAAGACATTCAGGACGGCACATATGCCAAGAACTTCATTCTCGAAGGCGCGATGGGATACCCATCCATGACGGCCCGCCGCCGCAATATGGAAGCTCATTCGATCGAACAAGTCGGCGGAAAGCTTCGGGATATGATGCCTTGGATTGGGGCGAACAAAATAGTCGACAAAGACAAAAACTAAACCCGTAAATTTGCGCCGGCTCTTGACCCGGGGCCTCACGCGGCAAGGAACGAAGCCATGACCACAGCCATGCAATTTGACACACAGAGAGCCGAAATTCTCGAAGACCGCGAGCCGAAATCCGGCGCGCAACTCTTGTTGGAATCGATTGCCGCGCAAGGCGTGGAAACTATTTTCGGCTATCCCGGCGGCGCGATTATGCCGGTTTATGACGTCTTGCCGCGTGTGCCTCAGCTGAGTCATATTCTCTGCCGTCATGAGCAAGGTTGCGGTATGGCTGCGATTGGCTATGCCCGTGCCACGGGACGAACAGGCACAGCCTTTGCGACGTCTGGGCCCGGCGCGACCAATCTCGTCACCTCTATCGCCGAAGCCTATCTCGACTCGGTCCCTGTGGTTTTTGTTACCGGTCAGGTGGCAACAAACCTCATCGGCACGGATGCGTTTCAGGAAGTTGATATTTTCGGCATTACTTTGCCTATCGTCAAACACAGCTATATCGCCCGCGACCCGGCCGATATCCCCGGTATGGTGGCCGAGGCCTATTTTATCGCGGGCGAAGGCCGCCCCGGTCCTGTCCTTATTGACCTCCCGAAAGACGTGGCCAACGCCCTCACGACAGAGCGTCATCGCTGGCGCCCTTATCCCAAACAAAAGCCCGAAATGGGTAAGAGCCAGGATATCGCGGCAGCGGAACAATTAATGCGCGATGCAGAGAAACCGCTTTTCTATATCGGCGGCGGCATTGCCCAAGGCGACGGCGTGCAGGAAATCCGTGATCTGGTAGAGCGTACGCAGATTCCCGTTGTCTCGACTCTGAAAGGGCTCGGCTCTCTTCCAAATGATCATCCGAATTATTTGGGTATGCTCGGCATGCACGGCCTCCGGGCCGCCAATTATGCGGTGCAAGAATGTGACTTGCTCATCGTGGCGGGGGCGCGGTTCGATGACCGCGCGACAGGCAAGTTAGATACCTTCGCCCCGAACGCCAAGGTCATCCATCTGGATATTGATGTCGCGGAGATAGATAAGCTTCGCCGCGTGCAAGTCGGTCTCGACGGGAGCCTCAAGAAAAATCTCGCCGCGCTCGACCCGTTTAAGGACGGCGCCGAGCATAAGGATATCAGCGAGTGGACAAAGCTCTGCTATGACCGCCGCACGGAACATGCCTGGGATTATAAATCGCCCATCACCAATATGACGACGGGCGGGATATACGCGCCTAAGCTCCTGCACGACCTCTCCCGCCGCGCAGATGACAGCGCCATTATCACTTGCGACGTGGGACAGCACCAAATGTGGGTCGCGCAGCATTGTTATTTTGACGATCCGAAAGATCACATCACCTCTGGCGGATTAGGGACGATGGGCTTCGGCCTTCCCGCCGGACTGGGGGCCAAGCTCGGCGCGCCGGACAGAACCGTGATTACAGTTTCCGGCGACGGCTCTATCATGATGAACATTCAGGAACTCGCCACGCTCAACCGCTATGACATCCCGCTGAAAATTGTGCTGCTCGATAACTCAGCTTTGGGCATGGTGCGCCAATGGCAAGAAGTGTTCTTTGAGAAAAACTATTCCGAAGTGAATCTGGACGATAATCCGGACTTCGCCGCCGTCGCGAAAGCGTTTCAGATCGACGCCTTCACCATCACCCGCGGCGATGAAGTTGACGCCGGCATAGACCGCCTCCTCTCCACAGACGGCCCCGTCCTCATGCACGTCAAAATCGACACAGCGGAAAATGTCTGGCCCTTGGTTCCGCCCGGGCGGAGTAACGCTGATATGATGGAGCGATAGGGGTGCTAACGGTTCTCAAATCCAGCTTATTTACTCTATCTGCCGCTGCGCTTCTGATATGTACTCTTCTAGCCTGGGGTGGATTTGAGTTGGAATTGAACATGGGCTCAGGGTCCTTACTTCAAGCTGCGGCTTGGTCGTTTAGTATAGTAATCTTTGGTGCTTCGAGCGCGCTTGGTTTTTACTTTTTAGGTAAAGCGGTCTCATTTCCAACCAGAGAGCATTCGCGCAAATCCCTATTCCCTGCTTGTTTAATGTGTCTTCTATTTGCTGCTCTCGTAATGCTGGTAGGGCAAAACATTGGGGCTACTCTTATTCTATTTCCAATCGGTGCGTTTGCATTCGCTTTGCCTATTACTGCTTGCATTTTTATTCGGAAAGCTCGGTGACCCAAGAGCAACACACAAATCCACTCATTCCGGCGGAGGCCGGGATCGAGTTCGGACCGGAGCGCCCGTCGCTCTGGACCCCAAATCAAGTTTGGGATGAGCGGAAGAGGGACGGATAATTATTATGGGACGTAAACAAGACATGCTTCGGAAGTACCTAACGGTCGTCGGCTTCGGCGCGATTCTCTTTGGCGTCATTTTCTTTATCCTGACCATGATCGCTACGGCGAAATCATTCGGTAATCTGGAAATGTTTTCAGAAACCAATATCTCTTCCACGGAACGTTTTTTCGTGATGCTCAATGCCGCTCAAACTTACGGCTTTCAGATGTTTCAAGCGCTCACTCTTGGCGGCATCTGCCTTTATCTCGCTCATCGCCTTTCGGAGAAAAATGATGACTGAACTCCAACGTGACAAAACATTCGAACCTTCGGGTATTCAGGGCAAGCTGAAAGCTGTTCTCCATGACGTTCAAGGCACGCTCCTACGTACGCTCGGCACGATCGAACGGCGCGGATACGATTATCGCGACGTGCATTGTACCCAGCGCGTGGACGGAAGTTTTGATCTGCTTGTCCATGTGGAAGATACGGGCGGCCCGAATGATCTGGACCTTCTCTGCCGACAGCTGGAGCGACTGTACAATGTCGTCTCCGCCGAGCGCGTTGGACGACGTACAAGAGCTGAACACGCAGAGTAACCCAATAAATTAAATAGATAAATCCATGACCGACACACACGTCAAAATATTCGATACCACTTTACGCGACGGCGAGCAGGCGCCGGGCTTTTCCATGAGCGCCGGCCAAAAGCTGCAAATGGCAAAGGCGCTGGAGTCCCTAAATGTCGATGTGATGGAAGCCGGATTCGCCGCCGCCTCTCCCGGTGATTTCGAAGCCGTCAAAACTATTGCAACCGAAGTCAAAGAGTCGGTGGTTTGCTCCCTCTCTCGCTGCAATGAAGGCGATATCCGCGCGTCAGGCGAGGCGATTAAACCCGCCGCGCAAGGCCGAATCCACACATTCATCGCCACCTCGCCGCTGCACCGCGAGTTTAAACTCAAAATGTCCAAGGACGAAATTGTCCGACGCGCCGTGGCCGGGGTGGAGCTCGCCCGGAACTATACGGACGATGTCGAATTTTCCTGCGAGGACGCCATCCGCACAGAACGGGATTACCTCAAACGCGTTGTCGAAGCCGCCATCAAAGCGGGCGCGACAACCATCAACATTCCCGACACGGTCGGCTATACCACGCCCGAAGAAATTCAGGATCTGTTCGAATTTCTGGCCTCTGATATCGAAGGCGGCGACGGCGTGATTTTCTCGGCCCATTGTCATGACGACTTGGGTCTGGCCGTTGCAAATTCATTGGCGGCCGTACGCGGCGGCGCGCGCCAAGTGGAATGTGCGCTGAACGGCATTGGCGAACGGGCGGGTAACTGCGCGCTCGAAGAAGTCGCTATGGCGCTTCGCACGCGGGCCGATTTCTTTGGTCTTTCTACGCGATTGAAAACGCAAGGGCTTTACGGCGCGTCGAAACTCCTCGCGACGATTACGGGCAATCCCGTTCCGCGGAATAAAGCGATTATCGGCAAAAATGCGTTCGCTCATGAAAGCGGTATTCACCAACATGGCGTGCTCGCCAATCGCGAAACTTATGAAATCATGAAGCCCGAAGATGTCGGGGTCAGCACAGATAATCTCATCTTAGGCAAACATTCGGGCCGCGCCGCCCTGAAAGACCGCGCGCAGAGACTCGGTTTTGATCTGGGCGAGAACCAGCTCCAAACGGTTTTTGTCTCGTTCAAAGCCTTGGCCGACGAGAAAAAAGAGGTGTTTGACGCCGATATTGAGGCCATTATTCTTGGCGAAGCCGTGGGCGAAAGCGGGCCTTGGCATATTGACAGCCTCTATGTGTCCGCCGGGTCTGACAACGGCAAGCAGCCTGTCGCGACGGTAAAGCTGCACCACGACGATGGACGCATAGAAGAATGGAGCCAAGAAGCCGCGGGGCCGGTCAATGCCACCTTCCTCGCAATATCGCACATCACCGGACAACCGCTGCACCTAGATAGCTTTTCGGTTCAGTCCGTGTCCGAAGGCGAAGACGCCATGGCGGAGGCCTCGGTTCAAGTCAGCACGGAATTTAACGCCTATCACGGACGCGGAACGAGCACCGATACCGTCCTCGCCGGGGCGCGAGCCTATCTCGACGTAATAAACCGCATAGAACGGAGAGCCGATCGTCAAAAAGCGATCGCGGCGCAGCATTAGAAATGACTGAACACCCTAAAACCCTCTTCGATAAAATCTGGGATCGTCACATTGTCGTGTCGGAGTCTTCGGCTCATCCGGCGACCCTCTATATAGACCTTCACCTTATTCATGAAGTGACGAGTCCGCAGGCTTTTACCGTCTTGCGCGAACGCGGGCTAAAGGTCCGCCGTCCGGACCGAACGCTGGCGACCGTAGATCATTCCACGCCGACATTGAAAAATGCCGATGGCTCTCGTCCTTTTGTAACTGAGCAAGCCGAAAAACAGGTGGATATGCTGCTCGCGAATACGAAGGAATACGGCATCGAGACCCATGGCTTCGATTCGGACTATCGCGGGATTGTCCATGTTATGGGGCCGGAGCTCGGCGCGACCCAGCCCGGCATGACTATTGTCTGCGGCGACAGCCATACCTCGACCCACGGCGCGTTCGGGGCCATAGCTTTTGGCATTGGCACAACGCAAGTTGGCCATGTCCTCGCCAATCAGTGCCTGCTCATGCGCAAACCTAAAACCATGGCTATTCATGTCGACGGAGACCTCGCGGTTGGGGTGAGCGCGAAAGACGTGATCCTTGCCATCATCGCCGAAATCGGCGTGGGCGGCGGAACCGGTTACGCCCTAGAATATCGCGGTTCTGTGTTCGAAAATATGACAATGGATGAGCGCATGACCGTCTGCAACATGTCGATTGAAGCCGGTGCGAGATGCGGATTAATTGCCCCAGACGACGCCACCTTTAATTATTTAAAAGACCGCAAATTTGCGCCTGAAAATTTCGAAACGGCCTGCGAAGACTGGGCAAGCCTCGCCAGTGATGCGGGCGCGAGATATGACAAGGAAGTCTATCTGAAAGCCGAAGACATTCGTCCCATGGTCACCTACGGCACCCATCCGGGCATGGCCATGCCGATTGACGGAATGATTCCCGCCGCAACCGATGAAGCGGAAGAAAAAGCGCTCGGATATATGGCGATGACAGCGGGCGGCCCCATCACGGGTGCAAAAGTGAATAGGGTTTTTATCGGCTCTTGCACCAACTCTCGCATGGATGACCTTCGTTCCGCCGCGGAGGTCATGAAAGGCCGTATGGTCGTCGAGGGCGTGACCACTATCGTCGTCCCCGGTAGTGAACAGATAAAAATCCAAGCAGAAGCCGAAGGCCTCCACGACATCTTCATGGCGGCGGGCGCGGAATGGCGCGAGCCGGGATGTTCGATGTGCATCGCCATGAACGGCGACAAAGCCATGCCGGGCGAATTAGTTGTTTCGACCTCCAACCGTAATTTTGCAGGTCGCCAAGGCCCGGGCGCAAGAACAGTTCTCGCCTCCCCCGAAACCGCCGCCGCCGCCGCAGTGACGGGCGTTATTACCGATGCTCGAACTTTGAAGGGAGCCGCCTGATGACCTTCGCACCCTTAAATGTTATCACCTCTAAAACCCTTGTTCTTCCAGCGGCGAATATTGATACCGACCAAATCATTCCTGCGCGGTTTTTGACTGTCACATCGCGCGATGGACTTGGCGAACATGCCTTTCATGATTGGCGATATAATGAGGACGGATCCGAGACGGATCATGTCCTTAATACGGACGACGCCAAGCAATGCGAAATTCTGATTGGCGGGCACAATTTTGGATGTGGCTCATCCCGCGAGCACGCCCCCTGGTCGCTCACCGATTATGGCTTTCGGGTCGTTATCAGCTCGGAGATTGCGGATATTTTTAAAAGCAACTCTCTCAAGAACGGACTTCTTCCAATTGTTATCGATAGGCGTGCACATGATTGGCTGCTCGATAACCCCGGCGCGGATGTCACCATCGATCTCGAGAGCTGCGAGGTTCGTCTGCCGCGCAATGGTGGAACCTATAAATTCGAAATTGACGAATTTTCGCGTCACTGTCTAATGCAGGGCGTTGACGAAATGGGATATCTGGAAATGCAAGCGGACGCGATCAAAGCGTATGAGGCGAGATAAATGAATATCAATTTCACCTATATCCCAGGCGACGGAATTGGTCCTGAAGTGGGCGAGGCAGCTCTGACTGTGCTCAAAGCCACCGCCGAAAAATACGGTCACACCCTGGAGGCAGAATTCCATTTAGTCGGGGGGGCCGCCATCGATGCAAAGGGGGAGCCCTTACCTGCCGAAACTTTTGACTCTTGCAAACGCACAGGCGCAATTTTGCTTGGCGCGGTCGGAGGACCAAAATGGGATCATTTGAAAGGCGCAGATCGCCCTGAACTAGGATCGCTTTTACCGCTTCGAAAAAACCTGAATCTTTACGCGAATATCCGTCCCTGCAAACCGTTCCCCGCCTTGATCGATAGCGCCCCGTTAAAGCGTGAACGTCTCGAAGGCACAGACTTTGTAGTGATGCGCGAACTCACGGGCGGTATTTATTTCGGCGATAAAGGCCGCGACGAAAAAGGCGCCTTTGACGTTTGCCGCTATTCCGAGGCAGAGGTCCGCCGCATCGCTATCAAGGCTTTTGATTTGGCGATGACGCGCAAGAAAAAAGTTACCTCTGTCGATAAGTCCAATGTGCTGGAAACTTCCCGCCTCTGGCGCGAAACCGTGATTGAGGTCGCCAAGGACTATCCCGAAATTGAGCTGGAACACCTCCTCATCGACGCCATGACGATGCACATGCTTACTCATGCCCAGGACTTTGATGTCATCCTGACGGAAAATATGTTCGGCGATATTCTGACGGATGAAGCCTCCGTGCTCTGTGGGTCGATGGGCGTTATTCCGTCCGCATCTCTTTCTGATGGAAAGACAGGAATGTTTGAGCCTATTCACGGCAGCGCGCCCGATATAGCCGGTCAGGGTAAAGCCAACCCGCTCGCCATGATTTTGTCTGCCGCATGGATGCTCCGCCTGTCTTTCGATTTACACAAAGAAGCCGCCGCTATTGAGAGCGCCGTAGAGGCCGCGCTGGAAGCTAGTCGAACCACAGGTGATTTGGGCGGCAAGTTAAGCACGGCACAAGTCGGAGACTGGATTGCTCAAAATGTCTGAAATCAATCTGCACGACCTTAAAGCCCGCATCGAAGCGGCCAATGTTTACGCTCTGGCCAAGCGGACGCCTTGTGAGCTAGCGCCGAAGCTGAGCCTCGAACTAGGCAGAAATACTTGGCTGAAACGCGAAGATCTGCAGGATGTTTTCAGTTTTAAAATTCGCGGGGCGACCAACCGGATTGCCGGATTGACGGATGAGGAGCGCGCGCGCGGCGTTTGCGCGGCCAGTGCCGGAAATCATGCCCAAGGCGTGGCCGCCGCTGGGGCCTATTACAATACAACCGCCGTCATTTTCATGCCTGTGACTACCCCCGCCATCAAAGTCACAGCGGTGGAAAGTCACGGCGCGGAAACGCGGCTCGTCGGCGATAATTATGACGAAGCCTGCCAAGCAGCGTTGGAATATGCCGACCAGACGGGAGCCGTTTTCATCCATCCCTTTGACGAAACGGATGTTATTGCCGGGCAAGGCACTGTAGGCCGCGAAATATTAGAACAAATGCCCCGCACCCCCGAGGCCGTTTATATATGCACAGGCGGCGGCGGGTTGGTTTCCGGTGTTGGCACTTGGATTAAGTCGGTCTCCCCCAACACACGCATTATAGCCGTTGAACCTGTTGGCGCGCCCACTCTTGCGACCTCTTTGGAAGCTGGCGTTCCCACCCCCCTGGAGAAAGTAGATAGTTTTGCAGACGGGGTAGCTGTGAAGCTTATCGGAACCAACACGCTGGAGATCGCCAAAAAGGTCGTGGACGAGGTTGTTCTCGTGTCGAACGACGAAATCTGCGCCGCCGTGAAAGATGTATTTGAGGCCACGCGTACCGTTGTCGAGCCCGCCGGCGCGCTCGCACTCGCTGGGCTAATAAAACATGTGCGGGAAGGCAAGGCCCCGGACGGCGATTGCGTCGTTACTGTGTCAGGCGCAAATGTGAATTTTGACCGAATCGGCCATATGGTTGAGCGCGCGGAACTCGGCGCGGGCGAGGAAATGCTTTTTGCCGCCGCTATTCCCGAACGACCCGGAGCTTTTTTGAATTTCTGTAATGCAATGGGGCGCCGCCCGGTCACTGAATTTAATTACAGATATGCCGAAAGCGACACCGCACACGTTCTGGTCGGAATAAAAACCCGGGATTTGAATGAGCGCGCCAAAGTCATCTCCGATATGGCAAGTCACGATATAACGGTTACCGACCTGTCTCAGGACCGTCTCGCCAAACGTCACCTCCGTCATATGGTCGGCGGTCGGGCGAGCGCAGATATACCTGAAGTGATTTTCCGTTTTGAATTCCCCGAACGTCCCGGCGCGCTCACCGATTTCTTAATCGCTCTGGACGCGCGCTGGAACATTAGCCTGTTTCATTACCGTAATCATGGTGACTCTACGGGTCACGTCCTCTGCGGATTTCAGGTTCCCCGAGGGGATATCGATGCGCTCGAAGAAAGCCTCGCAAAGACCGGCTATCCCATGGCAGTGGAAACCGACAGTAAAGCCTATGAATATTTTTTGAGAGCCTAATACTCGTATCATAAAGTACGAATGAACCTTTTTGTGGTCAAAACGTTTTAGAGCCAGTTACTTACCAACGTGTCACGAAGGACGACTATGACCGCTCTCAAATATGCTGCCTGCTTTCCGCTCGCTTTCGCGCTTTCCGCTTGTGACAACCAGCCGTCTAAAATTGTACCCGTAGGGGACGAACCCGTCATAGAAGAATTACAGACCGACACAACGCAATCGGTAGAAGAGGATGACCGAGGAGAGGTCGCGTTACCGCCCGAAAATAGCGCGCCGGATGCTGATGGTTTTGAAAGCGCATATTCCAATTTCAAACTAGATAATTGTGACCTGGTTCAGAACGCCCCCGAAAAGACCTATGAATGTGCGGGCTATCAAGACATTAACATTTTTGCCCGCGACGCGGATGGCCGCTTTACACTTGCAGCGGGGAAAGCACCGGATTTTCTAGTGCAGCGCCAACCACTTAATCAGCCAGGAGAAAAAATCGAGTGGCGACTAAAAGACGGTAATCCCCACGCAATAATTTATCGCTTGAATCCCGATGAATCTGAAGCCGCCAATTCCGTGGATGGAATCCTAGTCGTCGCTTCACTGCCAGCCAATGGCCAAAGTGGCTGCGCGCAAGCTTTGGTGAAACAGGGGTCTGACCAAATAAAAGCCGCCAGGCGTTATGCCAATATGATTAATGGAGAATCAGATTGCCCGAATGAACCAGCTATTCTCGGCGGTGAGCGGTAGAGCCTTTACGACGCCAAGGCGCCACTTTTGGCCATATAAATAAACTGCCCGGCATCATTGAGGCGGCGGGACACCAACCCTCGGTTTTTCAGACAATTCAAGTGCGCTATACTTTCGCCTACGGCCATAATTCGATTGCCATCTGTGATTTCGCGCCGGAATAGAACAGAATAAACCCCTGTTGCCAAACGGGGCTTATCACAAAACTCCAATAAGCGTTGAAGCGCTTTCTCGTGATGTTCGATCAGCTTATCCAGACGTTTATGCGCGCCTCTAAACGGAATGCCGTGCGCCGGGCCAATCAACGCATCATGCGGTAGTTCCAGTTTCAAACGGTGGCAAGAGGAGATCCAGTCTTCAAGCGGGTTGCCTTCGGGCTCGGTCGGCCAGACACTAACGTTGGAGCTGATGTTGGGAAGGAGCTGATCTCCGCTCAGGCAGAGATTGAGCTCGGGACAAAATAGACAGGCGTGTTCAGGCGAGTGACCGGAACCGATAACGACGCGCCATTCGCGGCCGCCGATCTGACCTAATTCCCCGTCAACCAGCCGATCATAGCTCTGCGGCAGTTCAGAGATGGCTTTGCCAAAACCGCCAAAACGCTGTTTGTATAGTTCAAGTTGCGCATCAGTAAATCCGGCCTTTTTATAAAACCTCAAACTTTCAGGCGGGGCCGCTTGGCCCGTATCGGCCGCCATCAGGCGGCAGAGGAAATATTCCCCTCGCGTCATTAAGAGCGGCGCGCCAAATTCCCGGCATATCCATCCGGCAAGCCCAGTGTGATCCGGGTGAAGATGCGTGCAAATCACGCGGTTAATCGGTCGTCCGCCCATCAACTCTTTGAAATGTTTCCGCCAAATTTCCTTGCTGTCACGATTACCGATACCGGTATCTACGACAACCCATCCGTCTCCGTCCCGGAGGGCCCAAAGGTTGATGTGATCCAGCCCTGCCATTGGCAAAGCAAAACGAAGCCAGAAAATACCATCGGCAATTTCGTGAACGTCACCCGGCTGGGGCGTTTCATCGGTGATAAACTCAAGCTTAGGGAGAGGGGATCGATCCGGCACCATGGATTGGTCGGCAGGTTGTTTTACAGCAGATCTTGTCATAACCCATCATACGCCAAACAGGCTCAAATGCCAGATGACATTACGCATAGTCTACATGTTTCGATGAAACATAGACCGAAATAATCAAGCATATAGAAAGAAGTGCAATGTGCCTCTGACCACACGGGGCGCAATGGTGGCCAGAGGCGAAGGTTGAAAACCCGAAGGTCTTCACCGAGTCCCCTATATGGCGGAGGGTTTGAATTGTCACGTCATAAAAACGTGATTTACTGTGAACTTAGCCAAAGCATTGGATTAATTGGCATGAAGGCTGGGGACTAATCTGACCAGCGAGTGACTTTGGCGCTCATATCAGGACGGTTACGAGGTGTGGCGGCCATGTCCGGGGTACCAACATAAAGATATCCGGCCAGTCGTTCATTGCTGCTTAGCCCTAATGCGGAATTGACGGCCTCGTCATATCCGTACCATTCAGTGAGCCACTGCGCGCCAAATCCATGCGCCTGCGCCGCTAAGCAAAGATTAAAACAAACGGCCCCGGCGGAAAGTTCCTGCTCCCATTGCGGCGTGCCGCGCGGGCACTCCACCGGAGAAGAAATCACAGCGATGACAACGGGAGCGCGTAAAAATCTTTCGCCTTCAAAAATCGCTCGGTCTTCCGGCATGTCAGGATTATCGCGAATAAAGGCAGAGGCAATGTGACGGCCAAATCGTGACCGAGCCTCACCTTGAAAAACAACGAATCGCCAAGGCTCTAATTTCCGGTGGTCGGGAACGCGCGCGGCGATTTCAAGAATTTGCTCTATTTGTGCATCCGTTGGCCCGGGCTCACTCATAACTTTGGCGAGATTAGAACGGCGCGTTTTCAAAAACTCAATTAAATCCGGTTTCTTGGATGGAAGAGGGAAAGTCTTTTGCGAGTCGGTCATAGCTCCTCTATAGCGGAGATCGACCAAGGAGAACAATTGCAATGACATCACCTGAAAAATTATCCGCCGAAGACGCCCTTGCAGATAAGGGGCTGAGTTTGCCTGAAGCGGCCTCGCCGGTAGCAAACTATGTGCCCTATGTGATAAGCGGCAATCTGGTTTTCATTTCAGGTCAGATTTCCAAAGTCGGAGACGAAGCAATTGGCGGTCGTCTTGGCGAAGACCTGACCGTAGAAAAGGGACAGGACGCCGCGCGTCTGTCAGCCTTAAACCTCATCGCCCAGATGAAAGCTGCCTGTGGAGGCGACCTTTCCCGAGTCAAACGCATCGTCAAGCTCGGCGGATTTGTTCAAGCTACTCCAAATGCAACGCAGGCCGATATTCCGAAAGTCATCAATGGATGCTCTGACCTGATGGTGGACGTTTTTGGTGATGCCGGACGCCATGCCCGTTTCGCCGTTAGCGCGCCGAGCCTGCCGCTGGATGTGGCGGTAGAAATCGACGCGGTAGTTGAAATTGAAATTTAAGGCGCGCTAACCTTCAGCTTTGCCGCCTGATCCAGCTCAAACGCGCTATGTAAGGCCCGCACGGCAAGCTCTGTATATTCTGCGTCGATTAGGACAGAAATTTTAATCTCGGACGTCGCGATAACTTTGACGTTGATATTGCGTTTCGCCAATGCTTCGAACATCGTTTGCGCGACCCCGGTATGTGACCGCATGCCGATTCCGACCACAGAGACCTTTGTGACATCTGAGTCCGATTTTACCCCCTCAAAACCTATGTCCTCTTTTGATTTCTCGAGAGCGGCAAGAGCTTTTTCAAGGTCACGTTTTCCGACAGTATAGGTCAGGTTTGCCGCGCGATCACTTTTCGAAATACCTTGGACAATCATGTCCACGATGACATTAGCTTCAGCCATTGCTTTACAAACTTTGGCCACCATACCGGGTTGATCTTTTAAGCGCAGCAGGGTGATTTGCGCTTCATCGCGTGAATAGGCGACGCCGCTTACGACACGTTCTTCCATGGTTTCGTCCTCATGACAGACTAGGGTTCCGGGATTCTCTTCACCATCGGCTGCCATACTGGTCAGCACACGGATCGGAAGATTATAATTCATAGCCAATTCGACAGATCGCGTCTGCAAAACTTTCGCGCCAAGGCTGGCCAGTTCAAGCATTTCTTCAAATGCAATTTGGTTGAGACGTCGAGCGTCCTTGGCAATTCGGGGGTCGGTCGTATAAATACCGTCCACATCAGTATAGATATCACATCGGTCTGCTTTCAATGCGACCGCCAAAGCTACTGCGGACGTATCGGACCCGCCGCGCCCTAATGTCGAAATTCGTCGTTGCTCATTTACGCCCTGGAATCCGGCGACCACAGCAATATTGCCGTCTGCCAAAGAGGGGCCGATGGCGGAGCTTTCAATTTCAGCAATCCGCGCCATAGAATGGGCCATATCGGTTCTGAGCGGAATTTGCCATCCGAGCCAGCTGCGCGCGCGAAGACCTCGGCGGCGCAAGGCAATTGCCAAAAGGCCAGAAGTGACTTGTTCCCCACTCGCAACAATTGAGTCGTATTCGTCTTCAATTGCGTCGCCGCATTTTTTCCCGTCAGGTCCGGCGTCCGCATCCAGTTCATCGACAAGGGCGACCAAGCGGTTCGTTTCTCCGCTCATGGCCGAAACGACGACAGCCACTTCATTTCTACCCTTGGCTTCTTCCTCAACAAGAGAGGCGACATGCCGGATTCTTTCCAGATTGGCGACAGACGTGCCGCCGAATTTCATGACAATACGGGCCATTGTTAACTGAGTGTCCAAGCTTGTTAAAATCAGCGGGCTTGTGGCGCGGATGAGCCCATTTTTCAACTCAAATCGGCGAAATTATTCCGGTTTAAGGGCTATTTTTGCGTATTCAGGTAAGTTTTTCTAAATCATTGGGTCAAAAACGGCTAAACTGTTCCAAATCTCGCCGAACACTCATTTAAGGTCCATAAATTGATAACTCGAAAAGCGCTTCTTTTACGCCTCGTTCTAATTTGCAGTCTTTATTTTGGCCTTTTATATTTTGGCGGAATTTGGGGGTGGCGTCTTCTCTATCCAGTTCGTTTGTTTGTCACCTTCCTGCATGAATTTGGTCATGCCTTTAGCGCTCTCATAAGCGGCGGCTCTGTCGATTATATTCGGATCAACCCGGATAGCGGCGGGCTGACCGTGACACGCGGTGGGTCGCAAGGCCTTATCATTCTGGGAGGTTATCTTGGGAGCGTGTTTTTCGGAAATATCCTAGTCTATATCGGCGCCACAAAACTTAATTGGGTTAAGCCCACAATGGGCATTGTTATCGCTATAATATCCATCACGGGTGTAATATGGTTTAATTCCATCTTCACATTTGTGATTTTGGCGGCCTTCGCTTTGTTTTTGTATTTTGTCGGTTTTAAATCAGGTTTTGGACGGGAGTGTCTTCTTGTAATGGGCGTTCTAAGCCTCCTGTATATTCTACAAGATACAGCGCGTGGCCCAGCCTCAGATTTGCAAGCATTTGAGTTGGAGATCGGCCTTTTCCCCGCAGGTGTTTGGATGATTTTGTGGCTAGGTCTCGCTCTGTCGCTCTTGGCGCTTAATCTTAAAATTCTCCTGAGTCGTCCTCGTCAGGCCAGTTCTGTGTCATCACCCAAGAAGAGTTGAAGCCAAGCCCCTGTGTACAACGTTTATCCAACCCTACCTTCAAGTCAGTTGTGCCGAGGGTTGCTCATATCCCCCCAGATTCGCGTCAGTTATTCTCACACATAGCCTCGTCTTATACTTACTTAAGCTATTTCTTTGAGGTAACGTATATTTATGGCCTATTCCGAAAAATCTCCTGAACACCTCTCATCCGTTTCCGTTGATCCAATGGAAATGGACAGTTTCTCTCGCATGGCTGCCGATTGGTGGGACCCCAATGGTCCATTTAAGCCGCTCCATATTATGAACGAAGCCCGGCTCGGCTTTATTCGCGATACGCTGTGCGAGCATTTCCATCGCGACCCCGAGGCGGAACAGCCGCTCAAGGGGTTACGCCTTCTCGATATTGGATGCGGCGGCGGCTTATTATGCGAGCCTATGGTTCGAATGGGTGCAGAGGTTACGGGCGTGGACGCGCTGGAAAAAACCCTAAAAACGGCCAAAACCCACGCCGAACAAGTCGGCGTAGAGGTCAATTACATTCACGGAACGGTCGAACAGCTCATTGAGAGCGGAGCAAAGCCTTTTGACTGCGTCCTCAATATGGAAGTGATCGAGCATGTCGTCAGTCCACGCGACTTTATTGCCGATTGCGCCGAAATGGTTCGACCCGGCGGGCTAATGATCACCTCCACCATTAACCGCAGCTTCAAGGCCTTTGCATTTGCTATTGTCGGCGCGGAATATATCCTACGCTGGTTGCCGCGCGGCACGCACCAATACGAAAAGCTAGTAAAGCCCCGCGAGATGCAGCGATATCTCAAAGACGCTGGCCTTACGCCAGACCCCTCCATCGGAATGTCTTTAAATCCCCTCTCCAATAAATGGAAATTTACAGACGATCTGGGGATAAATTATGTGACTGTGAGTAAGTTTATTAATTAATGTTTCATTAACTAATTTGATTAATTTCGCCCGGATCACCAGCGCTACAATTAGGTCATTTTCCTCAACGATTATAACTACCTAACTCGTTAACGCGCGTTAACCATCTTGACACATAGTTAATGGAACCGAATGACTCTGGTAAGCATTACCCTGTGTATAAGTCTGTGAAAGGACGAGGTTATGGAACACACAGAAATGAAGACGGCCCCTATCAGCGCCTTTAAATCTCTTCGAGCTCCTATTTTATGCGGGCAAAATCTAAACGATGTGAAAAGTCTTGAACGATCCATTTTGGAATTCGGGCTTATATCGCCAATTATTGTGTCGGTCGCGAACAACCATCTTGTTATTATAGACGGTAAAAAACGTTTCGCCGCGATCAAACGTCTGGCCTTCTCGGGGAATCTCCCACGCAGTCTTGTAAATATTCCTTACATTCTGACGGAAGAAGCTAAAGAGATGGACTTTCATAGCGCTTCAGTGCTGTCCGGTCGTGACCTGTATCAAGCCGTAATGACCCTAAAAGATAAGGGTGTTGAAATAGAAGAAATTGCCGCCCGCCTTTATCTGGACCGCCGTTCCGTCGTGGAAATAATGAGTCTCTCTAGATTGTCTGAAAAGATGCGTCACACTTTCTTCTCTAAAACGATTTCGTTCGATCAGGCTCTTGCGTATACGGCTTTGCCGGACACAAAAGCACAAGAGGCACTTCTGCTGGAGCTTGGTCCTTTTGCCAAACCCCGGGTCATTCTGGAGAACATTAGAGAGAAGAGCATCCGCGTCGAGAAAAGACCGTCTGAGGAGCTAGAGGCGAACATATTAGTCTTGCCGATTTCCCAGAATAACTTCCTTGAAAACAGCTACACGGACTACGCTCACATCTCACCGAGAGCGGCCGCTTAATTTAGCTTTTTATTATTGGCTTTGCCCTCTTCCGGCACGCAGGCGTCCGGAAGAGGCGAAACACCTACGCCTTCCTCAGCAAGCTCAGAGGCTTCGCGCAGCGAGGCTTTCCCGTATATACCGCGGCTTTCTTTCTCCCCGTAATGCATGGCACGGGCTTCCTCTGCGAATTTGTCACCGACATTTTCGCAATTTTTTCCGATCTCCGCCTTGACGGCTTCAGCTATTTTTTTCGTTTCCGCGCTCATCATAGAGAGCGCCTTTTTCTGCGTCTCCCGCGTTTGTTCTTTCTTTCGAGCCGTCGACACATTCGGCGCCATAATTGCTTTTTTCACATCCGAGATCGTGCAGACAGCGCAGCAGAGTAGGCCTTCCTTCTCCTGCCGGTCATAATCGGACGAATTGGAAAACCATGCCTCAAAGACGTGGTCGTTATCACATATAAGATCATATCGGATCATAGACTTAATTTAAGAACCTGACTCGGATTTTCCAAGTAAGTATTTCGCTATATCGGTTTTAAAAAGGCCGGGTATCGGCCCAAGCCGGAATACGTTTTCGCGCTTTCTCAACCTGGGGCAGATCAATTTCAACCACCACATGGCCCGGACGGTCATGATCGAGTTCTGCGACAACCTCCCCCCAGGGGTCGATCACTTTGGAACGGCCCCAAGTCAACCGCCCGTCCTCATGCGCGCCGCCTTGCGCGGCGGCGAGTACGAAACTGCCCGTTTCAATCGCTCGTGCCCGTAAAAGTACGTCCCAATGCGCGCGCCCGGTCGGCACAGTAAATGCGGCCGGAATCGTGACTATTTTAGTCCCGTCCTGTGCATAATGGCGATAAAGCGCCGGAAAGCGCAGATCATAACAAATCGAAAGCCCAATTTTCGTCTGCCCTACTGCGGTCATGACCGGGCCTTCCCCGGCTGTATAAGTCGAGGATTCACGATAGCTCTCTGTGTCGGAGACCTGCGCGTCAAACAGGTGGATTTTATCGTAGCTTGCTTTGATGGCGCCTTCCGGCGTGAAGTGAAAGGCGCGATTGGCAATCTTGTCACCTTCTTTCAGGGCCATGGACCCTATCAAAAGGTCAATTTCCAGTTCTTTAGCCAAATCGGCAAAAGCTCTCACCGATGGCTCTTTATCCTGCGGGGATATTTTAGAGAGCAAATCCTCTTTATCTTTTTGAACCAAGTGGGTCATTTCTGGAGTCGCGATGAGGGTCGCCCCGTCCGCTGCCGCCGCACGGATCAGACGAGAGGTTTCAGCGATATTATCGCTGACCGTGATGCCCGAGCAAAGCTGAACAAGACCCACTTTCATAAATTAAGCCGCTAAAAGCGGTTCCAGACCGCCTTTTTCGTCTAATGCATAAAGGTCGTCACAGCCGCCAATATGTTTGTCATCAATAAAAATTTGCGGAAAAGTATTGGCCCCGCCAGAGCGTTCCCGCATTTCAGCCCGTTTATTCGCATTCATTGCTGCCGGGATCGTAATAACCTCAGCGCCTTTTCGTTTCAGAAGGGCTTTCGCGCGGATGCAAAAAGGGCATCCCATTTTCGAATACATTTCAACTTTTGCCATCAAGAGCGTCCTTATTTTGCCGGTCTTCATTTTGAGAGCCATTTTGACTCTGTTGTTCTCTAATTACTCGCGCGAGACATAGTGCGTCCACCCGATTTGCGCCAGAGCGTAACAGCACAGAGGCGCAGGCGTCTAGGGTCGCCCCCGTCGTCATGACATCGTCAATTAAGACGACATTCGCGCCTTCAAGCCGCTCTTTGGCGCGCTCTTCTACAGCAAAAGCGCCCTGCACATTACGTTTTCGCCCGGCCGCCGACTGCCCGCCTTGAGACGCGGTGGCCCGAATGCGGCGGAGGCTGTTTGGTTCAAATGACGCATTTGTGATGCGGGAGAGCGCGCGCCCCAGCAGGACGGATTGATTGTAACGCCGCTTTATCCGCCGCGTCCGATGCAAGGGCACCGGTACAATCAAATCCGCATCCGATAAGAAGCCCCGTCCGGCCCGCCGAAGCTGAGCGGCAAAGCGCGACAGGTTTTCTGTCCGGCCGCCATGTTTAAACGATAAAATTATATCCCGAGACGCATCGTTATAAATAAAGGCGGCGCGGGCAGAGATATATCGCGGCGGACGGGCTAAACAACCGGCGCAGAGCGCGCCCTTGCCCACCGCATATTCAAAGGGAAAGCCGCATGTGTCGCAGCAAGGCTCATCCAGATATTGAATATCTTCCCAGTCCTGATCGCTTTTACTGAAAGGGTCTTGAGGCGGCAAAATGATATCCAGACCTGCTCTGGTCACTCCCCTTGTGACAGATTGCACCGCCCTGAACGCTTCCCTTTTGTCCATACCCCCCTCATATACGGATCATGGAAGAAACGAAAGTCCCGCAGATTTTTGATGAAAAGGCTCAGGCGCTCGCACGTAAGCGCGCTCAACGCCGTATGGCCAAAAACGGCGCGTCCTTCCTGCTCATCCGCGCGGCAGAAGACGCCGCCTCGCGCATTGCCGATATCAACCGGCAGTTTGAACGCGGCGTGGTTCTCTCTACGATCGATATGCGGGACACGATTATCTCCGACCTTCCCGCAGAACGTCAGCCGAAAAATCTGGACTGGCAGGAAAACATAGAGGGAATAAGCGGCGACTATGACCTCATCATTAGCCTTTTGGAGTTACAAACTGAAAACGACCTGCCGGGAGATTTGGTGCGCTTGCGGCAACATCTGAAAGCCGACGGCCTTTTCACAGCCGCGCTTTTTGGCGGCGAGAGCCTCTCTGATCTGCGGCAAACCCTTTATACCGTGGACAGCGCCGTGCTCGGCGGCGCGACGGCACGGGTCTATCCGATGATAGATCATCACCAAGCTGCCGCCCTATTGAGCCGTGCTGGTCTCAACCTGCCTGTAGTCGACAAAGACCGCGTCAATGTGAGTTATGGCAAATTGGGAACTTTGGTGAGCGATTTGCGCGATCTTGGCCTGACAAATACGTTAATGGCCCGCCACCACGCGCCGCTCCCGAAAGGCTATTTAGAAACAGTAGAAGCTGCATATCCTAAAACAGAAGACGCAAAATTCCCCACTCAATTCGAAATCCTCTGGCTCACGGGCTGGAGCCCACACGAAAGCCAGCAAAAACCGCTTAAGCCGGGAAGCGCGAAAATGCGGCTCGCCGACGCGTTAGGGACAGATGAGAAGAAAGTTTAGACTTTTCTTTTGCTGAAGAGCGAAATTCAGTCTCAAGCCGAAATGCCTAATTAAATCGCAAAGCGCTTTCCGCTCGGCAATCTATCAGCCAATTCCTGCGCCAGCTCCACATCTGCCTCCACCAAATCCAATTCGACAATCTGGCTCGGATAGAGCCATTTAATTCCCTGCCCTTCTTTCGCTATAGCGAAACCATCCCATTGACGACAAAGATAGAGCGGCATGAAGAGGTGGAAATCCGAATAGGCGTAGGAGGTAAAAGAAAAGGGTTGGAGACAGCTTTCGCAGGGTTCTAGACCAAGCTCTTCGCGGAGTTCGCGGTTGACCGCTTGTTCCGGGGTTTCGCCTTCTTCGACCTTGCCGCCGGGGAATTCCCATTTTCCAGCGTGGGGTTTGCCTGCCGGGCGGCGCGTAATTAATACGCGCCCATCCGGGTCTATCATCGCGGCCGCCGCGACATATATCACGGGACGTTTGTTAGAATTGTCTAGCATTTAATTAGCTTCTGTAATCAGCGTTGATATCGATATAGCCGTGCGTCAGATCGCAAGTATAAACTTCCGATTCGCCTTCGCCGAGACCTAGATCAACGCGGATATTTATTTCCGCTTCTTTCATATAAGCTTCGCCTTGCGCCTCTGTGTAATCGGGCGCCGCTTCGCCGCGCTTAGCCAAAAGATGCGGGCCCATCCAGATGGAAAGCTTGTCCCGTTCGGCCGGCTCGCCCGCTTTTCCAACCGCCATAACGATACGCCCCCAATTGGCGTCCTGTCCCGCAATTGCGGTTTTCACGAGCGGGGAATTAGCGATGCTCAGCCCGATTTTTTTAGCCGACATATCTGAAACCGCGCCGGACACATGGACGGTGACAAATTTAGTAAGCCCTTCTCCGTCCTTAACAATTTGCAGAGCTAGATCTTTCATCACGGAATGAAGCGCTTGCTTAAATCCAGTCAAGCACGGCTCATTTGCGTCTTCGCACACTGCATTTCCCGCCTGGCCGCTGGCGAGTAAAAGGAGTGTATCGGACGTAGAGGTATCACTATCCACTGTGATGGAGTTAAAACTTGTTTCCACCAGCTGCGAGAGCATCTCCTGCAAAGCGGGTTTGGCGATAGCGGCGTCCGTCGCGATATAGGCGAGCATAGTCCCCATATCCGGCGCGATCATGCCGGAGCCTTTGGCGATGCCGTTAATGGTCACTTTCGTTCCTTTAATGTCCGCCGTTGCCGTTGCGCCTTTGGCGTGGGTATCGGTTGTCATGATCGCTTTGGCGGCGTCTTCCCATCCATCGGCGCGTAAGTTTTTATTTATCTCCGGGAATTTATCGACAAGTTTTGACGCGTCCAAAGGCACGCCAATAACGCCCGTCGAGGCGAGCTGAATGGTATCTGCTTCCACGACGAAAACATCCGCCGCGCCTTGAGCCGTCTCGATAACCGCGTCGCGGCTTTTCTGGCCGCCAAATACATTGGCTGTGCCAGAGTTGACGATGACCAAATACGGCCCGTCAGTCTCAGCGTTGAGAGCCTTACGAGACCAATCCACCGGCGCGCCGGGGCAAAGGTTTTTGGTGAAGACTCCGGCTAAAGACGTTCCGGCGTCTGCCCGCAAGACCCAGAGATCCGTGCGCCCTTCATAGCGCACGCCTGCCTCTGCCGTCGCCATTGTAAAGCCTTTAATGGGCGGCAGGTGTGGAAAGGTAACAGGGGCAAAAGGAGAAAGTTTATAATCAGCCATCTTGGTCTTCTGTATTTATTTCGTCTTCATCGACGTCTTCAGCCTGTTCCGGGAGCTTTACCTCCCCTTCCGGCGTAAGAGCATAAAACGTTTCTATTTCACTTTCCTTGCGAAGATCTTCCAACAACGATTGAATGGCGTCAAAGGTCATGAATTTTACGATATTAGGACGGAGCTCTTCAAGGCTTTGCTTCGGAGGGGCGCGTCGATTTTGAACTTCGGCGATGTGCCAGCCTTGAGACGTCTTAAATGGCTCTGTTCTTTCGCCCACGGGGGTAGAAAACACGACACGTGTGAAATCCCGGCTGAGCATGTCACGAGAAAACCAGCCCAGATCGCCACCCTTTTCGCGCGTTCCCTCATCTGTGCTGACCGAACGGGCAAGTTCAGCAAATCCCTGCCCCTCTGAAAGCGCCGTGACAACTGCTTGCGCAGAGGCCTCATCGCTAAGTAAAATATGTCGCGCGCGGATTTCATCCCCGCGATCCACCAGTTCCGACTGCTGGTCATACATACGGTGAATTGTCCGCTCATTCACTGTTTTCTTGAGGTGCTCTTCTATGAGCACATTACTTAGGATACGTTCGCGAGCCGCCGCCAAACGGCGCTTGTTTTCAGGTGTTTTATCCAAGCCGCGGCGAATTGCGGCTTCTGCTAGCAGGCGTTGATCAATCAATTCCTCTAAAAGAATCTGAAAGGACGGATCGGATTGCGGCAGACTTTCCTCCGCCTTGATTAGGCCTCTCTCGGCCGCCATTCGCTCTACATCGGCCTTATAAATGATTGTGCCATCCACCTTAGCAATCTCTACGCTGCTAGACCGCGCGCTCTCAACTGGGCCGGTTTGAACTGTCTCATCGGCATTCTTTTGGCAAGCCCCCAAGGCAAGTCCTAAAGCGATTGTCAGGGTGAAAAATAATCTGAACATGGCATCTGCTTCCTCTCGGACCTTTCCTTTGATTCCAGCACGTTTAGCAAGCTTAATGCAGGATATCTGGCCCTATTTATTGACTTACCAAGGGAGGCTTCCTAAGTCGACACAAAGAATTACCGGGCCTTTGAATACTCGCCGCGGACAACCGCCCCGAATATTCCCGACCCCCGCACAATATCAGGACTTTTCATGTTAGGCATTGCCAAGAAGATTTTCGGGACTGAAAACGACCGGACGATAAAAAAACTTCGCCCTTTGGTTCAAAAGATCAACGATCTGGAACCAAGGTTCGAGGCCATGAGCGATGAGGAACTTAAAAGTCAGACCGATATTTACAAAAACCGACTTGCAGAAGGCGAAAGCCTCGACGATTTGCTGCCGGAAGCATTTGCGACAGTGCGGGAGGCGGCCAAACGAACTTTAGGTCAGCGCCATTATGATGTGCAGCTGATCGGCGGGATTACGCTGCATCGCGGCGAAGTTGCGGAAATGCGCACCGGCGAAGGTAAAACGCTGGTTTCCACGCTCGCTGCTTATCTGAACGCCCTGACCGGAAAAGGTGTGCATATCGTGACAGTCAATGACTATTTGGCTAAGCGTGACGCCGAATGGATGGGGCAAATTTACGGCTTTCTTGGCATGACCGTGGATTGCATCAACAATTACGAGGCCTTTGGCAATCAGCGCAAAGCCGCTTATAATTGCGATATTACTTACGGCACGAATAATGAATTCGGCTTTGATTATCTGCGTGATAATATGAAGTTCTCCGTCGAGGAAATGGCGCAGCGCGGCCATGTCTATACCATCATCGACGAAATCGACTCTATCCTGATAGATGAAGCGCGGACGCCCCTAATTATTTCCGGCCCGACCGATGATAAATCTGAGCTTTACCGCACGATTGACGGGATCATCCCTCTTATTGACGAAGAAGGCTATGAGGTTGACGAAAAGGCCCGCACAGCGACGTTTAACGAAGAAGGTAATGAACAGATTGAGGAGCTACTCAATGAACGCGGACTGTTTGAAGGTGAGAGCTTATACGACGTCGAAAACGTTACCGTTGTGCATCATATCAACCAAGCGCTGAAAGCCCATAAGCTTTATGTGCGCGACAAAGATTATATCGTCAAAAATGACGAAGTCGTCTTAATTGACGAATTTACGGGCCGGATGATGGATGGCCGCCGCCTTTCTGATGGTCTGCATCAGGCGATTGAGGCAAAAGAAAACGTCGATATCAAACCGGAAAACGTCACTATGGCGTCTGTTACACTTCAGAATTATTTCCGTCTTTATGACAAGCTCTCCGGCATGACCGGAACGGCCGAAACCGAAGCTGGAGAATTTGCCGAAACTTATGGCCTCGAAGTTCTCGTTATCCCGACCAACCGGCCAATTCAGCGAATTGACGATGAAGACGTCATCTACCGCACGGAGCAGGAAAAATTCAAAGCCATTGTCGATGATATTGAAGAGAAGTCCGCCAAAGGGCAACCCATCCTCGTCGGCACGGTCTCTATTGAAAAATCAGAGCGGCTTTCAGAGTACTTGACCCAGCGCGACGTTCCGCACCGAGTTCTCAATGCACGTTTCCATGACCAAGAAGCGTCTATTGTCGCGCAGGCCGGCGTGCCGGGCGCGGTTACCATCGCGACAAATATGGCCGGACGCGGCACAGATATTCAACTTGGCGGTAATTTCGACATGCGGGTTTCACAGGAAATTCCCGACACCACAGAAGACACGGCGCGCGCTGATCAGGAAGCCAAGATCAAGGCCGAGATCGCCGAGCTGAAAGAAAAAGCTTTAAACGCCGGAGGGCTTTATGTCCTTGGCACAGAACGTCATGAAAGCCGCCGGATTGACAATCAACTTCGCGGCCGAACAGGTCGCCAAGGTGATCCGGGACGCTCTAAATTCTACCTCTCCACCGAAGATGATCTTATGCGGATTTTCGGCGGGGACCGCCTAAAGTCCATGATGAGTTCCATGAAGTTTGAAGAGGGCGAACATCTCACCAACCGCTTTATGTCCAAAGCGGTGGAGCGCGCTCAAGTTCGGGTCGAACAACGCAATTTCGATATCCGGAAAAACTTGCTTAAATATGACGATGTCATGAATGATCAGCGCAGAACCATTTTTGAACAGCGCATGGAGTTCATGACGGATGATGACGTTTCTGACGTGATCGAAGATTTCCGCCATCAACTCTCCGAGGACCTGATCGCGACCCACATTCCGAAAAAGGCCTATGCCGAGCAGTGGGATGTCGAAGGTCTAAACGCAGCTATCAAAGAAGCAATTTTGATGGATGTGCCATTTGATAAATGGGCTCAGGAAGAAGGGATTGCCGATGAGGAAATGCTTTCCCGTTTGAAAAAAGCCGGGGACGATGCGTTTGAACAACTCTCTAACGGTCTTGACGATTCTGAAATGCTCCGGGCTCAGAAGCAAATTCTGTTGCAAGTTATCGATAAAAACTGGCGTGAACATCTGCAGCAACTCGATAGTTTAAAATCAGTCATCGGGATGCGGGCATATGGCCAGCGTGATCCGCTGAATGAGTATAAATCCGAAGCCTTCACCCTGTTTGACAATTTGCTGACCAGCCTGCGCGAGGATGTTACAAAAGCGATGATGAACTTGCTCTTGAACGTACAAATGCAAAGGCAGCAGCGGGCTCAAAGCGATCAACAGGCTGCCACGCAACAGGCGGCGCAAAACGCATCTCAAACTTTGAAAGATGAATCTGGTCAAGGCAGCTCTCCGGCTCCACGCCGAGCCAGATCGCCAATGGATATGGTCGGTACCGCCGCGGCGGCAGGCGCTCCTGTAACGTCAGAACAGTCTTCTTCGGAGGCCTCTTCAAAGTCTGATCCAGAGACGACCTCAACTGGGGAGCTTTCGAAAGAACAATTAATAGGCGTCAGCCGAAACTCCCTTTGCCCTTGCGGCTCCGGCAAAAAATTCAAGCATTGCCACGGCAAGCTTTGAAGTGAACACCTAACTGAAAAATAAAAAAGCCGCCCTTTTTCGAAGGCGGCTTTTTTTACAGATTTTGAGTTAGAGCTTTTTGGTTCCTGTGCTTTTTAACACAGTCTTTTGACTAATTAGTCGTCTCTACTGGCGTTTCGTTCGCAGCATGACCCCTCGCCCGCTTGCCATCTAGTACGTCAACAAACCCGTGATTTACGTCGCGATGCTCCATCTCGTCCGCTCTGACGGCAATGATTACATCCCGCAAAGTCGCGTCTTTTGGCAATTTCCAGTAATCGATTGCAATTTCCGGAGCCGGGACATTTTTGTGACGTCCAGCATCCACTTCGGCCAAATACTGGGTATAGCTAATTATTGCCTCTTCCTCAAAATATCCCACCACCCGATGAGCCGTGCGCGGCGCAAACAAATATAAAAAGAAATATGCATTATAAAAAATGAACTGAACCACCAAAATAACCAAACGCTCAAACCAATTCGGCTTGGCAATCTCGATGAATGTCATCAAGTGCATTCGCTCATTCTCAGCTTCGTCTAAAAGCGTGCGTATCCATCCCTCATCATCCCTCATTTTACGGAGCGCCGTTAAATGTTGCCATAATCCGCCCACCATGCCGGGAACAGCGGCAACCGTTTCCAAGACAACAGCGCGATTAGCGTATCTCTTGGCGAAAAATTTATCCGCAATAAAACGCAAGAATTTTACGAAGGCGTAAGCAATTTTATCACTGACTGTGACGGGCTTTATGCGCCGATCCAGTTCCATCGTATCTTGGCTCAATTTCATATTGTGTACGGGCTTACTCATCACGATTTTCCTATTTATCTGAAAGGGAAGGCCTTATTGAAAACTCTGTAAAGGGATGGTCAAGTTCACCCGCGGCCTCATGTTTAAAGGCTAGCCCCATCTGCAAGCTACGACCTATACGTTGCGCTATAGCGGACATTGCTTCGGCTTTTTTTGGCTCAAGTGTCGTCTGAACAGTGTCCATGAATAATTCGAGCCACCGGGAAAAGTGTTCCGATGTGAGACCCTCAAGCGCCGCGTGCTTTTTCATTGGGTTACCATCAAACCGCCCAGTTTTATGGAAAATAGAGCTCCAAAAATCGGCAATATGATCTTGGTGCTCACTCCATGCCGTATCTGTATTTTCTATTTTCGTGGCAAAGATAGGCCCCAAGAGAGGATCCCTCCGAACTTTAGCATAAAACCTATCGACCACGCTTTTAATATCCGAATCTGTCAGGCTGTGAGTCATCGTGCTTTAGTTAAAATTTAGAGATAGATGGCCAATACAATTGGCACCAAAATTATCCCCCAGAATATCATATTGATACTTGAGCGGAAAATACCGCCATCCTGTTCATTTGAAATTTCCATGTTGGACAATGTCAAAGTGCCCGGAAGCAAGAAAATTGTGGCGAGGCCTCTAAGCAAAGTCATGGTAATTCCTTATTACGCATTTACATTGCGTATTTAGTAGTTCTACACTACAAGAAAGTCAATCACGTAACTAAAGGGTGCGACAAAATGCAGATAACGACGTTTTCTGACTATTCCTTACGAATACTTATTTATCTGACGGTTCACGAAGAACGCGTGTCTACAGATACAATAGCAAATGCATATGGAATTTCTTTTCACCACGTGGCCAAAGCCGCCCAACAACTTGTGCGTATGGGGCACGTTGATGCCACGCGCGGGAGATATGGAGGGATTTCTCTCGCCCGTCCGCCTCACGAGATAAATCTCGGTAAGCTCCTTCGGGAAACAGAATCTGACATCGCTCTTGTTGAGTGCTTACGCGAAGATGGGGGGACCTGCCGAATAACACCCGTCTGCGGCCTCAAACATGTTCTGTCCGAAGCCAAAGAAGCTTTCTTTGCGACATTGGATAAATATAGCCTCGCGGATATTGTCAGATCCCCCTCCGCTTTGGCGACCCTCTTAATCAAGGCCACATCATAAAGATGCTGCGATGGCGTCTAATGCGAAGATACTTGCGAACGCAAATTTCTAAGGTTCCTACAAAGGCCTTTTCAAAAGCTGAAAAGGAGATTTTTCGAACTACTCAGTGGGTTCAATCTTTTTCAAATGTGACGTCGAACAACATTCGGGCAATATTGGTCGCAATAGTCTTTATTTTCGCGGTCTCGATTTCTTCGAAAAGAGTTTCGTACTCCGCTGTCGAAACAACTCGCATCGCCCATCGCGGATAAGCGCGCTCGGATTCGATTGTCCAGACTTCGGAAATGATGTCAGTGTGGCGATCATCGTCGAGAATTTCTTTTTTTAACGACTGCACATTTGGCTCATCACCTTCCAACAGCTGCATCACCGCATTACCGTTTGTGATTAAAAACCCTGACAAGTTTAAACGCTGGTTTTTTTGAGCGAACGCTCGCGCCAGCTCAAGAACTTCGCTTTGCGCCTTTAGTTTCGTAAATTTACTTCGGTAAAGCCAGGTTCGTACGCCCTGTGTTTCTGGATTCATGAACTTGCTGCAATCTTCTAATTCTTTCGCTCTGATATAGACAGCATTTTTTGGATTTACCAGATCTAACGAAATTCACGGGTTAACAATCCAAAGCGAACTCAAGTTTTTACTCATATTTATCAGATTTATGTCGTCTGACGCTTTGTCGTCCATATTCCTTTCATTTGCGCACAAAAGCGGTGCACAGCCAGCGATTCAATCCGTTTACAGAGCCGTTTTGTCGCCAAGGTGATTTCAGCCTCTTAACCAAAGTTGTGTTTTTTTCACACGGTATCCGTGAAGGGGTGCCTTAATTTTCAGGTTTGATGAGGAGACCATAATGAAAAAATATATCGCAACCGCAGTATTGTTAAGTGCCACAGCCCTCGCACCTGCCAGTTTCGCGCAAGACAAAGTCCTTGGCTATACAGTCGGTGTGGACGCCGTAACGGAATACGTCTTTCGCGGCGTGAGCTTGGGCGCTGAGTCCATTCAGCCTTATGCGGAAGTGTCCTACGGTAACTTTACGGCCGGCACCTGGTTTTCTACTGGCGTAGGCTCGGACTCTGTTTTCCAAGGCGACGAAGTTGACTTTTATGCTGGATACAGCGTGCCGCTCGAAGGCGATATTAGTCTCGATATTGGCGGAACCTATTATTATTACCCGCAGGGCGGTGCACTCCTGCAAACAAAAGGCGGTAACGCCGGTAGTTACGAAGTCTCTGCGAGCGTCGGATTTGGCGCCGTGCCTTTGGCGCCTTCTGTCACGGCATATTATGACTTCACCTTCGAAGCTTTCACGCTTGAGGGGTCGGTCGGACACAGCTTCCCGATGGCTGACGGCCTTAGCTTCGACCTAGGCGGTACTGTCGGCCTCGTCGAACCGGATGGTGGAAGTGGTTATCAATGGGCACAAGCCTCAGCCGCGATTTCTAAAGCGGTTACGGATTCTGCAGCTATTTATATAGGCGGAAATTTCGTCGTGAACTCAGACGATAACACGCTGGATTTCAAAGATGGCTATGATGATGACAGCATGTTCTTCTTTGGCACGGGTATTTCCAGCAGCTTCTAGAAAAATTTGTTCCTGGGGAGGGACGCCCTGTCACTTGCGAGTGGCAGGGCTTTTTTATGCGAGGATCTAATTCAAAGATCGTCCGATATTCAGGAATTTTTCCCGGCGTTGCTGAAGGCGCTCTTCCGAAGAAAGGTCTGATACTTCCTTCAACTCTCGCATAATCGCCGCGCCAACCGTTTTAATTGCCGTGTCTGGCATACGATGCGCGCCGCCCACTGGCTCTTTAATGATGGTGTCAATAATGCCGAGACGCTTTAGATCTTGCGCCGTAATTTTCATGGCTTTCGCGGCGTCTTCGGCCTTCTTCCCGTCACGCCAGAGAATAGAGGCACAGCCTTCTGGCGAAATGACGGAATAAATGGAATGTTCGAGCATCATCACCCGATCGGCTGTGGCAATAGCAACCGCTCCGCCGGAGCCGCCTTCGCCAGTAATAATGGATAGGAACGGCACGCGTAAGGAAAGCCCCCGGTCAATGGAACGCGCAATAGCTTCGGCTTGGCCGCGTTCTTCAGCGCCGCGTCCCGGATAAGCCCCGGCTGTGTCGACAAAGCTTATGACCGGAATAGAAAAACGCTCGGCCATATCCATCAACCGCACAGATTTGCGATAGCCTTCTGGATTAGCCATGCCAAAATTATGATGCAGCCTTGTATCCGTATCATGGCCTTTTTCATGACCCATCACGACGACAGATCGTCCGCGAATTTTACCTAATCCGCCGAGCAGCGCGTTGTCATCGCCATACTTTCGGTCTCCGGCCAAGGGAGTATAATCTGTAACAAGAGATTTGATATATGCGCTGTAATGAGGCCGATTCTCATGTCTCGCTACCCGGGTTTTTTCCCAAGGGCCAAGGTTTTTATAAAGCTTTTTGAGCTGTTCCTGCGATTTGGCCCGCAAATCTTCCAGGCCTGGGGCGGCCTCGCCCTCACTTACTATCAGATCTGCGATTTTGGCCTCGATCTCGGCCAGCGGCCGCTCAAAGTCCAGATAAGGTTTCGCCATTTATGGGCTCCAAAACGAAGTTTGAGCGGGCCGTATAAACGGTCTGCCGCATTTCACAAGCCATCGCGGCGCAGTGCGCGTTTCTTGCTTATCAATCTAAAGCGGACCGAGGAAGTCCATCGCGGCCAAACGTCCGGAATATCGCGTCAGGCCAGCCTGCTGAAGAACTTCAACAATATATGCCAAATCTGACGCGCTAAGATCGGAACTATCCAAACGCGGGGCGACCCGCAAAATCAGCTGCGCATAGTTCCGCGCTTTAGCATTAGCGCTCAGTACAGCTCGGTCTCCCGCAGTCATCGCACTGCCGCTGCTTGAAAATTTCGCGCCGGGCAGGGTTTCCGCCGCCGCTTCGGAAAGCTGCGCGCCGAGGGCAAGCGCCAGTAAAGCGTCTCGTTTGGCGCGGTCGTTTTCCGGAGCTTTAAGACGCTCATCTATATCGCTGCCCATTTGACCCAGAAGAAACCCATTTCCAAGGGCGTCCGCCGCCAGGGCTATTCGTGATTTTTCCATCCCGCTAGGCAGTGCATCATAGAGACCTTGGAGCATTCCGACATCACCGCGTTGAACCGCCGCCCGGGCAAACAGTCCAAGATCAGACCTCGCCTGAACTTCCGCAGGCCAAGACTGGATAGAGCCTGACATGAGGGAGATAAACCGTTGCCGCGTCCGCGCGTCGGGAGCGCGCTCCAATAATGCCGCAAAAGATTTTGCCGCGCTTTCGGAATCTCCTGTCGCCTTAGCAAGCAAGAAGAGCTGAGCTGTGCCCTGCGCTGAGGGATCAGCCGAAGCAGAATTATAATCGAAACTAGGGCCAAGAACGGGGTTCTCCAGATCAAAAGCAAGGTCGGAAAAAACTTTCGAAATCTGGGCGTCGCTTAACTGATTGGAAAAGGTGTATAGCGCGGCCAGACGCAAATCGGGATCAGCTTGTGGATCAAGGGCCTGACCGGGTCGGGCCGCATCTAGTTTCACCGAGGCTTCATCATAGAGCGCTTGCGTAATAGGGTCATTTACGTCGGTCGCTTTTGGCAGTTTTTTGCTCGCGCCGCTCATCACGCTGACCAACGCATAATAAGCGTCATTCTCATACCCATCGGAGCGGAGTAAGTCCGTTGTTAGTTCTGCGGCCGCAAATTCTTCGCGCCTCAAATGACACAGCGTTCTCAAGCGAGACCAGAAAAGACTGGCTCGATTTTCGGTAATTGTATCTGAAAGGTTACACGCGGTCGTTATATCTGAGCCGCGCAAAGCAAGTTCCGCCTGTACCGTAGGCGCCCGGCCCGCTGCGCCGCTGCGGCTGACTAATGTGTTCAAGGTTTCCGTATCCGCAATCTGGCTTATGGCTTCCAGCTTGGTGGATTCATAAAGACGCACGGCTTCTTCGGAACCTTTGGGCGGAACGCCGGAGGACAAAAACACAGCCCGCAACATGTCCTGCACAAGGGGGTCCGTGCTGTTTAAAGGAGCTGTTTCAATCAGGCCTTGGGCGACATTTGCAGACGTTCCCTGCCAGAGGCTTGGATCCAGTCCGCCGGATTGAACGTCTAACACGCCCGCATCAAACGCTACAGGAGCGTCTAAAGTACCCTGCTCAATCGTCTGGGAATAGGCCGGGGCACTTAAAGTGCCGACCGCGAAGGCCCCAAGCGCAGTTCTGAGGAGTAAATGTCTCATAGTCGCAAATCCCGTAGGTGAGTTATTTTTCGTAAGTATCCGGCAATTCAATCACCTGTACATCTTGGGGCGCGTTGGCCGGAGAGGCTTGGCCGAGAAGCCAGATAAAGCCGCCGATAAAAAGGACGAGAAGACATCCGATAGCAATGAGTGTTTTTTTCATGTTTACAGTCCGCAATTGGCATTAACGGTTGAGCATAACCTTATTTGTGACCATATTAAGCCTAAATTTTCAGAAAGACGCAGTGCATAATGCGCGCGTTTTATGGTCGTGTGGGCCATAACAAAAAGGGCAGTCATGCCAAGACAGGACAAAGTGGCGTTCAGTACGCCCCATATTGCCCTCATCGGGATGATGGGGGTCGGAAAAACAACGATTGGCCGCCGTTTAGCAAAACGTCTTGGGCGGGAATTTTATGATTCAGACGACGAAATAGAAACCGCTTCCGGCCGTACGGTAAGTGGATATTTTCATGATCACGGCGAAGCCGAGTTCCGAGCGGGAGAAAAACGGGTCATTTCGAGGCTCGTAGGCTCTGAGATTGTTAAACCCTCGATTGTCCTTGCCACGGGGGGCGGGGCTTTCACCCATGAGCCAACCCGCGATATTTTACTGTCTCACTCTCTAACTATCTGGCTACAAGGCGATATTGAAGTTATTCTAGAAAGGGTAAGTCGAAACAATAAACGTCCGCTTCTCCAGGTCGAAGACCCCCGGGCGAAACTTGAAGAACTTTTTAAAGCGCGAGATCCTATATATGGATTAGCCCAAATCCATGTTCCGATTGCAAAAGGTCCGCATATTCGCACCGTAAATCGCGTCATCCGTGCTATAAACCGTCATCAATCCAAATCCCGTTAATTCTCTACTTGCGCATTTATTATTATGAGCCCTTCCGAAATGTCCCCGCCCACAACCGAACCGCTTAGGGTAGAGCTTGGAGAAAGAAGTTACCCCATTCATATCGGGTCAGGGCTCCTATCGAAATTAGGAAGCCTCATTCAAGGCCTTGTGCCGTCAAAGCGGATTATTGTCGTTACTGACGAAACTGTTCATGAGCTTTACGGAGACGCTCTGGCAGATGCCCTTTCTGGTTACACGACGCATATAGTTGTGCGCCCGGCAGGCGAAGCTCAGAAAAGCATGGCAGGATTGGAATCCGTATTAGAGGCCATGTTCAAAGCTGGGCTGGATCGCTCTGACTTACTGCTGGCTTTTGGGGGCGGGGTCATAGGCGATTTGGCCGGATTCGCGGCGAGTGTCTATAAACGGGGCATACCTTTCGTCCAAATTCCGACTACGCTTTTGTCTCAAGTCGACAGTTCTGTGGGCGGGAAAACAGCTATTAATAACGAGTTCGGGAAAAACCTCATTGGCGCTTTTTACCAACCTAAAGCCGTCATCGCCGATACAGATTTACTTTCCACCCTTTCTGTTCGTGATTTAAAGGCCGGATATGCTGAAGTTCTGAAATATGGGCTATTAGGTGACCGCGAGTTTTTTGACTGGCTTGACGCAGAAGGCGGCAAACGCCTTTTGGGCCTAGACCCTGAGGCCTTAGCAAAAGCGATTTTTATCTCTTGCCAGACCAAAGCTCGTATCGTTGCAGCGGACGAACGAGAGACCGGACAAAGGGCGCTCCTTAATTTGGGACATAGTTTTGCCCACGCGCTTGAACTTGATGCTGGCTATGATGGCGACCTTTTGCACGGGGAGGCCGTGAGCGCTGGAATGGATATGGCATTCGCTTTCTCCGTTCAAGCAGAATACTGCCCGGCAGAAGATGCGGCAAAAATATCCAGTCATCTGGAAAAGCTTGACATGCCGCGCATTTCAACCCTAGGGGAGCGCCTCTCTGACCCGGCCAAGCTTACACGGTTTATGGGGCAAGATAAAAAGAATGAAGCCGGAAAAATCACCCTCATTCTTAGCCATGCTATTGGCGAGGCTTTTGTACAAAAGGCCGTGCCGGATGAGGATGTTAAAAATTTCCTGACGACACTGTCTGAAAATGGACTTTCTGAAAGTGGACCAACCTAAATGAGCGCTTTATTGGAGCCAAGTAATCTTATCCTCATAGGGGTCATATTACTCCTATTGGTTTGCTCCGCCTTTTTTTCCAGTTCCGAAACCTCTCTAACGGCGGCTTCCCGCGTGCGCATGCATTCGGCTGAAAAAGAAGGCGATCGCCGCGCGACGTCTGTGACGCGTCTATTAAATATGCGCGAGCGGCTCCTAGGCGGCATCTTACTCGGCAATAACCTTGTAAATATTTTGGCATCCGTCCTGACGACCGCCCTGTTTACCCGTCTTTTTGGCGATGGTGGGTTGGCCCTGGCCGCGGCGACCGTTGCCATGACGGTTCTTATCCTAATTTTCGCAGAGGTCCTGCCAAAGACATATGCAATCTCGCAGCCTGACAAACTTGCTTTGGTTGTAGCGCGGCCAATTACCCTGATCATCAAAATATTCGCTCCGATTGTTTCAATAGTACAAGTCATCGTGAATTTCGTTTTGCGTATTTTTGGCGTCGACACAGATGCTTCGGCTTGGACAGCGGCGGATGAAATCAAAGGCGCCGTTGACCTTCACCTCCAAGAAGGTGGGGTCGCCAAACGCGCGCGAGATCAAATCTACGGCGTTTTAGAGATCGGCGAACTGTCCATTGAAGACGTCATGATCCACCGTCGAAATATCTCTATGGTAGATATTAATTTATCTCCGGAATTAATTATCAAAGAAGTGCTCGCGAGTGGGCATTCTCGTATCCCGCTCTTTAACGGCGATCCGGATGACGTAATCGGGATTCTCCATGCCAAAGACCTGCTTAAATCTCTTGCGAGACTAGATGGGGATTTAAATTCGCTGAATATGAAAAAGATATCGAGGGAGGCTTGGTTCGTTCCGGAAACAACGTCTGTTGTGAAGCAGCTCAGGGCGTTCCAATCCAAACGCGAGCACTTTGCCTTGGTTGTCGACGAATATGGCGCCCTAATGGGCGTGATAACGCTGGAGGACATTCTCGAAGAGATCGTCGGGGATATTCAGGACGAATATGACGAGGAAATCAAAGGGGTTGAGCGCAAGAAAGACGGGTCTGTCACCGTGCGCGGCGATGTGGCCATCCGGGACCTTAACCGGGCAATGGACTGGAAACTTCCCGATGACGAGGCTGTCACGATTGCCGGATTGGTCATTCACGAAAGCCAAACCATCCCGACTATGGGGCAGGCCTTTGCCTATCATGGCTACCGGTTTGAAGTTATGGAGCGGCAGCGCAATCAGATCCAGACTTTGCGAGTTAGCAAAACCTATGAGCCGGATCAAAGAAGCGGAAATTCAAATTAAAAAAGGCCCTTTCGGGCCTTCACTAATATTCACGGGATAAAGAGTTATCTATTCCGTTGTGGGCGTTAATTTCATGAGACGACCGCCCTCTTCATCCTCCAAGACATAGATTGCGCCGTCCGGTCCGGATTCGACTTCGCGAATACGCTTTCCCCATTCATATCGCCCAGCTTCTGCAGGGCCGTCTTCGGCGTCCATATCAACGCGTATCAAAGCCTGAGAGCTTAGCCCCCCAATAAAGCCGTCTCCATTCCAATCGGCGAAGACATTGCCTTTGTAAATGGAAAATCCGGCGGGGCTAATGGCTGGCACCCAATATACCGAAGGGGCTTCGAAAATTGGCATAGTGTCATGGTCCGGGATCTCGACGCCGCTATAATGGTCGCCATTGGAGACGACGGGGTAACCGTAATTTTCTGATCGGACGATTTTATTTAGCTCATCGCCGTGTTTCGGACCCATTTCATGCACCCAAAGCTGGCCCTCTGCGTCAAAATCAAGACCGAGGGGGTTACGGTGCCCAAGTGTCCAGATCTGCGAAGCAATGCCTCCACTTTCTACAAAGGGGTTATCATCCGGAATAGAGCCGTCCCGGTTCAAACGAACAACTTTGCCAAGATTCGTATCCATATTCTGGGCCGGAGTGAATTTTTGGCGCTCACCAGAGCTAACAAACAGATAGTTATCCGGGGACACTCCAATGCGGTGACCGTAATGACCATTCCCTTGAACCTTGGGCGACTGCGTCCAGACGCGCTTCATATCTGCAAGGGTCCCGCCATTTTCGCTGAGCGTCAAAGTCGCGCTTTGAACAACCGCGCCGGACAGACTGTCGTCTTTCGCATCTCTTTCAACATAAGAGATATAAACCTGTCCGGTCTGATCGAAATCGGAAGGGACGTAAATGTCGCCAAGTCCGCCCTGCCCTTTCGCTGTCACTTCAGGCCCGCCAGTAATTTCACCCAGTTTCTGCCCGTCAGTGCCTAAAAGCCAAATCGTGCCTTCTTTCTCCGTCACCAAGGATTTTCCGTCCGGCAAAAAAGCCATGGCCCAAGGTTTATCAAAGGTTTCAAGATGGGTAGCTGTTACTTTTACATCATCCGTTCCTGTGATTGTGTCTGTATCGCCGATATCGGCATAGGCGGCGGTTGAAGTGCCTATCAGGGCGGCAGAAAGTAAAAGCGAGCGGAATGTCATAAAGTACCCTTTTAAAAATTAATGTAGATTTTGAGGTCTAATTTCTAATACGCGCGAAAGTCTTATTTGGTTGCTGAACATAATTTAAATTAACCGCGAACGGCAAGCGCCCCATGTTTTAATTTGCGTCAATATCAAAGCTGATGGCATGGATTTGGTCGATAGTGTCGCCAAGCGTTCCAATGACCGCGCGGTGGCGGCTCAAGCGGTTCATGCCCTCAAATGCCTCGCTTTTGATTTTTACGTGAAAATGGCTTTCAGCTGAGCCGCCAGCGTGTTTATGCGCTGCCGCCCCGGCATGACCCGCATGTTTTGAGGACTCGTCAATGACTTCCAACTGCGTCGGAGTGTATTTTTGTTTGAGTTTTTCCTTGATTGCCGTCGCGATAATGCCCATTTTGCGCAGTCCTTAAATTATCTGAATACGTAGTAGATATATGCCCGATAACTCCGAATACAAACCCAAAGGCATCGATATTCGTGTTGCCCGCACGAAGAAAAAGCCAAAACCCGACCAACAAGAGTGTGATTGGGCGGGATGCGTCTCCAAAGGCGGCTGCAAAGCTCCTAAAAGCCCCGACCGTCTTCGAGACTATTTTAATTTCTGTCAAAAGCACGCCCGCGAATACAACAAGAACTGGAATTTCTTCTCGGGCATGACAGACTCAGACATTGCCGAATGGCAGGTCGGGGCCCGGCACGGGCACAGACCAACATGGGACGTTCAGAAAAATACAGCCGAGAGGGCCTCGGCTCAGAAAAAACGCAAAGCTGGCTCCACCTCAGCAACCTCAGAAGGTTATTCGATATTTGGCTCTGGCAAAATTGCGGATCAAACAGAAGCGCCGCGTCGCCGCCTGTCGAAAATGCAGCTTAAAGCGCTAAATGATTTGGGCATGGATGACAGCGCGACCAAAGAAGACGTGCGCAAACGTTACACACAGCTGGTTAAGCAGCTCCATCCCGACGCCAACCAAGGTGCGCGTAACACCGAAGAGAGTTTCTCACGCGTAGTGAAGGCATATAAAGTGCTCAAGACAACAGATTTGGGATAAAGCCAAAAATTTTTGTATGTCTTTGATTAGGACTCAGGGCTTGTTTTCCGGCGCAAAGCCCATGATGTGGGAAAAGTATATTCGTCAATTGCAGCGCTAAATCTCTTGCGTTGCTCCGCTGAAACACATGACGAAAGATAAATAGGACTAAGTAGAGAAGTATGACTGATACAGACGATAAATTCCCGATTTTTCAGCCTGACACAACGGTCTCGGCACGCGAAGTTTTCGATGTTGATTTCGACATGGAAGTGCCTGCCTTCTCGAAACCGTCCGAATATGTTCCGGTGGTCGATGACGCGTATCGATTTGACGATCGGACAACGCAGGCCATCTTAGCCGGTTTTGCCCATGACCGCCGGGTCATGGTCCAAGGGTATCACGGGACAGGCAAATCAACTCACATCGAACAAGTCGCCGCACGCCTTAACTGGCCAATGGTTCGGATTAACCTCGACTCTCATGTCTCTCGTATCGATTTGATCGGTAAAGACGCCATTGTTCTGAAAGACGGCAAGCAGATTACGGAATTCCGCGAAGGGCTTCTGCCTTGGGCACTTCAGAACCCGGTCGCCCTTGTTTTTGACGAATATGACGCTGGCCGTCCCGATGTTATGTTTGTGATCCAACGGGTTTTGGAAGCCCAAGGCCGTTTGACATTGCTGGATCAAAACCGGGTTATCACGCCGCACAATGCGTTTCGTATCTTCGCGACAACGAACACAGTTGGACTTGGTGATACCTCGGGCCTCTATCACGGCACCCAACAAATCAACCAGGGTCAGATGGACCGTTGGTCGATTGTCTGCCAGCTCAACTATTTGGAGCACGATGAAGAAGAAGCGATTGTTCTCGCCAAATCTCCGACTTACGACAACGCCGAGGGACGCGACTTGATCGCTTCCATGGTCCGCGTCGCGGATATGACCCGAAACAGTTTTATCGCCGGAGACATTTCAACGGTAATGTCCCCTAGGACTGTTATGAATTGGGCAGAAAACGCCCGCATTTTTGACGGGGATATTGCGCAGGCTTTCCGCCTTACTTTCCTGAACAAGTGCGATGAACTGGAACGCCCCATCATTTCTGAATTTTATCAGCGGGCCTTTGGGAAAGATTTACCGGAGAGCGCCGCAACAGTAATGGTCGCGTAAGGGGGGTCACTGTAGGAACAAACAGGTGATTTAGAATGATCTTCGCCGTGATTTTGTTTTTCGTTTTTGTGGCGTGGGTCATTTTCCGCGCCAACACAAAACGCGGCAAGAACTTTGTTCAATCATTCTATTATCTGTCCTGCCTCAATGAAGGAAAATCTCCTGAAGAAGCCAATCGTCTGGCGCACAATGTTCTGACGTCAGGAAGTGATCCGCATGAGGACAAACATTTAACCCGATCAGCATCGGATTATTCGCAAGAAAAATTTAACGGCAAGCAGCTTCCGGTAATACGAAAAGCGGCCTCCGAAGGGTTTATCATTTAACTTAGGACTTGTAGACACCAGATAGAAAACATGACCTCCTCTCCCCTCGACAATTTCAAACGTTCGCTGGCCGCCGCGACTAAAGCCCTTTCCGGAGAACCGGAATTAGAGGTTTCCTATGGAGGGGATGTGGCCGGGATTGTGCGGGATCAGGTCATGCTACCGAGTTTGCCGCCCAAGCCCAAGCCGTTCACCGTCGCCAAGGCGCGCGGAGAAGCAGACCGCCTGGCATTGCGGATGGCCCTTCACGATAAAGACACCAACCGCAAAAATCAGCCCGAGAGCGGCCCTGCCCGTATGGTGTTTGAAGCCATGGAACAAGCGCGGATAGAAGCGGTCGGGACCCGGCACCTTTCGGGCTTAGGCGACAACCTTCAAGCCGCTTTGTCTGATCGGGCCAAACGGAAAGGGTTCGATAAAATCGATATCGCCAAAGACGATACAAGCTTTGCCGAGGCTGTCGGTCTCTATGCACGCGAAGTTCTGACAGGGCGCGAACTACCTAAATCAACTGACGGCCTCATGGATGCTTGGCGAGAAGAGATCGAATATACGGCTGGCGAGTATATGGAAAAGCTTCGAGGCTTGATGGGCAATCAGGAAGCCTATGGTAAATCCGTAAATGATCTAATCGCCGACTTTCAGCTAAATGATGACCGCGCCAATCCGGATGAAGATGAGGATAATCAGGAAGAGAACTCAGAAAACGAGGACGATTCTCCGGATCAGCCCGAGGAAAGCCCCTCGGAGGACGAACCTGGACAAACAGAGGTGTCGGACGCTGATGCGCTGGAAGACGATTCGGCCGAAGCGCAGGATATGGTCGACGCCGAAAATATTGATGGCGAACAGGACGACGCAGAACAAAACCCAGAAAACTCTCCGCAACGGCCAAATATGTCCAATGCGACGCCGCCCTATACTGTTTATTCTACCAGTCACGACGAGACCATCAAAGCCGAAGACCTCTGTCCGCCGGAGGAACTCGAACGACTTCGCGGTTATCTTGACAGTCATATGCAAGGGCTTTCCGGCGCGATTTCACGGCTTGCCAATCGCCTGCAGCGGCGCCTGCTCGCGCAGCAACAACGGTCTTGGACCTTTGACCTCGAAGAGGGCGTTCTTGATACGGCCCGGCTGACCCGGGTTATCATCGACCCGATGAGCGCATTAACCTTCAAGGAGGAAAAAGAAACAGACTTCCGCGATACAGTGGTTACCATTCTGATTGATAATTCCGGATCCATGCGCGGGCGGCCTATCATGGTCGCGGCTGTCACCGCCGATATTATGGCCCGCACCTTGGAACGCTGCGGCGTAAAAGCCGAGATCTTGGGCTTTACGACTCGCGCTTGGAAAGGCGGAAAGTCGTTTCAAGATTGGCTTGCGAATGGCAAACCGGAAAAACCCGGCCGCCTGAATGACCTTCGCCACATAGTTTACAAGAGCGCCGACATGCCGTGGCGCCGGGCCAAACGAAATCTCGGCCTGATGATGCGCGAAGGCTTGCTTAAGGAAAATATCGACGGCGAAGCGCTAGAATGGGCTTATAAGCGGCTTATGGCCAGACCTGAACAACGCCGGATTATGATGGTGATTTCAGACGGCGCCCCGGTTGACGACGCCACGCAAAGCCAGAACAAATCCGGACTGTTGGAAAATCATTTGCGAATGATGATCGATATGATTGAAAACCGGTCCGAAGTAGAACTGGTCGCTATTGGTATAGGCCATGACGTAACGCGGTGGTATAAACGCGCCGTGACAATCATGGATGTCGAACAATTGGGCGGCGCGATGACGGAAAAACTCGCTGAGTTATTTGATACTTAAATTTGCTTACTTTTTAGAAAACAATTTCTGGAGCTGGCTGCCCACAAAACCTCTGATTTTAGCGTCACGTTGCGGCGTGCTTTTCCCAATAACCCCGCGCGCGTGTTCGGGCAGATGCGAGGCAATATCCTGTGCCGTCTCGCCGAACACATAATGATCGAACATGGTCTGCCATGCCGCTCGTTCTGCTTGCGGAAGCTCTCGTAGAATAAGCATCGAGAGGGCCAGGGCGGTCATTGGCGGGCCTTTCTCGACGCTGTTCCACCAGTAATTGACGAGGACATTAAACGGCCCAGTGGACTCCACATAATGCCACCAAAGCGCGGGAAGATAGACAGCGTCTCCGGGTTCCAACTCAGCAAGCTGCGCTTCGGTCGTGGCCGTTTTGAACTTAGGGAATTTTTTCAGATCAATCGCTTTTGGGTCCACGATACTGGCCGGCTGGCCAGCCATATTATGCTCTAACGGTCCGACATAAAGATTGTCGATTTGGTCAGGCGGAAATATTAAGAACCTTCTTTTCCCTGCGACAGAACAGGCGATATTTTCGGACGCGTCAAAATGCGGCGCGATACGCGCGGAATTCCCGATCCAGACGAGCGGCGGCACCTCGTTTTCCAGAAGCGACATCGGGTTTGAAGCGCCAAAACCCGGTAATAGTTCTGATGCGGGGGTGGCTCCGGCATAAATGCCGAGGGGATCCGCGGCGTCCTGTTGTTCCAGAAGCTTGTTGATCGTTGCGCTGAGCGGAATCTGTCTTTTTTCAAAATTGAATCCCCGCATGTCAGGGGAATAAAAATAGCGACCTTTTACCTCCCGCGGCGCAACAAAGGTCAGGGCCGGGCTCTGGTTATCCATTTGCTTTAGGTAATTTCCGATCGCGTTTGGCGACTCACAGCCGGATTGGACGGCAGGCCAATTTTTAACAAGACCTCGAAGGATGACCGGCTTTCCCGCCGGTCGAATGTCTTCATCAAATTGCTGTCGGGTAACATTCTCCTTCACCGGAAGGGACGGAATGTCGGTTTCGAAGATATTCAGGTTCGCCATAAGGCTGGCTATAGGACATGCCTCCCTCCTGTAAAAGAGGACGGCTTATTTAGAATCTGACTTGGTCAGAAAGTTTAGGTTTAGCGCGGCGGCATACGGGCGCCGGCGTCTGTCCGGATATATTCGGCGTTGATATAGCTGTGCTCGCACATGAACTCGACAACTTGCGCGTATTCCTTCGGCTGACCAAAACGGACCGGGAACTGGAGATGGGCTTTCAAGTTCTCTTTCACTTCGGGCTTCATTTGCTCGTAAATCGGGGTTTCGTAAAATCCAGGAAGGATTGTGTTTACGCGAATGCCCTCACGCGCCAGATCTCGCGCCATCGGCAGCGCCATAGCAAGGATGCCGCCTTTGGAACTGGAATAGGCAACCTGTCCAATCTGGCCATCCTGAGCGGCAACGGATGCTGTATTGATAACCAGTCCGCGCTCCCCGTCAGGCTCTGTTGGGTCAAGCGTCATCATACCGGCGGCTGATTTGGACGCGCAGAGAAAGCTCCCGATCAGGTTAATATTGATAATGCGAATATAGGCTTCCACATCATGCGGGACAATTTCGCCCGTATCGCGTTTCCGGGACACGGTTTTAATGCCGCCGCCAATACCAGCGCAATTGACCATAATACGTTCCTGGCCATGGGCCTCACGGATAGCTTTGAATCCGGCATCGACACTTGCATTATCCGCGACATTTACTTTGGCGAAGACGCCGCCAATTTCTTTGGCGACCTTTTGGCCATCCTCTTCGTTCATATCAAAGATGCCAACTTTTACGCCTTTCGCGGCGAGGCCCCGCGCTGTGGCTTCGCCTAATCCGGACGCGCCGCCTGTGACGATAGCTGAAATTTCGGAAGAGAGTTTCATAAGAATATCCTGTAATTTGTCTTGGAATGCCGCCGCCTTCGTCAAAGACGGCCATCGGACTTGAGTAAAGTTAAATAATAGGGCCTTCCTATTTTATACGCCGCCAGAAAGAAAGGCTCTTATATGTATGAGGCCTGCTCAATATAAGTGAACAATCACTTACAAACCGGAACCTTCTTGACAGACCGCTTCCATATGAATAGCCTTCGATGAGTGATTGCTCACTCATTGAGCGTTTAAGGCAAGAGGAAGTTTCAATGCGGGACCTGCCCCATGTTTTAAATGGAGAGATAAGAGACTACAAGACTAGGGACAGATGAACTGTATTTATGATGACCTATCCTGCCATCATCTCTGATCCAAAAACCGGGAAAGGCCGTATCGAACGGGCCGCTCTATTCCTGTTTTCCGAATCCACAATTGAAGGGGTTTCGACGAAGCGAATTGCTGAAGACGCCGACGTCTCCGAAGGGCTCATATATCGCCACTTCGAAAGCAAAGGGGATTTGGCACGGGCTTTAATGCTAACAATTCATAACCGCCTCACCCAAAAGATTACGGATATTGATCAATTGGACATAGCTGTCACAGAAAAGGTCCAGCGTCTCGTTGTTGATTATTGCTACATTGCCGACGCGGACTGGCCCCTTTTCAAGTATCACCTTTTGCACCTCCACCGGTTTTCCGATTTGTCGGACGGTTCTGAGGGAAGCCCCCACGCCGCCGCGGCGTCCCTTTTGGAAAAAGCGATGAAACGGGGCGACATCCCGAGTGAAAACGCAAATCTATTGGCGGCCATGGCGTTAGGGGTTGTCTTGCAAGCGGCCCAAACCAAAATTCTGGGGGCTATCACTGGCCCCTTACTTCCCCACGCCGGACGTTTAACACAGGGTGTGTTGTCCGTGGTGGGGCTGGAGGATTAAAAATGCGCTCTTTCTTGTTCAACGCCTTCTTCTACGCGGCTACCGGGCTTTACGCCGTTATCTGCGTTCTTTTCTCGCTCCTGCCCGGCCGAAAAATGATGATGATGGCCTTACAGCGATATACCAGGGTTATCCGCTGGGGGATGCAATTCATTGCCGGAATCACGGTCAACATTGACGGCAGAAGCCGGGTTCCCGAGGGGGTCTGTATCTTGGCGGCGAAACATTTAAGCTATGGTGACGGCCACGTCATTTTTTCCGTCGTCAACGATTTGTCTTTCGTGACAGGGGACCAGCTCCTTAAAATCCCTCTCCTCAAACGCATTTTGCGTAAAATGAACGCCGTGGTCATAGATAGTTGCGGCGGATCTGACGCGCGGCAGGAAATGGATGAACAGGCCGACCTCATTCGGGACCAGGGGCGGCGCATCCTGATTTTTCCCGAAGGCCACCTCAGCCAAATCGGAACCTATCATCGCTACCGCAAGGGCGTCTGGCATCTCTATAACGACTTCAATTGCCCTGTTGTGCCTGTCGCCAGCAATTTAGGTCAACGGTGGAATCAAACGGACTGGCAAAAGCACCCCGGCTCTGCGACAGTCGAGTTTATGGAGCCAATCGCGCCGGGCATGGAGAAAGAGGCTTTCATGAAACTCTTGCAGGAGCGGATAGAGACTCGTTCAAATGAATTGCTCGACTATAAGAATTTAGGCGCCTTGAACCCGGCGGACGTCGGTCAAGAGCGCGAAAACCCAGTGGCCAAGGCCAAACGGGAAAAGCGCGAAGCGGAAGAGAAAACGGCATGACAGATATAACTCCCGAACCCGTGCAGGCGATAAAAGAAAGCAAGTTCGGGTTTATCTTCAAACGCCGGTTTGCGCCGCTTTTTGTGCTTCTTCAGACGGCGACCTTCAACGACAACGCTCTCAAAAATGCGCTGATAGCTCTGATCACATTTGGCGGAATTGCTTTTCTGTCTGACCTGCCCTCCGCCATTCGCGTCCCCGTCGCAGGACTCATTTTTACTGGCCCATTTTTAATTATCTGCGCGATTGCGGGGCAGATTGCCGACAAAGTTGACCGTGGCATCTTATTGCGTTGGGTAAAACGCGCAGAGATAATTATTATGTTGATTGCGGCATTAGGATTCTGGCTCGTAGATATACGGATACTCGCCGTCGCATTGGGTTTGATGGGCGCGCAGTCGGGATTTTTCTCTCCGACGAAAAATGCAGTATTGCCGCAATGGCTCACCTCGAAAGAGCTCATTCGCGGCAATGCCTTGCTAAACGGCTTTGTCTTTGTCGTCGTCCTCGTGGGACAAATAGGTGGTACGTTCCTTGTCTTAAACGGAACGATGGACGCCATAGATGTTTCAGGGACAAAAATAGCGAGTGTTTTTCTCCTCGGCGTTGCTGTCGTAGGCTGGATAGCGTCCGAGTTTTGTCCAAAGGCGCCGGCTCCGATACCAGATCTGAAAATTAATTTTGAACCCTTCACAGCCACTTTCTCGGCTATCGGAAAAGCTTTTAAAGCCCCGGCTGTGCTTCGCCCCATGCTGGGAATTGCTTGGTTTTACGGATTATCAACAGTCTTCGTAACCACGTTTCCAGATTATGTGGCGAGCGTTATGAATTTTAACGCCAGCGTTCTCATATTGATGCTCGTCCTCTCAACGCTTTCTATTATGGCCGGCTCTATCTTTGTCATGCTGTTCGGAAATTGGTCAATTTGGGGCCCGGAAGCGGTCAGACTGTCAGCGTTAGGTATCGTAGGCGTGGTGGTTTTCATCGGAGCCATAGTGATTTTACCTAGCCCCACATTCGCCGGTGTGGGCTTGGGCACGACTGTCGAATTTTTGGAGAATTGCCACACTCCGCTTTTCCTCGGATCGTTGGTTCTATCTTCACTATTCAACGGCATATTTGTTGTCCCCCTCCAAGCCATGGCGCAGAGGCGGGCCGATCCCGCAAACCGCGCCCGGCTTATGAGTGCGGGAGCCGTATTGTTGAACTTGTTTGTAAATTTGTCGACATTTGGTCTTATCGGACTGGCCATTTTAAGGCTCCCGCCGAAATCTCCTTTTATCATGGTGGTCGCTGGCAGTGCTATTGTGGCCGCCTATGCTATTTACCGAAGCATTAAACCTATAGAGCACCCCACCTATGGCAGTTAAATTTGACTGATATTAACGCGGTTTTAACGCTAAATCTGCGCTAATAGGGCCAGACTAAAATCAACAGGTATCCGTTATGAAACGCGTTCTCGTCGCCCTTATGCTGACTGCCACTTCGGCTCTTCCCGCTTTTGCGGCAGATCAAGAGTTGCAAGGCACTTATTCTGACTGGACAGTCTATACCCGCGCAGAAGGGGGTGACGTCACCTGTTTCGCTTTAGCGAAGCCCGAGGTTAGCGCGCCAACTTCCGTCAATCACGGGGATGTCTATTTTATGGTGGCGAGTTGGAAATCCGGCGCGGCGACTGAGCAACCGAGCTTTCTGGCAGGCTATCCGCTCAAAACCACTCGCTCCCCTGCGGCCTATGTTGGCCGGACAAAAGTGACTATGTACCCGTCGGAAAATGAAGCCTTTATCGATTCCAGCGCTGATGAGCGGAACCTCGTTTCTAAAATGCGCGCGGGAGCGAATATGCGGGTCGAAGCGGTAAGTTCGCGCGGCACGGAGACGTCTTACGTCTTTTCCCTCAGCGGCATTACAGCAGCTCTTCGAAAAGTGAAATCCGCCTGCTCTTGATTTTGCCTTAGGCTTTTCGAGCTACAATCAAGTCTTGCAGCATATAGGGACTGTCTGAGCGGGCCCAGTGACCGAACTCGATTGACACAATTTCTAATCCGGCTTTTTTATAAAGCGACTTCACAAAATTAATATCAAACGCAATCGCGGCTTCAGGTGTGGACTTAACAGAGGTGCGGCTGACGGCATCAAATTCATAGGCAAAATCGACATGAGGCCTTTCGGCGGCCCGGCTTGTCTCATCCAGCAAATACCAAGTGGCTAAAACCTGGCCCCCTTGTTTCAGGCTCCGCGAAATTTCATGGAGGTAGTTCTCAACCTCTTTCGCCAACATGTGAGTGAAAACAGACGTTAAAAAGGCTGTTTCGAAGCGGTCATTTTCAACTGGAAACACATAGTCTTCTGCCGCCTGGGCTCCGGCCTTGTTATAGCGGGAATTATAGGCGTCCATATGTTGGAATTCGAAATTCGGCACCTCCGCATATTGCGCTTGGCACCAAGCTATCCCGGCGGAATTAATATCCATTCCCAAATACTGGCCCTTTAAAAACCCAACCATCGGCCGCGCCATCCGGCCCTGCCCGCAGCCAACATCAAGAACGCTATCCTCTGAGCGGAGGCCGTGGCGTTTCAATGTTTCGAAAAAACCATCTCCCACCGCCACGAAGTCTCCGCCGCCAATAAAGGTATCTCTACGGGACGGGACGCGTTTCCCCGCGACCGGGTTTCGCCAGTCCAGCCAGGCATGACCGAGCTTTTTTATTTCGACCCGCACGGGCAAAGGCACAATTTTTTTTAGTAGAGCTCTCATCGTTTGCCGCCTTAGCCGTGTGCACCTGCCTTGACCATATATAATTTAGTGACCATGTAGCGCGACATGGCACAGGCCCCTGATATTGGCGAAAGCGCAACCAAAGTCATCACATTAGGCTGTCGGCTGAACGCTTATGAAAGTGATGTGATGGCTGGGCATGCGCGGGATTCAGGTTTGAAAGACGCCATCATAATAAACACCTGCGCTGTAACAAATGAAGCCGTGGCCGAGAGCCGTCGCCAAGTACGTAAGGCCCGGCGTGAAAACCCTGAGGCTACCGTGATTGTAACTGGGTGCGCGGCTCAAATTGATCCAACCGCTTTTGCCGCCATTAAGGGCGTGAACAAGGTCATTGGCAATCACGAGAAAATGTCGCCGATGAGCTTTGATCCGGAGTTTTTGGAAAGCTCCGAACCTATTCGCGTCAATGATATTATGAGCGTCGCGGAAACCGCGCCCCAATTTATGGGCAGCGGCAATCAACCTCTCGAAAAGTCACAAAGCCGTAGCCGAGCTTTTCTACAAGTTCAGAATGGATGCGACCATCGCTGTACCTTCTGCATTATTCCTTATGGACGAGGCAATGCACGGAGCGTTCCGGCGGGCGAGGTTGTCAATTCTGTCCGCTCTCTCGTGGCGCAAGGCTATAACGAAGTCGTGCTGACGGGGGTTGATTTGTCGAGTTGGGGTGGAGACCTTCCTGGGAAACCACCTCTTGGCGACTTGGTAAGACGCGTTTTAAAACTTGTCCCCGAATTGCCGCGTCTGCGGCTGTCTTCAATCGATCCCGCAGAAGTGGATGAGGTTTTGTTTGATCTCTTGGTCAATGAGACCCGCATGACGCCATATCTGCACCTGTCCTTACAGGCAGGAGACGACATGATATTAAAACGAATGAAGCGCCGCCATAGCCGCGCTGATGTCATAGACCTTTGTCATCGCTTGAAAACTGCGCGCCCCGACATGACCTTCGGCGCAGACATCATCGCAGGCTTTCCAACCGAAGATGACGCGATGTTTGAGAATTCGCGATCCATTATCTCGGAAATTGGGATTCCTTGGCTTCATGTATTCCCTTACTCCGCCCGCGAAGGCACACCTGCCGCAAAAATCCCTCCTGTTCACGGCAATATTGTGAAAGCCCGCGCGCAGACGCTGCGGGACGAAAGCGCGCGTCTAAAAGAGGCGCATTTACAAAGCCGGGTCGGTTCTATCGACACTGCTTTGTTCGAAGAGACCGGTTTTGGCAGGCTCCCTGATTTCTCTCTCGTAAAGGTGGACAGCCCTCCGAAAAGCGGTAGCTTGGCCAAAGTTGAAATTACGGGCTCAAGCTCAGACCATCTAACAGGTGCTTTAATTTAATGGCTGAAGAGAAAAAGAAAAAAGGGTTCCTCTCAAAGCTTGGATTCAAGTCGAAAGATGACAAACGCGCAGAAGAAGCCGCAAAACGGGCCGAAGAGCAAAAGCGCGTTGATGAACAAATGGCTGCTCGTATGGCAGCGATTAATGCGGCCGCGCTTAAATCCGCCCGGACGATGGACGGTCAGGACGAGACCGAAACTTCCGATGAGGAAAAAGCAAAACAAGAGGCGGAAGATAAGCGCCAATCCGAGATTCAGGCCGCGAAAGATTTAGCGCGCGCCAAGCAACTGGCCGAAGAAAGAGCCCGCGAGCAAACGCTGAAAGCAGAACGCGAAGCGAAAGCGAAAGCCGCTAGAGAGAAAGCGGAAGCCGAAGCGAAAGCGCTCGCAGAAAAACAAGCTGCACTCGCTGCCGAGCGGGCGGAAGCGCAGCGCAAAGAAGCAGAAGAGCACGCCAAGGCAGAGGCAAAACGGAAAGCCGAAGAAGATGCTGCGCTCAAAGCGGCCAAGGACGCCAAAGAAAAGGCCGCGCTACGAGCCAAAGCCGAAGCGGAAGCAAAAGCCCGCGCCGAAGCGGAGGCGGTGAAGAAAGCCGAGACCGCTCGTCAAGAGGAAGCCGCTCGTAAAGCCGCCGAAGATGACGCTAGAAAACTGGCGGAACAACAAGCAAAAGATGCGGAGACCGAACGGCTCAAACAGCTCGCGCAGGAAGCCAGAGAGGCGGACCGGCGGGCTCGCATCGCAGAAGAACGGGCAACCCGCGAAGCGAATGAACGCGAAGCTATCGCCAAAGCCGAAGTCGAACGGCGCGCCAAACTAGAAGCCGAAGGGAAACTGACGCCGCAGGTAGAATCGACTCCTGTACGCACGAATTTCCTCGACCGTATTTCCGCAGGCCTGCGAAAGTCCACGTCCCGCATGTCGGACAGCATGGCGGCGAGCTTCAACAAACGCACACTGGATAATGAAGCGCTCGAAGACTTAGAAGATATTTTGATCGCGTCCGACCTCGGCACAGGCGCCGCCATGAAGGTAACCTCGCGCTTAGCCGAAAGTAAATTTGATAAGCAAATTACAGATTTGGAAATCAAAATCGCTCTCGCAGATGTCATTTCGGAAATCCTGACGCCCCTTGAAAGGCCCATAGTTCTCGGATCTATTAAACCGCAAATCATGCTTTTTGTCGGCGTTAACGGATCGGGCAAAACCACAACATTAGGAAAAATCGCCAAACGCTTTACCGATGACGGCAAAAAAATTCTTATCGCGGCTGGAGACACTTTCCGGGCGGCCGCCTTCGAACAGCTTTCCGTATGGGGCGAGCGGGCCAATGCTCCGGTGATGTCCGGCAAACTCGGCTCAGATGCCGCAGGTCTGGTTTATGACGCCATTGATCGCGCTCGACGCGAAGAGTTTGATATTTTAATGATTGATACAGCAGGCCGCTTGCAAAACCGGTCGGAGCTGATGGATGAGCTTTCTAAAATCTTACGAGTAATCAAAAAACAAGACGAAACTGCCCCGCATCACTCTATTTTGGTTCTTGACGCGACGGTCGGACAAAACGCCCTGATGCAGACCGAAGCCTTTACCAAAACGGCCGAGGTTTCCGGCCTCATCATGACCAAGTTAGACGGCACGGCCAAAGGCGGCGTCCTCGTGGCGCTCTCTGATAAGTATAAATTGCCTATTCACTGTATCGGCATTGGAGAGCGGATTGAGGATTTAGAGAATTTCTCTGCTCCGGTCTTCGCCGCGGCGCTTTCAGGCGTGGCTGACGAGATGAGTGAGTAACTCTAAATCGGAGCTAAAAACATCTCACATCTCTATAGCGCGAGCGCTTGCCATACCCCCTTCCTTAATGCACATCGCTTAATAAACCCGGCCTAAGATATGAGCCTTTTATGACTGATCCGACTCTACCGCCTCCCGCAAAAAAGCAAAGTTTCTGGCTTGATTTTGGTCCGCTTCTGATTTTCTTTGCGGCGTTTCAATATTTCAAAAGAACAAATCCTGATGACGCCATGATTTATGCGGCTGGTGTTTTGGGGGTCACAGCTACTCTGGCTCTACTTTATTCCTGGATTCGTCACCGCCATGTGTCCGGACTCTTGATGTTCACAACCGCTATTGTTGTTCTGTTTGCCGCGCTGGCCTTTTTCACTGGAAATAAAGTTATTTTCTTTATGAAGCCGACAATTCTAAACACGCTTTTTGGGCTCGCTGTAATTGGCGGAGTATTTATCAAAAAGAATGTTGTGAAGTTATTAATGGGGAGCGCCATTGAGCTTGAGGATGACAAGTGGAACGTGCTCGCCATCCGGTGGGGGCTTTTCTTTTTCGCGATGGCTATTCTCAACGAAGTAATCTGGCGTAATTTTTCTGAAGATTTCTGGGCAGGGTTTAAAGTCTTTGGCTTCCTTCCCCTGACCTTGGTTTTCACTCTGACGCAAATCCCGTTTATTCAGCGCTACGGTAAAATGAAAACAGGTGCGGAAGACGGACAAAGCTAAGTTTTAAGAATCTGTTTACCATAGAGAATTCAGCCGATTGTAAATCAAGGGGGGCGTGATACCGCCCTGGCCATGGGACAATCGGCAGAGAGTAATTTGATTCGCAAAGGCGGGGTTCAACCCCGCTTGGAAGCTGTCATTCGCTCGATAGAATTGGGGGGCAGTTCCAGTGCAGATTGGGAGGCAGCTCAGACCCCTTCTCAAACCTTCCTCTATATTTTACGCTCAGCTCATAATGTGAACGCTTTCCAGCCATTTACGGAGGAACAAAAAGCGTTGAACACTTATTTGATGGAACGTTTGGCCGGGCGGCGCTTATGTGAATATGCGTGGCGGCTTTTGGCTCAGTCCCATTAGCCTTCACATTGGTTTAGCGACTATTCGCCCCTGCTTTGGCGCGCTTTACAATTGAATACGGCCCTTATCCTGCTATAAGGCCGCGTATATTCGAAGATATTTCAAGACTAAGGATTTCCCATGGCCTCACTGGACAGTTTTAATTGCGAACGTACGTTAGAAGTACGCGGCGGCACCTATACATATTTTGATCTGAAAGAAGCAGAGAAAAACGGATTGAAAAATATATCCAAGCTGCCTCGCTCCTTGAAGGTTCTGCTGGAAAACCTCCTTCGCCACGAAGACGGCAACACTGTTAAAAAGGAAGATATTCAGGCTATTGCAGACTGGCTTGGCCCGAAAACCTCCACCCACGAAATTGCCTACCGTCCGGCTCGGGTTCTTATGCAAGACTTCACCGGCGTTCCAGCCGTTGTCGATCTGGCGGCCATGCGCGATGCGATGGTAAATCTCGGCGGATCTGCCGAAGCTATTAATCCGCTAAATCCCGTACACCTGGTCATCGACCATTCGGTTATGGTGGATTATTACGGCACGCCGCAAGCGTTTGAGAAAAACGTCAAACGCGAATATGAGCGCAATGGCGAGCGATATGACTTTCTAAAATGGGGCCAAGAAGCCTTTGATAATTTCGCCGTTGTTCCTCCGGGAACGGGCATTTGTCACCAGGTGAACTTGGAGAATTTGGCTCAGACAGTCTGGACGAAAACAGAGGGCGGCAAAACTTACGCCTTCCCTGATACATTGGTCGGAACAGACTCTCATACAACTATGATTAACGGCCTTTCCGTTCTAGGTTGGGGCGTCGGCGGTATCGAAGCCGAAGCCGCTATGCTCGGTCAACCTATTTCTATGCTCATTCCTGAAGTGGTTGGTTTTGAGCTAAAAGGTAAATTGGTAGAAGGCACAACAGCCACCGACCTTGTCTTGCGCGTCGTGCAAATGCTTCGCGAAAGAGGCGTGGTCGGAAAATTCGTTGAATTTTATGGTGACGGACTTGATTCCATGTCTCTTGAAGATCAGGCGACAATTGCCAATATGGCCCCAGAATACGGCGCGACTTGCGGCTTCTTCCCTATCGATTCAGATACACTAAAATATTTGCAAGCAACAGGCCGCGAAGAATCTCGCGTGGAATTGGTCGAAGCCTATGCCAAGGCTCAAGGTCTGTGGCGCGATGAGGTCACACCGGAATATACGGACACATTGTCACTCGACATGACGACCGTAATGCCGTCTCTTGCCGGACCTAAGCGTCCGCAAGACCGTTTCGATCTTAAAGGCGCAAACAAAACATTTGCCAAAATCTTGCGGGATGAATTTGAAAAAACACCGGATGGCGATTCTTCTGTAGACGTCAAAGGCAAAGATTACTCCGTCGATCACGGAGATGTCTTTATCGCGGCCATTACATCCTGCACCAATACTTCCAACCCGTCAGTTATGATGGCGGCGGGCCTTGTGGCTCAAAAAGCGAATAAACTTGGTCTGACGGTTAAGCCTTGGGTAAAAACATCCCTCGCACCTGGTTCTCAGGTTGTGGGCGAATATCTTGAAAAATCAAAACTCCAGACAGAATTGAACCAACTTGGGTTTGATGTTGTTGGCTATGGCTGCACAACCTGTATCGGTAACTCCGGCCCACTGGCGCCGGAACTTGCCGAAGCGATTGCCGAAGGCGACCTCGTTTCGTGCTCTGTGCTCTCAGGCAATCGTAACTTTGAAGGCCGCATTGGCCCGGATATCAAAGCCAACTTCTTGGCATCTCCTCCACTGGTCGTGGCCTACGCCTTGGCGGGTTCAATGCATCACGATTTCGAATCGGATCCGCTGGGGGTCGATAAAGACGGCAATGATGTTTATCTGAAGGATATCTGGCCGGATTCATCAGAAATTGCTGAGGTTGTGCGGAAAATCATTAACCGCAAAATGTTCACAGACCGCTATGGTGACCTTTATAAAGGGGATAAGCAGTGGCAGAAAATTAAAGTGACAGGCGGCGAGACCTATGATTGGCAGCCGGATTCCACTTACGTTCGTAACCCCCCTTATTTCGAGGGCATGACGACGACGCCGGACCCAATCGAAGATGTCAAAAATGCTAATATCCTGGCGCTTCTCGGCGATTCTATCACAACCGACCATATCAGCCCGGCTGGTTCCATCAAAGCCGACGGCCCGGCGGGTCGTTACCTTAAAGACCACAATGTAGAGCGGGCCGAGTTTAACTCGTTCGGCTCTCGCCGCGGCAACCATGAAGTTATGATGCGCGGCACATTTGCCAATATTCGGATCAAGAACCTGATGGCTCCCGGCACAGTTGGCGGCGTCACGACCTACGTCCCAACAGACGAAGTCATGAGCATCTTTGACGCGGCTGAAAAATATAAAGCAGACGGTAAGGACCTCGTCGTCTTTGCAGGCGGTCTATACGGAAACGGGTCCTCCCGCGACTGGGCGGCCAAAGGCACGATCCTTCTCGGCGTAAAAGCCGTTATTGCTGACAGCTTTGAACGTATTCACCGCTCCAACCTGATTGGTATGGGCGTGCTTCCTCTTGAATTCCAGGGTGACGACGGTTGGGAAGAGCTTGGACTCACTGGCAAAGAGACTGTCGATATCGCAGGTCTGAAAGAGATTACGCCGCGAAGCACAGTCGACGTCATGATTACCTTCCCGGACGGATCAAAGAAGTCTGTCACAGCCAAGGTGCGTATCGATACCGAAAACGAAATGGAATATTACCGCAATGGCGGCATTCTTCATTACGTTCTTCGTAATCTGGCTCGCGAAGCTGTTGCAGCTGAATAGACGGAATAACATTGAATTTTAAAACCCGCCTTTCGAGGCGGGTTTTTTATTGAGCAGTTGTAAGACGCCTACCAGCTTCCGCCGCCTCCGCCCCCTCCGCCGCCGCCGGAAAATCCGCCCCCACCGCCCGAACTGGACGTGCTGACTGGTTGGGCGGACTGAACACCCGAAGACAAGCTTTGGACCATTGAGCTATTAAGCGCGTTTAAAGAGTTCCGTCCGAATCCACCTCCGAGAGCATCTCCATGGGCGTAACTTGGCTGATAATTTTTGGCCACTTTCGGTAAGGACTTTTCAAAATATTTCGTCCAAGGCTTTTCCACGTCCAAGGCAATCGCATAAGGAAGGAACATTTCGTACCGTTCCTGTGTCATAGGCGGCGCTTGCCCGGAACCGACCTTCACCGAATTCAGGCGACCCTTCTCGGCCGTTTCCATGTAGAGTTTGAAGCCTTGTATCTCTGCCCTGACCGACTGGCCCAACTTTGTCGGCGCGGGTAATAGGATCAGGAAGATAATATTTATCGCTATGAGACCTAGTATTGCGACGAACACATTTGAGGATCCTACATTCAGTTGAGTTAAGGTCAGCACGATGCCGACAATACTCAATGTAGCGCCCAGAATAATCCATATTAGGTTTGCCCGATGATACCTCTCTGAATATTCTCCATTTAGATGCTTCTCAAATTTCCTCCGCATGGAATCAAAATGAGTGTTTGGCGACTTATCCAACTTCAAATAGTCTTTCCCAAGTTTGAACAGATTGTCAAAAACGACCTTCTCGTCTGGCAGCAAGGGGTCTTTAGGTTTCGTTGCGTCAGCCTTCGTAAAGGTTGTGGACTTTTTATTCACTTTCATGTCTATCCAGCCCTTCACCGACAAATTTATCAATGTCGCGATCAGTGCTGTGTTGCCAGACAGTCCACGTTTTAAGATACGATGTGACGCGGCTGCCGAATAGGTTTTGCCGCCATGGTTTGGCGGTTCGTATCGGGCAAAGACAGGTTGTTTCGCCGGGTCGCGGCCAACCCTGTCCCATTGCCAAAAATAAAACACGAAAATACCAAGCAAGAAGATCGTGATAATTAAGAGAGCTCCGTTTTTAAGCCACCAATATCGCCGTAGATCTTTATCGGTGAGGCCGTCTATCTGCCCTTTCGGCACCTTGACGGATACAGTAAGGCCTTCACCCGCGGAAAGCGGTCGCTGGGTTTCGAAAATTAGATCACCGCCAACTCTTCGCGAGACAAAGTTATCTCCGTCCGCTCCAATGCGTCCTGTATTCGCGGTATAATCCAAAACATTTGCGTCAGCTGGGACTTTGACTCTGACCTGGGCTTTCGCCACCGGATAGTTCCAGTAATTGCCTGTGACGTTCCAGAGCAACTCGTCAAAGTCTTCGCGGTATCGAATTTCATTTTCGACCGTATAGACCAGCTGATAGGTATGCTGCCCGTTCCGAAGATAAACCTCCGGATTGCCGATACGCCACTGCCAAGCATTATTGATCTTACTTTCTACATAGGTCTCCGAGGTACCGTCCCGTGAAATTGACTTCATGTCATATTTAACTTTATCGAGTACGTCATATTCAGCGACATACTTCGTGGCCGGAAGCTCTCGAAATATGCCTCGCCGATTTTGTCCGGGGGCGTCCTGAATTGTGATGGATTCTGTCACCTTAACATCGCCAGACGTTAGTAATTCCAGTTGAACATCAAACTCACGAATGTGCTCACCGCTCAGGTCAACCTGCTGGGCGTGACCGCTGACGGTCCAAAAGAGAGCAATAAGAAGAGAGAGTAAAAACTGTCTCATAACTTGACCTCGGGCACGGCATAATCCGATTCATCAATTTCAAAATAATCACGCTTATAAAACCCGAAAGGCTTTGCCACGAGATTGCTCGGAACGGATTCGACTTTGGTGTTCAGCCCGCGAACGGCTCCATTATAAAACCGCCGCGCCATCTCAATTTTGTCTTCCGTTTCTGAAAGCTCATTTTGTAGATCGAGAAAATTGTCAGAGGCTCTAAGATCCGGATAGTCTTCGGCTAAAGCGATGAGGCGCCCAACAGGCCGTTGCAAAGCGCTTTCGGCCGAGGCGCGGGCCGTAGGTTTGTCCCCCGCCGCCAGAGCCGCGTTGCGTTTTTCGATCACTTCCGAAAACAATTTTCGCTCGTGAGCGGCATATCCTTTTACGGTTTCGACCAACCGCGGAATGAGGTCTGCCCGCCGTTTAAGCTGAACCTCGATATCAGACCAACCATTGTCAACAAACTGCCGACTTTGAACTAGTTGGTTATATATAATAATAACCCCGATAAGGATAAGAGTAATGACCCCTAAAATAACCCAAAGCATACTCGTCTCCTGTTTTAGAAAAGATACGGCTCCCGGTCCAATTGCTCAAGGGAAATTGCTCAAGGGCGATTATTTCGTCGGGTTTTGTTTCTTGAATGGGAGCCACAAACTCCATCCCAAGCGTTGAGCAGCGTTTGTCTGCGCGTCTTCTAACCCCAAAGTCATGCCTGTCTGGCCCTGGCTAGGACTAAACTGATACGTTCTGAATAGCCGGTCCCAGAAGGAAAAATTAAAACCGTAATTCATTTGGCTTTCCCGCATAATAACCGAATGATGGACGCGGTGCATGTCGGGCGTCACAATAATTTTACGTAAGGTCCTATCTAAGAAAAGCGGAAGTTTTAAATTGGCATGGCTGAAAATCGCTGTGGCATTTAAAGCTATTTCAAAAACAAAAACCGCCAAGACCATTGGGCCGAGCCAGAGAACCATCAAGCATTTGAAAAGCATAGACAGCAATATTTCGATAGGGTGAAAACGCACGCCTGAACTCGCGTCGAGATCACGATCAGCATGATGAACTTTATGAAGCCGCCAAAGGACCGGTATCTTATGCGTGGCCACATGTTGGAGCCATATGATAAAATCTAGCACGAGGAAGGCGAGACCAAATTCCAGCCAGACAGGCCAGTCAACGAGATTTAATAATCCCCACCCGTTCTGAGACGCCCATGCGGCAACGCCAAGAGCAATAAGCGGGCCTAAAACCATGAGACTCAGAGACCCGGAAACGACAAGAGATAGATTGGTGACCCAACGACGCAGTCGCCCTTGGACGCGGTCACGCCGCGGAAAGAGGGCTTCTAAAATCGAAAAAAGAAGAAGGGCGCCAGCAAAAATGCCTAGCCGAATAAGAGCCGTCTCATCCATCTAGTAATGCCTAGCGATCTATGTACATTTTTTAGCCCGGTAAGCTGCCCGAACGGCGCGGGCTTCATCATCTTTTTTGGCAGATGCTGCCGTCGTTTCCGTTTCAAGTCCACTACGGTCCCCGGCAAGACTTGCTTGCGGGTCCGGCCCGACCTGCTGAGAGGCAAAGGGATCAATCAGTCTTGTCCTGTCTGACATCGCGCGCAATTGTTCACAATCAAATCCCATATAGGGCTCAGGGTCTGCCGTTGTGCCGCAAGCTGACAGTACAAATAGACCCGCTAAACCAACTAGATATTTCGACATGAGAACGCTCCGCCCTTGAAAGTCTTGACGTATAAGCTAACAGCTTGCACGCACATTACCACTTACAAAACCGTGACCTATATGACCCGTCCTACCATACTCATCACCGGCGCCTCGGCAGGATTGGGCGCCGCCTTAGCACGCGAATATGCCTCCCGCGGATGGGACCTTATTCTTTGCGCGCGGCGGGTTGAGCCGATGAAGGCTCTCGCGGATGAGCTAAAGCAAAGCTTTGACGCGCACAGTCATGTTTTCGAAGCGGACCTTTTTAAGGAAAATGCAGTGGATAAACTCCTCGCCGCCATAGAGAAAAAATCACTTCGGATTGACGGCCTCATCAATAATGCGGGCTATGGCCATCCGGGGCAGTATCTCGAGAGCGAGTGGGACGCCCATGGCAATTTTATCCAACTCATGGCGACAGCGCCTTGTGAGCTGGCCCGAAAACTCGCGCCGGCTATGGTAGAGCGCGGCTTCGGCCGCATCATGAATGTCGCGTCTCTCGCCGGGCATATGCCGGGATCAAAGGGACATACACTCTACGCGGCCGTAAAAGCCTTTCTCATCAAATTTTCAGAAAGCCTGAATTCAGAACTGAACGGTACTGGCGTTCATGTCAGCGCTCTCTGCCCGGGATTTACTCTGACGGAGTTTCACGATGTTAACGGTACGCGCGAGGCTATAAATAATTTGCCGGACTATATGATAATGGACGCAAAGGATTGTGCGGAATTGGCCTATGAGGCGCTTGAAAAAAACCGGGCTGTTTTCATTTCCGGCCGGGTCAATAAATTCATTGCCCTTCTCGCGCGGGTCCTGCCGGCGACCGTCACGCAACACTTAATGGCCAAGAATTCACAAAAATTTCGGAAGGTCTGACATGCCGCACGCTGATCCAAGATTATATGTCGCTCTTGATTTGCCGACTATTTCCGAAGCGGAAAGTTTGGTGGAAACTCTCGATAAAACTGTTTCCAGCTATAAAATCGGGCTGCAATTATTACCTATCGGCGGGGTTGAATTTGGCCAGCGTCTGAAGGCTCAGGGCAAGCAAGTCTTCTATGATTTCAAACTCCATGATATCGGGGCGACGGTCGAAAAAGCGACCCGTTCTATTGCTGGGTTAGGGGCGGATTTATTGACGGTACACGCGCGTCCCGATGTGATGCAAAGCGCCGTGAAAGGGCGAGGCGATAGCGCGCTTAAACTGCTCGGCGTCACTGTTTTGACTTCTCTGGATAAAGCGGCTCTCGAAGCGATTGGCTATCATGAGGACGCCAAGACTTTGGTAATGCGCCGGGTGGAGCAAGCGGTTGAAGCTGGAATGGACGGGGTTGTGTCCTCCCCGCTAGAGGCCGCAGCCATTCGCGCGGTTGTGCCGGAAGACTTTCTCATCGTCACACCCGGGGTTCGTATGCCGGGCGGCGAAGCAGGCGATCAAAAACGAATAGCGACTCCGGGCGACGCGCTGAAAAACGGAGCGTCGCATCTCGTGGTTGGGCGCCCGATTTCCGCGGCAGAAAACCCCCACCAAGCGGCGTTGGATATCTTTGAAAACATGAGAGCCTAATTAAAAGGCCCTTCAGCGAAAAACTGAAGGGCTAGCATTTTCTTACCAGGCAGACCCGTAACGGCTGGCCCCGACATGGACCGGCATGCACCCGCTATAGCAGGGCGGCGGGGGCGGAGGCGCGACGCAGCACGGCTTTGGAGCTGGTGGCGGCGGAGGCGGCGCAATACAGCACGGACGCGGTGGGGGTGGGGGCGGCGCAATTGGCGCGCAGCAAACCGGGTAGCGCACATAAATCACCGGACGCACGATGCGGTAATAAGTTGTCTTGGGGACGGGCTTGACCACATTGTAACACCCTAAAACGCGTCCTCCTTCAGGATTATAAACAGCCGTTGGGCAATTTGTCGCCTGAAGGCTTTCGTTCTGACCGAGACCGGGCAAGGTTCCTGAAAATCCGTAAGTCTGAACATTGCCGTCAGAGTAAGCCTCGCTGATTGATCCAGAGCCATAACGGGCGCTGGCCTCATATTGGGACATCTCGCCGCCATAGGAAGACTGGCTATAAGAAGACATTCCGTACGACGAAGGTCCGTAAGACGCAGAGCCATATGACGACTGACCGTAATGGCCTGCATTTGCGGCCGTCGTCAGAGCCAGACCGGTAGCGGTTAAAATGGCAGTTTTAAAAATTCGGGACATGATTATCCACCTCTCATTTTACGTCATAGAAAGGGCTCAGGCTGAAATCTTCACAGCCGGGTCGGCGTCCTGCCGAGCTCTCATTTTTGACTTATATTTATCGCGGCGACTTCAACGCCGCGCAATTTGATTCTCTTTTTGCGGGAAATAAACCCCGTCTTGAGGCTCTGACCCGTCTAATTAATAGGTCCAGCCAGGGTAATTTGGTTGCGGCGAAACATGCCCTTGATGCGGAGCATAAGGTTGCGGCGTTTGACACGTTGGAATTGGAACGCCGACCACAGGGTTGACGACTTGCGTCTCTACTTTGCGCTTGCAGATTACCTGTGTGGCTAAGGTATCGCCGAAAAAGGTCGGACCTGACGTTTTTTCCCAATAGGTTCCGTCTGCCCCCACAGACGATCCATAAGTTCCGTTGCTCTGCAGAACAGGAGCCCCGGCTAGTTGCGGCGCGCCGTATCGAGGCGCGGGAGCCGGCATAGTCTGGCTTTGCGCGCCAAAGGCATAGGTTTCTGGAATGCCGACTTGTTGTGAATAAGCCGGGGCGGGCGCTTGAACGCCGCCCATAAAGCCCGAAGAGCGGGCGCCATATGTCGTCGGAATAGAAACCTGACCTGTATATTCGCGGTTTTGCCGCATCATAGACGGGCGCGGGGCCACGCCGCCGCTGACATGTGGTTGCGGAATTGTCCGGCCTGAATTGAGAACGCGGTCCGCATTTTCCGGGCTACGATCTACTCTTGATGTCGGGATATGAGCAATCCCAGGAACAAAGCTGGCGTCCCCATATTGGCGGGATTGAAACAAAGAATAATCCACGGTTTGCGAGCTATAATTTGTTGGTATGGACACTTGGCCTGTATAATTTGTCGGGATAGACACCTGCCCCGTATAAGTCGGGCGCGGCGCGGGTGCGAAGAGTTCTACATTGACAGGAACGCCCACATCTTGGCGACAATATTGCGTCGATTCTGGATGGCACCCGCCTGTAAAGGCAACAGGCGCGTCTGAGAGGCCGGGTCCGGCTTCAAGGCTATGAACCCTCATGATTGAAACATGCGGGGCACGCTGGAAATTGACAGACCTTAAATGCCCCATCGGTCGATTGTTTTGAACAGTAACCGGGCCGAACTGAGACGGCGGTCCCGGAATATAGCTGACGCCCAAACGGCAACCGGGACCAGCGCAATTACCGGCATTGGCAACGCCAGAAAGACTTAACAGACCGAGCACACTCACGGCGCCCATGATAGATTTAATTGGCATTTGCCACTCCCATTTCATTTCACCTGCGAATGGAAGGTCTCCTGCCCGCTCACCCGCTCTTTAAGTCGTGCGGGGAGTGCAAACCTCTGACTTAAAAGTCATAGGCTATGCCCCCTCGTTCCCAATCGCCGTAGCGCGTGGGCTCCACACCTTTCGGTCCGGATGACTCTTTCGGACGGTCTGTTTCCTCACGCGCTTTACGGCGCGCTGCGGCTTCGGCCAGAGCCCGCTTTGCAGCAGGGCTCAGAACCTTTTTCTCCGGCTTAGGGTCTGGCGTCGTTTCGGGGGAATTATTTGTCATACCCGATATTACGCAAAAGCCGTACAGTCCGTCAAACCGAGAATACCGATCCAACTTGTAACGTCTCTACACAAAGAGCGATAAAATTTAATTAAACGCACGTTGGGGAGTTATTAAGCATAAGCTTTAGGATTCAGTCTGCCGGTCAAGATTAAGACATGTGTTTTTGCCGCTAGACATACCCGCCTATCCGTTCCAGTCTTTCGGACTTCCGTTCGCTATTCGCGTCTATGGTTTTGCTGTCTACCTTCGCTTTTCGGTGGGTAAAGAGGGTTTATCCTCTCCGTTTCGCTCAGGCTTTTTGCTACTTCTCAGTCTGTTTTGTTGTTTCTTCTTTCTCAAAATGAAAATGGGGGCCGTCCGCAAAGCGCAGGGTCGCAGGCTGGTGCCTAAAATATGTTTCTTTTGCGACCCCGACATTACCCAATGACGGACTGCGCGGCAGTGAGTGATACCAATTCCGACATCCTAACTGCGAGAAGGCCGTCTACACCGACCTTCACCAGGTTTGTCCCGGACCGCGCCCGGCGCCGGGGCCGTTCACCCCTGCCCGCCTTCTTCGGCACTCACTGTCCCACCTCATACAAACCGACCAACGCAAATGCGGCCCGCCCCCATGTGGATGAGAACGAGTTTAATATAAGGGCAAATTAAAGGGTGAGGATGTATCTCTTGAGATTAGCGATAAAGGATTGATAAAGTTGACGTTCTAAATCTTTTAAGCGCGGATCCTTATTTAACTAGTCAGGAGGATAACTTGCGATCGCTTTTTGTTTGCAACCTTTAATCGCCCCCTTACAATTGCAACCAGTGTAAATAAGGTCAGGAATGAAGCGAAGCCTAGAAAGACGGAAAGACCGCCGCGCCCTCCAAGAGAAGCGTTCTTTATGGGCGTTTCAGGTGATCTTGCTTATTTTCATCTTTTTTATGTGGCTCATTTGGGCAAAAATCTACTTCCTATTTGCGCTGATATCGTCCTTTTGCGTCGAACAAGCGGTGACATTTGGGAGCTCAGAGGCCCTTTCAGGACTATACACCCTTTTAAGCTACACTGTTGCCTTAATGGCACTTTTGTGGGGCGTAATCGCTCTTTCTTTTCGGCGCGCCTTTCGACATTGGATGTCTTACTTGGTTCACCTTACTCTTTTGGTTGGGATTGGAAGTCTCTTTTTGTGCTTTCAGCTCCTGCATGTGCCTGACGCCACAGCCCCTGACGGCACTCTTGGGGTGAGGGCGATGGTAAAGGATAGTGAATACTCGCCCCCTCAATTCGCTTTCCCTCTCACAATAGAAGGCCGCATCCAAAAGGGCGAGTGGCAACAGCGCCGAACCTCACCTTTCGCCAACGCCAGATTTTACCGTAACCCAACGGAGTGCGTCTGGATTGACAGAAACATCATTACGCAAAACGCAATCTTTGACGAAATTCCAGGTTATATTTCTGCGAATAACGAAACGAAAATGGCCCTCCTCGAAAACAGGCGCTTTCGCAACAATACATTCCCCAAGACAAGTCTAGCAAAGGGTTTAGTAATTGCCGTGAGAAATGTTTTCAGCGAGAAATCTTTAATGGAGGCATTACAGGACAGTCAGAATTATAGGGAAATGACACGGGGTGAACGGCAGCGTTTTAATCAGAAATCCGACTGCCTTAAGGAAAGCGTTTATCCCCCCCGCACAGATGAAGAGTGCGATTTCGTTTGGGTTTGGGAGGAATTCTAACAGGGGCGCACCTGTTCATTAGATCTAATCGTAAAAATGGCGTGTGACATTTCTGTCTGCATTCCCGTCGCGCCCTGTCCGCATTTTCACATTCCCCTTTCGCCCCGCCTCTGCTAGGCGCTGTCAGGATGAGCGAACGTGATAAAAACTCCCGCCCTTTCGGCGACAAAAAACCCTTTAACAAACGAGGCAAGCCGCCGTTTAAAAAAGGCGGTCGCCCCGATGGACGCCGAGATACGCGGCCAAAGGACTCGCGCCCTCGCGATTCCCGGCCTGAAAAGGATATTCCGCTCACCTCAGCGCAAATGACCCGTCAGCTCGCCGCCTCTGCTGTTCGGAATGTACGGATAGACGGATTGCCTTTGGAAACGGTCTTATCTGCCCTGCCCGGCTATAATGAGCTTGATCCCAGAGATCGGGCTTTTGTTCGCTTGATTGCCGCGACGACATTTAGGCGCGACGGTCAATTAAAAGCTGTTTTTAAACCGCTCATTCGGAAAGAACCTCCGGCTTTTATTCGCGCCGCACTGGAAACTGCCGCCGCGCAAATCCTATTTTTAGGTACGCCGCCTCACGCCGCTGTGGGCGAAACTGTCGGTATGTTGAAATCCACTAAAGCCACTCGCGGTTTTGCCAATCTGGCCAATGCCGTGCTTCGGAAAGTGGTCGAAGAGGGCCCGAAACTGGCCGGGATGGAAGCCCCGCGCGCCAATATACCAGGATGGATACGCGGCGCTTGGGAGCGGAGTTATGGCCGCGCTGCCGTGCGGAAATCATCGCTTCAATTGATCAAAGATCCGCCTCTGGATTTGACTTTGAAAGATAGCACAGACGACAATACAAAAAAGTGGGCCGAAACGCTCGGGGCCACTGTCATTATGCCCGGTACGGTTCGCCTATCTTCTATCGGGAATGTCGCCGAGTTGGAGGGTTACATTGAAGGCGATTGGTGGGCGCAGGACGTGGCCGCGACTTTGCCTGTCAGAACCTTGGCGAACGCTCTGGGTGACCTGAGCGGAAAAACAGCGCTGGATCTCTGCGCCGCTCCAGGCGGGAAAACCATGCAATTGGCCGCCCAAGGCGCAAAGGTCACGGCGGTCGATAAGTCCGAAAGCCGGTTGGCGCGGGTTCACGAGAATATGGCGCGCGTTAAACTCGACGCCGAGATTGTTTGCGCGGATGCATTGGAATGGGAAACAGACAAAACATTTGATGTTGTTTTGCTCGACGCACCTTGTACCGCAACCGGGACCTTCCGGCGGCATCCGGATGTGCTTCACAACCGAACACCCAAAACTTTGTCGCAGCTTGTGAAACTGCAGGACAAGCTCCTCCCGAAAGCCGCAAGCCTCGTGGCCCCGGGCGGGTATCTGGTCTTCGCGACCTGTTCCCTCCAGCCCGAAGAGGGGGAACCGCGCATCGCCAAGTTTTTGGAAAATGCGCCCGAATTCCGCCGCATTCCGGGATTAGCGCTATCGGGTCTGGACGCACCAGATATCGTCAATGAAAACGGAAGCTTACGAACCCTACCGCATTATTTGGAAGAAGCAGGCGGAATGGATGGTTTCTTTATTTCAGTTATGCAGAGAAAAGAACCGGAATAATAACGGCACAATATGGTTTTAAGGGGCGTTTATCGCCCGTTAACGTAAATTGGTCTATTCTTTGCAAGTAATTGACATCATGTTTCATATTGGGAGGCTCAGATGAGCACGCATTTATATCTCCGCGCAACGGCTATCGGCGCCATCGGCGCGGTTACTTTTGCCGCGACAGCCGCGTCAGCCAATCCGCAAAGCAGCCGTTACGGCGATATCTATGACTATGAAAGTGGTCATAATTGCGGTCAATCTTGCGCGGCGCCTGCGCCGACCCAAGCTATGCGCGCTCCGGCTTATGTCCCGCCGCAACCTGTCTCCGGCCCGCCAATCTATGTGGATTGCTCTGTTATGGGCAGCTGCGCGCCGCAGCCGACCACAGTTTATACGGCCCCGCAAACCACGCATTCCAACACATATTCGCAAGGCACGACTTATTCTCAGGGCACGTCCTACAGCTCCGCGCCTTTAAACTGCCCTGCCGGAACAACGGCTCAAGCCGACGGAACTTGCCTGCAAGGATCGAGCTATAGCCAGTCTTACAGCAGCACGACCACTCACAGCCAGACGACGCCTTACCAAGGGACAATGTCCTATAGTGGCCCCGTGAACTGCCCCGACGGCACGATGGCTCAGCCGGACGGCACTTGTTTGCAGGTCTCTGATTATTCTGTCGAGATTTATCAGGGCGACGCCCAGACAAGTTATGGCTATCAGTCTAGCGGCGCGTCCACGGATTACCGCCCTATCCGGAAATAACTTTCTGGTTTTTAGGCAACTTAAGCCCTTACAAAGCCCGCTTTTAAAGCGGGTTTTTTATTGTTCAAATAACACTCCGAGACTCCGCTCTAACGCGCCCTGCGCCTTGCGCGGTTTTCCTGTGACTGATAGAAGACGGTCTAATTAGAAAAAGAGCCGTCCCCATGCCTGCTTTAATCTCGCCTTCCATATTGTCTGCTGACTTTGCCGCCCTTGGCCAGGCCGTGCGCGATATTGACGAAGCCGGAGCCGATATGATCCATATTGACGTCATGGATGGGCATTATGTGCCCAATCTAACGATCGGACCGATGGTGGTGAAAGCGCTTCGCTCCCATAGCGATAAGCCATTTGACGTGCATTTGATGATCTCTCCGGCAGATCCATACATCCCGGCATTCATTGATGCGGGCGCTGATATTATCTCGATCCACCCAGATGCCGGCCCGCACCTTCACCGCTCTTTGCAGAGCATTAAAAATGCAGGCGTGAAAGCCGGTATCGTTCTTAATCCCGGCACGCCCGTCGAGGTTGTTGATCCGGTTCTGGACCTGCTCGACATGATTTTGGTTATGAGCGTTAATCCCGGCTATGGCGGGCAAAGTTTCATCCCGTCCCAACTCGACAAGATCAAACTCTTACGGGAAAAAATAGACGCGACGGGCCGCGATATTATTTTGGAAGTTGACGGCGGCGTTAATCCCGAAACCGCCAGAGACTGTCTCGCCGCCGGGGCCAATTCCTTGGTCGCGGGCAGCGCGGTCTTTAACGGCGCAGGCGATTACGCGGAAAATATTGCGGCGCTGAGAGGCGGCGCCTCTTCTGCCCCTGAAGCTAAGGTCGCTTAGGCCCTCCGGCCCCGCAGAGCCCATGTCCTCCGCCCGTCTCTCCACCTCTTCCCTTTTGCTAGCGGCGTTGTCCGCCAAGGGCAGCGCTGTCGCCGACAGTCTGGGTGAGCCATTTCGGATGATGCGCCTGCGCGCTGGGCGGCCGGGGCCATTTCATCCAGCGAGTCCCGCCTATCACATAGGCGATAAAGCCAAGGGGCAAGACCTCCTTTCGGGCAAATTTACCTATGGCGGACAATCCGTAGATGTCGGTCTGCAAGGCGATCCTTGGACAATTACTGTGCCGTCCACCCGCTACGCAGCCTGGCTGCACAGTTTTGAGTGGATGAACGATTTGCTTGCCGTCGGGCCGAAAGCCAAAGGCAAGGTTGAGGAAAAGGCCGCTGCCCTGCGAGCGCGGTCACTCGTGGATAATTGGATCACCCATTACGGCGTGTGGAATCATTTCAATTGGGAGCCGGAAATTTTAACCGCGCGGCTCTGGCATTGGCTCATTCACTGGACGCCAGTTCTTTCCTCCGACGGGGCGGGGCCGAAAGCGGCCCAACGCCGGGGGTCTGTCATGCGGCAGATGAAATACCTCCGCCGCCAATATAAATCCATTCCGCCTTCTGTTCTTCGCCTCCAAGCCGCGGCCGTGCTGACACTGGGCGGGGCGCGCCTCACCGAGAAATCAGAAGGGTATTTCGCCCGCGGTCTCGATTGGCTGGACGATGAAATCGACGCGCAAATCCTGCCAGATGGGGGTCATATCTCGCGCAGCCCAGAAGACACCCTTAACTGCCTCGACATTCTCTTGTCCCTCGACACCTGCCTCGCCGATCGCGGCGTCGAAGGCTCGCGCACGCTGAGCCGCGCTATAGACCGTATGGTGCCTATGGTGGCTTTTTTCCTGCATAGCGACGGACGGCTCGGCAGTTTCAATGGCGGCGGACCGGGCGATGCAGCAAATATCAGAACGATTTTAGACGCCGCGCCCGGAGAGGCCCGTCCTTTCGCCTATTGTCCGCACACACAGTATCAGCGACTTGCGGCCGGCGAGTCGGTTTTACTGATTGATACAGGCGAGACGCCGCCTCGTCCGTTCGATTTGAAGGCTCATCTGGCGCCACTTGCCTTTGAACTGTCGACGGATCTTGGACGACTGGTTGTTAATTGCGGATGGAATGACGCGCAGCCTCCGGGATGGCGTCGACCCATGCGCTCTTCGGCGGCTCATTCGACGCTAAGCTTGGGCGCGGAATCTCCTGGCCAGCTCTTGCCCAAGGGATGGAAAACGCAAATTGTCGGCGAAGCTGTTTTGGAAAATGCCGGGCCGACCAAAGGCACGCGTAAAGAACAAGAAGGCGGCATGTGGTTGGAATCTAACCATCAAGGCTATCTGGCCCGCACGGGTCTGGGCCATAGACGACGGCTTTTCATGTCGACCGACGGCGTGGATATTCGCGGCGAAGATAGTCTCTATGTCCCTCTGGGCCGCTCTCCGCAATCGCGCGAAGAGCGTCCGTTTGAAATCAGATTTCACTTCCACCCCGATGTGAGAGTGAGCCTGTCACAGGATCAGGCGAGTGCTTTACTAGTTCAACGCGGGCAAGCGGGCTGGCGGTTCCGAACGGATGGTGGGCCTTTGCGTCTGGAAGATTCGGTTTATTTGGCAGAGGGCACTAAGCCTGTACGTTGTCAGCAATTGGTCATTCCTGGGCGCGCTCTTTCGGATAATGACGGCGAAGGCCGGACCAACCGCGTGCGGTGGTCCTTCCGTAAACTTGAAAGCCGCCGCAAAGATGGATGACCCAATCATAGAGGTTGAGACAGAGTTAGCGCGAGACCATGAGAAACAGGTCGACGTGACGCCTCCGAAACATCGTCGGCTGCGCCGGCTTCCAAGCCCGCTCAGCCTGCTTATTCGCCTTTTGATGATTGCCTTTGACGCCTTCTTAGGCGGCGTCGCCATGCTATTTGTTATTCGCTGGCGCTATGATTTTTTAAATAAACCTATTCCGACCGAAATCGACTGGCAGGCTTCGATTGTAATGATCTTCAGCGTGGTCATCATCTGGGCGGCAATGCGGCAAGACCGGGCAATTTGGCGGTTCACGTCACTGAAGGATTTTCAGAGACTTATCATTGGCGTTGTTTTGGCCTGCGCCGTGGTACCATTAGTCTTATTTTTCTTTGTGGATCGCGGGGAGCATTTCCCGCGTTCGGCCCCGATTTTGAGCGGATTGTTCTTTTTTGGGATGCTGCTTCTGAGTCGGCTCTTGGCCATGATCATCCAAAATGGAGACATACGGGCCTTATTCCGCAGGCAGTCTCAATTTGCAAATGATGCCATTTTGATTGGGCCAAGCTCAAAGCTTTATAATTATCTCAGGGATATGTCGCGGCGCGATCACGTCGGGGCTGTTAATCCGGTGGGCTTAATTGAAACCTCGGGCGTGAATGTCGGGCGCTCCATTCGGAGCATTCCGGTGCTGGGCGGCGTCGAAGACCTTTCGCAAATTTATGCGAGGCTGGCGTCACGGCGTGATAAACCCTTGCAGCTTATCTCAATTGATCCACTTCTCTCCAGACCAGACACGGAAATTCTGGTGAAGTCTGCGGCGGAGCTCGGCGCGCCGCTAGCGCGCTTGCAATCTGACGGGGTGAATACAGGCCTCACGACATTTGAAGCGGCAGATTTGATCGGACGGGATGTCAGAGCGCTTGATCTTGCGCCCGTTCGCCGCCTGATTAAAAACCGCCGGGTTCTCGTGACCGGAGCGGGCGGGTCTATCGGCTCCGAAATCTCCATGCAGCTCGCCGCCTTAAACCCTGCCAGCCTCGCTCTGTATGATTGCTCCGAATATAATCTCTATCGGCTCGAGAAACGACTTCTGCCGCTTCGTCCTTTATCGCGTGATCCGGATTGGACAACTTATATTGGCGATGTGTGTGACGCCGGTCGGCTGAACGAAGTTTTTGAATGGGAACGACCTGAAATCGTGATCCATGCGGCGGCGTTGAAACACGTGCCGCTCGGCGAGACGAATCCGATTGAAACGCTTCGCACCAATGTGTTCGGGACAAAAAAAGTTATCGAAACCTGCATTCAACACGGCACAGAAAACTTCATCCTGATTTCGACTGACAAGGCCGTCAATCCGATCAACATTATGGGCGCCAGCAAGCGCATTGTTGAAATGCTAATGGTCGCCATGGCGTCCAAAGAACCAAAACTCAATAGCTCTGCTGTGCGGTTTGGAAATGTGCTCGCTTCAACCGGATCGGTCGTGCCTTTGTTTGAAGACCAAATCGCGGCGGGCGGGCCTGTCACCGTAACTCATAAAGAAGTCTGCCGGTATTTCATGACGACGTCGGAAGCCGCCGCGCTCGTCCTGCAAGCCGCCGCACTGGAAGATCCGGGCCAACGCAAAAAATCTGAGTCTCAAGCCGATATTTATGTGCTCGAAATGGGCGATCCCGTGAATATTTCTCAGCTCGCCAAGCAGCTTATTCGCCTTCGCGGCAAAGTCCCGGGAAAAGATATTGAAATTAAATACACAGGTTTGCGTCCCGGTGAAAAACTGTCTGAGCTTTTAACCGGCTCGTCCGAAAACTTAGAGGCGACAACAGTGGACGGGATCCAACGGTTTACTGGGCAGGTCGCCGATGTCGAAGACATCATGGCTCAAATCGACAAATTGCTGCGCGCCATAAATAAAAGAGATCGTAAAGCCGTGGTACGGGTCCTTAAAACTTTGCTCCCGGAGTTTCAGCCAAATGGCGCGTTAGTCGCCAAGTCCGGCTCCGCCATTTAATCTCAACTCTGCCTATCCCGTCACTTCCCATAGTCTGGAGCCCGTGATAAAGGCAGGGCTTAAAATTTCACCTTCACTTTTCAGGTCTGACTATGCCCGCTCCTAACCCCGACCTTCCGGCTTTCGATCCTGCCCGTCTGGCGCCAGTCAAGCGCGCGCTGATCTCGGTGTCTGATAAATCCCGACTGATCGATCAAGCCACAGCCTTGCATGAGCGCGGCGTGAAATTGGTGTCTACGGGCGGCACTCACCGCGCTATCGCCGCCGCCGGCATCCCCGTTAAAGACGTAGCCGAGCTGACGCACTTTCCTGAGATGATGGATGGCCGGGTTAAAACGCTTCACCCTATGATTCATGGCGGATTACTCGGAGATCGCGACCTTGCCTCTCACAAAGACGCCATGCACAACTATGGCATTCTGTCTATCGATCTGTTGATTGTGAACCTCTATCCGTTTGAGAACGCCGTTGCCTCTGGCGGATCATACGAAATGTGCGTCGAAAACATAGACATTGGCGGACCTGCCATGATCCGCGCGGCCGCAAAGAATCACGCTCATGTCGCCGTTTGTACGGACGTAGAAGACGTCGATGCTGTCCTCGCCGATATGGACGCACATGATGGTCAAACCTCCGGTTCGCTTCGCCAGAAACTCGCGGCCAAGACTTATGCCCGTTCCGCAACCTATGATGCGGCGATTGCCAACTGGTTTGCGGCGCAGCTCGAAGAGACGCCGAAATATCGCTCACAGGGCGGCACATTGAAACAGGAACTTCGCTACGGTGAAAATCCGCATCAGACCGCGGCGTTTTATTCCGACGGATCAAACCGTCCAGGAGTCTCCACCGCCGAGCAGCTACAAGGCAAGGCTCTGTCTTATAATAATATCAATGATACGGACGCCGCGTATGAACTCGTCGCCGAATTTGGCGACGCGGCAGACGGCGCGAAGCCTGCGGTTGCTATTATCAAACACGCCAATCCCTGCGGCGTAGCCGTGGCGGATGATTTTATTACGGCATATAAAAATGCTCTGGCCTGTGACCCGGTTTCAGCCTTTGGCGGTATTGTCGCGCTAAACGGAAATCTGGACGCCAAAACGGCCAAAGAGATCGTCAAAGTCTTCACAGAAGTCGTGATTGCGCCGAGCGCTGATGAAGACGCCATTGAGGTTTTTGCCAAGAAGAAAAACTTACGTCTGTTGATTGCGGGCGGCCTGCCCGACGTAAACGCGCCGTCCCTGACCCAGCGCAATGTCGCCGGAGGCATTCTTGTACAGGACCGCGATAACGGGTCTGTCCCGGAGGACGATTTAAAGGTTGTGACCAAACGCAAACCAACGGACGCCGAGATGGCGGACCTTCGTATGGCTTGGAAAGTGGCGAAACACGTTAAGTCTAATGCGATTATTTACGTCAAAGACGGCAGCACCGCGGGAATTGGGGCAGGCCAAATGAGCCGCATCGACTCCGCGCGCATTGCGGCCCGTAAAGCCGAAGACGCGCAAGAAGCGGCGGGTTGGGACGCGCCAAGAACGCAGGGCTGCGCCTGCGCGTCAGATGCCTTCTTCCCCTTCGCGGATGGCATGCTCGCCGCCGCCAGCGCCGGCGCGACCGCTATTATCCAGCCGGGCGGCTCAATTCGCGACGAAGAAGTCATCGCCGCCGCAGACGAGAAAGATATTGCCATGGTGTTTACGGGAATGCGGCACTTTAGGCATTAGGATGATTCGATGAATTGGATTCAAGAACTTATTGAAACAACCGGCAGTAAAATTCGAAGTCCGGTGCTTGGGTCGGTTTTATTTTCATTTGTAGTAGCTAACTGGAAAGTTCTATTTTTTCTTTCCTTTGCAGATAAATCAGTAATAGATAAATTTATTTATTTTGACCAAAACTCCTCTTTCTGGTCGTTGTTTTTGATCCCAGTGGTGGCGGGATTGGTGCTCAGTTTCATCAATCCCTGGGTCAAATTAGTTGCGTTGAAGTTCACGAAAAAGCCAATTCAAAATGCGCGAATTGAACAAATGAAACTGTCTCACGAAAGGCTTATGAAAAAGCAAGAGTTAGAAGAAGCCCGTCGAAGCATCGTCGCTTCCGTCGAAGAAGACTTAATCGCAGCAGCAAAAAGGGATCAAGAAATTTTGGCAATAGAGAATGAAGAATTGAGAGAAAAATTACAAGATGCAGTCAACAATGCGCGGCTAGAAGGCAACCCTGATTCTAACAATGAATATGAGATATATACAAAGGAATTTGAGCGACTTAAAAGCTTAATTAAATATTTTGAAGAGAGACGGGAGACCGCATATCAGGATAGTGAGTTGTCAAAAGCAAACGAGCTGTCCAAAAAAATTTCGAATTTAGAGACGCAAATTGATAACCTTTCAAATGCGACACATAGTAAATTAGATATCTAACGCAAATAATTTTTTCGTGCCGCTCGCAACACCAAATAAAGCACCAACCCAACCGGCCCCGCCATAAAGGTCAGAAGCAAACACGGGACCAACATCCAATGGCTAAAACCGCGTTTTTGCGCGTCTCGCGCTTCCCAGGCTCCGACGAACAGATCAAAGACCAGATAATGTGCCCAGCCGATGATGATGCCGACATCGGAGGAGAATAATTCTCTGATACCTTCTATCGACGTGAAACTGCCGCCTGCGCCCTGCCCGCTTAGCGCCAGAGCGAAACAGACGATATAAACTCCGCCTAAGAAGAGGGGGTATAGCGCGGAGTGAACAATAAATTTAGTCCCTTTCCATCGCGGTAAGAATATCAATAGCCCCCAGGCCGGAAGGACGCTCAAGTTAATTATGCTGAAGAGAAGCGGGTATGTCATAGGTCCTCTTACTGCCCTCGCCTTCGCGCGGCTATGGGATTCTGAGCGGGACAACTCGCCGCCCTAAAACCTCTCCAAATTGTTAACGATTATTAAGCTTTCACAAATAAGCGGAACGTTTGCCCTTCCTTGGAATTATTTATGTGTAATTCTCAGGAAAGGGGATCCATTATGGCTAAGTTTGAAACAATGACAGGAATCGCAGTTACGGCGCTACTTTTTGCAGGCTCTAACGCCTTTGCTGGAGACCAGGTCAAATCCGATGAAGCAAAGACCGAGACAACGGTTGACGCTATGACGGAAGAGGCGGCCGCTCCCCAAGCCGAGACGACATCAGCGGTCGTCACCTTTACGAAGATGGAAGAAGACCCTCGCGTGATGGGCGCAATCGCCCGCGGCGACATGGTTCGGGTTCAGGGTAATGACGGAAATGTCTATCTGAACCGTTTCGTACCAGTCTCCGAACTTCCTGATCCGGAGCTCGAAGTCGATACGGTCGAGACTTATAGTTATGAGTATAATGGGCGAACTTACACGAACAAAGTCGTAGACGAGAAATAGCTCTATATTGCCTCTGGTTGAGGAAGAACTCAGCCCCCTTAAAATTACGAAAAACTCATCTCTCATTCAGGAACCCGACAGGTTATCAGGCGTAAAGCTGATCATGGTTGGGATTGAAATGAACAGTTTCCACACGGAATAAAGAAGGAAGAAGACAATGAAGTATTTAACAACGACAATCGCCACAGTCTCTATACTTGGCCTCGCTGCTTGTACAACAACAGGTAATGTTGAGAAAAACGCTGCCCTTGGCGCAGCCGGCGGCGCTCTAGCGGGCGCTGTTATCGGTAATAATGTCGGGTCTGGCGATGCGAAAACTGGCGCGGCTATCGGCGCTGTAGTTGGCGGCGCAGGCGGTGCTTACGCTGGTAATCAGAAAGATAAAGCTATTGGTGAGGGCACACGTGTCCGTCAACGCGCCAACGGCCAACCTCTTTACTTTGATCAGTCTGCAGGACGTTACTACTATTTCGACGAAGCCCGTGGCCGCACCTATTTCGAAAATGGTGAGCTTCGCGGCTAAGCCGGACGCAAATTTACTGAAAAGGCGGTTATTCGAAGCCGCCTTTTTTATTGTCTAAATTTAGCGTATAAACCCTTATGACCGATTTTCCTTTTGAGCGCACAGCCACCGTCTATCCCGCCGGAACCATTTTGCAGGTAAAGGCCTTTGGCTTTGTCACGCATTACGGAATCTCTACGGGTTACGGCACAGTTATCCATACTTCCGCCCGGTTTGGCCGCGTGGAAGAAACTGATATGGCCGATTTTTCCCAAGCAAAGCCCGTACAAGCAATTCAGCTCGCGTCCGGAATATCGGGCTCTGAACTCGTTGCCCGCGCCCGAAGCCGCAAAGGCGACCGATACAATGTCCTTGTTAATAATTGCGAACATTTCGTCACTTGGGTGATGGAAGGCAAAGGCCGTTCTTCACAGCTTGGCTTGCTCGACGCTCGCCGCTTGTCACGCGATTAACTCCAGCCACATGCCCCCGCGACTCCGTCACGCATTTGAACACGAGCTGAGCCTGTCTGAAACAGCAGCTCTGGAGGGAGATCATAACCGCGCTTTTTACCACTTAGAACGCGCCCATATTTTGGGTCAGGCTTATTTCACCCCGCACTTTAGAACACATTGGAAAATGCTCGCATGGGGAATGAAACAAGGACAGCTCAAAGAGGTCCTTGGCCAAATTTTGCGACTGATAGCGGTCTTCCCGGCGAGGGTGTTTGGTTGGATTCCTGTCGGAAACACAGGCGGCGCCAATGTTTCAGCATTTCAGAAAATGGAAATAAGCGAAGATTTGCAAAAAATTCTTCAGGACGCACGTTATGACTGAACGCAAAGACCCTCCAACGGAGGAGGAGAAAAGACGGCAAGAGGCTGAGACAGGCAAGCCGCTCATGCCGGTCGCCGCCGCGGCGGGCAAGTCACATCCGCCTAAGTCCCATCCGGTCAAACGCGCTTTCAAAGGGACGCTCGTGACAGGGCTTTTCCTGTTTCTGGCCGTCCACCTGTATTTACTAGCCCTGACCGTTTTGCCGGTCCCGACAACAATAAATATGATTTTGAATGATGACCCTGTCCGGCGCCAGAATGTTTCTTTGAGCAATATCTCGCCGAACCTCGTCTACGCCGTTATTGCCGCAGAAGATTCCCGCTTTTGCGCACATGACGGCATTGATTTTGAGGCGGTGCAAAAAGCCTATGAAAACAATCAATCCGGCGGCAAGAGACGCGGGGGCTCCACGATTTCTCAGCAAACCGCAAAGAATGTTATTTTTTGGAATGGCGGGGGCTATCTGCGAAAAGCCGGAGAAGCCTATGTTACCTTCACGATTGAAACCTTCTGGTCGAAACGGCGCATCATGGAAGTTTATTTAAACGTGGCAGAATGGGGCGACGGCATATACGGCGCGGAAGGGGCGGCGCGCATCCGGTTTCGCAAACATGCCAAAGACCTTTCGACGCGCGAAGCCGCCTTGCTGGCCGCCGTTTTGCCAAATCCGCAAAAATGGCGCGTTGACCCGCCCGGGCCCTATGTCAGCGGGAGGGCCGGAACATTGCAGGCCCGGATGGGCGAGGTCAGGCGTAGCGGCTACGCCGGCTGTGTCTTGAAATAAAAAACGCCCTCCGCATTCTGGAGGGCGAGTTTCGGGAATTTATCGGGGTTTGCTCTGGTAAAGAGCGAACAATTATTTCTTGTCGTTTGACGCGAGAAGAGAAATTTCTTTCGTTCCGTCATTCACAGCAAGAACTTTTGAACGCTTGATTGTGCAGGTCACATTCAGATTTTCGCCGCCGTCATTTGAAACAGCTGTGAAATAAATTGTTTTAGTACGATTGCCTTCTTCGCGGTCATAGCTGAGACGATAGTTGGACATGTCCGTTTCGGACTGTTCGGACAGAGCGGCGCGGCATTTTTCAACATCTCCATTAGAGGCAGCAAAAGCCGGAGTAGCGGCGAATAGGCCGGCGCCAAGCGCAGTGAGGGCAACAAGTTTCAGGGGGGCGTTTAATTTCGTCATAGCAATCTCCTTTAAGATTATAAGGCGAGCCAAATCATCGGCGTTCGTCTGGTCCAAAAGGTGAAGGTTTCACGCTCAAAAATCCTCTTGATACCGAAAAAGACCAGTCGATTTCAAAATCAATCGGATGTTTTCAATATCAATCAGGCCGTCACGGCCCTTTTTGCTCATTCAATTTTTGACGATACGCAGTCGGCGTCATCCCTTCCATTGCGCGGAAAGCTCGGTTGAACGGAGCGAGGGAATTATATCCGACATCCATCGCCAGAGTTAGAACAGGTATGCGGGATTTTTCCGGATTCTGGAGGTCGGCTTTGACGGCATTAATCCGGTAGCTATTTACGAAAGCAGAGAAATTGCGGTAACCCAAACCCTGATTTATCAATGCCCGAAGCCTGTGTTCGGGGGCGTCCAAATGCTCGGCGAGGCTCCGGATCGTCATACCGGGTTCTCTGTAAATTTTGTCTGTTTCCATTGCCGATGTGAGCTTTTGTAGGAGAAATTCGTCGCGGGGATCTATTGCAGAGACGCCTTCGGCCAGGTCATCCGGGTCTTGTTGAAACTCCATACTATCGAGATCAATTCGCGTCAGCCAGAGCGTGAACCAAAGGGCAAGAGGGAAGACGACCAATGGTTTGACGAACGTTAACTGGCCTTCGTAAAATGGATTCCAGATATTCTCGGTTAGAATAGAGAAGGTAACGGACGCCACGACGCCGCCGATAAAATAGGCCCGATACAAGCGCCGTGTGGCAACAAGGTCGTCCCGTCCCTCGCGGGTTACTGTAAAAACAAGATGACCCATTAACGCCAGAGAAAACAAATAGAACGCAATTAATAATAATGTGGGATAAGTATAGGACTCCACGATTTGCGCGTAACTTCGTGGAAGCGTCAGCGTGATAAAGGCGAAAAAGATCGCCCAGTGGGGCCATTTGAGTTTGAAATCGTCCCGAAAAATAGCCAGCCCAAACCACCAAGCGAAAACGATGGCCCCCGCTTCGAAGAGGCTCGCCACAATAAATAGGGGAAAGGGCGGCCTTAAAACTTCGGGCGCCGTGGCAATTAGCATTCCGGCTGACCCCAAAGCAGTTAGCACGACGAAGATTGCGGGCCGCCAACAACATCTATCTCTCAGCGCGAGAATTGCCGAGAGCAATAAAAGCGTCACGGTAGATATGCGTAATAGAGCGTCTAGCCAGAGCATAGGGTCATCAAACAGAGTTTAAGTAAAATTCACAAGTTACAAGCGCGCCTTTGACGTGCAGGCCCGATATACAGATATTTAAAGCGGGCGGTGAACTCTTTTTATTTTATATTTTTGACCACACGCTGCGGGAACGGAATTTCAATATTATTGGCTTTGAGCGTTCGCCAAATAATCATGCCGACATCAGAGGTGAATTTGTTGGGACCGTCATCAATGCCTTCGGCCCAAAATTCTACGCACATATTAATCGCACTGTCGCCAAAGGATCTGAATTCCACACTCGGTACATCCGGATCGCTCAGAACATCCTCGTGCTCCAAGACTGCATCGCGAATAAGCGGAATCAGCGCGTCCAAATCGGTATCATAAGCCACGCCGAAATCCACTTCATAACGCTGCAACGGATTGTCATGCGTCCAGTTTTCATAGGCGTCTTCAGTGAACTTTGTATTCGGAACGATTATATCTTTCCCGTCCGCCGTTGCGACGGTTGTAGAGCGGATATTGATTGCTTTGACGCGGCCGAACCTATCCCCTTCCATATTGACGTAATCCCCGATTTTCACTGACCGATCGAAAAGGATAATGAGCCCGGAAATAAAATTCGCGGCAATTGGCTGCAGGCCAAAGCCAATACCCAGGCCCAAGGCAGAGAAAACAACCACAAGTCCCGAAAGCGGTATTCCGGCGGCTCCGACAACCAAGAAAAATATGATAACAAAAAGAACTATTTGAAAAAGCTTGGCGACAATTTCCCGAACGCCGGCGTCCAGGTTTTCTTGTGATCGTATAGCCGACTGGCCCTTTACATTTGAAAGGTTGCCAACCCAGAAGAACAAAAACCCAAACACGACAAGCTTTACAACTGTCATTGCCGTAATCGGGTTGTTGCCCATTGGAAGTAAGACGGTGCCGCTTAAAAGGGCTTTGAATTCGTCGAAATATCCAAGAACGATAATTAGGCTGAGGGGTATGAGGGCCCACAGAGCGAGCTTGCGGTAAAAAGCCTCTTGCAAGAAAACCTTAATTACGCGGTAGACCAGAAAGACAGCCGCGAGGCTCTGGGCCAGCTTGACCAGCCAGTCCTCTGAAAAAGCCGGAACCGCCAATAGGATATTGGAAGACAGCCCGAGCAGGAGGACGAGTAAAACAGCTGGTAGCAAGCCCCCGAGCTTATAAAGGACTTGCCTGACTTTCAGATATTTTACGGTTTCGGCGGGCTCTTTTTTGAAAAAGGGAATGGCGCGCTGCAATAACTTTGCTAAAAGCGGCGCAATCAGAATTGAGAGTACGATGGCGCTAAGCTGAGCCAGAAAAGACGGCGTCTGCATCCAGAGCCAAATTTGGTCACCCCAGTTTTCCAACTGACTTTGTACTTTGGCCAGGTCAAAATCCATGGCGGGTCCTCCCAAAAATCACTTTGCTTTAAAAGGGGGGCTATCTTTTGTAAACGGTTATGCGCTAGGAACGCGCCGTATTTAAGGAGCCCAGTTTATGTCATCCCCCAAGAAAGTCGTTCTCGCCTATTCCGGAGGTCTTGATACTTCAATCATTCTAAAATGGTTGCAGGAAGAGAAAGGCTGTGAGGTTGTGACCTTTACAGCCGATCTCGGACAAGGCGAAGAGCTGGAGCCCGCGCGCCGCAAGGCTGAGGCCCAAGGCGTAAAAGAAATCTTCATCGACGATTTGCGCGAAGAATTTGTCCGTGATTTCGTTTTCCCGATGATGCGTGCCAACGCAGTTTATGAAGGACTTTACCTTCTCGGAACATCAATTGCGCGCCCGCTGATTTCCAAGCGCCAAATCGAAATCGCTCACCAAGTCGGTGCGGACGCCGTCTGTCACGGCGCGACCGGCAAAGGAAATGACCAGGTTCGCTTTGAACTTGGCTATTACGCGCTTGACCCGGACATCAAAGTTATCGCGCCTTGGCGGGAGTGGGATCTGAACTCCCGGTCAAAGCTCATAGAATATGCGGAAAAACACGGCATTGAGATTGCCAAAGACAAGCGCGGCGAAGCGCCTTTCTCAGTGGATGCCAACTTGCTGCATACCTCGTCCGAAGGCAAAGCCTTGGAAGACCCGAATGAAGAAGCCCCGGAATTTGTCTATCAGCGCACTGTTGCCCCGGAAGATGCACCGGATAAGCCCACTTATATTACTGTCGGGTTCGAACGCGGCGACGCTGTCAGCATTGACGGCGAAGACCTGTCTCCTGCGGCTCTTCTGACCAAACTTAACGAACTCGGCGGCTCTAACGGTATTGGCCGTCTTGATTTGCTGGAAAACCGTTTTGTCGGGATGAAATCACGTGGGATTTACGAAACGCCCGGCGGCACAATCCTCTTGATGGCGCATCGCGGCATTGAACAGATCACACTCGATAAAGGTGCAGCGCATTTAAAAGACGAGCTGATGCCAAAATATGCCGAGCTGGTTTATAATGGTTATTGGTATTCTCCTGAGCGCGAAATGCTCCAGGCTGCTATTGATACATCACAGGAACTGGTAACGGGCACAGTCCGTCTGAAGCTCTACAAAGGCAGCGTTGATATTGTAGGCCGCGAGAGCCCGTATTCGCTTTACTCCCAGGAACATGTGACGTTTGAAGAAGATGACGTCTACGATCAAGCGGATGCAGGCGGATTCATCAAAATCAATGCCTTGCGCTTGCGCCTTCTAAAAGCCCGCGACCGGAAAGCCGGAAAGAACGGGTAACGACCTCGTACACTTTGCTTCGGCAATCACCGTTTTACCTGAATAAGGTGATTGCCCGCATTAATATTGTGCTATTTGCTTAAATTAGGTCTGTTTGTTTGCTTTGAAATGGCGTAGCGCAGAAGAATAATTTTAAGCGAACTGAAAGTCTTAAAAAGGTAGGGTTATGGTTAAGTCATCCTCCAAGGAACTGAATTTCCGCCAAAGCGTCGATGTGATGTTCAATCGCGCGGCCAGCTTTGTCGATTTATCCCCGAAAATGATCGAGAAAATCCGCGTTTGTAACGCGACTTATACGGTCCGTTTCGGCGTGAAGCTTCGGGGCGAAGTTCATACATTTGTCGGCTATCGCGCTGTTCATTCCGAGCATAAAGAGCCCGTAAAAGGCGGCATTCGCTATTCTCTCGATGTTAATCAAGACGAAGTCGAAGCCCTTGCGGCCTTGATGACTTACAAAACCGCTCTTGTCGAAGTCCCCTTTGGCGGCTCCAAAGGCGGTTTATGTATCAATCCGAAAGACTGGACTGAAGAAGAGCTGGAGCGCATTACCCGCCGATTTACCTTCGAGCTATCCCGCCGCGATTTAATCCATCCGTCTCTGAACGTACCGGCCCCGGATATGGGTACGGGCGAGCGCGAAATGGCGTGGATGATGGACGAATATCGCCGTCTGCATAATGAAAATATTGATGCAATTGCCTGCGTCACAGGCAAGCCCGTTCATTTGGGCGGGATCGAAGGCCGCGTTGAAGCGACCGGCCGCGGCGTGCAATATGCCTTGCGCGAGTTTTTCCGCCATCCTGATGATATTAAAAAAGCGGGGTTACGCGGTGATCTCGACGGTAAGAAAATCATCGTTCAAGGCCTCGGCAATGTGGGCTATCACGCCGCGCTCTTCCTATCCGAAGAAGACGGCGCTTTGATTACGAGCGTCATTGAGCGCGTAGGAACATTCCGCAACCCAAAGGGCCTCGATATTCGCGCCCTGAAGGAGCATATCAATAGCGGCGAAGATGGAGCAAAGTTCGAAGGCGGCGTGTTTGAAGAACCCAACGCCGACGCAATTTGCGAGCCATGTGACATCCTGATCCCGGCGGCGCTTGAAGGCGTCATCAACGTTGATAACGCCCATGCTGTTAAAGCCAACCTTGTTATCGAAGCCGCGAACGGTCCGGTCACAGCGATGGCGGATAAAATTCTGCGCGATAAAGGCGTGTTTATCATTCCGGATATGTACGCAAATGCAGGCGGCGTAACCGTGTCCTATTTCGAGTGGGTTAAAAACGTCAACCACATCCGCTTTGGCCGCCTTCAGCGCCGGAACGAAGAACGTAAATATCATATCTTGATTGATGCGCTTGAGAGCCAAGGCATGAACTTCAAGAAGAGCTTCAAGAAGGAATATCTTGAAGGGGCCGGCGAGCTGGCGCTTGTGCGCGCCGGTTTGGACGACACGATGAGGGCGGCCTATATGAATATTAAAACGGCGCTGGAAAATAATCCAGAGCTGGAAGATATGCGTACGGCCGCTTTCTTTAGCGTGATTGAGGATATCGCTCTGCATTACCGTAGTATCGGACTTTAGCGCTTTCCCGTTTAAGGCGGGGCATTCATCGCAATAGTTGAAACCCTTTGGAGGTTTCTATCGTAAGGTTTACAATGCACCCGGTTTGGGAGGAATGACCTTATGACCTATTTAATTGCCTATATTTCGACGCTTATTGCCTTTTTCGCCTTAGACATGCTTTGGCTTGGCCTGATCGCGCGTAAATTTTACGCCAATCAGCTGGGGAGCCTGATGGCGGATAATCCCAACTGGCTGGTCGCGATTGTTTTCTATGCCATGTACATTGTCGGGATTGTTTTCTTCGCCATCCGTCCCGCCATTGAAGCAGAGCAAGTTCTAAAAGCAACGCTTTACGGCGCCATGTTCGGATTTTTCTGCTACGCGACTTATGACCTAACCAATTTAGCGACCTTGCGAGACTGGCCCACAAAAATGGTTTTTGTCGACATCCTTTGGGGCATCATTTTAACCGGTAGCTGCGCTACTGTCGGGGCTTGGGCTACTCTTAAATTCGCCTCATAGGCGGAATACTCTACCTCAAACAAAAAAGCCCTGAACAGTTCAGGGCTTTTTATCAATTTATTGATTTCATAGCCTAGAGATCGACGGTTTTCATCTCTCCCAGTTCCGGCTCTTCATGTTTAATATTAGCCTTAGCCATTTCATACATGAAAGTCAGAGGGTTTGCATCTGACGCCCAGATAGCGGCGTCGTGCGGAACAAATTTCAGCATCATCAGCTTTTTATCGTCTTTGCCTTCCGGATACCACGCCGCCACTTTTTGATCCCAGAATTTATCGATCGTTGCCTTGTCGTGATGTGCAGTCAGGCGGCCTTTCACGCAGGCTTGGTAATCTTTGGAAATGTGGCACAAGTGAACCGTGCCCGGATTTACCGCGATTGTTTTTCCTAGTTCTGAAAAGCGGTCGGAGTAAAAATAAATTACGCTTTCATCGGGATCAATTTGCGGGGTCATGGGCTGCATATGCTCTTCTTCATCCGTTGAACCGAGCATAACGCACATGGCGCCCTGAAGTTCTTCCAGTAATTGTTGCTGGGGGTTTTCGTGAAATTTTTCAAGGCTTGCCATTTTTTCTTTCCTTTGAGTTGTCTGGAAAGAAAACGGGGCTAGATAGGGATAGTTCCCATTTGCGTTCGTTAAAGAACGTTCAGCTCTTTATCTTTTAGCCACGCTTTGTAACGTTTTGTCTGACCGATAGTGCGCAGTTGTTGCGCCAATGTCGCCAGCAGAGGACGTTGTTTCTTTTTTACAGGTTTCCCTGCGCCCAAACGATTAAGTTGCTCCTTGGCCAGCGCCATGTTGGCCAAAGATAAGAGCGCTTTATTTTTCCATTTTACCGTAGCTATATGAGTGCTGAGATTGCGCCCCTCTTGCCAGTCTTTCGGCAAAGTAGGGTTGTAGGCCATGGCGCGCGCAATACCGACTATATCGACGCCTTCGGACAAAGCTGTTTCTGCCGTGTCTATGCGCGTCACCCCGCCCGTTACCATAATCGGCATCGTTGCCCCGGCGGCAATATCTTTGGCAAAATCGAGAAAGAACATTTCGCGCTCTTTGGTGCTCTGGGCGCGGCCGTCCGCCGCGAGGCCCATCATCGCGGCGCTCTCATAATTTCCGCCGGACAGCTCAACGAAATCAAGCGCTTCTCCGCCGAGCCAGTCCACCACTTGCTTTGCGTCGCCGACATCAAATCCGCCGCGTTGAAAATCTGCTGAATTCAACTTCACTGCGACGATGAAATTCGGCTCGACCCGCGCCCTGACAGCTCGAACGGCCTCCAACAAAAACCGAGCTCGGTTTTCCAGAGACCCGCCCCATTCATCCTCTCGATTATTCGTCAGAGGTGACAAAAATTGCGCAATTAGATAACCATGCGCCGCATGCAATTGGACGCCGTCGAATCCGGCGCGCTCGGCCTGATGGGCGGTGTCGGCAAAACGTTTTATTAAGCCAAGTATTTCATCTGAGCTGAGAGCCCGCGCCGGGGCAAACATATTATCTGCCGGACCGTCCAGCGTAACTTTTGTCTCCGACGCAGAGACCGCCTCGGTCCCCATGCTGGCATAGACCTGCCGTCCGGGGTGGGAGATTTGCATAACGAGCTTGGAGCCGCCGGATTTGCCAACTTCAGCCCATTTTTCGAACCTCCCGCGCGCCGCGTCTTCGGAAAGAGAACCTTGTTCCAATACAACACCGCCCGGCCCGGTCATCGCCGTTGGATCAATCATCACATTACCGGTCAATATCATTCCCGGTCCGCCCTTGGCCCAAGCCGAGTAAAGATTGAACAAAGCTTCACCGGGAATTTGCCCGGCCTCCGCCAGGTTTTCTTCCATCGCCGCCTTGCAAAGACGATTAGCTAATGTGTGCCCGCTTTGAAGCGTCAGGGAGTCAAATAGGTTTGTCATAGAGCGGGTGTTATCGGAAAGATGAGCGAGAGAGAACAGTCATTTTATTCTGCCGTTCAAACAGACGCCTCTGTAGTCGGCGGCTATGCTGCGGGAACATCTGACGCTGTCAGCTCTTGATAAAGGGCAATTAGCTAGGAGATTAAAATGAGTAGATTTTCAGATAAAAACGTTCTTATCACAGGCGGCAGCTCCGGAATCGGTCTGGCCACGGCCAAGCGTATCACAGAAGAGGGCGGCCGGGTCCTCGTGACGGGGCGTAGCGAAGACCACCTCAAAGAGGCGAAAGCGGCTCTACCTGAATCTGCAGTTATCCTTAAAAATGATGCTTCGGACATTCAAGCTGCGGAAGAACTTGCGCAGGCGGCGAAAGACTTCGGAAAACTCGATGCGGTTTTTCTAAATGCCGGGTATGGAGATTTCAAACCTATCGAAAAAAGCGATGCGGAATTCTTCGATGCCATGAACCAGGTTAATGTGCGCGGCCCAGTGCTCCATTTGAAAGCACTTAAAGATAATATTGCGAATCCATCCTCTGTCTTGGTGACGGCAAGCGTCTCGTCCTATATCGGCCAAGCCAATGGCGCGGTTTACGCGGGTACAAAGGGTGCCGTCACTGGCATGGCTCGGGCCTGGGCCGCAGAGCTAGCGGATAAAAATATTCGTGTGAACACAATTGCCCCAGGGCCAATTGAGACAAATTTTTTCAACAGCATTGATATGCCTGAAGAAGAAGTCGAGCAAATGGTAGAGGAAATTAAGAGTAATGTCGCCCTTGGCCGCCTCGGCACCGCCGAAGAAGTCGCCGCCGTCGCGACCTTCCTGCTCTCTGACGATAGTAGCTACGTCACCGGAAGCCAGTATATGGTCGATGGCGGCATGACCTATCGTTAGATCGATATTCTAATTACCTACTGGCGGGCCCCTCCACGGGTCCGCCACGCTTTGAACAATCCATACACGCTAATCGCCAGCCACGCACATTCGATGATAAACGAGGCGAGGTTAAAGGTGAAATAGAGCGACACCATAATTAGAAGCGCGCCAAACGCATTAAGCGCCGAGTAGCGCCAGCCTCTGGAATCAATTTTTTCGACCTGCAAGAGGCCATAAGCCAATAGGACGAAGGCCACGCCGATAATGCCGATAGCATCGTAAATTGTCATAAGGGATTCACCCGTCTCATTGTCAGATTAATTCTGCCGCCCTTTGGCACGAGCGCGCTCTCTCCGTAAGAGACTTTACTCACCCCGTGGTGACACAGCCGAGCCTCTCCCGCCAGAACGACAACATCCCCGGAAAACAACTTCACGCCTTTGGTCGGTCCGCCGCGTTTTGGTCCGCCGATACGAAACATGGCCGGGTCCCCAAGGCTTACGCTGACGACCGGAGCTTGAATGTTCTCCTCGTCATTATCGACATGCATCCCCATTTTCGCGCCGTCGCGATACCAGTTTATCAAGCAAGCTTCGGGCGGAGCGGGATATCCGCTCACCTCATCCCATAAGTTTTGCAAAGTGCGCGGCAAGGCAGGCCAAGGCTCTCCGGTTTTAGGGTGGAGCGTCTCGTAACGATAGCCCGCTTTATCTGTAACCCAACCCAGCGGGCCGAAATTGCTCATGACAACAGAAAGCGGCGTGCCCGTCCGCGGCATGGTCGGCTGAAAAAACGGGGCTTGCGAGACGCCCTCTTTTACGTCCGCAATTAAGTCAGCCTGCTCTTCAGGTGAAAAATAAAGCGGGTAATGCGCGAAGCCTTTAGGGAAGTCAGACATACAGGTTTTCTAACAGGGTTTGGGCGAATGGGCAGAAACAATTTCACTCAATCGCTTCGCCCCGCCTAAGAGTCAGCCCATCAACACAAAAATGTGAGCCCTGCCCTTGCATGGGGCGCGTCGTCCCCCATATCGGGGCAGACGGTGCGTTTCTCTGCAATAAACCGCAGGAAATCTGGAGTTTCACACAGAGCGAACCCACCCCATTATTAACGTCGTGACCTATGAAAGGGTCACATAAAAGGAGCAAACCATGTCTAAAGTGATTGGTATTGACCTGGGTACGACAAATTCATGTGTCGCCGTAATGGACGGTGACAAGCCCCGGGTTATCGAAAATGCAGAGGGTCAACGCACGACCCCATCCGTCGTCGCCTTTACGGAAGACGGCGAACGCCTCATCGGCACACCGGCGCGTCGCCAAGCGGTGACAAACCCGGAACACACTTATTACGCCATTAAGCGTCTGATTGGCCGCGCCATGACAGACCCGGCCGTCAAAAAAGACGCCAAAATGGTCCCGTATAAAATCGTCAAAGGCAAAGGCGGCGACGCTTATGTTGAAAACCGCGACGGGAAGGCACTAAGCCCATCCGAAGTTTCCGCGATGATCCTGACCAAGATGAAGGAAACCGCTGAAGACTTTTTGGGCACGAGCGTTTCCCAAGCCGTTATTACGGTTCCGGCTTACTTTAACGATGCTCAGCGTCAGGCGACCAAAGACGCCGGTAAAATTGCCGGTCTTGAAGTTCTTCGGATCATCAACGAGCCGACAGCGGCTGCGCTTGCTTATGGTATGGACAAAGAAGACGGCAAAACAATTGCGGTTTACGATTTGGGCGGCGGTACATTCGACGTTTCCATCCTCGAAATCGGCGACGGCGTCTTTGAAGTGAAATCAACCAATGGTGATACATTCCTCGGCGGTGAAGATTTCGATATGGCCATCGTTGAGTATTTCAATGCAGAGTTCAAAAAAGACACAGGCATTGACCTGTCAGGCGACAAGCTTGCGCTGCAACGTCTTCGCGAAGAAGCCGAAAAAGCCAAGAAGGAGCTGTCCTCAGCCTCTTCTTACGAAGTGAACCTGCCCTTTATTACGGCAGACTCTTCCGGCCCGAAACATTTGAACATGAAGCTGTCCCGCGCCAAGTTGGAAACACTTGTCGGCGACCTTATCAAACGGACAATTGCGCCGTGTAAGAAAGCGCTATCTGATGCAGGCCTTAAAGCCGGCAATATTGATGAAGTCGTTTTGGTTGGCGGTATGACCCGTATGCCAGCGGTTCAAAAGGCTGTGACGGATTTCTTTGGTAAAGAGCCTCATAAAGGCGTGAACCCGGACGAAGTGGTTGCCATGGGCGCCGCTATTCAGGCCGGTGTTTTGCAAGGCGATGTTAAAGACGTTCTCTTGCTTGACGTAACGCCTCTATCTCTCGGTATTGAAACCGAAGGCGGCGTGTTTACCCGCATGATCGACCGTAACACGACAATCCCGACCAAGAAGTCTCAGGTCTATTCAACCGCTGCTGATAATCAATCAGCTGTGACGATCCGAGTTTCTCAAGGTGAACGCGAAATGGCCGCTGATAACAAATTGCTCGGTCAGTTTGATCTGGTGGGTATTCCTCCGGCGCCGCGCGGCATGCCGCAAATCGAAGTCACTTTTGACATCGACGCCAACGGCATTGTGAACGTATCAGCCAAGGACAAAGCGACAGGCAAGGAACAGCAAATTCGCATCCAAGCCAGTGGTGGTCTGTCCGAGGATGATATCGAAGCGATGGTTAAAGACGCCGAAGCTAATGCGGATGAGGATAAAGCTCGCCGCGAATTGGCCGAAGCTAAGAACCAAGCCGAAGCGCTGACGCACAAAGCCGAGTCTGACGTGAAAGAGCACGGTGAAAGCCTCTCTGACGAAGACAAGGAAGCGATTGAAGACGCTATCAAGGAACTCCGTGAAGTTGCGGAAACTGATGATACGGCTCTGATCACCGATAAAATTCAGGTACTGACTGCGGCTGTCATGAAAATGGGCGAAGCGATTTACGCTAACTCCCAAGAAGATGATGACGGCCCGGCCTCTGCTGCGGCTGACGCGGCAGAAGATGACGACGAAGATGTCGTCGACGCTGAGTTTGAAGACGTAGACGAAGACAAGTCTTAAGTTTTCTAAAGATTTGAAAAATTTAACCCTCTGCGTCTAGGCGCAGGGGGTTTTTTATTGGATAGATAATTTATGATTTTGATATCCGCACAGGCCTTCCCGCCCCGTTCCGGAGGCATTCAAACCTTGATGGACGGGTTTGCGCGCGCCGCCGCCAAAGAAAATGAGGTGGTCGTCTATGCTGATGGGGATCGACGCGCGGCGACTTATGACCGGGAGGCCGCCGCCCCCTATACAGTCCGCCGGTTCAGCGGTTTGAAACAATGGCGCAGACGGAACAAAGCTTCGGCCATTAAACGATTCTGTCAGGAAAATACTGTTAGTCATATAGTTTGTGATAGCTGGAAAAGCGCGGAATTTCTTTCTGCCGATAGTGGCGGGCCAATTTTGATCTACGCCCATGGTAATGAATTCCCCCAAGACCCCAATAGTTCTAAAACGGCGCGTATCATGCGGTCGTTGGAAAAAGCCGATCACATTATCGCTGTTTCGTCGCAGACCGCGCTTCGCGTGCAGGCCTACCTGCCCCATAGCGGCGGGCCGAAGCTGCACGTCCGGCCAAACCCCGTGTCCAAGCCTGACACCACAATGCAGACCGATAAAGCTTTTGCAGAAGCCCTCTGGCCGTCAGGCGGAACCCGCTTATTGGTTTTGTGCCGTCTCGTCGATTGGAAAGGCATAGACACAGCGATTACAGCGCTGCGCCAACTCCGCCTGAAAGATGTGAAAGCCCAAATGGTGATTGCCGGGACAGGGCCGGACCTAGAGAGACTAAGAGAGATTGTTGAGAGCGTTGACCTGTCAGCTCACGTTACGTTTGCTGGCCGGGTCGAGGGAGGGCGTAAATCCGCTTTGTTCGACAGCGCTGACATTTACATGCAGCCCGGGCGGCAAGTCGGCGATCAATGCGAAGGCTTCGGAATTACTTATATCGAAGCAGGTCTGCACCGACTCCCAAGCATATCCGGCAAAGCAGGCGGCGCGCCCGACGCGGTACTTGACGGCAAAACAGGCCTCGTGGTGGACGGAGAAAATTTGAATGAAGTTGTCATTGCCCTGCAAGGGCTTATTGACGAACCGGACCGTGCTTCCCACATGGGGAACGCTGCTTATGCACACGCGCAAACGCTCCTCTGGGACCGCCAGATCGGAGAGGTTCTTGCGCTGACCTGATATGGGCGGCGGTATGGGACTATCCAGAAGAGAAGCAAGGAATTTAAGCCGTGGCAAAACGCGACTATTACGAAATTTTAGGCGTCGCAAAGGGCGCCGATGCCAAATCCCTCAAATCCGCATTCCGGAAGAAGGCGATGGAATGCCACCCGGACAGACATCCAGACGATCCCGAAGCCGAAGCGCGTTTTAAAGAACTGAACGAAGCCTATGGCGTGTTGTCTGATGATCAAAAACGCGCAGCCTATGACAGAATGGGCCATGCGGCCTTTGAACAAGGCGGCGGTATGGGCGGCGCAGGTTTTCAGGACTTTGGCGATATATTCAGCCAAATCTTTGGCGGCGGCTCTGCGGGCGGCGGATTTGCAGACATGTTTGGCGGTGGACGCGGACGGCAAACCGTACAGCGCGGATCCGACCTTCGGTATGAAATGGAAATTTCCTTAGAAGATGCCTTTAACGGCAAGGATATAGATATCGAAGTGCCTATCGCCGAAGATTGCGAACGGTGCGACGGCGTCGGAGCGGAACCGGGCGCTTCTATCGAAACCTGTTCCACCTGCGGCGGCGCGGGACGTGTTCGAACGCAACAAGGATTTTTCACCATGGAGCGCCCTTGCACCACCTGCGGTGGGCAAGGCGAATATGTCTCTGACCCCTGCCGGTCTTGTGATGGTCAAGGTCAGGTCCGTCAACAAACGGCTCTTGACGTTTCTATTCCTGCGGGCGTTGAAGACGGCACCCGTATTCGTCTTTCAGGTCAAGGCGACGCCGCCCCGAAACGCGGCGGCCCGGGCCAACGCGGCGACCTCTATATTTTTGTGTCTATCAAACCCCACGCTTTGTTTGAGCGCGAAGGTCCAAACCTGTTTTGCCGGGCTCCGGTTCCGATGACGACGGCTGCCCTCGGCGGAGAGGTCGAAATCCCTACAATTGATGGCGGACGGTCCAAGTTAAAAGTCCCCGAAGGCAGTCAGTCTGGCCGCCGAATGCGATTGCGCGGTAAGGGTATGAGCACGCTGCGGTCTTCTCAGCGCGGAGACATGTATGTCGAGCTGGGCGTAGAAACACCCTCCAAACTAAACAAGCGCCAGCGCGAAATCCTGGAAGAGTTCGCGAAAGAGGGCGGGGATGACATCAGCCCAGAGAGCAAAAACTTCTTTGATAAAGCCAGAGCTTTTTGGGACGAATTAGTGGATTAATTACGGTCAGCCGTCATTTCAATTTTCGACTTTCATAGGCCGGAAATCGCTCGCACCTGATGTGATTGAATTCCACATATCGTCGGCTTCGTTCTCGTCTTTGACATCTCGCGTGAGATTCCAAAGCGTGCGGATATAGGGTCCCTTTTCGTCTTCAGTCAGTTGGCCTGTCCAACTGGTCATAGAGCCATAGCCTTTGAAGTTGACCGTGAAGGTGATTTGGTCGCCTTCGGCAAATCCCGTGAGGGGAAATTGCTTTGATTTATCAGGCTGCCCGAGAGCGGTTTGATAATACCCCGACAAAAGCTCGTCTTTTTCGATCAGCCTGACGGCAGAGTTTCGGTCATTTATCCATTGGCCTTCGAATAATTTTGTGGGCTCACCTTTGGTCTCGTCAGTTTGAGCCTGCCCCGATGTCCAAAGGCATAGGGCCAGCGCAAATGCAAAACCGACGGTAAATTTTTTAAACACCTGCAAACCCCAGAATTAAATAAATAATTGTCGCCCCGGCTCCGGCCAGAAGAGCGTATGGAAGCTGCGTTCTGACATGATCTATATGGTCATTCGCAGTCGCCATAGAGGTAATAATGGAAGTGTCAGAGGTTGGGCTGCAATGGTCGCCAAAGACCCCGCCGCCAAGCGCCGCCGCCACCGCCAATGTGACATTTGTGTCCAGTCCTTGCGCGAGCGGAACGGCAATCGCGATCATGATCGCAAATGTCCCCCAGCTCGTCCCGGTAGAGAACGCGATAAACCCGCTAATGATAAAAATCAGCGCCGGCACTAGGGCGGGTGAGAGGAACGGTTTGGCCTGTTCGGCGACATATATCCCTGTGCCGAGGTCTCCGCAAAGGGTCCCGAGAGCAAATGCGAATACCATCAACAAGGCCAAAGGCACCATGCCGGACATGCCCTTCAGAATGACGTCCACCATCTCGCGTATGCCCATTATGCCCTGCGATTTGTTCAGGGCCATAGAGACGAGTATTGCGCCGCAAACAGAATAGAGAACCGATTTGGACCCAGATGCCCGATTGATAATATCAAAGAAAGAATTGGGCGCATCCGCCGCCACGGCCCAACCTGTAAAGATAAGGAAAACTGGCATTAGCAAAACGAGCGTCACGATCGGGATGAGCATATTGCGCGCTTTGGGGCGGGCGCTGTCTTTGGCTTCCATCATGGTGATATCGCCCGCAATCATAGGGACGGCCCCGTCGCGAAGAATTTTACCTTCGGTCTTGGCTCGAATTTCCGCTTTTTTCATCTCGCCGAAATCACGGCCGGACAGAATGACGAGAATTAAAAGAGCGATGGCAAGCATCGGATAAAAATTAAAGGCTACGGCCCCGACTAGCATTGAGACAGGTTCCTGCACATTTTGTTCTGCCAGAAGGCCCATGACATAGGCCCCCCAAGCATTGAGCGGAATAAGAATACAGGCAGGAGCGCAAGTGCTGTCAGCAATATAGGCGAGCTTTTCACGCGGAATGTTCAGCTCGTCTGTGACAGGGCGATAAAGCGTGCCCACCGTCAGAGTTGAAATATTGCTCTCGACAAAAATCAGCATGCCCGTCAACACGGCCAGGAGTTCAACTTTTTTACGTTGCCCTTTTCCGTCGGCTTTAGCCGCCTTGGCTTGTAGCCAATTAAGTACGCGATTGACGAACCCTTCGACGCCGCCAGCACGCTGGATCAATGCGATAAGGGCCCCAATGAGCAAGGTGAAGATAATTATTTCGGTATTATAATTGCTTTCGAACACGGCGACGAATCCGCCAAGTGTGTCGAGCGTTCCTTGAAGCGGATTGCCGCCCGCGAGAATGAGAAAGCCCGACGCTATCCCAAGCAGGAGCGACAGGAATACCTGCCGCGTCCAGAGAGCGAGGACAATCGCCAGAACGGGCGGCAATAGAGAGAGAAGTCCGTAGGTTTCCATCTCTCCGCGTTAAGCTAAATCAAAGCACCTGTGAAGGGAGGCGCAAAATTTTGATTAGCTTTCCATCTTAAAGGTCAGACCAGCATGTTCTTGCAAGCGGTCAATCAGCGCTACACCCAGAGCCGGAGCGGTCGTATAAACCCCTCCACCAGTTTGGCCCCGATCTACATCTTTGACGAGGGTCATGGCGCTTTCTGAGATCATTTTGCACGTGGATCCATAGCCCGGGTCTTTATCGCCTTTAACGCTCGCCATCATTTGCGTGCCGTCTTCATCATTACCAATAAAGAGAAGGTCATAGAGTCCGCTTTCGCGCTCTTCCTTGGACGGGCCTTCGCCGGGTTTAGGCGGATTCTTTCCAAATGTGTCAGTTGCGGCAACATGCTTCGCGGCCGCCTCGCCTTTTTCGCCCGGCCCGGTCAAAATCATTTCGTCATAAGTAAAATTTTCGCCGTAAGCATGACCCATCAGCGCGTTGGAGCGATGGACATTTTTGGTGTTGATCGACGCCATAACAAAGGGCGCGGACCAGCTATCAATATCTTTTTCATGGATTGGTTTGTGGCCGGTCGGCTGCGCCGGGCCCGTGAAGTTCGGCACAAGTGAGAACGGGTCTTTTAGCCAATCGAGAATTTCGGGTTGTTTCTTGGCGCGTTTCATCGTTTCGGCAAAGCTTGCCGCCGTCCCGCCTGAAAACGTCCCTTTCATCTTACGGACGCGTCCGCGGATCTTTGGCAGAGGCTTACCCAAGGCTTCATTGGCGTGGCGTTGGAGGAAATAAACGCCCATATCAAAGGGTATGGAGTCAAAACCGCAAGACAGCACGACACGTGATCCGCTTTCTTTTGCCGGGGCGTTATATTTTTCAATAATATCGTGCATCCAAGCGGGCTCGCCGCAGAGGTCGACATAATCGGTCCCGGCCTCAACGCAGGCTTTGACCAGAGGTTCGCCGTAAAGCTGGTAAGGGCCGACTGTCGTGATAACAGCTTTGGTTCGCTTGGCCATATCTGAGAGCGTTTCCGGTTTATCGGAATCAGCGACAATCAGAGCGACATCTTCGGAAATGCCCATTTCATCGCGAACGGCTTCAAGCTTGTCCTGAGAGCGTCCGGCCATAGCCCATTTCAAATCGCTGCCATATTCGCTGCCATATTCGCTGTCCAGATATTCGGCGACCAATCGCCCTGTGAATCCGGTGGCTCCGTAAATGACAATTTCAAATTCGCGGTCTGACATATCTCTTTCCTCTTTTATTTCGTGCTACCTTATAGATTAAGGGTAAGGCCGATAACCCAAAGTTTCCGACCCTAGGCTAGACACATATAAACGGCCCTCGTCCACTATTCCGCCTGTGGTCAGCGGATAGGCTCCGTTTGAATCCTGCCACGTCCTTACAACCCCGCCGCCGCTATCAAGTTGCACAACAAAACCGTAATTCTCTGCCGCAGGTTTAAGAAACTCCGGCAAGCGCCAAATAATTTTACGCAGAAAAGGCTTGGATGATAGGTCATCCAGAGGTTTAGCGCGCTTGGATACGAGTCCCATAAGATATGTCCCGTCAGGCCCGCGGTTTATATTATCGGGAAAACCGGGCAAGTTATCAATTACCACACGGCGGTCGCCCTCTGGCGAGATTTCCAAGACGCGGTACTCCCCCGTTTCATTGACCCAGACCGAGTTTCCATCGGGCGCTATGGCCACGCCATTTGAAAAGGAAATGCCTTCCGCCACACTTTTGGTTTCTTGAGTGATCAGGTCGTAGGTTAGCAGGCGCCCCGTACGGCCATGCTCCATGATTTCTAGGAGCGAGCCATCCATTGTCGACCCGGCCGATTTTGCTCCAAACTTTGTGCTGGCGTCAGAAAAATAAATTAGGCCTTCATCGGTAACGTCGAGATCGTCGGCGTAGAGAATCGGCGTCCCGTTCACTGTATCCGTCAGGAGGTTCATTTCTCCATCCGCAGTGATCTCTAAGAGCCCTTTATAAGCATCGGCAATATAAAGACGGCCCTCATACGCTTCGAGGCCCAAAGGCTTTCCGCCTGTTTTCGCAAATTCTACCATTGCGCCGGTGGCTGGGTCGAAGGAGAGTATCCAGCCCGTCTGGGTCGACATGTAAATTAAGCCATCCATCTCGACGATATCTTCGGGCCCGTAATGCCCGTTCGGCAGATCAATTTCCGTCAATTCGGCGAGAGCCTCATTAGGCGCAAACACGCCAACATACCCTTCATCCGTAGGGGCGTCCCAGCTCTGCGGATTTATCGGAACAGGCCACAGCAATAGATAAGCCAAGAGGGCAATCAATGCCGCGCCTAAGATATACAGAAACAGTTTCATAACTTCCCCTAGCCGAATTAATTTCAGCTTCAGCTCACGCTAAACAAAGCGCGGCGTATGAACAAGCGGGCTTATCAATGACTGTCTTGTGTGTTTACGGTTAGCCCGCCTTGGGATAGAAGAGTGGTTTCACGAATTTAAACAGGATGACAATAAGGTTTGGATACGCACAAAGATATTTTTAGGCTGGCCCAAAAAGCGGATATTGACGCTATTCTCGAGTTTACTTCGACGGCCCGCGAGGGATTGACGAATGTTCCGAATACGCGGGAGCTTGTGGAGGCGCAGGTCGAAGAATCGCTTGAAACTCTGGATAAGAAAGACGGCGCGAACCGCATCTTATTCGTTGTAGAACGCGACGGCGTCATTTTAGGAATTTCGGCGATTATTATGAAATTGGGCGGCGAAGTTCCGTTTTATAATTTTAAACGGTCCCGTCACTCCGGCCGCGCGACCAACCCGAAACTCGCTATTGATTATGATACGCTGCAACTGACCACCGACTTCTATTCTTATTCAGAAGTGGCCTCGCTGTTCATGGCCCAAGCCGGGCGCGGAACGGGACTCGCCCGGCTTCTATCAGCAGGCAGGTTTGGTTATATTCAGAATAACCGGGACAGTTTTCAGGATGGTCTTATGGCAGAGATCCTCGGCTGGACAGACGAGCAGGGCATTTCGCCCTTCTGGAAACATCTGGCCTCTCGTTTCATTCAGATGGACTTTGACAATGCGGATAAGCTGTCGACCGTGGATAAACGTTTCATCGTAGACCTACTTCCCGCCCTTCCGATTATGCTCAACCTGCTTCCGCCTATTGTTTCGGAATGTACCGGCCGGCCGCATGACAACTCCCGTCCGGCCATGAATATGCTCAAGAGCATTGGGTTTGAAGAAACCGATATGTGTGACGTCTTTGACGGCGGTCCGGCCGTGCGTTGCCAAACTGACAAAACTTGGATCGCCCGGACGACCACTGAGGTCGAGAGTTTCGGCGATGTTTCTGGTCAGGATCGGTGTCTTTACTCCTGCGGGACAGGCATAAATTTCCGCGCTTCTGTAGGGCCGGCCAATCTCGTTAAAAAAATTGGTGACGAGCGCATAGCCGAAAATATCCGTCATGGCTCAGACCCAGTGTTTATCGCGCAAATGAAGGAACCCCAGATCGTCAGAAATGAGACGCCATGAGTGTGGAATTAAATGTCGACGGCCTCGTTGGGCCTACCCATAATTACGCCGGACTGAGTTTTGGCAATGTCGCCTCCGCCGGAAATAAGGGCAACGCCTCCAACCCTAAAGAAGCCGCTTTGCAGGGCCTGGAGAAAATGCGCACCCTTGTTAAAATGGGATTACCACAAGCCGTAATGCCGCCTCACGCCCGGCCCCTGACCCATTACCTTAAACAGATCGGGTTTACTGGATCTGACAGCGCCGTTCATGAGATCGCGTGGAAAGCCAACCCGTCGCTTGTCGCAAACCTAATGAGCGCTTCGCCCATGTGGACGGCCAATGCCGCGACAGTTTCGCCTTCGGCTGATACAGGGGACGGCCAAGTGCATCTTACCACGGCGAACCTTGTCGCGATGCCGCATCGATCCGTCGAAGCGCCGCAGACAGAGCGTCTGTTAAAAGCCATTCTTCCCAAAGCGGCGGTGCATTCCGCCCTGCCTTCTAATACTGTTTTTGGAGACGAAGGCGCCGCGAACCATAACCGGATGTGCGCAAGCCACGATAAAGAGGGTTTGGAAATATTCGTCTATGGGCGTGAAGCCTTCCGGGACACCCAACAGACGCGGTTCCCTGGACGGCAAACTCTCGAAGCCTCCAAAGCCGTGGCCCGTCTTCATCAGTTGGACCAAGACAAAACACTATATCTTCGGCAATCCGCCGAGGCGATTGATGCTGGGGCCTTTCACAATGACGTTGTCTGCGTCACCAACGGCACGGTCATGTTCTATCACAAGGACGCCTTTGACGATGTCGGCGCCATGCAGAAGGCCGTTCGCGCCAAAGCCGCGCCCCTCGGTTTTGAGCCGGAATTCCTCATGGCGGATATGCCGCTTAAAGACGCTATCAGCTCCTACCTCTTTAATTCGCAGCTTTTGAGCTTACCTAATGGGACTATGGCCCTGATTTTGCCAAAAGATGCGGAAGAGACGCCGAGCGCCAAAGCTTTTGTCGATCATTGCTTAACAGGCAATAACCCGATTTCCGAAGCGCACTATCTCGACCTACGCCAGTCCATGAGAAATGGAGGCGGCCCGGCCTGTTTACGTCTTCGCGTGCAGCTAACCGACGAAGAGCTTGCGCAAGTTCACCCACCAATGTTGATGGATGATGATAAAATCTCGGAACTGGAAGCCTGGGTTAAACGTCATTACCGTGACCGCCTCGTAAGAAACGATCTGGGCGACCCTACGCTGATGACCGAATGCCGCGCCGCTTTGGATGAGCTGACGCAATTGCTCTCACTCGGCGCGATTTACGATTTCCAAATGGAAGGAGGCATCGCATGAATGCCGTCACAGATATGATTTCCCTCTCTGCTTTGAGCGAAGAGGATAAAGCCGTTCTCGAAACCGTAAAGTCCCGACAGGATTTTATGCTCGAACGCGTGAAGAGCTGGTCGCTAATTAACACTGGCAGTCTGAATGCCGACGGACTTAACGAGCTATACCCGCTCATTTTAGAAGCCCTGTCCGAACTGGACGCCAAGGTCGAAGCCCTGCCAACCGAACCGATTGAAGAAATAAATAATAAAGGCGAAAAGGAATATTTTCAGACGGCGCCCGTATTACGAGCGCAGGCGCGCCTCGACGCGCCCCTGCGTGTCGTCATGACAGGTCATTATGATACTGTTTTCCCGCCCGGGACCTTCACCGAGATCAAAGACTTAGGCGGCGGTAAATTAAACGGCCCAGGCTTGGCAGACATGAAGGGCGGATTGACCGTCATGATTGACGCCATGCGCGCCTTCGAAGCCGGGCCTTTTAAAGACAAACTTGGCTATGAAATTATTTTGACCCCCGATGAAGAGACAGGGAATTTTGCCTCTTCTCCTTTCTTGCACGCCGCCGCAAGAGACGCCCATATCGGACTGACGTTCGAGCCCGCTATGGATTGCGACAGCTTGGCTGGAGCCCGCAAAGGCTCGGGCATTTGGGATATCGTCTTCCACGGCAAAGCCTCACATGCAGGCCGCGCGCCAGAAGCCGGCCGGTCTGCCATTTGCGCCGCCGCTGATTTATCGCTCCGTATCGAAGCGCTGAACGGTCAACGTGAAGGCGTGACATTTAATGTTGGCAAAATTGATGGCGGCAACGCCGTTAACATTGTGCCTGACCTCGGCATTCTACGGTTGGGCGCCCGCGCGCCTACGCCGGAAGACGCCGACTGGGCTGACGGCGCGGTTAAGGCAGCGTTGAAAGATGTGCTGGACAGCCGCGACGGTATTAAAGCCCATACGCATGGCGGATTCTACCGCCCGCCGAAACCGCGAAACGCGGCACAGGATCAACTTCTTTCCGATGTTCAAGCGACAGGCAAAGCTCTGGGACTTGAGCTCCAGTTCAAAGATACGGGCGGCGTTTGCGAGGGCAATAATGTCTTTGCCGCCGGGACGCCGAATGTCGATACGCTAGGCGTCAGAGGCGGGCGAATTCACTCAGACGAAGAATTCTTCGTCGTGGAGAGCTTGTCCGAAAGAGCAGGCCTCGCCGCGCTGCTGCTGAACCGCATCGCGGACGGACGCATCGACGCCCCCGAAATCAAAAAATTAATGGGTCAATCATGAGTAAGACAGAAGATATTTATTCCGGCGGAAAATGGTTAGAAGGCCAGGGCGAAGCGTTTGAAAGCCTTTGCCCAGCCACTGGTGAGAGCGTGTGGCAAGGCAATGCCGCAAGCGCCGATCAGGTAAACGCCGCCGTCGCCAAAGCCCATGCCGCCCAACCGAAATGGGCGGCCACTCAGCGCGAAGCCCGTATTCGTATATTGGAAAAATATGCAGAAGCTCTGAAAACGAAAACAGAAGAGATAGCTTACGCTATCTCACGCGATATGGGTAAGCCCCTTTGGGAAGCGCGCACTGAAGTCGGCGCTATGGCCGGAAAAATCGGTCACTCCATTCGGGCGCAAGCGGAGCGCGCCGGGGATAAATCCGATGGCGGCTTGAGCCTGACTCATCGTCCCCACGGCGTCATGGCCATTTTTGGCCCGTTTAACTTCCCGGGTCATTTGCCGAATGGCCATATCATTCCCGCGCTCCTCGCCGGGAATACATGTGTGTTTAAACCGTCAGAGCTTACACCTTCGGTCGCCGCTCTTATGGTCGCCGCCTTTGAAGAGGCAGGATTACCTGAAGGATGTTTAAACGTCATTCAGGGCGGGCGCGAAGCGGGGCAGGCCTTGCTAAACGCCGATATTAACGGCCTATTATTTACAGGCTCTGCGACCACCGGAACCGCCTTTCATAAACATTTCGCGGGACGGCCAAATATAATCTTGGCGCTAGAGATGGGCGGCAATAACCCTCTCATTGTTTGGGACGGAGATGTCCAAGCCGCCGCCGATATTGCCTTTTTCAGCGCTTATATTACGGCGGGCCAGCGTTGCACCTGTGCACGCCGACTTATTTTGCCGGAAGGCGCGTTTGGCGATGATATTCTGCGCGGGATAAAAGCCCGGATCGGACAAACGACTATAGGCAACTGGGACGAAGACGTCTTTATGGGGCCTGTTGCCTCTAAGCGCTCTGCGCAAATGGCCGAAGAGTTTGAGAGCGAATTAATTAAATCTGGAGGAGAAGCTATCATTCCCGTCAAAACGGATGGCGCTTTTGTTCACCCCGCCTTGATCGATATGTCAGCGGCGTCAAATGTCGCCGATGAGGAACTCTTTGGTCCGCTCATGCAAGTTTATCGCGCAAAAGATTTCGACGATGCGATTACCAAAGCCAATGACACAAGATTTGGTTTGTCCGGCGGATTAGTTAGTGAAGACGCTAACCTTTGGGAACAAGCTAGCCTCCGCATGAAAGCCGGGATTTTGAATTGGAACAAACCTACCACAGGCGCGGCGTCTTCGCTGCCCTTTGGCGGACCTGGCCTCTCCGGTAATTTCCGTCCAGGCGCCTATTACGCGGCGGATTATTGCGCTTGGCCACAAGCAGGACAAGTTGCAGAAACGCCGGCGTCGCCGCCTATGGTTGGAATGAAATAAGCCTAAGGATTAAAAAATGGAATATTTACACACCATGGTGCGCGTTAAAGATCTAGACGCGAGCCTTAAGTTTTACCGTGACGCGCTTGGTCTAGTCGAGACACGGCGTTTCGACGTTGAGGCCGGGAAATTCACGCTTGTCTATCTAGCAGCCCCCGGAAATGTTGAAGCCGCTCATAAAGATAAATCTCCAGAACTGGAGCTGACCTATAATTGGCCAGACGAAAATGGAGAGCAGGAGAGTTATTCTGGCGGGCGAAACTTCGGTCATCTCGCCTATCGCGTTGATGACATTTACGCTGCTTGTGAACGCCTTCAGAAGCATGGCGTCACAATCAACCGCCCGCCCCGTGATGGCCACATGGCGTTTGTCCGCTCCCCTGATAACATTTCCATCGAGCTCCTGCAAAAAGGGGAAAGCCTGGCTCCTCAGGAACCTTGGGCAAAAATGGAAAATACGGGCGAATGGTAGGCCAGCCTTAAGAGACTGTTAAGCGCCTCTTTTAAGTTCAATTTAATCGCTTTCTGAAAAAAGCCTCCCATTAATTTGGGCAATAAAGGCTTTGGGACGAAAGTGGTGGATTTCTCTGCAAGAGACAGACTGAGACTGCTCGGCGGCGCGAGCGCCCTGATTCTTTCCGCTTGCGGCGGAAGCGGAGGTAGCAGCGCGCCTGTTGCAGTGGCTCCTCCACCCCCACCGCCTCCTCCCCCGCCACCACCGCCGCAACCGAGCGGAAGTGGGAAACTCGCAGAAGGCTTTCTTCGAAATACATTCCGGAATGATTTTGAGATCGGGACGGCCTTGTCGAGCTTGCAAATCAACAGAGGAGATATGTCCTCTGAATTGGCGCTGTCGCAATTTAATAGCGTGACGCCCGAATATCAAATGAAGCCGGACATTCTCGCGCCCACGGAAGGCGCGTACGAATTTGACGGAGCCGACCGGGTTATTGATTGGGCACTGGAAAATAATATGAGCGTTCGGGGTCACGCGCTACTTTGGCACGAAGCAACACCCGACTATTTCCTACAAGGGTCGCGGGATGATATTCGCGCGCGTTTAGAGGATTATATCCAAACAGTTGTCTCGCATTTCAAAGACCGGGTAAAAGTCTGGGACGTTGCCAATGAAGTCATCTCGACTGATATCTATAATGGGAGCAATGGTGTGGGACCCGACCGCCGCACCAATTGGTTTGACGCCGTTGGGAATGGAGACTACCTTGATTGGGCCTTTCTCGCCGCTCGGGCGGCGGACCCGTCGGCACAGCTCTTCTTAAGCGATTATAATACTGAGGACCCCATAAAACAGGGATATATGGTCGAGATTCTCCGTCGTTTTCGGGAACGCAATATCCCGATTGATGGAGTGGGGCATCAATTCCATCTTCGACTTAATACATCACCGACCGCGGCTCTCTCCGCGATTGAGGCAGTCGATAATGAATTTGCCGGTTTAATTAATCATATCACAGAGCTGGATGTCAGTTTTTACCAAGACCCCGGTACCTGCTATGAAACCGGATCGAATTGTCAGCCCGATTTGGGGCCCAATCCGCCGGCCAATCTCCTCGCTGATCAAGCACGGCTACTGCGTAGCGTTTTTGACCGCCTGGTCACAAAATCAAGCGTGGAGTCAGTAACCTTTTGGGGCGTACGCGACGGAGATAGTTGGCTAAACAGTAACCCCGCGGAGAGATTCAATTACCCCCTCCTCTTTGATCGGGACGGCGATCCAAAGCCCGTTTTTCACGCGATCACCGATCCGACTTATGAGATTTAGTGCGATGCACTAGCATTGGCTTGAGCTATTCTTTCGAGGCGTTTGGCGATAAAGAACATGCCTATGGGAATGTAAAGATACCCTAAAACGAGGACAAAGATTCGACTTTTTCGTCCTGCTTCCGGACTGTTCTCCGCATCAATTACTCTGCCTGATACAAGTATCGCCCCAATTATAAGAGCTCCAAAGCCCGATATTAAACTGAGCATAAAAATGCCCTCGGCTATAGGATGCGACTCCTGAATATTAGAGTTAAGGAGAAATCCGCCTGCGCCGCCAAAGCCAGCCCAAAATGCCACCAAAGTATATAACGCCAAATAATTTATACGAGATGGGGGTTCTATGCCTCTGGCCTTTGAGACAATGCGGTTAGAGAGGTATATCCACCACGGGTAAGGCGCAAATAAAAACAGGTTCCCAGCAAGCGCGAGTAAAATTTCGGCTTGCGGGGTTTCGACGCTTCCCATCGAAGAAACTGTAAAACTCATACCCAGAATAAAAATCAAAAGCGTAAGCAGTATATATTTTTTCACGAGAGGGGTTTCCTATTTCGCCGATTTATAAATGATGCCGTCCTTCATGACAAAATCGACGTCCTCCAATTCGTTCACATCAACGAGAGGGTCTCCGTCCACGGCTATAATGTCGGCATATTTGCCGGCCTCCAAAGAGCCTGAGGTGTCTTCGACACCGAATAATCTCGCATTATTAATTGTCGCGGCCTGAAGCGCCTGCATTGGGGTGAGGCCCCATTTCACCATATATTTCATCTGGCGGCCATTGTCGCCATGCGGGTAAACGCCTGCATCAGTGCCAAAAGCGATATTCGCGCCAGCTGCAGCAGCGGCTTGAAAGCGTTCGCGTTGTTTCTTTCCGACAGTGCGCTCTTTGGCGAGGCTCTCTTCCAATATGCCCGCTTCCTCGCCTTCGCTCAGGATGTAGTCGGAGACATAGATATCCATCGAAAGATAAGTCCCGTTCTTTTTGGCCAAGGCGATGCCTTCGTCCGAGATAAAACTCGCATGTTCGACGGAATCCACCCCGGCGCGGATTGCCGTATTGATACCTTTTTCGCCATGAGCGTGGACGGCGACTTTCAATCCTAATAAGTGCGCCTCATCGACAATGGCTTTCATTTCTTCGAAAGAAAATTGCTGCGCGCCGATTTTTGTTCCTTTGGACAGCACGCCGCCTGTGCCGCAAAACTTTATAACCTTGGCACCGTATTTATTATTCTCCCTTACTTTGGCCCGAACCGCCCAAGGGCCGTCCGCGACCCCGCCGCTGGTTTTCTGCTCTTCAAAAGGCAGAAGATTATTATCGCAATGACCGCCGGTGATCCCGATGGACCGTCCCGCCGGAATCATGCGCGGACCGGTAATGGCTCCCGCATCGATGGCGTTCATTAAATCAATATCGGCAAACCCCGGCGCGCCGAGATTGCGGACCGTGGTGAATCCGGCCATCAGCGTTTTTTCCGCGTTTACCGTGCCGTAAATGGCCGCACTTGGCGTCGACTCAGCGAGGCTTTTATAACCGTGTAAATTGGAATTGCCGATAAGGTGAACATGACTGTCCATCAAGCCGGGAAGAACCGTATATTCGGAGAGGTCAATGCGCTCTAACGCATCGGGTAGTGTCATTCCTTCAATTTCTGAGCGCGCGCCAATGGCGGCAATCTTGCCGTCCTCAACGAGAATCATTTGATTGTCTAATACCCGTCCGGAAACCGTATCCACCAGTTTCCCGGCCTCGATCAAAACAGCCGACTTTTCAGGCGCGCCTTCATCCGAACTTTCTGCCTGAGCCCAAGAGCTCATGACGAGAACCGCGCCTAAAAGAGATAAAATTGACTTCGTTCGCATACAGAGCCCCTGTGTTTTTTACCCCTGATAAGGACACCGCACAAATTACGCAAAGAAAAGCTCTCTGAAAGGGAATTTGTTTTTGGAGAGACCCAACAAAAAAGGTTGGGAGTTCCTACGCGGGCCTAGGAGGACCCGCGCAGGAACAGGGGGCTACGTCGTCGCTTGCGTGACGATGTTTTCTAGTAACTCCTGCCGACCCGACACGGGCCGGGGAGATTTGTTCTCTTTCAAACACGCTTCGGCCATGTCTTCCAAAGACGTGTCCCCTGCGAGCATGTCTGCGCCCAGTCCGGATTTCCAACCGGCATAGCGCTCATCTTTCATTTTTTGCAATTGGTCGTTTTCGATCATAGCAACCGCATTTTCCAGACTGCGCGCCAGAAGGTCCATCGCGCCGATATGACCGTGGAACAGATCCTCCGCGTCAATAGATTGGCGGCGGACCTTCGCGTCAAAATTCGCGCCGCCCTTTTTAAAACCGCCGCCTTTGAGAATATAATAGAGCGCCATCGTCGTTTCGCGAAGGTCATTCGGAAATTGGTCTGTGTCCCAGCCATTTTGCGGGTCGCCGCGATTAAAATCGATCGACCCAAACATTCCAAATGCATTAGCCATCTCGATTTCATGTTCGAAGCTGTTTCCGGCCAAGGTTGCGTGGTTGGGTTCGATATTTACCCCGACTTCGTTTTCCAAGCCATATTCCTTGAGGAAGCCGTAAATTGTGCCAACATCGCGGTCATATTGATGTTTGGTAGGCTCATGCGGTTTTGGCTCGACCCAGATGTCGCCCTCAAATCCGATCTTATGCTTATGCTCGACAACCATGGTCAGGAAGCGGCCTAATTGCTGCATCTCCTGCTTCACATTTGTGTTCAGAATGGTGTCATAGCCTTCGCGGCCGCCCCAGAGAACATAGCCTTGCCCGCCCAAACGCTTTGTCGCTTCAAGACATTCCTTCACCTGCAGCGCGGCGAACGCGGCTACGTCCGGATTCGGGTTCGTCGACGCGCCAGACATATAACGTGGGTGGGAAAACATATTTGCCGTACCCCATAGGAGCTTCACGTCAGAAGCCCCCATTTTGCTCTCAATTTTATCCAGGATTTTATGAAAGTTTTCTACGTGCTCGCGTGGGGTCTCGGACGCGGCCATTACGTCGATATCGTGGAAACAAAAATAAGGATTGCCGAGGCGTTCAAAAAAATCAAAAGCCGCGTTGAGCTTGGCTTCAGCCGCGGCCTGATTATTCTCTCCGCCGTGCCAAGGACGGTTAAACGTGCCGCCGCCAAAAACGTCAAATCCGTCCCAGCAGAAATTATGCCAATAACAAACGGCAAAGCGTAAATGCTCTGCCATTGTTTTACCCATCAGTTTTTTATTTGCGTCATAATATTTAAAGGCCAAAGGGTTTTGACTGTCTTTGCCCCCGTATTTTACTGGATCGATGTGATCGAAATAACCACTCATGGCTGTGTCCTTTAGTTTAAATTTTTTGTCGCGTGATAGAGTTTGGAAAAGGTACCCCGCCGCTCGGCATAGAGATCGCGCATATCGGGATCGGGTTGGATGATATGATCAATCTTTGGCGGCGCGCAAATTTCGGTAAAATCTTCATCGCTGACGCATAAGCGGGCAAGGCGCGCCGCGCCAAAGGCCGGCCCGACGGAGGACGCCTTTCGGTAAATGAGCGGCAAGTCCATAGCGCTGGCTATAACTTGGCCCCACCAATGGGAGCGAGATCCTCCGCCAATGACGGAGAGGTTATCTATATTTGGACCTGTCGCTCTCAAGGCATCTACGCCATCTGCGAGAGCAAAAGCCACGCCTTCTAGCGCCGCTTGCGCCATAGAAAGGGGGGTGTCTTCGTGGGTGAGGCCAAAAAAGACGCCCGTCGCGTTCGTATCGTTATATGGCGTGCGTTCGCCCGAAAGATAAGGCAAAAAGATAGCCCCTTGTCCGGGCGTTTTCGCATCCGCCGTTTGATTGTATAAATCGCCTTCTGTTTCAAATCCGGCAATGCGGGCGACAAAATCTACTGCGCTGGCTGCAGAAAGGATAACGCTCATTTGGTGCCACAGGCCCGGCAAAGCATGGCAAAATGTATGGACCGCCCCGTCTGTATTTGGACGGTAGTGATCGTCCGCTAGAAAGACGACGCCGGAGGTACCAAGGGAGATAAACCCTTCTCCCGGAGTCACGACGCCTGCCCCAACGGCTCCGGCCGCATTATCTCCGCCGCCGGCGGCGACAGGAACTTGGGCCATGCCCCAGCCATCCGCCGTTGCCGCGCTGAGCTTTGCAGTCGCTTCAGACCCTTCGAAAAGTTCCGGCATATTTCTTTCGGTCAGGCCCGTCAAAGCCAGCACTTCGTCCGACCAACGTCTGCGCACGACATTCAACCAGAGCGTTCCCGCGCTATCCGACATATCCGAGGCGAATGCGCCGGTCAGTCTAAAACGGACATAATCCTTGGGCAGGAGAACCTTGGCGATGCGCTTGAAGTTTTCCGGTTCATGCTGACGCATCCAATGGATTTTAGGGGCCGTAAATCCCGGCATGGCGAGGTTGCCCGTAATGTCTGTCAGAGACGGCATTTCAGCCATCATCTCGGCGCAGTTAGCGCTGCTTCGTCCATCATTCCATAGAATAGCCGGGCGGATAACTTTGTTATCGACATCGAGACAGGTCGCGCCATGCATTTGTCCGGATAGCCCTACGGCCTTGACCGCGCGGCGCGCGCGCCTATCGAGCTTATGGACTGCTTCATGGATAGCGCGCACCCAGTCGTCGGGATTTTGTTCCGACCAAAGAGGTTTGGGGCGTGACACGGATAAGGGTGAGGACGCCTGATCAATTACGGTTTGGGAATCATCCACCAAGACCGCTTTGACGCCGGATGTGCCGATATCGAGACCTAGATACACTTACTTTACCGTCAGGGTCGTCGTTTGCACGTTCTGCGAACTATTTCCGACCATGATATCAAATTCGCCGGGCTCGACCACGCGGTTCATATCCCGATTGTAAAATTGCAAAGCCTCTTCGGTAATCGGAAAGGTCACGGTTTTTGTTTCGCGTGGCTGAAGGCTGATGCGTTCGAACCCTTTGAGCTCTTTCACTGGGCGCGTGACAGAGCTGACTTTGTCCCGGATATACATCTGAACAATTTCATCTCCGGCCATATCTCCGGAATTCGTCACACTGACGGAAACGCTGGTCTCTCCATTCGGAGCTATTGTCGCTGCAGACAAGCTTGGCGCGGAAATATCGAAACTAGTGTAGCTCATGCCTTCTCCGAATGCATAGAGCGGCCCGGCATCGTCAAAGGCGTAACCCCGGCGAGCGGTCGGTTTGTGATTATAAAAAGCCGGAATCTGGCCGACACTACGCGGTACGGAAACGGGCATTTTGCCAGAGGGGTTGGCGTCTCCGAATAGAATATCCGCGACGGCCGTTCCGGTTTCCTGCCCCAAAATCCAGCCATACAGGATGGCGTCAAGATCATCCTCGACATTCGCCAACGAAAGAGGACGGCCAGAGATAATGACTGAGATAAGCGGCTTTCCAGTTTCCGCGAGAGCCTCAACCAACTCTTTTTGCTGGCCTATCAGGGTAATGTCATTTCGGTCACCCATGTGGGTTTCTGACCAGGCTTCCCGAGATGTCGACTCGTCCCCGCCGATTGCCAGAATCACCAAATCCGCGTTTTGAGCTACGGAAACGGCCTTTTCAATGTCGCGGCGGTTCTGGGCTTCCTCGATCAAATTGACTTCGTCGTCCCACCAAGACCGGTTGTCTGTCAACGTCACGCCTTGCGCGGCAACAACGGTTGTTTTGTTGCCAACCTTGTTCTTAACGCCTTCAAGAATAGACACTGTCTGACGCGGTTCATCGGAATATCCCCCGAGCACGGTGATCGCCGCATTGGGGCCAATGACCGCGATCGTTTCATATTTTCCGGCGTCTAAGGGCAAAATTTTGTCTTGGTTTTTCAACAAGACTGGTGCTTTGCGCGCGGCTTCTTCGGCCAAATCGCGGGCCTCTTGATTGCCCGTCAGGGCGTCAGCAGCTTCCGGATCCGCATAAGGCGTGGCAAACAGATTTGCGCGCTCTTTCATTTCGAGGACGCGGCGCACAGCCTGATCGACCAGAGCCTCGTCAAACTCTCCGGCTTGGATTTTTGCTTTAAGCTTATAAAAAGCAACGCCGTCCGGCAGCTCCATATCCACACCAGACCGCAAAGACAGCGCCCCCGCCTCGCCGATTGTCTCGACAATATTGTGTCGTCCTTGAAGCTCATTGATAGCAAAATAGTCTGCTACCACGGCGCCGTCGAAACCCCATTCGCCGCGCAGCACATCATTTAAAAGCCAGCTATTGGCATGGGAGGGAATACCGTCAATTTCATTATAGGACGCCATGACAGACGCGGCATTGGCTTCTTTCACCGCGGCCTCGAAAGGCGGGAAGAACCGCTCATAAAGTTCACGCTCTGACACCTGACTTGGCCCGACATTCATTCCGCCTTCGGGCTGGCCATGGCCCGTCATATGTTTGAGCGTGGCCACAACCTTGTCGTCGGCAATCGGAAAACTATCGCCCTGAAATCCTTTGACCGCTGCGACGCCCATTCGCGAGACGAGATAAGGGTCTTCGCCGTAAGTCTCTTCGATCCGGCCCCAGCGCGGGTCGAGCGCAATATCTACCACCGGAGAGAGCACATGATGCGCGCCGCGCACACGTATTTCCCGGGCCGTCACGGAATAGACCTCTTGGACCAAATCGGTATCGAAGGTCGCCGCCAAAGCGATAGATTGCGGAAAACTTGTCGCTTGGTATCCTTGAAACCCATGCAGACCCTCTTCGTGGAACAGGATCGGTATACCGAGGCGGGTTTCTTCTATTTGCCATTTCTGAATGGTATTGATGAGTTTGGCCGTGTTGGACGGGGTGCGGCCATTCAGGCTCCGCACCACGGTTGAATCGTTCAGGCCCTCCCGTTCAATATCTTCTTCCATCCCCTGCGTATCTTGCGGGCGGGCAAAGCAGCCAATGCCTTCGGGAAACTCTTTCTTCATTTTTTCCGGGTTGAAGGAGCCGTCTTTGTCGATAACTCTTTTCTTATCAAACCAGATACAGGAAATCTGCGCCAGCTTTTCATCCAAGGTCATTTGGGCCAGCAGGTCATTTACCCGCTCATAGGAAGATATCGTTTCAACCAGAGAGACTGGTTTAGGTGTTTGCGCGTCGGAGCCCCGGGTCTGCGCCTGGCCTGTCATCGCGGCGCCCGCCGATGTGAACAGCAGAACCGTAGTGATAGCTGAAGTAAAAAGATGGCGTGCCGACATGTGGTCCCCTTAAAGTGCTGCTTCCGATTAAACGGATTATCTATCGGCAATTGATTTGCCTTGACCGAAAACGTCGATTAAGACAGAATGACAACGCTGTCAAACTATACGGATAGAGCTCTGATTTCTACGAGTTTATAAATCTCTAGGCTCAAAATCCAGAATTGACAGCGTTGACATTTTCAAAGAATGTCTCATCCAAGAATGACAGGTCAACTGTTTCAAAAAATATATTGAGGGGAACACTATGAAAGAGAATGCGCAAACCGGAAGCCCCGGCTTCATATTTCTAATTGCGGTCGTCGCTACTTTAGGCGGATTTTTGTTTGGATATGATAGCGGCGTGATTAACGGCACCGTTGATGGTCTGCAACAAGCTTTCAACTCAGACAGTGTCGGTACAGGTCTTTCCGTTTCTTCAATGTTGCTTGGCTCGGCGGTTGGGGCTTTTGTTGCAGGATGGATGGCAGACAAGTTTGGTCGCCGGAACATGCTCATTGTCGCCGCCGTGTTTTTTATAATCAGTGCGTGGGGATCCGGGGTTTCGGGCGCTCCGTTGGAATTTATTCTTTACCGCATTTTGGGCGGCCTTGCCGTCGGCGCCGCCTCTGTCATGGCGCCCGCCTACATTTCTGAAATTGCCCCTGCCGAAACGCGCGGGCGACTGACGTCTATTCAACAAGTCGCCATTATCGCCGGTTTGTTCCTCTCCTTTTTGTCCAATTATATTCTTGCAAATATGGCCGGAGGATCGACGGAGGTTTTCTGGGGCGGGTTTCAAACTTGGCGCTGGATGTTCTGGATGGAATTAATTCCGGCCTTTCTGTTTCTGATATTATTGTTCTTCATTCCCAAAAGCCCCCGTTTCTCCATGTTTAAAAATGATGAGGCAACGGCGAAATCCACTTTGCTGAAGCTGTTTGGTGAAGCAAAAGCCTCACGGAAGGTCGAGGAAATTCGCGCGTCCCTTTTGAATGATCACAAACCCGCGTTGCGCGATACGCTTGTTAAATCCGGACAAAAAGGTTTCGCATTCCGAACAATTGTCTGGGTCGGTATTGGGCTGGCTATGTTCCAGCAACTCGTTGGAATCAACGTCGTTTTTTACTATGGCGCCGTATTATGGCAGGCCGTTGGCTTTACCGAGAGCGACGCGCTGTTGATTAATGTTCTTTCTGGCGGATTATCAATTGCCGCCGTTTTAATCACTTTGGCGACAATTGATAAGGTTGGTCGGAAGCCGTTTCTCGTCTGGGGCTCGACCGGCATGTTCATCACACTCGCCGTTGTTGCCTTTGCCTTTTCACAAGGCGAGCTCGTCGATGGTCGGCTGCAGCTTCCTGGGAATATGGGCCTCGTCGCGTTGATTGCGGCCAATGCTTACGTGGTCTGTTTTAATATGAGCTGGGGGCCCGTTATGTGGGTTATGCTCGGCGAAATGTTCCCGAACCAAATCCGCGGCTCTGGCTTGGCGGTCGCAGGGTTTGCGCAGTGGATAACCAACTTCGTTATCACTTGGTCTTTCCCGGTTTTCTTGGCAGGCATAGGCCTTGCCGCTGCCTATAGCATTTACGCCTTCTTTGCCTTTGTCTCGATTTTCTTCGTCCTCTGGATGGTGAAAGAAACGAAAGGCAAAGAGTTGGAAGATATGGAAGGCTAGCCCCCGCCAGATATATCTTCCAAAAAGCCCCGTTTCAGGACGGGGCTTTTCTATAATGTAATATAAGCCAGCCTCTCCAGATTAGGTATGGCGCTCTACGACGACATCAAATTCCGCTAGAATATGATCCTTCCTGTCCTCTGAGAGATAGGCTCCGTCTATTCCGTTTCGAACTAAAGTCAGAATATCATCTTTTGTAAGTTTAAGCGCTTCGGCGGCCTTGATGTAATTATCATTCAAATACCCCCCAAAATATGACGGATCGTCAGAATTTACCGTCACTTTTAATCCCGCCTCCAACATAGTTTTCAACGGCGAGTCTTTTAAATCACCAATTACACAAAGTTTCAGATTAGACAGAGGGCAGCTGGTCAAAACCATTTCTTCCTGTTTAAGGCGTTTGACGAGACCTTCGTCTTCCAGAGCGCGGTTTCCGTGGTCCAGTCGATCAATTTTTAAAAGGTCTAGCGCCTCGTGCACATATTCAGGCGGCCCCTCTTCGCCGGCATGAGCAAACGACTTCAGTCCCATCTCGCGGGCTTTCGTAAAAACACGTTCAAACTTTGACGGAGGATGACCTACTTCGGAAGAATCGAGACCCACGCCAAGGATCTTATCCAGATAAGGCTCCGCTTGTTCCAGCGTTTTGAACGCGTCTTCTTCTGACAAATGCCGGAGAAAGGATAGAATAAGGTGAGAGGTAATGCCGAAGGCCTTTCCGCCTTCTTCAAGCCCGCTCAATATACCTTCTATGACGTCGTCAAAAAGAACTCCGCGTTCCGTGTGACCTTGAGGATCAAAGAATATTTCAACATGGCGACAATTATCAGCCTTGACCCGTTCCAGATAAGAATAGGTAAGGTCGTGAAAATCCTGTCTGGTCTGCAAGACCGACATGCCCTGATAGTATAGGTCGAGAAATTCTTGAAGATTGTTGAACTCATAAGCCGCCCGGATGCCTTCAACACTGTCAAAGGCAAGGTCGACGCCGTTGCGCTCTGCAAACTCGAACATTTGTTCAGGCTCCAGACTGCCTTCGATATGGAGGTGGAGTTCCGTTTTGGGGAGTGCGCGAATGAGTGTTTCAAGATCAGACATGGGCGTCTTTAGGCAGATTACGACGCGAATTCAAAGTTTTTCCTCGGCGTTCATAACGTGAGTTAATGGATTGTCGTTTTTTAACGAAAGGGTTGGAACGGTTTTTAGTTTTGCTTGTTGCTTGAGTCCTAACCTAATCTGAAAGGAGATTATTATGCCAACCCCAACCGGTCACACCCGCGCAATACGTGCCTCACGCGCTATCGGAACCAGTGTATACAATTCTTCGCAAGAGAAGATCGGCGAGATCGAGGATATCATGCTCGATAAAATGGATAATGCTATCATGTTCGCCGTTGTCAGCTTTGGCGGGTTTTTAGGAATGGGCGAAAAATACCATTCTATCCCTTGGGCCTCTCTTGATTATTCAAAAGACGTCAAAGGATACATCGTCCCATTCACGAAAGAAAAGCTGAAAGACGGTCCGGTCTCAAACCTGCACGACCTTACCAAAGATGATGGTCTGGCAGCCCGGGACAGTTCCCATAATTATTACGGCGTAGACCCGTATTGGTCTTAAGCCGACACGTAAAAAGCCCGCCAAATAGAGCGGGCTTTTTTTATTCTTTTACTATTAAATTAATATGTCTTTCTATCTTTGAACCCGGCCAACAGGCGTACCCGAAGCAATCGCGCTAATTTCTTCTGCAGAAACGAGGTTGAAATCTCCGTAGACCGAGTGCTTAAGGCAACAGGCCGCAGCAGCAAATTCAAGGGCGTCTTGCTGGGCCATCTCCTCGGAAAGAGCATAAATTAGGCCCGCTGAAAAGGCATCTCCAGAGCCGACTCTGTCTACAATATCTTTTATCTCATATTGCCTAGAGAATGCGACTCCGTCTTCGTTTCGAAGACATGCAGCCCAATTGTGATGTTCCGCAGATTGTGTATCCCGGATTGTCACCGCTATCTGGGATAGGTTAGGGAACCGTGACATTGTTTTTTGTGTTAGCGCTTCAAAATAGGCCTTGCTGTCCGGGTCACCCTCTCCGTGAATGTTCAGAGCGTTCTGACAATCACCACGTCCAGCAATTAAAACATCCGTCAATTCCATCATGGGTTCTAAAACGGTTTCGGGACTAAGTCCGTAATTCCATAATTTAGTTCGAAAATTAAGATCGAAAGAGATTCTGACGCCTCTTTCTTTCGCGGCTTTCATTGCCATCAATGAATTATCTGCGGCCGTCTGGCTCAGAGCAGGGGTGATGCCGCTAATATGGAACCAGTCAATTCCGTTGAAAATCTCATTCCAATTCAGACTCTCTGACGACAATTCGGAAAAGACAGAGTCCGAGCGGTCATAAATAACCTGCCCAGAGCGTTGGTTGGCACCGCTTTCCATGTAATAAAGGCCGAGACGGCCTTTTTTTTGGATGAGGTGGTCAGTTTTAACCCCCCATCTCCGTATTTCTTGAATTGCCCGATCGCCTAGAGAACTGGACGGAACGGCTGAGACCAACCGCACGTCCTGGTTCAAAAGCGATAAGGACACAGCCACATTAACCTCAGCGCCTCCGAAACTCTGTTCGAAGATGCTGGATTGTAGAAACCGCTCATCTGCGGGAGTTTTGAGGCGCATAATGACCTCACCAAATGTAACGATTTTCTTGGTCATAGGCTTACGAGAAAAACATCCCGCCATTTATGTCGATGTTTGCCCCGGTGATATAGCTGGACGCGTCAGAGGCAAGATAGACAACCGCGTCCGCACAGTCGTCCGGATGGCCTTGGCGGCGTAGCGGCACAGAGGCTTCTACATTTTTACGCGCTGCGTCCGGAGTGAATGTATCATGGAATGTAGTGTCGATCATGCCGGGGCAAAGCGCGTTAACGCGAATGCCTTGCGGGCCAAGCTCTTTTGCCATTGACCGCGTGAAAGTCACAACGGCGCCCTTGGAAACAGAATAAGCTGACGCTCCGCCGCCGCCGCCGTCGCGACCTGCCAAAGAGGCAAGATTCACAATAGCGCTGCCGGATGGCATGTGCGGCACAGCGGCCTGCGTGGCAAGGAACGTCGAGTTCATGTTCAAGGACATAACTTTGTTTAGAAACTCTTCGTCCATTTCCGCAAGTTTCTTACGGGCAACTAGGCCGCCAACATTATTGACGAGAATATCAATATCACCGCCGAATGCCTTGCGGGCTTCGGCAATTAGATTGTCTACGTCGGCCTTTTTAGTCATGTCGCCTTTCACGAGAATTGCTTTACCGCCATTTTTTTCAATTGTGGCAACCGTTTCCTCGCCGGCGTCTTTATTGCTGTGGTAATTGACGACAACTTGAGCTCCTGCTTCAGCTAGTTTTATTGAGCACGAGCGACCAATATCGCGTGTTCCGCCTGTAACGATGGCGACTTTACCTTTAAGATTTGTCATGGTTTTTCCTATTTCTATTGATGTAGAGGTGAGAGTTAAATTTTAGGGAGCCGGCCTGTAACCGACAGGTTTGAGCGGCCCGATATTGCCGCATAAGAACCAAACACTGGCAATCGCTGTAAGCGCGAGGGCTGCGCCCAGAACAAAGACCGGCGTATAATTTGCGCCCAAAGTCAGCACGGGAACCAGATAGGTTAGACCCGCCGCAGCGAACTTGGCAGCCATTCCGGCAAAGCCCGACAATGTGCCAACCGTTTTCCCGCCGTAAAAATCACTCGGCAGGGTTTGGACATTTCCGATTGCTGTTTGGAAGCCAAACAAGATGATGAACATCAGGGTCAAAGCCAGTACAGGCGTCACAGCGACAGACATAGCCAACAATGCGGGCAGCATAATCAAGCACCCTAGTGTGATGGTAAATTTGCGTGTTCTGTTTACGGTCCAACCCGCTTTGAATCGGTTCTGCGCCAGTAGACCGCCGAACCAAGCTCCGAGCATAGCGCCCACATATGGGAGCCAACCGGATGCGGCGAGTTGTTTGATGTCGAACCCGTGAACTTCAAAGAGGTAAGTCGGGATCCAGATAATGAACAACCACCAAATTGGGTCAATCGAGGCCGAGGCAATGATAACGCCCCAGCTTTGTTTGCGAGAGAGTAGCTCTGACGTGGACGGATTATATCCTCCGTCAAGATTGCCGTCCTCATTCAAGTCCTCATTGATTTGCCCGCTGAGGATATATTCCCGCTCTTCATCCGTAAGCCATGAATGAAATCTGGGCGGAGCTTTCACGATGACCAACCAAGGCACGAGCCAGACTAGACCAACGCCGCCGACGAGGATAAAGATCAATTTCCAATCCATAACGATGGCGAGATAGGCAATCAGCGGAATTGAAATAATTCCGCCAATAGCCGCGCCGGAGTTGAATATCCCCTGCGCCAAGGCCCGCTCATTGACCGGGAACCATTCGGCATTGGCTTTTGCCGCGCCTGGCCAGTTTCCGGCTTCTGCCACACCCAAAAGCGCACGAAAGAAGCTGAAGGTCAAAATGCCCTGCGCAAAGGCGTGCAATGCCGTCGCAACCGACCACACACCAATGGAGAGGACAAAGCCCAAACGCGTTCCAATCCAATCGAAAATCTTACCAAAAATAGCCTGTCCAATGGCATATGAAAAGATAAAGACGACAGAGATAATACCCAGAATATGTTTATGCCCATCGGCGTCCATATCTGGAAATAAATCGGGCGCAATATGATTTGGCCACAAGACATTTAAGGTTTGGCGATCAATATAATTTATGATCGTCGCCAAGGCGACGAGACCGACGACAAACCAGCGTAGATTCCCTTTCACGACGTTTCCCCTTTTTTATAATTTTCGAAAAAGTCCTCGCGAATGGGCGAAAACATGTCGAGCAATGCTCCCGCTTCGATACAGACAGCGCCGTGGCGCACATGCGGCGGAATGAAATAGCTATCGCCAGCGGTCTGGCGTTTGGTGACGCCGTCTATTGTGACGTCGAAAACTCCGCTCTCCACATAGGAAACCTGAGAATGATAATGCTCGTGCTGATAACCTTCAGCGCCGGATTCAAAAACCGCCTTCACCAGCATCAGCTCGTCATTATGGCCGAGAATCTGGCGTTTAATACCGGGGTCGACGTCTTCAAACGGGACCTTGTCTCCAAATAGAAAGTTCGGACTTTGCATGATTAATTCCCCCCGGTTTTGTGTTTTTCAGAATGGAAAAGTTTATAGGGTCCCGTCCAGCTCATCACGGTTCCGCTCACATCAACTGTATGAGCTGCGTCCTTCGCCATGTCGCCGGACACACCGAGCCCTACGACCTCGCCGTCTTTGGTCTCAATTCGAATATAATCGTCGGAGCCGTTCTCGAAGTGATTGACGGATTTAACAATCGAATGACTATTTACGGTGAACTCGACTGTCGGATTATATTCGCCGTGCGGCTCAATGACGGACGCGATGGAAATGCCGTTTGCTGAATTGGCCCGAATTATAAAGGCGGGCTCGCGGCGTAAATTAAAGTTTGGATCCGTCGCTCCAATTTCCGCGAAAATGATTTCCGAGTTACTGGGAACAGCCGACATTACAGAATAAAACTTTTTGTCGAGTAACCATGTCACTTGCGATGACCCATCGACAGCCTCGCCGCTCCCGACGCGCCATAAATGCTGATAACCATTGGCCTCGCCTAACGGCTGACGCGAGGTAGTTTCTGCGGTTAGCTCGAAATTCGTTTCGGTAAGCTGTCCATTATAATAAAATGGCAAATCGAATTGGTGTGGATTGTCAGAGTGGGCTTCGATGAGATCAATAACTATTGGGTTTGGGAAAGCGGCATCTGTCACCATCGCCATCGTCCGGTCCATGGCCACATCTGCATAGGCTGTTTCGATTTCAGCCGAAGTTATCTTTAGCGTGTCCTCATTGACGAACGTTCCGAGATTCGGCGCGTATTGATTGCCTGTCTCTGTGTCTCCGCCAAAGTGGCTAGTCTCGTCTACGACCAAAGCATTATGAGCAATCGTTTGTTTCGCAAAGCTATCATTCTCCGCGAGATAGTGCCCGCCATATTTCGCTTCGACATTCAGAAAACGCGCCGCACCATAATCGCGGAGAACTTCGTGACCTGCATCATAGAGTAAAAATCCGAGCTTATCGAAATGGCCGTGACCTAAACCCTGGGACGTATTTTTGACAACGAGCGAAAGGCTTTCGGGGTCGCTGGACGCACGGATAATATCGAGAGCGCCTTCTGTTCCCTCTTCGCCGTCTCTCAAACGCATCGTTTTATAGTCAAACGGCTTTGCCTTCCCGGCAGATATATCTTCCGAAACTTTTCGGCTTTCGGGCGTTAGAACGAATTTTCCCTGAGCTTCCGCAATGGATAAAAGACCCGGATCGCCCGTCAGGTTGTATGCAATAGCTACCCCATGTAAAAGCTCCGCCGTGGCGATGCCTTTGTCTTTCAAGGCGTCGTTTATAGGAAAGAACAAACCGCCATAGCTCTGCTGGATCGTGGTATAAATCGCCTTTTTAAGTATTCCGTTTCTCTTTTCGAAAATTTCTTTTTCTGGATTATTTTGTTGCACTGCTTGAGCAAAAACGACGAAGGGCATTAAAGCGTAACGCTGGTAGTATGGGCCTTCATTGTAATACCCGTCCGGCGAGAAAAGCTTTTCCATTTGTTTAAGAAAGCCAGCCTCCCCGGATTTGTCCAAACCCAAGAGGGCCTGTTCGACATAATCTTCGTCATCAATCGCATAGCCGGTTAGGCCCACAGCCGCCGTGGCCCAAGTACCGTGATTGTGGATTTTATTGAATGTTTTGGGGGAGCCATCGGATAGGAAGTCCGCCATATCTCGGAGCAAATTTGTTTCAATTAACTGACGTTGATCCTCGGTTAGCGTCTCTTTTACCGCGTCATAGCCTTGAGCTACATGAAGGAGCCACCAACTTTCATTCAAGTTCTGCCAGAACATACGGCCCGGGGATTGCTCTTTTTGGGCGGGGTGGAGACCCCAGTCCGGGTAGACTTCTGCATATGCTTGCATCAGCCTTCCGGCGTAATCGGCATATTTTTTTTCGTCTGTAAGTTTATAAAGTTGCCCGGCATTATAAATTAGCTTGGCGCTTTCTTTATGTTTTTCGTGCGTGTAGCCCCCGCCCGCGTCTTTGGGAACAGGCAGAGATATCGGTAACTTCATTTGCTCATCGAGGCTTTGCTTCGCGCTCGCTAGGGTCGCTTTAAAGCCATCCACCTGCGCAGTTTGCGCAATAGGACGAGTTTGCGCCCGGCTCTCACAAGATGCGAGCACGACGCCTAAAACCAGAGCCGAAACAAACTGTATCGCCGGCCTCATCGGTTTAGCCCCTGATTTTCAGTTATCTGGGCAGTAGGCTCCAATCCGCTATTTAACTCCACCACGATTGGCGCAGCTGCATCTTTAAACGTGTTTTTGAAAATACGCGTCTTTGGCTCGCCCACCGTGTGGTTGATCAAAAATGGCTCCACGTTTGTAAATGTGTTATTCGAGATATTCGTAACTTGAACGCCGTGCAGATGAATTGACGATTCTGTTTGGTTGCGTTTCCCGCTGCCAACATTTGTTAGGCTTGAATTCGTCATATTAAAGTGCGGACCGAAAGTGCTCTCATCTGTACCGCCTCGATAATAATCAACAATTGGCCCCTGCACATTTTCGAATTCCGAATTTTCGATCGTTAGATATTCAGCATTATAAATTCCGTAGTCATCGCTTTCCTTAGCCAGTCGAAGAATTGCGCCCGTTACATCTTCAAAGCGAGAATTATTTATCAAAATATTATCTGCGAATGTTCCTTTAGAGACTGAAATGACATTAAAGGAATGATTGACATCCAACTTTGTGAAATTGGAATTTTTAATTTCGAGTCGATAGTTTTCAAGCATGGAATATGGGCTAGTCCGAATGACTGCGTTTCCAGCCGTATCAGGTGCCGACTTGCCGGAAATATTTAATCCCTCAATTTGAAGGCTTCCACCGTTTAAAATTTCAAACAAGGCCGTGCGCTCAAATGAAATATTTACTTCGCCCGCGCCATCGAACGTCAAAGGTTTGTCTATTTTTAAAAACTTCCGGACAACGTAATCCCCGGGGCTGAGGGAAATAATGTCACCTGGCTCAGCGGCCTCAATTGCGGATATTAGGCTCCCCTCTTCCGCCGCCACGTCTATCACCTTCCCGGAACGAAAATTGATTATAGGCTCGGCTTTCGGGTACCAAGGTACGCCTGTCATATCTTTTTGCGTAACCGATAAATCCTGGGAAATTCCGGCCGTGATTCCAGGCTGAGGATACATAAGACCATTTTCCGCTCGCTTCATTTCTATTGGCTTGCGAGAAAACCCGTCTGTAAAATCTGGTGGATCCATTGACCCTAGAACATTCTGATCAAAGTCGATTCCTGACATGTCGTCATAAACCGTGAACACATCCCGGCCGTCTTCGTTATATATCAAGTTACTTTTGAAGACACTGTCCGACGGAACGGCGGTGCGTTCTTCATCGCTTCCCGCCCCGAATTGAACGTTGTCGCTATTGATCAAACTATTGTTTTCGATAACGGCGTCTTTAACGGGGTCATACCGGTTGATTGGACCGTTCGGAACTCCGTTCATCACGACAAATGCTCCGCCGAAGCGCGTGCCTTTTAGTCCCTCCATATAATTATTACGGATGGTCTGGCCTGCATTGATTACGCGTATGCCGCCAGTATGGTCCGCATCATTGCCGAAGAAGACATTTCCTTCGACAAGGTTGTTGTTTCCGTGACGCATTGTGAGAGTGCCGCGCGACTGGAAAAACGTATTTTTGCTAAAAACATTTCGGCCAGACTTATTGGAAATTATTTCCAACTCCCCGTCGCATCGGTCAAAATAGTTATTCTCAACAGTGGTATAGGAATCCGTTCTCGAATAATGGCTCGTCCCTATTCTCAGGGTTTCCCCCCCATTAGATCCTAATACTGGACGGGGGCCAAAATAATTGTGATCAATGCGGTGATGGTTTTCTTGGCTCTCTTCAGTGTTGAGCCGGACGGCCATCGTCACGCCCTTATTGCGTTTGCCGACGATGTGATTGTGATCAAAACGGTTGTTCTTTCCGTACATCATCACCCAGAAATCAACTTCCTGACGTTCAGGTTGGTTGTAATTATCGATAACGACCTCTGTGACTCGAGAATTATTGGCCAAGTTTTTTGAATTCCGGCGAAAAGAGATAACCTCACTGGTTGGGGTAAAGCCGTCTTTGAAGACGAGGCCCGAAACCTCAAGGTAATCTCCGGCTAATCTGAGATTGGATTGGCCCGTTAGAAATACCTCTCCAGAGGTCTCGGCCGTCAAACGTATTGGGTTACCTTCTTCGCCTTGGCCGAGGAAAAGGATTTCAAAATCTTCCCATTTTCCGTTCGCCAGCTTGACGACATCGCCGGGCTCAAGATTTTTTACGACCTCCTTGTAAGCCTTTTGATCCTGAACAAGAAATTCTTCGGCTTGAGCATTGTGAGAGAGCACCCCCATTATAGCTGTCGTTGAAACAAACAAACACAATATGCGCGTAACGCTATTCATACTTATTCCCCATTATTTTATTTATTGGGGAAATATTGACAATCCCACCCGAATTGTCAACCAATATATTAAACCAATTTTATCAGATTGGTATAGCCAACCGGCGGGGCCTCGAGAGCTAGTCGAGTTGAGCGCTCATCAAAAAGCGAGATCGGCTTTCGGATGTTTTTTTCTTCACAGCTTGATAGGCTTCTTCTTCAGACGCGACTAAAAGCGCTTCGATCATCCGGGTGAAATGCGCGCGCATAGCGGTGCGCGCCGCTGAGGAGTCCCGGTTCTTTAGAGCGTCCAGAATAGCCTGGTGTTCATCCTCACGATGACTTGGGTCTTTGTCGCAAACTGAACGGTAAACCTTTTGCAGTTGTGACGCCTCTTTGCGCATTCCCCACATGCTGCCGATGACATAAATAATAGCGGGGTTATTCGTCGCTTTTGCGATCGTTAGGTGAAACTCTTCATCTGCTTCATCGGCCGTCATGTCTGAGTCGATTTTCCCCATCATCACTTGGATAAGCCGTTCAAGTTCGGCAATGGTTTCATCGGTTATCATGGGAGCGGCTAACGCTGCGGATTCAGCCTCGAAGAGCGCTCTGGCTTCGGTCAATTCAAAGGGACCAACCTTGGGCAAGCCATGCGCTGTATACTCGCTGCCGTCCAAAACATAAGCTCCGGATCCAACCTTGATTTCAAGCCGCCCCTGCGCCTGAAGGGCGATTTCAGCCTCTCGGATGGCGACGCGGCTTACCCCAAATTTCTCTGCAAGGTCCCGCTCTCCGGGCAGACGACTTCCAGGCGGAAAAACCCCCGAATCGATAAGTTCCAGAATTTGATTTGCCACTTTGTGGTATAAACGTTGTTCAGCCATGATGTCCCTAGATGTTAACTATACCAATATTAACATTTTGCCCTATTTGTCTATACCAATAATCGGGGTGTGTGTAATTGTCTTGTTCGATTTTAAACAATAGCGACGCCTCGCCATGACGAGGCGTCCTTTTTAATTATAACAAGATAGCAACATCCATTTATCTTAGAATGTATAGCTCGCCCCGAAGACGATACGGCGGTCTGTGATACCTTGGTAGCACAGCAGGCCGCCATCACTTACGCAATAAACGTCTGAAGAAGCCTCGGTAAGATTAACCGCGTCGACCTGGACAGTGAATTGATCTGTCACGTCATAGGCGACAGACCCATTTAGTTGACCTCGGGCCTCTTGGATTCCTGTGTACCCAATTGGGGTCAAGATGTTGCCAGTGCCTGGCAAATCCGTTGTCGCGAAAGAGTCACGCCATGTATAACGCAGTCGGGCTGACAGGCCATATTTTTCGTAATATCCAGTCAAGTTATAAGCATGATTGGAGAGATTGGGTAAAGTTGCCGCCTCGCGCGTCGGGGCGTTAAACCCTTGTGCAGCCAAAATTGCGAGGTTTCGACTCCCCGAAACTGGGACAAAACCGGTATTATTATCTTCGTTTTGGTATGTGTAGTTGGCAAGGAGACCAAAACCAGACGCCCAAGCAAAGCTACCAAGCCTGTCTTCCCAATCCGCCAAGTTATATTGCAGCGCGACTTCGACACCTTCCTGGGTGGTAGAATTGTTGGAGTTAAAAGTTGATTGATTGCCGACGCAAACGCCGACCTCACCGTTCCCGAAGATACCGGCTTCTGTTCCTGGAGAGAAGATACCCCCATTTTCACAAGGCGCCGTCGTATCGCGGACACCACCTGTTTCATCCGGCGTATCAACTACATTTCCGAAAAGACCACTCCGTTCTTTACGGAAAACACCAACACTTAGCACGGCTTCTGGCGCAAAATACCAATCGACAGAGGCATCCCAACTTTCGATTTCTTCCGGCACCAGGAACGGGTTGCCCCCAATAGAATTGCCGTTAACACCTCCAAAATCAGGGAACGTTCGTGCGGCTGTTACGTCATTGAAGTCAGGGCGGCGAATATCTTCCGAGTAAGCCCCCCGAAAGAGAATATTGTCTGTAATATCCACGGCAAGGTTCACACGCGGTAAGTAGTGATCATAACTGCTGTCAATTGTGACCAATGTCGCGACGCCGTCGGTAAATTGGTTAGCTGTCGACTCTAGATCCGTGTCGATATAGCGAAGACCCGCATTACCGCTAATTCTACCAAAAGCAAAATTTGCCTGGCCGTAAATTGCCATTGTTTGCTCTTTAATATTAAAGAAAGCCGATTCATCCGAAGTCAATCCAGATGTGAATATCGGACCAAGACCTTGGGCTGCCGCAGCGGCATTAATGGTGGCCACCGCCGCTCCTGTATCTCGCGTCAAATTCGGGTCCACCTGCAGCACCCCGTCAACAGACAAGGAATTTCCAGTTCCGGAACCGAAATTATTAGGGATCTCACTAAGAAGTTGAGAAATACCGCCCGCATTCAAACTTCCTGAAAGCGTGCCGCTGCCGCTGACGGAAGCGGATCGGTCATCTCGAATGCTCGTGCGCTCACCAAAGCGGGCGCCCACTTCGACGGAGCTGATGAAGTTAGATAAGCTTGTCTGGGAAAAGTCATAACTCCCATCAAAACGCCAGGCTCTATCAATATTCTCCCGGACGTCGGCACTGTAACCGGGGTTGCCATCAAATACATAGTTAGTTGGATCCAATAGCTGGGCTTCAGTTGGCGCAAACGGATCATTGAAATTGACGTCGAAGCCGAAACCATCGCTTAGATCAAAGATGAACGGGGTCCCGTTTTCATCTCTGAAGTCACTTCCACTAGGTGCAATATATGAATTTGGGTTGATAAAATTGAGGTTGACGAAGAGATTTGGATTGATTGTATCAGAACTAGATCGTGCGAACTCAGCCTTAAGCGTTAATGCCTCGGTTGCTTCCCATTCACCACCAAGCCTCAAAGTTGTTGTCTCAGTGAAACGCGATCCTGCATCTGAGCCAATCCGCAGGAACGGGGCGCCGCGGCCACTCGCTCCAACATCACCTTGAAGCGGAGAGAAAGTGCCCTCGGTTACAGCGAGAATGTTTCCAAAGTTCTGGATACCACCTTCCCCAGGCGCAGATCCCAAGTCGTAAGTTTCAAAAGCTGTAAAGTTTGCGTTGGCACCATTCGTCTGATCACTTCCGCCGTTGAGAAAACTGACAGTGGATGCTTGTACTCTCGAGCCAGACAAGCTTTGTTGCTGATCATTGAAGACGACATCGGCAAAGAGCTTCAAATTATCGGTTGGTTTCGCTTCCAAAGACCCCGCGATGTTAAAGGTTTCGAACTCCTGTGTTCTTTGTACCTGGTTTAAGAACTGAACACCCAAAAAGGCATCTGCGCCGGTCGGGCAATGGGCTGGGGGAGTGCCACCTGTGCAATCAACAAGATTGTCACGGTCGAGACGCGGACGGAATGCGGTGTTCTCCGATTCAGTATAGCTTCCGCTCAAGACAAAGCCGATCTCTTGGCCTTTACCGTTTTCCCAATTCTTGCCAAGAGCCCCTGAAACTCTCGGGGATATACCTTCTGTCAGGCTACTGTCTTCGCCTTGAACGCGAATAGACGCCAAGGTGTCTCTCAGATCAAGAGGACGTATTGTTCTCAGGTTAATTGTTCCGCCAACAGCGCCTTCAATGTGGTGAGCCTCAGGTGCTTTGATCACTTCAAGACCTGCAATGATGGCCGGATTAACATCTGTAAAATTGATGCCGCCGCGACCATTTCCGGCGCCTACAGTTGTGACGCCGTTAAACTGAATAAGGTTCTGATCTGAACCGCGAATCTGAACGCCTGTCCCCACACCTTCTGTACGGGTGATTTGGATACCTGTAATGTTCTCTAGAACCTCAGCTAAGTTTTGGTCTGGCAGCTTACCGATGTCTTCAGCGATAATGACTTCGACAAGACTGTCCGCCTGACGCTTTTCGACAAGCGCGTTTTCGAGCGATTGGCGAATCCCGGTGGCGACAACTTCGTCTGACGGCACATTCTGCTCCGCCTGAATATTTTCGTTAACTTGCTGCGCGTCTTGCGCCATCACCATCTGAGGCAATGCCAGGGACGAAACCCCAACGCTGAGCAACAGAGATTTTTTAAAAAATGAATACCCGAAGGCTTCGCGTAAAGGCGTCATGGTTATTCCCCTGTGTAATATTGAAACCGTTATTTTACGGATTCTGTTTTTTGTAACTTCATAAAACCAATAAATAAAAATATGTCAACCTATTTTGTTTACCGACTTGCTTAAATTGGTCATACCAATATACCATTCTTTATCTTTTTAATTTCTAGAATTCTACCGAATTTAGGCTACCAATAGCTACGAATAAAAAGGTACGCCCTTGGATAGATCATTGGCCTAAGGATGGAGCTTCCAGTGAAAATCGCCGCAAAAAGTCAATATATACATATCGTTACTGAGAGGGGGTGGTCGTTCTCTTAAAAGATGCGGCTAGGCGTTTGACTTGGTCTTTAGAAGCACCATCGCGCCTTAGGAGCGCTAATAGTGGGCCCTAAACTTTCAGGCTTAACTCGTGATATTATTTTGGAAAATTTTTATCCTGAGCACGGTTTTTATTTGGACAACAGCGCACCAATACGGACGAGTCGTAAAATTTGACCATACCAATTTCAAAAAAAAAGCACGCTCTCCGAAACCGAAGGGCGTGCAAGTGAAGGAGTTAGTATATGAAGTTTTAGAATTTTCCTCGAATTCCGAAAAATACCCGGGGACCGTAGACATTGACCTCATAGAGATCATCTTGCGTCCACTTATATTGGTTTTTAGGTTCATCGAAGAGGTTAATCGCCTCGACAGATAGGCGGATGTTATCATTCACCTTATAGGACGCTCTGGCTTCGAAGACACCTACATCCCCGACATAACGAATACGCGTGCTATTGGAGGTAAAAGGCTGGAAATAATCGCTCCGGTATTTGTAGATACCTTGGAGATCTAAATCACCAATTTGATAATACAGCTGCGCGGAAAAAACATGTTTTGATAGGCCTGGAATACTGGCCGGAGCAACGATTCCTTCATTTGTTAAAACGAAGTCTCCGTTCTCGTCTCTAAATCCAATATCGCCATATAAGCTATCTTCAAATTCGAAGTCGGACTCTGCGTAGTTGTAGCTGAGTTTTGTGCCCAGCCCGCTAAGGAAACCAGGAAGGTATGAGAAGCGATGGGACGCTGTAAGTTCTACACCGAAAAGCTGGCTGGTCAGTTTCGTCCGTAATAAAGACGAGCGCATCGTCATGGCCTTAATGAGAGCCGGTTAGGTATATGGGTTAGGAAAAAATGCTTGCCGAATGAAAACCGAATGCCGCTAGTTTTTGAGAGCCTAGGTTTCACAAGGGCTTATATGAAAAAGAGTCCTTGAGGAAATCGGAGCGCGTAGATGACCACCTTTAGCTATCCTAGCGTGGAATTCGGCCCGCCCAACCAACTGGGCGGGATAAGTTACTTTCAAGAAGGCTTTTGTCACCCGGAAATTGGTCAGCACAGGCAATCATACAATGTAATGATTGCCTGTGTACTGACTTTAGTTATTTCGCGCTCTTTGGTAATATCTCCACCAGAACTGACTTCTCTGGTTTGAATATTTGAGCAGCAAGAGGTTTTATATCTGCTAGCGTCATAGATTCATAAGTGGCTTCGCGTGTGCGGAAGTTATCAATTCCCCAACTATCGGTTTGGGCATTACCGAGTACGCTCATCCAATACTTGTTGCTCTCAAGAGAGCTATCAAGCGACTCAAGAACCGGCGTTATAGCACGATCAAATTCATCCTCACTAATATTCTGCGCTTGGAAGTCGGCTGCCACCTCATGAATTTTTTTTGTCATGGCTGGGATGTTCTCAGGTATGATATCCATGTTTACAAATATATACCCATAATCCTCAAATTGGCGCTTCGTATACATTCCGACGCCAGGGGAATAGGTAGCCGCTTCCTCCTCGCGAATGACGTTTACCATACGATTCCGAAAAACATTTCGCAGAACGCTAAGGCGGCGCGTCCGTATTGGATCCGTTCCATCTGGAGTTGGCCAATATACCCGCAGTGTCGCACGGTTTGAATCACCCTCATGACGGAAAGTCACCGGGTCGGCACTCCCATCGGGGAACCGCAGTTTCATCATCTCAGGATATTCTGCGTGATCAGTTTTGCGTTCTGGCAGCGCAGCTAATGTTTCGGCCACGGCTTGGACGACAACGTCCTTCTCAATGTCACCTACGACGGTAATATCAATCATACCATCTTTTAGCTGAGGCCCAATCCAGTTCTTGACCTCCTCAATGGTCGGCTCTCGAAATTTCTCCATGTCCGGAAATCCGAAACGCTCATCACCGGATCTCAAGAATTTAGGAAGCTCTTTAGCAATCACCCCAGTCGCCGTCGCATCATGGGTCGGATACCAAGCAGCCAGGCTTTTTAAATATGTGTCTTTCGCCTGTTTACGATAACCGGGCGCAATGATGTTCCCTGCGAATAAATTAAGTTGAGTACGGAAATCCGCAGGCAGAGTTGTTGCCTTTAATTCAAAAGCATCACCTTCAATATCAATAGAGAAATTAGGTTTTGCAGCTTTCCCTGCCATTATGCTTTCGACTTCGTCCTTACTGTGAGCCTCATAACCTCCATTATACATAACATTGTAAGCCAAGCGGCGTAGAGCTTCATCTTTGCGAGGCGCAGAGAAACTCCCATCCCCAACCCGAACGATAATTTGCACACGGTCTTTCTCAAAATCTGTTTTCTTGAAATTGAGTGTGACATTATTTTCAAATTTAAATAAATGCGCACCTAAATCTTTGATGTACGTCTCTCTAACCACATTGCCAGGGTCACCAAATTCGGTATACGCGAAAGCCTCGACATTTCGGTCCTTCGGAGGCGTCACCTCCACCTTACGGCTGTTGTTATAAGCCTGACGAATTTCATTTTTGGGATCATCAATTGTTTCAGATGTTTCCAAATAAAGAAGCGGCGCTTCCATATTTTGCCATTGCTTCTTGAAGGCCTCCCAGGCCTGGTCTGTCGTAATGTCGTCTGCATAGGCCTCAAAGCGTTCCAATGACGTCGAGGGATGCGTGAAGACACGTTCTTTGCCATATGCATCTAGCACTTTAGTTGCCAGACCCGACCCATAACGACCTGTGGTCGGGCGCGTATCTGCGGCATCCGCTCTTGCTTTGTAAGCAAGTCTAGACCGTGCAATTTGTTCTTTAAGTTCCGCGTCGTTAAAACCAAATTCAATTGCCCTTCGAAGCTCCTGCTCCGCAACAGCTAAAGCTTCGGGCCACTCATCTGGCTCACTGCGCATCCGAATTTGAGAAATTTCGACCGTTTCTGCTAGATCACTGGTTAAAGCCCCTCCAGATAAGAACTTTGCATCAGACTCCTTCGAAAGCGTTCTTAATCTCCGATTAATAATTCGAGCCCCGAGACTATCGATGTATTGCTTTTTACGCTGTGCCGCGTTGTCCATTTTAGCCTCAAAGGGTCGGGCATTCGCGATCGTAACTTGAGTCATGATCTCTGGATCTGAGTAATATCCCGTCCGGCCAGGTCTGATCGTTGCTTCCCCCGGACCCTGTACAAAACCCAATTCGCCCTTCGGCTCCCAATCGGCGAAATATTTTTCTATTTTTTCAACGCCCGCCTGCCTATCAATATCGCCTACCAAAAGTATAAAGGTGTTCTCCGGACGATAGAAATCGCGATAATAAGCCTCAAACAGCTTGCTTTTCATTGAGCTGATCGTCTCATCTGTCCCGATAGGAAAACGGTCCATGAGCCGGCTGCCTTCTGTGAAAAACTCATATTGCGCTAAATTTGCCCGGTACTTTGCGTTGTCGCGCGTACGTTTTTCAGACCGTATAACACCGCGTTCTCGGTCGATTGCATCATCGTTCAATGACATGTTTTCGGCCGTCTCGCGCATAATCATAAACGCTTCGTCGAGAATTTCTTCGCTGACTTGCGGGAGATTTAATTTGTAAACAGTTTCGTCAAAGCTCGTATGCGCGTTTGTGTCCGCTCCAAAACGAAGTCCGTACCGTTCTAATCTTTTTACGAGCTCGCCTTCTGGGATGTTTTTGGATCCATTAAAGGCCATATGTTCAAGAAAATGTGCTAAGCCTTGCTGTTCATCTGTCTCATTTAAAGAGCCCGTAGCAAATCGAACACGAAGCGCCGCCGTTTGTGTTGGCGTATCATTGTGCATCACTGCATAGCGAATTCCATTCTGTAATTTTCCATAGGTAATATTCGGATCGGCCCTAAGGTCACTTACATCATGCGCAAAGTCGAAGGTCTCCGCTTTCGTGTTTTCAGAAGCCTGCGGAACAGTCTGGCCTACCGCAGCGCCGCCTCCCAATAAAAGAGCAAATGACATACAGCTAGTAAGTAGAACACGTTTCAAAACAATCTCCATATACGGGTTTTGTGTCGCGCGAATACGACAAAGAAAAACTAATTAGTCTTACTTATTACAACGCGACGCGCGGCAAAAACCTCAATAATTAATTGGGTTTATTTCCGGCGTATGATGATTTTTTGATTTTTTGGATCGTTGACTTTGGCCAAGTCGTAGTAGTTGCTCACAGCTGCGGCAAAACTATCTGACGATCCCGCATGAAATTTACCACTAACTGGCAAGTTGGCCAACTCTGGATCTGCAAGAACAACCTTGCGTGTGGAATATCTATTTATTTCTGGAACAACATCCCCCAACATTTCGCCGTCGAACATTAATTTGCCCTGTCGCCACCCTAGTGAACGCTCAAGAACGTCTTCAGGAATAATTTCAGGCGTCGCAACTTTTGAAGACAAACGCTGACCCGGCGCTAGTTCAACAGTGCGCCGTACAATGGGTTTTTCAATATTCCGGGCGGACATTAGCTCATCCACCTGCACTGAACCTTCGAGTAGCGTCACAGCAGCAACAGTCTCGTTGGCAAACTTAACCTCAAATTCTGTACCAAGGGCAGTTACCCGGCGGTCGCCAGCATACACAACAAAGGGACGGTCAATATCATGGGCAACGTTGAACATCGCCTGTCCCTTTTGCAAAGTTAATCGGCGCTCAGCATCCGTGAAAACCACCTGTATCGCGGTATCTGTATTAAGCTCGACCGTTGACCCGTCTTCCAGGTGAACGGTCGAGCGCTCGCCAATTGCTGTTGAAAGCAATAAAGGCTCCGGCAATGGGGCGCGTATACCGGCATCCATAGCGAGCTGTTCTGTAGTAGGTTCAGGCGGCGCGACATTAATTTTAATTGCAGCGAATGTTGCAAATAAACTAACTATTAAAACGGCAGCAACCGCGTAAAACCTTTTATAATTTTTTTGTGGGGCCGCCGGGCTCAGAGCCTTTCTGCGGATATCTAATAGGGTCGGATCGTCTGCCAGACCCGAGCAATCGTGCCACGTCGATAATAAATCTTCGAAAGCGTCCTTATTTGCTTCGTCTGCCTCGACCCAGTGGTTGAACGATTTATGGTCCACATCCGTACAGTTTTCGGACTGTAGTATTGTCATCCAATATGCGGCTTGGTCTGCCAAGTTGTCTTCCGGCCAGACTATGTTTGGATTGCTCATGATGGCCTCCGCAGCGCAGCGATTTTTTGCAGTGCTTTCATCATGTGTTTCTCAACAGAACTCACAGAAATTCCTAAAACATCGGCAATTTCGCGGTATTTGAGATCTTCAAATCGGTGCAACAAAAATACCGTCTGTGTTTTTTTAGGAAGCGCCATTAATCTAGCCCGTAATTGAACGAGGTCTTGCTTTCCGGATAGATGGCGTTCCGGAGAAATTTCTTCCTGGCCATGTAGCAAATCATCAAATGATTGATGCATGTCTTCATAACGGGTCCGCCTCTTCCGGGCTTTATCTCTCAGAATATTCGCTGCAATTTTAAACACGTAACCACTTGGGTTCTCGATTGTCTCAATTTTTCCTAATCTTACAACTCGGAAAAATACTTCTTGAACAAGGTCGTCGACGTCCTGTGTCTTACACCCTCGCCGAAGAAAATACCGGCGCAAGGGCGCAGCAAAAAGCCGCTGTAATGCGTCCGGATTTGTTCCTGGCTTGGATGATATGGGCGTCGGGCTTGTCATGCTCCATTAAAACCGGATTTTTGCGCCAACTGTGACGGTACGACCGCCGGAGAATTGTTGGCTCGTCGGGAAGAAAAAGTCCGCGTTTCCGTCACCAAATTCGGATCCGATACCGGAACGAACATCCGCATCTTTGGCGCCTACGAGCAAGTTGTCGCCTTCGGCAAACAAGACGATTTGTGAATTTCCTATCGCGTCATCAAATGTATAGGACATTCTCGCATCCAAAGTGGAAAACTCTGGAATGATCGTATTCAGGTTAAACTCATCATATGCTGAAGCAGAATCTGACTGGAAGGTATAGATTACACTCCCTGAAAAGCCGCCGTCCTCATATCGAAGAGAAGCATTCCCCGCCCACTCCGATTGCTGCAACAGATACCGATCCAACGACAGAGTAATAGCTTCGCCTTCATCATCTCTCGCAGAGACAAGAGTTGGGAAGTCCCCCGTTGTATAAGTTAGGTTTCCGAGCACACTAAAGTTTTCAACAAAACTCGGTAACGACTCTGGCAAGAAATCCAATTGACGAATGAGCTCAAGTTCAAACCCGTAAATCTCTCCGCCTTCACCATTTTGTGGTCGGTTTAGGAAGTAGGCAGTATTCTCTGGAAAATCCAACAAATCAGGATTTACATCTGCCAAAGGCGCCAACTCATCCAAAGCGCGTTGACGCAACTCTGATGCTGGGACGGACTCATCAGCTAGTAGGACACTCGTAAAATTGTTAGATATTTTTTTGTAAAATGTACCAGCACGAATAAGCCCCGGAGCATCTTTGAAATAATATGCTAAATCAAATTCAAAATTATCTGCTACGGAAGGCTTCAGGTCAGGATTCGCCTCACGTATTCTTACGGAAGCAAAGGACGGGCGTAAATCAACAAATATTTGCGGAGGACGACTGAGCAAACGTATGTCTGGATTCACCGTTGACCGATTGTAGCTAAGCCGGGCTGTCGTTTGTTCCGTCGGACGATAAGTGGCCAGTAAGCCAGGTGTCCAAGTGTCAAAAGAGCCTTTGTTTTCTACGAAATCAATCAACCCTAAATCAATGAAAGTTTGACGCGGCTCCGAAATGCCGTCGGCGGCTCGAACGCTTGGTGTAGAAATCGCGCTGCTGAGGAAATTTTCGCGCTCGAAACGCACCCCTCCAACAACATCTAAGTCCCCAAACTTGACCTTTGTTTGGATATAGCCCGCAATTACTTCTTCTTTAATAATGGCCGGCGAAATTGCACCTGCGAACTCAATAGGATTGCCGGTACGGTCCGTTACGCTAAACCTCTCTTCATTTTCGGGTGTATTTGGATCATCTACTGTCAAGTTTTGTACCCGATCAATGATTTGATCTGAAGTAAAAGCCCCCAATGAGCCTATGCTCAAGCCATTTGCGCCAATCAGCGACAAATCCGAAAAGCTCAAACCCGCAGGGTTAAGATCTAGCAATGAGGTTTCGCGCCCGAACACTCGCGTGAATGAGAGGCTCGATGTGATATTAGCATTGGAAAGGACGTCGTCTGAATTTGCCCGTTTCGTATCCTTATATTTTCCACCTATTTCGATGTAATCTAAATTTTTGTGATTGAAATTTCGGCGCGTTTTTAATTCCCCGAAATAGGCAGTTGTTGGGTTTTTTGCATCCGCAAGTGATCCGAATGTGAGATAATAACTCTCGGGGTCATCTACGAGAGCTCGCCCTGCCGGGGTTAGATTCAAAACCGGAATATTATCCCCGATTGTCGAAGCCGCGCCGCCAATGATTCGTTGCGTCATGGCCGCATCGTCATCGGTATTAAATATAGCCGTCGAAGGCATAATAAAATCCGCGACATTCGTATCTTGATCCGAAATAAACGACAGAGAATTTAGTTTGCGGTCCGTCACGGCTTTAGAGTAGCCGACTTTATAATCGAAATCCCATTTGTCGACACTCGTATCACCTCGGAAACTTATCGAGGTCGTGTTTAATTTACTTACATCATCAACAAGACCAATCGTTGGCCGGAAGGCCCTAATATAAGCTTGTCGACGGACTTCCCCGCCAAGCTCTGGGATGGGCATGTCGGTAAAGCTTCCAAGAAAGGATTGTGACGCGCGCGACGCCGAAGACTTAGATTCGTTTTCAATCCGCTGTAAATCCAATCGCAAGCTGGTGTGATCAGCAACATCCCAAGCAAAATTAAGCGACCCAGTTAAATTTTGCTGGTCTCTGTTTCTTGACACGTAATTTATGCCTGTCACCAACCGGTCATCAAAAGCTTCATCGAATGGGAAGTCGAAACTTTCAGGCAGGAAGAATAAACTTGTATATCCTTCCGGATAAACGGTCGGTAGCGACCCACTAGAGGTTATATCGTAACTATCCCGGTTAGTGTCCCGGTACTGTAAAGAGGCGACGACCCCGAAGTCATCAGTGAATTTATAGGCTCCGGTGGCACTGGCCTGAATTTCTTCGCCAAACCCACTCGCAAGAGTCGATTCACGCTCAATCCCGAAACTCAAATACTGTTCGCCATAATCCAATCCGGATTTAGTTTCGATTTCGACTAACCCGCCAGAGCCATTCGATTCATGGCTAGGCAAGAGTGCTTTTTGAATAGTAACTTGCGAAATATTCTCGGTCAAAAATCCGGACAGATCCACTGACCGCTCAATCCCGGTGCCTTGCAGCTCTAACCCATTGAGCTGAACATTGATGGCTTCGGAGTTAAATCCGCGAACCGAAATACGCGAGCCTTCGCCTGTTGCCTCATCCCGCGCAAACGTTACGCCGGAAACGCGGCGCAACGCTTCTGAAACAGTTTCTGCTGGGAAGCTCCCTATCAAATCAGAAGAAACTACCGTTGCGCTGTTATCCGCAGCGCGTTGTTGGTTAAGCGCCTGCATCAAGGCCGACCGCTGACCCGTTACGACAATTTCGTCAACTCCACTTGTCATTTGGAAATTGACCACTGACTTTAGACGGGAATTTACACTCACTACACCCGTTTGAGATGCGGTTCCTAGATAATCCACCACCAATGTGAATTGGCCGGCAGGCGCAGCAGGAAATCTATATTCTCCCCGACGGTCTGTTGTCGCTTTTAAACTTGTGCCCTCCATATAGACGATCGCGCCAGCCAAAGGCCTGCCGGTGTCGGAATAAGTAACAGTCCCCTCGACAACTCCAGCCGGGCCGCCCATGGGAGCGGCAACCCGTGTCGACTCAGGCACCGCCTCGACGCCATCTATCTGCGCGAGTTTCGTGATTTTTGTGCTTACGGTTTTACTGGCTAAGGAACGAGAGTTCGGTGTTTGGATAACAGGGGCATCACTAGGCCGTTCTTTGACGACATATACTTTCGGGGAGGTCTCCTCAAACTCCAGTCCGGTTCCGCTTAAAAGACTTGTGAGTAGTGCTTGAGGCTCGCCGGCGGTCAAATATTCTGTGACCGTAAAGTTTTCGACTAATTCCGGCGCAAATAAAATTTCAAAATCAGCTTGGTCGGCAACATCAATTAACGCCGCCCCCAAATTAACATTTGTTCCCTGCGCAGCGGCCAAAGATGCATTTGCGCTAAGAATCAATGCCAGCGCAGCCGCGGAAGTTAATCGCTTGGCCTTTGTCGTTGCACGCGAGTTTGAGAACAATGTCATTTTTATCCCTCCTGAAAACAACTCTCTTACCCCCTACAACGCGGCCTCCGCCCTTCCCCTCACAAAAAATTTCGTTTTCTTAGTTTTTTCATCGAAGAAAGCGCACATCATTCATTTTCTTATGTTGAGCGACATAAGTTTCACCCTAAAAAAACAGAATTCGGCATAAAGAGCTAAGTGTTTACAGACACTTATAATAAAAACAATGAATTGGGGAAAAATGGAGCGGGCGAAGAGATTCGAACCCTCGACCCTCACCTTGGCAAGGTGATGCTCTACCACTGAGCTACGCCCGCTCATATTTTGCGTATCAGAAGCCTTAAAGCCTCTGTGCGGCAGAAGGTGCGCTATATACCGCCTTTCATATCCTTTTCAAGCGGTTTGATGCAGTTTTTTCACTCGATATGACATCAGCCCCGCGTTATCGATGTTTTATGACCTCCCCTATGCCACATCCCAATGAATCCGCTTTGTTTGGCTTGCTAACTGCGCAGGGTATTTCGCATGAAACACACGAGCACCCGCCCATTTTTACAGTCGAAGAAGGGAAAGACTTTAAAGAGGGCCTGCCGGGCGGACATACGAAAAATCTTTTCTTGAAAGACAAGGCCGGACAGCTCGTTTTGGTCTGCGCCTTGGCTGACACTTCAGTACGCTTGAACAAATTGCATAAAGTCTTGGACACGAAACGATTGTCGTTCGGTCCAGAAGACGCATTGTGGGAATGTCTCGGCGTGCGGCCAGGCTCTGTGACCCTATTTTCTGTTTTGAATGATACCGATGCGAAGGTGCGTCTCGTGCTCGACAAGGCTTTGTTCGGCCCAGAACGGGTCTGGTTTCACCCTATGCGCAACACGGCCAGCACGGCTATTTCCAGTGGAGATATTTTGAAATTTTGCGAGGCCGCCGGCCATCGCCCCACAATTATCGACTTTACCGATCTGGCTCGAGATTAAGCCGACCCTTCACGGCGCCCTAAGTGACAGAATTTGAATCCGGGCTATGCCTTGAAGGAAGCTGATACCCCGCCCATATGAGACGCATGACAGATATAATTATGAACCCCTCCGACCCTACCCCAAAGCAAGGCCCGAGCGCGGCTGACCTGATAAAGGATTCGAGCGACATGGCTTTTATGGCTGATGTTGTGGAAGTGTCCAACGAAACGCCGGTCATTGTGGATTTCTGGGCGCCGTGGTGCGGGCCCTGTAAACAGCTTATGCCCATGCTCGAGCGCGCCGTGAAAGGCGCAGGCGGCAAAGTCAAAATGGTCAAAATCAATATTGATGAAAATCCAGGCGTGGCCGGACAGCTTGGCGTACGCAGCATTCCGGCTGTTTATGCCTTTAAAGACGGCAAACCCGTTGACGGCTTTATGGGCGGACAGCCTGAGTCCGAACTCCAGAAATTTATCGATCGCCTTTCCGGTGATACGGATCCGGCAGAAGAGGCCGGCGCGCTTGTTGACCGCGCAAAAGATAGCCTCGCGGCAGGAGACGCCGGTGGCGCAGCGCAAGATTTTGCGCACGCCCTGAGTTTAGATGAAAACAATGCACAGGCTCGGGCTGGATTGGCGCGAATTTATCTTGATACAGGAAATGAACAAGAGGCCGTCTCGCTCATCCAACAGGCGCCTGACTCTATTTCGGATCACCCCGAAATTGCTGCGGTGCGATCAAAAATCGCTCTTGAGGATCAAGCGCCCGAGCCGGATGAGGAAGACCCCGCTTTGGAGCTTTCCCAGAAAGTTCGAGACAACCCCGAGGATCTGGACGCGCGCCTCGAACTTGCTAAGGCGCTCGCCTCTACGGGCCGAAACGGGGAAGCGGTAGAGCATTTGTTATATTCTGTCCGAAAAGACCGGGCGTATAATAATGAAGCCGCGCGCCTGTTCCTCTTGACCGTATTCGAAGCGGAAGGTCCGCAATCCGACGTCTCCATTAAGGGTCGGCGTGAGCTCTCTTCTATCTTATTCGCTTAAAGCCAGATGAGCACGCATTATAAAGCCCTGGCACGGAGAACCTCTCCAGAAGTTATTCCCCTATTCCCCTTAAACGGAGCAGTGCTTTTGCCTGCCTGCGACCTTCCGCTTAATATTTTCGAGCCGCGCTATCTTAATATGATTGATGACGCGCTTAAAGCTGACCGTCTGATAGGTATGGTTCAGAGCCGGAAAGCCGGCCTTGTTTCCGTCGGAGGTTTGGGCCGAATAATCCAGTTTTCCGAAACCGAAGACGGGCGCTATCTAATTGTTCTCAAAGGTCTGAAGCGGTTTAAAATTACGGAAGAGGTTGAAACCACCTGTCCCTACCGACAAGCAAAAGTAGATTATGATTTGTTTGCAAATGACGCTGATATTCATGCGGCCAAACAGACGTCCGAGGCTCTGTCCGAGAGCGGCCGAACAGATCGCTCGACCCTAACCGTCGCAATGAAAGCGCTGGCGAAAAAAATTGGAGTCGCGGTGGATTGGGATGCGTTGTCAGAAATACCCCTACCGGTTCTGGTAAACCAAGCGGCCATGATTTCTCCCTTTCAGCCCGAAGACAAACAGTCTCTAATCGAGGCGGTTAGCACCGATGAAAGACGGCGATTGCTTATCGGACTGATGCATCTTTATGCTGGAAGCGATAGCCCCTCAAACCCCACTCAAACCCAATAGACTTACTGGGAACAAACCGGACGATGGAGAGCCTTAAATGAATGACAGCGCCATGATGGATCCAAAAATGCTCGGTGTTTTGGTCTGCCCTAAAACCGGCGGACCCTTAACCTATGACTCGGAGAAGAAAGAGCTCATTAGTAAATCGGGGAAACTCGCCTTTCCTGTGCGAGAGGGCGTCCCTATTCTTCTCCTAGACGAAGCCCGCCACCTCTAAAGGTTAAGGTTAAGCGACTGTTTTTTCGTCCCTGAGAGGGAACATTTCTCATCTTCCCCCCGTTATTTATTTGAATGACAGGGAATGGAATGATGAAGAATATATCTGAACAAAATTACAAATCGCGACTATTGTCGGCGGTCTTTGCCGGAACGCTGCTCGTTTCCGTCGCCCCGTCCGCTTCTGCGGCCATTCCTCTCGCAAGCGGCCCTGTCGCCAGTAGCCTAGCCGGCATTTCTAATGCCGGACACCCACCCCTTGCCGCTTCAGATGGCCCGCTCGAAGTTATTGCCGGGTTTATGGGGAAGAATAAAGGAAGTGATTTTTCGAAGGAGTTGGAAGCCCAAATCGAGACCGGAAAAATTTCTGCCAGTTTAGAAGGTAAAGTCTCGCCCGGGACCGTTTCCGCGGCCAGAAAAGCTTACGCGCAATCCACCTTTAAGCCTCTTTGGGACAAAGATGCAGCGGAAGATTTGTATGAGATTCCTGCGCTTTTCGATAGCCATGGCCTGGAAACCAGCCTCACCAAAGAAAGCCTGAAAGCGCTCATCGACCAGCGCTTTAGCTCTGACAATCCCGAAGAACAAGCTAGCGCGGAGCTCGCGTTGACTGCCCTGTGGCTTACCTTAACTTCAAAGATTTCTGGTGGGTTATCCGATGAAGGCGGAGCCAAAACGTCCCTCGTGGACGAACCTATCCGATCCGAGCTTGTGACGTCTTTACGCCGCGCCGCGGACGGAAACCCGCTTGCAGAAATGGAAAGTTTCGCTTCAACCGCGCCGCAGTATCAAAATCTGCGAAAGGCATTGAAGAATTACAAAAAAGAGGTGGCGCTGATTGATTGGATGTCTATCCCTAGGGAGGGCGACCTTATTGAGCCCGGCATGGAAGATGACCGTATCCCAGCGCTAAGAGAACGTCTACGGGCCGAGGGCTACTTATCCTATCCAAGCTTTTTCTCTATCGTGCTTGCTGACATCCAGGAGCCAATCGACGAAGCTCTCTATGATGAGAAATTGCAAGACGCGGTGAAAAGGTTTCAAGCAGCGCATACAATGGAAGTTGACGCCGTTGTAGGCCCCGCAACTCTCGACGCCTTGAATGAAAGTCCGGAATCTAAAATCAAAAAAATCAAAGAGGCGATGGATTATTGGCGTAATTTGGATGCCTTTAACCAACAGTCATCCGATCGCTATATTTGGGTCAACATTCCCTCCTTTGAAGCGGAAGGCTGGAATGATGGCAAAATGGAAATTTCTATGAAAACGGTCGTCGGAAAAGCCCGAACGCCCACACCTGATTTTTCCGATCAAGTCGAATACATTGTCGCCAACCCAAAATGGTATTTGCCAATTGGTCTGTTTGAACGTCAAAAGCTTAGTAAGTTGAGAGCAGACCCCGGATATGCGGCGTCTCATAAATATAAAATTTATGACCGGTCTTCAGGGAAAGAACTGAGTGCCTATGATGTCGACTGGAACGCCCCTGGAGTTTCTAGCCAGATTCAGATGGTTCAAACACCAGGCCCCCATAACGCTTTGGGCGAATTAAAAATCATTTTCCCCAACCAGAACTCAATCTATCTGCATTCAACCCCTGACAAACATCTTTTCGAGCGGGAAGTCCGCGCCTTCAGCTCGGGGTGTATCCGGTTGGACGACCCCGTCGCTATGGCAAATTGGATCACCCATCACGATAAAGCTGTAGACACTACGGAGTTTAATGAGACGCTGGAGTCGCGTCAGCGGAAACATTTTTACGTCGACGAACAAATTCCTGTTCATATTACATATGTCGGAGTGACCGCGAACGACGAAGGCGTGCCGACATTCCATCGCGACATTTACAGAAAGCTTGCTGAACCTTCATTTGTTGAAGAGCAATATCCCAGATATCAGGGGTCTCCCATTGTTGAACTAGACAATGAGGATGATAATGTGAAGCAAACCGCTGCTGCGCCTAGGAGTGTCAGCGCCCTGCCATAGGACATATATGTCTCTTAAAAATTTGTTGTGTGCAGCGCCCATTTTCGGGGCGTTGTTTTTTACCCCCTTTGCACAAGCCCCTTTTGCCCAAGCCCAAGCAGAAATGGCATCTGTTTCAGTTCCAACTCTGGATAAAGAAGCGATTCCCTATGCCACCTGGCATACGACACGCCTGCCAGGGGAAAAACTGAACTTAAAATTACCGACTGGCTTCACGGCCGAGCTTGATGGCGCCCCTGTCACCCCTGATACACGCGTTTTGAATAAAGCCGGGGCGCAAATGCTCACGGTTAAAGAACCGGACGGCTCCCGTCTCAGCCAAGTCAGTGTGTTCACGCTCGAACCCCTGAGCGAAGTGGATGAGAAAGGCTGGCTAAACGGGTATCGCATTGGGAAGTACCCCAAAAACCCGCCGCGAGGCTTTATCCGTCTGGATAGTGAAGCCGATAAAGATATAAATGTCGCGCCCCATTTTAAGCTGGGACAATTTCTCTGCAAGCAACAGCCCGATGCTTGGCCAAAATATGTTTTGGTCACACAATCAAACCTTAAGCGGCTGGAAATTCTACGGGAAAGTCTGGTCGAAGACGACGTTACGGACGCCCAAACCTTTTTTGTTATGAGCGGATTTAGAACGCCCTTTTATAATTCAGCCATCGGGTCTGCTAAATTATCTCGCCACATGTATGGCGACGCCGCTGACATATATATTGATGTGAAGCCTCGTGACGGAAATATGGACGACATAAACCAAGACGGGGCGGTTAATAAAACCGACGCCAATTTTTTATATGATTATGCGGCGAAACTCTTTGCCAAAAGCGACAAGGTTCAACCCGGCGGAATAGGCTCTTACAAAGCCAACGCCGTGCATGGGCCATTTGTGCATGTTGACGGACGCGGACATGTCGCTCGGTGGGGACGTTAAACGCTCGCCGCCCTGTCCCCCGGCTTGACGTTCTGCCTCTTGCTTCCCATTTGTGATGCAAGTGAGAAAAGGACGCATTATGACACATCCCCCTTCCAATTATGACTATGCCGACGCCTCTCAATGGCGCGGCACGACGATTTTGACGGTTCGCAAAAATGGCAGGGTCGTAATTGTTGGCGACGGGCAAGTTAGCGCCGGAAACACGGTAATGAAAGCGACCGCCCGAAAAGTCCGGACTTTGGCCGGGGGAAAGATCCTGACAGGCTTTGCCGGAGCTACGGCAGACGCCTTCGCCTTATTGGAAAGGCTTGAAACCAAAGTCGAACAATATCCCACGCAACTCGCCCGGGCTTGCGTCGAGCTCGCCAAAGATTGGCGGACAGACAAATACCTCAGACAATTGCAAGCTATGTTGATCGTAGCCGATAAATCCGAAACCTTTGTCCTGACCGGGAACGGCGATGTTGTGCAGCCTGACGGCGGAATTACAGCGATTGGGTCGGGCGGTAATTTCGCGCTCTCGGCCGCTTTAGCCATGAATGAATATGAAGACGACGCAGAAACGCTGGCCCGTAAAGCGATGGGTATTGCCGATAAAATCTGCATATATACGAATAACAACCTAACCCTCGAAAGCCTCGAATCTGAGGTATAAAAATAGGGAGGCGGAGCGGGCACGATTTCCTCTTTTCCGAGGCGTCCATATGATTTGAGTGTCATAGGCATCTTGAATTCACAGGCCCGGCCCCCACTTTTAACGCATGACAGATAGCTTTACCCCCCGCGAAATTGTTTCAGAACTGGACCGCCATATTGTGGCGCAGAAAGATGCCAAGCGCGCCGTCGCCATTGCTTTGCGGAACCGTTGGCGTCGCAAGCAAGTTTCCAACGACTTGCGCTCAGAAATTACGCCTAAAAACATTCTTATGATTGGCCCCACGGGCGTCGGGAAAACAGAAATTTCCAGACGGCTAGCCAAGCTCGCTCAAGCGCCTTTTATCAAAATTGAAGCCACAAAATTTACTGAAGTCGGATATGTCGGCCGGGATGTGGAACAGATTGTTCGCGACTTGGTTGAATCCGCAATTACCCTCTTGCGCGATCAAAAGCGCTCTCAGGTCAAAGCCCAGGCTGAAAAAGCAGCGGAAAGCCGTATCATTGACGCGCTCGTCGGCGAAAATGCCGGGGAAGCCACACGGGAAAAGTTTCGTCAGAAGCTCACTTCCGGTGAACTGGATGATAAAGAAGTCGAAATCGAACTCACAGACACAGGCTCTCCTTTTCAGGGCTTTGACATTCCGGGACAACCCGGTGCGTCTATGGGAATGATGGATTTGGGCGCCTTATTTAACAAAGGCGGCCGGACAAAAACTGTCAAACTTCGCATTGGCGACGCTCATGGGCCTCTCCTGTCTGAAGAAGCCGACAAACTTCTCGATGACGATTCCATCAAACGCGAAGCCGTTGAATTAACCGAACAGGACGGCATCGTTTTCCTAGACGAAATTGACAAAATTACAGCCCGCTCTGATGCGCGCGGCGGCGATGTTTCCCGCGAAGGGGTGCAGCGCGACTTGCTGCCCCTCATTGAGGGCACAACTGTTTCGACGAAATATGGCCCAGTTAAAACGGATCATATTCTCTTTATCGCCAGCGGCGCGTTTCACGTTGCCAAGCCGTCGGATCTCTTGCCCGAGCTACAAGGGCGACTACCGATACGGGTGGAACTGCGCGCTTTAACAGAAGAGGATTTCGTTCGCATTTTGACGGAACCCGAAGCAAGCCTGATTAAGCAATACAAAGCTCTATTGAAAACGGAGAATGTCGATCTGGACTTTACTGAAGACGGAATTGACGAACTCGCCAAGATTTCGGCCGAGGTAAATGCGAGTGTAGAAAATATTGGCGCAAGACGACTTCATACAGTCATGGAACGCCTATTGGATGAGGTTAGCTTTACGGCCACAGATAAAAGCGGCGAAACTATCAAAATCGACGCGGAATATGTTCGTGAACATGTCGGCAAATTGGCCGCCGACCAGGATCTATCGAAGTTCATTCTCTAAGCTGATCGGTAGGCGAAGGAAGACTTATTCTTTCAATCTAGAACGAGTTAAACTCCGATGTGTCGCCTTCTCTGCCGGACTGCGCCGTCTTGAAAAGCTGTGTATCCAAACCAGCTAGTCTCGGCGTCGCCATTTCAGATGTCTGCGTTTCTGGCGAATTCCGAACGTCTTCAAGATGAATATAAGTCATAGAGAGGGCCATATCACCTTGCGCGCGTTGGAGAGCCGTTTTGCCTTCAAAGCGATCTTTCAGAGCCTTTCCAGCCTCTAGTTCAACGACCGGATCGATAGTACCTTGCTCTTCCATAATCGAAACCGCCTTAAGGAGCTGGTCTGCGGAATTCTCTGACCAGAGGGGAGACATAACATTGATCGCATAGGCAGCCCGGAAAGCTTGTGCCACGCCGTCGCCGTAAGTTTTGTTTAGCATAGCGTCATGCTCGCCCTTCATCACGGATCTCTCAATCTCCGCCTCAATAGAGGCTTCGCTGATGGGCTGATAAGAAACTTTTTGGGTTTGTACGTTTTCACTATCTTGGGCCGTCGCCGTATAAGGGAATAGCGCTGCTGAAGCTGCAAATGTCGCGCTCAATGTCAAAATAGCCTTAAAAGTCATACTAATCTCCAGAGGACAGGGGTTAAATGTCCGCTTTCTTGAAGATACTACGCTCATTTGACCTTAGGGTTTCCAGATCACTCCGGAGTTAATGTTTTGGACATGTGAGAAACGCCTCGACCTCTATGGCCCTTGTTTTAGGAAAACATACCACGCGCCCGACCCGCCATGTTTCAAATGAGCCTGAGCGTAGGTTGCTATATGGGGGCGTAAGGCCGGATCCTTAATCCAGTTGGGAAAATTCTGGCGCAATACGCCGTTAAGACGCGCCCCCTTTCCGGTCACAACAAGGAGACATTTTTTATTATGTTTTGCGGCTCTGATGATAGCCCGCGCCAGAGCGGGGCGCGCTTCGTTCTGCGTCATATCATGCAGATCAATTGTGGCGTCTACCTCAACACGCCCGCGGCGGGTTTTTTTGTCATTGTTAATTTCTAAACGGCCCGGCGAACGTTGAATGTCTTTTGAGACGCTTGGCGCCACCCGCAGCATATTCGCAAAATCTTCGCGGCTGGGAAGCGGTTTGGCACTTCCTTTTCCTTTGGGATAACGTCGCGGCGCCACCGTGCGGGCCACGCGGCCCCAGACATCACGCTCTTCGTCTTTAAGCGGTCTGTCTGGTTTCTTTTTCATTCCTCACACACCCATCAGCTAACGGGTTGAGACTTAGCAATGGATTTTGGCACAAGCACTCTCCAGCGCACATCATGTTTCATAACGCCAGCGCGCTCTCCGGCTTCATCTCCGGCTCCAAAAAAGAGATCCCCCCTTAGGGCGCCGCGGATGGCTTTGCCTGTATCCTGCGCCGATACTAAAAGCCCAGTGTCTTTTCCTCTGTAGTCACCGCCCTCTTGTGGCAATTTCGTCTCAAGCCACACCAAGGTTCCGTAAGGATGATAACGGGGATCAACAGCGATAGAGCCCATTTCGGTGAGCGGGACTTCCATTGCCCCGCGCGGGCCTTCCTCAACACCCAACTCATCAACAGCCACCGACTGTTCGGCGAAGAAGATATAGCGCGGATTTTCATTCATCAGAGCTCGGGTTTTAGCGGGGCCGTTTTTCTCCATCCACGATTCAATTGATTGTTTCGACGCCTGAGAAAGCTTCATCTCGCCCCGTTCTACCAAAACGCGCCCAATAGACGTATAGGGTTTTCCGTTATTGGCGGCATAAGCGGCCCGCAGGCTTCTGCCATCCTCATATTTCAATCGGCCTGAGCCCTGAATTTGCATAAAGAACACATCAATCGGTCGCCCATAGGCAATGACCCGAGAAGAATTCGCATTAATTTGAGAACGAGGTTTGCTCAGCACGGCCGCATTCGTGGGTTTCGCCAATATAGGTTCTCGGAATGTCTGGTCGGGCGTCAGCCGAACTTCGATTTCAGGTTCATAATATCCTGTCAGAGTCCCGGTATCATTTGTCAGCGTCTTGAGAGATAAAAGCGCAAATTCATTTTCGAAAAAGGCCCGCGCGCCTTCCTTCGTCTGGCTGGCAAATTTAGCTTTCGCACACGCCGGAAGCCAATCTCTATATGTGCCATAATCCAGAAGGTTTTTATTTAAGGCTGCATCAGGATCCGCCTTAACCCAGCTTTTGCAAGACCGGCGAAAAGAGGTCAGGGCGGGTCGGGTGTCAGCGTCTGCCCAATCACGAAGTTTATCATACCAAAGCGGCGCATTGACGATAACCTCTTCCGGAGGGTCGGGCTGAGGAGAGCGGGGCGCGGGAATTTCAGGCGCGCTTGGCGGAACCGGCAACGGGGCAGCTTCGAAGGAATCTTCTGTTTCTTCGCCTTCCATATAGGGAGTTTCCGACCAAGGATTATTATCGTCCCCAGCCGTAGTCACACAGCCAGAAAGGCCTGTTGCGATCACCAGAACAAAAAAGAGAGCCCCAAGAGAAAGTTTGTGCATTTTTCTTATTCGTCGTTTGAGGATTTCGGGTCGGAGTCTTTTGTGTCTGGAGACGGATCTGCTTCCAAATCATCCCCTTCTGACGGGGCAACATCGGCTAAACGCCAAGTCGGGTCTGACTGTTTAAGGTTTCGCTCAAATGTCCAAATTTCCGCGATAGAGGAGAGGACATCAGGATCGCCTTGGACGACATTGCCTTCTTCATCCATAAGCGCAGACGTCAAATCTGACTCATACAATACGGAAATACTGGCTATCGCTCCGTCCAGCTCAGCAGAGTCAATTGATGTTTTCTTTAGTCGGCCTAAATCCGTGACCTGAGTATAGCCTGACTTTTCGCGCTCTTTTATGGCCTTATTATAAACGGCCAGCGTGTCTTTTGTCAGAAGGTTGCTGAGTGTGTCGTGATCGCCAGCCGCAAAGGCTTCTAAAATCATGGAATAGGCCTGTTTTGCCCCATCAATAAAATGACTAGGAGAAAACTCGGGGTCGCGGGACGAAATAGCGCCAAGCCCCTTCTTTTCTAACTCTTTTGATAATGGCTCGACGACAGATTTGGATTTTTCATCTTCCATCATTGAACGGGGATTAATCGCATCTTCCGGGCCTTTGCCAACCGTTTTACCTAGAACGCTATAAAACATGACACAAACGACTGTCGCGATGGCGGCGTAAAGAATGACTTCGTACATAAGAGCGTCTTTTGTGGCTAAATTTATACGGCCCTGTTGAAACGGGGCGCTTCCCTTACCAGATAGGGTCTCTGAACAGTCGTCGCAATAAGGAATTGCGGCTCTTGGCGCGTCGTGATAGCAGGCGGGCCGTTTCGTCAACCCGCCAAAGGGAGCCCGCCAGGGAATTTATATGGCCAAAAAACCTAAGAAAACCAAGGAAGAAGACAGCCTGTCTATTGACGGCGAAGCCTCTCCTGCACCAACGCCGGAGGCCAACCAAGCCGCCGAAGCTCAGGCCAATGGCGAGACCGCTTCTGGCCCGATGCTCAGTGTGCTCGCGCAATATACTAAAGACCAAAGTTTTGAAAACCCACATGCGCCGGAAAGCCTTCGTTCCGGACTGGAAGCCCCAGGTATTAATATAAATATCGAAATCGGCCGCCAGATGATGAATGATGATAGCGTGGAAGTCACGTTGATGCTTCGCGCCGAAGCGCGCCGCGGCGAAGACGTCGCTTTCATCGCCGAGCTTGAATATGCCGGTCTTTTTGCTTTCCAAGGCGTTAATGTTGAACAAATTCAACCGATGATTTTGATAGAGTGTCCGCGCCTTCTCTTCCCGTTTGCGCGCCAGATTATGGCCGAGATGACACAAAATGGCGGCTTCCCGCCCATCATGCTTGAGCCGCCGGATTTTGCCGCCATGTTCCGCGAGGAAATGATGCGCCGCGCGGCTGATGAACCGAAAAACTAGAGTAGGTACATAAGAGTTTTAAACCCGCCCTTTGAGGCGGGTTTTATTTTAAGTGATTTCTGTTCGTGTCGACGACTACTTTGCGCTCAATCGTAAAAGTTGCCCGTTTTCAGCATCATCGGTCAAAATTAGGACAGAGCCATCCGCCGCAATTCGAACGTCGCGAATTCGGGCGTCTAAATCACTTATTAGGTCCGTTTCGCCGACGGACTTGCCCTTTTCCAAATCCACCCTTCGCAGGTCGCGTGACGCTAAGCCTCCGATTAGAGCGTCCCCGTCCCATTCTGGAAACATGTCGCCCCGGTAAATCGCTAATCCGCTAGGTGCGATTGACGGGACCCAAGAATGAATGGGATCAACATATCCCTCTTTATCCTCAAAAGGCGTAATTCGGGCGCCGTTATAATCAACGCCCTTCGTTACAAGTGGCCAGCCGTGGTTCTCTCCGCCTCTTATAATATTTAACTCGTCTCCGCCGCGCGGGCCGTGTTCATGTTGCCAAAGGGTATCCGTCTCGGCGTCATAGGCCAGTCCTTGAACATTTCTGTGACCCATCGAATAGATTTGAGGTTTGAAATCCTCTTGCCCTAAAAAAGGGTTGTCTTGCGGCACACCGCCGTCACGCGTGAGGCGAACAATTTTACCCAAATGCGTGCCGGGTTTTTGCGCGTCTTCCCGAAAGCCAAAGCCATCGCCTAATGTCAGAACGAGCGTATCATCAGGTAAAAACGCTATTCTGGAGCCAAAATGTTGAGAGCCGGACTTAGGCGGACTGGCACGAAAAATTGTCGTGGCATTTATTAGCTCTGTTCCGTCCAAAGTGGCCTGCATCAGAGCGGTGCCATTCGCTTCCATCGTTCCATAAGCGTACGAAATATATAATTCTCTCGTCTCAGCATAATCCGGTGCCAGTCGTACGTCCAGAAGACCCCCCTGACCTTCGGCCAGGATATCGTCAGGCAATCCCTGCACAACTGCCCTTACACCCTCAATCAGGCGGATGAGCCGGCCCGGTTTTTCCGTAATCAGATAATCGTTCTCGGAAATCACCTCGACTCCCCAAGGCGAGGCAAACCCATCGGCAATAGTCTCAACGTTAAAATCGGTGGAGGGCTTTTCCGCCAATTCCGGTGCGGGCTGAGGCTCCATACAGGCAGATAAGCCTAGAGTGACCAGTAAAGAGAATAGCGGGGCTTTATGTTTCATACTTGACGACCTGACTTTTGTTCAGCACGACTGTAGCCATGCTTAGAGCAATTACAAAATGGATTCTCGCCTGGTTGGCCGCAGCCGTCCTGACGGCGTTTCTAGGGTCTGTTTTTTCCAGCCTCAGAGTTATTGCTTTGTTAGAGAATATCGGAGAACCGGTCAGTTTTGGGGAAACCCTCTCGATGGTCATCTACGACCTGTTTTATTTCGCCAAAATTCTTTACTTGGTTTTTGTCGGCTTGGGCTTGCTCATCGCTTTTGGAATGGGTTCGCTTCTGCTGTTGGTTCTAAAGCTTCGAAGCCAAGCGCTTTATCGATTTATAGTCTTTAGCGTGGCAGGGGCCGTTTCAATGGGCGTCATGCTCTGGGCCATGAAAAACGTTTTTTTCGGAATGCAGCTCATTGCAGGCGCTCGCGACGGAACAGGGATTTTCCTACAAATTCTCGCAGGAATATTAGGCGGCTTGGTTTTTGCGTTACTCACGCGCCCCGAACCGCCCAAATTGAATTAAGTATTCATACTTTCAAAGAAGTCTGAATTGGTTTTGCTGTCTTTGAGTTTCGACAGCAGGAACTCAATCGCGTCCATTGTCCCCATTGGATTCAAGATACGGCGCAAGACATAAGTTTTCTGCAACTCCGCCGGGCCGATAAGAAGTTCTTCTTTCCGCGTGCCGGATTTGGTCACATCGATGGCTGGGAAGATGCGCTTATCTGCAACTTTGCGGTCCAGCACGATTTCCGAGTTACCTGTCCCTTTGAATTCTTCAAAGATAACCTCGTCCATACGCGAGCCTGTATCAATCAAAGCCGTGGCGATGATTGTTAGAGAGCCGCCTTCTTCGATATTCCGCGCGGCGCCAAAGAAACGCTTTGGACGTTGAAGGGCGTTGGCATCCACACCGCCTGTGAGAACCTTACCGGAACTTGGCACGACTGTGTTGTAGGCGCGGCCAAGGCGGGTAATGGAGTCGAGAAGAATGACAACATCCTTACCGTGTTCCGTCAGGCGCTTGGCTTTTTGAATAACCATTTCAGCGACCTGAACGTGGCGCGTGGCAGGTTCGTCGAATGTAGAAGAGACCACTTCGCCCTTCACAGAACGCTGCATATCCGTCACTTCTTCGGGACGTTCATCAATTAGCAAAACGAGAACGTAACATTCCGGGTGATTGCGTTCGATGGAATGGGCGATATTCTGCAAGAGAACTGTTTTACCCGTCCGAGGAGGCGCAACAATCAAGGCACGTTGCCCTTTACCGATGGGCGATACTATATCGATCACCCGGCCTGAATTATCCTTCAGAGTTGGGTCTTCAATTTCGAGCTGGAAGCGTTGATCGGGATAAAGCGGCGTCAGGTTATCGAAATGAACTTTATTACGCGCTTGCTCTGGAGAGCCAAAGTTCATGGAGGTCACGCGGGTTAGAGCGAAATACCGTTCGTTATCCTGCGGGCTACGAATTTCCCCGGAAACTGTGTCCCCGGTGCGAAGACCCATTTTCCTGATCTGGTTCGGGCTGACGTAAATATCATCAGGGCCGGCGAGGTAGTTTGCCTCCGGAGAGCGAAGAAATCCGAATCCATCCTGGAGGACTTCCAAGACGCCGCTTCCGTTAATTTTGACGTCGTCTTCCGCCAAGTCTTTCAAAACAGCGAAGAAAATATCTTGCTTGCGCATGGACGCGGCGTTTTCAATGCCAACTTCTTCGGCGAATTTTATCAATTCTGCGGGTTTAAATTTCTTGAGGTCATCAAGACTGATGGAGGTCATACCCTCCAGCTCTATGTTATGGGGTTCTGTCATATTTATTTCTTTAGTGGTGGGGGGTTGTCTCTTCAGGCCGCCTCAGCGGGATATTTTTGAAAAGAATACGCACGAATGGCGATGCGTTGAAAATAGTCTTTGATTTTAAAATGTCAATTCAAATTATATTTGGGAGAATTTAGTTAAAACGGTTCGACGATAGCCAATACCACGATCACGATAGCGGTAAGCGCCGGAACTTCGTTAATCCTGCGGAAAAACTTTTCAGAACGTGGGCGTCCGCCGTTCAGAAACCCTTTTCGCGTTTTAGCCAAGAAGCCGTGATAGGCTACTAACGCAAAAGCGAGCAAGACTTTCAGGTGAAGCCACCCGGATGCCGCGTAAAGTGATGCATTCGTGGCGATCAGTACCAACCCGAGGATGAAAGCAATAATCATAGCCGGGTTCATAATGATGCGCAAAAGTTTGGCTTCAGCCTCTTCCATCTTGGCTTCGAGTTCTCCGCCTGGCTTCGCCGCAGAGTGATAAACGAAAAGACGCGGCAGATAGAGCAGTCCCGCCATCCAAAAAATCACGGCGCAAAGATGAAACGCTTTTAGCCAAAGATAGAGACTAGACATAATTCGCTTCCTTGCCACGGATATGATTGACGACCGCTTGAACGTTATCAATTTTTACATCCGGCGTCACGCCGTGGCCTAAATTAAAAATATGTGGCCCGCCTTTGGCGTCATCCAGAACCCGGTCTACAGCCTTTCGTAGTACGTCTCCGCCAATTCTTAGAGCGAGTGGGTCCAAATTTCCCTGAACCGGCATATTTTCGGGAATGGCGCAGCGGAAATCATCCAGAGGCATTTGCGTGCCTGCAGCGATTGCTGATATTCCGGTTTCATGGGCATAACGGATCGCATTCAAACCGGCGCCGCGCGGGAATCCGATAATCGGAACGTCAATTCCGGCGTCTCTAATACGGGAGATAATATCGCGCGTAGGATTAAGAACCAGACGTTCAAACATATAAGGCGATAAGCCTTCGGCCCAACTCTCAAATATTTTAAGAACGTCGGCTCCGGCTTTGGCCTGTCCGATAAAATAGTCAGCGCTAGAGATGACCAAAGCTTCTAGTAAATCGGCCATGGCTTCAGGGTTTTCATAAGCGAAGCGTTTAGCAATTTCTTTATTTGGGCTGCCTTTTCCTTCGATCATATAAGTCGCCACCGTCCAGGGACCCCCGCAAAAGCCGATAAGCGTTTTGTCTTTCGGAAGGTCTGATCGCACGCGGGAGACGGTTTCAAAGACTGATGATATCCGATCCGCTGCGCCGTCGATGGTCAGCGCTCTTATTCCGTCAACGTCAATTGGATTGAGTACAGGACCGGTTCCTTTAATGAATTTTACCTCCCTGCCTAAACCGATTGGGATAAGCAGAATGTCAGCAAATAAAATGGCTGCGTCCATGTCATAGCGCTGGACAGGTTGGAGGGTGACTTTGGCGGCTTTCTCAGGACTAAAGCAAAAATCAATAAAGTCCTTCGCACTCGACCTTACCTCCAAATATTCGGGAAGATGTCGTCCAGCTTGGCGCATGAACCAAATCGGCGGGGTTTCAGTCTTTTGCCCGCTAAGCACATCGAGAAGGGTTGCCATTTTTGAAAGCCTTTTAGTTATGCCCGAAAGTTATCCGAACCTTCTAATCTCCTCTTAAATTTTTTAAAAAAGAAGTGATAGTTGTAGAAAGCGGGATATGTGGACAGTCTTAACGTTTTAGTAACCAATCTTAATGGTCACAGGATAAAGTGGTATAAGTCACAGCCCTGATACCACTCTAAGGATGAGTTGAATAATGGGGATAACATTATTTTTCTCTTGTGCCATGCGACAGATAGTAAAAATGTGTCGAGGATAACTTACATGGTAAATTCAACCGAAAATCTTATCCCCCGGATTCAGATTGTTAATACGCGCCGAAAATCCCTATGGGTAAAAGAGCGTTAACGTCCAAACTCACTCACTGGATTCACAGGTTGAGCGCTTTGGATATCTCGGATGTGGATAGCTGTCGATATTTACCCTCTTCTAACCTTGGTTGTGGTTTTTTCTTGGCGCGTCTATGAGGGTCATATGTCGGAGAAAAACCCTAATATATCGATCTATTTCCATGTTCATCTTGTCTCGGACTCGACCGGCGAGACGCTGGTGGGGTTAATGAAGGCCTCAACTGCCCAATTTCGAAATGCGACGGCGTTGGAGCATATTCACGCCTTGGTTCGCAGCGAAGCCCAGATGGAACAAGCGCTTGATCTCATTGGAAGTAAACCGGGAGTTGTCCTCTATACAGTTGTCAATCCTGATCGCCGGAAAAGACTTGAAAGTTTCTGCGCGGAACACCGTATTCCCGCAATTTCCGTGCTAGATCCGACCCTAGCGATGCTTGGACGGTATCTCGGCGCTTCGATTATCTCGGAAGTTGGCGCCCAACGAAATCTGGATGCAGAATACTACAATCGAATTGAGGCATTAGATTACGCCATGGCTCATGATGACGGGCAAAATGTTCAGGGTCTCAGCGAAGCTGATATTGTCTTACTGGGGGTTAGCCGGACCTCTAAAACACCCACCTGTATATATTTGGCAAATCGAGGATATAAGACGGGTAACATTCCGCTTGTTCCGGGCGCGCCTCTGCCCATAATTCTGGATCAGTTTAAAAACCCTTTTATTATAGGCTTGGTCGCCTCCCCGGATAGAATTGTGCAAATCAGGCAACAACGCCTTATGGGCCTCAAACAAACCCAGCAAACCGACTATATTGACCAAGACCGCGTGCGAGACGAGATGCGTCAAGCTAAAAGGATGTTTTTGAAAAAAGGCTATAAGGTGATTGATGTCACCCGCAAATCGATTGAAGAAACGGCGGCGCAAATCATAAATCTATATAAGGCGCACCATGACACGCTTTAAACCTTCCCAACGCCTTATCTTGGCCAGCGGGTCCGCTATTCGGGCGCAGATATTGTCTGATGCCGGATTGACCTATGAAGTTATTAGTAAACCTGTCGATGAAGCGGCGGTTAAAGAGTCGATGCTTGCCGAGGGCTCCAGGCTGCGCGATATTGCCGACGCCTTGGCAGAAGCGAAGGCTCTGAGGGTTAGTCGAACAGAGCCGGGGTTTGTTATTGGCGCAGACCAAATCATGGTGATGGATGAGACTTTGTTTGACAAACCGCCGACAATTGAGGCCGCGAGAGAGCGTCTGAAAGAAATGCGCGGTAAGACTCACAAGCTTATGGGCGCGGTTGTTGTTTGCGAAAATGGACAAGCGGTTTGGCGGCATCTTTCTGTGACCAAATTAACGGTTCGTGAGTTCAGCGATGCATTTCTGGATCAATATATCGAAATGGAGGGCGAGAGCCTAACTCGCTCAGTTGGGGCGTATCGGTTTGAAGGGCCGGGCGCACACCTCTTTTCCAAAGTGGAAGGCGATTTCTTTTCTATATTGGGGCTGCCCTTACTTCCTTTGCTTGATTATCTACGAACGCGGGGAGTTGTTCCATCATGACCTCTCCTCAATCCGATGTTCCAATACCGAAGCTCGCAGGTGTGTGCGGATGGCCTATCCACCACTCCCTTTCGCCAGTCCTGCATAATTACTGGCTAAAGGGCGCCGGAATATCCGGAGCCTATATTCCCTTCGCGGTCCGGCCGGATAATGCGGTGGCGGCGTTTCAGTCATTAAAATATACTTCCATTTCCGGTGTGAACATCACACTGCCTCTTAAAAGGCAGGCCTTTTTAGCGGCGGACGAGCATACGCCAGATGCGTTAAAACTGGGAGTTTCAAATTGTCTGTTTAAGCGAGGCGGGAAACTAATAGGTCATAATACGGATTTAGAGGGCTTCGCGACGCCGCTCCTGTCTAAAATTGCCGCCTCTAAGCTTTCGCAAAGCTCTGTTCTGATCATCGGGGCGGGCGGCGCCTCACGCGCTGTGATTGGGGCTTTATTGTCGTTGAATGTCCCGGAGATTAAAATCGTCAACAGGACGGATAGTAAAGCGGAAAGCCTTGCCGAATCTGTGAATCTGCCAAGCCTCTACGCCATTCCTTGGGAAAGCCGGAACGCGGCTGTTGCGTCCAGCCAGGTTATCATAAATGCGAGTTCAGCCGGAATGAGCGGATATCCGGATCTAGACTTAACCTTAGAAACAGCGCGTCCCGGGACGTTAGTCTATGACCTCATCTATACCCCGCGCCAAACCGGTCTTTTGAAAGAGGCTGAACGTCGGGGCTGTGAGACGCTGGGCGGTCTGTCCATGCTCATTGAACAGGCAAGACCAAGTTTTCGACACTTCTTTGGGGAGGCTCCACCGAAAGATTTAGACCCGACAGAAACGCTTTACGCCGCATTGGAATCTGGCGTCAGATGATAATTCTCGGTCTGACAGGCTCTATTGGCATGGGCAAGACAACCACGGCCGGACTGTTTGCCGAGGAAGGCTGCCCGGTTTTTAACGCGGATGCGGCGGTGCACCGGCTTTACTCGAAAGGGGGCAAAGCGGTTCCGTTAGTCCAAGCCGTTTTCCCAGATGCCATTAAGGAGGGCGCCGTGGACCGGTCCGTTTTGGGCGATCACATGCGCGCGGACCCGCTCAATCTAAAAGTTCTCGAGAGTTTTATTCATCCTTGGGTGGAAGAGTTGCGGCAACTGTTTTTTGACGAAGCACGCCAGAAGAATACCGATATTGTGGTTCTAGATATTCCTCTGCTTTTTGAAACGGGTGGTGATAAAAAGGTAGACGTTACAGTGACAGTTTCAGCGCCGTATGAAGTTCAAAAATCGCGCGTCATGGCGCGACCGGGAATGACTGAAGAGCTATTTGAAATGCTTTTAGGTCGTCAGATGTCGGATGAAGAAAAACGTAGCCGCTCTGATTTCGTCCTGTCCACAGGGGAGTCTATTCCCGAAACCCGCAAACAGGTGCAAGAGTTGGTGCAGAAACTACGGTCAAAAGAGGCGTAAATGGCACCTGTTCGGGAAATTGTCTTTGATACGGAGACCACGGGGTTTCACGCACTGGGGGATGACCGCATTACGGAACTGGGCTGCGTCGAACTCATCGACTGGCTTCCGACCGGAGAGCAGTTTCATGCTTATTTGGACCCACAAAGAGATGTGCCGGACAAAGTAGTCGAGATTACAGGTCTGACCACAGAATTTTTGAAGGGAAAGCCTCTGTTTAAAGACAGGGCACAGGACTTTTTGGATTTCATCGGCGATTCAATTTTAATCGCCCATAATGCCCGCTTTGATGAAGGGTTTATCAATGCGGAATTGGTACGGGCCGGATTTGATCCGCTGCCATCGTCCCGGTTCAAAGATACGCTGGCCATGGCCAATGCGAAATTTCCCGGGTCTCCGGCGTCATTGGATGCGCTTTGTAAACGATTTAATATTTCGCTCTCTGCGCGGGACAAACATGGCGCGATCGTCGACTCGGAGTTACTGGCGGCAGTTTATCTTGAGCTTAAAGGCGGCCGCGCCCGCTCTCTTGGGTTGGACGCGGCGCCAAAAGAAATTCATGATCCATACCGAAACGCTCCCACAAAGATGGCCCGACAAAGACCCACGCCAATAAATCAAGAGGTGAGCGCCGAAGAAGAGGCGGCCCACCGCGCTTTTATCGGTAAAATGGGTGCTGACATGATTTGGGCGAAATATTGGGAACGCTCTGAGTCAGCGTAGGGAGCTGAAAAAATTCTGTCACGATCCTTCTGGTTTGTTTCCAGATAAACAGGCCTCATAGGTCCCTGAAGTTTCCGAGTTTAGACCCCAAATAGGCGGAAAGTCATTTGGAAAATCAGTAACGAGTAACTTTCCTTGACGTAGCGGCCCCGGCTGGGCCGTTTCGCTTTTACGCCCAACCATACCAATATAGGCGAGGGTATTTGTCGGGCTGGAGATAGAGTCGATGCCGCGACCCATCCAAAGAAGGGTATTTTCAGGCTTAAGGCCTCGACCATTGTCCTCTCCCGGCGCGGAAAGAAGCATATTTGGCGCAAGAGCTTGTAATTCCTCTGCTTGTTCGGAGGTGTAAGCGATTAAGACGACTTGATCGCCCATTCCCTTTTCAGAAATCATTTCAATGACTTCGGACTCCGGCGCGCTCGATTTGAAATCTATTTCTAGATATATTTTGTTTTTGGCCATGTCCAAGGCGTCGTCAAACCGAAGGGGTCGTTCGCTGGCTAATGTTCCCTGTCGAGATTTCAGTAGAATTTTATCAAGATCTTCGTTTGTGCTGGCTGAGACGGGTCCCGTTCCGGTGCTGGTTTCGTCCCAAACGCCGTCATGGAATAAAAAGAGGGTTCCGTCTTTTGTAGAGGCGACATCAATTTCAGCTACGAGATAGTTTTTATCAATGAGGCGCTGCAGACCAGAAGCGCTATTCTCAGGAAGGTCCCATTCTTCTGACACGCCGCGATGGGCGGCAATGAGGGCCGCTTCGTCTGGGAGGCAAGCAATTGCCGTTTGAATGGAAGCCATCTGATCGCCAGCGGTCATATTGACTTTGCTGACCTCATTCATTGGTTGGGCCGCCTTTTGGCTACAGGCCGTGAGAGCCAGGACCGAGCCTAAGGCTAAGGACAGACATAATGGCGATGTAAGAACAGGTTTCATAAATGATATCCGACAGAGTTTACGGCTTTGCGCCGCTTCGTCTTTATCTTTATAGGCTCGAATATGGATAATCCAGAGACCATCAATCATTTAGGAGAGACAATATTCTCTCTCAGCTCAGCGTCTGGCCGGGCCGGCGTGGCTGTATTTCGGTTAAGTGGTCCTGCGAGTGCGGAGAGTGTGAAGCATTTGACGGGTCGGTCGGTTCCTAAACCTCGATATGCGGCTTTGCGCAAATTAAAGTCACAACTGGGCGACCCTATTGATGAGGCGCTAACGCTCTGGTTTCCTGGGCCCGCCAGTTTTACTGGCGAAGATTGCGTGGAATTTCACACACATGGCAGTCCAGCTGTCATCAACGGGCTTAGCGCGGCTTTGCTCTCATTGGGCTTGCGTCAGGCCGAGCCTGGGGAGTTTACCCGCCGAGCCGTTCAAAATGGGAAAATGGATTTAACCGAGGCCGAAGGCCTTGCAGATTTGATCGACGCCCAGAGCGAGGGGCAGCGCGTGCAGGCTTTAAGGCAGATGGGAGGTGGCCTGCGCGACATATACGAAGATTGGCGTGAACGTTTGCTTGATGCTCTCGCCCAAATTGAAGGCGAAATTGATTTCCCAGACGAGGGCGACATCCCGGATAGCTTGTCACATGGAGCTTACGCGCCTCTCGGGGCTTTAGCGTCAGAAATGACTTCCGCCTTGGAGGATATGGGTCGTGGCGCTGCTATTCGATCAGGACTGGATATTGCCATTATTGGCGCTCCGAACGCTGGGAAATCGACCCTTATAAACGCTCTTGCTCGCCGCGAGGTCGCGATTACGTCCCCTGAAGCCGGGACAACCCGTGACGTGGTCGAAGCACAAATGGTGATCGCCGGCCTGCCCGTCACTTTATCGGATACAGCGGGTCTAAGAGAATCCGACAACGCTATAGAAGCCGAAGGCGTACGCCGCGCCCGAAAGCGCGCACAAGAGGCAGAGATTACCATATATGTTGTGCGCCCCGGAACAACCGAATTTGACTCCGTTATTGCTGAAAACTTAACAGAGACAGATATTATATTCCTAAATATTTCAAAGGTTTATGTTCACGATGACCATTTAAACGCGCGCGAACACCTTCGTGGAAATCTAATGGATCCAGATGGCGAAAGCGGGGTTCATACCCGTTTGGAAGAGATTGTTCGGGAGCACTACTCTGTTGGGCAAGATTCTGGCCTGACCCGGGCAAGGCATGGAGACTGCGTGCGGCGGGCTCAAGAGGCCATCTTACGAGCCCAAAACCATCTGGGAATTGCGCCGGAGCTTGCTGGGGATGATTTGCGCGGGGCTTTGCGGGCTCTGTCAGAGCTCGCCGGGGAATCAGATATCGAAGCGGTGTTTGATCGGATATTTTCGCGCTTCTGCGTTGGTAAATAGGCCAGCTGTCCCCCTCCTCTCGACAGATTGCCGAGAAAGCCTTAATGCGTCGGTTGAGAACTTGAGAAACCTAGTTGTTTCACGTGAAACATTGAGCAATGCGATATGACCCAAAGCTGGGATGTCATTATTATCGGGGGCGGGCACGCAGGCTGCGAGGCGGCGAGTGCGTCGGCGCGGCTTGGCGCAAAGACCCTGCTTTTAACCCATAAGCTCGAAACAATAGGCGAAATGTCCTGCAACCCGGCTATTGGCGGGCTCGGCAAAGGACACCTCGTTCGCGAAATTGATGCGATGGGCGGCGTCATGGGCTTGGTCGCAGATCAATCCGGTATTCAGTTTCGCCTGTTAAATCGCTCAAAAGGCCCGGCTGTTCAAGGGCCTCGCACGCAATCTGATCGTTACCTATATCGCAATGCCATGCAGGCAGCTTTGGCGGAGATTGACAATCTGACCCTGATGGCCGGCGCAGCGGAAGACCTCGTAGTTGAAGACGGGCGTGTGGCCGGAGTTGTCTTGGAGGATGGGCTAACTTTGAACGCCCACCGCGTGGTTCTGACGACGGGGACTTTCTTGAAAGGCATGATCCATATTGGCGAGCAACGTATACCGGCGGGACGCGTTGGCGAAGCGCCCGCCATTGGACTCAGTGAACGTCTCTATAGTCTTGGTTTGGATATGGGCCGGCTGAAGACGGGGACCCCTGCCCGTTTGCGAAAGAGCTCTATAGATTGGGATTCGCTTGAAATGCAGGAAGCAGATGCCGAGCCAGTTGCTTTTTCCTTTTTGAACTCCAAAAATTCTGTGCCTCAAATCGCGTGTGGCATTACCCACACGAACGCGGAAACACATAAGGTCATTCATGACAATATCACCTTGTCTGCCGTTAATAACGGGTCGATTTCCGGCCGCGGGCCGCGATATTGCCCCTCCATTGAGGACAAAGTCGTGCGTTTTGCAGATCGGGATCGCCATCAGGTTTTTTTAGAGCCAGAAGGACTGCCGGGCAATCCGGACGGTGACGTGGTTTATCCTAACGGGATATCCTCCTCTTTACCCGAGAACGTGCAGGACAAGTTCCTGCGGACTATGCGCGGTTTAGAAAATGTCGTCGTCGAACGCTACGGATACGCTATTGAATATGATTACGTGGACCCAAGAGAATTGCGACGAACCTTGGAAGTTAAAAAGCTGAATGGCTTATATTTGGCTGGGCAGATCAATGGAACCACGGGATATGAAGAAGCGGGGGCTCAGGGCTTAATCGCTGGGTCTAATGCGGCTTTGGCTGCGCAGAGTCGGGAGACGCTCATTCTGGACCGGAGCCAAGCGTATATTGGCGTGATGATTGATGACCTGGTAACAAAAGGCGTTACAGAGCCTTATCGTATGTTTACCTCGCGCGCGGAGTACCGTTTAGCCCTACGTGCGGATAACGCGGACACACGACTGACGCCGATGGCGATAGAACTGGGTATGGTGACAGAGGTGAGAAAAGACATGTTTCACGTGAAACATGTCTCCTACGATGCTGCAAAGACTTTGGCAGAGAGTTTAGAAGCCTCCCCTAACACGCTTAAAGCTAAAGGTTTATCTATCAATCAAGATGGGGTTAATCGTAACGTTATTGATCTTCTTGCCTACCCAGACATTACGATTGAAGATCTAGAGCCAATTTGGCCAGAACTCGGTGAGTTATCCGGTGAGCAGAGACAGTATTTAAAGACTCATGCAACTTACGCAGGCTACCTGGAGCGGCAAGCGAAAGACATTGCGGCGTTTCGTCGGGATTCCGGTTTGCGGATGCCGGGTGATTTAGATTATTCTAAAATTGGCGGTCTTTCCAATGAAGTCCGGCAGAAGTTATCGTCGCAACGACCTGAAACTCTTGGTGAAGCATCAAAACTAGAAGGCGTTACGCCGGGAGCTCTCATGGCCGTATTGGCATACATCAAAAAGAAAAACCGTGCAGCCTGAAGAGAAATTTCAGGCTAAAACCAATGTTTCACAGGAAACATTGGCAAAGTATAAAGCCTGGCACCGGCTTTTGGTAAAGTGGAACGCCAAGATAAATTTGGTCGCGAAATCCACTCTCCCTGAATTTTGGACCCGTCACGCGCTCGATAGCTGGCAAATCACGCCCCTTCTGCGGGAAACAGACCGAAATTGTCTTGATTTCGGGTCCGGCGGCGGTTTTCCAGGCTTATCCGTGGCTATCGCGTTGGCTGACAGAGCGGACGCAAAAGTGACGCTAACAGAGTCGGCAGGCAAAAAAGCAAGCTTTTTGAAAACGGTAAGTCGAGAGGTGGAATTGCCAACTCATATTCATTCAGGCCGCATCGAGGATTTAGACGGATTTTCAGCTGACGTTATCACCGCAAGAGCTTTCGCCCCACTCGATCGGCTGCTCGGTTACTCAGAGCCTTTTCTCTCGCCGGAGACCCAGCTTTTATTGCTCAAAGGGGCGGCTGTGGATGAAGAGCTGGAATTAGCCCGCACGCAATGGACATTTGACTGTGAAACGGTAAAAAGTCTGTCAGACGAGGACGGCTGCATTTTAAAACTCAGAAATGTGAATCGCCGCTAAGCCACGGAAAAGGTTAGTGAAATGCGCATTATTGCGATTGTAAACCAAAAGGGCGGGGTCGGGAAAACAACAACATCCATAAACCTTGCCGCAGCGCTCGCATTAAAAGGTCAATCTGTTCTTCTCATTGATATTGACCCCCAGGGAAATGCTTCCACCGGTCTGGGCATCGACCGGCACAACCGGGAAAAATCAATTTACCACGTATTGACGGACGGTTTGCCTTTGCGGGAGTCAGTTGCAGAGACATCCGTGGACGGCTTATCCATTGTTCCGTCACATGTCGATCTGTCGGCTGCCGAGATGGAAATTGGAAATAAGGACGGCAGGACAGTTCTCTTACGGGACGCCGTGGCTGAAATGGTTCGCGAAGGCGGGCCAAAATATGATTACGTTCTGGTTGATTGCCCCCCTTCCCTAAATCTTTTGACGATAAACGCGCTCTGCGCCGCCCGGTCTGTAATTGTCCCGCTTCAATGTGAGTTTTTCGCTCTCGAAGGCTTAAGCCAGCTTTTGAAAACCGTAGAGATGGCAAAAGCAAATTTAAACCCAAATCTGGTCATAGATGGCGTCATGCTGACAATGTACGATCAGAGAAATCGGCTCTCCTCTCAGGTTGCAGATGACGTCCGGAAACACCTCGGCCGCGCAGTCTTCAAAACCCTTATTCCGCGAAATGTTCGTATCGCTGAAGCCCCCTCCTTTGGCGAGCCCGTTTTGACCTATGACCCCACATGTGCGGGGTCGGTGGCCTATAAAGAATTGGCTGCTGAAATCCTTTCTCGCCACAGTCGATCCAAAACTCAGTAATTAAATTAGTGTATTTAAAACAAAGGCTTAAGCCATGAGCGGTGATACATCAGATAAAAAGACCCCGACTAAAAGAAAAGCGTCAGATAGGGGTCTGGGACGCGGCTTATCTGCCTTGATGAGCGATATCGCGCCTCAACAAGAAGAAAAACAGCCCCCAAAAACCAGCTCAAGTTCTCCGGCAACAGACATGCCGGAGACACCCGACCTTAATAGCCGCCGCGTTCAATTTCTTTCCATCGATAAATTGGAGCGTAACCCGGATCAACCGAGGCGATATTTCGATAAGGAGAAGCTTTCCGAGCTGACTGAATCCATCAGGACGAAGGGCGTCCTGCAACCTATTTTGGTGCGCCCTCTTTCCGGTCAAAATGACAGTCGATTCCAAATTGTGGCGGGTGAGCGTCGTTGGCAAGCAGCGACAGCCGCGGGACTGACCGCCATGCCTGTCCTAATCCGAGATTTGAATGATGAAGAGGTCCTTCAAATCGGGGTCATTGAGAATGTGCAGCGGGCTGATCTTAACCCGATTGAAGAAGCGCAAGCTTACGAAGCTCTAATTTCCCAATTTTATCGGAAGCAGGATGAGGTGGCCCAAGCCGTTGGAAAGTCGCGTTCTCACGTGACGAATATGCTGCGTCTTTTAAAGCTGCCGAGAGTTGCACAGGATATGTTGGCCAAAGGCGAGATTACAACAGGCCATGCTCGCGCTATTATTTCTGCGCCCGACCCGGCGGCTTTGGCCGGCGAAATTGCCGATAAAAACTTGAGTGTCCGCGAGGCTGAGGACTGGGTTCGCCGAATAAAGAAATCCGATGGCAAGCCGCCCAAGTCCAGGCATTATAAAGACGCGGACACGCAGGCGCTTGAACGGAAAATGACTGACGCTCTCGGCCTTCAGGTGGATCTAAACCATAAAGGCCCAGGCGGGAGCTTAAAAATAAGCTATAAAAGCGGCGACCAACTGGAAGAAATTATTCGCAGACTTGGCGGATAAAAACCCGCCAAATCAGCAGGTTACCCCTTGCTAGCGGCTTTTTTGGCAGGGGACTTCTTTTGGGTTTTCATATCCACTTTGAGCGAAGAATCCGTCATAGTGACGACCCGTTGAGGGAACGGAATTTCGATATCCGCCTTATCAAGCGTCTCTTTCATGTGGATACGCAAGTCTGATGCGCGTTTGAACCAGTTGTCGCCCGGCATCCAGCAGCGAAAATTCATATCGATGGCGCTGTCGCCGAAACCCATTACATAAGCTTCAGGCGGCGTCGGTTCCTCAGTTACGCCTTCAAAATTGCTCATCGCCTCAAGCATCAAGTCCCGGCACTTAGCCAAGTCAGTGTCATAACCGACGCCGATATTGATAATGGCCTTACGGTTCTGGTGTCGTCCATAATTGATAAGCTTATCCGTCCAGACTTGTGAGTTTGGCACATACATAAACAGACCATCGAAGGACTTCACGGTCGTCGCAAAGAGTCCCAGTTCTGTAACCGTCCCGGCAAACCCATCCGTTTCCACGAAATCACCAACGGCTAGCGGACGAAGTATCAACATCATGACTCCGGCAGCAATATTGGACAGCGTGTCCTTCAGGGCGAGACCAATCGCCAAGCCTGCAGCGCCAAATACTGCCAGTAGTGATGCCGGCGGGACGCCGAGTTTAATCAAAAACGCATAAAGCGTCATCGCCATGACAACGTAGAAAACAACTGACGCGATAACCGGACGTAAAGTCGGGTCTATTTCATGTTTACCAAGTTTGATCTTATTGACGCGCCCTCGCAGCCACTTTGCGATTAACCACCCAATAACGAGAATGGCCAGCGCGGCGGCAACCGTCATTATCCCGGCGATAAGCAACGGAAACTGCTCCGTTGTTTTGGTCCACATTTGACTAAATTCTTCCATAAGTTCTAAGTCCTTTTTCCGGCGTAAGAGGCGAGAGCAAGAATTAATCGGCCCATAATTGCCTCTGTAGGGGCGGCTGCCGTTTTAATCTCTCGTTCCGCCTTTTGGCTTTGTATCAAGGCGCGCCGTAACATAGTCAGCGGCCAAAGTGAAAGGTGCCGTCTGAATAAATCTTCCTGCATAGAAAAGACTGGCGGCCGGAGAGAGCGAAGCGCTTGCCCCATATTTTCCCCGCTTTCCAAGGCCATCGACGCTTCGATTAGCCTTAGTAGGTGGCGCTGCAATCCAATAAGAACAGAGACCGGATTAATTTTACCGCTCATGGCTCGCCGATAACTTGCATCCGCTGTTTCGACCTCCCCGCTCATCGTCTGCATGACAATCGAATCTATCGACGCGCTTTGTCCGCCTGCCGCGACGGCTCGGATATCGGAAAGACTCACACTGGCATTTGGGTTTTTTCCATACCCTTTATAAAGCGCCATCTTTTCTATTTCATTTGCAGCCAGAGCGTGATCACCTTCCAATAAAGGCACCCAATGCTCCAGCGCGTCCGGGTCGATACCGATATTATGCTCGGAAAGCGTTGACCGGACCTGTTCCGCCAAGTCTTTCGCACTGGCCGCATAGCACCCGATCGCCGCAAAATGTCCGGCGGCCTCGCAAGCTTTACGGATGGCGGAGCGAGGGGTCATATCCCCCGCCTCAATAATGAGTTTTGCCTCTGCTTTATCAGGATCGGTATCAAACTGCTTTATGAGCTTTGAAATCGCCGCGCCGTTTCGCTCGTGATCTAAGCGAAGCCGAACAAGCCGGTCGTCGCCGAGCAAAGAAAGCGCGCTCATTTCATCCGCAAGCCGGGCCGGATCGCTGGATAGGTCGTCCGCTGTCAGGATAGTTGTCCCAAACGCGTCATCATTAGGCATAAACTTTTGACTCAGGGTCGCGCTTCGGGATTTCACCAGACCACGATCCGGGCCAAAAAATAATACTCCGATGATATCAGAAGGAGGCTTGTCGAGAAATCGCGCGGCGCGCGTACCGGTAAGTTTCATATCGCCGTCTTCATTTAGCTTCGGGCGTCTCTTTCGCGTTGGCAAAATATCCGGCGAGCTTAACAATTAACCGGTCGGCGGCCTCTGCAGCCGTAGACTGAATGGCGTTATCATTAGACGCAATAACGCCGTACGGATCACTGGACGCCGCAAAGGTAGATACGGCCACAACACGGCCGGTATCTAAGATATTTCCCGTTTTATTATCTGTCAGAGTATAGGTCGCCGAGATGGTGCCGTCATAACGAGACGCGACATCATTGGCGGAAATACCTAAACGTCCGCGTCGCCATGACGGGGAAACGGTGAGCGTATATTTCCCGTCATTTGTGCCCATCCGGTCACGCAGGCGCTGCAAGACAAAAAACCCGGCTTCCTTGTCGTTGACGTCTTTGCCTGGTTTCATATCAATACTGATCATTTCCAGCGGCTGCGCCCCATTTGCCGACAAAGTTTGAGGCGCGTGCATGGGTGTGAAACCGCAGGCAGTCAGCCCCAAAGCGCTCAGGCTCAAACAAGCAGCAGTCAAAACAGCAAATTTACGCATAACAGGCTCCTAATTCGCGACTATATTTACAATCCGGCCCGGAACAACAATGACTTTTCGGACAGTCAGGCCTTCTATGGACCGAACGACACTCTCATCTGCCCTAGCGAGAGCTTCGATATCGTCTTTTGCCATGTCTGCAGGGACATTTATCTCCGAGCGCCGTTTGCCATTGACCTGAACGGGGAGGGTGATTGTGTCTTCAATCAGCATGTCAGGATCAACATTGGGCCACGGCGCGTGATAGACTAGACCGTTGCCCATCAATACCGACCAGCATTCTTCAGCTAGATGCGGCATGAAGGGCGCAATGGCGCGCACAAGCATCCCGAGCGCTTCCATTTTGGCATCATCATCGGTTTTATATTTTGAGAGAGCGTTAGTCAGTTCATAAATTTGCGCGACAGAGGTATTAAATCGGAAGGATTCAATACCGTCCGTGATTTTTCCCATCGCTTTATGGGCAAGTCGGCGAAGTTCCAATGCGTCGCCACTGGCATCAGAGGCAACAACCAACGGGTCACTCTTTTCAACGCTGTCCACAATGGACCAAACCTTCTTGGAGAAACGCCACGCGCCGATGACGCCGGATTCCGTCCATTCGACATCGCGCTCGGGCGGGGAATCGGAGAGAACAAACCAACGCGCAACGTCAGCGCCGTAAGTCTTGATAATGTCATCTGGGTCGACCACATTTTTCTTCGACTTCGACATCTTGATGACATCGCCTTTATGGACAGGTTTTCCGGAATTCAGATTGATGAGCTGTCCGTCTTTTTCATCGACATCTGCAGGGACAATAAAATTCCCATCTTCATCAGTGAAGACAGCGTGAGTTACCATGCCCTGCGTAAACAGGCCGGCAAACGGCTCGCCGCTCGGAAGGTCGAGCAAGCCGCAATCGCGCAGTCCACGCGTAAAGAAACGTGCGTAAAGAAGATGGAGAACTGCATGTTCTACGCCGCCGACATATTGATCGACGGGGAGCCATTCGCTCGCCGCTTTTTTATCAAACGGTCTATCGTCCGTATTGCCGCCAGCAAAGCGCGCAAAATACCAGGAACTATCAGCAAATGTATCGAGCGTATCCGTTTCGCGCCGCGCCGCTTTCCCGCAGTTCGGACAATCAACATGTTTGAAGGTCGGGTGGCGGTCCAGCGGATTGCCTGGAATAGTCAGGTCGATATTATCATAGGGCAGGGCAACAGGCAGGTCTTTTTCAGGCACGGGAAGGGCGCCGCAATCTTCGCAATGAATAACCGGAATCGGGCAGCCCCAATAACGTTGGCGGCTCACGCCCCAGTCACGCAGGCGGTAATTCGTGACGCCGTGACCCAGGCCCATGTCTTCAATTTTGGCAATCGCGGCAGAGATGCCTTCCTCTTTCGCGAGACCGTTCAGAAAGTCGGAATTAAATAATGTGCCTTCGCCCGTATAGGCTTCGGTGTCGACGTCGTAGCTCTCAGCGCTTTCGCCTTCGGGGAGAACAACTGGGGTCACGTCGAGATCATATTTTCGGGCAAAATCAAGATCGCGCTGATCATGAGCCGGACAGCCGAAAATTGCGCCGGTCCCATATCCCATCAAAACGAAGTTCGCAATCCAGACGGGGAGAGTTTTGCCCTCAACGAAGGGGTGTTTGACCCGAAGGCCTGTATCAAAGCCGAGCTTTGGCGCGGTGGCGATGGCTTCTTCAGTCGTCCCGATTTTCGCGCAATCTGCGCGGAAGTCTTCGACCGAGGCAGTATGCACTGCAAGAGCCTTTACCAAAGGGTGATCGGGTGACAAAGCAATAAACGATGCGCCAAATAATGTGTCGGCGCGAGTTGTGAACACCTCTACACCCTCTGGGCAAATGTCTAATGCAAAGCCGAAATCTTCGTATTCCGAAGGGCTCAATTTTGTTTGAGATTCATTGAGGTCTCTAACCTCGTCCATATTTGAATAATCATAATCAGGGCGGTTCCACTCAAACCGCATTTCCAAACCTTCGGATTTTCCAATCCAATTGGCTTGCATGGTGCGAACCTTTTCGGGCCAACGATCAAGCGTGTCGAGTCCTTCGAGCAATTCTTCAGCGTAATTTGTGATTTTGAAAAACCACTGATCCATATCGCGTTGTTCAACGACCGCGCCGCTGCGCCAACCCTTGCCGTCAATCACTTGTTCATTGGCGAGCACGGTATTATCGACCGGGTCCCAATTCACTTTGGCGGTCTTGCGATACACCAGACCCTTATCCCAGAATTTCAGGAAAATGGCCTGTTGCTGTTTGTAATAGGCTTCATCACATGTCGCGAATTCGCGCGACCAATCGAGGGCAAAGCCGAGCCGCTGCATGGGCGCGCGCATGGCGTCAATATTGTCGTAAGTCCAGTCTTTGGGGTGTCCGCCATTTTCCTTCGCGGCATTTTCCGCTGGCATGCCGAACGCGTCCCAGCCCATCGGGTGGAGCACTTCAAAACCCTGGGCCTTTTTATAGCGCGCGACGACGTCGCCCATGGCGTAATTACGCACATGACCCATGTGAATGCGGCCAGACGGGTAGGGAAACATTTCGAGCGCGTAGAATTTTGGCTTATCGCTATTGTCTTCGGCGCGGTAAACGTCACGCTCGGCCCAAACGTTTTGCCAGCGTGGTTCGACTTCGGCTGCGTTATATCGGGATGTGTCTTTTTCGGACATGGAAACTCTCGAACTTAATCAAAATTTGTCTGTTAAACTGTCTCTATACCATCAGACGTCAGGCGCAACGTTCGTGATGTCGCGAAATCTAATAAAAATCCCGGCCCATAAATAAAAATCCCGACACGGGGGCCGGGAGAATTAAACTTAGCTCTGACCTAGCGCCTATTGGCTATCGACTGTCGCGATATAGAGCTGACGGGCGCGTGTCAGGATGGAGTTCTCAATCTGACGCGCAGTATCGGCGTCGACGGTTGCGTCCGTCCAGCCAGCTGGGCCCCGAGTCTGCTTGAAAATAGACGCTTTCAACGCGTCAGCGCGAAGGGCCGTATCCAGAATATAGACATTGGCTTTAAACCGCTCATTCGGCGCTTTTTCAGACGCATACCAATCTGTGACGATAACTCCGCCAAAAGGGTCGACTTCGGCCAAAGGCATAAAGTTCAGCGTTTCGAGTGAGGCGCGCCAAAGATAAGAGTTCACGCCCATATTCGGAGCTTGCATCTGAGACGCTGTGCGGGCTTCACTTTTGCTTTTGCCAATACCCAGGATGCCACATCCGGAGAGGGCAGGGGCCGCGATGAGGGAAAAGGCAGCACTCAAAAGCAGAGGGCGGGTAAATTTAAACGACATTAAGGGCTCCGAATATAAGAAAGCTTTTGCGGCTTATAGCGTAAAATTTAGACAGGGCCAGAGTCTGTTTGCAGGAAAGCGTCGCCCGCATGACTGGAATAACCCCATAAATCTGCAGATTTTAAACTTTGTTAACCATTTTTTAGGGGGGAATCAGTCACACAAAAGGTTAATGCGGGTCTTAAGTGATTCATACGATCCGGGCGAAGAAAAGCAGGAAGGCTAGAGATATTGACCAAGTCCAAGGCATATGGCGATCAATCCCGGTTTTCTGCCCCCCGCTACGCCTACTTTTTAGGGCCCGTCATTGTGGCGGCCTTAGGCGGCATGACGATTGCCAGCGCTCAGTCTCCCTTTGCCAATAATCAAGGCTCTCAAGCCTGGGAAACACCCTCCGCCCCTCAAAGCGCCCCGCCCCTAAGAGAGACCAAGCCTCGACCTGCGCCGGTTGTTCAAAACGCTGCGCCAATACAAAATCCACAAGGGACGGTAACCTCCTCTAGAACTTACCAACCACAAAGTGCGCCGAACCCGCAAGGCGCCCAGATCCATTCGAACCCTCCTGCGAACTTGCCCGCCCAAGCGCAAACGACGCAGTCCTACCCTCCGAGCAGCGCCGCAACTCCGTATCAATATAGCGGTTCCCCGTCGGCCTCGCCGTTTGCGCCTAGCAAACCGTCTGAATACGGGTCAGGTCAATATTCACAGGGTCGCCAGACGCCGCCCACCAGCTATGTTCCGGCTGAACAATTGCCAAGCCGTGGGTACCGTGCGCCGCAAGGTTCGCCTTATAATCAGCCTTATGCCCAGGCGGTTCCCCAAAATTACCCGCCTCAAAACTATCCCCCGCAAAGCGCGCCGACGCAGAGCTACCCGCCGCAAGCCGGTCCCATGGCGCCGCGCAGCTGGAAAGACAAAATGGGCTTGGGCAATCTGACGACAATTCTGAGAGGGTTTATCAAAGGCGGAGTGGCTGCCGTAACTCGCGACGACGATGTAACCTCGGGGTCTGATTGGAAAGAGGAATTTGTCGGAGACGCAAAAGCAGAATTTGAACTCAGCGCTATAACCGATACGGGCTACGAATATGGGCTCAACCTTGAAGGCCGGGCGCAATATGATAAATTCCGGCGCGGTTTTGGCGGCAGAATTACGGATTGTCCGCCAGGTATTGCCGGATGTTCCTCGGTCCTTGTTGAAGGCATTCCGACAGCGCTTCGCGGCCACACCTCGCGATTTTATACTAATGGGCCGGATGAGGCCGAAGAGGGCCAAATTGCCTTGGAAAGCGCGCATTTATTCTTGCGCAGCACTTACGGCGACATAACTGTGGGCCGTGATGATGGGGCCGCCTATTTATTCAGCCTCGGCGCGCCGAGCTTGCTCGCCGTTGGCGCGTCAAACTCTCCAGTGGATTACACGGGACTTGATAGCGTCAAAACGATCAATGACGCGTCGGGCTTTTCAGAAAAAGTTACTTATACTAGCCCGCGTCTTTTGGGCGACCGCATCGGAGTGGGCGTACAATTTGGCGGCTCTTACGCTCTGAACGCGCGCGCTTGCGGAGTGGATTACTGCGTCAAACGGAATGACGGCACTGGCACGCTGGCCCCGGATTTAGAAGATATTCTTGAAGTTGGTCTGGCGCTAGACAGAACGTTTGATAGTGGGCTGAAAGTTGAAGGCACAGCCACCTATGCCCGAGGATCAGAAAAAAGCGGCTTTGCTGGTCTCGATGATCTTGAGAGCTTCAATTTGGGCGCTGAGGCATCTTGGATGGACATCACGCTAGGCGGATCTTTCCTGAAATCAAATAACGGGCTACTTAGCGGTGATTATAAAGCTTGGGACATCGGCGCGACGTGGAAGCCATCCGACCTTGGCGTAACTTTGGGATATGGCCACGCAAAAGATGACAACGTCAATTTAACGTCGGATCAATTTGTGGCCGGTCTGACATATGACTTTGATAAATTTACACTCGGCGCGGGCGCGCAATATATTGAACGCGACACGCAAGGGATTTCCGGACTGGCTGTAACGCCGCAAAAAGATAAAGCGACAGCTCTCTTCATCGAAGGTGGCTTCGAGTTTTAGAGCTTCGGCTTATTTCGTGAAAAGCTCTGGCTCTGCCGCCGCCATTTTCGCCCATTTGGGTTTGCGCTTGAACCACGCCGCCACAAAGGGGCAGCCGGGAACGATTTTATACCCTAAATCCCGAGCGTCTTCGGACATGGCCTTAACGAGAGCTGTGCCGACGCCTTTGCCGCCCATAGATTTCGGAACGCCGGTATGATGAGCATTGAAAAGGTTATCCGAAATATTAGATAAAACCAATTCAGCTTCATCTGAATGGTCCGGCAGGGTGGCTTTGAAGGTTATCGTGTCTCCGCCTTCTTCCTTGGTAATGTCTATATCTTTATCGGTCATAATCGTCTTCCTTCAGAGCCCCAACCGCTGCAATTCCAGCAATGTCTGTGCCAAATAAGGCAGGGGCAGTTTTAGTATTTATACCGCCCAAGGCAAACACAGGGGCGTTCGTCTCCTTTGTTTGCTGCTTTAACGTCTCAACCCCTATCGGCGTTCCGGCACTGGGACTTCTGCTGGGAAAAATGGCGGAGACCAATAGGCCGTCAATATCTGGTAAGGGTGCAGAGTAGCTTCTGCATTTAAGGGCCGCTAAAGTCAGAAGAGCGCCGGGGGACTTTTGCTTCGCTTCGGAAATAAGGGCAAGGTCGGTATCTCGTTTGAAATGTTGCCCATCGGAAAATTCATATCGAGATTGCGACCGGATTAGAAGTTGTTGTGAGTTTGCAGCCGTCAATTTCCGCAACTCTCTGGCGACGCATTCATCAAAAGTGTCATAGCGGTAAATCACGGCGCAATGTTTGGGCAGCGCTTTAGCCCAGCCTATGATATCGGGCGTTCTTTTCGGGTCGCTCATAGCGATAAGCGGGGAGAGGCGGCTGGGCCTAGCGCCCATCTCGCGAAGTTTAAGCGCATGACGCCCCAAGGGATGGCTTTGCAAACCCGGCCAGGTTTCGTAAGGGGATGTCATGCCAGATACGACCACACCCGATACTATCACATCAGACATCAAGTCCAAGCGAGAAGACATTTTAAACCGAATGGCCGAAGCCGCCAAACGGGCGGAACGATCTGCTGATGAAATTAACCTCGTCGCGATTAGCAAGGTTCAGCCAGATGCGCGGATCGCAGCCATGCTTGAAACAGGGCAAAAAGTCTTTGGTGAAAACCGGGTGCAAGAAGCCCAATCGCGCTGGGGTGAAACGTTTGCGTCACAAAGAGACGGGCTAGAATTGCGTTTGGTGGGGCCGCTGCAGAGCAATAAAACTCAGGACGCTGTTGATCTGTTTGATGTAATCGAAACCGTCGATCGGGAAAAGCTTCTTAAGACACTCGCCAAAGCGAAAGAGAGCGCTGAATCTTTCCCGCGGCTTTTCGTGCAGGTGAACACAGGCGAAGAAGAACAAAAATCGGGCGTCACCCCAAAGGATCTCCCGGGGTTCGTGAAAATGATGCGTGAGGATTACGACCTGACGCCCGAAGGGCTCATGTGTATTCCCCCGCTTAAAGAAGCGCCGTCGCCGCATTTTTGGTTATTGAAAAAACTCGCGGCGGAGGTAGGCCTTGAAAAGCTTTCCATGGGGATGAGCGCTGATTTTGAAACGGCGATTGAAATGGGCGCCACATCTGTTCGTGTTGGATCGGCTCTTTTTGGTGAGCGGGATTATTCGTAAATCCTGACAGCCATATCCTGTTGGAGACGAGGGAGTAAGCGCGCCATATCCTCTGGTGCAAAGGCAACGCAGCCTAAAGTGTTGCGGTCATCTGGCTGTGCAACATGGAGAAATACGGCGCTGCCCAAGCCCGGTGCAGGCGGGCTATCATTATGGCTCAAAACTAAAACGATATCGTAGGCTCCGTCTTCCCGCCAAAGAGCTTCGTGACTTGAGGGATGAGGCAGCCGGACAAAGCGGTTATAAGCTGGGTCGCTTGCCGCATCACACCATCCGTCAGACCGTTGCGATGTTCGCCAAGTGAGCGGGCGATGCGAACTGATTGGCGGCGCGGGGAGCCTATCAGCCCTGTAGAAACCCCAGCGTAAATGATACTGGCCGAGAGGGGTTTTTGCATCTCCTTCCGCGCCATTTATTCCGTCGATAAATCCGTACCGCCCAATTCGGCAAGGGAGGAGAAGGTCACCCAGCGACGCGGTTTTTGACACACAATTAATTCGTAATTCCCGCCTCTCGCTCATGGAGCCCTCTCTTTTTTGTGATGCCTCTTGTGTGAACTGCGATTAGCTTTAAGGCTGTTAAAGCAATAAAACACGGCAAAATTTAAGAATTTCCGCTAAAGGACGATGACCATGGCTGTGAAAAAGAGACTGCTTCTTGTCGACGACGACGAAACTCTGCGCGAGGAATTGGTAGAGCAATTCGCTGTCTATGACGAATTTGAGACCGTTGATGTCGGAACGGCTACGGACGGCATTAAAACTGCGAAAGAGCAGACATTTGATTTGATCATCCTCGATGTAGACCTTCCCGATATGCTCGGCACTGAAGCCTGTGAATTGATGCGTAAAGCCGGCGTAGCGGCGCCAATCGTCATGTTGACCGGAAATGATGGAGAGATGAACGAGATTTTGGGCCTGAATTCCGGCGCGAATGATTATGTCACCAAGCCGTTCCGGTTTTCCGTTTTGCTTGCTCGCCTTCGCGCTCACCTTCGTAGTTTTGAACAAAGCGAGGAAGCTATTTTCCAAATTGGCCCCTACGCTTTCAAGCCTGCTTTCAAGCGCCTGACCCCGCCGCAAGAAGAAGGCGCTCGCCCGGTGCGGGATATTCGCCTGACGGAAAAAGAAACCAATATTCTGAAATATCTTTACCGCGCCGGCGGCAAGCCCGTGGCCCGCGAAGAATTGTTAGAAGAAGTCTGGGGGTATAACTCCGGCGTCACAACGCATACTCTGGAAACCCATGTCTACCGTCTGCGCCAGAAGATCGAGCCGGAAAAAGGCGTCGCGACTCTTTTGATGACGGAACCCGGCGGCTACCGTCTGGCGCTGGATTAATTGATTTTAGGTCTAGGCGCATATGCTGCGATTGTTTTCGCGCTGCTTTTTGCGGAGCTTCAAGAAAAGAGGTCGGCTCAAATTATACTAAAGCCCCTCGCGGCCATTGGCTTCCTTATCTTGGCGATAAGTTTTGGCGCCTTAGATAACGCCTACGGACAATTTATTTTTGCTGGCCTCATCGCCTGCGCGCTGGGGGACGTGTTTCTTCTTTCCCGTCAGAGCCAAACTGTTTTCCGCTTGGGCATGTTGGCATTCGCCATTGGTCACATTTGTTATGTCCTAGCGGCTGGGCAAATTCTTCGTCCAGATATGTCTATGCTAGTTTTCCTTGCAACAGGCGTTCTAGGGTTAGGGATCGGCTTATGTGTTTTCAAATCCCTGAAATCGAATTTGCCAAAAGATATGGTTTGGCCAGTAGGGGTTTACACGCTTATCATTTCTTTGATGCTCGCACGCGCTTTTCAAACCGATATGAACGGTTCTCATCTCTTCTTACTTGCTGGCGCAATACTTTTTGCGATTTCAGATATATTCGTGGCTCGCGACCGCTTTGTTGCGCCAAACCCGAAAAACGCTTGGGCGATTACGCCGCTTTATTTTGGGGCCCAAGCGATGTTTGCCCTGAGTGTTCTCTAGGATTAATCGGTCAAATCCATAATTTGCGTAATCGGCACATGGTCGGAAGGCTTTTCCCAAATCCGGCAAGGTGTGTGGATTTCATAGCCTTCGCGGCCTGCGGCTTCGACGCAAGGTTTTAGCGCGGGGCTAACCCAGATGTGATCGAGACGGCGACCTCGATTTGATTTCATCACGTCCCGCGCGCGGTAAGACCACCAGCTATAAAGCTTCTCCTCGTCATCGCGGAATAAGCGCGCGGTATCTGTAAAGTCATGGGTGGCTTGAAGGGTGGCCAAAGTTTCGACTTCCATCGGTGTATGGCTGACCACTTTCAAAAGTTGCTTATGGCTCCAGACATCATTCTCGTGGGGCGCAATATTAAAGTCTCCCACCAAGACTTGTTGATTGTCGCCCTTTGCAAACCGTTCTGAAAAATAAACGCGCATTACTTCCAGAAAGTCGAGTTTGTGCTGAAATTTGTCGTTTATCTCAGGGTCGGCAACGTCGCCTCCGGCAGGTATATAAAAATTGTGAAACTCGAAATCCTGATCGCAGTCTTCGCCTTTGGCAATGACGCGTGTGCTAACGTGACGAGCGTGGTCAAGAGGGCAAAAACTGGTCGGCAGTCGCTCCATGGGTAGACGAGAAACCGTCGCCGTGCCGTGATAGCCCTTTTGACCTGAAACTTCGATATATGGATACCCCGCCTCACGAAAAGCTTCGAAAGGAAACTGTTCTTCCTGACACTTAATTTCCTGAAGGCCAAGAATGTCGGGTTTCTGCTCTTCTAAAAAACGAATGACCTGATCAATCCGAAGGCGCACCGAGTTAATATTCCAGCTGGCAAGTTTTATTTTCATGGGGCAGGGATAGTCGGTTGGACACAGAATTGTAACCCTAAATGCCGCATTTTTAGACCCTGTATCCTCGTCATTTTCGTGTTAAGTCCTCTGTCGTGAAAAATGATTATGATATTCTAATTGTCGGGGGTGGCCTCGTTGGCCAGGTCACAGCTTTGGCCTGCGCAAAACTTGACGGCCTAAAGATTGCCTTGGCCGATGGCCGGGATGTTTTATCTGACAAAAATGGAGATACCGATGGACGCGCCACCGCGCTTTCGGCGTCATCATTGCGGTTTTTAAGCCGTCTCGAATTGACGCTATCCGATCACTTACAGCCCATGCGGGATATGTTGATAACAGATGGCGGGATAGGCGAAGACCCGGTGTGGAGATTACATTTCGGACCGGACGCCTCTGAGTCCGGTATGGCCAAAATGATTGAGAACCGCCGTCTCTATACGGTCCTACGAGACGCCCTCAAAGCTGCAGATAAAATCGATGTTGTCGGTCCAGGACACGTTTCTGATATCACTCACACAACATCCGGAGTTTCTGCCCGAATAGGAACGAAAGATTTGACGGCGCAATTACTGATCGCGGCGGACGGACCAAAATCGAGCATTCGTAATCGTGCTGGGATTACGACGGATGGACGAGATTACGGACAAAGCGCCCTTGTCACGACTATCGCTCACAGCCTGCCCCATGACGGATTGGCTTTGCAAAGGTTTCTTCCGGGCGGTCCGCTGGCGGTCCTGCCGCTTACGGGTCAACGAAGTCAGATTGTCTGGAGCGATAAGAGCGCCGCTATTGAGGCAGCTTTGGCGATTTCTGAAGCTGACTTCATTGCGGAACTTACCTTGCGGATAGGAGACCATCTCGGCGATCTCTCCCTGGACGCGCCGCGCCAGAGTTATCCTTTGCATCTGCAACTCGCGCAGGAATATATTGCTACGCGTCTGGTTCTGGTTGGTGATGCGGCGCATGTTATTCATCCGCTTGCCGGGCAGGGGTTGAATTTGGGCCTTCGCGACGCGGCCACGCTTCATGATGTTTTGAAGGGCGCTCTATTAACTGGACGGGATATTGGCGGAGCTGTCTTAGGTGAATATGCCGCTTGGCGTCGATCCGATGTGACGGCTCTAGCGACGGCAACGGATGGCTTGTCCTATATATTTGGCGCTCCGAAAACGCCCTTGCGGCGCCCGCTGTCAAAGGCCTTGGGCCATGCCCGGCGGTTAGGACTAAGCGCGGTAAATGATTCCGCCGCCGTTAAAGACTTGATTATGCGCGAGGCGGCAGGGGATATCGGAGAGCTCCCAGAGCTCTTGAAAAAATAATTACAGTTTCAAAAGCATCCTTTTTTTAAGTAATGCGTAAATTTCATAACACTGGACAATGCGCCCCGTTTCCGGTGTCTCGCCCTGTCACGCCTTTCGTGTCAGGGCTTTTCATTTTCAGCTTTCTTTAACCTCGCCTTGACAGACCTCAAACATTTGCGCGCGGCTTTCAAAGGCTTCAAATAGATGTCGATCCGTTCCTGTCATGAAAAGCTGAGTCTTTAGGGCGAGTAGTTCCTCTATTAACGCGGCGCGGCGACCTTCATCGAGATGCGCAGCAACCTCGTCCAAGAGAAGGATAGGGTTTCGTCCCTGTCGGGACCGAGCTTGCGCGAGCATCAATCCTATCAGAAGCGCTTTTTGTTCTCCGGTCGAACAATCTTCAGCGGGCATGGACTTCGCAATATGAGTCACTTTTAGGTCTGACCGATGCGGTCCAATCAAGGTGCGTCCCGCCCTCTGGGCAAGGTTACGACCGTTTGAGAGGTCTTTGCGAAGGTTATCTTCCACTTCCTCTAGCGAATGCCCCGCTAAAAATGCTGCTTCATAACCTCCGTCCAAAGCCAGCCCGGCTTTGGGAAAGACGGAATCCCGGGCTGCTATTTCGCTTTGCAACGCCGCTAGGGTCTCAGCCCTCGCTTGCGCAATCAAGGCCCCGTATTGGGCCAGGTCTGTCTCAAGTGCATCAAACCATCGAGGATCGTTAATTTGATCCGACAAAAGTCGATTGCGTTCTGACCGAGCTTTTTCATATCGAGAACTCGTCAGGCCGTGGCTCGGAACATGTGCCATGACAAAGCGGTCCAAAAACTTCCTTCGGTCTCCGGCAGGACCTGTAAAGAGGCGGTCTTGGGCCGGTGTCAGCCACATTAAGCTGAGTATTTCCGCAAGTTGCGTGCCTGTGGCGTTGCTACCATCAACCCGGACAAGGCGGCGTCCCGGATATTCCGGCACCTGCCCAATGTTTATTCGGGTGTCATTTTCCAAGGTGACATTTACCCCCCAGGCCGGGGCCTGTTCGCCTTCATTCCGGCGGGCGATATCGGTCACTTTGGCGCGGCGCATCCCTCGTCCGGGGGAAAGGAAAGACAGGGCTTCGAGAAGGTTGGTCTTTCCCGACCCGTTCGGCCCATAAAGCACCACTGGCTCAGGCCCGAAATTGATATCCAACGCGGCGTAGTTGCGAAAGTCCGAGAGGCGTAGAGACGCGATATAGCTCACACGTCACCTATAAAATAATTAGCCTTCAATCTTAAACGCGTAGCGGCATCAGCACAAAAAGTGCGTCCGGGTCTTCGCTATCTTTAACGAGGGCCGGACTGGCCGGGCTGTCTAGGAAAAACGTGGCGTCACGTCCCTCGATTTGAGTGGTCACATCAAGGAGATATTTCGCGTTAAAGCCAATCTCCAGGGCTTCCTCGCTATAATCCACCCGAAGTTCTTCACGGGCGTGACCGGATTCCGGATTGTTGACCGTCAGGGCTAAATTATCATCGGCCAATCCCATTTTGATGGAGCGAGATTTTTCAGCTGAAATGGTTGAAACGCGGTCTACGGCGTCGGCAAAGACTTTATTATCTATTGTCAGTTCTTTCGGATTATTTTTCGGAATGACCCGTTCGTAATCCGGGAAAGTTCCGTCGATCAATTTAGACGTGAGAACAGCACTTCCCGTTGTAAAACGAATTTTGGCTTCCGAGACGCTCACGGCGACATCCGCATCAGACCCGTCAATCAAACGGCGGATTTCTGCAACTGTCTTGCGAGGAATGATGACGCCGGGCAGGCCGTCCGCGCCGGATGGAAGCTCGGCTTCGGCTAAAGCAAGCCGATGCCCGTCAGTCGCCACGCAGCGCAATTTGCCGGCATTGGCATGCATATAAATGCCGTTAAGGTAATAGCGTGTTTCTTCAGTCGAGATCGCAAACTTAGTTTTGTCGATCAGGCGCAGAAGGGCTTTCGCGGGCAGAACGAATTCGTGTGTAAAGCCTTCGGCCGTCATTTTAGGGAAATCTCCGGACGGCAGGAGCGGCAGCGTAAAATGCGCGCGTCCGGCATCAACGTCCAAGCGGTCGTCGCTATTGATTTGCAAGACCACTTGCGCGCCATCCGAAAGCTTGCGGACGATATCATAGAGCGTATGCGCGGGCGCTGTGATCTGGCCCGGTTGACTGACTTCAGCCTCTGTTGATTCTGACATTTCAATGTCCAGGTCGGTTGCGACCATATTTACCTTGTCGCCTTCGGCGCTCATCAAGACATTGGAAAGGATCGGGATCGTATTACGACGCTCCACAACATTCTGGACATGGCCGAGGGCCTTCATCAGGGCGCTGCGTTCAATGGACAGTTTCATCTGCGGTGTTCCATTCTTATTGGCATTCTAATTGGCATATGGGGCAGGCTTACAAGCCCTCCCAAAAACTTGGAAACCAACCATAATCATGCGTGGGTCAGAGGCAAGAGGGAAAGGCTCGTTGAGAGAGGAGAATTTGAGAGACGAGCCGTGTTTGAGCACGCAAACCCTAGCCGCTCGGCGGGCGGGCCCTTGGGGCGGAGGCTCTGAGGTAAAGTAAGCCCCCAGATACACGTTGATAGTCTTGCGCCCTTCACTATAAAGTCCGCCTCAACAAGAGGCGTTGGGCCCAATATTGACAACCACACAATTGGCGTAGCGTCGTCGTTGCGCATTAAGGAACAAGTTTGAGTGCGAATGAAGAATTAGAGCGGTTAAAGGCGGCAGCTTCGTCAGGTGATTACGGGGCCATGACCGCGCTTGGGAAACGGCTCATCGCGACGCCGACATCCGCAAAATCCGTTGACGAAGGCCAATTGCTCTTGAAACAGGCGATGGATGCCGGAAACGGAGAGGCTGCCGAGTTCGTTGCTGTTATTTTCGCGTCAGGCATGATTGGTGAGCAAAACTGGCGCCAAGCGCTGGATTACCTCAGTCTGTCGGCCTCGCTTGGTTGGCCGCGGGCCTTACGGCAACTTTCAATTCTCGCTGATGCGCCTCTTGAAAACGGCGCTTGGGGGTCAGACCCGGCCGATGCGAAGGCTTTACGGGAACGCATCGATGCCGAGGGTTTGTTACAAATCCCCGAGAAGCAAAACCTTTGTGAAGCGCCCCGCATTCGTAAGTTTGACAATTTTTTGCCTGAGCGCTTTTGTGACTGGATGATCGACTTGGCCCGCCCAAAGCTCGCCCGGGCCCGCACTTATGATGACACGGCTGTCGAAGGAAAGGAAAGCGATGCGAGGACGAATTCGTCCGTAAGCTTTAACCTTCTGGACCTCGACCTTATCCTGCTTTTAATTCAAACGCGAATTTCAAAGATTGCAATGGTCCCGATGTTCACAATGGAAAACTCCATGGTCATGCATTACAATGTCGGAGAGCAGTTTCATCCACATTACGATTATCTTGATCCAAGCAAAGCCGCTCACGCCGCTGATATGCGTAAATTTGGTCAACGCTTGGCAACTTGCCTTATTTATTTGAATGAAGATTTTGAGGGCGCCGAAACGTCATTCCCGGAAATTAATCAAAAATTCCGATGCGACAGAGGCGGGGCGCTTTTGTTTGCGAATGTTGATCTAGAGGGGCAGCCTGATCCACAAACCCTTCACGCTGGCCTGCCGCCGACCCGGGGCGAAAAATGGCTGTTTTCCCAATGGATTCGAAGCGGCCCACTTCCTCAATAGTTGTAACGATAAGCTTTGAACTAACACTGAGCTAGTTCAAAGCTATTTTGCCGCTTTTGATAAAACCGCTTTACGCTTTCAATACGCCTTCAACCGTCTCAATCTGAGCGTTAAATTCTGCATCTGATGCGCGAAGCTCATCAATACGTTTTACCGCGTGCATGACCGTGGTGTGATCACGTCCGCCAAAACGACGGCCAATATCCGGGAGCGAGCGCTTTGTCAGCTTTTTAGACAAATACATAGCGACTTGGCGAGGCCGCGCAATGACGCGCGCGCGACGTTTAGACGTCATGTCCGTAAGGGTCACATTGAATTCTTCACAGACGGCGCGCTGAATACGATCAACGGTCAGGCGCTGCCCAGCCATATAGCGTGAGTCTGACAAAGTTTCCTGAACAGTTTCGAGTGTGATCGGCGTGCCAAGAAATTCGCTTTGCGCGACGATCTGGTTAAACGCACCTTCAAGGTCGCGCGGCGTCGCATTCATACGCGCGGCCAAGTGATCTCGGGCGTTTTGCGGAATGGCAAGGCCTGGGTTGCCGGACGCGCGACGACGCTGAATAAGGCGGTCCAAAATCCGCAGACGTAATTCATAATCGGCGGCGCCGATACGGCACACTAAACCGGAGGAAAGATAGGATTTCAAACGATCAGACGCTTTGTCGATCTTATCTGGATGGCGGTCAGCGGCGATCAGGATTTGACGTCCTTGCGCAACGAGGCTGACCAACGTGTGAAGCAGCTCTTCTTGAGAGCCGGGCTTGTCAGCAATAAAATGGGCGTCATCAATAATCAGCAGATCTACGTCGCGCAGGCTTGCTTTGAAGCCTTCAATCGCGTCCCGACCTCCGCCTCGAACAGAGGAGACAAAAGCGGACACAAAATTTTCGGAAGAGATCAGTTTCACTCGATAATTCGGCTCAGATTCTGAAATCGCGTCTTGAATGGCGTGAAGCAAATGGGTTTTGCCCATCCCGTTCGCGCCGTGAATAACAATGGGGTTATACTGTGCGGCGCGGCAGGACGCGATTTGACGCGCAACAGCAAAAGCGAGCTCATTAGAGGCGCCAACAACGAAATTATCAAAAGTGAAACGGTCGCGCGGATTTTCGGACCTTGGGGATTGCGGGCTATCAAAATCGACGACGTCGCCGCTAGGTTTTGCTTGCGCCCGGTTGTTTCGGGACGAAGGACTGATAGGGGCGAGAGACGGGACAGCTGCGCCAGGTTTGCGTCCAGACTGATTTTTATCCTGATCACGCGGCTGTGGCGTGCGTTCTGTCGCGGCAGAAAAAATGATGTCGCGCGGCGGGGCGACCATATCGTACTTTTTCCAAAGACGACGCACTGTATCCGCGTAATTTGACTCGATTTTAGAGGCAATAAAGCGCGACGGAGCCGCCAGAGTAACAATGCGCTCATTCGCTTGGCTGACACGAAGCTGGCCAGTCCAAGAGCGGTGCACATTAGGACCCAACGCATAACCAAGGTCAGTTTTGACTTTCGCCCATGTGTTGTTTGCGCTCTTCAAGGGCGGCTCCCCTGTATAAAGGTCAGGCGCCGTGCCTTGGGTGGAAACAGTCGACATCTTAGGACTGACTTTTGCATCTTGCATTAAAATTTACTCCGCACGAACCCAGAGGGTAAATTAGCTAAACCCTTGATTATTCTCACAATTTTATGGATCCAACCGGAAAGGTAACAACCTTTTCCGTCCAGAACTCCCTCGATGGCCAGCTCCCCCCCTAGGTCACTGACCTCTCTAATAAACCGACTCTTTTCGCTCCCGTCAACGGCGAAAAGTCCTGATTCTTTATGCCTTTTCTGTTGACTCAAAAAAACGTAAGAATCTCAAAACGGTGGCGTTGCAAAAAATTCATATTTCTTAAAAGTTTTTTCAGCCGAAAAATTGAGCGCCCTTATTTTATAGCTGAGCGCCTCTAAATCGTTCGGCGCGATAAGAAGCAGAAATCTGATGGAAGGCCGTATTAGAGCAAAAAAAAACCGGGCGGCGGCCCGGTTCTTATAATGTTTGCGGTCTCAGGCGCAGCGCCCGTGAACTGTCATGCAACGCAGTTTTAGCCGATGGCTTTAACACGCTTGTTCAGACGAGAAATTTTGCGCGCTGCCGTGTTCTTATGAAAGACACCACGATTGACAGCCCGCATCATAGCAGGCTCAGCTTTTTTAAGCGCGTCGCTAGCGGCAGATTTATCACCGGCAGTGATCGCGTCTTCAACGCGGCGCAAAAATGTCCGAACTTGGCTACGACGGGTGCGGTTCACCTCAGTCTTGCGAGCCATTTTACGGACGTTCTTCTTGGCAGATGAAGTATTTGCCATGTTATTCCTCTATATTCATATCATAAAGGGACGGACCCTATGATCCATCCGAATTTCAAGCGCCGCCTATACGCGCCGGATTTCGCCTCGTCAACTCTACAATCGCAGAGAAGGCTGGATAACAGCGCTAAAAGCTTAGGGGCCTATTTGTTTTTGAAATGCGGCTTCCGCTTTTCAATAAACGCAGCCATGCCCTCTTTTTGATCTTGTGTGGTGAACAAACTTTGGAAGAGGCGGCGTTCAAAGCGAATACCTTGTTCCAGAGTCATGTTAAATCCAGCATTGACGGTTTCTTTTGTTATCATGGCGACGGGTTGGCTTTGGCTCGCGATTTTGGCTGCGGCCTCTTTTGCGGTGCTCATCAAGTCATCAAGCTTTACAATACGACTGACAAGCCCTGCGCGCTCGGCTTCCTCGGCAGGCATCATTCGGCCTGTCAGGCACATATCCATGGCTTTAGCCTTTCCAACAGCGCGCATCAGGCGCTGCGTTCCGCCAATCCCCGGCATGACGCCCAGGTTGATCTCCGGTTGGCCAAACTTTGCATTGTCCGCCGCAATGATGAAATCACACATCATGGCAATTTCGCAGCCCCCGCCAAGCGCGTATCCCGCGACTGCGGCAATTATCGGTTTGCGGAAGCGCTCGATAGCGCAGTGATTTTCTTCAAACGTGTCGTTTTTATAGATAGACAGGTAATTATTGTCCGCCATCTCTTTAATGTCGGCTCCAGCGGCAAACGCTTTTTCTGATCCGGTCAGGATAACACAGCCGATATTATCGTCTGCTTCCAATGTGGCCAGCGCGTCTGCAACTTCGCCCATCATTTCGGTGTTGAGCGCATTTAGCGCCTTGGGCCTGTCCAGCTGGAGGGTGGCAACTCCGCCTTCGCGTGTCAGGTCAATCAATTTATAAGCCATAAACTCTCTCTCGTTTTCGCGGGTATTGCCCGCCAATGTGGACGGCTTGTAACGCGGGAGGGCCAAGGGTGGCAAGTCGTGTTCCCTCTGACAATTCAGAGCTAGTTTTGACAGATCCGGCAGAAAAAACTGCTGCGACCGCTTTGGGCAATACGCTGTATAGGGGCGTCGCAGCTTGGGCAGGGTTTGCCTTCGCGCCCATACACATCAAAACGATGCTGAAAATAGCCGAGCTTGCCATCCGTATTGGAAAAATCGCGCAGAGAGCTGCCGCCAGCTTCAATAGCCTCCGACAGAACGTCCTTTATGTTCAGGGCAAGAGCATCTGTTTCTGCGACCTTGAGCCGCCCCGCGGCGCGGCGCGGCGAGACTCCCGTACGAAACAACGCCTCGCAGACATATATATTGCCGAGTCCCGCCACGACGCGCTGATCCAGCAAGGCGGCTTTGATTTTAGATTTTTTCCCGCGAAGTGCCTCTCGCAGGACAGGGCCATTGAATTGGTTAGAAAGAGGCTCGGGCCCGATATGATCGAGACGGTATGAAGCACCTTTGGCGGCGAGTTCCATAAATCCGAAACGACGGGGGTCATTAAAGGTGATGACCGCGCCATTTTCCATAGTGAACACGACGTGGTGGTGCTTGGGGTCAGCTTTGTGTTCCTGCACGAAATGCGCTGTCGAAGAGTGTTCAATGATGAATCGCCCGCTCATCCCCAAATGCATGAAAAGCCGTTCTCCACTGGATAGTTCGGCTTGAAGAAATTTTGCGCGGCGCGTCAGGCGGAGCAAGCGCCGTCCTTGCACGCGCGCAATAAACTCAGGGTCAAAGGGGAAGCGTAAGTCCGGACGATTTAATGTCACCGTCTGAAAAACGGCTCCTTCCATAACAGGGGCGAGACCGCGGCGTACTGTTTCCACCTCTGGGAGTTCAGGCATTTCCCTGCCTCCTCTGAGAAAAAACGTTTTTAATCATGGGCTGTGCTAGGTTGCTGGTCCTGTACTTACTGCCACCATGGCGGCTCGCAAAGTCCGGTCGCCAAGTTTGAAGCCGGTCTGCATAACCGTCGCGACATGGCCTTTTTCTTCGGAGGACGGGATATTGGCGACAGCCTGATGGACATTCGGGTCAAATTTGGAACCCACACCGCCAACGGGCTTCACACCATGACGGGCCAGCACCATAATCAGGTCTTTTTCCGTTAGCTCAATTCCGTCAACGAGATTTTTAGCGTTCTCGCCTAAATCAGCTTTATCCGTGCCTTCTAAGGTCTGCAAAGCGCGGGACAGGTTATCGTGGACGGACAGCATATCTTGCGCGAACTTTTCAATCCCGAAGGTTTTGGCCGCTGTGACTTCGCGTTCTGCGCGGCGCTTGGTGTTCTCAGCGTCAGCCAAGGCGCGAAGGGATTGGTCTTTTATAGTGGCAATTTCCGTTTCGAGTTCCTGAATGCGGGCAATTGCTGCGGCGCCGGCGTCCGGAGCAGCCGCGTCAAACTCAGAAGACGCTCCATCTTCTGCTGTACGATCCGCCGCAAAATCAGCTTTCGCGGCCGCCGCCGCATTTGCGCCGAGGCTTGTTTTGCCCAGAGAGACCTTGTGTTCGTCCATCCCTTTTTTGGCTTTTTCTATTTCGGCTTGCAGCGCATCTAATTCGGAATCGCTGGGAAAGTCATCCATACCTTTTACATTTGGCATGGTCGGTTTTTTCGGGTCGGACATCGCTATCTCTCTTTATCTTGCATTCGGGTCGAGCCTGCGCCCTACCAATTGTGCGGTATAATCCACCATTGGAATAACCCGCGCGTAGTTCAGACGGGTCGGGCCAATCACGCCCACCGCCCCTAATATATTCTGAGCCGCATCGCGATAAGGCGCGATCACAAGGCTCGATCCCGACAAAGAGAATAATGGGTTCTCCGTGCCGATAAAAATCTTCACACCGTCCGCTTCTTCAGTTCGATCCAAAAGGGCAATCAGCTCTTCTTTACGTTCCAGATCCTCGAATAAGAGACGGATGCGCTCCAAATCGGTTTGCGCTTCCAAATTGTCAAGGAGTTGTGCCCGTCCGCGCACAATTAAGGCGCGTTTATTGTCAGTTGTTTCCGTACTACCCGACCATTCGGCGAGGCCCTGTTTGATAAGTCCTTCGGCGGCAGCGTCAATTTGGGCCTGACCTGTTGCCATTTCGTCTAATATGTCGGCGCGCGCTTCCTCCAAACGCCGACCTTTCAATCGGGCCGACAAGAAGTTGCCAGCACGTTCGAGGGACGCCGGCAAAAGACCTTCTGGCCTTGGCATGAGGCGGTTTTCAATCCGTCCGTCCGTATAAACGAGTACGACCAAAGCCTGCCCGTCGTCCAAGGCGACAAATTCGACATGACGTAGAGGTGGGGATTGCGGGGCGGCCGAAGGGCTGAGGACCAGGCCTGCGCCGCCCGCTAACCCGGCCAGCATTCCGCTGGTTTGTTCTAAAAAATGATCCGCCGATTGCTCTACTCCGGCGAGGCGGGCTTCAAGTCTCTGACGTTCATCGCCGCCTATGTCGCCTATCTCTAAAAGGCCGTCGACAAAAAGGCGAAGTCCGGCCTGGGTCGGCACGCGCCCGGCGCTGACGTGGGGCGCTGCGAGCAGGCCAAACCGAGACAGTTCTGCCATCGTATTGCGGATAGTCGCAGGCGAAAGGGAGCGCCCGCCCGAAAGGGCCAATGTTTTCGACCCCACGGGCACGCCAGTTTCCAAATAGCTCTCGACAATATCGCGGAAGATATGGCGGGCGCGGCTATCAAGGTCGGACAGCGAAAATGTCGGAAAAGGAGCACTCATATCGGAGTATATGTGGTCAGTTCTAGGTCTTCTTGCAAGAGGGCGAATGCAACAGAATGAAGGGAATCCCCGGCTATTGGTTGTCCTGTCCAGCCTGTTTTCTGATCCAATCCGCATAGGACATATTTTCCGAACGGCGGAGGTCTAGCTCTGACGCCAGGTTCAAGGCGCTTTGGAGGTCTGAACACTCAATGGCCAAAGTCAGGTGGCTTTCATTCTTAAAAGATACAGTGCTGAGTTCAATCTCTGCTGCAAGTTTCCCCCGAATGTCCAGCTCATAAAGGGTCCGGTTCTTCTCTATGCTTATTGTGGCGAGCCTGTCCCGAATATAAGCCAGAGCAGAATCCGCATCCTGAAAGACTTCTGTGGGATACTCCAGGTTCGGCGTACATCGCGCGAATTGCTCTAACTCCGGTTGCGAGACGGGAAAGTCAGCGCTAACAGACCGCTCCCAGACCTCAACACCATCTATCTTGTCTATTTTCTCCTTAAGCTCGAGCCGCGTTTGCCCTCTCAACTTCGGCAGATAGTTTTGCAATGGGGGTAAATAAGTATCTGTTCGCGTTTCGTGGCGGCCCTTGCCGAAAGTTGCCTCCAGATCGGCTTGAGATAAAGATGCGGAACTATCCCAAACCCGATATTCGTAGGATTTGAAGTTTCGCTTAAACTTATCCGCGTCAGTATGTTTCACAGATTTATTCATCTTCAGCGGGACTCAAAATATCGGATTTATCTTTCTTCGGCAGATGACGTTCCAGATACCGAATGGGAATTAGGACAATTAAAGACAGTCCGGTGCCAAGGAGGGCTAAGCGGTAGAACCCTGATCCGCAGGCCAAGCCGACCGCGCCGGAAAGCCACATGCTTGCGCCGGTCGTCAGCCCTTTGACCGAGCCCTTGGCTTGAATGATTGTCCCCGCAGCGAGGAATGCGACGCCAGCTGTGACGGCTTCGATAACGCGGAGAGGGTCCATCTGAGTTTGGTCGCTATCGGATCCGATGGCGGCAATTAGTTCAAGCGCAATCACCATAAAGATAGCGGCAGCCAGAGATGTAAGCATATGGGTGCGAAGCCCGGCAGCGCGCGATTTCAGTTCTCGGTCAAATCCTACGGCAAACCCTAAGAGACAGGCCAGACCCAATCGCGCCGCCATTTCCCAAAGGGAAAGCGAATCGAAATATTCAGGTGAAACTATTTCCGCCATAAAAGAAATACGAAATTTGTTTCAACTAGTTCCAATGGCGCCTGAGTCTGAGGAAGGTGACAGCGCAGGCTGTCCCCGCTAAGAAGTGGAAAAGGAGATCTAATATGTCACTTAAATCCAATTTATATGTCGGCGCTGCCGCCTTTATTCTTGGCGCGTTTGGCGCTGCCGCGCAGGCGGCCCCTCAGGCCGACCCGAGTACAGCCGCTTCACCGCAAAGTTCCGAATTCAAGCTCGACTATGAAAAGTTTACTTTGGATAATGGGTTGGAGGTCATCCTCCATGTCGACAAATCTGATCCGATCGTAGCTGTGACCACTGTTATCCATGCGGGCAGTAATCGCGAGAAACCGGGCCGGACGGGCTTCGCGCATTTTTTTGAACATATGGCATTTAATGATTCCGAGAATGTCCCGCGCGGCTGGAACCGTAAAGCGATTCCAGAGTGGGGCGGGCAGCGAAACGGCGGAACTTGGAGCGACGGGACAATTTATTATGAAGTTGTCCCCAAAGACGCTTTTGACAAAATCCTTTGGATCGATTCAGACCGCCTTGGCTATATGATAAACACCGTGACACAGGCCGCCCTCGACCGAGAAAAGCAGGTCGTGAAAAATGAAAAGCGCCAACGCGTCGATAATGCGCCTTATGGATATACCCAAGAAATTATTCGCAAAGCTCTTTATCCGGAAGGCCATCCTTATAATTGGACAGTCATTGGATCTTTGCCCGATTTACAGGCCGCGACATTAGAAGATTTAAAAGCTTTTTACGGGGAAGTTTACGGTCCGAATAATGCGACGCTATCCATTGTCGGCGATATCGACATTGAAGAAACAAAACGCAAAGTGCGTCAATGGTTTGGAGAAATTCCAAGAGGCGCGGACATAGAGCCGCTGCCAGCTATGCCGGTGTCGTTGGGCGCCAGTAAAAAACTATATTTCGAAGATAGTTTTGCCAAATTGCCAGAGCTTCGCCTGACCTTCCCAACCGTAGAAAGCTACAGTGAAGACGAAATCGCCCTGCGGGTTCTGGGAGACATTCTCGCAGGCAGTAAAAATTCGACTCTGTTCAAACAAGTCGTTGAAACTGATAAGCTTGCGCCTTCAGTGAGCGCTTATAATAACAGTATGGAATTGGCGGGGGAGTTCGTGTTCCGGATTCGCGCGAATGCGGATACAGACCTCGACGCGGTGTATGCTTCTTTTCAGGCGGCGATGGAGAACTTTGAAGAAACCGGTGTTGATCCGAAGGATTTACAACGCATAAAAGCAGAACAGGAAACCCGTCTCTATTCAAGCGTGGGCACTATACTCGGCAAGGGTCGGGAGTTGGCTCAATCAAATGAGTTTGCGGGCGACCCGGCTTATACAACGGTTCAGGCTGAATTGCTGAAATCTGTCACAGTCGAAGATGTTATGGCGGCCTATAATAAATATCTCAAAGACAAACCTGCCGTGATGACGAGTTTTGTGCCCAAAGGGCAATCGACGTTGGCACTGGAAGGCTCAGAGCTGGCAGAAGTTTGGATTGAAGAAGTGAAGTCGGATGTCGCCAGTGAAGAGGTCAGTCAAGGCGAAGAGGCGGACTATGAAAAAACGCCGACCGAGTTTGACCGGTCAGAGCCTGAATTCGGCGAACTTCCTTTGGTTCAAATGCCTGATATCTGGGACGCGGAACTCTCTAATAATGTCACCTTGCTTGGGATAGAAAATGATGAAACGCCTTTAGTGGCGTTTAATATCGTCTTCGCGGCAGGCTCAAACGATCTGGAATCGGCCGAGAAAAAAGGCGCGGTTGAATTACTGTCTCGTCTGATGGACGAAGGAACGTCCACCAAGACAGCTGCCGAGCTGGAGCAGGCCTTAGGACTATTAGGTTCCTTCGTAGGCGTGTCCGCTGGGCGCGAAACTGTCACCATAAGCGGGACCTCCTTAGCCCGTAATTTGACGCCGACATTGGAGTTAGTGGAAGAGATTTTACTGTCTCCCCGTTTCCAGACGGAGGAATTCGAGCGGGTAAAATCTGCCGCCCTAACATCTATCAAAGGCCGGGAGGCCAACCCTAATTCAATTGCGTCGCTCGCCTTTTCAAATCTGATTTACGGAGACGACCATCCGTCGGGCCTTCCAGAAGACGGCACAGAGCAAACTGTCTCCGGGTTGACGCTGGAGGACATGAAGGCGGCGCATTCAAAGCTATTTAACTTGCCGGCGGCCTTCCACATTGTCGGAGACGTGACGCCGGCGCAGGCCAAAGCAACTTTCGCGCCGCTCGCAGAAGAGTTGAACCAAGAGAAGTTCGAGGCTCCGACTCACTCAATTCCCGACCAAGACAATGCCGGGAAAGTGTTCTTTATTGATGTGCCCGACAGTAAACAAAGCGTACTTTATATCGGGCGGTTAGGCGTCTCGGCGACGCACCCGGATTTCAATAAAATTGACTTCACTAATGAAAAACTTGGCGGAGGGATTAGTGGAGACTTGTCTCAGACCCTACGGATAGAAAAAGGTTACACTTACGGAGCTTATTCCGGAATTTCCCAAGCGGAAACTCCCCAGCCTTGGCGGATTGGAACAAGTGTTCGCGCCAATGCGACCGAGCCGTCTCTTACCGTTATTCGCGGTATGTTACAGGCTTATGGGCCTGAGTTTGACGAAGCAGCCGCCGAGCTGACGAAGAACAAGGTTATCAAAGATAGCACCCGCGCATTTGAATCCTTAAATGCCAAGCTTGGCACGCTGAACGAAATCAGCCGATTTGGAAAAAGCTATAGCTTTGTCGAAGAAGAACAGGCTGCACTTGTTGATATGTCCGTGTCCGACTTTAAGGACGGCGCGGCCAAATATTTCGACGAGAGTGAAATGATCTATGTCGTCGTCGGCGATCGAGAAACACAATTTGAACCCGTTCAAACGTTTGCGAAAGACGCTGGAAAAGGTGAGGTAACAGAGCTTGATATTTACGGTGAGCCTGTCTCAGCGGAAGAGTAGTTTAGCTGAATAGAAGACTCGCTGTAAGAGGGCCTTCGGGGCCCTTCACGGTTCTCTAAGGTTTGCCTGATATAATATGGTGAACCTTAGATTAAATAGGCCAACATGTCGTTTAAAACCGTCCAAATAAACGAAGTCATTAAGCGGGGCGAGGATGAAATTACCCGCTTCCGAAAAGGTTATGTGGAGCCTAGGCGGCGTAGCATGAGTGATCGGCGGCTGCTCGCCACGGCGGCAGCCATTTTTCTTGGCGCGTGCCTTTGCTACATGTCGCTCTTTTATTTGCCAGCCCTCCTTTCAAATCGTTCTGTCCTGGCCATATCCACACAAGACAGGACACTGCCAAAAATTGATTACGATAAAAACCGCACCGTTTTCTCGCCCTTTTTCGATTTGTTCCATGTTCAGCGCGGCTATATTCGCGCAGGCCAGATGTTACAAGTCGATTACAGGCTTCCAGAGGGCCACTCGGCCGTACTCAATATTCAGTCTTGTAAAGGCATCTATTTTTTAGAGGCCTTAACTTGCGAACCGGCTCTAATTTCCAGCACGGAAATCAACGGTCCAAGACGGGGAATCAATCGTTTCACTGCTCCTGAAAATGGATTTTATATATATGACACTCAAGTGGTGAGAGGGGGCGGAGAAGAGACGCCCTATTCCGTCGTCTGGCGCCGTGTTCCAGCTCCATAAAACTTCTCTCTGAATTCAGTTTTGTGATATTTGGCTCTAGCCTTTCGGCGTCAGCCTGTCTAACGCGGAGACCAATTCAAGAAAGGTCCCGTTATGCGCCCAAATAATCGAAACCGCGAAGATTTGCGTCCCATTACTTTAGAAGCCGGAGTGTCCCGCTACGCCGAGGGTTCTTGTCTGGCCAAATTCGGCGGAACCCACGTGCTTTGCACCGCTAGTGTGGATGAAAATGTCCCGCGCTGGATGAAAGGTTCCGGTAAAGGCTGGGTGACGGCGGAATATGGCATGCTCCCGCGGGCGACCCATTCACGCAACAACCGCGAGGCCGCGCGAGGCAAACAAGGCGGACGAACAGTTGAAATCCAACGTCTGATCGGACGCTCATTACGCGCCGCGATTGATTTAAAGAAACTTGGAGAGCGCCAGATCATCCTTGATTGCGATGTGATGCAGGCCGATGGCGGCACCCGCACGGCCTCAATCACCGGGGCGTGGGTGGCCTTGTCTCAGGCTTGCGACAAACTGGTAGAGCAGGGACTGATTCCCGAGACTCCGATTACGGATAAAATGGCTGCGGTGTCTTGCGGCATTGTGGAAGGCGAGTGCCGTCTTGATTTGGAGTATATCGAGGACAGCAACGCGCAGGCGGATGCCAATTTTGTCCTGACCGAAACCGGCGGCATTATTGAAGTCCAGGCCAGCGCGGAAGACGTCCCTTTTACAGCCGCGGAAATGGCCGAGCTAACCCGCTTAGCCGCAAAAGGTATTGAAGAGCTTTGTAAAATGCAGGCCAAGGCTTTGAAATCCTAACCACCAAGAAAATTGCGACGGAGAGGATGCAGTCAGACCTGTATTCTCTCTTGCTCCTCTATTGTCACTATGTGTAATAAGGTAACGTGACAACGTCGCGTGCATATCGTTTTCTCCTTCTGCTTTTAGCAGGGTGGTTTTTGGTTGCGCAGAGTTTTTCTGCCGCTCACGCCACCACCTATGGGGACAGTCCCCATCAACATGAAGGTGTTCTCTGTGCGGTAAGCGTCGCGTCGAGTGAATGCGTCGCGCCTTTACCCGCTATTATTCAAACCGATTATATCGGATTTCCCGTAAAAACCGATTTTGTTCAGGCCGTTCGGCCGGCTCCGTACGGAGCTCCGCAAGGCCGCGCTCCGCCGCCCCGAGCCCCGCCTTTCAACCAATAAACTTCTAAATTTCACCCGTGTTTTTGCGCGGGTTTTCTCCTGTTTATTGTTTGAAAGGTGTACCCATGTTGCGGTCTTCTTTACTTAGTTTTTCGGCGCTTTCCGCCACACTTATATTATCAGCGCCGGCTATGGCGCAAAATCTTGATTCTGAAATTGACGAAATTATCGTCACGGGGTCCCCTTTAAATCGTTCCGTGGATGAAGCTATTACCGGCGTTTCTGTCCTTAGCGGAGATGAGCTTTCGGACCGCCTTGCGGCAACGATTGGTGAAACGCTCAAATCCGAACCCGGCGTTTCTTCCACCTTTTTTGGGGCAGGTGCGTCGCGTCCTATCCTTCGTGGTCAGGGCGGTGACCGGATACGCGTTTTAACCAATGGTATCGGATCCATTGACGCCTCATCGGCTTCGCCAGACCACGCGGTTGCCGCAGAGCCGGCTCAAGCGGAGCGTATTGAAGTTCTACGAGGCGCTGCGCTTTTGCGTTACGGCTCCTCCGGGGCCGGCGGTGTTGTGAATGTGATTGATGGCCGCATTCCTGACAGCTTACCCGAAGATGGTCTTGACGGAGCATTTCGTGTTGGCGCGTCTAGCGTTGATGCCGGACGGGAAGTTGCTGGCTCGCTAGACAAGGCAATAGGGAACTTTGTTGTGCATTTGGACGGGACTTTCAAGGAAACGGACGATTACGATATTCCGGGCTTTGCAGAAAGTGGGTTGTTTCGGTCTCTTGAGGAGGAAGAACATCATGACGAAGAGCATGGCGATGAAGACCACGGAGACGAGGAACATGATCACGATCATGAAGAAGACCATGATGAAGACGAAGCTGAGGCTTTCGGGACCCTCGACAATTCTTTCACCAAATCCCAATCTCTAACTGGTGGTCTGTCTTATATCGGCGACCGTGGGTATTTCGGTGTCGCCCTTCACCGGTTTGAATCTGATTACGGTATCCCCGGCGGCCATTCTCACGGACATGCCGACGAGCACGATGAAGAAGACCATGATGACGAGGATCATGACGACGAGGATCATGATGACCATGACGACCACGACCATGATGAGCATGATCACGAGGAAGGCGCAGAGATGGTCAGCATCTCGCTTGAGCAAACCCGTTTTGATGTGAATGGCGCGCTCGATCTTGACGGCTTTTTTGAACGCCTTCAGCTGTTTGGCGGATATGCCGACTATACTCATACTGAATTTGAAGGGCCCGGCGTAGTCGGAACGGTCTTTTCTAATGAAGGCTATGAAGCCAGGTTCGAGGCCATTCAACGCGAACGGGACGGATGGAGAGGCGCTTATGGCGTACAGTATCGTGACCGCGAATTTTCTGCTGTCGGGGAAGAGGCTTTTGTGCCGCCGACAACCACTCACCAGATTGGTGTCTACACATTCCAGGAAAAACAAATTGGCGACCTCCACATTGAAGGGGCGGCTCGCTATGAGCGCACAGATCAAGAAAACTCCCTCACGGGGCAAGACCTGTCCTTTGACGGAATTAGCTTGTCAGCTGGTGGCGATTATCACCTGACTGATGCCTTACGTTTCGGCGGAACGGTTTTCCGGACGGAACGCGCCCCGACGACCGAAGAGCTGTTTTCCAATGGACCGCATTTGGCGACCGAACAGTTTGAGCGGGGAGACCCCTCTTTGGATATCGAAACAGCGACGGGCGTCGAATTTGCCGTGCGTCATCGTGAAGAAGGACATTTCATCACGCTGAACCTGTTCTATACGGATTATGAGGATTATGTTTTTGAACGCGCCATAGGCGAAGAAGAAGACGGTCTGGAAGTATTCCAATTCGTCGGCGAAGACGCGACCTTTAAAGGGTTCGAGCTCCAAGGCGGTTTCGACGTAACCCGTATAGGGAATTTCGATATTAAGGTGGATGGTCTGGCCGAATATGTTCGCGCCGAAACTGAAAGCGGCAATCTCCCGCGCATTCCGCCTTTATCTATTTTGACAGGAATTGAAGCGGAGTCAGATCGATTCTCTTTGAGGGCCGAGCTTGATTATGCGTCGGAGCAGAACAAAGTCGATGCGTTTGAATTGCCGACGGACGATTATGCTTTGGTAAATCTGTTCGCAAGTTGGAAGGCCCCCGTTGGGACCCAGCCCGTTCGACTGAGCCTGTCCCTGCACAATGCGTTCGATGAGGATGCACGGCAGCACACATCGTTTTTAAAAGACACTGTGCCTTTGCCGGGACGTAATGTTCGCTTTTCTATCGCAACACAGTTCTAATAATTAGTCTCTGTGCTTTTGAATAATATTCGAAACGGGGATTTGTTTCCCCGTATTCGGATCAATATAATAAGGCTCCTCATTTACTGAGGAGTCTCCGGCCTGATTCCGGTGAAGCCGGATAGGCTCATCGTAAGGCGCTTTACGAATAGGAGCTGTGTCTTGCTCCGGCGCTACAGATCCGGGAGCAGAGGGCTCAGTCGTCAGATACTCCGGGAGTTTGCGCTGCATAGGAGCGTTTACCGGCGGGTAGCCTTGGGATGTGTAAGGGGAGGCCGTTTCGGGGGCCAACGGCGCAGCGCCCTCGGCGAGGCGGGCGTAAGAGATGACCTCTTTCGCTCCCCGGGTTTGGGCGGCAACCTGCGCCGCATATTCCAATTCATCCGGGGTGCGGGCAACCCCCAAGAGATAAACAACACCCTCATGAGTCTCGACATTGAAGTTCTGAGACTTAATAGACCCATTTGCGAGCAGACGTGTCCGAACCGCTTTTTCTAAGACGCCGTCTTTCGCGCCCCGAACAAAGCCTCGCTTGTCACCGATTAAAATCTCATTTCCCACCTGTTCGACATGTGGCGCCGACCATGCAATCCGGGCCGCTTCGATACGATCTTCTTTACTTGGCACGCTCCCTGACAGTAGCGCGACGCCCTCGGCCACCTCAATATCCACACTTTTGAGGTTGTAGTCATAAGCCCGCGTCAGTCTGGCTTTTATCGCGCGTCCGGCGTTCACATCATTAAGAGCCCCAGCGAAACTCCGTTCGTCATTCTTGCTGAGTCCTGCACTCGTGACCGAACACGCGGAAAGAAGAGAGGCGCAAAGCAGAGGTAAAATAAAATGTTTCATAGCCGCAAAACTAGCGACTTATGGTGAATGAAGTCTTACTAAATATATTAAGACATCGTCATGTCAGATGCGGCTCAGGGCTGGAAACGACAATAGCCTAATAGACGGGTGCATTCTGAATTCTGTCGATTTTGCCATTCGACTGTGCGTCGCGCCGAAGCTTTTTTGCTCGCATATAGCAGAGTTCGTGGCTGATATCCTCCACGATGTTCTTATGAGGCGCTGTCACGAGCCCGCGCATGGCGCCGTGTCCTAATTCCCGTTTGAGCATGTGCGGGGGTGTGTGGCAAATGACCAAATGTTCAATCCCGATTTGGATTAATGTGTCCGACATAATTTCAGTCTGATCCAGACAGATTTTTTCATCGATGACAGCCAGGCTCGGATCTTCGTCCAATAGAGCCATATAGGCCGCGGTTAAATTATCGACAGGCCCGATAACGTTATAGCCATCGCTCACTAGCGTGTCGCGAATGCCAGATGTTGCTTCTTCCCGCTGAAGAACCAGAAGAACAGTCACTTTTGCCGTTGATGATAAAGAACTGCTCATTTGGTGTTTTCAAAATGTTACCGGCGGTTTGCCCTAGGGGCTCAGCCAATAATAAGGGTTAATGGGAGCGATGACCGGGCGTTACGTATTCGTACGGAACTATCCAGAGCGCCATCCTAGCGCGTCGCATGAAGTAAAGGCCCAAATCTTTCGGGCAAATTCAAGAGCGAGCCACCGATTACCGATGCTTCGCAACAACCCTAAGATAGGGACGCCACTTTACGAAAGTGTTAACGGGAAAGTGAAAAAACACAACTATTACAGTGGGTTGAAACTTCAAGGAAGAAATTGAAACTTCAATAAAAACTTCTTCTTTTAAGCAAGTTTGCCAGGTCTGATGGAAGCAAAACCTTCTGTTCTATTTCCAATGAAATAGAGCACGCCAAGTTGTTTGACTGTTTCAGCTTGAGATCTTTCTCCGCTAATTCTTTCATTTGCCATGGTCTGCGCATTAATCATTAAGTCGCTATACTCCTGAACGGCCTGCATCCCTTTTTCGGATATGATGAGGGGTTTTTTCCGGTCGTCGGCTGCATAGCCTGATAGGGGTTTAGTATACCCCGCTTCCGATAGGAACGAGACGGCTCGACTGGTTGTTGCAGGATCATAACGCATAAGCTTTGCCACATCCATAGCAGTTGCGTCATGCGTCATATACTCAAGTGTCATAAGGGTCAGTAATTCCCGAGGCTTCCGGAGCTGCTTATCTGACATCTTCGACATTGCATGCGTCTTAAGAAACGACATGTAGTCATTGGAAATTCGGCGGCAATAAACCTGAAGAACAAATTCCGGAAACCTCTGAAAGTCATCGAAAGAATCTTGGAGGGCTGCCCGGGAATAAGCCGTCCGGTTTTGTCTACGGACTTTACCGCTCGGCGACAAAGCGGAGAGTTGCTCTGCGTGTTCTTGAATGTCGAGACAGGTTTCAAAAATATCTCGAATTTCTTGCTTTCCAAGTCGTGGCAAAAAATTCTCCAGAACCTTTGCTTGTTTCGATAGATAAGTCTGAAACAGTTCCTGTAAAAATTCCGCCCCCTCCGGCGTAACTTGAATGAGGTTTGACCGCGCGTCAAAAGCCTGTTCGAGAATTATGATAAATCGAACCTTTCGGAGCTTTTCATTCGCTCTAAGCACGGTTGCGGGGTCAAGCCGGGTATTTCCGGAAATTTCGGCTGGGGTAAGACCGTCAGGATAGCGTAATATCTGAGATAAGACGAAGATATCTCTCCAGTTTAGACCGGGATTATCGGCAAGCGCCGTAAACACATGTCGTTTCACAAAAACGGTCATGTCATGCGCGACTTTATCCGCCAGTATTTGCGCGGCTCCGACGGGATAGGTGACCAGTCGGTCGGGTATATGAGGCAAATCTAAAATAAGTCACATCCTTTAAACCGCCCCCTCGGTTTTGCTGAACACATTAAAGCTCCAAACTATTGAAACTTCAATTGTTATATAAGTGTTTCACCGTGAGTTTTTAGCAAGGCATTGTTATCAAACGCCTTTATTGTTCGGGCAAGAAAGCTCCTTCCAAATAGGTTACGCGACTCAATGGTGAAACTGGTCCTATAATCGCCGCGAAATCGAATCGCATTTCGAAATTCTCTGGGAGTTGGGCAAAATTTCTCTCGACCCAAATCTCTGCGGAATCGATGATCCGTTGCTCACCGCGCCACGTCATGGATTCGTCGATCGCCCTTTGGGTTGCCCTTTGTTTTACCTCCACAAAAGCTAGGGTTTTTCCTTTCCGAGCAATCAGGTCAACCTCGCCGTAATTCGTTTTAAAGCGTTCCTCCAAAACCTTATAGCCGCGAAGCCGGAGATAGGTTGCAACGCGTCTCTCGGCTTTGCGTCCTTCTCTCTCGCTTTGGCGCCGATTGTTCATTGAGGCTTTATTTCAGACTCAGGGCCAAGGCGTAAACCTCTCGCTTTGGCCACTTGCTCAACTCTGCCACGGCGGAACTGGCGCGTTTGACGCCGAGCTCAGCGATCTGCGTGTCCAAGGCAGCGCGAACCTGTTCCTCAGACCACAGGGCGTCAGAGTCAGGCGGGGCGATCAATAAAACTAATTCACCTTTTGGCGGCGTCTGGGTGATGCTCGCCAAAAGCTCCTCTGCTGTGCCGTGGCGCGCTTCCTCATAACGTTTTGTCAGCTCCCGGGTCAGGACGCAGGCGCGATTACCCAGAATTTTCGCCGCATCGGCCAAAACTTTCGCAATTCGGGGGCCGGTTTCGAAGAAGACGAGAGTCGCCTGAACAGAGGAGAGTTTAGACAACGCAGCTTGTCTGGCCGCGGACTTCGGAGGCAAGAACCCCGCGAAATGAAAGGCGTCAGAGGGAAGCCCGGATTTCACGAGGCCCGCCAACAAGGCCGATGCTCCGGGAATAGGCCAGACATCGATTTCTGCCTGGACGGCCGCGCGCACGAGGCGGAAACCGGGATCAGACACGAGCGGCGTTCCGGCGTCGCTAACCAAGGCTATCTTTCCACCCGCTTTCAAACGCCCAATCAGTTCCGGAACACGCATTGCCGCATTATGGTCATGATAGGCCGATAAGGGGGTGGAAATAGAGTAGGCGTCGCAGAGCTTTCGAGTCTGCCGCGTATCTTCGGCGAGAATATGTTCGGCAGCGTGCAACACATCCAGCGCCCGGAGCGTAATGTCCCTTAGATTTCCAATAGGGGTAGAGACGATATAAAGACCGGGAGCGAGCGGCGGCGCTGTGCCCATTTGGGCGCTTTCGCTTGATAGCTGTTGCGGCGCAGGGCTATTCTTGGGTATGGACAAACGAGCCCTCCAGGGCATTGAACTAAGGTTTGAGTGTTATGATGAAATTTACGCCGTTTGGCCATGATGGAATTCAGAGTGGAGTTTCACGCCGAAAGAGCCTCTTGATTGTCTCAGTCTTTGCTCTTTTGGCAACGGCGTGCTCAACAACGGCGCCTTACCCATCGCCCTATCCGCAAGGCCCCATTGAACAAGGCCCCGCAGAGCCCGACCCTGTTCCGGATTTTGATCCTGATGCTCCGGAGACCAACGTCCCTGAAGAAGACGAGGAATTTGAAGAGGCTGAACGCCGAGATGGTTTGACGCTCCCTCATATGGCAGGGCGCGAGACCAAACGACTGGCTCTCCTTCTGCCGTTTTCGTCTTCATCGTCCCGCCTGCGCCAAGAGGCCGAGTCGATGATGAAGGCCGCCGAACTTGCCGTATTTGAGCGGGACAGCGCTGATGTACTTTTGATTGCGCTCGATACGGGCGGAACATCTCAGGGCGCGCAATCAGCGGCGCAAGCTGCATTAAACTCTGGAGCGGACGTCATTCTTGGTCCTATTCTTTCGGGTTCGGTTGAAGCCGCCAATAACGTAGCGCGCCGGAGCGGCACGCCGGTTATTGCTTTTTCTACGGATCAGGAAGTCGCCGGAAATGGCGCGTACCTTTTATCCTTTCCGCCTGAGGCCGAAGTTGAACGCATTGTAGAGTTCGCCGCTGATACGGGCGTTGACCGTTTTGCCTTTCTCGGGCCAACCAGCGAATATGGCCGCCGCGTTAATGATGCATACCGCAAAGCGGTTCAGGAAAATGGCGGTCAGGTGACGGCTTCTGCTAGCTATAGCGGGGACGACATTTCGGTCATGCAAGAGCCGGCCCGGGGCATGGCGTCTCAATATCGCTCGACAGGCTATCAGGCGATAATCCTCCCTGAGGGGGGGACAGCGCTGCGAAGTCTTGCGCCATTGCTGCCTTATTATAATGTGGACCCGATAAGGGTTCAGTTCTTGGGAACTGGCCTCTGGAAAAACGGCTCCACGGTCCGCGAACCGGCGCTGAATGGCGGCGTATTCGCCGGGCCGGATCCGGACGCCCAAGCCGGGTTCGAAGCCAGCTATGATCGTGCCTATGGCGAAAATAATTCCCGTCTGGCGAGCCTCGCCTATGACGCCGTCGCCATTGGCGCCTATGTGGCGGATGGCAACCGAAAAGACCGGATGGAGCGCCTTGAAGACCCGAACGGGTTTTACGGCGCGGACGGACTGATCCGGTTCGAGGCCGACGGAAAACCCCAGCGGGGCCTCGCGGTTTACCAAATACGCAACGGCCAGTTTATCGTCGTTGACCCCGCGCCAAAAACGGTTCTCGGCCCGAGCTAATTACGCCCTATCGGCGGCCATCACCAATTTCTTATAGTCCCGAAGGTCGCCGTCATAGCGTTTGGCCTTGCCTTTATTGACGAGCCATAATCTGTCGGCGGTGGCCTCCGCTAGATAGACATCATGGGTAATGAGCAGCACGGCGCCCGGAAAATCATTCAGCGCGTAGATAAGCGCTTCACGGCTGTCGATATCCAAATGTGACGTCGGCTCATCGAGGATAAGAACATGCGGTTTGTCGATGGACATTAGTCCAAGCAAGAGCCGAACTTTCTCGCCGCCGGAGAGCTTCTCGACATTTGTTTCAACCTTCTCATGCGAAAAGCCCATCTGGGCCGCCGCGCCGCGCGCTTTATGCTCGGGCGTACCTTTGGGCAGTTTCTGCGTGACGTGATTGAGCACGGTTTCGCCCTCGGTTAGTTCGTCGAGCTGATCCTGCGAGAAATAGCCGATTTGCAGAGAACTGGACGCTTTGCGTTTGCCTTCCATGAGCGGTAGGCGCTGCGCGATAGATTTCACCAGGGTCGTTTTGCCTTGGCCGTTGGCCCCGACAATGGCGACGCGGTCATCCGGATCAAGCCGGAGGTTCACGCCGGACAAGATCATTGCGCCTTCGCCATATCCCAGGTCGGCATTTTCAAGCTCCAGCATAGGCGGGGCGAGTTTGCCTTTGGGTTCGGGGAAATTAAACGGCACAGCGCGTTCGGAAATAGGGATCGCGATGTCCTGCATCTTTTCCAGCATTTTGACCCGGGACTGCGCTTGGCGGGCTTTGGACGCCTTGGCTTTGAACCGATCAACAAAAGCCTGTAAATGGGCGCGCTCGGCGTCTTGCTTGGCTTTCTGAGCCTGCAGCTGCGCGCGTTTTGCCGCCGCCAAAGTCATCCAGTCATCATAGCCGCCAGGGGTGAGCATAAGCTGTTGATGTTCCAGCGCCAAAGTATGTGTGACAGAACGGTTGAGCATTTCGCGGTCATGGCTGACCATAATGACGGTGTGCGGATAACGTTGAATATAGCCCTCAAGCCACGCTGCGCCTTCGAGGTCGAGATAGTTGGTCGGCTCATCTAGCAGGAGCACATCCGGCTCACTGACCAGGACGCCCGCAATCGCGGCGCGCATACGCCAGCCGCCTGAAAATTCTTTTGTCGCGCGGTGAAAATCTTCCTGAGAAAACCCAAGACCTGTCAAAACAATCGCGGCGCGTGTATCGGCGTTCCACGCATCCATGTGAGTCAGCCGTTCAAATATATCGCCGAGCTTATCCGGATCAGTTTCGGTTTCGCTGGCTTTCATCAGCGCGTCGCGTTCCCGGTCTGCGGCGAGGACGACATCCATAATCGTATCGTCAGTCGCGGCAACTTCCTGGGCCACCCAGCCGAGCCGGGCATTTTTGTTCAACTTAATGGCGGCGTCAGCGGTCGGGTTTTCGATCTCTTCCCGGATAAGTCGGAGCAAGGTCGATTTGCCCGTCCCGTTCCGCCCGATCAGCCCAACTTTCCACCCCGCCGCAATAAACGCCGTCGCTTTGACAAAAAGAGGGCGCCCCTGAACGGCATAATCTAAATCATTAATTGCTAACATGGGCGCGACTTAAGGGCTGCCGGTATAAACGCAAGAAGAAAGCGCTGTTTGCGGCCCGCACTAGGCAGAGGATGAAGGTTTCAACATCTCTGCCGTCAGGGAGGGGAAAGGCTCCAGCGAAAAGATCGTCTCAACGGGCAAGTCGAAATAGGCAGCCGTGCGCAGAGCGATATCGAGCGCGGGCATATATTCGCCGCGCTCAATATAGCCGATGGTTTGATAATGAATGCCCAAAATATCAGCCATTTCCTTGCGGGACAGACCGCGCTCGCTCCGGAGCATGGGCAAGCGCGTGTGAATTTTTATTTCTTTTGCCATGTCCCGCTAAACCTCTTCGGGAGTTTCAGTCGGGAGTTGCCAGGCGAGAACCATCGCGGGGAGGGCGACCAAAAGACCGAGACTGCTGCCAAAGAACGGGGTGAATTTTAGGTCACTATCCGGGTTAAACTTTACGACAATGACGCCGACTGCAAATGCCAGAATGAGCCCGAGGATATAGGTCTGCATATAAGCCCGCATTTTTAATTTAGCCTGCCGATCATCCAGAGCCGAAACCGGGATTTCCGTCAGCCCTCTCACGGACATGTTCAGGAAACTCATCAATGGGAAAAAGAACAAAAAGAACGGCCCCCAAATCCAATAGGCGTCTGGAACCTTGATTACTAAGGCGTTCAGGACGACATACCACGATATCGTGGCCAGAACGATAAGGCGCCGTTTCGTCTTCGTCTGAAGTTTTTCTACCATCGGGTTTTCAAAGATCCGCTTCATCTTTCCTGCATAGCTCTTATCCAGAGTATCTTTCTCAATTAACTTCATCATGGCTCTTTCCTCTATGAGCGTATCCAATATGGATTGTATAAAATTTTATACGAAAGGAGTCAATATACTATTTTTGATATTGTTTGCACATCCAACTAACCTACCGCGCAAGCGAATTTGTCTACTCGCCATCAAGGGCTGAGCTGTTCGCCGCCCACAAGGGTGGACCGCCCGCAGAGCTTCGGCTCCTGCCGGAGACCGAAAGTGTAAAATGTTTCGCAGTTAGCCAAGGCTCTGCGGCGACGATTTTATACCAGAGCGGCCTCTTGTTTCTCCGACGGTCGCGCTCACCGGGTTTATCTCAGCCCGACACTGCACGGTACGGCAGGCTCACACTCATAGCAGGCCCGGCACAGTTCACCCTGTCATAGGTGAATGCTCAACCTCGCCGTCTCTGGCTCCGGTAGGTGACGTCTACCTGTCCATGAACAAAAGAACGAGTTTGATAATAGGGGCAAATGGGAGGGTGTGGATCTATCTCTTGGATTTTTTGTAAGGGGTTGGGAAATGTAGGGTTTTTAGGGTGGTAGGTGCGGATGGAGTTGCAGAACCACTCTTAATAGCCCGTCATTACAAGACTTGTTCTTGTAATCCATCTCCTGCAGTCTGCTTCCATACGCTATGGCTATGTTTATCTCCTCTGCAACCGAAAAAAAGGAGCTATATATCTTGGCGTCACCAACAATCTCGGTGAACGTCTCCGCGAACATAAAGAAAAACAAAACGAAGGCTTCACCGCAGATTTCGACGTGACTCGCCTCGTCTGGTTTGACCGTTACGAGTTAGTCACCGACGCCATTCAACGTGAGAAAACGATGAAGGGGTGGCCACGCCAATGGAAAATCAACACGATTGAAAAAAACAATCCGGACTGGAAAGAGATTGTATTGGAGTTTGATGACTAACTTTACCTTTGGCTCCAGTGGCACTACCCGGAGATGGATTGCAAGAACGGGGTCTTGCAATGACGAGCATTCGTGGATGTGTTTTAATCCAATTATTAGTCGGCATGGCTTTTGATCTACCCTTGATTGTATGCTTGCACGACAATAAGATTCAAAATTGGGACAGCTTATGATTCTGGGGGCCGTATGAAAAAGATGTTAGTTTTAGCTGGGGTAATATTCTTTGTGCCTTCCTTAGTGGATGCAGGTGATATTTCTAAACGGAGTTATTCAAGATATTTTGAATGGGAATCATCTGATTGTTATCAACCATCAGCTCCATATATTTATGAACTTGACGAGTATAATAAATGGGAAGCAGAAAACTATATTGATGACGTGGAAACGTATATCAATTGTGTGGAGTCAGAAGCCCAAGACGATTATTCAGACGCCATAAAAAAGCTAGCTTCTGCGATAGAGGAAGGGCGTGATGAAACTATTGATGAGGCAAAATCTGAACTAAACAATTTTATCTCATCCCTTGAGTAAACAAAAAAGCCCGACCAATTGGCCGGGCTTTCTTATTCGTCAAAGATTAATCCGAAGGATTAGTCTTCTTTTTTCTTACGTGGACGGCGGGAGCGTTTTGGTTTGTCTTCGCTCTTGCTGTCATTATCGTCGGAATTGTCGTTTTCATCACGCGCGATTTCTTCACCTGAATCCTGATCGACATATTTCATGGAGAGACGCACTTTACCGCGGTCATCAAAGCCCATGAGTTTGACATAGACTTCTTGGCCTTCTTTCAAGAAATCAGACGGGTGGTTCACGCGCTCAGGTTTGATCTGAGACACATGGACGAGGCCGTCTTTGGGGCCGAAGAAGTTTACGAAGGCGCCGAAGTCGACAACTTTGACAACTTTACCTTTGTAGATCTTGCCGGCTTCCGGTTCTGCGGTCAGGCCAGTGATCCACTCTTTGGCGGCGTCGATAGACTTCTGATCGTTGGAGGCGATTTTGATTGTTCCGTCATCTTCGACAGAGACGCGAGCGCCTGTTGTGTCAACGATTTCGCGGATGACTTTACCGCCGGAGCCGATGACGTCGCGGATTTTATCAACCGGGATTTTCATCGTTTCGATACGCGGAGCAAATTCACCGACATCTTCGCGAGATTCTGTCAGAGCTTTATTCATTTCGCCAAGAATATGGAGGCGGCCTGCATGAGCCTGTTCCAGAGCTGTGGTCATGATCTCTTCTGAGATACCGGCAATTTTGATATCCATCTGAAGCGATGTGATACCTTCGGAGGTTCCGGCTACTTTAAAGTCCATATCGCCGAGGTGATCTTCGTCGCCCAGGATATCGGAAAGAACCGCAATACCAGCGTCATCTTTGATGAGGCCCATAGCAATACCAGAAACAGGACGCTTGATCGGCACGCCTGCATCCATCAGCGCCAAAGAACACCCGCAAACGGTTGCCATAGAGGAAGACCCATTAGATTCCATGATCTCTGAAACGAGACGCATTGTGTAAGGGAAGTCTTCCGGTGTTGGCAGTACAGCTTGAAGCGCGCGCCAAGCGAGCTTACCATGGCCGTGTTCACGGCGGGACGTTCCGCCCATACGGCCGGCTTCACCGACAGAATATGGCGGGAAGTTATAGTGAAGAAGGAATTTGTTTTTGATCGTGCCGGTGAGCTGATCAACAAATTGCTCATCATCTGATGTGCCGAGCGTGGCAACGCAGAGCGCTTGTGTCTCGCCGCGTGTAAACAAGGCAGAACCATGTGTACGAGGCAGGATGCCGGCTTCGGAAACAATCGGACGAACTTCGTCGAGCTTACGGCCATCAATACGTTTTTTCGTTTTAATAACTGTGCCGCGAACTGTTGCGGATTCGATGGATTTAAACGCATCAGAGAATACGTTCTGAGCCATGCCGTCCGGATTTTCATCGGATTGACCGACAGAGGCCCAAGCGGCGTCGCGCGTTTCGCGCAAAGCGTCCTGACGCTCCATTTTATCCGTTAATTTGTAAGCGGCCTTAATGCCTTTTTCTGCGACCTTTTTGACAGCGGCTTTCTCGGAAGAGATGTCAGCCGGGACATAATCCCAAGCCGGCTTAGCAGCCTTTTTGGCAAGGTCTTCGATGGCATTGATCACGTCTTCGCAAGATTCATGCGCGAACATAACGGCGCCGAGCATTTGCTCTTCGGTCAGCTCTTTGGCTTCGGATTCAACCATCATGACGGCGTCTTTTGTGCCGGCCACAACAAGGTCGAGCTCTGACTCGGTCATTTCGTCGAGGGTTGGGTTGAGGACGTAATCGCCTTCAATCAGACCAACGCGGGAGGCAGCAATCGGGCCTTGGAACGGGATGCCTGAGATCGACAAAGCCGCAGAGGCTGCGATCATGCCGATGATGTCCGGCTCGTTTTCAAGGTCATGTTGCAGAACCGTGATGACGACCTGAACTTCGTTTTTAAAGCCTTTAGGGAAAAGTGGACGAATAGGACGGTCTGTCAAACGCGCGATCAGTGTTTCGCGTTCGGTCGGGCGACCTTCGCGTTTGAAATATCCGCCTGGAACTTTACCGGCGGCATAGAATTTTTCCATATAGTTGACGGTCAGCGGGAAAAAGCTTTGACCGGGTTTTTCGGATTTAGCGGCTGTGACCGCGGCGAGGACAACTGTCTCCCCGTATGTGGCGAGAACCGCGCCTTCGGCTTGGCGGGCCATGCCGCCGGTTTCAAGTTTGAGAGGGCGTCCGGCCCAATCGATTTCAACAGTGTGTTTATCAAACATATCGTATAGTTTCTTTCTTCTACGTACATATCAGGGCCGTCTTTGACCCTGTTTTACAGCGCCTTATTGCGCTTTCGGATTGACGCCAGTTGCGTCGGTTTTTGCATCACCATGATGCGGAAAAGGCTGCCATAGGGCAGCCTTTAAAGTTTTAGAGGGGCGGGCCTAGCGGCGCAGACCCAGTTTTTCGATGAGCGTTTTATAACGCGCAGCATCTTTTTTCTCGAGATAAGACAAAAGACGACGACGCAATGCCACCATGGCCAAAAGGCCGCGACGGGAGTGGTTGTCTTTTTTGTTTGTCTTGAAATGCTCTGTAAGGTTCACAATGCGTTCTGTGAGGATCGCGACCTGAACTTCGGGGGAGCCTGTATCGCCGGGTTTGACGGCGTATTCAGTAATAAGCGCAGCTTTGCGCTCTGGGGTAATCGACATCGTGTTCTCCGTTTTAATTTACAATTTTCCGGACCAAAAAGGCGCCGGGACTATAAGTTGAAGACTCGTTTCGGGTGTAATTTCCCGTCGCGCGTCTCGCATAGAGCCACTTCGCGCCCCGCTTCCATAACCAAAACCCAATCGGATGACGGGGAAATGTCAGAAGAAGAGTAGTCGATGGCTCGACCGTGACGTAAATCTGTTGCGTCTTTTTCCTCAACGGCCAGCCCCGGGATGTCGTCCAGAGCGGTCGAGAGGGGATGCAAAGCCTCACTCACGGCGCCCCTATCGCAGGTTTGCTCCAATTCGGCAAGCGTTATTGACTGTTCTAGGGTAAACGGGCCGACGCGGGTCCGGCGCAAGACGGTGACATGCCCGCAGGTTTCCAAGGTCGCGGCAAGGTCGCGCGCAAGGGAGCGGATATAAGTGCCTTTTCCGCAGTCGACCGCAAATCTTGCGCTTTCTGCCGCGCTGCTGATCAGGCGGAAGTCATCGACCTGCACCTGACGGGGCTTAATTTCGACGTCCTCGCCCGCCCGCGCCAGATCATAAGCGCGTTTACCGTCAATTTTGATCGCAGAAAATTTTGGCGGGACTTGTTCGATATTCCCGATAAAGCCGGGGAGCGCAGCCAATATTTCAGCCTCCGTAGGACGCTTATCGGAGGTTTGCGTCACTTCGCCTTCGGCGTCTTGCGTGGTGGTGTTTGCGCCCCAGCTCAGCTCGAACTCGTAAGATTTGGCCGCGTCCATCATAAAGGGAACCGTCTTGGTCGCCTCGCCCAGAGCGATCGGAAGGATGCCGGAGGCAAGCGGATCTAGCGTCCCGGCATGACCGGCCTTTTGCGCCTGAAACAGCCAGCGCACTTTCCCGACGGCGGAGGTGCTACCCAGCCCATAAGGCTTGTCGAGCACGACCCATCCATGAACGGGATTACCTTTGCGTTTACGCGCCATGCCGAACGATTAATCCAAATCCTGCTTTACCTGCGGTTGGTCGAGAAGCTTCTGAATCTCTTCGGCGTTGTCAAAACTTTCATCGGGGACGAATTTAAGGCGCGGTGTGGATTTCATTTCCATCTCGTGACCCAATCGTCCGCGTAGGAATGATCCCGCGCGGGTTAGGGCTTCAGCCGTTTTTTCTGCATCTCCGCCGCCGAGGGGCGCGCAAAAGACAAGAGCATGTTTCAGATCAGGTGAGGCCCTGACTTCGGAAATCGTGACGCTGACGCCTTTTAAATCGGGGTCGCGCATTGTTTCCTTGTTCAGGATATCCGCAAGCGCACGGCGGATTAATTCTCCGGCTTTGAGCTGGCGTTGGGAAGGAGCTTTGTTTTTATTCATATCTATTCATTTAGTTCGTTTTACGATTTTTACTAGTCTTGATGGTGTTCTCTGCGCGGCGATCGTCTTTTCGAAGGGAGTTCAGTCCAAGCAAAGGACAGCCTTGAGGCACGATATTACAAAAAAGCCCTCCGCGAGGGAGGGCTTTTGAATTACGTATAACAAGAAGGCCTAGTCCAGCTCGCGTTCGATCATTTCGACAGTGAAACACTCGATCTGGTCGCCCTTGCGAAGGTCGTGATAGCCTTCAAAGCCCATACCGCATTCCATACCGGCCTGAACTTTCGGAACTTCCTCTTTGAAGCGTTTCAGGGTGGACAACTCGCCTTCATGGATGACGACGTCATCGCGAAGGAGGCGCACACCAGATCCACGTTCAACCCGGCCTTCGGTAACTTTACACCCGGCGACCTTGCCAAGCTTGGAGATATTGAAGACTTCGAGGATTTCGGCGTAACCAATAAAGGTCTCGCGGCGTTCGTCTTTGAGCATTCCGGAGAGAGCGCTTTTGATCTCTTCGAGCAGGTCATAAATGATCGAGTAATAACGGATCTCGATACCTTCGCGCTCGGCCAAATCTTTGGCTTGGCGGTTGGCTCGGACGTTAAAGGCGATAATCGGTGCGCCCGATGTCATGGCCAACTGAACGTCGGATTCCGAAATACCGCCGGCAGAGGCATAAACAACCCGCGCCGTGACTTCTTCGTTACCCATTTCCTCGAGCGAGGTTTTAATCGCTTCGGCAGACCCTTGAACATCGGCTTTGACCAATAACGGCATTTCAGAAACTTCGTTATTGTTCAGTTTCGCCATCATTTGCTCCATGGAGGCCATGGCAGATGGGCCGGCGGCAGATTTATCTTTAGCCAGCTGTTTCCGGTATTCTGTCAATTCACGGGCGCGAGGCTCGGATTCAACAACCGCAAAGGGTTCACCCGGTTGCGGCGCGCCGTCCAGACCCATAACCTCGACAGGTGTCGAAGGTCCGGCCTGTTTCAGCTTTTTATTCCGCTCATCGGTGAGGGCTTTGACTTTACCCCAATACTCCCCGGCCACAACGATTTGGCCGCGTTTCAGCGTACCGCGTTTGACGAGGAAGGTAGAGACAGGGCCACGGCCTTTTTCAATTTTGGATTCGATGACCAAACCGTCCGCATTGCGCTTGGGGTTGGCTTTCAATTCCATAAATTCTGCCTGAAGAGCAATCGCCTCGGCGAGGTCTTCCAGACCCGTTTTCTTGAGAGCAGAGACCTGAATGGCCTGCGTTTCACCGGACATGCTTTCCGTGATTACATTATGTTGCAACAGATCGGTCTCAACTTTTTGCGGATTGGCCTCATAGGCATCCATTTTGTTGATCGCGACAATGATCGGCTTTTCAGCCGCCTGAGCGTATTTAATAGACTCGATTGTTTGCGGCATGATGCCGTCATCAGCGGCAACGACCAAAACAACGATATCCACCGCTTCCGCGCCGCGAGTCCGCATTTCAGAGAAGGCCGCATGACCCGGCGTATCCAAAACAGTGATGGTCTCACCGGATTTCAGCTTCAACTGATAGGCACCAATATGCTGGGTAATCCCGCCTGCTTCGCCGGCGGCGACATCTGTCGCGCGTAAAGCATCGAGCAGGGATGTCTTACCGTGGTCAACGTGACCCATAACGGCAATAACCGGGGCGCGTGGCTTGCGGTCTTTTTCATCCGAAGGTGTATCATCAATGATGAAGTTTTCTTCGACATCGGAATCGGCCACCCGCTTCACAGTATGACCGAAATCTTCGACGATGACCTGCGCCGTATCGGCGTCAACCATATCGTTGATTTTCATCATCTGACCTTCTTGCATCAGATATTTCACAACATCGGCGCCGCGTTCGGCCATACGGTTGGCGAGGTCGGCAATCGAAATAACTTCAGGAATGGTGACTTCGCGTTGAACTTTTTCGCGTTGTCCGCCGCCGCCGCGTTGGCGTTGCTTTTCACGTTCACGCGCACGTTTCATAGAGGCTAGAGAGCGCTGGCGCTCGTCATCGCCGGACAGGGCAGAGACAATCGTCAATTTCCCGCGGCGACGTTTTTGCTCGCCTTTTGAGCGGGTCGGAGGCGGAGCATTGCCGCGCTTCTTCTTCACACGACCGCCGGCTTTCTCAAGCTCGGTCATGTTTTCTTCGCTCTTATCGCGATTTAGAGGAGACCCGACAGGTTTACGGGCGTTACGCGCTTCGGCTTCTTGCTTGCGGCGCTCTTCCTCTTCTTCTTCCATACGACGAAGTTCGGCTTGCTCGGCTTCTTGCTTTTTGCGTTCAAGAGCTTCTTGCTCGTCGCGCATACGCTTTTGCCGTTCTTCTTCTTCGGCTTTGCGACGCGCCTGGCGTTCGGCTTGTTCGGCCTGCGCCTTTTGCAGAGCGGCCTGACGGCGCTTATATTCGGCAACGGAGACGCCCATGGCGCGGGCCGCTGCGTTCACATCCACCGGCTTGGGCGGAGGCGGAGCGATAGCTGGCTTTAGCTTCGGCGCAGGTTTTTTGGCCTCAGGTGCGGGAGCCTCAGAAGGCTTGGGCTTTTCTGATTTTTTGACGATCGGCGTTTCGTCCCGCTCGACTTTATTTGAAGTCGGGCGCGGGATTGGCTTGGGCCGCTCAATATTCGGAACCGCCGGCTTAGCTTCTGCCGGCTTGCTCGGAGCATCTGCCTCTTTGCTTACAGGCGGGGTGGTCGGCTTTATCTTTGGCCCAGCATTCGGCACGCCCGGCTTTTTCGCGCCGGGTTTGACCAAAATCTTTTTCTTCTTCTCGACCACAACAGCAGAGGTCCGTCCACGGGTCGGACCGCGTCCGCCCTTATTTAGCGTCAAGGGACGCCTTGCGGGCTTTTTGTCTGCCGGTTTATTATCAGATGTATCGTTCATCAGTATCTTTCTGTTGAAGGGGACGGTCATAACTCCGCTGCCTTCGGATGGGTCCGGTTTTATCCGGCCTTTTTTAGAGCGCGTAACCTAACGCCCGCACTCACAAATTCAACACTCAAAAGCGGCTTTCAGGCCGCTTTATTCTTCTTTTGGCTTCACTTCATGGGCATAGTCATCCCAATCCGTCGGAACCAGCGCAACAAAGCCCGAAAGCCTGTGCGCTTCTTCTCTTAGGCGGCGGCTTAATTTGCCCCGCCCTATGCCTGCATGAACCAGTTTGTCCCGGCCCATTATATCGCCCAGCTCAAGAGCTGTAAAACAGCCAATGACCGGCGGGTCATTCAGTTCCAGCTCGCGGGCAACAGCGCGGGAGAGCGTGCGGATTTTTCCGCGACCGTCCGACGCGCCGTCAAGCGCCTCAATCCTAAACCCCAAAGCCGCGTCTCGGGCTTGGGCAATCACTTGATCAAACCCCAGAGCTATCCGGCCCGATTTTTTGGCCATAGACAGTAATCCGAGAACGGACCGCTTTAAACCATCTTCGACCAGCCCGACCAGATTGTCCGGCACGGTGACTTTGGATTTAAAGCCGCGAGGGAATGCCCCTGATTTAATCGCCTTTTCGAGATTTTCAAGATCAGCACTGACCCAAACCCCTCTTCCAGGCAATTTTCCGGTAATATCCGGCACCACATTATTTTCTGGGTCCCGAACAAAACGGATCATATCCGCCGGGTCGCGCACCAGATTCTGCGCAATACATTTTCGCTCGCGCGATTTATGACCCCGACGATCGGGACCAAATTCTTCTAATTCTTCTTCGGGCGTCATCAATCTGGCCCTCAGCTTCGCGCGTTACGCGCTCTCGAAAAGGTTTTCGGCTGTAATTACCGGATTGCCTTCTTCGTCCAACTCGACCTCTTCCTCTTCCTCAAGGGCAGAAGCTTCGATCCAGCCGGCTTGAACGCGGGCGTGCATAATGAGGTTTGTGGCTTCGTCATTGGTGAGGCCCATATGTTCGATCATGCCGTCTTCGTGAATGCGCTCACCGTCTTTATATTCGGTATAGCCATTTAGGTCATCCGGAACGAGGCCTGCCACGTCTTCGACAGTCTTGATGTCGTTCTGACCAAAAATAACGGCCATAGGCAAGGTAACGCCTTCGATTTCAAGAACGCCGTCTTCAACGCCGGCCTCTACACGGGCGGCGTCTTGCTCGGCGGCAATCTTGTCGAGATATTCGCGGGCACGAGTCTGTAGCTCTTCAGCGGTTTCTTCGTCAAACCCGTCAATAGATGTCAGATCGTCAAGCGCGACATAGCCGACTTCTTCCATGGTTTCGAACCCTTCGGAAACGAGAAGCTGCGCCACCATTTCGTCGACATCGAGGCCTGTGATGAATAGCTCTGAACGCTCTTGGAATTCTTTCTGGCGGCGTTCGGATTCTTGCGCTTCTGTCAGGATGTCCAAAGCCCAGCCGGAAAGCTGTGAGGCAAGACGGACATTCTGGCCGCGGCGGCCGATGGCAAGTGAAAGCTGCTCTTCAGGTACAACCACTTCGATACGGCCGTCAGCTTCGTCGATAACCACTTTCGTGACTTCGGCGGGCTGGAGCGCGTTGACGATGAATGTCCCCATATCCTCTGTGTAAGGAATGATGTCGATACGTTCGCCTTGAAGCTCGTTCACAACCGCCTGAACGCGGGAGCCGCGCATACCCACGCAGGCTCCGACTGGATCGATTGAAGAGTCGGAAGAGTAAACAGCGATTTTCGCGCGGGAGCCGGGATCGCGGGCGACAGAGACGATTTGGATAACGCCTTCGTAAACTTCCGGAACTTCTTGGGCAAAGAGTTGCGCCATGAATTGCGGATGGGCGCGGGAGAGAAAGATTTGGCTGCCGCGAGGCTCTTCACGTACGTCCATGATATAGGCGCGGATACGGTCGCCGCCTTTGACGTTTTCACGCGGCAAAGCTTGGTCGCGGCGGATAACGCCTTCGGCGCGGCCCAGATCGACAATGATATGGCCATATTCGACGCGCTTGACGATACCGTTGATGATTTCGCCGACGCGATCTTTGAATTCTGTGTACTGACGGGCGCGTTCAGCGTCTCGGATTTTACCCATGATGATCTGTTTAGACATTTGAGCCTGTACCCGGCCAAATTCCAGCGGCGGCAACTCTGTCGTGATCAGGTCGCCGACTTGTGCGTCGGGATTGTCGAGCTGAGCGGTAGAAAGCGGAGTTTGCACGCTCTCATTTTCAATTTCGGCGTCGTCTTCGACAATCGTAATCACGCGGCGGAGCGTTTGCTCGCCCGTATTGGGGTCCAACTTGGCGCGGATGTCCAGCTCTGCGCCGTAACGCAGGCGCGCGGCCTTTTGGATCGCTTCTTCAATGGCTTCCAAGACGATGGATTGATCAATGGATTTCTCGTCTGCGACCGCTTTGGCGATCTGAAGCAATTCGAGTTTATTAGCGGCAATTCCGTTCGTGGACATTACGCGTCTCCGTCTGAAGGGTTGGTATTATCTTTTTCAGCGGCCGCTTTGGCGGCTTCTTGGGTTTTTTCTTTGGCTTTTTGACCGGCTTCAATCAGCTCGTCAGTAATCATCAGCTTGGCTTCGGCAATCCATTCGAAAGGCAGGGAGGCCGTGAAGTCTTCTTCGCCGTCCAGATTGATATCGACATGGCCGTCTTCGACGCCCGCCAATATGCCGCGAAACCGTTTGCGGCCTTCGACGAGGCGGTCAAGCTCCAGCTTGGCTTTATAGCCTTCATAGGTGGTGAAATCTTCGAGGTCAGTCAAAGGGCGGTCCAGCCCCGGAGAGCTGACTTCCAAAACATACGCATCGGAAATAGGGTCTTCGACTTCCATGATAGCGGAAAGCTCACGCGACAGCGCTTCGCAGTTTTCAACCGCCATCTGGCCATCGGAAATCCGCTCAGCCATAATTTGAACCGTCTTGCGTTTGCCCGCCATCACGCGGATGCGCACAATGCGAAGGCCAAGCTCTTCGGCAATCGGCTCAGCCAAGGCGAGAACGCGTTCGTCAGTATTTGTCTTTGTTTTCATAGACTTTGGGTCTTCATACCATCTTACATATGGCCAAAGCGTCAGGACGGGAGCCGTTTAAAGGCATAAAAAAAACGGCCCCTTGGGGGCCGCCTGTTCCGCATCCTGTGCGGTTGGCGTCTTTTTGTTGAGCGATATGTAGGCGAAGTGGGCGGGTTTGGCAAGAGGGGATGTGTGTGGGGTTATTCGTCTCTAAAACCCGTAACTCAACGCTACGACGCCGCGCGTGTCTTTGGTATTGATATAATTCACGCCGTCTATTGAGATTTGCCGGTCCTGATAATCAAGCGCGGCGGTAGCGGCGAGGCCTCTGGCGATGTCATATCTAACGCCTATCAGCGCGGATTTTTCTTCTTTGCCGTCTATTTCGCCGTAATGACCTTCGGCGGAAAAGCTCCAGACGCCTTTTTTGGTGTTTATCCCGGCGGAGGTGAACCAGCGATCGGCTTGGTCACCGTTATTTTCCAGTTCCTCATAGCCCGCGCCGACATCATATCGCGTGCTGCCATAAACATATTCGCCGACGGCGCTAACTGCGCGGGTGTCGATTTCGGTAAACCCGTCTGCTGCTGTAAACTGCCCCGTATTATGACGGGCGGAGAGGCGGTAATCTTTGTTGCCCATGGGGCGCTGAACGCTGACGCCAATATCGTAATTGTCGTCTTCATCGAATAACCCGCTCACGACCATGGGGCCGTAACGGCCTTGATAGCCTCCGCTCCAATCGGCTAGCGTGCCAAGCGTATTGCTGCCTTCAAGTTCGAGCGTTGAGGCGCCGCGTCGGCGCCGCGTGTTCTCAAAGACAAGGTTGGAAACATTGCCGCCAAACACTGTACCCCAACTACCGCCGGCAAAGACGGCGACCTGGTCGTCATAATCTACACCGTTATTTTCAATGCCGCTCCCTGCATAGAGCGCGCCTAACGTAATCCGGTTGGGCAGCTGCGTCTCGGCGCTAATTTGGAAATTGCCTTCAACAGAGGCGTCGAGGTCGTTGTCATTTTTAAAGCTATAGCTCAGCGGCGTATCTATACGGCCCCGCAGCAAAAAGGTTGTATCGCCAATCTCTTTGGCGAGCGGCGCCTCGAAGAAGTTGAGCGTTTCATAGTTCAAATTAATTAACGAGCGGCGAGGAGCGCCGGCGCGGGCCTGATAAGCTCTATTATACCCATACCCTCTATTTGCGTAATTCCTCGGCGCGTATCCTTGTTGCGAGCCGCCCCTTAGGCCTAATTGGGCGGCGGTCTGAGGATTTGCATGATGGGGAACGTATCCTCTTTGGCCTTGACTATATGTCGGTTGATGAGGGGCCTGATAGCCATAAGCGCCATATCCTGGCGGCGCATAATTAGGCTGATGTTGCGCCTGCATTTTATGTGTCGCGAAATCATAGGGATTGGAACAACCCGCCGCTATGAGTGAGGCAAGAGCAGGGAGGGTGAGTTTTAAAACCTTTTCCATCGCTCTATCCGATCCGCGGAAACATTGTATTGAAGGCATGATTTGCCAAGTCCTCCCCTGACCGCATCCCGTTTTTGTGATCCAGCTCCCAATGCACGCCGCCATATAAACGGCTGACACCGTTTTCTTCGGCCGCGTGACGAATGTTTCTCCAATGACGCACAACGCCTTTCAATTGCGGCCAGATGACTTCGTCGGGAACTTTGCCGGACAAAGCCACATCTTCTCGGCCCAGAATCAATGTCAGCATTTCTGCGGCCGCAGCGCCAAAGGTGGAATGACCGGAGGTATAGGCCGGGAAATTCGGCGTGGGGATGTAGCTTTGCCAATTCGGCGTGACTCGCACATCAGGATCCGGGTTTCGGAATTGCGGCGCGCGCACGCGAATGGAGCTTTCCGGCCGAATAATGTCATGCGCATATTTATTATCCCATGCACAAATCGACGCGTCGCATTGGGTCATACCTAATAAGGCGAAAGCTTTGGCCAGCTCGATGAAAGACATCGGTTTATGCTGCAGCGCTTGCGCCGCTAGATAAAGGAAGTGACCGGGCGGGGTAATTCCCCAGGGGCCGTCTTCCCAGAACATGGCGATTTCGGATTGCTCTGGCGTTCGAAGGCGGCTCTGACTTCCGCCAATGTCGCGAATATATTTGAACTCGGCCGCAAATTCAGGACTGGCAGGGTGGTAAAAGTTCGCGACGCGGAATTGTGACCCGCTGCGCATTGTCCACGGGGTTATGGCGCCGTGTCCGGGAAATGCGGCGCGCGCAAAGCTGTCAAAGGCCGGACCGGGGGTGGCTGAATAAAACGGCCCGGTGGGCTTCCAAGCCAGCGCGTCATCCCGTTGTTTGTATCTATTCAAATAATAATTAACTTCGCTCGGCTCTGACCCGTCATTTGTCCGCATTTTGACAACTTTCAGTCCTACCTTACGGCCCCATTCCATGCCGCGCGATTTCGCTTGGCTACCGGGAATGGAATTGAAAAACTGCGCGCGCTCGACAACAAAGGGCTGCTGAAACACTTCCGAGGCCGCGGTCGTAAAGGCTGCGACATAGGCAACTTGCGGATCGGCGTCATAAGGCCCCCACCCGATATTATAGGGTTCGCCGTAGGTGCGGGTAATCGAATTTGCCGCCAGGAAACCGGCGGCCAAAGGCATTGCGAAATTATAGGCGGCGCGAGGCGGCGCGATGCGTTGATCGCGTACCTGTTGCATGATGACATCCAACCAGTGGAAAATGACATTGTAATTTCGCGGGGCGAGGACCTGCGTGAGATAGGATTGGCGCGTGCCGAGCGGCGCGGTACAACCGCTTGAGAGGCTCGCCAATGGCAGGGCCGACAAACAAGCTGCGCCCTTCAAGAGATGTCGTCGCGTTACCGCCATTCAAATCAGTCCCCGTAGAATCAGGGAGATTTATGGCTAACAAACTCTAAAGAGGGGTTAATGCAGATTGAAAATGCAAGGGCGGTAGCGGGCTCATCTATTCCTGGGGTTTGTTTTCGTCGAGTAAATCATCTTCGCCCGTCTGCTCGCGTTCCTCTGCGACCTTTTCCTCTAAATGCGTGTCTTTGGACACATCCAAAGGTGGGGCCTCAGTGTTAATCGACGGGGCTTTAGGCGCTTTCTCAGAGAGGGAGGCTGTTTTAGAGCCGTCTTTGCCCGCAGAAGACAGTAATTTATCCCCGGCGGCTTTCAGATCGCCGTCAAAGCGTAATCTATAGATAGGCTCCGGCATGGTAAAGCCTGCCTCGTCGAGGACATTGATCACGGATCGGATAGCGTAACTCCGCGCTTTACCAAAATCCGTAGCGGTTTGATCTATCCAGCCGAAAAAGAAGATAACAATATTAGAGTCGCCCACGGTTTTGATAACCGCCCCAGGTTGAGGGTCGTTCAAAACAAAGCCATGGGTCTTCATCGCCTTCAACCCTGTTTGCATTGCCGCCACGGGATCGTCTGCGCCGTCCACACCGATTTCAAAATCAAATCGGCGTTCGGGATTGGTTGTATAGTTTAAAATAGTGCCCTTGAAGACGGTGGAGTTCGGAATGCGAAGATGGTTACCTTCTAATGTCATCAAAATCGTCGCGCGAGAGGTGAGACGCACAACAATGCCTTCTTGGTCATTAATAACGACATGGTCTTGGGCGCGAAAAGGTTGCCTCAGGCTGAGCATGATAGAGGAAATATAGTTTTCCAGGCTGTCTCGAACCGCAAAACCAATCGCAATACCGACGACGCCCGCGCCGCCCAGAATGGTGGCAATAAGACTGGACGCGCCAACCAGGTTTAGGGCGATAATGGCGCCTATGGCCCAAAAGGCGAGACGGACAATTTGCGCCACGATCTCCGCCAGAAATGGATTAGGGGAAACGCGTTGCCAAAGCGATTTACGCCGCGCCAGCCATCCGCCGAACAAACCAAAGACAATGAAGACGATTAAAGACAGAACGATGAGCGGCAAGGCGCGGTAGATATTGCGTAAATCATCCTGAAACCCTTGTAGGACCGGGGCGACATTTCCGCGAACGTCGAGCGTTCGATTTATATTGTCTTCGACCGTAACGACGCCGTCTGTACGGGTGGCAATATCCATCGCGTCCCGCGCCGACGTTTCATTAGCGACGTCTCCTGACAAGGTGACCACGCCCGCGCTAACATCGACTTGCACGTCTTCCGTGCCGGTTACTTTGTCAAAAATAGAAGAGAGGCGCTGTTCGATCTTTTGATCTGACTGGGTGGTGTCTTCCGCATTGATCGTCGCTTGGGGCGCCGGCGTTTCCTGCGCGTAAACGGAAATTTGCACCGTGAAAAAAAGAATGAGAGCGAAAAGAAAAGCGCGCATGGGCATCCGTAAATTAATTGTAGAAACTAACACAATGTCTGAACCGCGAAACGGTTTCAGGCAAGACGGATTTTATCAATTTACCTTCGTTTGACGAACCTGAAATAATGACACTCCCGGCCTTCGCGCTTTGCTTTAGCTTCATATCGCGTGTTGCACCAATCGTGCGGCGGGACGCGCCAGTCTTCGATTGATTTTGCGGGCCAGTCAAAGCCTCCCATTTTGTAAACCCGCGTCAGGGTCCAGTCTACATAATGAATGATATCGCTGGCAAAGCGAAACTCAGCACCAGGTTTTAAGACGCGGTGGATTTCCGCCAGAAACTCTTCATTTATCAATCGGCGTTTGTGGTGGCGTGTCTTGGTCCATGGGTCGGGAAATAAGACAAAGGCGCGGTCGAGAGAATTATCTTTTAAATTCTTCAAGACCGTGCGGACGTCTCCTTGGTAGAGACGAATATTCGACAAGTTATTTTCGTCGATATGGTAGACGGCTTTCGCCACGCCGTTGAGGAAAGGCTCCGCGCCTAAAATGTCTACATCAGGATGCAAGCCGCCTTGATGGGCGAGGTGTTCCCCGGCGCCGAAGCCGACCTCAAGCCAAAGCGGACGATCCCGGTCTTGCTGCCCGTCTTTCTCGCTGTCCCATCTGACTTTCGGATAAATCCGGTCCATCACCTCTTGCTGGGTGGGGGTCAGTGCCCGTCCCTTGGTACGTCCAAAGGTTCGGAACTGTTCGGTTTTGCGATTATAAGTCATGGCCGCGCCCATAGCGAAACCCCTACGGGAAAACCAGAGGGTTATTCAGACAAGAGGGAAAAGAGGGCTCTGGCGACTATTCTTCTTCGTCGCCTTCGCTGGCCTTGGCCATAGCGCGGGCCAGCTCCAATAGTTGGCGGCGAACGGCTTTGGATTTTATCTGGCTGACGGCTTTAGCCAAAGAGACACCATCCGTGCTGTTAATGAAATCATAGACAATTGGCATTTGATCATCTTCAGCAAATTGTCCGGCTTTGTAGCTGTCGGATAATCCGTCGAAAAAGAAATTAATTGGCACATCCAGAACTTGCGAAATTTTCCAGAGACGGCTCGCTCCGACCCGATTTGATCCGCGTTCATATTTTTGAACTTGTTGAAACGTTACGCCTAATTTGTCGCCTAGTTTTTCCTGGCTCATTTTCAGAATTTGGCGGCGCAATCGCAGGCGCGTGCCGACATGCACATCCACCGGATTGGCGGCGCGCGGCGCGTGTTTCGGATCTTTCACAATAAATGTTTCCCTTAAATGTTCGGTGCCTGTGGTGCCCCCACCGGATTTAGGTCGAACGGTTAAACTATGGCGAGCCTGCTCCTTGACCGCCCGAATATGAAACATAATAGCGATATTAACAAAATTATCAAGAAAATGGCAAAAACGGCAACCCTCGAATTTAGTTGAAACTTCAACGGTTTAGGGAGGGGGCTGTCGATATGCGAAGAAAAACTTTTTTCGGTCTGGGCGATAATCCGTCCATACGGGTCGATGACGCCCGTCACTCCATTTGAGGCGGCGCGGACTAAAGGCAGGCCTTCTTCGATCGCGCGGTAGCGCGCAATATTGGCATGTTGCTCTGGTCCCCAACTCTGTCCGAACCACGCATCATTAGACTGATTGAGAATAAATTCCGGCTTAGGCTGACCTTTTGGATGCGGCGTGAGGCCCGGGAAAATAATTTCATAGCAAATTTGCGGGCTGCCCCAAGGCAGGCCGGGATATTGCGTCAGTGTTTTCTCTTTGGCCGAGGAGATAGACAGAAGCGAGGTTGAAATAACCGGTACGTTCATGCTCTCCATCCACTTTCCAAAAGGGATAAATTCGCCAAATGGAACGAGACGTTTTTTGTCATTGAAATCGGCCAGTGTCGGGACGCCTTGGGAATTAAATGTTACCGCTACCGAGCTGTTATAATAATCATCTATTGGGGTATTTGTTTTCGGATTAAAGCGCTGCTCCAGACGCAGCGAATTAAAAATCCAGACGGGGAGGTCTCCGTTGCGACGGGCTGCAAGGTTCTCGCCTACGTAATTCAGAAAAGCTTGGTTTTCAATCGCAAGACCACTAATCGCGCCTTCCGGCCAAATAATATGTGTGACGTCTTCGAGGCGCTCGGTATTCGGTCCCGTCACGTCGTCTGCGAGACTTTCGGCGATAAAGGCCTCTACAATTTGATTTCCCTTTCGGGCGTCAAATTTGTCAGCCTGATTGAACGGAACCGAGACAAGGCGGAGAGTAACATCCTCTTGCATCGTGTTATCGGCATTGGACAATCTGAGGGAGCCGAAGCCGTAAAGCCCGCCGAGGATGAGAACAAAAGCAACAGCCGGGATTAATTTCTTGGCGGAAAATACGGCGCTGGCCAAAGCCGCGCTTAAAGCGAACACTAGAATGGTTTGCCCATATATCGTCCAGAGCGCTGCGCCTTGCGAGAACGCGCCGCCCGCCGGGAATATATAGCCGGGCATGTTCCAGGGGAAACCGCCAAATAAATGCCCGCGTACATATTCCGCGAGAGTGAAAAAAGCAATGAAGGCAAGCTGTGCCCAACCGGGCGTAAAGCGTCCCTTTGCGACGGCCCATCCGGCAAATCCCCAGAAAAGAGATAAAAGCGCCGCAAGCCCAAACACCATCGGTACCATGAGCGGAACAAAAGCCGCGCCGCGCGCGATAAAGGCTTCGCCAATCCAAAATACGCCGAGCCCGAAATACCCCAGGCTAAACCAGAAGGCGGCCCCAAACCCCGCGCGTCCCGGCCTATCCGCCGTGGACGCCCATTGCAGACGCATAAATAATAAACCAAACCCGATCAGGGCAAGCGGCCAGAACTGCAACGGCGCTTGGCCAAGCACACATAACCCGCCAAGCGCGAAGCTGATAAAGCGACCAGACCATCCGGAGGTTCTCAAAAGAGAGGGCGGGTTCGGATGGGGGGCGGCTCGGTCACTCATATAGGAATCGCTTTGAGGAAAATATATCAGGTCACAGGAAGGGTAGGAGAGGATGGATCCTCTACGGGACCCGCGTCATGATCGCGAGTGTCCGTAATCCGAAGGCTTTTGACTCGGCGCGGATCGGCATCTGTAATTTCAAATTCCAGACCATCGGCATGTTTAATAATTTCGCCGCGTTCCGGCACGCGTCCGGCCATGGTGAAAACGAGGCCGCCTAGCGTATCGACGTCCTCTTCCTCGTCCGGGGTTGCAAATTCCCGCCCTAATGTTTCCTCGAAACTGTCGATCGAAATACGTGCATCCGCTTCCCAGGCAACGCGCCCGTTCTGCCCTGCTATGCGCTGAACTTTGGGCTCAAGCTCATCATGCTCGTCATCAATGTCCCCGACAATCGGTTCAATTAGATCCTCAATTGTCACGAGGCCGTCCGTCCCGCCATATTCATCCACGACGATAGCCATATGAGACCGCCTCGCCTGCATCCGCCGTAAAAGATCTTGGGCGAGCATAGAAGGCGGCACAAAAAGAACCGGGCGGCGGATATATTGAATGACTTTTTTGTTCGGATAAGTCTTACCTGAGCGCCCCTTGGCATTCAGCATCAAATAGGGAAGCACATCTTTGATATGAACCATGCCAATCGGATCATCGAGCGTTTCCTTGTAAACAGGAAGCCGCGAATGGCCGGCGTCTTTCAAAGCTTGTGATAATTCAGTCAAAGTGGCGCCGTTTTCCACGGCCACAATATTGGCGCGCGGTACCATGACATCGTCTACGCGAAGCAGATGAAACCGCTCCGCCGCACTCATCATCAATTCCTGGTGTTGGGCTGATCGTCCCGAGGGACTGTCTCCGTCTTCGGAATCTGGCGTATCCCCGGAGGTCGACCGACTAAATAGTCGGCTAAGCAGTCCAGGTTCAGGGGGTGCATCACTCATAATTATTTAAAAATCGTCAGTTTCATAAGGGTTGTCAATCGCCAATTCGTTCAAAGCGCTTATTTCAACGGCTTCCATAATTTCGGCGTCTTCGTCTTTTTCGTGGTCATAGCCCTGAAGATGTAAAAAACCGTGAATGACCAAATGTGTTAGATGATCCTCAAAGGAAATCGATTTTTCTGTCGCCTCTCTTTGCACGGTTTCAAGAGCTAAAACAATATCGCCAAGCAGTGGCGCTGGCTCTGCGACGGGAAAGGAGAGCACATTGGTGGGTTTGTCTTTATTCCGATAATCCCGATTTAAGGCTTGAACCTGCTTGTCATTAGACAAGGCTACAGACAATTCGCCCGCGCGCGGCACGGTCAAAACGTTCCAGACAGACATAACGGCCTTATGCACCAACAGGTCGCAATCCGGCCAATCTTGCGTTTGATGGGAAATATCAATTTCAAAAGGAAGGGGTGTCATGAAGCTGGGGTGTCAAGCGGCGCCTAAGCCAAACTAATCCTTGCGGTCCGTTCCGGCGGGCTTGGCATCCTTTTCATAAGCGTTGACGATCTTGCCGACCAAAGGATGGCGGACAACATCACTCGCTAAAAATTTAATCTGGCTAATGCCCTTAATATCGCCAAGTATTGTTAGGGCGTGAGCGAGGCCGGAGGTTTGATTATAGGGCAGGTCAGACTGGCTCGGATCGCCCGTGACGGCATATTTCGCCCGTTCGCCCAATCGCGTCAGCACCATTTTCATTTGCGGAATGGTGGCGTTTTGCGCTTCGTCAATGACGACAAAGGCGTCAGCCAGAGTACGTCCGCGCATGAAAGCGAGAGGCGCGACTTCGATGTCGCCTGCGGCCTTACGCCGGTCCACTTCGTCGCGGCCCAGTACCATGTGAAGCGCGTCCCAGATCGGCTGCATATAGGGATCCACTTTTTCGTTCAGATCTCCGGGCAGGAAGCCGAGGCGTTCCCCTGCTTCAACGGCGGGACGGCAGGCAATAAACCGCGCGACTTCGCCCCGCGCCAAAAGCGAGGCGCCATAAGCGGTGGCGAGAAACGTTTTCCCCGTACCGGCTGGGCCGACGCCAAAGATAATCGTGTCATCGCGCATGGCGTTGATAAATTTTTCCTGACGGGGCGTTTTAGGTATTATCGGGGAGCGGCGCGGAAAAGGAATAATCGCTTCGACACTGGCCGCTTTGACTTTGCCTTTGCCCATAGCGCGAATAAGCGCGCGAATATCAGACGGCCCGCAAGGCCAGCCGCGTTCCAAGCGTTGATAGATTTCCTTGATAAGCTCTCCGGCGCGCGCGCGGCTCGGCGTATCGCCATTGATATGGACGTCCGTTCCCGGCGCTTCGAGATAGACGCCAAAGGCTTCTTCGATCAGCGCCAGATTGGCGTGGTTGGGGCCACAAAGGCGGCGCACTAATTCGGCGTTTTGGAATTCAAGGATTTCTGTTTGTTTCGACATAACCCCTAGATAGGGGGGATGACCGCAAAAGGCGAGAGCGTATCTGCGTTCCTTTTCCGTTGTTGGTCGGACCACCCAATTTATTAGCTCGCTTCTCAATTGTCACGCTCTGCTCGTCGGGCTAGTCTCAGTCCATGAAAAAGCTATTTCCCGTCATTGCCGTAACTATTTTCGTAATTTGCGTTATCGCCAGTTTCTTTTTCCTCCGGGATTTCGAGATTGAGATTAGCGAAACTGACGTCCAGAGAACGATTGACGCCGAGCTGGAAAAAGGCCCTGTCGCTCATCTCGGGATTACGCTCACCGTGAACGACGCGAAGGTAAACTTTACTGAGGCGGACGGCGCGCGGCTCGGCGTTGATCTTGCCGCAGAAGGATTCGGATATGCGGGAACCATTAAAGGGGATTTAGCCAGCAAGATTCGATATGACGCGCCGCGACTTTACCTTACCGACTTAAAGCCTCTTGAATTTGAATCCGCTTTGGACAGTCAAACACAAGAACAAATTGATGATCTGCGCAATATCGCACGGGATTTTTTAAACCGTCAGAAAAACGAGATGTTGTCCGAGGAGGCCAAGGAGTCTTTGGATCGGGTCGTAGGAAGCAACCAAACCAAACTCGAAGAATTTGGTGTCGACGGGGCTTATAAATTCTTTGAAGCTTTGCCGATCTATAATTTGAAACAGGCGGGGCTGAAGGGCTCTCTAGCAAGCCTTGCCTTAAAAGATGTCCGCTTCGATGACGGAACAGCCATTGTCACGCTCAGCCCATTACAGGCCATCATAAAGATACTGACTGCCTTGGGTATAATCTTATTGATCACGCTTTATTTATGGGCCGTCTATTTCGATTTTCTCGGAGCGCCTTGGAAGAGAAAGAGAAAAGAGATGTTTGCGTCGGACGAAAGAGCGTAAGCACTTTCACCAAGACCTCTATTCTTTCGGCTTCTTCTCGACCTATTTCTTCTCTTTCTTTTTCGGGCCCTCTGCCATGCGCACGGTTAACTCGGCAGGCTGGCGGATGTTGATATCGCGCTGCGGGAACGGAATTTCGAGATCGTATTTGGCCAGCGCCGTATGCAATTCCCAATTATAATCCGCTTCGACGCGGGAAGGGCGTTTCACAGCGCTGTCTTTTAGCCAGACGACTAGAGCAAAGTTCAGACTCGAGTCGCCAAATTCGGTGAGCCAGACCTGAGGTTTGTGCTCCTCTCGGTCAAGGTCGGTCCACTCGACAGCTTCCGCGGCTTCCAGAGCGGCTTTTTTCACCACCTCTTTGTCGATGCCGTATGCCACGCCAAACGGAATGCGGAGGCGGCGGCGCGGATCGCGGAGCGTCCAATTAATAACTTGAGCTTTGATAAATTCTTCGTTCGGGACGAGGATATCAACCGAGTCATTTGTCGTCACCAGAGTGGACCGGATATTGATCTCGCGCACTTGTCCGCGAACGCCGGATTGCAATTCAATAAAGTCCCCGACCTTTATTGATTTTTCGAACAGAATAATAATGCCCGAAATAAAGTTAGAGAAAATGGATTGGAGACCAAAACCAATACCCACACCAATGGCACTGGCAAGGACGGCAAAGGCTGTGAGCGGTATGCCGACTGAGCCGAGCGCAACGATCACGGCCAATATCATCAAGCCGATTTTGGCGACCTGACCCAATAGGCCGGACATAGACGGGGTTAGACGTTCCGAAGACCGTAATTGGCTTTGCGCTGCGTCGCCGGCAATACGGCCAACCCAGAGGGCGCCAATGGCGAGGATGATACTCGTGATGACTTGCAAAACCGAAATTCGTGTTCCTGCGACTGATAGAGCCGCGCTATCCAAAGCATTTGTAACAGGATCGAGAAGTTTGAGGATATAAAGTGCGGCAATGCCCCAAGCCGTAAGCGCAATCAAAGTCCGCAGCGGACCATCGGCCATATTCTTAGTCAAAAGGCGGACGATTATCGCTGCATTCGTCAGGCTTGCGACAATTCTTAGAATGTCGTCCGGAAGGCCGGCCGCTCCAAACGCCAAGACTGCAATCCAGAGGAAGACAACAATGCAGACCGGCCACATTACGCCAGCAAGCGCATTGTAAATTCGGAAGAGGATGTCAGTGCGGTCGCGTCTATCGCGCCGCACCTCAAGGTTCTTTTGCGGCCTACGAGACGCGAGCCACCCCAGACCGATTGCGGCGATAACGGCCAAAATTTGCCAAATCGTCGAAAGTGACAATAGTTGATCCCAAGTATCTAAGGCCCAATCTCGGACATTAAGAAAAATTTCCTGGGGGCTTTGATTGGCTAATTCTTCTCCACTTTTCTCAGCCACTTGCGGCGGAGGCGGGAGGTCTTGCGCTCCGGTTTGCGGAACGTCTTGGGAGGTATCTTGCATGGAATTAGTTTTAAGCAACTAATTCCGGTGTGCAAGCGGCATTTACTCAAGCTTTTGTTATTAAGCCAGTTCTCCGCCAAGGGAGTTGCGTCCCGCATCCGTAATTTTTACGTCCACAATTTGACCGACCAGATCCTTCGGTCCGTCAAAATGCGTGCCTTGCAAATATGGGCTGCGTCCAAAGAGTTGATCGTCTTTGCGGCCTACGCCTTCTACCAAAACAGACAAGGTTCGCCCGACAAGAGATTTATTGAAATCCTGTTGCTGTTGATAGAGCAGCGCTTGCAAGCGGACGAGGCGGTCTTGTTTCTCGTCTTCGGGGACTTGGCGCGGCAAGCCTGCGCCGGGCGTGCCGGGGCGGACGGAATATTTGAATGAGAATGAACTGCCATAGCCGATTTCTTCGACGCATTTCATTGTTTGCTGGAAATCTGTTTCGGTCTCGCCCGGGAAGCCGACAATAAAATCACCGGACAACGCGATATCAGGACGGGCCGCGCGGATTTTCGCAATCAATTCTTTATACTCGGCGTAGGTATGACCCCGGTTCATCGCATGGAGAACCTTGTTCGACCCCGCTTGAATCGGCAGATGCAGATAAGGCATTAATTTTGGTTCATTGCCCAGAGTTTTAATGAGGTCGTCATCCATATCCCGTGGGTGGGACGTGGTAAATCGGATGCGGTCAATTCCGCCGATTAGGGCGACGTGCCGTATTAATTGGCCAAGCGTCCATTCCTTGCCGTCTTCGCCGACGCCGTTATAGGCGTTCACATTTTGCCCGATGAGGGTGATTTCGCGCACGCCGTGTTTGGCGAGTTGGCGCGCTTCCGCGACGACATGGGCCACAGAGCGGCTGACTTCGGCGCCGCGCGTATAGGGCACCACGCAGAAAGTGCAGAATTTATCGCAGCCTTCCTGAATGGTCAAAAAGCTTGAAAAGCCCTTGGGCTGACGCAGTTCGGGCAATTCGTCGAATTTTTCCAGCGTATCAAATTCGGTTTCCAGAACCTGCCCTGTGCCGCGGTGGACCTTAGCAATCATTTCCGGGAGCTTGTGATAGGTTTGCGGGCCGAGCACCATATCGACGACCGGCGCGCGGGACATGATCTCTGCGCCTTCGGCTTGCGCGACGCAGCCCGCGACGGCGACTTTCATATCGGGTTTGTTGGTCTCTTTATATTTCCGGATGCGGCCTAGTTCGGAGTAAACTTTCTCGGCCGCTTTTTCGCGAATGTGGCAGGTATTGAGAATGACGAGGTCGGCGTGGTCCGGCGCGTCGGTCGGGGCGTAACCAATCGGCGCCAGCACATCGGCCATACGCTCGCTGTCATAGACATTCATCTGACAGCCATAGGTTTTGATGAATACTTTTTTAGAATTTGCCTTGGTCACATCGGGCTTGGCCGCAATAATTGCGGGAGCGTCAATGTCACGGGGCGCGTTTTTTTCACGGGGTGACGTCGTCATGATTATTCTCACTGATGTTTGGTGGGCGGCCTATAGGCGAGACACACGGATTGAGCAAGCTTGCTCTGCGGCGGGGTTAGGTGTAACAACATAACATGCGCTACGTCCTACTTTGCCTATTTGTATTAATTTTCTCGGCTTTCGCAAATTCGTCTTACGCCTGTTCCTGCGCTTACGGCGGATATTGGGTGAGCGATTTTGTAAAAGACAGGGTCGCCTTTAAAGGGCAGGTTTTAAAATCCGAATGGGTAGGGGATGTGCATAGCGACGGTCGGCCCCGCTTTACTAATTCGAAAACAACTCTTAGGCTGATTAAAAGTTACCGAAATGTGCCCTCGGGAGACTTGATCTTAGAGCACCATAGCGATGGGGCGGCTTGCGGATTTTATTACCCTATGGGATTTGAAACTTTGGTCATCGCCAATCAAAGACAAAATAATGCTCTGTATACCGGTTCATGTACATTGAATGCAGTGGATGAAATTACTTTGCTGAATTATTTCGAGAAAGGCGAAGATGTTTATATTCCGTCTTGGGATGAGTGTACGGAAGAACAAACCGCCAACCCTCAAGACCCTAAGAATTGCCACTATCTGAGCGCCGAAGCGGAGCAAGCGCGAGCGGACGAAATGTCCGATAGACGACAAGAAGAGTGGAAAGCGCGACGCGAAGCCCGCGAAGCAAATGCGGAGCTGACGAATAATCGTTAAGAATACGTCACACTTACGTCACAGAATCCCCTTAGGGCGCGGATTATGGGGACGCCTCGCAAAGCTTCGAAAAAGACTTTTCCGAAACCGGATTACCGGGCGATGTTTATTTCCGATGTCCATCTTGGCTCCAAGGGCTGTCAGGCCGAGACGCTGTGTGATTTCCTGAAACATCATAATGCCGAGACGCTCTATCTGGTCGGCGACATAATCGATGGTTGGCGGCTCAAGAAGAAATGGTTCTGGCCGCAGGCGCACACCAATGTCATCCGCCGGATTCTGACGGCGAGTAAGCGCGGCACTGACGTTCGCTATATTGCTGGAAACCATGACGAGTTTCTGCGCGGCTTTCTGAAATTCAAAGTCAATTTCGGCGAGGTCAAAATTTCCAATCGCGAAGTGCATATTGGCGAGGATGGCAAACGTTATCTGGTCGTTCACGGCGATATGTTTGACGGGCTAATGCGCGCCGACCGCAAATGGATCATGCATCTGGGCGATAACGCCTATAACCTTTTGCTCTGGGTGAACACGAAACTAAACTTTATCCGGCGCAAGCTCGGACTGCCTTACTGGTCATTGTCCAAAAGCCTGAAAAAACGCACCAAGCGGGCAATGAATTTTATCCATAGTTTCGAGGAGCAGGTCGCGGATTACTGTCAGCGCAAAGGTTTTGACGGCGCGATTTGCGGCCATATCCATGTCGCGGAAATGCGCGAGATTGACGGTATTACCTACATGAATGATGGCGACTGGGTCGAGAGCTGCACCGCGCTGGTCGAGCATCATAACGGGCGCTGGGAAATTCTGCACACCCAGCCGCACGGTCAGCGGCAATTGGATGAGGCTTATTTAAATAAGGAATTAATTAAAACCGAAGCGCTCTTGGCGGCGGAATAATATTTTTCAATTATTTTTAGAAAAAATCTTTGAAAGCGAAAAGGGAAACTAGAAATCCGCAATGGGCGACGAAGATAAGAACGGGCACACATTTCCAAATAAGTTTCTCTGAAATCAACAATGGAAACTTGCTCCATAAGCCAGGATGTTCCGTTAATTCCTCTGCTCCGTTGAACTTGTAAATGTAGAGAGCGAGCAAAGGTGACAAGGAAAAAGTTAAACCAAATGCAAGCCAGCCAAAGATACCGAAATTTTGTATTTCCATTACCTTGGAAATGGTATCATTTGGACTATACATGATCTCAAATTGCGCAAATAAACATATCGCCGCCGAATATAAGACGAACCAAGCTAGCAAGCGTTTATAACTCGAAATGCGCTCGGGAAATTCCCGGCGTGTTGTCCTGCCTCTAACCCACCAGATGAGTGCGTTCAGACATATTACGCCGAGCGTGATGGCAGGGAAGAACTGAAAAATGAAAGAAATTTGTTGATCCATAATTCTATTCAGATTCTATCCGACCCCGCCATTTATCGGAATATAATCGCCAAAAAATAAGGCCTGAAACGGCCCCGATCAGGAGGCCTACAATTAGTTTTCCTTCAGTTACCTCCCATATCAAACCAGTCAAAAATGTTCCAAATACAACAGGCATCCAAGCGTGTTCGTTTCCGGCTTTTCGAAGTATGAAATAAACCGGGATGGCAAGTGCAATCGCGAAATAAGGAACAAGGGTGGCGCTAACAAAATATAAAACGCTCCAAGAATATGCTAGCATATAGTCGTCGAACGTAGTGTCTATATTCGCTTCGTTTGATTGAGTGAAAAGCTCTGGCACCACAAAGGATAAAACAAATAAGCCAGCAAAAACTGGCGGCGTTAAAAGAAATGCGCGAATAGGTCGTCTGACCGGAGCGTGCTCCACAGCCTATTTCTTCTTTTTCCCGTAAAGCTCCAAACGGTGGTCGACGAGTTCATAGCCTAGCTTTTCGGCAATCTTGTGCTGTAGCTTTTCGATCTCTTCATCCATGAATTCGATCACTTCCCCGGAGGAGACATCAATCAGATGATCATGATGGTCGGCGTCAGCGGTTTCGTAGCGTGCGCGGCCATCTCGGAAGTCATGTGTTTCAATGATGTTGGCATCAGCAAAGAGGCGGACCGTGCGATAGACGGTCGCTAGCGAAATATTCGGGTCTTTGTCGGAGGCGCGGGCGTAGAGCTCTTCGGCGTCAGGATGGTCTTCGGCGTCAGACAAAACCTGGGCAATGATACGGCGCTGATCCGTCATCCGAAGCCCGCGTTCTGCACATTTTTTTTCAATCCAATTTGGCATAATTTGGGTTTACTACCCATAACCCCCGCCGTCCAGAGCCTTATAGGGATTTTGAAAAGGTAATCGACGCCACGCGGCCATTCGGGGTACGGTAATATCGGGGGCGGCGACCGACCGCTTGGTAACCGCAGGCTTTATAAAGAGATTTCGCGTTATCATTCAGTTCTGACACGTCCAAAAACAGCGTCTCGACCCCCTGTTCCTGCAAGATCGATTCTGCTTCTGATAGGAGCCGCCGGGCCAAGCCTTTTCGGCGGTGGTCGGGGTGGGTGGCGATCGTCAGGATATCGGCTTGGTCGCCGCCGATTTGCACCAGAATAAATGCCGAGAGAGGGTCTCCGAACCCGAGGCACATATCCTTGTCTATATGCAGACGCATTTCCGCAGGCGGCCAACCGGTCGAAAAAGACTTGCGGTGAATCGTGGACATTAGGGGCGCGTCGGACGGCCCGAGCCGCCGTATCATGAGGCGATTGCGGGCGGCGTCAAACCGCCGGGAAGCTTCGCATCGGGCCCCCGCGAATAAAGCGGCAGAGCAGGCGCGCTTTGCGGCGTTTCATGCTGGGCAAGCCAGGCAAGTAAAATTGTAGAAATCGGCTTGTCCTGGAGAATAATATCAGGGCCGAGCGCCTCAATTAAGGTCTCCGCTTCTTCGATCTTATGCGTGACAGGCGCAATTTCCAGCGCGCCATTTTTCCACGCCGCCCAGCAGAGCTCTCCGCGCCGCACATCGGCGATACTGACGACGAATTTGTTTTGTTCCGGATCAGCTTCTTTCGCCCAGATTTCCAGAGATGACAGTCCGATAACCGGAAGCTTTCGCGGCAGGGCAAAGCCTTTGGCAAAGGACAGCGCCACGCGCTGTCCGGTAAAACTGCCGGGACCTGTGCAAACGCCGACGCGCGAAATGTCAGAGACATTGCGTCCGGCGTAATAGATCAATTCTTTCACAAGGGGAGCGAGGCGTTCAGCGTGGCCGCGCCCGATCGGTTCGGATTTGTGCGCGATAATGCGCCCTTCATCCACCAGGGCCGCAGAACAGGCTTTGCCTGTCGTATCCAGCCCCAACGTCAGCAATTAGATAGCCTGTTCCACGCGGGTCACTTCGGGGACATAATGTTTCAGAAGATTTTCAATTCCGCTTTTCAGCGTCATGGTCGAGCTCGGACATCCGGCGCACGCGCCGCGCATCTCGAGATAGACCGATCCGTCATCATCGTCGAAATGGCGGAACACAATATCGCCGCCGTCCTGCGCCACAGCGGGGCGAACGCGAAGCTCGATCAATTCCTTGATCTGTTCCACAATTTCGAGGGTTTCGCCTTCATAGACGCGGTCTTCGGCTTCGGCGCTCTGCAGCTGTTCCAGAAGCGGTTTACCGCCGGCCACATAGAAATCCATAATCGCGCCGAGAACGGCCGGCTTCAAATGTTTCCACTGCGCGTCATCTGTTCGGGTGACAGACACATAATCCGTCCCGAAAAAAACCCGCTCGACATCTGGGATCATAAACAGCATTTCGGCCAGAGGCGCGCGCGAGACATCTTCGCCGCGTGCAAATTCGAGCATCTTGCCGTCACTGCCGACGACATCACGTCCAGGCAGGAATTTCAGCGTCGCGGGATTGGGCGTATCTTCGGTCTGTATAAACATGATCTCTATGTGGCCCTTTGTCCGTCTCTGTTCAAGACGCATTGACGCCGCGGCCGCAAATTTGCATGAGTTATTGCATGTTGATCCCCGCCCGATCTCTGGCCGTCTCGGCCCTTTCGGTCCTTTTATTGGCCCCGCTCTCGGGGTGTGCCGGATTGGATACACGCCTGCCCAGTATTGCCGCCGCCGATTTAAAAGCGGAAAAGCAGACTCAGGAAAAATTGGCTTTAACGGAATGGGATGAAATGGCGGACCGCCTATTGCGGGTTGGGCGTCCAATTTTGCTCGCTAATCAAGCTCTCTGTCCGAAAACAGGGTCAAATATTGGCGTATTCACTCATGAGGTCGATAATTTTGAAAAACGCCTCCGTGGCGGCGCTCGGCGTGAATTAGGGGTGGGGGACGATACAGAAATCTTTCACATCGCCCCGGACAGCCCGGCGGCGAAAGCGGGCCTGATGCGCGGCGACATCATTCGCGACGCCGATGGCGACGATCTGGAAATGCGCGATATTCAAAAAGCGCTTGATGACAAAAAGAAGCTGTCTGTAAGCCGGGGCGAAGACAGGCTTCCCCTTCGCGTAACGCCCGATATCGCGTGCGCCTATCGCTTACGGTTAAAACAGAGCGCGGACGTCAACGCCTATGCCGATGGACGCAATATCACGGTAACAACCGGCATGATGGCTTTTGTCGAAAATGACGAAGAGCTCGCCCTGATTGTTGGTCATGAGCTTGCGCACAATACGATGGGACATATTCGGAAAATTATTGGCAATCTCATCCTATCGGGACTGGCAACACGTTATACCCGCCCGTTTGAATCCGAAGCCGATTATGTCGGTCTCTATTACTCCCGCCGCGCCGGATTTAGTATTGACGGAGTCGAAGACTTTTGGCGGCGTCTGGCTAAATCCGCCCCGAGAAATGTAGGGCGGGCCAAAACCCACCCGACTTTCCCGGATCGCTATTTACGGCTTGCGGCCGCGCGCGCCGAAATAAAAGCCAAGGAAGAAGCGGGCGAGCCGCTTGTTCCGAATTTCAAAACCTCTGATTCCAAATCCGGAAACGCGTCTTGATCAGGGCGGCGACTACCGTAGTTTTGGCAATCGGGCTCTTAGCCTGTTCTGCGCCGATGGCTGAAGGCGGCCCGGACAGAGAGGAAGACGACGTAAAGCCGCTGGTCCCAGACCTTCCAACAGAACGTCCGGACGAGGCGAACTTCGAGACCGTTCTCGCTGAATATCGGCAAATGAATGACCGGCTTGACCGGGTGAGCGCACCGCTACGTCTCGGCAATGCTGCGCTTTGCCCAGAGACCTTCCGAGACCCTGGGTTTCAGGCGCACTCTCTTGAAGACTATCCGGAGACAATGCGCGGCGTTGCCCAAGCCTTGATGGGGCTAGAGCAGAATGAAATCTATGTTCGGAGCGTGCGCCGCGACTCTCCGGCAGAAGAGGCGGATATTCAACCCGGCGACCGCATTCTTAGGTTAAACGGTCAAGCGATACCGGGCGGGCGGACGATGACGCAGTTTTATAATGCCTTGTCGCGCGGGGCTTTCAACGGGGCTCAAACCCGGATCGATTTACGAACGCCGACAGGGCAGGATTATGAAACCAGACTGCGGCCCCAAACGGCGTGCGACTACCAAACCACTGTTTTCTACTCGCAAGATATCAATGGGCACACAGATGGGCGAGAGGTATATATCACGTCAGAATTAATGCGGAGTGTCGCGGATGATGTGAACCTGGCTCTTATCGTCGCGCATGAAATGGCCCATGCCATTGCGGGGCATTTAAATGAGACGCCGACCAGAGATTTGGAATTGGAAGCAGATCGTATGGCGCTCGTCCTGATGGATCGGGCAGGATATGATATTGAAGCCGCTATTACGTATTGGGCAGATGCCGCCCATCCGCACCGCAGCCTTCAGGACGATTCAGACAGCCATCCCACAATTATCGAGCGCTATGAGAACTTCAGAAAAGAACAGGCCCGCATCAGAGAGCTGAAACGGGCCAATAAGAGTTTGGAATTTAATTAGATTTAATGGCAGAGCCTAGTGGCCGGACCCGTGGTCCTCGCCGTTTTCCATATCCATCTTTTCGTTGGGCTCGCCAAGCGGGACCATAAGGGTCACTGGCTCAGCCTTTTCATACGTCAAAGTGACAGAGACTTCTTCCGTGCCTTCCGCGATATTCGCGCCGAACATCATCAAATGATAGCTGCCGGGCTCAAAGCTGACTGTTTCTCCGGCCGGGAGGTCGACGCCGTCGACTCGGCGCATCTTCATAACGCCGTCTTCCATTGTATGGGTGTGGATTTCCACCGCGTCGCTAATAGAGCTCGCTGCAGAAATAAGCCGGTCAGAATTTCCCGTATTAGACAGGTCGAAATAAGCTGCGGCGACGTCACGTCCGGGAAGAGGCGGGCGAATGAAGGCGGAACTGACGTCAATTCCGACCTCTTCGGAATGGGATGCGGCGCTATGGTCGGCATTTGAATGGTCAGTTTCGGCATGGTCAGCTGCGTTATCGCAGGCCCCTAAACCAAATGCAGTAATCGCCATAACAAAGGGGGTTAAAATTAATTGTTTCATTTCTAAGCTCCGATAAATCCGATGATACGGCGCACGTCGGCGACAATCGGATCCGCAATTTCAGAGGCCTTATCGGCCGCGTTTGATAAAATTCGATCCAGCTCATCCGGCGCGGCCAGATAGCGGTTCATCAACTCCGTAATCGGGGCCAGGGTTTCTACGGCCAAATCGGCCAGAGCCGGTTTAAACGTGCCGAACCCCTGTCCGGCATACTCTTTGACAATGTCCGCATCTTTACGGTCTGACAATGCGGCATAAATGCTAACGAGATTTTTAACTTCCGGACGATCTTCCATCTCTTCCATTGTTTCAGGCATCAGGCCGCCATCGGTTTTAGCCTTGCGGATTTTTTTGGAAATCGTATCCGCATTATCGGTCAGGTTGATGCGGGAATTATCCGACGGATCAGACTTGGACATTTTGGCGGTGCCGTCACGCAGGCTCATCACCCGCGCGCCTGCGCCCTTAATCAGGGGTTTTGGCAGAGGGAAGAAATCAACCCCGAAGTCATGGTTGAACTTTGCCGCGATATCCCGGGAAAGCTCCAAATGCTGCTTTTGATCTTCGCCGACCGGAACATGCGTTCCTTTAAAGGCGAGAATATCGGCCGCTTGCAAAACTGGATAGGTGTAGAGCCCGACAGACGCCTTCTCGGCATTTTTCCCTGCCTTGTCTTTGAATTGTGTCATCCGGTTGACCCATCCCGTGCGCGCCACACAATTAAAGTACCAAGCCAGCTCAGTATGCGCCCGCACGGCGGATTGATTGTAAACAATCGCTTTTTTCGGATCCACGCCAGAGGCGAGGAACGCCGCAGCGATTTCCCGGGTCTGTTCGGATAGTTGTTTAGGATCTTGCCAGACAGTGATCGCGTGGAGATCTACAATCGTGTAAATACACTCCATTTCGTCCTGAAGGTCGACAAACTTTTTAAGCGCGCCGAGATAATTTCCAAGATGCAGAGCGCCGGAAGGCTGAACGCCGGAAAAGACCCTGTCGGGCCCCTGATAAGAGGTTTGGTCTGTCACAATTTATCCTTATGCACTCTTGCGGGAAAACGCGTCGCGAATATCACTGACCCCGAAAGCCCGCAATACCATAGCGGCAATTATATAAAACACCCCGCCCGCCCCGCAAATGACGCCGAGCAAAACAAGATCCAAGAATAATCCGAAATTTTCGAAATCCGGCAGGAAGGGCAGGGACAGCCAAAGTCCTATACCCATTAACCCACTCGCCAATGCGATACGGGGCAAGCGGGAGAGTAAGCGTTTATCCGGGTCAAGATGAGTATTTTTGAAAAGTGAGCGGGATAGGCAGAAAACATTGACCCAAGCGGCAATAGACGTTGCGAGCGCCAGGCCTTCAAATCCTATGCGGTGAAATAATATTAGGCCTAAAACGATATTCACAATGGCTGAAATCGCAGCGTAAACCATTGGCGCTTTGGTGTTTTCACGGGCGAAAAAGGCCGGCGTTAGCACCTTGATTAATACGAATGCCGGCAGGCCTAGCGCGAAATATCGAAGTGCTTTAGCGACCTGAATAGTTGTCTCCGGCACAAATTCGCCGCGCTGATATAATCCTGCAATTAGAACTTCCGGCATGACAAAAAGAGCGACTGCTGCAGGCAGCGTTAGGAATGCAGCAATTTCTATCCCGCGGTTGAAGGAGTTTCTCGCGCCGATTTCGTCGCCGGCACGGAGACGGCGGGACAGGGCCGGAAGGAGGGCGACGCCCATGGCGATGCCGATCATGCCGAGGGGGAGCTGATAAAGTCGATCCGCATAAGTTAGCCAGCTTGCGGCGCTGTCCCGAAACGTCGCGATGGTATGGGACACTAATAAATTAATTTGTGTAATTCCGGCGGAGAGAAGGCCCGGTACACCCAAAATGACCAAGCGTTTTACGCCCGGCGTCAGACGGGGGCGACGGAAACCAATTTTAACGCCGGCTTTTCGGCACGCCCAGAGGACGGCGCCCATCTGAGCAATTCCGGAGAGGGTCACCGCGACGGCAAGACCCATCCCAAGACCGGGTTTCCCGACCCCTAGATATGGAAGGCCCATCAGAGCGCCTATCATGAATATATTTAGAATAATCGGAACGGCGGCCGCGACACCAAAAAGATTTCTTGTATTTAAAATACCCGAAAACAACGCCGCCATCGACATGAAAAGAAGATAAGGCATCGTAATCCAGGCATAGGTCACTGCAAGATAGTAAGGCTCTATGCCGTCGCCGCGGGGTGATTTATCCAAACCGCCGCCGATAATATTAAGCGACCAAGGCATGGTCAGTTCGAATAAAATCACGAGCGCTGCGACTGTTACAAACAGCGCGGCCAGGGTTTCGGAGGCGAACTCATCTGCGGCCTCTTCGCCTTCTTGTTCGATGCGTTTGGCATAAAGAGGCACAAAAGCCGCATTAAACGCTCCTTCGGCAAACATTCGCCGGAAAACATTGGGCAACTTGAACGCGGTAAAAAAGGCGTCACTGACGGCGCCCGCCCCGAGAAAACTGGCAATGAGAATATCTCGTGCAAGACCCAAGAGGCGGCTGACCAAAGTCAATGAGGCGATAATAGCCGTGGATTTTAAAAGGCGCTGTTCTTTCATCGCGTCTTCGTCTCTAGCTAAGCCGCTTGGGAAATTTGCGGCGATAAAAGGTCAGTAATTTGCTCTTTTAGCGTTTTTCTGACGGCTTTTGGCAAAGCACAATTTCTGGCGCGTCCGTCGACGGTGCCGGGTAGGCAGAGATAAAACGCATCAATCGCGCGGGTGCCGACCACCTCGATGTGAGCTGAGAGCACTTCCAGCTCATTATCTCGGAAAATAGAAGCGATATCAGAGAGAAGGCCAGGACGGTCGCGACCCTCTATTTCTAAAATCGTTACGTCGCCGGAGTCGTTTTTAACAAATCTGACGCGTGGCTTGACCGGAATGGCGCCTGCTCTGCGCGACGTAATAGGCTTTGGTATCACCATGTCTTTTACGTCTCCCAAAGCAGCCCTGTGCGCCCGTTTTCTCAATGTTTCAAGCGCATGTTGGCTTTGACGTCCAAAAGCGAGCTTTTCGGTGTTTTGTAAATAGAAAACGTTGAAGACCTGACCCTTTTCACCTGTGTGCAACCTGGCGCCAGTAATGGTTGCCCCGCAGCTGGAGATGGCTTTGGTCAAATCGGCAAACAGGCCAGAGCGATTTCGCGTCAGAACCCATAATTCGGTGATGTCTCGATTTCGCGTCAGCCGCGTCTGCACCGCAGTACCAAGATTGTCTTGCGAGACTTGATGGAAAAAGCGGGCGTGCCGGATCATATCGGCCATATCAAAAGTGAGCCAATAATTCTGCGTCAGCTCGTCTAGCTTGTCGAAAATTCGGGCGTTCTTTTCAGGCGTCAGCTTTTCGCTAAGTTGCTCCCGTGCGGCGTTCGCTTTGGCCGTAGGGGCTAAGTACTCCCGCCCTTCGAGATAAGCCACTGTTGCTGTATAGAGCCCGCGCAGCAAAACACCTTTCCAGTCGTTCCAAATCCCGGGACCCACAGAACGGATATCGACCACGGTGAGCGCAAATAACAGGTTTAACCGCTCGATAGAGCCGACCAGCCGAGCAAACTCTGCGATTGTATCGGGGTCGGATATATCTCGTCTCTGGGCGGTTTCGCTCATGTCCAAGTGACGCCGGATAAGCCAAGCGACAGTGTCCGTGACCTCTTTATTCATTCCCAAACGGCGGCAGGCCCGCCGTCCTAACTGCGCGCCTTCAATACATTGGTCACCCTGACCTTTGCCCGTATCGTGCAAAAGGCAGGTTAGATACATTATGAGGCGTTGTTCCTTCGTGAATTTGGCCGCGACGGCAGAAACAATGGGCAAATCTTCTTTAAGACGTTCGTCCTCTAGATTGTCAAAATTATCCACCAATCTCAGTGTGTGTTCGTCGACTGTATAAGAGTGGTGCATGTTGAATTGTGTTCGGGCGACAATGCCGCCAAATTCCAATAGATACCGCCCGAGCACACCTGCCTCATTCATGATTTTCAGCGTCGCATAAGGGGCTTTCGCGCCGAGCAAAATCTTTTTGAAGATGCGTGCATTTTCTGGATCGCGGCGAAATTCCGTATCGATAATATTCCGGCGAAAATCTATCGCGGAAAAGGCATCAGGATGAATATCCAGATTCCGCCGACCCGCCGTTTCAAATAACTGGAGGATAATCGATGGATCGTGGCGAATTTGCAGAGGATCGGCAAAATTCAGCCGCCCGTAATCAATCTGAAGATTGTCATTTTTTAGATTACGCCGAGAGCGTGGCAAGAGCGCTTCGAGGCCTGAGGGCAGGCGCAAAGCTTTTTCTTCCTCCAGCTTCGCGCAGGCGATCCGGGTGAGCGCGCCAACCTCTTTGGCATTCATGAAGTATTCCCGCATAAATTTCTCAACGGCAATTTCAATCGGACCGGAGGCGTAACCCATTTTGCGGGCGAGTTCCGTCTGTTTATCAAAACTCAATGTTTCCGTTGGCCGCCCGGAGATTAAGTGTAGCCAGATGCGCGCCCGCCAGAGAAAGTCGGCCGCGTGTTTGAAACGAGTCGCCGCTTGCTCATCAAACAGACCCATTTCAACATAGCTATCGGCGAGTTGAGGGTCTGTGATCCGGTTTTCTTTGTCCAAAAATCGAGCAATCCAATAAAGGACATGCAAGTCCCGCAGACCTCCTTTTCCCTCTTTAACATTGGGTTCAATAACGTAGCGGGAGTTACCTTCTCGTTCGTGACGAACGTCGCGCTCATTTAACTTTTCTGCGATGTAATTACGTCCTTTACCGCGCGTCACTTCTTTTCGAAATCTTGTGTAAAGCGTATCTGCTAGCTCTTTGTCGCCGCGCAAAAACCTCAAATCTAACAGCGCAGTTAGGATTGTTTGGTCTTCCTTTGCCAGCGAAATAGATTGCTCTACAGTGCGGCTCGCATGTCCGACTTTCAGGCCTAAATCCCAAAGCATATAGAGCATGAATTCGGTGACTTGTTCTGTATAGGCAGAGCCTTTGGCTTCGGCCGTCAGAAATAAAAGGTCCACGTCACTTTCGGGCGCCATTTCCGCGCGGCCATATCCGCCTACGGCGCACAGGGCGAGGCGTTCGGAGGGCGTAGGATTGGCCGCCGGCACTTCGTGCGTCAGCGTATATTCAAATAATCCCAAAATGACGGTGTCATGTATGGCCGCGATCAGCGACGCGGTTTCTAACCCGCCAAGGCGCCCTTTTGAAAAAAGCTCTTCCGCCCGTGCCATTCCGGTCGAGAGGGTCTGACGCAAGACTTCCAAGACCCGCGCGCGTTTGTTTTTTCCACCCTCCACGGCAATCTGGTCGAGGGCGGCGCGCAGATCGTCCCTATTCAGCCCGCTATCAATGGCGATAGGTCTGTCGGGAAGCGAGAGTTTTGGAGCGCGGGCCATCAGGGAAGTTTCGCTTTCAAATCATAAAGAAGGTCTAGTGCCTGACGCGGCGACAGATCGTTGACGTCCAGAGCGCTCAGAGCTTTTTCTATTTCCGACGGCGGAGGCGGCGCGCTCGGCGTGGGCGTGGCCGAGAATAGGGGCAAGCCGCCTAATAGCTCAGTGTCTTTTGTTCCGGTGTCTTTTTCGGACTCCAAACGACGCAAAACTTCCTGAGCGCGCTGCGTCGCGGCTTTCGGGAGTCCGGCTAGGCGCGCAACCTGCACGCCGTAGGATTTATCAGCCGCGCCGGGGCGAACGTCATGTAAAAAGACGAGCTCGCCTTCCCAGTCTTTGGCCCTCAGAGAGGCGTTGCCTGCAGCGTCAAGATTTTCGGCCAGGTCAGTCAGCTCGTGATAATGCGTGGCGAATAAGGCGCGGGATTTGTTTACACTGTGCAAATGCTCTGTGGTCGCCCAAGCGATAGAAAGACCGTCAAAGGTTGACGTGCCGCGACCGATTTCATCTAAAATAACGAAGCTCTTTTGCGTGGCCTGATTGAGGATAGCGGCCGTTTCAATCATTTCTGTCATGAAGGTGGAGCGACCCTTTGACAGATCATCAGATGCGCCGACCCGGGAAAACAGCGCGTCGGCCACACCAATATGAGCATTTGCCGCCGGGACAAACCCGCCGGCTTGGGCGAGGACAAACATAAGCGCATTTTGTCGGAGATAGGTAGATTTACCTGCCATATTTGGCCCGGTTATCAGGGTTAGGCGATTGGCGGGTTTGACTTGACTCTGCTGGCCGTCTGCATCCAGCAGGCAGTCATTTGGGGTAAAATCCGCCGCGCCTGATTTCTGCAAAGCCTCGCGGACGACAGGATGGCGACCGGAGGTAACTTGAAAACAGAGGCTATCATCCACGACCGGACAGCTCGCGCCTGTCTCGACGGCCCACTCGGCCCAACCGCTTTGCACATCCAGCACCGCGAGAGCGTGGGCGCTGCGGCGAATAACATCTGCCAGAGTTCGGGTTTTTGCGGCAAAAGCTTCAAACTCTTCGACCTCGAGGGCGCAAACCTTATCTGCCGCGCCGGAAATTTTAGCGTCCAGATCTGCTAGTTCTGTGGTGGTAAAACGTATGCCGGACACCAAAGTCTGTCGATGAATGAAGGGGCTGTCGGGGCCTCTATTCAACATGGTGTCCGCATGTTTTGGCGAGACTTCGATGAAATAACCGAGGACATTATTATGTTTGATCTTCAAGGTCGGGACACCGGATTGTTTGGCATAATCGGCTTGTAAGCCAGCGACGATTTTCCGGCTGTCATCCCGCAGAGATTTTAACTCATCAATGGAGGGCTGCCATCCCCGGGCGATAAAGCCGCCGTCGCGGGCCTGCATGGGGACGTCAGGGGAGAGGGCCTTGGATAAATCGCGGCGAAGATTGGCGAGCTGGTCTTTATCACTCAAACTCAAATCTTCTAAAACGCTTTCAAGGTTTTCCGGCAAGGTCAAATTCGTCTGTTTCGCAAATTCCGCGCATATAGTCTCGCCCAGTCCCAATGTGTCGCGAATGACGACCAAATCTCTGGGCCCGCCGCGTCCAAGACTCAAGCGGGAGGCAGCTCTCGCCATATCGCCGCATTGCGCGAGAAGGTTTCGGAGCCGCTCGCGCAAGGCGGGTTGCTCGACAAAAAAAGTTACCGCCATTTGACGGCGCTTTATCTCCGCGACATCAATCAAAGGCCGCGACAGGCGGTCCGCGAGTTCCCGCGCGCCGGCGCCCGTTTTGGTGCGATCAATGACAGACAGAAGCGAACCTTTGCGTGTGCCTTTCTGCGTGCGGTCAATTTCGAGGCTGGCGCGGGTGGCCGGATCAATTGCCATGAACCCGGCGGTGGCGCGCCGCGCTGGCGGAGAAAGCTGTACGGGATTGCCGGCCTGCGTTAGCTCCAGATAATCCAAAAGAGCCCCAGCAGCAGAAATTTCCGCTTTGGAAAAATCGCCAAACCCATCGAGACTCTCGACATTGAATTGCGCCTTGAGTTGTCTTTCTCCGGCGCGAACATCGAATTTGGTCCCGGCTTGCGGGGTCAGCGAAATGCCGTCCAAGGGCAGGCCGGACATGAATTCGGCGTCTTGATAAAGAGATTCAGATAATAAGAGTTCTCTGGGGCGGAGCGCTGCCAGTTCTGTTGCCACGCGCTCGGCGGGCATATCGGCTGTGCAAAACAGGCCATCTGAAATATCGGCCCATGCCAGAGCGAAATCCCCGGCCAGGGTTTTGGATAGGGCGGTGATTATGTTTCGTCCGCGCGCCTCAAGCAAGTTGTCTTCGGACAATGTGCCGGGCGTGACGAGGCGCACGACTTCGCGGCGCACAACAGATTTGCTGCCGCGTTTTTTGGCCTCTTTCGGATCTTCGGTCTGCTCGCATACGGCAACGCGGAAGCCCTTTTTTATCAGCCGCTGCAGATAGGTCTCTGAGGAATGAACCGGCACGCCGCACATGGGAATATCATTTCCGGCGTGCTTTCCCCGTTTCGTCAGCGCGATATCAAGGGCGGCTGCGGCGCGGACGGCGTCGTCGAAGAAAAGCTCGTAAAAATCGCCCATACGATAGAACAGCAGAGCCTCTGGCCCCACATCCGCCTTGATAGACAGAAACTGGGCCATCATCGGCGTGACTTTCGTCGCTTTATCTGTTGCTGTATTGGCGGTCATGACGGGCGGAAATTCGCGTATATCGGCGCGCGGCGCAAGCCCGATTGCCTGTTATTTACGTCTCTATTTCTTTGTTCCGTATGCCTTTGGCCGCATTCGGCCCAAAGAAGAGAAGAATTAGCGCAAATATGATTGCCGGAATGCCCAAAGCCGCAGAGAAAATAAAGAACAGCTCGAACCCCATTTTCTCGGCCATGACCCCGGTGAAGCCGGAAAGGGTTTTCCCAACCAAATTAAACATGGATGAGAGAAATGCATATTGCGTTGCCGCAAATTTCAGATCGCAAAGAGATGAGAGGTAGGCAATGAATATGGTCGCGGCAAACCCTGCGGCGAGATTGTCAGCTCCTACTGTGACAAATAGGTAAGCAGTCTTTGGGTCAGAGACCGTTGAGAGCCAAGCGAAGGCGCCGTTTGTAATGACCATTAAAATTGAGCCAATTAACAGACATCGCATTAGGCCAAACCGAATAGAGATTGCCCCGGCGACAAACCCGCCAAAGATGACTGGCCAAGGGCCAAAGAAACTGGAGACAAGCCCAACCTGAATTTCCGTAAAGCCGACGGATTGATACATGGGCTTGGCCATTGGACCCATAGTCTTGTCGCTGATGAGATAGGTGGCGACGAGCAGAAACACCAAAGGCGTCCATTTACCGAGACGCGTCAAAAAACTAAAAAACGGTTTGACGATATATTCCACGCTGGCATCCGCGATGGAGTCCATTTTCCGGCGAATGTCCCGATGCGGTTCCTTGATGAAAAAGACGATGCAGCCATTAAGCGCCATAACGCAGGCCATGAAAAAGTAAGCAAAATTCCAATTCGTCAGGCCTGCCACGATATAGGACAGGCCCGCGCCGATGATGGCCAAGCGGTATCCCAAAACGTAGGTTGCGGCCATATTGGTCTGGCCGTCTCCCGGCGCGGCTTCTATCCGCCACGCATCTATCGAAATATCAAGTGTCGCGCCGGAGGTTGCCAAGACAACAGCGCCGAAAGCCAGGAATTTGACGGAGCTCCCCGGATCAGACGAGGCAATCATCAACATGCCGATAACAGTGCCGAGAATGGCCGCGAGCATCCAAGAGCGGCGGTGGCCCATGGCGCGGGTCAAAAGCGGAATTTTGAGGTTATCAACGAGAGGCGCCCACAGCACTTTGGCGGTATAGGCCAGTCCGATCCAGGCGAAGAAACCGATGACGCCCAGATCCACTCCTTCTGCCTTCATCCAATAGGCGAGTTCTGAATATATCAGCATATAGGGCAGGCCCGACGCAAAGCCGAGCGACATCATGCCGAGCATTTTCGGTTGAAGATAAGACAGGAAGACTTCGCGCCAGCTGCGCTTTGATTCGGTTATGTCTGCTGTGTCCATAGGGTGTCTTTGCCTATTTCCGGCAGAGGCGTCCAGTCTGTAATGGAGAGGGGAAAAGGGCCGGGATTAAGCGGCGTCTTTCTCGGCTTGTTGCCCGGTCCAGTTTTTCACCATTTGAGTGAGTTCTTCTGCGCTGACAGGTTTGGTCATGAAATCATTCATACCGGAATCAAAACAGGCATTGCGGTCATCATCAAACGCATTTGCGGTCAGAGCGATGATAGGCAGGGATTTTGAAACATTTGGCAGGCTCCGAATTTTCCGAGTGGCTTCCAGACCGTCCATATTAGGCATCCGCATATCCATAAAGATGAGGTCATAGCTTTGAGACTTCATTGCTTCTACAGCTAACGTTCCGTCTTCGACCGTCTCGACAACATGGCCTTCGGCTTCCAGTAGGGTTCGGGTGAGCAGAGCATTGATCGCATTGTCTTCGGCGAGAAGAATACGCTTTACGCCTCCGGTGAGCTCTCCAGTCTCTGCAGAGGAAGCAGGTTGGGCCTCAGTTTCCGTTGCCGTAGGGGCGGTTTGTTGTTCCGGGGCCTCTTCAACGCCAAGTGCTTTCGCAATAACCGCGTCACGCCAATTATTGCCCAGAACGGCGCTATCGTCGCCAAGCGGTAAGGCGCGGCGTTCAAAGTCGCGTTTTTCTTCTTCCGCAGGTGACTGCTGCGCCTGCATTTGCTGTGACTGGTCGGCGTCCGAAGAAACAGGTTGCGCATTATCTATCTGGGCTGGTTCCGGCGCGGTATCATTCATTTCAGAGGCAGTCTCGACCTCTGCCTGAGAAACGGTCGGTTCCTGAGATTGCGGTTCAAAAGAAGCGTCTGTTTCCAGAGTGGCTTCTGACGCGACCGGGTCATAGGCCGTCTGCATATCATGCGGCGCTGCAGACATGTCTTGTTGTAGCTCTTGTTGAGGCGGAGAATCAGCGTGCACCGGATTTTGATCTGATGAGCTCTCCCCAGTGGAAAGCTCGGGCTGCTCGGATTGAGTTTGCGGCGCAGAAGAGTCCACAGGCGGCGGGGCCTCTGACGTGACGGGCTGCGCGGCGCTGGCATAGGACGTGACGTTCCGCGCCAGAGCAAAAGCGGTGCCGTCCGGATGGCTTTGTTCTACCCAGTCATAAACTTGTTCTGTTTGCCCGGCTTCTTGAGCGGGCATGCGCGTTTCAAATCGATAAGGCACAGGATAGGCGCCTGGTTCGGTCGGTTGCGGGGCAGGCCAGCCTTGTAAAATATTGCCGGTCCAAGCTTCTACCGTTCCGCCGTAAAGTTGAAGAAACGCCGCATTAATGAAGAGAATACGGCCTTGCGCGTCGCGTTTCATAACAGGGTCTGGCCAAAGCCAAAACTGCGCAGCAATTGATTCGTGAGATGACATATGCACCCTTCTTGCCCCAGAAATAGGAGTGATTTCCGAGGGAATGTGCCTGTTTAGTCTAAAAAATAGGTTACTAAATGAGGAAAAATAGCCAAATTTCTACGTAAAATAGCAAAACAATTAAGAATAATAAGGATTTTTGGAGTTTCGGGACTTTTGGCCCAAATCGGCCGAGTGGGAAGCCGATCGAATCAATCCTTTACGGGCCCGACGATGAGAAAGACTCTCAGCTATGTGTAGACGGTGAATTTGGTCTGACCCGGCCAAGTCGGCAAGGGTTCTGGCCACGCGCAAAACACGGTGGTAGCCCCGCGCGGTCAATCCAAGCGTTTCTGCTGCCTGAATCAGTAATTTCCGCCCATCGGCATCCGGCTGCGCCACATGATCTAGCCTGTCTTGCGGCAATTCGGTGTTTGTCAGACCGCCATTGCGGTCGATCTGAATCCGCCGGGCGCGGGCGACGCGTTCGGCTACTTCTTTCGTTCCCTCGGAGGACGGAGGTAGCGCGAGATCCGCCGGGGTGACGGCGGGTACATCTATTTGAATATCCATCCGGTCCATAAACGGGCCGGATATTCGGGCCTGATAATCCGCTGCGCAGCGAAGCCCGCGCCGACAAGCGACCCCGTCCGCGCCTCCGGTACCACAACGGCACGGATTCATGGCGGCGATAAGTTGGAAGCGCGCAGGGTATCGGACATGGGCATTGACTCGGGCGACCGAGATTTCTCCGGTCTCCAAGGGCTGTCGGAGGCTGTCCAAGACTGTTGGAGTAAATTCAGGAAGCTCGTCCAAAAACAAGACGCCGCGATGGGCGAGCGAAGCTTCGCCGGGTTTCGCTTTATTCCCGCCCCCAACCATAGCCGCCATAGAGGCGCTGTGATGCGGAGCGCGGTAGGGCCGGGCGCGGGAAAGCTGCCCCCGGTCTAAAAGTCCCGCCACGGAATGCACCATGGAGACGTCCAAAAGCTCGTTGGCTGTGAGCGGGGGTAAAAGCCCGGGCAGGCGCGCGGCGAGCATGGATTTACCTGAGCCGGGAGGTCCCACCATAAGAAGGTTGTGCCCGCCAGCCGCCGCGACTTCGAGCGCCCGTTTGGCGGTCTCCTGTCCGCGGACGTCGCGCAAGTCGACACCTGATTCCGGCTCTAGCATTTCACCCGGTTCTGGCCGCGAGAGCACTTGAGTGCCTTTGAAATGGTTCATGATCTGGACAAGTGTTTGCGGCGCTAGAAGGGGAAGGTCCCCCGCCCACGCCGCCTCTGCCCCATTCGCCTCGGGGCAAATTAGTCCGAAATCATGGGAGTTCGCCATAACGGCCGCCGGAAGGGCGCCCGGAACAGGGGCGATCGTGCCGTCCAAGGCCAGCTCTCCAATAGCGACGAAGTCTTCGATGGCGTCAGAAGGGATCGCTCCAATCGCCGCCATGAGACCCAGCGCAATCGGGAGGTCATAATGCGCGCCTTCTTTGGGCAGGTCCGCCGGGGCGAGATTAATAATCACACGCTTTCCCGGCAAAAACAGGCCGAGAGAGGCAAAGGCGGCGCGCACGCGTTCACGCGATTCCGCGACGGCTTTGTCAGCTAATCCGACAATATTAAAAATGGGGCGAGAGGCGGAGGAAACCTGAACCTGCACATCGACGCGCCGCGCCTCTGCGCCTTCGAAAGCCACGGTTTGAATTCTTGCCACCATAATGCGCCCTTTCCTTGCTTTGAAGTAAGCAGAAGGAAAAGAACAAATCAAGAACTTATTTAAGCCCTCATATATAGAGGATTAGTGCCTTTAGGCGAGTCCGACGCAGCGCAGAGCGCGGAATTTCTCAGCGCCATGCGGAAAAATCAGCGGTTGTTCGGCGTGGCGTAATGGATCGCGCATCCGGTACCCTTGCGATGAGCGATCCAGAATAACCGCCCAATGGGACCGCCCATTTGGCAAGTAGAATTGAACGAGCGGATAATAGCCATCCACAATACATTGATTGATCAACCCGGCATCGACCGTTTTATAATATCTCGCCTTAGCCTGACCATCAGTGACTTTGCGAATGCCGTCCCAGATAAGCCAGCCACGGGGGGTAAAGCTATCGGCGCGGGTCAGCCGTTTATTAAGGTCTGAGGGGTCGGTCTTAAAGCCAAGATTGACCAAAGCCATACTTGTTGCGGTGACGAGACACCCGTCCGCGCCTAAGGTTCCGTCAGAATGACCAAGCTGTTCATGGGCCCACCGGCGATCCTTTTGATAAAACGCGACCCGGTCGGGTAAAGCGGTCTGGTTATTAACTTGAGGGCGTACGGTTTGTCCGGGGGACACAGATTTCGGCGTGCTCCCACAGGCGGCCAGCGTCAGGGCCAAAAGGCTTATATAAATCCATCTAAACATCCGCCTGTTTTAGGCGTCAAGATTTAAAAGAGTGTTAGGAGGACTGACGCATCACAGACAAAATGTGCAGACCTAGTCGACACACAGCCCGGGTTGGACTTTTCCGGCCACGACTTCTGAATAGCACCCGAAAGGGTTGTCCGTTTTCTGGCATTGTCCGCTGACTGCACCTTTATCTCCGGCGTTGACGTCTGCCACGCAAATCCCTTGGCAATTGGAACTGTCGATGCAGATATTTCCGCCATCGGAATAAGTCATCGTGCACCGCTCTGCCCCGATTATGCCGGCGCGCTCAACAAAACCCCCTTGAGAGACGCACATCGCGCGGTCCTCGGCGCTGAGGGTTCGGTCATTGTTTGGTGCCGGTGCCGGTGTCAAAGGTTCAGACGGAGCCTGAGTTAAGTCTTGAGATTGAGCCGATAGGCTGGTGAGCGTGTAAAGTTTTTTGAGACGATCCCCACTATGACTTATGCGGGATATAGATTGGCGCACATCTAACTCAATGAGAATTTGGCGGCCCGTATCAAACAGATAAACGGATTCGCTGTCATGTCCGATCTGTTTAAATTTAAATTCCTGTCCAGACTGGCTGCGTTCAACCCAATTTTTTGCGCCGCGTTTTACGAAGGCTCCGCCTGAATAGGCCGCCCGCATGAGCGTCTCGGGGCTCGGCGTTTTGGCTGGAGGGGTGGACGGCGGCACCTTTTTCCCGGGAGGGCTGTAATTTGGCGGCGGCACGCGTTCAACTGGATTGCCGTTACTCTCCTGTGCGGCCGTCATGATGGGGTCTATTTTCGTCACGCGGTAGAGCTGCGCCATAGGATGGCCAGGCCATTCACCAGAAATTGTTTTGCCGTTCAAATCAATCAGGAGCTCGACTCTTCCGGTGGAATTCATCACACGTAATGTATTCTGATTATAAGATTTTGTCTCAAAGCTATATCGCTTGGTTCCTCGGAAATCATATTCCGTCCAAACATCAAAATTATTCAGATCCTGCACCAACTTTCCGCCGACGAAGTGGATAGTGTGTATCGGCACGCGGGGCGCTTCAACTTCCACCGCCGCTTGCGCGGGAGGGGACGTTACAACAGCGCTCACGGCGAGAAAAAAACCGGCGAAGAGAGCCGCTAAGGCTCGCCGGCCTGGCTGAGCCAAAAAGGCCGTCGGTTTAAATATCTGTTTGGCGGGTAAGCTATACATAAGGCAAACCTTCACTTGCGAGGAGGGTCTGAATGTGTCGGTCTCTCCGGTTTCTGTCAAGACAGGCTATAAAACGGCGAGGGCCTAGTTTGGCCGTTCTTATGCAGGAGATACGCCAAAAATTACCGTAACTTTAACCGACCCTTTACCCTCAGCCTTCACAATCTCTTAAGATTAAAGGACGCTTCGATTATGACACCACCCCCTTCCGCCGCTGCCCAAAATGAGATGGCTTATGATCCAGAGATGGTCCATGCCATGATGGCGGAGCTGGAAGCGGCGCAAATTGGCCCGTTTCAACGCGCGGCCAAAGCGCTGATCCTGATCGCTCTTTCCGCGTTCATTGTGCTTTCCGTTCTCAGCTATAATCCTTTTGACAGTACTATGGATACGGCGGGCATTGGCAGTACGACAAACTGGCTCGGCACGCCGGGCGCCAGTTTCGCCAACTGGGCCATGCAGTTTTTGGGACTGGGCTCAGTTATTGCCGGCCTATTGACCCTGTTCACGGGCATGAGGGCCCTCATCCGGCCCCGCCCTTACCTCAACCGTCTGGACCGGCTTCGCCGTTTTAGCCTTTGGGCAGGAACCATTATTTTTGGCACTGCCACCGTGGCCGCTTTCCCGATTCCGCAGGACTGGCCGATGGCGACCGGGCTTGGCGGATGGATTGGCGATATTATCTTTCTCAATCTTCGCGGGATGGTCGAACCGTTCAATATTCCCTTCACGCCCGCCATTATCGCCTCTCTGACCTTTGTCTTAGCCGTCTTCTGCTTGGGACGATTCATGCGGATTGTCGCCAAAGACCTCGTTGATGTGATGGACGCAGCTGGACTTGTCTGGGCTTATGTCCGAATCTGGCTGGATAATACCGCCGCTTTCCTGGCGCGGGTTTTCCGGAAGCTCTTTAAAACTGCCTATGTTGACGATCTGGCTCAGCCGGCGGGAACGACGGACCTTTTCCGGGATGTGCCTGATACATCTTCGCCAGCTCCGGCGCCGGCTCCGAAAACAACAGCCGTCGTCGAGCCGCAATATGTGGCTCCCGCGACGGCTCCGGCTCCGAAGAAGAAAAAAGTTACTAAGAAAAAGGTCGCGCCGCCTCAGCCGCAATTTGACTTCCCGGAAGGGTCGGAATTTGTCTTACCGGGACTTGATTTGCTTAAAACGCCTCCGCCTCGCGCCGCTATTCACGACAAGGCCGCTTTGGAAAGAGCCGCCGAGCATTTGCATCAGGTAATGGGTGAATATGGCATAGAAGGCGAAATGGGCGCGGTGCGTCCGGGCCCTGTTGTAACCTTGTTTGAGTTTGAGCCTGCCCCCGGCGTGAAAAGCCAGCGAGTTATAAATTTGGCCGATGACATTGCGCGAAACATGTCCGCCAAATCCGCCCGTATTGCTGTGGTGCCTGGCCGCAATGCGATGGGCGTGGAAATGCCGAACAAACGCCGAGAGACAGTTTGGCTGAAAAACATGCTCGCTTCGGATATCTTCGTAAATAGCGAGGCGACGCTACCGCTCATAATGGGTGAGGATATTGGCGGAGAGCCTTTCGTCGCCGACCTAGCCAAGATGCCGCATTTGTTGGTCGCGGGTACAACGGGCTCGGGTAAGTCTGTCGCGGTTAACTCCATGATACTCTCGCTTATGTACACGCTGACGCCGGATCAATGTAAGTTCATCATGATTGATCCGAAAATGCTGGAATTATCCGTTTATGACGGCGCGCCTCATTTGCTTGCGCCTGTAGTGACCGAACCGAAAAAGGCTGTCGTTGCGCTAAAATGGACTGTGCGCGAAATGGAAGATCGCTACCGCAAAATGTCCAAGGTGGGCGTCCGGAACATGGCCGGATTTAATGAGAAAGTCGCCGAGTTCAAAGCTAGCGGGGAAACCCTCAAGAAAACGACGATGACGGGCTATAATAAAGAAACGGGCGAACCCGAATACGAAGTCGAAGAGCTCGAATTCGAACCCATGCCTTACATCGTTGTGGTCATTGACGAGATGGCGGATTTGATGATGGTCGCCAAGAAAGAGATTGAAGGCTCTGTCCAACGTCTGGCGCAAATGGCGCGGGCGGCGGGTATTCATATGATCACAGCAACGCAGCGTCCGTCCGTGGATGTGATCACCGGGACCATTAAGGCAAACTTCCCGACGCGCGTGTCTTTCCGCGTCGGCTCTAAAATCGACAGCCGCACAATTCTTGGCGAACAAGGGGCGGAGCAGCTCCTGGGCAATGGCGATATGCTTTATATGGGGACGGGACGACCAAGGCGATTCCACGGTCCTTTTGTCTCTGACGGAGAAGTTGAAAAGATTGCAAAATTCGTCAAAGCGCAGGGCGCGCCAAGCTACCTTGAAGATATTACCACGGAACGCGACGAAGATTCCGACGGGTCGGGCGGAGGCAGCGGCTCCGGCAATACAGATGAGGAAGGGTCGCTCTTTGACCAGGCCGTGGCGATCGTCGCGCGGGACCGCAAAGCGTCGACCAGCTATATCCAACGCAAACTCTCCATTGGCTATAACCGAGCCGCCGATTTGATCGAGCGTATGGAAGGCGAGGGGATGATTAGCGAAGCCGCTTCAGGCGGAAAACGCGAAGTCCTCCTCCCAGAAGAAGAGCCGTTTTAGACTTTAAGATTTTTTTTCCAAACACGGCGATACGATCAAGGAAGAGCGATCTGCATTCCAGTCCATTCCGAATTACGAATTCCGGGAGGATTAAACTAAACGCTTCCCCCAAGCGGGCGGGGCAGGTAAACCCGTTTCCATGACTGATAATTTGAAAGTTTCTGTCCTCGGCGCGGATGGCCGAATGGGCCGCGCCGTGATCTCTGCTTTGGCGGAAACGCCCGGCGTCAAATTAATTGCGGCCCTAACTCACTCTGAAAGTTCTGATCTGGGTAAGGATAGCGTGGCGCTGGCAGACGCCAAAGGCGAGGTCGTTCCTTTGACGGATGACATGGCGTCGGCGCGAGGCAGCGACGTCGTCATTGATTTCTCCGCGCCAAAGGCCAGCCTGACTCTGGCGGAGGCAGTTAAGAACAGCGGCGTAAAAGCGATTATCAGCGGCACCACCGGTATGAGCGCCGATCAATCAGCAGTGTTTCACAAAACATGTGAAGGGCTTGTCTTGCTGCAATCGGGCAATTTTTCGCTTGGCGTAAATATGCTCGAAGCGCTGGTAGAACTCGCGGCGAGTAAACTTCGCGAGGGCTGGGATATAGATGTGCTGGAAATGCACCATCGCCACAAGGTCGACGCGCCGTCCGGAACAGCTTTGATGCTCGGACAAGCTGCGGCCAAGGGACGTGAAGTCAAGTTAGATTCCGTTCAAAAGCTTTCCCGCGAAGGGCAAACAGGGGCTCGGCCTGAAGGCGAAATTGGTTTTGCGACTCTCCGCGGCGGCGGCGTCATCGGCGAACATTCCGTCAAAATCGCTTCGGAGCTGGAAATGCTGACGCTGTCCCATTCCGCTTTCGACAGATCGGTTTTTGCAAAGGGCGCGGTGAGCGCCGCAATTTGGGCGGCAAAGCAGCCTGCTGGCCGCTATGACATGAAAGATATGCTAGGCCTGTAATCCGGCCGGGGTTTCCATTTCTTTTGCAATTTCCTGGCTCAGCGTGCCTGGCGCGCGGCGATGATAAGTGCGGGCGCCCAGATAGGCGATGCCGGCCCAAGCGCCGAGGATCATCATATAGATGGAGAATTGCCAGACCAGATAGCCCGGCTCGAATACGCGAGACCGTCCGGTAAACTGGTAGAGCTGCTCCAGAAGGAAAGAAATAATCACGAAGAGGACCGGCGTGGATAGTACAACTGCGGCCAATGTTGCGGCAACATAGAGCGGCGCGCGCGGATTATGAAGTCGGCGGTAAACGCTCAAATAGTTTTCTTTAGACAGGCCATGCACCGACATCCCGTTTTGAATCTTATAGTCGTAATCGTCGCGGGCGTCCTGCGCCACGGCTCGGTAACCCCACGCCGCGCGCAGGCCATAAACGGCGATGATGACTCCCAGTATTACGAGAGCCCAAACAAAGGAAATTCCATGAACAACAGGCATGTTTGGTTATATGGTAACGTTTCTTCGATTGTGCAAGTTGTTTCCAGCGCGGCCCACATCTGTCATTAGGCCCGGCCCGTATGATGATATAATCAGGGCATGTCTTGCAACGCTTGGCCATCCTGTTTATCGCAAAAGAAATAATTTTATCAGAAAGACGTCCATGTCCGCTCCTAAAATTGCCCTTATTTGTGGATCCCTTCGCAAAGACTCCATTAACAAGAAACTGGAACAGGCCTTGGCAAAACGCCTTGTCGCAGACGGGGCGGAGCCGGTTCTGATCGACCTTGGAGATTATGACCTTCCGCTTTTTCACGGCGACATAGAACTCCCCCATAGCGTGAAGCGTCTGGTTATGGATCTGACGGCATGTGACGGAGTCATTGTTGTCACGCCGGAATATAATGGCGGTCTGCCGCCGGTTTTGAAAAACGCAATTGATTGGACCTCCACCTTCAGCACCGATCACTTTACGGGCCCAGTTTGGGGCCTTGCATCCTGTACCCCCGGCCCGATGAGCGGGATCATGTGTATGCGCCAGCTTAATTATATCTTGATGCGCGTTGGCACCGAAGTTGTTCCGACCCAAGTCGGCGTCGGCAACGCGGCCACTGCATTTGACGGGGACGGGCATTTGATCTCTGAGCCATCATCTAGCCTAGCAGAAAAAATGATCGCGTCTCTGTTTCTGCGGATAAAGCAAAAAGCCGCGATTGAGTAGGCCCGTGGCCAAGAAGGAAAAACTTTATAAGGATTTACCGCGCCCGCGTTTGAATCGCGCGCAAATCGCGGAGATTTACGCGCATCTGCGCCGCCTTGATCCGTCGCCCAAGACGGAGCTAAATTACTCAAATCCGTTCACGCTCGTGGTCGCCGTTGCTTTGTCAGCGCAATCGACCGATGTCGGCGTGAATAAAGCAACCACGGCGTTATTTGCCAAAGCTGACACTCCGGAAAAGATGGTCGCACTCGGCGAGGACGTGGTGCGTGATCACATCAAAACGATTGGTCTTTATAAAAACAAAGCAAAAAATGTCGTGGCGCTCTCTCAAATGCTGATTGACGATTTCGGTTCGGTTGTACCGCAAAACAGGGATGACCTCATCAAGCTGCCTGGCGTTGGGCGCAAGACCGCGAACGTCGTGATGAACGAAGCTTTCGGCCACCCGACTATGGCGGTGGACACGCATATTTTTCGCGTCTCTAACCGAACGGGAATGGCGCCAGGCAAAGACCCTTATGAGGTCGAGCTGAATCTCCTTCGCGTCACGCCGGAAGAATTTGCGCTAGGGGCCCATCATTGGCTCATCCTGCACGGGCGCTACACCTGCGTCGCGCGAAAGCCGAAATGCTATAATTGCGCGATTTCTGAAATCTGCAAATACACCCCGAAAACCGAAGCGCCCTAGAGCGAACTTTTCGCTGTAAAAAATTTATAAATAACCACTTGCGCAATTTTCAAACTGGCCCTAAATGCCGCTTCGACGAAAAGCGAGCTACAGCGAGCCCTTAACATTTGCCTTCATCGGCTTTGCTTGGGAAATCTGTCAGCCGAGAAGAGGTCCCCTCTTTCAATAGCCGCCACCGTCTTGGTTTTGTTTTGTTTCGGACGATGATGTTCGAGGCGATTGGGATTGAGAACTCTGGTATGGCACAAACTGCTATATACCGCGAATTGAGTGCTTCCATCTCCTTGCAAGCTCAGCAAGGGGACACATTTTTGTCGTCTAAACATCAAGATTACCTAGCCGCTATTGCGGAATTCATCAGTGTGGTGCGGGCCCTCTAAATTTTAGAGGGGACCCGCCTAAAATACGCCGTGACGAGGCAAGTGTCTCGTTAGCATTTGTATTTTTCGGACAGAATTGTCCGGCCAGACTGAAGACCCCGACCATGAACCCAGTTTTTGATTTTGCGACCGCGCTAAAACCGACAGCCCTGCAGCCTTATGGCCTACCAACTTTCCGCACTTCCGCGGATGCGATCGCAGCCTATCTCGGCGATGACCAGATCTACGCGCTTTACCCGCGCAAGATAGAAGCCGCGGCGCGCCTGTTCCTCGGTGGTTTCCCGGGACACGTCCTCTACGCGGTCAAAGCAAACCCGCATCCGTCGCTCCTTCAAATCCTGTGGGACGAAGGCGTACGCCGGTTCGACGTGGCGTCCTTGCGCGAAGTTGCGCTCGTGCGGAATCTGTTTCCGGCGGCGGAAATATTTTTGATGCACCCGGTCAAATCTCGCGCGACGATTTCCGGCGCTTACGCTCAAGGCGTTCGCAATATGTCTTACGATCACGAGGACGAGCTACAGAAGATTATCGATTGCACGGGCGAGGCCGCAGACCTTCATTTGCACCTGCGTTTGTCTTTGCCGAAAAAAGATACGGCTATGCCGCTTTCCGGTAAATTCGGCGCCGGGTTTGACGAAGCGATTGCGCTTTTGAAATCCGCTCGTCCGGTTGCGGCCAAGCTTGGCCTTTGTTTTCACGTTGGCTCCCAGTGCCTTGACGCAGAAAATTACGATGCAGCGCTTCGATACGCGCGAAAATTAGTGGACATTTCCGGCGTTCAAATCGACTCCGTTGATGTTGGCGGCGGTTTCCCTGTTGCCTATCCCGACATGCCCATCGCGCCGATGGAAACCTATTTCGACGCCATCCGCGAGAGCCTGAAGTTAAACGGCTTTGATGGGCTGGAAGTCTTCGGCGAACCAGGCCGCGCGCTCTGCGCCGAAGGCGGCGCGACATTGGCGCGTATCGAGCTCAGAAAGGGCAAAGACCTTTATTTGAACGACGGAACTTACGGGTCTCTATTTGATGCAGGCCAATTTGCATGGAAGTTTCCCGTACGTCTGCACCGTAATCATCCGCCGGCGCCTGCCGCCAATCAGATCGGCTTTCGCTTTTTCGGGCCGACCTGCGACAGCGCCGACACAATGAACGGGCCATTTTATCTGCCCGCCGATGCCTGCGAAGGCGACTGGATCGAGGTGCAAAACCTCGGCGCTTATGGCCAGACCTTGGCCACACAATTCAACGGATTTCATTCCGGCCACACCGTGGCCATTCTCGAAGACTAATTGAAAGCTTCAAACATGACTAAAAACACCAAAGCTCAACTGCTCTCAACTCCAGTTGAACATATCGATATCACCAAAATTGATGCCCGCCCGATTATCGAAGCGATGGGGAAAATGTCCTTTTCCTCCCGCGATGTTGGCCGAGCCTCTGACATCTTCAAACAAGCCGTCAATGACAAGGACTGCTCTGTCATTCTGACGCTTGCTGGCTCCACGTCCGCAGGCGGCTGTATGCATGTTTACCGCGACCTCGTGAAATACGGCATGGTCGACGCGATTGTCTCGACAGGCGCCTCTATTGTCGACATGGATTTCTTTGAAGCGCTCGGATACAAACACTATCAGGCCGATAGTCAGATTGACGATAACGAACTGCGCGATCTTTATATCGACCGCATTTACGACACATATATTGACGAAGAAGAACTGCAAGCCTGCGATCACGTTATCAAAGAGATTACAGATTCTCTTGAGCGCCGCCCATATTCATCCCGCGAATTTATCTGGGAAATGGGAAAATGGCTGAAAACAAACGCCAAGAAAAAAGGCTCTTTGGTCGAGACTTGCTATGATCACAATGTACCGATTTTCGTGCCCGCTTTCTCTGATTGCTCGGCCGGATTTGGTCTGGTGAAGCATCAGGTAGAAAACCCAGGAAATTACGTCTCTATCGATTCCGTTGCGGATTTCCGGGAATTGACAGACATTAAAATCAAGGCGGGTTCTACCGGTCTGTTTATGGTCGGCGGCGGCGTGCCGAAGAACTTTGTTCAGGACACGGTTGTTTGCGCGGAAATCCTCGGCGTCGAAGCCGAAATGCACAAATACGCCGTGCAAATCACGGTTGCTGATGTGCGCGACGGAGCCTGCTCAAGCTCGACTTTGAAAGAAGCCGCCAGCTGGGGCAAGGTGCAGACAACGCTTGAGCAAATGGTTTTTGCCGAAGCCGGAACTGTTGTGCCGTTGATCGCATCTGATGCGTATCATTCTTGTGACTGGAAGAACCGTCCGGCACGTGAATTTTCTAAACTGTTCGAGAAGTAATCTCATTTTAAACCGAGTTCTGTTATGACGGATATTCGCTTTCCGGCTGAGTGGGAACCTCACTCAGCCGTTTGGACGGCTTGGCCAAGCGCCGCCGATTTATGGGAAGATAATCTCACCCCTGCGCGGGAAGAGGCGGCGTTGTTTTTCAACGCGATTGCCTGTCCCGATCCGGACGCGCCCGAGCTGCGCGGCGAATTAATTAAAATTTTGGTGAGCGGCGCGGAAGCTCGCGCCAGCGCAGAAAAAATGCTCGCTGATTTAATTGCTGATAAGCGGGCCGAAATCTTCGACGCGGATATCGGGGATATTTGGCTGCGCGATACCGGGCCAATCTTTGTGCGTGCAAATAAATCTCTGTCCGCCACCGGGTTTCGCTTTAACGGCTGGGGCGGGAAATACCTGCTCGGTAGTGACGCCGACATGGCCGACATCGTCGCCAAATTTGAAGGCTTATCTAATTCGCGCCACAAATTCATTATCGAAGGCGGCGCTTTGGATTCGGACGGGATGGGAACAATTCTGACCACCCGCCAATGTCTTTTGAACAAAAACCGGAATCCCGGCGTCAGTGAAGCCGACATTGAAAAGGCGTTGAAAGACACTCTGGGAACGGAAAAAGTTATCTGGCTGGAAAACGGTTTGGTTAATGACCACACGGACGGCCATGTTGATAATATCGCCCGCTTCCTCGCGCCGGGCGTGGTGGGATGTATGCGACCGACGGGAGAGAATGATCCCAATGCGAATATCTACAAATCAATTTATAAAACGCTTTCCAAGGCGACGGATGCCAATGGCCACCGTTTGGAGATTGTCGAAATTCCGTCACCCGGCCGCATCACTGACGAAGACGGAGAGGTGATTCCCGCAAGCCATATGAACTTCTATATCGCCAATCATTCCTTGATTGTTCCGACCTATGTGGAAACAGATGAGCAACAAGAGATTGCAGATGAGGCAACGGACCTCTTGGCGGAGGCGATTGGCCGGCCGGATATCTATTCCATTAACGCGCCCGCTATCCTGACCGGCGGCGGGTCATTCCACTGCATCACACAACAAGTCCCGGCTTAGGATTTTTGTTATGACCAAGACTCTCTCAGTTGCCATTACTCAGGCCGCGTTCGGCCCCAAAATGGACGAAAACATCAAAACGGTAGAGCGGCTTATTCGCGGCGCAGCCAAAGACGGCGCGCAAGTCATCTTGCCGCCGGAGCTGTTTCAGGGGCCCTATTTCTGCAAGATCGAAGACGATGGCGAATTTGCCAATGCCTATCCGTGGCAAACTCATCCGGTCGTGACAGCGCTCGCGCCGCTGGCCAAGGAGCTTGGCGTCGTTTTGCCTCTGTCTATTTTCGAAAAAGACGGCCCGCATTATTATAATAGCCTTGTCATGGTCGATGCAGATGGTTCGCTTATGGGGGTATACCGCAAGAGCCACATTCCGGACGGTCCCGGATATGAAGAAAAGTTTTATTTCCGCCCCGGCAATACGGGTTTCAAAGTTTGGGATACCAAATTTGGTAAAATCGGTGTCGGAATATGCTGGGACCAGTGGTTTCCTGAGACCGCCCGCGAGATGATGCTTATGGGCGCGGATATTCTGCTCTACCCAACCGCCATTGGCAGCGAGCCCGAAGAGCCGGATTTGGATACATGCGGTCCTTGGCGCCGGGCGATGGTCGGCCACGCCGTATCGAATGTGGTGCCGGTCTGCGCCTCTAACCGCGTCGGGGATGAAGACGGACAGATATTCTACGGCACCAGCTTTATCGCCGATCACCGCGGGGAAATCGTTTCCGATATGGATAAGACGGGGACCGGATATAAGGTTGCAACGTTTGATTTAGACGAGATTACAAGAGCAAGGGCGGCCTTTGGATTTTTCCGGGACCGCCGTCCGGATCTCTATAAGTCCATCACGCAACTTTGACTCAGGCCCGAAATTTTTGACTTTCCAAAAAATCTAAAATGCGTAAAATGAAGTTATTATCAGGCATGAGCCGTGATTTTAACTGACGTTGAATGGAGGCATTATGTCCAAACGTCACAGAAAAACCAAAGAGTTCTCCTCTTACGAAGAGGGCGAGAACGATTACGACTACGATTTGTCAATGTATGAAGCCCCAAAGGGCAAAAAGCCCAAGGGACGCCAAAAACGCGAGAGCCATAAGAAGGCTTATTACGACGATTGATTAAAGGCGCTATTCCAGCGTCTCTAATATCGCCGCCGCGAAAGCCGGCCCGTCGAAATAATTTCCTCTCCAATCATATCCGCGCCGAACAATAACAGTTTGGCGGGAGGGAATAATTATTAAAAATTGTCCGCGGTTTCCCAGCGCGGCATAAGTATCGTTCGGCACGCCGGGATAGTTTTCGTACCGCCAAAATTGCGCGCCGTAGCCGCGTCCCGGTTCGCTTGCCATGTCGCCTAAGCGATTATCCGGTTGCGCCGGAGCGCGCGCCGCCACGTAATTCGCCCAGCCCTCGGGCAAGACGCGCTCGCCGTCCCACATGCCGTCATTCAAATAAAGCGTGCCGAGACGGGCCAAATCGCGCGCCGTTGTCCAAACCTGACTGGACATGACGAAGTCCCCGCCCCAATCCATTTCCGGATTCGTGTTATACATACCGATTTTATGAAGCAGCGCTTTAAACGGATAGGCGTAATACTTTTTGTCATTGTCCATGGCTTCGCGGAGCGAGCGCATAGCCAGCATGGTGTCATTATTGGCGTAACGCCACCGCGCGCCGGGCGGCGCTTCGAGAGGGTTCTTTGCTGCGTTCTGCACGACCAGACCGCCGCCGAAATAAACGTTATCTGTTCGGTTTCCTGCTGGGTCGCTATTCAGGCCGCTCGCCATTTGCAGGAGGTTTTCAACCGTAATTTCGGCGCGGGGGTCGCCTTTGCGCGACCAGGCCTCCAGCCCCGCTTCGTCTTTCACGTCGATTATTCCGTCTTGCTGCGCGGCGCCGATCACCGAAGCGGCGATGGACTTGGCCACAGACCAAGTGCGCTGCGACGTGTCCTTGTCAAAACCCTCTTTATATCTTTCCGCAACAATCCGGCCGTTTTGCGTGACAAGAACGGCAGTAGTCGCGCCTCCAAAGCCCGATTGAAACGCTTTCTCAACGGCCGACTCTAAGTCGTCTGATTTAATTCCCGAAGACAACGGTGTATTAGGAAGGCGGTCGCCCATCGGCCACGTCAGCTCAGCTTGATTCGCTTCTGGCATCTTTAATTTTACGCGCGGTAGATATTTGGCATCTTCAAAAGTTGCGCCTTGCGGCAAAGCGGTGCAACCCAAATGCTCCCGCCACACAGAAAGGCGAGGCGGCATATTTTCTGCAAAGGGAACGCTGACCGTTTTCTTGGCCGCGTCGATTTCCGCGTCCGGCACCTGCGCCATTGCGGCGTTATAGTCATCGTAAATATTGTCGAGCTCATCCTGCGCGACTTGTTCTGGGGTCTTGCCGCCATTAAATGTCGCGGAGCAGGTAAACATCGCTTTATAGCCTGCCGCAAGAGTGCGGTCCTGCCGCGTCGGGGCATCGTCTTGTGCCAGAGCGTTTCCAGCGAAAATCAGGGGCGCCACAGCGCAGCTTAAAATTAGTCTTTTCATGTTAAATACCTGATGTCTTAGTTTTATTATTTCGCGGGACTGTATTGAACCCCATGGAGAGTTCCTGCGCGCCCGCCCGGGCTAGCGCCGCTTTGCCGCGTTCGGTCATGTCACTGATAAACATGAATTGGTCCCGTAGGTCAAAGGGGTAGGCCTTTTAATACGCCTGAAAAGACGCTTCTTTATAATCTCTTTTAAGCGGTCAATATTGCGATTGACGGGGGTGCTTGGCCAATCATAATTTCCGAGGGGCTGGAAGGGTTTTATATTTTCGTCAGCCACATGTCCTCTTTCCTCTGGGTCAGGCATTTAACGCAGCCCTGCGTCGAAGCGTTCCTATTTATTTAACACCTCGCGACGTGTTTTCATACAGGCCCTATAATCCGCCGCAAGTCCTCTTATTGTGTAATGCCAAACCGGAATTGCTCTGCTATCGCTGCGGCATGTCCCGCCCTCTCACCCTGTTATGTCTGACCTTAGTCACTCTGATCGCATTTGCCGCAAATTCGGTTCTCGGACGACTGGCTCTGGCCGAACATGATATCGGCGCGTGGAGTTACACCCTCATTCGGATTGTTTCAGGCGCCATAGTTTTACTTTGCCTCGCCGGAGTGAAGCAGAGCGTCTCAAATGGCTCATGGATCGGCGCCGGCTCGCTTTTAGTGTATGCCGTCTTTTTCTCCTTTGCTTACCTAATATTGCCGACGGGTACGGGGGCGCTTATCCTCTTCGCGGCTGTACAGCTCACCATGTTGGGGTGGGGATTTTCCAGAGGCGAAAGACTGACCGGCCGCCAATGGGCGGGATTTGTTTTGGCTGTCGCTGGGTTGGTGTACTTATTAAGCCCAGGTCTCGAAGCCTCTTCCGCGGCGGGCGCGGCGCTCATGACGATGTCAGGAATTGGCTGGGGCGTCTATTCTGTTTTAGGTAAGGGCGCGGGAAACCCAACAGCGCGCACAAGCGGCAATTTCCTCAAAGCCACCTTAATTCTAATCGTGCTGAGCGCACCTCTTTTATGGGCGTTGCCCGAGCCGCTTCCGACCGCAAAGGGGTGGGCATTGGCGATTACGTCCGGAGCCATTACGTCTGCGCTGGGCTACGCGCTTTGGTACCATGTATTAAAAGATATTTCTGTTACTCGTGCCGGAATCGCGCAACTAACTGTCCCGGCTCTAGCCGCTTTCGGCGGGGTTTTATTTGTATCAGAGCCTCTGACGTTCCGGTTTGTAACCGCGTCAGTCTTGATCCTGTCCGGCGTTGCCGCTGCGACGCTGACACGTACAAAGGCGCTGCACCAAATTAATTGATATATTTATCTTTCGGCCCGATTTAACCGTTTTGCCAATGCGGCGGCAAATGTTTTTGCCCCGATATTTTGCCCGTCTTCGCCGCCGGCGAAGTTGAGGTAAAGATAAGGCTCGATCATCTCCATTTCGATCAGCTTCAACCTGTCATCTTGTCCGCGTAAAAGGTCAATCCGCGCATAAAGCGGCGTAAAATCAAGATTGTTGAGAATGTTGCGGGTCGTTTCACGCTCTTGGTTTGTCGGCGTATAGGCTTCTTCGCTTCCGCCATAAATTGATTGGATGCGATAATCCCCGGATTTGGGTTTTTTGAGAACGGCATGAGAGAATTTTCCGCCGAAATAGAGAAAGCTATATTCGCCTTCGCTTTGGACGCTCGGCAAAAAGGCCTGAATCATGGCCGCCTCAGGGGGGAGCTTGTCTTTCGCAGGAAACGGGTCTCCCTTGGTGTAAAGTGCTTGGCGCCAGGCGCCGCCGCCGACTTGCGGTTTGATAACGAGTTTATCGGTTTCCAAGGTTTCAAAGGCGGCATTAACTGCCCGTTCGGTCGCGCGTTCGACATGCAGCGTTCGGATGACGGGCGCGCCCGCGCGGGACATTTCCTCAAGATAGGATTTATTCGAATTCCATTTCAGAATATCAAAACCGTTGAGTAAATTGGTTCGGCTATCAATTTTTGCCATTTCAGACAAAAATGTGTCTTCATTCCCTTCGAAGTAATCCCAGACAAAGAGAGGAAGCATAGCGTCAAATTCTTCAGCGCGATCCGAGGCGCCGCGCCAGGGTATCAACTCAACGCTAAGGCCTTCTGCTGCGAAAGCCGGGCGCAATTTTCCCATTTGCTCTTCAAGCTCGAATTGGTCGCTACGGGCCTCATCGGCGCCAGGCATCATATTGTCTGACGCCAGAATAGCGACGGAAAAGGAAGCTGTAGTCATGTTAAAAAATCCAATCAGGAATTGAACAATTGGGCTTAATCCGATAGCGCATTGCCGGAAAGATATAAGCGTTTTCTTATATTGAGCATATAGGAACGCCCGAAAGGATTTAAACCATGAGTATTGATTTTGATGTATTGGGAATTGGCAACGCCTTGATGGATATTCTTGTCCCCGTAGAAGACGCGTTTCTGTCGGAACACGGACTGGACAAGGGAAGCATGGCATTGATTGACAATGACCGCGTCCGCGTATTGGGCAAAGCGTTCAACTCCAGCTCTGACGCGCCGCGGGAAATCGCAGGCGGCTCCGCCGGAAATACTGTGGTGGGCATCGCCAAAATGGGCGTTAGCGCGGCCTATTTGGCCAAAATCGGTAAAGACGGGGTCGGCACACGTCTCGCAGAAGGTTACCGCGAAGCCGGACTTCACTTCTCCTCCACACCCTCCACCACCGGTACGCCAAGCGGGCAATGCCTCATTGCTGTTACGCCTGACGGACAACGCACCATGAGTACCTGCCTCGGCACGAACACAGAGTTTGGCCTGAAAGATATCAATGAAGAGGAAATCAAGCGCGCCGGGACTATTTATCTGGAAGGCTATCTGTTCGACGATGAGTCCGCGAAAGCCGGCTTTGTAAGAGCGGCGGAGATCGCGCAGGCCAATGACCGCAACGTCGCGCTTACCTTATCAGACAGCTTCTGTGTCGGTCGCCACCGCGCCAGCTTTGCCCATTTGGTGGATCATCACGTCAATATTCTCTTCGCGAATGAAGATGAGATGATGGCGTTGGCAGAGGCTAATGATCTGGATACGGCGATAAAAGCTTTTGCGCGGGAGGGTTTGACCCTTTGTGTGACGCGAAGCGAAAAGGGCTCGCTGATAATAGACAGCGGAACCCGTTACGAAATTCCGGCGGCCCCCGTCGAGAAAGTGGTGGATACAACAGGCGCAGGCGATCAATACGCCGCCGGCGTTCTGGCAGGCCGCGCCAAAGGTATGTCTTGGGATAAAGCTGGTTATCTAGGCTCCCTCGCGGCGGCGGAAGTGATTTCGCATTTCGGCGCACGTCCAGAAAAACGCGTGGAATTAGAGGGCTAAAACCCTTTTAACCTCACCCATTTGTAATGTAGTTGAGCGGATTGTTCAGGCTGGATTTACCTCTTTGTCCCTATAGAGTTAGGGTAATAACCCGATCCATAGGGAGTCGTGAGATGAAGAAGATATTTTTAAGCACAGCCATTGCCGGACTGGCTTTGGCAGGTCTGGCAGGCGTAAGCGCCGCTCAGGTCAATCAAGCCAACCCATTGGCTCAGGCCTCCGGTCAGTCAGCTTTTACTGATCCGGCGAATGTTCGCGCCGACTTGGCCCGAATTGACGGGGCTATGAACGCAACAACGACCTTTACCGGGAATTTTAAGCAATACTCACCGGATGGAAGTGTTGCGACCGGCAAAGTCTATCTTAGCCGCCCTGAAAACCTGCGGTTTGAATATGACGCGCCTAATCCTTTGCTGATTGTGGCCGATAACGGAATGTTGGTTCAGCATGACAAAGACCTACAGACTTATGATCGGGTTCCTTTGACCTCCACGCCTCTGTCGTATTTTCTCCAAGAAGATTTAAATCTGGCAGAGGATACGCAAGTTGTAGGTTTGCAAAAAAATCCGTCAAACTGGCGGGTCACGGCCAGAGATGGCTCCGGCGAAATGGACGGCGCGATTACTATGGTCTTTGACGCCCAAAACCTGGCGCTGAAAGAATGGATAATTACCGATGACTTCGGCGGCGAAACCCGTGTTGTCTTATCCGATCTGAGCTATAATGCCCGTCTTGATCCGCGCTTGTTTATTCTGCGCGATGACAGTAATCGGCGCGATCGACGCTAGGGGCAATTCACGCCAAGATTTGGCTTTCAAAAGAAAAGCTGAAAAATTTCGACACGATTAGCCGGTGTTGAGCGTAAACAGTCTTGAGAGAGGATGTTTATGACCCAGAAAAAGACTTCAAACGCCCCGGCCATCATGTGGTTTCGCCGCGATCTTCGTTTGGCGGATAATCCCGCGCTGATGGCCGCGGTTGATACCGACCGCCCGCTCATTTTACTTTATATCTATGAGACCGATCTTGAGCGTCCTCTCGGGGCGGCAAAGAAAGTCTGGCTGCATCATAGCCTGAAATCCCTCGCGAGCTCCATAAAAGAGGTCGGCGGAAACTTCTTGCTCCGCGAAGGACCCGCCGAAGCGGTTTTGGACGACGTTATCGAGCAAAGCGGCGCAGAAGCCATTTTCTGGAACCGGCGATATGAAGCCGATGGAATAGAGCGGGACTCCAACATTAAAGCCTCGCTTCAAGACCGAGATATTGAGGTCGAAACTTTTAATGGATCACTGCTGACTGAGCCATGGGAAGTCGAAACCCAAGCCGGGGGGTATTATAAAGTTTTCACGCCTTACTGGCGGGCCGCGAGTCAGATCATTGGCCCCCGCATGTCCGCTAACCCCCCTCTCGAAGCTCCGAAAAAATTAATTCCGTTCAAGAAAAATTTGAAAAAGGACGAATTAGAGCTCTTACCTAAAAGCCTTGATTGGGACGAACAGATAATCACCAATTGGAGCCCAGGAGAAAAAGGGGCGAGCGACAGGCTCAATTCCTTCCTGAAGGGCCCCGTCAAAGAGTATGCCGACGCCCGCAACATTCCTTCTAACGAGACAGGGACGTCCCGACTGTCGCCTCATCTCGCCGCAGGCGAAATTTCGCCGAGACAGATTTGGCAGGCCGCGCGGGAGGGGAAGCATGACGCGGATAAATTTCTGTCCGAAATAGGTTGGCGGGAGTTCTCTTACGTTCTGCTTTATCACAACCCGGAACTTGCGGAGAAAAATTACAAGTCCGATTTTGACAACTTCGACTGGCGTACGGATACGGCCTCCCTCAAGGCCTGGACAAAAGGCCAGACGGGATATCCTTTCGTCGATGCAGGCATGCGGCAGCTTTGGCAAACCGGTTGGATGCACAACCGCGTGCGCATGGTGGTGGCGAGCTTTCTCATCAAACACTTGTTGATTGACTGGCGCGATGGAGAGGGTTGGTTCTGGGATACGCTGCTTGAAGCGGACCCGGCGGCGAACTCCGCCAGTTGGCAATGGGTCGCCGGAAGCGGCGCTGATGCGGCGCCCTATTTTCGGATTTTCAACCCGTTCGGCCAAGGCGAGAAATTTGATGAGGACGGTGATTACGTTCGGAAATTCGTCCCGGAATTAAAAGACATGCCGGATAAATATATTCAAACGCCTTGGAAGGCGCCGAAAGAAGTTCTCAAAAAAGCAGGCGTGACACTTGGGGAAACTTATCCCGAACCTATTGTGGAACATAAAGAGGCGCGGGAAAGGGCCTTGTCCCGCTATAAAGAAAGCCGCGGCGAATAAAGCGCCTAATTTGTGCCAAGAAAAAACCCGCCATTTGGCGGGTCTTTTAATTTCAAAATGAAAGTCAGCTTATTTGCGATTTTTTCGCGCCGCATATTTTGCGTCCCGGCGGGCTTTCTGAGCGCGTTTGAGTTCCTCTTGCGCTTTGACTTTGGCAGCGGCGGCAATTTTGGCCTTCCGCTCTTTTTCAGCTTTTTCTTCCGCAATGCGCTTTTCTTCGGCTTTGCGTTCGGCTTCTTTCTTCGCTTCACGTTCCTCGCGGCGCTTATTCCGCTCGGCGCGTTCCTTCATCAGGCGCTCTTTTTCTTTGGGGTCCAGGCGCTTTTCTTTAGCGCGCTCTAACATGGCCAGCTTGGCTTCACGTTGTTCTTTCAGGCGGTCAGTAAAATTCTGTTGTCCGGGGATACTCATAAGGGTGGCTTATCTCACATATTCATAAGGGAATTGGATTTGGCCGCTATATCGGGGCGAAACTGCGAAAAAGCAAGAGCCCCCTGCAAAAAAGACGCACCACCACCCCTCAAGAGAGGCGGTGATTGCATTTAGGTTAGTCTTCCATAGAGCTAGGAAACTTGTGGAGCTACGCTTAGAAACGGCTGGAGACTGTAAAGCGGGCATTGAGCGGCTTGCCGGTCGAGATGTTGTCATTGTTGTGCGCCGCCGGGAAGTAGTCTGTGTCGAAAAGGTTTTCGACATTCACCTGCAATCGCAAAGTTTCTGACACATCATAAAATGCTGCCGCGTCAAATCGGGTATAGGCCGGCACTTCAACGGTATTATCTTCTCGGACAAAATAACTGTCTTGATAGGTTACCCCGACGCCCAAGCCGAATTCTTGGCTGACCTGAAAGTTATTCCAAAGAGAGAACATATTCTCGGGTGTTTGCCGCGTGACATTCCCGTCAAACCCTGAACCGTCGACGACATTCACTTCGCCGTCGAGATAAGCGTAACCAGTCTGAATGGACCAGCGGTCGGTCAAGTCTCCCGAGAGTTGAACTTCGAACCCGCGAGTCTCCGATCCGTCAATGACGATAAACTGATCTGGGTTTTCCGGATCGATTGAAGTGAAGCTTTCGCGATCTAGTTCAAAAATTGCAGTCGTGAAACTCAAAGCGGAATTGATATCCCATTTTGCACCGACCTCTTTATTTTTAAAGAATTGCGGGCGGGTGCTTTCCGTGTCCAGATTAAGTGTCAGGAATTGATCGCCGGAACGCGGCAGAAATGTTTCACTGTAACTTCCGTAAAAAGATACATTTTTGACGGGCTTATAAATCAATCCCAAACGAGGCGTGATTTCTTCATCCTTGCGTTCGAATTGATCGCCGCTCAGGATATCCGTCGCCTGAATGTCAAAGCTGTCATAGCGCGCGCCGAGAACTAACTTAATATGCTCTGTCAGATCAATTTGATCTTGCGCGTAGAGTGACAAGGTCTCAACCTTTGAGGCACGGTTGCGGGCGGGATTGGAAAAACTGAAAGCGGGGATATTGAGTGGATCCGTGAAATCAATGACAAGGGAATCTTCATTATTAACCGCGAAAACATTGTCATTGCGCGCATTGGCTGTGTCTTGGTTTGTATATTCAGCTCCCAAAAGAACGGTGTGGCTGAAAGCGCCGGTTAAAAATTCTCCGACCAGATTACCCTGAAGAATTACATTCTCACGCTCCGTCGTGTCTTGGTAGCCGTCTAGCTCCACTTGAGAAATAGACCCGTTCTCTACAACAACCTCTTCGCTCGCATATAGATTTTGATAAAGTTTGTCATAATCAGCATATTGAGCCGTAAAGTTACCCCGCAAAGAGTTTGAAAAATCATGTTCTATACGCGCCCGCAGAATATGAGCTTGCAGCGTAGTAAAGTTTTGATCGGGTGAGCCGAAAAAGGTCTCATCGAATCCTTCCAGCGGGACGTCCGGGCCGCCTTCAACATTTTGGGAGGGAACGCCTCGATCAATAACTCGGTCATCATCCAAATACTCATAAGATAGGTCGAGCCGTGTTTGTGGATTTAATTCAAACCGTCCGGTCGGGTTAATGCCGAACCGCTCGCCGTCAAAAAAGTCCCGGTGATTATTCAAGCCTTCATAGAACCCGTTCAGGCGAAGGGCACCCGTATCGCCTATGGTATAATTTGCGTCCAAAGCGGCGGAATGAGCGCCGAATGTGTCCAAGCTTGCGGTTAAATCAGTAAACTGCTCACCAATTTTTCCGGTTTTGGTAACGCGATTAATAATACCGCCGGCGCCGCCGCGACCGAAAAGAAGCGCGTTTGAGCCACGAAGAATTTCGACCTGCTCGATGTTATAGAGAGGTCGGAAATATTGAACGTCGTCCCGGACGCCGTCGATAAAGAAGTCGGCAGTGGTTTGCTGACCCCGGATAATGATAGCGTCTCTGTGGCCTTCGCCCTGACTAATGGAGAGGCCGGGGGTATAGCGCAAAATGTCTCCAAAATTGGTGAAGGCCTGATCCCGGATTTGATCGATAGAAATGATGGAGAGGCTTTGCGGGACATTGATAATTGGAGTTGGGGTTTTTACGGAATTGAGCTCGTCGATTGACAAATATCGGCCGCGTACAATGATTTCGTCATCGGGAAGGGTCGGGGAGGTCTGTGCCATTGCTTGAGTTGCAAGCGCCGAGAGAACGGCCGCGGCGCAACCAGTTGTGAAGTATTTCATGGGAAGGGGTGTTTCTATTTAATTTTGGTGTGATTTAATGATGTTCGATCGTTGCAAACGGTTTCGGACGGCGGAGGCGATTTCGCGTCGCTTTGGGCCAAGCTATCAGAGCGGAGGGAAGCTCTCGCATGACGATCATATCCGCTGTCTCTCGCCAAAAGCGTCGCGAGAGTTTGGGACCTTAGCTGTAAAATCATGCTTACCTTCCCCTGACTAGTTGCGAGTTATTCGCATTTACCATTTCTCTATAGGCAAGGTTTCCCTGCGCCGCAACTGCAAATCATTCTTAAAAAGAATTTTTCTCAGTCAGATTTATGGGGCGACATCTTGGGTTGGCGGACAAAAAAAACCGCCTCAAATGAGGCGGTTCGAATTACTGACCTAGGCTAGGTTATGAATTTTCTTGTGGGAAGTCGATAACCTCAGAAAGGTTTCTTAAAACCTCTCTCGCATCAAAGGCGTTGTCCATATCGGGCGTAGGGCCTTTGCCAAAGCGTACTTCGGAAGTCGCGCGATATTTTGTAATTTCGCGGACATCGTAATCATTAAAGAAGGGATCATCGAACCGGCTGTGAAAGCCGCTATATCCGAATCCACGTCCGCGGCGGAAACCGCCAAACCGGGAATAGGCATAATTCCGGCTCCACCCGAAACCAGGACGGTAAAAGCTATATCCGAAATATGGGTCGTAAACGCTAGAACTTAGGCCGGGCGAAACCCGAACGCGTGTGTTCTCCTCGGTGTCACGTTGCATGAGAGAGAAATAATCAAATCCACGTTCCAGTGACATTTCCGCGGCTCGATAGAGCAAAGAATTTTCTACCGTTTCCCGGCTGGTCAAAGAATTCCCGCCAAAGGTAATACGGGCGCGGTCATTCTCAATCATCGTTTGAGAAAATCCATCATAAGCTCCGGGGGCGGAAGCAGGCTGATAGGGCGTAGAGGTTGCGCAGCCAGCCATGAGGGCAGCAGAAGCGGCGCTGAGAATTAGAATTTTAAAAGATGGCATATCGGGACTCCTTACAGACACGTCTGATAGTTAGGTTATATTATAGCGCCCCGTCCCTGAACGCGAGCTGAAAATATAAGCAGAACCGGCAGGTATTCAAATAACTAAACTGTTATTTCGCCCCAAAGTTCCGCCCTGGCCCTAGAATAAGGCTGATGATCGCCCAAAGAAGGAGAAGCGTGGATGCGAGAAAAGCCCCGCCGGAGAGCATCTTGGAAAGGGGCGCATTGAGGAAGGCAATGACCGATAAAGCCGTCCAAGGCGCCATCAATATAACAACCCAAACCGCATTCTTGCGTCGCAGGCCAGCTTTCCACCCCCGCCATGCAAGCATTGCAGTTATGGCGGCAGGAACCACCGCAAAGGCGCCCAACAGGACGGCAAAGACAAAGGCCGAAACTAATCCCGCCAAAACGCTGTCGTTCGCCGCAAAGCCCAAAAAGAATAGAATAGAGGTTATCGCGGCGAGAAGCGCGGCGCAGGAGGCGATGGCGCAAGCGACAAGATCCGCCGGCCGTCCTCTGGCAGGGCTTTTTGCCGTATTACGTTTGACGGGAGCTCTTTCAGTAATGGGTGTTAGCGGATCAGAATTCATAAGCCTGATATGACGGGGCAAGGCGGCGTGCGCAAATTAAAACAGCGCCTTATCTCAGCCTTTCCAATTAATTGTTTTCGATAGCCCAAGGCGGCGTTCCCTTAAAGCGCTCCACCAAAAAGTCGACCCAGGTTCTAACGCGGAGCGAAAGATGCCGCGTCGGCGGGTAAACCGCATAGACGGTCACCTCGGCCCAGCTATAGTCGGGCAAGACGATTTCCAGCCTTCCAGATTGAACGGCGTCACATAAAAAGAACGAGGGGCTGATAGTGATCCCCTGACCCGCTATTGCAGCTTCGGTTAAAAAGGTCCCGTTATTAGCTTTCAAAGAGGAGGGGATTTCCACTTCCCCGGTCTCGCCATTTGGTCCCGAATAGGCCCAGCTTTTCCGTGTTTTATTGCTGTATCGCAATTCATTGAGGCCCATTAAATCCTTTGGACGAGCAGGATAGCCCTGTTTTTCAAGGTAAGCCGGACTGGCCACCGCAAGCATTTCCACGGGAGCGAGTTTTCGGGCTACGAGGGTCGAATCGTTTAATTCCCCAATCCGAATGGCGACATCAATCCCTTCGGAAATCAGGTCTATTTGCCGGTCACTAAAATCGATATCGAAATCGACATCTGGATGCAGTTCCAGAAAATCGAGTATGGCAGGACCGAGATACTGAACCCCGAAAGATAACGGCGCCGCGAGCCGAATGCGTCCGGCCAAGGCGCAATTTTCTGAGGCCGCGTCAGCCTCTGCCTCATTCCAATCCGCAAGCAATCCGACTCCTCTGTGAAACAAACTATCGCCCGCTTCGGTCAAAGACAGGCTGCGTGTGGTTCTTTGAACAAGCTGCGTGCCGAGGCGGTCTTCCAGATCTGAGAGCCGGCGACTTATCGCGGATTTGGACAAACCCAACTGTTTGGCGGCCTGAGTAAAGCTTCCGGCCTCAATTGTGCGCACAAAGGCTTCAATTTCTTCATAGCGGCTCATTGTTTTGATTTACGCAACAATGAATTGAATAACAAGTCACTAATCATGTTTCGCGTGACAGCCTATCTCTGACGCACAGAAAGGAAACGCGATGACCAAAATAGAAAATATATTGAGAGTGGATGCCAGCGGACGAAAGTCAGGATCCATTTCCCGCAAACTTGCGACCCACACCGTGGATCAATTAGCGGCGAATGGCGCTGTACAAGTTCACAATCGGGATCTGAGTGAAGGCTTGCCTTTTGTTGACGAGCCTTGGATCGGCGCAAACTTTACGCCAGCAGATAAAAGAACGGATGGCCAAAGAGCTAAATTGGCATTCTCCGACACTTTGGTGGAGGAATTAGAAACCGCGAATACGCTCGTGATTTCGACGCCTATTTACAATTTCGGAATTCCCGCTGCGCTGAAGGCCTGGATAGATCTGGTCGCCCGCGCTGGGCTGACGTTCAAATATACTGAATCCGGCCCTATTGGTTTATTGGACGGAAAACGCGCTATTGTTTTACTAGCTTCAGGCGGCACACCGATGGGCAGCGAAATTGATTACGCAACACCTTATCTGCGCCACGCGTTAAAATTCATAGGAATTACGGATGTGACCTTCATTGCCGCTGATGGCTTAGGTCAGGACGCTGATAAGAAAATCGAAAGCGCTTTCAAAGCCATAGAAGAATTAAATTAGGAGACTGATATGACAACTCAAATTTCAACCGACAACAGTCGTGAAAACGGAATTTCTTTAGCGGCCGGATTGCATTTGCGGCCAGCAGAGGAGCGGGGCAAAGCCGATCACGGTTGGCTTAGAACTTCCTATAGTTTTTCCTTTTCGCAATATCACGACCCGGCGCATATGGGCTTTGGTCCGCTTCGCGTTATCAATGATGATTATATTGATGGCGGGAAGGGCTTTCCGACCCATCCACACGATAATATGGAGATTTTCTCTTATATTCTCGAGGGCGCGCTCGCTCATAAAGATTCGATGGGCAATGGCTCAACTGTCTCGGCAGGCGGCGTTCAATATATGAGCGCAGGAACCGGCGTGCGCCACTCCGAATTTAACCCGAGCGAAACAGATCAGGTTCATCTTTTGCAAATTTGGCTTTTGCCAAATGTGAAGAATGAAACGCCCCGTTATGAAACCAAGGATCTGACGCCCGAGGATAAAGACGGAAAGCTCGCTTTGTTTCTCTCCCATGACGGGCGAGGCGATTCCATGCGGATTAAGTCCAACGCCGATATCTACGCCGCTACACTTGATGGGGATCAATCCATCGAGACGGTTTTAGAAGACGGTCATGGGGCCTGGATCCAGGTCGCGCGCGGCGAGATCACCGTGAATGGGCAAGCCTTAAGACGCGGCGACGGACTCGCCGTTCAAAAGGGCGGCCGAATCGAGTTTACCAAGGGCGTGGACGCAGAGTTTATCTACTTCGATATGTGGGGATAAACATCCGCAATATAATGAAAAGAAGGCGTCGCCAGAAAAAGCGGCGCCTTTTTTATGTAAAGCAGCCTTTACATTTATTCAAAACCCTCTTATGTAAAGGTAGCTTTACAAATGGAGGTAACTGAACATGAATAGTGCGTCAAATAATATGCGGCGGTATTTTATCGAATTTGGGGGATCAATGGCCCTCTATGTCATAGTGCTATCGGGCGTCGTCGCGACTCGGCCCGAAGCCGGATGGGGTGTATTAGAGCTTTTGCCGACCCTTCCTCTATTGCTCGGGTTTTGGGCCATTATCCGCCAATATGGCCGGATGGATGAGTTTTATCAGCGCATCCATTCAGAGGCTTTTGCCTTGGGCGCCTTAATTTTAGGACTGGCCGCGATAATTTGGGGCTTTGGCGAAAACGCGGGTTGGCCCGCTCTTCCAACAATTTGGATAACGCCGGCCTTGGTGGGTCTCTGGGGGCTTTGCCTGCCACTCATCCTGCGGCGCTACAAATGAAGAACGCCCTGAAAGAGATGAGAAAAGCCCAAGGTTGGTCCCAGCAGGACTTGGCGGAAAGGCTCGGCGTGTCGCGCCAGTCAATCATAGCGATAGAACGGGAAAAATACGACCCCAGCCTGGACCTAGCCTTCAAAATCGCCCGTGTCTTCGACGCTGCGATTGAGACGGTATTCACACCGGAACCTTAAACCGGATTACAAGTAGATTAACAAAGGAAACTATTTATATGCGTTATTTAAACTCGACAATATTATGCACTATTTTAGCGGGCGCTCTTGTGGCGTGTAGCCCTGGAAGCGACACAGTGACGGATACGGACAGAGTGACGGAGGGGGAGCGGGCCGAGGCTATTACGTCTCCCGATGTGAACGAGGCGCCTGAAGCCCAATCACAGGAAACTCAAGCCGCGTCTTCAATTACTGTCACCCGCGCAGGAAACCCAGAGGGTAGAACGGTTGTTTTAATTCCGGGACTCGCTTCCAGTGATGATGTCTGGGACGGAACGGTTGAAGCTATGGGAGATTATGATCTGCGCGTGATACAGATCGCGGGCTTTGCCGGCGCCGACCCTGTCGCAGATATTTCGGCTGAGAAGATAGGCGATGATATTGCCGCTCATCTGGCGCAAAACCCCGGGAGAGAAGCTGTTCTTGTGGGGCATTCTCTCGGCGGGTTTGTCGCCATGCGCGCCGCTCTGGATCATCCGAACGCTATAGATGAACTGGTCATGGTTGACAGCCTGCCTTACGTCGCCGGACTTTACATGCCCGAAGCCACGCCGGAGATGGCGGCGAATATGGCGCAGCAAATGACACAGCGATTGGTGTCTTTGCCTCGCGATCATTTCAATGCCCAACAACAGGCTAGTTTTAACTGGATGTCCAACAAGCCTGAATCAATGCAGGTACTAAAGGAATGGGGCGAAACCTCAGACCAAACTACTGTGGCGACGATGATGGGCGAGCTAATGGGCAGCGACTTACGAACAGAAATTGGTAACCTAACCCAAGACGTTACCGTTCTCGTGCCGTTCGATTCGCAAACGAGAATGGAGAAAGAACAGGTCCAGACGTTATATGAAACGCAATATGACGCCGCGCCGAATGTGGACATCGAGGTGATCGACGACAGTTTTCATTTCATTATGCTGGATCAGCCGGAAGCTTTTTATAATACTGTGAAGGCTCAACTGTCTGACTAAGGCCAGTCAAACAAAACAAATGAAGCCCGTTAATTAAGTTTAGCGGGCTTTCCTTTTGCTCTTAATCAAAGCGAGGAGCGCAAGGCCCAAAAAGACGCCGACGACAGCGCCTTTGGAGAGGTCGGAAATGCCGCTCGTGAAAATTAAGGGCGACAGACACAATAAGAGAGCCAGCGGTAAAACAACTATCAGCGCAGATTTCTGAAACATAAGGCCCCCCACGGAAATAGGTTTTGTTGCCGAAAATGATAACGGAGTCCCGGGCAAAATAAAACCCCGCTTCCGAAAAAGCGGGGCGTTCTCCCCTCGTCTTTGCGAGACTATCTTTATGACATTTTTGTTAAATCAATGCGCGAGCACTGCCAAGAGCAAAATTGCAATAATGTTAGTGATTTTGATCATCGGGTTAACGGCGGGTCCGGCTGTGTCCTTATAAGGATCGCCAACCGTGTCGCCGGTGACGGCGGCTTTATGAGCTTCAGAGCCCTTGCCGCCATGATTGCCGTCTTCGATATATTTCTTGGCATTATCCCACGCTCCGCCGCCGGCGGTCATGGAAAGGGCCACAAATAGACCTGTGACAATCACGCCCATAAGCATAGCGCCGAGAGACGCCAGGGCGTTCTCCGTTCCGCCCACGAGCTGTACAGCGAAGAACAATGCAATTGGCGACAGAATAGGAAGAAGCGATGGCTTAATCATTTCCTTAATCGCCGCGCCCGTCAGAAGGTCAACTGCCTTGGCATAATCAGGACGGGATGTGCCCTTCATAATGCCCGGGTCGGCTTTGAACTGACGCCGGACTTCTTCGACAATAGAGGCGGCGGCGCGACCAACAGATTGCATCGCCCACGCCCCGAAGAGGTAAGGCAGCAATCCGCCAAATAAGAGGCCGACGACGACGTAAGGATTGGTCAGGCTGAAATCAGCAACCGCTCCGGTCAACGGGTTGCCCGGCTGGCTGGAGAAGAAGGCGATGTCCTGCGTGTAAGCCGCAAAGAGGACGAGCGCGCCGAGACCGGCAGAGCCAATCGCATAGCCTTTCGTCACCGCTTTGGTTGTATTGCCAACCGCGTCGAGCGCATCCGTCGTATTTCGGACTGCAGGTTCAAGCTCTGCCATTTCGGCAATGCCGCCGGCATTGTCGGTGACAGGCCCGAAAGCATCGAGCGCCACAATCATCCCGGCCACGCCGAGCATAGCCGTGACGGCAATCGCAATGCCGAACAACCCGCCAAGCGAATAAGTCGCTATGATGCCGGCAATGATAATGAGTGCCGGAACCGCAGTGGCTTCCATTGAAACAGCCAGACCTTGGATGACATTTGTGCCGTGTCCGGATTCAGACGCTTCGGCGACGGATTTAACCGGGCGATATTTCGTGCCCGTATAAAACTCCGTAATCATCACAATCAAACCTGTGATTACGAGACCGATAACGGAACAAATAAATAAATCCATTCCAGAAAAGCCAGCTGGGTTAGCTAAAGTGTCAGACCCTCTGATTTCCCCAAATCCGAGCATCACATAAATAACACCTGCAATCGCTAAGATAGACAGAACACCTGTCACAATCAGGCCCTTATAGAGAGCGCCCATGACATTTTCGGAGCCCTTGGAAAGCTTGACGAAAAACGTGCCGATAATGGAAGTGACAATACAAACCCCGCCAATTGCGAGCGGTAATATCATCATATCTTGACGCAAGACAGAGAGGGCGTCTCCGGCAAACAAAATCGCGGCGAGCACCATGGTTGCGGCAAGTGTCACAACATAGGTCTCGAATAAATCCGCCGCCATACCAGCGCAGTCTCCGACATTGTCGCCGACATTATCCGCAATAGTCGCAGGGTTGCGAGGATCGTCTTCCGGAATTCCGGCTTCGACTTTCCCGACTAGATCGCCGCCGACATCCGCGCCTTTAGTAAAGATACCGCCGCCAAGACGGGCAAAGACAGAAATCAAAGACGCGCCGAGTGAGAGCGAGATAAGACCGTCGATAACATCGCGTGAGTCGTAAGAAATTCCCATAGCTTCGGTCAGGAACCAGAAGAATCCGGCAATACCCAGCAGAGCTAGGCCGGCCACGAGCATACCTGTAATGGCGCCCGCTTTGAAGGCGACTTTGAGGCCTGCGCCCAAAGAGCTGCGAGACGCTTCGGTGGTTCGCACATTGGCCTGAACGGAAACGAGCATACCGATATACCCAGCCGCGCCCGAAAGGACGGCGCCAAGGATAAAACCGACAGGGGCGATCCAGTTGCGGAATAGAACGAAAAGCAAAATAGCCACGACGACGCCGACAATGGCGATCGTTTTATATTGCTTGTTGAGATAAGCCTTCGCGCCTTCTTGAATCGCGCCTGCGATTTCATTCATGCGCTCTGTGCCCGTAGGCGCTTTCATGAGCCCGGCGCGGGTCACAAAACCGTAGAGAACAGCGAGCAAGCCCGCTGCGAGAATTAGATAGAGTGTCATAACAACCTCCCCTTTGCTTACGCCGGGTGCCAAAATAGATTTCCCCTCGCGCCATATTTGGTCGCAGGTTGGTCCGGCAATGTTATGAAGTTGGCCGTGTCAAATTCCATAGCCTCTTATCGGGCCTAGGCGGGACACGCTTCCCCTCGCGAGTATGAAGTTGGCCGTCCGCCCCGATGCTATCAACTAGATCTTATTCGGACGCTTCCCTTCGCGTAGGAAGTTTGTTGCAAAGTGTTAAGGTGGCGTCAAGTGATGTTTCAAAACAGATAAAAGACGGGGCAAACCTTCCGGCGGGCCTTCAGGATTTATGATTCGGGCTCGGGAATTCAGTCTATTCGACGGTAACGTCTAGGTTCATTTTAGGATGAATGGCGCATTTTACCTGAAACGATCCGATCTTGTTAAATTGAACGGTTCGGGTTTCCCCTTCTTCCATAGAGCCGGAGTCAAAATCCATCTCATCAGAATCCACAAAAGCATGATGTAGGAAAATATCGTCATTGATGATCTTCAAAGATTGTCCGGCCTTAATTGTTACTTGGCCAGGCGCATATGTTCTCTTTTTCTGCGAAATGACGACGTCACTATTGGCTTGTGCAAGCACCCCAACCGGAAAAGCTATGACGCTGACAAGACAAATGGCATGAGAGAATTTTAGTTTCATGCGGCTGAGATTATGGAAGAGTTGTTAATTATATCGGAATCAACTGGGCCCGACTGTGTTGCGTTCTGAGCATACTTCGTTGGGAGGAGGAGGGTGGCACAGGTGCCTTCGCCGAAGACGGACCGAAGACGTAACCCCCCGCTGTGAAATGACATAATTTTCTGAACAACAGAGAGGCCAAGCCCGGCGCCTTCATATCGCCTGGAATAGCTGTTATCGGCCTGTTCAAACGGCTCGACCATACGCGCAAGGTTTTCGGACTTAATTCCGATGCCGTCGTCAATCACGTCTATCGCAACAGATCCATCGGGCCGCCGCCGGATATCCACCTTGATACGGCCGCCCTCCTTATTGAATTTGATAGCATTGGACAGTAGATTAAGAACGGCCTGCTGAAGGCGGACGCGGTCCCCCGTAACCTCCACTGAGTCCATCCCTGCGTCCCAGATCACTCGAAGCCGTTTTGGTTTCATTTCCGGCGCGATGGTTTTCAAACAGAATGTGACGACTTCTTTCAGGTCAACAGTTTCCAAATCCCCGGACAGTATTTCCGGGTTTTCCGTATCGGCAATGTTGAGAACATCCTGAACGATCTTTAAAAGCTGGTCGCCGTTTTTGGAAATAATCTGACACATCTCCAGCTGTTTCGCGTCGCCGCCAGTTTGTTGATGTTGCAGGGCCATCACATCGGCAAAGCCAATCACCGCATTGAGCGGCGTGCGCAGCTCATGGCTCATCGCGGCGAGGAAGAGCGTTTTGGCCCGGTTGGCGGCTTCGGCTTGCTCCTTGGCGATCATCAGGCTTTGGTGGTCTTTTTTGGCCTCCGTGATATCCGTCCAGATTATTAATCGCCCGCCTTCTTCGGTATCGGAAGCGTTGATACGGGCCCACCGTCCGTCGTCAAAGCGGATCTCGTGGTGAAGCTCGTCATAAATATGAGGGATATTTTTTGGTACGCCGCGCCGATTAAAGAGCGCCTCTAAAGCCGTGTCTAAAATAGCGGCGCCGTCCAAATCCGGAAACATTGTCTTTACCCGATTGTTGGCCACAATGATCTGCCCGGAGGCATCGGTCAGTATGATAGCGTCTTTAGAGTTTTCGAGAGACTCCGCCAATCGAGTCTGAGCCAGTGCCCTTGCGGATTGCTCGCGGTCCATTCGCCCGCGAATATTTTCCTGCATGGAGCTAAGCGTTTTAAGCAAAGCCCCCGTTTCATCGTCACCGCCCTCAGGAATTTTCGTATTTAAATCTCCGGCAGAAATTTTGCGCGCCGCCAGAGCGGCAGACTTAAGCGGGCGGATAATGGTCAGCCCAAGCCAACTGGACAATAGAATAGAAAGAGCCAGCGCAAGCCCCGTTGCGAAGAGTGAATAGCGTTCAACCTTTCCGACCCCTTCCAGAGCGGACTCCCGGTTGCGGAAACTCTCATTTGTCTGCAATTCAACGATAATATCGAGATTCTCTTCAATTTCAGTTGCCAGCCTGGCCTGTTCCGCCCGCTGGGACACGCTCAGCAAGGCGGGATTTAACATCGAAATTTTTGCCCAGCGCTCGGTTAGCGTCTCGACATCCGTGAAGAAGCTTTCAGAGCGATCCGAAATGGAGCGTTCTTTCGCAACAGACAAGTCGCTCAAAAATGTCTCAAGCCCTTCAGCCAGAACGTCTGGCCCCGCGCCGCTGACGAGATCAAGCTCCATCTGGGTAAAGGTCTGCCCAGCGGAACGTGCGTAATTAATTGCCATGAGCGGTCGGTCAAATGTATTTTTGACAACGGCCCCGGTCGTAGAAATAGAATGAAAGGCATACCCGCCCAACAGAGCCAATAAGACAACCATGGTCAGAAAGCTGAAAAACAACTTTGACCGAACGGATATTAGAACTCTGAAAGCGTTATTTAGCACTTCATCCTGTCCATCTCTCAGTAATCAGAATATTTTGTGATGTCGTCATGCATGGGGGCCAAAATGGCGAGCAGTTTATTCTGTGTGCGAAACGGAATGTCATTGTCGTCCATGGCTTTTTGCAGATCTTCAACAAGCGCGTTGAAATGCCGGTTGTCTATCCCGAGGCCCGCATGTGACTTATCCATATCCTGTCCGGTATAGACGCAGCCGCCATCAGTCAGGCTACAGATATGTTCAACGAGGAGGTTCTGAAGTCTTGGGATGTTGGAGTTATCAAATATATGAGAGATGCGCGGATTGCTCAGAGAATAATCAAGCATGCCGGAAATAATCTCTGTCACCCCGTCATGGCCGCCTAATTTATCATAGAGCGTCGCGTCGCCGGCCGACGCGGAAAGGGGCGCGAAGGCAGCGGATGTCATGAGGCAGATCGCGGGGAGGGTGGTTCGGAGTTTCAACATCTTAAAATCCTATTTGAACAGAGCCATAGGCCCCGCGCTGATTTTCCTGAAGCGCAATATCGCCGAGATCGACATAAGCGGCTGTGAGGGAAATATTCTTGGTCGGGAACCAAGCCACATAGGCGGCGGACCCGTCATTTTCTTCGGCAAACCCCAGATTATCGGGCTTGGTCCGGTAATCGACTCCGACAGCGAGATGTTTGTTAAACATATAAGCAGCGGAGCCTTCAAATTCGAGCTGGTAATTGTCGGATTGGTCACCGCCAAAGCCAAGAAGGCCTAGCTGATTGGCTTTGGTGCCCCGCGCCGTTCCTGTCAGAATAAGGCCATTGTTCAAAAGGAGCTTCGTCCCGGATAGATAAACATCAACCCCCTCATCATTTTGCGCGCCTAAAGCGGCAATGAGATCAGAGTTTTGGTTTTTCTTATATTGAGCGCCGACAGAAATCTGAGGAAGCCAGCTGTCCTGATCGTAAACTGCATCCCCCATAATCCGGACTTTGGCGCCAATGATATCTTGCGAGAAGGTATAACCATCGCGCAGGCCAAGCTTTGGCCCCGTATCTCCTAGATCAAAATCTTGCCGAGCATAGGAAAGCTCGACACGGTTTTTAATGCCGAGGGAGGCTCCGTAGCTGCGGAGTTGAAAATCAGGTAATTCGACTTGGGTGTAGTGGGTATTGCCGCCCCAGGACGCATTACTGCCATAGCCGGAAATTACGGCCCAATTTGTCAGGCCTGACCCAGCGGACCCTTCAACCTGACTCACTGCGCCTGTTGCCAAGAGCCGGCCTTGATCGGGTTTTAGCGACGGCGCAGCACTACACGCCCCTAACAGCAGCGCTGTTATTCCGGTCAATATCGTCTTTTGAAGCATTTCCCACTCTTCAACTGGCGACCAGCCACCCCCGACCAATCCATTTAGGAGTGCAAAATCCCAAGAACACCTTAATATTTGATTGTATAGAGCTGCGTTATTCTTGGAAAAAGCGGCGGAATATTAGTCTGAACGGCGTGTGGCCGGATCTAGCCTCTGAGGCGTAAGACGATGGACTTGATGGTGCGGGTGGCTTTTTCGGCGTTTTTGGATAACGCTTTCGGGTCAAGAGCCTCGCCAAAAGTTAAACGGAACGTTTTCCCCTTTTTATTCAGCAATTCGTGAAACAGGGTAATATCACGCAACTCAGCATTGAGTTTTGAGAAAAGGTAGTAAAGCGTAGAGTTTCTCGCCTTTATGTTGAGGGGAATAATCGGCGCGTTATATTTGCGGGCAACCATAGCCGCTGAGCTTTCCCACTCATGCTCTTTCAAACCGGTCCAGGACATTTTAGCCAATCGACCGCTTGGAAAAATGACGATGCAGCGCTCGGCCTCAAGCGCTTGCTTCATGATCAGAAGCGTCTCGCGGGTTTTCGCGTGGCTACGTTTATCTGCAACCCATTCAACGGGAATGATGATATCTTCGCCTTTTGGAATGACGCGCAGGGCGTCCGCATTTGCGAGGAAGCAATGATCCGGACGGCGATCCCGAATGGATTGGAAGACGGCCAATCCGTCCGCCAAACCCGTAGGATGGTTGGAAATAACCACGCAGCGCCCCTCTCTGGGCAGGTGGTTTAACCCCCTGACCGCCGTGCGCGGACTGATGTGATTGGCGACGCGTTTAAAGGCTTCTTTGCCAGTCAAATCGCGAACCGTATCCGCCAGAAACACCGCCGCGTCATAGGCCAGCATACGATAAAGCGCCGGCCTCACCATTCGAAACAGGCGGGGGCGGGCCATGAGGTGAGGCGCCCGTTCGGCAATCAATTCTTCCACAATATGCATGAGGGCCTATAAAGACGATATAAGGCAAAATAAAAAGCCCAAACTCTCAGAGAAAAGGGGAATAATTATGAACCTTCTAAAATTTGGCATAAGCCTGATAGGGCTGGCCTGTCTGAGCGGTGCAGCAACGGCACAGACAGCAAATGAAGCGAACGGTTCTCCAGAGACGCAAGCGCACGCGACGTCGCAGGCACCTGCGCCCTGTCAGTCGGCCGAATACAGGCAGATGGATTTTTGGGTCGGCGAATGGGATTTGACCTGGCAAGCGGCGGATGGAACGACCCGCTCGGGCCAGAACGTCGTTACGCGTTCGTCTTTTGGGGATTGCGTCATCACCGAAAACTTTGACGGCGCCCCCGGCAATGCGCTCAAAGGCATGAGCGTTTCAACCTATTCCAATCCGCACGGACAATGGCGGCAAACCTGGGTAGACAACCAAGGCGGCTATTTCTCTTTGCATGGCGGATTGCAAGAAGACGGGAAATTCGTTTTGGAAATGGACCGCCTGAACAATGAAGGCCCGTTCTCGCGCATGGTGTTTGAGGACATCAAACCCAACAGCCTCACTTGGCGCTGGCAAGGCAAACGCGAGGCTGAAAGTGCGTGGGCCGACAGGTGGGTAATTAATTATCGGCGGCGCGAATAAACTCAGTGCGACAGTAGAATAAGTTCTAGGGAGGGCTGAGGCGTCCGGTTTCAGCCCGCGTCTTAATAACATTTAAAATATTAGTTTGAATGTCGCCGAGAATTATTTCTCCCCATAAGGCGCTATAAGAGCTTAGAGGCACCGTTATTTGGTAATCTGTATAAAGCGTTAATCTGGTTTGATCCTCATTTAGCGGAGTTAATTGGTAGCCGCCATTTTTGATTTTCAAGACGTTTCCGTCAGGCGAGATATGTTTGTCTGTACGCATTTGTAAGCTATCATTCGGAAAAACAAAGTTCCATTCCAGCGCATGGGGGGGCGTCTGGCGCGTAATATGTTCTTCAAATATTATTTCCTCTTCCCAATGACTAGTACGAACAGCGCCCACCTTGTGGCCCTCAAAAAGCGCGGCTTTTGGACGGGGTAACCCCAACACGTCTTGAGTAAAATTCCACCGGCCTTCTGCTTTCTCTATATTTTCAACTTGCAGCAATTTCGGCCAAACAGAGGCAATGGGCGCGTTAATAACGATGTTTCGACTAACTTGCCTTTGCTGTGTCGAGAGAGGAAAAAATGCATCAAAGAACAGGGTTAGGAAGGGGAGAAGCACTACCACCGAACAGGAGAGCTTCGAACGTTCTTTAAATAGTTTTCTCCAGTGCCTGACTGTGAAGGCACCAATAACAGCGCAAATTCCCCAAAGTGGGGTAAGCATGACTACACAGAGAACACCTTCACGTAGAATGAACGAACCGATAATTATTACGTTTGTGAGGCAAAGTAACGGAAACCAGAAATAAAATTTAGCGCTTTTGTCTGAGTTAATATCAAATAAAAATACACTCCAGGCTCCAATAAAAAAAGGGATGCCGAGGAAAATGGATAACGCCGCCGTGATGGCGATTGGCTTTAAGAGAAAACCTGCCAAACTATAATAGGTATAGACGATAGGAAGTAAGGTTAGGATGGTTATCAAAAATAGTCGCGTAAAAACAAAAAATGCAGGACGGTCTTTGTCACGCGGATGGAGCGGTTTCACCATGATGCCAGCCATACAGGATGCAACTTAAAGGGCAAACGAAAACTGGGTAAAGGGCCGTGGGGTGAATTGTCACTGGAATAAGTTAGCTACGCAATAAAAAAGCCGCCCCGAAAGGCGGCTTTCTAAATAATAGAGAAATTAAAGTCTATTTGAGCGGTTTACGCGTGGCGCTCTTTGCCGGGGCTTTTTTTGCAACCGACTTGTCCGAGCCGAGCGGTTTGACATTGCTCGGCGGCAGCGCGTTGTTAAGCACTTTTGCGGCCCAGTCCCGTCCGCCGACACCAAAGGCAATCGCGGCGGCAACAGCGGCAGAGATAACTAAGGATGAGAAAGCGATCGGTACGATTTGACCTTCGGGGTCTAGTGAAGACAGACCGATGAAGATGAATAATACCATCACAGCATATTTGACGAATGTCGCGATACGCGGGCTGATAACAGAGGACATGAACCGGCCGAGAATACTCGCAAGGAACACACCAATGATAATCAGAATGGCTGCTTCTAGAAGCGATCCGCCAAACTCCTGAACCGAACCAAAGGCGTAGGACAGGCTGTCATTGCCGAGCAGGTTCACAGCAGCAGAGACGCCGATGACCAAGATGATCAAAAAGGCGACATAACCTGCGGCTTTGGATGGAGAAGTTTTAAGGCCTTCACCATCGTCGAGCATCATGATTTCATTTACCGAACGATCAAAGCCGAGACTCGGTAGGAAGTCTTGCAAGAATTCCGACACAAACCGACCGATGAAAATGGTCACAGCCAATATAGCGGCCGCGCCAATCAATTCGGGAATGAAGTTCAAGAAGCCGCTGAGCATATTGCTGAGCGGGTCAGAAACACCGGAGATGTCCAGTGCGTCAAGCGCGGCAATAGAGAAGAGCGCGATGATGACGACAAAGACCAATGTTCCGAGCGCCCGGGCGATAGAGCCTTGGGAGCCGGTGGCCGACGTAAAGCCGGATTTGCTAGCCAAAGAGTCTAATTGGGCGGCCTCTAATGTCGCGGTCACAGCATTTTGCGCCACTTTGGCGAGGAAATAACCGATAATGAACAATAGACCTGCGCCGAGAATATTAGCGGCATAACTACCGATATTGTCAAAGAAGCCATTTACAGGGCCGAGGTTTTCGGAGAGTCCCAAACGACCTAGGGCGAGATAGGCAGCGTATAAAACGACGAGCCAAAAAAGCGCACGGCCAATGGCATTACCGATATTTCCGCCGCTAGTCTGGGCTTTTTTGCCAAGTCCTGTGCGATTGATACCGCCAGCAACGACAGATTTTATAACAAAAGCGATAATAAAGCCGATCAGCAGAATAATCGCTGCAGAGATCGAATTGCCTACAATCGGCGGCATGCCGTCAAAGAGGCGGTCAAATTGTTCCATGATAGTATTCCCTCCAGAGAAAAATAGAAGCTATGTAAAAGACAGGCCCGATGCCTATCAAATGAAATGCGTCTATTGGGCACGACCAACCCGTCCCCTTGCCGACAACATTAACAAAAATTCAACGTCAAAGCACGGGGGAAGTTCCATATTCTCGAAAATAGTCTTTTCATATGTGTTGACTTAGGGCTTTGATGTAGTGTGTCTTGACCTGAGAGAAGGGCTGGGCAAGGAGGGTTTTATGGCCCCAATACGAAATAAACCGCTCTTTTACGGGCTTTGCCTGTTTTCTTTTGGCCTGCTTGCTTTGGCCATTATTCTGCTCAGCCTGAAATGAGTGTTTTGGCAAAATTAGAGGCTTGCGTCGACGCAGGCGAGTTGGAAAAGGATCCTGCCCAAATTGAGGCCGCCAAAAAACTGGATTCCCTATTGGGTCGTTTAAGCAATCGTCCCAAGCCCGGAGTGCTCGGTAAACTTTTCGGCAAAAAACCAGATCCCGTTATAGGACTTTATCTATGGGGCGGCGTCGGCCGCGGGAAATCCATGTTGATGGATTGGTTTTTTGAAGAGGCTCCGATAGAGGCAAAACAGCGCGTCCATTTCCACGCCTTCATGCTCGACGTTCACGCCCGAATAAATCTTCGCCGCCGCTCTGCCGACAATGACGGAGACCCGATTGCCCCAGTGGCAAAGCAAATTGCAACAAATGCAGAGCTCCTTTGTTTTGATGAATTTCACGTCACAGATATCACCGACGCTATGATATTGTCGCGTCTGTTCGACGCGCTCTGGGCCGAGGGCGTTATTGTCGTCGCGACCTCTAACCGTCCGCCGGAAGACCTTTACGAAAACGGACTAAACCGCGGATTGTTTCTTCCCTTCATTGAGAGGATGCCGGAACACTTAATCATTCACGAATTCGCCGGAGAGACAGATCACAGACTGCGCCAACTGGAAGCCGCTCCTGTTTATTACTCGCCTCTAGATAAAGAGGCAGAAGAAGGAGTAGAGGCGGCCTGGCAGCGCCTGATTGGCGGCGCGAGTCCGCGCGAAACTGTGTTGTCCGTGCAAGGGCGGGAATTAATTTTGAAGAAAACAGCAGCCGGAACGGCCCGCGCGAGCTTTGCCCGGCTCTGTGACAACACGCTCGGCGCGGCCGATTATCTGCGCCTTGCCCATGCGTTTCAGACTCTCATCCTGGAAAATGTTCCCCAAATGGGCCCGGACAGTCGGAACGAGGCCAAGCGCTTCGTGACGCTCATCGACGCCCTTTATGAAACCAGAACTAAATTAATCATGAGCGCCGAAGTCGAACCCGAAAATCTCTATCAGGACGGCGACGGTAGTTTCGAATTCGAACGCACGGTCAGCCGCCTAATCGAAATGCGAAGTCATGACTATCTGGCCGAGCGTAGGAAGATGAAGGCACCGGCGGAGTCATAGGCTGCGCCGTTCCTCTCTGCCTTCTACCCGGCTTGGCTGCCCCCGCTTTTCTCGGATCGGCCTTTGTCCCGCGCGCCTAACGATAGTTTCAATGTATTAAGGCGCGGATTAGACGCGGAAGAATAATGTATCCGAGGGCTTGCTTGCCATTGCAACGCCCGCCGCGCCCCGCTAAACCACGGCCAAATTCAATCGCCTGAATGGAGATTCCTATGGCACGCGCAAAAATCGCCCTTATCGGCGCCGGTATGATCGGCGGAACTTTGGCTCACATCGCCGCCCGCGAAGAGCTGGGGGATGTTGTCCTCTTTGATATCTTTGAAGGCACCGCCAAAGGGAAGGCGCTTGACCTATCCGAAGCTGCGCCAGTTTTTGGTAAGGACTCCAATCTCAAAGGCACAAATGATTATGCCGATATTGCCGGCGCGGATGTCTGCATCATCACGGCGGGCTTCCCGCGTAAGCCGGGCATGGACCGCTCAGAACTGATCGGCAAAAACCTCGGCGTTATCAAACAGGTTGCCGAAGGCATCAAAGAACACGCGCCTAAAGCGTTTGTTATCTGCATCACTAACCCGCTCGACGCGATGGTCTGGGCCTTGCAGAAATTCTCCGGTCTTCAGCCGCGCAAAGTCGTCGGCATGGCCGGCGTTTTGGACAGTGCCCGTTTCCGTTACTTCCTTGCGGATGAATTCGGCTGCTCTGTTGAAGACGTTCACGCCTCTGTTCTCGGCGGCCACGGCGACACAATGGTGCCGCTCGTGCGCTATTCCACAGTGAACGGCGTGCCGCTTCCGGATCTGATTAAGATGAAATGGACAACACAAGAGCGCGTCGACGCCATCGTTGAGCGTACCCGTAAGGGCGGCGGCGAAATCGTCGGTCTTCTCGGAAATGGCTCTGCCTTTTACGCGCCGGCAGAATCCGCCATCGAAATGGCAACCTCTTACCTTCGCGATAAGAAACGCATCCTGCCTTGCGCGGTGCGTCTCTCTGGCCAAATCGCCGGCGTTCGCGGCCTCTATGTCGGCGCCCCGGCCATGATCGGCGCGCGCGGCGTGGAAAAGGTCATGAATATCCGCCTCAAGCAAGACGAGCGTGAAATGTTCATGAACTCCGTCGAAGCGGTCGAGAAAATCATCGCCGATTGTAAAGAGATGGAACCGGAGCTTAAAGATTAGTCTGAAGGCAAATTTTTGATTGCGCCGTCATGGTTTGCCATGACGGATAAAACCGAAATCTAAAAACGGGCCTCCCGGCCCGTTTTTTTTTGTGCGCCAGACTGAAGCCGCTCTTTCCATCGCGGTCCAGAGAAAAAGCCCCCTATTTAATTCCGCCCAACGCTCTGAAATGGCGGCGTCTTCAACAACTCGCTCCGCGTTGATCAACCCTCTCTTATACTGTTCTCCATGACGTTTGAGGACCACATATTTTCTGCGGCCAAGCTGCCCGACCTTGGGCCGCTTCGCGCCCGTTATATTTGGCTTTGCGCCCAGCTCTTGGCATCCATCGCTCATCCGGCTGGGGCCCTGACTCTCTCGCGTCAGCTTCGAAAACATGTCCGCCAAATGATACAGGTCTCACAGGCGCATTTTAGGATTCGGCGAAAGACGGAAATGCTTTTGCGTCCCGATTGGCGGGAACGGGTGATTTCCGATTTGGGCGGATGGAAAAGACTCAAGAGTTGGACATATCGGCAAGAGGCGCTCATGGTTTTGCGCCCCGACAAAATCTTTAAACCCATCCGACATCCTGCCGTCAACGCGGAAGAGGCCGCCCGCCGCGCTAGGATGCGGAAGCTGATGAAGGCCAATATCCACCCGCGTATCTTGCGCGATCCTTGCCGGATGGATTTTGAGGGTTGTTTCAGATTGCCGCCGCAAAAGCGGTTGAAAAACCCCATCAATGAGCATCCACAATATTATGATTATGACTATGATTTCGATGCCCGCCCAAGGGCCGATTTTAGCGGAATAAAAACGCCTATTGTTGTTTGGCCGGAGGAATTCAGGGCAGCGGCGCAGGTGCGGTCTCTAGAGGTTGAGGAAACCCGCCCGCTTGCTGCCGTGGACACTGGTCCAAAGTCGTCCCTATTGCGCTGTATACAATATCGAAAAAGACTTCGGCTCATTCCGCCGATGGCAATCGACAATAGCTTCTTTGGGAAAGTCGAAAGTCGCCCGCCTCAAGACACGGAGGACAAACCCGAAAGCGATGATAGAGCCGCATATTCTTCTCGCGCTCCGCCCGCATATGCGGCTCCCCAAAGGGCCGTCCTCTGCCAAGCCCCTCTTGGCGGAGCGCTTTCGCATATTCAAAACTCAAACTTGCCAGATTTTACAATTCCCTGCATGAGGCATTCATGACCCAAACTACTCTCGAAACGAACCGTCTCCTCCTGCGCCCCGTTGATCCCGAAAAAGATTTCGAGGCGTGGGCGGATTGTTTCGCTGACGAATCCACTATGACTTATATTGGCGGCGGACCGGGCTATAATAGGGCTCAGTCCTGGCGCAGCATGGCCACCGTTATGGGGCATCAGCAAATCCGCGGCTTTAGCTTTTTCTCAGTGATTGAGAAATCCTCAAATGAGTGGGTCGGGCGTGTCGGTCCGTGGTATCCCGAAGAATGGCCGGAGCCGGAAATCGGATGGACGATCCACCGAAACCACTGGCGCAAAGGCTTTGCCAAAGAGGCGGCGGCGGCTTGTATTGACTACGCATTTGAAACCTTGGGCTGGGACCGCGTCATTCACACCATTCAGGACGGAAACATTGCGAGTATGAGAACCGCTGAAGCCTTGGGCTCAAAGCGGGATTATTCTTTGCAAGGCATCCCCGCCATTACTGATGAGCTGTGTTGGGTCTATGCGCAAAACCGCGAAGATTGGGCAGCGCAAAAGGGGATTTAAATCCAGCCGGCCTCACTGACCTGGGCTCGGCCTGAACGGCTGACAGGGGCTGTCAGGCCGTTTTTCAAAACAAGCTCAATTTTACCATTCGCTTTTTTGACGTTCTCAATCCCTTTTTCGGCCACCCACCAGGATCGATGGGTCTGAACCCCCAAAAGCGGAGAGGCTTCCTTCACTGCATCTGAAAGGCGCATCAAAATCATTTCGTCTCCGGCTGAGCTGTGAACCCGGACATAATGATCTTCCGCGCTGATGGCGTAAATTTCGGCGTCCCGGAGTTTTGGCGGCAGGCGCTCCAGCAGCGGAGCACGGTCCGCGCGCTCTTGGATTTGCGCTTCGGCCCGTCGTTTATGAACCAGTGCGCCGACAAAGCAGAGAATAGCAGAAATCAGCCAGACATATAAAATCGTCATCACGACATTCTGCCAATTATAAGGAGGGTAAATTATAAACATAAAGGCCGACACGCAAAGAGTCGCGCCAACAGACTGACTCAACACGCCCTGCCAAAAGTTCAAAGTTCGGTTAAGCCGTTCGGCGGCGAGTTCGACCACTCCGGCCCCGAACCCGCCGGCAAGGCACAGGCCAACCCAAAAAATTAACCGCCCTGAGAACGGCATTCGGCTCGTATCGAACGGGCCTAATATAGCAAGAATAGTTCCTGCAATCAGTGAGGTCGCCATCATCGGCAAAAAGAGTTTAATTAGGAACTTCACGGGAAGGGGTTCTCTTAAAAATCGGATCCGTTGACGTATCGTGAACGGTATGGCCTTGATATTCAAGCGTAAAACCTAGCCGCTCACGGTCCGTGAATAAAAAAAGCGTCCATTCACGACGGTACAGCGCCGCTTCACGCATCCCGGCTTTCATCCCTGAATTCCCCGTGCATTATCTCCTCATACCCAAACGCGTCACGGCGCAAAACTACAAAGGACTGAACATGACACACCATATCAAAAACTCTTTTATTCTAACAGCGGCTCTCGGCGCTCTGGCCTTGAACGCCTGTTCAACCACTGAGGCAAAAGCAAAGCCGTTGACCGCCTCTGCTCCTGAAGTTGCCGCTTCCGATATGAAATCCGGCGTTGCAACTTTAACCGTGAACGTCTCGGGATTTGACGTTCAAAAAGGCAACGTGATGGCCGCTCTGAGCGATGAGGCTGGATATGGCGGAAAGCCGCTACGCGGCGCGACCGAACCTGTCACAGACGAAACCGTAAAGCTTATTTTCAAAGACCTGCCAGTCGGGACTTATGCGATCCGCATGTTCCACGACGTCAATGGTGACGGAGAGATGAATACAAATGTCTTCGGCATCCCGACAGAGCCATATGCCTTCTCCAACAATGCGTCTGGAACAATGGGCCCGGCGGCCTGGTCCAAAGCCAAGTTTGAGTTCACCGCAGACGGCGCCGTCCAGAACATCACTTTTTAATCTCGCCCATCTCGACCCCGGAGAACGCTATGACCCAGCTTAATCGCCGAAATATATTGCAGGCTTTTGGCGCGCTGACCGCCACCGCCGCGCTGCCAAAGCTCGCGCTCGCTCAGACAGGGGCGTTTCCAGACTGGCATATCGGGTGGCAAAATCCGGTGCGTCGTGAACTCCAGACTGGGTCTGTAAAGCGGGTTAGCGGAGCTCTCCCGTCTGACCTGTCGGGGACTTTTTATCGGAACGGCCCCGGCATTCACGAACGCGGCGGCGTCCGGATGAGCCATTGGTTCGACGGCGACGGGATGGTTCAGGCCTTCCGCATTAGTGGCGGCGGAGTCTCTCATATTGGCCGTCCGGTGGAGACTGCGCTCTATAAACAAAACGAAAAAGCCGGGCGGTTTACCGTGGGCGGATTCGGCACGACGGTTAAAGACCCTTATCCTATGACCGGGCCTGACAGTGCCAACGCAGCGAACACCAGCGTGCTCCCCGTTGGCGATGAGCTTTGGGCACTTTGGGAGGGCGGGTCAGCTTACCGCATGAATCCGGACACCCTCGAAACCTATGGCCCTAAAGTCTGGACAGACAAATTACACGGCATGCCTTTCTCGGCCCATCCGAAAATTGATCAGAAAGGGCATATTTGGAACTTTGGCCAGAGCGTCGATATGAAAGCGCTCATCATATATAAGCTGAACCCAAAGGGAGAGCTGCTCGAAGCAAAGCTGATAAGAGATGTGCCGCCCGGCATGATACATGACTTCTGTATTACGGACCGACAGTTGATTTTTGTGACGAATTCTTTCCGCGCCGTTCGGAACGGTCACAATTATCTCAGTCAGTTTGAATATCAGAAAGACGCCCCGCAACGGGTCATCGTTCTGGATATGGATGATCTGGATAATCGGCAGGATTATGATCTCCCGCCGGGCTTTCAGTTTCACTTCGGCAATGCTTATCAGGAGGCTTCCGGAGATATCCGTTTCACGCTTTGCAAAACTGAGGGGTCTGAATTCGTTTCGCACAGCGCGAAGTCCCTGATGCGCGGCGAACTCCCGGATCACGGACCAACCATTTTATCGGAAGCCGTGTTAAAGGCAGGCGGCGCCGCCTCAATTGCCCCCATTACGGAAACTCTGGCCAGCCACGATTTCCCGCAGTTTAATCCCGCTTTTGGCGGAAAGGCCGCGCGCTATCTCTATACCGTGGGTAAATCTGAGGCGAACCGTCCGGGCGAGACGGCGATTTTGCGCCACGACCTCAAGACTCACGAGCTGCAATCCTATGATTATGGAGCTGACTGTCTGGTTGAAGAGCATTTGTTTATCCCGTCTGCAACGTCAGACTCTGAAGATGACGGCTATCTTATTGGGACCAGCCTAGACTATAAAGCAAAGGTGACCCGCCTGAATGTGCTCCGCGCAGATCAGGTCGCCGACGGGCCGACTGCCGCGTTTGAATTGCCTTATGCCTTGCCGCTGGGCTTTCACGGAGCCTGGAAGAGCGCTTGATTTTTGACTGGGTGAGGCGGGCGCGGGCTTTTTAGCCGAACACCCCTAACAAAAATCAGGTCTTCTATTCAGATTCCTAGGTTGCGGGGGCCGACCGCACTGCCTATATGGGATAGGAATTTTGGCTCGGTTTCGGGCCAAGTCCAGGAACCATAGCTAAAGCGGACACGACTTCATGAACATTCACGAATATCAGGGCAAAGCTGTCCTTAAAGAAATTGGCGCGCCTGTTTCAAAAGGCATCGCCATCTTCAACGCCTCCGAGGCGAAACAAGCAGCAGAGGCCCTAGGCGGCCCACTCTGGGTCGTGAAGTCTCAAATCCACGCCGGCGGACGCGGCAAAGGTACATTCGTTGGCGCACCAAAAGACGCCAAGGGCGGCGTACGTCTGGCTTTTTCTGTCGACGAAGTTGTTAAGAACGCTGAAGAAATGCTTGGTGAATATCTTGTCACCGCTCAAACAGATGACGAAGGCAAGCAGGTCAACCGCCTTTATATCGAAGACGGCTCCGATATCGAAACAGAGCTTTACCTCTCCATCATTATCAACCGCGAAACATCGCGCGTCTCTTTCATTGTCTCCACCGAAGGCGGCATGGACATCGAAGCGGTTGCGCACGACACCCCTGAGAAAGTTATCAATTTCGATATTGACCCGGCGACGGGCTTCATGCCGCATCACGGACGGACATTGGCCAAGGCTTTTGATCTTTCCGGCGATCTTGCGAAACAGGCCGGCAAGCTTGGTAAGACACTTTATGAAGGCTTCCTCGCCAAAGATATGAGCATGCTCGAAATTAACCCGCTCATCGTTACCGAAGATGGTCGTTTGCATTGTCTGGATGCGAAAATCAGTTTTGATGAAAATGCGCTTTTCCGTCATCCCGACATTCAAGAGCTTCGCGACATCACCGAAGAAGACGAAAAAGAAACGCAGGCCAAGAAGTTTGACCTCTCTTACGTTGCTCTCGACGGCAATATTGGCTGTATGGTCAACGGCGCGGGTCTGGCTATGTCCACCATGGATATCATCAAGCTCTACGGCGCAGAGCCGGCGAACTTCCTCGATGTGGGCGGCGGCGCGACGAAAGAAAATATCGTTGCCGCGTTTAAAATCCTGACTTCGGATGACAAAGTCGAAGGCATCCTCATCAATATCTTTGGCGGCATTATGAAATGTGACGTCATCGCCCAAGGCACAGTGGACGCGGTCAAAGAAGTCGGCCTCGAAGTGCCTCTCGTTGTCCGCCTTGAAGGTACAAATGTTGAGGCGGGTAAGAAAATTATCAATGAGAGCGGCTTGAACGTTATCGCCGCCGATGACCTCGATGATGCGGCGAAGAAAATCGTTGCAGCCGTTAAGTCATAAGCCCGAAGATAATTTAAAAGAGATTTTCAAATGTCAGTATTAATTAACAAAGACACCAAAGTTATCACGCAGGGCATGACCGGGAAAACCGGCACGTTCCATACGGAACAGGCGATTGCCTATGGCACAAAAATGGTCGGCGGCGTGACCCCAGGTAAAGGCGGCACCGAGCACATCGGTCTTCCGAATTTCGATACAGTTGCGGAAGCCAAGCACGCCACAGGCGCAACAGCTTCTGTGATTTACGTGCCTCCGCCCTTCGCAGCGGACTCCATCCTCGAGGCGATTGACGCCGAGATGGAGCTTATCATTGCGATTACAGAGGGCATCCCTGTTGCAGACATGATCCCGGTCAAGCGCGCGCTTCAAGGCTCCAAATCCCGCCTCATCGGCCCGAATTGCCCCGGTGTTTTGACCCCGGATGAGTGCAAAATCGGCATTATGCCCGGCAAAATTTTCAAAAAAGGCACATGCGGCGTGGTCTCACGCTCCGGTACGCTGACTTACGAAGCCGTATTCCAAACCACTCAGGTTGGTCTTGGTCAGACGACAGCGATCGGTATTGGCGGCGACCCGATTAACGGCACGAACTTCATCGATTGCCTGGAATTGTTCCTCAATGACGACGAGACAAAGCAAATCATCATGATTGGCGAAATCGGCGGCTCTGCCGAAGAAGAAGCGGCGGAATATATCGCTCATATGGCTAAAAAAGGCATTAAAAAGCCGATGGTTGGCTTCATCGCCGGACGTACAGCGCCTCCCGGACGGACCATGGGTCACGCCGGCGCGATTGTCTCCGGCGGCAAAGGCGGCGCAGACGATAAGATTGCGGCGATGGAAAAAGCAGGCATTCGCGTGTCTGACTCTCCGGCGCGTCTCGGCGAAACCATGATGGATGTCTTAAACAGTTAGTTACGGATACATATGTAATACTCAGGCGTAGCTCGTTTGAGTATTCTAACTAGACCCAGAGGTCGACCTATGGCGGACAAGAGCCGTTCTGATCAAAATCAGGAATTCCTGGACACCCTTTTCCTGGATGGCGGAAACGCTGCCTATTTGGAACAGATGCAGGCGCAATATACGCGCGACCCCCGAAGTGTCGATGCCAGCTGGCGGTCTTATTTTGCTGACCTTGGCGAAGAGACCGAAAATGCCCGCCACGTTGCGGACGGTCCGGCCTGGAAGCAAAAGAATTGGCCGGTTGCGGAAAATGGCGAGCTGACAGCGGCGCTCACAGGCGATTGGGGTGCAGATCCAAAAGCCGCCGAAAAAGCAGTGGCTCACGCCAATCCAAATCTTAGTAAAGACGAAGTTCAGCAGGCGGCTAAGGATTCTATCGGCGCGCTGATGATGATCCGAGCTTACCGCGTTCGTGGACATTGCATTGCCAATCTTGATCCGTTGGGTTTGGCTGAACCGGGCGACCATCCTGAGCTTGACCCGGCGACGTACGGGTTTTCAGAGTCTGACCGAGATAGAGACATCTTTATCGACGGGGTATTAGGGCTTGATTATGCGACGGTGAATGAAATCATCGACATCGTAAAACGCACTTATTGTTCAACTCTCGGCGTGCAGTTTACCCATGTCTCGAACCCGGATGAAAAAGCCTGGATTCAAGAGCGCCTTGAAGGGCCGGAAAAAGAAATCAACTTTTCCAAAGAAGGCCGTTTGGCGATTTTGCAAAAATTGATTGAGGGAGAAGCCTTTGAGCAGCTCCTGCATAAGCGCTACCCAGGTACAAAACGGTTTGGACTAGACGGCGCGGAAGGTCTTCTCCCGGCATTGGAACAAATAATTAAGCGGGGCGGCCAGCTCGGCCTTAAAGATATCAACTTTGGTATGCCGCATCGCGGACGCTTGAATGTCATGGCCTCCGTCATGCAAAAACCCTATTCCGCGATTTTTTATGAATTTTTAGGCGGCGTTGCGGCCGGAGGTGAAGATTTTGGTTCGGGGGATGTAAAATATCATCTGGGCGTCTCGGATGACCGGGAATTTGACGGAAACTCCGTTCACCTGTCGCTCGCCCCCAACCCGTCCCATTTGGAGGTCGTGGCGCCAATCGTTATCGGGAAAACGCGGGCCAAACAGCAAATGGCGTCAGGGACTTACCGATCCCATAAACCCGAAGAGGTCATGGCGGTTATTTTGCACGGCGACTCGGCTTTTGCAGGTCAGGGCGTTGTGATGGAAACCTTCCAGATGTCGCAACTTACGGGGTATAGAACGGGCGGAACCATACACGTAATCGTCAACAATCAGATCGGTTTTACAACGACGCCGGATGAATACCGCTCCGGGCAATATTGTTCTGACGTCGCATTTATGGTCGAGGCGCCTGTTTTCCATGTAAATGGCGACGACCCCGAGGCCGTGGTTTATGCGGCGCGTATTGCGACAGAATATCGCCAGAAGTTCGGCAAGGACGTGGTTTTGGATATTACTTGTTACCGCCGTTACGGCCATAATGAGGGCGATGACCCATCCTTTACTCAACCGATCATGTATAAAGCGATCGCCGGCCGCCCCACCACACGCGAGATTTATGCCGAGCGTCTGATAGAGCAGGGTGACCTCACCAAGGAAGATCACGAAAAGCGCGTCGAAGACTTTTATGCCTATCTGGACGGAGAATTTGAAAAGGCCAAAACTTATGAAACCAAACAACCGGATTGGTTGCAGGGCGTTTGGCAAGGACTGAGTCTTCCCACTAAAAAAGACGGAAAGCGTCGGGGCGACACGGATGTTGACTTGGAAACCCTGAAAGAGATCGGTAAAAAAATCACAACCATCCCTAACAGCGTCAATATTCACAAAACGCTGAAACGGATAATCAAGGCCCGCGCCGAAAAAATCGAAACCGGTGAAAATATCGACTGGGGTTTGGCAGAACATCTCGCGATTGGGACGCTGATTACAGAAGGCCACCCGGTTCGGTTGTCTGGCCAAGATTCTGAACGCGGCACATTTTCACAACGCCAGTCGCATTTCATTGATCAATCAGATGGGCATAAATATACGCCGCTGAATAACTTGTCCGACGATCAGGAATATTATCAAGTTCTCAACTCGCATTTGTCCGAAGAAGCTGTTCTTGGATTTGAATATGGTTTTTCTACAGCGGCTCCCAAGGCCCTGACAATTTGGGAGGCCCAGTTCGGCGACTTCGCCAATGGCGCGCAGGTCATGGTGGACCAGTTTATTTCCTCGGCGGAACAAAAATGGCTTCGAATGTCGGGCCTCGTTATGCTTTTACCGCATGGCTATGAAGGCCAAGGCCCGGAACACAGCTCGGCGCGTTTGGAGCGCTATCTGCAAATGTGCGCCGAAGATAATATGCAGGTCACGAATATTTCAACGCCGGCTAATTATTTCCATGCGCTGCGCCGTCAGGTGAAACGCCAGTTCCGAAAACCCCTCATCAATATGAGTCCGAAAAGTCTCTTGCGACACAAACTTTGTGTTTCGACATTGAAGGAAATGGCGAGCGACACGGAATTCCACCGCTTATTGTGGGATGATGCGGAATACCGCCCAGAGTCGACAGAAATCAAACTGGTCTCTGACGCGAAAATCAAACGCGTCATATTGTGTTCCGGTAAAGTATATTTCGATCTGTTTGAAGAGCGTGAAAAGCAGAACATAAATGATGTCTACCTGCTTAGAGTCGAACAGTTATTCCCGTACCCGGATGATGCGGTTCAGGAAGAATTAAGTCGATTTAAAGACGCTGATATTGTCTGGTGTCAGGAAGAGCCGAAAAATATGGGGGCTTGGTCTTTCATTCATGAGTTCCTAGAAGAAAGCCTTCAAGCTATCGGCGCAAAAACTACGCGTCCGCGATATGTCGGGCGCAGAGCTGCGGCCTCGACGGCGACCGGTATCAGCGCTAAGCATAAAAAAGAACAACAAGCCATTCTTGACGGGGCGTTTGCCAAATAGGCGGCTCCTTAAAAAGTAAGACGAATATTATGACAGATATCAAAATTCCAAATGTCGGCGAAAGCGTCTCGGAAGTGACGATTGCAAGTTGGCTGAAAAAAGCTGGCGACAGTGTTAAGAAGGACGAAGCGATTGTCGAACTGGAAACAGACAAGGCGTCTCAAGAGCTTGTCTCGCCCGAAGACGGCGTTCTGGAAGAAATTCTCGTCGCAGAAGGTGACGTCGCCGAAATTGGTAAAGTGATTGCCAAGCTGAGCTCCGGTAAGGGCGGCGAGAAACAGGATAAGGGTGGCGCCGCCGAAAAAGGCGATGCGGAAACTAAATCACAAACCGAGACGCCGACCTCCGATGAAGCCACCGATGCTGGCTCGGCTCTTGATATTGACGTGCCGAATGTGGGCGAATCTGTTTCAGAAGTGACCATTGCGTCCTGGATGAAACAGGTAGGTGATACCGTTGAAAAAGACGAACCTATTGTGGAACTGGAAACAGATAAAGCCGCCCAAGAACTCGTGGCGCCGCGCTCCGGCGTTATCGTCGAGCACTTGGTTGCCGAGGGAGATACAGCAAAAGTGGGCCAAACGATTGCCCGCCTTGGCGAGAGTAATTCTGCACCAGCCAAAGGCAAGCCTGACGCTCCGTCCAAAGGGGATGAAGGCGGCGCGGTTGGCGGAACGCCGTCTGTGAATAAAGACTCTGGTTCATCAGATTCCGTCACTATGCCGTCCGCCGCTCGCATACTAAAAGAAAGCGGGATTGATGCCAACGACGTAAAGGGCACAGGCAAAGACGGGCGCATTACCAAAGCGGATGCGCTGAAAGCGAAAGACAACCCTCCCGCGAAAAAATCATCAGACAATGCAGAGGCGGCGCCTATAACCCCATCCGCGCCTCGGGAGACGGGAGAACGCGAAGAGCGCGTTCGCATGTCCCGCCTCCGCCAGACAATTGCTCGTCGTCTAAAGGATGCGCAAAATATGGCGGCCATGCTCACCACCTATAATGAAGCAGATATGAGCCATATCATGGCCATGCGTTCTGATTATAAAGAGCTGTTCCTCAAGAAACACGGTATCAAGCTCGGCTTTATGAGCTTCTTCGTCAAAGCTTGTGTTCAGGCGTTGAAAGACGTCCCGAGCGTGAATGCGGAAATTGACGGCACGGATATCATTTACAAAAACTATTATGATATTTCGATCGCAGTCGGCACAGACAAAGGCCTTGTTGTGCCTGTGTTGCGTGATTGCGACGAGCTGTCACTTGGCGGGATCGAGAAAGGTATTGGCAAATTGGGCGAAAAGGCCCGTGATGGACAGCTGTCTATGGATGATATGTCCGGCGGCACTTTTACGATTTCCAATGGCGGCGTCTATGGCTCGCTGATGAGCTCGCCTATTTTGAACCCCCCGCAGTCAGGCATTTTGGGAATGCATAAGATTCAGAAGCGTCCGGTTGTCATTGATGACAAGATCGAAATTCGTCCGATGATGTATCTCGCTCTGTCTTATGATCACCGTATTGTGGATGGGAAAGAAGCTGTGACTTTCCTTGTCCGGGTGAAAGAATGTTTGGAAGACCCAGAGAGACTTCTTCTCGATTTATAAGATAAAGGCCGCTCTGAGCGGCCTTTTTTAGTGGAAATCTCTTAGATTGCGAAAATTTCAAATTTATGCTATTTTAAATAACAATTAGGGGGATTTATGACAGCTATAGTGAAAACACCTATCTGGTTTTGGATTTTGGGAATTATCTTTCTCGTCTGGAACCTCTTTGGGGCAATGAATTATTTATCCGGCGTCATGGCAACGCCCGAAAGCTTGGCGGCGCAGGGGTACACCGAAGACCAGGTAACCTTTCTGCTCGGCGCGCCCTCTTACTATATGGCGGTGTTTGCTTTGGCGGTATGGCCCGGTTTAATTGGCGCTATTTTATTTTTGTTTAGAAAATCCTGGGCCACGAAAGCTTTTCTTTTCAGCCTGGTCTTCATCCTATTGTCCTTGGTCATCGATTTTATTGGAGGAACGTTCGCCGTTCTTGGCGGGGCCTATCTCGGCATCATGATTTTCGTGACAATTATGGGATTCGTGCAATATTTTGTCTCCAGAAGCTTAGTGCGCAAAGGTATATTGCACTAAGCCTGATTGACCTGAAAGCTTCGCGCGCCTAAGTCACTGACACTAGATTTAAGCGCGGAGTTTTCCATGTCAGATAAATATGATGTCATTATAATCGGCGGCGGGCCGGGCGGCTATAATTGCGCCATTCGTGCCGGACAATTGGGCCTGAAAGTTGCCTGTGTCGAAAGCCGTAAAACACTAGGTGGGACTTGCCTCAATGTGGGCTGTATTCCATCAAAATCCCTTCTTCACGCAACAGCTTTGTACGAAACAGCACAAAAAGATTTCCCGGCAATGGGTATGAAAGCCACCGTGGAAGCCGACGTTCCGGCTATGATCGAAGCTAAGAACAAGATTGTCGGCGGACTGACACAAGGCATCGAATATCTGTTTAAGAAAAACAATGTCGACCACATCACAGGCTTCGGCAAGATTGTCGGTGAAGGCAAAGTTGACGTTGATGGAAAGACTTACGAGACGAAGAACATCGTTATTGCCACGGGCTCCGAAGTGGCGACGCTTCCGAATGTCGAGATCGACGAAAAGCAGATAGTCTCCTCTACTGGCGCGCTCGACCTACAGGAAACGCCAAAGAAAATGATCGTTATTGGCGGCGGCGTTATCGGGCTGGAACTTGGCTCGGTCTGGCGCCGTCTTGGCGCTGAAGTCACGGTCATTGAATTTCTGGATGTCATTATGCCGGGCTCTGACAGCGAGTTACAAAAGCAAGCTCTGCGGACTTTCAAAAAACAAAAAATGAAATTTGAGTTGAGCCGGAAAGTCACAAAAGTCACGAAGTCCAAATCAGGGCTAAAAGTCGAAACTGAAAGCTCTGAAGGCGGGAAAGCGAAGAGCTTTGATGCCGACGTGGTTCTGGTGTCTATCGGTCGCCGTCCCTTCACTAAAGGACTGGGTCTTGAAACTCTCGATATCAAAACGGATAAGCGAGGCTTTATTGAAACAGAAGGTCACAAAACCTCAGCCAAAAACGTCTGGGCCATTGGCGATTGCACAACAGGCCCAATGTTAGCGCACAAAGCGGAAGAAGAATCCGTTGCTGTGGCCGAACTTATTGCGGGCAAAGCTGGACATGTTAATTACGACGTCATTCCAAGCGTTGTGTATACGCATCCGGAAATTGCTTCGGTCGGCAAGACCGAAGAAGACCTAAAAGAGGCGGGTGTCCCGTATAAGAAGGGTAAATTCCCTTTCACAGCCAACTCACGCGCGCGCTGTAATCATGAAACAGACGGTTTTGCTAAGGTTCTCGCTCATGCCGAAACAGATGAAATTCTTGGCGCTCATATAATTGGGCCATTGGCTGGGGATATGATTCACGAAGTTTGCGTGGCGATGGAATTCAAAGCGGCCTCCGAAGATCTTGCTCGAACCTGCCACGCTCACCCAACCGTCTCCGAAGCCGTTCGTCAGGCAGCTATGGATATCGAAGACTGGGCCATGCAGATGTAAGCTTTGTCAGATGACAGCTTAGATCAACTTTAAAAATCTAGCTCATCCCGTCTCGCGTAGTCGGGATGTGGCTTATTCCACCTGACAACTTCCCCTAACAATTAGTATTTTATTCATAAATGAATAACAGCTATGCTTGAGAGAGCGGGTTGAACGTTGCCGATTTGCCACACGGGCCCTGTAAACTTAGTAAAACTCTCATTTTTTGCTCGCAAGAGCCGTTCAAATGCGCATAGATAAAATGAAGTGACGTTAATAAACGCACTTTCAAAACGAAAATAATAAAACACAAATCAAATCGGGAAGAAATTATGAACAAGCAAGCCGCTTTATCTGCAAGCCTGTCTGCGATCGCGATGTCACTCCTCATGAGCGAATCTGTCTTTGCGCAGGAAAGACAGTCTGCAATTGACGTTTTAACAGACGAAGTCGTCGTAACGGCGACAAAGAAATCCGACGCCGAAAACGTACAGGACGTGCCGATTTCTATCACCGCGTTCAGCAGCGGTAGCTTGGAAGCCCTCAAGGTCCGGACGCTTGAGGATCTGTCTTTTTCGGCTCCAAACGTCTCTCTCGATGATGTGGGAACATCTCGCGGCGGCGCTAACTTCTCCATTAGGGGTCTCGGAGTAAACTCTTCTATTCCGTCAATTGATCCGACGGTCGGTGTTTTTGTGGACGGCATTTACTTGGGAACAAATACTGGTGTTGTATTCGATGTATTCGATTTGGACAGCGTTGAAGTCTTACGCGGGCCTCAAGGTATCCTCTTTGGCCGGAACACGACTGGCGGGGCAATTCTGCTGAATACGGGCAATCCGACAGACGAGTTGGAATATAAAGCCCGTTTTGCGGTTGAAGGACCTGTCGATAAGGGGCGCGGCGGAATTAACACATTCGCTCAGGGAGTGGTCTCTGGTCCGTTAGTCGAGGACAGACTGAACGGCAAAATTGCGGCCTACTATAATAATGATGATGGCTATTTCAAAAACCTTGCCACTGGCAACAATTTTGGCAAAGCAGAAACTTATATTCTTCGCGGCGCATTGGACTTTATGCCTTCGGATAATATTCGCTTTCTAGCAAAAGGCGAGTATTTTGATAGTGACGGTCAAGGTCCGGCGGGACAAAACCGCGGCTTGTATGAGCGGGATTCATTTGACTTTGCGATTGATAATGAGGGCGATTATAAGTCTGAAGCTATCTCCGGTACTTTGAAAACAGAAATTGACGTCGCTTTTGGTAATGGACAAATCACGAATATCTTTGGTTATCGGGACACAGAGGGATCTACGGACGGAGATATCGATTCTACCCCGCTCAACCTCTTTCATTCTACGACTGAATACGCCCAAGACCAAATTTCTAATGAACTTCGCTATAATGGGACGTTCGGTAAAGTCGATCTCACAACGGGTGTTTTCTACTTCGACCAAGATGTAGCTTATACCGAGACGCGTGAATTGCAGCGCGCTCTTACGCCGACACCGCTCCCAATTTTCTACGGGGGTGGATATCAGGAGCATACTGTATTGGGCGTATTCGGTGCGATTGATTACAGCGTTACGGAAAAACTGAAAGTACTTCTCGGAATCCGTTATTCTGAAGAAGAAAAAGATGCAGGCATTACATACATTCAAGCGAGAACCCCGTGTAGTGTTGTCGATAAAACTTGCCCAGTATCAGGCGTGAATATGGACGTTCCCGCTCCATTAGGCGGAGGCCTGAATAATGGTTTCACCGATAGTGACAAATGGACGAACTGGTCTCCAAAAGTCGGATTCCAGTATACGCCAAATGATAACTCTCAATTCTTCGGTAATTGGACACGTGGTTATCGTTCGGGTGGTTATAACTTCCGCATTACGGCCCCGGCTCCGTTCGAGGCTATTTTCCCGCCGGGGTCAGACCGGGCAACGGATGAGGAGAAGGTTGACTCATACGAGCTTGGTACGAAGATCGACTTCGCAGATCGTAGAGCCCAAATTAATGCGTCTGTGTTCCTGACGGATATTTCAGATATGCAACGAGAGCTGAATTTGTCTGATCCTGTAACGGGGGTTCTACAAACGATTGTTAACACTGCGGATGCAACGATCAAAGGCCTTGAGGTTGAAGGCCGCCTGAGGGCGACTGATAACATCCTGTTTACAGGTAATATCGGTTTGATTGACGGAGATTATGACTCTCTATTGTTTGATATTTCGGGTGACGGTGTCGTCAATGACGCCGACTTGGCGCTCGATATCCCGCGTGTATCCCCTATTACTTTTGGAGCCGGCGTCATTCATGATTTGGACCTCGGAACATCGGGCGCGCTTACCACGCGCGTGAATTTCCAACGTCGTGATGAATTTGCTTATACAGACTCTAACTTCGGCTGGATTCAAGCGGCAGACATTCTGGATGCAAATATTACATGGAACACACCCGTCCAAGGCGTTGCGCTTTCGCTATACGGTAAAAACCTATTAGACGAAGTCCAAGCCGGTAACGATACGCAACTTCCATTCGGCGGGAATTTGAGTGGATTAATTCCAGGGACGCAAAATCTGGCCAACGGTTTAAACCGTCCATATGATCGTTTCCCAGCTGTTGGTACATTAGCGCCATTGAAAAAAGGCCGCTTGATTGGACTTGAGCTCACAATCCGCGGATAGCTCAGCTTATAGTTTTAATAATTAACCCCGCTTCGGCGGGGTTTTTTATTGGAACAGAATAAAGTGGGGAGGGTAAGTTAAATTAAATACGACTTAACCGGAGAGCTTATGAAACATTTATTCACAACACTTTGTCTTGCCGCGCTAGTTTCCGCTTGTTCACCGTCTGAAACGACGTCGCAGGCTAACACAACGGCAATGCTGTCGAGCGTCATGACGACCAATGTGTCATTCGACACCGTTGAGGCAAACCTCCGCCAAGCTTTGCAAAAGCGAGATTTGAAATTGTTCACTGTTGTAGATCACGGCGAGGGCGCCAAGTCAGTTGGTATGGATATTGGCCAGTCAAAACTATTTATCTTCGGCAATCCTCAATCCGGCACTCCCTTGTTAATGGAAAGCCGCGAAATGGGACTAGAGCTTCCGATGAAAATATTGATTTTTACGAATGAGCAAGGGGAAATTGCCTTGCAACGCACTGATATAAAAGCGTTGGCGGATCAATATAGTTTGACGGATCAGGACGAACGGATCCAAAAGATTGACACCACACTGAAGGCTATTTCAGATGAGGCGATTTCAACCTCGCAATAAAACCAAAGCCCTCAAGCATCTAGTCTGTTTATCAATCTAGCTTCCTTGGCTCACGCGTCTGTTCACAACTTCCAACACTTCAAGAATTGCTTCGGGAATATTTGTTCCCGGAGGGAAAACCGCTTTCGCGCCCATCTCTTTTAACGTTTCGACATCTTCGGGCGGGATGACGCCGCCGACAATTATCATAATGTCTTTGCGGTTTTGAGCGCTGAGTGCGTCCCGCAATTTTGGAACGAGACTCAAATGCCCCGCCGCCAAAGAGCTGGCAGCGATGACATCGACATCTGATTCTATGCCTAACTCTGCCGCTTCTTCCGGTGTCTGGAACAGCGGGCCGATTACAACTTCAAAGCCCATATCGGAAAAGGCAGTCGCGACGACCTTCTGGCCGCGGTCATGCCCATCTTGGCCCATTTTTGCGATGAGAATTTTAGGTTTGCGGCCTTCAAGTTCTGTGAAAGCATCAATCCTAGACTTCGAATCCTTAAAAGAGGGATTGCTCTCATCAAAGGACGATGAATAGACTCCTGTCACGCCCGCTGGCTTCGCGTCAAAGCGCCCGTAGACTTTCTCTAACGCCGAAGACATTTCCCCGACCGTTGCCTTTTTCCGAGCGGCGTCAATGGCAAGTTCCAAAAGGTTGCCTTCACCCCTATCTGCCGCTCTGGTTAGAGCGTCGAGCGCTTCCATTGTCGCGTCTGTGTCGCGGTCCGCTTTTAATTTATTCAGACGAGCAATTTGACCTTTGCGAACGGTGTCATTGTCGACTTTCAGAATCGGAATATCGTCTTTTTCGTCAGAAAGATATTTATTCACGCCGACGACGGTTTGCGCGCCGCTATCAATACGAGCCTGTGTCCGGGCTGCGGATTCTTCGATACGGAGCTTTGGAATTCCGGCCTCAATAGCGGCGGCCATACCGCCCAGCTCTTCGACTTCACGGATGTGACCTAAGGCCTTCTGCGCGAGATCATGGGTGAGTTTTTCGACATAGTAACTCCCGCCCCAAGGATCTATTTGACGTGTGTGCCCGCCCTCAGTCTGGAGGAAAATTTGCGTATTTCTGGCGATGCGGGCAGAGAAATCTGTCGGCAAAGCTAAAGCCTCATCCAAAGAGTTCGTATGCAGGCTTTGCGTTCCTCCATCCACAGCGGCCATCGCCTCAATGGCTGTGCGTCCGACATTGTTGAACACGTCTTGCGCTGTCAAAGACCAGCCAGAAGTCTGGCAGTGGGTGCGGAGCATTGTCGATTTCGGATTCTCCGGTCCGAAGGGACTTATCAATTGTGCCCAGAGAAGGCGCGCGGCCCGCATCTTGGCCACTTCCATGAAATAATTCATCCCGATCGCCCAAAAAAAAGACAGGCGCGGGGCAAATCGGTCAATTTTCATCCCCGCATCAAGTCCCGTGCGGACATACTCTAACCCATCTGCGAGCGTATAACCCAATTCGATATCAGCCGACGCGCCGGCCTCTTGCATGTGATATCCGGAAATCGAGATGGAGTTGAATTTCGGCATATGAGTTGAGGTGTGCGAGAAGATGTCCCCAATTATCCGCATACTTGGTTTAGGTGGATAAATGTATGTATTCCGCACCATGAACTCTTTCAGAATATCATTCTGAATTGTGCCGGAGAGCTGCTCTTGCTTGACGCCTTGCTCTTCTGCGGCGGCAACGTAAAGTGCCAGAACGGGCAAAACTGCGCCGTTCATGGTCATAGAGACTGACATTTTATCAAGGGGAATTTGATCAAACAGAACCCGCATGTCGTAAAGACTGTCAATCGCGACGCCCGCCATGCCGACATCGCCCGGCACGCGCGGGTGATCGGAATCATATCCTCGATGGGTTGCTAGGTCGAAAGCGACGGAGAGGCCTTTTTGTCCGGCGGCCAGATTGCGGCGGTAAAAGGCGTTAGAGTCTTCGGCGGTAGAAAACCCGGCATATTGGCGAATCGTCCAAGGTCGCTGAACATACATTGTGGGGTAGGGGCCCCGAATATAAGGCTCCGACCCCGGCATTGTGTCCAGATTTTGCAATCCTTCAATATCAAGTTCTGAATAATGCGGCTGAACGGCAATGCCTTCAGGCGATATCCAGTCTGCGCCGCTACTGGGTTTAGACGAAGAGTGGCCTAAATCAATTTTTGTGAAATCGGGATAAGTCATTTGGCGGCCTCCCGTAATTTTGCCGGTTTCGTCTCTTCCGCCCGGTGTAAAGTGACGCCCAGAATAGGGTCGTTTTTAGTGTCGCGGTCGGATTTTGCCGCCGCAATAGACTCTTGAAGAGCCCTCGAAGCAATAACCTCTTCAATGCCGCCCCCGGTTTCTATCGCCTGAAATTCCGTCCAAGCGGCTTCTGCAATTTTTTGCGTTAGAGCTTCGTGGAAGTAGCTACCGTGGGCGGCGTCGTTGACCTGTCCGAGGTGGCTTTCCTCCATCATCATTAACTGCATATTTCGCGCAATACGATAGCCGAATGGGGTGGCTAAGCGGGGGCTATCAGAAGGTGCGTCTGTAAAGGGGCGTAACGTGATATAATCGGCGCCGCCGCAAACCGCCCCAAAACCGGAGGCCATAACGCGGAGGAGGTTCGTCCACGGATCAATGCTTTGCATCATCCGAAAACTTGAAACGCTATGAATAGGGATATCTGTGCTTGCGCCAAAGCTTTCCGCAATGCGTGCTATAATTTTCCGGGCGGCTCTGACTTTAGCAATCCCGAGGTGGCCGTCGCGATCTGCGGCCAGTCGAATTGAAAGTTTCGTCTTCGGACCGTATTGACGCCAATAGTGAGCGGCGCTGGCCGCCATCACGCTGAGTTCTTGAGCCTCTGTTCCGCCTTGGTCGTGAATGGCGGCGGCATTTACACAAATTGCCGTCCATGTTTCTGGCAAGTCATCGAGAACACCCTCAAGTGAAATGGTCTCCGTCGCCGCGCCAGAGAGAACTAGAGCCATGGGGTCTAGCCCCAAATCTACAACGGATTCAGCGAGAGGGTCGTGGGATTTGATAAGTTGAGCCGTTTCGACAGGCGTTGAGGTGATGTCAAACCGAAGCGGGACAAGGTTGATCCATACCCCTTCTAGCAGGCGTTTTAAATCAGCCCGGCTTGTCATTTTAAGGGCGTCATTTGAGAGTGTAATATCCAATGCGCTCGCGCCGCCTTCCAGATCTGCCAGAACTTGCTTATTGGCAAATCGAATATCCGGATCCCGGGCTGGCGTGCACATATGCCAAGGGCGGTCATCTAAAAGAGGCGCGCTTATTCGTGATTGCGGAGTTACGTTTTCCGGTAAATCTTCAGCGCTAAAAAACGGCCCGCGCTCTAAATCATCATCAGTTTGTCGAAGGAGGCTCGCGAAGCCGGCGCCCTTCAGCCCCTTTTCCACTTGCTCTGCCCACTCGTCGCGGGAAGGCGTTTCAAATTTGTTCGTTAAAGCGATATCAGTCATAAAAATCTTATTATAGTGAGGAGTCAGTCTTTATGGTTTGAAGGCGCGCAAGGCCAGTGTGGAACTGTCATAATGCTAAAAAAAGAAAAATTATACTCGTTCTTTATATAGGACAAATGTTTGCTGTATAGAATGTTGCCTTTCGGCGCTTCGCCGCCTATAGGGCGGCTGAACTACAACACACACGTTTTTGGAAGATGTATGTCAAACGCCCCAACAGAAGAAACCGTAATCGATGTTGAGCATTATACGGATCGTCTCTTCAGCTTCAATATAACCCGCCCCAAGTCTTTCCGTTTTCGCTCTGGCGAATTTATTATGATTGGCCTGCCGGCTTTACCCGATCAAAAACGTCCCGTCATGCGGGCCTACTCAGTTGCCTCCCCTAGCTGGGACGAAAGTCTTGAGTTTTTCTCAATTAAAGTGCCGGATGGCCCTCTTACGTCGCGCCTGCAAAAGGTTCAAAAAGGCGATACGGTACTTCTTGGGCGTAAGCCTGTGGGAACTTTGGTGCTTGATGCACTCCTCCCGGGAAAGCGGCTCTATATGTTTTCAACCGGCACGGGCATCGCGCCCTTTGCATCACTTATTCGCGACCCAGAAACCTATGAACGCTATGATCAGGTTATTCTAACACATACTTGTCGCCAGAAGGCAGAACTCTCCTATGGGTTACGGCTTGTTGAGAGCCTGAAAGATGACCCTCTCGTCGGAGAGATGATCGGGGATAAGCTTTTACATCTGACTTCGCTTACGCGGGAAGAATACCCCTTGAAGGGCCGGATCACGACTTTGATCGAATCCGGAGATTTGTTTACGAATGCTGGCGTCCCGCCGCTCAATCCCGAAGAGGACCGCGTTATGATTTGCGGTTCCAAAGACATGATTGATGATACCGCAAAGTTGGTTGAAGGGTTTGGTTTGAAAGAGGGATCAAATTCTCAGCCCGCTGAGTTCGTTGTCGAGAAATCTTTTGTGGGATGACAGGGGGTGGGGTTGCCGTTTTAGCCTAGCCTTTTAGCCTAGCCTTTTAGCCTAGCCTTTTAGGCTAACCCCCGCTGTCTCCAAGTGTCAGCAAAGCAATCCGAATGCCAAAACCGGAAGAATCGCGAATGGCGTCATTGGTCAGGTTTTCTTTCGTATAAGTCAGTTCAATGAGGGTACAGTCATCTTGATAGGTCAAAGCCAAGCTTTGGCGTCGAAGATTATTGCTGTCTATATCGTAAAACCCGGTATATCGGGTCCGCCATTTCTCAGCGATCTTAATTCCAAAAGCGCCAGAAACCTCTTCCGACGGAGCATTATTGATTGCGAGCAAGGGATTGCTCTCGGCGTCAATTCGGTAATACCGCGTCGATAGATCGAACCTTTTGTCCCGATAACGAAGCGAGGAATCGATTCGTCTAAAGCTAGAAGAATCTTCATCAAACCGAACCCGCGTTTTCGATGTAAATCGGTTCCCCAAGTCTAATTCAAATAAGCCCACGAGATCTGAATTATCTTCCTGCAGCCCAGAACTAATTTCAAATTCTGTATTTTGGTTCGTTGTATAGCTTTGACCGACAAATAGATGAGCGCGGCTCGCATTCCAATTGGCGCTTACCGAGGCCCCCACATCTGCTCGAAGCCCTTCTTCCCAGAGATCATAGCCGGCGGCCTTATTCGATTGCCAGAACAAAGCTTGGTCAAGGTCTATATCCGTCCCGTCTTGCGCCAAGTCGACTTCAAACCCGCCTTGATCAATAACCGTAAATTGATCAAGTTTCGCATCGCCGAAATTCTGAGTCACCTGCACTCGAGGCTCAAGGATCCAGGTTACGTTTCCGCCGGAGCGAATCAGGGGATAACGCGCGTCAACGCCGACCTGTCCTAAGGTCCGGGTGAAGTCAGTTTTAGAACCACCCTCGGGTTCGATTTCGTAATAGTCTAAACGGGCATTGGCAAATGGTTGAACTTCAATGCCGCCCGGCGCGATCCAGGTTCTAGAATAATCCAGACCGAGAGTGCCGCGGCCATAATCTGTTCCTTCCTGACGGGTGAGCCAAGTTGTATCGCCAAACAGCTTTAAGCGGCCATCCAGCACAGGGTCGGAAAAATATTTTTCGAGTTCGATCTTGGGCGCAATGATTGGAAGGGCGTCATCATTATCTTCGAACACCCGAAGTTGATCGTTTCCAAACTCCACAATGCGTGTCCGAAGGTCTTGAAAACCGACCGTTGAGACGCTGAGCCGCGTATTGTCATCTTGACCGACAAGGTAAGCTTGCGAGGTATTTCGGCGGCTCTCAGAATCGTAAACTCCCCGCGTGCCGGGTTGCTCATTCAAGTCATAGCGATTTAAATAATTGTCATCCGTTGCGAGCTGAACGCCGAACCCATAGGTCCAAAAGTCGGTCGGCTCAAAATAACCGTCAGCATAGATGTGCGAACGAAGACGTTTTCCGGTCGGCGCAGTGCTGGGATCAAAAAACCTGCTGGGGTCATCAAAGGCATTTCCATCTCTGTCAAAGATGCTGCCATAGGTGAAGCTGCCTTCGACATCGATGCGCCCTGTATTAAACAGCCGGGCGAATTGATATTCCATCAAGGGATTCACCTTTGAGAAAATGCGCGGCGTGAAAGTGGCCTCTGTATGATCGTCAATAGCCCAATAATAAGGAGCTTCCAGCGTAAAGCCTTTGTCGCTGGCTAGACCAACGAAAGGGGTGAGCAGACCGCTGGCACGCTCCGCACTAGGGTCCGGATGGGCGAGATAGGGGGTGTATAGAACCGGGACCCCCAAAAGCTCCAGCACCGCGTCATTATAGCGGATGGTGCGCGTGTCTTTATCCTGCCGCACCCGTTTGGCCCTTAATCTCCATGAGGGAGTTTCCACGTCACCATCTGCGGCCCGACAAAGTTCGCAGGCCGTGTAATAGGCGTTGTAGAATTCAAATTCTTCTTGAGTGTTGCGGTTGACAAAGCGCGCGCCGACAACACCGCCGCCTTCGATGCGGCCCGTATAATTCGTCGCTGTCCCGGCTTCCAATTCGTCTGAAAGCTCTAATTTGTCTGCATATTGTGTAGACCCTGTCGCGTCGATCAGGATAACGTTTCCAGTGGCTACGATTTCGCCTGTATTTAGATCGTAAACAACAGTTTCAGCACGAAGGGTTCGGTCCTGATATCGGCCTTCGACCTCTCCGGAAATAGTCAGAATATTCGCCTTCTCGTCATTCGTCAGGCTGTTGGCTTCCAGATAGATCAGATTAGGATCCCGGTACGGGCTATCCTCGGCGAGTTGCAAGGGACGGCTCGTTCCGGCGGCTGTTTCTGGCGCGCCGATTTGGGCGTAAGCCGGTGCGGCGGTGACCGCAAAACAAAGCCCCAAGGAGGCAACGCTGCTTTTTATAAAGGAGGTCGTGCGAAAGCGGGAGGTGTATGGCAATTGGTCTGTCATCTTTCCCCTGTTAATCCCGTTCACTTTAATACGAAGAAAGGACAATGAAATTGTCTTTCATGCTACTATAGACTTGGCCTTACCCAATCGCCCCGTCATGGTCTATGCAAAAGCCTGACTTTTTTCACTTTCCGGCGTGAAATTTCGGCCATGTAAATCCCGTGAACTCTCGCTGGGCCATTTTCATATTCTAGGCATTGACCCAATTTCATGTTTTCCTCGGGGGGTAGCCGCCCCACCGCTTGACGGTTTTCATAACGAGAGCCGATTGAATTCGGCTTACATGGGGAAGGGCGGCAATGACGCGGCGGTAAAGCCGCTCATATTCTTTGGTGTCAGGCGCCGCCACTTTAATCAGGTAATCTGCAATTCCTGTCATCAGATGGCACTCAAGGACTTCGGGTCGGGCCAGCGCCGCTTTCTCAAAAGCTGACAGGATCGCTTCGCTTTGCCCCTCAAGTGTCACCTCCACATAAAAGGTCATATTAAAGCCAAGCTTTTCTCCGTTAAGTCGAGCCGCATAACGTTCAATGACGCCCTCTTTTTCTAATATCCCAATGCGGCGATGACAGGCTGACGCTGAAAGTCCTACTGCGTCCCCGATGTCCGCAATAGATTGACGGCAGTTGCTCTGCAGTAGGGCAAGTATCTTTCGATCAATTTCGTCAATCATAGAGTATTATCCATGTAATTTCTATTATACGCGTATAATATTCGAAAAATATTATAAAAGTCGAATGAAATTAGGCAGTTTATCGAAAAGAGCTCTGTTACGTCCCCGTTAAATACTTAAATGGAGTTTGATCATGCTTATTGGTGTCCCAAAAGAAATTAAAAATCACGAATACCGCGTTGGCCTCACGCCGGAATCTGTTGCTGAGCTCGTTCAGGACGGCCAGAGCGTTGTTATGGAAACTCAAGCCGGAGCCGGAATTGGCGCTTCGGACGAAGAATATATAGCGGCCGGCGCAACTATTGCGCAGACCGCCAAGGAAATTTTCGACACGGCCGAAATGATTATCAAAGTGAAAGAGCCGCAAGCCAATGAGCGTGCCATGCTCCGTGAGGGACAGATCCTTTATACTTTCCTCCATTTGGCACCCGATGCGCCTCAGACAAAAGATCTGATTGAAAGCGGTTCCGTCTGTATTGCCTATGAAACGGTTACGGATGACCGGGGTTTCCTCCCTCTTTTGCGTCCTATGAGCCAAGTTGCTGGTCGTCTATCCATTCAAGTCGGCGCGAAAGCTTTGCAAAAAGACGGCGGCGGACGCGGCGTATTGCTTGGCGGCGTCCCCGGAACAGCGCCAGCTAAAGTCGTGATTATTGGCGGCGGCGATGTCGGCTTTAACGCGGCGCAAATGGCGGTTGGTATGCAAGCAGACGTCACAATTCTGGACCGTAGCAATACACGCATGGAAGAGCTGTCCTACTATTTCGGAAATAAAGCAAAAATTGTTCGATCAACACCGGCTGTTCTGGACGAACTTTTGACAACTGCAGATTTGGTTGTTGGCGCCGTTTTAATTCCGGGCGCGTCCGCGCCTAAACTCGTGACGCGTGGACATTTGTCTACAATGCTCGACGGAGCAGTTTTGGTGGACGTGGCAATTGATCAAGGCGGGTGTTTTGAAACGTCTCGCGCCACAACGCATGATGACCCGACTTATATTGTAGACGGTGTAGTTCACTACTGTGTGGCAAACATGCCCGGCGCTGTGGCTCGTACTTCGACTTACGCGCTGAACGCCGCAACATTAGTCCATGCCAAGCGCCTGGCTCGTTTTGGTTGGAAAGAGGCGCTTGCCTCCGATCCGCATTTGTTAAACGGTTTGAACGTTTGTGAAGGCAAGTTGACGATTGAAGCCGTAGCCGAAGCGCAGGGCCTTGATTGGGTTCCGGCCTCAAGCTGCGTTTAAGTTCTCTAGTTTATAGAGAATACTAAAAGCCCAGCTTTGACCGGGCTTTAAAATTACATCGCCCAAACCGGGCAGGTTAACCGCGTTGGGCGGGAATTGCGGTTCAAACGCGATTCCTGCTCCGTTTATATAAGGCTCTTCGTGCTTTCCCTTGATTTGGCCTAATTTATGGCCCGTATAAATTTGAAGCCCCGATAGATCCGAAAGAATTTTTAGACGCCGCGCACCGTCTGGCGAGCTCAAGGTGACCATCGGACGAACTCCAGCGCCAGGCACGTCAAAATGGTGGTCAATCTCAGTTGAGCCAATTTTCGTCGGAACCCCGAATTCCAATCTGGAGCCTTTTACCGACCTTGCTTCGCCGTGATTAATGCCTTGAGCGTCTGTCTCAAAAAAATGCGTCGCTTCAGTCGTTAGGTAGTGCTCAGGAACACCCCCGCCGCCCAGATTGAAATAGCTATGCCCGGTGAGGCTGATAGGCGTTGGCGCGTCCGTCTTTGCTGACATATCAAGACGTAGTCCATCTTTCTCCAGAGTATAGCGAAACTCGGCTGTTAAATTGCCGGGGTAGCCCTGAAATCCGTCCGGGCTGACATGACGAAAGACAACGGAAGACCCTTCTACACGTCCCTCCCAATTGACTCGGTCAAATCCTACAGGGCCGCTGTGAAGTGTGTTTCCATTTTCATTGGCGCTGACGGAAATGCTTTGGCCGTTTAATAGAAACCTGGCTTTCTCAATGCGGTTGGCCACCCGTCCAATTGCGGCGCCGAAATAAGGATGAGGCGCAAGATAGTCGTCTAAATTGTCAAAGCCTAGAACAATGTCAGTCCCATCAGGCAAGCAGAAAGACTGCAATGTGGCGCCATAACTGAGCAGGGTCGCGGAAAAGCCCGTCGAAGTTTTTAAGGTAAAACTGTCTACGTCGCTCCCGTCTGGTAACGTGCCAAATCTTTGAATAGGTATCATGCGCCTGACTTACGCGCCAAGCTGTTGCTTGCCAAGGCGGGGGGCAATGCCGCATATTAAATTAAAAATTAGCGAGGACAGACTTATGAATACGCAAAGCGCCGTCAATGCCAGTTCCGGTTTCATGATCCCGGATCCGACAGAAATTCCGAGACTGGAAGGAAAAGTCTCCGAGGCAGAATGGACGCTTCGAAAGCAACTGGCGGCGACCTATCGACTTTGCGCGCTTCACGGTTGGTCGGACCTCGTCTTTACACATATTTCCGTCCGCCTTCCGGATGAAGACGGAGAAGAGCGTTTCCTGATTAACCCTTACGGAGTAATGTTCGATGAGATGACCGCGAGTGCTTTGGTCAAAATCGATCTGGACGGAAAGATTTGTCAGGATACCCCTTATTTCGTTAACCCGGCCGGTTTCACGATTCACTCTGCTGTCCATATGGCGCGAGAAGATGCCGGTTGCGTTATCCACGTTCATACGCCCTACGGCATTGCTGTGAGCGTTCAGAAGAAAGGTCTGCGCCGCTATACGCAGTTTTCAATGCAGGTGCAGCACGACCTTGCCTATCACGACTATGAAGGCATTGCGCTAGAGCTCGACGAGCGTGAGCGCATTGTCAAAGATTTGGGCGATAAATCCCTTATGCTTTTAAGAAATCACGGAACTCTGACATTGGGTAAAACCTGTGGCACCGCCTTTTTGCGGATGTATTTCTTGGAAAATGCCTGCAAAACTCAAATCTTGGCGCAATCCGTGGGCTCAGAAGACGCCTTGCATGAAGAGCCTGAAACAATGGGGCAAAAAGTATATCAGCAAGGGGCCGCCGCCTTCGTTCCGGGTATGGGCGACAACCTCGTCTGGCCGGGACTTATGCGAAAACTTCAGAGATCAAACCCAGGTTACGATCATTAGCGCTTAGCAAGACTGAGATTTTTGTCGTTTAACCCGTTGAGCCAAAACCAGACTGTAATAACCCCATATTAAGCCTAAGAGCTTTAGGTGAAAACATGGTAGACGTTACCAAAACAGGTCTGGGGGAATGACCAAAAGGGACAGACAAGTTTATGATTTCAGAAATTTGCGCTTTATATTTAGCGGGGGCGAGTTTCGTTCTCCCGACCGAATGCGCCTTTGATCCGGCCTCCCGGACAGCCGTTTATTATGAAACCTTTGACGCCAAGCCGCCTAAGCCCAAGCCGGTAAAGAGGCCGCGTCCCCGGATCATTGATCATTCCAAGCCCTCACCGGCTTCCAGAAACATGGCGGTCATTCAGCCCGGCAGTTTTATGATGGGAAGTCCTGATGATGAAGTGCGGCGCGACAATAATGAAGGCCCGCGTCACAAAGTAACGATCGATTATACCTTTGAGATCGGGAAATACGAAATTACTTTTAATGACTGGCGCAAATGTGTGGCTGGCGGCGGGTGCCGCGGTTATCGGCCTAAGGACGGCGGATGGGGGCGGGGCAATCGCCCGGCCATCTTTATCAGCTGGAATGACGCGCAGAGCTATATTAAATGGCTGAACAGGACGACAGGCTATCGCTACCGCCTTCCGACAGAGGCCGAATGGGAATATGTGGCGCGCGGGCAAACAAAACAGCCCTTTTCAACCGGAACGTCAATTTCAGCCGCGCAAGCAAACTTCAACGGGAAACATCCTTATGGCGACGCGCCAAAAGGACAGTATCGCCGAAAGACCCTACCTGTAGGAAGCTTTGCTGCCAATAAATTCGGCGTCTATGACATTCACGGCAATGTTTATGAGTGGGTGCAGGATTGTTGGAACCCTAGCCATGTCGGGGCCCCGACAGATGGGAGCGCCCGTACTGACGGCGACTGCAAATTCAGGATTATGCGCGGCGGCTCTTGGGTAACCCATGGCTATCAGATGCGCGCCTCAAAACGCCTGCGTTACACAACAGATTACAGATATGATGATTATGGATTTAGGCTTGCGCGAACCATAGAGAAGTAACTTGCGAACTTTAGGCGGGAGCAGAGTGTGAAGTTCTTAAAAATGAATATCTGCCGCGCTGAAAACCGGGCTTTTAATAAAGCTTTCGGAGCTTGAGGGCTTCAGTCCTCAAACTTCACCGTCGATTGACGCTGTCGATTAACTCTTAACTGGGTGACGTCCGGGCGGGAATAATGCCCGGCCGGATCAAAGTTCTGGCGCTCTTGCCGAACCTTCGCCGGGTCCAAATCGCAATAGCGAAGTCCGGTTTGGGCTTTTAGAGGCGGCAAAACCCAGCTGCCGTCCGGTGCAGCGACACAGGAGCCCCCATCTGCCGGCATATCTCCGAGCGCGGTTTTAATTTCTTCCGCAAAAGGTGTATTTTCTTCTACGCAATCCGGCGTCATGACCGAACTGGCAGAAACGCAATAACTTCGGCCTTCTTTGGCCAGAATAGGCGTTAAATCCTCAGTGTTTCTCATATTTCCGGGCCAGCAAGCAATGTGGAGGTCTTCGCCCTGGCCGTAGAGCGCTGCGCGTGTGAGCGGCATCCAATTTTCCCAACAATTCAGACCGCCGACCGTAAATTCGCCCAGTTTATGCGTGACCAAACCCGCTCCGTCTCCCGGGCTCCAAACAAGTCTTTCTTCATAAGTTGGCTGGAGTTTTCTATGAACTGAACAAATAATTCCGTCTTTATTTATATAGACATAGCTGCAGTAGAGCGAGTGCCCCGAGCGGTCACGCGGGCGTTCAATGATGCCGATATAGGCGGCCATTTTTGCCGATTTCAACGCCGAGCAAACGTCGTCGAGATGTCCGTCTTCAATTGTAACGGCCTGATTGGCATAATGCGCGAAAATTTCTTTCTGTTTTGGATTATCAAAAGAGGCGCCGCCTGTTCCCTCTAGCCAGAAAGGATAGCCAGGGACAAAACCTTCGGAGAAGACAATCAAATCTGCTTCTTCTTTGGATGCAGCTTCAATGGTTAGAATAACTTGTGCCAAACTTGCGTCGCGATTTAACCAAACGGGCGAGAGCTGAGGAAGAGCCAATTTTAACATTTACGAGCCTTGAAAAGCCGGGTGTGTTTCGGGGTTAACGCCATTTTAACCATAACTTCAAAGTCATTCCTAAGAGAATTTTGCTACACAGTTACAAAATATTGGGATTGGGTATGTTTAAACAGTTTAAAAAATCAACCTCAGGTAATTTCGCGATTATCGCGGCGATTAGCCTGTCCGTTTTACTCGTGGCCATTGGCGCCGCGGTCGATTTTACCTCCGCCACTAATAAGCAACAAAGCCTTCAGGATATGGTGGATAATGCTACCCTCGCGGCGGCGCAGGTCAAAGATGGCCGCCGGAAAGATATGCAAATTATGGTCGACAAGGTGATCGCCCAACACAACACCGGGAACTGGCCAATCAAAGCGAAAGTGCGTTTAAAAAACGACGTTGTCTATGTGGAGGCTTCCACGCAGTATGAGACCGTTATAATGGGCATGTTTGGAAAAGGCGAAGTGGACGTCAAGGCTGATGCCGGGGCGCCCTTGTCAAAATCAACACCCATTAATCTCGCACTTGTGCTGGATACCACGGATTCTATGTATGGCGATAATATTAGGGATTTGAAAGTCGCAGCGAAGGAAATGGTTTCAATCATGGACGACGCTGAGACAGACGTCCGCATGGCAGTCATTCCCTTCGGTAAATACGTAAATGTAGGCATGAAGAATAAGCGTGCGCATTGGATAGACACCTCACAAGACGGCACGTACCGAGAGTATGAGCATTGCTATAATGAGCAGCGGACGATCACACCAAGGGAATGTCATGGGACGGGCCAATACCGATACCAAGACATCATCGTCGACGGACAATATCGGGGACAACGACGTATAGAAGAGCAAGTGTGTACGCCGGGTGAATATGAACCGACAGGGCGTCGAATCTGTAGTATGCGGCGAACAAATTACACTTGGTATGGATGTGTAGGTTCACGTCAATCTCCGGATAACGAACGCGCCCCTTACGCCTCGCGCCATATTCCCGGTATTATGAACGAGCGATGCGGCACAGAAATGCTCCCACTTGTGAAAAACCTTCGAAAGGTCACAAAGCGAATAGACGACCTGGAGGTCAAAGGGGAGACCTATATGCCTGCGGGAGTAATATGGGGCTGGCGCGCCTTGCAGAAAGACGCGCCTCTGACGGAAGTGAAAAGTAGCTACAAAAAGAAAGGGAGCACTGAGCCCATCAATGCCATGGTTGTCATGACGGATGGTCAAAACACCTTGTCCCAAAACAACGGTCAAATCACGCATAATGGCCGCAATGAAGATGATGCCAATAAACGTACTGAACGCATTTGTGAATCCGCAAAAAAGGACGGGATTCAAATTTATACGGTCGGATATCAGATGGGAGCCGGACGCGGCGAAATGGAAAAACTTCTTAAGTCTTGCGCTTCCGAACAAGACAACTTCTTTGATGCAAAAAATGCTGAAGAACTCAAGAGCGCATTTAAAAATATTGCGGACAGGCTGAACATGACGCGCCTAACGATCTAGGTTCGAGCCTGGCTCTTTTGTTCCGAGCTTTAACTATTGAAATTAATTTTTACGGCTTGCGCGCAAGCGCGGGCTTTTCGCCTGGCAGCCTCAATTGTATCTGCGCGAGCAACAGCCACCCCAAGTCGTCTAGACCCGCCAATTTCCGGTTTTGCGAAGAGCCGGATTTGCGTGTCAGGTTCAGAGAGCGCCTCGTCAAGACCTCCATAATGAATATCGCTAGACTGGCCATGCCCCATGATAACGGCGGAGGCCGAAGGCCCAAATTGACGGATTGCCGGTATAGGCAGGCCGAGTATCGCTCTTACATGTAAGGCAAATTCAGAAAGGTCTTGACTTATAAGTGTCACCAGACCGGTATCATGCGGTCGCGGAGATACCTCTGAGAATATCACTTCGTCCCCTTTTATAAATAATTCAACACCGAAAAGACCATATCCGCCTAAGGCCTCTGTGACAGAGTCCGCCATATGCTGAGCCGCTTTCAAGGCGGCGGCGCTCATTTTCTGGGGTTGCCAGCTTTCCCGGTAATCGCCGTCTTGTTGTAGATGTCCGATAGGCGCGCAAAAAGATGTGCCGCCGCTGTGGCGAAGCGTCAGAAGTGTTATTTCATAATCGAAATCCACAAACCCTTCAACGATGACCCGAGACGCGCCTGTGCGCCCGTCTTCCTGAGAGTAGCGCCAAACCTCCGGCATATCGGCCTCTTGATGGGCGGTGCTCTGCCCCTTACCGGAGCTGCTCATGACGGGTTTGACGATGCAGGGCAGACCAATGTCTTTCATTGCCAGGCGCATCTCTGTTTCGGTGTCTGCGAAAGAATAAGGGGACGTCCTTAAACCCAACTCTTCAGCCGCTAAACGGCGAATTCCTTCTCTGTTCATGGTGAGCTGGGTGGCTCTCGCTGTCGGAACTATTTTAAACCCTTCATTTTCTAGGTCGGCCAGCGTCCCTGTCGCGATGGCTTCAATTTCGGGGACAACAAGGTCTGGTGCCTCTTGTTCTATCAATTCCCGTAGCGCTGCTCCGTCAGTCATATCAATAATATGTGACCGGTGTGAGACCTGCATGGCAGGGGCGTTCGTATATCGGTCAACAGCAATGACTTCGACGCCGAAACGCTGTAATTCGATCGCCACCTCTTTCCCGAGTTCGCCGCTGCCTAATAGCATAACTTTTGTGGCCGAAGGGCAATGCGCCGTTCCGATAGATGTCATAATAAGAGGCTCCTGTTTGGAGCGACTTTAGCAAACTCTTGCCTCAGAAGCCAAACGGAAGCCTCAAATAACTGGGGCCGAAATCTAATTAATGGAAAAACTCAAACTGGAGAAAATTGTATCATAATCTGCGCGGGATGTATCTTCCATGGGGTCAGACCAAACTGCATGCAGCATCCAATCCCCAGATTCGGGTTTTGGGAAAGAGACTTTTCCGTCGGAATCTGACTTTTGAGACGCTACTCGGCCTTTATCTGTATCGAGACTGACGAGCTTGACGTTCACGCCCGGCATAGCTTGCCCTCTGTAGTAAATGTGAGCTAATAAACTTTCTCCATCCTTCAACCTTATAGGGTTGGTCGTCGGGACAACTTCGAGGGTCAGCCCCTGCGGTGAGGTGACATAAGACGGGTCCGACTCGCCAAGCTCTCCAACATTGACAATCGCCTTTCCGCGTCGGGAATAAATTTCGGTGCCAGGTTCGCTCATTTTGCGTTTGGAGACACGGTCCATCTGGATTGGCGTGAGACCTTCTTCTTCAATATAATCCTTAAATTTCTCTGCCTCCAGCTCGGAAAAGGCGCTGGTGGTCTCGATCGTCAAGACGTGAACGCCTGCGTTGTTAAAAGCTACCGACATCGGCTGTTTTGTATCAGATCCGGTAATAGAGCTTTGATGATCTGTTACACCTTCCGGGCCGACGGAACGGAGCGAGACAACCCTATGTGGGCTGATCGCCCAGCTAGTTTGATCTTCAGGATGGCCCACCATAATTGATAGGTCTGTCTTCTCTCCGGTCTTAGCGGAGTAACTTCCAGGAGCAATCCAGAAATCGTGAGCGCTCGCGGGCGCGGAAAACCCAAGCCATACTGAAGCTCCGAAGCAGAGAAGTAACGGTGTAAATTGAATTTTTATCATAAATCAGGTCCATGCGTTTTGGAGGAGGAATGGGTATGCTCATGTGATATACGCTTAAAAAGAAACCTTGGGCGCAACTAACTTATCAATAAACTGCCCGTAATTGCACCCAAGACCGGAGTCGGCACGTAACTGTTTATAGTTTAACTCAGTTTAATAAGATGCGATGTGATGATTCAGTTCAATATAGGAAGACAGAGCTTTTAATTCATAATGCGTGAAGAGCTAGCTACATTAATTGTCCAACTTCGGACGGAAGGGAAAATGGCCATGTCAGGCATATATGATCTGACATCCTCGCATATTTACGGATTGATTTATCGCGTGGTCGATAATGAAAATGGAGCAACGCGCGTTTTGAAGGCCGTCTATCGACGTCTCTGGGACCAACGCCATGAATTTGAACGAAAAAGCCTCGAGCCTTTGGATTGGTTGAGAGCGACGGCGCATCGCTATGCGATAGACTATAAAACAGCAAAATCTATTATTTGCGATACGCCAGCGATTTACCACAAGAAGCCGAACGGCGCGTCACAACAACAAAAATTAGATTTGTCCGAGGAAGAGAAAATTCTCTTAAAGCATGCCTATCTTGAGACAGAATCTCTTGCAGAGCTTTCTACGAGATTTAATAATAGCGAAGAGCGTATTGCGGGGAAGCTTGAGCTCATTAATCAGAAAATCAAACGGTTTGGCCAATGACCGATACACGTAAACATAACGAAGCGTTAGCAATCGCCTATTTGACAGGGCAGGCTGATCAAAACCAAGTTGAGGCTTACCGGAAAGCTTATGCCGAGGAAGACCGCTTTCGGGAGGTTGTTCGCGACATTGAGGTCTGGTTGGCCCCACTAAACAGCGGCGCAGAAGACCGAACGCCTCCTGCGGAGGTCTTTGATAACATAATGGCCGAAATAGGATCTGATGACGCTAATTCGGCTCAAAAAATTATGCAGGCTATGAACGACAATCATTCCGGCCGGTGGAAGGCGGTTGCGGCTGCGGCTTCAATCATTGCTGTCCTAGCTATCGGATCTCATTTTATCAGCACGGCTCCCGAAGCGCCTATAACGAACCAAGAACAGATGATGGCTCTATTGTCTGAGGAAGAAAGCCCGCCCTTGGTCGCTATTATTTATAATCCTGTGACAAATGAAGTCGTGGCGAAATTATCTAACGTGAATGTTCCGGAAGATGGAGATTTACAACTTTGGTTGATACGTGAAGGGGAAGAGGGTCCGATTTCGTTGGGCGTAATGGATCAGGCTGTAGATGATAAGCCGGTTGCTTTCTCCGTGCCTGAGACTCTCCAAACCGGAACAGATGTCCTGGCGATCAGTCTTGAACAAAAAGGCGGCTCTCCGTCCGCAGGACCTGAGGGGCCGGTTCTTTACACAGGCGCCATCGGCACGATTTAAAATATACTGAAAGATGTTTGTTGGAATCAGTGAGCTTCTAAATACAATTTTAGAGAAGAGTTTCCAGTTTAGCTGTGTCTATTTGGGTGCGCAATTTTTTCAATCCCCGCCTGACCCAGCTTTTGACGGTGTTGGGGGAAACCCCAATCGTCTCAGCGATTTCGCGAGAGCTGACGCCGTGAACAACGTTTAGCATTATCGCTTTGGACATGTCCGGAGGCAGGCTCTCAAGATATGGGTCTAAAAACCTTTTGAGCAGCATGGCTTTCGCGCCCGCATCTGCTTTGGCCGTTTCGTCGGGCAGGGTCTCAATCAATTCCGTAGTGTTGGGGCGTCGTTTCAATTTTCTCAGTTGATCAATCGCGCGGTTGCGCGTGACCACGAGGATCCAAGTGAAAGCTTTGCCTTTCTCGGGATTAAAAGAGCCGGAATTGTTCCAGATAGAAATATAGGCTTGTTGTAGAATGTCATGGGCTAGAGCTTCATCCTGCACCATGCCGCAAATAATCGCATTCAGTTTGCCGGATGTCAGGGTATAAATTTTCTCAAATGCTTGATGGTCCCCCGAAGCGCACTTCGACAGGCAATCTGCCAAAATCATATTTTCTTCGGTAAGAGAGTCCAAGGCCCCGATCCTTTGGTCAGATTTGAAGAAACTAAGCCTTACAATAATATAGGTTCCAAAAATTCGTGACGGATAGCGGATTTTTTTGTGACTGTTCTCGATTCCTCAAGAAAAAGGTCAGTGAAGCTGCACCAATAAATACAACCAGGGCGTAACTGAAGTATCACTAACCACTTACAGTTTATCTTTACGAACCTTCTTGTTCGCTAAACTTTGCAATCCTGTGTGTTCGCTAAAAATGGCAGCTGTAAGAGAAATTGAGGACGAAGAATGCCAAAGCTTTCAAAAACAAACTCCAAAGCCTTTCGGAACCTGCTCTTAGCAGGAAGTATGATGGCTGTAGCCAGTGCTGGCGTAGCCCCCAGTTGGGCGTCAAGCCACAGAGAGGCGCCTGCTATTACAGAAACCCCGAAAGTAGACGGGACGGACTTCTATATGTTTCGAAGCTATGAGCCCGGCCGCGACGGTTTCGTGACGTTCATTGCGAATTATCAGCCGCTCCAAGCGCCTTATGGTGGGCCGAACTATTTCACAATGGATCCGGACGCGATCTATGAAATCCATATCGATAGTGATGGCGACGCCGTCGAAGATATCACTTATTCTTTCGATTTTGACAATAGTCTGGTCAATGACGGCCAAGGCGTGACACTTGATATCGGCGACGAGACAGTTCCCATTCCCTTGCGATATGCTGGCCCAGTAACAGCAGGCGACAGCTCTAATCTTGCGGAAAATGAAACTTACCAACTCACTGTGATTGAAGGTGATCGTAAATCCGGTACGCGGACAACGATCGACCAAACTTTCGTCAAGCCACTCGATAATGTCGGGAACAAAACTCTTCCTGACTATGAAGCATATGCTGATCAATATATGTATGACGTAACGCTACCGGGCTGTTCAACAGCAGGACGAGTGTTCGTTGGTCAACGGGCCGATGCATTTGCCGTGAATCTGGGCGAAGTGTTCGACTTGGTCAATTTAGTGCCTCTGGAAGGTTCTGTAGAACAAAGCGAAGCTAATAACGAACTTTCAGACTCAAACGTTACGACCTTTGCACTGGAAGTTCCAATTGAATGCGTTACCGGCAACGGCAACGGCGTCATAGGGGCATGGACGACAGCCAGTCTGCCGCAAGCGTCTCTAAAAGACCCTACGCCAACTTATGAGGCTCCTTCGTTGCAAGGCGGCGCCTATGTTCAGGTGTCACGTCTTTCTGCACCGCTGGTCAATGAAATTGTAATTGGCTTACCGACCAAAGACCTCTTTAATGCGTCCGAACCTAAAGACGATGCTCAAGCTGCCGTATTTGTCACCAATCCGACATTTCCGGCCTTGATTGACATTCTTTTCCGCGACGCTTTAGGCGCTGATGAGAATATTGCGCCGTCAAACATACCTCGAACTGACTTAGTTGCTGCGTTCTTGACGGGTTTCCCGAATGTGAACCAGCAGGCTACTGTGACAGCGTCAGAAATGATGCGTTTAAACACCGCTATCGCCGCGACCCCGCAAGCTGCGCAAAGTAATCTCGGCGTTGCCGGTGATGACTTGGCAGGCTTCCCGAATGGACGTCGCCCAGGGGATGATGTTGTCGATATCGAGCTTCGGGTTGCAATGGGCGCCTTATGTTACGATATCCCGGTCAATGGAACGCCGACAAACCTTGGCTATTGTATGCCGGAAGATGCGCCAGTGGGGGATGAGCCCTTTACAGACGGTGCTCCGGTTACAGCTATGGATGTTCAAAATGAATTCCCATACCTGAATACGCCTTATCCAGGATCTCCAACTGATGCAGGAGGGGAGGGCTAGATGGAAACGCCAAAAAACTCTATTAAACTGGTTTTGATGGCGAGCGTTGCGGCGTTCGCGCTTGCGGCCTGCGGTGGAGGAGGTAATGATTTCACGCCCCCGCCGACAGGTGAAGTGCCTCCGCCGCCTCCACCGCCTCCACCTCCACCACCTCCGCCTCCGCCGCCAGCGGGCACAGCTCCGCAGCAAGCGGGCGCAGGGTTTGCAGCGGCCTTTAATCAAGGGACATTTGATGAGGCTGTCGAGCCTATGCAAGGCGATATTATCCCATTGGATAAGACAGCCGAGCCTATAGTTATAGAAAATAGCTGAGGCTCAGCTTAAACATAAATTTGGAAAGCCGCCCTTAATCGGGCGGCTTTTTTTCTGGCCGGAGTAGGGAGAAGAGCCTTTTACTATTTTGGGGCCGAGGCATCCGTTTCAACAATCGAAAGTGCATTGATCCTCCAGCCTCCCCCTTCATTCGTATAAATAAGGTCAAAGCGAACAGACTTTAAACGATAGTCAAACCCGCCCCGCAAGCGCAGGCTTCCGTCTGACAGAATGGCGGGAGGGATATAGTAGGTCGGCGGCGATAATATAGTGCGACCTAAATCAACACGGTTCTGACGTAAGGCTGAGAAATTTTGCATTAACTGCGCAGGAGAGTTTCTTTGCTTAAACTTGAGAGAGCCAAGCGAATAAAGGACTGAATAGTTTTCTGTCCTGTTGGCATTGTCTAGGGCAATCATAGTTGACCATACGAGCCGAGACAGAATTTTTTCGTCCGGGACTGATGCAAGTGACCTGACAGATGAGGATTGTGGGGTTGATTGTGCGAGAGCCTCGCCAGAAGTAAATGACACGAGCAACATCGAGAAAGTGAAAGCCGGAATTAATAATTTCAACATGTTGTCTTTCTTCTGATTTAAAACATTCTTTTTCAGGCCACCTTTCAAGAGGTCTGGCCGCGGAAACCTTATCTGAGATGCGACCTGTTAAACAGGCAAATCGATATGAAAAAAGCCCTGACAAAATGCCAAGGCTTTAATTTTATAATGAGCGCTCCAACGTGGCGCGCCCTATTAGTTAGACTACCAACTGGCTTGGAAACCGGCGCGAGCGCCTGTTGATCCATTATCTACACCTGTTGTGACGGCGCCGCTGAACTGGAAGTTCTGGTTCATACGGTAAGCGACACTCCCCGCGAAAGCCGTCTCGTCGTCATAATACCCGAAACCACCTGATACAGCATAGGTCTGTGTCAGAGGTACATAAGCATTGTCGAGCGCAAGAGCGGCCGCAATACCTGCACGGTTATCTAGGATGCTATCAATGTTCTGGCTAATCCGCGCGGAGTTTGAATCGATAGCTGCTGTATTCAAGGCCACGGCGGCATTGGTGGAATCAATCGCGGCAGCGTTTGAATTAATCGCCATGGAGTTCGTCGTAATACCAGCGGCGTTGTTTTGAATAGCAAGGCTATTGGAGGCTTGTCCACTTTGTAGCGAGAAGTCAGCGGCAATGTTTCCATCTCGGTCAGTTGTAACCAATCCGATATCGCCTGTTTGTGCGGCTGTGCTGGTCGCAGAAGTCAGGCCGGCAAAAGTATAGGTATTGACGGCTGTCCCAACAGCAACTTGGTTAGTGCGCGTTGTTGTTGCGCCGTTACCGATGGCGGTTGAATTCCCGAAGCTGGCATTAGCACCGTTACCGATCGCCGTGGCCGTATCAGCACCTGCGACTGCGCCTTCACCGACGGCGAGAGAGCGAACGCCAGTGGCTTGAGCCAAATGTCCAAAGGCGTGTGCTCGCTCTGCGGTCGCCATGGCTTGCCACCCAATAGCTGTCGCGGCCAGTCCGTCTGCATTACTTTCTCCGCCAATCGCTGTTGTCGAGTTACCATTGGCATTGGCCATGGTACCAAACGAAGTTGCGTCCACCCCTGTGGCAGAGGCGGCATTACCTACCGCTGTGGCTTCTTGGCCAACTGCGTTCGAGGCTTCGCCGACGGCAAGTGTGAAATCGCCTTCTGCGTTAGCAATATGGCCAAGGGCGTGAGCGCGTTCTCCTACGGCATTAGACTGCCAACCAAAAGCGGTTGCTGCCAGGCCGTCTGCATTGGCTTGTCCGCCGACTGCTGTCGTGGAGTTACCGTTCGCGTTGGATCGTGACCCGATGGCATTTGCTTCGACCCCGACAGCGTTTGCCTCTTCGCCGACGGCGAGTGTGAAGTCACCTTCTGCGTTAGCAATGTGTCCGAGGGCGTGAGCGCGTTCTCCAACGGCATTTGCCTGCCAACCAAAGGCTGTTGCCGCTAGTCCGTCCGCATTGCTCTCGCCGCCGACAGCCGTTGTGGAGTTTCCATTTGCATTAGCCATGGTCCCAAACGAAGTTGCGTCGACACCTGTGGCGGACGCTTGATTGCCGACCGCGGTGGCTTCGGTGCCTACAGCATTGGAACCTTCGCCAACGGCTAGAGTTCTAACGCCTTCTGCATTTGCGAGATGTCCGAGGGCGTGGGCGCGCTCGCCAACAGCGTTCGATTGCCACCCAAAGGCGGTTGCCGCTGTTCCATCAGCATTGCTCTCGCCGCCAATCGCCGTTGTTGACGTGCCAACTGAACTGGCTTCGTCGCCGATAGCTAGAGCATCCGCCCCGTTTGCGACGCTCAAATTGCCGATAGCGGTTGAATTAGCTGTTTGGGCTTGTGAATCTTCACCAATGGCCAGAGACAGGTCGCCGGTTGCTGTGGCCTGATGGCCAAAGGCTTGAGCTTGAGCTCCAGTTGCAGACGCTTGCCAACCAATGGCGGTTGCGCCAGCCCCTACGGCATTACTTTCGCCGCCTACGGCGCTAGTAGAATTTCCTTCGGCGTTGGAATCAGTCCCGACAGCCAGGGCGTCAATGCCGTCCGCATTTGAATCGACACCACATTCAAGTGAGGTCGCGTCTATGTCGCCTGCATTACAATCAGGGGTTCCGTCGGCAAAGGCTGGAGCCGCCCCCATCAGAGATATAGCAAGTGCGCCTGCCGATATAGTTCCTGTTAGAAATCTTCTCATTATTTTATCCTCTCAGTGGTAATGCAATTAGAGCTTGCCTAAAAGATACGAAGAGGTTTTGAGTGTGGGTGCGCCTTTAATTAAATTTATTGGGAATTCTTTTGGAAACGACCGGATTACTGCGGGCGGAGCCTTATGCCGCGATAAGACGATCCACCTCGGCCACTAATTGTCGTAAGTGCACGGGTTTAGATAAAACTGTGGTTTCCGAGGCTTTTGCATCGCTCATCGCGACAGCAGCAAAACCTGTGATGAACATTATTTTTATACCGGGAGAGAGGACTTCTGCCTGTTTAGCTAGTTCAATTCCGTCCAGACCGGGCATCATAATGTCGGTCAAAAGCATATCGAACGCTCCGTCTGCGAATTTGAGCGCGCGTAATGCTCGCTCTCCGTCAGAGCAGGCAATCACTTGATGGCCAGCTTTTTCTAACGCTTTTTCGAAAAACTTTCGCATCGCATCGTCGTCTTCGGCATATAAAATGGTCGCCATGAATTTTCCTGTTGCGTTAAATGTATTATTTTAGGTCTTTAATGGGTGCCTAACTGAATTTCTATGCAGGATTTCGGCCACTTGTCCCAAAATATCCATAATTAAGGTGCTAAGTGGGTTATCTTAATACTTTCTATAACGCCTGCGTGATTTTTGCGGTATAAGGAATGCATGATGAAGTCGGCTTATGAGCTTGAGCAAGACAGCCTGAAGGTTTTAACTCCGGCTTGTGAGCTCCTGCGTCCGTCTCAGTGGCGAGCGGGCGTTGTTTTTGCTTCTCCTCATTCCGGGAATATCTATCCTCAGAGTTTTATTGAACGCTCCATGCTCAGTATCGCCCAACTCCGCAAAAATGAAGATTTCTTCGTGGATAAATTGTTTGGGCCCTGTGTGGCCGCAGGAGCTCCCTTACTCTCGGCCCGGTTCCCTCGATGTTTTGTTGACGTTAATCGTAGCGAAGATGAGGTGCCGCCCGGGTGGTGCGACACGCCAAAAAAATGCAGTGTCAGGGCTCAGGCCGGGCTCGGGGTCATCCCAACCCATATTAATGAAACGAGCTCGATTTATCGGCGGGCTCCTGATCCCGATATTTTGCCACTTAGACTCAACAAGCTGTATCGCCCTTATCATACCGCTTTGCAGGGGTTGATAGACGAATGCGTCAAAAGGTTCGGCCAGGCCCTTTTGATCGATTGTCATTCCATGCCGGGGTTTTCTCCGATGGGCGCCAGACGACCAGATGTTATCCTTGGAGACCGCTTCGGAAAGTCCTGCCATCCCGACACGCTTGCTCGTGTTCAGGGAATTTTTCGCGCAGCAGGCTATTCGGTTTCAACAAATTATCCCTATGCGGGAGGCTATGTGACGTCGCATTATGGACGCCCCCATCATGGTGTCGAGGCGCTTCAAATCGAAATAAATCGCGATTTATACCTTAATCCTGTCACTTTGGCGCCGAAAAAGGGCTATGATAATCTGGCAGAGGATCTGACACAGATCACGCAGAGTCTTATACAGGCTTTTATTCCGAACAGTCGCGCGGCTCAATAAAAGCAGTCGGCTTTTCAAAATGTCCCAGTTTGGTACAGACCTCCCCCGAAAATACAAACAGGACGAGAAAAGCGCGTCAGTCTTTCGGTCTTGTCTGAGGAGAAAAGGGAAAAATACCCCCTTTTCTAAGGCGAACAACCCGCAGGGGAATTTTTAAAGACAGATTTCACCACTCTGGCACAGTGTTTGCTCTGGTAACGGCGTAACAGAAAACAGGGTGAACTGAATGACCAATGATATTGACCTCCACGTGGGTAAGCGCCTCCGCCGCCGCCGCCGCCTTTTAGGATTGACGCAACAAAGCCTTGCTGAACAGGTCGGCATACGGTTCCAGCAAATTCAAAAATATGAATGCGGAGCAAATCGAGTGTCTGCTGCCCGTCTATTTGAACTTTCAGAAGCGCTTTCCGTGCCGATTCAGTATTTTTATGAAGGCCTCTCTTCGAATGATCCCTTATATAATGCGCCTGACCCCGATGTAATTGCGCCTGATGTGTTGTCGAAAAAAGAGACGATGGACTTGGTCCGGGCTTATTACTCCATGGGTGAGACGCCTCGGAAACATCTTTTGGATTTGGCGAAATCTCTCGAAGCTACAACTAAGCCTAATCTCCGATTGGTCGCGCAATAAGCTCTCGGCAATTAAACGGGTTGTTCCGTTGGACGGTCATGCTAGCCTGTGAGTATGACCGTAATAGCTGAAATTGATACCCGACTCGCCTTTCTTCCTGAACTGGCAGAGGCGGCTCGAGCCATTACCCTGCCGCTTTTTTTGAACCCTGAGGGGATAGAAAATAAGGCTAAGGGAACGGATTACGACCCAGTGACAAAAGCCGATAAGGACGCTGAAAAGATTCTACGCGATCTTATTTCAAAAGCCTTCCCTGATGACAGTATTGAGGGGGAGGAGTTTGCCGACCATACTGGTACGAATAAATTTTCTTGGACCCTTGACCCTATTGACGGAACCCGCGGATTCATTGCCGGAGTCCCGGTCTGGAGCACACTTATTGCTCTGTCCTATGAAGATGACCCAATTCTGGGGCTGATAGACGTTGCGGCGCTGGATAAGCAATATTTTGGACGGCTCTATAATGATAAAAAAGAAGCCTGGCTTCTTGAAAAAGGGGTGTCCACTCCATTGAAGGCGGCAGATTGCGCGGTTTTGCAGGATGCCGTTTTGGGATGTACTGAGCCTTTAGCCATGTTCAAGCCCGGAGAACTGGCAGCCTATAATATTATTCGTCGCGGCGTGAGGTTTTCACGTCTAGGGCTAGACGCTCTTGGGTACGGACTTCTATCCGAAGGGCGTATAAATATTATCATTGAGGCCCTGATGAAACCGTGTGACGTCCGCGCTCTCATGCCAATTGTTGAAGGGGCCGGAGGGCGTTTGACTAATTGGGAAGGTGGGTCAGCGGTGAATGGCGGACGTGTTGTGGCAGTCAGTGATCCTGCGTTACTACCCGAACTTTATACTTATCTGGGCCGAGCTATGGACCCGTCCTGAGAAAGCAGGGCCTCACGGCTATAGTCCCTGTTCGTCCAAAAAACCATCAATCATTGTGAAGAATTTTGTCCTGTATAAGTCCCGCTCCAAAAAGAGCTCATGTAACGCGCCGGGAACAACATCATAATTAATTTCAGCGTTTTCAGCGAATTCTTCGATAGAGCTAGGATCCACTATTGGGTCGGCCCCGGCCGCCACGACTAATCCTGGTACTCTGAGGTTTTCAGCGTTACGGTTTACATAAGACATCGACGATAGCGCCGCGCTGATCCAGCCAAATGTGGGTTGGCCCACGCGAAGGCGCGGAACACTTTGGAAGTAGCTGGCCCAAATTTTGTAACGCTCTTTATCTGTTGTTAGCTTATTGGCGCTGAAAGAGACGGGCATCCCGTTGCGTTGCGTCTGGAAGGGAAGGTTTTTCTCCGCCAGTCCAAGTTTTGATAAAGCCGAAATCGTCCACCGCATAAATGTGGTCTCAAGATCAAACAAGCCGAGCATGGGAGCGCTGCAAATAACGGCTGATGGGGAGAGAACGCCGCTGAGTATAGCGTGAAGCACCACGGTGCCGCCCATCGAGTGACCCATGGCAATATGTGGGCGCGGCAGAACCGAGTCAAATAGAGCGGTGACTTCTGCAAGGTCATCAGCATAAGTCTGAAAGCTGTCGATATAACTTCTTAGTTTATCCGGCAGGATGCGATCCGATAGACCTTGACCGCGCGGGTCCATCATGAGGACGCAAAACCCTCGCGATGTAAGGTCCGAAACGCTTTCCCAGTACTTTTCGATGAATTCTGTGCGGCCAGGGCAAAAAAGAATTGTGCCGCGAGGCGCATGGCTTTCGGGCAAAGCGAGAAGGACGCGAAGTCTGATGCCGTCCTTTCCTGTCGCGAAATAAGTTTTCGCGCGTGTTTCCAACCCGGACGGCAAAGCGCGTCCGCCCGGCTGAATAATCTCGGCAGTTTCAAATGGCAGAGAGTCGTGTTGCATAAAGAGCCCAGGCCTCGGAGGAGACCTAGTGAGATATGACTACATATTCGAGAATATGCTTTGTAAGCCCATGGCAACGGACATGTCGCCAGTGACTTTCAATTTACCGGACATGAACGCCATCATCGGATCCATTTCGCCTTTGGCCAATGAGATAAAATCGGCCTTGTCCACGCTGATCACGCAATCTGCATCTTTGTCAGATACTTCCGCCGAAGTGCCTTGTGCCCACACGGCGCCATCACCTTCAAAATCAAACTTAACAGATTTGTCGATGCCGCCCGCTTTTTCCAGCGCGTCGGTCATCTTTGTGGCGATTTCAGAGTTTTCCATAATAACATCCTTCCGGGGTCTTGTGTGTGTCTAGTTATGCGCAATTAAAAGGGCGGTGCTAGTCCTTTTTGCCCTTAGATTTGCATGGGGCCTATAAAGGTTTGCGGAATTTAAGAGTGGCCCGATCGCTTTCGCCAATGTTTTTGTAAAGATCAGCTTCGAAATCGACAGCCTCTTCAGAGCCTTCTTCCGGCAAGCGGGAGCTCGGTTGAAGTGTCCAAACGCCCATTGGGTGATCTGCCGTGTCTTTGGGGTTAGCATTGACTTCGCTTGCGGCGACAAATTCAAAACCGGCGCGCGCAGCCATATCCTTAATATAGCTTTCTTGGACATAACCGCTGCTGCCGCGCGGGTCTTGAGACGCAGTTTCGGGTAGGCGGTGTTCTACCACGCCTAGCAATCCACCAGGTTTAAGAGCGGCATAGAATTCTTCAAATGCCTGATCCGCATATCCGCCGCCCATCCAGTTGTGAATATTACGGAATGTCAGAATAGTATCGACTGACTCGGCCGGTAAAATTGGCCCGGAATCTTTCATAAAAGCGCCGTATTCAATGTCTCCGTAAACGGATGTATCCGAATAAGTATCCTTATAGGCCTGCACTCTAGCGTCCAGACGCTCATTTACGCCGGTCGGGTATTGAACCGCAACATAAGTTCCGTCATTGGCCGCCAGATAGGGAGCGAGAACATTTGTATACCACCCTGGCCAAATTTCGGCGACGCGTTGGTTTGGTCCAATTTCGAAAAACTCAAGCGTCTCTTGCGGGTTGCGAAATTGATCGCGCGGGCTTTCTTCGGCCCGGCGAGGGTCAGCTATGACTTCTGCAAGACTCAGCGGAGCTTCCGCTGTGTCGGGGGCTTCTACTGTTTCAGTTTCAACGGCTTCGGTTTCAGCTGTCTGAGGGTCAGCAGGTCTGTCGCCTCCGCCGCAGGCTGCAAGCGCTAAACCGGCTGCAGAAAGAAGTGCCCATTTAGAAAATTTGATTGCCGTCATTGTTTTGTCCCTAACATAGTCTGTTAATTCACATCTTAGCATTTCACTGGCCTAAATAAAAACTCAGCACAATAATAAAATTTACAGTTGGCCAACTTGCAACCCAAAAACCTGCGCCCATTTTTAGAGATGCAAGCCGCCATAATGGGGTTTGTAAATTGAAACAGGGCGGCCCGCAAAGGGCGTCCAAATTAACATTGCTTTAAAAAAGGATGATACCATGAGAACTTATGATTTCTCCCCCCTCTACCGTAACTTTGTCGGCTTTGACCGCATGGCCAATTTGATTGATGCGGCCTCCCAAGCCAGCGATAACACGGCAAGTTACCCCCCTTACAATGTCGCGCGTTTAAGCGAAGACAGCTACCGCATAGAATTGGCGGTCGCAGGCTTTTCTGAAGACACGCTTGAGCTTGAAACACATGAAAATGTGCTGACAATTTCCGGGTCAAATACGACTGAAACGGCTAATGATGATGTTGAATATTTGCACCGCGGCATTGCCGAACGTGGCTTTGAGCGTCGTTTCCAATTGGCTGACCACGTCAAAGTGACAACAGCTGAATTGAGGAATGGTCTGTTAACAATCTCTCTGAAGCGAGATGTGCCAGAAGCCTTGAAACCGCGTAAAATCGCGATTGAAAATTCTGACAAAAAATTAATTACACCTCAGTCTAGCGGTAAGGAAAAAGCTGCTTAGATAGAGGTAACGCGATTGCGACAGTTTCTTCCCCTGAAAACTGGTTCGTAGCGTGACAGTTGCGGCGCCATGCGATACCCCCCTCCCAATTCGCATGGCGTCGCTATTTTCTTATAAGGTTTAATATCTCGGTTCCTGTAAGGTTAGGGGAGACACCTTGTTCAAAGGCCAGGTTTACGGCATCTAGAATTTTTGAATTGGCGTAGGTCTCAATCCCTTGAGCCTTGCCCTGCCGGACAATTTCCCCTTGCAAATACTCTATTTCAGACTTCCGCCCAATCTCCAAATCATCGAGCATTGAAGACCGGGCTTTGGCATCTATCTTCACAATACGGTCCATAAGAGTGCGATATAGAGCACTAGGAAGCTTGAGCAGTTTAATTACTGTTTTCGGAGAACGGCCGTTAAACTGTCCAATCTCGATGTTTTTCGCTTCGGCGACATTTAATCCTTCTTGAATGACGGCTGCAAAAGCGCGCCTATAATCCTTCTGCAAGAAACCCTCCCTCAGTGTGCCTCCGCTTAATGTATTTAAAGCATTGTTTAAATTCACCAAAAGTTTAGCCCACTGGTCGCCTTCAAAATTACCGCCATATTGAGTGGCTTGTCCGGCTGCACTAAAGGCGTGGCTCACATCTTCCGGCAAGCTATGCTCAAAATGTAGTGTCCCGCTCGTTCCGCAGTGGTATGACGCAGGTCCAGTTGGCGTCACATTAAAGGGGATGATTGCTCCCGAAATTTTGAAAGCGGTGCCCAGCACGTTTCTTAATACAGCGACATTTCGTATGCCGTTCTGACAACTTATTATATGCGCGCCTGGCTTGGCATATTTTAAGATATCTTGCGCTGCGAGGGCCGTGTCTTGGGATTTTGTGCAGAGTAGAACAAGACCGCAATCGCTTAAGGCCGACGTGGAAGTTTCAACAGTCACTTTCTCCGCATCAAGATAAATGGGAGCGTTTTGAAAATGGGTAAGGGTAAGGCCATTTTGTTTAACAGCATGTTTCAATCGGTCGCGACCAATAAAAACAAGATTCGCGTCTTGTGACTTCAACAATCCACCCAAGTAACACCCAATAGACCCGGCGCCAAAAACAGCGATTTTCGTTGCAGGACTATTCATGAAAGACTCTAGTTTTCTTTTGTATGATTTGTGAGAGTCTAGTCTGTAGATCCTCCTAAAGATAGTGAGCGAAAGGGAAAGATTGGCTATGTCAGACTTCGGATTTAGAGATATCGCAGACGCAATGACGCAAACTTCTGAGGGATTGCAAGCCCAGATTTCTGAGAATTGGCGACAGGGGCGAACCGCTTATGGGGGCGTAAGTGCCGCCTTGGCGCTCGCGGCAGTCAATAGATCCCATCAGGACTTGCCGCCGCTTCGCTCCGCCAATGTTAATTTTATCGGCCCTGTTCCCGAAGCGCCTGTTTTCCGTACGAATGTTTTGCGCCAGGGGCGGAATGTAACAGTTGTCGAGGCAAAGGGGTATGACGGGGACGCGCCGGTAATTAGCGTTACGTTTTGCTTTGGCGCGAGTCGTGAGTCAGATTTAGGCCTCGGTCTTCCCGCCCCCGAGGCTCCTTCGCCTAATAAGTGCGAGCCGTATACCCCCAAAGAATATGAGGCCTTTGTGCCCGTTTTTTTCCATAAATTTGAGACTCGCCTTATCGAAGGCGGGCGTCCCGTGACGGCGCAGAAGGAAGGCTATATTCGGGTGTGGAGCCGTCATCAACACGAAGGTTCTCGCAATGGAACCGAGAGTCTGTTTTGCATCGGCGATGTTTTGCCTCCAGGGGCACTGCCTATGTTGAAACGTCCGGGGCCTGTCAGTTCGATGACTTGGATATTCAATATTTTGTCGGATAACCCCTCAACCGAAGACGGGTGGTGGCAGGTTGAGACGCGCTTAACGGCGGCTCATGGAGGCTATTCCTCGCAAGTTATGCGTGTCTGGAATAGCTCAGGTGAGCTTGTTGCTGAGGGAATGCAAAGCGTTGCGATTTTCGTCTAATTGCGTAATCGAAGGAGGCCAAAGTAAAATGGCGGATTATAAATTCCCTACTTCTATTTCGGCTCCAACTTCATTGTTCTCGAGCGTCTCGCCTTCAACCCACGCGTAAAGGTCTTCATAACCCATTGTTTGCGCTGTTTCGGCCCAAGCCTCGGCTTCATTCGTTTGAACGGGGGAGAGCGTGTTGACGCCGACGACACCAAGAATAACCGCCATTGCGGCAAGGCCAGCCCAACGTCTCCAATGGTTGTCGTTTGCGGCTTTAGGGGTCTCGCGCTCTATTGCCGATTTAGATGGACGCTGCGCTTTCGCCTGCTGCAAAATGCGAGCTTTTAATAAATCGCTCGGTTCTGGCGATTTCACCTGATCAAGTATATTATTTAAATTGCTCATATTGTCTCTCTTTCAACCCACGGACTTAAAGCCGCTTTCAGGTTTTTTCGGGCCCGCGAGAGCAGGCTCTCATAAGCTTTCACGCTTTGGCCTAAAATTGCCGCTCCTTCTTTTTGTGAGAGGTGCTGATAATAGGACAGGGTGATGGCGGCTCTTTGAGTGTCAGGCAGATTGGAAAGGGCGTGCCTGACCGCGTCAATTGTGTCATTTTTTTCTAGCTCCTCCAGAGCTGTTTCAGTCGTATCCGCCTGATCCGGAACTTGGTCGGAATAAATCGGCCCTTTTTTTCTCAATCGATCCAGACAATCATTCGTCGCGACCCGGCGCATCCAAGTCAGTATCGTGGCGCGGCCAGGCTCCCATTTTGGAGCTACTTGCCAGAATTTAAGGAACGTCGTCTGCGCCACATCTTCGGCCAAAGAAGCATCCCCCAACATGTAATAGCCAATGGCGGTTACAGTTTTCAAATGTCTGTCCATAAGGTGGGCCAGGGCGGACTCTTCTCCGTCCCGAAGACCGGGAAGGAGATCGCTATCGGGGTCGGCTTTTGCCATTAGCCGCGATGTTTACGCGGATGACGTTTATCCGTGCGGTGTTTCCCTTCGCCTTTCGTCAGAACGCCGTCTCCATTGGCATCCATGCGAAGGAACAAAGCGTCCGCGCGAGACATGTATTCAGCTTGGCTAATGCGGCCATCTTGGTCTGTATCCAAACGGGCTTGATGTCCGCGTTTATCTTTATGACCACGCTTTCCTCTTTGATCGCCTTTTTTAGATTGCATCATTTCTTTGGCGGCTTGTTTCTCTGCTTCAGAAACCGTGCCGTCATTGTCTGTGTCTAGGCGAGCCTTCATTTTTTCCCAGCGTTGCTCACGTTTTTCGGAGCGGGAGCCCATTCGGGCTTGTTTTTCGGCATCTGAGACGACGCCGTCATTGTTTGTATCAAAGCGGGCTTTCATATCGTCGCGGCGTTCTTGACGCTTCTCAGACCGGGCCGTGTCGACGGCTTTCATTTCCGCTTCAGTCACAGCGCCGTCTCCATTGGCATCCATTTTTTCAAATTTACGGGACAAATGCGCGTCTCGGCGGTTTTCGCGAAGAGCGGTTTGTTCTGCCTTATCAAGAAAGCCGTCAGAATTTAAATCCGCACTTTGAAATTTTGCTAACGTTTCAGCTGAAAACTCTGCCTGTGTGACTTGTCCGTCTTGATTAGTATCTGCTTTAGGGCCTTGAGCCAAGGCAGGCGACGACGCAAGCGCGATAGCGGCGGCGCTCAGAAGTGTGATTGTTTTAAAGTGACGCATAAGAGTCTCCTTTTCGTTGCGTTCATAGACACAAACGGAGCAGACTCGCAAATCCTTCGGTAAAAAGCATTAATTAAATGTCATGCTTTCCGCTAATAACTAATGCACTTCAATCAGGCTGCCGTACTGGCAAGAGTTTCCCGCAATTGGCCCAATAGCCGAGTTTCCAGATTTTCGTCCATGACGTGCCCGGCATATGGCGGCGGCGCGCCCAAATGATCGCGTACGCAATCGGATAACATGAGAGCCGTTTCCACAGCCTCCCCCATATCTCCGCAAGACAGAATATAAGGATCAAATTTTGGGGCGCGACGCCGAACGGCTTCAATCATCCAATAAGCCCGCATAAAATCGTCCCGGTTAGTGTCATATCCTAATAGGCAAATGTCGCCTGCTGCCGCGAGTCGTGTATGGGCGCTTGTGCACCCGGGCTTCGCGACGACAAAAACCCAGTCAAATTCCAGTGAGAGGGCGGCGAGGCTACCTAGTGCTTTGTCTAAGGGAATATCGCCTAGCGCGACGGCGTTATAATGTTCATTGGCTGTGACATAGAGGGCGTCACGCAATTGCGCCTCGCCCGAAAGCACATCCGCCAAAGTTTTCTGGTATATAACTCCGGCTCGGTTCAGGGTTTGCCCCCCATTGCAATCTAATATGAGGACTGTTTCACCATAGCTGGCGGCTTTCCGCCCTAGTGCAAGGGCCGTGTCTATAAGGTCAAAATCGACAGGATTGGCAGATAGAACCGGGACGAGGCGTCCGGCAGGCTGATAGGCTGTAACAGACTCTATCGTCTGAGGCTTAAGGGGCGGCATGTTAAACTCCGTATTTTCACCTGACGGCCGTGTTTTCCGGCTCTTTCATTGTCCCCTATCTAACAGGCAGGAGTTTCCGCTTCGCAAAGAGGCGTGGTAAATTTTGATTAAGAGTCGGAGGCGGTCGAAACCAAATTTCACGAATATTACCTCAGATCGTCTGTAATGTTGCGGCAATTAAGGCGCGGCGGTATTAACGGCTTATTAGATGAATAGTGGTATTTGGCTCGAAACGACGAGGTGAATACTAATGAAAAAGTTTGCTCTTATTACATCTGCCGCTATTTTTTCGCTGAGCCAAGCGGGATTTTCCTATGCCGCTGATGCAGGCCCCCAAAGTTCGGCTACCATGGGCGTAACAGTTATTATTCCCCCGTTAGGCGAAGCTGTCCAAGCCCAGAAACAAGGGGCAACGGGCCTGTGGTCTCTGGTAAATGGAAAACGCGGTCTAATGATAAATGCGCCAATCCAAGCGCCAGGAGCAAAGTCGGCTGAAATTAGTCTATTCGCTCAAAATGCGAATGCGCTTGATGTTTATACCAGCTACGGTTTCGCTCAAACGCAATTGAAATCCAGCGGGAAAGGCCAGAACGGGCTGAAAGAAATTTCGTTTGATCTGTCTCTGGAAGATGCACAGTCTATTCCCGGCCAGCGTTTCAAAACCTTCACTGTGGCCTCTAAATAAATAAAAACACAGTTAATTCTCTCCTAGCCGTTGCAGAGTGTTGACTCCGATTTATGGAGTCAGCTAATTTGATGTGGCTGGAATGCCATCAGCTATTTAGCGGTGCGGTTTCAGGCCAACGGGGTGATTTTATGCGTAAACTTTTTCTGACTTCGGCATTGACGCTGGCGGCTACCATGATGGCCATGGTGCCGATGTCGTCCCATGCGAACTTGTCGATTGATAAGTTATGGGTTGATTTTGAAGCGGGCGAAAGCGGCCGTAGTGATGTCGTCATTCGAAACGATAGTGAAGACAGGTACTATATATCTGTAACAGTTTCCGAGATTTTAAATCCCGGAACTGAAGACGAAGAACGGGTGCAAGAGGTTGACCCAGAGAAAATTGGTCTGTTGGTGACGCCGAACAGAATTGTACTTGATCCGGGATCTATTCGCTCAATACGGCTCGTCTCATTGAACCAGGCTTTGCCCAAAGACCGAGTTTACCGGGTTCTTATATCGCCGCAGGTCGGCGCGATTAAAGCTAAGGCAAACGCCGAAGATGAACAGTCGATCGCAATTAAACTCCTCGCGGCTTATGATGTTTTGGTCGTCGCTCGCCCGAATGGCAGCGCTCCTGAGATTGAGTCTGAAAGAAACGCAGAGCGCGTCACATTGAAAAATGTGGGAAATACGAATGTCCTTGTATTGGACGGATTTGTTTGCCCTGAAGAGGCTGGGGATGAGCCATCGGTAGATACGTGTACCGTATTCCCCACGAAACGTTTATTCTCAGGAGGGGAGATGGATATTGACCTTAACTCTCCGAGTGACCGGGTCATTCTTCGGACCAAATCGGCAGCCACAGGTTCGGCTAAGCTAAGAAACTTTTAAGGTCTCCGCACGATTGCCGCCTGAGACTAGCAGACCTGCTCCCTCAGAGCGGGCTGATAGTTTGGGGCTGAGCGATACGGGGGCCTTTATTTTGCTTCCGCCTGTCCCACGGCAGTCATATTATATGGTAGAGACCGCCTTATGAGATGTTTCTTGTTAAACTTTATTGGCGCGAAAAAGAAAATCCCCAATATGCCTATGAGGACTTCGTACATCTGAACGGCCCGAGAGTGATTTTTCACCACATACCTAATTTTTCAATAACCTAAGTTACGCTTATTTAGTGATGTTTCAATTCTTGGTTGAGATTTTACCCTTCATTTTTACGTGTAAACAGCTTTCACACGGGGATAAAATACTCCCGAAACACCTCTCGAAATTAACTATAATATGTAGAGGGCAAGGCATAACGCATTGTTTTTGAACAAAAAAATAAGGTATTTATGTTTGGATGATTCTCGCTCCAAGGGTAACTCGAAATTTGATTCTCTTAAACGATAAAGGCGTTTGACTCAGAAATGGGAAAGTCTTAATAAAATGTTAAGGAACCGCAATTCCGTGGTTCTGAAAACATGGGGTGTTTCAAATGAAGAAACTTATTACTTTGGCTGTCGCTACGGCAGCTCTTACAGCTGGTATGGCCAATGCGGCTACAGATGGTGCTCTTGATGGCGCTGCCAGTTCAGGAACTCTTGACGTAAACGTAACAGTTGCGCCAATGGTAAAAATCAGCGGTTTGGACGATATCACACTGAATATCGATGCTGCTACAATCAATTCTAACTTCGGTTCTACTCGCGGATTGTCACAGTTTTGCGTATTTTCAAACGTAGACGCATTGGGTTCATACAATGTTGACGTCACAAGCCCGGTTTTCGGCGCGAACGGCAACCCATTCGCTTTGGCTGGTGCAGCAACAGGAACAAACCTGAATGTAACTGCTAGCTACTATGATAACGCAGCATACGACTCTATTGCTTCTACTTTCCAACAAAATGGCGGCGCTTTAGACGCAATGCAAAACACACGTGGCGGACAAGCCCGTGCAACAACACTGGATTGTAACGGATCAGATAACTCATCATTGCAAGTTGGCGTTCGTAACACAGAAGCGCTTGCTGCGCTTGCTGATACTTACTCCAGCACACTGACGGTTACTGTTTCAGTACCATAAGTCTTTTTAAGGGCGGGGTTCTCCCCGCCCTTTCCCTAATTCTGCATAAACAATATTTCACGAGGGGCGCGCGATGAGTAATAAAGCACTAAGAAACCTGGCAATTGTTGGTTTGGTTGCGTCAGCAGGCCTAATGTCCGCGGATGCTTATTCCGATAATCAGGAACAGTTTGCCTCCTTAGCTTCCGTAAAAATTCTCACATCAAACTCAACAGACATGCGGTGGCACGGCGTTGGTGAATTAGAGCAAACAACCTTACTCTGCGTTGCAAGTACAACGGGCCGCTACAGACTTGAAGTCGTTCTCGCAGGATCAAATTCAGACGTAAAAGATAAACCCAATTACACTCTAGAGTTCCAATCCCAAGAGGGTCTTATCGAGCGCTTGGGCGCTAGTCAAAATGACCTGCATGTTTTTCAGGCAGAGACAAGCAATCTTGAAGACTGCACCGGCGGATCAAATGCCAAGCTCGTAATTCGATATTCTCAACAGGATTTGCTTTCAGCTGTCGCAGGAAGCTATCAAGAGCAGTTCCGAATTAACGCGTTCCCTGAATAAGACTGTCCGGATCCCATAACCGTGGCTCGAAACCTTAATCTGTCCTCTTGGCTGCTAAGCGCTGCCTTAGCCGCCCTCATGGTGCAGGCTCCCGCATACGCGCAAGATGCGAGCCCGACGGATAGCGACGGTACGGGCAGTGTTATTGCGTCTCCCGTTGAGGAAGGCGGACCGGAAACCGTTTTTGGAAGCGGCGAGACCCTTCAAACGGAAGCGCCTCCTGGATTTGAAAATCTCGCAGAGCCTTTAGATACGTTTTTTGACACCCTCTACCTTGGCCGAAGATTAGGGTCCTTTCGGGCCCGGTTCAGGGATGGGTATCTGACATATACCAATCCCGAGCTCATTGTTGAAGCCCTGAGCGGAATGATCGATGAAGAGGCTGCGAGAGACTTGTTGTCGGCCCCTCTACAGGCGAACGAACAATACCGATGTTTCAGCGGACAAACCACAAATTGCGGCGTCTTGCCAGCTGGTCAGGCCGGAGCCATTGTCAACGGTGATCGTTTTTCTGCAGAACTATTTTTTCGGCCGGAAGATATTATAATCACCGAGACGGATTACCTCACTCTTGGCGAAGCCACTACAGGCCCCTCTCTAATTCAAGGCGCGCAATTCTCCATAGCGCATTCAGGCAACGCTGACGGCGTCCGCTACGGCGCCACATTTAACACGGCCGCAAGTATGGGCCGGACTGCAATTCTGGCACAAACAATTTTAGACTCGGACCGCGGTGCTCAATTACGCGAGATCACAGGGCAGCATGTATGGGATCAACGCATTGCGCGGGCCGGATTGTTTGAGGACTTCGATACGCGGCTCCTGACGTCCTATCGAATGGTTGGCGCCGAATTGGCAAGTTTCTATCCGAGCAAGGCGTACGAATCGAGTATCGCAACGCCCATTCAAATTGTTCTCCCTAGAGGAGCAGATGTTGAATTAAGACGCCAGGGCACATTGCTTGCAACGCGCTATTATCCCGCCGGACTACAAGTCATTGATACCTCAAGATTGCCAACTGGGTCTTACGAGCTTGAAATTACCGCCCGAGCTGAAGGGGCCGTCATTTATGAAGAGCAGCGAGCATTCACGCGCGCGCCTGGGCTCCCTATCAAAGGCAAAACAGAGTTTAATTTCCGGGCAGGCTTGCTCGCGGAGAATAATTTTGAATTCAGCACTGACGCGGATAACCAACCGTTTTTCCCCAATGTCGGCAGTGCGCCGGTTTTCAGCGCAGGACTATCCCGCCGTTTGGGCGGCGCGTCAGCGGGCAATGTGAATCTGCTCTACATTGATGAGGAATTCTTTGGCGAGATATCGGCAACTGCCGTTAGCCGCAATCTGCAAGGGTTCCTGTCCGCCGCTGTTGGCGATGATGGCTCCTATGGGGCGCTTATTTCAGGGACGCTTGATGTTGAGCCCGTATCGTTCTCGCTTACAGCGCGGACGACTGAATCCAAGCGGGATAACCTCGGGTTTATCACAGATTCTGATACGCCAGAATACCGCCCCTTTGTCAGATCCGAAAACAGTATTTTCGGCACAGTAAGCTTTCCCGTCATGGATGGCTCTCTAAGCGTCTCCGGCGGATACCGCGATCTGGAAAATATCGAAGATGAATATAGCGCAGATCTGCGTTACATCAAACCCGTCGAGATCGCCGGAAACAACACGCTCTTCACTTTGTTTGGTCGTTATTCCACGCGGGATACCCGGGTTGGATTTACATTGAGCTACCTATTCGGACTCAACTCTCAGACAACCGCCTCCGTAAGGGCCGGCGCCGAATATGTGGACCGTTCCACGAACGCTGACCGGGAAGGTCTCTGGCCCTTACTGGACGCCAATATTTCCAGAAGGTTTGATGTCGGAAGCTCGGACGTCTTGGGTCAGGCTGGCGTATCGACAAGTTCGGACAATGACCGGGCCTATCTTAGCGCCGAGACGCGCACCTCCTACGGTATTTTCGACACTACGGCGCAATATCAGAAGAGCCGTGGGGGCGGCGACTTCTCCTCTATTTTTGCGAATGGTCGAACCGGTTTCGCTATCGGCGGCGGCAAGATGAAACTGGGCCTCGCAGAGCCTGGGCAGGCGGTCATCATGTCGGATATCAATATCGATGAAAGTAAATACGAAATAAATTCCGACGCCGCAGATAGCGGGTATCGTATTCGGGTGAATTCTCAGCCTTTCGACAAAATTCGACCTGGCAAAATTTCGGCGGTCGGTGTCCAGCCTTATCAGGATTATGAAATTGATTTGGAGCCAGAAGGGGCGCCGCCGTTTGAAGTTGACACCGCCATACAAAAAGTAACGCTTTATCCCGGAAATGTCGCTTATTTCCAGTATGACGCTACGCAAAGTCTCGCGCTCTTCGGTCAGTTGGTCAATGAATTCGGCGCGCCGATTTCAAATGCGCGGGTCCAAGCTGAAAACGATATTACGTCAACAGATGCGCGCGGTTATTTCCTTATCACGGTGACCCCCGAATCCTCTTTGACGATGCGAAATACTGAGGGTTTGACCTGCGCGCCGATAGAGGTGGATACTCTTATCTCCGGTAAAGTTTCGGGCGAGTTCTTCCGAGCAGGCGAAGTCGTCTGCGAAGTCGACCCGGAAGAAGCCGCAGAATATGAAAACAATAAGACGATTAACGTCACAAGAAACGCGCCGCCGAGACCGGTTGTAACGCAAGCTCAAACCTCGCCGGCCCCCGTGACAAGCCTTAAAAAAGGTGCCTCTGAAACAAGATCTAGTTACCCCTCGACCATACCAGCAAACGAACCATAGGTCTGGGCCAAGCCTCTGACGAGCGCCCTACCTCTGCGCTTAAAAGCGGGCCTGATTTTAAGTTGGCTTTACAGCCATTCTGGGCGTTGATTGCATAATTTCTTTTCGAGCCGCCTGTGACAATTTATATTAATCCCTAATGAACCCGATTAATTATATAACGTTAGTCCACTTTTCAGCGCGTCATCGAATTTGAGCGCCATCGAAATAGTTGACGCGAACTTGGTCGCCGCGAGCATTGTAACCAATAAAGACCATACCTGTGCGAGTCCAAACTGCCGGTCTATGATATTGTTGGAGTTTGTCGTTTTGCACTTCCATCATCAAGCCAATCACATCGGGATCCAAGCCGGCCACAAACCGATCATTTAATTGGCTATAGACTGCCCGGATGAGAAAAAGTGCCAAACGCGCGCGCCGGTGATTTTCCGCAACGAAGCAGCGGAAATAGAAAAAGTTCTGTTTGAGTTGAGGGTTTTCCCCAGAATAAACTGTGCTCACCGCCACTAATTTGTCGTCCTTGACCGTGCGTGCGATTTTAATGACTTCCGAGAGCCGAGCTTGTCCCTTTTCCCTTGAGCCTAACGCCCCATGCTCGATCCAGAAATCAAGTATCTCAGTCTGCAGGGCGTCGGATTTGTTGATCCAGACATTTTCGAACCGATAGTCATTTGATAATTTCATTACGGCTTTTTCCTCTACATCGCTCAATAATTATCGCGAAGATAATGATGAAAGCGAAGTACACCCGACACCTGAATTAACGATACTTATTCCAGATGATTATCTGGAGAAGGTTTATAGATTAAAGCCCCGGTGTCAAAGTGGTGGATTTGTTATATGATGGACAGGTCTTCTGCGAAATGATAAGAGGACATATCGGGTTCAATGCAATCTGATGGGCGCAGACTGAAAATAAAATCTATTCTTATTTCCGAATATTTTAAATCAGCGTCCGCGAGATGTTAGGAAAATGAGAGATGAGTACATTTATTAGAGTTTTTCTATCTACTGTTTTGCTCTCGATTTGCACCTTGGTTGTTTCGGAAATTAGTCTTGCTAAACCACAACCCGCGTCCACTTTTGTATATAATGGCCCCCCTATTTTATTCGAAGACGTGTTTCACAATCCGGATGATAATGAGCTGAAACTTAATTACGCGCGCCAACAGGCTGCCTCAGGTGATTTTTTAAGTGCCGCATTCGTTCTTGAAGGAATGCTTTTCACGTCGCCCAACTGGGACACCGCCCGACTTTTTTATGCTATCATGTTAGCGGAGTTAGATGATCATGATGCCGCTCTCTATGAATTCAATATTCTCGAAAACCGTCCCCTGAACGCTGAGCACCGCGCCATTTCTACGGCCTATCTTAAAAAATTAAATAAGGATTGAGGCGCAAGACCATGGCGAAAAGTTCTATAACTAAACGTTTTTTACCGCTCATAATTTTTCTGTTATTGCCGACTGCGGCCGTCGCACAGAGTGATACGGTTGGCGTTAACTCTGCGATAAAGGGTGATGTGACCATTAGCTCTGGCGACCAACAAGCGAAGAAGGCAGTCATCAAAGACCCTGTTTTTTTAGGCGACGTTGTGAATGCCGAGCAATTGTCCAGCCTTCAGCTTTTACTTGTAGATCAAACGGTCTTCACTGTGGGTCCGGATAGTTCGTTGACGATTAATGAATTCGTTTATGACCCGAGTAAGAAAAATAATTCTATGACCGCTAGCGTTCAAAAAGGGATGTTTCGGTTTATGTCAGGAGGGATATCAAAAACCAATCCCGCTGATGTCTCTGTGAATACACCAGTTGCCTCTATGGGGGTGCGCGGGACAATCGTAGAGGGTTTGGTTGGTTTGGAAGCTATTGAGATTGCACGTGTAGCAGGCGTTTTATCCGAAGATGGGGAGGCTGATGCCTCGGGGGCCACTTTGTTTATTCTACGCGGTCCGGGACGAAACCATACGTCAACGAATAGACGCGGCGAAATTTCGGTGACGTCGGCCGGTGTCACAAAGACAACTAACGAGAGCGGCATGGCGATTTTTGTCTCTGATATTGATTCTCCCCCGAGCGATCCCTTCCGTTTGACATTCATTGCCTACAAGGCCTTTCAGGATCGACTACGTACAGGGCCGACCCAGCCAGAAAGCTTTGAGCCTTTTAATTTAGGGATATCCGGAGCGCCGGGTTTGCAAATCGTCTGTAATGACGGTTGCGATTGCCGTTTAACTCCGGTCAATGAATAGGGATGATGAATCTAGTTCTTCGTTATTCAAGAATTTCTTAGCGGCGTTACGCTCCCGCCTCGAATGTTATGAAATTTCTTATCTCTTGTGAATTCGGTCCAAGCGTAAGAGGGTTTTTTACGCCAGGCAAAGCGCAGACATCAAATAATTCCGTGATTTCTCCGTCAAACCGTATCCATTGAACAATATGTCCATTTGCCAAGTTGATGATCTGAATGCCGCACCAGGGCTCAGCATCTTTTTCTGCTAGTTTCCCATCCAATGCCAAACCTTCAAACCGACTATGACGGGGTTTAGATAAGGTCACAATTGCATGCCCGTTGTGGAAGACTAAGCCTCTTAAAAAGCCTGGGAAAAAGGCAACGGGATTGAAACTTTTATCTTTTGGATTAATCCAACCAAGTTCGCCGCTACCAGAATTGAGTACCCATAATTTTCCGTCATACCAACGCGGAGAATGGGGCATGGATAAACCTTCGGCCATGATTTCATCGGTTTCAATATCTATCAGTATGCCCCCGTCATGACGACGGTCCCGCCACCCGTCCACAACGTCAGAACGACAAACCGCACTCACATATTTCGGACGACCTTCAACCATCGCCAGCCCATTAAGGTGGCAACGATCCTCCGGAACGATCTTGGAGATGAACGATGGTTTCCAAATAGGCTTGAAGCTATGGGTCAGGCTGGGTTCGCAAAGACACCCATATCGCGTGTTGATGAAAACCATTACGCCATTACTGCGAATTGCAATCTCGTGTATGTCGATATCGCCGATAACTTGCATGTTGCGCGGAACATAGACCTTGTCATGCTTATCATTGGCTATTTGACCAGGTTGCAACACATTCTCCAATCGGACAATCTGTGTGAGCGTTCCTAGATATATCCGATCACCATTGCCCGCGACTCCCATGGCCTGAGAATAGCCTGCTTCGTGCAGAGACAGGCCTTTTCCAACCTCATGACCGACCAAATATAGCCGTCCCGTTTGATAGGACGTAAAAGCGAGTGAGATATTTTGTGATGCTAAGAAATTAGCCAAGCCACGCGAAAAATTAATATTGGCTTGAGGGGCTTTCATGAGGCTTTTGCTACAGAATAAAAACCCTAGTGACAACGATTAGCTTGTTTCGGGCAATTAAAACTTGATTGTAATTTAATTTGGCGTGGATTGATTTAAATTTAAACGAGGTCACTTCTTCATTGTGTTTAGGTTAAATTCTGAGTAATGTAAGAACGCAGGGGCGCGCACTTATCTGTTATTTCATTATACAAACGCTTCATCTGCGGAGCTATGTAATGACGAATCTTTCTTCCAATTCCCAAAACTCAGATGCCACAGAGCTCGGCGAACATAGCCGTTCATTGCGAATGAAAATGGGACGGCGTTTCATGGCGACGGCATCCTTCTCGGTCTTATCCATGATGCTGTCAGCGACAGCGCACGCGCAGGTTCTGCCGAATGGATGCACCCCATCTCCGGCCACGGACGGTGTTACAGTGACCTGCGAGGGAGAGATCATCGGTCAGGTTTCTACAAATGTAGATGACATAACAATCATCATTGGCGATGGAATAACCCCTACGACTGTAACGTCATCGCAAGGAAATGCGGTCAATGTAACAAATAGTTCGGACTCTGGAGATGTGTCCGTTGCGGTGTCGGCGGGTTCGAGCGTTGTAGGCCAATATAGTGGCATAAACGTATCTAATTCGGGCACAGGCAGCGCAACCATCAATGCGGCGGACAGCACAGGTGAGAGTGCATACGGGCGTGGTATCCGTGCATTTGGGTCTTCATCAACGACAGACCTAAGTGTAACTTCTACAGGGATAGCAACGGGCGGCAATACGGGCATACGTGTCGCGAATTACGGGACGGGCTCCACGTCCGTGGCGGCAGCGGAAAGCGCGGGAGCGGATAAATACGGCATCAATGCATTTGGCTCTTTATCGACGACAGACCTAAGCGTGACATCTACAGGCACGGCGACAGGCGGTGTTATCGGAATTCAGGCACTTAACTACGGCGCCGGCGACACAACCGTCACGGCGGCAGATAGCATAGGCGAGTCGTCCTACAGCTATGGGAGCGGTAGTTATAATTACGAGAGAAATTCATACGGGATTGGGGCTTCTAATTCTTCTAACGGGGCCAACGTAACTGTCACTTCGACCGGCACTGCTATGGGCGATGATGATGGTATTAAAGTCCAAAACCTTGGGACGGGCAGCACCACTATTACCGCAGCAGATAGTACAGGGACTAATGGGGATGGCATTTATACTTATGGTGCCTCGTCAACGACGGGTCTGAACGTGACGTCCACGGGGACAGCGACGGGCGGCACGTATGGTCTCTTTGCGGTCAATAGAGGCTCGGGCAATGGCGTCCTTAATGTTAACGTTGTTACGGGCGGAACCACAGGCCTTCGCAGCGTGGCTGTGACGGGCACCACAACCATCACTCTGGGATCCACATCTGTTGTGACAGGACAGTCGGAAGAAGGTATTCTGGCGAGGTCTTCGGGAGGTAATGCGGCCATCACCGTGCAAGGTATGTCGGGAGTTGTGGTCGGCGGGACGGACGGCCTGAATATCGTAACCCAAGGCGCGGATATCTTGGTCGATAATCTTGATAGTGTAACGGGTAATGCCGGTGACGGTATAGATGTCATGTCTAATGGCGGCATGATTACGATTAACGCGGTTGATACGATCTTGGGCACGGGCGGCAATGGCGTTCTGGCGGTGTCTGGCGGCGGGGATATCTCTGTTCAGGGTTCAGGCTTGGTTGGCGGTATAGAGGGCACAGCCGGAGACGGCATCTTCGCCAATGCGCAGAGCCAAGGCCAAGGCCAGGGCACGGGAGCTATAAATCTTGGCGGCACAACGGCTTTGGGCGATGTGACGGGTTCAGATAATGGAATCACTGCCTCGACGGACGGCCCTGGCGGTATTGTTATTGATAGCAGCGCAGGCATGGTGACAGGCCGCACTTACGGCATCAACGCGCAAAACAATGGTGCGGGCAACCTCTCGATTGCAGCGGCGGACAGTACGGGAACATACGGGAGTGGTATTAGTGCTTATAATTCAGGCAATGATTTAACCGTTACATCAACCGGCACAGCGACAGGTTCGTATGCTGGGATTTCCGTTTATAATTCCGGAAGCGGTAGCACGACGGTTATGGCCGCCGACACCACGGCGACAGGAAGTCCTGATGGGGGTAGCGGCATAACGGCACTTGGTGCAGCATCAACTACGGATATGACCGTAACTTCTACGGGTGCGGCCACCGGCAGCGATAGAGGCATTTTCGTCCGTCATTCCGGCTCAGGTAATACGGCAGTTACGGCGGCGGATAGTACGGGAATGGGGGCTTCTGGTGTTGGCATAGATGCCCGGAACAACGCGACAACCACGGATTTGACCGTCACATCAACGGGATCCGCTACCGGCGGCAATTCCGGTATCGTCGCCGTTAATAGCGGCAGTGGCAGCACTCTGGTTACAGCGGCGGATAGTACGGGGACGAACGGGGATGGCATTAATGTGAATGCCGACGCAACGACTACGGATATGACTGTCATATCAACGGGAACTGCTACCGGCGGCCGTTCCGGTATAATTGCCAATAATAGCGGCACAGGTAGCACAATAGTCACTGCGGTGGACACGACGGGAACGGATACGGAAAGCGCCGGCATATTCGCTTTCGGGGGAACAGCAGGCACGAATCTGAGCGTTATATCAACGGGATCCGCTACCGGCGGCACTTCGGGCATTTACGCAGCAAATTTCGGCACAGGCAACATGAACGTTACAGCGGCGGACAGCACGGGGACTAATGGGGATGGCATTTATGCCTACGGCACCTCGTCAACCACGGGTCTAAGCGTCACCTCTACGGGCGCGGCGACCGGCGGTGATGCCGGGATTGGCGTCAACAACCTCGGGGACGGCCCGACCACTATCGACGTCAACACTGTCACCGGTGGCAATACAGGTATTCGGGCGGTTGCGGTTGACGGCGCGACAACAATAACTCTCGGGTCAACGGCGATTGTGACTGGGCAATCTGCGGAAGGCATTCTCGTGAGTTCCAGTGGGGCCGACGCGAGTATCACGGTGCAAGGTATGTCCGGCGACGTAATTGGTGGGACGGACGGCCTGAATATCGTCACACAGGGCGCAGATATATTAGTAGACAATCTGGATAGCGTGACAGGCAATGCTGGTGACGGTATTGATGCTGCTTCGAATGGCGGCATGATTACAATTAACGCGGTTGATACGGTTCTAGGTACGGGTGGCAATGGTATTTTAGCGGTCTCCGGCGGCGGGGAAGTCTCTATTCAGGGTTCAGGCTTGGTTGGCGGTATAGAGGGCACATCCGGAGACGGCATTTTTGCTAACGCTAATACCAATACCAATACCAATACCAATACTAATACTAATACTAATACTAATACTAATACTAATACTAATACTAATGTCACTGGCGGCGGCACGGGCGCAATTAACATCGGCGGCATAAACGCTCTGGGAGACGTCACTGGGTCACGATACGGCATTATCGCGCAAACCGACGGCTCTGGGGGGATCAATATTGCGACCGCTAGTAACATTATCGGTGGCACCACAGGCGTGCTCGCCACTAACGCGGGTACGGGCGCTGTTACCGTAACCACAGGCAATGTGACGGGCGCTACTGGCGACGGGATACGCGCTCTAAATAGCGGTACGAATTTGACGGTCGACAGCACAGAGGGAGCCGTGACAGGTGACGGCTCTGGGCTTTTTGCCATGAACTCCGGCTCCGGCGAATTGCGCCTAATAACGGCGGAGATATCGGGAACTCGGGCGAACGGTATTACCGCGGTCAATGAAGGCTCAGATCTGACGGTGAATAGTGCGGCGGGGTCCGTGTCGGGAACGTCCGGAATCATGGCGGATAATATGGGCACGGGAAGTTTGAATATAATCTCAGCCGACGTATCAGGCACTGACTCATATGGAATTGTAGCCCTTAATAACGGGGACGCCTTAAATCTCGATAGCCGGGCGGGCGAAGTTGAAGGCGTGGAGGGCGGCATTTATGCGGCGAATACTGGTGTCGGCACGACTAACATCAGCACCAACTCCGTTACGTCAAGCGACGGGATAGGAATCCAAGTGCGCAACGGAGTGGACGCCGGAGACGTGTCAATTGTGACCGTTGGGGATATAACCGGAGGGACCACCGGGATCTATGCCGATGCAGGTGCGGGCGACCTCTCCTTATCTCTCGGCGCAGACGTCTTTGGGGGCGAAAACGGCTTGGTCACAATAACTGAAAACGGCACCGATTTAACCCTCGCTGCGGGTCAGACGATTACCGGCGGTACCGTTGGAATCGCCACCATGGCGACCGATTCGAGCGCCACCTCGGATGATACGCTTGATATTCTGGGGTCGGTCAACGGGGCGATATTATTATTTGAGGGCGATGACACTCTAACATTATCAGCGGGCAGTATAGTTGAGGGCGCGATAAGGGGCGGCGAAGGCTTTGATACGTTTAACTTTAACGCTGCCGGTCAAAATATTACTAATAGTGGTGGCGCTAATGACGAGATCGCCGAGTTCGAAGTGTACAATTTTAATGGCGGAAATTTCATATTGAGCGGCCTTCATTCAGGGCTCAGCGCGACCAATTTTAATCGAGGAAATAATAGACTGCTCGGGGCTCTGGAATCGGATTCCGCTTTCAATGCCTCTGGGGCAAGTTTGGATGTAGCAAACGGGTCCTCCATAACAGGCGATCTGACAAATGCCGGGCAATTAATCATTGATTCTGAGGGTACGGCTACGTTCACGGTCGATGGTGATTTCACACAGACCGGGACAGGCAGTCTGACGCTCGATCGGTTCGGAACGACCAGCAGCGATTTGGTAACGGTCTCGGGCAATCTCGATTTGGCGGGGACGCTCAATCTCAATCAAACGGTTTTCTTCAATGACACGATCACGCTCATTGACGGGGCTACTAGCCTCAATGGGACGTTTGATACGGTCAACGGACTCTTATCAAACGGTTTCTTATTTTCCCAATCCATTGAGTATGACTTAGCCGCGTTTGACGTCAATTTGGTCACCGATGTGACAGATGCCACAATCATCATAGGCTTCACGCCAAATCAGGGCGTCATAGCAAATGGTTTGACCGCGGAATTGGTTGCAGGCACAATTGGGGATGGAACGACTGGTGGGCTCGATACGATAATAATACAATTGAGCGAATTGGACGATGTCTCTGACCTGGGCCAGGTTTTGGACGAGATCTCTCCGGAGATAGCAGATACGGGTTTTCAGGTTTTCCAAAATTCACAGCTTTTATTCATGACGGCCGCGCTCGACCAGTCAGGCGAGAGGGTTGACGCTAACTGTGTGGTACAAACGGTTTCGCTTTATGATACGTTCAGTCTTGGCCGACAAAAAAGCACAAAGCAGGTGTGGGGATCCGTTCAGTTCTCATCATTTGATCAAGACGGAAAATCGAATAACCTCGGTTTTGAAACGGACGGATATGAAATAAATACGGGGATTAACGGGTTGCGTTTGGGGTCCGCGAATATCGGTGTCACAGCTGGCTTTGCTGAGTACACGACAGAATCTGGAGTTGCAGGCAACGTTGGCCGGGATCAGGTTGAAACTCAAATTTTCCGAATTGCCGCTCATGGCCGGGTTGGAGTGAATGAATACGGTCGGGGTCTGAACATGCGATTGGATGGTGCGGTTGGGTTTGCCACAGGGTCAAATTCTATTGATCAGAATATTCAGGCGCCGGGTATACTGCCGACTGTGCAGCAATCCGCCGACCTTGGCTTGGAAAGTCTCTCTGCCATGGCACGTCTCACTTTGGATGGACATGGAGGTGGCGACAAATGGTCGATTAAACCTTATGTGCTTGCTGCTATTGTCTCAACGCGTCAGGACGATTTTAAACTCGGAAATAATGTAACAGCTCTCGACGTCGAGAAAGTTGAAACCACACGACAAACGCTTGGCTACGGCGCACGTTGGGGCCACAAATTTAACGATACGCTTTCTATGCAAATTGACGCGACGGCAATGCACCATTTGGGCAGCACGCAGACTGACCTCGTCACAAGTTTCAATGCGGCAGGCGCTAATGCGGCCAATTTCAATGTTGCCGGTAAAAAGATAAAGGCGCAATATTTGCTTCAAGGCTCTTTGGGGTACGAATTAGATTCGGGCCTAACAGCAGGAGTTGGTGCATTCGGAGAATTCGGTGATTTGGAAGGGTTCGGCGGTCGCGTGACAATCGCCAAAACCTTCTAGGAACTCATTTTGCGCGAGCTAGCAGCGCAAGGCGCTAGCATTAGGCTCCCGCCGGAATCTGAGAAGGTCGCATAGAGGACCCCAATTCAAATCTATTCTTTTGTTTGAGGAGAGTTTGAGACGTAATAGGGATTTCCGTCAGAACCTATAAACATTTTCTCCATCTCTTGTCTCGTGAATGGACGTGACCCTAGACGGCCGAAGACCGCCATTTGATGGCCACTCTCGTCAACAGCCCGATCACGATCAATCCCTTTGGCCAGCGAACGCGCGGGAGACTTTGTGCGATGCCATGCGATGAGTTCTGGTTTTGGCTCCGGTGAGAAACCGTAAAAGTTTGGTTGGCTATCAGGGCTGGTGAGCTGAATAACTTTGGTGCCGTTCTTACCATCAGCGATATAAGCAAATAGAGAGGCGTTGGTGCTCCCGATGACCACGTCATAAACGTCGTCCATTTTTCCACTAAATGTCTCTCGCGAGTACACTTTTGGCTTAATGGGCTTTTCAATGTCGACAATCACGAGGCCTTCAGTCACGCCGGCGACATAAGCGTAGGTCCGTGCAATATATAATCCTTGTGCATTCTGCATAGGAATAGTGGCTTCTGGAATAAGGACGGGTTTACCGAGATCAGTAACATCTAATACCTTCAACCCATCTGCATCTGTGACCCAAAGATAACGAAACTGAATGTCGGATTGCCGGGCATCATTGAGGGGGATTTCTGCCGTAACCTTGGGGCTTAAAGGATCGTTCAAATCCACGACAATCAAGCCCGTGTCAGCGGTAATATAGGCGTAATGTCCACCGAGGGTTACGTGCTTGGCTCCCTTTAGAGCGCCATTTCCGTCCCATGTAAGAGCGCGTTCCAGAAAATTATTACGCGGTTCCCCATCCGCCAATGTGTTTATGTTAACTAGAATCAGACCCTCAACGCTATCCGTTATAACCGCGTAATTATATATTGGGTGGAAGGGTTGTTCTTGGTTTTGTTCTTGCATTTCCGGAGTGTTCTTGGCGGGGTTAATTGGCTGGTTCGTCGCCAACGCCATACATGTCGCATCTTCTGTTTTGACATGCGTGTCGTGACCCAAGGGAGAGAAGGGAGCCGTGATTATTCGTTCAGAGATGCCTTTATTGGCAACCGAAGCGATGTCATAAACTCGGAAGCCGCCCGTCCCTTCAGCGACATATAAATACTCCCCACGGTTTTGAATGCAGCCGACTTTCCCCCCTGTTTTCTGATGAACATTGGCAATTTCCTCAACCGCTCCGGTCTCTCCCGACCAATTATTGTTCTTGTCAAAAATCTTGCCGCGTTTCCAATCAACTAGTTCGCGATCGTTTCTCTCCACATGTGCTTTGTAATAATCGGGATAGGCATATTTATGGAGATAAGAGCCAAACACAGCCTGCGGCTCTTCCCACTCTGTGACGCGAACAGCTTCTAATCCGCTATCGAGGCCAACATAGTTGTGCATGCCAATAAAGTTGACGAAATTGGTTCCGAGTAACATCAATTGGGCCATAATCGCGTTATTGTCTCCCTCAACGGATAAATGACAATCGGAGCAGGTTTTTGTTTCTTCACGACGAACTGTGTGGGGAAAGTGGGGCGCAAAAGCCTGACTGGAGTAACCGACAGAGGAAACGGGAGGTTGTTGGACGTAAATACGTTCCCGATTTGAATTTGTGGAAGATAGGACGAGAGCGGATGTGGATCGAATAGGAGCAATCGTATTCCCCTTGGAGCTTTGATGCTTGCCGAGTTGAAACATTTGGTCTCGTGCGACTTGAGGATTGTAAGTCGCATAGTTGCGGGTCGTGCCGCCTTCGAATTTGTGACTTTGCTTTTTCCAATTCGCCTCAATTGGAAGATGGCAGCCACCACAACTTGTTGTCCAAGATAAATGGCAGGTATAACATTCCATTTCTTCATCATCATGGGCCAAGTTTTCAGTTTCTCCATCACTTCCCCAATCAGAATTATTTTTTGAGATTGTTTTCGCCCATGCGGCTTTTTCGTTATATTTCGGGTTGCCTTTGGAAACGCTGTCTTTAACTAAGCTGACTTTCCATGTGAGGTCGGGATCTAAAATAGATCGTTGCAAAAGGACGTCGCGCCCCTCTTCTTTGACCCATTCAAAGCGGCGTTTACCATCGGGATTGCGGAGCGCTGTCAGGTCTGTGCCACCCGGCCGAGCCGCGGGGCCGGAGGTGTAAAGATTTGGTAATTTTTTTGCGGTTCCGTGGCAATCTTTGCAGCCAATTTCAACAGCACTGGCGACTTCGCCGTGGATATAACCGTCTCCATGGCTATCTTGGGAGTAATGGCAGTCCACACAATTCATGCCTTTCTCAGCATGAATGGACATCATATGTACGGCTTTTCCAGGGTTCGTGCCCACGGGAACAAAGTCAGGTTCGTCTTCCTTTCGGAATTTTTCAGGATCATCCGGATCGACGATATTTCCGTCTTTGTCCAGAAGGTTCCCTTTACGGTCGCGTTTAAAAACGGCACGAAAATTCCAGCCATGGCCATGGTAATCTGCAAATTGGGTGTCGCTCAGTTCGTCATTCAAATCATAAACATTTCGGGAAAATTCAGCGTCACCCCATAAACCCCGAACAGCGGCCCCTTCAGGATTGCGCTCCAGAACTTTATGCTGTTCTTCCATAGTCGGGTATTTTTGTTCTTCCGGCCACATTTTCGGGGCGTCGGACTCGTAATCCCACATTGTATAGCCGAGGAAGGAATTCAGGAAAATATTAGGTTGGTGCATATGGCAATTCATGCACTGGCTAGTCGGAATGGCTCTCGTGAAAGCATGCTTGATAGGGTGACCGCTTTCATCCTTGGATATGGTCGGGTCTTTTGTGAAACTTTTTCCGTCGCGGCCATATTTGGCGTAAACTGAGCTATGTCGAGGCTCTCGATCATTGGCGTAGACAACATGGCAAGAGGCGCACCCTGAATTGCGATAATCACCGGGTTGGTCATTCGTTCCAATGAACCACGTAAAGGGATCATTCAGGCGTGTTTTATGAATGTTGAGGATCGGAATTGCCACGCGTGAGCCGGTTCCAGGCCCACGATTAGATTGCCGAATATCCGGGCGCCCCGGCTCTTCAAGACGTTGGATTTGTCCAACAGCATTCGGCAGACCAATTTCCGGAAACTGCGTCCCAATATTACGTCCTCCTGGTTCAAAAACACGGAAGACATCTGCGGGCGGAATAACATTCCAAGGGGGCGGAGGAACGATTTCCTCAAGAATGCCCGCCGCCTTCTGTTCCTCCGTAAGCCCGTCTTCAGTCCCTGGAGACGTTAAAATGGCGGGTTGACCGTCACTGGTGTATGCCTCCCCGACGGAATATACTTTGTTTGGGAGTATGCCGTTATTATAAGCCGCGCCGCCCCAAAACATCGTACCCGTTGCCATTAAGGAGCGTTCTGCTTGTACAATCTGTTCGAGGTGACAGGAGCCGCAGGATTCGCGGGCCACTCGATAATCAGACGGGTTTACAAATCGGATATATTCCGGGCTTTCCTTGTTCAAAAGGGTATAGCTTCGCTTTGGGTTCGCCGAACTAGGATAGTGCCAGCTTTCGGGGTATTTGGGCTGCACATGAGCTTTGTCGCGGAGGTTATCATATTCCGGGGTATGCTCTTCCATCAGAGCGGAAACTTGAATGCTCGCATCTCCTCCGTGACAATCCGTGCAACCCAATATAACGGCCGGAACGTCGTGCATCGTCTTCTGATCAGAATCTGTATGACAGGTCACACACCCAGTGCTTTTCGCTAGAGCCTCCGCCTCTGTTTGGACGCGGGGGGCCGGCGGCGTGAATGTATAACTCACCTCTTGCGGTGTTTCTTTATCCCCCGCCGCATAGGAATAAATCGACAGAAAAAACCCAATCGAGATTGCCAGTATTACCGCAAGGAATTGATATAAATAAGAGCGCGCCATCAATAGGTGAGTGTCGCATTGAGAAGGACAGAAAGATAGCGATTTTCGCCTTCGTTATTTTCGAAAAGGTCATTCAACCCGCTGCCGGGTTCCAACGAAGCAATCGAGCTGCGCAGGATAATGTTTTGAGAGAATTTCGGACGCCAAATCGCCGAAGCGGATAAATCATACCCTATCGTTTTATCTATGCCGCCTTGCGAGCGCAGAACTTCCAGGATTTCAGTTTTATCAAATTGCAAGGCGTTGGCGTTAAAGGAAAGCCTAACTTCCGGAGTTAAATCTAAATCAGTTCCGATGCCCAATAATCGTGTGCCGGGGTTATTGAAATTGCTTTGCCCCTGTTCTTTCGATGACCGTAGAGAATTTAAAATTCCGTTGCGTCCACTCAACCCTACTGCTCGACCGCCGCCGATAAAGGGAATGTTCTGCCTAATCCAATAGGAGGTATCAGCCCCGGCGAACTGAGGGTTTTCAAAAATCGCATCAAACCCTGTTTCAACGTCGTCATATGGGTTCCCGTCCCCGGTCGCAAATAATCCGGAGAGCCTAAAGCGCGCCCAATTGTAATCATAGGAAAGCTCTGCTGCCGCAAACCCTGCACTGATCGTTGCAGAGCGCCCCGTGAATATATTGTCCCGGTCTTGTCCAATCGCGTAATAGGCTGAGCCAGTAATATTTAATCGCCTGTATCGACCGTCAATATTATACCCAAAATAGCCGACATCGTAATCCCGAGCTCGTAAATTGCCAATCAGGGCGGGCCTTACGGGGAAGCCGTTCGTGTCTATTTCACTTTGGCCTGCTTCACGATTGCCATTGTAAACAGCTGTAACTTGAGAGGTTAGCCCTGGCAGAGGGAAATCTTGCCGATATAAATTAGCGAGCAATATGACGTCGTAGCGCGGCGTTCGTAGAATTGCGTTCAGTCCGGAATTAGTATCTTTTTCTAACCGCGCAAAGGCTGCGAGATTATATTGATAGCGGTTATTGTCGCGATTGCCAAAAAAACGAATTCCGGGCTGGTTATCCTGAAATAGAAAACCGCGAAAATCACTTGAAAAGGGTTGAACACCTATCCGTAAGGAGTCGAAGTCATAACGGTCAGACACATTTCGAATATGATAATCGAAGAAAGCTTCTTGAATGCCCAAGAAGACATCCGTGCGGGTCGTTCCCCCTGATGGTTCGACAAATAAAATTCGTTTTTCGTTTACCCGTGCATGATTAACATTCAGAGCAGCCGTCAGGCGAAATTCCAAATCCTGCGGTTTGAAAGTTGTATTTCCTTTAATTAGAGCGCCGCTGGCAATGAATGTTTGCGCTAATAAAAGCGTGTCAGGATCACCAAAGAGGTCATTGGAACGAGCTTCAGTCGTTTGAACGCCAACAGGTATAGGAAAACTGCGTGGTTCAACGATCGTGTCTGAAATTGCGGTTGCGACGAAGAACCAATCTTTGGTCCCTTTTAACGGACGGTCACCTTTTAGCGTGTTTTGGTTATAAGGGTCCCACCAACGCTCATTCACACCCAGGTTTTCGATTAAGCGCCAGCGATCAGGCACCGGGATTTCGTCTGTAGGAAAACTTGCGGCTTGCGGGGGCGCAACAGACGCAGGATCAAAAGGGCGCTCACGCTTAGGTAAGGGTTCGGCCTCACGCCCCGGAATACGACGAGGTCGCGAATCGACTGGAATGGGGGGGGCGGGTGAAATGGATTCACCGGAATTTTCTGGTGGAATCTGAGGGAGAATTTGGGCGACGTCAAAGATTTCAATGGTGACGGCTTGTTTCGTCATCTCGTCGAAACCGTCCACAAAAATTGTGTTGTCATTTTGGTTGAGCGGCGGTTCCCGTGGGTCTGCTGACGCTTGAACAGACATTGCAGCCCAGACTGGAGTGCTGAGTAGCAGGATATGACGCGCCCAATTCATTATTTATCTTCACAAGGGTTTTGTTCATTTGTGTCCAAAAAGGGAGCAAACGGACAGCTGACATACCGCAAACGGATGTCCTCTCCATTGACCGGCACCGTGATCGTGTCAGCCCGAATGTCACTTGGGGCATTACCGATCGTGCCTAATTCTAACCCTGCATTGTGAACCCCCAGCAACGAAATCATATCATCTTGATCAATACCGTCACCGGATACACCTATCCCACCGACAAGCTGATTACCTTTATAAATTGGAACGGACCCGGGAAAAATTTGAATACCATTTTGCAGTCGATTTTGTCCGGTCACGACGTCTGGTAAAAATGAACACCGCGGAGCCGTGTCTGCCGACGGCAATCCGTTTGTTGTGACGAAGGTGACATGTTCAAGAATATTATCCCGAATAAGGTCCTCTTGAATCCCCGTTGCAAATGGACTGAATTCAGAAATAGGTCTCGATAAGGGGCCGTTATTTGTGCCGATTTCTCCGTCTGGAAAATAGGGTCTGGATAGATTTCCTCCTGACCGGTCAGCGAAAGCGACGGTTCCTGTAAGGGCATTGGTGTCGTTCAAAAAATCCCTGACTTGTGCCACACGTTGTCTAATTTCCGTATTGGGTGCAGACGAGCCTGCGATGACAGCACTCCGCCTAGCGCCGGATAGATCAGCCGCCGCATTTGCGTTGGAGAAGAACGTGGCAGTACGGGCCTTCTGCAGGGAGACATCCGTGCCGAAAATGGGAGCGTCGGGAGACCTCACAACGCCTAATATCGTGCCATAAGTATCAACGACCGAGATACTAACTTGAGCCCGGCTCCCGAGCGGCCGGCGAATTTGGGCGCGTGCCGAACTCATAACCTCAAAAGCTTCTTCTATAAGAGTTCGGACTTCGGCCGCTGTTAGAGGTGATGAGACTACAGCACTATCAGTACCAGCGCGAGGCGGATACCGGTTAGTTCCTCCGCCATCCGTTAGAACAAAAACATCTGTGTTCGTATATTCGGACGCTTTAGCAGGGCGCATGCCAGAGCTTTCGCTCGTATAGGCCTGCCCAGAGGTCATCACGCCTGTATTATATCCATTTACGGACTGTAAGATGCCCGCCGTGCCAATGAGACCGGAAAAGGGCGGAGCAGATGCGGGGGTCGTTAGTAAGTCGCCTTCGTCTTTATCCAGAAAGCGCAGGGTGGTTCCGTCAATTGAGATACGGTCGGCTCGGATGTTTTGGGGGGCCGCAAATCCGGTCATGCCAGCGACGGCAATTAATTCCTCATCATCAGTGTCGATATCATCTGTTTCCTGATCGAAGCCATAATCGGTATCCGCGGAGATTCCTATTCCGCCGACAACGACACCGTTTTTGTAGAGTGGAAACCCGCCTGGATCTGCTGACAGCCCAAGCGGCGCACGTTTGGGGCCAATTGTATTATTTGAACGCTGGGAGAGATCAGAGCAGGGAAGCTGAGAAAATTGAACCCCGAAGAGCGGCCCGCTTTCTAAGCCGATTGCGTTTGTTGAGGGGGGGAAGTGTTCTTGTACAATCATACTGGCGGTACGTGTTGAAAACGCATTGCCTCGAGAAGATAAATACGCGCCCGTGAGCGCTTTAGATATAGCCGCCAGTTCACGCGGAACATCTACACCTTGAAGGCCGACATTGGCCGTCCCCCCCGATTGATTTGGACCGTCTCTAATCGTCGTTGTCGCACTCGCATTATTCATACGGAAAACGGCAAGTACATTTCCGGGACGATCTACAATCGCAATCACGGCAGGCAAGTTGCGAGCCTTGGCTTCTTCCACGGCTTGTGAAATGACCGTTTCAATATCCGAGAGTGTTAAACTTTCAGCCGCGGGTACGGCATATCTCGCTTGCGCGACAGGGGGCATCGTTGGTGGGACGGCGTCCACCGCGGTTGTCGATGTGCCACCACCACCGCCACATCCGGTGACAAGAGCGGCTGCGCTGATGAGAAATATTTCGCGGGCCCTTCTCATGGATTTCTAAGTCCTTTGAGACGCTGCTGTACGCTACTAAGAGCTGTCGTGAGTTGTCCTTGGTTATATTCATTTGGGTTTTCGACAGCGTCATAGCCCTTATTAATCTCCTCTCTCAGGCCTTCGATCTCTGTATTCGAGACCTGACTAGTGGCAATCATCGAACTTAAGAGCGTATCAACGGCCATGATGGCTTGTTCCGCTGCAACATAATCCGTGTAGCGGCGCCTTAAGGCATCTTCGACAACGGTATCGAGGATATTTAATGTTTGGTTTTTGGAGAAATTAGTTTTGGAAGTGGCCGCGATTAAATCATCGGTCAGGTTAATTAGGCTATTATTGACATCTTCTGTTGTTCGCTTGCCTCCGCTTAAGCTCGCGTGAAAGGCTTTAATTTCAGTGTCGAATTTAGGCGCTATTTTCGGTGCGATTTCCTTTGCTGCAGCAAGCAGCATAATCATATTGGCGTCATTGAATTTGACCACGCCTGGCATTTGAGGTCGACCCGGGTTAGGCCTGGCTTCAGGTCGCCAATCGGGATCATCGGAAATTTCTCGGTGACACGCCAAACAATCGAAAAAAACGAGTTCGGGAAATACTCCGTCGGTGTTAAGTGCAGGGTTTTGGAAAAGCGCCAATTGCTGTTTTAGAGCAATAGCCTGCCCGATAACCCAATTATGTACACCTGGCTGAACGGTTTTGCGGTCAAAATAATCAAGGTCCTCATCATGATGGCTTTGCAAAGCCGTGAATAAATCAAGCTCGAAAGATATACGGGGATGTCCGGCTGCCATCATGCGATGGGAAACAAATTGGTTTTCGTTAGAGCTACCGAGATGACATGATAGACAAACACCAGCCCGGGTCTCGGCATCTTCCAATGGATATAACCCAAGGCTGATATTTTTAGCATGGCTTGCGCCGACCTCGTAGTGTTGGGTAAGCCAGTTCACGGATCCGCCATGACACGCTTCGCAGCCTACACCGTCATCCGTTTGAAATTTTGAACCTCGTAAATTAGGCGGAACGTTATCAGAATGGCAACCTAGGCAGCTTGGCTCTTGGTGGGGTTTATTCAGCCCAAGGCGATTTGTGATTGCGATAGAGCGATCCGACAACAAGGTTTTATAGGCGCGAAGGTGAGCGCCGCTTGTATAAGATTGGTCTTGCCAGCTCAAAATTTCATTTTGCCGAACGACTGCACCCGTTGCCTCTTGGCGCGAATGACAGGTCGACCCGTAGCAGCCCATCACGCCCTCATGGGGAACTCCGTCGGAATAAGGAGTTTCGGGAGTGACTTGGGCCCAAGCGCTTAAGCTGCTCAAAACGGATAAAATTAATACGAACATGACGGATTTAAATAAACACGACATTTATGGAGTCTCCCCTTTGATAAGAATTAGCGCCTTTAAGGCTTATGTCTAGGCCTAAAATAACGTAAGAATATTCAATGAGGTCGGTTAAGGTGGTTGCCTCTTTGGGATTTCTCTCTAAGAATAATCCTAATGCAACAAGGGGCGCGGGGAGTGGCAGAAAAATACGACATTGCAGTCATAGGCTCTGGGCCAGCTGGCATCAGTGCCGCTGCCCGTGCTGCGGAGCTGGGACTTTCGCATGTGTTGTTAGAAAAAACCGACCACCTCTCCGATACGATATATAAGTATCAAAAAGGCAAGCACATCATGGCGACGCCGGATCAGCTTGTTCTCCGGAGCGATATCGAATTTGAAGCGGGTAAGCGCGAGGATATTCTAGGCCGCTGGAATGCAAGAGCTGAACAAGACGATTTAACCGTGGAGTTCAATGCGGATGTGAGCGAAGTTTCCGGTCAGAAGGGTGAGTTCGTAATTAAAACGAAGTCTGGAAAGACTTTTAACGCGGCCCATGTAATTTTAGCCATCGGAACGCAGGGTAATCCGAATACAATGCGGTGCCCGGGAGGCGATTTACCCCATATTCAATACACGCTGGATGACCCTTACGCTTATTTCGATGAGGATATTATTGTCATTGGCGGAGGGGACGCTGGGATTGAGAATGCCTTGGGCTTAATTGCCAATTCTTTGCTTGCTAACCGAGTTACACTTGTCCAACGCGCTGACGGATTTCCACGAGCGAAAGAGGCCAATGTCAAAGCTTTGCTTCAGGCAATGAATGAGGGTCGGATAGATGTGTTAACACAGGCTGAGACGACTCTAGTTGAAGACAAGTTCATCACGTTAAATGTTAGCGACGGCGAAACCCGCCTGCCATGTGACCGTATCATTGCGCGGATTGGATCTGCTCCTCCGCGTAAATTCGTCGAAAGTTGCGGTGTGGCCCTCGTCTCAGAGGACAGAATGGCTTACCCCGTGTTGAGCCCTACATTTGAAAGTTCCGTACCCGGGCTTTATATCGTCGGGGCATTGGCCGGGTACCCTTTAATTAAACACTGCATGAATCAAGGTTATGATGTCGTCGAACACATTAATGGAAATGTCGATCTCAAACCAGCGGATGAGCCGCTTCTAGCGAAAAAGTTCTCTTCTCTGCCGGGAGAGGTCGATGTAAGCGAAGTGTTGGAATACCTGCAAAAAAGAATCAGCATTTTCAACGATTTAACGCGTTTGCAAATGCGTGAGTTTATGCTTGATTCTCAACTGCATGTGTACCGAAAAGGCCAAACTGTCTTTAAAAGAAATGATTACGGGTCCTCCTTATTTTCAATCGCTGACGGGTCCGTAAATGTTTTGATCGATCCGAAGGATTCTTCCAATACAATTTCCATCGGACAGGGCGAAATCTTTGGGGAAGCTGGACTGATTTCAGGTCGGCGCCGGAATGCGACGATTATTGCTGCGTCAGATTGCGTTTTAGTAGAGACACCGCGCAACTCTGCGCGAAAACTTATTTCCACCGTTTCAGCGGTTGAAAAACGCGTCAATGAAATCGCCATTGAGCGTTTGTTATCGCAAATTTTCGGCTCGGATTTATCGAAAGATGAATTTACAACGGTTATTGCTGACGCGGAGCTCAAAACTGTTAAATCAGGCGAGATACTCATTCAGGAGGGCGCCGACGACACCGATATTTATATTATCCGGTCCGGCTCTATGTTGGTAGAAAAACAAATCGGCAAAAAGAATGTCTTCCTGTCATATGTCTCCGCCGGGAGTTATGTCGGAGAAATGGCGCTTTTTGAGGAAGGTCGCCGCACAGCGACTGTTAAAGCGGCCGTAAAGTCTGAGGTCATCAGATTGAAAGGGGCGTATTTTGAATCCCTACTTGATGCCAACTCCGATCTCAAAGCGAAAGTCTTAGACGAGCTCACAGACCGACGGGCGATGAACTCCTTCGTAGAAGCCCAAAAGGGTGGGTTTGATAGCGTCGCAGACCTTTACGGCGCCCGCGCCAATTTCTTGATTGAACAAGGCTTGGGCGAAGCTACAGATGCCTTGTTAATTGATGAGACGCTTTGTATTGGGTGTGACAATTGCGAAGTGGCTTGCGCCGAGAGCCACGACGGCATTTCCCGGCTCAATCGAGAAGCAGGGCAGACCTTCGCGCATATTCATGTGCCAACCTCCTGCCGCCATTGTGAACATCCGCATTGCATGTCGGATTGTCCGCCTGACGCTATCCACCGCGCCCCTGACGGAGAAGTCTTCATTGATGACAGCTGCATTGGGTGTGGGAATTGTCAACGTTATTGCCCGTACGGGGTCATTCAAATGGAAACGACTCCTCCAAAAAAGCCAAGTCTTGCGTCCTGGATGCTCTTCGGCAGAGGGCCGGGGCCCGGACAAGCCGACAAGGCCAAAGCAAAAAGAAGAAAGAAGAATAACAACGGTAATGCACCGAAGGTCGCTGTAAAATGCGATATGTGTAAAGGAATAACAGGCGGCGCCGCTTGCGTTCGCGCTTGCCCGACAGGTGCGGCTATTCGTGTTTCGCCTGAAGATTATCTTGCCTATTCCAAAGACCCGTCAAAGGCTAAAGCCTGATGGCAAAAACGCGCAACACGTCCGCACAACACATAAGCTTCATCGCTCATAGGAAATATCTTTGGTTAAAAGTATCCCTTATTATTTGTGTCGTCAGCCTTATCGGTTACGTCATTACTGACTTTGATCCCGTTCGAAATGGCGGCACGTGGTATGGATATACGCTTGGTGTCATCAGCACGCTTCTTATCTTGTGGTTGTCTGTGTTGGGGATACGCAAGCGCGCTATCACGGCCGGCCATTGGAGTTTAAAAGGCTGGACATCCGCGCATCTTTATCTGGGTCTATCATTACTGGTTATTGCAACCTTGCACACCGGATTTCAGTTCGGATGGAATATTCACACTCTAGCTTATGCGTTGATGATTTTTGTGATCCTTTCTGGTGTTATTGGGGTTGTCTTCTATGTCTATGTTCCACGCCGAATGAGCAATAACCGGGCCGAAATGGGGCAGGCCGATATGTTGGCGGAAATCGCCAGCCTTAACGAATTGCTTGATGATGCGGCCCAGCCATTAGACAATCGTTATATTCCCATTGTCAAAAAATCGATTGATCAAACAAAACTGGGCGGATCTATTATTCGAAGAGTTTCCGGGACGTATAAGGGCTGTCAAACAAGGAAGGCGCTGGAGTTCTTCCAATCCGAAATGCGAAATGTCGATGATGACGCACGGACAAATGTCTTAAATATGATTTCAGTCTTGGAGCGAAAGAATTCGCTTTTGCTACGCACGCGAAAACATATTCGATATAAGGCCTTATTGCAGGTTTGGTTGTATATCCACATCCCTGTGACCTTCGCTCTGATTGCGGCTCTTTTGGCGCATATCGTTTCTGTTTTTTATTATAGTTAGGGAGCGATATGACATGCACAATCCGCAATCTCAAACGTAGCCCAACTGGACGGGAAAGCATTCGCGAACGGGACTATGAAGGACAAACAATTACCTTCGGTCGTGATATTTCCTGTGATGTGCAGTTACAAGATTTAAGCGTGGCCTTAAATCATGCCCAACTCGGTTATGACGAGGAAGGGGAGGTGTTCCTCGAAATTAATTCCGGCCAGCGCGTTTCGGTCGATAACCGAATTTGCACAGGCCGAAAAGGCCCTCTCAAAATCGGAACACGCCTCAAAATTGGCGACTTTCTTATAACTTTGGAAGCTCCGAATGAGAAAGCAGGCCTGGTTGCTCTTATAGAAAATGTGAAAGCCGAAACGGAGAGTGCGGTTGTGCTTGAGGAGGGCAACGTATTTAGCCTTAAACGAAGCCTACCGTCTAAGCGGGTTACTGCGTGGGTTTTCTCCGGTCTGGTTTTGATCTTATGTTTAGTTTTACCCGTTTTAATTAGTCAGAATCCCAAAGGGCGGGTCGCCGATCTTACGCCATTCCAAGCGGATTTGGTTTGGAATAGCGGCCCTATTTCGTTGATGCACTCCAATTTGAAAAATGACTGCCAAAGTTGTCATGTGAAGGGGTGGGAAGCGGTGACGGATTCGACATGTCTTGATTGCCATCAAGATACTCAAGACCACGCGACGCCGGAAGACATGCGCGTGGGCATGCCTGAAGTCGTCGGATTTAAAAACGCCTTAAATAAGGTAAGCGAAGCATTCGGACGGCCTGTTGATAGATGCACCTCTTGTCACGTCGAGCATAATGACCGGGCCCATATTATGCCTAGCAGTCAGTCTCTATGCAGTGAGTGCCATGCTGACCTGGACACACGTTTACCCGACACAAATCTACTCAACGTGTCCGATTTCGGAAGCTCTCACCCCCAATTTAAGCCAGTCGTCATAACGGAACCGAGCTTCATTAATCCGGTCGCAGAACGAATATCTCTCGACGATAATCCGAAAGGCTTTTCAGGTTTGAAGTTCCCCCATGATATACATTTGAGCCAGACCGGCGGTGTCTACAAAATGGCTGGGACATTGGATGAGAGATACGGATTTTCTGATGGGGTTGATTGCGCCGACTGCCATCGCCCCGAAGCGGGCGGTGCGTTGTTCGAGCCTGTCAACATGAATCAGGACTGCGCCATGTGCCATTCGATTGTTTTTGAAAATGATGGAGGCTTTGCTCGAACCTTGCGTCATGGCCAACCCGAGGAAGTCATTGCATCCATGCGCGATTTTTATGATGCCAAAGCCCTTGGCAATATTCGGGACGCCGAGATGAACACCTCTACGCGTCGTCGGCCCGGCCGGGCAGCAAGCCTGCGGAACTTGGACCGTAGAGAGTTGGCATTCAAAAGGTCAGAGCTGCTTACAATTGCGAAAGTGGACGCAATATTTTCTGAAGGCGGCGCGTGCTATGACTGCCATGTTATTGACCGTCCGAAAGATATTTCCACCTTGGACTTTAAGGTTCGCCCTATCAGCGTCAGTGACGCTTTTTATCCCAGATCACCGTTCAACCATGAAGCTCATGAAATTAGTAGTCTCACCTGTGACACTTGCCACGCGGCAGAAAGCTCTAACTCATCGGATGATATTTTGCTGCCAAAAATAAACGTCTGCCAAGATTGCCATGTCGGTGAGGAGAGCTATCGGGAGGGTGGAGCCTTCGCGCATGAAACATTCCCAACAAATTGTTTAACCTGCCACAGTTTTCATGATGGCCAACATGGTATCGAGGCGCTGGACGTTAAAATACTAGAAGAATGAAACGGAGGATGTTTTGATTATTGCCCAAATAACCGATTTACATATCGGGTTTCAAGGTAAGGGAAATGTTTGTCAAAACACTCCGCGGTTCCGTACAGTTATTCAATCGCTGAACGATATGATTTCAAAGCCGGATATGGTGCTTTTAACGGGCGATCTCGTCGAAAGTGGCAAAGAAGAGGATTATGAAAGATTAAAAGTAGAATTAGAGAAACTTGAGTGCCCTATTTATTTTGGGATAGGAAATCATGATAACCGTGAAAGTTTTATAAAAAACTTCCCTGAAGCCAGGGTCAATGATGGGTTTATTCAGTATGTTATTGAAGACTGGCCTCTGCGTATTATCGTCCTTGATACCCTTAAAGAAGGCTTTCACGGCGGCGAGTTTTGCGAAAGGCGGCAGGCCTGGCTAGAGCAAACTTTAGCCGAAAAACCGGACTATCCAACTCTAATCGCGATGCACCACCCTCCAATTCAAACTGGAATTGCATGGATGACCGCTGATGAAGCGCCTTGGGTTCAAAGGTTTCGCGAGACCCTTCGGAAATACGACAACATCGTGCATATCGTTGCAGGGCATATCCACCGAACCATTTTTCAGAAAATTGAAAACACGACGATTTCGGTGTGTGACGCGGTTGCGTCTGCAGTTGGCCTTGAGCTTGCACCAATTGACCCAAATTCGCCAGATAATCGCCCTCTCATTCTTGATTCAAATCCGGGGTATAGTTTGCATCATTGGAACGGAGGGATGTTGACGAGTCATGCCGCGATTGCGTCCTCCGCCAGTCCTTTAATCAGATTTGACGAAGAGCATACATTTATTCTGCACGAAACAATGAATGAAAAGAGATGAGTCGGGAGCTTTTACTGTACTGTATTGTTAAAATTATGCGAACTTTGCCGCTTTGATCGTTGATAAACATATATCCGGTTGGCGGCTGCTAAAAATTATATGGCTCCGACTGCTAATCATGTTTTTTATTGCCGCTGTGGGGGCATTAGTTGTTTTAGAAGTCGGGGCAAAATATGTTTTCCTTTCGACAGCTATACCCACCATTCTTGGTACTGCCTTATCCATATTTTTGGGATTTAGAACAAATTCGGCGTTCGACCGTTGGATGAAAGCACGCGGATATTGGTCTGATATTCTAGCTGCTTCAGAGAGTTTTTGTCTAACACTAGCGCGTGTCGATGGAGAGAGCCATTTAAACTATGAAACCGGGAAGCCTTCTTTAATTGCGGCTGAAGTGATGCCCCGAATGATCCGTCGGAACATAGCTTGGGCTTGGTGTCTCAATCATCAATTGAAACGTCTACCACCGTTAAAGGGCCTGGAGAAATATTTGACGGCTGAGGAATACGAAGCTCTATCGACATTCGAGAACCCAGCCTTGAAAATGCTCTATAATCAAAGCCGTGACTTTCGACTTGCCTGTAGTGAACACCAATTTATTGACGGGGAGCATTTCGAAATCGTTGCTATGTTGCGTGAAATGATAAAAGCGCAATATAAATGCGAAGGGATGCAAACAACGCCTTTCCCGACCCATTATACTTTTTTCACCGATGTGTTCATTTGGATGTTAGTCGTGCTTATGGCGTTTTCACTTCCGACTTTGGATAATGTGGGTTACTTTTCAATCGTCGCGGTGGTCATCATCGGCTGGGTATTTTCGATGATCAATGGGATCGGGGCATACATGGAGGAACCCTTTATCAATAATAGAAACGTGATTCCCATGGACGCCCTAAGCCGTAAGCTGGAGAGAAATTTTCTTCAAATTGCGTTGGAAGAGAAAGATATTCCACCGCCTGTGGCCCCGGTAGAAGGGGCGCTCTACTAGGATCCTATTCTGCCCTACTTGCTGGACGCAATATGAACGCCGTCCCAGTCCGGTCCAGGTGAAGTGCTCCGGTATTGCGAAATACGCAAAGCCATCACATCATAATAGCCCTGGAAATTCCAGACTTCGGCAAGGGCTTTAAGTTTCGGAATATATCCTTCGGCCTCATCCCACCGCTGCCCTCGAAAGGCAGAAAGAAACAAATCGTGCTGCGCGGTGAGCGTCTTGAAGTCTGACGTGTCGGCCTCTGATTCATCCCCGGCCAATATCCAGATTCGTTCAGGCGTTTCGCGTCCTATGACTTTGATCAAATCCGCTTCAATAATCGCGAAATCTTTCACAGCCTGGGCCGTGCTATTCCCAATGAGGGACGAGACGCAATATTGCTTTGTCAGGCCTTCTATACGCGAGGCGAGATTGGCCGCGTCGCCGATCATGGAGTAAGAAAATCGTTGTTCGGACCCTAAATTACCGACACAACATATTCCCGTATTGAGGCCAATGCCCATTGCAACATTTTCAGGCCATTTCACCTCGTCCTGAGATCCATATTTTTCGTTTAAATCTGAGAGAAGGGCGTTCATCTTCAACACGGCGCGGGCGGCATTTTTTTCATGATTGTCATCATCCAAAGGCGCGTTCCAAAAGGCCACTATCGCGTCACCAATATATTTATCAATCGTGGCTTTGGCGGACTGCAAAGTGTCAGTCATTGGCGTGAGAAAGATATTTAAAAAAGTCGTGATTTCCTGGGGCCTTAAGAGTTCCGATATCTTTGAGAAACTTCGTATGTCCAAGAACAAGACTGTGATATTTTTCTCTTCCCCTCCGAGGGTGAGCAGGCCCGGGTCATCGGAAACTTGTTTGACCATTTCTGGCGAGAGATACATCGAAAACGCTGATTTAATTCGCGACCGCTCGGACTCTGTGAGATAAAAAGACGTGACAGTCATCAAGCCATAGGTCGTCAAGATACTCAATAATGCGTAAATAGGATTTATCAATAGAAGTGAATTTGAGAACGAAACCCAAGAAAATCCGATAATACTAGTTGCCAAGACGGCGCTCAGCAAAGCCCCCCAAGCCGCGCTTATGCGAGGTAAAATTAAAACCATTATGAGCCCGGGAATTAAGAGGGATAGAAGTTCCCATATTTCAGCCCAGTAAGGACGTTTCAGGATTTGATTGCCTACCATGGCTTCACCCAGAATTTGTTCTGTAATTTGAGCATGGGCGAGGACGCCGGGCTCACCGCCCCGCATCGGTGTGATGATGATATCTTTTAATCCCTCGGCACTGGTGCCAATGAAAACGACGTTCCCTGCAATTTGGTCCTGCCACTCTTGCATTGGAATAGTCTCGTCTAAAATAGTGGCCGCCGATAAAAATCGTGCTTTTTGTATTTCTGGTGAGGGCTCGGTAAAGTAAACTCGAAAGCCACCATCCCTCGTAACGGGCCAATTAAACCCGCCCGTTGCCATAGAGGATAAATAACGTCGGCTAGACGAGGTGCCAATTTCGCCCGAACCATCGGAGCTTTTAAGTTGAAATGCCCCGGCGCCCTGCACAGTTCGAATAACTTCGGCTGACAGGCTGGGGTAAAGCTTTCCATTTAAGTTATAGACCATAGGGGCTTTGCGGAAAATGCCGTCCCCTGTCGGGTTGAAACTTACAAAACCTTCGCCTGCAGACGCTTCCCCTAAAATTGGTAGAGCCGCGAAAGCTCCGTTAAAGGTTGCAATATTCTCAATTTCCTTGATCGCCCCAGTCTCGTCAAAGTTTACATCCCAGGAATAGGTGAATCCGGTAGATTGGGTCGGCGCGCTATTGGTCGCGTTAGGCACTAGGAAAAACCCGGATACAACATTGGACTGGGAGAAGGCCTGCGCAAGGATTTCGTCATGCGGGGTGAGAAGCGAGAGAGATTCCAGCTTACCGCTGGCGGTGGGATTGCTTTCTAAAACAGCCAACATATTTTCCGGAGATGTTCTATCGGGTTCGGAAAACACAATATCATACCCGATAACGGCAGCCCCGGCTTCTGTTAGGCGATCATTAAGTCTCGCAATAATTGTTCTTGGCCATGGCCATTGGCCAATTTCCTCCAAGCTTTCATTATCAATATCAATAATTCGAACAGGAACTTCGGCGAGATATTGCCGGGGTTTCCAAATTTGGTAACGGTCAAATAAAAGATTTCCAAGTTGTTCAATTACCGGAGGCTTTGAGATATTTGCGAAATAAAATCCAAATAAGCTCAATAAGCCTAACAGGCTTGGAATTAAGATTTTCTGCCGTTTCGAAGAAATTTTTAAACGATCGTTGAAGCGGCTTAACATCTCGCTCCCCACCTTGAACTTGTCTGATTAGCAAACATGAGCGTAATCGAAAGAGACAATCTTATACAGCGCCGTAAGCCAACATGGCGCTGGCGACTTTGTCAAAGCCAGCAATGTTGGCGCCTTTAAAGTAATCAACGGTTCCATCTTTTCGTTGGCCTTTTTCAACGCACTTTTCATGAATGCTGAGAATAATCTTTTTGAGGTGTGCATCGACCTCTTCACGCGACCAACTCATGCGCAGGCTGTTTTGGCTCATTTCGAGGCCGGAGACCGCAACCCCACCGGCATTGGCGGCCTTGGAAGGGGCGTGCATGATCTCGTACTCACGAATAATATCAATCGCATCTGGATCGGTGGGCATGTTAGCGCCCTCTGATATAGCTATGCAGCCCGACTTAACCAAAGCTTTTGCATCGGAAGATTCAATTTCATTCTGCGTGGCGCATGGAAATGCCAGTTGGCCTGGCAAAGCCCAAGGGCGATTGCCTTCATAAAACTTCGCGCCAATTCCTTCGACACATTCAGACATTCGGCCGCCGCGCTCATTTTTGAGAGCCATAATCCACTTCAGATCCTCCACGGTCAGACCATCTGCTTTGTAGATTGTCCCTGAACTGTCAGACATGGTGCAGACCTTCGCGCCGAGCTCAATAAGTTTTTCAGCACAAAACTGAGCGACATTCCCCGCTCCCGAAACCAAACAGGTTTTATCTTTTAAAGAGTTTTCTTGTCTCTCAAGCATGGCCTGCATCATATAAACAACGCCGTATCCCGTGGCTTCAGGACGAATGCGAGAGCCGCCAAATTCAATGCCTTTACCCGTAAGGACGCCCTCGAACGTATCTTTCAGGCGCTTGAATTGACCAAACATATAACCGACTTCGCGTCCCCCGACTCCAATATCGCCGGCCGGAACATCCGTAAATTGACCAATATATTTCGAAAGTTCGGTCATAAACGCTTGGCAGAAACGCATAATCTCACGGTCAGACTTTCCTTTGGGGTTGAAATCTGCACCGCCTTTGCCGCCCCCAAGCGGAAGTCCTGTCAGGCTGTTTTTAAATACTTGCTCAAATGCTAGAAATTTCAAAACGGATTGAGTAACGGTCGGGTGGAAGCGAATGCCACCTTTATAGGGACCAATGGCGTTATTTTGCTGAACCCGGTATCCACGATTGACGCGTATATTTCCGGCGTCATCTTCCCAAATCACACGAAAAGAAACAATGCGGTCAGGCTCCGTCATGCGCTCTAAAATTCGCATAGTCTGCATGCGTTCATTGTTTTTAATATAAGGCACGATGTCCATAGCCACTTCTTGAACAGCTTGATGGAATTCAGGTTCACCGGGATTACGCGCGATGACCCCCCCCATAAATTTGGCTAGGTCTTTGTCTTGAATTGCACTCATTTTCTCCGCCCCCTGAGATTAGTATTGCATATGTAAGTATTTCTAACTTTAGGAGCGAAGTCGCCATAAAACCAAATAGAAAATATATTATTTATTCCAACCGCTCTGAATAAGGATGTTTGAAACAGTTTCTGGGCTCTCTGAAAAATGAGTTTTTAGAGCTCTAATTTCGGTTTCTGCTTGCTGTGTTTGCCCAAGTACCTTCCGTGCTCGGAGGAGCCTAACCCATCCGGTCGGGTCATCTGGATTTTGAGCCAATTTCTCAGAGAGGCCCTCCACCATGCCTTGTATCATAGCGGCACGATCCTCAGGCCTCATTTGTGAGGCGGCCTCCACATCTTCCCGGGTTGGGCCGGGTTCAGATTGTGCATTCGTCGGCATATTTTGCTGCGCGGCAAAGGCGCGTGCGCTTTCAAGTTCTGCTGCAATATCTGGATTGTTATCGGTAAGTGACAATGTTTTTTCGTAGGCCGCAAAGGCGTCCTCAAACCGGTTCAGGGTCATTAAACTTCGCGCATAGAGCGCCCATTGTTGCGGGTTTTGATCCCCAGCTCGCAACTTCCTTTCAAGACCTTCAACCAGGTCGTTCATCGACGCATTATTCTCATGTTGAATGTCCGGCGTATTTTGAGACAGGGCTTGTGGGGCCGACAATGTCGCGGGCTTTAGAATTTTGGGATCCGTTAGGTCGGGCGATCCGAGAAGGCCATAAAGCCCCAGAGTCCCGACCGTCACTACTACGAAAGCGCTAGCCATCCAGCCAGTTTTTAAATTTGAAGATATATTGGGAGATTTCGTTGCGCTCGAAACAAGGCGTTTTTCCAATGTCAATTTTTGTGCGGTAAGGGCGGTTTGATCTCCATCTCCGGACGCCAGTTCTTTTTCAATACTTTGGAGTTCATTCCGGTAGGCTGAAATTTCATTGTCTTGTGGGCCTGTTGTGTCGTTCGGCACAGGAGTTTTCATGTAAAATGGAAGCGCAATGTAAGCGAATGCGGCGGCACATAGTGCAATAACAAAGACCCAAATCATGTGTTCTCCTCCATAAGACGTTTCAAAACTATCTGCTCTTCTTCAGAGAAGACCTCGGGGGGCGACGGGTTTGCTTGCTTGGAACGTGCAAAACGGAATAACCAAAACACCATGGCGGCGATGACTAGGATAGGAAGAAACCACAATAAGTAGGTATTGCGCTGCACTGGCGGCTTTAACAACACGTAATCCCCGTAGCGTGAGCGCATGAATTCAACAATTTGGGCATCGCTTTCGCCCGAAGCGATGCGTTCTCGCACGATGACACGCATATCTTTTGCAAGAGAAGCGTCTGACTCTTCTATGGATTGGTTTTGGCAAACGACGCAGCGCAAAGATCGTCCAACTTCACGAGCACGTGTTTCAATTTCATCTGGAGTAAGCGGTGCTTGAGCAAAAGATTGAACCGAAAGAAATAAGAAACATATCACGGAAAGCATCCTCATCCTTCTGCCTCCAGTTTAAGAATTATGGGGTGCAGAGTGTCTTTCCAAACTGTATCGGTAATTATGCCGACATGCTTATAGCGGATACGGCCCATTTTATCTACGATGAAGCTTTCAGGGGCGCCCGTAACACCTAAGTCTATAGCGAGGCGGCTATTCTCATCGAATATGACGGTCTCATAAGGGGTCCCGTTTTTTTCGAGCCAACGCCTCCCTTTTTCGCGCGTGTCTCGCCAATCTATGCCGATAATTTTAACAGCATTAGAGCGAGAGAGGCTCATTAACTTTGGATGCTCAACTTCGCAAGCGACACACCAGGACCCAAAAACATTGATTAATGAAACGTCTCCCAGAAACATATCATGTGTAAGAATTCTATCTGGATCATAGAGATCTGTGAGTTGGAATTCAGGTACAGGCCGATCAATCATCTCGGAGGGCAGGATGTCTGGATTGCGCGTCAGTCCAAACGCGAAAATAGCCATTAAAAACAGAAGTCCCACCAACGGCCAGAATGCGTAGAAAAATCGGGTCATAGCGATTCAGTCGGCACTGCGGAAGTCGCAACACGTTTTTCGGCGGGGGTTCGGAGACGTCGATCGCATAAAGAAATAAATCCAGCCAAGGCCATCAAAAAGGCTCCGATCCAAATCCAAACGACGAAAGGGTGGTAATAAACTCTTACCACCCATCCCCGTTCAGGGTCACCTTCACCAACGGCCGCAAAGAGTGTGTGTGACGGACTTAAATACAGTCCTGCCTCTGCGGTGACCATATCTCGTACTGGAAAGAAGCGACGTTCAGAATAGACTTGGGTGATTTCTTGACCCTCTTTAGAGATCGAAATATTGCCGCCTAGGAACTGATAATTCTCACGCGTTCCCGGTGTCATGTCCAAGAGGGTAAAATCATACGCGCCCAAAGAAATACTCTCCCCAACCTTTATTTCCTGAATATCGTTGTCAGCCCATACAGACGTGGTCGTCACGCCCGCGACGAAAATCGCCATTCCCAAGTGGGCGCCTATAAACCCAAATGTTGCCGCGGGTTGCGCGCGAAGCAAAGCCCAGCTCTCTGCTCGTGTTACGTTTCCCCAGCGTATTTTTCTGCCGATGGCGGCAAATGTCCCAAACACGATCAGAGCAGCGATGCCCAATAACAGACCCCCAAGTCCGGATTTGCCAAAGAGACCGAAAAAGACGGCGACAAGGATCAGCGTAATAAGGGCTTTGCGAAGAAAGGGTCTATAATTTGAAAGGCTGTCTTTTTGCCATTTTAACATTGGCCCAATCGCCATAAAAATTAAAAGAAAACTCATTATCGGGGCGAAAGTCATCTCGAAATATGGGGCGCCAACGGAGATTTTTTCTCGCGAAATCGCGTCGATGATAAGGGGATAAAATGTTCCCAAAAAGACAGTGAGTGTGGCCGCGATGAGAAGTAAGTTATTTATAACCAGAGCACCATCTTTCGAGACCAGATTGAGAGGGGAGCGGTTACGTAGGGTGTTTGCCCGTAGAGCATAAAGCGTCAGAGCGCCCCCAATAGATGCGAGCAGGAGTGCTAAAATAAAGACGCCCCGTTCTGGGTCTACTGCAAACGAATGGACACTGACCAAAATGCCTGACCGAACAACGAATGTTCCGATTAGGCTCAGAGAAAAGGCCGTAATAGAAAGCAAGACAGTCCAGCTGGCCATAGTATGACGAGTGCCCAAAACCATTATGGAGTGAAGCAAAGCCGTCGCGGCCAACCAAGGCATAAACGAAACGTTTTCGACCGGGTCCCACATCCACCAACCGCCCCAACCCAGTTCGTAGTAAGCCCAAAAGCTACCGATCGTGATGCCGATCGTCAAAAAACTCCAAGCGATTAGAACCCAGGGCCGAAGCCATCGAGCCCAAACGGAATCCACGCGACCCTCAATCAGGGCCGCTACCGCAAAGGCAAATGGCATAGAAAGACCCACATACCCCAAATATAAAAAAGGGGGGTGTATTGCGAGGCCAGGGTCTTGGAGGAGGGGGTTCAATCCTTGCCCATCAATAGGCACCGGATTTAAACGTTCAAATGGATTAGACGTAAACAAAATAAAAGCTAAAAAACCGACGCTCAGAAAGCCCTGGATGGCGATAGCCCGGGCCTTTAAGGATAGGGGTAAGTTACGTCCAAAAATAGGAACTAAGGCCCCGTAAACAGATAGGATCAGAACCCAAAGGAGAATTGATCCTTCGTGGTTTGCCCAGACGCCGGAAATCTTGAAGAGGAAAGGTGTTTGTGTGTGGGAGTGTATGGCGGCAAGTTTCACACTAAAATCTGAATGTACGAAAACGGCCATTAGGGCGACAAATGAAAAAGCGACGAGAAAAAATTGAGCCAAAGCGGCTCTGTCCCCAAAGACCATCAGTCGTCCATCATTGCGGTGCGCCCCGACCATTGGGATAATGAATTGCAATATTGAAATTACAAATGCCAATATTAGCGCAATGTGCCCCAGCTCTGCGATCATGCCATAACCCTCTCAATGAGGTCGTCAGTTAAAATATCTGCAAAAAGGAAAGTTTTATTCATTATGCTTAGATGCCCCCTACATCTTTTCAACACTAAAGTAGCTGGTCCGGCAAGCTTATTTAGTTCCGGGGGGCTTTGCTACGTTATCAGACCCTGTCACGTTAGCCGAGTTAATCGCTATTGTTCACTCGCCCTCCGATATCTTGAAGATAAGGGCTGCTCCGTAAGGGCCAAGGCGATTAGTCACAATTCGAGTCGATTTGGTGCATTGCTTGCTTAAGGGAAGAACATCGTTTTTGTACGAGTGTCAGGGGACGCGATGCTTGAGCCGTTGAAACTGGGCGACCTAGGCGCGAGGGTCAATTGCCAAGCATATTGACTAAACTTAACTTACATGAAAGATTAACTAAAATGTAACATCGCGGAATGCCTCCGTAATCGAAAGTGAGGTAATTTCAGATAAGAAAGTTACGGGGCGTATGATTAGATATTGGGTTTCAACGCTTGCAAGCGCAGGCTTAACATTAGCCGCATGTTCTGACGGAGCTGCTACCCCGCCTGAGAAGACGGGACAGTCGGCAGGCATTTCCCAAGACTCGGTTGCGACAGAACAAGCGGAAAACCTAGTATCCGACACCCAGCTCTCTGGCGGGTTATCACCAAAAACCATCAGTGATACGAGTACTCTCCAGAACTCTGACGATATTTTTTATTGCGAAACCCAGCTTAATGGTCGGCATTATTTCTATCTTGATCCAAAGAATGCTGAGAAAGCGATTGTCGGGTTCGAATTTACCAAAGCATACCAGGACGCCTACCCAGATGACGTTGCCCCCATAGGCGAAATGACTAGCGCAATCACCGGGTCCGGTATGCGGTACATCAATAGCGCAATGGAGTTTCGAGCCAAAGGTAAGAGCGGCTATCTCACTCTGGCCGACGGCACGACCGTGCAATGCGATCAGCAAACCAGAGAAATGCCTGACGAAGACCTTATTGACCCGCCCGGTGGCGGCCTATCATTTGAGTGGAGTGCCAACGGGTTCGAAACTCTTTCAGATGACTTTAAGTGGGAAGGTAATGGGGGAAATAACCCGGGCGTGAGCCTTGCCATTCCAGAGACCGATAATTTCGTCTGGATTTCACAGTGCGATTCGGGGAAGGTCAAAACACATTTCCTCCTCGCCCCTGAATCACTTGAGCTGGGCGACGAAACAACTCTGCAATTCGAAACAGATAAAACGCCCCTCCGTACGTATCCTATTGAAGTGGGGCCGTTGCCTTTTGGCGATGGGGCGCACGCCGGGGCTATGTCTCCCGTTCTCGTTCAGTCTATTGATGATCCAATGTTCACCGATTTAACAATGGGCGAATGGGGCTATTTCCAAGTCGGCGAAGGCGATAACGCTGCAAAATTGCGCGTGAATTTGTGGGGAAGTATCAGCGCTTGGAATGGATTCATTCCGGCCTGCCGAAACTTGTCCGACGGTCGGATTGAGGATACGGGCAAAGCTTCCGCGGACACTACTATCACATTCACAAGCTCCGATCCTGAAGTGCGTTTCAACAGCCTGAGTCATCCTGGCGGCGACATAGATGTTGCGGGGTTGTTAACCAATACGGTTAAATTCGTTGTTGACGTAGATAACCACGGCCTCGAATGCCGTCCGCAGGGAATTAACGCCTTTATGTCGAACGGGGCAGTCGTCGAGTTCGCGGGCGATGTTTGCGAAAGCGACATGCAGATCATTGATACCTCGTGGCCAGTCTATGATGCCGTCAATACCGAGCCCGCGAGCGATAAATTGGAATTTATCACCGGAAAGATGACACAGGACCAAGGTTTTGAGTTTGACGGACATTATCTGGCTTACACCATTCCAGAAACAGACGGCACCGTATTTAATGCGACCTGCCAATCAGGAAAAGGATCGATAAATACAGAGTTCTATTCGGGCAGCCGCTTGCCAGGAAGGGAAGCCGTATCTGTGCCAGTTAACATCGTGGCCGGAAGTAATGTGTATAAATTCATGCCGGAGATGCAAGAGCGTCAGCTTGAAGATTCGTTATTGATCCCGGTCGTAGAAACGCGCGCGGACGACATGTTTTGGATTAGTTTGATGCGCGAAAAAGAAATGGATTTAATTGTTGGCAATAGCACTCCAATCCGCATCCCGCTAACGGACGCGAAGGCAGAGGTAAAGCTTTTTGTGGAGGGGTGCCGTGAGTGATCAAAAAATGCTGAACAATGTGAATAAGAAATTTCAGGCCCGAAAAGAGCGGGCTCTATTCCGACCGGTATTGTCGACACTTGCAGCCTTATTTCTCTCCCTATACGCGGCGCCCGCTTTAGCTCAGACGGATATCGCGGAATTTTGTAGCGACGGTGTCTCAGCGGACAACGTTACGCTGGTCTATCACAAGAACGGAAAATTTAAACAAACGGGACCTACGACCTGGGCCGAAATTGGAAATAACGGTGCCACATTTGCTTTCACCGAAGTCCGTCGTGATGAAAATACAATTTATCTGGAAGACAAATCCCGAGGCGTACAAATCCAGCTCGACCACGCTAATAAAAAGATAAAATATGGCGGGATAGGAAAAGACGTCAACGACTTATATTCAATTGCTGAGTGCGGGAAAGCGGATCGTGTCGCAAAAGCGAGAGCTGCCATGCCCAAGCCCGGAGGTGAAAATTTTAAATGGGATATGAGTTCTTTCTTGCTCAATATGCCATTAGAAATGAAAGAAAATGAGCAACGCCCTCGCGGCACACCTGGCGGTGAGCCCTCCCAAATTAACATTCCCGGGGATGGGATAAGTGGGGCGGCGACTCTCACAAAATTAAATGTCTACCATTCGGACGACCGGGTTTATGGTTGGCAGCTGGTCTATAATTATGATGGTAGGGAAGGTATCGAGACGCCAATTATCGGTGGTGATGCTGGAAAAAAGTCAACAATTGAGCTGGGTGCAGGTGGGCCTCTCCTTCAGTCCGTCAAAGGACATTATGCGTATGATAATCTGGCAGACTCATCAGATCTGAAAAATGATTTAACTGCGTATTATATTACGCCGATCCTGACGGGACTTACCATTGGGGTCTACAAATACGGCATCCAGGATTTACAAAGTGATAATGTGCCATCTGAGTTGGCGTTTAATGACCTAATCGAATTTCACGAATTTGGAACGAAGAAAGAAACAAATACGGTTGGTGGAAAAGACGGCATCGGGTTCGATTTGAGTATGTTTGAAAGCATTCGCAATATTAACGCGTGTGTGTCACCCCTAGATCGTAATGGACGTGTATTTGCTTTTGGCGTTCAGACTTATGGAATGGGTCCGCGGCCTATTAATTTAGAGGTGGAAGATTTCTGTGAAGCTTCCAAAGTCAATTGGAAAAGCCAACCCCTCGGACCGCCGCGAATTCGTAAAGACAACCCCCTCAATACAGCAGAAATCGAAGCCGCTAATTTTGATCCCTATGAGTATGCGTCTGGCGTTTTCACGAAAGAAGAAGAGACTTTTAAGGTAAAAAAGGACGAGAATGGTAATTCTACCCATCGATGGATTTCTCCTCGCTCTATCATTGCTGAGTTCGGAGATGTGGTCAAAATCACCCTCGGAGATATAAATGCTTCCGTCAGCATGCCTCTATTAACAGAGCCTGCAAAACAAAGAGATGATGAGGACTATGCATTTCAATACTCAGACGGATCGAGTTTCCTCGGAGTTATTTTTGACGATGAGACAATCCGAATTTCTGAAACGGAGTCTATCACAGAAAAATACGCGACACTTATACTCGAAATGGGCGCTGGAAATAAATCGTATAATGGGCGTTATACCGAAGCGAGATTAGGGGACGGGAAAGTTGCCAAGCGACACAGGTTTCGATTGGATGTCGCGGAATCTGCACAGAGTAAAGAAGGTTTATTTGAGATTGCGTCGGTAATTACGAACACGGGACATTTACATTCGGGATATAATCTAACCACAATCGATCCTATGGACCCAAGAGCGATGCATGGGAGAAAGCGAATTTTTGACGATTCTGGGGCGTATCAGTATTATCTGGATAACATTGTAAACAAAGCCATTCCGGACGGATTGAAGTATATTGATATTCCTAAATCTGAAGCATCTGAAGAGGCTTGGGAACTAAGGTCCGAGGTTGGATTTTCTGAAGAGCTTTCAACATCTGTCGGTGCAAGCTCTCCGATTCCGCAGGCCTCCGTGAGTGCGTCCGCAAAATTCGGAAATACTGAGGGAAACACAGAAAGCAAAGAACGGATGAAGACGGTTGCAACCGCTAAAATCCAGCGTTTCGCACTGATCACCGATATTCCCAATGCTAAGCTTTCACAACAATTCAGCAAACAGCTAAAAGATATCTTCGGTCATATTGAAGCGGGAAGGATGGAAAAGGCTAAACAAACAGCGGCTGCGACTGTCGAAACTTATGGTACCCATTACGCAAATTCCCTTACCTTTGGTGGAATGGCTATACGTGTAGAGGACAAAACCTCTAAATCCGTCGCGGATAGTTTTATTAAGTCACGAGGTACAAGTGCGAGTATTGGCGTCAGTCAAAATGAAACCACCAACCGGACGCGTGTGGATTTTGAAGATTTCCGCAGTAAGAAATTTATGGCCGTAGGCGGAGAAGCGGCGACAAGCTTTGAAGCATGGACTGCGAACACAAATCTTGTTCCTGTGCTCTACGATCTTGAGGCGCTACATAAGCTTGTAACGCCGCTAATCGTTCAAAAAGTAGAGCAGAGGTGGACAATTAGCGTCAGTAATGAAACGGCGAACACGGCACGTAAGTTACTCAGCGAGGCTGAAAGTGCATATATTAATCAATTTCCTATGCCTGAGCCCGTATCATATGAACCCAAGGTTTATGAATTGAAGGTCGATAATCTAAGGTGTCTGGATGGCGGAGATGATGACGACAGCATTCAGATTTGGGGTAAAGGTTTTATTCGATACGATCATGGTGGCGGCCTCAATCAAGACAAAATTTTATTTGATACAGAGTCGAATGCTAACTGGATGACTGATTTAGTGGGTGATGACTCCCTAATGTTACTTATACCTTGTGCCAACACGGGGCGCACGGATGTCGACGAAACGATTTTAATGTGGTCCCGTTATGACGATCATGAGGTTTTGAAGGCGAGTTTCCATCTCAATGTTGAAGAGCGTGATATGAGCAGCTTCGACTACGACGAAGATGTAAATGGAAGCCTTACCTTAGAAGCACCACCAGAGGGTTTTGAGCCAGAGTCATGGGCGGCTGCAATTTACGAAGGTGGGCAAGATAAGAATGAGTACGCCCCCCTCATCGGCATAGATTATACATGGCAGCGCATCAAATAGAGCCTAATCGAGATAAATTGAAACTGAGGGGACGCTTTAAATGTTGAGAAAGTTAATTCGAGGGCTGTTACTAGGCGCCGCTCTGGCGATTCCAATTCATACCCCAGCTCATGCGAGCGGTTCCCCAGATCTAGGCTTTGCTGATTTTGAAGCCAATCCCGAAACCTTGCTCAATTACCCCGCCCACTATTCACTAGAATTAGACGGGCTCGCAACGATCGAATTTCTTGTGCGGCCAGAGTGGATTGAAGTGCCGGATTTTGACCCTGTTATCCTATCTGCCCTCGGCTCAACGGGGGCCCGATACGGTATTCTGATGACGCGGGAGCAGGATGGCATAGGTTTGTTTTCAGGTAATGACTGGGATTACATACCGTTCGATTTCACGGATGGAAAATCGCATCACGTAGCATTTATTATGCAGGGAGATTTGACAGATGTCTATGTCGACGGCGAGTTCCAAGGAGGCTTAGATCAAGGCGTCGCCGAAGATGTCGGAGTCACGACTTTTCATATCGGCTCACTTGACGGAGCTAATAACCTATTCAAAGGTCAGCTGGGTGTTCTCCGGATATGGGATACGGCTGTTGACCCGGATGATCTTGAGGTCTTTCAAACCAAATCTATCCTGAACACATCTGAGACAACCCATCCTGATTTAGAGCTGTTGGTAGCATATTCTGAATTTGCAGATGGCGCCCGGAAATTCGTTTTAACGGATGCAAACTTGACGTTTGACGAATTAATTGAAGACCTTTCGATTGCATTGGACGAAACGTCGGAGGTTGTCGCTGAGCCTGCTGACGACGGGGGAGTTGAAACTGACACTTTGATAGAAGGTCTGACACCTGACGAAGCCGCTATCTTTAACGATGATCTCGATAGCCTTTTAGAGGATGATATTGAGGAGAATGCAGAAACTCAGGTGGGCACAAAGATAAACCGCTCATTGACCAGCCCTTCCGGGGATGACGAAACGTCCTTAACTCCCACCCATGAACCAGCCTCAGAGGAGGCTCCTATTCAAAAGGCTGAGCCGGCAGATAACGATCTAAATGGAGATGGAGAATAGTCATGCGTAGAGTCAGATTTTTCAGTGCAATCTTTGTTTCCGTTTCGGTGATGTCAACTTCTGCAGTCGCGGCGCCCACATTCTATGGCCAAATCGATGAGCTAGCGAATTCGGGTGATATCGTGTATCCGGAAATTGAACCTGCAGAAACCTTAACGTGGAAAGAGGCTGCCGCAAAAAAACCTAAGCTTAAACCCAAGCCAGGTGCCTTAAATGCTAAACAGAAAGCGGCCTTCAAAACGAAAAAAAAGACGATTAAGGTCCGGGAGAGGCGGAATATTAGGCTCGTGAAACAATGGATGCCTGCCGTAAAGCGAGCGCAAAGAACGCAGGTCAGAACTTCTGCGGCAAGAGCGGCATCTCGAAATAAGATTTCCAAGATGGAAGCGAAAATGAATGCTTTTCGGGAGAAAGCCAGAGCCAAACAAGTCGGGAAGGATCCATTGGCCGCTGCACTTACCCCTGCTTTTTCGACGAAGGTGCAAGCAAAGCTCGACCATATGCAAGCGGCGATTAACAGAGCAGAGGTTAGGCATGCAAATGGCCCCCGACGTCAGGACCTGAATGCCCAGGCCCAGCTTACGTCAGCGCAAACGCAATTAAACCAGGCGGAATTAGGGCGTGATGCGGCGCGCGCAGAATTGAAAGTTCGAAAGGTCGATAAAAACCATGCTCGCAGCCAAAATCTTCAGCAAGCGATTCAAGCGAAAGTACAAAGAGCCGTACGAGCAGGACCTCTTGTCACCCCGACTGGTGCGCGGGCACAGGGTATACAGCCCGTTCGGCAAAACATTTACGGAGCAGCCCCTGCAGTTGTTGCAACAAATGGTACCTATATGCTGGCCCCCCATCCTGCCGCAGCGGCGAGCGGGGTTTACGGCGCGTTACCGCAACCGCTCTCAATATATGGCCGCGTAACCCAACCGCTTTTGCCCGAGTGAGGTATCGTCATGATTGTGGCGGAACCAATTTTTTACGGTTTGAGTTGGTGAAATCGGCTTCGTCGTCTAAATGCCTGACCGCCTCGGGCGCGCACCGCACATAGTGCCATATATCGCCACGTAAACGTAGGTATTGGTCGGGCCGTCTAATCGCTTTCATCCTGCCATCTCCTGCGTTCGCTGCTGACGGCGCTCGATGCGGCTGTCGTTTTGGATGACTTACGTTTCTCGCCCGGCAACCATTTGGAGGCTTTGAAGGGCGACAGGTCTGGACATGATTCTGTACGCATTAATCGGCAATGGCGAACTTGTTTCCGCTGGACGCCAAACGGCCACCAAGATGTCGGGATAGTCGACTACCATTCTAGGAGATGGATATGAGCTTGTTACAAAACCCGATGCATCCCGGCGAGGTGCTCAAAGAACTCTATCTCATCCCGCTTGAGATGAGCGCAATCTCGCTTGCTAAACGCTTAGGTGTTCCGCGTACGCGTATAGAACGGCTGGTGAAATGCGAAACATGCATGACGCCCGATACAGCTTTGCCTTTGTCTAAGGCTTTCGGCATTGCGCCAGCTTATTGGATGAATATGCAGATCAATCATGACCTGGTTGCTGTGAATGCGACGACAGATGTATCTGGGATTGAGCCATTGGTGGCGGCTTAAATATCAGCCCAACTTAACCCGTATTTCGCGAGATATTTTTTCAGGCGATCTGAATCATTTTGAGTTTTCCGTTTTTCACGGGAAACTGCGAATAGCTTTCGGCCTGCATCACTCAAATTATCTGACCTGCGACAAACCAAAACGGCATTGGCAAGTGAAGGTAAGTCAAAGGGGTCGATTTCACTTAGCGCTGTTTGGCTCATGACTGATAGTAGTGTTTCCTCGATCGGATTATTTGACTTAAGTCGCCAGCCCTTACGTAGCCGCTCTATTTCTTTATGAACACTCCCCACTCCGATGCGTGAACCCTCCGCAAAGGTGCAGAGACGTGTGACCGATGCCGCCAGGTCGCGAAAATTCGCTGCCCATTTTGCCTCCGAAGACAGCGCATAGTTTAGGTAGGCTTCTCTCGCTTCCTTGTTGAGGGTCTTTTTACAGTTATTACGAGAACTGAATTTAGAAAGCTCGAAATTTAAATTTGGTTCCAAGTCTTCGCGGCGGTCTTTTAGGCCCGGAAGGCGATAGCTCCACATATCAATCCGCGCGAGTAGGTCTTCGCGAAAGTTGCCTTTAGCTACCAACTCAGTTAAATCCGTTGTTGTGCCCGCAATAAGCTGAAATTCACTTTTGACTTCTTGATCTCCTCCGACGGGGTAGAACTTTTGTTCCTCTAATGCGCTGAGGATCATGGCTTGTTCATCTAGCCCCAGCGCTTCAATTTCATCTAAAAAGATAAGGCCTTTATGCGCCATACGCAGAAGCCCTGCGCGGTCTTTAATCGCGCCCGCATAAGCGCCGCGTTTGTGTCCAAACAAAGAAGACATGGCTGTATCACCGCGAAGTGTCGCGCAATTCACGCTCACAAAATCACCTTCGACTTGATGGCGGCGTTTCTTAAGCTCGAAGATGCGACGCGCGAGAAGCGACTTACCTGCGCCAGTAGGCCCTGAAATTAAAACTGGGTTTGTTGTTCGAATGGCGACTTGTTCAATTTCATCAATCATCGCATTGAAGGTGGCATTCCGCGTGGGAATGCCAGATTTTAAAAATGAGGTATCACTTTTTCGCTCGCTCTCAAATCGTTCTGATAAGCTATCATATTTAGAGAGGTCGAGATCAATGACTGAAACTTTTCCAGGACCACCCTTATCGCGTTTTCTAGGTGGCGACAGTTGAAGGATTTTTCCGGGTAAGTAACGCGCTTCATTGAGTAGGAAGAGGCAAATCTGCGCCACATGTGTCCCTGTAGTAATATGTAAGAGATAGTCCTCTTCATCAGTATTGAAGCGATATAAAGCTGCAAAGTCGAACAAGGCCTCATAGACCTCTTCAAGGTCCCAAGGGTTGTGAAGCTCCATTTCATTGATGACCACAGTCGTGTCCGGCGAAACCAGAGCGATGTCTGCTTTGACTTGCTCAGCGATAGCGAGGTGTTTGGGGTCGGCCAAGAGTTCAAAGCGATGAATAAGGAAATCATCTTGGCGGCATAGGTCAACGGTCGGTCTCCATCGCTCCCAACGGGCGACGCCCTTACCGTTATCAAGGTTGATTCCTAGAAATCCTATCGCAACATTTTCTTTCATAGTTATCCAATAATATATATTCGTATAAAATTATATATAAAATAAGAAGTCATTATTAGTTTTTGTTGGAATAAATAACAAGAAATAAGAAAAATAACTATAAAAAACAGTTAGATAGAGAATTTGTCACAAAAATCAGTTTTCAGCAAACTGTTACACTTTCAGTTTCATCAATGTTGGAAACGAAGAATTGAAGGCTTTCAAATTTGTGAGGGCCGCTGATGTTCAGTCCGTGAGCATCACACATGTGTCCGCGCCCTCCCTTGTCGTACTGGGAGGGCGCGGCTTTGTATCGGGATTGATCCCTCGTCTAATGGTAGGACTGCGCATTTTGAGTGCGCCAATCTAGGTTCGAGTCCTAGGGGATCAGCCGGATTTAATATTCACGTGGGTCCCTGCCGGTAGGGGAGCTGCACTGTTAATGCGGTAGGTATAGGTTCGAGTCCTATCACGTGAGCCAATCATTTGTGCGGGTATGCAAGCGGCCAAAGTAGGCAGTCTGTAAAACTGCACCCATACGGGTACGCTGGTTCGAATCCAGCCCCGCACACCAGCATTGGAAAGGCGCAGAGGAGAAGAAAGTGGAACACGAAACAGAAGTTGGTTTCGACGTAATGACAGCCGAAGGCGGCGGTCTTGTGAAAATGTGGACGCGCGGCGTCCCTGTGGATGACCGTGCGCGTGAACAGCTTTTACGCGCGGCGCAAATGCCATTCGTCTTTAAACATGTTGCTGTAATGCCAGACGTTCACGTTGGCATTGGCGCAACGGTTGGATCTGTTATTCCGACAAAGAACGCAATTATCCCAGCCGCTGTCGGCGTAGATATCGGTTGCGGAATGATGGCTTGCCGCACGACGCTTAGCGCCAATGATTTGCCGGATAGTCTCGGACATTTGCGTCCTGCGATTGAACGTGCCGTGCCGCATGGTCGTACGTCTGGTCGTCGCCGTGACAAAGGGTCCTGGCATGATGTGCCGGCCACCGCTGACGTTGCTTGGGCCGGACTCAAAGGCCGTTTCGATGCTATCGTCGATAAGCATAAAGTTATTGGTCAATCTAATAACCGTAAGCATCTCGGAACGCTCGGCACAGGTAACCACTTTGTGGAGGTCTGCCTTGATGAAGAAGATCGCGTCTGGTTCATGCTCCATTCCGGCTCTCGGGGTGTAGGCAATCGTATTGGCCGCTACTTCATCGAACTTGCTAAGAAAGACATGGAGCAATGGTTCATCAACATCCCGGACAAGGATTTAGCTTACTTCCCTGAAGGGACAGATCATTTTGAGGATTATGTTGAGTCTGTCGAATGGGCGCAGGACTTTGCTTTCGCAAACCGTACCTTGATGATGCAAAATGTTATCAAGGCGGCGCGGGATGTGTTGCCGGTTCCGTTCAACGCAGAGGTGGAGGCGGTAAATTGCCACCATAACTACGTCACGAAAGAGAACCATTTTGGCGAGAATATTTATGTGACCCGAAAAGGCGCTGTACGCGCTCGTAAGGGGGATATGGGTATCATCCCGGGGTCTATGGGCACACGGTCTTACATCGTTCGCGGCCTTGGAAATGCGGATTCATTTTGTTCTTGCTCTCATGGTGCTGGACGCGTGATGTCTCGGACCGAGGCGAAAAAAAGCGTATCAATGGAAGAGCACTTAGACGCAGTGAAGCACGTCGAGTGTCGTAAAGATGTTGGCGTACTCGACGAAACACCGTCAGCGTACAAGTCTATTGACGATGTAATGGAAGCTCAAAAAGACCTCGTCGAGGTCATGCATACACTTCGCCAAGTCGTGTGTGTTAAAGGCTAATTTTAACGAAGGCCTCGCCGTTGTGAGGCCTTCTCTTTTATTGGATAATGAGCAATGCGTGAAATCATTATAGACGGCAGCGAAGGTGAAGGGGGCGGACAGGTTCTGCGTACGTCTTTGTCTTTATCTGCCATCACAGGAAAGCCTGTGCGCATAAAGAGTGTGCGCGGGAAAAGAAAGAAACCCGGCTTATTCCGTCAGCATTTAACGGCCTTCAAAGCCGCAGCAGAGATATGTGATGCAACAATGGAAGGGGCTGAATTAGGCTCACTTGAGATTGCCTTTAATCCCGGCAAGATTAAAGGGGGAGACTATGACTTCTCTATCGGATCAGCGGGTGCAACCAACTTAGTCGCGCAAACTGTTCTGCCAATACTGGTGCATGCGCCGACCGAATCCACTGTCAGAATTACAGGCGGAACCCATAATCAATGGGCGCCCACATTTGAATTTTTAAATCAAGCGTTCTTACCACAGTTTCGCAAAATGGGCGGTCGGGCATCGCTCGAATTAGGGGCTTACGGTTTCTACCCGGCGGGTGGTGGGTCTATCACTATGACCGTTAAGCCTATTCAAGAGCCTAAAGCACTAGTCTTAAAGGACAGGGGTGAACGTATAGGCGAAAGCGTGATTGCGGTTCTTGCAAATTTAAAAGACGATATTGCAAATCGCGAGATAAAAACACTTTTGAAAGCCTTAAGCTTAAAGCCTGAGCAAGGTGAAATTCTTCACGTCGAAGGCCCCGGCCCGGGCAATGCTGTCACGCTTTGCCTTGAACATGAGGATGTGACCGAGGTTTTTATCGGTCTTGGTGAGCACGGTGTTAGGGCGGAGGCTGTTGCAAAAAGTGTTGCTGCTCAAGCTAAGAACTACATTCTCGCGAAAGATGGATTAGGGTCAATTCAGACGGCAGTTGGCGAGCATTTAGCTGATCAATTACTTCTCCCTATGGCCTTATTCGAGGGCGGTATTTTCACAACAACCGACATTTCGCAGCATACACGTACGAACATAGAGATCATTAAAATGTTCTTAGAGGTAGATGTAAAAGTGACCCAACTAGGCCGAAAATGCTGGAAAGTTGAAGTTAAAAAGTAAGCTAATAGAAGACGTTTTGTCGTTTAGCGGCGAGTCCAGCGCGCCTGCCACCGCTCGTGTGGGGCGGCTCCGGCAGGCCCGCCGGAGGGGGGTGTCTCATCTCGCTAATAATGTAGCCCGTGTTGCAACCCAATTTGTGGCCCAAAATGTCAACATCTTTAATGAAGGTGCAGGTTTTTAACGAAAATACAAGTCTGATCAAAGGCTTGTATGGATTCGACTTTAAGAAAATGGTGCCCCCACACGGACTCGAACCGCGGACCCCCTGATTACAAATCAGGTGCTCTACCAGCTGAGCTATAGGGGCACTGGAAGATGCGCGCGGCTAATAGCTTTGTCCTACCTGTCTTGCAAGTCGAATATTGTCTCTTTGCGAAAAAATCTCAGTTCTCTGTTTGACGCGGAAGGTTTCACACAAGTGACGCCTAATCTATATTTGACATGTGCCGTAAAGGATTTGGGCTTGCGTGAATTGGGTGCCGCGCTAGAAGGCCCAGATTATGGCTCGTATACTTATTACCTCCGCTCTGCCTTATATAAACGGCGTCAAACATCTTGGCAATCTGGCCGGGTCTATGTTGCCCGCTGATATCTATGCCCGGGCCATGCGCCTAATGGGGCATGAGGTGCTTTATATTTGCGCCACCGATGAACACGGCACGCCGGCTGAGCTGGCCGCGCAAGCTGCGGATATGGGCGTCGCAGAGTATTGCGATAAAATGCACGAAGCCCAGAAAGAGGCCGGCGCACAATTTGGTCTGTCTTATGATTACTTTGGGCGCTCCTCCGCCCCGTCTACGGCCAAACTCACCCAACATTTCGCTCAAGTCCTGGAAGGCAATGGCTTGATCGAGGAGCGGGTGTCCAAACAGGTCTACTCCAATGCGGACGGTCGATATTTGCCGGATCGCTATGTCGAGGGAACATGTCCCAATTGCGGGTTCGAGAAAGCCCGCGGTGATCAATGCGATAGTTGCGGAAAATTACTCGACCCTGTCGATTTGATCGACCCTTATTCAGCGGTTTCGGGTAGTCACGATGTCGAAGTCCGCGACACGAACCATCTGTATCTTTTACAATCGAAGATGAGTGATCGCCTGCGGGCATGGGTAAACGAGTCCACAGGCTGGCCGCCGCTGGCAAGCTCCATTGCACTGAAATGGCTAGATGAGGGATTACGTGACCGCTCGATTACGCGTGATCTTGATTGGGGTATTCCTGTCACGGACGCGAACGGTAATGTTCGGGAGGGCTTTGATGGCAAAGTCTTTTACGTTTGGTTCGACGCCCCCATCGCCTATATTGGCGCTACGCAAGACTGGGCCGCGAAAAACGAAGGCGATTGGGAGAGCTGGTGGCGCACGGATAAGGGCGCGGAGGATGTGCAGTATGTCCAGTTCATGGGCAAGGATAACGTTGCTTTCCACACGCTCTCTTTCCCAACTACCATCATGGGCAGCGAAGAGCCGTGGAAGCTCGTCGACCAACTTAAAGCCTTTAATTGGGTCACTTGGTATGGCGGCAAATTTTCGACCTCTCAGGGCCGAGGCGTCTTTATGGATCAAGCCATAGAAATTGCGCCGTCTGATTACTGGCGTTGGTACTTGATGGCGAACGCGCCGGAAGGCTCTGACGCGGCCTTTACCTGGGAAGATTTCCAGTCTTCGGTCAATTCCGATTTAGCCAATGTTTTGGGCAATTTCGTCAACCGGATTACAAAATATTGCGTCGGTAAATTTGACGGCGCCGTGCCGAGCGGCGGTGAGGCGGGCGAAGCCGAAGCTTGGCTGGAAAATGAGCTCTCTGACCGATTGCCAAAACTGATAAAATTTTATGAGGCCCGAGACTTCCGTAAAGCGATGGCCGAGACCCGCGCCATCTGGGCGGCAGGAAACGAGTATCTGACGCAAGCAGCGCCCTGGACGCATTATAAAACGGATGTGGATCAGGCCGCCATAGGCGTGCGCCGCGGTCTTAATCTTGTGGCACTATTCGGAATTATCGCCCAGCCCGTGATTCCAGAAGCCGCCACAAAAATTCTCAACGCAATCGGTGTTCCCGAGGACCGCCGCAGCTGGAATTTTGGTGAGGTGAAAGACCTCCTCGAAGCATTGCCTGTTGGGCATGCTGTCGCCGCGCCTGAGCTATTATTCTCAAAAATCGAAGAGGATAGCGTAGCGAACTGGACCGAGCGTTTCGGCGGGGGCGAGCCTAAATGAATATGATAGAGGCCGTCAGTTCTTGTTTTCGGAAGTATTTTAAGTTTAGCGGCCGCGCCCGTCGTTCCGAGTTCTGGTATTGGGTTTTATTTACAATAATTGCGGGTATTGTTTTTGGGGTTTTGGATTCTTTATTCTTTGGATGGGAAAGCTCAGACGTTGAACCTCTCGGTACTTTGTTCAGCCTTGCCACATTATTTCCGGGGCTCGCGGTTTCTTGGCGAAGATTACATGACACAGGCCGTTCCGGCTGGTGGATTGGCGGAGCCTATTTAGCCTTTATTGCTGTGAGCTTTGTAATTGGCATTATGTTTGTAAGTCTGGGCATCACAAATGAATTAGAAAGCATTGGACTTGGGCTTGGACTTGTAGTTGCTCTACTGGTTCTGATGGGACTCGCTTACTGGATAATGGTGATAGTATTTTTCTGCCAAGACAGCCAATTTGGCCAAAATAAATACGGTCCCAATCCGAAAGATGACGGCAACGTGTCGGTCTTTGACTAAGCCTTGTAATCCGATACGTCACTTTCAGGTTTGAATGCGGCCAATCCGATTATTAGAAGCGCGCCAGCCAGAGCCAAACCTCCAATTACTATTGAATTTTGGGTTACAAAAGCCTGTTTAATAAACAGAAAGCTCAATCCCCAAATTATTGGAAAGGCATAGGCTCTGTTCGCGCCGCTTCTGCGAACAATAAAGCTTGCCCAGATAAGAGCCGCAATCAGCATAACGATATTTGGAACCAGTAAAGGAAAATGATTTCCTTTGAGCTCAATCATTATCGGCGTCCAATTCAAGAAAACGGCCAGAGATGTCCATCCTGCAATTAGACTGACAGGCAGCCAGATACAGACCATTTCTGTCTTGTCCAAATCCTGACGACCTCGCGTGAAAACCAACATCGCTTTCACCAAGCAAATCATCGCCGGTATGAAAACGATTGCAGTGCCAAGTTGCGCCCAGGATTTGGGGGCGTAAGCGGAAATAAGAGACCAAACACAAATCAAAGTAAATCCAGAGCCTGCCCACCACCCGGACGTTCGAAAAATGGTTCGCGTTCGATTTGTGCCCAGGGCTTGCAAAACGCCATAAGTAACACAGCCAACGAAAATCGGAAACCATATGGAGAAGGCAAACCCAAGCGGCACCAATAAGCTCTGATTGATATCGGACAGGCCTTCTGGGCTCCTCGCGTTCGAGTCAAAAAAGGAAAGACTTGATAAAACCCACATTAAAGGCGCGGTTGTCAGAACAAATATTTGTCGAGCGTAGTCAGAGACTTTTGCTTTATCTTGCGCAGTATTTGCAGTTGAATTGGGCACTGAAGAATAACTTGTCATATCTTTTATACGCACAAAAACTCGAATAGGTCTCAAATCCCCTCTACAAAATTTAAGCGTAAAAAAAAGTTAGGGGCAGTCATGGCACCTTTTTTATGCTAACCCGTATATCTATATAATAACTAAGAGAGGTAAATTATGCAGATCCAGATCGTTTCCAAAGGCATAGATGTTTCCCCCGCGCTTCGAGAGCGCATATCAGGCCGATTAGACGAAATGATGGATAAGTATATTCACCGCGAAGGTGAGGCTCATGTGTCTGTCAGCCGCGAAGGCGCTGGGTTTAAAACAGTTTGTTCTGTGCATTTGCCGAGCGGTGCATCACTGGAAGGCCAAGGCGCCGCACAAGACGCCTACGGCGCAACAGACGAAGCTCTCACACATATTGAAAAACGTCTGCGCCGATATAAACGCCGTTTGAAAGACCATTCCCAAGCGCAAAAAGCCGCTAAGAATATGAATCTCTTTATCCTGCAGGACCCGACAGGCGGACAAGATGATGAAGATGATGAGACGGAATATCCCGAACAAGACGAGCCTATGGTGATCGCCGAAAAACAAGGCAAAATTCGTACGCTCACCCCTTCTATGGCGGCGCTGGAGCTTGGATTGGCCGATAGCGGCGTTGTCGTGTTCCATAATGCGCGGCACGGCGGTTTGAATGTCGTTTTCAAACGCCAGGACGGAAATATTGGTTGGGTTGATCCGGACGGCGCAGGAGCGTAGTTCCTAATAAGGGGCTGAAGCCCTTGATTGACCTTCGGGCGCCGCTCCTCTAAGGGAGCGCGCAACTGAGCGCGAGACCGCGCATAACTCTCACCGACTTGATTTTTTCCGGTGAATCAATATGAGTACAATCATGCCCACCCCGCCGCTCTTTAGTGCGGAAGGCGTTCTGTTTGATTTGAACGCTGGAAGCCAGAAACAGCTTTTTCAGGAAATCTCTGCCCTTCTCATCAAGAGCCAAAAACTTGATGCGAAAGGCATTGCGTGCCGCGATATCGTGGCCGCTGCCGTTGAACGCGAGCGTCTGGGCTCAACCGGTGTCGGCAACGGCGTTGCGCTCCCGCACGCCCGGCTGGACGGAATTGACCATGTTACCGCTGTTTTTGTGAAGCTTGCGACACCGCTGGATTTTGACGCTGTGGATGACCGAGATGTGGACTTAGTCGCCTTCCTTTTGGCTCCAGAAAATGCCGGCGGATCCCACTTACGGGCGCTGGCAAAAGTTTCCCGTTTGTTGCGGCGCCAGGAAATGCGCCAACGTCTTCGCTCGGCTCCCAATGCAGAGGCGCTCTATACTATATTGTCAGAGAGCCAGGACGCCAAAGCCGCTTAGCCCTAAGTTATGAAACTGTCATAATGCGAATGTGGCTTTAGGCTATATTTTCCGTCTCTCTCTGACTAAAAGACAGCATGACAACCCAGCTCTCCAGACGTTTTTTCAACCGAGAACTTTCGTGGTTATTTTTCAATACCCGTGTGTTGGAAGAGGCTCAGAACCCGAACGTTCCTTTACTTGAACGCGTTCGGTTTCTTTCTATTTCTGCGTCCAATCTTGACGAATTCTATATGGTCCGTGTGGCGGGCCTTCGGACACAGGTTCTCGCTGGAATGCACGCCAAGTCCGCAGATGGCCTGACGCCAGATGCTCAAATTGCCAAAATCGGACGGCGCGCCGGGAAAATTGTGAAGCGTCAAGGCACCTGTTGGTCAAAACTCGTTCGTGAGCTGGCTTCGGAGAATATCCATATCCGAAAAATGTCTAGCTTGAAGAAAGAGCCTTTTGACGCGGTGAAATCGCTCTTTGTCGACTCCATCCTGCCTATTTTGTCTCCTTTGGCCGTTGATCCTGCCCACCCATTTCCGTTTTTACCCAATTTTGGTTTCGGTATGGCGCTTTCTATGGATGTCGGAGGCCGTGACGAGCCGATGTATGGCTTGATTATTATACCAACTCACGTGCCGCGCTTTCTTCCAGTTCAAGCCGGCGGCAAAGGTCAAAGCTATGTCTTGATTGAAGATGTCTTAACGACGTTTGCACAAGACTTATTCCCGGACTTCGATGTCCGCCATACAGGATTGTTTCGGATTACACGCGACAGCGATATCGCGGTGGATGAAGATGCCGAGGACCTTGTTCGCCATTTTGAGTTCTTATTGAAAAAGCGCCGTCGCGGACGGGTCATTCGTCTGGAACTGGGAGAAGGCGTTGTCCCTGAATTACGAGAATTCCTGATCGACAGCTTTGAATGCTGGGAAGAAGACATTCAGGACGAAAATAAAATGCTCGGACTGAGCGATGTGTCTCAAATTATAAACAAACAAAATCCCGAACTTCTCTTCCCGTCATTTAACGCCCGCTTCCCGGAACGCATCCGGGAGTTTGAAGGGGACTGTTTCGCAGCGATTGCGGCGAAAGACATCGTCGTCCATCATCCATACGAAGAATTTGATGTCGTTATTCAATTTCTGAAACAAGCCGCCATTGACCCGAATGTCGTGGCGATTAAGCAAACGCTTTATAGGACGTCAGATGACAGTCCGATTGTAGCGGCGCTGATCGAAGCTGCGGAAAATGGCAAATCCGTCACCGCCCTGGTGGAATTGAAGGCCCGGTTTGACGAGGCTACTAATTTGCGCTGGGCGCGCGATCTGGAGCGAGCCGGAGCCCACGTAGTGTACGGGTTTGTAGGTTATAAAACCCACGCGAAAGTATCTCTTGTCCTGAGACGCGAAGGGTCCCGGCTGCGGACTTATGCTCATTTAGGGACAGGAAATTATCACGCACAAAACGCAAAAATTTACACAGATCTCGCTTTGTTTACGGCGGACCCGGATATGGGCGAAGATGTTGGGAAGTTGTTCAACTATGTCACCAGCTATTCCAAACCCCGGAATTTATCGAAATTAGTTATTGCGCCGATGGGACTACGAGACGCCCTATACGGCCATATTGACGACGAAATTACTTTGGCCAAAGAAGGTAAGCCCGCCTGTATCTGGGCGAAAATGAACTCCCTTGTTGACGCCGATATGATTGATAAGCTTTACGAAGCTTCACAGGCTGGTGTTCAGATCGATTTGGTTGTGCGAGGTATTTGCTGCTTGCGTCCTGGTGTGCCGGGGCTCTCGGAAACAATTCGAGTAAAGTCTATCGTCGGACGGTTCCTCGAACATTCTCGAATTATTTGTTTTGGCAATGGGTCTGCCATGCCGCATGACGACGCGAAAGTATTCGTCTCCAGCGCCGATTGGATGCCTCGCAATCTAGACCGCCGGGTTGAAACACTTATCCCCATTGACGACCCGACCGTGCACGGGCAGGTTCTGGACCAAATTATGGTCGCAAACCTCATAGATACCGCCAATAGTTGGGAGCTTGATTCCAAAGGGAAATATAGGCGTTTAAGCAAAGAGGGAGAAATCGAACAATTTTCTGCCCATGCCTATTTCATGAAAAATCCATCTCTGTCCGGTCGCGGGCAAGCCTTAGATAATGACGCGCCGCTTCCTCTAGAGACTATATTTGCCGAAAAGCTGAAAGCGTCGAAGTGAATCGGAAAAAGAATGCTATCGGCCGGGAAGTCGGCGTCGTTGACATAGGGTCAAATTCTGTCCGTCTGGTGATTTACGAAGTCTTTGGATCGCATTTCACCGCGATATATAATGAAAAAATTCTCGCAGGTCTGGGGCGGGCCCTCAAATCCACAGGTCGCCTTTCTGACGAAGGAAAAGACCTCACGCTGCAGGCTTTGTCTCGCTTTACCCGCATTGCAAAGGCACGGGGACTTCCGCCATTGATTTTTGGCGCCACGGCGGCGCTTCGCGAAGCTGAAGACGCTCCGCAATTCCTGCGAAAGATTAAATCTGAAACGGGTTTGGCGATTGAGCCAATTAGCGGCGATGAAGAAGCGCGACTGAGCGCTATGGGGTTGATCTCTATGCATCCTCGGGCATCTGGTCTCGCGGCTGATTTGGGCGGGGCGAGTTTGGAGATTGTCCAGATAAAAAGAGGGGACGATGAAGCCTCCGTCGGCAAACGCCAATCCCTTCCGCTTGGCCCATTCGATCTTATGGGAGGCAATCTAACGGAGATGTCGGTGGATATTATCCGCAAGGCAAAAGAGACAATAGGAGAGCATTTAGCGAACCATAAAAGTTTGCTAAAAAAAGGAAAAGGCGAACCGCTATACTTAATTGGTGGGGCGTGGCGAAACTTGGCGTCTATTCACCAAAGCCGTTCCGGCTATCCGCTACGGACTTTACAAAGTTACACCCTCACTCCGAAACAAGCCATTAAACATGCACGGTGGGCCTATGGTCAGGGCCGAGATGCGGTATTTAACTGGCCGGGAATGCGAAGCCGCCGAGCCGAGACATTGCCCTATAGTGCCTTATTACTCGAAATTTTAATTGATAAAGTTAAACCAAGCGAAATCGTTATTTCTCAGGCAGGCCTGCGCGAAGGACTCGTGCAAAATGCTATATCCCAGTCACAAAGGCAGCGTGATCCGCTGTTTGATGGCTGCCGAGCTTTTGCCAAAGGTTCATTGCAAACAGAGAATTTTGGCCGTCCGCTCATTCGTTTTATCCACCCGATCATACCGCTCTTGCCCGAGGTTTTTAACCCAATGGATGATAAGAGAATTTTTGAGGCGGCTTGCCTCATGGCCGGTATCGGCAAAGACTTGCATCCGGATTACCGCGCCGAAGCGATTTTTGCTGCCGTTCTTTATGCGCCTGTGGCCGGACTATATCACGCCGAGCGAGTCTTTCTTGCGCTTTGTCTTTTCCGATCGAACACGGCCAGCCGAGAGGTGCCGACACCGGACGTCATCGACGCGTTACTCACCCCCGAACAACAGGAAATTGCGGGCATGGTGGGAGCCGCTATTCGGTTAGGGATCGTTTCGACTGGGGGATCTTCCGAATTATTGGATTGTTTTACGTTAGAAGAAAAGGACGAGGTTTTGACCTTGTCTGTTGACCCTGAGGAAAAAGCGCTTTTGACTGAACAGGTTGAATTCCGGGTTAAAAAACTTGCCTCCAAACTCAGTATGAAGTTCAGTATCTCCAAGTCAGAATAATTACTTTTCTTTGTTTCTTTGCTGAGGAGTAGAATTGTTGCCTTCCGTCTCTTCGCTCTTATCTCCGCCTTTATCATCCAGCGAGAGGGGTTCGTAATCCCGAATAATGGTCGAGCCGACATCCAGAGAGGAGCCGCGATCAAGCGTGCTGACAGCTCCGATCTGACTGCCTTCCTTGATCGTAGAAACCTGCATTTTCGGCGGTTCCGTAGAAGTTTCGGATGTATCAGTCTCCACCATTTGACTGTCTGAGGGGGTGTTGAGGGTTTCAGTTTCGTCCTCGCCTAGGGCAGGGGCAGCGTTTAATCGGTATAGGTCGCCATTTTTAGAATCTGCCACGATGAGACCTTTCTTATCAAAATAAAGTGCGCCCGGCACGCCCCAGGCTGAGCGCCCTGAGCTAGTGAGAAAACCCGAGAACAGCGTTTTGCCCTTGCTCTCAATTTGTCCGAGGCCGGCTGGAAGGGCCAAAACGTCATATCCATCTCTGGACAGGCGGGACACAACGACATGAGTGTCTAGCGCCGCTGGCCACTCTGATGAACCTAAAGGCAAAGCCAAAGCCGTTAGTGTGTGGGACACTTCGAATTCAGTCATGTCTCCAAGAGACGCTCCAACGCCGTGTTCTAAAGCGATCCACGGAGTTCCTCGTCCAAGCCCCGCCAAAGCGACGATATTCTGATTAGACTGTTTCTTTTGTAAAAGCGTGGCCGCTCCGGTCTGAGTCTCTACACCCAAAAGCTCGACTTCTCCGTTCGTAGTCGTCAAGCCAAGATAAAGGGTTTTCCCGTCGGCAGAAACGGAGAGGGGATGTTGCTTGCCCTTGGATTTTGCCTGTAGGAGCCCAGCAAGCTTAACGGGAGGATGAACGCCTTCTATTTTCCAGATAGCATTGCGATCTGCGACGAAAATAGTTGAACCGGAGACGGCAAGCCCCGAGGGCATGTCAAACCGCTGCGGTAAAGCTTGCTTGGAATCGAAACGCCCATCTTGATTGCGATCTGGCAGTCTCCAAACCCGGCCTCCTGATTGGTCGGCGACATAGAGAGCCCCTTTTTCGTCCATAGCCACGGCGGAAATTGTGCCGAGTCCTTGCGACAGGGATCTGAAAGCCAGCCCGTCGCCTGCCTTTAATGTGTGAACAGATTTGCCAGTTCGAAGCCGCACCGTTGATTTATTTTTAGAGGCCGCTCCAAGGTCAACAGAGGTGTCCTCGCGGATCTCGACTGTGGCTTGAAAGGGGGAAGGCTGCGCCCAAAGGGAAGGGGCGCTAATCGTCAACATGGCAAAAATCGTGAAACCAATAAATCGCATATCTCTTCCTAAGGGAGTTTGAGCCCGTTCGACGACTAAATTATACAGCCAAGCGGGGAGGCAGCTCTCGAAAACCGAGGATTAATTCACGGTATGTGAGAAAAATTACTTCTACTTGTCACATCTCTGTCTTTCTGATTATCTATGAAAGAATCGAATTAGTCTTTCTGGAGTGAGTGCTTTCAGTCATTTCCCGTGTAAAATTTCCGAAATTGTTTCCTTCAGGAGGCGGATAATCGGCTCTTTCAGAAGTGTTTCACGAAATGAGAGAGTCTGATGCAGCTTGCTGAAATTAATTTTTCGGATGCCAAACCTGTTGCACAAGGGAATTATCCCTGCCTCATTCTGAATGCAGACTACCAACCTCTCTCTTATTTCCCGTTATCTCTCTGGTCTTGGCAGGACGCGATAAAGGCAGTTTTTCTGGAACGGGTAAATGTCATTGATCATTATGAACAATGCGTCCGCGCTGCGACGTTTGAAATGCAGATGCCGAGCGTTGTCGCCCTGAAAGACTATGTTCCACAAAACCGTTCCCCGGCCTTTACGCGGTTTAATTTGTTTTTGCGCGATGGATTTGAATGCGTTTATTGTCATAGCGAGACAGAGTTGACATTTGACCATGTGATCCCAAGGCGCCTTGGCGGCAAAACGACGTGGAAAAACATTGTCGCGGCCTGTTCCAGTTGCAATCTCAAAAAAGGCGGCCGCCATCCCAAAGAAGCTGGGATGCATCCGCTAACCAAGCCGTTTCAGCCGACAATGCATCAACTGCAGTCTCAGGGACGGCGATTTCCCCCTAACCATCTCCACGATAGCTGGCTGGATTATCTTTATTGGGACATTGAACTCAAAGAATAGACTTTTATAGTTCCTGAAGGACACTAGAAAAAAACATACCTTCAGGTTATTATGACAGACCAAATTAGCTCCGAACCTCCGCAATTTGAGTGGCAGAACCCCAAGCCCCAATTTGATGTCGGACGCGTTTTGGGGCGCACTTTTTCGACACTCAAAAATAATTTTCTGAAATTTGGACTCTCAGCTTTTTTTGTCATGGGGCTACCCATGTTTTTTCTCGGTCTATGGCCTCTTTTGGCAGGGGCTAGCGAGGGTTTGCTTTCGGGGGCTGAATATAGCGAAAGGCTCATTGTAGGGAGTATGGTCGCTTCAGTGTTAGGGGTTATCTTATATTTCTTCTTATACTTAATCGTACAAGCAATCTTGATACACGCCTGCTTCAAAGATTTTGCCGGTGAACAAGTCAGTTTGAAGGCGTCGTCGAAAACAGCCTTGGGCCTTTCTCTTCCCCTCATAGGCCTCATGATCCTGTATTCTCTGGGTCTCTTCGCAGGCTTTATTCTACTAATTATTCCGGGGATTATCCTATTGCTAGGATGGTATATTTGCATTCCTGTTATGGTGGTAGAAAAAAAAGGAGTCACGGAATCACTGGGTCGGTCGTGGGAGCTGACCAAAGGTTATAAGTGGTGGCTTCTTCTCTTAACAATCATTCTCTGGGTCATTACGGCGGTTATTAGTGCGGTTTTGACATTGGCGTCAGTCCCGTTCGGCAATCCGACAATGGCAGCTTTCACCGGGGGATCCAATTTATTCTGGATTGTGTATGCTTTCACGTCTGCTTTAGCTCAAACTATTGGGGTCTTAATAAGTACGGCGGCTGTGGCCGCCATATATTACGAAATACGCGACCTGAAAGAAGGCATTACGCCGGAATCGATTGCCTCGGTCTTTGACTAGGCGCGAAGCTTAAACCAGTGCCTCGGCTTCAGCTTTGATTCGCCCGACCATTGCGTTCAACCCATTGGAGCGTTGCGGCGAGAGATGTTCGGAAAGGCCGAGCTTTCCAAGAATGGATTTAGCATCTAACTGAATGATTTTGGAGGCTTTACGGCCTGAGAAAATGACCAATACAATTGCGACAAGGCCCTTAACAATATGGGCGTCGCTATCGCCCTGAAAACGTAGAACTGGGTCGTTTTCGCCCTCTTGCTCACTTACCAGCCAGACCTGGCTAACGCAGCCTTTGACTTTCGTCGCGTCTGTTTTCAAGGCGGGCTCCAAAGGAGGCAGAGCTTTTCCCATGTCAATGACATGCATATATCGGTCTTCCCAATCGTCGAGAAATTCGAAATCGGAAATCAACTCGACAATGTCATCTGGTAATTCTTCGCTCATGGAATTGAGATAGGCGTCTTTTAGGCCTCTCACAAGGGGATGAAGGTGTCCGAACCCTGAGGAAAATTTACACCTGTAACGCGAATTGACTGGTCAAACGACTCAAAAAACGTGTTCTATAGTATGTTAGAGGTCGAAAGGACTACATTTGACTTACGCAGACACCAAACGCGCCGTATCGGTACCCAGCCTGATTTGGTTGGCCGTGCTAGCTGCGGCCTTTCTCGCCGCTTTTTTACGGGGCGTTGCGCCGATAGATTTGGCAATCCCCGCCGGGGTCGCCGCTTTTCCGGCCGTGATCACGCTTTCATTTATTTTGGGGATTCATAAGGAATGGGTGCAAATCCTTGTTCTGTTCTCTTGGCTGGCTTTGGCCATCGTCGCCTGTCTTTTTGTCGGATTTATGCCTTTGGCGATTTTATTTTTAGCCCCGCCCGTCATGGCGGCTTTATTTAGACAAGAAAAAATTGTCGAAGCTCTGGTCATGTCAGTTATTTTGGCCGGGCTTCTTTATTTTGCGCTCATTCGGGGCTCTATACCTGAGTCGCCATTGACTGCCGTGCAAGCCCTATGGGCGATTCAAACAGGGGTTGTTGGATTGATAGCTCTTGTCGTCGGGACGCTTTTTGCCTCGGCACAATTAAGAAACAGTGACGCCCTTCAAGATGTCTCCAGAGGGAATTCAAACCATACAGATTGTGAAACACTCCAAGGGAGCGTTCTGAAATTCGCAAAAGACGGTAAATTGGAGGCGGCAAACTTAGAAGCGCAAAAGGTTTTCGACATTCCATCTTTGGCAGGGCCCGTAACCCTAACGTCTCTCCTTGAACGGGATAAAACAGAACAGGCGGCATTTCTGAGTACCTGTGAGAAGGTTCGCGAGACCCAGAAGTCTTGGTCAACACGGCTTAGCGTGCCGGACGAAGATGGTGAAGTGACCGTTCTGGACAGTTATGTGGCCCCCCAGAAAAAGGGCGGACTTATTCTTCATGCCATTGACCGAACAGCGGAGGAAAGCCGAATTGAAGATTTGCGCCGGAGTCACGCGATGGCCTCTCGGGAGACGGATGATAAAACCTTGTTTTTCGCCGGCGTCAGTCATGAACTGCGGACCCCCTTAAATGCCATTATCGGGTTCTCCGATATGATGCGGTCCCGCCTTTTTGGGCCATTGCCGTCAAAATATGCGGAATATGCGGACCTTATTCATGATAGTGGTCAGCATATGCTCGACCTGATTGGCGATGTTTTGGATTTATCCAAAGTCGAAGCCGGCAAATATACGCTACAATATGATAGCTTTGACGCCGCGGATGTTATCCGAAGCTCCGTCAAAATGATCCGCCCGGCAGCTGATGCGGCTGAAGTCCGTCTGGATGTGTCCGTGGATGTAGATGAGACGCTTATAGTTGAGGCCGACCGTAAAGCCCTGCGGCAGATTTTACTCAATTTACTTTCCAACGCGATCAAGTTCTCGGACAAAGGCGGGAGGGTGTCTGTTAAAGCTGCCCCAGAAGACGGCTACCTTGTCTTGCGGGTCGAGGATGAAGGAGAAGGCATCAGCGCCGAAGACCTTATCACAATTGGCACGCCTTACGCACAATCGGCCAGCGGCTTATCCAGCGAAGAACGCGGAAGCGGCTTGGGGCTATCTCTAGTCAAATCTCTGACAGAACTACATCGCGGAGAGTTCGACATTGAAAGCCAGCTAGGTGAGGGCACCCAGGTCAAAGTGTCGATCCCATTGTCGCGCGCGACGTAACAGCGACCTATCGATATTCCCTGGATCTGGAGCGGGGTTCGGATAGCCCTACAAAAACGAGCGCTAATCCAAAGAGTAACATAAGTATAAAGGCGATAGCGCTCAACTGGCGCGCACCCCAGCTTTGTTTAATCATGGGCGGAGACAATTTGTCTGTACTCGACCGCAAACCTAAATCAGAAGGTGCCCCTTCTAAAATCGGAGCTGGAGAAATTTCCGCGTCTTTTTTCCAGAAAAATACGGTGTCTTTCATGTCGGTCCAGTCGACCTTTGGAAGGTTAATTTCGGGAACGGTAAAAACAACTTCTGAGAAATTTATCTTCGGCCAATTAAAGCCAGAGGAAGAAGGCGGAAAGAAAGTTCGCTCAAAATTTGGAAGAGGCGAGGAAAGCTCTGCCATCAAAACGCTTTCTTTATTCCACCTCGCGACCTGACCTTCCATTTCGTTCCAGTGTCCCGGCTCGGAAAAAGTTTCTATCGCCCGCTCAAACTGTTCGCCAGGTACATTACTGATTATCCCGACCATTTTTTTGGCCTGATAGGGCGACGCAAACAGGGCGGCGACCCCGCCCCGATCAATACGATTGCGTCTCGTGGTTCTCATCGCAAAATCTTGCTGGACAGTTTGATTGCTCGAAGACGTATAGCGATCCACGTTAACCGATAGAAGGTTTTCCCCGGTTTCGGGGTTGCCGCGCAAGGCCGATAGTAGGGATTTCGGGGCCGCAGCTTTGGCCGATTCTGGAATGTCCCGCGGCGGCGTGATAAATAAAACATTGCGGTCTTGCCCAAACATTTCAATCTGGTCTGTGCCCCGAATATAAACTGCGTCGGACCAAGACTTGCCACTAGTTTTGGCGAGCTTTGTTAAAAATCCTAACGCGGCGAAATAATCGATATCATTTTCAGGCAAAACCAGAACCGTTTTTTTTCCCGACGCATCTGAAAAAGGCGCGCCTGTTGCAGTGAGCCGAGACAGATCAGAGAGCGGGGTTTCCCTTTCTTGACTTAGAGTGAGGTGCGAGCCTTTGCCAAAATAAATTTCATTTGATCGATATATTTGGGCCTGACATCCAGCGATCGCCTGGGAGCTGATCTGAGGCTCAAGCGTCAAAATATTGTCCTGTCCCTGGAGGGCGGACGGAGGAATTTGAAAAGCAACGGACTTGTTGATCTTATTGAGCGGCGTTTGGCCGATTGATAAGCCGTTAAGTAAGACAGTTGCAGTATTATTCTGTCCCAACAAGGTGTCCGGTGTTTGGAGGTTTAATAATAGTTCCCCTTTGCTTGCAACTGGATCGGTCACGTCAAAGCGTAGGCTCATCTGATTGTGCCCCCATCCGGACTCAAAACTCTCTGCCCTGAGATCAGTTAGTTTAATTCGTCCAGCTGTGAGAACCTTATCCGTCGATAGTCTGGTCTGCATCCGAATTTCACCCGTGCTCACCATGGCTCGGCGCGTGTCCGGTAAATAATGCTGTGAAAAGGATTTTACCAAATCCAGAACCTGCTCATCTGTATCCCCGGTCAAGATAACCCGCATGGGCCTCCCTTCGTCCAATGCCAGCCTCGGCCCCTCTGACGTCATCACCGCTTCGCTATTAACGAAGCGGGATATTTTATCCCGGCGCCCGGCGATGAATTCGATTTCACCGGCCCCTGGAACTGCGGTGAATTCAGGGGCTTTATCTAACCGCATGCCGATAGCTTGTGCGAGGAGAGACTGAATTTGAGTTGCGTTATGGCCGTGGGAAACAAGGCTCACTCGCTTGGGTGTTGTGAGGGGGTTGGAAAGTCTGGCTTCAATGTCGCTGACAATAAAGGGTCTGGATTTAGCCCGACTTTGGAGTGTGAGCTTAGACGCGTTCAAATTCAACGCCCACCCCCCAGCTTGGCTCGAAAGACAATCTGTCTCATTCGGAGCTTTGTAAAATATATTGAGGACATTGTCCCGGGGACGAATTCCGGCTGTTTCGAGAGAGAGCGACGCATCGAAACCCCGTCCGCGTGTCGCGATCTTGATTGGGGTCGATTGATTCAATTGAACATAAATATCGGCGTCAAGCGGCATATCCCCCACAGGATCTGCGGATAGGCTCAATCGAAGTGAAGAAGCCCAATCTGTCTCCGGCACGTCGAATTTCATCGTATAACTTGGGTTCCGTCCGTCTAAAACCGGTTTGATAGAAGTAGTAAAGGCCGATAAAGAAGCCGTTTGTGTCTGGCTTTTCCCGGCGGCTGTCTTTAATCCTGGATATTCCATTGCCAGACTCTCTGCCTGCGCCGTGACAGACGGAATAGAAGCGCCTAAAAGCGCTATCATCGCGACTGATTGCAGAGCGTTTCGACAGAAATGGGACAATATCCGGGGCCTTTTGATAAATACGCCCTTAACCAAGCAAGCAGGATGCCAAATATGCCTTTGAGGCGAAATTAATGCAGAGGTTTCACGAAGAGCGAGATTGGCCCGTATGAGCCCGCGTTTAAAATCTGAATTTTGGGTGGCGGCGCTCCTGCGGCGGGCGCAGTCCCAAGGCGGGTTCGCCACTGTGCTTCGCAAGGGCGACCCGGATGCGGGAATAGTTTTGATCGCTTTCCGGTCAGGGCAAAAGCTCACGCTTTGTGCGCCTGAACGAAATTTTGAGGGGCATAGAGTATGGTACCCATACGAGATGGAAGATCAGTCTGCCCTCGACACCCGGATTAACCGCCGAGTCGATGACGACCCCGATATATGGGTCGTCGAAATTGAAAGTAACGCTGCGCCGGAGACGCTTATAGGCGAGTTGGTTGAGCAGGGGCCTCAGGAAGCGGTTCCTGCCGAAGCTGCTGCGCAAGCCTTATTCCGAGGCCGATAGCTGCGCAAGTCAGCCCGGCCATCAGGCCATACCAGACACCTTTAGGGCCAAGCGGACTGTGAAGGCCGAGATAATAAGCAACAGGGAATCCAACAATCCAATAACTGATGCCCGTAATCCACATAGGAACTGTGACGTCTTTAAGCCCTCTCAAGAGCTGATTACACGCCACTTGTATGGCGTCGGCAAACATGAACGCCGCTGCGATAGGCAGGAAGGTGATGACAAAGGCAATAACTTCGACATTCTCGGCTTTCTCAAGGTTGAGATAAAGCCCCGCAATAGTTTCGGGTACGAGTGCAATCGGGATTGCGAAAACGCCAATGGCGATAATACAGGCTAGAATCGTTGTGCTTGACGCCCTTTTTTCGGCAGGCTTATTTTTCGCGCCGCGCGCAAGGCCAATGCGGACGGCTCCGGCCATACTCATTCCCCAAGGCATCATAAAGGCAGTCGCAGAAGCATTGAGCGCAATTTGATATGCCGCTTGCTCTGTAACACCGATTAGCCCGACAATAAGAACCAAGGCATTGAACAACATGCCTTCGAAAGAAGTTGTGACAGAAATGGGCCAGCCAAGTCTGAAGATTTCGCGCAGCCTTTCCCAATCTGGTTCGAAGAAACGTTTAAAAATCTCAAAGGTACGCGCCCTCTTGTCCCATTGAATATAAGCCAAGAAGATAAAAAATCCGATGATCGTAGCGATAGAGGAAGCAAGACCTGCCCCCACAAGACCCAAGGCCGGAACCCCGAACATCCCAAAAATAAGCAGGGCGTTCAAGCCTGCATTCAAAACGACAACAAAGAATACTATCAGAAACGGGACAAAGGTTTTATCCAAGGCTGCGAGAAAATTGCGGAGCGCCATCGTCGCAAGACCAAAGGGAAGGCCAATAAGGATAGCGAGGACATAACTCTGCGCTTTGGCCGCTGCGACCGGGTCTTGTCCTAAAAACAAAGCGGCGCGCTCTGTCATAAGCATCACGGCCAGCATGAACGGCGTCATTATAAAGATCATCCAGATCGCCATGCGCACAGTGCGGCGGGAATCACGCGTGTCATTTTTATCTGCGCCCAAAGCCTGAGAGACCAGAGGGGACACGGCCATTATTGGCCCGCTGGCAATCATATACAGAAGGAAAATCATAACGCTGCCAAGGGCCGCCCCGGCAAGGTCTGCCGGGGACAAACGGCCTATCATCACGGTGTCGATGAAATAAATCGAAAACATGACGAGCTGTGTGAACGCCATGGGAATACCCAGACGCAATAGAGCGCCCATTTCGCCCCACCACGTTTCCGGGAGAGCTGTCACCTCAGGCGACGTCGGAGCAATGATATGAGCCGTTTCAGTCATGGACGCGGCTGTTAGTCGGTTTTTATAAAAAGAAAAAGTTTAATTCAGAATTTTTATCTCGGCCCCATTCCGACGGCGTCATAGATCGCGTCTATGGCGCGCATCGTTTGGACTGCGTCCGCTCCGCCCGTCAGCGCAGAGGCTTTGCCGGACAGCACTTTGACAACATGATCGAGCTGATAGGCATAGGTCGAGCGCGTATAGCGTTTTTCATCGTCTTTTTCAGAAAAGGTTCTGACGCCGCTTTCGGTTTCCACGGTCAGGGTGAACTGTCGATAAGGATGCACATATTGATCGAGAGTCGCCGTGCCTTTATCGCCTGTGACGGTGAATGTGATTTCGCGATCCGTCTCGCCCCGCATATCGCAGGCAAGCATAGCTTTTGCCCCATCAAAACTCATTTCGGCTTTCATGGCGGCGTCAACCCGGCTGTCTGAAAGAGTAGCGGTCGCCGATTCCACCTCTGGTTCCGTCATAGAGACTAGGCGTGACAGGTGGAGCGTGTAACACCCCAAATCCATCAATACCCCGCCGCCAAGTTCCTTGATATATCGAAGCTCGCCCGGTTTATTCGGAATTGCTGCATTAAATTTGCCATCCATAGACTGAACCTCGCCAATTTCTCCGTGATGAACGAGGGTCAGAAATTCGACGACTGCAGGATGGAAGCGATAGTGATAGGCCTCAATCAGATAGCCGTCTGAATTTTCAGCGGCCGCCACCATAGCTTCGGCCTCTTGCGCATTCATCGCAAATGGTTTCTCACACAGGACGGATTTTCCGGCTTTCAACGCTGCGATACTCAGGTCGGCATGGCGGTTTGGAGGCAGGGCGTTATAGACCAGATGAACCTCGGGATGAGAGATGACCGCGTGATAATCGTCCAGAACTTTGGGGATACTATGCTCTTTCGCGTAGGCTCTAGATTTTTCCAAATTGCGGCTGGCGACGGCCAAAACCTGGCAGTCGTCGCGATCTCGCGCCGGATGGATGATGGCTTTGGGGGCGATTTTGGCTGCGCCGAGAATGCCGATATTGATCATCTTCAGCCTCCTAACGGTTGCAGATTTTTACCGCGGTCAGCTTTGGAGGGTTTAAGCCGCCTCGCTCGAATAAGTCAGCGCCATAAAGACATCTTCCAAATCCGGCTCTTCGGTTCGCAGGTCGCCGATAGATAGCCCCGCATCTTTAAACTCATTGAGCATGCCCGAAATGGAGTCTGTTCCGGCGCGGTAGGAAATCACTAAATCACCGTCTTCCATCACTTCGGCGTCTAAATGGGAAAGCCCCTCTGGTACGGCGCTTAGCGGCTCTGTCGGTGTGATAACCAATTTACGTTTGTCGAGCCGGGACAAGAGTGAGGACTTGCTTTCATTTGCGACAATTTCACCTTGATGAATAATGGCAATCTGGTCGCAAAGGGCTTCCGCTTCTTCGAGATAATGTGTGGTGAGGATAACTGTCGTCCCGCGTTTGTGGAGTTCCTGGACATAGACCCAGAGCTGACGGCGCAGCTCGATATCCACGCCCGCCGTTGGCTCGTCTAGAATTAGGACGGGCGGATTGTGAACAAGAGCTTTCGCGATCAACAATCTGCGCTTCATGCCGCCGGAGAGCTGACGCACATAGGCGTCGCGCTTGTCGGAGAGGCCGAGCGCTTCGAGAATTTCTTCGGACCGACGTTCTGATTTCGGCACGCCGTAATATCCCGCTTGAATTTCTAGCGCTTGATAAGGCGTAAAAAACACATCCATTGTGATTTCCTGCGGTACGATACCGATGGAGGCACGCGCTTGTCGGGTGGCAGTTTCAATGTCAAAGCCGCAAATTTCGGCCGTTCCAGAGGTTTTATTCACCAATCCGGCCAAAATATTGATCATAGTCGATTTACCTGCGCCGTTGGGACCGAGCAGGCCAAAAATTGAGCCGCGGGGAATCGTCAAATCCACACCCTTCAAAGCCTCTTTGGCTGGTGCTTTCCGTGTGGCCTTATAGGTCTTACGCAAATTTTTGATTTCAATCGCTGGAGCTGTCATAATTTTGTCCAAATAATGTCGGTGGGATGAAACCGCCCGTTGACGATTCTATTGCATAAATCTAACAAAGTCCCTCCTACACATCACGCGCAGGCTTTGCATGTCAAATTCAAATGAAATTTCCCAAAACCATGACGACATTACAGTTGTGAAGACAAAACGTGTTGCCTGCGATGGGAGCGGTGTCGCTCTGGGCCATCCGAGAATCTGGTTGGATATGGGACAGGATACGACGGTGCGCTGTAAATATTGCGACCGGATCTTTGTTTTAGATGAAAACGCCGTAGACGACGGACACTAACCCGCCTTCTTAGGAAAATTATTCCACCTGAAAGCGATAGGTTTTAGAGATGCCCGAAACTGGGACAGGGCGCCCATTTTCGGTTCGAGGGTAATACCGCGTTCGCATTGCGGCGCGCTCAGCCGCTCTGACAAAATCACGCTCATATCGATCTGCTTCGACATTAACGACTTTGGTCATGACCACTCGTCCTTCTGTATCGATATTTAAAAGAAGTGAAACTACTGCCCCAACGCCGCGCCGTTCTGCTCGCCTCGGATAGTTGGGTTGCCGATTTTCTCGCACTCTCAGCGGGGTAACATCTACAGTCTCGGTGTAGGAGGGGAAGCTTTCCAACGGATTTCGCGAAAACTCCGAACCCGCAAATCCCGGACCGCCTGCCAAAAAGTCATCCGGTACACTCTCTGAAATTCCGCTATCCTTGCCGTCGAGACTTCGATCGGGCAGGGTAACGGGGTCTTTCGATTCAATGATTTCGAGCCTTAGCCGCTCAATATCATCTTCGCGCCCTCCTAATAAAGATCCGCCCCATTTTTCCTCATAACGCTCTAACACGCCGAGTTTGACCTCTTTCGACAAGCGCGGATTATATGCGGTGAGCTGCACTTGTTCCCAATCGGCGCCTTCATAGCGGTTAATGACATCAATCTGGGCCAGAACAGCTGCTTCATGCGGGCCATTTTCTATAGTCAATAGGTAGTCGCTCAGTCGCGCGCGGCGCAGGGCTGGGTCTTGTTCGGAAATGGCTTTGCGGTAGGCAGTGTCTGCGGCCTCATTACGCGACAAATCTGTGTTGGCCGGAGTTGGAGTTCTTTGTCCAAAGTACAGGGTGAGAACGAGCAGGATTATAACAAGTCCAGCGAAAGCCGCCGCCCATTTCGGCTGTTGCCATAGGGGAGGTTGCGATCCGGCCTCTTGGCCGTCCTCTGCGTCTATATCGTCAATGTCCTGATACAAAGCCTGTCTTTGCTCCTATTCTTTTCGGCGTTTTCAATCGTGCGAGCGGTTTATACAAATCAATACGCAACTGCACTATTGAATTTCTGCGCCCTTCCCCTCAAAACCCCCTTAGTCCTAAAATCCAGATGACCTAAAGCCTCCGGTAAGTGAGTATATGTCCAAATCCGCGCCAGTTGATAAAAACTCCCATGTCGTCCTTGTTGACGGCTCGGGTTACATATTCAGAGCCTATCATGCCTTGCCACCGCTGACACGTAAAACGGACGGAGCGCCGGTCGGAGCTGTTGCTGGGTTTTCCAACATGTTGTTCAAGCTCCTTCAAGGACAAAACAATGATGCCCGTCCCACGCATTTCGCCGTCATTTTTGACGCGGGCAGCATTACCTTTCGTAACGATATTTATGACCAATATAAGGCAAACCGGTCGGAAACGCCCGAAGACCTTATTCCGCAATTTCCGTGGGTGCGCGACGCCACGCGGGCGTTCGGCTCACCGTCCATCGAAATGGATGGGTTCGAAGCCGATGATTTGATCGCAACCTATGCTCGCCAGGCTGAAGCCAAAGGCGCACGAGTGACAATTATCAGCTCTGACAAAGACTTGATGCAGCTTGTCTCCGAAAAGATTTCCATGCTTGATACGATGAAAAACAAAGATATCGGCATTGAACAAGTAAAGGAGAAATTTGGCGTTTCCCCCGAACAGGTCATTGATGTTCAAGCCCTGGCCGGGGACTCCGTCGATAATGTTCCGGGCGTGCCCGGTATCGGCGTCAAAACGGCAGCGTTGCTTCTTGAACAATATGGAACGCTTGAAAACTTACTCGACCACGCGGAAGACATTCCGCAAAAAGGCCGCCGCGAAAAATTGATGGCGAATAAGGAAATGGCGCTAATTTCTAAGCAGCTTGTCACCCTGAAAACGGATGTCGAAGTAGAAGACGCTCTTGAAGACTTCGCTGTCTCTGACCCTGACGTAGAAGAATTATTCGACTTTCTTGAACGCATGACGTTTCGCACATTGACCGCGCGGGTTCGCGCCCAGATGGGCGAGGGCGCGACCGAAGGGTTACGTAAAGACGATGACGGAGAGCCCGCGCCAGTGGAGCGTACGGCGCCAGAAAATATAACCTTTGACAAAGAGAAATATGCCTGCGTCCAAGACATTGAAACCCTGAAGCATTGGGTCACGCGAGGCTTTGAAACCGGCGTCGTCGCTGTAGACCTTGAAACGAATAGCCTTGACAGCGCAGCGGCACAAATGGTCGGCGTTTGCCTAGCTGTCGACGAGAACGAAGCCTGTTATATACCGCTCGCCCATGTCGGCGAAGACGGAGGCGGGGCAGATATGTTTGGCGGCGACGCGCCAAAACAGATTCCGATGCAGCAGGCACTGGATATATTAGAGCCGCTTCTCCACGCGTCCGGCGTTCTGAAGGTCGGACAAAACTTTAAGTATGATTTGGGCGTGTTCCAACGCTACGATCTGTATCCGGCGCCTTATGATGACACGATGCTTATTTCCTACGCTCTGGGCACGGGACTGCATAATCACGGCATGGATGCTTTAGCGGAAATGCATTTCGGACACAAAGCCATTGCGTTCAAAGAAATCGCTGGAACGGGCAAGGCGCAGAAGACATTTGATCAAATTTCTCTGGATGTCGCCACGCCTTACGCTGCCGAAGACGCGGATGTGACGCTGCGTCTTTGGAAGTTTTTGAAGCCAAAGCTTGCCGCCGAACAGGTTGCGAGCGTTTATGAGACAATGGATCGAGGCCTCCCGGCGGTTGTGGCCAAAATGGAAAATGAAGGCATCAAGGTGGACCGCGCTGAGCTTTCGCGCCTGTCCGGGATGTTTGCTCAAAAAATGGCCGGGCTGGAAGATGAAGCCTATGGGGTCGCAGGACATAAATTTAATCTCGGTTCTCCCAAGCAAATAGGCGAAATTCTGTTTGACGAAATGGGACTTGAGGGTGGCAAGAAAACTAAAACTGGCGCGTGGAAAACCGGCGTCGACATTCTTGAAAAACTAGCCGATGACGGCGAAGCTTTGCCGCGCATTATTCTCGACTGGCGGGGCTTCTCTAAACTAAAATCAACCTATTCGGATGCTCTCGTTAAACAAATCAACGACCATACCGGCCGGGTTCATACCAGCTTTTCAATTGCGGCGACCACAACGGGCCGCCTTTCGTCCTCCGATCCGAACTTGCAAAATATTCCGATCCGTACCGAGGAAGGCCGGAAGATCCGAAACGCTTTCGTTGCGGAGACAGGCCATGTTCTGGTCGCAGCTGACTATTCCCAAATCGAACTGCGGTTACTTGCCCATGTTGCTGATCTAACCACGATGAAACAGGCTTTTGCAGACGGCGTGGACATTCACGCGCTTACAGCATCCGAAATGTTTAATGTCCCGCTGGACGAGATGACGCCGGAGACTCGCCGCAACGCGAAGGCGATCAATTTTGGGATTATATACGGTATAAGCGCCTTTGGTCTGGCCAAGAATATCGGTATCAGCCGCACGGAAGCGGGTGAGTACATCAAGAAATATTTCGAAAAATTCCCGGGCATCAAGGCCTATATGGAAGATACCAAAGCTCAGGCGCGCGAAGACGGTTATGTAAAAACTATCTTTGGCCGTAAATGCTACATCAGCGGTATTAAGGACAACAACCAGATGATGCGGGCCTTTGCAGAGCGCCAGGCGATCAACGCGCCCATTCAAGGCGCTGCTGCTGACATCATGCGCCGCGCTATGCTCCGAATGCCTGACACAATCGCAAAAGTGGACGGCGCAAGACTTCTCTTGCAGGTGCATGATGAACTGGTCTTCGAAGTGCCAGAGAAAAGCGCGGACGACCTCATCGCCGCGGTCAAGCCCGCCATGGAAAACGCAGCAATGCCGGCCGTGAATATAAGTGTGCCTTTAGAAGTAGAGGCCCACGCCGCGAAAAATTGGAATGATGCGCATTAGACCTATACATTATAATGCGATAGCTAACTTTCGACCTTCGGCATTCTCGTTGCAGGGCATGCAGATTGGCAGAGATAAAAGGAATAACTCAAAATGACCAAACTCATCCTCGTTCGTCACGGACAATCGCAATGGAATCTGGAAAACCGTTTCACCGGATGGGTCGATGTTGACCTGACGGAAGAGGGTATTGCCGAAGCGAATAAAGCGGGTGAGTTGATATTGAAAGAAGGCATTCAATTTGACGCCGCTTTCACCTCTTATCAAAAACGGGCGATCAAGACATTGTGGCTCGCGCTCGAAGGCATTGATCAGATGTATATCCCAGTCACGAAGGACTGGCATTTGAATGAACGCCACTATGGCGGGCTGACCAGCCTCAACAAACAAGAGACCCGCGACAAGCACGGCGACGAACAAGTCCATATCTGGCGCCGCAGCTTTGACGTGCCGCCGCCGCAAATTGATGAGAGCCATGAATACCACCCGTCCAAAGAAGTGAAATATACCCATATCGCGCCGAGTGAACTTCCGACGGGCGAGAGCCTGAAAATCACGACGGAACGGGTCCTGCCTTATTATAAGTCCCAAATCGTGCCGCATTTGAAGGCCGGCTCCAACCTTATCATCTCCGCTCATGGCAATAGTCTTCGCGCCTTGATGAAAGAAATCTTCGGTGTTCCAGATGATGACATTCCCGGGTTTGAATTTCCAACGGGCAATCCGCTCCTTCTGGATATGGACGAGAAGACATTAAAGCCAAAATCCGCCCGTTATCTGGATGAGAGCCGGGCCAAGGAATTGCCAGCAGTTTAAAGGATCAATCCGTCCCTTAGCCGTGTTTGCAGGAACGCTCAAAATTTCTGTAAATCCGGCTTTCCCTTTCCGAGAGGGCGGTTATACCGCGAACGATGGTGAGAGCGCCTAAAATATTGGTGATGGGGGCCGGCTTAATCGGCCTATCTACGGCAGAAGCCTTGCAAAGGCGCGGCGCCGACGTGACGCTTACGGATGCCCGCTCAGATGTCATGCACGGGACGAGCTATTCTAATTCCGGCATGATTCACCCCAGCCAATCCCGTCCCTGGCATTCTAGTGGGGATGAGAGCTTCGACCGCGACGCGACGAAAGCCGTCTTGCGGCTCGCTAAAGACTCCCGAACATTGTTGCTCGAAAGGTTTCAATCGCTCAGATTGGGGGAGGCGCTGACCCGTCCAGCGGGCTGTTATCAAATATTTGAAAACAGCCTCGAAGCTCAGGCGGCTCAGGAATTCTATCTTTCCGTTGGTGTAAAAGCCGACCTGGTCTCCGATGCCGTCAAAACCCTCGGACATCTGGCACTTCATTTTCCTGCCGATCGGAGCGCTGACGCTTATAGTTATGGGCGAGCCTTGCAGGCGCGCCTGACGGAAAATGGAGCCGTCTTTATATATAAAGCAAGCGATCTGAAATTAAGGCAGGGCAAAAATGGCGTCACGGCGCAATTGCGCGGGCATATTTTCCACTGTGATCATGTCGTGATTTGCGCCGGTCCCCAAAGCGCAGAAATATTGGCGCAATTGGGATTGAACTTACCCCTTACGCAGGCTCGAGGCTTCGCAGTCAATTTTGACCGTCCAAACCTGGAGTTGGCGGAACAGCCGATTATGGATGCCCAAAGCCGCTCCGCGATGACAGTGCTTGGTAACACACTCAGATTTTCAGGTACCGTCGGGGAGGTAAGTGCTCAGCCTTTATTGAAGCGGTGGTTCCATCTGGCGCCGGATATTATGTCGGCCCTGTCTCCGGCCCGCGAGGTTTGGTCTGGACTTCGCCCCGTCAGTCCGCGCGGTCGGCCCTATATCAGCGGAACGTCTGTTCCTCACCTCTGGGTAAATACAGGTCATGGCCATATGGGATGGTCCCTCTGTGCGGGGTCGGGAGAGCTGATTGCGGAGATGATTTTGGACGGCAAAGTAGACGCGCGGTTTGCCTTTAATGGGTAGATAAAAATCTGCCTATTATAATGTCGCGCGTTTCAACGTTTAGGACGTTGCTTATTTCCTTGCATCTGGGGTTTGGCTTTCGCAAAGTCCATATATGAAAAAGACTCTGCTCCTCCTGTCCTCTTCTCTTCTGATAGCCTGTACAGCCCAAGGCGAGCGAGCCTCTCAAAGCCCAGCGCAAACTAATCTAGTTTCAGAAGTCACCGAATCTTCGGCTACTCCGGATTTTGACACCGCAGCTATGGACGAGTTGCTGTCCGGAGCGGTAGAGGCCGGAGAGGTTATCGGGGTTTCCGCGCTGGTTTACGATGATGAGCAGGTTGTTTACGCGAACGCCTTTGGCCTCGGCGACCGCGAAAGAAACGTTCCGCTCACCAAAGACAGCGTCTTTCGGATATATTCCATGACGAAACCTATGACCTCGGCTGTCATTATGGATCTGGTTGAGGAGGGTAAACTATCCCTTAGCGATGCTGTCGCTGATTATATCCCCCAGATTGGCGAAATGAAGGTAGCGACTCTTAGCGAAGACGGCGAAGTAAGTTTTGAGGATCAAGCCGTCCCGATGACTGTGAAAGACTTACTCTTGCATCGGGGCGGAATGGCCTATGGCATTTTTGGGGAAGCCAGCCCAATCGAGAAGGCCTATATGGAAGCCGATATTTTCAATCTTGACGAGGATCTGTCTGCTAAAATGGACAAGCTGGCCAAGCTTCCTCTGCATTCACAGCCGGGAACCGGGTGGTATTACAGTTTCTCTATCGATGTGCTGGGTAGAATTATCGAGGTTGTGACAGGGCAGAACTATGGCGAGGTCATGCACGAGCGTCTCATTGACCCCTTGGGAATGAGTGATACCGGGTTTTACGTCAGGCCAGATCAGCAATCTCGCTTCGTTAGCCTATACCTGAAGCAGGGCGATGGCACTTATCTATTGGCTGAGGACGGACAAAAATCTACGTTCCTCAAAGATAATGCTTATCAGAATCCGGGCGGAGGATTGGTCTCTACACTAGAAGATTATGCCAAGTTTGCGGAATTGATGCTTCAGGGGGGCGCCTATAACGGCACCCGAGTATTAGAACCGGAGACTGTGAGTGCCATGATGAGCCACCAGATGGACCCGGACGACGCTTTCATGATGCCTTGGCTCGGCGGGGAAACGGGCGTTGGGTTTGGCTATGGGGCCGCTGTACAAATCACCACGACGCCGAAACAGATAAAAGAGGCTGGGAAACAGGTTGGGCAATGGGGCTGGGACGGCCTTGCGCGAACGACTTTTTACATTGATCCTAAGAACGACGCCTTCGGTATTATGATGCTTCAATATATGGGGGGCGAAAATCCAGCCCTTCATGACCAATTTCAGGCCTTAGCCGTCCCCCAAACCCAGGACTTCCCCTCCGACTAAGCTAGGGTGATCTCCCAAGAGTTTTTCAGCCTATTATAATGACGCCCTAGAAAGCCCGCTTTTTTGAAAAAAAATGGGTGCTAACGCAAAAACATAACGTCAAGGACGGACAGCAAGAGTCTGATTGGATTTCCTGTCAGGGCCAAAAGACCCAGATTGACCCTAAAACGATGAAAATAAGTTTTAGCCCCGAGGTGCCCGGATCGGCGAATTAACGCTTCGGTTGTCTTATTTGATGTTTGGCGTTCGTTTAAGACTGCCGGAATCAAAATTTATTTGACGGTTTCAAAAAGTTTTTGATCTTATTTCGGCCGATTCCGATTTTTTTCAGTCCCGAACAACTTTTTTTCAGACTCATTTTCATTTTTTTCAGCTCTTTTTTCGATAAAATTGAAAATGATTCAGATGAAAAATGGTCTAAATTGCTATTTTTTACTGTTTCTGCTATGAAACTTGTCCGGAAAAAATCGGCATTAAGACAGAAAAAGGGCTTGTGAGGCCAAATAAGTCGTAAAATATCGATAGTTTTCCACAGGTCTGTGGATAAGTGGAATTCAAAAACCACGGTTTTATGGGGGTTTTCGACGTACAATAGCTTTTTGTAGAAAAGAAAATAGTTTTTCTGCATTTTTGTGAAAAAAGGTGTTGCGGAAAAAAATTCACCCCCCTATATAGCGCTCCTCGGCGGCGGGCACTAACCCACACCGAGCGGCGCCCCTCGCAAGGGGCATTTATTTTGGAAAGAGTGTGAAACACTTTTTTCGCTGTTTGACATCGTAAATATTGGGAAGAGAGACGCAGGCGGCGTTTAGCTGTGAGCGGACCTGGTAACAGGACGCACATTTCTTAAACGACTGTTGTTGACGTTTCTCTTTATGAAAATAATGAAATCGCTTGGATGACTTTTGTCATTTAAGAGGTTTTCGTTATTTCTTTGAAACGCACAAACGCTGAAATATTTATATTTCAACGTCAGTGAATAACGACACAGTCAGTTTAACTCTCAACCTGAGAGTTTGATTCTGGCTCAGAACGAACGCTGGCGGCGTGCTTAACACATGCAAGTCGAACGAGAAGCTCACTTCGGTGAGTGGACAGTGGCAGACGGGTGAGTAACGCGTGGCAACCTACCCTTCACTACGGGACAACAGTTGGAAACGACTGCTAATACCGTATACGTCCTCCGGGAGAAAGATTTATCGGTGATGGATGGGGCCGCGTTAGATTAGCTTGTTGGTGAGGTAATGGCTCACCAAGGCGACGATCTATAGCTGGTCTGAGAGGATGATCAGCCACACTGGGACTGAGACACGGCCCAGACTCCTACGGGAGGCAGCAGTGGGGAATATTGGACAATGGGCGCAAGCCTGATCCAGCAACGCCGCGTGAATGATGAAGGCCTTAGGGTTGTAAAATTCTTTCGCTAGGGAAGATAATGACTGTACCTAGTAAAGAAGCCCCGGCTAACTCCGTGCCAGCAGCCGCGGTAATACGGAGGGGGCTAGCGTTGTTCGGAATTACTGGGCGTAAAGCGTGCGTAGGCGGATTAATAAGTTAGATGTGAAATCCCAGGGCTCAACCCTGGAACTGCATTTAAAACTGTTAGTCTTGAGTTCTGGAGAGGTAAGTGGAATTGCTAGTGTAGAGGTGAAATTCGTAGATATTAGCAGGAACACCAGAGGCGAAGGCGGCTTACTGGACAGATACTGACGCTGAGGCACGAAAGTGTGGGGAGCAAACAGGATTAGATACCCTGGTAGTCCACACCGTAAACTATGAGAGCTAGTTGTCTGCATGCATGCATGTAGGTGACGCAGCTAACGCATTAAGCTCTCCGCCTGGGGAGTACGGTCGCAAGATTAAAACTCAAAGAAATTGACGGGGGCCCGCACAAGCGGTGGAGCATGTGGTTTAATTCGAAGCAACGCGCAGAACCTTACCTACCCTTGACATGCCGGTCGCGATTTCCAGAGATGGATTTCTTCAATTCGGTTGGACCGTGCACAGGTGCTGCATGGCTGTCGTCAGCTCGTGTCGTGAGATGTTGGGTTAAGTCCCGCAACGAGCGCAACCCTCACTCTTAGTTGCCAGCATTTAGTTGGGCACTCTAGGAGAACTGCCGGTGCTAAGCCGGAGGAAGGTGGGGATGACGTCAAGTCCTCATGGCCCTTACGGGTAGGGCTACACACGTGCTACAATGGCGCTGACAGAGGGTTAATCCCTAAAAGGCGTCTCAGTTCAGATTGTCTTCTGCAACTCGAAGACATGAAGTTGGAATCGCTAGTAATCGTGGATCAGCATGCCACGGTGAATACGTTCCCGGGCCTTGTACACACCGCCCGTCACACCATGGGAGTTGGTTCTACCCGAAGGTGGTGCGCTAACCTGCTTGCAGGAGGCAGCCAACCACGGTAGGGTCAGCGACTGGGGTGAAGTCGTAACAAGGTAGCCGTAGGGGAACCTGCGGCTGGATCACCTCCTTTCTAAGGAAGGTTTTGAAGGTCTTCGGTCTTTATTGACCACGCACCTTTTTAATCTTTTAGAAAATATTAGGTCCTCAGGCTCACGCCTAATGAGGATCATATAGCGGTTAGACGCCGTCTTCGTTTCTCTTCCCTTTCGATAATTATCCGCAGTGCGCAAATATGTGCAGCACGCAGGGTTTTTATACTAATGAGATGGCGACACTGCCTGTTTTCTGAACGAAGTGTTATGGAGGCCGGTAGCTCAGCTGGTTAGAGCGCACGCCTGATAAGCGTGAGGTCGGAAGTTCAAGTCTTCTTCGGCCTACCACTTCTTTCAGTGCGTACCTGTGATAAGGGGCTTTAGCTCAGTTGGTAGAGCATCTGCTTTGCAAGCAGAGGGTCAGCGGTTCGAATCCGCTAAGCTCCACCATCTCATTATACAAGTTTTGCTCTTTGCCTCGTGCTAAAGAGTAGATATTTGACATCGTTTATGGAGGGCTCATCCGCCCAGAGGCTTAGATTTATCTAAGACTTTACGACAAGGATGGGCTTTTAAATAGTAAAGATATCGTCTAGCGGTTCATCCGCGCAGGATATGTTCAATACACTAAAGTTGAACATGTTAGTCCTCGCGTATGAGCGCTAAACATTGAAGGTTGCACGGCTCTACACTTCTGGTCGGGCCGATGTGACCATCTCAAGAATCTGAAGAATCAAGCGTTACAAGGGCGTTTAGTGGATGCCTTGGCGCGTAGAGGCGACGAAAGACGTGGTACGCTGCGAAAAGCTCGGGTGAGGTGCGAACAACCTTTGACCCCGAGATCTCTGAATGGGGAAACCCACCTTTACAGACCCTGATAATTATCCTCAGTAATGAGGGTGGTTTATCAAGGTTTGTGTTAGGTATTGATAACTGAATATATAGGTTATTAAAGCAAACCCGGGGAACTGAAACATCTCAGTACCCGGAGGAAAGGACATCAACCGAGACTCCGTTAGTAGTGGCGAGCGAACGCGGATCAGGCCAGTGGCTATTTTAAACTAATCTGAATGTGTTGGGAAGCACAGCCATAGTGGGTGACAGCCCCGTAAGAGTGTTGTTTAATTTAGTCCTCGAGTAGGGCGGGACACGTGAAATCCTGTCTGAACATGGGGGGACCATCCTCCAAGCCTAAGTACTCCTACGCGACCGATAGTGAACAAGTACCGTGAGGGAAAGGTGAAAAGCACCCCGACGAGGGGAGTGAAACAGTTCCTGAAACTGGACGTCTACAAGCTGTAGAAGCCACCTTGCGTGGCGACTGCGTACCTTTTGTATAATGGGTCAGCGACTTGGTCTAACTAGCAAGCTTAAGCCGATAGGTGTAGGCGTAGCGAAAGCGAGTGTTAATAGCGCGTCGAGTTAGTTGGATCAGACCCGAAACCAGGTGATCTAGTCATGTGCAGGTTGAAGGTGAGGTAACACTCACTGGAGGACCGAACCCACCTATGTTGAAAAATGGGGGGATGACGTGTGACTAGGGGTGAAAGGCCAATCAAACCTGGAGATAGCTGGTTCTCCGCGAAATCTATTTAGGTAGAGCGTCGAATGAATACCCTCGGGGGTAGAGCACTGGATGGGCTAGGGGGACTCACCGTCTTACCAAACCTAACCAAACTCCGAATACCGAGGAGTAATATTCGGCAGACACACTACGGGTGCTAAGGTCCGTAGTGGAAAGGGAAACAGCCCTGACCGCCGTCTAAGGTCCCTAAGTAATAACTAAGTGGTAAAGAATGTGAGAATGCTTAGACAACCAGGAGGTTGGCTTAGAAGCAGCCATCCTTTAAAGATAGCGTAACAGCTCACTGGTCAAGCGTTCCTGCGTCGAAAATGTACCGGGGCTTAAGTTATTCACCGAAGACGCGGATGCACACTTTTGTGTGCGTGGTAGCGGAGCGTTCCGTAAGCCTGTGAAGGGGTCCTGCGAGGGGCCTTGGAGGTATCGGAAGTGAGAATGCTGACATGAGTAACGATAAAAGGGGTGAGAGACCCCTTCGCCGTAAGATCAAGGTTTCCTGCGCAATGCTAATCAGCGCAGGGTTAGCCGGCCCCTAAGGCAAGGCCGAAAGGCGTAGTCGATGGGAACTCAGTTTAATATTACTGGGCCATTGGGTAGTGACGGATGACGTGTATCGTATCCCCTTATTGGATTGGGGGTGCGGTGAAGTTGTCCCAGGAAATAGCTCCCATTTAAGACCGTACCCCAAACCGACACAGGTGATCAGGTAGAACATACCAAGGCGCTTGAGAGAACTCTGCTGAAGGAACTCGGCAAATTACCTCCGTAACTTCGGGAGAAGGAGGCCCACCATTAAGGCAACTTTTTGGTGGGGGCACAGACCAGGGGGTGGCGACTGTTTATTAAAAACATAGGGCTCTGCGAAGTCGTAAGACGACGTATAGGGTCTGACGCCTGCCCGGTGCTGGAAGGTTAAAAGGAGGAGTGCAAGCTCCGAATTGAAGCCCCAGTAAACGGCGGCCGTAACTATAACGGTCCTAAGGTAGCGAAATTCCTTGTCGGGTAAGTTCCGACCTGCACGAATGGCGTAACGACTTCCCCACTGTCTCCAG